>Ga0208758_100001_pt1 | contig 1860435 bp, 1738 predicted proteins | sample LakWasM116_HOW13_2_FD_183930 | JGI IMG/M metagenome (GOLD analysis project Ga0208758, IMG submission 183930) | Freshwater sediment methanotrophic microbial communities from Lake Washington under simulated oxygen tension - Sediment Metagenome... | ecosystem: Environmental > Aquatic >... | reverse complement strand
CACGGCCAACAGCGCCGCCTTTGCGGTGCGCGCCGATGACGCCTATGTGCAAGGCACACAAACCCTCAACGTTGGCATCAGCTCGACCTCCGGTGGCAACTACGAAGCGCTGACCACCAGCAGCACCGTGAGCACTACCGTGACTGAAGACAGCGACGCCAGCATCGTCAGCATTGCTGGTAGTGCAAATGTTACTGAGGGGGCCTCCGGAAATTACACACTGACTTTAACTAACCCGGCACAAAGCAATGTGACGGTAAACCTGACTTACACGGGTACAGCCGCTAATGGATCGGACTACACCGGTGTCGCTACGGTGACTATCCTGGCAGGGCAGAGTAGCGCGAATTTCAATATTGCTACGCTCGATGATGCATTGGATGAGGCTGTGGAAAACCTCACGGTTTCCATAGCTTCTGCTAGCGGAGGGGGATTTGAAAGTCTGGTGGTGAGTGGCACCAATAATAGTGTAACCACGACCATTACAGATAATGACCCTACACCTAGCTTGACGGTAAGTGATGTTACTGTGAACGAGTCCGCAGGCACTGCCACCTTCACGGTGACCTTAAGTGCCGCGAGTGGGCAGACTGTAACGGTTGGCTACAACACCGCTGATGGTATTGCCGCTGCAGGGAGCGATTACAGCAGCACCGCGGGCACGCTAACCTTTACTCCAGGCACCTTGACACAAACTATCACCGTGCCAATTACCAACGACACCACAGATGAGCCAAACGAAACGTTCTTTGTGAATCTGGTGACACCGACCAATGCCACTATTGCTGATGGATTCGCCGTAGGTACCATTGTTGATAATGATAGTGCACCGACGATTAGCGCGATAACTGCTGCAAGCCAAACAGAGGGTGCAACACTAGTGCATACGGTTACGCTAAGCAATGCGTCGTCAACTACTACAACTTTTGCTTATAGCCTTGGTGGTGGTACTGCAGCTGCCGGTATTGACTACAACGCTACGCCTACTTTTAGTAATGGCGTCACTTTAAGCGGTGGGGTCTTGACAGTGCCTGCGGGAGTTACCAGCTTTACTGTAACGGTTCCCTCTATTCAAGATACGATAGATGAAGTGGGGGCAGGTGAGACTTATAATTTGACAGTAGGTGGAGTAACCGCTGTAGGAACAATTAATGACGATGATGCAGCACCAACACTGAGTGTTTCCAATGTTTCGGTTGCAGAGGTGGATAATCTTTTTGCAGTATTTAATGTCGCCTTATCAAACCCAAGCAGCAATGCAGTTACGGTTGGGCTTAATTTTGCTGATGTAACGGCTACCGGAGGTACGGGGACGACTGGAGGCTCATCCACAGATTATGGCAATAATTCACAGATGTCTGTTTCTACAGATGGGGGCGCAACCTGGTCAGCACCAGGCACCAACACTGCAACGTTTGCTGCAGGTTCAACCAGTGTATTGGTGAGAACTTACATCAATCAAAATACGGGTGGAACTGAGGCAGCGAGTGAAACCTTTAATTTAACGGCAACAATTACCGGCGGAACAGCCACTGGAACATCCACCGCGAGTACATCGGTCGGCACGGCAACCATTATTGACGAGCAGATAACGGTAGGTAACTCAACAGTGACTGAGGGTTCCAACCTGGTATATGCAGTCACTATAACCGCACATGCAGCGGCTGTTAGTACAACGCTAGCAATCAGTGGCACGGCTTCTCCTACCGATTATGGTGCGCTGACCTTTAGTAATGGCGTTACCTACGACTCAGGTACTGGGTTAATTACAATTCCAGGTGGCGTAACTAGCTTTAACGTGACTTTGCCCACCGTGAATGACACGCTTGATGAGCCTAATGAAACTGTATTACTCACCGTTGGTGGTGTAACGGGTACTGGTACGATTAATGATAATGACGCTGCACCCACTATTAGTATTAATGACGTTACGGTGAATGAAGCCGCAGGTACGGCCACTTTCACTGTGTCTTTATCAACGGCCAGTGGTCGAGCTGTCACGGTTGATTACAACACTAGTTCCGTAACCGCTGTGATTGGCAGTGACTTCTCTGCAGCTTCCGGCACAGTAACTTTTGCGCCTGGGGTGACCACCCAGACCATTACCGTAAGCATTATCAACGATACCTCTGCACCGGTGTATGAGGGAGCAGAAACCTTTAGGGTAAACCTGAATAACCCTACCAATGCAACTATTGCCGATAGTTTTGGGGTTGGCACCATTGTTGATAATGGTACGGGGGCAGGCGGTACTGATAATGATACGCCGACCTTCAGCGTTTCTAATGTCACGGTATCTGACCAAGCCTCAGGCTTTGCTAACTTTGTGGTTTCGCTAAGCAATGCTTCCACTGTGGCTACCGTATTCAGCCTTGCACTTACCAATGGCACTGCGACTGGCAGCGGCACTGATTATGGCGCTGCAGGCGCTACTAACTTGCAAGTGTCTACGGATAATGGCGCAACGTGGGTCAATGCCACTACTGCGACTATTCCCGCCAATGCAACTTACGTCCTGGTGCGCACCCCGATTACTCAGGACTTTTTAACTGAAGTGAGTGAAGCATTTACACTCACTGCAACGCGAACTGGTGGTGTGACTACAAACACTTCAGCTGTTGGTACCGGTACGATTACGGATGCTAATAATGCGCCTGATGCGATTAACGACGCGCCAACAACTAGTCTGCAGGAAGATAGCGCAACTACTACATTGTCAGGTCATGCAATTTTTGGGGGAGCCGGTAATTTTGCCGATGTGGATCCTAACAATGACACCTTGGCGATTACCGGTGCAATTGCCGGTACGGGTACAGTAGTGGGTGCCGTGCCATTGGGCTCTCCACTGACAGTGAGCGGTATATACGGTACCTTGCAAATTGCGGCAGATGGTAGTTATACCTATACCTTGGATAACGCGCGCATTCAAACCCAGAACTTGATTAATGGCCAGAATGCCAATGATGTCTTCACCTATAAAATTACCGACGGCAACGGTGGCTATGACACTGCCACTATTACAGTCACTGTCACGGGTACTCTTGACCTTACCGCTATCACACCGCAACCAGTAGGCATTGTGACGGACGGCTTAACCGGCGAGTACTATGGGTATAACGATACCGTAATTGCTGGCAACCGCGTACACGCTGATGACCGTAGCGCAACGACATTAGGGACCAGTGCTAACCTGGAATCTGTTGAAGATGTCGAAGCTATTATTAACGGCCGCAATGCAGCAATGGGTGGCCCAGGCAATATTGTAGGTACTGCAACCGCGGGTGCAGCAGATGCCGCTGATGTTAAATTTACCGTACGTACTTTGAATTATGGCACTACGCCAGTGGTATCTGGAAACCTGGGGGGCAATGAGGCCCAGGCGGCTGGCAGCAGCCTGCTAGCCCAGGATAACGTTACTAATAGTTCAACGCGAGCCTTAGGTAACTTCCTGGATCAGGATTCATCAACCGCAATAGTTCAAACAGGTACACCTACTGGTGCAACTGTTGGTACTCAAACCGGCTTGGGTAGAACCACCGATGCAATTATTCGTATGACAGGTTTTGTGTACCTGGAGCGTGGTAACTATGACTTCAGGGTTACAGCGGATGATGGCTTCAGGCTGAAAGTTGGGGGTGAAACCCTGCTGGAGTTTGATGGCAATCAGCCCCCCACAGTCCGTACTTACAATAACGTGGAAGTCAGCGATCTAATCTCAGGCCTCACTTCTATTGAGTTGCTGTACTGGGAGCAGGGCGGTAATGCGAACTTGCAGTTTGAGTTTAAATTATCCAGCAGTGGAACATGGGTGCCATTCTCATTAGATAGCGTGGCATTCTTCTCCACAACCAATGCACCGACATTAACGGATACCCGCATTCAGGATATTGTTGAGACCAGTGTCAACCAACAGTATGAACTGCGGACAGGCTCTGTGCTGGATGGTGATGACAACACCAATACACTGACTGGTAATGCAGGTCGTGACTACATTCAAGGTTTTGGTGGTAACGATATATTGAATGGTTTTGGTGCTGCCGACTTCCTGGATGGCGGGGCCGGTAATGACACGCTTAATGGTGGTGAAGGCAACGATATTCTAGTTGGGGGTACAGGTGATGACAGCATGACTGGTGGCCTGGGTGACGATATTTACAGAATAGACAGTGCTAGCGATGTAGTAGTAGAGGCTGCAAGTGAAGGGACTGATACGATTGAAATAGAGTCAACCTACAATCCAGGCACCTATACATTGGCTACTAACTTTGAAAACCTGTTGATCAACGGTACTGGCAATGTGAATGGTATCGGTAACTCCGCAGCTAACCGCATGACTGGTAATGATGGCGACAACTCGCTGAGTGGTTTAGGAGGCGATGACCGCCTGCTTGGCGGCTTGGGCAACGATCTCTTGTCGGGTGGCCTGGGTAATGACATCTTTGAATGGAATCTTGCTGATAAAGGTGCCGCTGGCACTCCGGCAATAGATACTATTACCGACTTTGTCTACACCGGGAATGCTACAGGCACTGTAGCTAGAACCGATGCGCTTGATCTGCGAGACTTACTGGTTGGTGAAGCCTCAACGGAAATAGTGACAGGAGGTACCCCAAACATTGGTAACTTGCTCAATTACCTGGATATCAGTGTTAACGGTGCTAACACCGAAATCCGAATCAGCTCGACCGGCGGCTTTACGGGGGGAACATACAATTCGGCTGCTGAAGATCAGCGTATTGTACTGACGAATGTTAACTTGTATACCGCTGCTGGCGCTGCTGCCGGCAACGAAACTGATCTGCTGCAACGCCTATTGGCAAATGGCAGCCTGGTGGTTGATTAATACGCGTTGGGTAAATTTTAATTGTGAGGTTTTAGTTGAAAGATAACCTATGCCATATGTTTTAAAAGGTCAGGATGGTGGCATCATTGCTGTCAGCCAGAACGAAATGCCTGGTGAGGGGTGGGTGGCTGTAGCGGGTGACTCTACGGAGTATCTTGCTTTCCTGGAATCCGCAATTGCCGAGCAGAATCCATTTCGTGAGAGTGACATCCAGCTTGCGCGTGTGCTGGAAGACCTGATCTCGTTATTGATAGATCGGGATTTGATCAGGTTTACCGACTTTCCTGATCCAGCCCAGAAGCGTCTCATTGAGAGGCAGACCTTGCGTATGAAGAGTAAGCAGCTAAACTTGATTGATGACGAAACCAGCCTTTTCTAAAACCCAGATTAGGGCTTTATCCTAGTTTAATAGCTGGTCCTGTCATGCCATCAATACCTAAGGCAGGCAGTGCAGCGAGCTCGCTGTCGGTATGCACCCCTTCTGCTATCGTCATTAACCCGATTGAATGGGCAATCAGGCATAAGCCTTTCAAGAACGCCTGGTTGCCGGTATTGCTATCTACGCCACGAATCAGCGATGCATCAATCTTGATGTAATCCAGCCCCAGATCATGCAGCTCACTTAACCTTGATATCTGTGCCCCCACATGTTCAACCCCGAGTTTACAACCCAGGGGCTTGAGTACTTTGCAGAAGTGCCTGAATTCATTCAGGTTGTTAAATACCCCGTCTTCAGGGACTTCCAGCCATAAATTCTGGGCATTATCGGCATGGGCGGTGAGCAGGGTAGTCAGTTTGTCCAGATAACTTGGATTGCACATAGCACCTGTGGAGACATTAAGTCCAATCGGCTGACTGCCACCTGCCAAGGATTTAATTGCAAATTCGACCACCATGTCATCAATGCGTGTGATCAGATCCAGTTTGATCGCCCACGAAATAAATTCTGCAGCAGATATCCAGGCACCATCTTGCTCCAGTTGCAGGCGTACTGGGCTTTCCTGGTGGATCATTTGGCCAGCGGTAGAAACGACTGGGTATACGGCGAGTTTCAAGCGCTGCGCATCAAGAGAAGCTGTCAGCATGTTGCGCCACTCGGCTTCATTGCTGTCTTCGTAAGTGGTGTTGTAGTTGCGGTTGATCAAGTCCATGATGTCAGCTTCATTCGGACCGGTTGTCTCTTTAATGGCGGAGATCAGTTTCTTCAGCCCCTCCAGCTGATCGGATTTGCTGACTTTGCTGGATACTGTGGATAAATTAAAGTTAGGAAAAGTCTCCTGCAAGTCGCCGACAGCTTTTAATTGCACGTTCTTGATCTGTGTCGCCAAGGCGTGTTGATCTACGGACTGGTTGGAGAAAATAGCAAAATCAGCACCGGTTAGTCGCCCTGCGATGAGGGAGTGGCATTGGTGGCACATGGCTTGTAATGCATTGCCCATTTTCTGTAATAACGCGTCAGTTTCTACGCCACCCAGTTTTTCATTGATCTCAGCCAGGTTGGAAATGTGGGAGACAACCAGTACACCTTCGTTAAAGCTTTCTTCGTTGGAAACATGCGCGGCAACCCGGCTGATAAAGTACTTTCTATTCATCAGCCCACTGATAGGGTCATAATTGGCCTCCAGCCTGAGCTCTTCTAATAGTTGCGATTGGTCTTTCAACATTTCCTTGATGCGGTTGGAAAGACGATTCATTGCCTTAGCCAAAGTTTTAAATTCAATGGTTTTTGGCTCCCGAATAGTGATGAAATTTTGGTCGCCAATGGCCTCAGCCATGTCCACCATCTCTGTTAGTGGTCGTAGGATACGCTTTAAGATAACCGTGCCGATCAGGCCGGTGATGGTGGCAATAATGGTGCTCCAGAGCAGGGTCATCAATGTGCCATTCCACAAATCCTGATATGCGAACTCAGTGGTACTTTCCAGCGATAGCGTGCCATATTGCGACCAGCCATTCTGAATCTGTGCAATGCCTGGCGGCGCGCTAATATGAATAAGCTTGCTGAACCAGATGGGTACATCAGGCGATTGATTGGTATTTTTTCTCTCAACCATCAGCTTACCGTTAGGGTCGGTAAGCCTGATGTGCTGGTAGTGCCCATTGTCGAACTGGGCTGAAAGCATGAGGTTGATGACAACAGGGTCTTTTTCCATTTGCGATATCGAAAGTGCCAATGACACGGCGTTGTCGATATTCTTCATCTCTAGTTGTTTTTCCAGATAGTGCTTGCTGGAAACCGTATTGACCACGATGCTGGCCCCAAAAGCCAATGCCATCGCGATGATGATTGCCATCCATAGTTCTTTAATGAGAGACATAGTGGTTCCTTATCATGTTTACTCTATACCATCAGCCTGAATTCGAGCCAGTACATTCCGCCAGCGCGAAAGATTGTTTAAAGATTCGCCCCTGGGGGTGTTTGCCGCTCCAGTCCAAAGGCCTTCACTGTTAAAGCTGAAAATCGGGATAAGGTCTGCGCGGCGTGAGGCAGGGCGTATATCTGAAATAAGATTATCAAGAATAAGTGGTTCAGCCATAGGTGTTGCGTAGTAACTCAAGACCATGTGTGCGACGAAAATTTTGCTATGCGGCCCACCAATCTGCGCGCGTACATAAGTCAGCTTGAGGCGCTCGTTGGGGATGTCCAGAGACCTGAGGAATATGTATTTGGCGATGCTGAAGTCTTCACAGTCGCCGCGTTCTTTACCCAGGGATTCTAATGGTGTTGCCCAATAGTCAGATTCGCCCCAGATATTAATATCATCATCAAAGTACTTAATTTCGGAATTGAAGAATTCATTGATGCGTTTAATTTTCTCTAAATCGGATGCCGACTTGAGTTCGTTGACAGTTGTTTGCAATCTTAAAACAGAGTTTCGGGCAGAATCCCCATATCGTTGACTGGCAAGATTGGCTAATTTTGCAAAGTCGGTTGCATTCGAGATTTGGAGTAACAAGAAAAATGTAGCGATGCTTAAAATAATCTTAAGCAAGATATTTTTTTTATGGTTAAAAAAGAGCGCTAGTTGAGTAATAACTGTAGTCTCAAAAAAATGATGGCATGAAAGTTGCAGTTAGCTTAATTATGGTAATAGATTCCAGGTGCATATTGATTAAAGTTGCATGCTCTTAAACAGTTCATGTATAAATAACGCCAAATACCTAGAACTATAACAAAATATTTAAATTCTTAAGTCTATCTATTATGAAAAAGATATATCTGGCAGCTCTGTTTTTGACCTCACTTTCCCTGGCTAGTGTTGCTAACGCAGATGCTCCATTCACATTACAACAACTTATTGAGAAAACAGTTACATCCAACCCTGAGGTGCAGGCACGTTATCATAACTTCAAGGCGGCAGAGCAAGAGCAGAATGCTGCTCGCGGTGGCTATTACCCACGGGCCGATCTGGTGGCAACAGTCAGAAGTCAGGAGCAAATGACGCCTAACATCAATAACACAGCCACCCCCAACAGCCAGACCCAGCTTGTATTGCGCCAGATGCTGTTTGATGGCTTCGCAACCAGGAGCGAAGTCAGCCGCTTAGGGCATGCTGCACGTGTGCGCTATTACGAGCTGCAAAGCGCTATGCAAAATACTGCGCTGGATACCGTCAAAGCCTATATTGATGTACAGAGATACCGTCAACTGGCAGGGTATGCGCAAGATAATTATGTAGCGCACAAGCAGTTGTTTGACCGCATAGAAGAGCGCGTCACTGCAGGTGTAGCACGTCGTGTAGACCTGGAGCAGGCCAGCGGGCGCCTGGCCTTGGCTGAAGCGAACCTGCTTACTGAGAGCACTAATCTACAAAATGTGACAGCTCGTTATCAACGATTAACCGGGGAGTTACCACCCAGCGGGCTACCTGAGGTTGAGTTCTTTAAAGCCGGTGTAGCTCCTACAGCAACAGAAGCATTGCAGTATGCCTACCAGAAAAATCCTGACATCTTGTCAGCCATAGAAAACATTGTGGCTACTCAGCAAGAGGTGGAGTCCAAGCGTGCGAAATACTATCCAAGGCTGGATTTATTGGCCAGGAAAAATCTGCAAACCAGCTCTAATGGCGAGAACAGTATCGTGGCTGCGGATTTGTTAGAGCTGACTGCTACTTTTAACCTGTTCAACGGTTTTACCGATAAGTCGGTCATCAGCCAGACCGCTGAGAAGCTCAATACGTCGCAGGACCTGCGGGATAAAGCCTGTGTAGATACAAGGCAGAGTCTGGTGATTGCATACAATGATGTCAGCAGCCTGAAAGAGCAGTTGGGCTACCGCGACCAGCATCAATTGTCGATTGAAAAGGCGCGTGAGGCATATCGTAAGCAATTTGATATCGGCCAGCGCACATTGCTGGATTTGCTGGATACCGAGAATGAGTATTTTCAGGCAAGGCGTACCTATACAAACACGGAGCGTGATTTATATACTGCATTTGCCCGCACATATGCCAGCCAAGGCGAGCTACTGAGTAAGCTGGATGTTACGCGTGCAGATTTGCCCGATATGGCTCAGGCAGATTATGTTGATAATTATAAAGTCTGCAAGGCAGTCGCACCTGAGGTGTTGCAGATTGATAAGGCTGATCTGGTCGCAAAAGCCAAGCCATTAAACTCAGGCATTAGCGAGAAGATGGCAGCGACCCCTGTTAAGCCAGTACTGCCTGAAATGCCTAAGAAGGTAGTTCCCGATGTGCAGTTTGAAACCAACAGTGCCAAAATTAAAAAGATATCTTATCCGGTTTTGGATAATGCCATCACTACGGTAAAAGCATGGGGTACGGCGAAGGTGGAGGTGGGTGGCCATACGGATAAGCGAGACAGCTCTAAAGAGGATTACAACCTGGATTTATCTAACAGGCGTGCCCAGGCGGTGAGTGATTACCTTGCCAGCAAAGGTATTGATAGTGGTCGACTGACAGTGCGGGGTTATGGTTACTCAAAACCTATTGCTGAAAATGATCCGAAAAACGGAAATCTGGTCAATCGCAGGGTGGAGCTTGTCAGGCAGTAAGTGATTTTTAATCCAGGAAATAACAAAGGGGCTCAGGCCCCTTTTTACTTTCTTGGACTTAACGTGTCGAAAAAGTGACAGAAATGTCATTTTAAAGATGGTTTTTCAGGTGTTGGATCGCACTAAACTGCAGTAATTTTGGTAGTTTTTGAGAAGGATGATCCCAATGTTGGCATTGGTTAGGGGAGGATTCTTTTGCTTAATATTCTGAGTAAGGTTAGAATACGCACCGCAAAACTTCCAGAAGTTCCATCCGCCCGGGTGGTGAAATTGGTAGACACAAGAGACTTAAAATCTCTCGCCCGTAAGGGTGTGCCGGTTCGACTCCGGCCCCGGGCACCAAGTCAGTTTTTTCCTAGTCCCACCCAGTCCTAAATAGTCCTAGAACCCGCGCCATTATTTGGTTTAAAGCCGTTCATCCGCCCTCTGGCGTCTTTTCAAGTCCTATTGCATCCGAATATAAATGGGGGGTATCCATTTTACTGGTTTTCTTGTACCCCCAATGTCACTAATCGACATTACAGTGAGAGGCTCCAAAGCCACAGACAAGCCTTAGAAGCTGTCTTAGTTCATTCAACCGGCTCTAAGTACTAGCGTTTGAAGTGTCGCTACCAAGGTAAAGAGAAGGTTATAGCCTTGGCACCAGTAAACTAATTGCGAACAAATCTAGTATCTTTAAGTTCCGGCCTGGTCAACAAAGCGTCGACTAACCTCCTATAACAGACTAACCTCCTATAACAATAGTTGGGTTACTAGCTTTTTAAATCGGCGACCTAGTTTCATTTCCTTAGTTGCCTTATCAACTGATTGCTTAGTGATAATAAAAAATGTTGCTTTGTCAGCTTTGGTCTTACAGAAAACACAGACCAAAGCTGACAAGCGATTATGTCAAAACTTGTTAGATTTAGTTGAATAATTACAAGGCTATTCAAAGCTAAATCTTGGAACAGGGTAATGACAGAAAAAGAATACGAAAGACGACTTAAGGAAATACTGACCAGATTGGAAAATGCTAGATTGAATTACATGGCTGCTAACTCATTAGCTGAAACCACGCTTCAAACTTTTGAAAAACTTAATGAAGAGTACAAGCAACTCCTGATATTTAAGCCAGTAACACCTTCAGCTATTGAGCCTGAACCTCCAGACAAAAACTGAGGGGTTTCTTGTGAGTTTGTGAGTCGCATGATGGGTTGGTCTCTGCACTAACGGTTTTTAGTAATGGTTGCCAGATAGTTACTTGCCATTGCATTGATAACTGCACTAATCATTAACTGATCACCTACACCGTAGTATCCTAAATCTCTTGCTGTATTGGTGGCTATAACCACCATTTCCATAGTTAAAACCCTGGCTGTTTCCAATTGTGCTGCTTCTTGTGGGTTGACTGATTCCATGCAATTTCCTTGATGTATCCGAAGACTCGGCCTTTGAGTGTAGGCCAATCAACAGATCATCACAATCATAGCCATGATTAGCCGGAGATGGCTAAATTATGAGTTAGCACCAAACCACACAAGTATAATTTTCTGACCGATAATTAGGCCATGAATATCTAACATATTGAGTTCATATGTTAGATGAGCACAATCGCTAAATACTTGCTTGTTCCTGGCACTTGCTCGGTGAAGCATCGATCCCATTCACAATCGTTATCAGGCATAAGCATGAATCAAAAAAGCATTACCCTCACATGGGTAGCAGTTGTTACGGTAGTAATCAGTTTTTTGCATCTTGATGCTCCCTTGGCAATCTGGATTGACTTGCATGTAAGAAGCCATGGCGCATTCCAGATTTACACCTCGAATATTCCAGATATGCTTTTGTTGAGTGTCATCATACTTTCCACCGTGAGTTGGGTAGGGTACTTCTACCTTAAGGGCCGTGGTATTCAAAACATACATAGGCAGTTTTTCCTGATCATGGGCACGGTATTGCCGTTGTCATTTTTTCTTAAAACATTATTAAAGTTGGTATTTGGCAGAATAGAGACGCGAATATGGCTAACAGATAATAGTCTGGATGGTATGCACTGGTTTGCCGGGGGCGATGGTTTCGATGGATTCCCCTCAGGCCATATGCTCGTATTTTCGACCTTGTTCCTGGGGTTGTGGAAATTTTATCCACGTTATCGAAGTGCTTATCTGACCGTGTGGTTGGCATTAGGTAGTGCCTTGATATTGACGAACTATCACTTTTTGAGTGACGTGATAGCTGGGGGGTATTTGGGATGTCTTCTCTATTGCAGCATCAACTACATGATGCAATTCTGGCGCACATTTATTATGGCTAGACCATAATAGACATTAGCATGAGGAGAGATATCCATGCAAGGAAGGTAGTCGCCCTCAGATGTGGGCGATGCATTAGCTCAGGATTGATTAAGAGTTGATGTAGTCCAGATTAATCAGTTTGTTTTTGGTGGGTGATGCAACGCTGCCATTGTTCTGGATTTCTTCTTCTATCCCCACAAAAATTAGCGCGACCAAGATGGCAAAGAAAATGGAGACAATGAATTTATCAACTCTCTTTGTCTGAAACATTCGCTGCGCAAATGTAGTCACTTTGACAGTGCTATTCATGAGCAAGCCTTTGACAGTTTTATTTGTATTTAGAAAAGACATTTTGTCCCCTAGTCATTTAATTATTAATCAGCGTTTGAGTTTTTAATTATTCAATATGTAATCAGATTGCAATCTCTGTGCCATATAGATATGAAAATTGGATTGATATGTATCTATATGTAAACAAATATAAATAAAATTTAATTGGGTTTGCAGCGGATAAAGTATTTGTTGAAAATTCGACAGTGTTGTCGAATATCGAGTGACAGCCGCCAGGAATGTTGGGAGGGGTGCTATAGGGGAGCAGTGATTACAATTGCCAGACCACGTTATGTCATTCCGATATGCCGCCATATCACATACAATTGTTGTTTTAGTAATACAGCTCGCTCATTAGCCTTAAGGCTGGGCGGCAAAGCATAGGGAAGTTACATGAGAAATAAATTGGGTTGTTCAGCATTATCTTTAACACTGCTATTGTCAGGTTGTGGTGGCTTCAGCGTGTGGCCATTCGGAGGTGGCAAGACAGAGGCCGATACCTATAAGCCAGCAAACTCGACTGAGTATTTGTGTGAGGCCGGAAAGAAGTTTTACGTGCGGAACATCGATAACGGCGCTGCAGTCTGGTTAATCCTGCCGGATAGGGAAGTCGCGCTTAACAGGGCGGTGACGTCACAGTCCCCAACACGTTATAGCAACGGCATTACTACGTTAGATATCACGGGTACAGATGCCACACTAGACATCAACCCGACTAGTAGTCTTAAAGGGTGCAAACAGGCAGAAATCAATAAGCCCAAGTAAGCATAAGCTGCCAGATACTTGGTTTAACCCGCGCCTTAAGGCGAATATGTCGGCATCAAGATTTCTCGCTTAGCTTTTTAAGATCATCAATAATCTCTTGAGAATGTCTGGACGTATCCACGCTCAGGTAAGTCTTGGCGACATTGCCTTTAGGGTCGATCAAAAAGGTATAGCGCTTGGCTATTTTGATAATTCCCAGATTGGTCAGCGCGCCATAACTATCTGCTACGGTACCGTCCTTGTCTGCCAGTAGCGGAAAGGGCAGGCTGTATTTCTGCGCGAATTTGGCATGGGAGTCTGTATCATCAACACTTACCCCGACTACCTTCGCACCCAGTTTTTCCAGCTGAAAAAGATCATCCCTGAAATGACAGGCCTCTTTTGTGCAGCCAGGGGTATCGTCCTTGGGATAAAAGTAAAGTACTAGCCATTTTCCCGAGTAGTCGGATAGCTGATGTAACTGGTTATTGGCATCTGTAAGTTTGAACCCAGGTGCAATTTGACCAATCTGGGGTAAGGTGCCCGCGACACTAATCATCCGGAACGCCAGGAAACCCAAGCCTAGTAAAGCAATTAAAATGTAAATTTTCATATGAAGCCCTTGGTTGGAAGCTTGATTGTTACATTAGTTGATTGGCGCCTACGGAATTTTTCTATCTATTTTTCATCAGGTAGTAATGATCAGACCTGAATTATGAGAAAATGTTGCCGCTGTTAGCTATGCCAGTAGCAGATCACGCCCCCGTAGCTCAGTGGATAGAGCATCCCCCTCCTAAGGGGAGGGTCACACGTTCGATTCGTGTCGGGGGCACCAAGAACCACCTAACATATTGATAACGCTGTAAACCCCGTCAATAAAGGCTTGCAGAACATTCATTCGGATACATTTGCGGATACATTCCGTTTATACTCACCGAATGGAAAAGAAAATGAGCACTACTCAAGGGTTACTTGAACGACCCAACGGCTATTACTTCCAAGCCCGAATCCCTAAGCAGTATCTTACACATTATCCTCAGGCATTAATCAGGGAAAAGCTCCCTACAGAGAATCGTAATGAAGCAAAAGCACTTGTCCGCAAGCGTTGGGGGCTGCTTCATGAAGAGTTTGAGAGGATAGATACAACAGGAACTAGAATAAAGAAGGTACCCGTTGCAGATGAAGCCGAACACATAATAGCCTTAGCCCTTCATTCTCGGCTTTCTGCTGATGATGAGATACGCTTGGAGGGTGTTGATGATGATGTCTTTGAGATGCTTAACGATTCACATAAGGAGTCTGATGAGTCAGAGCGGTTAGCAATTGCCAGGGGCACATTAAGCCCACAAGCAGTCTCGATAGTTTCAGATTGGTTACAGGGGCACGGATACGAGTTTGCCCCCCATTCTGAGGACTTCAAACAGTTTGCCCTAAAGTTTATTAAGGCTCAGTCATCCGCTACTAAACAACTCAAACAAAGACAGCTTGGGGAACACGTAGAGACCCCTAAGAGGCCCGATCAGTTTAACCCCAAGGCTAACTCTAGGCTGACCTTAACTAGCGTCTATGACAAGTGGATACTTGAGCGTAAGCCTACCAGGAGTACACAAGATGAATGGAAGCTTTGCATTAGGATATTCGAGGAGCTGAACGGTAGCCTTACGATAGACAAGATAACCAAAGCCCACATAGTAAAATTCAAGGATAAGAGGGTAGAGGATGGCAAGGCATACGCAACGGTTAAGAAACAGGTAGGGGGCTTAAGCTCGCTACTACAGTATGCCGTTGATAATGATTACATTGAAAAGAATCCAGCTAGTGGAGTAAAAATAGCAAAGCCTAAAGTGGAGGAAGACCCTCGGCTACCTTACAGTATTGATGATTTGAATAGAATCTTTTCCTCTCCTATTTACACACAAGGCTTCAGACCGAAGGCTAAGGGATTGCAGGGAGAATCTCTTTACTGGATACCTTTAATTGCCCTCTATACGGGCGCTAGAATGACGGAGATAGGTCAGCTTCAGAAGTCCGACATTAGGCAGGAATCAGACTATTGGTATTTTGATATTTCAAACAATGCTGATGAGGCGTCGATTAAAACGGATAGTTCACGAAGGAGGGTACCTATCCACCCTGAGCTTGTTCGTATGGGTTTGCTTGAGTATATAAATGCACAAGATAAGGCTTTATTCCCTGGCTTAATACCAAGCAATCAAGGGCGCTTAATGGCCGACTTTTCTCGCTGGTGGGGAAGGCCGGAGCAAGGCCGTAAAGTCATCGGTATAGATAATACACAGCTGACCTTTCATAGCTTTAGACATTCATTCAAAGACGCTTGCAGGAACTCAGGAATACCTAAGGATGTACACGATAAACTTACAGGCCACTCTAGTGGGGATGTAGGTTCGGGGTATGGATTAGGATATTCGATTAAGACTTTGGGGGAGTGGATGAACAAGCTTAAGTATGATGGTTTGGCTATCACTCAATTTCTGGATTAAAGATGGTCAAAGTTGGAAGAAATTCCTTGTGCCCCTGCGGCAGCCTTAAAAAGTATAAGCGCTGCCATGGGGCTATTTCGGACTATTTGACTCTTACTCCAGCCATGAAGGAATCAATTGAGAAGGGCCGTGATAGAGCAATCGCCGCATCACACCAAAGACAAGCCCAACAAGGCATGGGTAGGGAAATCATCTCAGCCCAAGTCAACGAAACAAGATTCGTTGCGATCAACAATCAGGTTCTTCACTCAAAACATTGGGTTACATTTTTTGATTTCCTCAGTGATTACATAAAAATAAAAGTTGGTAGTGAATGGGGAAACTCAGAGCTTCAGAAAGGCATTGAGGAGCGTCACGAGATTTTCAAGTGGTACGCTAGAGTGTGCGATCTCCAAGCTAAATATAAAGGAGCAGCAGGTGAAGTAGTTCAAATGCCGAGAACTGGGGCAGTGGATGCTTATTATTGGCTTGCATATGATCTTTATTGCATAGACCACAATGCTGAACTTCAACAAGCTTTGTTTTCTAGGCTAAAGAATCCAGACCAAAATTTTTATGGTGTACTCTATGAAATTTCTGTAGCAGCAAGAATGATTAGAGCTGGTTTTACATTATCGTTTGAGGATGAAGCAGATAGGCGCACATCACATTGTGAGTTCACAGCTATATCAGGTGAAACTGGTAAAAAATTTTCCGTTGAATGCAAAAGGCTGGAGTCCACAGGTAAAGTAAATCACATAAATCTATCAAAACTTGGTAAGAGGTTTGCTGGTGCCTTGGTTAAACAAGCAGAACACGAAAGAATTGTATTTATTGACTTGAACTTTGGATATGACTCTTCAACAATTGATAATTTCAGGCCAGTCGTTGAGATGGCAAGAAAGCATATAAGAAAATTAACAGTTAATCAGAAGAACGGAGGGCACCTACCTCCAGCAATGTTTGTCCTCACAAACCACCCCACCCACTTACACTTAGATGATGTTGATGTACCTAACATGTTCTGTATGGACGGTTTCAAAATACCTGAATTCGATTTAGATCGAGGTTATACGCTTGATGAACGTTTAGCTAATAGGGAAATAATGAAAGATATGGAGGGTTTCATTCTTTCCATGCGAAAGCACTCCAGAATACCAACCACTTTCGATGGAAGAGCGCCGCAGTTTGCTTTCAATCCTGCATTAGAAAGAAATCGTTTGCTAATCGGTGAGAAGTACAGAGTTAGTGACCCAGAAGGTGGCAGTGTATTGGGTATATTGGAACAGGCTTTCGTTATGGATGATCACACTGTAACCGGGCTTCTAAAGCTGGAGAATGGAAAAATGGGAATCACTAGGTTTGAATTGAGCAAAGAAGAATTTGAAGCCTACAAAATGTACCCTGACACTTTCTTTGGTGCTGTAACTAGAAACCATACCCAAACAGAAGCTGACCCGGTGGAAATCTATGACCGAATGTATGAAGCTTACCGTAACACGACCAAAGAGAAGCTTTTGGAATTCATGGCTGAGGGGTATGACGTTGAATCGTTGAAAAACCTTTCCAGGGATGAGCTTGCATCTATGTACACAAAAGGTTTCGTAAATCATATACTAAGTTTGAGTCAGAAAAAAATAGAACCCACCTGAAGTTAATCAAGTAGGTTCTATAAGTTTATGTTTATCCTTTTATAAAGGATTAATCCCAAGGAGCTGCACTGTTCTGAGATGAAGACTTCGGTAAGGCAACTATTGGATTTATCGCGGTTGATATTTCTGGCTCACGGGATTTGGTAGGGGACTTCTTAGATAACCTGTCCTTGATATGCTGGATAGCATCCTCGTGATTCAAGTCCAAAGTAAACATTACCTTTGAAATTTCAGCATCCCACCAGTAATCCTTCTTTCTACCCTCCTTGTTTTTACGCTGTAGATAATCGTTAAGCTCAGTGGCTCCCTTCCGAAGTTCTAGCCAGTTCCTACAATCAGTGCATTTAAATTTAGTTGGTGTTCGAGGTCTCTTATTGAGCGTCTTGCAGAGTGGGCAAGGTAGTGATTCTGGAGTTAGTAATTGTGGTACTTGCATTGTGTCTTAGCCTTTATAGAAGTTAAATGGATGAGTCCAGACAATAAAAAAGGACTCCCCTGAGTAAACAGAAGAGTCCTATAGTTATAGCTAGGGATAGTATTAGTTAAGCGGGTGTTGCCTTAGCTTTCGTTTTAGCCTTGTTACTAGTTGTCCAGACATCACTACCAATCTGCAAGCCGGTACCAATGAGAGTAGGCTCTCTTGAAGCTGTCTGAGCGTTGCTCGATTCGCCCCTGGCTTGGTACATTCTCCCATCCATTAAGGTTTGTGCAATCTCATTCTGGCGGCTTTTCTCCAGTGAACTCCTATCAGTACCTTCCTGCATGAAAGAATCGCTTACAAGGCGGTCTGCTGACAATCCTAGGGCACCTGATTCACCGGAGATGGTGGCAATCTTGGCACGTTCTAGCATCCCCTGTTTAATTCTTTCCGATTGCTCCAGGGCGTACTTGTCGTTTACCTGTTCTTGCTTCACAGCATTTTGCTCGTACCCAAGCTCAGTCTGTTTCGCAGTGGCTTCGTATTGATTCTCAGCGTTAGCCTTCCCACCGATGTATTGCATTGCGGAGATACCTGCGGTGATTAAAAGGGGATTACACACTGGCTAACTTCCTGAATGAAAATCCCTTGAGGTAAGCCAAGAGTTTCACTAGTGGTGTCTTAGGCTTTTCCTTAACGACTTCTCCGTGGGTAATCAACTTGTAAAAGATGTCCAGAAGACTCCTAAAGTGAAAGCCTAAAGCTCGCTTAGTAACAATGCCGCAAGGCTTATGGTACCGATACCCGGTCGATGGAGCTGTAACTTCATCACGTGGAGCTAATCTGAGAATAGCTGTAGTGATCTGCTCAGTTAGGACTTCGTTTGATGGGTACAGAGTAGGGTTACGAGTGGCATGAACCAAAACTGCTATACCCTCAGTGAGAATCTGTAGGCCTGTGACGCTACCCCTAAGTAATCTAGAGGCCTCGCTGGTACCTATGAAGTCTTTACTGTTAGATGCTTCTACTAGCCAGTTATCTAGAGTGGATGCAGCTTTGATTAGGGAGGGGTTAAGAGCCTGGCTGGTGAATAGTGCTGTGACTTCTTTAAGTTCTTTGGCGTATTGGCTACGAGGGATTGATTTAGGTTTTGTTAAGGGCGACTTAACGGACGTGACTGTGCCTTGTGTCATTCAATTTACTTTCATACATGATTAATGGGGATTGTTTGCTGGGGTAATGCTAAAGATTCATACCGGGGAACTGGTATGGGGTAGGGCAGGATAGGTTAGGAGAAGGTAAGCTTTCTGGTTAAGTTAAAAATAGATAATAAGACACGGATGTTCAGACTATTAAACGATACTGGGAAGGGTAACTAAGATTGAATATATCTATGTACCCACACCCAGGAACTAATCTAATCGTCTTACTCAAGGTGACAGGTAGTTAATCTTAAAGAGACTTAAGTGTAATTACCTGGAGCCTTGAGACTATCTATAGATTAATACTAATTACAGAGTACAAATTAAGATGGATGTTGATGTACCTATCTTTATATTTATCTCTCTTTCTATGTATCTCTCTTTCTATCTATAGGCTTGGCATCTGCTAAGCACTGGTTAAGCATTCGTTAAGCGGTGGCTTTCCATGGTTAGAGTCTGTCACCAGTTACCTCCACCTCCACATCACTATGGACACGTGCTTGAGTATTACCCTGGGGTCTCCTACCGCCTTTTTTACCGTTCTCAGACTGCGTTACGCTGTACTTAACAACACCGTCTAATTGTTCATCTAAAGGGGCATAGATCAATTGGCCTTCAGCATCCGTATCAAAGAACTCGTCTATAACAGCGTCAAGATTCTCTTCGTCCTCCGCAGTGATGACGTTTATCCTTCGCTTCAGTTGTGGAGTTAAAGTTAACTTGTTACCTGAAGCCCAGTACAAAGCAATTAGTCTTGCGTATATGCCAACCTGAGCCGCTGGCAATCCAGTAGTCTCGCCTAAGAAAGTTCCGACATGAAACTTAAACCAGCCCATGCTGCCTGGCTTCGCATTACTTGCCATAGATAAGACCCCCGATAGTCAAAGCTTCATGTTCAGCCAAGATCAAGGTAAGAGCCTGATTATTGTTTATCGAGCCGTTATGAGTCTCTTGGTATTTCCTCTGGTATTTCTTGAGGTACTCGAATGTAGGTAGGGGTAGAGCAAAGCTTCGGAATACTCGTTTAGTTGTTTCGTTCATTTGTTTCCTTCTACAGATAATTGTTAATGGGGATTGCGGACGGTTCTTAATCCTATAGGGTGCTGAAGCCCGATTAGGTACCTGATTTCCATAAGGAAACCACCAGTTATCCTAAAGTACGGACTTACTCGATTAAGTGATTGTTACTTTAGGAAAACATCCTATACAGTACCCCCGAGCAATCGCTCCGGTGTCTCATAAGTTTTAAGTGGTAAGACATTAATTTCCTAACGATGGAATGCACCTCTTGCATGTCTCATAAGTTGTCTCATATAATGTTATCAGAAGTCTTTAAGATTAATGAGACATTGAGCTGGAGATAAATATGAAAGTTGGATATGCGAGAGTTAGTACCCTGAGCCAAAGCTTGGACGCTCAGTTAGCTGCTTTAAAGGCTGCGGGTTGCAATAGGATTTATGAGGAAAAGGCTAGCGGAAAGAACACCGACGACCGAAAGGAACTACAGGCAGCACTAGATTACGTTAGAGATGGTGATGTTCTGGTTATTACAAAGTTGGACAGACTGGCACGTTCAATGATCGACTTGGGCACGATTGCAAAACATCTAAAGTCTAAAGCTGTTGGGCTGGTAGCCATAGATCAACCAGAGATTGACACTACGTCAGCTATCGGAGAGTTGCTGTTTAATGTACTAGGGGCAGTTGCAGCCTTTGAGAGATCATTAATCAATGAGCGTACTGCTGAGGGAAGGCTTAAAGCGATTCAGCAGGGCGTTAAGTTCGGAGCCAAGCCTAAACTCTCGGATGAACAAGTAAAGTTGTTAAAAGCTGAGGCAGCAGGTTGGAACGGTAGCAAGGCCGCATTGGCTGAGAAACACGGAATAAGCAGGGCTAGTCTGTACAGATTATTAGGCGACAGATTGTAGAGAGATTCATTTTTAGCCCTGCTACCCTCTAGTATGTACTAGCTCAACTAAGTCATTGATATATTCGGTACATGATTGATTTAAAAAGGGGTACAGCGCCTTATTCCAAGCGACTACAGCCATTATTTAACCCTTGCCCATACCCTCGCCCCAACCGTTCAGAGATCGGGGCTTACCGTGCGATTGCATTTTCGATTACCTTAAGTGATAGTTTCTTTAGAGGGAAGGTTGCTCTATGAGGATAGTTGTCATAAAGTAACTAAGTACATGATTAATATAAATATTATTGTATATCCCTACTATTCCATGATAGCCTTCAGTTACTTTCAGATTCACTGAGATTAACTAAAGGGGCTGTAATGTCATTAATGTTAGAAGTAACTCTATCCACCATCTTTATTAGAACTTCCTCATTTGAGGTGTTCCTGCATCCAACTGAAGAATCCACATGGGGCTACCGTAAAGATTCCCCAACTGACCGCGAGTTGAATCTGGGTAAGTTGAAGCTAATCGTCAGCAAAGTCTAATCCACCAGCCAGCCTCTTAGATTCAATCTGGGGGCTGGTATTGCTATAGTGCCTTGGAGCTAGACTAAGTACTTGATAATCCAGTAATGTGATTGAATCTGGCCTCATCTTTGGATTCAGATAAGCATTGATCCGCTGGTGTACTATCAGCCAACCGAGGGGTACGGGGGGTATGCGGTCAACGTACACGTGAGGTCACCCACTCACAGTTTTTCTACAAAAATAATTGAGTCCGGCTGCTTGAAATTACATAGGTACTATGAGCAATGTTAGACCTCAATTAAACTTTATATAACAACTTAAATACTATGGTTCAGGTATGAAAATTAATCGGAAATCTTTAGGTCATTGGGTAGAGGTTGTAGGCCTTTGCTTGGTATTAATTGGTGCAGCCTGGCAATCCAGTTTTTCTGGATGGTGGGATAGAGAGCTTTTTGAATGGGAGTTTATGATTCAAGAAAAAGCTAATTTGGGAATATTAAATGGCCTAAGCTATCTATCTCTAGCAGAGAACACAGCTGATGTTGATAAAAGGTCAAAATACCTGATAAGTCTTTCAGAGAATTTAGGTTCGATATACGGTGATCTGGTTGCTGAGAGGGTAAAACGTGATAAAGCGCTGAGAGATGGACAAGCTTCCCTATTCAAAAATATTGAAAAGTTTTTTACCCTTACAGGGGCTTTTCTAATAATTGTAGGTAAGTATGTAGGCGCTGATAGTAAAACAGCGGATGGAAGTGGAGTAGAAACATCACGAAAGAGGTATCTAATTAAAAACCGGAAAAAACTTAAATAATGTTAAACACCATATGGCTTCCGGTGTGAGTAAGCTTTTAGTACTTGTAGCGATTCTCTTTCAGTTATCTACAGTCCACGCTGAGACCCTCTCAGGCCGTGTTGTAGGGGTTTCTGATGGGGACACAGTTACCTTATTAGACTCAACTAATACCCAGTACAAGATCAGGCTATCCGGCATTGATGCACCCGAGAAAAAGCAAGCCTTTGGGCAAGTCTCCAAAGAGTCTCTTTCAGATTTAATCTATAACAAGCCCGTGCTAGTGGACTGGAATAAGCAGGATAGGTACGGTCGGATTGTCGGAAAGATTCTGCTAGGGAATCGGGACGTGAACCTGGAGCAAGTTAAGCGTGGCCTAGCCTGGCACTATACCAAGTACCAGAAGGAGCAACCTTACGAAGATAGGGAAAGCTACTTTAGGGCACAGAAGGTAGCTGAAGGGGCTAGGGTAGGTCTTTGGAAGGATGGCAATCCGATTCCTCCGTGGGACTTTAGGAAGAAGCCGAAGGCTCAAGATGAAACTATTAGCGGTACTATTCAATAGATTAAAGGTAAAACCATGTGCGGAGGGGCTAAGTTCAAGGAGTCATCTGGTAAAGAATGGAAGATTTACTTCCCGAACCCCAAGGCGGCTCTCCCAGTTTCCCTTAAGGACGGCTCTATTGAGTGGGTGAAGTGGGGTAGACGTAAGGAAGAGCGGGTACCCTTCGTACAAGGTGGCAGGGCTAGGCTGGTGTAAAGAAATTCCTAATTGCACTTTTCTTTTCAGGTCTCTTCCTAAAACCTGTTAGCCAGTCCATATACATAAGTGGGTGGGGAATTAAATTGTTCCTTTCAGCAACTGCGAACGAAAGCTCAACGGGAGATATTGCCCCTTTCCCATATTCTTTTTTGTATAGCTTCTCTAACTCTAAACCGTGTTTTAGAAGATCATCATTTAAAAGTAAGCTAAAGAATATTACATTGTCAGTCTGGTCGTTGATGCCAGTCAGTAGGTCTGTATACATTGTATTATGGTAATGCTCACTCGGAATAGGAATGCCAAAATACACCTGGGCTTCATAACTCAAATACATAGCATCAGTCTTGTAAGAGTTAATAACATCTTGCCTTTGTCTGAGCATAGTGTTTATCGAATATAAAGATTCAGTAATTGTCCCAGTTAGTGCCAAGGCTTTCCCACTAGAATTTATTTTTTCATAAACATAAGTTTGCAGAGTTTGGATGGGTACGGAGACTTCACCTAAGCTCCGTAAGTCTACCTTTGGTGTGTAAACAACTCCTGGCGGTATCGTACCTAGTTTTACGCCCTGTACTAAAGATAAGTACTCATCCTTCTGTTGATCGAATCTCCGCTTCATCGGCCTATATTGCTGGCCTTTTACTGCAAATAATGAATTAAGGATTTGTAAAACTACTGATCTAGCGGCGTTTGTGGCTTTCATTTCCGTCAGTAATTGTTCTCGTCCCTTAGACCGCTCTGCAATGTGTTGTGCGCCCCAAGCACCGAAGCCAGCTCCTAGTAATGCAGATGTAAATGATGAATCAAAGAAACCTTTAATAGCCTCCCAATGCGCAATAAGATAGGCCACTGGTGGTAACTGAAGGACAACCTCCGGAATGAACATAACGACTCCCCTAAGCTTTAACTTTTGGTATTTCTTTCCAGTCTCCCAGATAATTAGGACTCTTGAAAGCCCTACGCATTACCCAGGCTTGATCTATGCCCTCAGAAGCAATCTTAACGGTTCCTCTCCCATACTTCAGATTCACGTTGTCCAATGCAGTCATTAGCCTGTCCGCCTTTTCGTCGTCCTTGGAGTACCCGAATAGATCAATCTGCTGACCACCTTTAGGCACCGTATCCATAAGCATTACCCCACACTTCTGGTAATACACACCGGGCTTGTGTATCTGCTTAAGTAGCCATAGCGCGGCCTTAGTAATCTGAAAGGTTGAATCTGTAGGACTCGGTAAGTTAACCACCTGGCTAGCAGAATAGTATTCCGCTTTATCGTGTGGGCTATTCATCACGAACACATACACAGCATTAGCGTACAGCTCCTTGCTACGCATACGCCTTGCTGCTGTCCCTGCGTGGAAACTGATAGATTGCTCAAGGTCTGCCAGTTCGGTTACCCTAGAACCAAAGGAGCGGCTAGACATTACCTGTTTGGCTTCAGGAAGTGAAAGCTGGAGTTCTAGCCAAGGTTCCCCGTTCAGCTCCCTAACGGTTCTCTCTAAGACCACTCCGAATTTGTCACGGATTCGCTTAGGACTTGCTCTCTTGAGCCTTAATACATTGTGTACCCCGAGCTGGTTTAAGCTGGCCTCTAAGCGGCTACCGACTCCCCAAACCTTAGAGACAGGTAGCGACTCCATAAGACTGTCTTGCTCTGTTTGAGACATGCTGGTGAGGTCGCAGACTCCATTAAATCCACCTACCTTCTTAGCACAATGATTAGCAAGCTTAGCTAAGGTTTTTGTGTGTCCCATGCCTACGCAGATGGGAAGTCCAGTCCACTGCTTAACAGTGTCTTTAATGTCTCTCCCGTAAGCTGTGAGGTCTTCTGTAAAGCCTGTTAGATCAAGAAAAGATTCATCTATAGAGTACACCTCCACCCGTGGTGCAAAGTGTCTTAGCGTGGCTACAAAGCGGTTGCTCATCTCCGCATAAAGCTCGTAGTTAGAAGAGAAGGGTACAACCCCTAACTTACGGGCTTCTTCTTCCACCTCGAACCAGGGCTTGCACATATATAGATCAAGCAGCTTCTTTGCATCTTTGGTCTGTGCTATTACACAGCCGTCATTATTGGATAGGACGACTACAGGGCGTTTACGTAAGTCTGGCCTGAATACTTGCTCACAGGACGCATAGAAGCTGTTAGCGTCACAGAGGGCATAGATAAGGTTATTGGGGCTGATGGATGACATAGGTCACCACCCCAAAGATAATGAGTTCTTGGCCTTCTGTGAACTCGATAGGAGCATAAGCAGGATTCTCGGAGAGTAGCCTTACAGTATTCCCTCTCTTGTACAGCCGCTTAACCATCCACTCCCCGTCAACATCCACAATGACTATGCTAGAGGACTTGGCCTTGACTGAGCGATTCACTATCAGAGTCGCACCGGGGAATATTCCAGCTCCTATCATTGAGTCCCCTGTAACCTCAAAGAAGAAGGTGGCTGGTGGATTGGTAACGAATCGTTGGTTTAGATCAAGGGACTTCTGTTCGTAGTCTTGAGCTGGGGAGGGGAAGCGAGACTGTCCGGCACATACCTTACCGCTATAGATTGGCCGCTGGGTAACTAAAGGGGACAGGTGGGCGGGATTGTATGTTTGCTCTATGGTCATAGTAATCTCAATCAAAGTGTACGAACGTACAGTAAGATATTAATCATTACCTTTAAGCAAGTCTAGGAGTCTTTGCTGCCAGTTACCTGTAAGCCTAATCGGAGTAATATTTAATAGCAGTAACACCATTAACTTAGAGGAGGCTTTACTATGAAGAGGCTATTAATTGCCGCTGCTTTGATGTCCTGTTTCACCTGTGCCCATGCAGGTACACAGCAAGATAAGATGAAGTCTTGTAATGAGGAAGCCACTTCTCAAGAGCTGAAGAGTGATGCCCGTAAGGCCTTCATGAGTGAATGTCTAAAGGCCAAACCAGAATTAACACCACAGCAAAATAAGATGAAGACCTGTAACGCCGACGCAACCAAAAAAGAACTGATGGGTAGTGACCGTAAGAAGTATATGAGTGATTGCCTAAAGGCTCAGTCAGATGGCCTGACACCGCAGCAGAATAAAATGAAAGCATGTAATGCCGACCCTAAAGCAATGACATTAAAGGGTGATGAGCGGAAGGCATTTATGAAGAGTTGCTTATCAAGTTAACAGCATCGCAGACTGCTTGATATTTAAGGAAATCAGCATTACATTACACATGCAATAAAAACTAACTCTCGCCCGGATAGTCTCTGGGCATTTTTTTGCCTAGTGCGTAGGTTGTGGGTCAAAGCCTTGAATAACTCCCCCTAGCACTCCCACCATTGTCTCCATACCTTTAGCCATTAAATCAGCTTGCGCTTGATTAGGCTCGTCAGTGTCCAGCATCGCTAGGGTTTCATCTAAGGGCAGGGCGCCATACTTTGATTCATAGTGCGCTAGATTCATTGCTAGCAGTCTGGCGCATTCTGCTAAGTCTTCTTTGCTTGCAATCTGGGCAAGTTGATCTGCAAGGGTAAGGTATTGCTTGAAAAGTGATAGATCAGCCATTGTTATGAGTACTCATTAAAAGAGGTGAAGTTAAATTAATATTAAACTCATTAAATACTTCCTTGTTAATTTGAGTAAGTAGCTTGCGAAGGTACCTCTAAACGGATACATTGACGGATACATTAGTCCTTATGAATGCTCAGTGAGCCGCATCCCGATTGAGATCGAGGGGTAATCCGTTCGATTCGTGTCGGGGGCACCAAGCACCACCTTCGTAAGTAATGGGCCATTCTTCCCTCGGTAAATTCAAACCATTCAGGACCATTAACGCTACATAAGCATCATTGGCAGCATAGATCAGCTGCTTTTCATTTAATACCCGGAAGCCCCAGTTGGATGTGGTTGTCTTCTTGGATTTATGGAACTTCTGATTGAACACAATGCCAACCGCAGAGCGAAGTCCGGTTTCACCTGGATATCCCATTTTACGAAAGACCGCCACCATGTCCAGTATAGCTTTCACTTCCACATTCAGCCGGCTGCGTAACTGACCACGATCAGATTTCAATCCAAAGCCGACCTTGAGGATAGCTTCAGACTGCAGAATTTGGCGCACATAAGGAATACACTCTTGGTGGCATAGCTGAAATATATAAGCTTTTTGTGCAGTGGCGAACTGGACAACATGGGGGCCATCATTGATGGTTTCTTTCAGAAACACGGGTTTCGATTCTGTATCAAACCCAACCACGCCGGCCTCCATAATTGCCTGTGCCGCAGCTAGACACTCATCTTTGGTTTTTGGTACTACGATATTTTCCAAGCCTAACGAAGCAAAGGGTTCCAATAATGCAGTTTCAGATTTATGGGGAGCAATTTTTATCATGGTCAAATTATTATTCTGAATGGAAGCGCTATTGTGCCATGAGCTTATCCTTAATTTTCGCGGTAATTTCATAGGAGCGAAGACGTGCTGCATGATCGAATATCTGCGATGTAATCATTAGTTCATCTGCATTTGTCCTCGCAATAAAGGCGGTGATTTCAGCCAATACCTTTTCTTCAGCACCTATCGCCGAGCATGACAGAACCTGGTTAAGCAAGGCGCGTTCTGCCCCGCCAATTTGATTCCAGTAATCGACTATCGGTGGTGGTAACTTCGAAGGATGGCCGCTACGCAGGTTAATGAATGCCTGTTGCATTGAGGAAGCCAGCAATTGTGCTTCATCATCGGTATCGGCGGCAAACACATTAAAACCAAGCATTACATGGGGTTGGGCTAAGTGCTTTGATGGTTGGAACGTCTCTCGATATATCTCTATCGCCTGCATCATCTGGGAGGGTGCGAAATGTGAGGCAAAGGCATAGGGCAGGCCCATGGCTGCGGCAAGCTGGGCGCCAAACAGGCTGGAACCCAGTATCCATAGCGGAACATCAAGGCCTTTCCCAGGGTAGGCAAGAACAGGCCCCTTGGGATTGGGAGAGAAGTAGTCCATCAACTCCATAACATCCTGAGGGAAAGCATCTGCATCCGATGCTAAATTTCGCCGTAAAGCATGTGCGGTTATCTGGTCTGAGCCTGGAGCACGCCCAAGACCCAGATCAATGCGACCGGGAAATAAAGATTCCAGAGTGCCAAATTGTTCTGCAATGACCAGTGGCGAATGGTTGGGCAGCATGATACCGCCAGCTCCAACACGGATAGTCGAAGTACCTGCAGCAACATGGCCAATCAGAACAGAGGTGGCAGCACTTGCGATGCCAGGCATGCCATGATGCTCTGCCAGCCAGAATCGATGGTATCCCCAACCTTCGGCATGCTGAGCAAGATCCAGGGTGTTCTTGAAAGATTGTGCAGCGGTGCTGCCTTCTGTGATCGGTGAAAGATCAAGCACTGAAAATCGGGGCATTGGGGTGTCTTTGGTGTTTGTCATTAGATAGGTTGGACTGCAAACTAGGCGCTAGTTCATTTCAAGACAGTGCTAATGAAAAATGAAGGCTTAATGGCAGCAAATGGCCTTTAACTTTACTCTCGACAGGTATAAAATTTTGCATAGAGCACTTTGTAAGTCAAATTTGAAGGTATTCACCTTCTAGTTCAAAAAAGCGGATAAATATAGCTCTCCAATTAACCGCACATATTTCCATAATAATGCTGGGATATTATTGACTGTAAGGAATACGCTTAGGGGTAAAGAACATGATTTCTCAAAAGGATGCGCCAAATGATCACCATGAAGAAGGTGGAGTCGATTTAGGTATTGAAGTTGCTGAAGTCGATTTTAGCGAGTTTGATAGAAGGAAGAAAACCTCAGCAGCAACTTCACACAGAAAGTACGAGAGGCGTGGTTTCGTAGGTGAGGTGGATACTTTGATCCAAGATATTCATATAAAGATGGCTCGTGCCTATTCAACTAAACACTGGAAAAAGTAGGCTGTTATGAAGTCGCGCCTACCAAGTCAAATCATATGCAACTTACTTTCTAAGCGGCTTGGATAGCGTTGCTTCACCGCTAGGATCATAGGCAACTCATAGGAGTTGTCTTTTTTTTGCCCGAGTTATTTGGGTAATGGCAACACTATTTGATATGGCGTCACACACACTATTTATTATTAATACGTGTGTATAACGCTATGTCATGAGAAAAATACGCTAGAATCAATGGATGTCGAGTCCAGATTTCAATTTACTACTTACTCTTGATGCAGTTCTTACCGAAGGAAGTGTTGCGCGCGCTGCCCAGCGTTTGCGACTGAGCCCATCGGCCATGAGCCGGGCGCTTGCGCGATTGCGTGAGGCAACGGGTGATCCTTTATTAGTCAGGGCAGGCCGTGGTCTTGTCCCCACTCCCAGAGCGCTTGAACTACACCAGCGGGTCAGCCAGCTCGCTCAGGAGGTAGAGGAGGTTTTGCGCCCGGCTGAGCAGCCCAACCTCAAGCAGTTGGTCAGAACTTTTACGCTACGGACCAGCGAAGGTTTTGTTGAGAACTTCGGGCCGGATATTATTGCTCGCGTTAGCGATGAGGCTCCCGGTGTGCGACTCTGTTTTTTGCAGAAACCAAACAAGGAGAGCACATCTCTTCGGGATGGGACTGTTGATCTGGAGACTGGAGTCGTGGGGAGTATGTTAGGCCCTGAAGTGAGGGCACAGGCGTTGTTTCGAGACCGCTTCATTGGTGTCGTGCGGATGAGGCACCCGCTAAGCCAGGGCGAGATTACTCCCGCCAGTTATGCGACGGGAAGGCATATCTGCGTTTCGCGGCTGGGTCTAGACAGGGGGCCGATTGATAAAGCCTTGAGCCTGCTTGACCTGGAACGGGAAATTGCCACGATCGTCGGTAGCTTTTCAACTGCGCTGGCGCTGGCCCGATCTTCTGATTTGATAGCCAGTGTTCCCGAACGCCATACCGGAAACCTGCGTACTGGAATGTATAGTTTCCCCCTTCCTGTTCGCACGCCGGAAATTATTGTTTCATTGCTTTGGCATTCACGGTCGCATGCCGATCCAGCGCATCGATGGTTGCGCAATCTAATTTTGGAGACCTGCGCGGATCCTCTGTCGGATTGACCTACTCGCCTTCAGAGTAGTATCTCTTGCCACGGTTTGTCTTCAAAATTACCTACAAATTTTTCAGTATTTTTCCTACATAGCCCAATACATAAAACCATTACTCTTGATTTCATCTCTAGTTAAGGAGTTAAGCGATGAACAAGGAAAGTTTGTTATCAATAAGTGCATTTGTATTGGTGCTGGCTACTCAGCCCATCATGGCGGCAGGTGACACCTCGAACCCGAACTCAGTGGTTAATCCGCATAGTACCGAGAGAGATGCGGGACCTCCTGCTTTAACCCCCGCGGAAACACGCTCCAAGCAGGAGCAAGAGCGCAGGCAAGGCCAGCAGAACACTCACACCCAAAATAGCGGCGGCAGCTTGGGGACGGTCCCTATGGATAATGGCGGTGCTGCCAGTTATCCACAAAGTCAACCCAGCCCCGGTACCAATTCAAATGACGCCCCCGGAAATGGCACTACTAACTCAGTGAATCCATCTGGGACACCGCCAACGCCGCCAGCCAGTGGGTTGCCGGCTGCTCCCGTACAGCCGACAACTAACAATCCGGGCATGGAGTAAAACTTGGTCTATGCTTTTCAAATAGTTGAATATGCAGTTTTTCCTAATTTATTTTTAATAAGTTAAGAGAAGCAACCAGAGAGCCCTTTAGTTGAGGTAATTCTGGAAAATCGTGGTAAAGCTAGCCAGAGCCCAAAGCCCGGCAACCAGCAGAAATCCCAGCAGTTGCCACAACGCACCTTTGGGGCGCAGCACTTCGAAATAACGCATCCCCACCACGACTGCATTGCGTTTAAGGCGGCTGGCCTGAATATAGCGATTGACCTGTTTGAATACCAGCCACGATGCGTAGCCTACCGTTAGCGCCAGCAGGAATGAGCGGAAGATGTCGATGAGGTTGATATCGCCGCCCATATACTTCTTGTAGTAGAGGGAGAGAATGCCGACGAGGATGGATGCACCTACTGCAACCATGGCATTTCTCAGCGCGCCGCGCTTTTGTTCGCTGGCTGCTTCGGTAAGCTCTTTGCGTACCTGATCTATCTTGTCGGTAATCATGTTAGAAGTCTCGGAGCGCAGTTTTTCTATGCGGTTGTCCAGAGCTTCGCCGAAACGCTCGGTGGCATAGTCTATCAAGCCTTCAATGTCGGCCTTGGTGAGTTGGCGCTGGTCATGGATTTCATCGCTGATCTGCTGAATACGCGCATCCAGTTGGGTGCTTGCACGCTCGACAACATCATGTAGTTGTTTGCCAGCCAGTAAAACTGATTGATCCATGCGGTCACCCAGCAATTCTACTTCGGCTTTATATCCTGTCAGCAGATTACCCATTTGTCACTCCTCATCTTGTTATTGCAGCTTTTAGTTTGCAAAATTAATACGTAATGGTCAATTATCACCCACGATTTTCGTGCACACAGGCTTAGGTGCTGCCATCACCAACCCTTGCAGGAAACTTCCATGCTGCGGGATTGGGTGGTCAAGTCTTCTTTCTTGTTGGCAACATCAAAGCCCTTGGGGCATAAAGCCCTGGCTTCGTTAATGCAGGTATCCCACTGCAACTCGGCGCTACAGGATAAAGGTACCCATACTCGTTTGCTGTCATTTTTCTTGGATGCAGCATTTGGCGCAACAATAGTACAGCCGCAGATGATGAGTGCTAATAACATACAGATAAGTTTATTCATGGTATTCCCATAGGTTGTGCTGCGTATTCTGGATTGGCTTGAAAATACGGGTGTTTATCACTATCGTAATTATTATATTGCAGGTATCGCACATATCTTGGTATCAATAGTATGCCTATTGCTATATCTTGCTAGCCAACCCACAAATAAGGAATTAAGCCATGAAGAAATTACAGGTCACAATTAAGGCAGAACTGCAGATTCCAGAGGATTGGGAGCTGGTTGATCACGAAGATGGTATCAAGGTGCTGGATCTGGGTGATGGGACTTTCGTGGATTTCGATTTGTTACCCATGGTAGCAGCATCGCTGGAAGAGGGCGCTATCTGGAATAGTGCATCCCAGGAGCTGGATGCCGAAGTGGTGGATATGGTGATGTCCATGGAAACCACGATGAAGCTGGTGCTTAACTAACGTACTCTTTGTAATATCCATTAAGACGGTTAGCCTGCCCATGCTTCATCTGCCTGTGCTTCGGGCATCAAGCCTAACGGCGGCTTTCCAGGTCTTCCCAGCGTGCTAGCGCTTGTTCCAACTCAGCTTCAATTTTTTTGAGTCTTGCTTGCAAGGTTTTTACTTCATCCGGCTGGTCGCGATAAATATCTGGGTGAGCCAACTTGGTATTGATGTTGGTTTGCTCGGCTTCCAGCTTTTCTATCGTCAGCGGAATTTCTTCCAGCTCTTTGGTTTCCTTGAAACTCAGTTTGCTGGCTGGTGCCTTGGCCGGAGCGGGTTTGGCCGCGTCTTTGCTAGTAGTGGATGCAGCTGAGCCAGCCTTGGCTTCGGTAGCTTTCTCGGCTTGGCGTTGTTGCGTGAAGCGTAACCAGTCGTCATAGCCACCGCCAAACTCGGTCAGTTGGCCATTGCCCTCAAAGGCGATGACCTGAGTGACGGTGTTCTCCAGAAAGGCGCGGTCATGGCTCACCAGGAAAAGGGTGCCGGGGAAGTCTTGCAGCAGGCTTTCCAGCAGCTCCAGCGTGTCAATATCCAGATCGTTAGTTGGCTCATCCAGTACCAGCACATTGGCAGGGCGTGCGAACAGGCGTGCCAGCAATAAACGATTACGCTCGCCACCAGATAAGGACTTCACCGGGGAACGTGAGCGCTGTGGCGGGAACAGGAAGTCTTCCAGATAGCTGATGACATGTTTGCGCTCGTTACCGATTTCCACGAAATCAGAGCCCGGGCTGATGGTGTCAGCCAAGGTTGCTTCCTCATCCAGTTGTTCACGCATCTGGTCGAAGTAGGCGACATTCATGTTGGTACCGCGCTGGACAGTGCCGCTATCAGGCTCCAGCTCGCCCAGTATCATTTTAAGCAGGGTAGTTTTACCTATACCATTGGGGCCCAGCAGGCCGATGCGGTCGCCACGCAGGATACGCGTGGTAAAACCGTTGATGAGTATCCTGTCGCCATAACCTTTGACCACATTTTCAAGCTCGGCCACCAGCTTGCCTGAGCGCTCGCCGGTATCCAGTGTTAGCTTGACGTTGCCCTGGCGTTCACGGCGTGCTGCACGTTCCAGGCGCAATTTCTCCAGCTGCCTTACGCGACCTTCGTTGCGGGTGCGGCGTGCCTTGATGCCCTGGCGTATCCAGACCTCTTCTTGCGCCAGTACCTTGTCGAACTTGGCGGCATGGGTTGCCTCAACCGCCAGCAACTCTTCTTTCTTGATCTGGTAATTGGCATAGTCACCAACGAAGTCGGTCAGGTTGCCGCGATCCAGCTCGACGATGCGCGTGGCTAGTCTGTTCAGAAAACGTCTATCGTGGGTGATGAACAATACGCCGCCATTGAAATTGAGCAGCAGTTCCTCCAGCCATTCGATAGCTTCCAGATCCAGATGGTTGGTAGGTTCGTCTAAAAGGAGTACCTCAGGATCAGCCACCAGAGCGCGTCCCAGGGCAACGCGTTTGCGCCAGCCGCCGGATAGTTTGGCCACCATAACGTCAGCATCCAGGCTCAAACGGCTCAATACTGCTTCCACCCTGGCCTGCATGTCCCAGCCATTATTGGCATCCAGCTCATGCTGCAGATCCTGCATGCGCTCCATCAGCACTTCAATATCCGCATCAGGCTCGCCCATTTTATGGGTAACGTCATGATATTCCACCAGCACCTTCTGCATGGCACCCAGGCCTTCCGCCACGGCTTCATACACAGTGTGGGTCTGGTCAAGCGCCGGCTCTTGCGGCACATAGACGATACGCACCGAAGGCGCACGCCAGATATTGCCGTCATCCAGCTTGGTTTCACCTGCTATCACCTTGAGCATGCTGGATTTTCCGGCACCATTCCGGCCGATCAGGCCAACCCGTTCGCCTGGGTCGAGCTGGAACGAGGCCTTGTCCAGCAGTGGGTGATGGCCGAAGGCGAGGGAGGCGTTGTCTAGGGTAATGTGTGGCATTGTGGGTACTTTCTTAAGCTTTATTTAGCATAGCCCTGATTTGTGCCATGCGTTCTTTACCGTGTTCTTTGCTTGCTGCCGGGTCGGCATTCGGGCTGCCAAAATGGCGTACGTCGTCTTGTGGAAGCTCGGCGATAAAGCGGCTGGGTTCACACACTTCTGTTTCCCCTGCACGTTTGCGCTTTTTGCACCACGAAATATTTAGTGATTTTTGCGCGCGCGTGATGCCGACGTACATCAAGCGGCGCTCTTCCTCGATCTTGCCATTATCCACGCTCTCGCGATGCGGCAATATGCCTTCTTCCACGCCTATCAAAAACACATGGCCGAATTCTAGTCCTTTGGCAGCGTGCAAGGTGGAGAGTTTCACCGCATCCGGCTCGCCCTCTTCACGGCCTTCCAGCATGCTCATCAGCGCCACCATTTGAGTGAGCTGTAGCAGGGTTTTTTCTTCCCCATCGCTATCGGCTTCGGCCTTTTTAGTCAGCCAGCCTACAAAATCCAGCACGTTCTTCCATTTGGTTTCAGCCGCGCGTGGGTCTTCGGTATCGTATAAAAACGCTTCGTACTGAATTGCTGTCATCATGTCGTTGAGTATTTCACCTGCCGGGTCTTTGGCCGAGCGGGTTTGCAACTTATTGATGTACTGGCAGAAGTTAAGCAAGTCTTCCAGTTGGCGCGCGCCTATCTCGTGCTGGAATTCCCCCTCGAAAGCGGCCGCGAACAAGGACATTTTGTGCTGGCTGGCATACTCGCCCAGCCGCTCCAGCGTGGTGTTGCCTATGCCTTTTTTCGGCGTGGTGGCAGCGCGGATAAACGCGGGGTCGTCATCCTCGTTGGCGACCAGTCGCAAGTAGCTGACCAGGTCCTTAATCTCGGCCTTATCGAAGAATGATTGTCCGCCTGAAACCGTATAAGGGATTTTGTGGTTGCGTAATTGCTGCTCGAAAACCCGCGCCTGGTGGTTGCCGCGATAGAGGATGGCATAGTCAGAAAAGTGGGTACGGTGCTCGAACTTATGCGCCATCAGCTTCATCACCACAGACTCGGCCTCATGATCTTCATCCTTGGCGGCGCTTACCTGTAGCATTTCACCCGTACCCAACTCACTCCACAGCTTCTTCTCAAACAGTTTGGGATTGTTGGCGATGACCTGATTGGCCGAGCGCAGGATACGCACGGTAGAACGGTAATTCTGTTCCAGCTTGATGACCTTGAGGCGGGTAAAGTCTTCAGTAAGCTGACGCAGGTTTTCCACATCAGCACCGCGCCAGCCGTAAATCGCCTGGTCATCGTCGCCCACCGCGGTAAAGCGACCTTCAATACCGGTGAGCATTTTTACCAGCTTGTATTGACAAGTATTAGTGTCCTGATATTCATCAATCAGCAGATATTTGAGTTTGCGTTGCCACTTTTCCAGTGCTTGCGGATGTTGCTCAAAAAGCTCCACAGGCAGTTTGATCAGGTCATCGAAATCTACCGCCTGATAAGCCTTAAGCGTCTGCTGGTATAACTGGTAAACCTTGGCCGCCGCATGCGTCAGCTCCTCATCTGCTGTAGCAGCAGCCTGGTCTGGATTGACGAAGGCGTTTTTCCAGCTCGAAATCTGCCATTGCGTCTTGCGTAGCAGTTGCTTGTCGGTGGTCGCCAGGATATCGGACAGTATCTTGAAGCTGTCGGATGAGTCGAGGATAGAGAACTGTGGCTTGTAGCCTAGCAGCTCAGCCTCCTGTCGCAGCATCTGCAGCCCCAGCGAGTGAAAGGTGGCAATGGTCAGGCCCTTGCTGGGCTTGCCTTGCAGCAAATGACCTACACGCTCCTGCATCTCACGTGCTGCCTTGTTGGTGAAAGTGATGGCTGCGATTTCTTTAGGGGAATAACCGCAATGCTCGATCAGGTAAACGATCTTTTGTGTGATGACGCGGGTCTTGCCGCTACCCGCGCCAGCCAGTACCAGCAAGGGCCCATCCAGATATTTGACTGCTTCGCGCTGCGGGGAATTGAGAGTGTTTAGCATGAATCTTTGAGTAATGCCTGTGCGGCGAATTTATTTCAGAACAGCCGCTACGACCTGCAACAGCATCAAGGTGTAAGTTTAACGGTTCGCGCTATTTGATGCTACCGACGATTGAGGCTAGTAAGCTAGAGTAATGCCCACAAAAAAGCCCCAGTCTTGCGAGAGGGGCTTTTTAGCGTTGCTTAATATGATTAAGCTTGTTTTTTCCTGCGAGCTACAAAACCGATACCAGCAAGACCAGCCAGCATCATTGCGTAGGTTTCTGGTTCTGGAACAGCTATGCTGATCAAGGTGAAGTCAGATTGATTATTGCATGCGCCACCTGCAGAACCACATGAACCACTAATAGCAGTCAATGAGAAAGATTTTACAAAGTCCCCGAATGGGTTGGTGATGCTCCATACGCCACCAAGACCGCCGATAGCTGGGCTTAGGCTTTCAATAAAGCTACCAGAGCCTGACCAGATTGCCGTGCTTGGCCCAGTCGCTGTCAGTGTGAATACATGACTGGTGCCGTCTTGGTAAATAGCTGTAATTTGTGCTTTCTCATTTACATCGCCATATTCTGGGCCATCAAACAGCAAACCTAAGGTGATATTTGAGACGAAAGTATTGCTTGAAAAGGTACCTTTGATAGACTCACCAATATCAATTTCACCTGGTGTTCTTTCTGAGCCCTGTTTAGGGGATACGCCAACGCCTTGATAGCCATCCTGACCAGCCTTATAGCTGAATTTTGCTTTCTTTTCTTCACTATCCTTAGTAACCAGTGCTTCAAAGGTAACTGAAGTCGAGCCACCAAACAACGAGGTGGTATAGCTGCTACCAGTGCCAAAGTTGGTACCGTAAATAGTCTTATCAGTGTTTGCGGTAGCATTTGCTGCAAGCGATAATGTGGCGAACGACGCTACTAAGGCAATTTGTATAAAATGGCGTGTTTTCATAATGACCCCGAATCTAAAAAATAAAACATTAAGTGTGTAGAGAATGTCATTCTTGCTTGGCAGTCTCTTGGTACTGCAACTCTAAAAGCTGTATTAGCTCGACGCTTTTTTCTTGATCGTCGATGACTGAATTCTATTAGTTGTGGGTAATTACTTTTCCCACGATGCGAAATTAACTGAAAGCCATGACTTCAACAATAGTCCGTTCGGACTATTGGCTACGTGAAATTTTTGTAACTATATGAATAATAATAAGTATGAAAAAATCTGAAACCACACTTCAACAGTCAGACTGCATGGAAAAGCACGTACAACATTTGTGCTGGAGTTATCAGCACTGGACGGGACTCGCTCTGATTGAAGGTAATATGCATGAAGCGGTTGACGCTTTATATCATGCACCGTTTGCAGTCGTTTCCCATGGTATTGAAGCTGATCCCGTTTTCAACTATGCCAATTATAGAGCCATGCAGCTGTTCAGGATGAGCTGGGATGAAATCACACGCTTACCTTCTCGCCTTTCTGCGGAAGCTATGTTGCGCTCAGAGCGTGCAAATTTTCTGGCGCGTGTTGCAAAGAATGGTTATGTTTGTGACTACAGTGGGATACGTATTACCAGTGACGGCAGGAGATTCGAGATAAAAAATGCGACAGTGTGGAATGTGGTGAATCCACAAGGGATTTACTGTGGCCAGGCGGCCATGATTGCAGACTGGACGTTCCTCTAGATCAAATTAAGGAGGCGCCAAAGTGTGTAGGCAAAACCAGTACATAGTAGCAAGCTGTAAAAGCCATTATTCCACGCAACTTATTGTTGCATAATATAATTTGTATGCTCAACTACAAAAAACAGATTGTTATCCCACTGGTTATTGCATCTATGATGCTGACAATGGCTCTGTGCGGCATATTTTTTGCGGCTTACAACCTCATCGAAAGTAATATTCATGAAGAGAAGATAGAGAAAATAAGGTATCAAATCCTGAGTCTACAAAGTGCGCTAGTCAAGGCTGAGGCTGGTCAGCGCGGCTATATGCTGACGAATAACTCCAGTTTCGTCCAGACTTACCAGACTGGCAAAGATGGCATAGCCAGTGCGATGAGCCAATTGTCAGACATGCTGAGTGATTTCCCTCAACTTAAACCGGCCTTTCTGAAAGTTGCACACCTGAGTGATATCAAACTACAGACCATGGAGTCCTCTATCCAGATTCAGTCAAGCTCCGGGGCTTATGCTCCGCACCTCAACTCGGTCAAAATGGGATTGAATGTGACGCGGCAGATTGATGCGCTACTGCAAAGTGTTGATGCCAAGCTCTATGCGGAAAAAACGGCAATTCATCTGCAGACGCAACGTACTCTGAAGCAGGTCGTGTGGGGCACCGTTGTACTAGTGATGATGATCGTCCTCTTCATGTTTTTCGGATATCGAAAAACTATCCACTTGTCTGAAGTCGCGGCTGATTCAAAGAGTGCTGCAGTTGGTCTGAGCCATGATGCTTATCACGATATGCTGACTCAGCTACCTAACCGGAGATTCTTTGAGACGCACTTAAAGCGCATGATTGCCCTTGGCAAAAGAAACCACCAATCGTTTGCTTTACTTTATCTGGACCTAGACGGCTTTAAAGAGATTAATGACAAGTATGGTCATGATGCCGGGGATGAAGCCCTGATTCATGCCACAGAGCGCTTCACGGCAGCCCTGCGCGAATCTGATTTCCTGGCGCGCCTGGGTGGGGATGAGTTTGCGGTCATTATTGATCAGTACTCGGGTGCTAAGGAACTAAAAGGCTTATCTGGCCGCATACTGCGATACCTGCAAAGTTCGTTTATTGCTGGCGGACATACTTGCCAACTGGGTGTGAGCATTGGCATCAGTTGTTATCCGGAGAATGGGAACGATATGGAAACACTGATCGGGGCGGCAGATAGCGCGATGTACCGCGCCAAGCGCACAGGGAAGAATAGGGCGGTATTTGCTGCTAACTAGGGCGCAGAGTTTCGTCCTCAGTTCCGCTGGCATCGTCCTCGACTGCGGGGGAAGTATTGATGGCAGAGGCAGCCATCATTTGCATACGGCTTTCTGGTGTTTCCAGGCTGACACGGCCTAACGCTCCCGAGCGATAATCCACCAGGAAAGCCATCGCGGTCTTTTCCATATCGAATTCCCCGCCTTTTAGACGGTAAGCCCTGCGCTTAGCGATGGCCTCCAGTAGATCAACGCCATCCATATTGGTGACATCTATTTTGTAACGGGCATTGAGCAGGGCCGGATAGCGTTCCAGCACCACATTGGCCAGAAATAGTGCGACATCTTCATCAATCACAGCGTTACGACCGATGGCGTGGCTGGCTGCCAGCATGTAACCATCTGACTCATATTTGATCTTGGGCCACATCATGCCCGGCGTATCGGTGATATTCATGAGCGCGCTTAATTCAAAGCGTTGCTGTGTCTTGGTCACCGCCGGTTCGTCACCGACTTTGGCGATACGGCGGTTGAGCAGGGCGTTCATCAGCGTAGATTTACCGACGTTGGGAATGCCCATAATCATCATGCGTAGCGGCTTGATGGGGGAGTCACGATGTGGTGCGAGCGCTTTGCACAGGTTGGGGATTTTAGAAGCGTCGCCCGGTTTTTTACATGACAATGCGACCGCTTTTACCCCAGGCTGCTTGTTAAAGTAATTCAACCAGGCCTGGGTGGCAGCAGGGTCGGCAAGGTCGGCCTTGTTGAGTATCTTGAGGTTGGGGCGCTGGCGGAATAAACGCAGCTCTTCAATCATGGGGTTATGGCTGGCTTCCGGTACGCGCGCATCCAGCACCTCGATGACTACGTCGATAAATTCCATGGTTTCCGCCGCTTTTTTGCGCGCGGAGGTCATATGTCCCGGATACCATTGAATTGCCATAATGCCCCACTTGAAAATCAAAACTTACTTTATCGGCTTTGCCTCGCCGTGCTGATGCACTGTCTTCGGCTCGCCTTCTCGTCAGTGTTGATTTTGAAGTGGAGCGGTTGCTTAAATAGCAAGGCAATAGCGTGTATTCTAGCATTGTGAGGTATTAGGGGCCTGTCATATTTGAATCCCAACCAGTTGGTGTCTAACATCAGTTAAAATATAACCATGTCACTCATCCCTGAAATCAAACCCAACCAGTCCATCGAGCTGCTTAAGGCGCTACACATCCTGACGCGTGATGGCAAGATCAACCAGGATAGCCGCCGCAAGCTCAAGCAGGTTTATCACCTCTATCATTTTATCGAGCCTTTGCTGGAAGAAGTGATGGCTGAGAATGAAAGCCCGGTGCTGGTAGACCATGGCGCGGGTAAATCCTATCTCGGGTTTATTCTCTACGACTTGTTCATGAAGTCGCGCCAGGCCGGCCAGATTGTCGGCATCGAGACTCGCGCCGAGCTGGTGCAAAAGTCACGTGAATTAGCCGAAACGCTAGGTTTCAAACGGATGGCGTTTGAGCATTTAAGCGTAGAAGAGTCAATCAGTTCGCCAGTATTGCCGGAGCAGGTCGATATCGTCACTGCGCTGCATGCATGCAATACCGCGACTGATGATGCAATACGGTTTGGCCTGGAAAAGCGCGCTAAATTCTTGGTGCTGGTGCCATGCTGCCAGGCCGAGGTCGCCGAGGTGTTGCGCAAGCACAAGAGCGAGTCTTTCAGTAAAACCCCGCTATCCGAAATCTGGCGCCATCCTATTCATACCCGCGAGTTCGGCAGCCAGATTACTAATGTGCTGCGCTGCCTGCAGCTGGAGGCGCATGGCTATCAGGTTACCGTGACCGAGTTGGTCGGCTGGGAACACTCCATGAAAAACGAACTGATCATCGCCAAATATAAAAATAGCCCACGCAAAAATGCCCAGCACCGTTTGAGCCAGATTTTGCAGGAGCTGAACCTGGAAGAGCTCAGCAAACGTTTTATCACGGCGTGAGGTAAGTCCCCAACCGGCCAGCACCAGTCTGGTCTATATCACGATATCAACACACAATGTTTATCGTGATGTCATAAATGAAGTTCATATTGAGCGCTGTTTTAATAACGGGCTTAATCATGAAAATCCTCTCAAAGTTTTATCGCGTTCGGCAATCACTTATCGAAGCTCAAGCGACTGTGGCTAATGGCTATGGGCTGGATGCAATTGATTTTGATGCGCTTGGTGTTGGTGCAGTCATGCCTTCCGATATTGCTGCGTTAGATATCCCGGCGTCTGGGAGCAATAGCGGTTTGTTTACGCGTTTTCCCGCAACTCTGTCGCGTCAGCAGTTTTCTGCATGTGATTATGCTGCAGGTTAATGGTTGGTAAGTCCCATAAAGGCGCTTCAGGAACTCCAAACACATAGACCGATAAGCCCATGCGGCTTCATAGAAACATCATTTTCTGGTGCCATGATGCATCAGGTCGGAATCAGGATGATGCTGTTTGTAGTTTGATTTAACTTATTCATTGATTAACACAACAAGGATTGCACCATGCAGAAAATTCATTATGGAGTAGCCATGGCACTGATTGGCGCCACCATGTGGTCCGTGCCTTCTTATGCGCAAGAAGTCATCGTTAATGGTGGCTTTGAGGCCGATGGTATTGAAACTACCAGCCCACAAGGCTGGGCTACACAGGAAGTGGGTATTAGTGGCGCGGTGCTGGCGACTACAGGTACGACATCACCCATCAGCGCTTACGGTACGGTAGGTGCGGCTGGCGGAAGTTTTTATGGCTTGCTGGATACGGCCTTCCCAAGCAGCCAAGTGCTTTACCAGTCTTTCTCTGTTTCAGCAGGCAATGCTGCAACGCTGTCATTCCAGATGTTTGTGAATGACCAGAGCGAATTTGCGACCGTATACATCAACAACGCCGGCCTGGACCATACCACTGGTGGTAGCTATGCACCCAACCAGCACGTGCGCGTTGATCTTCTAAAAGCAGGTGCAGACCTGTTCTCAACCCAGTCAGCGGATATTGCCGGTACTTATTACCTGGGTGGCGCCAATAGCTTCCGCATAGTGGATGCCGATATGGTGAATCCTTATGTCAGCTACAGTTTTGACATTTCAAATGCACTGGCAAGCGGTGGAGATTACACCTTGCGCTTTGCCACCGTTGGCAATATGGGCGCACTGCAAATGGGGGTCGACAATGTCAGCCTGTCCGTTAGCGCAGTACCTGAAGCTGATACTTACGCCATGATGCTGTCAGGTTTAGGTTTAATGGGTTTAGTCGTACGTCGTCGCAGAAATATATCAATCTAGTATTATTAATCTAACACTATGTCGGGAGCCACAGCATGAAATTGTTAACATTAAAAGCTACTACAGTAGCGGTATTATTGTCGCTGGGAGCATCAGTCCACGCTGAAGATGCCAGCACTTGGGTCAATGACGGCCAAGCTGCACTGGCCGCTGCTAAAAAGCTTTACCCTAATGCCCGCCGCGCCAAGAACGTTATTTTATTTGTTGGTGATGGTATGGGCATTTCAACAGTCACTGCCAGCCGCATTTTTGAAGGCCAGGCTAAAGGCATTGATGGCGAGCGCAACAAGCTGTCATTCGAAAAACTGCCTTACCTGGCGTTGTCCAAAACCTACTCTGCCAATCAGCAGACTTCTGACTCCGCACCCACCATGACCGCCATGGTAACTGGTGTGAAAACCAATGACGGCGTGCTGTCAGTGAATCAGTCAGTGTTCAACCTTGAAAAGAACAATGCCCTGATTCAGGCCAACAAGTTGACAACCATCCTTGAGCAAGCTGAAGCCAGCGGCCGCTCTACCGGTGTGGTTTCCACTGCTCGTATCACCCATGCCACACCTGCCGCTACCTATGCACACACTTCGACTCGCGATTGGGAAGCTGATGCCAATGTCCCCGCTGGCTCTGCTGTAAAAGATATTGCCTCACAACTGATTGATAATTTCGGTACTGGTGGTATCGGTAACGGCATTGAGGTGGTTTTGGGCGGTGGTCGTACTTATTTCCTGCCTAATACGTCATTTGATCCTGAGTACACCAGCACCAAAGGTCGACGTAAAGATGGCCGTAACCTGGTTAATGAGTTCCAGACCAAGTTTGGCGGTAATTATGTATGGAACAAGGCCCAGTTTGATGCAATTGATCCAGCCTCGACTAATAAGCTGATCGGCCTGTTCGAGCCATCACACATGCAGTATGAGCAAGACCGTCCTGCTGATACTGCCGGTGAACCATCATTGGCTGACATGACCGACAAAGCGATTGATATTCTTAAAAAGAACCAAAAAGGTTATTTCCTCATGGTTGAAGGTGGTCGTGTAGACCATGCCCACCATGCAGGCAATGCCTATCGTGCACTGAGTGATACGGTAGCTTTATCCGATGCGGTTAAAAAGGCATTGGAAAAAGTTGATCTGAATGAGACTTTGGTGATTGTTACTGCCGACCATAGCCATACCTTTACCATTGCCGGTTATCCTGTACGTGGCAACCCGATTCTGGGTAAAGTGGTTAACCCAGGTAGTGCAACACCAGCCAAAGCCAGTGACGGTAATCCTTACACCACAGTTTCCTATGCCAACGGTGTAGGCTATTACCAGAATCAGCCAGGGGACGCTGTCTACAGCCAGACACCACGTTCCGGCCGTATTGAGGATATGACCTCTGTGGATACTGAAGATCCTGATTTCCATCAGGAAGTCACAGTACCGCTTGGTTCTGAAACACATGCTGCAGAAGACGTGGCGATTTTTGCAGGCGGTCCAAAAGCTTATCTGTTCCAGGGTGTTCAGGAACAAAGCTATATCTACTACGTAATGAAAGATGCATTTGGCTTTTAAGTGAATTCATTGGGCCGGAGATTTTTAGCTCAATATATTGATTGCCAATAATATGCATCACGGGGTGGCTTATGATTAAGCTACCCCGTTTCCTATTGATGAGCTTGCTTTAAGAGGATGGTGTAATGTCTGTAGTAATAAAATTATCATGCATGTTCATTGCCTCAATTATTTTTGGCGTTGCACACGCAGAGAGTGCTGCGTTGCCGCAGCTTGATGCGCGTTTTGAAACTACGCAATGCGCTGTCCCTTGCAAAAATACGGTGAAGCGGGATTGGTGGATGTTGCGCTCACCACAGCAACTCGAGGTGCGGGATGTTGCTGTAAAGCCTCGCCAGATATCCAAATCTAAGGATTTATCCCAGTATGGTGAGATTTGGCGGCAGGCGCCTAATGGCAAGTTGAGTTATTTTTATTTGATGCATGAGGATAAACGCGCCATCGAATATGCGGCTGTTGACCTCAATATGATGGGTATTAAGACGGATGAGGCTAAGTGGCAATTAGAGAATCAGCTGGTTACCGATAGTGAACTGCAGTCGCTGCAGAAGAGTAGCGCTAAATCAGCACCCTATCATGGCATGGCGACAGAAAAGTATAGCGGCACAGCGAATGGCGCCAGGCTTACTCTGGTCTGGATTCCTCAACTGCGGATTCCGTTGCAGGTGGCATATGTTTATCCTAAGCGCAAAGTGACGATTAAGTTACGTGAGCTGTACAATCTTGATATTGAAAAATCACCCATCGCCAAAACTACAGATGAAGTGCTGATGGATTATCAGCAGCTCTACTACACCGATATCGGCGACATGGAGCAGGAGGCCTCGACGCAGACCTGGCTGGCTAATGCCAAGGGTGCGCCTGGCTTGCAGGGTCACCATCATTAGTCACGTTTTTGTAATGGCGGCATTCGTCAGTCACTTATCAAGCTTGTAGCCTGACGATATCCAATGTCTATGCCCGGGCATGTTAAAATCATGCCCGCATATGACTACCCCGACAAAACTTCCCCCCCGCCAGATCCTTTCTTCCCTGCAGGCGCAATTGCCGCAATGCATGCTGATAGATCGCTTTCCGTTGCAGCGTCGCCTTCAGCAGGCACGTGCAGCGCTGGAAGCCGGCAAGTTATCCGATGGCATACTGGCCGAAATCACAGCAAAAATTCGTGCCTCTGCGACACGCATGGATGCGCGCAAGCTGAACCTGCCCAGGCCGGAGTTCCCTGAGGAGTTGCCGGTAAGCGGCAGGCGAGAGGAGATAGCTGCAGCCATTAGCAAAAACCAGGTAGTCATTGTGTGCGGGGAAACCGGCTCCGGCAAGACCACGCAGCTGCCCAAGATTTGCCTGGAGCTGGGCCGCGGTGTTTCCGGACTCATTGGCCACACGCAGCCGCGGCGCATTGCTGCACGTTCGGTGGCCTCGCGTATTGCGCAGGAGCTAAAGTCCCCATTAGGGCAGGTGGTCGGCTACAAGGTACGCTTTAACGATAAGCTGTCAGAGAGTAGCTACGTCAAGCTGATGACGGACGGCATCCTGCTTGCTGAAACACAGGGCGACCGCTTTCTCAATGCTTATGACACCATCATCATTGATGAAGCGCATGAGCGTAGCCTCAATATCGACTTTCTGCTGGGTTATCTCAAGCAGCTTTTGCCGAGGCGACCTGACTTAAAGGTCATCGTAACTTCTGCCACCATAGATGCCAGCCGTTTTTCCAACCATTTTGACGGTGCCCCTGTCATTGAAGTGTCAGGCCGCACCTATCCGGTTGAGATTCGCTATAGGCCGCTGGGTAAAGCGGGTTATATGGCGCAAACAGTGGAAGATTCCAGCGATGAAGCCGGCGAAGATGAATCGACTCTTTACGGTATCAAACGCAAAGGCAAGACTGAGGCACGCTGGCTGGAAGAAGATGACGCGGAAGAGGCGATAGAGGAGGCGATCCTGGATGCGGCGGATGATTTGCTGCGGCTGGGTGATGGCGACATCCTGGTGTTTCTACCGGGTGAGCGCGAGATTCGCGATACCGCAGAACATCTGCGTAAATACCAGGGACGTTCTGCCAAGCTCAGGCACATCGAGGTACTGCCGCTATTTGCGCGGTTGTCGATAGCAGACCAGCAGAAAATCTTCAGGTCATCCGGTGGCCGCCGCATTGTACTTGCCACCAATGTGGCGGAAACCTCGCTGACGGTACCCGGCATCAAGTACGTGATAGATGCCGGCTTGGCACGCGTCAACCGCTATAGCAGCCGTGCCAAGGTCGAGCAGCTGCAGATCGAGAAGATATCTCAAGCCGCAGCCAAACAGCGCGCAGGGCGTTGCGGGCGCGTGTCCAACGGTATCTGTGTGCGACTGTATGACGAGCAGGACTTTAACGGGCGCCCCGAGTTTACCGATCCCGAGATACTGCGCAGCTCGTTGGCTTCCGTCATCCTGCGCATGGCTGCCCTCAAGCTAGGCGATATCGGCGATTTCCCTTTTATTGAGGCACCGTCTTCCCGGCTGATTAATGATGGTTACCAACTGCTGCAGGAACTAGGCGCGGTAGATAGCAATCGCCATATCACTGAGCTGGGCACGCAGCTGGCACGATTACCGCTGGATCCACGTGTAGGGCGCATGATACTGGGCGCAAAAAAAGAGGGTGCCTTACGCGAAATCCTCATTATCGCCAGTGCCCTGAGTATCCAGGATCCGCGCGAAAGGCCCATGGACAAGCGCGAAGCGGCTGACCAGGCGCATGCCAAGTTTGCCGATGAGAAGTCGGACTTTATGGCGTTTCTCAAGCTATGGGCGTTCTATGATGAAGCCCTGAAAACCAAGAAATCCAACAAAGAGTTGCTGGGTAAATGCCATCAGAATTTCCTGTCTTTCCTGCGCTTAAAGGAGTGGCGTGAGCTACACGCGCAGCTGGTGGAAATCGTTGATGAGATGCAGCTTAAGCTCAACGAGCAGGAGGCTGGCTACGACCAGATTCATAGGGCGCTGCTGGCGGGCCTGCTGGGCAATATCGGCTTCAAGGATGGCGAGGCCGACACCTACCAGGGTGCGCGCGGTATACGTTTCAGCATCGCACCTGGTTCTTCGCTCAAGAAAAGTCGCCCCAAATGGGTGATGGCTGCCGAGTTGATGGAAACAGCCAAGTTGTATGCGCGCTGTGTTGCCAGTATCAACCCTGACTGGATAGAGCCGCTGGCCAAGGAGCTTACACAAAGCCATTACAGTGACCCGCGCTGGGACAGAAAACTGGCGCAGGTGGCAGCATGGGAGCGGGTAAGCCTGTATGGCCTGACCATCATCCCCAAACGCCGCGTACATTACGGCCCGATAGACCCCAAGGAGTCGCGCGAGATATTCATCCGTGAAGCGCTGGCGAATATGGAGTTCGATACGCGTGCTCCGTTCTTTGCCGCCAACAAGAAGTTGATAGCCGAGATCGAAGAGCTGGAACACAAAGCACGGCGCCAGGATGTACTGGTGGATGAGCATGCACTATTTGCCTTTTACGACGATATCATCCCCGCCGATATTGTGAATGGCGCAGGTTTTGAAAGCTGGCGTGATAGTGTAGAAAAAACAACCCCCAGGCTACTGTATCTGACCAAAGAGGCGCTGATGCGCCATGGTGCGGCTGGTGTTACCGAGGCACAGTTCCCGGAGACATTCGTTTTGGATGGTGTGGTGCTGACTCTGAAATATCGTTTCGAACCCGGCCATGAACTGGATGGGGTGACCGCAACCGTGCCCCTGGCATTGCTGAACCAGTTGGATGCGACTGCCGCCGAGTGGCTGGTGCCGGGCATGATACGCGAGAAAATCACCACGCTGGTGAAGGCGCTGCCTAAAACCTATCGCCGTGTCTGTGTGCCGGTGCCGGATTTTGTGACCGGGTTTCTGCAACAGGCCACGATAGGCTCAGGCCCAATATTGCCAGCGCTGGCGCAATATATCCATGAGCAGACCACCCTTAAGATAGCAGTCTCCGACTGGCCTGCTGACGCCCTGGCGCCGCACCTGCTGATGAACTTCAGGATAGTGGATGAAAAAGGCCGTGAACTGGGAGCAGGGCGGGACTGGAATCTATTGAAGCAACAGCTTGGACAAGCTGCACAACTCACATTTCGCAGCGCATCACCCGATATTGAAAAAACCGGTATCAAGCAATGGGATTTTGGCGACCTGCCTGCAACACTTACTTTTAGCCGAGATAGCCGCCAGCTTACCGGTTATCCAGCACTGGAAGATAATATTGATAGTGTGTCGGTGAAGCTGTTCGATACCGAGGATGCGGCACTCAAGGCGCATAGGGCCGGTGTGTGCCGCCTGATGCGTTTCGAACTGAAAGAGCAGATGAAGCAGTTGGAGAAGGGCTTGCCCGGCTTTACCCAGTACGCGCTGATACTGCGCAATATCATCAGCAATGATGACTTGAAAGAGGACATGCTGGCGACTATTGCCGACCGTGCTTTTATCGGCGAAGATGAGCTGCCGCGCACCAACCAGGCCTTCATGACACTTAAACAGCGTGCCAGGACGCGCCTGCCAGCTGTGTCTGAAGCAGTGGCACGTATGGCACAAGCCATCGCTACCGAGTATCAGCTGCTGGTGGCTAAGCAGAGCCAGATGCCAACAACGGTGAACCGCCTTAAGCGTGATGTAGAGCAGCAATCAAACTGGCTGCTACACAAAAGCTGTTTTAGCCAGACGCCATGGGAATATATGCAACATATACCGCGCTACCTTAAAGCGTTGCGCTTACGCATAGAAAAACACCCTGCTAACCCGGATCGCGATGGTCGCAATGCGCAGGCGGTGGGGGTGTTATGGCAGAGCTGGGAAGCCGCCGTAGACAAGCAAAGGAAAGCCGACAAGCTCAGTCGCGAGTTACAGGATTTCCGCTGGCTGATCGAAGAGCTCAGGGTGTCACTATTTGCGCAGGAGCTGAAAACGCCTTTTCCAGTCTCAATCAAGCGGCTTGAGAAAATTTGGGGTGAACTTGTAAAGTAAGCCCGGCCTAGCCTTTGCTTAAGCTGCCTGAAGCCTGCCCTGGGAGTGTGCGACTATGGACAGGCTCAGTTATCCTGAAGTTATTTAACTTCAGTCTTTCCCTCTGACGGCTCTGGCACATAACGCTCTTCAGGCGTCTGGACGTAACCGCCGGGCTCTGTACTAGGTGGTGTAGCCTCGGCAGGAGGGGTAGGTGTTGCTGCAGGTGCAGCAGGCTCAGGCGTTACAGCAGATGGTACTTCAGTGGTTGGTACAGCAGGACTATCCTCCTTTGAACATGCAGCAAGGAAAATAGACATCATGGATATGGCAAGCAGTGTTTTTTTGTATGATTTCATGGGTAATCTCCAGATAATAGGATGAATAGAATTTATTTTATTCATTATGAATCGATAATAGGAGCATGTGGGCTCATGCTGAAGTCTGATTTAACTGAAATCCTTGTAAGTTTTATCCTACGTGGTGGCTCATGCATGTGTCGACTAACTGAGCGCTTATGTCCAGCATAAATGTGCCGGCATGGGAGCTTAAGTATCTTGCTGCGTATTCGGAGGCCACCCGGAAGCAAGTGCGTTCCCTGGTAGAGCAGAACAAGCTCACCGAGGTGCTGACTCAAAAATATCCACTGGCGCATGGTATTAAAACCGACAAAGCCTTGTACGAGTTTGTGCTGGAGCTCAAGAATGAATACCTGCGGAATGCGCCGCCGCTGAATAAGGTGCTGTTTGATAGCAAGATACAGGTGATCAAGCATGCACTCGGTTTGCATACTTCAATCTCTCGTGTGCAGGGCAATAAGCTCAAAACCAAGCGCGAGATACGTGTAGCTGCCTTATTCAAGGAGGTGCCGCTTGAGTTCCTGCGCATGATCGTCGTGCATGAGTTGGCGCATTTTAAAGAGCGTGAACATGACAAGGCGTTTTACCAGCTTTGCCAGAGCATGGAGCCCGCATATCATCAGTTTGAGTTTGATCTCAGGCTATATTTGACGCATCTTGAGCTATTCAAGTCGCCATTGTGGCAAAGTACCACCTTGTAAATTAACCGATGGCATCTTTGCGAATGCTGCCCAATTGCTTCAGGAGCTAGTTTGACCAATAACGATATATTAAGAAGTGTGCGCTACATGCTGGATCTCAGTGATCCAGCAGTGGCCGAGATATGCAAGCTGGCTGACCATGAGGTCGAGAGTGCCGAGATTACCAACTTTCTGCGTGGCGAAGAGGATGAAGGCTATGTGGAATGCCCGGATGAGGTGATGCTCAGATTTCTGGATGGCCTGGTGATTCATAAGCGCGGCAAGAACGAGAGCGTTGCCGGTGTCGAAGTCAAACCGGAAAAAAGAATGAGCAATAATATTGCGCTTAAAAAACTCAGGATTGCCTTCGAGCTAAAGGATGAAGATATGCATGCCATATTTGCCAAGGCCGATTATGAAATATCTAAGCCTGAACTTAGCGCGTTGTTTCGTAAGAAAGGCCATGGCAATTACCGTGCCTGCGGCGACCAGATACTCCGCTACTTCCTCAAGGGCCTTACCATGAGGTTAAGGGCCCGTTAATCTTTTAACTTAGCCACTTATCTCAGGCTCTCAGGCTAACTTGTCCAGGCCCAGCGTGCGTAGCGTCCTGCTGCGTACGGTGTTCAGTAAGGCGGCATCTTCGATCAGGGATTGTCCATAAGAGGGCACCATGGCTTTCATCGTGCTCTGCCAGTCGCTGGTGGCGATGCGGTCGCTGAAGCAGCGCTCTATTACCTCTATCATGGCCTGGGCCGCAGTAGATGCTCCGGGAGATGCACCCAGCAAGGTAGCCAGAGAGCCGTCTTTTGCAGTGACTATTTCGGTACCGAATTCCAGCTTGCCGCCTTTTTGACCACATTTCTTGATGATCTGTACACGCTGACCGGCAGTGGCTAGTGTCCAGTCGCTTTCTTTGGCTTGCGGGTAAAAGTGGCTCAACGCACGAACTCTTTCCTTATGCGACTGAAATACCTCGCCGATCAGGTAGCGCGTCAAGTCCATGTTGCCCAAGCCGGCAAGCATGATGGGCTTGAGGTTATTGGTGCGTATCGAGGTAATCAGATCCAGGAAGGACCCTTTTTTCTGGAACTTGGTGGTAAAGCCTGCGTAAGGCCCAAACAACAATGCTGGCTGCCCGCCGATAATACGCATATCCAGATGCGGCACTGACATTGGCGGCGCGCCTATTGCTGCCTTGCCATACACCTTGGAGTCATGCTGTCTGACGATCTCCGGGTTCTTGCATACCAGCCATTGTCCGCTCACCGGAAAGCCGCCATATCCCTTGCTTTCGGGAATGCCGGATTTCTGCAGCAATGGCAGTGCACCGCCCCCTGCGCCGAGGAAAACAAAGCCCGCATCAATTTTCCTTACTGCTTTGGAATGCATGTCCTGAATCCGCACATGCCAGCGTCCATTCTTTTGTTTCTTCAGTGACTTAACCGCCTGGCTCAGTGCTAATTCAAAAGTTGGGTGCTGCTGTAACGCTGCTACCATGTTACGTGTCAGCGTACCGAAATCCACGTCAGAGCCATATTCTATACGGGTGGCAGCAACGGCCTCCTTGGGGTCGCGTTGTTGCATGACGAGTGGCATCCATTCACGGATTTTTGCCGGGTCTTCACTGTATTGCATGTCCTTGAACAAGTGATGGGCGCTCATGCGCTCGTAACGTTTGCGCAGGAAAGCAACATCGGCCTTACCCCATACAAAACTCTGGTGTGGGGTGGTATTAATGAATTGTCTTGGGGAGGGCAGGATGTTCTGCTCGACCAGATAGGACCAGAATTGTAACGATGTTTCAAATGAGGCGTTGATCGCCAGTGCACGTTGAATTTCAACGCTACCATTTGATTTCTGTGGGGTGTAATTCAGCTCGCAATAGCCGGCATGGCCGGTGCCTGCATTGTTCCAGCCATCTGTGCTCTCATGGGCAACATGATCCAGCCGCTCAACCATCATGATTTTTAATGTAGGGTCCAGCTGCATCAGCATCATGCCCAGGGTAGCGCTCATGACGCCACCACCAACCAGCAATACATCTATGTTACTTTCAGTCATTCATTTCAACCTTAGCCAAGAACATTTAGTCAGCAACATTAAATTCGCTTCGGACGGAATGATATGCGGCAACTGGCTGGCTGTAAAATCTAAATAAGACAATTGGGTGAAAATGCGAAGGCGGAGGATATTAGCGGGAGGATTGATGAACAAATGCTGGGGGAAAGTACAATAAAAAACGGCCCGCAAAAGCGGGCCGTTTTAACGAAGTCTGTCTAACTTAACACTAAAAGGACTTAAGCCTTTTGAATGTTAGAAGCCTGCTTACCTTTTGGGCCGTCGGTGACATCGAAACTTACACGTTCATTTTCTTTAAGGCTTTTATAGCCATTATCAACGATTGCTGAAAAGTGAGCGAATAAGTCATCGCCGCCTTCATCTGGGGTAATGAAACCAAAACCTTTAGAATCATTGAACCACTTTACGGTACCAGTTGCCATTTATTACTTCCTTACTAAACAAAGGGGAGGCGTCCCAAAAGTTTGTATTTCTCAAACTAAAGCCTGCTGTGCTAGCTAAAATAAAATCAAAATCCAAACACCTACACGGCTTTGTACGGGTTTACAGTGCATGTGTCAAGCTTTTAGTTACAAATTTATACATATTCTTTTCGCGCCTTGCTGCTGGCGGCTCGCAGAAGTGTTGCTTTCTATCCTGAAATCCACTTTTCAAAGCTGCATCAGCGCTTTGCGAATTGCCACCTCATCTAATCCTTTGCCTATCAGTACCAGCCGGGTGATAGGTTCGTCTTCATCCCAACCAGTTAGCAGAGTCGGCGGATAGAGTGTGTGCTGAACCGCATGCACCGCAAGTGGATTCGGCTGGTCTTCCGCATGCACTATGCCTTTCATGCGTAACAGGCTTTCGCCGTGAGTAGCGCAGAGCCATTCGAGTACAGGTTCGAGTTGATCCCAGGTCAGTGGCTTGGGCAGGGTGACGGTAAAGCTGCTGATATCGTTATCATGTGTAGTTTGCGGCAGCCGGCCCTTAGTAGCGGAAGGCGATTTAACCTCGCGCAGCCAGCGTTGCGGTTGTGCTTTTTTATTCTCGGCATCAAACAGTCCGACATTGATGATGGATTGCGGGTCAATGTGGCCAAAGATTATGCGGTGGATAGTGGCACCGGGGTTGAGGGTGTGTAGCTTTGCAGTCAGTGCCTCAATTTGTTCCGGTGTTGCCAGATCAACTTTCGTCAGTAGCATCACATCGGCAACAGCCGCTTGTTTTCGTGCCTCAACGTGTTGCTCTATCTGTTGCAGGCCGTATACGCAGTCCACGGTGACCACCACTGCGTCCAGCTGGTAAGTCGAGCTGATTACGGGTTGTGTCAGCAGATTGGCCAGGATAGGCCCAGGGTCGGCCATGCCGGTAGTTTCGATGACCAGGCGCTTGAACTCCGGGATGGCCTGCAGCGCCCGCTTAAAAAACAGATCGCGCAGGGTGTCGGCCAACTCATCGCGTAGCGTGCAGCACAGGCAACCTGAATTGAGCAGAACGGTGTTGTCGGTAACTTGGTCACCCTCCACTGTACGCGACAGGATGTGATCAAGCCCGGCTTCGCCCAGCTCGTTGATGACGACAGCGGTGTCTTTCATGCCGTCATGGTTGAGTAGCTTGTTGAGCAGAGTGGTTTTGCCGCTACCCAGGAATCCGGTCAGCAAGGTAATGGGGATGCGTTTGTCCATGGTGGTTCTGTTTTTTTAAATTGGATTGGTTGATGCGCTATTTTAACCGAGAAGCCCCTATGTATGGCCCAGATAACAAATTTCTTGGTCTCGTTTGCAGCTTTGACGGGCAATGTGGCTGATTAAACGGTAAAATGCGCATCTCCATGCACGGAGTTGGCGCAGAGCTCCTGAGTTGTGCAGCCAGCAATAAGTGTAAGCATGATAAAAAGTTTGCCGAAAGAATAATGAACGTATTTTACGAAGAAGATAGCAGTTTTAAAGTGGCATCTGTCATGTCCGAAACTTCAGGCTCCCTGCAGATCGAGTCGCAAAGCGGCAAGCGCTCCAAGATCAAAGCTGCCCATGTGTTGATGCGTTTTGAGTTGCCTCTGGCAGGTTTCATGGATTCGGCAAACCAGGAAGCAGAAGGGCTGGAAACGGCTTTCCTGTGGGAGTGTTGTGGTGAGCCCGAGTTTGGTTTTGAGGAGCTGGCGCGCGAATATTACGGCAAAACGCCCAGCCCGATAGAGGCTGCAGCTGTGGCAATCCGGCTGCATAGCGCCCCGGTCTATTTTTACCGTAAAGGCAAAGGTCGCTATAAAGCTGCCCCTGAAGAGAACTTGAAATCGGCCCTGGCAGCCTTGGAGAAGAAACGCCTGCAAGCAGAGAAGGTAGTGGCTTATGTTGAGCAGTTAAAAGCCGGTCAGCTGCCGGCAGAGTTTGCAGATAAGCTCGATATGTTGTTCTACGAACCGGACAAAAATACACTCGAATACAAGGCCCTGGAACAGGCTGCCAGTGAATCCAACCTGAGCCAGATCAAGTTGCTGGAAGCTTGTGGAGCGGTGAAGTCGGCGCACGATTATCATCTGGGCGCCTTTTTGCGCGAGTATTTCCCCCGCGGCCATGAGTTTGAGCCCTATGACGTGCCAACCGTGCCGACCGATTTGGAGCATGCTGAAGCCGAGGCTTTCAGTATTGATGACAGCACGACGACAGAAATTGATGATGCTTTCTCCGTGCAGGTATTGGCAAATGGGGTGACGCGCGTCGGTATTCATATCGCCGCCCCAGCCCTGGGCATAGCGCCCAATAGCGCACTGGATACTATCGCGCTGAAGCGCCTGTCTACGGTGTATATGCCGGGGCATAAAATCACCATGCTACCGGATGAAGCGATTACGCCATTCAGCCTGAACGAAGGGCACTGGAGACCAGCGCTTTCACTGTACCTGGATGTGGCGCCGGATTTAACCATATTGCAGCGCCAGAGCAAGGTCGAGCTGGTGAAGATGGCGGCAAACCTGCGCCACGATGCGCTTGAGCCTTTCTTTAACGAAAACACACTGGAGCAGGATAGCGGGCATCCATACTGGGATAAGCTGTCGCTATTGTTCAAGCTGGCCGAGTCGCTGGAAAAGGCGCGCGGCAAGCACGACCCGAATCGGGCTCCGCAGATTGATTACAATTTTTACGTGGATGATGGCCGTGTGCGCATTGTCGGGCGTCGTCGCGGGTCACCCATGGATAAGCTGGTGGCCGAGCTGATGATAGAAGCCAACAGCCAGTGGGGTGGGTTGCTGGCGGCACATGAAGTGTCGGGCATCTACCGTGCGCAGAATGGCGGCAAAGTGTATATGACGACGCAGGCTGAGCCGCATCAGGGCCTGGGTGTGCCGCAATACGCCTGGAGCACATCGCCATTGCGGCGTGCAGTGGACCTTATCAATCAGCGCCAAATCATCTCGGTGGTGCAGAGCACCGCCCCCACTTATGCGAAAAACAGCGATGAGCTGACCACTGCCATGCGCAACTTCGACATGACCTACAACGCCTACAACGAATTCCAGAACCGTATGGAGCGCTACTGGTGCCTGCAGTATCTGTTGCAGGAAGGTATCCAGGAAGTTCAGGCCACGGTCTGGCGCGAGAACCTGGTACGTTTTGATGATATGCCCTACATTACCAAGGTGCATAGCCTGCCTGAGCTGGCTGTCGGTACGCGGGTGACGCTGGAGATTAAGCGTATAGATACCTTGATGATGGAAGTCGATACCCGCTTTAAAGCCAATGCAGTTAAAGCGAGCGACGCCACGGCCATTGACGTCGGTGCAAGCGAAGCCAATACAAGCGAAGTGAGCGCCGATCCCTCGGCCGAGGTGGCAGTATAAATGCTGAGAATTGGTCGTAGAATATCCAGAGCCATCCAGCGTGGCATGGCCGGTGAAGATAGTGTTGAAGTCAGTGAGACGGATGGCGTGCGTTCCTTGTATCTCGGTTCGGAAACCGTGCAAAGTGCCATGCGCGTTAAAGCGCCCTATGAACTGGAGCTCACCTATTCGCGCGGTATGATGATGTTCCTGTTATTTGCAGGCAATGCCAGGCGTGTGCTGATGGTGGGTTTGGGTGGCGGCTCTGTAGCCAAGTATATCCACCACTATCTGCCGGAGCTGCATACGCGGGTGGTGGAGATCAGTCCGAAAGTGATACAGATCGCGCGTAGTCATTTTTATTTGCAGGAAAATGATGAACGGCTGGAAGTGATCGAGGACGATGGTGTTGCATATTTGCAGCAGAACCCGGGCACTGCCGATGTGTTATTGTTGGATGTGTTTGACAGCCAAGGCGTGCCGCCCGATCTTTACAATCAGGGGTTTTTTGATACCTGTGCTGAGTCGCTCACGCTGGATGGCATGATGGCCGTCAATCTGTGGGGTAGCGACAGGAATTTCGATGTATATCTGCAGCGCATAGAGCAAAGTTTCAGCCAGCGGGTATTAGTGTTGCGCACCGGGCGCCCCGGCAATATCGTCGTGTTCGGCTTCAAACGCTTACCCAAAGACCTGCGCTGGGCCAGCCTGCGCGAACGGGCCAAACAGCTGGAACAGCATCATAAAGTCGAGTTTCTCGAATTCGTCGAAAAACTCAGGGAACACAACCCTAACACCAACCACCGTTTGTTGTTGGGCGATTAGCTTGTAAATCAGGCCGGGCATTTCATAACGCTCAGCTTCCCTCATTTAGCAAGCCCTCGCCATTAAGAAAGCACAGTCACCATGAGTAACCCAAATAGTAACACCCACCAGTTTTTCGCCACCTGCCCACGCGGGCTTGAGGCCATATTGGCTGATGAACTGGCCGCAGTAGGCGCTGGCAACATTCAGGCTACCGACGGCGGTGTCGGCTTCAGTGGCGATATGCCCACCTGTTATCGCGCCAATCTGGAAAGTCGCATTGCCACGCGCATCATGTGGCAGGTTGCTCGCGGCAAATATGCCAATGAAGAAGATATCTATAACGCCGCCATGAAGCTTAACTGGCCGCAGTGGTTTGCCGTTGGCAGCGATTTCATGGTGAAGGTGACTGGGGTTAAATGCCCGCTTAAAAGCCTGGAATTCGTTACGCTAAGAATCAAGGATGCAGTCTGCGACCGTTTCCGCCAGGCCGTGAACAGCCGCCCTTATATCGATACCAAAGAGCCGGACGTGCGCATTCACGCCTACCTGACGGCCGACGAGTATCAGTTCTATCTGGATACCTCCGGTGATGCCCTGTACCAACGCGGTTTACGCCGTGCCAGCATAGAAGCGCCGCTGCGCGAGAATCTGGCTGCAGGCATACTCAAGCTTTCCGGCTGGCAGCCCGGTGAGCCTTTGCTGGACCCCATGTGCGGTAGCGGCACCTTTCTGCTGGAGGCTGTGATGATGGCGCTGGATATTGCGCCCGGTAGCGGCAGAAGTTTCGGTTTTGAGAAGCTTAAAAACTTTGAAGAATCAGCCTGGCAAAAAATCCGCCAGCAGGCCCTGGCTAAAGCCAAACCTGTCACTTTCCAGAAGATATACGGTAGCGATGCTGATTTGCGCGCAGTGCGTATAGCCAAGCAGAATCTGCAACAGGCAGGCCTGATGGAAGCAGTGCAACTTTCCAAGACCGATTTCACCGAACTGGTAGCACCGGCAGGCGAGGGCGTCATAGTGGCTAACCCCCCTTACGGTGTACGCATCGGTGAGGATGAAGAGCTGGCTGCGCTGTACCCAAAAATGGGTGAAACACTCAAACGCAAGTTCTCCGGCTGGCGCGGCTACTTTCTCACAACCGACATGCGCCTGCCCAAGCTGATGCGCCTGGCTGCATCCAAGCGCACACCCTTGTTCAATGGCCCGCTGGAGTGCCGCTTGTTCGAGATCAAGATGGTGGCCGGCAGCAACCGCAAAGAGAAACCATAAAGAAAAAGCGTAAGGAGAAGCCGCATGAGTGACAGCCTTGATGAGCTGCGCGCCAAGGTCAACGCTTTTGTAAAAGAGCGCGACTGGGAGCAGTTCCACACCCCCAAAAACCTGGCGATGGCGATGATCGTCGAAGCCGCCGAAGTGGTCGAGCATTTTCAGTGGGATACGCCAGAAGCCAGCGCGACGCTGAGTGAAGAGCGCAAGACCGAAATCGGCCATGAGCTGGCTGATACGTTTGTTTATCTGCTGAGAATTGCCGAGGTTTGTGGCATAGACTTGATAGCAGCAGCTAATGCCAAGATAGCGCTTAATGCGAAGAAATACCCAATAGAAAAAGCCAGGGGTAGTAATGCCAAATATACGGCTTATCAGCCTAAGTAAACCAGGGTTTATTTAAAACACATGACCTCTGAGGCTAGACCATCTTAAGGCATGATACGTACTCTTTCGCGAATGCGATAACATTCAATACTGCTTTCCACTCTTGCCCTTTCCGTCGCTCACCGTACAGATATATGAAGGGGTTCAGATATCTTTGCGTGGTCTCTGTTTCTGAAACGTCGAAGCGAATCTTTTGGGCGTGGATTATTTTGTTGCATGCCTCACGTAATGTCAGCCTCGTCTCAGTTGTTCCTTTTTCATCCGTCTCGAATAACTTTCCGCAATGCCGAGCGACGAGGTCGAGCAGTTTGTTGTTTCGATCATCGATCACGCGAGCCGTTATAGAAACAGACAAAAGAATTCTCGTTATTTCATCATCCTCAAACTGCTGAAGATGATCAATTGGCTCCCATTCTTCACCATTTCCAGTTCTCAACTCAGCAAAACTTTTACTCGCAAAAATTATGGCTAGGAGTCGATGTAACTCAAGAAATGTAGTTTCAATATTGGGATGATGGCCTTCCCCAAATACCTCCGCTCCAGGAGACATGTACTCGCCCATCTGAAAAACCTCTAATGTAAAGTAGGCGTCCTATTTGACACTGTATTTTGCGTCAAATAGGACGGTTTTGAGAGATTGGATGAAAATAAATTTAATTTAATCATGGTCTTGATTGTTTTTAGTAGTGCCTAAAATTTAAACCTACAGCAATCAAATTAGTTATGTGGGGTTACCACCACCACTGTCAGTTACAAAACTGCCAAAGCCGCATCGTAATTAGGCTCTTCTGCAATCTCACCCACCAACTCGCTATGCAGCACTTTGTTATTTTCATCCAGCACGACGACTGCGCGTGCGGTTAGGCCTGCCAGGCTGCTGTCCTTGATCTGTACACCATAGCTTTCAGAGAACTTGGCGGTGTTGCGGAAAGTAGAAAGGGTGACGACATTTTCCAGGCCTTCTGCGCCGCAGAAGCGGGACTGGGCGAATGGCAGGTCAGCAGAGATACATAACACAACGGTATTTGCCAATGAGCTGGCTTTGGCGTTGAACTGGCGGACCGACATGGCGCAGGTGGGGGTATCTATGCTAGGGAAAATATTGAGGATCTTGCGCTTGCCGGCATAGTTCTCCAGATGCATGTCATTGCGTTTGCTGTCTGCCAAGGTGAAGTCGGGCGCGGTATCGCCTTTGGTGGGGAAAGAGCCGCCGATGCTGACTGGGTTGCCTTTGAGGGTGACGGTATTAGCCATGATTTAGTATCCTTTTCGTTAAGTAGTTTGTTGGGTGAAGCAGTATTCGTACAAGTACTTTAATCACGTTGCGTGACACTTGTTATATGAAAGTGATGCGTATAAAACCGTAAAAGCAAAACGCCTTAACTGACATTAAGGCGTTTTTACTCACTACAAGTTCAAATTAAAACCAATGCAACTCAGTATCAGGCAAGCAGGTCTTCGCTTAAATAGCCTATGGTCATGGTCTGGTTGTGTAACACGCTGTCCGTGGTGTTAGGGCGTGGCGCGAATTCCCCGTAAGAATAGAAGCCAGTAACCGTGGTTTGTGAGCCCATGATTTCCTGCACCTTGGCGATTTCATCTGCCACTTGCTCCACCATCACCCCTTTACGACCGACACAGCTGACGCAAATGGCTAGTCCTGGTTGCAGTGCGTTGATAGAGGCCAGGCTACCTGTCACCAAACTGGCAGCACCGGCAGCACCTTCTACTAGACGATCGTGATTGGTTTGACACAGGCGCACAGTAACGCCTTCTTCTACATTGCCGGCAAAAGTCAGGCTGTTATCTGCAGCATTAAACGCTAGTAGCGTGCGGATCTTTTCAACATCGCGTTTGCCTTCTTCGATAATGGCCAGGGGAAACTTCAAGCCGCTGCCTGGCAGGCCCTTTGCATAAGCTTCGCCTATGTAGAGCTTGTATAGTGATAATGCGGGTTTTCCGTCCATTTCATAGACGACGTTCTTGTCCGACTTGGTAATCTTGCGGGGAGGGCCGTAGGGTTTCCAGCCACCAAGTGCGCCACTGGCGGTTATCAAGCTGTTGCCATACAGGCCTACGGCTATGACCATATTCTCAGAAATGATGTCATTGAAAAGCTGCAGTGTTTTGACGAAAGCTCCGCCATCACCAGCCATACCGCCAACGATTGGGATGTCACCTAGTACACTTTGAAAACCCTGTAGCAATTCGGAACCGTTGACATGCAGCCCATCGGACAAGACAAGGACAGTACGCAGACTATCTGCCTTAAGCTGTTTGGCAAGACCCGCTGCTGCTTCAAAAGAGCTTTGCATGTCGTTCATTTTGACATGCGCTACGCGTTGTGTGGTTTTCTCCCAGACTATCGCTGTGATCTGCACGCTGTCATCGAATACGCCAGCCGGGTTGATCTCGCCAGAGGTGGTGCAGCCAATGATCTGGGCCGCAGGGTAGCGCTCTTTTAACTGGCTCTGCAATTTGGAGTCACTGAAACGTTTTACGGAGCCAAAAACAAGTACCAGATTGGCTGTTGGCAGTGGTGAGGATGATGGCAGATCTTTAAATGCCATTTTTGAGGTGAGCGATTCTTGTCTAATCAGCATGCTTTTTCCCTGGGTGAACCACTTGCGTCGAGCGGTTGATGTTGTTATTTACTAAGGGCTTATTCTGGTTTTTGTTAGCAAATATTTCTCTGCTTAGAATATTTAATGGATATTTAACCCTTTTGTTGTTAGATTGACAACTAAAAAATGTCACGGGAGTATTGCGCCAGCTTTGCTTCTATGGATAGAATGAACCAATAAAGTGCATGAACCTAGATGCAAACAGGCTTTACAAAAAAAATATAAAAGGGGGTCCGGGTGGTTGAAGCCAATCTAGCGGGTGTGAAAGTGATGGTCATTGACGACAGCAATACCATCCGTCGCAGTGCAGAGATATTTCTCAAGCAATCGGGATGTGAGGTTATTCTCGCGGAAGATGGCTTTGACGCTCTATCCAAAATCTCCAGCCACCTTCCAGATGTCATCTTTGTCGATATCATGATGCCACGTCTCGATGGCTACCAAACCTGCTCCCTCATCAAAAGAAACCCACGTTACAAATCTACCCCGGTGATTATGCTGTCCAGTAAGGACGGCCTGTTTGACCGCGCCCGCGGTCGCATGGTGGGTTCCGACCAGTATCTGACCAAGCCGTTCACGCAGGAGTCTCTATTGCAGGCTATTCATACGCATGTGTCGGCAGGATCAAGCAAGATTGAAGAGGACTAAATAATGGCGATAGAAAAAGTATTGGTAGTTGACGATTCCGCAACAGACCGACTGTACCTGACAGAGCTGCTGGAAAAGGCTGGTTACACCGTCATTACCGCGGAAAGTGGTGATGAAAGCTTGCTTAAGGCTGAGTTCGAGTCACCGGATTTGATCTTGATGGATATCGTGATGCCAGGATTGACGGGCTTTGAGGCGACTCGCAAGCTCACAAAGAATCCTAATACCGCACACATTCCTATCGTCATCTGCTCTGGTAAGGCATCGGTTACTGATCGTCCTTGGGGCTTGAGGATGGGTGCCAAGGAATGTTTACCTAAGCCGATTGTTGAGTCTGACTTGCTGGCCTTGATCGCCACCTTAAGCTAAATGGCAAAAGACCTAAACCTACGCAAATATCAGGAAGATATTCTTGCCAGGCTGGAAGCGCTATCTGACTCTGTAGGCGGTACTTCTAATAGCCGCCTGGGGATCAGCATAGGGCAGGATCGCGTGTTGGTGGACCTGTCTGAAATCAGTGAGGTTTTATCCTTGCCAGAATTGCATAAGGTGCCGTTGACCCAGTCATGGTTTCTCGGTATGGCAAACGTTCGCGGCAATCTGTATGGCATCAGCGACCTTGCGCAACTGGCTGGTCAGCCGGCAACGACAAAAACATCCAATAGCCGTGTACTGCTGATTAACCAGGACCTGGCTGCGCAGGCTGGCTTGGTGGTAGACAGGTTGATAGGCCTGCGTGGTCTGGACCAATTAAAAGAAAAAAAATCTAAAAAGGCTAAAGCCTTCTGTTTTAAGCCACAAACGTATGAAGATAGTGAAGGAAATACGTGGTTAGAGCTTGATTGTCATGCACTCGTCAACTCCAAAGAGTTCATGCAACCCAGCATAAGTTAGTCGGCGTCTACTGTAATTACGTTGTGAAGGAAATTGTATGGCTCTGAATCTGCAATCAATAAAAGACTTACCTGCGACGATTAAATCGTTTTTTGTATTAAAGACGGGTGCCGCGACAAGTAAGGAGCGGTCTAGTGGATACAAACAGCTGGTCGGGCAGATCCTTGCATTTAGTGCGTTTGCGACCATCAGCTTCTGGGTGATTAACCAGATTCGGGTTAACGGGCCAATTTACAACTCGCTGGCCTCTTACCAGGAGTTACGCGCTGATATTCTGCCCCCAACTATGTACCCGGTAGATGCTTTTGCTGCGCTTAATGAGGCTTATGTGGCCTCCAGTAGCTACAACAATGAAAAGCGAGATAAGAAGCTGGCGGAAGTAAGTGCTGCGGAAGTGATTTTTAAAAAACGCGCAGAATACTGGCGCGCAAACCTCAAACAGGAGTCGCTACGTGGTGACCTGGAAGCTGTGATCAAGTCAGGCGAAAACTTCTTTAATATTGCAAAACAAAAATATGTACCTGCGTTGATGCTGGGAACCATTGCAGCATCTACACCTTTGGCAGAGTTGACAGCAAGCTATGAAGTTAACAAGACTACCGTTAACAAGTTCGTATTTGAACTTGAAAAGGCCAATAAATCCCTGATTGACTCACAAACCAATTTTGTCCGATACATTCTGATCGGCTTGGTATTTCTGGCACTATTGCTGGTGGTGTTCATGATCGTGTTCGGTCGCAGGCAGGTAGATGCTGTAGAAACCGGCTTGAATCGCCTTGAAGTGGAAAGTCAGCAGAATCAGGAAGCGGTGCTTAAACTGCTGGATGAAATGGGCGATCTGGCTGATGGTGACTTGACAGTAAAGGCGGAAGTTTCTGAAAACATTACTGGCGCGATCGCTGACTCGATTAATTACACCATTGATAGTTTGCGCGATCTGGTTGAAGAGATTAACCGTGCGACAGAACAGGTGAACCAGGCGACTGCGCAGGCGCAAGACACTTCGGCATCCTTGCTGAGTGCTGCGGAAGAGCAGTCCAAGCAGATTGTGGAAACCGGTGAGGCGGTTAACCACATGACACGCTCGATTCTACAAGTTTCCAGCAACGCCGGACAGGCCTCGGAAGTGGCGCAACGCTCACTGCAGGCCGCTGCAGAAGGCGCGCAGGCCGTGCAGAATACGATCTCAGGTATGAATGAAATTCGTACCCAGATCCAGGAAACTTCAAAACGAATCAAGCGCCTGGGTGAAAGCTCGCAGGAAATTAGTGAAATCGTGGAGTTGATCTCGGATATTACCGAACAGACCAACATTCTGGCATTGAATGCGGCGATCCAGGCGGCATCTGCGGGTGAGGCCGGCCGCGGTTTTACGGTGGTTGCGGAAGAAGTACAACGACTGGCGGAGCGGTCATCTGAAGCTACCAAACAGATTAGTGCGATTGTTAAGACCATTCAGACCGATACCAACAGCGCGGTGGCCGCGATGGAAAAAAGTACCGAGGGTGTGGTGGATGGGGCTCGACTCTCAGACGCTGCGGGTCAGGCATTGAATGAAATTGAAACCGTTACCAATAATCTGGCGCGCCTGATTGCTGCTATTTCGGATGCGACAACTGCGCAGACGGAAGTAGCCGCTACGGTGAGCCGCAACATGCAGCAGATTCAGAACATTACATCCCAGACCACAGAAGGTACTAAGCAAACAGCGCAGTCAGTCGGACAGCTCAATAATCTGGCGGAAGAGCTCAGCGCTTCTGTAGCCGGCTTCAAGCTTTCTTAACCTCGACTAAACTGGAAGCACGGAGATAGCGTGGTTGAAGAATTTGACATCGGGCCGCTCACCTGGGTAAAGGATGAGATAGACCAGGCACTGAAAAGTGTTCTGGAGAACCTTGCTGCTGTGTCGGCAAACCCAGCGGACGTTGCGAGCCTGAAGTTCTCACAGACCCACCTCTATCAGGTGAGTGGTGCGCTGGATATGGTTGGCCTGGAAGGTTGCAAGCGTTTCTGCGCCGAAATCGGCAATCTTGCCAGCAAACTGGAAAAGCAGACCATTGCCGTCACGCCTGATGTGCTTAACACCCTGACTCAGGCGGTTGGCACTTTAAGCAGCTATCTGCAGGAGCTGCTCAACGGCGCTGCTGATATACCTGCACGGCTGTTCCCTACGCTGCAATCCATGCTGGCATTGCAAGGAGAGAGTGCGGAAGAAAGTGAACTGTTTTTCCCCGATACCTCTTTGCGTGCCCCCAAAGATATCCCATCGATTCAGCTTGAAGAAGACGCATTGCCTGCTTATCTGGCTGAGCAGCGCATCCTGTTCCAGAAGTCGTTATTGAGCTGGCTGCAAAGTCAAAGCCAGGGTACTAAGGGGGAAGAGGGCCTGCAAGGCATGATTGCAGCGCTCGAAAATGTGCAACAAGCACAGCAGCAGTCTTCCCAGAAGACTCTGTGGTGGGCTGCCAGCGCTTTTGCCGAGACGTTATCGCAGGCGGAAGTTGCACGCAATCCGAATGTTAAAAAGTTATGTCGGCGACTGGATCAGCAGCTCAGAGCGTTGGCTGAGGGCGCAAATCGTGCAACAGGTAATCTGCTGAGAGATGTGCTGTATTACATCGCGATTAGTGCACCGACTACGGAGCGCATAGCAAAGGTTAAGGACGTATTTGAACTTGATCATTTAATGCCAAGAGCCGATGTGGGCGACACAGCGCCTGGCGAGACCAGTGCAGCCGAGCTTGAGGTGGCAGATCAACTGCTGAGCGCCATCGATATAGTCAAAGATATGTGGGCTGCGGTTTCTGAAGGCAAATCAGATGCGCTTGGTAGTTTCCTGAGCAAACTTGGTGAGATGGTTGAAGCTAGTGGAAAGCTTGAAAGCCAAGTACTTGCCAATATGTTTGACTCGATACAGGAGTTTGCAAATTCCCTGCAGGCCGGAGTACAGCAGATCAACGATCACTCGGTGATAGAGGTTGCTGCAGGACTGGCTTTAGCAGAGGATGCCTTGCGTGACTACAGCCATATTGATGCTGAAGCGATTCAGCGCCTCAATACACAGGCACAACGTATCAAGGCCAGTCAGGGTGAGGGCGCTGGCGATAGCTCAATGCTCGATCAGGAGCTGGGCCAGGATGTACTGCTGGCTGTGGCTCAACAAATTAAGGAAGCATTGAAGGTTGCCGAGCAGTCGCTGGATACCTTCTTCCGAAATCCGGCAGAAGTCGAGATTCTGCAAGCGGTAGGTAAACCACTGCAACAGGTCATTGCTGCCTTTGATATGCTCAATATGGCGACCCCAACTTCTGTTGCGAAATCCAGCCTAACCTTAGTCGAGTATTTCCGTCATGCAACGCCTGACCAGGCATTGTTTGAGTTGGTGGCTGAAAGCCTGAGCATGCTCGGCCTTTACGTTGATGAGTTGCCTAGGGTGCGCCCAGAATCTGAAGCTGCATTGCAGGCCGACCTTGGTCGGTTACAAGAGCAATTACAGCTGCTTAATGTTGATAGCGGAGCGTCGGTTATTGCGGATGCCGTTGATGTCGACCAGTCGGCCGAATCAGCACTGGCAGTGCCCACAACTGATGAGACAACTACAGATCGCGCGCATGACGCTGAACTGCTGGATATCTATCTATCTGAGGCCGAGGAAGTACTGGCCAACGTGGCGCAAAACATGCAGGCTTTACGTGTCAATGCAACGGATAATAATGCGCTTGTCGAAGTCCGGCGTGGTTTTCATACGCTTAAAGGTAGCGGCCGGGCGGTGGGCCTTCTTACTATCGGCGAAGTGGCTTGGGCCGTAGAGAAGCTGCTAAATACGTTGATGGAAAGAAAGCTGACGCCTGACTCAGCGTTAATTGGCTTTGTAGAGCAAGCTGGCGCTGCATTTGCCGGCTGGGTGGCTGAACTGCGTGAGAATGGTGCCGTTGATGTCAGCCCCCACACATGGCAACAACAGTCTGCACAACTTGAGGCTGCACTAGCAACGCAGAAATCGAAAGTGGTGCCTGAAGAGGTCATCATCGGTGGTACGCACAAAATCAGTCGCGCGCTGTTTAATATCTTCATGGCTGAGGCTGAGCAGCATATGCTAGTGCTCAGGCAAAGCCTGGCTGAGCTGTCTACTGAGGAAGTTAACAAGCCCAGTGATGCAAGTCGTCGTGCTGCCCATACCTTGGCCAGTAATGCAGGAACTGCCGGATTCAAGGCGATGTGTACACTGGCCCGTGCGCTTGAGCACTGGCTTGATGCCCATCAAGGGCACTGGGTGCCTAAATCAGTTAGCTTATACGAAAATGTAGTGAATGCACTGGCAAAAATGTTGGAGAAGGCGGCGCTGTTGCGTCAGCCTAAACAGGTTACAGCCCTCCTTGCCGCATTGAAGGAGGCCACTATTTCAGCCGGTGTCGCCGAGCTTGAGCCATCCCAGCCAGATATTACTGAAGAACCGCCAGTTGAGTCGGCTAAAGCCGAAATGCCTGCTGAAACAGAGCCGGTCGATGCGGCAGCAAGTGTAACCCCGGAAGTCGTTACTGAAGAGATCGCTCTGCTAGGTCAGGCTGAAGAGCATGCAGCCGAAGCATTATCTGTCAAGATTCAGCAGCCAGCAAAATCTGCCGTTGTGGATGACGAGCTATTAACGATGTTTGTTGAAGAGGCGCGTGAGCTGGTACCTACAGTGGGCAACGAATTGCGTGCGTGGCGTAATGACCCTCAGGAATCAGAGCATCCGGACGAGTTGCAGCGCGCACTGCACACACTGAAAGGCAGTGCACGCATGGCCGGGCAGTCGGCACTGGCCGATACTGTGCATGATATGGAAGATCGCGTCATGCGCGCGCTTAAAGCCAAGAACGCCGCTATTGATTTCGATGGGCTGTTTGTCGATCTTGACCAAATTGGTGGCTTGCTCGAAGAGGCTGTCAACCTTACTTCTGGAGAAGATAAGCCAGATGTAGCCCGACCCGGCCGGTCGACAGAACGTGGCGCGCAATACTTGCGTATGCGCGCTGAAGTGCTGGACAGGTTGATCAACGAAGCCGGTGAAATCAGTATTGCACGCTCCCGGATGGATAGGGAAATGCAAGGCTTCAAGCAGTTCTCTCTAGATCTGACGGAAAGTGTATTCCGGTTGCGCAACCAGTTGCGTGAGATGGAAATTGAAGCTGAGAGCCAGTTGCAGTCACGCATGGCCTTCTTGCAAGAAACCAATGAAACATTTGATCCACTTGAGTTTGACCGCTTTACCCGCCTGCAAGAACTGACCCGCATGATGGCGGAAAGTGTGAATGACGTGGCCACTATCCAGCATGGTTTGCTCATGAACCTGGACGAGACTGAGTCTGCGCTGCAACAGCAAAACCGGATGAATCGCGAACTGCAACATGGCTTGATGAACGTACGTATGGTGCCGTTCTCCATGGTATCGGAACGGCTGCAACGCATTGTTCGCCAGACTTCACGTGAGTTGAGCAAGCCGGTAGAAATGCTGATTGACGGGGAAACTGTCAATATTGATCGTAGCGTACTGGATAAGATAGGCGCACCGCTGGAGCATCTGTTACGTAATGCGGTGGCTCATGGTATGGAAACGCCTGCGGAGCGTAAAAAATCCAAGAAAAATGCCATAGGTAATGTCACCCTGAAAGTCCGTCGTGAAAACGATGAAATCGTGATTATCGTGACTGACGACGGGGCCGGCATCAACCTGGAAAAGGTGCGTAAAAAAGCAGTGGAAAAAGGCTTGTTTGCTGCAAACCAGGAAGTGAGCGAGCAGGCGTTGATGCAGGTCATTTTTGAGTCCGGCTTCTCCACTGCGACAACCGTGACGCAGATTGCAGGTCGCGGAGTTGGCCTCGATTCCGTGCGCAGTGATATTACCGCCCTGGGTGGGCGTATCGATGTAAATAACTCGCCTGGGCATGGAGCTGTATTCAGTATTTACCTGCCAGTGACTCTGTCAGTGGCGCAGGTTGTGGTGGTGCGCGTTGGTAGTCGTACCTTTGCCTTGCCATCGGTGATGGTGGAGCAGGTGCAAAAGCTCAAACCTGCAGCGATTGCCGAGGGTTATGACGCGCGGGGCATCACATGGAATAACCGGCAGTATCCGCTACATTTCCTGAGCAAGCTGGTCGGCGATGTTGAGCATACCCCGGAGCCGCAACTCTATACGCCATTGCTGTTATTACGCAGCGGTACTTACCAGATAGCGCTGCATGTAGATGAAATCGTCGGCAACCAGGAAGTGGTGATGAAACCTATCGGGCCACAGCTTGCCCGCGTGCCGGGCATGATGGGCGCCACGGTGATGGGCGACGGAAATATCGTACTGATCTTGAATGCAGTGCAACTGGCCAATCGCGAAGATCTGGCAATAGGCACAGTCAAAGTCAGCTCTACACCAGCAACGCCAGTTGTTGTCGAAGAGGAAATGCCCACGATACTGGTGGTCGATGATTCGTTGACTATGCGTAAAGTGTTGGGGCGCCTGCTTGAGCGTGAAGGCTATCGCGTGGTCATCGCCAAGGACGGCATGGATGCGCTGCAGGTGTTGCAGGAAATCTCACCGGACATCATTCTCACCGACATTGAAATGCCACGGATGGATGGGTTCGAGTTGACCCGTAATATCCGTGGGGATGCGCGCTTTGCACACACTCCACTGATGATTATCAGCTCACGTACGGCTGAGAAGCACCGCAACCTGGCGCAAGAGTTGGGCGTGAATGCCTTCCTCGGTAAGCCGGTGCAGGATGATGAGCTACTCACCCAGGTTTCCATGCTGCTGGGTAGGGCGGCTCCTATTCCCGCTGTGCACGCTTAATCCAGTTCCTGAGGTATATTTTTGTCCGAAAGCGTCGTTTCTGCCGACGCTAATCAGGTAAAATATAGCCCATGTCAGAGCCGTCTTTTATCCAGCCATCGTTTATTCACTTGCGGTGCCACAGTGAGTACTCCATCGTGGATGGCACTGTGCGTATCGATGATTATGTCAGCCACGCAGCAGCAGATCAGATGCCGGCATTGGCGCTTACCGACCTCACTAATCTATTCGGTGCAGTCAAGTTCTACAAGGCAGCGCGCGGCAAGGGTATCAAGCCGCTATTAGGTTGCGATATCTGGCTCGAAAACGAGACCAAGCGCGACCAGCCATACCGTTGCCTGCTGCTCTGCCAATCTCAGCCCGGTTATTTGCGCCTGTGCGAGCTCATCACCAAAGCTTATCTACAGAACCAGTACCGAGGGCGTGCAGAGATCAAGCGGCAATGGCTGGTTGAGGCGGGTACCGAAGGCCTGATTATGTTGTCCGGTGCAATGGCTGGTGATGTTGGCCTAGCCTTGCTACAGAACAATCTGGTATTGGCGCAGCAACTTGCGCAAGACTGGAGTGCGCTGTTTCCGAATCGCTACTATATCGAGTTGCAACGTGCCGGCCACGCTCAGCAAGAGGCTTATATTGCGAATGCGCTGGCTTTGGCCAGCAACCTGGGTTTGCCGGTGGTTGCCACACACCCGGTACAGTTTATTGCTACGGATGACTTCAAGGCGCACGAGGCTCGCGTCTGTATCGCAGAGGGCTACGTGCTGGCGGATAACAGGCGACCCAAGCACTTTACTGCAGACCAGTATTTCAAGACTCAGGCTGAAATGTCGGCGCTATTTGCTGATATCCCGGAAGCGCTGGCCAATAGCGTAGAGATTGCCAAACGCTGCAATCTTACCTTGACGCTGGGCAAAAACTATCTCCCACAGTTCCCTACACCCAATGGCGAAAGCCTGGATGAATATCTGATCGATCAGGCCAGGAAAGGGCTTTCCAAGCGCCTGGAAGTTTTATACCCGGATGCTGAGAAGCGCGAAGCCAAACGACCTGTGTATGAAGCAAGGCTGGACTTTGAAACCAGTATCATCATCCAGATGGGCTTCCCCGGCTATTTCCTGATCGTAGCCGACTTCATTAACTGGGCCAAAAACAATGGTGTACCGGTTGGACCTGGCCGCGGCTCTGGTGCTGGCTCCGTAGTGGCTTATAGCCTGGGTATTACAGACTTGGATCCACTGCAATATGCCTTGCTGTTCGAGCGCTTCCTGAACCCTGATCGGGTATCCATGCCTGACTTCGATATCGATTTCTGCCAGGAGGGCAGGGATCGCGTCATCGATTACGTCAAAAATAAATATGGACTGGATGCGGTTTCACAAATCTCCACCTTCGGTACCATGGCCGCCAAGGCCGTGATTCGCGATGTAGGTCGGGTACTGGATTTGCCGTTCAATTTCGTGGATGGCATTGCCAAACTGATTCCACTGGAACTGGGGATCACCCTGGCTGACGCTCTGGAAAAAGAGCCCCAACTCAAGGAACGTCGCGAGCAGGAGGAGGAAGTCAAGGAGTTGCTGGAGTTAGCACTACGCCTGGAAGGCCTGACGCGTAACGTTGGTATGCATGCCGGCGGCGTGCTGATTTCACCTGGGAAAATCTCGGATTTTTCGCCTATATACTGCCAGGCGAGTGGTGAGAGCGTGGTTAGCCAGTACGACAAAGATGATGTGGAAGCTGTCGGCTTGGTGAAGTTTGACTTTTTGGGCTTGCGTACACTGACCATCCTCAACATGGCGATGGAAAATGCCAATGCGCAGCGTGCTGCCTTGGGCCAGCCGGCACTGGTGCTGGAAACTCTACCGCTGGACGACAAGCCGACCTACAACCTGCTGAAATCGGCTAATACTACCGCTGTGTTCCAGCTGGAATCGCGCGGAATGAAGGACATGCTGAAGCAAGCCAAGCCGGATTGCTTCGAAGACATTATCGCCCTGGTGGCGTTATATCGTCCCGGCCCTATGGATCTCATCCCTGATTTCTGCCGCCGCAAGCATGGCCTGCAGCGCGTTGAGTACCCACACCCCGCTGTAGAGCCTATCCTTAAGGAAACCTACGGCATCATGGTGTATCAGGAGCAGGTGATGCAGATCGCCCAGGTGGTGGGCGGTTACAGCCTGGGCGGCGCCGACTTGCTGCGTCGTGCCATGGGTAAGAAGAAAAAAGAGGAAATGGACGCGCAGCGCGCGGTGTTCGTTGAAGGTGCCATGAAGGGCGGTACGCCAGAGCGTCAGGCCGCGGATCTGTTCGACCTGATGGAGAAGTTTGCCAGCTACGGCTTTAACAAATCGCACGCGGCGGCTTATGCCCTGGTGGCGTACCAGACCGCCTATCTGAAAGCGCATTACCCAGCCGCTTTCCTGGCGGCTACCATGTCTGCCGACATGAATAATACCGACAGCGTGCATATCTTTTATGATGATTGTGCCGGTAACGGGGTTGAAGTGATGGCGCCCGACATCAATCAGAGTGAATATCGCTTCAAGCCTGTCAGTGAAAAACAGGTGTTGTACGGCCTGGGCGCGTTGAAGGGGTCGGGCTGGGCTGCGATAGAAGTGATACTGGCGGCGCGCAAACAGGACGGGCCATTCAAGGACTTGTTCGATTTCTGCCGTCGCCTGGACTTACGCAAGGTGAATCGCCGCGTGATCGAGTCGCTGATACGCGCCGGGGCTTTTGATAAGCTGGAACCTAACAGGGCAGCTCTGCTGGCCGGTGTCGGCCTGGCCATCAGTGCCGCCGAACAAAGTGGCGCGGCAGCCGGGCAGGACAGCCTGTTTGGTGAGATGTCGGATAGCGTTGCGCATACCTTGCCCAAGGTGGCGCCCTGGTCTGAGCAGGACAAACTGCGTGAAGAAAAAGTCGCCCTTGGCTTCTACCTGAGCGGGCATCCTTTCATGGGATACAAGGCCGAGCTAGCCTCGTTTGTGCGCGGCAGTCTGGCTACGCTCAAGCCACAAGATCAGCCGCAATTGCTGGCTGGCGTGGTGATGGGGGTGCGTATCCGCATGACCGCCCGCGGCAAGATGGCAATCGTCACGCTGGATGATGCGCAATCCCGTATCGAGATTGTAGTGGGCAACGAGCTGCTGAATCAGAATTCGCAATTGGTGAAAGACGATCAATTGCTGATTGTAGAAGGCCGCGTGAGCAATGATGACTTCTCCGGTGGTTTGCGCGTGAATGCACGTAAGCTTTACGATTTGGCAGCAGCCCGCAGTGCCTACGCCAATATGCTGAAAATCTCATGCAATGGCCAAGCCGATGCCGTCAAGCTGCGCGAGCTATTGGCACCTTATTGCCGCACTAATGGCTTTAATAGCGGCAGCGATGAAAAGCGCGGATGTATAGTCAAGGTGGAGTACCACAACCAGAATGCCAAGGTGGACCTGATGCTGGGCGACCAGTGGCGGGTAGAGCTGCATGATGAATTGCTGGCAGGTTTAAAAACCTGGCTTTCTGATGACAACGTAAAAATCCTCTATAATTGAGTCTATAAGTTTCAAGGGCGATAAGCATGAAAACAAGTTTTCTGGAATTTGAACAACCGATAGCTGAACTCGAGGCTAAGATTGAAGAGTTACGCTTTGTGCAGGATGATTCGGCGCTCGACATTTCCGAGGAAATAGACAGGCTGCAGAAGAAGAACCAGACCATGACCAAGGATATCTACAGCAAGCTCACGGCTTGGCAGATATCCCAAGTGGCGCGCCATCCACAGCGTCCTTACACGCTTGATTACATAGAAGGCCTGTTTACTGACTTTCAGGAACTACATGGTGACCGTGCCTTTGCAGACGATCCTGCCATTGTTGGTGGCCTGGCGCGTTTCGAGGACCAGCCGGTGATGGTCATAGGCCACCAAAAGGGACGCGACGTAAAAGAGCGTCAGTACCGTAATTTTGGCATGCCGCGCCCTGAAGGCTATCGCAAAGCTTTGCGCTTGTTCCGCATGGCGGAGAAATTCGGCTTACCTATCATCACCCTGATCGACACCCCGGGCGCTTATCCTGGTATTGGGGCGGAAGAGCGTGGACAGTCTGAAGCGATCGCACGTAATCTGTATGTCATGGCAGAGCTCAAGACACCTATCATTGGTGTCATCATCGGCGAGGGCGGCTCAGGTGGCGCATTGGCGCTGGGCGTGGTGGATCAACTGCTGATGTTGCAGTACTCGACCTATTCCGTGATTTCTCCAGAAGGCTGTGCCTCTATCCTGTGGAAGAGTGCGGATAAGGCTTCTGAAGCTGCAGAAACGCTGGCCATCACCTCTACACGTCTCAAAGCCATGGGCCTGATAGATCGTATTGTCCCTGAGCCTATGGGTGGAGCGCATCGTGATCCGGAACTCATTATGCAGACATTGCGTCGTGTGCTTAAGGACGAGCTTGGCCGCCTGCAAGCCAAATCGACAGATCATCTGCTGACTGAGCGTTATGAGCGTCTGATGAGCTATGGCAAATACAAAGAAGTTGCTATCAAATAGCATGCACAGTGCAGTTTGTAATGACCACCCTGACACATGCCAGGGTGGTTGATTCCGCCGTCGCTGCTCTCATGCAAGAATCTACACCCACCCAATCGACCACCTCAATCAATCCGCCTGCCAAAAAACTGCAAAGCCCCGTCAAACATTCGGCAAGGGATATGGTTGCTAACCTAACCCAGCATGTTGAGGCCTTTTTAAAAGCATCGACAGTCCCAGGACAGACGTTGTTACTGGCCTTTAGCGGCGGCATGGATTCCTGTGTGTTGCTGGATATTCTGGTACTTGCCAGAGATGCGCTGGCTAAGAAGTCGCTGGATATTAACTTGCAAGCCATGCATGTCCACCATGGCTTGAGTTCTAATGCTGATGCCTGGGCTGAGTTCTGCACAAGTATCTGCGCCAGATACCATATTCCCTTGCATATCGCACACGTTACAATTCCTTCGGATAGTGGTCTCGGCATTGAGGCTGCGGCAAGGCAGGCACGCTATGCGGCTTTACTGGATTACCCGTCTGATTACGTGCTGCTCGCGCATCATGAGGACGATCAGGCCGAAACGCTGTTACTGCAATTGCTGCGAGGAGCCGGCGTCAAGGGCCTTTCAGCGATGGCGCAGTGCGATGATGGCAGGCGCCTGTTGCGGCCGTTACTTAATGTTTCGCATGCTGAACTTGCTGCCTATGCAAAAAAACGAAATTTGCAATGGATAAATGATGAGAGCAACCAAGATGCACGCTTTGACCGTAACTTTTGCCGGCATCATGTAATGCCGGTGCTTGAGCAGCGTTTTCCTGCGGCAAAGGCCACACTGGCGAGGTCTGCGGCCCATATCGCTGAAGCAGCGGCATTGCTGGATGAGCTAGCGCAGCTGGATGCAGACCATTGCGTGCAAGACCAGCACTTGAATATTGAGAGTCTTGCCAGCCTATCGGCGGCACGTGCCAGAAATCTGTTGCGCTGGTGGTTATCTTCTCATCAGCAAGCATTACCCAGCACACAGCGCTTGCAAGAGATGTTGAACCAACTGCTGGGTGCGAAATCCGATGCCATGATTAAGGTGGCTATCGACAGTGCGCGAGGAGTCTGGCTCCGACGCTACAAAAACCTGGCTTATATAGAACTCAATAAGCCGGATATGTCATTAGCCATGGTTTGGCAGGGTGAAGCGGAGCTATCCTTACCTGACCAGACCCGACTGGTGTTCGATAAGCAAATGGGGGCAGGGCTGGCAATTGAGCGCTTGGGCATTAACAAGTTGCGCATCTCCAGTCGTATCGGTGGTGAGCGCTTTAAACCGGATGTAGCCAAGCCCACCCGCACCTTGAAACATCTGTTGCAGGAAGCCAACATCCCACCCTGGCAGCGCGAACGTTTACCGCTGGTATATTGCGATGACACCTTGGCCATGGTACCTAATATCGGCGTGGCCAGCCATCTGCAAGCCAATGAGCGAGAGCTGGGCCTGGTGATATCCTGGATATGCGAATAAAGCGTTTTTGTTTTAAGTGTCAAACAATTAACGGGCTTTTTGGCTGACAAGTACGGGTTTCAGAATACTCCACACATTGCCCAATACCTGTGGTTGCGCCTGAGCGGTCGGGTGCAAACCGTCATCCTGATTCAGCGTTGGCTTACCGGCGACGTCGGCAAGTAAAAACGGCACCAGTGCCAGCCGGTATTCTTTCGCAAGATTTGTATAGGTTTGATTGAACTCACGGGCATATCTCGGGCCATAGTTAGGCGGGAGCATCATGCCGACCAGCACAACCCGGGCTTTAGCTTGCTGACAAGCCTCAATCATCTGCTTCAGATTATTCTGCATGTCTGCCAGTGGTAGCCCGCGCAGGCCGTCATTGGCACCCAGCTCAATCAGTACGATGTCAGGCTGATGGGCTTTGAGTGTGGCGGCAATACGGCTGCTTCCTCCAGTGGTAGTTTCTCCGCTGATGCTGGTATTGACTACCTGGTGCGTGAGACCTTCATCCTTCAGGCGTTGTTGCAACAGGGCCACCCAGCCTTGTTCGCGGGGAATACCGTAGGCTGCGGACAGGCTGTCACCGTAGACCAGTATGGTCGGTGGGGCTGCATATGCCGATGTTGTGTTAAAAGTATTGAATAAAAAACCGCAAACAAATAACAATCGTAACCTGAATAAAAATCGGAACATCATTGATGCATAAACCTTTCGCAGTAGAAGCCATCGCCCTTAACAAGCATGTTATCAGTAGTGATAGCCGATTGGATATTCTTACAAACCTCAGCCTCGAAGTGCCGCAGGGTGAGCGTCTGGCTATTGTAGGCAGTTCCGGCTCGGGAAAGTCCACCTTGTTGAGCCTGCTCGCTGGGTTGGACACTCCGGGTAGCGGAAAAGTGCTTATCAATGGTGAGAACATAAGCAACCTGGATGAGGATGGCCGTGCGGCAGTTCGCGGCAAGCACATGGGTTTCGTGTTTCAGTCTTTTCAACTGCTGCCAGCCCTTACCGCATTGGAAAATGTCATGCTGCCCTTGCAACTCGCGGGTCGCCGCGATGCGTCGGCACTGGCGCTTGCCGCGTTAACGAAAGTCGGGCTGGCGCAACGCCTGGCGCATTACCCCAAGCAGCTATCTGGCGGTGAGCAGCAACGGGTGGCCATTGCCCGTGCATTTGCCCCCAATCCGGCCATCCTTTTCGCAGATGAGCCGACAGGCAACCTGGATGCGGTGACTGGGCACAATATCATCGAGTTGCTGTTTGCACTGAATGCCGAAGCCGGTACTACTTTGATACTGGTGACGCATGACATGGCGCTGGCACAGCGCTGCCAGCGTATCCTCAAGTTGCAGGATGGACAACTGGTCAATGATGAACAAAGCGGATTGATCTCACTATGATGGCGTTTTTGCTGGCCTGGCGTCAGCTCCGCAGCCAATGGGCCGCAGGTGAGGTAAGAGTGCTGCTGGTGGCGTTGATCCTGGCGGTCACGGCAACAACGTCGGTCGGTTTCTTTACTGACCGCATCCAGTCCAGCCTGCAAAGCCAGGGTAATTTGTTGCTGGGCGCTGACCTGGTGATTTCGGCTGACCACACCCTAGCTGCAAAATACCATACAGAGGCTATGCGCCGACAACTTAAGACCATACAGACCTTGGAATTTCCAAGCATGGTAGTTAATGGCGATAGCAGCCAACTCGCGGAAATCAAGGCGGTGGAGCCCGGATTCCCATTGCGTGGAGACCTGACCATCAGCCAGCAATTACATGGCGCTGGCAGCATCGCCAAGGGCGTGCCAGCACCCGGCAGGGTATGGATTGAGCCGCGCCTGGCAAATCTGCTGAGTCTGAAGCCTGGCGATACCATTGAGGTAGGTGAGGCCAGTTTAAAAGTGGATGCGATATTGCAGCGTGAGCCTTCACGCGGCGGTGATATGTTCAGTATCGCACCGCGCTTGATGATGAATGCCGCTGATGTACCAGCTACCAAGTTGATCCAGTTCGGTAGTCGCGTCAGGTATCAGTTGCTGGTTGCTGCTGACAGAGAGTCTATCGCTGACTTTTCAGCATGGGCTAAACCGCAGTTGGCTCGTGGCGAGCGCCTTGAAGATATTTCTTCTGCCAGGCCAGAGATGAAAAGTGCTCTGGAAAAGGCGCAACAGTTCCTTGGTTTGTCCGCCATGGTGGGTGTCATTCTGGCGATGGTCGCTATGTTCCTGGCAAGTTTGCCTTACGTGCAGAAAAGCCTGGATACCTATGCGCTCATGCGTTGTTTCGGTGCCCCTAAACAATTGATCGTCCGTATCCTGCTTTGGCAGACGCTGTTGTTGGCTTTGGTTGGGAGTGTGATTGGCTGTCTGCTGGGATTTTTTGCGCAGCAAGGATTAGCCCTGCTGGCTGGTAAGCTGTTTCTTGAAAAATTGCCTGAGCCCAGCTTTGTTCCTGCCGTAGCAGGGCTGCTAGCGGGCTTTGCCACCATGCTGGCAGTGGTATGGCCACATCTGCTGCGTTTGAGTGAAGTGCCCGCGTTACGCATATTACGTCGTGATCTCGGTGATAGCGATACAGCAAACTGGACCAGTTTCATTCCGGCGCTAGTTGTGCTGGCTGGCCTGGTCTTGTGGCAAGCGGGCAATATCAAGCTGGCAGGCGCTGCATTGCTGACATTGCTAGGACTGATTCTGGTGACAGGGCTGCTCGCATGGTATGCAGGCAAACTGCTGAGCAGGTTACCAGCGGGCAGTATCGGGGCCTGGAAACTTGGACTGGCCGGACTGAAGCGCAGGCCGTTAATGGCAACAGCGCAGGTGGTAGGCATCAGTCTGGGGTTAATGGCTCTGATACTGCTGGCACTTGTGCGTGGCGACCTGCTGCAGAACTGGCAATCCTCATTACCAGCAGACGCTCCTAACCGCTTTGTCATCAATATTCAGCCAACACAAATTCAGGGTATCAAGGAATTTTTCACCGAAGTTGGGATTACCAATGCCGAAGTGTTCCCCATGGTGCGCGGCCGACTGGTTGCGGTGAACCATCAGCCCCTCAATACCAAGCAGTATCAGGATGAGCGTGCGCAGCGCCTTGCTGAACGCGAGTTTAATCTTTCCTGGACGGCAGAAATGCAAAGCGATAATCAGTTAGTAACGGGGAAGTGGTGGCAGTCTGGTGATCACGGCAAACCAATGATTTCAATGGAAAAAGGTCTGGCGGATAGCTTGCAATTAAAGCTTGGAGATACGCTTACCTATGACATCGCCGGTACCCGTCTGGACTTACCTATTACCAGTTTGCGCAAGGTGGAATGGGATACCATGCGCGCCAATTTCTTTGCCGTGACGCCACCTGGCGTTTTGGATGAGTTTGCAGCAAGTTATACCACCAGCTTTCACTTGCCCTTGGGTAAGGAGGAAACACTGAACCAGCTGATTCGCCGTTTTTCCAATCTGACAGTCATTGATGTAGCTGCCCTGATGCAGCAGGTGCGTGGCATCATGATGAAAATGACCTATGCGGTTGAGTACGTGTTCGGGTTCAGCCTGCTGGCCGGTTTGGCCGTGTTGTATGCGGCACTGGTCGCCACGCGTGAAGAACGTGTACGTGAAGCAACTTTGCTGCGGGTATTAGGTGCTTCGCGCCTGCAAGTGACCTTGGCGATACTGGCCGAGTTCTTTTGCATAGGCCTGATAGCGGCCGTGGTAGCGAGCCTTGCAGCCAATGCCATGGCTTATTATGTCAGTGTTCATCTGTTAAGCATTCCATACCAGTTCAATGTTCAGCTTAGCCTGCTGGCATTGCTATTGTCGGTACTGATGGTGCCCCTTGCCGCATGGCTTGGAATCCGGGGCTTTTTAAACCAGTCACCACGGGCCTTGCTGCAAAGTATTTAACCGGTAGCTGGGTTCTGCTTGGCTGTAGAATGGTTGTATATAGCCAAATATATGGTTGTATACAACCACCATCTCCGACTAAACTATACGTACTAACTTGTCACTTCGTGTTTTCCCAATGATTTATATCGTTTATTCCCAGGCTTGGATGTGGTGGCATAAAACTTGAGTACAGATTGTCAGTTTGATCTATTCATTTGTACTGGGGAGCTTATATGCAGCACACAACAAGATGGCACCGTAAAATTGTAGCCACAGCCATTATTGGTTTATTCACATCTACATGGGCTGTGCATGCCGAAGATGCGGTAAAGACGAAAAAAATCGAGGTGATCAGCACCACACCATTACCTTCCTTAGGTTTACCATTACAGCAAATTCCTTACAGTGTGCAGACCGTGAAGGGTGTGGAGCTACAAAAGCAAAACAGCCTTAGCATTGCTGATTTTATGGGCCAGAATTTAAATGGCGTTAGTGTCAACGACACACAGAATAACCCGTATCAACCTGATGTCAGCTTTCGTGGCTTTTCCGCATCACCGCTGCTGGGTACACCGCAAGGTCTTTCAGTGTTTGTCGATGGTGTGCGCGTAAACGAGCCTTTTGGTGATGTGGTCAACTGGGATCTGATTCCGGTTAACGCGATTAACAGCATCAACTTGATTCCTGGCTCCAACCCTTTATTCGGCCTCAATACGCTGGGCGGCGCATTATCCGTGCAGACCAAGAGTGGCCGTACCAACCAGGGTGGGGCAGTAGAGGCCTATACTGGTTCCTGGGGACGTAAAGCCGCATCGGCTGAATACGGTGGTGTATCTAAGGACGGTTCAGTTGATTACTTTTTCTCAGCTAACTCTTTCCGTGAAGATGGCTGGCGTGACCATTCGCCTACCGATGTTCGCCAGATATTCGGTAAGGTGGGCTGGCAAAATGAAACTACTGCAATCAACCTGAGCTATACCGGTGCCGATAACGACATGATAGGTAACGGACTGACGCCTACCGATATGTTGCGTACTTTGGGCCGAAAATCTATATTGACACGTCCCGATCAGACCAAAAACACCATGTCGTTCATCAACCTCAATGGTAGCCATTGGTTCAGTGATGATGTGATGTATAGCGCGAATTTGTACTACCGAGGCGCCAAGACTAAGACGCTGAATGGCGACGGCAATGACGATCAGGAGATTCAGGATGCAATCGCTAACGGTGATGCCACTGATGTAAATGATGCACTAGCACAGTGTGCTGCCGGCTCAGCCGACTCAGATGAGCTATGTAATGGCGCGATTAATCGCACAAAGTCCAAACGCGTCAGCATGGGCTTTACCAACCAAATAGCGTTTAACCAGGACTTTCTGGGGAAGAAGAATCAATTTACCACTGGTTTTGGCTATGACTATGGCCGAACAAAATTCAGGCAAAGCACTGAATACGGCCTGCTGGATGCCTCGCGAGGCATAGTGGGTAATGGTGTTGCTAACGCGCTGGATGAGCAAGTGCGCTTGCGCGGGGTAAGCAAGACTTGGAGCCTGTTTGCTACCGATACCATGTCATTATCTGAGCTGTGGCATGTCACACTGTCTGCACGCTACAACCACACTAAAGTAGAAAACCGTGACGGCTTTGATAACCAGCTTGATGCTAATGGCGACCCAGTCTACGCAGACCCGGCAAACCAGACGTTGACAGCTAATCATAACTTCCATCGTATTAATCCAGCTATCGGCCTGAATTTTACCCCGAGTGAAAATCTCACGGTGTACGGTGCATACAATGAAGGTAGCCGTGCGCCGACAGCAATTGAGTTGGGGTGTGCTAACCCGGCACAACCTTGCAAATTGCCTAACGCATTTGCCGGTGATCCTCCTTTGAAGCAGGTGGTAGCCAAGACCTATGAGGCTGGCTTGCGTGGCAATTTGACGCAAACAGTACGCTGGTCTTTTAGTACCTATCGTACGCAGAATACAGATGATATCCAGTTTATCTCCAGCGCCTTGTCAACAAGCGGAGCGGGGTATTTTGACAACGTTGGCAAGACACGCCGTCAGGGGCTTGATGCCTCGTTGAGTGGGGTAGTTGATCGTTTTGGCTGGGCTGTTGGTTATAGCTTGGTCGATGCAACTTATCAGAGTGAGTTTGATATCGCCAACGATGTTAACAGTGCTTCAGTGGTGAATGCCAACGGTGATAACGTAATCAATGTGAAAAAGGGCGACCGTATTCCAGGGATTCCCAAACATCAGTTCAAGCTACGGACTACCTTTGCGATTACTCCATCCTGGACAGTCGGCAGCAATATAATTGCTTTCTCTGATCAGTATGCGCGTGGCAATGAAAACAACGCGCATGATGGTCCAGGGGCCAAAGTGGGCGGCTATGCGGTTGTGAACCTTGATACGCGTTACACCATCGGTAAAGGCTGGCAGGTATTCGCCAAGGCTAATAACGTTTTTGATCGTGAATATAACAATGGCGGCCTGCTGGGTGAAAGCCTGTTTACTGCCAATGGCCAGTTCAACGACGGTAATCAAACCAGTGCGTTCTTGGTGGCACCGGGTGCTCCACGTGCGGGCTGGATTGGAGTACGCTACGAATTTGGTGGCAAAACTGCAGTTGCCGATTCTAACTAAGCAATAAAGCATGCAAACACAGGCACTTATGGAATTAAGCAAACCGATATCCAATAACGATATACCGGAACTGCTGAAGCAGAGGGTGCGTGTGTTGTTGGTAGAAGATGAAGTGCTGTTTGCACGTGCTGTGGCAAAACGTTTGCAAAAGGCGGGCTACGAATGCGAGCATGCCGAGAGTATTGCAGATGGCCGTGCGCTGGGGCGTCAGTTTGCCCCGGACATGGTTTTGTTGGATATGCGTTTGCCTGATGGCAATGGACTGGATATGCTGCCGGAGTTTGTTGCTAAAGGCGCTTCCGTCATTGTGATGACAGCGCATGGTGAGCTGTCCGATGCTGTCAATGCGATGAAGTTGGGTGCTGTCGATTATCTGAAAAAGCCGATCGATCTTGAAGAGCTGTTACTGGTAATCCAGAAAGCGGAAAACTCGATCAAGCTTAAGCACCATCTGGATTGCTCACGCCAGCGCAATGCACACCAGACAGATGGTGTAGAGATGCTGGGGCAGAGTTCAGCCATGCAGAGTGTGCGGGAGCAGATCACGCGTATTGCGCAACTGGTAGCAATAGGCGACGCCATACCACCTACCGTATTGATCAATGGCGAAACAGGTACCGGTAAAGATGTGGCAGCGCGCCTGCTACATCACTCTTGTGCGCAAAGTGATCGGCCATTTGTGCATGTGGACTGTGCTTCCTTGCCAGGCGAGTTGATAGAAAGTGAGCTGTTCGGCCATGAAAAAGGGGCATTTACCAGTGCACAAGGTTCACGTGCCGGCCTGATAGAGGCTGCGGAAGATGGTACTTTATTTCTGGATGAAATCGGAGAGCTTCCATTAACTTTGCAGGCTAAGCTATTGAATGTTCTAGAAAGGCGCATGGTCAGGCGGGTGGGCTCAACTAAAGAGCGTCCGGTTCCAGCGCGCTTTGTGGCAGCAACTAATCGTGATTTGCATCAGATGGTGCTTGAAGGTCGCTTTCGTTCGGATCTGTATTATCGACTCAATGTCTTGACGATGATAATGCCGCCGCTGCGGGAGCGTGGCGAGGATATTTTATTGCTGGCTCGCCATTTTGCAGCGCAAACTGAACGACGCTATGGCCTGAGCCGACACTCTTTCTCGGCTGATGCCGTTGATATGCTCAGCCGCTATATCTGGCCTGGCAATGTACGTGAGTTACGTCATCAAATCAGTCGCGCTGTATTGCTGAGCAAGGACAATGATATTACGGCTTTTGACTTGGCTTTGCCCATGCAGATCAATCAGCTGCATGCAACTTCAGCACCTGTTCTTCAGCAATCAAATCTACAGATGTCAACTTGGATGGATCACAACCATCAATCCAGTCAGGTCACGCTGGATTCCGCAGAAAAAATGCTGATTGAGAGCGCCCTCAAACAAGCCAATAGAAATGTATCCGAGGCTGCACGCCAACTGGGCATTACCCGCATGGCCATGCGTTACCGCATGGAAAAGCACGGCATTCACCTCTGATCAGCCAAGGCTTCGTGGTATGATTTCGGTCTTTATTGATGAGTGAATACCCGGAGTTTTTATGAAGATCGGAACCCCTCTAAGCCCCAATGCTACTCGTGTTATGCTACTCGGCAGCGGCGAGTTGGGTAAGGAGGTCATCATTGCCCTGCAACGTCTTGGGGTGGAAGTCATCGCGGTAGACCGTTACGCCAACGCACCTGGCCACCAAGTCGCCCATCGTGCCTACGTGATTGATATGACGGATGCAGCAGCGCTTAAAGCGTTGGTCGAAAAAGAACGCCCCCATCTGATTGTCCCAGAAATTGAAGCACTTAATACCAATGCCCTTGCTGACATCGAGCAGGCTGGGGTGAGCCGCGTTATCCCCACAGTACGTGCTGTACAATTGACTATGAACCGCGAAGGCATACGCCGTCTGGCTGCCGAAGAGCTCGGCTTGCCAACTTCACCCTATGCATTTGCTGATAGCCAGCAAGCCCTGCAGGATGCGATAGATGGCGGCATCGGCTATCCATGCTTTATCAAACCCACCATGTCGTCTTCCGGTAAAGGCCAGTCACGTATTACCGATGCATCCCAAGTGGCGCAAGCCTGGGAGTATGCAGCGACTGGCGGACGTGTGAATCAGGGCGTGGTGATTGTGGAGGGTCAGATAGACTTTGATTATGAAATCACCATGCTCACCGTGCGCGCAAAAAATGCTGATGGCGATATCGAAACCCACTTCTGCGAGCCGATAGGGCATGTGCAAGAGAAGGGCGATTACGTGGAAAGCTGGCAGCCACAAGCCATGACGAAAAATGCGCTGGCTGAAGCGCAGCGTATTGCCAAGGCCGTCACCGACAACCTCGGTGGGTTAGGGTTGTTTGGTGTTGAGTTATTTGTCAACGGCGATAAGGTCTGGTTCTCGGAAGTGAGTCCGCGGCCTCACGATACCGGCATGGTGACCATGGCGAGCCAGCGCTTTAATGAATTTGAGCTGCATGCACGGGCTATTCTCGGCTTGCCCGTCAATGTGGCTCTGCGTAATCCCGGGGCTAGTGCTGTAATCTATGGCGGCGTAGAAACCATCAACCTGGAATTTGACGGCCTGGAACAAGCGCTGGCAGTACCTGAATCCGATATACGCCTGTTCGGTAAGCCTGAGTCCTTCGTGCGCCGACGTATGGGGGTTGCCTTGGCCAATGGTAAGGATGTCAATGAGGCGCGCCAGCGCGCCAAATTGGCAGCCAGCCTGGTAAAGCCGACGGAGGATTGAGCCATGCTGAACAAGGTCGAAGAAGTTGGTAGCAGCACCAAAACATTTTTTGAAGTGTTGGGTGGGGTAGAGCAAATACGGGCTTTGGTAGAACGCTTTTATGATGTGATGGATAGCGACCCGAAAGCGACAAGCTTACGTGCTATGCATGCTGCGGACTTGACCGAAGCACGCGAAAAACTATTCATGTTCCTCACCGGCTGGACTGGTGGGCCGCAACTGTATATTGAACGTTATGGGCACCCCATGCTGCGGGCGCGGCATATGCCGTTTGCCATAGGTGAGTCAGAACGTGATCAGTGGATGTATTGCATGGTGCGTGCCATGAATGATATCGGCATTGAAGAACCGGTGATGGTGAAGCTGGCGCAGGCTTTATGGGGTGTTGCTGACTTCATGAGAAACCAGCAACCCGTTGCCTGATACCTCAGCTGCATTAGCAGCTGAGACTTAATCCCTGCGTATTAAACCACCTAACAAAGCCGCCACTTCACCTTTGGGTTTTTTCGACCGGCTCTGGTTCATGGGGTTATCAATAGCATTGGTGTTAGATGGTACGTAGGGCTTATCAAACCAATCGTCGCCACTTTTGCGTTTAGGCGCTGCCGGCCTGCTGGCAGGGCGCTGAAAATCACTCTCTTTTTTGTCAGCACGAGGCTCACGCGCAGCGCGAGGTGCCGACTTTTCTAATCCTTGTGCCACTTCCTTGGGAATCTCGCGCTTGATCAGCTTCTCGATTTCTTTCAGGTATTTTTCTTCGTCTGGTGAAACCAGCGAGATGGCAATGCCAGATGCGCCAGCACGACCGGTACGACCAATACGGTGTACATAATCTTCAGGTGCACTTGGAATTTCATAATTGATGACCATAGGCAACTGGTCAATATCCAGTCCGCGGGCGGCCACATCAGTGGCTATTAAAGCGGCGATCTTGCCTTGCTTGAAAGCTTCCAGTGCCTGCATGCGCTCCAGCTGGCTCTTATCGCCATGGATAGCATCGGCAGATATGCCTTCGCGTGCCAGTTGCTTGGCCAGGCGGCTGGCCGTCAGTTTAGTCTTGGTGAATACAATCACCTGGTTGGCATCGCTACCGCGCAGCAATTGCGCGAGCAGGGCGTGCTTGTCTTCCTGCGCTACGTGATACACTTTCTGTGTCACGTTCTCAGCTGCAGCATTGCTGCGAGCGACTTCTATCAATATCGGGTTGGTTAAAAAGTCTTCTGACAGTTTTTTGATGTCATTAGAAAAAGTAGCAGAGAACATCAGGTTTTGCCGCTGTTTTGGTAGTAAAGCCAGGATGCGCTTGAGGTCGGGCATGAAGCCCATATCCAGCATGCGATCGGCTTCATCCAGTACCAACATCTGTACCTGGCCCAGTTGCACGGTGCGCTGCTCAATATGGTCGAGCAGGCGTCCCGGCGTGGCAACCAGCACTTCAACGCCGCGCATCAGGCTCGGCGTCTGGGTCTTGATGTCGACACCACCGAATACCACCAGTGAGCGCAACGGTGTATGTTTTGCATACACTTTCACGCTTTCTTCTACCTGGATTGCCAGCTCGCGAGTTGGCGTCAGAATCAACGCTCTCACAGGGTGGCGGGCAGGCGAAGCACTAGTGCTGGCAAGTGGCAGCAGCTTCTGCAGCATAGGCAACGCAAAGGCTGCGGTTTTACCCGTACCCGTCTGCGCGCCAGCCATCAGATCCCTCCCCTCAAGCGCTACAGGAATTGCCTGCGCCTGAATTGGGGTGGGAGTGCTGTAACCAAATTCAGTCAGCGCCTGAAGAATCTCGGGCGCTAACCCCAAATCGGAAAAACTGATGTTTTCTGTACTCATTAATAACGATTAAGCAAAGTTACGTGGACGACGTGCTGCACCATCATGGCGGGCACCTTCAGGACGGCCGCTATCAGGCCTTCTTGCTGCGCCAAACTTGCTGTCACGCGGAGCGGCACTTCTGTTTGAGTCATTACGATTTGCATCATTGCGGTTGCCATCGGTACGAGCGCCACCAGCATTGCTGCTGTTGCCACGGTAACCACCTTCACCACGTGGCTTGAAGCCAGAATTGTTACTTGGGCGACCATGCGATGGACGTCCACCTGCTGGGCCATCGGTACGTGGAGCTGGGCGCTTAGGCTCGAAACCTTCAATCACTGATGGCTCAAGGCGTTGGCCTGTGAACTGCTCAATCTTGCGAACTTGATGCCTGTCCATGTGTGAAGCAAAAGACACAGCAACGCCAGTGTTACCGGCACGGCCAGTACGGCCAATACGGTGGACGTAATCTTCAGCAAACTTAGGCAAGTCATAATTGATAACATGGGTAATGCCTGCAACGTCAATACCGCGAGCGGCAACGTCTGTGGCAACCAGGACCTTGACATCACCATGGCGCAACTTGGTCAGCGTGCGGTTACGCGCGCCCTGGGTCATGTCGCCATGCAATGCTGCAGTCTTGTGACCGGCTGCGTACAAGTCTTCAGCCAGCAAGTCAGCATGACGCTTGGTTGAAGTAAATACGATGACCTGGTTGACATCCGGAGCAATCAACAGATGTTCAAGCAGCTTGTTTTTGTGTGACATGTCATCAACGAAATGCAGGCGTTGTTCGATGTTAGCGTGTTTTTCTTTCTGGGCAGCAACCTGGATAGTCTTAGGGCTGCGCAGGATTTGCTGGGCGATACGGCCGATATTGCCGTCCAGGGTCGCTGAGAACAGCAATGTCTGGCGAGTTGCCGGTAATGCATTACAGATGCGTTCTACATCAGGCATAAAGCCCATGTCCAGCATGCGGTCAGCTTCATCCAGGATCAGCATTTGCAGACGGGACATATCAATACGGCCGCGTTCCATGTGGTCCAGCAGACGGCCGGGCGTTGCAACCAGGATGTCTAATGGTTGTGACAGCAGTTTGTTTTGCAGTGGGTAAGGCATACCGCCGACGATACTTACAGTACGGGCACGGATGAATTTGCCGTATTTACGTGCAGCTTCATTCACTTGTGCGGCCAGTTCGCGGGTTGGTACTAATACCAGAACGCGTGGGCCACGGCTGTTAACTGGGTGTGGAGTCGCCAGAAGATTAAGAGCTGGCAGCATGAATGCTGCGGTTTTACCGGTACCGGTTTGTGCAGAGGCCATCAGATCGTGGCCGGCCATGACTTCAGGAATCGCCTGAGCCTGGATAGGTGTGGAGGTGGTGTAACCTGATTCTTCAATAGCACGAAGGATGGCAGGATTTAAATTCAGATTTTCAAAAGACATGGTCTTCCCTTATAAAACAAGCTAAAAGGGCGCAAGCAGACGCTGTCATATCAACAATATGTTAAGTAACATAACTAGTTAAACAAACAGCGCAATACACTAACTAAGGAGTTTAGTATGCATTTTTACCGGCGCACGGGCATAGCCACTAACCGGTAACAAATACAAGAAAGCCGCAAATTAACAACGGGCTTCGAGGGGCTAGGGCGATGAATATTCGGTTTGTTGCCTAAAGTGAAATTTGAAAATTTCAGGCTCTTCAACAAATCCACCGAAGGCCGCAGTATTATAGATTGTTTCACATAAGTCAAAGGTTTTATGTGGGGTTTGGCTTTTTATATCGGTGTTATAGGGCAGTATGTGGTAAAATCGCGCACTTTTTAGCAATTGAGAAATTTATTCATGTCCCGCAAACTTCGAAATGTCGCCATTATCGCCCACGTTGACCATGGCAAAACCACTATGGTGGATAAACTGCTGCAACAGGCTGGTATGTATGCCTCCCACCAACAAGTCACCGAACGCGTTATGGATTCCGGCGATATTGAAAAAGAGCGTGGTATTACCATTCTTGCCAAGAATACCGCTGTTACCTATGAAGGTACCCACATCAACATCGTTGACACTCCGGGCCACGCCGACTTCGGTGGCGAAGTTGAACGCGTATTAGGTATGGTTGATGGTGTTGTGCTGCTGGTTGATGCTGTTGAAGGCCCGATGCCGCAAACCCGTTTCGTTACCAAGAAGGCGCTTGCACTTGGTTTGAAGCCTATCGTAGTAATCAACAAGGTAGACCGTCCGGGCGCGCGCTGTGACTGGGTAATCAACCAGACATTCGACCTGTTTGACAAGCTGGGTGCGACTGAGGAGCAACTGGACTTCCCGGTGGTGTATGCATCTGCATTGAATGGCTATGCCAAGCTGGACATGAAAACAGAGTCTGACAATATGCGTCCTCTGTTTGACACTATCCTGAGCCATGTTTCTCCACCAGCAGGTGATAGCAATGCGCCACTGCAATTGCAGATTTCCGCACTTGATTACTCTACCTACACTGGTCGTCTGGGTGTTGGCCGTGTGCGTAATGGCCGCGTCAAGCCAGGTCAGAGCGTTGTAGTAATGAATGGTGATGTGCAAACTGCACAAGGTCGTATCAACCAGGTGCTGGGTTTCAGCGGCCTGGATCGTGTGCCGGTAGAAGAGGCTGAAGCTGGCGATATCGTGATTATTTCCGGTATCGAAGAAATTGGTATCGGCGTTACTATCGCTGACCGTGAAAACCCGGTAGGCCTGCCTATCCTGGGTGTGGATGAACCAACCCTGACTATGGACTTTATGGTCAACTCCTCACCTTTGGCAGGTACTGAAGGTAAGTTTATTACCAGCCGCCAGATTCGTGATCGTTTGACCAAGGAACTGTTGGTTAACGTGGCGTTGCGCGTAGAAGATACCCAGGATGCCGACGTGTTCCGAGTATCCGGCCGTGGCGAATTGCACCTGACCATTTTGCTGGAAAATATGCGTCGTGAAGGTTTTGAGATTGCAGTCGGCAAGCCGCGTGTGGTGTACCGTGAAATTGACGGCCAGAAATGTGAGCCTTATGAAATCCTGACGGTGGATCTGGAAGACGAAAGCCAGGGCGCTGTGATGGAAGAGTTGGGTCGTCGTCGTGGTGAACTGCAGAATATGGAATCTGATGGTAATGGCCGTACCCGCCTGGAGTACAAGATCCCGGCACGTGGCCTAATCGGTTTCCAGACTGAATTCCTGACCATGACTCGTGGTTCCGGCCTGATGGCGCACATCTTTGATGAGTACGCGCCAGTCAAACCTGATATGCCAGGCCGCCGTAACGGCGTGCTGATTTCATCTGAAAAGGGTGAGGCAGTGGCTTATGCATTATGGAAACTGCAAGACCGTGGCCGTATGTTCTCCGTGCCGGGCGACAAGCTATATGAAGGTATGGTGATTGGTATCCATAGCCGCGACAACGATTTGATCGTGAATCCGGTTAAAGGTAAGCAACTCACCAACGTGCGTGCTTCCGGTACTGATGAAGCGGTGCGTCTGGTGCCAGCTGTACTGCTGACACTGGAGTCTGCTGTGGAGTTTATTGATGATGACGAATTGGTGGAGTTGACACCTAAGTCTATTCGTATCCGCAAGCGTTACCTGCTTGAGCATGAGCGTAAGCGCGCTTCAAAAGACTAATGCATGAAGTAGCAATGCATTCGTAGCTTCATAAAAAACCCGACTGATGTCGGGTTTTTTATTGGTCCAGATTGCTGCGGGAGATACCCGCTCTAGAGCGGCATAATTAAGCGGCTTTGAGTTTGCGACCAAACATTTGCAAAGCCATTTGCAGGCCGAGCATGGCAAGTTGCGGATCATAACGCTCACCTTCATCGCGCATGAAAGCGTGCTGGCCGTTGAACTCACTCCAGCTGAAGGTGATGTTGGTTTCGCTGAGTTTCTGGTGCACCAGTGCGCGTCCAGATGCGGGAATATGCGGATCCTGCTTGCCCCAGATCATTAATAATTCGCCCTTGATATCGGCCAGTCTTTCCATGCTGTGCTGTCCCGGTTTGTTAGGCATGACGTTGTTGTGCAGGTCAGTAGCATAGAAGCAGGCAGTGGCTTTAACTTCTGGTTGCAAGGCAGCACGAAACGCCAGGTGGCCGCCGATGCAGACACCCATGGCGCCAATGTCGCCCGAGCACCATGGTTGTTGTTTAGCATAGGCAATCATGGCTGCGTTATCGCTGTCGTAATCCTGTACATCCTTGGCGGCCTTGTCGGCATTACCTTTGTCACGGCCTGCATCATCATAGGCTAATACGGTGCCAATCGGATTCAGCTCGTGAAACACCTCGGATACCATCACGGCATAACCATGGCCTGCAATCAGGCGAGCAGTACGTTCTATAGGGCCAGTCTGCTGGAATATCTCCGAGTAAAACAATACCGCAGGAAAGCGACCTTCACCAGCAGGGCGATGTATATACGTGCGCATGATACCGGTGGGGGTGGGTAGGTCGACTATTTCACTTTTAATGATCATGCTTGGCTCCTCTTGGGTTCTTAATGCCGGACTATTGTCGTGTTGTGCATTTGTATGCGGGGCTACCCGCAATGTAGATCGAATTGGTTGTGGGCATGATTTTACAATGCTTCGGCGTTTGCTGCATTAGCTAAAATTGGGGATAGCCCGCGATAGCCTTAGCTTGTGCCTAATGACTACCTGGGTTTGAGAAACGGCGACCCAATATTTCCCCATTTAACTTGCTCCTGTCGGGCACGCCGAAGCGATGCGTAGTGGCTGCATGGGGTATAATTCGTTACATATGATCATGCTCCTAAATCTTACGCTAGCGTTTTGTACGCTCATACTTCTGATTTGGCTGGCATTGCGCATTAAGCGCCAGCCAAATGAGTCCGCTGCCTTGTTGATGCACCTTGAAGACAAGCATCGTGCCATGTTGCTTGACCTGAATGACGGTCTCAACAAGCTGGGTGACCGGCTCAATTCCATCTCTAATGAAGGCAATGAACGCTTGCGCCTGGTGGTGGCACAGGAGCTGAAAGAGACGCGCGATGCCATGCAGGCTTTGCAGCATCAGCAGACTGCCAGCCTGGCGCAGACTCGCGAAACGGTGCTGGAGAAGTTGCACACCACATTGTCAGAGCAAGGCAAGGCCGAGCAGGCATTAATCCATGACACCATGCTTAAGGCTACAGCCCAGCTTACTAACAGCATAGAGGCCCTGGCAAAAGTGGTGGATGGCCGTCTGGAACAAATCGGGGGCAAGGTATCCGAGCGCCTGGATGAAGGCTTCAAGAAGACCAACGATACCTTTGTACGCGTGATGGAACGTCTGGCTACTATAGATGAAGCGCAGAAGAAAATAGATGGCCTCACCATGAATGTTGTCAGCCTGCAGGAGTTGCTGGGGGATAAACGCTCGCGCGGCGCATTTGGGGAGGTGCAGTTAGAGGGCCTGGTGCGTAACGTGTTGCCGGTGTCGTCTTTTGCTATGCAGCATGTATTGCCCAACGGCACGCGCGTAGATTGTGCCTTGTTCCTGCCTGAACCTACCGGCATGGTGGCTGTGGACTCCAAGTTCCCGCTGGAAAACTATCATCGCATGCTGGAAAAAGGCTTGAGTGAGGCCGAGCGTGCCATCGCGCAACGCCAGTTCAAGGTGGATGTGAAGAAACACGTGGATGATATCGCCAGCAAGTACATCATCCCTGATGTGACTTCGGATGGTGCCGTCATGTTTATCCCGGCCGAAGCCGTGTTTGCTGAGATTCATGCCTATCATCAGGACATCATCGAATATGCCATGATACGCAGGGTGTGGGTGGTGTCACCAACTACGCTGATGGCGGTATTGAATACCGCGCGTGCCGTATTGAAGGATGTGGAGACGCGCAAGCAGGTGCATATCATCAAGGAGGAGCTGGGCAAGCTGGGTAAGGAGTTTGGCCGTTTTGATACACGCATGAAGAAGCTGGCAGACCACATTCGCCAGGCGCACGAAGATGCGCTGGATGTACAGACGACCAGCCAGAAAATTTCGCGCCGGTTTGCACAAATTGAACGCGTGGAGCTGGCAGGGGATGCTGAGGCAGGGCTTGCGCTCCCGGATTTGGAGCCGGCTGATACTGACGAGTTATAAGTAGACATAAATTTTTAAGGATACAAAAATGGCCAATATTGAAGCAGATGAAGATGAAACGGGCTTGATTATGCTGGTACAGCATTACGCCGGTAAATTCGGCATCACTTTCAGCTCAGGTTTGCTGGAAAACCCGGAACATAAAGCCAAGCTGATGATACTGATGATGGAGGCTATCAGCGGCAAACGTGGTGCCTTAACCGATTCAGATGTACTGCACGACGACCAGGTAGATTGAGCAGGATATAACGGTGATTAAAGTACTTTATTTTGCAAGGCTGAAAGAATCCTTGAATTACTCAACTGAAGATATCGCACTGCCTGCGGGAGTGAGTACGGTAGCCCAGTTGATGGCATATCTGGCCCAGCGCGGCGAGGTGTGGGCACCCCTGTTCTCTGGCAAGCAGGCCGTGCGTGCCGCCATTAACCATGAGCTGGTGCCCAATACCGCCGTAATCAAGGATGGTGACGAGGTGGCCTTTTTCCCACCCGTCACTGGTGGTTAAGCTTAGGCCTGGTTCAGGTTGGCTAATATGACTGTTCGTGTCCAAGCCGAAGATTTTGATGCGGGTGCCGAGATCGGCAAGTTACGTCTTGCCCGGGCCGACACCGGCGCTATTGCAGCCTTTATCGGCCAGGTACGTGACCTGAACGATGGCGCGGATGTTTCTACCATGACGCTGGAGCATTACCCGGGCATGACGGAAAAATCGCTGGAAGCTATTATCGGACAAGCAAAAAACCGCTGGGATATTTATGATGCATTGATTGTGCATCGCATCGGCGAGCTCAAGCCGACAGACCAGATTGTCCTGGTTGTGGTGAGCGGCGCGCATCGCAAGGAAGCATTTTCCGCCTGTGAGTTCATCATGGATTACCTTAAAACAGAAGCGCCGTTCTGGAAAAAAGAACGTACTCCGGCAGGTGAGCGCTGGGTAGATGCTAAAAGTGCAGATGATGATGCACGGGACCGCTGGAAACAGTAATGATAACGATGCCAAGCCACTAAAAATAAGCAATTTGCAAACATTTACGATACATTCACAAAGTTGTCATTACCAAAAACTACCCCACTAATCACTACCCTAGACTGAATCCTTAACTTAATGCTACGTACCTTATCCCCCCAGCAACTCACTATCCACATTAGCCCGCAGGACATTGGGTTTAACGATACTAGCGAGCTGGCTGCGCGCCAGCCAACTGCATGGATAGGGCAGGCTGACGCTGAGCAAGCAGCTCGTTTCGGGTTGAGCATGCAGCAGCCAGGGTTTCATTTAATAGTATTGGGAGAGCCGGGCAGCGGGCGTACTTCCCTCATGCTGGAGGCGATGCATACCGCGGCTAAGCAGTTGCCCAAGTCTCCGGACTTGGTATTACTGCATCATTTCCCTGCCCCGGAAAAACCGTTACCAGTCTATGTGAAGACCGGACAGGGTGCGGAATTGCGCGCGGAGATGGATCGCTATATACGGCAATTAGTCAAAATGCTGCCTGGGCTGTTGAGCGAAGGCGCATCCAGCATACAGTCAGTTGATATGCCGGTTGAGAAGGAGATCAGTCCTGCAGTAAGGGAGAGCATTAGCCAGATGCTGGATAGTCAGCTTGCCAAGCTGAAGCTGGCAGGGGATGCCCTGGTGCTTGAACCTGAAAAAATCAATCACTACATCACTGCACTCAAGCAGGATACCTTGGATAACATAGAGCTGTTTCAGCCTGCTCAGGATAACGAGGGTGTTCTGGAAAGCTTTTTGGGCCGTTACCGCGTTAATCTTCTGGTGGATAACCGTGGTATTGAGGCCGCGCCGGTCATTTATGACGATGACCCATCTTTTCAGTCGCTGTTTGGCGGCTATGAGAGCAGCAACGACAATAACAGTCCGTCGGCAGACTGCATGCGGCTGCGCGCAGGCAATTTGCTTCGCGCTCATGGTGGCATGCTCATGCTGCACCTGCGCGATATTCATGCAGATCAGCAGAGCGGTAGCCAGATTCTGGAAAAATTCCATCGCGTATTACGCAATCGTCGCGTGCAGATCGAAGAGTCGGCAGGCACATCAGGGCAAAGTTCCGCTAGTCACTTCGCGCCGGAAGCTTTGCCCGTGAATGTGAAGGTGGTGTTGATCGCCTCTCGCGAGGAGTTTCACGAGTTGCAGGGTGAGTTCCCCGATTTTGCACAGTACTTTCGCATCAAGGTGGATTTTGCCGAGCGGCTGACAGCCAATACAGAAAATTATCGTGCCATTGGTGAATATATCGCAGCGCAATGTGCGAAGCACGGCATCAAGCATTTCAGTGCAGAGGCTGTGGTCAGGCTGATACGAGAGATGCAGCGCAAGATCGACGACCAATTACGCATCAGCGCCAATTTCGCCTATCTGCAGGGCCTTGTTCTGGAGTGCGCTGCATTTGCCGCACAACACCAGTCGAATCTGGTAACGCTCGCAGACGTCGAAAGCACGCTTGCAGCACGTCGAGCACGCCACCAATACTCGGAGCAACAGTTACGCGAATCCATCGTGGATGGCGAGCTTATGATCAGTGTACAAGGCCGCGAAATCGGCCAGATCAACGGCCTGACGCATATTGATATGGGCGACGCCTGCTTTGGCTCGCCTGTGCGCATCTCCGCGCGTTGTTACGCAGGGGATGAGGGTGTGATCAATATAGACCGTGAGGTTGAGATGACCGGCCCCAATCACGACAAAGGGCTGTTTATACTACGTAGTTGGTTATCGGCTAACTTTGCCGCATTAACGCCGCTTTCGCTCACCGCGTCCTTGGTGTTCGAGCAAGAGTACCATGGTGTGGAAGGGGATTCTGCCTCCTGTGCAGAGCTCTATGCCTTGCTATCTGCGCTCTCTGCGCTTGGTTTGCCGCAGGGTATCGCAGTCACCGGCGCCGTGAACCAGCATGGCGACGTGATGCCCATAGGTGGCGTCAACGAGAAAATTGAGGGTTATTTCCGTGTTTGCCAGCGCATTGGCCTGGATGGTACCCAGGGGGTCGTGATCCCCAGTCTTAACCAGTCTCACCTGCTACTGGATGGTGAGGTGATTAATGCCGTTGAACAAGGCCAGTTTCATATTTACACCATGGAGCACGTGCTCGAAGGCATGGCCTTACTGACAGGTATTTCCGTGGAGGCCAGGGATAGCGATGGCAACTACCTGTCAGAAACCTTGATGGGGCGTGTACAACTAACGCTGGAGCAGTTCCGTAAAGCCTATGCAGCAAACCGAACAGGCCATGCCCGGCCTTAACTGCCAAGAGTAGCTGGATAGCCAGATGGAGAAAAGCGCAGAAAATAAATGCCGCCTGGACAAATGGCTATGGGCTGCGCGTTTCTTTAAAACGCGCAGCCTTGCCTCTGATGCCATAGATGGTGGCAAGGTGCATGTGGATGGAGATCGGGTAAAACCCGCTAAGGAAGTAAAACTCGGCGCTATCATCCGTATTCGCAATAAAGATTTTGAAATTGAAGTTGAGGTCAAAGCGTTATCCATACAGCGCAAAGGCGCGCCAGAGGCCGCCTTGCTGTATCAGGAAACTGCTGCAAGCGCAGCAAAAAGACAGGAGGCTGCTATCACCCGCGAGGGTGATCATGCCCAGCGCGACCGCGGGCTGGGGCGGCCAACCAAGCGCCAGTTGAGGGACATTAAGAAGTTCACTGGTGCCTGGTAGCTTCTGCTTGCATAGCAAAGTCCTTTGTTGATACACTTCGTTCAGCCTATGAACGCATCCCTGTATTAACTAGGAATTAGTCTGCAAACTTAATGCTAACTGACGAGTATCGATACAAAATACTAAAGCTTGTTGAAGCTAACCCCGAGGTTAGCCAGCGAGAGCTCGCAAGCCAGCTTGGCATCAGTTTGGGTAAAGCCAACTTTTGCTTGAAGGCATTGATTGATGTCGGACTACTAAAGGCAACCAATTTCCGTAATAGTAAAAATAAGCTGGCATATATGTACCTACTTACCCCACGCGGAATCGAAGAAAAAGCCAGTATTACCATGCGATTTTTGAAATATAAAGTTCAGGAATATGAAAACTTACAAGGTGAGATCGAAGAGTTGCGTCGCGAAGCTTCGATACTTTCAACCGGGGAGCAAAAGTGACTGAGCGTTATGCAGTTATCTTATGCGGTGGCTCAGGTACCCGGTTATGGCCTCTATCCCGTGCATTGCACCCCAAGCAGCTATTGGCGCTGAATGGTGATAAAACGCTTTTACAGCAAACAGCCCTGCGGCTATCCCAGCATATCGCACCTGCCAACTTAGTCACTGTGACTCACGAGAATCATCGTTTTGAGGTCAAGGGGCAATTGGCTGAGGTATTGCCGGAGGCTGTACCTGGAGTTTTGACTGAGCCGTGCTCAAGAAATACATTGCCTGCAATCGCCTGGGCGGTATACGAGATCTATCGTAAAAGTCCTGAAGCCATCATCGGCGTGTTTCCTTCAGACCATGCTATTGATAAGGAGCTTGAATTCTTCAAGGCATGGAATACTGCGGAAGAAATTGCACAGCAAGGTTATCTGGCGCTTTTGGGGATTGCACCAACAGAAGCAGCAACAGGTTATGGCTATATCCAGCCATCCGACAAGTCAATCGCTACGGATGGGCCAGGGGAGGCTTACCAGGTTGCGCGGTTTGTAGAAAAGCCGAATCAGGACAATGCTGAAAAATTTGTAGCGGCAGGCTATTTATGGAACAGCGGAATGTTCGTATTCCGTGCAGATACCTTCATGCAGATGCTTGCTGAATATCAGCCTGAAATTGCATCTGTAATCACTCAGCTAACCTCTGCCAACCTGGCTAACCAGTATGCGAACTTGCCCAATATATCCATAGATTATGGTTTAGTAGAAAAAGCCCAAAAAGTTGCTGTTGTGCCGGTCGATATGGCGTGGAGCGATTTAGGCAATTGGGATTCAATTTATCAGCACAATAAAAAGAACCAGCATAACAATGTGACTCATGGCGATGTGATTACACTGGACACTGCAGATAGCTTGTTGTGGAACACACACGGCTTACTAGCGACCTTAGGCGTGAGTAATTTAGCCATCATTCAAACAGCAGATGCGACCATGATATGCGACCGTAGCCGTACCGAAGACATCAAAAAGTTAGTAGCTGAAGTCCAGGCATACAAGCCTAGTTTGACTGAGCTGCACTGCACCGTACAAAGGCCATGGGGCACCTACACGGTACTTGAAGAAAGCCGGAATTTCAAAATTAAACGCATCATGGTTAATCCGGGTGCAAAGCTCTCCATGCAAATGCATGAGCACCGCTCGGAGCATTGGGTAGTCGTTTCCGGCATAGCTAAAATTACCAACGGTGAGCAAGAAATTACGTTACATGAAAATGAATCAACCTATATTCCCAAAACACATCGCCATCGTCTGGAAAACGCCAGCGAATTGCCTTTGAGCATTATTGAGGTGCAGTGTGGAGAGTATGTGGGTGAGGACGATATCATCCGTTTTGAAGATAATTATGGAAGGCAGACTATCTAAATGAGTAAAGTTGCGTTAATAACTGGGGTTACCGGTCAAGATGGTGCCTATCTGGCAGAGCTATTGCTTGATAAGGGATACGAAGTGCATGGCATTAAGCGTCGTAGCTCCATGTTCAATACAGCGCGTATTGATCATCTATTCCATGACGTGCATGAGAAAGGTAAGCCATTCTTCCTCCATCATGGAGATATGACTGACTCATCAAGTTTGACGCACATTATTCAAAAAGTGCAGCCGGATGAAATCTACAATCTTGCAGCGCAAAGCCACGTTGCAGTGTCGTTCGAAGAGCCTGAATATACGGCTAATTCTGATGCCTTGGGCTCGCTACGCATCTTGGAAGCTATACGTATACTTGACTTGGGGAAGAAGACGCGCTTTTATCAAGCATCTACTTCTGAGTTATACGGCCTAGTTCAAGAGACTCCGCAAAAGGAAACCACTCCTTTCTACCCACGCAGCCCTTACGCTGTAGCCAAGCTATATGCTTATTGGATCACAGTGAATTATCGAGAGGCATATGGCATCTACGCGTGTAACGGTATTTTGTTTAATCATGAAAGCCCGATACGTGGTGAGACTTTTGTTACCCGCAAGATTACGCGTGCACTTGCACGCATTAAACTAGGCCTGCAGGAGTGCCTCTACCTTGGCAATATGAATTCGCTACGCGACTGGGGGCATGCTAAGGATTATGTTGAGATGCAATGGCTTATGTTACAGCAAGAAACCCCGGAAGACTTTGTGATTGCAACTGGTGTGCAATACAGCGTGCGCGATTTTGTCAACGCAGCAGCTAAAGAGCTTGGGATTGATATTAGATGGAGTGGCGAGGGTGTGAATGAGAAGGGGTACGACGCCTCTGGAAAGTGCATTGTTGCGATTGATGAGCGCTATTTCCGCCCCACAGAAGTGGAAACGCTCCTTGGTGATGCCAGCAAAGCCAAAAGTAAGCTTGGTTGGATACCTAAAATCACTTTCGGCGAGCTTGTAAGCGAAATGGTGCGCGAAGATCTTAAGAGTGCTGAGCGTGATGAATTAGTTAAGAAACATGGCTACGCTGCATTTAATCCTCACGAGTAATTCATAGTTAGAGCATGAGCAAGATTCGAATCCTATTGACAGGTGCTGGTGGCATGGTCGGAAGCAATGTGCTTGACCATCCTGGAATCGGTGAGTTTGAGTTACAGTCCCCGCATAGTGGCGAGCTCGACTTGCGTGACTTCAATGCAGTGCAAGTATATTTGCGTAAATATGAGCCTGATATGGTGATCCATGCAGCCGGTAAGGTCGGAGGCATACAGGCGAATATTAGTGAACCTGTTTCTTTTCTTGTTGAAAACTTAGATATGGGGCAAAACATACTGCTTGCCTCGAGAGAGGCCGGAGTTAAGAAACTTCTGAATTTGGGAAGTTCCTGCATGTATCCGCGCAATAGTCCAGATGCATTGCGTGAAGAAGATGTCCTTAGTGGTGCTTTGGAACCTACGAATGAAGGCTATGCTATTGCTAAATGTGCTATTGCAAGATTAGCCGCATACATCCATATGGAATCCCCAGAGTTCAATTATAAAACTATGATCCCATGTAATTTATACGGAAGGTACGATAAATTTCACCCCAAACACTCTCATCTTATACCAGCAATTATTCATAAATTACATCATGCTAAGGTCAATAATTTACCAGTAGTTGAAATTTGGGGTAGCGGTAACGCAAGGCGTGAGTTTATGTATGCAGGTGATCTTGCAGATGCAATCATATATTCAATTAACCACTTCGACACCATGCCAAGTTTAATGAATGCAGGACTTGGCCACGATTACTCAGTGAATGAGTATTACGATATTGCAGCAAAAATTGTAGGTTTTGAAGGTGAGTTCCAGCATGATCTTACCAAGCCAGTTGGAATGATGAGAAAGTTAACAGATGTTAGCCTTGCCAAACAGTGGGGCTGGCAGTTTAGAACTTCTTTGGAAGACGGAATAAGGCAGGCTTATTCTTATTATTTAGAATCTGGAGTTGCAAATGAGTTATCGGTTAGCTAGTTCAAGTTGGGATGAAGAAGAAATAGTAGCAATTCAGGATGTAGTCTCATCAGGTATGTTTACTATGGGGCCAAAAGTATCTGAATTTGAGAAGGGATTTGCAGATTTTTGTGGTAGCAAATATTGTGTAATGGTCAACTCTGGATCATCGGCAAATCTTTTGATGATTGCTGCTTTAAGATACCGGAAAAACAAACCTCTTTTGCCGGGTGACGAGGTGATAGTTCCTGCCGTCTCTTGGAGTACAACCTACTACCCCTTATATCAATATGGACTAAAGCTAAAGTTCGTGGATATAGACCGAGAAACTTTGAATTATGATCTAGTGCAATTAGCCAGTGCTATTACAGATACGACACGTGCAGTCATGGCTGTAAATCTTCTCGGTAATCCCAATGACTTTAAGAGAATAAGAGCTCTAATTGGTAATAGAAATATTGAGATACTTGAAGATAACTGTGAGTCAATGGGAGCTACCTTTGAAGGCAGGCAGGCAGGTACCTTTGGTCTGATGGGGACATTTAGTGCCTTTTTTAGCCATCATATTTCAACTATGGAAGGCGGGATGGTCGTTACTGATAATGAAGAAATTTACCATATTCTATTATCACTTCGGGCTCATGGCTGGACAAGAAACCTTCCTAAACACAATCTAGTTTGTGGGGAGAAAAGTGATGATGCCTTTGTTGAGTCCTTCAGATTTGTTTTGCCTGGCTATAACGTTAGGCCTTTGGAGATGTCGGGTGCAATAGGCATATCACAAATAAAGAAATTACCAGGAATGATTGGTAGCCGGCGTGAGAATGCAGAGAAATTCACAAAACTCATTTCGACCTATCCCTTTATTACACCTCAACAAGAGATAGGTAATAGTAGCTGGTTTGGTTTCAGCATGATTGTGAATCAGAATGTCTCTGTTACTAGAAAAGACTTGGTTAGTCTTTTTAATCGCCATGCGATAGATGTGCGCCCAATAGTTGCAGGAAATTTTGCGAAGAATGAGGTATTGAAGTGGATGGATCATTCTATTCATGGATCTTTAGTCAATGCAGAAGAGATAGACAGAGCAGGGTTGTTTATTGGTAATCATCATTATCCGTTAGATAGTGAGTTCGCAATACTAAAAAATGCACTTGATGAAATCCAAACGAGAGCTTGATTTAGTATGAACCAACCAGATTATGCATCTCAACATATTACTGTAATTACAGCAACTGATGGCCCCAAGGACTATTGGCGGGATCTCTGGCGATTTAAAGAGTTGTTTATACTACTCGTCTGGCGAGACCTTCTGGTACGATATAAACAAACTCTGTTTGGCGTTGCCTGGGCTATATTGCGGCCTTTAATAACAGTTATTGTTTTTACCTTTGTTTTTGGAAAAATCGCAAAATTACCGTCTGGGGATGCTCCTTACGCTCTTTTTGTTTTCGCCGGCATGCTTCCCTGGCAGTTTTTCTCTGCCGCTTTGACCGAGGCAGGAAATAGCCTTGTCAGCAACTCTAATATTGTTTCAAAAATATACTTTCCAAGGCTGCTAATGCCATTAGCTAGCATTGCTGTTTGTTTTGTTGATGCAATCATTGCTGCATTCATATTTGTTGCTGTCATGCTTTGGTTTGGTGCTTTACCAAGCACTCAGGTTATTCTTTTGCCTTTTTTCATAGTCTGGTTAGTTTTGATTGTGCTTGGGTGTAGTGTATGGGTGGCTGCGTTGAATGTAGCATACAGGGATTTCCGTTATCTAGTGCCTTTCATAGTGCAATTGGGAACATATATTTCGCCGGTAGGTTTTAGTAGTACCGTGATACCAGAAAAATGGTTATGGCTTTTTTACTTAAATCCTATGGCTGGTGTTATCGATGGTTTTCGCTGGAGTGTACTTGGTGGGGAACAGATATTGAATCTGCATTTAATGCTGCCTTCTATGGCTTTAACGTTACTGTTGTTGATACCAGGTTTAATTTTTTTTCGTAGAAAAGAAGATACCTTTGCAGATGGAATATAACCAATGGCTGTAATTCGGGTAGAAAATCTCTCTAAATCATATGTTCTAAATCACCGTAAGAGCACTGGATATAAATCCATTCGTGAAGAGCTAACTAATAGTGTAAAAAATCTAATTTCTTTTAAGAAACATAACTCAGAAAAAGTCACAAAAGAGCTATTTTGGGCCCTTAGCAATGTCAATTTTGAAATCGAACAAGGTGAGCGGGTTGCGGTTGTAGGCAGAAATGGAGCAGGGAAATCGACATTGCTGAAACTACTTTCCCGGGTTACGAAACCAACTCATGGCCGAATTGAAATCAAGGGAAGGCTTAGTAGTTTGCTCGAGGTTGGAACCGGATTTCACCCAGAACTAACTGGGCGCGAGAATATTTATCTCAACGGTGCCATTCTTGGAATGAAAAATATTGAGGTGCGTAAAAAATTTGATGAGATAGTTGCTTTTTCCGAGGTCGACAGATTTCTCGATACGCCAGTGAAACGCTACTCAAGTGGTATGTATGTCAGGCTAGCCTTTTCCGTTTCGGCATTTCTAGAGCCAGACATTACCATTTTGGATGAAGTGCTTTCGGTGGGGGATGCGGCATTTCAATTGAAATGCCAAACTAAAATGTTAGATATGGCAAAACAAGGTAGGACTGTAATTTTCGTAAGTCATAGCATGAGTGCAGTAAAGGCCATGTGTAATAAAGCAATTGTATTGGATAGAGGGCAGGCTAGCGAGAAGTTGCCAGTGAATGAAGCAATTGCTCTATATATTGAAAGTAACAAAAGAATCTATACCAAAGATTTTCCAGTCCTATCCAAAGATATTGAGATAGCTGACATTGCACTTTCACAACATGGGGCAAGGTCAGATAGCTTTGACAGCGATGAAGCTATTGATATTGAAATTAGCTTTAAAACGCTCAGAAAAATTGAGAACTTCAGACTTGGTTTCTTTATTAAAACTAATTTTGGAGAAAACTTGTTAAGAGCCTTAGCTGCGGATTGGGTACCTGAGTATTCATCAATTGAGCAGGGTAATCATGTTCTTAAAGGGAAAATCCCACCAAACTTCCTTACTGCTGGTAATTTTGTTTTTGAATTACACAGCAGTCAGTTTGGTGTTTGTGATTACTTTGCGGATAGGGTTAGTTTCCCAATTAATATCCGCCCATCATTTAATTATAACAGGCAGCATCCGAGTGAAGAACCCTTTGGAAGCGTGCACCTTAATCCTAATTGGTTGATGCAGCGCATCTAGATCATGCAATGATAAATATCAAAGTTACAACTTGCGCACCTGATTGGCCATGGACAAGGCAACTGCCGGGGGGCACTTCTGAGTGGGGACCATTCAAATTTCACATTGATACTGAAATTGACGAATGCGATGTCTGGTTTGTATTTGAATCTCTATCTAAAACTGAAAAGGTTAGTTGCCCGCCTGAACGTACAGTATTTATTACTGGTGAGCCAGACTCTTTGGGGGCTTATTCAAGTGAATTCCTTAAACAATTTCATTATGTCATCAGCGGCCGTAAGGATATACACCATCCTCGCATTATACGTATGCAGCAAGGGCATCCGTGGTTTGTAGAGAAAAGCTTTGATGAGCTGATCAATATGCCTCCGCCCGTAAAGTCAAAAGAGTTATGCCTTTTGACTTCATCCAAGGCGTTTAGTGAAGGGCATCGTGCCAGACTTAAGTTTGTTGATGCCGTAAAAGCGAAGTTTGGCGATAGAGTCGATATTTATGGGCGTGGTATACAAGATTTCGACTCTAAATGGGATGTTCTTTCCGCCTACAAGTACTCAATAGTTTTGGAAAATTATGTGGGGAATGATTTCGTTACAGAAAAGCTGCCTGATGCTTGGCTTGCTTACTGTATGCCGTTTTACTCAGGCTGTTTGAATTTGTCTAGTTATTTTAAAAGTGGTGCTTGGGTGGATATTGATATGAGTCAGCAGGGTAGGAGCTTAAATGTAATTGGAAGTATCATTGATGACGTAACTTACTATGATACTAAATTGCCTTCAATAATGGCAGTAAGACATGACTATTTACTCCAGGAGCAGTTTTTTGCGAGATTAATTCAATTTTCAAAGTATTTGGTTAGTGTCCCAGCGTCTATAAAGCAGCAACTTATTATTATGCCAACTGCTGTGACCCTACGCCCTAAGTTTTATTTTTTACGCTCAATACTTGGACTTAAATAGATCAAATGAAAAAACTAACTGCTAGAATTTTTCGATCACTTGCTTGGCGATTAAGTCGATGGGCTAATCACTATGAGCCTCTAAATATAGGCTCCATAAAAGATGAACCAATCACCCCGCATGCATTATGGGTTAAAGCTAATGGCGATAAAACTTTACGATTAGATTACCAGTTGTCCCCCGATGATATTGTGTTAGATGTGGGTGGCTATGAGGGGCAATGGGCTGGTGATATCTTTTCACGATACCTTTGCATAATACACATTTTTGAACCTGTTCTTCATTATGCATCAATGATTGAAAGTAGATTTTTAAAAAATAAGAATATTCATTTGCATAAAGTTGCATTAGGTAAAGCAGAGGATGAAATTGAATTTTCAATAGCGGGCGATGCATCATCTTCAGTGGTTCTTGGGAGTCAAACTGTTAATGCACATATGGTTGCATTTGCTGATTGGTGCAAAGAAAATAATGTAACAAAAATAGCATTGATGAAAGTAAATATTGAAGGGGGAGAGTACGACCTCTTAGAGCATTTAATTGATACCGGTTTGATTTACAGCATTAAAAATTTACAGGTTCAGTTTCATGACTTTTTCCCAGAGGCCGAACAGCGGATGCAAGCGATACAGTCTCAATTACAGAAGACCCACTCCTTAACATATCAATATAAATTCATATGGGAAAATTGGGCTATTAAAGGCGATAGCTAATGATTGTCACACGTATTATTGGTGGTTTAGGTAATCAAATGTTTGAGTATGCTGCTGCTAGAGCTCTTTCTCTCAGATGGGGGGGCCCTTTAAAGCTGGATATTAGCGCATTTGAAACATACACATTACATTCGTATGGGCTCTCAAAATTCAAAATAGCAGAAAGTATCGCTGCGAAAAATGAATTCGCTATTGGCACCTCAAAGTCCATTTTTGACAGTTTATCTCGCAAATTGCACCATAAAGTTGAGCTAACGCTTTACCAAGAAAAAAGCTTGGCTTTTGAGCCTGAGTTCTTAACGCTTGGTGACAATATTTTCCTTGATGGTTATTGGCAGTCTGAGAAGTATTTTAAGGACTTTGAGCATCAGTTACGCCAAGATTTTTCCTTTAAGCATCTACCTTCGATTAAAAATCAAGAACTGCTGAGTATGATCAATGCTGAAGAGGCAGTTTCTGTCCATGTCAGGCGTGGAGATTATGTTACCAACAAGGAAGTTAACTCAGTTCATGGTACCTGTGATATCGATTACTATAGGCGAGCAGTAGATTATTTGAATACAAAAAATTCCTCATTACCCATGAAGTTTTTCATATTTTCTGATGATCCTGAATGGGTAAAAGAAAATATGACCTTTGACAAAAGTACTGTATTTGTTACACATAACGATGCTACAAGTAATTTTGAAGATATGCGGCTCATGAGTGCTTGTAAGCATCATATTATTGCAAACAGCTCATTTAGCTGGTGGGGGGCATGGCTGAATGCATCACAAGCTAAGATTGTCATTGCACCTAAACAGTGGTTCAAAACAGATACATTAAGTGCTGATGACATTGTTCCTGCAGCCTGGATTAGGCTATAAGGAATGTTTAATAGGCCGGAACAGAGTTATGAAGTCCCCGATCAGGTTATTGATGCAATTTTATCTGATCCTGCGCATCCATTATCATGTATTGCTGGATTGTTAAAGGGTGAGGAAAGGGTGCTGGATATAGGTGCAGGCAGTGGAGTATTGGGCCGAGTGCTTGCGCGAGCTGGGCTGAAGGTGATTATTGATGGAATCGAGCCCAATCTTTTTGCAGCAAATCTTGCACGTAATCATTATCGAAATGTTTATGTTGGCCTAGCTCAAGAGTTTTATGACCAAATATCCGCCGGCCAATATGACTTCCTTATATTGGCTGATGTGTTAGAGCACATAGCTAACCCTCAAGATGTTTTGTCTGACTTGTTGAGACATTTGCCTCCAAGAACCAAGATAATTGTCTCGGTACCTAATGTCGCATTTGGCGGAGTTCGCCTTGCATTGTTAAATGGTAATTTTGATTATGTAGATTCAGGTTTACTTGAGCGTACGCACCTGAGATTTTTTACTAAGTCATCGTTAGAACACTTCTTTTCTCTACTAGGGTTGAAAACAGAAAGAGCATTTTCATTAGAGCGCAGTTTTTATAGAGCCGAATTTAATCGGTCACAATTATCAAGCTCTGCTTTTACTTTACTCAAGTTAGCGTTGCGTCATGATGCAAGGGCATATCAATATCTTTATTTGTTAAACGTGGTTGATGATGTAAATGCGGATATGGAGCCGATTAAGATAGAGCATAAGGGAGTAACGTGGGTAACGATATTGATTGACTATTGTTTTTTTGGTACCAAGTTGGATTCCTTCGTCAGAAGGATAAGTCGAAAAATTGAGGAGTTCAATGCCTAAAGTATCCATTTGTGTTCCAGCCTACTGTCAAGTGGATTTTCTAAGGCTGACTTTAGAGTCTGTACGCATACAAAAATTTAAGGACTACGAACTTATCATTACGGATGACTCTCCAGACGACTCTGTTCGCAATCTCTTGGCGAGCTTTAATTTTGATCATCACTTGCGATACTTCAAGAATGCTATCCCATTGGGCTCGCCCAGAAACTGGAACGAAGCTGTAGCAAAAGCTAATGGCGAACTCATTAAAATTTTGCATCACGATGACAAATTTGCACATGCTAATGCATTACATGACTTTGTCAGGTTAATGGATGACAATCCGCATGCTGATTTTGGATTTTGTAATAGCCAAGTCATAGATATAACCACAAACAAAACTCGTGTGCATGGGCCTAGTGTGGATCAACTTCAAATGATTAGTGATACTCCAGAGTTATTATTTGTAGGTAATGTAATAGGTGCTCCAAGCGCAACAATTTACAGAAGAAGTTTAGCTATGCTTGCATATGACCAGCACCTTAAGTGGCTAGTAGATATTGATTTTTATATCAGAATGTTACAAAAAAATAGAAATTTCGCATACACCAACGAGATTTTGATTATTACACCAACTAATGCTGTCCATCAGGTAACTGAAAGCTGTAAAAGTAACGCAGAACTGGAAATATGGGAGTATTCAATCTTATATTTGAAAAATGCATTTCACTTACGTAATCATAAAGCGGCAGTTAATCAATGGCTTGGTATTTTTGGGCGGTATGGTATCTACTCTGTAGAGCAGATACCAAACTTTAGTCGTTTTGGTGAATATCAACAAAAATTGTTAGAGGAAACGCTTGAAACCTTTAATTCGCGGCCAGTATTAAGAATGGTTTACTTTCTTTACTGGCAATTAAAGATGCCACCCTTAATTAAGTTTTGGCTGCAAACGCTTATACAGCTTTCATTTCGGATTTTTTCCATAACCCGTTCCTTAATGAGGCGGTTAAAAAAAATTCAAACCAATCGTAGATCAACGGCACCTAAAAAAATGTTATGAATACTTCTTCAGTAGTTGTATCCCCTATAGCGTCAATTATTACAGCAGTAAAAAATGGTGAGAAATATTTAGCAGAGTCTATAAATAGTATTCTTGACCAAACATTTATTAATTTTGAATTAATAATAATTGATGACTACTCCACAGATACAACCGCAAAGATACTAAGTAGGTTAGCTTCTCTAGATTCCCGTATAAGGATAGTCAGCAATGAAGGTTTACCTGGCCTTTCAAATGCTTTAAATCTAGGTATCAAAATTGCCAGAGGCGACTATATTGTAAGACATGATGCCGATGATATTTCCAAGTCTAATAGACTTGAGGTGCAGATCGAGTATCTTCAGAAACATTCTGAAATAGATATTCTGGGATCCAATATAGAAATGGTGGGGGAGTCAGGTGAGTTTCTGAAAACACATCGTGAACCATTGAGTCATGCTGGGATAGCATTCCATACTTTATTTGGAACACCTTTTGCTCATCCTTCTATAGTCATCCGCAAATCATTTTTGGATAGATGTGAGTTGAATTATTTAGATGTCCCAGCTCAGGATTATGAACTATGGGTGAGGATGATTAATGCCGGTGCCAAAGCGGCGAACATTCCCGAATGCTTGGTAAGTTATCGAGTTACCCCAGGCTCTGATAGCAATACTCGCGCTATTCGACATCATCAAATGGCTGAGGGCATTAAACTTCAGCAAATATTGCAATACTTGAAATTTCCTAATCAGATCAAAATGGTTACATCAAGTACGTTTCAAAGCACAGCACATTATCTAATTACTGGAAATGAGTTTAAGTTTGGCCCTGACTCCAGGAAAGTCGCAAAGCGGGTAATTGCATTTTTTCTTGAGATATCTTCTCAGTTGCATGTGTCCGAAAAAGACCAACGCGAGTTAGTAACTATTATGAAAGGCCGCCTTGACGCAATTAGCGACACTAGTTTGAGTCTCGCGAGGTTTAGGAGACTTGGACGTTATATTTACAGGTTGATTAAACGAGTTAATACGGATGGAGTTAAGCCACGAATCGATTTAACTGCGGATGAAATTCAAGCCTTCATTGAAAATATACATGTTTTTATTATTGTGCGAGATAGGTTGTCTTGTCTGAAAACATTAGTTGATTGGTTAGTCAAAGCAGGGCATAGGAACATTGTATTGATTGACAATTCTTCAACTTACCCACCATTGCTGGAGTTTTTATCTACTACTCAATGTAAGGTAATCAGACTTAGAGAAAATCTAGGTCATACTGCTTTGTGGCAACTTACTGAATTAAAAGAAATTATCAGCGCTAACTGGTTTGTGTATACCGACCCTGATGTCATTCCTGACGAGGATTGCCCTTTGGATGCCGTTGGAAAATTTTATAATATACTTTTAAATAAGCCTGAATTTGTAAAGGCTGGTTTTGGTCTCAGAATTGATGATATTCCCGAGTGCTATCACTTGAAAGATCAGGTCGTTAAATGGGAAAGTCAGTATTATCAGCGGCCTATTGAATCTGGTCTATTTAATGCAGATATTGATACTACATTCGCATTATACAGACCAGGTACAAGATATTGTTTTGGACCAGCTTTAAGAACTGCAGATAAGTATAAGGCACGTCATTTACCATGGTATTTAAATACTAGTGATCTGAATGATGAGGAAGTTTACTATCGCATGCACGCACTGCCTTCTGTGACAACTTGGAATGTACCTGGTGAGGTTAAACCATTGCCATTGCCTACAACTTGGGCCAAGTTCAAGCGTGAAGTATTAGTTATTGCATCTCTTAATTCTTTTTCATATAGCTTTGCAATTAAGACTAAACGGCTTCTCGATAAATTTAAAAAGTAAAGCGATAGATCAAACAAGTGCTAAGTATATTCAATAATAATGAGTTGGTTTAAATGACTAAATTAGTGGGTGGGGTGATTGTTGCGTACAATCCAGACAAAAGTTTTGAGCGAGTTGTGGAGGCGGCTTTAAGAGAGGTCGATCATTTAGTGATTGTGAATAATGGTGAAAACCCAATTTATTCAATACTTAAAAGTGATGGCTTTGTAATCAATAAGTCATATGTTGCAATTGAAAATTCTGAGAACTTGGGAATTGCAATAGCCCTAAATTTAGGAATTAAACATCTCATCAATAGCGGATGCTCTTACTTTTTTTTGCTAGATCAAGATAGTCTGGTCCCTCAGGGAATTGTTTCTAGCTTACGGAATGCTTTTGTTTGTTTAAATAAAGACCATGGGAACATAGCTGCAATTGGCCCTGCTTACTTTAATTCGCGATTAGGAAAAAATGCTCCATTCATACAATTTGGAAAACTCAGTATTAGAAAGTTATCAGCAGAACCGGATACACCAATTGTTCCTACACATTTTTTGATTTCTTCGGGAACTTTAATATCTCTTGAGGCAATAACAAATGTTGGAATGATGGAAGATGGTCTATTTATTGATTATGTTGATACCGAGTGGTGTCTGAGAGCAATTTCCAAGGGATATAAATTATACGGTTTAAGTACGGTCCGAATGGAGCATTCATTAGGAGATGACCCTGTTGTTTTCTTGAGTAAAAAAATGCCAATGCATAGTCCCTTACGACATTACTATATCGCAAGAAATGCCCTTCATCTTATAAAGCGCAGCTATATTCCAGCAAATAGAAGATTTATTGTCTTGATAAGTATGTTAAAAACGTTTTTCTTTTACTCCCTTGTTCCAAGGAACAGGCTCGCTCATTTTAAAATGATGTGCAGAGGTTTTTACGATGGTACTCTAAATAATTATGGTCGTTATGACAAATTGATTAAGTAATACATTCATATTCATGGGCTAATATTTAAGATGTGAAAGCCTCAATTATGTAATTTAATCGTCTCAACTAAACCGAGTATTTAGCTTAAATATTCCTAAAAATTAGGGTATGAAAAACCTAACTTTATACGTGTTAATACAAAATTTAGAGAAAAATGGGGATCAAATCTGTTACCTGAATTATCAATTTCGATTGTTAGCCATCACCAAGCACAATTGGTACATGCTTTGTTGGATGACTTACGTCTATATTGTTCCGACAGTCCAATAGAGGTAATACTGACGATCAATGTAGAAGAGCCTCTTTTATTTGATATATGTGAGTATGAGTTCCCTGTCAGATTAATTAAAAACACATCCGCCAAAGGCTTTGGAGAAAATCACAACGCAGCCTTTTATTTAGCGACAGGGAAGTTTTTTTGCGTACTTAACCCAGATATACGCTTGACTGAAGACCCATTCCCTATACTTATCAAATATATGCAGGAGTGTCAGGCAGGGTTAATCGCTCCTCGGGTTGTTAATAACGACAGAGTTCAGGAGGATAGTGCTCGTAACTTTCCTTCACCATCAGAAATAATGCAAAAATTGTTTGGTGGGAAATCGGCATTCCATATTGACACAGCTGGCCCAATAACAAGTCCAGATTGGGTCGCGGGGATGTTCATGCTTTTTCCACATGAGGTGTTTCAGAAGATAGGCGGATTCGACGAGCGTTATTTTCTCTACTACGAAGATGTTGATCTATGTGCACGACTGACGCTAGCGAACTACCGAATTTTCCTGTGTTCGACGGTTTCAGTTGTACATGATGCACGTCGAAGTAGTCACAAAAACTTACGATATATGCGTTTACACCTGACTAGCATGTTGAGATTTTTTTTCTCTAGTGTGTATCGAAAGCTTCAGCAAAGGGCTGCGTGTTGATCAAAGAGCGATTTTTAGTGACTGGAGCATCTGGCTTTATTGGACAAAAACTGTGCAATGAGTTGGTCTCGCGTGGCTATTTCGTCAAGGCCGCATTGCGGGATAACTCTGCATTTCAAGCTCTTGGTTGTGAGGTGGTTAGAGTTCCAGATATATCATCTGATTATGACTGGACTAATGTTTTGCAAGGGGTAACCACAGTTATTCATCTCGCTGCGCGTGTTCATATCATGCATGAAAGTTTGACTGATCCAATCAAAGAGTTTCGCCGGGTGAATGTTGCTAGTACAGAACGTTTGGCTCGCTTGGCCGCAGCGAAAGGTGTGAAGCGTTTGGTATTTGTCAGCTCAGTGAAGGTGAATGGGGAAAAAACTATTGATGGAAGGATGTTTACCGAGATGGATGTACCTTTTCCGCAGGACCCCTATGGCGTTTCTAAATACGAAGCCGAGCGAATGCTCTATCAAGTCTCTGCAGAAACTGGTTTGGAAATAGTGATTGTTCGCCCGCCCTTAGTATATGGCCCTGGCGTGAAAGGTAATTTTGAGCAGCTGATTAAAGTTCTGACTATTGGAACTCCATTACCGCTTGCATGCATTAAAAACCAACGAAGTTTAATTTATGTAGGGAATTTAATAGACGCGCTGATTTTATGCGCAACACATCCTAAAGCTGCAGGGCAGACTTATCTTGTTAAAGATATTGAAGATGTTTCAACTCAACAACTGGTTAAAAATACCTGTAAAGCGTTCGGGCGTTCATCACGCCTATTTCCATGCCCTATATTTTTATTGAGCTTTCTGGGTAAGCTGCTCGGCAAACTCGACGCTGTTAATCGCCTAACTGAATCTTTAATGATAGATAGCTCAAAAATTCATAAAGAGCTTGGTTGGCAAGTTCCATATAGCATGATGCAAGGACTGGAAATAACAGCTGCCTGGTTCAAGCAATCTCGTAAGCTTCTTTAATGTATTCACCAATTATTGCTTTTCTTGTTACGCTGGTAGGGTTGGTTTTGTTATTAAATACAAGGCTTGCAACTATCATTATGGATCAACCGAATAAGCGTTCATTGCATCAAGTGGCAGTTCCGCGCAGCGGCGGCTTGGCTATTATGTCTGGAGTATTAATCAGCTGGCTTTGGTTGGATACATTCGGTTGGTTGATATTGCTACTATTATTGTTAATAGCCATTTCTTTAATCGATGATGTGCGTGGTGTGTCGATAAAGTGGCGGTTTGTTTTTCAAATATTGATTTGCCTTGCTTATCTAATGTTGAATAAGCCTCCTATTAGTTTATGGGGATATCCTGTTATTGTTTTAGTTCTGGTGTGGATGATTAATCTATATAACTTTATGGATGGTTCAGATGGTTTGGCTGGTGGCATGGCGCTATTTGGATTTAGTGCTTATGGAGTTGCAGCCTATTTATCCTCTGATTTGAGCTTAGCTTTAATGAGTATTTCTATTGTGGCAGCAGTATTGGCTTTCTTATTTTTTAACTTTCATCCAGCACGAATTTTTATGGGGGATGCAGGCTCTGTGCCATTGGGCTTTCTTGCGGGGGCAATGGGGTTGTATGGCTGGCAGCACAGTTTATGGCCAATCTGGTTTCCACTAATTGTTTTTTCACCATTTATTATTGATGCTACTGTTACTTTATTAAAAAGATTAATGCGCAGAGAGAGAGTCTGGGAGGCGCATAGAAGCCATTATTATCAGCACTTAGTACAAATGGGGTGGGGACACCGCAAGACGGCTATTGCTGAGTATGTATTGATGCTATTTGCTGGTGCATCTGCGCTACTAATACTTAATAGTTCTAACTCATTGGTTTCAATGTATTTAATTTTTTGGTTTTTCCTGTATTTAATATTGATATGGCAAATTGATAAGCGCTGGACAAAGCTAAAGGCATTGGATAACACTTTTTAGGTAAAATACCTTAAATGTAGTTAAGGGAATATAGCGCAATGCTTTTGCAAAAAAAATTAAGTAACTATAAACAAACGATAAGTTGGAGGACAGCTTTCGCTTTTTCTCATGATGTTTTTGGGGCTGGACTTGCTTGGTTTTCAGCTTATTTACTACGATTTAATTTTAATATTCCTCCCGAGTTTATCGTCCCGCTTTGGCAAACTGCAATTTGGGTGATCCCTCTGCAAGTATTGATTTTTGTGAAATTTGGCCTCTATCGAGGTGTTTGGCGCTTCGCTAGTATTCCTGATTTACAGCGCATATTAGCTGCAGTTGCTGTATCTGCTTTAGCGATTACAGCTATTCTTTTTATGTTCAAGCCACATGGCGTTGTACCACGCTCAGTATTAATTCTTGATCCTATTTTATTGGTATTGATTGCAGGCGGAAGTCGATTTTTCTATCGTGCCTGGAAGGATCATAAAATATACAGCCTAAGCCAAACCAAGGGTGAACCTGTGCTTGTCATTGGGGCAGGGGAAACGGCGATAGCGCTGTTGAAAGATTTAGCACGTAGCCAGGAGTGGCGGGTGGTTGGATTGATTGATAATGATTCCACTATGCATGGAAGGCAATTGCTAGGGGTTAAAGTATTGGGTGATTTACCTAAGCTTTCTGAAGTAGCTGAAATATTAGATGTTCACCATGTCATTGTGGCGATGCCTTCTTCAGACCATCAGGCAAGGAGGAAAACGGTCGAATTGGCAAATAAAAATGGCTTGACGGTGCTCACGGTTCCTTCTTTTGAAGACTTGATGAGCGGCAAGGTGAAGATTTCACAAATTCGTCGAGTAGAGGTCGAGGATCTTCTTGGGCGTGATCCGGTAAAGTTGGACAACCACGGTTTGCACGAGCTTATTGAAGATGGTGTTGTCATGGTGAGTGGGGCTGGCGGATCAATAGGCTCTGAGCTATGTCGACAGATTGCCCGATATCAGCCAAGACTACTCATTTGCTTTGATATTTCTGAGCTTGCCTTGTACAAGCTTGAGCAAGAGTTTGCGAACGTAGCCCTTCAAGTCCCAATCACTTACATGATAGGTGATGTTAAGAATCAACAACGATTAAAAGCCCTACTTGGTAGATATCGTCCTTCTGTTGTTTTCCATGCAGCGGCGTATAAGCATGTGCCATTAATGGAGCGAGAGAACGTAGCGGAAGCCCTAACCAATAATGTTGTTGGCACCTACACCTTAGCTAAGGCTTGCAAAGATGCTGGCGTTGAAAAATTTGTCATGGTGTCCACGGACAAGGCAGTTAATCCTACCAATGTGATGGGGGCAAGCAAGCGATTGGCAGAGATGGTCTGCCAGGGTCTACAAGAAAAAGCCGGTACGCGCTTCGTCATCGTGCGTTTTGGCAATGTTTTAGGCAGCAGCGGCAGCGTAATTCCCAAGTTCCGTGAGCAGATTGCTAAAGGCGGGCCGATTACCGTCACCCATCCTGAGATTACGCGTTACTTTATGTCTATTCCTGAGGCTGCCCAGTTAGTGATGCAGGCGGGGTTGATGGGAACGGGAGCCGAGATATTTGTGCTGGATATGGGGGAGTCGGTACGGATTGTCGATCTGGCAAGAGACATGATCAAGCTTTCAGGTCTGCACGAGGATGATATCGAAATCCAGTTTACTGGCCTGCGACCTGGTGAAAAGCTGTATGAAGAACTGCTGGCGGATGATGAGCACACGTTACCTACGCACCATGAAAAACTACGTATTGCTGTTGCGAGAACGGCGGATAGTGCTTGGGTAAAGGCGTTACTTAAATGGGTGGATGCTTCCATCGTTGCCGATGAAGACACTATCAAGCAAGAGCTCAGTATGTGGGTTGAAGAGTATGTTGGCGATATCAATGCAGTTAAGCCGGAAAGTAAGCCAGCATTAGCGCCTAGGTCGTCTACTATTCACTAAGGGATGTTCTGCTGGCTTTTTAACTATATTTTTAGATAATTTAATATGCATATCAATCCGCAACAACTTCTCGAGCAATCCGAAATAATCTATGAAGCGGAAGCAGTCAATCTGGCTGTCGACAAGTTATCGCAAGATATCACCCGTAGCTTGGGGGAGTGCAAACCGTTGGTGATGTGTGTGATGGGCGGGGCTGTGGTGTTTTCTGGACAACTACTGCCTAAACTGAACTTTCCGTTGGAGTTCGATTATGTGCAGGCGAGCCGCTACCACAACAAAACAGAAGGGCAGCAGCTGGTATGGAAAGTCGAACCTAAAGAGAATGTGCGCCGCCGTACTGTGTTACTGCTAGACGATATACTTGATGAGGGCCATACATTGCAGGCTATCAGGCAGAAGTGCCTGGAGCAGGGAGCCGAAAGAGTGGTGATTGCCGTGCTTGTGGAGAAGCAGCTTGGTCATGCCAAGCCGGTTACTGCAGACTTTGTGGGGTTGACGGTGCCAAATCGTTACGTATTTGGCTGCGGTATGGATGTCTACGGATGGTGGCGCAATCTGCCGGCCATCTATGCACTTAAAACCTGAGAGGCCTGGGCCTTAAGAAACCTAAAACCTAAAAAACCAGGGTTTAGTTACCAGATTTATGCAGAAAGATTGGGCTTAGTTCAATCGCTGTATTTTCAGTTGAAATAAAAACTTGCCCGTCCTGAATATTGCAGCTGACCTGCATGCTGCGCTCTGCCATTGGGCTTAATGACTGGCTGTCTGACAAATTAATCACGGTTAAATTGCTTTGCTTCTGTAATTGCTTGCTGTTCTGGCTCCACCACATATCTGCAGTGCGCCCACCGTAGATCATCAACACAACCTGCTTTGCCCGCCCGCATGCCTTACGAATTTCACGTTCATCCGGCAAGCCGACATCTATCCATAACTCAATTGAACCCGTGAGATCCTTGAGCCAGAGATCTGGCTCTTCCTCATCACTTAAGCCCTTGCCAAAGACCAGCGCTTCATCGGCGTACAGGGCAAAAGCAACCAGTCGCACCATCATGCGCTCTTCTGTTTCTGATGGGTGTCTGGCCAGTGTCAGGTTATGCTGCTGATAATAATTGCGATCCATGTCCGCAATTTGTAAATCAACTTTATGAATGGTGGATTTCAATGCCATGATTAGTGTTCTTGTGCTGTCGAGTCAGGGGCAACAATCAGGATGCTGGTGCCTTGGCAGTCAACCTTTTGGCCGATGCGTATTTTCGCTGTTTTACGGCTTTCGGGTTTGCCATCAACTTTGACCAAGCCTTCGGCCACCATGGTTTTACCACGGCCGCCACTATCAGCAAGGCCGACAAGTTTAAGCAGGTTGCAGAGTTCGACGTAGTCTTTGTCGAGATGAAATTCAATGGTTTGCATAGAGTCCACAGTGATGTATGAGGTAGAATAGGATCTAAATGTAATTTAATGACACGCGAATTCAAATTTTAAAGCTTCAAACTCAATATTGTGGTCTAGTAAATAAAAAACCGCATGAGCTCATACAAGCAATCACGCGGTTTTATACTAATTCAAATGCAATTTGTTTGGTGCCCAGAAGAGGACTCGAACCTCCACACCCGAAGGCACATGGACCTGAACCATGCGCGTCTACCAATTCCGCCATCTGGGCGCTTTGCTTAAACAACAGCAATGCGGTGAAACAAAGAGCGCAAATTCTATAGGAAAGACATATTTTGTCAATGAGAAAAAAACAGCAAACAACAAATACCAAGCCGCAGCAACGAAGCAGCGCACGAAAAATTGATCCACATGCCGAACGCGAAGCGGCTAAATACGCCAACCCGTTACCCAGCCGCGAGCTGATTCTGGAGACTATGGGTGACCAAGGCGTACCACTGAGCGTTGAGGAGTTATATCAATTGCTGGGCATAGGTGAAGGCGAGCAGGAAATTTTCAATCGTCGCCTGAATGCAATGGAGCGCGAAGGTCAGGTCATGCGCAACCGTAAAGGTGCCTTGTGTATCGCCGAAAAGCTCAACCTGATTGCCGGCAAGGTGCAGGGCCATCCGGATGGATTCGGTTTCCTGATCCCGGACAATGGTGGCGATGATTTGTTCTTGTCGCCCAAGGAAATGACCCAAGTTCTGCATGGTGACCGCGTAATGGTGCGTCCTGCTGGCTTTGACCGTCGCGGCAGACCTGAAGGCAAGATTGTGGAGGTGCTGGAGCACACCAATACCCGCCTGGTCGGGCGAATTATTCGCGAGCAGGGCATGAGTATCGTGGTGCCGGAAGATAAGCGTGTAAACCAGGACATCCTGATTCCTTACCACTTGGACATGGATGCGCAGGAGGGGCAGGTAGTCATGGTGGAACTTACCATGCAGCCCAACAACCATGCCAAACCTATGGGTAAGGTGGTGGAGATACTTGGTAATTATGCCGACTCCGGCATGGAGATTGAGATTGCATTGCGCAAGCATCAATTACCTTACGAGTTCTCGCCAGCAGCGGTTAGCCAGGCTGAGAAATATCCGCGTCTGGTACAAGAGGCTGACTGGAAGGGCCGCGTTGACTTGCGTGAACTGGCATTGATTACTATTGACGGTGAAACCGCACGCGACTTTGATGATGCGGTATATGCCGAGCCACAAGGCAAAGGCTGGCGATTAGTGGTGGCAATTGCTGATGTGAGTTTTTACGTGAAGCCGGGCGACGCATTGGATAAAGACGCTTATGATCGCGGTAATTCGGTCTATTTCCCACGCCGTGTAATCCCCATGCTGCCAGAGGCCCTGTCCAACGGACTATGCTCGCTGAACCCAGATGTAGAGCGATTATGCATGGTGTGCGATATGCAGATTGATGCATTGGGCGTGGTCAAGCGTTACGAGTTCTATCCTTCCGTGATGCGCTCTAAAGCACGCATGACCTACACCAAAGTGTTCGAGATGATCAGCCAGCCTGATGGCGAGGTGGCTAAAGAGTATGCATGGCTGATGCCGCATGTGCACCATCTCTACACCTTGTATAAAATCATGCTCAAGTCTCGTGAAAAGCGTGGTGCCATTGAGTTCGATAGCTCCGAAACGCTGATGATATTCAACGATAACGGCAAGATTGATCGCATAGAAGCGGTGGTGCGCAATGAGGCACATCGCCTGATTGAAGAGTGCATGCTGGCTGCCAATGTTTGCGCGTCTGATTTTCTCAAGGAACATGAGCATCCAGCCCTTTATCGTATCCACGAAGGACCAACCCCGGAGAAGCTGGAGGCCTTGCGTACCTTTATGGGCGAGTTTGGGTTTGGCGTAGGGGGCGGAGATACGCCGCATGCCAAGGATTATGGCAAGTTATTAACGGCAATCAAGGGGCGGCCTGACGAACAGCTGCTTCAAACCGTATTGCTGCGCTCCATGCAGCAAGCGGTGTACAGCCCGGATAACATAGGCCATTTCGGCCTGGCCTATGAGTCCTATACCCACTTTACTTCGCCTATACGACGGTATCCTGATCTGCTGATCCATAGGGCCATCAAAGCGGTGATCAACAATAACAAATACACGGCGGGGGATTGGCATGCGTTGGGGCAGCATTGCTCTATGACTGAACGTCGCGCAGATGATGCCACGCGTGATGTTAATGCATGGCTCAAGTGCTATTACATGCAGGATAAAATAGGCGAGGTATTTGATGGCACCGTTGCCGGAGTCACCAGTTTCGGCTTGTTTGTGGCGCTGGATGGTATTTATGTTGAGGGTTTGCTGCATGTTACCGAGCTGGGTAACGACTACTTCAATTACGATAAGGCCAGACATGAAATGGCAGGTGAGCGCACTGGTGTGCGTTATCGCCTGGGTGACCGTTTGCGCGTAAAAGTGAGCAGGGTAGACCTGGAAACCAGTAAAATAGACTTTGTGCTGGAAGCTGCTGAGGTCGACAAAACTGCGGCGCCGGATCTTTCAGGTAAAGCACCATCAAAAATGCCAGCCAAGCTGGATAGAACGTTGAGTGTCAGTAAACCACGTGAAGCTAAGGCAAGTGCCTCAAAATCAACCAGGGCTAAAACAGCGGGTAATAAAAATCGCGGATCCAAATCCACCAGCAAGGCGAAGGTGAGTACTGCAACCAAACCTAAGCGCGCCAAAGCGCCAGCAAAACCCAAAGCTCCAACAAAACATAGATAGAAAATTCAGAAAATCAGTAAAGAAATGAGTGAGAGTATATGAGTGACACCCGCATCCTGTTTGGCTTCCATGCAGTATTGAGCCGTTTACGCCAGCATGCTGCAAGTGTGCAGGAGATATTGATAGACCGTGATCGTATTGACGCGCGGATGAAGGACTTGCTGAGTCTGTCTGAAACCGCAGGCGTACGCACTATGGAGGTGGAGCGCTCGCGCCTGGATGGCATGGCCGGCGCCAATGGCCGTCATCAGGGCGTCATTGCACGCGTGATTGATACACCGATTCCGTATAAGGACATCCATGATATTTTAGAGTCTGAGCTGACCGAAGCGCCATTTTTTCTGGTGCTAGATGGTGTTGAAGACCCCCATAACCTGGGCGCTTGCCTGCGTGTGGCGGATGCCATGGGCGTACATGCCGTCATTGCACCCAAAGATCGAGCTGCTGGGCTTAATGCCACCGTGCGCAAGGTAGCTTGCGGTGCGGCGGAGACGGTACCGTTTATCGCGGTGACCAATTTGGCGCGTACCCTGCGCGAGTTAAAGGAAGCAGGTGTGTTTGTAATTGGGGCTGTGGCAGAAGCCGAGCACGACCTGTTTACTACCAAGTTTGATGGCCCGGTAGCTCTGGTGCTTGGGGCCGAAGGTACTGGCTTACGGCGCTTGACTGCTGAATGCTGCGATGCGTTGGTCAGTATTCCCATGTTCGGCAGTGTGGAAAGCCTGAATGTCTCGGTAGCAAGCGGCATATGTCTGTATGAAGTGCGACGTCAACGTAACCTGGTTTAAAGCACCGCTGCTTTAGCTCGTGCATCAGGCAAAAAAATCCCCGGAACATCCTTAAGATATCCGGGGCAACTCGCAAGAGTTCTTTATATATATTAGCTACATGGCTAACGAAGATTAATCTGGGGCAAAGCGTTAGTTAAGACATCGGTGGGAAAGCCTCTGGATCATGTAACACTTGTAGTGCTTCCATGGCCTAGGTCCAGTGCTTCCCCGCTATTAGTTCAGCAAGCAGTATGCCTGTGCTTTATAAATCTTAACGCAATGGTTTTTAATGGATTTTTTTTGTGCTGAAAAGCATTGATGCTGAAAAATGGCTGCTAACAGCCACCATTTGGGTTTATATAGCCACCGGGGCGCATGCTTGAGTGAGTTCGGGAATAAAAAAACGCCCCCAGAGTGGAGGCGTTTTTATTGGCTACCTAAACAGCTATTTACTCTTTGCCAATTTGGTAAATCTCGGTGCTATGCTCAACAATCTTTCCACTGCTGGCATCCACTTCCACCTTCATTTCACCATCCTTGGTTTTGATGTCGAACTCGTATGAAGCCGCACCATCAGGTTCGATTTCATATTCTGTCTCAACGATCTCTCCAGGAAAGGCTTCCAGAGCGGTTTTCTTGGCATCGGCTTCTGTAACCTTGAGTTTGGCTTTGAACAGAGGATCATCTGCGCTAGCCACTTCCTGCTCAACTTCAGTTACCTTGCCAGTTTTGGTGTTGACCTCAACATCCCATGCTTTGCCATCTGGAGTTTCAATGTCAAATTCATACACAGGTACCTTGTTTTCAAGCTTGAGTTCAACTTTGACTACTGTGCCGGCTTTCTCCTTAAGCGCAGCTTGTAAGGCTTTTTCAAGACTTACTTTTGTTTTTGGGAAAACCGTCTCTGCGGCTTGAAGGTTGCTGGTCAGGACGAATGCGCCAGCGATGATGGAAAACATTGCGAGTTGTTTCATGGTACTTCCTTTCTTTGATGACTATCGGTTTTGGCAACCGGTGAAGCCACCTGCCTAGGCTCAGGCACTTGAATTATAGCACTGCCAAGGCTTTGTGGGAGCTGTTGGGTTTGAGGTTTAGCAAAGAGTCACCACAGTGCGAGATGAATTAAATGCCCCTTTTAGCTTTATTTTAAGCGCTTAAAATGGTATTTTAACGGTCTTTGTAATCCATGTTTTTTGCTATCTTCTTTGCCCTCCGGCTCGATTTTTTTGTTGTATTTTGGTTGTCTTAACTATTGGAGTAATTATGGCTGTTGAACGTACCCTGTCTATTATCAAACCTGATGCAGTTGCAAAAAATGTAATTGGTCAGATTTACACCCGTTTTGAGTCTAATGGCTTGAAAATTGTTGCTGCCAAGATGGCACAACTGACACAAGCTGAAGCAGAGGGCTTTTATGCTGTGCATAAAGAACGTCCATTCTTTAAGGATCTTGTGAAGTTCATGATTTCAGGTCCAGTGATGATCCAAGCGCTAGAAGGCGAAGGTGCCGTATTGAAGAACCGTGACCTGATGGGCGCAACTAACCCTAAAGATGCAGCGCCTGGCACTATTCGTGCAGACTTTGCAGAAAGCATTGATGCGAATGCCGTGCATGGTAGCGACTCTGCAGAAAATGCAGCGATTGAGATTGCTTACTTTTTCGGTAAGATCTAAGTCTATACATGCTCAATCTGCTCAATCTTAATCAGCCCCAGCTCGTAGACTACTTCGTTGGATTAGGCGAGAAGCCTTTCCGTGCCAAGCAGTTAATGCGCTGGATGCATCACTTTGGGGTGAATGATTTTGAGCAGATGACGGATATAGCAAAAGTTTTACGTGAAAAACTTGCATTGCAGGCAGTCATTACTCCGCCTGTAGTGCAACTCGAACAAATCTCTGAAGACGGTACGCGCAAATGGCTGGTGGATTCCGGCAGCGGTAACGGCGTTGAAACGGTATTTATTCCCGAGGATGAGCGTGGCACTTTGTGCATTTCGTCGCAAGTAGGTTGTGCTCTGGAATGCACATTCTGCTCAACCGGTCGCCAGGGTTTTAACCGCAACCTGACTGTGGCGGAAATCATCGGGCAGCTCTGGCTGGCAAATAAGTCATTGAGGCAGGATCCCGACTACGGCTTGCTCTCCAAAGATGACCGCATCATCAGCAATGTGGTAATGATGGGTATGGGCGAACCGCTGGCCAACTATGACAACGTAGTCACTGCCATGCAGATCATGCTGGATGATTCGGCCTATGGCCTGAGTCGCCGCCGTGTGACACTGTCGACAAGTGGCTTGGTGCCCGCAATGGATAGGCTGAAGGAAGACTGTCCGGTGGCGCTGGCTGTTTCCCTGCATGCGCCAAATGATAAATTGCGCGATGAAATTGTCCCTATCAACAAAAAATACCCATTGAAAGAGTTAATGGCTGCCTGCCAGCGCTATCTGGTAAAGGCGCCGCGTGATTTCGTGACTTTTGAGTACGTCATGCTCGACGGAATCAACGATACTTTGCTACACGCCAAGCAATTGCTGGATGTGGTCAAAGATGTGCCTTGCAAGTTTAACCTCATCCCATTCAATCCATTCCCTAACAGTGGCTACGATACATCCAAGCCTGAAAACATCCGCGCTTTCCGGGATGTGCTGATGCAGGCTGGCTATGTGGTGACCACACGCAAAACGCGCGGGGAGGACATCGACGCCGCCTGCGGCCAACTAGCCGGCAAAGTGCAGGACAAAACCAAACGTACTTTGAAGAGAATCCCGCTGGAGATTGTGCAATGAGGAAGTTAGTTGTTGTTGCGGTCCTGCTATTGGCGGGCTGCGCTAACCAGCAGGAGCAGGGACGTCCATACTCTGGCAAAGAATCTGCGCAGCATGAGAGTGCGCGCATTCATACCGAACTGGGTGCGGGTTATCTTGGGCAGAACCAGGTGGCAGTCGCGTTGGATGAATTTAAAGAGGCTATCAGGATAGATCCAGGTTATGCACTGGCATATAACGGCCTGGGTATGGTTTACGCTTCCTTGAAAGAAGATGCCAAGGCCGATGAAAACTTCAAGAAGTCCATCCAGCTTGAACCCAGCAACTCTGAATCAAGAAACAATTACGGGACATTCCTGTGTTCGCGTAATCGCATCGACGAGTCCATTACGCAGTTTATGGAAGCGGTGAAAAACCCCTTGTACGCTACTCCTGGAGTCGCCTATGTGAATGCAGGCTTTTGCTCACTCAGGAAAAAAGATACGCTAGGTGCTGAGAAATACCTGCGGAAAGCGTTGGAAATTGACCCCTTAATCAACCAGGCAGCCTATCAGCTCGGCCAGATTTATTTTGAGCGTCAACAATATGAACTGGCGCGTAGTACCTTACAGAATGCTTTGCTGAATAATCCATCACCAGAAGTGCTGTGGCTGGCGATTCGCATAGAGCGCCAGCTGGGGAATAAAGACGCACTATCAAGCTATACCTTGGAACTGAGAAAAAGATATCCGAACTCAGCGCAAACCAAAGCGCTACTATCTGGGCAGTAATAATGAGCGAATCTCTAGACGCAGAAAATATTTCAGATGCAGCCAATAGTGAGCCTATGCCAAAGCTGGGTGAGCTGCTAAGTGAAAAAAGAGAAGAAAAAGGGCTGTCAATAGAGGACGTTTCTAATCGTTTGCGTCTTAGTGTGCGCCAGGTTAAAGCCTTGGAAGGCAACGATTTCGATGCTTTCCCCGAAGCAATGATGATGCGTGGTTTTTTACGCAACTATGCGCGTTTTCTTGAGATGGATCCTGAGCCATTGATGGAGGCTTATCGCGTTTATGTCCCAAGCGATGCGCCATATCGCATCAGTATTGAATCTTCCAATGTACTGTTACCCAGCCATGAGCAACGGTCGTGGGTAAAATACCTGCTGGCCGCTTTGCTACTGGCCCTGTTGGTTGGTGCCTGGATGTTCTATAGCGATTTTCAGTCACATAAAGAAATCAAGAAAACGGCAGAAGTGGTTTCTGAAGCAAGCACCGAAGCGGAGCTCCCTACTAATGCCGAACCTATGCCAGAGCCAGCTTTGCCGTTGGCCGAGCGCGCGCAATCGCCAGCGGAAGAGCCTGCGCAGTCGCCTGCACCCGCTATTGGTTCAAGTAACTCCAACACGGCAATGCCACCACAAGCTATTCCAGACACCCAAAGTGTTAGCCCGCCGGCAGATACACAGAAACAGGCAGCTGTTGCTACACCACAAAAATCTACAGCAGTAACGCCGGCATTAAAAGTAAAGTTTATTTTGACCGAGCAGTCGTGGATTAGCGTCATCGATCGCGATGGGAGGGAAATATTCAACAAGACCAAGGCCGCTGGCAGCGCTGATGAGGTGGAAGGGCAGCCTCCATTGAGGGTGATAGTCGGTAATGCAGCGGGTACCCAGGTTATCTATAAAGACAAACCCATTGATCTTGCTCCATACAGCAGGCTGAACGTAGCTAAATTAACTTTGTCTCTGGAGTAGTTGTGAGTTCACGTTCCAATATCATACGTCGCAGTACCGTGCAGGTCATGATCGGCCATGTGGCAGTTGGCGGCAATGCTTCAGTGGTGGTGCAATCCATGACCAATACCGATACGGCGGATGCTGAAGCTACAGTGCAGCAGATAATAGAGTTGTGGCAGGCTGGTTCCGAGGTTGTACGTATCACTGTGAATTCACCGGAAGCTGCTGCCCAGGTAGGCAATATCCGCCGCCAGCTGGATGCGCTGGGTTGCAATGTGCCGTTGGTGGGCGATTTTCACTATAACGGCCATAAGTTGTTAAGTGCTTATCCGGAATGTGCTGCTGCACTGGCTAAATACCGCATCAATCCTGGCAATGTGGGTAAAGGCTCCAAACGTGACGATCAGTTTGCCGCCATGATAGAAACTGCTATCCAGTATGACAAGCCAGTGCGCATAGGCGTGAACTGGGGTAGTCTGGACCAGGAGAAAATGGCGCGCATGATGGACGAAAATGCGCAACTGGCTGAGCCCATGTCTGCCGATGCACTGATGCGCGAAGCGCTTATCCAATCGGCGCTGGAAAGTGCGCAACAGGCTGAGGCCATCGGCCTGCCGCGTGACCATATCATTATTTCCTGCAAGGTTAGCGATGTGCAGGATCTGGTAACCGTTTATCGTGATCTAGCCAGCCGTTGTGAATATCCATTGCATCTGGGCTTGACCGAAGCCGGGATGGGCTCAAAAGGCATAGTGGCCTCCACTGCAGCACTTTCATTACTGCTGCAGGAGGGCATAGGCGATACCATACGCATCAGCCTGACCCCTGAGCCGGGCGAGTCACGCACCAGGGAAGTGATCGTGGCACAGGAAATCCTGCAGGTCATGGGCATACGCTCATTCACGCCATTGGTAACGGCCTGCCCAGGCTGCGGGCGTACTACCTCCACCTTTTTCCAGGAGCTGGCGCAGGATATCCAGCGCTACTTGCGAGAACAGATGCCGATCTGGCGTAAGCAGTATCCGGGCGTTGAGTCCATGAGCGTAGCCGTAATGGGCTGTGTGGTAAACGGGCCTGGTGAATCCAAGCTGGCTAATATTGGTATCAGCTTGCCGGGCACCGGCGAGGTACCGGTAGCACCAGTGTTTGTCGATGGACAGAAGACAGTGACCCTGAAGGGAGACGCGATTGCCGAGGAGTTTCAGGCTATCGTCGAGGATTACGTGCAAAAACACTACGCAGAGGGCGGTAAGCTACGCCAGGCAGTTGCCATACAAAAAGAATATAAAACCATTCCGCTCAAGGCTATCTAGGCCAGCGCGGATAATTGCCGAAACAGACTAATTCCCATGAGTGATAAATTCCAGAGTATCAAAGGCTTCTATGACATTTTGCCCGAGCAAACACCGCTCTGGCAAAAGCTGGAAGATACGGCTCGCCGTGTGTTATCCCAGTATGGTTATCGCAACATCCGCATGCCACTGGTGGAGTCTACCGATTTGTTTGTGCGCAGTGTAGGTGAGCATACCGATATCGTTGAGAAGGAAATGTACTCATGGGAAGACAAGCTCAATAGCGACAGGCTGACTCTGCGCCCGGAGGGCACTGCGGGATGTGTTCGCGCCGTGGTTGAGCATAGCCTGACCTATAACGGCCCGCAACGCCTATGGTACATGGGGCCTATGTTCAGGCATGAGAATGTACAAAAGGGCCGCCAGCGCCAGTTCCACCAGGTCGGGGTGGAAGCTTTTGGTTTTAACGGCCCTGATGTGGATGCCGAACAGATTTTGCTGCTTGCCCGCTTATGGCGTGAGCTGGGGATTGCCGATGTGGAGTTGCAGCTGAACAGTATAGGGGATGCCGCTGAGCGTGCCGAATTCCGTAAAGTGCTGATTGCTTATTTTGAAGGCCATGCCGACCTGTTGGATGAAGATGCCAAGCGCAGACTGCACACCAACCCTTTGCGTATATTGGACAGCAAGAACCCGCGCATGCAAGCCATGATAGAGGCTGCTCCCAGATTGATTGATAGTCTAGGCGAAGAAACCCGCGCACATTTTTCGGGTCTATGTAAACTGTTGGACGATGCCGGTGTCGCATATAAGCTGAATAGCCGCCTGGTGCGTGGTCTCGACTACTATAACCGGACCGTGTTTGAGTGGGTGACTACCAAGCTGGGTAGTCAGGGCACGATAGCTGGTGGCGGGCGTTATGACTCACTGGTCGAGCGACTGGGTGGTGATGCGACGCCAGCTTGTGGCTTTGGTATCGGTCTGGAACGCGTATTTCTGTTAATGCAGGAATATGGCATTGATGCTAAGAATACGCCGGATGGTTATCTGGTAAATGTGGGTGAGATAGCCGAACGCCAGGCCATGGGTATTGCTGAGAAGTTGCGGGATGCAGGTCTTTCGGTGGTAGTGCATGCCGGTGGTGGTAGCTTTAAGTCGCAAATGAAGAAAGCCGATCGCAGCGGGGCACGCTTTGCACTGATCATCGGTGAAGACGAGGCTGTTGCCAATGAGCTTACGCTTAAACCTATGCTGGGGGCAGGTGAGCAATTGCGCGTGAATGTACAAACAGCGATAGCGAAAATAATGGAAATCTCATCTGTCTGACAGGCCACTATGACTGAACTGCTGCGAATAGAAGGACTTACGGTCTGCCCGGTAGCTTCCCCCGATCGTTTGCTCGTCAATAATGTTTCCTTTAGTCTGGAGTCAGGTAAAACCACCTGTGTAGTAGGCGAGTCCGGTAGCGGGAAAAGCCTCACAGCCTTGTCTGTGATGGGTTTGTTATCCAAGCAGCTACAGCGCAGTCAGGGCAAAGTGATTTTCCAGGGACAAGACCTTGCTAACCTGAGTAACGAGCAAATGCGACAGATCCGTGGACGCAAGATAGGCATGATCTTTCAGGAGCCCATGACTTCGCTGAATCCGGTATTGACGGTGGGTTATCAAATAGGAGAGAGCCTGACGGTTCATCTGGGCCTTAAAAATCACGCTTTGAAAGCCAGGGTAGCGCAGCTTCTTGAGCAAGTGGGTATCCCGCCAAGCCGTGCTAGCAGTTACCCTGATGAGTTATCCGGAGGGCAGCGCCAGCGCGTGATGATAGCCATGAGCATAGCTTGTGAGCCAGCCATGCTGATAGCCGATGAGCCTACTACTGCGCTTGATGTCACCGTGCAAGCACAAATCCTCAAGTTGCTGGATGAGCTTAAGACGCGCATGAATATGGGGATGTTGTTCATCACCCATGATTTTGGGGTGGTGGCCGATATTGCCGATGACGTGGTCGTGATGTTCCGAGGCGAGATCGTTGAGTCCGGTCCTGTCGATCAGGTTCTGGAGAATCCGCAGCATCCTTACACCAAAGCGCTATTGGCATGTGTGCCGGATGCTGAAGGCAAAAATCCGCTGAAACCCATTGATTATTCGTGGCTACAACAAAGCGGGGTGGTAGCGTGAGCGAATTTATACTGACTGCCCGTAATCTAAATAAAACGTATCGCCAGCGCAGCGGCAAGTTTGGGTTTGGCAGCACGCTAGTAAAAGCGCTGGATGATGTCAGCATCAACTTGCGGGCAGGCTCAACCCTGGCAGTTGTGGGCGAATCTGGTAGTGGAAAATCCACCTTGGCAAGATGTCTGTTACAATTGCAGCCCCTTGATAGCGGTGAAGTGCTGTTCCAGGGCATGGATCTGGCCAAATTATCAAGTAATGACCTACGGCAACAACGGCGGCATTTGCAGATGGTGTTCCAGGATCCATTCGCGTCACTTAATCCGAGAATGCGGGTTGGCCAGATTGTCGGTGAAGGCTTGTTGGTACATAAGCTAGGTAGCCCTACCGAACAGCAGCAGATGGTGCTGCAGATGCTCAAGCGCGTAGGTCTGGCTGAAGCCGATATGCAGAAGTATCCGCATGAATTTTCCGGGGGGCAGCGTCAGCGTATTGGCATTGCCCGTGCCTTGGTCTTGCAGCCTAAAGTGATTGTATGCGATGAGCCGGTATCGGCGCTGGACGTGTCGATACAAGCACAGATATTGTTGTTGCTGAAAGAGCTGCAACAGGAAATGAATTTAAGTTATCTGTTTATTAGCCACGATTTGCGCGTAGTGCGACATATTGCAGATGAAGTTGCAGTAATGCACCAAGGAAAAGTGGTGGAATTTGGAGAGATAAATGATATATATCAATCTCCTAAAAATGAATATACAAGTAATTTATTAAAAGCAATTCCTGGCCGAAAACGCCAGAAAAACAAGATGCAGCAAAAACAGGATAGTCACCATCAGGCTATCGGTGAACAAACAATCTAGGGAACGTTATGGCACTCGATTTAGAAGAACAGGATCAATTAGACGCACTTAAAACCTGGTGGAAAACATATGGCAACATGGTGAGTACTGCCGTCGTTGTGGTTGCCGTGTGTTTCGCGGGATACCGTGGCTGGGAATACTACCAGCATCAGCAGTCAGTTAAGGCATCCGCCAGGTACGAAGCTTTGGGTTTAGTGGAAAAAACAGACGTCAAGGCGATTAAATCCATTTCATCGGAGCTGATGGAAAAGTATCCTTCTACACCCTATGCAGCACGTGCTGCCATTGCTGCCGCGCAGTCCAACTACCTGACTAAAGATATTAAAAGTGCCAAGGCCCAGCTGGAATGGGCAGTGAAAAACGCTAAGGAAGATGCCGTGAAAGCGGTTGCCCTGCTTCAGTTGGCGGCTTTGCAGGTTGAGGAAAAAGAGTTCGATGCAGCGTTGAAAACCTTGGGTGAACAGCATGATGCTGGTTTCGATGGTCTGTTTGCCGATCTTAAGGGTGACGTTCTGGCCGCACAAGGCAAGAAAGCTGATGCAAAACTGGCTTACCAGGATGCTCTCAGCAAGCTGGATGCACAGGGTAAATACCACCGCTACACTGAATACAAGCTGGAAGCGTTGGGGAGCTGAGCTTGACTGAGTCCAACAAGGTTAAGTCCGGTTTGCGTGTCGTCACGCTGGTAGCTCTCGCTTCGATCATGATGGCGGGCTGTACTGCGATAACAGACATAAAGACCGATATTTCTGAACGCATGTTCGGGCGTGAACTGGCCGATCCTCCTGCTGAGCTTGTCGAATTCAAGGCCAGCATTCAGCCCAAGGTGATGTGGAGCTACAAGATTGGTGCAGCTGAGGATTATGATTTCGCAGCAGCTACCGAAAGTGGCTCGGTGTATGTTGCCAGTGCTTCGGGAGAAATTGCCAAGCTGGATGCCGGTAACGGGAAACCAGCCTGGCGTATCAGCGCTGGCGAAAAGCTATCGGGTGGAGTAGGCCTTGGGCCTGACCTGGTATTGGTTGGTACGCCAAAAGGGCAGGTGATAGCCTATAACCAGTCAGGCAAGCTGCTTTGGAAATCCAAGGTAAGCAGTGAAGTGCTCAGCGTGCCGCGTGTGGATGATGGTGTGGTTGTAGTGCGTTGCGGTGATAGCCGGATTTTCGGCATCAATGCGGCAGATGGCGCCCGCAAATGGGTGTATGAACGTGCTACCCCGGCGCTTAGTCTGCGTAGCAGTGCTGGAGTGGTGGTGGATGGTGGTGCGGTATACGCCGGCTTTGCCGGGGGTAAGCTTATAGCCCTGCGTGCAGAGGATGGCAAAGTGATATGGGAAGTGTCAGTAGCCCAACCTAAAGGCGCCACCGAAATTGAACGTATTGCCGACATTACCAGCCTACCTGTAGTCGATGGGCCATTGGTATATGCCGTTGCGTATCAGGGTAAAGTTGCAGCGGTAGATCGTGCCGCCGGGCGGGTAGCGTGGAGCCGCGATATTTCCAGCTACACTGGCTTGAACATGGAGGTTGCTCGTGTCTATGTTACTCACACGGGTGGTGCTATTTATGCGCTGGATTTTTCTACCGGTAAAACATACTGGCGCCAGGGTGAATTACTCAATCGCAGATTAACTGCCCCTCTGCCTATGGGCGGAGTGATTGCCTTCGGCGATATACAAGGGTATGTACATTTCCTGGATAGGGAAGACGGTTCATTTTCTGGCCGTGTCCGTACTGAAGATAGCCCAATCCTGCCTCAAATGACCGCGCTCGGGTCTAATGGTTTGTTAGTGCAAACCCGTAATGGCAGTCTTTACGCCATCTCTCTGAAATAGGCCTATGTTACCTACCATCGTTCTAGTAGGCCGACCCAATGTCGGCAAATCTACCTTATTCAACCGACTTACTAAAAGCCGTGATGCCCTGGTGGCGGATTTGCCGGGCCTGACCCGTGATCGCCACTACGGACGCGGAGTCGGTGGCACCAAGCCGTTCCTGGTCGTAGATACCGGCGGTTTCGAGCCCTTGGCCGAGAGCGGTATCATGAAGGAAATGGCCAAGCAAACCTTGCTGGCCATTGATGAGGCCGATGTGATCGTGTTTGTGGTGGATGGCAGGCAAGGCGTCAGTCCTCAGGATAAAGTGATTGCAGACCGTTTGCGCAAAAGCCAGCGTCCGGTGTTGCTCGCAGTTAATAAGACCGAAGGCATGCAGCGCGCCATCGTCAGTGCCGAGTTCCACGAATTAGGGTTGGGTGAGCCGCTGTCTATTTCCTCTGCGCATGGCGAAGGTGTGCGCGATCTGGTTGAGCTGGCACTTGAACCCTTTGGTGAGCCTGAGCCGGATGAAGATAACGAACAAACACGCGTCCCCATGGTGGCCATTGTCGGCCGACCCAACGTAGGCAAGTCGACGCTGGTCAATGCGCTGCTCGGCGAAGAGCGCGTGATTGCCTTTGATGAGCCAGGCACTACCCGCGACTCCATTCATATTGACCTGGAGCGGGATGGCAAGCGTTATACCATCATTGACACGGCTGGCGTACGCAAGCGCGGCAAGGTATTCGAAGCGATAGAAAAGTTTTCTGTTATCAAGACCATACAGGCGATTGAAGAAGCCAATGTGGCGATTCTGGTGGTGGATGCACAAGAGGGCATTACCGAGCAGGATGCGCACGTAGCGGCTTATATCCTGGATACCGGGCGCGCCTTGGTGGTCGCGATCAATAAGTGGGATGGCCTAGAAGAAGACCGCCGCGACTGGATCAAACGCGAGATAGACCGCAAACTGCAATTCCTGGATTTTGCCAAGTTCCACTATATTTCCGCGCTTAGGAAAAAAGGGTTGCCCGAGCTGTTTACTTCAGTGGATGGCGCTTACAAGGCTGCTTTTGCCAAACTATCGACGCCGCAACTAACCCGGGTTTTAATTGATGCGACTACTCAGCATCAGCCGCCGATCAGCAAGGGCATACGCCCAAAGCTGCGTTATGCGCACCAGGGTGGTAGCAATCCACCGATAGTAGTGATACATGGTAACCATGTGGATGGGGTAAAAGACAGTTACAAGCGTTTCCTGGAAGGTGTGTTCCGCAAGACTTTCCAGCTGACAGGTACGCCTCTGCGTGTGCAGTTTAATCAGGGTGCCAATCCTTTTGCCGAAACTGATAAGCGTGTGAAGGGGGAAGGTATTGTGAGCATGCGTCGCCGCAAGACTGCGCAGCGTGCTGAGCTTAATGCGCGTAAGAATGAAGATGATCCCAAGGCTAAAAAAAGGCCTGTAGTAGCACCTCCAAAGCCTGCCGTAAAAAGAAGAACTACAAAAAGATAAGCGGGCTGGCGTTCTGTTTGCCAGGCTGGCAAGCAGAACGCGCCTTAGTAGTACTAAGCCTAGTTTACTTGTAGTACAGGCTCTCCCAGAATTTCCACCAGACACGCTCATCGCTAGGGACAGCAGTACCCAGCATAGGGCTGTTTGGATAGTTGGCCTGCAGTACCCTGAAAGTATCCTGTTTGAGATCTTCCATTTCCAGCAGGTCATAGGCGCTAATGGTAATCACCAGCGCTTCTTCGACTGCTGGGGTTTCCGAGTAGTTTTGCAGTACATATTTACAGCGATTGATGGCTGCAACGTAAGCTTTGCGTTTCATGTAATAGCGTGCCACATGCAGCTCGTGGCTAGCCAGGCTATTTGCCAGGTAAGTCATGCGCAACGTTGCATCCTTGACATAGCGGCTGTTGGGATAGCGCGCCACCAGGTCTTTTAACGAGAGGAACGATTCACGCAGTGTTTTCGGGTCGCGGTCGTCGATTTGCTGTTTTGTCAGCTTTTCTACGATGCCGCGCTCGTTAAATGTAGCCAGGCCCTTGATGTAGTAAGCGTAGTCGACATTGGGGTGGTTGGGGTGCAGCTTGATAAAGCGATCCGCCGTGGCGATGCAGGAAACAGGATCGTTTTTCTTGTAATATGCGTAAGCGGTTTCCAGCTGAGCCTGGGTGGCATAACGGCCGTGCGGAAAACGTGACTCAATGATCTTGAAGTACTTGATGGCTTTTTCGTAATCACGTTTTTTCATGAACTCTTCGGATTCGGCATAGATGCGATCTGCTTGCCAGCCCTTAGTTTCGTCCAGTTCGGTCGGTGCGCCAAAGATGCTGCAGGCAGAAAGCCACGATGTCAGCAAAACTGCTGCAATAAACGCTACACTATGTTTCATTTAACTCAATCCAATAGACAGATAGCAAGATTATAACCGATGACCGAAACCACTCCTATTACTCTCACCATTCCCCAAGATTTAGGCGGTTTGCGCCTGGATCAGGCGCTGCAAAAGCTCATGCCTGAGCACTCCCGCTCGCGCCTGCAAAGCTGGATCAAGGATGGCCTGGTCACGATCGCCAGTGAAGCGACTACCTCCAAGACCAAAGTGTGGGGGGGCGAGAAGGTGCAAATAGTGCCGCAGGCCGTTCCCGAACATAGCGCATTCAAGGCGCAGGATATTCCCCTTGATATTATTTACGAGGATGACCATATCCTGGTCATCAACAAACCGGCAGGCATGGTGGTGCATCCGGCCGCAGGCAACTGGGAAGGCACTTTGCTTAATGCACTGCTCTATCATGTGCCGCAGGTCAAGGATCTGCCACGCGCTGGTATCGTGCACCGGCTGGATAAAGACACGAGCGGTCTACTTGTAGTAGCAAAAACTCTTGAAGCACAAACCAGCCTGGTGAGACAGCTGCAGGCGCGTACCGTGAAACGCGAATACCGTGCCATCGTATGGGGGCAGGTGTGGCGTAATGGGGCGATAGACCAGCCGATCGGGCGTGATCCGCGTTCACGTACCAAAATGGCCATTAATCGCATGGGTAAGCCTGCGGTTACGCGTTATGAAGTATTAGAGCGATTTGCTGTGCACACATATCTACGTTGCGTGCTGGAAACCGGGCGTACCCACCAGATCCGCGTGCATATGCAGCACCTCAAAGCCCCCATGGTCGGCGACCCTATCTACGGCATGCGCGGCATTGTTCCCATCCGCCTGATGACGCAAACCCTGCGTGATACGCTGGATGGTTTCAAGCGTCAGGCTTTGCATGCGATCAAATTGGGTTTGATCCATCCTCATACCGAGCAGTTCATGGAGTGGCAAATCGAGCTGGCTCAAGATATGAAAACCCTGCTGGAAGCCATGCGGGTTGAAGTTGCTGCAGTGAATGAGCCATTCGAATTCAGTACCGAGCCCTACTTATCTGACGAGGACATGCTGGAGGACGAAGACGACTTTATGGAGGATGATGACGATGTTGAGTAAAGACGACCTCATATTCCCGGATTGGCCCGCGCCCGCCCATGTGAAATCATTGCAGACCACACGCAACGGCGGCCTCAGCGTAGCGCCTTACCATAGCCTAAACCTCGGCGGCCATGTCAGCGATGACGCCATGACTGTTGCTGCAAACCGCCAGTTACTCAACCCCTATGTGCCTAGTGAGCCTTTATGGCTTGAGCAAGTGCATGGCCTCACTGTAGTCAACGCTGCTACCGCCAGTTGCTTACCCCAAGCGGATGCTTCATATACCGACCACAAAGGAGCCGTCTGCGCCGTAATGACAGCCGACTGTTTGCCGGTGCTGCTATGCGACGAGGCTGGTACTGAGGTTGCAGCCGTACATGCAGGCTGGAAAGGCTTGCTGGACGGGGTGATTGAGGCATCGGTAAAAGCCATGAAATCACCGCCGCAACAGTTATTAGCCTGGCTTGGCCCGGCAATAGGGCCAAGCGCTTTTGAAGTCGGTGATGATGTGCGCGATGCTTATATCCAGCGTGATGCAAAAGCGGCTGAGGCTTTTGTACCGCATGGAGAAGGCAAATGGCTGGGAGATATCTACCAGCTGGCAAGACAGCGTTTAAACAAGCTGGGCGTGACGCAGATTTATGGCGGTGGCTTATGTACCTATACCGATGAAGCACGTTTTTTCTCGTTCAGGCGGGATGGCGTCACTGGGCGCATGGCGACACTCATCTGGCTAGAAGCGAATTAAAGCGGGTTTCAAATATTCTGGCCAACTCTCCAAAGCACGCCAGCCGGATCATCAAAAGTAAAGTCTCGCATCTTCCACGGCTGCACAGCCACCTCTGAAACCTTGCTGCCATATTTTTCGGCAATATTGGCATCTGTAACCTGTTTATGCCAGGCATCTACATCGACGACCAGCAAGTGCATCATGAAGTTGTCGGCATAGGTTTTTACGTAGTAGTCTTGCAATAAAAACGCACAATGTTCGAAGCAGAAATTAAGCGACACCGCCACCTTCTGATTTCTTCTCAAAGCCAATGTCCTTGTAAAACTGCTGGGATAAGGCGAAGTCTTTAGCTGGGACGAATGCCTTGATTTCTATGCTTTTTAGATTGCTATTCATTTCAGGCCCTAGTTAACTTTTGTGTATTCTTATTGATTTCCTACACCACGTCTAGCCACCATGACAGGTGGGCCGCCATCCGGGTGTTCCAGCATTGTGCAGGACAAGTCGAAACAGGCCTCTACCGTTTGTGGCGTGACAATTGTTTGCACACTGCCGATGATTTGCAGCCTGCTGTCTCTAAGTAAAGCAATGCGGTCTGCGTATAAAGCTGCCAGGTTGAGGTCGTGCACAATGGCGACTACGGCCACATCGCCTTTTTGCGCCCACTGGCGGGCGATGCTGAGGATGCGGTGCTGCTGACGCGGATCCAGTGCGGCGGTGGGCTCGTCCAGTAATAACAATCTCGGCGTATCAGTAGGCTCCCATATCTGCGCCAGTACCCGTGCCAACTGTACGCGGGCCTGTTCGCCACCGGAAAGCGTAGTGTAGATGTTCCCGGCAAGGTGACTAGCATCCACTTCCGCCAGGGCAGCTTCGGCAATCCTGACATCCAGTGGGCGAGTGGCCCCCAGGTGGTGAGGGTGGCGACCCAGCAAAATCACTTCCAGCGCAGTGTAATCAAAGCTGACATCACAACGCTGTTGCAACAGGCTCCGGTGACGCGCCAATGCAAGCATATTCCATTGTGCAATCGGTTTACCATGCCAGCTGATATTGCCGCTGCTGGGTGGCAGTTCGCCGCTAATCAAACGCATTAGTGAGCTTTTGCCAGCGCCGTTAGGGCCGCAAATGGTTACTACCTCGCCGGGATGCACATTGAAGCTGATGTCATCGACCAGCCAGCGATGGCCTATCGATAGGCTGACATTGTTGACTTCAAGCATTTGTGTTCTCCAACGGTTAAAGGCCTATCCTGCGACGCATGCGAAATAGCAGCACCAGAAAGAAAGGTACGCCAAGCAGGGCGGTCACTATCCCCACCGGGATTTCCACCGGGCTGGCGATGGTGCGGGCCAATAGGTCTGACAGCAATACCAGTATTGCGCCGACCAGTGCGCTGGCTGGCATTAGCAGGCGTTGGTCTGGTCCGCAGGCCAACCTGACCAGGTGTGGTGCGACCAATCCGACAAAGCCAATGATGCCGGTGACCGAGACCACAGCACCTACGGAGAGGGCTATGCAGCTGATGCAGAGTCGGTTGAGCTTGCGCATGGATACGCCCAGCAGTTGGGCCTGTACCTCACCCAGCGCCAGCGTATTGAGAGCACCTGCTTGCCTGAGCAGAATCGCCACCGGGATGCCAGACAGGCAGGTGACCATGCCCACCATGGGCCAGGTGGCGGCTCCCAGGCTACCTAGTGACCAGAAGTTGAGGCTACGCATCTGCACGTCGGTGGCGACAAAAGTTAGCAGACCGATGAAGGCGATACATAGCGAACTTATGGCTATGCCGGCGAGCAGCATCAGGGCAACAGAGGTGCGGCCTTGGCGGGTGGCGATGGCAAAGATGAAAATGGTGACGCCCAGGCTGCCGATAAAAGCGAATACAGGTAAAGCGAACTCTCCGATAATGCTTTGCAGGCTTGCCATCCATGAGCCGCCCAGCACAATGGCGATGGCAGCGAATACTGCTGCTCCGCCTGACACCCCAACCAGGCTGGGCTCAGCCAGCGGGTTGCGCAACAAGGCTTGCATCGCCGCGCCTGATACCGCCAGCGCAGCACCGGTTAATATGCCCAGGCCCAAACGAGGCAGGCGTATGTTCCATAGCACCATCGCCTGCTGCATGTGCTCTGGTGCAATGGCATTCCACGCGGCAGAAAAGGGTGGGGCGGCAAGCAGTTGTAACACCCGCAAGGATGGAATATCTACTGCCCCTAGTCCCGCTGACAGGATTAATGTGACGATGAGTGCTACAAACAACGACAGTAATATGCTGCTGCGTCTATTAATGAGTGGATGAGATTGGGCAAGCAACGGGATGGTAGTTGATGCACTCATGGTTGGCGGACAGCTTTTGATAGCTCTGCGACGAGGCCAGGCAAGCGCGGTGTAAAGCCCAGCAGCAATAGCGAATCCATGCTGATGACGCGCTTGGCCTTACCGGCAGGGGTCATGCGTAAGCCCGGTTTGTCCAGGAACATATCCAGGCCGCCGCTTGCCTGTATGCCTTCATGGGTAGTGATAATGACCTCAGGTGCCGCGGCCACCATGGATTCTGCAGTCAGCGGTTTGTAGCCTTTGAACTGGCCGGCCATGACGTTATCTGCATGTATCAGTTTGATCACGGCATTCGCCGCAGTCTCGTCACCAGCAGCTTGCGGACTTTTCCCCGTGTGGTCCAGCACAAACAGTACGCGTGGACTATTTTTAAGGTCGGCAACTTTGGCATGCACGTTACGCCATGCAGCTTCGTATTGTGAGGCCACTTTTTCCGTATTGGCTGCCTGTAGTTGCTTGCCTATCAGGCGGATATTACTGGCTACATGTTCCGGGGTGTAGCCCTCCGGCAGCTGGATGACCTTGACGCCGGCGTTACGTACCTGGTCCAGCACGTTGAGAGGCCCAGCGCCCGCATCGGCGATAATCAGGCTGGGCCGCATAGACAGCAGGCCCTCTGCTGACAGCGTACGCATGTAGCCGATTTTTGCCAGCTTGTTCGCCTGCTCGGGGTAGTAGCTGGTGATGTCGCTGGCAATGATTTCATCGCCTTTGCCTAATGCATACACTATTTCAGTCACCGCTCCACCCACAGTCAGCAGGCGTTCCGCAGCTTGTGCTGACAGATTGGTCAGCACAAGGGCAGCACCGAAGAGAAACAGGTTGATGTTCATGCGTATACCTTTACTCTTCAGCCAACAATGGCAAAGCGGCAACAATATTGCGCCAAGCCTCGAGCTCGGGCTTACCAGGTTTACGCTCACCAAAAAACTGTGCCATGAGCTCACCATCGGCATCGTAAAGCTCCAGCGAGGTCACTATGCCATCATCAGTCGGCTTCTTGACTACCCAGCTCTCCGCAATGAGATCCATACGCAGGTGCAGGTTAAAGCCTTCATCCATGACGTTAATCCAGTTGCCCATTTCCACTACGTTTTTGATTGGGCCGGTATGAATCTGGATATTGCCCGGGTTGCCGACAAAGCACATGATGCTGGTGCCATCTGCCGCTGCCGCTTCCAGCATGGTTTTAACAGCGCGGTTACTGGCACGGTCGGCAAAGCCGGCAGGCGCTAAATGCATACCCTGGATACGGCTTACGCCAAATTTCCTGAGCACAGTGAAGAAGTCATGGGTATCTTTCATTGCGAGCCAGGCATGGGCAAAACCGTGGCTATCAATTTCACTGTCCGGTTTGGTGGGTTCCGGTTTTGGTAATGGCGAAACTGCTTGGCCCGGTGATTGGTCCGGGTGCTCGAATGCTTCTATCAACCATTGCCAGCCCTCCAGGCTGCTAAATTCCTTGAGGTGGATTTTATGGATAGCGCTACCGCTGGCATCATAAAATTGCAGGTTGCGCAGAGTGCCTTTCTCAGTCTGCTCAGTCACGGCATAACCATGCTTCCAGTGCGAGTAGAAAATGCGCATATCAATGTCCCGGCCAAGCACCATGCCGACATGATCGTATGAAACATTCTCGTAACTGCCGATTTTCTCGTGCACAGTACTTTCGTTGCGCGTGAGGGCCATGACTCGGCCAAGCTTGGGTACGGCGGCGATAATTTCATGAAATGGCCCCCGCAGGCGGATAGCCTCACGCCCAACAGCATTGGCGATTGCTTCGCCTTCACTGATGCCTAATGCCTGCGCCGCCTCGCGGTTACGCAACTTCCTCTCCTGCTTGATATCGTGGAACGCCTGATATTGCACTTCATGGTTGGCTAGCTGTGACATGGTGGTCTCCTTAGGTAAATTAATAAGATCGTGGGGGGTTAGTAGGTTAGCTCTGCGACAAAACGTAGATTGCGTCCCGGAGCGGGGAGGCCAATACTGCCGCCAAAGCCGCCATCGAGGTTGTATTGCTTGTTGGCAAGGTTTTCGCCGATGAGCCGCAAGCCGAGGTTGGGCGTGGGGCGGTAATGGATGCCGGCGTTAAATAGCTCATAGCCGTCCTGCTTGCCAAATACCAGGCTGCCATCGCCTATATCGCCGGAAAGCACAACGGTGCGGCTTGAGACTTTGCGGTAACCGACATTAATATTAAGCGTACTGCTGATATCCGCGCCCAGCGTGACACTGAGGGCATTGCCGGGAACCGTGTACAGTGGAAAGCGGCCTTGCTGGTTATAGAGAAGCTCGGTAGGCAAGAATGTAGTCGGCACCCTCAGGTCAGTTGAAATGCTGCCGGCTGTGCGAGAGTAAGCCATCCTGCCGTATACCATGCGATAGCTCATGGTGTTCTCGAACTCGATGCCATTACGCGTTTCCTTACCACGCTGCACGATTTCGCCATCGGTAGTTTCGCCCAATGAGTAGAGAAGTCTTGAAGTATGGATATGGAAAAAAGTGAATTTGCTGGTTAACTGTGCAGCAGAATTAAACAGGCGCGGGTTCTGATAACTGATGCCAGCCTCGGTAGACTCTGACAATTGCGGTTTGTAAAGTCCGCCGCAAATGCCGGAGGCTGGGCCGCTAGGCATATTGTAGGCAGTGCAGCGGCTACCAAACCCTCCCTGGCTGAAGTACTCGTCCAGTAGCGGTGGGCGAAAGCCCTGACCATAATTACTAAATAGGGTTAGTCTCTTGGGAATAATGTCGTAAGCCAGGCCTAGATTATAGGTGCGCTGGTTGAACTCAACCTTGGTTGCTTCATTATTTTGCTGCAGTATTTTTTCGGTGCCGCCAGCGGCTTCTACCGTGACTTTATCCCAACGCACGCCTGGGATAATGCTGAGTGCACCAAGTACAAAGCGCGGTTGCAGGTAAACGGCATGGGTAGTTTTAGTACCGGGAGGTGCAGCGGCGTTGAATCCATCGGGGTATCTGGCTTTGTTGTAATTGATGTTCTCCGATACCCGTGTGACATCGCGCTCACTTTGATTGTATTGAAAGCCTGCCAGCAAAGCTGCCTGGAAATAGTCACCCTCGTATATCCTGGATTTGTTGGCGATATCTACCGTGGCCGTTTTGTAGTTATAGATATCAGTCAGGTTACCTGCGCATAGTGCATTGAAGGGTGCGGTAGTCACTGGAATGCCATTGCCATTGTTGGTATAAAAAACGGTGCCTTTGCAAAACGTGAATTTAGGATTGGTAAAAGTGCTCTCTTGCGGCGGTATAGAATCTTCGAGATTGGTATGGCCTCTACCATAGGTCGCTTTTAAGTCTATCCAGCGGTTGTCTGGCGTGAAGCGCAAGGTCTCTGACCAAGTCATGTCATCAATGCTGCGCAAAACATAACCAAAACCAGCTGGGCCGCTACCAGTCGCATCGTATGGTTGCAGGCCGCTATCCTGAAATGACACGATAGAGGTAGTCAGCTGAAGATTGTCTGTTGGAAACAGGCTGACCTTGAGTAGCTTTGAAATGGATTGAATGGCTGAGGTCGATAGTTTTGAGCCATCCGCCAACGTGATGTCGTTGGACTGGCGGTTGGAATAGTTATAGAGGATATCGATGCGCTCATGCGGTCGGCCATACACCATGTACGATCTTGAGTATTCGTCGTTATTGTTGGCGTAGCCGAATTTGGCGCGTGCGCCGTACTTCTGCCCGGGCTTGAGCAGGTCGGCGGCATCCTTGGTAGTGGCGATAATGGTGCCCCCAAGTGACCCAGCACCGCTGGTGATTTGCGGCCCGCGTTGTACTTCTATGGATTTGAGTAACTCCGGTTCGATGAATGTGCCGCCCATGCGGTATTTCTCGAATCCCTTGCTTACGCCATCCACTTTCACAGCCACATCCTCGGTGTCGGTGTAGCCGCGCACATTGAAGGTCATACCACTAGGCCGTGGGCCGCCACTGACGCCTACACCCGGTACATCGCGTATCGCATCGAAAATGGTTGCAGGCTGTGTACGCTCCAGGTCTTTAGCCGTGATGGTGGTGATGGATTGCGTAGGGTCTATGCTGGTGTCCTTGATGCTCGCTGCATTGACGCTGACTTCAGGCAGCATAGATGCCGTTTCTTTTTGCGCTTCGCTTGCATTCGCCTTGGGATTTTCCTGTTTACTTGTATCCTCTGCCGGTTTTTGCATGTGTTGCGGATTATCTGTCGAGCTTGCCTCTGCAGAATGGGCTGATTTCGGCTCAACCATTAGCAGTATCGCCAGCCACCCCAGCGAGATTGCAATCAGGGATATTTTGTCCTGTGGTTTCATGGTGGTTTGTTATGGGTGGGCTTAAGTTGGCGGTTTAAACTCTCGTTACCTGTGACGGTAACGAGAGTGGATCATTTAGGCGGTAGTTGGTTTCTGGGCATGCTTGCGACGCATGAACCCGATTAATCCAAGTCCTGCTACCATCATGGCGTAGCTTTCAGGTTCCGGTACTGCTGCAGCTACCGTGGACAGGCTGACCTGGTCAAGCAGTACATGAGGTGCCGCGGCACTGAACTGGAATGTGTAGAAGTCACCGGCAGTAACGTTGCTCCATTTCCAGTAAACCTCCTGCTCAATACCTTGTGAAGCATTGCTGTTATATGCCAGCACGCTCGTGGCAATAACACCGTTCAATGTTGCGGTAGTTGCCAGGGTATTGCCTTGGGTAGCAGCACGCAGATAGACATCAAAAATGCCGCTAGTGGCATCCAGCGTGGCTGTGAATGTGGCAATGCTGTTGAAGGTGTAGATGTCACCACCAAGCAGCATAGAGCCGGGGGTGCCCGTCAGTGTGCCATTGCTGCCCAATTCCGGCGTTGGGTTGTTGGTGGTTGAGGTGAAGGTAGTCCATTCCGCGTACTCACTTAGTGCGCTGGAGCCCCATGGGGTGGCTGTGTCCCAGGCGTTTGCGGTCGCAGAAGCGGATGTGCTGAATGCAATGCCTGACGCAAGTGCAAGCAACGATAATTTTGAAGTGAATGACATAGGGTTCCTTTAGATAAAATAGGTCCCCACATCCGGGCGATGAATGCCGGGATGTGGGGAGTACAACGGGATGTTATTGTTTTTTGGTGCGGCGACGTGCCATAAAGCCCATCAGGCCCAAACCTGCCAGCATCATGCCGTAGGTTTCAGGCTCCGGTACTGCGGTTACCGGGCTGGAAGGGATAGTGGGGGCCGATGACAGGGCAACAGTCGCCAGGGCAAGTTGATCCAGGCTCATGCTGCTTTCTGTAGCGCCAAAGCGGAAGGTATAGAGTGAGCTGCCTGAGACATTGCTCCACTTCCAGAACGATTCGACTTCATCGCCACCGAAACCACCAAGGGCGGCTACTAATGTACTTGTCTTAGTTGCGGCGACGCCATTGAGTGTAGCGGTGGCAACTGGCGTAGTACCTAATGTGCCGATGCGCAGGTAAACATCAAATAAGCCTGATGTGCTACCAGCCAGGGTGGCGGTGAAGTTGGTTGCTGCGGAGAAGCTGTAGATATTGCCGCCACCGGTGAGGAATGCCATGCCGGTGTTTTCCTTGACGCTGCCAGTGCCGCTGCCGACCACTTCTGGTGTTGTGTCGGTTGTGCCGCCAAACACATTCCATGCGGCAAACTCACTTAATGTGGAGGTGCCCCATGGATTGGCGGTGTCCCATACGTCACTGGTAGCAAATGCTGAACCGCTGAATGCGATTCCTAAAGCCAGGGTTAATGCTGATAATTTAGTAGAAGCGTTCATAATAATACCTCGTAGATAATGCCGTTGACCCTTCCTCATGAAGGCGCTTGCTGGCGATAAATTCAACAGTACAATCCACGGTCTCACACCGTCGGACAATTGCGGATAGCCAATTGCTGGCTATCAAAACGTGTAGGACTACTCAGGTGTTATTAACTTGCCTGGTGACTCTGCTGCTTCAGTACCTTGTGGTTGAAAGTCCACCACAAAGCGATATTGCTTGCCGCAATCGAGGATGACTTCTTTTTGCCCTCTGCGCAGCAGGCGCATATCAACTCTTAGCGTACCAAAGCCATCGTGCTTCAACAGCTCGTCGAATAACTGAAGCAGGCATACTTTTACGGGTGCTTTGTTTGGCAGCATATTTTTGCTTGCTAGTGGTAGCTAGTTAATCAATGACATTTAAATGATAATCATTCTCATTAAATAATGCAAGAGCTAGTTGAAAGCGCAAACTTGTGCTGGTTATTTTGTATATCCCGTATAATTGCGCGCTATGTCTACATTACTTGCAATTATTTCAACCAGCCTGGCTGGTGGTATTTTAAGCGTCATCTGTGCTGCGTTCGTTGCTTTGAATGCCCGTACTGCATGGGTCCCCATGTTAATCAGTTATGCCATCGGGGCGTTACTGGGTGCGGTATTCCTGGAGATTTTGCCTCATGCATTTTCAGTGGCGAGTAGTATTGAGAGTATGGCTGCTACGGTGTTGCTTGGCATCCTGCTGTTTTTTATCCTGGAAAAACTAGTGCTGTGGCGACATTGCCATGGCGATGAGTGCGAAGCGCATGTGCACCATGATCATGTACATCCCGAGCATGATCATGGCCGTACCGGCTTGATGATTATGGTGGGCGATACCTTCCATAACTTTGTGGACGGCATTCTGATTGCGGCAGCTTTCATGCTGGACATCAAGTTGGGTTTTGTCACCGCGATTGCGATTATTGCGCATGAAATCCCGCAAGAAGTTGGGGATTTTCTGATTCTGCTGCACTCAGGCTATACCAAGAAACAGGCATTTCTCTTTAATTTGCTGTCCAGTCTTGCGACGGTTGTGGGCGGGCTGGTTGCCTATTTTTCGTTACAGTCAGTGCAAGGCTGGATACCTACGATTCTTGGGCTGGCAGCAGCCAGTATGCTGTATGTGGCAGTGGCAGACCTAATCCCCGGTCTACATAAGCGCACGGAATTAAAAGCAACAGTGCAGCAAGTAGCATTAATTGTTCTTGGTATCGGTTCCATCTGGTTGACCAAGTTCGTGCTCGAGGGCTAAGCGCGCTTCATTTTTCTGCCTGGTACGCTTGCGTTGCGGCGCACCGAAAACCCATAAAAACAAGGCACATGGTAGCAGGCCGTAAAATATAAAAGTCAAAATGCCGGCGGTGATGCTCACCTCGGTGGCGGCCATCAAGACCGTGACGTAAAGCCAGGCTATCGCAACAATATACATATTTTCTGATGAAGTGAGTTTTATGAGTACAACAGTAACTAAAGCAATTCCAAAAGTCGGTTTCGTATCCCTGGGGTGTCCCAAGGCCGGCTCCGATGCAGAGCGCATTCTCACCCAATTGCGCGCCGAAGGCTATGAAATTTCAGGCAGTTATGAAGACGCCGATCTCGTGGTGGTCAATACCTGCGGCTTTATAGACAGTGCAGTTGAGGAATCGCTGGATGCCATAGGCGAAGCCATCAATAAAAACGGCAAAGTAATTGTGACTGGTTGCCTTGGGGCTAAAAGCGGAGTGGTGCAGGCCGCTCACCCAAGCGTTCTGGCTGTCACAGGTCCACATGCGCTTGAGGAAGTAATGACGGCAGTGCATTTCAACCTGCCCAAGCCGCATGATCCTTACACTGACCTGGTACCTCCACAAGGCATACGTCTTACCCCTAGCCATTATGCCTACCTGAAGATTTCCGAAGGTTGTAACCATAGGTGCAGTTTCTGCATTATTCCCTCCATGCGCGGTGATTTGGTGAGCCGTCCTATCGGCGAAGTGTTGAACGAGGCTGAAAACCTGGTGAATGCCGGCGTATCTGAAATTCTGGTTATTTCCCAGGATACTAGCGCCTATGGTGTGGATGTGAAGTACCGCAGTGGTTTCTGGAATGGCCGTCCGGTCAAAACAAGAATGACTGAGCTGACCAAGTCGCTTAGCGAGTTAGGCGTGTGGGTGCGCTTGCACTATGTATATCCATATCCGCATGTGGACGAGGTTATTCCACTGATGGCTGATGGCTTGATATTACCCTACCTGGATGTACCATTACAGCATGCTAGTCCGCGTATCCTGAAGGCGATGAAGCGCCCGGCCAGCAGCGAGAATAACCTGGCGCGCATTAAGGCTTGGCGTGAGATATGCCCGGATATCACTGTTCGCAGTACCTTTATTGCAGGTTTTCCTGGGGAAACTGAGGATGACTTCCAAATGCTGCTGGACTTCCTGGAAGAAGCGCAACTGGATAGAGTGGGGTGTTTTGCCTACTCTGCGGTAGATGGCGCAAAGGCCAATGAGTTCGCTGACCAAGTACCTGAGGAGATAAAAAAGGAACGCCTGGCGCGCTTTATGGAGGTACAGGAACGCATCAGTGCGGCAAAACTACAAGCCAAAATCGGGACTATCCAAACTGTGCTAGTTGATGAAGTGCTTGAAGATGAAAACGGCAACTTTGAAGCCATCGGCAGAACCAAGGCCGATGCGCCTGAGATTGATGGTGTGGTCTATCTGGAAGATGCTGAAGGTTTAAGTCCTGGTGATTTTGTCGAGGTGCAGATTACGAATGCAGATGGGCATGATTTGTGGGGCGGGCCGCCGCCATCAGCCTGAGTTCGAGCATAAGCTCGCTCGAACCTTAACTGAATAAATCTGGCAGTATTGGTGCTGGACGCTGGCTATCGGCACGGTCCTCCAGAAAGTCGAAGGTATAAGGGCATCGGGTAGGTTTGCGTGCTGCTTTGCGGCGCTTGCTGGGCATGGCTTCTGTATTGATATATGGAGTCTGGCTGATACGGATGTAGCCTGAAGCGGCTAGTTTTTGCGCGGTGGTTTCAAACAGGCTGAGCGGGTTGTCGATGTTCTGCAAGGTAATGGTGCTTTTGCTAACTTTTAGCACGTTGTACATCACCACTTTATTGGCTGTTTGCTTGCCGTAAATCTCGCCAGTATGAATGTCCACTATTGCTCCAACCTGTTTTGTCAGCATATTAGCGCCTGGGTCGTTAGTTAACAAGCCTCTCGGGCGGCCAGCCCGGTTTTATTGCAATGATTTATGACTTTCTGCGCAAATTCATATGAGATTTAATGAGTTTTGTTGCCTGATGGCGAAATCTTGTACCATCGGTATCTTTCACCCACATATGGAGCAGGCCACTGAAAAACAGGTGGGTATCCATGGCAAGATCCGTCGGGTCCTGGTTCTCGTTTAATAAGCCTTTGATTTTTGCCCGCTCATAAGCTGCACATATTTTCTCGGTGATTCCGGAGCAGTTTGAAAGTATTTGCTGCAGCACCGGGGCAAATTCATCGACATATTCACATTTCATCATCATGATTTCATAAGTTTCACGTGTCTCTATACAGTCATCTAAGTGCTGTATTGTTCCAGACAGGAAGTTTTCAATGCGAGTTAGCGGATCATGCGCGCCTTCAACTAGTAAGGTATCGTCCATGCGGTCTATGAGCGGAAGAAATACGCGCTCACGCATGGCATGAAACAGTTCCGTTTTATTGCTGAAGTGCCAGTAAATGGCGCCACGCGTGACTCCGGCATGAGCAGCAATATGCTCCATAGTGGTACGGGTAACACCGCGTGCTAAAAAAGCTTCACGTGCGGCATCAATGATGCTTTCACGGGTTAACTCTGCATCTTCTTTGGTTTTACGGACCATAGACTTAATATTTACTTTCCAGATTAGGGTTTACATACACTCATGTTTGTATATAATATACATACATTCACGTATGTAAGCAATACTTTCGTATATCAGACATGGAGTTACACATGACAGCTTCACAATCGCACGCCACTGCTTTATTTAAGTCGGGACAACTCAGCACAAAAAGCGTGTTGATTATAATCGCTAGCCTGACTTTAATGGCATGTAGCAAAGCTGAACAGCCAGCGCCTCCGCCAATGGCAATGCCGGTAAGTGTGCTTGAGATGCAACCTACCAGTGTTCCTATCAGTGCAGAGGCTGTCGCGCAGACCGAAGGCGCAAAGGAAGTGGAAATCAGGCCTCGTGTCGGCGGTATATTGCTCAAGCGCTTATACGAAGAGGGCGCTGCCATTAAAGCGGGCCAGGCGATGTTCCTGATCGACCCTGTGCCATATCAGATTGCTTTGGCGCAAGCGCGTGCACAACTGGCAGCGCAAAAAGCGCGTATTGAACAAACCAAGCGCGAAGAAACCCGTTTGCAGGGCTTGCTGGCAACTCAGTCCATTAGTCAGCGCGAATACGATACGTCGGTGACGGATAACGCCACCGCAAGGGCAACGTTGCAACAGGCTGAAGCCAGCGTGCGCGAAGCCGAGCTCAACCTCTCCTACACCACAGTCACTGCACCAGTCAGCGGTGTTTCCGGACGCTTTCAGTTCTCTGAAGGCGCTCTGGTCTCCGCTAACACCAGTTTGCTGACTACGGTGGTACAACTTTCGCCTATATGGGTACGTTTCAGCTTTTCCGATAGTGAGTTGGCGCAGTTAGGCGGTCATTTGAATGAGCGTAATGTAAAAGCTGTGACTTTAACTCTGCCGGACGGCACTGAGTATAAGCAAAAGGGTAAGCTGAACTTTGCTGCCAGTCAGATAGATCCAACTTTGGGTACACAGCAGTTACGTGCTACTTTTGAAAATACAGACCAGAAACTATTGCCGGGACAATTTGTGCGTGCTCGTGTGACAACAGGTCAGCGCGATGGTGTCTTTGTAGTACCTCAGGTAGCGGTAATGAATGGTGAACTTGGTAGATTTGTTTACGTGGTTAATGAAAAAAATGAGGCGACTGTCAGGCCCATCACCGCTGGTGGTTGGGTTGGTAAGGACTGGATTGTGCTGGATGGCCTCAAGTCTGGTGACAAGGTAGTTGTTGATAACATCATCAAATTACGTCCGGGTGCCCCGGTATCGCCGCATGCTCAAGGTGAAATGCCTGCCGCACCAAGCGCACCTGGCACTTCTGCCAAGCCTGCTAAACAAGCTTAAGCGAGAATTATATGTCCAGATTTTTCATTACACGGCCCATTTTTGCCTCCGTATTATCCATTATCATCGTGCTGGCAGGCCTAGCGGCGGCGCTTAAGCTGCCAATTGCACAATATCCGCAAATTGCTCCACCTACTGTGCTTATAACGGCTTCCTATCCTGGCGCAAGTGCTGATACCTTGTCCAAAACGGTTGCAGCCCCTATCGAGGAGCAGCTGAGTGGTGTTGAAGGTTTGCTGTACTACCAGTCAAGTGCCGACTCCAGTGGCACCTTGACGATTACCGCAACTTTCGAAACGGGTACTGATATCAATCAGGCTACTTTTAACGTCAGTAATCGCGTCAATATTGCTACCCCACGTTTGCCGGATGACGTCAGGCGTACCGGCCTGGTCGTTCAGAAGCGTTCAAACGATATCCTGATGGCAGCAATGCTGATTTCACCGAACAAGAAATTCGACCCGCTTTTCCTCAGTAACTATGCCACGCTTAATTTGGTGGATGAGCTCAAGCGCATTAAGGGTGTGGGCGATGTCACCATTTTCGGTGGGCAGGATTACGCCATGCGCGTTTGGCTGAAACCTGACCGCATGGCACAGCTTGGTGTCAGCACTACTGACATTGCAAGTGCCATACAGGCGCAAAATGCGCAATATGCGGCAGGCAAGATAGGGCAGGATCCTTCACCAGCAGACCAGCAACTTGTTTATACCGTAACCGCCAAGGGAAGATTGGTGGATCCTGCAGAATTTGCCAATATTATCGTGCGTGCAGATGGCCCTAATGGGGTTTTGCGTCTGCGTGACGTTGCTCGCATTGAACTGGGTGCCCAAACTTATAACGTAAGGAGCACGCTGGATGGTCAGCCTGGGGTTGCCATGGCGGTGTTCCTGCAAACTGGCGCCAATGCTCTGGATACAGCAAGTGCGATCAAAGCCAAGTTAGAGGAGATGAAAACCAAGTTCCCCGAAGGTATGGATTATCGTATTCCTTACGATACCAGTGACTTCGTTAAATCCTCTATCGAAGAGGTAGTTAAAACGCTTGGTGAGGCCATGATACTGGTGGTGCTGGTGGTGTTCCTGTTCCTGCAAAGCTGGCGTGCCACCCTGATTCCTTTGATCGCAGTACCTATTTCGCTAATAGGTACGTTTGCAGGCCTTTGGATATTCGGTTTTTCCATCAATACCTTGACCTTGTTCGCCATGGTGCTTTCTATAGGTATCGTGGTGGATGATGCCATTGTGGTGCTTGAAAACGTTGAGCGGCTGATGAGCCAGGAAAAGCTGGATCCCATCCACGCCGCCATCAAATCCATGGAACAGGTATCTGGCGCGGTAATCGCTATCGTGCTGGTGCTGTGTGCAGTGTTTGTGCCGGTGGCTTTCCTTGGTGGTATCGCCGGCGAACTTTATCGCCAGTTTGCGGTAACTGTAGCCATTGCGGTTGTCATCTCGGGCGTAGTTGCCTTGACCTTAACGCCAGCACTTTGCGCTATCCTGCTGAAAAAAGTGCATGAAGAATCCGGGTTTTTCAAACCGTTTAACCGAGGCTTTACCAGGTTGACAAACTTCTACTCCAAAGTGGTCAACACTACTTTGCATCATCGGATTATAGGGGCTTTGGTATTTGTGGCGATTATCGTCTCAGCCGGATACCTTTTGAGAACGGTGCCGGGCAGCTTCGTGCCGCCTGAAGATCAGGGCTATATCGTTACCGCCGTGATCATGCCTGATGCCGCTACGCTTAGCCGCACTACCAAGACCATGGAAGCTGTACGTTCGGCTATTGCAAAGGATGATGCAGTGCGTACCGAGTTTGTGATTAATGGTTTTGACCTGATCGGCGGCGGTAACAAAACCAGTGCTGCCACCATGTTTGTGCGTCTGAAAGATTGGGATGAGCGTACTACCACTGCAGAGCAGATCGTTGGCAAGGTATTTGGCATAGGCATGCAACAGCCCGATGGATTGGCCATTGCCTTCAATCCACCTGCAATCCGTGGCTTGGGTAACTCCGGTGGTTATGAACTTTATATTCAAACACATAATTCAGACCCATTGGCATTGTCAGCCGTGGTTAACTCTTTCATTGAAGACCTCAAGAAAGAGCCGAAGCTGGCAGGTATTAATACGTTTTTCCGGCCGACTGTGCCGCAGTTGTTTGTGGAAGTAGATGAAGCCAAAGCTATCTCCCAGCAAGTGCGAGTGGCCGATATCTACGCAACCCTGCAAAGCACCATGGGGCAGTTATATGTCAACGACTTTAACAAGTCTGGCCGTACCTATCGCGTGCAATTGCAGGCAGAGCCACAATATCGGATGAAACCGGAGGACCTAGGAAAGGTGTATGTGCGATCAGCAACAGGGGCAATGGTGCCTATGTCTGCACTCAGCAAAATAAGCAATATTGTTGGTGCTGAACAACTGGAGCGCTATAACGGCTTGCTGGCAGCAAAAATTCTGGGTGGCGGCGCACCGGGGGTGAGCTCAGGTGACGCGATCAAGCTGACTGAGAAAATTGCCAAACAGAGCTTGCCTGAAGGTTATCAATTGGCCTGGACAGGGCAGGCTTACCAGGAGAAGCGTACCGGCTCAGCGGCTGTATTTGCTTTCGGTTTTGCCATCATCATGGTGTTCCTGATTCTGGCTGCGCAATTTGAAACCTGGGCACTGCCTCTGGCCGTGATTATGGCGGTGCCATTCGCCTTGGCAGGGGCGTTGCTGGCAGTGTTTATACGCGGCATGCCTAATGACATTTACTTCCAGATTGGGCTGATTACCCTGGTTGGTCTAGCTGCCAAGAACGCTATCTTGATTGTGGAGTTTGCCAGCCAGATGATGGAGCAGGGCATGTCTGCACGGGATGCTGCTCTTGAAGCTGCCAAGTTGCGCTTCCGTCCGATTGTGATGACGTCAATGGCATTCGTACTGGGTATTGTGCCATTGGTGGTTGCTACAGGGGCTGGCTCTGCAGCGCGCCGCTCTATGGGGACCGGCGTCTTTGGCGGCATGATCATCGCCACATTCATAGCCACCATCTTTATCCCGCTATTTTTTACCTGGCTAACAGGCAAGCATGTAAGGCATCACGGCCATTTGCCTGAAGAATATGCACAAAAGGAAGAATCTGTATGACATCACGTTTAAAACTTACGCACCTGTTTGTGGTGGCAGCTTTGCTACCGGGATGCGCCTTGATGGGACCGGACTATTTTCGGCCTAAAGAGACTGTACCGGCTAAATACAGTGAGGCTGATGTCGCACAAGATCCGGCGGCACAGATATCATCCACATGGTGGGAGATGTATCAGGATCCGGTACTGAATGATCTGATAGCAAAGGCACAGAAAAATAATACGGATATCAAACTAGCAGTCGCGCGCGTCGAGGAGGCCGATGCCTACTTACGCGAAGTTGGTGCAGCGTTGTTTCCACAAATCAATCTGGACTCGGCTGCAAGCCGTTCACGTATTAGCCAATTGGGTGCAACCCCATTGTTTAATGGTATTAACCCCATACGTGAAAATTACAACATCAAACTCGGTACCTCATTCGAGATCGACTTCTGGGGCAAGTTGCGACGAGCAAAGGAGTCAGCCAAGGCCCAGGCATTGGCAACACGCTATGCCAAGGACACCGTGGGTTTGTCACTTTCGGGCTTAGTATCGAGCAATTATCTATTACTGCGCAGCATAGAAGCGCAAATTGTGTTATCGAAAGATACCTTGCGTAGCCGGGAGGAGAGTCTTGCCCTCACCAAACGTCGTTCCGAAGGTGGAGTGGCTTCATCGCTGGATGTTTATCAGGCACAAGTTGCGACCTCTAATCTGGTTGCACAGATTGCTGACCTGGTGCGTCAGCGCGCGGTTGTCGAGCATCAGCTGGCCGTGTTAACCGGTGATCTGGATCTGAAACTGGCACAAGCGAGCATTGACGATTTACCGGTTCCGCCGGTTCCGCCAGCTGGTCTGCCATCCAGCTTGCTGGAGGCGCGGCCGGATGTCCGTCAGGCAGAGCAGAATATGATTGCGGCGAATGCCAAAATCGGTGTAGCCAAAGCAGCTTTATTCCCTACTATTTCCCTGACTGCCAATTATGGAGGGGAGAGCGCTGAATTGGGAGATGTTCTGAAATCAGCAGCCCGCATATGGACAGGAGGGTTAAGCCTTAATCTGCCAATATTTGATTCGGGCAGGTTGAGTTCGCGCGTGGATCAGGCTTCTGCGCAACAAAGACAGACTTTGGCAAGTTATGAGGCTGCAATTCAAACGGCTTTCAGGGAGGTCAATGATGCTCTGGTAGCCGTTCGCCAGAACTCAGAGCGAGAGGATGCCCTGAAGAGTAGCAAAGAATCTGCACAAAAGGCCATGCAGATCGCAGAAAACCGCTATAAATCAGGGTATGCAGGGTATCTGGATGTTCTGGACTCGCAGCGCGTATATAACGATGCATCACTGGCATTTATCCAGAGCCGTCAGGCAAGATTGACTGCAACAGTTGACTTGTTCAAGGCGCTGGGTGGCGGGTGGAAAGCTGAGTAAAACTAGCTCTGGTTGGGTTAGAGTGAGGCTTCGATGCCCACCCTGACCCAATCATCTTTTTGCTCAAGTGCAATACCAAGGTGGACGCTAATTTTTTTGTCCATGCTGCTAATCTGGTAGTTTGTGTTCTCCAGAAAATTAATCCTTGGCAAGATGAGGGATGCGGTTTCCGATAAGCCATCTTCTTTAGGAAGGTATAACCCGGGAACTCCGAGGATGTTCTCTGAGATTAGTATTGAATCATCGGAACCCCTTGAGTTTTTGGTATCCAGCTTAACGATTTGTACCAGAACCGCATGCCTGGAGATAATTTCAATGCCAATATGCCTTCTATTCTGAGCCAGCTCAATCACGCTCCGGATGACGCCAATAATCGCACTATCGTTAGGGGCGGTGAAAATCACGCTGGCCAGTTTGTCCGACTTGATGGTTAAACAATGCTCTTTACTTACCTCGGCACCAATTCCCGTACTGCTTTCATCAATCACTATCCAACGCTCGCCAGTCGCATATGGCATCAGAACGTTGTAGCCATGGGTGTTGACCGAATGGGTAGAGAGGCGCTCTTCGAAAGACTTCCCTGACGGGATGCGTTTGTTATATAGCTGCTTGATCTGGTTGGTCACTGAGTCTATGCCATAGCTTACGGTAGCTATCCGGTTAGTAGACTTCCTCTCTTCTTTTCTGCGCTGTCTGCGGTATTCAGTTTTTGACCACTCAACTTGCAGATACATCAGCATTTCCAATAGATGCGGGCTGTTTGCAATATTGCCTAAAGCAAATGGCTCCAACAATTTTTTGGTTTTGATGCAGTGTATAAGTAACTCCATTTTAATGGACAGTTCGTCTGTTTCCCAAAACCGACAGCTTGGAGTGAGGTGAGATTGGCGCACGCGTTGTGCGCCTTTATCAACTATCAGGTCAACAAAATAAAGATGTCTTTTCTCATTGTAGGTATCTGAGGTTTTTATTTCCGGAACCAGCGTCTTGATAATATTCGCGGCCAGATCTATCTGATGTCGATTCATATTAGATTTGTTAATTGAATCCAACATGCAAATGTGCGCAAAAGTGGCGCTGACACTGGCCGGATTCAAATCCCCATAGATTTTTAACGGGGCATCGAGAAATTCTTCATCTTCAGCAATCTTGAATAATTGAAACACTTGCAACCAGGCGGCATTGGAGGTTGGCAGGCGACTGAAGTACCTTACCTTGATCATTGCGCAAGCGGCATGCATTGCGCGGCCTACTGCCAGAGGAAAATCCTGATAATGCAGCCTTAACTTGTCGGTGAGGCTGAGCATCACCTCGATTTGTTTATGGTAGTTGAGATAAAGCTGGCGATAGAAATAGTAAATAGCGTCTGCCATGCGCTGGTCCAGCTCCGGCCGCAGATTGTCGAATTTGATGTACTGGCCGAATGTCTTTTCAATGCGTTGGTAGTTGCGTTCATCAATGGTGAAAAGTAGCTCCAGACGCTTTGTGTCGGAGATGGATGGGTCATTGGTGAATGTGGAGAGAAACAATGTTGTTTTTTCGAGGGCAGTCAAGTCATCCATGCCATCTAAATCGTCCAGCCAATCCAGGCTAATGACTGTTTTGTCCTTGGATTGCTTCAATATCAGTTTTTCAAACAAAGATTTCATTAAACTGCAGAACTCCAGTATTTTGGTGATGCTAAGTTAGTATTTCTTAATGAATATCTAGGATAAAGCGAAAAACATGCCTTGCCTGCTGCTGGAGTCGCTGTATGTGACATAAGTCATCAAAAGCGATGAGGAAGTGTACCTGAATGCGCTCGTTTTGTTTACCTTGGCGGCATGCAAAAACTGGGATTATTTGAGAGAGGATTGGCGATATCTTGTAGAAATTATCTTTAATAACAATACGATGGATGATAAAGATAAGGTAATGCTATTGGCGATCATGACTGGCATACTGCCTATCATGGCACCATAAACAAGCCAGAATGCTACGCCACAAGTAAACAGGGTATACATGGGTAGAGAAATACCTGATAAGTCTCTCGTTTTCCAGGACTGATAAGCCTGCGGAATAAATGCCACTGTTGTCAGAAATGCAGCACTGTAACCAACTATGTCAACACCTTCAAAAACCATCGGCCCATCTCCCTCTAATTGGCCGCATTAGAGCATTAGCGCGTTTTTAGGTCAAATGCAAAAGCTAGCCGTGTTAAAATCTGGCATTATTAAAATTTAACTTGATTCTCATGACCGTTCGAACCCGTTTTGCCCCTAGTCCCACTGGTTTTTTGCATATTGGTGGTGCACGTACAGCTTTGTTTTCATGGGCTTATGCCCGCAAACATAAAGGTAGTTTTATCCTGCGCATTGAGGATACTGATGTTACGCGCTCCACACCAGAGGCTGTTCAGGCCATCCTTGATGGGATGAGTTGGTTGGGGTTGGACTGGGATGAGGGCCCCTTTTACCAGATGCAGCGTATGGATCGCTACAGGCTGGTTATCCAGCAGATGTTGGATGAAGGTACGGCTTATCACTGTTACTGCAGCAGGGGGGAGCTGGATGCCTTGCGCGAACAACAGATGTCGCAGAATCTCAAGCCTCGTTATGATGGCCGTTGGCGGCCAGAGCCGGGTAAAATCTTACCAGCTGTCCCTGAAGGCATTCCGCCAGTGGTGCGTTTTAAAAACCCACAGTCTGGCGTAGTGGCCTGGGATGATTTAGTGAAGGGGCATATCAGCATTTCCAATGAGGAGTTGGATGATCTGATTATTGCTCGTGCAGACGGTACGCCTACGTATAACTTCTGTGTGGTGGTGGATGACTGGGAAATGGGAATTACCCAGGTAATACGCGGCGACGACCATGTCAACAACACCCCGCGCCAGATTAATATGCTCAAAGCGCTGGGTGCGACAATTCCACAATATGCGCATCTTTCGATGATACTGGGTGATGATGGGCAAAAACTATCCAAGCGGCATGGCGCCGTTAGTGTTATGCAATATGACGAAGATGGTTATTTGCCTGAAGCGGTACTGAATTACCTGGCTCGCCTGGGCTGGTCGCATGGAGATGATGAAATTTTCAGCATGCAGCAGTTTTGTGAATGGTTTGACCTAAACCATATCACGCCATCAGCTGCTCAATTTAATACTGAAAAATTGAACTGGCTTAATGCGCACTACATTAAGCAAGCAAATAGCACGCATTTGGTGCGTGAAGTGTCGAAAAGACTGCAAGCCAGGGGAGTTTCATTAACTCATGGACCTGCACTCGAGGCAGCTATTGAGTTATACCGCGAGCGGGCTAATACCCTGAATGAGCTTGCTGCTGCCGTAACATACTTTTACCAGTCTCCGGTTGTTGATGAGGCGGCCGCACAAAAACATATTACCCCGGAGATTCTGCCGATTATGCAAGCGTTTGCAGCGCAATTGGCTGATGCGGAATGGTCAACAGAGGCAATTCATGGGCTTATAGAGCAAGCGGTAGTGCAGAATGGGTTAAAGTTTCCTAAAGTGGCGATGCCATTGCGCGTCATGCTCACTGGTGGAGGTCAATCACCTAGCATTGATGCCGTAATGGTGTTAATGGGTAAAGATGAAGTAATCTCGCGTATTCATGCGTTTATAAAATAGTAATGATAAATTTTCATGAACTTAGAACAAAATTGCCTATGGGTAGTCTACCCATAGTAAATAACTAGGTTATTTGGGTGATTCGTGCACGATTCGTGCTTAATTCTAATACGGCTATTGTGTTGATGAAAATCATCCCCACATAAGTTTTGGTGATGACGGTTCAGCTGGCCTATGTTGTAATTTTCAAGTAGAGTTTGCTAATAAATAAACTCCCTATGTGGCTAAAACTAAAAGGAAAAGGAGCAAAAAAATGAATTCAAAAGGGCAGATGCTACAAGATCCATTTTTAAATATTTTGCGTAAAGAGCATGTACCAGTTTCCATCTATCTGGTTAACGGAATCAAGTTGCAGGGACAGGTTGATTCTTTCGACCAATACGTCATCTTGCTCAAGAATACAGTGACACAAATGGTTTACAAACACGCGATCTCCACCATAGTGCCAGGGCGTGCTGTATCTCTTCCATCCTCCAATCATGCTGCAAGCACTGAAGAGTAGTTGCAAAGTAATGGCAGGTAGTAGCAATGTTTGATCGACCCGGTGGCGGTGATGCTGCCGTTTTAGTCAGTATTGATTTTGGTGAAACTGGCTATGAAGAGAGTCTGCAAGAGCTTCGCCAGTTAGCTATCAGTGCCGGTATGAATGTTCTGGCCACAATTGAAGGTCGCCGACTTAAGCCTGATGCCAAGTATTTTATTGGTTCAGGAAAGGCGGATGAACTGTCAGCAATTATCAAAGCGAACGAAGCCTCAGTCGCTGTTTTTAACCATGATTTAAGCCCTTCTCAGCAGCGCAATCTTGAGCGCTTGCTGGAGTGTCGTGTAGCGGATCGAACCGGCTTGATTCTGGATATTTTCGCGCAGCGCGCTAAAAGCCATGAAGGTAAGTTGCAAGTAGAGCTGGCGCAATTAGAGCATCTGTCTACCCGTCTAGTGCGTGGCTGGACACACTTGGAGCGGCAAAAGGGTGGCATCGGCGTGCGCGGAGGCCCAGGCGAAACCCAGCTGGAGCTGGATCGTCGCATGCTACGCCAGCGTGTTAAGCAGTTGCGCGAGAAGCTGGATAAGCTCAAGCAGCAACGCGGCATGCAGCGCAGGTCACGCAAACGTTCACAGGTGATGTCAGTTTCCTTGGTTGGTTATACCAATGCGGGGAAGTCCACCCTGTTTAATCGGCTCACGCAATCAGGCGTTTATGCCGCAGATCAGTTGTTTGCAACGCTGGATACCACATCGCGCAAAATATTTGTCCCTGATGCCGGTGCGATTGTGCTGTCTGACACGGTAGGTTTTATCAAACATCTTCCACATGCTTTGGTTGAGGCGTTTGGGGCAACCCTGGAAGAGGCGGCCCAGACTGACCTGCTTTTGCATATTGTGGATAGCGCTAGTAGCAATCGGGATGAGCAGATTGCGCAAGTCAATAAAGTACTAACAGAAATAGGTGCCGACCAGGTACATCAGGTGCTGGTACTTAATCAAATCGACCGCATAGGTATGGAGTCAGGGCTGGAACGTGACGAATATGGTAGAATTTCTAAAGTAAGAATTTCAGCTAAAACGGGCGAAGGCCTGGAGTTGGTGAGACAGGTATTGGTAGAGCATCAGCAGCGTCTGTACGACTATTCAACAACAGCAGACGCTTACGCATAATTTTTGTAATTTTCGGAGTAACTCATGGCAAATGAACCCGGCTGGGGTAACCGTAACAATGACGGCCCTCCCGATTTGGACGAGGTGTTGCGTCAGTTCAGTCGCAAACTGAATAATCTGTTCGGAAAGTCCGGCAATAACGGCAATCAGCCGCCTGATAGCGAAGGCAAGGCTATTCCGCTTCTGCCTATCGTAGGCTTGATTGCGATCATCTGGTTTGCTACCGGTTTCTATATTGTGGATCAAGGGTCGCGCGGTGTAGTGCTGCGCTTCGGCAAGCATGTCGAAACAACGACTCCTGGCCCCCGCTGGCATATGCCTTACCCAATTGAAAGCGTCACTGTTGTCAATATGGAGCAAGTGCGCACCATAGAAGTTGGGTATCGCTCGGCCGAAGGCGGCTCTGCACGCAGTAAAGAGTTACGTGAGTCGCTGATGCTGACAGATGATGAAAATATCATCGATTTACAGTTTGCCGTGCAATACAACTTAAAAAATGTTGAAGACAATCTATTCAACAATCGTTCGGCTGATGATTCCGTTCGCGGTATAGCCGAGACTGCTATTCGCGAAGTGGTCGGCAAGAGCAAGCTGGATTTTGCGTTGTATGAAGGTCGAGAAGAAATTGTGGTCAGCACCAAAAAGCTGATGCAGGAAGTGCTCGACCGATATAAAACAGGTATCAATGTTGTCAGTGTGACTATGCAGAATGCACAACCACCTGAGCAAGTGCAGGCAGCGTTTGATGATGCCGTAAAAGCCAAGCAGGATCTGGATAGGCAGATCAATGAAGGCCAGGCTTATGCTAACGATGTTATTCCTAAAGCTCGTGGTACCGCATCGCGGCTGATGTCTGAAGCTGCTGGCTACAAACTCCGTGTCGAGAACGAGGCCAAGGGTAATGCCAGCCGCTTCGAACAAGTCCTGACACAGTATCAACGTGCGCCGGAAGTGACACGACAACGTCTTTACCTTGATGCTCAAGAGCAGATGCTCTCCAATGTAAGCAAGGTGATCGTTGATCAAAAGGGCGGTAATAGCCTGCTTTACCTGCCTCTCGATAAATTGTTAAGCGCCTCCGGAGCAACGCCAAGCCCCAGCGCTACACAGTCAACCATAGCGCCTGTCACAACGATGCCTGAGCTGGATCAGAGTACCGATCGCTCTCGTGATGCTTTCCGTAGTCGTGACCGTGAATCAAGATAGGCGAGGCCAGATATGAAAAATATAGGAACAGTTTTGTTGGGCTTAATAGCAGTGCTGCTGCTGGTTAGCATGTCTGCGTTCACGGTGGATCAGCGCGAATATGCGCTGGTATTCAGGCTGGGCGAGATCGTAGCAGTCAAGAAAGATTCAGGGCTGTACTTTAAAGTGCCAATGGTGGATAACGTACGCTACTTTGATAAGCGCATTCTTACACTTAACTCAGCCGAGCCTGATCGCTTCCTGACCAGTGAGAAGAAAAACGTACTGGTGGATTCGTTCGTTAAATGGAAGATCATTGATCCTGCCAAGTATTATGTCTCCGTCAAAGGCGATGAAGTGCAAGCTGAGCGACGCTTGTCACAAACAGTTAATGATGGCCTGCGTGCCGAGTTTGGCAAGCGCACCATACATGATGTGGTTTCTGGTGAACGTGGTCAGATTATGGAAATCCTGCGTCAGCGCGCTGATCGCGATTCGCGTCAGATGGGTATTCAGGTACTAGATGTGCGTCTGAAGCGTGTTGATTTGCCGGAAAAAGTCAGTGAGTCCGTTTATCAGCGCATGGAAGCTGAACGTAAGGGTGTTGCCAATCAGTTGCGTTCGGAAGGCTCTGCTGCATCAGAAAAAATACGTGCTGATGCTGACAAGCAGCGTGAGGTAATTATTGCTGAAGCTTTCCGTGAGGCGCAAAACGTAAAGGGGCAGGGCGATGCCAAAGCGGCTGAGACGTATGCTGCAGCGTATAACAAAAACCCTGAGTTTTATGCTTTCTATCGCAGCCTGGAAGCTTATCGCAATAGTTTCAAGAGTAAGAGTGATGTGCTGGTACTGGAGCCGACCTCTGACTTCTTCAAGTACATGCGAAACTCCAGTGGTGTAAAGAAGTAGCTTAATAGTAGCCTGGCGTTGACTATGACTCTATTCCTTGCGTTTGGCCTGATGCTGGTGCTGGAAGGAGTCTTGCCGCTGTTGGCTCCCAAGGCCTGGCGCCAGACTTTTGAGCGCATGGTCACACTCAAAGATGGTCAGTTAAGGTTTGTAGGGCTGATCTCCATGCTCATCGGCCTGGTGCTGATATTAATCGTTCATTAAAGATATTTATGCGCAATTGGATACTTCCGGAATACATTGAAGACGTGCTGCCCGCTGAGGCAGCACGCATAGAGCACTTACGCAGACTGTTGCTGGACCTGTTTCATGTGCATGGTTATCAGTATGTGATTCCCCCCATGCTCGAGTACCTGGAGTCGTTGATTACAGGGGTAGGTCATGACTTGGATCTGGCTACATTCAAAGTGGTAGACCAGTTGACAGGCCGTCTCATGGGCGTACGTGCTGACACTACGCCGCAAGCTGCACGTATCGATGCTCACATGCTCAATAATCAGGGCGTGACCAGGCTTTGTTACGCTGGCAGCGTTTTGCGCACCAGCCCCGGCGGTTTGGCGCAGACGCGTGAGCCATTGCAGCTGGGAGCGGAGTTGTTTGGCCACGCTAGCGTCGAAAGCGATATTGAGATTCAACGATTGATGATTAAGGCCTTGCAGGCTGCAGGCGTTAAATCACTGCATATCGATTTCAGTCATGTTGGTATTTTTGGCGACTTGGTCAGCCAGAGCAAAACCAGTAAACCTGTTGAGCAAGCCTTGTATGCTGCATTACAGAGCAAGGATCAGTCAGAAGTGCGAAGCTTGGCCCAAGGGCTGGATGCAACGCTCTCGGACGCCTTGTGTAGCCTGACTGAACTGAGTGGGGACGCAGCCATTCTTGATGAAGCTGAAAAATGCCTTCCCAAAACACCACGCATTCAGCAGGCACTCAAAGATTTGCGGCAGGTGAGTACGCAACTTGCTGATTTAGGGGTAGATGTGTGTTTTGACCTGGCCGAACTGCGCGGATACCACTATCACAGCGGCATGGTGTTTGCGGCCTATGCCCAAGGGTACGCTGGTCCCTTAGCCTTGGGTGGCCGCTATGACGAAGTGGGTCTGGCTTTTGGCCGGGCTCGTCCTGCTACAGGATTTAGCCTGGATTTGCGCGGCGTGGTGACAGCATTGCCATTGGCAGAGCTACAAAAAGCGATCTTTGCGCCCTATGCGACGGATAGTAGTCTGGCAGAAAAAATAGCGGACTTACGCGCGCAGGGGCAAGTCGTGGTGCAGGAGCTACCGGGGCATGAAGCGCATCGTAAAGAGCTTAACTGCGATCGCAAGCTGGTTAAAGAATCAAATGCCTGGCAAGTTGTGGCTGCGCCAGAACTCAATGATTAACATAATTAAATTAAATAGAGCATTCAATGAATAAGAACGTCGTAGTTATTGGCACCCAATGGGGAGATGAAGGTAAAGGCAAGATAGTCGATTGGCTAACTGACCATGCCCAAGGCGTGGTGCGCTTTCAGGGTGGGCACAATGCAGGACATACGCTGGTAATCGGCCAGGGTGATGCCCAGCGCGAATACAAGCTCAACCTGGTACCTTCAGGCATCGTGCGCTCGGGTGTTAAATGCTATATCGGCAACGGCGTAGTGCTGGATGCGGGTCATCTGCTGGAAGAAATAAAAGGTCTGGAATCCGTAGGTCTGGAAGTGCGTAACCGCTTGATGGTAAGTCCGGGATGTCCTTTGATCATGGGTTATCACGTTAAGCTGGACCAGGCACGTGAAGCAGCGCGCGGCATTGATAAAAAAATAGGCACTACAGGTAAGGGGATAGGCCCCACCTACGAAGATAAGGTAGCTCGACGTGCCTTGCGTGTTTATGACCTGTTTCACCCTGAGCGCTTCGCCGACAAGTTACGCGAAGTCATGGATTACCATAACTTTGTGCTGACCAAGTACCTGAATACCGATGCTGTCGATTACCAGTCTGAGTTCGATGCTGCTATGGCACGTGTCGATGAGTTAAAGCCTATGGTGGCTGATGTATCCGCAGCGATTTATGAAGCCAGCAAAGCTGGTGACAAGCTGTTATTTGAAGGCGCACAAGGCACCTTGCTGGATGTGGATCATGGCACTTACCCCTATGTAACCTCGTCCAATTGTGTTGCCGGCCAGGCTTCTGCCGGCGCAGGCGTTGGCCCGGATATGCTGCATTATGTGCTGGGTATTACCAAGGCATATACCACGCGTGTTGGTGGTGGGCCTTTCCCTAGTGAATTGGATATTGAGTCCGAGGCGTGCCCGGGCTACCAGATGTCGACCAAAGGCCGTGAAATCGGCACCGTTACCAAGCGCAAGCGTCGCTGCGGCTGGTTTGATGCCGCGGCACTGCGCCGTTCTGCGCGCATCAATGGCCTGACAGGCTTATGTATCACCAAGCTTGACGTACTGGATGGCATTGCTGAACTGGAAATTTGTACCGGATACAAGCTGGATGGCAAAGTCATCGATTTGCTACCGGTTGGTGCAGAAGATCTTGCGCGTTGTGAGCCGATTTATGAGCGCATGCCAGGTTGGACCGAAAATACATTTGGTATTAATCAATGGGATGATCTGCCATTAAATGCACGTAACTATCTGAAGCGCCTTGAGACTCTTTGCCAGGTGCCTGTCGCCATTGTCTCCACGGGACCAGAGCGCGACCAGACTATCGTTCTGCACCATCCTTTCGGGGCCTGATTTGAAGCCCATTGAAGAACAGCGGTTGGCCTGGGCGTTAACCGGCTCAGGTCATTATTTGCGGGAATGCATAGACATTATCAACAAGCTGCAAAATGTCGATTTATTCCTCAGCAAAGCCGCTGCGGAAATTCTGCAGCAATATGGTTATACCCATAATGTAGGTCGTGTGTATCAGGATAAAACAGCCAGTGCTGTACCTGTTGAGTTGTTCTACCACGGCGCCTACCATACGGTGGTTATTGCACCGACAACTTCCAACACCGTCGCCAAGATGGTCTGCGGCATCTCGGATAATCTGATTACCAATATTTATGCACAGGCTGGTAAATGCCGTGTACCAAGCATTGTATTTGCCTGTGATACCGAGCCTGAAATTGAGTCTGAAGCGCCGCGTGAACATATGGTGAAAGTATATCCGCGCCGCATTGATCTTGAGAACATGGAAAAGCTCAAGACATTTGAGGAAACGACTGTCGCAGCCGATATGCGGGAGTTGAACGAGGCAATTCAAGCGAGGCTGACATGTCTGAGAGCCTCCTCTTCTTAACCGGCAAGCTGGCCGAAAAAAGCCTGCACAAAGTATTAGCAGGCATGCAGCCTACGGATTTCAAATATCGTATTGCACAGATTGGTGTTTCTGTGGCCGCTTTGATGACACCAGAGCTGATTGTTCGCCGCTTGGCCAGTGCCGGTGATGCAGATCGTATGCTGGTGCCAGGCTTGTGCCGTGGCGACTTGCGGCTACTGGAAGAAAAGTACGGTATACCGGTTGAGCGTGGCCCGGAAGATCTCAAGGATTTACCTCAGTTTTTCGGACGCGGCGGCAAAGCACCGGACTTATCGCAGCATGATGTCAGGATATTTGCCGAGATCGTGGAAGCCCCGCAGCTGACGGTGGATGGCATCATAGCCCGTGCCGAATATTTTCGTGATCAAGGCGCCGACGTTATTGATCTGGGATGCCTGCCCAATACGCCTTTTCCGCACTTGGCTGATACTATCAATGCCTTGAAAGCCGGTGGGTTTAATGTCAGCGTCGACTCACTCAATACCGATGACTTGCTGCTGGCCGGCAAGGCTGGCGCCGATTACCTGCTCAGCCTCACAGAGAAGACCTTATGGGTAGCGGATGAGGTGGATGCTACTCCTATCCTTATTCCCGCAAGAACAGGTAGTCTGCCTTCGCTGTATCGCGCCATTGATGCCATGCAGGCAAAGGGGCGAGCGTTTATTGCCGATGCCATCCTTGATCCTATTCCGTTCGGTTTTGCGGAGTCGATTGTGCGCTACCATAAACTGCGCAAGCGCTATCCCGATATTCAAATCATGATGGGTGTCGGTAACCTCACCGAACTGACCGATGCGGATACCACTGGCATCAATGCTATCCTTTTCGGCATTATCTCGGAGCTGAAGTTGAATGCAGTGCTAGCTACCACTGTCAGCTCGCATGCGGTCAATGCGGTAGCGGAAGCGGATATAGCAAGACGTGTAATGTTTGCTGCGCGCGAAGACAGGCGTTTACCGCGTGATTACAGCGATGGTTTGCTGGGGTTGCATGATAGACGTCCCTTTACCTACAGCAGCGAAGAAATAGCCGAGATTGCTGCACAGATTAAAGACCCCAGCTTCCGTATACAAGTGAGTGCTGAAGGCATGAATATCTATAATCGCGATGGTTTGTTTCAGGGGCAAGATCCTTTCGAGCTATATCCTCATCTTAAGGTGGATGATGATGCTTCGCATGCTTTTTATCTGGGAGTGGAGCTGGCGCGTGCGCAGATTGCATGGCAGCTCAAAAAACGCTACAGCCAGGATGAGGAACTGGAGTGGGGTTGTAATACATTACAAAAAAACAAACAGCCGCGTGTGGCACACCGTGATGCCTCGCTTAAAGAAAAGCGAGCGAAAAAGAGTAGCACATGACGGAAATGATTTATGAAAGCATACTCATCAGTGTTGATGCTGAGGGCCATCCGCACATTGCGCCATTCGGTGTACGTGAGCGAAATGGTTTAGTGCTGATTGCGCCATTCCGTCCTTCTGCTAGCCTGGATAACCTGTTAAATCAGCGTGCTGCAGTATTGAACCTGACGGATGATGTTCGTGTGTTTGCCGGTGCGCTAACAGGCCGGCGCACTTGGTCTTTGCGCAAAGCAGATCAGGTTAATGGCTACGTCTTAGACTCCGCGTTGGCACACCGTGAACTTGAGTTACTGGAAGTGAAGGACGATGCGACTCGACCTGAACTCTATTTTCGAGTAGTCCATGAAGTCAACCATGCTCCATTTCGCGGATTTAACCGTGCGCAAGCAGCAGTAATCGAGCTTGCAGTGCTGGTCAGCCGCTTGCACATGTTGCCACTTGAGAAGATCAATACAGAAATTGAATATTTGAAAATTGCCATTGAAAAAACTGCAGGTGAACGTGAGCAGGAGGCGTGGAACTGGCTGATTGAGCGCGTAGAAAACCACCAAGCTATGATTAAAGGGGAAAACCAAGCGTGATCAAGTTGCTGGCGAGTGTGACTAACAGTCAGGAAGCCTTATGGGCGCTGGAGGCCGGGGTGGATATTGTCGACCTTAAAAACCCGGCTGAAGGGGCTCTGGGCGCATTACCTTTGACGGTAATCAGTGACGTTGTACATCACATCCGGGGGCGTGCTCCTGTGAGCGCTACTATTGGCGACCTGCCTATGAATCCAGAACTTATCGCCAATGCCATTGCAGATACCGCTAAAGCCGGTGCGGACATAGTGAAAGTGGGATTTTTTCCATCAGTCGATTACGTTCCTTGTATTGAGGCTATTAAGCCATTGATACGTAAAGGTATAAAAGTTGTGGCTGTTCTGTTTGCCGACAGTGAGATAGAGCTTGGACTACTGCCGGCACTTAGCGCAGCTGGGTTTTTTGGTGTAATGTTAGATACCGCATATAAAAATGGTTTAAGTCTGTTGGATAATCAGCCGTTTGAAACGATAAAAGCATTTATAGCGCATGCGAAAACCTTGGGACTGGAAACAGGATTAGCCGGGTCATTAAGGCTTGAGCATATTGCCGAGCTGCGACTTGCAAAACCCGGGTATATGGGTTTTCGCGGAGCGCTTTGCATGAATTTTGAAAGAAACGCCATACTTGTTAAAAGTAAAATTTTTGAACTTAATGCCGTGTTGCAAAAAAACAACAAAAGTCTGGATAGTTTAGCCTGCATCTAGATTAGGCAAGCCTCCGCATTGCTTTGCAGTAAGGCATTGCGTATAGTTTGTCCATGATTCAACCAAAGGAGTTTGTCGCAATGAAAAAGAATATTATGGGTCTGGCAGTCGCTGGCGTTTTAGCAGCAATCGCATTTAACGCTTCCGCCGAAGAAGCCTACGAAGGCTCTTGGTACGCAGTTCCAGGTGTAAGCATTGTGCACCCGGATAGCGATTTGGAAACCGATAACACTGGCGGTGGCGGTTTTCTTCGCTTGGGTAAGGAATTAAGCGAGCATTGGGATGTGCAACTCGGCGGTGGTTATACCCGCACTAATAACGATCTTGATGGTGTAAGCGGTAAATATAAGCAAACCCTATTGGGTGTTGATGCTCTTTACATGTTTAGTCGTGAAAAATTCCGTCCTTTCTTGCTGGCTGGTGTTGGTGCTGCGCGTAATAACGTGGATTACAATATACCTGGGCTCGATGGTAAAAATACATCACTGATGGCCAACGTTGGCGCTGGTTTCCAATATCTGATTACAGATACCTTTGGCCTGCAAGCCGATATCCGCGAAATCTGGAGTCGTGCTGATTTGGATCAAGCCCCTCTTGGTAGCGGCAAAGAAACTATACACAATACCCAGCTCAATCTTGGCGCTATCTTCCGCTTTGGCGCACCTAAGCCAACAGTGGCAGCAGCAGAGCCTATGCCTGAGCCGACTCCAGAACCAGCTAAAGTGGTTGAGCCAGCACCTGCGCCAGTAGCTGAGCCATGTAAGCCAACTTTTGAAACTATCAAGATTGAAGCTGAGAAATTGTTTGGTTTCGATAAGGCAGTTGTGAAGATTTCCAGCAAACGTACTCTTGACGGTGTTGCTGAGAAGATTAACGCAAATCCTGAAATTGAAGTTGTGATGGTTACGGGGCATACCGACAAGCTTGGTTCAGACAAATACAATCAAAAACTGTCTGAGCGTCGCGCCAATGCAGTTAAAGACTATTTGGTTTCAAAAGGTGTTGATCCTAAGCGTTTGAGTGCAATCGGCAAGGGTGAGACAGAGCCTGTAGTATCTTGCGATGATGTGAAAGGTCGCAAGAAACTGATCGAGTGCTTGCAACCAAATCGCCGCGTAGAAATCAGCGCTGAAAAACAAGTTGAAAATGCTTGTAAGTAATTAGTTTTATGCTTTAATAAAAGCCCCGCATTGCGGGGCTTTTTTATGTTCACAGTATTGATAGGTAAGCATGACAGACCATAAGCCTGAAGAAATTACGCTTGCCATTGAGGCTCGCTGGGTAGCGCCCATGTCGGCATTAGCCGGGCTGATGGAGCATGCCAGCGTCATTCTAAGTAATAGCAAAATCATTGATGTTTTACCTACTGTGCTGGCCCGGCAAAAGTATCAAACAGTACAGACGGTGATGCTTGATGAGCATATATTGATCCCCGGCCTTATAAATGCCCATACACATGCTGCCATGAGCCTGATGCGCGGCCTGGCAGACGATATACCACTGATGCCTTGGTTGCAGAATCATATCTGGCCAGTTGAGCGACAGTTTGTATCTGATCGGTTTGTCAGGGATGGCACACTGCTCGCCTGTGCCGAAATGTTGCAAGGAGGGGTCACTTGCTTCAGCGACATGTACTTCTTCCCGCAAGGAGCTGCTGAAGCAGCTCTGCAAGCAGGCATAAGAGCCAATCTTGGATTGGTTGTTCTGGATTTCCCCTCAGCTTACGCCAATGATGCAGATGATTATTTGCAAAAGGGTTTTGACGCTCATGATAGCTGGCGTGGTAACCCTATGTTGAGCAGTAGCATTGCGCCGCATGCCCCTTATACCATTTCCAACCAGACCTTTGAAAAAGTCATTACATATGCCGAGCAATTGGGCTTGGGCATACATACTCACCTTCATGAGACTCGGGATGAGATTGAACAGAGCCTGAAACAATTTGGTGTGCGCCCAATACAGCGTCTGGCTGATCTGGGGTTGCTCGGCCCCACCCTTGCTGCTGCACATTGCGTGCATTTGACGGATGAGGAAATGCAGGTGTTGGTGGCGCATGGCAGCCATGTGGTGCATTGCCCGGCCTCAAATCTGAAGTTGGCCAGCGGCATGGCGCCTATCACTGCCATTCTGAAACAAGGTATTAATGTGGCACTTGGTACGGATGGTGCGGCCAGCAACAATCGTCTAGATATGTTTTCCGAGATGCGCCTTGCTGCACTTCTAGCTAAAGGAATTAGTGGCGATGCCTCTTCGCTACCTGCAGAGCAGGCATTGGCGATGGCAACCATCAATGGCGCTCGCGCATTAGGATTGGAGGACAAAATCGGGTCAATTGAAGCGGGTAAGTTTGGTGATTTAACCGCTGTAAGAATCGCCGACCCAGAAATTTTGCCCTGCTTTGACCCGGTTTCGCATCTGGTTTATGCGGCAGGCAGGGAGCACGTCAGTCATGTATGGGTGCATGGTGAGTTAAAATATCAAAAACTTAATGGCCAGAGTGGCATCTATGCCAATATAGAGCCTGCAGAATTAAAGGAAATAACCTCGTTATGGCAATCCAAGCTGATGCAATTCAAATAGACCAAGTGCAATTAAGCTCAACTAAAGCAGGTTTCAATCAATCTGTGAATGTAGATCCTGCTGAGCTGGAAAAATTTTCAACTCTGGCACATCGTTGGTGGGACGCTACTAGTGAATTCAAGCCGCTGCATGAGATTAACCCCTTGAGGTTAAATTTCATCGACAATCTAGTTAACCTGAAAGGCAAACGGGTACTGGATGTAGGCTGCGGGGGCGGGATACTCTCTGAGTCCATGAGTCAGAGAGGGGCGGGCGTGACAGGCATTGATCTTGGTGAGAAAGCCCTCAAGGTGGCTCAGTTACACAGTCTTGAGACCGGGGTGAAGGTCGACTATCAGTTGATTGCTGTAGAAGAGCTTGCAAAAGCAATGCCGGAAACCTTTGATGTGGTGACCTGCATGGAAATGTTGGAGCATGTGCCTGACCCGGCAGCTGTGGTGCGTGCTTGTGCACAACTGGTCAAGCCTGGCGGAAGTGTATTTTTTTCGACTATTAATCGGAATCCAAAAGCCTATTTATTTGCCGTGATAGGCGCTGAGTACATCCTTAACATGCTACCCAGGGGTACGCATGAGTATGGTAAGTTTATTAAGCCTTCAGAGTTATCTGCCTGGAGCAGGGCGGCAACACTGACAGTGAATGAGTTTAAGGGGATGAGCTACAATCCGCTGACCCAGCATTACTGGCTTGGTGAAGACGTTTCAGTCAATTACATGTTACATGCAGTGAAGTAGACCGTGACACAGCTTATTTTGTTTGACCTTGATGGTACTTTGATGGATACCGCCCCTGATCTTGGTCTGGCGCTGAATATGCAACGTGAGCGCCATGGCTTACTGCCTTTGTCTCAGAGTGACATCAGGCCTTATGCTTCACATGGCTCAAAGGGGTTGTTGTCTGTAGGGTTTGGCATTACGCCGGAGCATCCGGACTTTAATGAAAAACGTATTGAGTATCTGGCACTATATGATGAGGTGTTTACGCGCTCTCCCGTGATGTTTGACGGCGTCACCGAAGTGTTGGCTGATATCGAGAATAAAGGTTTGCGCTGGGGAGTGGTGACCAATAAACCCAGGCGCTTCACTCAGCCTTTGTTAAAGGCGATAGGTCTATTTGAAAGAGCTGCTTGTGTCATCAGTGGTGATGATGCGCCAAGAGCAAAGCCATATCCGGACACTCTGCTCATGGCCTGTAAGCAAGCGGATATTGAGCCTTCATCTGCAATTTATATTGGGGATGCTGAGCGTGATATTCAAGCGGGGATTGCGGCAGGTATGCCTACAGTCGTTGCTCTCTATGGCTATTTAGACGCTATGGATAAGCCCGATAGCTGGGGTGCGGATTATAAAATTCATAAAGCTAATGATATATTAAATATTATATAAAACATTAATAAATTAATTTAATATACTGATATTATTATATTTATAATTTTTCATACAGCGCCTGCTCTAAGGCTTTTATATCAAGCTCATTCAGCTTGCCTCCATCTTTAGCAGAGATCAAAAAGGTATCTTCCGCACGGTTACCCAGCGTGTTGATCTTCGCAGTTTGTAAATGTATATTCTGCTCCAAGAATGTATGCGCCAGGGTTGATAGCAAGCCTGGACGGTCTCCCGCAATCACTTCAAGCACATGATTATTGCTACTCATTTCCTCCCGGATACTTATGCTGGCAGAAATGGGCATGTGTTTCACTTGTCGGCTAATGCGGCCAAGGAGTGGTTTCTCAGGAGGCTCCTTGGAAAGCAGTTTTTGTGTCAGCTCATATTCAATGAAACTTAGTAAGTCGCGGTAGCGAACGGACTTATCACTTTGATCTGAAACAAGAAAGCTGTCCAGCGCATAGCCATGCTGTGTGGTATGCACCTTGGCCTCAAGGATGGTATAGCCAATGCGTTCGAAGAAGCTGCATATCCTCGAAAATAGGTCATCTCTATCCTGGGTGTAAATTAACGCTTGTATGCCATCTCCACCAGGGCTAAGGCGCGCGCGCACGACAGGTTCACTACTATGGATGTGGGTGAGCAATAGTCGACTATGCCAGGCGATTTCCTGACCGTGATGGCGCAGGAAGTAAAGCCTTCCCAGCCGCTCCCATAATGGTTTGTAGGCCTGCTCAACAACCCCATAATGACTCAATATCTTCCTTGCCTGGTTCTGGCGATCCAGCAACTCATGTTCGGTATCTTTGCTGCTCCCTTTTAACTGTCTTTGCGCTGCCAGAAACAGATTTTCAAGTAGCTTGGCTTTCCATGCATTCCATACCTTGGGGCTAGTGCCGCGAATATCAGCCACGGTGAGCAGGTAAAGCGCGGTAAGACGTCGTTCATTGCCCATCAATTGGGCAAAGCATTCAATGACAGAGGGATCAGATAAGTCGGATTTTTGTGCTGTGCCAGACATCACCAGGTGCGACTCTACCAGCCAGGCTACTAAATCGCACTCATCCTTAGGCAGGCCATGTAATTTACAGAAGCGGCGTGCATCAGCCCCCCCCAGGGCGGAGTGGTCGCCACCACGGCCTTTAGCTATATCATGAAACAATGCTGCAAGATATAGCAGTTCAGGTTTGTCAAAAACCGAAAATAGCTGACTGCACAAAGGGAACTCATGTGCATGCTGCGGTAGTGCAAAGCGGCGTAAGTTGCGCAGTACATTGAGGATATGTTCATCCACGGTATAAACGTGGAACAAGTCATGTTGCATTTGCCCGGTAATGCGACCAAATGCGGGAATATAACTGCCAAGAATGCCGTAGCGATGGAGCCTGGTAACCCCGCTGGGCTGACGCAGAATCTCCATGAATAGCCGCTTATTCTCTGAGTTGTTGCGAAATTCGCTATTCACCAGCTTCTTTACTCGGTGCAAGGTGCGTAGCAAATTAGCACTCATGCCTGTCAGTTCTGGATGTTGTGCCAGCACCAGAAAGCTTTCGAGGATGGTGGAGGGGGTGCGCTGTAGCAGGGTGGACGACCTGGCTTCTAACAGGCCATTGCGCGCTTCGAAATGTTCATTAATGGGCGTTGTTTCATGCGTTTGCGGATGCAGGCGCTGTTCAAGCAGCAACAACAGGATTTCGTTCATCAGGCTGACAAACTTGGCATCGCTGTAGTAGCTGTGCATCAACTGCTCACTGGCCCGTTTTTTGGCATTGGTAGTGAAACCCAACTGTTTGGCCAGGTCATTCTGGAAATCAAAAATGAGTCTATCTTCGCGTCTTTTGGCTAAGTAATGCAGGCGTGTGCGCAGCATTTGCAGATGTAGCTCGTGGCGGCGGATTTGCCGCATTTCCGACCGGGTAATGAGCTCATGCTTGACCAAAGCGCTCCAGTTATCACCGAGGCCAAGGCTGCGAGTTATCCATAGAATATTCTGCAGGTCACGCAATCCACCTGGACTTTCTTTAATATTCGGTTCCAGGTTGTAAGCCGTGTCGTTGAAACGCTTGTGCCGCTGCTCCTGCTCGTGCATTTTTTCTTGAAAAAATGCCTCCGCATCCATGGTCTGGTCGATAGCTGATTTGAATGCCTTGTAAAGCGCCGGATTGCCTGTCAGATGGCGTGCTTCCAGCAGGTTGGTCTGAATCGTGACATCCCTTTTGGCCTCGTCAACACACTCATCGAGATTGCGTACGCTATGACCGACGGCAAGCCCGATGTCCCAGAACACACCGACAATAGACTCTATGCGTTGATTTAGCACCTCATCGGCGTGATCAGGTAGCAGAATAAATAAATCAACATCGGAGTAGGGGAAAAGCTCACTGCGACCATAGCCGCCTACAGCAATCAGGCATACCTCTGCGGTCAGGTCGGAGTGTTGCCATATATCGCGCAGTAAATTATCGACTAGCCGGGCATGCTGGCGTACCAGGTAGGCAACATCGCCAGTCTGCTCGAATCCTGAGCGCAAGGCAGCTTGATCTTCTTTGAGACGGCTGCGCCAAGTCTTGGCGAGACTCTCAGGTTCGCTAAAAGGCCTGATTGCGGACATGCTTAAATAAAACTCGGTATGGCAGGTGTTCCAGCAGACACTGTCAGCACTTCATAACCCGTCTCGGTAACCAGTACGGTGTGCTCCCATTGCGCTGACAGGCTGTGATCCTTGGTAACGATAGTCCAGCCATCGCCAAGTTGTTTGATATCGCGCTTGCCAGCATTAATCATGGGTTCTATGGTAAATATCATACCTGCTTGCAGCTTCATTCCCGTACCGGGTTTTCCGTAATGAAGCACTTGTGGATCCTCATGGAATTTTTTACCGATACCATGACCACAAAATTCGCGTACTACGCTAAAGCCATTTTTCTCAGCATACACTTGAATAGCATGGCCGATGTCGCCCAGGCTTGCACCTGGTTTGACTTTGGATATGCCTATCCACATGCAGTCATAAGTGATCTCGCAAAGACGCTTCGCCTGAATTGACGGCTCGCCTACATAAAACATACGGCTTGTATCGCCGTGATAGCCATCTTTGATCACCGTAATATCTAGGTTAACAATATCGCCATTTTTCAGGACTTTTTCACTTGGCACGCCATGACATATCTGATGATTCACCGAGGTGCAGATCGACTTTGGATATGGCGTGTGGCCATGTGGAGCGTAATTAAGTGGTGCTGGTATGGTTTTCTGTACATTGACCATATAATCGTGGCATAGCTTGTCAAGCTCGCCGGTGGTGATGCCGGGCTGTACATATGGCGTGATAAAATCCAGTACCTCAGAGCCAAGCTTGCCTGCTACACGCATTTTCTGAATATCGACTTCATTTTTGATGGTAACTGCCATAATCTCGATTTAAAGCCTTTTGGCTTAGGTTTTCCTTGAGTTCAAATAGGTGCTTATGTTAGCATATTGCACCCGTTTCTTGAGAGGCGGGGATTGCACATCTTGTGCATTCAGGCTTTGAAACTTAATTTTAGGTTTTGAAAATTGGAGCATGTGCCCCGTAAAGGGTGTCCGAATTTTATCCGGATGTTTTTGGGCGCATGTGAGCTATAACCCTTACTGGAGACTATTATGTCCGTAACTATGCGACAAATGCTGGAAGCCGGAGTTCACTTCGGCCATCAAACCCGTTACTGGAACCCAAAAATGGCACCGTACATTTTTGGTGACCGCAACAAGATTCATATCGTCAACCTTGAGAAGACCCTGCCGATGTTTGAAGATGCACTGAAATACGTGCGTCAACTTGCATCTAACAAAGGTCGTATCATGTTTGTTGGTACCAAGCGTCAAGCACGCGATATCGTCAAAGAAGAAGCACAGCGCGCAAATTGCGCCTACGTTAACCATCGCTGGTTAGGTGGCATGCTGACCAACTTCAAGACGGTTAAGCAATCCATCAAGCGCCTGAACGACTACGAGGCGATGTTGCTGGATGGTAGCTTGGAAAAATTCGGCAAAAAAGAAGCCTTGGGCTACAAGCGCGAAGTTGAAAAACTAGAACGCTCTATCGGTGGTATTAAGGAAATGGGCGGTCTGCCCGATGCTATTTTCATTATCGACGTGGGTCATGAAAGTGGCGCTGTGACTGAGGCTGCAAAGCTGGGTATTCCTGTGATTGGTGTTGTTGATACCAATAATGCGCCGGACGGTATTGCTTACATCATTCCTGGTAACGATGACTCAAGCCGTGCCATCCGTCTTTATGCGCGTGGTATTGCGGATGCAGTGTTGGAAGGCCGTAGTCAAACTATCACTGAAATCGTGAAGTCCGCTACTGAAGAAGAGTTTGTCGAGGTCTCAGAGGCCGCGGCAGAGTAAACCCTGGAAAAAGGGGCGTGAGCCCCTTTTTTTATGGCTGTTGATTCGAGTGCACAGGTTAGCGCCTGAAGATATTAAGTAAAACATTAAGGAGTGAAATAATGGCTGAGATTACCGCAGGCATGGTGAAAGAACTGCGTGAGCGCACTGATGCGCCTATGATGGATTGCAAGAAAGCATTAACCGAAGCGGAAGGCGAGATGAGCCGTGCTGAAGAAATTCTGCGCGTGCGTTTTGGCAACAAAGCCAGCAAAGCTGCCGGCCGTGTGGCTGCAGAAGGTACCGTTGGCATTAGTATCGCTGCTGATGGCAAATCAGGCGCCATGGTTGAAGTTAACTCAGAAACCGACTTCTGTGCCAAAAATGATGACTTCCTGAAATTTGTAAATGAAGTGGCTGCCGCTATTGCTGCTAACAACCCATCCGATCTTGAAGCCGTCGCAGCCCTGAAGCTGGGTGACTCCACCGTAGAGGGTTTACGTGCCCAATTGGTAGGCAAGATTGGTGAGAACATTACACCACGCCGGTTTGTTAGCCTGAATGCGCAAGGCAAACTTGCCAGTTATGTCCATGGTAGCAAGATTGGTGTGCTGGTTGATGTGGTTGGTGGTGACGACGCGCTGGGCAAAGACATTGCCATGCATATCGCTGCAGCCAAGCCCAAGTCATTGGATGCTAGCGGTGTAGCGCCTGAGTTGATTGAAGCAGAGCGCCGCGTTGCTATTGAGAAGGCAAAAGAAGCTGGTAAGCCTGAGGCGATGCTTGAGAAAATCGCTGATGGTACGGTGCAAAAGTACCTGAAAGAAGTCACTTTATTGAGCCAGCCTTTTGTCAAGGATGACAAGCAAACGATAGAGCAACTGCTTAAATCCAAGAATGCTTCAGTAGCTTCATTCACGATGTATGTCGTTGGTGAGGGTATTGAAAAGGTCGTAACAGATTTTGCTGCTGAAGTGGCTGCTGCTGCCAAGCTGTAAGCTTTAGTTGTAAAGTATTTCAAGCTAAAATGATGTGCAGAACACTCTGCAAATATTGAGCCTTGAAATAAGATAGTCCACTACAAAACGATGATGTCCAGTTATCATGGCATCATCGTTTTGCACAATTGAATAGGAGCCACATGACTGCGCCATCTAAAACCCCGGCATATAAACGTATCTTGCTTAAACTGTCTGGTGAAGCCCTGATGGGTGACGATAGTTATGGCATTAACCGCATTACGATCAATCGAATTGTAGGCGAAGTTAAGGAAATAGTTGATCTAGGTGTACAGGTGGCAGTAGTCATAGGTGGTGGTAATATCTTCCGTGGTGTAGCGCCAGCCGCGGAGGGAATGGACAGGGCAACTGCCGATTACATGGGCATGCTGGCAACTGTCATGAATGCCCTGGCATTACAGGATGCAATGCGCCACGTTGGCTTGGTAAGCCGCGTGCAGTCAGCCTTGAATATCGAGCAGGTGGCCGAGCCTTATATCCGTGGTAAGGCGATTCGATATCTGGAAGAAGGCCGCGTCGTGATTTTTGGTGCTGGTACCGGCAATCCGTTTTTCACCACCGATACTGCAGCCGCTTTACGCGGTATGGAGATGAATGCTGAGATCGTGCTCAAAGCTACCAAGGTCGATGGCGTTTATACCGACGACCCCAAGACCAACCCTGACGCGATGCGCTATAAATCAATCTCATTTGACGAAGCCATTGTCAAAAACCTCAAAGTCATGGATGCTACTGCACTCACCTTATGTCGTGACCAGAGCCTGCCTATCAATGTATTCAGTATTTTTAAGCAAGGCGCGCTGAAACGCGTTGTGATGGGCGAAGATGAAGGTACTCGCGTTCATCCATAGAACTCATGTGCTATGAGGTTGGATGCTTGGATATATTAGGAGGAAAACATGCTGGATGCAGTGAAAAAAAACGCAGAACAAAAAATGCAAAAGTCGCTAGAGTCGCTTAAGAATGACCTCGGCAAGGTACGTACCGGTCGCGCTCATACCGGACTACTTGACCATGTGATGGTTGAATACTATGGCTCCCTTGTGGCTGTTAATCAGGTGGCCAATGTTACTTTGGGTGATGCTCGGACTATCAATGTGCAGCCCTATGAAAAGAGCATGATAGGCAAAGTTGAAAAAGCTATCCGTGATGGTGATTTGGGCCTGAATCCTGCTACCAATGGCGATATGATAAGAGTGCCCATGCCTATGCTGACCGAAGAGCGTAGAAAAGATCTCATCAAGGTGGTACGAACTGAGGCTGAGAATGCCAAAGTGGCGGTGCGTAATGTGCGTCGTGATGCAAATGATGCCTTGAAGAAGCTAATCAAGGACAAAGAGATCAGCGAGGACGATGAGCGTCGCATGCAGGATGAAATTCAGAAGCTTACCGATAAAAACGTGGCTGAAATTGACAAGATGCTGCTGGCCAAAGAAGCCGACCTGATGGCTGTGTAGTGTCACTAGATGGATCAATATCGATTTTTACTCATTACCTTGCACTGTTATAAACTGGAGCGTTGATTGGCACTTTTTTCCAGCTCCACACAAACTATTCCAAACGCAGGCGAAATTCCGCGCCATGTCGCCATTATCATGGATGGCAATGGCCGCTGGGCCAAAAAACGCTTTCTCCCCCGCGTTGCCGGACATAAGCGTGGAGTCGAAACAGTACGCGATATGGTCAAGCAGTGTGCCACCATGGGCGTTGAATATCTGACATTATTTGCTTTTAGTAGTGAGAACTGGCGTAGACCTGAAGAAGAGGTTAGTTTTCTCATGGGCCTGTTCATGGATGCACTCAAGCGTGAAGTCAGCAAGCTGCATCAGAACAACATTAAGTTGATCCTGATAGGTGACCGTTCGCGATTTGATGAGGCGTTGTGTGCACGCATTGATGAGGCGGAGTCGCTCACTAAAGGCAATACCGGCTTAACCCTGACTATTGCTGCAAACTATGGTGGTCGCTGGGATATGTTGCAAGCAGTGAATCAGATGTTACTGGCAAAGCCAGAGCTGGCGGGGAAATTCACTGAAGAAGACCTAGCGCCTTTCCTGACCATGCCTTACGCCCCGGAGCCGGATCTGTTTATTCGTACCGGAGGTGAAAAGCGCATCAGCAATTTTTTGCTTTGGCAGTTAGCCTATAGCGAGCTTTATTTTACCGATACCCTCTGGCCTGACTTTGATGAGGCTGCCTTTAATCTCGCAATACAGTCATACCAACAGCGTGAGCGACGCTTTGGCCGTACCAGTGAGCAGCTAACAGAAAAGTAACAGATTCATGCTTAAAACCCGCATTATTACTTCAGTAATACTCATACCAGGATTCTTGGCGGCTTTGTTCTATCTGCCGGAGAACTATTGGTCACTCCTCATGCTTTTGGTGTGTATAGCCGGCATCTGGGAGTGGTCTGGCATGGCTAAATACAACCCGCTCACCCGCAAAATTTATACGTTGGCGACTACAACTGCTGGTTTATTTATTTGTTTCAGTACCTACACCACCTTCCCAAACTTGCAGGAGGTAGCGATGTTCTGGGGAATATTGGCTGCTGCTATATTCTGGCTGCTATACGCACCGATCTGGCTTATTTCGCGCATGCAGATCAAAAACTTATTGTTACTAGCGCTTATCGGTTGGGTATTAATCATGCCGGTCTGGTTCGCCATGATAGGTTTACGTCGCGTTGACCCCTGGCTGCTGTTGGTGATCATTGTTGCGGTATGGATTGCTGATAGTGCCGCCTATTTCGCTGGCAAGCGGTTCGGCAATCATAAATTAGCCCCTTTAATCAGTCCGGGAAAAACCTGGGAGGGTGTGTTGGGCGCATGGCTTGCAGTTAGTATCTATGGATTGGTTCTGTGTTTGGTCAAGGGTTATGATTATTGGATTATCGTCGGCTTATGGGGCATCACTGTGTTAAGTGTCATGGGAGACCTGGTAGAGTCGCTGGTCAAGCGTCATGCTGGGGTGAAGGACAGTGGCAATCTGGTGCCTGGACATGGTGGTGTGCTTGACCGGATAGATGGCTTGACTTCAAGCCTGCCTTTGGCAGCGTTCTTCATTTACTTCCCTTTGTATTACGCAGTCTGGTTTAGTTATGTCTAAATTACAGAATGTCACTATCCTTGGTGCCACCGGTACCATAGGCTTGCATACCCTTGATGTAATCGCACGCCATCCCGAGCGTTTCCGTGCCTATGCCCTTAGTGCCAATAGCAAAGTCGAAGAGCTATTCATCCAGTGCCAGAAATTTGAACCGGTTTATGCTGTGATGCTGGATGCCGATGCTGCGGAAAAGCTGCACGTTAAGCTTCAACATATCGGCAGCACTACCCAAGTGCTGTGCGGCATGGCCGCACTTGAACAAGTGTCATCGGATGAACAGGTGGATGTGGTCATGGCAGCCATTGTTGGGGCAGCTGGCCTGAAGCCGGCGATGGCAGCAGCTCACGCAGGCAAACGTATTTTGCTGGCCAACAAAGAAACTCTTGTTATGGCCGGCAGTCTATTTATGCAGGCAGTGGAACAGGGTGGGGCAACACTATTGCCCATAGACAGCGAGCATAATGCGATTTTCCAAGTGATGCCTGTACAAAAATTTGCCACCTTGGCGGATGGAGGCATTAAAAAGATTTTACTTACTGCCTCAGGTGGCCCTTTCCGTAATGCAACAGCCGCGGAGTTGGCTGCAGTAACCCCAGCTCAGGCACTGAATCACCCCAACTGGGTGATGGGCCCAAAAATCACGATAGACTCTGCCACCCTGATGAATAAAGGCCTGGAAGTGATAGAAGCACACTGGTTATTTAATGCGGCGGCTGAGCAGATAGAGGTAGTAGTACATCCACAAAGTGTTATTCACTCCATGGTGGAGTATGTAGATGGCTCTGTGCTTGCGCAGCTTGGCAATCCTGATATGCGTACCCCGATTGCTTATGCGCTGGGCTACCCTGATCGGCTTGAAAGTGGCGTAAGCTCTTTGGATTTATTTAAAATCGCCCGACTGGATTTTGAGTTGCCGGATACTCGCCGATTTCCATGCCTGAGGCTGGCCTTTGATGCACTTAAGCTAAATGGTACCGCTCCAGCGATAATGAACGCCGCCAATGAAATCGCAGTAGCGGCATTTTTGGACGAAAAAATAGGCTTTACACAAATTCCAACATTGATTGAATCCGTGCTGACAAATTCGAATATCCAGGCCGTAACTGACCTGGATATGGTGGTTACCGCGGACCAGGCCGCACGCGCTGCTGCTTCAGAATGGGTACTGCTGCACTAATGTTTACACTGCTTTCATTTCTAGTAACGCTTGGCATTCTAGTGACCATACACGAGTATGGTCATTTTCAGGTGGCGCGTTGGTGTGGTGTCAAAGTTTTACGGTTCTCCATTGGTTTCGGCAAGCCTTTATTCAGCAGAAAGTTCGGCCGGGACCAGACCGAGTTTGTATTGGCTGCATTGCCATTTGGCGGCTATGTAAAAATGCTGGATGAACGAGAGTTGCCCGCAGATGATGCGTTGGTACTGAGTGATCATGAGCTGTCTCGTGCATTTAACCGTCAATCGGTGTGGAAACGAATTGCCATCGTTGCCGCAGGCCCAGTAGCTAATTTACTGTTGGCCATTTTTCTCTATTGGGTGTTGTTTATGCATGGGGTCATGGGAATGAAGCCCATACTCGGGGAAGTTGAGCAAAACTCAGCAGCGGCCCATGCCAGCATGCGTAATGGTGATATTGTGCGCAAGGTCGGCGATAACTTGGTAAGCACCTGGCAGGATGTGCGCTGGGAGCTATTGCGGCAAGTGATTAAAGCCCCTGTAGTCGAAATCGAGACGGTAGATGCCGACAATGATGTGCATCTACATCAGTTACAACTGGGAACTATCGGTAAAGATGATTTCGAAAACGATTTTTTAGATAAGCTTGGCTTGAAGCCGTTCCAGCCACAAATACCCCCGAATATTGGGGAGGTAGTTGCAGGCAGTGCTGCTGAGAAGGCAGGGTTGCTGGCGGGGGATCAGATACTATCCATAGGTGGCATTTTAGTGTCGCAATGGGAAGATTTTGTAAATGTAGTACGCAAGAATCCAGGAAAACCAATTGACCTGGAGTTGAGACGCAGTGGTGAGATTCGCTCATTAACCATTACGCCAGATTCAGTAGATGAGGGTGGTCAGCACATTGGCCGTATCGGTGCGGCCTATCGCATGGATCAGGCTGAAATGGATAAATTTTTGATTCAGGTGCAATACCCGCCAGTGACTGCCTTGTCAAAAGCATTCAAGAAAACCTGGGATACCTCGATATTCAGTCTGAAAATGCTGGGTAGCATGATTACCGGTGAAGTTTCATGGAAAGGAATGAGCGGGCCGGTGACTATTGCCAGCTATGCCGGGCAGAGTGCGCATATCGGCTGGAAAGCCTTTATTGGGTTCCTTGCGGTCATCAGTATCAGCCTGGGTGTGCTTAACCTACTGCCTATTCCAGTATTAGATGGCGGGCATTTGTTGTATTATATGGTTGAAATTTTAAAAGGGAGTCCGGTTTCCGAGCAGGTAATGGAAGTTGGCCAGCGCGTAGGATTGTTATTACTTGGTTTGTTAATGGCATGCGCTTTATATAATGATTTCAATAGACTAATAACAGGCTGAGCCTAATGATTTTTAAGATACTCCTGAGTAAGTGCATCAGGTATTTACCGGTAATGATTCTTGGTGTTTACGCTACGTCCGCTTTTGCTTTAGAGCCATTTGTAGTCAAGGATATTCGTGTTGAAGGTATACAGCGTACTGAAGCCGGTACGGTATTCAATTATCTGCCGGTGAAAGTCGGCGAAACCATGGACGATGAGAAGGCTACTCAGGCTATTAAATCACTCTACGGTACAGGATTCTTTAAAGATGTACGTATCGAGGCTGATCAGGGTGTCTTGGTGATCCTGGTGCAAGAGCGTGCTGCAATCTCACAGATTAATTTCAACGGTAATAAATCCTTCCCTAGTGACAAGATGAAGGAAGGCCTTAAGCAGATTGGGCTTGCTGAAGGTTTGATTTTCGACAAATCCATGCTGGACAGGGCGGAGCAGGAAATCAAGCGGCAGTATCTGTCCCAGGGTAAGTATGGTGCGACTGTTAAGGCATCTACCAGCCCATTGGAGCGTAATCGGGTCGCTATCCGCTTTGATATCGAAGAGGGTGCAATCTCGAAAATACGCAATATCAATGTGGTCGGCAATCAGGCATTTACTACCGACCAATTGCGAGAGCAATTCAAGTTGACGACACCTGACTGGATGACTTGGTGGAGTAAGAACGATCAATACTCCAAACAAAAGCTGACAGCCGATCTGGAAACATTACGCTCTTTCTACATGAATCAGGGCTATCTGGAGTTCAATATCGACTCTACTCAGGTTTCAATTACCCCTGATAAGCGTGATATCTACATTACCGTTAATATCACTGAAGGTGAAAAATATACGGTCACCGATGTTAAGGTCGCCGGCGAAACCATTATTACTGAAGATGAAGTGCGTAAACTGATAACACTGAATTCCGGTGAGACATTCAGTCGTCAGAAAATTACCGAGTCCAGTAAAGCCATTGGCGACCGTCTGGGTAATGACGGCTATGCTTTTTCCAATGTGAATGCGATTCCTGATGTCAATAAGGAAAAGCACACAGTGGCATTTACTTTTATGGTTGACCCAGGTCGCCGGGTTTATGTGCGCCGCATCAACCTTACTGGTAACACCAGAACGCGAGATGAAGTGTTGCGCAGGGAAATGCGCCAACTGGAATCTGCATGGTATGGCGCTGACAAGATCACGCGCTCTAAACAGCGCCTGGAAAGATTACAGTACTTTTCAGATGTAAACGTGGAAACTCCAGCAGTTCCAGGTACTACTGACCAGGTTGACCTGAATGTTAATGTGACTGAAAAATCTACCGGTAGCATCATGTTCGGTGCTGGCTTATCCAGTGCTGAAGGTGTTGTGCTTGGGGTAACAGTCAACCAGAATAACTTCCTGGGTACTGGTAATCGGGTAGCTGCGCAGGTGAATACCGGGCGCATCAATACTATTTACTCCCTATCCTATACCGACCCTTACTTTACGCCGGATGGAATCAGTAGAAGCTTCAATGTATATCGCCGTGACGTAGATACCTCTTACTTGAGGACGGGGACTTACAAAACTTCATCTTATGGTGCTGGCGTCAGTTTTGGTATGCCTCTGAATGAGCGGGACTCCGTAAGTGCAGGGCTTACATTTGACTATACCCAGGTTGATCTTGAGGCTACCAGCCCTACTCGTTATAAATTATATTGTGGTAGCCAAACCAGCTTGGGATGCGAAAACAATACTTTAATGCTTAATCTTGGTTGGGTACACGACACTCGAGATAACGTTCTATTTCCTAACAATGGTGTACTGCAAAGAATCAGTACTGAGATCGGATTGCCAGGTCTGGATCTTCAATATTACAAGCTCGAATATAAACATTCATGGTACAAGGAAATTAACAAGAACCTGACCTTCATGTTGAATGGCGAAATGGGCTATGGCGATACTTATGGAAGCAAAGATTACCCATTCTTCAAAAACTTTTATATTGGAGGCGTAAACTCTGTACGTGGTTACCAGACAAGCGCAATTGGTCCGCGTGAGGTTGATGCTGTTTCGGGTAACGATTTTGCCGTGGGCGGTACTAAGCGTCTGCTGGGTAATGCAGAAATTTACTTCCCTATTCCCGGGATGAAAGACTCTAAACAGTTAAGGTTAAGCACCTTTCTGGATGCTGGCTCAGTTTATGCCTCAAGTGATCCTATTAACCTGGCAGACTTAAGATACTCAACAGGCTTAGGGATCAGCTGGTACTCACCATTCGGCCCTATTAAATTGGTGCTTGCTAAAGCCTTAAATGCAAAAGATACTGATAGAACACAAATATTGCAATTCCAGCTTGGCTCGCAGTTTTAATTATTTAATAGTAATAATTTGTTAGGAGATTTGAATTGAAGATCATGTTGAAAAGTTTGCTGGCAGCGGGCGCTTTGGTATTAGCTTTTAATGCCAGCGCAGCGGACACCAAGATAGGCTATGTCGTGATGGACAGGATACTGCAGGAAGCACCACAGGTAATTGAGATTAATAAAAAGCTCGAAAAAGAAATTATCCCGCGCCGCCAAGAATTAGAGAAAATTGCCAAGCAGATCAAGGATGCTGAAGCAATGCTGGATAAGGATGGCTTGACTATGGCCGAAGCTGACCGCCGTAACAAAGAGCGTGATATCGCTAACTCCAAGCTCGAATTTCAGCGCAAACAGCGTGAGTTCAACGAAGATCTCAATTTGCGTAAAAACGATGAATTCAAGTCATTCGAAGATCGCATCAATAAAGCTGTGACCGCCATATCTGAAGCTGAGGGCTATGATATGGTCCTGTTTGGACCTGTTGGATATTTCAGCAAGCGCGTCGATATCACAGATAAGGTTTTGAAAGCCTTGGGTAAAAAGTAGTAAAGATATAACTTACTTACATTTGACGATTAAACGATCTTTACACGGATGAGTGCGCATTTTTCCTTGCAGGAGATCGTATCCAAATTGGGTGGTGAGCTTGTTGATGGCGACGGCGTTACCATCAACCGAGTTGCCTCATTGGCTAACGCGCATCCCGGGGCCATTAGCTTTCTGACAGACTCAAAGTATCGTACCGCATTGGAGGTCACTCAGGCGAGTGCAGTGATTCTTGCACAAGCACATCGTGATCTAACTTCGCTGCCTCGTATCGTTGCAGATAACCCGTATGCTTATTTTGCAAAACTTTCCGAACTGTTGAATCCGAAGCCGGGGCATATTGCCGGTGTTTCTCCTAGTGCAGTGGTTGATCCGACGGCACATATCCCGGCTTCATGTTGCATCATGGCAAATAGCGTGATTGGTGCAAACGTCAGGCTGGGTGAAAAAGTGATTATTGGCCCATCGTGTGTAGTTTCTGATGGCGTTGTCATTGACGACGAAACCGAATTGGAAGCAAATGTCGTGGTCTACCATGATTGCGTGATCGGTAAGCGCTGTATCGTTGCGGCGGGCACAGTGATTGGTGCGGATGGCTTTGGCTATGCAAACGAAGGTGGACGCTGGGTGAAAATTCCTCAAATCGGCCGTGTGCTGATTGAGGACGATGTGGCAATCGGGGCAAATACGACGATAGATCGCGGTGCGCTTGATGACACCGTGATCGAAGAGGGCGTTAAGCTCGACAACCTGATACAGATTGGGCATAACTGTCGCATTGGAGCACATACCGTGATTGCAGGTTGTGTTGGTATTGCCGGTAGTGCGCGTATAGGTAAACACTGCAGGATAGGAGGTGCCGCGATGATACTTGGGCACCTGGAAATTGCCGATGAAGTCACCGTGTCACCGGGCACCATGATCACACGTTCACTTAATAAGTCGGATACCTATACTGCATTAATGCCTTTCCAAAGCCATGATGACTGGTTGAAGACGGCTGCAAATATTCGCCGGTTGGGAGACTTGTCCGACCGCGTAAAACAGCTTGAAAAAGTGCTGCAAAAGCTTCAGTCGTCGAAAGATTCGACAGACCCTGAAAATAAAACAGAAAATAATTGAGGTAACGTAATGAGCGATAATGCCATCACCAGCATGGACATCCATGAAATTCTAGACCATCTGCCGCATCGTTATCCATTCATGCTGGTAGATCGTGTATTGTCTTTAGAGCTAGGCAAGCAAATCGTTGCTGTTAAAAATGTCAGCATGAATGAGCCGTACTTTCCCGGCCATTTCCCCTATCATCCGGTGATGCCTGGTGTGCTGATAGTTGAGGCAATGGCGCAGGCGGCAGCCATTCTGTCTTTTAAAACCATGAATACCAAACCTAGCGACGACTCCGTCTATTATTTTGCCGGTATAGACAGTGCGCGCTTCAAAAAGCCGGTGTCTCCAGGCGATCAACTGATCCTTAAAGTCAGCATAGATCGAGTATTACGTGGCATCTGGAAGTACAAGGGCGTAGCTTTGGTCGATGATGTCGTCGTGGCAGAGGCCGAAATGATGTGTATTCTTAAAGCCATCGAATCTAAAGACCAGAAAACTGAGTAGCACGAGTGATGACACAAATTAAAATACACCCCACGGCTCTCATAGATCCCAAGGCCGAACTGGATAGCAGCGTTGAGGTCGGCCCATATGCCATTATCGGAGCCGAGGTCAAAATTAACAGCGGTACCTGTATAGGCGCACATACCATGGTTAGCGGCCCGACAACCATCGGTAAGAATAATCAGATATTCCAGTTTTCATCATTAGGTGCAGCCCCACAAGACAAAAAATACAATGGCGAGCCAACACGACTGGAAATCGGCGACAACAATACCATACGCGAATTCTGCACATTTAACCGGGGCACCGTGCAGGATAAAGGTGTTACCAAGATAGGTAATGACAACTGGGTCATGGCATATGTGCATATCGCCCATGACTGTGATGTAGGTAACCACACGATTCTAGCCAACAACTCTTCCCTGGCTGGGCATGTTGATATGCACGACCATGCGATTCTAGGTGGTTTTACATTGGTCCATCAGTTCTGCAAAATAGGGGCGCATGTCATTACGGCAGTGAATACCGTGGTATTCAAGGATATTCCGCCTTATGTTACCGCTGCTGGCTACGATGCAAAACCGCATGGCATCAACTCTGAAGGCCTTAAACGTCGAGGGTTTTCTGCCGAGAGTATATTGAATATCAAGCGCGCTTATAAAACCTTGTATCGCAATAGCTTGACGCTGGAAGAAGCCAAGCTCGAGCTTGGTCAACAGGTGTCTACATGTCCTGAGTTAGGTATCTTGTTGGATTTTCTGAATAACTCAACTCGCGGTATTGTTCGTTAGGAATTAGAAGTATGCCAACCATAGGCATTGTGGCTGGAGAAGCCTCGGGAGACCTGCTTGGTAGCCACCTGATACGCGCGTTGAAACAGCGTCGCCCGGACTTAGAGTTTGTTGGCATCGCAGGCCCGAAAATGATGGGGGAAGGTGCTGTATCGTTATTTCCCATCGAGCGTCTATCACTGCACGGCTACGGTTTTGATGTATTGCGTCAGATTCCAGGCTTGCTTAGTATCCGCAAGCAGCTATTCCAGCATTTCATGCAAAACCCTCCGGACATCTTCATCGGCATAGACGCTCCAGACTTCAATTTTTCCCTAGAAAAAAAACTCAAACGCAAAGGTATCACCACCATACACTACGTCAGCCCGTCCATCTGGGCATGGCGTAAAGGCCGCATGGGTAAGATACGGCGAGCAGTTTCACACATGCTGGCACTGTTTCCTTTTGAGCCACCTTTGTATGAAAAAGCTGGAGTGCCGGTAACTTATGTAGGGCACCCGTTGGCAGATATTCTGCCTATGCAGCCGGATGCCAGTGCAGCTCGCGAACACCTTAAGCTTAAGTCCGATAAGTTAATTATTGCCATGCTGCCTGGGAGCCGCCAAGGCGAGGTCAGGCAGCTTGCAGACCTTTTTGTTAAAGCAGCAAAAAAAATCATTGAGTCGAATAGTGAAGTGCAATTCCTCGTCCCATTGATTACGCGAGAAACACGCAATATTTTTGAGCAGGCGATTTTTGATAATCGCTCTGACGATGAGGAAGCGCCAGCACTGCCCATTCAAATTTTATTCGGCCATGCCCATATGGCCATGGAGGCGGCCGATGTAGTTATCGTCGCCTCGGGTACTGCTACACTAGAAGCGGCATTGATGAAGCGCCCGATGGTAATTACCTACCGTTTGCCGTGGTTAAGTTGGCAAATTCTCAAGCGCATGAATTACCTGCCGTATGTCGGTCTGCCCAACGTGCTGGCCGGTCGTTTTGTGGTGCCTGAGTTGCTGCAGCATGATGCAACGCCGGAAAAGCTGGCTGAAGCTACGCTTAAGTTGTTAGGGGACAAAACGCTTATGCAGGATATCCGCACCGAATTTACGCACATGCATGAAACGCTACGCCAGAATACTGAAGAAAAAGCGGCAGAAGCCGTACTGGCCTACCTGTAGGGAATGGATACTATTCTGGTATGCGGTGTAGATGAAGCGGGGCGCGGGCCTCTGGCAGGGGCTGTTTATGCGGCGGCTGTCATATTGGATCCGGCGCGCCCGATTCTGGGACTGGCGGACTCCAAAAAGCTCTCAGAAAAAAAACGGGACAGCCTGGCTATTGAGATCAAGCAATACGCGATAGCGTGGGCGGTTGCCAGCAGTAGTGTAGAGGAAATTGATGAGATCAATATCCTGCAAGCGAGCCTGCTGGCGATGAAGCGCGCGGTGGAAGCTTTGAGCATACGGCCGCAACAGATCATGGTTGATGGCCTGCACTGTCCAAAGACTGGCATTTCGTCAGAGGCGATAGTCAAAGGGGATAGCAAGGTGCCAGCAATTTCCGCAGCTTCCATCCTTGCTAAAACGGCGCGGGATGCAGAGTTATATGAGTTGGACAGCCTGTACCCACAATACGCTTTTGCACAACACAAAGGCTACCCCACGGCAGACCATCTGGCACGCCTGGCAATCCATGGCATTTCACCCGTACATCGGCTGAGTTATGCACCGGTTAAAAAGCTACTTAAATAATTAAAAACTAAGCCAGCAGCAAAAATACTGTCGGCTGTTTATGTAAGTCCGGTAGCTCCAGTTGCTTCCAAGTAGCAATAGACTTGCTGATAATCAGTTCGGTTTGCAAGCTTACGTTACGAGCTACACAGAGTTTGGTTGCCGGATTACAGTTGGCCAGGATATCTTCCAAAAGATGCTGGTTACGATAAGGTGTTTCTATAAAAATCTGTGTTTCATTCAGCCTTTGTGAGTTTTTCTCTATCTCTTTCAGCTTCAGGACTCGAGCACCTTTATCACTGGGGATGTAACCCAAGAAAGTAAAGCGCTGACCATTAAACCCTGATGCCATCAGGCTAAGCAATATTGAAGAGGGCCCCACCAGTGGCGATACACGTATATCCTGGCGATGTGCAAGCGCAGCCAGTTGCGCGCCTGGATCGGCGATGCCCGGACAGCCTGCTTCCGACATCAGGCCGACATTCTTGCCTTGAAGTAATGGCGCCAACAATGACGGCAACTCTTTTTCGGTTGTGTGCTCATTCAGCACCAGTAAATTAAGCTCACGAACCGGTTTGGTGGTCTTGATTGCACTCAGAAAGCGTCTGGCGGTTTTCTCATTCTCAACGATAAATGTGTCCAGGTTTTGGGCAATCCCCACTACATCTGGCGGCAGGGCCTTGGAGATGATGTCATCGCCAAGCGTTACCGGAATAAGATAGAGCGTACCTTTGGCGGCTGCTGTAGCCATTAATATTTCACCTGTACGCGATAGGTCAGGGTGGTTTTACCTTCAGCCGGCACATCTATCTTCCACACTGCAGTATTACTCGTTGCTTTAGTGCTGGGGTGGCTTTCCTTGGTGATTTTCCAGTCGGCAGGAATAGGCTCCTGCACAGTCACGGTTACACGTTCTTTCTTGGCATTTTTGATGACAATCTCGTAAGCGCTTTCAAACAGGCTGTTGCCTTTGGCTGGATTTGGCAGTCTCTTGAAATCTGTCTGTTTCTTGTCTGCAGTTACATCAAAGGCTTCACCCAGCTTCAGGCGTACCGTTTCATTTTTTGGCGTGTGGTCAATATTGTCTTCACCCACAAACTGGGCATTACCAGCACTATCCTTTTTATAGACCCTCATGATGCCTTTGGGTAAAGGCATCCCCAGTTTCGATGCTTCCTTGTTATCAAACTCAATATAGACGCCGACCTTCATCTTTTGACCCAAATCGCCGTAGCTGGATTGATAGTAATAATCCGCACCACGCAGCACCATATCCTTACGGGCAGGAACGCCGCTTGCTGATAGCAGGGCTACTTGCTTGGTCTGGTTTTCTGCAATGGTGGTAGGGTGATCCAGTGTGTAAAGGTGATACTCGAGCAGGCCTTCTTCAACCATGGGTGCTGCAGCCACCATATCCATTGTTTTCATGCGTACATTTCCCAATGCCATTGGGCGCTGCATTTCTTGCACACGATTCACGTCACCAGCGACTAATTGTAGTTTTGCATTACGATAACTGGTGCCACTGGTGTTGGTCAGGGTCACCCAGCCTGATAAGTCCAGCTTGTCTTCGTTCGCGTTTAATTCTGCAACGTAATCGGCTTTCCATCCAAGGCCGCCAGTGAGATAGCTCAGTTCAACATTTTGTTCAGACGGAGTTTTGTTTTGTAATTGCACCACAAGGGTGGGGCGGTCACGTAGATTGGCAGGGACATCGCCATAGGTAATGCGACCAGGAATCCCAGTTTCAATGCGGTCGCCAATCTTCAGCACTACCCCATTATTGGCTGAGAGCACTTGCGCCTGTTCAGTCGTTTCTACCCCGGTAGCAGGGTTCATCCGCACAATCCCCACTGTCTTCCCTACATATTTTTCGAGTAACTTTTGCGGGGTGAGCAAGTCAAAATCAAAGTTCTGTTCCATTACCGATAATCCAGCAGGTGCGGTCAGGCTGCGTAATAACGCAGTCTCTGGGCGAATCTGTGCACTTACGTCACGCAATGCCAGGCTATTAGTGCCAGTCTTAAGCTTGATTTTTCGCTGATCTTTCACCAGTGCCAGATTGTCGTTATAAATAGTGACGGCCACTTCCTGCTGATCCTGCAAAGTGCTACGTATTTCATCTGCGTCAGCCGCATAGCCCAAAGGGGCATAACTAAAAGGTGATAGCACAGCAAACAGATAGCCAACAATGGTACGGGGTTTAAACATGGTGAAAGTCTCCGGAGTATAGTTGCTTTAAAACGTTTGCGCTTATATTGCGTTGACGCTTAAGTTTTATCTCTTGCTTATGATATGGCTAAATGACGGCAACATTTTCGTTCTGTAGCATGCTAATCAACTTGATCAGCGGTAAGCCTATCAGCGCGTTAGGGTCATCACCATGCATGGCGGCAATCAGCGCAATACCCAGCCCTTCAGATTTGGCGCTGCCTGCACAATGGTAGGGCTGTTCTATACGTAAATAATTTTCGATTTGTACGTCACTTAAATGGCGAAATTCCACGATATAAGGCACTACTTCGGCCTGCATATGTTGTGTTGCGCTGTTGTAAAGGCAGAGCGCACTGTGAAAAGTAACGCTACGCCCGCGCATCATACTGAGCTGCCTGACTGCATTTTCATGGGTCAGCGGCTTGCCGAGTTGCATGCCATCCAGAGTGGCGACTTGATCACAGCCGATAATAAGCGAGTCAGGGCTAGATTCTGCAACTTTCATTGCTTTAACTTGTGCCAGGCGTAGGGCAGTTTCTTCCGGTTTCTCTTGATCAAGTGCAGTTTCATCAATATCTGGAGATATCACGTTAAATGGCAGATTTAAGCGTGCTAAAAGCTCTCGCCGAAATGGTGAGGATGAGGCGAGAATGAGAGTGGTATTGGTCATGTTGGTATTTTAAAAATAACAAAGCCGACAGGTATCATCGCTGCCGGCTTCTGGTTTAAATTATGTTGCGTTTAACTTCAGGTTAAGCTGGCTGAATTTCCAGCAATGACTCATCAGGAGTTACTGTATCGCCTTTTTTGACATGGACTGCCACGACGATTCCTGACTTCGGTGCTTGTATCTCATTTTCCATTTTCATGGCTTCAATCACCAGCACAGCATCGCCTGCGTTGACCTTGTCGCCAGCCTTGACCTTCACTTCGACAATGCTGCCAGGCATGGCGGTAGTCACACAACCTTCATGCGATGGGCGTGGACGACCGTTGACTGTGCTGCCGGTGGTGCTGGACTTTTTCTTGTCGCCGCCTTTTCCGCGTGAAACTTCGATCTCATTGAGTGTTTCGACAATGACCTCTTCGGCAATGCCATCCACAGATACATAGAATGGACGTTGCTCCTCGCCACGGTGACCGCTGCCAGTAAGCTTGATATGGAAAGTCTCGCCATGCAGCGTTACATTGAACTCGTTAGGAGCAAAGCGTGAGGCGCTAGTCGTTGCAGCTTCTTTAGAATGTAGTGGATCAGGCTTTAGCGATCCAGCATTGCGTTCCTGCAAGAAAGTTTTTGCCATATCCGGGAACATGGCATAGGTCAGCACGTCTTCTTCTGATTTGGCTAAGCCCTCGGACTCAAGTTGCAGCTTTTCCATTTCATTTTCAAGCAAGTCGGCAGGCCGGCATTCGATAACTTCTGCATCACCTACAGCCAGGTTTTTGATATCCGCATTGACTGGAGCCGGTGACTTTCCGTATTGACCAACAAAGTAGTTTTTTACTTCGTTAGTGATGGATTTATATCGTGCACCCGTCATGACATTGAGCACAGCCTGTGTGCCCACGATCTGCGAGGTCGGAGTTACCAGCGGTGGGAACCCCAGGTCTTCACGTACGCGTGGAATTTCAGCAAGCACCTCATCCATGCGGCTCAACGCACCTTGCTCCTTGAGCTGGTTGGACAGATTGGAGATCATGCCGCCCGGTACCTGGTTAACCAGCACACGGGTGTCTACACCGGTAAAGTCACTTTCAAACTGCCAGTACTTCTTGCGCACTTCACGGAAATAGGCGGTAATTTCCTGCAAAGCTTCCAGTTTAAGGCCGGTATCGAATTCAGTGCCCTGCAACGCCGCAACCATGCTCTCGGTAGTCGGATGGCTGGCACCTTCGGAAAAGGATGAGTTACAGGTATCGATAATGGTGGCACCATTTTCGATACCACGCAGCATGCTCATGCTAGCCAGGCCGGATGTGGCGTGGCTATGCAGGTGAATAGGCAGCTTGATGGCAGCGCGCATGGCCTTGACCAGGTCGCTTGTGGTTTGTGGCGTCAGCAAGCCAGCCATGTCCTTAATAGCGATAGTGTCGCAACCCATGGTTTCCAGTTCTTTGGCCAAATTAACAAAGTGAGGAATGTCATGCACGGGGCTGGTGGTATAACTAATAGTGCCCTCGGCATGTTTACCGACTTTTTTCACTGACTCAATGGATACGCGCAGGTTACGCAGATCATTCATGGCATCAAAAATACGGAACACGTCAACACCTGAGTCCGCTGATTGTTTAACAAAAGCACGTACAACATCGTCTGAGTAATGGCGATAGCCAAGTAAATTCTGACCGCGCAACAACATTTGGATGCGGCTATTGGGAAGCGCCTTACGTAGCTTTCTGAGGCGCTCCCATGGATCTTCTTTCAGGTAGCGTACACAGGCGTCAAAGGTTGCACCACCCCAGGCCTCGAGCGACCAGAAATCGATAGCGTCTAGCTTGGAACAGATAGGCAACATATCATCGGTACGCATGCGAGTGGCGATCAAAGATTGGTGACCGTCGCGTAAAACTAGTTCAGAAACATATACTTTAGCCATATTTTTAATTTATCGCTTTAAAGATTGATTTAAATGAATTTAGATGCCTTCGTGAGCTGCAATAGCGGCTGAAATAGCAGCGGCTATAAGCTCAGGCGGAAACTCGGTAGCGTAATTGATAAGCTCAGGATGGGACTCAACAAAGCTAGTATCAAACTCACCACTCCTGAAATCGGGATGTTTCAGGATCTCTTGATAATACGGAATAGTGGTCTTGACGCCGTATACCACCATGTCATTCAGTGCGCGACGGCCACGCTCAATGACACTTTCCCAAGTAAGCGCCCATACTGTCAGTTTTGCGCACATTGAGTCGTAGTAGGGCGGTATTACATAACCGCTATACATGGCGGCATCCATACGAACCCCAGGGCCGCCAGGCGCATAGTAGCGCGTAATTTTACCAAAACTTGGCAAAAAGTCATTTTTTGGATCTTCTGCATTAATGCGGAACTCCATGGCAAAGCCGCGATAATGCACATCCGACTGTTTGTATTGCAACGGCTTGCCATCGGCAATGCGAATCTGCTCCTGCACGATATCGATACCTGTGATGGTTTCAGTCACCGTATGTTCTACCTGCAAGCGGGTATTCATTTCCATGAAATAGAAGGTGTTGTCGGAATCCAACAGAAATTCGACAGTGCCGGCATTTTCATAACCCACAGCCTTGGCTGCCTTGACCGCAAGGTTGCCGATGTACTCGCGCTGGGCCTTGCTTAATTGCGGTGATGGGGCGATTTCTATGAGCTTCTGATTGCGACGCTGGATTGAGCAATCGCGTTCAAACAGGTGGATTACATTGCGGTGACTGTCGCCCAGAATCTGCACTTCTATATGGCGTGGGTTGACCACGCACTTTTCAAGGAAAACCTCAGGCTTGCCAAACGCCTTGCTCGCCTCGGAAATTACCCGGTCATAATTACCTAAAAGCTCTTTTTCATCATTGCAGCGCCGAATGCCGCGTCCACCACCACCGTTAGTAGCCTTTAGCATCACTGGGTAGCCAATTTTCTTGGCAAGCTTGCACGCTTCTTCCAGGTTCTCCAGATTGCCATCGCTACCGGGTGTGCAGGGGATGCCTGCAGCTACCATGGCGTTGCGGGCCTGAATTTTATCGCCCATCTGACGTATTACTTTAGCATCCGGTCCAATGAACTTAATGCCGCGCCTGGAGCAGATCTCAGCCAGTTCTGGATTCTCAGATAGGAAGCCATAACCTGGATGCAATGCATCGCACCCGGACGCAACGGCCAGATTCACTATATTATGTGCATTGAGATAGCCGATAACCGGATCTGATCCAATGTTATAGGCTTCATCTGCTTTTTTTACATGCAAGGCATGGCGATCAGCATCCGAGTAGATGGCAACCGACTTAATACCCATTTCCGAACACGCGCGAACAATACGCACGGCGATTTCACCACGATTGGCAACTAGAATTTTTTTTATCACGCTTAGACCTGAATCGAAAGATTTGAGTGCCAAAGATCAACCTGAATTCAGGTGTCTGATCAACCTAAGTTTTGACACGAAAGCATACAAATTATATCATGCGCCCCTTATGACTGCACAGCACATCATCAACAGCATTGAGTTTGCAAGGAAAGCGCTTGAAATTCATGATACAATCGCGGTTTCGCAATTTTCACGCCTAGTTGACGCATTAGCGTCATATGAAAGTGTGTTGAGTTGGCAATTGTTGGGCGATGTTAGTAGTGAAGGTAAGCCAGTGCTGAATTTGAAGGTCCAAGGCACTTTGGAATTAACCTGTCAGCGTTGCCTTGAGTCACTTAAGTTTGATCTGGATGTTAACTCAAGCTTTATTGTAGTGGCCGGTGAGGCTGATCTTCCTCCTGAGGAGGAGGATGTTGATGAGCACGATTATCTTGTTGCTGATGCACAAATGCAAGTTGCTGAATTGATTGAAGATGAGGTTTTGTTGGCTTTGCCATTTTCGCCCAAGCATGAGTTGAGTATTTGCGGGGCGAGAGAGCAATTAGTGGAGCTGAAAAAACCTAACCCGTTTGCGGTTTTGCAGGGCCTAAAGGCTGGCAAAAACCAAAATTAATAGTTTATTAGGAGTAAGACATGGCCGTTCAACAAAACAAGAAGTCACCATCAAAGCGTGGTATGCATCGCTCACATGATTTCTTAACTAACCCACCTTTGGCTGTCGAGCCAACTACTGGTGAAACACATTTGCGTCATCACATTAGCCCAAGTGGCTACTATCGTGGCCGCAAGGTTCTGCCGGCAAAAGGCGAATAGTTAAGTATTAAGGCAAATGCGCCGATTCTGATCGGCGCTTTGTTTTTAAGCGCTATATCTTAGACGCTATCTTGAGCATGGATATCACAGTTGCTATCGATGCCATGGGGGGCGACCACGGCCCTCATGTCACGATACCTGCAGCCCTTGAGGCATTAAAGCAGGATAGCGAAATCAACATCGTTCTGGTTGGTCTTACCGAGGCTATTGAGGCGGAGTTGTCCGCACGCAAGGCTTCAGTCAGCCCACGTCTGCGCATTCACCATGCCAGCGAAGTCGTTACCATGGATGAGTCTCCACAAAGTGCACTGAAGAACAAAAAAGACTCTTCAATGCGAGTGGCTATTAATCTGGTCAAGAGTGGTGAGGCCAATGCCTGTGTAAGCGCAGGTAATACCGGCGCACTCATGGCAACAGCACGTTATGTTCTAAAAACACTTCCCGGCATTGATCGCCCTGCAATTGCAGGCATGCTCCCCAGCAAAAAAGGTATGACCTATATGCTGGACCTTGGGGCAAATGCTGATTGCACCCCTGAGCAGCTACTGCAGTTTGCAATCATGGGCGCCATGCTGGTTTCGTGTGTGGAGCATAAGGAGCGTCCTAGTGTTGGTTTGCTCAATATAGGCTCGGAAGACATCAAGGGTAATGAAGTCGTCAAACAGGCGGGGGAGTTGCTGCGCGCAAGTCACCTCAATTTTTACGGCAACGTAGAAGGCGATGACATATACAAGGGCACCACAGACCTTGTGGTATGTGATGGTTTTGTTGGCAACGTAGCACTCAAAACTTCTGAAGGCTTGGCTCATATGATGGGCGGTTTCATCAGCCAGGAATTCAAGCGCAACATATTCACCAAGCTTATGGCACTTGCTGCCATGCCAGTACTCAAAGCATTTAAGCGTAGACTGGATCCACGCCGTTATAACGGCGCAAGCTTCCTTGGTTTGCGCGGTATCGTCGTGAAAAGTCATGGTGGTGCCGACAGCTTTGCTTTTTTTCATGCCATACAGACTGCTGCAGAAGAGTCTCGCAGTGGCGTCCTCCGCCGTATAACGGAGCAGCTTGAAATCGAGCATATCCGTCCTTCTGTGCCTCTACCTGAAGCACAGGCGAAAGCCAAAATTGATACTGAAAACATTGAAGTCAGGGCATAACGATATGACAAGAGTAACCGCATGATTTACTCACGTGTTGCAGGCACAGGTAGTTATTTGCCTGAAAGAATTCTTAGCAATGCTGAGCTTGAAAAGATGGTGGACACCACAGATGAGTGGATAGTCACACGTACCGGAATCCGTGAGCGCCATATCGCTGCGGAAGGTGAGTTCACTAGCGATCTGGCTTATGCTGCCGCTATTCAGGCGATCAAGGCTGCAAATATCAGCGAGCAGGATATAGACTTGATTATTGTAGCGACTACCACCCCGGATCATATTTTCCCCAGCGTAGCTTGCTTGTTGCAGGATAAGCTGGGCGTTTCTCGTTGTCCTGCATTTGATATTCAGGCCGTGTGTAGCGGCTTTGTATATGCCATGGCGACAGCCGATAACTTTATCAAGAGTGGATCAGCCAAATGCGCACTGGTTGTCGGCGCTGAGACCATGTCGCGCATTACTGACTGGACAGACCGTGGCAACTGTATCTTGTGGGGCGATGGCGCAGGCGCTGTTATCCTTCAAGCCAGTGATGAACCCGGCATTATGTCTACCCATTTACATGCTGATGGCAGCTATGCCAACTTGTTGCATGTCCCGTATGGCGTCTCCAAGCCGGAAGGTTGTAAAACCATCAGTATGGAAGGCAACCCCGTATTCAAGGTGGCTGTCAATACACTGGATGCCATCGTTGATGAGACTTTACTGGCGAATGGCCTAGAGAAGTCCGACGTGGACTGGCTGGTGCCGCATCAAGCCAATATTCGCATATTGCAATCTACTGCCAGGAAGTTGGGCATGAGCATGGATAGAGTTGTCGTGACGGTTGATACGCACGGCAATACCTCTGCAGCATCCATTCCTTTGGCACTTGATGTTGCCGTCCGTGATGGCCGCATCAAGCGCGGCGAAACTATATTGATGGAAGCTTTTGGTGGTGGTTTCACCTGGGGTTCCGTTTTGATGAAATATTAAAGACGATCGTATTTAAAGAGATTTTATGAAATTTGCATTCTTTTTTCCTGGTCAGGGCTCTCAGTCCATTGGCATGATGCAAGGACTGGCAAGCTTTCCTATAGTGCGCGATACCTTTGTTGAAGCATCGGACATTCTCGGTACTGATCTCTGGCATATGGCAACTGAGCCGAATGAGTTGCTCAATCAAACAACTAATACGCAACCTTTGATGCTCGCTGCAGGCGTCGCTACATGGCGCGTATGGCAATCGCAAGGTGGAACTCAGCCGCACCTCATGGCGGGGCATAGCCTTGGTGAGTACACGGCTCTGGTTGCTGCAGGAGCGCTCTCTTATCAAGATGCGCTCCCGCTGGTCCGTTACCGTGCAGAAGTCATGCAAAGCGCAGTAGCAGAGGGCGTTGGTGCGATGGCAGCTATTCTTGGGCTGGATGACGACATTGTTCGCTCAGTATGCCATGAAGCGGCACAGGGCCAAGTGCTTGAGGCGGTCAATCTCAACTCTCCCGGGCAAGTAGTAATCGCCGGCAATAAAGAGGCTGTTGAGCGCGGCATGGAGGCAGCAAAAACCAAAGGCGCAAAACGCGCTTTGTTATTGCCAGTCAGCGTTCCATCTCATTGTGCATTGATGAAGCCGGCAGCCGATGAGTTACAAGGCTATCTAAAAGACGTAACGTTGAGCGCCAGCCAAGTGCCGGTATTGCATAACGCAGATGTGCTAGCTTACGCTGGCGCAGAACAGATCAAGGATGCATTGGTGCGTCAGCTTTATAGCCCGGTACGCTGGGTAGAAACCGTGCAGGCTATCTATGCCCAAGGTGCTACCGCAAGCGCAGAGTGTGGCCCAGGCAAAGTGTTGGCAGGGCTTACCAAACGTATCGTAGCCGAGTTGCCCTGTGTGGCATTGCTAAGTGCTGAGTCAATTGCTGAAGCGCAACTGACGTTAAAGTAGAAATCACAAACCCTATTAATACAGAACTTTCAGGAGAGGCGATATGTTGAAAAACCAAATCGCATTAGTGACTGGTGCCAGTCGTGGAATCGGTGCTGCAATTGCATTAGAGCTGGCTAAGCAGGGCGCTACTGTTATTGGAACAGCTACATCCAGCCAGGGCGCAGAAAAAATCAGCCAGGTATTGTCACAGGCAGGAGGTCAAGGCCTTGGTATGGCGCTCGATGTGAATGATGCAGCGCAGGTCGAAGCCACTTTAAAGTCTATCTCGGAACAGTTTGGCGATATCACGATTCTGGTCAACAATGCCGGGATTACTCGCGACACCTTGTTGATGCGCATGAAAGATGAAGACTGGGATGATGTGATCTCGACTAACCTGAAATCGGTCTATCGTATGTCCCAGGCAGTGCTGCGCCCGATGATGAAGGCGCGTCAGGGGCGTATCATCAGCATTTCTTCGGTAGTCGGGCACATGGGTAATGCAGGGCAAACCAACTATGCCGCGGCAAAAGCAGGTATGGCAGGCTTCACCAGGTCGTTAGCCAGTGAAGTTGGCAGCCGCGGTATTACCGTAAATTGCGTGGCACCGGGTTTTATCGATACCGATATGACACGTGAACTGCCGGAAGAACACAGAAACAAGCTACTTGAGCGCATTCCATTGGGGCGCTTGGGCAAGGTTGAAGATATCGCTGCTGCCGTGGCATTTCTGGCTTCGCCAGTGGCCAGCTATATTAGCGGTGAGACCATTCATGTGAATGGCGGAATGTACATGGCCTAATAGACAGGGCTTGGTAGTTATTTAGTGAATAGTGCAGTTTAGTTTTTTGAATTCCTCAGGACTTTTGTTAGAATAGCCTGAGCTTATTAGTAACCATTTGTAAGCTACAACACTTGAAAGGGGTATTAGATGTCTGACATCGAACAACGCGTTAAAAAGATTGTTACCGAACAATTAGGAGCAAATGAGGCTGATGTGAAAAATGCATCATCATTTGTGGATGATCTGGGTGCCGATTCACTCGACACCGTAGAGCTGGTAATGGCTCTTGAAGAAGAGTTTGACTGTGAAATTCCGGACGAAGAAGCCGAAAAAATCACCACTGTCCAGCAAGCGATTGACTACGTCACCGCAAATCTTAAGTAATTCTCACATTCCATATTTTTTCTTGGGGTTGCCTTGTCCAAGCCGCTTAACGCCAATAAAAGGCGTGTAGTTGTCACTGGACTAGGCGTTGTGTCACCGGTAGGTATTGGTGTACAGGCGTCCTGGTCTGACTTGTTAGCCGGTAAATCCGGTATTACAAAAATCACTAAATTTGATGCAAGTAACTTTGCTTCGCAGATAGCTGGCGAAGTCAAAGGATTCGATGTTTCGCAATATCTTCCTGCAAAGGAAGCGCGGCGTATGGATACTTTCATTCAATACGGAATGGCTGCTGCTATTGAGGCTGTAAAAGACTCGGGCATTGTAGCCACCGAAGAAAATGCCGAGCGCATCGGTGTATCTATCGGCTCCGGAATCGGCGGTTTGCGCCTGATTGAAGAGACCAATGACACCTATGATGAAGGCGGACCGCGCAAGATATCGCCTTTCTTTATCCCCGGTACCATTATCAATATGATTTCCGGTAATCTTTCTATCATGTTTGGCTTTAAAGGGCCGAACGTAGCCATAGTGACTGCCTGTACCACGGGCACACATTCGATTGGCGATGCTGCGCGCATGATCGAATACGGTGATGCAGACGTAATGGTGGCAGGTGGCGCGGAAGCAGCAATTACCGAGCTTTCGGTCGGTGGCTTTGCCTCAGCCCGCGCGCTGTCAACACGTAATGATGACCCGGCAACTGCCAGCCGTCCCTGGGATAAAGACCGGGATGGCTTTGTCATTGGCGAAGGTGCTGGTGTGATGGTGCTGGAAGAGTATGAGTCAGCCAAGAAGCGCGGTGCCAGGATATATGCTGAATTGATAGGCTATGGTATGAGTGCCGATGCTTATCATATGACAGCCCCCAATATGGATGGGCCACGCCGTTCTATGCGCAATGCGCTGAATAATGCGGGTGTCAATCCAGATCAGGTACAGTTCGTCAATGCGCATGGCACTTCCACACCGCTGGGTGATGCCAATGAAACCAATGCCATCAAGGCTGCATTTGGCGATCATGCCAAAAACCTGGTGGTCAACTCCACTAAGTCCATGACCGGTCACTTGCTGGGCGGTGCAGGTGGTCTGGAATCAGTATTTACAGTGCTTTCCATTTACCATCAGGTTTCACCACCTACCATCAATATTTTCAATCAGGATCCTGATTGCGATCTGGATTTTTGTGCCAACACTGCACGTGATATGAAGATTGATGTAGCGCTTAAAAACAACTTCGGCTTTGGCGGGACCAACGGTTCGTTGGTATTTAAAAAAATCTAAGCCAATCAAGAAGTCTTGCAGCAATATGTTAATTTTTCGTTAAAGAAGTATAAATAACTAATTGAAGCAGCGTTATTTATACTTCTTTATGCACAGTATTAGTGCGTATGACGAAAAGATGAAGACTTGACATGCAGGGAATTCAATGGGCTAGGTATCCAACTGAATTATATTGGTATTTTTAGTTGCCTAATTAATATCAATAAATTAAAAAGCTAATGTTTAGCGCATGTTAGCGATTCAACTCTCCGTTATTCCACAAAGTTATCCACAGCTTTTGTGGATACACATTCAGAATACTGGTTGCTATGGCTTCACGGCGCATACAACATGCTTTACGATGGCTGGCATAATAATATAAACCAACATGCTGACTGCCTATGACGACTCCCGCACAGTATTTGATCAATGGCCGTAGCGATGCCACACTCTCGCCACTGGATCGAGGCTTTGCCTATGGTGATGGTGTGTTTCGCACATTCAAAGTCGCCGCAGGCACTCCCGTTAACTGGCTGATGCAATATACCAAGCTACTGGAAGACTGTAATGTCCTGGGTATTGTCTGCCCCAGCGCAGAAGTTCTGCTGAATGATATAACACAGCTATTCAGCCCTGAGCACAATGCGATTGCCAAGATCATTATTACGCGAGGTGAGGGCGCACGCGGGTATGCTGTGCCGGCGCTTGCCCAGCCTACACGGGTTGTGATTAAAGCGCCGCTTCCTCATTACCCTTCAAGCAACGCCGAAGATGGTGTCAGTTTGCATCTTTGCGAGCTACGATTGTCATCGCAACCCAAGTATGCAGGTATCAAGCACCTCAATCGACTGGAAAATGTGATGGCGCGCATGGAGTGGAGTGATGCGTCTATAGCCGATGGCTTATTGCTGGATGCTCGCGGCAACGCAATTGAATGCACCATGAGCAACCTGTTTGCGCGGTTTGGCAGTAGTTTATGTACTCCCGATCTCAGTTTATGCGGTGTTGCTGGCATTACCAGACAACGTATATTGGATACGGCGCCTGATTTTGGACTGCGTCCAGAAGTGTGTGAGATTTCTTTAACAAAGCTGATGCAGGCAGATGAACTGCTTATCTGCAATAGCTTGTATGGGGTATGGCAGGTAAGAACTTTCAATAACCGGAAATGGCCAAAGCTGGATCTGGCCGACAATTTACGCAAGGCTTTGCACGAATAATATGTGGTTGATTAAAAAAGTAATTGCGCTAGGTTTCCTTGCCTCCTTGTTGTTAGTTGCATGGATGGTCTATTTCGCCATAATGCCACTGAATTTAAATACCGAAGCCAGGGAGCTCACGGTAAAGCCAGGCAGCATGCGTAACGTTAGCCAGCAGCTGGTCAAGCAAGGCGTGATGAACAGCGTATGGAATTTTGAGCTCATGGTCAGAGCACTTGGTCGGGCAGGCGAGGTCAAGGCAGGGATTTATCTCGTTAAAAATGGAATTACGCCCTATGGTTTAATGGATATGCTGACTAATGGCGATACTACGCAAGCCAGCATTACGTTTATCGAAGGTTGGACATTTGCACAGATTCGCGCCGCCTTGAATGCAAGCGATGCCGTGCGCCATATGACCATGGCCTATACCGATAGGCAGATACTGGATGAAATCGGGGTAAATGCGATGAGTGCGGAAGGACAGTTTTTCCCTGATACATATTTTTTCAGTCGCAACTCAAGCGACAAGGAGATACTCAAACGTGCGTATCAGACCATGCAAACTAAGCTGGATGCTGCCTGGGTAAACAGGGCTGCCGGATTACCTTATGACACCCCATATAAAGCGCTGATCATGGCCAGCATAGTGGAAAAGGAAACTGGAAAATCATCCGAGCGACCACTGATTGCAGGGGTATTTATCAATCGTTTACGCCTGGGTATGCGATTGCAGACTGATCCAACCGTTATATATGGGCTGGGCGAAAGCTTTGATGGCAATCTGCGGAGAAAAGATTTGCTCACCGACTCACCATATAACACTTACACACGAGCAGGCTTGCCGCCAACCCCTATCGCCATGCCAGGTATGGCTTCAATAGAAGCAGCGTTGAATCCTGCGAAGACTAAGGCCATATATTTTGTAGGGAAAGGCGATGGCAGCCACGCCTTTTCAGCGACCTTGCTAGAACACAATAGAGCTGTGAATAAATACCAGTTAGGAAAACATTAGTCATGCGCGGAAAATTTATCACGCTGGAGGGCATGGACGGGGCCGGAAAAAGCACGCATATCCCCAATATTGTATCAGCGCTGGAGGCGCGAGGTTTTGAAGTCGTTTCTACCCGCGAGCCTGGCGGCACCAAACTGGGTGAGCGATTGCGCGAACTGCTGCTGCATGAATCTATGCATCCAGAGACTGAAACACTGTTAATGTTCGCCGCACGGCGAGAGCATATTGCAGAAGTGATAGAACCAGCCCTGACACGCGGTGCTTATGTGCTGTCAGATCGCTTCACAGATGCTACTTATGCTTATCAATGCGGTGGGCGAGGGGTTGAAGCAGCCAAGATATGCGCTCTTGAAGGCTGGGTGCAAGGCAGTTTGCAGCCGGATCTTACATTGCTGTTTGATGTGCCTGTAGAGGTTAGCATACAGCGTCTAGCTGACGCCCGCTCCCCAGATAAATTCGAGCGTGAGACCAGTGACTTTTTCACCAGAATTCGCAACGCCTATTTGCTGCGTGCTCAGGAAAATCCACAGCGCTTTCGGGTAATTGACTCTAATCAACCATTAGAAATAGTCTCAAATTCACTTGAGAAAATCATACTATCATTATGATTAATAAAGCAATATACCCATGGCAGCAAGGTGTGTGGGATAAGCTCACTTCTGCGCGTGACCGATTGCCACATGCGCTATTGTTACGTGGGCGCAGCGGCATAGGCAAGCTGGAGTTTGCGAATGCGCTGGCAAATTCACTGCTTTGCCAGACACCCGACCCCCAAGGCCATGCTTGTGGCATATGTGCAAGTTGTGGCTGGTTTGCGCAAGGCAATCATCCCGATTACCGCTTGCTAACGCCAGAGCAGGATGCCGCTGGCGACGAAGACAGCCCTGCACCCGCAAAAACCGGTAAAAAAAGTCAGATATCTGTGGCGCAGATACGTGAGCTAGGCAGTTTTCTGGAGTTATCCAGCCATAGTAGTGATGGCCTACGTGTGGCGCTGATACATCCGGCTGAAACTTTAAATCTGGCATCTGCCAATGCCTTGCTGAAAATGCTGGAAGAGCCACCCAGAGGGGTTATATTTATCCTGGTGACACACCAGCCGCATCGCTTGCTACCAACCATCATGAGTCGGTGTAACAAAATTGATATGCCGATACCCACACGTGAAATCGCCATAGAGTGGCTTAGCCAGCATGGCGTCAAGGATGCAGCAACACGTCTCGACTATGCTGGAGGCTCGCCAATATCGGCATTAAACAATGAAGGAGAGGGCACGCAATCACTTAGTACCGTATGGCAGATGCTGGCACAAGGAGCTAAGCTGGATGTGTTTCCTTTGGCAACCTTGTGCGCGTCATTAGGCATGGAAAATGCGATACATGCCATGCAGAAATGGATATATGACCTGATGGCTTGCCGGTTTACTGGCAAGGTACGCTACCACACCGAGCACGCAGGTGCTTTGCAAGCGCTTTCTGAAAGGGTAGACTTGGGCTTGTTGATGGAGCTTCAGCGCAAGTTGAACCAGGCGCGTAAAACAGCCTCTCACCCCCTCAACAATGAGTTGCAGCTGGAAAGTATTTTATTAAGCTATGCCAGGTTGTTTTAAGGCAGTTGTTTTTCAAATATTCTTAATGGAAACAAAGCGGTAACCAAGATAAAAATGAGTACAGAAGCAACATCTCCAGATAAAGCACCCGTACCCCCGCCTAAACCAGGCGTGCTTTCGCTTGCCATTAAGGAAAAAGCTGCTCTTTATGCGGCTTACATGCCTTACATCAAAGGTGGCGGGTTATTTATCCCGACTGCCAAGCATTACAATATTGGTGATGAAGTATTCATGTTGCTGAGCCTGCTGGAAGATCCGCTAAAATTAAAGGTTGTCGGTCATGTGGTATGGATTACTACTGTTGCCCAGGCAAACCGCCCACAGGGCATAGGTGTGCAGTTCAGCGAAAAAGACGGCGGCCAGGAAGCGCGCAATAAAATCGAAGGTTTACTTGGTGGTGCGCTTAAATCATCCCGCCCTACCCATACCATGTAACTCCTGTTGTACGCTTCAGATAAATTTACCATTCACATCACTTTAAAGTAGCATCATGCTGGTAGATTCCCATTGTCATATTAACTTTCCTGAACTGGCAGCCAATATGGGCGCGGTTCTCCAGTCTATGCAAGAGCACGGCGTGGGCCATGCCATGTGCATATCGGTAACTCTGGCTGAATTTCCGCAAGTGCTGGCCGTCGCTGAGGCCCATCCCAATATCTTTGCTTCAGTTGGCGTGCATCCGGATTACGAAAATGAGCCGCCTTTCGGCATCGAGGATCTGGTGCGTCTGGCAGATCATCCCAAAGTCATTGCAATTGGCGAAACCGGGCTGGATTATTTTCGCCTGACAGGTGATCTGGAATGGCAGCGTGAACGCTTTCGTACGCATATACGTGCGGCTATCCAGGCAGGCAAGCCACTAGTGATTCACACCCGCTCATCGGCAGAAGACACCATACGCATCATGCGTGAAGAGAACGCGCAAGCCATTGGTGGCGTGATGCATTGCTTTACCGAGAGTTTGGAGGTGGCATTGCAAGCCATAGAGCTGGGCTTCTACATTTCATTTTCAGGCATAGTCACTTTTAAGAATGCGCAGTCGCTGAAAGAGGTCGCCAGACAAGTACCGCTGGGCCGCATACTGGTAGAAACAGACTCTCCTTATCTGGCACCCATGCCTTATCGTGGCAAAACCAATCAGCCAGCCTATGTAAAATTTGTAGCGGAAGAGGTGGCTCGCCTACGAGGCATTTCGCTGGAGGAGCTAACGCAGGCGACTACCCATAACTTTTTCACCCTGTTCAAGCAGGCTAAGCCATGCAACTAACCATGCTTGGCGTAGGCTCTAGTGCCGGCACTCCGACCATCGGTTGCCAGTGTGCTACTTGCCTGTCGACTGATAGCCATAATAAGCGTACGCGTTGTTCTGCAGCCATCACTATGCCTAATGGCGAAGTCATCCTCATTGATACCGGGCCGGACTTGCGCCAGCAGTCACTGCGGGAAGGCCTGAATCGGGTAGATGCCGTGCTTTACACCCACACGCATGCCGACCATTTGCATGGCATTGATGATTTGCGTGGATTTTGCCAGCTACAGCGCATACAGATTCCGCTATATGGCAATGCCGACACCGTGGACCACATTGCCAGCAAATTCGGCTATACCATTCGGGAACCTGGAGATTTCTGGGAGTTGCCGGTACTCAGCCTGAACCGGGTGGATGGTGCATTCGAGCTTTTTGGCGTCACCATCACGCCGATTCCGGTCAAGCACGGCCGTATTGATATACTGGGATACCGCATCGGCAACATGGCCTACCTGACGGATGTTTCGGAAATTACCGACTCGTCGCTGATGATGTTACAGGGCCTTGATGTGCTCATGCTCGATTGTCTACGCTACAAACCGCACTATACGCATATCAATGTGGAACAAAGTCTGGCTTATGCCAGTCATATCAACGCTGACAATACATACTTGATCCACATGACACATGAGATCGAATATGAGGCGTTGACGCAGACTTTGCCGCCTAAAGTTCATGTAGCTTACGATGGTTTAAAAGTGAATTTTTAAAGAAAATTTAGGTTTGCTGTAAGCTGCAAACCGCAGTGATAAATGAGATAATTCATTCAGTAGAGTGGGTTAATGATTAAACGAACAGGGAAATAACATGCAACTTGGTAAAAAAATCACTTGGACTATCGCCTTAATGGCATTGATGACGGTGTCACTAAGCTCGTTTGCGGCAGAGCCGGCCAAGAAAGGCAAGGCGTATACTGAAGAAGAGTTCCTCAACACTTTCAGTGGGAAATCACGCAAAGTCGTGCTCGAAAAGCTGGGTGCACCAAGCAAGAAAGAACAGTCTGTCAAACCAACCAATGCCTCAGAAATGATTGCCGGCAAAGGCCAGGAGTCATCCAAGCCCGTGAATGTTGAGATGTGGTATTACAATGGCGTGGTTAATTACGCTCCCAAGAAACTATATAAATTCACAGAGCTTACTTTTGTGAATGATCGCTGCATGAATATCGCTTTTTTCAACAATAAATAACCCTCACATCTGTTACCCGGTGGGCTTGTATCCACCGGGTAACTCATTATTGCAAAGCCTCACCTCTAATACTGCTGGTTTACCAGCCATCTTTTCCTGTATCAAACTTACGGTGCATCAAGCTAGCCGGGCTAGCGACGATAAGAACATATAAATCAGCCTTATAACCTAAAACGGCAAGTTTTCTTGCACTGTTGAATAATAGGGTAGTTATTTATGCGATTCGGAATATCCAACACAATCATATTCAGAGCCTCATTAGTACTGCTGGCATCCTTATCTCTAGGATGTATGGCGGTTAATACGAGCAGTGCGGCTAAAGAAGCCTCTGCCATTTCAAACGTCATTACCCTATCTGGTCAGTGGCAGTTCCAACCGACAAATATCAAGTCCGTCAGTGCAGAAACAACCCCTGACCAATCCCAGGCATGGCAGAGCATTTCAGTGCCCGACAACTGGTTCAGGCAAGGCAAGGATATCCATGGACAGGCTTGGTATCGCAAGCAGTTTGAGGTAGCTCCTAAAGTGATTGGCCGACATGTCAGGCTGGTCTTCCAAGGTGTGGACTATGCGTCTGACGTATGGATCAACGGGCATTATCTAGGGCACCACGAAGGCTATTTCCAGCCTTTTGATTTTGACGTCTCCAGGTATTTGCATGCGGGCGGCAATGAATTGACTGTGCTGGTTGATAGCCCGCTTGAGAAGCCTGATGCATGGTCTTTCAATAAACGCTTGCTGAAGGGCATATTCAGCCATCACGACACCCGCCCTGGTGGAGCATGGTCTGATCGAGGGCAAGAGCAGAACACCGGCGGCATATGGGCCCCTGTCAGGCTGGATATTTCAGACCAGTTAGCCATCCGCCAGATACAGGCTAATCCAAAGCTGACAGGGAGTGTGTGGAAGCTAGAAGCCAATGCGCCCCTGGCAAGTGACTTGCCGCAAGACACTGAAGTGTTGGTTGAAACAGAAATCGTTCCGGAAAACTTCCAGGGAAAGTCATTTTCCTTTCGCCAGCAGTACAAGCTAGCTAAGGGCGAAGGCAAGCTGAACCTGAGCTTGCCGATTGATCAACCTGAGTTATGGTGGCCGGCAGGGCATGGCAAGCCCAACCTATATCGCATCAAAATGAGTATCTCCAAAGCTGGTCGCTTGCTTGACAATAAAGAGGCAGTATTTGGCTTTAGAGAGGTGCGCGTAGATGCCAATACCCAGCAGTGGTATATCAATGGCCGCAGAATGTTCCTGCGCGGTACCAATTACATCTCCAGCCAGTGGCTAGCGGAAATGACGCGCGATAAATATGCTCGCGATATCCAGCTTATGCAGCAGGCCAATATCAATGCGGTACGAGTGCATGGCCATATAGAGGCCGCAGGTTTTTATGACCTGTGCGATCGTACTGGTATGCTGGTAATGCAGGACTACCTGCTGCAATGGGGCTATACCGATGATCAGGACTTCATCAACGAAGCACGTCGGCAGGCTGTCGATATGGTGCATACATTGTCAAATCATCCGGCTGTCGTGTCTTGGGTCTTGCATAATGAGCCGCCCTGGGATGCACCCTGGATGCAGACCAAATACCCGGACTACAACCCTGACAAAAATCGCGTACTGGATGAGTTGCTGTATCAGGACGTGAGTGCACTGGACCCCAGTCGGGTTGTCAGAAAAGAATCGCCAACGCGTGAGCATGAGTGGATAGGCTGGTATTTCGGGCAATGGCAGGATTTTGCTAAACCAGCGCAAAACCCATGGATCACCGAGTTTGGTGCCCAGGCACTGCCAGACATGGCAAGCTTGCAGAAGATATTCAACCAGGATGAGTTATGGCCGGACAACGATCAGGATTGGGATAAATGGTCATTCCATAACTTCCAGCGGCATGAGACCTTCAATATCGCAGGTGTGGCTATGGGTAATGACATCCAGACTTTCATTGCTAACACCCAGTCCTATCAGGTAAAGGTGGTTAAATTCGCTGCCGAATCCTATCGCCGCCAACGCTATCAACCGGTATCAGCCATATTTCAGTTCATGTTTGTAGAGGACTGGCCCTCCATCAATTGGGGCGTTGTGGATTACTGGCGGCAGCCTAAGCCCGGCTATGAGGCCATGCGTACGGCTTATCAGCCTATATTACCCAGCATAGAGTGGATAAAAGAAACCTACCAGGCTGATGAGTCTGCGGCACTGGGTTTATGGGCGATTAATGATTCATGGCAAGACTATCCGCAAGCCCAATACCTTGTCGCTGTGTTGCGGGATGGCAAGGTAATTGACAGGAAGGTAATCAACCTGGATATTGCCAAAGACTCTGGCAGCAAGCTGGAAGAGCTGAGAATAGAGCGCCTGACTGCAGGTGGCTATGAAGTGCAAGTGAAGATAGTTTCAGCGCAAGGCAAGGTGCTGGGACAGAATCAACACAAGTTTAATGTGGTGCCCAACTAGTAGTAGAACAAGGACAGGGGAGAGCTGGGGTGGTGTACTGTTCCGTTTAATATCTAGGCGGTAAGCGCATGATCTTATCAATCACCAGTCGCGCCATGGCCCAGGCCCTGTCTTCACGCATAAACTGCTTTTCATCATCATCGTAAGGCAGGAACTGGCCGCCGTGAGTTAACGAATAACGCAAAGAGCCCTCCACGTTAACGTACGCTTTTACGACATCTTGTACTCTTTCATCACGGCATTTGTATAACGAAGGCATTATCTCTCCCGCACTATGAATTATTTACGATTCCGGTAATCAATCACTTATATTATCCACTTCATTGAGTTGGGGAACCTGGGTTATGAATAGTAAATACATCGCTTTTCCCTTATTCATCTTCAATAGCCTACCCGGATTTGCACAGCCCACCCAGGCACAAATATTCGAACTCAATGCCTCTATCGTACAGGTTGTTGTCGAAACTCGTGAAGGTAATACCGGATTCGGCTCCGGCGTTGTCGTTAATAACGACTATGTAGCCACCAATTGCCACGTATTAGCCAATGCTCATGGCGTCAGCATTACCAAAGTACACGAAAGCTATCGGCCCATCGCACTTAAGGCAGATTGGAAGCATGATTTATGCCTGTTGAAATTTGATGGGCTCCCGTTTAAATCCATCCCCATGATGGATAGCAAAGGCCTGCAGTACGAACAGGAAGTCTTTTCCATCAGCTATCCCAATGATATGCAAGTGCCGCAACCATCGTATGGCAACATCAAGGCGATCTACCCGTTTGACGGCAGCGTCATTATTCGGTCGTCAGCTGCTTTTGCCTTGGGCTCCAGTGGCGGAGCCCTGTTTGATCAAGATTTCAACCTGATAGGTATTACCACCTTCAAAAGCCCGGGGCGTAACGGCTACTTTTACAGCCTGCCGGTAGAGTGGATCAAAAAGCTATTCGATGCACCAGACACCACCAAATTGACCAGTACTGAAGACCCTTTCTGGAGCTGGCCAGAGGAGGATCGGCCTTTTTTTATGCAGGTAGTGATCCCCTATCAGAAGCATCAGTGGAAAGAGCTGGAACAAATTGCCAAGGCATGGAGCATGAAAGAGGGCGCTAGTGCAGATGCGTGGTATTACCTTGGTGTGGCGGAATATCACCTGAACGATACTCAACACGCATCCGTGCACTTGGGTAGGGCAGCATCATTGAATCCAAGGCACCTTGGCGCACTTGTGCAACTGGCTGAGATAGCAGCAGCAGAAGGCAATAAACCAGAGGCTCAGCGCATCAGCCTCGTGGTAAACGAACTCGACACCGATGAGGGCAGTAGCCTACTCGAGCGTATTGATAAGATGCCTTGAAGTTCGCGGGATATAAAATTGAGTAGGGTAGTACTACTCTGTTGTTAATTTCCCTTAAATTTAGTCTTCTATTACAATTAAATTAATCCCAGTTCTGTCTCTACATTAATATATTTAATACAGCACATGCCGTGCCATATGTATTAGAGGGTAATTTAATGTCTGATATGATTTTATTAGGTACTCGTAAGGGCACCATAATATTCGATCGAATAAACTCTACCTGGCGGCCTCGTCCAATTGCGCATGCTGGCATTGCGGTATGTTACGCGGCACGTGATCCTCGTGACGGTACCTTGTGGGCATCCCTGGATCATGGGCACTGGGGCCCTAAGTTGTCTCGATCTCGTGATGAGGGTGCAACTTGGGACGACATTTCATCCCTAAAATACCCTAACGGCGCACGCTATATTGTCAAATATTTGCCTACCCCAGATTTCAATCCAGAATCACCGTCCGCTCAAGCAGAGTATGGTAATGCAACGGTGCTCAAAATCTGGAATATTGCATTTGGTAATTCCAATCAGCCTGGCAGGCTATACGCAGGCACTATCCCCGGTGGTTTATTTGTCAGCGATGATGGCGGCGATAGCTGGGAACTCAACCGGCCTCTTTGGAATCATGAAAGCCGCGGTGGTGATTTGTTCGCAGGAGGTGCAACATCAGTAACCCTTTGGAACGGTACGCCTGCAAGTATCGATTATGGCGTGTTTGAGCCCGGTATTCATTCCATTATTGTTGACCCGCGCGATTCCAATCATATGTATGTTGCGGTATCGACAGTAGGGGTTATTGAGACGGCCGATGGTGGCCAAAACTGGCACAGCCGTAACCAAGGCATGTTGAATGATTACATGCCAAATCCAGAGTCCGAGTGGGGTCACGACCCGCACTTCGTGACTAGCTGCCCTAAGCAGCCTGATCATCTTTGGCAGCAAAACCACTGCGGTGTTTTCTACAGCAATAACGGCGCAAATAGCTGGCAAAAAGTCAGCGTGCCAGATATTGGAGTGAATTTTGGGTTCCCAATTGCGGCTGATGCAAATGACGGACGCACTGCTTGGGTGGTTCCAGCAAGCGCAGATTCAGAACGGATGGCGATTGATGGTGGTTTGTTCGTCGCACGAACGACCGATGGTGGGCAGACTTGGCAAACATTTCGAAGCGGTCTGCCGCAGGATAATGCCTACGACATAGTCCTGAGGCATGGTCTTGATGTATCTGGTGATTGTTTATGCTTTGGAAGTACGACTGGAAATGTTTATCTGTCAGAAGACCGTGGTGAAACATGGCAAAGCCTGGGTAATAATTTTCCGCCGATTTATTCAGTACGATTTGCTTGATCATGCCGCATGTTCAAATGACGCAACATCTATATCGATTCTTTCCACAACTGAAGAACCGAACAATCACTGTGCCAGCCGGCTCAGTCGCAGAAGTCTTACTTGCAATCAACGAGATTGCCCCAGGCTTTACCGATTATGTACTCGACGAACGTGGCGCGCTGCGTCGGCATGTAAATCTCAGTATTAATGACACCATAGTGATTGATAAAACAAAACTCTCCGATCGTATACCCGAGGACGGAACTGTTTATATTTTTCAGTCCCTAAGTGGCGGCTGAGTCCAATAGTCTTCATTTCACGCTGCAAATAAAATGGTTGCCCTTAGGGTAGGTATCATCCACGCAAAAATTTTCGCTACAAATTGATGCCTTCCAAGAAACATCCTTATTCTTACATTTAACATAATATACATTATGCGAAGTTATGGGTTAATTATGTTAATTGAAGTGGATCACGTATTAGAAAGAGAAATTTCTCAAATAACTCGCTTACAGTCTGCTAATAATGGTGTTTATTCAGTGGATGATTACAAGGGTTTAACTATGGGTTTTCAGTGTCAGAAATATAGTTGAATAATCTGTCCCCTGATTTAATCAGTGAATAATGAGTTTGACCTGTTTGATTGTTGTGAACCTTGTTTATAAGTCCTATTGAATACAAATCATCAATAATTTGCTCAAACTTAGGCGATTCGAAACCAGTTTCGGACTTAAACATATCTTCAGCAACTGTTACCCTAAATTTACTAATACCTAGATACATAAATGCCTTCTTCATATCTGGAGTGAGTTGCATTTTAACATTTCGATTTTCTTCATCTTCGGCCTTTTTTACATCCGCTATGATCATATCGTTTTTTCTTCTGATATTTGCATTTGATGTTTCTAACCTTTCATTCATAACTCGAAGCTGCTGAATAATTTCCGATTGTTCTGCTCGGGCTTCTTCCAGCTCTTCAAATGTATGAAGTCGGAGTTTTTGTAACCTGTATGAAAAAATCTTTATTTTTCGTCGGTAATGGTCAATTAATATGTTAATAACTGGTACACCGAACAGAAATAGTAGCGCTGCAAGAAAAGGAGCGAGATAAATATGTGGCCAATCATAAGAAACAGAAATGCCAACCGGTGAAGTGAAATACTGGTCTAGGAATCGAATTTTTTCTTCTAAGGATGCGCCGCTGAATATTATCACTAAAACTTTATAATTAATAATAAGCCAAGGTATTGTAAAAGCCATCAGAAATGGACTAGAAAACCTTTCGGCCAGTCCATTTTTGACAATGGCGGTTACTTCGCTTACAGCGTTCTTTGTTTCGTCTTGAGCCACCATGCTACTTCCCCGTAATTTGGTATCATTATGATATTAAAAGTTTAGTTGTAATTGTCGATTTGTAGATTCAATTAATATTTTCATCCTACGGCCATAAACTGGTCAAAAGTTAGCTAAATATTGACACACCACAATGATTAAGTCCTGATTAATACCCTCTTCTGCTAATTTAAGTTTTTCTTTATTGATAACGCGGCTTACTGTCGGACGTAATAAGAGCTGAGACATAAAAAACTAAGAACACAATTGACATTTCATGCAACGCATATGTCAATATATCAAAGGAGCGAACTTAAACAACCATAAAAAAGCACCCTACTTCCTGCGGTCAAAATAGGGGTTATACGCTAGAGGTGGTAGTGGACTACGAATGTTTTCATCACAAAATGTCGAAAAAACCGTCAAGGTTTGATTGATAGAACTAATGATGCCTTTTAGGTGATCACTTCTTTTTGTAAAGCCAAGCACCTCAAACTCATGGGCTTGAAGGCCAATTAGGCTCCGATAATCGATTAGGTAATTCACTACATTCGTCTGCATGGTTCTCATAATAAGTCCTCCAGATAGAGATTTAACTCTATCTGCTCAGGGGATGCATTAATGTAGGCCCTTTGCTTTATATTTTTCGTTTCTGTCCTACATATTTTTGTTAAATCACCTCGTAGATGATGAGATTTAGCAGAGTGGGAGATAAATGATCATGGCTATGAATAGGAACAAATTTTTTCCCCAACAATAATTTTGGGAGATTCCATTAGCTCAGAGTTTGGCGGTAAAAACTTCACAACAAGATTTTTGACCATAAAAAAAGCCAGCAAATTCGGCTGGCTTTAACTGCATTTTGGGCTGGGGCTATGAGGATGGGGAATTGTTAGATTGAGCCTGTCGGTGTGAACTGACTTGCTTACTAAACTCTTGCTTTAGGTTTTCCCATTCTTCATAGCTCTTCAATTTTGTCTGCGGGTCAGCGCCTTCATATAGTGCTCGTGCCTCATGCAATGCATTTATCAAAGAAGCAAACTTCTCGTAATAACCATCTTCAGTAATCATTTGTTAACCTACCTTCTCTTATAGATTAAAAAATCCCCGATAAGAAATATGTAGCATACATCTGATACTTATTAGAACTTAATAATATTTCATTTTAATGATATTAGTAAAAACTATACACAACAAGGCACTACGGGAAAGTGTGTTGCGACTTTACCCATGAAGTCAGGTGTTAATCATAGCCAATCTTGCCTAGCAAAAGCTTATGGTTAGAAGTATTGCTTGATTAAATTCTTAGATCTTAGAAGGCTGGGGGAAAGTAGTGTCGCTTCTGCAGTGTCAATACTCGTAAAAACATAGCATTCTTTTGTTTTAACGTATTCAACAGACCCAATTTCAATTCCATTTTTAGAAATTTTTAAAATATGGCCTGTATGCCCCTCAATTTGATCGTAGGCATATCTACTCACCTCAAGTGTTGTTTCGCCTAATATATCGTCCATTCCAAAGCCCCTTAGTCATGAAACTAAAGTGAAATATACACATGTGCAAAGTGGTTGTTTGTACGGTATCGAACTTTCGATTATAAAAAAGCCGGGCGACTTTTGGTCGCCCGGCTTTGTAGTCTCATGATTGATTAACGCTTTTTGTTAGCCTGTATATTTTCTATGATCCTGGCTGCCCAATCCTTGCCGCCAAGGCCGAAGGCGATGGCAAGTGCGAGGAAAATAGCGCCAAAGATGATAACGAACAAGGCTGTTAATAGCTGAGTGCCAATATCCAGCTGCTCCAGCGCTACGAACAGGGCAAATATCTGTATGCCGTATTCTGCTGAGGTACTGATAGCCAGCGCCCCTTCAAATTTGATGCCATGCAGCCAGGCAAATACCAGCCGATTTACAAAACGGGCCAGTAATGTGCCGAAGATCATGACCAGAATAGCGACGATGATTTTTGGTAGGTAATTGGCAAGCTGGTGCAGCATGCCGGCGACTTCATTCAGGCCCAGCGTGTTGGCGCCTGTGATGACAAATAGCAGGATCACCAGCCAGTAAATAACCTGGCCGATAATACCGCTGAGTGTCAGGTCGAACTCGCTATGCTGCAAGAATGCTTCTAAGCCGGATTTATCGGCAAATTTATCAAATTGAGTAAACTCAAGAATGCGCTTTACCCCTATGCATGCAACCTTGGCGCATATCCAGCCGAAAAACAGGATCACCATAACGGCTAACAACTTGGGGAAAAATGTGGCTATTTGGCCCCAGAATTCATTGAGTGATGTAAGAAATATATCAATTTGATATTGCATCGTGCCCTCCTTTATTGATGACTGAGGTCGAGAGACTAAGCCGAAAAAATATTTGAATTGCTTTTGTACCACCCTGCCGGATGGCGCGGACAAACATTTTGTCTTAAACGGCTTAGTACTGCAATAAAATTGCCACGATTTATTAAAGCTAAGTTTTAATAAATCTACTCAATACTATGTTTTTAATTGGTATTAACCAACCTTATTTTTATCAAATTATCCAAACTAAATTTACCTGCACCAGCAAATAGCAATGGCAGAAACATAAAAAGGTAGATCAAAGGCAGCTTGTAGTTACCGAAGCCATCACCATCTTCATCCACAATGCGGTAGCCTTTAAGCAACTCACCCAATGTGTTCCAGTGCTCTGGCCAATGTACGGCAGAAATGGCAACAACCGTGAGTATCATCAGTGATACGGTGAAAAAACGTGTGGCCAGGCCCAATATCAAGGCGATTGCGCCGCCTATTTCAAACCATATAGATACCTGCCAGCTGACATCCGCAGGCAAGATATTGAACGGGAATGGGAAGCTGATATCTGCAAACCAGTTTTCTCCAGTGAGTTTTTCATAGCCGGATTCACCGAACTCCCATGCCAATAGCAGCCTTAGTGCCAATAATGGAATGATAGGTGCCAAGCGTTCCAGCGTATTGGTGATCAGCAGGTAATAACGTGTAATCAATGACATTGCGACTTCCCCTTGTGTATTAATTGAATGCTGTGTGGGTTAGTCGCCCCTGCCCTGCTTTCCTTACACCTGGCCTTGCAATCTAGAGGCTATTTTTTGCTTTTTCTTAAGGTAGTAATAGAATCGTACGCCCAATAGCAAGGCCAGGATAACGGCATAAAACAGCGGTTCGCGTATATCTTTTTTGACTAACCACCAGAAATGCAGCACGCCCAGAATGGCAATCAGATACACCAGCTGATGCAGCTTTTTCCAACGTTCACGCAGGCGCCGCATCATGGCATTGTTAGATGTTATCGCGAGCGGCACCGCCAGCACAAAGGCGCTGAAGCCAACCAGCACATAAGGATGCTTGGCGATATCTTTAGCGATATCCATCCAGGCAAACCAGTGATCCAGCCATACATAGGTGACAAAGTGCAGGCAGACATAAAAGAACATGAACAAACCCATCATACGGCGTAGCTGCAGCTGCCAGGTAATGCCGGTAAGTAGCCTGATGGGAGTCATGCTGAGTGTAATGAGCAGGATGACCAGCGTCCAGGTGCCAGTTGACCGCTCAACAAACTCCACGGGGTTAGCTGTGAGTGCGTCGTTGATGCCCAGCCAGATGAGCCTGGCAAGCGGTATCAGGGCCGCGATAAAAAGCCCGGCCTTGATCCTGGCAATATGTTGTTTCGAAGGCATGCCGTATCACCTAGAAGTTTTTACGCAGATCCATGCCCGCGTAAAGCTGCCCTACTTGCTCCGCATAGCCGTTAAACATCTGGGTCTTGATGCGCGGAGAGAACAAGCCGCCACCGATGCGGCGCTCCGAGGCTTGTGTCCACCGTGGATGATCGACTGTGGGATTGACGTTGGCATAAAAGCCGTATTCGCTGGGGCCAGCCTTCATCCATGCTGTTTGCGGCATGGTGTCGGTGAAGCGTATCTTGACGATGGATTTAGCGCCTTTAAACCCGTACTTCCAGGGCACTACCAGGCGCATAGGTGCACCATTTTGATTCGGTAACACTTCGCCATACAAGCCAACCGCCAAGATCGCCAGGGGATTCATGGCTTCGTCCATGCGCAGCCCTTCCACATAAGGCCAATCAAGCACCGGCACCCGCACGCCTGGCATGGTTTGCGGGTCTGCCGCTGAAATGAACTCTATATATTTAGCGTTGCCTGTCGGCTCCGCCCACTTGATTAGTTGCGCCAGCGGAAGACCTATCCAGGGGATCACCATGGACCAGGCTTCTACGCAGCGCATGCGATAGATGCGCTCTTCCAGTGGGGCTATTTTGAGGATGTCGTCTATGGAAACGGTCTTGCTTTTCTTGACCGCGCCTTCGATCGTGACTGTCCATGGCCGCGGATTGAAAAACTTTGATTCAGCCGCCGGGTCGCTCTTGCTGGTGCCGAATTCATAATAGTTGTTGTAGGTGGTGACATCCTCATACGACGTGAGCTTTTCTCCGGCGCCGAATGCGGTCTTGCCAAAAGCCAGCTTCTGGCGCTGCACTGCAGCTTGTGCCTGCCTGGGAAGCAGGCCGGTAGCCAATGCTGCACCGGCTATCAGTCCGGCACCTGCTGTCTTGATGAAATCACGCCGGTTTTCAAACACCTCGCGCGGCGTGATTTCGGATGCGGTGATATCAGATTTTTTGACGATTAACATGGGGCTAACTCCAAGTGAACACTGCGTTGATACTGCTTAGTCGTAGACTTAACCCGCGCCTTACATCAATCACACCATTTTTTAGCCAACCTGTTACTTGGTTAGCTTGGCCTGGGCGAGCTTGATATCGTCATTCAGCTCCTGCTCGCCAATCTCATCACAGATACGCTGGGCATCGGCGAACAACTTTTTAGCTTCAGCTGGCTTTCCGCTTGCCGCTTTGGTGACACCCAAATAGTAATAACTCTTGGCTTCCCAATAAGCACCGCCATTTTCCTTGCTGAGATCGGTAATTTTATTAATGGCTTTCTCAGCCTTTGGGTATTCACCTGCTAGGGTGTAGATGCGGCCCATTTCAAGGCCGGCATTCGCCTGGTGGTCCAGGTCGCCACTGCCAGCCTCGTTCACTACGGCTTTAATTTGGTACTCAATCGCCAGGTCATGCTTGCCCATACTGCTGTAAATGGCGGCAATGCGTTCAAAGCTGTCGGCGCGTTCATTGCCATTGGCAGCAAGTTCGCTGGCAGCCAGGTAGCTTTCCAACCCTTGCTGCAACTGGTTAATGGCGACGTAGGCGTCACCTATCTGGTTATGGTTGATACGGGTAAAGCGCGCATTTTTAGCTTCCTGCGCCAGGGCTAGGCTTTGTTTGTAGGAAGCGATAGCCTCGCTATATTTTTTGTCAGCTACCTGCACATTGCCTATCAGCGTTAACGCCACCATGTGCTCTAGCGAGCTGGCAGAAAACTTTTCTGCTGCCTGCAATGCAGCCAGTGCTTCCTTGTTCTGCCCGGTGCCACCATGGGCGCGACCCTTACACAGCAAGGCTTCACGGTTGTTGCCATCCAGCTTCAGCACTTGCTCTGCATAAGCAAGTGCCTTGGATGCGTCGCCTTCTTTAATGGCAAGGTTGCAAGCATTGATTTTACTGACCGCTGATGCCTCCTCCGCCCGGAGCTGGCTGGATAAAGCAATGAATAGTGCGAGGGTTAAAAAACGAAATTGCATAAACTACTCCAAGTATTGGCTCCAATTATGCGGTGTAACACCGCGCGCAAAGAACTCCGGGTTTAACAGCGAATCTTTTGTATTGTAAGTGAAAGCTTCGCCCTGATGATTGGTTAACTGTCCACCGGCCTCCTCAAGTACACACTGTGCAGCGGCGGTATCCCATTCGGATGTCAGTCCCAGGCGAGGGTACAGGTCAATCATGCCTTCCGCCACCAGACAAATCTTGAGGGAGCTGCCTAGAGAGATTGTTTTTGGGGTGGAAAGGTTCCCGCTCACCTTGTTCAAAAAGGCAGTCACCCTGGCATCAGTATGGGAGCGGCTGGCTGCAATCGTCAGGTCATCCGCATTGAGCGCCCTGGCATGGATACGCGCAGTTTCTCCGCCAGCCTGCTGCTTATAGGCACCCATGCCGGCACAGCCGTAATACAGCAGGTCTTTGGCTGGGGCATAAACGACCCCCATTATCGGTTTGCCATGATCGATCAGGGCAATGTTCACTGAGAACTCATCGTTACGCTTGATAAATTCGCGCGTACCATCCAGCGGGTCTATCAACCAATACCGTTGCCATGTTGAGCGTATGCTGTAAGCAATGCTGGCAGACTCTTCCGACAATTGTGGCAGATGCGGTGTCAGTTTCTGCAAACCAGCCTCAATCACTTGATGTGCGGCAATGTCGGCTTGGGTGAGCGGTGAATTGTCATCCTTGCGGGTAACTGCAATTTCGCCACGGTAGACTTGCATAATGGCCTCACCCGCCATGCGGGAGAGGCTGATGACTTCTGGCAGCCAAGCCTGGTAGTTGCTCATGTTGCTGCTGGCAGCATTGCCAGCAAAGCTGCTTCGTCGAGTATCACCAGGCCCAGTTCCTGAGCTTTATCCAGCTTGCTGCCTGCTTCTGCACCGGCGACTACGAAATCGGTTTTCTTCGAGACGCTGCCGCTGACTTTACCGCCAGCGGCTTCTATCAGCTCTTTGGCCTGGTCGCGGCTCAGGTTGGGCAAGGTGCCTGTCAGCACCAGGGTTTTCCCCGTTAACACCCCTACGGTATTGGCTTTACCGGCGTTTTCTTGCCAGTGGATGCCGGCCTGCATAAGTGCAGCGATCACTTCGCGGTTATGTGGCTCGCTTAAAAACTGAAAAATGGAATCTGCCACGATGGGCCCAACGTCCGGGACTTGTAGCAAGGCCTCAATATCAGCCTGCTGCACTGCTTGCAAGCTGCCAAAGTGTCGTGCCAGATCCTTGGCGGTTGCCTCACCGACATTGCGTATTCCAAGTGCATAGATAAAGCGCGCTAGTGTGGTTTTTTTACTGTGTTCAAGCGCATCCAGGATGTTCTGCGCTGACTTTTCAGCCATACGATCAAGATTGGCCAGCGTGCCCATATCCAGCCGGTAAATATCGGCCAGCGTACGTACAAGTTCCGCATCAACCAGCTGATCTACCAGCTTTTCTCCCAGCCCCTCTATATCCATAGCGCGGCGCGAGGCAAAATGAAGGATCGCCTGCTTGCGTTGTGCCGGGCAGAACAGGCCACCGCTACAGCGCGCAATGGCTTCATCTTCTTGCTTGATTATATGTGAACCGCAAATCGGGCAATTAGTCGGCATAACAAAGGCGCGCGCATCGGCTGGGCGCTTTTCCAGCACCACACTGACCACCTCAGGAATGACATCCCCTGCCCTGCGCACACTGACAGTGTCGCCAGCATGCACATCCTTGCGGCGTACTTCATCCTCATTATGCAAGGTGGCGTTGGTGACGGTGACTCCGCCAACAAATACCGGCTTGAGTCTCGCCACCGGCGTGATCGCACCGGTACGGCCCACTTGTACCTCAATAGCCTCCACCACGGTCAACGCCTCTTGTGCCGGAAATTTGTGCGCAATTGCCCAGCGTGGTGCCCGTGATACAAAGCCCAGCTCATTCTGCTGGCTCAGGCTATTGACCTTGTAAACTACGCCATCGATATCGAAAGGCAGGACAGTACGTTTATTACCTATGTTCTGGTAGTAAGCCAGAATACCCTGCAAGCCCTTAACGGTGGCCCGCTCGCTGCATACAGGCAAGCGTAAGCCAGCCAGATAGTCCATGGCTGCACTATGGGTGGCTAGCATCGGGACTCCCTCCGCTGCCCCTAGGCCATAGGCAAAAAATGTGAGGGGACGTGTCCTGGTTATATTAGGGTCTAGCTGGCGCAGGCTGCCCGCAGCCGCATTGCGAGGGTTGGCGAACAGTTTGTCGCCGCGTGCTTCCTGCTCGCGGTTCAGTTTCTCGAAATCACGCTTGAGTATCAGCACTTCACCTCTTACCTCTAGCAGCTTGGGCGGGGTTGTCGTGTGTAGCCTGGTGGGTATGGCGCGTATGGTACGCAGGTTGCTGGTGACATCTTCGCCAGTATAGCCATCGCCTCGGGTAGCGCCCTGCGTCAGCAAGCCGTTTTCATAGGTCAGCGTAATGGCCAGCCCGTCGAACTTGGGTTCTACCGCATATTCGATATCCTCGCGGCCCAGGCCTTCACGGATGCGCTTGTCAAAAGCAAGCAGCTCATCTTCCTCAAAAGCATTATTGAGGGAAAGCATGGCCTGGCGGTGGGTGATACTGGCAAAAGCCTTGAGCGGTGAACCGCCTACGCGCTGGGTAGGCGAATCAGTGGTGATGAGTTGTGGGTTAGCAGTTTCCAGAGCCTGCAGCTCGCGATAGAGCCTGTCATATTCGCTGTCTGGAACAGTGGGAGCATCTAACACGTAATACTGGTAGTCGTATTGCCGGATTTGCTCGCGCAATGCAGCAATTTTTTGCTCATCATTACTTACTGGAGATGCTACAGCATCTCCGAATAAACCTGCTTGCGCCATACGCTGCTCATCACTAGCCATATCGCGGAGTTTAAGAAAACAGTCGCAGCGCGGTCGGGCTTCCCGGTACTACGCCGCGCGCCACCATCTGCGAGTGGATGATCTTGAGCTGTTGGCGAATCTTCTCTATCTGTATCTCGCCCAGGGGACGCTGATGGTCGTCCACCAGACTGCCATTGAGGCTGTGCTCCATCTGCTTGGCTGCCAGCACCATCTGGTTAAACACCTCGGCACTGTTTTTGACGCGGGGAATATCCAGTTGGAAGCTGACACCGCGTAGCACCACGCTACGCAGCATGTCCGGATTGAACGGGTTGTTATCCTGATTAACCAGCGAGAACATGCGCTGGCCGTGCTCGTTGACATAATGAAAAGCGCCATCTTCCGCTAGTGCCAGCCCACTCGCCTCGGCCAGGCCGCGGAACTTGGTGCCGGTAAACGGTCCACTGCCACCTTGAATGATATGAAAGCCAACCATTTTGTCCACATCGATACAGAACTGGTCGAGCTCGCTGGCATACTCTAGCGGGTCGGGATTGCCATGCCATTCTACTTGCGCCCCTAGGTTGTGCCCGATGGTATCTACAGCATATTGAAAGCGGTTAAGGGAGTCTTTTGACACGGGCCCTGACCTATCAGCTAGTTGCAAGCTGTAGGCCGCACGCTTGAATTCGCTGCCTTCCTGCTCCCTGGTCAACATATACCAGATACCATCTGCACCCAGGCCATGGGCATAGAACGGCTTATCGAGGTCGGTCAGCGATAGCAGAATCTCACGCAAAGCATCGCCCCGCACAGCGCGTTGCAGATAAAGCACGGCCGTCAGGTCAATTTGGTGGCTGATGCCATCAGGCAGGCTATCGCTAGTCTCAATGGTGGGTTCAGCGAATGCTGTCGGTACTGAAGCAAGCTCGGCTTCTACCTCAGGCTGTGAGTATGGCTGATAGCTTGAAACGGATTCAAGTCCGGCCGCTTGCGTGAATGATAGCGGCTCAGTTGCGACCCACTCGGGTTCGGCCGGTTTGGTATCAGCCCACTCATGTTGAGCCTGGTAATCTTCAGGCTGTACTTCAAAATCTGCCTGCTCATCAAAGTTAGAGGTTTCAGCATATTCCGGTTCGGATGCTGGCTGCTCATCTTTCAGGATAGCTTCCGTATCCAGCTGAAAGTCATCATCCATCAGCACATCGCGCTGAGGCGGCACAAAGCGTTCAGCAGCTTCTTTACGAATCGCGCGCTCTTGCCACCAGTTGAAAAGCACCACCGCGGCGATGATAAGGGCACCGAGTGCCAGTAAAGCGAGTTGTAAGTCAGTCATGCTAGTATTTTAAACCCTGAGTGTGATCAATGTCATTGTTGAATTTGGCATAGGCTTTAGGCCTTGAGCACTTTAAAGCCTGAAGTTTAAACAAGGGCTTCCTGATGCATTTGCAGTGCAGCTTCAATATCCACCTCCACAATACGCGAAACGCCGGACTCTTGCATAGTCACGCCGATCAGCTGCTGAGCCATTTCCATGGTTATTTTATTATGACTGACGAATAAAAACTGTGTCCGTTCAGACATTTTCCTGACCATATTGCAGAAACGCTCGGTATTGCTATCGTCCAGCGGCGCATCCACTTCATCCATCAGGCAGAATGGTGCGGGGTTGAGCTTGAATAAGGCAAATACCAGTGCCAGCGCTGTCAGCGCCTTTTCGCCACCGGAAAGCAGGTGGATAGTACTGTTCTTTTTACCCGGCGGCTGGGCGAAAACCTGCATGCCGGTATCCAGTATTTCCTCGCCCAGCAGCTCAAGCTTGGCTTGGCCGCCACCAAACAAGGTGATGAACAACTCGCCAAAATGGCGGTTGGCCTCGTCGAAAGTATGCTGCAAGCGGCTGCGCGTTTCCTTGTCTATGCGTTTGATTGCATCTTCCAGCGTCGCAATGGCCTGCTCCAGATCCAGCGCCTGGCTGTCGAGGTAAGCTTTACGCTCACTTTCGCTGGCTAGCTCCTGGATAGCGGCGAGATTGACTGGGCCCAATTCCTCAATCTGACTGTTAAGCGCCAATGTATTTCGTTCCAGCTCGGAGGCTTTGGCGGATAAAGGCAGATTTTCTGATAACTTGGCCTCATCCAGGCCGGTAGCCACCAGTGCTTGTTGGCACTGCTCAAAATAGAGCCGCGCCTGTTGCTCCTGCAAACGTGCCTGCTCCAGCTTATCTCGCAAAGGATGCAGCATCTGCTCATTTTGCATGCGGTTGCGTTCCTGCGCTTGCAGCTCCTGCTCGGCAACTGCCATGGCATTACGGGCGGCGGCCAGCTCGGCTTCACGTAACTGCTTCAGGCTAAGTGCGCTGTCCAGGTTGGCTTTCAGGCCATCCATCCTGGCTGCCTCGAGCATAGTCTCGGCCTCTTTCTGCCGCATCAACAGAGATTGCTTTTCTTCAATCAAAGCATTAATTCTATTGTTTATCTCATTGATATTGTTTGAGATAAGTTTCAGGTTAAATTGCTTTTCCTGTGCCAGCCGCTCAGCTTTCTGCAAGCTATCCCGCACACCGTTCAGTGCAAACTCTGTGCGTTGCCGTTCGGCCCGCGTCTGCTCTCGCTGGTTTTGCAGGGCGCCCAACGATGCGCGAATAGCCTCCAGGGACTTTTGTTTTTGTAGTTGATCAGCTTGCAAGCTGCCTACACGTTGCTGCAAGGAGGTTTGCTCGCTTTGCAGCACTTTTTGACGGTCCAGCACATGCTGACGCTGTTGTTGCAAGCGCTGGATTTCCAGCGTGAGTTGATGCAGGGATTGTGTGATGCCGCGCAATGTTTGCTGTTGCTCTTGATGGCTGGTCTGCAGCTGCCGTAACGACTGCTCAGCTTGTTGCAGCTCATCCACACGCTGCGTCAGGCGTTCATTGAGCTGCGGCAACTGGTTTTGCAGTTCAGCCAATTCGCGCTGACGCTCAAGTACGCCATGCAAGGCAGACTGCGCGGCATGGAAGGCTACGCTGTGCCTGGCGTACACATCGCCCTGACGATTGACCAGCACTTCGCCGGCATTGAGCTTGTTGCGCGCAGCTTCAGGTTCAACCTCGTCTTCAAGCAGATAAATCCCGGATAGCCAGTCGGCTACCAAGGGCAACAGGCTTGGCTCACCCACCTCGACGATGGCGCTCATAGCCTGCCAATGCCCATTGCTCGTAGCTGGCTGCTCTGTAGCTCCTGGCATGCAAATCACCAGTGCCGCAGGCGGCCTGTTTGCAGGCGATAGTTTATTCGTGCCGCCATCTTGCAGTACGGCGTTGAGACGTGCTCCAAGCACCGCTTCCAGCGCGGTTTCCCAGCCGGTCGCTATCTTGAGTTTTTGCCATAAGCGAGCCTGGCTATCCAGTCCGCTGCTTTTCAGCCAGGCATCCAGCTTGGATTCGTGGCCGAGAGACTCTTGTATCTTGGTCAGCGAAGCGACCTGTGCGTTGATCTGCGCCAGGCTGCGCTCATCATGCAGTCTGGATTCCCGCAGCGCCTTGATTTTCTCGGTTTTCTCATGCTCCCGCTGCTTCAATTCGACCATGTTTTTTTCCAGGCGGGCTATTTCGGCCTGGGCATGCTCGTATTGATTTTGTTTCTGTTGCAACTCTGACTCGGCAGGTAACTGCAGACTATTCTGTTCGGCGGTAAGTCGCTGCAAGCGCTGGCCGGTTTCAGCCAATGTCCTGGCCAGATGCTCCAGGTTAGTGGATTCCAGGCGGATATTCTGCTCCGCTTCAGTCAAGGCTCGCTGTGCATCGCCATGACTATGTTGCGAAGCCGCATGAGCGCGCTCTGCTTCCGGTAGCGCTGCCCTCACCTGCTCCAGCATGTTTGCCGAGCTGACCTCGGATTCGCCAGCCTCAAGCTGCTGTTGCGTCAGTTGTTGCAGGTTTTCCTGCAAGGATTGGCTTTGTGTCTCCACTTTTTGCATTTGCGCAGCGATCTGCTGCAGTTGGGCAGACAGTCGCTCGCGAGCTTCTTGCGTGTGCTTCACCTGATTTTCCAGGTTGGAGACATCAGCATTGGTTTCGTAATAGCTGGTCTGGGCCAACTGCACAGCCTCGGTGCTGGCGTAATTCTGCTGGCGTAAGGTTTCCAGCAGGCTCTCGGTCTTGCGCAGCGACGCCATCTGGGCTTCCAACTCATTCACCAGTTTTTCAACCTGGCGCTGGCTTTTCTCCCAACTGCTACTGGCATCGCGCTTTTTCAGCAGCCAGAGCTGGCCTTGTGCCTGTTTCAGCGCATCCTGCAGGCGGTGATATTGTTCAGTAATCAGTGCTTGCGATTCCAGCCGGGTAATCTGGTTATCCATTTCACGACGGATGTCTTCTATGCGCGTCAGGTTTTCGCGCGTGTCGCGCAGACGCAGCTCGGTTTCGCGGCGGCGCTCTTTATACTTGGATATCCCGGCAGCCTCTTCCAGGAAAATACGCAACTCTTCCGGCTTGGCCTCCACAATGCGCGAGATGGTATTTTGCCCGATGATGGCATAAGCACGACCACCCAGTCCGGTACCTAGAAACAGGTCGGCAACGTCGCGGCGGCGCACGCTGGTGTTATTAATATAGTAACTGGAGCCTTTATCGCGTTCGATAACGCGCTTGACGGCGATTTCAGCATATTGCGACCATTCGCCATTGGCGCCACCCAGGCTATTGTCGAAAATCAGCTCTACGCTGGCGCGTGAAATGGGCTTGCGATTGCCGGAGCCGTTGAAGATAACGGCGTCCATGGAGTCACCACGCATTTCCTTGGCGCTGGACTCACCCAATACCCAGCGCACCGATTCCATCACATTGGATTTTCCGCAACCGTTAGGCCCTACAACGCCTACTCGTTGCCCATGAATATGCAAAGTCGTTGGGTCGACAAACGATTTGAATCCGGCAAGTTTAAGATGAGTAAGGCGCACGTGTTATCAGGGTAGTTTTGAAATAGTGGTTTGATTTTTTAACCCGTATAATAACCATTTTTTACGATTAAAGCCCACACCATCATGACGTCCACTGATTCGCTTGCCAATTCCCTGGGCAGCAAACCAACTGCACAACCCAGCAAAAACCTGGAAACCTTTGACAACCCAAGCCCATCGCGCGACTTCCACATTCATATGGAAATCCCGGAGTTCACCTGCCTCTGCCCCAAGACCGGCCAGCCGGATTTTGCGGTACTGTATCTGGACTATATTCCAGACCAGAAATGTGTAGAGCTGAAGAGCCTCAAGCTATATACCTGGGCGTTTCGCGATGAGGGCTGCTTCCACGAAGCGGTTACCAACAGCATACTGGATGATCTGGTAGCAGCTACCGAACCAAGATTCATGCGCCTTACCGCCAAGTTTTATGTGCGCGGTGGTATTTTCACCAATGTGGTGGCCGAATACAGAAAAGCTGGATGGCAGCCTGCCCCGCGTGTAGACCTCGCGCAGTTCGATCAACAATCCAATACTCGCGGTTAGTCAGTTGCAGCAGACGAACCCCGCCTGGCATTTTGCGCGCGCCGTGCTGGGCTATTGCCTGTCGGGAAAGCTGCGCCTACCCGATGGACATTTGCCGCCATCCGGGCATGTTGTGCCGCAAGACTTTGCCGGCATCTGCGTAGCAACTGCAGAGGATGCCGCTGTTGATGATTATGTGATCGCACGCCTGCTGGAGCTTGGTGTACGCCATGTGCGGCTGGATTTCACCTATGGCGACAATGAAAATCATGTAGCCCGTTTTCTGCAAACCCTTATTGCACAGTCATTCCAGATATCCCTGCATTTGATCCAGCCGTTTTCAGAGGCCCAGAAAATGGCATCCGATGAAACTGCAGGAATAACGTGGCAAACGTTTGTCGCCACTACGCTGGATCGCTTCGGCAGCCAGTTGCATCAGGTCGAAGTATGCTCCACCATCAATCGCAAGCGCTGGGCTGGTTACACGCTTCAAGGCTTTCTCAACGCATGGGATATTGCCTTCGAAGCAGCTCGCAGTCGTAACCTCAAGCTTGCCGGACCCAGCATCACTGACTTCGAGCCTATCTACAACATCGGCATACTTGCACTGCTTAAATCGCGCGGGCAGTTGCCGGATACTCTTACGGATAATCTGTTTTCTGAACGCAGCACTGAGCCGGAACGCTACGACCACAAGATACTCGGCCATTTCCTGGCGCCTTTGATCAAATATAACCTGATCAAGAAAGCGCGCCTGCTGAAAAAAATCACTGCGGATTTTGGAGTTGACCAGCTGGAGTCGCCAGCCGCTTTCTGGACATTACCACGCATCGCACGCGTACTGCCTGACGTGGAAGAGAAGCAGGCCGACTACCTGAGCCGTTACCTGGTGCTTTGTGCCGCCTCAGGTGCGCTACAGCGTGCCTCCTGGGGGCCGTTGATCTGCCACCGCGAAGGCCTGATTGATGCTGGCGAACACCCCTACCCCGTTCTGGAGCGTATCACCCATTACGCCAGCATAACTGGCTCACCTGCCGAGTTCCGCACGCGCCCTGCTTTTGCAGCGTTTAAAGCATTCGCCCAAACAATTCCCGGCTTACGCTACCTGGGGCCGCTCAGTACAAACACAGGCCTTGAAATCCATGCATTTCAAGGTATTAACAGCGTTATACATGCCGCCTGGACCATCAACGGCAAGGCTGCTGCACTTGCAGGCATCTACAGCCGGGATGATGTGGCTACGGTTCAATGTATGAGCCGCGATGGGGAAATGCTGGCAGTTGCGCCTGACTTGATTTCAGAAACCCCGATGTATCTGTGTTGGGCGAGATCCAGCCCAGTTGAGTTGACGGCGGTACCCATGCTACTTGATCGCCTGGCTATTCATAGACATATCCAGGGCAAAAGCCAATACCTATTTAACGATGGGGTCTGGCAAGGCATGATACTGGCAGGTAGTGCGCAGGAGGCTGAAACATTGCGCGCAGGTTTGCACCCATCCGGCATAGGTGAGCCGCCACGTGAAGCGCTGCTGCGTAAAGCACGCAATGCGGTGTGGAAAATAGCCGATCCGCGTAGTCCAGAACAGCAACTGGTGGTCAAGCAGCCGCTAAAAATGCATCTCCATAAGAAGTATCTGGATAGGCTCAAGCCCTCCAAGGCCAAGCGCAGCTGGAATGGTGCAAGTGAACTACTACGGCGTGGCATTGAAACCGCGCGTCCGGTCGCTTATTTTGAAAAAGTGGGTGACAACACCCTTACCCATAATTACTTTATCTGCGAATACATTGCGGCAGATTTTTCTGCACGCGACCTGTTGAGCGCCTTTGCCAGGGGTGAGCGCGAATATCAGGGCATTAGCGATACCGAAGCCTATCGCCAATTATGCGATTACATTCTCGCCATGCATGGCCGTGGCGTATTTTTCCGGGATCTTTCCGGCGGCAATATCCTGATCAAAAAATCAGCCGGTAACATGCTAAGTTTTTCCCTAATTGATACCAACCGTGCGCACTTCTTTAACCATGGCCTAGCTATCAATAAGCGCATATCTGACCTCACCCGCATCTGCAATAAGCTGCACTGGACCGGGCGAGAGATTTTTATGGGAATGTACCTGTCAGCATTGGGTGAGAAATTTGGCTGGCGATACCGCTTGCCCTTTTACAGTTACGATATGAAAGTGGATTTGAAGCGCAAGATAGGCAGGAAGGCGATCAAGAAACTTTTCAGTAGCAACAAGTAGTCGATTTTGGCTAGGTATTTTTGCTGCGGGCAAGGGCAAAAGTACAAATTTATTTCTAATTTATTTAAAACATGTCCGGCTTGCCGAAATACGTTGACAAGCGCGGCTGCCATCATTAATATGGCGCCTCTTTTCGGGGGTATAGCTCAGCTGGGAGAGCGCTTGCATGGCATGCAAGAGGTCAGCGGTTCGATCCCGCTTACCTCCACCAAATAGCTAAATCAGGTTTGGTTGGTAAGTCTGAAAAGTAAAGAAGTAAATAAAGAATATTAAGTTAATTTGTGCTTTAAATTAACGGCAGTTTTAAGTATAATTTCACCTCTATGTCCCCATCGTCTAGAGGCCTAGGACACCTCCCTTTCACGGAGGCGACCGGGGTTCGAATCCCCGTGGGGACGCCATAAATGATTGAGTTGCCGAGTTTGAAGCAGCTTGATCAAATAGCGTAGAAAAAGCAGTGTCACTTCAAGTGGCACTGCTTTTTTTATGTTCAAAATAAAGCCTTACCCACCCGTCACATCGGCTATCCTACTTTTTCGATTTGACCACACCATCCTGCCTGATGGCATCATCTCTCATACGTAACATCGTATGGCGACTATTGGCCTATGGTATGTTTCTTGAATTAAACATTTCCAAAGCAGACAATGCAGATGATGAACCCAGTCGTAATGACCATTCTTTTCGTCACATTACTTTCAACTTTTACTGCCCATGCTGGCGAGGTCGACCCTGCCGCCATTATCGCGGCACATAACAAATGGCGTGCGGAGGCAGGTGTGGCGGAAGAGCTGAGTTACTCGCCAGCCTTGGCGCTGTCGGCCCAGGCGTGGGTGGATCACTTGAAATATGCTAATCATTGCCGGATGCGCCATAGCGAGACTAACGGGCAGTATGGTGAAAATCTATACTGGGCGAGCGCGGTAAAATGGAGCAACGGTAAAAAGGAAATGCAGCAGGTATCTCCTGAAGCCGTGGTCGATAGTTGGGGCAAGGAGCGAGCTAATTACGACTATGCAAAAAATCGCTGCAAACCTGGAACAATGTGCGGGCATTACACACAGATAGTATGGCGTACCACCTCGGCAGTTGGCTGCGGCAGTGCAGTGTGCGAGGGTACAAATGAGCAGGTATGGGCATGCCAATATCTGCCCGCTGGCAATTGGGTTGGAAGAGGCCCTACTAAACTAAATGCAAACCAAGGATACCCCCAGGGCGCGCGTATTTTTCGCTTTATGGCCGACACCATCGGTTCGGCGCAACTTGCACGCCATGGCAATGCAATATCAACAGCTTTGTGAAGCGCCACGCGTTATGCGTGCGGATACTTTGCATATGACATTGCTATTTCTCGGCGGACTGCAACGAGCGTTGCTGCCCCATCTGGTTCAAGCCGCAGCAAGGGTATCGTCACCCCGCTTAAAGATTGCATTGGATACCCTTTCATTCTGGCCACATCAGCATATTGCGTATGCAACATCTCAGGCTGAGCTGCCAGAGTTAAATGAGCTAGTAACCCAGCTCAGACAGGAAGTCTCCATGGCTGGATTTGCTGTTGAAAGCCGTGGATTTACTCCACACGTCACGTTATTGCGTCATGTCGAACGTATGCCGGCATCTCAGCCATTTACGCCGATAGTATGGCACGCAGAGTCCTTTGTGCTGGTAGAGTCAGTCACGACTCATCAAGGGGCGCATTACCAGCCACTCTGCGACCCATTTCAGCTTAAATAACCCCAACTTCAATCGCTACCATATATCATCGCCGAGATGATGTTGCCGCACAGCCTGGCTGCCTCAAACCCACCATTCTCAGCCCTGATGATGACCAATTCGCGATTGCAAACTTCACTAATTGGCATGATAGGTGCCTATGTATCCACTCATGTGGAATTACACGATGATGCGTCTGGAAAATCTTGCTGTAAAAGCTGGATAGAATGGACTTGAAAGACTCTGGTTACGTTGCTGTGCCGGATTTATCTGCATCGGGGAGGGATTTTCGCCGCTCATACTGCATAGATAATATCGATTGTTCTTCCTGCGTTGGTTTTAATCCACCATCGTGCGCCAGGCGAGCCAGATTGAGCAGGCTGGAGACACCTGTTTTTTGCATGACCCGGGCCTTATGAATTTCTACCGTACGGTGGCTAATATCCAGCCTGCGTGCAATTTCTTTATTGGGATATCCTAATATCGCCAGCTCCATCACTTCATACTCACGCTCGGTTAACCCACCCAACAATGACTGTGCTTGTTGTCGGCGAACTGCCTCTGCCAATATATGCTCACCAGCTTCAATGGCGGCTTGCACACTGACCATCAGCTTTTCACGCTTGACCGGCTTAGTCAGAAAATCCACCGCCCCTCCTTTGATGGCGCGAACACTCATGGGGATATCGCCATGTGCCGTGAGAAAAATAATGGGCAGTTGAATACCCCGGTTTATCAGCTCGTCCTGAAGTTGCATGCCATCCATGCCTAGCATATGCACATCAACAATCGCGCACCCATAATAGGAGTCAGGAATACGCTGGAGAAACTCTTCAGCACTTTCAAACGTCTCGACTGAAAAATTTTCCTGCTCGAGCATGAGCTTGAGTGAATCCCTGACTGCTGAGTCGTCATCAATGATGAATACTTTGGTTTCTGGAATTATGAGCATAAAAATGGCAAGGTGAAGTGAAAGGTTGCACCAGATCCCTGATTCAATTCAGCCCATAGCTTGCCGCCATTAGCATTGACCAGTGCACGGCTGACTGCAAGCCCCATACCGATGCCACGTGACTTGGTGGTGAAAAAAGGGTCGAAAATCTTGGTGAGGGTTTTTGTATCAAGCCCAGGCCCGTTATCCTGTACCGTAACCTGGGCCAAGCCATCGTGGGAGGTGGTTTGAACTTTCACCTTGATGATGGAACCAGGCATGCCTGCATCCCTTGCCGCCTCAACCGCATTCCTGATGAGGTTGGTTAATACTCTCTGCACTTGTATACGATTGGCCAGCACCAATGGCTGATATTGCTCTAATTCAAGTATGGCGTGGAAGCCGCCTAAGCCATCGTTCTGCTCGACAGAAATTGCCTCGCGCACGGCCTCGTTGATATCCATAGGCGCTCTGGTAAGCTCAAGTTTTTGCAGGAACTCAAGTAGATCATGTAACTTGCTCCCCGCCCGCTGCGCTTGTTCTACGCAGCTTTCTAGCGCATGACTCAACTTGACTGAAGCATTGGCATTCCTGACTTCATGTAAGGCCACTTCGCTATAGGCAGATACGGCGGCTAATGGCTGGTTTAGCTCATGGGCAATCGCGGCTGCAGTGAGGATTGCAACTTGCTGGCTAAGCAATGACTCTCGCTCCGCACGACGGTCGCGCAATCTTCGCTCTTTGGCCCTATGCTCGTTAATATCCAGCATCACATCTACCAGTTTGGCCTCGCTAAGACGTAACGCGTTTTGCACTTTGATATGGTCAGATGCATCGTAAAACGTGATAAGTACGCAAGGCCTGCCTATGGATTGTAATGGGGTAAGGCTAGTATTAACCGTGACCTCACGGCCATCGCGGCAAAGGGCTACTAACGGTTTACCACCCCCCATGCCGCGCTTCTCGGGCTGTAGGGAAAAGTAGTCGCGGTACTTGCGGTGGTTATGACGAAAGCGCTCAGGCATGAGCATCTCAACCGGCAGGTTGAGTATTTCTTCGGGGCTATAAGCAAATAATTTCAGCGCTGCGGGATTGGCAGCAACGATATGCCCTGTCTCATCAGCGAGCAATTGTGCATCTGCGGCTACATCAAATAGCGCATGAAAGCTAATGCCTTCAAGTGGATTCCCCAAAATGCCCCCAGATAAATTAAATACGATGAAGTTATTATTATCTAGCGCTTATTCTAGCTAAGGAAAACCGACATAAAAAAATATAAATAGTAATTTAATGCATCAGGAATAGGTATTGAAAATAACCATTTAGGGGGTTTTCTACAATTAATTTACACATTAAGTTGCAGAGTATCGCAGTAAGGGGGAACCCTTACGTGCTCACGCGGATTTACCGATGAAAATGGCCGCTATAAATTGCACACTCCGGCGGCATAGGACATTACCCCAAGTCGAACATTGCACCTATCCCCAAGTTGCAAATTGTTTGCCGTCGGTTTTTCTAACTTTTCAGACAGGAGGGTCATCATGAAGTCCGGCAGATCCAGGGAAGCAGTCACGAAAATCCAGCACTCCACTTCAAAACATATATTGAATCGTGACTTCGATCTTGATTTAAGCGCCGGAGACCACTGGCCCCCAAGTAATGCAGCGGTTGGTTACAAATCAAAACTGCGCACATTAAAGCTTGGTTATGAAATGGAAGATTGGTTAAGTACTGAAACGGAAGGGAAACAATGATGGCCTATTTATCACAAGCACATTCAACGCAACCATCGTCTGCGCCATCGCCAAAGGCGGTGTCTGACAAGGATGTTGGGACGGCTGAAAGGGGTACCGTAGTGCTAATACTGAACAAAAGCGGCCTGATTCTTCATTATAACCAGGCTGCTACAGAGCTCCTCGGATGCGCTATCAGCCATTTGGTCTGGCAACCCGTCTCCAACTTTCTGCCAGAGCTGGAAGATAAGCCATTGATGATCAATGGCAAGGTCAATCCGCGCCTACGCTTTCTCTCGCGTTTTGGGCATGTGTTCACAGTTAAATCTCCGCAGGGCAGCAGTTTTCCAGGTTTACTTTTCTTCAATGAGGTAGAGACCTCAGGGCAGCATAACCTATGTCTGGTCATAAGCCCTGCTGAACAAGGCTCCTTGCCATCCTGAGCAATAGGGGTAAGCTCAGATATCAACTTAAACACTGAAATCACACACACACTTCTGATACCGGTTGATGAGTCACAACATGCACGCAAGGCTGTCAAGCATGCTATCGCAAAAGTAAAAAGTGGTTTGGAAGCTAATATTCATGTGCTGAATATGCAGCCTATCATGCTGCATATTGGCGATGCGTCCACTCTACGAGCTTAGCTGCTGAAAACAAAAATGTAATTGGTGATTTCAGCCGAATCATTCCTTATGGCTGTGATATGCACCTGTTTTGCAAAAAACTCACCACTTTTACGCTGGCTCCAGACTCCACCCTGCCAGCTGCCGGTGTGGTTGATGCCGTGCCATATGGATGCATAAAACTCTGGCGTATGGCGATTTGAATTGAGAAAGCCTGGTGCATGTCCGGCAAGCTCTTCCGAAGTAAAACCCGTGTCTAGGGTGTAGGCCTGGTTAACCCGCACAATCATCTTATTGGCGTCAGTAATCATCATGGGTTGCTGTGACTCAAATGCCTTGGCCGAGACGCGCAACTCCGCCTCTGACCGCTTGAGTTTACTGATATCGGTCATGGCTATGCGCAGTGCTTTAGGTGCTCCCTCAGCCTCCCACCGTAAGCAGTCGAGATGTGCATGGAAGGTGGAGTTGTCAGCACGTTCCATTTGCAGGCCGAACGATAGCCTCCCTGTCTCGCTATGTTCCATCAAGTTGAGGAACAGTCGATGCCAAAGGTCTTTATCCTGGGATACTACAGATCGTGTGAATCGACGACCAACCAGTCGGAAGCGCTCAATGCCCAGCAGCGTGCATCCTGTCAGGTTGATTTCGCTGATCAAGCCATCCCGGCTCAGGGTGATATAGCCCATCGGTGCAAATTCATAAAAATCGACATACCGATCACGCGCTTCTTCCATGGAGGTGTGCACCCTGCGCAACTCCTCATTCTGCATCTCCAGCTCAACCTTATGCACCAGTAGCTCATGTATCAACATTTCGCTGGGCTGGGCAGTTACCTTTGGAGCAGAAATATTCACGACCAAAGCTTCAGCCTCATCTCTCAGCGTCTTGCGCCGTTGACTTGCCTTCTGCTTTTCGTTCATGACCTATACCCCTAACCTATTCTGTGCTGGCCTCATTAGTCGACAACAGTATCAATGATGGCTGCCTTGACCTGCCTACGATGCGACGTGCATTCACCATGATCTTGTGATGACCGATATTGGGGAAATTATGCTCCACCACATACCCTTCAACGGCAAGGTCGCGCGGCAATATGATCTCAAGAAGCTCACGCAATGCCGGTATACCCCATTGACCATTGCCCAAGTCGTAGATTTTACGGCCTACCGTGTCGGCCACCGTTACCTGAAAATACTGGTAGAAAGCGCGGTTGGCAGAAACCACCTGTAAGCCCCCATCCAAAACCAGTAGTGGATCTCGTATCGTATCGACAATGCTCTCGGCCAGCTCTCGGGCCAATTGCACCGCGGCCTCGGCTTCTATACGCTTGGTGATGTCAGTAAAGGTTAGTACAACCCCTTCAATCACGTTATCCAAGGTACGGTAAGGTTGAATACGCATCAGATACCACTCTCCGCTATGAGTATGGACCTCCATCTCAAATGGTACTAGCGTTTCGAGTACGGACTGGGCCTTGGCCAGCAGGTCCTCACCTTCAATATTGGTCTTAATGTCGGCCAAAGGGCGGCCCACGTCCGAGGGAACCAATCGATAAAGATTGATTGCCTCACGCGTAAATCGCCGAATCACCATGTGCTCGTCAAGAAACACCGTGCCGATATTGGTATTGTCGAGCAAGTTTTTCATGTCATTCTGCATGCCAGCCAGTTGTTCAATCTTGGCTTGCAGCTCAGCATTGACTGTGATCAACTCCTCATTGACCGACTGCATCTCCTCTTTGGAGGTTTCCAGCTCTTCATTGACGGACTGCAGCTCCTCATTAGTAGACTGCAACTCTTCATTGGTGGATTTAAGCTCCTCGTTCGAAGCCTGTTGCTCCTCGATAATGGCCTGCAGGTTTTCTTTGCTATAGGCCAGCTCACGTTCCAGCATTTCAATGCGCCCGGGCTCATCCGGCTTGGCTGTACGCTTACGTTTGGGTTTGCTATATGGAATAACAACGTCCTCAAAGCTCACCAGCAACAGGTTCTGATCACCATCTATTCCTGGCAACGGGCGAACGCTCAAGCTCACTGTTGTAAAGTCCCCATTCGCTTTTACCTGTACTTCGCGGTTCAGTGTGGGCAAGTTCTGGCTGACCGCAGTGTGAATAGCTGCGCGAAGCTCAATTTCCAGGCCTTCGCGCGCCATTTCAATGACATTAAGGCTGGCCTGCCCTGGTGCCGGGCGCAGGTATTTTCCGGTCTCGCCATGCACGTAAATCGTATCGCCTTTAAGGTCAGTGATCACCGATGCCGGGGCAAAATATTGAATCAACAATCTGCGTGTTAATTCAGCCAGGTTGGGTTCTTTGTTTTTTTTCATGATTTCCTCTGGTGCTTTGCCACTTCCTCCTTTAGCCCATGTCAATGGGTTGGTCATCATTGTACGAGACGAGGACGAGCTACGTGTAGCCTGGTAAAGCTTCCACTTGCGGTTAATCGGCGAGAACAGTTCGGTATGGTTGCCTATACTCTCTGATGGCGACAGAAAAAGTACGCCTTTAGGTTTGAGCGCATAATGAAACACGGGAATCAAGCGATTCTGAAGTTCGGGCTCCAGGTAGATCATCAAATTGCGGCAAGTCAGCAAGTCCAGCCTGGTAAACGGTGGATCTTTAATTACGTTGTGCACCGCAAAAACCACCATCTCACGTATTTCTTTCTTGATGCTATATTTTGCATCATCCTTGACAAAAAAGCGGCGTAGCCGCTCCGCAGTTACATCCTGCACAATATTGGACGGATAAACACCGGCACGCGCAATGGCGATGGCGTCATCATCCAGATCGGTGCTGTATATCTGCACCTTGAATTCCTGATGTCTTTCATCCATCAACTCGCGCAACAGGATGGCGATGGAATAAGCTTCTTCGCCGGTCGCACAGCCTGCTACCCATACCCGAAACACATAACCGTCCGGTTTGTCCTGAAACAGTTGCGGCAGTATTTCCTTTTCCAGCAAAGCAAAAGCTTCGGCATCGCGGAAAAAACTGGTGACATTAATAAGAAGTTCTTTGAATAGGGTATGTGTCTCAGCTGGATTCTCTTTGAGATAACGCAGATAGACTTCACTGTCTTCAATATTGTGTTGCGACATACGGCGCTCAATGCGGCGACCGATGGTACTTTTTTTATACAGTGAAAAATCCTGGCCAGTCACGCTCCTGATATGCATCAGGATACGCGCCATGCTGCTGACAATGGCAGGAGATTGAGGCGCCTCCTGATAAAATCCATGCTTGCGTGCGCTGGCAGTGATGACCTCAGCCATTTTTTCAACGGGGAGTACGTGAATGGCATAGCCTGCTTGAATGGCGCTGGTAGGCATACCATCATATTTAGCCGAGATTGGCTCCTGCACGAGCGTAACGCCCCCCGCCCCCACTATTGCCCGCAAACCTAAGGTGCCATCTGAGCCGGTACCGGACAAGATAATCCCGATTGCATTTTCGCCTTGGTCCTCAGCCAGGGAGCGCAGAAAATGGTCGATAGGCAAACGTTGCGCGTGGGGCTCATCTGGCACGCTGAGTTGCAACCTGCCATTGAAAATGGCCATATCACGATTGGGTGGAATAATGTAAACCGTATTAGGGCAAACCAGCATTTGGTCTTGCACCTCGCTCACCGACATGCTCGTAGAACGTTGCAGAATCTCAGTAAGCAAACTTGCATGATGAGGCGCAAGATGGGGCACCAGCACAAATGCCATGCCGATATCTGCCGGTATATTTCGGAAGAACTCCTCGAAAGCTTCCAGCCCCCCGGCCGAAGCGCCTATGCCTACAATGGGGAATTGTAACGCCCCAACACTACTCACATCAGCCGCGGTTACTGAGGAATGGTGAACTGATTCACCCTGATTTTTTTCAGTAGCCATAATGGCCTCTTTCACATTAGGGAGCCAAAGATAATAGCCCATTACCACATATTAGATTGGATATTGTCAATCCGGGAATCGCGCATTAACGCATCTGGCAACATCAAGCCAGCATGAATTATATTATCTCCCGGGTAAGGCACAAAACGGGGATCCAGAAGCAGGATTAAATTTAGTCTGTAATTGTAAATTTGCGGGGCCGGCGTATGCTTCTTTGAATTAGGTAGGATACCTCCTACCTTAAAAGCACCTTGCCGCTGATGTTTTTCTTGACCGCATGTATGCATTATGGGGATTCTAAAAATAAAGGGGCCCGTATGAGCGTAATAATGCATTTACCAACTGACCTGGTGACCGAGCCACGTCAGAACAGGCTGCTTATGGGCTTGCCTGCAGCAGAGTATGATCGCCTTCTACCTCATCTGGAACTCGTACCCATGGGGTTAGGCGAGGTGCTGTATGAGTCTGGCGGGCTTTTGAAGCATGTCTATTTCCCGACCACTTCCATCGTATCGTTGCTATATGTGATGGAAGATGGCGCCTCAGCTGAAATCGCAGTGGTAGGCAATGAGGGCATCCTCGGAGTATCGCTGTTCATGGGTGGAGAAACCACACCCAGCCGCGCCTTGGTACATAGTGCAGGCTATGCCTATCGACTCAGAGCTGATTTGCTGAAGATGGAATTCAACCGTGCGGATGCCCTGATGCGCTTGCTGTTGCGCTATACCCAGGCGTTAATCACGCAAATGGCGCAAACTGCAGTATGTAACAGGCATCACTCTGTGGAGCAGCAATTATGTCGCTGGTTGCTACTGAGTCTGGATCGCCTGTCAGGCAATGAATTGGCAATGACTCAGGAGTTGATTGCCAACATGCTGGGCGTGCGCCGCGAAGGTGTGACTGAGGCCGCAGGAAAGCTGCAGCGTGCCGGATTGATTAATTATACCCGCGGTCATATCAAGGTGCTCAACCGACCAGGCTTGGAGATGCGTTCCTGCGAATGTTATCGCGTAGTTAAAACAGAGTTTGATCGCCTATTGCCAGCCTTACGCCCAGTGACCCATAAGAGTAACGAGCTCACTCACTAAAATACTTATCGGATCTGTGTACGCAGTAAGGCGATTTCATCCAACAGGTCAAGTGCTAATGCCACGCCTGGGGGATTGATATCCAGGTCTTGCGACAGTCGCACAGCAAGCTTTGCCCGCCGCAGCGAATCTCCGCTAAATTGCCAGTCTGCAGATGATTCGCCCATCGGCGTCAGTACGCCTTCAAAGACCCAAGCCATAATATGCTCCTCCTCCGCATTACAGGCCCGGCAAAGTTCATTAATGTCCATGAGGATTTCTTCCTCTACTACTAAGCCCTGGAAAAACTCAATCTTGTTCTGGTTCATGTCTGGTTACCCTTTTAGATGAAGTCTCGGGTTGAAATCAAAGGCCTTAGCCATCTCTTTATAGGCTGCCTTTGCAGCATCGCTGTCAGCTGGTGGTAGCACTATCGTCAGTAAAACATAGAGATCCCCCGGTGGCGTGCCGGGGATACCGCGTGCCTTCATTCGTAGTTTGTGGCTGCTGACAGAATTGGGAGGGATGGTGAGCTGTACGATGCCTTGAGGAGTTGGCGTAGCCACCGAGGCTCCGAGCGCAGCCTCCCATGGCGTAATAGGCAATTCGGTGTATACATCGCGGCCCTCGACTCGAAACTGTGGATCTGGGTTGAAACTGATTTCCAGATACAAGTCACCAGCCACCCCGTCCCCAATTCCCGGATTGCCTTGCCCAGCCAGCCTTAAATGCTGACCGGCGCGGATGCCCTTGGGGATACTTACATCCAGCCTGCGTTCCTGTAATGTGCTACGGCCATGACTATCGAATACCGGCATGCGTAGTGAAATACTTCGCTTTGCACCGGTATAAGCATCCGCCAGGTCAATCATCACCTTGGCATGATGGTCCTGGCCTTGTGCATGCTGATGTTGGCTCTGGCGAGACTGCTGACCAAAGAGAGCCTCGAAAAAATCGCTGTAATCCGCACCGCCTCCGGATCCCCTGCCAGAAAACTCAAAACCCGCATCCCATCCAGGCGGAGGCTGGAAGTCCTGCCCATTCCCGGATTGGCTTCCCACCTGATCATAGGCCGCGCGTTTCTCGACGTCCTTGAGCACTGCATATGCCTCCCCCAGCTCCTTGAAACGTTCCTCGGCATCGCTGTCCTTGCTCACATCAGGATGGTACTTACGCGCCAACTTGCGGTAGGCTTTCTTGATGTCATCCAGGGTGGCAGTGCGTTGAACGCCAAGTATTTGGTAATAATCTTTGAATTTCATGGTGACAGCTCTTTGCTCATGCAAGGCTATACTTATACCCGTTGTGACTGCCCACTACAACGGCACAAGGAGTTTAGGACGACAGCAGGGTCACGGCAGGATCCATGCGAGTCATTTTGACAGGGCCGAATATGGTGGCAAATGAGGTGTCTGCTGCATCCTTGCCAGTCGCGATACGCACAAGATCGGTGACAGGAGCCAGTTGTGTGGCATCAAATAATATCCATCGTCCCCCAAGATACACTTCAAAAATGGCGTGAAAATCAGAAGGCGGCTCAGCGTACCAGGTGTAGCCGGTGACGAATCGCGCCGGGATATTTAATGCCCGGCAAAAGGTAATACCCAGATGTGCAAAGTCGCGACAGACCCCTACCCGGTTAACCAGTACATTCATGGTAGAAGTCGTGGAAGTTGAAGCGCCCGGCTGATAGACGATGTTATCGCGAATCCACTGGCAAATAGCTTCAACACGCTGATAGCCTTTGGGGGATGAGCCAAAGGTGCGGGATGCCATCTGCAGGATAGCATCCGATTCGCAATAGCGGCTGGACCAGATGTAGGGAATGACCTCTACCGGTAGCTGCTCAATGCTCATCTCATCTTCTTGCCCGGTAGGCATCGGATAGTCAACATTGACCGTTGCATCATAGCTAACACGCAGATTGCCGGGGCCAGCCTTCATTTTTGCCAATCGATTCTGCCCGGTAGGCCCCATGCCAAAAGTCAGGGGTGAGAATGGCTCTATGCTCAGGTTTTCGCTCAGTATGTGCTGCCAGGGATGATAAGCCGCCTGGATACTAAAGATGTAATCTGCATTGCCGGAGGCAATGTAGTCGAGCTCACAATGGATACGTAATTGTTTCACTGATGCTTTCTTAATATTAGCAAGCGGCCATAGGCTAGCTCGATGAATAGTTTCTTGATATATATTGTGACAGAGCTTGCCCCGAACTGATTGCTGTCGAATACGCCATTGCAATCAGTTCGGGGCAAAGTTAACTACTATGAAGTTGAATATTGACCGTTAAAGTAACCGTCAATATTGCGTATTAATGCTTGGTACAGGAACTATTGAACTTCTCAATCTGCTTCTCGGCCTCTTCCTTGGATATGCCATACAGCTCCTGAATTTTTCCGGCAAGCATTTGGCGATTCCCTTTGATCTGATCAATCTGGTCATCGGTTAACTTGCCCCATTGCTCACGCACCTTACCTTTAAGTTGCATCCAGTTACCTTCTACCTGATCCCAATTCATGACGCACTCCTTATATCGATTTGAATAAAGTTGATCGGTCTGTTTGCAGCGCATTAACGCTGTGTCATGACCGTAGCGACATGTTAAATCTGCTGCTGGTAAACGTAAGTCGGGGTGTTGCTGAAAACCATGTCGGATATCTCCGACATGGGGTTAACGTGCAATCGAAAGCCCGATACGGAGCTGTGTATCAGCATCCCTGTTGTAGTCAAGCAGGGTTTCGCCATAGCCTGAAAATAACTGAACATGCAAAAAAGCACCGGTACGTGCAAATATCCTGTCACTCACCGGATAGGAAAGGTCTAACTGGCCAGTGCTATAGCCACCTGTTCCCATACGATAGAGCCCCCCCAGCATCAGCCCGTCTTCGCGGCCATAACGCAATTGCCAATCGACATAACCACGGTAGCGTTGAATATCGGAATTGTCTTCCTTATCAAGATACTGCTGCAGTTTGGGGGAAAAGGATAATCGTCGACCATTGGAAAAATCAAAATTCCAGGTAGGACGCACAAATGCCGTATTTAACGATCGAGACTCTACCCCGCCCTGCCCGTTAGACTCATGCTCTGCGCCTGCCCGCCATTCGTCCGGCAGGTAGTTTCTACCGCTGCCTATCCAGCGATAAAACAGGCTAGGTTTGTAGCTGGTATCCCTGAATGGGCTGGACTCACCACCCAAATCCCATATCGTAGTCTGGGTATATGCAAAATAAAGGTTGCTAAGAAATGGCGCAAAACCGGCAACTGAGCCTTCGGGGTCAAAAGGACGGTATTTGAAGCTGATCTGGAATTTAGAATCGGCACCGCGTTCCGAGGTGTTGCCTACAATAAAATACATGGGCTCATGCGCAGACAATGCAGGCTCATCGCCAGGTTTGGCAACCATGACGACCGTGTTGTTGTTTGGCTGCGCATTGGCTGAGCTTACCGTTGGGGAGCCTGCAGTTGGCGTCTCGGCCACTTGCATTGCCCCGGTATACTCATTGGGAGCAAGCATGACCAATCTATTAGACGATTGACCGGCGAGTTCAGCACGCACTACCCCGAGATATTTCTTGCTGGCCCGGCCGACATAAGTACGGCTAACACCCTTAGCCGGCTTGGCGCTGGCGGGACTAACCAATATCTCTTCACTATTGCCATTGCCTGATAATTTGATGCGTAAATTCTCCGGCCAGTCAGTAACGCCTTCAGGCTTGACGATATCAAATGTGATTTTTTGACCAAAGTTAATCGTTTCACTTTGGGTTGCGATTAACCATTGCTCAGCGGTGTATCCAGTTGCAGGCAGCATGCCCATCGTCATTAAAGCGGCAGCGTATATCTTGAGTTTGGTCATGATTCTTCCATGCAAAATTGTTATTTACTATCAATACGTTGATTGAATCTAGTAAATTGACCATCATCTCATCAATACGTTGCATGTTTTTATTTAGTTTTTAGTTAGCGCATAAACTACGATGCTGTCACCCTGCTTGTAACCAAAAATCGAGTTGCCGCCTGCAGCAACAGCAATGTATTGCACGCCGTCGATCACATAGGTGATCGGGGGGGCATTCACACCGGCCTCATTTTTGGCTTGCCAAAGCAGGCTGCCATTGCCGGCATCATAGGCATTAAAGTTGCCATTGCCTTCACCTGTGAACAACAGCCCGCCCGCAGTAGCCAATACTCCGCCAACTAGCGGCTGATCTGTCTTTTGCTGCCAGGCAATTTTTCCGGTGTTCAAATCAATGGACGACAGCAGGCCCCAGCGCGGCAAATCTGCTGGCTCTGAGGCCGCATAACGAATCGCAGGTTTGCCGTCTTTGGAGGGGGTTTCATGCAGCGTGTATTTAATCGGCGCATGAATCGCCGCCACATACGCATGCTGGCTGGTTTCATCGACTGCAGCTGGCGACCAGTTGGATCCACCTAGTATGCCTGGATATAGCGTAGTGCCCTCAAAAGTGGCTTTCGCAAACAGATTGGACTGCGGCACAAAAGCCTCTGACTTCATGAGCAGTTCGCCGGTCTTGCGGTCATGCACATAAAACCAGCCGGTCTTGCTGGCTTGCCCAACTGCCGGAATGCTTCTGCCATCTCGCTTGAAATTAAACAACACGGGTGGGCTGGCAAGATCGTAACCCCAGACATCATGCGGCACCTGCTGGTAATGCCAGCGTAGCTTGCCGCTACCCACATCCAGCGCAACCAGCGATACCGTATAAAGATTGTCGCCGGGACGCGAAACATCATTCATCTGCGGCGACGGATTGCCCGTACCGAAGTACAGCAAACCGAGTTTGCTATCGATAGCCGGGGTGCTCCACGCAGAGCCACCACCAAAGCGTCCCGCATCCGGGTGATTAACCAGATTGGCTTTTTCTGCGGCAATGTCACGGTTTAATGGGACACCATCCGGAGTAGTCTCTCTAAACGCACCCTCCCAGCCTTGTTCGGGAATGGTGTCAAACTGCCATACTCGTTTGCCGGAGGCGACATCGAAAGCCGCCAAAAATCCCGGTCTGCCATAGCGGCCGGTAACGCCTATCACGGCGCCAAGTGGCGCATCTTCGCGCGGGTTGTCAATATGCAAGCCGTAGCCCACCCCGGTGATGCCTACGATGACCTTTCCTTGGTACACCACGGGTGCCATGGCAATGCCAACGCCGGTGCCGCCCGTGATTTTGGCGCGGCTATTGGGGTCACTGCTGTTGAGGGACTCCTGGTTTTCTGTGATCACGGCAGCCTCCACGGCATCAATATCCCAGACCACCTTACCGGTTTTAGCATCCAGCGCCACCAGGCGGGCATCTACCGTGCCGATAAAGACCTTGCCATAGCCCACTGCCACGCCCCGATTCGCCGGGCCGCAACACATGCTCCACTCCTTGCGGCGCTGATGCTCGTAGCGCCAGAGTTGCTTGCCGGTTTTAGCATCCAGCGCCACCACATGATTAAACGGCAAAGACACATACATGATGCCGTCAACCACGATAGGCGTGGTTTGAAAGCTGGCTTTGACTCCGCTGTGATACTGCCAGGCGGTGGAAAGCTGTTTAACATTATCGCGATTAATCTGGCTTGCTGGCGAAAAGCGCTGGTTGGCATAGTTACGCCCGAAACTCGGCCAGTCCCTTGCCGATGCATGATCTATCTTGTTAGTAGTCGCATCTTTTAAGCCTTTAGCGCAACACCCTGAGAGTGTTGCAATGGTCAGCAGGAGTATCACTATGGATTTGTTTAGCGTAGGCATGATATCGGCAGATATGAGTTAAGTTAAACCAAAGTATACAGAGGGGTATATGCGCTTGGCTATACCACCCGGATGAAATACAGAAAATACTGAGGAATATCTACATATTTTCCTGACTAACTTTTATACTGACTAAGTATTGAATAATATATTTATTCATAAAAAGCCTTAATCTGGCTTTATTTAGCAGATATGCAGAACTTTTGAATAATATTTGAATCGATAGAAAGACTGGTTATACTTAATGAGCAAGCATCAATACGCGATAGGCACCAAGGAATGAACATGAGTCCGATGACACGATCTTCAAATGACGCTTTCCCCATCAGGACTGTAGCTGCACTCACTGGCATTAATCCGGTTACCCTGCGCACTTGGGAGCGTCGATATCACCTGATAGAACCAATACGTACCCCTAAAGGCCATCGCCTTTACACTAAAGATCAAATCGCGATGCTGAATAGGGTGGTAGCCCTACTACAGAACGGCGCATCTATCAGCCAGATCAACTACTCTCAAATCGCGGGAGATTCGGTCAGCCGGGCTACGCAAGAAGATGAGTTCTGGGGGCGGCTGATTGAGCGCATGATTCACGCTATCAGTCGCTTTGAGGAGTCCACCCTGGAAAGCACCTACAATGAAGCGCTGTCACTTTACTCAATAGAGTCTGTAACACAAAAACTGCTGATGCCCATGCTGAATAAGTTGGGTAAGCGCTGGGAGAATGGTGAAGGCACCATCGCTGAGGAGCATTTTTTCGGGGTTTACCTGCGTAACAAACTGGGCGCCAGGTTTCACCATCGTAAACGCAACGACCATGCCCCGGCTCTGATTGCGGCATGTATGCCGGGGGAGCGCCATGAAGCAGGCATCCTGCTGTTTGCACTGAGCGCCTACGACCATGGCTATCGCAGCATCCTGCTGGGTGCCGACATGCCACTGGAGGAGTTGCCTGCCGCCGTTCGGCAGTCACAGTCTAAAGCCATCGTATTATCGGCATCATTCACACCCGATGCAGAAGTGTTGAAACACGACTTAAGCGCGCTGGTAGCCAAAGTGAACGTGCCTGTATTTGTTGGCGGCTTTACCTCTATCACTCACAGTGACGTAATAAATCAGGCTGGCGCTATTCCATTGGGCATCGATATTGATTACAGTTTTAAGCATATTGCAGAAACACTGAAAAAACAGTTTGCACACAGCTTGAGCTCGTCGCACAAAAATAAATAACAACGAAAAACTAAGGAAGAACATGCAAGTAACGAGCTTAGCGATTAACTGGTCTGAACGTGGCTTGATCCCGGATTACGCGATACGTGCGGGTATACGAAGGCTGGTAGAAAAAAGACTGCAGGAAATTTCGGCACATGATTGTGAGGTCGGGGCAGACACCGAAACACGCTTTGTGCAACACATGGATACGTCCGCCATCGCACCTGTACCTGAATTGGCGAACGCCCAGCATTATGAAGTGCCCGCAGAATTTTTCAGCTACTGCCTGGGTAAGCATCGCAAATATAGCAGCTGCTATTGGGCGCAAGATACTCGCACGCTTGATGAAGCGGAGGCGCTGGCACTCCAGCTGACTTGTGAGCATGCAACACTTGAGGATGGGCAGCATGTGCTTGAACTCGGCTGTGGCTGGGGCTCCCTGACTTTATGGATGGGCCAGCACTACCCTGCCAGCCAGATCACCGCAGTATCCAACTCCAACTCGCAACGTGAATACATCATGAGCCAGGCTGCGCTTCGCGGCTTGAGCAATATCAATGTAATTACCTGTGATATGAACCACTTCCAGCCATCCGATTTCAATATCCAGCCTCAGTTTGACCGAGTTGTATCAGTCGAAATGTTTGAGCACATGCGTAACTATCGTGAGCTGTATGCCCGCGTGCATAGCTGGCTTAAGCCCGGTGGCCGCTTTTTCAAGCATATATTCGTACACCGTTTAACGCCTTACGCCTTTGAAGTGGCAGGAGACGATGACTGGATGAGCCAGTTTTTCTTCTCTGGCGGCATTATGCCCAGCGACGACCTGCCCTTGCGCTTCCAGGAGCAACTCAAGCTGTTGCAGCTGTGGCGCTGGGACGGCACGCATTACCAGAAGACAGCCAACGCCTGGCTGGAGAACATGGATGCGAATGCGGATAAAGTCTGGCCTATCCTGGAAAATACCTATGGCAAGGCTGATGCTGAGATGTGGCGTAACCGCTGGCGTATTTTCTACATGTCTTGCGCCGAGCTGTTTGGTTTGAAAAATGGTCAGGAATGGTGGGTAACCCACTATCTGTTCGAACGGCCCAATATCGGGCAGCCTGCCGCATGAAAACTCCAGCAAATAATGCCGCCATTAACTTTGTCGGCTTCCAGTTAGGGTGGTTTGCCTGCGTGCTAGGTGCCGCCAACCAATTGCCTTGGCTGGGGATAGTAGTCGCCTTCCCTATCCTGGGGTGGCATCTGTGGCAAGCGAACAACCCAAGGCTTGAGATTGCATTGATGTTGATTGCCACGGTTTTTGGCAGCCTGTTTGACCAAAGCCTGCTCAGCCTGGGATTGATCGAGTTTGCTCCCAGTAGTTGGCCATCAGCTTTATTACCGGCTTGGATGATGGTGTTATGGATGTTGTTTGTAACCACGCTAAATGTCAGCTTGCGCTGGATGCGCGATAAGTATGTGATCTCCATTCTGTTTGGCTTGATTGGAGGTCCTTTGGCTTACTGGGGCGGAACAAAACTTGGCGCCATGCATTTACTCAAGCCTACGGCAATCTTGATTACACTAAGCCTGGGCTGGGGAGTATTCATGCCGGTTCTGTTATGGCTGTCAGCCAGGCTGGACGGCTATACCCATATGGCATCCGCCAGGAAAGAGGTTTTCACTCATGTGTGAGTTCACCATGTCTGAGTTAACGCATGTTTAGCTGGCATATATACCTGAGCGGCCTAATGGCGATGGCTGCCTTTGGCCTGGCTGGCTGGCTGGTGAGCGTGGTCAAGCACAACGTGACGCTGGTGGATAGCATGTGGAGCCTGTTTTTCCTCATGGCTGCCGGTGTTTACGCCCTATCTGCACCAGAACTTACAACCCGGGCCATGCTGCTGCTATGCATGGTTGCCATCTGGGCATTACGCCTTGCAGCTTACCTGACATGGCGCAATTGGAGCCCACATGAGGATCATCGTTATCAGGCCATCCGTAAAAATAACGAACCCCATTTCTGGCTGAAAAGTCTGTATATCGTCTTCGGATTTCAGGCGCTGCTGGCATGGGTAATATCGTTGCCCTTACTGGGCGCGATCACATCGGAAAACCCCATAGCCTGGCTAGATTGCCTGGGGCTGGCGCTCTGGCTGTTGGGTCTACTGTGGGAAAGCTGCGCAGACTGGCAATTGGCCAGATTCAAGGCCAAGCCGGAAAACAAGGGTGAGGTCATGCATCAAGGGTTATGGCGCTACAGTCGGCACCCCAATTACTTTGGTGAGTTCTGCATCTGGTGGGGATATTTCCTGATCGCCTTGAGTGCGGGCGCATGGTGGAGCTGGTTGTCGCCGGTATTGATGACTGTACTGCTACTCAAGGTCAGTGGTGTTGCCCTGCTGGAAAAAGATATAGGCAATCGACGCCCTGGATATGCGCATTATATCGCCACCACCAACGCGTTCTTTCCGGGCAAGCCAGGTTTAAGTAAATCCAGATAACTAAAGGGAATGCTTTGAAAATATTAGCCAGTTTGTTTGTATTGTGCACACTTTCCACCAATGTGGCCCAAGCCAAGGAGTGGCAATTCAAGGTCTATCTGGATGATAAGTTGATGGGCCAGCACAGCTTTGTGGTGAATGAGAAAGATGGCGAAAAAGAGTTATCCAGCACTGCAAAATTCAAGGTCAAGGTGTTGTTTATCAATGCATACAACTACGACCATGTTGCCAGGGAAAAGTGGCGTGGCGATTGCCTGACCAGCCTGGAATCAAAAACTGAAGAAAATAGCGAGAACACAGTGATTAAGGGAAAGCTGGAAAATACTGCCTTTGTAGTGGATATCCCTGTGGCAAAAAAGCCAAAAGCACGACAGAGTCTGCCGGAGTGCATTATGACGTTTCCCTATTGGAACGCAAAAATGCTGACGCAGAACAAGTTGCTGAACCCACAAACAGGCGAATGGCTGGATGTGAAGATAACGCCATTGGGAAGCGAATCGATAGATGTACGTGGCCAGATGGTACCGGCAGAGCATTATAAACTTGAGGCAACCAAGATGAAGATAGAGCTGTGGTATTCCCCGAACCAAGAATGGCTGGCATTGAAATCCACTACGCCTGAAGGTTATGTAGTGACTTATAAGTTGCAATGAATATGAAAAACCTCAGCTCCGATATCCCCTCAAAAAAAACCAGGCTGGGTGCCTGGGCTTTTACCCTATGCAGCTTTCTGGGCGGCTGTGCGAACCAGGGCTTGCCTCCTCCCATCAGCGCTGTACCCAAGGTCGACCTGCCGCGCTTTATGGGCGACTGGTATGTCATCGCCTGCATTCCCACCTTTATTGAAACCGAGGCCTACAACGCCATCGAGTCATACAAGCTGGAGGCGGATGGCAGTATAGATACCACTTTCACATTCCGCAAAGGCGGCTTTGATGGTGAGCCCAAACGCTACAACCCGCATGGCTATGTAATCGAGAACACCAATAATGCGGTATGGGGCATGCAGTTTATCTGGCCCATCAAATCCGAATACATCATCGCCCATCTGGATGATGATTACGGCAGCACCATCATTGCCCGTAATGCCCGCGACTATGTGTGGATCATGGCGCGTAGCCCATCATTACCGGATGCCAAGTACTCAGAATTGACGGCAGCCGTTGCCAAGCTGGGCTATGACATCGCCAAACTACGCAAAGTACCTCAGCAATGGGGCTCACCAGACTTACAGAAAACCAAGTAGACCAATCACTTATTTATGAACAAGCGTGAACACAAAACTTTTGCCAGGCGACTAATGCGCTGGCTGGATAGCGGCCTGGCTAGTGACGCAACGACCTCCTCGGCAACCGCGAACAAGGTAGATTGGCTGAGAGTACTACCTTTCGTATTGCTGCACCTGGCTTGCTTTTCCGTGATCTGGGTCGGTGCCAGCTGGTTCGCTGTGCTATTTGCCATCGCCCTGTACGGGTTACGCATGTTCGCAATCACCGGGTTTTACCATCGCTACTTTTCACATAAGGCTTTTCGTACCTCGCGTATCGGCCAGTTCATTTTTGCCGTGCTGGGCTCTACCGCCGTGCAGCGCGGGCCGTTATGGTGGGCATCGCAACATCGCCATCACCATGCCTATTCCGACAGGCATGAAGATGCGCATTCACCGGTACAACATGGATTCCTATGGAGCCATATGGGCTGGTTTTTATCGGATGCGCACTTTTCAACCAAGACTGAACGCGTGAAAGAGCTGGCAACATTTCCAGAGTTGCGCTTCCTCGACCGCTTTGATGTACTGGTACCTATAGTGTTTGCCATATCGATTTATGCACTAGGTGATTGGCTGGAAACTGTGGCACCACAGCTGGGCACCAATGGTTGGCAGCTTCTGGTATGGGGCTTTGTGATTTCAACGGTAGTGCTATATCACGCCACGTTCAGCGTTAACTCGCTTGCCCATGCCTGGGGAAAGCGTCGCTACGAGACTACCGATCATAGCCGTAACAATCTGTGGATCGCGATTCTGACACTGGGCGAAGGCTGGCATAACAATCACCATCATTTTCCCGGCTCTGCGCGCCAGGGCTTTTACTGGTGGGAAATAGACTTTACCTATTACGGACTACGCTTGCTGGCTGCGTGTGGCCTGATCTGGGATCTACGCGTTGTACCTGCCACTATCCGCGAGGCACGCCAGATCAAAAAACCTGAACCACAAGCGCCAAAACAGAAAATATAATCATGAAAATCGCCATCATCGGCGCCGGCATTGCTGGCAACACCCTCGCCTATCACTTGCATAAAGATCACCAAGTGACTGTATTTGAAGCAGGTAGCTATATTGGCGGCCACACGCATACCCATGATATTGCGCACGATGGCAAGCGTTACTCGGTGGATACCGGCTTTATTGTTTTCAATGACAGAACCTACCCCAACTTCATCCAGCTGCTCAATGAGCTTGGCGTGGCTTGGCAGCCAAGCAGCATGAGCTTTAGCGTAAAGTGTGAAAAGACCGGCCTGGAATATAACGGGACCACGCTCAACTCGCTATTCGCACAGCGGCGAAATCTGTTCAAGCCCTCTTTCTACCGCATGATCCGTGAGATTCTGCGCTTTAACCAGGAGTCGCTGGCCTTGCTGGATGACGGTGCAGAGATAAGGTTGGGAGATTACTTAACACAAAACCACTATGGGCGTGAGTTCATCGACTATTACATCATCCCCATGGGGTCGGCTATCTGGTCTACTGAAGCGCGCCAGATGCTGGACTTCCCTGCCCGCTTTTTTGTGCGATTCTTTCACAATCACGGCATGCTGACCGTGAATAACCGTCCTGAGTGGCGCGTCATCACAGGTGGATCAGCGCGCTATATCGAGGCGCTGACAGCGGGCTTCCGTGATGCCATTCGTCTCAACACCCCGGTAACCAGCGTGCGCAGGCTAAAGCGCTCCGTACGGGTGACGCCGCTTGGCGAGGCTGAAGAGAGTTTCGACTGGGTATTTTTTGCCTGCCACAGCGACCAGGCACTAACGTTATTGAGCGATGCGTCAGCGCAGGAGCAGGAAATCCTGGGGGCCATCCCCTACCAGCAAAATGATATCGTGCTGCATAGTGACATTAGCCTGATGCCTAAGCGTAAATTGGCCTGGGCAGCCTGGAACTACCATGTCACGCCAGAGCCTGCCGAGCGTGTCGCTGTCACCTATAACATGAATATATTGCAGGGACTGCAGTCTGCTGAACCGCTGCTGGTCACCCTGAACCACACAAAAAATATCAATCCGGCGAAAGTCATCAAGCGCATTAGCTATCACCACCCGGTTTACACCACGGCAGGGGCAGCCGCGCAAGCTCGCCATGCTGAAATCAGCGGTGTAAACCACACAGGTTACTGCGGCGCATACTGGCGTAACGGCTTTCATGAGGACGGCGTAGTCAGTGCACTGGAAGCATTGAAACATTTCCACCATGCCCAGAGCCTGCATGACCGAAACCACGTCAGCCCAGGACAGGTAAGCTGACATGCAAAGCGCCATCTTCACCGGCCAGGTCAGGCATCGCAGGTTTCTACCTGTGGCGCACAGCTTCAGCTATCGCATGTTTATGATGTACCTGAACCTAGACGAACTACCTGAATTATTTAAAGATCGCTGGCTGTGGTCCAGCACCAAGTCCAATCTGGCCTGGTTTAACCGTAAAGACTATCTGGGCGACCACAATCAGCCGCTAAAAACCTCAGTGAGCGAACTGGTGCAACGCGAAACCGGGCAAGCACCGCGCGGCCCCATATGCCTGCTTACACACATGCGCTACTTCGGTTACTGCTTTAATCCGGCCAGTTTTTACTATTGCTTTGAGGCTGATGGGTCAACCCTGCAGGCGATAGTGACCGACATTAACAACACGCCCTGGGGTGAACGCCATGCCTATGTGCTGGATTGCGCCACAAGCCAGAAGCAAGGCAGATTTCAACGCTTCGAATTCAGCAAAAACTTCCATGTATCCCCTTTTATGCCCATGAATATCGAGTACGACTGGTCATTCTCTAGACCAGAAGCCTCGCTCAATGTGCACATGCAGAACCTGATGGCAGACGGCAAGATGTTTGACGCCACGCTGAACATGCATCGCCAGGAAATTAGCGGCAAATCGCTGGCACGGGTACTGGCATCTTACCCATTTATGACTTTCAAGGTGATTGCCGCCATCTACTGGCAGGCGCTTTGGCTCTGGATCAAGCGTGTGCCTTTCATAACCCATCCCAAACTCGACGATAACACCCTATAACCATGAACAACTCCTTGCCCAACGTGACCACACTTAGCCAGCTAGCGCCAAAAAAACGCACTGGCTGGCTACAAAACCTTGCCCGTGACCTTGTCACATCAAGGTTAAAAAAACTTAGCTACGGCAGGCTGAAAGTCATTGAAGATCAATCTATTAAAGAGTTTGGTAACAATAATGGTTTAAGCGTCACTATCCATGTGCATGACCCGCGCTTCTACGGTGAAATGGCTTTCGGAGGCTCGATTGGCGCTGGCGAGGCCTATATGCTGGGTTACTGGAGCAGCGACAACCTGACCAATCTGATACGCCTTATGGTGCTGAACCAGGATGTGATGGATGACCTGGAAGGCGGCATGGCATGGCTGGCAAAGCCGCTCCTGAAATCCTTGCACTGGATGAACCGCAATACCCAGGATGGCAGCCGCCGCAATATCGCGGCACATTACGACCTGGGCAATGACATGTTCCAGCTGTTTCTGGATCCCACCATGATGTACTCGTCCGCCATCTTCGATACGCCTGAGATGACGCTTGAGCAGGCCTCTATCAGCAAGCTGGACCACATCTGCCGCAAATTGAAGCTGAGCCCGGCAGATCATGTCGTCGAGATAGGCACTGGCTGGGGTGGTTTTGCCATACACGCGGCTAGTCACTATGGTTGCGACGTCACCACCACCACAATATCCAAGGCGCAGTTTGAGCTGGCAACAGCCCGCATCAGGCAGGCCGGACTGGAACATAAAGTGACGGTGTTATTGAGCGATTACAGGGACTTGCAAGGTCAATTTGACAAACTGGTTTCTATTGAAATGATAGAGGCAGTCGGCCATGCTTTTTATGATACCTACTTTGCCAAATGCGCATCTTTGCTTAAGTCTGATGGCATGGCGCTGATACAGGCGATTACCATTGCTGACCAGCGCTATGAGTCCGCCAAGAACTCGGTCGACTTCATCCAGCGCTACATTTTTCCCGGTAGCTGCATTCCCTCTGTAACAGCCCTGATCAATAGCGTGACCCGTGCTTCAGATATGCGCCTGTACAATCTGGAGGACATAGGGCCGCATTACGCACGCACGCTTGCCGAGTGGCGCATTCGCTTCTTCGATAACATCGAAAAAGTGCGTGCTTTGGGCTACCCGGAAGAATTCATCCGCATGTGGGAGTTCTACCTGTGCTATTGCGAAGGCGGCTTTGAAGAAAGAGCACTTGGAGACGTTCATCTACTGCTGGTAAAGCCAGGCAACCGCCGCCAGGTCATTACAGCAGGCGCTTGACCCACCTCCAGACACCCCCCCTTCTTGCGATTTTTCTATCGCAAATACTGCGACAGCGTAGAATTACGTCAAATCCATATTTAATTTCAGGTACTCTAAAGTAAACTACTTTATTACCCGTTATTAACCTATGGTATTAACTGATTACTTTGGCAATTAATCAACCTCTAGCCGCATGGTCTAGAAAGCTATTAATAGAGCAACCCTAAAGTTGCCTGACATTTATGTTTTATGTATTTTAAAAGTGCATGAATGCTAGATAACAAGCCAGATAGCTACGTATAAGAAGATACAGGCATGTTAAAAGCAAAACTTAGCTTCACCCTTATCCGACGACATGTGATTTATGCATGTATCTTCACTACTTTCCCTTGCGCCGCAGTTGTAGCGGAAGCAGCAGCCCAGGCTGACAACACTCCTCTTATTGACATCCCGTTCGATCAACTGGTCGAAACCGAAGTGATCACGGCCGCAAAGGTTGCCCGGCAAGTGAGTGATGCACCATCCGCCGTCAGCATTGTGACTGCTGAAGATATCAAGAACTACGGATACCGAACACTGGCAGAGGTCATAGGCAGCATGCGTGGCCTGTATACCTCCTATGACCGCATTTACACCTACATGGGTGGGCGTGGTTTTGGCCGCACTGGCGACTATGCCGGACGCGTCATGCTGCTGATTGATGGCTACCAGGCAAATGACAACCTGTACAACGCCTCCTACCTCGGCCATGACAGCTTACTGGATACTGAACTCATAGACCGTGTGGAATATGTTTCAGGTCCCGGCTCTGTCACCTACGGCAATGGCGCATTTTATGGAATCATCAATATCATCACCAAAAAAGGCCATGATTTTAATGGACTGCAAGTCTCCGCCAGTATAGGCAGTTATGGCACCAACAAAGAGCGCATTACTTACGGCAAACGCCTGGAGAATGGCGCAGATATTCTGGTTTCAACATCGGTTTACAAAAGCAACGGGCAGAATCTGCACTTTAAGGAATATAACAGCCCAGCTACCAACAATGGCAATGCAAGGAACCTGGATGAAGAAGGTAACCGGCGCTACTTTGCAAAAGCCCAATTTGAGCAATGGGCGCTGGAAGGCGGCTATGTAAACCGCATCAAGGATGACCCGACTGCGTCCTATGGGGCAGATTTCAATGTGCGGCCGAACTGGGTACGAGACGCCAGCGGTTTTGTCAGCCTCAAACATAACGACAGCATCAGCAAAGACGTCAACACTTCTACTCAGCTGTATTATGGTCAATATACCTATAATGCTAGGGCGGTGTATGGTGGCGACCCATACAAGGAGGCTGACGTTGGCCGCTGGTGGGGGGTGGATAGCAAACTAACCGATACGCATTTTGCCAATCACAAAATATTGCTTGGCGGAGAGTACCGCAGCGATTATCAGCAGGATTTCTATCTGCCTGTGGGGGCTATCCGCAACAATAGCTACATGGCCAGCGTCTATGCGCAGGATGAATACACCCTGACAGACAATATCAACCTGAATTTTGGTACACGCCTGGACTACAGTGGCGAAAGGAAGTCCAGCTACATAAGTCCCCGCCTTGCCCTGATGTACTCACCGTTAACAACGACCACCATCAAGGCCTCCTATGCGTCCGCATTCCGCAGGCCCAATGCCTACGAAAAGTATTACGACGACGGGACATCGCAGGTTGCCAATACCGGCCTTAAAAAAGAACTCGTCAATGCAGCCGAACTGGTGCTGGAGCATCGTCCGGATAGCAAAACCCGGCTTTTAGGCTCGCTTTACCATTACTACACCAGAAAGCTGATTGCCAGCGATGAGTATGTGTTTGACTCAACCTTACAGCAATATATCAACCTGAGTGATAGCAAAACCAAGGGGTTTGATATAGAGCTTGAGCGTCGCTGGGATAGCGGCATGCACATCCGCAGCAGCTACGCATGGCAGTTAGCGGAAGATAACCAGGGCTTGTGGCTGACCAATTCGCCCAAGCATCTTGCCAAGCTGAATTTTTCCATGCCTTTAATGCATAAAAAATTGCGGGCAGGCCTGGATTTGCAGTACATCGGTGAACGCGTAAGCGAATTTCGTACTGTAGTTGGTGGCTATACCCTGGTCAACCTCACACTCACTTCATTAGCCATCATGCCGAATCTGCAGGTGTCTGCCAGCATCCGCAATCTATTTGATCGCAACTATGCCCATATAGCCAGCAGCGCCGCCATGCCGATAGCGGCGATTCCTCAAGATGGCCGGAATTTCTGGCTACAACTGACGTACGACTTCAAATGATGCTACGCCACTTTATTAAACTCCCGCTTAGCCTTCTGCTATTTGGTATAGCTACGATAGTGTATGCAGAAGCAGTGCCAGAGTCAGAGATGCGTGCTGCCTACCTTTACAACTTTGCCTTATTTACCGATTGGCCAAGCCCAGCCGGAGATACAATAAAGTTATGCGTACTAAAAACTGACCAGCCTGATTTTGCTGCGGAAAAGATCGAAAATAAACTTATTAATGGCAAACTACTGACCATCACCACCATTTCCAGCAGCAATGCCGCCAAAGACTGTCAGATGCTCTATATCAGTAGCTATCAAAGTAGCAGCGTGCGTAAAATCGCTGCAGAACTGGAAGATACGCCAGTGCTGACCATCACCGATACGGAAGATGGGGCTGCCCAGGGCATGATGATAGAAATGCTGCTGGACAATAGCCGGCTGGGCTTTAAAGTGAATAACAAAGCCGTGCGTCGTGCCAATCTCACTCTTAGCGCCAAGCTATTACGCCTGGCCAAAACGATTTATTAGACGCGCCATGTCATTCATTAATCTCTGGAAAAACACCTCCATTAAAATCAAGCTCATGGCGATCTATTTCATCGTCAATATCGCGGCAATGGCGATAGTTTTCTCCATCCTGATCGGCTACGAGTATTACAGTTTCCGCAATACCCTGATCGAAGACCTGAATGTGCAGGCGAAGATTATCGAAAACAACGTCTCGGCTGCCCTCGCGTTTAACGATAAAAAGAACGCTGAAGAAATCCTTTCAGCCTTGCGTTTCTCCCCCGCCATTCAGCGTGCAGAGATTCGATTGTCGGATGGTAGCCACTTTGCCGCATATCATAAGGCAACATTCAACCCCAAGGCTCATGGCGATATCAGCCTGGCGCAGAGCAACTGGTACAGCCTGATGATGTCGTATGACCTACAGCTGAACAGGCAAGTCGCGGGCAAGCTGATAATTGAGGCTGGCCTTCAGGGCATGTACCTCAGCCTGTTCATATTTGTGCTGATTACTATGCTGGCTGGCGCCCTGGCTCTAGCCGGTGCCTTCGTTTTGTCAAAGCGCCTCAATCTCACCATTTCCGAGCCTTTGCTTGCACTCACCAGGCTGATCAATCATCTCACCATAGAAGAAGATTTCACTGTACGTACCAAAGTCACGTCAAAAGACGAAATCGGCCTGCTGGCAAGTGGCCTTAACAATATGCTTGACCATATAGAAAAACGGGATGCAGAGCTGGAGTCTGAGCTGGCGCAGAGAGCGCTGGCTGAAAAAAACCTGGATCAACTGGCCCATTATGACAATGTGACGGGATTACCCAACCGTCACTTTTTCAATAACTACCTGGAAGAGGCCATCAACCAGGCGCGTAATGCCAACTCACAATTAGGCGTGATTTTTATTGATCTGGATAACTTCAAAATTGTTAACGACACTCTTGGCCACCAGGCCGGCGATTCCCTGCTTAAGGATGTTGCGGAAAGAATCCAGCAAGCCCTGAATGAAACAGATATTGTCTGCCGCATAGGAGGCGATGAGTTTGCCATTATCATGAAGGATGATGCTGAGCCAGCACAGGCGGAGATCATCGCAAAAAGAATCATTGCCTTGCTGCTGGCGGCCTTCAATGTGCATAACAACAATATCTATGTAGGCGCCAGCATAGGCATCAGCTTTTTCCCGTCCCAGGCAGCAGAAATGTCTTCACTGCTGAGCAATGCCGATACTGCGATGTATCACGCCAAGTCGCTAGGTAAGAACAACTTCCAGCACTACCATGCCGATATGGAAGGCCGCATCCGCAGGCGTCTACATATGGAGAACAGCTTGCGACGCGCCATCGATGCGGATGAGTTGGAAATCTACTACCAGCCTCAAGTCGATGTCTACACCATGAAAATTACCGGATTTGAGGCTTTGCTACGCTGGAATCACCCCAAAATGGGCATGATCAGCCCGGCAGAGTTCATCCCACTGGCTGAAGAGTCAGGCTTGATCCTGCCCATAGGTGACTGGGTGATGGTGACAGCCTGTTACCAGGCAAAAGTCTGGCAGAAAACTTTCGGCGAGCATCTGCGCATGGCGGTCAACTTCTCTGCCCGCCAGCTCAAGGATGACGCCATGGTGGAAAAAGTGTTGCATGCGCTGCTGATCACCGAGATGCCGGCCAATACATTGGATCTTGAGTTGACAGAGAGTAGCCTGATGGATAACACGGCTGCTTCGGTTGGCAAAATGAAAGAGTTGCGTAATGCCGGTATTCATATATCGATTGATGACTTTGGTACCGGCTTCTCGTCGCTGAGTTACCTCAAACGCTTCCCGCTGAGTGCACTCAAGATCGACCGCAGCTTCATTAGCGATATTCCTGAAGATCAGGATGATATCGCTATCACTAATGCCATTATCGCACTGGCTAACACACTAAAAATCGAGGTCATTGCCGAAGGGGTGGAGACCACGGAACAACTGGAATACCTGCGTGAAAATAACTGCGCCAACGCACAGGGTTTTTTATTCAGTAAGCCACTGTCCGTCAGCCATATGGAGCTTTTCCTGAGAAGCCTGAAGCAACCCCTTCAGCTTGATCTTAAAGCAGAAAAAATCCAGAATTAAGCTGGGTTTACTGCACAAATCCTCTGCAGCATGGCAGGTGGCGACTGCTGCAAAAGACCTTGTTCAAAGGCGACCACCGTCAAATCCGACATATAAACACGTAACAGCTCATTGGAAGTCAGCAGAAAATCCGGGTTTTGCGGGCGCCCGTATTGCTGCTGCCCATCCATGAAAGTTTCATAGATGAGTACGCCACCTGGCGCCAGGCTGTGTACCAATAATGGCAACAAGGGGCGATACAAGTAGCGACACACCACAATCGCATCAAACTGCCGGTTTACATACTGCCAGGCGTCCGCTTCGATATCTGCCAGGCGCGTGTTGATGTTAGCCACTCCATGCATGCTTTGCAGCGCCATGGCATCTTTATCCACAGCTTCAAGCTGATATCCTTGTGCCGCCAGCCAGCGGGCATTCCTGCCATTGCCTGAGGCCACATCCAGTATACTGCCGCCTGGCTGGATATGGCACGCATGCGCACTTAGCCACGCTGAAGGAACATGCTCGGCAGGCATTGCAGGGATAGGGATGCCGGAAATTTCGTGAGTCATCATTGATTGAGTAATGGAATGAGTTTTTTAACGAATGAATACACGCTATAGTAAAGCAATAAACAGTAAAGAAAAAACCAGCGCCATACACCCGCACCAGTCAATGAAACCTTCGTCACCATGAGTAATCAGACCGCAAGGAGCAATCAGCACGCAAGCATTCGTTGGCAAGCTGGTCAGCCCTATTCAACCGAGTTTGACGATATCTACTTTTCCACAGAAAGCGGGCTGGAAGAAACCAGGTATGTCTTTCTTGCCCAGAATCAGTTACCAGAGCGCTGGCGCTCAATGGGCGCCGACTTATTCACTATTGCAGAAACCGGCTTTGGTACCGGACTGAATTTCTTGTGTGCATGGCAGCTATGGGATGAAATAGCGCCTAAGCAAGCCCGCTTGCATTTCGTCAGTACCGAACAATACCCGCTGACCCAGGCCGACATGCAAACCGCACTGGCGCTATGGCCTGAGCTATCAGCACAAAGCCAGCAACTGCTGGCGCAATATAACGATCTGACAACCGGATGGCACAGATTGGTGTTTGACGAGGGGCGTGTCACGCTCACGCTGCTGATCGGCGATGCCTGCGCAACCTTGACGCAACTAAAAGCCCATGTCGATGCCTGGTTCCTGGATGGGTTCGCCCCAGCCAAAAACCCGGCCATGTGGCAACCTGAATTATTCGCCAGCATGGCCCGGCTTTCTCATGCCGGCACTAGTTTTGCCACGTTTACCAGCGCAGGAGTCGTCCGGCGCGGACTGGAAGCCGTCGGCTTCAGCGCCAACAAAGTCACCGGTTATGGGCGTAAACGTGAAATGCTCAGTGGACATTACCAAGACGCCACTCCTACCGTCAGAACTGCAAAGAATAAAGCCCGTCAATCACCACAAACTATTGTGATTGGGGGCGGTATCGCCGGCACAGCCAGCAGCCATGCACTTGCCAGGCGCGGTTGGCAGGTTACCTTGATAGAGCGGCATGCTGACCTGGCGCAGGAGGCCTCAGGCAATCCCATGGGCGTGATCTACCCCCGACTTGCCGGACAAGATGCAGCACTGGGTCGCATAGCGCTATACGGCTATCAGCATTTATTGCGCTTACTCCCCACGATGGGGTTGAGTAGTGATGAGCTCAGTCTTTGCGGTGTGCTGCAGCTTGCCTTCAACAGCCGTGAGCTGACCAGGTGTCATGCCATCATCCAGCAAGGCCTGCCCGACTCCTTGGTGCAACACGTCACAGCGGCACAGGCCAGCCATATTGCAGGCATAGCTGTATCCCATGAAGGCCTTTATTTCCCATCTGCCGGCTGGGTAAGCCCTCAAGCACTCTGTAAAGCCTTAGCCTCGCATGACAAGATCTTCATAAAGCGCTCCACGCAGGCGGTCCGGCTACAACGCCAGGGGGGGCTGTGGCAAGTATGGGATGCCAATGGACTCATCGCAGAAGCCCCTACCGTCATTCTCGCCAGCGCTAACGACACCCTGCATTTCGAGCAATCATCCCATTGCGAACTGGAGCCCGTACGCGGACAAATCACCCTGCTGATGCAAACTGACGAAAGTCAGCGACTAAAAACGGTCATCTGTACCGAGGGCTACCTCAGCCCTGCCAACAATGGCATACATTGCCTGGGTGCTACATTTTCGCCAAATGACATGTCGCCAGAAGTGCGAGAGAGTGATCACCAGGCCAATCTCAGTATGCTTAAGAAACTTGCACCCAGCATCTACAGGCATGCCCCTACAACAGGCCTGACCGGACGTGTCGCATTACGCTGCACCACCCCTGACTATTTGCCCATGGCAGGGCCATTGCTGGATAACACGGCTATCGTAAACAGCCCGCCACGGCACAATACAGATGCCGCTACCCTACCCTGGCTAACAGGTTTGTATGTCAATACCGGGCATGGCTCCAAAGGCTTGATCAATGCGCCTTTGTGCGCAGAAATTATTGCCAGTGCCATCTGCGGTGAACCGGCACCTGTCGATGCCAAGCTACTGGCAGCATTAGACCCGAATCGATTTTTATTGCGAAAAATGGGATTAAAGCGACTGGTACTTGGCTTGGCAGCTTTTCCCTATTGTAAAATGCCTTGAATGAACGCCAGCCTTAATATCAGCCAACTCCAGCAAACCGCACTGAGCCTGCATCGCAACGGCCAGCTGGCGCAGGCGGAAGCCTACTACCGGCAGATACTGGCTGCACAACCTAAAAATGCCGACATCCTGCATTTGCTGGGCGTACTTTGCTACCAGACGGAACGTAACGATGAGGCTATCCGCCTCATCGACAACGCAATCGTGCTGGAACCCCGCAACCCCGACTATCTCAATAATCTGGGCCTGGCTTTGCGCGCCGCAGGTCAAACCGAACGCGCCATCACCTGCTACCAGCGTGCACTGCAGACTACACCCGCAGACATCGATTTGCAGACCAACCTGGGCAATGCCTACCAGGCGCTGGATCGCCATGAGGAAGCTGCAGGCTGCTATCGCCGCATCCTGCGGGCCAACCCAAGAGATGTGGAAATCAGGAGTGCGCTGTGCTATGCCCTGCAAGCACTAGGCAATCAATGCCATCAGGCCGGGCGGCACCTGCAAGCCGAAGCCTGTTATCAGGAGGCCGTACAATTTGCACCTGATGCCGCCGCCCTTTACTACAATCTGGGCAACGCACAGCGCGAGCTGGGCAAGCCAGCTGAGGCCGCCATCAGCTATCGGCAGGCACTTAAACTGGCACCTGGCGATGCCGACATTCACAACAACCTGGGCAACGTGTTGCGCGAACTGGGAAGCCTGGAGGAAGCCATTGCCTGCTACCAGACAGCGCTAAGTCTGAACCCAAAAATACACCATGCCAAAGTGCATCTAGTACACCAGAGGCAGCATGCATGCGACTGGCAAGGGCTTGGCCAGGATGTAGCTGAAATCCGCAGCTGGGTAAAAACCGAGCCGCAAGCGCAAATTTCGCCCTTTGCTTTCCTCGCCATGCCCGGTACCACCGCTGCCGAACAGAGGCTGTGCGTCGAAAACTGGGTGGAAAACCGCTATCAAGGGTTGATCAACCAAGGCAGGCAACTCGGGTTTTCGTATCCGGTACGAGCCGCCGGCAAGCTACGCATCGCTTATCTTTCCGGCGACTTCCGCCTGCACCCGCTGGCCTCGCTGATCAGCGAATTGATAGAGCTGCATGACCGCAGCAAGGTTGAGGTATTTGCCTATTCATATGCAGCGGATGACAAGGCTGCGGAAAGAAAGCGCCTGCAACAGGCTTTTGACCACTTTGTGGATATACGCGCTATGTCTCAACTGGATGCGGCCAAGCGCATTCATGCTGACGGCATCGACATCCTGATTGACCTTACCGGGTTCACGCAAAGCAGCCGTACCGGCATAGTCGCGTTGCGCCCTGCCCCTATAATCGTGAATTGGCTGGGATACCCTGGCACTATGGGTGGGCTGAATGGACATCCCCTGTTCGACTACCTGCTGAGCGATGCCTTCATTACGCCACCTGCCCAGGCCAAAAATTATGCGGAAAAGCTGGCATTGCTGCCCGACTGTTACCAGCCTAATGACCGCAAACGCCCTGTTGGCAATACACCTAGTCGTACAGAATGCAATTTACCAAAAGACGCTTTCGTATTTTGCAGCTTCAACCAGACCTTCAAGATACTGCCAGTCATGTTCGACATCTGGATGCGCCTGCTGCAAGCTGTGCCAAACAGCGTGCTTTGGTTACTCGAATGCAACAGCACCGCCAAGGCCAACCTGCTACGCGAAGCTAAAGCCAAAGGCGTTGACCCTGACAGGCTTATTTTTGCACCGCGCGTTGCCATGAGCCAGCATTTGGCGCGCCATGCATTGGCAGATCTATTTCTGGACACTCTGCCCTACAATGCCCACACCACTACCAGCGACTCACTATGGATGGGCTTGCCGGTGCTGACCTGCGCAGGCGACACCTTTGCCGGGCGTGTTGCTGGCAGCCTGCTTCAGGCGGCCAGACTGCCGGAGTTGATTACCTACACCCTGCAGGAATATGAAATGCGCGCACTGGGGCTTGCCAACGACCCAGCCCAATTAAACGCTATCAAACAGAAACTGATGCAAGCCAGAAATACACTGCCGTTATTCGACACTCCAGCTTTCGCCAGAAACCTTGAACAACTTTTCCAGGACATTTGGCAAAGCTATTTAACGACAATTGTCACAGGTGAATAGCCTTGTGATAAAGTAGTTCACTACAATCAATATACCAATAAAACCAATATAATAGACCAGCAAGTTAAACAATCAGGGATCAAAACAATGGCTGCAATTGACATCACGCCGGTACTCAAATTCATGGTAGAAAAAGGCGGTTCCGACCTTTTTTTCAGCACAGGTACCGCCATCCATATCGACATCGAAGGCAAAACCTTACCGGTCAATACCCAGGTCATGACTCCCGGCATGGTAAAGGAAATCGCCTATGCCCTTATGTCAGAAGAACAAATCAAGGAGTTTGAGACTAACCTGGAGATGAACTTCGCTTTCGGCAGGAAAGACCTGGGCCGTTTCCGTATCAATGTTTACAAGCAGCGTGGCGAGGTGGCCATGGTCATTCGCCATATCAAGAGTGAGATCCCGTCATTTGAAGTATTAGGCCTGCCCGACGTGATGAAAAACCTCATCATGCGCCAGCGCGGATTGGTGCTTATCGTAGGCTCAACCGGTTCAGGCAAGTCCACCAGCCTCGCGGCCATGATAGACCACCGTAACGAGAACGCCAGCGGCCACATCCTGATGTTGGAAGACCCCATTGAGTTTATCCATAACCACAAGAAATCCGTAGTAGACCAGCGTGAAGTTGGCATAGATACACTATCTTTTGATAACGGCCTGAAGAATGCCATGCGGCAGGCACCGGATGTCGTGCTGATTGGTGAAATCCGCGATATGGAGGGCATGAAACACGCTATTGCCTACTCAGAAACCGGTCATTTATGCCTGGCTACGCTGCATGCCAATAATGCCAATCAGGCCATTGAACGCATTCTGTCGTTCTATCCGGCTGAAGCCAAAGCCGGCGTGCTGCTTGGCGTTTCGCTCAACCTGGCGGCCATCGTTTCGCAACGACTGGTTCCCGGTACCAAAACCAAACGCGTCGCAGCGATTGAGGTGCTCATCAATACGCCTTACGTTTCTGACCTGATCAAGAAATCCAAGATCGAGGAAATCAAGGAGATCATGTCCAACAATCGTGATATCGGTATGTGCACCTTCGATCAATCATTGTTTGACCTGTATCGCGAGGGACGTATCAGTGAGGAGAACGCGCTGGCAGCAGCAGATTCACGTAACGATTTGTCGCTTCAAATCCGTTTTGCCAATGAAGGTGACAATAGCAGTGGCTTTAGCGCTTAAAGTTTGCAGTATTTCCAGTTCATTTCAATAAACCAAAAACAAAGGGAGCAAAAAAAATGACATTCTCAGAATCTATCCAGGCTTGTTTTTCCAAATACGCCGACTTTAATGGCCGTGCCAAACGCCCCGAATACTGGTGGTTTGCGCTTTTCGTTTTCCTGGTAAGCCTGGGATTAGGCATAGTCAGTGATATTGTCAGCGCCCTGTTTTCACTCGCTACTTTGCTCCCATCACTGGCAGTTGGAGCTCGCAGACTACATGACACCAAGCGCTCTGGCTGGTGGCAACTGCTTTGGCTGGTGCCGGTCATAGGCTGGATCGTAGTAATCGTATTCCTGGTCCAGGAAGGCAATACTGAAGCCAACCAATACGGCTCAGCACCTTAATCGACAAACCCTGGGCGCGCAGCCCTAGCTGCGCGCCTCACATTTCATGCCATCAATACCTGCTTGTTCTCTACAGCCATAGTACTGCTCAACATGGCCATCGCCGCAATGCTGATATCGGCAACGAGTATCGATTCCAGCCCTCCCAGTTGATTGAGAATTGGCAGGGATACCGTCAAGCAGAAGTCTTCAGTTGCTGTTGACAGGTAGATGCTTGATACATAAGGGCTCATAGTCTCATAAGCACTGCTGTAATAAGCTTGCTGGCTACGATCAACCCCTGCACCACCGGCTTTGATCTTGCCGTACATATTCGGGTTGATCCAGTTGGGATAGCGCTGCATGCCATTGGAGTTCAATTCAAAGACCACCTCGAAGAAAGGATAGTCAGCAAAACAGCTATCCATACAATGCGAGTCTTCTGACCGACGATAATTAAGCAGGGATTGCAATGCCTCCAGCGCGCGCGCTTGCCAATCGGAGTGCACCTCATGCTGCGGCACTACCAGTCTTGGTGAGTCATCTTCCACCACAATAATGCTGCCGATGTTGGATTTACCTATCTTTTTCAAGTATGCAGCGCGCTCTGCAGCCGCCACGCTATTGGAAAGGTCGCCCTGGCTGCCATTGACTACAGCAATGGAGATACTGGCGACAGGATGTTCACTACCGTCTTCGGTAGTGAAATATCCGCGCTCCAGGTCTGATGCGTCATATAAATGGCTGGCCAGATCCTGGAAGTGATAGATAACATCCAGCAATTTGGCTTCCAGGCTGGTATTGATATGGTCCAGTATCAATACAAAATCATCCCCGCCGATGTGGCCGACCAGCGTCCCGGCGGCGCCCAGAAATTCCTGCCTGACGATTTCCGAAAGCAGGCGGATCATGGCATCACCGCGGATAAAGCCATATCTATCGTTGTAGGCCTTGAAGTGGTCCAGGTCGATATACACCAGGACTGTGCTGGGGTTGTTGCGTATGCTGACATCCAGGGATTGCCGCAAAGTCGGCCCTGTGGTCAGTTGGCTCAAGGGATGCAGGCTGCCGGTGCTCATTTTACGGCTGATCAGTTGCGCCATGATTTCCAGCGGCTGCAAAATACCAATGTAGATACCATCGTCACCCACCATCACCCAAGGCTCGGCATCTCCGCGCTCCAGATAAAGGCCGCGCGCCAATAACGATGAAGGCGTACGGCTATTGATCATCTTGGGCAAGGCATCGCAATACGCGCCCAATGAGTTACTGCGCTGGGTAAACACCTTGCCACGCCGGAGCAGGCCGATGGGCCGCAAATTATCCAGCACGACAGCAATTTCAGTATCCAGATTCTCCTGGAAAATAGCCCTGGCCTCGTCTACCGACGTGTTGACCTCCATGGTCAGCCCGCGCATCACAAACTCGCCTATCCTGAACTCATCCGGAATATGCGAGCGATGCGACTCATCGCGCTTGGGCAGTTCTGTCACTGATCTGACCGGCTTGCTCTCAGGTTTTGCAAAGTAATACCCTTGCGCATAGGCCAGCCCCAAATCAAGGCAGAAGTTGATGTCTTCGACCCGCTCCAGGCCTTCTGCCACTACCGTACAGCCCAGCCGTTGCGCCATGGAGATAATGGCTTCGAGCAATACGGTACGCACACGGCTACCCTGAGCCTCGTGCACGATAGTTCTATCGATCTTGATGAAATCGGCACGTACAGCAGCCAGGGTGCGTAAGCCGTTAAAGCCTGAACCCATGTCGTCAAGTGCAATACGCAGACCATGGGTGCGGATTTCATCACAGCATTGCGCCAAAAGCTCAGGCGACACTTTCTCGCTCTCGACTATCTCAATCACCACTTCGCGCTGTTCAATGCCATATTTGTTCAGTGTTTCCAGCATGAGTGCAAGCCAGCGCTTCTTCATGATGGTTTGAGGCAAAACATTGATAAATACCGGCGTACCGGGTTCAATGGACTGGGCCTTGCCTATCAGTGCAAGCTGTTGGCAACGGATGTCCAGCTCCTCACTGCATTTCAGCTTGCCAGCCAACTTGAAGGACTCTTCGCCATTCAACAATTGCCCTGATGGGTCTTCTACGCGGCATAACGCCTCATAACCAAAAATTTTGCCGTTCTGCGTGAAGTCGACTATTGGCTGGAAATATATCTGCACTTGTGAGTTTTGCTGATTGGAGCTCAAGTCATCAAGCAGCCATGAATGCATACGGCGGGCATAAAAGGTATTGAATGGCATGACACCTGCCATGGTAACTGAAGGGTCTGATGGTCTGGCATCCTCGGCAATCATCACATAGGACACATCCAGCAGTTGCTCCGGCAAATTCTCCGAAAGCTGGCTGAGCGTATGGATTAATGATTTTTCATCACTAAAGTCGAAAATAAATACAGATTTTTCAGGATTAGATTCATGCTTTAAACCGAGCGTATCAAGCGCAGATGTCTGATCTAAGGTATTTAAATATAATTTCATATGCTGATTTGTCTTCTCAATCATTAAAAGTCAGACAAGCCTATGCAAGCCCCATGCCAATACTAACGGCAAGCATTTCCAGGGCTTTAGGGAGGTTGCAGATTGAGGCTTAAAACAGCCGGGCGGGCTAGTTAACGGTGCTTTCCATTCTTGCTGCAAACAGGGCTGCTGCGACAATCAGGCTGCCGCCTACCCACTCATGCAGCTCCATGGCTTCATTCGCCAGGTAATACGAAGCAATGGCAGCGACCACCAGCTCGAACATAAATAGCACCGATGCGCGTGTAACGGGGATATGGGTAATCCCATATTGCACTACCAGCGTCGCTGCCATCACCAGCAAGGCGATCACCACCAGGATCAGCCAATGGCTAGCACTGAAAGTATCGGGGCTGGGAAAAGGCAGCGTTTGAAAAGGGATGAATATCAAGGTCATCAGCAGAACCCCGAACCATACCGCCATGGATTTGGTGGTCACACTTAAATGTATGGATTTACGCGTGATGACATTGGTCGTCGCAAAGCCCATGCCTGCTGATAATGCCAGCCACTCGGCTTGATTTTGCGGTAAAGGGAAAGAATCGACCTGCCATAGCATGATGAATGCGCCTGTCAGCGAAATGCCTATCACTAGCAGGCTTTTGGTATTGACACGCTCCTTCAGCCAGAAGTGCGCCATGATCAGCGTCCACAGGGGGGATAAATAGAACAGCAGCATCACCCGCATCACCTCGCCATCAATGACCGCCAACACATAGCTCAAATTAGTCCAGCCAGCAACTATCGCCAGCCAGAAGACCGACTTTGGTATTTCAACGACTTTTCGCCAATGTTTGGCATATATCAGCAAGCCCAGTATGACGGCGATCACATAGGTATAAAAACTGGAAGCCACCCCGGATATCCCGGCCTCTTGCAAAATGCGGTACGGGTACCAGATGATGCCCCAGCACACCGCACCGAACAGCAGCCCGAAGGTAGCCAGGTATTGTTTATCGTTATTCAAAAAAATCCATGCCTTCTTGTTTTGTTTGCCTAAATATTCAAAGCCCATACCAGGCGCTTCATTTATAATCCGGTCTATGAATCCTAACCTGAATTTATTACAGCCCTACCCGTTCCAGCGCCTGCGCGACCTGTTCAGCGGCATTACCCCGAACCAGCAACTCAAGCCGATCAACCTGTCGATAGGTGAGCCCAAGCACGCCACACCAGCGTTGATCAAAGATGCGCTGGTCAACAATCTGGCAGGCCTGGCCAATTATCCCACGACGGCCGGTATCGTAGCGCTACGCCAGGCAATTTCCGCGTGGGCAACGCGGCGCTATGGCATACCAGCGCTGGATGTGGAAAAAGAGATTATCCCGGTTAATGGCAGCCGTGAGGCATTATTTGCTTTTGCACAGGCGGTCGTAGACAGCAGCAAACCAGCACCTATCATTATCTGCCCCAACCCGTTCTACCAGATCTACGAAGGTGCCGCCTTTCTGGCCGGTGCTGAGCCTTACTTCCTGAACACCTTGCCAGAAACCAACCACGCTATGGATTTCAGCAGCGTGCCTGAGAGCGTGTGGCAACGCACCCAGCTGGTTTACCTGTGCTCGCCCGGCAACCCGTCCGGCAAGGTGATGAGCCTGGAACAATGGCAGGAGGTATTTGAACTCTCCGACCGCTACGGCTTTACCATCGCGGCCGATGAGTGCTACTCGGAGATCTATTTCGATGAGGCCACCCCACCGTTAGGCGCCCTGCAGGCGGCTCACAAGCTCGGGCGCGACTATACCCGGCTGGTGATATTCAGCTCGCTATCCAAACGCTCCAACGTACCGGGCATGCGCTCGGGCTTTGTCGCAGGGGATGCAAAGATATTAGAAAAATTCCTGCTCTACCGCACCTACCACGGTTGCGCCATGAACCCCTCAGTACAGGCCGCCAGCATTGCGGCCTGGAACGACGAAGCGCATGTGATTGAAAACCGTCGCCTCTACGATGAAAAATTCAAGACTGTCACCCCCATGCTACAAGGCGTGCTGGATGTGCAGATGCCGGATGCCGCCTTCTACCTGTGGGCACGTACCGCCATGCCGGATACCGAGTTTGCCGTCAAACTCTATCGCGACTTCCATGTGACAGTTTTACCGGGTAGCTATCTGGCGCGCGAAGCACATGGGGTGAATCCGGGTGAGAACTTCATTCGGCTGGCCTTGGTAGCGTCGCTTGAAGAATGTGTCGAGGCGGCCAATCGTATCAAAAAAATGGTCTGAGATATCTAAACCAGTTTGTTAATTTTAACGTTTAATAAACTGATAAATTTCATTAAATACTATTTCGTTCATTGCCGGATTCAGGCAATCCACTTCCACAATATCATCCATACCGCGCAACCACGTCAGCTGGCGTTTCGCAAGTTGGCGTGTAGCAGCAACACCCTTCTCTCGCAGCTCTGCCAGATCATATTCTCCATCCAGATACTGCAAAGCCTGCCGATACCCTACGCAGCGCATGGCTGGTGTTTCTGGGCCAAGCTCAGGGTAGTCTGCGCGTAAACGTCGCACTTCATCAAGAAAGCCCTGCTCCAGCATGGTGTCAAAACGCGCAGCAATGCGCTGATGCAGCACGCTACGATCGCTCGGCACTAAGGCGATTTTCAGCAGCTTATAAGGCAACGCATCACCGGTAGATTGCTGATGCAATGCCGTCATAGTCTGGCCGCTTAGCTCATAGACTTCCAGCGCACGCTGTATGCGTTGTGAATCACCCGGCTCCAGTCTGGCCGCTGTTGCCGGATCTATCTTAGCCAGCTTGGCATGCATGCCCGGCCAACCTATCTCCAGCGCCTGCTCATCCAGCTTGGCACGCACCTCAGCATCAGCCTCAGGTAATTGGCTCAATCCGCCCTGTAAGGCTTTGAAGTACAACATAGTGCCGCCCACCAGCAGCGGTATCTTGCCACGGGCAGTGATGTCCGCCATCAACCGCAAAGCATCTTTGCGAAAATGCGCGGCGGAATAGACATGGGTAGGTTCTATCACGTCTACCAGGTGATGCGGCGCAACTGCCAGCGTCGCGGCATCCGGCTTGGCAGTGCCGATATCCATACCTTTGTAGACCAGTGCGGAATCTACGCTGATGAGCTCAACTGGCAGGCGTTGTAACAGTTCGACAGCAAGGCCTGTCTTGCCGCTGGCTGTGGGGCCCATGAGAAAAATAGCACGGGGATTTATATTTATGTGCTCCCATTTTTTGAGCGCCAAGTCTCAACTAAAAAAATAGCTGTTGCACCAGCTAAGTTTACTGCCAAATGTGCATGCCTTTCTGCTGGTCTAACTGGTAGCTTGCCTTGTCCATGGGCATCTCCCAATCTATTTCTCAAGGCTCCGAGACCTATAACCACAGAACTAACACCGCCTAGAATTTGTTTGAATATTTCTTGAGTATGTTGGCTTGGGGCAATATTTAGCTCTTTTGAAGTAAGTTTATATAAGTCAGGCAGCTCAATCTTATCTCGCTCATACGCAACATTAGAGTTATCCAGAATATGTTTACATACAGTCTCTAGAAGAGTTCTTGCCATCGTTATGGCTCCTTCTGGATCAGTTTTACGTCTTTCAAGTGCTTTTGCCCAAACTCTATGAATGCCATCTTCATCGAAAGACTTTAGAACTTCAGATATTGATGTGTCAGATGGCTTGCTGTTTTTACCTTCCAGAAAGTCCATTAGAGGAGAAAACTCACCCCATATAAAATTTCTTCGCTCTTGATAAGTTGGAAATTGGGCTTTTATAAAGCTCCAAAATTGAGACAAATCTCTACTCGTTCTAATAAATTTAGGAAGAATATCTAGGGTCGTATGGTTATCCGCAAAATACTGACGCAGTAATTTGTAATGAGGATCCTCCTGTGGGCCACCTGTCGCTGTAGAGAGCAGAATATTTTGCAAATATTCTGCTCTCTCTAAGTCAGTTTTCAGCTCATCCAGAATCATTACTTACCCCGCATAAACATCTTATCCAACTCACCCATCGTCACCTGAAACCAGGTGGGGCGGCCGTGATTGCATTGGCCTGAGCGTTCGGTGGCTTCCATGTCGCGTAACAGCGCGTTCATTTCGGGGATAGTGAGAATGCGGTTGGCACGAACGGCCGCGTGGCAGGCCATGGTGCCCAGCATCTCATTGCGGCGTTCAGTGAGTGCGCGGCTGGCGCCATACTCTCTCAGGTCGCGCAGCACATCGCGCGCCAGGGCTACCGCATCGGCATCGCGCAGCATGACAGGGATAGCACGCACGGCAAGTGTGGTTGGCGAAAGTACAGCGAGGTCAAAGCCTAACTGGCGCAGGCTACCTTGCGCTGTCGATAGCTGGTCTTCTACCGTGGCCACATCCAGGCGGTCGGCCTGAAAGCTGACGGGTAGCAGCAACGGCTGCATGGGGACTTCTTTGGTGTCCAGTGCATTTTTGAGCTTTTCGTACATGATGCGCTCGTGCGCGGCGTGCATATCGACGACGACCAGGCCGAGATGGTTTTGCGCCAGCACATAGACCCCGTGAATCTGCGCCACGGCAAAGCCTAGCGGATGATCATGCGTTACCGCGTTGCTTGCAGCGGCATTGTCACTAAAAGTGACATCGCCAGCAGGCGCATGGATATTGGCTCCCATGGCATCGTTATTTTGCGGTGTGATGCCGCCAAATAACGTCTGGTAGAAATCCGGGGCCTGGTTGGCGCGTAAATCCATACGCGACTGGAATGTGGGGTATGGCGATGCAGCGTAGCCGCCATTGCCAGCATCAGCACCCATATTGGAAGGACTAAATGGATTGCTAGCCGCCTGGCTAGCGGTGACCAGGTTCGATGTGCCAGTGGGCGTTGCCAGCGCTTTATGCAGGGCGTGGAATATGAAGCGATGCACGGCCTGGCCATCGCGGAAGCGTACTTCGGTTTTGCTCGGGTGCACATTGACATCGACCAGGCTGGGATCCAGCTCCAGGAACAGCACGAAGGCCGGGTGGCGGTCATGGTGCAGCACATCCTGATAGGCTTGGCGGATGGCGTGGGCAATCAGCTTGTCGCGCACGAAACGGCCATTGACATAGACATACTGGGTATCTCGCGCATTGCGCGAGAATGTTGGCTTGGCGGCCATGCCCCATAGCCTGAGTGCAGCGGCGGTTTCATCGACGCTAAAGGCTTCAGCAGCAAAGTCATTGCCCAGCACCTCACTGAAGCGCTTTTCGGGCGCAGAAACGCTTAAACGCGTGAGTGCGCGGCCGTTGTGCTGCAGCATAAAGGCCACGTCAGGCCGTGACAGCGCCACGCGGCGGAATGCCTCTTCGCAATGGCCGAATTCGGTGCCTTCGGTTTTGAGGAACTTGCGGCGTGCCGGGGTATTGAAATAGAGATCGTTGACTTCGACGATGGTGCCAACATCCAAAGCTGCCGGCTCGATAGGCGTGATTTCACTGCCATCCGAGGCGATGCGCCATGCATGTTTTTCTGCGGAGTAACGGCTGATGAGCTGGGTACGCGAAACCGAGGCTATGCTGGCCAGCGCTTCACCGCGGAATCCCAGGCTGGCGACACTTTCCAGATCGTCCAATGTGGCGATCTTGCTGGTGGCATGACGCGTCAGGGCTAGCGCGAGATCCTCTTTAGCCACCCCGCTGCCGTTATCGGCCACGCGCAGCTGCTTGACCCCACCTTGCAACAAGGCCACGTTAATCTCGGTACTGTCGGCATCCAGGCTGTTTTCGAGCAGCTCTTTCAAAGCAGAAGCCGGGCGCTCGACCACCTCGCCGGCGGCGATCTGGCTGATGAGCTGGTCTGGAAGTAAACGTATGGAAGCCATGGCGAACCGCTATTTTGGGATGCAGGCATTTTACCTTGCTTTGCATCCCTGTTTTTAACTATTCAACAGCCTTGTCGTAGCAAGGGTAGCATCCCCGCTTATGTCAGATTCACGGTCTCAAGGTAATCCGGCACTTGGGTATTCCAGTGCAGTTTTTCTTCTATCCTGTGCCTGAGTGCATCTGCTGCAACCGGCTCGCCGTGGGTGATAAATGTGCGTTTAGGCGGTGTTTCAAAACCACCCAGCCAATTTAGAATCTCAGCATAATCTGCATGGGCAGACAGGTTGGAAATCAACTCGACCTCCGCCCGCACTGGGATATATTCGCCATGGATCTTGATGCTATCCACCCCGCTGATCATGGCTGCGCCACGTGTGCCAGCAGCCTGGAAGCCTGCAAACAATATAGTGTTGCGCGCATGTGGGGCAAAGGCCTTGAGGTGATGCACTACCCGCCCGCCTGAGGCCATGCCGCTCGCAGCCAGGATAATCATGGGTTGGTGTGCCTCATTCAAGGCTTTGGATTGCTCTATGGTGTTGACCATGTGTGCGGTGCGGAATAGCGCCTGGGATTGTTCAGGTGACAATCGATGCTCGCCGCCATGCTGGTTAAATATTTCGGTGGCATCGACCGCCATCGGGCTATTCAGGTAAACCGGTACATCAGGAATGCTGCCCGCGCTTTTTAGCAAATGAATGTAATACAGCAACTCTTGTGCACGCCCCACAGCAAACACGGGAATAACCACCACGCCGCGGCGTTCGATAGTGCGGTTAATCACCTCTGCAAGCTTGATCTTGGGGTCAACATTCTCATGCAGCCGGTCGCCGTAGGTGGATTCCAGCACCAGGTAGTCGGCATGCTTGATCCTGATAGGTGGCGCCATCAGCAAATCATTGGGGCGGCCGATGTCGCCTGAAAACAGGATAGAAGTCTGGTGATCTGTCAGCTTTACAAAAGACGAGCCCAGAATATGTCCAGATGGGTAAAGGTTTAAGGTGACGCCCTCAACAATCGGCACATCCGTATAAAAATCAACAGGCGTCAGGAGTTTCAGCGCACGCTCGGCATCTTCTTTGGTATATAGCGGCAATGCGGGATTGTGCTTGGAAAAGCCGCGCTTATTGGCATATTTGGCCTCTTCCTCCTGCAGGTGTGCTGAGTCGGGCAGCAAAATTTCGCATAAATCGCGCGTGGCTTCACTACAGTAAACCTTGCCTGAAAAGCCATTTTTAACAAACAAAGGAAGGTAACCGGTATGGTCAATATGGGCATGGGTCAGCACGACCGCATCTATGTCTGCCGGGTTGATAGGTAGCTTGGCCCAGTTTCTAAGCCGGAGTTGCTTTAAACCCTGGAATAAACCGCAATCAACCAGGATGTGTTTTTTGCCGCTGGTGACCATGTACTTGGAGCCGGTTACCGTGCCGGTGGCGCCGAGAAATTTTATTTGCATCGTTATTTCTTTTTTTAAGTAAACGCGAGCTTGTATCTTACCTCGTCCGGACCGGCCTCAAGCAATATCCAGCCTGATTCTTGACCTGGCGCAAACAAACACCGCAATACAGCGCTTTACACCCAGCCTGACAGCACAATCTTGCCTATGGTACTTCCAGACTCAAGCTGGGCATGCGCGGTACGCAAGTTGGCGGCATTAATTGGCGACAACATTTGATTAACAGTGGTTTTCAATGTGCCCTCGTCAACCAGGCCGGATACCAGATTGAGTATCTGATGCTGCCTGATCATGTCCGGCGTCTGGAACATGGCCCGTGTAAACATGAACTCCCAGACAAAGGTAGCGCTTTTGTTTTTGAGCAGACCCAAGTCAACCGGCTTGGTGGTCTCGACTATCGAGCATATCCTGCCTTGCGGCTTGATTAGCTCGGCCATGATACTGAAATAGCGATCGGTATCGTTGTTACACAAAATGTAATCCACCTGCGCCATATTCATGGCGGTCATCTGTGTCGCCAGGTCGTGGTGATGGTTGACGACCTGATGCGCCCCTAACTCTTTTACCCACTCGATGGATTCCGGCCGTGAAGCCGTGGCAATGACGGTCAGGCCAGCCAGCTTGCTTGCCAACTGCACCGCTATTGAGCCCACACCACCGGCCCCGCCGATAATGAGGATACTCTTACCGAGGTTCTGCTCCGGCTTAAGTGTAATCCCCATGCGGTCAAACAATGCCTCCCATGCCGTTACCGCCGTCAGCGGCAGGGCTGCCGCTTCTTCCATGCTAAGTGAGTGCGGCTTGATACCAACAATGCGCTCATCCACCAGTTGAAATTCGGCATTGGTTCCGGGGCGCATGACGTCACCCGCATAAAAAACCTGATCACCCACCTTGAACAGGCGACACTCCGAGCCAACTGCAACCACAGTGCCTGCAGCATCCCAGCCCAGAATCTTTGGGCTGGCCTCTACCTTGTCTTTTGGTTTGCGTATCTTGGTATCTACCGGATTAACGGCAATCGCGGATATTTGCACCAGCAAATCACGCCCGCCAGCAGTTGGCGTGGGCAGCTCGATATCCTGCAAGGATTCAGGATGTTCAATAGGTAAATAGCGGGTAAGGCCTACGGCTTTCATAGCGGACTCCGGAGCATAGAAAAATCTAAGACTGAAGGGTAATACTAAAGGTTGCCGTTGGGTTGCAGATTAAATATTTACTATGCTTTCATTGCGGGAGGATATGAAGATACTGCAGAAATTGATTGTGCCTGCATCAAAATAAGGCCGGCGTCGCCCCCAAAAAAGGCTGGCGCACCATTTTGCTTCGCCCTGACTACAAGAGTACTTCGTCAGCACGCATGTAGTCAGCCCATGCAGATTAATGTATTAAGCCTGAGAGTTTGCCAGGGCGACTCTCACTAGGTCATCAATTTCAGCCGTGATGTGAGTGAGTTCACCGGCTACCACTGCGAACTCCCGCCCTATCTCGCCTGCCCGTGCCGCTGCGATCTGCGCGTTGACAGACACAATACGCGCCTGCTTGGCGATGTTCTGGATATTGTTCATCAGCTCGTGGTTTTGCTTGCGTTGTAATAATGCATGATGCTTGGATTCTTCTTCATACACCGCCGTAATACGGTTAAGCAGGCCCACTATCGGCGAGGCCTGGCGACCCAATTCCGCCAGCAAATCAGGTGCAGTACGATAACCGGACTCACAAGCACTCAATGCCTGCTCTGCCAGATTAATAAACTCCATGACTTTTCTGTCACCTTCAATCGTGCCGAAGTAGACCAGGCGCAGATCCTCGAAGAACACGCCCGGCAGTTCGCTATTCCCATGCACCAATGCAGCATGACTATTACGAAACAAGGTCAGCGCCTCGCGTGCAGTCTCCAGCGCGCCTTCCTGGCTCAGCGTGGAAAGCACGGCATTCAGTACAATACGCTGCGACAGCATGCGTTGGCGCCCTGCCATATTGATTAACGCACCAAAAATTTCGCTGGTGATGACTAGCTTGCTGGTTTGGCGTTTCTGGTTTTCTTGTTTGTTCGGATGATTCAATTCTGCCAGCACGTTTTTCTCCCCCATTGATCTTGTTATAAATATTAAGTGCCAGCCTGCTTGCTACTGGCCTCAACCTACCTGTAACAAGCAGGATTTATTCCAAGCTATGGGACGTTTACAGAATGGATGTGGGGTAGAAAAAACTGGCCACGCATGGTGGCCGTCATTTAATTAGAGGCCGTCAATAAATCTCAGATTGTATTTTTTTGTGCCCAGTGGAGTCTCTGCAGCCACCGAGGTTTTATCACCGATCTTGGAGGCCAGTAACTCAACCGGAAAAATGGCAGGTGCCTTGGTCATTAGTTCGTCGGCACTCGCAAGTATGGATTTCATTACTTCATCTTCGAGATGCGATTTTGCAGTGGCTTCGGTACTGAAGCTGGCAAAAATAGTAAAGGCAACTTCGCTGAATTTAAGCAGGTACCAGCTATTGACACCCTGCTCTGTTTTTATCTGTTCAACCTTGCTCTTCAAGAACGCTTCCAGCTCTCGGGCTTGGTCGTGCTTGGCTTCCATGCGGATAACTACAGCTTCTTTACTCATGATATTTCCTCTATTCCTTCGATGTTGATCGATTTTAATTTGGCACGGTTAAGCACCTGTTTTGCTGCGGGTGGCAGACTGGTGGGCTTTATAATAAGGCCCGAAAAATATGTCATTTAGAGTTAGTGGTATTTCCGATAGTTCTCTCCCGTGTGCTTGCCATGCACCATTCAATTTTACTCTCTAGCTACCTTGGTTTTGGCCAAAGCCGGATTGGTAGCGAAATACTTCTTGATGCCGGACAAGATGGATTTTGCCAGCTTGAGCTGGTACTCATCATCATTCAACCTGCGCTCCTCTTCAGGGTTGCTGATGAAAGCGGTCTCTACCAGAATCGATGGAATATCGGGGGATTTAAGCACGGCAAAACCTGCCTGCTCCACTACACTTTTATGCAAGGTGTTAATCTGGCCAATATGACCGAGCACAGCCTTTCCCAGCTTCAGGCTGTCGCTGATAGTGGCGGTCTGCGACAGGTCCAGCAGAGTCCGTGCCAGATTAGGATCTTTATCATCCAGGCTTACCCCGCCAATAAGGTCAGACTCATTTTCCTTTTTAGCCAGATAGCGCGCCGAAGCACTAGTTGCACCACGCTCGGAGAGCGCAAACACCGAAGAGCCGCGCGCATCGGGCCTGATAAAGGCATCGGCATGGATAGAGACAAACAAGTCTGCCTGCATATTGCGAGCTTTTACTACACGCCCATGCAGCGGGATAAAGAAATCAGCATCGCGGGTGAGTATGGCCTGCATATTGGGTTCGGCATCAATCTGCTCCTTAAGTTTCTTGGAAACCGCGAGCGTAATGTCTTTTTCACGGGAGCCATTTGCACCGCGCGCTCCTGGATCCTCACCGCCATGGCCGGGGTCAATGGCAATGGTAATGATGCGGTCACCCGCCTTGAACTTTGGTTTGCTAGCCGGTTTCTGCTCGAGCACCGGGTTAGGAACCACTACCTTGGGTGGCTCGACAACTGTTGGTGCGACTGGAGTAGAAGGCAAGGCAACTTCAGGCGTAACAGGTTCAGGTGTAGCAGCCGGTGGATATAACGTCACTTCCGGCAGAACAGGTGCAGGGGCAATTTCCTCAGAACTCGCGGGAATGGCCTTGTCTGCAGTAGCGGTCTCGGGAGCAACCTGCTCCCTCTGTTCCAGCATGGCGATCAGCGGGTCTTTCAGCGGATAGATATCAAGCACCAGCCTGTGCTGATATTCACCGGCTGGCGGTAGCAAAAACGACTGCGGCTTAATCTCCGTCTTCAGGTCTATCACCAGACGCACCACGCCCGGCTTGAAGTTGCCAATACGCAGTTGTTTAATATAGGGATCATTAGCCAATATCTTGTCAGGCAATGCCTTAAGCACAGCACCCAAATCGACATCTTCCAGATCCAGCACCAGTCGATCCGGATTTTTAAGCATGACCATCTTATTGCTGATCGGCTTACTGGATTCCAGCGTGATGCGGGTGTAATCCGGCGCAGGCCACACGCGAGCCGCAGTGACGTTGATGGGGGAAGCCGCTACGGCTTGCAGAAGCTCACCACTGCTCATGAGGAACATGACACTGGCACAGGTAACTAGAAACTTTTTAAACATGGATTACATTATCTCAGAACAAATCATTGACCAGAAAAACCATTCTTTAAAGCTGCCCTAAACATGCACTTCCTGTTTTCGAGTTGGCTACCAATTGCACTTCCCGCCCCGCGTCTTTTTGAGTCAGGCGGATATCAATGTCGGGCTGGGGTAGCAAATCTCCAGCTTTTTCCGGCCACTCCACGACGCACACTGACTGCGGATTAAAGTAGTCACGAAACCCGGCAGCATCCCATTCTTCAGGATCGATAAACCGATACAGGTCAAAATGATAGATCTGCTGACCGGAAACTAGATAAGGCTCCACCAGGGTATAGGTGGGGCTTTTTACCTTGCCGGTATGGCCCAGTGCATGCAGCATGCCGCGCACCAGCGTGGTTTTACCGGCGCCCAGGTCACCATGCAGGTAAATGGTCAGCCCGCTTTTGAGCGCGCCAGCAATTCTCGCGCCCAGATTGAGCGTAGCTGCCTCATCGGCAAGCGCTAATGTAATATCATGCGACATATGACTGACACCCTGAACAATTTGCATCACCACGATCTATATCAACTAGCCGCCGACATCAAGCGCTGGGGCGTTGATCTTGGTTTTAGCCAGGTCGGTATTACCGACACGGATTTGTCGGCCGCTGAGCCGCAACATCAGGCATGGATAGAAAAAGGCTTTCATGGTGCCATGGATTATATGGCAAAACATGGCATTAAACGCACCCGCCCGGCAGAATTGGTCCCGGGTACCGTACGTGTCATTTCCGTGCGTATGGACTACCTGCCACCACAAGCCCGTGACAGCGAAGAAGTCATGCAAAACGGCGAGCTGGCTTTCATATCAAGATACGCATTGGGCCGTGACTACCACAAAGTGCTGCGCAATCGCCTGCAACAGCTGTGCGAGCGTATCGGCGAAAATATTGGCCAGTTTGGTTACCGTGTATTTACCGACAGTGCACCGGTACTGGAGGTAGAGCTAGCGGAAAAGGCCGGACTGGGCTGGCGTGGCAAGCACACCCTGCTGCTTTCGCGTGAAGCGGGCTCATGGTTTTTTCTGGGGGAGATTTATACCGACCTGCCGTTACCGGTTGATGAGTCGGGCAGCAACCATTGCGGCACCTGCCGTGCCTGCATTGATATATGCCCTACGCAGGCAATAGTCGCCCCCTACGAGGTTGATGCAAGGCGTTGTATTTCTTACCTGACCATAGAACTAAAAGGCAGTATCCCCGAGGACTTGCGCCCGCTGATAGGCAACCGGGTCTATGGTTGCGATGACTGCCAGCTCACGTGTCCGTGGAATCGTTTTGCCAACATCACGGAACAGGACGATTTTTTTGTGCGGCATGGACTGGACAATGTCTCCCTGGTCGAACTATTTGCATGGGATGAAACTACATTCAAGACAAATATGGCGGGCAGTGCCATTTACAGAATCGGCTATGAACAATGGCTGCGTAATCTTGCCGTAGGCTTGGGAAATGCTCCAAGTACACCAGAGGTTATTGCGGCATTAACCAGCCGTTTGAACACAACATCTGCACTTTTAAATGAGCATATAGAATGGGCATTAAAAAAACACAATAACCAATTGTTATAATTTATATTTCACTATAATTAACCACCCCTGAACCCGTTGATTTTCGTTGTAAAAATTGATTTTTTAGTAGTCCGTTCGGACTATATACCCCATATAAAAATCCCATAATAATCATGCCCAGCAAGTGTGGTTACCAAAATAATTTTATAAACCGTCTTATTTTAAATAAGTTTTAGGGGATATCATGAGAAAAGCCGTCGCCTTATCTGCTACATTGCTGTTGAGCCTATACGCTGCTTCAGCCAATGCTTTAACAACAACAATTACAGCAGGACCAACTTCCAATGTAGTAGGTACAACCAATGTTGATTTTGGTGTATCACCCATCAACAATTCGACCGCAACCACAGGGGCTTTGCCAACTGGCTACAGCGGCGGCGCCTTATTCAACCCATCGACAGATGGCATTTCCGGCTTGGCAGCGAGACCTGTCGGCTCAGAGGATAACTTCTGGTCCGTTGGTGCTAACGTTACCGGCACAGTGACATTTGCTGCTCCAGTCACATACTTTGGCTTCCTGTGGGGCTCACCAGACCCCGACCCATGGAATAGCGTGAGTTTTTACAACGGGGACACATTACTTGGCTCCTACGATAACTCTGTTCTCGGCCTCGATAATAATTGGTCCAACACAGCCTATTTCAATGTGTTTGCCGGAACGAATGAAGTGATTACAAAAGTCACTTTCACCGCTAATCAAAACGCTTTTGAAACAGACAATCACGCTTTCATCACCGCTGTTCCAGAACCTGAAACTTACGGCATGATGTTGGCCGGGCTTGGCTTGATGGGCTTTATGGTGCGCCGCAGAAGTGCTCGTTAAAATACAGCGCCAGCCTGACTTTCAGTAAAATCAGGGCAGCAAGAAAAAAGAGCCGGAGAGGCTCTTTTTTCTTGCATGACAGGCAAGCGCTAATCCTGCCTGATTACATAAAAAAATCCCGGCTCATATCCTGAACTTAATCTATGGAAAGTAACCCAAGTGTCCATAGTATAATCGCGCAATTTTAAATTACTCAAAGTAGAGTTCATCGTGTTTTCAGCCAAGCTGTTCCGCAACTCAAGTCTCGCGCTACTCGTCGCCCTGGCCATTTTTATTGCCCTTACCTTCCATCAACACGGCATCAGCAACGACGAGGAAGTACAGCATATATACGGTCGACTGCTTTTACAGTTCTACAGCTCTGGCTTTGCAGACCAGTCTGCATTTCATTACAAAAACCTATACCTGTATGGCGGTTTCTTCGACCTGGTTGCCGCTGGCCTGGAGAAGTTCGTCACTATCTGGGTCTGGGATATGCGCCATTTGCTATCTGCCCTGTTCGGCCTGGCTGGGATTGTTGCCGCTTACAAAATTACCCGCGAACTGGGTGGCGAGCGCGCCGGTTTTATTGTCATCGCCCTGCTGTCAGTGACAGGTGCCTGGTCAGGTGCCATGTTCACGCATACCAAAGATATCCCGTTTGCCACCTGCATGACCTGGGCACTCTATTACACCATGCTGATTGCGCAACGCCTGCCCAAGCCTTCATTAAACCTCAGCATCAAACTGGGCATCGCCGTTGGTAGCGCATTGGGGTTACGTATTGGCGGGGTATTTGCCGCCATCTACCTGGTGATTATCATCGTGATCGCAGCCTGGCACTACGAGAGCACATTACGCAGCAGATTACACTTCATCATGCAAAGCGCTTACCGGCTAATACCGGCAGGCCTGGTTGCATTTGTGTTAATGGCGCTATTCTGGCCCTGGGGCGTGATGTCGCCATCACATCCACTTGAAGCGGCACACGCTTTCTCGCATTTTGCATTCAATATGCTGACCATTATGGATGGTGAAGTCGTCAGCATTGGTAATGTATCGCGTACCTATTTACTGGAATACCTGCTGGTGCGCCTGCCGGAGGTCGTGTTACTAGGGTTGGCTGGTTTGCTATTACTCGCTGTGATTAAACATAAACAAGTCATGTCGTGCAGCACCCCCACTCTGCTCGCTTGGCTAAGCCTGATTGTCGCCACGGTGTTTCCGCTGGCTTTTGTGTTGTGGGATGACCCGGCTTTGTATAACGGCGTGCGTCACTTTACTTTTGTTGTACCGCCCTTGACCATACTTGCAGCGCTTGGCATCCACTTCACATGGCCTGCCTTGCAGGATCACAAAAAAACACGGCTTGGATATGCCGTCATCAACTTGGTACTAGTGGCGGTCACAGCTGTTACCATGCTGCGCCTGCATCCCTATGAATATGTTTACTACAACAATTTTGCAGGCAATCTAGCAAATGCAGAAAAAAGCTGGGAAGCAGACTACTGGTCCAGCAGCCTGCGTGAAGCTTCGGAAATTCTTGAGGAAAAGATTTCTGAAGACAAAAATACGCATCACAAGGGACCTTACCTGGTCGCCATTTGTGCAGAATCCATCCAGGGGGCGGCCTATCTGGACAAGCGCTTCAAAGTCACTAAAGACTGGGTAGCTGCTGACTTTTATATCTCTACGACCAGCATGCATTGCGATAAAGTACTGCAGGGTACTGTAATCGGCATCATAGAGCGACTGGGGGCCACATTGGCAGTGGTCAAAGACAGGCGTAAGCTAACAGGCTTGCAACGCAGACCCAGCTCTCCACAAGGCTAATTCACCAATCACCCATGAACATTGAAAACACGAAAATGCAAGCAGACCGCAGCCGTAGCAATCCCCATATTACAGTGATAGTTCCGGCATACAACGAGGTTGCGGCCATACGCAGTACGCTGGAAAACATCAGTAGTCGGCTCAAGTCGCTGACCCCCATGTGGGATATTGTGGTGGTAGATGATGGCAGTCGCGACCACACTGCTTTCCTGGTGCGTGAGCTGGCTAACCAGTTCAATACCACGCTGGTTCGTTTTTCGCGCAACTTTGGCAAGGAATATGCGATTACTGCCGGCCTGGAGTATGCACAGGGCGATATCGTGATTTGCATGGATGCCGATGGGCAACACTCCTCCGAGCTATTGATAGTGATGCTGGAAAAATGGCGTGAAGGCTACGACATGGTGTATGCGGTGCGTGATGACCGGCATGTGGAATCTCATTTCAAACGCTGGGGTTCCAAACTGTTTTACCGTGCCATCAGCCTGGGTGGACAGATCAGCATTCCCCAAGATGCAGGCGACTTCAGGCTGATGGATAGAAAGGTGGTCGATGCCTTGTGCTCACTACCGGAGCGAAATCGTTTCATGAAGGGGATTTATGCCTGGGTAGGCTATAAGTCCATCGGAATTCCATACACGCCCTTGCCGCGCCTGCATGGCGAAAGCACATTTTCACGTCTGCGCCTGATGGGTCTGGCCTGGACAGGCATCACCAGCTTTTCAGTAATGCCATTAAGGCTGGCCAGTGCCGTGGGTGTGATATTAGCGCTACTGGCCTTTGCTTATGGCGTGCTTGTGGTGATAGATGCATTATTCTTCCATGAATCCATCCCCGGCTGGCCTACCGTAGTGGCCAGCATGATGTTCCTCTCTGGCGTACAGTTGTTATTTATCGGGATTCTCGGCGAATACCTGGCGCGCATCTATGACGAGGTCAAAGGACGTCCACCTTACATAGTGTCCGAAGTAGTCAAGCCACTGGCAAAACCAGAATGAGCACAATCAAAGATGCTTACTAGGTCATCAGCACTACGACGCTCGACATCATGGTTCACCATCATCGGTGCACTTGCCGCACTTGTTCACTACATTGTCGCAGTTAGCCTCGAAACAAGCACCTTACTCCCCCCCGCCCATGCCAACGTGCTAGGTTTTATGTGCGCCTTTCCCGTTAGTTATTTTGGGCACCGGGCATTTTCATTCTCAACACAGAAAACGACGCATAGCCACGCCCTGCCGAGATTCCTAACGGTTGCTTGTGGTGGCTTTCTGGCTAACCAGCTATTGGTATTAAGTGCGTTACATTTCACCAGGCTGCCTTTCTGGCTGGTGCTGGCGGTAGTCATGGTGGTGGTAGCGGTAAGTACCTATCTGCTCAGCCGGTATTGGGCGTTTAAGGCACCATGAAACCCATTATCATTTGTGCAGATGATTTTGCGCAAAGTGCAGCCATCGATGCAGCCATTATTGCGCTGATTCATCAAGGCTGCCTGAGCGCCGCATCCTGCATGACATTGAGTCCACGCTGGCCAGCTGCTGCGTTGCTGATAACCAAAGAAATTCGTGATAAAGCGGATATAGGTCTGCATCTCGACTTCACCCAATACACGCAGCCACTAAAGCATCCATTACCTTTGCTGATTGCCAGAGCCCTCAGCCATAGCCTGCCTGAAAAAAAAATACGTACAGCTATCAATAGCCAGCTGGATAACTTTGAAAATGCCTTGGGAACAGCCCCGGACTATGTAGACGGACACCAGCATGTGCATCAGCTACCGCAGATTCGCGAAATATTACTGGGCATACTGTCTGCGCGTTACGGTGACAAACTACCATGGATACGTATCGCCTGCCCGCCCATACAGGCAGGCTTCAAGGCTGGCATCATCAGGCAGCTAGGGGCTAAGCAACTGGCTAGCCAAGCGAAACAGGCCGGCTTCAAATGCTCCGAGTTGCTACTTGGCGTATATGACTTTGATGGGAATGCTGAAGATTACCAGCGTAGGTTAAGCGCATGGCTAAGCCTTGCGCAAGGTACTGAAACCGTCTGCACCCTGATGTGCCACCCCTCCATTGCAGAAACAACTGATACGGTGGGCCATGGCGATCCTATACTTGGTGCAAGAGTCCATGAATACCAGGTCTTCAGCAGTGCCCGGTTTTTACCACTGCTCCAGACTCACCAGTTGCATCTGGGGAGAGGACAAGCTTTAGTTAGCCGTCCCTTAGCAATCTGATCTCGCAGTAAATATCCAATCAATATAATAGTGACCAACTCTAGTTACGTATGCAGCATTCCCTTACCTGCACTGCCCAGCACCCCTAACTTGAAAAAGTTTCGCAAAATTAATTCATTCTGCTCAAGAATTTACAGCTGACTCCGATATTGTCTGAGTGAGTGTATCGGTTTACGTCGATACCCTGCTCGGGGAATTACAACGCTTGCTCTACAACGACGTAGAGGACTAGGCACTGAGAAGGAAGTTGCTCCTGCAATATAGCGTTCACTCCCTAACGAAGGGGAGCCTGGGCCGAGGTCGTGACATGGCGTTCATCGTCATATCACACCTGCCAACTTTATTCCAATGCGGGAATAAATCTAAGAAACAACCACCATAACCAGCAGGTTATGCCGTGTAGCTTTTCGATTAAATATATAGCGACTGTTTAAGATATGCCACGCCAGGGTTGCACGCGCGAGCCTTGCTATAACTACAAATTAGAATTCGGTTAAGGAGAAGAAAATGAATAAGCAGAGCCTTTCTGGAATATTTAGTTTAATGAATAACTTCAGCTATAAAAATAAATTTATTGTGCTGGGTGCTGCGGCGCTTCTACCTTTACTCGTTCTATTGTCCATGAACATCCAGCGCCTGAATGTAGATAGGCAGGTGACCCAAACCGAGCGTAAAGGAATTGTCTATTTAAACCCATTGCGTAATTTCATTGAGAATGTACAAGCCCATCGCGGCATGACCAATTCTTACCTATCAGGTGACACAAGCTTTTCTGAGAAGATTAATGCCAATGAGCAAAAAACTGATGCCTTAATTGCGGATATTGATAAAGTAGACGAAGAGCTAGGGGCTAGATTTGGTACTACCGAAAACTGGGGGAAAATTAAACAAAACTGGGGGAGCATCAAAACGCAATGGCTACAGCTCAGATCCCACTCCCTGTCACTCACACCGCAACAAAGCTTTAAAACTCACACAGACTTGGTCAACCAACTGCTTGAATTCATGCTGCAAGTTGCGGATGCAAGCGCACTGACTTTAGATCCAAAAATAGATACGTATTATTTGATGGATATTGTTTATTTGAGAAGCATGGACGTCATTGAGAACATGGCGAAAATTCGTGGCCTAGGTGCAGGCATTGCATCGAGAAAAGTGGTCACGCAAGATGAGCGACTAAAGCTGGCGGTGCTCACCAACCAAGTGGAAGCCTCGTTGAAAAATTTTGCACACGATATGTTTGTGCTCAAGGATTTTGAGAGTACCTACCAGCAGGTCAAGCCACAAGTAGATGAGCTACAGAAATCCATTTCAACCCTCAACACCATGGTTAAAGTATCCATTATTGATGCCAAGGATGTATCGCTGGATTCAAGGCGATATTTTGAGGATGCTACCAAGTCCATCAAGCTGGGTTATCAAACGTATGATCAGCTTAGCGCCTTACTGGACAGGCTGTTGGTAGAGCGTGTAAATCAACAAGATCGTCAACTCTATCAAGTAGAAGCGATTGCATTAGTGACTATCTTCATCGTAGGCTTCCTGTTGTTTTCAGTGGCAAGGAACATTATTCATGCAACCAGTAAAACCAAATCTATGATGAATAATCTGGCTGAGGGAAAACTGAATGGCACTGGAAATGCCGATAAATTTGGCCGTGATGAAATGGGTGATGTCATGCATTCTGCCCAAAGCCTGGAAAAAACAATTAAAGAACTGATTGGCTCCATGAACTATGTCAGCCTGCAACACCAGGAAGGCGACATAGACTGCATAATAGATGAAAGTAGCTTTCAAGGGGCATACGCGGAGATGGCCGCTGGGGTGAACAACATGGCTTTAGGGCACGTTGACATGAACCGTAAAGCCATGTCAGTCGTTAAAGCCTTCGGCGAAGGCAATCTGGACGCACCTCTGGAAAAATTCCCCGGTAAAAAGGCTTTAGTAAACGAAGCCATTGAAGAAGTACGCAGCAACATTAAAGCGCTGATTACCGATGCCAACCTGTTGGCAGATGCTGCGGTTAAAGGCCAGTTATCTATCCGTGCAGATGCCAGCCGTCACCAAGGCGATTTCCGCAGGATTGTAGAAGGCGTGAACAGCACGCTGGACGCCGTGATTGGCCCATTAAACATGGCGGCTCAATATGTAGATGACATCTCCAAAGGCCGTATCCCCAGCAAGATTTCCAATCACTACAATGGTGACTTCAACGCCATTAAAGACAACCTCAATCAGTGCATTGATGCCGTCAACGCAATGATTACCGATGCCGTCATGCTGGCAGAAGCGGCGGCAAATGGTTTGCTATCCACCCGTGCAGATGCCAGCCGCCACCAGGGCGACTTCCGCAAAATTATCGAAGGCGTAAACCATACGCTGGATTCGGTTATCGTCCCACTCAATGTCGCTGCTGAATGTGTAGAGCGGATCTCCAAGGGAGATATTCCTGACATCATTACCGAACAATACAACGGCGATTTCAATGCCATCAAAAACAATCTCAACCAATGTATCGATGCCGTCAATAACTTAGTGCGCGATGCCAATATGCTGGCAGAGGCAGCGGCAGATGGTCGTGTTACTGTGCGTGCAGATGCCGCTCAGCATCAAGGTGATTTCCGCAAGGTGGTAGAAGGCGTCAACTCGACCCTAGAAACCATTGTTGAACCCATCATTGCAGTTAAAGCAGCTGTTGAAGCAATCACCAGGGCTGCCGGTGAAATTTCTACCGGCAATAGCGACCTCTCTTCCCGTACTGAACAACAAGCCTCTAGCCTAGAGGAAACTGCGGCAAGCATGGAAGAGCTGGCTTCAACAGTGAAACAAAATGCCGATAATGCAAAACAAGCCAATCAGCTTGCCATGGCCGCCTCTGGCGTGGCCATTAAAGGTGGAGAGGCTGTTGCTGACGTAGTTAACACGATGAGCGCCATAAACGACAGTGCCCGCAAGATTGAGGATATTATCAGCGTGATTGATGGCATTGCCTTCCAGACCAACATCCTGGCGCTTAATGCAGCTGTTGAAGCAGCCCGTGCTGGTGAGCAAGGGCGAGGATTTGCTGTGGTAGCAGGTGAAGTGCGCAATCTGGCCCAGCGCTCTGCCGGTGCCGCTAAAGAGATCAAAGAGCTTATTACAGATTCAGTCAGTAAAACGACTGAAGGCACCCTACTGGTTGAAAATGCAGGTAGGACCATGAGCGAGGTAGTGTCATCAGTCAAGCGGGTGGCAGATATTATTGGTGAGATTACTGCGGCTTCACTAGAACAAAGCACAGGCATTGACCAAGTCAATAACGCTGTGACCAGTATGGACGAGGTTACCCAGCAGAATGCCGCCCTGGTAGAGCAAGCGGCGGCAGCGGCGGAATCTCTGGTAGATCAGGCTAATGCACTATCTGATGTGGTGAGTGTATTTAAGTTGGATAACAACTCACGAGCATCCAGCCAGTCCCACCAAGCTGAAAGTCATGTTGTGTCAATATCATCAGCCTCAAAATCATCGAGAAAACCCACACCGTTTAAAGCAACCGCAAGCTAGATCTCATTAACTCAGCTCTACCCAGCCTGTCCGGACAGCTTTATCAAGAGGGGGTTTCTGATGATTACGTACTAAAGGTTTAGGCTAGACTGGACCACACTGATTTTTATTTAACTAATTAAAGAGCTAAAAAAAGCCCGGCATGCCGGGCTTTATTCAAAACTTTAGTAAGTACACTCAATCCTATTGAGCAGGTTTTTTCTTGATGGCTTTGACAGGCAGAGTTTTCATTACACAATACTCTGACCCATAGTTACCGCCGGTATCATCTGCCTCGTAATACATATTACGAAAACTCCAGTGTCCCTGCGAGTTCTTGACGATCTCGGCAACACCGGTACTGAACTCGGCATTACGGCCATCTGACAGCTTGAAGGTCAGTGCCATACGGTTACCATCGGCAACCGCCTGCCCCAGATACGTCACTGAGTTTTCAGTTTCTGTTGAATATTCATATGTACCAAAACGACCATAGCTGCTGAGCCGTTTCAGTTTGAGGGTTGCGGTCATTTCATAATCACCGACCAACTCATTGTTACCCTTGCAGGCATATACACCACTGTAATTTTGGCTGGTAAAGGTAGGTTTGGCTTCAGCACCACTGACAAAAACAAAAGCAACTAACGCTATTACAACTTTTTTCATGCGAGCTTTACCATAATCAATAACATGCCGTATTGTAACGCGATGTGCCAACGTGATGTAGCCATGACAAACATCATTTTCATTTTTTTTCTAATCATTTTGTTTTTGTTTAGCACCTGCTTTATCATAGACACACTTAATAACAGTCAATCCCTGCAAGCATCTGCATTGCCTGTATAGGCTCAACACACCAGCTCTCGGGAACCTAATCAGAACTTTATGACTAACACCCACACTCAGGCGTTATGGCGTTATGGTTTTTTTAACCTCGCAATACTCGTATTAATCACTCTATGGTTTTGGCAACAGAACAAGCCTGTCGCCCTGACAGAGCCTCAACTGCCGGCTGATGGCAAGCTCCAATGTGTATCTTATGCACCTTATTATGGTGAGGGGCAATCCCCATTTATTAAGGGCTTTAGAATAAGTCAGACCCAGATAGACAGTGATCTCAAGCTATTGGCACAGCGCTCACAGTGCGTGCGTATCTACTCTGTAGGGCAAGGACTGGACTATGTTCCGGAAGCAGCATCGAAAATCGGTCTGAAAGTATTGCTTGGCGCATGGATAGGCTGGGTCAAGGCTGAAAACGACATGGAGCTGAATCTGGCCATAAAACTTGCCAACCAGTATCCACAAACGGTTACCGGCCTGGTGGTAGGCAATGAGGTGTTGTTACGTGGCGAACAGACTGAACAGGCAATGGCCGATTATCTGCATAAAGCAAAACAGGCCACCAAGGTACCGGTGACTTATGCGGATGTCTGGGAGTACTGGCTCAGGCATCGCACACTGGAGTCTTCAGTAGATTTCGTGACTGTGCATGTGCTGCCCTATTGGGAAGATGACCCACAACCCGTGAGCAATGCCATCAATCATGTCAACGTAGTGATGGACAAGCTATCAAAAACATTCAGCAAACCACTGCTTATTGGTGAAACCGGCTGGCCTTCCGCGGGTCGCCACCGCAATGCTTCGGTACCAAGTGCTATCAGCCAGGCCAAGTACGTGCGGGAATTCTTGCAACGGGCGCATGAGGCCAAGTGGCAATATAACGTAATTGAAGCAGTTGACCAGCCTTGGAAACGCTTGCTGGAAGGTGCGGTCGGTGGCTATTGGGGCTTGTTCGATACCGATCTGCAACCAAAGTTTGACTTCACCGGCCAAATTGCAGAACGACATGATGGACTGCAGCCGGTTTACTGGTCATTGGCAGGTTTACTGGTTTGGTTGACTATAGCCATGGCATTGGGCGAGCGTCGGGCAGCTGCACTTTGGGGCATGTCTATGCTAGGCGCCTCGGCAGGTGCACTGGCCATGTTACAGTTGGAGTATCTGGTGATTGCTTGCCGCGACAGCATGGAATGGATAGCGTTGGGTGGCTTGAATCTGACAGGCATTGCTGTGCTGCTGGCAATACCTGCATTCATCGCAAAACCGAATGCAAACGCAACTCAGGACAATTTCAGCCAGATTGCCATGCGTATCGGCCTGCTGGTACTGGTTATGGGAGCAGCCATTGCCGGCGCTTTACTGATGCCAAAAACATGGGTAATAGAGCCACTTTCCAAAACCGTACCTTCTCTCTCAGGCTTTTTCTATAACCTGGATGGGCGTTACCGCGACTTCCCACTATCTATTTATCTGCTGCCGGTGTTGCAATTGGCAATCGGAGTGTGGCTAACTCAACCTAAACCAGACTGGCTTAGAACAAACTGGCGATATTACCGTCATATCAACGTGATCGCGTTAACTACCATGGGCATCTTCCTGGCATCAGAACCATTAAACATTCAGGCGTATGCCTGGCTGGCGCTAGTCATCATGCTTGCCGTTACCAGCTGGCCTAAGCGTATTGCCATCAACATTCAAGAGTCCCTGATCCACACATGACCAAACATATCAAGCTTCTCTCTATTCCCCTGCTATTTGCGCTAACCATTGCACTAATTCATTTCGGCATATGGGCTGCAGCAAACCGGGCCATATTATTGCTGGATGCACCGCATATCGTGCATGGTTTTGCCTACAGCGGATTCCAGAAAGACCAAAGTCCACTGGACAAGAACTTCCCAAGTACTGCGGAGCTGGCGCAAGACCTTAAGCTACTGAAACCCTACACCAATCGCATTCGTACTTACGGCTCACTGGAAAACCCGGAGGTGGTTGCCCTCGCTTCCAACCTTGGCTTTAATGTGACTGCCGGCGCCTGGATTGGGCCGGACATGCGTGCCAACAACCGCGAGATTGACGCGCTTAAGGCCAAGATCAAAAGTTACCCGCATATAGAGCGTGCAATCGTGGGCAACGAATCATTATTGCGCAATGATCTTCCGGTACAAGAGCTCATCCTGTATCTGGATGCTTTCCGTAGCGAATTGAAAACTCCAGTTTCGACCGCAGAGCCCTGGCATGTCTGGTTAAAGAATCCTGAGCTGGTCAAGCATGTCGACTTCATCGCAGTGCATCTCCTGCCCTATCATGAAGGGGTGCCAATTGAGCAGGCAGTCAATTATACGCTGGAGCGCTACAAAGAGCTGATGACGGCCTATCCACGCAAGAAAATAGTCATTACCGAAATCGGCTGGCCTAGCAAAGGTCCCACGATTGGGGCCTCGGTTGCAACTGGCGTTAACCAGGCGCGTTTTGTACGCGAATTCCTGGCGAAATCCGCTTACCAGAATTACGACTACTACCTGATGGAGGCTTTCGACCAGCCATGGAAAGTCAAACTGGAAGGCTGGGCCGGTGCCTATTGGGGCATGTTCGATGCAAACCGCAATCCAAAATACTCCCTTAATGGAGCTGTGCCTAAAGACAACCGCTGGTTAGCGAAAGCCATCTGGGCTACTGCTATTGCGTTCTTACCCATCATGTTTATCGCCTGGCGCTTCAGGCATTGGGGACTGGGTGGCCGTATCTCGCTGGCGGTCATACTGCAGGCCTGTATTACTACTCTGGTCGTTGCCTGGAATTTACCGGGAGATTATTACTACACCCTGCGCGACTTTATCGTCCTGATAGGGCTCATTATCGGCATGGGCCTGACCTCCGCCGTGCTCATGATTTATGGCGTAGAGTTCAGCGAAGTAATGTTCAAGGGGCCTTGGCGCCGTGCCTACAAGCGTGCAATCCCCTTACCCAGCGACCAGGAGCTGTTTGTTTCCATACACCTTGCCTGCTACAACGAACCGCCGGAAATGGTGATTGCCACCATCGAAAGCCTGGTCAAGCTGGACTATACCCATTACGAAGTACTGGTGATCGACAACAACACCAAAGACGAAGCCAAGTGGAAGCCGGTCGAAGCCTATATGGCAACGCTTCCGGACAACTTCCGTTTCTTCCACCTGCCAAAATGGCCGGGGTTCAAGGCTGGAGCACTTAATTTTGCGTTACAACAGACCAATCCCAAAGCGCAGGTCATCGGCGTAGTTGATGCCGACTATGTCGTCACTCCCGACTGGCTGGCAACCTTGGTACCTCACTTTGCTGAAGCCCAGGTAGCAGTAGTGCAAGCACCTCAGGCACACCGCGACTGGGAAAATAATTTTTTCCGCCGCATGAGCAACTGGGAGTTCGAAGGGTTCTTCCGTATCGGCATGCATCATCGCCATGAGCGCAATGCCTTGATACAGCACGGTACCATGACATTGGTACGCCATCAGGCTTTAGCCGATAGTGGCGGCTGGTCCGAGTGGTGTATTTGTGAGGATACGGAGCTGGGTCTGCGCCTGCTGGAAGCCGGTTACGAGCTGCGTTATATCGATGAAACCTTTGGCCGCGGGCTTACCCCGAGTGACTTTAATGCCTTGAAATCGCAACGCTTCCGCTGGGCATTCGGCGCAATGCAGATATTAAAGCACCATACGCCCAAGTTACTGGGTGACTCCACCCTCACCTTCGGTCAGCGCTATCACTTCCTGACCGGCTGGTTTGGCTGGCTTGGCGATGCTTTGCAACTGATATTCACGATGGGCTCCATTGGCTGGACATTAGCCATGCTGGCCTTTCCCAAGGCTTTCAGTTTGCCTGTTGCCATCATGCTCACCCCTATCCTGTGCTTCCTGCTGGTTAAAGGCGCCTTGGGGCCTGTGCTATACCGCAAGACCATGCGCTGCGGCTGGCTCGATATTTTCGGCGCTTCGCTTGCCAGCCTGGGCCTATCACACGCCATTGCACGAGGCGTGATGATGGGTATTATCCAGAAGCACGGGGTATTTAAAGTGACGGCTAAAGGCAAGGTGGTCGGCAGCAAGCTAGACTTGATCAATCCGATACGTGAGGAGCTACTGCTGCTGCTTGCATTGATACTATCTGCTAGCGCTATGTTGTTGACGCGCGGCTTCGGTAATATTGATGCGCAGCTTTGGGTAACCATGCTGGCCCTGCAATCTCTTCCCTACCTCAGCAGCGTGGCGAGCCAGGTTATTTCCCAGCTTCCTGACAGCAAGCCCACAGGCATTACCCAGCCAGCATAATTGAAAGCGGTTTGAGCAGCCGGTCAAACCGCTTTGTTAAGCCCTGGATGCGGCATCCTGCGCTCAAGAAATAGGCTATTGCCCGGGATTTTCTTGGCCTGTTTCTTGGCGAAAGCCGTCGCCGTAGAAATCTCATGATGACTGGGGAAACTACTCGGGTCGACTCTCACAGCCCCAATTGACATACTCACGTAAGGGTAAAATAATTTATTACCCAGGCGATCCTCACTTTCGATACCTCCACGAGCCTGGTCAGCTTGATCATAGAAATCGGGCATGACCCTCTTCAGGTTATCCAGTATTTTTTCACATCGCTTTTCCCAGTCATCGCTCTGGAATAGCACGATAAAATCATCGCCGCCAACATGGCCGACAAAATCGAACTCACTGGCGATAACCTCCCCCAGTAACTTACCGACAAACTGTATCAACTCATCGCCCCGCCTGAAGCCGTAGGCGTCATTGAAAGGCTTGAAGCTATCGAGGTCGCAATAACATGCATAAAAAGTAATGCCGGCCTCCAGCAACCGATCCATATGTTCACTGATAGGCACGTTGCCAGGCAGCATGGTTAATGGGTTGGCATAGCGTGCAGCATTAATCTGCATCTGCGTTATTTCACGCAACAAATCATGTCCGCCGCCCATTCCCAGATACTTACCATCGTCTGTGATAATGAAGCCATTAGAAAGATGATGTGGCTCCATATCGGTAATTAACCCGCTAAGCGCTTGCAGCTTCATGCCTTTATCCACAATCAGTGGCTGCTTGTCCATAAAGGTAGCGCATAAGCGCTTGCCATGAAGTTCCAGTTGGTATGGCCGGGCAAAACCGTCGATCATGGAGTAACGGCTAATCAGGCCAACTGGGCGACCTTGATCCACCACCGGCAATGAATACAAATTGCTGTTGTTCTGGAACAAATGATAGACATCCTCATTCGTCGCATTGGGGCTCACTGTAGGGACATACTTGATGAGCTTGCTGACATTGCTACGGTTCTGCGCGTTAATCGCGGCAGCCTGATATACACGTACCGTATTGATATTGAGCAGGATTTTTATTTCTTCAGGCAGTTCTGCGAGCATTTTTGGCGCTGGGCGCCCTAGCAAATAACCTTGCCCATAGGCAATCTTGAGGTCCTTGATTACTAGCAGTTCAGCCTCAGTTTCAATGCCCTCGGCAATGACATAGGCGCCCGAACTTTGTGCAATTTGCTGGATAGAGCGTACAAACTCGAGCTTCACCTGATCTGTGTTGATACCGCGGATGAAGTGCTTGTCTATTTTGACGTAGTCCGGCTGCAACTCCGACCATAGACGCAAACTCGAAAAGCCTTCGCCCAAATCATCCATGGCGATTTTGAACCCCATGTTGCGGTAGTGCTCTGCGGCCCGGTAAATGAGTTTAAAGTCCAGACAAGGAGCGCTCTCGGTCAGCTCTATGATGATATTTCTAGGGTTAAGCCCCAGCTTCTCAATATAAGAAAGCGTGGCACTCTTGTCGAAATTGGGTTGTACCAGCGAGGCGGGGCTGACATTGAGGAATAGCTTCCTGGCATTACCAGCTTGTGCAAAAGACTCAAGGACGATCTGGCGGCTTAAGTGCTCAACCTCGACGCCCACCTGATTCAACTCGGCTTCTGCAAACAGCTCCAGTGGGGAATGCAGCAGGCTGTCTGTTGGGCCCCGAATCAATCCTTCATGGCCGAATACGGATGCACTGTTTAAATCAATAATGGGCTGAAATAGTGCGTTGAGCTTACGTTGCTTAAGTATGCCCTGTAACTCCTGCGACGATTGGGTTTCCTGCAGAAGCCTGCCTAGATCAGGAAGCGCCAGAATACTCGTGCCCCAACCACAACGTTGCTGGTCCTGGTTTAAACCGTCGCTCTTATAATAATCTTTAGCTGATTGCATATGATGGATACTCCCCTATGCAATCAGCCTACGCCTAATTTATGACAGTTTTCTTACAGTCATGTCCAAAACAGTCAGATCACCTCAATCTTGATCTCAAATCCCTGAGTAAGCGCTTTCGATGGCCACTCCAGTTCCAAAGTGACTGCCTGCATGATTTTTTCAAAACCAGCTTCCGACTGCGATACGCTAAAATGGGGATGACTGGTCAACTTGCAAGGTACGCTACTGAATAAGTGTAGCGCCCCGCCCAGGACTTCATCTTCCAATGCAATATGCTTAAGCGAAGCTATACTCAATAGCTGGCCAAACCCACCAAGGATGTCGCTACCCATGCGAAACCGACCTGCCGGCCCATCACAACTGGGCATTGCCAGATTGATCTCCACCTTGAACGTGCCTTTAGGCATGCTGGCGAAATCGTAGTGTGCAATCAGGTGGCTACCGATCAGGGAAAATTTCTTGTACACCTCACCACTATTAATGATGGCATGAAAATCCAGGGTGTTTTTGACGGCTGTTGGTCGCTTGTAATGCACAGGCTGCATCGCTTCATCTACAGGCGTGAAAAAATCGCAGAATAAGGCTTTGCGATATTGATCTACCGCTAAGTCTGCTTGCGTGATTTCATGCTTGGCGCTCATACGCTCATGCGGATTAGCAATACCCTGGCCAGATACAGTTTGGCCCTGGCTTAACGGCTCAGGCTGTGCATGCACGTTGCGATGGTAGTGCTCAGCCTGCCGGGTCAGGGTATCCCCAAAGTTATGGTGCAACTTGTAACTGTCAAACTCGAATATAGAAGCACTTCCATCGACTTTGGCAACCGCCTGAAGTACCCCGTTTTGCAGAAATGCTTCATCGCACCCATCCAGGTCAATATCCACAATGACTTTGTTGGTCCTGTGCGTAGCCACATCCAGCAGTGCCTCCAGGCGGAGTATGGCGTTATATATTGCGCGCCGCAGGTGTGGCAGATAAAGCCCACCAAACAAGCCGTGCCAATAGGCATCATTGGCTTGCGACTCATATAGGGCTGCCAACATTTCCGGCGTTTTTTTATTTTCGGGAATTGAGTGATATCTTGCCGACAGTGCCAGCATCCGCTTGTGCATCCAGTTAGACTCAGGATAGCGCATGAAAAAGTTGCGCCAGATGCCGCCGCGTACATAAGGCTTGGTGATCTCAAAGCGGTTGTTATGTTTTTCCTGCGCCACTAGGTCGGCATATTGATGCGCTGCAGGAACGGGCAGCGTCCACTCATTCATCTCACTGTAGGATGTGGTCGGCAGATACACCACTCCGTGTCCGCGTGCCATGGCATGGTAATCGCTATAACGCATGGGCTTGATAATGCGTGACTTCAGCACACCTTCGATAAACTGCTTGAGCCAGCCTTTTTCATAAACCCACTCATAGGTTTCAGGCCATATGCCGAACTTTTCAATATCATCGAAATAAATTGCGGCAGCTTGTCTGGTATCGTCAGCTAGACTTTCCAGGTAATTCACTGCATCGGCTGCTGGCGAAAATGGCAGGCGATAGCGTAACTGTTCGGAAATGGGGAATAAATCAATCTGGCGGCCATCCTCTTCGGTACTGAAATAGCCCCTTAGCGTGTCAGGTGCCTTGCCGGTACAAGTAAAATGATAATCGTCCACCGTCACATAGCGTATGCCCGAATCTGCCAGTGCCGGCACCACGGTCGCCTCCCACACCCGCTCTGTCAGCCAGGCACCTTGAGGCACACCGCCCATATTGCTTTTGAGTTGCTGTGACAACTGCTCAATCTGGCCCATGCGGTCCCGTAACGGTATGGCCGCCAGCACCGGTTCGGTAAAGCCTCCGCCAAAAAGCTCCGCTTGCTCACGTGCCACCATTTCTTTGAGCAAGGCCATGTCTTCAGGAAACTTCTTGAGCATATACTCAAGCAGCCAGCCACTAATATGAATGGCAAAGTGAAAGTCCGGGTATTCATGTAGTGTCCGTAAAAAAGGACCATAACAGCGCAATTGTGCATCATCCAGCACTTGCTCAAAATTACCCACCGGTTGATGGGCGTGTACGCCAAACAACAACGCTACAGTTTTGGCCAAATCATTTGCTCCCAAAAGCGTAATTGATATTTCTTGATCACTGCCGACCGCAGAGATCAGCTATGGCAGTAAAGTCAGCCTTAGCAACGACCATACTGGGCTATCAGGCCAGTGATTTTTTCCTGCATTTCCGGTTTTAGCTGGCTCCAGTCAAAACGCCATTGCCAGTTGCCTAAAGCGGTACCGGGAATATTCATGCGGTGCGTGGCATCAAGCTCCAGCAAATCCTGCATAGGTATTATCGCGAGGTTCGCAGCCGATGACAACGCGAGTTCCACCAAGGCAAAAGGCATCGATGGCGCATTATCACCAAGATAGGCATGCAGGTGATAACGCTGATGTTCATCCAGAGACAAATACCAGCCTAGTGTAGTGTCATTGTCATGAGTGCCGGTGTAGACGACACTGTTGGGCTCTATATTTTCTGGAAGATAGGGGTTGTCAGGACCGCCATCAAAAGCAAATTGCAGTATTTTCATGCCCGGCAAGTGATACTTGTGTCTGAGCTCATCCACCTCACTGGTGATGATTCCCAGATCCTCTGCGACTAATGCAATATCCGGAAACTGCTGCGTGATTGTATGCAACAGTGCATCACCAGGTGCCAACACCCACGTTCCATGGATGGCAGTCTCTTCGTGCGCAGGAATTTCCCATGCCGCTTGCAGTCCCCTGAAATGGTCTATCCTGACCATATCAAACAGTTCATGCTGCGTGGATATGCGTGCTAACCACCAGCTGAAGCCGGTTTGCTCCATCGCCTGCCAGTCATAATGCGGATTACCCCAACGCTGGCCCACTGCTGAAAAGTAATCCGGTGGAACGCCAGCCACTACCGTCGTATTCATTGTTGCATCCAGTTTAAACAGCTCCGGATGCGCCCAAACGTCAGCGCTATCAAATGCAACAAAGATGGGAATATCCCCAAATAGCGCTACCCCCTTGCTGTTGGCATAGTGTTTTAAGGCATGCCATTGCTGGAAAAACAAATATTGCGTGAATTTAATGACATCCAATTGCCGTGTAAACTGTTGCTGCACACTTTGCATGGTTTGCGGCTCACGGTGCTTGTAGGCATCCGGCCACAGATTCCAGCTGGCTGATTGGAAATGTGAGCGCAATACCAGAAACATCGCAAAATCATTCAGCCAGTAAGCATGTTCTTGGCAAAAACCCTCAAAACTGTTTTTGGCTTGGGCATCAGCTTGTGCTTCAAAATTCAGCAATGCCTTGTCAAGCAAGTATGCATGGTCATGTCCTTGCTCAAGATCATCCGTAGTCAGCAACCCTTGTTGTTGCAAGGTCTGCATACAGATAAAGTCGGGATTGCCGGCATGGGCGGATAAACACTGATAGGGAGAGCCATCGGCATGCGGCATATTGAGAGGTAATGTCTGCCAGACTTTCGCCGCTATCTCATGCAAAAAATCTACAAATCGGAATGCATCCTGCCCCAAGTTTTTTGTGGGCAACGAACTGATATGCAACAAAACCCCTGCCCGGCGAGTATTCAGTAAATTACGCATAAAATCCCATGATCTATACCTCAGTTACCCTTTGTGACTAACGTCCTGGATATTTTCCATTACCTGATCTTGATGAGTGTGCAGTCGTCGCGTCAATACTCGCCAAGACGCCGGTCAACAAACTGCCCCTGACATTGCTTACTCTAGCTCCTGGCCCCTGCGCATAGTTCCGCCAACTGCGGGGTCTCCCGCACCTACACTGATGGCATGGCTAAGCGCTTCAGGAACCGGCTGTTTGAGAAGCTGGTATAAGTTAGCCAGGTTGCGACGATATAAGCGATCAAAACTATCCACACTCACCGATGAGTTGTAATCACCAAACCACCAGAACCAGTCCGACCCTTCACAAATGGCGAGTTGACGCTCACAAGCCCGGATCTCTATAGGGTTAAGTACATGGGCCTGCATGACCCTGTCATAACACTTCTTGGCCTCACACAACAAATCCCAGCCATGATTCTTTTCAGATGAACCTATCCAAGTGCTAAAGCTGCCATATACCCAACTACCTGCAGCAATTTGGGGCAGCGTTTCGAGATCACCGTACTGTACATTCTTGGATTTGGCGACGATATCGCTAAAAGTTGTCATCTCAATATGAGGGTTAGCCACCAGAGCCTCATAAAGCTCACTCAGGAAATAATAGGCATTGTAGGGATAATATTCCCATGCGTTTTCACCATCCAGAATAACGCTGACTACCGGGTTTTGTGGCGTGTCATTCCCCTCGTAAATAGCTTCCAGCGACTGGATAAAGTCATTCACAGCTTCAGTGGCGTACTGCTTGGAATACTCAAAACCAATCTTGTCGGAAAGCCGGTCATCACGGAAGAAACAAACAATGTCATGGCTCCCATCAGTAACACGGTAAGGCTTATACAGATACTCCTGGCGCGGTGGCAGGTCGGTATTATCAAAAGATTTATACAAGCTATTGGCCAGCACACCCTCGCCTGTGGCGGCCCATTTGATACCATTCTCAGCCATCAATGACAGTGCAGCATGTGAGACGCCGCCCTCTGCCGGCCACATGCCGACTGAAGGCTCTTCAAAGCGTCTGGCATGAGAAGCTTGCGCAGCCTCTATATGCGCTTGTGCGCGTTGTCGCCCGCCCGGGTATTGCCCACAATGCGGAAGCGGTGCAAAAGGCATGGCATCGCGAGTGGATTTGAAATCCAGCAATAACGGCAGGATAGGATGGTAATGCGGTGTGGTGGAAATCTCGATCTGGCCGCTTTGTTGCAATTGCTTGTACCTTGGAATCAACCCGGCAATCAACTCGCCTATTAGTGCAAATAAGTCCAGGCGCTCTTGCAATGTGAACTGGCTGCCTTTTTCCATCAATGCCTGAACGAATACATTATTACGACGTATGCTTTCGCCAGTCCATGCCAGGTGATACCAAACCAGCAGGTCTGCCATGTACTGGCCGGAAAGATAGTTAGAAGCTGTTGAGCCCTCTACTTGTAAAGCACGATAGATATTATGCAGGCGCTGATAGTGTGCAAAAGGCTCCAGCATTTTTTCATGATGGCTTTTAAAGCAGCTATCGACTATCAGGCAGCGCTCATCCTTGGATAAGTATTCAAGACTGCCCTTGGCCAGCATTGCCAGCAAAGGATCTTTAATATCATTACTTAAAAATTGCTTGGTGTAGTCTTCCAGCTGATCCAGCAAAATGGGCACAAAGTTAAAGGTAACGCGCGCTGCCGGATTTTCCTCAAGATGGTAAGCCATGTCAGTGTAATCTTTGATGGCGTGGAGGTAGGTCCAGGGCAGCACATATTCCCCGGTTAAGGTATCCCTATAGTCGGGCTGGTGCATGTGCCAATAGAGGTTCAGGTAGAGCTTTGGGCGCTTAGCTGTCATGGGTTCGCCCTTAATTCGGAAATGCGTAGCTGGATTAGCCACGCATAGATACTAACGTGCTGAATGCAAAGACTGCCCCAGCATATCTGGTGTAACCAGTGTGATACCGCTTTCAGATACATAAAACCGCTTCCTATCTTGCTCTGGATTTACCCCGATTTCCATACCGTCAGGGATACGCGTACCCATATCGACCACAACACGCTTCAAGGTAACATAACGGCCGATATCCACTTTAGGCAAAATAACCGAGTCCTGGATAACACTGTAACTGTTTACCCGCACATCCGAGAATAATACCGACTGGCTAATTTTTGCACCGCTGATAATGCATCCGCCAGAAACCAGAGAGTCTGTCGCCATTCCGCAACGCTCGTCATTATCGAATACAAATTTGGCCGGCGGCAATTGCTCCTGATAGGTCCAGATTGGCCACTCCCTATCATACAGATTAAGCTCAGGAATAACTTTTGTTAATTCCATGTTTGCTTCCCAATAAGCATCAACTGTACCAACGTCACGCCAATAATAATTACCATCAGTCGCACCTACGCAACTATCGGTAAAGCGATGGGCAAATACCCGATATTTTTTTATCAGGTAGGGAATGATGTCATGCCCAAAATCATGCGTTGAATCCGCAGTGTCTGCATCCCGGATTAACTGCTCATAAAGAAACGCCGCATTAAACACATATATACCCATGCTGGCCAATGCCTGCTCAGGATCACTCGGCATGGGGGCTGGTTTGTCAGGTTTTTCAGCGAACTCAATCACCCTATCGCCAGCATCCACACCCATTACGCCAAATGCCTTGGCCTCTGCAAGCGGCACGTTAATGCAGGCAACCGTCATGTCCGCCTTGTTACGCACATGCGCTGCCAGCATTTGACCATAATCCATCTTGTAAATATGATCCCCTGCCAGAATCAGCACATACTCTGCACCGGTATTGCGCAAGATATCCAGATTCTGGAAAACCGCATCCGCCGTACCTTTGTACCACTCTTCCTGTATACGCTGCTGTGCGGGTAGCAATTCGACGAACTCATTGAACTCACCACGTAGAAACCCCCATCCACGCTGGATGTGCTGCATCAGACTATGCGATTTGTACTGCGTGACGACTCCAATTCTACGCACACCAGAGTTCATGCAATTAGATAGCGGGAAATCAATAATCCTGAATTTTCCGCCGAATGGAACAGCAGGTTTGGCTTGCCAGTCTGTCAGATTTTTTAAACGGCTCCCTTTACCACCGGCTAAAATCAAGGCAATCGTGTTTTTGGTGAGTGCACTAATAAATCTGGTTGATGTTGAATCCTGCTGCATTTTTGTCACTCCTGATCTATAGTTTGACACAGTCGAAGCTGGATTTCGGCTTCAAGTTGCCAGCTTGTTACATTTTGTTACATTTAACACATTATAGGCACGATGGTAGCTAGAAATCTAGTAGAATTGGTACCAGATAATATAAATATACTTTATAGAAGAACACATTGTTAAAATCCAAAGAAAACCTGCAATTAGCCCTCATTCTTGATGCAAAACATCATGATCCATTTGCTTATTTGGGATTACATGAAGAGCAAGGCAAGCACATCTTTCGTGCGTTTTTACCTTATGTCTCACAAGTATGGCTTAAAACAGTGCAGGGCTGGGAGCCATTACAAAAAAAATCCGGACATGGCGTATATGAATGGTCTGGCGCAGACGTCCCACCCTCGCCCTGCCAGATTCGTATAGAACAGGACGGTCAATTAAGCGAACGCCACGACCCTTACAGTTTTGCGCCAATGCTCAGCAACGATGAACTGCACTTGCTTGGCGAAGGAAGATTAAAACAAGCCTACAAAACGCTAGGGGCACATATCTGCACGCATCAAGGCAAGCAAGGGGTTCGTTTTGCAGTTTGGGCACCTAACGCTGAGCGGGTCAGTGTTGTTGGTAACTTCAATCGCTGGGATGGCCGGGTGAACCCGATGCGAGTTCATGGTGGCAGTGGTATCTGGGAAATATTCATTCCAGACCTGAGTGTAAATGAGTTATATAAATTTGAAATTCGTAACAGACATACCGGCAATATTCTGACCAAAACCGACCCCTATGGCTTTAGCTTTGAGCAGCGCCCAGGCACTGCTGCTAAAACTACTATCCTCGGCAACTATCCATGGCAAGACCAGCAATGGCTGAGTGCACGCAGTACCGCGGACTGGCTGCATACCCCCTTTAATTGTTATGAAGTACACCTGGGCTCATGGCGCAGGGATGACAAAGAACACTTTCTCAACTACCGCGAACTTGCAGCAGAACTGATTCCCTACCTGCAGGAAATGCAATATACCCATATCGAACTGCTGCCAATCTCAGAGCATCCGCTAAATGAATCGTGGGGATATCAGACCACAGGCTACTTTGGTGTTACCAACCGGTTTGGCAGCCCTGATGATTTCAGGTTCTTCATCGATGCCTGCCATCAGGCGAATATTGGAGTAATTCTGGATTGGGTGCCGGGTCACTTCCCAAAAGATGATTGGGCACTGGCGCGTTTTGATGGCACAGCCCTCTTCGAACATGAAGACCCAAGGCTTGGGGAACATCAGGAATGGGGAACCTATATTTTCAATTATGGCCGCAATGAAGTACGCAACTTCTTGTTGGCTAATGCCTATTACTGGCTGGCAGAATTTCACATTGATGGCTTGAGGGTCGATGCCGTCGCATCCATGCTCTACCTGGATTACTCACGCAAGCATGATGAATGGCTGCCTAACAAATTTGGCGGCCGGGAAAACCTGGAAGCCATCGACTTTCTCAAGCAACTCAACATCATGGTGCACGAGGATTTTCCGGGCGCTTTAACAATCGCTGAAGAGTCCACCTCATGGCCGATGATTTCAAGGCCAGTATATCTCGGTGGCCTGGGGTTCTCGATGAAGTGGAATATGGGCTGGATGAATGATACGCTGGCCTATATTGAAAATGACCCCATACACCGCCGCTACCATCACAACCAATTAACCTTCGGTCAACTATATGCCTATAGCGAAAACTTTGTATTGCCGTTTTCGCATGATGAGGTAGTGCATGGTAAACATTCGTTACTGGATAAAATGCCTGGTGACACTTGGCAGAAGTTTGCCAATCTGCGCTTACTTCTTACCTACCAGATGACCAGCCCCGGCAAAAAGCTTAACTTCATGGGCAACGAGTTCGGCCAAGGACGCGAATGGAATGTTAACGCCAGTCTGGATTGGCACTTGCTAGACACTCACTGGCACTCAGGCATACAGCATGCGAGCCGCGACCTGAATAGTTTATACAAACATGTTCCTGCACTGCATGAGCTGGATTTTGAATCACAAGGGTTTGACTGGATAGACTGCAATGATGTCGATCAGTCGGTGGTAAGTTACATTAGACGTGCACGTGATGGCAGCTTTGTATTAATATTACTCAATTTCACACCCGTGCCACGCAAAGACTATAAGGTTGGCGTACCATCAGCTGGAGAGTATGTAGAACTATTCAATAGTGATGCTGCCTGTTATGGCGGTAGTAATATGGGCAATGGCGCTGGCTTGAGGACAATCCCAGAGGCATGGATGGGTTTTGCACAATGCCTGTTCATTAATTTGCCACCTTTAGGTGGTTTAATTTTGAAGTTGGCCTGACACTTTAAAGAACAACCACTTATAGATACCCGATAACTTAATAATTTTCCAAAGAACACTAACCTTAAATAAAAAGCATGACAAATCCAACAAAATCGCCATCATGGCAACAGCTTAGTACCCATCATCAAGATATTTCCCCACTTCTCATGCGCGATATGTTTGCAGAAGACCCTGAGCGCTTCGAGAAATTCTCTCTGCAATTAGATGACCTGTTTCTGGATTACTCAAAGAACAGGATCACCGAAAAGACCATGGAACTGCTGTTTCAACTTGCTCGCGACTGCGAAGTTGAAAAGTGGCGCGACCGCATGTTTGCCGGCGAGAAAATAAACTTTACGGAAAACCGCGCTGTGCTGCACACAGCATTGCGTAACCGTAGCAATACGCCGGTGTTGGTAGATGGCCATGATGTAATGCCCGATGTCAATCGCGTACTGGCACAAATGCGTGAGTTCACTGAGCGAGTACGTTCCGGTGACTGGCGCGGCTACAGTGGTAAGCACATCACCAATATCGTCAATATTGGTATCGGCGGCTCAGACCTGGGTCCGGTGATGGCATGTACCGCTCTCAAGCCTTACGCAAGCGGTGATTTGAACGTACATTTTGTCTCTAATATTGACGGCGCTCACCTGGCCCAAACTTTGGAAAAATGTACGCCTGAGAACACCCTGTTCATCGTGGCCTCAAAAACCTTCACGACCCAAGAAACCATGACCAATGCGCGCTCGGCACGTACCTGGTTTCTTGAGTCTGCAATCAACGAAGCCCATATCGCAAGACATTTCGTTGCCTTATCGACCAATGCAAAAGCAGTGAGCGATTTCGGCATCGACACTGCCAATATGTTCGAGTTCTGGGACTGGGTAGGCGGTCGTTATTCATTGTGGTCCGCCATCGGCCTGTCCATTGCGCTGTATATCGGTATGGATAATTTCGAAGCCATGCTGGAAGGAGGCCATGAAATGGATAATCATTTCAGGACTGCTCCACTTGAAGAAAACATGCCAGCCATCATGGCCCTTATCGGTATCTGGCATAACAATTTCTTCCATGCGCAAACACATGCCATCTTGCCCTATGATCAAGGCTTATCGCGCTTCACCGCCTACCTGCAACAAGCTGATATGGAAAGTAACGGCAAGTTTGTAGATCGCTCTGGCGAGCGTACCAACTACAGTACAGGCCCCATCATCTGGGGGGAGGCCGGCACCAATGGCCAGCATGCGTTTTATCAACTGATCCATCAGGGCAACAAGCTGATTCCATGCGACTTCATGATTCCATTGCACAGCCAGTATGCCATCGGTGAAAATGGTAATGAGCATCATAAGATTTTGTTATCAAACATCTTCGCGCAGACCAAAGCATTGATGCAAGGTAAGACTGCCAAGGAAGTCAAGGCTGAACTGGATGCGCAGAACCTGCCTCATGAAACGTTGATGACGCTAATGCCACATCGCGTTTTCGCAGGTAACCGCCCGACCAATACCTTGCTTTTCGACAAACTCACGCCAAAAACACTGGGTAAGCTGATTGCACTGTATGAACACAAAATTTTCGTGCAGGGCATTATCTGGAATATCAATTCCTTCGACCAGTGGGGAGTGGAGTTCGGCAAACAAATTGCGCAGAAGATACTGCCTCAGCTTGATAGCACTCAGGAAGTGACTGATCACGACAGTTCAACCAACGGACTGATCAAGTATTACAAGCAAAAGGTTCAGAGCAACTAAGCTTGCAATAATTCAAGCTGAAAAAAAGCCGTAAGCGTGAGCTTACGGCTTTTTTGTTGCTCAGCTACTACCGACTACCGTAAGTTAGCAAACATCTTGGCTGAGAATGATTGGCTAATTGACGCACCCAGGCGTTTAGCAAAGCGATCTGCAAATCCTTCTCGGCTAGTGAAATCCACAATGTTTTCTTCCTTGATCACTTCACGTGCTACGTAATCCGAGCTACCGTAAGCATCTGCCAAGCCCATCTGGATGCTACTCTCACCGCTCCAGAACAAACCACTGAAAGTTTCCGGCGTTTCCTTCAGGCGCTTGCCACGACCCTCACGCACTACGGTAATGAACTGCTGGTGGATCTGGTTCAGCATATTTTGAGCCAGTTCCTGATGCTTGGGATTCACCGGAGAGAAGGGATCAAGCATGGCCTTGTTTTGACCTGCAGTCATCAGGCGGCGCTCTACGCCAAACTTCTGCATGGCGCCGGTAAAACCGAAACCATCCATCAACACCCCGATGGAGCCGACGATACTGGCTTTATCCACGTAAATCTTATCTGCTGCCACTGCAATATAGTAGCCGCCAGATGCGCAGACATCCTCAACCACCGCATACACCGGGATTTTTGGGTGCAGTTTGCGTTGGCGCTTGATCTCATCATTGATGATGCCGGCTTGCACAGGACTTCCCCCAGGACTGTTGATACGCAAAATCACACCTTTGGTGTGCTTACTTTCGTATGCCTCTTCAAGGCTGGAGATAACAGAGTCTGCATTCACCTCATCACTGCTGCCTATGACGCCCTGGATATCAATCAGCGCAGTATGATCCAGGCTGCTTTTACCGCTGCCACCGATCCAGTCCATGCCATAAAAAAGCAGGACAAACAGGTAGATAAAGGTAAGTGACTTGAAGAATATTCCCCATCGACGTGAGCGCTTTTGCTCGCTAATGGCAGAAAGTGCCAGCTTCTCTATGGTTTGACGTTCCCAGTTGGGGTTACTTTGATTATTTTCAGACATGCTGATTCTTTCCTAAAACGTTAATTGGCTTCATGGCTATGTTTGTTACTTGTTGGTTTTTAATGCATCCACTTGTAGGTAGATATGCTCATCCCGCTCCGAAACTGTAATGGGCTTCAAACTACGTCCTTTGCACGGCCCCATCACACAATATCCCGTTTGCGGGTGATAATGCGCGCCATGTGTGGCACAAATAAGATAATTCTTGGTAAGGTCGAAGAAATCACCTTCGTCCCAGTCAAGCTCGACCGGCACATGTGCACACTGATTAACAAAACCATACACCACCCCGTTGTAACGAACAACGAAGCCTGTCGTGCGTTCGCCCAGCTCCGGTAAACTGAACTTTACGCCATGTGCTTTTTCCTGCAAGGCTACGCTTGCACAGATTACGCGTTGATCTGCAGCCATAGGCTCAGTTTACTGAAGTCATCAAAGTGTGCAAGCGGCGCATGCGGCAAAAGCCGCTCCAGCGGATGGGCACCGTAAGTAACGCCCAACCTAGCAACATTGGCATTTTGTGCCATCTGCAAATCGAAACTGGTATCCCCTATCATCAGGGTGCGCTCTGGAGCTGCACCCAGCTCATCCATTAATTCCAAAATCATTTGCGGGTGCGGTTTGGAGTGGCACTCGTCTACACAACGGGTAGCATGGATATGCTGCTGGATACCGCTTCTATCAAGTGCGCGGTTTAAGCCATTGCGGCCCTTGCCCGTGGCCACGCCCAAGGCAATACCACGGCCTTCCAACGCAGCAACAGCCTCTGACGCACCAAGAAATAAGGGAATATCGTGCTCTTCGCTAGTGTAGTAATAACCATATCGAGCGACCAGAACTTGCATTTTGTCTTCTGGAATCGGCCCAAACAGTTCAAGCAAAGCCTCGCGCAAACCGAGGCCGATAATACCTCTTGCCGCATCCTGGCTTGGTTGTGGCAAGGCAGCATCCACGCTCGCCTTACAAATGGCATCAACAATCAACTGGGTGGAGTCCGCCAGCGTACCATCCCAGTCGAAAATAATTAAATCGAAATTATTATCCATATTAGCTGACACTCTTCAGAGTCTTTTCAGTTTCCAGTTTTTGCAGAAACTTTTCCAACTCGGCCGGCAGAGGCGCTACCAGCTTCAGTTTTTCCCCAGACAATGGATGACGTATACCGGTTTCAGCCGAATGCAGGAACATGCGCTTGAGGCCGCGTTTCTGCAATGCCTTGTTAAGCGCGAAATCGCCATATTTATCGTCGCCGGCAATAGGAAAACCCAAGTGGGCAAGTTGCACGCGTAATTGATGAGTGCGGCCAGTAATCAATTGCGCTTCCAACAAGGTAAATTCACCATAATTTTTGCGTAAATGAAAAATCGTTTCCGACTCCTGGGTTTCCTCATTAGCACGTTCAACTACATTCACTCGACGTTCGCCATTAGCTGTGTGATGTTTGTGTAAAGTCAGAACTACACGTTTCTTCTTTTCCTGCCAGTCCCCACTGACCAGCATCAAATATCGTTTATCCATGTGATTGCTCCGCATGGCATCATGCAGAGCAACTAGTGCACTGCGCTTCTTGGCAATCATGAGTACGCCTGAAGTTTCCCTATCCAGCCTATGTACCAGCTCAAGAAACTTGGCATGCGGGCGCTCCATACGCAGTTGCTCGATAACGCCGCGGCTCACACCACTGCCACCATGCACCGCAAACCCTGCAGGTTTATCCAGTGCCAGCATCGCGTCATCTTCGAAGATGACGGATTGCTCAAAGCGGGCAGTGACAGGTCGAGAGTTCTCGCTAGGCACTTCAGGGGCTGTAGCACGTATGGGTGGAATGCGCACCAGATCACCGAGAATAAGGCGATAAGTCGCATCAATACGCTTCTTGTTGACGCGCACCTCCCCGCTCCGCAATATCCGGTACAGATGGCTTTTGGGTACCCCCTTTAGGGTTTTTGTCAGAAAATTATCAATCCGCTGCCCTGCACTGCCTTCATCCACAGTGAGCATTGCCGAGCTGGACTCACTAACCACACTACTTGTTTTGCTTAAATCGATCATCTCACCTATACTATCAGCTCTTGAAGAGAATGCGCTAAGCGCTTCTTTAAGAATGAATTAAGTTTTAAAAAATTACCGTAAAAAATACCTTGGTTAATCTCGCTCGCCAAATAAAATAAGTAGCGATTTTGTAATACAAATTAATGCGCTCAAGCCGCTGCAGAAAATTGCCAGTACTTGTTAAATAATGAGTACTGAAGGCGCGGCCCGGATTTGCTGGAAAAGTGGAATCTTAGCTGATAATGACAGCTAAGCCGAGTTAGAATTAACTAACAGAGTCAACGCACCGAGGTTTAAACCAAACAGTTTACGAGACATTTCGTCAACAAATTCAATCCGATATCTACCTGGTTTCATATCGGAAATCTTTTTTATGTAATACTTTTTTAATAAAAGAAATCATAAAAAACCGGCCAAAGAATGGCCAATGTGTTTATGTAACCTCCTGCAGACTCATTCTGCTCGCGTAGTATTGATGTTCGCTATACCAAAAGTTGATCTAAATTGGTCCAGCCTGTGAATACTGCTTCAATGATGTCCAGCCTATCCTAACCTGCCACTTCGCTGGCAAGGCCTGTAACCCGCTTAGAGCGCGGGAGTCAACACAATGAAACGCATGTTATTTAACGCGACGCAGTCAGAAGAGCTGCGCGTCGCAATTGTCGATGGTCAGAAACTGATTGATCTGGATATCGAATCCGCAGGCAAAGAACAACGCAAGAGCAATATCTACAAAGGCATAATCACCCGTATAGAGCCATCACTTGAGGCAGCTTTCGTCAATTACGGCACTGACAGGCATGGTTTCCTACCCTTCAAGGAAGTGGGTCGCAGCTACTTCCTGAATGACGCGGAAGGCGGTCGTGCCCGCATCCAGGATGTACTCAAGGAAGGTCAGGAGCTGATCGTCCAGGTAGACAAGGATGAACGCGGCAACAAGGGCGCTGCCCTGACCACATTCATCTCGTTGGCCGGCCGTTACCTGGTACTGATGCCTAACAATCCTCGTGGTGGTGGTGTGTCACGCCGTATTGAAGGCGAAGACCGCAACGAACTACGCGATGTCATGGCGCAACTGGAAGTACCGAACGGCATGAGTATCATTGCCCGGACTGCCGGCATCGGCCGTAACCTAGAAGAGCTGCAGTGGGATCTGAGTTACCTGCTGCAACTGTGGACAGCGATTGAAGGCGCTTCCACCATGCAAAGCGGCCCTTTCCTGATCTATCAGGAAGGCAGCCTGGTGATTCGTGCTATTCGCGATTATTTCCAGCCAGATATTGGCGAAATCCTGATCGACACCCCTGAAATCCATGAACAGGCTATCCAGTTCATGAACCATGTCATGCCAGGCAACGTGCCACGCGTGAAGTTGTACCAGGATGAAATTCCGCTGTTCTCTCGTTTCCAGATCGAACACCAGATCGAAACCGCATTCTCACGCGAAGTACGCCTGCCTTCAGGTGGCGCTATCGTGATCGACCATACCGAAGCTCTGGTTTCGGTAGACGTTAACTCCGGCCGCTCTACCAAGGGCAGTGATATTGAGCACACAGCTTACAACACCAACCTGGAAGCCGCAGATGAAGTGGCACGCCAATTGCGCTTGCGCGATTTGGGCGGCCTGGTGGTGATCGACTTTATCGACATGGAAAGCCAGCGCAATCAACGTGAGGTGGAAAACCGCCTGCGTGATGCGCTGCATTATGACCGCGCCCGTGTACAGACCGGCAAGATTTCGCGCTTCGGCCTGCTGGAACTGTCCCGTCAGCGCCTGCGTCCTAGCCTGGGTGAAACCAACCATATCCCATGTCCGCGTTGCCATGGCACCGGCCATATCCGCGGCATAGAATCCACCGCCCTGCACATCCTGCGCATCACGCAGGAAGAAGCCATGAAAGAAAACAGCGCCATCATCCAGGTGCAACTGCCTGTTGAAGCGGCTACTTTCCTGCTCAATGAAAAACGGGCGGATATCCACAAGATTGAAGAGCGCATGGGCGTACAAGTGGTGTTGATTCCTAACATCCACATGGAAACGCCTAACTACAACATCACGCGTATCCGCCACGACGATGTGACTGAAGAAACAACACGCGCAAGTTACGAAATGGTAGAACTGCCATCCGAGACTGAGTCTATTGCCTCTGCTGCGCAAGAACCCAAGGCCGTGCGTGTAGAAGCTGCCGTCAAGGGCATTACACCAGCGACTTCAGCGCCGTTGTCTGTAGAAAAGCCAGCTGAAAAGGCTGCACCGGCTTTATCACTATTCAGTCGCCTGAAGAACTTGCTTGGCCTTTCCTCTGCAAAACCGGAAGAAGAAACCAAACAAGAACACAAAACTCGCAGCGATAGCAACCGCAGCAATCGTAACAATCGTAGCCGCAACAACCGCAATGCGCGTGGCGATCGTCCCGAGCGGCCAGAACGCACCAATGCCGACCGCCCTGCAGCAGCTGAGCGCGCGCCAGGCGAACGTACCAATGACCGCCAGGCACGTCCTGGACAAGAGCCAAGACAGCCTAAACCGCAACAGCAGCGTCCTCAGCAGCCACGTCCGGAAAACGTTGATCGTGAAAAGCCAGCGTCGCAAGTAGCGCAAGCTGATACGCAGGGTACGGAACAGTCTGCAGAGCAACGCCCTGAAGGCCGTGGCGGTCGTCGTGGTCGTAATGGCCGTCGTGACCGTGGTCCTCGTGGTGATGGTGCACAGCGTGATAGCGCTCCGCGTCAGAACGATATTGCTTCAGATGAAAACAAGCCTGCAGCACAAGCTGTTGCCCAAGTTGCAGAAGTTCGCGTGGTAGAGGCTCAGGAAGTGCGAGCACCAGAAGCGATTGCCAAGCCAGTACTAACTGAGACAGCTGCGCCTGTAGTGGCGACTCCCAAGGTTGAGACTGCCGCAATCGAAGCTCCTGTTGAAACCAAGGCAGCGCCTAAACCAGCGAAGGAAAGCAAGCCAGAGGCGACGGCTGAGCTTGATTTTGCCCCTCAGGCAGAGGCTAAAACTGAAGTACCAACTGCAGATAAAGCTGAGAAGAAAGCACGTGCGCCTCGCCGCCCCAGCGTCAAGGCAAAACCGGCAGACCTAGAAGCCAGCGGATTGCAATTGGTAGAAACCAAGGCTGAGGCTAAAGTGCAAGCTGCCCCAGTAGTTGAAGCGGAAAAGAAGCCACGCAAACCAGCCGCATGGCAACAAAAATCGACTGAAACAGCCAAAGAAGAGCCGCTGGTGATTGTGCAAACTCAGAAGTAATTGCACATCACATAGTCAACAAAAGCCCCGATTCGTCGGGGTTTTTGTTTTATGCTAACCAACTAGTGAGATGCGCTATTTATCGTATCAGGATTACCCAATACTGCCTTTATGAAAAACCAGACTAACGCCCACCCTAACGCGCAACAACTACTCCAGAACGTCTTTGGCTACACTGACTTCAGAGGCCGACAACAAGATGTTGTTGAGCATGTGATCGCGGGTGGCGATGCCCTGGTACTGATGCCGACAGGCGGCGGGAAATCGTTGTGTTACCAGATACCGGCCATCCTGCGTCCTGGCCTGGGTATCGTGGTATCCCCGTTGATTGCACTAATGCAGGACCAGGTAGAAGCATTGCAGCAACTTGGCGTACAGGCCGCTTTTATGAACTCCAGCCTGAGTGGCGAAGAAACGTACAAAGTCACCTCACGCATACTGAGTGGCGAGATTACTATCCTGTATGTAGCGCCAGAACGCTTGATGGCAGGCAGCTTCCTGGGCCTGCTGGAGCAAGTACAGGCCAGTGTTGGCCTGGCTGTGTTCGCCATAGACGAGGCCCACTGCGTGTCTCAGTGGGGACATGATTTCCGCCCTGAATACCGCCAGCTGACAGTGCTACATGAGCGCTTTCCGGATGTGCCGCGTATTGCCCTGACAGCGACGGCTGATGCACCTACCCGTGCCGAAATCATAGAGCGTCTATCGCTGGAAAATGCCGAGCAGTTCATCTCCAGTTTTGACCGTCCCAATATCCGCTACCGTATTACCCAGAAGAATAATGCGCGGCAACAATTGCTGAGCTTTCTGGAAACCGAACATGCCGATGATGCGGGCATAGTGTATTGCCTGTCACGCAAGAAGGTGGAAGAGACCGCGGCCTGGCTACAGGAAAAAGGCTGGAAAGCACTGCCTTACCATGCCGGCCTGGATGCCAAGATACGTGAAAACAATCAGCGCAAGTTTCTGCGCGAAGAAGGCATCATTATGGTTGCCACCGTGGCGTTTGGCATGGGCATAGACAAGCCCAACGTACGCTTTGTAGCACACCTTGACCTGCCCAAGAGCATGGAAGGCTATTATCAGGAGACAGGCCGCGCCGGACGCGATGGACTGGCAGCCAATGCCTGGATGACCTATGGCCTGGGCGACGTAGTTTCCATGCGCCAGATGCTAGACTCCGGCGATGCCCCCGAGGAGCGCAAACGCGTTGAACGCCAGAAACTGGATGCCCTGCTCGGCTTTTGCGAATCCACCAGTTGCCGCCACCAAACGCTGTTACGCTATTTCGGCGAAGAGCACCCAGGGAATTGTGAGCAGTGCGACAATTGCCTGCAACCAGTCGACACCTGGGATGCGACCCAGGCCGCCCAGATGGCGCTGTCATGCGTATACCGCACGGGCCAACGCTTCGGCACCGGCCACCTGATCGACATCCTGCTGGGCAAGAATACTGCGCAGATAGAAAAATTCCAGCATCACAACGTCACTACATTCGGCATAGGCAAAGGCCTTAACCAGTCGCAATGGAGCAGCGTGTTTCGCCAGCTGACCGCCGCCGGGTTCCTTGAGGCCGATATTCAGGCTTACGGCGGATTAAAACTCACCGAAGCAGCCCGCCCAATACTAAAAGGTGCGCAGGAGGTATGGCAACGCCGCGATGCAGAACCGGTGAAACGTAACGGTAACCAAAGCATGAGTAAAGCCGAGCGCGGTGCAAGAGCGCGTGAGGCCTTCGCTGGCGCCAATGAAGACCAGCTGTGGCAAGCGCTTAAAGCCAGGCGTATGGAGCTGGCAAAGGAGCAAGGCGTACCACCCTATGTCATTTTCCACGACAGCACCTTGCTGGAGATACTCAACCAGCGGCCGGGTAGCCTGCCGGAGCTAGGCAGGATTAGTGGTGTCGGCCAGGCTAAGCTGGCACGTTATGGCGATGCCTTTTTACAGGTGCTGGAAGAAAACGCTTAACAAGCAAGCACAGGCGTAATCGCATTGCGCCTGTGCTTACCCCACCTTCCCTGTCACGCCGCAGTCTTGAACCTTGAAGCTTCCTCCGAGCCACCAGTCGCATTGCCAGCACTATAGGAATGGGCACCTGCCCCGGCCAATTTTCCACCATCAACAATCAAGTATTCCTCGCGGATAGGCCTGTGCTCAAACCAGCATTCCAGCACCTCGCGCACCCCTGCCGCATAACGCGCTTGCGCACTCAGGCTGGTGCCTGAGATATGCGGCGTCATGCCATGGTGCGGCATGCTGCGCCATGGGTGGTCTTGTGGCGCAGGCTGCGGAAACCATACATCACCAGCATAGCCAGCCAATTGGCCGCTTTCCAGCGCGCGGGCAATGGCATCTTTATCGCAAATCTTGCCGCGTGCCGTATTGATGATATAAGCGCCTCGTTTCATCTTGGCTATCATGGCGTCATCAAACATATGCTCGGTTTCAGGATGCAATGGACAGTTAATCGTTACCACGTCGCACACTTTAACCATAGACTCCACATCGGGATGGAATGTCAGGTTCAGCTCTTTTTCTACCGCTAACGGTAAACGGTGGCGATCGGTGTAATGCAGCTTCACATCAAACGGGTGCAGCCGGCGCAGCACAGCAAGCCCAATGCGGCCAGCGGCCACAGTACCTACCGCCATACCTTCCAGGTCATATGAACGTGATACGCAGTCGGCGATATTCCAGCCACCCTTTACTACCCATTGGTACGATGGAATATAGTTACGTACTAGGCTGAGTATCATCATCACAACATGCTCGGATACGCTGATGCTATTGCAATACGTAATCTCGGCAACCGTGATACCGCGCCGAATCGCAGCTTGCAGATCCACATGATCAGAACCTATGCCTGCAGTCAGCGCCAATTTAAGCTTGGTCGCCTTATTGATTCGCTCTTCAGTGAGGTACGCTGGCCAGAATGGCTGGGAAATCAGGATATCGGTATCCGGCAACTCTTCTTCCAGGCGGCTGTTGGTGCCGTCTTTGTCGGATGTCACGACCAACGTATGCCCATTGGACTCAAGAAATTTACGTAAACCAAGCTCACCGGAAACGCTACCTAACAGGTCGCCAGGATGAAAGTCTATGGATTTTGGTGTCGGCATGGTCTGTCCGTCAGGATAGACCTCAATATCAGGGATGGTGTCACGTGCGTAGGACTTTGGATAACCCGTGACAGGATCGTCATAAAGAACACAAAGAACTTTTGCCATTTTCAACTCCTTTCTATCTCCCTATAGTTGTTATAGTGAATAGCTAGAGTCTAAATAATGACAATTTTATATCGTCAAAGTTTCGATAAATATCGGCATAGGGATGATGCCATTTCGTCAGGAATGTCAGCGCCGTTCCCGTAAAGGCCATGCCCGCCGAAATAAGTGCAACGTGACTACTATTTCACATCGCAGATTGCTCTCAAGATTCAAGACATTTCGTCCGGAATTTCGGCGCCATAACCGTGAAGGTCACGTCCGCTGACATAAGCAGAACTTAGGAATCAATTACACTAGGTTAAACAAAGTCATTTCTATGACATTTCGTCAGGAATGTCAGCGCCGTAGAATTTTGCCTTCATCTTTTTGAGTTGATCTCGGTAATCAGCTGCTTTTTCAAACTCCAGGTTTTTGGCACTGTCATGCATGGCTTTCTCTACGCGCTTGATCTCCTTGAGTATCTGCTTCTCGCTCAGAGCTTCGTAGCTGGCCTGGTCTTGTGCGGCTTTGCGTTCGCGCTGTGCATCATCTTTATCGTAAACGCCGTCGATAATATCCTTGATGCGTTTGACGATGCCCCTGGGGACAATGCCATTGGCTTCGTTAAACGCCATCTGTTTCTTGCGGCGGCGGTCGGTCTCATCCATCGCCGCTTTCATGGAGCGCGTAATCCTGTTCGCGTAAAAAATCACCTTACCATTAAGGTTACGCGCAGCGCGGCCTGATGTCTGGATGAGTGAACGCTCGGAGCGCAAGAAGCCCTCTTTATCGGCATCCAGCACAGCAACCAGGGAAACTTCGGGGATATCTAGGCCTTCACGCAACAGATTGATGCCGACGAGCACGTCGAACTCACCCAGGCGTAAATCGCGGATGATTTCTACACGCTCTACCGTATCGATATCAGAGTGCAAATAACGTACTTTCACGCCGTGCTCGGCCAGGTAGTCGGTCAGGTCTTCAGCCATGCGCTTGGTCAAGGTGGTTGCCAGCACGCGCTCGCCTACGGCCACGCGCAGCTTGATCTCAGAAAGCAGGTCATCCACCTGGGTGTCGGCTGGCTTCACGGTAATTTCGGGGTCTATCAGGCCAGTCGGGCGGGCAATCATCTCGACCACCTGCTCCTGGTGCGTGGCTTCATAATCGGCGGGCGTTGCAGAGATAAATACACACTGGCGCATGATCTTCTCGAACTCTTCAAACTTGAGCGGACGGTTATCCAGCGCTGATGGCAGGCGCCAGCCGTAATCCACCAGGTTTTCCTTACGCGATTTATCACCTTTATACATGCCGCCAATCTGCGGTACCGTGACATGGCTTTCATCGATAATCATCAGCGCATCTTGCGGTAGGTAGTCAATCAGCGTGGGTGGCGGGTCACCCGGATTCCGGCCTGAAAGATGGCGCGAGTAGTTCTCGATACCCTTACAGAAGCCGATCTCGTTCAGCATTTCCAGGTCGAAACGTGTGCGCTGTTCTATGCGCTGGGCTTCTACCAGCTTGCCGGTCTTGATATAAAAATCCACGCGGTCACGCAGCTCTGACTTGATTTTCTCCATAGCCTTGATGGTGGTCTCGCGCGGCGTCACATAATGGCTGGAAGGATAGACGGTATAGCGCTGTATCTTGTTGAAAATCTGCCCGGTAAGCGGGTCAAACATGGTGATGGATTCGATCTCGTCATCAAACATGGAGATGCGTACCGCTGTCTCGTTATTTTCTGCGGGGAATACATCGATCACATCGCCGCGTACCCGGAACGTACCACGCGAAAAATCAAACTCGTTGCGGTCGTACTGCATACCAACCAGCCGCTCTATCATCATGCGCTGCGCGATTCTCTCGCCCACCGTCACGTGTAACACCATGCCATGGTAATCCACGGGGTCACCGATACCGTAGATGGCCGAAACTGTAGCCACAATCACGCTGTCTTCGCGCTCCAGCAGTGCCTTGGTGGCTGAAAGCCGCATCTGCTCGATATGTTCGTTGATGCTGGAATCTTTTTCGATAAACAGGTCACGTGACGGCACATAGGCCTCAGGCTGGTAGTAATCGTAGTAAGAAACGAAATACTCCACCGCGTTATTGGGGAAAAACTCGCGGAACTCCGAATACAGCTGCGCAGCCAGTGTCTTATTGGGCGCCATCACAATAGCCGGCCGGCCGATACGGGCGATCACGTTGGCCATGGTATAAGTCTTGCCGGAGCCGGTCACGCCTAGTAGCGTCTGGTATTTCATACCGGCGTTGATTCCCGCAGTAAGCTTATCTATTGCTTGCGGCTGGTCGCCCGCAGGCGGAAACGGCTGGAAAAGCTGAAATTTACTGTTCGGGAATGTGACAATCACCTGTTTACACCTTATACAAAGACTTTCGGGCACTACAAACCCACATTTTTACGTAATACTCTGAGTATTCTGGATTTGAGCTTTTAGAACCACCTTTCATTCTAGCAGGGCTATGCCCGAACTTTGCCTGTTATTTCGGGTCATTTAGCTAGATTTAAAATGGGCTCAGCAGTAAACGATATGGCGTCTCGGTAAGTACGCCATTTTTTTAACCTCACTATCTTTAGTGACTCACCATGGGGTATGACATGCGTCGTCTAACAAAATTAATCGCTTTGTCTGGTATTACAGCGTGCTTGCTAACCAGTTTCATCCCAACTACCTATGCCTATGATCGGGAAAAGCTGATGGACTCTTTCCTCTCGATTGTACTGATACGTGGATACAACCCCGATGGCAGCATGGCATACGGCTCTGGCGTGATTGTAGCCAACAATAAGGTGATGACCAATTGCCATATTTTCCGCCAGACCAAACAACCCTGGATATCTCGCGGTGAAGATACCTACAACATTAGTTCCATCCAAGCCGACAGATACCATGATGTCTGCCTGATTACCTCAGACAACCTGCCCTTCAAGCCTATCGCGCTTGGTAAGGCCAGCGAGATGAAAAAGGGCCAGGAAGTGATCGCCATCGGCCACTCCAGCGGAACACCGGCACCATTAACTTCGGCAGGCACATTAAAATCCATTTACCCATTCAATAATGGCAATGTGATCCGCAGCACTGCGCGCTTCGCTATGGGCGCTAGCGGTAGCGGATTATTCAACGGCGAAGGCCAGTTGATCGGTATCAACACCTTCAAGTCGCCAGGGCGCAGTGCATACTTTTACGCCCTGCCGGTTGAATGGCTGGCCGAACTTGAGAAGCAGCCGGTAGAAACCAGGTTCCCCATTGATGGAAAGGCCTTCTGGGAAGAACAGGATGAACAAAAGCCATTTTTCATGCAAATGGCTATCCCGGAAATCAAACAGGATTGGGCGAAACTGGCAGAGGTTGCAAACAACTGGACCAAAGCTGAACCCCGCAGCACTGAAGCCTGGTACGAACTCGGCCATGCCAGGGAAAGTTTGGGCATGAAAACAGAGGCAGAGCAAGCCTATCGCCAATCAGTTGCGCTCGATGCAAGCAACTCCGACGCTTTGTACCGCATAGGCGTATTAGCCTCGGAAAAAGGCGATAAGACAGAAGTACACAGCATCAACCTGAGTTTGTTGAATATCGATAAAGATCTGGCTGATGAGTTCAGCAAGGCGGTTGGGTGCCCTACCCAATGCTAGCTCGCCAATGTTAATTTTCATTTAAAAGCTAGCTGCGGCTTTCGTGACGGTAGTTTTATGAGTAAAATTAGGGTTTTGCACCCACTTTACTCTCAAGCCAAGGATTAAATTTTGGAATCACCGTTATTAGAACTCTCGCAGCGAGTTCAATCTATCAAGGAATCACCCACCCTCGCAGTCACTGCGCGTGCAGGAAAATTAAAAGCTGAAGGTAAAGACATTATTGGCCTGGGTGCTGGCGAGCCCGATTTTGACACGCCGCAACACATCAAAGATGCTGCCAAAGGTGCAATAGATCGCGGTTTTACCAAATACACCCCGGTGGCAGGTATTCCCGGCCTGAAAAAAGCCATTGTGGCCAAATTCAAGCAACAAAATGGTTTTGACTACACAGAGAAAGAAGTCATCGTCGGGGTAGGCGGGAAACAGTGTATTTTCAACCTGGCGCTGGCCGTACTGAACCCTGGAGATGAAGTCATTGTGCCGGCACCTTATTGGGTCTCATACGCCGATATCGCAATGGTCGCCGGTGCCAAGCCGGTCATTATCCAGTGTGGTATTGAACAAGGCTTTAAACTATTGCCAGCGCAGCTTGAAGCTGCCATTACGCCCAAGACCAAGCTGTTCATGATCAACTCCCCATCCAACCCCACCGGTTCGGTGTATACCCTAGCCGAATTACAGGCGCTGGGTGAGGTTTTGAAGAAGCACCCGCATGTGCTGGTAGCCACTGATGACATGTACGAGCACGTGAACCTCACGGGCGAAAAGTTCTACAACATCCTTAACGCCACACCTGAACTCAAGCCGCGCTGTGTGGTGCTGAATGGCGTATCCAAGGCTTACTCCATGACGGGCTGGCGCATAGGCTATGCCGCAGGCCCTGCTTACATCATCAAGGCGATGGAAATTTTACAATCGCAATCCACCTCCAACCCCACCTCCATCTCGCAAGTCGCTGCGCAAGCCGCGTTGGAAGGCCCGCAAGATTGCATTACCCCTATGGTCGAAGCCTTCATCGAGCGCCATGAGTATGTGGTTAACCGCTTTAACAGCATGCCCGGCCTGCATTGCATCAAGGCTGGCGGTGCATTTTATGCATTCCCCGATGCCCGCGAGGCCATAGCCAACCTTTACAAGGCCGGTAAGATCAGCGAGCCGACCGATATGGCACTGTCTGAATACCTGCTGGAAAAAGTCGGCGTAGCGGTTGTGCCGGGCTCTGCATTTGGTGCCGAGGGATACTTCCGCATCTCGTTTGCTACCTCGATGGACAATCTGCGTAACGCACTGGACAGGATTGCTCAGGCACTGAGTTAAGTTACCAAGTTAAATTTATCCAATAAAAAAGGCCTTTAATCAGGCCTTTTTTATTGCTGTCATTTGCGCTCATAGCCTTGCACACTTACTGTGCCGTTGGGCTCCAATATCGCCAGCTTCACGTCTTTAATCGCAAAATAGCCAGATTGCCGCAAAGTGGAATCCAGCTCATGCCGTGTCAGCTTGGCATCCGTCATCACATCTTCAAACAGCTTGCCTTCATGGATCAATAGCTGTGGTCGGCCTTCAATGATCTCCTCCAGCTTTTTGCTTTTAAACGTAATCAAGCCGACCAGGTAATTGACTGCAACCAGGGTCACTGCCGAGATCAGGCCACCAACCAGCGAGTTGTCGCCGGCATTCATCGAGTTTTGCACGGCATTGGACAATATAAGCAATAACACCAGGTCAAACGGTGAAAGCTGTCCGATCTGCCGCTTACCTGTGATACGCAGTAGCAGGATCAAGAACATATAGACCACCAGGGCCCTTGCCACCAGCTCCCACCACGGCACAGTCATATTCAACATGGTTACCTGCCCTCTTTGTTATTACCTGTCATTAGCATTGCCCACATTACTTTTCGTCTCCGCCAAAAAGCCCTTTGAGCTTATCCACCGCGGAGCCCGCCTTAACACCTAGTGAAGTACCCACGCCCGGCCCCAGCAACGCCGTGCCGGCAACCGCACCCGCCAACGCTGCCTTAGTAGGGAAAATCACAGGCTTATCCATAGTGCCGGAAACCTGCATTGGTATCGCTGTCAGGCTCACGCTATTCTTCAGCTCCACGTTGACGACGCCATCCAGCTCCTTCTGTGCATTCATCTTCACTTCACCATCGGCAGCAATCAGCCCTGAGCTCACGATAAGCTCACTTACCCGGAAATGGCTACCAGATACATTCAGCACGCCGGAGAGCTCGTCAAATCGCGTCTCGCCACCCTTCTGCCCCTGCCGCAACAAAAGGGTTGCCGCCCTGACCAGATCCAGACCATATAGCACCCCATCTTGCACCTTAAAACGAAAATTGGCACGTAGTTGCTCCAGCAGCTTACCCGGCTCTTTTGCTGTTGCATTAAAGCCGCCAGCGCCATACAGGCGGCCGCTTAGCTGGGTAGATGTACTCACCAGGCTCAACGGCTCTCGCACCGACAAATCCTCTACCTTAAGCTTGCTCTGCGCATTCCAGGCGCTAGCCCAGCTCGCCTTACCGCTACCGGTCACTTTGCCATGATACAAAGCGGCCTCCAGCTTGGTGATATCCAGCATATCTTCATGCAACGTCATCTCCATATTCAGCTTGTCGATCAGGAAAGGGTAACCAACAGGCACTAACCAACTATCAGCATGTACAGTCACCAGCCCGACCCTGCCTTTGACAGGCTGCTCATCCGGTACCAGGCTGATCTTCAACTTTCCATCTGCAGTTTCTATCAACGCTGATTGCGGCTTGTTACCTTCGGCCAGGGTAATGGTCGCATTAAACAACGGCATCTTCAGCCGTTCACTCTTAGCTGTTTCACCCTGCCCAGCTTGGCCAATATCATCCAGCCACACCAACTCGGCATCACTCACCTCAATCTCGCGCACAGCCACCGATATGCTGTCTGGCTCACTACCCGCCTTGTCGGCAAGCCCAGTCAGTATTTGCAAAGCGGCCTTTTTCACTACAGGGCCTTTAATGCTAATGGTGGAGATCACCTTGGTATCTGAAAATAATGAAGTCAACGCGGGAATAGCCGATATTTTCTTTACAAATACCTCCTGATGATCGCCCACCGTCACCTCCTCAAGATTAAGTCGCGGGGTCGGTAAAAAAGCTACACTCATGGCGCCGATATGCACAGGCACACGCACCTTTTCCGCAACTAATTGTTCTAATTTGGGAATATAAGATTTCGTCGGAATCAAAAAAGGCAAAACAAACAACACCACCAAAATCAGCAAACCTGCAATAGCAAATTGCCTGCTATTTTTCATTATTTATCCTCGGTTGATATTGACCTATCGGCGCTAAGTCATTATTATTGCGCCTTCTCCGATTCCTCGATAGCTCAGTCGGTAGAGCAACGGACTGTTAATCCGTGTGTCCCTGGTTCGAGCCCAGGTCGAGGAGCCAAATTCTAAAGGCTGGCGCTTAGGCGCTGGCCTTTTTCAATTCTGGAACGTGACAGAAACGTGACAAACTCACCACGTTGTTACCGTCTCGACTGAGTTCGATTCTTGATGCGGCGAACGCCAGATTTTCAGTTGCAAATTTTGCATAACGATCCACCATCGACCTGGTTTTCCAGCCCCCCCCCCAGTCATTGAGTTCATCACAACTTATGCCTGCCTGACGGTGCCAGGAAGCCCATGTGTGCCTCACGGGAACTTTCCAGAGATGATAATCCTCGACAATCCATCTGTAATAGCCTGGATAAAGTTGTAATCTGTGAATAAAAAATCCTGTACCAATTGCTTGTGTTGTTCCGTCACTTGGTTCATAAATTATTGGAAAAACAGCAGCATTTATTTTTGTGGCAGATGGTGCTTTATCTGGTGTTTTTAAAATGATCTCTTCAAACGGGGTTGACCTTTTAACAATTCTTCATCCATAGCCACCTCTAAATTATCAAATCAAAGTTAACAGAATGGGAGCTATTGACCAGAAGCAGACAATCTAAGTATATGGGGAGTGCCCGACTAAAGAATTCAACGACTTTCTTTTTTGAGTGCTTGAATAAAATGCTTGCCAATTGCGATCCCTTTTTTCTCAACGCCCTGATAAAGCAGCCAAGCACCTCCATAGATAAGTGGTAAAGTTATCGCAACGCATATCAAAAATCTCGCACTTTGATTCTGATCTACATATTCAGGGAACGTTATTAACCAAGCTATGGTAGGCAACACTATCAAAAGGTGCAGCAAGTAAGATGCGTATGATGTGTCACCGAGGAATACGCTTAGCCGATTAGATAAAATCGTTCTCAATTTTATTACGATCCAGCTAACTTGTTTACTACCAGGCATGGTTCCGTTATCCATTAAATAAAACATAAACACTATTAATATCACCCTTCCGAATGCTATCGAATTGCGGTCAATTATTAACCACAACATTGCGATTCCGACAGCAATCAAAAAGCCATGCTTCATGCCCCCATGCCATCTTGAATAGGCAATCCATATCCCAAGTAAGAAAACATATAGCTTGATTAACAGGAAAGATGGCATCTGGAATGAATAGTAAAAGCTAGGGAATAGGAATCTAAAACCAAGGCACAAAACAACTATAAAAAGACTAGCTTTTATTGGCCCCAAGCGAATCATCGAAAGCATAATTAATGGGAACGCTAGATAGAACTCCATCTCCAGACCTATGGACCAGTCAGGTAGTGGGCTGCGGAACGACCAGTGTGGAAACAACCCAAACAAGAAGGAAGTATGCATGGCAAGGTTGGCCATACTATTATCGTTGTATCGCTCTAAAGGCGTAGCACTACTAGGCCACAGAGCAGCAATTGCCGCTCTACATTCCCCGAGATAGGGACCAATTATAAAAGCAACGGCTAGCAATACATAAAATAATGGAGCAATCCTGAAAAACCGTCTAATCCAGAACAATCCAATTGTTCGCTTAGAAGTCCAAGGCTCTTTTTCTTTCCTTTCGATCATAGTGATGTGCCATCAGAAATCCAGACAACATCATAAAAAGATCCACTGCCAAACTTCCCCAAGATAGTACGGGGATGTTGCGAAGCCCACTCAGAATCTGAACGTGAGAAAGAAAAACCCATAGCGCAGCAATGCCCCGCGAACCATCAAGCCAAGGTAAGTGGCTTACATTTACTTGTTGAATAGCCAATTGTCATGCATCCTATAAAAATGGAATTAATTTACTGTGTCGTCCCAGCATAGTTTATTTGATGTAGCGGATGCAGTTGTATTAAGCAATAAACTTACCTGCCTTGCCCAATTTCATTGTTTTGGGTACCTCACCAAAATAAAAGCGATTCCTCGGATTCCAGCTTTTATTTTGTATTAATGAGTAAAATCTGGGCAATCAACGTTAGCAATCCCCCATAACGGCCATTGGATCGAATAGTACATGTTGATTTACAAGTGTGACAAAGTGAAGATGCTTGACGAGTATAAGCAAGTAAGGGAGAGACTATATAATATATATCAACAGGTTAATCCCGTTAATCCGTGTGTCCTGATTCTAGTCCAGGCCGAGAAGCCAAATTCTAAAAACCTCCACATGTTTGTGGGGCTTTGTCATTTCTAAAGTAGGCTATTAGTTGGCTACCGTCCCAACTAAATTCGAAACTTGGTACGGCGAACATCAAAATTATTATACGATTTCTGATTAGGATGAAGTAAAACAAAGTGCTATCTTTTACCAGTTTTAAAAAACTAAAGTCAACCACAATGCGACTATTACTCTCACTTTTTCTCACAATTTTTTCTTCAATGAATACTTATGCTGGGGATGTAACACATAACGTTAATATTCCTAAGGTACTAATCATTGGAGATTCAATCTCTTTGGGATATACGCCGTACGTGAAGCAATTGCTGCAGTCTGAAGCAGAGGTAATTCACGTAGATGGTAATGCGCAATCTACAAAATTTGCATTAAGCCATCTAGATCATTGGATTGGTGAGACAAAGTGGGATGTTATTTATTTTAATTGGGGATTATGGGACATTTGTTACCGCCTGAATCCTACAGATTCAGACCCAATCGGAAAAGCAGACAAGGTCAATGGGATAATTGCTACTAATGTTGATGACTATGAAAAAAACCTGGTGATCTTAATTAAAAAATTAAAGCAAACTCATGCCGCCCTTATATGGGCAAGTACAAGCGCAGTGCCTGAAGATACTAGTGGCAGCTTTAAGGGGGATGATGAGAGATATAACCGAATCGCAAATAGAATTATGAAAAATAACGAAATTGCCATTAGTGACCTTCATGAGTTAACCCATGGGTTTTCTCAAGAGTTATATCAAGGAAAGAATGACGTTCACTTTACCAAAGATGGGTATAGGTTAATTGCTGATAAAGTCGCTAAAGATATTAGATTAAAACTTAAAACAAACAAAAATTTAACCCAATAGCCTAGTTGGACATAGTAGGTTATGTTTTTCACTCTGACAGATAACTGGCAAATATAGCGTTTGGATTTGTTAGGGTGTTCTGACTTTAACCAAGGCATAGTCAACCCGCTGTGCTGCCTGAAATGCTGTTATCTCGAGTATTCCATGGATGTGTGACCATCTTGCGGCCTTGTTGTCTTGAAAGGCTGGAGGTACAGTTTTTAGACCCAATGCAGGCAGCACGTCCTGTGCGAGTGCGACTTGATCCAGCGCTTCTACGGTTATCCGGTCAGCTTTGTTATCAATGAAAACGACTGTGGTATCGCCTTTTTTGTAATAGCACTTCAGAACTAGCTTAACCACATCGCACGCAGTGGGGTTACCAATTGCAGCATCGACATCTGCTTTCTTCTTGCCTGCGATAGTTAGAATTGGCAAAACAGGCTCTGCGGCTAGCACACAATTTGAAGCGAATATCAGGCTTAAAAATACGGCACACACTTTCATTCCCCTCTCCCTTTGCAGCTTAACTCACTTGGCGATGCCACACTTTTCAGCCTTAGGCGCCTGCCCTCTAATACCGGACGAAGCTACTCCCCTCGTTACTCCTGAATATCGGGCTCGACAAGCGTTGCAAGCTGGGCAAGCGACTCCTGCCAGCCGAGATAGCACATCTCGACTGGAATGACTTCCGGGACCCCTTCTTGCACTATGTTGATCTCAGTTCCACACAGCACCTGTCTTAAAGATACAGTCACTTGCATTTCACCGGGCAGATTCGGATCGTCGAATTTGTCTTTGTACCGAATTTTTTCGAAAGGTACCAGTTCAAGATACTCGCCACCAAACGAGTGGCTTTGGCCTGTGGTGAAGTTAGTGAAGGACATTTTGTAGGTGCCCCCAACTTTGGCGTCTATGTACTGAACATTGCAAGTGAAGCCGTATGGCGGCAGCCACTTGGCCATTGCATCGCCCTCCAGGAATGCGCGATAGACTTTTTCCGGGCTGGTTTTCAGTACGCGATGAAGTCGGATTGTTCCTGTGGACATAATGAATGCTCCTTTCGGTTCAACGGGCTCTGGATGATTAACAGCGATTACTTCTTTAGATGCTTCATCGAGTAAGCGCGGGCAGTCTTAATGTTGATGTCTTGTATCAAATGCTCGACCTCGGTGATAAAACCACGCCGCTCGAATTTTCTTTGCAATGGATTCTGCGCAGGTTTTAGCCGCCGGTCAAATTCTTTAAACTCAACCTCTTTAACTTCGATCCCAGTCTGGCTTGCAAGCTTATCAGGATGTCTTTGAAATTCATTTTCATTCATGCTAAATTCTCCTACGGTTTGTTATTGACCGGACAGGCGTGACCAAGCTCACGAACCTGCCAGGCATAACTTAAATATTGCAACGCTATATTTAGTTTTTCGACTTTGCTGGCAATGATAAATTCATTTACCCTGCGGACCTGCGCTAGATTAAATGCGCTAGGCCTACGGTGTAGTGGACCACTCCTGCATTGCCTCTTCACCGGGGCGATCTACTTTGACCTTGCCATCATCGGTTGAAATTACCCAGCTCACCGGAATGTAATGATGCTGGCCTGTCTCATCCTTTTTCAGCTTGATGGTATTGGCGCCTTCCATATGGTCTACGGTTGCAAACTGGCCATCCAGTGAACAAACAACCGGCATATCAGGTTGTATGGTATTAATCATGGTGGTTCTCCTATGTTGTAGAAAGATATCTAAGGTGTTATTTAAATAGCAGTCTCTCTTCCGCGGTATAGGGATTTGTCCGATAGACTTGTAGGAATGGGCGGGTGATAGGTTGATTAACTTTATATCTACTCCAGTCAGCTTATGAAAATGGAGGCCAAGAACGGCCCCTCCTCATTATTCAACAAGCCCTGCAAGGCCCCGCCAAAAGCGCTCATTAAGTTACCTATGCAGCCTTAAGCCAGATAGGTCACCACCGGGTTGTAATCTATGGCCGGAAAATCTTCATTCACATCATCACCAAACTCTTTGATGGTGTCGTCGTCTTCGTCATAGTGCCAATTCAGTACGATTCTGTTGCTTAAGCATGCAGAGTCATTGAGCAGCTCAAAAATATTGAACAGCATCTTGGTGCTGGCGCTATTGAAGTAGGTCAGGTTGAAATTAAACTCTATGTCGCGGTTATCTACACTTTTCAGATATTCCTCCAGGCCAACCAGCACCGGGTAGAAAAAGCTGTTTGCGTCTTCGGGAAACGCTTCGCCATTGAGGTTGAGCTGGTTGCTTGAGTATTTGAAATCCACTTCCGGGGTATCTGAAGTACGGGGAATATATAAGTCTTTCATATCAGTTCCTTTAGAAAAATGTTTTTAGGTGTAGTTCTGAGTATTCATGCTCGTAACCCGGCACATCCCGGAACGAGTACTCAATGGCGGATATTGAGTCTCTTGCCAGTGTGAGCAGGCCAAGGCCGGCGCCTTTGCTCACTTCGTCTTCGTTATGGTTTTCATTTTTAAGTTGGGTGCGATAGGCCTGCTTTACTTCATCCCTGGTCATGCTGTTCACCAAGTCGATTTTTTCGGAGATCCGGTTCACGTATTTCTTATCCACCAGGTTGCCGCAGACAATATAGAAATGCTCATCCGCTTTACCAACCGCTACCGCGCCAATTTTCTCGACATTGGAGTCCGGCACTAGAGGCGAGTAATGCAGCGCGTTCTGGATCATCTCGATAAAGCTTGAGAACAGTTTTTTTGTGACGACGCCCTTGATATCGTTGTTATCCAGGCGCTGTTTTAAAATGTCGCCCATCGTCGCAATGACGTTTTGCGAAAGCCCGCCGCTGTAATAAAAGACAATGCCTTTTTTGTCTGCATCGTCCTGAAAACTACTGAATAAATCTATTTCCACATAACCTCCGATTAGAGCTTGAAGCCCATTAAACTGACATCGTCACGCCGCTTTTGCCTGCCTTGATATTCATAAAAGGCCGCCATCAGGATTTCTTCCTGCTCCAGCATGGGCTTTGCATGGTGCTCCAGCAAAATGCTTGCATAACGTTTCTTGCCGAAAGCGATATTTTTTGGCCCGCCGATTTGGTCGATAATGCCGTCGGTCGTGAGGTACACGCTCATGCCTTTTGTGATGGGGATTTCCTTGTTCGTCCATACGTAGTCATACGGCGTGTCTACATAGCCCACGCCCTTTCTGTCAGGATCTACAACGGAGACTTCAGCATCGTGCGGGTTGATGTAAAAAATAGGCGTTTTTGCACCGGCATAGACTATTTTTCCATCCTGGCGGTTGACCCAGAAAAATGCGGCATCCATGCCATCATCCGAGCCATCTTTAGTCACCATTTTTGCGAACTTGGAACCTTCAGCTACCGGTGATTCGGTATCTTGCATTTGGCCTAACGCTGTCTTTACCTTTTTATTCATGATGGCCAAGGCGCCAGCGGGGTCATGGCGGTTATCTTCCAGCAGGATGTGATCGATAAACGAGGCCATGATCAAGGTCATGAACGCGCCCGGCACGCCATGGCCAGTGCAATCAATCAGGGCAAAAAAGAAACCGTCATCAAACTTCTTGCAGAAGTAATAATCGCCGCCCACCTTGTCCCTTGGTTCCCAGTGCATGTAGAAGTCTTGCAGGCAGGCGTTTAAGTCTTCTTTTGAGCTACGTAAAAACGATTTCTGGATCACGCTTGCATAGTTGATGCTCTCCATCACCAAGCGGTTTTTCTCGGCTTGCAGGTTAGTTACCACTTTCACCAGATCCTCACCTGTACCCACACCCAGGTATTGCCCTTCGTTATTAGTGATGATGAAGCCATCGTTCAGGGTTTTTCTGCCGGAGTTCACCACCTGAAAGCTCAGGTCCTGGATGCTCATGGTTTCAGGCACCACCAATGGCTCTTTATCCATGAAGGCAATGCAGCTTTTTCTATTGAACAGGTCTCTATGAAATGGCTTGGCCATGCCATCCATAAAAATATTACGGTTGATAAGACCAATAGGGTTACCGCTCTCGACTACCGGCAAGCCGATGACGTCTTTATGCTCAAAAAATAATTTGAAAACTTCGTCATTAGTTTGCGCCGGGCTGATCACCGGCACATCAATCAAGAGGGTTTTTGCAATGAATTCAGCTTCAATTTCACTTAAACCAGCTTTAGCATTTACTTGGAACGTGTTCATTAAACCAACCTTTATTATCATTTAACAAAGGAGAATTTAACCAAGTTTTGTGTAAGTATTATTACAAAAAGTTAAATTAACCTATTGTATTTATTGAATAAAATTATCGGATGGTATTAACGGCGTAGTTGAGAAAAACTTGATACCCAACTGTGAGATTTTATTACCTGCAGTGCGCGAAAACTGGCCGGCTTACGACCAGAACCCACGATCAGCAGTATAAAACCCCTTCTTATCGCCTATTTCACCCAATCCCACACGCATAGAATCACGCTTAATAAATATCACTTAACTTATTGAAAATAAACAATATATTTACATAGTTTTACACCTGTAAAGATACATTTATTTCCACAAGGGCCGATATTTATTTAACACCTTCATTAACGATTAGTTTTTACATATAGGAGCGAAATGAAATGAATATCTCAAGCAGTGTATCGAGTCTGGCATCCAGTATTTTTTCAAAACTGGATACAAGAAGTCAGGGGTATATTGAGAAAGCGGATTTGCAGAGCGCTTTTGCAAATCTCGATTCGGCTTCCTCATCGTCTGATACTGACGCATTTTTCAGTAAAATCGATGGGGACCAGGATGGGAAAATCACTGAGAGTGAGCTAACAGCAGGCATTAACAATCTGGTTGAGCAACTCAACTCACAGTTGAATAGCGCCCGTGGTGGCCAGGAAATGCCGCCTCCACCGCCACCCGGTGGTATGCCGCCGCCTCCAGCTGGTGGCGATGATGCTGGCTTTACCAAGGACGAGCTAACCGAGATCGCATCGACTACGGATGACACCAAGCTATCGGGCTTGATGAGTTCCGTTGCTGCAAACTTTGAAGCGGCCGATACCAATGAAGATGGCAAAGTCAGTTCACAGGAAGCAATGGCTTATCAAAGGAAAGCTGAGTCTGGTTCCTCTGGTAGTTCGACTTCCCAGACTTCCGCCAACACATCCTCCGAGTCATCCATAGATCAGCAAGCGGCTAGCGCACTCATGAAAATTGCCCAGCTCATTCAGGTCTATGGGCTGTCGGATTCGTCCACGGCTAGCACTGTTTCAGTTTCGGCTTAGCAGTCCGGGTCAGGTGATCCCTTGCCTGACGAGGGGAAGGATCACCACTCAACTCACAAACTAAACTCCAGGGGTTACCAGTAGCTTTCCACCGTGATTTGCCCCGGCTCTTTGCGCCTATGCTTACGCAGCCCACGCGCAACCAGGCTGTTAGTGGTGTCTTCTATCATTTGCGGGTTACCGCATAAAATGAAATGGCTATCGTTGGCGTTGATTTTGACACCGGCATGCAATTCCAGCGTGCCGTTGTCGATCGTCTGGGGGATGCGCCCGGGAATAGCGAAAGTCGAAGCCTCGCGGCTGATAAATGGCACATATGAAAACTGGTTGGCATGCTTTGCCAGTATTTGTGAAATTCTCTCCTGATAGCTGAGCTCTTGCAAAGTGCGCACGGCATACACCAGGATCACCTGCTCAAAGCGCTGCCATAGTCTGGCTGTTGTCAGCATGGAGAGAAAGGGGCCCACGCCGGTCCCGGTGGCCAGCAGCCATAGATTTTTTGCTTGCGGGATCTCGTCCAGAATCATGAAGCCGTGAGCGCGTGGCGTCACTAATATGGTATCGCCCGCATCAAGCTTGGCCAGCGCAGATGTCAACTGACCATTAGGGACCTTGATGTAGTAAAGCTCCAGCGGCCTGGTATCCGGGCCATTCACCAGCGAGTAAGGCCGCCCGACAATTTCACCGCCTAGCTCCAGGGCAATCTTTACAAACTGACCTGCCTGGAATGGCTCTATCTCGGACTCTATATACAATGAGAACAGTTTTTCATTCCATTGCTTTTGCCTGATTACTGTCCCTGTATTCCAGTTGGCCATGTTTGTCCCTTGCGAAATCTCAGTAAAGAATTGACCTTGCGGTCCGGCAGCAGTTCATTGCCAGATGTTTACTTACTTGACTGGCTCAGCTTCGACGGATGCAGCGCTTTCAGGAGAGGTGTTTTCCGACAGCAGGCGATCGCGGACGAAGCTGATATGCCCCCTTAACCCATAAAACAGATCGCCGAAAGATGCCGGGATTTTGATTTTGTTTACCGCATTCTCGATATGGTCTAATTGGTGCAATAAAGCCTCGCGCTTGCTGGCATCTACCACCGGATCAAAAGCATCCCGCTCTAATTCAAGCAACGCTTTATACCAGGGGTAAATGCGAGACTGCATGCGCCAGCGATAAATGGCGGGCGCTATTTTCAAGCCGGGGATAAGCAACAAGGCAATAGGTACAATCACCGCAAGAATGCGACTGATCAGGCTTGCCAGCCAGAAAGGGAAAGTGCGGTAAAGAAAGCTTTTACCGGAGGCGTAGTAGCGACTCGCATCTTCACTAAGCCTGAACTCATGCTCCAACGGTGCGGGGAACTGGCCACTTTTCCGGAACATGCCTGCCGAGCCATGCACCTCTCTTGCCGCGCCTAACACCAGGTCGGAGAGCGCCGGATGTAAGCTATCGCGGGCAATCAGCTCAACGGTCGGCCCAACCAACTCTATATCCTCTGCAGGGATATTCTTACCAAGGTCAAATGCGCCCTGTGGCAGCTCCAGCTTATTCAAATACTTGATCCGGCGCGTGTAACCATCAGCCTGAGTGAAGTTATACAAGTGTATACCCGGGGTTTCTGCGAGCTCCCGCATGACTTTTGATGAGGCCGAATCACCCATGATAAAAATGGCATCGATACGGTTATCAAGTAATGCCCGACCCGGCTCTGTAGTCAGGTTGCTCATAAACCGCGTCTTGTCATGCCCATCTATACCATTCTCTTCCAGGATAGCGAGCGCCAAGGTGTGGGTTCCGCTGCCCTCCTCGCCGATATATACCCGCTTACCGGCGAACTGGGAGAGCAGGCTCTTTTTTTCACCGCGATAGAAGACCATCAATGGCTGATAGGAAACACTCCCCAGTGAAACCAGCTTATCTATGCCTTTGATGTTGTCCTCATTGACCTGACCACCCTGGACGAATCCGATATCGACCTTGATTTTTGGGTCCATCAGCATGCGCAGGTTGTCACCTGATCCATCAGATGGCAGCACCTTGACTCTTACCCCCTCTTTTTCCAGAATTTTTTTATACTTAGCTGCGTGCTTGCTGAAGACGCTGTCTTTCGGGCCGCTGGCAATAGTGATGGTGCTGGGGGCAGCGGAGTTGAAAAACAGGAAGGCAATCATGCAGACGGTAAAACTGACTATCAATATCACCACGATGGACCAGATCAGGCTGCGGCCATAGATTTCAGTGATTTTTGCCATTAGTTTTAATAAGTGGGCTTGGGGATTCATCACGAGTTTGGTTGTATGCCTGAAATATAGACCAATCAATTTTACATGCTTTGCATCTGCCTGTTTTTAATTGGTCACATATAATGAAATATCGACATTGTGACAACTGTCTTCATATTAAAAATTCAATAACTATCAATAAGATAGATTGAGTTAACATCTGGCATTGGAATTGCACTAGCCCTGTTGTATCTTAAATTCACAAAAGTTGGGCCATCGTGCAAAATCAGGCATCTTTCAGGAATCACCAGTCGGATAGGCGCTGTCCGCATCCATCTCGCAAAAAAACTTCCAATCGGGGCTTTAGCCTGATTGAGCTGGCTGTTGTGCTTTGTATTACCAGCATGATGCTCATCACCACGCTGCATGGAAAAGAGCTCTATGCCGCGAGCCAGGTAAAGACCATGGCCAATGAGCTAAGAGCGCTTTCAGTCGCCATGTATATGTTCCAGGAGAAGTACAAGGCGCTACCGGGAGACGATGCCAGCGCCAGCAATCACTTCAACGCCCCGCTTACCAGCAATGGCAATGGCAATATGCGGATAGACGGTCATTGGTTTGATACCGGCGCTACCAGCGAGGCCTCAAAGGCGTGGCTGCATTTGCGCCTGGCCGGACTGGAAAAAGGCTCCACATCTATCAATGATCCGGGCTATATGCCCACAAATTTTTCCGGCGGGTTTATCGGCCTGCAAAGTGGATCAAGCAATATCTCTCAGTCTCCAATTATTGATGTCGCCGGTAGCCCCATAGCCGGCAACTATATTGCCTGTAGCCGAGGCATCATCGGCAAAACTGCCCTGGAACTCGACACCTTGATGGACGACGGCAATCCTGGTACCGGCAAGATTATGGCTACACCGGATAGCTCGTCTTATGCCCTGGGCGCACCTGCTGCGACTCTCCGCACTGGCGGCCCAACAGACCTTAATCCTGCAAGCACCTATATCGTATGTGCTGCGGTCTAGCCAAGCTGGTAATGCTTCCGTAGCGCTTTTTTCACATCCCACGTACAGGACATTCCAGCCGGGAATGTCACCAGATCCCCTTTCGCGAAGGATACCGGGGCTCCCCCTTTAGGGGTTACCGTCACTTCGCCATCAAGAATATAGGCAATTTCCTGCGTACTGAATGTCCAGGGAAATACCGAGACATCCTTAGACCAGGTTGGCCAGTTTGAGACGTCCAAGGCTTTTAATGTCTCGGGGCTAGGATTATGTTCAACAATGATATTGCTCATGATCTTCTCCTTTTCCACGGTTGGAATTTAAATCAGGGTTAATTTTGCGCCAAACCCCATTAAATTTACAAAAGTTTCATCAGGATAACGTGACACAAGGCGATAGATTAGGCAAAATGTCACTCGCTACAACGCTTTTACTTACTGTAGTGCGTATCAAAATAATACTGAATGGTTAGATACCACATTCAATATCGAGTTAATTACCTGAAAACAATCATGTTACCCACGCTTTAATCAGCTTGTGGAAACAGATGGAGATCATATATGTCAGTCCACGTTATTCCTTTTGAACAACTTCGCAATACCGATGTAGGTTCTGTCGGTGGCAAAAATGCCTCCCTAGGCGAGATGATTTCTCAACTATCTGCAAAAGGTGTGCGCGTACCCACAGGCTTTGCTACAACGGCAGACGCCTATCGCGAATTCCTGGCACAAAATGGCCTGGATGACAAAATTAATGCCGAACTCGACAAACTGAATGTGGATGACACACAAGCACTCGCCATCTGTGGCAAGCAAGTGCGCGAATGGATTATGGATGCGCCATTTCCAGCCGCACTGGACAAAGCGATTGCAGAAAACTATGCCATCCTGACCGCGAAATCAGGTGATGGCGCAACATTTGCGGTGCGCTCTTCAGCGACCGCAGAAGACTTACCGGATGCCTCTTTTGCTGGTCAACAAGAGTCTTTCCTGAACATTCAAGGCCTGGATAACATCCTGCACGCGATCAAGGAAGTATTTGCTTCTTTATATAATGACCGCGCAATTTCATACCGCGTACACAAGGGCTTTGTACATGCTGATGTAGCCTTGTCTGCAGGCATACAACAAATGGTGCGTAGCGATATTGGCTGTGCCGGTGTGATGTTTACCATTGATACCGAATCCGGCTTCAAGGATGTTGTATTTATCACCTCTTCTTACGGCTTGGGCGAAACTGTCGTTCAAGGTGCCGTGAATCCTGACGAATTTTATGTGCACAAACCACTGTTAGCACAAGGCAAGCCAGCCATAGTGCGCCGCACCATGGGCTCAAAGCTCATCAAGATGGTATTTTCGGATGCCACCCGTGCCGGTAAAAGCACGCACACCATTGATGTAGATGCTGCCGACAGCGATCGTTACTCACTTTCCAATGAAGATATCCTGGAACTAGCTCGCTACGCCATGACCATTGAGGCGCATTACGGCTGCCCAATGGACATTGAGTGGGGCAAAAATGGCGTAGACAACAAGCTTTATATTTTGCAGGCACGTCCTGAAACCGTGAAGTCACAAGAGTCTGCCACCAATATCACTGAAACCTTCAAGCTGCAAAAACACTCGGCCAAACCTATGGTTGCTGGCCGTGCCGTAACACAGAAGGTTGGCGTAGGCCCGGTGCGTATCGTGCTGGACCCTTCCGAAATGCATCTGGTACAACCTGGTGATGTACTGGTTGCCGATATGACTGACCCGAACTGGGAGCCTGTCATGAAGCGCGCCAGCGCGCTGGTGACCAATCGCGGCGGCCGTACCTGCCATGCCGCTATTATTGCGCGTGAGCTTGGTATTCCTGCCATTGTGGGCTCAGTCAACGCAACCGATATCCTGCGTGAAGGTGAAATCGTCACAGTGTCATGCGCTGAAGGCGAAACTGGCTTTGTCTACCATGGTGCGCTGGATTTTGAAGTAAGCAAGCAAGCTGCGACTGCCCTTTCCAAGCCCCCTTGCAAGATCATGATGAACGTGGGTAATCCGGATATGGCATTTGGTTTTGCACAAATACCAAATGATGGTGTAGGTTTGGCGCGTTTAGAGTTTGTGATCAACAACATGGTAGGCATACATCCCAAGGCCATTTTGAATGTTGATGCCATGCCGTCCGGGATTCAGGCAACTATCCGCAATCGTGCCCGCGGCTACGCCAGCCCTAAACAATTCTACATTGATAAAGTGGCGGAAGGCGTTGCTACCATTGCGGCTGCGTTCTATCCAAAACCGGTAATTGTGCGTACTTCCGACTTCAAATCCAACGAATACAAAAAATTGGTCGCTGGCGATATTTACGAGCCGGACGAAGAAAATCCAATGATCGGTTTCCGTGGTGCCGCGCGCTACCTGGCAGAAGACTTCAAAGAGTGCTTTGCCATGGAATGTTCTGCCATGAAAAAAGTACGTGATGAAATGGGCTTAACCAACGTTGAACTGATGATCCCTTTCGTACGCACACTGGAAGAAGCGAAAGCGGTTACCGAAATCATGGCTGCGAATGGCCTGAAACGCGGTGAAAATGGCCTGCGCCTGATCATGATGTGCGAAATTCCATCTAATGCCCTGCTGGCAGAGCAGTTCCTGGAATACTTCGATGGATTCTCAATTGGCTCCAACGACCTCACCCAGCTCACATTAGGCATAGATCGTGACTCGGGCATTCTGGCTGATGGTTTCGATGAACGTAATGATGCCGTAAAGGTATTGTTGAAAATGGCAATTAATACCTGTAATCGTTTAGGTAAATATGTCGGTATTTGCGGCCAGGGCCCTTCGGATCACCCTGATTTTGCAGAATGGTTAGTGGCTGAGGGTATTCAATCAGTATCACTCAATCCAGATACCGTCGTAGCAACCTGGAAAAGATTGACTAAATAACGATGGTTAACCGTACCGTTTTATTTGTTTCAGATGGCACCGGTATTACCGCAGGCGCATTGGGAAAACTGCTGGAGCATTTCCCTCAGACCCATTTTCATCAAGTGCGCCTGCCGTTTACCGATACGCAGGAAAAAATCAAGCATGCGCAGGATGCTATCCTGCATGCCACTGAAACTGATGGCGGGCGCCCAGTAGTCATCATGTCGTTGGGAAATATTGAGTTACGCAATACTTTAAAGCAGTCCGACGCCTACTTTATCGATCTCTTCAATACTTTTATCGACCCGCTGGGTATTGAGCTGGACCAGAAGCCATTAACTGGAGCAGGTATTGCGCACAGCGTGATGGGCAGCAGCTACCATGAACGTATGGAGGCCATCAACTTTACCCTTGGTCACGATGATGGCATGACCAACTCCGGCCTGGACGAAGCCCAGGTCATTCTGGTTGGCGTGTCGCGTTGTGGCAAAACCCCTACCAGCATTTATCTCGCGATGCAGTTTGGTATCAAAGCCGCCAATTACCCTTTGATTCCTGAGGATTTTGAACGCGGCGCTTTGCCTGAGGTGTTACATAAGCACCTGGATAAGATCTACGGATTAACTATCAAGCCGGAACGCCTGCATTCAGTAAGAAGCGAGCGCAGGCCGGATAGTTTTTACGCATCATTAGACAATTGCCGCAAGGAAATCGCCACTGCAGAAAACCTGATGCGCAAATCGGGTATCACTTGGGCTGACTCTACCAGCCGCTCTATTGAAGAGCTTTCAGCAATTATTCTACAGAAAATCCGTGTCAATACCGCATAAGTTAAAGCGTAATTGATGTAGTAGCAATCCCAAAAAAAGCCTCTTTTTCCAAGAGGCTTTTTTGTTAGAAATTTCCCGGTAGCAAGATAGGCTCATCCATCAGCGCAATCTGCTCACGCAACTCCAGTATGCGATCCTGCCAATAGTGCTGGGTATTGAACCAGGGAAAAGCCAAAGGAAAAGCCGGATCATCCCACCTGCGTGCTATCCAGCCGGCATAGTGAATCAGGCGCAAGGTACGCAGGGCTTCTATCAGATGTATTTCGCGGGGATTGAACTCATAAAAATCTTCATAGCCACTGAGCAAGTCGTTGAGTTGTGAGCGCATTTCATCACGCTCTCCAGACAACATCATCCATAGATCCTGCATTGCAGGCCCCATCCGGCTGTCATCGAAATCCACAAAATGCGGGCCGTCATCCGTCCATAACAGATTCCCCATGTGACAATCACCATGCAGCCGCAATATGGCAACCTCGCCAGCGCGCTCAAAACAGCGCTCAACACCTTCCAGCGCATGCTTGACCAAGCCTCGATATACATCCTCGAGCTCATGCGGAATAAAGTGATTGGCCAGTAGGTAGGCACTGGGCTCACGGCCAAAGCTTTCAATATCCAGCGTAGGCCGCTCCTTAAAATCAGCAAGCGCCCCTACTGCATGTATACGGCCGATAAAGCGCCCTATCCACTCCAGCACGCCTTCCCGGTCTAATTCAGGTGCACGTCCCCCATGCTTGGCAAACATGGTGAACCGATAGCCCTGATACTCATGCAAGGTTTGCTGCTTATTCAACATAAGTGCCGGCACTGCAGGGATTTCCGCATCAGCCAGATCCTGTACGAAAGCATGCTCTTCCAGTATCGCTGCATCTGACCAGCGGCCGGGACGATAAAACTTGGCAACTAGCGGTGAGGCATCCTCCACACCCGCCTGATATACACGATTTTCGTAGCTGTTAAGTGCCAGCAAGCGACCATCGGTTTTGATACCGATGCTGTCAATGGCATCAAGGATAAGGTCTGGGCTGAGATCGGAAAACGGGGAGGTATTATCATTCATGTGGCTATTTTACAGCCACATGAGTTAACCAACAGGAATGATTTATTTCAGGAACGGCTTGATCTTATCCATCACTTGCGAAGATTCAGGGTCTACATCGCTACTAAAGGCAAATACCTTACCGTCAGGCAATAACAGGTATTTATAAAAATTCCACATTGGGGGTTCTTTAGTCACGGTAGCAAGCTGTTTGTACAGCGGGTTGGCATTCGGCCCGACAACAGAGCTTTTGCTCATCATAGGAAACTGTACTGCATAGGTTTTCTTGCAGAAGTCGCCGATCTCCTTATTGCCACCTGGCTCCTGGCGAAAGTCATTGGAGGGGAAGCCGAGCACCAGCAAGCCCTTGTCTTTATTGTGCTTATACAAAGACTCCAGCTTTTCAAACTGGGGAGTAAAACCACATTTGCTCGCAGTATTGACTATCAGTACAGGCTTGTCCTGATAATCGCACAGGTTCAGTTTTTCGCCCTGCAAGGTAGTTAATTGGAAGTTATGTAACTCATCACACGCCGCATATACCGTAGTAGCACCTAGCATCATCATCAACCCAAGTATGACTGTTTTCATCTTCCATTTTCCTCGTTGCAGCAAATTCCATGCATGTAATTTATGTGCCTCAAATCCGGCTTTATAGTGTTATCTGACTGACTTGGCACCTATTCGTTCGACTACCCGGCTACAAAAAAGACCGCTTTCGCGGTCTTTATACTATTTCAGTGCGAGGCTTAAATTAACCGGCCTAATACATACCCGATGATGATTCCGATAATAAGGGCCACCGTCAGCCCACGATAGGTCAAAACATCCTGGCTATAACCACGGCGTATGGCGACGAAGGAGACCACATAACCCAGCGCATTCAATAACCAGACCACCGGCAAGCCCAGCACTTTGACTAAAGGTGACCCAACCAGGGGCACGACACTAATCAGGCCCAGCAGCCATGAAAACGCGCTGGTAAGCAAGCCAAACAGAATCAGCCCCGCCGCCAGTAGCCGGGCATCAAGCCGGCTCTCTATTCCGATATAAAGGATGGCAAATATGATGATCCATATCGGCAGCATCTGTTTCCAGCTGGACCTGCTCGGCTTCATGAACAAGGCAACGGGAGCCATCGGATCCCGTTGGGGTTTACCTGACTTTTCTGCCATCTGCTCTAAACAGCCAACTCGGCGATCGGAATTACTTTCTTGTGAGCGTAAGTCGCCATCTGGTCGAAGTTCAGATACTTGTAAATGCTATCGGCATTCTTGGTGAGCTTATCGCCCACGGTATCCAGATACTCCTGCGGTGTAGGCATGCGACCCAGTAGCGCGCATACCGCAGCCAGCTCGGCAGAACCCAGATAGACACGGGCATCCTTGCCCATGCGGTTATCAAAATTGCGGGTACTGGTCGAGAACACTGTGGCCTTATCTGCCACGCGCGCCTGATTACCCATGCATAGCGAGCATCCGGGAATCTCGGTGCGGGCGCCGGCTACGCCGAATACCGAATAAACACCCTCGTCCCGCAGCTGGTCTTCGTCCATACGCGTAGGCGGCGCCACCCATAAACGTGTGGGGATAGCGCCAGCGCCTTCCAGCACCTTGGCTGCAGCCCGATAGTGGCCGATGTTGGTCATGCAACTGCCGATGAATACCTCATCTATCTTGTCGCCGACTACGGCTGACAACGGCTTGATGTCATCGGGGTCATTCGGGCAAGCAACCAGTGGCTCCTTGATTTCATTCAGGTCGATCTCCAGCACATAGGCGTATTCCGCATCAGCATCAGGCTCCAGCAGCTCAGGCTTGGCTAGCCAGGCCTGCATGGACTCGATACGACGTTGCAAGGTACGTGCATCCTCATAACCACTGTCTATCATATTCTGCATCAGCACAATATTGGAACGCAGGAACTCAATCACCGGTTCCTTATTCAGGCGCACGGAACAGCCATTGGCAGAGCGTTCGGCAGAAGCATCGGCAAATTCGAAGGCCTGTTCTACCTTGAGATCTGGCAAACCTTCAATTTCTAATACACGGCCGTTGAACACATTCTTTTTACCTTGTTTACCGGTGCTTAACTCACCCTTTTGGATGGCAGCATAAGGAATGGCATTGACCAGGTCGCGCAAGGTGATGCCCGGTTGCATCTCACCCTTGAAGCGCACCAATACAGATTCCGGCATATCCAGCGGCATAGCGCCCATGGCCGCGGCGAAAGCCACCAGGCCAGAACCTGCCGGGAATGAAATACCGATAGGAAAACGTGTATGCGAATCGCCGCCGGTACCAACAGTATCAGGCAAGATCAGGCGATTCAGCCAGGAATGGATAACGCCATCGCCCGGGCGCAGGGAAACACCGCCCCGGCTGGACATGAACTCAGGCAAGCTGTGTTGCAACTTGATATCGACAGGCTTGGGGTATGCTGCGGTGTGACAGAAGCTCTGCATTACCAGGTCAGCCGAGAAGCCGAGGCAGGCCAGCTCTTTTAGCTCGTCACGTGTCATGGCCCCGGTGGTGTCTTGCGAGCCCACTGTAGTGATCTTGGGTTCGCAGTATGTACCGGGCCGTACGCCCGTGCCCTCAGGCAAACCGCAAGCACGACCCACCATCTTCTGTGCCAGGGTATAACCCTTACCTGTGTCTTTAGGTGCAATCGGCATGATGAACAGATCTGAGGGCGGCAGACCCAGCGTCAGTCTGGCGTTGGTGGTCAGGCCACGACCTATGATCAAGGGAATACGCCCACCGGCACGTACCTCGTCCGGCATGGTCAATGGTGCCAGCTCAAACGTGGAAATCACCTCACCGTTAGCATTCAGCACTTTGCCAGCGTAAGGATGAATCACGATTTCATCCCCGGTATTCATCTGACTCACATCACACTGGATAGGCAGCGCGCCAGAGTCTTCAGCGGTATTAAAGAATATAGGCGCTATCTTGCCGCCCAGTACGATACCGCCGGTACGCTTGTTTGGAATATTCGGGATATCGTCGCCCATCAACCATTGCACGGAGTTGATAGCAGACTTGCGTGATGAGCCCGTGCCCACCACGTCACCGACATAAGCCAGCGGCAGGCCTTTTTGCTTGAGAGCGTCTATTTTATCCAGCCCATCCGGCATTTTATTGACCAGCATGGCTTTGGCATGCAAGGGGATATCCGGACGAGACCAGGCTTCCTGCGCCGGGGACAAGTCATCAGTATTGGTTTCACCCTCGACCTTAAACACGACGACTCGAATCTCACTGGCCAGAGCCGGCCGACTGGTAAACCATTCTGCGTTTGCCCATGACTCAACCAGCTTTTTGGCATGCAGATTACCAGCTTTCATTTTTGCTACAACATCATGATAAGCATCGAACATAAGAATGGTAGTCGATAAGGTAGTTACCACCTCAGCCGCAATATCGGTATCCAGCAGGCTTACCAGCGCTTGCACGTTGTATCCGCCTAGCATGGTGCCCAGCAAGGCAACTGCCTTGCTGGGGCTGATTAGGCTGGATACGGCATCACCTTTGGCAATGTCCGCCAGGAAAGCGGCCTTCACATAGGCCGCCTGATCAACACCCGCGGGCACGCGGTTCTCTAACAAATCTACCAGCGCCTGGGTTTCTCCGGGAGGTGGCGATTTCAATAAATCGACTAATGAGGCAGTTTGCTCCGCAGATAATGGGAGCGGCGGCAAACCAAGCGCAGCGCGCTCGGCAACGTGGTCACGATAAGCTTTCAGCATAAGGACTCAATCAATATTAAATGTGGAAAAATTAAACCGGATTATACAGCGCACGCAGCGACGCATGAAAATGGCGCCAACAAAAATATATGCAATGAATGTGCCTGAAAAGGCTAATAGAGCGACTTGGCAAAAGGCGTACTGCAGCTTTTGCCGCTAGCGGAGGCCTCCATGTCGTCCAGTACATCTTTCTTGTAGTTCTTGCCATGCCTGGATTCGATTAAAGCACGCACTTCATAGACGGTGACTATGCCGTCGCTGTTCTTATCCATGGCGCGGATACTGTCTGCAACGCTTAGGTACTGAGAGCTGTTTGCCGACGTATCATCCACCGCAATAGCAATCAGTGGAATCCACATACAAGTAAAACCGGCGAGAACTTTAATCCACATGATAGATGCCCAAAAAATGTAAATCCAAGAGAATGTAAAGCTTGGGTAAAGGTTACCAGTAAATTACAACCTTGCCAGCATCTTAAGTTTTAATGCCCCAATAATGTGCAAGCTGCGGTTTTCTTGCATAAAAACATCAAATTCAAACACCTAAGCGTTATAGTATTTAATTTCCTATCAATATTGTTTTTTTAATAGAAAATTTATTATGCCAAAACACTGAAAACTTTAGTACAGTCTTGGTCACTCGTGCCGATGGCCGCTTAACTAGCAGTCGAATTTACCGATTTAATTGAAATTAAGTCCGATAATATTAACAAGGACAATGACGCATGACTAAAGTTGCTGATGCACCCCCTGGCAAGCCAAGGCCGGTCGACTCAAATACTCAGCAAACCCTAACAGATACCACAGTGTCTGCAGAAACAACTGAACAGATTATCAGCACGTACAAAACGCTACAGACGGAGCTGGAAAACGAGAAAGAGCGCCTTCGCGTCACATTGGACTCTATTGGTGATGCTGTCATTGCAACCAATCAGCAAGGAGTCATCGAGTACCTGAACCCTGTCGCCGAAAAACTGACCGGCTGGCTACATAATGAAGCCATAGGGTTACCCTTACTCCAGGTGTTCAATATTATTAACGAGTTTACGCGCCTAGCCGCTGCCAATCCCATCGAACTATGCCTGAGTGAACAGCATACCGTTACTTTGGCAAAATCTACCATGCTCATCAGCCGTGACGGCAGCGAATATGGCATAGAAGATTCAGCCGCCCCTATCCGTGACAAGCAGGGCAATATATTGGGCGTAGTGCTGGTGTTTCATGACGTAACGGCACAACGGCAGATGGCCAGCGAGATCAGTTACCGGACAACACATGACTTGCTGACCGGCCTGCTGAATCGTAGTGAGTTCGAGCGCCTGCTGGAAAGCGCCCTGCCCAGCCTCCGCGAACAGACAAATGAGCATGGCATGCTCTATATCAACCTTGACCAGTTCAAGGTAATCAATGATTCTTGCGGCCATGCGGCAGGCGATAAGCTGTTGAAAGAAATTGCGGCCCTGATCGATAAGTGCATACGCAGCAGCGATACCCTGGCAAGGCTGGGAGGCGATGAATTTGGCGTGTTCCTGGACTCCTGCGGTGGCGCGGAACCTGCCATGCGTATTGCCCAGGCAATCTGCCAGCGCATCGACCAGTATCGATTTATTCACGACAACCAGCGCTTCCGCATCGGCGCCAGCATAGGCCTGGTCATGATTGATGACCACTGGTCCGATATATCGGGGATCATGCAGGCTGCAGACAGCGCCTGCTACGCAGCCAAGGATGCCGGTCGTAACCGGGTTCATCTCTACTTTGATACCGATCACGCCATCGAGTCTCGCCGTGGAGAAATGAAATGGACTACGCGTATCGAGCAAGCCATAGAAGACAATCAGTTTGTCCTGTTCTGCCAGCGCATTACGCCCATGAAGCAGAATGGCGGCGGCCACGGCGAAGTGCTGCTACGCATGAATGACGGCAATGGCGGCCTGATCTCGCCTAGCGCTTTTCTGCCGGCGGCTGAGCGTTTCCATATGGCATCGCGCATAGATCGCTGGGTAGTACGTGAGCTGTTTGAATGGATGAATATCCATGCTGATGAACTTGCGCACCTGGATACAATATCAGTTAACCTGTCAGGCCAATCCATCAGCGATCGCAAGTTCCATCAATACGTGCTGGAGCAGATCAAAGGTCTATCGCTGGATTGCAGCAAACTATGTTTTGAAATTACAGAAACCGCGGCTATTACCAACCTCAGCGAAGCCCATGCATTCATTGAGACCATGCGCAGTCATCATGTCAGGTTTTCGCTGGATGATTTTGGTAGCGGTGTTTCATCTTTCGGCCACCTCAAGCATTTACCGGTTGATTATTTGAAAATCGACGGCCAATTTATCCGTGACCTGATTGATAACAAGATAGACCAAGCCACAGTACGCTGCATCACCGAGGTCGCCAAAGTAACTGGCAAAAAAACCATCGCCGAATGGGTAGAAGACGAGTCTGTAGAAAGCATGCTGCGGGAAATGGGCATCGACTACACGCAGGGATATTTTCGACACAGGCCAGCCCCACTTCGCCACATGCTGGATATCAACTGCTCTTTCCAGAACCCTGACGCTCTCACCAAACCATATAATAATTAAGCTCCAAGCCTATTAACTCCAAGCCCGGCAACTCTGGGTGCTGTCACAAAAGTGCCGTTGCCGGTGCTTTTTGCATGGACAGGAAACTACTTCAATATTTTTATCACGCTAATTTTTGACTACCTGCGATGTAGGGTAAAATCACACCTCAGGTAAAAGCCTGGATTTTAATAAACATGACTTTAAAGGTTGTCTATGGAACTGACCCCTCTCAACGCACTCTCTCCACTCGATGGCCGTTATCAATCAAAAGTTGACCCACTGCGCGCCTGTTTCAGCGAATATGCACTGATCCGCCACCGCGCATTGGTAGAGGTGGAATGGCTGAAAGCCCTGGCCGCCGAGCCAGCCCTGCAAGAGATTGCCCCGTTTTCCGCATCCACCCTGCAAGAGCTGGATGCCGCCATCGTCGGCTTTGGGGAAGTTGAAGCTGGCCAGGTGAAGGCCATAGAGGCCCGTACCAACCACGATGTTAAAGCCCTCGAATACTGGCTCAAAGAGCGCTTCGACGGTAACTCCGAAATCCGCAAGGTCAGCGAATTTATCCATTTCGCCTGTACCTCGGAAGACATCAACAACCTGTCCCATGCCCTGATGCTCAAAGCCGCGCGTGACAACGTGATGCTACCGATGCTGGACCAGTTAATTGCACGCTTGGTGACCTTGGCCAAAGAGCTGGCAGACACGCCCATGCTGTCGCATACCCATGGCCAGCCAGCCAGCCCAAGTACGCTCGGTAAAGAGCTTGCCAACGTAGTCTACCGCCTGCGCCGCCAGCGTAAACAGGTTGCCGATAACGAAATGCTGGGCAAGATCAATGGTGCAGTTGGTAATTTCAATGCACACCTGTCTGCCTATCCCGAATTTGACTGGGAGACCTTCGCCGAGAAATTCGTGACCGGCCTGGGCCTCACTTACAACCCCTACACCATCCAGATCGAGCCGCATGATTACATGGCTGAACTGTATGACGCACTATCACGCATCAACACCATCCTGATCGACCTGGATCGCGACGTGTGGGGATACATCTCCATGGGTTACTTCAAGCAAAAGGTCAAGGAAGGCGAAGTCGGTTCATCCACCATGCCACACAAAGTGAATCCGATTGACTTCGAAAACTCGGAAGGCAATCTGGGCATGGCTAATGCGCTGTTACGCCACCTGGCCGAGAAACTGCCAATCTCCCGCTGGCAACGCGACCTGACCGACTCCACCGTACTGCGTAACATGGGTGTGGCATTCGGCTATACTTTGCTGGGCTATGACTCATGCCTGAAGGGCCTGAATAAGCTGGAAGCCAACTTTGCACGCCTGGCCGATGATCTTGACCATAACTGGGAAGTGCTGGCCGAACCTATCCAGACTGTAATGCGTCGCTATGGTGTGGAAAACCCGTACGAACAATTGAAAGAACTCACCCGCGGCAAAGGCGGTATCAACAAGGATTCATTGCACGTATTCATCAAGGCATTGAAAATCCCTGAACCTGCTAAACAACTGCTGCTGGAAATGACCCCGGCCAGCTACATCGGCAAAGCCGTAGAACTGGCAAAACGCATTGACTAAATTTGTGGAGGCACGCAATGATCTCCGATAAGAATAACCCGCGACTGGCGGTACTGATAGATGCCGACAACACCTTCAAGGTCATCGACATCATCGACGAGCTATTCGAGGAGATATCGAAATTCGGGGATGCCAGCGTGCGCCGCATCTACGGTGACTGGACGCAGAACCAGCTAAGCCGCTGGAAGGAAATCCTGCCCAAGCACGCCATCCAGCCCATACAGCAGTACGCCAACACCAAGGGCAAGAACGCTACCGATAGCGCACTCATTATTGATGCCATGGACCTGCTGTACACCGCACCACTGGATGGCTTCTGCATCGTGTCCAGCGACAGCGATTTTACACGGCTGGCCATCCGTTTCCGCGAGTCAGGCAAGCTGGTCTACGGCTTCGGCGAGGAAAAAACGCCGCAGTCATTGATGGCCGCTTGCAACCAGTTCATCTATATCGAAATACTTTCGCAGAACAAGTTAATCGATATGGCAGCCGCTGAAGCAAAGCCTGCAGACACTGCTCCGGAAAAATCAAAAACCAGCACCGGCAAAGCTGCCAAAGTCGCACCCGCATCTAGCGAAACGCTATCCGCCCCCGGCATCAAAAAAAGCTCCAAGGAGCTGGCCATGGATGCCAAACTGGTATCGCTTATCCGCTCAGCTGTTGAAGCGCTATCAGACGACGACGGCTTTGCCCACATGGGCGAGGTCAAGAAACACATAGTAAAGAACTTCTCCGCCTTCGATTCACGCAATTATGGCTACGGTAAATTCAGCGACCTGATCAAAACCATAGGCTTGTTTGAAATCGATACACAAAAACAGCGCATCAAGGACAAGCGCAAGAAGTGATACAGAATATAAGCCTCGCATAGCTAACTGAACTTGCCGTGCCTGTCGCTGACAAACAGGCGTTACCTGGAACCATCGCTGACAATCGCACCAACAGAACCAAGATGCCCTTGGCAATTTAACTACTGTTTAGAGTGAAATTTCGCGATTACCCATCTCACATACCAGCTGCCTCCACCGTTGGCGTTACCTGCCGGCCCTCTGCCTGCTGATCGCGCATGCGGCTTGGGCAGATAACGACAAATATGCCGTCGAGATAGAGGCACCATCCGAACTACAATCACTACTTAAACAGCATCTGGAAATCATGCGCTGGCTGGACAACCCGCGCATGAATACCATCGAGTGGCATCGCCTGCTTAACAACAGCACGCGCGCTATTGAAGACTTGCTGGCGACGGAAGGCTATTTCTCCCCCAAAATTGAACAGCATTTATCTGACAACAATGGCGTTTCCACCGCGCGCTTTATCATCACCCCAGGAACCGCCACCACCATCAAAAACGTCGATATTGGGTTTTCCGGTACCATTCAGCAGCAAGCCGAGAATGTCGCCCCCAACCCTACACAGTTACGTGAAAACTGGTTGTTACCGACAGGCACACGCTTCACCCAGGATGGCTGGAATCGCGCCAAACGTGGCCTGTTAAGCAGCCTGCTGGCTGAGCGCTACCCTGCAGCCAGCATCGCCACCAGCAAGGCGCTGATTGATGCCCAGGCCAGTAGCGCAGAGCTCGCCCTGCAAGTCGACAGCGGTCCGGAGTATTTCTTTGGTGAACTGGAAATAGAGGGCTTGCAACGCTATCCCAGCCGAGTGGTTCGTAACATGAATACCATTACCCCCGGTACACCTTATAGCCAGGCCGCCTTACTCAAGTACCAGGCTGATTTGCAGGCAACTGACTACTTCACGAGCACAGAAGTCACCGCCAAAACCGACACCGACCACCCTGCCACCACGCCTATCATAGTCAGGGTCGTCGAGCAAAAAGCCATTACGCTTGGCATGGGGGTAGGTGCCAGCACCAATACCGGCGCGCGTGTACAGCTTAACCTCAAAAACCGCAATCTGTTTAATCGAGGATGGCGACTGGATAGCAGCCTCAAACTGGAACAGCGCGCGCAATCGCTGAGCGCAGTGACCCAACTACCGATCACGCGAAACGGCTACCGCGATAGCATTAACAACAACCTGTTGCGCCTGTCGATTGAGGGCCAGACCACGACCTCAATCAACAACGGTGTTAAACGGGCCTGGGGGCCTCGTAGCTTCGAGCAGAGCATTGGCGCCAATTACCTGGTAGAAGAGCTGGAACTGGATGGCCAGCGTGCCGAGACCAAGAAGGCAGGCACACTATCCTACGGCATCACCATTCGCCGCCTAGATAACGACATTGCCCCGACCAAGGGCTTTCTGTTTAATGCACAAGTCGCCGGTGCGCCATTAGAAACCCTGTCAGATGGACGCTTCCTGCAGACATACAGCAAGGTGCAGGGCTATTACCCCCTTGGCAAGAACACCCAGCTGATCGGGCGCCTGGAAGGCGGCATAGTCAGTGGCGGCAACAGTGTACCGGCCACCTTTCTCTTCCGTGCCGGGGGCGACCAGTCGGTACGCGGTTACGCATTCCAGAGCCTGGGGGTGAAGGAAGGCGATGCCGTCACAGGCGGACGCTACCTGATGACCGGCAGTATGGAAATCATCCAGTGGCTGACCGGGCAATGGGGTGCTGCAGCGTTTGTCGACTTCGGTGATGCGGCAGCCAGCGCGAGCGAACTCAACCCGGTGTTTGGCTATGGGCTAGGCGCACGTTACAAGAGCCCAGCAGGCCCAATAGGTGCAGATATCGCTTATGGCGAGGCCACCGGCGATATCCGCCTGCACTTCAACCTGGGGGTGAATTTCTGATGTTCGCGACTCTTGCATCCAGATACATGCCGTGGCTGTTGGCAAGCGCCATCCTATGTCTGGCAACCCCGCTACAGGCGGCGTCGATTAGCGTCACTTCTAGCATAGCCGACATCAGCTATGACGTTGGTGCCATGCATCTGCAACTACAGCAGCTCGACTCCAGCATGCGCCTCACGCCCACGCTCGAAGGCAAGCTTCTGGTGGAAAACCTGCATGCGCAACGCCTGGTAATCACCATCAAGGACGACAACATAGCCAAGTCGCAACCTGCAAAAAACAGCGGGCTGCCAGACCGGATCAACCTGCCACTGGCAATTACGGTGAGACAGGCCGCCATTACACAGCTCAAGATTATCACGGCGAGTGACACGCATATTATCGACAATGTGCAGCTCAATCTGGAGGCTGATAGCCAGAATATCAGGCTGGAGTTGCTGCAAGCCAGCACGCCATGGGGCAAGGCAAGCATGGCTTTGGACATGGTCAATCGCAAACCCTACAAGTTGAGCGGCTTTGCCCAGCTGACCTCGACCAATGGCGAGCAGCGTTACGATATACTCACCCTGCTCTCAGGTGATCTGCAACGCATGCAGTTTAGCAGCGCAGGCCTACTGCAACGACAGACAAAAGGCATAGCCATGCTGTTGCCGGACGCTGCAGGAGTGGATACCAGAAGCACTGCAGGGATATATCAGCTTGAAGGTCACATAGGCATTGCCGATAAGCAGCCAATATCGTTGCATGCCAGCCTGCGCCAGCTTAAGCCGGAATTGCTGGGTATCAATAGTAATGGGCTACTTAACCTTGATCTGGACCTAGATGGCAATCTCTCGCCGCAGCCCCGGTTAGCACTCGAAATACAAAGCAAGGATAGTCTCTGGCAGGGTGCCCCAGTCACTGTTAATGCCAGCCTGCTGTACTCCGACCAGCGCTTGCAGCAGATACAGCTACTCGCCACGCTGACCGACAACAAAATCAGCGCCAACGGCGCATTAGGACACACGGATGACATACTGCATTGGCAGGCTGAACTACCGACACTGAACAGCCTTGGCGGTGAGTTCGGCGGCAAAATGCAGGCCAGCGGCGAGCTGCAAGGCGCACTAGATCAACCGTCCGTCAAATTCCAGTTGCTTGCGGAGGGATTACGTATGCCGGGAACGCTGTATATAAACAAACTGGTGGGACAAGGACAGCTGATGACCGGTGTAGCAGGCAAGCTCGCCGCCGATATCAACGCCAACGGTCTGCGCAGCGGTCAGGGCGAGGCGTTTAATGCGCAGGCAAAACTCCATGGTACGCGCCAACAGCATGAATTCACGCTCGCCATCGATAGCACAACTATGCACTTGCAAAGCATGCTGCACGGCAGCCTGGATAGCAATGGCGGCTGGCAGGGGCAGTTACGTCAGCTCAACTACAAAAGCAATACCACTGCAACCCTGGAGTCCCCTGCCAATATCCGCTACGGCAGCGCTGACGGCCTGGATATAGGTAACATGGCACTCAAGCTGCAGGAAGGTTATCTTTATATTGATCAGCTACATTATGCCGGCAAGGCGATCAATACCAAGGGCCGCCTAATGCAGGTCGGGTTAAGGGATATTCCCGGCATAGCCTTGCCACAGGAGATAAAGGGCAATCCCACGTTCTCGGGCGAATGGGATCTGCATCTGGCTGATAGCGCCAACGGCAGCATGCACCTGCGCCGCGATAGTGGCGACTTGGCATTTACCACTGCAGATGGCGGCACACAGCCACTGGGCCTGCAGCAAGTGCAGGCCGACCTGATGCTGGACAACAATAATGTGCAGTTCAGTGCATATCTCAACGGCACAGGGCTAGGCCAGATCAACGCGCAAGTTGCCACTAGCCTCACCGCAACAACCAGCGGCTTTGAGTTGCGAGACGACGCACCTCTCCAACTGGATATCCAATCCAGCCTACACACGCTGAGTTGGCTCTCTATGTTGCCCTCGCTTGCGGATGCGAACATAGATGGCCTACTCACGGCCACAGTGCAGGGCAATGGCACAATCAGACAGCCCAAGCTGCGCGGCAAGATCAATGGCCAGCAACTACATATTGTATGGCCGGCCGAAGGCGTAAACCTGACTTCAGGCATATTGCAGGCAAGCTTGCAGGATGACCGCTTGCAAATAGAGCAACTACAGCTCAGCGGCGGCCAGGGCTCGCTCACTGCCAAGGGCGAATTCAGCTTGGCGCGACAGCAAGTACAAGGCAAGCTGGACTGGGTATTCAGCCAGTTCACTGCGCTCAGCCGTACTGACCGCCTGTTGGTACTGGATGGCAGGCTCACCACCGCCATGCGCGAAAGCCTGCTGGACGTAAGCGGTGAACTCAAGGTACTGAATGGCCTCATCGAATTGCCCAAGGCAGACCTGCCCACACTGGGTGACGATGTAATCGTCATCGGCCGTACGCAGCCAACGCAAGCATCCCCACTCAATGTCAACATTTCCAGCCTGCGTATCGATTTCGGCAAAACCCCTACCGGCATTGTCAATCTGGATAAGCAGTTTGTGGTGCGTGGTCGCGGCATAGACGCTTACCTTACCGGCGCCCTGACGCTGAGCGGCAATACAAGCGCATTGCGCGGTGAAGGTTCAATAGAGGCCCATGGTACCTACCTGGCTTACGGACAAGCGCTGGAAATAGAGCGCGGTATCGTTAATTTCAGTGGCCCGGTGGACAACCCCGGCCTGAATCTACGCGCCATGCGTACCAACCAGACCGTAAAAGCAGGGGTGGAAGTTACCGGCAATGTGCAGATGCCGAGCGTCAAGCTGGTGTCTGAGCCGAATGTTCCGGACAGCGACAAACTGTCATGGTTAGTACTGGGCCATGGGGTGGACCAGGCTGGCAAGAGCGAGTTTGCCATGTTGTCATTGGCAGCGGGTGCCATGTTTTCCAAGGGTGAATCGGTACCGCTACAGACCCGGGTTGCACGTGCCGCAGGGCTGGATGCACTTAGCGTGAGCGGCAGCGATGCCAAAAGCAGTAGCGTCAATCTCGGCAAGCGCCTGTCATCGAGACTTTACCTCAGTTACGAGAAGAGCCTGACCGGCCTGCTCAATGTGGCCAGGCTCACTTACGACATTACCAAGCACTGGTCGCTCAGGACGCAAGCCGGCTCTGAAAGTGCAGTCGATGTGCTGTATACTTTTAGCTTCAAATAACCCTGAGCCAGCGATGTCAGAAATACTTGTCCTCTATTACTCCCAAGGCGGTGCAGTGCGCGACATGGCACAACTGATTGCACGCGGCATCGAGAGCGTAGCCGGTGTAACAGCGCGTATCCGCACCGTACCAAAAGTGTCCGCAAATTGCGAAGCCACCGAAGCCGATATACCGGCAACAGGCGCGCCGTATGCCGAGCTGAAAGACTTGCAGGATTGCATAGGTGTTGCCATGGGCAGCCCCACCCGCTTTGGCAATATGGCTGCGCCCATGAAGTATTTTCTCGACGGCACTGTCAGCCAATGGCTGGAGGGCACGCTCATAGGCAAGCCAGCCGCAGTGTTCACCTCGACCGGCTCCATGCACGGCGGGAACGAAACCACCCTGCTCACCATGATGCTGCCGCTGATGCACCACGGCATGCTGATGGTGGGACTGCCCTATTCAGAGCCTGCACTATCTACCACCTTGTCCGGTGGCACGCCCTACGGCGCAAGCCATATAGGTGGCTCTGCCGATGACCGTGCTATCAGCGAAGATGAACGCAAGTTGTGCATGGCGCTCGGCAAGCGATTGGCGGAAACAGCATTGAAGCTATCTGCATGAGCTTAGCCACAGAAGCAAGGCAGTTCCTGCGCAGCACCCGTAGCGGCATACTTTCCACCCACTCCAGCAAGTTTCCCGGTTACCCTTTTGGCTCGGTCACGCCTTTTGTGCTGGATCACGATGGACAGCCCATCATCCTGATCAGTACCATCGCCGAGCACACCAAAAATATCATCGCCAATCCCAAGGTTTCGCTCTTGGTATTTGCCGGAGATGAGGATCTGCAGGCCAACTCGCGCCTGACCCTGATTGGTGTAGCCACTATCGTGGAGAAAAACGACCCGGATTTGCGTGCACGCTATCTACGCTACTTCCCCCAAGCGGCTGGTTATTTTGATATGCATGATTTTTCGTTCTACCGCATACACATTGCCCAGGCACGCTATATCGCCGGCTTTGGGAAAATGTCCTGGATGGCTGGCGATGAAATCCTGGGTGAGCAATTGGTTAACCCAAACAGCAAGCTGGCTGCGCAGGAGAGGGGCATCGTTGAACACATAAATGCCGACCATGCAGACAGCCTGTGTGCCTATTGCCAGCACTTTCAAGGCGTAGATGCGGTCCAGGCTGAAATGCTGGGTATCGATAGCGATGGCTTTGATGTAAAGGCCATCAATAGCAAAGGCGTCATACAGGTTTTACGTTTCAGTTTCGACCAGCCAATTAGCGATGCACTTTCCGCACGCACCGCGCTGGTCAATATGTCCAAGGCAGTCCGCACATGATAAAAATCCTGCGCATAGGCGCATCCATCAGCCTGATTTCCTTGATCATGCTGTGCCTGGCATGGGAGGGTTGGCTCGCGCCCATCAAGCCGCAAGGTTCTATGCTGATACTTAAGGCCGTGCCACTGTTGCTGCCACTTTTTGGCATCCTTAGGGGACGACGCTACACCTATCAGTGGGCCTGCATGTTTATTCTGTTATATTTCACCGAAGGCACGGTACGCGCATGGGCAGATCAGGGAGTTTCTGCCAGGCTGGCCATGGTAGAAGTGGCATTAACCGTGATATTTTTTACCTGTGCCATCTTTTATGCGCGACTTACCAGAGCGAATGCCCAATAATCCAGGCCACCAGTCACTAACAAATCACTTATAATTGACACATGCGAATCCTATTATCCAATGACGACGGCTACTTTGCACCTGGCCTCAATATACTTGCAGAACACCTTGCCAAAATCGCCGATATTGTCGTGGTGGCTCCGGAACGTAACCGCAGCGGTGCCAGCAATTCGCTGACCCTGGACAGGCCGCTCACCGTGAGACAGGCCAGCAATGGCTTCCACTACATTAATGGTACGCCCACAGACTGTGTACATCTGGCTGTTACCGGCTTGCTGGACCAACTGCCAGACATGGTGATTTCCGGCATTAATGACGGCGCCAACATGGGCGATGACACCATTTACTCCGGAACGGTCGCAGCAGCGATGGAGGGTTACCTGCTGGGAGTACCTTCATTTGCAGTTTCCATGTCACAGCACAATGCCAAGCACTTCGAGACCGCCGCACAAGTCATGGTCGATCTGGTCAAGCATTACGAAAAAACCGGGTTCAATGCACCAATACTGCTCAATATCAACGTCCCTGACGTACCACCAGAACTTATAAGCGGCAAAAGCGTGACGCGTCTGGGCAAACGCCACAAGGCCGAACCCGTGATCAAATCGCAGACTCCGCGTGGCGAAACCGTATATTGGGTTGGTGCCGCAGGCAATGCGCAAGACGCTGGTGAAGGCACTGACTTCTATGCCGTTGCCAATAACGGGGTTTCGTATACCCCCCTCCAAATTGACCTGACCAAATTCACCCAGCTTGACCCTATCAAGCAATGGCTTGAGCTTTAACTGCATGAACAAAGCGCCTTACAAAAAATCACTGGGCGGCATAGGCATGACCTCCCAACGCACCCGTGAGCGTATGCTGGCACGGTTGCGCGAACAGGGCATACGCGACGAAGTAACGTTACATGCCATCGGTGCCATTGCCCGCCACATTTTCGTGGATGAGGCACTCTCCTCTCGTGCTTATGAAGATGTGTCACTACCCATCGGTTTTGGGCAAACCATTTCGCAGCCATATATCGTGGCACGCATGACCGAGATTCTGAGAGCCGGTCATACCTTAGGTAAGGTGCTGGAAATTGGCACGGGGTGCGGTTACCAGACTGCAGTGCTGTCTAAAGTAGCCAAGGAAGTCTACTCGGTAGAACGTATCAGCCCCTTGCTCATGAAAGCACGCGGCCATCTGCGCGAGCTGCGTATGAGCAACATCAAACTCAAGCATGCAGACGGCACCATGGGCTTACCCGAAGTAGCCCCGTTTGATGGCATCATCGTGACTGCTGCTGCGAGCCATATCCCTGAAGATTTATTGCTGCAGCTAGCAGTTGGTGGCCGCATGGTGATCCCGGTGGGTACTGATGAGCAGATCCTGTATCTCATCGAACGTACTGAGACTGAATACATCAAAACCAAACTGGAAGCCGTTAAATTTGTACCTCTGCTAGGTGGAACCAATTGACTCGTTATTGCAGGCCATTACTTCCCAGTCTGATCGGACTCATTACTTTAATCCTAACTGGCTGTGCCAGTAACCAGCCGGCACCCGTCATTGAACGTGCGACTGCCAGCAAAAAGCCTGTGATCAGCAAATCCACAGCCAAGGCTTCCAGCACTGACAAGGACTGGCGCCCCGATTCGCATACTGTAAAAAAGGGAGACACCTTGTACAGTATTGGCCTGCAGTATGGCTATGACTACAAGGAAATCGCTCAGGCCAACGATATCGCCCCTCCCTATACCATCCATGTTGGACAGCAACTTAAAATCAAGGAGCTGAGTACAAAGGAAACCAAAGCAGTTGACGGCAAGGTAGCAACTGCCCCAGCCGAAAATGGTGTGGTTATCACACCGCTCAAAACCGATGTCATGGGCTCTAGCACTACCACACCAACAACTCAATCCGTGGTCAGCGAACCACCCTTGCTGTCAGAACCAAAGGCTATCAGAGAGCCATATAGTGAACAGGCGATGGTAGTCAAACCTGCACCGTCGGCCAGCAAACCGGTAACGACCGCGGTAAAACCTGTAGAGGCCGCCAAGCCTGCTGATAGCGCGAGTAAAACTGACCAACCAAAAATAGAGTCTGCTAATGGAAGTGACGACGCCATTGACTGGGCTTGGCCAACCTCTGGAAAGGTCATTACCACATTCAACGACAGCACCAATGCAAAAGGTATAGATATTGCCGGCACCAGCGGCCAGGCAATTACTGCCGCAGCGCCCGGCAAGGTGATTTATAGCGGATCCGACCTGCGCGGCTACGGTAAGCTTGTGATCATCAAACACAATAAAACTTATCTTTCCGTCTACGCGCATAATAGCCAGATACTAGTTAAAGAAGGTCAATCCGTCGGCAAGGGACAAAAAATTGCGGAGATGGGCGACACGGATGCTGACCGGGTTAAGTTGCATTTTGAGATTCGCCAGCAAGGAAAATCGATTGATCCGGGCAAGTTTCTTTCAAGCAACTAATCACCTCACCAAGCTAAGCAGGCATAGTTAACAGACGAGGATCATGCAATGGAAAAGTACGAGAAAAATAGAGATATCAAGCCAGATACACTATTAAAGACGATTACCTCTGTCGCTAGCGTTGCGCTTTTAATGGTGGGCATCATTGGTATTGCCGTAGAATTTTTTCGCGATGACGGCTGGCTCAGGCAACTATTGAGCAAGATGCTGGACTCCAATATGGGCCTGGCTTCTATCCCGGTTGTCATTTTAGGACTGTACTTGCTTAATCGCTGGGCCTCATCTGCCGCTGATGGCAAAGCCTCGACTCGCGGCAACCTGCCGCTTTACATCATGATGGCGATCGGTGCCTTTTTCTTGTTTCGCCTGATCACCACGGGTGACTTTTAACCACGCTAATTAAGTAGCCGCAGCCCCTGCTGCAAACTGCAGATTCTGCACACTACCCCATACCATCAAGGTACATACCATCAGGAATCCCCAGGCAATCACCCCTGCCATCAATACAGCACCAAACAGCAGCAGAGCGTGTCCTTTTTCTTTGATGCCAAATACAACGGGAATGCCGTAATAGATAAAACCGGCAGCTGCCATCATGGCTAAGGAAGTAATGCCAATATTTACCAGTATATCGGGGATAAATAGAAAAATGGGTGCCATCCATAATGGGGTAGGTGCTACTGCGGCAAGAATAAAAGCTTGCCTGTAAGTAGGATGAATCTCAGCGACTTCGGCAAGTTGTCTGACTACAGTTGCCATCACCGGCACGACAACCAGTTGCACCAGGAAAAACGCCACTGAAACAAAGATGAGTTTGTTGCTGGGGATTAAATGGATCAAATCAAACAACGCATCCCCATGCTGTTTACCGGAGAAGTAGATCATCAACGGTGGAATCAACGCAAAAGGAATCACGTGCAGCATGTAAAGTCTATGGATGGACGGCTGACTTTGCATCAAGCTTTCCCAGCCTTTGGTCGGGGTAAAGAACAACTGAACAAGGGTGATAGGTTTCATGCTCGTCTCCATGCTGCTTAGTTATTGATGGTGCTTTTTTACAAAGTATATCCCTATCCTAAAACTTTGTGCTACTAAATAAAATTTAAGCCTGAAGCACCAAGTGATGCGCTAATCCAGCCAATCCAAAAATCACAATCAGTGCAATTATATTGGCTTTGAAGCGTACCAGAGCAACTAAAGCGGCCGATGTCAGAACAGCTGGAATCCAGTCAAAATTGGCTTCCAATCCATGTGGCCAAAACACATGATAAGCAAAGAATACTGCCAGATTGAGAATCACCCCTACCACGGCAGCTGTGATTGCAGTGAGCGGCGCAGTAAACTTAAGATTGCCTTGAGTTGACTCGACGAATGGCCCTCCGACGAAAATAAATACGAATGAAGGCAGAAATGTAAAAAAAGTCACCACACACGCAGCCACCACTCCAGCAAGGAATAGACTGTCACTACCGAATAGGCTATGCGTCCAGCCACCGACAAAGCCAACAAAGGCTACCACCATAATCAACGGGCCTGGCGTCGTTTCCCCAAGTGCCAGTCCATCCATCATCTGGGTAGCGCTTAGCCAGCCATGTGTTTGCACTGCCCCTTGAAACACATAAGGTAATACTGCATAAGCACCACCGAAAGTCAGCAACGCTGCCTTTGAGAAAAACAGGGCCATTTGTGTAAGTACTGCTTGTGATCCATACAACATGGTCAACGTGAAAAAAGCTACTAGCCAAAGCATTAAGCCTGTAGTGGCAAGCAAAATCAGTCTTTTTATGCTAAATCTGGCATGAGGCGGCGTGGGTGTGTCGTCCCCGATGACTGCCTCATGAATAACCGGCCCAGAGGCATGATGCACTTGCTTCATGTTGAACTTGCCGGGCGCGAAGCGGTTACCCAGATATCCGATTAAAGCGGCCACTAAAATGACGTAAGGGAAAGATAGGTTGAATAATGCAATGGCAACGAAAGCGGCACTTGCAATCGTCCACAGCATGTAGTTCCTGAGTGCACGCGAGCCTATCCTGTAAGCCGCGAACAGCACGATAGCAACCACTGCTGGTTTGATGCCATATAGCACCCCAGCCACTTGCGGCAGCTGGCCGAAAACGAGATATATCCAGGCCAGTCCGATCATGATGAGCAGGGATGGCAAGACGAATAAACTGCCGGCAATCATGCCACCCCAGGTGCGATGCATAAGCCAGCCAATATACGTTGCCAGCTGCTGTGCCTCAGGCCCAGGCAATAACATGCAATAGTTAAGCGCATGTAAAAAACGCTTTTCAGATATCCAGCGTTTTTTTTCTACCAGATCTTCGTGCATGATGGCGATTTGTCCCGCCGGCCCCCCAAAACTGATGAAGCCGAGCTTGAGCCAGTACCAGGCTGCCTCCGACAAGCTGGGAGTGTGAGGTTTGTTCATGTTAAGCAGCGTTTCAGCGTAATTGTAATCAGGCATACTATAACCTCAAATCCTGATGAAATTGTACGTAGCCCCCTGCATCGAATATCATATAGGCCTTGGTTAAAAGTTGTGATTAGAGAGAACTACGTGTCAAATTTTATTGTTGCTGCCTTATACAAGTTCGCCAAGCTGCCTGACTATAAGGAACTGCAGCCGGGTTTGCTTGATTTTTGCCTGACGCAGGATATCAAAGGCACCCTGCTATTGGCTGAAGAAGGTATCAACGGTACTGTTGCGGGAAGTCGCCAGGGCATTGATGCGCTGATCAGTTACCTGAAATCTGATCCGCGCCTTGCCGACCTTGAGCATAAGGAGTCCTATGCCGAGGAAGCTCCGTTCTACCGCATGAAGGTGCGCCTGAAGAAAGAAATAGTCACCCTGGGTGTACCGGGCATAGACCCTAACTATAAGGTGGGGACGTATGTTGCACCGGAAGACTGGAACGCACTGATTTCAGATCCTGATGTAGTGCTTATCGATACGCGCAATGACTACGAGTACGACATAGGGACCTTCAAAGGTGCACTGGATCCGCACACCACGACATTCCGCGAATTTCCTGAATATGTCGCCAACAATCTCGACCCTGCAAAACATAAAAAAGTCGCCATGTTTTGCACTGGCGGCATACGCTGCGAGAAGGCCAGCGCATTCATGATGGAGCAAGGTTTTGAAGAGGTGTATCACTTGCAGGGCGGCATCCTCAAATATCTTGAAAATGTGCCCGAAGAAGAAAGCCTGTGGCAAGGTGAATGCTTTGTATTTGACCAGCGCGTAGCCGTGCGCCACGGCCTGGAGGTTGGTGACTATGATCAATGCCACGCCTGCCGCCACCCTTTATCCCCTGAAGAAATGCAATCGGCCCAATATATTGCCGGAATTTCCTGTCCCCATTGCTACGACAAGCTCTCAGAGGAAAAGCGTGCCAGCGTGACCGAGCGCCAGAAACAAATGGCTTTAGCCAAATTGCGTGGCGAAGCCCATTTAGGGAAAATGCTGAAAAAATAAAACCCTTATTGATTTGGCGCTCTCAGCTTTAATAACCCCCAATTAATTACCAGTTGCCTAATCGTTAATTAAATCTAACCATTGACATTATTTCTATATTTATGGAAATATAGAAATATGGAAACCAAAACTGCAGTCACCCTGCTCGCCTCCCTTGCTCAAGATGCCCGTCTGGAGGTGTTTCGACTTCTGGTACAGACGGGAATTGAGGGTCTGGCAGCAGGCGCCCTATCCGAACGTCTAGGCATCCCTACCAGCACCCTGTCATTCCACCTGAAAGAGCTCAGCCATGCCGGCCTGGTTAGCTCACGCAAGGCGGGCCGCTTTATTTATTACTCAGCCGACTTCAGCACAATGAACAACCTGCTGGCTTACCTCACGGAAAATTGCTGTGGCGGGCAAAGCTCATGCATCCCTCTCGCGGTTTGCAATCAATCACAAAGCAAGGAGATATCATGAAGCGCATGCATATGCACATCTCAGTAGATGACTTAGCGAGGAGTATCAGTTTTTACACCACACTATTCGGCACTGCACCGTCAGTAGAAAAAACTGACTACGCCAAATGGATGCTGGATGATCCGCTGGTCAACTTTGCCATTAGCCAACGCGGTACTAAAGCCGGTCTTGATCATATTGGCATCCAGGTGGAGAGTGAGGAAGAGCTCGCGACAATAAAAGAGCGATTGGAGCAGGCCGATATAGACATGCTTACGCAGGCTGGCACCACCTGCTGTTATGCAAAATCCGACAAACATTGGGTGCAGGATCCCTCCGGCATTGCCTGGGAAACCTACCATACCCTGGAAAATGCTCCCACATTCAATGTGCAGACTGCCCATGATGCTACAGCCACCTGCTGCGCCCCAGCAGCACAAAAAGTGCAGTTTACCGCCCGCCTGACAAAGTAATCACGATGACGATGCAGATTTTGGCTGAAGATGCCCAACAAAAAACCAGCAACCAGAAGATGGGTAGCTTTGAGCGCAACCTCACATGGTGGGTGATGTTGTGCATCATTATTGGGATACTGGCAGGCCAACTGGCCCCAGCGCTATTCCAAAATATCAGCCGCCTCAAGATTGCAGAGGTTAATCTGCCGGTTGCTTTCCTGATCTGGCTGATGATTATCCCGATGCTGTTAAAAATCGATATACGCGCATTGGGTGAAGTATTTTCCCATGCCAAAGGGATAGGGGTGACACTCTTCATCAACTGGCTGGTCAAGCCATTTTCCATGGCATTGCTGGCTTGGATATTCATCCGGACACTGTTCTCTGGCTGGCTTCCCGCAGAGCAGGTAGATAGCTACATCGCAGGCCTGATTCTTCTCGCTGCTGCACCTTGCACTGCCATGGTCTTTGTCTGGAGCAATTTGTGCGGGGGTGACCCGAAATTCACCCTGTCGCAGGTGGCCATCAACGATGCCATCATGCTGGTAGCGTTTGCGCCCATTGTGGCCTTACTGCTTGGGCTATCTAGCATCGTAGTGCCATGGAGCACCCTGCTGATTTCCGTTGCCCTATTTATTGTCGTGCCCGTCATCATCAGCCAGCTGTGGCGACATGCCTTACTTAAAAGCCGTAGCGAAAATAAACTGGGGGAAACACTGAAGCAACTCCAACCACTTTCCCTAGGCTCTCTGCTGCTGACGCTGGTGCTACTCTTCGCCTTCCAGGGTAAGCAAATTCTGGCAAATCCACTTGTCATCGCACTGCTGGCAGTGCCTATACTGATACAAGTCTACTTCAACTCAATGCTGGCGTACTGGCTCAACAAAAAACTCAAAGTGGCGCACTGCGTAGCCGGCCCATCTGCACTCATAGGTGCTTCCAACTTCTTTGAGCTGGCAGTGGCAACCGCAATCGCCCTGTTTGGCTTCGACTCCGGTGCGGCCTTGGCTACCGTTGTGGGCGTACTGATAGAAGTACCCGTGATGCTCTCTGTGGTTGCAATTGTGAATAGAAGCCGCGGCTGGTATGAAGAGTCCTGAACTTAATCAGTAGTGGGGAACAGCCAGCTGCTTTAAAAAAACAAAAGCCATCAATTGTGATGGCTTTTGTTTACTTTATTACTGGCGGAGAGGGAGGGATTCGAACCCTCGATAGAGATAACCCTATGCCACCTTTCCAGGGTGGTGACTTAAACCGCTCATCCACCTCTCCGGATAACCATTTTCAGGTTGGAGGCGGATTATATCTTAAACCGCACGCCTTACCAAATCCAAAACATGCTCCATCAGCGCTTTCCTCTCAACAGATACGCCTTGACCTCGCCCTTGCCTTTGACAGCAATCAGACCCCTGTCCTCAAAGTTGTAATGGTCCTGCAGCAGCCGGTAAGTGGACTCAGTCACTTGAATTTCGCCTGGCAGGCCATACTGCTCCATCCTGCTTGCCAGGTTAACGGCGTCACCCCAGAGATCATAGCTGAACTTGGTCGTCCCAATCACCCCGGCAATCACCGGTCCGCTGTTGATACCTATGCGCATCGAAATGTTTTTGCCGACATGGCTTGAAACATCCGTCAGCACTTGCCGGATTTCCAGTGCCATTTCGGCAACCGCCGCGGCATGATCCGCGCGGACGCCTGGGACACCGCCGACCACCATATAGGAGTCCCCTATTGTCTTGATTTTCTCAAGGCCGTACTTCTCAGCCAGTTCATCGAACTTCGAGAATACCTGGTTCAGCAAATTCACCAGATCTGTAGGTGCCATCCCTTCCGTAATACCGGTAAAGTCGACCAGGTCAGCGAACATGATAGTGGCAGACGAGTAGCTATCAGCTATTTTAGAGTCATCCACCTTCAGTCTTTCAACGATAGACTTGGGGAATATATTTAACAGCAGTTTTTCAGAGCGACCCTGCTCAGCCTCTAACTCCTCCAGTACCCGTGCTTTTTGTGCCTGGAAATAACGCATGACCGCATACAGAATGCTGGCAACCCCGATCAAATTCATCAGGAAAAATATCTCTTTAATATGCGGGGGAATCTTTAAGGCACTGCCTGCAAAAACCGAATTTAACTGCCAGGAGACCGCTGCCAGCGCCAGAAACAAACCGAACCATGGCGACGATTGGCGGGCACCAAGTATCATCAGCGCGCCGACCGGGGACAATATAGCCCAAATCGCCAAGCCGCTTGATGCCTCAAACCCACCGACTACCCACTGCATAAAAAACGGCATGACCAGCAACATCATGAGCTGGGTAAAGATGAAATACTCAAAACGCTTCAGGCGGTAAAAAATCAGCAGGCTGGTATAGGAAATAATAAGGTAAAAATATGGCACGGCTGCCATCAGGGCATAACCATCGCCCAGACTAGACAGGATGTATATCCAGAAAAAACAGATGAGTGTTTCAGTTAATACCAGAAAATAAAGAATACTTTGGCCAATGATATCGGCATGCGGATCAGCCGTTGCAGAGATGACTCTCTTAGAAATCGTGCTGAGTAAAATTGATAATCTGGATAGTGCTTTCATTGCATACGTCGCATCTTTTATATTTTTGTAGGCTACTTTGGTGTTCTAGGACATTTGTCACTATATCGCATGGAACAGCTCATAGCTACTGAGCAAGCGACTGGAAAGTAAGTTTTACACTTGTTATGGGGCAATACAACCTCTGCAAAATAATATATTGAATAACTGAGCGGCGTAATTTGATGTAAAATCATGTTTGGCGGGCCTCCCCGCATTGCAAAATAGCCAACCTGGTCAGGTCCGGAAGGAAGCAGCCACAACTGTTGAAGCAAGTGCCGGGGGTTTGGCTCGCCTCTCCCGCTCTTCTCAAGTACACATTTTTCTCAATATTGGGTCTTCTGCGATTCATTCTGCACCTCCCTGTGTTTTGGACTAAATGTGCGTTTTGGGCTAAAGTAAAACCCTTAATTTTATTGAGTCGCATATTTCATGAGCTATCAGGTTCTTGCCCGCAAATGGCGCCCCAAGTCGTTTGAAACACTTGTCGGTCAAGAGCATGTAGTCCGCGCACTTACCAACGCCTTAGAGCAACAGCGTCTGCATCACGCCTACCTGTTCACGGGCACTCGCGGTGTAGGCAAGACCACCATTGCTCGCATTATGGCGAAATCCCTCAACTGTGAAACCGGCATTACCGCACAACCTTGCGGCGTATGCTCCGCTTGTGTGGATATCGACAAGGGTCGATTCATAGACATGATAGAGGTAGATGCGGCCTCCAATACCCAAGTCGACAATATGCGCGATTTGCTGGATAACGCGCAGTACGCCCCTACCGTTGGGCGCTTCAAGGTGTATATCATCGACGAAGTACATATGCTTACGCGTAACTCGTTCAACGCCATGCTCAAGACGCTGGAAGAACCGCCAGCACACGTAAAATTTATCCTGGCCACTACCGATCCCCAAAAAATGCCTGTAACTGTGCTTTCGCGCTGCCTGCAATTTAATCTGCGGCAAATGAGCAGCACCTCGATTACGGAACATTTACAGGAAATCCTTAAAGCAGAAAATATCCCGTGCGAGGCTGTCGCCTTGCAACTGATTGCACGCGCTGCCGCAGGCAGTATGCGCGATGCCCTGTCGCTGCTGGATCAGGCCATTGCTTATGGCGGTAACGCCGTACATGAAAAAGAAGTCCGCGCCATGCTGGGCGCAGTCGATCAAAGCTACTTGTTTGAGTTGCTGAACGCCCTGACCAACCAAGATGGTGCGGCGCTGATAGCGCAGGCCAAAGTGATGGAACAACGTAGCCTGTCGTTTGATACCGCATTGAATGACTTGGCAAACCTGTTGCAACAAATTGCCGTAGCGCAAAGCGTGCCCGACAGTGTAGCTAATGACCTGCCAGAACGCGCTGCACTCATGGCGCTGGTGCAGAAATTAAGTGCTGAAGAAGTGCAACTGTATTACCAGATTGCGTTGTTGGGCCGCCGAGATCTGGGCCTGGCACCTGATGAGTTTGCTGGCTTCACCATGAGCCTGCTGCGCATGCTGGCCTTCAGGCCAAATGACGGTAGCCCGAACAAGGCGAACATGCCGACAAAACAGCCTGCACAAGCCATGCCGGCAAGCATCAGCTCTGCAGCGCCCAAAATTGCCGAAAGCAAGCCCGCCGTTGCGGAACCCACTGCGGCAATGCCAGAACCCATATCGATCGCGCATGCAACGGTTGCCGAACCTGCCGCTATCAACCACGAGCCTATTAGCTTCAATGGAAACTGGCGTGGCCTGGTAGACCAGCTCAAGCTGGGGCTGGCACGCGCCCTTGCACAAAATTGCGAGCTTGCACGCTTTGATGAGAACCACATTTACCTCACAGTCTCAGAAGCGCAAAAACACTTGCTGGACCCGAATTACCAGGAAAAACTGCGCTCAGCCATTCAGCAGCATTTTGATCGAAAAATACAACTGAGCTTTGAGGTTGGCGGCAGCGGCAACACACCGGCCCAGCAGATCAGTCAGGAAAAGGCTGCCATACAGTCACAGGCTGTCACTGCTATCCAGGAGGATGACTTTGTGCAGGCTCTGGTGAAGGATTTTGGCGCCCAGATTATCCCCTCCAGCATTAAACCTATTCAGTAATACCTACACTCAAAAACATTACCTACAGGAGAGCAAGATCATGATGAAAGGCGGCATGGGTAACCTGATGAAACAGGCCCAGCAGATGCAGGAAAATATGAAGCGTGCCCAGGAAGAGCTGGCCAATGTCGACGTCGAAGGCGTGGCAAGTAATGGCCTGGTGAAAATAGTGATGTCGTGTCGCAACGAAGTAAAGCGCGTCAGCATCGACGACAGCGCAATGGATGACAAGGAAACGCTTGAAGACCTGATAGTCATCGCCATGAAAGACGCCGTACAAAAAGCAGAGGCCACCTCGGCAGCGCGTATGGGCAGTTTTATGCCTGCCGGCATGAAGCTGCCATTCTAAACTGAATGCGCAATCCCCCAGCTCTAGAACAACTGGTAGAAGCCTTGCGCTGCCTGCCAGGTGTAGGCCCGAAATCGGCATTACGCATGGCATACCATCTGCTGCAGCGTGACCGCAAAGGAGCGAATACACTGGCATTATCGCTGGATAATGCATTGCAGGTAGTCGGTCATTGCCAGCTATGTAACACCTTCAGTGAGCAGCCTGTATGCCCGCTTTGCGCCTCTGGTAACCGCGATGGCTCTTTGCTGTGCGTAGTCGAAATGCCTACCGACCTGATGATGCTGGAGCAGACCCATGCATTTCAGGGTATGTACTTCGTGCTGATGGGCAGGCTCTCCCCGCTGGATGGCGTTGGCCCCAAAGAGATACATCTGGATAAGCTGCTGAAGCGGGCTCAGGATGGCGTAGTGAAGGAAGTGATACTGGCGACCAACTACACGGTCGAAGGTGAAGCAACTGCGCATTATGTCAGCGAATTATTGCGCGCGCGCGGCTTGCAGGTTAGTCGAATTGCCCGCGGGCTGCCTATGGGCGGCGAGATTGAGCATGTTGATAGCGGCACCCTCGCCCAAGCCATGATGGAACGCCGGAGTGTCAGCTAATTCAAACCTGTCGTCCCGCAAAAGACAATGGGCCTGCCGCCTTGGCTGGCATCACTGGACTGTCGAAACCCGCGGCATTCAAGTCAAGGGAACCGTTTACCCAGTGCGTTTCAGAACCTGCAGCCGTTGCGGACTGGCGCAAAGAGAAATCTTTAATGAGAATGATCAGTCAGCAAGCTGGGTAGAGGAGCAGCCCTAATACCAACCCCATACACATCGCCACAGAAAAACCTGGAACAATAAAAAAGCCCGCGCAACTTACGTTCGCGGGCTTTTTTGTTTTGTGCGTTTAGCGCACAAATGCACATTAGATATGCTTAATGCTTAACTGTGTTTGTAGTGCTTACGCAGTGGCTTAACCACTTCCCAATTGGTTTTCAGGCCTTTAGGGAACACCACGAAATCACCAGCAACAATCACTACCTTCTCGCCGCCTTGTGGTGTTACATGAATTTCACCTTCCAGCACATAAGCACTTTCGGTCATGCCGAAATCCAATGGAAACTTGGAAACTTCTTTTTCCCAGATAGACCAGGTGGAAACGCCCAATTGCTTTAACTTTTCTTCAGACGGGTTATGTTCTACGGTGATTTGGCTCATTGCTTGATCCTTAATTGATGGTTTTAAACTGTAACTTGCATGTAAGCGGTTGATTTTCAGCCGCTTAGAGAATTTGGCGGAAGCGGTGAGATTCGAACTCACGAAGGGCTCGCACCCTCGCTAGTTTTCAAGACTAGTGCCTTCAACCACTCGGCCACACTTCCATTGTTTAATACAAACTGCACATCTCGTACATTGTGAGTTTTTGTGCCTTTCGCGTTGATGTTGCAGATTTATCTGCCTACATCAACGGTGATGACCTTTACGGTCACAACCACTTCGGCCACACTTCCAAGGGCGGCATTCTAACACAACATTTCAGTCATCCGCTATTTCCATGTCAGGAAAAAGCACATCCGTATAGCCAAATTGCGTAAGGTCTTGAATTCTCATGGGATACAAAATACCGTCCAAGTGATCACATTCGTGCTGAACCACTCTCGCATGAAAACCACTCACCATGCGGTCTATAGGCTTACCAAACTGGTCAAAACCGGTATAGTGCAAGCGCGTATAACGCGGCACCACGCCACGCATGCCAGGCACCGACAGGCAACCTTCCCAGCCGTCCTCCATGCCATCGCCCAGTGGCTGGAGCACAGGGTTAATCAGCACGGTATAAGGTACTTGCTCAGCATCAGGATAGCGCGGGTTCTCCCCCACACCAAAAATCACCACGCGTCGACTTACACCGATTTGCGGCGCAGCGATACCTGCGCCATTCATATGGCGCATGGTGTCTTCCATATCCTGAATCAACGCATGTAGTTCGGGAGTATCAAACTTCTCTATTGGCGTAGCCACCTGTAGCAAAACAGGTTCGCCCATACGTAAGACCGGCCTAATTGCCATGCAATATCACCACCTTTTCTAACATATCACGTACACGCTGCATGGTTGTGTTCAGCACCGTGCCGATTTCATCATAACTGATGCCATGCAGGCTATTGCCGCGCCCTGCCGCATGATTGGCTACCGGGCAAAGTGCCGTATAGCTGATCCCCAGCTCGCGCGCCAATGCCGCTTCCGGCATCCCTGTCATTCCGACCATATCTGCGCCATCTCGTTCCAGGCGATTTATTTCCGCGGCCGTTTCCAGCCTTGGGCCCTGCACCGCAGCATAAACCCCACCATCGTGCAACGCCTCACCAACTTCGCTAGCAGCCTGCAAACATAAGGCTCGCAGTTTCGGGCAATAGGGTTCGGTGAAATCGATATGCTTCACCGGTTGTATTGAATCTTTGTTTTCACCATCAAAATAGGTGTTCTTGCGACCATAGGTGTAATCGACTATCTGATCCGGCAAAGCCACTTTACCGGGCCCCAGGTCCTTATGTATGCCGCCCACTGTGGCGACAGCAACAATATTACGCACGCCTTCTGAATGCAGCGCCCATAGATTGGCGCGGTAATTGATATTATGCGGCGGTATGGTATGTCCGTTGCCATGTCTGGGCAGAAAAACCACCACCTTACCGCCCACTTCGCCAATCGTCAGTGGCCCTGAAGGTTCGCCATAGGGGGTGCGTATGATCTGGCGCCTGATAATCTGCAAATTTGCAAATTGTGTTAAACCCGTGCCACCAATAATGCCTAACATAGTTTCCCCAGCATTACATTTCCTTAAATTTATAATAGCGAAATTGTAACGCAAAACGGCCAGGCTTTCGGCGAGCGCTTTGCACTTAGCGGGCCTGATGCATTTTATGGCATACTTGAGCCTCATGAATACAACCTCAAACCAAGCTGTGACGCGGGCAAGTCTTGACCATGCGCAATCCCATTATGAAAATTTCCCGGTTGCTTCCATCATGCTGCCGAAACGATTGCGCGAGCCTATTGGTCTGATCTACTCTTTTGCCCGCCAGGCCGATGACTTTGCCGACGAGGGGGACCTGACATCGGATCAGCGCTTGGCGCTGCTTGATGGCTTCCGGCAGGAACTAGACCTCATCCGCGCCAACCAAGCTCCGAAAACTGAGTTCTTCATTACCCTGCAGGCCATGATCGCCGAGCGACAATTACCGCTGGAGCCCTTTTATGACTTGCTGGATGCTTTCAGCCAGGATGTGGTCAAGGCACGTTATGAAAACTTTGGCGAGGTGATTGATTATTGCAGACGCTCCGCCAATCCAGTGGGTCGGCTGTTACTGCATTTGTACGGCAAGGCCACGCCACATAATATCGGCCTGTCGGACGCAATCTGCTCATCATTGCAAATCATCAATTTTCTGCAGGATGTGGCCATTGATTACCGCAAGAACCGCATTTATTTTCCACTGGATGAAATGCGCAAATACAAAATCGAAGAGCAGCAGATCGCCAGCGGCGATGCGACAGGAACATGGGGTCTGTTCATGGAGTTCAACATCCACAGGGCACGGCGTTTACTGCAATCCGGCGCACCGCTCGGCTTGGTACTTAAGGGCCGCATTGGCATTGAAATGCGCACCATTATTGCCGGCGGGGAATGCATCCTGAAAAAACTTCACAAGTCGCGCGGTGACATGTTCAACCAGCGTCCTGTCTTGAAAAAGTCAGATTGGGCCTATATGCTTTATCGTGCCTTGGTCGCCAAGTAAATCTGATTTTTACCACCCGCTTTCAAATCAAAGTAAACCATGACGCCACAACAATATTGCCAAGAAAAAGCCGCTGCCAGTGGTTCCAGTTTTTATTACAGCTTCCTGTTTTTGCCCAAGCCACGGCGTGAGGCCATCACTGCCCTGTATGCCTTCTGCCGTGAGGTCGATGATATTGCCGATGAATGCCATGAGCTGGATATTGCCCGCACCAAGCTTGCCTGGTGGCGTGCCGAGATCAGCAACCTTTACCAGGGCAATCCGCAACACCCTGTGACCAAGGCGCTGGCTGCGCCAGTACAAGCTTACAACTTGAGTGAAGAGCACTTCCTTGAGATTATTGATGGCATGGAGATGGATCTGGACCAGAACCGCTACCTGGATTTCAAGCAGCTACAGCTTTATTGTTATCGCGTGGCCAGTGTGGTGGGCATCTTGTCCGTGTCCATCTTCGGCTTCGCCAATCGCAACACCCTCAAATATGCGCATGACCTTGGCCTAGCCTTCCAGCTGACCAATATCATCCGTGATATCGGCGAAGATGCACGCCGCGACCGTATCTATTTGCCGCTGGATGAGCTGGAAAAATTTGGCGTCACCGAAACCGATATCATCCATGGCCACGAATCGGAAAAAGTACAACAGCTACTGGATTTCCAGATCGAACGTGCGGAGACCTATTATGACCGTGCACTCAGCGAGCTACCGGCGGAAGACCGCAAATCGCAGCGCACCGGACTTATCATGGCAGCCATCTACCGCACACTGCTGCGCGAAATCAAGGCTGATGGTGCGCAAAAGGTGCTGAATACGCGCACTTCGCTCACTCCCATAAGAAAACTCTGGCTGGCATGGACAACATGGGTGCGCAACTAAAAACGCATGTTGCAGTCATCGGTGGTGGTTGTGCTGGGCTGGCTGCCGCTGCTGCACTGGTTGAACAAGGCATAGCGGTTACGCTGTTTGAAGCTAGTCCACAACTCGGTGGACGTGCACGCTCGGTGAGCTGGAAAGGCTTGCAGCTGGATAACGGCCAGCATATCCTGCTCGGGGCCTATAGTGCGACCTTGCGACTACTCAGGCTCGCAGGGGTAGATGAGCGTGCAGCTTTACTGCGCTTGCCGCTGCAGCTTTCCATGCATGGGGAATTTGAACTTACTGCCTGCCGCTGGCTGCCAGCACCTCTGCATATCCTGGCTGGCCTGCTTATGGCTAAAGGTCTGTCATGGTCTGAACGCATTGCTGCAATCCGCTTTATGGCATGGCTACGCCTCATCAATTTCAGGCTGCCCCAGGATCAACCACTGTCCCTGCTGCTTGCGCGCAAAACCCAACCGGCAAGACTGATTAGCCTGCTATGGGAACCCTTATGCCTGGCCGCCCTTAATACACCGCTACCAACGGCCAGTGCTCAGATATTCCTGAATGTACTTCGCGACAGCTTTGCCCAAGCTAAAACTGACAGCGATATGCTGCTGCCACGGCAAGACCTTTCTACCTTACTGGCAGAGCCGCTGGCTAACTATATACAACAAAAAGGTAGCAGCATTCACAGGCACATGGCGGTGACAAATCTGCAGCAATCAGACACTGGCTTCCACTTAGAAACTGAAAACGGAATCACAGAGTTCAGCCATGTGATAGTGGCGGTCTCCCCTTTCCGTCTGGCTAGCATTTGTAGCCAGCTGCCAGCTCTATCAGAGCAGACCGGCATGACAGAAAAGCTGGACTATCAACCTATTTACACCGTCTACCTGCAATATCCAGCGCAGGTTAAACTCGACTTAGCCATGACAGGATTGACCGGTGGCCTGGGTCAATGGGTCTTCGACCGAGGTGCGTTATACGACCAGCCCGGCCTGTTGGCAGTAGTCATCAGTGCAGAGGGTGCGCACCAGCAACTCACTCAGGAAGCACTGGCGATTGAAGTGGGCAAGGAACTTTCAGATCAATTCCCCCACTTACCTCAACCGCTATGGCATAAAGTCATCGCCGAAAAACGCGCTACCTTTTCCTGCAAGGCTAGCCTTGCCCGGCCGAACCAGACCACCGCCATAAAAAACCTGTACCTGGCGGGAGACTACACCGCGGGAGATTACCCCGCCACCATTGAGGGCGCGGTGCGTAGCGGCGTACAATGCGCCAACGCCATTGCAAACCAGCTTTGATAGCCGCTCTGTTATATGTTTAACCACTTAATGAAAGTAAAACAATGCCTGCAAACGTAAGCGATTTCCTCATCCACTGGGCCATCATGAGCCTGTCTTTATGGGTGGCCAGCTACCTGTTCAGTGGCCTGAAGTTTGAGTCCAGATCCTCACTGCTGGTATCAGCGCTGGTACTGGGTTTCGTCAATGCTGTGCTGCGTCCGGTGCTGTTTTTCCTGACGCTCCCCATTACGCTACTGACCTTGGGCTTTTTCGCCCTGGCACTAAACGCACTGATGATTATGCTAGTCGCCAAGCTGGTCAAAGGCTTCAAGCTTTCCGGCTTCTGGACCGCTTTTTTCGTCAGCATTTTTATCGCCGTCTTCAGCTTCTTCATTGAGTTGTTCCTGCCTAGTCAAGGCGTGGCCATCATTCAGAATACAGCGAATACCATTTCCATCTAATCAGCCTCAAAGAAGCAATCATGAAGAACTACAAGGCACCACCGCAACACCTCAAAGACCGTGTCATTCTTGTCACCGGTGCAGGCCAGGGTATCGGCAGGAGTGCCGCCCTGGCATTTGCCGCCCAAGGTGCAACTGTCATATTAGTGGGACGCAAGGTTGAAAAGCTGGAAGCGGTCTACGATGAAGTTCTAGCTTTGGCTTACCCTGAACCGCTGATATTTCTGCTGGATCTGGAGAAGGCCACCGAGGGTGATATGAATGCCATGGCGGAAGGCATTTATAAGCAGCTGGGACGCCTGGATGGAATTGTGCACAACGCTACTCACTTCGACAATCTGAGCCCTCTGCAAATCCAAACAACAGAGCAGTTTGAGCGCATGCTGCGCGTGAATGTCACCGCCCCATTTGCCCTCACCAAAGCCTGCATGCCATTGCTGGAGCGGGCCGAAGATGCCTCTATCGTATTTACCTCAACCAGTGCAGCGCAAGCTCCTGCGGCTTATTGGGGTGCACATGCCGTCAGCAAAGCCGCTGGCGACCACCTGGTCAAGAGCTGGGCACTGGAATTGGAAAAGTCGCCACATATCCGCATCAATAGCGTTGTTCCCGGCCCGGTACAAAGCCCACAACGTAAGAAGACCCACCCTGGTGAGGTACATGCCAATCTGCCGGAGATTGCCAGCATCCTGCCCACTTACTTGTACTTAATGGGCGCTGACAGCAAGCACGTGAGTGGCGCGATACTGGATGGTAAAACTTGCGATGTGTTGCCGGGTGCAACCAGTTAATCGGTAAATCGACGGCTTAGCGCTTGCGGCGTTGGGTAACGCTGCCAATGCGCAGGAATATTGCCGATAGTAGTATCCAGATATCCCCAGGTCACCAGCGCAAACTCAAGCGCATTGTCATCCGCAGCAACCCCATCCTCATACCTGTCACCAATATAAATCGCGGATGAGGCTGCAATGCCCTCGTCTGCCAGAATGCGCGTAATCATCTGCTTTTTATTGGCCACGGCAGGGCTGTAGTAATCTAGCGCGAACACTTTCGGAAAGTATTTCTGCCACCTCAGGTGCTGCATGATCTTCAAGGTTGGATAAAGCCGCTTGTTAGTCGCGATATACAACTTGGCATCTGTGGCTGCTATGGTTTCGAGCATATCAACCACATCCGGGAACACATTAGCCTGTTTGCATCCCTCATCATCATAGTGCGCCTTGAATGCCTGAGCCAAAGCCTGCAACGTCTGCTGATCCTGTGTGCCAGAGATAATGGCCAGCGTCTGCATCAGCGGCGGACCTATCAGTTCCGGCGAAAAAGCACATTGCGGCTCCAGCCCCAGCGAGTCAAAAGCCTGTTTAAAACTTGCCAATATGCTGCCGGACGAGTCAATCAGCGTGCCATCAAGATCGAAAATGACATGGGATACCATGGATTACAGTTCGCGAACTTTGCTGAGCGCCTGCTCCAGGCGCTCAACCGCAAATACCTGCATGCCTTTGATGGCCTGCTTGGGGGCATTAGCCTTGGGCACGATAGCGTGGGTAAAGCCCAGCTTTGCTGCTTCCTTTAAACGCTCTTGTCCACGCTGAACCGGTCGCACTTCTCCAGCCAGACCAACCTCACCAAATACAATAAGTTTATTATTTAATGCTTTGTTTTTTAATGAAGATACTATTGCCAGCAATACCGCCAAATCCACTGCAGGCTCACTAATTTTCACGCCGCCCACCGCATTCACAAACACATCCTGATCAAAGCAGGCGATACCGGCATGACGGTGCAAAACCGCCAGCAACATGGCTAGGCGATTCTGCTCCAGCCCCACGCAGAGGCGTTTAGGGTTGGGCGCATGCGCCTCATCCACCAGCGCCTGCACTTCCACCAGTAAAGGTCGCGTACCCTCCTGCGTCACCGTGATGCAGGAGCCGGGCACCTCTTCCGCATGGTGCGATAAAAACAGGGCTGACGGGTTGCCGACTTCACGCAGCCCTTTTTCCGTCATGGCAAACACACCCAGCTCATTGACTGCGCCAAAACGATTCTTGAATGCGCGTATCAGGCGGAAACTGGAATTGGGGTCGCCTTCAAAATAAAGCACCGTATCCACGATATGCTCAAGCACACGCGGGCCTGCCAGCGAGCCCTCTTTAGTGACATGACCAACCAGTATCACGCTGATGCCCAACTGCTTGGCAGCCCGCGTCAGCTGTGCCGAGCACTCCCGCACCTGCGCCACCGAACCTGGGGCAGATTGCAGGGCTTCGGAGTAGACCGTTTGTATGGAGTCGATCACCGCCACATCCGGCTTATGCGTCTGTAAAGTGGAAATGATTTTTTCCAGGTTAATCTCGGCCAGCAAAGCCAGTGGCGAGGCATCAAGTCCCAGCCGTCGCGCACGCATGGCAATTTGCTGGGCGGATTCTTCGCCGCTGATATAGAGCGTCTTACTACGGTTGCCAAGGTGGCATAAGGTCTGCAACAGCAATGTGGATTTGCCGATGCCGGGATCACCGCCTATCAGCACTACCCCACCAGGCACTAAGCCGCCGCCCAACACACGATCGAATTCGGCAATACCAGTGGCCTGACGTGGCACCTCCGCTGCCTCAACGTCTTTGAGGTTCTGGATGACACTGGCTTGCGCCAATGGTGCAAAGCGATTGGCGCCAGGAGCTTCGGCGATTGTTTCCACCAGGGTGTTCCAGGCAAAACAGCTAGGGCATTGCCCTTGCCATTTGGGCGACTGGCCACCGCATTCTGTGCAGGTATAAATCGTTTTGGCTTTGGCCATTATTCAACCACCTTGAAAGGAACTCTGGGCGCTACTGCGCACAAAAGCTCATAACCGACCGTACCTGAAGCATCGGCAACCGCATCCACAGGCACCTGCGTGCCCCATAACTCAACCGGGCTGCCGATATTGGCTTCGGGAATATTTGTGATGTCGGCAAACAGCATGTCCATGGAAACTCGCCCCAAGGTTTTAGTCAGTTTGCCAGCCACCGCTATAGGCGCGCCGCGCTGATCTTCATCAGCAGAAAATTGGCCCGCGTGCCGCGGATAGCCATCGGCATAACCGCAGGCGACGATACCCACGCGCGTTGTATGCGTCGCAGTAAAGCGCTTGCCATAACCCACACTTTCACCCGGCTGCAAGGTCTGCACGGCGATGATTTCGCTGGTAAGCTGCATGACAGGCTTCAGACCAAGACTTGCGGCAGTTTGTCCTGCCATTGGTGTAGCGCCATATAAGATGATGCCAGGGCGCACCCAGTCACTATGACTCTCGGGGTAACGCAACAACGCAGCAGAGTTGGCAAGAGATGACGGATAGCCCAAGCCTTGCGTAGCTTGCTTAAACAAAGTGAGCGGAGCTGTGATGCCCTCATCTTCGTCTGCCGTGGCAAAGTGCGTCATCATGGTGATATTGGCCACATTCTGGCTTTGTTGCAGCCGCGCCATTGCTGAAGGGTAGGCCTGTGGCGTAAATCCCAGGCGGTTCATGCCGGTATTCATTTTGACAAACACGGACAATGGCTGTGTTAGGTTTTCTTGTTCCAGCATGCTGATTTGTTGCTCGCAATGTATCACTGGGCTGATTTTAAGTTGTGAGACTATTGCCAGCTCGCTGGCAGAAAAAACACCTTCCAGCAGCAAAATGGTTTGCTGGTAGCCGGCATCGCGCAACGCCACCGCCTCGCTTAGCCCCAGCACGGCAAAGCCGTGTGCTTCATGCAGGCCAGCGGCCACCCGCAGCACGCCATGGCCATAGCCGTTGGCCTTGATTACTGCCATGACTTTGGAGTGCGGCGCAGCAGATTGCGCCACGTGCAGATTATGCCGGAGGGCATCAAGATGGATGGTGGCGAGTATGGGGCGCATAGAATTTAATTGAGTGAAGTGAAGTCAGTGCAAGGCTAAAGCTTAATACGCATCCGCAGAATAGCCGCCACCGGCGAAATTCTCAAAGCGAGTATGTTCACCCAGGAAGGTCAGGCGTACGCGGCCAATGGGACCGTTACGTTGCTTGGCAATAATAATTTCAGCCGTACCCTTATCTGCGGTATCCGGGTTATATACTTCATCACGGTAGATGAACAGGATCAAGTCGGCATCTTGCTCAATCGCGCCAGACTCGCGCAAGTCGGACATTACTGGACGCTTGTCAGGACGTTGCTCAACACTTCGATTGAGCTGGGAAAGCGCCACCACAGGCACATCCAGCTCCTTAGCCAGAGATTTAAGCGAACGCGAGATTTCAGAGATTTCGGTGGCACGGTTTTCACTCTGGCGCCCTGAGGAACCCGACATCAATTGCAGGTAATCCACCACGATCAATCCCAATTTTCCGCACTGGCGATGTAAGCGACGGGCCCTGGCACGTACGTCGAATGAACTCAGGCCAGCACCTTCATCGATGAAGATGGGCGCATCATTGAGCTTGCCCAGCGCAGTGGTAAGGCGTACCCAGTCCTCGTCTTCCAGGTTACCATTTCGCATGCGATGCTGATCCAGGCGCCCTACCGAACCTATCATCCGGGTGGCGAGCTGGGTTGCGCCCATTTCCATGGAAAACACGGCAACCGGCAGCTTGGTGTCCAGTGCGATGTTTTCTGCGATATTGAGTGAAAATGCGGTTTTACCCATAGATGGCCGGCCGGCCACGATAATCAGGTCACCCGGCTGGAAGCCTGATGTACGCTCGTCCAGATCACTGAAGCCAGTCGGTACGCCGGTAACGTCGCCCTGGTTTTCGCGTTGATACAAGTAATCGATACGATCCGCCACTTGCGGTAACAATACCTTGATATCGATAAAACCCTCCGTGCTGCGCTTGCCGCCTTCAGCGATCTGAAAAATCTTGGCTTCGGCTTCATCCAGCAACTGCTGTGCATCGCGCCCCTGAGGGTTATATGCGCTTTCAGCAATGCCGGAACCCACCTCTACCAACTTGCGCATCACCGAACGCTCGCGCACGATCTCGGCATAACGCCTGATATTGGCTGCAGTCGGCGTATTCTGGGCAAGCGCCCCGAGATAAGCAATACCACCTACGCTGGATAATTCAGCCGAATTTTCCAGCGATTCAGCTACCGTCACAATATCTGCCGGTTTGTTTTGCTCTATCAGTTTGCTGATGTGCTGGTATATCAGGCGATGATCGTGTCGATAAAAATCGACAGAGCCTAAGATATCGGCGATCTTATCGAGCGCTTCATTTTCAAGTAATAGTCCGCCGAGTACGGATTGCTCAGCCTCTACGGAATGGGGGGGAAGTTTTAATGATTCTAGTGTGTCGTCAGCCATGCCTCATTATAGCTTAACCAATTTTTGCTTCGCTTTACTGCGATAAAAATTTCCGGCGATATATCTAAAATGATTGCCTAAGCCTGAGCTTATGCAGTCGGCATTAAACCAAATCATCATTTGCTTATGGCAAAAATGTCGCTACTATCATCCCCTTGCAGCCTTCGAACAAGGTCATCGATGTTAAAAAACCCCACGCAAAACCTAACACAGCGCTTCGAGTCAGTCAGGCAGCGCACTCTTGATCTGTCCAAGCCGCTATCAGAAGCTGACATGACCATCCAGGCAGCAGATTTCGCCAGCCCCAGTAAATGGCATCTAGCTCATACCACCTGGTTTTTTGAAGAGTTCTTGTTGAAACAGCCAGGTGTAAATCCACCAGCCCAGCCATGGCCGCACTCCGAGGCTTACCGCTTTCTGTTCAACTCGTATTACGAAAGCATAGGCAACCGGCAATCCCAGGCCAAGCGCGGGTTGATTACCAGACCGGACCTTGCTGAAGTATTGTCATATCGTCAGACAATCAATCAGTCCGTGATCAACGTATTGAACCACGGCATTAGTGCAGAACATGCTGGCATCATCGAAATAGGTTTGCAGCATGAACAGCAACACCAGGAGCTTTTCCTGACGGACATTCTTTACAACCTGGCACAAAATCCATTGCTACCGGCCTATCAGATAAAAACTGAAACCTCGCAGTGTCACTCTACAAACAAACAACCCAGCATGGTGGCTTTTACAGGGGGACTGGTGCTGACAGGCCATGATGACCAAGGGTTCGGTTTTGATAATGAATTCCCGCAGCACAAGGTTTATCTTGAACCATTTCGGCTATCGAATACTCTAGTCACTAACGGCGACTGGATAGCGTTCATAGAAGACGGTGGCTATAGTAACCCGTTGTTATGGCTATCAGATGGCTGGAAAACCGTACAAGCGGAGGGCTGGCAGATGCCACTTTACTGGCAGCACGTCGGTAACTATCGATGTATGACACTGACTGGCCTGCAGCCCGTCGACATTCATGCGCCAGTGTGCCATATCAGCTACTTTGAGGCGGATGCCTATGCCAGATGGGCAGCTAAAAGACTGCCGACAGAAGCTGAGTGGGAACTGGCAGCGCAACAACAATCGGTAACAGGTAACTTTGCTGATAGTGGTCAATATTCGCCTGCTCCTGTTGCTGAACAAGACCATGGTCCGATGCATCAGCTATTCGGCGATGTATGGGAATGGACCGCAAGCCCTTATGTGGCTTACCCGGGCTTTAAAGCCAAACCCGGTGCAGTGGGTGAGTACAACGGAAAATTCATGAATGGCCAGTATGTACTGCGCGGTGGATCCTGTGTCACACCGGCAAGTCATATACGTGCTAGTTACCGTAATTTCTTCTACCCACATCAGCGCTGGCAATTTTCCGGATTAAGGCTGGCAGACGATGGCAGCTAGGCCTCTTATTAACCAACAATACAAATTAAGCAAAATATGAACATCAGCCTGCAAAAAACTTATCCATCAGTAATATCGTCACCATTCGCGATGGACGTTATCGAAGGCCTCTCCAGCACAGCAAAATCATTGCCTTGCAAATGGTTTTACGATGAGGCTGGCTCCCAGTTGTTTGAAGCCATTACCAAAACTACCGAGTACTACCCTACCCGGGTAGAAACCAGGCTTCTGGAAGGTTTAGTGGACGAACTTGTCGAGCTGATCCCAGACCTGGCTGTTGTCATTGAGCCCGGCAGCGGGTCCAGTTTGAAAACACGGATATTGCTGGCATCTCAACCCAGGCTGCAAACCTACATGCCGATCGACATCTCTGAAACTTTCCTGCTTGAAACCGCCCATCAGTTGCGGCGTGACTTTCCACAACTGGCCATCAAGCCTCTGGTTGCCGACTTTACCGCTGACTTGCAACCACTGGCACTGGATGCGCAATCTCAGCGCATGGTATTTTTTCCTGGGTCTACCATTGGTAACTTTGCTCCCACAGAAGCCAAGCAATTATTGCGCAATATTCACCACTGGGCCGGCAAAGATGCCTGGCTGCTAATGGGCGTGGATATGACACAGGATGCAGGCAAGCTGCTGGCCGCCTACAATGATGCAGCGGGTATTACCGCGCGCTTCAACAAGAATATCCTGGTACGGGCAAACCTCGAGCTGGAAGCTAACTTTGACATAGAGGCGTTTGAGCACAAAGCGATAGTCAACCAAGTCGAGCATCGCGTGGAAATGCATCTGGTGAGCCGAGGGAGACAGGCTGTGGAGTTACAAGGCCACACTTTCCATTTTGAGCCTGGCGAAAGCATACATACCGAGAACTGCTACAAATACACTCAACTCGATTTTGAAGCGATTGCTCGTGACTGTGGCTGGGGAAAGTTACAGCTGTGGCAGGATGATGTTGAGTCGAGTTTCGGGGTGTTTCTATTTAAAGCTATTAACTAGCCGAACTGGCGACAGGTCTAGACTACTGACACACCCTTCCAGAAAGCCACATACCCTTTGATATTAGCGGCTGCCGGTTTAGGATCAGCGTAATACCAGGCTGCATTCTCATTTACTTTACCGTCAACGACAATGTCCAGGTAACTGGCAGCACCTTTCCACGGACATAGGCTGATATGGCTGCTTTCACGAAAAAACTCAGGGTTAAGGGCACTATGCGGAAAATACACATTGCCCTCTACTGTTTCAAAGGTCGCACTTTCGGCAATTTTTTTACCATTCCAGTGGGCTGTTGGCATATCGACTCCTCCGCGTTTTTTAGAGCACTACTTTTATGTAGTATTCCTAGAGCGTACTAAGGGCCTGTTGCAGATCCGCTATCAGGTCTTGCTGTTCTTCCAGACCGATATAAAACCGCACCAAGCTACCTTTATATGAATAGCCAGCACGCATTTGGTTCAATGCATAGGGCACCACCAGGCTGACACTACCTCCCCAACTGTAGCCAATATGAAAAAGCTGCAAGCTCTCCACAAAAGAGTCAACCTGTTGCTGGGAGACTTCTGCCTTGAACACCACTGAAAACAGGCTGGCGGCACCTGTAAAATCACGACGCCAGATATCGTGCCCAGGAGCGTCCGGCAAAGCCGGATGCAGCACTTGCGCAATAGCTGGCTGTTCACTCAGCCATTGTGCGACCTGCCTGCCCACCACATCCTGTGCCTGATATCGCAACTTGTAATGTGGCAGGCTGCGTAGCACGATGTTGCAGTCTTCCGGGCTGACACCCATGCCCAGTCGCACATGCACATCCAGCAGCTTGTCATTCAGTTGCTGATCCCGAGTCACGATAGAACCCATCATCACATCGCTGCCACCAGACTGATATTTTGTGAGCGCCTGTATCGAGATATCCGCCCCAAGATCAAACACCTGCATGGCAATACCCGCAGCCCAGGTTGCATCCACCGCCACCAATGCCTGGTGCCTGTGGGCAATTTCTGCCAGTGCGGGCAAGTCGGCGACTTCCATAGTGACAGAGCCCGGAGTCTCCACCCATAGCAGCCTGGTGTTGCTTGTCATGATGATGCTATCTGGCTGTAATGGATCGTAGAATGCCAGCTCTATGCCGTAGTTAGCCGCCATGTAGCGTGCGGCCTCGGATGTCGGCGCATAGGCATTAGTCGGTAGCAGCACGCGGTCACCACTTTTAAGTAAGGCCAGTAAAGTCAGGCTGATAGCCGCCAGGCCTGAAGGCAGCAGGATACAATGCTCCCCTCCCTCTATCAGTGCCAGCTTGCGCTCCAGGCGCCGGGTGGTTGGGGTGCCTAGCAAGCCATAGGTGTATTGGCCTTTGTCTCGCCAATCGCGATTACGCAGGCTTTTAACATCCTGAAATACTACCGTGGAGGCGCGCTCCACACTGCTGGCCAGACTGTGGAAATTTTCTGCCGGGTAATCTGGCTGAATCACCGTAGTCCAAAGTGATTGGTTAGAGAGTGAGTTGGGAGTTGTTTTTTTGCTCATGGTAACGTGCCAGAATATTGGTGAATTCGATAGTAGGCATTGTAACCATAAAGCACAAATAAAAAGGGCTGCCTAAGCAGCCCTTTCTTGAGTATCAAACCAAGCTAACGATTAAGCTTCGCCCAATACCGATACAGTGATATCTACTACAACGTCATGATGCAACGCGATACTAACAGCGTGGTCACCAATGGTCTTTAATGGACCATTAGGCAAGCGCACTTCAGCTTTAGCCACTTCAAACCCTTGTGCAGTCAATGACTCAGCGATATCGCCATTGGTCACGGAACCGAACAGACGGCCATCAACACCGGCTTTTTGCGTCACTTGCAACAAGAAACCAGCCAGTTTCTCACCACGTGCCACAGAAGCAGCCAGGATATCGGCCTGTTGTTTTTCCAGCACTGCACGGCGTGCCGCGAACTCAGCCTTGTTGGCTTCAGTTGCGCGCTTTGCCTTACCTTGAGGGATCAGGAAGTTACGGCCATAGCCGTCCTTCACTTTAACTACATCGCCAAGGTTGCCCAGGTTAACTACTTTTTCTAACAGAATGATTTGCATGCTTTTCCCCTTAGTGCTTGTCAGTGTATGGCAAGAGAGCGAGGAAACGAGCACGCTTCACTGCAGTAGTAAGCTGACGTTGGTAACGTGCTTTGGTGCCGGTGATACGAGCTGGAATAATCTTGCCGTTTTCGTTGATGAAATCCTTTAACAGATCCACATCCTTGTAATCTACTTCTTTAATGCCCTCTGCTGAAAAACGGCAGTAGCGGCGGCGTTTGAACATATCACGTGCCATGTTAGTAATCCTTAAAATATAGTTTAGATTAGATCATCTCTAATGTATTAATGTGCAATACCAGTTGTGTGCTTTTCAGGCTGCGTCTGGCGATAAATCCGGTCACTTTTAACAATGCCCCGGTTTTAATGCCTTGTGATTTCTCTGCCAGTTCACCCATGATGACGGCATTGACTTCACATTCAACCCTGCGCTGCATTCCCGCCTCTGATTGTTCAGAGAGGTGTCGCAAAACAAAACTCAACAACGGTATTCCTGCTGGGGTGTAGCGAAGTATTTCTATTTGAACAACTTCGCCCTGCATGACTAATAAATTAGTCTCCAGCTTATTGCCATTCACTTACGCAGATGCCGCCTCAACAGCAGGTGCGGCTGGAGCCACTGGTGCAGCTTCATCCTTGCCCAATACTGATCTGGATTTCTCTTCCTTCATCATTGGGGATGGCGCCACAACAGCCTCTTTGGTAGCTACGGTCAAATGACGCAACACAGCATCATTAAATTTAAATCCATTTTCAAGCTCATCCAACACGAACTGATTGCATTCGATATTCATTAGCACGTAATGCGCTTTGTGGATTTTCTGGATAGGGTAAGCCAGTTGACGACGACCCCAGTCCTCCAGGCGGTGCATGGTGCCACCGTTAGAATTAACCAGTGTGCGATAGCGCTCGATCATTGCCGGCACTTGTTCGCTCTGGTCCGGATGGACGATAAAAACTACTTCATAATGTCGCATGTAAACTCCTTTTGGATTAGAGGCTCCTGCACTGCGGAACAGTGAGCCAAGGTGGAAAGCCCGCGATTATAGGCAAAAATGCTTATTTAATCAATTCATTTCCCATTAACTTACTTTTTAGCATCCTTAGATTCAGCAAATTAGCATCTATCCTGAAACTCAGACATCCCTAACTTTTTAACAGCTGTACAGTCAACACACCTAGCGCAGTCATCAGCAACGAGCCCGCCACATGGCTCAACACATGCACAGAAGCCCAGCCGTACTCACCTCGCGTGAAGAGGTCGACGGCCTCGGCAGAAAAGGTTGAGAAGGTAGTGAGCCCACCAAGAAAGCCTGTGGTCACAAGCAAGCGCAGCTCAGGACTAAAGACAACACCCAGGCTGATAACCCCCATAGCCAGCCCCATGACATACCCCCCTGCTAGATTAGCCACCAGGGTACCCAGAGGCAGCAGAGGAAAGACCGCATTCAGCCCTAAACCCAGCCCCCAGCGCGCCCATGCACCAATAGCAGCGCCGACGCCGACAGCCACGAATCCATATAAGCCCATGATTTGTTCCTTTTATGCCCAGCCTGCAATACTTCATCTTGATTAGCGTACTACTCGCCAGTATGATGGACTGCAAAATTAGATTCAATCTGCAACTTAATAAAACTTCAGCAATATCACATCATTGAAAGCCTAAGCGTTGCGTATCTTATTTGTCACACCCGAAGCCTTTCCTTTAATTAAAACTGGTGGTTTGGCCGATGTCAGCGGCTCATTGCCCGCAGCGCTCAATGAAATCGGGGCCGATGTACGCATACTGATTCCCGGCTACCCAGCCGTACTGAAAAAACTAGTCAAGCAACAAACTGTCGCCACCATAAAGGGGTTGCCATTTGCAGGTTCAATCACTTTAATACTGGGTGAAATCGAAGAATCCGGCGTCGCAGTGCTTGCCATCAAATGCCCGCCACTATATGAGCGTGCCGGCGGCCCTTATATGGATGAAAAAGGCCTGACCTGGGAAGATAACCCGGCGCGTTTCGGTATATTGTCTCTAGTAGCTGCCATATTAAGTGATAGTGATAGTCCGCTGAAAGACTGGATACCGGAGATTGTGCATTGTAATGACTGGCAAACAGGATTGACGCCGGCATACATGCATTACAAAAAACAAAACCACCCCAAGCTGCATCAGGCAAAATCAGTATTAAGCATTCATAACCTTGCGTTTCAAGGCTGCTTTCATGCAGACTGGATTACCCAACTAGGATTACCCGCCTCCAGCTTCAACGTGAATGGCGTGGAGTACTATGGGCAACTGTCGTTTCTCAAGGGCGGTATCTATTTTGCAGACAGCATCGCTACCGTCAGCCCAACCTATGCGCAAGAAATACAAACTGAGCAGTACGGGTTTGGCATGCAGGGCCTGCTAGCACATCGCGGCCATGAAATACACGGCATACTCAATGGCATAGATCTTGATGAATGGAACCCGGCCAAAGACCCGCACCTGACGAAGCGCTACAACTCCCAGCGTCTTGGTGACAAAAAAATTGTCAAAGCAGCGTTGCAAGCCAAGCTTGGCCTTTATGTTGATGCAGCTGCACCGCTATTTGGCGTAGTGAGCCGACTGACCCACCAAAAAGGCCTGGACATGTTCCTGGCTATCGCCAAATCCCTGTTACGGCAAGGCAGCCAGATTGCACTACTGGGAGGCGGTGAACTTCAGCTGGAAAGCGGCTTCAGGCAGCTGGCGCAAGATTACCCGTTACAGGTGAGCGTCAATATCGGCTACAGCGAGCCTCTGTCTCACCAGATCATGGCCGGCAGTGATATCTTCATTATGCCTTCCCGCTTCGAGCCTTGCGGTTTGAACCAGATGTACGGCCTGCGGTACGGCACCCCACCAGTAGTCAGCCACACCGGCGGGCTGGCTGACTCGGTTACCAATACCACTCCAGACAGCCTGAAACTTGGCACTGCGACTGGCTTCGTCATGGAAAACAACAACTCGGAGGCGCTATACGCAAGTATACAAAGCGCCCTCAGCTATTATCGGGACGAAAAGACATGGCGCAAGATACAACGCAACGGAATGCATCGTGACCTGGGCTGGGATAAAAGTGCCAGCGAGTATTTGAGTCTCTACAAAAGCCTGCTTGCCTCATAGCAAATCCGTTTAACCCATACTCGAATGAAAAAAGCCTGAATATGATTATTCAGGCTTTTTTCATTCCGCTGTCACAATAAACCAGTTAAATAGCATCTAGGTTATTTTGCAGACCGCTACTTGGCACAGTACATGCTTAATGCTATGTGAGCTTTCTCCAAGGCTTTACTTCTCCTCCCTCGGGTGCGTCCATCGCACCCTTTTTTTTACTGGAGATTATGACTCCAGCTTTTAATCCAACTTGATGAAATGCTCGCGGTAATACTTCAGCTCATCGATAGACTCATAGATATCCGCCAAAGCCTCGTGCTTACTTGCTTTCTTGAAACCCGAGTAAACACTTGGCTTCCAGCGCCGTGCCAATTCCTTGAAGACGCTGACATCCAGATTGCGATAATGAAAATAGGCTTCCAGGTCCGGCATGTAACGCGCCATGAAGCGCCTATCCTGACAGATGGAATTGCCGCACATCGGAGATTTTCCCGCTGGTACGAACTGTTTTAAAAACTCTATCATTTGCTGAGTGGCTGTTGCTTCATCCACAGTTGAAGCTTTTACCTTCTCAATCAGCCCGGAACGACCGTGCGTTCCCTTGTTCCATGCATCCATTCCGTCCAGCACCGCATCACTTTGGTGCACAACGATCACTGGTGACTCACCCAACACATTCAGGTTGGCATCGGTCACCACCACTGCAAGTTCCAGTATCCTGTCGCTATCCGGCAATAAACCGCTCATTTCCATATCTAACCAGATCAGGTTGTCGGGATTTTGTACCAAAACTTGTGCCATAATGATTTCCATTAAAATATTGCTGAAATGCCTGCTAGGCGCTTAATTGGTGAACCTTTGACCAATTCGCGCTTCTTAAGGGCATACAGTTTAACTTATATTTTGGAAATTATGGCTACCACCCTTACCACCGTATTTATTAGTGTATTAATCCTCACTACCCTTACCCGCTTCTGGTTAGGAAGGCGCCATGTCAATTACATACAGGCACATCGCAACCAGGTTCCCAAGGCATTTGAGCAAAACATCAGCCTGGATGCCCATCAAAAAGCCGCCGATTACTCATCAGAAAAAACCCGCCTGATTATTCTGGAAGGCGTGGTACAGGCACTGCTATTGTTGCTACTTACATTAGGTGGTGGGCTGCAGTGGATCGATAGCGCATGGCGTAGCATATTGCCTGAGCACGAGGTTATTCGCGGTGCGCTGGTGATCTTGAGCGCGCTCGTCGCCAGCAGCATCATTGACGTGCCTTTTGACTACTACAAATCTTTTGTAATCGATCAGCGTTTCGGGTTTAACAAAATGACGCCGGCCATGTTCTTCACTGACATGATCAAACACGGCATTCTAGGTTTGGCACTTGGTGCTCCCATCCTGTTTGCAGCGCTATGGCTGATGCAGGGTGCAGGCGACTACTGGTGGTTTTACCTATGGGTGGTTTGGAGTGTATTCAATCTCCTTATGCTGGCAATATACCCAACGTTTATTGCCCCTATGTTCAACAAGTTCTCGCCACTTGCCGATGAGTCGCTCAAAGCACGCATTGAAGCCTTACTCACCAAGTGCGGCTTCAAGTCCCAGGGGCTATTTGTAATGGATGGCTCTACACGTAGCAGCCATGGCAATGCTTACTTCACAGGTTTCGGCGCCAGCAAACGTGTGGTGTTCTTTGATACTTTGCTCGAGCGTCTGGATGAGGATGAAATAGAAGCCGTGTTGGCACATGAGCTAGGGCACTTCAAGCACCACCACGTGATTAAGCGCATTATCATGTTGTTCGCTATCAGCTTCCTGGGCTTGGCCTTGCTTGGCTGGCTCAAGCAGCAAGGCTGGTTTTATGAGGGTCTAGGAGTAGCTGAAGCCAGTGACTACATGGCATTACTTTTATTCATGCTGGTCAGCCCGGTATTCCTGTTCCTGTTGCGCCCACTCATGGCCAGCTATTCGCGCAAAAATGAATTCGAAGCCGATGACTATGCTGCTAGGCACGCCGATGCACGCCACCTGGTTGAAGCGCTGGTCAAGCTTTATCGCGATAATGCCTCAACGCTGACGCCGGACCCTTTGCATTCTGCATTTTACGATTCACATCCGCCGGCAAGTATCCGTATTGCCAAGCTGGCTGTATTCACCGGCTCGCCCTCAGCTTGAAGCGACTTGGTACTCAGGAGGTCGATATGAAAAAAGTCGTCGTATTCGCTGCGTTTCTTATTTCTGCCAGCCTCGCTCATGCCGACCCGTTTGCAAAAGGTGACCCGGCTATCGGCAAGGCAATGGTAGAGAAGAACTGCATCGCCTGCCATACCGCACAGTTTGGCGGGGATGGCTCATCCATTTACACCAGGGAATACCGTAAGGTTAAGAGCTCTGCTGGGCTCATCGCCCAGATCCGCAACTGCAACACCATGCTTGGGTTAAAGTGGTTTGAGGATGAAGAACTGCATGTAGCAAGCTACCTCAACAAGACCTATTACAAGTTTGAAAAATAACGATTTGGAACAAGCCCTCGTCACTGCGGCCTATGGCAAACGGTATGAGGTGGAGCTGCGTGACGGCAAGCGCATAAGCTGCGTGACACGTGGCAAAAAAACAGACCTCGCCTGCGGCGATCAAGTCACAATCAAGCTAACAGATACCAGCGAAGGTGTAGTTGAATCCACACTGCCCCGCAGCAGCCTGCTTTACCGCAGCAATGCGTATCGCAGCAAAATGCTGGCGGCCAATGTCACGCAAGTAATTATTGTGCTGGCCACTACCCCCAGCTTTTACGAAGCACTGCTGAATCGCTGCCTGATTGCTGCTGAGGCAGCGGGAATCAAGGCAGTGATTGTGCTCAACAAATGCGACATTGGCGATAACAGCGATGCCATGAAGAAACTGGCCCTCTACTCATCCCTGGGCTATCAAGTCCAGCCGCTATCCGCGAAACAGGATATCAGTCCGTTAACACAATGGCTGCAAGGCCATACCAGTGTACTGGTAGGACAATCTGGCATGGGAAAATCCACCATTGTGAACGCCCTGCTGCCCGAGTCACTGGTGCGCACGCAAGAGGTTTCCGAGGTGCTGGATAGTGGCAAGCACACGACTACTGCAGCACACTTGTATCACCTCAACGGCAACAGCCAACTGATTGACTCTCCGGGACTACAGGAGTTTGGCCTTAATCACTTGAACATCGAGCAGCTGGAACATGCCTTCGTCGAGTTTCGGCCTTATCTGGGCAAATGCCGTTTCAATAATTGCCGCCATCTAAAAGAACCGGATTGCGCGCTCAGCCAGGCCATCATTGATGGGAAAGTTTCAAGGGAACGCCTAATATACTATCAAGAGCTGACCAACGAAATCGGTAAGGAACCCTAGAGGGGAAAGCTAACCAGCGAGGTCGCCTATGGCTACTGCATTCATTACGCACCCGGATACTTTGCTGCACATCATGGATGGCTCCCATCCGGAATCGCCTGCACGAATCACTGCAATCAGGAACAAATTGATTGCAGACGGCATCTACCCCCAACTGCAAATTTACGAATCCCCGCTTGCTACTGACGAGCAACTACTGCGCGTACATACCGCCAGCTATATCAAACATATCCGCAGTATTGCGCCCCAGGCCGGATTAGTCAGGCTAGACCAGGATACAGCGATGGGCCCCATGAGTCTATCCGCATGCTTACACGCTACAGGGGCGGCCATACTGGCAACTGATCTCGTCATGCAAGGCAAAGTGAAGAATGCCTTTTGCTGTACACGCCCGCCCGGCCACCATGCAGGCCGTGAACGTGCCGCCGGCTTCTGCATTTTCAACCATGTCGCTGCTGGTGTAGCGCATGCGATTGAATTTCATCAACTGCAGCGGGTAGCCATTATCGATTTTGACGTGCACCACGGTGATGGCACAGAGGATATTTTCAAAGACAACCCAAAAGTGATGCTGTGCTCAACCTTTCAGCATCCGTTTTATCCTTACAAAGGACAGGATAGCCGTACAGATCGCATGATTAATGTGCCGCTACCCGCCAACACGGATGGAGGCTCTTTCAGGAAGAGCGTCCGAAGGGAGTTCCTCCCAGCCCTGGATAGCTTCCAGCCCCAAATGCTGTTTGTCTCTGCCGGTTTCGATGCACATACCAATGATCCGCTGGCACAACTCGCTTTGGAAAAAGAAGATTATGCTTGGATCACCGAGTTTATAAAAAATATTGCGAATAAATATGCCGACAACCGAGTAGTTTCGATACTGGAAGGTGGTTACAACCTCCCTTCTCTGGCAGAAAGCGCTGTTGTTCACATTCGATCCCTGGCAGAACTAACTTCGCGCTCATAATCCTAAGCTAGCAGGTGTGTTGAGGCTATTCACCGTATGCTATTCAACCCTATCACTGCAAGTAAATTAAGTTACTATAATGTTGTGGCAATTATGAGAAAAATCAGGGTTTAGAATGTCACTGCCAGACTATCGTAAAGAGACCATCAATGTCAGCAACCTCAAGCTCGGTATGTTTGTCTCGGATTTGGACAGGCCGTGGCTGGACTCCCCTTTTATGCTGCAAGGATTTTTACTGGACGATGATGAGCAAATCAGGCAAATACAAAGTCTGTGCCGAACGGTAGTCATTGATAGAACGCTTTCTCTTGGTGAGCACCAAGTAATCCCGCAAAAAGAAAGCACAGCTGTTTTACGCGAAGGTACTATCGCAAAGCGAAAAAATGCAGCTAATAAAAAGCATGTACAAAAAAATATCACCAAAACAAACTTCTTTGAGATTTTACGGGAGTTAAATGCAGGCAGAAGTCAAACTCAACACACCTCAGCGAGAAGTCCTGAGCCTTCAAAATCCGATGTATCAAGCGACCATCAGTTATTAAATATTGCACATATCCCCAAAGATACTCCTGTAGCGAATCCTCTCTCTGGCGCAACCAACACTTCTGAACCTAACTCATTAACCAGCCAACTTAAGCACGATGTATCCAATGTGCTGGGTAAAGTAAAGAGTTGGCTTCCCGGAAGAAATTCCCTGAAATTCCTTAGCTCATCGACCTCCGGCGAGCCTGAAGCAAAGCGTCAATCTTCAACAAGTGATGCATATAGCATGACTATTCATGACAACAGCATTCCTGTTGAGGAGGAAATGGCGGTCATTTATCCTGTCTTCAAAGAAACAGAGATTGCTACCAAAGAGATTTTTGAAGCAATAGCCAATGAAAATAAGATTGACTTGACCCACGTCAATCAGATACTCGATAGCATGGTTGCCAGTATTGAACGTAATCCGGATGCACTCATGTGGCTAGCAAAACTAAAACAAAGAGATGATTACGCTTACAACCATGCACTCAACGTCTCTATCAACTTGATGGCTCTGGCGCACTTCATGGCCTTGCCTAAACCCCAGATAAAAGACCTAGGCCTGGCCGGACTGCTGCAGGATATTGGTAAGGTCAAAATTCCTGCAGAACTTCTACATAAAGAAGGGGAGCTTACTCCCGCCGAATTTGTCCTGATGAAAACTCATGTTCAGATTGGCCTGGATATATTGAATAACACGGAAAATATCTCATCCACCATATTGAATATAGTAGCCAATCACCATGAGCGCATTAATGGCAGCGGCTACCCTTCCGCGCTGAGCGCAGAACAAATCAGCCTGCCAGCCCAAATGGCCGGCATTATGGATACTTACTGCGCGCTCACCACCAACAAAGTATATGCCAAAGGAATTTTCAACCAGCAGGCCTTGGAGCAGATTTACGCAAGCCGCGACAAGGAGTTTAGTGCCGTACTAGTCAACCAGCTGATCCAGTTCTTCGGCATTTACCCGGTAAGTTCGCTGGTAGAACTAAACTCAGGGGAAGTCGCTGTGGTGATACAACAAAACCATGTACGTCGACTGCAACCTCGCGTCATGGTGTTGCTCGCACCCGATAAAACCCGCAATGACTATCCGGTGACCCTGGATTTAATTCATGCGCCGCTATGCCCTAACGGAGAGACATACAAAATCATGCGCGGATTACCTCCAGACAGTTACGGACTCAACCCTGCCGACTTTTATTTATAAACATCTTTCGGGCAAAAAAACTTAATGCAGTCATACCGAACCAGCAGTGCAGACTATCAACATGATTTTCATGTTGCATTATCTGCAACTGCTCTAAAAAAACGCCTGGGCAACTATCGATTAACGGTTGAAGACATCTGTGCCGGAGAGTTTGAGATAGACCTCTCCAATACCCGCGCCCTGTCTGCTCTGGAAGTTTCTACTGAGCTAGTCACTGCGTGCCAGGAATTGCTTCAAGAGCTGCTTGAGTGGCCCAATCAACCGCTTTGGCCGGTGTTTACTGCCAAAACCAATCGTTTCTTGAACATTTGGATTAAGGCCTATCAGGCTGGGCTTGAATTTAATATTGGCCTCACGCTTTCCAGCGTTATCAAATTCAAGCCTGACAGCGGGGTTAGTAACTCGGAGAGCTTTCAATTATATTTTATGGGGCTGATAGCAGAGGCTACTAACAATTTCAATCAGTTCAGGCTGGACTATATTCAGAATCATGACCTACATAGCGGGTTACCAAATGCCAGACTAATGCGCAGACATCTGCAATCAAACATTAAAAAGGCTGAGAACCTTGGTTACCAGTCGCTTGGGCTGATGATCGTCAGCTTTAAAATTTCATCCTCTATTGCAGAGAGCTATCACACCGCGAATCCGCAACTGATTTCAGAGATAGCAAAAATCATCCAGAAAAATCAACCTGACCAATATAATTTATACCAGCTGGACATTGCCGAGTTTGCTATTGTGAGAGAAAACCTGAATGACTCAGTAGCACTAGAGTTATTGGCAGCAAAGTTACAGCGCGCTTTTGAACTCACCATTCATATCAACAATAAACCTTGCGCACTTGTCCCCACCATTGCATGCGTTTATAAAAACACACTGGGCACATCGGTAGACGAAATATACTTACAGGCAAGACGTACGCTGGATGACGCCTTACAGATAGGTAAGCATGTTGCAATTTACACGCCAGACCTTGACGTGCGTGCACTTGAATACACTGAATTGGAGCGCTCCATTCTGGAAGCTTTTGAAAACGGTCGATTCGAACTCTACTTACAACCCATAATAGACTTTCCAGAGAAGCTCTGCACCTATGCAGAGCTTCTACTGCGTTGCAAGAATGAAAATGGGGATTTCATTCCGCCACCTACCATCATTGAGGTTTTGTACAACCAGGGATTTGGTGGGAGTTTTCTGCGCTGGTTACTCAGCACATCCTGTCGCATGGGGGCTGAAATAAACCGCGCAATCGGTTATCCGGTGCAGCTATCGATTAATCTGGCGGCTGATGATCTGATCGATACCGAACTTCCGCACTTGCTCTCACAGAGCCTTGAACTTTGGGGCCTTGAGGCAAAGTACATTACTCTCGAGATTACCGAAAATGGCCTGTTGCTCGACGAAGAGCTTGCCAACAAAACCATCATACAGTTAGTCAATATCGGCTGCACGATCGCCCTGGATGACTTTGGCACAGGCTATTCATCCATGACCCGCCTCCGCTCCATGCCTATTGATCTGGTCAAGATAGACCAGTCTTTTGTGCGAGATATTTATAAATCCGATAAGGATTTTGAAATAGTGCGAGCCATCATACTGCTAGCCCATAGTCTGGGGAAGACCGTGGTAGCTGAAGGCGTCGAAGATGCTGAATCGTTGGGCGTACTGAAAGAGTTATTTTGCAAAAAAATTCAAGGGTATTATTTCTCGCGGCCCCTGACTTATAAAAAATTCATTGAATGGATACAGGAATTTCAGACTAACGTACATTAAGTCCTGGCCAGCTCTGCTGGTATAATCTCTGCTATGCAAATCACTACACGCCTAGAGTTTGATGCGGGCCACCGCATTCCCAGCCATAAAAGCCAATGCCGCAACCTGCATGGTCATCGTTACGCTATTGAAATCACGCTTTCTGGTGACATTATCCAGAAGGAAAGCACCTCTGAAAACGGGATGGTGATGGACTTTTCTGATGTGAAAGCCATCGCCCGCAACAGCGTCGTTGATGTTTGGGATCATGCTTTCCTGGTGTATCGGGGAGATACCGATGTAATCAACTTCCTGAATAGCCTGCCCGACCATAAGACCGTAGTGATGGACACAGTGCCAACCGCAGAGAATATGGCAGCCGAGGCCTTTCGCATCCTGAATGGGCAATATAAAGACTTTTATGGTAATCATTTGAAGCTGGAACGTGTCCGGCTGTATGAAACCCCTAATAGCTGGGCAGACGCTGTTTACTAAACTCTCTGCAACAAACTCAAGCTACTCGGCATCACTCTTTGATGGACTTTTCCACACGCAAGCGCCACCTTTGGCGAGCCCCTCAAGATAGGCCTGGTGTGCAGCCAGCTCATCCTCCCCTGCTGCGATAATTTGCAAGGGTTGGGTTCTCAGTAATGAGGCATTCTCATCTGCTGATTTGGGCGTCTCCAGCATATCCATCATCAGGCTCTCTTGCCCGCGTGTCATGGCCATATACACTTCGGCCAGCAACTCGGCATCCAGTAAGGCGCCATGCAGGGTACGCCTGGAGTTATCTATCTGGTAATGCCGACACAGCGCATCTAGGTTGTTACGCTGCCCCGGGCGCATTTCCTTCGCCATTTTCAGGGTATCGATAATACTTAAAGCCGATGTTTCGATTTTTGGGCGGCCTATCTTGCCAAGCTCAGCATTTAAAAACCCCACATCGAACGGTGCGTTATGGATCACCAGCTCGCCATCTGCAATAAAATCCAGGAACTCATTCACGATATCCGGAAAACGCGGTTTATCCTGCAAGAACTCAAGCGTAATGCCATGCACCTCTTGTGCGCCAGGGTCAATTTCGCGATCGGGATTCAGGTACACGTGAAAATGATTTTGTGTGGCGCGCCTATTTACCACCTCTACCGCCGCGATTTCGATGATTCTATGGCCTTGGGCGGGGTACAAGCCCGTCGTCTCTGTATCTAAAAATATCTGTCTCATTAAAGCGCTTTCTGTTCGTTGTGTATTTTTACAACCACATCATCTATTGCATGGCATGCTCATCAAGCCACACGCTGACCCAATACTTGCTCAACCCCCTGATTCGCCAGCCCATCTGCGCGCTCATTGCCTACGTCGCCGGCATGCCCCTTTACCCATATCCACTTAATTGTGTGCTGTTGGGCTAAGCCATCCAACTGCTTCCACAAGTCATCATTCTTAACCGGTTTTTTATCGCTGGTACGCCAGCCACGAAGTTTCCAGCCATGTATCCACTCAGTGATGCCTTTCTGCACATAAACCGAGTCCGTGTAAACTTTGACATCGCACTCACGCTTCAATGCTTCCAAGGCACGGATAACCGCTGTCAATTCCATGCGATTATTGGTGGTGAGCAGTTCACCGCCAAACATTTCTTTTTCTTTCCCATCGAACGATAACCATGCCCCCCATCCACCTGGACCTGGATTACCCTTACACGCGCCATCGGCATAAATCTCTACATGAAGTTGACTACTCATTGTTTTCCATTTCTCAGCTTTCCATTTCTCAATCTGGGGGTTTCTATTGCTTTTTGACTATCGTTTTTTTGTGTGGGAGTAACGACCAGGCCAGGCTTGAATTTTGCCTGCTTCCAGGCAGGGCGAATCAAGCGCATGCCGACCACTTTCTTTTTGGCCACGACAAAATATACCCCCCCCATCATAGGCCAACAGCGGCCGCCAGCCTTGTCCATAAATTGAAAGCGTTGCAGCCAGGTAGCTTTGCGGAACGGTGGGGAATAGCAGGCCATACGACTACTAACCACCTCAAATCCTAGCAGCGCCAGCCAGTCCTTTATTCGTAATAAACTAAGGAAACTGCTATTCCATGGATAAGTGCCGTGGCGCGACACCATACGCTTTAAACCCCAGGCACTGATCGGGTTGAATCCGCTAAGGATAAGATGTCCCTCAGCAACTAACACGCGCTCTGCCTCCCGCAAAGTTTCCTGCGGATTCAAGCTAAAATCCAGACCATGTGGCAGCAATAGCAAATCAATACTGTTGCTTAACAGCGGTAGTTGCACCAAGTCACAGCGCACCTTGCCTTGCTGCAGATCGGCCTTGAGTGTGAAAGGGATACGCGAACTACGCAGTAAATCCATTTGCAACATGCCTACCTGCACTGCATTAAAACCGAACACATCACCAACAGCTTCATCGAACAAAGCTTGTTCTTGCGTTCTCAGGTAATCGCCAAGCGGGCTCGCCAACCATTCTTGTTGATTATCTATTGACATTTAGTCCCTTAAAACAAATCATCGCACTATGTTGGAAATCATACCCATCCCCGCATTCAAGGATAACTACATCTGGCTACTTCGTCGTGGCTCACATGCTGTAGTGGTTGACCCCGGCGATGCCGAGCCTGTTATAAGCACCCTAAACAAACTGGGCTTAACGCTTGATGGCATGTTGATCACCCATCATCACGCTGATCATATTGACGGCGTAGCTGAATTACTTAAGCGCTGGTCTGTACCGGTTTATGCTCCCAAAAAAGAACATTACGACTTCAAACACCAAGCGGTTGAGGAAGGTAACGTAATTAGCCTCGATACCATTGGCTTAGCGCTGACTGTCATTGAAGTACCAGGCCACACACTGGGTCATGTGGCTTATTATGGCGCAAATTACCTGTTTTGTGGCGACACTCTGTTCGGTGCTGGCTGCGGCAGATTGTTTGAAGGTACCCCACGGCAGATGTATAACTCGTTGCAGCGACTAGCCAAATTACCGACAGATACTGCCGTCTATTGCACCCATGAATATACCGAGCATAACCTCAAATTTGCATGGGGACTGGATGCGCATAATTCAGCCCTAATCCAGCGTATTCAGCAAGCTTCAACCACCAGGCGAGCGGGCGAACCCACACTACCCAGCACCATAGCGCTGGAGCTGGCAACCAATCCATTCCTGAGATGTCACATGCCCGACATACAAATAGCATCCGGCACAAAAAATACTGACCCAATTGAAGTTTTCTCAGCTATTAGAGAGTTAAGAAATCATTTTTAATCATTGAGATAAATGATATATCTAAAGTTAAATGCTTACTTGACGGAGTCAGTCCTATTTAGCTACCATGCTATGGCCTCTAAAGTTCTATGGGGGCGCGATATCACTTCACTGTTATATGAGACTCACTGCATGACCGTAAAATCCTTCATCAAGCTTGCTGCATTGGCTCTTATGCTGCCTCTTTCAGCTATTGCAGATACCAATGCAGCAGGTGATGAAATCATCATTCTCAATGACATTCCAATAGATAAGAGTCCCAGTCCGAACTTTAATCTCAAACTACAAAGCGACCCTGTACTTAACTATTTGCCGGATGCTGCTGCACAAAGCCAGCCAACAATCGACCAGGCGCTGACGACTGACGATGACCTCAGGCAGCGCATTATCAATGGTTATGCCATGCCGGATGTGGAATCAGCCTATACCTCCAACCATGAAACCTGGTATGCATCGCGACCAGACTATGTCAAACGCATGGTAGCAAGAAGCCAGAAATACCTGTTTCATATTGTGGAGGAAGTTGAAAAACGCGGTATGCCAACCGAAATCGCGCTTTTGCCTATGGTTGAAAGCGCATTCAATCCACAGGCTTATTCCCGTAGTCGCGCTTCCGGTATGTGGCAATTTATTCCATCTACCGGTAAGGATTTCGGTCTTAAGCAAAACTGGTGGGTAGATAACCGTCGAGATGTCACAGGCGCTACCAATGCCGCTCTGAATTACCTGCAGAAACTGCATGTCATGTTCGGCACGTGGGATCTGGCACTTGCAGCTTACAACGCCGGTGAAGGCACTGTACGGCGGGCTATCGAACGCAACCAGAAAAACGGGTTGCCAACAGATTATGAAAGTCTGCCGTTACCACCTGAAACCAGAAATTACGTACCAAAATTGCAGGCGGTCAAAAATATCATGACCAATCCTGAGCGATACGGCCTGAACATTCAAGCAATACCCAACCGCCCCTACTTTACAAAAGTGACTGCACCTGAGCAGATTGATATCAAGCTGGCAGCCCAGTTAGCAGAAATTTCCTTAGATGAGTTCTCATCTCTTAATCCGGAATATAACCGCCCTGTCGTGACCTCCAGCGGCAAGGTACATGAAATCCTGCTGCCAATAAGTGCAGCCAACACCTTCACCATGAACTTGGCCAGCTATGACAAGCCATTAGTAAGCTGGCAAACCTACCATGCCAAGCGCGGTGAGCGTATGGATAACATTGCCCGGAAATTTGGCATTGGTTTAGCACAACTGCGTGATGTCAACGACCTGCCCTCGCGTAACAAAATTGCTATGGCAAGGCCACTACTAGTGCCTAACGGCAGTGGCACTACTGAAGTGAATGTCATTAATACGGATTACCAGGTTACAGAGAACGACAAGAATCCTGATGCTGAAACCAGTAACAGCCCTACTGTCATACATACCGTTAAAAACAGGGAAACGCTTGCCACCATAGCAAAACGTTATGGGGTAAGTTCAAAAAACTTGATGGCAATGAATCACTTGAAAAACTCAAGTGTTAAGCAAGGCCAGAAGCTGACAATTTCGACTATAACAAAAGCTGTAAATCAGGATAAAAAATCAAATCAGCGTATCGCCAGCATCAAGCGCATACGCTACACCGTTAAACGAGGGGACACATTGGATAGCATCGCACGAAAATTTGATGTGGCACGCGATGATTTACAGCGATGGAACAAGATCACTGGCTCGCATCTGGTCCCTGGCAATAAACTCACCGTGCAAAGACCCGACGAAGCTTGATTGCTTTGTAAGCGCTCATGGCCGCCTAATATCTCATGTCAAAAACAATCAGCATAGGTAATATTCAGCACTCAGCCTGGTTTGCCGGCTGTGCATTGGGCTTATCCTTGATACTGGGCGGCTGCAATCAACTGCCATCTGGGAGCTCCGCTGATTATGACAAACCCTACCCTGCAGAAACTGGTGGCACCCTGATTGATGCAATGACGGGAGAACCCAGTGGGCTGATTGCCATGATTGCAGGCGAGTCCGCAGCCTCCGCCATTGCCTCCAACATATTCAACAGCCTATTAAAGTATGACAAAAACCTTGAATTAAAAGGTGAGCTGGCAGAGTCCTGGAAAATTTCACCTGACCAGAAAACCATTACGTTCAAATTAAAACCAAACATGAAATGGGCTGACGGCAAAGCATTGACTAGTGCAGATGTTTTGTTCACCTGGCAGCTTGTCACAGATGATAATACGCGTACCCCGTATGGCTCTGACTATAAGTTAGTAGTAAAAGCTGAGGCACCTGACCCACTTACCTTCCAGGTGACCTACTCTCAACCTTACGCACCGGCTATGGAATCATGGGCAGGCTTGCATATCCTGCCCAGGCACTTACTGAAAGGCCAGGATATCAATACGACGTCCTTTGCCCGAAAACCTGTTGGCAGCCATTACTACCAACTTGAACACTGGAATAACAACGAGAATATCTCGCTGATGCGCAATCCCAATGCGACTCAAGGCCAGGCACGAATTGACCATCTGGTTTCACGCTTCATCCCCGATTCGGCATCACAGTTTCTGGAACTGCTTGCAGACAATATTGACGTGATGAATCTTGACCCTATCCAGTACGCACGGGTCGTCCCCGCCCGCGCAGATATTTCAAAAAAGATTGCCTTATACAAAGAGCTTGGCAGCCAATATACTTACTTGGGGTTTAATCTTAAGCACAAGCCATTTGACGATATCCGCCTACGCCAAGCCATTAATTACGCCATTAACAAACAAGAGCTGATAGATGGCGTGCTACTGGGCCTGGGCGAGCCCATAGCATCCCCATACAAGCCGGGAACACGCTGGACCAACCCAGAGCTACAGCCATATCGTTACGACACCACAAAAGCACTCTCATTGTTGAATGAGTCGGGTTATGCGGATCATGACGGCGATGGCATTCTGGACAAAGAGGGTAAAGCCCTGGCATTTGAAATACTGACCAACCAGAATCCACAGCGGGTCATGAGCGCAGTACTGATACAAAGGCGCCTCAAGGAGATAGGCATTGATGTCAAAATCCGTCAGGTAGAATGGGCAACCTTTATCAGCCGCTTCATTAAGACCGGAGATTTTGATGCAGTCGTGCTGGGCTGGAGTTTATCACTGGATCCTGATCAGTTCAGTATCTGGCACTCATCCCAAAACAAACCTGGCCAGTTCAATTTCATCAACTACAACAACCCGAAAGTGGACAAACTACTCGAACAAGGACGCCTTGAACTCAATCCTGAGAAACGCATGGTCATCTACCATGAGTTTGCCAAAATACTATTGCAAGACAGCCCTATCGTTTATCTATATGCAGGCTATGGGCTGCCCGCCATCAACAAGCGGGTGAAAGGCATAGACAACCCTGCACCCCCAGCCGGCATCGGTCATAATTCTTATGAATGGTATATTCCTGCACTATTGCGTCGTAACGAGATTAGCCAGTAATCCACATGATTAAATACCTGCTCAAGCGTTTATTCTGGATGGTGCCACTGCTAGTCGGCATCAGCCTGATCTCATTCCTGATCATGCATCTGGCACCTGGCGACATAACCGCTTCTGAAGCTAGTTTTAATCCTAAAGCCAGTGAGGAATCGCGACAAAAGCTACGCGAAATCTATAACCTGGACAAACCTGTCATCGTGCAATATGGGTTGTGGCTAAAGCGCATGACCACGCTGGATTTCGGCAGCTCGTTTGCCTCACACCAACGGCCGGTATTCTGGGAGAGGAAAGACAAGGACGGCAATATTACTCCAGGGATGATCCAGCAGGCGCTTCCAATCACTTTACTCATCAACGTACTGAGTCTCGGCTTTATCATCATCATTGCCCTTCCACTGGGCATAGTCTCTGCAGTAACGCAAAACAGGCTGCCAGACCGTGCCATTACCTTGTTTGTTTTTATCGGTTTCGCGATTCCCGGTTTCTGGCTGGCGTTAATGCTCATGTATTGGACTGGCGTAGTGCATGCCTGGCTACCGATTTCCGGGCTGCATAGTTTGGGTTATGAAAATATGCACTGGCTGGCACAACTTGGAGATAGCTTAAAGCACCTGACCTTGCCGGTGTTCATTTCAGCATTGAGTGGACTGGCTGGTATCTCGTTGTTTGTACGCAATGGCATGCTGGATGTATTGCATCAGGATTACATCACCACGGCTCGCGCCAAGGGGCTGTCAGAAAACTCGGTCATTTATGGTCATGCACTGCGCAACGCACTATTACCACTTATTACCATACTAGGCCTATCCATTCCAGGATTGATCGGTGGCTCTGTCATTGCTGAATCCATCTTCGCCATTCCCGGCATGGGAAAACTTTTTTATGATGCCGTTCTCATGCGTGATTTCCCGGTGATTATGGGCATTTTAACTATAGGCTCTGCCCTCACCTTGATAGGCAACTTGCTCGCTGATGTGGCATACGCCTGGGCGGATCCACGAGTCAGGCGAGGAGTCATGCAATGACAAATACCCTGCTTGCCATGCCAACTACCAAACGTAGCCTGGTTGCGACAGCTTTGTCCAACCCTCTGGCGCTAACAGGCTTTATCATTATCGCGACTATCCTGCTACTCGCCGTATTCGCACCGCTGATAGCGCCATATGACCCGGACTCCATTGATGTCAAAGCCATCTTGCTTGCGCCATCCGCAAATCACCTGATGGGCACAGATGGACTGGGTCGCGACGTGTTTTCGCGCATGCTGTTCGGCGCCCGCATCTCGTTATTGGTAGGCATTGTCGCCGTTGGCATTGCTACGGCCATTGGCATCATCCTGGGTGCAATCTCCGGCTATTACCGTGGCTGGGTAGATATCGTCATTATGCGCCTGGTCGACATCATGCTTTCCATCCCTACATTTTTCCTGATTCTTGCTGTGATCGCATTCCTGACCCCTTCAATCTGGAACATTATGATCGTGATTGGCCTGACTTCCTGGATGGGGGTCACACGCTTGGTACGGGCAGAGTTCCTTAGCCTGCAAGGCCGCGAGTTTGTAATGGCCGCCCAGACATTAGGCGCAAAGGATTTTCGGCTTATTTTCACTCACCTGCTACCCAATAGCCTGACCCCCATCATCGTCAGCTCTGTATTGGGCGTAGCAAGTGCGGTATTGGTAGAGTCTGGATTGAGTTTTCTTGGCCTTGGTGTGCAGGCCCCGCAAGCTTCCTGGGGCAATATCCTGACTGATGGTAAAGTCTATATTCAGTTCGCCTGGTGGCTGTCGCTGTTTCCCGGCGTTGCCATACTGCTCACCGTGTTAGGGTATAATTTACTAGGTGAAGGGCTGAGAGATGCCCTTGACCCGAGAACATCAAAAAATTAAATTCATATTGTTAGTTAAGGAAAGTATTACATGGGATTTCTCGCCGGAAAACGCGCACTAATCGTTGGTCTACTAAGTAACCGCTCTATTGCCTATGGCATTGCCGAAGCTATGAAGCGTGAAGGTGCCGAGCTTGCCTTTACCTATCAGATTGATAAATTCCAGGATCGTGTCACCAAACTTGCTGCTGATTTCGACTCTAGCATCGTACTACCTTGCGATGTGTCCGATGACGCACAGATAGACGCCCTCTTTCCGGCATTGGCCAAACATTGGGACGGCATCGACATCATTGTGCACTCAGTAGCTTTTGTGCCTAAAGATGCGCTGGATGGCGACTATCTGGAAAAAGTCACACGTGAATACTTTAGAATTGCGCATGATGTCAGCTCATACAGTTTTGCCGCTCTGGCAAAGGCTGCTTTGCCCATGATGCTGGGACGCAATGCAAGCCTGTTAACTGTTAGCTATTTGGGCGCTGAGCGCACGCTACCCAACTATAATGTCATGGGAGTGGCCAAGGCAAGCCTGGAGGCAAATGTACGCTACATGGCGCAAAGCCTTGGACCTAAAGGTATCCGTGTCAATGCAGTGTCCGCAGGGCCCATCAAAACACTGGCAGCTTCTGGCATTGCCAACTTTGACAAGATGCAGGGCTTTAACGAAAAGCATGCTCCGCTTCGTCGCAACGTTACTATTGAAGAGGTTGGTAATGCATCAGCTTTCCTCTGTAGTGACCTCGCTTCCGGCATTACAGGAGAAATCACATATGTGGATGGTGGCATGAATATCACTGCTGCAGGAACAGTTGATTAACATTCCACCAAGGGTGTAGCTAACTCTAAGTTTCAAAAACAAAAAGGGCAGAAATTATCTGCCCTTTTTGCTGTTCATCAAATGCTAATCAACTGGGTTAGTTAGCAGAACTTGCACCCATCAATTGCTTGTTTACTGTGATCTTTGCTTTATCTTTTAACGAGCGCACATAAGCAGACGCATATTCACTTGATATGGCCTGCTGCAACTCCATCTCAGCAGCTTTCTTGGCGGTATCATCATTTGATAAAGCATCGTCAACACGCGTTACCTTAACCAGTAAATAGCCCTTTCTATTATCTGTAACCCCGGCATAAGCTGGTAGTTTGCTCGTGTCCATTTTGAATACCTGAGACATGGCAAGCTCTGTCAGACCTTGTGCATCCTTACGGTTAACAACAACCGATGGGATCCACTCCAAGGAAGCTTCACTCTTACCTTCACGCAAGGCCGCTAATGCAGCTTCACCCTTTTTAGCCGCTAACTTTGATGCCTCTTCAAGCTTCAGGAAGTCCTCTATGCCAGCTTTTACTTCGTCAAAAGTACGTGGTGCTGCAGGCTTGTAATCAACTACACGAGCTGAAACCAGCGTGTTATTTGAGACCTCAACAGCCTCTGTATTACGCTTGTCCTTTAATACTTCATCAGTGAATATAAGATTCATCAATTTATCATTTTTGAAGAATTTAGCGCCGTCGGCACGACTCAACCAATCCGTCTTTTGCACTTGCAAACCAAATGCATCGGCGGCTGGCTTCAGACTACTTGATTGCTCATAAACCATGTTGCTGAAATTATCAGCCTGCTCAGAAAACTTAGCCAAGGATTTTTGGTACATCAACTCAGCACGAATCTGCACCTTAACCGCATCATAGCTCTGTGCTTCACCGCTAACTTCTGTCAACTTGATCACATGATAACCAAACTCAGACTCCACAAGATCACTCACAGCGCCTGGGGTCATGGAGAATACAGCATCCTCAAAAGGCTTGACCATGCTGCCTCGGCCAAATAAACCTAGATCACCACCTTTTTCGGCAGAGCCTGGATCTTGTGAATACTTTTTCGCCAACTCAGCAAATTGAACTGGATTTTTCTTAACTTCAGCTAACACTGCTTCTGCTTTCTTTTTTGCTTCGAGCTTGGCCTGTGGCGTTGCATTCACACCGAAACCAATCAGTATATGGCTGGCACGACGTTGCTCACTGCCCTGGAATTTTGATGCATTTTCGGCATAGTATTTTTTAACGTCATCTTCAGATACCTGCATGCCCATAATCAAGGAGTTAGCTGACATCAACACAAACTCAAGTTTGACTTGTTCCGGCACACGGAATTTATCTTTGTTGGTTTCGTAATAAGCTTTAACTTGAACTGGGTCTATTTTTACCTGAGAAATAAAATCCGCTGTTTTAACTTCAGCAATACTAACTTCGCGTTGCTGATGCTCAACTTTCAATGCTTTCTCTGCCAAAGATTGCGGCAAATAGGCCAGCGTTGCCAAGCCTTCACGCGCTTGCTGCGCCAGTAAATCTGTTCGGATAGAGTTCTCAAATTTGGAAGGTGACAAATGATTTTGCTGCAAGAGGCTATCGTACTGCTGTTGGGAGAACTGACCGTTTTCCTGAAATTCCGGCAGGTTCAAAATGTATTTGCTCAACTGTTCATCGCTAATCCTGAACTTAGCATGCTTCACTTCGGAGTTAACCAAACGGGTTGCAATCAGGCGATCCAGCACTGACACTTTAACTTCTGGAGTTTCAAGCATACTCAGATCTTTTTGACCCTGAGATTGCAATTTATTACGCAGACTCTGTAGCGCATTTCCGTACTCTTGTACTGAAATCACCTCCCCGTTCACCTTGGCAATTGGGGCGCTGGAACCAGCATCTCTCAAGTAAGCATCAATACCAAACAATGCAAATGGAATAGTAATTAGAGCAAGGATAGCTTTAGCCAGCCAGCCTTTTGATCGTTCACGAATTAATTCCAACATAACGAATACACTTTCCAGTTTCAATAACAATGAATTGCCAATACCAACTAGGCCGGAAACAACTTTGAGTAGATGTTAAAGTGCAATGGATAGCACAATAAATCAATCCAAGAATATACCACACTCGGATATGGCGTGACAGGCTTGTCATAGAGGTAGAAACGGAGACTGGAAAACAAAAAAGCGAGTCATAAGACTCGCTTTTTATCTTGGCGGAGTGGACGGGACTCGAACCCGCGACCCCCGGCGTGACAGGCCGGTATTCTAACCAACTGAACTACCACTCCTAAAACTTTTTACCAGTTAGTTATCTAGTAAAGCTATCACACAACGCTGATGACTGGTGGGTGCTGACGGGGTCGAACCGCCGACATTCGCCTTGTAAGGGCGACGCTCTACCAACTGAGCTAAGCACCCCTTGCCTCAACAGCAAAGAACGCTAGTTTACAGCATCCTTGAGTGCTTTACCAGCCCTAAACTTAGGAGAATTAGCGGCTTTAATCTTGATAGTAGCGCCTGTACGTGGGTTGCGGCCATTGCGCGCAGCACGCTTACCTACGTAAAACGTACCAAAACCAATCAGGGTAACCAAATCGCCTTTTTTCAAGGCTTTGGTGACAGCTGCAGTAGTTGCATCTAAAGAACGACCCGCAGCTGCTTTAGAAATTCCGGCGGCTTTAGCGATTTGATCAATCAGTTCAGACTTGTTCACGTGTAATCCCCTTTCGTCATTATTAATATAAGACAGGCAGAAACCCTGTCCTAGCTTTATATCAAGCAGGAAAAGCCCATGTCAAGCCTTTCCCGCTAAATATTCGCTTAATGCTTAGTAATTGACGAAACTTCCACGTCTTTTGTATCTTTAACCTCTGCAGCAACGGTTGGCACCGTTAGCGCATCACTTTCCCTAGGCATGCGCTCCAGAGCGATCTCAAGCACTTCATCTATCCACTTCACCGGATGAATCTCAAGGCAGTTCTTGATGTTTTCAGGAATCTCTGTCAGATCCTTCACGTTTTGCTCGGGAATCAGGACAATCTTGATGCCACCACGATGTGCAGCCAGCAACTTTTCTTTCAAGCCGCCAATAGGAAGGACCTCCCCCCGCAATGTGATCTCACCAGTCATGGCAACGTCTGCTCGCACAGGAATGTTACTCAGCACAGAAACCAAAGCCGTGCAGATGGCAATACCAGCACTTGGTCCATCTTTAGGCGTAGCGCCTTCTGGCAAGTGAATATGAATATCGCTCTTTTCATGAAAGTCCTCGGCAATACCCAAGCGTTTAGCGCGGCTACGCACCACACTCATTGCTGCCTGAATAGACTCCTGCATGACTTCACCCAACTTACCTGTAGTAATGGCCTTACCCTTGCCCGGCAATACGACAGACTCAATGGTCAACAGCTCACCACCAACTTCCGTCCACGCCAACCCTGTAACCTGGCCAACTTGATTAGCCTTGGCAGCGACACCGTAATCGAAGCGCTGCACGCCGAGGTATTTATCAAGATTTTTGGGAGCTACTGTGACCTTACGGGTAACCTTGGTAGCTGATTTCGTTTTTGCCAGCAGCAACTCTTTCACCACTTTTCGGCAGATTTTAGAAATTTCACGATCAAGGCTGCGCACCCCGGCTTCACGCGTGTAGTAACGCACCACATCGCGTATGGCTGCTTCGGAAATACTAATTTCCGTTTCCTTCAAACCGTGTGTTTCTAGCTGTTTAGGTAGCAAATAGCGCATTGCAATATTGACCTTTTCGTCCTCGGTATACCCTGCAAGGCGAATCACTTCCATGCGGTCAAGCAACGCTGCTGGAATATTCAGAGAGTTGGCTGTAGCCACAAACATGACATCAGAGAGGTCATATTCGACTTCGACATAATGATCGACAAACGTATGATTTTGTTCAGGATCGAGCACTTCCAGTAACGCCGAAGAAGGATCGCCGCGGAAGTCTTGGCCCATTTTGTCTACTTCATCCAGCAGGAATAGTGGGTTCTTCACAGCGACCTTGGCCATGCTCTGCAACACCTTGCCCGGCATAGAGCCGATATAAGTACGGCGATGTCCGCGAATTTCGGATTCATCACGTACGCCGCCCAGCGCCATGCGCACAAACTTGCGGTTCACTGCCTTGGCGATACTTTGCCCAAGCGAAGTTTTACCCACGCCAGGAGGGCCTACCAGGCACAGGATAGGTGCCTTGAGCTTACCTACGCGCTGTTGCACAGCAAGATATTCGACAATACGTTCCTTAACCTTTTCCAAGCCGTAATGATCAGCATCAAGAATGGCTTCTGCAGTGAGCAAATCTTTACTGATCTTGGTCTTCTTTTTCCAAGGCAGATTAACCAGGGTCTCAATGTAATTACGGACCACGGTAGATTCTGCCGACATAGGCGACATCATCTTAAGTTTTTTCATTTCAGCATTGGCTTTTTTCAATGCCTCCTTGGGCATACCTGCTGATTTGATGCGATTTTCAAGCTCTTCGATATCCGCATTTTCGTCCTGCTCGCCCAGCTCTTTTTGAATAGCCTTGACTTGCTCATTGAGGTAGTACTCGCGTTGACTCTTCTCCATCTGACGTTTAACACGTCCACGGATGCGCTTCTCTACCTGCAGGATATCGATTTCTGCTTCCAGCAGGCTTAACAGATGCTCCAGACGCTCGGCGACACTGAACATCTCCAGTATGCTTTGTTTCTCTTCGAGCTTGAGCGTCAAATGTGCAGTAATAGTGTCTGCGAGACGACCTGCATCATCAATGGTCGCGAGTGAAGTGAGAATTTCCGGGGGGATTTTCTTATTCAGTTTGACATACTGATCAAACTGCGTGAACACGGTACGCATCAGCGCCTGCGTCTCGCTGTCGTCATCTGGCGTGTTCTCGATGCGTTCAGCCTTGGCGGCAAAGCAATCCTCAGTCTCGACAAACTCGACCACTTTTGCGCGGTGCACGCCTTCAACCAGCACTTTTACGGTGCCATCCGGCAACTTGAGCATTTGCAATACGGTCGCGATGGTACCAACCTCATACAAGTCGGCAGCATCAGGTTCGTCTTTATTGGGGGATTTTTGTGCAACCAGCAATATCTGCTTGTTATGCTCGGAAGCGAGCTCCAGCGCACGAACTGACTTGGCGCGGCCAACAAACAGCGGGATAACCAGATGCGGGTACACCACCACATCGCGCAAAGGCAATAGCGGTAACAAACCAGAATCTGGGGAGAAAGCCGGTAAAGTTTGTTCTGTCATGGAGAAACCTTCAGTGTTAGCTGCACACAGCAACATACTGTGTGCGTATGTTATCTAATTGGGGGCAAACACTGGCGCTTCAAGTGCCAGCGTTAAAAAACTTAGACGCATGGCGCAACGCATATATCAACTTGTTACCAGACTATATACTGGACCTAGCTAGCTGATTCTGCGAGGCGTGGAGCCTCATCCGAGTAAATCATGATAGGTGGATTATCGCCATTGATTACGCCGTCATCCACTACAACTTTGGTTAAATTGGGTATAGATGGCAAATCAAACATGATCTCCAACAATGCATGCTCTATGATAGACCGCAGGCCACGTGCACCGGTCTTGCGCTCCAATGCCTTCTTGGAGATAACGCGCAAGGCCGAATCACGAAACTCCAATTCAACACCTTCCATCTTGAACAGCTTTGCAAACTGCTTGGTTAGCGCATTCTTAGGCTCAACCAAGATGGTCATCAACGCCTCTTCATCCAGAGACTCAAGCGTAGCAATTGCAGGCAAGCGGCCGACAAACTCAGGAATCAAACCAAATTTGATCAAATCCTCTGGCTCGACTTCCCTCAGGACTTCTCCAATAGCGCGTGAGTCTTCCTTACTCTTTACTTCGGCGCCAAAACCAATACCGCCCTTTTCGGAGCGTCTGCGGATGACTTTATCTAAACCATCAAACGCGCCGCCGCAAATAAAGAGAATGTTGGTGGTATCCAGTTGCACAAACTCCTGATTCGGATGCTTGCGCCCCCCCTGTGGTGGCACAGATGCTACAGTGCCTTCAATCAGCTTGAGCAGAGCCTGTTGCACACCTTCACCTGATACATCGCGGGTAATAGAAGGATTGTCCGATTTGCGTGAAATTTTGTCGATTTCATCAATGTATACGATACCGCGCTGGGCTTTTTCAACGTCATAATCACACTTCTGCAATAACTTTTGCATGATGTTTTCGACATCTTCACCAACATAACCCGCTTCAGTCAGCGTGGTTGCATCAGCCATCACGAAAGGCACATCCAGCAGCCTTGCTAGCGTTTGCGCCAATAGCGTTTTGCCCGAACCCGTAGGGCCTATGACGAGAATGTTACTTTTTGCGATCTCTACGTCATCTTTGTCCGTGGGGACAGCCTGATCCAGACGTTTATAGTGATTGTAAACGGCCACCGAAAGACTCTTTTTTGCCTGAGTCTGACCAATGACATACTGGTCTAGAATTGCACATATTTCTTTTGGGGTAGGAAGACCGCCATCACGAGGCTTAAGCGCACTATCGCCCTGCACTTCTTCACGAATGATGTCGTTGCACAGATCCACACACTCATCGCAAATAAATACGGATGGGCCAGCAATCAGTTTCCTGACCTCGTGCTGACTTTTACCGCAAAACGAGCAATAAAGTAACTTTTCGCCTTCGGTTTTGGTCGTCATGAAACTTTCCTAATGTAATACCAACAATGCCATACTATGCCGCATCAGTGCGGTTGGCAATAACCTTGTCTATCATGCCATAGGCGACTGATTGTTCAGCGCTCATGAAGTTATCACGCTCAGTATCTCGGTCTATCTCTTCAGCTGACTTGCCGGTATGGTGAGCCAGAATATCGTTCAAACGTCCGCGCAAATACATGATTTCTTTAGCGTGAATTTCAATATCGCTGGATTGACCCTGAAAACCGCCTGAAGGCTGGTGAATCATGACGCGAGAGTTGGGCAGACAGAAGCGTTTGCCTTTCGCGCCAGAGGCCAACAGGAAAGCTCCCATGCTGGCTGCTTGGCCTATGCAGAGCGTGCTGACATCCGGCTTGATGAATTGAATAGTGTCATAAATAGACATGCCAGCCGTCACCGAACCACCGGGGGAGTTGATATATAGCGAAATATCCTTATCTGGATTTTCAGCTTCTAAAAACAACAGCTGCGCCACAATTAAATTGGCAGTCATATCATTGACCGGGCCTACCAGAAAGATGACTCGCTCTTTCAGCAGCCGTGAATATATATCGTAAGAGCGTTCACCGCGGCCGCTTTGTTCAACGACCATCGGGATTAACCCGAGGCCCTGAGGCTCCCACTGGCTGTGATTGGAGTGACCTTGCGATCCAGATTGACTGTACATACTCATTTAAGCATTTCCCATCAAATCATCAAATTTCACTTTTTTATCAGTAACTTTGGCTAAATTCAGCACCCATGCCACGACATTTTCTTCAGTCGCCAAGGCAGCTGGTTCATCCAGACGCTTTGGGTCTTCGTAATACCAACGTACCACATCTGCAGGACGCTCGAAACTTTGCGCAAACTGATCCACCATGGCACGCACTTGCTCAGCGTTGGCTTGCAATGAGTTCTTGTTAACGATATCACCAAGAATCAATCTTAAACTTGCGCTACGCTTAGCCTGGTCTTCAAACATGCTTGGCTCTAGAGTTACATTAGCAAGATCCACACCACGCTGTTGCAGGTTTTGCTGTGTCATTTGCATCAGGCGATTAATCTCAACACCCACTAATGTTTTTGGTAATTCCACATTTGAGGTTTCAACCAGCGCTTGAAAAACTTGCTCCTTAACCTTGGCACGTACGCGCTTAGATACTTCCTGACTCAAGCTCTCCTTGATCTCGGATTGCATCTTTTCCACATCGCCATCTTCAACACCGAGACTGCGCGCAAAGTCGGCATCCACTTCAGGGAATTTTGCCTGAGACACAGTATTAACGGTCACTTGATAAGAGACAGTTTTACCGGCCAGTTGTTCAGGTTTATGATCAGCCGGATAAGTAATTTCAAAGGTTTTTTCCACTCCAGGCTTGCTGCCGATGACATTATCGTCAAACTCAGCAACTCGACCGCCTTCTGCCAGCACCAGGTCAACGCCTTGCTCATCTGTACTTTCAACCTCCTGTCCGTCAATAGAGGCACGCAGACTCAGGTTAACCATATCACCCTTTTTGGCGGCACGTTTAACAGGCTCGTAAGTAGCACGTTGCTTAACTAGCACATCTATTGTTTTCTTGACATCAGACTCACCGACTTCAAGCACAGGGCGTTCGATCTTTGCTTTGCTTAAGTCGCCAAGTACGATTTCAGGGAAAATTTCAAAAGTGGCCACATATTCAAAGTGGCCTTCAGCCTCAACAAAAGGCTTATGTTCAATATTGGGGAATCCTGCAACGCGCAGTTTGTTTTCTTCAACGGCATCCGAGAATGAACGTTCTACGGCATTAGAAAGTACCTCGTCGCGAACTTGTGCACCGTATTGTTGCTGAACAAGCTTTAATGGCACTTTACCAGGGCGAAACCCGGCCACTTTGGCAGTACGGGATAAACGACTAATGCGTTGGTTGATCTCTTCTTCGATCGGCTGCATCGGCACAGTAACCGTCATACGACGTTCTAGGTTGCTGATGGTTTCAACAGTAGCTGGCATGCTGTATTCCTTAAACTCAAGAAGTTAGTGCGAATGGGGTGTAACAGATAGCAATATTTTAAGCCTGTTTCAGGGAAGTTTGTGTAAATTTCCGCGTCAGATTTCTGCTTTAAAAAAAGGTTTTCCGCTCATTCGCGTGATTATTAAAGCTGGGGAGTATAGCACAAGAGATATTGTTGATAATCCCGTTTTTGGCAAGGATTATGTATAAGGAATGGAGCGCCGAGTGTGGCTTTAAAGCGTATTCAGGCCTAACTTCTTAATTAACAAGAAATGCCCAAAGTATATTGACTGACTAATGCAATGAGGCGCTGAAAGACCGGCAGCCTCTTCGAATTAGAGATTGAAAAACTATGAGGTAGAAAATCAGTTACATCTGGTGCGAAAGGAGAGACTCGAACTCTCACGCCGCGAGGCGCTGGAACCTAAATCCAGTGCGTCTACCAATTCCGCCACTTTCGCATACCTTCATTCCTAATCACTAAACTGCATTAGTAATTCAGGAAAGCGCGCTATTGTATCGCATTCCGGCACGCTCGAAAACCTCTAGCTTAAAAATCCTCACAACTATATCTCAATGTAGCGGTGCGATTGCCAGCTGTCGGGTTGACACATGCTAGGTCAAGTAGGAAGATGTATGCATAAATTTAACATCTAGCCTCAATAGCCAAACCAAGAAAGTCATTATGCAAAGCACGATCAATCAAGAAGAAATCAACATGTTACGTTCTGAAGTCGAACTACTGATGAAAGAGCGTTACGCATTGCTCAAAGTCACAGGTTCAGCTGCGGGCCTCATCGCGGAACTCGATAGTCATGACCTTCCAAAAGGTGCAGTAGAAGCAGCGGAATTGCTGTCAGCCAGCATCAACACCCTGACAGAAGAGACCTTGCAAGATGCTTTAGACTCCGTGCATGCCGCTATCGTCCAATAGTGCTAGCCAGTAATTCAAACTCACTGCATGGCCACAGCAACTAGCTGAATCCGGCCTCCAGCCTCCCAAAGCCCCTGAAATCTGTTTGAAAATTGCCCGCGCCCCGCTCTGCATGTAATATCTCGCAGGGATGAGGACGAATGGCAAAATCAAATATAACAATTAAATTGCAAGCCATACATGGCAGGGGCTTTATTTTGGCTGGGCTTGTAGCCGGATTGCTTGCAAGTTGCGGCTTCCAGACTTATCAGCCCAAGCCGATAGTACCGGCACAGTCCGCTGCAAGATACATTGCGCACGATCCCGCCAGTGCCGAGTTCCAGCGATATCTTGCCGATCTGGATTACCCCGAGAGTCAGTTACCAATCCAGCAATGGGGGTTGCGCGAGCTCACGCTGAGCGCCCTGTTCTTTCATCCGCAGCTTGATGTGGCGCGTGCACAGTGGCGTGCCGCCAGGTCGGGTGAAATTACAGCAGCACAAAGACCCATTCCCGGCATTTCCACCAACGTAGAAAACCACAGCCAGAACGATGGCGGCGTTTCTCCGTGGACATATGGCCTGAGTATTGATGTGCCGCTAGAAACCGCAGGTAAGCGTCAGGCACGGATAGACCGTGCCACCAGCTTGTCTGAGGCTGCCCGCATAGATATCGCACAATCCGCATGGCAAGTACGCAGCCGCCTGGCGGGCAGTTTGATAGATTACGCTTACGCCACCCAGCAGGCGCAGATCCTGCAGGCAGAGTTTGATTTGCGTAGTGCCATAGTCAGCATGCTGGAAAAGCGCCTGGAAGCAGGCATGGTTTCCAGTATTGAGACTAGCAATGCGCGTCTGCTTTTGCAGAAAACCCAGCAGGCTCTGGAGGCCGAAAAAGGCCGTATCCCTGAACTGCGTGCCGCATTAGCCAGCAATGCGGGCTTATCCATACAAAGCTTTAACACACTGTCACTTTCTAACCTGCCCATGGAGCTTGCCCCTTTTCCTCCAACCGCATTGAGCGACGAGTTGCAGCAGGCCGCCCTGCTTAACCGTCTTGATATCAGGGCGGCCCTGGCACGTTATGCCGCAGCAGAGGCAAAACTGCGCCTGGAAATTGCCAAGCAGTATCCTGATGTCGTACTGTCTCCCGGTTACAGTTACGATCAAGGCGATAAGGTATGGTCTCTGGGTATCTCCGCGCTGATGACGCTGATCAACAAAAACCGCGGGCTGATTGCAGAAGCCAATGCTTTGCGTGATGTGGAGGCCGCACAGTTCGAAGCGCTGCAAGCTTCGGTAATCGGCAATTTATCGCAGGCAAAAGAGCGCTATTTTGCCGTGCTCAATGAGCTGGATAAGGCCAAGCAGTTCCAGCAAGCGCAGCAAGCGCGTATCCAGCAGACACAAAGACAGTTTGATGCAGGCTTTGCCGACCGGCTGGAATTGACGACTACCCGGCTGGAAAACCTGCTGGCACAGCAAACGATATTAACCGCTGCCTATAAAGTCAGGCGCGCTGCTGCCAACCTGGAAGATATCATGCAGAAACCGATAGACGATGTGCAGTCGATGCCGGCTGATATCGACAAAGCTGTCAGCCGATAATTGCAGGAAATTTACTGAGAACCCATCCTATGAACCGTAAAGTCGCCATCATTATTGCCCTGCAGGCTATCCTCATCATCGTTTTATTCTGGGTAATGGTATTTTATGGAAAAGATGAATATGAGGCTTATACCAACGAGCAACCTGATGAGATTGAGACGCCTAACCGTGTCAGTACCGAGCAAGGTGCCACTATCGTCACACTCAGCCCGGAAGCACAGGCACAAAGCGCTATCAAGACGACAGCACTGACATCCAGCAAGCATCAGGATACGCTGAGTGCTTTTGGCAACATCATGAGTATAGACCCGCTTATTGATCTGCGCAGTCGCTACCTGACTGCCAAAGCCGATGCCAATGTAGCACGCGCCTCTTTAGCCAACAGCCAGCAGGAGTATCAACGCGTGTTGAAACTCAACCAGGATGACCACAATGTCTCCGACCGCGTAGTGATTGCCGCGGAGGCTGCCTACAAATCTGACCAGGCCAAGGTGCAAGCCGCTGAGATCCAGGCCAGTAACCTGCGTGACAATATGCGCCAGACATGGGGAGAAACACTTTCCTTGCAAGCAACGCAACAGCCAGCCAGCAGCGCGCTGCAACAACTGCTGCAATATAAGGAAGTGCTGCTGCAGGTGACGCTCCCGTTTGATGCCAAAACCCCTGCTAGCGGCGATACCATCAACATCATCCCTACCGGCAGCCAGAGCAAACCGATACAGGCGAGTTTCGTTTCCGCCTCCCCAACAACTGACAGCACCATACAAGGTAAAACCTATTATTACCGGGCTCCTGCCGAAAGCTTGCGAGCTGGCATGCGCGTCAGCGTTCGCATGAATGATGGCAGGAGCAGCAGTTCCGCCAAGCAAGCCGAAGGCGTGGTCGTGCCTGCAAGCGCTGTCGTCTGGTATAGCGGCAAAGCCTGGGTCTACAAAAAGCAGGCCGCTGACAAATTTAGCCGGCAACCCATCAGCACCGAAACCGAAGCTAGCGGCGGCTGGTTTAATGTCGGCAACCTGAAACCAGGTGATGAGCTGGTAATAAGCGGCGCACAGCTGTTACTTTCCGAAGAGTTCAAGTATCAGATCAAGAATGAAAACGAGGATTAAATTGAACAATTTAACTCCCGTTTCAGTGCAGGCTAATATGGCACAGCCATGTTATGCCGGAGCTAAAACGAGGACTAGCCAGTCATGATGTCGGCCATTGTCCGCTTCTCCATCCGCTTTAGCGGCGTCATCATTGGCCTGGCCAGCCTGGTGGTGCTGTATGGCCTGTACAGCCTGACGCGCAGCAATCTGGACGTATTCCCCGAGTTTTCACCTACCCAGCTCATCATACAGACAGAGTCTCCGGGCCTCTCCGCGGAGCTCGTTGAGTCACTGGTCAGCCAGCGCATAGAGAACAGCATTGCCGGCACCGTGGGTATCGATACCATGCGCTCGCAATCTATCCCCGGCCTGTCGGTAGTCACCGTCATATTCAAAGAAGGCACGGATGTCTACCGCAACCGCCAGGTGGTGGCCGAGCGCCTGACCACATTGACGAATCAGCTTCCTGCAGGCATAACGCCCAATATCACACCGCTCACCTCCTCCGCCAGCACGGTGATGGGCATAGGTCTGACTTCGGACAAGCGCTCACTGATGGAGCTGCGCACCATCGTGGATTGGACTTTGCGTCCGCACTTGCTGGCAGTACCCGGTGTCGCCGACGTTAACGTATTTGGCGGCGAAGTGCGGCAATTCCAGATTCAGGTGAACCCGGACAAGCTGATCCGTTACAACGTATCGCTACAGCAAGTGATGGATGCTGCCAGCAAAGCCACCGGCGTGCGTGGGGCTGGTTTTATCGAGAATAACAATCAGCGCATCATCATTAACACCGAGGGCCAGTCATTCACGCCACAGCAACTAGCACAGACCACCCTGCTGCATCGTAACGGCCAGACTGTCAGACTTGGCGACATCGGCACCGTGGTTGAAGGTGCTGCGCCTTCCATCAGCGCCTCTGCCATTGATGGCAAGTCAGGTGTCTACCTCTCGATACAAGGCCAGCTGGGAGCCAATACAGACGGCGTGACGGAAGCCCTGGAAAAGGCCTTGCAGGAAATCAAGCCCACACTGGCTGCCGAAAACGTGACCTTGCACGAAGGCCTGTTCCGCCCGGCTAACTTTATCGAAACCGCCATCAATGGGGTGCAGAAAGATATCCTGATCGGTTCTATCCTAGTGATCACCGTGCTGTTCCTGTTCTTATTCAATGCGCGTACGGCATTTATCTCTGCCACCGCTATCCCGCTTTCCCTGCTAACCGCCATTGTCGTGCTGGGCTATTTCAATATAGGCCTCAATATCATGGTATTGGGCGGGTTGGCAATTGCATTGGGCGAGGTGGTGGATGATGCCATTATCGATACCGAAAACATCTTCCGTCGCCTGCGCGAAAATAGAATGCTGGCGACACCAAGAGCCATCTACAAAGTGGTATTCGATGCCTCCATGGAGGTACGCAGTTCCGTAGTGTATGCCACCATCATCGTTGCGCTGGTGTTCATGCCGCTACTGACTCTGAGCGGCGTGGCCGGCAAGCTGTTTGCACCGCTGGGCTTTGCCTATATTGCCGCCATCCTGGCTTCGCTCATCGTGGCGCTCACCCTTACCCCGGCGCTGTGCTACCTGATGCTAGGCACGGCCAAGCTGGAGAGTGAAGATCCACCGATGATACGCATCATTAAACAGACCTATGTCAGGATGCTCTACCGCATTGAAAAACAATACAAGATCATTATTACCGTCGCCATTATCATCATGGCGCTCGGCCTGGGTACCTTGCCGCTGTTTAAAAGCCAGTTCATCCCGGCCTTGCACGAAGGCCATTACATCATGCACATGACGCTGGTACCCGGCAGCTCAGAGCAGGAGTCACTGCGCATAGGCAAGAAAGTGGCTGAAGCACTAAGCCAGATCAAGGGCGTACGCTCTATCGCCCAGTGGGTAGGCCGTGCCCCCAATGGCGCTGATACTTTCGGTACGCACTATAGCGAGTTTGAAATCGAGATCGGCACCGTGTCAGGCGAGGAGCAAACGCGTATCTTGCAGGAAATCCGCGAAAGGCTATCCGGCGAGGATGACGAAGACATTGACAATGACGCAGATGGGCCCAGGCCTCCCGGCTTTGTTGGCGTCAACTTTGCCATCAACACCTTCCTTACAGAACGCATAGAAGAAACCATTTCAGGTTATGCGGCGTCGCAAGTCATCAACGTCTACGGCCGCGACCTGGATGCCCTGGACCGCGATGCGCAAGCCATTGCAGGGGTGTTGGCAAGCATACAAGGGGCTTCCGATGTGCTGGTGCAATCCCCGCCCGGCACACCACAACTGGTGATACGTCTGCGGCAAGACAAGCTACTGCAATGGGGCCTGCAACCGACTGACGTACTCGACAACATCCGTGCCGCCTACGAAAGCCTGCCAGTAGCGCAGGTATATCAAGGCAACCGTGTGGTGGGCGTCAGCGTGGTGCTGGACACCGCCTCACGCAACAACCTGCAGCAAGTCGGTAAACTGCCGCTTATCAATAGCGAAGGCAAGCTGGTACGCCTGAGCGATGTGGCCGATATCAGCCAGGAAAATGGCCGCTCAAAAATACTCCACTCGGGTGCCAAACGTATACAGACCATCACCGCCAACGTGGTCAACCGCGACATTGCCAGCTTTAGCAATGAGATGAAGGACAGGATACGCAAGGAAGTACATCTGGCCCCAGGCAACTATCTGGCCTTTAGCGGAGAAGCCGAAGCGCAGGCAAAGTCACGGGAAGATTTAATCGTGCACTCATTACTGGCCGTCGTCGGCATATTCCTCATGCTCTATGTAGCATTCGGTCGCTTGCGCAACCTGCTACTCACCTTCGCCAACCTGCCCTTTGCACTCATAGGCGGCGTGATGGCGGTGATGTTTACTGGCGGCTGGATATCGCTGGGCTCTCTGGTAGGCTTCGTCACCCTGTTCGGCATCACCCTGCGCAACTCCATCATGATGGTATCCCACTACCAGCACCTGGTAGATGAAGAGAATATGATCTGGGGCGTGGAAACCGCCATCCGCGGCGCTTCTGAGCGCTTACCATCCATCCTGATGACCGCGCTGGTCACCGCGCTAGGGCTGTTACCACTGGCCGCTGGTAGCGGTCAGCCTGGACGTGAAATTGAAGGCCCGATGGCGACGATAATTGTGGGAGGATTGGTGACTTCGACCATACTTAATTTGCTGATACTACCCACCATCATGTTGCACTTTGGGCGGTTTGAAAAAAGAGAACAACAGTAAACATTACAGCACGACCATGCCCTGAGAGGCTTATGGATATTGCCTCTCATGGCATCGTTTATCTATTTTTTTAGCTATCGTACTTAATATACTTAAACCGAGCATCCTCATTCGGCGTGCCCTCAAGCGCACCACCCTCTTTACCCGGTTGCCACTGAATCACATCCTCTATCTTCTTCGCCAGCGTCCAGTCTTTATCGGTAATGCCCTTGGCGCTGTGGGTGCATAGCTTGACGATGACAAAGGCATAAGAAACAGTCAGGTCAGGATGGTGCCAGGCGGCCTCTGCCAGATGGCCTACAGTATTGACGACCATCAGCGTGCCTTTCCAGCCGCTGGTTTTGTATTTACGGCGTATCCAGCCATCTTCATAAAACCAGTGCGGTAGCTCGGCCGCTATCTTGGCGTTGATTTCATCCAGGCTGTATACGCGGTCTTTGGTGTTTGGCTCATCGACTAGATCGGTCATTTTGTGCTCCTTAAGAATTTAGTTCCAAGCACAGCGCACTTCTGCGCCCACCTGGGGTGGCTTGTCATGCGAAATGCCATCAGTGAAAGCGGCATGGTCTGCTTTGCCCAAGACCCAGGTTTTGAAACTTTGTCCGGCGGTAAAATCCCCAAACTGTTCATCCAGCATGCCGTCTTTGATTAAACGGTCCACCGATATTTGTGCAACCGTTGGGCGTTGTTGTTTGACCAGAATCAGGTGGTCTGCATTAAGCTTGGTGGCCAGCCATGCGGCGAGGCTATCGGAGGTAACTTGCCAACTGGCGGGGATAGCATCATCCGCACACACCATTTTAGAAGGCAGCCAGACGATGGCACGGTGCTGCCAGCCACGTTCAGCGATTTCCAGCTCGCTGGCTGCTGTCGCCAATTTTGGATTAAGACCGGTCATCATGACGCCGTATTGATCCATCGCCATCACTGCCATTTTATGCGCGACGAGATCGCTGAAGTCCGAAAGCTTCTGCGCCTCGCGCACGGCATCGGCAAAAATACCACCGCCCGGCACGATGACTACCTTGCCATCGCCATGCCGCGTGAATACTTCAAGCCACTTCTCCAGCTCTGGCGAGCCAAGCAGGCTACCGCCCAGTTTAACTACCCACATTGCCGCTCACATCATTATTGTTATCCACGACTTTGCCTCCAAAATACTGCATTAATTGCAACATGGTTGATGCCTTATCCCACGTTTCACGATACTCTTTTTGCATTTCCGAGTCAGCCACTATGCCACCGCCAGCCCAGAAACGTATCTCATTATTGGAGTATATCGCCGTGCGTATGGCAATGTTGGTATCCATGTTGCCGTCGAAACCAATATAACCGATGGCACCGCAGTACAGGCCGCGCCTGTTGGGTTCCAGTTCCTCGATAATCTCCATGGACCTGAGCTTGGGCGCACCCGTGATGGAGCCACCAGGGAAGCAGCCCCTGAGCAGGTCTATCGCTGTCATTTCCGGCGCCAGCTTGCCGGTAACTGTGCTCACCAGATGATGTACGTTGGCGAAACTCTCCAACGCGAACAGGCGGTCTGCGCGCACGCTGCCCGTTGCACAGCTCTTGCTGATATCGTTACGCAGTAAATCCACAATCATCAGGTTTTCTGCGCGATCTTTCAGGCTGGCTTTAAGGTCATCGGCATTACGGTCATCCTGCTCGGCATCCCCTGAGCGTGGCCGCGTGCCCTTGATGGGACGGGTCTCAACGTGATCGCCCTTCACCTGTAAAAATCGCTCGGGCGACCCGGACAACACCTGCAACTCGGGGAAATGCATATACGCCATGAAAGGCGCCGGGCCTATTTGGCGCAAGTGCAGATACGCAGCCCAGGCATCGCCGCTAGCCTGCGCAGAAAAACGCTGAGCCAGATTCACCTGGTAGCAATCACCATCGTAAATATAGCGCTTGATCTTGTCGAAAGCCGCCGCATAGGTCGGCAGATCCATATTGGAACGGATATCGGAAGTGACTGCGAAAGCGGTGCTTGCTGGCTCAGAAGGCAGCTCGCTATCTTGCTCAAACAAAGCGCAAAGCGCGGGCCAGTCAAGCCCTGTTTTACTATCAAAGCCATGGGTAACCAGCCAGGCGTGCTTTTCCCGGTGGTCTACCACCAGTGCCCAGTCATAAATGCCTATCATCATTTGTGGCATATCTTCGGCATCTGCCGCTATCTCAGGAAGCGCTTCCAGCCTGCGTGCCAGGTCATAGCCGAAATAGCCTATGGCGCCGCCCTCAAAAGGTAAGGTGGTGACGGTTCCTGCGTAAGGCTTGAGTGCTTGCTTGAGTAGTTCAAATGGGTCTTCCACACTGACATGAAATCCCTCTCTGTCATGGATGGCCGTTTGCTCCCTGCGGGTGGACAAGGTAATAAAAGGCCTGGCTGCCATGATGTCATAGCGGCCGTACTGGCTACCGGGCTGTCCGCTATCCAGGTAAACCGCCCATGGTTCATGGGCAATGCGTGCGAACAGCTTGGCGCTATCCGCTGAGTAAGGTATTTCGTGTTTTAACATTAAATTATCGTCTTGCTTCTGAATTAACTACTGGAGTTCGGGGTGTGCGTTTGCGATAGGTAAGCTACTGCATAGGCTGGCAAGCAGATGGCTGCCCATTGCTGTGCTGGAGCTTCATCAAGGTTGGTGCCAGTTTTAATCAGCGAGGCAACATCCAAGTAAGGCCGGTTCAGCTGTACCGCAATGGCCTGAGCCAGGAAACTACCCGCTCCGGCACCTATGATGGGAGCACTGCTATCAATCAGGTTGCGCGACAAGCAACGCATTACAGCCCCCTTCAATTGGGTGAGTTGGGTCTGTTTAAAAGCCTCAGCCAGGGTTACCCATGCCGCCATGGAGGCATCGCTGAAATCGCAGCCCACCATACGCGCCAGGCGGCGTGCACTGTCTTCCATGGTTTTTCCGGCACCATCTGCGGTATCTGCCATGTCGGTTGTTTCATCCAGATCGCCCGTAAGCCTGTATACATCTGCACTGGTAGCAAAATGCTCGGCGGCGATATTCACCCACTCCCCGCCGAAAGGCATGCGCGAACTGATCGCCATCACAGGTGTGCGTATTACGCCGGTATACACCAGCTCCTCATATTGCATGCGTGTAGCATCTGAAAAACCGCGTGCTTGTGGCTGCCCGTCGGCTAATAACACAAGATCTGAGGTGGTGCTGCCAATGTCGATAAATAAGCCGTTACCTAGCTGCTGCGCAACAAATGCAGCACTTGCCAGCCAGTTGGCAGAGGCGATATACGAAGTACTGTAGGCCACATCTGCAATCGCAACAAAACCTGCTGTACCGGCATAGAAAACCACCTTGCCTGGTAGCAGTTGACACATCAAATCTGAAATCTCCAGGACACCGGCATTGCGATCAGCAAAGATATCTGCCAATTCCCCGGTCATGGTCACGGCATGCTGCTGGGGTAGCATCTCGAACCTGGCTACTAACTGCCCCAGCACATCAACCACGGCCTGCTCCAATTTATCCAGACCTCGCCACAGCGGGCATTCAGTCTGAATAACCTGCAACACAGCATTATCGGAACCGAGCAAAGCCACCTTGAGATGTGCGCCGCCGACATCCCAGCCGAGGCTAAGTTGCTGTTGTTGATTAAGCATGGAGAGTCACTTCTACCTTTTGGCGCGTGATAGCCAGCATCACGAAAACATCATTATAGAGCAACAAATCCAATACCAGCTGTGCTGGATTACAGTTAATGGACGAGTGCAGACCCACATAGGAGGTGGTCAGCCGTGGATTAATTTCCAGCACATGGATAGTGTTGTCAGCGCTGACGATCACATCTATTCCAACATAGCCTGCCAGACCGGGTAAAGCCTGTGCGACCTGCTTTGCGATGCACTCGAAAGCTTGCCAATGTTCAGCCATGCCGTTAATGACACTCCCTGAGTAGTAGAACTTTCCATCCACTAATTCAATTTTCTGCTGATTGCAACTCAGCAACCATGCCTCGCCCTGATTACATAACATCGAAATACTAGCTGGCGTGCCGCATTGATAGGCCTGGATCACATGTGAGGATTGCCGAGTCTGCATCCACTCCACCATAGTGTCAGCTTTATCAAAATAGCCACTATCCTCGCAACCAGCGCCATCATCCATCTTGGCGACCCACCCGTTTGCAGCCTTTGGGTTCTCTCTCAGCCACTCCTCAAAGTGATAGACGGGGATTGTGGCAATACCTGCGCGTGTCAAAGCCTGGCTAGTTAAGGATTTACTGCTGGCAATCTCTACCGCAGCTAATGTGCAGCCAAGCAGCGGCTTATTATATTGATTGACCAATGCAGTCAGCCTCGCTAACAGTCCTCCCGTTTCAGGTGCAATCAGCCATACAGCATCGGCCTGGGCAATGCATTCTGCCCACACCTGCCACACGTCATCCTGGGCTTGTACCGCAATCACCTGACTGGCGCGTAAAGGCGGCGTAATACGACTATCGTAGGTCGAGCTAAGCTCTACATCAGCTAGCGCCGATAAATCACTTAGCAACGCATCCCGCATCATCATTCCTTCCTGGGCCAATGAAGCTGGGATGCGCTCGCGGTATAATCCACCGCCAGTGATAAACTCACAGACAAAAATTTTCAACGAACACTCTCTTGTTTTTATGATGACTTTTACGGCTATTCGCTCTAGCAACTGGACAAAATGAACATTATCCCTGTGATTGACCTACTGAATGGGCAGGTAGTGCATGCCAAACGCGGTGACAGGCAGAACTATCTGCCTATACAGTCCAGCCTGTGCCCATCCAGCGAACCACGCCATGTGCTCAATGCACTGCTGGAATTATACCCATTCAACTGCGTGTACATCGCAGACATCAACGCCATACAAAAAAATGGTGATCATTTTGAGCTGGTAAATGACCTGAAAAAAGCCTATCCGAAAATTGATTTCTGGCTGGACGCAGGTTTCGACTCCATACCAGGTATTCAGCGCGTCTCAGGGCTTAGCATCGTGCTTGGCACTGAAAGCCTCAGAGATTTGGCGCATTACCGCGAACTAAGCAAGGCTTGTGATCGCCACATTCTCTCTCTTGATTTTAAAGAGGGTACGTTCTCCGGCCCTAAGGAGTTGCTGGAAACTGCTGACTTTTGGCCAGAGAAAATCATTGCAATGTCATTAAGCAAGGTAGGCAGTAATAGTGGCCCGGATATTGAGCAGCTGCAAAGCCTGCAAAAAATGGCCTTGGGGGGGGGGATCTACGCGGCCGGTGGGGCAAGAGATTTTGAAGACTTGAGACAACTCAAGGATAGGAGCATACATGGTGTGCTCATTGCCAGCGCCCTGCATGCAGGCAAGATTAATCCCGCACAAATCAGTCAGCTTGCCTAGCTGGTATAACTGACGTCAATAAAAAAGCCCAACAATGTTGGGCTTTTATTATTTAACAACGAAAACTAATGACTTAGTTCTTAGCTGCAAATGGGTGAGCAGTTTCTTTATACAACTTAACTACATCAGCAACTTTTGGCTCGCGAGCAACAGCGCTCTTGATTGCTTGCTTGGTTGCTTTGTAGTTCCACTCTTGAATACGCTCATCGATATCAGCACGGCTGTCGATAAATACGCCTACGCAAATGAATACGTTATCAGCTTCGTCTTGTGGAATAGTGCCATCAGCAACACAGTCCATTACAGCCATCGCAACACCGCGTTGTGCTGGGCCGAACATTTGAACAGCTTGACGGCCATTCTTGATAGTTACTTTGTTGAACATTACTGTAGCTGGTTTAACCATCATGTTAGGTGCAACAATCGCTAACAAGCCGTTAACACCAAACTTTTGGTCGGTCAGGGTGCGGCAGAATGCATCTTCAGCAGCGCTACCACGTGGTCCCATAATCAGGTCGATATGCGCAACATTCAGCAAATCTAACCCACTGTGATCAGGACGCTCTTCAATCACCAGCGCTTCACCTACTAAAACACGATCAATAACAGCCATTTTCTTCTCCATATCAAAGTTTCCGTAGAAACAAAATTAGCACCACTTGTTGAGCAATGCCGTACTGTGACTTAAGTCTGTTTAACATTAAGCCATAAAATTTTGCGTGCATTATTACATAAATCCGAGTGTCTAGCTAAGGTAATTCTCGCAGCCCATCATTACCTGAACCTACTGCTACGGCAATATTAACCATATACAACATATTCTTATCAGCGAATTAGCAAGGTAAAAACAATCTAATTTTTTAATATGTATTTATATGCATTAGCAGCTATTTCATTTAAAAAAATTGCCATAGCTCACCGTGATACTACTTATCGGCAGACTATGGCATTTCTTTAAAATTGATTGTCAGTATCAGCAGAAAACCTGACATTGCTTACATACTTAACTCAGGCTACAAGCTCAGCCTATTCCAGGTTTGCATGGATGGCACGCATACCTTCTTCAGTTAAACCTTTAGCATGCATAATTTTAGCAATGGTAGCTTCCAGGAAAACCAGCGTGGATAATTCGAACACAGTACCCATAGGCATTTCATAAACCTTGCCATAGGACTCGTCCTTACCAACCTGCACGACCAGGTCTGCAACTTCTGCCATAGCAGACTTATCCTTCATGGAAATCACAGCCACTTTGGCGCCAACCGACTTAGCCTTCTTCACCAACGGCAGTAATGTCTCAGTGCCACCGGAACCGGAAATCACGATAAACAGGTCACCCTTCTGAATGCTAGGAGTGACGATCTCGCCCACCATGTTGACTTGATAACCACTATGCACCAGGCGCATAGCAAAAAAACGTGATACCAGGCCTGAACGGCCAGCACCTGTAATGAAAACGCGACCAGCTTCATTGATTAGGCCGATCAGCTTGTCATCATTTCCAGGAGTCGTAGCTTCAAGTACGCTGGTCAGTTTGTCTAAGATAAGTTTCTGATACATGGTTTCACCTCTTGTTAATATCTTGTTTTATGCCTGCCATAGCAGGCGATCCATAGACATATTGCACAAAAAAACAAATCCACCATGCCGGATCATGACTGAACCGAGATGGTGGATTATTTTAGAGCTTTACTAGCCTAATAAACTAAACTTAGTGAACTAAGATTTAGTGTGCCAGACCAGTGATTTCAGCAGCAGAAGCCGCAGGATCAGCAGCACCATAGATGGCAGCGCCAGCTACAATGATGCTAGCGCCAGCATCTTTAACTTGCTTAACAGTTGCAGCCTTAACGCCACCAGCAACAGAAACCTTAACACCCAGGCCTAAACCGTTAACCAGAGCCAAGTCGGCAAATGGTGTTTGACCAGCAGCTTGCTGATCCAGACCAGTGTGCACGCCAATGATGTGTGCGCCAAGCTTAACAGCTTCTTTAGTACGTGCAGCTTTGTCAGTCACGTTGATCAAGTCAACTTGCGCTTCTTTACCGTACTTGTTAGCAACATCGATAACGCCTTTGATAGTGCCCAGATCAGCAGTACCCAGAACTGTACAGATGTCAGCACCAGCTTTGTAGAATGGCTCAGCTTCGTAGAAGCCAGCATCCATAGTCTTCAGGTCAACCAGGATCTTGTTGTTTGGGAACTTGGCGCGCAAAGTTTCCAGCAGCTTGATACCGTTGTGCTTGATGCATGGAGTACCGATTTCAAGGATGTCTACGTGTGGAGCAACTGCAGTTGCCAAAGCAACTGTTGCATCGAAATCTAATGAATCTAGTGCCATTTGGGTTAATGCCATGATATTTTCTCCGAAAGGTTACGTTACTACTACTCTAAAAATACTACTTAAATAAAAGAGAGCCAACATCTTATAGCGCTATTGCAACAGATGTCAACGCTCAATAAAACCGCCTGTTTAAAGCTTCTCTGACAGTGCGGCTTCCAGCTTGTTTTGATCAACAACAAAACCACGAATACCTTCAGCAAGCTTTTCTGTAGCCATTGCATCTTCATTCAGTGCAAAGCGGAACTCACCTTCAGTCAACCTGGCTGGGGCAGCTGTTTTAGCACCGCCATCAACCAACAAACGTGGCAAGTCACCTTGTGTGGCTTCTAACTCTTGCAACAAGTTAGGGGCAATCGTTAAACGATCGCAACCTGCCAAAGCAGTCACTTCACCGATATTACGGAATGAAGCGCCCATTACCACTGTTTTATAACCATGCTCTTTGTAGTAAGCATAAATCTTACGTACAGACAGAACGCCTGGATCAGTTTCTGATGTGTAGGCTTCGCCTGTTTTGGCTTTGTACCAGTCCAGAATACGGCCTACGAATGGAGAAATCAGGAATACGCCAGCTTCAGCACAAGCACGCGCCTGGCCAAAACCAAACAACAATGTCAGGTTACAGTTGATGCCTTCTTTTTCCAGGATTTCGCCAGCCTTGATACCTTCCCAGGTAGAAGCCAGCTTGATCAGTACACGCTCTTTAGAAACGCCAGCATCCTGATATAGCTTAATCAGCTTGCGACCTTTAGCCACCATCGCATCGATATTGAAGGACAAGCGCGCATCAACTTCAGTAGAAATGCGGCCTGGGATGTGCTTCAGGATTTCCAGACCGATAGAGACAGCCAATTTGTCGGCTGCATCTTCAATTTGTTGTGCCTTGTTGCTGCTTTGTGATTTCGCGTAGGCAATCGCCTCTTCAATCAACGGTGCGTACTGTGGCAATTGACTTGCCTTTAACAGCAGCGATGGATTGGTTGTTGCGTCATATGGTTTGACGACTTTAATCGCTTCAACGTCGCCGGTATCAGCCACGATGGTTGTCATGGTTTTTAATTGCTCTAACAAAGTAGCCATAGTTTCCTCCGAATAATTACTAAATAAAGATGTATAAAAACCCTAAACCGACTTGGTAATTGCCGCTTGTTTGGCACTGGCAATTACGATAATTCAAGCTTTAATCTGAGCCAAATAGTATAACCGAAAAAACAATTAATCCAAATTGAAGTATTTATGATGGCCCAGCCAGGCAAGCTGGACAAGGCTAAACCTCAGCATCCTAATTGATAAGAGCACCCATCAACAGAGTGGCCACGGTCAGGTCAGCGCTGGTGCCGGGATTAAGGCCACGCACTTTGAGTGCAGCATCAAAGTGAATTAACTCTTTCAGGTAAAGCTTGGGGTTTGCATGCGACAAAAGCACTTGATCATGGACTTCAGCCTCCTGCCTAACATTATCCGCTACCTCGACCCCATATTTACGGACAATATGACTATCTTTGAATTGTGCCAGGTAGCCCAGATAAACTGATGTTGTCGCCCAACCAGGGCGTTCCCAGCGTGCCAAGGTGTCATGATAACGGCTGATACCAAACTCGAATATCTCGGCATAACCATTGGCATATTGTCGGGCAATCAAGTCTCGTTGTTGCGCCTCCTGCATTCCGGCCAACAAGCTCACTGTTGGTTCCAGATTCACATCATGATGTTCACTTTGTCCCAAACCAGCAGGCGATGCGCGTTGAATCGCCTGATAAGCCAGCTTCGCATCATCTACAGTGAGCTCATTGAGCACAGTCTGCAGCCGGCTTCTTAAGTCGCCGGGATTATCTGAAAATGCAGCCTGAATGATGGGGGCGGCCAATAAAATGATGCCCAGATTGGTATTGCAGCCCACGGCTTGCCAGGTTGCTTCGACTGCGGCCAGAATGCGCTGCCCTACGCTTAAATAAGGCTGGGCAATGACTGCGGAGGCAACTTCGGCACTTTTGATAAAGTCCTGTACCACCATGCCATGACCATCCGCATAAATATGGACATTTCCGGGCTTGAGTGCACTCAACTCATCCAGGCACGCCTGCTTGAATGCACCAGCTATAAAAGCTGATCGTTCCTGTGTGGCTAAACCTTCAAGCGAGCTCAACTTAAAGTGCCTTTGCCAGGAAGTCGTCAACCAGTGCCTGGGCGATATCCAGCTCGACAACGCCCTGCAGACCTTTCCAGGCGGGAATACTATTCACTTCCAGCACATACAACTTACCGTCACGATCGCGAATTACGTCGACGCCACAGTAGTCTATCGTGACCGCATGAGCGGCAGTCTCTGCCAGTTCGGCCACCTCCCCCATATGAGAATGCGCTTCACAGCGCCCACCCAAGGCCACATTATTCACCCAGCTGTTGCCGTGTCGCACCATTGCCCCGATGGCTTTGCCGTTGATGACAAACACCCGATGATCATGCCAAGTACCCTCACCGCTATCGATATAGCGCTGCAGGTAATACAGGCCATCCACATGCTCATCCATAGGGACGGGAAATGGCGCACCATGCTCCAGCTTACGCACACCCTGCCCTTGAGAGCCGAACAGCGGCTTGATGACTAACGGACTGGCTTTGGAAGTTTCGCGCCGGATTAAATCATGCGCATAATGCCGCGATTCGCACACCCAGGTATCCGGCGTACTCACGCCATGATGGTGCAGTAAAAAGCTGGTCATGGCTTTATCCACGGTACGCTCTACCGCGCGGCCATCGTTATACACCTTGATACCAAGCATCTGCAGCGCATGCAATACATCCAGGCGTGCAATCACCTGCTGCAAGGTACCACCCGGCACGCCGCGTACGAAGGCACAGCGGGGCAAGGCTTCTTCAAAACCTGGAATCACCACGCCAGACTGGCCTGGCGTCAAATTAAAATAACAATCCTTGAGCGAAACAAATATTGCCTCGAAACCGCGACTGGCAAGCGCCTGCATCAATCGCTTGCCATGCCAGCCGGGATCGTCAGTGAAGACGGGAATACGTTGCATTAATTCAGGTCTAGCAGCAAATTAAGACGCATATCCAAATGATTGATCAATGAGGGCTGCATCCAGCTTGCCACCTGTAAAGGTTTTGCCAGACTCAACGGCGGTCACGGTTACCGCTGCGGGACTGAACAACATCGGGTCTATCTTGTAAAAATCCATATTCACACTCTTGAACACTTCGGCAAATGGACGACCATAGTCGCGCGATGAGCTGCTTGGCAGCTCCTTTGCCAGCTTGGCTGCAGCTTCATCACTGCCTTTAACAAAGAGATGCGCGTGGCCGCCAAACAGGATGGCGTCATTGGTGCGTCCCATGCCAATCAGAAAGTCTGGTGCAGGTGGCGGTACCGGCGCACTGGCCATGCCATCAACCACGTGATCCAGGGGGAAATGCAGGGTATGAATTTTATGCATCGCAACTTCCAGCACCCGCGCCACAATCTGCACGGTACCGGCCAGGCTACGCGTCGGGGTCAGGATAAAGGTCAGATTTTCTGCGGCAATGCCTGTGTCGCGCGATACTTTTTCAATCACCTCGATAGGCGGCGCCTTGTCGCTTTCCAGTACCAGGCAGGCTGCATTGGCTTGATCTTTGTAACCTAGCTCCTTATACAAATCTTCACGCGCGGCAATGGCGCGGCCAGGACCTGAACCCAGTGAAAAGAATTTTTCATGTGCCAGGCTCCAGCCAGCATACTGGCTGCCCAGGCAAGACAGGATCGGGTTGTTGGAGTGCACTGACAACATCCATGGCCAATGCGCGAAGGTAGCTGAAGTCTGCAGGTTGACGTGCCCGAGGCCGCCCATGCAGATTTCAGCGATCAGGCGCCCTGCTTCCAGGCCGCCTGCATGCTTGATGCCCGCATCGACAATAGTCGCGCCGTTGGCGGACTTTTCGACACCCAGACGCAAGTTTTTGGCATTTGCCAACAGGCTGTCAACCAGTGGGTTAGTCAAACCATTGACGCTAGGCCAGCTACTTGTGTCCAGGGTATGTCCGTTTTCATTCAGATTCTCGCTCATGCTTTTCTCACCTCTTCAATGTTCTTATTAAATCGTCAATTATTACTTTTCTGGACAATACCAGCATCTGCGCAGCACTCGCGCGCTCTGCTTCGGCGAGTACTGTACACACAGGATTATCTGCAGCAATGGTGCTATTGGGCATGGGAATATCCGCCACCCACTCCGGCCACGCAAATTCTGCAGGCAACGCTAGATCATAGGGCGCATAAACTACTTGCCTGGCTTTGGCAATTTTCGGTATCGGCAGCGCCTCCGTCATACCCGCAAGACCCGTGGTGCATGCACGCACATGCCACTCAAACAGATTACAATCCTTGGACTGGTATAAGTCAAAGGTTGAGCTAAGTCGAGGGTTGATTTCCAGCACCCACACCCGCTCGCCATCAATCACTGCGTCCAGGCTATTCAAGCCTCGCAACCCCACAGCACTAGTGAGTTTTTGTGCCGCCAGTATCAGCTGCTGCTTAACACTGCCAGCAAGCTCAGCATGGCCAACAATACCACCATAACGGTAAGGCATGCCGGCACTTGGTGCTACCCACTGTTGGTTAAAGCCGATCACCTTGACCTGCTGTCCATCTGCCAGAAACAGCAGTGACACAGGTTCACCCTGCATCGCTCGCTGAAAATAATGACCTTGCTGCGGGGCTGCGCCAGAAGGAGCTTGCATTACATGGGTACCGCCCGAGCCGCCTGCGTGCTTCTGCAACCAGCCTGCAGCGTCATCCAGCGGGCTGAAACTAATATCCGGATGGCTAATATGCAGCGCATCCAGCAGCATAAAAAACTGACGGGGACGCTTCAGGTTACGCACTACAATCGGCCTGTTACCTAACAACGGCAGGCGATTTTCTATGCGCTCCAGCAAATCCGGCTGAGCCTCAAAACCACTGCCATACACCAGGCCAGTTATGGATTTAAGATCCAGTTGATCGAGCACACGCTCAACTTCATCGGCGACAAACCCACCATTGTTATAGCCGAGCTTAAACGCCTGATGGGCAGCACGTTGCGTATCCGCATCGGCAAACACATCCATCGCAACCACCTCATAGCCAGCCTGAACCGCTGCCTTGACGAAGGGCCGTGCTGAAACTGCCGCTACCAGGATTTTTTTAATAATGATTAACTCTTATTAAAAATACTAAAAGTCATAAATTTTAAAGGGTAACTAATCGGCTTAGGCCCAAAAGTTTTCTATTTCTAAAGACTCTTACGGGCCATTTCAAAAGCAGACAGGAAATCCAGATACAGCTTCTGATCGGTTGCCAGCATTTGCTTGAGCAGGTTATGTTGCGTGGTGTATTTCACATTACCGATTGCCAGTGCACCAATACCGAAAGCGCCCGTACCCGGTATCGCCACGCCATCCGCATAAACGTCCACGCCTTCTGCACCAGTAGGCGGTACTGCGTTAACATCCGCAACCACTTTCAACGTAGGTGAGCCCGCCATATGGTCCAGGGTAACCACACGTATACCGGCAGCCGCTGCACACAAGGCGATATCGGTATTTTGCATGATGTCGCGCTTGAGGCTATCGGTGCTGCCATCTACATAGTCAATATTAATGTTATATCTTTTGCTATAAGCCTCAGCCTTGATTTGCACATCAACCAGCGCACGGTGCGCTACTAATTCGACCTTGGCACCATACTTGGCAGCAATCACGGCAGTACAGCCGCCCACCGGGCCGGTGGCACCGAACACACTCACTTTACGCCCGCTCAGATCACCACCAAAGTTCTTGGTCAGATGCTGTTCGACCTTGGCCATCATGCCGGCAGCCGTGGTGAAGGCACCTGACGGATCAGCAAATACGGATACTTCAAATGGCGGCACCATTGACTGCCTGGCAGTTTCCAACATGTCCATGGCAATATCGATATCACGTCCGCCAATAAAAATGTGTTCACGCTTCACGCCTGTAGGCCCGCGCGAGAAAATCGCGTCCTGCACCAATGCGGTGACTTCATTCAATTCAACGTTGGTGTACGGCATGATTTTTTCAAAACCTGCATCGTAGGCCATATTGACGTCAAACGGGCTGGCGTTCTTTGCAGCAGTAATCAAATGAAGAATTGATACTTTTTGCAGCTTTTCATCTTTAATAGTCACTTAAATTTCCCTTAAAATCACTTACTCTAAATCTTTTAAAATAGCGCCCTGATTACGCCCCTGGCATATCAGAAACTCCAAATCCTTTTGGTCAGAAAATTCCACTTTAACCTGGCTCAACATTCTTTCGGCTTCATCTATATCGGCAAATATTGCGAAACTTGTAGGCCCCCATGAACTCTGCCCAGAACATACAACGCCATTTGCTTCCAGCCAGGCCAGTACATTAGCCACACGCGGGCTGGCATATCGGCCGCCTTGCACAGGTGAGAAGTAGTCGCCGGTACGCTCCTGCAGCTCTCGTATCGCTTTGCCGAAAGTCGCCAGGTCTGATTCTGCCAACGCCGGCAAAGCCTGCATCAACACATGCCGACACATGTCGGCGGCAATGCTGGCAGAAAACTCCGGCAACTGGCGAAACGCCTCGATTTCCTGCTCGCCATGTACGCCAGTATTCGCATGATCGAAAATCAACACAATACGCCAATGCTCAGGGAAATCCATGCGTGCAATGGTCGGTGGCACTTCCGTGTCAGCACCACGCCCACCATCAACCACCACGCCGCCTGACTCAAACGTACCCACCCCTATGCCTGACCTCGCACCGCGTGAAGTCAGCAAGGCGATATCTTTAATTCCAAGCTTTAATTGATACAGCCGGTTGATTAGGGAACCGATCGCCAATGACATCTGCGTTCCAGAACCCAAGCCAGCATGCTCCGGAATCACGTGGTTCAATTGCATATGCATACCATGCTGTAGATTCAGTGCCTGCGCTATTTTTTCTGCAATAGCCAGCGCACGCTTGGCGCCTGGCCCCTGAGCGCTAAAAGTCGGCGCACGATAGGCATAAATTTCAGTAGCCGGACATTCTAAAGACACGCCTATGCTACCAAAACGTCGCCCCAGCCCACCATTGAGATCGAAAAAGCCCATATGCAGGCGTGCTGTGGTCAATACGGATACGCCACCTGCCATGTTTTCTGCGCCAATTGTCATTCAATCAAACTTTTCGTCATCAATGGCGTCCATACTGCTTAAATCAAAGGCTGTTATTGTAGCCTAGGCTATGTGTTTTTCCTATGCAGCCAACCCCGGATTAACTCAGTAATTACCCGCCTCATTTAAAAGTTATTCAACACGGTTTCAAATTAAACTTTAAAATAGCAACTATTAAAGTAATACCTATAACAGTCCTACCAGTTAAAATTTCTAGTTGTAGGCTTGATAACCATGAAGTCGCGATGACTATGTCGCGCGCTTGTTAAATGAAGGTCTTGGAATGGAGAATTTTATTCAGCAGAGCACCATAGAGGCCGTCACCTGCCCCGCATGCGGTTTGCTATGTGATGATTTGAGCATCGCCAATGATGGCGGCGGCTCGCTAAAGGTTACCGCCAATGGCTGCGCAAAAAGCATCAAGTTTTTTGAGCGCCCCGCCAAAACCGTGGCGCCGCGTGTTGGCGGCAAAGACATTGACCTCAAGTCAGCCATCATCAAGGCTCGCGAGATATTAAGTCTATCCAAGCACCCGTTGATTGGCGGCCTGGGTACTGATGTGCAAGGCATGCGTGCCGTCATGAATCTGGCTGAAAAATCCGGTGCAACCATAGACCATATGAATTCCAAGAGCTCAATGCGTAATCTGCTGGTCATGCAGAACTCCGGGTGGCAAGTCACCACCCTGACGGAAGTACGTAACCGCGTTGATTTGCTGCTGGTTGTAGGCACAGATATCGTCAGTTATTTTCCGCGTTTTTTCGAACGTAATATCTGGAATGAAGCTTCCATGTTTGGCCAGGATACCAGCACCCGCGAAGTCATCTATCTGGGTGGAAACAACCTTGATACCAGTGCCGGCACTTCTCCCAAAGGCATCAAGCCCACGGTGATCCCTTGCGATAATGCGCAATTGCCGGAAGTGCTGGCCGTACTGCGTGCGCTGGTTGCCGGCAAAACACTAGTGGCAACAACTGTTGCCGGCATTGCCGTTGCCGACCTGACGAAGCTGGCAGATCGCCTGAAAGCAGCCAAATATAGCGTAGTCGCATGGACTGGCAGCGCACTTGATTTCCCGCACTCTGAACTTACCATACAGAACATCACTGGCCTGGTAGAAAAGCTTAATCAAACCACGCGCTCATCCGGCCTGCCTATGGGCGGCAATGAGGGCGATGTCGGCGCCTACAACACCAGCAGCTGGATCAGCGGCTACCCTTTCCGCAGTTCATACCGCCGTGAATTCCCTGATTACGAGCCATACCTGTACAGCACAGAGCGCATGCTCGCAGAACAAGAGGCAGATGCATTGTTCTGGATCAACAGCTACGCACCTGAGCGCCTGGCACCTGCCCATCAGGCAGCAAGCGTGGTGATCGGCCATCCCAATATGAGGCTCGACCATGAACCGGACGTATTCATCCCGGTGGCAACGCCGGGCATAGACTGCAAAGGCACGCAGTTCCGCAGCGATAGCTCGGTATCCCTGCCACTCCAGCAATTACGCGCCACTACCTTGCCAACTCTGGGTGAAGTATTGTCGGCGATTGAAGCCGCGCTTTAAGAATGAAGGATTCAGAAACATGCTGATTAAACTCAAAGGCGGCAAGGTCTACGACCCGGCCCACCAGGTCGATGGCAAGATCATGGATATCTATATCCGTGATGGCCGCATCGTAACCCAACCCAACGCAACCGAAACCGTCTCGCAGGAATATGACCTGCGCGGCAAAGTAGTCATGGCCGGTGCCATCGACATGCACACGCATATCGGCGGCGGCAAGGTCAACATCGCGCGCATGATGCTGCCGGAAGACCATCGCAGCTATCCGGTTCCGCACAGCGACCTGTGTCGCGCCGGTTGCGGCCATGCCGTACCATCGACGCTGACTACCGGTTATCGTTATGCAGAAATGGGCTATACCGCAGCTTTCGAGCCAGCACTGTCGCCGGTTAATGCACGCCAGTCGCACCTGGAAATGGGCGATACGCCGATTATCGACAAGGGCGGTTACGCCATGCTAGGCAGCGATGACTTCTTCCTGCGTATGCTCACCGCCAAGCAGGACCAGAATGCTATCAACGACTATGTCGCATGGATCATGCACGCCAGCCAGGCCATCGGCATCAAGGTGGTCAATCCGGGCGGTATCAACGCATTCAAGTTCAACCAGCGTGCGCTCGACCTGGATGAACAGAACAGCCATTACCAGGTGTCGCCGCGCGATGTGCTGAAATCCTTATCCAGAGCAGTTCACGAGCTAGGCGTACCGCATCCGCTGCATGTACATGGCAATAATCTTGGCGTACCAGGCAATATGGAAACCACGCTCAAAACCATGGGCGCGGTGGAAGGTTTCCCGATTCACCTGACGCATATCCAGTTCCATAGCTACGGCACCGAGGGCGACCGCAAGTTCTCATCCGGCGCTGCTGCTATCGCCGAAGCGATTAACAAGCACAAGAACGTATCTGCCGATGTCGGCCAGATCCTATTCGGTCAGACTGTCACCTGCTCCGGCGATACCATGCGCCAACACGCCAATGCAGCTTTTGGCAGCCCGCGTAAATCGGTGATCATGGATATTGAATGCGATTCAGGCTGCGGCGTGGTGCCATTCAAGTACAAGGATCAGAACTTTGTGAACGCCTTGCAATGGGCAATCGGCCTGGAAATCTTTCTGCTCACCGATGATCCATGGCGCATATTCCTGACTACCGATCACCCCAACGGCGCGCCCTTCACCAGCTACCCGCACCTGATCAAGCTGCTGATGGACAAGAGTTTCCGTAACGAAACCTTTGCCAAGCTCAATCTGGATGCGCAAGCCATGAGCACCCTGGCCTCTATTGATCGTGAATATACGCTGTACGACATCGCCATCATGACCCGTGCCGGCGCTGCCAAACTGGTCGGCCTGCATGACAGGGGTCACCTTGGCGTTGGCGCAGGTGCCGATATCACGGTGTATACCGATGATGCTGACCGCGAAAAAATGTTCTCCAAGCCTGACTATGTGTTCAAGGATGGTGAACTGGTGGTCAAGGACGGCCAAGTGGTCAAGGTCACCTGGGGTAAGACGCATACCGTCAAACCCGAGTTTGACCGTGCCATTGAAAAAGACATCAAGAAATATTTTGACGCCTACCACACCATGAATATGGAACATTTCAAGGTAGCCGACGACGAGATATCCGAAGGTGGTCGTGGCGGCGTAGTAGTTCAGGAATGCAAGGGCAGAAGGGAAAAGACAGCATGAGGCTGACCATCAACAATTTTAAGGCGGCGCTATGATCATTAATGGCGTAACTATCGACGACACCTTTGCCGAAGCATTCAATATGCGCGGCACGCGCGTGATCATCACCGCGCAGAACCACAAATGGGCTTACAACGCAGCTAATGCCATGACAGGCTTTGCTACTTCAGTGATTGGCTGTGGTGTGGAATCCGGCATTGAACGTGAATTGAGCCCGGAAGAAACGCCTGATGGCCGCCCCGGCGTCTCCATTCTCATGTTCGCCATGGGCAGTGCTGTGCTGATGAAGCAACTGGAAACCCGCATGGGGCAATGCATACTTACCTGCCCTACTGCTGCTGCATTTTCCGGCATAGATGGCAATGACCGTATCAACCTGGGCAAGAATCTACGCTTCTTCGGCGATGGCTTCCAGATTTCCAAACAGTTCGGCGGCAAGCGCTACTGGCGCGTGCCGGTGATGGATGGCGAATTTATTACCGAAGAAACCACAGGCATGGTGCGCGCGGTAGGTGGCGGCAATTTCCTGGTACTGGCTGAATCGCAACCGCAGGCGCTGGCGGCCTGCGAAGCTGCGATTGAAGCCATGAAGAAGGTACCGAATGTGATCATGCCCTTCCCCGGCGGTGTAGTGCGCTCGGGCTCCAAGGTGGGCTCCAAGTACAAGGCACTGTTTGCATCAACCAACGATGCATTCTGCCCAACACTAAAAGGCATTACCAATACGCAGTTGTCCCCGGAGATCGAATCCGTGATGGAAATCGTGATCGATGGCCTCACCGATGCGGACATCCGCAAAGCCACCCATGTGGGCATTGCCGCAGCCTGCGCACTAGGTGCTGAGAATGGCATCAAGCGTATTTCGGCAGGTAACTATGGCGGCAAGCTGGGCCAGTTCCAGTTCCACTTACATGACATCATGAATGATAAAAGCTTAAGCGAGGCCACAGCATGAGCGCGCTAACCTTCACATTAAAAGTAACGCCTCAACAGCGCATTGACCTATCCCCCATCATCCCGGATAGCCTTGCAGGTAAAAGCCTGGGCGAGATCGCAGCCATTGAACTGCAAAGCGGCAAGCAGAAATTACGTGTGGACAGCCTGTTCGATATCAATGGCAGCGATGCCAACGATATCGTCATCAACAACAGCTGCAGCAAGCTGGATTTCATCGGCCATGGCATGAAGGCAGGCCGCATCATTGTCAATGGTGGTGCAGGTTCATATCTGGGCTTCCAGATGCGCAAAGGTGAAATCACAGTTCAAGGTGATGCCTCTGACTTTGCCGCAAGCGGCATGGCTGGCGGCCTGTTGCATATCAAGGGCAATGTCGGCGATTTTCTCGCCGCAGCTATTGCAGGCGACAGGAAAGGCATGAAAGGCGGCACCGTCATCGTCACTGGCAATGCCGGTGAACGTGTTGGTGACCAGATGCGCCGTGGCATCATACTGATTGAAGGCAACGCTGGCGGCTATTGCGCCTCTCGCATGCTGGCTGGCACTATCGGGGTGCTGGGCACTGTTGGCGAATATGTCGGTTACAGCATGCGCCGCGGCACCCTGCTACTGGCTAACAAGCCAGCCTTGCACGCAACCATACAGGATTGCGGTTCGCATAGCCTGCCCTACTTGAGCCTGATGTTTAAGTCGTTTGCCAGCTTGCCCAGCAAGTTCGCGCAGATCAGCAAAAATCGGGTACAGCGTTATGCCGGCGATATCGCCAATGACGGCAAAGGCGAGATTCTGGTTTTATTGTAGTTTTCTGATAAAAGCATGTTAAAAACATGGTGTCGCTCAGTGAGCGGCACCATGCTCCCTAAGCCCACCGTCACTGGTATCCATTTTAGTCCAAATGTTTAAGCCGGACTGAAGCATCTAGCCAACCTTTAGCCACTCTTAACTCGGCAACAGCTTCCCCTCACCCAAGCTCAACCGACTAGACGCAACCACAATCCTGATATCTGGCATGTAACGTGCTTATAGCTAACCGTAATTCTTATTTATTTTTTAGAAGGGGTACTTTATGAAAATTTTCAGAATGTTCAAAACAGTGCTGCTTGCTGCTGTCATGACATTCAGTATTGCGACGAATGCCCATGCATTCACTGAGGCGCCTGGGAGGGGTGTTTTCCTGGATCCTTATGAATTCACATTAAGTGGGCCCAGTTTCTACGATGCTACTATCAAAGGAATTTTTGGTGGCTTTGTGTTGCTGGATAGCGACGATCATATTATTGACTCGCTCTTTTCACTGAGTGGTGCAAAAGCAACTGATGGTTTTCTCTCTGCAGGTTCCTACACTGCGATTTTTGGTGGGTATAGTACTAGAGCAGGTGAATACTCGTTCAATGTCACAGCTGTTCCGGAACCAAATAACATGGGTATGTTAGCGGCTGGTCTTAGTATGCTCGGATTTGTTGCATTACGTCGCAGAAGCAAAGCCTAAGTCTCAGATTCAAAAACTGATTTTAATTTCTGCTTAAAACTAATAGGGGTGCTTAGCACCCCTGTTAGTTTGTGCAAGCAGGCCTCACCCAAATCGCTTTATCATGCTCAATGCGCTTTCTGCCGGAACGGAGGCAATGACACTGACGCGCTCCCCAAACACTTTATCCTTAATTTCCCCATCAAGCTTAGCGACCTCCCGGGTAAAGTAGTCCAGGTCTTTATAGTCCAGTTCCAGCTGTATCAACTGCATTTCCAGAAATGGTGAAATCCTGGCCGAGTCCAGCGCCATTTTTCCGGTACCACCATAGGCACGCGCCAAACCACCAGTGCCCAGATTGATACCGCCGTAATACCGGATAACGCCCACACATACATTAATCAGGTCGCGCCCTTCTATGAACTGCAATATAGGCTTGCCTGCGGTGCCTGATGGTTCTCCGGCATCATGAAAGCGTTGCACGATTCCTTGCTCGGTTTTGATACGAAAAGCATAGGCCAGATGATGTGCACTTTGATGCGCACTTGCCAAGCGACGCAAACACAAACCCACTTCGCGCTCAGTTGCACAAGACTCCGCCACAGCGATAAACCGCGATTTATTGATGGTCTGTTCAGCATGACCGGGCTGCACTATGCGTTGCACTTAATAAAACCTGACTCTATAAGAAGTTGATGAATTTTCACCGGGAAAAACTGTCTCCAGTTAAGTTACAATTCGAGTGAGTAAAGCACCGAATATCCAGTGAAGTTGCTGCGTTAAGGAGTTTAATATGCCGCCTATTATATTCGCCTTCAGCCTGCTTCTGCTTGCTGCAAGCCCTGTATATGCGCAGGTCTACAAATGTACCAGCCAACAAAACAAGGTTGTCTACTCGGATACATCCTGCGTGACCGGCAGCAAACAAATTACCACTGGCATTCAATCCCAGCCTAACCCTGCTGCAATCAAGTCAATCGTGAGCAATACAGACGCCAACATTACTCGACAGCTTGATGCGGCAGTGAAGCTGGCGATTAGTAATGACGATCTGGTTCGCGCGCAGGCATTGGCAACGACTCCGGAGCAAAAACAATGGGTAGCTGCGGCAAAAAAAGAGGCTTCGAAAAAAGTCATGGCTGGCCGAACTGAAGCAGATTTAAATGCCGAGAGAGCGAACTCCTATGCCTGCAGACAAGCGCAGCGCAACCTGGAAATAGAGGGTAATTCGATATTCCGTGATGCTACTACCATCGCCACCAAAACCAGCCTGATGCAAGCTAGCTGCGGTATCAGTCAACCGAATATAGGTTACGGTTATGCCTCCCCGCCTTACTTATTCTCCCCGGGCAGGCATCATTTCAACCAGCAACCGGGATACACCTCTGAGCCTTACGACCGGACTAGGGCCTCGCCTTTCGGCAGCCGGTGGATAAGACCTGAATACTGATAGCCTATCTATTTGCGCTTTCCACCCAGGATAGACCCCAGCACTCCGCGCAACACCTGACGCCCGATTTCAGAGCCTATCGTTCTGGCCGCACTCTTGGCTACAGTTTCCAGGATGCTGTCTGGCTCGCGCCCGACTGGTCGGCGGCCTGATGATTGAGTTGGCGATGGCTGTGTGCTGGAGCTACCGCCGCCAAATAGACTACCCCAGTCAAAGCCTTTCCCCTCCTCGGCTTGCTCAGGCGACGCTTGTGCCCTGCCCTTGAGAATTTCGTAGGCGGACTCCCGGTCTACTTGTGCTTCGTAGTGCCCAAAGAGTACGGAAGCCTGGATTACCTGCATGCGTTCGGCATCTGTAGCAGGGCCGATACGACTGCCTGGTGGGCACACAAAAGCACGCTCAACCGGCAACGGGCTGCCCCTGTCGTCTAATAAAGACACCAGCGCTTCCCCTACGCCGAGCTCGGTAATGACCTTGCTTACATCCACTTTCGGGTTAGCCCTGAAGGTCTCAGCAGCTGACTTTACAGCTTTCTGATCGCGTGGGGTAAATGCACGCAGGGCATGCTGCACGCGATTACCCAGTTGCCCGAGCACCACATCGGGGATATCCAGCGGGTTCTGGCTGACGAAATAAATGCCGACACCTTTGGAGCGTATCAGCCTGACCACTTGCTCGATTTTATCCATGAGCGCATCAGGGGTGTCGTTAAATAGCAAATGTGCTTCATCAAAAAAGAACACCAACTTGGGTTTTTCCAGGTCGCCGACTTCCGGCAACTTCTCAAACAGCTCAGATAACAGCCATAGCAATAGCGTCGCATAGACACGTGGCGAGTTGTATAACGTGTCGGCAGCAAGAATATTGATGACGCCATGGCCTTTGGCATCGGTCTGCATCATATCGTCGAGATTGAGTGCCGGTTCACCAAACAGCTTATCTGCACCTTCGGTTTCCAGCTGCAGCAATGCCCGCTGGATAGCGCCTACGCTTGCAGTGGAAATATTGCCGTATTCAGCGCTATATTCTGTCGCATTCTCGGAGGCATGCTGCATCATCGCGCGCAAGTCTTTCAGGTCTAGCAGCAACCAACCCTTATCATCTGCAATCCTGAAAATAGCATTCAGCACGCCGCCCTGCACATCGTTCAGGTTGAGCATACGTGCCAGCAGCAAAGGGCCCATTTCGGCTACCGTAGTACGAACCGGGTGCCCCTTCACGCCAAACACATCCCAGAATGTTACCGGGCAGGCGCCGTATACAAAACCTTCCAGCTTGAGCTCTTTGATCCTGGCCTCTATTTTGGCATTGCCGCCACCCAGGTAGCTCATGCCTGATAAGTCACCCTTTACGTCGGCCATAAACACGGGTACGCCAGCGCGAGAAAAGCTTTCCGCCAGGGTTTGCAAGGTCACGGTTTTACCAGTACCAGTTGCCCCTGCAATCAAACCGTGGCGATTAGCCATGCGCGGCAGGATAGCGAGGTCAATCTTGCCGGCTTTGGCGATTAATAGTGGTTCGGTCATATTGAGTTACTACCTTTCCGTACTTGGTGTTTATCGTTAGGCACTATTTATTGTTAGCCTCTATTTATTGCTAATCCAGGCGTGCTGGCGGTTGCTTTCAGCATCATATCAGCTTAGTTAAATATCGCCTTTACGTGCCTTGTCTATCATCTCAATCAGCGTATCTTCCAGCTCCTGTGCCGCCTTTTTGGCACGTGGCGTGGGGTTCTTAATGCTTTTCAGGTCGAATGTGGGCCTGTCGATACCAAGATACAACTTGCCAGCGCGCTGGTAAATACCGATGCGGCAAGGGGCAAATACTACAAACTCGGGATGATCCAGCATGATTTCCGCCCCCATGCCGAGATTACAGAAAGCACGTACTTCCAAAGGCCCATGTGGATCCTGCCCGCGGGCCTTCATGTGGTCACCTATCGGGAAATTGGCTGGATTCACAAAGTTCTTGCCCTCTGAAATCACCTTCAGGCTAAGCACCACATCATCGTAGGTCACCCCCGGCTCAACTGCCACCTCATATATCGCCTTGTCAACATCAATGGCCGGCATGGGTGTGGCGGCCATCACTTGCGGCACCAAGCCAAGCAACAGGGCAAACACCATTACGGATACAGCTCTTCTTTTCATATTAAGCCTCTAAAGTTTTAATTCCTGTGGCCGATAAAAAATGTCATGAAAAAATTTCATCAACTGCTTGAAATTAAAATACTTTGACTACGGAAAGTACACCAACTGTACTGCAAAAATTTAGCGGGAACTGTATCTGCTTTATCCTCCAGCTAATCCGTACTATATAAGCTCGCTTCAGCTCCATTTTATCTTCAATTTTAAAGACCGCCATATACCTCATGTCAGACAGTAAAACAGTTGTTCGCCATTACCCTCACCCCGCCGCTGGCTGGGGTGCGCTTAAGAATGTGGCCTCACAATTGGTCAATCAAAAAATCCCTGTGAAAGGGATTATCACATTACTTTCACAAAATCAGCCAGATGGTTTTGACTGCCCTGGCTGTGCCTGGCCCGACAAGGAACACGCATCCACTTTCGAGTTCTGCGAAAACGGCGTTAAGGCAGTGGCTGCAGAAGCCACTGCCAAGCGCGTGACCGCTGAATTTTTTGCCAAGCATACGGTAACAGAACTCATGGCGTGGAGCGATTTCAAGCTTGAGGACCAGGGCCGCCTGACCGAACCTATGGTTTATGACAGCGCCTCAGACAAATACATTCCGGCATCCTGGGATATGGCGTTCGAGCTGATCGGCGAGCAGCTTAACAAGCTGGACAACCCTGACCAGGCGGTGTTCTACACCTCCGGCCGCGCCAGCAATGAAGCGGCATTCCTGTATCAGTTGTTTGGTCGCGAGTTCGGCACCAACAACTTCCCCGACTGCTCCAACATGTGTCACGAATCCACCAGCGTCGGCCTGCCGGAAATGGTAGGCATAGGCAAAGGCAGCGTGACTCTGGAAGATTTTGAACACACTGACACTCTGCTGCTGTTCGGCCACAATCCAGCCACCAATCACCCTCGCATGCTGGGTGAGTTGCGTGAATGCTCGCGCCGTGGCGCCAAAATTGTTTCCATCAACCCATTGAAAGAGCGTGGCCTGGAAAAATTCGCCGATCCGCAAAGCATCGTCGAGATGGTCACCATGGGCGGCACCAAGATCAGTGAAATCTATATTCAGCCTAAACTGGGTGGAGACCTCGCCTTTGTCAAAGGCATGATGAAGTTGATCATTGAGTGGGATGACCAGGCAATTGCCAACAACACCCAGCGCGTAGTCGATGTGGACTTCATTGCCACGCACACCCAGGGCTTTGAGGCGCTGGCTGCTGACATCCGCAATGAGAGCTGGGAAGCCATTATTGAAGAGTCTGGCGTGACGCTAGAAGGTATCGAATCGGTAGCGCGCATCTACGTCGCTGGCGAACGCGTGATTGCCACCTGGGGCATGGGCATTACCCAGCACAAGCATTCTGTAGCAACCATACAGATGATTACCAATTTAATGCTGCTGCGCGGCAACATCGGCAAGCCCGGTGCCGGCCTGTGCCCGATGCGCGGGCATAGCAATGTGCAGGGCAACCGTACTGTCGGCATCTACGAAAAACCTGCTGCCGCTTTCCTGGATAGCCTGGGCAGCGTTTATAACTTCGAGCCGCCAAGGGAAGATGGCCACGATGTGGTCAATGCCATCAAGGGCATGCTAAAAGGTGAGGTGAAAGTATTTGTCGCGCTGGGCGGCAACTTCTCCATCGCCACCCCCGATACCGACCAGACATGGCAGGGTTTGCGCAAATGCGAGCTGACTGCGCACATCACCACCAAACTTAACCGCAGCCATCTGGTGCATGGCAAGCAGGCGCTGATATTGCCCTGCCTAGGCCGCACCGAGATCGACCAGCAGGCAACCGGCCCGCAAGGCGTCACGGTGGAGGATTCCATGAGCATGGTGCATGTGTCCTACGGCATGAACAAACCTGCCGCACCTAAGCTGCGTTCCGAGCCAGCTATCGTTGCCGGCATCGCACATGCAACGCTGAACCATTCAGCTAGACAGAATCCAAGCAAAACCCCATGGCTTTGGTACGTTGAAGATTACGATCGCATACGCAACGATATTGAAAAGGTCTTGCCTGACTTCGCCGAATACAATGCTCGCATCAAGGTGCCGGGCGGCTTCAGGCTACCTGTGCCCTCCAGCGAGCGTGTATGGAAAACCGAAAGCGGCAAAGCCGAATTCAAGCCGCATGCCGTTCCACGCGACCTGCCTATTCACCGTGCACGCCTCAAACACGGTACAGACGTATTCCAGTTGATGACCACGCGCTCGCATGACCAGTACAACACCACCATCTATGGCATGGATGACCGCTATCGCGGCATTTTCGGTGAGCGTCGCGTGGTGTTCATCAACGCTGCCGACCTTGCCAGCAAAGGCCTCAAGGCTGGTGAATACGTCAACCTGGTCAGCACCTGGGATGACGGCATATCGCGCCGCGCAGAGCGCTTTATGCTGGTTGAGTACGATATTCCGCAAGGTTGTCTCGGTGGTTACTATCCAGAAACCAACAACTTGGTTCCGCTGGATAGCGTAGCCGACTTCTCTTACACCCCGACCTCTAAATCGGTGCCAGTCCTGATCGAGAGACATCATGCTGCAAACTAGAAGTGCTGATCAGCCTGAAGATTCAACGCAGCCCATTGTCTCACTGCTGCTGGAGCAAATGCTGCTGGAGACATTGAAAGGCCGTGCGGTGATCCCCATGGCGGCCCTGTGCAAAAGGCTGGGCGTGCGCATGAGCACATTGCAGCGCCAGCTATCAGCGCTAGAGAGCTATGAGCTGGTTGAGGTACGTTGCGATGAGTCCGGCCGCTGGACAACGGTACTGACGCCGCAAGGCATGGAGTTCTGCCAGTCGGCCGAGGCAGCCTAAGCAGCATCCGTATTTGTACCTTCCTCTTTTCAAGGGGAGGGAATATATAAAAACCTGGCAGTAATTTTCTAAAGCTTTAATTGGTATTTACAGCCGCTTGGTTATAATTTGGTCTTCAGCCTACTCAAGCCTGGCCATTCCTGATGAAGTTATACACCGCCGTAACCGCGCGCATCCGCGCGATGATAGACGAAGGCGTATTGCGTCCCGGCGAAAAGATATTTTCCGTGCGGCAGGCCAGCAAGAAATACGACGTCAGTATCAGCACCATTATCAAGGCCTACCAGATACTGGAGCAGGAAGGCATCATCGATAGCCATCCGCAGTCCGGCTACTTCGTCACCCACAGACAACAAAAGACCAAGCGCACGCCACCCGTAGCCGAGAACCTGAACCTGTCGCAGGTGGAAATCGTGCTGACTACGCTGCGCTCCATCCGTGAATTCGGGACTATTCCACTAGGTTCGCCCTTCCCCGATGCGCAGTTGTTCCCCATCAAGAAAATCCAGCAGTATGAAAAAGCCATTACTGGCGACAATGCCGAATGGGGCGTACTGAATGACCTGCCGCCCGGCAACGAAAACCTGCGCCAGCAGATCGCCCGGCGCTACCTGGATTACGGGCTGGATATCTCACCCAACGACATTGTCATTACACACGGCGCAACCGAGGCTATCAACCTGTGCCTGCAAGCCGTGGCCAAACCCGGCGACACCATTGCCATCGAAGCGCCGGGCTATTACGCACTGGCACACGCGATAGAGCGCATGGGCATGAAAGTGGCGGAAGTACGCACGCACCCGACTGAAGGCATAGAGCTGGATGCGCTGGCCGCACTCACCGAGAACGTACATATCAAGGCAGTACTGCTCACCACCAATTTCCAGAACCCTTTGGGAACCTTGATGCCGGAGGCCAAGAAAAAAGCGCTGGTAGACTTTCTGGCAGAGCGCAAAATCCCGCTGATTGAGGATGACGTCTATCAGGAGCTGTATTTTGACGATGTGCCGCCCAAGCCCGCCAAGTACTTTGATACGCATGGCCTGGTGCTGCATTGTTCGTCGTTCTCAAAATCGCTGGCACCGGGCTACCGTGTAGGCTGGACCACGGCCGGGCAATATCGCGCATCGGTAGAGAAACTCATGTTCCTCAACAGCCTGTCCATCCCCTCCGCGCCACAAATCGCCATCAGTAAATTCATGAAGCGGGAAAGCTTCAACCAGCACCTGAAAAACCTCAGGCATACGCTGCGCTCCAACTACATATTGATGCGTAACTGCATAGAAGCGAGCTTTCCCAGTGGTACCAACATATCTGCACCACGTGGCGGCTATGTGGTCTGGGTCAAGCTACCGGAGAGCATTGATGCCTTGAAGCTTTATCACGCCTGCATCCAGAAAGGCATCTCCATCGCCCCCGGCCCGATATTCACGCGCAAAATGGAAATGACTAATTACATACGGCTGAACTTCAGCCATCAATGGACACCAGCTATTGAGCAGGCAGTGAGAGATGTAGGGTTAATTGCAAAATCGCTGATAGTAGATTAATTTTTGGCGTTCCAAATGTTTATATCAATATTCGGATTACTAAGAATACGAGCAAACCTAACACTAACCTGAAGATATAAAACAAAAAACATGAGGCCATCAATACTATGCTTAGTTTTCGTATAGCCCTAATACTTACATTAATTACAATTACTTTTTCTGGACGCGATTCTCATGCCTATTGGTCGGAGGCCATGCAATATCATGCTATTGCACAGGAAAACCTTATCTCTAAGGGCATTTGTAATAGCGATCAAGACTGTCAGCGAAAAGGCATCTTATTTGCCGAGGGTGGTGAAGTATCTTTAGGTTTCATGAGTTGGGGTGGTGCATATATCAATCTTTACGAAACACAAGATACTGAGCTTGTGAATGTCATCGTAGTAAAGTTTAAAGAGTTACATTCCCAACTTGGAAGACCGGATGTTAAGCTCACCGTATACAGCTCTAAGCAGCTTGAACCCAAGGTTGTATTTCGTGAAGTAGTAATTAAATGAGTTATACGAAAAGGTATTGTCCGCTGTTCCGGCATACAATCAAAATTTAGGCTTTGCCAATCCACATTGGTACTTTAATCGTGCGACTTAAGTGCAGCAGTCACCGCCTTCTGGTCAAACTCCGGTGCCAGCAGTTTGATAAACCCATACACATAACCCCGCAGATAGGCATCACGCCTGATGCCTAAGTAAGTCGTACTTTGCGGGAACAGATGACTGGCATCTATCATCGCCAGATTGCTGTCGCGCTCCGGGTCGTACGCCATGGTCGCCAGCAAGCCGATACCCAACCCCAGCGTAACGTAGGTCTTGATCACGTCGGCATCGATGGCAGTCAATACTACATTGGGTTGCAGGCCCGCCTCGGCAAACACCTTGCTCACCAGCGAGCCGCCGGTGTAGGCAAAGTCGTAAGTAATCAGCGGGTATTGGGTGATTTTCTTTAATGTGAGGGGCGGATCACGCAGCAATGGGTGGTCGTGCGGTGTGACTACGCAGCGATTCCACTGGTAGCTGGGAATGCACAGCAGCTTTTCGTAATTGCTGATCGCTTCAGTCGCGATGCCGATATCCGCTTCGCCGCTGGCCACCTGCTCCGCTACTTGGGTTGGGTTGCCCTGGTGGATGGTGAGCTTGACCTTGGGGTACATCTCCATAAAAGCCTTCACCGCTGGCGGCAGCCGGTAACGCGCCTGGGTGTGGGTGGTGGCAATGGTGAGCGAACCTGACTCTTCATGGGTGAATTCATCCCCCACGCGCTTGATGTTCTCCATCTCGTGCATGACACGTTCGGCCAGCCCCAGGATGATCTTGCCGGGCTCTGTTACACTGACAAGCCGTTTACCATTACGCTGGAATATCTGCAGGTTCAGCTCTTCTTCCAGCAATTGAATCTGCTTGCTCACACCGGGCTGCGAGGTATGTAGCGCTTCCGCTGCCGTAGAAATATTGAGGCCTTGCCTGGCAACCTCATGCACGTATCGTAATTGATGTAGCTTCATTTGCGCCTTATATAACCAAAGTGTAGTTTATATACAATAACATATTCTAAAACACTTGGTTGATCACTGTTAATATAACGGCCTTTATTCAAATCGGATACTCCACGTGGAATTCGGATACATTGTTGCAGGCTTTGTTGTAGGTGCGTTGGTAGGCTTGACTGGTGTGGGTGGTGGCTCTTTGATGACCCCCATTTTATTGTTGTTTTTCCATATCAAACCGGCAGTCGCCGTGGGTACTGACTTGCTATATGCATCAATCACCAAATCAGCAGGAATTTTAGCGCATGGCAAACTAGGTAATATAGACTGGAACATCGTCAAATTGCTGGCCTTGGGCAGTGTGCCGGCCTCAATCGCCACCATTTTATTTTTAAGAACCGTGAATGTGGAATCGACTGGTGCCGTCAGCACCATCAAGTTCTGGCTGGGAGTTGCACTGATTGTTACTTCGGTAGCGGTTTTACTGCGGGATAAATTGATGCAACTGGTGCATAGTGGACGCTGGCTGGCACCCCATCATGTTGCACCTGTTACTGTATTACTGGGCCTGGTGTTAGGCGCTTTGGTCACACTGACTTCCGTAGGGGCTGGCGCATTGGGCGTCACCGCGTTGATTATGTTGTATCCGCACAAGAAAATTACCACCATTGTAGGTAGCGATATTGCACATGCTGTGCCGCTTACGCTGGTTGCAGGCCTCGGCCATGCAACCTTGGGCACCATCAATTACAGCTTGCTGGGCACCCTGTTGATCGGCTCTATTCCTGGGATTTACCTGGGCAGCCACCTCAGCTCAAAAGTGGCTGAGCACTGGGTGCGTATCGTGTTAGCGGCAATATTGATTTATGTGGGCATAAAGCTGGTTTTACAGTGACCATAATTAAGTTAGAACTATAAGCCGGACCTGTTTTCTATTAAAATATTACCTCTTAAAAAGTATTAAAATTTACCATGTATAAATATGATGCCATTGATCAACAATTAGTTGATGAACGTGTAAAACAATACCGCGACCAGACACGCCGTTACCTGGCTGGTGAGCTCACGGAAGACGAGTTCCGTCCATTGCGCCTGCAAAACGGTCTGTATATCCAGCGCCATGCGCCTATGCTGCGTATCGCCGTGCCATATGGCATGCTTTCATCACGCCAGTTGCATAAGCTGGGCGACATCTCCAAGCGTTACGATAAGGGCTACGGCCATTTCAGCACTCGCCAGAACCTGCAACTGAACTGGCCAAAACTGGAAGATGTGCCGGATATCCTGGCTGAGCTTGCTACCGTTGAAATGCACGCTATCCAGACTTCAGGCAATTGCATCCGCAATATCACGACGGACCAGTTTGCCGGTGTCGCACCGGATGAAGTGGTCGACCCGCGTGCCGTGGCTGAGATTATGCGCCAGTGGAGTACATTCCACCCTGAGTTCGCCCTGCTGCCGCGCAAATTCAAGATCGCCGTCTCCGGTACCAAGGAAGACCGTGCCGTGGTTCAGGCGCACGACATTGGCCTGGAATTCTACCGCGATGCCGAGAATAAGGTTGCCATCAAGGTTTGGGTAGGTGGTGGCCTGGGCCGCACGCCTATCCTGGGTTCGGTTATTAATGAGCATCTTGAGTGGCACCATGTACTCACCTATTGCGAAGCCATTATCCGTGTCTATAACATGCATGGCCGTCGCGATAACATCTACAAGGCACGTATCAAGATCCTGGTGAAAGCACTGGGGATAGATGAATTCCGCAAGCAGGTCGAAGCCGAGTGGGCACACCTGAAAGACACGCCGAATACCATTCCCGAGACTGAGCTGGATCGCGTGTCCGCATTCTTTGAAGAGATGCCTTACGAAACCCTGCCCGCCCATGATGCAGCTTTCGACAGCGCTGTTGCCAGTAACCCGGCTTTTGCCGCATGGGTAAAACGCAACGTGCATGCGCACAAGAAACCGGGCTATCGCGCCGTCACTCTGTCACTTAAGCCGCATGGCATTGCGCCGGGTGATGCTTCATCTGAGCAGATGCATATCGTGGCCGATCTGGCTGAGCAATACAGCTTTGGCGAATTGCGCGTATCGCACGAGCAAAACCTGATACTGGCTGATGTAAAACTTAGCGACCTATTTGCCATTTGGGAAAAAGCGCGGGCTAATGGCCTGGCTACTTCCAATATCGGCCTGCTGACTGACATTATTTGCTGCCCTGGTGGCGACTTTTGCTCGCTGGCCAACGCCAAGAGCATCCCTATCGCGCTGGCGATTCAACAGCAGTTCGATAACCTCGACTATCTGCACGATATCGGCGACCTGGAGTTGAATATCTCCGGCTGCATGAATGCATGCGGACACCACCATGTCGGCCATATCGGCATTCTGGGTGTGGATAAAGATGGTTCGGAGTGGTATCAGGTCTCTATCGGCGGCAAGCAAGGCAATGACGCCAGCATAGGCACGGTCATCGGACCTTCATTCGCAGCCGAAGAAATGCCGGGCGTAGTGCAGCGCTTGATCGATGTGTATATCGAGAATCGCACGGATGAAGAACGCTTTATCGACACGGTACGCCGCATCGGTGTGGCGCCGTTCAAGGCCCATGTTTACGCTAAATCCAGTGAACAGCCCAATAAGGAGACTGCAAATGTCTAATCTTATCATTAATAATGCCATCGCTGAAGATGAATGGACGCTGGTAAAAGCACCCGCCGCCGCTGAAGAAACCGTGCGCAAGCAAGCTGGTAAAGTTGTGCTGTTCAAGCTCACTGGAGAAGCTAGCTATAGCCCTGACCAGATTGCCAATACCGTTATCCCTACAAGCGGCAAAGTGCTGGTACCGTTCGCTGTGTGGGTAGCGCGTAAAGCCGAGCTTGCCGGGCGCCTGAGCGCAGGTGAGTTAGGCGTATGGCTGGAAACGCACGAAGTACTGGAAAGCCTGGTGGAATCACAGCCTGACCTCAATGTGTTCCCGCTGATTGCAGTACATGTTGAGCGCTTTGCTGATGGCCGTATTTTCTCTATCGGCAACCTGTTGCGCACGCGCTATGGCTTCAAGAATGAAATGCGCGCTTTGGGTGATGTGTTGCGCGATCAGCTGTTCTTTTTAAAACGTTCCGGCTTCAACAGCTACCTGATACGTGCGGATCGCTCAGCAGAAACTGCGCTGGCGGCCCTCAACGACTTCACTCAACCCTACCAGGGCGCGGTGGATAATGCCCTGCCGGTTTGGCGCCGCGTACATCGCGGAACTGAGCATCAGCAATGAGCGGCGAATTTACCCTGCTACGCCCTGCCGCCAGCAACCCCGCCACGCAGCCTGCACTTACGGATGCCTTGCGCGCATCCGTGGCGGCAAAGCGCGAGCTAGTGTTGTCCTGCCTGACAGCGGCAGCAGCCGAATTCAAGGACATTACCTTTGCCAACAGCTTTGGTGCGGAGGACATGGTATTGACCGATATCATCATGCGCGAGAAATTGCCCATCGAGATATTTTCACTGGATACCGGTAGATTACCGGTTGAAACTTACGACCTGATGGCCGAAGTGGAAAGCCATTACCACACCAAGCTCAAGATATATTTTCCGCGTAGCGCGACCGTCGAAGGTTATGTGCAAACCTACGGCATCAATGCATTTTATGAGTCTATAGATTTGCGCAAGGCCTGCTGCCACATGCGCAAGGTGGAGCCGCTGGGTCGTGCACTGGCAGGCAAACAGGCATGGATTACCGGTATGCGTGCGCAGCAGGCGACTACCCGCGCTTCGCTGCCTGTGCGTGAATACGACAGCGGCAACAAGCTGGAAAAATTCAATCCTTTATCCGATTGGACAGAGCCAGAAGTATGGGCCTATATCCGCCTGCATGAAGTGCCTTACAACAAGCTGCACGATGCGTTTTACCCCAGCATAGGCTGTGCACCATGCACGCGCGCCGTTGCCATGGGTGAAGATATCCGCGCCGGACGCTGGTGGTGGGAAGACCCAACCAGCAAAGAGTGTGGCCTGCACGTAAAGAAATAACCTGGCAGCAATACTAAAAATATTTTTAATTTAATCGATTGATATGTCTACACAAACCTTAAACAAGCAGCCTTTAAGCCATCTCGACTGGCTGGAATCAGAAGCCATTTATATCCTGCGCGAAGTTGCCGGTCAGTGCAGCAATCCGGTACTGCTGTTTTCAGGCGGCAAGGATTCGCTATGTATACTGCGTCTGGCTGAAAAAGCCTTTCGCCCAGGCCGCTTCCCCTTCCCTTTGATGCACATCGATACCGGCCACAATTACCAGGAAGTCATTGATTTCCGCGACCAACGCGCTGCAGAGCTTGGTGAGCGCCTGATTGTGCGCTCAGTTGAGGACTCCATGAAGCGCGGCACTGTGGTACTGAAGTCGCCTGATGAATCTCGCAACAAACATCAGTCGGTGACCTTGCTGGAAGCCATTGAAGAGTTTGGTTTTGACTGCTGCATCGGTGGTGCACGCCGTGATGAAGAAAAGGCACGTGCCAAGGAACGCATCATGAGTTTCCGTGATGAGTTCGGCCAATGGGACCCAAAAAACCAACGCCCGGAGTTATGGAACCTGTACAACGCCCGCTCACATAAGGGCGAGAATATTCGCGCCTTCCCCATCTCCAACTGGACTGAGATGGACGTCTGGCAATATATCGAGCGTGAAAACCTGGGCCTGCCCAGCATTTACTTCGCCCATACCCGCCCCATCGTGCGACGCAATGGCGGCATTATGCCGGTCACCGATGTAACGCCAGCCAAGCCGGGCGAGGTTGTGGAGGATCTGCTGGTGCGCTTCCGTACCGTAGGTGACATCACCTGCACCGCACCTGTTGAAAGCGATGCCGACACCGTGGCCAAGATTGTGCTGGAAACAGCCACCACCACCATTACCGAGCGTGGCGCAACACGTCTGGATGACCAGACGTCTGATGCGTCCATGGAGCAGCGTAAAAAAGAAGGTTATTTCTAAGATGTCGATCAACACTATTACCAATATCAAACCATTCAATGACAGCCTGCTGCGCTTCATGACCTGCGGCAGCGTCGATGACGGTAAAAGCACGCTCATAGGCCGCCTACTGTTCGATACCAAGACCATTCTGGCCGATACACTCACGCAAATGGAGCGCACCTCCAAAAAACGCGGCCTGGAAGCCGTTGACCTATCATTGCTGACCGATGGCCTGCAAGCAGAGCGCGAGCAAGGCATTACCATTGATGTAGCCTATCGCTATTTCAGCACCGGCACCCGCAAATACATCATTGCCGATGCGCCCGGACATGAGCAGTACACCCGCAACATGGTGACAGCTGCCTCTACTGCTAACCTGGCCATTATCCTGATCGACGCGCGCAAAGGGGTACTCACGCAAACCCGCCGCCACTCATTTCTGGCGCATCTGGTAGGGATTCCACACATTGTGGTGGCGGTGAACAAGATGGACCTGGTGAATTATGACCAGGCTGTTTACGACAAGATCGTTGCCGACTACCTGGCTTTTGCCACAGAAATTGGTCTGCAGCGTGACGGTCATGACATCAGCTTTTTACCGTTATCTGCACTCAATGGCGACATGCTGGTCGACCGCGGTGACTCCATGCCCTGGTACACCGGCCCTACCCTGATCGACATGCTGGAAGCCACACCCCCTGCCCATTGTGAACAAGATGAGCCATTCCGCTTCCCGGTGCAGTTCGTTTGCCGTCCACATGCGTCGGATGATCCCGAGCTGCATGATTTCCGTGGCTTTATGGGTCGCATTGAGTCCGGCGAAATTGCCGTGGGCGATGCTGTCACCGTATTGCCATCCGGGTTGAGCTCCACAGTCAAAGCCATACAGATCGGTGAAGATCATCTACAGCATGCCACTACCGAGCAATCGGTCACCTTGCTACTGGCCGATGAGATAGATACTTCACGCGGCGACATGATAGTCAAAACGGGGCAGGCTCCCGAGCCTGTCAAGCAGATTACAGCCATGGTGTGCTGGTTATCCGAGACTCCTTTATCCCCTGCCCGTACCTACATCGTGCGTCACACCACGCGCGAATCCAAGGCCAAGGTAGGTGAAATAGCTTACAAGATCGATGTCAACACGCTGGAACAACTCCCGGCGCAAGGCCTGGCCATGAATGATATTGCGCGCATCAGCTTCAAGCTGGCACAACCGCTGATGGTAGATGCCTACAGTACCAATCGCGCGACTGGCGCATTCATCCTGATTGATGAATCGACAAACAACACTGTTGGCGCAGGCATGATTCAAGCATAGTTTTATAAACTGGCAAAAATCAATTAAAATACGATATTGGCTGATCAACACCTAAATCAGTACTTAATAGCAAAGCAATAGAGGACCCAAAATGACATATGTTGTGACTGAGAACTGCATACAATGCAAATACACCGACTGCGTAGATGTATGCCCAGTGGATTGCTTTGTGGAAGGCCCAAATTTCCTGGCCATTAATCCTGACGAGTGTATCGACTGCACCTTATGCGTAGCCGAGTGCCCTGCCGAAGCGATTTTCGCCGAAGATGATGTCCCGGCTGATCAACAAGAGTACATCGCGCTGAATGCTCGTCTAGCGGAACTATGGCCAGTGATTACCTCAAGAAAAGAACCATTGCCTGATGCTGATGCCAACAATGGCAAAGCAGGTAAACGCGCATTGCTGGTTGAATAATCTGGGATTAATTTAGCTAACGATTAACTTAGACCTAAGTTGGTTTAATAAAAAAGGAGACCTGGGTCTCCTTTTTTATTGTGTATTCTCCAGCCCTACTCTGTCAGCGTGTAGCGTCAATGTCCGGCCCACAGATGACTCCTCCTGATGACCAGCCATCCGAAAACCAGATAGCCCGCCATGGCCCACGCCAGCCCGGAGGGGGCATACCATACCAACGGCACAATCAAGCCGGCCGATACCGTAGATAGCAACATCTGGATAAAAGCCTGCCCTGATGCGGCCGTACCACGTATTTTCGGATGCCTGTCGAGCGCTGCCAACGACAGCACCGGCATGGCCAGCGCCATACCTATGTTAAACAGGGCTATCGGGGCAATGTTGTAGATGGGCTGCGCGGGTAAGGCAAGACAGATGATGATATTGAGCAAAGCCATAGCCGCCATCCATACGTAGGCTAGCTGCACTACCTTCTGCCTTGAGTAACGCCCTGCTGCGCGCTTGGCGAGATACGAACCGAGTACCATGCCACATACGGTAGGGATGAACATCCAGCCAAACTGGTGCTGGTTCAGCCCCAGATGCTTGACCAGGAAAACCGGACTGGCCAGCACGTAAAGGAAGAAACCTGCAAAATTCGCCCCAACGGCAAACACGACATAATTAAATTCCTTGTCCCCAAAAATCAGCCGATAGTCCTTAAACACCTGCCTAGCAGAGAGCGGCATACGTTTAGCAACCGGCATGGTTTCTGGCAGATAGCGTATAGCAGCCCAAAGACTGAGTGCGGCATACAGCGCCAGAAATATAAATATCGCCTGCCAGTGTATGCCCAGTAAAACGCCGCCAATAATAGGCGCCACGGCAGGGGCGATACCAAACAGCATTTGCACTGTCGCCATCACGCGCTGCGCCTGCGGGCCTTCGAATAAATCGCGCACCATGGCGCGCGCCACCACATTCCCCGCCCCGCCGGATATGCCCTGCATGATGCGGAAGAACCACAAGGTTTCAACATTTGGAGCAAAGGCACAACCAATGGACGCCAGCACAAATACTCCCAACCCCCATTTGATGGTGGTGATACGTCCGATGGAATCCGAGATGGCCCCATGCCATAAGGTCATCAAGGCGTATGGCAATAAATAGAAGGTCAGGCTTTGCTGTATGTCCAGCGTAGTGCCATGCAGCGCGTTTTCCAGCGTAGGGAAAGCCGGCAGATAGGTATCAATGGCGAATGGCGCAAGTGCAGCAAGGCTAGCCAGAACCAGTGACAATATAAAAGGTGAGGATTTGTTGGGCATGAGGTTTTGTTCTTAAATAAAAAACGCACTGGGCTGTTACTAGCAGCACAGTGCGCTTATTCTAACCTTATAACGGCTTCACTACATGACCAGCTGAAGCCGGCAACATAGCCAGAACTACAAGCTATGGCAGGGCGTGAAACTCTTTAACCAACTCCGGCAATTCGTTATTAACAAATTTCTTGGAGTTCTTATCATTACGGAACACGATAGGTTGCGCTTGCAACTGCGGATTCTTGGAGTCCTCAATTGCCTGCACTACGACATGGTGGTTAGGTGACAAACTGCATACCGGGTCTGCACTCTCTGCATCCCCTGTCAGCAGGAAGGCCTGGCAACGGCAACCGCCCAAATCCTTGTCCTGTTCCGGACAAGTACGGCAAGGCTCTTTCATCCAGTCCTTACCGCGGTATTTGTTAAATGCTGGTGAATCCTTCCATGCCCACTCCAGGCCACGTTCCTTCACATTAGGAAACTCCATGCCCGGCAGTACGCGCGCAGAGTGGCAAGGCAATACATCGCCATTGGCGGTAACGATCATGAATACCTCACCCCATCCATTCATGCATTTCTTGGGGCGGTCAGAAAAATAATCCGGCACCACAAAGAAAATCTGCATCTTCTTGCCGACTTTTGCGCGGAACTCGTTGGTCACCGCTTCGGCATGATCAATCTGTTCCTTGGTAGGCATCAACTGGCTACGGTTAATCAGCGACCAGCCGTAATATTGGGTATTCGCCAGTTCCACGTAATCAGCGCCCAATGCTTCAGCCATTTCCAGGATCTCTTTGATATGGCCAATGTTGTAGCGATGAATCACCACGTTGAGCACCATAGGATAGCCATGATTCTTGATCATAGCGGCGACTTTCTTTTTCAGCTCGAAAGTCTTGGTATTGGTGATGAAGTTGTTAATCTCTTCGGTGATGTCGTGCATGGAGAGCTGGATATGATCGAGACCACCTTCCTTGAAGGCGCTGATACGCTCTTCTGTGAGCCCAACACCTGAAGTGATCAAGTTGCTGTAGTAACCCAGCTTGCGTGCCTCGACTACGATCTCTTCAATATCATCACGCAATAGCGGTTCACCACCCGAAATACCAAGTTGCAATGCACCCAGTTTACGGGCATCACGCAGAGCATTGATCCATTGTTCGGTAGTCAGCTCATTTTTGGTGTGTTTATCGTAGTCGGTTGGGTTGTAGCAGAAAGCACAATGCAAAGGACAGCGGTAGGTCACTTCCGCCAGCAACCAGAGTGGCTGGGTATGGGTCTTGGAAGCCGCTACGCCGTTATTCTGGTTCGCATGCACCACTTTCTGTACGACCGACTCTCCTAAAGATGCTTGTGTCATTTTGCTACTCCTCAAATTCCTGCTAATTGTTTTTGCATGTCTTAATATTGCTTGCTAGTTACTTTTTTCTAGCCAAGCCTTTTCGACAGCCAGATCAAACATGGCAAGAATGTCTTTTTCCAAATCCGGTACATCAGGGAATGTTGCCTCTAACTCTTGGACAACATCCCCCACTGTTTTGTTACCATCAACACGCTTAATGACCTCACCTGCACCGCCATTAAGCTTGACCATGCCTTCAGGGAAAAGCAGCACATAACATTGCTGTGCCTCCTCCCACTGAAAGCGGTAGTGACGGCCTAACTTGTATATATCATCGCGGTTGACGGAGGTAGTCACGGTCTTCAACCTTTATATCAGTACATGCCAGCATGATGGAATCTGCAATCACCCACAGCACATCCAGCTTGAATTGCAGGATATCCAGGGCTTTTTCCTGCATCTCGCGCGACTGGCTAAAATAATCCAGCGTTACTGCCAAGCCTTGCTCTACATCACGACGGGCTTCGGTAAGACGCTTTTTAAAATAGACCAGGCCATCTTCGTTGATCCACGGATACATGCTTGGCCAGGAGCTGATGCGTTGCTGGTGTATGTGGGGAGCGAACAACTCCGTCAGCGATGAGCAGACCGACTCTTGCCATGAACGTTGGCGCGCAAAGTTGATATAGGCATCGACAGCGAAGCGTACACCCGGGCTCACGAACTTGAGCGATGTCACGTCTTCACGACTTAAGCCCACGGCACCACCCAGTTGTATCCAGGCTTCAATACCACCCACATTCTTATCATCGCCATCATGGTCAATGATGCGCTGTATCCAGCCCTTGCGAATCTCCTTATCAGGACAATTCGACATAATGGCCGCATCTTTTTGCGGGATGCCGATCTGGTAGTAAAAACGGTTGGCAACCCAGCATTGCAACTGCTCTTTATTCAGCTTGCCTTCGTACATCATCACATGAAAAGGATGATAAATATGGTAGCCCTTGCCCTTCTCACGCAGCTTTTCTTCAAACTCTTCACGTGTCCAGGGCAGGTTGTTATTGGTCACTGCATTCATTTTTCTCTCCTCAAAGAATGATATCCATGCCGTCATAAGACACTTCAATGCCATGACGGTTGAGCTCGGCGCGCTCGGCCGAATCTTCTCTTAAAATTGGATTGGTATTATTGATATGTATCAACACACGGCGTGCATGTGGGTACTTATCCAGCACTTCTATCATGCCGCCCTCGCCAGATTGCGGATTATGTCCGATATCGCGGGCTTTTTTGGTCATCAGGCCAAGATCAATCATTTCGGTATTGGTCCAGAAAGTACCGTCCACCATTATGCAGTCGGCCTGCTCAAACAATGGTGGCAGATGCGGCTCTATTTCACCTAACCCTGGCGCATAAAACGCTTTCTTGCCGGTCTTGGTATCTTCAATAAACATGCCTATGGTATCGCCGGGATGCGGGTCGTTACGATGCGGCGAGTATGGTGGTGCAGCACTTTTGAGGGCAACTGCGGTAAAGCGCAGATTGGCAGCACCCGGAATTTCGAAAGATGTTTTACCATCAGTCACGACGGGATGATGATTGATGCCGCAATAATGGCCGAGAATATTGAGTAAAGGATTTCCCGTGGTTAAATCCTGATACACCATATCCGTACAGTAAATCTCACGTTTGACCGTACCTTCGCGCAACATCAGCAAGCCCGTGGTATGGTCGATCTGCGCATCGATGAGCACAATGCCTACTATGCCGGTATCGCGCACTGCACGACCTGGCTGTAATGGTGCGAAATCCTGTATTTGCTGCAATACATCGGGCGATGCGTTGAACAACACCCAATTGATACCATCACCACTCACGCAAATCGAAGACTGCGTGCGTTTTGTGGCCTTGATAGTGCCTTTTCTCAATCCATCACAATTATGGCAATTGCAATTCCACTGAGGAAAACCACCACCTGCGCCTGCGCCTAACACATGAATATGCATGAAACTCTCTAATCAATAAAACTTTAAGTTTAATCTGTAATGACTAACAATACGAACTTACAAATAGAAATGGGCTATCTTGCGATAGCCCATCATGCAATTGCTTAGCGATTGCAAACGTACATTGTTACTTCAAAGCCGAAACGCATTTCTGTCACTTCTGGTTTAGTCCACATAATAAATCTCCTTAGTTAGTATGATAAATACGCCATTGCATTACAATTTGTTACACACCTGACGTGCTATGCATTCTCCGCGTCTGGCCTTGCTTGCAACAGGGCTAAAACACGGAAACTGTACTAAGGATAATCATGAGCAGGTGGTGTAATTTTGACTCGGTACCAGAACTACCAGTAGCACCTCAATTTCAAGGGTGGTGGCTAGAGAATTTCTCGACCAATGACTTGCGCAATACCACGCAGCTCGGTCATCAGCTTGGTGAGTTCCTGCGGATCCAAAGCCTGCTCAGCGTCACACCACGCCTCACATGGGTTAGGATGCATCTCGACCAGCAAACCATCAGCACCTGCTGCGACGGCCGCCCGCGAAAGGGCCGGCACCATCCACGCCTTGCCACCTGCGTGCGAGGGATCAACGATCACTGGCAGATGCGTTTCTTTCTTGAGCACGGGAATCGCGGTCACATCGAGCACATTGCGGTAATATGTTTCGAAAGTACGTATTCCCCGCTCACAAAAAATAATATTGTGATTACCGCCAGCGGCAATATATTCGGCTGCCATCAGCCACTCTGAAATGGTGGCTGACATACCGCGCTTGAGGATAACCGGCACATTGACTCGTCCTACCTCTTTCAACAGATCGAAGTTCTGCATGTTGCGCGTGCCGATTTGTATAACATCTACGCCGTACGCCATAAAAGTATCCAGTTGGCGTACGTCCATCAATTCGGTCACGATGGGTAGCCCTTCCCGATCGGCAGCGTGCCGGAACATTTCAAGGCCTTCAACACCAGCACCCTGAAATGCGTAAGGACTGGTACGTGGCTTGAATGCACCACCACGCATCAATCGCACGCCAGCCGCTTTTACTGCAGCAGCGGACAAAGCCATCTGTTCCGGGGTCTCTACTGAACATGGACCGGCAATTACCTGTATCTGCTTGCCGCCCAGCGGTATACCCTTGATAGTGATGACAGTATCTGCCTTGTGCCACTCTCGCGCCACAATCTTATAGGGCTTGAGAATGTGCAAGGCCTGCTCTACCCCAGGCAACACCTCCAGTAACAGAGGATTCAGCTTACGTTCGTCGCCTATCGCACCCACCAAGGTCTTTTCGGTACCACGCGAGATATTGACATCCAGGCCTTGCTCCCGGATACGGTTCACCACAGCCTCTATCTGCGGCTCGGTAGCCTCATTACTCATGACAATAATCATTGCGGTACTTTGATGACCTTTTCCAATACTTCCAGGAAGCGTACATTTTCACTGAATAAGCCTATGCTGACCCGCAGGTAATCCGGGAGTTCATAGTTGGCAATAGGTCGCACAATCACGCCATTTTCAAGCAAGCGTCGGTAAACGGTAGCAGCCTGATCTATGCGAAAGCTGACAAAATTGCCGAAGGATGGAATGTAATCAAGCGCCAGGGCATTCAGACCCTGAGTCAACTGCGCCATGCCTGCCTGGTTCAGTGCATAGGTGCGCGCTACAAAGTCATCATCCGTCAGGGATGCAGTAGCCGCAGCCTGCGCCACGCTATTCACGTTAAAAGGTTGCCGTACGCGATTCATCATATCCGCCACTTCGCTAGCGGCCATGCCAAAGCCGATGCGTAAGCCCGCCAGGCCATAGGCTTTGGAGAAGGTGCGTGAAATAATCAGGTTAGGGAACTCGGCAAGCCAACTGATCGCTTCTGATTTATCAACAGTCGACAGATACTCGTCATAAGCCTCATCCAGCATCACCAGCACTTGCGGTGGCACTTGCTGCAGAAAGGCATACAGCTCATTTTTTGGTATCAGCGTGCCGGTCGGATTATTAGGATTGGCAATAAAAATCATTTTGGTGCGCTGTGTAATCGCGGCCAGCATCGCTTCAAGATCATGGCCAAAATCCTTGGCTGGCACGACAACCCCGTGAGCACCAACTGCCTGCGTCACCAAGGCATAAACGGCAAACGCATGTTGAGAATAAATGGCTTCACAGCCGACCGTTAAAAAAGCCCGCGCAGCCAACTCCAGAATATCATTCGACCCATTACCGAACACCAGTTGATCTGGCCTCACAGCGAATTTAGTACTGACCGCATCGCGCAGGGCAAAGCTATTGCCATCAGGATACCGTGCAATATCCAGCAAAGCCTCCTGCATGGCCTCATGTGCCAGTGGACTCACTCCCAGCGGATTTTCATTGGAAGCCAATTTGACAATACTGCTGACCTCCAGCCCCATTTCCCGGGCCAGGTCGCTAATTGGCTTACCCGGCTGGTACGGTGCAATTGAACGGATGTAGGATGGTGCAAGATCGCACAATTGATTCACATTAAACCTCTTCTCACTAACGCTAACTGAAAAAACAAAAGCGGCCTGTGCCGCTCCTTATCCTGGATGATTCTACCATCAAGTCTATTTGATGGGTTTAGCCCTATTGCATGGTCTTTTTACGCATTTTCTTATTTTCATACATGGCATGGTCGGCCCGGCGAATGACATCAATAGCACTGGAGTTCGGATAGGGGAACAGGCAAATCCCTATACTGGCAGAAACTCTGACGGAAGAAGGTAGGTTTTGAATATTCAATGGGCTTTCAAGTTGCTCCTGTAGCTTGCCAGCCAATGCCTCTGCGGCTTCAAGGCTATTGATGTCCTGCGCCAACACAAAAAACTCATCGCCCCCCAAGCGGCACAGGGTATCGACTTCCCGGGTTGCATTTTTCAGCCTTATCGCGGCTTCCTGCAAAACCTGGTCACCTATCTGGTGGCCATAGGTATCGTTGATAGGTTTGAATTTATCCAGATCAAGAAACAGACCAGCGCATATTTGATTATTACGGATAGAGTACTGAATCGCCTGTTCGATACGGTCATGTAGCAGCTCCCGGTTAGGCAACCCGGTCAGCCGGTCATGCAAAGCACGTTCATGCTGGAGGTGGCGCTCGGTATCCAGCTCTTTTTCACGTAAGAACAGTATGCGGTTCTGTTTTTCACCGGTATAGCTGGTAAAGGCGCCCAGTATATTGGCTGAAGCAATAAAGAAGTCATAACTGAATAAGGTCCATGCCGGGAGCTCCCTGAACATGAAGTTGAAAATGACCAGCAGCAATATGCCCACTGCTGTGGAATGTACAAACCTTAACCCGGAAAAGTAATGGCACCAGAAAGTAATCTGAATCAAGCCCACGTAAAACAGGCTGATCGCGGCAGCGGGTAGGTAAATCATCTTCCCAAGCAAGCCCAAGCCGGCGAAGAAACCTGCGATAAAAAGCAGCGGTTGATTGAATCGGGAAAAGGTTGGTGTATAGGTTAGCGCAAACACTGAAAAGGCAATCATCAACGCCATTACATGGAGATATAAAGCCTTAATGAAATCCTGACTGGGGATGAACAGATAATCCATGAGGCCGTAGGAGCCATAAAGCACGCCGCCGACCAGTAATGCAATCCTGGCTTGCCGCCTCAAACGCACTAGGTCATGTTGACGATAGAAGCCCTCTAACTGCGCGTCTTTAAACGTTAGCGTTGAACGGTCTAGCTCTGCTGCTTCAAGTAACTCTTGACTGATAGGCATCGTTTCAGAACCAAGTTAATGCTGCCCAAAAAATATTTTTAGAACAACGACCACAACAATGAAGTTAAATCATATAACGGCTACTGGATACGACCCGAGCACTTTGAGAAAGGAAGCTCGTTGCTGCAACTCAGCCAAGGCGCTGGACACGTTAGGGTCCTGATGGTGGCCTTCTATATCCACAAAGAACACGTATTCCCACATGCCGATTTTGGAAGGTCGCGACTCCAGCTTGGTCATACTGACCTTGTGCTGGGCCAAGGGCTCCAATAGCGAGACAACAGCGCCAGGGACATTTTTAGCAGCGATGACCAGTGAGGTTTTATCCTTACCGGAAGGTGCAACGTCATGGGTGGATAGCACGAGGAAGCGCGTAGTATTTTTTGGGTCATCCTCAATATTTTCCGCCAGGATATTGAGGTTAAACAGTTCTGCGGCGCGACGGCTGGCAATTGCCGCAGAATCCTGGATTGCCAACTCCGACTCAGAAACAAGCTTGGCAGCTTCAGCATTGCTGGTAACCGCTTCACGGCTCACTTTGGGCAGGTTGATATTCAACCACTCATGGCACTGCGACAAAGATTGGGAGTGCGCATAAACGCTTTTTATTTTCGTAATGTCATCTACGCTTGACACCAGGTTGTGATGCACCGGCAACTTGATCTCACCACAAATATTCAGATTGGTAGCCATCAACAAATCCAGTGTGCGCCCTACCGCTCCTTCAGTGGAGTTCTCCACTGGCACGACGCCATAATCGACAGCGCCGGATTCCACCATGCGAAAGACTTCATCAATGGAGCTGCATTGAACAGGTGCCGTTAAACCTCCAAACTGCTTGTTCGCAGCCTCTTCACTGAAAGTACCCAACGGGCCGAGAAAGGCCACTGCAAGCTCTTTCTCCAGGGCGCGGCAATTCGACATGACCGCACGAAAAATGGCTGTCACAGCCTCGCCTGACAATGGTCCGCCGTTATGTTCCAGCAAACGTCGCAATACCTGAGCTTCACGCTCTGGCCGATAAATTGGGCCGCCATTTTTGAGGTTGCCTATCTCGCGAGCATGCTGGGCACGCTCGTTAACTAGCTTGAGCAACTGCTCATCGATGGCATCGATCTGGTCGCGATGTTGTTTGAGAATATCACTCATGGAATGGCTCTAAACCCCTGTGTTATCCGTTAGCTTGCTCGAAATCGCGCATGAACGCTATCAAGGCTTGCACCCCTTCTATCGGCATCGCATTGTAGATAGAAGCGCGCATACCGCCTACCAGTTTATGACCCTTGAGCTGCAATAGGCCATTGTGCTGTGCCTCTTTCAAGAAAGCTTCATCCAGAGACTTGTCCTTCAAGGTGAAAGGCACATTCATACGCGAGCGGTTTTCAACAACGATGGGCGAGTTGTAAAACGCTGAACTATCCAGATAATCATATAATAGTTGCGACTTGGCAACATTGGCCTGCTCCATGGCTGCCAGGCCACCTTTGGCCTTCAGCAGTTTGAATACCAGCCCTGCAATATACATGGCATAGGTCGGCGGCGTGTTATACATGGAGGCGTTGTCGGCATGTATCTTGTAATCGAACATGGTAGGCGTACCGGGTATGGTTTGCCCTATCAGGTCATCGCGCACAATAACTATAGTCAATCCGGCAGGCCCGATGTTTTTCTGTGCCCCGGCATAAATAACGCCGTACTTGCTGACATCAACCGGCCTGGACAGGATATGTGACGACATATCACAAACCAAAGGCACATGACCAGTATCAGGAGTCTCGAAAATTTCCACGCCACCTATGGTCTCATTAGAGGTGAAATGCACATAGGCCGCGTCTTTATTGAGCTGCCATTGCGCCGACTGGGGAGCATAGGTGAAATTGCGATCTGCCGAAGAGGCAGCCACATTAATCTGGCAATAGCGCTTGCCTTCATCTATGGCTTTTTGCGACCAGATACCGGTGTTGATATAGTCTGCGCTGCTTTTACCACGCAGCAGATTCATAGGCACCATGGAGAACTGGCTATGCGCCCCGCCCTGCAGGAACAGCACTTTGTAATTGCCCGGGATAGCCATCAGCTCACGTAAATCCGCCTCCAACTCAGCGGCTATTCCCATGAACTCCTTACCGCGATGGCTCATCTCCATGATCGACATGCCTGAGCCATGCCAATCCATCATTTCATCACGTGCTTGTGCCAGCACTTCCTTAGGCAAGACCGCTGGCCCTGCCGAAAAATTATAAATTTGGGTCATGCGTAGCTTTCGTCTGCCAGTTTACTCAGCGTCAGTTTCATCGTCAGTTTCAACGACTTTTTCCAGACCGGAAAGCTTCTCGCCTTCACCCAGGTTAATCAGCGTCACCCCTTGTGTGGCACGACCCAATTCACGTATCTCTTTCACACGTGTACGAATCAGCACACCACCGGTAGTAATCAGCATGATTTCATCCTCATCGTTCACCAGGCGAGCCGCCACCACTGCGCCATTACGTTCGCTGGTAGCAATCGCCTTAACACCTTGGGTAGCGCGGCCAGAATGGCGGAAGTCCGAGAGTACGGTACGTTTACCGTAACCATTCTCGGTAGCCACCAATACAGTCTGCTTATCATCAGCGGCAATCAACAACGAGATCACCTGCTGCTTGCTCTGTAGCTTCATACCGCGTACACCGCGAGTATTTCGCCCCATAGGGCGCACATCTTCTTCATCGAACCAGACCGCTTTACCGCCGTTGGAAACCAATACGATATCGCTTTCGCCGTTAGTGATTTCCGCACCAACCAGGATATCGCCTTCGTCCAGATTAATGGCAATAATGCCGGATTTACGCGGGTTGGAGAATTCGACCAGCGAGGTCTTCTTCACTGTGCCCTTTTCGGTAGCCATGAAAATGAAGTGATTTTCATCAAACGTTTTTACTGGCAGGATGGCGTTGATTTTCTCGCCTTCTTCCAGCGGGAACAGGTTCACAATCGGCTTGCCGCGACTGATACGGCTGCCTTGTGGCACTTCATAGACCTTCAGCCAGTAAACACGTCCACGGTTAGAGAAACACAGAATGTAGTCATGGGTATTGGCCACGAACATCTTGTCGATGAAGTCATCTTCCTTGGTCGCAGTGGCTTGCTTGCCACGACCACCACGCTTCTGCGCCCGATACTCTTCAAGCGGCTGTGATTTCACATAGCCGGTATGCGACAGCGTCACCACCACGTCTTGCGGCGTAATCAGGTCTTCCAGCGACAGATCCTGCGCATTATGCACAATTTCACTGCGGCGCTTGTCGCCGAACTGCTGGCGTATTGCCGCTAGCTCATCCACGATCATTTGCGTCACACGGCTTGGTGTCGCCAGGATATCCAGCAAGTCAGTGATAACATCCATCACCTCTTTGTATTCATTCACAATCTTGTCTTGCTCAAGGCCTGTCAAGCGTTGCAAGCGCATTTGCAGAATTTCCTGCGCCTGCACATCCGACAACCTGTACCCCTTTGGCGTGAGGCCAAAGTCTACGGACAGACCATCCGGGCGCGAAGCTTCCATAGCGGCGCGCTTGAGCATTTCTTCTACCACGGGAGATGTCCATGCCTTGGCCATCAGGTCTTTCTTGGCTTCCGGTGGCGTTGGGGCGGCCTTGATAATGGCAATCATGTCATCCACGTTAGCCAGCGCAACCGCCAGGCCTTCGAGTACATGACCACGCTCACGCGCTTTACGCAACTCGAATACGGTACGGCGTGTGATCACTTCACGGCGATGACGCAGGAAAGCTTCCAGCATCTGCTTGAGGTTAAGCAGGCGCGGCTGGCCGTCCAGTAAGGCCACCATGTTCATGCCAAAGGTATCTTGCAGCTGAGTCTGCTTGTAGAGGTTATTCAGGATAACCTCTGGCACTTCACCACGTTTGAGTTCAATCACCACGCGCATACCGGATTTATCCGATTCGTCGCGCAAATCGGAAATGCCTTCAATTTTCTTTTCGTTGACCAGTTCGGCGATTTTCTCAACAAAGGTCTTTTTATTGACCTGATAAGGCAGTTCGTCAACGATCAGTGATTGGCGACCGCCCTTGTCCATGTCTTCCACATGGGTGCGGCCGCGCATTACCACACGGCCACGGCCGGTGCGATAGCCTTCTTTGACTCCGATAGTGCCGTAAATGATACCTGCAGTCGGGAAATCCGGTGCCGGCACAATATCAATCAGTTCATCGATGGTGGTATCAGGGTTTTGTAACAGCACCAGGCAAGCATCCACCACCTCATTGAGGTTATGCGGAGGAATATTGGTCGCCATGCCCACGGCAATACCAGAGCTGCCGTTAATCAACAGGTTGGGGATACGCGCCGGCATGATGAGTGGCTCGTGCTCGGAGCCATCATAGTTCGGCCCGAAATCAACCGTTTCCTTGTCCAGGTCGGCCAGCAATTCATGGGCGATACGCGCCATACGAATTTCGGTATAACGCATCGCCGCCGCATTATCACCATCTACTGAGCCGAAGTTACCCTGACCATCAACTAGCATGTAGCGTAGCGAGAAATCCTGCGCCATACGCACGATGGTGTCGTACACAGCAGTATCACCATGCGGGTGATATTTACCGATGACGTCGCCGACGATACGGGCGGATTTCTTATAAGCGCGGTTCCAGTCATTGCTGAGTTCATGCATGGCGAACAGTACGCGCCTGTGCACGGGCTTTAGGCCATCACGTACATCTGGCAACGCGCGCCCCACGATCACGCTCATAGCATAATCCAGGTAAGAACGGCGCATCTCGTCTTCTAGGCTGATAGGAAGTGTTTCTTTTGCGAATTGATCCATTGTTCTATTGATCCATATCTGGCGGCCAAAGCGGCTTAAAGGGCGATGATTTGAAACATCGATTTAAACAGGGATTTTAACATGATAAGTGCGTCAAATCATGCATCCTGTTCAAGGGGAAGTTATGCAACCAAACTAGCAATTTCGGCTCATAGTGATAATGCATCAACCTGATTGCGAAATTTAATTAGAAATTTAGTTTAGGTTGATTTACCCTATCAGGGTTTTCAGTACCACATCAACAACCAAGGAGATTGAACATGGCTGTACTAGTCGGCAAAGCCGCCCCAGATTTCACCGCAGCAGCGGTATTAGGCAACAACACCATCAAGGAAGACTTTAACCTGGCTTCCTACATTAAAGGCAAAGCAGCGGCAATTTTCTTCTACCCGCTGGATTTCACCTTTGTATGCCCTTCTGAGCTCATCGCATTTGATCATCGCCTGGAAGAATTCAAAAAACGTGGCGTAGAAGTGATCGGTGTATCTATCGACTCCCACTTCACGCATTTGGCATGGAAAAACACGCCAGTAAACAACGGTGGTATCGGCCAGGTTGGTTACCCGCTGGTGGCTGATATCAAGCATGACATTGCCAAAGCGTATGATGTTGAGTCCGAAGGCGGCGTTGCATATCGCGGCACCTTCCTGATCAACAAGGCGGGGGTGGTTGTACACCAGGTAGTTAACGACCTGCCACTAGGTCGCAATATTGACGAACTGCTGCGCATGGTAGATGCACTTCAATTCTTTGAAGAACATGGCGAAGTTTGCCCGGCAGGCTGGACCAAAGGCAAGCCTGGCATGAACGCATCAACTGAAGGCGTCGCCAAGTACCTCTCCAGTAATGCAGATACACTGTAAGCTTTAGCAAACAGCTACCATGCAAAAAAACGGGACTTTATAGTCCCGTTTTTTTATTTACTTGCGTGCACCAATAGCAATAACACCAATACCAACCACAATCGCAACAATACTCAACACTTCCGGTATTGGCACTTCTTTGGTAGTTTCTGCGGTGGCCTCTATCGGGCCAATTTTGGCAACAGTTTCTCTGCTTTCGTAACTGAAGCCCTTATATACCAAGCCCACTGCTCCTAATGCAATCAATAGCACACCGACTATCACTGAAAATTTCATGGTTTTTTCCTTAAGGTTTAAATAAATATTCTCGCACTGCACCAGCTAGACGCTTTTAATCAAACGTAACAATATAATCAGCACTATCGCACCTATGGTGGCTATTAACAAACTGCCAAGCAGACCACCGCCTACGCTGGCACCTGCACCACCAAACAGGTAGCCGCCAATCAGCGCGCCTATTACGCCAACCACCAAATCACCAATCACACCAAAACCGCCGCCCTTCACGATCTGTCCCGCCAACCACCCTGCACATATTCCGATCAGGATAAACCATATAATATCCATCATGCTCTCCATAAGTTTGTGACCTGGATAATCACTATGGCTGAATGTTAACAGTCTATTTGTAATAAAAATGTCGGTAAGAATCCTACACGTTCAATCAATAAAAACGGGGCCTGAGCCCCGTTTTTATTTCAAATTCTCAACAACCGGCTACTTGTCAAACTTTGATTTAGCATCCGAAAAGGTCTGCTTGATAGTGGCCCAAACAATCTCGCCACCATTCTTGATTTCTTCCCAAGCCTCTTCCGCTGCGCCCTGCAACTCAGAAATCCGTCCTTGTGCCAGAGTTTTCTGATATTTAAGCTCTTCAATTTTCTCGTGATATTTGCTTTTCAATGCAGTGTCAGCTTGTTTAGCCTTTGCTTCCAGCACATCAATATCCGCACTCCACTCATCAAGCTGGACTTTTAGTTTCTCTATGTAGGTATCTTTTAAGCTCATTTATAGCTCCTTTACTAAAAGTTGATAAACCGAATCCATATTACCACTGCATGCGATACATGATCAGCTCAACATTGCCAGATCTGCCTTGAGATCATCAATATGCTCAAGACCGACAGCAATCCGTATCAAGCCATCCCCGATTCCTGAGGCCGCACGCGCTTCTGCCGAAACACGGCTGTGCGTGGTAGTTGCCGGATGGGTAATGGTACTTTTCGCATCGCCAAGGTTGGCAGTGATGGAAATCATCCGGGTAGCATCTATCAATTTCCACGCGGCGTCTTTCCCGTCTTTAACCTCGAATGAAACAATCGCCCCCCCATTTTTCTGCTGTTTCATTGCCAGCGTATGCTGTGGATGCGACTCTAGGCCTGGATAGTAGACCCGTGCCACGCCCGGCTGCTGCTCCAGCCACTCTGCCAGAGCCAGTGCATTGCGCGCATGCGCTTCCATACGTACATGCAGTGTTTCCAGGCCTTTCAGAAAGACCCAGGCATTGAAGGCACTCATGGTGGGACCAGCCGTGCGCAGAAACCCGTAGACCGGCTCCAGAACATCCTTTTTACCCAGCACCGCCCCACCGAGACAACGGCCCTGCCCATCGATGTACTTAGTGGCTGAGTGAATGATGATATCAGCCCCTAAATCCAGTGGTTTTTGCAAGGCTGGCGTACAAAAGCAATTATCCACCGCCAGCAATATGCCTGCCTGATGCGCAATATCAGCCAGTGCGGCAATATCGCACACTTCCGTCAGCGGGTTGGATGGCGTTTCAACAAAGAATAATTTGGTATTGGGCTTGATTGCTGCCTGCCATTGCTCAGGTTCAGTCAACGATACAAATGTGGTTTCCAGCCCCCAGCGTTTGAGGATATTACTGAATAGCTGCACCGAGGTACCGAATATGCTGCGTGAAGCCACTACATGATCACCTGCCGAGCATAACCCCATGACGCATGCCAGAATGGCTGCCATGCCGCTGGATGTAGCCACGCAGTACTCAGCCCCCTCCAACGCCGCCAGCTTGTTCTGAAACATGGTGACGGTAGGGTTGGTAAATCGTGAATATATATTACCGGGCTCCTGTCCGCCAAAGCGGGCTGCTGCTTGCGCTGCATTCTCGAAAACAAAACTTGATGTCAGAAACATCGCTTCGGAGTTTTCACCAAACTGCGTATGTTCGCTGCCAGCACGTACGCCCAGAGTTTCCGGCTGCCATTGGTGTGTATTGTCATTTGCCATGAAGTTTGTATCCTTGATTGCCAAAAATGTTATAGCGAACAGGCATAAAAAAACCCGCTTCGCTGTTAAGCCAAAACGGGTTTGCTTTATTCATTGCTAGCATGCTCGCTTTAGCTGGATTTATTAAGCGCCCGCAAGCTGAGTATGCCTAGGAAACTGGCAGCTCAAATCGGCGCTGAAATAATCTTAGCCCTTGCCTGCATTCAGGTCAATACCAATGCCATACTTTTAAAGTATAGCATTGGCTCAGGCAGCCTCTTCCTCATGCTCTTTAGAGCTCACCAGATTCAAATCCATTTGCGTAATGGAGTTGGCCGGCCTCTTCTGCTTTTCGCCATCGCCACGTGCGGTCTCGATTGCATTCAGGTAGGCCTCATCCACATCGCCGGTGACGTAGTTGCCGTCAAAACAGGAGCAATCAAACACCTTGATATCAGGATTGCTTAACTGAACGGCCTTGATCAAGGCATCCAAATCTTGATAGATCAGCGCATCAGCACCAATTTCCCGGCAGATTTCCTCATCGGTACGCCCTGTCGCAAGCAGTTCATTGCGCGTTGGCATATCAATGCCGTAGACATTCGGGTAACGCACAGGAGGAGCCGCGGAAGCAAAATATACCTTGTTGGCGCCTGCATCGCGCGCCATCTGCACGATTTGCTGTGAAGTTGTGCCACGCACAATGGAGTCATCCACCAACAGCACATTCTTGCCCTTGAACTCCATACCAATAGGATTGAGCTTCTGGCGAACGGACTTTTTACGCAATGCCTGGCCGGGCATGATAAAAGTACGGCCGATATAGCGATTCTTGATGAACCCTTCGCGATAGGTCAGGTTCAGTGCATTCGCCAACTGCAGCGCACTGGGTCGGCTGGTATCAGGGATAGGAATGACGACATCAATCTGTAAATGAGACCATTCGCGATGTATCTTTTCTGCCAGGCTCTCGCCCATATGCAAACGGGTTTGGTACACGGAAACACCATCAATCAGCGAATCCGGACGGGCCAGATATACATACTCAAATATACATGGCATCAATTTGGCATTCTCAGCACACTGGCGTGAAAACAGATTACCATCCATATCAATAAAAATAGCTTCGCCCGGCTCTACGTCGCGCACCAGTTTGAACCCCAGCACGTCCAGCGCAACGCTTTCAGAAGCCACAATGTACTCGACGCCTTTCTCGCTTTCATGCTTACCTATGACCAGCGGGCGAATACCAAAAGGATCGCGGAAAGCAATCAGACCGAAGTTAGCCACCATCGCCACTACTGCATAGGCGCCTTTGCAGCGTCTATGTACGCCAGCAACAGCATCAAATATCACATCTGCATTGAGCACTGCGCTATGGGCGGTATGTTCGATTTCATGTGCCAGCACGTTCAGCAGCACTTCAGAGTCAGAAGTGGTATTGATATGACGTAAATCCTGACGGAACATTTCCTGTTTTAATTGCGCGGAATTGGTGAGATTACCGTTATGACCAAGGACGATACCAAATGGCGAATTCACATAAAACGGCTGGGCCTCAGCAGCAGATGACGACCCTGCCGTGGGGTAGCGCACATGGGCAATACCGGCATTACCCTGCAAGCTCCGCATATGGCGTGTCTGAAACACATCCTGCACCAGACCGTTGTTTTTATGCATGTAGAAAGTATTGCCATCGCAAGTGACAATACCCGCAGCATCCTGACCGCGATGCTGCAACACCAGTAACCCATCATAGAGTAATTGATTGACTGGATTTTTACCGACAATACCGATAATTCCGCACATGAAGGTACACCTTAAATAAAAACTAAAATCTGATGGCTTAATATTGAGCCAATTTCAATTAAATCAAGCCTTGGCTAGTGATAGCGACTCAATTTAATCGTATTTGACATGCTTTGCAATGTCATTGGGAAACCACGGCATGGCGCTCAGCACCATGGCCTCAAGCGGCGCACTAAACATGGCGCTACGCCAGCGCGTATCCTGCGGCAGGCTGGTTAAGCCCGCCAGAAACACCAAGACGCCGACAATAATCAGACCGCGTGCCAGGCCAAAAATCACCCCCAGCATACGGTCGAGCCAGCTCAAGCCCATATTCTTGAATAGCTGTGAAAGTGCAATTGCCAGCAGGCTACAGACTAATAACGTCGCCAAAAATAAAATAATGAATGCTGCCATGAAACGCAACGACTCTGAAGGTATGCTCTGTGGCAGTAACGGTGCCAATTCCAGGGTATATATCTTTGCCACAAAAAAAGCAGCCACCCAACTGGCCAATGCCAGTATTTCACGAATAAACCCGCGCATGATGCTTAACAACACCGACAACCCAATAATGGCTAGTACTGCATAATCAAAACTGGTCATTTTAAATACTTCTGCTCATCACTTACTGACGATCATGCCATTAAGACCAACATCCTTTAATTTACCCAGTGCACTTTCCGCATCTGACCTGGAAGCAAATGGTCCGGCACGCAATCGCGTTTTCTCGCCTTTGGGCGTATCAATTTTTTCAGTGTATGACTTCAAGCTAAGGGTAGATAATTTCTGCTGGAGTTGCTTGACGTTAGCCGCATCAGAAAACACGCCTATCTGAACATAGACTGGAGCAATTGCAGCTTCAGCTACTTTTTTGTCTTCTACAACCTTTGCTGTTGTTTCTTTTTTGGGCTTAGGTGCTTCCGTTTTGGCGGGCTGAGGTTTTGCGACTGGTTCCACAGTTTTAGGTAGCGATTCGGCCGTCACAGGCTTTGCAGGTTTCTCAACAGGCTTTTGTGCAGGCTCGGGATTTGCTATCGGCGCAGGAGCCTCTTCTGCAGGCGTTTCAACAACGGGTTCCTGCGCGGTAGCTGGTGCAACAGGCACAATCTTGGAGGTAAAGTCACTGTTTTCCTGGCTAGGGATGGAAATAGCAATTTCTTGCTGCGGTGTCTTGTTTACATGGTCATCAAGCACCATCGGTAACACTGCCACCATAATCAACACAAGCGCAATGGCGCCCACCAGACGACGTCTGGCACGCTTCTTAAACTGTATCTCCTGATCGTTCAATTGAGCTTGCGAATTTTCTGGGGGCATTCCGGTCTTCCTATTGATTGGCAGCAATTGTAGACGGCAACTCAGGTAAGGCGCGCATCACATCGGCCACAGTAAAAAACGATCCTAATACGACAATTCTATCATTTTCGCTCGCATCCAGACAGGCTTGATAAAAAGCAGACGTTACATTCTGGTAGGTTGTCGCAGTAGATTGTGGGAATTGTGCATGGACAATCGCCTGCAGTTGCGTCGCCTGCGCGCCCCTTGCATTTTCAATGCTGGCGACATACCAGCTATCCACTTCACCGCCTACTGCCTGAATAACTCCGACCATATCCTTATCCGCCAGCATGCCAAATACGGCCAGTGTTCTTCCTGAACATGGCATTTTGCTTAGATTGAGTGCTAATGATTGCGCCGCATGTGGGTTGTGCGCCACATCCAGAATCACTGGCGGCTTATTGCCATAACACTGAAATCTGCCTGCAAGCCGCACCGTATTTAGTGCAGATACCAGATGTTCAAACTTCACGGGTAGCACCGCTTGTAACTCCTCAACTGCCGTGATTGCACACGCCGCATTACTCAACTGGAAGCCCCCGACCAATGCTGGCACCGGCAAGCCGGTAATTTTCTTGCCGGAGCTAGCGTAGACCCACTGATCTCCAGTTAATTCAACATTAAACTCCGATTGAATCCGCATCAATTGCGCACCAATGTTATTGGCATGCTCGATTAATGAGTGCGGCGGATTGGGATCGCCACAGATGGCAGCGATGCCTTGCCGGAAAACGCCAGCTTTCTCAATGCCTATACTTTCGCGACTATTGCCAAGGAACTCGATATGATCAATGTCTATGCTGGTCACAATGGCACAACTTGGCTCAAATACATTGACCGCATCCAGCCTGCCGCCAAGACCAACCTCAAGGATTGCCAGATCCACGCCGGATTGCATAAACAACCACATGGCCGCCAATGTGCCATATTCAAAATAGGTAAGCTGTGTATCTTTTCGAGCCAGCTCTACCACAGAAAACGCGCGAACCAGTTGTTCATCCGACGCATCCTGGCAAGCTACACGAACACGTTCGTTATAGTGCAGCAAATGGGGGGAGCTATAACTTGCCACACGATACCCGGCCTCATGATAGATGCGCTCAAGCATCGCACAAGTTGAGCCCTTGCCATTAGTCCCGGCAACAATGATGATGGGGAAGTCGGGATAGAGATTTAACCGGCTCTTGACTTCATTGACTCGCTCCAAGCCCATCGCTATGGACTTGGGATGCAAGGCTTCAATGTATGCCAACCACTCCGTCAGGCTGGTCGGCAGCGTCGAAGATTCCGGCACAAGGATAGCTGGGGAAAGCAGGATCAGGCTGCTGCTGGCAGACGCATCAGCGTTGTCAACAAGGTGGCGATTCTATCGCGCATTTCACGGCGGTCCACAATCATGTCAACCGCACCATGCTCAACCAGAAACTCGGCACGCTGAAAACCATCAGGCAAAGTCTCACGCACGGTTTGCTCAATCACGCGCGGGCCCGCAAATCCAATAAGTGCCTGCGGCTCGGCAATAATCACATCGCCCAGCATAGCAAAACTCGCGGAAACACCGCCCATGGTCGGGTCGGTTAACACAGAGATATAAGGCAAGCCATTTCTGCTCAGTGCGGTCAGTGCCGCACTGGTTTTCGCCATCTGCATCAGAGAGAACATGCCTTCCTGCATACGTGCGCCACCGCTAGCCGCGATGCAGATAAAAGCGGCCTTATGTTCAATGGCGGCCTGCACACCGCGGACAAAGCGCTCACCCACTACCGAGCCCATGGAGCCGCCCATGAACTTGAATTCAAAGGAGGCAATCACGGCAGGCACAGTCTTGATACTACCCTGCATCACGATCAGCGCATCAGTCTCGCCAACCTCGGCTTGTGATGACTTGATGCGGTCAGCATAGCGTTTGCTGTCCTTGAACTTCAATGGATCTACCGGTTGCACTTCTGCACCAATCTCAATGCGCCCTTCTACATCAAGCAGGATATCCAGCCTGGCTCTGGCAGAAATACGATTGTGATAACCGCACTTTGGACAGACTTCAGCATTACTTTCCAGATCGGTGCGATAAAGTACGGACTCGCATGAAGAACACTTGCTCCAGAGGCCCTCCGGTACGTTCTTCTTGCTGGGGCCAATGACACGATTGATTTTAGGGGGTAATAGTTTTTGTAACCAGCTCATGGCGGATTCCTTATGCAAGTGTAGCGTCGATTGCGCTACGTAATTCTGTCATCAGAGCAGCGACATTTTCCAGCACATTGGCTTCTGTCGATTGTTCAATCGCCTGTACCATGCGGCTACCAACCACAACTGCATCGGCAATACCGGCAACCTGTGTTGCAGTAGCAGCATCTCGCACACCAAAGCCTACCCCTATCGGCAAGTCGGTTTTGGTACGTATATGTTTCACGCGCTCGGCGACTTCGACAATATCCAGATTTTTCGCACCGGTCACACCTTTAAGCGATACATAATACACAAAGCCACTGGCATTGCTGACTATCAAGTCCACCCGGGTAGGGTCCGAGGTTGGCGACAGCAAGAAAATAGGGTCGATATTGCGTGCTTTCAACAAAGCAACGAATGGCCCGCACTCTTCTGGTGGGTAGTCCACTGTGAGCACGCCATCCACTTCAGCGGCTTTGGCCAGATCAGCAAAATGTTCGGCGCCCATGGCTTCAATGGGATTGGCATAGCCCATCAATACCACCGGTGTGTGCTGATCCTGCAGGCGGAATTCCTTCACCATTTCCAGCACCGACCTCAAGCCGACATGGTGCACCAGTGCACGCTCACTGGCACGCTGTATCACTGGGCCATCAGCCATAGGGTCAGAAAACGGCACACCAAGCTCTATGGCATCTGCGCCATTTTTAACCAGGGTATGCATCAGCTGTACGGTCACCTTTGGATGTGGATCGCCGGCGGTAATATAGGGAATCAGAGCTTTTTTGCCAGTTTTCTTCAAATTGGCAAAAGTGGTTTGGATACGTGACATAGATTAAATAGTAATTCCGGATAGTTTAGCGACAGTGTTGATATCCTTATCACCACGGCCTGAAAGATTGACCAGCAAGACTTTATCGGGTGACATAGTCGTAGCCAGCTTTTCAGCATAAGCCAGGGCATGGCTGGATTCCAACGCGGGGATAATACCTTCGGTACGGCACAGGCTATGGAACGCTGCCATGGCCTCATCATCGGTAATCGCCACATATTCGGCGCGCTTGCAATCCTTCAGCCATGCATGCTCCGGACCGACCCCAGGGTAATCCAGGCCTGCGGAAATAGAGTGCGTTTCAATGATCTGGCCATCAGCATCCTGCATCAGGTAGGTACGATTGCCATGCAACACGCCCACTTTACTATTTGCAGTCAGGGGTGCAGCATGCTTACCAGTTTCCATTCCCAATCCCGCAGCCTCCACACCGATCAGGCGCACATCTGGAACATCAATATAGGGGTAGAAAATACCCATCGCATTCGAGCCGCCACCCACACAGGCAATCACCGCGTCCGGCTGGCGACCTATCATTTCCTGCATCTGCTGTTTGGCTTCAACGCCGATCACTGATTGAAAATCACGTACCATCATGGGATATGGATGTGGGCCAGCTACAGTGCCTATAATATAAAAAGTGTTCTCAACGTTGGTGACCCAGTCGCGCATCGCTTCATTGAGCGCATCCTTGAGAGTTTTTGAGCCGCTCTCGACAGGCACGACAGTCGCGCCCAGCAGCTTCATACGGAAGACATTCGGTGCCTGGCGCTTAACATCCTCAGAACCCATGTAAACCACACACTCCAGGCCCAGGCGAGCGGCAATGGTGGCAGTAGCGACGCCATGTTGACCTGCACCGGTCTCTGCAATAACACGGGGCTTGCCCATGCGCTTGGCCAGCAATGCCTGTCCGACCGTATTATTGACCTTGTGCGCGCCGGTATGGTTAAGATCTTCCCGTTTAAGGTAGATACGTGCGCCACCGACCTTTTCCGACCAGCGCTTGGCGTAATAGATAGGACTGGGACGACCTACAAAATGCTTGAGGTCATAGGCAAACTCAGCCAGGAATTCGGGATCGTGACGATATTTCTCATACATGTCGCGCAACTCATCCAGCGCTTCCACCAGGGTCTCTGCGACGAAAGTACCTCCATAAATGCCAAAATGGCCGCGTGCATCAGGCATATCATAGCTAGGTACTTCCTGCCCAGCACCATCATTAAGACTCATTACTAACTCCTCGCATGAATGCGGCTATTTTGGCCGCATCCTTGATTCCTTTTGTGAGCTCTACCCCGCCACTGACATCCACTGCAAATGGACGCACCTGCAGTATGGCACTGCCAACATTATCTGCATTCAAGCCGCCAGCCAGCACGATAGGGTGAGACATGTTTTTTGGGATCAATTTCCAGTCAAACGCTTGCCCGGTACCCCCTGCTACACCTTCGGTATAGGTATCAAGCAACAGCGCTTTAGCATCACTGTAATCCAGCGCGTATTGTAGCAAATTTGTATCTGTTTTGACGCGAATTGCCTTCATATAAGGCATTGCATATTGCCGACATTGTGCAGGTGTCTCATCACCATGGAACTGCAGCAAATCGAGGCGGACGACTGACAATATGGAGTTTACAAACTCCGGCTCAGCATCAACGAACAAACCTACCGCAGTGATGAATACAGGCAGGGCCGCAACGATCTCGGCCGCCTGCTGAGGGCTGACGTTGCGCGGACTTTTATCATAGAACACCAGGCCTATCGCATCTGCGCCATGCTCTACCGCAGCCAAGGCATCTTCTATACGTGTGATACCGCAGATTTTAACTCGGGTTCGCAAAGGTTGTATCCTGACTAACAAGAGGCTAGTAGCCTAACCGAAAGCGCCATGGCTGTACACAGCGCACTATGCGATTAGGCAAAAACAGTCAGGCTACGCTGGGTTGCCGGTAACTCCCATTTATCCTCATACCCCACTCCGCACAGATAGAGACCGTCCGGTGAAAAAGTAGGGGGTGCTTTGGTGCGATCACGGCTTTGCAGTAACTTGAGCATATGTTCAGGTGGGTAATTACCCTTACCTACATAAATCAACGCACCCACCATATTGCGTACCTGGTGGTGTAAAAATGCATTTGCACAGAAATCAAATAATAGGTAATCGCCTATGCGCTTCACTCCAGCCCTGTGCATCTGCTTCACCGGCGTCTTAGCCTGACATTCGGCAGCCCTGAAAGCGCTGAAATCATGCTCTCCTAGCAGATAGCTTGCTGCTTGTATCATCAGCTCAATATCCAGCGGCGCATGAAACCACCCGGCCTTGCCAGCCATGACTGCTGGAGCAACCGCATGATTCAGCAACAAATACTGATAACTGCGCTGATATGCGGAAAAACGCGCATGAAACTCTTCATCCACCACCTTGGCCCACAACACGCGTACCGCAGCAGGTAAATTGGCATTCACGCCACGCACCCATGCACTTAATGGCCGCTCAGTACTGGTATCAAAATGAACCACCTGGCTGAGTGCATGTACCCCCGTATCCGTTCTGCCGGCTGCGATGACCCGGAGTTCATGGCCGGCCATTTTTTTCAGAGCGGTTTCCAGCCTGTCCTGCACGCCACACCCCCCAGGCTGGCTCTGCCAACCGCAGAAGTGGGTTCCATCATACTCAAGCCCTAGCGCCAGTCTCATAACACATATATCCCGACAAACACTAGAGTGACAAGCGCAAAACCATCGCGCCAAGTTAACGCAGGCAAATCCAGGGTAATCGTTTCAGGACCTTGCTGATGGGTTTCATCATCAAACTGCATATGCTTCAATCGCTCAAAAACCCCTTGTCCGCGACCAACCGCAACCGGATGATCAACATAGTGCAATGTCAGCCAAAGTCTTGCCGCAAAACGCTCAGGTGACAACCCGAAATATTTTAGCGGTAACAGCAGCACATAAAAACCGACCATCAGGCTTTCACGAGCTGTTGTAGTAAGCAGCAATGCCAAACCAGCCAGCATGATACTCAACCTGGATGCTTGCATTATCGCAGCCTGGATACCTTCATAGGTTGGGCCAATCTCAAACGGAAAGTCAGGGACATATTCCCCAGGCGTACTGAATGCGTAAATAGCCATCATGGTCAGGAATAGCCAGCGCATGCGCGATAGCATTTTCAAAACATTGATCGCTTTATAGTAGATCAGCAGCACTATGATGAGCGCAGCCAATGTAGCCAACTCATGCGGCTGGAGTAGATGCACCGTCACGGCAAGCACGGTAAGATAGATAATTTTTACGGTCGGATGCACTACTCAGGTTTCTTAATTGATTAAAACAAAAAGCCGGGCTCGCAGGCCCGGCTTTCACTTCACCAACTTTATCAGGCCGACATCAAGCGATACTCTTGAGAATATCGTTAGCCCGTAAACGCTGCTGAGGCCCACCTTCCTTCATCACCTCATCTAGCAGCTCTTTAGCACCTTCATTATCGCCCATGTCTATATAGGCAGTTACCAGATCTAATTTGGTATCCACTTCAGAAGACTCGGCTTCAGAAGCCTCCGCAGTCGATGTGCCAGCTTCAGCAATATCCAAATCCAACTCTGGCGAACCCTCAAGCGTTTCCGGCTCAGTTGGCTTCTCGTCAAGATCGAAGCTGATCCCGGAGAGATCAACTTCGGGTGCACTTATTGCTGTATCAGGTGAATTAGCCACAGGTTCATCCAGCGCACCCAGATCAATATCAAAACTCAAATCAAGCTCATTAGACTCTTCCGGAACCGCATCAAAAACGATATCTTCAGCCGTTGTTTTTGACTTGATAATGACCGTTTTATCAAAGTCGGGCTGTTCCAACTCAGAGACATTTTCTGCAGGTGAACTGTCTGGCAGGTCAAAACTAATTTCCGGAACTGCCGATTCAAAAGTTGCGTTGAACTCCTCAACTTCCGTTTCAGCTACGTTGGATGATAATTCTGGCCCATCCTGAACTTGCTTTTTGGCTTCAAGTTCTGTGACTTCCAAACTTGGCATTGTTTTATCAAAGTCAGGAATTTCAAAATCAACTGTATTGGCTGAGTGCTTATCATCCAGGTCGAACTGCACTGTGGTGCCATTGAGCGAGGTATCCAAATCCAGATCAATGTCATCTGTGGTCGAGGTTTCAACTGCAGCTGGTTGTTCACTGATATCCATATCAAGCTGGAAATCAAGCTCAGTGTCATTCTCTGCGGTACCGGCTGTTTCAAATGAAACCGTTTGGCTAAGCTCGTCCTGCTTGCTAATTCCCTCTTGACTCAGTTCATCCTCACCCAAACCAAGATCAAAATCTAATGCTGACTCAACTTCTTCTTCAGTTGCTACTGCCTCAGTGTCAGAACTTATATCTTCATCCTCCAATGGCGCATCTGCATCCACTGAAAAATCAAGGCTAGGTTGATCAACCGTATCAACCGGCGAGAAATCTGCAGCTGACAGCCCGCTATTAGTGATAGCAAAGGCCTCAGTTTCTGGAACATCAGATGCTGCGTACAATGGATTATCCGGCTCTAGCTTACGTCCAATTTCAGCCACTTTCGCCCATACCGGATCGCTGGTGCCAAGAGAAGTGTACATTTCCCCTGCCATCGCCTCAAAGGCAGAAGCGTCGTTGCGCGCGGCATAAACCTCAAGCAACTTCATATGCAGCTCATAACGTTGAGGCTCTTTGGAAATAGCATCCCTGAGAATTTCCTCTGCCTGCCTGTCTCGGCCATATGCCATATAGACTTCAGCTTCAGCAATCGGATCAACATCATTGGTGTCTATCATGCCGCCGCTGCTCTGCGAGAAATCAGTCAGGAATGAGGTATCACCTGTATCTACACTACCACCAAGGGTATTACCGAATACCGTATTTGCCTTCAAGCCGCCGGAAGTCAGGATGGATTTCTCGAACCCATCCAGACCGCGCCTGCGCTTATTCCGCATATATAACCAACCACCAAGTAACAAGGCAATGATACCGCCGCCGCCCAATACAAGCGGGTCACCAGTTAGGTCATCAAGCATTCCAGGTGGCTCGACTGGAGCAGGTGCTGGTACAGGCGCAACAATTGGCTTAGGTTCAGGCTTTGTTGTTGCCGCTGTGGGAGCGGTTGGAGCCACCTCAGGTGCAGCTGGTGGAGTATCGGCTAAGGGAGGGGTTGCAACCTCAGGCTTAGCAGCCTCTGCACTAGGCGTGTCAACCGGCGCAGGAGTTGCTGATGCGTTCTTCTGCATCTCCGACATGAGCTCACTCTTCATTGCCAGCAACTTCTGCATATCCTGGATTTGCTTTTCCAAGGCAGTAGCGCGCTCATTCGCCTCTTTGATACTGTTTTCACGCGCAACTGCTTCTTCTTTCAGCGCGACAATCTTATCCTGCATGGATTTGGCATCGGCCACAGAAACATTGCCAGCACTGGTATCACTCTTGGATAACTTGACTACATCGCGGGGGCCGGTAACAGGCGGAGCTGCTTTATCCTCGGCTTTGGTCGTGATCTTGCCACCTGCAGACTGATTACTGGAAGCATCATCGTTAGCCGGCACTGCCTCGGCAACTACGCCAGCGAGCTTGTTACGATAGGCTTTCCAGTCTGCCGCATGAACACGTATTTCTTCGCTAGCTTCGCCCTTGCTAACCGACTGCAGTTCATCAGTAGCAGGTATGCGAATAAGTTGACCAACTTTGAGGCGATTGATGTTTTCGCCTATAAATGCATTCTTGTTGGCGCGGTAAATACCAACCAGCATCTGATCAAGGCTAACGCCCTCAACCTGAGTTTGTCTCGCTATGGTACTAAGTGTGTCGCCACGCGCAGTGGTAATAGAATTGGGTGCAGCGGCGTCTTGCGTATTAACTGCGGGCTGGCTTACGGACTTTTTTGATTTTTTGCGTAAAGGCTTTTCAGTCGGGTTTTCACCCACATTTGCGGGTGTTGCTGCCACAGACTTCCTGACACCTGTAGCAGGCGTGCTGACAACTGGAGACGACACTGTATTGTTTGCACCCTGGCTGGCATACCCTGGAGGATCCAGCAGCAAGGTAAATTCGCGCAACAACCGGCCCGTTGCCCACTCCACTTGAACCAGCATATCTAGGAAAGGGTCGGTAATCGGCAGGCTACTACTGAGCTTGATGACAGGTGAGCCATCAGGTTTCTTCTTGACCTCAGCGCGGATAGCACCATGTAGGGGAGGACGCTCGATACCTTGCAGGGTATAGGCCTCTTCCGATGCAATAGTTGCAGTCAAACCTTCCATCTCAGCAGGGCTGACGGATAACACCTCAATCTCAGCACTGAGTGGCTCGCCCAAGCCTGACATTACATTCAGCTTGCCTAAACCAGCAGCATTAACAGCCAATGGCAGAAATGCGAGAAACACCCCGAGCGAAATTCGCTTTAATTTGGATTGATGCACTATCCCACCTTTATCGAACTTTTTAGTAGCTTTATTAAATTAACATCAAATAGTTAGAGTTGCAAGCTCATCCCACACATTATATTTGCACCCTAATCTATATTGATATTTACCCCTCCCAACCGCCTAATGCTCAACCAATATTTTCAACATTCGCCTTAAAGGTTCCGCTGCTCCCCACAACAACTGATCGCCCACGATAAAAGCTGACAGATATTCCGGACCCATGCCCATCTTGCGCAATCGCCCCACCGGAGTAGTCAGCGTCCCGGTCACTGCGGCAGGAGTAAGCTGCTTCATGGTAACTTCACGCTCATTGGGAACCACTTTCGCCCATGGATTAGCACTGGCCAGCATGGCTTCAATATCATTTAACGGCACATCTTTCCTAAGCTTGATAGTCAGCGCCTGTGAATGGCAACGCATGGCGCCGATACGCACGCACAAACCATCGATAGGCACAGGGTTGCTTTCACGTCCAAGTATCTTGTTGGTTTCCGCCTGGCCTTTCCACTCCTCCTTACTCTGGCCATTCCCCAGATCCTTATCTATCCAGGGAATCAGGCTACCAGCCAAGGGCACGCCAAAATGGGCTGTGGGAAATCGCTCATCCCGCAAGATGCCGGCCACTTCCCGATCTATATCCAGAATCGCTGAAGCAGGGTCAGCCAATAGGGTATTGGCAACCCGATGCGCCTCACCCATTTGCTTGAGCAACTCGCGCATATTCTGTGCACCCGCACCGGATGCTGCCTGATAAGTCATTGAGGTGGCCCACTCAACCAAATCGGCGCGAAACAAGCCATCCAGCGCCATCAGCATGAGGGAAACCGTGCAGTTGCCACCTATCCAGTTTTTGCTGCCCTGCGCCAATGCACCTTCAATCACATTAAGGTTCACCGGATCTAGGATAATAGTAGCGTTATCTTCCATGCGTAATGTGGAGGCAGCATCTATCCAGTGGCCTTGCCAAGCTTCTGCACGCAACTTGGGGAATATCTCGGTAGTGTAATCGCCACCCTGGCAGGAGACGATGACATCCATCGCCTTAAGTGCGGCGATATTTTTTGCGTCTGCCAGCGGTGGCGTATCCTTGCCAACGACCGGACCTTTACCACCAATTTGAGAGGTGGTAAAAAACTGCGGTTCGATACGGGCAAAGTCACCCTCTTCTGCCATGCGCTGCATCAGCACCGATCCCACCATGCCACGCCAACCGATAAACCCGACTTTTAACATTTTGCTATCTTCCTAAACTTTCCAGCACTTCACGCGCCAGATCAGCCATTTTTTCAGTCATTCATTAAAGTGCTGCGACTACCGCATCACCCATCTCGCTGCATTTCACTTTACGGGTGCCTTCAGTATAAATATCCGCAGTACGGCAACCTTGTGCCAGTGCCTTTTTCACCGCATCTTCAATGCGCAGCGCGTTGGCTTCATCATTAAAGGTATAACGCAGCATCATGGCAGCAGACAAGATAGTCGCCAACGGATTGGCAATATCCTTGCCGGCGATATCCGGTGCCGAACCATGACTAGGCTCATACATACCCTTGTTGTTGGCATCCAGTGATGCGGATGGCAGCATACCGATAGAGCCGGTCAGCATGGATGCCTCATCTGAGAGAATGTCCCCAAAAATATTGCCGGTCACCATTACATCAAACTGCTTGGGCGCACGGATCAGCTGCATGGCAGCATTATCCACGTACATATGGCTCAACTCGACTTCGGGATATTCTTTTGCTATCTCGATCATCACCTGACGCCACAACTCGGTAGTTTCCAGCACGTTGGCCTTATCTACAGAGCAGACTTTTTTGTTGCGTTTCATCGCAATATTAAAAGCCACATGGCCGATACGACGGATTTCAGATTCGGAATAGCGCATGGTGTTGATGCCTTCACGCTCACCATTAGGCAAGGTGCTGATACCGCGCGGCTGGCCGAAGTAAATGTCGCCGGTCAGCTCACGCACAATCATGATGTCCAGACCCGCCACCACCTCAGGCTTGAGTGTTGAAGCAGAAGCCAGCTCGGGGTATAGCAACGCCGGGCGCAGGTTGGCAAACAGGTTCAACCCTTTACGAATGCGCAACAAACCGCGCTCAGGACGCTGATCCCGCGGCAAACTGTCGTACTTCCAGTCACCAACGGCACCAAGCAGAACCGCATCTGACTCTTGCGCAAGCTTTAATGTAGCGTCTGGTAGCGGGTCGCCAGCGGCTTCATATCCGGCACCGCCAATAGGCGCCTCTTGCATTTGCATACCGATATCTAATGCGTTCAATACCTTAACTGCTTGCGCCACGATCTCCGGGCCGATGCCATCACCTGGCAATACTGCGATTTTCATTTGTTTCTATTTTCCTAAAAACTGAATAAAGGGAGCTGGGTTAATTGAACAGCCAGGGCTGTGCAGCCTTATGCTTGGTTTCAAAAGCTTGAATCTTGTCCTGTTGCAACATGGTCAGGCCGATATCATCAAGCCCGTTCAGCAAATTATGCTTGCGCGACATATCCACCTCAAACCCATGCACCGCACCACCAGGAGTCGTCACGGTTTGTGCCGCCAGATCCACCTTGAGTTGGTAACCTGGATTTGCTTCAACCTCGGCAAACAATCCATCCACTACCTCTGCAGGCAAAACAATAGGCAACATGCCATTTTTAAAGCAGTTGTTGTAGAAAATATCGGCAAAGCTGGGCGCAATTACCGAGCGGAAGCCATAGTCTTCCAAGGCCCAGGGCGCATGCTCGCGACTTGAGCCGCAGCCGAAATTTTCCCTGGCAAGCAGGATGGAGCCGCCCTGATAGCGCGGTTGATTCAGTACGAAGTCTGAATTCAGCGGACGCTTGGAGTTATCCATGCCAGGCTCGCCATGATCCAGGTAGCGCCACTCATCAAACGCGTTAGGGCCAAAACCGGAACGCTTGATCGACTTTAAAAACTGCTTGGGGATAATGGCATCAGTATCCACATTGGCGCGATCCAATGGCACGACCAAACCATTTAATAATGTAAAAGGCTTCATTTAGTTATTAGGCGATTTCTGGATTTTCTCGCCAACCTTTTCCACATCTTTGCCCAAACCATGCCATGTGTTACAGCCGCTCAACACTAATGCCGCCGCCAAAGCCACCAACGCAAACAATTTATTCATTTTTGCTCCTGTCATTTCTTGAGTTTAATAATTGCCAACTTAATACTTACGATTAAATTCACATTAACTGCCGGACATCAACAAAATGTCCCGTTACCGCAGCAGCAGCAGCCATTTCAGGGCTCACCAGGTGGGTACGTCCACCCTGCCCTTGCCGTCCTTCGAAATTGCGGTTTGAGGTAGAGGCGCAACGCTCCCCCGGTTCCAAACGATCTGCATTCATGGCCAGACACATTGAGCATCCTGGCTCACGCCATTCAAAACCCGCCTCGATAAAAATCTTGTCCAGGCCTTCCGCCTCAGCTTGCGCCTTCACCAGGCCGGAGCCTGGCACCACCAGCGCCAGCATGACATTACCAGCCACCTTCTTGCCCTTGGCAACTGTCGCAGCTGCGCGTAAATCCTCAATGCGCGAATTGGTACAAGAACCAATGAACACCTTATCGATGCTGATCTCGTTAATCGGTGTATTCGCCTGCAAACCCATGTATTGCAGTGCACGCTCCCAATCCTGACGCTTCACTTCGCTAGGCGCATTTTTGGGGTCAGGCACGCTACCATTGATATCCACCACCATTTCCGGCGAGGTACCCCAAGTCACCTGGGGCAATATCTCAGCCGCATCCAGTTGGACCACAGTATCGAACTGCGCACCGTCATCGCTTCTCAATGTACGCCAGTAACTAACCGCAGCGTCCCATTGTTGTGCTGTCGGGGCGAAAGGCCTGCCCTTGATGTAGTTAATTGTGGTGTCATCCACAGCCACCATTCCCGCGCGCGCGCCCGCTTCAATGGCCATATTGCACAAGGTCATGCGGCCTTCCATACTTAAGGCCCGAATCGCCGAGCCGGCAAATTCAATCGCATAGCCGGTACCGCCGGCAGTGCCGATCTTGCCGATGACGGCCAGTGCGATATCTTTTGCTGTCACGCCAAGCGGCAAACTACCTTCAACCAGCACCTGCATGGACTTTGACTTCTTTTGTACCAGGCATTGAGTTGCCATTACATGCTCGACTTCAGAGGTGCCGATACCATGCGCCAACGCTGCGAATGCACCATGGGTGCTGGTATGCGAATCGCCACACACAACCGTCATGCCGGGCAAGGTTGCTCCCTGCTCCGGGCCGATCACATGCACGATACCCTGACGATGGTCATTCATCTTGAATTCGGTTACGCCGAAATCGACACAGTTTTCATCGAGCGTTTGTACTTGCAAGCGCGAAACTGGATCGGCAATACCCGCCACACCAGTGCTACGGTCTGTGGTTGGCACGTTATGATCCGGCACAGCCAAAATGGAATTCACCCGCCAAATCTTGCGGCCAGCCAGTTTAATGCCCTCAAAAGCCTGCGGACTGGTCACCTCATGCACCAGGTGACGGTCGATATAAATCAGCGCAGTGCCGTTTTCCTCGGTGACCACGTGAGAATCAAATAACTTGTCATACAGCGTTTTTGCCATGTTCAAAACCTACATCCCGTTGCCACAACCACCAAGGTGATTTATGACTAATTTTTAATCCCTGAAATTTCCAAACTGCAAAGGAAAATCCGTAACCGATTTTTTCACAAAAGCGATTGCATCCTGCAGTACATCGCGCTTGGCCCCGGTCACACGCACTGTATCGCCCTGGATACTGGCCTGGACCTTGAGGCCGCCATCTTTAAGCAACTTGACTATCTTCTTGGCCAGCTCGGTATCAATACCGTCCTTGATCTTTAATACCTGCTTGACCTTGTTGCCGGAAATTTTTTGCACATCCTGATGATCAAGACGTTTGGCGCTGTCCGCCTCCTTCTTTTCCATTGCGGGCAGCAGAATATCCTTGATCTGGTCCAACTGAAAATCAGAATCGCCCAGCAAAACAATCTGGCTATCTTTTTCATTCAGCTCTGCATTCGCAGTTGTGCCTTTAAAATCGTAGCGATTAGTGATTTGACGACTCACTACATCAATCGCGTTTTTCAACGCGACCATATCGACTTCAGAACTAATATCAAATGACGGCATAACTTTCTCCAAAGCTCCTATCAGACAAGCTTCCAACTAGATAATGCGCAGCTTGAACGCGGCACGAATGCGTAGACAGTACATTGAAGTACGGCATGCGTGAGTAACAAAGTTCAAGCAAGCAGTATCGGTTGGCACTACTCAAAATGACAAACGTAATCCAAGGTTTCCAGGGTTTCTATTTCAAAACTGGAGTTGCCTGGTACAGTGAATTTGTCGCCCGCTGTATAGGTTTTCCAGTCATCTTCGCCCTGCAGGCGCACTTTGCATACACCCAGATTGATTTCCATCAACTCTGGAGCAGCCGTGTTAAACGTTAGGAAACTCGGGAAAATGACGCCGATAGTGCTGCGTGTTCCATTAGGGAATAAAACGGTATGGCTAACGCATTTACCGTCGAAATACACATTTGCTTTTCTTTTAACGCTTACATTATCAAACTGAGCCATTACACACCTCTCCAAACAACATAATTAATCAATGGGCTTTGAAATCGGCCTTATACCGCTATTATCCCAGAAATCTTATGCCAGAACCATTTTTACCCATTCCACCAATTGAATTTTCAGGCAATAATCAGCAGAAGATCGCCACAAAACCAAAAAAGCACATCAGGGGATAACGTATGTCAGCTCGCCTTCAACTTGTCTGGGTTCAGATATTCAGGTTTATCTCCGCAGTTTTCAGCTTTTTCAACTCGATTTTAATGTGGATATTCAAGCAGGTTTTTGGTTCCTTATCCTGGCAAGCCCCGAGCTGGTCGGTGTGGTCAGCAGCAAAGCTCAAGCAAGTCGCTCATTGGGTTTTCGCTACACGCAAACGCGCCCTCACTATTATCCTGTCGGCATTGTTCATCGTTGGCGGCAGCTATTACGGCTGGCACTGGTATCAGCAACTACCCAAACCCGTATTAACGGCTTATCAGGCCAAGGCCCCCAGCGTCACGCTCTACGACGAAAATGGCAAGCCGGTGGTTTATCCATTCGAGATCGCCTTTGCGGAATCAGTGGCGCCAGTCAACCTGATTGGCAAACATGTCACCGAGGGCATCAAGCTCTCCCCCAGGATTGCGGGGGAATGGACATGGGATGACGAAAAGACGCTGGTGTTTCGGCCCAAGACAGACTGGCCGGTAGATGCCAAATTCGACGTCAGCATGGATAAAAAGAAACTGCTGGCCGAGCAGGTAAAACTGGATGATTATGATGTCGAATTCCGCACTGCGCCTTTCAGCGCTGAGTTCCAGCAGGCCGAGTTCTATCAGGATCCGATAGATCCCAATCTCAAGAAGCTGGTCTCTACCGTGCACTTCAGCCATCCGGTGGATGCGGATGATTTCAAGAATCACATCAGCATCAAGCTCGGCGGCGGGCTGGATTTTCTCGGCCTGGGAGAATCACCTAAATTCACCGTGAGCTACGACAAGCTTAAGCTCAACGCCTACATTCACTCCGCACCGCTGTCCATCCCCAAGGAAGACACCGAGCTGACAATCAAGCTGGACAAAGGCGTGCGCAGCACGCGCGGCGGCAACAAGTCAGACAGCGAAATCAGTCGCGCTATCACCGTGCCCGGCCTCTACAGTCTGCGTATCAATGACATCAGCATGACATTGGTAGATAACGAGCGCTTTGAACCTGAGCAGATTCTATTACTTGGCAGCAGCGCTAATATCAGCGATACGGCACTGGCTGGCAAAGTGCACGCCTGGTTGCTGCCGGAATTTAATCCAAAAACTCCTGAAGACAAACGTACCGAGCCTTATCACTGGTACGAAACCGAAGTCACCAAGGACATCCTGGCAACTGCCACACCTGTGGATTTAAAGTCAGTCGCCGGTGAAGACGAATACTCGGCGCTGCATAGCTATAAATTCAAGGCGCCAGTCGGTCGTCGCCTGTACATCAAGGTAGATGCGGGCCTGCAGGCCTTTGGTGGCTATGTGTCACGCAATCCGGCGCTTGCCGTGATCGAAGTCCAGCCTTATCCCAAGGCCGTCAAACTGCTATCGCAAGGCGCACTGCTTTCGCTCTCCGGTGAACGTAAACTGGGTTATATGACGCGTGGCCTCAATGGCGTGAAGATAGAGATAGGCCGGATGCTACCCAATCAGCTGCATCACCTGGTGGACCAGAATTACAGCGGCTTCGCGCAGCCCAATGTCTACGATGATGTGCTCGATACCCTGGTCGAGCGCTTTGAGGAAAAACGCCCACTGGCTGAAAGCGAATTCGGCAAGCCCAGCTATGACAGCCTGGATTTCGGCAAATACCTGCGCGAAAAATCCAGCCATAGCGGCGGCGTATTCATGATCAAGCTACAAGGCTACGACCCAAAAAATCCTGATAACGAAGTCGATGCCACACCGGACACCCGCTTTATCCTGGTCACCGATATCGGCATCATCGCCAAGCAGGGTGTGGATGGTAGCCAGGATGTATTTGTGCAATCCATCGCCACCGGCCAGCCTGTCGCCAATGCTAAGGTTGATGTGATCGGCCGCAACGGCGAGCCCGCCATGTCACAGACCACCGATGCTAGCGGCCACGTGCACTTTGACCACCTGCGTGACCTCAAGCGCGAGAAGCAGGCCATCATGTACCTGGTGACCAAAGACAGTGACATGTCTTTCCTGCCCATCAACCGTTATGATCGCCAGCTCAACCTGTCACGCTTTGATATCGGCGGCATCGACAATGCCATCTCCGGCCAGCAACTATCGGCCTATGCCTTTACCGACCGTGGCATCTACCGCCCCGGCGAAACTGCGCATATCGCCATGATCGCACGCACTGCTAACTGGAGTGGCGCTCTTGATGGTGTACCGCTGGAAGCCGAAGTGACCGACCCGCGTGGATTGCCGGTTTATAAGCAACGCATCAAGCTCAGCCCCAGCGGCTTTGAGAGCTTCGATTTTGTCAGCCGCGAGACTTCCGCCACTGGTGATTACCAGGTCGGCATCTATCTCGTCACCAACGACCAGCGCCAGCAACAGATAGGCAGTGCCAGCTTCAAGGTGCGCGATTTCGAGCCCGATCGCATCAAGGTCACGGCCACGCTGGCTGACCATGTGGTGGAAGGCTGGATCAAACCCGAAGAAGCCAAGGCGCGCATCAAAGCCATGCACCTGTTCGGCAGCCCTGCCAACGACAGGCGCGTGGAAGCCGAGATGACGCTGACGCCATCCTTACCCGCCTTTGCCAAATACAAGGATTACACCTTCCAGGACAGATTCAAGCTGAAAGAGCCGTTCAACGAGAAACTCCCTGTAGCGACCACCGATACCAACGGCGAAGCCGAGATCCACCTCAACCTGCAACGCTTTGCCCGTGCGACCTATCGCCTGTACTTATCGGCCAAGGTATTCGAGGCCGCTGGCGGGCGTAGTGTCGCCGCCGAAGCCGCCACACTGGTGTCAGCCGCGCCGTACCTAGTCGGTGTGAAAACCGATGGCGCACTCAATTACATTCCGCTCAAAACGCCGCGCAGCAGCCACTGGCTGGCGATTGATAGCAGCCTCAAGCCGGTAGCTGCCGACAAGCTCACCCAGTTATGGATAGAGCGCAAGTTCGTCTCCGTACTAGTCAAGCAGGCCAACGGCACCTACCACTACGAATCGCGCAAGAAGGAAACCGTGCGTGAAAGCACACCATATACCTTGCCCGCAGCCGGTGCCGAACTGACGCTTAATACCAGTGAACCTGGCGACTTTGCGCTGGTGCTGAAGAATGCAGAAGGCGCCGAGCTCAACCGTATCGAATACAGCGTAGCCGGACAGGCCAACCTGTCGCGCTCGCTGGAGCGCAACGCCGAGCTACAACTCTCGCTGAACAAGGCGGACTACACCGCCGGCGACACCATGGAGATCAGCATCCGTGCGCCTTACGTGGGTGCGGGCCTGATCACTATCGAGCGCGACAAGGTCTACCAACACGTATGGTTCAAGACCACGACTACCAGCTCGGTACAGAAGATCACCCTGCCCAAGGATTTCGAGGGCAACGGCTATGTCTCCGTGCAGTTCGTGCGCGACCCGACCTCGGACGAGATATTCATGAGCCCGTTGTCCTATGGCGTAGTGCCGTTTGTGGTCAATATGGACGTGCGTCGCGAGCCTATCAAGGTCATCACGCCGGACATCATCAAACCGGGCCAGATGCTGGACATGAAAGTCTCCACGCAGTCACCCGCCCGCGTGGTGGTGTTTGCGGTGGACGAAGGCATCCTGCAAGTAGCACGCTATAAGCAGCCCGACCCTATCGGCTTTTTCTTCCAGAAACGTGCGCTGCAAGTCGGCACCACGCAGATACTGGACTTGATACTGCCGGAATTCCAGCGCCTGCTGAATGCCGCTGCGCCTGGCGGTGACGGCGACGCCGTGCTGGGCCGCCACCTCAACCCGTTCAAGAAGAAACGCCAGCCGCCAGTGGCCTATTGGTCTGGCATTATTGACGTCGGCGCTAACGGAAAAACACTCCAGTACCAGGTGCCGGATAGCTTCAATGGCAAGCTGCACATCTATGCAGTGGCGGTCACGCCCGGTCGCATCGGCGTGTTTGATGGCGGCGTGGAGTCGCGCGGCGACCTGATTCTTTCGCCCAACGTGCCGGTCAGCGTATCGCCGGGCGACGAGTTCCTGGTCAGTGTCAGTGTGTTCAATAACCTGCGAGGTGCAGGCGGCAAAGCGCCTGTGAGCCTGAGCATGACCCCAAGCAAGGCGCTGACCGTAGTTTCCGCGCCTAAAATCACGCTGGATATCGCACAGCAGCAGGAAGCCGTAGCCGAGTTCCGCATCCGTGCTAATGATGTGCTGGGTTCGGCTGATCTCAAGTTTGTGGCGACGACAGGCGACAAACAGGGCAAAGCCACGGACACTGTAGGTATACGCCCAGCAGTGCCATTCCGTACACTACTCACGGTTGGGCAATTTACTGGCGACAGCAAAACGCAGGACATCAATCGCAGCCTTTACGCAGAAAAGCGCAAGGTGGAAGCTGGCATTTCCACCACGCCGCTGGTCTGGGCGCAGGGCCTGAGCAGCTACCTTGGCAACTACCAGTACTCGTGCACCGAACAGCTGGTGAGCAAGGGCATCCCTGCCCTGATGCTCAACAGCCAGCAGGATATTGCTGTCACGCGCAGTGATTTCCAGAAAGTCGTACAGACCCTGCGCGAACGCCAGAACGAGGACGGCAGCTTTGGCCTGTGGTCAGCCAATATGCAGGTATCGCCCTTCGCTTCCATCTATGCTATCCACTACCTGCTGGAAGCCAAGGACCGCGGCATGGCCGTGCCTGCCGACATGCTCAATAGCGCCAACCAATGGCTGCAACAATATGCCGTGGGCGGCAGCAACGGCCTGTCCGGCGTGCGCAATCGCGCCTATGCCATCTACCTGCTCACGCGCCAGGGCATCGTCACCAGCGGCATGCTGGCGACCCTGCAAAAAGAGCTGGATGAGCGCTATAGCAAGCAATGGCCGCAAGACCTCACTGCAGGCTATCTCGCCGCCAGCCACAAGCTGATGCAACAGGATGCGCTGGCAGCCAAGCTGCTCAAGCAGGTGGATTGGGCCTCGCTCAAAAAATGGAATCGCGATGCTGAAACCTACAGCATGGATGACTTTTACTTTGACCCAACGGTACAAGATGCGCAGATGATCTACCTGATCTCTCGCCATTTTGCAGATAAGGTCAAAGGCATACCTGAAAAAGTGCTAGTGAAGTTGGGTGAGACGGTCTCAGAAACCCGCTACAACTCGCTCTCCGCAGCCTACCTCATCATGGGTTTTGATGCCTATGGCAAGGCGGGCGGTAACGATGCTGCCAAGCTCACCATTGCCGAACTGACGAAAGGCGGTGCCAGCACCGCATTGCCGCTTACTGGCGGCATCGTCAAGACCGGCAATGTTTCCATCAATGCGGCTAAGCTGCAATTCGGCAAGCAAAGCAACCTGCCCGCCTTCTACCTGCTCTCTGAAAATGGCTACGACAAAACGCCCCCCTCAGAAAAGCGCTCCGATGGCCTGGAAATCTCGCGCGAATTTACTACGATAGACGGCAAGCCACTGGTCAGTGCCAAGGTAGGGGAAGAATTCCTGGTCAAGCTAAGCTTCCGCAGCACGGACAGGGACAACGCCTCGCAAATCGCCATCGTCGATATCCTGCCCGGCGGCATCGAACCCGTGCTCAATGCCCGTGCCGAAAACTCGCCAACACAAGCACCTCAATATAACGAGGGCGAAGAAGGTTACAACGAAGGTGCCGGAGAAGCTGCCAATGTCCCCAGCTGGCAAGCGCCGCTAGGCGAAGCCAACTACACCACCTGGCAACCCGAGTATGCCGATATCCGCGAAGACCGCGTCGTGCTCTACGGCACACTAGGCCGCAACATCGGCAGCTTTGTGTATCGCGTGCGTGCGACTAATGCAGGCAAGTTCCAGATACCCGCACCCTTTGCGGAAGGCATGTATGACCGCAATCTACAGGGGCGTGGGGCTGGAGGTAAGCTTGAGATTTTGAAGCCTTGAAATGCCTAAAAAGTTTCTAGCCGGATTAGGGATAGCCTTCGCAATACTCTCCCTAATCCGGCTCTGGCCACACTCCCCTCTCTCCTCCTATGCCCCATCTTCCACTGCCGTACTAGCAGCAGATGGCTCTTTACTTAGGCTGACGCTCGCGGCTGATGAGCAATATCGGCTGTGGGTGCCGCTCAAGCAGATCTCGCCCACACTGATTGACGCCGTCAAGCTGCAGGAGGACCAGTGGTTTTACTGGCATATCGGTGTAAACCCTTTGGCTTTGTTGCGCGGGGCATGGCAGACCTACTCTGGCGGCAACCGCCAGGGCGGTTCGACATTGACCATGCAACTGGCGCGACTGGTGTATGGCTTGAATACGCGCTCGCCTAGTGGCAAATTCAAACAGGTGGCGCTGGCGATTTGGCTGGAGGTGCGTTATAGCAAGCATGACATACTGGAGGCTTACCTAAACTTAGCACCCTATGGCCGTAATATCCAGGGGGTGGGGGCAGCGAGCCTGATCTACTTTGGCAAGACAGCGGACAAGCTGACCATGCCGGAGGCGCTGACACTGGCAGTCATTCCACAGCGCCCCAAGCACCGTGCCCGCCAGACCAGTTCATTAGACCAGGCAAGGTTGCGCTTGTTTGAACGATGGAAAACCACCCACACTGCCAGCAATGCAGACGAGAATTTAGCTCATGTAGCAGTACCATTGCGCAGCCTGAATCAACTGCCATTTGCTGCGCCACATTTTGTCGATCAGGTGCTGACAGACAACTTCGATTCCTCACCAACCCACAGCCGCACTATCCAGACCACCCTTCAACCTCGCCTGCAAGCGCTGCTACAACGCCAGGTGAAGCAATATGTGGCGCAAAACGGCGCGCGCGGTATACGCAATGCCGTGGCGATGCTAGTGGATACACGCAACCAGCAGGTTGTTGCGCTGCAAGGCTCGGCGGATTTCGGTAATGCCACGATTAACGGCCAGGTGAATGGCACGCAGGGCAAGCGCTCGCCCGGCTCTACGCTCAAGCCGTTTATCTACGGCATGGCGCTGGATCAGGGGCTGATACATCCACTGTCCATCCTCAAGGATGCACCAACGGCGTTTGGCCCCTTTCAGCCGGAGAATTTCGACGGGCGTTTCGTCGGCCCGGTGACAGCGCGCGATGCACTGATCCGTAGCCGCAATATCCCGGCGGTGTACCTCGCCAGCAAGCTCAAGCAGCCCAGCCTGTACGACTTTATGAAAAACGCAGGGATCACTAAACTGCAATCTGAAGACCACTATGGCCTGGCGCTGGTATTGGGCGGTGGCGAAGTGACGATGGAAGAGCTCGCCACGCTCTATACCATGCTGGCAAACCAGGGGCAGCTCAAACCCTTGCGCTATCTGGCGAATGAAGAAACCACGAATAGCGTGCGCGGCATGCAGCTACTCAGCCCCGAAGCCAGCTATCTCGTGCTGGACATGCTGGCCGCCAACCCACGCCCGGATGGCATCCCTGCTGCTAATGGCCGCAGCTGGACCACCATGTGGAAAACCGGTACCTCTTGGGGGTTCCGCGATGCGTGGACTGTGGGCGTGACGGGGCCTTATGTGCTGGCGGTATGGATAGGTAATTTCGATGGCGCCTCCAACCCCGCGTTCGTCGGCATAGAAGCGGCCGCTCCCCTGTTCTTCCGCATCGCCGATGCCTTGCCCATCACCATGCCGACGGAGCGCGAACCTGTGCGCTTGCCACCGCGCACCTTGAAGCATGTCAGTGTATGCGCCGCGAGCGGCGACCTGCCCAATGCCTGGTGCCCGCAACTGGAATCTACCTGGTTTATCCCCGGCAAATCGCCCATCAAGGTCAGCACGCTCCATCGGCCGGTCGTGATTAATAACCTGACCGGTCAGGCCGCCTGCCCGCCTTACGATGCATCCAGCACACATCAGGAAATATTCGAGTTCTGGCCATCTGACATGATGCGACTGTTCCGTGAAGCCGGCATGCCGCGTCGCGCGCCACCTATTGCGCATTGTGGAGCTGATACATTAAACAGCGAAGGTGACATACCACACATTACTTCGCCACTCACCTCAGTGAGCTATACCTTAAGACTTTCCCGGCCCGACGAAACCATCGCCCTGCAAGCCACGGTCAGCGGTGACGCTCGCGTGCTGTACTGGTTCTCGGATAAAGACTACCTGGGCAATGTCGCCGCTAACAGCGGTGGCAAGGCCTGGCGGCCAGCTAGCTCAGGCTGGCATAACTTGACCGTAGTAGATGACAAGGGCCGCAGTGCTAACCGTGATGTGCAAGTGGAAATCCTGCCGTAAACAGCATCTGCAATACTTTGTAGGGATTTATGCCTCAGAACGTTGAGCAGTTAAAAAAGCCGCGATGCCCGAAACACTGAGTGGTTGTGGGGTAGCTATTGAACTGACGGGCTCGTCTTAAGTCATTCTGCGCTGCCAGTTGCAGGACACAATTGCGCCAGGTGTCAGACTCCGGCTTGTAGCCCAGTTTGCTGCAAGCCGGCCCATACACTTGAACCATCTGGTCTACCTCTCGCTCGGCTTGCGCGGCACGCTCAGCGGGTGTTGTGGCGCAAGCTGAAATCAGGGTGATGAGTATCAGGATGTTGAATGTACGCATGGCAGCCTCCTCATGACCTTGAGACAAGGTGCATAGCGATCGGGTTCCGTGAACGCTTGCGCGAGCCGATGAGGTTTTCGCCGGAATTAAGCTAAGTGCCCTAGCTCATGCTGGAATACGACACTACCTGGTTGCGGCCCTGCTGCTTGGCACGGTATAGCGCCTGGTCAGCCGCTGCGGTCAGGGAAGAAAGCTCCAGTCCATTAGCGGTTGAATCCGCCACGCCGATGCTGATGGTACTGTTCAGGTAATCCATGCCAATTTTTTTGGCAGCTTCAGCATAGCCCTGGCGCAAACGCTCAGCCAGTCCCATCGCTGCAGCCTCCGTGGTTGAGGGCAGCAAAATGCAGAACTCGTCGCCCCCATATCGGGCAAAGTAATCATCTGCACGGATTGAAGTTTGCGCAATATTGGCCAGACGTCGCAGCACCTCATCACCAACCGGATGGCCATAGCGGTCATTAATGGATTTGAACAGATCAATATCGATGAGCATGATTGCCAGCATATCTCCGGTGCGCTCACCACGTGCTTTCAAGCGGGTGGCCTCCTCTTCAAGGCGGCGGCGATTGAAGGCACCAGTCAATGCATCACGCGAGGCTATCTTCTGCAAATCCATCAGTAAGCGATAGTTCAGCATCAATAAAAACCCAAACGCCACACAAAGCTGGACCAAGCTGCCAATAAAAAATGATAGTGGGTTCAAGGGGATATTGACATAAAGACCATAACTGCCGGGTGCCGATTGCCAGATCATGACAGCCCGCACCACCATTAGTAGCGTCAGCACTAAAAATGACAAGCCGGTGAACCAGTAAGCAGTTCTTAGGGGCGGCTCTATCCTGACAAGTAACAGCCGCGCACAGGCAGCATAGACGATGGCAAAAGCCACAGAGTTGGCAATGGCACGGATACGAATATCAGGGTGAATGACACTGAACCAGATAGTCTGCAATATGACTACGCAAACAACCAGCGAGAGCCAGTGCCATGCGATACGATGCTCCTTGAAGGCCTGAATGCCAGTGTATTGCAGGCAGATCCCTATCGCGACAAAGGTTGCACCAAATACCACCGCCCAGTCGTAACCAACAGACGGAAAGGTATAAAAATAGGACGTGCTCAGCCCAACACTGATGCAGAGATTGGCAATCGCCCATTGGCGGACACCACGGATATTGCCGACATGCAGCCCCGCCAATTCAAACAGGCCGAAGCACATAAACGTCAGCATGGAAAAAATCACCATGATCGTACGAGTATCCAGCCCCATGCATCCCCCTAAATTAGGGATGGGATTATGCCTGAAAACATGCTCAAACAGGCGCTTAAGTCACTATTTGTGTAGTAAAAAAATCGATACTTAGCTGGGAAGTAGCAGAATATCCTGCGTCAAAATTGTTGTCTTACCCCAGGATATCCTGAAGGTAAACCTCAGGCTGATGCGCCTTAACAAAGACAGAAAACTCATCCACGGGCAATGGCATGGAAAAGAGGAAGCCCTGCAATTTGTCAGCCCCATATTCACGGCACAGCCTGGCCTGCTCTATCGTTTCAACGCCTTCGACGATGACATCCAGATCCAGGCTTTTCGCCATGGTGATGATAGCCCTCAGTACGCGGCAATCCGCTTCACTTTCAGGCACGCTTTGCACAAAAGATCGATCGACCTTCAATATGGTTGCCGGCAGCCACTTCAGGTAGGCCATCGATGAATACCCTGTACCAAAGTCATCAATCGCAACCTTCACCCCCAAGGCCTTGATACGGTTCAGCAGTGCGGATGTTTTCTCAAAATCCGACACCAATACACCTTCGGTCACCTCAATGGATATGCACTTTCCTGGCAGACCGGCTTCATCCAAATCCGACTGAATAGACATGTGCAGGTCATCCTGCCGCAATATCTGTTCATTGGTGTTAACAGCCAATACGAAACTATCATCCACAACCTGGTTTTTACGCCACTTTGCGAGCTGCCTGCATGCCAGGCGCCTGTTGGTCGTGTCGATAGAGGATAAATACCCTAGTTCTTCTGCCACCGAGATGAACTCGCTTGGCGGCAATATACCCCTGGTGGGATGATTCCATCGCACCAGCATTTCAGCCCCGCAGACCTGAAAGTTTTTTGCGTTAATTACCGGTTGATAGTAAAGCACCAGCTGCTTCTGCAAGCGTCGCGAACGGAGCTCGCCTTCCAGCGTGATTCTATGCAGCACCTGGACTTGCAATGCTTCCGTGAAGAAATGAAAGCCGTTACGGCCTTCATGCTTGACATGATACATCGCCAGATCTGCATTCCTGAGCATGTCCTCTGCCGTGAGTGCACACCTGGGATAAGTGGCGATGCCGATGCTGCAAGTAACAAAGTGTTGAGTGCCGTTAATCACAATGGGCGTATGCAAATTTTCTATCACTCGTTGCGCCAGGATACCGATTGAAGTCTCGGCCTCCAGATCATGGGCAATGATGGCAAATTCATCGCCGCCCAGGCGGCACACGACATCGCCATCACGCACCACGGTCAACAGGCGTTGCGCCATCTGTTGCAATAGCCTATCTCCTATATCGTGGCCCAAGCTATCGTTCACCAGCTTGAAGTTGTCGATATCAAGAAAGAGCAGGCCTATCTGACCGCCGCCACGACTGGCACGTTGAATCGCCGCCCGCAAATGGGCCTCGAAATAGTGTCGATTGGCAAGACCCGTCATGGGGTCGTTCTCAGCGAGGTATTTTAAGCGGTTATGCGTATCCAGCAGCTGGCGGTTAAGTGCATGGCGGGTTTGCGCATGCAGCAGCGCCTTGGTCAAATGCCGCTGCGAGAGCTCCTGTTTAAGCAAAAAGTCCTGCGCACCGGCGACGATGCATTGTCTTTCCAGGCCCTCATTATCCACAATGCCTGTCAGTATGAGCACCGCCGCATGTTTACTGGTGTGCTGGGTAAATACGCTGAGTACATCTAGGCAGTCCATATCGGGCAGGCAGTAGTCCAGCAGAACTGCATCAAAGGTGTTCTCGTCAAACAGTTTTAAGCCAATGTTGGCGGTGCTGGCATGCACAATATCGTTCACCGTATTGGATTTCTGCAAGACCCGGACCACAGCCATCCGGTCCACTTCATCATCATCAACGAGTAATAGCCGCATATTTCACTCCGCTGTGACTGGCAACTCGACTACACGCCAGTAGTGTTCAATAAGACCTATCACCTCCAGGAAATCCCTGTCCATGTGCTGTTTGAGGACATAACCGGCGACATGCTCGCGATAAGCTGCGACCAAATCTTCGTCCGATTTTGAAGTGGTTAACACAAATACCACGGCATGCGTCAGGCTGGGGTCGCTACGCAAGGCTTGCAGAAACTCCAGTCCGTTCATGCGTGGCATATTGAGGTCAAGCAGGACAATAAATGGCGTAGCAATGGCCCCGGCTCGTAACATATCCAGGGCTTCCTGCCCATCTCTGGCCCGGCAAACAGAGTTTAATAACCTGAGCTTGCGCAATGCACGCTCTAAGGCAATGGCATCGATATCGTCATCGTCCACGATAAATATAGTGACTTCTTTATATTGCTGTTTATGGGATGCTGACAATGGTATTCCTCCCTTCGATTTTTATCGGCCAGGTAAAGCGAATACTGCAACCGCGTATGCCATCAGAGACAACACTTGCTTTACCGCCGTAGGTTTCCACGATTTTTTTGACAAGTGCCAGGCCCATACCGCTACCTTCCACTTCATCCCGCGGCCGTAATGTCTGGTACATGCCAAAAACCCGTTCGTGGTATTGGGGCGGGATGCCAGGCCCATCATCCGTTACGCTGAACTCATAATAGCCCTTGCCTTCATTACGCCAACCAAGTTCTATGCGGCCTTCGGCACGATCATGGTGCTTGATTGCGTTGGAAAAAAGATTCCTGAGCACTTGCTCAAACGGGGTGGCAAGGGTTGCAAAACTGGGCAAGTCATCTGCTACGTTAAAGCTGAAGCCTGCCGGTGGCGCCTGCATATCGAAAAGGTTCCTGGCCAATATGCCAACTTCTATCTGGCTTACACTGCCTTCCAAACGACCGGCACGTGAGTACGCCAGTAAATCATCCAGCAGGTTTTCCATACGCCGGATACGGCCGCGCAACATATCCATATGCCCAGGAACCGCCGAGGCATTTCCGTTATTGAGATCCTCCTCTATCCATTGCGACAACTGAAAAATGCCGCGCAAGGGGGATTTAAGATCGTGCGATGCAACGTAGGCAAAGGTTGCCAGCTCTTTATTGCTGCGCTCCAGCTCTTCCCGGTGTTCTGCCAGCCGCTCGCTGGCTTGGACACGTGCCGAAATATCAGTAATTGCTGATAACACTTTTATGCCGTCGTCGGTCTCAATGGGGTTTAACCCAACCTCTACCGGAAATTCGCTGCCATCCTTGCGCCGACCAAACAGGTCACGGCCTATTCCCATTGCACGTGGACTAAGGTCAGAAAAAAAGGCTGCTCGATGCTGCGGATGTTGATGGTGAAAACGTTGTGGCAATAATATATCGACGGACTGACCTAACAGCTCTGCCCTGTCATAGCCAAAAATATTTTCGGCCTGAGCATTCACCATTTCGATGGTACCGGCCTTATCCACCATCACAATCGCATTAGGTGCAGCCTCCACAACCAGGCGGAAGCGCGCTTCCAGACGCTTGCGCGCCGATATGTCCACAATGGCAGACAACACCATGGGACCATCTTCGGTCTCGATAGGATTGAGCCCGATCTCTACCGGAAACTCGCTACCATCCTTGCGCCGGCCATAAAGATCACGGCCTGCACCCATGGCCCGGGGACTGGAGTCGGCAAAGAAGGAGGCTCGATGCTGGGGATGATGATGGCGAAATCGCTCCGGTAGCAAGGTATCAACCGATTGCCCCAGAAGCTCTACTCGGTTGTAGCCGAAAATAATCTCGGTCTGTGCATTGACCATGACAATGGTGCCGGCTTTATCCACCATGACCATGGCATTAGGCGCCGCCTCCACGACTTGCCGAAAACGCTCTTCCAGGCGCTTGCGTGCCGATATATCCACAATGGCAGACAACACCATAGGGCCATCTTCGGTCTCAATAGGATTCAGCCCAATCTCTACCGGAAACTCGCTACCATCCTTGCGGCGGCCATACAGGTCACGGCCTGCGCCCATGGCGCGTGGGCTTGGGTCGGAGAAAAAAGAGGTTCGATGCTGCGGGTGATGATGCCGGAAACGTTCAGGTAACAGGATATCGACAGACTGGCTAAGGAGCTCTTCACGGCTGTAGCCAAAAATAACCTCAGCCTGAGTATTGACCATGACAATGGTGCCGACTTTATCCACCATAACCATGGCATTAGGGGCTGCTTCCACGACTTGTCGGAACCGTTGATTCGTCCGCTCAATATCCCCCGTGTCGTCGCTCATGGCATGACCCTTTACAGCTGATATACGGCTATTGCAGCCTGTCAGATTTTTTGCTTAGGGAGCCAGTTTACACCGCTTATTGATAAATGGTCACCCCCTCAATTCAGATAGGTGTCCGGATTCCAACCGTGCCCAGAATAACCGCCTGAACGGCCTCAATGCTAGCGCCAGGATAATGATTGATCATAAGTTATAGACAGGGGAAATAGAGGTGTATTGAAAATTGAAGCTATGCCGCCGATGGGCTAATCCACTTCAATCGGGCTTATAAAAAAACCCGGCATGCCTATTCGACATGTCCGGGCTTTTGTGCCAGCTGACTGGATGCTAGCGTTTTTTGTTATGCAGGTTGGCTGCAATGCGCATACGCAATGCATTCAGCTTGATGAAGCCGCCAGCATCTTTCTGGTCATAAGCCCCTTTGTCATCTTCAAAGGTGGCAATGGTCGGGTCGAACAGGGAGTCGGTCTTGGAGTCACGGCCGGCAACGATGACATTACCCTTGTACAGCTTGACACGTACCCAGCCGTTGACCGTTTTCTGGGTGTGGTCGATGAGGGTTTGCAGTGCAAGACGCTCGGGGCTCCACCAGTAGCCGTTATAGATCATACTGGCATAACGTGGCATCAGGTCGTCTTTCAGGTGGGCAACTTCACGATCCAGTGTTAATGACTCAATCGCCCGGTGCGCCTTGAGCATGATGGTACCGCCAGGGGTTTCGTAACAACCGCGGGACTTCATGCCCACGTAGCGGTTTTCCACCAAGTCCAGACGACCGATACCGTGTTTACCGCCGATAGCATTCAGGTTGGCCAATATCTTGTGCGGTTTCATTTTTTTGCCATTGAGCGAGACCGGATCACCGTTCTTGTATTCGATATCCAGGTATTCAGCTTCGTCCGGCGCCTTCTCTGGCGACACTGTCCAGCGCCACATATCCTCTTCGGCTTCGGCAGCCGGGTTTTCCAGATGGCGGCCTTCGTAGGAAATATGCAGCAGGTTGGCGTCCATGCTGTATGGACTGCCGCCTTGCTTGTGCTTCATTTCAACAGGAATGCGGTGTTTTTCTGCGTATGCCAGCAATTTCTCACGACTCAACAGATCCCACTCGCGCCAAGGGGCAATGATATGGATATTGGGGTTGAGTGCATAAGCGCCCAGCTCGAAGCGTACCTGGTCATTTCCCTTGCCGGTAGCGCCATGGGAAATAGCATCAGCCTTGGTTTCACGCGCGATTTCTATCAGGCGCTTGGCGATCAACGGACGGGCAATCGAAGTGCCGAGCAGGTATTCGCCTTCATATACGGTATTGGCACGGAACATGGGGAATACGAAATCGCGCACAAACTCTTCGCGCAGGTCGTCGATATAGATTTCTTTTACACCGAATTGCTTGGCTTTCTCGCGCGCCGGCTCCAGCTCTTCGCCCTGGCCCAGATCGGCTGTGAATGTCACGACTTCGCATTGATATTCATCCTGCAGCCATTTCAGGATTACCGAAGTATCCAGGCCGCCTGAATAAGCGAGAACCGCTTTTTTAATTTTGCTCATTACTTTGCTTTCCTAATCTAAATAGAATCTGGTTTTATCTAAACAAGCCTTAAGCTTTTCCTGTGAACAGCTCGAATGCCACCAAAAAACTGACGAATACCATGATCATCATGCCCAGCAGAAACAGCCTGTCGGCATAGCGCTCCACCGTCCATAGTGCATCTTTATGCCGAATGGACCAATAGGACAGCATGGTACTTGCCATGAATGCCAGGCTATCGATTGCCAGCAACTTGTCTGCCCAAGTTGAAACTGCATTTTCGGGCGCCAGTTGTATGACCGATATGACCGTCATGCAAACGCCCACCATGGTCGCTGCAACCGGCAGAATATGGTTGGATAAACTGATAGGGGATTTTTCCACAGACCTTGTTACTTATGCGTTTACTTGCCCTAACAGCAGGTACTCCATCAGTGCCTTTTGCACATGCAGCCTGTTTTCAGCCTCATCCCACACCACGCTGTGCGGGCCATCGATCACTTCTGCAGCGACCTCTTCCCCCCGGTGCGCCGGCAGGCAATGCATGAATAATGCATCCTTCCTCGCCGCTTTCATCATATCGGCATCTACCTGCCAATCGGCAAAGTCACGCATACGCTCTTCGTTTTCGGCTTCAAAGCCCATGGATGTCCACACATCCGTGGTCACCAGGTCAGCGTCACGGGCTGCTTCCATCGGGTCGGCAAATTCTTCGTAATGCTCGTGCCCATAAAGACCGGCGCGTTCCGATTCAACTTCATACCCTGGAGGTGTAGAAACATGCACATTGAAATCAAGCACCTCTGCAGCTTGCAGCCAGGTATTGCAAACATTATTGGAGTCACCTATCCAGGCCACTGTCTTGCCCTGGATAGGGCCGCGATGCTCAATAAACGTGAAAATATCTGCCAGTATCTGGCATGGGTGATACTCATTGGTCAGGCCATTGATCACCGGCACACGCGAATTGGCAGCAAAGCGCTCAATAATGTCCTGCTCGAAGGTACGGATCATCACGATATCGCTCATGCGCGAAATCACTTGCGCAGCATCTTCAACCGGTTCACCGCGCCCTAATTGTGAGTCACGGGTATTAAGATAAATCGCCGAGCCACCCAGCTGCTGCATGCCGGCCTCAAAAGACAGGCGCGTACGCGTACTGGCCTTTTCGAAGATCATCACCAGCGTGCGATCACTCAACGGCCAATATTGTTGATAAGACTTGAATTGCTGCTTGATCCAGCTGGCACGCGCAAAGATATGATCCAGCTCTTCGCGTTTCAGGTCATTGAATTGTAGAAAGTGTTTGATTGGCATCATGTAGCGGCTATTAAGTTGCTTATGTAAATGGGCGTGTAAGTTACTGGTTTAAAAACTTCTTGATCAGCATAACAAGCGTATCCACCAGCTGCTGTGCCTCAGCCTGGCTCATCACCAGCGGCGGCAGCAAACGCACTACTTTTTCGGCTGTCACGTTGATCAGGATATGCGACTCCAGGCCTTGTTTCACCAGATCAGAACATGGGCGGTCCAGTTCTATGCCTATCATCAAGCCGGCATTACGGATTCTGAGCACGCCTGGCGTATCTTTAAACGCTTCCCGGAAGGTATCGCAAATCCAGTTACCGAGCTGCTCTGAATGGGCACACAGTCCCTCTTCCTCAATAATATTGAGGGTAGCCAGCCCGGCAGCCGTGGCCAACGGGTTACCGCCAAACGTTGAACCGTGCTTACCATAAGTGAAGGTTTCCGCCGCTACGCCACGTGCCAGGCAGGCGCCGATAGGCACGCCTGAGCCCAGTCCTTTCGCTAATGTCATCACATCGGGCAGGATACCGTTATGCTGAAACGAGAACCAGGTGCCGGTACGGCCTATGCCGGTTTGCACTTCATCCACCATCAGCAACCAGCTGCGGCTGTCGCAAATCTCACGTAAGGCCTGCAGGTAAACATTAGCATCATGCGGAATATTGATACCACCCTCACCTTGTACCGGCTCAACCAAGATTGCGACAACATTCCGGTTATGTTCGGCTACCTGACGTACCGCTTCCAGGTCATCGAACGGCACGCGCACAAACCCACTCACCAGAGGCTCGAAACCTGCCTGTGTTTTGCGATTGCCGGTGGCTGATAGCGTTGCCATGGTACGACCATGGAAAGCTTTGTCCATGACGATGATTTCAGGATTTTCAATGCCCTTGTTATGCCCATACAAACGCGCCAGCTTGATAGCTGCTTCGTTTGCTTCACAACCCGAGTTACAGAAAAACACCTTGTCCAGGCCTGAAATCTCACACAATTTATCAGCCAGGCGCTCTTGCTCGGCAATGTGGTAGATATTGGATACATGGATCAGCTTGGCAGCCTGTGCGCTGATGGCAGCTACCAGCTTGGGGTGAGCATGGCCAAGACCATTGACAGCCACACCGGCAAGTCCGTCCAGATAGCGGGTGCCTTGTTCATCCCAAAGCCAGACGCCCTCTCCTTTGACAAAAGTGACAGGCTGTCTTGCATAGGTATTCATTAAATGGTGCGACATTTTTTCACTTACTCAACGTTAATATAAATATGCAGGCTAATAACCCCACATTACCATCAAAATGGACGACATATCCTGCAACAAAATCAAATGGCATAGCCATTAAAAAGAAATGGCGGCTATTGCCGCCATTTGCAGCTTAAATCCAGTTTGTTACAGGCCGATGGCCGCCTTGTGTGTCAAACCGTTTGCCATAAAAAACAGCATGGGGATAGACAGCATGGTGTTGGTGCGCGATGCCAGGAAAGCGACTCGGCGCGCCTTGGCTTTTACTTCATCAGTCGCTGGCACCATACCCAGTATCTTTTTCTGGTTAGGCCAGATCAACACCCATACATTAAACAGCATGATAGTGCCCAGCCATGCGCCTATCCCTATACCGGCATACGCCGGCTGCAAGCTGAATGCCGCCGGGAAGTTTGGTCCGAGCAGCGCTGCACCGGCGATCCAGGTAGCCACTGCCGCCCATCGAAACCATAACAAGGCACGCGGTGCTACATGCTTGGAAATACCGGCAGCTGTACCATCGGCAGCGGCATCTTTCATGGCAGGCACTTGCACCAGATTAAAGTAGTACAGCAGACCTATCCAGGTGATACCGGCAATCACATGAAACCAGCGGGCTATTCCAGGAACAAATTCCATGATTTACACCCCCGCCACGATAAAATTCTTAAGAAACACATACAAAACGAGTGTCAGTACCAGCCCGGAAATAATGGTGCCTAAAATAGAATCCAATGGATTTTTCATCGACAACCTCCTGTAAAAAAACGTTTTGCATCAAGAGTGTGGAGGGTAGCGCAAATCAACACTTTGCGCAAGAATCGGCAGTGTCGATAACGCTTCAAATTAGCTGTTGCTGCTCACTCCCTTACGCTTATCGGGCAAAATTTACTTGAAAAAAATCACTGTTCGGGCAAAATTCTATGCCTGCAAAATTTCAGCGGAAGAATGGAAGTATTAAACCAGCCATTTCTATTTTTACCCGCCCCAATGACGAACTCCAGTTTATGGCCTCAATAGCAATCATCAATTCAACTCAAGCACCATTACCGCAACTGCCTGTTGCCTGGTATGCCGACCCGGCAATCTATGCGCTAGAACAAAAGTTGCTGTTTGCTGATGCACCTCACTACATCGGGCATGCGCTCATGGTGCCGAATCAGGGTGACTATTACACCATGGACTGGATGAATGAAGCCAAAGCGCTGATCCACCATGAGCAGGGTATAGAAGTCATCAGCAATATATGCCGCCACCGTCAGGCCATCATGCTGAAAGGCCAAGGGCAGGCCCAGCATATTGTCTGCCCGCTGCACCGCTGGACCTACAATCTTCAAGGTGAACTACTGGGAGCGCCCCACTTCAACGAAACACCTTGCTTACACCTGAACAAGACACGCTTGCAAAACTGGAATGGCCTGCTATTCGAAAGCAAACGCGATGTTGCCAAAGATTTACAAAAGTTAGGCTGCAAACAGGATTTCGACTTTACCGGTTACATGCTGGACCGCGTCATGATTGAAGAGTACAACTTCAACTGGAAAACCTTTATAGAAGTTTATCTTGAGGATTACCACGTCGGACCCTTCCATCCCGGCCTGGACAGATTTGTGGATTGCGACAACCTGAACTGGGAGTTCGGCGAGAACTACAGCGTACAAACCGTAGGCGTAAAGCAATCCCTACAAAAGTCAGGTTCTGCGATTTACCGGCGCTGGCAGGACCAGGTTATGCAGTACGGGCAGAACCAGCCCCCCAAATATGGGGCCATCTGGATGGTGTATTACCCGTTCCTGATGATAGAGTGGTACCCCAATGTGCTGGTGGTTTCGCACATCATCCCGCGCGGTGTAGATAGCTGTACCAATGTCGTCGAATTCTACTACCCGGAAGACATCGCACTGTTCGAGCGCGAGTTTATTAGCGCCCAGCAGGCTGCCTATGAGGAAACCACTGTGGAAGACAAAGAAATCTGCCAACGCATGCATGATGGCCGTCGCGCACTTTTTGCCATGAACACCGATGAGCGTGGCCCATACCAGCACCCCATGGAAACCGGCCTGGAGCACTTCCACCTGTGGTTGCGCAAGCAACTCGAACAGCATCCGTAGCACTACACTTTGAAGCCATCGTTATTAGCCAGGCTTAAGCTCGGCAGTTTGTGGATGCTGGTGGCTGCATTCTTTTTCACCATCATGGGGGTACTGGTCAAGCTTGGCTCAGCCAAGTTCAGTGCTGCCGAGCTGGTGTTTTATCGTTCATTGTTAGGCCTGGTGTTTATCTACAGCTATACCCGCTTCCGCGGACTATCACTGCGCACTCCACTACTTAGCAAGCATATGTGGCGCGCCTCACTGGGGTTTATCGCGCTGCTACTGTTTTTCTATGCCATAGGCAAACTGCCACTAGCCACAGCCGTCACGCTCAATTACACCTCCCCCTTGTTCATGGCATCTTTGACCCCTTTCTTCCTGCATGAACGGCCCAGAAAGATTCTGCTCCTTGCCATCTTCATCGGCTTCACTGGTGTCGTGTTACTACTCAAACCCAGCCTGCATATGAATGAACTGATTGCTGGGGGCGCCGGGCTGCTTTCCGGTTTTTTTGCCGGCGTGGTTTATATCCACGTAACGCAATTGGGGCGTGCAGGAGAGCCGGACTGGCGCACCGTGTTTTACTTTACTTTGGTTTGCACAATAGGCGGCGGCCTGTGGATGCTTATCCATGAGCTCCACGCGCCCGGCTGGGATGATGCATGGCTGCTACTCGGCCTGGGCTTGTCCGCCACCGTCGCCCAGCTTGCCATGACGCGCGCCTATCGTACCGGCAGGCCGCTAGTCGTTGGTAGCCTTGCCTATGCCACCGTAGCATTTTCCAGCCTGTTCGGGATTATATTCTGGGGTGAAACCCTGTCGGCTAACCGCTGGCTGGCCATCGCGCTCATCATGTTAAGCGGTATCATTAGCGTACGGGCCAGAGCGCACTGAAGTTATCCTGAGAAGTGTCATGCTTTTCATGCTTTATTCAAGCTAGACAATCACTTGAAGAACGATTAATCTGGCTTCCCGGCGTTACTAATGCGCAGACACATGTCAAACCAGGGATTCCCAAGTTAAAGAAAAATGTCCGGCCTATCTACCCAAACAAAATGCTTAGCTTTAGCGTTAACTGTCGTTACGTTAAGCGGCTGCATGGGCGGCCCGATTGCACAGCAGATTGTCACCTCCATGATTTCGCAGACGGCAGACAAGATCACCTCCAACGCTTACGACAACTATCTGCTCAACAAGGCCAATGAAAGGCCCAATGTGGTATTGAAGAATACCGAACCCGACCGTTATTGGGGAGCCTTTGTCACATCAGGCTTTCTGCCCGCCACTGCGGACACCATGGCAGCAGATAAGTTAGCGAGAGATAGTGCTGGTAATGACCCACAACAGGCAGCGTCATCCAGGCTGGTGTGTGTTGAGGTGTGGAATGTGTTGCTGGGGGAAGAGAAAATCTCGGTGCTGGAAAAAGCGCAGCTACTTGGCGCTACCCAGCTACCCAAACCTGAAGAGTGGGCACGCTGGCAGGTTGCAACGGGCTCATTGGAAACCGATAGCAAAAGAACCATCACCTTCCTCATTCCGCCTGACTTCGGGAAATTTGTAAGTGGTGAGCGCGCCTTTGTGGAAATATCGGATGTGGGCGGCCTGCATATCGCCAGGCATTTGGCTAACTAGCTTGGCTAGCTTCACCCCCGCAACGCTAAATTACTGCAATTAATCTATCAAGGATCAATCAACCCGGAGCGCATGGCAATCAGCGCAATTTCCGCCGAATTATTCGCATTGAGTTTCTGTTTGATATTGTAAAGATGCGTGCCTACCGTACGCGGTGAAAGGCACAGCGTATCCGCAATCTCATTGGTGGTTTTACCCTTGGCCAGCGACATGAATACCTCGAACTCGCGATCCGATAAAACATCCACCGGATTGGCTTCACCCGATAACTGCTGAATCGCCATTTGCTGGGCCACGCTGGCTTCAAGATACATTTTGCGCCCTGCGACCGTGCGTATGGCCTTGATCAGTTCTTCGGCAGCACTGCGCTTGGTGAGGTAGCCCATGGCGCCGGCATTCAATACGCGTTTGGGATGCACCGAGTCCTCATGCGCAGACAGCACCAGGATGCGTGCGGTATTATCCTTGGCCATGATGCGGTCTATAGCCTCTATGCCCCCTATACCCGGCATGGTGATATCCATGACCACGACGTCGGGATGATGCTCGACATACATTTTCACCGCCTGCTCGCCATTCTCAGCTTCCGCAACGACTTTAATATCAGCGGCAGATTCCAGCAGCATTTTAAAGCCCATGCGCACAACGGCATGATCATCGACCAGCAATACCTTGACCGGCTCGCTCATACGCTAAACTCCTTAGGGATCAATACGCTAATACTGGTGCCTTCATCCACGAGAGAATCGACATTAAAGCTGCCACTCAGCGCCTGTACCCGCTCACGCATACCAAGCACACCAAAGTGCTGAGTCTGATCTACATTGCAAATTGCCATACCTACCCCGTTATCTTTAATAATTAACTGTAAGTCGCCATTTTCTTGTTGTTGCAGACTGATATTGATTTCAGTTGCTTCCGCATGGCGCAAGGCGTTTGTTACCGACTCCTGCACAATCCGATACAGGTTAATATTGATTGTCTCACCTAAGGCATCCAACTTTCCCGATAAGTTCAAGTTAAAGCGCACGTTGGGGTTCTGCTTTTGCCAGTTAGCCACGGCATCGCGCAGGGTTTCTGATAATCCCAAGTTATCCAGCGAGCCAGGTCGCAGTTGCCTGATAATATTGTGCATGCCGTCATAGATGTGATTCGCGGCAGCAACAATGGTCTGCGCATTGGATTCCACATCCGGCATTTTTTCCCGGGTTTTATTGGCAATACCCACGGCAAACGTCTTGATGGCGGTCACATACTGGCCAAGCTCGTCATGCAGCTCGCGGGCCAATGAACGCCGCTCTTCTTCAATATGACGCTGTATTAATTGGGTCAACTGCCTGTTTTCCTGTAACCGCTGCTCCGCTGCTTCGGCCTGCTTGCGTTCGGTAATGTCACGCATACTGCATATTTCACCGATGACTTCGCCGGTAGATGGATCTACCATAGGGGCGGCAGACAACGAAATATCCTTGAGTTTGCCATCTCGCGCTACCCTGAGCGTATCGTAATGATCTATGTTCTGCATATGCCGGATAGCATCCAGTCCGGTTTTTAACTCATCTTCCTGCTCCGGCGGCATCAGCAATTTGGCGGATTTACCGATGATATCTTCAGGGGCATAGCCAAACATGCGCTGGGCCGCAGAGTTCCAGAATGAAATATTGCCATCCAGGTCATGGATCATCACCGCATCGGCGGTCTGCTTGACGATCAACGCCAGCCTGCGATTGTCTTCTGTACTCGCCTGCAAGGACTCGCCCATCAGGTTGAAATTCTGGGATATACGGGAAAACTCGGGCAACTCAAAACTGGGCATACGTGCAGTCAGGTCACCTTGCTCCATTTTATTGATGGTTTGTAATACCGACTGCAGCGGCTTGATCCAGCGACCCAGCATCCAGTAGACCGCCACATTGAACAGCAGGAAAAAGCTCAGGCCTATCCAGATAAGGTTGCTTACTCGCCCCCATGCCTCGCGGATTGCGCCCATGGGTTGCGACTCCACCACCAGCGTACCATAACGTATACGCCGGCTAAGAATCTCCTTTTTGGGTTGCACCAGATGTACGAACCACTGCGGTGGCGTCACAGTTGCCCGGTACTTGGAAGGTGGCGAATTGTAAATGACCTGCCCGCGAATATCGTACAAGGTGATTTCACTACTGCGCACATGGCCCAGTTTGACTAAAAAACGACGCATCACGTCATGCGTATACCCCAGTTCAGGATTCTGGTATGAGCTGATAATTACCGTGTCCAATAACTGGATGGTCACGCGGTTAGCCGACTCTACGCCTTCTTGTATGGAGTCGCGCATACCCTTGGTCAGCACAAAACCCACCATGCCGATAAAGCCCAGCAGCAGGATGGTAATCAACAGGTTGAGGCGAAAACGTAAACTCATGATGCGACCTGGGAAATAAGATTAGGGATTGTCTATCACTAACTCACTTGGCAGCAAGCGTGAAAATCATGATTATCAGTGGATGCCGGCAGCAGGATTTAATTCGCGTTGGACTTGTTAGCAAGTGACTGGGAACCACACTCAAACACCTCAGCCCACAATGCCTGTACTGCAGCCACTTGCGTCTTTACATCGCACCATGGCACACGGGCTTTATGGACGCCTTGCAAGCCCGTGGCATGGTGCAGGCTACGGTAATCATGGTAGGCACTCGCCGCCGCATGCGCCTTTCCATGGTCGATAATACCAAGCTCGGCAAGCTGGTTTAGCAAGGCAATATTGCCCGCATTGCGGGTCAGGTCGGGATAGGTTGCAGCATAGGCCAGCACCAGGTATTGCACCATGAACTCCACATCAATAATGCCGCCAACATCCTGCTTCAAGTCGAAAAGTTCGCTGTCGTTCTTCCGGCTCTCACGCATTTTCTGGCGCATGGCCAGCACCTCTTCGCGCAACTTGACTGTGTCGCGCGGCTGCGTCAATACGGCGTGGCGAATCCCGGCAAACTCTTCACCAATCGCCTGATCACCAGCACTGAATGCTGCCCGTGTCAGCGCCTGATGCTCCCACACCCAGGCCTTGTGCAGCTGGTATTCGCGGAATGCATCTACCGTACTCACCAGCAGGCCACTGGCGCCATCGGGCCTTAATTGCAGGTCGGTTTCGTAGAGCATACCGGCAGAAGTCAGGCTGTTAAGCCAGTTGTTCATACGCTGGCCAAAACGCGCATAGACCTCCCCTGCCTCAGGCGCATCGTCATCATAAAGAAAGATAATATCCAGGTCTGACACATAGCCCAACTCCTTGCCGCCCAGCTTGCCGTAGCCTATTACCGCAAACTTCGGGGTTTCGCGGTGCTTGCCCCGCAGCGTAGGCCAGACGGTTTCCAGCGTGACCTGCAGAATCAAGTTGGCCAGCTCGCTCAGGTAATCGGAAAGCTTCTGCAGGGGTAAATCACCAGCCACATCCTTGGCAGCGAAACGGAACACTGCCGCATGCTTGAAATGCCGCATCACGTCCATCTGCCGCTCCACATCGCCCTCTGCCTCATCCAGGCGCCGCTTTAATTCAAGTCGAATAGCAGGGAAGTCGGGAATAGCGTACAAGTTATTGGTATCCAGCAACTCATCCAGCAGGATAGGATGTTGCGACAGATACTGGATTAGCCAGGGGCTGGCGCTGGCCAGCTTGATGACGAGGTCAAGCGCAGCCGGATATTGCGCCAGCAAAGCCAGATAGCTGGCGCGCCGACAGATGCTATCCAGCAGGTCGGAGACCCGCATCAGTGTTGTTTCAGGGCTGTGCTCCTTGGCCGCCAGCGCAACCACCATGGGCAACAGGGTATCGAAACGCTGACGGCTCAGCTCAGGCAACTGGCGGTAGCGCGGGCTACCATGCAAAGCATGCAAGCGTCGCAGCGTTTCCTGCGCTTCGACATAGCCTAATGCATTCAGGCCAGCGACGGCTTTAGCCTCTTCAACCGTCCCCTGCCATATCTCGGTAATCAACGAGCTTTCTGTATCGCGGGGCACCGGGTCGCTGAAAACCTCCATAAAGTGAAGCTCAACGCGGCTTCTATGCTTGTCCAGCTCCATCCTCAGCAAGTCCCAGTTTGCATAACTCATGCTCAAGGCGATACGCGCCTGCGCTGCGGCTGTCGTCGGCAGTGCCTGGGTCTGGGCGTCCTCCACATACTGCAAACGGTGTTCCAGGTTACGTAGAAACACATAGGCGGTAGTGAGTTCCTGCACGGTTTCCGGTGGCAATAACTGCCGGGATTGCAGCAAGGCCAGCACGCCCATGGTCGGGCGAATCTGCAGGCTGTTATCCTGCCCGCCGCGTATCAGCTGGAATACCTGGGCGATAAACTCAATCTCACGGATACCGCCACGCCCCAGCTTGATATTGTCGTGCATATCACGTCGATTCACGTCGCGCTGGATTTGCACCTTGAGGTCGCGCATGGAGGCGAAAGCACCGAAATCCAGGTATTTACGAAACACGAAAGGCCGCAACATATCCGCCAGGTTTTGTCCCGGCCCGGCGATAACCCGCCCCTTGATCCAGGCATAGCGCTCCCATTCGCGGCCCTGATTCTGGTAGTACTCTTCCATCATGGTGAAACTGCATGCCAAAGGGCCATCCGAACCATAAGGCCGCAAGCGCATATCCACGCGGAACACAAAACCATCACGGGTAATCTCGTCAATCGCGGCAATGAGTTTTTTAGCCACCCGCGTAAAGAACTCGTGATTGGTAAGCGACTTGGCACCATTGGTATTGCCGTCTTCCTCAAAGGCAAAGATCAGGTCGATATCCGATGATACATTGAGCTCACTGCCGCCCAGCTTACCCATGCCGACCACGATCAGCTGCTGGCGCTGGCCACTCTCGCCGACAGGCTGGCCATAAGCCGTCTCCAGCCAGGGCGTAATATGCTGCAAGGAAAACTGCACAACAACTTCCGCCAGATGGCTGGTAACCCGCATCACCTCGTTAAGATCAGCCAACCCGTTCAGGTCCCGCACTATCAGGCGCAGCATGACGCGCTGGCGCAACTTGCGTACCGCCTGCTTCAGCCCGGCTTCGTCCTCGACTGTTTGCGCTGCCAGCCACTCCCGCATCGCTGCCTCGGTCCAGGGCTGATGCAGCTGTGCCAGCACTTCCTCAAGCAAGGTGGCATCGCTGGCAAGTAAACGCTGGATGAAGGGGCTACAGTGGATGGCATGCAACAAACAGGCTTCATCACCTGAAAGCGCGGCATTTTCGGATAAAATTTCAACTAAACTGGTTTTCATCTGGCTGGGCGTCTGCAGTTGCTAATCTTGATGTTATGATTCCCATTCTAAAGCCTGTTCATGCAAAATGAGCTATAAAAATCACCTGTTGCTGGGCCTTATAGACAACAGGGATAAGAATCTAAAATTGCTATTTGGAGAAGTGTGATGTCGTCGATCGAATCTGTCCTGACCGAAACCCGGGTTTTTTCACCACTGGATGCTTTCAAGCAAGCCGCCAATGTTTCCGGCATGGAGGCCTATCAGGCGATGTGCAACGAAGCGGCGCAAGATTACACCGGATTCTGGTCAGCGCTGGCCAGCACCGAACTTGACTGGCACAAGCCCTACTCCCAAGTGTTGGACGACAGCAACGCCCCCTTCTACCGCTGGTTCCATGATGGCGAATTGAACGCATCCTACAATTGCCTGGATAGACACCTGGCGACCAAGGCCGACAAGACAGCACTGATCTTCGAGGCTGATGACGGCAGCGTGACCAAGTTGAGTTACCAGGCCTTGCACCAGCGCGTCTGTCGCGTTGCCAATGCCCTGAAGCAACAGGGCATCAGCCTGGGTGATCGCGTCATTATCTACCTGCCTATGAGTTTAGAAGCCATCATCGCCATGCAGGCCTGCGCCCGTATCGGTGCCATACACTCAGTGGTGTTTGGCGGTTTCTCGGCCAAAAGCCTGCATGAACGCATCACCGATGTTGGCGCCAAGCTGGTCATTACCGCTGATGCCGGCATGCGCGGCGGCAAAGCCGTTGCGCTAAAGTCTGCGGTGGATGATGCCCTGGCCATGGGCGGCTGTGAAGCAGTGGAAAAAGTCATTGTTTACCGCAGAACCGGCAGCGAAGTCAGCTGGAACACCCCACGCGACCTGTGGTGGCATGAGCTGGAAAGTGCGGCTTCCGACGTATGCGAACCAACCTGGGTCAATGCCGAGCATCCCTTATTTATCCTTTACACATCAGGCTCTACCGGCCAGCCCAAGGGCGTACAGCACTCCACCGGCGGCTACCTGCTGGGTGCCATCATGAGCATGAAGTGGGTATTCGATCACAAAGCCGACGATGTATTCTGGTGTACTGCCGATGTGGGCTGGATCACAGGGCACAGCTATGTGGCTTATGGCCCGCTGGCCGTAGGCGGTACCCAGGTAGTGTTTGAAGGCATCCCTACCTACCCGGATGCCGGACGCTTCTGGCAGATGATAGAAAAACACAAGGTAAGTGTGTTCTACACCGCGCCTACCGCCATCCGCTCACTCATCAAGCTGGGCGGTGACCTGCCCAACCAGTACGACATTTCCAGCCTGCGCCTGCTCGGCACCGTGGGTGAACCGATTAATCCCGAAGCCTGGATGTGGTATCACCAGGTGGTCGGCAAAGAGCGCTGCCCCATTGTAGATACCTGGTGGCAAACCGAAACCGGCGCGCACATGATCGCCCCTCTGCCCGGCGCCATCCCCACCAAGCCTGGCTCCTGCACCATGCCCTTGCCTGGCATCATGATGGATATCGTGCACGAAGACGGCACCCACATTGAAGGTACCGGCGGCGGCTTGCTGGTTGCTAAAAAACCATGGCCATCCATGGTGCGCACCATCTGGGGCGATGATAAACGCTTCAAGCAATCTTACTTCCCGGAAGAACTGAATGGGCTGTATCTGGCAGGTGACTCTGCACACCGCGATGCTGATGGCTATTACTGGATCATGGGCCGCATTGATGACGTACTCAACGTTTCCGGCCACCGCCTCGGTACCATGGAAATAGAATCCGCACTGGTCGCCAATCCCTTGGTGGCGGAAGCCGCCGTGGTCGGCAAACCGCATGATATCAAGGGCGAATCCATCATTGCCTATGTGGTGTTGAAAGGTGCACGACCTGAGGGCGATGCCGCTAAAAAGATCGTGGCCGATCTGCGCGATTGGGTGGGCAAGGAGATAGGCCCTATCGCCAAGCCCGACGAAATCAGGTTTGGCGACAACCTGCCCAAGACACGTTCAGGCAAGATCATGCGGCGCTTGCTACGCTCACTGGCAAAAGGCGAAGAGATTACTTCGGATATCTCCACACTGGATAATCCGGCTATTCTTGAGCAACTCAAGCAAGCCATTGTGTAGCGCCGCAGACTAAAGGTAGATCGCTATCAGCGCTCCAGAACAACCAGCTGCAAAAAAGTTGAAGCCACCCATGAAGAGCTTCGTGACCAGCGCCGTCACGAAGATCGTCATGATCTATGCAGCATTCGCTGCTCTCTGGATACTGCTTTCAGACAGCCTGGCTAGTTTCTTTTTTAGTGACCCACAGCAGTTGGCCATAGTCAGCATCGTCAAGGGCTTGCTGTTTGTGTTGACCACCTCCGTACTATTGGCGGTGCTGGTGCATCGCCACCTCAACGTACTGGCAAAGAAAAATAACGAGCTGCATGAAAGCGCAGAGCACCTGGCACTGATGAGCTTTGCCATCAATCATGTGCGGGAAGCCGCATACCTGATATCCGAAGACTCCAGCCTGGTGTATGTCAACGACGAGGCCTGTCGTGCTTTAGGCTACCAGCGCGAAGAACTGCTCAACATGGGCGTATTTGACATTGAAGCTGAGTTTCCGCAACAGGAATGGAGCAACCACTGGCAGCAATTGAAACAAAACCGTTCCGCCACTTTTGAGAGTACGCACCGTACCAAGGACCAGCGCCTGTTTCCTGTTGAAATTACGGCCAACTATTTCGAGTTTGAGAGTGAAGGTTACAACCTGGCGTTAGCTCGGGATATTACCGAGCGCAGGGTTGCTGAAGATAAATTAAGGTTGGCGTCGCTGGTTTACCAGCACAGTAGCGAGGCGATGATTGTTTGCGATGCGAATAACAATATTATCGCCATTAACCCGGCCTTTACCCAGATGACAGGCTATACGGCGGATGATGTCTTGGGTAAAAACCCCAGTATATTAAGCTCCAACCGCCAGGACCAAGCGTTTTATAGCGCCATGTGGGATCACCTCAGCAGCCATAGCCAGTGGCAGGGTGAATTATGGAACCGGCGTAAGGATGGCCATGAGTATCTGGAATGGCTATCCATCAACACCATTTACAACAGCGACAGCAAGATTCATGGTTATGTCGCCTTATTCTCCGACATCACGGAAAAGAAAGAATCTGAAGATCTGATCTGGCAGCAAGCCAATTTCGACGCGCTGACCAACCTGCCTAACCGCCGCATGTTCTGCGAAAGGATAGAGCATGAGATCAAAAAAAGTAAGCGAGAAGGCTTACCGCTAGCCGTCCTGTTTATAGACCTGGATCGATTCAAGGAAGTGAATGACACCTTAGGCCATGCCATGGGCGATATGCTGCTGGTCGAAGCTGCGCGCCGCATCCTGGAGTGCGTACGCGAATCGGATACTGTGGCCAGGTTAGGGGGTGACGAATTCACCTTGATTCTGAGCGGCCTGGACGACATTAGTAGCGTTGAACGCATTGCCCAGATCATCTTGCTGACGATGACCCAGCCCTTCCGCCTGGGTGAAGACCTGGCCTATGTGTCTGCCAGCATAGGCATCACGCTCTACCCGGATGATGCTACCGAAGTAGATGAGCTGCTCAAGCATGCAGACCAGGCCATGTATGTGGCCAAGGATAAAGGCCGCAATCGTTATCAGTTCTTCACCGCATCCATGCAACAGGCAGCCCAAGCCCGCATGCGGTTAACAGGCGATTTACGCAACGCCCTCGCCGAGCATCAGTTCTCACTGCACTATCAACCGATTGTTGAGATGGCAACTGGCCACATCAACAAAGCTGAAGCGCTCATCCGCTGGCAACATCCAACGCAAGGCCTGATCAGCCCGGCAGATTTCATCCCGATCGCTGAAGATACTGGCATGATCATTGAGATTGGCGACTGGGTATTCCACGAGGCAGCCCAGCAGGTAGCGCAATGGCGAGAGCTATATCAGCCGACATTCAAGGTCAGCATCAACAAATCCCCCGTGCAGTTTCATAGCACCCTGAACAACCATCAGCCATGGGTAGACTACCTGTACAAGCTGGGGCTGCCGGGCCAAAGCATCGTAGTCGAAATTACCGAAGGCCTATTGCTGGATGCCGGATCTACAGTGAATGAACAGTTGCTGGAGTTTCGTGATGCCGGGATTCAAATCGCGATCGATGACTTTGGCACGGGTTACTCCTCACTCTCCTACCTCAAAAAATTCGAGATCGATTACCTCAAGATTGATCAGTCATTTGTACGCAACCTGGCGCCGGGGTCAAGCGACCAGGCGTTATGTGAGGCCATTATCGCCATGGCACACAAGCTCAATATGAAGGTGATTGCGGAGGGCGTGGAGACGCAAGAACAGTTTGAGATACTACTGGCTGCCGGCTGCGATTTCGGCCAGGGTTATTTGTTCTCTAAACCAGTCCCGGCGGATGAGTTTGAGCGGTTGTTTGCACAACCGTCATCTCTGGGCTTCACTCCCCCTGACCCTGCACTGATATAGCCATTAACGTCCAAGCGTTACCGTAGTACTTCTTGCCTGGCATCTGCATCCGCACTGGGCCGCCAGCGTTTCAGTAACAACGCGTTGGACACCACACTGAAACTGCTCAGCGCCATGGCAGCGCCTGCCACTACCGGGCTCAGCAGGCCCATGGCCGCTAGCGGAATCCCCACCACGTTATAGATAAACGCCCAGAACAGGTTTTGCCGGATCTTGGCGTAAGTACGCCGTGATATCTCAATGGCATCAGCCACCAATGCCGGGTCGCCGCGCATCAGCGTGATGCCGGCTGCATGCATGGCGACATCCGTACCGCTGGACATGGCGATGCCGATATCCGCCGCCGCCAGCGCCGGGGCGTCGTTGATGCCGTCCCCCACCATGGCCACCAGGCCATCGCCCTGCTTCAACTGCGTCACGATATTAGCTTTATCCCCCGGCAACACCTGCGCATACACCTTGGCAATGCCGAGCTGGCCGGCAACACTGGATGCGCTGCCCTGGTTATCGCCAGAGATAAGCACGGTCAAAATGCCTTGCTCCTGCAAACGCGAGACTGCCTTCGCGGCTGTTAGCTTGAGCGTATCACCGAATGCCAGCAGGCCAAGCAGTTCGGGCTTGGCCTGGCCGGATAAAGCTTGGGCTGAGCCGCATAAAAATGACACGCTGCGCCCTTCTGTCTCCAGCGCTGTGGCACGCGCATTTAATGGGGCGAGGTCGACACCCAGCTCCTGCATTAATCGGCTATTGCCCAAGTGCAGTAGTTGACCATCAACCAACCCCGCCAGCCCTTTTCCGGGCAAAGCCCGTATTTCCTGAGCGGGCAGTAATTGTAGCTTTTTATCCTGGGCCGCATTCACCACCGCCTTAGCCAGCGGGTGTTCGCTACCAGCCTGCAAGCTAGCCGCCTGCAACAATAAATGATCAATATCGCCACCGGCAGATTCCAGCGCAACCAGCTTGGGGTGCCCTTCTGTCAGCGTTCCTGTTTTATCAAAGGCCACAGTTTTAACCGCATGCGCCAACTCCAACGCCTCTGCATCCTTAATCAATATGCCATGTTGCGCCGCAACCCCGGTGCCCACCATGATAGAAGTCGGCGTAGCCAACCCAAGAGCACATGGGCAGGCGATCACCAGCACTGCCACCGCATTGAGAATAGCCACCTGCCAATCACCGCCAAGCAAACCCCAGCCGAGCAAGGTGCCCAAGGCAATCACCATCACCACCGGCACAAAAATTTCACTGACCTTATCAACCAGCCGCTGGATAGGCGCTTTCTTGGCCTGTGCTGATTCAACCAGACGCACGATACGCGCCAGTACGGATTCCGCACCGACGGCAGTGGTATCCACCTGCAACAGCCCCTCGCCATTGACTGCACCTCCGGTCACCGTATCACCAGGCTTCTTCGCCACAGGCAAGCTCTCGCCGGTAATCAGCGATTCATCCACCTGGCTCTCACCTTGCTGGATGCGACCATCCACCGGAATGCGCTCACCTGGTCGTACCACGACGATGTCGCCGACGATGACTGCCGCGATAGCCAACTCAACTTCCTTGCCGTCGCGCAACACATTGGCGCGCTCAGGACGCAAAGCATTGAGAGCACGAATGGCTTCTGTGGTTTGCTTTTTGGCACGGGTTTCCAGCCACTTGCCCAGCAGCACCAGAGTAATGACGATGGTAGAAGACTCGAAATACAGGTGATTCATGCCGGCATGCACCGGGCTGAATAGCAGATATACACTCAAGCCATACGCCGCCGAGGTGCCAAGCGCCACCAGTAAATCCATATTACCTGCACCGGCCTTAAGCGCGCCCCAGCCCGCTTTGTAAAAACGCCACCCCAACCAGAACTGCACCGGCGTCGCCAGTGCCCATTGCACCCACCCCGACAGCTGACCTTGCCAGCCAGCCCACTCCGCCACCATGGCCACCACCAAGGGCAAAGACAACAAGGCAGAAAGCGCTACCCGCCACCAGCTATACGCCTTCAACTCCTCGGCAGGCAAGCCATCCTCCGGCAAGTCGTGCGCTTGATAACCCGCCGCAACCACCGCAGCAATTAGCTTGGACAAAGTCACCTCTTTGCCTGCGCCTTGCACCTTGGCAGTCTCCATCGCCAGATTGACCTCCGCCGAGATAACGCCAGGCACCTTTTTCAGCGCCTTTTCTACACGGTTAGAACAAGAGGCGCAGGTCATGCCCTCTATCGCCAATGTCCACTCGCTGTTTGTTTTGCTCATCAAATGCTTACCACCTTGAAATTAATTGCTAATGCTCAATATATAGATGGGTATCATAATCCCATTATCAACCGGGCTCTGTAACAACTAAGCAGTGACCCGGCCCAAAGATACTTAAAGGAAAAACTATGCTGACATTCAAAGTAGAAGACATGACCTGCGGCCATTGTGTGGGAGTGATTACCAAGGCGATCAAGGCGGAAGACGAAAACGCAAAGGTGGAGATAGACCTGCCGACAAAAACAGTCAATATTGAGAGTAGTAAACCTGCTGAGAGTTTTGTGAGTGTGATTACTGAAGCTGGTTATAAAGTGGAATCTACCTCACACCACCTATAATTGGTATGCCTCAATGAAACAAGAACGTTATGCAAAAATACTTGGTGAGTTCGAATTACTAATAAGCTTGGGCAAGCAGGTATCAAATAGTCTAGTAGGCGTAGTGCCCAAAGAAAGATACCTATCTTACGCCGACTCGATATACACCAAGCTGTTATGTCACTCTTTGAGTCTGCATAAACTCTCTCCACAGATTGAAAGCAGCTCGAATCAAGAGCTATGGGATTTCCCATCTGCCTGTGCGATCGCAAGATGTATCATTGAGGCACATGATGTTTTGGGATATATGGTCTTTAGCAAAGTTTCATCCGAGGAACGAGACTTTCGACTAGTCCTTTGGCATTTGCACGATCAACAACGTCGTTCAAAGATGCTTGTGGCCATAAACTCCCACAATCCAGAAGCTGAAAAAATCCATAATCAAGCAAAAGAGTTGCTCCAAGAAACAATTAACCACACTTATTATCAGAACTTACCTAAGCATATTCAAAACAAGATAAAGTCTGGCGACGCCCCATTTTTAGTACTCTCGCAACGAGAACTGAACGCAGCAAACTTGGTTAACCACGAATACCATACCTCTACTACTATGTGGCTTTCTCAGTATGTACATACCTTCCCAATGTCTATGCACCAACTAAATGACTTCAGAGCAGGTACAGCCGAAGCCTTTCACATGAGTGCTATGCCAATTCAGTATTCGCTTGGTTTTATAGCTAGGGTGATTAAAAAAATGGTCGAGACTTTCCCAGAAGGATCAATAGAGCTTACAGATTCCGAGACCGAAATTTTATCAATGTGGAGTGATATGGTAGAACATGGCGTCACATCAGCATAATAGCAATTGCAGAGGGGTGATAAGACACTTCACACACAGCTCGAGAATAGAAACTATGACGCTCCCCTTTCGTCCGCACATCCTACCAATCATACATCCGATTCAAAATAACTGCCCTGAGAGGCGCTCTGGTATTGCCTGACAGGGCAGCTTTATTTGCTTAGTTATTACACAATCAGCAACGAACAGCTTTAAGCCTTACATCGCAAATATCTTGTTGGCTTGGGTCGCTTTAACCTGACGTGCTTTTCTCTTTTTGGCCCAAATCACAAGGCCGGTGATACTCAGCATCGCTACGACCAGCCCCATGATGGAAACCATGATGCGGCCGGGTAGCCCGATGATGCGGCCAGAATGTAATGGAAACTGGGCCTGCATGAAAATATCGCCCGCGCTACCGGTGCCGGGTACGGTGTCACCTGCGGGTTTGCCATCCTGCCCATCGAAATAAAGCCACGGGTTACCCAGGCCGCCATCGCCATGGTCGTTCTCCGGCTTGAAAAAACTCACACCGTATATGCCGAACTCGGGTGAATAAAACACCGCACCTGCTGGGTCTTGCCACTGACGTTTGTTGGCTTCGACCTTTGCCAGCGCGATGACTTCTTCCCTGCTGATCTTGGGAATAATCGGCTTATCTTCAGGGTTGGGTGTACGCAGTGCAAACGGGCTGGGAGTGAGCGTGGAGAACACCGAAACCAGTGGGCGTACTACCTGAAAACCCAGGTTCATGGAGACCGAGGTGACTGCCATTGTGAGCAAAAGTAGCCACACCCATACCCCGCCGGAGCGGTGCAAGTCGAAATTGAGCGGATAGCCGCCGCGCTTCCAGCGGAAAGCGAAGGATTTACGCCAGGCATTAAGATTGGGAAATGAAATCCACAGGGCGATCAGGCTGTCGAACACCCAGACTATGCCGACGATGCCCATAAACAATACGCCCAGCTCGACACCCCAGCCATTGGGGATATGCATGCTGTAATGCAGCTTGTAGAGAAAAGGCAGCAAGTTTTCACTGCTCAGCGATATAGCGCCCCACTCGCGTTTGCCCTGGATATCGCCAGTCACGGGGTCCAGCGCCATTTGGTTGAAGCCAAGCTCAAACGGCTTGCCGGTTGCGGCATCAACCCGCGCATGGACACTCATGCCCAAGGTATGGCCAGCCTCGACATACAGTGGCAGGAACGTCACCAGCAAGCGTGGGTCTTTTGCTTCCAGCTCTTTAGCCAACTCCAGCGGCGGTTTAGCTGCCCCCCGACTGGCAACCTCAAACAAGTGCGGATTCAGCCATTCATCCAGCTCATGATCCCATGAGATCACCGCACCGGTGAGGCCTGATATGACCAGAAATACGGCTATAAACAGGCCAAACCAGCGATGCAGTAATACCCAGAAACTACGGAAATTTACGTTGAACAAATTCAAATCACCTAGAAATCAATGGTTGCAGAAAGCCTGAAGGTACGAGGCGCGCCCATCGTCACCTGACCAAAAGTCGGGGATACGGCAGCCCAATAGTCTTTGTCGAACAGGTTTTCAACATTGGCGCGGAACTTCACATCATGATTGTTCAACTTGGTGGCATAGCGTGCCCCCAGATCAAACCTGTCCCAGCTTGGAATGCTCAAGGTATTGGCCTGGTTTACAAACTGCGAGCCAGTGCGTATCCAGCGACCGGTGACAGTAAATCCCGGCAGGCCTGTCACATCGTACTCGGTACCCAGGTTGTACTGGTTTTTTGGCACGCCATACGATGTGTTTCCATCATTGGTGCCATTTTCCGTCTTGGTCAATTCAGCATCTGTAAATGCTGCTCCACCTAGCACTCGCCAACCAATTACAGGCTCTCCATAGGCATTAAATTCAACACCGCGGTTACGCTGCTCACCATCATTCGTAAAGGTTGTGCCAACAAATGTAGTGTTTGGTCGTTCGATTTCAAACACTGCAAGCGAAGCGCCAACGTTGCCATAGTCAACTTTTGCACCAATTTCATTTTGTGATGATTTTAAAGGCGAGAGTGCCTGGCCGGCATTAGTGACAGGTACCGCCGGAAACCCGACAGTACTTGGGGCTACCGGACCTTGTGACAAGCCTTCTATATGGTTTGCATAAAGCGACACAAATTTCCAGGGCTTTACCACTACCCCGTAGATCGGCGTGGTGACCGATTTATCTGAATTGTCAGTCTCATTGCCAGTGTTGTAATCATAGTTAATGACTTGAATGCTTTGACGGCGCAAACCCAAGGTGACGAGCACCCTTTCATCAAGAAAAGATAAGGTGTCGGATATCGCATAACTTTTATTACGCACCCGGTTAATGATCTCCGGGTCATTCAATGAGCCGGTATTCAGCCCTGCACCATCAGGCTTGGGTAAATCAACGGGGTTATAAATATTGGTGGCTAGGGGTGTGAAATCAAATATGAAGTTTGAGCGGGCGTTACTTCTTGTGGTTGTAGCCCCGACATTGACCATATGTTTCACAATGCCAGTTTCGAAATTAACTTTGACCCCTGCCTCGCTCGATACAGTGCTTACATCGTAGGAGTTAGCAAACCGTGAGGCACCAGCACTGCCAGTGTTGCTACTGATAGTCACTGCTGCCAAATCATTGATCTCATTGTTATGGCCCGCACCAAGCGCAGCGTATCCCATTACATTGCTGGAAAAATCATACTCCCCACGGAATACCGCACTGGTAGATTCAGTATTGGTATACGTCCAGGGCTGGCTGTAATTCACTTTAGAGTCAGGTGCATTGGGCATATTGGTCACTGCACCACCTACATTCACCGCCAGTCTTGGCCGGGAAATATTCTGCTTTTGATAACTGATATCAGATGACAGCCTTAATTTCTCACCAGTAAAGTCCAGGCCCAGCGTGCCATAGGTGAGTCGACTATCCTCATGATGAATGGCAGTATTGCCATCACGCTGCACTGCATTCAGGCGTATACCGAACTGGTTATCCGCCCCAAAGCGGCGGCCTAAATCAGCATGCCCGCCAACTTGTCCACTTGAGCTGTAATCCAGGGTTACCCGGGTAAGTGGTGCATCTGCAGCGCGCTTAGGCACGATATTGATATTGCCCCCGATACCCGTACCACTGGGCGACACTCCATTAAGAAACGCATTTGCACCCTTGAACACCTCCAGACGCTCAACCCCTTCAAGCGCTGGAAGTTGACGCGGGATAATGCCAAACAAACCATTTAAAGCAACGTCCTCAGATAAAACAGGATAGCCTCGAATAACAAACGTCTGTGCCGCAGTACCAAAGGACTGGCCTGCACGGACGGACGGATCGTTAATCAGCACATCGGCAATGGTCTTGGCCTGTTGATCTTCGATGATTTTGGCGGTGTAGCTGGTCATACTAAAAGGCACATCCATGATGTTCTGGTTACCCAGCACGCCTATACGGCCGCCCCTAGCAACCTGTCCACCAGCGTATGTCCCCGGAAGCGCGCCTAGCGGAGGTTTTGCATTAACACTGACTTCGGGCAAGCTTTCAGCGGTAGCCTTTTCTTCTGCCTGGACAGCAACGCCATATACTGCAAACGCCACCAAAACTGCTATAGGCTTGATTGTAAAACTGCGATTTTTGCGCATGAGGTTTCTCTTAAGTCATCTAATTGAGGAAATGGTTACCAGTAATAGGTTGCGCTGGCGATAGCGACACGACGCGAGCCCAACCAGCAATCACCGCGAGAAATACAGGTGGACACATACTCTTTGTCAGCGAGGTTGCTGGCATTCAAGGCATAGCGCCAGGAGCCATAATCAAAGCCGAGCATGGCGTCGAACAAGGTGACAGCAGGCGCTTTCAGCTCATTGGTTGAGTCATAGGAATCGCCGATGTAACGCGCTCCCAGACCGGCACGGAAGCCATCAGCATCACCAATAGCGAAGCGCTTGATGGCCCATGCTGAAGCTAGGTTCCTGGGGATCGTCTCTACCTGGTTGCCCTGCTCACCAAGCGTATTGCTCTTGTCATATTTGGCATCGGTATGGCTGTAGCTGGCGATCACATCCAGCCTGTTGTCGAACGAGTGCGCTGCTTCCAGCTCCAGGCCTATGGTGCGGATACGGCCCTGCTGGGTAGAGAACCCCGGCCGCTGAAGGTCAGGCGTCAGGCGGTTTTCATCGCGCAAATCATAGATAGAGGCTGTGAAGCGGCTTCTGGATCCTGCTGGTATATATTTGAGGCCCAGTTCCCACTGTTTACCCTCCTGAGGGGCAAAAAGTTTGCCGTTGGCATCAGTGCCTTGTACCGGCAGGAAAGATTCAGCGTAGCTAACATAAGGTGCCCAGCCGTTATCAAACAGGTAAGTCAGGCCATAGCGCCCGGTGGTTTTCTTGGCGATTTCAGCAGGACTGCCCTCCAGGTCGTTTTTCGCCTCATCCCGACGCAAACCCAGTGTTGCTACCCAGCGCTGATCAATCTTGATCTGGTCTTGCAGATACACCCCTGTCTGGAACTGCCGGGCCACCGGCTGGCCGTAACTAGTCACACCAGTGAAATCCAGCGGGGCATAGACCGGGTTATAGATATCAATCGGATTACCGGGACCGCCAAAGAAACCGTTCTTATCCTGACGGAATCTGGAGTAGTCAACGCCCATCAGCAATGTATGCTGAGTATTACCCAGATCAAATTTAGCCTGCGCATTGTTATCAAGACGCATGATCTGCGAATCGGTGCTAAGCCCATCAATGTAGCGGTTCAACACTCGCTGATTAACAGGATCAGTCGCTGCGAATGGATTACTAGCCCCGAAAAATGAGTTCACATACAAGCTGCGATATTCATTGCGGCTGGAGGTGTAGCGGAAGTTCTGCCTGACGGTCCAGGTGTCATTGAACGCGTGTTCGACCTTCCAGCCGAGTGCGTTGGACTCGGTACGATAACGGTCGAAATTAGGGTCGCTGAGGAAGGTGCTATAGGACACCTTGCCGTTGGGGTTACCGCCCAAGACACTGGAGAATGGGAAAAACTGTGGCGAAGACTTGCCATCATCCAGCTGGTATTGCGCCAGCACCGTTACGCTGGTTTTATCATTGGGTTTCCAGGTCAGCGATGGTGCAAACAAGGTGCGCTGGCTCTTGGCATAATCAACCGCACTATCGCCATCCCGGCCTAGCATCACTACCCGGTAGAACAAGGTATCTGAATCAGCGACAGGCCCTGTCAAATCTGCGTTAATTTGCTTGCGATTATAATTGCCCAGGGAAACACCGATCTCCCGCTTGGCTTCAGCCTGCGGCAGCTTGGAAACCAGATTGACTATGCCACCCACACCACCATTGCCGTATAGCATGGATGATGGGCCGCGCAGAATTTCAATGCGCTCCAGCATGTAAGGATCAGGACGGGTTGTTTCGGTGTAATAGGTGTTGCGTTCACGCAAACCGTTGAGATAAGTCACGGCATCCAAGCCACGAATCGCGAATGAATCCCCGCGGGAGTCATCCCCATACTGGTCAGCCACCACACCTGCACTGTATCTCAGCGCAGCTTGCAAACTATCCGACTTCTGGTCTTCCATTTGCTCCGCCGTAATGACAGAGATGGACTGCGGGATTTCGCTCAATGGCGTATCCGTCTTGGTGCCACTCGTGGCTCGCTTGGCAATGTATCCGCGCACTGGGTCAGGTGCGTTCTTACCCTCCCCTGTCGCTTTAACCTTCACCTCAGGCAGTGTGTCCTCTGCCTTCGATGCCGGGCTTTGTGTCTCTGCTGCATGGGCTGATGTTATAAACGCTGCTGAACCCACCATGACTGGCAAAGCAATGATGGCCAGTTTTACGGCGTGATGCATCTGTGACTCAACGAAACCTTTAGGCTGTTTTCTCAAAATGGTAATCCCTTTCTGCACTTAAGCTGCCGTTAAGGGCATCACACCCAAACTTGTCAGCTTAAAATTGTAAATACAAATGATAATGATTCTTATTATAATAAATCGTTATTGTCATGTTTAGCAATCAATAAAATTCAATATCTCAATTTGGTCAGCAAAAAGGTAAAATAGCGTTTTTACGCATTCAAGACCCCGCTTTATGTCCACCCATCAAGAAGAAATCCAGCGTCGGCGCACCTTTGCCATCATTTCCCACCCGGATGCGGGTAAAACCACCCTGACCGAAAAATTGCTGTGGTTCGGCGGCGCTATCCAGATGGCGGGTTCGGTACGCGCACGTAAATCGAGTAAACATGCGACATCGGACTGGATGGAGCTGGAAAAGCAACGCGGTATCTCGGTGACTTCATCGGTGATGCAGTTCCCCTACCGCGAGCACATCATCAACCTGCTCGACACACCGGGTCATGATGACTTCTCCGAAGATACTTATCGCACGCTGACAGCGGTGGATTCGGCGGTGATGGTGATCGACTCGGTGAATGGCGTGGAAGCGCAAACCATCAAGCTGCTGAATGTGTGCCGCATGCGCGATACGCCTATCATCACTTTCATTAATAAGCTGGACCGTGAATCACGCGCACCAATTGAGTTGCTGGACGAGATTGAATCCACACTCGGCATGCAGTGCGCGCCTATCACCTGGCCCATCGGCATGGGCAAGAGCTTCCGTGGCGTGTATCACCTGTATAACGACGAGATTTCCTTCTTCGACCCTAAAGCAGAAAAAGGCACCTCTGAAACCATCAAGGGCCTGGATAACCCGCGCCTGGACGAACTGATAGGCAAACAGGCAGAAGATTTGCGCATCGATATCGAACTGGTACGCGGCGCATCGCATACATTTGATGCAGCGTCTTACCTCTCGGGCAAGCAGACGCCGGTGTTCTTCGGTTCTGCAGTCAATAATTTTGGCGTGCAGTCTTTACTGGATGCGGTAGTTGAGCTCTCCCCCGCCCCGCTTGCACGCAATACGGCATCGCGCGGCGTGGTGCCGGAAGAAGCCAAATTCTCCGGCTTTGTGTTCAAGATACAAGCCAATATGGACCCCAAGCACCGCGACCGCATCGCGTTCCTGCGCGTATGTTCGGGCCGCTTTGAACGCGGCATGAAGATCAAACAGGTGTCGTCCAACAAGTTTTTGGCCGTGAACAATGCCATTACCTTCATGGCGCAGGACCGTAACACCACTGACGAAGCCTACGCCGGTGACATCATCGGCATCCCCAATCACGGTACGGTGAAACTGGGCGATACTTTTACCGAGGGCGAAGACCTCAAGTTCACCGGCATCCCTTCTTTTGCGCCGGAATTTTTCCGTCGTGCGCGCCTGAAAAACCCACTGAAGATGAAGCAGCTGCAAAAAGGCCTGCAACAACTGGCGGAAGAAGGCGCCTCGCAATTGTTCCGCCCACTGATGAGCAACGACCTGATTCTGGGTGCCGTTGGTACGCTGCAGTTTGACGTAGTGGCCCACCGGCTGGAGTTTGAATACGGCGTGGATATCGCCTTCGAGAACTACGACTGCTCCACCGCGCGCTGGCTGCGCGGCTCGGATGCCGACCTCAAGGCCATCTCCGACAAATACGGCTTTAACGTTGCGCTCGATGGCGCAAATGAGTATGTATACCTGGCCCCTAACCGCGTCAATCTGGCCATGGCGCAGGAGCGATATCCTGATATCAAGTTTCTGGAAACCCGGGAAATCTTCTAGATTTAATGTACTAAAAGCTGCAAATAAAAAGCCTCATTGATTGAGGCTTTTTTTATGGTCTATGCATCTGTCACAGCAGCTTCACAGTCCCGTAATATTTTCACCTTAGGCTTAGCATCACCCCAGTTCCGGTTGTGACTACGCCTAACGTGATCTATCAAAAAACCCCCAAAGGCATTGCCGAGATTGCAGCTTCTGAAAGAACGCTCAATTTCCGCCAGCGCCAGGTACTAATCCTGGTGGATGGCAAGCGCAACCATGATGAGATTGGCTTGTACCTTAACCAGCCCAATATGGCCGAGATGCTGGCAGAGCTGGAAAAACTCGGCCATATCCATAACCCGGCCAAGCCTGCCAGCGCGCCGCCAGTCCGCGTAGAGATCAACCTAGCCCAACCCGCTGTTGAAACTGCCTGCATGAGCGAAGAGCAGGTGCAACACATCAAAAGTATTTTGATCTCCAGCACCGAACAGCACCTGGGGATTATGGGGCGTAGCCTCAAGCAGAAGATAGAAGCGGCGATCACCGATGAACAGATTGTTGCCTGCACTTCGCAATGGCACATGGCCTTGCGCGAATCCAAGCTGGGCCGGGAAGTGGCAGGCGTATTGATGGAACAGGTGCAACAAGCCCGGAAGACTGATGCTTTAAGCTAATACCGCGTTATCTAGTGCTGCTTGATAAAGTTGGTAATGGCATTGAGCATATCATCACTGCGCAGCGGTTTTGCCAGCTTGGCAACCATGTCTAAATGCCCATAACCCTCAAACTCCGCAACCTCGACAGGGCCACCTGCAGCACGCACTTTGTCAGCCAGATGATAGGTATTTCTCGGCCACACAGTGGCATCCTGCTTGCCCACCAATAGCAACATAGGCGGGTTGTTGCCGGTAACAAAGTTGATGGGTTGGGATCTTGAAAGCTGCGGTTCAGGCCCAAAAATCGTCTTGAGCCTGTCGCTTTTCAAGGGCAGAAAATCATAAGGCCCAGCCAGCCCTATCATGCCGCCAAAATCCGCAGGTTTAAGGCCCACACCGGCTAGATACTCATCATTCAGCGCCAGCATGGCCGCAATATGCGCCCCGGCAGAATGCCCGGCCAGAAAGATACGTTGCGGATCGCCACCCAGCCCGGCAACATAATCTTTGACCCATCTGGCGGCTTGCGCAGGGTCTGCCATCAAGCCCGGAAACAGCACCTCGGGATAAATACGATAATCCGGAATCACCGTGATATAGCCGCGAGAGGTAAACGCTTCTGCCACAAACTTGTAATCCGACTTGTCGCCAGAATCCCAGCTACCTCCATAGAAAAACAGCACAACCGGCGTTTTGCCATCAGCAGCTAGGTTACGAGGTACATAGATATCCAGCTTTTGCCTGGGCAACCCGCCAAAAGCCACATTAGGCGTCAACTGGTAGCCGCTTTCAGGGATAATCGCATTCAGGGTTTTAACCGGGGAACAGGCGGTAGTGAGCAGAATGGCAGCCGTTGCCAAGAGTGAAGCCAGCGTTTTATTGTTATGCATTTTGTCTATGGATTGGCTAAGTTTAAATGGGCTTGATTGATTAAGCTGATTTTATGCTGAAATCCACCCACACAAAAATGATTCAGCAGGTTTATTTAAGCCATGAAAACTAAACGTGAAAATACCAAGCCGTAAAATACCAGGTGGTAAAAACACCAAGTTTCGAAAATCAAGTATGAAAGTTAAGCATGACAAAACCCAACCCTTGCCCTTGCGAAAGCGGCAAACCCTATAGCGCTTGTTGCCAGCCCTTACATCAGGGGCAAGCCGCACCAACAGCCGAAGCCCTCATGCGCTCACGCTACAGCGCCTATGTGCTGGGGCTGGAGGGCTACCTGCTGCAAACCTGGTATCCGGACACACGCCCAGCCGCGCTGAACCTTGCCGACGATATACAAACCAAGTGGCTGGGGTTACAGGTAAAGCAGTTTGTCATTACTTCAGGAAATAATGCGACTGTGGAGTTTATCGCCCGCTACAAAATCGGCGGCAAGGCAGAACGCATACATGAACGCAGCCAGTTTGAGCGCATAGATGGGCGCTGGTATTACCTGACAGGGACTTTCCAAGCTTAGTTGGCAAGCTTGGAGAATATAATCTTATTACCCAGCCATGACAGCTCAATCCCCAGCACTTCTTTGATACAAATATAGCAATGCGCTTTTAGCCTGATTCTGCGTACTCGCAGAGACATTACCCTTTACAGCTAAATGCGTTAAAAAAGCTTCCGCCTCCTCCGCGCCCATGTCCTTTTGGTGTCGCTTGCCATGGTAAAGAATATATCGTTTAATCCAGTCATATAGATTTTTTCGGTGCGAATGCTGGAATGCTTTACCCGCATTTTTGCTGCCACTTGCTCTAATAGTTTTGGATGAGTGGGACTGACTTGAGCAGGTGTGTTATCCATTTTATTTTCGCCAAAATTAAGCTACTAAAAATAAACTTATAATTGATTTATTTGAAGTTATTCACTTAAAAAATTTATTATCAACCTACCCTAATAAAATATTAAGTTGTTTTATAGGGTCTGCTTTACGTTAGGTATCAATATTGCCGTGAAAGTTTATAGCCCACTTTATGCCGCATTTTTTGCCATCGTTGGTGCTATTTCGGGTGGCGTTATTTTTTACATTTTAGGTATGGGTTTAGGTGTTATTACTGGTGTGGTTGCCATGTGTGCCACGGCTCCAATTTGGTGGGTTGCTATTTTCTTATTAACTTTTTTGTTTGGCATCTTCGCTAGCGTATTTTATTCTGGTCGCTGGGCTTATTGGCGCTACCGCAAGGCATGTCATGTTCAAAATACCTAACCCATCATTCAAGCGGGACGCTGGACTTGCCCTAAAAAAGTAAACACATCACCCTTACCAAACGGAAAGTCCATGGAACTAGCTAAAATATTCGCACTGTTTGTATTGACCGCACTTGCCGAGATTGTCGGTTGCTATCTGCCGTATCTCTGGCTCAAGCAAGGCGGGTCTGTCTGGCTGCTGATCCCGGCGGCATTCAGCCTTGCACTGTTCGCGTGGCTGTTATCCCTGCACCCTAGTGCGGCCGGACGTGTGTATGCGGCCTATGGCGGTGTTTATATCAGCGTCGCGATTATCTGGCTGTGGGTAGTGGATTCCATCAAGCCTACGCTCACCGACTGGGTTGGCGTTTCGGTTTGCCTGTTGGGTATGGCGATTATCATGCTGGGGGCCAGGCATGCGTAACTCATTACCAAATGCGCATGGCAGCATTCATCTGCCAGAGCTGTTTTAGCCATGCCGGCAAAATACCCTCAACTTCTCCTGACGCTGTCAGTGGTGCTGGTAGCGTTGCTTGCGCTATCCGGCGTGCATGCTTATGACCGCCCTACCTGGCTGCTGGAGGTGTTGCCGGTGATGATCGCCTTGCCGATTATGTGGGCGACGTATCGACGTTTTCCACTCACTACCCTGCTGGCTATTTGCATACTCCTGCATGCCGTAGTGCTTATCATCGGCGGCACCTACACCTATGCGCGGGTGCCTTTCGGGTTTCAGCTTGCCGATTTTTTCGGTCTGAGCCGTAACCCTTATGACAAGATCGGTCATTTCTTTCAAGGATTTGTGCCGGCACTGGTAGCCCGTGAGATATTGATCCGAGGCCAGTATGTATACGACAAGCGCATGCTGGCTTTTGTCGTGATCTGCATCGCCATGGCGATCAGCGCATGGTATGAACTTATCGAGTGGGGTGTCGCCATTGCCATCGGGCAGGATGCCAATGCCTTTTTAGGGACACAAGGCGATCCATGGGATACGCAGTCTGATATGTTTATGGCCTTTATCGGCGCGACCATTGCCTTGCTTGCGTTTTCACGCCTGCATGATCGCCAGATAAAAAATCTAACGACACACCACTGACATTCACCCAGTACTTTTAGGCCTCTGTAGTAACAGAAAAGTACGGCAATGTAATCTCCACCACCAAACCACCCTTAGCGCGGTTTCTAGCAATGATCGTCCCGCCATGGGCTTCCACCACCTGCTTGGCGATTGCCAGGCCCACCCCGTGACCATCGCCATTATTGGCGGTACTGCCACGTACAAACGGCTGAAAAATAGACTCCAGCTCGCCTGGCGGCACACCCGGACCCTGGTCGGCGATACTTAAATGCACTAATTTAGCTGTACGGTCATGGCTCACTTCCAGCCGGATGTCGCCATCCGGCGGACTGTATTTGAGGGCGTTACGCACGATATTCTCGATGGCACGGTGCAACAGGTCAGGCTGCCCCATCAGCTCAAAATTCGCATTCGGCTCAAACCATACCTCGGCATGTTTGGCATCCGCTTCATACTGGGCATCTTCCACCACGCTGGCCAGTAGCTCGTTCACATCCACTTTTTCTTTCTTGATGTTCACTACGCCGGATTCCAGCCGCGACAGTTCCAATAGCTCACCTACCAGCTTATCCATACGGATGGATTCGCGTTCTATACGTTCCAGCGAGGTGGGAATTTTTTCAGGGTTTTGTCGTGCCAGGCCTATCGCCATCTGCAGCCTTGCCAATGGGGAACGCAGCTCATGGGATACATGGTGCAACAGCCGTGTCTGACCATGCAGCAAACTGCCCAGCCTGCCTGCCATGGAATCAAAATCCCGGCCCAGATCAGCCAGCTCATCGCGACGACCACCCATGGCATCACCAATGCGCGTATCTAGCCGGCCACTTGCGGTCTCCTCAAAAGCTTTGCGCAAGCTCTTGATGGGTTTGGAAAAATACCAGGCCAATAGTGCCGCAAATAGAAAGCTGACGAATACCCCTGCCATCATCGGCTTGAAAGGGAACAGGTGAAACGGCCGGGGATGCGGCGGACCATCCCCGCGCATTTCACCATTGGGGGATGACGGTGGTGGTGGAGATTCTGCGTTCCCGCCAGGTTCGTTTCCCGGCCCATCAGGCCTGCCTTGCTCCGGTGGCGGGCCACCCCCTTGTCCACGGCTGAACCCCGGCACAAATAGCAGGTAACTGTGTCCATCATTGGCTTTGATGCGCTTGATATAGCGCTCACCACCCAGCGACTCAACCATTTCGGTGGCAGCACGTAGCGTCGCTTCCGGCAGAGGCCTTTGCAGCAGATCGTGCCCGGCCTCATCCACCATATATACCTGAGGTGCACGGCGCTTTTGCCAGTCCTGCAGTAGCTTGTGCACGCCTTCTACCCCGCCATACTGCAATGTCGCAGCTGCCGCCTCAACTACCGACCTGGCCGGTGGGCTAGCCTCAATGCCAGCCAGCTCGTGGTTACGGCTGTTGATCCAGATAGTAAGACCAACCCCGATGACCGCCGTGAGTTGCGCCAGAAAAAAGAAAAAGAAGAACTTCCAGAATAACCTGCCCATATCTGCCAGCTACGCTTGCCCGGCAGACAGGACTAGTTGATACCCCATGCGATACACGGTCTGGATGCAATGATGGCCGTCGGCAAAGCCGCCTAGCTTCTGCCGGATGCTACTGAGATGTACGTCTATGCTGCGGTCGAACCTGGCCATGGGCCTGCCCAGCGCTTGCAGTGATAAGTCGTTTTTACTTACCACATGCCCAGCATGGCGCACCAGCACTTCCAGCAGGTTGAACTCCGTACTGGTCAGATCCAGAGGCGTGCCTGCCCATTCGACACGGCGCTGCTCGGGCCACATGGATAATTCACCTACAGATATCTGCACAGGCTGGTTACCGTTGGTGCTGGCCTGGGTACGCCGCAAAATCGCGCGGATACGTGCCACCAGTTCGCGCGGCGTGCAAGGTTTGGGCACATAGTCATCCGCGCCCAGCTCCAGCCCGACGATACGGTCGGCATCGTCCCCCTTGGCTGTCAGCATAATCACGGGGAGTTTGCTGCTGGCCCTGATCCTGCGCAGGGTTTCAATACCATTGAGTTTAGGCATCATGGTATCCAGCACCACGATATCAAATGGCTCGGAAAACGCGCACATTGCCCCCGCCTCGCCATCATAGGCGACCTCCGTCTCAAAGCCTTCTTGCTCCAGGTATTCCCTGAGCATGCCAACCAACTCAATGTCATCATCAATCAGTAAAACTTTACTCATGTTTGCTCACTATTTACTTAGGTGCCCGTAGTTGGGTAACCGGGTTATTGCTGATCATCATAGCGAGTTCTGCAGCGGCTTTACAACTGTAAATCTGGACATTTACCAATTTTTACAAAGAGATAAGAGTTAAAGTTATTTTCAATTTTGCACCCCGGCTTGTCGGTTTACCTATATTTACTTTTGCTTAACGCCAATTTACAGATCACCCGCCCACAATGCAGCTGTCTTGATCGTAAACGTTTTTTTAGTGGCTACCCGCAATGGAAAGGAAACTGACATGGACACATTAAATAGCAACGAACTCAGCAAAATAATATGGGATCAGCTCGATAACCATCAATGGCCGGACGAGCTGGCAAGCATCAAACCCAGCAAGTGGGACAGTCTCGATGCCAACCACAAAGGCAAACTGGTACTCGAAAATCTGGGGCAGATTATTTATCAGATCACCTTGCTGAGCAATCAACTGCCAGCCAAAGACTACCTGACCAGCAAACCCGTTGTAAAAAAACCGCAACTCAGCCCGCAAGCGCATACCGATTACATAATGCAGGCGAACTATATTTATCCCTAAAAATACCCATGCATAGTGGGTGATAAAACAACTTATTACTTCAAAAATTCAACATATAAGGAAAAAATCATGCGAACCATTTCTCACTTTAAAAAAACACTCCTGCTCAGCTGCCTCGCCCTGGCATTACCGCTGGCACTGCAGGCGGAGCCCATGATGCGCGGGCAGCACGAAGGCCATGATGAAAAAGTATCGGCTGGACAGGCTTGCGGACACCACCATGGCGGCTCTCGCCATGCCGGATTCATGCCGGGCATGCACCACGAGCTGGGCGCTCCCCCTTACCTAAGAGATATAGATCTTACCGAAGCACAACGCGATAAGCTTTTCAGCCTGATGTATGCGCAGATACCTGCCATGCGCGAACAAGGCAAATTGCGCCATAAAACCATGGCTGAGTTACGTGCACTATCCAGCGCCGAAACCTTTGATGACGGCAAGGCGCAACAACTCACTTCGCAGCTGGCCGGTATTGAGAAAGACATACTGCTGGCACGGACACGCAACGATGCCAAAATTTTCGCAATACTCACACCAGAGCAGCGGCAGAAACTTGAAGATGCCAGAAAGGCAAAAGAAGAAAGAGGCACTGATGAGCGCGTGAACTTCAAAAGCAAAAACATGGGAAACCACCAACCTGCGCCGCGCCTGACCGACTCTTAACGCTCGCATGGGTTATTGTATTGCCGCCCTCACAATACCAAGTTTTGTGAGGGCGGTTTTTACGCTAACCAATTTTCAGGCAAAAGCCTCGCATAGCATGCTTAGCAAAGCACCGAATACCGGGATCAGGTCATCTTTGTCAAACGGGCTGTTCTCGTCAGTCCCTGCAACCAGAAAAGCCACGACAACCTTGTCCAGGTCTTCACGATAGTTGTTCCAATGTTCGGCATCGGCATCCCCTATCAGGTGAAACTTGCGCATGCCTGAATCGATCACATCCACCAACTCTTCTGGCGCCAGCTCCGAGAATAAGGACTTGGCAATAATGACGGAATCCTGCTCCAGTTCAGGCGTAATTTGCTCCGCCCGCAACGGTAAAGTGAGGTAGGCATACACCAGCAACCCGAACGACTGATACACACTCAGCATTTCAAAGTTATCGTAACGCTCATCAGCCGGTGAGCGCTGCGCCTGCTTGATCGCCTGGAAAGTCAGGTAGCACGCGAGATAGGTGGCGGCCGCCAGTGGATCATAATCTTCCAGATTGGCACTGGGGGCAGCTTCATGATGGCTGCTGCGGGTCTCTGCCAGGCAAAGTGCATGCAGCAGGCTTAGGCGTTTCGAGTATTCCATTTCATTCATTCCAAAAACATTAATAAATTGTCAGGGCAGCTAGTTGATTGCAGGAATGGCTTCCAGCATCTCGTGCACTTCCAGCCAGCGCTCTTCTGCTTGTTCGAGTTGCTGGCCAAGTTCCGCCTGCCGTTTTACCAGGGTCTGCAGTTCGGCTTTGCCAGCGGCTTCATACAAAGTGCTATCGGCCATACGCTCATCCAGTTGGCTCTTTTCCTGCTGCCATTTGGCCATATTGGCTTCCAGCTGCTCAGACTCTTTTACCAACGGCCTGCGCTCCAGTATACGGGCCTGGCGCTCGGCCTTGCTTTGCGCGCGGTCATTTTTCGGTGCTTCCTTATCGGCTACTTTCGCCTCTACTGCCTTGTCCTTGATGCGTTGTTCTGCCAACCAGTCTTTGTAATCATCCAGGTCGCCATCAAAGGTGAGTGCCGCGCCATCGGCCACCAGCACGAATTTATCGCAACTGGCTCGCAGCATGGCTCTATCATGCGATACGATAACCACGCCACCCTGATAGTCCTGTAGCGCCAGTGTCAGGGCATGACGCATCTCGAGGTCGAGATGGTTGGTAGGTTCATCCAGCAACAGCAGATTGGGCCGGGTCCAGATCAGCAAGGCCAGTGCCAGGCGTGACTTTTCGCCACCTGAGAATGGGCCGCACGGGCTGCTTGCCATATCGCCCCTGAAATCGAAACCACCAAGGTAGTTGCGGTGTTCCTGCTCGCGCGTTTGCGGATCAAGTCGCATCATATGTTGCAACGGTGACTCATCCAGCCGCAATTGCTCCAGCTGGTGTTGGGCAAAGTAGCCTATCTTCAGTTCTTTACCTTCAACGCGCTTGCCATGCAAGGGCGCCAACTCGCCTGCCAGCAGCTTGATCAGCGTAGATTTACCCGCGCCATTACGGCCAAGCAGGCCTAGCCTCTCGCCAGGACGTAAAGTCAGTACGATATCCTTCAATACCACCTTGGCATTGTATCCGGCACTTACTTCATCCAAAACCAGCAACGGATCCGGCGCGCCCTGCATCTCGCGGAAGCCAAAACCGAAGGGGGAATCGATATGGGCTGCAGAGATCATCTCCATGCGCTCCAGCGCCTTGATGCGGCTCTGCGCCTGGCGTGCCTTGGTGGCCTGTACACGGAAGCGGTCGATATAGTTTTGCAGGTGGGCGACATTGCGTTGCTGGCGCTCATACATGGCTTGCTGTTGCAGCAAACGCTCTGCACGCTGGCGCTCGAAATCGGAATAGCCGCCTTTATATAAGGTCAGGCGTTGCTGCTCGATGTGGGCAATATGGTTGACGATGGAGTCCAGAAAATCCCGGTCATGGGAAATCAGCACCAGGGTGCCGCGATACTCTTTCAACCAACCTTCCAGCCAGATCACCGCATCCAGGTCCAGGTGATTGGTTGGCTCATCCAGCAGCAGCAAATCAGAGCGGCACATCAGTGCCTTTGCCAGATTCAATCGCACCCGCCAGCCACCGGAAAAATCTGATACCGGTCTGGCAAGGTCTGCGTTACTGAAACCCAGCCCGTGCAATAGCTCGGCGGCACGTGCCTTGGCCGAATAACCCTCAACTTCGCCCAGGCGCGCATGCAACTCGCCCACTTTTTCACCTTCGTGTCTGGCCTCGGCATCCGCCAATGCGCGCTCGATACTGCGCAGCTCGACATCGCCATCCAGGACGAACTCGATGGCAGCATCCTGCAAGGCCGGGGTTTCCTGAGCTACATGCGCAATCACCCATTGCGGAGGCATATCTAGGTCGCCGGATTCAGCATGCAACTCACCGCGCAGCATGGCAAATATGCTGGACTTGCCCGCACCATTGGCCCCTGTCAAACCAACCTTGTGCCCGGGATGCAGTTGAAATGAAGCGCCTTCGACCAGCACTTTGACGCCACGCGTCAAAGTGAGACTTTTAAATTGAATCAAACCTGCCTCTAAATATGCTGCTGACAACACACTCTGTTGTCAGCCAAAAGTAAACGAATGCGTTATTCTAATGCATTAAAGAAATCTGCATTCAACAAGTAATGTTGCTGCACCCAACAATCAATAAACAATTATCCAGATTAACCAAGTTTTACTTGTGCGAGCGTTGACCAATTAGCGTGTAAAATGAAATACTTTCGTTTGTACACATCTGCGGCTGGTTGATGGCTTAAGGTAAATTCGCCGCGTCCGATTCCGCAGCAATGCGGTTTCGTAATAAAAAATTATGGTCAAAAAGTCACTGCTCTGGATTTACCGTGTCACGCTCGTAGCGCTGTGGCTGAGTATTTTCGTTATCGCCTCCTCCGTATTGGCATTGCGTTACGTTGTCCTGCCCAACATTGACGACTACAAAGATAAAATCGCGCAACAGGTCAGCACCGCCGCCGGGCAAAAAGTCACCATAGGCGATATCAAGGCAAGCTGGCACGGCCTTAACCCTCACTTATCTCTGTTCAACGTTGATCTCTACGATGCACAGCAACGCCCAGCGCTGACATTGGAGCATATCGAAGCCAGCCTGTCCTGGTTGAGCATTCCGCTATTGGAACCACGGCTATCTTCCATCGCCATTTACAATCCTGAACTGACCATCCGCCGAGAGGCCGATGGCAACTTGTTTATCGCCGGTATCGCCATGAGCGGGCCAGCGCGGCCTGCTTTCCCCAACTGGTTGCTTAAACAGTCACGCATTGATGTGATTGATGCCAGCGTGCTGTGGCAGGATGATTTACGAAAAGCACCTGCGCTCACGCTCAACAAACTCAACCTGCAAATCATCAACCCGGCATGGGAAACCTTGATTGGGCACCATCGCTTCGGTTTGCGTGCGACTCCTTCTGCCGGCTCATCCTACCCCATAGACTTGCGCGGCAATGTCTATGGCACCGATGTCGCCAAACTTAAGGACTGGCATGGCACCATATTCGCGAGGTTCGAGGGTACTGATATCGCAGCCTGGCGTAACTGGGTCAGTTATCCGTTTGATTTGCGCGAGGGATTTGGCGCTGCACAGTTCTGGCTGGATTTTGCCAAGGGCAAACCCACCAATGTCATCAGCGATGTTCTCCTGAGTAATGTCAAAACCCGGTTGTCGAAAAGCAGTCCTGAAGTCACCTTGAACAATTTCTCAGGCCGTCTGGAATGGATGGAGCATGCTGATGGGCAGGAAATACGCGCCAACCGCATCAAGATAGCCTCCCCTAACGGCCTGAACATTAAGAACGGCAAAATCACTTTGCGTGAGCGCCTGGTTGCCGGCAAAGAGTCGGTAGAAGGCAGTATTAATCTCGATGAGATCAGGCTGGATGCCATCAATACCTTTGCCAGCTACCTGCCGATTCCGCAGAAAACCCTGCAGCAGCTTGCTGATATCTCCCCCGTAGGCAAGCTTAAGGGGCTGGAACTGGAATGGAAAAGCAACGGTAGCATCCCCAAGGAATACTCAATCCGCAGCCAGTTTGTCGGACTGGGGGTAAAAGCTTATGAGCAGTTTCCGGGGTTCAGCAACCTGAGCGGCAATATCGATGCGGATGAAGACAGCGGCACGCTTACCATCAACTCACAACAGGCTTTCCTGGATTTTGAGAAAGTCATGCGCTGGCCTATCCCGGCAGACAAACTCACCGGGCAGGTGAAGTGGATCAACAGTCACCATACCACTGAAATCCGCGCCAGCAATATCGCCATTGCCAACCCCCATCTTTCTGGCACCATTAACGCCAGCTACATGCTGAATGGCATTAAGGGCGGCTTTCTTGACCTGAATGCGAAGTTTGCCAATGCTAACGGCAAGTTTGCCCATTACTATTACCCCAAAATCCTGGGCGAACATACCCTGCACTGGCTGGATACCTCCATCCTGGATGGCCATGGCGAAGATATCAATGTCACCATCAAAGGCAACCTGGCGGATTTCCCCTATCCGAATAACAAGCTGGGTCTGTTCAGGGTTACCGCCAAAATTTCGAACGGCATGCTCGACTACGCCCCGGGCTGGCCGAAAATTGACGGCATCAAGCTAAATATGCTGTTTGAAGGCGCGCGCATGGAGCTCAATGCGAATGCCGGCTACCTGCTGGGCAACCAGATCATGAAAGCTAAAGTTTCCATTCCCGTGTTGCATACCGAGCAACCTGTGCTGGATATCATAGGTGAAGTACAAGGCCCCATCAGCGAAGGCTTGAAATACATCAACACCAGCCCGCTGGTCAGCCTCATGCGCGGCTTTACCGAAGGCTTGCACACTACGGGAAACGGCAAGCTAGGCCTGGAGCTGCATATCCCGCTACACAATACCGAGGCTACTGCAGTAAAAGGTGTCTATGTGGTTAGCAATGCCAGCATGGCCGCAGAGGGTGTGCCTGAATTGACGAAGTTAACCGGCAAACTGGAATTCACTGAATCCATGTTGCGGGCGCAGAACATCAATACCTGGGTCTATGGCGGCCCAGCCCAGTTCAGCCTGCTCACAGGCAAAGACCATGTGATACGCATCAATGCACGTGGCCGCATTACTGACGCGGGATTGAAGCAGGCTTTCGGTGCCGGACTCACAGACCGCATCACCGGCAGCACAGACTGGGCCGGCAATATCAACATACTCGACAAACAACTCGACCTTGCCATCACCTCGAATCTGGTTGGCCTGGCGTCCAGCCTGCCTGCACCACTGAGCAAAGGCTCGCTTGACAGCATGTTAATGCGCTTTGATAAAAAGCAGACCAGCCCTTCGCAGGACTACATCACCGTCAGCCTGGGCAACGTGCTAGGCGTCAAGCTATTGCGCACCAACCAGCAAGGCATGCTGAAACCGGAACGCGGAGAAATCGGCATTAACGTGGTGCCTGAGTTGCCAGCCCAGGCAGGCATCAATGTGCGCGGCAACCTGGATTATCTCGATCTCGATGAATGGCAGAACATACTGGATAAGGCAGGCAGTGCTAATGGCAATAGCAGCAAAAGCAGCTTGAACATCGGCAAGATCGACCTGGCCATTAACATGCTGGATGCTTTTGACAGACGTATCAATGCCCTCAAGCTGATCGCCAAGCCAGTCAGCGATGGCTGGGCGTTCAGCCTGCAAAGCCGGGAAATTACAGGTGATGCGCAATGGAGTAATCAAAGCATAGGCCAGAGCAATGGCAAGCTGAGTGCAAAACTCAAATCCCTGACTATTCCTTCAGCTGCGCCGAATACTGCGGAACTGCGCACCCAGGGCAACTTCAAGCAACAGGCACAATCCTATCCGGCACTGGATATCACTGCCGAAAATTTCGAATTCGGCAAAAAGAAATTAGGCCGCCTGGAACTGCAGGCCAGCGAGCAGAATGAAGACTGGAGTATAGAAAAACTGCGCATTATCAACCCGGACAGTACCCTTACCGCCGAGGGCGAGTGGCATAACTGGAAACGCAACCCCAATACCCGCATGACGCTGAGCTGGGATATCAATGATCTGGGCAAGACCTTGGATAGATTCGGCTATCCCAATACGGTGAAAGGTGGCGATGCGGACCTCACCGGCCAGCTGAAGTGGTCAGGCAGCCCGCATGAGTTTGATATTCCGGGACTCAGCGGCAACCTGCAGCTAGATGCCAGGCATGGGCAAATCCTCAAGATACAGCCAGGTGTAGGTCGCCTGTTCAGTGTACTGAGCTTGCAGAACCTGCCTCGCCGCCTGACTTTCGATTTCAGGGATGTGTTCAGTAGCGGCTTTACCTTCGACAAGATCAGCGCCAGCGTCAAAATTGATCGTGGCGTCATGCGTAGCGATGATTTCAAGATGGAAGGCCCGACGGCACGCGTTGAAATGAAAGGTGAGACAGACCTGCAAAAAGAAACCCAGCACCTGTACATCAAGGTTACCCCTTACATCAGTGACAGCCTCTCGATCGCAGCCCTGGCAGGTGGGCCCGTGGTCGGTGCCGCAGCCTTTGTCGCCCAAAAACTATTAAAGGACCCTATCAACAAACTTGCTGCGGACGAATATGAAATCGTCGGCACCTGGGATAATCCCCAAGAACTTAAATCTGAGGGCAAAAACAAACCAGCGTCTCCAGCGGCAACCCCTCTGGGGAAATAATCACTAAGCCTGAATGGCCCAGTGAAATAGGCAAGCAACACCCTGAATAACAAAAAAAATCAGGTATGATTATTCATCAAGCAAGAAGAAACCTTCGGAAATCTCACCATGCCAATTAAATCACGCGCAAAACCTGTAAAACCCAGCAAACAATCCGCTACTCCAGGCATAGTAAAAATCGCCGGCATACAGATGGCCTCAGGACCATACGTCTCGGCTAACCTGAGCGAAGCAGAGCGCCTGATCGAAATTGCAGTGGCACAGGGGGCAAAACTGGTAGCCCTACCAGAGTACTTTGCCATCATGGGACTTAAGGAAAAAGACAAGGTGGCTGCACGGGAGAAAGAAGGTACTGGCCCGATTCAAAAGTTTCTTTCCAGAATTGCAAAACAACATCAGATATGGATTATTGGCGGCTCGGTGCCACTTGAAAGCAATGTGCCAGACAAGGTGCGCAACGCTTGCCTGGTCTATGACGATAAGGGAAGACAAGTAGCACGTTATGACAAGATACACTTGTTTGGGCTGGACCTTGGCAACGAGCACTACCGTGAAGAAAACACCATAGAGCCGGGTGATCAGGTAGTCGTAGTGTCTACCCCGTTTGGCAAGATAGGCTTGTCCATCTGTTACGACTTACGTTTCCCCGAGTTATACCGTGCCATGGGGGAAGTCGACCTGATTGTAGTGCCTTCCGCCTTTACCGAAACCACAGGCAAAGCGCACTGGGAAAGCCTCATACGCGCACGTGCCATCGAAAACCTGAGCTATGTACTGGCACCTGCACAAGGCGGCTACCACCTTTCCGGGCGCGAAACGCATGGTAACAGCATGATAGTCGACCCTTGGGGCGTGATACTGGACAGGTTGCCTCGGGGCTCAGGCGTGGTTATTTCCACCATGAACACCGGCTATCAGGCCAGCTTGCGCAACAGCCTGCCTGCACTCAAGCATAGAACTATATTCAAATATTAAGCTCAGTATTAATGTGCACTTAGGCCAGACTCGGTGAAATTAAGCCGAAAATGCAGAAATTACGTAGCGGGGCACAACCCCGCTTCTGCTATATTAATTAGCATGCATCACCCAATGAAAGCTTTGCCATGAAACCAGAAAACATACCTTCCAGCTCAAGCCCGGCAACCGGCTCGCACTTTGATACGGCCATTGAAACGCTGCTATCGCCATCAAACCTGGATGTCGCTGCGTTGCAGGGCGTGCTTGGCAACATCATGACGCATAAGGTGGATTATGCCGACCTGTATTTCCAGTACAGCCGCTCCGAGAGCTGGGGGTTGGAGGAAGGCCAGGTAAAATCTGGCAACTTCAGCATCGACCAGGGTGTGGGCGTACGTGCCGTGAGCGGGGAAAAGACCGCTTTCGCCTACTCTGACGATATCAATCTGCCTGCGTTACAACAGGCAGCCGATGTAACGCGTGCCATCGCGTCACTGGGTGAGGAAAAATCTACGCAAGCGATACAACGTATACAAGCGCCTCAACTCTATATTCCGCAAGACCCCATCGCCTCATTGAGCGCCGATGCAAAAGTAAAACTGCTGGAACGCCTGGAGCTGTTTGCGCGCAAAGCAGATACCCGTATTACTCAAGTCATGGCTTCCATCGCCGGTGAATATGAAGTGGTGATGGTAGCGCGCCATGATGGCGTGATGGCGGCCGATGTGCGCCCGCTGGTCAGGTTATCCATCCAGGTGATCGCTGAGCAGGATGGTCGCCGTGAACAAGGTTCGGCGGGAGGTGGCGGGCGTTTTGACTATAGTTATTTCAGCGACGAAGTATTACAGGACTACGCTACCAAAGCCGTGCACCAAGCCATTACCAATCTCAATGCACGCCCTGCCCCTGCCGGCAGCATGACCGTAGTGTTAGGCTCTGGCTGGCCCGGAATATTGCTGCATGAAGCCATAGGCCACGGCCTGGAGGGCGACTTTAACCGCAAGGGCAGCTCGGCATTTGCCGGCAAGATCGGCCAGCGCGTAGCTGCGCAAGGTGTTACCGTGGTGGATGACGGCACCATTGCCGACAGGCGCGGCTCACTCAATATCGACGATGAAGGCAACCCTACCCAGCGCACGGTGCTGATTGAAGACGGCATCCTGCGCGGCTATATCCAGGACAGCCTGAATGCAAGGCTCATGGGCATGCCACTCACCGGCAATGCGCGTCGTGAGTCCTATGCACACATTCCCATGCCGCGCATGACCAACACTTACATGCTGAACGGCAATATGCCGCCTGAGGAAATCATCAAGTCGGTGAAAAAAGGCCTGTACGCCGCCAATTTTGGTGGTGGCCAGGTTGATATCACCAGCGGCAAGTTCGTGTTCTCTGCGGCTGAGGCCTGGATGATAGAAGACGGCAAGCTTACTTATCCGGTCAAAGGTGCAACCCTGATAGGCAACGGTCCTGACGTGCTGACCAGAGTTTCTATGATAGGTAATGATATGGCACTGGACTCCGGTGTCGGCACCTGCGGAAAAGAAGGTCAAAGCGTGCCTGTTGGCGTCGGCCAGCCAACTTTACGTATTGATGGCTTGACGGTAGGCGGTACGGTTTAATATCATGGTATCGGGGCTACCTCCCCGACCAATAGAGCATTTGCTCAGAAGCATGGAAGTCCCTACATCGAAAGGAACGGAAATGGCCGCACCGAAAGTTGAAACACCCAAAGCCACTGTCGCCAAGACTGCAGCTCCCAAAACTACCACAGCCAAGAAAGCTGCGCCTGCCAAGCCAGCAGCAAAGCCTGCGGCAACAAAAGCCAAGGCAGCAGCCCCTAAAAAGGCTCCTGCCAAAAAAGCAGCTCCAAAAAAAGTGACTGTGAGCCCTGAAGAGCGCTACAGAATGGTTGAGGTTGCAGCTTACTTTATCGCTGAGCGCAATGGGTTTAGCAGCAATCCGGCGGATTGCTGGGTAGCGGCTGAAGTTGAAATCAGCAGATTACTAGCTAAAAAGTAGGTACTACTCTGGTGAGATAGGCTTTCAGGGTTATCTGCCACAAACCTACTAAACAAACCTAACTTAGCCGTTGCAGTGCTGCAACGGCTATAATGCCTCGTTTACTGACTCATTTCGACGGCATCATATTTCATGCAGTTTTCCATGCAACATCCCTGGCCCATTCCTACAAGAGGCCTATCTGAACGCATTACCCCACAAGCTTCCGGCACAGACAGCCTTGCCCTTGCTGAGCTAGCTTCACGCCTCAAGGCCAACAAAGCCAAATCACCACTAGTCATCATCACAGCCAACGCCTTTGAAGCGCAGCGTCTGCTGGAAGAAATGCCATGGTTTGCGCCTGACCTCAGCGTGCACATGCTGCCTGACTGGGAAACTCTGCCTTATGACCATTTTTCGCCGCACCCCGACCTGATTTCGGAACGCCTGGCCACCCTGTACCAGGTCAGCCAGAACAATTGTGACGTCATCATTGTGCCAGCGGGCACTGCCCTATTACGCTTGCCATCGCAGCCCTACCTTGCAGCTAATACCTTCATGCTTAAAAAAGGCCAGAAGCTGGACTTGGATGCACTGCGCAAGCAATGTGCAGAAGCCGGTTACCATCATGTGAGCCAGGTCATGAGTCCGGGTGAGTTCAGCGTGCGCGGCGGCTTGGTCGACCTGTTCCCCATGGGCAGCGCATTGCCCTATCGGCTCGACTTGTTTGATGATGAAATCGAGAGCATCCGTACATTTGATGTCGACACCCAGCGTAGCCTGTATCCAGTAGGTGAAATTCGCCTGTTGCCGGCACGCGAATTTCCACTGGATGAAACCGGCATCTCGCGCTTTCGCCAGAATTTCCGCGAAACCTTTGAGGGCGACCCTTCACGCAGCCGCATCTACAAGGATGTGAGCAAAGGCATAGCCAGCGGCGGTATCGAGTGGTACCTGCCGCTATTTTTCGAGCAAACCGCGACCCTGCTCGATTACCTGCCGGACAATGCTTTGCTGTGTCTGCATGGCAATCTGGACATGGCCGCACAAAGCTTCTGGCACGAGGCACAATCGCGTTATCGCTTGCTGGCGCATGACCCTGAGCGCCCTATACTCAAGCCAGAAGCCCTGCTGATAAAAGCCGATGATTTTTTCAGCCAGACCCACCAATATGCGCGCATCATCGTCAGCACGGAAAATGTAACCACCGGCCTGCCGGAGCTCGACATAGAGCGCCGCTCCGAACATCCACTGCATAAGCTGCAAAGCTTTATCAACCAGTTTTCCGGACGCATACTGATTGCCGCAGAAAGCCTGGGGCGCCGCGAAACCATATTGCAGTTGCTCAATGAGCAAGGTATACGCCCGATCACCTGCGAAACCTGGAGCGATTTTCAAGCCAGCAGTGAATTGTTGATGCTTGGAGTATCTCCACTACACGCAGGAAATGTTAATAATGGCATCGCAGTCATTACCGAGGCAGAGCTTTACGCTGCCACCGTACGCCAGCAACGCCGGCGTGACAAAGACCGTGCGCGCAGCACCGAGGGCATGCTCAAGGACCTGTCAGAGCTACGCGAGAACGACCCGGTAGTACATGAACAACATGGCGTAGGCCGTTATCGCGGTTTGCTGAATCTGGACTTTGGCGAGGGTGAAACAGAGTTCCTGCTGTTGGAATATGCAGGCGACGATAAGCTGTATGTGCCGGTTTCGCAGCTATTCCTGATTTCGCGCTACTCTGGCGGGCCGCCGGAATCAGCGCCTCTGCACAGGCTGGGTTCCGGCCACTGGGAAAAAGCCAAGAAAAAAGCACTCAAACAGATCCGTGATACTGCAGCCGAACTACTCAACCTGTATGCGCAACGTGCCTCAAGACGCGGACATGCCTTCAAGCTTAGCCTGCAGGATTACGAGACTTTTGCCGAGGGGTTCCCGTTTGAAGAAACACCGGATCAGCTTTCTGCCATTGAAGCCGTCATCAGCGATATGCAGTCTGGCAGGCCGATGGACAGGCTGGTGTGTGGTGATGTCGGGTTCGGCAAGACCGAAGTCGCCTTGCGTGCAGCTTTTGTTGCAGTGATGGGTGGGCGTCAGGTAGCGGTGCTGGTACCCACCACCTTACTGGCAGAGCAGCACTTCCAGAATTTCAGTGATCGATTTGCCGAATGGCCTATCAAGGTTGCCGAGATATCACGTTTCAGGACAGCCAAAGAACAAACAGAAGCCCTCAAAGGCTTGGCTGACGGCAGCATAGACATCATCATCGGCACGCACCGCCTGATTTCCAAGGATGTGAAATTCAAGAATCTTGGACTGGTCATACTTGATGAAGAGCATCGTTTTGGCGTGCGCCAGAAAGAGCAGCTCAAAGCCATGCGCGCCGAAGTCGATGTGCTCACGCTCACCGCCACGCCGATTCCGCGTACCCTGTCGATGGCCATGGAGGGCTTGCGTGAGTTCAGCGTGATCACCACGCCGCCGCAGAAGCGCCTGGCCATCAAGACCTTTGCCACCGATTACTCCGAAGGCATTATTCGCGAAGCCGCCATGCGCGAATTCAAGCGCGGAGGACAGGTGTATTTCCTGCATAACGAGGTAGATACCATACACTCCATGCGCGAGAAGCTGGAACGCATACTGCCCGAAGCACGCATCAGTATCGCCCATGGCCAGTTACGAGAGCGCGAGTTGGAACACGTAATGCGCGACTTCTACCATCAGCGCTCTAACCTGCTGCTATGCACCACTATTATTGAAACCGGCATCGACGTGCCCACAGCCAACACCATCATCATGAACCGCGCCGACATGTTCGGCCTGGCGCAACTGCATCAGTTGCGCGGCCGTGTCGGGCGCTCGCATCACCAGGCTTATGCTTACCTGCTGACCGACCCCAACCGCACCATTACGCCACAGGCACAAAAACGCCTGGATGCAATCCAGTTGCTGGAAGACTTGGGCGCTGGTTTCCACTTGGCGATGCATGATTTGGAAATACGTGGTGCGGGCGAATTGCTGGGCGACTCACAAAGCGGAGAGATGCAGGAAATCGGCTTCCATCTTTATTCGGAAATGCTGTCGCATGCAGTCAAACAGCTTAAAGCAGGCAAGGAACCAGATGTATCAGCGCCGCTAGGCATCACCACCGAAATCAACCTGCATAGCCCGGCACTGCTGACCAACGATTATTGCCCCGATGTGCATGAGCGCCTGGTGCTGTATAAACGCCTGGCCAACTGTACCAACGATGACGAGCTGGATACCATGCAGGAGGAGCTGATTGACCGCTTCGGCCTGCTACCGGAGCAAGGCGAAGTGCTGATTGCCAGCCATCGCCTGCGTGTCTCGGCCAAGCCGCTTGGTATCGTCAAGATAGATGCCAGCGACAGTGCAATTCAATTACAATTCAGCCAGCATACCGAGCTCGATCCCACAAAGTTGATTGCATTACTTCAACGTGATCGCCGTTGCCGCATGAATGGGCCAGACAAGCTGCGAGTGACAGTGCAAATGCCCCACATTCTGGACCGGGCAGATTTTATTAAGATACTACTCAAAGAGTTTGTTTAATTAGAGAAGGTTTGAAATGCTAGAAAAACTCATTGCCGTCCTCGCCACATTCATCATCTCCGTCATCTCCACCATGGGTTATGGTGGCATTGTTTTATTAATGGCGATTGAGTCGGCCTGCATTCCGCTGCCTTCTGAAATCATCATGCCGTTTGCCGGGTTTTTAGTGTTCAAGGGCGAACTGGTGTTGTGGGGCGTGGCGCTGGCGGGGGCTGTTGGCTGTGTAGTCGGCTCGATACCGGCTTATTATCTGGGCATGTATGGCGGCAGGCCTTTAGTGGAAAAGTACGGCAGATGGGTATTGTTATCTCATCACGATTTGGCGCTGGCAGATCGCTGGTTTGAGAAGCATGGCGATATCCTCATTTTCGTTGGTCGCTTGTTGCCTGCCGTGCGTACCTTTATCGCCTTCCCTGCCGGTATTGCGCGCATGCACATGGGCAAGTTCATCGCCTACACCTTCGTGGGTTCACTAATCTGGTGCTGGATACTGGCCTATGCCGGCATGAAAACCGGCGAAAACTGGGAAAGTTTGAAAGTCTACTTCCACCAGTTCCATCATGTGCTGATCGTGGCGGGGGTGATCTTTGTGGTGTGGTATGTGCATCGCCATTTCAAGGCACTCAAGAAAGTGCATCATTTAGATGACTAACAAACCGTAATTTGGTTAATCCAGGATAGCCAGTTTCCCCAGGCTCAAAAACAGGATAGCCTTGCTGATCGGCAATCCTTCCTCGGCAAAAAGTGCTGCATAGCGCGCAAGCTGATCGTGATAGCGGTTGGCAATGGCACGTATCGCTTCATTGCCGATATCTGCAGGCAGCGGCATGGACTTGTAATCGATAATCCAGCGCACGCCATCCTCTACGAAAGTCCGATCCACCACATGGGTGGAAACCAGCTGTTTATCGGCGCGCGATATGGCCAGCTCATAGTGGCTGTTCTCACGCGGTTGCAATGCCCAGCACCCATCGGTGCTATTCAATACCTGCGTTAACATAGCCGTCACGCGCTCAGCACCTTGCCGGGCTTCATCCACAGAGTGTCCCAGTGCAGCAAGCCAGTGTGCCATGGCCGCTGAAAGTGCACCTATCCTGGAAACCGGCCATGCGGCCATGCCGTCATGCGCGATTAGCTCCATGTATCGGTGCACCAGCGTACCGACATTCGCATCCAGCCTGTTGCCTGGCTGGTCGCTTTCATTAGGCTCATTGCCTATTTCATCACTGGACTGAGCAAGCTCATAGGCAGGTTTCCCTGCTGAGCCTTGTTGGGTAAAAACAGGTTGAGTAAAAAGTGCTGGGACCGCTGGCGATACCAGCCTGATCAGTTGTGGAATAAAAGCGGATTCAGCAGCAACTGTCAGCTCTGGCTGAGGCTCAGTCGAGGCTTGCAGACTCTCTGCCGCGCGCAGGAACTCCCCGCCAACGTTTCCCCATAGCTGCTCGAGGAAAGTGCCGGACGGCGCACTCACTTCACCCTTGGCATTGAGTTTCACCGCAGCCACCAGATGCAGACGACGAATCGCACGCGTGGCTGCCACATAAAGCACACGCGAGGTTTCATTGGCCGAGCGCTCGCTTTCCAGGCCTTGCAGGTAATCATAAGTGCTAGGCGTGTCATCGCGCAGATGCTTGGGGCGCCAGGGTGCAGCCACCAGTTGCGCTGCCGCATAATCAATGGCCACCTCTTCCCACAGGATCAACGGCGTATCTTCTTTGGCCGATTGCCGGTGCAGGCCCGGTAAAATCACCGTGTCGAATTCCAACCCCTTGGAATTATGGATAGTCATGAATTGCAGGCTGCCGTCCGCGTGCACATCCGGTGCTGCATAGAGTTTGGTAATGGCGGTTTCCAGCGCGGACATATCAAAACGGCCGCTGCCATCCAGCTGGTCGATCAAGTCCAGCAGCGCCTGCACATCGCGTACATCACCCGCATCCCACAGGCATTGCGGGCCACCGAGCTTGAGCCAGGTGGATTCCACCCAGCGCCGTACCGATTGCCTACCCTGATGCGCATAGGCTTCCGCCAATATCGCGCGCACATGCAGCAGGCGTTGCTGACCATCAGCACTAAGACGCGCCACACGGGTTTCGTCCTGCATCAACTGCCAGATATTGGAGCGTTGGTCATCTGCCGCCAGCAGATGCAAATCCTCCAGCAGCAGCCCGCACCATGGTGCACGCAGCACTGCCAGCCAGTTCACCCGGTCCGCGCGATGCACCAGTGCACGCGTCAGCGCCAGCACATCCTGGATACTCTGGCGGTCGGCCAGACTTTCGACTTTTACTGCCTGGAATTTCAGGTGCGGCCGGTTACGGCGTATCTCCGCCACCAGCGCGTGCAGATGCGAACGCGCCCGCACCAGCACGGCGATGCTGCGAGTCGGGTCTTCCGCGTGTTCCTGCTCGATGATGTCCGCCAGCCGCTGCGCCTCTATCTGCGCCAGTGCTTCGCCACTGCTATTCTGTCCGGCCACTAGCGCGTGTATCGCTACGCCTTCTCCGGGCAGGCTGTCGCGCGTTGCGGCGAACTCACGATAACTGATGGCGCCGCGAGTCACACTATCGTGCTTGGGAAAGACGTTGGCAAACGCCTGGTTCACCCACTCAATCACGGCCGGGCAAGAACGGTTGTTACGCGTCAGGTGCAGGCTTTCCAGCGGGAAATGCCCGATACCGAGTTCCGCCACCTTAAGGAACAAGCCGACATCAGCCTTGCGGAAACGGTAGATGGACTGCATGGGGTCACCCACGCAAAAAACGGTGCGGCCATCGCCGGGCTCCCAGCCCGACATGAGTTTTTCCAGTAACCTGACCTGCATGGGGCTGGTGTCCTGGAACTCATCCACCAGCAAATGCTGGATACGATAGTCCAGCTTGAGTGCAAGGTCGGTAGGCCCGGATTCATCCTCCAGTGCAGCCAGGGCGCGCTGCGATACCTCGACAAAATCCACCTCGCCTGACTCCTGGAACACCGACATCAAGTGTGCCGCTGCCAGTTTCAGCAGGTCCGCCAACGCGCCGACGATGCGGCGCTCCTCATCAATATTTTTCAGGTTGGGCAACTCACGTAGCTTGGCCAATGGCGTAGCGTCTGGAATATGTTCAATGATTTCGGCCAGTGCCTGCTTGTAAATACGTCCCTCTTCAGTAGCGGGGAAGCCCTGATTCTTGTTGATGCCGCGCTCTTTGCGCAAGTCACCAGTGCCGGTTAGCAGCAAATCACATACTGCCAGCCAGACCGGCAAGGATTCATAGCGTGGCAGGATGGGCGTTTCCCAATCCAGCAACAGGGATACACAATGCTCGCACGGCAGGTTGCTGGCGGCATAACGGGCCACAGGCATCAGGCGTTGTTGCAGCCCGATATCCAGCACGCGCGCGGCGGCGGCGATGTCGTGATGGATCAGGTGGCGAAAAGCTTCAGCCGCCTGCTCTTCCACTGAATCCTGACCGGCATGCAGCAGCCACTGGTCGCGCTTGGCCAGCATGTCAGCCAGCTGATTGGCAAGGCGCGTAGCATCGTTATCGAAATATTGCAGGGCTATCCGCACCGGCCCGGCCTGCGCTTCCGCGCCAGACTCACTCTCCAACGCTGCCACTGCGCGCATGGCGGCCTCCAGGTAAAGCTGGCTGGCATCCTCGATCACGCCGGGCTGGGCGCCAAAGCGACTCATCAGCGGCATCTGCCTGGCCAGCAGGCTACTGAAAGAGTCTATGGTGTTGATGCGTAAACGGCCGGGCTGGGTGAGTAATTGCCAGCCCTGTGTAGCCGAGCGTTTGAGCGCAGCCACGGCCAGCTTGCGTGTGGTCTCCTTATGCGGCTTGTCGACAGGCACTGCCTCGGCTGCATCCTGCAAACTATTGAGGATACGGCTGCGCATCTCGGCGGCGGCCTTGTTGGTAAAGGTGATGGCCACGATCTCTTCCGGCTCGTCCACGATATTGAGCAAGGCCAGGTAGCGCTGGGTGAGCAACTCGGTTTTGCCTGCCCCGGCCGGCGCCTCTACGATAAATGAATCCGGGTCGATGGCGCGCTCACGATTGGCGGCATCCAGTTGCAGCAATTCATCATGGATCATGATGCGATGTCTTTCATGACCTGGCTGGCCTCAATCTGCAAACTCCGCTCCGGCAAGCGCAGCAGCGGTAATACATCGCAGTTGAGCAGCTCTTTTTCATCGCGGAACACCACTGCGGCCTCACCGGCGACCAGCTCATCGGCAATGGCCTTTATGCTGGATTGCCAATGACTGACCAAGGCTGCCCAATCTGCGAACTGCTCTGGTGGAAAAAGCTTGCCGGCCTCACTCAATGCCTTGATACCGGGCAGGATTTCAGCTTCAGCGGCGATGCCGACAAAGCGCTGCTCATCCGCGCGTACCTGGGCAAAGCACACCGCGGCCACCTCTTCCCCAGACAGCGCCAGTGAGGCATAGATAGGCAGCTGCGGCTCGGTGATGCGTTGCTCAGCCCAACTGGCATGGCTGACCGTGCTACCGGTCTTGTAATCGATGACTACCAGCTTACCATTCGGCAGCCTGTCGACACGGTCCAGCGTCAGCTTGACGTTCATGCCGGCAATATCCAGGGTCACGCTTTGCTCACACTGCTCCACCGTAAAAGGCGGGCGCGTTTTTTCATGTGCCAGCCACACTGCCAGCAGCAATTGCAGGCGCTGTTTTTCCAGCGCCAGGAAATTGGGCGGCAAGGGTTCTTCCAGCGAGTGGCTGAACCTAGTCACGCCCTCATCTACCGCAAGGGCAACGGCCGCCTTAAGCGCGGTATCATCCATCTGCTGCAAGAATGCCGAATCACGCCCCTGCCAGAAGCTCTGCAACACCGCATGCACCAGGTTGCCCCTGTCCATCGCATCCAGCCCCTCACTCGGCTCATCCAGCTTGCGTGCACCGAGACGGTAACGGTAGTAGGCCCAGGCCGGGCAAATGGCTTGGGCGCGTATCAACCCGGCGCCGCCACTCACCTTTTCCCCGGTAGTCACTGGTGGAGCGACATGATCTTCCCGCCATTGCAAAGCATCGCTAGCCGCGCTATCCACGGCGAATGTCTCAGCCAGGGTTGCCGCCAGTTTGCTTGCGGCATTTGAGGACATTGTTATATCTGCGATCACTGGGCTCACACGCAACTCACTCTCGCCGCTTTTGTGTGCCCATGAAAACACCAGCTCGCGAGCACTCAGTAACAGCCGCTGGTGAATATCGCGTGCAAATTCTGCCTGCACCGGGCCATCCGCATTGGGGGCACGCGCGGCGCGCTGCAGATTGGCCGGCAATAATGGGTTAGGTCGGGCTGCCGGTGGCCACACATGGTCGTTCATGCCCATCACCCACATGGCATCCAGCGGTGCAGCCACGGTTTCCAGCATGCCCATCACCAGTAGCTGCGGGTCATCGCCAGACTCCGGCTGGAATACCTGGTCGGCACACATCCGGTTGAGGCGCTGTATGGCTTGCGGCAGACTCATGGCGCCCGACAAGGCATCGAAATCTGCCAGTGTGGCAAGTACCTTGTTAAAGGCCCTGCGCGCCTGGTACTCGGCACTGGACACGCTGCGTTCGCCCGGCCAGTTCATGGTTTGCAGCAGCTGCGCCATGGCTTGCGCCCATTGTGATGGCAGCTGCCGTGAAGGTAGCTGGAGAAGCGCATCCAGCAAGGCTTGCAGGTCAGTGCGCAAGCGCGGCAATACCAGCCCCCGCTCCTGCTGTTTACTGATGAAGCGCAATAGCCTTTCCAGCGTGACAGTCAGCGGCATGTGCGCACGCATTCTGGCATCGAGTTGGGCACGGGCATCCGCCTCGCTGATACTGGCCGACCAGTATGGGCCGAGCAACACACGCGAAAAATCCTGCTGGCTGATATTGCTGCGATTACTGGTCAGCCGCAGCAGATCAAGCGCTGCAGCCACCAGTGGCTGGCGCGACAATGCCGCCCCCAACGACAGGTCGTAACTGCGCACGGCTTCGGCGTAAGCGGGTGACAAGGTATGTGGGTGCAGGGTGTCATCCAGCAATGCGGTGAGCCGGCCGCGCAGGTTGGCAAGCTCGGGTACCACGATAGCAAGCCGCGACTGGGGATTAGTGCGTAGCTTTTCGGCCACCCAGGCTACTGCAGCCCGGCACTCAGCCTCTGCGTCGGTCAGCCCGACCTGGCTAGCAATAACGGTTTTTCCCAGCAAGTGCGGCCATGGTTCAACGGCAACACCACGCGCTTTGATCGCATCGAACAAGCGCTGCTCCTGCGGACTGATACGGTCATAGCCCGCAATGCAGATGCGGGTAGGCAGCTCACCCGCCCCTTGCACTATTTGTGTAATCTGCCAGTCCATATACCGCGTGCATTCGAGCCAGCCAGCACTGCGGCATTGCTTGCGGAACTCAGTGCGCCAGTGCAGAAACTGCTCGACCTCCTCCGCATGGTGATAAGCACCAATCTGCTGTGGAACGGCAATGTTCCATTCCTGCATTAGTCTGTTGGCTTCCAGTGCCGCCTTGGCCAACCCGGTACGATCAAACAGCGCAGCCGTATCGCCTGTCAGAGTACGTTCGATCACACGCTCCCACAGCACCAGCTCCTGTGAGATGTTGAGTACCATGCACGGCGCCTGTTCCAGATTCACCTGCCCCTGCAGCAAAGCCTGCTCAGTGACACTGCCCAACCATTGCGCCAGCGTCAGCGTTGGCAAGGGCTGCCATTGCGGCATGCCTTGCGCTCTCTGGCTACGCGCGTGCGCCAGCCTGAGGCTGCGCGCCAGCCGGGCGGTGGAGCATAGGATCAACGGTGCTTGTAACTCTGGCATTTATATCAAAAAGTCATCTAACCTTGTGTGGAAACAACAGCGATGGTTATTGGGCAGCTTTCAATTTGCTCGCATGCAGCTTGTCATAAGCAATAAGTAACTGCTGATGCATCTTGCTACCGGCAAAGTTTTTGCCCAGCGTATTCAGGCCAAAAAAGCGCTCCGGCATATTCTCTTCCGGATTCAATAATGCCAGTGCTTTAGCCACCGCATCCGTACCATACAAATGACGCAAGGATGCCAGGTAGGACGTAGGCTCACCTTCCAGATTCAGCATGGTTTCGATGCACCGGTAAACGCGCATGCGCGGCTCGCTGAGCTGGTTGTAATGCTTGATCCAGTCGCAACCTTCGAAGATGGCATCTTCGTCGCTGACCGCCAACGCCAGCAGGGTTTTCAGTTCGCCTACGCGCAGGTCTTTCCAGACGGAATCTGCATCCGGCGTGAGGCCGATGATGGTCACGATAGGCTTGTGGTCATCCAGCCCCAGCTCATTCAACAGCTCAAGCAGTTCGCCGCACTCTTCTGCCTTGAGTTCGGGTAAACGTAATATGGCAGGGCGGAGCAAGTTGCCGACACTGTTGTTCTCCCACTCCAGGTCATCAATCGGGTAAATCTCGGACATGCTGGGCACCAGGATGCGGCAGGCGTATACATCGAGATGGCTGAAGTCGGCGATATAGATATCGCGCTTTTCCGAATGAATCTTGTCTAGGCACCACTGGCACTCCTCGGCACTGGTGCCGCCGAAATCCCAATCCACAAACTCAAAATCAGGTTGGTCATTGAGGAAGTTCCAGCTGATGACACCGCTAGAATCCACAAAGTGGATTTCGATATTGGTGGAGCTGGCAATTTCTTCCAGGTCGAAACCGGGTTCCGGGAAACCACCCAGCGATTCCAGCGCCCTGCCCTGTAGCAACTCGGTCAGCGAGCGCTCCAGCGCCACTTCAAAACGCGGGTGGGCGCCGAAACTGGCAAAGCAACCTTGGTCATTGGGGTTAAGCAAAGTCACATTCATCACCGGGTACTCTCCACCCAATGAAGCGTCTTTCACCAGGATGCCGAAGCCGGCATCGCGCAGGCCTTGAATACCGGCGGCAATACGCGGGTAACGTGCAATCACCTCTTCCGGCACATCCGGCAGGCAGATGCCTTCGGCGATGATACGAGCTTTGACATCGCGCTCGAAAATCTCCGACAGCGCCTGGGTGCGCGCTTCGGTAGCCGTATTACCCGCCGACATGCCGTTGCTGACATAAAGGTTGCCGATGACATTCACCGGGAACCACACCTTGGCGCCATCACGTTGGCGGGTGTATGGAATAGCGCAGATGCCGCGTTCGGCATTGCCGGAATTCAGGTCGATCAGGGTATTGGAATTGATGCTGCTTTCGGGATTGTAGAAAGCATGCAGCTCTGGTGTTAGCAGCTCTGTCGGCCAGCTGCCATCAGCATTGGGCTGAAACCATTGCTCCTGCGGGTAATGCACATAGTCGCGGTTGGCGATGTCTTCACCCAGGTAAAAATGCGTCCAGAAATAGTTGGTGCTCAGACGCTCAAAATATTCCCCCAGCGCACTGGCGCGGGAAGCCAGCTCACTACCACCCTTGCCGTTGGAGAACATAATGGGGCAATCACGGTCGCGAATATGCACGGACCAGATTCCCTCAATTTCATTGAGCCATGAACGCTCTTCGATATGAAAGCCCAACTTTGTCAGCTTGGCCTGCATGGAATTGATGGAGAATTCGAGAGAGGCATCTTTGCCCGGGATAAAGCTTTCTGTAGTGGTCGTCATCTAGGCTTTCTGCTGTGCACTGGCATCGGATTTGTAATATGGCATTCTAGCATTCTCCACCGCGAATCCCATCCCAAAGGCCAAACCAGACTAACCATGTGCTAAAGCCCTGACCCGGGATGTGGAATGTCGCCAGGAATAAGCACTGGCCTCATTTACAGCTTGTGCGATGGATGAGGTTTATGTCATTCTTGCAGGATAAAAAAGCAAAATATTTTGCGCCAGGCCAGCGGCCCTGCGCTATGCTCGACATGGGCAGCACTATCTGGATAAAGGAGTATCCTTTTGCATCGAAATAAACACTCCAAAAAAGTGATGGCAAGTTGAAACGGTACTTACAGAAAATGCTGCCCAGCCAAAAAATGCGACTCGGCATTGATTTCATGGCGTTGCGCATCGTGCTCGCTTATTTGCTGTTTGGCCTGCTCTGGATTGTTTTCAGCGACTCATTCCTAGGCTTTTTCACATTTACCCCGGAGCAACTTACCCGCTACAGCATGTATAAGGGTGGCGCCTTTATTTTAGCTACCGCACTGTTACTTTACCTGCTGATAAGCAAAACCATGCGCCGCCAAATGCATGCTGAGCGCTCGCTTAAACTCAGTGAGGAGCGCTGGAAATTTGCCCTTGAAGGCGCGGGCGACGGTGTCTGGGATTGGAACATGCAAACCAACGAGGTATTTCGCTCTGCGCGCTGGAAAGAAATTTATGGCTATACCAAGGATGAAATCGGCACAACTGCGGAAGATGGCAGGAAGTTGATGCACCCGGATGACCTGCCGCACGCCATAGATGACATCTATGCCTATCTGGAAGGCAAAACCAGCCTGTTTGTTTCCGAATTCCGCCTGTTATGTAAGGACGGTAGCTGGAAGTGGACGCTTAGCCGTGGCATGGTGGTAAGCCGCAGCGCAGATGGCAAACCACTGCGCATGATAGGCACCCATACCGACATTACTGCGCGCAAGGAAGCCGAAGCGCAGATCATGCGCCTGGCGCATTTCGATGGCATCACCGGCCTGCCTAACCGCGTATTGTTTATCGACCGTTTCAAGCAGGAGCTGAAAAAAGCCCATCGCAGCAACCAATCTCTTACTTTGATGTACCTGGATCTTGACCGTTTTAAGGAAGTCAACGATACCCTGGGCCATGACATGGGCGATTTGCTGCTGAAAGAGACGGCACAGCGCCTGGTCGGCTGCGTAAGGGAAGTTGATACCGTAGCGCGCCTGGGGGGTGACGAGTTTACCTTGCTCCTGAACGGACTGGATAATCAGGCTGTCACCGACCGCATCGCGCAGAAAGTACTGGACAGGCTGGCCCAGCCATTCCATATCGGTAGCGAGCTGGTATACCTGAGCACCAGCATAGGCATCAGCATTTACCCCGATGACGGCAGCGATGTAGAGGGGCTGCTAAAAAATGCCGACCAAGCCATGTATGTGGCCAAGCAGAATGGCCGCAACCGTTATCACTATTTCACCCCTGTCATGCAGGAAGCCGCCCTCGGCCGCATGCGTCTGATCAGCGATTTGCGTATTGCCCGCGCCACTAATCAATTCCGCGTGTTTTACCAGCCCATCGTGGAGCTCGCCAGCGGCGACATCTACAAGGCTGAGGCCCTGATACGCTGGCAACACCCGACTCACGGTCTGGTCAGTCCAGCCGAATTTATTCCCGTGGCAGAAGATACCGGACTCATCATCGAGATAGGGGACTGGGTGTTTACTAACGCAATCAACCAGGTTGCCCAATGGAAGCTGCACCACCCCAACTTCCAGATCAGCATCAACAAATCCCCGTTGCAATTCAGAAGCAGCAATGTCAGCTGCACCTACTGGATAGATCGCATGAAAGCGCTGGGACTCTCCGGCAAAAGCATCGCTGTGGAAATTACCGAAGGCCTGCTACTGGATGCCAGTGACATCGTTACCGGCCAACTCGATGCGTTCCGCAATGCCGGTATCCAGATCGCCATTGATGATTTCGGTACCGGCTACTCGTCACTGGCCTACTTGCGAAAATTCGAGATTGATTACCTGAAGATAGACCAGTCGTTCACTGCCAATATCCATGAGGGTTCCAGCGACATGATACTGTGCGAGGCCATCATCGCGATGGCGCATAAGCTGGGTATGAAAGTCATTGCTGAAGGCATAGAGACTCAAGAGCAACTGGCTTTACTGACCAGTGCCGGTTGCGATTACGGCCAGGGCTACTGGTTCTCCAGGCCGGTACCCGCAGACGAATTTGAAAAGCTACTAGTCAAAAACTGACTGCGCTGTGTACTCCACCATCAATTAGCCTCTATCACTCTTGCCGCCAGCAGGTAAAATAGCCGATTGAAAAACAGGTAACACAGAACATGGCAACGACCAAACCCATGGCAATCAACGATGAGAAGAACTACATCACACCCGAAGGTTATGCCACGCTCAAGGCAGAGTTCGAGCAGTTATACAAGATTGAGCGCCCCAGCGTCGTGCGCGATGTGTCGTGGGCAGCCAGCAATGGCGACCGCAGCGAGAACGGCGATTACATTTACGGCAAAAAACGCCTGCGCCAGATCGATTCCCGTTGCCGCCACCTGATGCGGCGAATGGACCTTGCCGTGATTGTAGACCCGGCCTCGCAGCAAGAACTGGAGCGCGTGTTTTTTGGTGCCTGGGTCACCCTGTATTCCATGCAGAGCGATAGCGAACTCAAGTACCGCATCGTCGGCAAGGACGAAATTGAGCCCACCAAAGGCTATATCAGCTGGATTTCCCCCCTGGCAAAAGCCATGCTGGGCAAGCAGATAGGCGACATCATTGCGGTGGCGACCCCTGGCGGCGAAGAGCGTTATGAGATTTCGGAAGTCAGTTATCACGCACCTGAAGCTGACAACCACGAGGGCACTGCTTGAAGCAGAAGTGGGACATATTCTGCAAAATTGTCGACAACTTCGGCGATATCGGTGTTTGCTGGCGGCTCTCAAAACAGCTATCCACCGAGTACGGACTGCAAGTACGTTTATGGATAGACGACCTCGCAGTGGCAAAAAAACTTATCCCCGGCCTGGATATCACTACTGCCAGCCAGCTTATTCAAGATATTGAGATTTGCTACTGGACTGACGACTTCAAGGCCGCCACTGTCGCCGATGTCGTCATCGAAGCCTTTGGCTGCGAGCCGCCAGCAAGCTACCTCGCAGCCATGTCAGTAAAAAACCCACTGTGGATCAACCTGGAGTATCTTTCTGCCGAACCGTGGGTTGATGGCTTTCATGCCAAAAGCTCAGCGCACCCGGCAAGCGGGCTTACCCGCGACTTTTTCTTTCCCGGCTTTACCGAACAGACAGGAGGCCTCATCAGGGAGCAAGGGCTGCTCGCCGCGCGCAATGACTTCCAGAACGCATCCACTGCACAGCAGATATTCTGGCAAAGCCTGCATGTTACCGATGACAACACACTCAAAGTTTCCCTGTTCGCATACCCGCATGCGCCTGTTGCCTCATTACTGGACTGCCTGAAGGCATCGTCTCGACCCGTGGTGTGCCTGGTGCCTGAGAGTAGCATTAGCACCGCCATTGCTGCCTACTTCGGTAAACAGGAGATCCAGCCCGGAGCAAGCGTTTCTGCGGGCAACTTGCGCTTGCAGCTCATTCCTTTCCTGACGCAACAGGACTATGACAAGCTGCTATGGGCGTGCGACATCAATTTTGTACGTGGAGAGGATAGCTGGATACGCGCAGTCTGGGCGGGAAAGCCCTTTATCTGGCAGCCATACTTGCAGCAGGAAGATACCCACATCACTAAACTAACTGCCTTTCTTGATCGCTACTATTCAACCTTGGGCGCAGATGCAAAAGCAACCGCCTATACCTGCCATCTGAATTGGTGCAGCCAGCAGCTTACCCAGCAACACTGGGAGAGTCTCCTGAATCATTTACCGGCATTGCAAACCTACCATATTGAGCAATCAGGGCAACTCGCCTCGCAACCCGACCTTGCGGCTAAGCTGGTGATTTTTTGCCAAAATCGGTTATAATCACGCGCCTTATCCAACTAACTTTTATTAAGACAATCATCTTTACCAAGAGAATGTCGCAGGACTCAATATGAAAACAGCTCAGGAACTCCGCGTCGGTAACGTAATCATGATCGGCAACGATCCACTGGTAGTGCAAAAGGCCGAATACAATAAGTCAGGCCGTAGCTCAGCCGTCGTGAAAATGAAATTCAAGAACCTGCTCACGGAAGCACCGAGCGAAAACATCTACAAAGCAGATGACAAATTCGAAGTAGTGACACTGGAAAAGAAAGATGTCACCTTCTCCTACTTCGCAGACCCGATGTACGTGTTCATGGATACTGAATACAACCAGTATGAAGTTGAAGCGGAAAATATGACAGACGCCCTCAACTTCCTGGAAGACGGCATGGAATGTGAAGTGGTGTTCTACAACGAAAAAGCAATTTCCGTTGATTTACCAAACTCCGTAGTGCGTGAAATCACCTACACCGAGCCAGCAGTCAAGGGTGACACTTCCGGCAAGGTAATGAAGCCAGCCAGGATCTCAACCGGCTTTGAACTACCCGTACCATTATTCTGCGCAACCGGCGATAAGATCGAAATCGACACCCGCACCCTGGAATACAAAAACCGCGTGAAGTAATGCAATAAGAAAATACCTAAGCTTGGTAAATTAAAAAGGGAGCAGCTGCTCCCTTTTTTGTTGCGCGTTGTTAGCGAAAATCCCTGTCCTGTTTTGCGGCCATGTGCACCTATCTAGTGCAAACCCATGGTTACTATAGTCCCCAGCAACATCAACCACGCCTCAATTTAATGCACCGCCCCACTTTCAGCACTCATTTGGCAACATTACCCTAGGCCAAAACTTAGCAAATACATAAGATTAGCCTGATGGCACAAGCTTTGCTTACTGGTCCTTGATTCTGTTATTACACTTGATTCAGTTATTACATTTGGGAAACCCATTCTTATCACTATGTTAAAAAAGCTTGAAGATTTATCCCCGGAGATTCAACGCCAAAGACGCGCAATTCACCTCGGATTAACCAGTATTTTAAGTCAGGATGAAGCTAACGCTGCGCTCGAGAGCTGGTCTATTTACTTCAGTGAGACCGGCTCTGTATTTTCCGGGCTCAATGCGTTTGCCAGGGATATATGCGATAGCTTCGGTAAAACCGGGCAGCATCGCGAGTTAGTCAAAGCGCTTAACCGTGCCTTGCTCAATAAGGAAAACACGCCGCCCAAAGCGGCAGCTAAAGCTGCAACACCCGGTAGGGCCGCTGAAGAACAAGAGCGCCCTGCGGCAGAGCCGGTATCAGCAGATCAAGCGATATCGACCCCGGACTTTCTGACATTCCAGTATTTCCTGCTCAACCTGCTACGGCTGGTTGAAGGAAACCGCGATGACCTGAGGTTTAGCGCACGTAGATTTTTAGAGGAAGTGATAGAGCACATGCCCTGGTCTGAGGCACAGCAACAGCAACTGCTTTCGTTGCTATTACAAGGCACGACAGTACAAACCAGAACTTACCGACCCGATCAGCTGAAAGCATTTCTCAAACACTTCCGTTCATGGATGAATGACGAACTAGGGGCTGCTGTTGCCGAAAACCTATTTAACCAGGCACTCAAGGAAACGGAGGGAACTGCATTTGGTACGCAATATTCGCCACAAAACTTTATCTAGAGTGGGCCGGCAACAAAGCGTTGAAACCCATGGCACACCAATTGCTTTTCCGGATCAGTGTGTTGTAAATACAAACCTCGTTATTTTGATAATGCCCAGTCACTAAAAACAATAGTACTGAAATCCTAGTAACTGATATTTAAGTAATACCAACTTAAGGTGAGGTAGAAAATGTGTTTATTAAAAACAAGTATATGGGCACGGATATTAATCCTTGGCTGCCTGATCATGGCTACCCCGGCGCTAGCAGACAATGCAACGCAAGCTAATGAAACCGGCAACGCTGTACAGGCTGATCAAACAGGCGTAGCACCGGGAGCAGACAGTACAGAAAGCGCGACGATGGACTCGCCGCCATCGCCAGCAGTAATTGACGAAGCAGCGGCTGAACCTGCCGTTGCAACGCCAGCGCCTACCGCGCCTTATCTGGCCAAATTTGACCAGATAAGCTCAGGGGATACTGCCTGGATGATGACGTCCACCGCACTGGTATTGCTGATGACCATCCCCGGCCTGGTGCTGTTCTATGCCGGCATGGTGCGCAAAAAGAATGTGCTATCCACCGCCCTGCAGAGCTTTGCGATTTGCTGCCTGATCAGCGTGATTTGGGTGGTCATCGGTTACAGCATTGCGTTTACCCCCAGTGACAGCCCCTTCATCGGCAGCCTTGACCGGATGTTTCTATCCGGGCTCAGTTACATCAAGGACACCAGCCAGCTTAGCGTCAGCCATATTGCGCCTAGCATTCCCGAGTCGGTGTTCATTATGTTCCAGATGACTTTCGCCATTATCACTCCGGCCCTCATCGTAGGCGCATTTGCAGAACGCATGCGCTTTACCGCCATGCTGGTATTTATGAGCCTGTGGTCCATTTTCGTCTACGCGCCCGTCGCGCACTGGGTATGGGAGCCATCCGGATTTTTCGCTTCACAGGGCGTACTCGACTTTGCCGGGGGTACCGTAGTGCACATTAATGCCGGGGCGGCTGGCCTGGTTTGCGCCTATATGCTGGGACCAAGAAGTGGCTATGGAAAGGTGCCTTTTGTTCCCTACAACCTGGTGTATACCCTGGTAGGCGCGTCGCTGCTGTGGGTAGGCTGGTTCGGCTTCAATGCCGGCTCTGCCGTGGCCGCTGATGGGCGTGCCGGCATGGCGATGCTGGTCACACAAATTGCGACTGCAGTGGCAGCGATGACCTGGATATCCATAGAGTGGTTTATCAAGTCACGCATCACCATGCTGGGATGCGCTTCTGGAGCGGTTGCCGGACTAGTTGCCATTACCCCAGCCTCCGGTTTTGTCGGGGTACCCGGCGCATTGGCTATCGGCCTGGCTGCAGGGGTATGTTGCTACTGGGGCGCTACCGGGCTCAAACGATTACTTGGCGCGGATGATGCGCTGGACGTGTTCGGCATACACGGCGTAGGCGGACTGGTAGGCGCTATCCTGACCGGTGTTTTTGTAGACAAAGCCATCAGCGGAGCTGAAGGCAGCGTCATCATGCAAACCGTTGCCGCATTTGGAACATTGCTCTATAGCGGCATCGTCACCCTCATCCTGTTATTCATCGTCGACTTTGCAATAGGCTTGCGTGTGGATGCTGAAGAGGAACATGACGGCCTGGATCTGACACAACATGCAGAAAGGGTGCTCTGATGAGCGAAACTGAAAAAACCTCGGTAGCGGCATTAATCAGCGTGATATTGCGCCGCAAGCTAAATCGGGTGATTGACGTTAAATGGCTGGTAAAAAATCAGGATTACGCTCGCGAGATTATCAACATCTCCCGCGAGCTCGATCTGCCGGACTTATCCGACTATGCCAATCACCTGGAAAGCCTCATGTTTGGCAGTATCCAGTCAGCGCCTGCCGCCAAACCCAAACCTGTCAGTGTAGAAACACCGGTATCCACAACAGACTTAGCAGATGGCAATGATGACGAAGATGATGGTGGCGAGATCGATATCAGCAAATACGTCGGTCATTTACGCTAAATTCCCCCGCAACTAACTGGCAGACTCCAGAATATGGAATCTGCCAGTTAGTTCGCCACTGCATGCCCCCCTGCCAAGCCTGGTAAGGCAGCGTGATTTATCCTGCAATTATTGCCAGATGAGCTCATAGCTACCAATTTTTGCATGAAACTCCATCTATCCACGCATCCAAAATATTTCGCAATATTATATTTTTACACTTAAAAATCATTAGGTTAAGTTAATCACAGAAACACATCACTCGACTGGCACAGTGGTTGCAAACAGTACTCCCTGACAAAGCTACAGATATCTTGATGTAGCGGCATGTAACAACTGGGGAGTATGGTTTGAAGTTTTTTGTATCCGGTAAAAATCAGCACCGCAAGGTTTCATTTACGTTAGTCATCGGGCTTACCGCTCTGGTGCTTTGGCTAGGCTTGCGCTTTGTACTCATGCTGGATATCGGCGTTTCAAAAATGCACCTCACACAGACATTGGCTGCTTTTAGCTGGGGCGCCTGGTTCGATGCCAGCACGCTGGCATACCTGATCAGTCCGTGGCTAATCATTTCCGCAATCACGCCTCAGCCATGGCGCAGTCGCCGCTGGATGCATATTTCGCGCTGGGCTTTGACATGGCTAGTGACCGCCGCCTTGCTTTTTGGCATCGTGGCGGAATATATTTTCTGGCAGGAGTTCACCACACGTTTCAACTTCATCGCGGTCGATTACTTGATCTACACCAATGAAGTTATCGGCAATATCCGCGAATCCTACCCGGTGCCATTAATGCTCGCCATCATCGCGCTAGCCGCCAGCCTGGTAGTTTGGGGCTTGTCCCGCATAGTGAGTTTCGATGACCATCCGCGCAGCCTCAGGCATCGTGCCGCATTAGTTTCTGTGGCGTTACTGCTACCGGGCGTCAGCCTGATGGCGGCCAATGTCGACCAGATGCAACAAACCACCAATGCCTACGCTAATGAACTGGCCGGCAACGGGCTATTCAGCCTGGCTGCCGCCATGCGCCGCAATGAGCTGGACTACGACAAGTTTTACCGGACCATGCCGCAGGAACAGGCGGATGCAACGCTCAGGGCGCTCAACATTGAGCGGCTCCCACTATCCCAGGCGATAACAAAACAGGTGGTAACAAAACAGGAAGTCGCAAACCTGCCTGCATCAGAGGCAATGGGTGGGTTCAGCAGACGCCCAAAGAATATCATCCTGATTACCGTAGAAAGCCTCTCTGCAGAATACCTTGGTAGCTACGGCGGACAGGAAAACCTGACGCCTTACCTGGATAAAATTGCAGCGCAAGGCCTCAAGTTCGAGCACGTGTTTGCAACCGGCACGCGCACCGTACGCGGACTGGATGCGCTAAGCCTGGGGATACCGCCTATTCCGGGGCAAGCCATTATCCACCGGCCAGATAATGAACATCTTGCCACCATAGGTGAGTTTCTTGAGGCGCAGAACTTCAAAACGTTCTTCATTTATGGCGGCTATGGCTATTTTGACAACATGAATGCCTACTTCAAGGCCAATGATTACAATGTCGTTGACCGTACCGATTTTGACAGCAAAGAGATAGCGGCAGAAAACGTGTGGGGAGTGGCAGACGAAAGCCTATTCAACCATACTTTGAAAACGCTTGATCAGGTGCATGGGCAGCCGTTCTTTGCCCAAGTCATGACGACCAGCAATCACCGCCCTTTTACCTTTCCCGCAGGCCGTATTGATTTGCCCCAAGGCCATCGCCCGGGCGCGGTTAAATACACGGATTACGCCATAGGTAAATTCATAGAGGATGCCAAAACCAAACCCTGGTTTAAGGACACCCTGTTTGTGATTGTGGCTGACCACTGCGCCTCCGTAGCAGGAAAAACGCGGCTGCCGGTAGCCAAATACCATATCCCGCTCATTTTCTACGCACCGGATATGCTTAAGCCCGGCAGTTACCAGCGCATGGCAAGCCAGATTGATATTCCTCCCACCCTGCTCGACCTGCTGGGAGCCGAAGGGGATAAACACTTTTTTGGCGAATCACTCTTCAAATTTGAAAAGCAGCCAGCCAGAGCATTCATCAGTAACTACCAGGAACTGGGTTACTACAAAGACGACCAGCTTATTGTGCTATCCCCAAAACGCAAAGCTGAGGCATTTAAGGTAGACCCTGTCACGCTGGAGTCTGAGCCTACCGCTATCAACCCGGCGTTATTGAAGGAGGCCATCGCCTACTACCAGACGGCAGCTCGCTCATTCAAGGTTGGGGCACTGAAAGAACATGCAGACAGCAATATGGACTGGAACAAAAAATACGCAAGCCTCTACCTGCAAAAGAACACCAAGCTGTGATTACAATCAGTTGAGGTCTGAATCATATAATCTCTATCATTTGCCGCGTAAAAATGCTCAAATATTGAGATGAACCAACAACCAGCCGTACTCACCACGCAGCAAACCGCTAAGGCAGACCGCCTTGCCATGGCGGTAGGCATCTCCGCCAACGAACTCATGGCAAACGCCGGTCTGGCAGTAGCGCGAGAGATCAAGCAACGCTGGTCACCGCGGCGGGTCACGATACTATGTGGTCCTGGCAATAACGGCGGCGATGGCTTTGTGGTCGCCAACCTGCTGGCAGCGGAGGGCTGGCCTGTGCATCTGGCACTGCTGGGTGAGCGCGAAAACCTGCAGGGTGAGGCCCGCTACCATGCAGACCAGTGGCAAGCAGTTATCGGCCAGATATCACCGGTTGCACTTGAAAATGCTGAACTGGTAGTCGATGCGCTGTTTGGTGCCGGCCTGACACGTGCACTGGAAGGCGATGCTGCGGCTATTCTGGCTACCGCCTCTGAAATGCGTATCCCCATCGTAGCCATTGATGTACCCAGTGGCCTGATGGGCAATACCGGCGAGGCTCTTGGCGCTGTTCCATGCGCACTTACCGTCACCTTTTTCTGCAAAAAACCGGCCCATCTTCTACAGCCTGGCCGCCAGTTATGCGGCGAAGTCGTGGTAGCGGATATCGGCATCAAGCCTGGCGTGCTGATGCAAATCATCCCCACTACTTTTGAGAACTGCCCAACCCTGTGGCAGGCAAGTTTCCCCCGGCTAGATGCAAGCAGCCACAAATACACGCGCGGCCATGCCTTAATCTATGGCGGCTACCCAATGACAGGCGCAGCCCGCATGGCAGCTCGCGGAGCAGCCAGGGTAGGTGCAGGGCTTACCACCATCGCCGTACCGGAAGTGGCTTTCCCCATTTATGCCGCAGCATTGACCAGTATCATGGTGCAGCCCATCGCCAGGCCTGATGATTTTGAACGCCTGCTAAGTGATAAGCGCATCACCGCCTATCTCATAGGCCCCGGCATAGGCAGTGATGAAAAAGCAAAAGACCGCATCCTCGAAAGAACATTGGCCATGCTGGGCACTGGCCAGGCCATGGTCATTGATGCCGATGCCATTACTGCCTTCCGAAACAACCTCACTCGGCTCAAGCGCGCCATCAAAGGCTCTTGCGTCATCACCCCTCACGAAGGGGAGTTCAGCAGGTTGTTTAGCACGATAGACGCGAACAAGGACAAACTCACTCGCGCGCGCCTGGCAGCGCAGGAAAGCGGTGCAATTATCGTATTAAAAGGTAGCGACACTGTGATCGCCTCACCGGATGGCCGAGCCATCATCAATAGCAACAGCCCGCCGACGCTTGCCACGGCAGGCTCTGGCGATGTATTGAGCGGCATCATTCTCGGCCTGCTGACTCAAGGCATGGAGCCCTTTTATGCCGCCGCCGCCGCAGTATGGCTACATGGGGAGGCTGCCAATGAGTTTGGTGCAGGGCTGATCGCAGAAGATCTGCCGGAATTGCTGCCTAAGGTCCTCACCAAGCTATATGCCTCGGTTGCGGCAGATAAGTTGGTAACCCACTAAGACTAGCCTTTTGATTGATTCGGGGTTTTTACATGCGATATTTAGCAACCGTTTGTTTGGCCTTGATTTGCCTCCAGGCCTGTACCAGCCGGCAAATGTATAACTCGGCTCAGGGCGCACGCCAGAATGAGTGCAGAAAAATCATGGATAACGCAGCAAGAGACCGCTGCTTTGAAAATGCTGACAAACAATACGATCAGTACTCAAAAGAGGTACAAGAGATCAATAAATGATTTGTCTATTTTTAGTCCTCAAACAGAAGCGCTATATTGCCGCTGTTGTTGAACAGCGGTTATGTTGCCAATGCTAGAATAAGCACTAATTAAACAACCATATAAACGAGAGAGAACCCGATGAAAAAAACATTAGCTGTATTGATAGCCCTTTGCTTTATGAGCGGCTGTGTAGTGGTATCTGACGGCCACTGCCCTCCCGGCCAAGCCAAAAAAGGCCGCTGTATCTAACAGATGAATTAAGTCGAAACTAGCTTTCCATTAAACAAAAAAGCCTTGGAATTATCCAAGGCTTTTTTGTAATTACCAGGCAGTATGCATTAAGACAATCTGCGCTTAGCAATAAATCCTAGTAAGCCCAGACCAGCTAAAAGCATGCCGTAAGTTTCAGGCTCTGGAACCGGAGTGTTTACATACCAGGCGCTGCCACCTTGCTCACGCGTCAAACCCTGCACATGAAGCGCGAACTGGTTGCCTTCGAAACTGACTGGATTAGCAAATGTTGCTGTCCAGGACACCGATTCATTGGCAGTCAAGCGAGCTTGCTGCGGGCCGGTCAAATCAAACCTGAACTCCCACTCGCCAAGCGGGCCACCACCATTAGCTGCCGATACCGGGGCTCCGCCCACTACGTTTGAAATAGTAGGAAGCGCATTGGAATCTGGCGCAATATTAACGGCAATAGCACCAATAAAAGCACCTGTAGTAAACAATGCATTTAAATCAAATGCGCTAAGCGTAAAGTCGTAAACATTGCCGCTGCCGGTTACTGAAAGCGTCGCAAAAGTTTCAGGCGGCTGATAGCTTCCGGACAGCAAAGTGCCATAGTCTTCAGTCACCGCCAGTGCTGGAGTAGCTATTATTAATGAAGCTATTACGATACAAAAGTTTAAAAATTTAGACATGATTTTCCCCTTCAAACATAGGTGTTACTAGGCCGTAACACTGAGGTTAATTTATCATTCTGGAAGAGTTTGACAATAGTCCGAACGGACTAATGACAAGATGGATAGTCAGTATTTTTTAATTTAAATACAGTTATTTATAATTTTAGTCAAGCTCAAAACTCCATCATTGAATCCGTTTTCAGCAAACACCTGCCGAGAAAATATGTGCGCTGTAAGCATCCAGCCGCACATATAAACCGTGTGCCCGTACATCATCTTGCTCACGTAAATATTGCTCATCGTTCAGTAAGTCATCGAATGCATAGCGGGATGCTTGCGGCAACTCTTCAGCAATAAAGATACGCCCTTGAGACACCGCAGCGGAGAGATTCACCACCACTAGCCTGTACCCTGTCGATGACAGCCAACGGTAGGCTATCAGGTCGGCATGCGAACCATCTGTATCTGGCAACACATCCAGCAACTGCCACGCTCCTTCATGAAATACTTCATCCCTGGCGATGTGCAAGACTTTCTCATACATGCTCAATAGTGCGACATCAGGTGTTTCTCGAGCGGCGGCATTCAGCGGCATGGGCAGATGTATAGCCTTGCCTTCAAACTGCCCCTGATGGAAAAAACGCAGGCCGGGCAAGGTTGCAATCAAGGCGGCAAACGCTGTCAGGGTGTGGGGGCCGAAAACGGCCGCACTACGCGGCTCATCATGGTTCTCCAGGAAGCGCGCCATATGGCTCTGATAGGCGACATCGGCGGTCAGGTGCGCCCTCACCTCTCGCGCTGGCGAAAGGCATAGACGATCATACAGGCGCTTGTCGTAGGTGTAGCTGAAGCCAATATCCTGCAGCTGATGCTCCATGTCCCAGTAAACTTCAGCCATCCATATAAAATCGTCTGGCAATGCTGCAATCGCATCCTCCCAAAAGTGACTGGTCATAGCTGGCCGGTTCAGTAATAAATGCTGCCAGGTCTTGCCGAAAATATCGTTGAGTACCAGCATGGCCATGTCGCAGCGCAGGCCGTCGCAGTGCGTGGCGATATTGCCCAACACATCGATTAATGCTCGACGGGCTTCTGGGCTATAGAAGTCCAGCTGTGCGGTATCGGCCCATGGCGCAAAGTAAGGGTCGCGCCCACGCGCTACAAAATACGGCGCTGCGTTTTCAGGCTCAATTAAATGGTAAGCACTCGGGTCGCGGTGAAAGTCGTCCTCCGTCCCACGCAGAAAGTACTCAGGATGGCTGAAAATCCAGTGATGGTCAGGCCCGGTGTGGTTGGGCACAAAATCAAGAATCAGCCGCATATTACGCGCATGCAGCTTGGCACGTACCGCATCCAGTTGCTCCCAGCTACCGATACGCACATCCGGCTGATAATCCGAAATAGAGAAAGGCGACCCCACCACATTCTCTATCGTCCACCCCGGCAAGGCATGGTCGAATCCTTTGAAGGCATTGGCATCGGTACGAAAGATGTGCCGCCCGGCATGACTGCGCTGCCAGATACCCATCAGGTACACAATATCGAAGCCCAGCGACTGGATACGATCCCACTCGGCATCGGGCACATCGGCTAATTTTATTTGATACCCAGCCTGGGCTGACAAGGCATCCAGCCAGGCCCAGGTATTGATCTGGTAGAGATGAGGGTGCGGCTTTAACCGCTTAGCAAGCGCGGACGGTTTTGATTGGCTATGCGGCAGTGAGAAATGGTTGACGGTTGACATGGCTCTCTCCCCATTTATTTTTTGATTATTAATAGGCCAGCTTTTCACCCCATCATATGCCTAACTTCGCTTAATGATAAGTGCTTGCTCCAATAGCAAAAAAACATCTCAGATCAGCTTTATGCCAGCCAGGTTGCCAGCACAGGTATCGCGGATAATGCGCACCAGATCCTGCGCATAGCTGCGTGACATGATTTCCTGGGTACCCGTGGCGTAAAGCTCAGACCACAATCCCTTTTTACCGATAGGCTTGGCAATCACATACTGGTGTTCCAGATAGCTTTGAATCCCCCAGCTGGGCAATGCCGCCAAGCCACGACGGCTGGCCACCAGCTGCATGATGGCGATAGTGAGCTCCGCAGTACGCCGTTCAAACACGATATTAGCTGGCTTCAGTACGTGGCGGATGATATCGATGCGCTCTTCCGGTACCGGGTAGGTAATCAACGTTTCATTGCTAAAGTCTGAGGCCTGCAAATAGGCCTTTGATTGCAATGAATGGTCGATTGGTAACACCGCCATGATCTCGAACTTGAATAACGGGGCGTGCTGTAAGCCAGCATCTTTGTCATGCTTGTGGGCTTTATCTGCTACTGGCCTGTCGTCGGGTAATCCACCAATCACAAAGTCGGCTTTGGACTCATGCAATAGCCGCCATGGATCACTATGAAACCCTGCCACCAGATCCAGCTCCACCTCCGGCCAGGCGCGCCGAAAGCTGTTCATTACCGGTGTCAGCCAATCAAAGCAGGTGTGGCACTCCAACACGATACGCAACTCGCCGGATTGATCACTTTTCAGGCGAATTAGATCGCGTTCGGCTTTATCGACCATCTCCAGCAACTCATTAGCCAGATCCAATAATCGTTGCCCGGCCGAGGTAAAGCGTAAGCCATGCGCAGTGCGCTGAAACAGCGTGATGTCGTAATGCGTTTCCAACGCGCGCACCTGGTGAGAGAGCGCAGACTGAGTGAGGAACACACGCTCAGCAGCAAGCCCTAGCTTGCCCGTTTCCGCAATGGCTTTCAGTGACCGTAAATGACGTAGTTCTATCATGAGCAAAATACCAATATGAATTTAATTCAAATTTATCACAAAAACTTTCGCTTTATTAAATTTTTCTATGGGATAAAAATGCACGCCTTGCTTGTTTAACGTTAATTCTGACTAAGGGTTTGATCATGGCAGTTGCACATATTTTGGGTTACCCACGCGTAGGCGCCAAGCGTGGTTTGAAATTCGCGCTGGAGTCTTTCTGGAAAGGCGAGCTGGCGGCTGAGGGCTTGCAAGCGATCGGCCAGGCTTTACGCGCCGAGCATTGGCGCAAGCAGCAGGCCGGGTTGGGCTTTATCACAGCAGGTGATTTTTCCCTTTACGACCATGTGCTGGACCATAGTGTATTGTTTGGCGCCACACCCTCCCGCTTTGGCCTGCAGGGTAAAGCGCTCAGCGAACAAGACTATTTCGCGCTGGCACGCGGCAATGCCGAACAGCCAGCGATGGAAATGACGAAGTGGTTTGATACCAATTACCACTACATCGTGCCTGAACTCAATAGTGATACCCGCTTTTCCATTAATGCGCACGACTACCTGACACAGCTGGATGAAGCGCAGAAGCTATGTGGCCAGGACTCAGCCACCAAAGTAAAGCCGGTATTACTGGGTCCGGTCAGCCTGCTCTATCTGAGTAAAGCTAAAGGGCTGAACCGACTGGATTTACTGGATAAGCTGGCCGAGCAATATGCGCACCTGCTGCAAGAGCTGCATTACCGCAAAATCGAATGGGTGCAGATTGATGAGCCGATTTTTGCGCTTGATCTGGATGAAGATTGGCTGAAGGCATTCCAGCGCGCTTATGCCTGGTTCAGGACGAATCGCCCAAAACTGCTGCTGACGACCTATTTTGCCAATGTGGTACGTTACCAGAGCTGCATCACCAGCCTGCCTGTAGACGGCGTGCACATTGATGCGGTGCGCGCACCCGAGCAGCTTGGCCCCTGGGTCAACGCGCTACCAAGCCACTGGGTTCTGTCAGCCGGCGTGATTGATGGCCGCAATGTATGGCGCAATAATCTTGATATCACGCTGCAAATTCTAGCACCTTGGGCAGCGAGGCTGGGCGGGCGTTTATGGATAGCACCCAGCTGCTCATTGCTGCATACACCGGTGACATTGGCCCATGAGACTTCGTTGGATCCCGAGATTAAATCCTGGCTGGCATTCGCCGATGAAAAGTTGAGTGAGCTAAGCATTCTAGCTAAGGCACTCAACCATGGCGTTGAATCTGTAGCCACTGAACTAGCCGTCTCGCGTGCTGCAATTTTGGCTAGGGCCAGCTCCAGCAGAGTACATTCAGCCGCTGTAAAAACACGCATCGACAACCTAAGCAAGCTCAATGAAAACCGGGCGCACCCATACGCAGAGCGTCAAGCCGAGCAGCACAAGCGCCTCAACTTACCGTTGCTGCCGACCACCACCATAGGTTCTTTCCCGCAGACTGCAGATATTCGCGCCATGCGCGCGGCCTTCAAGCGTGGTGAATTCAATGACACCCAATATACGCAAGCCATGCAGCAACAAATTGCCCACGCCATCCGCGAGCAGGAACTGCTGGGGCTGGACGTACTGGTACACGGCGAGGCAGAACGTAACGACATGGTGGAATATTTTGGCGAGCAGCTGGCAGGCTACGCGTTTACCGAGCATGGCTGGGTGCAAAGCTACGGCTCGCGTTGCGTCAAGCCACCAGTGATATATGGCGATGTGTACAGACCAGATGCAATGACCGTGGAGACCGCGCGCTACGCGCAATCGCTCACCGCCAAGCCGGTGAAAGGCATGCTGACCGGGCCGGTCACCATGCTGCAATGGTCCTTTGTACGCGATGACCAGCCGCGCAAAACCACGGCACTACAGCTGGCGCTGGCAATCCGCGATGAAGTCGACGACCTGCAGCAGGCTGGCATTGCCATCATACAGATCGACGAGCCTGCCTTCCGCGAGGGCCTGCCACTACAGCGCACGCAATGGCAGGCTTATCTTGACTGGGCAGTCTATGCCTTCAAGCTTTCTGCCAGCGTTGCAACGGACGATACGCAGATACATACCCATATGTGTTATTCGGAGTTCAACGACATCCTGCCCGCCATCGCGGCCATGGATGCAGACGTGATCACCATTGAAACCTCGCGATCACACATGGAGCTACTGGATGGATTTGGCGAGTTTAAATATCCCAATGAGATCGGCCCCGGCATCTATGATATCCATTCGCCGCGGGTACCAAGCATCGCAGAAATGGAGAAACTCATGCTGCGTGCGATAGAGGTGATCCCTGTCGAGAGATTATGGATCAACCCCGATTGCGGCCTGAAAACCCGCGGCTGGCCTGAGACTATCCAGGCACTGCAATGCATGGTGGATACTGCCAGGAAATTGCGTAGGCAATTGCAAACTGCGCAAGCTGCATAATTTGAGTTAAAACAGACATATAGATTTTTTAATATAAATAATATCTATATGTTGTGTTTTTGGTGAAGACAAAACGCAATTCTTACGTTATATTAAATGCACTACGGTTCTGAATTTCTTCTTCTTGAAGTTCGGATAATAGGGAATCCGGTGACAGGCGAAGTAATGAAATCGCTTGAATTCCGGGGCTGCCCCCGCAACTGTAATCGGTGAGTTTGTTGCCAACCGAAATGGTCACTGAAGCTTGAATATCAAGGTATTCAAGCTTTGGGAAGGCCGGCAACAAACGCATGCTTGTGCCAGTAAATATTAGGCACAAGCAAACACCGAGAGCCAGGAGACCTGCCGTTAGCAATCTTTGCTGTTGAATCGAGATATTGAGTCAACACGGGATTATTTTTCGTAACGTTTGAGGCGGGGTGTCCTCGGCAGATGGAAGATGCATTTCTTTATGCAGCTTTCGCCATGCTGGTCTTTATGACTGATGCAGATTTTCAAGGCAGTCTCAACACGCCTGAAATTTTTGTGCGTCATATTGCTTTCCCGTCCCTATTATCTAGGGAGCTTTATATGGATGACATACAAGTAGCAACGCCCACTGTGGCACATTCGGCTTTTCATCAGCCTTTATCCACACCAACCTTGCAAGTGATACGCCGTAATGGCGCAGCGGTAGTATTCAATGCTGAAAAAATCTCCATCGCGTTGAGCAAGGCATTCCTGGCCGTAGAAAATAGCCAGGTCACCCTATCCACACGTATGCGCGAACAAGTCGCCACGCTTACGCAGGTAGTAGTCACGGCACTCATGCGCCGCCTGCCCGCTGGCGGTGCCGTACATATCGAGGATATCCAGGACCAGGTCGAACTGGCCCTGATGCGTTCCGGCGAACATGACGTTGCTCGTGCCTATGTGCTCTACCGCGAAAAGCGCTCTGCCGAGCGAGCTAGCCAGCCTCATGATGCACCGCAACTGCAGGTCAATATCAATGGTAAAAACGAGCCACTAAATGTGGCCAAGCTGACAGCCATGGTAGCCGAGGCCTGCCTGGACTTAGGCTCAGTTGTCGATCCAAAAACCGTTGTCGAACAGGCGGTACGCGATTGTTACGATGGCATTCCATTCAATGAAGTACGCCGGGCGCTGGTATTGTCATCACGCAGCCTGATCGAACGTGAGCCAGCCTACAACTATGTTACCGCGCGGCTACTGCTGGATACGGTACGCGCAGAAGTGCTAGGTGAAAACATCAACCATGCGGCCATGTATACCCGCTATGCCGAGTATTTCCCGCAATATATCAAGCTAGGCATAGCGGCAGAGCTCCTGGATAAACGCCTGGCGCAGTTTGACCTGGACAAGCTGGGTAAGGCATTCGTTGCCGACCGTGATTTCCAGTTCGGTTACCTCGGCCTGCAAACCCTGTATGACCGCTACTTTCTGCATATTGAAGAACGCCGTATCGAATTGCCGCAGATTTTCTTCATGCGTGTCGCCATGGGCCTGGCCATCAACGAGATAGACCGCGAAGACCGCGCTATCGAGTTCTATAACGTACTCTCCACTTTTGATTTCATGAGCTCCACGCCAACGCTATTCAACAGCGGGACTTTGCATTCGCAGTTGTCATCGTGTTACCTCACTACGGTCAGCGATGATCTCGACGGCATCTACCAGGCTATCAAGGAAAATGCGCTGCTGCAGAAATATGCAGGCGGCTTGGGCAACGACTGGACACCGGTACGAGCGCTGGGCTCACGTATCAAGGGCACCAACGGCAAGAGCCAGGGCGTGATTCCCTTCCTCAAGGTCGTGAACGACACCGCCGTGGCAGTGAACCAGGGCGGCAAGCGCAAAGGTGCGGTGTGTGGCTATCTGGAAACTTGGCACCTGGATATTGAGGAGTTCCTCGACCTGCGCAAGAATACCGGTGACGACCGCCGCCGCACGCATGATATGAATACCGCACACTGGATTCCTGACCTGTTCATGCGCCGCGCCAGCGAGAATGGCGAATGGACCTTATTCTCTCCTTCTGACGTACCAGATTTACATGATCTGTATGGCCAGGCTTTTGAAGCAGCTTACGGGGAATATGAACGCCAGGCTGACCGGGGTGAGATCAAGCTGTTCAAGCGCGTATCTGCCACCCAGATGTGGCGCAAGATGCTCTCCATGCTGTTCGAGACCGGCCATCCATGGATCACCTTCAAGGACCCATGCAATATCCGCTCACCACAGCAGCATGTGGGTGTCGTGCACAGTTCCAACCTTTGCACAGAGATCACGCTTAATACTTCTGCCACCGAGATCGCCGTATGTAATCTGGGTTCCGTCAACCTGATGGCGCACTTGAAAGAGGTTAACGGCAAGCTGGAGCTGGATAAATCCAAGCTCGAAGCCACCATTAATGTCGCCATGCGCATGCTGGATAACGTGGTTGATATCAACTTCTACGCGGTTGGCCATGCGCGTAATTCCAACTACCGCCACCGCCCGGTCGGCATGGGCATCATGGGTTTCCAGGATGCACTGCATGCCATGCGCATCCCCTATGCATCGCAGGAAGCGGTCGAGTTCGCTGACCAGGCCATGGAGGCAATCTGCTTCTGTGCCTACTGGGCCTCCACCAACCTGGCCGAAGAACGTGGCGCATACTCCAGCTTCAAGGGCAGCTTGTGGGATCAGGGCATACTACCGCTGGACACGCTGGCATTACTCAAGCAGGAACGTGGTGGTTACGTAGATGTGAATCTCGATAGCGAGCTGGATTGGGAAAGCCTGCGAGCCCGCATCAAAGCAGTCGGTATGCGCAATTCCAATTGCGTGGCGATTGCGCCAACTGCGACCATTTCTAATATCGTCGGTGTTGCCGCCAGCATAGAGCCGGAATACCAGAACCTGTATGTGAAATCCAACCTGTCGGGCGAATTTACTGTGGTCAACGAAGCCTTGGTGAATGAGCTGAAAGCGCTGGGATTATGGGACGAAGTGATGATTGCCGACATCAAGTATTACGATGGCTCGGTGAAATCCATTGAACGCATTCCTGCCGAAATCAAGGCACTTTACGCCACTGCGTTTGAAGTCGACCCCACCTGGCTGGTAGAAGCCGCAGCACGCCGCCAGAAATGGATAGACCAGGCGCAATCACTCAACCTGTATTTCGCAGTGCCATCCGGCAAGAAACTCAACGACACCTACATGCTGGCATGGCAGCGTGGCCTGAAAACCACCTACTACCTGCGTTCACTGGGCGCTACTGCTGCTGAGAAATCGACTGGTACTGGTGGTGAGTTGAATGCCGTGTCATCGGTAATCCCAGAGGTGGAATTACCACTTAAACAGTGCGCAATTGATGATCCCGGTTGCGAATCTTGCCAATAAACAAAATCACAAATTTCGTCGCGATACGGCGTTGCTCTGCAATTTTTATCGCTTACATATCCAGTATATGCCGCGCTCAAAAAGTTGCTTCACGCCTTGTCTCGCTTAGAACTTTGTAATTTTTGCCAGACCTTAAGTTAAAGGAAAGAATATGCTGTCATTTGAAGACGAAGTATTTGTAGAAGAAACACCCGCACCAATCGCAGTTGTAACAAAACCAGCTATACCGGTTGCCGCCAACCAGCCCTCGGTCTCCGGTCGCGTCAATGCCAGCGACAAGCGCGTCATCAATGGCCAGACCGATGTGAATCAATTGGTGCCGTTCAAGTACCACTGGGCCTGGGACAAGTACCTAGCTGGTTGCGCCAACCACTGGATGCCGCAGGAAGTCTCCATGAGCCGTGATATCGCGCAGTGGAAAGACAGCACCGCACTCACCGAGGACGAACGCCTCATCGTCAAACGTAACCTGGGCTTTTTCACCACGGCAGATTCGCTTGCCGCCAACAATATTGTGCTCGGCACTTATCGCCATATTACGGCTCCTGAATGCCGCCAGTACCTGCTGCGCCAGGGCTTTGAAGAGGCCATCCACACCCATGCCTACCAGTACATTGTGGAAAGCCTGGGCCTGGACGAAAGCGAGATATTCAACGCCTATCAGGAAGTCGCTAGCATCAAGGACAAAGACGACTTCCTCATTCCCTTCATCAACACACTCACCGACCCCGAGTTCAAGACCGGCACCATGCAAACAGATCAGCAACTGTTGCGCTCGCTCATCGTGTTTGCCTGCATCATGGAAGGCCTGTTTTTCTATGTCGGCTTTGTGCAGATTCTTGCACTGGGACGCCAGAACAAGATGCAGGGTGCTGCCGAGCAATACCAGTACATCCTGCGCGATGAGTCACTGCACTGCAATTTCGGCGTAGACCTCATCAACACCATCAAGCTGGAAAACCCGCACCTGTGGACAGCCGAGTTCCGCGAGGAAATCAAGACACTGATGCAGCAAGGGGTCGAGCTGGAATATCGCTACGCCGAAGCCACCATGCCGCGTGGCGTGCTCGGCCTCAATGCCAGCATGTTCAAGGAATACCTGCGCTTCATCGCCAACCGTCGTTGCCAGCAGATCGGTCTGGACGTGCTGTACCCAGGTGCGACCAATCCATTCCCATGGATGAGCGAAATGATGGATTTGAAGAAAGAGAAAAACTTCTTTGAAACGCGGGTGACGGAGTACCAGACTGGAGGGGCGTTGAGCTGGGATTAGCTAGCTTTGCTTAACTAGTAAAAGGCGGGCGAAACTTTGCCCGCCTTTTTTGTTTCCTTTTGAGCATTCGATATTTTCAACCTCTCATCCATAACGAATTGCGTTATATGACGCGTGGCGTTACAATTATTCATGATTCTAAACTTTGCATGTAAACAAACAGCCAAGATTTGGGCTGGCGACGTTTCTAAAAAATTGCCTAGAGAGATACAGCAAGTCGCTTTACGTAAGCTATTTATGCTGGATAAAGCGCTCAACCTAGACGATTTAAGAATACCGCCAGCCAATCGCTTGGAAGCATTATCAGGTAATAGAAAAGGGCAGCACAGCATTCGCATTAATGACCAGTGGCGTATATGCTTTATATGGACAGAGGCTGGCGCGGATCAAGTGGAAATTGTGGATTATCACTAAGGACTAAGGAAACATTATGGACACACTAAACAACATTCACCCCGGTGAAATTCTCCTGGAAGAGTTTTTAAAACCGATGAATATCAGTCAGAACAAACTGGCGAATGCGATAGGCGTACCACCACGCCGCATCAATGAAATCGTTCTTGGCAAAAGGACGATCACCGCCGATACAGCCTTGAGGCTTGCCAAAGTATTTGGTAATTCGGTGCAGTTCTGGATGGGGTTGCAGGATGAGTATGAAGTGCGGGAGGCTATGCTATCGATTAAAGAGCAGCTTGAGCTGGTGATGCCGATTGCGGCGTGATTAACAAACTTCAAAGTAAATGGAAGCTGATCCCTTTGATGCCCAATAAAAATACAGGATTTTAAAAATTAAAATAGATAGAGAGCTTTCCTACCTGCAAAAATCCATACTTGGATTGGTTATGTGCTTGATTTTCCTTCCCTTAACGACCCCCATGCTGGTAGATTTGTTTGTTCCGTATCCAACTCTTGATCAGGTAACAATATATGAAGGGGTTCTCCATGTTAAGCAAAGCCCTTACCGCTTCGGGGGTAGGCGGTCTAGTGGTGGTGAACCCTCACCAACAAATTTTGTAGTAGATGCTAAAGGTGTCTCATACAAAATTTTTTGGGGTATAAAAGGCGATAGATATGGTGCTTTTAGTAATGCGTATGAAGGACTGAAAGTTAAAGTATGGTTCAGTCCTTGGTATGGTGTGGTACAAGGAAAATATGAAACTACTCCAGAATTAAATGCAAAAATTGCGAAGAAATATCCCCCAGAAAAAGGGTATAACCTTCTACGTGAAGATAAATGGGAGGATTTATATCAGGAGAAGAAAATTGGTAGCGAAAAATTTATCGAATATCATCGCGTCGAGTATCACTGGATGTTTCTTCCATTTCTAGTTTTTTTCATTTACACAACTTATTGCTTTAGAAAATACTTAAAAAATAATAGCTTAACAAAGGAACATCCACCGACTAAAGGGCTGACATAAATGCTGCTATTTACTCCTTAAAATACTTTAAAAAAACTGGAATTTTAAAGTATCCATAAATCATAAGTTATTGATATGCTATTTTAGGTACTAGGAATCGGCCATCCTGGCCAGCCAGGGCGCCTGCATGCGCTCTGTCGTTCGCAGGCTCGCCGCATGCGGCTCGAAACCCCTGCTCACCCCCCGTCCCGTTGGTTCGAGAGCCCTAGGCAAATCACCAAATAAAAATGCCACCCGAAGGTGGCATTTTTATTTGTTGGTGGAGCCGGGGGGAATCGAACCCCCGTCCGCAAGCCCTCCACAGACAGTTCTACATACTTAGCCTGGTTGTTTAGTTTGATCTTGCATGCACCAACCGACAAGCGACTGCAAGACGAGTTACCTTGGATTTAATGAGGTGCTAAGTAACCCAGCACTTCACGTATCCCGTGTATATGACGCTGCGATGGTTTTAAGGCCACCCACCCCACGGGAGAGATGGTGCAGCGTCCAGCCGGATTTAAGCGGCTAGAGCGTAAGTTTCGTCGTTTGCGACTATACTTTTTTCAGTTGTATTTACGAGGTAGCTGATCCTCGGTATGCCCTGCACTGCTTTGCAACCCACGTCGAAACCTGGTCGGCCCCTGATGGTTTTAAAACCACTGATTTGATGAATCAGCTTTAACACGTTTACTGCTTGGTTATGACTTGAGCTGACTTGTGTAAGTTCAGCCCAAGCCTGAATTATACGCGCTATTTGTTGTGAGCACGTACCAGACGGCCTTTTTCGCGCTCCCAATCGCGCTCTTTCTCGGCTTCGCGCTTGTCATACTGCTTCTTACCTTTGGCTAAACCGATCTCGATTTTGATACGGCCACCTTTGAAGTGCATATCCAGCGGCACCAGCGTATAGCCTGCACGCTCGACCTTGCCGATGAGTTTGGCGATTTCTTCATTGTGCAGCAATAGCTTGCGCGTACGGATTGAATCCGGCCGTACATGGGTGGAGGCGGAACCTAACGGCGTAACATGGCAGCCGATGAGGTAGATCTCGCCGCGCTGGATGATGACGTAGGCTTCTTTGATATTGATACGATTATCGCGGATGGCTTTGACTTCCCAGCCTTCAAGGACGATACCGGCTTCGTACTTTTCCTCGATAAAATAATCGTGGAACGCTTTTTTGTTTTGGGCGATGCTCATGGCTATGGGTTATGGCTTAAAATTGTATTTTACTCTAGTTAATAAACACGGGCAGTATTGATAGATGGCGCAGGTTAACAAAACAGTTTTAGTGGGCTTCTCTGCAGCACAGATGTATGCACTGGTAGACGCGGTGGAACAATACCCGGAGTTTCTGCCATGGTGCGGCGGCGTGGACTTGATTCAGCGCGATGAGGCGACTACGACAGCCACTTTGCATATCGATTTCCACGGCCTTAAACAGCATTTCACTACTGAAAATAAAAAGACCTACCCAAGTGCCATGGAAATCAAGCTAAAGGATGGTCCGTTTCGACATCTGGAAGGCCACTGGCGCTTTATTGCGCTGGCTGATGATGCCTGCAAAATTGAGTTTCAGTTAAGTTATGAGTTTTCCAGCGGATTTCTGGAGAAGATCATTGCCCCCGTATTCAGCCATATCGCAAATACCTTTGTAGACGGGTTTGTGATGCGTGCCGAACAAGTTTATGCTGCAAAATAATTGATAGGGAGTCAGGTTGAATATGAGTCACGATTTAATGGTTGAGGTGGCGTATGCCTTGCCTAGCAAACAGATCATCATTCCAGTCAAAGTGCATGAGGGCGTGACCGCGGAAGAAGCCATACTCGCCTCCGGCATATTGCAGCAGTTTCCCGAAATCGATTTAAGCGTTAACAAAATCGGCGTGTTCGGCAAACTCAGTAAGCTGGATGCACCGCTGCGGGATTTGGATCGGGTTGAGATTTATCGGCCACTGATTGCCGACCCGAAAGAAGTAAGACGCCAGCGTGCCTCAGAAGGAAAAGTCATGAAAAAGGGTGGCGGTGAAGCCACCCCTGAAGGCTAGGTTAACTATTAACTATTTTCTGTACATTTTTTAGCTACTTGCAGCTTGCCTCTACTTCTTTTTCAGCTGAGGCAGTTTCAGACTTTAGGCTGGTTTCATCCAAGTACTCGCGCTCACCTTTAAAATTTTCCTTATAAACAATACCGCCGTGTTTGAGTTTTTGCAGATTATCCTTAGCATTAGCGCATGCAGTCTCTTTTGCTTTAAGTTGAGCTTCTTTCTGTTCCGCACTCTTGCCAGAAGCATCTGGGGTCGTCGACTTATCTTCTTTTTTGATGCCAACAGCTTTGTTCGCATCTTGAGATGATCCTGAGGCTGCCACTGATCCATTCGCTGGTTTTTTAGCCTTCAAAGGCGTATACGGAATATTGCCTTCCGGATAGGTATCTGAATACCGTGTAATACCTTCCTTATCTTTCCATTTGTAAACCTCGGCATTAACAGTCATTGAAAATACTGCCAGCGCTAGGAGTACAACCCCCTGAAATTTGAGCATGTTATTTCCTTAAAATAACTCGTTATTGTGGTGATCACATTAAAACCATCAAAACCCACAGTCAACTATTAGATAACTCGCACAAGTGCGATTCGGTTGACTCATGCGACATTTAACCACCATTCGCGTTAGAGCAACATGGGCGAGATATCATTTTCACCATGAAACTAGAGAAATCAATGGTTAATCGTCATTAGCACATTTACCCAGGCCAGCCAAATCGGTATAATCTTGTTTTGGAAGCAAGGAATATTCACCATGCGTTTGTTGCAAAATGCGCTTACCTTCGATGATGTACTGCTGGTACCCGCACACTCTACCGTGTTACCCCGCGAAGTCAGTCTAGCCACTCAGCTCACCCGTACTATTCGCCTCAATATACCACTGGTGTCTGCCGCCATGGATACCGTGACCGAAGCGCCGCTCGCGATTGCGCTCGCGCAAGAAGGCGGGATGGGAATTATCCATAAAAACATGACGCCGCAAATGCAGGCAACACATGTGTCTCGCGTCAAGCGCTTTGAATCCGGCGTGGTTAATGATCCAGTCACTATCCAGCCCCATATGACGGTGCGTGATGTATTGGCACTGACCCGCCAGCACAAAATTTCAGGCCTGCCTGTTGTTGACGGCACCAAGCTGGTTGGCATTGTTACCAATCGTGATCTGCGCTTTGAAACCAATCTGGATCAGACCATAGCCGATATCATGACCCCGCAAAATCGCCTGGTCACAGTACGTGAAGGTGCGAGCCGCGAAGAAGTAATGGGACTGCTGCATCAGTACCGCCTGGAGCGCGTGCTGGTGATTGATGAAGACTTCAACCTCAAGGGCCTGATTACCGTCAAGGACATCCAAAAATCCACTGATCATCCACTAGCCTGTAAAGATGAAAAAGGCCGCTTGCGTGTAGGCGCAGCAGTCGGTGTGGGTGATGGCACCGAGGAGCGGGTTGCCGCACTGGTTGAAGCCGGTGTTGATGCCATTGTGGTAGATACCGCGCATGGTCACTCCCAAGGTGTGCTGGACCGCATTACCTGGGTCAAGAAAAACTTCCCTAATGTACAGGTCATCGGCGGCAACATTGCTACCGCCTCCGCAGCCAGAGCGCTGGTGGATGCCGGTGCTGATGGCGTTAAAGTCGGTATAGGCCCGGGCTCCATCTGTACCACCCGCATCGTGGCTGGTGTTGGCGTGCCGCAAATCAGTGCAGTGAGTAATGTAGAGGAAGCCTTGCGTGGCACTGGTGTGCCATTCATAGCCGATGGCGGTATCCGCTACTCCGGCGACATTTCCAAATCTATTGCTGCCGGCGCCTACTCTGTGATGCTGGGCGGTATGTTTGCCGGTACTGAAGAAGCGCCAGGCGAAATCGAGCTATTCCAGGGCCGCTCTTACAAGTCATACCGCGGCATGGGTTCTATTGGCGCCATGCAAAAAGGTTCTAGCGACCGCTACTTCCAGGACAATAACGGTAATGCCGACAAACTGGTACCTGAAGGTGTTGAAGGCCGCGTCCCTTACAAAGGCAGTGTCATCGCCGTGATTCACCAGTTGATGGGTGGCCTGCGCGCCTCCATGGGTTATGTGGGTTGCAGCACTATCGAAGAAATGCGTACCAAGGCTGAGTTTGTTCAGATCACCTCCGCCGGTATGCGCGAATCTCATGTGCATGATGTGCAGATCACCAAAGAAGCACCTAACTATCATATCGATTAACTAACTTGTACTGATGTATGGGCAAACCGCTTTAATGTTGATTAAAGCCGTTTGCCCTTCATTATTTTTATGGCACTCAACATCATGACTCACCAGAAAATCCTTATCCTCGATTTTGGCTCTCAGGTCACACAGCTGATCGCCCGGCGCGTACGCGAAGCCCATGTCTACTGTGAAATACATCCATGCGATGTCTCTGATGACTTTGTGCGTGAGTTTGGTGCCAGCGGCATCATCCTGTCCGGCAGCCATGCCAGTGTCTATGAGGAAGAAACCGATAAGGCACCACAAGCCGTGTTCGAACTGGGTACGCCTGTACTCGGTATCTGCTACGGCATGCAGACCATGGCGCAACAACTTGGCGGCAAGGTAGAAGCAGGCACCAAGCGTGAATTCGGCTTTGCCGAGGTACGCGCACGCGGCCACTCTGCGCTATTCCAGGCCATTCAGGACCGCAGCAACAGTGAAGGCCACGGACTGCTGGAAGTCTGGATGAGCCACGGTGACAAGGTCACAGAATTACCACCCGGGTTTAAGGTGATTGCCAGCAATGACACCACCCCCATTGCCGCCATGGCCGACGAAGAGCGCAAATTTTACGCGGTGCAGTTTCACCCGGAGGTCACGCATACACGGCAGGGCCAGGCCATACTCAACCGTTTCGTGCTGGACATCTGTCAGACCCGTGCCGACTGGATTATGGGCGACTACATCACGGAGGCCGTCGACAAGATTCGTCAGCAAGTAGGTGACGAAGAAGTCATTTTGGGCCTATCTGGCGGCGTTGATTCAAGCGTTGCAGCAGCCCTGATCCATCGTGCCATTGGCGATCAGTTGACCTGCGTATTTGTCGATCACGGCCTACTACGCCTGGATGAGGGCAAAATGGTGATGGAAATGTTTGCGGGCAGGCTACACGCCAAAGTAATTCATGTTGATGCCACCGCACAGTTCATGGGTGAATTAACCGGCGTTAGCGACCCGGAAGCCAAACGCAAGATCATCGGCCGGGAATTTGTCGAAGTATTCAAGGCAGAAGCCGCCAAACTCAAGGCCGGCGCAGGCGGCCATAAGGGCGCTACTTTCTTGGCACAAGGCACTATCTATCCGGACGTGATTGAATCCGGCGGTGCGAAATCGAAAAAAGCCGTTACCATCAAGAGCCACCATAATGTTGGCGGCTTGCCAGAACAACTAGGCCTGAAACTTCTGGAGCCTTTACGTGACCTGTTCAAGGACGAAGTGCGCGAATTAGGGGTCGCTCTCGGCTTACCTCCAGACATGGTGTATCGCCACCCCTTCCCAGGCCCTGGTCTGGGCGTGCGCATACTGGGCGAAGTGAAGAAGGAATTTGCAGACTTGCTACGCGGTGCAGATGCCATCTTTATCGAGGAGCTACGCAATACGGTCGATACAGTAACCGGCAAAACCTGGTATGAGTTGACCAGCCAGGCATTTGCAGTTTTTCTGCCGGTGAAATCGGTAGGCGTAATGGGCGATGGCCGAACTTATGATTATGTCGTGGCACTACGTGCTGTCGTCACCAGCGACTTCATGACTGCACACTGGGCAGAGCTGCCTTATGCGTTGTTGGGTAAGGTGTCCAACCGGATTATCAACGAAGTGCGCGGCATCAACCGTGTGGTCTATGATATATCCGGAAAGCCGCCAGCCACGATCGAGTGGGAATAAAATTGCTTCGCATCTGCATCAACATGACCGCGTTGGCGGCGTCTTCAGCAACTTGCCGTGCTTTATGCGCTGCCGGCGTTGCTTCACCCTTGCCGCCTTGTCCTGTTTTCGCACATGCGTGCAATTGGCAATGGAGTAACGGGTGAGCCGCGGATTCGTCAAGGAAGATGATCTTGAGCATGCTGGTACTGACCTGCCTGAGCGCCCACTTAGCGAACAGCCTAACTACGTAACTCCAGCGGGCTTGGAGCAGTTACAAAGCCGCTTCGAAGCGTTGGAGCAGGAGCGCCAACAGCTGGCACCACGCAAGGATGACCCAATAGTTAGCCAGCGACTTGGGATGGTAGAGCGTGATTTACGTTACTTCCAGGCCCGTCTGGAAAATGTGATTTTGGTTGAACCTGCGACGCAACCGGGTGATACGGTGTTATTTGGCGCCACTGTCGAGGTTCAGGATGAAGAGGGCGATTTGCAGGTCTTCACCATAGTTGGTGAAGATGAAGCAGATATCTCAGCCAATAAAGTGAGCTGGGTATCGCCGCTCGCACATGCACTGATTGGTCACAAAATAGGCGATAGCGTGCTATGGAAACGCCCTGCCGGCGACCAGATGCTGGAAATCACCAGAATTAATTATTGAGTCGAAAGTTAGAGTTGCATCATGAATGTAAGTACTGCCGTTGAAACCCGTCGCTCCATTAAAGCCTACGAGCCGGAGCACCGCCTGACGGAGGCTGAAACAGAAAAATTGATGGCACTCACCATGCTATCCCCCACTGCCTTCAATATCCAGAACTGGCGGTTTGTGCTGGTGCAGGATCCGGTACTACGTCACCAGATACGGGCAGTGAGCTGGAACCAGTCACAAGTGACCGATGCTTCCCTGCTGGTAGTGCTGGTGGCCGACCTGAAAGCCTGGGAAAAGCAGCCGGAACGTTACTGGAAAGATGCGCCACAGGCTGTGCAAGATTACCTGGTGCCTGCGATAGGCCAATACTATACAGGCCATGAACAAGCACAGCGCGATGAGGGCATGCGCTCATGCGGCATGGCGGCGATGACGCTGATGCTGGCCGCCAAGGAAATGGGTTATGACACCTGCCCGATGGATGGCTTCGATTTTGATGCCGTCGCCAAGTTGTTGAACCTGCCCGCCGACCATACTCCTGCTATGTTCGTCACCGTGGGCAAGGGTATCAAGGATGCCTGGCCACGCGGTGGTCAGTTGCCCATGGAAGAAGTCGTTATCCGCGACCAGTTCCCGGCCTGAGTTACCTAATACATCAGTATTTAAGCGAATTTAACAATTTCAAGTAATCTTTTAGGAATACCACTGTGCTAATCAGTAACAACATCACCATGCAGTTTGGCGCTAAGCCGCTTTTTGAAAACGTTTCAGTCAAGTTTGGCGAAAACAACCGCTACGGCCTGATTGGCGCTAACGGCTGCGGAAAATCCACGTTCATGAAAATTCTGGCGGGTGTGCTGGAGCCGACAGCCGGCAATATCTCGCTGGATAACCATGAACGTATGGCCTGGCTGCGCCAGGACCAGTTTGGCTACGAAGATCAGCGCGTGCTGGATGTAGTGATGATGGGCCACGAACAAATGTGGCAGGCCAATGTAGAAAAAAATGCGATCTACATGAACCCGGAAGCCACTGAAGATGACTACATGAAAGCCGCTGAGCTGGAAGCCGTATTCGCCGAATACGACGGCTATACCGCTGAAGCGCGTGCAGGCGAGCTATTGCTGGGCGTCGGCATTCCTATCGACCAGCATACCGGCACCATGAGCGCCATCGCACCAGGCTGGAAACTGCGCGTTTTGCTGGCGCAAGCGCTGTTCGCCAATCCTGACATCTTGCTGCTGGATGAGCCAACCAATAACCTGGATATCAACACCATCCGCTGGCTGGAAGATATCCTTAATAATCGCAACTGCACCATGATTATCATCTCGCATGATCGACATTTCCTGAACCAGGTATGTACGCATACGGCCGATATGGATTATGCCAAGCTCACCGTATACCCAGGCAATTACGACGACTTCATGGAAGCCTCTACCATGGCGCGTGCACAGCAGGCCAAGGACAATGCCAAGGCCAAGCAACAGATTTCCGACCTGCAGGATTTCGTGCGTCGCTTCTCTGCCAACGCTTCCAAAGCCAAGCAGGCCACTAGCCGGGCCAAGCAGATTGATAAAATCAAGGTTGAGGATATCAAGCCCTCCAGCCGCCAGTACCCATTTATCCGCTTTGAATACGACGAGCGCGAGAAACTGCATCGCAATGCAGTAGAGCTAAAAAAACTCAGCCACGGCTTTGACCGCCCATTGTTCAACGACTTCGACCTGATGGTAGAAGCCGGCGAACGCATTGCCATCATTGGCGAGAACGGCATCGGTAAAACCACCCTGCTACGCTGCCTGGCCCGTGACTTGGCACCCATCCATGGCGAAGTGAAATGGGCAGAAAAAGCCAACATCGGCTACTTTGCACAAGACCATGCGGCAGATTTCGAAGAAAACCTCAACCTGTTTGACTGGATGAAACGCTTTACCCAGGCAACGGACGATGACAATGTGGTACGCAGCATGCTGGGCCGCTTGCTGTTCTCTGGCGACGACTTCAAGAAATCGGTAAAGGTACTCTCCGGCGGCGAAAAAGGCCGCATGATGTTCGGCAAGCTGATGCTGGCCAAAACCAATGTATTGCTGATGGATGAGCCGACTAACCACATGGATATGGAGTCGATCGAGGCCCTGAATACGGCACTGGACAAGTACAAGGGCACGCTATTCTTCGTGAGCCATGACCGTGAGTTTGTAAGCTCACTGGCCACACGCATTCTTGAAGTGCGTGCCGATGGCATTATCGACTTCTCCGGCAATTACGAAGACTACCTGGCCAGCCAGGAACTGGTGTAAATCCTATACAACTGCTAATAAAAACACGCCTGCTTTGACAGGTCCTGATGCAGGCGTGTTAAAAGTTGTAAATTTGTCGCCAATAGCTGAACCTTAGTGTTTGGCCCATCTCTACTGACTATATAATAATTCGAATTTTTGTTGAAAGCTGAATATAGTCATGTTGTTGCAGCCCGGCAGCGCCCTCCCCCACAAGAAGTTTCAAGCTAAACTCAGCTACTGGAGTGTGCTATGTGCAATGGCCTTGCTCGGCTCAGGCGCCTTGCTCAATACAAGCCTGGCTTACGCAGATAGTTCACTGTGGTACAAGGATGGTGACCCGCTACAAACCCAGGCACCTCCCGCCATACCCGTCGGCTATTTACAGGATACCGGCACACCCTGCTCACCGGCAAACCTGCAGAGCGCCTTAAGTCTCGCAGATGTAACTGAGGCCGCCTTGTGCAATAACCCGCAGACGCGAGAAGTATGGGCCAGCGCGCGAGTACAGGCAGCCCAGGTAGGCGTGGCAAAGTCGGCCTATCTGCCCACAGTCACAGACAATGTAGGGACCAACCTCAACTGGTCTACTGCCAATACCCTCAACCGTAACAACCCTTACAGCAATTTGAGCAATAGCCTGGTGGCCTCTTACCTGCTCTATGACTTTGGCAACCGCGATGCGACGCTGGAAAATGCGCGCCAGTTATTGCAGGCGGCCAGCGCCACCCAGAGCGCAACCGTGCAAAGCATATTGCTGGCAACCGTCAATGCCTACTACCAGGTACAAGCTGGGGTCGCTGCACTGGATGCTGTTCGCGAGGCTGAGCGTGCTGCAGAGGAAAGCTTTAAGGCCGCGGAAGCACGTTACAAGGCGGGAATCACGCCCCCTGCTGACAAGTTACAGGCGCAAACAGCACTTGCCCAGGCCAGCCTTACCCGCATCACTGCAGAAGGTACTCTTAAAACGGCGTATGGCACACTGGCAAACCTGATGGGCTTGAGTGCGAATAGCCAATTAAAGCTCATGCCTAGCGCCAACAACTATCCTCAGCAAAAAATAGAGCAGGATATCAGCGACCTGATCGAACAGGCACGCAATCGCAGGCCAGACCTGATTGCAAGCGAAGCCCAGGTGAAAGCTGCGCAAGCCACCATCGATGCCAGCCGCGCCGCGGCGAAACCCACGGTTTCATTGGCACTCTCCAACAGCATGACTGACGGCAGCAGCCTGACCTCTAACAACACTTCTGCTATCGGTGTCACCGTGGCGATTCCGCTGTTTGCCGGCTACGGGCCAACCTACCGCATCAAGTCTGCCGAAGCGGCAGCCGATGTACGCTCCGCCCAGCGCGACCGTTTGCGCCTGCAAATATCATTGGATGTATGGAGTGCCTATCAGAACCTGCACACGGCAACAGAATCCATCATCGCCGCAGATATACTGGTCAAGAGTGCCGAGGAATCTTCGCGGGTAGCCCTGGGCAGATACAAGGCTGGTGTTGGTAACATCCTCGATGCGCTCAATGCGCAAAGTGCCTTGGCCAGTGCAAGGCAGCAGCGTATCCAGGCCAGCCTGAACTGGAATATTGCACGTACTACCCTGGCACAGTCTATCGGCGGTCTTGATAACGCAATGATACAGTCACTGCCTGAGGGAAACGCTTATTTGAACTCGTCCGCCATTCAGCCTTCAGGTAACTCCATGAGCACACCACAATGAGCAAAACCATAAAAAAATCCTTGATGACGCTTTTATTGATAGCCATAGCAGGAGGCGCAGCTTACTACTATCAGCAAAGCCATAAACCACACCCGGAAGATCTCTATCGCCTGCAGACAATCACCCAGGGGGATGTCGAACAAAGCGTAAATGCCAACGGCACTATTAACCCTGTGAGCCTGATCAACGTGGGTACTCAAGTCTCCGGTCGCGTTAAGAAACTCTATGTAGATTTCAATGACAAGGTAAAAGAAGGCCAGGTTTTGCTTGAACTGGACGATGCACTGTTTACTGCGCAGATCGCGCAAACCGAAGGTAACGTCCGCAATATCCAGGCTTCTCTTGACCTGGCAGTGGCGAATGAGGCGCGCATGCGCTCCTTGTATGCCCTGGAGTATGTTTCCAAGCAGGAGCTTGACCAGGCGGTACAAGCGTTGAAATCGGCGCGCGCACAACTGGATACGGCCCGTGCTCAGTTGCAACGGGATAAAACCAACCTGGGTTACTCCATCATCCGCTCACCGGTTTCTGGCGTCGTGGTGGATCGGGTTGTCGATCTTGGACAAACGGTGGCTGCCAGTTTCCAGACCCCAACGCTGATTACCATTGCGCAGGATCTTTCCAAGATGCAGATCAACTCCAGCTTTGCTGAAGCGGACATCGGCAATATCAGAGAAGGCCAGAAAGCCAAATTCTCTGTCGATGCCTTCCCCAACAGAAACTTCGAAGGGGTAGTCAAACAGTTACGCCTGAACCCGACCAACACCTCTAACGTAGTGACTTATAACGTGGTGGTATCGGTCGATAACCCTGACCAGACGCTGCTGCCGGGGATGACCGCTTACGTCAATATTGCAGTCTCCAACCACGACAATGTCCTGCTCGCGCCCAATGCGGCATTACGCTACAAACCGAAACTGGATGACGCTGACAGCACGGAAGCCTCCGCGAAACAAAAACGCAATGGCGGGAAAAAACGTGGAAAATCCGATGACATGGCTGTCGGCAAAGTCTATGTGCTGCGTGACGGTAAACCAGCCGAGGTTAAAGTCCGGCTAGGCATTTCAGATGGTCGTTTTACCGAAATCAAGAGCCGTGACCTAAAGCAGGGCGACAAAGTGATTGTGGGTGAAACACTGCCGGATGGTCAAAGCCCTGCCAGTGGCAGCAGCAATATGCGCATGCGAATGTTCTGATGCCAGAAAATCATAACAACGTTATCCAGGTTACCCACCTGTTTAAAGAGTATGAAACAGCTGCGGGACCTTTTCCCGTGCTCAAAGATGTGAATCTAAGCATTGAGCACGGGGATTATGTCGCTATCATGGGGCCGTCCGGCTCGGGGAAATCCACCTTTATGAACATACTAGGATGCCTGGACAAACCCACCAGCGGTGAATACATCCTGGATGGCTATGCAGTCGCAGCGATGGAAAGCAATGCATTGGCCCGCGTGCGTAATAAAACCATAGGCTTTGTATTTCAGGGATTTAACCTGCTATCTCGCTCCAGCCTGCTGGACAATGTCGCCCTGCCCCTGGTGTATTCCAAGGTAGAAAAAGAAACACGCTATGCCCATGCAAAACTGCTACTGGAAAAAGTGGGCCTGTCCAAACATATCCACTCGCGACCGAATCAGATATCGGGCGGGCAGCAGCAGCGGGTTGCCATTGCCAGGGCGCTGGTCAACAATCCGCGCCTGATTTTAGCCGATGAACCGACCGGCAACCTGGATAGCGTCACTAGTGAAGAGATCATGTCCCTGTTCGCCGAATTGAATCGCGAGGGTATCACCATCGTACTAGTCACCCACGAGCCTGACATTGCGGAGCACGCAAGCCGCCAGGTACGCTTCCTGGATGGTCGTATCGTCCAGGACATCCGGACAGCTATGCTCGCTGAGGAACCGGCATGATGGAGCGCATTTAATGTTTACCGCAATGCTGGGAGAGGCTTGGCATGCCATGGGAGCTAATCGGCTGCGCACCTTCCTGACCATGCTGGGCATGGTGATAGGCGTCGGTGCCGTTGTGCTGATGATGGCCATCGGCCAGGGGGCTGAAGAGTCCGTCAAACGCTCCATCAGCGCCATGGGCAGCAATCTCTTTATCGTACTTTCAGGCCCTCCCAATGCAGGGGGTGCGCGCTCGGCCACAGGCAACGCTCCCTCCCTCAATACCAAGGATGCCAACGCGATTATTGAACTGGAAGGCGTAGCTGCAGTTGCCCCTCTCACCATGGGCAATGCGCAAATCATTTACGGCAGCAATAACTGGAACACCAGCATCATAGGCACCATGCCCAGCTACCTCGATGTTCGCTCATGGAACCTGAGTGATGGCTACGCATTTACCGAGTCTGATATCCGCTCGGCAACCAGGGTGGCGCTGGTCGGAAAAACCGTAGTACAGAGCCTGTTTGGCGATGATATTGACCCGGTGGGAAAAACCATCCGTATCAAACAGAGCCCTTTTGTCATTGTAGGGGTGCTGGAAAGCAAAGGCCAAAGCCTGGATGGCCGCGATCAGGATGACTCCATCATCGTGCCGCTCACTACCGCACAACGTAAGTTATTCGGCAACCAGATACCGGGTAGCGTGCGTCAGATCATCGTGCAGGCGGAGTCAGACAAGATCATGCCCATGGTAGAAGATGGACTGAATAGCCTGCTCAAGCAGCGCCATAACATCCGTGAAGGCGCTGATAATGATTTTTCGGTACGGAACCTGACTGCACTTGCCAACTCGGCCGCAGAAACCACACGCACCATGTCGCTGCTGTTGGGTGCCATTGCCTCGGTATCGTTACTGGTCGGGGGGATAGGCATCATGAATATCATGCTGGTATCGGTCACCGAACGCACCCGTGAAATCGGCATACGCATGGCCATCGGCGCCAGAGAGCGCGATATCCTGATGCAGTTCCTGCTGGAAGCCATCATGATTTCTATCGTCGGCTGCCTGATCGGAATACTCATTGGTGTCGGTGGTGCAATTCTGGTCAACAAGCTCACAGAAGCGGCGATTGTCATTTCAGGTAATTCTGTTGCCATCGCGTTTGGCGTTGCCGCCAGCATAGGGGTGTTCTTCGGGTTCTATCCAGCACGTAAAGCAGCCCAGATGAACCCCATAGAAGCCCTTAGATATCAATGAGTTAAATTTAATGCGACCCTATACTAGATATTTTTCTCAATGGCAATTGATAAAGTAGTTAAACCTACGCATAATCCGAGGATAAAAAAACATAAACATTTAGAACAGATACCTTTAGAACAGTCATTTGAAAAATAAACTCTACCAGCTTATCAAAGATCGGATGCCTGTCAGTGTCGCAGTTTTTTATGTTACTTTCGGTTCACTCTGGGTTTTGGTCAACAGCAGTTTATTATCCATATTCAGTGCCAAGTCTATTTCCATTCCGCTTGCCTACAGTTTAGCCAGCCTTGTTTTTATCAGCATTACCGCATTTCTGCTGTATTACCTGCTGAACCACACGCACAAACCTTCACCAGTTCGCCCGGCGCTAGCCATTCCCAACGCAATCAAACAGAAATCCAGAGAGTTTTATTTCTTTGTGGTTTGTAGCGTACTGATATTTGTGATTCCACTCATGAATTATGGGGTACTCCTGTTATATACCCCAAAAATAAAGACAGAAACTTACGATAGCCTGCATTCAATCGCCAACATCAAAGCCCAGCAACTAGACCGCTGGATAATGGCACGCACTGGAGATGCCGAAGTGCTGGCAGCCGACCAGACCTTCGCCGAGTTAGTGTATGAATACCAGCAGCATAATGATAGCGATGCTGAGAAACGTATAGCAGAGCGTTTCGATGCGCAAATCAGGGCATATCAATCCACTGGCATTTCCCTGATCACGCCACAAGGCGACTATTTATTACATCGCGGAGAGATTGATCAGGAGTCAGAAAAACCGCACCAGGACCTGATAGAAATGTCATTGGCCGCTGGTAAGTCCATGCGCAGCGATCTGTATCTCAATCAGGATAAACATCTGCTCATGGATGTGATTGCACCGGTGACCCTGAAAAGAGAGGGGCAAGAACGCATTATTGCTTTTACCGTCATCCATTCCGACTTATCAAAACGAGTACTGGCAAGCATACTGGCCTGGCCGACATCTTCAAAAAGTGCGGAAGCCCTGCTCATTAAAATTGATGCCGACTCAGAAGATATTCTCAGCTATAACCCAAAAGACAAAAACCAGACTGCATTTATTCACCGCCAAGCATACAAAGATACTGTCTATCATATCGCGCCGCGACTGCAGCAAGGCCTGGATTACAAGGGCAAGCCGGTATTTGCCGTGCAAACCCATTTAAACTCCACCTGGAGCTTCGTCGCCCAGATCGATCAGGACGAGGTCATGGCGCAGCTGAAAACACTATTGCTATGGATCAGCGGCATTGCGCTGCTGGCTATTACCCTCGTGGCCATTGCACTGTTACTGCTGTGGCGTCAGCAGCTACGCTCCCACCAGCTCGAAATTGCCAATAAAACCAGCGAGCGCGACCGCCTGCTCAACCGGTTTTATGAAATGCCCTTCATCGGCATGGGCGTATGCGACCCTGCGACCCACAAGTGGCTGCAAGCCAATGACAGGCTATGCGAAATCCTGGGTTATACTCGTGAAGAGCTGCTTGCACTGGCCTGGCAGGATATGACGCACCCGGATGATATTGCCGAATGTATGACTTACTGCGAACAGCTGAACCAGGGCAAGGTAGAACATTTTCAGCATGAAAAACGCTATATCCACAAAAGCGGAAAAATCATCATTTCGCACATTGAAGTCAATGGCGTACGAAAGTCTAATAATGAGCTAGAGTTGCTCCTGGTGGCTGTTGAAGATATCACCGAACAGAAAGAGACCGAAGAGGCGCTCAGAAAGTCCGAAGAGCGGCTTAGCCTGGTGATCAAAGGCAGTAATGATGGCTGGTGGGACCTGGACCTGATTTCCAACAAATGCTACCACTCGCCCAGCTGGTGGAGCATGTTTGGCTACGACGCTCCATTGTCAGCTGACGACCCCAGCATATGGCAACAACTCACCTACCCGGATGATATCGCGACGATCAAACAGTTCATCCACGACATGCTCAATAGCGACCATACCAGCTACCAGCTTGAATGCCAGATGCAGCACAGGCTGGGCCACTACCTGCCTATATTGACACGTGGCTTTATCTCGCGCGACAGCCATGGCAAAGCCATCCGCATTTCCGGCACAGATACCGATCTGTCGGAGCGTATTAAAGCCCAGACCAACCTGAAACTGCAGGAACAATTCAATCGTGCCTTGCTCGAAAACCAGGCGGATGCAGTCATCGCATGTGATGCCAATATGCAGTTGGTACTATTCAACAATGTAGCGCGAGCATGGCACGGTCTGGATGCTTTGTGCATTCCCGCCGAGCAATGGGCTGACTTTTATACCCTGTACGACAAAGAAGGGTTATTGCCGCTGCATGCGCAGGATATCCCCTTGTTCCGTGCATTCAATGGCGAAAAGATTCAGGATGAATGCATCGCCATCAAGGCACATGCTCAGGAAATGCGCTACGTCTCCTGCAGCGCAGCGCCCTTTTCGGATGATGAAGGCATCAAACTGGGGGCAGTCGTCATCATGCGCGATATCACCTCCATGCTGGCCCGCGAAAAAACACTACAGGAAAGCGAAGCCCTGTATCGGGAAATGTTTGACGCCAACCCCAACCCGATGTGGGTCATAGATGCTGAAAACCAGCACTTTCTCGCTGTCAATGATGCTGCCGTCAACCACTATGGCTGGAGCCGCGAAGAATTCTCCACAATGACCTTGAATGATATTCGTCCAGCCGATAACCCGCATAGCTTCAGCCAACCCCATACAAGCCTCAAAGACAATGGTCTGATCTATCCACTGGACTCATGCCACTACAAAAAAGACCGTACTTTAATCGATGTTGAAACCACTTCAAATCCCCTTATTTTCGCAGGTCGCCATGCGCGACTCGTGCTTGTTAATGATGTAACAGACCGCAAACAGGCCGAAATAGAAATCCGCACCGTCAATCGCCTGCTGTTGATGCTGACCAACATCAATCAAACCATCGTCAGACGTTTACCTACTATAGAAATGTTCCAGGAGGCTTGTCTCGTAGCAGTAAGGGATGGCGGCTTCCGTATGGCATGGATAGGCCTGATAGAACCCGATGGCCGACATATCAAGACCATGGCCAGCACTGGTGACAGCGGATATTACATAGACCACCTAAATATCGACCTGATGACGCCTGACTACAGCCTGCCTACTGCTTCGGCACTGCTCTCAGGTCGCCATTCGATATGTCATGATGTAGCCACTATCAGCAATATCAAAAGACGGGAGCTGGCACAAGAAAACGGTTTTAGAAGCATTGTTGCGCTGCCACTGATAGTCAATGGCAGCGTGGTCGGCAACTTCAGCCTCTACTCTTCAGTACTGGGAATATTAAACCAGCGCGAAATGGATTTGCTGGATGAGTTGGCGAGTGACATTTCATTTTCCCTGTCCGTGGCAGAAGTCGAAATGGAACGTGAGCTGGCCGAGAAGGCATTACGCGAAAGCGAAACCCTGTTCCATACGCTGGCCCGCTCCTCGCCTGTAGGGGTTTTCCATACCAATCTCAAAGGGGATTTCCTGTACATCAACCAGAGCTGGTTCGAGATTACCGGAATATCGTTTCAGGATGCCATGAATAACGGCTGGTTTAGCGGCATATACCCGCAGGATAGAGAGAAAATTACGCAGGCATGGCAAACCACTGTCATTGAAAAACAGCCATTTAACCAGGAGTTTCGTTTTCAGCGTGGTGATGCCAGTATCGTGTGGGTAAAAGGCCAGGCTGCCGTGGAGCAGGACGCCACAGGCCACTTTCTCGGCTTTGTTGGTACCGTGACAGACATTACGGCCCTTAAGGTCAATGAAGAAAACCATCGCATGTCCAACGCGGTCTTTGAGAACACACGCGAAGGCATTATGGTCACTGATGTGAATAATCGCATCATCATGGTGAACCGAGCCTGTACAGACATTACGCAATACCAGGCTAATGAAATGATAGGCATGACACCCTCCATCGTCAGCTCTGGCCGCCATGACCGCGCCTTTTATGCTGAGATGTGGCATTCCCTTAAAACCACCGGCCATTGGCAGGGAGAATTATGGAATCGTCGTAAGAATGGGGATGTCTATCCAGAGCTGTTAAGCCTCAGCGCCATCAATAACGAAATTGGGGAGGTAACCAATTACGTAGGGGTATTTGCCGACATTTCCAGCCTTAAATCCTCTGAAGAGAAACTCGAATTCCTGGCCCATCACGACCCGCTTACCAAGCTGCCCAACCGCCTCATGCTGCTCTCCCATCTGGACCATGCTATTGAGGTAGCGCGTCGCGATGACAGCCAGCTTGCATTGCTGATGCTGGATCTGGATAGGTTCAAGAACGTGAATGACAGCTTCGGCCACCTCGCAGGCGATGAGCTGTTGCAACAAGTGGCACAACGCCTGACCAGTAAGCTGCGTAGCGTGGATACCATTACCCGCCTGGGCGGCGATGAATTTACCGTATTGCTGGGAACTATCGCCTCGCCGGAGGATGCAGCAAGGGTAGCCGCGGGCATCATCAAGGCGCTGGAGGCACCATGGTCTTTATCCAACAATATCGAGGTGCGGATAGGTGCCAGCATCGGTATCAGCCTGTTCCCCGGACATGGCGAAACAGCACTTGAGTTGCTGCAACATGCTGATGCGGCGCTCTATCAGGCCAAAGCCGCTGGGCGCGGATGTGCCAGGTACTTCTCCGAAAAGTTAACGCAAGCTGCACGCGATCGCTTCAATATCGAAAGCAGGCTGCGCCTGGCTATACAGAACAATGAGCTCAAGGTTTATTACCAACCCAAAATAGACATCCTGACTGGGAAAATCATCGGTGCAGAGGCGCTCATGCGCTGGCAGGATCCGCTTGATGGATTGATGATGCCCACCAACTTTATCAGCATAGCGGAAGATACCGGGCTTATCCGGGGCCTGGGTGAATGGGTGATAAAAGAGACTTGTGAGCAAGGCAAACGCTGGCTGGATGCTGGCATCACCCCGCTTAAACTGGCAGTCAATATATCCGCCCATCAACTGCATCATACCGATATATTCAAAACGCTTTCCGCACTACTTGCAGATACCGGCTTCCCCCCTGAGTACCTCGAGCTGGAGTTAACGGAAAGTATACTGATGAATCGCGAAGCTGAAGTGGTGGAAACGCTGAATACCATCCGCTCAAAGGGTATCACGCTGGCTATTGATGACTTTGGCACAGGCTACTCATCGCTAGCCTACTTAAAGAGCTTCCCGCTGGATGTGCTGAAAATTGACAGGAGCTTTGTCGCCGATATTGAGCATGATGAGGATGATCGTGCAATTACCGCCACCATTATCAAAATTGCCCACACGCTAGGTATGCGTGTTGTTGCCGAAGGCGTGGAAACGGCGCAACAACTGGCATTCCTGCATCTGCACCAATGCGATATGTATCAGGGATTCCTCAACAGCCAGGCGGTGTCCGCTGATGAGTTTATCAAGCTGTTGCTCATACATAACCAGAATAATTAACCAAAGATAATTAAATAAAGGGCTGCAGGCGGCCTTCTTAGCTGCAAAACTTCTACACAAGGCTATTTTTAGGTTAATATAATCTTTCCTAACAACACTTAAGATTGAATATCATATGAACAAACAAGAATTGATTGAACAAATCGCTGGTGAAGCTGGTATTACTAAAGCTGCTGCTGCTAAAGCAATTGATGCATTCACTGCAAGCGTAACAGCTGCTCTGAAGAGTGGCGACACTGTAACCTTAATCGGTTTTGGTACTTTTGCTGTTAGCGATCGCGCTGCCCGTACTGGCCGCAATCCGCAAACTGGCAAAGAATTGAAGATTGCTGCACGTAAAGCGCCTGCTTTCCGCGCAGGCAAAGCACTGAAAGATGCATTAAACTAATTCCCCTGGAATTAGCATCTTGCCCACGCCAGCTTCGCGCTGGCGTTTTGTTTGCTAGGCGGCCTTTGTATCTGATACAGATATCATCAGCTTAAGTGCTTGCCTCAGCAGCCTCCAACCTTTATCGTCACTAGACGCGCAGTTGCGAAGGTGAGGAGACCTATCATGAGCACGTCAACAGACTTCCCAGTGGCAGATTGGCTGCTAAGTCTTCCCCTATACACTCCTGTAGCAATTGGGAGCAATGCCTCCCCTACTGTCAGGGCCATACTCACCTATGTAGCCATAGTTGACTTTTACTGCCCCGCTTGTAAAAAGTTCACGCCATTTCAAGGCGTACTATCGCTCGAAACACAAAACAGCATGGCCAGCGAGCTGATGGCCGCCAAAAGCTTTGGCGTTGCTGCCGGGTTCTGGACACAAAAGAAATTCTCAAAAGAGTTATCCTGTACCCGCGCCAACCATAAAACCATCTTTCACTTCCAGATTGAAGATGGCAACCTGTTAAAAGTGGGGCAATACCCTTCAATTGCTGACATTAATTTCGGAGAGGTTCTGGAGTTTGCATCTGCCCTGGGTGAGCAGCGAACCCATGAGTTAAATAAAGCGATAGAGCTGGCTGGTAATGGAGCAGGCTTAGGTGCCTATATTTACTTGAAGAAAATTTTTGAGTCATTACTTGAAGATGCTCATCAAATAGCATTATCCAACAAAGCCTGGGATGAAACTGACTACTTGGCGGCTAACATTTCCAACAAGGTAACAATACTCAGCACTCAGCTGCCCTCGTTTATTTTGGAGCATCCTGAACATTACGCCATTCTGGACCATGGTTTGGATGACCTGACTGACGCAACATGCCTTGAGCAATTCAATGCCCTGAAAACTGCAGTTTTGGTGATTACAGATGAGCGACAGGCTCAACTTACCCGAGACTTGAGAGTATCACAGGCGTCTGAATTACTTGAAGTAGCAACACGGACGTCATAGGCAGAAGTGCCATACAAGTAATTATGAATTATACCTAGGGGATTTAAAAACATAGGCGATAGATTAATACCCAGTTTTGTCTGATAAAACCAGGTATATTTTGCAGAAGCATTTTCAGTGGCGGTGGACCGAGTCTGTTGCTAACCCCTCTCAGTCAGCATTTCCCCCAAACAAGGTAATTAACAGCGTATTTTAATAAACTACTCACCCAGTTTTAATCTTCTGCTCTGAGAAAGTCTCGCATAGAGCCTGATTTAGATTAATTTATAAATTTACTCTCAATTAAAACAGGGTAGTTTTTTAAATGATCAGGGAGTACTTCAGATGTTATCTGTTAACTCATCAAATGCTGACCTCAATCTCCAATTAAGCCATCTGAGTAATGGTTTTGCGAAAGCGGCTTAAAGCAATAGAGAAGAATATAATACCAATCCCGAATAAAGCTAGGCATTGTGACCAGACCACATCAATACTAGCACCACGATAGAGTATTGCTTGGGAGGCAGACACAAAATGCGTAGTGGGTGCAGCTAGCATCACATTTTGTATGAAGTCTGGCATGCTTTCACGTGGAGTGGATCCTCCAGAAAGTAATTGCAATGGCAACAGGACGAGCACCATCAGCATGCCGAACTGAGGCATAGACCTTGCAAGGGTGGCCAAAAAGATACCCATGGAAGTAGTGGCGAAGAGATGTAGTGACGCGACGAACATAAACAACATTAACGACCCTTCGATTGGCACATTCAGTGCTCCTTGCACCACGAATAGTAATGAGAGCATTGCTACACTGACCACTACCATCCCCATAGACCAGACCTTCGAGAGCATAATCTCCACTGGCGTAACAGGCATCACTAACAGGTGCTCAATTGTGCCGTGCTCACGCTCGCGGATCAACGCAGCCCCCGTGAGTATGATAGAGAGCATGGTTACATTGTTGATGATCTCCATCAATGATCCGAACCAAGCCTGTTCGAGGTTGGGATTGAAGCGCATGCGCAATGCTAACCCCACCGGTGCGGACACATTCCTTCGATAATGCTGGACGAACTCATTCACTTCATCAGTGACAATCTGCTGTATATAACTGTTACCAGTGAATGCCTGGCTCATTCGCGTAGCATCTACATTAATCTGTATTGCGGGGGATCTGCCGGCTAGTACATCGCGTTGAAAATTTGCCGGAATATCGAGCACAAAAGTAAAGTCCCCGTTATCCATACCAGTATCCATCTCAGTTAACGATATCAATTTCGGCATATTGAAATGTGGTGGGTAAAGACTGGAAATAATACGTGCAGACAAAGGCGACCCATCTTCATCTACGATGGCTATTGGTGCGTTATGCAGACTTTCTGGCATCGCAGTAGCGGCCACGTATATTGATACAGTAAAAGTATAGGCGATCAGAACCAGCATCGTGGGGTCTCGTGCAAGGCTCCACAACTCCTTGATACCAAGTCGAAAAATATTTGCATAGGTGGCGTGCATACTCAACTCTCTTGTTTTTTCAAGAGCAGAATTGCCGCGCCGAGAATAACCGGCACCGAGACGATTAGCGGCCACAAAGAAGATGCCAGATCGGAAATATTCAACGCTTTGCTAAACACGCCGCGACTAATCGTCAGGAAGTAGGTAGCGGGATAAATACTCCCAATGAAGGCCCCTACTCCTTCGAGTGAGGAGACGGGGTTTAGCAAACCAGCAAACTGCACACAAGGAATAATTGTGCCTATCATGGTCACAAACATAGCCGCGATCTGACTCTTAGTAAATGTTGATGCCAGCAACCCGAAGCCGGTAGAACCTAATACGAAAATCAGGGCCGCTAATGATAGTGCAGTAAAGCTACCCTTGATAGGCACTCCAAATACGACAACCGCCATGACTGTTAGCAGCAAGAAATTTAACATTGCCAGAACAATATAGGGCAACTGCTTACCAAGCATGAATTCAGCCCGAGTTACTGGCGTAACATATAGATTAATGATTGATCCTAACTCTTTTTCGCGAACCACTGACAGTGCAGTCAACATCGCCGGGATCATCATAAGTAGCATTGGTATGATGGCAGGCACAATAGCTGGCAAACTCTTCACATCCGGGTTGTACCTATATCTTGTTTCGAAAGCACTATTGACGCTAGGTGTAATGCCTAGCCGATGAATGGCCATGTCTGCAAGCCAGGTCTGGTGCATAGCCTGCACATAGCCACGAACGGTTTCTGCTCGAACAGGCATAGCACCATCTACCCATGCCCCTATCTGTACCGGCGTACCTCGTTCAATATCGCGCGCAAATCCAGAGGGGATTTCAATGGCTAAAGCCACTTCGCCACTGCGCATCCGACTATCAAGCTCTGCGTAATCTGTAATGGGTGACTTCTCAATGAAGTAGCGTGAGCCTGAAAGATTCAGTGCATAGTTCTGACTAAGTCCGGTCTGATCGTGGTCAAGCACGGCATAGGAAAGATTTTCCACGTCAAGGCTAATGCCGTACCCAATGATGAACATCAAAATCACCGTGCCGAGTAGCGCTAGCGTGGCGCGCACGGGGTCTCTTTGCAACTCTAGCGTTTCTCGCAATGTATAACTGTATGCACGCGCCCAGCTAAAACCAGATCTACGCTTGGCAGCAATGGAACTTGGAGGCATTGCCTTCGACGGCGATTTATCTTGAAGAGACGGTGTTTCTGTCACAGTCGCTTCCTCAAGATAGGAAATAAAGGCTTCTTCAAGCGTACTCTTACCTCGCTGATGAATAAGTCTCGAAGGACTGTCGCTGACCAGAACCTTACCCGCATGCATTAAAGAAATGCGGTCACAGCGTTCGGCCTCATTCATAAAATGGGTAGAAATAAATATAGTGACCCGATCCTGTCTTGACAGGTCTAGCATGAATTGCCAAAACATGTCCCGCGCTACTGGATCAACTCCAGATGTCGGCTCGTCAAGAATTAGTAGCTCAGGTTTATGCACCATCGCTACAGCCAGTGATAAGCGCTGACGAACCCCTAACGGGAGACTCTCAGGAAGACTGTCGATGACATCCCTCAAGTCGAAACGTGCCAGCATCTCGTCGACTCGCGAGCTAATGTGCATCTCAGGGACTTGGAATAAGCGCGCATGCAGCACTAGATTTTGGCTTACAGTAAGCTCGCCATATAGTGAGAATCCTTGGGACATATAACCGACACGCCGTCGTGTAGTGATATCGTTTGAATCAACCTCATGACCGAATAACCATGCTTGCCCTTCAGTGGCAGGTAGTAATCCGGTCAGCATTTTCATTGTGGTTGATTTTCCGCAACCGTTTGAACCCAGAAACCCAAAAATTTCGCCACGCTGAATCCGAAAATCCACATGATCAACAGCTACGAAGTCTCCAAAACGCATTGTGAGGGCTTTAGCCTCAATAGCAATTTCAATATCATCAGAGGCCACATAAGGTGCCACTAGCACCTCGCGATGGCTACGTCTTTTCTCGTCCGGCAGCAAAGCAATGAAGGCAGCCTCCAATGTCACCGTTCCAGTACGTTGATGTAAGTCATTCGGTGTACCAGTGGCAAGGAGAGTGCCTGCATCCATGGCAACTAACCAATCGAAATGATCAGCTTCCTCCATATAGGCAGTAGCAACTATCACACTCATCCCTCTCCGCTCAGCACGTATGCGGTTGATAAGTTCCCAGAACTGGCTGCGTGATAATGGATCTACGCCGGTAGTAGGTTCGTCGAGAATCAACAGATCAGGATCATGAATCAGTGCGCAACATAAGCCGAGTTTTTGCTTCATTCCGCCAGAGAGCTTACCCACAGGCCTGGATAAAAATGGCTGAAGGCCAGTGCTTAATGTCAGTTCATCGATACGACGGCGACGTTCAGCGGCATCATGGCCGAACAAACGGCCAAAAAATTGTAGATTCTCCTCCACTGACAATGTGGGATAAAGATTTTTACCTAGCCCCTGAGGCATATAGGCAATGCGAGGGCACACGATATCCCGGTGATGTTTGGTGGCCATGTTGCCACCCAGTACTTCCACGTTGCCTTGTTGAATCGCTCGTGCCCCAGATATCAGCGACAACAAGGTAGATTTGCCAACACCGTCTGGGCCAATCAATCCAACCATGCAGCTAGCTGGGATTTCCAAGTCAACATTATTGAGCGCCAGTGTCTTTCCATGGCGCAAACTGACGCGCTTTAAGCGTGCAACAGGCATCACGGCGTTTGAGTCAACAGTCACTCAGGCAGCCTTGTTGCCAAGTCTTTCGGCCAAGAAGCTTGAGCGTCCAACTTAACCCAAGCAACCCCTGGCAAACCGGTTTTGACTTGCTTTAGATACTTTAGCAGCAGCTCGCGGTCAATCCGTCCTTTGACGCGAAACATGAGCTTTTGCCTCTCACTCGCTGTTTCTACGGTCTTGGGCGTAAACTGCGCAGTACTGGCGACAAATGATACCCGGGCAGGGATTACATACTGTGGGGCTGCGTCTAGTACAACATGGACCTCACTCCCCAACGCCAACTTGCCCGCGGCCTTCTCGGGGACGAAAAATGTCATGTATACATCACTAAGATCGACAAGGTTAAGAACCTTGCCACCGCCACCCAGCACCTCACCGGGTTGGGCAATTCGATATTGCACACGCCCACTGCGCGGTGCAACAAGCGCGCTATCATTAATATCAGCCGTTATACGTGCAACAGTAGCTGCAGCTGCCTTGACCGTTGCATGCGCTCCAGCCACTTGAGTACGTGCTGCGGCAATAGCAGATTGTGTCGCCTGTACTTGTGCATTTGCTGCCGCAACCGCAGCTTGTACGCTACGTACTCGTGCACGATCATCATCCAGCTCCTGTCCAGACGAAGCGCCTTCTAACGATAGTGTTTCAGATCTTGCGAGGCGCCGTGCGGCTGCATCAAGTTCGCTCTCCCGTTGCGCAACAAAGGCCACCGCTGCCAAGTGCTCACTCTGACGCATGCTCACTTGGGCCTCTGCACTTGCAACAGCAGTAGCCGCCTGGTTTTGTCTCGCAATAGCCTCATCGCGCTGAGCCTCTAGAGTCTCTATCTGCATATGTGCCAGGACCTGACCTTCAGTCACAAAATCCCCTTCGGAGACCAGAATATCCAATACCCTGCCACCAAGCTTGGTTGAAACATCAACCTCTGTAGCCTCAATACGACCATTCCCTGATAAGAAGCCTTCCCCTGGGCCGTTTGATCGCGTCCCCTTCCACGTGAGCCATCCCGCGCCAATGAGAGCTGTTGCAACTACGATGGTGATGATTTTGGTTTTAATTGAAGCGCTCATTTTATTGCCCGTGCCTTCTGTATAAGTAGGTCATTCGATGAAGTGTTATCTGAGAAACTCTGACTACCACCACCAAGAGCCGCATACAGACTTAAGTGACTTGAAAGCAAGGTACGACGAGTCTGCACCAGCTGCTGTTCGGCCACAAGCAAATCGCGTTGCGCATCCAGCACCTCCAGATAGGGAGCGGCACCATTGTCGTAACGGAGTTTAGCTAAACGAGCACGCTCAGACTGCGCAGAAAGAGTGACTTGCTGAATATGTACCAGTTTTGTCAGGGATTGGCGTGCAGACAGAGCATCTGACACCTCACGAAATGCGGTCTGTATGGTTTTTTCATAGTTTGCCACGGCGAGATCGCGACGTACCATGGCGAGATCAAGGCCAGCTCTATTTCGACCACCATCAAAAATTGGCAGTGAAATGCTGGGAACGTAACTCCAGGCACGACTTCCGGCTTCAAATAGACCATCGAGTTCAGCACTTGCAGTACCAAAGGAACCAGTCAATGTAATGCGTGGGAAAAAAGCGGCACGAGCAGCGCCTATACTAGCATTGGCCGCTTTTAACCGGTGCTCTGCCGCAATGATATCTGGCCGTAGTATTAGTAAATCAGACGGTAGTCCAACGCGGAGCTCCTGGAATAAAGTCTCGTCGTGGCTATCTTCCGGTAGCTGTGGCAAGGTGCCCCCTACCAATAGTGTCAAGGCATGCAACTGTGCAGCTCTTGCCTGCTCAAGCTGGACACCGAGGGATTGTGCCTGAGTCAACAGGGTTTCAACCTGAGTGAGGTCCATCCTTGAGATTGCACCCACTTCAAAGCGACGCGTGAAAATGTGAAAGGATCTTTCTCGGCTAGCAATAGTTTGTCTAGCCAGCACAATGCGCTCATTAAGTTCGCGTAATGTAAGGTAACCATCCGCCACCTGAACTATAAGACTGATGGTAGCAGCTCGACGGGCCTCATCTGTAGCTAGGTAGCTCTCCAATGCGACATCCTTGAGATTTCGCACTCGACCCCAGAAGTCGAGCTCCCAGGTTGCAAGCCCCACTCCCACTTGGTATTGACTAATAATCCGCGGGCGACCCGTAACATTAAGGTCACCTGGAGTAAGCGCTCGGCTTTCTTGAACACCAAGACCGACCGATGGAAACTGATCGGCTCGTTGAATTCCATATATAGCTTGCGCCTCCTGAACACGAAGCACGATGCTACGAAGGTCTCGGTTGTTCTCTAATGCAGCGGCAATTAACGCCTGTAAGTACAAATCTGAAAAATATTCTCGCCAGGGTATTGCAGCAGCAATACGTTCGGTGGATTGTGAGCCGGATAACGGCGGGTTATCGACAGGGTATGCAAAACTAACCGGCAACTGTGGCGAGCTAAACTTGGGGGCGAGTGAGCAGCTATTTATAAGTAAAACGCATGCTAGAGTTATAGATAGCAGCACTGGACCATAATAAGAGCATTTTGACTCATTACTCTCGTAATGTTTTTTAATTTTCTTCTGCATGCCTTAGCCTCAGTAACCACACGAAATCCAAAAGTGCTTTGCCGCACAAGAACCCTTACACTATAGGCTAGTAAAGTCTCGGAACAATTGACTTAGATCACAACAAAATGCCTATTCTGTCTGGCTCAAATGGAGCGGCAATATCAACATACACATATAACTTTTAACATGTGAATTTAATCTAACAGTACCGTGCCAGCTTGAACTATGGCCAAAAACTGGTCGGCATTTAGGCTTTCAGCACCAACGAGGAGACCATCAACCCCTTTCTGGCTAATAAGCGCAGAAGCATTCTCTGAATTGACGCTACCGCCGTATATTATTGCAAGCTCCTGTGCGGGTTGTTCCCCAAACATCTGACAAAAGCGGTGCCTGATTACAGCATGTGCCTCCTGAATCTGTTCAGCTATTGCTTGATGACCGTGACTACCGATGGCCCAAACAGGTTCATATGCAATGCATAGACGAGCCAACATATCTGGTGATAATCCAGCCAATCCCTGCGTTAGTTGCTGCGTCAGTACCATATCAGTCTCTTGGCCCTTACGCTGTTCGTGAGTCTCCCCGATACAGAAGATAACCTTGAGGCCAGCAATCAAGGCTGCTATTGTTTTTTTATTGATTAAAATATCAGACTCTCCGAGATTCTGGCGTCGCTCGCTATGCCCGAGGATAACGTACTTGCAACCGAGATCGAGCAGCATCTTGGGGCTGACTTCCCCAGTAAAAGCCCCTTCACTATCTGGAAAAATATTCTGAGCGCCAAGTTCAACGCAGCTACCCTTGAGAACATCCCCAACAAAAGCCAAATATGGAAAGGGTGGACAGACAACAACATCTAAGCTGTCATCAATTACCATGCCATCGACAATCGCACTAGCTAATTGCCTGGCTTCGACTGCGGTAGTATGCATCTTCCAATTACCAACGATTAATTTTTGGCGCATACTAGTTTCCCATTTGAGACCTAAGGAGTTCTTTGATGAAGCCATCACTCTTGAATGGAATAATTGTGATCAACATCCGTATCGTCACACTATCGAGGTAGTTATCGCTGCCACAAAATTCGCGGATTTTCCAACGGAATTGCAACGCCAGCGTAGTGCGAGATCACTCGAACAGTATAGTCAGAAGCGTGGCGTGATGCTGTAACTACAGCCATAAAGGTAAATCCATTTGCAGCCCCCACCAACCTCCTCATGGGTCGCATTTCCACAATTTCCGGTGCATTACCATTGATGCCATTGGCATAAAGTTGAACACTCACTGAATCCATGACAAGATGGTCGAAATACATTTGCACCTCAAATGTATGCTGTTCACTTTCAGTTTCAACTGTCACCTCGCCAAAGCGTAGCGTGTCCCATAGCTGCTCTAGGCTATCATGCCAACTAACCATTGATGCACCTACTGCACCATTATTTTCAGCCCGCTCACTATAATTTAAAGCTGCTGGTAAGTATTGTTGCTCAGTATATTCGCGCACCGCACGATTGCTGGAGAAGCATGGTGTCAACTGCGCCATACTTTCACGTATCCTGTTCACCCATGCGACGGGAATACCCCGCTCGTCGCGAGCGTAGAACTCGGGGATAACTTCCTGTTCGAGCAGGTCATATAGAGCCTCAGCTTCAATAGCATCCCTGTTGGGATCGCTATCATGCTCCTGACCATCCCCTAATGCCCACCCCACTTCAGGCGTGTAGGCTTCAGCCCACCAGCCATCCAGTACAGATAAGTTAATACCGCCATTGACCAGTACTTTCATGCCGCTAGTTCCACAGGCCTCCCAAGGGCGTCTGGGAGTATTTAGCCACACGTCTACGCCATGGACTAACTGCTCGGTCAAGTACATGTCATAGTCACTGAGAAAGATGACATGATTGCTAGCGGCGGTTCGGCGGATAAAATGCATCCACTCCTGAATTAATGCCTGCCCTGGCAAATCTTCAGGATGCGCTTTTCCAGCCATGATAAGTTGTACTGGCCGCTGAGGATTAGTCAATATACGAAGTAAGCGTTCAGGATCATGGAGCAGTAGATTAGGCCTTTTATAGGAAGCAAATCGGCGTGCGAATCCCAGTGTTAAGGTATTAAAGTTAAATAAATGCTTAGTACCATCAACGGTCTCGGGCGATGCGCCTGATACGGCAAGCTGCTGGGACAAACGTTTGCGAGTATCTTCAACAAGTGCAATGCGCGCGGCGCTACGAAACTCCCAAATACTGGCATTTGAGGCACTACGAATTTCACTACCCAGGGTTTCTGTCACCCCCAACCAGCGGTCTTTCCCGCAACACTTCGTCCAAAAATCATCGGCTGGGGCCGAATCCCAGGTCGGCATATGGACGCCATTGGTCACGTGCCCGACCGGCACTTCCTCCGTTGGCCAACGTGGGAAGAGCGGCTCAAACAAGTGCCGACTCACTTTGCCATGCAATTGACTCACACCATTCACCGCTCCGCTCCCACGAATCGCCAGATAGGCCATATTGAAAGGCTCTTGGGGGTCATTCGGGTTCTGACGACCCAGAGCCATCAACTCGTGAAGTGTTATTCCTAGCTGCATACGTGCATATGCTCCGAGATATTGGTCGATAAGCCCCGGAGCGAAAATGTCAAATCCAGCCGTCACTGCCGTGTGCGTGGTGAAGAGGTTGCCCGCTCTAGTGACGGCCAGCGCGACCTTGAAGGGCTGCGCCGCCGCCTCCATGAAGCTCCGCGCACGCTCCAGCACAGCGAAAGCCGCATGCCCTTCATTCATGTGACAAACTTCCGGCTTGATGCCAAGTGCTGCGAGCAACCTCCACCCACCAATCCCCAGAAGCATTTCCTGCGTAAGTCGCAACTCCGGCCCGCCTCCGTAAAGTTCGCTGGTAATCCCTCGATGTGCGGGGTAGTTTGCTGCGTCATTGCTGTCCAGCAGATATAGTTTTACGCGACCGACCTGTACCTGCCATGTACGTAACCAGACCGAGTAACCAGGTAACGCGACCTCTAATCGCAACCACTCCCCATTTGGTTTACGCAAAGGGGTTATCGGCAACTGACCAGGATCGTTATAAGGGTAAAGTGCCTGCTGCATGCCATCCTTGCCTATGACTTGGCGAAAATAGCCTTGTTGATAAAGCAATCCGACGCCGACCACCGGCACACCCAAATCGCTGGCAGCTTTAAGCTGATCACCCGCCACGTTGCCTAGACCTCCTGAGTAAATGGGCAAGGCCTCGCTTAACATGAACTCCATGCTGAAATAAGCAATACAGCTCAGCTTAGACTGAGGATGGCTTTTCTGAAACCAAGCAGGTGCCTGTATCCCCTCCCTTCTCGCCTGCAACAAATCATTAATATTTTTACGGAAAGTGGAGTCAGCCAACACTTGCTTGAGTTTCTCTCGTGAGACAGTCTGCAAAACGGCCCAAGGGTTATGCGTGAGCTCCCACATTACAGAGTCCAGCTGCAGCCATGCATGGTCGGTGGCGTGATTCCACGACGAACGCATATCAAGAGCAAGTTCAGCCAATGAGTCGAATCCCTCTAAGTTGCGACACATTCGAGATTGGTCCGACTTATGCATTTGTGAACGATCCTCTTCTAAAACATCAAACGAATGAGCATGACTGATATGACAATAGAGATGACTGGATGCAAATAACTATATTAAGCCCAAAACAGACTTAACATTGGCCGTCTTCCTCCACAAGCACTTCGCTACGATTGAGTATACGCGCCGATATAAACAAGGTGCTCTCAAGAATGTAATATCTGGGAACAGCAAAGTATTATTAGCATATTAGGGTGTAGGATAAGCAGTAAAGCCCAATAAATTCAATCTAAGACTGAAATGAACCTACTCACGATTAATGCTGGCTCTTCAAGCATAAAATTCGCAATATTTGAATCAAGCGTATCTCTCAAGCGATTGATATCAGGAAAAATTGAACGTATTGGATCGCCTGCTGCAAAACTCGTGGTCACAAACCACATTACTCAGTCAGTAGAGTCTTTTTTTCAGTCCAACAGCACTTCAAATTACTTGTCAGCCATAGCGTTAATTACAGATTGGTTAAAAAAAGAATTTTCTCAGCGGAGCATAGCGGCAATTAGTCATCGGGTCGTACATGGAGGAGCCCTCTTCACCACTCCGCAGATAATTTCACCATTGATAATGGCTGAATTAAGGCGACTATCTCCAATCGATCCCGAGCATTTACCCAATGAACTATTGTTAATAGAGGCATTACGACATCAATTCCCAGAGTTGAACCAAATCGCCTGCTTTGATACGGCATTTCACTCTCCTCTGCCCCGCGTTGCCCAAATGTTGACAACTCCACGTCGTTACGAGGCCAACGGCCTGCGACGTTATGGATTTCATGGCCTCTCATATGCGTTTCTGATGCAAAAGTTACACATCATTGCCGGTGATAAAGTTGCGAACGGAAGAGTCATTCTTGGACATCTTGGCAATGGCGTAAGCTTGGCAGCCGTATCTAGTGGTCAGCCTGTAGACACCAGCATGGGTTTTACACCAAGCAGCGGTGTTGCAATGAGTACCAGAGCGGGAGATATGGATCCTGGATTGTGCTCTTACTTAATGAGGTCAGAAGGTCTCAATACTAAGCAATTTAATCATTTGGTAAATTTTGAGTCAGGTTTGCTAGGTATTTCAGAAACAAGCTCAGACATGAGTGAGCTGCTAAGAATTCAACACTCTGACTATCGAGCTTCTGAAGCCATCTCATTATTTTGTTATCAGATAAAAAAGCAGATAGGGGCTTATGCGGCTGCGATGGGTGGGCTAGACACCTTGGTTTTCTCAGGCGGGATTGGTGAGAACTCACCTGAAATTCGCAGTCGCATATGTGATGGCCTTGAATTTCTCGGCATTCAACTTGATGCAATCATGAATCTGGAAAATGCTTTGATGGTATCAAGTAATTCAGCCCGTATTCCGACTTATGTAATTCCAACTGACGAAGAACAGATGATGGCATCCATGATGCAGGATGTATTAAACGGATCAGATTAATAAGGAAGTTATCATGAAAATTAAAAGATCAAAGCTTAAAAAAACGCCATTATCTAAATCATTGCTGCAAAAAATGCATGCTTACTGGCGCGCTGCCAACTACCTCTCCGTTGGGCAAATCTATCTATTTGATAATCCTTTGCTGGAAGAGCCATTGCTCATCACACATGTGAAACCACGCCTCCTGGGGCATTGGGGCACGACACCCGGCCTTAATTTCATCTATGTGCATCTGAATAGAATCATCAAAGAATATGACCTCAATATGATTTACATTACCGGACCAGGCCACGGCGGTCCTGGCTTAGTCGCCAACACTTATCTTGAGGGGACATACAGCGAGTTCTACCCAAATATTTCACAAGATAAAGCTGGGATGAAAAAGCTCTTTAAGCAGTTTTCCTTTCCTGGAGGCATTCCCAGCCACGTTGCTGCGGAAACTCCCGGCTCGATCCATGAGGGTGGTGAACTGGGCTATTCACTATCTCATGCTTTTGGCGCTGTATTTGACAATCCCGACCTCATTGTCAGCTGCGTAGTCGGAGATGGAGAGGCTGAGACTGGTCCGCTGGCAACCAGCTGGCACTCGAACAAATTTCTCAATCCAGAACTTGATGGTACGGTGCTACCCATATTACATTTAAATGGCTACAAGATAGCCGGCCCAACCGTATTAGCGCGTATTCCACATGATGAATTAGAAGCCCTGTTCCGAGGTTATGGCTATCTGCCATATTTTGTTGAGGGTGATGAACCTAAAGCAATGCATCAAATCATGGCAGCCACACTTGATGTGGCTATCGCTGAAATCAAGGCGATTCAAGCCAAAGCACGTAAACATGGGTTTACCGAAAGACCTCTGTGGCCGATGATTATTCTAAGGTCGCCTAAAGGGTGGACAGGGCCGGTGACGGTTGATGGAAAACCAGTTGAAAACACCTTCCGCTCGCATCAGGTGCCAGTCACAGACTTAGCGAAGAATCCACAGCACCTTAAGATCCTCGAACAATGGATGTTAAGCTATCATGCAGCAGAACTCTTTGATGCTTCCGGCAAACTACTTCCCGAACTCGCTGCGCTGGCCCCATCAGGTGAGCGCCGAATGGGAGCTAATCCACATGCGAATGGTGGTTTGCTGCTTCGTGATTTACGCATGCCTGAATTCAACGATTATGCAGTTAAGGTCGACAAGCCAGGGACCATTCTAGCTGAGTCAACGCGTGTGCAGGGGGAGTTTCTGCGTGACGTCATGAAGCTGAATGAAGACGCGCGCAACTTTCGCATTTTCAGCCCCGATGAAACCTCATCCAACCGTTGGAACCCGATGTTTGAAATAAGCAATCGCACATCAACCGCCAATATTATTCCCATAGATGACCATGTTGCTGCAGATGGCCGAATCATGGAGATGCTCAGTGAGCACCAGTGTGAAGGCTGGCTTGAGGGCTACCTACTTACTGGTCGGCATGGATTTTTCTCATGCTACGAGGCATTTATCCACATCATTGACTCGATGTTCAATCAACATGCCAAGTGGCTATCAGTCTCTGGGCACATTCCATGGCGGCATCCTATCGCCTCTCTAAATTACTTGCTGTCATCTCATGTATGGAGACAAGACCACAATGGTCTGAGTCACCAAAATCCGGGATTCATTGATCACGTAATGAACAAAAAAGCGGATATTACTAGAGTGTATCTCCCGCCCGATGCCAATACTCTTCTTTCAGTCACAGATCATTGCCTGAAAAGCCGAAACTATATCAACGTGATCATTGCAGGCAAACAGCCCGAATTACAGTGGCTTGATATGGATGCAGCAGTAAAGCACTGCTCTGCAGGCTTGGGCATTTGGGAGTGGGCAAGTAACGATCAAGGCAGTGAACCTGACGTAGTGATGGCCTGTGCTGGTGACGTGCCTACCCTGGAAACATTAGCTGCCGTGGCGATTTTAAGAACACAATTCCCTGAGTTAAAAGTTCGTGTTGTGAATGTTGTTGATCTTATGAAGCTTCAACCGCAGAGCGAGCATCCACATGGGCTGAGTGATAAAGATTTTGATGTCTTATTTACCAAAAACAAGCCTGTAATTTTTGCATTTCATGGCTACCCATGGCTGATTCACCGACTTGTTTATCGTCGAAATAATCACAAAAATATCCATGTACGTGGTTACAAAGAAAATGGAACGACTACTACACCGTTCGATATGGCAGTTTTAAATGACCTCGATAGGTTTCATCTAGTTGGTGACGTTATTGATCGAGTACCCAGCCTAAACAAAAAAGCAGCCTATGCGAAACAGTATTTGAGAGACAAGCTAATCAGCCATAAGCTTTATATTGCTGAACATGGTGAGGACATGCCAGACATTCGAGATTGGCAATGGCCATCATGAGGCCTACGGAGATCGAGAAGCTACAAATTAGAACCTGAAAATCGTCTAGCAGAGCTGGGGGATTACCAAGCTCACTATTAATCCTAATGTCTGATTTGACCAGGGAATTCAATCACACATTGTAGGGGATTGCCCTGAAACGTTGATTTTATAATCTAAATTAAACGCTTAAGGATTAGCCCCAATTTCTTTATCGCATCCTCAGTTGATTGCTCCCATAGGTGACCATAGTTCAGCCTGATGTAATCTGTGAAGCCACGCCGTGCAGAAAACATCGGACCAGGTGCAATACTGATCCCATTAGCTAAGGCCTCTCTATGAACATCTAGTGCATTGATGTTGTCAGGCAACTTTACCCATAAAAAATATCCCCCTATTGGGCAATTTAGTTTAGTTCCTTCAGGAAAGTAACGTTCGATAGCCTCGACGAATTTAATTTGCTGCACCATCAACGCATGTCTCAATGCTCTTAAATGCCGGTCGTATCCGCCTTTACTGAGGTAAGTAGCTAATGCTACTTGTGCTGGAACAGAGGCTGCCAGTGTTGTTGTTAATTTGATGCGCTCTATTTTTTGGGCATAGCGACCTGGGGCAACCCAGCCAACGCGATACCCTGGAGCAAGACACTTGGAGAATGAAGAGCAATGCATGACCAAACCCTCAGTATCAAACGCTTTAGCCGGAATTGGTCTTTTCTCGCCGAAATATAGCTCTCCATAGACATCATCTTCGATTAACGGAATGTTGAACTTGGTCAGCATTTCAACCAATGCACGCTTGTTTTCATCAGGCATTAAACTTCCCAGGGGGTTCTGGAAGTTAGTCATCAGCCAGCAGACCTTAGGGTGATGTAATTTAATAGCATGCTCTAAGGCATTAAGATTCATGCCATATTTTGGATGGCTAGGCACTTCAATCGCTCGCAACCCATTTCGTTCTATCGCCTGTAAAGCAGCATAAAAAGTCGGCGACTCTACAATCACCGTATCACCAGGACGCGTTACTGCAGAAAGACAGAGATTGAGTGCCTCCAAAGCTCCACTGGTAATCACTATTTCATCTGACGAAACATTAAGTCCGTCGATCATGTATCGCAGTGCGATATGACGTCTTAAATCCGCATCTCCTGGACTCAAGTCAGCCACAGTAGTCCAAGGGTCCATGGTTTGAATGCTCGATGACATGCATTTAGCCAACTTTCCCAAAGGGAATAATAGTGGGCTCGGAAAAGCTGAGCCGAATGGGACAACTTGACGCGCTCTTGTTGAATCATGGATCTGAAACACAAGCTCACTAATATCAACCACTGTCACACTTGTATTGATATGCCCGACAGGTTCTGGCAACGGAGGCAGACCTGATGCACTTCCAGCAACGAAATAGCCGGATCGTTCACGGGCGGATATAAGCCCTCGCGCCTCTAATAGATAGTACGCTTGAAAGACTGTAGACGGACTAATACCCCTAGTTGCGCTAGTTTGTCGCACAGATGGCAGCTTGTCTCCCTTCCGCAAATCGCCATTTTGTATTGACTGAGCGATATCATCAGCTAGCTTTTCGTATCTTTTCAAAACATTCCCTACTTCCGTTTGATTGCTTATTATGCATCTGATATGGTTTTTTTAATCACATCTGAATCTGTTTTTTTAGTGGGCAATCCCTAAAATCAACTCCAATTGGTATTCCGGAGTGAATCATGCAAGCCCAAATAATGTACGTAGATCAGACGATAAGAAAAATCATCCCTATCACGCCCTACTCAGTCAAAGGCAAGTACAGAAACCTTAAGACTCTGATTTTAGTCACTGCTTATACGCTATATTTTTCATTGCCATGGCTAACCTGGAATGGTTTAGCCAGAACGGGACAGCCATTGCTGTTTGATATTGCGAACTCAAGATTTCACTTTTTTGATTTAGTGATATTTCCTCAAGACTTAATGGTCTTCACTGCCATCATGGTTTTTGCGGCGGCATTTCTATTTGTTTCGGCGGTCCTTTACGGAAGAATTTTCTGCGGATTTTTCTGCTTTCAGACGATATGGACCGATGCATTCCGCTTAATTGAGACAGTTATACAAGGTGAAGCCCAGACTCGGATTCGACTACGTAAACAACCTTGGCACTTCCAAAAAATTTACAAACTGGGCCTTACCCATGCGTTGTGGATAATCCTGGCATTTGCAACGGGTTTGACATTTACCCTTTACTTCGCAGACTCCAGACTGCTTCTACAAAACCTGATAAACGGCACTGCCCCTATCGCTGCCTACACAGCCATCATTACAATCACCTTGACTACCTATGCTGCAGCTGGAATAGCGAAGGAAGATATATGTCGAGTGGCTTGCCCATATGGAAAATTCCAAAGTGTGATGCAAGATCAATTTACAAAAACCGTTGTTTATGACAGTTTACGTGGTGAAAGAGATTTAGGACGAGCTGCACCGAGTAAGGTGCTACGTGACAACAGCATTAGAGAAACTAAAGGTTATGGTGATTGTATTGATTGCGGATATTGCGTGAATGTATGTCCAACTGGTGTCGACATTCGCAAAGGATTTCAGATTGACTGTATCTCATGTGGCCTGTGTATTGATGCATGCGACACGATCATGACTTCTGTCAACTTACCGAAAGGCTTGATCCGATTTGGGCAAGGAGAACAACACAGCAAGACGAATGATCAGGGTATCCAATCAAATAACCTTAAGCTTTATGGCTATTCAACGTTGTTATTCTTTTGTGCGGTATTCTTGTTCTATCAATTACAGCATTTAGATCCTTTCACCGCAATAATCCAACAACAAGCACAACCGCTTGCCACACGTTTATCCGACGGACGATTAAAAAGCCGTTATCTCTTACATTTGACTAACAAGAATGCGCAATCTGAGACATTCACGGTGAAAAGCACAGGATTGCCATCTGATGCTGACCTTAGTCCTAGAACATTTAAAGTTCCACTGGGCAAAACTTACACCTACACACTCGATATCATCGTCACTCCTGAGCGCGCGCATCTGTTAAAACATTTTGATGTGAGCATTAGTAGTCAACCAAACGATATACAACACTTTACCCTTGGGTACAGTTCAATTTTAAATTAACTGCAGGTCCCTATGCCTATCGTACAAACACTTCCGATCAATAAGCGTGCTCTGCAGGTGGTTTTTAACTCCGGACTTATCTTTGGTATTTCTATCGATAGTATGTTCGAAGTGGGGATATATGATAAAGAAAGAAGAGTGGGAGGTATGAAGTTCAGTGCACTCTCATCATTGAACAATCTCTCTTTGAGACCACTGTATAACCTTGATAAATGCTCAGTAGAATCTGAGTTCGATGCATATGCTTCGGACCTCTACATAGCCGCAATTGGCCATTTTCAGGAATATACTAATGGTCGGATCCAATTACCTTGCGCCCTCTAGGAATGGCAATTTAGGAGTGAAGTGCGAGTACTTGAAACGGAGTAAACATGCCCCCTAAACAACGACCTGATAAATGGCATAGCGTCTCTCTCGGCAGACATGTGAGCAAATTAATTCAATCTGAGAGAGATAGTGGATTCTTCGAAAAATCTCGTATATGTGCAAACAATTTACGAACAGAGAATGCCTTACCTCGCCTAACGCCCGCACGGTGCGGGGTTTTAGCATAAAGCTCAAAACTGCTGGATTTTATGAGGGCTTGTGGCGGAGAGGGAGGGATTCGAACCCTCGATGGGCTTGCACCCACGCTTGATTTCGAGTCAAGTACATTCAACCACTCTGCCACCTCTCCACTTCCGTTACAGCAAATAACAGATTCGTTATTTTAACATCTCGGGCATATTCTGCTGACATTTTGCCAAGCAATAAATGACTAGACAAAGCCAGGCAAGTTGGGGAAACTTTGCCTGATGCGTATTTATTTCATACTCCTGACTCTACTTAGCCTTACAGGCTGCGAAAAACCGGCAACACCTTTGCCCAAGGCTACAGCCACCAAAGAGTTAGTCGTCGTCACGCATAATGGCCCCAATACCTATTACGTTAACGGTGAGAATGAATATGCCGGTCTCGAGTACGACCTGGCAAAGCTTTTTGCCAAAGAATTCGGTGCTGATTACACCATCAAATTCCTGGTCGTGGACAACATCACAAAGGTAATACCCACCTTGCTCAAGGGGCAAGCGCATTTTGCCGCTGCCGACCTTAGCATCACAGACTTAAGACAGCACCTGGTTCAATTCAGCATCCCTTATGAAAATACACAGCAGCAAGTGGTGTATAACAAGGAGCTACAAACAGCCCCAAAATCGATCAAAGAAATGCTAGGGAAAAGAATTGCCGTGCCGGCTGGCACCAGCTATGCCGAACGTTTGAGCGAAATAAAGCAACAGGAACCGGGCCTGTCATGGCGTGAGCCTGCTAATACCAGTGCTGATGAGTTGCTGGAACAGGTGGCCGATGGTAGCCTGGATTACACCGTGGCCGATGCCCATCTGCTCGCGTTATTACAGAACTACTATCCCAACCTTGGCACCGGCTTGCCTTTAGGAAAGCCGGAGAAAATTGCATGGGCTTTCCCAAAAAATGGTGACGCCAGGATTTATAAGAAAGCCAATGCGTTTTTTGCACGAATCAGCAAGGACGGCACCTTACGTAACTTGATTGATCGTTACTATGGTCATGCGGAACGCCTGAACCCCATAGATGTTACGACCTTTCTGCAGCGTACTCGTAGCGTACTGCCAAAATACGCCAGCCTGTTTAAACAGGCACAGGAGCTGACCAACATAGACTGGCGATTGCTTGCGGCTATCAGTTACCAGGAGTCACACTGGGATAGGTTGAATACCTCACCCACCAATGTACGTGGGATGATGATGCTGACTGAGCAGACCGCTGACAGGCTGGGCGTCACCGATCGGCTGGATGCCAAACAAAGCATCATGGCTGGGGCACGCTACACGGTCATCCTGAAAGATACCATCCCCAAGCGCGTTCCGGAGCCCGACAGGACTTGGATGGCGCTTGCCGCCTATAACATAGGCTACGCCCACCTTGAAGATGCGCGGGTATTGGCTGTACGCATGAAACTCAACCCCGATAGTTGGGCTGACCTGAAGAAAACGCTGCCTTTGTTGAATAAAGCTGAGTATTACACAACGGTGAAATACGGCTATGCAAGCGGTGGTGCGCCGGTGATTTTTGTGGAGTCTATCCGCACCTATCACAAAATATTGGAGAAATACCTGCCACAACACCTACCGCTACTGCCCAGCTTTGACATTGCCAGCCTGGCACAGGGTAAGCAACCCATCCCACAATAGCGAGCCTGATTACGCGCTAAGCTGGGATTTACCGCCCATATAGGGCACCAGTACATCGGGCACAGTTACGCTGCCATCCGCATTCTGGTAGTTCTCCAACACCGCCACCAGAGTGCGCCCTACTGCAAGCCCGGAGCCATTAAGGGTATGCACCAACTCGGGCTTGCCACTCTCATTGCGGAAACGCGCTTGCAGGCGACGTGCCTGAAATGCCTCGCAATTGGATACCGATGAAATCTCACGATAGGTATTCTGTGCAGGCAACCAAACTTCCAGGTCATAAGTTTTGGCTGCGCCAAAACCCATATCGCCGGTACATAGCGCAACCACACGATACGGCAAGCCTAAAGCCTTCAAGATATGTTCCGCATGCCCGACCATTTCTTCCAGGGCTTCATAGCTTTTTTCTGGATGAACGATCTGCACCATTTCCACTTTATCAAACTGGTGCTGGCGTATCATGCCACGCGTATCACGGCCATAAGAGCCGGCCTCCGAGCGGAAGCACGGGGTATGAGCAGTGAGCTTGATTGGCAAATCATCCAAGGCCACAATTTCATCGCGGACCGTGTTAGTGAGGGTAACTTCTGATGTCGGGATCAAATACAGCTTGCTGTCGTTATGCGCCAGAGAGAACAGATCTTCTTCAAACTTCGGCAACTGGCCGGTGCCTATCAATGTTTCCGCATTCACCATATATGGGGTATAGCATTCAGTGTATCCATGCTGTTCGGTCTGCGTATTGAGCATGAATTGCGCCAAAGCACGATGAAGGCGGGCGATCTGCCCACGCATCAAGGTAAACCGAGTACCGGCCAGCTTGGCACCTGTGTCAAAATCCAGGCCCAACGGTGTGCCAACATCTGTGTGATCCTTGATCGCAAAATCAAAGTTACGTGGCGTGCCGACTTTACGCACTTCTACGTTATCTTCTTCCGACTTGCCCACCGGCACGCTATTATGCGGCAGGTTGGGCACATTCAACAGCAGACCTTGAAGTTCGGCCTGTAGCTCGCCCAAGCGTGCCTCGTCAGCCTTTAACTGCTCTCCCAGCCCAGCTACTTCTGCCATGATGGCTGCAACATCCTCGCCCTTCGATTTGGCAATACCTATCTGCTTGGAGCTGGCGTTGCGCTTGGCCTGCAGATCCTGCGTGCGTGTCTGCACGGTTTTACGCTCCTGTTCCAGGGCGCTGAATTTTGCGGTGTCGAAGTCGAACTTGCGGGAGGCCAGTCGGGACACTACGGTATCTAAGTCATTACGTAAAGCGAGTATGTCTAACATGTGTTTTCCTGATTATTTTTTACTTTTGGCTTTAGCATCCAGCTCACGCAGATGTGCCAGCTTCTCGCTAATTTTACCTTCTAAGCCGCGGGGTGTGGGCGTATAAAATTGCACGTTCGGCATATCGTCCGGCATATAGCTTTCCCCAGCCGCATAGGCGTCCGGCTCATTATGGGCGTAACGGTATTCCTTGCCATAATCCAGCGCCTTCATAAGCTTGGTTGGCGCATTGCGCAAATGTAGCGGCACCGGGCGTGACTTGTCATCCCCCACAAAAGCCTTACACTGGTTATAGGCGTTATAAGCCGCATTGCTCTTAGCTGCCACGGCCAAATAGATCACTGCGTTTGAGAGTGCCAACTCCCCTTCCGGTGAACCCAGGCGTTCATATATCTGGCAGGCTTCCAGCGCCAAGGTCTGTGCACGCGGATCTGCGAGGCCGATATCTTCTATGGCCATACGGATGATGCGACGACCCAGATATAAAGGATCGGCGCCGCCATCGAGCATACGCAGGAACCAATATAAGGCAGCATCCGGGTTGGAACCGCGAACCGATTTATGCAGCGCTGAAATCTGATCGTAAAATGCCTCGCCGCCTTTATCAAAGCGGCGCATTTTACTCGCCATGGTGGATTGCAGAAAATCGGCATCAATCGCCTTTACATCTGCGGCTTGCGCCGCATTGAACAAGCCTTCTACAAAATTCAGCAAGCGCCGCGCATCCCCATCGGCATACGCCAACACCTGCTCGCGCACTTCGGACGTCAAGGTGATATCTGCCGCCATCGCCTGTTGCGCCCTATCCAGCAACAGGCCTAACTCAGCTTCGGATAATGCGCTCAGCACAAACACCTGCGCCCGGCTCAGCAAGGCGCTGTTTACTTCAAAAGACGGGTTTTCTGTTGTTGCACCGATAAAGGTGATCAGGCCACTTTCGACAAAAGGCAAGAATGCATCCTGCTGGCCTTTGTTAAAACGGTGTACCTCATCCACAAACATAATAGTACGGCGCCCAGACTGCTGCAGCGTGTACTCTGCACGCTCTATCGCATCACGGATATCCTTGATACCGGATAACACGGCAGAGATCGGGATAAACTCAGCATCGGCAGCATTGGCAATCAGCCTGGCTAGGGTAGTTTTCCCCACTCCAGGTGGTCCCCACAGAATCATGGAAGGCAGCTTACCTGAGTTAAAAGCCAGCCGCAGCGGCTTGCCTTCACCCAGCAGATGCGACTGCCCGACCACTTCATCTAGGGTCGCTGGTCGCAATCGCTCAGCAAGCGGCGCCAGCGGGCTTATTTTTTCAAATAGACGGCTCATTTAATCACCAATTCAGAGTAGGAATAGATGGAACATGAAGGTCTGCTGGCTCAAGATTATTCATGTAGCGACTCCAGATCAGCTCATAAGCAAGTTCCAAATGCTTTACCGTGGCTACCGTATTGAATAACGGGGAAGTAGATCTATTTGATATTAACTTATCTCTCAACATCACTCTAGCTTGATGATTAATTGCATAGTAAATTGCCTTTTCTTCGTACTCATCCCGATTATGTGCAATTAGTTCAGGCAAGTTAAGCACATTCAAAAAAGATGCAGCGACTCTTGAAGATGTCACTTCGCCACACCAAGTCAATACTGGCAGGCCCTGCCAAAGTGCCTCAAGTGAAGTTGTGTGCCCATTAAACCAATGTGTATCTAAAAAAATATCTGCCAACTGATAGCGTTGAATGTGGATTTCAAGAGAGGCTCTTCCTGCAAAGATCAGCCTTTCTGGCTCTATGCCTAGCTTTGCAGCTTCATTAATCAAGGCAGATTGTACTGTTTGGGTGGATCCCAATAACCAGAGCACGCTATTTGGCACAGCGTTTAGTATCTTCATCCAGATAGAGAATATTTCCGGTTCAATTTTATAGTCATTGTTAAAGCAGCAATAAACGACGCCTGCTTCAGGCAGACCATAGTCTTGACGCCTTAATTTTGTTGGTAAATTAGGAATACTATTGTCATAAATATAAAGAGAACTAGGTAACCTAATCAGACTTTCTGTCCAGTATTCGCTTTGACCGTCTGGACAAACAAAATTATCCACGATGGCATAATCAATAAATTCTGCACCTGTAGTTTCCATAAATGCTAGATAGTTAATCTGGATAGGTGCAGGCCTTAGCGCCAAAACTTCCAGACGCCCATCTGCGGTCGCATATTGCCCTAAATCAATCAGTATATCTATTTCATCCTCATGAATAATATCAGAAATTTCAATTTCAGTCAGACCACTCACATTTCTAAAAACATCACAATTTAATGCAATCTCTTTTTGATATATATCTTCACTTTTGGCTGCAATGATCGAATACGCATATATTTTGAATTTTAATCGATCATGCATTCGATATAACTGGCGCGTCAAAATTGAGGTTGGATGCTGATAAAAGTCAGCAGAGATATACCCTATACGAAGTTGAGGCCTGATTCTAATTTCATTGCTATAAGGCGGATGTTTAAAGGCCGCTGTGTTTTCTTTTACAGACGATGATATTCGCCGCATTAAACTCAACCTCAGCCTAGACGAAACAGGGCGGTTAAAAACCCTAAAAGCCAAAGATCGGCTGATTTCTTTAGTTGATGCTAATGAAATATAGTCAGTTAAAGTTTGAGAATATTGACCCCACATGCGCCAATCACAATTGAGCTGCTTGGTATGGGCCAATTCAAGAAACACCAGCCGAGAATTTATGCCACTTGCTAAAAGCTTTTGGTCGTACTTATTTGTTTGAGCTTCTGAAAAATAAACTTCAACAATATCTTGCCTCAATTCTCGTGCTTTATTAAGCGCCTCTTGCGCTTCGCTAAAGCGCGCTAAATATGAAAGCAAGAGCCCTTTCCTGAAATATAAAAAGGCAAAGCTATTATTTAATCGAAGCCCCGTATTACAGGCCTCTAGGGCTTTATCCCAGTCACCTGTGTGGATGTATGATTCTGCCAACACATTATACAAATCAGCACATTCGGAAAAACACTCAACAGCCTGCAAACAATGAGCTTGTGCATCAGCATGCTTTCCTGCCAAGACAAGCGTTGAAGCCAAACTAATATTGGTTGAAATATCAAGAGGATTAAGCGCTAATGCATTATTGTAAAAATCGATTGCTAACTCATAGTTTTTAGACAACTCGCAAATAGCACCCGCATTTTTTAAGGGTTCTGACGAGTCTGGAGTAATCTCTATAACCCGTTTAGCCGCATTCAGTGCTTCATCAAAACGTTTGAGGGATGATAATATTGTGGCGTGCAAACTGTGCACATTCTGATTTTCAGCGGCAGTTTCTAATATATTTTCAATCGCCGCTAGAGCCACATCATGCTTTCCTTGCTCTTGGCAAGCTATTGCGAAGTAAAACCAGATCTCCGGCAACGCATTGCCGCCTTCAATCATAAGACGGCAAAATTTTTCAGCACCCGAAAAGTTTCTTGCAACCAATAATTCTTGAAGATTTACTTCCATCATACTTATTACCCGATTTTATCCTTGGAGTAATAAAAAAGGAGGGAAATCCCTCCTTTTTTATTACTCCAGCAATGATGCTTATTAAGGCAAGCTAACCTTAGCAACGCTAAATGGATGCCTATGGTTGAGAAATTGAGCCTACTGTGTCAATTGTTCCACTTACTGGGCTACTATTGAACGTTCCGCTATAATTGACTTTGGAGCTTCCTAATCCATTAACAGAATCTAACTGCCCACTAAGTGCTGTGACACTGCAAAAACTAGAACAAGACCCAGTTGTAGAAGAACCTGCTCCCACCAAGCTTATGGTATGTGCGCCAGTCGAGGAATTTAGCGAACCAGTACCACTACCAGTCACTGTAATAGAATTAGACCCATCATCCAATTTGAAGAAATTAAGGAAAGTTTGATAATTGCCAAAATTTATATCATAGTCAATTGTGGCAACATAGCCACTACCAGAAGCTGACCCCGTGTAATTTCCTATGCTGTTAGAACTGTTCAATATATTGATCTGGCCCGCCATATCGAATGAAGATGAGCTTGAATTACCACACGCTCCACTAGATAGACCAGTCAAACAAGGATCGCCATCGTCAGTTTTAATATCACCAGTAATAAATGTATTTTGATTTTGCTGAGCTTGTTGCTGCTCTTCTTTGGTCTGTGCTGGCTTACCGCCAGTTGGTCCAGCAGCACCAACAGATGGTGTATCGTCACTATGTTGCGGCTTTGCACCGTCAGAACCTACTTCACCTGACTGACCTTTAAACAATGTTAGGTCTCCGCCACTGTTCTGGAGATACACGGCACCGTCACCAACTTTAACAAGTAGCTTATTATCAAACTGCGCAAGATATTCGGTACCACGAATACCGATAGTGGCCACAGGCGTATCAACACGGTAGGCAGTTTTATTACTCCCATGTCCGATAGCCCCAGTAATTGCACGTAATCCGCCCCGTACTAAACTGAAGAAACTTTTTTCACTACCATCAGCCTTGCCGCTAAAATTGTAATCCTCAACTTTAAATACAGTATTAGGCTGCAATGAAATATAGCCGCCATCACTGAAACGAACCTGCGCACGACCATCTTGTGTCTGAATAGTGTCACCGGCATTAATTTCGGTGCCTCTGGATAATGTACGTGAACCACCCGTAGTATTTAGCGCAACCACGTTGCCAACTGAAAATTCGATTTTACCCGCAGCAGCAAAAGAGGCTGTCGAAAATGCGGCTGAAATAAAACCAAGCAACCAAGCTTGATTTGTCAGGCGGAAATTATTCTGCTTTTGCATGTTTTGTGACTCCTGAGTTACCAGTTAAACTCATGACGGAAACTGACCGAAAGCAAGGTTCGATCAAAATCATTAAGAGAAATGTTGGATTCGTTCTTCAAATAGCTTAATTGTGGCTTGATTATCCAGTTATATCCCGGAAGAAATCTCAAACCAAGCGCCACATCATACTGGTCATCTCTCCGTGTTTTACCAAAAAATGGATCATTCTCATCATAATCACGATACTCATATCCCCCACTGGTATAAGCCACCCATTTGGGGTTTAGTGAGACTTGGCCGCCGACACGAGCCCCATAAAGCTTGTTACTGAATCTATCAAAATCTGAATCGCGGGCTTCTTCTTTACCCAAATAAGCACTCGTGAAAAGTACTGGGGTTTTGTCGCCAGCAAAAACATGTGCCCATCCACCACCCAATACATATCTATTTGCGTCGCGGATGTCATTTGAAGGATAGCTTAAACGAGTGACTTGCCCAAACGCACTAATTTGATTTGTCTGATTGACATCACGTTGCCACTGAGCAGATAAACCATAAGCATGTCTAAACCGCTCTCCATCAACATTAAATGTGGAGTCTTGGTATGCCAAGCTATAAGTGTCTATATTTTTCTTAAGAGTTAGCCCTAAACTACCATCAAGCGAACTGGTGTTAAACACATCTTGATCGTTATTTGTTTTTTGCACGCCATTAACACTACCAAACACAGACAATCCTTTTGCAATTGGCTGCTTGAATGAAGCGCCGCCTGCCAAGCTTAGAAAGTAATCCGACTGCTCACGTGAGTTCTTGGCTAGTGTAAATAATATCCCACCCAAAGCTGGTGATGCAGCAACTGTAGAGTTGCTGGTTGCACTGTTGACATTAGAGTCATAGCCAAATGTACCTTCTAGGTACGCTGCAAACGTTGTAGTTAAGCCAAGGGATTTATCAATAGAGTTCATATATCGATTGATAATACTTGTAACTTCCTGAGGTGGATTTTGACTCAGTGTATTCTGGAATTCAGTTTTTGCTGTTTGATTTTCGCCTAAAAGATAATATGCACGCGCAATCTGGGCGCGTGCTACGGTGTTGTTAGGCTGTACAGCTAAGACCCGTTCCAATGCAAATACACCGCGCGTCACATTTCCGCTCTGCACCCCAGAAATACCAAGCAAATAGTCATACTCGACGTTACCAGCGCGCTCATCTTCTAGTGGCTCTAGTAGTTTGTAGGCCGTTTTGTAATCACTGGCTTTGATAAGTGCTTCCGCTTTAGACAGAGTTTCGTCTGCCGCGTAAACCTGAGCAGTGGAAAGAGAGATGAAAGAGGCTGCCAGCAATATCCCCAGCAATCTTGTGCGAATGTTAAATTTCAACATTTAAACCGTCCCTGATTTATTTATTCTGTGCGCTAACTATACAGAATCATTGAATTTTCGGAAAGTTCAATCTTTACGTTTTTGCTAGGTTATTGGAAAAAAAACAACCCCGGGTAGACTTAGCCCGCATAAATCATGGAGAACAGCTATTCCCCTACAACATCGGCCCCTGCCGGCGTCTTGAACAAGAAAGATTTTGTGGTCAGTGATGGATTCCGCTCGACATCAGAGAAGACAATATTAGTTCTATTGCCAAAGCTGTCATGCAACTCCATCTCCTGTAGGGAGTCGCCTTTGAAGCCAAAGAATACACGTTCGAACTCTCCATCCTTATCTTTCGATGTCGCCAGCACCCACTCCAGATCGCCTTTGCGGCTGGTATCCTTCAGCGCAAAATGCTGATCCATCTCATTGTTGCCAGCCAGCAGTGCGGCGGGGCTGGAGCCTAGCGCTTTGGTCAGTTCACGCACGGTGACCTGATTCAACTCCGGGTCATACAGCCATATTTTTTCGCCATCGCCGACGATCTGTTGCACATAAGGCTTGTTGTAATCCCAGCGAAACCGGCCAGGGCGCTGCAGCTGCATGGTGCCATCGACTTCCTGCAATTTACGGCCCTTGCTGTCAGCTACTGTTTGGTGAAACCCTGCACGCATGGAGTTGATGTTTTTGAAGAACTCTTTCAACCTGTCCACACCACCTGCATTTGCGGTAAGTGGTATGAGCAAGGCCAGGCTCAATAATATTTTCATTTGGATACCAATTCAGATCACTGTGAGCAAGACGGTTATGGCAAAGATAGCTTCATTTAAAACCCTCGGGGTTTAAAATCAAATGTCTTACTCGTTGTTTGTGTTGGGAGCCAACACTTCTCGGTTACCATTGCTTTGCATAGAGGAAACCAGTCCTGAGCGCTCCATTTCTTCGATCAGACGTGCTGCACGGTTATAGCCTATGCGCAAATGGCGCTGTACTGCAGAGATAGAGGCACGGCGCGTTTTAAGCACGATAGCGACTGCATCATCATAGAGCGGATCAGACTCACCACCACCGCCTTCCGAGGCTTCACCAAGCTCGCCACCCTCTTCTGCCATGTTATTGAGAATACCTTCGATGTAGTTTGGTTCACCCAGGCTTTTCAGGTTCTCTACCACACGATGCACTTCGGCATCGCTGACGAAGGCACCGTGGATACGCTGCGGATAACTGGTACCAGGCGGCATGTAAAGCATATCACCCTGACCCAGCAGGGCTTCCGCGCCCATTTGATCAAGGATGGTACGCGAATCGATCTTGCTGGAAACCTGGAAAGCCACACGTGTCGGGATGTTGGCTTTGATCAGTCCGGTAATGACGTCTACAGAGGGGCGTTGAGTAGCCACCACCAAGTGGATACCGCAGGCACGCGCTTTTTGCGCCAGACGTGCAATCGGTTCTTCCACTTTCTTGCCAACCACCATCATCAAATCGGCCAACTCATCGATCACCACCACAATCATAGGCAGTTCATCCAGCGGCTCAGGGCTATCCGGGGTCAAGGTGAATGGGTGGGTAATCGGTGTACCTTCTTTAATCGCCTCACGAATCTTCTGGTTATATCCGGCCAGATTACGTACACCCAGCACCGACATCAACTTATAACGGCGCTCCATCTCGGCCACACACCAGTTGAGTGCATTAGCCGCCTGGCGCATATCAGTAATCACCGGGGCCAGCAGGTGCGGTATTCCTTCATAGACGGACAGTTCCAGCATTTTCGGATCAATCAGGATCATCCTGACCTTGCTCGACTCTGCCTTATACACTAGGCTCAGGATCATGGCATTGATAGCCACCGATTTACCCGAGCCGGTGGTACCTGCGACCAGTACGTGGGGCATCTTGGCCAGATCAGCCACCACCGGCTTGCCGGCAATGTCTTTACCCATGGCAATCGTTAATGGCGAATGTACATCGGCATACACTTGTGAGCCCAGAATTTCAGACAGGAAAACGATCTGGCGCTTGGGATTCGGGATTTCCAGGCCCATGCAGCTTTTACCGGGAATCGTCTCCACCACGCGAATACTAACCACGGATAAGGCACGGGCCAGATCCTTGGAAAGGTTAGCGACCTGGCTACCCTTAACGCCAGCAGCCGGCTCCAATTCGTAACGGGTGATGACCGGCCCTGGCAGCGCTGTCAGCACCTTTACTTCTATACCGAAATCCATGAGCTTGCGTTCGATCAGGCGTGAGGTGAAGTCCAGGGTTTCGGCAGACTGTACCTCAACCTCGGAGCGAGCTTCGTCCAGCAAATGCAATGGCGGCAACGGAGAGTCCGGCAAGGTCTCAAACAAAGGCACCTGGCGTTCTTTTTCGACACGTTCGCTTCTGGGGATTTCGATGGCCGGTGTTTCTATATGCACCGGGACACGATCCTCAGTGCGCTTGCGTTCAGTCTGTACATATTCGGTACGCAACTGCTCTGCAGCCTTGCCGACTTTTCTATCCTGCCTGTCTTGCCACTTGGTACGGGTAAACTGGACAATATACTCAATCGCTGTGCCCAGCCTCTCCGTCATCATGATCCATGACCAGCCGGTAAACAGGCTGAAGCCAACGGCCAACGCCAATAGCAGTGCCATGGTGGAGCCAGTAAAACCAAGCATACCCTGCAATAGCTTATCCGTTTCAGTCCCCAGCATACCGCCAGCACCCAGCGGCAACTCGGTTGGTAGCGCCAGGATATGCCCGGCTTCCAGCATGGTAGAAGCCAGCAATAACAGGCCAAACCCCACGAAATTGAATAGCAATAAGGGGCGCTTGCTGTCTGCCACCACCTCAAGCCGCAAATACACCAGCCAGATCGCATAAAATGCAAAGACGACCCACCACCACGCAGAGAATCCGAACAGATACAACATCATATCCGACACCCAGGCCCCGACTGCCCCGCCAGCATTGTGAATTACTGCGCTATCACTGGCACTGTGCGACCAGGAGGGGTCATCGCGATGATAACTAAAAAGAATGATGGTTAAATAAAGACCGACTACGAGCAGTACCAGCCACCAGGCCTCTTTCACAAGGCCTGAAGTTTCTGGCGCTACGACTTCGCGGCGGCTATTGAGTGGCGTCGTCTTTTTTTGAAAAAACAAGATGGTTGAAACCTTAAAGCGAAATTGAATTTCGAATGATTATAGCAGTATCAACCCACTATAGTGGTGACTGATAAATGAGGCGTCACGACTGAAAATGCGCGTAAAATCACATTCCTTACGCCAAATAATTCAAGCGATGAAATGATATGACGCTGACTGAACTCCGCTACGTAGTTGCCGTATCCCGCGAACGCCATTTCGGGCGTGCTGCCGATGCCTGCTTTGTCAGCCAGCCCACTTTGAGCGTAGGCATCAAGAAGCTGGAGGAAGAGCTGGGTGTCGCTATTTTTGAACGCGGCTCCAATGAGATCAGCCTGACGCCGGTTGGCGAGCAGATAGTCGCACAGGCTTCACGCATACTGGAAGAAGCTGAAAGCCTGAAGTTTATCGCCGAGCAAAGCGGCGATCCGCTTGCCCACCCGTTGCGCATAGGCGCCATCTACACCATCGGCCCCTATCTGCTTCCGCAGATATTGCCGCTGTTGCGTGAGCATGCCCCAGCCATGCAGCTGATTATTCATGAAAACTACACTAGCCACCTGCGCGAACAACTCAAGCGCGGCAAGCTAGATGTAATTATTGTTTCCCTGCCCTTTTCCGAACCTGGCATCGTCACCGAAGCGCTTTACGATGAGCCCTTCCAGCTAGCATTGCCGGCAGATCACGCATGGGCAAAAAAGACCTCGATCACGCCAAAATCGCTGGGCAAGGAAACCGTGTTGCTATTGGGCGCAGGGCATTGCTTTCGCGACCAGGTGCTTAAAATATGCCCGCAGCTGGGCACCCATGAAACCGCCAGCGGCATTCAACAAACCCTGGAAGGCAGCTCGCTGGAAACCATACGCTATATGGTGACCTCCGGCGTTGGCATGACCATCTTGCCGGCAACGGCATGTGTGCCAACGCGCGAAGAGAATCGCATGCTGTGTTTCCGCCCGTTCACCGAACCCGCACCTACACGCCGCGTGGCATTGGCCTGGCGTAGCAGTTTCCCGCGGCCGGAAGCCATACAAATCGTAAAACAAGCCATACTCGGGGCAAAACTTAGTGGAGTGCAACCGATAGCAGCAACAAACGATGCAGATTAGAATCATCCTGCATTTAATATAGATAATACTTATCGACTACATTTATACAATCAATTTGCGCTATTAAACGCTTGAACCTAACATACACCGCATTGTCAGTTTAAGTTCACGAATCACCTTACATAAGGAAAGCATCATGGATATTGGAATTAACGAAAAAGACCGCAAAAAGATTGCCGAAGGCTTATCCCGCCTGCTGGCCGATACTTACACGCTCTACCTGAAAACCCACTATTTTCACTGGAATGTGACCGGCCCGATGTTCAATACCTTGCACCTGATGTTCGAAGGTCAATATACCGAACTATCACTTGCCGTAGACCTGGTTGCAGAGCGCATCCGCTCACTCGATGTCTACGCTCCCGGTACTTACCGTGACTTTGCAAAACTCACCTCGATTAAAGAGACTGAATCAGTGCCAAAAGCCCAGGACATGATCCGTGAGCTGGTAGCCGGACACGAAGCTGTGGTGCGCACTGCGCGCTCGATTTTCCCGGTAGTGGAAAAAGCCGCCGATGAAGCCAGTGCAGACCTGCTGACGCAACGCCTGCAGTTACATGAAAAAACAGCCTGGATGCTACGCAGCCTGCTGGAAAAGTAAGTTTGTAACAATCAATCTATAGTTATTATATTTAGGAGTTTTTTAGTATGTCTACCAAACACGCCCATCTACTTATCCTGGGTTCAGGCCCTGCGGGATACTCCGCTGCGGTCTATGCTGCGCGCGCCAACCTCAAACCCGTGCTGATTACCGGCATTGCTCAGGGTGGCCAACTGATGACTACTACTGAGGTAGACAACTGGCCAGCTGACGTGGATGGCGTGCAAGGTCCCGAATTGATGGAGCGTTTTCAGAAGCATGCCGAGCGCTTTAACACCGAGATGATTTTTGACCACATCCATACGGCCAAACTCACAGAAAAACCTATCCGCCTGATCGGCGACTCCGGCGAGTACACTTGTGATGCGCTCATTATTGCCACCGGCGCTTCAGCGCAATACCTCGGCTTGCCTTCTGAAGAGAAGTTCTCCGGCAAGGGCGTTTCGGCTTGTGCCACTTGCGATGGATTCTTTTATCGTAACCAGGAGGTCGCCGTAGTTGGCGGTGGCAATACTGCGGTTGAAGAGGCTTTGTACCTGGCCAATATTGCCAGCAAGGTGACGCTGGTACACAGGCGCGACAAATTCAAGGCTGAGGCTATCCTGGTAGACAAGCTGATGGAACGTGTTAAAGAAGGCAAGATAGTTTTGGAAACTTTCGCGACCCTGGACGAAGTGCTGGGAGACAATACCGGTGTAACCGGCATGCGCATCAAGAGCACGCAAGATGGCACCACTAAGGATGTGCCACTGAAAGGTGTGTTTATCGCTATTGGTCACAAGCCCAATACCGATATTTTTGAAGGCCAACTAGAGATGGAAGGCGGCTATATCGTCACTGAGGCGGGCCGCAAAGGCAACTTTACCGCCACCAGCATCCCCGGTGTATTCGCTGCAGGCGACGTGCAGGACCACATTTACCGCCAAGCTGTGACTAGCGCAGGCACAGGCTGCATGGCCGCGCTGGATGCTGAACGCTACCTCACAAGTTTGTAACGCTAGCTGATTTAACTTTAAGCAGGAAACGCAGGTAAAATAACGCATGGTTGTGGCAAATTTGTCCACACCATGCGTTTTTTATTGGGCTTTTTAATCGTGGCAGATGCAGATAAAGACAAGGATGAAAGCGATCTCTTCCTGCAAGCGGTGAAAGACGCGCGCCCACTCAAAGCGCCGCGTATCCACCATTCCCCTCCACGCCCAAAGCCTATCCCGCAGCAGTTTATCCGCGACGAAAAACAAGCGCTGAGGGACTCTTTAAGCGATGACTATATTCCCGCCCACGAACTGGAAAGCGGCGAGGAACTTCTTTACCTGCGCGATGGTCATTCACCCGACATCCTGAGCAAATTAAGGCGTGGCAACTGGGTAGTACAGGCCCATATAGATTTGCACGGACTGGTAGCGGATGAAGCCCGGCCTTATGTAGCGGAATTTCTGGCCGACTGCAAAAAACGTGGCATCCGCTGTGTACGCATTATCCACGGCAAAGGCTTGGGCTCACGTAACCGCGAACCAGTACTTAAGCACAAACTGCGTAACTGGCTGATGCAAAGGGATGAAGTGATTGCCTATGCCCAAGCCCAAAAAACCGATGGCGGAAGTGGCGCAGTAATAGTATTGCTTAAGGCTTAAATCAAGCCTCGTAAGACTCATGTTAAGGTTAACTGCGTATGTGTTCGACTCAAATCAGTGTGGCCCCGTGTTTTAAGTCCGTCATTCTTACAGAAAAGCATTCTCCTAAACTCAGTACCAACCGCTCATATTTTCTGATGTGCTTTACCTTGGCATTCGGGATACTTACCAGCAACCTCGCCTCCGCTGAGGAAAGCAACCTCAGCAATTTAAGCCTGCACGACACCGAACAGCTATTCCGTGACAACAGTCGCGAGTTGTTGTTTGCAAAGCGCATGGTAGAAGGCTCGCAGGCCGACACTGTCAGCGCAGGTCAACGGCCTAATCCGACCTTGTCACTAAACTCCACCAACCTCAAGCTCACACAAAGCAATGGTAACGGCGGCTTGACTGACAAGACGCTGGATACCATCGTACGCGTAGATCAATTAATCGAGCGCGGCAATAAACGTGAGTTGCGCGTTGCAGCAGCACAGGATGCCTTGCAGGCAAGCCAGTTCGACCTGAAGGATACGCTACGCCAGCAAAAGCTCACATTAAGAAGCGTCTATTACGATCTATTGCTGGCACAGGAAAAAGAGCGTGTACAGGAGAACAACCAGGCGCTCTACCAGAAAACACTGGAAGCCGCAGAGTTACGCCTGAAAGCCGGTGACATTGCCTCCACAGATGTGTCGCGTATCCGCGTTGATGCCCTGCGCGCTAAAAACGATTTGCGCCAGGCCCATGCTGACCGCGAAAAGGCCCAGGCCAACCTGGCCTACCTGATAGGCAAAGAGAATGATGCGCGTAGTATCGTCGCTGCCGATGCCTGGCCCAGCCTGGAAAGTGCAACCGAGGCTGTATCGCCACAGCCCGCCGCTGTACTGGATCAGCGCCCAGATGTCATGGCAGCAGACGCGCGTAAACGTGCTGCCGACGAAACCCGTCGCCTTGCCGATTCCCTCAAAACACGCGACATTGTCGTGGGCGTACAGTATGAGCACTACCCCACCGATAGCCGCAACACAATCGGTGCCGGCATCACTATCCCACTATTCACCAACTATCAGTATCAGGGTGAAATCGCGCGGGCAGAGGTCAACTACACTGCCGCCATGGAAGCGCAGGACCAGACACGGGCGGTTGCTGTCGGGGAAATCACCCGGGCCAAAGCCGATCTTGAATCAGCCGTCGACAAGCTGCAACGCTTTGACCAGCAGATGCTGGCCGAAGCGCAAAAAGCCGCCGATGCCGCCGAATTTGCCTATCAACATGGCGCCATGGGCGTCACAGACCTGCTGGATTCCCGCCGCATACTGCGAGCCCTACAACTAGAAGCAGCCAATGTGCGTGCCGATTACGCTAAATCGCTTGCCGCCTGGCAGGCTGCCATTACCCCTGAGGAATCTGAATGAATCGCATCAATATACTGACCATGCCTACGTCTCAATCTGCTCCAGCACACGTTATCCTCATGCTGCTATTACTAAGCATTGCTGTTTATAGCCCGACGTATGCAGCAGACAAGACATCACCGAAGAAAACCCCGGCTATCATTGACGAGATAGTACTGCCACAAAATTCACCACAGCTGGATAGCCTGAAAATCGAAGCTGTAGCCGAAGTCGCAGCACCTGCTAGCGAGCCGCTCAACGGGAAAATTGCTTTTGATGAGAACTATACTGCCCGCATCAGCTCGCCTGTAATTGGTCGCGCGGTGAGCATCAAGGCACAAATCGGCGACATGGTAAAAGCTGGGCAAGTGCTGATGGTGATGGATTCGCCCGACCTGGGCAGCGCGTTGGCCGACGCACGCAAGGCGGATGCCGACTTGCAATTGAAACGCCAGGCCTATGCACGTAGCAAGATGCTGCTTGATGGCGGCGTGATTGCCCGTAAGGAAGTAGAAAATAGCCAGGCCGACCTGGTGGAGGCAGAGGCGGAATCCCAGCGCACCAGGGACCGCTTGAAAAACCTGGGGGCTGGTCGTTCCAGCAATGAGAGCTATGCACTACGTAGCCCCATCGCCGGCATTGTCGTCGACCGTCAAGTCAATCCCGGTAGTGAAGTACGCCCTGATGCGGCATTCCCATTATTCACCATCACCAATCCCGACCACCTATGGGCAAGCATAGACTTGCCAGAACGCGACTTGAGCAAGGTGTCACAGGGTCAGCCACTGGCGATAGAAGTAGCAGCCTACCCCAATGAAATATTCAACGGCAGCGTGCTATCCATAGGCGTGATGGTAGACCCAACCACCAGGCGCATCCCGGTGCGCTGTGCAGTGGATAGCAAAGGCAAACTCAAACCGGAAATGTATGCCCGCATCACCCCCCTGAGTAAAAACAACCTCAAGGTGATCAAGATACCAAACACCGCGCTGATCACCGAGGGTCTGTATAGCTATGTATTTGTTGAAACCAGCCCAGGCCATATCAAAAAGCGCCGCGTGGTTTTAAACATACAAGAACGTGAATTTGCAACGATCAGAGAAGGCCTGCAAGTAGGAGATCGCATTGTGAGCTCAGGTGCCATCTTGCTGAACTCAGAACTTGCAGCAGGAAAATAGGCAACGGGCACCTCTGAAACTCCAACTTTCGTTGCGATGCATCGTTGCTCACAAAAAATTACTCCTTACATATTCGGCATATGCTGCGTCGCAATTTTATGCTCACGCCTTGCCTCGCTTAGAAACTTGAATTTTCAGAGGTACCCTTCATGCTAGAAAAAATCATCACCTTCTCGCTGCAGCAGCGCGTATTTATCCTGATCGGCACGCTGGTACTGGCCATTGCCGGCTGGGTGGCGGTGCAGAACCTGCCGATAGAGGCCTTCCCCGACGTAGAAGATGTGCACGTTGGTATCGTGACACAGGCCCCAGGGCTCGCACCGGAAGAAGTCGAACGCGTGGTTTCGCTCGCCATTGAACATGAGATGAGTGGTGTGCCGCATCTGATGCAGATGCGCTCGGTATCCATCACCGGCTTATCCGTCGTTACCCTCACCTTTTCAGAACATACCGATGACTATTTTGCACGGCAACAGGTGCTGGAACGTTTGCAGGGTGTGGAGCTACCACCTGGCCTGCAACCCACGCTGGCACCGCTTTCCACCGCAGTAGGCGAGATCTACCGTTACCTGATCGAAGCGCCCAAAGATATGCCGCAACGTGAAATACGGGCAATTCAGGATTGGCAGATACGTCCGGCATTGCGCACTGTACCTGGCGTTGCCGACATCACCAGCTTTGGTGGCGCGGTAAAGGAATACCAGGTCAGGCTGGATCCGTACTTGCTCAAGAAATTCGATATCAGCATCGACCAGGTCAATGCCGCACTGAGCAATAACAGCAGCAATGTCGGCGGAGGCCTGATGCACCGTGGTGACGAAGCGCTGGTAGTACGCGGAATCGGCCTCTTTAAAAGCATAGAAGATATTGGCCAGACCGTCATCACCTCCCGCAGCGGCAAACCGATTCTGGTCAGCGATGTCGGGCAGGCCGAGGTAGGCGACAAAACCCGTTCTGGCATCGTGGCATTCAATGATAAGGATGACGTGATTGAAGGCATCGTCATCATGAACAAAGGCCAAAACCCGGCCAAAGTGATTGAAGAACTACGCACGAAAGTGGAGGAAATCAACAAAAAACTACCGCCCGGAGTAAAGATCGCGCCATTCTATGACCGCACCAGCCTGATCCATCATACCGTGCATACCGTCACAGAGAACCTGATCGTCGGCGCATTACTGGTTGTCACCATATTGATCGTGTTTTTGCGCAACTGGCGTGCTGCTTTAATCGTAGCTTCGGTGATTCCGCTATCGCTGTTGTTCGCTTTCATCATCATGGATATCCGCGGTGTCTCCGCCAACCTCATCTCACTCGGTGCAGTCGACTTCGGTATCATCATCGATAGTGCCGTGGTGCTGGTTGAAGCGCTGATGGTCAAACTGGCCCTGACACAGATGGACAAGTTTCCGCAACATGCCACCTATGGCTGGCGCATCCATACCCTGAAACAGACGGCCATCGAAATGGGTCGCCCTATCCTGTTCTCCAAAGCCATCATCATCCTGGCATTCCTGCCTATTTTTACCTTCCAGCGTGTGGAGGGTAAAATATTTTCACCCATGGCATTCACGCTCAGCTTTGCACTGCTTGGCGCCATCATCCTCACCCTGACATTAATTCCCGCGCTCATGTCCTACACCATGCGACGTGAAGACATGGCCGAAAAACACAGCACCTGGATGCATGCGGTTCAGGAGGGATACAGGAATTTTCTGTTGTCTATGGGAAAAATCCGGCTGCCGGTGGTGCTGGTATCTGTCACCTTACTCGTCATTTCATTACTGCTTGCTCCACTGCTTGGTTCAGAGTTTTTGCCAAGGCTGGATGAAGGCAACATCTGGCTGACCATCAGCCTGCCGCCCTCTACTGCGCTGGAGAAAACCAAGGATGTTGAACGCCATGTACGCAATATCCTTAAAAGCTATAAAGAAGTGAACCTGGTGGTGAGCCATGTCGGTCGCCCTGATGACGGCACCGATCCCAAAGGTCCTAACAATATTGAAATCCTGGCTGACCTTAAACCACACGATAGCTGGAGTTTCCCAACCAAGGAAGCCCTGATTTCCGACATGTCGCGCAAGATACATACGATACCGGGTATACCGACCAACTTCTCGCAAGTGATACAAGATAGTGTGGAAGAGGCATTATCCGGGGTGAAAGGTGAAATAGCGGTCAAGATTTTCGGGCCCGATCTCGCCATCCTGGAAGACAAGGCAGACCAAGTGGTAGATGTGCTGAACTCCATTCAAGGCGCCACTGATGTGGCGGCCATCCGCATTTCCGGAAACTCGGAACTGGACATCACCCTGGATCGCACCAAGCTGGCGCGTTATGGCCTGGCTGCCGGTGACGTTAATGCTACCTTGCAGACTGCCCTTGCCGGCAATACAGCCAACACCTTTTACGATGGCGACCGTCGTTTTGATGTGACATTGCGCCTGGACAAACCATTCCGGGATGCATTCGATGACATTGCAGAACTGCCCATCAAACTACCAGACAGCGCAAGTAACGGCGCTGCAGTGACTATCCCGCTGAGTGAAATTGCCGACATTGCCATCAAACAGGGCGCATCGCGCGTCAGCCGTGAAGGCGTGTCGCGTATCGTTTCGATCAAGGCCAATCTGGTTAACCGCGACCAGGGCAGTTTCGTCAAAGAAGCCATGGTCAAAGTGAAACAACAGGTCAAGCTTCCACCTGGCTACACTATGACCTGGGGCGGCCAGTTCGAGAATCAGCAACGTGCCATGAAACGTCTGGAAGTGATTGTGCCGCTGTCTATCCTGCTTATATTCGTACTGCTATTCTGGGCATTCAAATCGGTACGTAATGCCTTGCTGGTATTACTGATGATTCCATTCACGCTGATCGGTGGATTGGCAGGTCTAGGACTGGCGGGCCTGCATCTTTCTGTCTCCGCAGCCGTAGGCTTTATTGCACTGGCGGGAATATCCGTACAAAACGGGGTGATTATGGTAGAGCAGATCAAGCACCTGATCCGGGAAGGTAGAGCCATGTCCGATGCCATACTGGAAGGCGCCGTGGCCAGACTGCGGCCCATCCTGATGACTGCGTTGATGGCTGGGCTGGGCTTGCTGCCTGCAGCGCTATCGCACAGTATTGGATCAGAAACGCAGCGTCCGTTTGCGGTAGTGATTGTCGGTGGCCTGATTACAGCCACTTTCTTCACTCTGCTGCTATTGCCACTGCTTTTTCCCTACTTCACTGACGAGGCAAAAGCCAAAACATGGCGTGGTGAACAATAGCCCATATCACGAGACTACAAAACAGCTTTACAATAAATTTCAATCGAAAAAAAACCGGCCCTAAGGCCGGTTGTTCCACTCGCTGCTTGTTATTTCAAGACTGGCATTCAATACACCAGCATTTTAAAACGTTAGTCACGCTCGCCGAGCAAGGCCATGAGCAACTGTAGCAGGTTCACAAACAGGTTATAAACGTCCAGATACAGGGCCAACGTAGCCATTACGTAGTTGGTTTCACCGCCATTCACAATGCGGCTCACGTCATACAGGATAAAACCTGAGAACAGCAGCACAGCAGCGCCTGAAAGTGCCAGCGCAAAAGCTGGAATCTGGAAGAACATGTTAGCCAGAGAAGCAACGATGAGCAGAATGATACCTACCATCAAGAACTTGCCCATAAAGCTGAAGTCTTTTTTGGTGGTGGTTGCAATACCTGCTAGTGTCAGGAAGATGATACCGGTACCGCCAGCAGCCAGGCCGACCAGTTGTGCGCCGTTACGCAGATGCAAAGCGACTTGCAGGATAGGGCCCAGCAGCACACCCATCAGGAATGTTAATGCCAGCAGTAAAATCACGCCTACCGAACTATTGCGATTAGCCTGAATACCAAAGAACAGGCCAAACATGGCAGCGATTGCGCCAATAGCAAACATGAACGGATGCTGCGCTGCCCATGCAAAATTCATTGTCATACCCACGAAAGCACCGATTACGGTTGGAATCATGGTGAGTCCCAACATCATGTAGGTATTGCGCAGGACTTTATTGGTCTCAACTGAAAGACCTTGTGCACTGCCTGAGACTTGATAATTGGATTGCATAGTGACTATTTCCTCAAATGATTAAAACGAAAAGCCGTTAAAACTACCCTGTAAGACTAGCGGACTATGGTTAAAGTTTCAACCGTAATACAGGCAGGGATATGAAGCTTTCGTGAATAATGCTGCCACCGGCTAACACTACACCAGGAATGGCAGCTCACCTTCACTAACGCCCACCTGTGCTACCTGCTGCACAGCCTGGGCGTACTCTGCGCTTTCACGCAAGGTTGTCATATCCGCAGCATGCCCGTTCACCAGCACATGCCGGCCATGCATACGGGCCAATCGGGCCAGACTTTGCCCTGATATCTGCCACTGCAGATTTTTCAGTAACTCATCGGCCAGCTCGGGCTGATTACACAGCAACACCATGTCGCAGCCCGCATTGAGCGCTGCCAAGGCACGCTGGGTGACATCTCCCGCCACACCCGCGCCTTCCATGGACAGGTCGTCGCTAAAAATCACCCCGTTGAACTCCAGGCGTTGGCGCAAGACTTTCTGCAACCACTTCTCGGAAAATCCTGCAGGCTTGCTATCTACCTTGGGGTAGATCACATGTGCCGGCATGATGGCGGGCAGGCCGTCATCGATCAGCTGGCGAAACGGTTGCATATCGGCCTGGGCAATCTCGTCAAAACTGCGCTCATCTACCGGAATGGCGACGTGAGAATCTGCAGTCACATAGCCATGTCCGGGAAAATGCTTGCCCACTGCGGCCATGCCACCGCGCTTGAGGCCCTGCATCAGCGAAAAAGCCAATTCATTAATCGCCTGGGTATTGCCATGAAAAGCGCGGTTACCTATCACCTGGCTTTCGCCATAATCCATATCCAACACCGGCGTGAAGCTGAAATCGATGCCATGCGCACGCAGCTCTGCCGCCAGAATCCAGCCAGCCTCCTCCGCCAGTTGCTTGGCTTTTTTCGGGCTCTTGTCCCAAATCTTGCCAAATTCACGCATAGCGGGGATTTTGGTAAACCCTTCACGAAAGCGTTGTACACGCCCGCCTTCGTGGTCCACCGCAATCAAAAGAGGTGGCTGGCGAACCGCATGGATACTGGCTGTCAGGGCCTTCAATTGGGTGGGTGAAACAAAATTCCGCGAGAACAGGATTACCCCGCCGACTAGTGGGTGTTGCAGGCGACGGATATCATCGGCAGTGAGTTCTGTGCCGACAACGTCGAGCATGACGGGACCAAGTGACATAATGTATTTTCTATTTAAGTTTTCAAAGTAAACGGGTTGAAGTCAGTGTTTCTATCGTAATAGTCTTCATTCTCGACTTTTTTCAGCCATGCCACCACTTTATAGGTCACCGGCGTCAATATCACTTCGACACCAACCTTGGCCACAAATTGCGCCAGCACCACCAATGGCAATTTGTCATTGGGGATAATGCCTGTGCCATAAAATGCCAGCGGATAGAAGATGATGGAATCCACACCCTCGCCAAAAATAGTCGAGCCTATGGTGCGTGTCCACAGCCAGCGGCCTTGTGTCCATATCTTTATTTTAGCGAGTATCACCGAATTCACAAACTCACCCGCGGCAAAAGCTATCAGGCCCGCCAGTGAAATGCGCCAGGCCGAGCCGAAAGCGATTTCATAGGCCTCCTGGTTATGCCAGAACGGTGCTGCCGGCAAAGCCACAATCATCCATGCCATGAACGAGGCAAATGTCAGCGCAGCGAAGCCTGCCCAGATCACGCGCCGCGATGCAGCGTAGCCATAAACCTCAGTCAGGATATCGCCAAACACGAAAGAAATCGGGAAAAACAGCACGCCTGCGCCGAACGTCAGCAGGCCGAAAACCGGCACTTCTATCTGCGTGATCTTCGCCGGACCTATCAGGTTAGAGCACACCAGCACCGTGACGAAAGCCGCCATGATCAGGTCGTAATATCGATAATTATGAGGCTTTTGCATAGTGGCAGCCGCTTTCATCCAGGCGGGCGATCAAGCCCGTTTAACATCCCAATAGTCGCGCAAACGGTCACCCAGTACATTAATTGCCAGCACCAGCGACATCAGGCTTAAGCCTACCGCCAGCACATAGTGCGGCGCTACCAGTAAGTAGCGTACACCATCGCGCAGCATAGCGCCCCATGAAGCCGCTGGCGCCTGTATGCCCAAGCCGAGAAACGACAGGCTGGCTTCGGCGATAACCAGGCTGGCAATGCTGTAAGTAGCCTCCACCACCAAGGGCGCCGCCAGCAAGGGCAGCATATGTTTCATCATGATACGTGGCACTGTCGCACCCAGCGACTCGGCCGCCAACACATGTTGCCGATTACGCAGGGATAGCGCCTGCGCCCGGGTGAGTCGCGCATAGCCCACCCACGAGGTAATGCACAGCGCGAGAATCAGATTATTTAAACCCGGCCCCAGCACGGCAGCAAACGCAATTGCCAGTAATATTCCAGGGAAGGCCAGAAAAATATCTGTCACCTGCATCAGCAGGCGATCCAGCCAGCCACCATAAAAACCAGCCATCAAGCCTATCGTCGTACCTATGCTCAGCGTTACCGTGGTAACAGCAATCGCGACCAGCAGCGACACCTGCGCGCCAGACAGCAATCGGCCAAACACATCTCGCCCCAGGTCATCATTACCCAACCAGCTGTGGCTATTGGGCGTAGCAAGAATATTACCCAGGTTGATGGCATTGGGATGCAAATCCACCACGGTCGATACCAGCACTGCCGCCACCCAGAACAGCAGCACCATCAGCGGCCATTTGCTGCCATTCATGCGGCGAACCTCACGCGCGGATCAACACGCATATAAATAACATCGGTCAATGCATTCACCACCACATAAGTAAGCGCAATCACCAGCACGCAGGCTTGTGTCACCGGATAATCCCGCTTTTCGATAGACTCGACCAGCAGCCTGCCAACGCCATCCCAGCCAAATACGGTTTCCGTAATCACGGTACCAGCCAGCAAACCACCCAGTTGCAAGCCCAACACGGTGACGATAGGCAACAAGGCGGCACGCAAGGCATGGCGCAGGATGATCTGGTTTTCAGGTAAACCTTTGGCACGTGCTGTGCGCACAAAATCTTCATGCAACACTTCCAGCAAACTCGCCCGTGTCATGCGCGTGAGTATCGCAGCTAGCCCAAAACCGAGAGTAAGCGCAGGCAGGATAATGCCCGCGGCACTCTCCATGCCGCTCACCGGCAACCAGCCCAGCCATAAGGCAAACACCAGCATCAACAAAGGCCCCAGCCAGAAATGCGGCATGGCGGAGAATGTCAGGCTGGTGACCGTAGCCAAGCCATCCGGCCATTTTCCAGCCTGTAGTGCAGCCACTACCCCTAAGGGTAAACCGATGGCGATAGCAATCGATAACGCCAGCAACGCCAGCTTGGCAGTAGCCGGGATGCGCTCTAGCAGCAATTGTGAAATTTCAGTCTTGGTATGGATGGAGCGGCCGAAATCACCATGCGCGAGCTTGCCGACATAGCTCACGAATTGTTGCAGTAAAGGCTGATCCAGCCCCAGTTCAGCCCGTAGCTGCGTACGATCCATAGTGGAAGCAGATTCACCCAGCATCACCTCAACCGGGTCACCGGGCACCAGATGCACCAGTAAAAAGGTGAGCAGCAACACCCCGAAAATGACAGGGACTATGCCCAGCAAGCGCTTAATCATCAGTAATAGTAACGGCAGTACCCACAGGCACCATGTCAAACAGCGTCACGATATCCGCATTGCGCATGCGCACACAGCCATGCGAGCCGGGCTTGCCCATCTCAACAATATCCGGACTGCCATGGATATACACATAACGCTGCATGGTATCTACATTACCCAGTCGGTTAAAACCGGGCTCGCAGCCGGAAAGCCACATGATGCGCGTCAATATCCAGTCGCGATCCGGGTGCTGCTCGCCAAGCTCCGGTGTCCAGATTTCCCCGGTCTGCCGCCTGCCGCGGAATACGGCATTGGGTTCGGCATCTGCGCCGATCTTGGCACGTACGATATGGCGGCCGCGCGGCGTGCAATAGCTATTCTTAAGCTCGCCGGGGCCATTCGCCGCTGTGGATACTGGATATTCCGCCAATAACTCACCCTCGTCATCGAGGACGGTGAGCGTCTGGGTCTTAATTGAGATTTCAATGTTCATGGCGGCTTATTGTAGCAAGTCCATCCCAATTCCCATCTGGTTTCAGGCTGAAATTTGTCAGCCCTTTACGCATCGCGGCAAATTGCCCTTCATGCCAGAGTGGTACGTAAGGTAGCTGTTGATGCACGCGAGCAGTCACGGCTGGCCAGTCCTGCTTAGTTATCAACGCATCCAGCTCGGCATCTGCAAAATGCCCGCGGTTAGCGCCTTTGGGCGGCACGGATTGCGAATGGAAAGCCAGGCGATAGATTTCGGGCGTTTTGATACCGACCCAATTCAGGCTGTATAACTGGAATTTACCCTGTTTGATGTCATCGAAAAACGTGCCCCAATCCAGCGAGCGGATTTCCAGGTTGATGCCCGCAGGCTGCATCTGCGCCTGCATGATGGTGGCCAGCCGCACGCGTTGCGCGTCGGTGGAAGTTTTGTAAGTGAGCTTGAGTGGCAGTGTAATGCCAGCTTGCTCCAGCAGCTTTCTTGATAATGCCGGGTTGTAATCGTAAGGCTGTAGCGCCGCGTTGCCCGCCCAGTGCTCGGGCGGCAATATGGCACCCGCAGCTCGGCTATTATCGGCAAGCACCTTGCTAATAATGGCCTGGCGATCAATGGCATGCGCAATCGCCTGCCGGACTAGCGGGTTGCTGAGCTGTGCATCTTGCATATTCAAGCCCAGATAAGAAAAGTTAGCCCCTACCGATGTCATTACCTGGATATTGGCTTGCCCTTGCAGATACCGCACCAGCTCCGGCGGCAAGTCGCCCTGCAATAAATCTGACTCGCCACGCATCAACTTGAGTATGCGCACGGTCGGGTCTTTCACTTCTTGCAGCATAAAGCGCTGTTTATCTGTAATTCTTTCAAGCTTGAGCGCGCCAGCCCAGCTCACAAATCTCAATGGCCCGCTACCTATGGGCTGGTGACTGAAATCATGATTTTGAGCCAGCAAGGCAGCGGGCATGATGCCAACAATCAATCGGGCAGCGAAACCTTCGTCCGGCTGGTGTAACTCGAATTCGATAGTTTTATCATCCACCGCGCGGATATCACGGATATTGGCAAACTCGGCAGTGTGCGGGGAATCCTTCAGCGCCAGCAACGATTGATACGTGGTAACCACATCTGTTGCTTTGACTTGGCCGCCATCATGAAAAGCGGGCTGTTGCAGCAGCGTGAAACGATAGCGGGTAGGCGTCAGCACCTGCCAGCTAGCTAACGCCGGCTTGGGTTTGGATTGCTCATCAAAATCGACCAGCGGCTGGTAGATCAGCCGGTTAATGCGCTCGGATGCCGCATCTGTGGCGTAACGCGGATCCAGGTTCAGCGGTGCCTGGGCGATGGCAAAGCGTATTTCTTGGTCGGGTTTTGATTGCTGGCATGCGGTAAGGCCTAGCAATGCAGTCACAGCCAGCGTCAATACCAATAAAAAAACCAGCCCGCGGGCCGCAAAAAACTTGCTCATAGGGCAAGTTTAGCATGCAGCAACAGTGATTCAGCGTCTGGAAATCGAGTCTGCCTTCGGCCTGCGCTTGCACAACGCAACAAATCAATCATGTTCCGCAAAAAGTTTTATAGGTTTGGTCAAACCCAAACTCAGGCGCTTCCATGTATTTGGCTGGATGCTCCAAATCATCATAGGGGCTTGCAAGCACGGCTAAAAGCACTTGAAGCGGTTCCATGTCTCCGCCATTGGCTGCACTCAGTGCCTCTTCCACCAGATGATTGCGTGGAATCACTTTAGGGTTTGCGCTATTCATCAAGTGAAGGCTCTCAGCCAGACTTTCGGGCTGCCTGCCTAATCTTGCCTGCCAGAGGGACAGCCAGTTTTTAAAGCCAGCATCCTGATACAGCGCAGTTTGCTGTATAGCATCTGTACCTAATGTCCTGAACGTATTGGTATAGTCCGCATTGTTCTTCTGCATATACATCAGCAGGTCTTCTGCCAGCTTGGTGTCTTCTGCCTCCTGGTTGAATATGCCCAATTTATTACGCATACCAGCCAGCCAACTTTCAAAGAACTGCCTTGGAAACTGGTTCAGGCATTCGGTAACGAGCGCAATCGCCTGCTGTTCTGACTCGTGAATCAGCGGCAGCAATGCCTCGGCTAACCTAACCAGATTCCAGTGCGCGATATTGGGTTGATTGCCAAACGCATAACGGCCCTGGCTGTCGATTGAGCTAAATACCGATTCGGGGTGATAAGTATTTATAAAGGCACAGGGGCCGTAATCTATGGTCTCGCCGCAAATGCTCATGTTGTCCGTATTCATCACCCCGTGAATAAAGCCCACATGCATCCACCTGGCAATGAGGGATGCCTGCAATTCGATCACCCTTTGTAGCAATGCAAGATACTTGTTATCGCTTGCTGAAATGTCTGGAAAATGCCTGTCGATGGTGTAATCAGCCAAGGCTTGCAGAGATGCCTGGCTTTGCGTGGCTGCGAATTGAAATGTCCCGACACGGATATGACTGGCGGCAATACGCGTGAGCACCGCACCTGGGTACCCCCGCTCACGGTATACCATCTCGCCGGTAGTGGTCACCGCCAGGCTTCTGGTGGTGGGGATACCAAGCGCATGCATCGCCTCGCTGATGATATATTCCCGCAACATCGGCCCAAGCGCTGCACGGCCGTCACCCGAGCGGGAATAAGGCGTTCTGCCCGAGCCTTTCAACTGCACATCGAAACGCAGCTTACCGGGCGTAATGTGCTCACCCAACAAAATGGCCCGGCCATCCCCTAGCATATTAAAACCACCAAACTGATGCCCGGCATAAGCCTGCGCGATAGGTTCAGAGCCATTAGCAATGGTATTGCCGGCCAGCACCTGGCTGCCCTGCTGTTTGATAACCTCCGCATTCAAGCCCAGCTCTTCCGCCAGGGCATCATTAAAAAGCAATATCCCAGGGCTTGCCACAGCCACGGGGTTTTGTTTTTTATAGAATACAGTTGGCAAACGCAAATAGCTGTTATCGAAGTTAAAGCCAAAAAAATCGGCGTTAGGCGTTTGGTAAGTGTCCATCAAGCAAGTTTAGCATGTGGCTGGACCCACTTAACGCTGAAAAGTAGATTCAGCACTGCAAGGTAGATTTCAGTGCTTACAAGTGGATCACCACCACCGAACCCTTGCCAAAACCATAGCTGGTCGTGAGCAGGCTGGCGAACGAGTATGGCGAAACCATGATTTATCCGTCCGGCTACAAAGGCATGAATACTTGACTGAAACGGTGGTTTTGGCATTTACTGGGATGTGGTTGCCACTTAGACTGGCACATACCCAAAGAGCTTGCCCAATGAGGGAGTCATCGTGACAAACGCGCAACCTGCATCAGAGTTCCAGCCAGACAACATACAGTCAGCCAGACAATCTCAAGCTGTAGGGATGATAGGCACCACAATCTCCACCGCCGATGTCGCCCCGCGTGACAGGCGCGAATGGATGCATCATGTGTTGCGCAGCGAATACACCAGAGCCGAAGTCACGCCCCCTGCTGATGGCAACCTCTTCAACGAAATGACCTTTTACCCGTGGGATGCGCTGCGCCTCGACGTGATCCGCTCCAACGCCATCACCATCAACCGCTATGCGCATGAGCCGCACCATATCAGCCAGGATACCTACCTCGCCGTGGTGCTACTCTCCGGCAATTACCTGCTGGAACAAAACGGCCGCGAGGTGTTTTTGCAGCCCGGTGACATGACCATTTACGATACCACCCAGCCCCACCGCATTCACTGCTCGCGCGAATTCAGCAAGCTGCTTGTCAGTATTCCCCGCAGCATGTTGCGCAGCCGCTTAGCCGGTGTGGAGCACTGCACCGCTGTGCGCATCCCCGGCGATCAAGGCATCGGCGCAGTAACTGCCAATTTGATACACAGCACTGCCAGGCAAGCCGCCACGCTCAAGCACAGTGAATTTACCGCGCTGGCCGAAAACTCGCTAGACCTGCTCACCCTCTCCCTCGCCTCAGTGCGCCCGCAAACTTACACCCTCTCACGTAGCCGCTCGCTATCGCTTGCCAGGGTGAAAGCCTTTGTCGAGCGCCACCTGCAAGACCCGGCTTTAGATACCCTCCAGGTGGCAATAGGGACGGGCCTCTCAGGCCGGTATATTAATGATTTGTTTCGCGATGAAGATACATCGCTGATGCGTTTTGTATGGCAACGCCGCCTGGAGCATTGCCGTCAGGATATGCTCAGCCCGCTGCACAAGGGCCACCGCATTTCGGAGATTGCGCTGCGCTGGGGATTTAATGATTTGTCGCACTTCAGCCGGGCGTTTCGGCAGAGGTTTGGGTGTACGCCTAGGGAATTCAGGCAATAGTTACATTTAGATCGAGCCATAAGCGGCGACCCAATTCGGCACATGAATTGGTACTAGCGGCACCCAAGCTTATGGCTTTCTCTTAATAAATTAACCACTTGAGCACTATCACATTGATTTCATTATGCTAGCCTGTTAGTGTCTGAATTATTATATTTATAACCTGCCATGTTTTATAAGCGTGGACTAAATTTTGTTGATTTAAGGGGAAAAAATGAGCAGCTCAGAGGCTAAATTGCATTTATGTCTGAAAGAAGGTGTATTTGAAATATCAGGTTCTGAATTATTTGTAACTCAACAAATTGAGAACTTCAAAGAAAGCATATTGCAGCTTGTTTTAACTATAAACACCCAAGAAAAGACATACAGTGCTGCATTTGATAATAACAATGGACAATCATCTCCGAATAGTTCGATTCAACAAGTAGAAGCAATGCAAAAACCAAACACTCCAACTTTTCCTAGAGTGCTGCACATAGAAGACAAGGAAGTCAGAATTATTAAAAAAATGCCTGGATCCAATAACTCTCAAAAATCCAGTAATACAGCTTTGGTTTATTTATGGGGTAAAAAATCAGTAGGTATTGAATCTGTATCGTTTCAAGAAATAAGAGAGCTTTGCCAACAGCAGGGTTGTCTTGATGCCAGTAATTTCTCCGCGATGATGCAAGGTATGAAGGAAGACATAATTGTTGATGGGAAAAAAGGATCTTCCGCTAAAACTTGTAAATTAACATTGCCCGGATCTGAACGAGCAGAACTACTTTTGAAGGAACTCAATGGAGAGTAATGTTCTTCAAATTCTTGAGCAAGCATCTGACCCTACTCTTGCGAAACATATCGTCGAATCATACAAAGAGGTCGAAAGACATTATTTTCTAAAGCAGTGGAAGACTAGTGAGCTTGATGCGGGCCATTTCGTTGAGACGGTTCGTCGGTTTATTGATTTTAAACTGTCTGGAAAATATCTTGCGATTGGTAAGCAACTCCCATCTCTAAATGAAGCCGCCATAAAATTTTATATAGATCAATCAGGCGATGATTCATATCGCATTCACATTCCGAGGGTATTACTTTCTGTTTATGGCATTAGGAATAAACGCGGTGTAGGACATATCTCGCATATCCGCCCTAACCATCTAGATGCAACATTTGTAATTGCATCCATCAAATGGGTTTTGGCAGAATTGATCAGGATCAATTCCAATATTTCAGCTGATGAAACATCAAAAATTGTAGACCACATAATTGATCGTGATTTTGAAGGTGTATGGGAACAGGAGGATATAACAAGAATTTTAGCCGAGGGATTATCTCTAAAAGAACAAATTCTATTTCTTCTTTTAGCGACAAATTTAAAAACAGATTTAGAGTTACTTGCTGCTATAGAAGCAAAGAATAAAACATACTTTAAAAAATTACTACGCGAACTACATACTAGTAGATTGATTGAATACCAGGATGATGGAAGCTGCATTCTTTCGCCTAAAGGTAGTGTAATTGCTGAAAAAATAGTTTTAGAAAAGATAAATGTATAAATTATTCATTGATGAAAATTCAGACATTTTTTAACCAGCCAATATAACGCTGGGCAGAATATCAACTTGTTGCCCACGCCGCTCATTACCTAACGATTACTGCGCTAATGATTTTGCTGTTTTCCTCGTGGGCAACGAGTTACCCACCCTACGTGATGTTGGCCAATACTCCACCATCACCATCACCCCAGCAAACACCGCAAACAACCACCCCAGCGCCATAGGCGCTCTATCATTCCCGGCTGGCGGCAGCTCCTTAATCGCTGCCAACAAATTATCCTGCGTATCTGCCCGTACATAGGTGGCGCTGATATCTTGCGCCAGTTCTTGCATGTAGTCCTCCCGCAAGGCAGATAGATAATATTCATTGGGGTCGGTGGCGATGGAGTCATCGCGCTTGCCGGTGGATTCTTCATTGACGATCTGGCTGGGTTCTATCTTGGTGGCATAGGCTGACCAGTAGCCGATGACCTCATTTTTTGAGTTGAATTTAGGCACAGGTGCTGGCTGGTGGCCACCTACCCCAACCAGCAGCCAGCCGCTGCTGCCTTGCATGCCGGTGAGTTCGACTTTGGTAATGGCATTGAGCGGCGCTGCTTCGTCGCCATCGGTAAAAAATATGATCTGCGCTGGCTCTGGTAACGTGTTGAGCATCTCGGATGCAGCCTGCAGCCCAAGCCGCAAGTGGCTGCTGCCGCGCCATGCCATGCGCCACTCCAGGTTCGCGAGTGTGTCTTGCAGCATGCCGTAATTGGCGCAGACTTCAATAGGTGTATACAGCGGGACTACTTCGGCATTGGCAAACAGCGCAATACTCGCCTTGCTGCCACAGGGCAGTTTGCCCAGCGTTTTGCTTAGCAGGTTACGTACGTAATCCAGCCGACTGGCATTACTGCCCGCGAGCGTCATATCGGGGACGTTCATGCTCTGGGTAATGTCGATGACAAACACGTAGTTGTGAATGCGATGCGGTAGCTTGATACTAGGGTTGATGCTGGCGACAGCCAACGCCACGAGCGCCAGCCCAAGTGCAAGGCCACTTTTGCAGAGCATGGCATGGAGGGATCGCATAGGTCTCAGTATGGCTCGCCAGCAAAAGATAAACTCGGCTGGGACAGCGTAGAAACTTGACTGAGACGGTTGTGCCGAGTTTGACCTGTTAGCTGAATGGTGCGAGCATACGCAGGCACTATTTATTGATAGTAAACCCGAAAAATCATTGCAAGCTAACTCACACAGAGGGAGATATATATGAACTCATACATACATCTGGCTGGGCGTATTTTATTGGCAATCATCTTTATTCTGGCAGGCATAGGCAAGATCAAAGACCCGGCTGGCACCATAGCCTATATGCAGTCGGTTGGGCTGCCTGGCATATTGTTGTGGCCGACAATTGCGCTTGAGGTGCTGGGTGGGTTGGCGATTGTGGTTGGGTTTCAGACCCGCCTGGTAGCGTTTTTGTTGGCCGGCTTTACCGTGGTTGCCGCTGTGATGTTCCATAACAACTTTGGCGACCAGATGCAGATGATCATGTTCCTGAAAGACATCTCCATCGCTGGTGGCCTGCTGCTGCTAGTGGCAAGCGGCTCGACTGCGCTGGGTGTAGATAATAAATAAGCTCGAAACATCAAGGCTGGTGAGCCTAGCGCTCCCAGCCTTGATATAACCGTTACAGATCGAATACCATCCCGAACACCTTGACGAACAGCACCGTCAGTACGATGACGACGATATATTTAAGCAGTTTCTTATATTTTTCCGATTTCCTGCGCACAACATGACGGCGATCACCTGAACGACGGTCACCGCCTTCAAAAAGGGGCCTTTCGTTACGCTCTGCCATTATTGCCTCCTAAATTAAATCATGCCGGATTCCCTGTCAGTTATTCGGCAAGTTCGAATAGTGCAATCGACTCCACATGCGAAGTATGCGGGAACATATTAATCACGCCGCAAGCCTTCAGTACATAGCCCTTTTGCACCAGTAATGCGGCATCCCGAGACAAAGTTGCCGGGTTGCACGACACATACACAATGCGTTGCGGGCTGCCTTTGCCATCAGCCGGTAAAGCTTTAACCAGCTCCATGGCGCCATCGCGCGGCGGGTCTATCAGCCATTTATCAAAATGACCTAGTGCCGCAAGGCTTTCGGGCGTCATATCAAAGATATCGGCCTCTTTGAAAGTAACTTGAGTGGCGAGGCCATTAAGCGCTGCGCTCTGCTCGGCACGTTGCACCAGTGCGGCACTGCCTTCCATACCGAACACCGAGGCACCGCTGCGGGCGATGGGCAGGGTGAAGTTGCCAAGGCCGCAGAAAAAGTCGGCGATGCGCTCGTTGGGCTGCGGGCTCAGCAGCTGCATGGCACGGCGGATCATCACGCGGTTGATGTAGGGGTTTACCTGGGTGAACTCGGTGGGCTTGAATGGATAAGTGAGATTGAACTCAGGCAGTGTGTAATTCAAGCCGGGGCCATCCAGCGGGTGGAACGGTTTTACCGTATCCGGGCCTTTGGTTTGCGTCCATATCTGCACGCCATGGGTATCGGCAAACTGTCTCAATAGCGGCTCATCTTTGGGCTCTAATGGCTCCATGATGCGGAATACCAGCACGGTCGCCTCTTCACCCACCGCCAGTTCTATCTGCGGGGTACAGTCGCGTATGGTCAGCTGCACCAGCAGCTCTTGCAAAGGCACGATCAATGCCGACACATGCGGCGGTAGCACCTGGCAACTCTTGATATCGGCCACAAAATGGGTGGCTTTTTCATTAAAGCCCACCAGTACCCGGGCCTTGGCCGGCACATACTTCACTCGCAAGCGCGCCTTGTGGCGATAGCCCCAGGCCGGGCCATAGATGGGCGATAGCATGCGCTCCGCCTTGACGCGGCCGATATGCCACAGGTTGGTTTCCAGCAGGCGCTGCTTGGCTGCGACCTGTCCGGCAAAATCCAGATGCTGCATGGCGCAGCCACCGCACATGGCAAAGTGCGGACATTGCGGCTCTACCCGCAGGTTGGAAGGTTTAAGTACTTCAACCACCCCGGCAAACTCATAACTGGCCTTGCGCCTGGTCGATTTGTAACTGACAGTTTCACCGGGCAACGCGCCTTCGATAAAAATGACTTTACCCTCCACATGGGCAACACCGCGACCTTCCTGGTCCAGCGATTCTACTTTGGCGATTGATAGCTTTTGCATAGCTGTTTTTACGTCTTTGATGATTGTTTCAAGTGCGGCAATTTTACCGCAGTCAATTGAATACGCCGCGGGCTTTTTAAGTGCATTTTCTGCGCCCATGCTATTTTCTGGTGCGGAATTCTGCTTTTATCTGATTGATTCGTATAAATAAAGCTATTAATTCAGGCATGTTTATTGCATAGTACGATTAACTGAATTTATTTCATCAAAATCATGCTTAAACCACATCGGGATGAAACATCGAGCTGGCAGCCGCGTAACTCTTTGCTCCACTACCAATCCACCGGGGATTTTGAAGAGCAGGCAGCTTTGCTCCAGGGCTGGAACCAGGATTATGCCCAGCTCTCTTCCGGCGCATTCACCGGCTATGTCTCCGAGATGCGTTTTGATGATGTGCACCTGTTTCTTGAGTACAGCAGCCAGAATCTGTTCCAGAGCGGCAAACTGCCTGAGGATGTCATTGCCGTCGGGGTACCGCTGGATTTCACCAGTAACGGCTTGTTCTGTGGCAGCACCTGCGACAGAGAATCCATGCATATTTTTTCCGGGGATAATGGTTTCGAGTTTTTCTCCCCCACAGACTTGTTGATGGGCGGGATATCAGTAAAACGGGATGCCCTGCTCGATACATTGTCAGCGGAAGAGCGATCCATCGCCAGCCAGCACTGTGCCTATGCTCACTTGCTGCATATGGATGCCGTTAAAACCCACACAGTACGGCACTTTATGGCGGGTGCGTTTGAGATGATCCAGCACAACGCCACCCTGCTTGAAAATAAAAGCACCCGAGCATCACTGAATAAAACCGTCATGTCGTTGCTGACTGAATGCCTGGTGGATCAGGCCTCGCTGACTTACCGGCCCATCTCCAACTCAAAATGCTGGAACATCATCGGTGAGACGCGCGCACTGGTACACCAGCAGACCGAAAACCCCATCAGCGTTGCCGAAGTTTGCCAGCATCTGGGCATCAGCCGCCGTACATTGCAGTACTGTTTCCAGAACATGCTCAATACCAGCCCGGTGGCCTACCTGAGAGCCGAACGACTGAATAGCGTGCGGCGTATGTTACGGACCGCCAACTCCGTCACGGAAGCTGCGGCACATTGGGGCTTTTGGCACTTTGGACATTTTTCACAGGAATACAAGAAGATGTTTGGCGAGTTGCCATCTGCCACGTTCAAACGACTGCATACTTTGAACTAGTTTGATTTTGTCATTCCCACACTGGCGGGAATGACAAAAAAGAGTATCTTCCTAGTTTTATTCTCTTGGCTTTTATCTGGTAGATTTTATCCGGCTAGCTTTTATCGGAAAGCACAGGCGACGCCTCTACTTCAATCTGTATAGCATCGCTTTCATCCTTAAGCGCAACTCCGGAAATCTGCAAGCGCATCGATTCTTTAGCCAGCCACATCAGCTTTTTAGCAGCTGCCGGGTAGTTAAGGCCTTCTGGCCGCACATTGGAGATACAGTTGCGGTCAGCATCGCTATAGCCCACCTTGGGTGCATAGGTCAGGTAAATGCCCAGGCTATCAGGTGAGCTCAAACCGGGACGTTCACCTATCAGCATAACTGTCATGCGGGCGCCAAGTGTCTCACCAATTTCATCGGCAATGGCAACACGCGCCTGACTGGCAATCACCACCGGGCCCACAGACCAAGTGCTTGGTATACAAGCCTGCATTTCATGCAACAAGGGCACGACATGCCGCTCGACCGCCAGCGAAGACAGCCCATCGCCCACCACTATCAGGAAATCAATCGGTGCTTGTGGCTTGGCGGCCTCCAGCAAAGCCAGGCTGGCCTCGTCAAGTCGACGGCCCCAGTCCGGACGCAAAAGATAGTTAGCGCGATCAGGCGCACGACTGTGAACGCGGAGGGTTTTGCTGCCGGTATCAATGATAGCCCGCTCAAGCGCATCGACATCCAGCGCCAGGTGTACCGCATCCCGCGCCATGGCATGGGCCAGGCCGAAATCCAGCACTTCCTTGGTGGGTAAACTACTGCCAACTCTGCCCAACGCAATGCGGGCGCGGGTGAACTGCCTGAGCTGTTGCCACGGGTCTGGAACAGAGTTGTCCAGACTGTCTTTGGGGAGGGTTGGTTTACCTGAATCTTGCATAAAATTATATTGAATTGGCGAGGTAGTTTACGCAGCTGCCAGCAGATGCTTGGGCATATTCTGCAACATATGATGTGCGGAAGTCACTGGCTGCACCTGGCCATTGCTGTCCATGATGTGCATTTTCTTTAACCATGTTTCAAACTCAGGCGCGGCTTTTAAGCCCAGCACTTTGCGCAGGTAGAGCGTGTCATGGAATGAAGTGGTCTGGTAATTGAGCATGATGTCATCGGCACCCGGAATGCCCATGATAAAGGTCAGCCCTGCAGTTGCCAGCAGGGTCATCAACGTGTCCATATCGTCCTGGTCGGCCTCAGCGTGGTTGGTGTAGCAAACATCGCAACCCAGCGGTACGCCAAGCAGCTTGCCGCAGAAATGGTCTTCCAGCCCTGCACGGATAATCTGCTTGCCATCGTAAAGGTATTCCGGCCCGATAAAACCGACAACAGTATTGGTGAGCAATGGGGAGAAGCGCCTTGCAATCGCGTAGGCACGCGCCTCGCAAGTTTGCTGATCTACACCGAAATTGGCATTGGCAGAAAGCACCGAGCCTTGTCCAGTCTCGAAATACATCACGTTATTACCCACCGTGCCACGCTGCAGTGACAGCGCGGCTTCCTGCGCTTCCTGTAAAACCGCAAGGTCGATACCAAAGGATTTATTGGCTTTTTCAGTACCTGCTATGGACTGGAACACCAAATCAAGTGGCGCGCCCTTTTCTATCAGCTGAATCTGGTTAGTCACATGCGTCAAAATGCAGGACTGGGTGGGAATCTCGTACTGGTTGATGATCTCATCAACCAGGCAATATAAATCCATCAATGCTGGGATGCTGTCGGTGGCCGGGTTGATACCGATCACCGCATCGCCGGAACCATACATCAGGCCATCGAGGATGGAGGCTGCAATACCACGCGCATCATCGGTAGGATGGTTGGGTTGCAGGCGGCTGGAAATATGCCCGGGCAAGCCTATGGTGTTGCGGAAAGCGGTAACGACATGGCATTTTTTGGCGACCAGGATGAGATCCTGATTGCGCATGAGCTTGCTCACTGCCGCTGCCATTTCGGGGGTAATCCCCGGGGAAACACGTTTCAGTGTAGCCGAATCGGCCTCATCCGAGAGCAACCAGTCGCGAAAGTCAGCCACTGTTAAATGACTAATTTCGGCAAAGGCTTTTTGATCATGACTATCAATAATCAGTCTTGTGACTTCGTCAGTCTCGTAGGGAATCAGCAGCTCTTCAAGAAAACGCTTAAGTGGGACTTCGGCCAGGCACATGCGCGCTGCCATGCGCTCGGCATAAGTCTCTGCGGCTACTCCGGCAAGATAATCGCCGGACCGCGCAGGCGTGGCTTTCGCCATCACCTCTTTTAAATCGGCAAACTGGTAGGTATGCGTTCCTGCACTATAACGATATGCCATCATGCACTCACTTATATCAAATCAAGCAATCACCGCGCCGCTAAAGCTTTCCGGCGCGGTTTTCTCACTAAGCTTAAGCCGCTACCTTGTTATCGGCAGACGCATCGCGATGATGCTGTGTCATGCTGAAGTAAACAAAACCCAACGCCATCAGAACGAAGAATATCAAGCTAAGCTGCTGGTTGTAGTAAATCATCGTAACCAAGCTGATGACTGCCAATACCAAGGCAATGCCCGGGAACAAAGGATAAGCGACAGCCTTGAATGGGCGATCCAGATTAGGCTCATTCTTGCGTAATGCAAACAAGCTCATCATGGAAACAATGTACATCACAATCGCGCCGAACACTGCCATGGTAATCAGGTTGGCTGTCAGCGTCATGCCGTTGAACTGCAGGTCATCACTCAGGATAGCCGCTACACCGACCACAGCACCAGCGATGATGGCGCGATGCGGGGTCTTGAACTTGTTATTCACTTCACCAAAGAACTTAGGCATATAACCGGCGCGTGACAGTGCGAAGATCTGGCGTGAGTAACCAAGAATAATGCCGTGGAATGAAGCAATCAGGCCAAACAGGCCAATCCATACCAGCATGTGCAACCAGCCACTGTTTTCGCCTACGATCATTTTCATCGCTTGTGGCAATGGGTCATTGATGTTGGATAGTACTTTCCAGTCACCTGCGCCACCTGCAAAAATCATCACGCCTATGGCCAAAGTCACCAGGGTCAAGATACCTGCAATGTAAGCTTTAGGAATGGTCGTTCTGGGATCTTTAGCTTCTTCTGCTGCCATCGCAACGCCTTCAATGGCCAGGAAGAACCAGATTGCGAAAGGAATCGCCGCTACCATGCCGGGAATCGCAGCCATGCTGAATGTATTTTCACCCGCCCAGCCGTTGGCTACAAAGTTAGTCATGGAGAAGCCAGGAGAAACCACACCCATGAATACCAGCAACTCGACGATCGCCAGGATAGTGACGAAGAGCTCAAAGGTTGCAGCAATATGCACACCAATAATGTTAAGTGCAACAAACACCACGTAGGCGCCTACTGCAAACAGCTTGGGATCTACTCCCGGAAACTGCACATTGAGGTAAGCCCCGATTGCCATGGCAATGGCCGGCGGTGCAAACACAAACTCGATCAAGGTGGCAAAACCGGCGACATAGGCCAGCTTGGGGCCGAATGCACGGCGCGCATACGCAAATGGGCCACCCGCATGCGGGATAGAAGTCGTTAACTCAGTAAAGCTGAAAATAAAGGTGGTATACATAATGGCAATCAGGATAGACGTCACCAGAAAGCCCAAGGTACCAGCCTGTGCCCAGCCATAGCTCCAACCAAAATATTCACCCGAAATAACCAGGCCTACCGCCAACCCCCACAAATGCCAGCCATTCAATGTTGCTTTTAATGACGATCCCATGACGACTCCCTTAAGTTTCCATCCAAAAGTGCTTCAAATGTGTGGCAATCAATGCTCGCCACGCCCCTGCAACAATAGTGCTACTTTAGTAAAAGCTTGACTATCCCATTTTGGCAACCAGGTAACTAACTGGAGAATAGGCGCTTGGAGATTGATTTTTGGGAAATCAATCTAATGAAATCGATCACGCCTCAACCTGATTGGTTGATTCCTTGAGGTAGTTGCGCCAGCCGCCAAAGTCGGAGATATCGATGGCATCCAGCGTGGCGTAAGCTTCACACAGAAAGCCCTGCACCTGGCTGCCATCCTTGAGCACCAGCGTGCCAAATCCCAGCGGCGCCGGCACACTGGCAACAAACGCGCCGTAGCTTTCTATCGGCAATTTCCACACCTCCAGGCAAATGGCCGACCCTTGCTCGGCAACACGCAGCAAACCCGGTCGCTCCGGCGTGAATCCATTCAGTTTGAACAACTTGTAATAAGGACCTGTCTTGGTTTTTTCCACAAACTGACCACCCAATGCCAGCAACTGCGCGTTAAGTGGCAAGCCGCTCATGTGGGCACCGCATACGGCAACGCTGATTAACTCTGGTTTGGTTTGACTCATATTGACCTCTTTTGATATTCCACTCCGGTAGCCCCTAACGTTTTATTGTTTGTATTCTCTAAGCAAGAAGCGAGCTCAAGTAAGCTGGCATCAGTATTTGCCTGGGCGCAGATAGTAATACCAAAGGGCAGGCCGTTCTGCTGAAAGCCAGTAGGGACAGCCACCGCAGCCAGATCCAGCAGGTTCATGAAGTTGGTGTAATAGCCAAGATTGGAGTTGCAGCGCACCGGGTCTGCGTTGACCTGGTCTATAGTGTAGATAGTGCCGGCAGTGGGGGTCACCAGCACATCGATACCACTCCATACCTGCACCGCCTTGCGCTGCATGGCTTTGAGCTTATACAGTGCAGTAAAGGTATCTGCCGCACTAAATTTGGTCGCGCCGCCTATGATCTGGCGGGTAACCGGGAAGATCGCATCCGCGCTGGTTTCAAAAAATTCGCGGATGGCCGCATAGCGCTCTGCCACCCAGGGGCCTTCATACAATAGCCGCGCAGTATCCAGGAATGGGGCAAAGTCGATTTCTACGGCCTGGCCGCCGATGGACTCAAGCTGAGCGACTGCTTGCGCGAATAAATCCGGGGTTTCTACATTATCGAAAAATGCGAGCTGGTCTGCTCTGGGCACGCCAAATGTGAATTTGGCAGGGAAGACAGCAGTAGCCGCTACCTGCTCACGCGAATAGGCATCTTCAGCATCGAAACCCTGTGCACTTGCCAGCACGGTCTCCGCGTCATAAGCGGTTAGCGCAAAGATTGAAACACAATCCAGGCTACGACAAGCAGGCACCACCCCGGTAGTACTCAACAAGCCACAGGTTGGCTTGAGCCCGACCAGGTTATTGAATGCCGCAGGCACACGCCCCGAGCCAGCAGTGTCGGTGCCCAGGCTGAAACTGGCCAAGCCCAGCGCTACCGATACCGCCGAACCGGCACTGGAACCACCGGAAATGTATTCAGGATCAAAGCTGTTTTGACATGCACCATAAGGCGAACGCGTGCCAACTAGGCCGGTGGCAAACTGGTCCAGGTTGGTCTTGCCCACGGGGATAGCACCGGCATCTATCAGCTTTTGTACGACGGTCGCACTTTTTTCCGGAACATAGGCATACTCCGGACAAGCCGCCGTGGTGGGAATACCCGCCAGGTCGATATTATCCTTGATGGCAAACGGGATGCCATATAGCGGTAGGGTTGCCGGGTCTTTTCCTTCCAGGTCCCTGGCATACGCCAGCATCTCCTGCAGGGTAAGGCGACGTATCCAGATGTGATGGGTATCGTCTTTACCCATGCGCTCATCCAAACCCTCCAGCAGTGCGGTTAGGGTGAGTCCACCAGACAGGTACAAACTGCGCAAATGCGCTATTTCCAGGCTTAAGGTTGTCATCATGCTATGGCTTCCGTTTCAATCACAAAAAGGTTCTGCCCGGCAGCCACCTGGCCACCCTCCTGGCATAACACCTTGCTCACTTTGCCGCTACATGGCGCTGACACGGTGATTTCCATCTTCATGGATTCCACTATCACTACCGCATCGCCTTCTTGCACCATGTCGCCCTCTTTAACCTTGATCTGCCAGAGGTTGCCTGCCACATGTGACGCCACTGCGCGGCTGTTGGCTGACAACTCCAACGCCTCCCCCGCGTCCATCGCTACGTCTGCATCATTGCTGTAATTGGCCTGTCCACTAGCGATCCAGCGCTCACGCTCTGCCTCAAAAGAAGCCTGCTGGCGGGTTTTGAAGGTGTTAATAGAGTCGGCTTCATCCGCCAGAAACTGGTTGTAATCCTTCAGGCGGAAAGTCTGCTCTTCCACCTTGAGCTGGAATTTTCCGCGCGGAAAATCCTCGCGCATCTGCAACAGCTCTTCCGCCGAGACAGGATAAAAACGAATTTGATCAAAAAAACGCAATAGCCAGGGCTTGCCATCTTTGAAGTCACTGCCATTATCCTGCTTGAACGCACCCCAACGATTCCACATCTGGATGGTACGGCCCACAAACTGGTAGCCACCTGGGCCTTCCATGCCGTATACACACATATAGGCGCCGCCTATGCCCACCGCATTCTCGGGTGTCCAGGTGCGTGCCGGGTTGTACTTGGTGGTGACCAGGCGATGTCGTGGATCGACCGGAGTCGCTACCGGCGCACCCAGATAGACATCGCCCAGGCCCAGCGTCAGGTAACTCGCACCAAATACGATTTTCTTGACGTCTTCTATGCTATCCAGCCCGTTGATACGGCGAATGAATTCAATGTTACTCGGACACCAGGGCGCATCCTTGCGCACCGATTGCATGTATTTCTCGATTGCCAGCTGCGTGGCGGCATCGTCCCAGGATAACGGCAGGTGCACGATACGCGTGGGCACTTCCATATCTTGTATCGCTGGCAACATCTGCTCGGCCTGCTGCAAAATATCCAGCAACTTGCTGAGCGGCAACACCCGACTTTCGTAGTGCACTTGCAGCGAACGTATGCCTGGCGTGAGATTCAATATCCCAGCAATGCCCTGCTGTTCCAGCCATTGCATCAAGGCATGCACACGGAAACGCAGGTTGAGGTCGAGCACCAGCTCGCCGTATTCCACCAGCAGGTATTTATCGCCCGCCTGGCGGTAAACCACCTTGATTTGCTCGGCAGATGCTTCAATTTGGTTTAACACCGGGCTGGCAGCCTTACTTGACGAGCTTTGCAAGGCAGGTTGTTTTAAGTTGGATGCGGAAAGCGTGGCTATCATGCTGTCCTGCGCCGCTTCCAGCGCGTTGGCTGCAGCTTGCGTCAGTTGCTTGAATCGTACCTTGTCGCCCGCCTTGAGCTGGCCCATTTTCCATAATTCAGCCTGTACGATAGTCGCCGGGCATACGAAGCCGCCCAGACTAGGGCCATCCGGGCCGAGAATCACCGGCATGTCGCCGGTAAAATCCACAGTGCCGATGGCGTAGGCATTATCGTGGATATTGGAAGGATGCAGCCCTGCCTCACCACCATCCTTGCGCGCCCATACCGGCTTGGGGCCATTCAGGCGAACGCCGGTGCGGTTGGAGTTGTAGTGCACCTCCCAGTCGGTGCTGAAAAACATGGTGATGTCGTCGTCGGTAAAAAAGTCAGGTGCGCCATGCGGGCCATACAGCACGCCGATTTCCCATGTGGTGCTATAGGCGGGCTGCAAGTGCTGTGGCAGCGCCTTTGCAGCCACGCCAGCCTGCGCCGTTTCAGTCAGATGCAATACATCACCGACACGCAGGGTACGGCCGCCATGGCCGCCGAACTGGCCAAGGGTAAACGTGGACTTGCTGCCCAGGTAATCCGGCACATCGAAACCGCCATGCACCGCCAGATAGCTGCGACAACCTGCGTCGATGACCTTGCCCAGTTGCAAGGTGCTACCAGCCTTGATTTGATGCGACTGCCACAGGGCGATGGCATTGCCGTCCAGCGTTGCCTCGATAGGCGCACCGGTAATGGCAATCACGGTATCTTTGTTGAATTTGAGCTTGGGACCGATCAGGGTGATTTCCAGCCCGGCAACACCTTCTGCGTTGCCCACCAGCTTATTAGCCAACCGAAAGGCCAGGTGATCCATGGGCCCGGATGGCGGCACGCCAACTGCCCAGTAGCCCATACGCCCAGGATAGTCCTGTACCGTAGTCTGCACACCGGCATCCAGCACATCTATGGTGTTAGGCACATATTTGAAGGTATTGAGATAACGCGTGATCTGCTCACCAGCCGGAAACACCTCGTCCGCCAGCACCTGCCTGAGATACTCCAGGTTGGTTTCTATACCGCTCAGGCGTGTTTCAGCCAGTGCCGAACGCATATCAGAGACCGCACTGGCGCGATCCTTTGCGTGCACCAGTATCTTGGCCACCAGCGGATCGTAGAATGGGGAAACTTCGCTACCAGTCTCTACCCAGGTATCGATGCGGGCATTTGTTGCAAACTTCACCTCAGTCAACACACCGCTGGATGGCTGAAAATTCTTGTTGGCGTCTTCTGCATACACGCGCACCTGGATGGCGTGGCCTTGCGGTTTATGCACGTAGCCAGCCATCAAAGCGGTTTCACCTGCGGCCAGGCGTATCATCCACTCCACTAAATCTACCCTGCAGCTTGAATCCAGCCCACTCACCAGCTCAGTTACACCGTGCTCCACCTGCAGACGGGTGTTCACCTCCAGGAAGTAAAACTCACTGGTAGTCTTGTCGTAGACAAACTCCACGGTGCCGGCAGAACGATAGTTTAATGCGCTGCACAGCTTGACTGCGGTGGCGCATAAAGCCTCGCGCACCGGCTGGCTGATATGCGGTGCCGGAGTCTCTTCTATCACCTTCTGGTTACGGCGCTGCACCGAGCAATCGCGCTCACCTAGCGCTACCACTTGGCCCAGGCCATTGCCGAAAATCTGCACCTCGATATGGCGAGCAGCCTGTACGTATTTTTCGAGGTAAATGCCGGTTTCCTTGAAATTGGCGCGCGACAGACGCTGTACCGATTCAAAGGCCGCGACTAGTTCATCGGCCCCCCAGATCAGTTGCATGCCGATACCGCCGCCGCCTGCGGTGCTTTTCAACATGACCGGATATCCGATACTCTCTGCCTCGATTTGTGCATGAGCAGCATCTTTGAGCAAGCCGGTGCCCGGCAACAAAGGAACACCATTTTTCTCGGCCAGTTCGCGCGCTGTGTGCTTAAGCCCAAAATCGCGCATCTGCTGTGGTGTTGGCCCGATAAAGGCAATGCCTGCCGCCTCGCAGGCTTCGGCAAAGGCCGGGTTTTCAGAGAGAAAACCATAACCGGGATGAATAGCTTCAGCGCCAGTCTGTTTTGCGGCTGCCAGTATTTTTTCCACATCGAGGTAGCTGGCAGCTGCAGGGGCTGGCCCTACGCAAATGGCTTCATCGGCATCCTGCACGTGGCGTGCGCCAGCATCGACCTCTGAATAAACTGCGACGGACCCCACTCCCATTTTCTTCAGGGTGCGGATAATGCGGCAGGCGATTTCACCGCGGTTAGCGATCAGCACTTTCTTAAACATAGCGCACCTCCGCGGTAAAATCGCCTGCACGGTCTCCGACCTGCATGCAATTTGGCTTCGCTACTTCTAATCCAAAAACGTGGCCATCTAAAGATGGCTGGTCACCGCGGTTGGCGATCAGGACTTTTTTAAACATTTTTCATCTCACAGCTCTGCGAGTCGTCTCGCTTTTTGTAGATGCCAGATGGGTCGTCCCACATGGCTTATTTCTTCAAACAGGATTCCACACTAGCAACCTGACTGGCGTCGGGTTGTACGCATTACACGGGTTATTCAATTGCGGGCAATTGGAGATCAGCACCACGACATCCATTTCTGCGCGCATTTCCACATACTTGCCGGGCGCAGAGATGCCGTCGGCAAAGCTCAAACCACCCTCTGCCGTCACCGGCACATTCATGAAGAAATTGATATTGGCGGTGATATCACGCTTGCTCATATTGCGGTGGGTGGCACAGCCGCAGGTATTCAGCGCATGCATGAAGCTGTCGCGGCAGCTATGCATGGGGCGCTTTTCCAGCGCATAGCGCACGGTATTGCTCTCCGCCGCGCAGGCACCACCCAGCGTATCGTGACGACCGCAGGTGTCGGCGGTGATCGTCAACATAGGGTTGCCTTCGCTGGAGTACAGCACTGAGCCGGTAGTGAGGTACAGCCTGCCCTGGCGGGCGATGGTATCGACTGCGCTGTAGCGCTCTTCCGGGTCTATCGCGCTGTAGAACAGGGTATCTACGGCCTGATTACCTTCCAGATCCAGGATGCGGAATATCTGCCCTTTCTTGACCTCAGCCATCCACGGGTCGCCCGCATTGCATACCTGATCCAGCACGGCGGTTTGCGGGTCCAGCCGACTTTCTGTGAGTGTCTGGCTCATAAGTAGTACCTCTCAGTATTCACAAAACCACGGCCATTCTGCTCACAAGAATTACGGCATACATCATCCTGCCCAGCCAGGCCGGCATGCCAGGCACTCAGCTTAACCGCTGCCGGCTTGTACTCGCTGCCGGCATCCAGCGGATGCGGTGCAGCAGACAACACCAGCAGCACATTCATGTCGAAACGCACGTCCACATAACTACCTGCCTGGCTATGCCCTGCTACAAAGCTCAACTCGCCCGCCTCGTCGGCCTGCGCTTTGCTGAAAAAATTAACGCCGGCAACCAGGTCACGCTTGCCCAGGCCGTATTTCGCCAGCTCGATCAGCAGGCCGTCCTTACCACTGCGGTACATATCGTTGCGATGGGTCTGGAAATTGGTCTGACCATATTGCGCTTCTATCATGGCGGCATCGGTCACGCCGCAGATGGTGTCGTGCCAGCCCACGCTATCTGCAATGATGGAGCACATCACGCGCCCCATGTCGGAGTAGCACACGTGGCCGGTGGTTAAAAACGCGGTATGTTGCGCTTTCAGGGTATCCGGCATGTTGTAACGCTCCAGCTTGTCTTCCGGGTTGTAAAACAGGGCAGACAAGTTAGCACCGCCTTGCATGTCGGTAAGGCGTAATGCCGTGCCGCGACGGATCAGGCCGGACCAGTGGGTACCTCCGGGAATGACTTCCTCCCAGAGAGTTTTGTCGGTTGAAAAGTGATTCATTGGTTTTCTCGTCATTAATTTGTCTATTAATCAATAATCGGGCATGAGCGTAACCGTCCATGCTCATGCCCAACAGCTAATTAAAAGAATTTGAGGTAGCGTTTTAGCTCCCAATCCGATACATGGTTGTGGTAATCGATCCACTCGTTACGCTTAAAATCGACATAGGCATTGAACATATCCTCGCCAAATACCTCTTTCGCCAGACTGTCAGCTTCGAATGCGTCAATCGCCTCACCCAAAGTTCTTGGAAGATGCTTGACCTTCATTTCATCCAACTCAGCCTGCGTGTGCTTGTACATGTTCTCGGCATGCGGCAAGCCGGGGTCCAGTTTCTCGCGGATACCTTCCAGGCCGGCAGCAAACATCAGTGCGGCACCCAGATACAGGTTGCAGGACATATCCGCAGCACGGCATTCCACGCGCCCGCCAGCCAGTGGCACGCGCAGCATGTTGGTGCGGTTGTTGTTGCCGTAGCAGATGAATACCGGCGCCCAGGTGAAGCCGGACATGCCGCCCTTGGAAACCAGGCGCTTGTAGCTGTTAACCGTAGGTGCGATCACCGCGCTGATGGCCGATGCATGCTTGAGGATACCGGCGATGAACTGGTAACCCAACTCGGAGATGCCACAGCCACGCGGATCATCAGTGGTTTCGAACAGATTTTTTCCGGTCGTGATATCGGCCAGCGACATGTTGTAATGCGCGCCGCTACCGGTACGATTGCGGAACGGTTTGGCCATGAAGGTAGCAAAAGCGCCATGCGGTTTCACCAGCTCGTTGATCATGAGGCGGAAGAAGGTAAAGCGATCTGCCATCTTCAGCGCATCGGTGTATTCGAAATCGGTCTCGAACTGGCCGTTGGCGTCTTCATGGTCGAAGGAATACACATCCCAGCCCAGCCCATTCATGGCCTCGACGATTTCGTCCAGAATCTTGTAGTTATCGAGGAAGCTACGTACGTCGTAGCAAGGCTTGGCGAGGGTATCGCTATCGCTGGTCGGTACTGCTGTGCCATCTTCACCATCCTTGAGAATAAAGAACTCGGTCTCTATCCCCAGGTTGCATTTATAGCCCATGTCCGCAGCCTGCTTCATCACGCGCTTAAGGATATTGCGTGAGCAGGCTTCAAACGGGCCGGCCGACATATACAGGTCGCTGGCGAACCATGCCACTTCCTTGTTCCATGGCAATACCGTGGCTGTGTTCAAGTCTGGCCTGGCCGAGACTTCTTCATCGTTGATTTCCTGTGGAACACCGTCCAGTGCCGCGCCGGTAAACAACTCTGAGCCGCCTACCATTTGCTCGAAGTGGGACATAGGCACAATCTTGCTTTTGGAGATGCCATGCATATCGGAAAAACTCGCTAATGCGTATTTCACGCCCTGTTTCATCAGATCTGTCTTGACTGACTGTATGCTGGGTGTAGTAAGTATGGCTTCTGTGGTTTTCATATTTTGCGCTTTCTCAAGTGAGTTTAATTTCACGGCGCCAGTTGCAATAACTATGGCTGTCCGTGCATCCAATCATCGAGAGATGGCGTGCTGGTTTGGGCGCACCCGAAAATGACAATAAGCCATTCCCTCAGCGTATTTAATGCAAACCTTTTCATATGAGTATCTTCATCAGAGTTGATGACCCGGTTTTATTCCACATTGTCCGCAACATTTACAAACCGGATCATGTTGGGTTTCACTACATCTTCTTCGCTAGGCTCTTTGGCAGGCGGGTGTATAAGCGCCTCTAAGCGTGCCTTGGTGGCCAGAAACTCAGGGCTGACAAACTGTTCGGCGCTACGCGGACGCGGCACGGGCACTTCGATAAGCTCCTGTACTTCGCCCGGATGCGCCTTTAGCACCAGAATTCGATCAGCCAGGAAAATCGCTTCATCCAGATCATGCGTGATGAATAAAATCGTAATATCGATGTTGCGCCAGATCTCCAGCAAATGCGCCTGCATCTTGCAGCGGGATTGCGCATCCAGTGCGCCGAAAGGCTCATCCATCAGCAGGATGCGCGGCTGGTTCACCAGCGCACGTGCAATCGCCACGCGTTGCTTCATGCCGCCGGATAGCTCATGCGGATAAGCGTTGGCGAATTTCTCCAACCCAACCAGCTCCAGCCATAAATCGGCTTCCAATGCTGCCTCAGACTTGTTGACGCCATTCATCTCCAACCCAAACATGACGTTCTGCTTGACCGAGCGCCAGGGAAATAACGTATACCCCTGGAATACCATGCCACGATCTCGGCCGGGGCCGTTGACGGGCTTGTTGTCCAGCAATACATCGCCAGAGGTATGCGGCTCCAGGCCTGCAAGGATGCGGATCAAGGTGGACTTGCCGCAACCGGAAGGGCCAATCACGCACACAAACTCTCGTCGGTGTGTTTTGAAGTTCACGTTCTTGAGCGCCACTGTCTCGCCTTTAGCGGTGGTATAGACCTTATTCAGGTCCTTGACTTCCAGTATCACTTCACGTGATTTAAGGCGACCAAAGCGCTCCTTAACCGCGTCTGACTGGTCCAGGTAGCTGGGTAGGTTAATGGCTTCACTCATACGCGTTCCTTAGTTCTATATTCCATTATTCATTTAGTAGTTTTATCTATTACCAGCTTATTGCTTGTTGGCAGGCTTATCCCAAGGGAAAAAGCGCTTACCCAGCCAGGCCAGTATCAGATCGCTACCCAAGCCAATTAAACCAATGATAAAAATCGCAGCATAAACATTTTCAAAATGCTGGTAGCGCGCCTGTTGCGTGATGAACCAGGTAATGCCGGATGAAGTACCGATCAGCTCTGCCACGATCAGGTAAGTCCAGGCCCAGCCCAGCAGGATGCGCTGGTCGCGATACAACTCCGGCAATATGCCCGGAATCACCACGTGCTTGAGCAGCTTGATCTTGTTAGTACCCAGCGTTAATGCGGCTTCCAGTAATGAGTAATCCAGTTTGCGGGTAGTATTGGCAATAATGAGTATCTGCTGAAATAAGGTACCGATCACGATGACTGCAATCTTGGGGCCGTCATAGATACCCAGAATCGCCACGGCCAGCGCCCCGAACGCCGGTGCCGGCAGGTAGCGGAAAAATTCGATAAAGGGCTCATTGAGGCGAGAGACTGCAGTGTAAGTCCCGCACAGGATGCCCAATGGCACGCCTATCAACGAGGAGATAAAGAAACCCCAGAAGATAATCTGGATACTGTGCCACAGGCTCTCATGCAGCCATTGTCCATCGCGCTGTTCTGGCGCGGTGGTAAAGGCGGTATATAAAGCCATGGCAACCTTGTGCGGCGGCGGCAGGTAGATCGGATTGGCAGGTAAACCTTCAGGAATGGCTTTACCGGCAGCCTGCATATTGGCAAGTTCATCGGCAAACACCGCCTTATCGACCAGCATGTCCACCTGGAAATAATCCACATCGCCCGGATTACTCACCATTACCATCGGGTGCCAGATAAACGGCACATAACTCACCGCACACCAGATCAACAACGGCAGCAGGAATGAGCCCACCCCTAACAACGTTCGCTTGCGCGGCGACAGCTCCCTGCGCACCACAAACCATGATGAAACACTCATCCCCTGCCCTTTCCAAAACCCACTTGTTGATTAAACTTTTTGCTTACTTGCTATTAACAAGTGAAGGATCTATTGCCTTGCCTAGATCCATGGGTTTTTTGTACACGCCGTATTTGACGTTGAAGTCATCGGCAATCTTGGATGAGCCATAGAGGGATTTAAAACCATCAGCTTTCACCATGATCTTCTTGCCGTCGTCCAGACTCAACAGCTTGGTCCCTTTGAGTAATGGTAAATAAGCTTCAGGTTTGAGACCGACGCGTGCGGACATGATTTTGACGGCATCGGGCTGGGTTTTCGGGTCATTGATATACGTCACAACCTTGTCCCATACCTTGACCACTTTTTGCCAATCGGCCTTGCGGCTGGATAAACTGGATGGGCTGACAGTAAGCACGTCATAGATCAAACCCGGTTCATCCGCAGAGGTATAGATAGGTTTTGAGCCAGGCACGCGACTCATGGCTTCGCCAGAATTAGGTTGCCAGGCACCGATGGCTGCCAAGTCGCCGGATGCGAGCGCTTGTGCAGTCTCATTGGTCTTGGTGTTGACGATAGTGAGATCAGCTTCTTTCAGGCCGGCTTTTTCCAGGCCGTTCAGCAAAAGCAGATGCTCAACCAGCCCGACTTCCAGGCCCACTTTTTTACCCTTCAGGTCTTTCAGGCTCTTGATACCTGGCTTGCCGACGATCATGTCATTGCCGTTGGAGTAATCGGTCACGATGATCATCACGTTCTTGGCACCGCCAGAACCGGTCACCAGTGCATCACCGTTAGTCACGGTAACGGCATCTATCTTGCCTGCGGCGAATGCATCCATGGAGGCTGAATAATCAAACCAGTCGAATTTGACATCGACGCCAGCTTCCTTGAACCAGCCTTTTTCAATCGCTACTTGCCAGGCAACCCAGCCCGGCCAATCGCTATAGCCGATCTTCAATGGAGGCGCCGCCTCAGAAAGACCGGAAAAAAACAAGGTGGCAGTGAGTGCAGTGCCGACTGAGAGTCGTTTGAGGAAACTTGAACTGATAGCGTGCATGTTGGGCTCCTAGGTTGGTAAAAAGTCGAGAAGGCGGCATTTTAAAAACGCGTCCTCCCGGGCTTTTATCCCTCCGTGTAGCCAACTGCTGATGGCCGACAACTCTCGGACCAGACACCTCTAATATTCAGGAGGCCGGAACCCTAGTCATCTTTTCGATACTAATCGCGGCCGCATTTCAATATGAATCTAGCCGCTTTCTCGCTTGTAATAGCGATAGCAAACACTATGCCACAATCCGAATAAGTATTTATCTACTTTTTAATCATCAAGTTAAAAAATTTACGTTTCCCACACCGGTTTATTGCTATGTCGGCCGCACCAAGAAAGTGCCTGAAACTACAGATTTGCACTATTGGCTGGCATAGCCTATACCCGCATAAATACATTTGTACAAATTATATTTGCATAAATCAATAAAGAGGGTCCATAATGAAGTCGTATGCTCAACATAAGGTGTTACTCAATGTCGCCTAACCGGCTCGACGATACACAGCAGGATGGCCCGGAAACATTACAGAGCTCGCAACACGCCCTATATGTTTCATCCGCACTTAAGCACTTCCGGGTGGTTTTCAGCTCGGTGAAAAGGCACTTTCGGCGCATTGAGTCCCAATGCGGGGTGAGTGGTTCGCAACTATGGGTGTTATGGGAACTACACATTACTCCTGGGCTTAAGGTGACCGAACTGGCGCAGAAGCTGTCCATACATCAGTCTACTGCCAGCAATTTGATTGAAAAGCTGATGAAGAAAGATCTGATCATCAAGCAACGCCAAGAGCATGACCAGCGCGTCGTTAAGCTCTATCTATCTCCGCAAGGCCAGGAAGTGGTAGCGAAGGCGCCCAGTTCACCGCGTGGAGTGCTGACGGATGCACTTGAACGCTTGCCAAATAAAGACCTGGTCAGCCTGCACCAGAGCCTGGAAATGCTGACATCGCAAATCAAGCTCAAGGATGAGCACGATGCTCTGGAATTTTTAGAGGAAGTTTAAGCGCTACCTAAATATAACGTTTATTTCCGGTAGCGTCAGAATCGGGCTGTAGCCCGCAACTTAAGCCGCCAGGCTAGTCTGACGACAACACGTAGAGGAAATAATATTGGTATTTAGAGAACCCAATTTTCACAAAGGCCTGGACAGTTCAGTCGCCATCTTTGGCGAAGTGCTGGCCGATGTCTTTCCTGACGGCAGCGTACTGGGCGGTGCCCCGTTCAATGTGGCACGTCACTTGCGAGCATTCGGACTGAACCCTACCCTCATCACCAGAACCGGCAATGACGCACTCAAGGACGAGTTGCTTGCCGAAATGGCGAGACTGGATATGGACACCTCAGGTGTGCAGTGCGATCCGGTCTACCCGACGGGGCAGGTGAAAGTGCACATCGAAAATGGCGAGCACCTGTTCGAAATCCTGCCTGACCAGGCCTACGACTACATACACCCGGGCATCACCCATATGGTCACCATGGCGATCAAGCCGGATATTGTCTACTACGGCACGCTGGCACAAAGAAATATAGGTTCGCGCCTGGCGCTGGACAACTTTCTCAATGACGGCAAAAGCCCGAGATTCCTGGATATCAACCTGCGCCCACCGTGGTATGACAAACACACCATAAGGCGCTCATTGCTACGCGCCGATATTGTCAAAATGAATGAACAGGAGCTGGTGATACTAACCGGTCTGCTGCGCTTACCCGGCAAGACACCACAAGAGCAGGTAACTGCACTGATCAATCGCTTCAACCTGAACTGTGTGCTGGTTACCTGCGGCATCCATGGCGCATGGCTAGTCAATAATAAGGAGGAAATGTTTATGGCACCTGGACACCCGCTAGGTAACAAACTGGCAGACACCGTGGGGGCCGGCGATGGTTTCGCCGCCATCTACATGCTGGGTACCGTACTCAACTGGCCTACCGAAACCACCTTGGCGCGCGCCAACGAATTTGCCGCAGCCCTATGCGGCATACGCGGGGCAGCCCCTATGTCCAGTGACTTCTATACACCTTTCAAACTGGAGTGGGATGGATGAATACTAACCCTGAAACAAAAGTAGACTCCCTCTACATCCTGATGATCAGCGTGCACGGGTTGATCCGCGGCCACGAGCTGGAGCTGGGACGCGATGCGGATACCGGCGGACAAATTACCTACGTAGTCGAACTTGCCAAAACACTGGCGAATCACCCCGAAGTTGAAAAAGTCGACCTGCTCACCAGGCTGATTGAAGACCCTGCCGTTTCACCTGATTATGCAAAAGCGCAAGAAGATTTGGGCAAAGGCGCGCGTATTGTGCGCCTGGCATGCGGCCCCAAGCGCTATATCCGCAAAGAAATGTTGTGGCCGCACCTGGACCAGATGGTAGATAAGTGCCTGCATTTCCTGCGCCAGCAAGGCCGCCTGCCGGACATCATACACAGCCATTACGCCGATGCCGGCTATGTGGGTCAGCAACTATCCCTGCTTCTGGGAATCCCGCAGATACACACCGGCCATTCGCTGGGTCGTGCAAAACGTGATCGCCTGCTGGCCAGCGGACGTAAACAGCAGGCCATCGAGCGCCAGTTTAACTTTGAGCGCCGTATTGCAGTAGAAGAAGACGTACTGGAGCATGCTTCGCTTATTGTCACCAGCACGCGTCAGGAAATATCCGAGCAGTACGGCATGTACCATAATTTCGACAATCAACACTTTATGGTCATCCCACCCGGCACGGATACTTCGAGATTCTCCCCGCCCGGCCGCAAAAAACCGGTGTCAGAAGCCCAGGAAATGGTAGACCGGTTTTTATCAGAACCTGATAAGCCGTTGATACTCACTATTTGCAGGCCTGAACTGAGAAAAAACCTTAAGGGCCTGGTAACCGCTTACGGCAATGATGCCAAGTTGCAGGCAACGGCCAATCTGCTGATCGTAGCGGGAACGCGTGAAGATATCCGCGAAATGGAAGAGTCGCAGCAGAAAGTCATGACCGGGCTTTTACTGGATATTGACCACTATGACCTGTGGGGCAAGGTGTCTATCCCCAAACACATCAGCCAGGATCATATTCCGGAACTGTACAAATTAACCGCACGCCGCTACGGGGTCTTCATCAACGCTGCATTGACAGAACCATTCGGGCTGACTCTGATTGAAGCAGCGGCAAGCGGCCTGCCCTTCGTGGCACCGGATGATGGCGGACCGCGAGATATCCTCGGTAATTGTCGCAATGGCATACTTGCCAATACGCTGGATAGCACGGAGATTGCCATTGCCCTGCATGAGGTACTGGCTGACAGGAAACGCTGGCGACAATGGGCGAGCAATGGGCTGGCTGGCGTCAAACGTCATTACAACTGGAAAGCCCACGTAACGAAATACATGAAGGAAGTCAGAAATGTATTGCGCCGCAATCGCAAACAACTGAGGCGGCAGCAGGCTATGACTTTGAGCGTAGGCAAGTCTCCCATGCCGCTGGTCAAGCTGGCCCTGATCAGCGACATTGACAACACCCTCATCGGCGACCGCGATGCCACCAGGGAGCTGATGGCGTGGCTGCAATCCCGCAGCGGAACATTGGCGTTTGGTGTCGCCACCGGGCGCACACTGGAAAGTGCGGTAAGCATACTTAAGACCTGGCGCGTGCCTATGCCCGATGTATTGATTACTTCGGTAGGCAGCGAAATCAACTATGGCGCAAAGCTGGTGCCGGACAAAGGCTGGGCGCGGCATATCCGCCACCTGTGGCGCAGGGAGGCACTGGCAAACGCCCTGGTTGGCATGCCGGGGCTGACGCTGCAAACGCCGGAGAACCAGCGCGAATTCAAGCTGAGTTATATCGTTACGCCAGGCCAGATGCCGCCTCTACAGGATATCTATCAGCACCTGCGCAAACAGAATCTGCATGCACAACTAATCTACTCTCATGACGAGTTTCTGGATGTGCTGCCAGTACGCGCCTCCAAAGGTCATGCCATACGCTACCTGGCCTACAAGTGGGATCTTCCGCTTAAAAAATTCCTGGTCGCAGGCGACTCCGGCAACGACTACGAAATGCTCATAGGCGACACACTGGCTGTGGTGGTAGGCAACCACAGCCCCGAACTGGAGCGGTTGCGTGACCAGGAACAGGTCTATTTTGCCCGCGGCCATTATGCGGCGGGCATCATGGAAGGCCTTGAGCACTATGGCTTCGGCGCAACACCACAACCCTTAACAGCAAAGCGAGTAACCGAATATGTATGAACAGGTTTCACACTCCCTACTCAACGACATCCTGATTGGGCTAGAGCCGAAAATCAAGGATGAAAACCTGCAGCATTTCAATATCCGTCTTGGCGCCAACTTTTACGCCATCCACTCGCTGTTCAGCCTGCTGTATGGCGACCGGCCTGATTTCAAACAACAGATGCACAAGCTGGTTGAGACCATGACCCTGCAGTACATTCAGCGTTCGGCAGACCTCAAGAAGCTGGATCTGGCGCGAGAAAAAGACCATAACTGGTTTTTAAGCCAGAAATGGGTGGGCTTCGCGCTGTATTGCCAGGAGTTTGCCGGCGACCTCGAAGGCTTACAGTCCAGGCTGGGTTATCTGCAGGACCTGGGCGTTAATATGTTGCACATCATGCCTATCCTTGATTGCCCCAAAGGCAAGAGCGATGGCGGTTATGCGGTGCGTGATTTCCGCAAGATATACGAAAAGATAGGCTCGCTGGAAACACTGGCCGCACTGTCGGACAACCTCAAGAAACGCGACATCCTGCTCACCCTTGATGTGGTGGTCAACCACACCTCCAATGAGCACGAATGGGCACAGAAAGCACGCCTGGGGGACTCTAAGTACCAGGATTATTACTTTGTCTTCGATGACAGGGAAATTCCCGATATGTATGAAGAATCCATGCCCGAGGTGTTCCCGGAAAATGCGCCTGGCAACTTCACCTGGGATGTCGAGATGAACAAGTGGGTGATGACCGTATTCAATGATTACCAGTGGGATCTCAACTACAAGAACCCCGAGGTATTCATTGAGATGCTGGATATCTTGCTGTTCTGGGCCAATCGCGGCGCAGATATCCTGCGTCTGGATGCCGTGGCCTTTCTATGGAAAAAAATAGGCAGCAACTGCCAGAATGAACGTGAAGCCCACCTGATACTGCAACTGATGAAGGATTGTTGCCAGGTCACCGCGCCAGGCGTGCTATTCATCGCAGAGGCCATCGTCGCGCCTATTGAGATCATCAAGTACTTTGGCGAAGATGCTATTAATGCCAAGGAATGCGAAATGGCCTATAACGCCACCCTCATGGCCTTGCTGTGGGAAGCAGTCGCCACCAAGAAAACTACGCTGCTCAACAAGGGCATCAAAAGCATCCCCAATAAGCTGGAACGCGCGACCTGGATCAACTATATTCGCTGCCATGATGATATCGGCCTCGGCTTTGACGACAACGACATTCGTCTGGCCGGTTATGAACCCCAGCAACACCGCCATTTCCTGATCGACTACTTTACCGGTAACCGCAGCGATTCAGATGCCACCGGCATGGCGTTTGGCCTCAATGGCAAGACTGGTGATGCACGTATTGCAGGTTCACTGGCTTCACTGGCTGGGCTGGAGAAAGCGCTCAACAACAATGACCTGGAGGCCATAGATACAAGCATCAAGACCATCCTGCTCCTGCATAACGTCATTATGGCATTTGGTGGAATGCCTCTGATCTATTACGGCGATGCCATCGGCACGCTGAACGACAATACCTACCTGGATGATGAGCTCAAATATCATGATAGCCGCTGGATACATCGTCCCAAAATGGACTGGGACAAAGCCGAGTTGAGGAATGTGCCTGGCACTGTGGAGAATCGTATCTTTAGCGGCATCAAGAAAATGATTGCCGTGCGCAAGGAAATCATGGCGTTTTCAGATCACAACAATCGCGAATTGCTGGACGTGGAAAACCCGCATCTTTTCGTTTTTTCACGCTTCGATAACATCAGCAATCAGCCGCGCGTGCTGGTGATAGCCAATTTCGATAAATCACCACAAGCATTGGATATAGCGGCCTTACGCCGCGGCGGGTTTTTCCAGTTGAGTAGCGTGCAGGACTTGTATTCCGGTGAAAGCTTTTCTACGCAGGAGGATGAGCTGATCATTCCTGCACTTACTTTTTACTGGATACAAACCTGACCATACTGCCCGTTGGTGATAAAACATAGCCGTTCATAACAAGGAGTCCGCATGCAGAGTTTTCTTTCTTACTTTGGCATTACAGATATCAATGAAATGCTGGCAATTTCAAAAACAGCCATCAAAATCTTGTTGATCCTGTTGGCAGCAGCGGTACTAATGCGGCTGGTAAGCAAAGGTATCAAGCTGTTAAAAATGCATGTACGCGACCACTCGCTAGATAATCTGGAAGAGCTCAAGCGTATCGAGACTCTGGCAAGGGTATTCCGCTACATAGCCACGATAGTCATCGGTATTGTTGCCGGCATGGAAGTACTGCATGAAATCGGCATTTCGATAGCACCTATTCTCGCAGCCGCTGGCGTGGTTGGGGTGGCCGTCGGCTTTGGTGCGCAGAGCCTGATCAAGGACTTTTTCACCGGGTTTTTCCTGCTCCTGGAAAACCAAATCAGGCAAGGAGATGTAGTGGAAGTCGCTGGTAAAGGCGGGCTGGTTGAAGAGGTCACGCTGCGCTATGTCAAGATGCGTGATTATGATGGCAATGTTCATTTCATCCCCAATGGCACGATTACAGCGGTGACCAATATGAGCCGAGGCTATGCACAGTCAGTGATAGACGTCCGGGTATCTTACAGCGCGAACACAGACGAGGCCGTTAAGGTGATGCTGCAAGTGGGTGAAGAGATTAGAAATGACAAAGACTTCAAACCCAAGATCATGGATGGCCTGGAGATAGCAGGCATTGAAAGCTGGCTGGAATCTGCCATTATCATTCGCTGCCGCTTCAAGGTGCTACCTTTGGAACAATGGGGGGTTAAACGAGAGTATTTAAGACGTCTTAAATTTGCCTTTGACAGCCATGGCATTGTCATCCCTTGTCAGCCTTGGGCTAAATAAAACAGTTATGCTTCAATTTCCTTCATCGCCAGACTCTATAAACATTGGGTTAAATGCTACAGCCCCATACAAGCTTTTATTTTCAGCTACCCTGCGAGGCAATATTCATGAGCCTCACAGGCCATAGGCCTTTTGGCAATTAGACAGTCGCAGCTCTGCGTACATGCTGTACTGCATAATCTCGGCGCGAGCCTCTTTTTCGCCACCAGATAACCACACCGGTAATGCTCAGCATAGCGACGACAATGCCCATGGCAGAAATCAGGATACGTCCTGGCAAGCCAAGAATGCGACCCGAATGCAGAGGAAACTGCGCTTGAAGGAAAATATCCGCAGCTGTACCGCTCCACGGCTGTCTGTCGCCTAGATACTTTCCATCCATGCCATCGTAATACAAGCGTTTATGACCGACACCTCCAGCGCCATGGCCATTTTCCGGATGGAAAAACTGCACAGTATAGACACCTAAGCTTTGATTATAGGAGGCACTACCAAGAGGCTCGGCCCAGCCCCGTGTTTTTGCTAGCACTTGAGCCTTTGTAACGACCTCGCCGAACTGACGTGTTGGCGTAATCGGTTGATGCTTTGATGCACGTGGGCGAACATCAAAGGGCGATGGCGTGACTGTTGAGACCGTGGACATAATGGGATAGAACACTTCACGGTACAGGTTTAATGAAAACGCGGTGAAAGCGATAATAAAAAGCAATGCCCATGTCCACAGGCTGAATGCGCGGTGCAAGTCGAAGTTAAGCTTGGCTGCGCCACCATGCCAGCGCACTTTCCAGGCGGGTTGCCAGCGTTGCCACCAGGATTTGCTGGCGGGCATGGGGACATCTGCTGTAGATGAATCTATTTCCCTGTCATCTTCCAACTTGGCTAAGTTTTTTGAAGTTTGAGCACGGCGTTTAGCTGGCAAGGTGAGGTAAAAACCGACAAAGCTATCCAGCGTCCAGAGAATCGCAATAATGCCCAGTAACCAGATACCCCAGCGGTCTGTGCCACGCATCTCGGGCAGATGCAGTGTGTAATGCAGCTTATAGAGAAATGAGACGAAGGTTTCTTTGGTAATTGGCCATACAGCGCCCCACTCCCGTTTGCCAAGCTCATCACCGGTGACAGGATCGATAAACACCTGGTTAAAACCAGGCTCATACAATCGCCCGGTGGTTGGATTCTGGCGTGGCTTGACACCGAGCACTAAGGATTCACCAGCTTCCACTGACATAGGTAAAGACGTGACGCGGATTTCCGGATAACGGGCTTCTACTTGCCTGGCGATTTCCAGCGAAGAGAGGGATTTACCCTTGGTGTGCGCTTCCATCAGCTGTGGGTTCAGCCAATCATCCAGTTCGTGATCCCATGAGATCACTGCACCCGTCAACCCACTGAAAATCAGGAACAATGCGATTAGTAGGCCAACGTAACGGTGCAAAAGAGTAAAAAAAGAACGCATGATTTCTAAAACTCGCCCTTAAAAATCAACTGTGGCGGATATAAGCGCAGTACGTGGTGCGCCTAATGTGATAAAGCCACGTGAGACTGAATTCCAATAATCTCTATCCGTCAGGTTCATCACATTCGCGCGTATCGTCACTGCCTTGCCTGAGACCTGCGTGACATAGCGTGCGCCTGCATCCAACCTAGTCCAGCCTGGGATACTCTGCGTATTGCCAACATCCGCTTGCGCTTCGCTAAATGCAGAGACGCGTCCTGTCAGCGTTAAACCAGGAATAGCGAAAATATCATACTCGCCGTTCAGTACTACGTTAGTCTTGGGGACACCCACAGCATCTTTACCATCATTCACGCCATTAAGTGTTTTGGTTTGCTCGGCATCGATCAATGTTATCCCGCCCAATAAACGAACCCCATGCAAAGGTTGGCCAAACGTAGAAAGCTCCAGACCACGGTTACGCTGCTCGCCATCTTCTACAAATCGATTAGCCGCATTGGTAAATGCACTCGGTTGGGTAATTTGAAATACAGCGGCGGTTAGGCCAAAGGTACCTGCGTTGTACTTTGCCCCAGCTTCATACTGCTTGGTCACAAAGGGCGATAAACTCTCGCCAGCATTCACGGTGGTGTTAGGCGCAACTGCACCCTGTGATAGGCCTTCGCTATAGTTACCATAGAGGGAGTAGTTGCCCAATTTCACTAACAAAGCACCGGTGGGCGTCACTTTACTTTCATCATAAGCGCCCGTTTTATTGCCTGCACTAAAAATACCGCTATACAGTTTTTGCTCGCGCGCGCCTAAAGTGATTAATAGATTATCTTCTAAAAAACCAAACGTATTGATCAGACCTATGCTACTTAATTGCAAGTCGCCATTTTGGGGGATTGCACCATAATTCACTGTGGGTTTGGCAAGGTTGGGACTGTTGTATACATTGCCTGTATATACACCAGTGGCATTTACTGTTGCACCGCCTGCCGTACGATCAAAATCGGTATAAGAAAGTGCATAGCTATTGCTCATAGCGCCTAGCATAACTCGACCTCTCAGACCTAATTCAGAGGTCTCAACTTCGTAATACCCTCTGTACCCACCTGCGCGCGCAGTAAAATTACCTGCACTATTAACAAAACGGCGACCTTGCGAACCTGCATAAAAATACTCTTCCTGCCCTTTCGCTTGACCATAAGTTGCATATGTGGTGAGTTGAGGGCTGAATTCATATTCAGCTTTGGCTATCCAGTTATTTGAATTTCCTTTGAAAAATTCCCAATCATTGACAAAGTTTTTGTCGTTTTCTGGGGCGCGCGGCAACGCAAAACCCTGGTTGTATACAATATTGGCAGAGTAGCCTTTAGTTAAACGGTCTTGATTACTCATATCTAAACTAGCGCGGAGCTTTTCGCCACGATAGTCCACTGCCAGCGCACCGTTATACATACGATCCTGTTGGCGGCTAATTGGCGTGTCACCATCACGCGCAAGTACATTCAGGCGCACGCCCCAAGCATTGTTTTCACCAAATCGACGCCCAAAATCCAGATGTCCACCAAATTGACTATCGGAAATATAACTACCGGTTAAACGAGTCAGCGGCGTATCACTCGCACGCTTGGAAACCAAGTTAATGTTGCCGCCCGTAACACCAAATGGGCTGCTCCCGTTGAGCATGGAGGCTGGCCCTTTTAACACATCGACACGTTCATAGAATTCGGGGGCAATTCGCCTGAGCTCTGTCATGCCATATAAACCATTCGTCCCCACCTGATTCACAAATAGTGGGAAACCACGAATCATGTAGGTTTCGCTATCCCCATACTCCGCCATCGCGCTCCGTACGGATGGATCAACCGCAATAATATCCGCCACACGCCGTGCTTGCTGATTAAGTGCGAATTCGTCAGTAAAGCTTTGTGTGCTGAATGGGGTATCAAATAAATCCACATTACCCAGTATGCCCATACGGCTGGCTTTTGCTACCTGGCCGCCCGCAAAAGGTTTGGGTAAATCGCTGCCAGAGGCTTCTTTTGCAGCTTTGACTGTCACTTCAGGTAGCTCGGAGGTACTACCGATTTGCTTTTGAATCGTGAAATTATTTTTAGCATCAGGTACTGCTTTTAAACCAGACCCTTCCAACAGGCGATTAAGCGCTTCTTTAGCCGTAAGATTGCCATTGATAGTGGGTGCGTTTCTACCCTCGACCAAAGCACCGTCGGCGTACACTTGAATGCCGGTTTGTTTTGATAGGGCTGTGAGAGCAGAAGATAAAGGCTGTGCGGGGATGTTGAGCGCTTGCGATTGACTTTGCTGCGTTGTGTCAGCAGCACTAGCCGTGCTGATGCTTAAAGTCAGCGTGCTGAATAATGCTGCCACTGTGAGCGTTAAGATGCGCGGTCGAATAAGTTGGCGCTGCTGTAAGTTTTTGTACATTGGTTAGTTCCCAGTTGGTAAATTTTGGCCAATTTGCATGACCTATACTGAGAAGACGGATGACGAAGAAAAACGGAGACAGTTATTTAAAAATAAATTTCTATAGAGACGCGCGACAGGCAGGCATGACAAGCAATAAGGCAGCACCTTCTTGGAGGTAATGTGTAAATTGCGTTTATTAACGCGCGGTCACTAAAGTCGTCCCATCGGCCGAGCCCTTGATTTGCACAGGCAGGATTTTTGGCAGCGCTTTATCCAGTTGCTGATTATCATTCGCCAAAAAACGGCCTGTGAGGCGAAGCTGGGAAGTTTTATAACTGCCTAATACGATGGGTGAGCGCCTGTAAGCATTGATTTCAGGGATAGCATCTTCCAGCGGTACATTGTTAAATACTAGCCAGCCATCGCGCCAGGCTGCAGCATCTGCTGCATTTACATATGTTTTTGTGCCATGCTGACCATTGCGTACGACTAAATACTCGTCGGCATACAGGTCTACCAAATAAGGCATTGCCTCTTTTGCAACTGCGCTGCTATTGATTTCACCAGGCTTGCTTACTTCTGTGTTGCTTGCCAGTTTGCTTTGGAAGCGCACATGTCCTTCTTCCACAGTGACATTGACTGATCTGCCACGGTCAGCCACCGTAAATACGGTACCCACCACTTGGACATCGCCTTCACGCGTATGCACATCAAATGGCGCATTGGCATTGTGGCTTACGGCAAAACGCACTTCTCCGTTATTGAGTGTGACTTCACGTTTTTGTCGATATAAGCGGACGGACAAATCACTGTGCGCGTTAATATCCAGATGTGTACCATCCGGCAAATCTACCTGCTGGATTTGTGCAATATTGGTGTGGATGCTTTGTTCGAATATCGGCTGATGCCAATACCACACCCCAGTTTTTGCGAGTATGCCGCCACAAATCAGCAAGGTGGTAATGGCCAATATATTAAGTGGATTACTCTTTTTTTCTACAACAGGGCTGGGCTCTGTGAACTGCTCTCTTAACTCAGGGGTAATATTGCCGATGAGCTGCCACTGCCGCATCGCCTCATGATAGGCAAGCTCGTGCTCGGGCTTACTCATCCGCCATTTTGCCAGCTTCTCACCTGCCTGCTGAGCTGATGCCGTCTCTCCCATTTCAGAAGAAACGATAAGCTCAAGTGCATGCTCGATATGTCTATTGGGGATGACAGAGGCCACGTTAAACGCCTGCGTATTGGTTGGCGCTTATAGTATACGAATCGTGAGAAGTTGGCTTGGAGGCAGTGGGATGCAAGCGCTGAAGCTCTGCGAATACTTTTGAGCAGCTGATAGTTGCGCGCACCACATGTTTAGCGACGGCGGCTTCGGTAATGTGAAGACGGGCCGCGATTTCTGTACGACTGTAGCCATATACCTTGAACAATAGGAACACTTCACGACGACGCTGAGGCAACTGATCCAATAATAAAGCTACCTGCTCAATGAGCTGACGATGTTCCAGTTGATCCTGAGCCGACAAGAAGCTGGACTCAGCCTGTATTTCGCTATTGATTTCACTGCGCTCACGCAACCACTCAGCAGCAACGCGCTTGTGCCTGGCAATATCGATACAAATATTATTAGCCGTCCTGAACAGCAAAGCACGTGGCGATTGAATGTGCATGGTTGGCGTTCCAGCTACAGGCATGGCATGTGCATAGACTCGCTCAAAACTACTCTGTGCAATATCGGCAGCATCGTCAGGATTACGCAATCTACTTGTCAGATATAAACGCAATTCCCTGTATGAAGTCAGCAGTTCATCTATCATTTTTGCCAGCAATTGAAGTGCTGTTGGTCTGTATGTATGACTGAATAATATCAGGCTATAGCAATACAAACAAGAATCATTCTCATTTTAGCCGATGATATCTACGACAGATTTACTCACACATTGCTCATTGATGAACGCTCCTGTTGGCTTGTGCGTAGCCATGTCATCTGTATGACTTTTGCATCGATGCTCGCGCGATGTCTATCGACTTTGATCTCCTTCAACACCTCACGCTTGGTACTTTCCCACTCCACTTCCTGCTGATGCGTCAGCACATGGCGCAGATCTTCTAGCTTGAAATGTGGCACCATATCAGCGGCATCAAACAGCCGCGCCATCCAGATAAAATCATGTATCCAGCCATCGGTGTACACCACGGCATTATGCAAACGGTCATTCAGCTCTTGCGCAACACAAGCAGCGGCTTTACCGTGCTGGTGTAAAGTCGCGCGAGATATCTGATGCACTTGCTCGGCACTATCATCCCAGTGTAACCAATCCGTCTCGGGCTTGATTAAGGCACACCAGGTTTCAGCTTGCTCAGAGACGAATCCGATTTCAATGGGGTAGCTGTTTTTGCCAAAGCCTGAAGCTTCGATATCAAGAATAATCGGCGGTGTCATTTCTTATCCTGAGATGAATTTAATGCAAATGACACTTGGCCAGGCAATTGTCAGGCCAGAAAGCCTAGAGACTATCAAGCTTTCCAGGCAGTCAAAAACTCTTGCCAGTGTTTACCGCTGTAACTTGCCAGTGTTTCGCGTACTAGCGCTATTTCTCGAGCATACGAATCCGGGTTCAATTGTCCGCGCATCAACTGAAAGCGCAGAAACACCAGGTAGGTATTCACCACATCCGTCTCGCAATAATCACGGATTGCGCCTATCTGCCCATCCTTGAAAGCATCCCACACCTTGCTGCCATCCATACCCAGCTTGCCCGGGAAGCCGCACAGCTGCGCCATATCATCCAATGGCGCATTGGCACGGGCCTGGTACATAGCCATCAAGTCCATTAGATCGAGATGGCGCGTGTGATAGCGGCTGATGTAGTTGTTCCACTTGAACTCGCGGTCATCCTCGCCCATGTCCCAATAGCGCGGCGCCTGCACGCCGTGAATCAGGCCGCGATAGTGCAATACCGGAAGGTCGAAACCGCCGCCATTCCACGACACCACATTGGGCGTGTATTTTTCTATGCCGTCAAAGAAACGCTGGATCAGCTGGCCTTCCGGCTCGTCTGCCGCGCCCAGTGTCCATACCTTAAAATTGTCGCCTTCACGCAAAGCGCAGGAGATGGCCACCACACGATGTTGGTGCAATGGCAGAAATTCGCTGCCGTTCTGCTGGCGCCGCTTATGGAACGCGATATTGGCGACATCCTCGCTAGAGGTGTCGGCAGGCAGGCCATACAACACCTTGAGGCCTTCCGTATCAGGAACGGTCTCGATATCAAACACTAAAGTGGGAGTCATTGCGCGGCAGCCTGCCTATAAAATATAAACATGGTCATTATTTCTTGTTCCTTATTTCTTGGTCCAGCCACCAGCACCCTGATACCACCAGCCGGACTGCGCTTTCTGTACCCAGCGCTGGGCAAAAGTACTGCGTACTTCAGCCTCCCACTCGGGATGACCATTGCCGCTGGCAATTTCTTTATACAACGCATTACGGTCAGCATTCTCGGCAGCAACCAGGCTATTCACAGCCTGACGCTGGGCCAGCGGCACGGCATTCGCATCATGCACCGCCACCATGCCATCTTTAGTGAGACCTACCGCTCCGCTGGCATAGTGCGGAGCCAACTGCGCATGGCGGGCCTGCATGCTGTTCTTGACGGCAGCAATGGCCGGGGTGTTGATTTCAAGGTCGGCTGCGGCCAGTGCCAAAGGCGCCGCCAGCAAGGTTGTGAAACAAAATATTAGTGCTATCCAGAGATTCTTCATGATGGTTTCCTTATTTTGTTTCAGATGGCGTCGCGGGGTTTTCCGGTGCTTGCTGGCCCTGCCCATCTTTAATCTGCCAGACTTCATCGATGATCTTGTCCGCGGCTTTTTCTGCAGCCGCTGCTGGGAAATAAATATTGATGGTGACACAGGCGGGTAGCAGCAAAGCTACCGGCACTGCCCATAGCCATTTCTTGATAAGAGATTTCATTAGATATCCTTTTTTATAACTCTCTAGCCGGAGTTGCTATTTGATGACGGGCGTTACATTGCCTGCTGTAATGCGTGCGATGCGCTCCAGCAAATCGCCCCAGCTCACGGAATGATTGTAACCCATGACGGTAATCGAGGGCACGCCACTCCCTTTAACGATGATATAGCCCTGCGCGGTTGACTCAACGCCCCCCATTTCGCAAGTATCGTTGCGCAGTTTGCAAGTCAGGCCTATCTTTTCATAGTTGAATTCCTTTAAAAACCTGAGAAAACTGCGCTGTATGGCTGCCGCCGCACCAGCACCGCCCAGTGCTGAGATATTTTCTACCGCACGTTGCGATATCTTTTTTGGGTATCGCCCGCGACTACTATGAAAATCCACATCGAAATTCACCGGCTTCCAGTTCAGCAACTGCAGATTATTCACATCGCCATCCAGCTTGCCCTCTATCGCACCAAAAGCAAAAGTACGCGTTAACGCCCCCAGGTCCAGGTTGCGCATCTGCAAGTCTGCATTAAGCCTCGGCGCTTTGCCCAGCGGGGTTTGCATAGCCAGGTGCTTAACCAGGATACTGCCCTCAAACAGGTTAAAACCCATCTCGCCATCCACACCCAGTTGCCCGCCGCTATAAGTCACCATGGGGATGGATGCTGCCACCTTTCCTTCCATGCGCGGCAACCCTAACGCCTGACTCAGGCCCACCATGTCTATCGGCACGACATTGGCACGCAGATGCCAGTGCCATTCATTGTTGACCCAGGCGGCAGAAACATCAGACAGATTCAGCGCACCATCCAGAACGGGCAGCGTCAGCTGCGGTGCGGTCAAAGCATAGCGGTTAAGCTCAGCCTTTAAATTGGCAGCGCCCAGCGGCACTTTAAGTAAATTGCCACCGGCATACCCCAGGCTGGCGCTTTTCATTTCATCGTAATCCCACGGGATGTTGGCATTCAGCTTGTATAAGGCAAAACGTTGCTCTTTATCGTCCACATCCACATCAGCCAGATCCAGCTGGAATGATGTCGGCTCACCGCCCTGGATATTGAGCTGCAGGCTGGCACTACCTGCCATTTCCAGGTTGTTAAGTGCGGTTTTTTCCAGCAAGGGTTTCAACAACAAGGGATACATCGCTTCGAGGTTAAGGTCTGGGGCTTTCAGCGCCAGCGCCTGCAAGGATTGATCGCTTAAGCGCATTTGCCCGCTGAAGCTGGCCTGCCCAACATCTTTCAAATGCAGTGAGGCACTATCGATATTCAAAAACTGTTCATTCAGCACACCACTTGCCTGCAACTGATGGCCGGCACTGGCAAAGTAAAATGGCTGCCAGAAGGCCTCGCCTGCGAGCCAATCCAGGCTTGCCTGCCAGCGCCATTGCTTAGACTCCTGCTTGCCTTCTTGCGCAGCCTTTGCCGTGAACTTTGCAGTGATTTTCTCGCCAGCATGCAAGCCAGCGGCATCGCTCAGGCTTGCCTGATCCAGGCTCAATGTCGCTGCAATATGGTTCACGTCGCTATGCTTGCTGGTGTCCACATTTAAGGTAAAAGGCGCATTGATATGCGCCGTGATCAACCGGCCCTGCTCACAGGCCCATGTCTGGTGCGCGGCCTGCGGAAACTGGAAAACATTACACACCAGGCTGGCATCTGACCATGCGGCGGCGTCCGTTGGCTTAATCTGGGCCTTGATTTTTAGTGCCGGTGTTTGTGATTGCAGACTTTTTGACGGCAAGTTTTGAGCCGCCGTGCTTTTAGAGGTCGAGTGACTAGCGGTGAGTTGATAGTCGAGGCTGACATTCCGCGCCTGGCCAGCGGTGCCTTCCATCGTGGCGATCTGTATGCTGATACGGCTGACTGCACAGGCATTGGATGCGCCCAGTAGCAAGCCGGCAACGGCGACTAGAAACAGGCTAGCTGAGCGCAATCCAGGTTGCATGAAAGCGGTTTAACCCGGGAACACACCCGTGGAAAGATAGCGGTCACCACGATCGCAGGCGATGGACACAATCACGGCATTCTCTACCTGTTTAGATAACTGCAAGGCGGCATACAGCGCACCGCCGGTGGAGATGCCGGCGAAAATACCTTCTTCGCTCGCCAGCCTGCGCGTGGTTTTTTCGGCACTGGCCTGGTTCACGTAAATCAGTTCATCGACACGTTTACCTTCATAAATACCGGGCATATAGGCTTCCGGCCATTTACGGATGCCCGGAATCTGCGAGCCCTCTTCAGGCTGTACACCGATAATTTTGATATTGGGGTTCTGCTCTTTCAGGTAGCGTGAGGTGCCCATGATGGTGCCGGTAGTACCCATGCTGGAAACAAAATGGGTGACCTCGCCTGCGGTGTCGCGCCAGATTTCAGGACCAGTACCTTCATAATGCGCCAGTGGATTATCCATATTGGCAAACTGGTCCAGCACGATGCCCTCGCCTTCCGCCTGCAACTTGAGTGCAACGTCGCGTGCCAGCTCCATGCTGCCATCCTTGGGTGTCAGCACCAGCTCCGCACCAAATGCCTTCATGGCCTGGCGGCGCTCTATGCTCTGGTTCTCCGGCATCACCAGCACCATCTTGTAGCCGCGCATGGCAGCCGCCATGGCCAGCGCAATGCCGGTATTGCCTGATGTCGCCTCTATCAGCGTATCGCCGGGTTTGATATCTCCGCGCGCCTCTGCGTGCTTGATCATGGAAAGCGCCGGGCGGTCTTTCACCGAGCCTGCGGGGTTATTGCCTTCCAGCTTCAGCAGGATGGTATTGCTGGTTTTACCGGGTAATCTTTTCAACTGCACCAGCGGCGTATTGCCGACGAAGTCTTCTAGGGTTTTGTACTGCCTTTGCATTGTATTTTAGGCTTTCTTTAAAGTAGCAAGGAACAGCGCATAAGCTGCCAATCCCACAAAACATATCAACGATAACTGCGGAATCGTTAACCCGAACAAGGTCCAGTCTATCGCCGTACATTCGCCGGTTCCCTTGAATACCAGATCCAGCGCCTTCTTCAGCGGAAAGGTATCAAAAATGTAATCAAAGCCGGCACCGCATTCAGCCATCACCTTATCCGGGTTGGCTTGTATCCACATGTGGCGTGCAGCAATCCCCGCACCAGTCGCCGCGCCCACAAAGTGCAGCAGGCCATAGATACGCCGGCCGGTCTGGCCTGGATTATGAATCGCTGCGATCAAGAACAGCACGCCCAGCCCCATAAAAGCGATGCGCTGTGAAATGCACAAAGGACAAGGTTCAAGGTTGTGCTTGGTTTGTATGTATAAGGCAAATGCCACCAGGCCGAAGCAGGCGACAAAGCCAAGTAGATAGCCCACTCTGGAGCCAAGGAGTTTATTCAGCATAGGTTTTGCTCTGCCCTTATAATAGTTGATCGATATTGTAACGGATAACAAGTGGCATGACTGCTGATACAACCACCCTTTCCACTGACAGCCCCGCTCGCGTTCTGACCGTCTCCGAGCTAAATCGTTTAGCGCGAGATATCCTCGAACGCAGTTTTCCCCTGTTCTGGGTCAGTGGCGAGATTTCCAACCTCACTCGCGCCGCCTCCGGCCACTGGTATTTTTCGCTCAAGGATGCTGGCGCCCAGGTGCGCTGCGTCATGTTCCGTGGCCGCAACAGCTATCTAGGCTGGATACCGAAAGAAGGCGACAAGGTCGAAGCGCGGGCAACAGTGACTTTATATGAAGCACGCGGCGACTTTCAGCTCACCATCGAATTTCTGCAACGTGCCGGCCTGGGTGCGCTATTTGAAGCCTATGAGCAACTCAAAGCCAAATTGCAGGCAGAAGGCCTGTTTGATGCCAGCCGTAAAAAAGCCATTCCAGACCACCCCAGGCAAATCGGCATCGTCACCTCGCCAGATGCCGCCGCCTTGCACGACGTGCTCACCACGCTCAAACGCCGCATGCCGGGGATACCCATCGTCATTTACCCCACGCCTGTACAAGGCAAGGGCGTAGCAAAGTTGATTGCGGCAGCCATTAATACAGCCTCTGCCCGTGCCGAGTGTGATGTGCTGATTATTTGCCGGGGTGGCGGCAGCATAGAAGATTTATGGCAATTCAACGAAGAAACCGTGGCACGCGCGATTGCCGATTGCACCATCCCCACCATCAGCGGTGTAGGCCATGAAACCGACTTCACCATCGCCGATTTCGCCGCTGACCAACGCGCGCCCACCCCCACAGCCGCAGCAGAGCTGGTCACCCCTGATCGCGTTGCATTATTGAATGGCCTGCAGCAAATGCAGCAAAACATGGCACGCCAGATAGCCTACCTGCTAAACCGCCGTTCCCAACAGCTGGATTTCCTCGCCCGGCGCCTTCTGTCGCCTGCACAACAGGCGGAATACAAGAGCAGCCATCTGCAGCAGCTGAAATTACGCCTGCAAGAGAGCATGAACAAAACCCTGCAAAAGCAGGTGCAAAAACTTGCCAGCCTGGGGCAAAACCTGAACCACCTCAACCCGCAATCCGTACTTAAACGCGGCTATGCGCTGGTGCATACCGAGGCTGGCGAGTTGGTCTATTCTAGCGAGCAACTTAGTGAGGGGCAGGCTGTGCAACTGACGCTGGGGGATGGTAAGGCTGATGCAGAAATCAAGGCTCGGCAAACATAACATGAGTAAGTTAGGTGTAAGAAAAAATGAGGCGAAAAATAAAACGATGTTGACCCTTTTAGTTTTCACGAACTGCAGCACTTCGGACTTGAGTATGCCTGTACTTTCAAGGGCACTGGAACTAACTCTGAATGACCGCTTTTAGCCGTATTCGTTAATTTGAATAAGCAGAAATTCGGCCTTAAGTAGATTGTTGAATATATTGCCGGGATAGTAAGGAAATTGTTTAAGTCGTTGCATTAGTACATAAGGACTATAGATTCAATAAGGAGTCTCCCTTATGATGCAATTCTACTCTTGGAGAGCATTATGACTTTCAATCGTTTAATAACCATATTTGCTGGTTTGTTCATTATGCTCACAAGCTTCAATTCATACGCAGCTAATTACGAGTATATCTACACCAGCAACCCATTCCACACCGTTAATAATACCTATCCTGTCGGTAGTGGGCCTGAGTCTGGAATCAATACTAATGATTTTTTTCAGCTCAAAATCTCATCTGACGTTGCGCTCGAAAATACTCAAGGCTATTCAACAGAAGGTTATTTGTATCATGCTTCATTTGAGTTTGTTGTTGATGGAGTTAGTCATTTAACGCGCTTCCCAGGATTTAAGGGCGATGCTAGCGTTTTTACACAAATTTCATTCGATGAGTTTGATAGTAATGGTGAGCCAACTTCTTGGAATTTGTTCACCCAGGAATTAGATCTGAACCGTGACTTGCCGGTTAGGGAGTCGCTTTATTTTGGTTCTAATAATGGGGAAAACCTCTTCGGAAAAAGTATCCGTACCTCAGAGTATTTTTACGAAGTCACCGCGGAAAGTAGTGGTGGTCAGTGGCAATTCATCAACAATGTACCTGTTGTAACTGTTCCGGAAGCGCCCATTAACATTATGTTCTTTGCTGGACTCGGCATGATTGGCTTCGTCACGCGTTGCAAAGTAAAAAGGACTTCATAAGCATCTGGGCGGCCGAAAGCAACTCCAAAAAAATACAAACAAATAAGGGGCAGATCACGTTTTTTCTGCCCACATAAATACTGCTCCTTCGTTCTATAGCTTGACTCATCACTCTATCACTTGCCCAAAGCTCGCTAACGTTGAGTTAGCTCAGCTTGTCGCTATTTTTCAAGTTCTTCCGCGCACTATAGTTCACGAGCCTATAGCAAGATATCGCCTCACTAGCAGTCACGTAAGCACCTAACCTCAGATACAAAACCCGCGAAATCATCTAAACTCAGCACCAACATAAATCACTAACAATTCGCTGGAGAGCACTATGAATCTGGAAAAAGTAGTCTTCGGTTTTTTTATCGTGCTGGCGATGACGCTGAATTTTGGTTTTTTTGTGGGCGACATCGACAATCCCAACCATCACCATGTTTATGAGCTGTATGTGGCGATTGTGGTCAGCCTGATTGCTACCGTGCTCAAGTTTGGTGACCGTACCCATGTCGGTGCGATCTTGCTTTCTACCAGCCTGGCGGCCGACTTGCAGTTGATCGCCGCAGCCATTATGTGGTCTGCACTGGATGGCAAGATGGATGAGGCCAACCTGATTACCTATGTTGTTTCCCTGTCAGGCGGAGCGTTGATGGCGAATTTTGTTTCGGTGATTCTGCTGATCGCAGAAACGATTGCGCAACGCCGTTAACTGGATATGCCAGGCTTTAGTGGCCGACGATAACACATGAACAGCATTTTCTTCCTGATATTGCGACGTTTGCGGCGACCGCTGATTGCCATTATCTTAAGCTTTGCCATCGCCATTGTTGGCTTGAGCCTGATGCCCGGCGTGGATGATAAAGGCCAGCCCTGGCATATCAGCATATTCGACGCTTTTTATGTCATCAGCTATACCGCCACTACGATAGGCTTTGGTGAGATCCCCTATCCTTATAGCCATGCACAGCGGCTATGGATGTCTTTCTCCATTTACCTGACGGTTATCCCCTGGTTTTATGCCATCGGTAAAATCATCGCATTATTGCAAGACACCGGTTTGCGCGTGGCAATCGCCAGTGCACGCTTTGCCCGTAGTGTGCAGCAACTGCAGGAGCCGTTTTACATTTTGTGCAGTTATGGCGAATCAGCCTGTCTGTTAGCCAAGGCACTGGATGACAAGGGTATGCGTGTGGTGGTGATTGAGTCGCAACAAGAGCGCCTGGACGAACTGGCACTGAGTAACTCGGCCTTTGTGATTCCGAGCCTGTGCGCAGATGCCAGGCTACCGGACACACTTAAGAAAGCCGGTGTGCACCACCCATTATGCAGCGGCGTGGTGACGCTGATTGACGATGACCACGCCAACCTCGCTATTGCCGTTGCCGTCAAACTCATGAACCCGAAATTGCAGGTACTGGCACGCGCAGAGGGTGATGACATTGCCGCTAACATGGCTTCGTTTGGCACCGACCATATCATTAACCCCTATACCTTGTTCGGCGACCAGCTGGCCATGCGCGTACATGCGATAGGCACTTATATCCTGCATGAGTGGCTGACGGATGTGCCCGGCGACACGCTGCCGCCGCCAGAGTGCCCACCCATCGGCAAGTGGGTGGTGTGCGGCTATGGGCGCTGTGGAAAATCCGTGGTACAGAACCTGGAGCGCGAAGACATCACAACCACCATCGTCGAGACCGACCCGGAACTCACAGGCTGTGACAGCTACATTCTAGGCAGCGGCACCGAAGCAAAAACCCTGATTGAAGCAGGTATTGGCGAGGCAGTAGGCATCGTCGCCGGTACCAACAACGACATCAACAACCTGTCTATCGTGATGACAGCCTGCGAGCTGAACCCGAAACTGTTCGTGGTGATCCGCAAGAACCGGCGCCACAATGAGGCGCTGTTCAAGCAGTTCAACGCCGATATCACAATGCAGCCCAGCGACATTATTGCGCACGAGTGTCTGGCCCACATGATATCTCCCCTGCTGGCACAGTTTCTGACGCTGGCGCGCAGCCAGAGCAACGAATGGTCTAACCAGCTCATCAGCAATCTTGTGGAAATTGTCGGTGAAGCAGTACCAGAGACCTGGGCAGTGACTATAGATACGCGCAATGCGCCCGCAGTCATGGAGCTCATGGCCAAAGGCGTCACGGTGACGCTGGAAAATCTGACGCAAGACCCTGCAGACCGTGAACATCGACTTGATCTTGTTGCACTGATGCTCAACCGCAACGATCAGCAGATACTCGTGCCACCGACCTCAACCTCACTGGCTGAAGGCGACCGTATTCTGTTCTGCGGGCGCCCGGCAGCTAAATCGGCATTGCCATCGGTGTTGAATAACACCAAAGCGCTCACTTATATTGTGGACGGCATAGAAATACCGGATAGCTATATCTGGCGCTGGTTCACAAAAAAATAAAGTTGCGATTCAGGTGGAATATCCATCTGCCACATGCCAAATTAGGGCGGTAAAAGCAAAATAGCACTAAATACAGCGCACTTACCTGCTAAAATTCGATTCCGGTAAAACTTACAGCCTTTTGAGCAGCCTGCATGGATTCATCCAAAGTCAGTAAACCCGCCCTACCCGCTTTAGCGCTTGCCGCGTTGGGTGTGGTCTATGGGGACATCGGTACCAGCCCGCTTTACACCATGAAAGAAGTCTTTGCAGTCAGCCCGCACCCGGTGCCGCTGACGCATGACAACGTATTTGGCATATTGTCGCTCATCGTGTGGGCGCTGATCATGATCGTTTCGGTGAAATATGTGGCCTTCATCATGCGTGCAGACAACCGTGGCGAAGGCGGCATCATGGCCTTGCTCGCACTGGCTAGCCGCAATGTGGCTGGCAACGTAAGAAAACAACGCGTCATCATGATGATAGGTATTCTCGGCGCCTGCATGTTCTATGCAGATGGCATGATTACCCCGGCCATATCGGTACTCTCCGCAGTTGAGGGCCTTGAGGTGGCTGCGCCAGGGTTGCATAAGGCGATTGTACCTATCACACTGGTAGTGATATTTCTGCTGTTCTGGGCACAAAGCAAAGGTACTGCGCTGATGGGCGCATTTTTTGGCCCCATCATGCTGATCTGGTTTAGCACGCTGGCTATCCTCGGCATCGTCAATATCGCACTGGAGCCTTCGGTGCTGAACGCACTCAACCCTTGGTATGGCCTGCAGTTCTTTATGGCCAGTCCGTGGGTTGCTTTCGTGGCGCTGGGTTCAGTCGTCCTCGCTGTTACCGGCACCGAGGCTTTGTACGCTGACATGGGCCACTTTGGCCGCAAGCCTATCCGCCTGGCCTGGTTTGGCTTTGTACTGCCGGCCCTGGTGCTGAATTACTTTGGCCAAGGGGCATTGATTCTGCATGCTCCTTTAGCTGTCAAAAACCCGTTTTACCTGATGGCGCCAGACTGGATGCTGTACCCGCTGATTATTTTGGCAACACTCTCCACCGTTATTGCAGCACAGGCCGTGATTTCCGGCGCATTCTCGGTATCTCGCCAGGCCTTGCAACTAGGCTTTCTGCCGCGCATGCCGATATTCCACACCTCAGATAGTCAGCAAGGCCAGATCTATATCCCGCGCGTTAACTGGGGCTTGATGGTAGCGGTGATGGCGCTGGTGGTAGGCTTCAGGTCATCAGGCAACCTGGCAGCGGCTTATGGTATCGCCGTGACCGGTGACATGGTAATTACCACCCTGCTGGCCGGTGTCGTATTTCATGGCATATGGGGCTGGAGCTGGTTACGCACCGGCATTGTCGTGGCCTTATTTATTGTGATCGACCTGGCCTTCTTCGGTGCCAACGTGATGAAGATTCCTGATGGCGGCTGGTTCCCACTGCTGATCGGTATCATTATTTTCACTTTGATGACCACCTGGAAAAAAGGCCGCGAACTACTGTTTACCCGCCTTAAAAACGAAGACATGGCGCTGGAACCCTTTATTGACGCTATTGGCGCGCATCCGCCCACACGCGTGCCCGGTAACGCCATATTCATGACACCTAACCCGCTGGGCGTACCACACGCCATGTTGCACAACCTTAAACACAATAAGGTGCTGCATGAAAAAGTGGTATTGCTCACGGTAAAGATTGAAGACTTCCCATACGTGCCGCAGGAAGACAGGGTGATTGTTGAAAACCTGCCGCATGACTTTTACCGCGTTACCGTGACCTACGGTTTCAAGGATGACCCAGACCTGCCACAAGACATACAGCTATGCAGCAAGTTTGGCCTGGATCTGGATAGCATGGATACCTCGTATTTTATCGGCAAGGAAACCCTGATTGCGGTCAAGCATTCCGACATGGCGTTCTGGCGTGAAAAGCTCTTCATCACCATGTTCCGCAATGCCGATGCCGTCACCAGCCACTTCAAGCTGCCCGCTAACCGGGTAGTGGAACTGGGTGCACAAGTCGCTTTGTAAGCACTATAATTTGCCTAGTGAATTTGCTTAGTAAACTTGCGAGTGTTAATGGTTAATGCACTCAGCAATCCAACCAGCTCGGCTACTGTCATGTGGCTACCATTATCCGTAGCTACCATCACCAAAGGTGCGATCATGAAAAAATTTCTATTAGTACTGATATCAATCACAGCGATGCAACTTGCTGGCTGTGCTACTACGACAAAATCCAGCGTATCCGGTGTTGAGCGCAAGCAGTTCATGATGCTTTCTGAACAGCAGGTGGAAACCATGTCTGCCCAGAGTTATGTGCAGACCCTGAAAGAAGCAAAAGACAAGAAAAAGCTGAATACCAACCCGACCCAACTGGCCCGGGTACGCGACATATCAAACCGTCTTATTGCACACACAGGAACCTTCCGCCCGGATGCCAGGGAGTGGAAATGGGAAATCAACGTCGAAGAGAATGACCAGGTTAATGCTTACTGCATGCCCGGGGGCAAGATCATGGTGTATACCGGACTCATCAACAAGCTCAACGCTACCGATGATGAACTGGCAGCAGTCATAGGCCATGAGATTGCCCACGCGCTACGCGAGCATGGGCGCGAACGCATGTCGATTGCCGCAGTACAACAAATGGGCATTACAGGCCTTGCCGTCTTGGCCAGCACTTCCAAAAGCAAGAACGCAGCGGCTCTGGGCGTGCAAGGGGCGGCACTTGGCGCCAACCTGTTCTTCGCGCTCCCCAACAACCGCGAGCAAGAGCGTGAAGCCGATCGCATCGGCCTGGAGTTATCTGCCCGTGCCGGTTTCAATCCAAATGCGGCGATCAGCTTATGGCAAAAAATGAGTGCCCAGGGCGGAGATAAACCACCTGAGTTCTTGAGCACCCACCCTTCCAATGAAAATCGTATCGCCGACCTGCGCGGCCTGGTTCCCAGCGTTATGCCACTGTATGAGGCGACCAAGTCCAAACGCTAGCAACTTCGCAGTTAAGGGTAGCAGCCCTTGACTTCATCCGGGGACGTCTAACATGCGTTCTCGTTGATTCGCATTTTTTACCATGTTGCAGGAATATCGATGAATAGCCGAATCAACGAGATCGTTAACAATATTAAAGCAATGCAGCTTGAGCTCGAAGATGAGCTCAAGAAAGCCGGCCAGACCGTCACTTTCCATCTTTCAGGGAAAAAAATCCACTTCGACCAGGGTGTAAAGAAAGAGCACAGCAAACTCAAGGTCAATCTGTTTCGCTATGCGCTGTTCCCGCGCCCGCGCCATGTGCTGGTAGCCCCCTTTACTTACGCGCTGCTGCCTGCGCTATTACTGCTCGACCTGCTTGCCAGCCTCTACCATGCCGTATGTTTCCCCTTGCTCGAAATCCCCAAGGTAAAACGCAGCGACTATTTTGCCTATGACCGCCATCACCTCGCCTATCTGAACCTGCTGGAAATGGCCAATTGCATCTATTGCTCTTATGGCAATGGCCTGATTTCCTACCTGAAGGAAATTTTCGCGCGTACCGAGCAGTACTGGTGCCCCATCAAACATGCGCACCGGGTGCATGGGGCGCATTCCCATTATAAGAACTTCATCGAATACGCAGATGCGGAAGCCTTCCGCCGCGACCTGGAAAAGGTTCGTAAATTCAAAGACTGACGAACTGCAAGTAACCAAGTAAAATAGCGGTTTTAGTTAATTCCATGGAAACCGTTATGAGTCTGCAAGCCATCATCGAAGACGCATTTGAGCGTCGCGCCGATATCAACCCAAGCAATGTCAGCAACGAAATCAAGGACGCTGTATTCAGCGTCATCGCTGACCTGGATAGCGGCAAGCTGCGCGTTGCCAGCCGCAAGGGCGACAGTCAGGAATGGGAAACCCACCAATGGCTGAAAAAGGCCGTGTTGCTATCTTTCCGCCTGGAAGAAAATGTCTTGCTGGATGGCGGCTGCACTAAATACTTCGACAAAGTACCGCCAAAGTTTGCCGACTACACCGAAGAAGACTTCAAGGCTGGCGGTTTCCGTGTAGTGCCTAACGCCATCGTGCGCCGTGGCTCCTTCATCGGCAAAAATGCGGTACTAATGCCATCTTACGTCAACATTGGCGCTTACGTCGGCGAAGGCTCCATGGTGGATACCTGGGCCACTGTTGGCTCTTGCGCGCAGATCGGCAAGAACGTGCACTTGTCCGGCGGCGTGGGCATTGGCGGTGTTTTGGAACCAGTTCAGGCCGGCCCTACCATCATCGGCGACAACTGCTTTATCGGCGCACGCTCTGAAGTAGTTGAAGGCGTGGTTGTAGAAGACAACTGCGTCATCTCCATGGGCGTTTATATCGGTCAATCCACCAAGATCTACGACCGCGAAACCGGCTCTGTCACCTATGGCCGCGTACCTGCCGGCTCTGTCGTGGTTTCAGGCAACCTGCCTTCCAAAGATGGCAGCTACAGCCTGTATTGCGCTGTCATCGTGAAAAAAGTCGATGCCAAGACACTAGGCAAAGTCGGCATCAACGAACTTTTACGCGGCATTTAATTTCCAGTGACCGGCAACTCGCCTACGGGTTGCCGCAATTGCATAGGCAAGACATGATCAAGCTATATGGCATACCCAACTGTAATACGGTGAAAAAAGCCCGTACCTGGCTGGATGAAAACGGAATTGCCTACGAGTTCCACGACTTCAAGAAGCAAGGCATAGATAGCGCCACGCTTGAAAACTGGCTGGCGCAAACACCGTGGGAAAAGCTGGTGAACCGTGCCGGCATGACCTGGCGCGCCCTGAGCGACGAAGCTAAAGCCGCCGTACAGGACAATGCCAGTGCCGCAGCATTAATGCAGGAGAAAACCTCGGTGATCAAACGCCCTGTGCTGATTGATGCGGAAACGCTGTTGAGCCTGGGCTTTGATGAAGCTAACTACAGAAAGCTACTGATCAAATGAGTAAAACCCTCGAACTCGCCAAAGACCTCATTTCGCGCCAGTCCAACACGCCGGAAGATGCAGGCTGCCAGGAGCTCATGATTTCGCGCCTGGAACCGCTGGGTTTCAAGATAGAGCGCATGCGCTTTGGCGATGTCGATAACTTCTATGCGCGGCGTGGCACCAGCGGCCCACTGCTGGTATTTGCAGGCCATACCGATGTTGTGCCTACAGGCCCGGTCGATAAATGGCATACGCCGCCGTTTGAGCCCACTATCAAGGACGGCATGCTATACGGCCGTGGTGCGGCGGATATGAAGACTTCCTGTGCAGCATTTATCACTGCGATTGAAGATTTCATCGAGTTACACCCTGACCACACCGGCTCCATCGGCCTACTCATCACTTCGGACGAAGAAGGCATCGCCATCAACGGCACCGTCAAGGTGGTTGAGGCATTGCAGGCGCGTAACGAGTTGATCGATTACTGCATCGTAGGTGAGCCCACCTCCAATAAGGTCGTTGGCGACATGATCAAGAACGGTCGTCGTGGCTCTCTCTCTGGCAAGCTCACGGTTAAGGGCGTGCAAGGCCACATTGCCTACCCGCATCTGGTGAAAAACCCTATCCACATGGTGGCCCCGGCTATCAAGGACATGGTAGAAACCGTGTGGGACAACGGCAATGAATATTTTCCGCCGACCTCCTGGCAGATCAGCAACATGAACGGCGGCACAGGTGCTACCAATGTCGTGCCCGGCGAAGTAGAAATACTCTTTAACTTTCGCTTCAGCACCGCTAGCACTGAGGCCAATTTAAAAGAGCGTGTGCATGCCATTCTTGACCGTCACGCGCTGGATTACGACCTGGTGTGGGAGTATTCACCGCCTTACATTACGCCGCGCGGTAACCTGGTAGAAGCGATCTCCGCCGCAATTGAACAGACTTATGGCGTAACGCCAGAGCTATCAACCACCGGCGGCACCTCTGACGGACGCTTTATCGCCAATATCTGCAAGCAGGTGATTGAGTTTGGCCCGCTTAATGCCACTATCCATAAGCTGAACGAGTGTGTAGGTGTGGCTGATATCGAGCCTTTAAAAGATACCTATCGCATTACGCTGGAAAAGCTGTTGCTTACCTGACACTGCATGGAACTGCTGCTTATACTGGCAATCGCGGGCGGCCTGATCTGGCTATTAAGCAGCGCAGCAAGCAAGCCTGGCGCAAACCACCAACCTATCAATGACGAGCATAATGACAACCAAACCAACAGCGACTAGCCATAACATTTCACAAGACCTCATCACCGTGCGCGACTGGCTACGCTACAGCGTTAGCCGCTTTGAGGAGGCTGGTATATTCTATGGTCACGGCACCGACAACGTCTATGACGAAGCCGCGTGGCTGGTATTGGCTGCCTTGCATCTGCCGCATGACACACTGGAAAACTTCCTGGATGCGAAGCTGATCGTCTCCGAAAGAGAGCACCTGGCTGCCCTGATAGAACGCCGCGTTACTGAGCGTATCCCTACCGCTTATCTGGTGCATGAAGCCTGGCTCAAAGGTTTCAAGTTTTACGTGGATGAGCGCGTAATTGTGCCCCGCTCCTTCATCGCCGAGCTGCTGGAAACCGGCCTGAGCCCGTGGATTGAATATCAGGAAATGGTGGAGAGCGCCGCCGACATTTGCACCGGCAGCGGCTGCCTGGGGGTGTTACTGGCGCATACCTTCCCCAATGCGGCAATAGACGTAGTCGATATCTCGCCGGATGCCATTGCGGTCGCCAACATCAACATTGAGAACTACGGCTTGCAAGAGCAGGTGACTGCGATTCAATCGGATATGTTTACTGCGCTGGCAGGCAAGACCTATGACCTGATCATCAGCAACCCGCCTTACGTAGATGCGCCATCCATGGCTGCGTTACCCGAGGAGTACCGCAATGAACCGCAATTGGCGCTGGGTAGTGGCGATGCGGGTTTGGACCATACCCACACCATATTGCGGGAAGCCGGTAATCACCTCAACGCTGGCGGCTTATTGATTGTAGAGATAGGCCATAACCGGGACGCCCTGCTGGCGGCCTACCCTAATCTGCCTTTTACCTGGCTGGAAGTGGAATCCGGTGACGAGTTCGTATTTCTGCTGACTAAGGAACAACTAGGCCAGGGCTAAATAGGCCAAGTGTAACTAGGCCAAGTACAACTAAACCAGACGAACTGATCTAGTTCTTGGCAGCGCGTATCTGCGGCAGCACGGCATCCATGGCGCGATTGATGCGAGGATCAGGGTAACGACGAAACTCCTCGATATACCCCCAGTACTTGAGTTTTTCTCCCTCAAAACACAGCAGGTAAGTATCGCCAAAACGCCCATTGCTCAGAAAGTAGCGGTGAAAAGTATATGGGATGCCGTCTACAGTGGTTTCATGCATGGATAGCGGCATTTGCTGTAAAGCTGAAGAGGCTTGCACCGGCGACATGCCTTTGTCCAGGCTCACCAATTGCTGATGGTAAAGCTGGGCAGTACCACATGCAGTCAGTAACACCAGCGCTGTCATCACCACCATATTACGCATATCTATCATTGCTTGCTCCTTGGTGCCGCATAAGAAGCCTTGAGTGCAGGCATGATACTGCTGACTGCGTCGTCCGGGCTGCGGCTCAACTCTTCCAGCATGCCCCAGGCAAACACCTGCCCTGAAGGCTGCTCAAATACCACCACATAAGCATCATAAATCGGCCGATCATAAAAAACCGGGATACATCCGCGCCTGCGGTGGCAACGTGTCGTCATCTCCTGACGCGTGCCGGTTTGCAGATCGTAATGCTTGGCCAGAAACAGCCGGCCATTGGCAGTAAAGGTATGGCTAGCGAGGACGGTGGCCTTACCCAGTATGCGCTCAACCTGTGCTTCATCAGCACCACGGTTGAGCTGCGCGGTTTGCGGTCGCTGTAGCGGGATATAGGTAGAGCAACCGCCCAACAGCACTCCCAGCAGCAAGGCTGGTATCCATAACTTGGCTGACATCATCCGCATACGTTCAAGACAATTAACCGCGCCCGCGGTTCCTGTCGCTACGCTTCTGTGGCTTGGCAACCGGCACATCACTACCCTGGCGAATACGACGATTGGCGGCAGGCTTTCTAGGTTTGGCTACTGCGCCTGCTTTGCCTGTAGCGGGTCGGCTTCTGGATTTTCTTTCCGTGCCTGTAAGCGTTTCAGCCAGGCTAGGCGGTTTCTCGCGCGGCGTGCTGCGTTCGGTATATTCTTTACGTGCAGTCACGGGCATCTCGCCTGGGCGCTCCCTGCCCTCTTTGGGGGGCTTAGGGGTAAATGCCTTACCGGCTTTTTCTTTTTCACGCGCGCTTAATTGGCGCAGTGGGGTTTTAGGTACTTCCAGGCCGGCCCATTCCAGCAGACCAAGTACCACTTTTGGGTCCAGCTCCATCATCATGCCGCGCTTCAAGCGTGGTGGCAGGTTAACCGGCCCAAAGCGCACACGCATCAAGCGGCTTACCGGCAACTGAAATGCCTCGAACAAACGACGCACTTCACGGTTGCGGCCCTCACGCAGTATCACCTGATACCAATGATTAGAGCCTTCACCGCCTTGTGGCTGGATTGCATCGAACTTGGCCGGGCCATCATCCAGCTCGATACCGGTTCTGAGCATAGCCAACTGCTCATCGTTCAACTCACCAAAGATACGCACGGCATACTCGCGCTCGACCTCATAGCGTGGGTGCATAAAATGGTTAGCCAGATCACCAGAAGTGGTGAACATGAGTAAACCCGAGGTATTGATATCCAGGCGGCCGATAGCAATCCACTTGGCCCCTTTTACATGCGGCAACTTGTCGAATACAGACTCACGATTTTCAGGGTCATCCTTACTCACGATCTCGCCTTCAGGCTTATGGTAGATCAGCACCTTGGGCATTTGTGTTTCAAACGGCAGATGCAAAGGACGGCTATCCAGGCGAATCACATCGGTAGACACCACGCCTGCACCCACTTCAGCCACCTGGCCGTTAATCGTAATGCGACCGCTGGCAATCAGGGTTTCCATGTCGCGGCGCGAGCCCAGGCCTGACAAGGCCAATAGCTTGTGCAGCCGCTGTGGTATTTCATCAGGATTTGCTTCGACTACGCGGGTGGTAGGACGCAAGCCTGCATTAGGATTGCGCTGCTGTTTAAAAGGACGTGCCATAGGATATCTGCTTGCTGAAGGGTAATGTACTGATTTTACCGCAGATTAGGTGGATATCCGCGGTTTATATGCCGTTGAATTGATTCAAGCATAAATACAGAGATATCCAATAATCAGTCTTTCCATCTAGCAATAAAAGGCCTAAGCCTGAGGCCATATCGGCTATAGACCAGGTGAGGCTAGATTTATTTTGCAGTCATAGTCTCGCGGAGACTTTGCAAATCAATGTATTTTATAAAATTTGTCATACCCTTAGCGACATTGGGATCTACCATCAACTCCTGCATGGCCATTCTCCCCAATGCTTCAAAACTTGCTTTTGTCGCATCACTGTCATTCTTTATTGAGGCAACAAACTCCCTTTTACAGTTATCAAGTAAAAGACGATTCAGCAACAAACCCGCAGTCCTATGTGCAGCTTCACGATCTTCCGATGAAATGGTTGCAATGTTTGCCACTTCTGGGTGTAACGTCATAATTGCGAACATCCAGCGTGCAAGGTCTTTGCGATCCTTACCTGTTGTCGAATCAGCCAAACATGTGGCCATCGCATCTGAATAAGAGTCAGCGAATGCTGGATTTGATACTGGAAGGGCAATTACCAAACCAGCCAATAATAGTTTCGAAAAATTCATTGTTTCCCCTGAATAATAAATTAAGAAGCGTTATTAGTTTTTTGCCAGCCATTAACACGCAAAATGAAAATGATTGACAGGTAGTCTTACAAATCCAGCCGTATATCAGTCTGCGTAAAATTTTCCATAGGCGGCAATTCCGACAATGAACGCAAATTCAGATCATCAAGGAATGTCTTGGTGGTAGCGTAAAGCGATGGGCGGCCCGGCACATCGCGCTGCCCCACAACATCGATCCAGTCGCGCTCTTGCAGCTGGCGCATGATATTGGGATTGACTGCAACCCCACGGATTTCTTCGATATCGCCGCGCGTCACGGGTTGGCGGTAGGCAATAATCGCCAGCGTCTCCATGGCGGCACGCGAGTAGCGCTGTGGCTTTTCTGGATTCAGCCTTGCCAGGAAAGGTGCATATTCGGCGCGCGCCTGGAAGCGCCAGCCGCTGGCGACTTGCACCAGCTCCATGGTGCGCGTTTGCCAGTCTGTCTTTAGCTCATCCAGCAACATACGCAGCGTGGCACGCTCCATACGGCCGGCAAACAGGCGCAACAAATCATCGATGGAGAGCGGCGTACCAGCCGTAAGCAGCGCAGCCTCCAGCACCAACTTCATTTCAGTAATATTTTGCGGTTCACTCTGCATGGCTGATCTGCAAATAGATAGCGGTAAAAGGTGCTTGCTGGGTAATTTTCACCAGGCCTTCCCGCGCCAGTTCGAGTATGGCGAGAAAGCATACGACCAGCTTGGGGATGCCTTCATTGATGACATCGAACAGGTCAGAAAACTCCACCATTTTATCTTGCTTCAAACGGCGCAGAATCTGGCTCATGTGCTCACGCACGGAAAGCTCGGCACGGCCTATCTTGTGGTGCTTGAAATTGCTGGCACGCTGGATCACAGCCTGCCAGGCGGCCATCAAATCATCTAACGACACTGTCGGCGGCTGCACTTCAATAATTTGCTGGAAATAGGCCTGTGCCACCAGTATCTCACTACCGACCTGCGGCATGGCATCCAGTTTTTGTGCGGCCAGCTTGATGGACTCGTACTCCATCAGCCGCCTGACCAACTCGGCACGGGGGTCATCCTCGCTTGCGATCTCGGCAGGCTTGGGTAGCAACATGCGCGACTTGATCTCAATGAGCATGGCTGACATCAGCAGGTAATCCGCCGCAAGCTCCAGCTTGATAGCCCGCATCTTCTCCACGAACTCCATGTACTGCCGGGTGAGATCGGCCATGGGGATATCGAGAATGTCGAGATTATGTTTGCGGATGAGGTAAAGCAGCAGATCGAGGGGGCCTTCAAAGGCCTCCAAATAGACCTCTAGCGCATCTGGCGGGATATACAGGTCATGCGGCAGCTCGGTATAGGCCTCACCGTGGATGCGGGCATCTAGACTAGGCTTAGCTGTTGTAAGCTGTGTCTGCATCTTGAGTTAGTGCGCCACCGATTTGGAAAACACGTTAATCACCACCACTCCCGCAATAATCATCCCCATGCCTATCATCGCCGGCGCATCAAGTGTCTGGCGGTATACCAGCCACCCCAGTAGCGATATTGATACTATCCCTACCCCTGACCAGATCGCATACATGATGCCGACCGGTAGCACGCGCAGGCTGATGGTCATGAAGTAGAAGGCAGTGCCGTAACCGATGACGACGATGATAGAAGGCACCAGCCGTGTGAACTCGTTGGATGCCTTAAGCGCGGTTGTTGCAATGACCTCAGCAGCAATGGCAATTGATATCGCGATCCAGTGGTTCATTCTGCCAGCCTGTTTTCTGCCATATCAGGAATAATTCAGCCCCATGACATCCCGTACCTCGCGCATGGTTTCGCGTGCCATCTTGCGCGCACGTTCACACCCTTCGGAAACGATATTTTTCACCAGGGTGGGGTCTTCTGCATACTGTGCAGCACGTTCCTGTATAGGCTTGAGTTCCGCCAGCACGGCATCAATCACCGGGGTTTTGCACTCGATACAGCCTATGCCTGCACTCTTGCAGCCGTTTTTCACCCATTGCTGTGTGCTTTCATCAGAATACACTTCATGCAGCTGCCATACCGGACACTTTGCAGGATCACCCGGATCGGTGCGACGGATACGTGCCGGATCAGTCGGCATGGTCTTGATTTTCTTGGCGATGGAATCTGGCGCTTCACGCAGAGAAATGGTGTTGTTGTAGGACTTGGACATCTTCTGCCCGTCTAGGCCTGGCATTTTGGAGGCTGGCGTGAGCTTGTACTCAGGCTCGACCAGAATCATTTTACCGCCGCCTTCCAGGTAGCCCAGCAGGCGCTCGCGATCGCCCAAGCTCAAGCCTTGCTGCTCTTCTATCATGGCACGGGCCGAATCCAACGCCTCGTCATCACCGCTTTCCTGGTAACGCGTACGCAGCTCTTCGTACAAAGCACTGCGCTTATTGCCGAGCTTCTTGATTGCAGCATGGGCTTTTTCTTCAAAACCGGGTTCACGACCATAAATGTGGTTGAAACGACGCGCGATTTCGCGGGTGAATTCGATATGCGGAATCTGGTCTTCGCCCACCGGCACCTGTGTGGCTTTGTAAATGAGGATATCCGCGCTTTGCAGTAATGGGTAACCAAGGAAGCCATAAGTGGACAGGTCTTTCTGCGCCAGCTTTTCCATCTGGTCTTTATAGGTAGGCACACGCTCCAGCCAGCTGAGCGGGGTAATCATGGAAAGCAGGGTATGTAGCTCGGCATGCTCAGGCACACGGGATTGAATGAAAATGGTGGCATTGGCTGGGTCTACCCCAGCGGCTAGCCAGTCGATTACCATTTCCCAGACGCTTTCCTCGATAATTTCCGGCGTATCGTAATGCGTGGTGAGCGCATGCCAGTCGGCGACAAAGAACAGGCATTCCTGCTCATGTTGCAGCTTAATCCAGTTTTTTAAAACGCCGTGATAATGTCCAAGATGCAAGTTACCCGTGGGTCGCATGCCCGATAAAACGCGCTCTACTGCCATATTATTTTAATAACCCTGATTTGAGATGGTTCTATTATACGAAAACTCTGATGGAAAAAAGGCTTATCAGAACAACTCTATAAAAAAACATTGGAAATGATCGTCAGCGTTGCCACGATAAACGGGTTCATTATCATTGACAACACTCCAGTAAATAGAAGCGCGAGCAGAATAATGAAGCCATAGCGCTCCATCATGGCAAAACGATAAGCCAGATGGTTTGGTAACAAACTGACCGCAATACGGCCGCCATCCAATGGTGGCAAAGGCAACAGATTCAATACCATGAGTACAGTATTGATCATGACGCCGACCGCGCCCATGAATGCCAATGGCATTTGAAAACTGGCGGGTGTTAGCGTACTGAATTTAATCACCAGGGCCCAGATAACTGCCATCACCAGGTTAGATAAGGGCCCTGCCGCAGCGACCCACAGCATGTCTTTTTTAGGATTGCGCAAACGGGCGAAATTGACCGGCACCGGTTTGGCCCAGCCGAACAGGATGCCGCCCAACACCAGGGTAATGGCAGGAATAAGTATGGTGCCAACCGGGTCAATATGCTTAAGTGGGTTCAGCGTAATGCGGCCTTCCTGAAACGCCGTCATATCGCCAAAATATTTGGCCACATAGCCGTGCGCAGCTTCATGCACGGTAATGGCAAAAATAATGGGGATCGCCGAGACCGCAATTTTCTGCACGGTACCCAGAGCGGCCATGGCGCTTAACAATTCAAATATCATAAATTCATTTCCAATCGATTCATCTCAATCTTGCTGCTATTACTCAGAGAGGCTCAAGCCCAAAAGGTTTAAGGTCGCCCGCGCCTGCACGCATTAGCTGCGGCGTTTCACCCGTCAAATCGATCACCGTGGTTGGCGTTGCCGAGCATGGGCCGGCATCAATCACCAAGTCCAGCTGGTGCTCCAGCCTATCGCGAATTTCCCACGCCTCATTCGGCGGATACTCATCTCCTGGGATAGATAGCGTCATGCTGAGCAAGGGCTCATTCAGTGCATCAAGGATGGCCTGCGTAACGGCATGTTCGGGCACGCGCAGGCCTATGGTACTGCGCTTGGGATGCTGCAAGCGGCGCGGTACTTCGCGCGTGGCTTTTAATACGAAAGTATATTGCCCCGGCGTATTGGCCTTGAGCAAGCGGAACTGGCTGTTATCCACCTGCGCGTAGGTAGCCAACTCTGCCAGATTGCGGCATACCAGCGTAAAGTGGTGTGACTCATCCACGCCGCGAATATCACGGATGCGGGTTTGTGCATCCTTGTTACCCAATATGCAGCCTAGTGCATAACTGGAATCAGTAGGATAAGCCACTACACCGCCATTTTTGAGGATTTCTACTGCCTGACTGACTAGCCGACTTTGCGGATTTTGCGGGTGTATCACGAAATACTGTGCCATTAACCCACCTTTGCCTGTGCTTCAGCCTGCGCACCCAGCAATTCAAGCTCCGGCCAATCTTTCCAGACCGGCACGCAACCATGCGGCAGGTCGGGCAAACGCCCCATGTCCATATAGGAATGCTCCGGGCCGTGATAATCAGAGCCCATGGAGGCAGCAAGATCAAACTGCCGCGCCACTGTGGCAAACTCAAGATATTGCTGTGGCGTATGACTGCCGGTTACTACCTCAATCGCTGCACCACCCAGGTGACGGAACTCTTCCATCAGCAGCAGCATATTGGTGCGACCCAGATCATAGCGGCCAGGATGCGCAATCACCGCAACCCCGCCGCTGTCGATAATCCAGCTCAACGCGTCATCCAGGTTAGCCCACTGGTGTTCTACATAGCCAGGCTTGCCTTTAACCAGGTATTTTTTGAATACGGCGCGCATATCCTTGGCATGGCCTTTTTCCACCAGGAAACGGGCAAAATGGGTGCGGCTGATAATGCCCTGATTGGCATATTTATATGCGCCCTCCAGGCTGCCAGAAATACCGATCTGCTCCAGGCCTGCGGCCATACCTTCGGCCCGCTTGTGGCGCCCGGCACGAATAGCCGCCAGGCCTTTGACCAGCGCCGGAAACTCAGGATCTATCCTCAAGCCCACGATATGGAGGGTGCGACGCTTCCATGTCACCGAAATCTCCACGCCATGAATAAACTGCATGTCATGTTCGGCTGCACACGCTCGTGCTTCTGCTAATCCTGATACGTCATCGTGATCGGTCAGGGCCAGCATACGCACGCCCTGCCTGGCCGCATGCTGCACCAAGGCAGTAGGCGTAAGCAGCCCGTCGGATATGGTGGAATGACTATGGAGATCGATCTGAGCAGGCATGTGGTGGTGAGTTATGGGTTGGCTAAATCGCTTAAGTATTACGTAAAGTCTTGTGATGCAAGGCTAATCATAGCAAAATACGCATTTAACTAATACTTAAGCTTGCACGAATCCGTATTGTCACAATCAGGATTTACAATGACAACATCGTTTTCTGCTCGGTTAGACCTCTCCCTTTGAAAGTTCCTGCATGAAGTTTTTATTCGACCTGTTTCCGGTCATCCTGTTTTTCATCACCCTGAAAGTCGCCGAAAAAACAGCCTCAGCCAGCCTGTTTCTGGGCAAGATACTTGGCTTTCTGGGCATCACCGCCACAGTCAAGCCCGACATGGTGCCTATCATGCTGGCTACAGTCGCGGTGATCATTGCCAGCGTGATTCAAATCAGCTGGGTCAAGGTCAGGCATGGCAAGGTAGACAAAGCGCTGTGGCTAAGCGCGATATTGGTGGTGGTACTGGGAGGCATGACCTTGTATTTCCAGAATGACACCTTCATCAAATGGAAGCCAACTGTGCTGTACTGGGTATTTGCCGTGGTGCTGATCAGTGCCGACCTGTTCTGGAAGAAAAATTTCATCCGAACCATGATGGGTAATGATATCGGGCTGCCGGAGAAGGTGTGGAAAACGCTGAACCTCTCCTGGGCCATCTTCTTTTTATGCCTGGGCATTCTTAACCTGTACGTAGCGTTCAATTACTCTATTGATACCTGGGCCAGCTTCAAGCTTTTCGGCACCATGGGCCTGATGTTTGTGTTTATCATCGCGCAAAGCATCGCCATCAATAAATACGTCACCGTAGAGGATAAAAAGTAATGTGGTATGCCATCACAGCACACGATGTGCCCGATAGTCTGGAAAAGCGCCGGGCGCATCGCCCGGAACATCTGGCACGCCTGCAGGCCTTGCAAAATGAAGGCCGACTGTTGCTGGCTGGGCCGTTCCCGGCAATAGACAGCATAGATCCGGGGCCTGCCGGTTATAGCGGCAGCCTCATTGTGGCCGAGTTCGAGAATCTTGCCGCAGCAGAAACTTGGGCAAATGCGGATCCTTTTGTGAACGCTGGCGTCTATGCCGATGTCCTAGTAAGGCCTTTTAGAAAAACACTGCCTGCCTGATGACTACATTAATAGACGAAATTCGTAACAGGCTTGCTCCTTTAGAACCAACAATGCTGGAAATTCAGGATGACAGTGCCATGCATGCCGGTCATGCCGGTAACAAAGGCGGCGGTCATTTCACCCTCACTGTTGTAAGCTCGCATTTTTGCGAAAAATCACACATAATTAGACATCGCTTGATATATCAAGCTGTTGCAGACCTCATACCTAATCAAATTCATGCCCTTAGCATACGTGCTATTGCCTCTGATGAAACACCACCAACTTAAATCAACCTTAAGGAATATTGAATGAAACTGACAAAACACGCGCTTATCGCTGTTGCAGCATTAAGCTTTTTACCTGCCGCCCAAGCTGCAGATAATGGTGTCGCTACAGTCAACGGCAAGGTAATCAAGCAATCTTTAGTCGACTACATTACAAAAGATGCGACAGAACGTGGGCAAAAAGTTGACGACAATGTCCATGACATCATCCTTAACAAGCTGATCAGTAGCGAGCTGATTCTACAAGAAGCACAACGTATCGGCCTGGATAAAACACCGGATTACCTGGCCAGGGAAGAACTGTCACGTCGCGAACTGCTGGTAAACACCTTCCTGCAGGACTACCTGAAGAAGAATCCCGTCAGCGAAGCCGACACCAAGGCTGCGTATGAAAAGTACAAGTCTGAGCTAGGCGATAAGGAATACAGTGCACGCCATATCCTGGTTGCTACCGAAGCCGAAGCCAAAGACGTTATCGCACAGCTATCCAAAGGTGGCGATTTTGCAAAGCTAGCTAAAGAGAAATCCAAAGATCCAGGCTCCAAAGAAAAAGGTGGCGATCTGGGTTGGTTCTCACTTGGTGGCATGGTCAAACCATTCAGCGATGCGGTATTAAGCCTGAAAAAAGGCGGTTCAACGACTGCCCCGGTGCAAACGCAATTCGGCTGGCATGTTATCAAGCTGGAAGATATCCGCGATACACAAGCGCCTGCTTACGAGAAAGTAAAAGAAGGCCTGCAAAAGCAATTGCAACAACGTAACCTGGAAAAACTGCTGACTGATCTGCGTGCAAAAGCCAAGATCGTCGACAACTCCAAGGCCGGCAAGAAATAATCAGTCTATCCTGATATTTGCCAGCAATAAAAAAGGCCTGCTTATGCAGGCTTTTTTATTGTCTGTGCTTGCTGATGAAAAATATCTGTGTAGCCGGAACCAATAGCATCGTAGCAACTCAGAAAGTATGTCACAATAAGAACCATTATCATTCACAAATCTGCCGGGTCGAATTATGTTTGAAACACTCATGATTGCATTTCGTGAAGGCTTGGAAGCCTTCCTCATCGTAGCCATTGCTATCACCTATTTGCGCAAAGCAAAATACGATGCTTTGATCCCCTCAGTACATGCGGCCATCATATTTTCTATCTTGGGCTGCGCCATACTGGGCGTAGTCATGGCCAAGATCGGCGCATTAAGGCCATTGTGGGAAGGCATACTGGCGCTGACAGCTGCTATATTGGTCATTACCTGCACCACGCACATGGTACGCATGGGCAAGCATATGAAAAATGAAATTACTTCAGCGATCAATCAGGCCGCAGAAAAAACCGGCTTTGCAGCCAAAGTTGGCATTTTCAGCTTTATCGTACTGATGATCGGCCGTGAAGGTCTCGAAGCCGCCACCATGATTGCCTCCTTAGCACAAAACAACGGCATGGAGCCGCTGGCGATTGGCGGCGTACTTGGTATCGCCATCGCAGGCAGTGTAGCTTGGGCCTGGACGCGTTATGGCAAGAACATCAATCTGTCGCGCTTTTTCCAGGTGACTGCGATTTTCATGGTGATCTTTTCGATTCAACTGGTGATCTACGCATTCCATGAATTTACCGAGGCGTCAGAAATCGCCAGCCTGGGCCTGTTCGACAGTAGCTACTGGCACCAAGCCACCGAACCATGGGGCCCGCAAGGGGAGATTGGTGCGTGGATATCTTACAGCCTGATTTTAGTCCCTATTGGCTTTCTGATATTTTCCACCTTGCAGGATAGAAAGAAATTAACGCCTATTGCTAACTAAGGCTTGGCTTTCCACTTAAAAGCACTGCCCTGCAAGGCAATACCAGAGCGCCTTGCAGGGCAGTGCTTTTTATCAAGAAGCCAAAGAGAACCCCTCTTAGCTGCTTCTAAACATAAAGTAAACCGCACCCATCAGGCACAAGCCTGCCCACAGGAAATCCAGCTTAACGGGTTGATGCATATAGAACACGGCGAATGGCAGGAACACCCCGAGGGTGATGACTTCTTGCAGGATTTTGAGCTGCGCCAGCGAGAGTGCTGTAAAACCGATGCGGTTGGCGGGAACTTGCAACAGGTACTCGAACAGGGCAATGCCCCAGCTTAGAAATGCGGCAATGTACCAGGGTCTGTCACTGAGATTCTTGAGGTGTGCATACCATGCAAACGTCATGAAGACGTTTGACATGGTAAGCAATATGACAGTTTTTAGAATTACAGGCATTACATCCTGTCTTGAGATATCACTACAAACTAGATAGCGGCTTCGCCAGTTTCACCGGTACGGATGCGGATGACTTGCTCTACTGATGTCACAAAAATCTTGCCGTCACCAATCTTGCCGGTACGGGCGGCCTTGATGATGGCTTCCATTGCGGGCTCGACCATCTCGGTAGAAACAACCAGCTCAATCTTGATCTTTGGCAGAAAATCCACCACGTATTCCGCACCACGGTATAACTCGGTATGGCCTTTTTGACGGCCAAAGCCTTTCACTTCAGTGACTGTCAATCCATTGACGCCAATTTCAGACAAGGCTTCGCGCACTTCATCCAGCTTAAACGGCTTAATAACTGCCTCAATTTTCTTCATACCTGATTCCCCTCAGTCTGTTGTTCTGCAAAACATTGCCATTAAATACAAATTTGGATGTTATAGGATAACGTCGGTCTTTGCCAAATCCTCGTTGCGTAATACGCACGCCTACTGGCGCTTGACGGCGTTTATATTCATTTCGATCTATCAGCGTAGTAACACGCACTACATCTTGCTCGCGGTAACCCATCCCGATGATTTCAGAGCGGCTACAGTCATGTTCGACATAGGCCTCCATGATAGCATCCAATATCTCATATGCGGGCAAGCTATCTTGGTCAGTTTGTCCGTGGCGCAGCTCGGCCGAGGGTGCCCTGAGGATAATGCGCTGAGGAATTACCGGGGATAGGCTGTTGCGATAATTGGCCAGTTTATAGACCAGCGTCTTGGGCACATCTTTAAGCAGGGAGAAACCGCCCGCCATATCACCATACAAAGTCGAGTAACCTACCGCCATCTCGCTTTTATTGCCCGTGGTCAGCACAATACTGCCGAACTTATTGGAGAGCGCCATCAGCAACATACCGCGAATACGCGCCTGCAGGTTTTCTTCTGCAATATCAAACGGCAAGCCTGCAAACTCTACAGCTAAGGTTTCACGGAACAATTCAAACAGCGGTTTAATCGGCATCTCACTGTAATGCACTCCCACCCGCTGTGCCATTTCCAAGGCATCATTCACGCTCATTTCGGCAGTAAACTCTGACGGCATCATTACCACACGGACTTTATCCGCGCCCAGGGCATCCACTGCTATCGCCAGCGTCAACGCCGAATCTATGCCGCCAGACAAGCCCAGCACTACGCCGGGGAAACCATTTTTATGGATATAGTCTTTGAGCCCAAGGCATAACGCCTGATATACAGCCACTTCCAATGGCTGGTTGGGGATAATCTGCGCCAGCAAGGGATTGGCTTTGTTGCCAGCGCTGGTATCTAGCTTGACCAATGCCACGCTTTCTTCAAACTCCGGCAGTTGTTGCACCACTACGCCCGCTTTATCCAGCACAAATGAAGCACCATCGAATACCAGCTCATCCTGGCCGCCAACCATGTTGGCATAAATAATCGGCAATCCAGTATCTGTTACCCGTTGGCGCAACACCCCATAGCGGGACGTCTGCTTATCCAGGTGATAAGGCGAGGCATTCAATGCCAGCAACACTTCAGCACCTGCACTTTTGGCCAGCTTGGCAGGCGGGGCCTCCCACACATCGGCACAAATCAGCACGCCGCAAAGTATGCCTTGATGCTCGAATACCAAAGGCTCTGTGCCTGGCGTGAAATAACGCACTTCATCAAACACGCTATGGTTGGGCAATACCTGTTTATGATAAGTCGCTACGATAGAGCCGCCTTGCAATACCGAAGCGGCGTTATAGCGTACACCCTGCAAATATCTGGGGTGCCCGACAACAACCGTGATATCCGGCAAGGCTGTCGCCAGTCCATACAGTGCATCCTCGCAAGCCTGGTTGAAGTCCCCCCTCAGCAGCAGGTCCTCTGGCGGATAGCCACTCAACGCAAGCTCTGGAGTAATCATCAGGCTGGCACCCAAGGCAATGGCCTCATGGGCGGCATTGACTATTTTTGCACTATTGCCGGCGAGGTCGCCTACGGTGCAGTTGATTTGCGCAATGGCGATTTGCAAATAATCGCTGTTAATAGCTGCCACCGGCGTCCTTGATCATCTTTACTAATTCGGCATTTTGCGCCTTGAGCGCATATACCAGAACCGTCAGGCCGTAGCGGTCCTTGGTCTTCACTTTAGCGCCGCTATCAATGAGCAGCCTGGTCATTTCTACCGAACCGTTATCCACTGCAATATGCAACGGCGGCGTGCCCTCGGAGTCCTGATGGTTGACGTCGGCACCCTTGGCGATCAACACTTTGGCAACCGGTACCTGGCCCTTTTTAACGGCCCAGGTCAGTGCCGTCCATTTAGATTGGTCCTTGTCATTAATTTTGGCACCTTTGCCCAGCATGAATTCTACCGCCTCCGGGTGCCCTTCCCTCGCGGCATACATCAAGGCAGTCATGCCGAAGCGATCGCGGGCACTCAGGTCTGCGCCATTCACAATAAGTGTCTCTATCGTTGCCAGGTCACCATTTTTTGCGGCATACATCAGTACGCTTTTGCCATCATCACTTTTTGAGCTGGCATCAACACCATGCTTGATCAGCAAACTCACCACCTCTGAATAGCCTGAAGTTGCAGCCATGCCCAGTGCACTCCAGCCGGAACCATCACGTATCTTGGCATCCGCACCCTTAGCCAGCAATACTTTGACGACAGGCACGAAGTTCTTTTTTGCGGCAAACATCAACGCAGTCCAGCCGCCGCTATCACGCGCGTTGGGATCAGCGCCCTTATCCAGCAGTAACTGTGCTATTTCCGCCTGGTTCTTGCGTGCTGCATACATCAGCGCGGTAATACCATCTTCATCCTTGGTGTTAGGGTTAACACCGCTTTCCAGCATGGCTTTTACCGTCGCGATATCGCCCTTGGAGGCAGCCGTCATCAGGTAAGGAACACTCTCATCGGCATGAGCCACTGTCAGCCCTGTCGATACAGACAGGGCGAACACAACACATAACATGCAACGATAGAAATGACGAGTCATAGGATTCCTGAGTTTGAAAAGCTATTGAGTTTCAAAAACTGTGTGCTTGCTAATACTATTGTGCCGCTTTAATGGCGGCCAGTACTGCTTCGCCCAGGCCCGCAGGCGAGCTGGCGACGATTACACCGGCTTTTTCCAGCGCTGCAATCTTGTCTTCTGCCTTGCCACTGCCGCCAGAAATAATGGCGCCGGCATGCCCCATACGTTTGCCTTTCGGCGCGGTTTGTCCAGCAATGTAACCGGCGACCGGCTTGGTGACGTTACTCTTGATAAACTCGGCTGCTGCCTCTTCATCCGCTCCGCCGATTTCGCCCACCATGATAATGGCCTCGGTTTCAGGATCAGCCTGGAACATTTCCAGGCACTCGATGAAGTTCAGGCCTTTGATCGGGTCGCCACCGATACCCACACAGGTTGATTGGCCCAAACCCAATGCCGTGGTTTGATGCACAGCCTCATAAGTCAGCGTGCCAGAGCGCGATACGATACCGATTTTGCCACGCAGATGGATACTGCCGGGCATAATGCCGATCTTGCACTCATCAGGCGTAATCACGCCGGGGCAGTTAGGCCCTACCAGCTTGACATTATTCGCCTTCAACGCCGCTTTCACGTTAAGCATATCCAGCACCGGTATACCTTCGGTGATGCAAACGATCAACGCAACCCCAGCATCGCAAGCTTCCAGTATCGAATCAGCCGCAAATGGCGGCGGCACATAGATGACAGAGGCGTTCGCGCCGGTTTCGCGCACAGCGTCACGCATCGTATTAAACACCGGCAAATCAAGGTGCATCTGGCCGCCCTTCCCCGGAGTTACCCCACCCACCATCCTGGTGCCATAGGCTATTGCCTGCTGTGAGTGAAACGAGCCCTGCTTGCCGGTAAAGCCCTGGCATAACACCTTGGTATGCTTGTTAACTAAAATCGCCATCTTATGCTTTCACTTCTGTTTTCTGTGCTGCGTTATTGACCGAATCTACAGCCTGCTTCGCTGCATCGGTCAGTCCTGCTGCGGAAATGATGGATAAACCGCTTTCGCTCAACATTTTCCTGCCGAGTTCAACGTTTGTACCTTCCAGGCGGACGACAACCGGGATCTCGACGCCTACATCTTTCACCGCGGCAATAATGCCTTCAGCGATAATGTCGCAACGCATGATGCCGCCAAAAATGTTTACCAGAATGGCCTTGACGTTATGATCGGCCAGGATGATCTTGAATGCCTTGGCTACCGTCTCGGCAGTCGCACCGCCGCCTACATCCAGGAAATTGGCTGGCGCGCCACCGTGCAGCTTGATCAGATCCATAGTCGCCATGGCAAGCCCTGCACCATTGACCATACAGCCTATATTGCCGTTGAGGGCGATGTAATTAAGCCCAGCGTGATGCGCCTCGGCTTCCTTGTTATCGTCCTGGCTCCAGTCGCGATGCTCGGCCAGGTCTTTCTGGCGGTACAGTGCGTTGTCATCGATACTCATCTTGCAGTCCAGCGCCACCAGTTTGCCATCGGTGGTGACCACTAAAGGATTGATCTCCAGCAGGGCCAGGTCATTTTCCTTGAACAGTTTGTACAGACCTTTTGCCAGCTTGGTAAAAGCACCGATCTGATCTCCGACCAAGCCCAGGGCAAAAGCCAGGTTACGCGCCTGGAAATCCACCAGCCCATTCAAAGGGTCACATATTTCCTGCAGTATCTGCTCGGGATGCGTAGCTGCAATTTCCTCAATATCCATGCCACCGGCAGAAGAAGCCACCATTACCACGCGCTCCAGGCTGCGATCGACCAGCACGGACAAATACAACTCGCGGGCAATGGGTAAGGTTTGCTCCACCAGCAGTTGGTGCACAGGCTGCCCATCCGGCGCGTTCTGGTAAGTCACCAGCGATTTTCCCAGCAAGCCATAGGCCACGGACTGTGCCTCTGAAGCCGACTTAACGATCTTCACCCCGCCGGCCTTGCCGCGCCCGCCAGCATGCACCTGGGCTTTGACTACCCAGGCATCACCGGCAATTTCCTTGGTGGCTGCCGCTGCCGCTTCCGCTGATTGCACTACCTGTCCGTTGGGAACCGCTAGGCCATAGCGTTGGAGTAATTGTTTGGCCTGAAACTCATGCAAATTCATGTGGATACTTTTAAGATTGAATCAATATGACATTTTCGCGCAAAACGCCGCAATACGCCACCCGATACGTGGCAATGGCAATAAATTTAAATGGTTGAAGCTATATCTATGACTAACCAGACTAAACCGGATTGCGTTGTATCAGGCACACAGCCTCTGCTGCTATACCTTCGCCGCGGCCGGTAAAACCCAGTTTTTCGGTCGTCGTGGCTTTTACATTCACGGCATCCAACTCAACGCCGCAATCTGCGGCGATATTGGCGCACATCTGGGCAGTATGCGCGGACAGCTTGGGGGCTTCCGCGATCACCGTGGTATCAATATTGACCACGTGATAATTTTTTGATGCCAGCAGGGTAATCACATGCTGCAACAAGGCGCGCGAATTGATGCCTTTGTAACGCGCATCCGTATTGGGAAAATGCTTGCCGATATCGCCCAGCGCAGCGGCACCGAGCAGCGCATCGCAAATAGCGTGCAGCAGTACATCTGCATCAGAGTGGCCATCAAGGCCTCTTTCGTAAGGGATGAGCACGCCGCCGATAATGCAGTCCCGTCCCACCACCAACTGGTGAACATCAAATCCATGGCCTATTCGTATCATGTCTATTCTCTTGTCAGTCTTCCTGGTTGTTCATTGATGACGCTGCATTGAGGTCATTACGCAATATGGCTTCTGCCAGCATCAAGTCTTGCGGGTAGGTGATTTTCAGGTTGCGTAATTCACCCCGCACCAGCTTGGGTTTATAGCCTAAGGCTTCCACTGCCTGCGCCTCATCTGTGGGCGCACATCCGGATGCCACCAGTGCCTTGGTTAATAATCCATAGCGAAACATCTGCGGCGTCTGGGCCTGCCACAAGCCATCCCGCGGCTCCGTACTGGCAACCCGTTGTTCAGCATCGGCCCGCTTCAATGTATCCGCCAGCGGAATCGCCAGCAATCCGCCAACCACATCCTCCTGCAGTTCATCCAGCAACGTATTGAGCAATGCCAGGCTCAAGCCGGGGCGCGCTGCATCGTGCACCAATATCCAGTCGTGGGTCTGCACCCTGTCCGACATGGCCTGCAGCCCATTAAGCACAGTTTCTGCCCGTGTTGCACCACCACAACGCAATACGCCTATCCTTGGGTTAAGGCTGATATCCAGTTTCCCCCATTGCGCATCCTCGGAGCTTAATACCACGCTGATAGAGTTGACCCTTGGGCAAGATAGAAAGACATCTAGTGTTTGTGCAATCAAGCTACGACCTAAAAGCGGCAGGTATTGTTTGGGAGTCTCTGAGCCCATGCGGCTTCCGGCACCGGCCGCCGGGATAAGCACATGAAACTTGGCAATGCTGTTGTTATTCATGGCGGAATTCTAACATGGCTGGCTTTCTCCATGCCGGAGCGTGAAGTGACAGGTACTCAGTTGCAGGGGACTAGGCTTTTTGCTCCTAGTTGGAGTAATCTTTCATGCAGTGGGATATGGCGATTCCATCGCTATGATCTTCGCTATGACTTTGAGGAGGCAACCCAGATGTATAAGAGAATTCTGTGTCCTGTGGACGGTAGCGATACATCTAACCGCGGTATGGCGGAAGCCATGAAGCTAGCGCAAGAGATGCATGCAAAAATCCGCTTTCTTTTTATCGTCGATACGTTCTACCCGATACTGGATGGCATAGAAGCCAGCAATGTCGCGGAGATTATTGATGTCATGCGAGAGCGCGGCAAACAAATTCTGGCGCAAATCAAAAAAAATGCTGACGCCCAGGGGCTGGACGCTGAAACAGTGATGCTTGAGACATTCTCCAACCGGGTTGCAGAGCTTATCGTGGAGCAAGCCCAACAATGGCCGGCAGACCTTATAGTCATGGGAACGCACGGGCGCAGAGGTCTTAGCCACCTGCTAATGGGTAGCGATGCAGAAGCGGTAATCCGTACCAGCCCGGTTCCCGTGCTCTCTATCCGAATGGCCTAGCCCATTAAATACACATGAAAACCAAGGATACACCATGAGTAGCATTAACGAAGCACGTCCGCCTTTTCCACCATTCACATTGGAGTCAGCTACCCAGAAGGTACGCATGGCGGAAGACGGTTGGAATAGCCGCGACCCAATACGCGTATCACTCGCCTATACCGCCGACAGCCAATGGCGTAATCGCGCCGAGTTTCCCGTGGGCAGAGAGGCTATAGTCGAATTTCTCTCCCGCAAATGGGCGCGCGAGCTTGAGTATCGACTAATCAAGGAACTGTGGGCTTTTGATAACAACCGTATAGCCGTGCGCTTCGCTTACGAATGGCGCAATGACGCAGGCAACTGGTTCCGCTCATATGGTAACGAAAACTGGGAGTTTGATGAAAACGGCCTGATGCAACGCCGCTACGCCAGTATCAATGACCTGCCCATTAACGAGTCCGAGCGCAAATTTCACTGGCAGCAAGGGCGTCGCCCGGACGAGCACCCTGGCCTAAGTGCGCTTGGGCTTTAGGCTGAAGCTTGTAAGCACCATGAGCAGCAAGCACACTCTATTTAGTCTATACGGACTATTGTTTGCTTTGCCGATACGCTGTACATTTGATAATTCTCTAATTTAAAACAACAAATAAAAAATGACCATCCTGAAATTTCTCAAACCAGTGTCTGGTTTTACAAAATTACAAAGGAAGGAATAACTCATGTCAGATATTGTCTCAGTTGGCCTTCCTGAGTTTAAGTCCAAATACGATCTCACCAGCCTAGACTCAAACCACACGTTTGATGGCTACGAAATACTTATATTTGACTCCCTGAGCTACCTCAGGAACAGCCTGCCCAAGGAAATGGAGTATCTCCCCGCAGAGGCTACGGTTTCAGTCAATGACCATCTCAAGCGCAGGTCTGGAGAGATATGGAAGTTTGTTGAACAAGGCGGTCTGGCTATTTACTTCCCGCACTCGCAGCTTGAGTACAAGGGCTATCTCAACAACTCGATGAAAAACCTGTCATTCAAGGATCTCGTTTTCGAGAAGAACCTGACCGCCTCTGTCGGCAAGAAGCTGGAAGTAACCAGCAAACAGAATGAACATATCCGCAATTTTTTGAACAAATTGCAGGATCTATTGATATATCGGGTTGTACTTCCTGACTACGCTGAGTATGAGGCTTGCCTGCTCATCAAAGACCAGTCACAAATCGTAGGAAACTATAAGCTGCTTGAATCTGGCGGCGCCATTATCAACCTGCCCACTTTAAGTTTTTCCAGTGAAGAAAATATTGCCAAGTTTATTGATGCAGTGAATGAGTTAAGAGCGGACCTGTCCCCCAACAAAAAGGCTAAAGCAATGGCAATTCCCAAGGCAGCAGAGCCAGGACAGTTACCGGAGTGGCATGCGGAGTACCTGACACCCGCGCAGCAGGAGCTTGCCGAATCCATCTCTGCCCTCAAAGAAGAAATCAGCAGCCTAGTTTCCAAGCTCAATAACAAAAATGCCGAGTTCAAAAAGCTGGACGCTTATAAACAATTGATCACAGCCCAGGGTAAGCCACTCGAAAAAATAGTGGCTACAGTGTTGCAAGGCTTGGGTATGCAAGTTGAGGAAGCCCCCTCCAATGATGGCGGCTTGATTGCCAACTATAAAAACCAGGTGATACTCATAGACGTCAAGGGCTTCGCGGAGAAAGGCGCCTCAGAGCTGGATGCGGTTCGTCTTGAAAAGAGAGCCGCGAAGTATTTTGAAGATAACAACAAACACGCGAAAGCGGTTCTAATCGTGAACGGCTATTCTGACCTGCCGCTCTCAGCACGCACTCAAGTAGTGTTTACACCAGACATGGTCAAATATTCCACTCAGCGAGATCATTCGCTGATCTCCGGATTACAGTTGCTATGCCTGTATTCCGAGGCTAACAAGACCCCTGAAAAGTCAGCAAGCTACCTCGATAAGATGGTGCGGAATGTGGGCATATATCCTGATTACAGTGGCAACAGCTGGGACAAGATATTGACGACTCCACAAGCTGATTGAGTCTTAAGCACTCAACGCTTGTGTTATCTGTCTGCAGGTATTGCCTACTAGGCAATACCTGCAGACCACCCAAGTGATTAATATTTCTTCACAAGCTCGCCAGCAAATGGCTCAAGTACGCATCTAAGCTCCAGCACCTTCACGCCACGCTCGGCGTAACCGGTCTTCTTTTCATAACTGATCACATTCTTTTGCGGATCCGTCCAGATCAGGCCACCGGCTTGCTTCACATGCATCGCTGTATCCTGTAATGCAGCCATGCACTGCTCAGGATCATCATTCACCGAAGTTTTAAGTAAATAATGATTACTGGAGTTATCCAATATCGCCACCATCGTGCTCCACTGCCCCGCTCTTGCTTCAAGACTTGCTGGCTCAGCTGCCGAGACTTGGACAGGCAGCACCAGAACACTCACAATTATCATAGTTAAAATACGGTACATAGTTAGATTCTCCACAATAGTTACAAGATTTACTTACCCGAGAACTATAGTGGTAGCCAATAAATAGCAGGAGTGGGCCGCATCTGAAAATCGTGTAGGAGAATTCTGATAGGCAAGCTATTGCCGGCATCCTGCATCGGCAGGCACGCTTATAAAAACCTAGAGGCCACCACCGGCAGCCTTTGGGTTGTCGAAACACACCAGTAAATAACTGCGTTTTTTACTTGTTAGGTTGTGGGGTCATCCGCAGATACGGCTTGATGGCTTTGTACCCTTTTGGAAATTTTGCCTTCAACAGTTCGGGATCGGTCAGCGAAGGTACAATCACCACATCATCACCATCCTCCCAATCTGCCGGTGTCGCTACACTGTGATATTCAGTCAATTGCAATGAGTCGATGACCCGCAGTATCTCATTGAAGTTACGCCCAGTACTGGCTGGATAGGTCAGTATCAAACGGACTTTCTTGTTGGGATCAATAATAAATACTGAGCGCACAGTAGCCGTCGCGCTGGCATTAGGGTGTATCAGGTCGTAAAGCGTAGACACTTTCCTGTCAGCATCCGCAATGATAGGAAAGTTGACTGTGGCATGCTGGGTCTCATTGATATCCTTGATCCAGCCGTGGTGAGACTCAACCGGATCTACCGACAAGGCGATAGGCTTTACATTGCGTTTCCTGAACTCATCCGCCAGTTTCGCGGTAGCTCCCAGCTCGGTGGTACATACTGGGGTGTAATCCGCCGGGTGAGAAAATAATATACCCCAACTATCCCCCAGCCACTGGTGAAAATGGATAATGCCGGTACTCGACTGCTGGGTAAAGTCAGGCGCTGTGTCCCCTAAGCGTAGCGTAGTCATTTGAAAGTCCTCCATCAAACAGAATCAACTATTAGCTTCTAAGATTGGCATGCTTGCCACAAAATATGAAATATTTTGTATCTATTAGGTTATAACCAAAACTGATAGTTCATTATGCGCCTGATGGATAAAACATCATGCCACGCTAAACAACCTCTACTCCTCGCCACTACCTGGGGTCGCCGCGATTTTATGGATGGCTAAATCCGCACCTGCGTACTCATCCTCTTGATCAAGGCGTATACCTACAGCTAACTTCAGCAGCCCGTATACTACAAATCCACCAGCAAACGCGATGGTGATGCCCAGCAACGTACCTGCCAGCTGCGACATAAAACTCACACCGCCCATCCCGCCCAGAGTTTTTGCACCGAAAATGCCGGCCGCAATCCCGCCCCATGCGCCACACAGTCCATGCAACGGCCATACACCGAGTACATCATCAATCTTCCAGCGATTTTGTGTCAGCGTGAACGCCCAGACAAACAATGCCCCTGCCACCGCACCAGTAACCAAGGCACCCAGCGGATGCATCACATCAGAGCCGGCGCAAACTGCAACCAGGCCTGCCAATGGGCCGTTGTGTACAAAGCCCGGGTCATTTTTACCCATGACAACAGCTGCCAGTGTTCCGCCAACCAAAGCCATCAGAGAATTCATTGCCACCAGCCCGGTTACGCCCTGCAAGGTTTGCGCGGACATGACATTGAAGCCGAACCAGCCCACCGTAAGTATCCATGCACCGAGTGCAAGAAAAGGGATATTGGACGGTGGAAATGCGTGTAAACGGCCATCCTTGCTATAGCGGCCGATACGCGCACCTAACAGCACCACTGCTGCCAGTGCTATCCAGCCGCCCATGGCATGCACCACCACAGAGCCCGCAAAGTCGTGAAATTTGGCACCAAATGCGGTATTAAGCCAGTCCTGAAAACCTAAGTGTCCGTTCCAAGCAATGCCCTCAAAGAAAGGATAGACCAGACCTACCAGAAAAAACGTAGCGGCCAGTTGCGGATTGAATTTTGCACGCTCGGCGATGCCACCTGAAACGATGGCGGGAATAGCGGCGGCAAAGGTGAGTAAGAAGAAAAACTTGACCAACTCATATCCATTTTTGGCGGCAAGAACCTCGGCGCCATGCAAGAAGTCGATGCCATAGGCAGTACTATAGCCTATGAAAAAATAGGCGACGGTCGATATCGAGAAGTCCACCATGATTTTCACCAGAGCATTGACCTGGTTTTTACGACGGACAGTGCCGACTTCCAGAAATGCGAAGCCTGCATGCATCGCCAGCACCATAATGGCGCCTAATAATACAAATAACACATCACTTGCCGATTGTGTCGACTCCATTTACATCTCCCCTGATAATTTTAATTTTGCGTAAATGGAGCAAAATCTGCGCCAAATGACAATATATTGTTTCATTTATGTTTTTTTAAGCAGACCCTCCTATAGAAGCACATAAATAGTGCCTATATAAATGCATTGCACTATTTATGTGCATGCGTTGCCGGTGTAGTATTTTAAAATCCTATTAACGAGAATGGTCTATTTACTTAGCCCGCTATTTTATGCACCATGATTCCAACATCTATCTAGGCGATCACCATGTTTGAGTCGGCAGAATTAGGGCACCAGATTTCCAAAGAACTCTACAAAAAAGAAGCTGCTGCACTCCGTGAAGCCTTGCTTGAGGTGCAATATGACCTGGCAGAGAATAAATCCTTTCCTGTCATTATCATCATTGCCGGGGTAGACGGCGCCGGTAAAGGCGAAACTGCCAACTTGCTGAATGAGTGGATGGATCCACGAAGAATCCATACCCATGCATTCGGCTCACCAACGCCGGACGAGTTACAGAAACCACCGATGTGGCGATTCTGGCAGGCCTTGCCCCCTAAAGGCGAGATTGGCATTTTCTTTGGCTCCTGGTATTCCGCTCCGATTGTGAGCAAATGCTATGGGGAAACCAGCAAAAACGCACTTGATAACTCACTGGAAGAAATAGTCCGCTTTGAACGCATGCTCACGGATGAGGGCACCCTGGTTATCAAGTTCTGGTTTCATTTATCCAAGGAAAAACAGAAGGCACGCATCAAGACCTTGCAGAAAGATCCGAAAACCCGCTGGCGCGTGACTGATGTTGATCTCAAGCACCTCAAACTGTATGACAAGTTTCGTAGCATTGCCGGTCATGCCATCCGGGAAACCAGCACTGCCAATGCACCGTGGATCATTATTGAAGGCTTCGACGCTAACTACCGCAACCTCACTGCGGGAAAATATGTGCTGGAGTCGATCAAATCGCGGCTGATAGAGCCTGCCAAGAAACCTCGCAAGGCAGCCGCACCTGCATTGCTCAAACCAATAGACCAATTGCGTATCGTGGATACCCTCGATTTAACCAAGTCTATTTCCAGCAACAAATACACAGCTGAGCTTGAAAAATACCAAGGCAAGCTTAATCTGCTGACGCGCCACGAAGACTTCAGGAAACTGTCCGTCATCCTGGCACTGGAAGGGGCGGATGCGGCCGGCAAAGGCGGCAGCATCCGCCGCATTACACAAGCGATAGACGCCAGGATCTACAGCATAGTCCCCATCGCCGCGCCTACCGAAGAGGAGCGCGCTCAGCCTTATTTATGGCGCTTCTGGCGACATATCCCCGGCCATGGCAGGTTAACCATCTTTGATCGATCCTGGTATGGTCGCGTACTGGTGGAACGGGTGGAAGGTTTTTGCAGCGAGCAGGACTGGATGCGTGCTTATGCTGAAATCAATGACTTTGAAGAGCAATTAATGCAAAACAATACTTTACTGCTCAAGTTCTGGCTACAAATCAGCCCGGAAGAACAGCTTAAGCGTTTTGAAGAGCGGCAAAAGATCGCGTTCAAGCGTTTCAAGATCACCGAAGACGATTGGCGCAATCGGGATAAATGGGACGATTACCAGACAGCAGTATCCGACATGATAGATAGAACCAGCACCGGCCAGGCACCATGGACCATGATAGAGGCGAATGATAAAAACTACGCGCGTATCAAAATGTTGCGCATTTTGTGTGAGCGTCTGGAGGAAAAGCTAGATCGCCTGAAATAAGTCGCCTGGAATGCGCCGACCCAGCTCAGGCGGCATTGCTGACACGGCCAATCAGTACATGATCAGCTGCATCAGGATCGCCAATCCAGAAATAATAGAACTCACGCACGACTGTCAGGAATAACTCGCGCGTTTGTTTGGACTTAAAGAAAAACATGATCGAATCGACAGATAGTCGATATTGTTTATTGGTTGGCTCGGGCGCTGTTCGCATCTGGACAATCACCAGCTTTACCAGCTTCACGCGCGTATCTATCAACTCCTGCTCCGGGGCATGCTGCTTTAGCGCATGCGTATAAGCCTTAAGCGACCATGACTCCACCGTACTGAATTTCTCTTGATCCAGTTTTTGCCATAAAGCCTTGAGTGGGCCTTGCAATAACTCCATGACAACTGGCTCCAGATCAAACGCCGGATCACTGCTCATGACCACTATCGACTTGATATCCTCCACCCAAAACGAGTAATACTCACGAATAACGGAGAGGAAAAACAGCCAGTCTTTTCTCTCAATGTCTTGCTCAAAGGTTGCCACAGCCTCGCGATATGCATCACCATTACAGGCAATACCCACCAGCTTGGGCAGCAATTTTTGAAGAAACTGCATGCGTTGTTGCAAATTTGCAGGCGTTGCACCCTTATTCTGCAAAAACTTGGTATACGCATCCAGGGCGTGTTGCTCACGTGGTTTATTCATGTGGATATATTTTCATGGTATGCATCACATTCATTTAACGACCATCTGCATAATTACTGAATGCTCATTTAAAAAATTAATACAAAAAAACTGCTGCGGCTTGAAGCAATAGCTTATCCCAATTAGTATAGCCGCAACATATCAAATTTTTAAGCATGATCACATCTCAAAGGTTTACGGGGCAATCACATGAATAACGAACAAGCTTTGGCGTATATGCATAACCTGTTACGCGCCATGCTGGATAAAAAAGCCTCTGATTTATTTATCTCGGCCGACTTTCCTCCCGCCATGAAAATCGATGGAAAAATGACACCGATTACCCAGCAAAAGCTCTCTGGCGAACACACCCAGGCCTTTGCCTACGCACTCATGAACGAGAAACAGCGTAATGAGTTTGAGCAGGAAAAAGAATGTAACTTTGCTATCTGGCCCAGGGAAATAGGCCGTTTCCGGGTGAATGTGTTCGTGCAACAGGAAAAAGTTGGCATGGTACTGCGTACCATCACCACTAAAATCCCCAACTTCGATGAAATGGGCCTGCCACCGCAACTCAAGGAAATTATGATGGCCAAGCGCGGCCTGATTATTCTGGTGGGTGGCACAGGTTCAGGAAAATCCACGACATTGGCAGCGCTGATTGATTACCGCAATGAAAACACCCATGGTCACATCATCACCATTGAAGACCCTGTGGAGTATGTGCATCCAAGCAAGAACTGCCTGATTACCCACCGCGAAGTCGGCCGTGACACCAATGGCTGGTTTGCCGCGCTCAAAAACACGCTGCGCCAGGCGCCAGACGTGATCCTGATCGGTGAAATCCGCGACAGGGAAACCATGGAGTTCGCGCTGGCCTTCGCAGAAACCGGCCACCTGTGTATGGCCACCCTGCATGCCAACAGTGCCAATCAGGCGCTGGACCGCATCATCAACTTCTTCCCGGAAGAGCGTCATGCACAGCTACATATGGATCTCTCGCTCAACTTACGTGCATTCGTGTCGCAACGTCTGGTACCGAAAAAAGGTGGCGGTCGCTGTGCTGCCATCGAGATCCTGCTCAACTCGCCTTTAGTCGGCGACCTGATCCTGAAAGGCGAAACCGGGATGATCAAGGAGGCCATGGCAAAATCAGTCGAACTGGGGATGCAGACCTTCGACCAGGCTTTGTTCCTGCTATGTGAAGAAGGCCGCATCACCGAGGAAGATGCCTTGCGCAATGCCGACTCCATCAATGAGCTGCGTCTTAAATTCAAGCTGCACAGTAAAAACTCGTCGGCCAAGAGTGCATCATCTCGCATTGATCATCTGTCGCTGCATGAAGAAAAGCCGGAAGAAGAGGAAGCTGAGGGCACAAGCGTATTTAGCAATAGCCCCATTGCCGACGTTAAACCCACCACCGCCGCCTGATTATCATGATGGAATTAATACTGCTTGTAAGCCTGTTACTCACTGCCTGGTTCTGGATTGATAGCGTGACTGCGCGTGAAGCCGCCATTGCAACAGGCCAGAACCTGGCTGAACGAACCCAACTGCAATTGCTGGATGAGACCGTGGCCTGCAGTCGTCTGCGGCTTGGACGCAATAGCCGCGGCCATGTGCAGCTATTGCGCACCTACGATTTTGAAGTCAGCGCCAACGGTGCAGATCGCATGTCCTGCCAAATGACATTACTAGGCAAGCAACTGCAGTCATGGCACATCCCGCCTTACCTGCAACCCATGCACTAAAATCTGCAGCCTGTTGGATACGGTTATCTATACTGGGCGCTTCGCTCCCTCTCCCAGCGGCCCATTGCATTTCGGCTCGCTGGTAGCAGCTGTTGCCAGTTATTTGCAAGCAAGAACCAATCAAGGACGATGGCTGGTACGCATGGAAGACCTGGATCAGCCGCGCACAGTGCCGGGCGCAGCCGATAGCATACTTGCCACACTTGAAGCATTCGGATTCGAGTGGGACAGTAGCGTAATGTATCAAAGCCAGCGCAATGAGGCGTATGCCGCAGCACTGGAAACCTTGCAAGCCAAACAACAGGTCTACCCTTGTAGCTGCAGCCGTAAGGAGATTGCCGACTCGGCCATACATGGTATTGATGGCTTGGTATATCCAGGCACTTGCAGCCATGGTCTGTCTCCGGGGAAAACAGCAAGGGCCTGGCGTATCAGAACGCAAGACACCATGATTGCTTTTGACGATGCAATACAGGGGAATATTTTCCAGGATTTAGCCACAGATATCGGGGACTTTGTGTTGAAACGGGCGGACGGCCTGTTCGCCTATCAACTGGCGGTGGTGGTAGATGACAAAGAGCAAGGCATCAACCACATCGTGCGCGGTGCTGACTTGCTGGATTCAACACCCCGCCAGGTCTATCTTCAGCATCAATTGGGCTATCCGTCACCTCGGTATGCCCACATTCCGGTAGCCACTAATCTTCAGGGTGAAAAACTCAGCAAACAGACGTTGGCATTGGCACTCAACCGTGAGGAGGCGAGCAGGGAGCTGTGGCAAGCACTGGACTTTCTGGGACAACAACCGCCACCAACTCTGGCTAATGCACCTATCGCCGAGTTATGGGCATGGTGCTATGTGCATTGGGAGATAAACCGCATACCCAAGGTCAGAAGCCAGCCCAGCCAATAATCTAATTGGGAGTTGATGTGCCCAAGATAACACCTTGCTGGCGCAAATCATCCAGAATGGCTCTGCCGAACTCAACGATGGCTTGTGGATCGGTATACGCCATCTCGACGGCTATCGCCTCAAGCGCCTGGCGACCTGTTGTGGACTCTTCCTGCAATAAACTGATTAGCCTTGCTGTCACTGCATTCAACTCAATGAAGCGCACCTCATCATCGGCAGCCCTGAATACCAGTAGATTGACTGGTTGTGGTAAGGGCGTCTCAGGCTTGTATCGTGGTGAAATCAACTGTACCGGGTAGTGGTAACTGAGCAATGCCAGAGAAGCTGCCAGTACCGGTTTGGCCTCTAGCAAGTCGCCAGCGGGGTTGATAGCGGTAGCATCTTCAACATCCGCCACCGATATGGCAAGCTCTATCCACTCATAATGCGCCAGGCTGCTGAGATAGGCAGGCAGGTTGGGCATGGTTTCCAGGAATTGCAAAAACTGCTCCGGGATCTCGCGGAAAATCGGTGTAGTGGATTGATACTCACTGAAAAAATGACGCACCAGCCGTATCCAGGCCCGCTTGCCCATGACTTTTTTGGCCACAGGAAAACAGGCGGAAACTGAAGACTCAAGATTATTGAACACGATCTCGGTATAGACTCGCATGCGCCGCGCTGGCACTTGGGCTGGCCGTTTATTCTGGGTTGGGTTGCGGATATGCCCGGTGAAGCTCAACTGGTATTGCTGGAATGCCGGAAGGCTTGCTGATCTAGAGTCTGCACTCATCTCGCAGCCACTTTTGCCTTTGGTTGGGCTCGGTAAGGCGCCTGCAATGTCGCAATGGCATCAACCTCCCGCATCAGCTTGGATAGCGGCGGGATATTGATATCACGTTCCAGCAAGGTAGGAAAGGCGCCAAACAGGTGATAGGCTTCCTTGAGCAAAGCCCATACCGGATCTATGACATCTTCACCATGGGTGTCGATGATCATGTCAGGCGCCTCCTGGTAATGCCCTGCCACATGGGCATAGACGATACGCTCACCGGGTATGCCACGCAGAAACTCATGGGCATCAAAGCCGAAGTTGACACTATTGACGTAGATATTATTGATGTCGAGATGCAAGTCGCAATCGGCTTCATCCAGCACCGCACGGATAAATGTCAGCTCGTCCATTTCGGAAATAGGTGCCGCCACATAAAACGAGGCATTTTCCACCGCAATGCGACGTTGCAGAATGTCCTGCGTGCGGCGTATGCGTTTGGCGACGTAGTGCACCGCTTCTTCGGTAAACGGGATAGGCAGCAGATCGTACATATAGCCGCCACGACCATTTCTGGAATCGGTACAGTAACTCAGGTGTTCGGTATACAGCGGAATATGATGCAGATCGAGGAAGTGCTTCACCTGCTGCAGAAATCCTTCATTGAGCGGGTCTGGCCCGCCTAATGACAGGGATAAACCATGACAAATAATAGGAAAGCGCTCGGTAAACCACACCAGCTGTTTAGCCGGTCGGCCACCAATGCCTATCCAGTTTTCTGGCGCAATCTCCAGAAAGCTGATGTTGGCGATGGCAGGCTTGCCGAATTCCGCCTGTATCTGCGGAATCAGCTCGCGCTTGAGGCCTAAGCCTGCACCTGAGTTCACACCAGGGATTTCTGAAAATTGCGTCATCTGCTACGGACTTGATATGCGCTTTGGAAATTACTTCTTTTCAGCGTGGCAAGAGCCTTCTTTCATCTTGTCGGCGCTGCATGAAGCTTCCTTCATTTTCTCAGCACTGCAAGAGCCTTCTTTCATCTTGTCTGCACTGCATGAACCTTCCTTGGCCTTTTCTTCCATGGCTTTTTTCTTGCTGGCACCACACTTGCCGGTTGAACACTTGCCGTCTTTCATCTTGGTAGCATCAGTAGCATCGGCCACCATATACCCGGATGTGAGGGCTTTAGCCGCAAATGGATTTTCAGCTGCATTGACTGAGGTGGCTGCGATAGAGGCTGCAAATGCGCCACCAATAACAAGCGCCAGGGTTTTCATGGATGCGTTCTTGCTTGTGTTCATGTGATTCTCCAAAATAAAAATTTAAAGGTTGCTTACGGGAGTTAACTACTACATTGGTATCTACTATGCTATGCACGACCAGATTCGATCGCGCTGGCAATGCGTTTCTTTGCGTCATCCGGGAGATGAATATGCTCATCCTGCTCTATCTGCTGCCTCTGCACTTTGACTGCTGAAAGCACCTGCTTAAGCTGGTGTCTGAAACGCCTGCAAAAATCGCATACCACAAGGTGCAAACGCAGACTGATACGCTCACGCAATGAAATACGACGATCCAGTGATTGGGAGATCAATTGACTAGCTTGCTTGCAACTTAGCATATTTACCTCCCCATCCAGTGAATTTCCAGGCACTTCCTCAACCCCATTCGGGCGCGATATAACATTACCCAAGCATTGGTCGTGGTGATTTCCAAATCCTTACAAATTTTTTCGTTATCTTCTTCCTGGATGTCGCGTAGCGTGAAAAGCGCAGCCAATTTGGCAGGCAATCTATCCATACAGCTTTGTAATATAGTAAAGAACTGTTTTTGCTCCAACTCACCATCAGGCTGTGCCCATGACTGCGGCTTATCGCTCCAGTGACCATCTTCGGCAAAGTAGTCATCCATGCCCGGCTCATCCGGCAGGTCTGCCGAGATATCCTCCCCCAGATTTTCAGTGGGCTGCTCGCGTATCTGCTTACGCATCAGGTCGATGATCTTGTGTTTGAGTATGCCGGTGAGCCAGGTGCGGGCAGCGGACTTACCTTCATAAGTCTGGTTCTGAATGGCTGCCAGCAGCGTTTCCTGCACGACGTCTTCAGCTTGATGAGGGTCGCGCAACCTGGCTAGTGCAAAGCGATAGAGATAGTCACCGTGTTCGGTCAGCCAGTCGTGGGAAGTGTGGGTTGTCATGTGCGTATTCAATCATAAAACACCACTTTGACACCAATGTTAATTGATCCTGGCTTTGCCTTGCATGCATGCGATATAGGCCTCGGCATTGGGTGGCTGACCACTACGCTGGGCCTGCCAGATGGTTTCTGCCAGACAGTCCATAAGGTCATGCTGAGCCTCCGACTCGGTGCCATGCTTCAGTTTCAGCGCCTGATAAGCTGCAGCAATGCCGGGCGGCTGGTTAATGGCAACTTGCTCGAGTACCGACAGATGCAGGCTCATATGCAGAAAGGGATTGGTTTCACCCATTTCAGGAAAATAAGCCTGCTCCAGGTAACGCTCCGGGGCATCAAGCACGGCATGATATTCGGGATGCATCTGTATCACTTGCAGGGCTATCGCTTCCAGGTCGGTCAAAGGCTGCTGTTGCCGAAACTTCGCCCAGGTATCGAAAAAAAATTGCCGGACCTGGTCACGGCTGGGATTAAACAAGGCCATGCTATACCAGCCCTAACTCTGGTATATGGCTGGAGGATGCTTGGGCAAATAAACCCAGTACTGCAGAGTATTGCAGCAACTCACTGGCGCCGTTAATCGGGGCGATTTCGCCGTTACCATAAAACCCGATGAGCGGCATATTCGGGAATTGCTCTTTAAGCAGCAGCAGGTCACGGTCTACCCCTCCATAGAAATAAGGACCGCGCCCCATGCATGAAAACAGTAAACCGAAATCAGGACGCCCTGCCAGCCGCTGACTTAATTGCTCACCAGTTTGGCGCAAATCCTTGAGTGCAGCATCAGCATCGCGTATCGCCCAGCACATGTACTGCCCCGTTTGTAAGCGTTTGGACAAGGTCACAGAGCTATCGCTATCATTACCGCACAACAGCGTGGACAGTTGATAATCACCGTGTGCTATGGTTTCCAGAGTATCGGCATATACGGCCATCAGCAGATGGAGCGGCAAGCCATCATGGTCATGACATGCGTTGAGCAAAGACTTTAATGCCGGCTTGCCGGCCAGGCTATGCAGGTTATGGCCTTCGGCCTGCGTGACCTCTTGCGGCTCGGACAGAAAACGTAAGCCGTGTGTTGCCCTCACTGCGCCACTCACCCCTACCAGTGCCGCTTCACATTGACCGGTCACAGCACCTTTGGCATTCTGCCAGACAGAAAATGGCCCCTGCCCCAGTGCGTCACCCGATACGCCGCCAAAGCGCTGGCCCGGCGCAGCCAGCCAATTGGTGTTGATCGCATTCGGTGCAGTTAGCGCCAGCAACAGCTGATTTGGATCCTGATCACCATCAGGATGGCTTGATGGCTGCAGGCTGATATCTCCTGAAAACACCATGGCCGCCACAGCTGGGGCATCCAGCACCCAATCCTGATCAGTAAAGATGCCGGGGGCCGAGCAACCCATCACCTGCAGACAACTGGCCGCCTTTGCTGCGGCACGAATGGCAGGCAATGGATCATTGGCAAATTCAGAAGTGAGGATGAGCAAGACGCTGCTGGCAATACTGACATCCAGATGCTGCATGGCCTGCATCACAGCCTGGGTAGCCAGCTCGGGGACTGGCTCCGGCCCGATGGCTAACCCGGTCGCAACTTTCAGCATAGTTCTTTACCTTTAAATTCACACAAGTCATTAATGACACAAACACCGCATTTGGGTTTGCGTGCAACGCAAGTATAACGGCCATGCAAAATCAGCAAATGATGTGCGTCATGTAAATACTGCTTAGGAACGGCCTTCATGAGTTTCTTTTCAACCTCCAGCGGCGTCTTGCCCGGGGCGAGGCCCAGGCGATTACCAAGGCGGAAAATATGCGTATCCACAGCGATGGTGGCATGGCCAAAAGCCGTGTTAAGAATAACGTTGGCAGTTTTCCTGCCTACACCAGGCAGGCGCTCCAGTGCTTCCCGGTTATCCGGCACTTTGCTGTCATGCTCCTCGACCAGCATCTTGCAGGTCGCCATTACATTTTTTGCCTTGCTGTGATAGAGGCCTATGGTTTTGATATATCGCTCAAGCCCTTCCAGCCCAAGCGCGAGTATGGCTTCCGGTGTATTGGCAACAGGGTAGAGTTTTGCAGTAGCAAGATTAACACCCTTGTCCGTCGCCTGCGCGGAGAGGATGACCGCGATAAGAAGCTCAAACACGCTATTGTGCTTGAGCTCGGTCGTCGGCTCGGGAATGGCTATCGCCAGCCTGCGAAACAGTTCTAAGCGCTTTTCCGCATTCATGCCGACGGTTTAATGGTTTGCAACTGGTGCCATGCCTGGCGCGATGGCGGCTCTGGCAGCCTGGCGCTGCTCAGCCCAGTTACGCCCGGCAATCAGCAATGCGAGCCCCAGGAAGGCACCCGGAGGCAAGGCCGCCAGCAGGAAACCATGATAGTCAGGAATGATAGTGAGCACCATACTTTTTGCGGCAGGGCCTAGCGCCAGGTCGATGCCTGAAAACAAGGTACCTTTACCGACGATCTCGCGCATACCGCCCAGCAACGCCAAGACGAGTGCCAGGCCAAAGCCCATCATAAAACCGTCCAAAGCTGAAGGCGTCAGCGGATTTTTGGCCGCAAAGGCCTCGACTCGCGCAAGCACTATGCAATTGGTCACGATGAGCGGGATAAAAATCCCCAATACCGCATGCAAGCCGTGAAAGTAGGCATGCATGGTCAGGTCTATCACTGTCACGATGGCAGCAATAATCAGGATAAAGACCGGAATACGTATTTCAGGTGGAACCCAGCGCCGGATAGGTGATACGCTGGCATTGCTGACAGCCATCACGATCGCAGTCATCAGTCCCAGGCTAAAGCCGTTAACCAAGGTCACCGTCATCGCCAAAGTCGGGCACAACCCCAGTAGCTGCACTACGCCGGCATTCTGTTTCCACAGACCGTTCTCGACAATTTCGCCGTATTTATTAGCTGGTGCTTTTACTTCCACTATATTTTCCGAAGTGGTATTTTCCGAGGTGGCACTCATTGTTTCTCCTCCTTTATTGCTGCTGCAGCAAAAATTTCCTGCTGATGCTTACTCGCATAATTCAAGGCATTGTGTACCGCCTTGACTACTGCGCGAGGTGTAATCGTCGCGCCGGTTACGTAATCAAATTTACCGCCATCTTTTTTCACATGCCAACCCTCTTCATCTGGATTAGCAAGCGACTTGCCATTAAAGCCTTTGATCCAGTCACTATGGGTAATATCAATGTAATCGCCCAGCCCGGGCGTTTCCTTATGCGCAATCACCCGCACGCCAGCCAACTCTCCATTGGCCTTGATGGCAAGTAGCAGCTTGATATCGCCACTGTAGCCATCTGGTGCCGTGGTTTCCAGAATGAGCGCCGAGGGAGCGCCTTGTAAACGCGCACGGTACATCATGGTATCTTCGCGATTGGCCAAATCACCCCCTGCAGGAACTTTGACAGCGTCATGCAGCATATCGTTGTCATGCAGTTCTTCGGGCAATATCTGGCGAAACAAGGCCATGCGTGCAGCAGCTTCCGTTGCAGCGATAGGCGCCTTGGTGGTGCTGTTGGTGTAAGCCAGCAATGCAGTAAACACGACGGTGAATACAGTCAGGATGCCAGCCGTTACCACGGCATGCTTTACGATGGACTCACTCACTTTGCATGGCCTTATTTCTCATGACCGAACACCCGCGGTTGCGTATAAATATCAATCAAGGGGACGCAGATATTGAAGAAGATGACGGCAAACGCTACCCCGTCCGGATAGCCACCATAGACGCGGATCAAGTAGGTCAGTATGCCTATCCCGGCAGCAAATACCAGCTTGCCTCTTGGCGTGGTCGGACCACTCACCGGGTCGGTGATGATAAAAAAAGCACATAGCATGGAGGCGCCGCTCATCAGGTGGAAGGCCGGACTGGAGAAATGCGTGGCATCCGTTAGGTAAAAAGCTCCAGCCATCAGCGCCAGCGCGCCCAAAAAGGCAGTGGGTAGGTGCCAGCTGATAATGCGCTGCTGCACCAGATACAAGCCACCCAGCAGATAGGCTGCCGGCACCAGTTCGCCATGTTTGGCCCCTAACACGCCAAATACCGGTGCCTGGGTAATATCCTGCACGGTATGGTGCAATATCAGTTGGGTCTTCAGGTAATCCAGCGGCGTCGCCATACTGATGGCATCGACATGCACACCTGCCGGCAAACTGGCATTGAAAATAAAATTAATTTGGTCCACGAAGCCCAGCTTGGCGTCTGCCAATGCCAGAGGGGCTGGCCAATGTGTCATGATAACGGGGAAGGAAATCAGCAACACCGCATACCCGACCATCGCCGGGTTAAATGGGTTATACCCCAGCCCGCCATATAACTGTTTGGCTACCACGATAGCAAACAAGGTACCGACCACCACAAGCCACCACGGTGCCAATGGGGGCAGAGCTAAAGCCAGTAACCATGAGGTTACCAGCGCACTTCCATCCATCAGGAATGGCATGATGGGACGGTTGCGCAACTTGAGCATGATGGCTTCTGAAACCAGTGCAGTAATCGATGCCAGCGTGAGCGTCACCAGCACGCCACCGCCATAGACCCAGACGTAAGCCGCAATTCCCGGCAGCAAGGCCAGCAAGACCTTCAGCATAATAACCGTCACGCTGGGCGCATTCGTAATATAAGGTGAACGTAGCACTAGATTTCTCTTTTAGTTTTCAGTGATCTTGTTCTTGCGCAGGCGGAGCTTGTTCAGCCGTAGCCACCTGTTGCAGCGCTTCTGCACGGCGCGCATCTATCGCCGCTATTTCGGCTTCAACAGAGGGCTTCAATACTTCAACATTCTGCGGGGCTACTTCAGCTTTTTGCGCTTTGGCACGCTCCATTGCGGCAGCAATCGCGGCTTTCTTGGCAGCGGCCGCTTCGGTATCAGCCCCTGCGTTCGCCGCTTCTGGCTTAGCGGCTTGGGCACCTGCCGCTTTTTGTGCATTTCTTTGCGCACGTTCCAGCTTTTCACGCTCTATACGCATCAGGCGGAACTCATTGCGCTCACGCGCAATATCGGCAGCCTCTTTTGCCCTGTCCTGAGCAATAATTTCGCTCTTGGCGTAGCGGTAATACTGTACCAGCGGAATATTGCTGGGGCAGACATAAGTGCAGCAACCGCATTCTATGCAGTCGGATAAGTGATATTCGCGAGCTTTTTCCAGATTGCTGGACTTTGAAAACCAGTATAGCTCCTGCGGCTGCAAGCTCACCGGGCATGCATCCGCACAGCGTGCGCAGCGGATGCATGGCAGTGCAGGTGGTGGCGCTGGAAATAGCCTAGGGGCGCCGGCAATAATGCAATTCGCGGCCTTGGTTACCGAAACCTCGCGTGACGGCAAGCTGAAGCCCATCATGGGCCCACCCATGATGTAGTCGTTGGTATCTGCCAGCGCACCACCAGCCGCCTCTAATAAGGTGGTAAAGGGTGTACCAAATAACACCTGGAAATTGCCGGGCCGGGCCACATTGCCTGTGACTGTCACAATACGCGACAGGGCCGGCTCGCCGAACTCAAAATAGCGATACATGGCCAACACGGTCGCCACATTGAAGCACTGAATACCAACCTGGGTTGATCGTTTATCGCTAGGTACTTCCAGGCCTGTCAACAGGTGAATCAGGCGGCGCGCATCTCCGCTGGGGTATAACGTCGGCACCACGACCACCCGGATATTGGCGGAACTGTTGGCACAGGCAATACGCATAGCCTCAGCCGCCTGTGGCTTGTTATCTTCAATACCAACCAGACATTCCTCAGCCCCGAGAATATATTGAGCGACCTCGATACCATGCACGATTTCATCGGCGTGTTCCCGCATCAGCATATCGTCGCAGGTAATATACGGCTCACATTCCGCAGCGTTAATCACGAGCGTGCGGATCTCTGATTTTCCATCCGGACGTAATTTGATATGGCTGGGGAACGCAGCCCCACCGAGCCCGACTATCCCGGACTGACGCAAGCTGGCCACCAATGCCAATTTGTCACTAGTGCGCCAGTCAGTGGCAGCATGTGCCACCCACTCGTCTCTACCATCGGATTCCAGCGTGATGCACCTATCGGGCAAGCCGGATGGGTGCGGGATCAATTCATCCTTAATCGCAGCAATTACCCCGGATGTTGGCGCATGGATAGCCGCCGAAATATTGCCCTCAGCTTCGGCCAGCAACTGACCCTTGAGTACATGCTGGCCAACCTCGACCAGCACCTTGGGGATGTTGCCTACATGCTGCCTGAGCGGCAATACCAGACGTGACGGCACAGGCAAAACTGATATCGGGTGTAAGGTAGATTCCTGCTTATGTTCTGGCGGATGTACGCCGCCGTTGAACTTGAACAGTTTCCCTAAATTTAAAATAGCATTCATGCGGCTTGCTTTGCGGGGACTGATTTGATTTCAAAGACGGGATAGCGCCACTTCCAGTTATCCGGCGACTCGGCAATCGGTTCCATGCTGATGCAATCAACGGGGCATGGTGCCAGGCAAAGCTCGCAACCGGTACACTCCGAAGCTATCACGGTATGCATGTGCTTGGCTGCACCGAGGATGGCATCCACTGGGCATGCTTGTATGCACAGCGTGCAACCAATGCAGACATTCTCATCAATCACAGCGACAGACTTGGGTTTGGGTTCACCATGCTCGGCATTAAGCGGCTTGTACTCGACCCCCAGCAAGTCCGCCAGAGCATGCACGCCAGCATCGCCGCCTGGAGGGCACTGATTGATATCGGCCTCACCGTTGGCAATCGCAGTAGCATAGGGCTTGCAGCCAGGGTAACCGCACTGCCCGCACTGAGTTTGCGGCAGGATGGCATCGATACGCGCGATTAAAGGGTCACCTTCCACCTTGAACTTAAGCGCGGCATATCCAAGCACCAAGCCCAGCAATAGCGCCAGGCCTATCATCACAATAATTGCTGTTAACATTAGCGGGTCAGTCCTGCAAACCCCATAAAGGCAAGACTCATCAAACCTGCCGTCACCATGGCAATCGCCGAGCCTTTAAACGGTCCTGGCACATCCGCTGCTTCGAGGCGCTCACGCATGGATGCAAACAAAATCAGTACCAGGGAAAAGCCGATTGCTCCGCCCAAACCAAAGAAAAGCGATTCCATGAAATTATGGTTAGCCTGCACGTTCAGTAACGGGATACCCAATACTGCACAATTAGTGGTAATCAATGGCAAGTAAATGCCTAACAGTTGATACAACACCGGGCTGGTTTTCTCAACCACCATCTCGGTAAACTGCACCACGCCTGCAATGACCACAATGAACGACAAGGTACGCAGGTACTGCAAGCCGTAAGGGTCGAGCATGTAATGATTGATCAGGTAGCTGCTCATTGAGGCCAACGTCAATACGAATGCGGTGGCCCATGCCATGCCGATGGAGGCTTCCAGCTTCTTGGAAACGCCCATGAATGGACATAAGCCAAGTATCTTGACCAGCACGATGTTATTGACGAACACGGTGCCGACCAGGATCAGGATATATTCGTGTAGTGTAATGCTCATGATTGCTAAGGTTTAAGCGCCTGAAAGACCAAAATTATACAGGGTTTAAGCGAGCACGAATAATGCAGAGCGCCGCCTGTCAAAAATAATTCAACCACCCGTGTGATGGGCTACCAGGGTAATTGACACAGAACTTATTGCTCAATATCTCTCACTAAGCCGCATACACAAAATGACAAGATGTAAAAAGCGTGTTCTAGGTTAAGCACTTTAAGTTAAAATGTATTGATTTAACTCAATTGTCAGGTAAAACCATGCTGAAAGGCAGTCTTGTTGCTATCGCAACCCCCATGCACGATGACGGCGGGCTGGATATTGACGCACTTCGTTCTTTGATTGACTTCCATATCAATGAAGGTACTGATGGCATAGTCGTCGTCGGTACTACCGGGGAGTCACCCACGGTCGATGTAGACGAGCATTGTCTGTTAATCAAAACCACAGTTGAGCATGTGGCAGGACGCATCCCTGTCATAGCCGGCACAGGGGCAAATGCCACGCGCGAAGCCATCGAACTCACCCGTCATGCCAAAGCACTTGGTGCCGATGCTTGCCTGCTGGTAGCACCCTATTACAACAAGCCTACACAAGAAGGCCTGTATCAGCATTACCGAGCCGTCGCCGAAGCCGTCGACATCCCGCAGATTCTATACAATGTTCCCGGCCGCACTGCTTGCGATATCCATAATGACACCACTTTGCGGCTGGCGCAGATCCCCAATATCGTTGGCATCAAGGATGCAACCGGCAGTATCGAACGTGGCACCGACCTGATCTTGCGCGCGCCCGAAAGCTTCGCCATATTCAGCGGTGACGATGCAACCGGCATGGCACTGATGATGCTGGGCGCCCAAGGCGTCATTTCCGTAACTGCCAACGTAGCACCAAAATTGATGCATGAAATGTGTGTCGCCGCAATGGCGGGTGATCGCAAAGAGGCTTGTACCATCAATGCAAAATTGTTTCCACTACATCAAAAACTTTTTGTGGAAGCTAACCCTATACCTGTTAAATGGGTGCTTCAGCAAATGGGCCTGGTTGGTCCTGGGATGCGCCTGCCGCTGGTAGCGCTATCCCATCAACATCATGAAGCACTACGAGACGCGATGAAAAGTGCGTCCATTCACCAAAATTAGTCAGAGAGAGCGCATGAATCACTTTAATCATTTCTTTAATGTAAGAACGATTGCTTTGGCAAGCCTGGCAGCAGTAACCCTAAGTGGTTGCGACTCCATTCCATTTGTAGATACCACCCCGGACTACAAAGCTGCAGGACGCTCACGCCCACTGGAAGTACCTCCCGACCTGACCTCTATTTCCGCCAGTGACACCTATACAGTTCCCGGTGGTTCCACCACCTATTCAAGTTACAGCCAAGGACAGGAAGAGCAAGGCGTAGAGCAGGAAAAAGTACTCCCCAATCCGGAAAATGTACGCTTGGAGCGTGCAGGATCACAACGCTGGTTAGTCGTTCAAGCCCCGCCCGAAAAAATCTGGCCGGTAATCCGTGAGTTCTGGTCTGAGCTTGGCTTCGCAGTACGTGTGGAAAACCCGCAGACAGGTGTGATGGAAACCGAATGGGTTGATCCGACAAGCCTGACAAAAGATGACAAGGGCAACTACCTGGACAAGTTCCAGGGCTGGCTGGACAAACTCAATACGCTTAAGAATCGCCAGAAATTCCGTACTCGGATTGACCGTGGCGCAGACCAGGATACGACTGAAATTTACATGAGTCATCGCTCGGTAGCCGATGTACAGGATGACGGCAAAGTGCGTGTGCGTACCATCGCAGGTGAAATTGAAAATGGTTATGCAATAAATTCCGCCCGCAGTAAAAATGAGGAAGCTCGGGCAGATGCCGAGGACATTGATGCCGAACTGTTACGCCGCCTGATGGTGCGACTGGGTGTGGAAGAGCAGAAGTCACGCTCCATTATTACAGCGGGCAACAACGAGCTGCGCGCCACCATCAACAAGGAAGCTGACGGCACGCTAGGTCTGGCCGTAAACGACCAGTTTGACCGCGCCTGGAGGCGTGTTGGATTGGCCCTGGATCGCGTCGGCTTTGTTGTAGAAGATAAAGACCGCTCCAGTGGCTTGTACTATGTGAGATACACCGACATTGAACTTGATGACGGCCCCAAGAAAAAGAAAGGCCTGATAGATAGTCTGAAATTCTGGGGAGATGACGACAAAAAAGAAACTGAGCCAGCGCCAAAGAAGGATGACAAAGGCATGGTAGACAAGCTTAAGTTCTGGAACGCTGCTGACAAGGACAAGGTAGACCCTGAGAAGCAATATCGCGTCAAAGTCGAAGAAAACAGTGATGCAAGCTCACAGATCACCATCACGGACAAGGACGGTAAGCGTAATCGCTCCAGCACAGCCAATCGCATTATCAGCCTGCTGTATGAGCAATTAAAATAGTGAGGATTATTAAATCCTTGCTGTGCAAGCTAGCAACAGAGCGCAATACTTTAAAGCCTGACTAAGGCAACCATGATGCGCTTTGCTTCATTGGGTAGCGGCAGTAATGGCAATGGCCTGGTAATTGAAAAGAATGCTACCAGACTGTTGCTAGACTGTGGCTTTGGTTTGCGTGACAGCATAGCACGGCTAAACCGGCTAGAATTGTTGCCAGAGCAGATATCCGGCATTGTTGTAACCCATGAGCATGACGATCACTCAGGTGGTGTATTCAAACTGGCCAACAAATACCGCATACCAGTCTGGTTGACGCATGGCACCTATACGATGGTGGAGCGGTTATTACCAGCCCATCAGAACTTCAGCATGCACATTATCGATAGCCACCAACCCTTCCAAGTTGAAAATCTGCTGGTTCACCCTTTTCCAGTTCCACATGATGCTCGCGAGCCAGTGCAATACGTAATAGAGGATGGTCAGAGTAAACTGGGCGTTTTAACAGACACCGGCACAACGACACCTCACATTGAAAGCATGCTGAGCGGATGCGATGCCTTGGTACTCGAATGCAATCACGATCTGGATATGCTCATGAATGGGCAATACCCCTGGCCACTGAAAAAACGGGTTAGCAGTCGGCTTGGCCATCTAGACAACACAACTTCTGCCGCCATATTGAAAAATATCGACACCAGCCGATTAAAGCATATCGTTGCTGCGCACCTCAGTGAAAAGAACAACACCCCAAAGCTAGCCAGTCTGGCACTCAGTGAAGTCTTAAACTGCAAAATGGAATGGATAGGTATTGCTGACCAAGCGAGTGGCTTTGCCTGGCGTGACATTGGCTGAAATATTAATTTTGAAAACAAAAAAGCCGACATTAAGCCGGCTTTTTTTATTACTTAATGTTATCTGGCAATATAAAAATCGCCAGATAACAAAGCTTACCTACCTATAATTACTTAGCTTCAGCAGGTGCAGCTTCAGCAGGTGCAGCCTCAGCAGGTGCAGCTTCAGCAGGTGCAGCCTCTGCAGGTGCAGCTTCAGCAGGTGCAGCAGCTGGAGCTTCAGCAGCAGGAGCTTCAGCTGCTGGAGCCTCAGCAGGAGCTTCTTCTTTTTGACCGCAAGCGGTAAGTGCGAGAGCAAGCAAAGCGGCGAGCAGAGCGGAACGTGTCATTTTTGGATCCCTTAACATTTAATGTAAAAATTTAACTTTTTACGGCGCTTTTGACTAATTTAAAAAATACTAAATTAATCCTAATAACCGAGTGAAGAAAATTCTACCACCTCTCAAAAAAAAAACCACTAGTTTTTATTCACTTCCAACGATTACTTAATAAATTTACTACAAAAAACAACGATCAATTCGTTCTCTCTGAGTAAAAACTTAGAAATAAGTTTTTACTGTTAATTCTTTAAGTTAAGTCTGCAAAAGAATAATTAAGGCCTTGGGCCTATAAATTACCTGCATCTCCCTAATTCCCGCACCCACCAACCAAGCTAACACATCAATATCGAATTAAAAATACTGACCATATTTGTCACAAAAAACAGTGAATCTATATTTTAATAGAAATGCTTTTGACATCCACTATATAAAGAGTAACTTTGAATATTGGCATACCCACATGAAAATTGGGGACGCAAAGTTACCGGTCTAACGATGTATTTCTTAATCAATACATCCATGACAGCGGGACCGCAAAGATTAAAGTTTCGAGCACACTCGACTCTTTTGGCACGACGGTTGATCGCTTAAAAAACGCTGACTTGGCAAACTCTATTTTTAAGTGAACAGCCCTTTTACCCTGTTGTTTTATATATAGCTATCTTCATAAATGTCATAAGCTATAGTATTACGGCAGAATATCCAGAGGAGTCATCATGTTTCACGTCAAAGTTAACATTGTAAGCAGTTCAATAATACTATCTACAGCAATCCTGTTAGGTATGAGCCAAGCCTCTGCAGGGATTATCTGGCAATGTAATGGCGCTAATGGAAATAAAATTTTTAGCGATAACCCTCTTGCCTGCAAATCGAATCCGGCCCAGCAATCAAATGGGCAGCCAAAAACAACGCCCGCAACTACGACTACGACAAAAACCACTACGACAACAGCACCAACTCCAACAAAAACCACCGCAACCACAGCTCCAGCAGCCGCCTCAGCCCAACCCTCAACGAACACGAACTTACCACAATCGGGTTTTGGTAACTACTACCTTAAGCCATTCGCTGCAAATAGCCCTTGGAATTCCAGACCTGTCCGCTATACGCTGGGTAACGATGTGATACCTCCCGATGCATATGATGCCGTCATATCTGCAGGTGCATATTCAACTTCATATTATCTCGCATCTGCAACAGATGGCCCAGTAACAATCTATGGTGTCATGGATGCAGACTCACAAACAGTAAAGGATTTAGTGCTACCGCATTGGCCTGCTGGCATTGTTCCTGCCGCAGGTAGTGATGGACACATAGATGTTTTTGATTCCGTGACAGGGATAATCCACAGCTTTTGGGTTGCCAAAGTTAGTGGCGACAGGTGGACGGCAAAACTATATGCCTGGTCCAAGGTAAGTGGAGCAGGGTTTGGGAACCCTGCTCACTTTTATCAAGGGGCTCGAGCCACTGCTGTGCCCACTAGCGCAGGCATTATACGCAAACATGAAATTGATGACGGCAAAGATCAATATAATCATGCTCTTGCAATGTCACTAACTTTCTCTGCTTTGTCGCCTACAGCCCCCGGGTATATCTACCCAGCAACAGCTGCGGATGGCAGCTTCACTGCAAACAAGGGAAAAATACCAGAAGGTGCATTAATGATGCTCCCTCCAAATTTCGACTTAAATAAGATTAGCAGCCTTGCAATCCGCAAGGTTGCTAAAACACTTATGACTTATGGGGCTTATGTTGTAGACCGTAACACAGGCACTCCTTTTGCTATTTATCAGGAAATCGGCACCAAGAACATTGCTGGTTGGCAACAGGGTAAGGATACGCGCATGATTCGCGAAGCTTTACGTCAAGCAACTGTTGAGGAGTTTGCTGATGCTGATGGCATAAAATACACACCAGATTTAAAGCAAAATATTTTGTCCATGCGCGGAAATTATTATCTAAAATCAGGCAAGGTAAAAAGCAGCTTTGATACGCACTCACAAAAAAGGGTATGGGGAAAGACTCTTGTCAAATCAAGTGAATTTCTGTACGTTCCTTGGCCCATCATTTCATGGGCAAAGCCTATCGCTGGAGATATGTATACGGTAACTGCAAAAACAGAAGGGGGAGCTCGTTTTAGATTTCAGGTTGGTGGCTTTGATTCCGGCTTAATGGAAAATGGCGCCAGTAAATCATTCCAATGGCCACAAAGCTACTCTATGATTGTTTCAATAGAAAGTGGCATAGGCGAGGGATCAAGTGCCAGTGGTACAGTAGTTAAACAATAAGTTACTCATGAGTTCATTTCATTAGTACCAAATGCTTCAATTGAAAATGAAGCCACTTTTAAATTTTAGTGGCTTCATTTTTTTGAGTGGTCAGTCAACCTTCACCATTAAAACGTTATTTCCTTGCTGAACTTCACCTTGCCGGCTTAATATTGCACGACTGACCTCATCTCTAGACTGCATCGTTCCACCCAAATCAAGCCACTGCCCAGGTGTCACCCTGACAACGGTGGATAACTCTTCAAAATCAATATAGCCAGCGGCATTAATATTAGCGATGCGTGGCGTAATTTCAAGCTCAACCTTGTCTCCGATAGATCTAGGACGCACAGCAAACCCAGTTGTAATTTCGTAAAACTGGGTTGTCCGCTGCAAATGCAGGTAGCGCTGCGAAAACTGTATCCATTGCTGGGTGTATGGTACAGACTGCCCAACTTTGATAAAAGCGCGCTCACCATCCATCACCGTCACAAACTCACTGCCCTGCCTGCTGATACTGCTCTGGCGTTGCCCAATTTCCAGCTGAACACCCTCAGATGCACCTCTCGGTACTTGCACCTCGACGTTACCGACACGCCGGCGACCACTCACGCCAATCTGCTCGTGCTGGCTTTGCTGAAAATTATCGTGGCTAATGGTAATTCGCAGATTTCTTCTTTCAACATCCAACGTACCAACAACCTGCTCTATCATGGACATCTGCTCCGGCGTCGCCCGAATCAGTAGATTATTATCAACTGCGCTGACACTGCCATCATTACCAACCATAGGTTGTATGGCAGGCAAGATATCTTTGGCAAACCGGTGCTGTAGGGTAATGATCTTGAATTCGGCGTGCGCAATCGTATTGGTTAAGCCTAAAAACATCACGGTCACAAACAAAAAATAATGTTTATAGCTCATACTTTTACAACCCTAATGCTGTCATCGAAATGGTATGGCTGGTTTCCTGTAACAATTCACTAAATCGCATATTAAGCATGCTAACGGTTTCAATGTCATCAAACGCATACTTGAAACGGGCCTGATCAATATGAAATCTGCGCAGATAATGTCTCTGATCAGCAATCACAAAAGTATCTTTTGCAACCTTGGCATTATCGTTCGCCTGATAAACCGTCATGGCATGGCTATAGGTTACTAGCAGTTGAAATAACCGTGGGCATTTCGTAGTGAAATACCCCGCATCTTGCAGTACGATGACCAACTTGTTCTGGTGATCCTTAGCCAAAAAGTCTCGGATTAGCTCAAAGCGCTTGAGGCTAGAGTAACTACCCTTGGAAAAGTCCTGGTCAAAAATCAACAACTCCCGCTCAGCCTTTTGTATCAACTGGTTCAAGGCAAACTCATAGTTCTGTTCACCAGTTAACACTTCGTTTTCTATCAACTCAGTCATCGCCACCCTGCCATTTCCATTATCTTAAAACTCCAAATACCCTGCCAGATACCACTCGTGTAGCTGCTGCACAGTGATCGTATCTGTATCAGTTCCAGGTGAAATGCACTTAGTATCCGCAAGTTTGCGCATAATTGATTGTGATACGTTGGGCAGACTTACCATTTCCCCATTCATAAAGTATTGATGATGATGAAACAGCATCTGGCTTTTCAGGCTTAAGGATATCCCTCCCTTTTCTAGCCGTTTTGTAAATGCCGCCAAGCTAATGGCTCGGGGAGGGTCAAACACCACATGCGGTTTGGGTTCGGATAAATACTGGCCTAAGAACTGGGCAACATCGGCACGCGTCCACTTAATCCCGCTTAGCATGCTAACAACCTGATCCAGCATTGCCGCGCCTATTTTTGCAGGATGCCGCTGCGGCTCAAGAGCCGGATCTTGATACATTCCAGCTAAAACACACTTTTCCTGCAGGAAACTTAAAAACTCCGTCCCCAGCTCCTGGGCTGATGGCGCACGAAAACCAATAGAATAGGTCATACAGTCGCCTTGTGCGATGCCCCAGTGCGCCACATGCGGCGGCAAATAGAGCATATCCCCTGCTTCCAGCGTCCATTCCTGCTGGGTATGAAAATTCTGGAGTATACGCAACGGGGCGCCATTCACTAAAGTCAGGTCTTGTTGCTCGCTTATGCGCCATATCCGCCTGCCAGGCCCTTGCAGTAGAAATACATCATACGAGTCAAAGTGCGGTCCAACGCCGCCGCCATCTGGTGCATAACTCACCATCAGGTCATCCAGTCGGGCCTGTGGAATAAAATCAAACTGTCGCAATAAGTCTCGACCTTCAGGCAAATGATGATTCAAACCTTGCACCAGCAAGGTCCAGTTTTTTTCTGGCAGTTTGCTGAAGCGTTTTGCCTCAAAAGGCCCTTGCTCTAATTGCCATCCGGCCTTGGTCTCCATTACCAATCTAGCCTGAGAGTCCTCCTCACAGGCTAGACCAGCAAGCTCGTCTGCGTCCAAAAGGCCAGTAAAACCAGGCATCGCACCTCTGACTAGCAATGGTTTCTTTTGCCAGTACTCGGCCATAAACTGTCGGGGAGTAAGCTGCCCTAGCAGAGTTAATGGCAGCTCATGATGTTTTGTGGCGGGATGATTTTTTTTCATATTTACATGATAGCGCATTGCTTTAAATATCAATAAATGAGGTAGAATTTATCCATCTCGTCATGGCGTATCTCCCTTATGTTGCAGCTTGGCTCAGCCGCCCCGGATTTTTCTTTGCCTGACTCCGACATGGAGACGCTTAAGCTTTCCAAGTTCCGCGGTAAAAAGGTAGTTTTATACTTTTATCCTAAGGATGACACGCCTGGCTGCACTGTTGAAGCCATCGAGTTTAGTGACCTGGAAAATGAATTCATCAAGCACAACACTATTATCATCGGCGTGAGCAAAGATGATTGCATGAGCCATGCTGCTTTTCGTGACAAACATGGTCTTGCAGTAAACCTGCTCTCCGATGAAGACGGCAAAGTGTGTGAGAAATACAAGGTTTGGCAAGAGAAAGAAAAAGATGGCATCAAGAAAATGGGCATTATGCGCTCGACCTTTGTCATTGATGCGGATGGTATTTTGAGGCACATGCAATATGGGGTCGTTGCCAAAGGCCATGCTGCAGAAATTCTTACCCTTATCAAAACACTTTGAAACCTTATTAATTTAAAAACTGGACTTGAAAGAAAAGATTATGCAAATCTCCATGAACACTGTTGTAACGATGACATATGAGCTTCGTGATTCCGAAGGCAATGTGCTTGAAGCCAGTGCCGACCCCGTAAGCTACCTGCACGGCGGATACGACAATATCTTCCCGCGTGTGGAAGAGGAACTGCATGGAAAATCTGTGGGCGATGTGGTTGAAATCACGCTGGAGCCTGCCGATGCATTTGGTGACTACGATGAAGAGCTGGTACAGATCGAACCAGTATCCGCTTTCCCCAGCAAAGATATTAAAGTGGGCATGCAGTTTGAAGGTGAAGATGAAACTGGCGAAGTCATTTTATACACCATCACCAATATCGAGGATGGCAAGGCGGTCGTCGACGGTAACCACCCATGGGCTGGTGAGCGCGTGTTATTTAAAGCCACGGTCACCGCTGTACGTTCAGCCAGCAAAGAAGAGGTTGAGCATGAGCATGTGCACGGTGCGGGCGGCCATCACCACTAATCAACATCAGGGAGTGCGTAGGTATATGCTTAAGCACTCCCAACCAGCAATCTTCCTGCAGATTTAACTTTCTTTAAATAAAAACAATTGTTCAATTTCCCTCGCTGGCAAAGGTTTGCTAAAGAGATAGCCCTGTGCGGTGTCGCATTTTTGCGCTTTCAAGAATGCTTGCTGCATTTCCGTTTCTACACCCTCTGCAACCAGTTCAAGCCCCAGATTGTGCGCCAGGGCAATAGTTGCAGCACAAATCGCCGCATCATTAGTATCCGTTTCAATGTCTTTAACAAAAGAGCGGTCTATTTTAAGCCGGTCGAATGGTAGAAGTTTCAAATAGCTCAGTGATGAGTACCCGGTGCCAAAATCATCGATAGCAAGCTTGATACCCAGGCCACGCAGCTTGTTCAGAAGCTCAATGGTTGCGTCCGGGTTTTCCATCGCTACGCTTTCAGTAATTTCCAACTCGAGATCACCCTTATTTAATCCATACTGCTGCATGCTCTGGGCAACCATATCCACCAGATTTTTTGCCTTCAACTGGCGTGCCGACAGGTTTACGGACATGCATATACCGGATATGCCCCTGTCTTGCCATACCTTAAGTTGCCGACAAGCCTCTTTTAGCACCCACTCACCGAGCGTTACAATCAAATCACTTTCCTCGGCAACGGGGATAAATTTAAGCGGTGGGATCAGGCCATGCTCCGGGTTTTGCCAACGCACCAAGGCCTCTACGCCAGTCATTCGCCCGTTGAGCAGATCGATCTGGGGTTGGTAATGCAGCACAAATTGCTGATGTATGAGCGCATGCCGCAGGCTATTCTGCATCTGCATTTTCTCACTCACTGCCAACTTCATTTCTTCCGTAAAAAACTGGTAGTTATTACGCCCCTTGCCTTTGGCAAAGTACATTGCCGTATCTACGTTCCGCAATAGCTCATCGACCGTGTCCCCATCGCCCGGATACATGCCGATGCCAATACTTGGCGTAGAATGCAAATCATGTCCTTCGATTAGATAAGGACTGCCCAAAAGATTCATGATCTTCTCAGCCACGCTGGTAGCTACCACCTGATTTTCAATACCACTGAGAATCACAACAAACTCATCCCCACCCAGCCTAGCGACAACATCGCTACTACGCAGGCATCCGCTCAGCCGTTGCGCAACCTCTACCAGTAATGCATCCCCGACATGATGCCCCAGCGTATCATTGATTTCTTTAAAATGATCCATATCGATCATCATTACCGCTAGTTCATCCTCGTCGCCAGCAACATTGCTGATGGCCAGCTCAAGATGCAATTGCAGCGCAAGCCTGTTCGGCAGGCTAGTCAGTGCATCATGGTGAGCTAAGTGATGGATACGATCCTGAGCCACTTTGCGCTCACTGATATCACTGAAGGTATGCACATAGTAACTAGGGGTACCATGATCATCCGGGACAGCATAGATAGTGAGCGATTTAGGATAGACCGAACCATCCTTGCGACTCCCGATTACCTCGCCATGCCAGAAGTTGGCTGACTTTAAAGCCTGGCGAATTTGCAACAAATCCGTAGAGGTTGTCTTGCCCATGATGGCGACCTCAGCCGAGAGCCCGATGACATCTTCCGCCACTAACCCGGTCAGTTTACTGAAGGCAGGATTGACCGAGACTATGGTTTCCGCCGTATCTGTGATGACTATAGCCTCATTGGAGCCATCAAATACGCTAGCTGCCAACCTTAGTGCAGCATCCTGGGTCTTAATTTTCTTTATTTCCATCAACCAGACATACACCAGCCCCCCACAGAACAAGGAAAGCATCACTCCCAAGCTTACATACCAGAACCTTTTTCCATCATCCTCTGGTTGCCAGTGTCCCCATCCCTTTGCTGGCACTGCTGCAAGCTGCCATAACTGTCCGCCTGGCAAGGAAATATCCAGCAAAACCGGACTCTGCTGAAACACGGTTGCATTCCCAAAAACCATATCGCCCTGCGCACCCAGTCCATTCTTGCCACGTAATGCGTAACTGATTTTGCTATCAGGATTTGCAATTCCACTCGCTTGTAACAAAGCATCAGAATTCAGCACCACTGAAGCCAAGCCCCAATAGGAGTTTCCGCTATGGTCCGACGCATCAGATGAGGTGTAAATCGGAAAGCGGTTAATCAAACCCCTACCGCCCTGCACCAGATCAACCGGACCAGCAAACACAAAATTATGCGTCTCCATCATGCGAATCACTGCATCACGTTGCTGGGAATTATCCAGATAACGCAAACCCATCGCTTTTTCGTTACCTTTCAAGGGGAAAACATATTGAACGACGTTATCAGGGGCGACTGCGATATTCCTGACATATTTGCCGTATACCAGAATACGGTTAGCCACTCGGGCAATCTCATCCTGCGTGAATGCTGGATTGGCTGAAATATAGCTGACGAGGCCAAGTGAAAGATACACGGAGCTATTGATTTCGCTTTCCAGCCGTGTACGGATCAATCCCGCTTCTTTGGATACATCGGCACGCGCCTGCTGCTGGAGTCGACTGGATTCAATAGAGTTAAGATAGCTGGTAAGGCCTAGCAGCAACGCTGCCACGATGGCCGCAATTGCTAAAGGAACCAGCCTATCTCGATATGAGAGCCGGTCTTTTTTATGAATGGACGTGATTGCCTGATTGGACATAAGCCTGACCGATTATAACTTCAAACTGCGCAACAAATAACCATCTAATTCTAAGCTTAAACCAGGCCCTTCAAGCGATAGAGGGCTTCCAGTGCCTGCTTGGGTGTAAGTTCATCCGGCTCCATCGTCTCCAACTCGCTAACTACCGGGTGCAACAGTAGCACCGGCTCCTTTTCAGCCTGTGCGAACATGTCCGTTTGCGGACCTGAAACCAGGTTCTGTTGCTCCAATTGCGCCAGCTTACGCTTGGCAGCAGCGACCACTGATTTAGGAATCCCGGCCAATTGCGCCACCTGCAAGCCATAGCTTTGGCTTGCAGGGCCATCCTCGACACTATGCAGAAAAACAATACCATTGCCATGCTCCACTGCATCAAGATGCACATTCGCAGACTGCTTAAACTCTTCTACCAGCCTTGTCAGCTCAAAATAATGGGTAGCAAATAAGGTATAACTACGATTTTTCTCCAATAACTGTTTGGCTACTGCCCAAGCCAGTGCCAAACCATCGAAGGTCGATGTACCGCGTCCAATTTCATCAAGCAGTACCAGGCTTTTTGCTGTCGCATTGTGCAGGATATTTGCAGTTTCGGTCATCTCCACCATAAAGGTAGATCGGCCACCCGCAAGATCATCCGATGCACCGATACGGGTAAATATCCTGTCTATGCTGCCTATCCTGGCCGAGGTTGCAGGAATAAAGCAGCCACAATGCGCGAGCAATACGATCAGCGCAGTTTGTCGCATATAAGTCGACTTACCACCCATATTCGGACCGGTAATCAGCAACAACTGCCGGTAGGGAGACAGTGCCACGTCGTTGGCGATAAAAGGCTGAGCGATCTGCTCCACCACGGGATGACGTCCACCAACAATCTCAAGGCCGGCCTCATCTACAAAATCCGGGGCAACATAATTCAAAGCCAGCGCACGCTCGGCAAAAGTGCACAACACATCCAGCTCGGCGACGGCCAAGGCATTACCCTGTAACACTGCAATATATTGGATCAGCGCACTCAATACTGACTCATATAGTATTTTTTCCCGAGCCAGTGCCCTGTCATTGGCAGATAGCACCTTATCCTCAAATGCCTTCAGCTCAGGTGTGATAAAGCGCTCCGCATTTTTCAATGTCTGGCGCCGACGATACTCAGCTGGCGCACTCTCCGCTTGTGCGCGGCTGATCTCAATATAGAAACCATGCACGCTGTTGTATTCGACCTTTAAATTATTGAGTCCTGTGCGCTCCCGTTCCTGTGTTTCGAACTTGAGCAGAAACTCACCACAGTTAGTCTGGATGCCACGCAACTCATCCAGCTCTGCATCATAGCCATCGGCAATCACGCCGCCCTCTCGCAATACCGATGAAGGCTCAACCTTGATAGCGAGCTGCAGCAACTCCAGCGCTGCTGCTGGCACCTTCATTTTAAGCGCCAAGTCAGGAAGCAACCTGGAAGTCATGCCCGACAACTGCACCTGGATTAAAGGCAACTGTTTCAAGCTGTCGCGTAATCCCGACAAGTCTCTTGGTCTTGCCGTTTTCAGCGCGATCCTTGCTGTGATGCGCTCAACATCCCCTATCGCCTTCATCATCTGACGCAAACTCACATACTGGTCGCCGTAAATAAGGGTAGTTACTGCTTCATGTCGGGCTATGACGTCACCCTTGTGCTGCAGTGGATGATGCAACCAATATCGTAAAAGCCTGGCCCCCATGGCGGTCTGCGTGGTATTCAATAACGAGTATAGGGTAGGCGATGCTTCACCCCGTAATGTCTGATCTATCTCCAGGTTGCGCCGGGTTGCTGCATCGAGTTGAATAAAGCTGCTGGCTTGCTCGACACTGAGTGCATTTATGTGTGGCAGCGTAGTACGCTGGGTATGTTTCACATAGTCCAGCAACGCTCCGGCAGCAGCAATGGCGGCTGTCAGGTCGGTCGCACCAAACCCGGCCAGGTCATAAGTATTGAATTGCCTGGTCAGCGTCTGCCTGGCGGAATCCAGGTCAAACTGCCAGGGGGCAAGACGCCGCTTTGGACATTTTGCTGCCGCTATCGCCGAATGCGTAAAGTCGTCGGCATACAGTAGCTCGGCAGGGGCAATACGCTCCATCTCCTGCGCCAATAAACCGGAAGCGACCTCGCTCAAAACAAACTGCCCGGATGCCAGGTTAATACGTGCCAGGCCGATAACACCCTCAGCCGCATATACTGCCAGCAACAGATTATCGCGACTGTCATCCAGCAAGGCACTGTCAGTCAATGTACCCGGGGTAAGAATACGCGTTACCTGACGCTCCACCGGACCTTTGCTTTTTGCAGGATCACCAATCTGCTCACAAATCGCTACTGCCTCGCCAAGTTTGGTGAGCTTGGCAAGGTACTGCTCTGCAGCGTGATAAGGCACTCCAGCCATCCGGATAGGCTCGCCATTAGATGCGCCACGCTTAGTAAGTGTGATGCCAAGCAAGCGCGAAGCTTTTTCAGCGTCGTCATGAAACAGCTCGTAAAAGTCCCCCATGCGGTAGAACAGCAACATATCCGGATGTTGCGCTTTGATCGCCAGATACTGGCGCATCATGGGAGTATGATTTCCAGATGCTAGGTCTTGATTGATAATTTCGGCGCTGTCCATTGAGTATCTTGATCGTTAGCTGATGCAGCTATTTTAACCAGTATGCAGATTAATCGGCAGTACTGCAGACAGTTTATATTGGGAATTATCTTTGCTCGGGAAAACAGAGAGGGCGTTTGGTCTAATTAACCAAACGCCCTCCGCTAGATTGCCTTAAACAGGTGGGGATAATTCCAGCTGACGTTTTACGGCTTCTTTTTGCTACCGTTCACTATGGACTCCATCAACTCCTTCAGGTCTTTTGACACTTCAGGATGCTTGAGCCCTAGTCGAATAGTAGCCTCCAGGTAACCAAACTTGGAGCCACAATCATAGCGCACACCGTCGAAACGGAACGCCAGCACTTGCTCCTCGCTGAGTAAAGCCGAGATACCATCAGTCAGTTGAATTTCACCACCGGCACCTGGCTTAACATTATCAAGGTGATGAAAAATGCGTGGGGTCAATATATAGCGCCCAACTACACCCAAGGTTGATGGGGCATCTTTAGGATCGGGTTTTTCAACAATAGCAGAGACCTGCTCAATATTTTTGCTTACCGGTGTTGTTGCAACGATACCGTAACTCTTGGTTTGATCAGGTGGAACGTCCTCAACACCCAATAGGGAACAACGATAATAATCGTAGGCATCCACCATTTGCTTCATTACAGGTACCTTGCCATCTAAAAGGTCATCTGCCAGTAGAATCGCAAAAGCATCATCATTCACTACCGGTTTTGCCAGGCGCACAGCGTGCCCCAAACCCAGCGCCTGAGTCTGGCGGATATAAATGCAATTAACATTCTTGGGAACAATATTCTGGACGATCTTGAGTAGCTCTTTCTTGCCATTACGTTCGAGTTCATTTTCCAGTTCGTAAGCCATATCAAAATGGTCTGAGATAGAACGCTTGTTACGGCCAGTAATAAAAATCAAATCAGTGATGCCTGCTGCGACAGCTTCCTCAACAGCGTACTGAATGAGAGGCTTATCAACGATGGGTAACATCTCCTTCGGATTTGCTTTGGTTGCCGGTAAGAATCGGGTTCCCATGCCTGCTACAGGAAAAACTGCTTTAGTGACTTTTTTCATAATATGATTTTCTTTATCAATAAATATTAATTTTTAAATACTTGTTTCCAGCAACAACCTTCACTGACTCAAGCTGCTACCGGATGGATGAATTCGTGGGATGCCTTATGAATTATAAAACGGCCTACATTTCACCATGATGACGCACTGACAACGGTTAATCCATAAGCAAGAACAATACCAAAAACCACATCTCACTCTATTCAATAAGGAACGGCTAGCGGCTCACCTATAAACAAACCTTGAGCAGGCCAAAGCACACTTTTCCAATAGGATTCTATCGCAGTTTCGCCACTCAGATAATGTTTCATTACTACCGCCGGGTGGGGGAATTTCTGCCAGTAGTTGCAGGGCTCTGAAACCGTGCCATAGCTTGCTGTGGCACCCGCTTCCAGCCATCGCAAACTGGACATTTGCGATGTCCCCAACAAATCACCACCCGCAGAGGTCAGGTGGTCGGCAATTGCTCCAGGCATGAAAGTCAAACTGGACAAGCTGGGCACATGGGTGAGCCCAGTAAAATAAAACATCACATCATGTTTGTCTTGAATCGCATTAACATTCAATGTCTTGACTTCAAGTTTCTTGGACTCAATACGCCCGGATTTGGGGAAAAGTGGTGCCCGGGTACTACGGTTCTTATCAGCAGTATTTAATAGATATGCGCTTGCCTCATTCAGCCTGAATGCACTTAAAACACCGCGATCAATCAGCCCCTTTGCCTGCTCCACAGACTCCACAGGTAACAGCATGGAAATACGCATGTTCAAATCATCGAAGGGTCTTTTACTGTTTGAGTCAAAATATGGACTGGCACGACCTGGTGCGCAGGTTTTCTTGCATTGCCCGACATCGTATCCAAGGGTCATAGCCGACGTGATGGAGTTGCAGGAAACAGCGTAAGGCGTTGTCCAGACGAGAACTAGCGCCTGAATGTCAGGACTTAGGCTGGCAATCACCTTCTGCCGTAACTCATTAAATACATCTGGGCTCAGGTTACGCACATCCAGCGGTAAACTCACCTTAACAAGGTTAGCCTGCGGAATATGCCGCGCACTCAGGTAATACAGACCAACCTCAAGGCTTTTAGGATCAAGCTCATTGACAACCACTGCAACATTTTCCGGTTTAAGCCCGGAAGCCTGTGCCGCCTGCACATTAATAGTCAACAGGCCGACTCCAATTAGTCCGGCGAACAGCCATCGCCACAACCTCACAAGTTTTGTTTTTTTAAGCATGCACTATGAAAAGACATCAGCCTCTTGAAGTAATTTTCCCAGTTGGTCTTTGGCTGAAAGACTGGGGCAAGCGCCCGCAAGATGCCAATCAATAGCTAATGCCGGGTCATCCCACCTGATGCAGCGCTCATGTTCCGGCGCATAAAAGTCCGTCGTCTTATATAAAAACTCAGCGGCATCCGACAGGGTGACAAAGCCATGCCCAAAACCTGCTGGCACCCACATCATGCGTTTATTATCTGAGGAGAGAACCTCGCCTACCCACTTCCCAAATGTTGGGGATGACTTTCTCAAATCAACCGCAACGTCGAATACCTCACCGGCTACCACCCTCACCAACTTACCCTGTGGCTGATTGATCTGGTAATGCAAGCCGCGCAACACATGCTTGACGGAACTGGAATGATTATCCTGGACAAATCTTGGCCGGCTCCCAGTCGCCTCTGCAAATACATTCTCGTTGAAGCTTTCGAAGAAAAATCCTCGTGAATCACCAAATACCCTGGGCTCAAAAATCAGGACATCTGGAATATTAGTTTTAATCACATTCATCAAAAAACACGCTCATTCAACACTTGCAAAAGATACTGACCATAGCCATTTTTACTGTATTGCTCAGCATGCGCCTGCAATGCTTCAGCCGAGATATACCCCTTGCGATAAGCAATCTCCTCGGGACAAGCAATCTTCAGCCCTTGCCGCTTTTCTATGGTCTGAATGAACAAGGAAGCCTCCAGCAGGGATTCATGCGTCCCGGTATCCAGCCACGCATGACCTCTTCCCATCATTTCCACTTGCAAGTTACCTTGTTGCAGGTATTGCTTGTTCACATCGGTAATTTCCAGCTCTCCGCGCGGAGATGGCTTGAGGTTTTGTGCAATCTGCACCACCTGGTTATCGTAAAAATATAGTCCAGTGACGGCATACCGGGATTTGGGATGTTTGGGCTTTTCTTCCAAGCTGATGGCTCGACCTGCCGCATCAAATTCCACTACACCGTAACGCTCAGGATCAGTCACAGGATAAGCAAATACGGTTGCTCCGCTCTGGCCTGCAGATGCCTGATCCAGACCAGCAGTTAAATCATGCCCATAAAAAATATTATCGCCCAGTATCAGAGCACTAGGATCGTTGGCGATGAATGACTTCCCAATAATAAAAGCCTGGGCCAGCCCGTCCGGAGATGGCTGTACAGCATAACTAATATTCATCCCCCACTGGCTGCCATCCCCCAGCAACTGCTCAAATCTTGGCGTGTCCTGCGGCGTAGAGATCAGCAAAATGTCGCGCATCCCCGCTAGCATCAAGGTAGTGAGCGGGTAGTACACCATAGGTTTGTCATAAACCGGCAACAGCTGCTTGGAAACTACTTGCGTAGCCGGGTAAAGCCGCGTACCGGAACCACCGGCCAAGATGATGCCTTTTCTGTTACTCATTTCTTATTTTCCTTATTTGCATCTTGCCTATCTAAAATCTCGTCAAGCATACGCGCGGCATGATACTGCCAATCCGGCAAGGTAATGGCAAACGCATGCTGAAGCTTTGCAGTGCTTAATCTGGAGTTCATAGGGCGCTTTGCCGGAACCGGGTATTCAGAAGAAGGGATGGCAACTACTTCAGCCGGCTGACATTTCAATACGTGCCCAAGCTTTAGCGCATGCGACAATACATACTGCGCATACGCATGCCACGTGGTTTCACCAGCTGCCACCAAATGATAAAGGCCAGATAATACGTCCGTTTTTTCCAGCATCAGGCGCTGCAGGCACAAGGCCGTCACATCGGCGATCAACTCGGCCGATGTGGGTGCCCCGTATTGATCCCCCACGACTTTCAGTACATCCCGCTCAGCTGCAAGACGCAACATGGTTTTAGCGAAATTGCTGCCGCGCGCAGCAAACACCCAGCTGGTACGAAAAATTAAATGCTTGCAGCCGGACTGCTGTATCGCCAACTCCCCTTCCAGCTTGGTCGCTCCATAAACGCTTAAGGGATTAGTTGCATCGTCCTCAACATACCAACCACTCTTTGTGCCGTCAAATACATAATCAGTGGAGTAATGCACCAACCATGCACCCAATTTGTGCGCCTCGCCTGCCATCACGCCGGGGGCCGTGGCATTCACGGCACGTACCAGGGCAACATCAGACTCAGCCTTATCCACCGCAGTATAGGCCGCTGCATTCACGATGATAGCAGGCTTGTAGTTACTAATTAAGCTGCGTAATTTTTGTGCATCAGCCAAGTCGCAGTCAGCCGCATCAATCGCATAGATCTCGCCCAGCGGCGCAAGCGCGCGTTGCAGCTCCCACCCGACCTGGCCATTTTTGCCTATCAATAAAATTTTTGTCATCAATTGGCTACTGCGTGTACTGCTTGCTGATCCAGTTACGATATTCGCCACTGGTTACGTTAGCGGTCCAGGCCTGATTAGCTAGATACCACTCAACTGTTTTACGTATCCCCGTTTCAAAAGTCTCTTGCGGCTTCCAGCCCAGCTTACGTTCCAGCTTGGTGGCATCAATGGCATAACGGCGGTCATGCCCCGGGCGATCCGTGACATAAGTGATTTGCTGTTTGTAGCTTTGGCTATCTGCTCTTGGTGCCAACTCATCCAGTATTACACATAGTGTATTCACAACGTCCAGGTTGGCCTTCTCGTTCCACCCTCCCACATTGTAGGTTTCACCGATCAAGCCAGCTTGCAGCACCTTGCGTATGGCGCTGCAATGGTCTTTCACATACAACCAGTCCCGCACCTGCTGACCATCTCCGTATATCGGTAAAGGCTTGCCCGCAATAGCATTCAGCAAACACAGCGGAATCAACTTTTCCGGGAAATGGTAGGGCCCATAGTTATTGGAACAGTTCGTGGTCAAAACCGGCAGGCCGTAGGTATGGTGGTACGCGCGCACCAGATGATCCGATGCGGCTTTGGAGGCAGAGTAAGGGCTGTTAGGTGCGTAGGGCGTAGTTTCGGTAAAAGCCGGATCCGTTGCACTCAAGGTGCCATACACTTCATCGGTTGAAACATGCAGAAAGCGAAACTGCGCCTTTTTACTGTCAGGTAGCCCACTCCAATAACTGCGCACCTCTTCCAGCAAATGGAAAGTACCTAGCACGTTAGTCTGAATAAAATCTTCCGGGCCATGAATAGAGCGATCCACATGGCTTTCTGCCGCAAAATTCAAAATGGCATGCGGCTTATGCTCACTGAGCAAGCGCTTCACCAGCGCTCTATCGCCGATATCGCCGTGGACAAAAATATGCTGTTCACTATGCTGGATTTCAGCCAGATTCTCCAGGTTTCCGGCATAAGTGAGCTTATCCAGATTGATCACCTTGCCGAGTCCGGCCTGCACCCAATCAAGCACAAAATTCGAACCTATAAAGCCGGCTCCGCCCGTTACCAGAATTGTGTTACTCAAAATCTTTATCCAGACTTTCTATTAAGTAATTAATGTTTTCCGTACAAAGAATAAAGCCAAATTTTCGGGTTGGCTTTACTGCAGGTTAAATAATCTTTTAATTCAACAATGTGCCAAGCCATCTATCATGCACTTCATTTGGTAAGCAGGGCTGGTAAGTTAATCCTTTGAGAATAGGTCGCGCGTGTAAACTTTATCAAGCACATCACTCAGATCATCTGTTATACGATTGGCAATAATCACATCTGAGCGACTCTTGAAGTCCGCTAAAGAATTAACCACAGCTGACCTGAAAAACTCCGAGTCAGTGATGACGGGCTCATACACAATCACTTCAATCCCCTTAGCTTTTATCCGCTTCATAATCCCTTGGATACTTGAAGCTCTGAAGTTATCAGACCCTGCCTTCATGATTAGTCGGTAAATGCCAACCACTTTAGGGTTGCGCCTGATCACATCCTGCGCAATGAAATCTTTACGAGTAGAGTTAGCATCAACAATCGCACGAATCAAACTTTGTGGCACATTTTCATAATTTGCCAGAAGCTGCTTTGTATCCTTGGGTAAACAATACCCGCCATACCCAAAGGAGGGGTTATTGTAATGCTGTCCAATTCTAGGGTCGAGGCATACCCCATCAATGATCTGACGAGTATCCAGTCCATGCGTAGCAGAGTAGGTATCAAGTTCGTTAAAATATGCGACGCGCATTGCCAGATAAGTATTAGAGAATAACTTGATAGCTTCGGCTTCAGTGCTATCGGTCAAAAGGGTTGCAATATCTTCTTTAATAGCGCCCTGTTTGAGCAAGTTGGCAAAAACTGCAGCACGCTCTGATTTTTCTCCCACAACGATGCGTGAAGGGTAAAGGTTATCGTAAAGCGCCTTACCCTCCCGCAAAAACTCAGGAGAAAACATAATGTTTTCACATTCATACTTTTTCTTGACTCTTTCAGTAAACCCCACCGGCACAGTCGACTTGATGACCATCACCGCATTGGGATTGACTGCCATAACGTCCTGAATGACAGCTTCTACAGAACGGGTATTGAAGTAGTTGGTTTCCGAGTCGTAATCAGTTGGAGTAGCGATTACAACGAAGTCAGCCTCCCCATACGCATCGTTTTTGTCAAGAGTGGCTCTAAAGTTGAGCACTTTGCTTGCAAGGTAGTCTTCAATTTCATGATCGACAATTGGGGACTTTCTGTCGTTAAGCAACGTGACCTTTTCAGGCACTATATCAAGGGCGACCACCTCGTGGCTTTGTGCCAGCAGAACTGATATAGACAAACCAACGTAACCAGTGCCAGCTATGCAAATTTTGTAAGTTTTCATTTTTCTAAGCGTAATTTGATAAATTTAAAGTAGCTAATTCATGTTAACGCATTAGCATTTACGCCATTAACTGCTACTTGTATAGGATATTCTGCTAACTCTTAACTACACGCCCAATTGCCGTAATCTAATTGTTAGATAAACTTGAGCAATAAGACTTTAGTCATGAAACCATTACCATAAGTTTACCTAGTATTAGGCGTAAAATACGCCTAATAGGTTTTCAGAATCATGGGCCAATTGCAGTGCATAATTGCTTACCTACTCTTACGATTGTAATATCAATTTATTAGCATTCCATTTTGGATAGAAATATTTTTGACTAAATAATAATATCTTGCAGGCCAGAAATGTGGCGCGGGACTTGCTTTAGCCTATAACAGGTAATGAATATAGCCCTATTAAATCATCCTAAAAAACTTCACTTTAAAAACTCAGAACACTCTACAAATTTGGTACAAATGAATAACGACACTTCAATTATACGAGCAAGAGCCCCTTTAAGACTTGGCTTAGCGGGCGGGGGCACTGATGTATCGCCTTACTCTGACGACTTTGGCGGCCTAGTACTTAATGTAACAATCGATAAATATGCATATGCCACTATCGTACGCCGCAACGATGATCAAGTTGAGTTGATTGCTGCGGACAATAACAACAAATGGCTAGGCGAGATGTCCAGCAAGCTGGAAAGAACACCCGGGTTAGATTTACACGTTGGTGTGTATAACCGCATCATTAAGGACTTCAACAACCACCAGCCACTGCCGCTTTCCATTATTACTCATTCTGAAGCCCCTCCGGGCTCCGGTTTAGGCTCATCATCCACCATGGTAGTTGCTTTGGTACAAGCTTTTTGCGAATTGCTTTCTCTACCATTGGGGGAGTATGAAATTGCACAACTGGCCTATCAAATCGAACGAAATGATTTAGGCCTCACAGGCGGCAAGCAAGACCAATACGCTGCTACATTTGGCGGCCTGAATTTTATGGAATTTTATAAAGACAGGGTGATCGTCAACCCACTTCGTATTAAAGCAAATATAAAAGCGGAACTAGAGTCATCATTGGTACTCTTTTATACTGGAGTTTCCAGGGAGTCTGCGAAAATCATTGATGAACAGACCAGTAATGTGAAATCCGGGCAGAAGAGTTCGCTTGATGCACTGCATGCAGTAAAGGCTGAAGCACAAAGCATGAAAGAGGCTATATTAAAGGCAGATTTTGAAGCCTTCGCCCAATCCATGCAACTTGGCTGGGAATCCAAAAAGAAAATGGCAACTAGCATTTCCAACCCGATGATTGATGAAATCTACAACGCTGCAATAGCCGCAGGTGCTAAATCAGGCAAAGTGTCTGGAGCTGGCGGCGGTGGCTTTATGATGTTTTTTGTGGATCCAGCGCAGCGGCCCTACGTCATGCGAGCACTTTCCAAATTTAACGGCCAGGTATCCACCTGCAACTTTACGGATACCGGCACTCAATCATGGAGAAGAAATTGAGAACTTTTATTAATCAGGAAATAGATAAGTCCGTCAGCGTATTTTCCAGCATTCGCACCAATGAAAAGTTATTGGCACAAGTAGAAACCTGTGTAGAGGTAGTGTGCACAGCGCTCAAAAACAAGAACAAGGTATTACTGGCTGGCAATGGTGGCAGCGCCGCTGATGCCCAGCATATTGCTGGTGAATTCGTTAGCCGCTTTAATTATGACAGGCCAGGTTTAGCTGCATTTGCGCTAACGGTAGATACATCAATCCTGACCGCTATTGGTAACGACTACGGTTATGAAAAACTGTTTTCCAGGCAGGTACAGGCAGTGAGCAATCCCGGCGATATTTTCTGGGCCTACTCAACCTCTGGCAAATCCCCCAATATCATTGCTGCCATGCAGACTGCAAAAGAGCTGGGCTTAAAGGTCATCGGCTTTACAGGTGCAAATGGCTGGAGTAAACCGGAACTCTGTGACTACTCGATTGAAATCCCTTCTACTGAAACACCTAAAGTACAAGAAGGACACTTATTGCTCGGACACATCATCTGCGGCCTGGTAGAACTCAAAATATTCCCGCGCACATGATGAAACCTGTTCTTATACTTGCCGGCGGCTTTGGGACGCGCTTGAAAAGCGTCGTGCCGGACCTACCCAAACCCCTTGCAGATATCAATGGCAAACCATTTTTATGGTGGCTGTTACGGCAACTGGAAAACGAAGGCGCAAAAGATGTGTATCTCTCGGTGGGGTATCTCCATGAACAGATTCAAAGCTACTTTGGCCCAAAATTCAACCAGGTCAATCTGCACTACATTATTGAAACCGAGCCATTAGGCACAGGCGGCGCTATCCTGAATGCCTGCCAGCAGATTCCGGAAGAAGGGATTGTCATTCTAAACGGTGACACATTAGCTCTGGCAGACCTTAACCAATTTATTAAGTTTGCCTCTGACTACTCATCCAAACTATTCATGGCAGTGGTCAAGGTTGAAGATGCGAGCCGCTATGGCACAGTCATCATCAATGAAGCCCAGCAAATTACCGGCTTTGCAGAAAAAGGGAAAAACGGCCCGGGGCAAATCAACGCAGGTATCTACCTGCTCGACAAATCGCTCTTTAACAATTTTGATTTACCTCAGAAATTCTCTTTCGAGACCGATTTGCTAGCAAAGCATTTAGAGCAAATCAACCTGATCGCTTATGACCAAGTCACAGACTTTATTGACATTGGCATTCCCGAAGATTACGCAATAGCGCAGCAAAAAGTCCCTGCAATGGTAAACAAGGAATGAAGGGTTCTCCTGCACTATTTCTGGACAGGGATGGTGTCATTAATATAGATAAGGGCTATGTACACAAACCTGAAGACTGCGAATTTGTAGAAGGTATATTCGACTTGGTCAAACGCGCCAATGAACATGGCTATAAAGTGTTTGTCGTAACCAATCAGGCGGGGATTGCCCGTGGCTACTATACAGAAGCGCAGTTTTTAAGTTTCAGCGCCTGGATGAAGGAAGAATTCATGCGTCATCAGGCACACATTGACGAGATTTACTTCTGTCCGCACCACCCTGTGCATGGGCTAGGTGCTTACCTGACTAACTGCAACTGTAGAAAACCAGAGCCGGGCATGTTTCTCAAGGCCCAGACTGCATTCAATATCAATATGCAAAAGTCCGTGATGGTAGGTGACAATCTATCTGATCTGGAGGCAGCATATACGGCCCATGTCGCACAGCGCTATCTATTTTTGTGGGGCGATGTAGAAAATAGCACGGACAAGAACGGACAGATTTTAAACAATCCATTTAACTTCGAAGTCATTAACTCGCTTAAAAATATACAGCTCAACACTTAGGCATCATTGCCGCCGTATATCTTCAGAAGCTATGTAAGCTTCTATTACTTTTGTCTTTTTGCACTCGTATTCCTTTACCGCCTTTGTTTCCACTCTTTCCAAACCAGCCTGGGAAAAACTACAGCATCACTAGCGTAACGCTTTACCAGTCGCTTTGGCTCAGTCGCCATGCGGTATAACCACTCAACGCCCATACTGCTCATCCACTTTGGCGCACGCGGTTTATTGCCTGCCAGAAAGTCGATGGTAGCCCCCGCGCAAATCGCCACTTTCACAGGCAATTTTCCGGCGTATTGATTAACCCAGGTAGCCTGCTTTGGGGCACCCAGGCCTATCAACAGGAACTCAGCCCCAGAGGCAGCAATCCGCTCACAGATGCGCTCGCATTCAGCTACATCTTTTTCAAAACCAAAAGGTGGACTGTATAGACCCACTACTTTGACATGCTGCCATGCTTGTTCTATCTTGCTGGCTGCTTGTTCGGCCACACCGGGTAAGGCACCAAGCAAGTAAACTTTAAGTTCGTGACTGGCTGCGTCATGAAAGTGTTGAAATATGGCTGGTACGAGGTCGCTTCCTGTCACGGTACCGGGAATTTCCTCACCAAACATTCTGGCAGCCAACACCACAGGCTTGCCGTCGGCCACCACCATGGCAGCATGCTCAAAGGCATCCCGATAGTCCTGGTTTTTACTCAACTGCACCACACAATTCACATTTGGAGTCACGATGTATTTGCAGTTGCTCTCGGCGAATTTAATCCAGGTAGCTACATAATCCACCGATTCACTCATCGTAAGCGGGTTGATAGTCACCCCAAAGATATTGATTTTTTTTTCGATCAGATTGGCCATATGTCGGTCTACTATAAATTGAAGTTAGGTTCAGGAGTCTCTCTTGGAGCGTACCCACTCTGCTTGGCGCTTGAAGATGAATTTGATATACAAGGGGATTTTCACCAGCACATACACTGGCGCCATTAACAATACCGAAAATGCAAGAATTGAACGGCCAAACTTGGCCCATGCCAGTACGACAGCAAGTGCGACCAGTAATAAATCCAAGATTGCAAAACCCCATGGCAACAACAGGGAAGTGAGCAACCATAAAACCACGCTCACAGCACTAAGCAGAAGAATCATCAGCACCAGTAGCGCCAGCGGCGGCACACACATATCCAGCGCCAGTGCCAGCATATTGATATTGGCGTGCTTGATGCCTTGCAAAATCAATAGCGGGCCTTCTTTGAGAATCATGCCGATATGCCCATGCTCCCAGCGTGTGCGCTGGGTTTTGATGCCCTCTTCACTGGTTGGAAACTGACTGGTAATTAGCGCCTCGGGGCAAAACCTTGGTGCAAGCTTCAGTTTAGCCAGGTCAACACCCAGCTTCATATCCTCTACGATATGCCCACTGGCAAGATTAACCTGACTAATCACTGCCCACGGGAAAGCCATGCCAGAGCCCATCAACTGACATGGCAAACCTAGCCTGTGCAGGCCCAATGGCCTAGCCCAGTTTTTAACACTCCAGGCAAATTCGGCAATTCGTGTCTTGAGGGGCGCTTTAGGGCTTGAATGCATGAGGTAGAGGCCTTGTATGGGGCGCTGATACCTTAACGCATCACTCACCAATGTCTGTAGTGCAAGTGGACCAAGTAAACAGTCCGCATCAAGTATCAGCACAACCTCTGGCGGGTCGTTGGAGAGGTGCTGCAGCCCGAAGTCCAACGCAAAACCTTTGCCGCGCATGGTGTCGTTAAATCGTTCAATAACCCCTACTCCGTGACTTCTGGCAATATCAGCCGTATCGTCAGTGCAATTGTCAGCCACCACCAATACTTTGATATTAGATGCGATGGGCTTATTACCAACTTGCCCTAATATCGAATCCAATGTTGGAATCAAACTAGTTGATTCATTATGTGCGGGAATTAATATCACTACAGATGCGCTTGCCGCATCCTTACTTGGCCTGGCTTTGTAGGGCAGCAAAGAAAGTATAACCTGCAGAAAAAAAGTGATGACTGGCACTGACAGTAACAGGATAAGAACACTAAAAATGATCTCGAGTGCACTGTACATTAAAGCTCCCTGCCTGGATTATGCATAGCAATTTCATGTTTGAACAACTGGGCCAGTTTGTGAGCTTCTGTGTCTGCAGAGTGTCGCTCTATCACACGGGTGTACGCAGCATCACCCATAGCCTTTACTTGCTCGCTGGGTAGGGAAAGAAATCTCTCCAGTGTGCTTGCGAGAGCGTCGACATCGCCAGCGGGGAATAAAAAGCCATGTTCACCGTTAATCACTAGTTCTGGGATCGCAGCAATATAGGTGCTGATAACCGGTCTTCTTAACGCCATAGCCTCCATAATCACCACGGGCAAGCCCTCTGCAAAGCTTGGCAACACCATCGCCCTTGCATTCACAATCTCATCTCTCACCTGGTCACTGCTAATCCAGCCGGTAATGCGCACTTTTTGCTCCAGCCCGTGACGCTTAATTTGCGCTTCCAGCTCAGTACGCATCTCACCATCGCCGCCAAGTACCAGCTCAAAAGCTATACCTTTCTGTGCTAGCTTATGGGCTGCATCTATCAATAAAAGCTGGCCTTTTTGCTCACATAGCCTGCCTATACATACCAGCCTTGGGTTTTCCGGGATAGGCACAGGCGCAATCGCGTGAAAAGCTTCTTCGATACCACAATGCACTTCTTTAACTTTTGGCCATTGTGGATATTTAATCCAGCGGAATATCTGACTACGGCAATAAGATGAAATTGCGACCACAAATGCCGACGCTTCTATTTTTTCGGCCAGTTTGATGAACTCAGGCTTATCGAACTCTTCGGGCCCGTGCACGGTAAAGCTATAAGAAGGGCCGCCAAATGCACGCACCAGTAGCGCTACCTCAGTAGCATTAGCTCCGAAGTGAACATGCATGTGCTGCGCCTCACCGGCTTTTAGCCAGAGCAGTATCTGGCAAGCTTCTGCCACATAGACCAAATGATAAGGCCAGTATCTGTCAGCCCTGATGCCCATTTTGATCGCCAATGACAACACTTTCAAAAAAGTGCATGGGCCATTAAAAAATACTTTCAGTACCGCAGGCAACAAGCCAGAAACGCCCTGCTGCAATACATATTGGGTTTTGGCGCGCTCCTGGATATCTACCGCATCGACCAGCTCACCATCCCAGCCTCTTACCGAGATACGCTGGATTTCCACGCCCTCTGCCTCAAGTGCAAGAATCTCTCTTCGAATAAAGCTATGACTGACTTTGGGATATTGACTGATCAGGTAGGCGATCTTGAGCTTATTCAAATTAGTTCCTGCATAGTTGTTTATGTTGATGCATTTAGATTATTGGCTAACGACTTTGGATTCCCACTGCCACGCAGTGGCAATGATAGTGTCAAGCTCCGCATATTTGGGTGACCATCCCAATATCTCTCTGGCGAGGCTGGCATCAGCCACCAGTCTTGCTGGGTCGCCCTCGCGTCGAGGCGCCTCTATAACCTTGACCTTTTTACCCGTAACCCGCTCAGTGGCAGTTATGACATCTTGTACAGAAAAACCGGCACCATTCCCCAGGTTAAATCGCATGCTGGAATCCGTTTTCACTAACTGTTTAAGCGCCAGTAGGTGAGCCGAGCACAAATCGACAATATGGATGTAATCGCGTATGCAAGTACCATCTGGAGTATCGTAATCGCGACCAAAGACGCTGATATGTGGCCTTCTTCCTGAGATAGCCTGCAACACCAAGGGGATCAGATGCGTTTCCGGCTCATGGCGCTCCCCAAGCAGGCCGGAGGGATCAGCCCCAGCGGCGTTGAAATATCGCAGGCACACTGACTTAAGGCCATAAGCACGCTCATAATCGACAAGTACCTGTTCGACCATCCATTTAGAGCGTCCATACGGATTTAATGGGTTCTTGACGTGCGATTCATCAATCGGCACGTACTCAGGTTCGCCAAATACTGCCGCTGTGGATGAAAAAATGAAGTTTTTAACATCATGCTTCACCATGGCATTAAGAAGATTCAACGTATTAGTGAAATTGTTTAAGTAGTATTTATCCGGATGTTGTACCGACTCACCCACCTGGATATAAGAAGCGAAATGCATGACGGCTTCTGGTTTGTACTGCTCAAATACACGGTCGATAGCTGGCAAATCAGCCAAATCCGCCTGTACAAATTCACCACCAAGCACTGCGTCGCGAAACCCAGATGAAAGGTTATCAAACGTTACAACTGAGTGCCCTTGGTCTACAAGCATCTTCACCATGTGCGAACCAATATAGCCAGCCCCGCCAACTACAAGTACCTTCATTCGACCCCTTTCATAACAACAACTGAATTTGCATCAGGCCCATCAAAAACCGTTCACTAATGTGCATTATAACTTGCGATGTTCCATTAGCATGAATCGTTCCTGAATCTAAAAATTAACCACTAATTTTGATTATGTATGGAGCTATCCGACAGAGTACAAGTAATTAGGCTTAGTACCCATAAAAATCACTTCTAGCCTACTAAAAAAATATGACATGTCTAATCTCGCAACTTCGCAAGTTGCTTGTATTAACTTAAATCGAAGCTATCTTGATTCCGGGGCAACCATCATAGCTAACTCATTAGAGGGAAAGCTAACCCTTTGGTGCATTTGCTGAGTAATGGTGCACTTGTTGCTATATTGTTTGATTAAATCACCAACGATTAACTCCTTCGTCAGCCGGAATACGTTGACTAAACCATATCGTGACTCAAAAAAACCTTGTTTATTTAAATATATTTAGCATCTGAGTGAAGCTCCTCCTCAACCTGGAAAACACCAGCATCCACCGCAGTACTTGGCTACCAGCTCATTTAAACCAGCCTATCTACCTGCCTTTATATAGACCGGCTCACAACCGTTTTGTCATAAGTTCAGCGTAGCATTGTGTTGGGCGCATTTTTTGCTTAGCCAATCTCATCTGGCCAGCAATAACTGCCAATCATTACTACATTAGGCGCATGTGCTCTCACCAGAGGGTGAGGCATTGCATCAGTTCAAATGCTTTGATTTGTGGGTATTGATGACTAGATTCTTGAAAATGCTTTTTGCTTTTTCCAGCCCTTTAAACAATCATGCAGGCTATCGGTCGGACATCGATGGCTTGCGTGCAGTTGCTGTGGGATTGGTCGTAGGCTTTCATGCATTCCCAAATTACTTTCCCGGTGGCTTCATTGGGGTTGATATTTTTTTCGTTATTTCAGGCTATTTGATTTCCGGCATCATTTTCACCCAACTTGAGGCAAATCGATTTAGTTTCTTTGACTTCTACGCTAAGCGAATCAATCGTATATTCCCTGCGCTGATTGCAGTTTTGATAAGCTGCATTTTACTGAGTAAAATTTACTTTTTTCAAAATGAAGTAACCAGTTTTAATCATAGCCTTATTGCCGCAGTGGCATTTATTGCCAACATCTTCTTTTATGGTGAGGCAGGCTATTTCGACTCAGCAGCAGAAACAAAGCCATTACTTCACTTATGGTCACTAGGCGTCGAAGAGCAGTTCTATATTATCTGGCCGATCCTTCTGATATTGCTGTGGAAATTTAGAACAATGAGGCCCTGGATGCTGGCAGCTCTCATTGTATTTTCAATATCGGTAAACTTGCTATTAGTTAAAACCCATCAATCAGCGGCATTTTATCTGCCCATATCCCGCTTTTGGGAGTTACTGCTAGGCAGTTCACTAGCCTACATCACTATCTACAAGCCTCAGCTCCTTAATCTAGACTTAAGTCAGCAACATAGATGGCTAATTCAAAATATAGCTGCGCTTCTTGGTTTTCTATTAATAATTCTTTCATTAAAGTTACTCAACAGGTTTAGTGCTTTCCCAGGCTGGTGGGCATTGCTGCCGGTAAGTGCAGCTATACTGATCATCGCTGCAGGCAAAGATGCTTGGTTGAACAAATTTGTTTTATCCAATCCGATGGTAGTTTTTATCGGAGTAATCAGCTATCCAATCTACTTATGGCACTGGCCCTTACTCGCATTTCTCGAAATTGAAATGGGGCAGACCTCCAAAGAAATTAGAGTGATGGCTGTGTTAGTAAGTATTTTACTCGCCTGGCTAACATATTTACTGATAGAGCGCCCAATAAGATTCAATATCCAATCTCCATTGAAAAGTGCATATATCAGCATCGCATTACTATTTGTAGGGATTTATGGTTACCTTGATAACCGCTATGCAAATATTGATGTAGATGAAAAAAACGTTTTTGTGAGCTATTTCACTGACTATGCAAAAAACAATGACCTGAAGCATGCGCATCGCTATGAATGTAGCCTTACCGATGTCAATGGCATAGTAAAAACAAATTTGACCTCTAGTTGTTTTGAGTCAACAACCAAGCAATCTCTATTTATATGGGGAGATTCACACGCCCAGCACCTCAATTATGGTATTTCAAAATTACTACCCAAAGATATTTCCATATTGCAGGTTGCAACCTTTGGCTGCGCACCATCAGTAGGCTTTATAAAAACAGGTATTAAATCAAGTTGTGATGCATCCAATCAACTAGCATTAGACAAGATTAAGCACGCCAAGCCGGATATCGTTCTACTCGCTCAACGCGAAAATCATGAGCTTAATGACTGGAATGAGTTAATTGAGACGCTCAAAGCAGCAGGCGTCAAAAATATACTGATATTAGGCCCCGTTCCACAATGGCATCAATTTCTCTACAGGTACTATGCTCGGCACTACTGGGACACGAAACCCAGAAGAATCAATACGAATCTCAAGCTCTCCATATTCCAAACAGATAATGAAATGAAAAAGCTTTACGGAACATCAAAAGACGTGACTTACATCTCGTTGATTGACAGGTTATGTAATACAGAAGGGTGCCTGGTTTATTTAGGCGATAACATTGAGACTGGTTTGGAAACGTTTGATTATGGTCACTTATCATTATCAGCATCTGAATTTTTATCTAAAGAAGCCTTGGCACCAATCATCCTCGCCGACTTGAAAAACAGCCTGTGATACTGACAGATAAATTTATCGCCCCTCTAATGCATATACGGCAATTTGGATTGAACCTTTAACATCACTTTAGAAATACTCTTCCCTGCAGTAATCATTTTATGTTCAAAATAAAAAGTTGAAATATGCGCCAATAAGAACGTGACCGCAAACAATAATGGTCGCTTCATGTACTTATGTAGCACATCACCGCTCCCAAGCCATGTTGAGGCTAATAATGGATGAATGACATACAAGGCGTATGAAATTGATGCTATATAAAACAGAACGCGGTTATTGAGGAACTGGCTCACTCTAGTTTGGGGATTAAATATTGTAATGCCGACTAGCAGTGCTGCCAGATAAGGTCGAAAATAGTTCAATGCTCCGCCAAATGGGCTTGAGGAAATTAGTAATAAAATCATTACGCCCCAGAAGCTAGCACCAGATACAAGTTTTTTCAGTCCTTCCCCAAGGCGTCCCTCATAAATTAGTGCTAACGTAGCGCCAGAGAGGATTTCATCGATTTTAAACTGAGTTATAACCGACTGATACTCCATTCCATAAGTTACTCGTACCAAAGTAAACCCAATGGCAAGGATTGGCAACAGCAATAATCCTCTTTTTTTAAATAGAGTAACCAGTAAAGCTATACCTAAATAAAAGTGCATTTCAACGCACAAGCTCCACAAGTGCTCTGTCACATGCGGCACAAAAGGCTTAGGGGGAAAGTTCGCATAGAATAATAGGTGTGCTAGCCAAACCTCCCTAGTTGCAGGATAAGCAAGTAGGGCAATAAAAATATAGAGCCATGCCAACGGCAAAATTCTAAAAAACCTGCGAATCAGGAAATCTACAATTCCGTCTCTATGCAGTAAAAAATGCGTGACCAGAAAACCAGATAATGTAAAAAAAATTGCCATGCCTAGAATGCCCGTAGAAACATTCAATTGCATGGCCTTTGGCCCCAATGGTAATAGATGACAAGCCAGAACTAATAATATGCTTAGTCCTCGCCATCCATCTAACACCCCAAACCTTGACTCAGCACTCATAGAAACTCTCTAGGGGCTATACCCAAAAAATTAACCAACACCCCTTAGCGGTACTGCCATTATCAAACTATATTTTTTTAACTATTATTCTGGCTGGGTTTCCCACAGCGGTAGCGCCATCCGGCACATCTTGTAGAACTACTGACATAGCACCAATTTTGCAATTATCACCAATATGAATATTTCCCAGAATTTGTGCATATGCACCAATATCCACATTATCACCGATGACCGGAACCAACTGATCATCCCCTCTATTACCTATTGTTACGCCTTGCCTAAGTGTGCAGTGTGCACCTATCACAGCATTTGCATGAATAAATATTCCACCAAAATGCCATATTCTTAAACCGGGTCCAATCGATGCTGTTTTAGGTAAGCTGATTGAGGTAAGAGTTTCAACCATCCTAAACAATATCCAATATATAGCTGTTTGTAATTTTTTGACCGAGCCGTTTTCACACCGGTCCACTCTTTGCCCAAAACGATATACCCAAATAGCCCAGATAGACTGTTCTTTCAGAAAGGGTCTTTTTGCCGGATACCGCGAAAGATCTTTCTGCCAAGCTTGATCAAGACTCATTGCTAACTCGCTTTGTGTTTACGCTCGCTCGCACGCTGCATCTATTTTTCTGCATTAATTTAGAATTACTTCCTATGAAGAAAATTACACATTGGATCCATATTTTTTTCTATATCTGATCGTAGGTTTCTCAATAACATAATAGGAAAACAATGAGAATAAGACTGTCAAAGTCCAATAACCAAGTTGCCACGAAGCATAGATACCTTTCTCCCCTATCAGGAGCGACACAAGAATCAATGCCAGCCAATGCTGGAGATAAAGAGAGTAGCTAAGCTTGCCGATAAGCACCATCGCCTTCGTTGATAAAAAGTTTCTGGCATGCGCAATCATAGATGTATCGCCATAAACTATATTGGCGACGATCACCAGCAACGATATATTTTGCAATGAATACCTAAAGGTTTCTCTGAAGTATAAATCCCTGAATAACAGTGTAGAAAAGATAAGAACAATAGCAGCACCTAAAAGATATTTATTCAGTAGAAAATCCCGAAATCCTTTAAATTGCTGATTTGCAAAAACGTACGCTAACAGACATCCGAAAGCAATTGAGTCTATCCTGGTTTCTGTGGCGGAATAGTTATAGCCCCCATCCATTAGCAATCCAGGATAAATGCTGATTACTGAGACTCTGATAATGAGTGGAATAATCAGGAATGCTACGATAACCTTAAAATAAATTTTGGACTGATATGTAAGGGCTAATAAGGGCGCAAATATAATATAAAAGTGCTCCTCAATGGCTAAGCTCCACAATATATTAAATGGCGATGGCAAACCATTCACATTGTCAAAATGAAAAAATATCTTGAAGTAGTTGGCCAGGTAAAAAACTGCCGCAAGTATCTCTGTCATTTTTACATGCTTGTTTACAACCCAAACTAAAATGATAGATAGAATTAAGAAGAAAAACATTGGGGGAAGCAGTCGCCAGAATCGTCTCAGATAAAACTTATAAAGATCAACCTTTCCTTTTGTTTCCCTCTCATTGATCAGCAATGAAGTAATCAAATATCCGCTGACAAAAAAGAATACAGTAACCCCCAACCCCCCTGGCACCAAATTACCAAAGCCCGCATGGGAGATAATGACCAATAATATGGAGATAGCTCTTAATCCATCAAGCTCTGGTTTATAAGTCAGCATGTGATTTTTGTTACTTTCTACGCTTAATGTTTATTGATGTTATTGGCTCGGCATTCTGATCTACCTCTTCTGCCGCTTTAACTGCTTTACTCTTTACATCAAGGTAAGCAATGGTTATGCCTAAGACAAACCAGTAGCTCCAGTTAAATGAAAGGTAGCCAAACATGTTGTCGGAATACGCAAACAAGCCATACTCTACAACCAGAGCAATACCGATAAATGAAATAAATGCCTGCGCCCGATAGTATTTAAGTAAGTATTTCAACAAACTGAAATTCATGTACAAATAAGAGGCCAATCCAAAAAAACCTGTTTCAAAAAACAATTGCACGTAAATGTTATGGGCGCCTCTCCCAGTTCCAGCGAGCGTGAAGAATGTAGATGAGTTATTTATAAAACTTTCCAATCCGTACCCAAAGAAATAGCGCTCCGGTGACATCCAGGTGAGCCCTGCTTCCCAAATCATTTTTCGCCACGAGTATGAATTAAGGTGGCCATGTCCCCAAACCGCCTGGCCCTCCTGCACATTCAGCAATCGATCTTGTACCTCAGGAATACACAATGCAATGGCCATCATGATGGCTATGTAGACAAGGTATTTTCTCTCGAAAATCAAACCGTAAAAAAATACAAAAACAAAGCAAGCGGCCCACGCACTTCTAGTCTTTGTGAAGAGTAATGCTGCGAAAATAAAAAGGATATATATGGGAAGAGATTTTTTAATAAAGTTGCTCACTACCTTGATGTCAACCTTGATGATCAAAAGACATACTGTAATCATCAAGACGGAATAAAAACCTAATACGTTAGGATGGTAAAAGGTGCCTTGTAAGCGATACCCCTCACTGCCAAAAAGCTGTGCGTTACCTAGAACTTTTTCGGAAAGCGCATATCCGATCGGTATCAAACTTGAGAGTAATGTGACTTTTAGCCATTTTGCATAATCATGCTCGTTTTTAATTAGTGATAACGCTATTGCAAAAACGGCACCACCCGCAATGATATTAATAAAAATCTTTAATGAGGTTAAAAAATCTGATGAAAAGACTACAGCGAGAATCAACATCATAAAGAAAACAAGCCAGCTGTCCTTTAATATCTTCTTTAACTGCGTCGAAATTTTAGAGTATGACAATATTGCCATCACAATAATTAAAAAATTCAGAACCGACCCTAACCCCAGAGCACCCATTTTTGAGCTTAGGATGAATGGATCAATCGATACTCTTGAAACGATAATAAGTAAGAAAAGCAAATTTCTATTGAAGACAAACATCAATCCCAAGATCATTAATGCGGGCAAACCCAAAAGTGCTTTATAGCTTCCATGGGCGACGCCAACAAAAACAATACTAGCAAGCCCAGCAAACAAGCTGACTAGTACCATAATTCCTAATTTTGTTAATGATTTCGAATTTGCATTTAACATTGATTAATTAGCCATATACTTTCTGGACTGATGGATGCCCATACCTAAGAACTATAAGTTCGTTGATTAAATCAAAGGCGGCATACTCAACTGAAACATTCCAATTTTTCTGGATTGCCAAAAACTGAGCTAAGGATAGACTTTGATGTCGAGACACACCTGGCAAAAAACTTAAACTATTAACGACCTCATCAAAACCAAGCAACAGCTATACCATAGTATATTCAGCTTACACTTTAAAGATTAAAGCATTTTGAAAGCTCGGACTTTTTTGAACCACCAAATTGTTTGCATTGCCAGCCAAGAGAGCGCCCTTCTCTTTTTTACCACCAGATAAAGTGCAATTTTCCAGTAAAAAGAGGTACTTTTGTAGCTGAATACTTTGCCATTTGTTTCTGGGAAGATATCAACGATTAATTTTACTAGCTCTTTATTGAACGAATATAACATTAAGTATTTTGTCATTAGTTTCGTTTGATCCAGAGCTTCGATCAAAATCGAATTTTGAGGCTCAATATTGAAATAATCACCAAGCGCCTCAACAGACTTTATATTTTGATAACAGGATACCGGACTCCAGATGTTTAAATAAGAATTCACATTGTCACGATTGTAAAAATATAAAGCCTGATTAACATGTTCAATTTTCTTTGCTTTATGAAATATCCTTGGGAGCACCGCCAAGTCCTCCCCAACGTTTACACCTGCTGGCCAGTTAATATCATTTTCTACAGTAATTGACCTTCTGAACAACTTGTTCCAAGGGCACCATCTAATCTCACCACGCAACATAGCTGCAGTAACTAATATGGGATCACTCACTGATAAAGACTGATCCTGGTATTTATACTTGCCGCTTTCAACCTCATAATAATCACAATAAACAACATCTGCATTAGTATCATCTGCCCGCTGCACTAGAGTATCCAGCATGTCCAGGGCAATGTAATCGTCGGAGTCAACGTAAAGTATATACTCGCCCGTCGCAGCATCCTGCCCAGTTTGCCTCGTGGCTGAAATACCTTTATTTACTTCATGCTTAATTATTCGTGTATGAATTGACAGATACTTATATCGTTCAATTAACGCTAAAACAATTTCCTCACTTTTGTCTTTCGTGCAGTCATTTACAAAAACAACCTCAAAGTTTTTATAAGTCTGCTCAAAAATAGAAATGCAACATCTTTCAATATACTTCTCTACCCCATACACTGGAACGATAATTGATACTTTTAACATATTTGACGGTATTAATACCCTGAACGAGGAAATGTATTTGTATTTCTTATCAATCCGAAACTAATTGTTCTCAGTAGTTTTCTGCCAAAGAAATAGCTAAATAATCTAAAGTTTTTAAATGTAAATGAGGTTGTCAATCCAAGAAAAAAATACTTAAAAGCTTGAATGCGATGATCAGACTCATATAGCAAATTTCCGATTTCATAACGACCTGATGCTATGGCACTATGGTATTCCCCTTTAATTTTTGTAATCAGCTCTTTAGCTTTGTTATTTAATACAAGATTAATTAGTACCTTTTCACGGAAAAGCAACGACTCCAGAAAGTCATTAGTTAAATTTGCATCGTGGGTTTTTTTCTCAAGCAACGGTGTAGACATGAGTACAAACTTTGTAACTAGAGACAATCTTAACCACATGTCATAGTCTTCAGACTGTTTGAGTTGGACATTAAATATACCCACTTGCTCTAGCAGTTTGCGCCTGAACATTACATTTGAACAAGTCCCGACAAAATTTGTTTTAATTAGAAGCTCGAGCCCAGATTTTCGGAGTGGCTGATCAAAATTAAAATCGTCATCTTCTTTGAATCTAGCAAAATGACTTACCGTAGTGTTGATATTCTTATTTAGTGTTATGTAGTCGCAGCAACAAAACCCCACATCCGGATATCGCTCAAATATATCCAGCTGGAGCTTCAGCTTATCCTCATACCACACATCATCGGCATCCAAAAATGCGATAAACTCGCCTGAGCTGGCCTGAATTCCTATGTTTCTGGCATTGGCAACCCCTCCATTAGGGATGGACTTGACAGTAATCCTATCCCCAAACGCGGCGAGCTTGTCAGCTGTACCATCTGTCGATCCATCGTTTACAACGATTAACTCAAATGGTTTCACTGTCTGCTTTAGTATGCTTTCTATCGCTCTTTCAACAAAAACTTCTCCGTTATAAACAGGTATAACAACAGAGACTGTATTTCTCATAATCTTCACCATAATGTTCAATTAGCCTCTAATTGGGCTTAAGTTTTCATTAAATATACTTAGCTCACCCATGCATAAGCGATCCAACTCAAATTTCACCGAAATATTCTTTCTTAAAGGATGCGTCGACAAAGCGCAGATTAAACAAATTACGCAACAACTTGTGAGGCCTTATAACGAGGTATTTATTAAGAAAATATAATCTAATAAATTTGGGGGATCGGCTGTGTGAGCCCGCGTGCCCAATACGGTAAACTGCCCCACGAAAGGGTAGTTTAGCCAAAGGTGTTCCTTTTTCCATCAGGACGTTACTAATCTTCACGTGACTTCCCAGCATTGTCTTTATATATTCTGCTGATGCAGCCTCAAAGCTACCCGGCAAATGATAAAGATCAGAGCGAATAATCAAAGAGGTTCCACAAAAATTAGAGAAATTATGATGAATATACAGCAGGTTACCACCATCCCCCCAGATATATCCTTCACTAATCATCCAGCCATTAGCGGTTACGTTTTGCGCAATGAAACTAACAAGCCTGTTGCTTATAAAATCATCGTCATCGACAGTCATGTAAAAGGCTGTGTCCTGCCTATGCAACATACCCATAAGAATGCGGCGTCCTTTATCTAGACGGACTGCATCATGAAACACCTCTTTATCGTTCTCCCCCTGCTCATGCATGGAGTTAGGTGGAAAATCCACGCGAACAATCTCGAAGCCGCCTGGCATATCTGGCAGATCAGCACCTTCATTGGCAATGATTACAGCGCGCCAGTTAGGATTGGTTTGTGCTGCAATAGAGGCAATGGTCTGTGTCAGATTAGCCTTAAGACGTCCCCAGTCCTTTGAGTTAGCCTGATGTCTAACAGGGATAATAAAGGTGACGATAGTATTCATATATCCTCAAAATAAACCTAACTAGTTACTTCATTAAGATCAACGTAAAGAGTTTTGGAACAGTAATCGCTCCCATCTTTACAACGTTAAACAGTTTTATATCAAAATAATGAATCATTTATTCCTTTTTAAAAGGCTTTTTATAATGATCATTATTCGTTCACGGGATAGAACAAATATTGATATCACATAGGCAAGCGTGCCAAGGCCAAACTCTGTGGCTAGACGAATGACCGGGGACGCTCCTTGAAAGGAGTAATTAATCAAAAAAATCGTTGCCAGCATTATGCCACTCGCTGATAGAGGTTCCAGAAACTGCCTAAAATAAGATGTAATCTTAATGTTTATAATTTTCGTTACCATAACAAGAGTGATCGGCCACAATATCAGCGTCTGTAAAGCGAGAACCATCACAATAAAGCTTATGCCTTTTTCGTATAGAAAGATTACTGTCGCAATTGACAGTATCTGCCTAAGAAGCTGATAGTAGAACCACCAATCATTCTTACCTTGGCTCTTGATCAATGAGGCCTGAATTACACCAATACAGCTCATTAGTCCGATAAGGCAAAACCATCGAGTTGGCCAGATTGCCTGGCTCCATTGGGACCCAAAAACCAAAGGGATGGCATCTCCAGCTACAGATGCTAGGCCTACGAATGCTGGAAATGAAACAATAGAAGACGCAAAAGTAGCAAAAAGAAAGGCTTCAAGTACTTTTCCCTTATCATTTTGCAAAGAACACAACAGCGTATGAGATACCGAGGTAAGAGCACCAGCGATAACATCATTTAACATTTGAAATAGACGGCGCGAAAAATTGAATATCCCGAGGGGGGCAGGCCCGATAAATGAGCCGATAATAATCTGATCGAGACTTATAAGCTGCATAAACCGATTTCCAGAAGCAAACATGCCATATCGGGAAAGCTCACGTAACTCTTTTTTACCAACATCAAAACCAGGAAACCACTTTGCACCAAGAAAAGCAGCTACGCAGCTAGTGATTGAGGCTGCCAGCTGCGATATCGCTAGAGCCCATATTCCATAACCAGATAACAATAGACCAAGGCAAATGATACTAGAAAGCACTGTGGCGACGATGGTTCTCATCGCAATCAGATGAAACGACATTGAACGCGCTATCAGAGCATTGGGAACCGCAGCAAAAAGATCAAAGAATAACTTCAATCCTAAAATCGGCAAAAAATCTGAAACTGCCGGCTGCCCCATCTTGATAGCTATTATCGAGGAAAAAACTAACAAAACCCCATAAATTAGTATAGATGAGCCAACGCAGAGCCAGAACACTGTGTCCAGATGGCTTCTCCGAATGTGCAGTTGCTGGATCAGAGCATCACCAAAAGCTGCTGGAGCAATTGCACTAGCCAGAGATACTACACTGACAGCTAGCGCTAAAATACCAAAATCATGCGGCATTAGATAACGTGAACTTACAATAAAAACTAGACTAGTAAGTAGCGTAGGTACCACAAAATTGATAGCGGACCATACTGCCCCACGTACTGCTGCGGATGAGCGATTTGTCTTGATATGCGCGTATTTTGAATCGCCCTCAGTGCCTTCTATACCATCATCTTTGGTCGTTTCTGACTCTACCACGCTTGGGCTGGATGGCTTGCTCTGCTTTTCGTTCATAGTGAACTTGCCCTATTTTTGAGTATCAAGCATAGTATGACTGCTATCTGTACTAGCCGATTAGAGATACTTATGATGCTGTTCCTGCAGCAACTTTTGACTTGTGTTTTTCTACTTTCAGCCTTAAGTCTGATTCTTTAATAAATGAGCTTGCCTCTTCCCAAATCCAGAACTAACTCGTTAAGTTTGGATAACATCTGATCATGTGAACTTTCAATTGCTTTATCTGAACTAAGACAAGGGTTGTTTTTACTAATGGTAATAAGCGTTTCAGCAGCGCGTTGCGCAAAAGTTTGAGGAGCAACCTTCAAAAGAAATTGTCCTCGGCGCCGAAATTTGCCAGCAATCGATGAGTTGTGATTATCAAAAAACTGTACCACCGACTCTAGCAATGAAGAACTAACAATTTTATGTGGCTTCAGATCAATATCCAGCGCTGAAGCCCAGTCAAACCACTTCATTGCATGAATGCTACTAAGCGGTTGAAGTGGTATCCAAGGGACTCTCAGCGCATCAGATACTATTGCACCATGCATTGCTTCAGTGATGACCAGCTCTGAGGCAAGAATTTGCTCTAATACCACATCAACTGGCGCGCATGGATCTATATAGTTAATTGAGCCATACTTGCAAGCTAACTCCCAATTCCCCACAAAGGTGCTACCCCAGTGAGGCATAAATGAAACTTTATGCCTCTTCTCTACTTTATGTTTTACACAAGATCGCAATAAGATTGCGGCATCACCGATGCCGAGTTTTTCATCAATCCCCAATGCTTTAGCGGTTAACTTTCCCCGAACAAAATAAAATTTCCAATTATCGTCAATAGCTGGAAGTGGCGTATACCCACCATATCCAGCGCCGAACACAATTTTTCTTTTATCTGAAGGAAAAAAATCGAAAATAATGGAGCCGATCCCTAAAAAAGTTGAGCCATCCCCTTGATCCCATACATCTTGGATTAATTTTGGCCACATCCAAGTGTTGAGCTCGTCTCCAAAGTTAGGTTTTTCACCCCGATAAAAATATAAATTCACTTAACGTCTCACTTAGTATTAAAAATATTGCTAGATTAGTTCCCAAGACTTATAAAATGCTTCGCATTTTTACTAGCTGGTATCAGGAAAACACTTATTAAAGTTATAAGCAAAAGACGGGCCATATACAACAATCGACCTTCATTTGATTAATTAAATCTGGAGGAACTAATTGCATCTATGATTTAAAATCTAAAAGAATCCACTCATTTCCATATGGCTATTGAGCATTATTTATGTAACATACTAGTACTTATTAGTTCACCATCGGAATCAAGAGGCTTGGTGCAGATAGCTTAACTCCATTCAGCAACTCTGATAAAAAATTTTCGTGAAGCTGGTAAGCAGTTGGTGCATCTGACTCTTGATTGATTATCGTAGAAACTCTGACTAAAACTCCGTCATCTAGATTACCTCTTAAGCCTTCCTTGAGTATTTTTAAACGCATCTCAAAACCAGACGTTGGAAAACTGTTGCCTAGGCGAATCCAGTAACTTACGGCCTCTAATCTATTATCTTTCTTGAAAATCAACTGTTTCCCATTAATCGGGAACTGATAGCCTGGTATATTAAATGCATGGTTATGCATATTAAGCATTTGATAGCCCTGTGCCGGATAGCATACCTCTGGCTGATGAATTTTGATCTCTTGCCGTTGCTCACCAGCAAAGGCTAATGCAAGCATAATTTGATTACCGGACTTATCCTCATATGTTCTCATCAAAACTTGATCATAGATAAAATCTGAAAGATTTTGAGCATACGTGTTCACAGAAACTTGTGCATACGGACTGGGTTTGTTTTTCCACTCCCCTAATTCAAGAGGGACTACATTTTCCAATACTGGTGGCTGATCTAATGTCTTAAACTTTGGCGTAGCAAGCACTGAGGTAATTGCAGCAAGAATTAATAATGCAAATACCCCAATACTGACCGGAAGTGGTAAATATGGAATTTTGACCATGGAGTTACCTAGCATTCTTTTTATTCCAAGCAACTGTTATTGCTCTTAACATTGAATCAACACCTATGATGAGGAGTAATGCTGTAATGAAAAGAACCATACCTGAGAACTCATGCAAAAACCCTTGACCAGCGGAGTCCCCCCAATAATAAGTAATCAAAGACAGAACCATCACACGCGTGACGTTGGATGCGAATGAAATAGGCACAATTAAAATCGCGAGCAAGGCATTACGGAAGGCAGACTCATGCCGCATTACGTTCATGTATAAAAGACCAAGTGCTTCTAAGGTAAACAATGAGTTAAGTCCTGCACAGGCATCAGCAACAAGTAATTGATATTGCCCAATAGTGATAATAACGCCAGACCTTGCTACAGGATAATCCAAGTGATATAGAATAAATTCTGCAGCGTAAGATACGGCAATTTTCATCGGCTGTGTAATTGCATCAACTACAGATGCAGGTAATGGCACCATAAACAACATGAAGAAAAATGCAAACCAAAAGTGTTGTGCGACTTTCGCACCCCAAAATATGAGCACAATCCCTAGCAGTACCAATACTATCGAGCCTACTTCAAAAATATAGAAAGTTTGTGATCTACCTATTACATAAAGAACTAGACCTAAGAGTAATATTGACCACCCCGCTAGAGGTGAAGGTATTACCGGTATTTTTGCTTCATGGAGCAATTTAGCTTTGTAGTAAAAAAACCAGAGTGATACTAAAAAAACAATCGGCCCATGAGCATGCCTGTCTTCACTCCACATTCCATTGAATAAATCTCTAAATGTAGGTAAATAAACGACCAGAATACCCGCCAAGACTAAAAGCCAAGGTAAAGCTTTTATCAGATTTTCTGAACTTTTTAAGGTATTGGTTTGGTTTGTTGAGGTATTCAATTTAGATTATTGAGGCATTTCATTAAGAAGGATCGCACAGGGTAAAAAAACATTAGCTCGGGTTTGAAACACCCTTAACTACAATCAACTTTATGAGTAGTGCTGATGTAGTTAGCTAAAAATCATTCACTACCGCGCCTACAATCTGGACACCTGTAACGATTAATTGATCACGTATATTTTTAAGATCCGACAGGCGAGTTTCATTTAATCTTGACACTAATAATGCCCCACCGCATCTGCCAGCGACTGCTTGTGCATCCGATGTCTCTGCAGCAGGCGCCGTGTCAACAATGACCACATCGTAATGTGCCATTGCCTGATTCATAAAATCAGCAAAAGCTGATCGCGTTAGTAGCTCTTGTGGATTGGGTGGCACTGTTCCTGCCCCCAATACAGTTAGGTCGACAAAGGACTCTATTTTTGTTACCACATCTAGTGTCGCACGCCCTACTAAAATGTCAGATAAACCGCGTGTTTCGGTTAAATTGAAAATTTTATGTTGAATGGGATCTCTTAAATTAGCATCAACAAGTAAGGTCTGTTCACCTAGCTGCGAGAAAACTACAGCCAAATTTGCAGCCAAATTACTGCACCCCTCACCCTGCCCCGCTGAAATTATCGCGAGGGCCTTATACCCTTCATTGAACCAGCGAAGTATTAACTGACTTCGCAAAGCACGAAGTGCCTCCACTTGAGGTGAAAAAGGTTGATATGCAGCGACCAGATCTTTGCTGAACCCACTCTCATTGGGCTGCAAATAAGGATAATCAAACTGTAGCGCCAACACTTGGCGTATATCAGCCTCACTGACTAAACCTAACTTTTGTGCTGCATCTCCAAAACGGAGCCCTTCTGCTTTCTGTAATCTTAAAATACGCTCAGCATCCTCTGGCTTAATTTTACCCAAATCGAGCAGTATCTTTCCAATACTCGACTCACGGTTGCCAAGTTTTTTCTGCTGTGAGATGGGCGCTTGATTGGTGTTAACGATATCCATAAAATTCCTTAAGCAGAGAGCAGCAATTTTTGCACTCTATTTGGCAAGCTATTTAAACGCTTCTTTGCGGGCTTGCCGTCAATGACAGCAAATACTGGTACCTCTAATATTTCCGCAATGTCATCACGACTGCGCACACGCCTATCAAGAAGCTCGGCCAATAGACCAAAACCTATTCCTAGTATTCCACCTACAACTATTGCCAATAGAATATTTAATAGTGTCTTAGGACTATCTGGGCCAAGAGGAGCTATTGCGGGATTTAGAATTGCAATATCACTCTGATTCGATTGGCCCTCAATACTTGTTTGGCTAAAACGTTGTGTGACTGCATCCATTGCACGTTGCGCGGTTTCCACATCTTTCTTTAGTACAGTCATTTCATCACGAGTATGATTCAGCTCTAAAACGCGTTTCTTTTGTAACTCGACTTGCGTACGCAATTCAGACTCGCGCTGCTGGCTAATACCTACAGTGCTACTTATACTATTTGATGCTCTAGAGATTTCAAGTTGCAATTGGCTTTTAATTTGGTTGTATTCCGTTTGCGCAGATTGATATGCGGGATGATTTTTCCCCAGACGTTGAGATATATCTGCCAGTTTGGTTTCAGACCTTGCTGCATCAATACGAAGACTTTGCACTATAGGATTCACTGCAACATCTGGGGAGTTATCTGCGCTTTTTCTCACAGCACTTTGTCTTGATTGAGCATCTATTGCAGTTGCTTGAACCGCACTTAACTGGGAAGACAATTCATTCAATCGCATAGTTTCCACATCTAAACTTTGCTCTGGATTGGTAATACCTTTATCTTGCTGATACGCTGATAGTCGTGATTGTGCCTGTTCAAGATTATCTCGCAGGGTTTTAATTTGCTCACCAAAATATCCAGCTGCTTTTTGTGCCGGCTCTATTTTTAGCTGAATACTTGTTTGTACATAGTTTTCAGCAAATGCATTAGCAACAATAGCTGCGAAGCCTGGATCAACGGAACTGAATGATATTTCAATGACACTACTTTCTTTGGATGGCTTCACATCTAATTTATTGAGCAACTTATTTGCAAACCAATTATTGATATCACCTCTGCCCTGGGTTGCATTCTGGAACTGTTGTTGTGCCTGTTCGCTTTTAGCAATCTGTAACTGCTCAACAACTTTAAGCGCAATATTCCTGCTTTGAATAATATCCACTTGTGTTGCCATATAGCCTGGCATCAACTGAGCAGGCAAAACCATACCAGTAACAGGATCCATCCCTTTGTAATTTAGCAACAGTGATGCTGTAGATCGATAACCTTTTGGCAACAATAAAGTTACAACGACTGCCGTCAGAACAGTGATCAGAAAGGTTACTAATATAACTTTATATCGAGCTTTAAGAATTAGTAAAAACTGCAGAAAATTCATAACTATCCTTAGAAAAGGCTTTCTTCAACATAAAGTACATCATCGGCCTGTATTAAATCAGTAAGCTGTGGCTTTGTTTTCTCGACAGCACCGGCTTCGTTGCGACGATACAGTTTAATACTTCGTTGAGTCCCCCTAACCGTCGGCCCACCGCCTTGTGCTAACGCCTGGATTACTGACATATTTCTTTCCACCCTGTAACTACTTGGGCGTTGAGCTTCACCATATATATAGTAAACAGGTGTTCGGTGAACATATATCTGATCTCCGGCCATTACCAGCGTGTCTTCCGCTACATCTTTAGATAAAAACAGCTCGGCAATGTCGATTTCTTTTTTAAATGCCTGTCCATCACGAGCACCGGTCAAAATAACTTTATCAGACCCGGTTGTAGAAACTCCCCCTGCCATTGCTAGAGCGTCAGCAAGCCTCATAGTGAATGCTTCCAAAGAAAATCTGCCCGGACGATTTACTTGCCCTAAGATTGAGATTTGATTACCCGGAGTGATATAAATCACATCACCATTATTTACCAAAACATCTTGTGATTTTTTGTTATCAAGAAATAATGAAGCCAAATCTACTTGATAACTAAATGGCTTGCCGTCTCGTACTCCTGTCAATAATGCAAGTCCGTTTCCTGCAACTTGAGAAACACCACCTGCAGTAGCTATCATTTCACTTAAATGTGTATTGAATGTCTCTAGCGGGTAACGTCCAGGCCTGTTCACCATCCCCAGTACAGCAACCTGGTTACCTCTCACTTGCAACAATACAATGTTAACTTGTGGCTGTTGTACGAACCCCCCACTGATCAATGCCTGAGCAATTTTCTGCTCTGCGGCCTGAATCGTTTTACCACCAATTTTAATTTCACCAATCAATGGATAACTAACAGTACCACTCTCAGATACCCGGGTTTCCGTTGTAAGTTCCGGGTTTTGAAAAACGTTAATACGTATTGAATCACCCGCCCCTAGCAAATAATCGACTTTATCGTCGGCATTCGCCATAACTGGAGATAACAATGAGAATATAACCATGCTTATCAGAGCAAGAAATCTAAATATATTCTGCTTCACGATATTTCCTTTAATATTTTAGAGTGATGATGGATGTTAATAAATTATTTCAAGCCGGCCACGCCGGCCTCGATACCAGAGCTTTTAACTTTCTTATCCTCTGCAAGCTTAGTTGATTCAGACGAGTTATCTACGGAAGCCTTTGGTAAACGACCTTCTGCTACAAAATCTCCAACATATTCAATCTTGGCCTCTTTTCTAAACTTCTTCATTTCCTCATCAACTATTTGTTTTCCACGAGTATTGATAAAGTAATTTTTTATTAATGGCGTAGCTGCAGCAATATCCATAGGCGCTTCTTTCGCTTTTACTAGATGAATTACATGAACTGCGTTTTGGGTTTCCAACACGATTGTTTCGCCATCATGAAGGTCTTGCAATTTAGGTAAAATATCAAGCGGCAACTGTTCGGCAGGGCGCGTATAACTACCTCCAGAGTATTTAACACCCCTCCCTTTTAGGGAGTCTGCAATCTCTTGCATAGATTTTTGTTTAGAAACATCGTCATTTACTGAGGCTAATATCTCTGCATTTTTTTCCATCCCAATGTCTTGCAAATTGTAAATCTTGCGCTTGGCAAACAGTTCAGTGTGGCTATCATAATATTTCTTAACCTCTTGGTCAGTCACCTTAACTGAAGTAGAGACCAGTTTTTGCAAGTAAGCCCGCGCCAAAATATCTTTCTTAGCTGCTTCTATCGCCATCATGACATCAGGCGTTCTATCAAGATTTTCTTTATTCGCCTTTTCAACTATTATTTGCTGGTCAATCAGCTTTTCTAAAATTTGTTGCCTAACCGAAGCTGCATTATCTGCAGTTACATTTTGTGCGCTCTTCATCAGAAGGTTAATTTGATGCATAGATATTTCGGCATCATTTACCTTGGCAGCTACTTGAGAAGGACCCTTTTTGCCCTCCCCTTTCCCGCACCCAGTCAACGACATAACACCTATTGTGCAGAGAAGAACAACTAATATATGAAGCTTGCATTTTTGCATGACAGTTTTAAAACCTTGTAATTAATTAAAAAGTTAATTGCCCAGTAATACTGGCGGAGTCTGCAGAAAAGTCTCTGTTGACTGCAGTAGAGTCTCTTTCATCATGTTGCAAATTAACCCCAACCCTGATGGTGTTACGCGGCACCCAACTCACTCCTATGCCATAGCTCAACATATCGTCTTCTCGATCACTTGGTGCGGCGGTAGGTGCATTTCCAAGGAATTTCCTTTTCCCTATTAAAGCATTGGCATTCACAGCAATTTTCGATGTTGCTTGCCAAGTGGGCTTTATAGAAAGTACGTCATAAGTAGTATAGCTGCTATCACCGGCTGAAAAGGCAGCCAACTTCCGCGATAGATCAATAGTCAAATTCAGTTTTGATGTGATATCCCAAGCATAATTTATGCCCCCAAAATTCCCAGAAAAATCCCTTATAGCGAAAGTGTCATCAGTTCGACTAACATGCCCAAAATTTGACGACAACTTAGACTTCCCTGACAAAATCCAAAAAGCGCTCACTTCCTGCTCATCTTCAGTAAAATCTTTGCCTACAAAGCTGGCAAAGTTAATTTCCTGATTCTCTCCATTCCTTTTCCTGGCTTTCCACGCCACAAAGCTGTTTGAGGGAAATGAGTACTTCACACCACCTTCAACTGCATCAAATTTAAAGCTAGTTTCAGGTAAAAAAGTCTGGCTATTAACAACATCCAACTTAGTATAGCCACCTAATAAGTGCCACTTATTATGCGGTGACCAATCAAAATCAAAAGTCTGAATTTCAGTGGTTCTCAAATTTTGAGTTCCAGTGCTTCGAAAGTCTAGAAACGGAACTAGGTTTACAGTTCTATTGGATGTCAGATTGCCTTTTAAACTTGGCGTAAGGGCCCATAGCCAAGCAGCTTTGTAGTTATTCGCGTTGAAGTCCAAGAACTTGGCATTTTCATACTTATTATCCACATGAGTATAATCAAGCTTAAATGTTTGCAATGAGTAATGCTTATTGATGCTAAAGCCAACATTAGTTCTCAATATATTATCCGAACGCTCAGCACCTGCACCCACTGGCTGAGCCCCAGAAGGCAATCTAAATAAATTACTTTCATGCTGATAAGTTGAACCTATCACAACATTGAAAACATCACCGCTATCTGCCATGGCTTGGCAAATGAAAGCACATGACAGTAGATTAAAAATAATAACCTGCATCAGGGGCTTAACAGGCATACGGCTTCCACTAAAAAAAATCATTCAACACCCTCTTATATTGGTGTGCCATGGGTGCTGGGGGGGAATGCGGGCATAAGCTTCTCGCATGTTTCACGCAAGCGGCCAGTTGTGGTTTGCAATAAGGTTAATAATATTTTATTACCTAAACGTGGCATTTGTATTAACACATTGTTAAAAGACTCGCGCGTTAATACTGCAAAATCAGTCGGCATCGTGGTTGTACAGCTGGCAAAACGAGGATTTCCATCGATCATGGACATTTCACCCAACGTGCTGCCAATACCTACTTTTGCAATCAGTTTATCACCTTCGAGCGTTGATTTAGTGACCTCAACACTTCCGGACAAAATAAGGAGTAGGAAGTCCCCACTATCTCCTTCGGTTACCAGCTTAAAATCACGGGGGGCTGCATAACACTGCATGAATCGACTCAATGACTTAACTTCATCAGAACTGAACTTATCAAAAAGCTTTATGTGATTAACAATTTCAAAAATCTCATCTTCATACTTATCGGCTCTGCCAAGCCAATCTAAACCGGGATATATTCGCATGAAATTCTTAGGCATAGTTTTCCATTAATAAATGCACCCATTAAACACATATTACTTATAAATACCGGGCTCTTTAACTTCTGCTACCTACCCAAGCGCCATTAAGATAACCTGATTCCCAGGTCTTAGCAAACTATCCGCTGACACTTGCCAATGATCGCCCAACACATGGTAACTCAGGTATTACCAAAGGCCGCCAAAGCGAGAGAATTTTTGTGGTGCGATTATGCTCAAAATGAAGTTGGCACATATAATGCTACTCCTTCTTGGCAAGCTCCTATTTGATGTAATAGTAAGCTTTAAAAACATTGCACTCAATAGTCCATTTGCACTAACAGTAAACACACAATTGAAATATGCCGCATCTAAACTTAAACAAAAGAAATAAATAGCCAATATGACAGCTGATTCAGGCCTAGAAGATAATGCACTTAGAGGACTCAATGCTTTAATGCACGAGTCTTTGCATATTCGCTCACATTTTGAACTGCTTTTATGGCTACAAGGCGACTTTCAGAAACACATCCCTCATGAGGTAATGATTGCTGCATGGGGAGACTTTTCACTAGGTATCATTTATATCGATATTGTTTCTGCCTTACCTGGCGTCAGGACAGGTAAGATTGCTGGCGAGAAGCTTACCTCCCTACTCCAAAACCTCTTCCAATATTGGCTCGATCACTCCCAAACACCATTTACCTTAAGTATGGATAGAGGTATTTTCCATGGACATGAGCTAGGATGCTTGGAAGCCAATATTAATCTGGAAAAAATGAAATCAGCCCTGGCCCACGGAATTAAGGATTACCGTGGTGGTCATGATTGCTTATATATGTTTATACATACAACAGCAAAAATGCCGACTGCCTCAAGAAAACTTATCGCGAATATCTTGCCTTATTTAGACTGCACGTTACGGCAGTTGGAACACCTTCCCGAGCAACTTCCTGATGAGCCCATTCAAAATGATGAGCCAGAAAATGAAATTGTTGGTACACTTTCGCCAAGAGAGGCTGAGATAATGGAATGGGTTAAGGGTGGAAAAACCAACCAAGATATTGGCATGATCCTTAACATCAGCGCTTTTACAGTAAAAAATCACATGCAACGCATATTTAAAAAACTAGATGTTTTGAATCGTGCACAGGCAGTCACAAAATATAATCGAATGTATCAAACCCAATGAGTTCTAAAAAAGCCAGCCCCCCAGTTCGCAGGTCATCCGGCATTGCGATAGCTCGCGACAACATATTATCGATCACTGAAGCACTTCTAGACCCGCTTATTGCGGTTTTTTCACTTTGGATAGTGGCATTTATTCAAGAGGGAAACCTGGAGCCTGTGTATCTAATACTGTCATTGATTATTTTTTCACTTACATTTCCCAGTAGCTCAAAAATAACACTCACTCCTTTTAAGGCAATACAAAGCACCTTAGTTACCTGGGTAGTTCTCTCTGGCTTGCTTGTGCTCTTTGGGGTAACAACCCAGTACATTTACCTTTTCTCTAAGGACACCGTTATCCTTTGGCTGATATTGACTCCAGCACTTCAGATAGTCGGGCTGCTGGCATTACGAATGCTTGCACCTGCAATTATCAAGTTACAGGGCCCCATTAAACGTGCGGTCATTGCCGGGATGAATGAGCAGGGCGTAGCTTTGGCTTTGCGACTAGAGGATAGCCATTACAACGCCACAAAACTCATCGGCTTTTTTGAGGATCGCAGCCTTGAGCGCCTTACTTCATATATTGATATACCAATTCTTGGCAGAATTGATGATATGGCGAGCTATATCAAACAAAATCAGATCAATGTGATTTATCTGTCTTTGCCTATGGCCAACCAACCGAGAATACTCAAACTATTGGATGATCTTAAAGATACGACAGCATCCATCTACTTTATCCCTGATATATTCATGACCGACCTGATCCAAAGTCGCGTTGATCAGGTTGAGGATATTCCCGTAGTTGCCGTGTGCGAAACCCCTTTTACAGGGTTCAACGGCATAGTAAAGCGAGTCGCCGATATCGGTTTTGCTGCAGGCATACTTATCCTTATATCACCGGTGCTTTTCGTTATTGCTATCGGCGTCAAGTTAAGCTCCCCCGGACCAGTCATTTTCAAGCAACGCCGTTACGGACTTGATGGTCAAGAGATCCTAGTCTACAAATTCCGCTCCATGACAGTGACCGAGGATGGAACCAAGGTGACTCAAGCTACAAAAAATGACCAGCGCGTCACTAAATTCGGTGCGTTCCTGCGTAAATCATCCTTAGATGAGCTACCCCAGTTTCTAAACGTGCTGCAAGGCCGCATGAGTGTTGTTGGACCAAGGCCGCATGCAGTGTCTCACAATGAAATGTATCGCAAGCTCATCAAGGGCTACATGATCCGCCATAAGGTAAAACCTGGAATTACAGGGTGGGCACAAGTCAATGGCCTGAGAGGGGAAACGGAGACTTTAGACAAGATGAAAGCTCGGATTGACTACGATATAGACTACCTGCGCAACTGGAGTCCAAAACTGGATATGTATATTATCCTTAGAACCGTTTCTGTGGTCTTCAAAGGTGAAAAGAACGCTTATTAAAGCGTCGCCTAGTCCAACAATGAGAGCAGTCTGCCTGTTCGCCATGCTGGCGTTAATTCTCATGATTTTCGTTGGCGGTAGCCAACCTGGTGCCGGCAGCCTCTTCCCACCCCCTTGGGATAAGGCTGTGCATTTCGTGACCTTCGGATTTATGCTGGCCTTAGCGAGCATTGGCTTCCCAAATACCAGGCTAGTGCATCTATTAGTAATGGTGGTAATAATTGGGGTGGCAGATGAAGTCCATCAGATATATCTTCCTGGCAGAGTGGCTGGCCTTGATGATTTGGTTTCTGACTTTGCTGGCGGATTGGTCACTATGCTTGCGATAGCATGGATAACTGGCCGGAAAGTATAAACTCAATAGACACAATCCCAACAGAAGAAATCATCCTCGATTAAGTGCAACAAAAAAGGAGCCCTAGGGCTCCTTTTTACTAACTAACACCTAACTTAAGCTTGTTTGGCTTAGCCAATCTTGCGACGACGTGCCATAAACCCCATCAAACCCAAACCTGCCAGCATCATGCCGTAAGTTTCTGGCTCAGGAACTGGAAGTGAAGTTAGTGAGAGAGTACCGTTGTATGAAGCTGACCCAACGCTAGTCCCAGCAATGTGCACAAAGTAATTACCAAGACCGTTTATGCTTTCCAAACCACCGAATGCAAGCCTAGGACCCGCACTGCCCAAGAAACCGTACGTAAGAACAGTAGTTTTATCTGCAGCTAACAAATCAAATGAAGTAAATGTAATGTTCTTAGTACTTGTACCTGAAAGTGAACCAACTAAATCACGAGATCCCAGGAAAGAAAGCGAAATATAATCGCTGAACGATGTGCCAACAATATCGCTACTGTATGAGTAGTGCTCTGCATCCGGAGATGGATTTAAATCCGCACTTACAGTTACTGCAGCATTGGCTGACAGAGAAGCGATTGCGAAACCTGCTGCAACAACTAAAGACTTTAATGTTAAATTCTTCATAAATATAAATACCCCTAAATTAATCAATTAACTTCTAAAATGTAAAACACCAAAAAAATCTTTTACTTAGAACTCATATTCTGTGAATACATTTAATCAAGAGTCTCAATTTAGCACAATAGTCCGAATGGACTAATCAACCTGAAGCCACTGTAATTTAATTTAAAAATCAAATAGTTAATTAATGTAAAAAAGGGGCGCTAAGCCCCTTTTAACGAATCTACCAGCGTTAATTTATGCGGGGAGGAATTACCTTACTCTACGACGGCGTGCCATAAACCCCATCAGCCCAATACCGGCAAGCATCATTCCATAAGTCTCAGGTTCCGGTACTGGGGAAATCAAAGAGAGCGTCCCTCCGTATGAGCTTGGCCCAGCACTTGTTCCAGAGATATGTACAAAGTAACTACCTAAATCATTTGTACTTTCTAAGCCGCCAAAAGCGAGCCTAGGCCCTGCGCTTCCTAAAAAGCCGTAGGTAATTACTGATAGATCACTTGCCACCAAATCAAAGGCAGTAAACGTAAGGTTGCTAGTGCTAGTTCCCGAAAGTGACCCAACAAGATCACGAGTCCCCAGAAAAGACAACGGAATGTACTCATCAAAAACTGCAGCTAAGATATCGCTAGTAAATGAATAATGCTCAGCATCCGGAGAAGGGTTTAAATCACCACTTACTGTCACTGCGGCATTGGCTGACATAGACGAAAGGGTTAACCCCATCGCTAAAACTAAAGACTTCAATGTTAACGTTTTCATAGAATCACCCCTAAAAGTGTTATTAAGCAAACTTAAAAAGTTACTTCAACTACACTCCTCCAGATAATTTACTACTGGGAACAAACCTATTATTAGATATGTGATGATTACATCGCAGATACTTTTACAGCACAATAGTCCGAATGGACTAATGCAGGCAGAACTCCCGACACTTAAAATTAAATTAACTTGGATTTTAGTGCTATGAAAGTGACGTTATGATGACCGACTAAAACTAAGCCGCATCAATTTAAAGCGCTGAATCACTAAACGCATCTTCCATGAATCATGGCCGACGCGCTTAATTCACATTACTTGGATTTTAATGTTTCAGTCAGATGTGGCGCTAATGTTTGCAACATTTGAGCGAACACTTTTGGGTTACCGGCCACAATGTTACCGGACTCTATCCATTGCTCATTACCTTCGAAGTCACCAACAATGCCGCCGGCTTCCTGCACCAGCAAAGCGCCTGCAGCAATATCCCATTGCGATAGGCCAATTTCCCAGAAACCGTCATACCAGCCTGCTGCTACATAAGCCAGATCAAGCGCAGCAGAACCTGGGCGACGCAAGCCGGAGGTTTTTTTGATCATGTCCTTGAACATGCCTAGATAGGTATCCAGATGTGCAAAGTCACGAAAAGGAAAGCCCGTGCCGATGATGGACTCCTGAAGCTTTGTCCGGTTACTTACACGAATGCGCTTGTCATTCAAAAATGCGCCGCGTCCACGAGTCGCAGTGAACAGGTCATTGCGGTTTGGGTCATAAACTACAGCCTGTGTGAGTTGCCCTTGTTGCTTGAGGGCGATAGATACTGAGTATTGCGGGAAACCATGAAGAAAGTTGGTCGTGCCATCCAGTGGATCAATAATCCAGACATTTTCAGCATCGGTGCGGTCATGGCCGCTTTCTTCACCGAGAAAGCCATGGTCGGGATAAGCTTCCTGCAGGGTTTCGATAATCGAACGTTCAGCGGCGTGGTCAACTTCACTAACAAAGTCGTTGTATGTCTTGCTGCGCACTTTGAGTGTGCCTAAATCTCTTGACGCGTAAGTAATGATATCGCCTGCGCGACGTGCAGCTTTAACCGCGTTGGTTAGCATGGGATGCATATATTATTTCCACTTTCTGGCTTGTGCCTTGACCGAATGTAAAGGCAACTTTTAAAGAGCTGTTAAAATAGCATTTTAATGTGTAATGCCTCGAGTTCCAAATTTAATGACATCCAAACTTCATCTATTAAGTAACTTTCGCATCGTACTTTGCCAGACTAGTCATCCAGGCAATATAGGCGCCGCCGCCAGGGCTATGAAAACCATGGGGTTGAGCAATCTATATTTGGTCTCTCCCAAACAGTTTCCCGACAAAGAGGCTACCTCACTGGCCACCAATGCGGCAGATTTACTTGAAACTGCACACGTCTGCTCAAGCTTAGAGGAAGCCTTAACAGGTTGCACGCTTGTGATTGGCCTTAGCGCGCGCAAACGTCAGCTTTCGCACGAACTACTTTCCTCTCGCCAAGCGGTATTGGAGGCAGTTAATACGATAGGCGATGATGGAAGCAATGGTCAGCAGCAAATTGCATTATTGTTTGGAACTGAGATGAGTGGCTTGTCCAATGCTGAGCTGGATTTATGCCAGCTGCTGGCAATGATTCCAACCAATCCTGATTTTTCATCGCTAAATGTAGCCGCTGCCGTGCAAGTGATGTGCTATGAAATCAGGATGGCCTTGCTGGATGAGGATGCGCCATTGGCTCAACTGCCGAACAACCAGATCAAACCTCAAGCTGATAAAGCTGTCGAATGGGCAAGTATTGATGAGGTTGAAGGTATGTATCAGCACATGGAAAGCACATTGATCAACATTGGTTTCCTCAAACCCAAGGCGCCAGGACGTATCATGCAAAGGCTACGCCGCATGTACGCAAGGGCCAGGTTGGAAAAAGAAGAAGTCCGTATTTTGCGTGGTATATTTAAATTAATGCAGTCCCCACGCCCGCCAGAGGCCTAATAAAATGTTTGAACATATAAAAGAAGATATTAACGTTGTATTCGAACGGGACCCTGCTGCGCGCACGCAATGGGAAATACTAACGACCTACCCTGGCGTGCATGCGTTGATTATCCATCGCGTTTCACATTGGATATGGCAGCACCGCCTATACTGGCTGGCTCGTTTCAATTCACACATTGCACGCTGGCTTACCGGCATTGAGATACACCCAGGCGCCACTATAGGCCGCCGCGTATTTATCGACCACGGCATGGGTGTCGTCATTGGTGAGACTGCCGTCATTGGTGATGACTGCACGCTCTACCATGGAGTAACCCTTGGCGGCACCTCATGGAATAAAGGCAAACGTCACCCGACCCTGGAGACTGGTGTAGTTATTGGCGCTGGCGCCAAGATTTTAGGCCCTATCATCATTGGTGCCGGTGCCAAAATCGGTTCCAATGCCGTCGTTGTCAAGGATGTACCAACCGGGGCAACGGCCGTAGGTATCCCTGCGCGCATCCTGGATCAGGAAACCACAAAACAACGCGACGATATGGCCGCGAAGATAGGCTTCTCTGCTTATGCAATTAGCGACAATATGAACGACCCAATGACCAAAGCCATACATGCGTTGCTGGATCATGTTGCCAAGCAGGATCAGCAACTCCAGACGATTATGCTGCAGTTGGGCAAACTGGGTGCCGACGTTGAAACCGATGCAGAAGTAGGTAAGGCTTTTGATGTGAACCATCTCAATAAAATAGTTGACTAAAGAGTTAGGGTATTATATAGTTTTGACCTGCCTGCAGAGGCATTGAGGTTCGCAAATCAATGATTTTAAATGACTTCAGCGCGCTTCAGCCAAGACGAACAGTCCCCAGAATACTTTAGGATACCAAGCAATGCGATTAACCACCAAAGGCCGATTTGCCGTGACCGCCATGCTCGACCTCGCGTTAAATGAGGTCGACAAACCTGTTACCTTGGCAGGCATCAGTGAACGTCAAAGCATTTCACTATCATATCTTGAGCAACTGTTCAGCAGACTGCGTCGTGGGGGCCTGGTGAAGAGTGTGCGCGGACCGGGTGGTGGTTATCGTTTAGCCAAACCGCACAGTGAAATTTCCATTTCAGAAATTATTAGTGCGGTGGACGAGCTGATTGATGCCACGCAATGCGGCGGCCATGAGAACTGCCGTGATGAACGTCGCTGCATGACGCATGACCTGTGGACCAGCCTGAACGTCAAGATATTAGAATACCTGTCTGGCATTTCACTGGCAGACCTGGTTGCATCGCAAAAGGAAAACAAGCCAGTCATTATCAATGGCCGGAGAGAGTTTCAGATACAAGCTACTACTGCTTAGCCGGACATGACCACAGCCGCTACCTATCTTGACAACAATGGCACCACCCTGCTTGACCCACGGGTTCTGGAAGCCATGCTGCCTTACTTGTCAGAACAATATGGCAATGCGACCAGCCGCCATATCTTTGGCCGTTCAGCAAGACATGCCATAGAGCATGCGCGCGAGCAGATTGCAGATGCCGTCGGCGCGCATACTTCGCAAGTAGTATTGACCGGCAGCGGTACCGAAAGTAACAATCTGGCGATAAGTGGCATCGCTGCGATGAATAAAGGCCGCGCAATTGCAATTAGTGCTATTGAGCATCCTTGTGTGACAAGGCCGGCGGCGGCGCTACAAAAAAATGGTTACAAACTCAACATTATTCCGGTTGATGCAGGTGGAATGCTAGACCAGGAATCATTATTAAGTAGTTTAGAGATACCGACCAGCCTGGTTTCAGTCATGCTGGCCAATAACGAAACTGGGGTGATTCAGGATATCGCCAAGGTCGCCGAAATAGCCAGAGGTCATCAGGCTTTTATGCATACGGACGCAGTGCAGGCTTTAGGCAAGATCAAGGTGGACTTCAGTGCCCTGAATGTTCATGCAATGACGCTCTCGTCACATAAGATTTATGGCCCGCAAGGTGCCGGCGCATTGATACTGGATAAGCGTGTAGACATACAGCCATTGCTGCTGGGCGGCGGTCAGGAAAAAGGCTTACGCAGCGGCACCGAGAATGTAGCGGCAATTGTAGGCTTTGGTGCTGCATGTGAATTAATCAGCCGCGAACTACTCCAACATACTGTGGCTATCAGGCAAATGCGCGATTACCTGGAGCAGGGTTTACAGCAATTGGGCGCAGTGGTATTTGGCAGCAGGGCTGAACGTTTGCCCAATACCAGCTTTTTCGCGGTACCGGGCATTGAAGGCGAAACGCTGGTGATGGCACTGGATCGCAAGGGTTTTGCAGTAGCAAGCGGCTCCGCATGTTCCAGTGACAGTACAGAACCCAGCCACGTATTGCTGGCGATGGGTGTAGACAAAGATTTAGCGCGTGGCGCAATCCGGGTGAGTTTATCCAGTAATAACACCCCGGATGAAATTAAGGCGTTTTTACTCGCTCTAGAAAGCGAGCTAAGCCGCTTGAAAAAGTTAACTGCAATGGCAATGTGATATCGCAATGGCGATGCAACGAATTTAAAATTGAGGAAGAGCATGAGCGTACATACACCGATTTACCTGGACTACTCTGCAACTACGCCGACAGATCCACGCGTGGCAGAGAAGATGATCCCTTACCTGACCGAGCATTTCGGCAATCCGGCATCACGTAGCCATCCGTTTGGCTGGACTGCGGAAAAGGCCGTCGAAAATGCACGTGAAGAAGTCGCCAAACTGGTGAATGCCGACCCGCGCGAAATCGTGTGGACATCCGGTGCGACCGAATCCAATAACCTGGCGATTAAAGGTGCAGCCAATTTCTACAGCGGCAAGGGCAAGCACATCATCACTATCCAGACCGAACATAAGGCTGTGATTGATACCGTGCGCGAGCTTGAACGGGTTGGCTTTGAGGCCACCTATCTCGCACCTGAGCCCAATGGCTTGATCGACCTGGAAAAATTCAAGGCAGCGATACGCCCTGACACCGTTTTGGCTTCTGTGATGCTGGTCAACAATGAAATCGGTGTGATTCAGGATATTGAAGCCATCGGCAATATTTGCCGTGAACATGGCGTGATTTTCCATGTAGATGCGGCACAGGCAACGGGCAAAGTTGCTATCGACCTGGAAAAACTGCCAGTGGACCTGATGAGTTTTTCTGCACACAAGACTTACGGCCCTAAGGGTATAGGCGCATTGTATGTGCGTCGTAAACCACGTATCCGCATAGAAGCACAGATGCACGGTGGCGGACATGAGCGCGGTATGCGCTCGGGTACACTGGCTACCCACCAGATCGTTGGTATGGGCGAGGCATTCCGCATTGCGCGTGAAGAGATGGATATGGAGAATGCACGCATCCGTCGCCTGCGCGACAGGCTGTTGACCGGCCTGCAGGACATAGACGAAGTCTACGTCAATGGCGACCTTAAACACCGCGTGCCGCATAACCTGAATATCAGCTTCAACTTTGTTGAGGGCGAGTCGCTCATTATGGCTGTGAAGGATATTGCTGTTTCTTCCGGTTCGGCATGTACTTCCGCCAGCCTGGAGCCGTCGTATGTGCTGCGTGCACTTGGCCGCTCCGATGAACTGGCACATAGCTCGATCCGCTTCTCTATTGGCCGCTTCACGACTGAAGAGGATGTGGATTACACAATCGCTCTGATGAAGAGCAAAATAGGTAAATTGCGTGAGCTCTCCCCGTTGTGGGAAATGCACTTAGAGGGTGTAGATTTGTCAAAAGTTGAATGGGCAGCACACTAGTAGTTAATGAATTAAAGGAGTACTAAAAATGGCATATTCAGACAAAGTATTAGATCACTATGAAAACCCCCGTAATGTGGGTTCCCTGGACAAAAACGACGCAAATGTTGGTACCGGCATGGTCGGTGCGCCAGCTTGCGGCGACGTGATGAAGTTGCAGATCAAGGTCAATGACGCAGGCATTATTGAAGATGCCAAGTTCAAGACCTATGGCTGCGGTTCAGCGATCGCTTCCAGCTCACTGGTGACTGAGTGGCTGAAAGGCAAAACACTGGACCAGGCGGCAGAAATCAAGAACTCGGCCATTGCCGAAGAGTTGGCATTGCCACCGGTCAAGATACATTGCTCAGTGCTGGCCGAAGATGCAATTAAGGCTGCTGTTGCTGATTTGAAATCCAAACAACCTGCGGCTAAAGAAGCTGCATAAGGTACAGATATGGCTATTACGCTAACTGAAACTGCTGCCAGCCGTGTTGAAAAATTCCTTGCCAATCGTGGCAAGGGCATAGGGCTACGCCTGGGTGTTAAAACCACAGGCTGCTCTGGCATGGCGTATACACTTGAGTTTGTGGACGAAATGCATCCCGAGGATACCGCTTTTGAAAGCCATGGCGTCAAGGTGATTGTTGACCCGAAGAGCCTGGTGTATATCGACGGCACTGAGCTGGACTTCACCAAAGAGGGCTTGAATGAAGGCTTTAAATTCATCAACCCTAATGTCAAGGATGAATGCGGTTGCGGCGAGAGCTTTACGGTTTAACCAGAGACTAGATAAGCATCACTATTCGATAAAAATATGGATTTATTAAGCCGAAACTACTTTGAGCTATTTGGCTTATCCTCGCAATTCGCAATCGACCTCAACCTGCTTGACCTGAACTACCGCAAGCTGCAAAGCGAGGTGCACCCTGACCGATTTGTTTCCAGTTCGCCGAATGATCGTATGCAATCCATGCAGGTCGCCACGCAAGCCAATGAAGCCTATCGCACCCTGAAGGACCCTACCGCACGCGCACGTTACCTGCTGCAATTACAGGGCATAGAAACCCTGGAAGAAAGCAATACAGCGATGCCAACTGACTTCTTGATGATGCAGATGGAGTGGCGGGAAGCCGCGGAGGATGCCAAGGCGGCGCGCGATATTGCAGGGCTGGATACGCTGTTGATGACAATGAACCAGGAAGCAAAGGCCCTGCAACGGCAACTGCAAACGGCGCTGGATGACGATAAGCAATTACCGTTGGCGGCAGAAATAGTGCGTAAGCTCAGTTTTATTGATAAATTGCGGGCGGATGTCGAGCAAACCATAGAGAAACTAGAAGATTAATTTTGCGCTAACCCGGCCACTAACCTCAAAGAATATTATTTAGCCATGGCTTTACTTCAAATCGCAGAACCAGGCATGAGTGCCGCCCCTCACCAGCACAAGCTGGCCGTGGGGATAGACCTTGGCACCACCAACTCTTTAGTAGCCACCATCCGTAGCGGTATGAGCATTGTGCTGCATGATGAACAAGGCCATGCATTGTTACCATCGGTTGTTCGCTATATGGAAAATGGTGACATAGCCGTTGGGCATACCGCACTTTCTGAGCAAAGCATAGACCCCAAGAATACGATCAGCTCAGTGAAGCGCTTTATGGGGCGCAGTATTCGCGACATCCCCGATACCACCCACATCCCCTACCGTTTCATTGACAGTCCGGGCATGGTGCAGATAGAAACCCGCGCCGGGACCAAGAGCCCGGTTGAAATCTCAGCTGAAATCCTGAAGTCGCTTAAAACACGCGCGGAAAAAGCGCTAGGCGGTGAACTGACTGGTGCCGTCATCACTGTTCCTGCCTATTTCGATGATGCCCAGCGCCAGGCCACTAAAGACGCTGCCAGGCTGGCGGGACTGAATGTACTGCGCCTGCTCAACGAGCCTACCGCAGCCGCTGTCGCTTATGGCCTGGATAATGGTTCGGAAGGCGTGTATGCCATCTATGATCTGGGCGGCGGCACGTTTGACGTCTCTATACTGCGCTTATCCAAAGGTGTATTCGAAGTACTGGCCACCAATGGCGACTCCGCACTGGGCGGGGATGACTTTGACCACCGGATTTTCTGCTGGATACTCGAACAGGCCAAACTGCCGCCATTGAACCAGGAAGATACGCGCCTGCTGCTCACCAAGGCCCGCGAAGCCAAAGAATGGCTGAGCGAAAACACTGAAGCGCAAATCACCGTGGTACTGAGCAATGACAAACTGGTCAACGTCAAACTTAGCGCCAACAAGTTCGTGGAGCTGACCCAGCATCTGGTTGCCAAGACGCTAAGCCCTACCCGCAAGGCTATTAGGGATACGGGATTGCCCTTGCAGGATATCAAAGGCGTGGTCATGGTTGGCGGCGCAACGCGCATGCCGCAGGTGCGCCAGGCTGTTGCCGAGTTTTTCCAGCAAGAGCCGCTGACCAACCTGGACCCAGACAAAGTAGTTGCACTCGGTGCAGCGATTCAGGCCAACATACTGGCCGGTAACCGGAGTGACGATGACTTGTTGTTACTCGACGTGATTCCCCTTTCGCTTGGCCTGGAAACCATGGGTGGCCTGGTAGAAAAAGTCATCCCCCGCAATTCCACCCTGCCGGTGGCGCGTGCGCAGGACTTCACGACGTTCAAAGATGGCCAGACCGCCATGAGCATACAGGTTGTCCAAGGTGAGCGTGAGCTGGTGTCCGATTGCCGCTCGCTGGCCAAATTCGAGCTGCGCGGCATTCCACCCATGGCAGCAGGCGCCGCGCGCATTCGTGTCACCTTCCAGGTGGATGCAGATGGCCTGTTATCCGTCACCGCACGTGAGCAGACCAGCGGCATTGAGTCCAATATTGTGGTAAAACCATCCTACGGGCTCACAGAAGATCAGATTTCTGAGATGTTAAAAGCTTCTTTCAACTCGGCTGAAAGCGACAAACAGGCAAGAGCCCTGCGCGAAGCACAGGTAGATGCTGAGCGCCTGCTGGAAGCCATTACTGCCGCCTTGGATAAAGATGGCGATACGCTACTCAGTGCGCCGGAAAAAGCACAAATCATTGCGCAAATGGATGCCCTGAGAGCCGCTACCAGAGCCGATGACAGCCATGCCATCCACACCGCCTCAGAGGCACTCAACCATGCAACTGAGACTTTTGCAGCACGCCGCATGGACGCATCGGTAAAGCAGGCTTTCGCCGGGCAAAACTTAAATACACTGGATATATAACCCATGCCACAAATCATTGTCTTACCCCACATAGAACTCTGCCCGGATGGCGCCGCGTTTGAAGCCAAGCCCGGCGTATCCATCTGCGATAGCCTGTTACAACAGGATATTGATATTGACCATGCCTGCGACAAAGTATGTGCGTGCACCACCTGCCACGTTATTGTGCGCGAAGGCTATGCCACGTTAAACCCTGCCGAGGAAAAGGAAGAAGACTTGCTGGACAAGGCATGGGGCTTGGAACCGAATTCACGGTTATCTTGCCAGGCAATTGTGGGCAATAAGGATCTGGTAGTTGAAATTCCGAAATACTCGATCAACATGGCAAAGGAAGGCCACAGCAAGTAGCTAGTAACTCAATAATTGATATCAATAAAAAAGCCCGCAGATGCGGGCTTTTTTATTGATGACTAACCCTCTAAATGCGAGGAGATTAGAACATCCACTGCGCACGCATGATGAGTGCCTTCTCAGAGTCTTCACGCTTGTTATTGATAACAAGACCGGTTGTCCCGATAATGTCGTCAAAGTCTGTCTTCACATAGTTCATCATCAAACGGGTATTGGCTGTGGGCAAGAACTTGATACCAAACGTATAGGCTTTTGCTTCAGCAAAGCCTGAGGTTTTGGTGGTCACAGCAGCATCAGTACCGGTACCAGCGCGCAAACCTAATGTATCGTAATCACTAGCATCCAGCTTGCTGAAACGAACACCAACTTCCCATGCACCACCCTTGAATGTTGTTGGATCAAAATCGTTCAACGGTTTAACACTACCAAATGCGCCACCTTTGTAGCTGTCAGCATACTTTTCGCCAGTAATCATCCACAGGCCTTCTGCATACCATGCTTTTTGATCCACATCATAGTTGCGAGCTGCAGTTTCAAACTCATTACTCAGCTTCAACCACTCTGATTGCAGTTTGAACTGATTGTAGGCAACCACACCTTCAAGACCAGCACGAGTGCGCTCCACTTTGTTATTTCTAGTATCAGCTACAGGAGCGTTGAAGAATGTTGCACCACGTGCTTCTGTACGACCAGCAACACCACCAGCAAGGGTTTCTGGGCTATCGCCCTTGGAGAACGAAGCACCTGCATGCAACACCATGTCTTTGTTGCCCATGATCTCTGCAAAGTTGGCTGTCACGCGACCAATGACGTCTTTACCATCTTCACGCACATCAGTTTCAGCATTTTTCAATGCGCCGTTAGATAATGCCAATGCATAGGTAACGCCGGTGAATGGTGAACCGTGCACCATTCCGCCAATTTCTTTGGTTGGCGCCAGGGAGTTCACGTATGAACGCTCCATGAAATCAATATTGTTAGAGCTGGTCAACTCTTCCAGATTCATAGGCATCTTGAACTGGCCCATACGAAACTGTACTGGCTTCCACCAGGCAATGTTCAAATAGCCAACATCCAGCGTAGTGCTATTAGCAAAGTCACCCACGACTTCTGCTTCATAATATTTACCCCACTTGAACTTGGTACCCAGACGTGCACGACGGATATCAAATGTATCGGCACCTTGGTTGGTTACACTGCCTGCAATGGCTGGAGTCACAGTGTTACCTTCTTCGTAGTCAAAACTGCGGTAGTCAGCATGCACACGGCCATTGATAGCCATACTGAAATTACCATCACCTGTTTCAAACGAGATGCCATCTTTATATTTTGCAGTCACTGCTTTTTGCTTCTTGGCTTCAGCCGCTTCTTTTTCGCCAGTACGGCCCCTCATCAGCAATGCGCCTTCTTCTTCAGTCAGCACGCCTTTTGCCATCAATGCATTCACGATATCATCGGTTGAATCGGCCATGGCATTCGCGCCGAAACCCATCAACAGGGCTCCAGACACGGCTGCAACCATACAGCGCAATTTAATACTTTTCATCATCAAACTCCCAGGTTAGAAAAAAATGCGGTTGTTAACTTTCAACACGGAGTGATTCTGATGATTCAATATGACAATTTGATGACGAATAATCATTTTGTCATAGTGATGTTGTATAAAAACAACACTAAATAGTAGGTTTGTGAAGGATTCAGCAGCATTAGCCTATAGACCGGTCTATGGCCAGGCTGTGGTGGTGAGCAATAAACAGTTGCCGGGAATCCGCTTATTAAGGCCTCAAACTAATTGAGGCCTTAATAGATATCTAACGGATGAGATGAACCGAAGGGGAACGGAAACTTGAAGTGTGCTGTAACTTAACGCTCAGGCATGGTTGGAACGCAATGATGAGGTACTAGGCTTTACTGTGTCCGCACTAATAGACGCAATATCACCCGATAGCTCGCCACCTTCTTCTATGTAGATCTTGCCATAGCGTATTTTCCCGCTGACACGCCCGGTCGAATGAATAATCAGCTGCCCACGCGCAGTCAGCTCTCCGTCAAACTGGCCGTAAATTTCAGCCACATCAATACCGACTTTGCCAGAGAAAGCACCTTTCTCTGCAATCTGTATGACCCGGCTATCCATGGTAGCTTCAACCCGGCCCTCTACCACCAGGGTATCGCAGTCCAGGATTTCAGCCCCTTTGAGTTTTACATCGGGGCCGACAATTAAACGGCTTCCCGACACAACCTTACCCTCTGCCAATTTAACTTCAGCCAGCGGCTTGGCTTCAGCCACAGGTGGGGCAGCTGATGTAGAGGTTGAGTGAGTAGACGCCATAGCGGCAAGATGCCCGGGCATCACCAGCTGATCATCAGGCTTGCTTTGTCCAGATAATGGGCTAACAGAAGGCGAAAGGGGTGGCCGCGCAGTGGTTGCCTGGTTACCGCGGGAAAAAAGACCTTGTTTATTGAGCATAGCTAACCTCGTTGTAATGGATAGGAGTGGATAGCGAATTGCATATGCATTCGCACCAGCTTACCTTAGGATTAGCAACGATTATGCCCCGATATATTTAACATTTATTTTCAATGGCTTACTTATGTAAGTTAGGAAAATTTACTGAGCAACACCTTAAAACTGTCATCAATAAGCGACTGTTTTTTTAGCGTATTTGATAGTTGATTGATTACTAGAAGTATTATGCTGTCGCTCCAGCCCAACAAAACCGGGGCTTTGTTGGGCTGGGGGGAAGGCAGTGAACTTACGACTCGTGACGCATATGCGGGAAAAGAATGACATCGCGTATGCTGGCGCTGTCCGTCAACAACATCACCAGGCGATCGATACCGATACCGCAGCCACCTGTAGGTGGCATGCCGTATTCCAGTGCACGAATGAAATCAGCATCGTAATACATGGCCTCATCATCACCCGCCTCTTTCGCCGCCACTTGTGCCTGAAAGCGCGCTGCCTGGTCTTCTGCGTCGTTCAGCTCAGAGAAACCATTGGCGATTTCACGGCCAGTAACAAACAGCTCAAAGCGCTCAGTGATCTCAGGGTTGATATCTGAGGCCCTGGCCAGCGGCGAAACCTCTACCGGGTAATCGATAATATAGGTAGGCTCCCATAGCTGGGCTTCTGCAGTTTCCTCAAACAGGCTGAGTTGCAAAGCGCCAAGACCGACATGGTCAAAGGCTTTGACGCCGAATTTTTTCAGCTCTGCGCGCAGGAAATTGCCATTGTGCAACTCTTCCAGCGTGTAGTGCGGGGCATATTTCTGGATAGCACCCAGAATGGTCAGACGCTGGAAAGGCTGACTCAGATCCAACGTACGTCCCTGATACTCCACCACCGCCGAACCGCAAGCGGCGATGGCCGCAGCGCGGATGCAGTCCTCTGTGAAATCCATCAGCCACTTGTAATCGGTATAGGCCGCATAAAATTCCATCATGGTAAATTCCGGGTTGTGGCGCACCGACAAACCCTCATTGCGGAAGTTACGGTTGATCTCGAACACACGCTCAAAACCACCTACCACCAGGCGCTTCAGATACAGCTCAGGCGCGATACGCAGTGTCATCTGCATATCCAGCGCATTATGATGGGTCACGAATGGCTTGGCTGATGCGCCACCCGGAATCGGGTGCAACATGGGGGTCTCGACCTCCAGAAACTGGTTATCCAGCATAAAGCTGCGAATTGCAGCCACAATGCGGCTGCGCGACATAAACGTTTTACGGGTTTCTTCCGAAACCATCAGGTCCACATAGCGCTGGCGATACTTGGTTTCTTGATCGGCCAGGCCATGGAATTTCTCTGGCAATGGGCGCAAGGATTTTGTCAGCAAGCGTAACTCGCTCACTTTGACGGACAACTCGCCGGTTTTCGTTTTAAACAGCACGCCACTTGCCGCAATGATATCGCCCATATCCCAGTGCTTGAACGCGGCGTAGAGTTCTTCGCCTATGCTGTCCTTTGAGATGAATAGCTGAATACGGCCACTGCGGTCCTGCACCGTGGCAAAGCTGGCCTTGCCCATCACGCGCTTGAGCATCATACGGCCCGCCAGGATTACTGGAATCGCCAGCGCATCAAGCTCTTCGTTTTCCTTCAAGCCATTCGCGGCATGCAGATCGGCGGCCAGGTCTTTTGGCTTGAAGTCGTTAGGAAAAGCTACGCTGCCATTAGTTTTCGAGGCTTCACGAATGGCCTTAAGCTTCTCGCGACGTTCCGCGATGACATGATTTTCATCCACTGGCAAACTATCGATTGGATTTTGCGTTTCACTCACAGCTAAACTCCCTGCTTCAAACTTTCAGATATAAATGGATCAAGGTCGCCGTCGAGCACGCCCTGGGTGTTGCCTATTTCTACATTGGTACGTAAATCCTTGATGCGCGACTGATCCAGCACGTAACTGCGAATCTGGTGACCCCAGCCAATATCAGTCTTGGAGTCTTCCAAGGCCTGCTTTTCTTCATTGCGCTTGCGCAGTTCCAAGGCATATAACTGCGCTTTCAGCATATTCATCGCCTCGGCACGGTTACGATGCTGTGATCGGTCATTCTGGCACTGCACTACAGTATTGGTTGGAATATGCGTAATACGCACCGCAGAGTCAGTCTTATTAATATGCTGGCCACCCGCACCACTGGCCCGATAAGTATCTACGCGCAGGTCAGCCGGATTAATCTCAATCTCGATAGAGTCGTCCACTTCGGGGAATATCTGCACGCTGGCAAACGAAGTATGGCGCTTGGCATTGGAGTCGAAGGGTGATTTGCGCACTAAACGGTGCACGCCACTCTCGGTGCGCAATGTACCATAGGCATAGTCGCCTGAGACTTTGATGGATGCGCCTTTGATACCGGCGATATCCCCTTCGGACTCCTCAAGCACTTCGACCTTAAAGCCTTTGCGCTCACAGTAGCGCAGATACATGCGAAACAGCATACCGGCCCAATCCTGGGCTTCAGTGCCACCGCTACCGGATTGAAATTCAATAAAACAGTTATTCGGATCCATCTGGCCTGAAAACATGCGCCGGAACTCCATCTCAGCCACGCGCTTTTCCAGAACCTCACTATCAGCCAATACGCCTAGCAGGGTTTCGTCGTCATTTTCCTCACGCGCCATTTCGAACAGTTCACTGCCATCACGCAAGCCCTGCTCCACTTCGGTCAATGATTTGACAACCAACTCCAGCTCGCGCTTTTCCTTACCCAGCTTTTGCGAACGTTCGTTATTGTTCCAAACGGCCGGGTCTTCTAATAACTGGCTAACTTCTTCCAGGCGTTGCTGCTTGGTTTCAAAGTCAAAGATACCCCCGAAGGGCTTGATTGCGCTCTGCCAAGTCTGCGAACCGGTTAGCGATTTGATTGAGTTGCTCTGCTTCCATTAATACGATCCAAACTACTGATAACCAAAAGCGAAATTATACATCAAAGCCATTGCGGCTTTTCTTAACAAGCCGCCTTTCCGCTCAGGCTTTTTATTGCCGCAATATTAGGTTTCGCAATGTTTGTCACATAACTGTAATATTTCAACGTTAAAGTTCACATAATGTTGCAAGCAGATTAAAAACCTGTCTGGTTTGCACAAGCGAATACTTTTTTTAACTGATGGAGGTTGTATGCAATCCAAGTTTGTCAAAACACTAGGGTTAGCCGCATTAGTGGCTGCCAGCTTTACCGTACCACATGCACAAGCTGCCGATAAAATCGTCAAGATTGACGGTTCAAGCACGGTTTATCCTATTACTGAAGCCGTCGCTGAAGATTTCCAGAAAGCCAAGGGCATTAAAGTGACTGTTGGTATCTCCGGTACTGGCGGTGGTTTCAAGAAATTCTGCCGTGGTGAAACTGATATCTCAGATGCATCACGCCCTATCCTGCAAAAAGAAATCGACATTTGTAAAGAAGCTGGTATTCAATACATTGAATTACCTATCGCTTACGATGCTCTGACTGTAGCCGTCAGCCCTAAGAATGACTGGGTAAAGAGCCTGACAGTAGCGCAACTGAACAAGATGTGGGCACCTTCTGCACAAGGTAGTGTTAAATCATGGAAGCAGATCGACCCATCTTTCCCGGACAAGCCGCTAAAACTGTTTGGCCCAGGTGCCGATTCCGGTACTTTTGACTACTTTACTGAAGCTATCGTTGGCAAAGCAAAATCAAGCCGCGGTGACTTTACTGCCTCTGAAGATGACAATGTCCTGGTAAACGGTGTAGCCGGTGATGCAGGTGCATTGGGTTACTTCGGTTACGCTTATTATGAAGAAAACCAGGATAAGCTGAAGGCTGTGCCTATCATTGCCAAGGCTGGCGCCCCAGCAATTCTGCCTTCACCGGCAACCGTTCAGGATGGCACTTATCAGCCATTAGCCCGCCCTCTGTTTATTTATGTCAACGCTACTTCAGCCGCATTCAAGCCTGAAATCAAAGCATTCGTAGATTACTACTTAGCTAATGCCCCTAAGTTAGTTAAGGAAGTTAAATACGTCGCTTTACCAGCGAATGAATACGCAGCGGTGACTGCTCACTGGAAAGCACTGAAACCAGGTTCAGGTTTCGGTGGCGTGCCAGAAGTAGGCGTAAAGATTGAAGAGTTGTTGAAACGCATTAAATAATTGAAATAGGGAGGGGAGCCGCGATGAGCTGCTCCCCTTATCGCATCAAACCCACCAATTCGGCTACAATGCTGGGGTCTAAATAAACATGAATACGGCTACTCACGTGCTACCTAATTCAATAGAACTGAACATCAGTAAGCGTCTGGCGAAGAACATCAAACGCAATATTCGCGAACGTATTATCGAATTTATTCTAATGCTTGCTGCATTATCTGCAGTAGCCACCACTATCTCGATAGTCACTATCCTGATTTATGAATCCCTGGGATTCTTCGCCCATGTCTCCATTGTTGATTTCCTGACGGATACCCAATGGACACCTTTATTTGAAGATGCTCACTACGGCATCCTGCCATTGGTCACAGGCACATTGACCACTTCGTTTATCGCGCTGGCAGTGGCTATACCGATCGGCACTGTAGGTGCTATCTACCTGTCAGAGTTTGCCTCGCACAAAACCCGCGAAATAGTGAAGCCCATCCTTGAGCTGCTGGTAGGCGTGCCTACCGTGGTATTTGGCTACTTTGCGCTGCTGTTTGTAACACCCATGTTACAGAAAATCTTCCCCGAGCTGCCTAGCTTTAATATGCTTGGACCAGGCATTGTGATGGGCATCATGATTATTCCTTACATCGCCTCTGTAGCTGAAGACGCCATGCGTGCAGTACCCATGAGCATGCGTGAAGGCTCATACGCCATGGGCGCTACGCGCTTCCAGACGGCAGTACGCGTAGTTACGCCAGCTGCGGTTTCCGGCATCATCGCTGCCTACATTTTGGGTATTTCGCGCGCTGTCGGCGAAACCATGGTGGTAGCCCTGGCTGCGGGCCAGCAACCTAACCTGACCTTCAACCCCATGGAAGGCGCAGCGACCATTACCGCTTATATCGTACAAGTCGCCATGGGCGATTTGCCGCACGGCAGTATAGGCTACCAAAGTATATTTGCAGCAGGTCTGGTATTGATGATCATGACTTTGTTTTTTAACGTGCTTGGTCATATGGCCCGCAAGAAATACCGTGAGGTTTACTAAAATGACACAACCATCCCCGACTGAAAACGGTAACAACGAACTTGCCATGACAAATCAAGCTTCCGTACTTAAGAACCTGGACGAAGTGCGCGCCATGATCAAGCGCCACAAGCGCAATGACTACATCTTCGCCGTCATCGGTCTGGTTGCCATCATGATAGGCCTGCTCACTCTGCTAACCTTGTTTGTGGATCTGGTCATGGATGGTTACCCTCGCTTCAACACCGAGTTCCTGACCAACTTCCCCTCCCGCCGTGCGGGCCAGGCCGGCTTGATGTCAGCATGGGTAGGTTCCATGCTGGTGATGCTGGTGACCTGTGTTTCAGCTGTGCCCATGGGCGTTGCTGCCGGTATCTACCTTGAGGAATATGCGCCAAAGAACTGGTTCTCAGACATCATTGAAATCAATGTGACCAACCTGGCTGGTGTACCTTCGATTGTGTATGGCTTGCTGGCACTGGGCCTGTTTGTATATGCGCTGGATCTGGGACAGAGCATTGTCAGCGCCGGCCTTACCCTGGGTCTGCTGATCCTGCCGATTGTGATTGTTTCGACACGTGAAGCCATACGCGGCATCCCTGTCGCCATTCGCGAGGCTGCCTATGCCGTTGGTGCCACCAAGTGGCAAGTATGCTCTGACCACGTGCTGAAATACTCCTACGGCGGCATTCTCACCGGCGTGATTATCGGCATGGCGCGTGCCTTGGGTGAAACTGCCCCGATTATTACCATCGGCGCACTGACGTTTATTGCGTTCCTGCCACCAAGCCCTATTACTGCAGAACCGCCATTCCTCAATTTCGAATGGTTAAGCTCAGGTTTTACTGTCCTGCCTATCCAGATGTTCAGCTGGTTATCGCGTCCAGATCATGCATTCCATATTAATGCTGCCGCAACCGGTGCCATTATTATTGTGGTGACCTTGCTCATGAACGGCACCGCGATCTACCTGCGTTACAAGATTCGTAAAAATATTAAGTGGTAAGAGCCACTTTTAAATAATTATTTAGTACTCGAAAATATTAAATCAAAAAATTAGGGAATTTCTAATGGCGACAGCAACTACCCCCATCAAAGCCGAGGCACGCGACCTGAGCTTTTTTTACAACGGTGGCAATAAGGCGTTAAAAGGCATCACTATGCCTCTGTACGAAAAAAAGATCACCGCACTGATCGGGCCATCCGGCTGTGGTAAATCAACTTTCCTGCGTTGCTTTAACCGCATGCATGACCTCTACCCTGGCAACAAGTACGATGGCCAGATCGTCATGCACCCTGACAACACCAATATCCTGGCAGATGGCGTAGACCCAATTGAAGTACGCATGCGCATCAGCATGGTGTTCCAGAAACCCAACCCTTTTCCTAAATCTATTTATGAAAACGTGGCTTACGGTTTGCGCGTACGTGGTGAAAGCAATAAGCGCACGCTGGATGACAAGGTGGAAGAAGCACTTAAAGGCGCAGCTATCTGGGGCGAAGTAAAAGACAGGTTGCAAGACCTGGCATTCAATCTATCCGGTGGCCAGCAACAGCGTCTGTGCATTGCGCGCGCATTGGCAACAGACCCTGAGATCATGCTGTTTGATGAGCCAACGTCTGCCCTGGACCCGATAGCTACTGCCAATATCGAAGAGTTGATGTCTGAGTTGCGCAACAAACTGACGATATTGGTGGTTACCCACAATATGCAACAGGCTGCGCGTATCTCCGATTACACCGCGTATATGTATCTGGGCGATTTGATCGAGTACGACGATACCGACAAAATCTTCACTAACCCTGCACGAAAAGAAACTGAAGACTATATCACCGGCAAATTTGGCTAAACGTTATGTTTGGCTAATAACAGGTTTGGTTAATGCCAAAAGCAATCAAGGCCGGAAACTCCGGCCTTTTTTATTAAGCTTTTTATCTATGATGCAAAGCCATGGTGATAGCCGAACTAAAAAAGACTGAATTTTTAATGTGTGCTACTGTCTTTTCTTTGAACCTAAATTTTTAAGAACCAGTCTTTTCTGGATTACCTAAGCTGTTCACACCACTCGGTTGAGTGGGCATAAAAATAATATCCTAAGATTTAAAATCTCTGCACTAGCTTAGTAGCAGGCTTAAGCAACCATCAACAGAGCCTGTTTAGCAGTTTTCAATGTAATCTTGTTTTTCAATCCCGGGGAAATACTGTCAGGGAGACGCCTTATGCTGCTTAAAAAATCCTACTCAAAAAATCTCATGCAAATTTTGTCTGCAACACTATTGGCATGTGTTTGCCATAACGCGCTGGCAGACGAGATCAGAATGAAAAATGGCGATGTCATTACAGGCGAAATCGTCAAAAAAGAGACTGCAACCATTATCTTCAAGACCGCCTATGCTGGTGAGCTTCATATCCAGTGGTCAGAAGTAGAAAGCCTGCAATCGGAAAAGCCGGTGCATGTTGTGCTGACTGATGGTTCCAACATCAAGGGCCCGCTGATGCAGGCAGAGCCTGGTGTTGCCAGAGTACAGCTACCTAAGCAGGATGAAGAAAAAGATTTTGAGTTGAAGAAAACACGCTACATCAACCCGACTCCAGACTTGACCGGAGAGGGTATGCGCTGGACTGGCAATATCAATGCCGGTGGATCGTTGACCAGCGGAAATACCGAGACTAAAGCGTTACGTTTCGACGCTGAAAGCATAGTGCGTACGCTCAATAATCGTTACACGGTGGGCGGGTTGTTCAACCGCGTAGAGGATAGAGGACGCAACACCCAGTTCAACAGCCGTGGTTACGGCAAATATGACCGATTTTTCACTCGGCAATGGTATGGCTACGTCAATACCACTTTGGAAAATGACAGGTTCAGGGATTTACGCTTACGCACGGTAGCCGGTGCCGGTAGTGGTTACCAGATATATGAAACGCCTAACCTCAATCTGGCGCTGGAAGGCGGCTTGAACTACATTCAGGAGGACTATTACACGGCCGAGGATGAAAGCTACCCGGGTGCCCGTTGGGCGATCAAATATGACCAGCTCATCTACAACGGACGTGCCAAGCTATTTCATGAGCATGAGGCCTTGGTCGGATTCCAGGATACCAATCATGCCCTGTTTTACTCCAAGACCGGCTTGCGTTTCCCATTGGTGTTCAACATGAATGCATCGACACAATTCAACTACAACTGGGATAACAGCCCTTCTCCCGGCCGGAAAAAAGCAGACACCGCCCTCATGTTTACAGTGGGCTATGGCTGGTAAACATGGTCAGTCCGCCTTACTGGCGATGATCTCTTCATAGAACTGGGCCATACGTTCGGCCTGCGTACGCGAAGTCCAGCGTTTCATGGCATAGCTTCTGGCCGCTTCACCCAACTTGATGCGCTTGATAGGGTCACTCAACAGGCAGAATACTTTTTCGGCAAACACCTGCTCATTTTCTGGGGCAATTAACGCACCTTCGCCCTCAATCAGGATGGATTTGGTCCCCAGTTCGGCAATGGCGACGACTGGAACGCCTTGCGCCATGGCCTCCAGCAGCACCAGGCCTTGAGTCTCGGAAGTTGACGAGAACACGAACACATCTGCCGCACGATAGCAGCTGTTGAGCTCGGTATTGCGATCCATATAGCCGATGAATTTAATATTATCCTGCAAGCCCAGCTCTTTACTCTGCGCATGCAGACTGGCCTCTGCGGGACCTTCGCCAGCCACCACCAACAAGATATCCGCTTGCTTCTTGCGCAAGTCCACTACCATGCGTAGCAGAAAATCGATGTTCTTCTCATAGGCAACGCGCCCCACAAACAGTGCCAATGGGCGTTGTAGTGGGATATCATGTTTCTGTCTGAAGGCGGCGCCGTCACCGAGATCAAAGCTGTGTGGCTGCAGGCCGGTCGGAATAACCTCAGCCTTGGATTGCACACCATACTGGCGCAACACGTCCAGCATGGGCTGGGATGGCGCCACTACTGCATCGACGGCATTACACTGTCGACGCGAAAGCCATCTGGCAAAGCCTCTTGCCAAGGCTTTTGGCAACCATGGCAGGTAGTGATGCAGATAATCCTCGAAAAATGTATGGTAAGTCTCAACGCATGGTACATCCAGCAGATTGGCCAACTTAAGCCCCAGGTAATGCGCGACGAATGGGGTATGGATATGCACCAGGTCATAGCCTTCGCGACGCAATTCACCCAGCTTATCCAGTGCAAGCCCGTACTTCATCAGCTTGTCTTCAGGGTCAAAATAAATACTGCGGGCAGGGATGCGCTTAATCCATGCTTCATCCTGAGTCGTGACGCCATACTCTGGCGCAATCAGGTGAGCCTCATGCCCCATTTCTTGAAGTTGGCCAACAAAGGTATTAATTGAGGTGGAGACACCATTGATACGAGGGAAATAAACATCAGAGATAAATAGAATTTTCAAGCAGGTCCTCTCTATCATGAAACAATTAAGCTCTATTAAAGAATGAGCTTTTAATGTGATCAAGATACAGAAAATTTATGACGTTTCGATGAACTGCAACGTTTCCGTCATAAAAAGCCGCTATCATGCCAAAAAATCAAAACGAGCTTACCCGACATGACAGTTTTTTTCCGACGATTTACCCTGTTATTCCTTCTCGGCTATGCCAGCCAAGGCTATTGTGCACGCCCTATGGTGACCGATGACGCCCGCGTAGTCGACCCCAAAAGCTGTCAGCTGGAATCCTGGGTAAAACTGAATAAAGGCTCAACAGAGTTCTGGGCATTACCCGGCTGTAATGTGGGTCAGAACCTGGAAATCACTTATGGTGGTGCCATCACCAGGGAAGAAAGTAACAGCCATACGACAGACACGGTGTTACAGGCAAAAACTTTATTGCGTCCGCTCACCACGAATGATTACGGCGTTGGCCTGGTAGTTGGTCACGTCAAACACCCTAATGCCGAGAATAATGAAAAGAACATGATAGGTGATGCCTACCTGTACGTACCGGTGAGCATTTCCATGCTGGATGACAGGTTTGTGTTACATACCAACTTAGGGGTGATTCATGACAGAGCAGAACAGGCAAATAAGATCACCTGGGGCATAGGCTCAGAAACTCTGCTGAACAAAAGTGCCTATTTGATTGCTGAGGTCTATGGTGACAATCAATCCCGCGCTTTTCATCAACTGGGCCTACGTTACTGGGTAGTGCCAAACCGTGTACAGATCGACACTACCTACGGCAACCGTTTTGCAAATGATATGGAAGAGCGCTGGATTAGCGTGGGCCTCAGATTACTATCCCCGCCGCTCCTGCCATAAACTGCTTTTATTACCCCAGTAGTACCAGCGCCCACACCACTGCCATATTCACCAGGCTGATTAACACCGCTGCACTACCAATATCCTTTGCACGCTCAGCCAGCGCATGATTGTCCAGTGAAATGCGGTCTACCGTAGCTTCAATGGATGAGTTCAACAGCTCGACGATTACCACCAGTATCACACTGGCAACCATCATGGCTCGCGCTACTCCCGTCTCACCCAGATAGATACCAAGCGGTATCAGTACGATAGCCATCAACACTTCCTGGCGAAAGGCATCTTCGTTCTTATATGCAGCCTTAAGGCCTGCCATGGAATAGCCAAATGCATTCAATAAACGACGTAAACCGGTCTTACCTTTGTATGGGCTTTCCATACTTTCCCCTTAACATGCTGCAAAAACGCACTGGAGTATAGCAAACTCCCCTAAACCGCGTCTTGTGTCAAAAAAATATCACGTGACTGTCACATTGCATTCATGGCTGCTCATCATAGTGGCGTCATGAAGAGTGGCCGCCTCATGAAGATTGCTGCGCTAAATATTGCTCAAGCAAAGTTTAGCAAGCACCTGCATAAACTGCTCTGGCTACTGCCGCTGGCGCTACAGTCCACTGAGGCCAATGCCTGGGGCCTGATGACGCATCTTTATTTTGCACATTCATTACTGTGGGCCATGCCGTTGCTGGATCCTCGCCTGCAAGCCGTCATCAAACGCTTCCCCGAACTGGTCATGGCCGGTTCCTGTTTACCGGATCTGGCTATCGTATCACCAGCATTCCGCCATACGCATCAATGGGAAAATGCCCATCACTTATTGCTAAGCGCACAAAATGATGAAGAAACTGCTATCGCCATCGGCTACGCCAGTCACCTGTATGTGGATGTGATCGCACATAATCACTTTGTGCCAGCGCATGAGGCGATGTGGATGGAAAACAAGATTGCCACCCACATTGCCTGCGAGTGGGCAATGGATGCACATTTGACCTCCATTATGGATACATCGCCAGGACGCCTGCTCACCAAGCACCACGACACCCTGAGCAAATTTATCGCCCCACGTTTCAGGTGTTCGCAAGCCAGGGCCAGCAAGGCGCTAAAGCACCTGGCATTCTGGGACAACGTATTGCGCTTCTTCAAAATACCGCATGTGATTTATCACAGCGCCAAACTGGCTGATAAGCGTGTATTCAAGCACTTTGTCTACTATATCGCCAAGACCCAGACCGCCATGGCTGATATCGGCATAGTGCTACAAGGCAGCCAACCAGACTGGGAGCCTGAATTGAACCACTTGAGTGTAGCGGAGATGGTGATGTGGAGGCGCGAATGCGTGAATCACCTGGATCTGCTGCACCCCTTGCCTATCAACTACTTTACCAAGGAAGTTTGAGAAAGCGCAGGTATTTCAGCACTACCTATATATGCGTAGCGCTAGGTATATTGGTGTTACTTAGGTGACGGTAGATTAGGTGATGGTAGAACCTAGATCAGAAAAGACAGAGCTGCAATGGCACCACCTATGCAGGCCCCAGCCAGTACATCGCTAGGGTAGTGCAAACCCAGTATCACACGCGACATTCCCACCATCACGGTGAAAGGCACTAGCAACCAGGCCAGCATGGGGTAATACACCAGCGCCACTGAGCAGAAACCAACGGCATGTAAAGTGTGCCCGGAAGGAAAGCTGAAGCGATCAAGTGGGCGGCCTGTCAACCAGATATCCTGGTGGATTTCGTAAGGACGTGGGCGCAGCGTTTTACCTTTGAGCCATTTGTAAAGTAATGTGCCACTCAACCCTACCAGCAACATATGCAGGCAAGGCACTGCCCCTGCATATCCCTGGGTAAGCATGATTGCCAACATGATCGTATACCAGAAGATGCCATCACCAAGACGGCTTATCAGCCGGAACACCCAGCGCACGATGCGATACTGGCTGGTACTATTCACACGCAAGCACAGCGCGCTATCCAGCTTGTTAAAACGATTTAAATATATTGCCATTCTGTGTGTCATCACGACCTCCACTGTACTGAGGTTAAAAGATTGAACTCAAGACTAGTTCTCTTATTTATTTAATAAACGCTTTGTCATGCGCGCAGCTTTACATGCACGCATGACAAATTGATGACAGCCTGATGAATAGGCAATGACGGGAAGATGTGAATCGGCTAGATGGCAGCCTGCTTGACGACTGAAGCGATACTTTCTGCCAGCTGCTGTACTTGCTGGCGATTGCTACCCTCAACCATGACGCGGATCTTGGGTTCAGTGCCCGAAGCGCGTAATAACACGCGGCCAGAGCCATTGAGTTCGGCTTCTGCCGCTTTTACAGCATCCTGTATAGCAGTGCTGGCTTGCAGGTCTATGCGCTGGGCAATGGTCACGTTGATGAGCACTTGCGGGTACAAGGTGAGGCTTGCACCGAATTCGGCCAGACTTTGCCGAGTGGCCACTACGGCATGTAAGACTTGCAGTGCGGCGATGATGCCATCCCCGCTACTATGCTTATCCAGACATAAAATATGGCCGGAATTTTCCCCACCCACTTGCCAGTCGTTTTCGTTAAGTAGTTCCAGCACATAACGGTCGCCGACATTTGCACGCAGGAATGGTATGTTGGCCTGCGCCAGGGCATGCTCAAGCGCCAGATTGGTCATCAGGGTGCCTACGACACCGCCAGCCAGCTTGCCACGCTGCTGTCTGTGCATGGCGATGATATACAGCAACTGGTCGCCATCCAGCACCTGGCCATGGGCATCCACCATGACCACGCGATCGCCATCACCATCAAAGGCTATGCCCAGGTCAGCCTGGTGTTCAAGCACTGCTTTGCACAGCGCGGCCGGATGGGTAGAGCCGGCTTGATCATTGATATTCATGCCATTGGGCTGGTTACCAATGGCAATCACTTCGGCACCCAGCTCATGAAACACCGGGGGGGCAACGTGATATGTAGCGCCGTGCGCACAATCCAGCACAATCTTGAGTCCACGCAGATCCAGCGCCGTTGGAAAAGTACTTTTACAGAATTCGATATAACGGCCTGCCGCATCATCAATGCGCTTGACCTTGCCAAGCTTGGCAGACTCCATCACCTGCATGGGTTTGTCCAGGGCATCTTCTATCGCCAGCTCAATCTCATCTTCCAGCTTGGCACCCTCAGCTGAAAAGAACTTGATGCCGTTATCTTCAAACGGGTTATGCGAGGCAGAAATCACCACGCCTGCCTGCGCACGCAGCGCTCTTGTAAGGTAAGCGATAGCAGGGGTAGGTAAAGGCCCCGTAAGCAGTACGTTGACACCGGCAGCGCATAAGCCGGCTTGCAAGGCAGACTCCAGCATATAGCCGGAAATTCGCGTGTCCTTACCTATCAATACCGTCGGGTGCGCACCCTTGGCCAGATTGCTATCCAGGCTGGTCAGAACACGTCCGGCGGCGTAACCCAAGTGCATCACAAACTCAGGGGTGATAGGGGCAACGCCCACTCGCCCACGTATGCCGTCCGTACCGAAATATTTTCTGCTCATAGTTGTTTTTCTATTAGTTAGTTTGTGGCCGAAGGTTCTATTGGCTTGCCATGACGGCAGTCACTACCTTAAGGGCATCCACTGTGGCTTTTACATCATGTACGCGCACAATATTAGCGCCTTTCATCACGGAAATCACGGAAGCCGCCAGGCCTGCATGCAGTCGTTCATCCACATCACCGCCCACCAGTTTGCCCAACACCGATTTACGCGACAATCCGACCAGCAGAGGGCAGCCCAAGACCGCAAGCTGCTTCAGCTCTTGCAGCAAGGCTAGGTTATGTGCAGTGCGCTTGCCAAAGCCGAATCCTGGGTCTAGCACGATACGCTCGGCAGCTATACCCGCCTTGGTTGCCGCCGTCAGGCGATCTTGCAAAAATGCAGTCACCTCAGCGACTACATCAGTGTATTGCGGATCCAGCTGCATGGTTTGCGGGTTGCCTTGCATATGCATCAGGCACACCCCCACCTGGCTTTGCGCCACAATTTCCAGGGCACTGGGTTCCTGCAGGGCACGTATGTCGTTGACGATATCAACGCCGGCCTGGATCGCAACACGCATGACTTCTGGTTTGTAAGTATCGATCGATAGCGGCACGCCGGCGGTTTTGGACAATTGCTCAATGACGGGGATAACGCGCTCAAGCTCCTGTTCCAGGCTGACAGGTGTCGCTCCGGGTCGGGTGGATTCGCCGCCAATATCGAGGATATCCGCTCCCTGCGCAACCAGTTGTAGCGCATGCTCAACGGCTTTTTCTGTTGAAGTATACAGACCACCGTCAGAAAATGAGTCCGGTGTGACATTGACGATACCCATTACATGGGGGCGTATCAGATTGAGTTGGTATTGACCACAGATAAATTTCATATAAAGCATTAAGCCATAGTCGGCATAGAAGTGACAACTTCCAAACCGGCTATGGCTTATTTTTAATTAAGGTTATTCAGACTTTGCGACTGGTGCTGGCGTAGGTGTTGCCGCAGGCCCTGAACTACCTGCATCACGCGGCGGCTTGTTCACTGACTGAGTAGGTTTGGGCGCACGCGGAGGCAATCCCGCCATGATGTCGTTGATCTGCTCGGCATCAATGGTTTCCCATTCCAGTAAAGCGGTCACCATCGCTTCAACCTTATCCTTGTTTTCTTCCAGCAACTTGCGTGCAACCGCATACTGCTCATCCAGAATGCGACGAATTTCAGCGTCCACCTTTTGTTGCGTGGCCTCGGACACGGTCTTGGATGACATGTTCCCGAAGTAGGAATCCTGATCACTGCCAGCATACACCATGGTACCCAACGCATCCGACATGCCGTAACGCGTCACCATATCGCGAGCAAGCTTGGTCGCGCGCTCAAAGTCGTTGGAAGCCCCGGTAGACATCTGGTTCATGAATATTTCTTCCGCAATCCGGCCGCCAAACAGGATGGAAATCTCTTCCAGCATCTTGTCGCGGTAGTTGCTGATACGGTCGAACTCCGGCAATTGCCATGTCAGCCCAAGCGCCCAACCACGCGGCATGATGGTTACTTTATGCACGGGATCAGCCTTAGGCAGCAGCTTGGCCACGACGGCATGACCGGACTCATGATAGGCAGTGTTACGGCGCTCGTCTTCACGCATCACCATAGACTTGCGTTCAGGACCCATGAAGATTTTGTCCTTGGCATCTTCAAAGTCAGCCATATCCACAGTGCGCTTGTTACGGCGCGCCGCAAACAAGGCGGCCTCATTCACCAGGTTAGCCAGATCAGCACCCGAGAAGCCCGGTGTTCCGCGCGCAATGATGTCTGCCTTCACATCAATATCAATAGGCACCTTGCGCATGTGTACCAGCAAAATTTGCTCACGGCCGCGGATATCAGGCAAACCTACCATCACCTGACGGTCAAAACGGCCAGGACGCAGCAACGCCTTATCCAGTACATCAGCACGGTTGGTAGCAGCAATAACAATCACGCCGGAGTTTGGCTCAAAACCATCCATCTCAACCAGCATCTGGTTAAGCGTCTGTTCACGCTCGTCGTTACCGCCGCCAGTGCCAGCACCACGGTGACGACCAACCGCATCGATTTCATCAATAAAGATAATACAAGGCGCGGTTTTTTTGGCCTGGTCGAACATGTCGCGCACACGGGCCGCGCCCACGCCGACAAACATTTCAACGAAGTCAGAACCGGAAATAGTAAAGAACGGGACTTTTGCTTCCCCGGCAATGGCTTTAGCCAGCAAAGTCTTACCGGTTCCTGGAGGACCTACCATCAAGATACCGGTAGGAATGCGACCACCCAGCTTCTGGAACTTGGTAGGGTCGCGCAGGAACTCAACAAGCTCAGCAACCTCTTCTTTAGCTTCATCACAACCGGCGACATCGGCAAAAGTGGTCTGGTTACTGTTTTCATCCAACTGACGCGCTTTGCTCTTGCCGAACGAGAATGCTCCGCCCTTGCCGCCGCCCTGCATCTGGCGCATAAAGAACACCCAAACGCCTATTAGCAGAATCATGGGGAACCAGGAAACAAATATGCTCATCAGCAGCGACTGCTCTTCCTCAGGCTTGGCTTCAACTATGACGTTGTTCTTGAGCAGGTCAGACACCATCCATGGATCAGATGGCGCATAAGTATTGAATTTTTTGCCCTCACTGGTAACGCCACGCAGCACATGGCCGTCAATAGTGACCTTGGAGATATGTCCCTGCTTCACCTCTTCGATGAATTGGGAGTAGACCACCTGGCCATCAGCTGTGCTTTTCACGGCGAACTGATTGAATACTGTGACAAGCACCAGTATGACGATGAGCCAGATAGCGATATTCTTTACGATGTTATTCAAAATCACATCCTTGATGAAAAAGGAAATTTGTATGTTTCATTCTAAACTTATTTTTACTCGCCGGGCGCACTTTCAACGACCTTGGGCTTTCTTTTTAAGCCCAGCAAATACACTTCACTACTACGGTCACGTGAGGCTTTAGGCTTACGTGTGGCCACCTTTTCAAAGCCTGTGCGCATATGCTGCACAATTTCATCGAAGCCAGACCCGATGAAAACTTTGACCAGAAAATTACCGTCTGGTTTCAGCCATTTCAAGCTAAATTCCAATGCTAGCTCAGTCAAATAAGCACCATTCGCCTGATCAACTGAACTTATACCCGTTATATTGGGGGCCATATCGGCAATTACAAGGTCTACCGGCTTACCATTTAACATTTTCTCCAGTTGCTCTAACACGGCCTCTTCGCGAAAGTCGCCCTGAATAAAATCCACACCCGGTATTCCCACCATCTCCAGCAAATCCAGCGCAATCACTCGACCATGCCCCTTGAGCCGCTGAATAGCGACTTGCGACCAACTGCCAGGCGTAGCGCCCAAGTCAACAATGGTCATGCCAGGCTTGATGAGATGATCCTTATCGTCCACTTCAATTAGTTTGTAAGCCGCACGTGCGCGATAGCCTTCGCGCTGCGCCCGTTTCACATACTCATCATTCACATGCTCCTGCATCCAGTTTTTGCTGGTTCTGGTTCTTTTCATAGTCTCAATTCAATATGCTTAATTTCATGGGTGTAGGTGATGTGGTAGAATGCCACCCTTTTCGAATCAACAAGATAAGCCCAGCATGAACACCAAACAAATTAGTTACCTGCGCGCACTAGCCCACAATTTAAGCCCAGTTGTAATGATAGGCAATAACGGCCTAAGTGAAAACGTATTACAAGAAATCGAAGTCAGCCTGAAGGCGCATGAACTGATTAAAATCAAGGTATTCGGGGATGACCGTGCGCAGCGCGTACAAATGCTGGAAGAAATATGCGAAAAATCCGGTGCTACCGCTGTCCATCACATCGGCAAACAGCTGGTGATCTACCGTAAAGCTGACGCTCCGAAAATCGTTATCCCAAAATAATAGATAATTGGGCGCTGGTTATTTGGCTTTTAATACCAGTACCAACCCAAGCAGGCTTTCAACCAGATAGGCAATACTGGCAACACCATGCCAAGTCTTGAATCGGTCGGCAAATATGCTATGCATGACATCTGCGGGCATGGCCTGCGATTTCAGGCTGGCCAGGATAGGTTGTATTCCAAACTGTCCAGCAAGCACCAGTAGCAACATCACCAGCACCGCCCAGAAAAATCCCTGCTTTAATGCTGGAGTACCAAAGCGCACCAAACGATGTACCAGCAGATAAAAAGCACTGGCTATACCTATATAAGCGACATAGCCAAACATCTTACCTGCCAGGACTCCCGCCAGCTGCCTGTTGTCCTGCAACGTATAAAACAAGGTTGGCGCTGCCAGGTAACCAATTGCCCAAAGCGCACCCACCCACAGGGTGATCACTATCAGGGCAAACTTGTCTGACCAGCTATTCATGGATGACAGACCTAGATGTACTGAACGTTGCGTACTTCATATGAGCGGATACCACCCGGAGCCATGACTTCAGCCACATCGCCTTCGACCTTGCCGATCAGCGCACGAGAAATAGGTGAACTGACTGAAATCTTGCCGCTCTTGATATCGGCCTCATCGTCGCCCACGATCTGATAAGTTGCAACATCGCCATTGTCCATGTCTTCAACTTCAATGGTGGCACCAAACACACAACGGCCTTCGGCGTTAAGTGTCTTGGGGTCGATAACCATGGCATTCGATAACTTGGCTTCAATTTCGGCGATACGCCCTTCAATAAAGCTTTGCTTTTCTTTCGCTGCTTCATATTCCGCGTTTTCAGAAAGGTCGCCTTGCGCGCGCGCTTCAGAGATCGCCTGAATCACACTTGGGCGGTCAACACTGCGCAGACGTTGTAATTCGGCCTTCAGGAGTTCTGCCCCTGTCACTGTTACTGGAATTTGATTCATTTTTTGTCCTAAAGCTAAATTTGTTGCTAAACGCAAACTTTACAAAACAAAAACCACACCTGAAAGGCGTGGTTTCGAAGAATGGAGATAGTTTATTACTTAGTGAGCAGAAGATGCAAGCTTTGCAATGGCTGAACTTCCAGTTCCTGCATATGGCCCATACCGATGCACGCGGCCTTGGCACCAGCCAGCGTGGTGTAATAGGTCACTTTATGTTGCAAGGCACTGCGGCGAATCTCGTAGGAATCGGCCACGGCACGTTTGTCTTCGGTCACATTGACGATAAAATTGATCTCACCATTCTTGATCATATCCACAATATGCGGACGACCTTCAGCCACCTTGTTGACAGGCGTCACTTTCAAGCCTGCTGCTGCCAGTGCAGACGCAGAACCTTTAGTGGCGACCAGGTTAAAGCCAATATCCGCCAGTGCCTGAGCAATCTCGATCACTTTCTCCCGGTCTTCCTTGCGCACGCTGATAAAGGCCTTGCCGCCGCGTGGCAACTTATCGCCTGAACCCAGTTGGGCTTTGACGAAAGCTTCGGCAAATGTGCGGCCCACGCCCATCACTTCACCAGTAGATTTCATCTCGGGGCCGAGTATGGTATCCACACCAGGGAACTTGATAAACGGAAACACTGCCTCTTTTACGGAATAGTAAGGTGGCACAATTTCCTTGGTCACGCCTTGTGCTTTAAGCTTGGTGCCTATCATGCAACGTGCGGCGACTTTAGCCAATTGCAGGCCACAGGCCTTGGAAACAAACGGCACGGTACGCGATGCGCGAGGATTGACCTCTAATACATAAACAGTCTCGCCCTGAATAGCGAACTGCACATTCATCAGCCCGACCACGCCTAGCGCCTTGGCCATCTGCACGGTCTGCAAACGCAGCTCATCCTGCAGCTTGGCAGAGAGACTGTAAGGAGGTAATGAACATGCTGAATCGCCCGAGTGCACACCGGCTTGTTCAACGTGCTCCATAATGCCGCCGATGATCACATCATCCCCATCACATAAAGCATCCACATCAACTTCCAGCGCATCATTGAGGAACCTGTCCAGCAATACCGGCGATTCATTCGATACTTTGACGGCTTCACGCATGTAGCGCTCCAGCTGTGCCTGCTCATGCACGATCTCCATGGCACGGCCGCCCAGTACATAGGATGGGCGCACCACCAATGGATAGCCTATTTCCAGCGCCAGACGCAACGCCTCATCAGGTGTTCTGGCTGTCCGGTTAGGTGGTTGCTTTAGGCCGATTTCCTGCAACATTTGCTGGAAGCGTTCACGGTCTTCAGCTCGGTCAATGGCATCCGGTGTTGTACCAATAATAGGTACACCCGCTTTTTCCAGGTCACGCGCCAGCTTTAATGGTGTCTGGCCACCGTACTGGACAATCACACCCACCGGCTTTTCCAGTGCCACGATTTCTAGTACGTCTTCCAGGGTGACCGGCTCGAAATACAGGCGATCAGAAGTATCGTAATCGGTAGAAACGGTTTCAGGGTTACAGTTGACCATGATGGTTTCATAGCCATCTTCGCGCATGGCAAAAGCCGCATGTACACAGCAATAATCAAACTCAATGCCTTGGCCGATACGGTTAGGCCCGCCACCCAACACCATAATTTTTTTACGGTCAGATGGCTTGGCTTCGCACTCCTCCTCGTAAGTGGAGTACATATAAGCAGTGTTGGTTGAAAACTCGGCAGCACAGGTATCCACGCGTTTATACACTGGGCGTACATTCAGCGCCTGACGATAGGCGCGCACAGCATGCTGATCCGTACCCAGCAACTTGGCCAGGCGTCGGTCGGCAAAGCCGCGACGCTTGAGCTGGTATAGCGACTCCTTGTCCAGATCGGCAATATGCTTGCCTTTCAGTAATTGTTCACGTTTGATAATGTCTTCGATCTGTACCAGGAACCATACATCGATTTTCGAATGATCATGTACTTGCTCAACACTCATACCAGCGCGGAATGCATCGCCCACGTACCAGATACGCTCAGGGCCAGGCTCGCGGAGCTCTTTCTGAATCAGATCGATATCAGTGGTTTTTTCATCCAGTCCATCTACGCCGACTTCTAGTCCACGCAACGCTTTCTGGAACGACTCCTGAAAAGTACGGCCTATAGCCATTACTTCACCTACAGACTTCATCTGCGTAGTCAGGCGTGAATCCGCTTGCGGGAATTTCTCAAAGGCAAAGCGGGGAATCTTGGTAACAACATAGTCAATAGAGGGTTCGAATGAAGCTGGCGTGGCACCGCCGGTAATCTCATTCTTGAGCTCATCCAGCGTAAAGCCGACGGCCAGCTTGGCTGCCACCTTTGCAATAGGAAAGCCAGTGGCTTTCGATGCCAGCGCAGATGACCGCGACACGCGAGGATTCATCTCGATAACGATCATGCGACCATCATCAGGATTGATCGCAAACTGTACATTGGAACCGCCGGTATCGACACCGATCTCACGCAGTACTGCCAGCGAGGCATTACGCATGATCTGGTATTCTTTATCGGTCAGAGTTTGCGCTGGCGCGACGGTGATGGAATCACCGGTATGTACACCCATAGGGTCCAGGTTTTCGATAGAACAGATAATGATGCAGTTATCCTTGGTGTCGCGCACCACTTCCATCTCGAACTCTTTCCAGCCGAGCAGGGATTCTTCAATCAGCAACTCCTTAGTGGGCGAGGCTTCAAGGCCGCGCTCACAGATGGTCAGGAACTCTTCACGATTGTAGGCAATGCCTCCGCCACTACCGCCCATGGTGAAGGACGGGCGGATAATCGCGGGATAGCCTATGGATGCCTGAACCTGCAGAGCCTCTTCCAGGCTATGCGCCACGGCAGAGCGTGCAGATCCCAAGCCTATCCGGGTCATTGCCTGCTTGAACTTTTCACGATCCTCCGCCATATCGATGGCCTCTTTACTGGCACCGATCAGCTCGACATTGTACTTTTTCAATACACCATGCTTATCCAGGTCCAGTGCGCAATTAAGTGCAGTCTGGCCGCCCATGGTCGGCAGCAGTGCATCAGGGCGCTCTTTGGCGATGATCTTTTCCACTACCTGCCAAGTCACCGGCTCGATGTAGGTGGCATCCGCCATCTCAGGATCGGTCATGATAGTAGCCGGGTTAGAGTTCACCAGAATAACGCGGTAGCCCTCTTCACGCAGCGCTTTACATGCCTGCGCACCGGAATAGTCGAACTCACAGGCCTGACCGATCACAATCGGGCCGGCACCTATGATAAGGATGGATTTAATGTCTGTACGTTTTGCCATAATTGTTTTACTGCTTATGCTGTTTCATTAAATCGATAAATCGATCGAACAGGTAACTCATTTCAGTTGGCCCGGGGCTCGCTTCTGGATGGCCTTGAAAACTAAAGGCCGGCTTATCGGTGCGGGCAATACCTTGCAGGCTCCCATCAAACAGCGACACATGCGTAGTACGCAGGTTGGCTGGCAAGGTGGTAGCATCCACTGAAAAGCCATGATTCTGACTGGTAATGAACACGCGCTTGTCATCGATATCCTGTACCGGGTGATTCGCACCATGATGCCCAAACTTCATCTTCAGGGTTTTTGCCCCGGAGGCTAAAGCCAACAGCTGATGTCCAAGGCAAATGCCGAATACCGGGATACCTGACTCAACAAGGGTGCTGATTGCGCTGATCGCATAATCGCAAGGCTCTGGATCACCAGGGCCATTGGATAAAAAGATGCCATCCGGCTTCAATGCCAGCGCGTCAGCTGCAGTGGCCTGTGCTGGCAGCACCGTCACCTGGCAATCGCGACTCACCAGCATGCGCAGGATGTTACGCTTTACCCCATAATCAAATGCAACCACGTGGAATTTCGCAGCACTGGCCTGGCTGTACCCCTTAGCCAGATCCCACTCACCCTCGGTACAAACGTAGGACTTGGTACAACTGACAACCTTAGCCAAATCCAGCCCGGCCAACCCAGGGAAACTCAGCATTGATTCCCGAGCCAGCTGAAGCGCTTTATTTTCATCGACTTCGCCAGCAACGATGCAACCAGTCTGAGCACCTTTCTCACGAAGAGTACGGGTGAGCTTGCGGGTATCAATATCGGAAATGGCAACTACATTATTGGCGACCAAATAGCCGGACAAAGTCTGCTCGCTACGCCAATTGCTATGAGTCAAAGGCAGATCACGAATAATCAGGCCTTTGGCATAGACACTGCCAGACTCGACATCTTCTGCATTAACGCCAGTATTGCCTATGTGTGGATAGGTGAGGGTAACAATTTGTTCGGTGTAGGAAGGGTCGGTGAGAATTTCTTGATAACCCGTCATAGAGGTGTTGAATACAACCTCGCCAACAGTATGGCCGGGAGCACCAATTGAAATACCACGAAACACTGTTCCATCAGCGAGAACCAACATGGCTGGTGTGTGTTGCGGCACGTTCTAACCCCTTGTTTTTAAGTGTTATGCTTTAATCTCAGGCATCGGATAAAGCGGATATGCAAAGCGGGAGGAGTGAGCACTCATCCCGCTTAGAATTACATCAATTATAGCTGAAAACAGCCGCTTCATCAAACCCAAGTTTGGGGCGAGGAAACCTGCTTACTCCAAACCAAGCACATCCCGCATGTCATAAAGCCCTTCCCGCTTGGTCGCCAGGAACTTAGCCGCACGTAATGCGCCCAGGGCAAAAGTGGCACGACTACTGGCCTTGTGCGTAAGCTCGACGCGCTCACCAATACCGGCAAACAGCACGGTGTGATCGCCAACCACATCGCCACCACGCACTGTGGCAAAACCGATAGTGTTGGCATCGCGCTCTCCGGTGACACCTTCCCGACCATAAATGGCGCAATCATCAAGGTTGCGACCCAGCGCAGCTGCGGCAGCCTCACCCAAGCGCAACGCAGTACCAGAAGGGGCATCGACCTTGTGTCTATGATGCGCTTCGATAATTTCGACATCATAGCCATCTGCCAGCACTTTTGCTGCGGCCTGCACAAGGTTAATCAATAAGGTCACGCCCACGCTCATATTGGGCGCAAAGACGATGGCAATGTCTTTTGCTGCAGCCTCAATCTGCAACTTATGTTCGGCACTGAAACCTGTCGTTCCTATCACCAGCTTGACGCCAGATTGCTGGCAGGCAGCAATATACTGAAGACTTGGTTCAGGACGAGTAAAATCCACCAACACATCGGCGCCTTGAAGGGCTGCAACAATATCATGGCTTATCTTCACGCCACTGACACGACCAAACTGCTCGCCAGCATCGCGCCCAATCTGCGGGCTATCTGAGCGATCTAAAGCGGCATGCAGCGATAACTCACTATCGGCAAAAACGCTCTCTAGTAACGCATGGCCCATACGACCAGAACATCCCGCAATCACAACTTTTAGCATCTCAACCCATTTCTTTAAATCTTACGGACTTACACTTAAAACCACTTCAGCTCAATACCTGGCGTCACCACAACTGGCTTCGCCTATCAATTAAAACCCAATTTTTTCCAGCATACGCTCAAAGAAACTGGGTTCTGGCTGTGTAGGCTCCACTTTTTCTTCGACCTTGGCTGGCTCAGACTGCGCCGTTTTTGCCGCTTCAGCTGTATCAGCCGCAACGGACGCAGCTTCTGGCTCGGCACTTGACTGAACCGGCTCAACCGACTGCGGCGCTAGCGGCGCCTCAGCCGGGTACTCCGGCATGGACTCCGACTTCTGTTCTGGGGTCAGTTTAGGCGCCTTAGCTTCAGCAGTGTTACTTGCCGTATCAATCTTGATCAATTTACTGGCGACAGACTCTTTGACAATTACCCAATTGTTATCTATGCGCTGCAAGACAAGTACCTTACTCACATTGTCACTGTAACCGTTAGCGCTGTATCGCTGAACAAAACTTACCTTGGCCTGATTGCCTTCCACCACTGGCTTAACGCCGTCCAGCTCCAGGGAAATGGTGCCGGGTTTAGCAAGACGTTGCCGGCGTTGTGATACCCAAGCCTTTTTACTGGACATACCATCGGGGGAAAACTTATCTGCATAAAACCCCAGATAACTTTCGATATCTTTATTACGCCAAGCATCAGCCCAGGCATTCACTCGCATAGTGATCGCGTCAGCATCCGTTAGACTTGAAGACGCTGAGGGCACGCTCTCTGTTGCAGTGACGGCCTTGCCAACGACAACGGGATTAGCAACCGACTCCACAGCAACGCTTTCCTTAACGATGAACCAGTTACCCTTGGCACGCTCGAGATTGAGCTTAAGTACTTTATTGACGTTATCACTAAAACCCTGCGCATTGTAATGCTGTGTGAACTCAGCAGTTGCCGCCTCACCATCCACGCTGACCTTAACGTTATCAAGGACGAGTGATATTTTGCCAGGCTGGGATAAGCGGTGCTTGCGCTGTGCCGCCCAAACCTTCTTGCTGGCAGCATTGTCAGGCGTAAACTTGTCCGAATAGAATTTCAAGTAAGCTGACACATCCTTGTTGCGCCAAGCTTCCGCCCATGCCCCTACGCGTGCGGCAACCACTTCGGGGTTCGCTAGGTCACTATTGGCAGCGGCAACACCTCCTGCGACTTCAGCTTGAGGCAAAGCCTCAGGAGCAACCTGCTTTTCCTCCACTACCGCAGATGGCGACTCAACTACAGCAACTTCTGCTGGCGCCGCGACTGCTGCTGCGGCAATCGCAACAGGTGCTGCTACCGGAGCAGCAGACTGAGGTTCAGGAGCTTTTTCCGGGGCTGCGGCAGGGACTTCAGGATTAGCTTCAGGCTTAATCGTTTCCGTTGGAGCGATCAGCGGCTTAGCAACAGCAGCAGGCTTGGCATCCTTATCCCAGAACTTCAGCTTGTCCACCAGGCCCTTTTTCTCTTCAGTCTTTGGCTGTGCGGCAAGCTCGGCCATCGGAGCACCCTCCGCCTGATCGCCTGCACTACCTGCAGGGATCACATCCCCACGCACCCCTTTCAAGAGGTCATTCTCGAAATCCAAAATGACGCGGCGCTGTTCGATAACGGTTCCACCCTTACGCATCTGGTAGAAGTAGTCCCAGCGGTTACTATGGAAACTGTCCTGAATAAGCGGCGTACCCAGAATAAACTTCACCTGCGACTTGGTCATGCCAGGTCTCAGTTGCGACATCATCTTGGAATTGACAACATTGCCCTGCTGAACGTCCATACGGTAAGGCTTAAGCGATGGAATCGTAGAGGAACAAGATGCACACAAAAGTGCGAGTAGAACAATTGCGTATCGCATTATCATGACTTTAATAAGAAATGACGCTAATATACCATGACACTTACGACCCTAAATACAGCAACTCCAATATAGTGATTAATCTACCATGCGTGAACCCGACGAATTAAAGAATGCTGGCCTAAAAGCCACACTGCCAAGACTCAAGGTACTAAGCCTGTTTGAAAACAGTCAGGAGCGCCACCTCTCAGCCGAGGATGTGTACAAGATTTTACTCAACACCGGCGAAGATGTAGGTCTGGCAACCGTTTACCGGGTACTTACCCAGTTTGAGCAGGCTGGCCTGCTAGTGCGTCACCATTTCGAAAGTGGTAAGGCCGTATTTGAATTAAATCAGGGCGGACATCACGACCATATTGTTTGCCTGCAATGCGGTCGCGTAGAGGAGTTTTTTGACGAAGAAATCGAAAAACGCCAGAAAATAGCAGCGACTGAGCGCGGCTTCAAGATTCACGACCACTCCCTGCATATTTACGCAGATTGCACCAAACAGCCCTGCCCTTATAAAAGCTGATATTGCACTAGGGCCGCTGCCAGACGATTCGGCTGGCTCATTCATGCAGCGCCTAGCTACGCTACGTGCTGGCCCCACCTAACATTTCAGTCGCATGCTTGCGGGTAGTTTCTGTAATATCGACACCGCCTAGCATGCGCGCGACCTCTTCTATCCGCGCTACCTCAGGCAGCTGCTCAATACGACTCAGGGTCTGACCGCTAATGTCGGACTTGCTCACGCGCAAATGCTGCTCACCTTGAGCCGCAACCTGTGGCAGATGGGTAATCACCAGTATCTGCCGCTTTTCACCAAGTTGTTTGAGCAACTGCCCGACAATCTCAGCCACGCCGCCGCCAATCCCGACATCGACCTCATCAAAGATCATGGTAGGAATGTACCCCTGCTGGGCGGTAGTTACGCGAATGGCCAGGCTGATACGCGACAGCTCACCACCCGAAGCCACTTTAGCCAGCGGCCGTGGCGCTACGCCTACATGTCCCGCTACCAGAAACTCAACCTGCTCCATGCCGGTTGCTGCCGGCTCCTGTGCCACCAAATCCACCACGAAACTACCCCCTGCCAACGCCAGTCGTTGCATTTCAGTGGTGATTTTCTCGCTGAGCAACTTTGCCGCTTTTTTGCGCCCCGCACTTACGGTTTCAGCTATCGACTGATAAGCAGCCATCGCTAAGGCCTCTTGTTTGGCAAGCTCTCCGTCATTGCTAAAACTTTCAAGTTCCACCATGCGCGATTGCCATTCAACCAGCAGCGCTGCCAAGTCCTCCGGTCGCACGCGGTTTTTACGTGCGGCAGCATGGATAGCCTGTATCCGTGACTCTACTTCGGCAAGGCGCTCCGGTTCCAAATCCGCACGCTGTATATAGCGATTGAGGAAACGATCGGTTTCCTGGATTTGAATCACCGCAGAATCGAGCGTTTCCAGCGCCTCCTGCAGTCCGGCATCATACTCAGAAAGTCCCTGCAACTTGTGCTGTACGCTCAAAAGTTGACGAATTGCAGAAAACTCTCCTTCACTCAGCAGATCGCGGCATTCCTCGCTACCTGACAATAAACTTGCCCCATGCGAAAGGCGGCTATGTTCCATTTGCAAGGGCTCCCACTCATCAGCAGAAGGCCCAAGCTGTACCAACTCACGTACTTGGTCACGCAATTCCGCCAGCTCCGCAGCATAAACAGAAGCATTACGTTCCACCTCAATGCGTCGCTGCCTGAGCTCCTGCCAAACGTGGAAGTGAGATGCCAGTTGCCTTGCCTCTTCGCTCAACCCGGCATAATCATCCAGGATTTGCCGTTGGTAACTTTGTTTAAGTAAGGAGTGGTGGGCGTGCTGACTATAGATGTCGACCAGAAACTCACCCACCTCCCGCAATTGCTGGATAGTAGCAGGCAGTCCATTAATGAAGGCGCGTGAGCGGCCATCGGCATAAATAACGCGTTTTAGCAGCAACTCGGTACTATCCTGAGGAATTTCGCTCTCCTGCAGCCAAGCCTGTAAATCAGCCAGCGCAGAGACATCAAAACTCGCCACGATTTCAGCACGGTCGCATCCGGCGCGAGTAATGCCACCTTCTCCGCGCGCGCCCAATGCCAGTGACAAGGCATCAATCAGGATAGACTTGCCTGCACCGGTTTCGCCTGTCAGTACGGTGAAGCCGCGGTCAAACTCGAGATCGAGCTTATCGACAATAACAAAATCGCGAATGGATAGTGTTTGCAACATTTAAGAAATCAACCCCACCTGATCATCGATTAACCCCACTTGAGCTTTTCGCGCAGCATATCAAAATGACTATGCCCCAACGGGTGCAACAGAGAAACCGTTTTTTCCGCACGCTGCACGACAACTTTGTCACCCGGCACCATACCTATTTGCAGTTGGCCGTCAAAATGCACGCCAACATCATCACCATGAATCAGCGTAATTTCGACCTTGCTTGAACTATTAATAGCGATAGGCCGATTGCTCAAGGTATGCGGGCAAATCGGCACTAGGGCAATGGCATCCAGGGCAGGATGCAAGATAGGTCCGCCGGCTGATAAGGAGTATGCAGTAGTGCCCGTCGGGGTAGCTAGAATTAGCCCATCCGAGCGTTGTTTATGCACAAACTGGCCATCAATATAAATTTCCAGCTCGATCAGGCGAGACATGCCACTCTTGTTGACGACCACATCGTTCATGGCACAGCCTTGGCTGATAATCTCACCATTGCGTACGATGCTTGCCTTTAACAGGATACGTTGCTCGATATTGAATTCACCGGCAAGTATTTTGCTCATCGCCTCCAACATGTTTTTTGAGCTCACATCAGTCAGAAAGCCAAAGCGTCCGCGATTCACACCTACCAGCGGAATTTCAGAATCAAGCAAGGCGCGTGCTGCTGACAGCATAGTGCCATCGCCACCCAACACCACCACCAAATCAGCATGCTCGCCAACTGCATCGATATGTAATGTTTGATAGTCTTTGAGATTGCAGTGCTGGGCGGTATTTTCTTCAATAAAGACATTGATGTGCTGCTCATCCAGAAAGGAAGCCAGCGTCAGAATCTGATCGCGCATTTCGGGGTTGTTATATTTGCCAATGAGGGCAACTCTCTGGAATGCAGTTTTCATGGTTGGCATTAAATCATATATCCCCACGCCATAGAAGACACCATCGCCAGAGTGCTGTATAAAAGCCTGAGGCTGCAACCAAAGCCAGCCAAAAGCCGCCATCAATACCCTGCAAAAAACGCATGCTTATTTGCTTAAACGCTACCACCTTTGCAGTAAAAATCGCCCTCTCTAACAAGTAATAGCTATAGCTCTAAAAATACCAAAGCAAAAACAAGCATCTAGAAACTTCCACTGAAGTCCTTCCGCGCCTGGCATATCAATTGCGATAACGAGCTCACCTTGGTTTTTCTGCTGTCAATAATTTGCGCAGTCAACACAAGCAAGACCCTATATATTGAGAAGAACTCCCTTGCCTAAAACACTAGCAAACTCCAGCCAACCCAATACCCTGTACTTATACTTCTGGCTTACCTATGTTGTTGTCCTATGCATAGCAGCTGACTCCATCAGCTTTGGTGCAGCCTACCATGACGGCGCCAGTTCACTCCTGTTCGTCCTTGTCGCATGGTGCTGTTATGGCTTGCTTTATTTGCTGCCAGCAATCGCATTGACCAGCATCAGCTACCAGATAAGCAAGCATTTCATGGCACTCAACAGACTTTCCGTCTGGACTGTCCACACAATAGCGATATCGACTGCCGGGCTAACCACCTTATTGCTGTATGCCAACGCCAAGATTTTTTCGCTCTATGGCATGTTCATCAATGGTTTCATCCTGAATCTATTGATGACGCCAGGTGGCATTGAGTCCATGGGTGGCAGCAGTCAGTCAGACATAGGCTTTGCGCTCATTGCTGCAGGTTTTTTCGTACTGCAGTTGCTAGCTCTTTGGCTGAGCTACTTTTTCTGCAAGCATATGCAGATCCTGCATCGCATGCCAAGGCAGATTGGGCTGTACACTGCCATGGTGATTTTTATCACGTCACTTGGCGTGCACTTTACTTACGCCGCCGATTCCTACAGTAAAGGCCGGCTTACCTCACTGGCTGAAACGGTGCCGTTTTTCCACCCTATCAGTGCCCGCCACTTTTTTAAAATGCTCGGATACAAGGTTAACAAGCCCGAGCAAATTAAGGTAAAGGGGCGCCTGCATTACCCACTCAACCCGATTCAGTTTAAGAAGCCAGCCAAACCGTACAATATCGTCTGGCTAGTATCCGAGTCATGGCGGGCCGACATGCTGGATCCTGAGATCATGCCCAGCACCTGGCAGTTTGCCGAAAAGGCCAGCCGCTTCACCCGCAACGATAGCGGCGGCAACGGTACGCGCATGGGCGTGTTTTCCATGTTCATGGGCATCCCCGGCAATTACTGGTTTTCATTCCTGAAGGAGCATCGTGGCGCAGCCATTATTGATGTGTTGCAACAGCAGGGTTACCAAATGGATTTATTCACCAGCGCCCGCTTCTCCTACCCTGAATTCGACAAGACTATATTCAGCCAGATCCCTGCAGACAAACTACACTCCCTGCCGGAACCTGGCTTCGGTTGGGAGCGTGACCGCGCCAATGTGAGCAGCTTGCTTAACTTCATAGACAAGCGCGATCCGGCAAAACCTTTCTTCACCTTCATGTTTTTTGAATCACCGCATGCACGCTACCACTTCCCGCCGGAAAGTATTATCCGCCGCCCTTTTCGCGACGATATCAACTATGCCACCCTCAGCAAGAATGCATTACGCGCCGATATTGCACCGATCAAGAACCGCTACATTAATGCCGTACACCACCTGGATAGCCAGTTCGGCCGCATATTCAGCTACCTGCAAGAAAAAAACCTGCTGGACAATACCATAGTCGTGGTACTGGGCGACCATGGGGAAGAGTTCATGGAGCACGGTTATTGGGGCCACAACTCAACCTTTGTCGATGAACAGGTTCGCACTCCACTGGTTATTTGGGCACCAGGGCAAGCGCCCCGGGTGAGTGACGAAATGACCAGCCACATGGATATCATCCCGACTATCATGCCCCTACTCGGCGTGACCAACCCGACGAGCGACTATGCCATAGGCTACAATTTACTTTCGTCGGAAAAACGTAGCTCCACCTACATTTCAGACTGGAATCGCGTGGTTTATGTAGACAAGGAGGTCAAAATTGTTCAGCCGGTAAGTATTCAGGGATATGGCGGCAACCGTTTAAGCTATGCCAATGACGAAGCGATTCCAGCAGCCAAGTTAGCCTCTGTGACTAGGAGCAAGCAGCCTGCGCTGATACAAACCATACAGGACCTCACAAAATTTCTGGATAAAAAACCGCCACCCCGATAATACTTATTGCGCTGTGACAGCTTGTGCCTGATAATTTTTCACTATGTTGCTAACCAAAAATTTCAGTCATCAAGCACCATGCTAGATAAACGCGCTCAAGTCCTGCTTAAAACCCTGGTTGAACACTATATCAGTGACGGTCAGCCTGTGGGCTCGCGTACGCTTTCAAAATGCTCCGGACTGGATTTAAGCCCGGCTACCATCCGCAATGTAATGTCCGACCTTGAAGGGCTGGGTTTTATCACCAGCCCCCATACGTCGGCCGGGCGCATCCCTACCCAGTTGGGCTATCGCCTGTTTGTAGATAGCCTGCTGACCATACAGCCCCTGCAAAGCCAGGAAATTAAACGGCTGGAATTCGAGCTGTCATCCCCTGATCCGCAGGAGCTTATTTCCTCGGCTGCGGGCATACTTTCAAACCTGACACAGTTTGCAGGGGTAGTGATGATTCCAAAACGCAAAAGCATTGCGTTCAAGCATCTGGAATTTTTGCCGCTTTCTGAAAAGCGCATCCTGGTCATCATAGTCACTAATGACGGCAATGTGCAGAACCGCATTATCGTGGCAGAGAAGCCTTATTCGGCTTCAGAGCTGACACAGGCGACCAATTTCTTTAATCATCACTATTCAGGCAGCACCTTTGAGCAAGTGCAGAAAAAACTGCATGAAGAACTCAAGCAGATGCAATCCGACATGATGCGACTGATGTCAGCCGCTCTCAATGCCAGCAGTAAGGCCATGGATGAAGACAAGGATGGTGTGGTGATATCAGGAGAAAGAAATTTACTGCAAGTAGATGACCTTTCCACCAATGTCACCTCACTACGCAAGCTGTTCGAGATATTTGAACGCCGTACTTCACTGATGCAATTACTGGATAATAGCCAGCGAGCTGAAGGCATCCAGATATTCATCGGCGGCGAGTCAGGGTATTTACCACTGGATGAGTGCAGCATGGTAACCGCCCCCTACGAAGCCGAAGGCCAGGTCGTCGGCACCCTGGGGGTGATCGGCCCTACCCGTATGGCTTACGAGCGGGTGATACCTATCGTTGATGTAACGGCAAAACTTTTATCCAGCGCACTGTCTGCGCGCTAACTCAGGAAACAAGCCGGCAATGTCCAATTCACCAGAAGTTAAACGCATTCCCAAAGAACTTATTAAAGTGGGAACGCCTATTTCCTATCCGGTCTATGACGCAAAAGGCACTTTATTAATGCAGGCCGGAACCATCATCGAGACAGAGGGCCAACTTGAAAAGCTCTATGAACGGGGCCTGTATCTTGATCAAAAAAGCAGTGAACACCACCGCCAATTCGGGAAGCCAGGGGGCAAAGCAAACTTTGAGTCTAATGAGGTAAAGCAAGAGGCCAGCCAGCCGGAAGGTGAAGTTCTCGTTGAGTTGCCTTTCAAAAGCCTGAAGGTAGGAGAGACTTTACAAGCCAGCCCACTGGCTGATGATAGCGGGTCTATCAAGTACCTGATTAAATATATCGGTGGACTTGATAAGAAGAGCCTGATTTGTACGTTACCCACGATTGACGACAAAGTTGTATTCATCAAGGAAAACTCCGGGCTTTCAGTCCGCTTGTTCAGCGGTAAAAATGTCTACCGCTTCAACACCATGGTAGATGTGGTGTTCAGCCGTCCATTTCCGCATATGCACCTGAAATTTCCACGTGAGGTCTACTCAAATCGTTTAAGAAAAAACCAGCGCGTTTCGGTCAATATTATTGTGTCGATGTTGAACAAGTCGCAGCCTGCAAGCGAAAACTCCAAGACAGCGGGACGACTGGTGGACCTCAGCCTTGGCGGCTCGCTGATTGAGGCATACAAAACAGGAGGGTACGCTGGAGATTTAGTGGAGTGTACATTCAAGATAGATATGGACGGCGGTGAAGCACTTTTTGTGATTCCGGGCGTCTTACGCGCCGTATCCAATACTGTACAAGCAGATGGCCGCAAACTATTCCGGCATGGTGTGCAGTTTAATGAAATTGCCTTCCAAGACAAAATTATCCTGCAAAGCTATATTTTTCAGGCACTTACTGGCGAAAAGCTGGATGACCTATAATAATTACAGAAGATTTGAATGAAAAAAACTGCAGTATTCAACCATCAACACCAACCCAAAGTCGGTATCCTGCTCGCCAATCTGGGCACGCCTGATGCCCCTGAGGCCCCTGCATTAAGACGCTACCTCAAACAGTTCCTGAGTGATCGTCGTGTGGTTGAAATTCCGCGCGCGATCTGGTGGCTGATCCTGAATGGCGTAATTCTGAATATCCGCCCAAAAAAGTCGGCTGAGAAATATGCCCAGGTCTGGACCAACGAGGGCTCCCCTCTGCTGGCACACGCCAGAAAACAAACCCAACTGCTGCAAGGCTTCCTGAGCCAGCGCATTGCATCTCCTTTTGCTGTCGAGTTAGGAATGAGCTATGGCAACCCCTCTATGGCATCGGCCATCGAAAAACTGACAGCGCAGCAATGTGATCGCATCCTGGTGTTCCCGCTTTATCCCCAATATGCGGCCAGCAGCACGGCCTCTGCCCTCGATGCAGTGTGGCGAGTGCTGTTAAAAACACGTAACGTACCTGCCATCCGCACCATACGCCACTATCACGACCACCCAGCCTATATTGAAGCGCTGGCCAATAGTGTACGCGAGCATTGGATGACCAATGGTCGGCCCGAAAAACTGGTCATGAGCTTTCATGGTGTGCCTCGCTACACACTGGACAAAGGTGACCCATACCATTGCGAGTGCCATAAAACCGGCCGCCTGCTGGCTGAGGCGTTGGAGCTGTCCAAGGAACAGTACCTGGTATGCTTCCAATCGCGCTTCGGCAAGGCAGAATGGCTCAAGCCTTACCTTGCCAGCACGCTTGAGGACTTGGGTAAACAAAAGCTCAAGCGTATTGATGTGATTTGCCCGGGCTTCTCCAGCGATTGTCTGGAAACCCTGGAAGAAATCGCCATGGAAGGCAAGGAAATCTTCAAGCATAACGGTGGCGGAGAATTTTATTACATACCAGCTTTGAATGAGCGTGAACCGTGGATACACGCCATGTGCGACATCGCCCTGGAAAACCTGTCAGGATGGGTAAGCACTGAATGGGATAGCGCGGCTGCCAGAAAAGAAACCGAGCTCACGGCGTTGCGCGCGGGTGCAATGCAAGCGCAATGACAATATCAAGCTAGACTCCGTTATCCAACCCGCGTCAGAAACCACACAAGCTTTGTTATAATCTGCCATGCATCACATTTACCAATCCCACTTTTTGGAAACGCAGACATGATAGTCATCACTGGCGGCGCTGGCATGATAGGCAGCATGATCGCCTGGCACCTGAACAGTGTGCTGGGTCGTGACGATATTGTCATCGTCGATCACATCCACCATCCGGATCAATGGCAGAATCTGGTCAAGCGTCGTTATGTCAATTACCTGGACAAAGACGAGCTCATGGTCTGGCTGGAAACCAGCAACACCAAGATAGATGCGGTCATCCATATGGGGGCGATTAGCGCTACTACTGAGCGCGACTTCAACAAACTGGTGCAGGACAATATCCACTACAGCCAGAACCTATGGGCCTGGTGTGCCACTCATGAAGTACCATTTTTATATGCTAGCTCTGCAGCCACCTATGGGGCAGGCGAGCATGGCTACAATGATAATGAAGCAATGGTCGACACCTTTCGCCCGCTCAATGGCTACGGCTACTCCAAGCAGTTCTTTGACCAATGGACATTGCGCCAGGTAAAAGAAAAACTACCGGCACCGCCTCAGTGGTGCAGCTTCAAGTTTTTCAACGTCTACGGCCCTAATGAGTACCATAAAGAGCGCATGGCCAGTGTTGCCTTGCATAGCTTTAACCAATATCGAGAGCTAGGCACCGTCAAGTTATTCAAAAGCCATAAAGAAGGCTATGAGGATGGCATGCAATTGAGGGACTTTGTATATGTGAAAGATGCTGCGGCTGTGGTTGCGCATTTCCTGACACATCCCGAGCACTCGGGCATCTATAACGTTGGTACAGGTAAAGCGCGTGCCTTCAAGGATCTGGCCACGGCCGTAATGACCAGCCAGGAAAAGAAGGCATCCATCACCTTCATTGATATGCCGCAAGACTTGCATGGCAAGTATCAGTACTTTACTGAAGCCAATATGACCAAGGTACAGGCCGCAGGCTACAACCAACCGTTTTATACCCTGGAAGAAGGTGTACGCGACTATGTGCAAAACTATCTCAGCCAGCCAGACCCGTATTGCTAAGGTCATCTTTGAATAGCGCCACACAGGCAGGTATAAAGTTCAGCTACAACGTCGATAATGGCCTGGAGCCAGCACACATGTATGCCTCCTGTAGCAGCGAGCATGCAATGAGGGTGAATTAGAATGAAACCGCAATTACTTGACGTAGTTCGCAACCAATTTGGGATGACCGATGCCTGGGCGCTGGTCATTGGCGATTTAATGCTCGACCGCTACCTGATAGGCGATGTGCAGCGTATCTCACCCGAAGCTCCAGTGCCTATTGTGCTGCTCAAACAACAGCACGAGCGCGCCGGAGGCGCCGCCAACGTTGCGGTTAACCTGGCACTGCTTGGGTTAAAAACCAGGATAGCCGGTTGTGTCGGCAAGGATGTCGATGCAGGCTCGCTGCTCAAGATGATTAATGATGCCGACATTGATACCAGCGGCGTGCTGGAGTCCGCCGAGCGCCCCACTATCACCAAAACCAGAATCCTTGGCGGTCACCAGCAAATGATGCGGCTGGATCAGGAAAGCCAGCAAACCTTCAGTACCGAGGAAAATGCGCAGCTACAGGCACTGGTCACTGAACAACTGGCAGATAACCCCTCCATTATCATTCTCTCGGACTATGCCAAAGGCGTACTGAGCTCAGAGTTATGCGCCGAGGTGATCCGGCAAGCACATCAATTGAATATTCCAGTACTCGTTGACCCTAAAGGCCGTGACTACAGTAAATACAAAGGTGCCACAGCGCTCACCCCTAACAAGCGCGAAGCTGCTGAAGCATGCAGCGTGAGCGTCAGCAATAATGCCGCCCTGCTCAGTGCAGCTAGCATATTAAGAAAGTCCCTCGGGCTGCAGTTCCTGGCAGTGACGCGCGGAGAAGAGGGCATTACCGTCACCGACGAAAATGCAACCCTGCACATCCCCGCCACCGCCAAACAAGTGTTTGATGTGTCCGGCGCTGGTGATACCGTCATTGCGACGCTGGCGGCTGGCATGGTACATGGGCTGGGCCATCAGGAATCATTGCAGTTGGCTAACATCGCTGCCGGCATCGTCGTTGGTAAGGTAGGGACAGTGCCAATTACCAAACAAGAGCTCATCAACGAACTGGTGTCACAGAACTCTGTCTTGCAAGCTGACAAGGTCTGCTCGATTGCTGACCTGGTCGGCCGCGTCGCCAGTTGGCGCAGTAGCGGGCAAAAAATTGTATTTACCAATGGCTGCTTTGACCTGTTACATGCAGGCCATGTCACCTATCTGGAGGCTGCCCGCAAAAAAGGTGATCGGCTGGTACTCGGCCTGAATACGGACCGTTCGGTCAGTGCTCTCAAGGGGCCGTCTCGCCCTGTCATTCATGAGCAGGATAGGGCGCGCGTACTCGCTGCCCTTGAGGCTGTGGATGCGGTCATCCTGTTCGACGAAGATACACCGCTGAACCTGATTGCCGCCATAAAGCCGGACGTAATTGTGAAAGGCAGTGACTACACCGAGGATCAAGTGGTCGGCGGCGCTGAAGTGAAGTCATGGGGAGGCCAAGTAGCATTGATAGATATTGTTCCAGGTCGGAGCACCAGCAAGATCATTGAAAAACTGGCATCCTAGGCTGAAGCTCATCGTATGACGTTAGCTCCTAAAATCCTGGTGATGGGTCCTGCTTGGGTGGGCGACATGGTGCTGGCACAAAGCCTGTTCAAAACCCTTAAACTCAATCACCCAGACTGCGAGATTGATGTAGCAGCCCCAGCCTGGACCTTACCTTTGCTTGAGCGTATGCCAGAGGTTAACCAGGCAATTGCCCTGCCCTTCAAACACGGGCAGCTTGCCCTGCGTGAACGCTTTCGGTTCGGCAAGGGCCTTAGGGACAAAGGCTACGTTCAGACAATCACCCTCACGAACTCCCTAAAGTCAGCCATATTACCCTTTGCTACGGGCATACCCCGCCGCACCGGCTTCGTGGGGGAGTTTCGTTACGGGCTGCTTAACGACATTCGCCCGCTGGATAAAAATAAACTGCCCCGCACTGTGGACAGATTCGTAGCTTTAGGTCTACCCGTTGATGCGCCATTACCGCAAGCCATCCCTGAGCCCCAACTCATCGCTAATGCAGATAATGCCATGCAAACACTGCATAGACTTGGGCTAGAACGCCCAATTAACAAGGTTCTAGGGTTATGCCCAGGAGCAGAGTATGGCGAAGCCAAACGCTGGCCTGCTGAGTATTATGCCGAGGTAGCAAATCATGCATTAAAACAAGGTTGGCAAGTATGGCTGTTCGGTTCGGACAAGGACATTCCAGTCACCAACCAGATTAACCAGCTTGCACAAAACCATTGCCTGGATTTAGGCGGGAAAACAAAACTGGGCGAAGCCATAGACCTGATGTCGCTATGCAACACAGTCATCAGCAATGACTCTGGCCTGATGCATGTTGCGGCAGCATTGGGGAAAAGGCTGATTGCCATTTTTGGTTCATCAGATCCTTATCACACCCCCCCTATGAGCCCGCATGCCGTGATTCAATATCTGGGATTAGAATGCAGCCCGTGTTTTGAAAGAGTATGCCCCTTAACTCACTTAAACTGTCTGAGGGAAATTAAACCGAATCAGATAGTGCAACTCCTATTAACGCAAGAAACTTGATTGTCGTGATGTCACTCTTACAAAAAGCAGAAAACCTGCCTATCAAAACAATACAGCTTATTTCCATCCTGTTTGGCATGCTACTGGCCGCCCACATCCAGTACATTCAACATGGATGGATCAACCCAGATTCAGTACTTTACTTTGAATCAGCCCGGTTATTTGCCATCGGTGACTGGCAGCAGGCAGTTGAGGTGTTTAAATGGCCTTTCTATTCGATGCTGCTAGCCATCACACATAAACTCACCTTACTTGATATCCACACTTCAGCCCAGTTACTTAGTGTGCTTTTCTTTGGCATCACGACGGCCAGCTTTTTAAAGATCATCCAATTGGCAGGAGGCAGCGCCAGAGTAATGATTGCCGGCAGCCTCATACTATTCAGCGCACACTATCTGGTTGGCGATGTGCTCGAAATGTTATTGAGGGACCAGGGCTTCTGGGCCTTTTTCCTGAGCAGCCTGGTATTTTTCATCCGCTATTACAAATCCAGTGACTACAAAGATGCCTTTCTATGGCAGATATGCGCCATCATAGCCACCCTTTTCAGGATCGAAGGCATTACATACTTAATCGCCCTGCCTATTACGCTTTTTTTCTGCCAGCACCATACAATCGGGCTACGCATTTGTAACTTCCTTAAGTGTAACTTCCTTAGCATCGCTGCTGCAGTATGCATTCTTGGAGCAATCCTAATTTTTGATAATGTCTCCATGAAAGATTTTGGGCGACTCAATGAGATATTCACCTTCAATTTGTATGAAGAGTTGACGCGGAATCTATTCGAAAAATCAGAAATCATGTCCAATCAGGTACTTGGAAAGTACTTGCATGAGTATGCCACTCAGGCCATCCTGCTGACCTTTCTGTACATTGTGGCTACAAAAATCATACTGGCCACAGGCTTTGTTAATATGGGCTTGGCATATGCAGCTACAAAGTTCAGAGCGCGATTGATGGATGACGCAAGCTTCCGCATCTTGAGAGCAACGGCCATCATTGCCATCATCAATATGCTGCTGATCATTACAAAAGTATTTGTCTTATCTGGCAGGTACGTATTAGCGTTATCGTTCGTATTAATGATATTGGCATCGTTTTATCTGGCCGATATATTCAAGTATCTAGGGTCACCCAAAGACAGTAAATTAAAGTGGGTGGCAATTGCGCTATTAGCATTCATATTCCTGAGTTTTTGCAAAAATATCCTGCCCAAACAAGAGGGCTATAATTATCTTCAGAATGCCGCCACATGGTTAAAGCAATATAACCCATCAAATAAACCTGTTTTTTATGATGACTCGAGAGTACGTTACTACGCTGGCGCGCCATTTGTTGGCAATTGGAATGACAACTGGCTTATCGTAACGACAGCAATTAAAAATAACACTATCTATCAATATGATTTCTTAGTAATTAGCCAATCCTCGAAACATCCGGAAAGAGAGCAAGTGATTGCAGAAGAACTATCACAATTCCATGAAGTAAAAAGATTTAAGCCTCAGAATGCCATAAAGTCCCTTGTGATATACCAAAAAAACTAAGTAGCTTTGAGAGCTATATGCAAATTTTGGTTATCAATTAAGGCTTAACTTACATACCAAGTCTTTAACTCTGGCATCCCATGTGTGCATATTCAAAAATTTTTCATGGCCTCGCCTGGCAATTTCGGCTCTTTTTTCTGGATGAGCAAGATAAAAATTCACCTTATCTACTAATTCAGAAGCATTTCTGAACACTTCAATTTCTTCACCCACGACAAATATCTCAGCGATCTCCTCACAATAATCGGTCAACAAAAAACAACCGGCAGCTAACGCTTCAAATATTCTCAAGTTAACCCCCGTTTCCGCCCCGTAGAAATGACTTCTGGTGATATTTAGAACAATTTTTGAGTCACAAAGTAACTTATGTAAGTCTTCCCCCCAAACTGTTTTATCTATTACCTGCTCTCTCAACTTGTCAGAAATGAGTGGGTAGTTCCGAGACCAACGCTCTCCATAAATTGAGACTTGATCCCTTATATTTTCGAGAAGAAATATGCGCCTAAGATCACAACTGCCAACAAATAAAACCTCATTTGATGGATATGGCATTGGGCTCACATTTATTTTTTTTGCCCCAAAAGGGAAAAAGGTGGCTTTTAACTTTTTTGTCTTAGTAAAGAACTTGGTTGTTACTTTAGAAAATGAAAATATCTCATCATATATTGGCAACTCATTATCTAGAAAGAATATAAACTCTCGTCTTTTTGAATAGAAATTACAGCTATCGGTGTCGTATAAAAAAAGCGTAATGCCGTATAAAGCCTTTAATTTTTCTAAAAATTGAGGGCGCAAATACTTATATACATAACCTATCACCAACACTGTAGTCGGACATTCTTGTTTGATAAACGCCTCAAATTCCCTCTCTTTAAGCTTGGGAAAATGGTAAAAACTATCTGAGTTATCTCTTTTATTTAAAGCCTTCAGGTAAGCCGACCTTAATCCATAAAGGACCTTTGCATGAAACCCTCTTAAATCCGCATAGATTGCATTAACGCCGGCAGCACAAAACGCCTCATGTACCTCTTTAGCTAAAGGCACACCACTAATTCCATCAAGTATCAGTAACTTCTTAATTTTTAATATCCTCAGTTAAATTAACGCAGTAATAAGTAGGGATGTTGGCACTCAATCCGTACATAAGTTATTGAGAAAAAATGATTACCACTTCGGTTTAGGACTTTCAGTTTTCAGTAAGTCCCATCACAAAAGGAATTCTCCAAAATCTGTCTCTAACCGCCTCATCTGAGAAATTTTCATTTAACTTTTTGGCAACTCGCGAAGAGTCTAGGTTGTGGTTTCTTTCATAAACTCTTATCAAACATATTGCCAATGCGTGAGCATTCCCGAATGGGAATAACTCGCCCGCATCTTTGACCACTTCTGCACCACCACCACAATCACTGCAGATGATGGGAATATCGGCCGCCATAGCCTCAAGAAGTACCATACCAAATGGCTCGTGGTCTGATGTTAGAGTGAATACATCAAATGCTTTAAAGTACCTCTTCCCATCAATGATCTGCCCAGTAAAGATTACTCGCTGACTTATATCCAAACTTCTAGCCAGCTGTTTTAACTCTTTTTCCAGAGATCCTGACCCCATAATGACCAGGATGCTGTTTGCGGGCAAACTAGGCAGCGCGGCTTTAAAGCCGCGAATAAGCGTTACCTGATCCTTGTCGTAATGTAGCCTCCCTACATTACCGATTACCCATGCAGCCTCTGGTAGCCCCAGAACTTCTCGTGCTTCAATTTTAGAAAGGAAATTAGCCTGAGTAGCCTTGACATCAATGCGGTTATAAAGAGTTACAATGCGTTCATGAGGCCATTTAGGCAGGTCAACACGCATTTCATCGCGTACCGAATCTGAAACCCCTAGCAAAAGTAATCTGTCGCGAAAGAAATTAACTAGAAGTCTACGAGAGAATCGCTTGAAGTCTCCGTAGTTGTGATGAACACTGATGACTGGCAAACTGGTAGCAAGAAGAGCGACGTAAGTAGGTTTTGCGCGATGCGTAATACAGAATTTAAAATCCCCCTTAGCAACTATTTCCCGGACCCTGGAAATTGCATTAAGCTTTAACCCACTGACTTGACTACTTTTATAACCAAGAAAAATAACCTCATCTGAACACGTTGCACGCGCAACGTCGAGATTCGGATCACCCGTAAGATAAATCGTTAAAACTTTATAATCAGTTCCGTGGAAAAGCTTCGAATACTGTCGGGCACAATCAAGGAAAGGTGGGTAGTAGCAATGACAAATTTGTAGCACCTGCATCAGATCTCCAAGCCTTGACTTAAGTGGCTATATATATGTTTTTATAATTTTCCGCTCTGTATATCCATATAGCAGAACGTAGATGCAAGAAATTTACAACAATCTTTTTTCAATTTCCTTGAGCTTCACATCCACCTTGTTACAACTGGCATGGTAGCCCTTAATCAAGTAGTGAATGCCGTTATACCCGAACGTAAACTTATCCTCAAACACGCGCCAGAATCGGGCAAAGTTCCTTAGCCGCCTGCGGCATCCTAGCCTCCATGGGAAAATACTCATCTCTGAAATATCTATCAGGCCAAAATCTCCGGCCGGAGTCAGTACAATATTACCTATGTGTAAGCCTCGAAAATAAATACCAGTATCGTGCAAATATGCGATGAATTGCCCGAGCTGTTCGGTCAATGATTCAGTCAAGCATTTTTCGTTCAATAGCTGCTTGACTGTTTTACCCTCAAGGGGCTGATAAACCACCACCGTATTTCTGGACTCTTTAAAATGGTATAGGTTTTTGACCTGCACTGTGGGGACGCCAAGCAGCTTAAGACGCTCTGCATTTCTGCAGAAACTGCGAGCGTATGAATAAATACGTGCACTGCTAATCAAGTGCTTTACCCGGAATATCTTTAATATATCGCCATTTTCCAGTCGAACTACTTTGAGCCCATGCTGGTCTTGCTCCAGTATTTCTGTAGCATGCTCCAGTAATTGCTCATAGGTAGCTTGTGCCAGTAACTCACTACGGTGAAACCAACACCCAAAGACTCGTTGCATAAAAATTTAATTATCATGATAGTTTGATTAAGATCAAATTGTAGCTTGATAATATGTTTTATACCATTTCACAAATTGCCCTACTCCAACCACCAAGTCCGTATGCGGCTTAAACCCTACCCAAGCTTCCAATGCAGATGTATCAGCGAACGTGGCTTTGACGTCACCCGCTTGCATTGGCAGAAACTCTTTTTGCGCTGACTTTCCTATAGCATCCTCCAGCAAGCTAATAAAATCCATCAGCTTTTCCGGCTGGCTATTACCAATATTGAATATGCGATATGGGGCATTACTAGCCATGGACTGACCCTGGCTGTCAGCTGGCTGGCTGAATGTGGCCGGTTTATCCAGCACGCGGATAACACCTTCAACGATGTCATCGATATAAGTAAAATCGCGCATCATATCGCCATGGTTAAACACCTTGATAGACCTGCCATTCAGTATGGCATCCGCAAACAGGAATGGAGACATATCCGGCCTTCCCCATGGACCATAGACTGTAAAGAACCGTAGACCGGTTGTAGGCAAGCCATATAAATGGCTGTAAGTGTGCGCCATCAACTCGTTGGCCTTTTTAGTGGCCGCATACAGGCTAACAGGATGATCTACATTGTCTTGCTCGCTGAATGGCAGCTTGGTATTGCCGCCATATACGCTGGAAGAGCTGGCATAGACTAAATGCGCGATATCGCCATGGCGGCATGCCTCTAGCACATTGGTGAAAGCAACAATATTACTGTTGATATATGCGTGGGGATTAACCAACGAATAGCGCACACCAGCCTGGGCAGCAAGATGGACAACGCGTGATGGCTTTTCATTAGCAAACAGCTCGGCCGTGGCCTCACGCCCAGCCAGATCCAATTTCACGAACTTAAAATTATGCGCTTTCGGGTGTGCCTGAATAGCCTCCAGGCGGGCCTCTTTAAGCTTCACATCGTAATAGTCATTAAGATTATCGATACCAATTACAATGTCGCCACGCTCAAGCAGCTTGATTGCTACGTGATACCCAATAAACCCTGCCGCTCCGGTAACAAAGACTTTCATAGTCATATGCTTACTTTATCCAATGAATTCAATAGACCTTATTTAAATCAAGCTGCATGCTGTACCAAAGCCAAATATTACCAATGACTTATGCTTTTTCAAGTAAGGCCTGAATTCCCTCACCCGGCAATCGGCCCATGGTGCAATTTTGTTGATATATTCATCTTCTACCAATAAAAAAAATGGCTGCTTCGAGGTTTGCATTTGCGTAAATTTTGGTTGATCCAGTTCGCGCACAGGTTTATTTGAGTAATAAATCAAGCGGCTATCAATTTCGCGATAGGCATACAACTCCGCTGGCTGGATTTCTGCACTCCATTTCTGGAACTGTGGAAATGCCGTCACGCGGTAATCAAAAAAACGTGCTTCGACAAATACGTAGTAAATGGCAAAAACCAAAGGTAATAATGCACCCAAACATAAAATAAGTGTCCTGACAACTTTACCGACATGGCTGAAAATGAGCCCTAGATGTACTGCCAATATGACGGCGAAAAATGGATAGATAGGCAACATATATTTTGCATGCTTATTGCCAAACAGGGAGAAAACCACGACCGGTACCACAATAGCTACCATTGGGATCAGGAATGTCTGGTGGCGCCCATAGGCATTGAGTAAAGCTTTAGGCCGTATCGCCAGCAAGCCTATCAGCAGCAGAAAATCAACCGCGATCCAGGCTACATAACTCAACAAAGGTTTTGCAGCCCCTGACTGCATTTTCCCCAGCATATCTCGTTTGGCGATAGATGCCCATATATCTGGCCCTAGCTGCCAAGTCACTGCGGCATACCAGGATAAACCCACCAATAAGAACAATGCCCAGCCTTGCCAACTAAGTAGCACCTGCTTCACACGGACATCCTTCGTCCAGATGGCGACAACGAGTAGAGGCAAGGTAACAAACAGTAAGACTACTGGGCCTTTTGTGAGTAGTGCCAAACCAAGCAGTGCATAGCTCAGGTAAATCCAGAACTTGCTAACTTGCCCTTGAATGTAATGTATTGCTGAGAATAATGCCCCCGCGCACAGCGCAGTAAGCAGCATTTCAATTTCTACTCTGCGTGCGAGCATGACAAAACCTGCGTTGGCTATCAGCAGTTGTATGCTGAATAGTGCTGGCCATTGACCAAAGTTCTTGAGCGTATAGCGGTAAACCATCCATAACACTGCCAGCGCGGATATTGCCGAAGGCAACCGCAACGTCCACTCATTGATGTTACCGGACATGCTGGAAAATACGTTCGATATCCAGTAAAGCAATGGTGGCTTGGTGAGGTATAGCTCGCCATTGAGATGGGGCAAGAGCCAATCACCACTGAGGTACATTTCCTTGATTGCGAGTGCCCTGCGGCCCTCATTCAGGGATAGTAGCTGAGTGGCTCCCAACCCCCAAAACAGGATAACTACGCTTAATACAAGCGTAAAAAGGAAGAGCCTGTGGTAGGTTTTAGTTGATGCAGTATGCACAACGAACCTAGTCGCAATACACAAAAATAGCGAGCAATCGAGGCGGCCGCATAGACAACATTGCCTTATACGTCCTGCGTATTGGATTGGTTGGATGCGCGTTGTAACAGCATCAGGTTTCTTGTGTACACGATTGTGCCTGGCAACTGACCAAGGATAATCACCGGGTCAGCACGGTGAAAGCCGTATGCCAGCACGATCAAGCCGCCAGAAAGGCTCAGGTACCAGAAGCTGACTGGAATCAGGCTTTGCTGGTGACGCTCGCTGTGTATCCATTGCACGATAAATCGCATCATGAACAGGCATTGCCCGACCAAACCAATGCCGAGCCAGATCAAGTCTGCCGTGGGCATGCCTGTTACATAATTACGCAAGGCCTCAATCAAGTGCCCCAGAAAATAACCAATTCCGTGATCCATATTTACTCTTCTGTAGTAGTGGGTATCTTTGCACGCCGTTGCAGCCATGCGACACCAAATAAATCCACAATGCCAACCATCAACCTATCCAGGGTGCCATAGTTGGATTTGCCATGCTCACGATTACGGTGGCCCACCGGCACCGATAGTATCTTGCCGCCGCGCCGTTTAATCAGTGCAGGCAAGAACCTGTGCATATGGTCGAAATAGGGTAAATCCAGAAATGCTGTACGCGAGAACAGTTTTAATCCGCAACCGGTGTCTGGCGTATCATCTCGCAACATGCGGGATCGCACGCCGTTAGCAACCACTGATGAGAGTCGTTTGACCCAGGTGTCGCGACGACTTTCACGCCTGTTTCCGCCAACCAGTTCCACGCCAGCAACCAGCGCTGCCAATAACTTGGGAATGTCTGCCGGGTCATTCTGACCATCCCCATCCAGCGTCGCCACCCAATCATACCTGGCGGCTTTAACACCAGTTCTTACCGCTGTACTCTGCCCGCAACTTTTTGCATGACGAATTATGCGTAGTTCATACTTATTTTGCAGTTGTTTAAGCCGATTAAATGTTTCATCCGTACTGCCATCATCTACATAAATAATTTCATAGCGTAGATGTTTCAATGCGGCATCAATTTCCGCAATCAACGTGGCCACGTTATCTTGTTCATTACGAACAGGCACCACCACTGATAATTGAGTGGGTTGAGTGAAAGGGGAGGACATTAAATGGGGAAACCTTTCCAGACTTCTAGTTATTATTGGGTATCAAATCGCTAAGGCTTGGCAACACCATGATCTTGTTACTTGAGCAATATTCTTGCCAGCCCTCAAAATCGGTCCAGGCACTTAAAAATATGAAGTCCAGACCTGCTCCGGTAGATGCTACATGGTCATACTTGCTATCCCCTAAAAACAGAGCGGGTTTAATAATTTTACCATGCGCCAACTCGCGCGCTAATATTTCATCCTTGTTGTCCGGGCTGCCAAAGATACCTGCATCAAAGAGTTGAGCTATGCCTCTTTGCATAAATATTTTACCCAGTTCAATTTGATCTCCCCCTGAAACAACCAGCCAACGGCTATTCGGCATGACCTGCCGCAAAGCATGAAGACCAGGAGCAATTTCGCAATCGCTCAGCAAGCGCTCAACCTCGCTGCCAAAGTCATCAAACAGCTGTTGCATGGCAGACTCGGTAACCGGCTGCCCCAAGATTTCAAGAAGGAAATACTCAAACTTGGTGTAGCGGGAAATACCACCAAGCAACACATGATAATCAACCAGTGCCTTGGCTTGCTTGTCAGTCGCGCCGAATTTAATCGCGGTATCGAAATACGCCTGGATCTTGAGCTGGTTTGAATCCAGCACGACTCCATCGCAATCAAAGACGATGGTTTTGTATTGGGATACATCAATTTGTGGCATTTCGCGCACCTATAAATTCAAAAACCTATATTCAGCACAGCATGCCAAATATAGGTTTTTGATCAGCCTAACCGCCTTATATCAATGAACCAGCCTCAAGCCTTGATAGCGCTCGCCTCGCGTGCCAGCTTGGTAATTTGCGCCCAGTTACCGGCAGCGACAGCATCCGCCGGAGTCAGCCAGGTACCGCCGCACACGATCACGTTAGGCAGTGCCAGGAATTGTGGAGCAGTTTCAACGGTAACACCACCTGTTGGGCAGAACTTAACATCGGTGAACGGGCCGGCAAAACCTTTCAGCAGATTGATACCGCCCACAGCAACCGCCGGGAATAGCTTGAGAAAGTAATAGTCATCAGCGTTAGCCATCATGATTTCAGAACCTGTGGAAACACCTGGCAACAGCGACAACCCGATATCCCGGCAAGCCAAGCCGACCTGGCTGGTATAGCCAGGGCTTACTGCAAAGGTACAGCCGGCATCCTTGGCCGCTTTTGCATCGGCAACACTACGCACTGTTCCTGCACCAAGGATTGCGTCAGGCACGGCCTTGGCAATCGCTTCCATGGCCTTAAGAGCACATGCTGTTCTCAAGGTCACCTCCAACACCTTGATACCGCCTTCAAGCAAGGCTTCCGCCATAGGCACTGCATCCTCAACGCGGTTGATCACGATCACGGGTATCACTGGGCCGTGGGTAGCTAGTTCTAATGTATTCATATTTCTCTCTACTATGATATTGAATTTAAATTTTCAGGCACTTCATGCTGCATATGCAATCCAGCAAGCTGTTTCAAAATTAATTTAGGCAAGGCACTTGAGCGAAGACAGTACGGATAGTACGGCGAGCGAAAGTAACGCAGGATAAATTATATTTTCAAACAGCTTAAAGCCAGGTGACGGCGCCTTCTTCGGCTGAATGCACATTCCTGCGCATACCGCCAAATAACTCACGACCAATACCATGGCCGTTATTGTTGCGTTGCGCCTCTGTCATGGTGGCGTTAGGACGGGACTGCCACTCGTCCTCATCTACCAGTGCGTTAAGCGTGCCGACGATGGCATTGAGGCGAATGATATCGCCATCCCTGACCTTGCCAATAGCACCGCCAGCAAGAGCTTCCGGGCTGACATGAATTGCGGCCGGGACTTTGCCTGACGCACCACTCATCCGGCCATCAGTCACAATCGCTACTTTGAATCCCATGTTTTGCAACACGGATAGCGGTGGGGTCAACTTATGCAGCTCAGGCATGCCGTTAGCGCGCGGGCCCTGGAAGCGTACGACTGCAATAAAGTCTTTTTCCAGTTCACCACGCTCAAAGGCTGCCAGTAACTCTTCCTGTCCATTGAACACAATCGCTGGGGCTTCGATGATCTGACGATCTTCCGGCACCGATGAGCTCTTGATCACCGACCGGCCCAGGTTACCTGTCAACAAGCGTAAGCCGCCTGAAGCACTGAATGGTTTGCTGGTAGTACGCAGAATAGTTTCATCTGGGGACTCTGCCGGCAAATCAACCCACACCAAGTTGTCATCGTTTTTTATCGGTTTCTTGCAGAAGTCGCGCAAGCCACCTATCACGACAGACGATACGTCATCGTGCATGTAACCACCATTGATCAACTCACGTATCACAAAGCTTGGTCCACCAGCTTCCTGGAACTGATTGACGTCAGCAGAACCATTCGGGTAAACGCGCGACAGCAATGGGGTCGCTTGCGACAGCTTGGAGAAGTCTGACCAGTCAATCAGGATACCTGCAGCACGCGCCACGGCAACCCAGTGGATACAATGGTTGGTACTGCCGCCTGTTGCCAGCAAGGCTACGATGGCGTTGACGATCACACGCTCATCCACCAGTCGGCCGATAGGCGTAAAGCGTTGGCCCTGAGTATTGGATAGCACGGTACGCACAGCTTCACGCGTCAGCATCTCGCGCATGCCGTCATGTGGATGCACGAATGCAGCGCCCGGCACATGCAGGCCCATTGCCTCCAGAAGCATCTGGTTACTATTGGCCGTACCATAGAAAGTACAGGTACCTGGGCCATGGTATGCCGCTGACTCTGAAGCCAGCAACTCCTCACGCCCAACCAGGCCTTGCGCGTACTTTTCACGCACCTTGGATTTGCTGGTGTTATCCAGCCCGGTGCTCATGGGGCCCGCAGGCACGAACACGCAAGGTAAGTGGCCGAATTGCAGTGCACCGATCAACAGGCCCGGGACGATCTTGTCGCACACGCCCAGCAACAGGGCGGCATCGAATACATCGTGGGATAAGGCAATTGCAGTACTCATCGCAATGGTATCGCGCGAGAACAGGCTAAGCTCCATGCCGGGCTCACCTTGAGTGATACCATCGCACATGGCAGGTACGCCACCCGCCACTTGTGCGGTGGCACCTTGCTTGTGTGCTTCATCCTTGATGATGTCTGGATAGGTCTGGTATGGCTGGTGTGCAGACAACATATCGTTATAGGCAGTCACAATGCCGATGTTGATGGCTTTCTCCGCAACGATACGAAATTTGTCATTTGCAGGCATAGCAGCAAATGCATGCGCAACATTGGCACAGCCCATGCGGTCACTGCCGCGTGGACGATTAATAATCTGATCTATACGTTGCAGATAGGCTTTGCGTGTAGGTGTGCTGCGCTCACGGATACGCTCGGTAACTTCATTCAGGATTTGTTTCATGTATACAGGTTCACATCTACGCTAAAAATAGGTTTGGTCTTTGATTATCCCCAAAGCAGGGGGTATCGTCAAATCAAGAAGTTTATGTTGATAATATCTTTAATAATCAAAAAACTAACTAAAATCTCAATGCCCAGCTATATCTTGCTAACCAGGACATCTTCCATTAGAAGATACTCTAAGTCACAGCCATAAAACATGTTAAGGGCATCAGTAGGACTGCATATCATGGGTTCACCGCGACGATTGAGTGAGGTATTCAGCACTACGGGCACACCACGCAAGCGCTCCAGCTCTTCAATCAACGCATAATAACGCGGGTTGGTTGCTTGGGTGACAACCTGCGCCCGCGCGGTGCCATCTTCATGCACAACCTCAGGAATACGCGGCTTCCAATGTTCTGCAACATCAAAAGTGAAGGTCATATAAGGGGCTGGATGGCTGGTTTGCAGGATATCTTCTGCCACTCTATCTAACATACTAGGGCAGAATGGACGCCAGCGTTCGCGATATTTGATCTGCGCATTGATACGATCTGCTACGCCCGGATGGCTAGGGTCTCCCAGAATACTGCGGCAACCCAGGGAGCGCGGACCGAACTCCATGCGCCCCTGAAACCAGGCCAGTGGATTACCGGCAGCCAGCAACTCAGCGCCTTTAGTCGAGGCATTTTCTATGCGCGTGAATTTTGGCTTGGCAGGATGCGCCTCGCAGGCTGCAATGCATTCTTCAGTTGTAAACGATGGGCCAAGATAGGCATGTTGCATGGCCTCGACTTGCTCCCCCATTTCTGCTGCGACAAAACTTGCAGCGCCCAATGCCGTACCCGCATCACCCGATGCCGGTTGCACAAACAGCTCCTTTACTCCGGGCATGGCAATGATGCGCTGGTTCAACTTGACATTGAGTGCTACGCCGCCAGCCATGGCGATACGACCTGTTTCGCGGATGATATCGCCGACATAGTAGTCGATCATCTTCAGCGCAATGTCTTCCAGTAACGCCTGTACCGATGCGGCATAGTGGATATAAGGGTCGTCGATTTCATCGCCCTCGCGTTTAGGTCCAAGCCATTCAATCAGTTCCGGCGTGAAGTAATAACCTTTGCCATTTTCCTTGTAGCGACGCAAACCCACCACGTTCACCAGTTCGGTATTGACACGCAACTCACCATCTTCAAAAGTGACCAGACGTGACAAGTCATACTTGCTGGCATCTCCGTAAGGCGCCATGCCCATCACCTTGAACTCGCCATCCAGCATCTCGAAGCCAAGATATTCGGTAATGGCCCCATACATGCCGCCCAGCGAATCAGGGTCGTAGAACTCCTTGATCTTGTGTATCTTGCCGTTTTCGCCATAACCGAAGAAGGTGGTGGCATATTCGCCTTTGCCGTCTATGCCGACAATCGCCGTTTTTTCCTTAAAGCCACTCAAATGATAGGCACTACTAGCGTGAGATAAATGATGCTCTACAGGCACATATTTGGCATTACTCAGCCCTAACTCCGCCATTAAGGCCAGCGCCTTGTCTCGGTTGCGGCGGTAGCGGCGATTACCATTGAAAATCGCATCCAGCGCACGGTCAGGCGCATACCAGTGGCGCTTGGCATAATGCCAGCGAGCAGCCGAAGTTAAAGGAATTTCACCATAAGGAAATGCCACGATATCGACCTGCTCAGGCCGGATACCGGCTTCTTTCAGGCAATATTTGGCGGCCTCAAGCGGGAACTTGTTCTTGGCATGCTTATCGCGGATAAAGCGCTCTTCTTCTGCTGCCGCGATAATCTTGCCATCCACCAGAATAGCGGCAGAAGGGTCATGCCCCAAGGCACCTGATAAACCTAAAATAATCATACTGTTTTCGCTTTACTCAAATTCGCGTTACTTAATCTTGATGCCAGCTTGCTCAAGCAGGCTAGTATCGTCATAAACCTGGTTAAAAGCAGCCCGCAATAGCTGTTGTGTCAGTGAATCTTGCGGCCAGTTTCTTATAAACCTTTTCAGGTCACGCACATGGCGTTGCTCAAAAAACCACAGGCAACGATGTTGCCGGAGACTGTCCAGATCTATCAGCACAGGCCAGTTTTCAACCATCTTGATATTACTGGCCTTGAAATCACCATGTGAAATCATTAGCAACTTCAGTTTATAAAACAGCCGGGCGATATTTGCTGCCGCAGCTTCCTTTTGTGCTAAAGCAAGGTCCGTGTCTGCAAAAAGCTGTGCTACATCCTGGGCATCCACATACTCTGCGAGAAAATAAGATTGCCGCCTGATAATGCCGATGCGCTTTTCATACAAGGCGACAGGCGCAGCCGTAGATATCCCCAGAATCGTCAGCCTATGTGCATTTGCCCATGAAGCGGCAGCACGCGTTTGGCGAAATGCCCGGCTCAAACCATGCCATACACTTTTGATATTGTACCGCTTGACGACCACTTTTCGCGCATCGACTTGCGCAAGACTCACTGTACAGGTGTTTCCGCTCTTTATCCGCCGGGCTGTATCAGCGTTTAACAATGCATCCGGGTTTTGTAGCGCCTGCAACAAAGCTGTGGAAAGAAATGGCCGGGCAATCGCCACAAAATCCCCTTGTACTTTCTCAATATGCACATCAGAGCAGCGACGAAATACCTTTTCATCGGCGTATTTTTTTGCCACAGCGAGACGATGGCTCGCTACTAGGCGATGCATCTTCTCTAGGCTCGGAGTATGTTGCCAGCCTCGCCCAGTGGCATATGTCGCGAGTAGTTGCGGCAACCAGGCAACGACGTCGACCACATCAAACTTGGATATCAGCCGCGCCAGATTCAGCAATGCCTGCCGCCGTTTGAATATGACTGGAGCTGGCTTAATGCCATCTCCATCCAGCGTGTAAACCTGGCTATCCCGCACCAGAAAATTCTTGAGGTACAAATCCCCTTGGATCAACCCTGAGCGATGATGTGCTGCAACCTCAGCAACCAGCTGACAGGCAAGGCGCAAGCGCGCGGCCTGGTCAGTGCCCAGCAATTGCATGGCGTGCTCAGCATTCACCGCACCCATAATTTCTGCAAACAGCAAGACCTGCGCATGGCTATCCTGGCTGGGGCCATGGAAGAGCAGTGACGGTGTGCGTATGCCTGCCTGAACCAGCATCTGCACGCCAGCCATATCGCGCCTGGCATATCGTGCTGACTGCGCTCCGATAAATAATTTGGCATACACCGGCTGCCCCTGCCATAAACCTCTGCATACCAGACGCTTGTTGGGGACGCGCCGCACAATCTCTATGCAATCGAATACCGAGCCATCACTCAACTGCAAACTGAAGGTGCCATTATCGCCGCACGTAAGTTGCTGCAAGCTTGCACTCATGGCAGTAGCGTCAGCTTCCATAGCGTTAGTTGGCCTTCGGCACTGACAGCCTGTGCGCTCACACCCGCGATCTTGGGCATCTCCTTGGCAATTAACAAGACTTCGGGCTGCTGGCTCAGCAGCTTAAGAATGGCATCCTCCTTTAACGGTGGAATCACACGCCCTGCATAATAGGAGACGGCACCATCAGCTGGCACACCTTGATATAGTGCATCGAGAGACTTATACCTGGCCATCAGTAGTGGTGCATCTGTCTTTTCAGCATCACTGGCCAGATTGATTTCCCCGTACACATAGGCCAGGGCAGTCAACCCGGCCACCATCAAAATCAGAGTGCTTGGCATATTCAAGGCAAATGCGCGCCGCAACGCGAATACCAGCGCAATCAGAGCCGCTAGCAACAGGCTCTGCCAGTCAAAGGCGCTATGTTTATGCCAGACATATGCCAACACCCCTAGCAAAACCGCACAGAATAAATAAAGCACAACCCGGTTAAGCTTTGCAAAACCATGCCTGGCCAGCTCAAGGTAATGTCCCAGCAATATCGCCACCGGCGGCGCGAATAACAAGGCATATTGCACTTGTTTATTCACGGTAAAAGTCAGTAAGGCGAACACAACGACCAGCCACACCAAGCCATACTGCACCATGGTCGGCAGAGGGCGGCTCTTATAAGCCCAGATGCCGGCTGGGATCAGCAACAGTCCCCATGGCGCATAGAAATCGAAGATATGCACCATATACCACCAGAAAGGCTTGGCATGCGTACCTGAGATAAATGTCTCATCGACCTGCTTGCTCATGAACTGTTGGGCAATCTCGGGCAATTGCCAGAGTATCCAGCCATACCAGCCGAAGGCCATCACGGCAAACAATAGCAAACCCAGTGGACTCCACGCCGACTTCAAAGTCGATTGTCGTTTCAGTAGCAAGGCAGCAGTAATCAGCGTCAGTAGCGGGATGGCAATGCCCGCCGGGCCCTTAGTCAGGAATCCCAGGCCTATTGCCAGATAAAAAAGCACCACCTTGCCTTTTGTCGCCTGGCCTTCCACTATCTGGTATCCATAAAAGCACGCCGCCGTGATAAAAAACATCAGGGTGGCATCTGCCTCACCACTACGCGAGTAGCGCAAGCCGATAAAAGTAGTGACCAGTATCAACGCTACATTTGCGGCCGCTGACAGGTTGGTGGTTTGCCTTACCCAGACAAACAGCAATGCCGCGGTAAGCACACTGAAGATGATGGAAGAGACACGTGCGGCAGCCTCATTCACTCCAAACACCTTATAGCTGGCGGCTGTCAGCCAGTATGGCAAAGGCGGTTTTTGCAACCGCAGCTCACCGTTATATCTGGGTACGATCCAGTCGCCGCTCACCAGCATTTCACGAGCGGTTTCAGCGATGCGGACTTCCTGTATTTTGTAAACCGGCCTGTTGCCGATACCGATATACAAGGCAGGAATCAACACGAGCAGAACAAGCAGCAACACTTTAAAGTTTTTTGTGATCAACAGACTATCTTTCCATCGGAAGTTCTTGGGGCATGACTTTATGAAACTTGAGATAAAGCTGTTGCGCGCGTATCGACACCTTTTGCCAGAAGCCTCGTTCAGACGCAAAAGTCACGGCCAACGGCTGCTGACGGTAAGCCCGTAAAAACCTCAGGTAATCGCGACGTGTCAATCCGATATCCATCGCGGAAAAATACAATGCCGCCATATCTTTCATGCGAGCGCTGGATTGAATCTGGCTACGCATGCCGACACGATGCAAATCGATCAGGTACAGGTAAACCTCGCCGGCAGCCAGGCGCTTCTTATCCAGGCAAAAATGGCAGATATAGAAATCGCGATGGTTCATACCGTTGTCATGCAGCGTGCGTGCGATCCTGGCAACCGCCATAATGAGCTGGCGCTTGAATCTGGCATCTGGTGGACTGTTCGGCCAATCCGCACATAAAGTCTCCAGTGAGACGATATCGCCCAAATCCTTGGTGAGCACAAAAGACTCTATCGCAGCGGGGCTGCACCCACGCTCACCATAAGCCACTAGCGGCGTAGTCGGGATGCCGATTGCATTGAGCTTCTGTATGGCCTGCCATTCTGTCCTGGCACTGACGATGGGCGACTTCAGACTCAACAGGTTCTTGATGATCTCTGCCCAGCCCACCCCGAAATGTTGCTTAATAAAGTAGCTTTCCCCAGCCAATTTGACCTGAATAGTTCGTCGGCCAGGGACATCCCGAAAGGCCTCCCCTTGCATCGCCATCAGCTTATCAAAGACCTGTACCCCACCTAACAGCTCACTTAAAGGCTGGGGGACAGACAGTAACTCTCTAGTCTTAATCATGCTGGTTCTGATCATCCTGGGTATGCCGGCCTGTTTTCTGGCGTGCCAACGCCGTCAGGATATTCGCTTCTGCGCTGCCATCATTGGCTCTCATGAGCTGCTGGGCATAGGCAATGCCGTTCTGGCTCCAGACGTCTCTTTGTTGAGTGGCGACCATTTCGTAGAAAAGCGTATTAAAAGCATCCTGGCTGAAAGGCTCATCCGCCACACGTCCGGCATCAGCCTCTTTGATATGGTAGGCGTAGCCGCAAGTTGCAGTCGCCAGCACAGGCAAGCCGCTAGCCAGGGCTTCAAGCAGCACAAGCCCCGTATTTTCACGATAGGCAGGATGCACATAAACATCGGCGCCCTGCATTAGCTGCGGTATGTCTGAACGGCCTGTTGATATATGCAAGTGTTTACCAACACCCAGTTTTTCTGCCAATTTATTAAAAGGCCTGGGGTTGTCCTGCCCAACCGCAACCAGCCGGACATTCGACAAAAAATTTTTGGGCAAACTTGCCAGTGCCTTAATGGCTCTATCCAGGCCTTTCATGTAAAAACCCGAGCCTACCAGCAGAAAAACAAAATCCTGCGCTGCAAAATTGAAAGCGTTACGCAGGTAATTGCGCATTTCACTCCTGCCTTGAAGCGCCAGTCTTTCACCAGAAAGATACGGCGGGATAAAGTGAAATTGTTGTTCCGGGGTTTGATACCATTTCTGGAAATCCAACTTTTCCTGATTGGATAACAGCAATATGCTGCAATGGGACTCGGCAGAAAAAATCGCCTGTTCACACTGCTGAAACCAGCGATACCTGGGAGTCAATCGGTACAGAAAATTACGTTGCGCATGAGCACGCTCGATAAAACAGGGATCAGCCGCAAAATAGGCATCCAGCCCTTGCGCACGATTAAACCCCACCACAAAATCACAGGCCTCGCCGGTATGCTTGAGCTTCGTTATTTCCGCATGAGCAGCATCGATGAAGCGTTGATAACGCTGGTAATTGATCCAGCCCGGGGTCAGCAGTACATGTACCCGTACTCCCTGCTCCGGCATATCGCCTTCCCAGGAAATAGCGAAAATCTCAACGGTATGCCCCAGCTTCACCAGTTCGCGGGCAATACGCAACATGTCTCGTTGCATACCGCCAAAAGGGAAATACTTAAAAATAAGGAACGCGAATCTCAACGGCGGTCACCGACGGTTAAATAAAGTGGCAATTGTATGCGAAAATGGCAGTTATGCCTCGTATCCTCCTTGTAAAAACCTCGTCCATGGGCGATGTCATCCACAACCTGCCTGTCATTGCCGACATTCGTACCCATTATCCAAGTGCCGTTTTCGATTGGGTTGTTGAGGAAAGTTTTGCCGAGATTCCCAAGCTGCACCCTGATGTTAGCCGGGTGATTCCTGTCGCAATACGGCGCTGGCGCAAGCAATTGCTGAGCAGAAAAACCTGGCAGGAGATCGCCGAATTCAGAACGCAATTGCGCAGTCAGAATTACGATTACATCCTGGATACGCAAGGCTTAATCAAGAGTGCCATCATCAGCCGGCTGGCTAAGGGCAAGCGTTGCGGACAGGATGCGCAATCCGCGCGCGAACCTCTGGCGGCACGCCTGTACCAGTATAGTTACTTCAGCGCTCGTAACCAGCACGCCGTGCTAAGAAACCGCGAGCTGGCAGCGTTGGCACTCGGCTATCCAGTGCCGACCCCAGCGCCGGATTACGGCCTGGACGCGGATGGGCTGGCTGCCGACACGCAAACCAACACCACATTACCGCAAGCTTATGTGGTGGGCTTGCATGCCACCAGCCGTGATTCGAAATTGTGGCCTGTGCCACACTGGATTGCCCTGGGCGAGCACTTATCGCAGCAGGAACTCACATTACTGCTGCCATGGGCTACCGAGGCTGAACTTGACCGCGCAAAAGCCATTGCCAAAAAAGTACCCAATTGCATGATCCTGCCCAAGCTAGGCTTGACCAAGCTGGCAGCTATTATCGCTCGCGCAAAAGCCGCAGTGGGGGTCGATACCGGACTGGCGCATCTGGCCGTTGCACTCAAGCGTCCAACCATCGCCATTTATACTGACACCGATCCTAGCCTCACCGGCATTTATCCTGGAAAAAATGGCATCGCCCTCAATATTGGCGGCAAGTCGCAATCTCCCTCCCCGCAGGAAGTCATCTCCGCACTGTCGCCATTGATTTAATTGCTGATTACCTTAGATAATCCATGAAATTTTTCCGCTTGGGCTTGAAATGACAAAAGTCATCCCCATTACTTTTTTAACGTTTTGCTAAATCAAAAACTTTAAGCGCAACACCTAATCAAGCTAACACTTAATGAAGGACAACCCCATGCAACAAGAAGATCAGAATCCGGATCAGCAACCTCACACCGAGCCTATGGAAGTACCTGTCTCGCCAGAGGACAGAATTGCAGAGCTGGAAGCCCAGCTGGCCGAACAACAGGCCGCTGTGCTGTATGTAAAAGCCGAGGGTGAAAACATCCGCCGCCGTGCCGCAGATGATATCGACAAGGCAAGAAAATATGCACTGGAAAAATTCTCCAATGAGCTGCTTGCTGTCAAGGACAGCCTGGAAGCTGCGCTCAGCGTGGAAACAGCCACCCTCGAAAGCTACAAGAATGGCGTAGAGCTGACCTCCAAGCAACTTGGTGCGGTTTTCGAAAAATTCAACATCGCCGAAATCAATCCGGTTGGTGAAAAGTTCGATCCCAACAAGCATCAGGCAATCAGTGCTATTGAGGCCGATGGCGAACCCAATTCCATTCTTAGCGTTTTGCAAAAGGGCTACACCCTGAACGAACGTGTACTGAGGCCAGCCCTGGTGATGGTAGTTAAAGCAAAAAGCTAATTCATCACAAAATTTACGGTAGGGACTTGAAACACAAGAATAAGTCCCCACTTTCAGAACATCGGTATTACAAACTTTAATTAAGAACTTAAATTCAGATCTATAGAGGAAACCATTATGGGTAAAATTATTGGCATTGACTTAGGCACCACAAACTCCTGCGTTGCCGTGATGGAAGGCGGCAAGCCACGCGTGATTGAAAACGCTGAAGGTACACGCACAACACCATCGATTATCGCTTATCAGGACGATGGCGAAATTCTGGCTGGCGCACCGGCAAAACGCCAGGCTGTGACCAACCCCAAGAACACACTGTATGCGGTGAAGCGCCTGATCGGGCGTCGCTTTGACGAAAAAGAAGTGCAAAAGGACATCGGCCTGATGCCTTACACCATTGCCAAGGCCGACAACGGCGACGCATGGGTAGAAGTGCGCGGCACCAAGATGGCACCGCCGCAAATCTCGGCAGAAGTATTGCGCAAGATGAAGAAAACCGCTGAAGACTACCTCGGCGAAGAAGTAACAGAAGCCGTGATTACGGTACCGGCCTACTTCAACGACAGCCAGCGCCAAGCCACTAAAGATGCCGGCCGTATCGCTGGCCTGGATGTTAAGCGCATTATCAACGAGCCTACCGCTGCCGCACTGGCATTCGGGATGGACAAGCAAGAAGGTGACCGCAAGATCGCCGTATATGACTTGGGCGGTGGTACTTTCGACATCTCCATCATCGAAATCTCCGAAATCGATGGCGAGCACCAGTTTGAAGTACTGTCCACCAATGGCGATACTTTCCTCGGTGGTGAAGACTTCGATAACCGCATGATCGATTTCCTGGCAGACGAGTTCAAGAAGGAAAATGGCCTGGATCTGCGTAATGACCTGCTGGCCAAGCAACGCCTGAAAGAGGCCGCAGAAAAAGCCAAGATTGAGCTGTCTTCAGCACAACAGACCGAAGTGAACCTGCCTTACATTACTGCAGATGCCACTGGCCCTAAGCACTTGGTGGTCAAGATCACTCGTACCAAGTTCGAATCCCTGGTTGAAGACCTGATCGAACGCACCATTGCACCTTGCCGTACTGCCTTAAAGGATGCTGGCGTCAAGATCGAAGATATCGCTGACGTGATTCTGGTTGGCGGTCAAAGCCGCATGCCTAAAGTGCAGGAAAAAGTGAAGGAAATTTTCGGCAAAGAGCCACGTAAAGACGTCAACCCTGATGAAGCCGTAGCGGTTGGTGCTGCAATTCAAGGTGGCGTATTACAAGGCGACGTCAAGGACGTCTTGCTGCTGGACGTTACTCCACTGTCCTTGGGTATTGAAACCCTGGGTGGAGTGATGACCAAGCTCATCAAGAAGAACACCACGATTCCTACCAAGGCATCACAAGTGTTCTCTACTGCGGATGATAACCAGAATGCTGTGACCATCCAGGTGCTGCAAGGTGAACGCGAAATGGCTGCCGGCAATAAGAGCCTGGGCCAGTTCAACCTGAGCGACATCCCACCGGCACCGCGTGGCATGCCACAGATCGAAGTGACTTTTGACATCGATGCCAACGGTATCCTGCACGTGTCTGCCAAGGACAAGGCTACCGGCAAAGAGAACAAGATCACCATCAAGGCCAACTCCGGCTTATCCGAAGATGAAATCAAGCGCATGGAAGAAGATGCAGCAGCGCATGCAGAAGAAGACCACAAACTGCGTGAACTGGTAGATGCCCGCAACGCGGCAGACGGCATGATCCATAGCGTCAAGAAGTCATTGGCTGAGCATGGTGATAAACTGGATGCAGGCGAAAAAGAGAAGATCGAAGCTGCCCTGCAGGAAGCTGAAGAAGCCATCAAGTCGGATGACAAAGACACTATCGAGGCTAAGAGCAATGCCCTGATGGAAGCTTCTCAGAAACTCGGCGAAAAGGTTTACGCCCAGCAGCAGGCAGAAAGCGGCAACGCAGAAGCCGGCCCAGCAGGTGAGCCAACCGAAAAGACTGTTGATGCAGACATCGTAGATGCGGAATTTGAAGAAGTTAAAGACGACAAGAAGTAAATTCCAAACCGCAATCAGAACACACTGGCGCTTTCTCAAGGCTAGTGTGTTTTGTTGCATTTAGCAGCTAACCATATATGGCAATAACAAATGGCAAAACGTGATTACTATGAAGTCCTTGGCGTTAATCGCGACGCATCCGAGGATGAAATCAAAAAGGCTTATCGCAAACTGGCGATGAAGCACCATCCGGACCGCAATCCGGACAACCCCAAGGCAGAAGAAAACTTCAAGGAGGCTAAAGAGGCCTATGAGATGTTATCCGATGACCAGAAACGCGCAGCCTATGACCAGTACGGCCATGCCGGCGTAGACCCCAGCGCGGGTCCTGGGCCTGGCGGACAGGGTTTTGGTAACTTCTCAGATGCTTTTGGCGATATATTTGGCGATATATTTGGCGGGGCAGCGGGTGGCCGCCGCTCCAATGTATATCGTGGCGCTGACTTGCGTTACAACATGGAAATCTCGCTGGAGGATGCTTCACGCGGTACTGAAACCAAGATCCGCATCCCGGTGATGGCCGAATGCGACACTTGTCACGGTTCCGGTGCAAAACCCGGTACGCAACCCGTAACGTGCACGACCTGCGGCGGACATGGCCAGGTACGCATGCAGCAAGGTTTCTTCTCAGTCCAACAGACTTGCCCCAAATGCCACGGCAGTGGAAAAATGGTCAAAGAACCTTGTGTAACCTGCCAAGGCGCTGGTCGCGTCAAACAGCACAAAACCCTTTCGGTCAAAATCCCTGCGGGTGTAGATGAGGGCGATCGTATTCGCCTGACTGGCGAAGGCGAAGCCGGTGTTAACAGTGGGCCACCTGGTGATTTGTATGTAGTTGTGCATCTCAAACCGCACAATATTTTCCAACGCGAAGGCGGCAATCTGCATTGCGAAATGCCGATCAGCTTTACCACTGCGGCACTGGGCGGAGAAATTGAAATCCCAACGCTGGATGGCCATGCCAAGATGAAGATCCCCGCTGAAACGCAGACCGGTGCGACCTTCCGCCTGCGTGGCAAAGGTATCAAACCCTTGCGCAGCAACGAAAATGGCGATCTGATGTGCCATGTGGTAGTGGAAACACCGGTAAAACTCACCGAGAAACAACGCGAATTACTGCGTGAACTTGAGACCATCAACCAGCAGGACTCTGGAAAACATAGCCCCAGAGCTAAAGGTTGGCTGGACAAAATGAAAGATTTCTTTGAGTAATGTAAGTAGACGTTAAAAATGACAAAGCCCGCATAAGCGGGCTTTGTCATTTTTACCAGTCGAGATATTGATCTTACCGATCAAACCTCTCGTTACATTTCCGATTACTCTTCAATCGTATCCTCATGCTCATGGCGGCGTGCTCGTACGCCAGTGGCCAGGATATTCAGCAACTCAAGCGTATCATCCCAGCCCAGGCAGGCATCGGTAATGGACTTACCATATTCCAGAGTGCATCCAGGGGTGTGATCCTGACGTCCTGCATTCAAGTGCGACTCGACCATAACGCCTATGATGCGGTCATCGCCATGGCCAAGTTGCCCGGCTACATCTTTAGCCACGTCCATCTGCAGCCTGTATTGCTTGAGGCTGTTGGCGTGCGAGCAATCTATCATCACCTTAGCCGCAAGTCCTGCCGCAGCCAATTCCTGCGCTGCCGCATCGACGCTGGCGACATCGTAATTGGGCGTCTTGCCGCCACGCAGGATGACATGGCAATCTTCATTGCCAGCCGTGGAAATAATGGCGGAATGACCTTCTTTGGTCACTGATAAAAAATGATGCTGGCTGGCAGCTGCCTTGATGGCATCCACTGCAATACGAATGTTGCCATCCGTACCGTTCTTGAAACCTACCGGGCAGGATAAGCCGGATGCCAGTTCACGATGTACCTGTGACTCTGTAGTGCGTGCGCCAATAGCGCCCCAGCTCACCAAGTCAGCCGTGTATTGCGGTGTAATGGTATCCAGGAATTCAGTGCCAGCAGGCATGCCGAGCTCATTCACTTCCAGCAGGAATCGGCGCGCCAGTTCTAGGCCTTCATTGATCTTGAAGCTACCATCCAGGTGCGGGTCATTAATGAGCCCCTTCCAGCCCACAGTCGTGCGCGGTTTTTCAAAGTACACCCGCATCACGATCAGTAACTCATTCGCAAACCTGCTGCGTTGCTCCGCCAGGCGTTTGGCATATTCAATGCCTGCGCTGTAATCGTGAATGGAGCAAGGGCCGATGATGACCAGCAACCGGTCATCAGAGCTATGCAATATGCGGTGTATGGCAGTGCGTGTAGCGAGGATATTGTCGGTAGTCGCCTGGCTCGCCTCAAGCTCGTCCAGTAACTCTGACGGGGGTCTAAGCTCTTTAATTTCGATGATACGGACATCATCAGTGGCAATTTTTTGGGATGGGCTCATTTTATTGTAGCTGTTACGTATAGTGAGTAGCGCTAAGTGCTTGAAAATAGCCGCTCATTATAAGGGGCTGGCAAACAAAATGGGGATAGTATTACGGACGAAAGTACAGAAACGGCTGAAAAGGTTCATCAAGCTTCAGGACTTCACCCGCCCCATGCGTGTCAATATATGGCTAGTGATACCTTTTGCCAGCTCGTGCTCCCCCATGAACACTTTACCGACGTTCTCTTTTTCCAGCATCCTGGATTCCTCATCACTATGCGTCCTCAGTACCACTTCAATCGCCGGGTTGAGCATACGTGCGGTATCTACCATTTTGCGCACGCTGATGGTATCTGGTGTGGCAATCACCAGCATACCCGCCCTCGCGATATGGGCCTGGATCAGCACCGCCGGGTCGGCAGCATCGCCTGATACGGCAGGAATACTCCGTGCCCGCAACTTTTCGACAATGTCACGATTTTGCTCCGCCACCACATAAGGAATTTGATGTTCAGATAAAGCCTCGGCAATACGCCTGCCCACCCGCCCATAACCCACCAGAACCACCTGCCCTGTAAGGTAGGCTTCCTCTACCGACATGGGCAACATCGCAAGGGGATCTTCGCGTGTCTCAAGCCTCCGCGCCAATGCGGAGCGCTGGCGCAGGATATCCTGAAAAGGCTTGATGGCCTTGAACACTAGCGAGTTCAAAGCAATAGAAATAAGCGCACCCGCCAGTATCAGGCTCTGCCCCTCCATGGAGAGCAACCCAAGCGCAACCCCCATGCCGGCAAGTATGAAGGAAAATTCGCCTATCTGCGCCAGGCTCGCACCTACCGTCAACGCCGTATTCAGTGGATAGCGAAATGCCAACACCAGCATGATGGCCGCAAGCGTTTTACCAACCATGATGATAGCCGTCACCGCCAACACTTTCATCGGCTCTGTCAGCAGCACGCTGGGATCAAACAGCATGCCTACCGACACAAAAAACAGCACGGAAAATGCATCACGCAAGGGCAGAGACTCTTCCGCCGCACGATGACTGAACTCGGATTCCCGCATCATCATGCCGGCAAAAAACGCTCCTAACGCGAATGAAACATCAAACGCCTTGGCTGAACCGTAGGCCACACCGACAGCGGCCGCCAGCACGCAAAGCGTGAACAGCTCACGCGAACCGGTACGCGCGACCAGCCATAACAGCTTGGGGAATGCCCTGCGCCCGACCACCAGCATCAAGGCAATAAAAGCCACTACCTTGGCCAAGGTAATCGCTATCGTCGTCCAGATATCGCCGGTAGCAGCCACATGCACGGCGGTGTGTGCTGCCGGGTCAGGTTTGCTCCCAAGCAAGCCAGCGAGCACTGGCAACAACACCAGCACCAGTACCATGATAAGGTCTTCAACAATCAGCCACCCGACCGCAATCTGCCCGTTGACTGATTCCAGCGCGCCGTGACTTTCCAGTGCACGCAGCAGCACCACAGTACTGGCGACAGACAATGCCAGGCCGAAAACGACTGCAGCCCCGACATCCCAACCCCAATAAATGGCTGTAGCCATGCCCATCGCAGTGGCGACCAGTATCTGTACCAAAGCACCGGGGATGGCTATTTTGCGAACTGCGAGTAAATCCTTGAGAGAAAAGTGCAGCCCTACGCCAAACATCAACAGCATGACGCCTATCTCCGCAAGCTGCCCGGCTAATGCGACATCCGCTACGAAACCCGGGGTTGTCGGGCCAATAATGATACCTGCCAGCAAATACCCCACCAGTGGAGGCATGCGCAATTTTGAAGCGATAAAGCCCATGATCAATGCCATGCCAAGCGCTGCTGAAATGGTTGATATCAAGGTAACGTCATGGGGCATGCAAATAGCTTTCGTTAATGTGTTAGCAAGGGGCGGGAGGAGAACATCAGCGACGAGAAATATGGTATTTCTTTTTTAATTCATAATTAAGTCTTAACATTGCTTGCTTTAGTTCAGTCTGCTCAAAAATTTAGCCATACAACTAGCTTATTTTCATGGCGCTTAGCAGCATTACCCTAGTAAAACACTCTGAAAACAGGCACACAAGCTAATTAAAACTGATAGTATTATAAGTTGATAATAACATTAATACTTCTTTGTCATTTCCATCCAACCTAACTAAAAGAAACCGGGATTATGATTACTAAAAACACAGACATTGGCCTCGTTGGTCTGGCAGTAATGGGGCAAAACCTAGCATTGAATATTGCGGACCATGGTTACAAGATTTCTGTCTACAACCGTAATCCTGAAAAAACCTCTGAATTTATCGAGTACTGCAAAAAGAACGAACCCTCAGCCGACAATCTGATCGGTTTTCAAGATATGGCCAGCTTCGTACTCAGTATCAAGCGTCCACGCAAAATTGTTTTGTTAGTCAAAGCTGGCAGTGCAACTGATGTCACCATTAATGCGCTAGTTCCTTTCCTAGAAGAAGGCGACATCATTATCGATGGCGGTAATGCATTGTGGACAGATACTATTCGCCGCGAAAAAGAACTCAGTGCCAAAGGCCTTGAGTTCATTGGTTCCGGTGTTTCCGGTGGTGAAACCGGCGCACGTTTCGGTCCCTCACTCATGCCGGGTGGCACACGCAAGGCCTGGGCATCACTTGAGCCGATCTGGCGCGATATCGCCGCCAAGGTTGATTCCAAGACTGGCGAACCGCTTGAAGGCGCAAAACCAGGCAAGCCAGTGGTTGGTGGCTTTCCATGTACAGAATATGTGGGTCCAGACGGTGCCGGCCATTATGTGAAGATGGTGCATAACGGTATCGAATACATTGATATGCAGTTGATCTGCGAAGCTTACTGGCTGATGAAGAATCTGCTGGGCATGCAGGCTGATGAAATTGGTGCTGTGTTCAAGGAATGGAATAAAGGCGAACTCTCCAGCTTCCTGATCGAAATCACTGGTGACATCCTGCAACAAAAAGACCCTGCAGGCGACGGATTCCTTGTGGATAAGATCCTGGATACCGCCGGCCAAAAAGGTACCGGCCAGTGGACAGCCGCAAATGCATTGGAACTAGGCGCACCAGCAAATGCAATTGCTGCCGCAGTTTATGCCCGTGCACTTTCAAGCCTGAAAGAAGAGCGTGTGGCAGCCAGCAAGATTCTGCAAGGGCCGGTCATCAAACATGAGACCGATAAAAAAGAAATTATCGAAGCCATCAAGAGTGCACTGTATTGCTCAAAAATATGTGCCTATGCACAAGGCTTTCAACTCTTTGATAAAGCCCAGGTCGCCTATAACTGGAAGCTTAACTTCGGGGAGCTGGCCCAGATCTGGCGTGGTGGTTGTATCATCCGCGCACGCTTCCTGCAAAAAATCACCGACGCTTATGCATTGAATTCAAGCCTCAAGAACCTGATGCTGGATCCTTACTTCACCAATGCCATGAACGAAGGCCAGGCTGGATGGCGTAAGGTGATTGCGCTGGCAGTCACCAACGGTATTCCTGCGCAAGGTTTTGCTGCAGCGCTGGCTTATTACGATGGCTACCGCAGTGCCGTATTACCAGCCAATCTGCTGCAAGGTCAACGTGATTACTTTGGTGCACATACCTACGAGCGTACTGACAAACCGAGAGGCGAATTCTTCCACGTGGATTGGCCAGAAACGCCACGTGTACAAATAGAGATTTAATCTTCACCTGAAGCAATAAAAAAGCCTGCAAATGCAGGCTTTTTTATTGGGGCAACCGGAAATTAAAACGTCCCAGCCTGGATAAACTCGACTTTATACCCATCAGGATCCTCAACAAAAGCAATCACGGTAGTGCCATGCATCATCGGCCCCGCTTCGCGTATCACTTTGCCGCCCGCCTTCTTAACCTGCTCGCAGGCAGCATAGGCATCATCGACCTCAATAGCAATATGGCCGTAAGCCTTACCCATGTCATAGCTTTCAACGCCATAGTTGTAGGTAAGCTCGAGTACGGTGTGGTCTTTTTCCGCACCATAGCCGACAAAAGCCAAGGTGAACTTACCGTCGGGGAAGTCATGCTGGCGTAGCACTTGCATGCCCAGCACTTCGGTATAGAACTTGATGGAACGATCAAGATTGCCGACTCGCAGCATGGTGTGTAATAGGCGCATTTAAATCTCCTGACAATATATTTAATAGAAATTATAACCCTATGGTGCCTGCAGGCTCACCCAATCTACAGAGCTCCTGCTTGTCTTTGACGAGTGCCAGCTCATTGAGGTAGCTGGTATCGGCATGTGCGGGTTAGAAGAGTGTATTACTTTACGGCAGATATCTTGAGGAACTTCTGGTAGAGCTCGTCCTTGTTTTCCACCACATCAGGATTCATGGGAATACAGTCGATAGGACATACCTGCTGGCACTGTGGCTTGTCAAAATGCCCCACGCACTCGGTGCACAGGCCGGGGTCGATCACATAGATCTCCTCGCCCTGCGAGATTGCATCGTTTGGGCATTCAGGCTCGCATACATCGCAATTGATGCACTCATCGGTAATCATTAAAGCCATACTATTTTCCTGCTCTCACTACTTGTCTGGTGGCTAAGCTGCATTTACTTACGTTGAGCCAGCGCATGCATTTTAGTTTGGATGTGCTGCTGCACAACCGGTGAAACGAACTGGGTCACATCTCCACCCAGCAGCGCCACTTCGCGCACTAGGCTTGCCGAGATGAACATATATTGCTCTGAAGGCGTGAGGAACAATGACTCCACTTGCGGGAACAGCTTGCGGTTCATACCGGCCAACTGGAACTCATATTCAAAATCTGATGCCGCACGCAAGCCACGCACCACAACACGAGCACCCTGTTCCTGCACAAACTGCATGAGCAAGCCCGAAAATCCGACCACGGTGACATTGGGGCAATCCTTCACCACATTGGCTGCCAGCATCACGCGTTCGTCCAGGTCAAAGAATGGTTTCTTGCTGGGGTTTTGGGCAACACCAACCACCACTTCAGAAAACAGGCCGGCTGCACGCCGCACGATATCCTCATGCCCCAGCGTCATGGGATCAAATGTACCGGGGTAAACGACTTTTAGATTTTTTTGCATTTCAGGTCACCCGCAAAATTGCGCTTTTGAAAATTCCACTCTGGAAAATAGCATTCTGGAAATTGACTCACCATGCCAATTTTAACAGGCTAATGACTTTTCAATCACTAAAGACTTTTTCAGGCTGCCTTGAGCAAGTGGTAAAAAACACTACCAGCCTTGCCCTGCTTGATTACTAACCACTGCTCATTATTCTCTAGCGCATACTCAGATTCGACATATAGCAGGCCATCAGCTGTGAGATGCTGCGGCATCAGCGGTAATATTTTTGCCAGCCAGCCTTGATGGTAAGGCGGGTCAAGAAAGACCACATCGAACTGCTGCTGGCTGTTGCCCAGAAACTGCATGGCATCCATATTCAGCACTTGTGCGGCTTCAGCCTTGAGTAATTGCTTGTTTTGCAACAATGACTGATAAGCCGGCTTTGCCTTTTCCACCATCACGGCCAGCCTGGCACCCCGTGACAAAGCCTCAAACCCCATCACGCCTGTGCCCGAAAACAGATCCAGGCATGCCAGGCCGCGCAGCTCTTGCCCCAGCCAGTTAAACAGGGTTTGCCGCACGCGGTCCGGTGTTGGCCTTAAGCCCGGCACATCAGGAAATGACAGCAGGCGGCTGCGCCACTCCCCGCCGCCTATACGTACACGATTAGTTGCCGCCACCAACCACCACCGTCACCATCTTGTCGGTCTTGATGCGGCGGTTAAACGCATCCTTGATTTGTGCTGCTGTCACCTTGTTTACCTGGCTATTGAAATCATCCAGATAGGTCAGTGGTAGCTTGTAAAAACCAATCACCGCAAGGTAGTCAAGTATCTTGCCGTTACTGTCCAGCCGTAGCGGGAAGCCGCCGGTGATATTCATCTTGGCTGCCTGCAGCTCTTTCTCAGTCACGCCATCACTGATAAATTTATCCAGTGTTTCCCGTACCAGCTTGAGCGCAGCATCCGCCTGGTCACGCTTGGTTTGCAAGCCAACCTGGAACGGTCCTAGCTGTGCCATCGGCATAAAATAACTATACACGCTATAGACCAGGCCGCGCTTCTCGCGCACTTCTTCCGTCAGGCGTGAAACAAAACCGCCACCGCCCAGAATATAGTTCCCTACATAAAGCGGAAAGTAATCAGCATCACCGCGCTTGACGCCAGGGTAACCCAGCAGGATATGCGACTGGCTTGCCGGGTGTGCTATCCGCTCTTCCTTGGCCTGATCAGGATAAGTGACCGCAGGCAACGGCGCCACAGCCGCCACTTGCGGCATACCCTTGGAGATACGCTCAGCCAGCTGCTCGGCATCTGCCCGGCTCATATCGCCGATTAGCGCAATGACTGCACCCTGTGCACCGTAATAAGTGCTGTAAAACTTCTTCAGGTCTGCTTGCTGGATAGCGACAACGGTCTCCGGTTCTTCATCGATAGAATAAGGATGAGCGCCATACAATGCCTTCATGAACGCCTTCGATGAAATACTTTCCGGCTGCGTCGCTGCTTCCCTCAGGCCAGCAATAATGCGCGCCTTTTCCCGCTCCAGTACAGCCTGCGGAAAGTCGGGCTTGTGCAGAATTTTGGTGAATACATCCAGCGCCTGATCACGTTCGCGCGCACTGCTGAGTGTGCGCAGCTTGAAGCTGGCACGATCTGCATCCAGTTCACCACCCAGTACAGCACCAACATCGGCCATACGCTTGGAGATATCCTCATCAGTCAGGCCCGCAGCGCCCAGCGTCATCATATACTTGGTCACACCAGCAACACCGGCCTTGGAGGCTTCGTCGCGGGCATTGCCGGCAGCGAAATTAACACTGATATCCATGATGGGTAAATCATGATTCTCAACGAAATACACTTCACTACCTTCGGTAGTCTGCCACTGCTGTATCTTCAGGCCGGCTTGCGCCTGCAAACTGCACATGCCGACTGTAGCGGCTAGCAGCAAGCTTGTTATCGTCTTATTAATGTACATGTGGTTTCCCCTGTGGCTTGGCATTTGGGTCTATGGGCTGGGGATCCAGAGTGGCAATGGTCAGGTTGTCCTTAACCAGGTATTTTTTGGCGACAGCCTGCACCTGCTCTGCTGTCACGGCCTTCAATCTGGCTGGATAGTCTTTCAGTATCTTCCAGGAAAACCCGGAAATCTCCAGTTGGCCAATCTGCATGCCCTGATAGAACATGGAGTCGCGCTGGTAAACATCAGCCGCTATCACCTGCGCTTTGACACGATCCAACTCCTCGGTAGTCACGCCTGCATCCTTGATCAACTCAACTTGCTGCAGTAACGCCGCCTGCATATCGGCAGCTGTTTTACCCTCACTCGGCGTGCCCTCTATCTCGAACATGCCCTGGCGACCGCGCTGTATCATATCGTAGCCGGCACCGACATCCACTGCCACTTGCGACTGCCGTACCAGGTTCTGGTTGAGACGGGCAGATGGATTACCATCAAGCACCCCGGCCAGGATTTCCAGCGCATAGGGCTCCCAGTCTTTTTCCGGATCATTCAGCACCGGCACATGGTAGCCCATGAGTACATAAGGCAGCTTGGCTGGCGCCTTGACGATGAGGCTACGCTCACCTATCTGCTCCGGCTCGACCTGCGGCTTGCGTGCAGGCAGTGCGTGCGGCTTAAGTGGCCCGAAGTATTGTTTGGCAAGTTTCAACACATCCTTGGCCTTTACGTCCCCGACCACTACCAATATGGCGTTATTCGGCGCATACCAGGTTTGGTACCACTCGCGCGCATCGTCTACCGTCATGTTTTCCAGGTCATTCATCCACCCCACAACCGGCCTGCCATAAGGGTGAACCTTGTAGATGGTGGATTGAAACTGTTCATTAACCTTGGACTGCGGCTTGTCTTCCGTGCGCCAGCGACGCTCCTCCATCACTACCTTGATTTCCTTGGAGAACTCTTCTGCAGTCAATTGCAGGTTCGCCATGCGATCGGCTTCCAGCCTGAATGAAAGTGGTAACTGAGATTTTTCCAGCTGTTGAAAATAAACGGTCTGGTCGGTAGAGGTAAATGCATTCTCCTTACCACCCGCAGCTGCAATCAGCCGCGAGAATTGACCAGCTTTGAGCTGCTTGGTGCCCTTGAACATCATATGTTCCAGCACATGGGCAACACCGGTTTTACCATTGACTTCATCCAGGCTGCCGGCCCGGTACCAAACCTGGGATACCACGACAGGTGACCGATGGTCTTCCTGCACAATAATGCGCAATCCATTATCCAGCTTGAACTCTTCTATATCGGGATCGGCAATTGCCGCGAGAGGATTTAGCGCCAATAGAATCAATAGGCTTGGCAGTGCTTTTCGTATCATCACTTGGTGACTCTCCTTGTTATTACCGCACATTATAGCTGCATGAAGTTAAGCCCTTCATATAAAGCATGAGTCTGACAAAGGTAAAACTACGTTAGTTCGTAGCGTGTAAGGGTAATTGCGACTAAAATAACAGAACTTTACAAGTGAACTGCTATGTTCGATTTCTTCAAAAAAGACAAAACTCCCAAAACGACAGACAACACCAGCGCCGCACCCGAAAACATCGTGCAGCCGCCTGAGACGCCTGTTGTCGCTGTACCTGCAGAGCCAGTTGCAAGCTGGACAGAGCGCCTGAAACAAGGGCTGGCCAAAACACGTAGCAACCTGGGCAACCAACTGGCAGGACTGTTTGGCGGCGGCAAGATTGATGAAGATGTGTACGAGGAGCTGGAAACGATTCTGTTGACTTCCGACGTTGGCGTATCAGCCACCGACACTCTGCTACAACAAATCAGAGGACGGGTAAAGCGACAGAGCCTGAGCGACACCAGCCAGCTCAAGGAAGCACTCAAGCTGTCCTTGCTGGAGTTGCTGGCACCTTTGGAAACACCACTGGAAACAACGACCCACCACCCTTTCGTCATCATGCTCACCGGTGTGAACGGTGCGGGGAAAACCACGACCATAGGCAAACTGGCAAACCTGTTTCAGGCTCAGGGTAAATCGGTACTGATTGCCGCAGGTGATACTTTTCGCGCTGCAGCACGCGAACAACTACAGGCCTGGGGTGAACGCAATAACGTGCATGTGGTTGCCAGCGAAGGCGGTGATGCAGCCGCAGTGATCTTCGATGCCATCAACTCTGCCCGCGCTAAAGGGATAGATATCGTGCTGGCTGATACCGCTGGTCGCTTGCCTACGCAGCTCAACCTGATGGAAGAAATTCGCAAGGTACAGCGCGTCATCGACAAGGCATTGCCAGGCGCCCCGCATGAGGTGCTGTTAGTGCTGGATGCGAATACCGGGCAGAATGCGGTTGCACAGGTCAAGGCGTTTGACGATGCACTGGGTGTCACCGGCCTGGTATTGAGCAAGCTTGATGGCACAGCCAAAGGTGGCGTCATTGCCGCGATTGCAGAATCCCGGCCTATCCCAATTCGCTATATCGGCGTGGGCGAATCGATAGGCGATTTACGGCCTTTTGTGGCGAGCGAGTTTGTTGAGGCGTTATTTGAATAGTAAGTTCTGGCTGATGGCAACACTAACTGAAGGAATGGGCAACGCAATATGATCAAGTTCGATCAGGTATGCAAACGCTACCCGGGCAGCGACGAGGTGCTCAAGAACATTTCATTTGAAATTGAGCAAGGCAGCCTGGTATCGGTAACCGGCCAATCCGGCGCAGGTAAAAGCACTCTGCTCAAACTAATTGCCGCCATCGAACGTCCGACCTCAGGCACCGTATTGATTGGCAACCAGAATGTGAGCAAGCTGCGGCCTGCTGCAGTCCCTTATTTAAGACGTAAATTCGGCCTGATATTTCAGGACCATAAACTGTTGTATGACCGTAACTGTTTTGAGAACGTAGCATTGCCGCTCTATATCAATGGCGTTACCGGCAGCGAAGCTGGCAAGCGCATACGGGCAGCGCTGGATAAAGTCGGCCTGCTGAGTAAGGAAAAGGCCATGCCCATCACCCTTTCAGGCGGTGAGCAGCAGCGCCTCGCGATTGCCCGTGCGGTTGTGAGCAGGCCGTCCATCCTCATAGCCGATGAGCCAACCGGCAATCTGGATGAGACTTATGCGGCAGAAATCATGTCTTTTCTTTACGCATTCCAGCAAGTGGGGGTGACTGTCATCATTGCTACGCATGAACCACCCATCAACGCGCCTGTACAGCATCAGATACTGCACTTGCAGCATGGCGTACTAAATAATGGGGCACGACTAGCATGAAACAATGGCTAAACCAGCATAGGCAAGCTTTAAATCAGGTGTTAAGCCGCATGCGCCGCAACCTTCTGGCTACCCTGATGATGTGTTGTGTCATCGGGGTTACCTTATGCCTTCCCGGCATACTGTATGTCGTTGTAGACAACCTGACTCGCCTGGCCGGTACGGTACAAAATGAACCGCAGCTTAGCCTGTTTCTCAAGCTGGATGTGTCAGCAGAGAGCATCGCCGCACTCGACAAACAATTGAAAAATCATCCCGACATCAAAAGCTACCGCTTTGAAGGCAAAGATAAAGCCTGGCAACAATTGCAGATCAATGCCGGCACCGCCGGTGTGGCCAACAGCCTGGAAAAAAACCCACTGCCAGATGCGTATTTCGTCTACCCCAAAGCCATAGACCCCGACACCATACACCGGCTGCAACAAGAAATGCAGCAATGGCCGGGCGTGGAACTGGCACAAGCGGATGCCAACTGGATCAAACGGCTCGATGCCATATTGAAACTGGGGCAAAAAGCTATTCTGGTGCTGGTTGCCTTGTTGGGGTTCGCGCTGATTACCATTATCGGCAATACCATACGCCTGCAGATATTGACGCAACGCGAAGAAATCGAGGTCAGCAAACTGATAGGTGCTACCGACCGCTTCATCCGCCGTCCGTTTTTGTATGCTGGGGCGCTCTACGGCTTGGGAGGCGGGCTTGCGGCCTGGCTGATCCTGGCTGGCGTAATACAGTTATTCAATTTCTCGGTAGCTGATATCTCCGAACTATATGCCAGCAACTTCAGTCTGAAACTACCACAGGCTAGCGCAAACATTGCGATGGTTGTAAGCGCTGTAGCCCTAGGCTTTGCAGGTTCATATATTGCCGTTGGTCGATCGCTGGCACGGCTTAAGCTTAGCTAAGTCTTATTAACTCTGGAATTATTCCTCTATTTCTTGTCTACCTCCTAATGGCCGCACATCAAAATTGAGGGTATCAGATTGAGCAGTACGCAAGACTTTGATGTAAAAACTCAAAGCGATTCAACACAAAGTGTCGTTAGTTCTGCCGCACCCGCGTGGGAAATGCCGCCTCGCGGAGATAGCTACTTCCAGATTCGCATCAGCCGTAATACCAGCATCGCGATTATTTTTTCACTGCTGGTGCATTTGCTGCTGCTGATGACGCTTGCCCCAAAGCTGCTGAATATGGGAGAGCCGCCACAAGAGGGAGAACAGGCTCTGGTTGTACAACTAAGCCAACCGCCCGCAGCAAAACCCAATATTGCTGAACCGACACCGGTTGAGCCAGAGCCCACGCCGGCACCAACCAAACCCAAACCTGCCCCCAAGACCAAAGCCAAACCGGAAATAAAGCCGCAAGCGAAACCACAACGCGAATCGCCGCCAGATATCATGGCTGTGGAAAAACCCACCTTAAACAACCTCAAAGTGCCACCACCGCGTCCCACCACGCCGGAACCCGCAGCACCAACTGACATGGCCTCATACGTGAAAGCGCAACGTGAGCGCCGCCTTGCGACACAAGGCTACACGGAACGAGACGCTGCAGAAATTCATGCCCGCGATAATCCCCAGAGTGAGGATGATAAAAGAAATGCCATTATCAAACGTAACCTTCAAGCAGACGGCACTAACGGCATATTCCAGATTCGCGAGATACGCTCACGTACCGCACAGTTCAGCTTCAAGGGCTGGAAAAATGACTACAGTAATGCACGGCAGGAGTTGGTGGACGTTGAGGCCGGCTCAGATGGCGATATAAATCGTGCAATAGTGAAGAAAATGATTGCGATCATACGCCGCGACTATAGCGGCGACTTTAACTGGGAATCTCAGCGCCTGGGCCGGACAGTCATTCTCTCAGCTCGCCTACAGGACAATGACGGGCTGGAAGACTTTCTCATTAAGGAGTTTTTTGGTGCTGGAGGCCTCAGCGCCAGGTAGCGTTCTAATTCAACATTGATTCTTGAAGGCATCCCTGAAAAAATGATCTTGGCAAATATAGATGTTTGGGGCTTCCGGCAAGCCAACTATGTACTTGCTGATACTTTCTACTTAATGCCTCTATCTTGATCTTAATCAATGTCATTTGACCGTAGCTGCCTACAATACAAAAATGCTAATTGGCAAATGTGCCGGTCTTAAGGAATAACAAATGAGCAATGATATACAGACAATCTCAAATGAATCACCAGCCCTTCACTCCCAGTGGAAAGCCTTGAGGGAATGGCTAATTGACTCTGAGCTGGAAATCTTCATGACGATTTGTATCGTTACATTCATTGTGATGATTTTTGTATTGAGCAATCCAAGAAACCTCATATTTAATTGAGCATTTTTAACCAACTTAAAAATTGGTGTTCTGTAGATTTCCTACCTGGTGATTTAGTCAAAATCTTGTCAAAGCTAAAACTCAGTTATTAGCTGAAAACTTCATTAAGCTGCACGTCGCCCTCTACAGCACCAAATGGCCTCATTCATCACATCTATGCGTTTGCAGTTCTACCAATGTTCTTAGTCCATTCCCTTTCGCTCTTAATGTATAGCCCTCTGATTACCACCTGAGCGCAACACACGACTCGCCTATCCTGATATTTAATACTGCTGCACCTAAAGCATACAAATAACATCCTGCTTCTCATTCAGCATAGCCACACTTCCAGATAGAACACCATCCTATTGATTGTAAACATATTTAAACCTTGGCATGCAATCTGCCATACATCCTGCAGTGCGATTATTTTTTTACAGCGTTTTTACACGGCTCTGTTGTGCCGTGCGAAATCCAATATGCACAGTTTTATTAATTACTTTCAGGGTGAGAACATATATGAAAAATCAGGTTTTAAAGTATCGATGGTCATTGCTTGCGGTGTTCGGTAGCCTTATTGGCAGCAGCGTAACGGCAAATGCAGCAGCAACCTTTCAAAGGGATGAGAACCAGTTTATCAATGTTGGTACAGCATTCAGGGCAAGCTACAGCTCAATTAAAGATGCCGCACCAAATGGCAAAGACAGGTCGAATGACTTTACTGTCGAAGAGGCCCGTCTTTACACCAATGGGAAGGTGCATGAAAACGTAGGTTTTGAGCTGAATTTGGCAAGAAATTCTGCCGACAACAAAGTGGAAATTCTTGATGCGCACGTAGGCCTTGAATTAAACAACTACTTTAACGTATGGATAGGTCGCTTTCTACCGCCAGCCAGTCGTGCATCTGCCTCTGCACCAGCCTACCCGCCTTCCTTTGACTTCCCTATCGCCGAACAAGCGCCCAATCGCTTCGGGGGCAGGGATGATGGCGCTACGGTGTGGGGCGGCACAAAAGACCAGGCACTTAAGTATCAGCTCGGCGCTTTCAAAGGCCGTGATGCATTATCCAATCAATCGGATAACCTGTCTTACGCAGGTCGGTTACAGTATAACTTTTGGGATCCGGAACCTGGCTTTTACAATTTAGCCAGCTACGATGGGGCAAAGTCGATTCTATCTGTTGGCAGCTCGGTAAGATTCCAAAAGGATGGCGCGGGAACCGCTGCCAACCCTGGGGACTATCGCTACTGGAATATTGATGGCCGATTGGAAAAACCTTTATCCGATGGTGCAGTGCTAGGTGCCGAAGCCTCATATTACGATTACGACAATGACCATACCCTCGATGTTACAGCCCCTGAAGGGAAGGGCTATTTCGTACTTGGCAGTTACACGCTTCCACAAGTCATTGGTATTGGCAAAATTCAGCCCAAATTTGTGATTCAGGATTTTGATAACAAAACCACCAATGTAAATACCCACCGCTATGATCTGGGTGCCAGCTATTTAATCAATGGAAGTAGTAATATAAGAATTGATACTTTCTACTTCAAGCAGACAGCGGATCAGGGCGTACCTGATATTGATGGGGTAAAGGTGCTATTCCATGTTGCCCATTTCTTCTAATGCATAGTCCAAAGCAACTCCAATAAAGAAAGGCCACCATCACTGGTGGCCTTTCTTTTGCTGCAATCAAAATGTCTATAAGTGAGTCTTAAGTGGTAGCGCCAGCTACGGTCAGCCCCCCCAGATAAGCTGCATGCAAATCGCCACGCGCATCCAACTCCTCTGCCGAGCCAGACGATGCCACTCGTCCATTTTCCAATAAATATGCATGATTGGCATAACGCAAGGCAACCGTAGTATTTTGCTCGGCCAGGAGAAAGCTTACCCCTTCCTCACGGTTAAGCGCTTTAACAATCTCAAATATCTCTTCCACAATTTGCGGTGCCAGGCCCATGGATGGTTCATCCAGCAACACCAGCTTGGGAGCGGCCATCAGTGCACGACCGATCGCAATCATTTGCTGCTCGCCGCCAGAGGCGTATCCAGCCAGGTTTTTGCGCAGCTTGCGTAGTCGTGGAAAGTAGTGATAAATCTTTTCCATGTCTTTTTCGATATCCCTTGCGGATGGTCTCCTTACAAAACCACCGGAAAGCAGATTCTCTTCAACCGTTAAGTGTGCGAAGCAATGCCGCCCCTCCAGCACCTGCACAAGGCCATTTTGCACAAGTTCAGATGGCTCGGTACGAGTGACATCCTGACCCTGATAGAAAATTTTGCCATACACTACTTCCCCACGCTCGGCATTGACCAGGCCGGATACCGCTTTTAATGTCGTGCTTTTACCAGCACCATTAGCGCCTAGCAGGGCAACAATGCTGCCTTGCTCTACCGATAGCGAGATATTTTTAACCGCGAGGATAACCTTGTCGTAAATGACTTCAATGTTTTCGATACGCAGTATGGTTGATGCGGACATGTTGGACTCCAGAAACAAATATGCTTTCGGGAATGCCCGACCTTGAGTAAAGACAGGTATCACCGGAAACAAACTCATTGAAATGCAGGGCAGATTAGGCCCTGCATCATTCGGTTACTCAGTTGTTAAGACTCGGTAGCGCAATTACGAGGTGTAATGCCCTTTTCCTTGGCATACTGATGTGAAGATTCCTCGATAATCGGACGCAACAGCTTGCGATCAGCCTGTACCCAATCTGAAATCACCTTCCACTGCTTGCCATCCCACTGCTGGAAGCGCACAGCACCGCCGCCCTCATGATCGGCGCAACTCAGCGTTAAAGGCTGCACCAGGCCATAGGCACCCAGTTGCTTCAGTCGCGCATCGTCCAGCTTGATGTTTTCAAAGCCCCAACGCACTTCTTCACCCGTCAGAGGGCGTTTACCAAATTTGGCTTGCGCAACCTTGATTGCCTCAACATTCAAAATGCCATTCACGACACCAAGATTGTAGTACACCGTTCCAAAGCGTTTTGAATCCTGCAGATTGCCTTTGCCAGCCTTGACTACGTACTTGTCGATATCCTGAAGTACCGGGAAGTTAGTCCCTGACGGATGGGTGGTAATCGAGATGAAACCCTTGGCTGCGCTACCGGCAGGAGCTGCATCATCCTCAGAGTTACTCCAGATGTTGCCGATAATATGATCCGCAGGGAAACCTGTCTTCTGCGCAGTTTTCAATGCAACCGGGTTCATCACGCCCCAACCGCGCAAAATCACCCAATCTGGCTTGGCACGGCGAATGCTCAGCCACGGCGATTGCTGCTCGTTACCTGGATGCGGCACTTCCAATAGCGTCAGCTCAAAACCGTACTTCTTCGCCAGCAACTCAAGGATGGGGTTGGTTTCCTTGCCATAGGGTGAGCCATGGTAAAGGGTGACTATTTTTTTGCCTTTCAGCTTATCCAGACCACCGGATTTGGTTCCGATGTAATTGATAATGGCAGAGACTTCGCTGTATGGATTCAATTGCAAAGGGAAGGCATATGGAAAGACGCTTCCATCTGTTGAGTCAGTCCTACCATGGTTAATGGTGATGAGTGGCAGCTTGTCTGCCGTTGATCGGTCCAATGTTGCATAGGCAATACCCACAGACAATGGATTAGTAGCCGCAGCCGGCGCCCCATTCAGGCCTTTTTTCAGCCGTTCGTAGCACTCAACGCCTTTTTCAACCACATATTCGGTTTCGCACTCGCTCCAGGTAAGCTTGACGCCATTGACGCCACCGTCCTTCGCGTTCACGTACTGTAAATAGTCAATAAAGCCGCCAAAAAACCCTGACCCTCCAGCAGCGTATGGCCCAATACGATAACTCTGAAGTGGGAAGTACTGCTCGTTTTCAGCTTGCACACTGCCCGCAAATATCGCGGCACCAAGCCCCACCGCTAAAAGCAGTCTTGAGCTTTTATTTAAAATACCCATGATGTTTAATGCTCCTTGATTTTAATAAAATAACAGTTGAAATCTTTTTGTTATATAAAAGTCGGTTTTTTACAGAATTTTGTTATGAACACATCGATTGATACTCCTGAAAGTTAGCTTAAATACTTAAAACCGTAGCGGCCAAACTCGCGCGCTCTGTTTGAATGTTTGCCAGATTTTTGCAAGCCCGTTAGGCTCTTTGATCAGGAAAAATATAATCAACGCGCCAAAAATGATCTTCTGGAAATTCTCCAATTGCCCAGGGTCTATTGCCCCCGCCAAGAGATTCGCAGAAATATTTGAAAGCAGTATCGGCAGCAGGACTATGAACGCTGCCCCGAGAAAATTCCCAAGAATACTGCCCATCCCGCCGATAATAATAATGAACAGAATCTGGAAGGACCTGGTTAAATCAAAGCCATGCGGTTCGACGGTACCAAGATAGGTGAAGGCCCATAAGGAGCCGGCTATCCCTAAGAAAAACGAGCTGATTGCAAACGCCAGCAATTTGGTTTTTGGGACAGGGATTCCGATAACCGCAGCCGCGGTATCCATGTCGCGCACAGCCATCCAGTTTCTTCCAAGTTCACTGCGCACTATGCTTTTTGCAAGAAACCCAAGTGCAACGACTATCGTCAGCGTAAGCAGATATCTGCCTACTGGCGTGCTGAAGTCATGGTGAAGAATAATCAATCGGGGAGCCGTGATCACCCCTGATGAACTGTTATTGGAAAACCAGGAAAAGTTAGTCAGCGCCCATTGCACAAAAAACTGTGCGGCTAGGGTAGATACCAACAAATAAAACCCTTTGATACGCAAACTGGGTAGCCCAAAAATGACACCAACAATCGCAGCAGCAAAACCACCCAGCAAGAAACTGAGCAGAAATGGCAGCCCTTCGATGCGCAAATGAAAATTGTAGGCAGCAAAAGCACCAACTGCCATAAATGCAGCTGATCCTAGCGATAACTGACCTGCATATCCGGTAAGCAAGTTCAAACCGAGTCCGGCTAATGACAATACCAGGAATGGGATCAGAATCGCACTAAACCAATAGTCATTGCCGATAGTTGGAACGACAACAAATGCCACAGCTAAAATAAGGTAAAAAGCAAAGCGTTCCTGATGCAGCCTGAAAATCTGGTTGTCCGCGCGATAGTCTGTATTAAATTGTCCTGATTCTCTATAAAGCATGATTCAATCCGTTAAACACGTTCGATTGCACGTTCGCCAAAAATCCCCGCTGGCCTAACCAGCAGAAATAGCATGGCCAATACATAAGGGAACCAGTTCTCAATGCCACCCCCGATCAATGGCCCGACAAATACTTCGGCCAACTTCTCCGAGGCCCCAATGATGAGCCCGCCAGCAATGGCTCCGCCTACTGAGGTGAAGCCGCCAATAATCAGTACCGGCAAAGCTTTCAACACTATCAGGGATAAAGAAAACTGCACCCCCAAACGCGCGCCCCAGAGCAATCCGGCCACCAGGCCCACAAAACCGGCCACAGCCCATACAATTAACCATAGTCGCTGCAGCTTGATGCCCACGGCGAGCGCGGCCAGCTGATCATCTGCAACAGCTCTAAGCTCTATGCCCGTTCTGGTCTTGTTAAATAAAATCGAGAGCAGAAGCACAAGTACACCGGCAACAGCCGCAGCAAACAAATCGAACTGCGACAGCAACATGCCGTAAAACTCAAAAGGCTCATCATTGATGCCAAGCTCAAGACCATGCACTTGCGCACCCCATACCGATTGCGCTAATCCTTCAATGATGTAACTTAAGCCAAGGGTCGCCATAAACAGCGTGATAGGAGGACGGTTTACCAACTGCCGCAGCACGAAACGCTCAATCGCCCAAGCCAGTACCAGCATGGTCAGCAGCGTAATCACAAAGGCAATCCAGAATGGCACATTGCGTTCCAGCAGGCTCACGAATGTCAGCGCAGAAAAAAGCACCATGGAGCCCTGGGCAAAATTAAACACCCCGGACGCCTTGTAAATCAGCACGAAACCTATGGCTATGAGCGAATACATCAACCCTGACAATAAGCCGCCAATTAAAACTTCAAAGAAAAAACTCATGAATACGATTCCTAATGCGCTAGTGTTTAGTACCAAGATACGCGGCCAGTACTTCTGGATTAACCCGCACTTCCTCGGGCGTACCATCGCCAATTTTTTTACCGTAATCCAACACCACCACATGGTGTGAAAGTGACATCACCACACTAATATCATGCTCAATCAACACTATCGTTGTTCCAAACTCTCTCTGGGTATCGAGGATGAATCGGCTCATCTCCTCTTTCTCTTCTTTGTTCATGCCGGCCATCGGCTCGTCCAAAAGTAAAAGCTTAGGTTCTGCTGCAAGTGCTCGTGCAAGTTCAACGCGTTTTTGCAAGCCATAGGGCAACCCTCCAACCAGGCTGTTACGCCAGGGCTGAATATGCAGGAACTCGATAATTTCTTCCGCTTTTTGTCTCTGCAATACTGCATCGCCCGGCGCCCGAGCAATACTGAATGTCTGCTCTAGCCAGCTACTCTTCACTTTCAGGTTGCGCCCAGTCAGGACGTTGTCCAGTACGCTCATGCCTTTGAATAACGCTATATTTTGGAAAGTTCGCGCTATCCCCCGCTCTGCTGCATGATGCGGTTTCATGATTTTCCTGGTCTCACCATCGAATGTAATTGCACCTTCATTCGGTTGGTAAACGCCATTAATCACGTTTAATAGCGAGCTTTTACCAGCGCCATTAGGTCCAATCAGCGCACAAATTTCCCCTTTTCTCACGGAAAAGCTGATATCCGTAATAGCCTTTACGCCTTTAAAGGAGAGGGAGATATGCTCAAGATTAAGTAAATTATTTTGGGTGCTCATGCCGACACCCCCACGGCATTACCAAGATAATGCTGAACATTGTTACCAGCACCCCTAACACTCCTGCCCGTCGAGGCATCTGCATTAACTTGCTCCCAGCCAGTTATGTCAGGCCAGTTTCTAATTTCAATCCCGAGCGAAGCAAAAAACCGTGATGATTTCTCCGGTAACGACTCCCCCACTAACAAGGGAATTCTGGTACGACTAAACCCGATGACATCGCGCAATGGGCGGATAATCAGCCAATACGCGATCAACTTTCGAATCCACCATGAACTTGGGGGGGAAGACAAGGACCAGTCAAACAGCGCCCGAACGATGCTTCCGGGAAGCGGAAGCCTGGACTCAATTAGCGCTTCCAGTCTTTGGTAGGTTTGCCTGGTCCCTGCCACAAGTGTCGGCCCAAGTTCGCGCCTATCGATATCGCGGGTTTCAATACTCTCAGGGAAGTTCAGCTTAAACCCTGCCAGCAACCAGGGAGCTAACAGATACCTAACGTGCCCGCTGGCAGCAAATCCGCGAGCTGTCAGCGCCTCTTCATTTTTCGTTAAGGCTTCTTGTTTAATCAGCTCACGCCCATGCGTTAGCATTTCTAGGTGCGTCAGTTTTTGCAGCTCTACCTGCTGATATTCATCCAGGCGATAAAAAACAAAGGCATCATCGGCTGGCTCGGCAACTGCGGCCACATCCAAATCTTCCACTTCATAGTCACCAAGGTCAGAATAACTCTGTAAAACACCATGCTCGTAACTAGATAAGCCGCGATCATCTGCATACATGACGAGCCTGTGAGCAACGTTGAGCTTCAACACTTGTTCAACTTGCAGCTGTCCCTCGGCAAATATGAAAGCTGGTTGTAACTCACGTAATAAGGTGAGTATGTTTGCCTCTTCATAACTGGGATCCAAAGGCGCCGAAACACCACCCAGCCACTGTGCTGCAATTGAAAGCAGCAAAGCCTCGGGACGAGGATAGCTCAAGAGAAAAAGCGTATCTCCTCGAGCAAAGCCTTTCTTCTTCAATACATACACCAATCGCAAAAGCTCTCGGTGCAACTCGCCCCAGCGCTTTTCCTGCCAGATGCCGAGTTGCTTATGCCGTATTGCTACATTGATATGGCGTGTAGTTGCCTGGAAATTCAGCCAGCCTGGTAAGGTATCAACTGTCATGACTCGACTATTTCTCTCGCTGATAAATCAAGCTGCCAATGCCACTTGTTGGGCTTCGAGCTCTCTTACCAAAGGCAATACCTTCTCGCCGAAGTAAGCGACTTCTTCCTGAAAGTGCAGAAAACCACTCAAGATCAGGTCTACGCCAACAGCCTTATAGGCCACAATTCGCTCGGCAATCTGCTGCGGAGTGCCAATCAGATTGGTCTTGAAGCCATCGTTATACTGTACGAGGTCTTCGAACGTAGATTTAGCCCAATTGCCATCGCGCTCTGGGCTTGCAGCACCCGCCTGTTTAACTTCGTGACCAAAAGCATTCACCGCTTCAGGGTTGGCCTTGGCAATAATTTCGGCCAGAACTGCCTTAGCTTCCTCTTCAGTATCCCTGGCAATAATAAAAGCATTCACGCCTATCTTCACCTTGTGGTTGTTGGCCGCAGCTTTCGCACGAATATCATCCACCTGCGCCTTGATGCCTTCTACCGTATTGCCATTAGTGAAATACCAATCTGAAACACGAGAGGCCATGTCACGCGCAGCACGCGAACTACCTCCCTGGAAAATTTCAGGAACCGTCAATGGTTTTGGCTTTAATGAATAGTCTTTAAATCGGTAGAAGTCACCACTGTAGGTGAAATTATCGGTAGTCCAGATACCTTTTAGGGCTTCAATAAACTCTTCTGAACGGCGGTAGCGTTCATCATGCTCAAGCCACGGCTCTCCAATTGCACGAAACTCACCTTTAAACCAACCTGAAACAATATTGACTGCAATCCGGCCAACACCGCCAGTCAGATGATCAATAGTTGCAAGCTGCTTAGCAACCAAGGCCGGGTTCCAAGGACCTGGAAGAATGGCAGATATAATTTTAAGCTTTGTTGTAGATAGTAGCAGCGCATGCGAGAAGGACACCGACTCATGCTGATATTCAGCGCCGTAGCCTGCGGTAAAACGAATCTGTGTAAGTGCGTATTCAAAACCACTATTTTCTGCAATTTGAGCAAGTTTCTTGTTGTATTCAAAATCCCAGCTAGTTCTTTGCTCAATATTGCTGACTACCAAGCCACCACTTACATTTGGTACCCAGTATGCGAATTTAATTGGTGAACTCATTGTTTTTCCTTATGCAATATGTTTGGTGTGTTTCAAGAAGAGCTGGCAACTAGCTTGCTGGCTTCGGTCAGTTCGATGCGGCGGTGACGGAGTAACGGCAAGGCTCGATCAACAGCCAGCTTGATGCGCTCTTTCAACAATTCGTTACTTACCTTGTAGTTGATGAAATCGGCCTCAGAGGCATAAACGCCGATAGGTAGTGTATGTGCCTGAAAGAAGCTGAATAGCGGACGCAACTGATGGTCGATCACCAGCGCATGGCGCTCGCTACCACCAGTTGCAGCCAGTAGTACAGGCACATCAATAAGCGCCTCATGGTGAACAAAATCGAACAGATGCTTGAACAAACCAGTGTAGGAGGCGCGATAAACCGGGCTTGCCACGACCAGCAGGTCTGCGGATTCAATGGCAGCGATATCGTCAACCACACGTTGTGGAAGACCAGCATGGTTGAGAACGCCACCGAAATGCGGACCAATCTCGCTAATCTCAATTACATGGGTTTCAATCGGCAGGGCTGCACCGAGGCTGCCCAGTATTTCTTCTACCAGTGCCAAAGTTCTGGATGGCAGTTTTAGGCCGCCGGATACGGCGACGACTTTCAGTTTCTTGCTCATGCTTGCTCCTATTCAAATATCTGATCGCTTCCGTCGTAGAAAGCGGCTACACATACTGAATAGCAGCAACCATGCCACTATTATTTATATAAATTTATCATGCACTTACGATATTTTCACACGTTTCTATCATGTTGAAAAATATGCTGGAATGCTGCATGGCTGCTGCTCAGTCAGCAATTTCTTGCGGATTTGTGCAACTTATCCTACGAAAATCACAAAAAACAAGGTAACAAGTTATACCCCCCCCAGTATCACCAAGAACCTAAAACGTAGACCACAAAAACCAGACCCACTGCTGGTCAGGCAGCAGATTTGCAGCAGCCTGCTGCTGTGGCCGCTGCCACCAAGCTCAAAGCCAATCAATATAATTTAAAATCAATCAGTTAACTATTGGCATACTAAATGCAATACCAATACCCAGATGGCCGCGCCTGCGCGATAAAACCACAGCAACTCAACTTGATTCATTCAAACTAAAAAGGAAACCTCATGACAACCTCAGCATTACAAAAGGAACACCCGCTGGAAATAGTATCCAGCACAATTGTCTCCCGACCCAAAGCGCACATCATCCAGTCGGAAGCCGAAGCCATCGCGATTGCTAAAAAGATCGCCCCCCAGATTGCAGAAGAAGCTGCAATTCGCGATGCTGAACGACGCCTGCCCCGCAAAGAGCTTGATCTTTTTTCGCAAAGCGGATTGTGGGGCATCACCGTACCTAAAGAATACGGCGGCGCATTTGTCTCCAATGCCACGCTGGCAGAGGTGATTGCCATCATTGCCGAAGCTGACCCAAGCGTCGGGCAGATTCCGCAGAACCATCTATACATGGTTGAAGGCCTGCGCCTTGACGGTACGGATCATCAGAAGAAGTTTTTCTTTGATTTAGTACTGAAAGGAGTGCGCTTCGGCAATGCCTTTTCCGAGATTGGCACCAAGAGTGTCAGCGACGTACAAACCCGATTGACACCCACAGAAGGCGGCTATTTACTTAACGGCAAAAAATTCTACTCCTCTGGCGCGCTGCTGGCCGACTGGGTGCCGGTAGTCGCCAAGGACGAAAATGACAACACCGTGGTTGCTTTCGTGCAGAAAGGCACACCCGGCCTCACCATCATTGATGACTGGTCTAGCTTCGGCCAGCGCACCACCGCCAGCGGCACAACACTACTAGAAAACATCTTTGTGCCCGCAGAATACGTGCTGCCTCACCACCTGGCATTTGAGCGCCCCACCACCATGGGGCCGATTGCACAGATCATCCAGGCGGGCGTGGATACTGGCATAGCCCGCGCCGCACTGCGCGATACCATCCACTTTGTACGCAACTTCACCCGACCATGGATAGATACCGAACTAGAGCATGGCTATGAGGACCCACTCACTATTAAAGACATCGGCGACTTGCAGATTCGGGTGCATGCCACCGATGCGCTACTGAAACGCGCAGGCGATTTTATTGACGATGCCCAGCTAAACCCCAACGACGACACCGTAGCAGCCGCCTCCATCGCCGTTGCCGAAGCCAAAGTGCTAAGTACCGAGACCGCCCTGTTAGCTGGGAGCAAGCTGTTTGAGCTCGCCGGCACACGTTCCACACTAGGCCAATACAATCTGGACCGCCACTGGCGCAATGCCCGCACCCACACTCTGCACGACCCGGTACGCTGGAAATATTACGCTGTTGGTAATTACGTGCTGAATGGCATAAATCCCCCAAGGCATCCGTGGATTTAAAGATGAGTTAACTCAAACGAAAAGGCCGGGATGAGATTCCCGGCCTTTTTCTTTATTGCGCATTAAACGTACAGAGGAGTTTTTTCTAGCCTTGGTTAGCTCACCAACCAAAGCTAGAACTGCTAATAGCCAGTGTCTATTTATGCATGATAGCTAATAGCCGCGTCCAGTAATCGATGCTCTCCCAAACGATTAACAACATTTGATCTTACCGCGCTAGTCTCCACATCGCTTTCGCGATACGCAATCAAATCTGCAATGCTGATAATCGCAAAGCCATGCGCTTTAGCAAAGGCGAACAGCTCTGGCCTGCGCGCCATGCTGCCATCTTCATTCACTACTTCGCACAACACACCAACAGGCTGAAGCCCCGCAAGCGCTGCGAGGTCATGCGCAGCCTCGGTATGCCCTGGACGCTCCAGCACACCGCTTTTGCGGCAACGCAGGGGGAAGATGTGGCCGGGGCGCGCAAAATCTGAGGCCAAGCTAGCTGGATCTGCTAGTGCATTGAGGGTGATGGCGCGATCTGCTGCGGAGACGCCTGTGGTGGTGCCGTGCAGGTAATCAACACTCACGGTAAAAGCGGTGCGGTGAGATTCGGTATTGCGCTCTACCATCAGCGGTAATTTGAGCTGGCGCAAGCGCTCAGCTGTCATGGAGACGCACACGATGCCACTGCTGTGGCGCACCATAAAGGCCATCTGGCTAGCGGTGACTTTCTCGGCGGCAATAATAAGGTCGCCTTCGTTTTCGCGGTCGGTATCATCCACCACCAGCACAAACTCACCACGGGCAATAGCAGCGATGGCGGTTTCTACTTTGTTGAATTGTTCGTTTTTAGCTTGCATACAGGCTCTCTAAATATATTGAACCGTTTATATTCAGTCGTCATTCCCGCAACGGTGGGAATGACGATAGTAAAAAAGTCGTTCTAGTAGATGTTATGCCGTGATCTTTAACAGGCGCTCGGCGTTCTGGTAAAACACCTTATCGAGTACGTTATCCTTGAAACTCAACGCGGCAAAGTCTTCCACGCTTTGCTTCATTGCGCGAAAGGGATAAGAGGAGCCAAACAGTAACTGGTCTGCCAGAAAGCTATTGGCCGCCTCTACATACAATTGCGAACCGGGCTGGAAGATATACATGTCCGGCACCAAATAGATATTGTCATAGCGGAAAGCAGCACCAACGATTTCATTCACAAACGGGTAATAGCCGTGGAAACAAATGATCTTTAGAAGAGGGTAACGGCGCGCCAGACGAGCCACAGCGTTAGGGTGGGCATAGTCGAAATCTGGAGTGGTAGGCCCAGACATCAGGCAAACCGGTACGTCGAAATGCAGGCACTCTTCGTACACGGGGTAAAAGATTGGGTTATCCGCTTGCAGCGCAGGCTCACCGAAACCAGGCTCTATATTGATGGCACGGAAGCCTAATGTATTGATGGCACGGTTGATTTCCGCAATGGTATTTTGCTCACCCCGGCTCTGGATATCAACCGAGCCCAAACCCACCAATAGCTGGCTTTGTGCCACCAATGTGGCGATCTCATCATTGTCTATGGTCAAGCTTGGCGTTTCGCGTCCAACTACCACGGCCTTACTCACACCTGCAGTGGCAATCTCATCCAAATAGCCTTGCAAAGTATATGAACGCTGAAAATGCGTGTCATCGCGCGAACCAACGCGGCGGTTAAGCCATTTGGCAGTTTCAAATGCGGCCGTGCCCGGCGTAGCACCGAAGAAATCGTGCAGGTAAGCCGGGCGGCTACGCATATCGATTATTTTTTGAGTCATTTAGAGGTCAGTTCCGGTTTAAAAGTATTTTTTGAATCAGGAGTAAAAGCTGGCACTTGGGTAGTTACCGTTCAGCGCCCAATCGCCTAGGTCTTTAAGCTTATAATCCACAGGGTCGTGCAGCGTATAAACCCGCAGATTGCGCCAGTAGCGGTCTAGCCGCAGCTTGGCTGTGGTGGCACGAGCACCGGCCACCTCGAAAATGCGCGAAGTGACATCGAGCCCGGCGCGAGTGATATTGACCTTGGCAGAGAACACCGCAAGCGCGACCTTACCCCGCTGCTCTTCACTCAGGCTCAGGTCTCGCTCCCAGGCATCATCAAGCAGGCCTGCGGCGTGATCCGCCAGTATGCGTGAAGCATCAAGGCTGGCCCAAAACTCTCCGTAATGCAGAAGGGTATATGGGTCCTGCTGTACATTATTGGCGAGAGACCCGCTCCATACACGCGAGCTTTGCTGGGTGTATTTGACGGCTTCGGCCAATGCGCCTTCAGCAATGCCCTGATAGATATTGGTAAAAATGAGTTGTGCCACCAGCGAGCGCAGGCTGGAAAAAGGTGAACTCAATGGGCCGGGGTTCATCAGTAACTCATGCTGCTCTACTCGCAGATTAGTGAACTCGGCGCTGCCGCTATCAGTCTGGCGCTGGCCCATATTGTCCCAATCATTATTGAGCTTGATACCTGTTCGTGCGGTAGGCACGGCTGCTACCAAGAAGCGGCCGGTACCTGCCTCCAACGCAGAAACAATCAGCCGATCCGAATCGGTAGCACCGGAGCAAAAACTTTTCTGGCCGTTAAAAATCAGATGATCGCCTTCGGCTGTTGCAGTTGTCCGGGTGTCCAGTGGGTTGAGCGCGTTTCCCCACCATAGATTTTGTTCGGCCGTCTCGCGCCAAAGCTGCTGCCATTGAGCCTCAGTAGCGTATAGCCGGATTGACGCCAGCATAAGAAATTGAAATGCAAACACCTGTGCCAGCGAACCGTCGGCGCGGGCAATGGTGCGAATGATCTGGTAGAGGTCGGCCCAGTTACCACCCAAACCACCCCATTCCTGTGGGATCAACAACTTGAGCAGGCCGCTCTGCCGCACAGCCTCGCGCTGGGCATAGGCGGTACCCCCAGCGAGATCCCGCTCTGCAGCAGTCTCCGCGAAGTATTCACTCAATTGCCTTGCAATCTGTTGCGGTGACCCAGTAAAGCTAGGTACGGATATTTCTTTCTTGCTTATGATGCTCATGAATTCCCTTGAGGTTTCGGTTATTTGGCACGTCGAAATTTAGTGCGCTGATATATGTGGCTGACGGGTGGAAAGTACCTCGCCGAATGGGCCTGTCATGTTGGTCTTGATGGCGGTTTCACTTCCTGACTTTAACTCCAGAGGAAGCAGAGGGAACAACAGTTCTGCCACGCGGTAGGATTCTTCCAGGTGCGGATACCCCGAAAAGACGAAGTGTTCGATGCCCAGTGCCGCATATTCCTTGATACGATCGGCGACTTCCTGCGCGCTACCAACCAGTGCTGTACCAGCCCCGCCACGTACCAAGCCAACACCGGCCCAAAGGTTGGGAGACACGATGAGCTTGTCGCGGCGACCTCCATGCAACGCAGTCATCTTCTGCTGGCCGACCGAATCGAACCGCGCTACTGCGGCTTGTGCGGCGGCGATGGTGTCGTCAGTGACATGCGAGATCAGCTGGTCAGCGGCTTGCCAGGCTTCTGAGCTGGTTTCTCGGACAATGACATGCAAACGTATACCGAACCTGACTACCCGCCCCTTTAGTGCGGCTTCGGCACGCACGCGGCGGACTTTCTCGGCTACTGCCTGCGGCGGCTCGCCCCATGTGAGGTACACATCAATATGTTCTGCGGTCAGCGCGATAGCTACATCTGACGAGCCTCCGATAAATAGCGGCGGATAAGGCTGCTGTATGGCACCGGAAGGCAGGCTGGCGTCTTTGACTTTGATATAGTCGCCATCGAGACTAATCGTCTCGCCTTGCAGTACTGCTTTCCAAACCTCGAGAAATTCACGCGTCTCTGCATAGCGTTCGTCATGTGAGAGAAAACTGCCATCTGCCTGTTGCTCAACTGGGTCACCACCTGCCACGACATTAATCAGCAATCTGCCGCCAGATATCCGATCCAGCGTAGAGGCCATGCGTGCTGATACTGTAGGTGAGGTAAAACCAGGGCGCACAGCCACTAAAAACTTAAGCCGCTGCGTTTCATTAATCAGCGCGGAGCTAATGACCCATGGGTCTTCGCATGAACGGCCGGAGGGAACCAGTACGCCCTCAAAACCCAGACGGTCTGCTGCCTGGGCAATCTGCTTGAGATAACTATAAGTTGCGGGCCTGGCACCATGGGAAGTCCCCAGGTAGCGCTGGTCGCCATGTGTAGGCAGAAACCAGAAAATCTGCATTGACTATCCTTTTTGCTGAAAACAATTAAGTAATCAGTTTCAGCAAGGAGCATGCCATTCGGGTTTAAGCCTATTTGGTGGGGTTTTGACGAAGATGTTGTTGATTTTGTGCTGCAAGTGCAGCAATACAGCAATCAACATGCTGATAGAGCAGCAACCATAGCCTGGCAACCTAGGTCGCAGAAATGCAACAGTGGTTAGCACCTTGATATTTCAAGGGCCGTGCTAACAAGCCTGATACCAGCTATTGCTGCTGATTTGCCAGCATATGCTTCGCAGGCAGCATATACATATTCCAAATGAGTATTTCTGGCAGGCATGATACCTGCTGTAAAGTTTATATAACGTTAATCTAGGATATAACTGTTGACTATAAATACTTTACCCATCAATGAGCGCTATCTACTGGATGCTGAAGGTAGATTAACTGATGATGCGTTGGATCAGCCACTAGATATTGCCCGCAAACTCGCAGCTGACTTTGCACTGACAGCGATAGAGCGTGACTATATTGGCGGCACCCCTAAGCAGCAGCGCGACGATATTCGCACCAGCGGTCTGCTTGCTTTGATTATCCCAAAACAATATGGTGGCCTGGGTGCGAACTGGCAACAAACCATGCAGATCGTCCGGGAATTTGCCAAGGCCGATAGCTCTATTGCTCATGTATTTGCCTTTCATCATTTAATGCTAGCAACCGTGCGTCTATTTTCAAAGCCAGAACAGTGGCAGCCGTGGTTCGAACAAACAGCGCGCCAGAACTGGTTTTGGGGAAACGCTCTCAACCCTATGGATGAACGGACGGTCAGCCGGAGTTTTAGCAATTGGCGTGAATTTTCGGGTAAGAAAAGTTTTTGCTCGGGTGCACTGGACTCAGAGATGTTGATTGCATCTGCAATTGATCCGTCTGTCATAGCAAATGGCAAACCCAGGCTATTGATTGCGGCACTTCCAACAGGACGTACTGGTATTCATGTCATACAGGATTGGGACAACATGGGCCAACGTCAGACCGACAGTGGCAGTGTGAATTTCGAACGTGTACGCGTGGAGGAAAACGAAATCCTGTCAGAGCCAGGTCCGCTAAACACGCCTTTTTCATGCCTACGCCCTTTAGTCGCTCAGCTAATCTTAACCAATATTTATTTAGGCATCGCAGAGGGCGCTTTTGAAGATGCACGGCAATACACGCTAGATGAAGCAAGGCCATGGCATACATCCAATGTAGCTACCACAAGCCAAGACCCTTACGTACTTGGGCACTATGGAGATTTTTGGGTAGGGCTTGAAAGCACTAAAGCATTGACGGAGTTGGCCGCAGCTAAACTTGACTGGGCGTGGCACCAGGATGCCAACCTGACGGAAGCAGATCGTGGGGAAGTCGCAGTTTGTATCAGCGCCGCTAAAGTACTGGCCACAAGAGTCGGCCTGGACATTACCAGCAGGATGTTTGAGGTGACAGGGTCGAGAGCCACCCATGCCGGATTAAGGCTTGATCGGCATTGGCGAAACCTTAGAACGCATACCCTGCACGACCCATTAGACTACAAAATTAAGGAGCTTGGTGATTGGGCGCTAAATGAGAGTTACCCAGACCCATCATTCTACTCATGAATATTATGAATAATAGATTTTTTGATACCTCATCCGAAGTGACGATAATTAGCTCATCGAAGGAGAATAATCCTAAATTGCTGACCTTACCTAACTCGCAGGCACTGACAACATCAATCAGGGCAACAGCGCAGGTTTTTGAGGACCCGAAATCCATTGCTTTACTAGCACGCATCAAAATGATCGCGCCTAGTGAGGCGAATGTTCTGATTATTGGCGAGACAGGTACAGGCAAGGAGCTAATCGCCAGACACGTTCACGAACTGAGCCAACGGAAGCAAAAACCTTTTTTTGCAGTTAATTGTGGCGCATTTTCTGAAACCCTTGTTGAGAGTGAGTTATTCGGGCATGAAAAAGGCGCCTTTACTGGAGCATTCACAGCAAAAGCAGGTTGGTTTGAAGCGGCCAACGGCGGCACCCTTTTCCTTGATGAAATTGGCGACCTTCCCCTTAGTATCCAGGTGAAATTATTACGTGTCCTGCAAGAGCGTGAGGTGGTCCGCTTAGGCGCGAGAAAAGCCACCCCTATCGATGTGAGGCTGGTCGCAGCTACGAATGTCAGGTTAGAAGAGGCCGTTTTAGCAGGGCATTTTCGAGAGGATCTATTTTACCGGCTAAGAGTAGCTCATCTGGAGTTACCAACATTGCGTAACCGACCGGGAGATATTCTCCCGCTTGCCGAATATTTCGTTGCTGAATATAGAAGAAGACTTGGATACGGTGCTATCAGTCTTGATGAGCAAGCTAAGCAAAAATTGTTACAACACACATGGCCTGGAAATATCCGAGAGCTGGAAAACATCATTCATCATGCTTTGTTGATTTGCAAAAACAATACTGTTCGAAGTGAGGACCTGCAGCTCTCATCAATTCAGTTGCATCGGCAACGAGAGGATGGAGCAGCAAGCCTCGGCTCGGACACCAATCTACTGAATGCCGCACTTCAGCAACTATTTGAAGCCGGAACAGAGAATCTGTATGAGCACTTTGAAGATACGATAGTTAAAGCGGCTTATCACTATTGCCATAACAACCAGGTGCAAACGGCAAAGTTATTAGGTATCAGCCGAAATATTGTGAGAGCGAAATTAATAAAAATGGGCGCAATTAATGCCCTTCGATAAATAGTAGAGCACCGAGAAAGTACATGACTAATATTGTCAAAATTGCCTCATCCAATTTGCCTACCGCGTTTGGGAACTATGTCATCCATGTTTACCGTGACTTAAGAACACTTTCTGAGCATGTGGCATTAGTGATGGGTGTTGTGCACTCCAGAAAAGCTGTTCTGACTAGAGTGCATTCAGAGTGCATGACAGGTGATATATTCGCCTCAAAACGATGCGATTGTGGCGAGCAATTGGAGTTGGCCCAACGAGTGATTGCTGAAGAAGGAACAGGAGTCATTATTTATCTTCGGGATCATGAAGGAAGGGGGATCGGTTTAGGCAACAAAATTCGCGCCTATGAACTACAAGATCAAGGTCTCGATACTGTAGAGGCCAATGTCGCTTTAGGTCTTCCAATAGACACTCGGTCCTTTGAAATAGCGTCGGAAATACTGGAACACTTAGCCGTCAGTTCAATCAGGCTGATGAGCAATAGCCCTTATAAACACAGCGCACTTAGTCAGCTTGGGGTTTCCGTCACAAGCCTTGTTCCATTGAGTATTGCGCCCAATGTTAGTAACCAGAAATATCTTCAAACCAAACAGGATAAACTGGGCCATCTACTAAGCTAGATTCAGGGTGTGTAATGGTCTAACGATTGAAAGTTCTATTATTTCTGACGCGTTACAAAGCCATTATGAGAACTGTTCCCGAGTATTAAAGTCTGTCAATTCACCCTGTGGAAAAACAATGGGTTATAAAAGAGTATTAGGCATTAATGTTTGTCGTTATCTAGCCTGATTTGCAGATATGAATATGAAATGGGTAATTAAAGTTTGTCATTATTTTTTCGGGTATTAATCCGAAAATTCAGGGAAAATCTGAACCCTATGACTTAACACAGAAACTTTCATTTTTCTATTGCGCATATTATACAACATACACAATACCTATACAAATCAGGATGATACGGCATGACCTCCCCCTAGACGGATCAACTCAATAACTCCATAATCTAGCTCCTTAATTAGATAATGGAGATCGTCATGTGTAACTTACAGGCGTAAAAAAAGCGCGTATTGGCGTACGCGCTTTAATTTACTGGAAAAAGGGAGTGACCCCTTAGTTACAGCACTTTTAATAACTGTCATCGTAAGTCTTTGCTCAAGGCTTGTCAATCTCCCTTTTTCTCAAATTCCTTAAAATTATTTTTGGAGGCGGTATTTTGCCCCCAAGGGAGAGATTAAATGAGAAAAAAGAAAAGTTTCACCACCGCGATGCTCGAACGATTCATAAGGAACAATCGAAGCATGGGAGTCAAAGATGATTTCCGGCCTTGGCACCAAGTAACAAGGTCAGATCCATCAAGCATTGGCAGATCCGGGAGATATGTAATTGATAACCGGCAGGTGCACACCCTATCGACCGTGGAATATACCGCGGTACTTTTTGCCACCATGAGCAAAGATGTTGTGGACATACGAGAACAATTCGCCCTTAACCTAGACCCCGCAAATCACGAGCTGAATGCTTACGACGACACTTATGGCAGGTTTTATCCTGGCACTCTCGAAATAGCGAGAGCTCTTGGGATTAAGCACCCCCTCATACAAGATGGCTCGAAAAAACCTTGGAGGATGACTACCGACATCCTTATCACCCTTGATACCAATAGTGTATTGAGCCTAATAGCTGTTTCCTGTAAGAAAAGGCCTCCTGAAAATAGAAGAACAAAAGAGCTGCTTCTAATCGAAAGAGAGTATTGGCTGTCAAGGGGAGTCGAATGGTTATTGATTACCCCCAATACTTATGAACGGGCATTCGCGAATACATTACGTTCATTCAGAAAATTAGCCCTTTCAGGAAACGTAGGTAAAGCACTAACCCTTGAGATTGCCGAAGAACTTAAGCGTGGTAATTATTCATACGCAGAACTTATTGCTACCTTTTTAGCCAGTGGTCATTCAATAGAAAATATTCAGAATGCTTTCTGGAATGGGTTTTGGTTCGGCGATATCCCGATGGAAGTGAGAGTCAGATTTGAGCCAATGAGGAAAATCCGACTTATATCTAAAGATGAGTTCCTTTTGAAAAACCCTATCTACTCAAGGAGATCATCATGGATTTAATTGTAGATCAGGCTATCAAGATAAAGGATGGGAATTACAAAGGATTATATCGAGTTATCGCATTAACCCAAGATGAATACTATTTGGCTATTATCGAAGCTGAATTTCAAGGTATACGCAAACGTGGGCCAAAACCATTAAATCCTTCAGAAAATCCGCCAAAAAATACGGCTTCTTTCCAGTTAGTCATACTTCCATTAAAAACAATAAATGCGCTGGCACAAGAATACCTTGTGGAAATCGTCGAGATGACACTAAGTAATCGAGCATTAAAATCGGTCTCTAATAACCCTTCAACGAATGCTACCCATCAACACAATATCTCCATCATGCGAGATTTTCTGGATACCTCAAAACTAGTTGAAAGAGTGATCAAGGATCAAGGGTTTAGTGGCTTAGTCGCTATTGCTGTCCGTCACAGCGATACTTACCCAAATAAGATCTACCGACTATTAAAGCGACTAATCACTCACGGATTCTATGAAAACTCACTAATTCCCCAATATTACAACTCGGGGGCACCAGGTAAAGAGAGGCCTTTCGAAAACGGCATGAGGAAATGTGGCGCGAAGCCACTCATCTATCGGAATGCGATACAAAATAATCTTGATCTTCCGCAAGAAAACCCGGGGATGTCAAATGAATGGAAGAAAAAGTGTGCCATAGCAATTGCCAAGTTACCTAAGCCTCATCCCTCTATTCGAAAGATGTATAACCTTGTTTTGGAGGCTCAATTTTCCCCGCAGTTGGAAATTGTTAATGGGAAAATTGCCCCCTTAAAAATTCAAAAAAACAGCGCTCCAACCTATCATCAGTTCAAATACTTTGTAATGAATCACTTTTCATTGCTTGAGCACTCCAAGCGCATAACCACACCTCGAAATCATAACCAGAATAATCGGGGGTTATTAGGCAATAGTTATGAAGGCGTTGGAGGCCCGGGACATACCTACGCAATCGATTCCACAATCGCAGATATCTATCTCGTAAGTTCTTTGAATCGAAAAATTGTCGTGGGCCGGCCCGTGTTGTACATGATCGTCGATGTTTGGTCCGGAGCGATCGTTGGATTCTTTCTATGTTTGAGTGGACCAAAATGGGATATGGCCAAAGTCGCATTGTTCACTGCCATTTATGATCCTGAAAAAATGGCAGCCTTAATGGGAATACCTTACCAGAATGTGTTCAAGCATCAACCCGAACTATGTGCTGTCTTACTAGGGGATAGAGGAGAATACATATCTCACCAAGCTTCTATCACATGCTTCATTTTAAAAGTCGATCAGGAATTTACTGCCCCTTATCGGGGGGATGGGAAGGGTATTGTAGAGGTTCAATTCAGGATTAGTAAGGACGGTCAAATCAATTTCGTGCCAGGCACTCATGATGCCAGGCGTAAAGAGATGGAGCAAAGGCAATCCAAGCCAGATGATGCAACTATGACGCTGTATGAATACTCAGCTTACGTTGCTAGTGAGATTCGCAAATACAATTTAACAGCAGATATGTCAAAGAGACTGAATGATTACATGAAAGCGGAAGGTGTGCATTCAACACCCGCAGGTCTCTGGGATTGGGGGCACGACGTAGGGATAGGCTTCAAGAAACATATAAGTGATGATGAGCTTATCAGAACCCTCCTTCCTAAAATTGATGCTAAAAGCACCAAAAACGGAATCAAAGCCAATGGCAGGAACTATGCTGACCTTGATGACCCTATCGATAGGGAAATGGCAGCTATCGCAAGAAACTCTAGGGAAAGCGAAATCGACGCATGGATATACCCGGGCAATATCCAATCAATATGGACAAATGAGAACTGCGAAAGCGGTTTACGAACAGTGGAAAGAAGCGGTTGTGATTCATCATATGTTACGGAGGAGGAATATCAGGATGCCAACTGTATAGCAGCATTAGCATTTCAGGAAAGTGCCCACTCAAGAACTGAGATTGGAGTTCAGGAACTTAAACTCCAGAAGTCAGTAATCGATGAGAGTATTCATCTGAAAAAATTAGACAAGCTCTCTAAACCTGATGGAAATCAAAAAATTTTGGATAACCGAGAGGTTGAAAATGCTTACCTTGTGCAGCATGGAGCGAATGAGATTGCCCATCCTGAGCTTCAGGAGCTCCAAGCTTCAGACTCAAATGAGGATCAATATAGCGCATGGCTTGAAAAATCATTGACTGGGGCTAGCCATGAGTAATGTAAATCCACTGCTATCAGGGCTAAGAAATTATGAGACTCCCCAGGATTATAAGGCAGCACTAGAGCAGTTTCCACCTGCACCTGAAGAGATCAGGAAACTTGAACCTCTAATCCGCCTAAACGAACAATTATTCAAGATTGAAGATCTATTTATTTTAGGTGAGTCTCAATACCGAACCGCAGAAACCATCCACAGAATGTTAACGGGTTATTATCGTTCATTGATGCCTTGGACCTCTATCCATATCAGCAAGTATTACAATAAACAACTCCAAGGATATACAAAGCCCATAGGTAGCATCATCCAAGGGCAACCGGGCGTTGGGAAATCTGTAGCCATCCATCGAGCCCTATGCCAGTACCCCCAAGTGATTGAACACCACGATTTCCCTCACTTCAAAGGTAAATACTTACAAGTCGTTTGGTTTTCAGTCTCTATCCGATCACACTCAAGGAAAGGTTTCGTTACTGAATTAGCACAAGCTTGGAATGGAGTATTTTTACGTCATGACCCTGAAACACCAGCCCCCATTCCTCAATCCGAAATTAATAAAGCTAATACTGACCAATTATTTTCTTTGTTCTTAACAAGTGCTTTAGTCCATAACCTTGGATTAATTCACATTGACGAAATACAGACACTGTTCAGTATTGTTAAGGGAAAAAAATCTGCGAACATAAAGTCAGTTGAAGATTTAAGTGTCAAAGATGATATTACGATGGGTAAAATTCTTGGCATGTTTAACACTGGCATTCCGATAATTATTTCTTGCACTTCCGATGGGGCAGAAGGTCTAAGTTTTCGTGGAGCGATATCGCAGAGGCTAGGCTTAAATTGCATTCAATTTGATAGGTTTAAGGACTCAAAAAGTAGTTCTTATAAGCAGTTCTTGAAACAATTAATGCATTATCAATACATTGATCTACCAATTCTAGTGACAGATAGTCTTGAATCCCAATTACATCAATTGACTGCCGGAATACCTAGGGTAATGGTGATGCTTTTTATAGAAACCCAGAAAAAGGCCTTAATGATGGGTAAACGTTCACTGGATCCAACTGACTTTATAAGTGTTTATAAAGACTTTTCAGAAGACATGAAGAAAACCATTATCGCGCTTCATAATAAAGACAAGAGGTTTTTAAATACCAAACCTGATTACCGTTTTGAGAGGCTATAAGAGCTTATTATTCCACTTGCTGGGCTTGCAAGGTTTCAATCATTCCGTACAACTTTGAACACCCGCCCCGAATGAAATCTTCCAGCTCTACTAGAGTTGCTCCGGATATTCTTGCTGCTTCCGGCAAAGAAGTTCCACGAACAAATAACAAGAAACCATTTATCGTTTTTAATCGGATTTTACCCAGTGATGGTATTCCTTCTTTTTTCAAATTAAGTCTTATTACACTGGGATTTACTTTTACTTGACTACTTATCTTGGTTGCCCGTCCATTATGTTCAATATACAACTTCTTATAATCAAGCGTCTCCAAATAACCAGCGGCTAGTCTTTCAGCTGATTTAATTCTTCGTTCTTTAAGTGATTTTGAACTCTTAAGCATATTAAGTGCTTGATCTGAATCGTTATAAAGCAAAGTAAGCATTAATATATAAATAAGTGAAATTGAGGTTTTTTCTTGTGGACTTAATGCTCCATCTGTAGAAGAGTGTCTTTTTCCAATTATTTTTGTTCGGAATGACGGGATGACCTCGATCAGCCATTCGTAGGGAAATTGCTCTAGAAGAAAATCACTAAATAATGTTCTTGACCCAGTATTGGTCCATCTTAAATTCTTCTCGCGCGCTTTTTTTTGAAGTTGATCGATAATCCTTGTTGTCAAAATCGGACTTCGAAAGTGACACAGCCCTTCAAGTATTTCTTGAAATCGATCAATGACGGGATTTTGGAAGATTTTTTTGCGACTTAGTAATTGGTCTTGCACCATATCTGGATTTAAAAAGAGTCCAGAAGGGGTAGATCGCAACGCCCCCTCAATACACTTAAAATGTTTACTACAAACTTGCGCTCCTGGCAGTTGATGACTTCTTCGATAATAGGAGTATCCATGGTATTTCATGTCTTCATCTATACAAGCCTTGCATATCTTTAAATGCTTGGCATAGCCAAATAGACCAAATCGTTTAATTCCATATGGATATTGCATTGATCCATGAATGATGTCAGGAGATGTATTCGTGATACTTCGATGAATCGGTAATAAGGTGTGTTGCTGGCAGAACTGCTCAATATTCATATCCAAACACCTTGCAAGATGAGCAGGTATCAGGCCCGAAGGTATGTCAGCATTTGAATTGCGTAAATGTAGTGCCTCGATTGTCTTTTTATGACTACGCAATCCATTTATCAATCCCAAACGTATCAACAGGCCAGGGCCAAACTCATCTGGGTTTATCTCTGGAATTAACATTTATATAGCTTTCTTACAAAGTGGACCAAGGCTACGTATCACCTGCGCAATTAATCCAGCCTGTTCTGCTGAGCCATCCCACACACTAGCAATCGCGCTTACCAATAACTGGTTCTCTTGAATTTCGGCTGGCTCCACTTTTTTTATAGCATCTAATACATAAATGCATAATTCACCATAAGCCCTTCCTGGTTTTTTAAACTTACCAGAAACCAGCCTGCTAACCTGTCCCTGACTAAGCCCCAAATCATTAGCCATGTTATTTTGAAGCAACCCGTGTTGCTTGATAAGTGCACGCAATTCATTTGGAGTAATGAGATTATTCATACATATATTATGCATAAATGCATATTTTTCGGCAAGTATTTTTAGAATCTTTAATCTTCAGATATCATTAAATGATGTTGTTTCCTGAAATATTGGAAGACGAGACGCTTTATAGCCTTGTTGCAAGGCTATCCATGATTAATGGATATTCACCATCAAACCTACCGATCTGTTTTGATCCAGCGCAGCCTGTCAGAGCTGCAGACCTAATAGTCGACCTCCAATCCCTCTCTCTAAATACGAACAGTGTCTATGGAGATGCAAATGCTCTCGCTCGAAGATTTAAAATTGTTGAAAAGAACCATGATCTGAATGCTGGAATTAGCCTTATTGAATACTCCAATCCAATTCGCAACATATGGAAATGGTGTGAGGAATGCAGAGAAGAAGAGTTAGTGAATATTGGTATATCGTATTGGCACAGCCAGGTGCAATGTGAGTGTAGTTTTATATGCATAAAACATAAAAAACCTCTTCGAGTAATCAACCTACCCTTCAGAGATCGACAAAGCCGATTTCTTTTGCCAACTGATACTACTTACATGGAACATTCATCAGCATGCAATGAAGGAAGCTTTGATATCGCATTTCATATAACCATTATTCAGGAATCAATATTTAGAGAGGACCTGGCTTGGGACCCACTTACTCTTGAACAATTATTTGTCCTTAGACAAAAATGCAATCAATGGGAAGGCTTACTAGATAAGGTCGTTCTTATGCTGGCAATGGATAATCAACGCACTGCTTCTTTCATGAAATCACTTTTAAACTCAAGCTCTCCACCAAGAGGCTATTTGCCAGTATTGATTTACTTAGTTTTCGGGAGTTATGAGGCTTTTAAACTCAACTATCAATGGGCTGAAGTATTTAAGAAAACTCCAAAAAAAATAAATACGGCTCTTGAAACGGACAAGTTGAGACACCGGAACATTTTCCGGAGCTTTATTAACTGCAACCCCAATGCTTCTAAAACAAATTTCTGGAAAAGTCATCCGAAGACGGCAAGATGGTTAAATAAATACGATGCGAGTTGGCTTACCAAACATACATCTAAACTTAAGAGGTACAAGTCTCTTCAACTAAATTTATTTGGTTCAATGCAGGACTAATCAGCATCAATTACTTTAAGTGGGGTTGGAAATTTCATTTGTGACGTTTACCTTGAAAGATATGCTCAGTGATGTAGGGGTCTTCAGGTTGTCCGAGGTGCCGGCATACGTCATGAATTTTCCGAATCTTTATCCTGGACAATAGTTGTAGCAGAGGGCAATCCATATTTACGACCAAACAATTGGGTGACCGCGTACCCATGATCCGCAAGTTTATCGAATTCAACGAATTTTAAAACCCTTAACGTGGTTGGAAACTTCGCCGCATATGTTGCTGACTCACATGTTCCTGTGTCTTTTAGGGGAGTGTTGATGTAAATAAGAGCGCCATCTCCATTTTCTTGAAGGTATGTCGAGAAGGTACGTACCCTTAGAGCATGCGCTTGATCGGCCATGATGTCGGCAACCCTTACTTTACTCTTCGCCCTCTTTACTGTTTCCTGAACTTTCAGAAGTGCTTGCTGGTTGCTTCGATTTCCAGCTTTCCCACTGTCTATTGTTAAGTATTCCCATACTGCCACCTCTGTAAGTTTGAAGATATTCAGTCGCTGAGTCACCTAACTGACGATCTCTATAGAAAAGCATAATTGCCCTGCCCTGTGGATGTTGTTCAAACCAGCGGTTCATCAGGAGGAAATTTACACTTTCGGGGGATTCGGTTAGCCTACCGATAAAGTTGAACTGCCCATGATATTTTCCGACGTAAGACAACTCGACACCCTGGTCTTGTAGCTTTTTGATTTCCCGGCTGATGTTTCGCAGGTCGTAGGCACTTCCCGCATGCTTTATCACACCGACGAAAAACACCGCTGTTACCAGGCTGCTTAACAACGTGGCACTCCAGATAAACCGGCCAATATCATTTCCGCGCAATAGAAATAAACCGCTAGTTCCTGCAATTAGGATTAATCCGTTCCAGACCGAGATATTACTCACCCAATCAGCCATCTTTATAAAGTCGTTGCTGCTTGCGACATATATCAGAGCGCTACCAATCAGTACTCCGCTTGCCATCACAACAATCCTGTCAACGAGGGTTACTCTGGTGATGCCCTCCAGGCATCGAGCTGTTAACAAAGCGAAAGCTGGGAAAATCGGTAATAGGTAATGTAGCTGTTTTCCACTGATAAAACTGAATGCAACAAACATCGGCAGCAACCAGGCCAAACATAAACGAACACCGGCTTCATTGAGGATGCTTGGCACTCGAAGTGTTGCTCGCCATACCGGGAGTACAAATAACCAGGGGAATATCATGATAGGTAACATTTGCAAGTACCACCAGATTGGGTGGCGATGCGCAAACGATTTCACCATGCGATCGGCAGTCTGTCCCCAGAAAATATCATGTTGATACTTAGTACCACCGGCGATGCCGGCAGGGATTGCCCAAGCCAAAAGTATGGCAACCCCTAACAATACTGCGCAAAGTAGGCCAATGTACCAATAACGCCAATTGGGACGAGAGTGTGTCATCCACCATGGAGCAAGAATTGCCAAGGGCATCAACTGTAACAAAATGGCAGGCCCTTTAATCAGCAAGCCTCCGGCGCTTGCCAATGCAAAAATAAGCCATCCTCTGATTTTTTTAGAATCCTGCCATGCTATGAGTAAGCCCAAAACTCCAAGCAAGGTAAAAAATGCGAGGATTATGTCGAACATGATTGCTGTCGTGAACACCGTCCACAGAGCACTGCCTAACAATATCACAGGGGAAAGATAGGCTACCTGGCTGTTGTGAGGCCATAAGCGACGCGCAATTAACTGTGTAAGAAAAACAGCAGCCAATGCAAAAAATGATGGGACAAGCCTTGGCCACCAGTCATTAATCCCGAAAATCGCCCATCCAACATTGATAAGCCAGAACAATAGAGGTGGCTTGTGGCTGTAGGCTTCTCCATTTAGATAGGGAACCAAAAAATCATGCCTCAGCCACATATTCCAGGCCACGGTGACATACCTAGTCTCATCCAGCGGGAAATAATATCGGCTGAAATAAGTAATCATGACTAGCCCCAACCAGAGCAAAACGATATTCAGGTTGTTGGATTTAAAGATTTTGGAGTCAATACTTTTCAACTAGATTTCTTTTTGCCGATGATAAATTTTAGTTTGGGATTTAAACACAGGATTCGAACTCTGCCGGATTCTAACAGGCTTAATCAACGAATCTGTGATAATGCGCCCTATTTACCGAAACAATTCAGGTTATCAGCCACATAAAAAAGGGACCGAAAAAGTGATCTCGGCAAGTCTTCAGACAACTATTTGTTTTGAGTCAGCGTTCTCAACGCCAACAAGTCAGTTGTAAATTCAAAAACACTGCATTTTTTGCAGACTCAAAATTAATTCTATCTTGATTGGGTACGCAGTTTTGCGCGCTTCTGTTCAAAAAAAATAAGAAATAACATGAAATCAGTCACTTAAATAAACGGCATCAATTTTGCGAACCTTAGCTGGTAATTCAAAATTGAAAGTTATAATGTCATCATGTCGCCTGTCATTTTAAATAGCATTCGTAATTTTTTATCCCTCAAGGAATTAAAAAAAACACAAATACCGGTTATTTTGACGGTAGCAGTTTTTATTATGGTTTCAGGGAACTTGTCTCTGTTCAATGGCATTACGAACATCTATCCAGTCACTCTCAATAACATTCCGCTGCTCATTTCTTTGTTTTTATTCTTTTTCGTTCTGACAGCGATGTTTTTCTTGATGATTTGCCAAAGTAAATTTACAAGATGGCTACTGGCTGGATTCCTGATTGTTACTGCCATATCTGCTTACTACATGGACCATTTCGGCGTCATCATCGATACAGTCATGATCGACAACATGATGAATACAGATACAAGGGAGTTCATGGGGTTAATGAGTGAAACCCTACTATTCCGAATAATTATTTTTGGTGTTGTTCCAGCATGGTTGGTCATGAAATACACACCAAGAATTCATGATTACAAAGTTGAATTAAAGTACAGAGTTAGGCTTGTATCCACGTTATTAGTAATGATTGTTTTGTTAGTAATTCCATTTACTGCTGATTACACTTCATTTTTTCGTGAACATAAGATCACCAGATATTACGCAAATCCAACTTATTCAGTTTATTCTGCTGTCAAATTTGCAATTCCACCATTTGTTGCCTCTAGGCGTACTACTTTTCAAAAAGTGGCAACTGATGCGATTAATCTGGATCCTGCAAGCAGCAGAAAAGAATTAATCATACTAGTAGTGGGGGAAACCGCTCGCGCAGACAGATTCTCACTAAACGGTTACAAGCGCATAACAAATCCACTCCTTTCAAAACAGGATGTTGTAAGTTTCACCAATGCCACTTCATGTGGCACGTCCACTGGTGTTTCGGTGCCATGTATGTTTTCGGCTTTAGGTCGCAAACACTATGATAAGGAAAAAGCATTAGATCAAGAGAACGCTTTGGACGTACTGGCGAGAAATGGCATTGAAGTATTGTGGAGGGACAATAACTCTGACTCTAAAGGGGTAGCAACCCGAATGGAATATCAGGACTTCAAAACTCCAACAAATAATCCTGATTGTGATACCGAATGTAGAGATATAGGCATGCTGAGTGGTCTTGAAGACTACATCCAGTCACGAAAAGATAAGGATATATTGATTGTACTTCACCAAATGGGCAATCATGGACCCGAGTATTACCGGAGATACCCTAAATCTTTCGAACGTTTCACGCCAGCTTGCCAAACAGGAGAGTTAAGAAATTGCTCACGGCAGGAAATTGATAACGCCTATGACAATGCAATTTTGTATACCGACTATTTTTTATCTGAAGTGATTAACTTTTTGAAGAAGTTCGATAACCGTTACGAGACGGCGATGCTATATCTCTCAGATCATGGAGAGTCACTGGGTGAAAAGAATATCTACCTGCACGCAGCACCCTATAGCACTGCGCCAAAAGAGCAGACAGCCATACCTGCGATTGCTTGGGTAGGAAAAAACTTCGACTACAAACTTGCGGACATCAAACCATATAAGAACATTGATATCAGTCAAGATGATTTATTTTGTACATTGTTGGTTTCATATGAAGTCGTTTCAAATATGTGTGAAGCCAAAAACGGGATGCTGAATAAAAATATTAATTTGAAGTCCTATGCCTATTCTGAAGCCCTCCAACCTAAGAGTATTAATTAGAGTACTGGATTGTGCTTTTCCGAGAATGAAGGTTGAAAAGATTCCAGCTATCGACCATAAGAAAAACCATTTTATTCAAAATAAATGATTGTTCTTAGTTCACAACAACAAGGTATTTAAGTTTCATTTAAGGTTGCGCATATTAAGCTGCAGATACTTTAATTGTGTTTACAGATTACATGCGCATATTCATTTTTTTTATATTCCTGGCATCCATTCTAGCCTCTATTACTGGATGTATAAAATATCACCCGCAACCGCTTAATAGCGAACCCCACTATTCAACGTTATCTTCAGGTCAGCGCCTGACCGAGGATTTCTCCCGGATATGGCCGACCCTGCCGCGCGCTCACCTTTTTGACCCCAGCGATGGCCTGGATATGGAAGAAGTCGCCATGTTTGCTGTCAGTAATAACACACAGCTCAAGGTAGCACGCGCGCTTGCAGGCGTCACCTATGCACAGGCTTTTGCCGCAGGGCTAATACCAGACCCGCAGGTGGCTTATGGCAAAGAGTTCGTCAACAAAGGCCAGGAAGGCCAGACCGGATTCAACGCAGGCATTACGCTGGATATCTCCAGCCTGATATTACGTTCATCATTACGTGAAGAAGGCAGGCAGGAAAGCAAGCGTGCCGACCTTGAAGTGCTGTGGCAGGAATGGCAGTTGGCAACCCAGGCCAAGCTGGTTTACCTGCGCATCATTGCACTAGAACAACAGGCCACCATACTGCAACGCTCCAAAGACCTGTTTGCCAGCCGCTATCAGCATGCCAGCCAGGCGCTCGCTAATGGCAATATCACCTTACCCGCCGTTAGCGCCGATTTAGCTGCACTGCACAACGTGACGCAGCGTCTGCACGATATTGAACGGCAATTGCTCTCATTGCGCTACAGCCTCAACAACCTGCTGGGGCTGGCACCTGAAACCATTGTTACCCTCACCCCAATTGCGCTACTGGAGCCAACCAATAACCAGTCTACTATCGCCCCAATTAAACCTGATGAAATAGATAGTAGCCTGCAAAAACTGGCGCAACGTCGTCCGGACTTACTGGCACTGCAACGTGGCTATCTGGGCAGCGAGGCCCGGTTACACCAAGCGGTTCTATCACAATTCCAGGCCATAGGCATGGCCTTCAATATTGCCCGCGATACCAGCGCCCTGCTCACTCATGGTTTTGCACTGAGCCTGGCCTTGCCGATATTCAATCGCAACCAGGGTGGCATTGCGGTTGCCAGGGCTAACCGCCAGTACCTGAATGAAGATTTCCGCCAGAGACTGGCGGTCGCCGATAGTGAGGTGCACCAATTACTAGCGGATGGCCAACTGCTGGAAGCGCAGCTGGCAGAAATAGAAGTCGGACTGACCGATGCCAATAATGCAGCCAGCCAGATGCAGCGGGCTGCCACGGCGCACCAGATGGATGAGCTCAGTTACATATTGCTGGCTGCAACCGCCGCCGATAAACAGCAGCAGCGTATCGTTCTGGCTGAAACCCTAATGGAGCAGCGGATTGCGCTGCAAACCCTGCTTGGCACGGAGATGCCAGATGCGACCAAATCTTTGAAGAAAAATACACAGTGAAAGAAAACGCCTTATGACCATGCACACTAAATCCAGAATACTGGCTAAGCTATTTTTCAGCTTTAGCCTACTTGCCCTGCCTATTCTAGCGTCAGCTCAGGAAATAGCACCCAGTGCGAGTGTGCAATTGGCACCGCTGACTAAAAGTATGCTGACCACAAAACTCACGGGCTATGGCTTGGTAAGCGCCTCGCCCGGACAGGAAACCAGCATCGCACTTCCACGCGCCGGGCGGGTAACGCGCTTGCTCGTATTACCCGGCCAGCAGGTGAATCGCGGCGACTTATTATTCGAATTCACCACAGCACCTGCGGATAGCCTGAGTTACCAGCAGGCGAATACTGCGGTGGGTTATGCGCGCGAAGAGCTTAAGCGCAATGAGGCCTTGTTCGAACAGCAGCTCATTACCAGCTCCCAGCTGGCGGCTGCGAAAAAATCGCTGGTAGATGCCGAAGCTTCATTGCAGGCCCTTAACCGCATCAGCGCAGGCACTTCGGTGGAAAAAGTCAGCGCGCCATATGCTGGTATAGTCACCACCATTGCTTCCGCTCAGGGCGATTTCCTCGCCGCTGGCACTGCGATATTGAAACTTGCCAGGCAAGGCGAACTGAATGTGCAGATTGGTATCGAGCCGGAACAGGCACAGTACTTAAAGATCGGCATGCCCGTAAGCATTACTACCATGTTCGACCAGGCACAGGCCATTCCCAGCAAGATTGTTGCCATCCATGCCTTGATCAACCCGCAAACCCGGTTAGTTGATATCGTGCTCAAGCTACAACCTTCACAAGGAAACCTGTTGCTGGGTAGTCGTGTGCGTGGGGACATTCTTTTACCAGCAGCCAATAGCTGGGTCGTCCCTCGTTCTGCTGTGCTCAATGACGCCAATGGCAGTCATATATTCCAGGTACAAGCCGACAAAGCCAAGCGCATTGCCGTCACTAAAGGCGTGGACGATGGACAGCGCATCGCTGTCAGCGGCGAGCTGGATAACCGTTTACCGGTCGTGGTGCTCGGCAACTATGAGCTTGAAGATGGCATGGCTGTACGCGAGGTGCGTCCGTGAGTGACCAGATCAAACATGGTCAGGGCGGCAATAGCTATCGCTGGCTGCAGGCACACCAACGCTCCATCTTGTTTTTCCTATTGGTACTCGCCATTGCCGGACTGGTAGATGCCTACCGATTACCGGTAGCACTGTTCCCCAATGTTGATTTTCCACGGGTAATGCTCAACCTGGATTCCGGTGACCGCCCTGCAGAACAGATGGAGATCCAGGTCACTGTGCCGGTGGAGGATGCCATCCGCCGTGTTCCAGGTGTGAGGAATGTACGCTCTACCACCAGCAGGGGTAGCGCAGAAGTTTCCATCACCTTTGCGTGGGGCACTGACATGGCGATGGCAACTGTGCAAATCGCTGCCTCGATCAATCAGATCATGCCGCTACTGCCAGCCAATACCCGGCTGCTTACACGACGCATGGACCCTACCGTATTCCCCATGCTGGCATACAGCCTGACCGACAAAAAGCTTAGTCCCACCGAACTTTATGACCTGGCGCAATACCAATTACGGCCATTACTCTCCAGCGTACAAGGGGTAGCAAGGGTGCAGATCACTGGCGGTGCACCGCAGGAATATCGCGTAACAGTTGACCCGGCAAGACTGGGCAGCTATGGCCTGGCATTAAGTGATGTTTCCACTGCGCTGGCAGCAGCTAATGTATTAAGCGCAGTGGGGCGACTGGAAGACCACTACAAGCTGTATTTACTGATTGCCGATAACCGCCTGAGCAGCCTGGATAGCTTGCGCAATATCGTCGTTAAAGCTGGCGATAATGGCTTAGTCCGTTTGAGTGACGTCGCCACCATGAGTAATGGCGCTGTGCCGCAATGGATTAAAGTGAGAGCAGACGGCGAGGATGCCGTACTGCTCAATATCTACCAGCAGCCCGGCAGCAATAGCGTGCAGATTGTGCAGGATATTAAGACTCGGCTAGCTGAATACCAATCGCACCTGCCAGCCAGCGTAAAGCTGGCGCAGTGGTATGACCAGAGCCAGTTGGTGATCGACTCCGCCACCAGCGTGCGCGATGCCATCTTCATTGGCATCGGGCTGGCCGTAATGGTGCTGCTGGTCTTCCTGCGCAATATCAAGCTGACGTTGATTGCGCTGATTGTGGTACCCAGCGTGCTGGCATCCACCGTCGTATTGCTGCATGTGCTGGGCCTGAGTTTCAACATCATGACACTGGGCGGTATGGCAGCCGCAGTGGGTCTGATTATCGACGATGCCATCGTCATGATCGAACATATCGTCAGCCGCACCTCACAACGCACTGATGGCAACAAAGTCGAAGTCATGGAGGCTGCGAGTGAGTTCCTAAGACCACTGCTGGGCTCTTCTGCCTCGACCATACTGATGTTTTTGCCGCTGGCTTTCCTCTCTGGCATTACCGGCGAGTTTTTCCGCGCACTGGCACTGACCATGGTTTCCGGCCTGACCTTGTCACTGATCGTGACCTGGGCAGTGGTGCCATTGCTGGCCGCACATCTGCTAAGCGCAAAAGACCAGCCGCAGACTAATACACGTTTCACCAGCTGGTTGCACCAGCATTATGAACGCACATTATCTTTACTCTTCCGACAACCGCTACTGGTGCTGTTAATGCTGGTGCCGCTGGTCATCTTTGGTGGCATTGCCTATCAGCATGTAGACAGCGGCTTTATGCCAGCCATGGATGAAGGTGGCTTTATTCTGGATTATCGCTCTGCGCCAGGCACCTCGCTGACCGAAACAGACCGCCTGCTGCGTCAGGTGGAAGCCATCCTCAAGGAAACACCGGAAGTCAGCACTTATTCCAGGCGCACCGGCGTGCAACTGGGCGATGGCCTGACCGAGGTAAATGAAGGCGACTTCCTGATTCGCCTGCATTCGGGTGAGCGCCGTCACGTAGAAGAAATCATGGATCAGGTGCGCGAAAAAATAGCGGCAGATGTGCCGGGGCTTGATATTGAACTGGTGCAGCTGATGGAAGACTTGATAGGTGACCTCACGGCCGTACCACAGCCGATTGAGGTCAAGATATTCTCTGATAACGAAGCAACTCTGATTGCGATGGCCGATAAAACCGCCAAGGCACTAGAACAGATACCGGGCATCGTCGATGTACGCAACAATATCAATCCGGCTGGCGATGCGCTACAAATCCATGTGGACAAGGATAAGGCCGCACTGGAAGGCATTGATGCCGACCTGGTCAGCCAGGCTTTATCCAACCAGCTTGCCGGTAATGTCGCTACCGAGATACGGCAAGGGCCGAAAATGGTCGGTGTGCGGGTATGGATACCGCAGTCTTCACGCAATGTTGACCACGATATCAGCAAGCTGCTATTACGCGCACCGGATGGCCATATGGTGCCGGTGAGCCGTATCGCCAGTATTGATCATGTGAGTGGCCAGCCGCAGATCAGCCGCGAAAACTTGAAGCGCATGGTAGCGGTTACTGCCCATATTAGCGGCACCCATATGGGCACAGCCATCACCCAGGTCAAGCAGGTGCTGGATCAAACAGATTTTCTGTCTGCGGACAGTTATTACGAACTGGGGGGTCTCTATAAGGAGCAGCAAATAGCCTTCAATGGCTTGGTGCTGGTTATGCTGGCGACGACTGCGCTAATCTTCCTGCTAATGCTGTATCTGTATGAGCGCTTCAGGATAGCGCTGGCGATTATGAGTATCCCAGTGCTGTCCATCTTCGCAGTATTCATCGGTCTGTATATTACAGGCATCGAACTCAATATTTCCGCGCTGATGGGCGTGAATATGGTGTTAGGTATTGTTACCGAAGTAGCGATTTTCTTTTTTTCGGAATACGCCGTACTCACTGCCCAAGGCATTTCGATGCCACAAGCCCTGATTCAGGCAGGTAAGAACCGAATGCGGCCAATCACCATGACAACAATGGTAACGATACTCACACTGTTACCATTAGCGATGGCCTGGGGGACCGGGGCTGAGATGCAGCAACCTTTGGCCGTAGCCATCATTGCTGGCCTGGTGTTGCAGTTACCGCTGATACTGTTGCTGATGCCGCTGATTTTCCACGTCATGCAAAGGCGTGAGCAGGCATAATAGGTATTCGATGAATAGTTTATAGCTTGGCACAGGACTCCACGATGAGATTGCTGCTGGTAGAAGACGACCGCATGATAGGCGAAAGCCTGGAAGAAGCACTGCGCAAGGCGCACTACGCCGTCGACTGGGCGCATGATGGAACAGCGGCCACGTTAGCTTTAGAGACCCACAACTATGACCTGATAGTGCTTGATATAGGATTACCCAAAAAAACCGGCCTGCAAGTGCTTACCGATTACCGCAAAAAAGGCGGTACAAAACCAGTACTGCTGATTACTGCGCGCGATGGTGTATCTGACCGTGTACAGGGCCTGGATGGAGGTGCGGATGATTATCTTGTAAAGCCATTTGATTTAAACGAGCTGTTGGCAAGATTGCGAGCATTGTCACGCCGAAATACTGGCCGGGTAAGCTTAGAAAGTTCACATGCCGGATTGTTATTAAACCCTGCTACTCACACAGCTATTTTCAATCAGCAATCTATAGACCTCTCTGCCAAAGAGTTTGCAGTTCTTCATACCTTAATCATGAATCCCAGCAAATTAGTCTCTCGCGATACCCTCGAACAAAGTTTGTATGGTTGGAATGAAGAAATTGAAAGTAATACCGTTGAGGTTTACATACACCAACTAAGAAAAAAACTAGGTGCCGAATTTATTATTAATGTCCGTGGAGTTGGCTATAAACTAAAGGCTGATGTATGAGTAGCATACGTAAGCAGTTGTTAATATGGCTAATAATGGGTATGACATTCGCAATTGTGCTGACTAGCATAGCTACATACTTACAAGTGAGTGACGAGGCCAATGAACTTTTTGACTTTCAATTAAAACAAATGGTTGAAATGCTAGCTTTTACAAAGGAGCAGAAGAGCGTTGAAATAGGACGTCGTGAAAATGACTTTGTTGTTCAAAGTTGGGGAGCAGATGGTCGGCTACTCTATGCATCACATTCTGCACATTTATTACCGTCGATAACAAAGTTTGGGTATTCAAATGTGACAAGTGAAAAGCTTGATTGGCGGGTGTATAGTGAGCAGCGTCAAGGTGTGGTTATACAAGCCGCACAATCTATTAAAGCTCGCAATAAGCTAATATTTAACACAGCTATCACCTCTATCATTCCATTAGTAATCCTCACTCCGATACTAGCTTTTATTATCCACTTATCGGTTAGACGAGTATTAAAGCCAGTTCATCAATTAGGCCAATTGATAGAGCAACGCTCAGCTAATGCCTTAGAAAACATACCTACTTCTGACGTTCCACCAGAGATTATGCCCATGGTGAATGCTGTCAATGGGTTGCTAAGAAAGTTGGAACAATCAATTAGCAAGCAAAGAGAATTTATTGCAGATGCATCTCATGAACTGCGCTCACCAATTACTGCGCTGAAATTGCAATTGCAATTAGCAGAAACTGCCAACACTGAGCAAGAGCGCAGGGAAGCATTTGCTAAGCTAAATCAGCGTTTAGATCGGACAGCTCATTTATTGAGTCAATTGTTAACCCTAGCTAGATATGAACCCGGTGACCATAAAACCCAGTTTACCCCAATAAATTTAAATCAATTAGCACAAGATGTAGTCTCTGACCTGATTGCTAAAGCCGAAAATAAATACATTGAAATTGGTGTTATATTTCCTGAAGATATAGCTGTAACAGTTGATGGTCTTCAAGACTGGCTGTTCATTATGTTGCGCAATGTCGTAGACAACGCATTGTTATATACACCAGAGCATGGCTCTGTGGATTTAACAGTTGATTCGAAGCAAGGCATCCCAAAAATAAGTATTGTAGATACTGGACCCGGAATTCCAGAAGAAGAACTGGAGCGTGTGTTTGATCGGTTTTATCGTTGCAGTAACGAAGCAAATGCTACGGGTAGTGGATTAGGACTACCTATTGTAGGCAACATTGCTTTACAACATGGAGCAAGAGTAAGTTTACAAAACAGGCCTGAAGGTAGTGGGCTTATTGTGAACATCACTTTTGAAAATGCTGCTTAAAATACTAAATGAAAAGTTTATTCAATCAGTCGGGTGTTTCCTCAGCGTTAACCGCAGCCTTCCTATTTGGCATGAGTACACCACTATCAAAACTCCTACTAGTAAACGTCAGCCCTTGGCTACTTGCTGGACTGTTATTTCTTGGCTCAGGTGTTGGCCTCTTATTATATCGACTAGCAATCAAGGCCTTGCCTGTAAAGTTAACCATTAAAGAATTGCTATGGTTTACAGGGGCTGTAGTAGCGGGAGGCGTTGTCGCCCCAGTGTTGTTGATGTGGGGGCTGCTTGGTATGCCAGCCTCTGGAGCCTCACTATTGCTCAATACAGAAGGTGTTTTTACCGCATTGCTTGCATGGTTCGTGTTCAAAGAGAACTTTGACCGCCGCATTGCGATTGGCATGCTTGCAATCTTGGTGGGCGCGACAATCCTGAGTTGGCCAGATCAACTAACCTTCAAGGGGTCATTACCTGCGTTAGCTATACTCGGTGCCTGCTTTGCTTGGGGGATAGACAATAATCTCACACGCAAGGTATCACTCTCTGATGCAACATGGATTGCCTCAATGAAAGGTTTGGTGGCCGGCACGGTGAATTTACTGTTGGCTTTTTCGCTTGGGGCAACTTTACCTTCATTTATCCCGCTTATAAGTTCTCTAATACTAGGGTTCATAGCTTATGGCATGAGCCTGACTCTGTTTGTGATTAGCCTACGCCATTTGGGAACAGCACGAACAGGAGCCTATTTCTCAATAGCCCCATTCTTTGGAGCTTTATTGGCTATTGCTTTTGGTGAACCAATTACACTGTCATTAATTATTGCTGGATTATTTATGGCTGCTGGTATCTGGCTGCATTTAACTGAGCATCATGAACACATCCATAGCCACATGCCAATTAAACATGACCATGAACATACTCATGATGAACACCATCAACATAGCCATGAGGATCAAATTGGCCTAAGCGTTAAACATACCCATGCTCATCTACATCTACCAATAAAACATAGCCATCCACACTATCCAGATGCGCACCATCAGCACGATCATTAGTTGCGTTATGTATGAGGCTGCTTTGGGTCGATAGCGGTCCTTTTATTGAGCCCTTTACAAAGCAGACCATTTTTGCGACAGCTGATCTTTTTGAAACCTATCCACAATAAAATCGACGAACACCCGAGTCTTTGCAGGCATTAGTTTTTTTGCCGCGAAATATAGCGAAATCACACCGCTTTCAAAATGCCAATTTGGTAATAATCTCACCAAATTGCCACTTTCTAAATGCTTGAGAGCGTGTGGGACGGGTACCTGGGCTACTCCCAAACCAGCCATAGCCGCATGGCAAAGAGCTTCTGGATCATCCAGAGTGGCTCTTGGGGGAAGTTCCATCGTAACTTGCTCACCCTTATGTGATTTCATCTGCCATGGAACAATGCGATGAGTAGTCTGCGAATATCGCAATAGGGCATCCAGTTTACGAAGTTCTTCAGGGATCTGAGGTACCAAATTATTGGCAAGATACGCTGGAGAAGCCACCAAGATTTGGTGGACCTTCGCTAGTTCCCTGACGACCACACCAGGTGCGATATCGACCCCCCCGCCGATTGCAGCATCAAATCTTTCTCCTATCAGGTCTACCTGCCGGTTATCAAAACGCCAGTCAGGTTTGATTGCAGGATAAAGAGTTAGAAAATCTCCAAGCATAGGTAACAGATGGTCTCGGCCAAAAGCCATCGCCATGCCGACCTTTAGAATGCCTGCAGGCTGCTCACTGGCATTACTTGCATTGGCGATTGCAGATTGTATTTCATCTAAACCACCACTTACTTGCGAAAGGAATAACTCCCCTGCCTCGGTCAGGGTAAGACTGCGGGTGCTGCGATGAAACAAACGTACGTTTAAATCAGCTTCCAGTTTTGCCACGTTTTTGCTGACACCCCCTGGCGTCATGCTTAAGCGCCTTGCGGCTGCGGAAAAGCTACCTAATTCAGCACTTCGAACAAAAGATTCAATACCACTTAAAGTTTCCATAGGACGCTTTCTACTTTTAGTAGAAAGTAATTGTACTGATAGCTGGCTAGTTTGTATGTAATTAGGCGTTCATACTTCAGTCGTCGATTACATAACAATTCATATAAGAAGGAGCTTTACCATGTCCAATTCACAAAGCAATACATATAAGCGGCTTGCCGGCAAAGTGGCTATCGTCACCGGCGCCAGTTCAGGCATAGGCCGTACCACCGCCAAACTTTTCGCGCAGGAAGGCGCCAAAGTAGTAGTCGCAGCACGCCGCGAAAATGAGCTGGCGAAACTGGTCGCTGAAATTGTAGCCGATGGGGGCGAAGCTATTGCTTTCGCTGGCGATGTTAGGTCTGAAGAGTTCGCCAAGTCGCTAGTAGACCTGACTGTCAAAAGCTTTGGTCGCCTAGACATTGCGTTCAACAATGCCGGCTCACTGGGGGAGATGGGGTCTATCGATCAGGTATCTGAACAAGGCTGGAACGACACATTGGCTATCAACTTGACCAGCGCTTTTCTTGGTGCAAAATACCAAATTCCTGTCATGGTTAAACAGGGTAGCGGTTCCATCATCTTCACATCTACCTTCGTCGGTTATACAGTAGCATTCCCTGGAGTAGCTGCCTATGCCGCCAGCAAGTCCGGCCTGATAGGCCTTACTCAAGCACTCGCAAGCGAATACAGTCCACTAGGTATCCGCGTAAATGCCGTCTTGCCAGGCGCAGTGGATACCGACATGTACCAAGAGAAAAACAACACACCTGAGGCACAGGCATTCATGAGTAACCTGCATGCGCTTAAGCGCGTTGCCAAGCCCGAAGAGATAGCAAAATCGGTGCTTTACCTGGCATCTGACGACTCATCCTTTGTCACTGGTACGGCATCGCTAGTTGATGGCGGCTTATCCATAACAAGGACTTGAACTCAGTGTTGAACTTAAAGGCAAGCGGGTGTTGATTAAGCAATCGTGAATAATCTATTTAATTAATAATAACTACGAAGGTGAAAAACATGGATCTGCAATTAAACGGAAAATTAGCGTTAGTGACCGGAAGTACTGCTGGCATCGGGAATGCTATTGCCACTGCATTGGCGCGCGAGGGTGCAAAAGTCATTGTAAATGGCAGGACTAAGTCTGCGGTTGAAAAAGTGGTTTCTGAAATCAAAGAATCAACAGGTGGCGAAGTCGTTGGTTTCGCTGGCGACTTAAGCACGGCAGATGCAGCAGATGTGCTATTTAAACAATATCCTGACGTCGAAATTCTTGTGAATAATCTCGGTATTTTCGAGCCTAAACCTTTCGAGGAAATACCGGATGCTGATTGGCTGCGGCTCTTCGATGTGAATGTGTTGAGCGGAATACGTTTGTCTCGCATGTATTTGCCGTCCATGAAACAAGCGAACTGGGGCCGCATTATTTTTATCTCCAGTGAAAGTGCAATCCAGATTCCTGCAGAAATGGTGCATTACGGTATGACTAAAACTGCGCAGATTTCCGTATCGCGGGGCTTGGCCGAAACCGTAGCGGGCACTGGCATCACCGTTAACAGCGTCTTGCCCGGGCCTACTAAGACACGCGGCGTGGTGGATTTTGTTGATGCCTTAACGAAAGATAACCAGACCTTTGAAGAGTTCGAAAAAGAGTTTTTCGAGAAGGTCAGACCGACATCACTTATCAAACGATTTGCCAGCCCTGAAGAAGTTGCCTCACTGGTGGCTTATATTGCAAGCCCGCTGGCGTCTGCTACTACAGGTGCAGCCCTGCGGGTAGAAGGGGGAGTATTAAAAAGCGCATTTTAGTATCTTATATGGATTGTTATTTCCCTGAACAAGGAGCCTAGATATCAATTAATGGCTACTTTGGATAGCTGACATTCAACCACCGTCTGCTTTCGGCCAAAAGCGGACACTCATGCGCCAATCCTGATTTAAGCAGTCCAGCAGGGCCCTTCTTTGTTGCTTTGTGCCATTCTTGTCTGCGACTTACTTGTGCTCTCCAATTGGCAAACGGACTGGATCGTTATCTTGTGATAACTATATTGATTTAAATCAAACTTCAGAATGGTCAACTAAATTAGAATTGAACTTGTAGATTGTGCTTAAATCATATCTCAATATAATCAACCTAAGCGATTGATCTCTTAATTACGAGTAAATTGATCCGATGCATTCCAAAATCAGTCGTTTAATCACGATATTCGTCATTATACTTTGCCTGCCCTTACAAGGTCTGGCGGCTATCGCCATGCCTGCTTGTCAAGTGCATGGTCAGAAGATGGATATTCATGTTGATTCCGACCAGATGACATCGATGGCTCACTGCGATCATTCCAGCAAACATCAGCATGATGGCAGCCACTCCGACAAAAAAGCACCATGCAACAAATGTTTTTCTTGCTATCTGAGCGGCACTCAAGCAATTACACCATATATCTTTTCTATGGAATTGATTAGTTCACACGCTTTATATTTTCGAATGACTTATGATATTCCCGATTCAACCCTTACTTCAGTTTATCGACCTCCCCGCCTGACCATGGCCTAGTGCTGATGGTCGTCTAGTTTTAAGTCACTCCCAATTCGGGTGTCCCGCGTACATGGGGCAATACCGACCTACCGACTCTTCAGCACGTTTTGACCAGCGGTGGTTTAGCTCGCCATTCAAGTTCAGATATCTCCGCAATAAGCGGTTTATATATCTTGATCTTAACTAAGCTAAATCTTTCCCGGATTGTTGCAATGTGAGGAAGAGTCATGTCTCAAGATTCTCAGCAGAGTGGTAACTCATCGGATAACAAAATTACCCGTGAAGTGCGTATCAGTAACTCCGAAGTATCTGAAGAGTCATTGCACCAAATCAAAAGCGATATGCCACGCCCATGCAAAATCCAAATCTTGCTGCATCAAGATCCCTGGAGCAGAGAACAGTAAGCTCTGGCAGTCTTAAACAATTGCCGGAACCCTTTAATTTTAAATAGGAGTATTAATCATGGAAAAACAATCAATTAACAAAATCATCGCAACAGCAACTCTCTGTACTATCAGCTTTATGTCTGTAGTTTCTTATGCAGGTCCTGATGAGTTTCAGCGCCAGATGACCCAGCGCGTACTTCAAGCAAAACAAAAATTGCAACAGGCTGAGGCTGCCAAAGGTGCTGATCGTCAGAAACTGATGGCTGAGCATATGAAAATGATGAAGGAAAACATGGAAAACATGCATGCCATGAAACCTAAGCCTGAAATGTCTATGAAAGAGCATCAAGGATGGATGAGTGAGCATCAAAAGCTCATGGATGACATGATGTCTCAGATGATGGATGAGCATCACATGATGATGGGAATGGATTGTATGTCTATGGGCTCTGGCGATATGCACATGCATTGATTGAACTGGGTGGGCAATGGCCCGCTCATTTAACGATATTTAGAAAGGAATTATGAAATGAAAAAATTACTGATTGCACTGGTTACTTCAACATTGCTCGGGATTTTAGCAGCACCAACTTATGCGAACGATGACCACCATCCCAAGACTGATGAGCAGAAAAGCTATTTAGTAAAAGGTGAGGTGATTGCGATAGACAAAGACGCCAGCAAGGTGAAGCTGAAACATGAGGCGGTTCCAGAACTGAATTGGCCTGCCATGACCATGTTTTTCCCCGTGGCTGACAAATCGCAGTTGGATACTCTCAAAGTCGGCGATCAGGTCAATTTCGAGTTTGCAAAAACCACTAGTGGGCCGGTCATTAATCAGATCAAACCAACTAAATAAGTCATACAGGCCGAACATGCTTTTCTGTTCGGCCTGATGTTCACGACATAGGTATATGAATGAATACAGGCAAACCATTACCATCGCTATGGCTGGTATTGGCTTCACTCATGCTCCCAGGCTGGGCTGCTGCAGATGATAGCCAATACAACGCCCCCATAGGCGCCAATGTGCAGGAATTGCTGCAATGGGCAGATACTCACAACCCTGAACTCGCGGCCATGAGCTACGAGGTAGATGCTGCCAATGAGCGCATCTTGCCTGCTGGCGCGTTGCCTGACCCGGTGTTGCGTACCGAGTTTCAGGATTTCGCTGGCCCAGGTGCGCCTGACCGCTTTAATCCGTTGCCTGGCAAAGGGACAGGCACCAAATATACCTTGATGCAGGGCATCCCGCTTTGGGGTAAGCGCGATTTGCGCAAAGAAGTAGCTTCTGCGCAGCTGGATCAAGCTAAGGGGCTGCGCCTGGCAACCGTGGCCGAGATTCATGCCAGAATCAAAACTGCCTATGCCCAGTATTACCAGGCCACGGGTTTGAAGAGGCTCAATGAGGAGATCCTGCAGTTGCTGGGCGAGCTTGAGGCCGTCACTCAGGTACGTTATGCCAGCGGGCTGGTGCCGCAGCAGGATGTAATCAGGGCACAAGTGGAGAAAACCACCCTTCAGTCTGAGCTCATCAATCTGGAAACTGAACAACATCATGCCATGACCCGGCTCAATACGGCACTGGCACGTCCGCAGCGCGCCCTGATTGCCGAGCCGCAAGCATTGCGCCATATTCCACCGGCAAAGCTTGAGGAAGCATCGCTGCTGGAAAAAGTGTCGCAAACTAACCCAATGCTTGTCACGCAATCAGCGCAGATTGCAGCCGCAGATGCGACTCGCCGTTTGGTTGATAAGAATCGTTACCCCGATGTCACGCTGGGTATCGCCCCGACACAGCGCGGTAGCAACATCGATACCTGGGAGGCCATGGTAGAAGTCAATATTCCAATCCGTTTCGATACCCGCCGCGCACAAGAGAACGAGGCTGGTGCCATGTTAGCCGCAGCAAAAGAACGGCAGCAATCAATATCGAATCAGGTCACGGGAGATTTGCAGCAGAGTCTGTCTGCATATGAAGCAGCCAATAGGCAGGAGCGACTCATTACAGACACCCTCATGCCACAGGCTGACCTGACTTTTCGTGCGGCACTGGCTGGCTACGAAGCTGGCAAGGTGGATTTTGCTACCTTGCTGGATGCACAGCGCTCAATCAAGCGCGCACGACAAGACAAATTAAAAGCCCAGGTCGAACAGGAACTGCGCATTACTGAAATAGAAAAAATGGTAGGGGAAGAATTATGAAGCGCTCTGGTATCTGGATTGCATTAGCGTTGATCGGTCTGGCCGCGGCCACTAGTGCAGGCTATTGGGTAGGAATGAAACAGTCGGAAAAACCTGCTGCTGAGGTGATGAAAAGCGAACGTCAGGTGTTGTATTACCGCAATCCCATGGGCCTGCCTGACACCTCCCCTGGGCCAAAAAAGGACAGCATGGGCATGGACTACCTGCCGGCCTATGCAGATGAAGTACCAGCCGCTCAGAATTCAGCGGCGGATAATAAAAGTCGCAAACCTATGTATTACCGAAACCCTATGGGGTTGCCCGACACCTCGCCTGTACCCAAGCAGGACTCTATGGGGATGGATTACATTCCGGTCTATGCGGACGAGCAGGCTGCTGCCGGCCAGGTGAAGATTAGTCTCGACAAAGTGCAAAAACTTGGCGTCAAAACCGAACTAGTCACCATGCGCGAGTTGGTCAAGACGGTACGCGCCGTCGGCCAGTTTCAACTGGATGAACGTCGCCAGCATAGTGTCACCACCAAGTTTGAAGGCTATATCGAGAAGCTATACGTCAATGAGACCGGCCAGCCAGTGAGTCGGGGGCAGGCGTTAATGGAAGTTTATAGTCCTGAGCTGGTGTCTGCACAGGAGGAATACCTGATTGCCTGGGGTGGTCGCCAGTCGCTCAAGAACGGAACAGAGGAGTCGTTGGTTGGGGTCGGCCAGCTGGCGGAAAGTGCGCTCAGGCGCCTGCGTAACTGGGATATTTCTGCCGCCCAGTTGCAGCGCCTGCAACGCGATGGCAAAGGTACCCGCACACTCACCATTTACTCCCCGGCGAGCGGCGTCGTGCTGGAAAAAAATGTAGTACAAGGTATGCGCTTCATGCCGGGGGAGCCGCTTTTCAAGATTGCCGACCTCACGGCCATCTGGCTGCTCGCTGATGTGTTCGAGCAGGATCTGGCGCAGGTGCATGTCGGGCAATTGGTCAAGATTAGTGTAGATGCCTACCCGGACAAAGAACTGACCGGCAAGATCGCTTATATCTACCCGACGGTAACGCCCGAGACCCGTACTGCCAAGGTGAGGGTAGAGCTAAACAACCCCGGCGGAATACTCAGACCGGAAATGTATGCCAGCCTGCAACTACTCAATGGGCAAGATAAATCGCAGGTACTGACGGTGCCGGATTCTGCCGTTATCGATAGCGGTATGCGCAAAGTGGTGCTGGTGCAACGTGCTGAAGGTTTGTTTGAGCCGCGGGAAGTCAAGCTGGGCTTGCGTAGCGACGGCTACTCGCAAGTGTTGCAAGGCTTGCATGAAGATGAACAGGTAGTGGTGCGGGCTAATTTCCTGATTGATGCGGAAAGCAACCTGAAAGCGGCGCTAGGCAGCTTTGGAGAAGAGGGTGAGCACGCTCCAACGCCTCCAGTTCCGGCGGACATGACCAGCCACGAGGGTCACTAACATGCTTGAACGCATTATCACCTGGTCGTTACGCAATGTTTTTCTGGTGCTGTTGGCGACCCTGTTCGTGGTCGGTGCTGGCGTATATTCCTTGCTCAAAACGCCGCTGGATGCCATTCCTGATCTCTCCGATGCCCAGGTCATCATTTACACCGAGTACCCCGGACAGGCGCCGCAGGTGGTGGAAGATCAGGTGACCTATCCCCTTACCACTTCCATGCTGTCGGTACCGAAATCGAAAGTGGTGCGTGGCTTTTCATTTTTTGGCGCCAGTTTTGTTTATGTCATCTTTGAGGATGGCACAGATATTTACTGGGCACGATCCCGCGTGCTGGAGTATCTGAACGCAGTCACTGGCAAGCTTCCCAAAGGCGTGACACCGACGCTGGGACCTGATGCCACCGGCGTGGGCTGGGTCTACCAGTATGTGGTGCTAGCCAAGAACCATTCGCTGGAAGAGCTGCGCGCGATACAGGACTGGTATTTGCGCTACCAACTGACCAAGGCTCACGGCGTTGCGGAGGTCGCCAGTGTGGGTGGCTTCGTCAAGCAGTACCAGGTGGTCCTTGATCCACGCAAGCTTCAGGCTTATGGCATCTCGCCAGCGCGTATTACGCAGGTGATTCGCGACAGTAACCGTGATGTAGGTGGTCGCGTAGTGGAAATGACAGAAACCGAGTACATGGTACGTGGCAAAGGCTATCTGCGCGGCATTAATGATCTTGAAACGCTAGTAGTCAAGGCGGACAAAGGAACGCCGGTACTGCTTCGCGACATAGCCAGGGTGGAGCTGGCTCCAGACGAGAGACGTGGCTTTACCGAAATGAATGGCGAGGGTGAAGTGGTGGCCGGGATCGCCATGGCGCGCTATGGGCAGAATGCGCTCGAAGTCATCCAGAATATCAAGGACAAGCTAGCTGAGATCACCCCAGGTTTGCCGGAAGGCGTCACGGTAGAGTCTGTTTATGACAGGTCTGATCTGATTAACCGAGCCATAGCCAACCTGAAATCGACCCTGCTGGAGGAAAGCGTGGTGGTCGCCCTGGTTTGCGTGTTGTTCCTGATGCATGTGCGCAGCGCACTGGTGGCCATCGTCATGCTGCCGGTCGGGGTGCTCATCTCTTTCATCCTCATGCATAGCCTGGGCCTTAACTCCAACATCATGAGCCTAGGCGGCATCGCCATTGCCATCGGCGCCATGGTCGATGCCGCGATAGTGATGATAGAGAATGCACATAAGCACATTGAGCGCGCACCGCCTGATGCACCGCGTACCCAGCTGATGATAGATGCTTGCAAAGAGGTCGGCCCAGCATTGTTCTTCTCGCTGCTGATTATCACGGTTTCTTTCCTGCCAGTATTTACACTGGAAGCACAGGAAGGCCGACTCTTCCAGCCACTGGCCTTTACCAAAACCTTTTCCATGGCGGGGGCAGCGCTGCTTTCGGTGACACTGGTGCCGGTGCTGATGCTGTTATTTGTACGTGGCAAGATCATGCCGGAGCGCAAGAACCCGATCAATCGCTTGCTGATCTGGCTGTACCGACCCATCATTGCCTGGGTAATGCGCTGGAAGAAGATCACGATACTGGCTGCACTGCTGGTGCTTGGCGTGTCCATCTACCCGCTCACCAAACTCGGCAGCGAGTTCATGCCGACCCTCAACGAAGGCACTTTACTGTTTATGCCAGCTACTTTGCCGGGGCTATCGGTGACCAAGGCAGCAGAAATCATGCAGACCCAGGACAAGATCATCAAGCGTTTCCCCGAGGTTGCTTCGGTGTTTGGTAAAGCTGGCCGTGCCAATACCGCCACCGACCCAGCTCCCCTGGAGATGTTTGAAACGGTGATTAACCTAAAACCTGAGAGCGAATGGCGAACAGGCATGAATATAGACAAGTTGATTGCCGAGATGGATCAAGCGCTACAGATACCGGGCGTTAGCAATGCCTGGACCATGCCGATCAAGGCGCGTATTGATATGCTATCCACCGGCATCCGCACGCCAATCGGCATCAAGGTATTTGGCAAGGATCTGAGTGAAATGGAAAAGCTGGCCAGAGAAATTGAATCTGTGGTCAAGCGTGTGCCGGGGACCACCAGCGCCTATGCCGAGCGTATTACCGGCGGTTTTTATCTCGTCATAGAACCAGACCGGCAGGCGCTGGCGCGCTATGGGCTGGCGATTGGTGATCTGCAGGAGGTTATTTCCAGCGCGCTTGGTGGCGAAATGATCACAACTACAGTGGAGGGACGCGAGCGCTTTGGTGTCATTACGCGCTATCCGCGCGAACTGCGTTCAGACCCGGATACCATTGCCCGACAAGTACTGGTGCCGACCATGGGTGGCGCACTTATCCCGCTTGGGCAGCTGGCGCATATCTCCCTGGAGAAAGGGCCGCCCAGCATACGTACCGAGAATGCATTGCTATCAGCCTATATCTTTGTCGATATTCGCGGACGTGATATTGGCAGCTACGTAGCGGATGCGCAGCAGGCAGTGCGCGAACAGGTCAAGTTCCAACCTGGCTATTACGTCACCTGGAGTGGCCAGTTTGAGTACATGGAACGTGCCAAGGAGCGCCTCAAAATTGTGGTTCCGCTTACGCTGCTGATTATCTTCCTGTTACTGTATCTCAACTTCCGGCGGATGACGGAAACACTGATCGTCATGTTATCCGTGCCTTTCTCGCTAGTGGGCGGTATCTGGCTGATGTATTGGCTGGGCTACAACATGAGTGTGGCGGTAGCGGTCGGCTTCATTGCTCTGGCCGGGGTGGCAGCGGAAACCGGCGTCATCATGCTGATTTATCTCGATCATGCCTACAAGACACTCAAAACGCAGCGGGATAATGAAGGCAAGCCATTCGGCGTGGCCGATCTTTATGCAGCAGTGATGGAAGGGGCCGTGGAACGTGTACGTCCCAAAATGATGACCGTGGTAGCTATCATGGCCGGTCTGCTACCCATCATGTGGAGCAACGGCACCGGCTCTGAGGTGATGCGACGTATTGCCGCGCCCATGGTGGGAGGTATGGTGTCTTCCACCGTGCTGACTTTAATCGTGATTCCGGCCATTTATGCGCTGGTTAAACAAATCTCACTCGACAAGAATGGAGCTGTCCATGCCTGAAATTATCCCTAACCTGCATCCATTGCTGGTGCATTTTCCCATTGCACTGATTAGCGTTTCAGCGCTCTTCCACTTAGCCGCCATCGCCACACGGGGGAAACCTGCATGTGAGGTACATTGCAACATTCTGGCTCATACTACCTTGTGGTTGGGCGCGCTGGCGGTGATACCCGCTGCGATTTTTGGCTGGCTGGCATTCAATAGCGTAAACCATGATGAGGCCGGGCACGCCGCCATGCTGATTCACCGTGCCTGGGCACTTGGAACGTTAGGGTTGTTGGCGGTTGTAGCCGGTTGGGATGCCTGGCGCAACAAAGTGGATGCTACACCAGTATGGTGGTTTACCGGCCTGGTGCTGATTGCATGGGGCATGGTGGCTGCCACAGCCTGGCATGGTGGAGAGCTGGTATACCGGCATGGGCTAGGCGTGCTGTCGTTGCCCGTAGTGGAAACCGACCACGAACATGGGGCTATGCCGGAGGATGGTGAACACACGCATGCGGAGGGAGTGCCCGAGGATAAGGTGCACGACCATCAATAACCAAGTTTTTTTACTAACCCTATGAAATGGAGATCATCATGAACACTGTAATTTTTAAAGTAACTGGAATGACCTGCGGCGGTTGCGTCAATAGTGTCAAGAAGGCATTGAAAGCGCGCGATGGCGTTAGTGAGGTAGAAGTGGAGCTTTCGACTGGAGCAACTACCGTGCATTTCGACGAGCAATTAGCCTCACCAGCCCAGTTGAAATTGGCAATAACAGACGCTGGTTATGGTGTGGACGACTCTGGTGCTGCTCAGAAACCCCAAGCTAAGGGCGGCTGCTGTTGCGGATAGGTAATGTCGAAATTACAAGGAGTAGAATCGCATGAATCATCAACAATCTGAGGTCGAGACACTAAAAGACCTTGTGTGCGGCATGCAGGTAACGAATCAGTCACCGCATGTATTCAGCCATAAAGGGCATCAGCACTATTTTTGCAGCGCCGATTGCCTGGCCAAGTTCACAGCCAACCCGGCTCAATACATGCCTGCTGCTCCATCGACTATCCCATCCGAAAATATTGCTGCATCAAGCACGGCTAAGGCATCGACTGCAGACGACCTTATTGCCACGGGGACTGTTTACACCTGCCCTATGCATCCTGAGGTAAGGCAAAATAAACCGGGTGTGTGCCCTAAATGCGGGATGACGCTGGAACCCGAGATGCCATCTCTCGATGAAGGCGAGAGTCCTGAACTATTAGACTTTCGGCGACGCTTTATCTGGACCTTGCCGCTGACAGTCATTGCTACCTTGCTTGCAATGTTTGGTCACCGTTTTGATTTATTCAGTATGGCAACACAAAGCTGGATTGAACTCTTTCTGTCTCTGCCCATTGTGCTTTGGGCGGGCTGGCCATTTTTTGTGCGTGGTTTTCAATCAGTGGTAAATCGCAATCCGAATATGTGGACGCTGATTGGATTAGGCACGGCAGCAGCCTTTATTTACAGCGTAGTCGCGACCATTTCCCCTCAGGTATTTCCTGAGTCGTTTATGGAAATGGGCCGGGTGTCGGTTTATTTTGAGGCTGCAGCAGTCATTATTTCACTTACGTTACTTGGTCAGATTCTTGAGCTCAAGGCGCGCTCACAAACTTCAGCTGCAATTAAATCATTGCTGGGATTGGCGCCAAAAACTGCTCGCCGGATTAATGCCGATGGCATGGAGGAAGATGTTCCACTTACTCATGTGCATGTCGGGGACAAGCTGCGTATACGTCCCGGTGAAAAGGTGCCAGTCGATGGCGTGGTGGTGGAGGGCAGTAGTGCTGTGGATGAATCCATGCTCACTGGCGAACCGATGCCTGTCACGAAAAACATTGGGGATAAACTGATTGGGGCAACGCTTAATACGAATGGCGCTCTGGTGATGCTCTCGGAAAAAGTCGGGGCGCAAACTGTCCTGGCTAGCATTGTGCAGATGGTACTGCGAGCGCAACGCTCAAAAGCCCCTATGCAGCGCATGGCAGATCAGGTGGCTGGATATTTCGTTATTTGCGTGGTCGCTATCGCACTACTCACTTTTTTCGTTTGGGGGGTTGTTGGCCCGGAGCCAAGCTGGGTTTACGGTTTAATAAATGCCGTGGCCGTGCTTATTATTGCTTGCCCTTGCGCACTTGGGCTGGCTACGCCGATGTCTATCATGGTGGCCACCGGGAAAGCGGCAACGCAAGGCGTGCTATTCCGCGATGCCGCAGCTATTGAGAACTTTCGCAAGGTGGATACCTTGATTGTAGATAAGACCGGGACACTCACTGAAGGTAAACCCCGATTTAATCAGGTTGTTGCATCAGCAGGTTTTACCGAGGACGAGGTATTACGCCTTGCGGCAAGCTTGGATCAGGGGAGTGAACATCCGTTAGCGGATGCCATTGTTAAGGCAGCGCTGGAACGTGGCTTAGCACTTGAGAAGGCTAATGACTTTGAGTCCAGTACAGGTATTGGTGTGCGTGGCAACGTGGGTGGCAAGCAACTGGCTCTAGGAAACACCGCGCTGATGACTCAAGACCATGTTCAGATAGATTCATTGCAAGTCCAGGCAGAAGCGTTACGCGGGACTGGGGCCAGCGTGATGTATCTAGCGGTCGATGGTCAGGCAGCAGGGTTACTGTCGGTATCAGACCCCATTAAGGAGAGCTCAGCCGAGGCGCTGGCAACTTTAAAATCTTCCGGCATGCGTGTGATCATGGCCACTGGGGATGGGCTGATCACGGCAAAGTCAGTCGCTGATAAATTAGGAATAGTTGAGGTTTATGGTGAAGTTAAACCCGCCGACAAACTGGCGTTAGTGGAAAGGTTGCAAAGTGAAGGGCGTATTGTTGCCATGGCTGGTGATGGCATTAACGATGCGCCAGCACTCGCCAAAGCTGACGTAGGCGTTGCGATGGGCACCGGTACCGACGTAGCAATGAATAGTGCACAAGTAACACTGGTCAAAGGCGATTTGCGTGGCATAGCACAAGCGCGGGCAATCTCTGAACAAACCATTGCCAACATGAAACAAAACCTGGGCTTTGCCTTTATATATAACGCGCTCGGTGTGCCGCTTGCTGCAGGCGTGCTATATCCGCTTACAGGGTGGTTGTTATCGCCAATGATCGCCGCATTAGCCATGAGTTTGAGCTCGGTATCCGTGGTGACTAATGCATTGCGACTTAGGCGCAAGGGATGATTTACATTACATCCGCGAGATGAGCTCAGACCGTAAATTACGGCTTTTCTGCTGTTAACAAGAGTAAAGGGTGAACGAACATGAATGATGAAAACGAAATGCCGCACATATCCAAAGGCAGGTGGGTGTTTTATGGGTTTCTGGCGATTGCGATTTTTCTACTATTTACAGAGCATCGCGCCCATGTGCTAGGCGTCCTGCCTTACCTGTTTTTGCTGGCTTGCCCGTTGATGCATTTATTCATGCATCACGGTCATGGTAGTCATGCAAGTCACGACCATAACTCTGATAGCCACGAAGGGGGAAGGAAATGAACACATCCTCTCAAGGTTATGGACTCTGGTCGCTGGTGATTATCAATTCCCTGGTATTCATTATCTTTGCCTTCAGTTTTGCCAAGCCGCAAAGCAAGCGAGACTGGCGCTCATTTGGTGCTTTCTCAGCCTTTATCGTGGCGCTTTTTACCGAGATGTATGGATTTCCTCTTACTATTTACCTTCTTTCAGGCTGGCTTACCAAATATATCCCCGGTATTGATCTGCTGTCACACGATGCAGGTCACTTACTGGAAGATATGTTCGGCTGGGGAGGAAATCCGCATTTTGGCCCATTTCATATGTTAAGTAACATCTTGATCATTGCCGGATTCTTTTTGTTGTCCAGCGCATGGAGAGTGCTATATGTTGCGCAACGTAGACATACACTCGCAACAAAAGGGCCATATTCAAAAATACGTCATCCGCAATATGTAGGGTTTGTGATGATCATGTTCGGCTTTCTGCTTCAATGGCCAACCATCATCACAGTGCTTATGTTTCCAATTTTGCTTTACATGTATTTCAGATTGGCACGTATCGAAGAAAGGGAATCCCATGCTCAATTTGGTGATGAATACTCTCGATATGAAAAGCTAACTCCTGCATTTTTTCCAAAAATTGGATGAAACTGATTGATTAGGATAGTTGAGGGGAAATTAACTACTTTTTTGCTGAAGCAGCCAGCTCATCAGAATGAGCTATGGAATTTTAGGTGGGAGCTTCAATTCACAGAAAGAATTGTTAGTTGATTATGTCCGCTTTGGGTCGATAGCGGCCACTCATACAGACTCAGTTTTCGGCCAAAAGAAAACACTCGGCACCATTGAGCATCTGGCATTTACGGAAGTAAACGATATAAATCTGTAACCCGCATTCAAACGGGTATTATGGTTTGACGGCAATAATCCATACATCAAAAATAATATAAAGGGCGTATTCGATCATTAAGTGTCAGTTGAGATAAACTATGATTTCTCGTCTACAGCAATACAGGCAGAAAGCCTTGTAGTAAGTCTAACTTATTGCCCAACATCTCTTCCACTTCATTCGATTTTCAGGCTAAGCCGTCTCTTCAGTTCATGTCTTTGTTTAAGCGTTGTATTGGTAACCTCCTATACGGTATCTGCTTCTGACTCAGACATACTTGTGGTTATTGTAAACAACTCTTCCCAATACACCACAGACAATAAAGCCGATCTATCATTGATTTATTTACGCAAAAAATCTTATTGGAAAGAGGGAGGCTTAATGCATTCTGTGAACCTTCCAAGCTCCAACCTGCATAGAGTAGCTTTTTCTCAGGCAATTCTCGGTATACATCCAGACTCTCAATCCAAGTATTGGAATGATCAGTATTTCCAGGGGATATCGCCTCCACACGTAGTGGACTCGGAAGAAGGAGTAATCCGTTTTGTATCCGAAGTCGAAGGCGCCATTGGTTACATAAATGCTTGCAATCTTGATCGCCGAGTTCGTGCGGTGCTCTGGATCAAGTCGGATGGCAAGATATCAATGACAAAACCGATGCTGAATTGTTTGTAACAGGCATGTTAAGTTCTGAATGTCCAGTAAAGCTCGACAATAAATGCAGGGCCATGGATGAAAATCGGGAATTGCTTAACAACGCTACCAAGGCAAATTAATAACTTTACAAATTTGAAATCGAAATGCTAAAGCTTGAGTTGCGATAACTAGCTCAGGATCATCTGTGACGAAAGATAGGCCTGCATATGCGATCGATGAGTACAAGACGAAGAAACTATTGTTAATGAATGTTTGTGAGTACTTTGATCATGATATGGGTAGATTTATATGTCGAGAGAATAATCACTCTCTAATTAATGATTTTTGCTGTTAGCTTTCTGAGGAAAAGCCAGAAGGCAAAATACCATGACGGCGAACAACGCTAGAGAAGCGCTATAGCGGCTTAATGCTAACCCACCATTCGCAATAGGTTTATCCAGATAGTCTCCCACTACCGCACCAAGCGGTCTTGTTAGTACGAAAGCGGCCCAGAATAACCATGTTTTTGAAATTGCAGTCCAGTAGTGGGCCGCAAGAATGACAGCTAGCAATCCCCCGTAAATGTAAGCTGCACCTACATATCCAAGTCCCGCAGTATCTGCAGTCCAGTCACCCAATGCAGTCCCCAGGGTTTGAGAAAACATAATGGTGACCCAATAGAACATCTCGGCTTTGGGATTGTTAATTGAATCAATCGAGATGCTTCCCATGGATCGATACCACACGAATAGTGAGCCGATTAATAAAGACAACAGGAGAGCTGAGCCACCTGTATATCCGATGCCCAGTGATCTATCAGCAAAATCAGCAAGTGTGGTACCTAAAGTGGTCGTAGCGATGATTGTTACCCAATAAAGATAGGGATTAAATCGTTGGGCCTTTATCTGTTTCCAGACTGCGAAAATAAAAATAGCTGCAAAAATAAAGGTGCTGACGAGGTAGCCAAGGTTTAGAGACATAGATAGCGCATCTCCCCCAGTTTCACCTAAGGTTGTTGCGAGGATTTTGATAATCCAAAAAACTGCTGTTACTTCCGGAATTTTGATAAAAGCTTGCTTAATGTCGCTACTCTTTGTCTGTATAGTATTCACTTTATTTCCTAGTATCGTAGGACACAAATTTTACTCCAAAGCCAAGCTTAGATCTTTATGTTCATCCTACCCATTTAATATTGGCGACTTTGTTATTTATCGGCCAAGTAAAAGAGGCTTACAATGAGAGCTATGTTTACTGAAAAATTAATTCCAGTTCGTCGCTATAAGGTCGTAGACGTCATTGAATATGTATATATTGTCGTTTAAGGATATGACCGAGGCGGAATTTATTGGACAGAATTTGAGACTATTCTTTCAAAACCACCGTTGGCCAGTTCTACATAACTGCGATTGTCCGCTTTGGGTCGGTAGCAGCTGTTTAGGCCGCTAACGATCAAACCCCAGTCAGTTCAGAAATTTCCAAAGCATCTCTACTTCAATACCTAAATAGCGCACTGTACTTTCAAGCTTGGTGTGCCCAAGCAGCAATTGAACAGTTCTCAGGTTTTTGGTTCTTTTATAGATTAACGTAGCCTTGGTGCGCCGCATCGAGTGTGTTCCATAAGCAGCAGGATCAAGGCCGATTGAGGTAACCCACTTACAAACAATCCTTGCATATTGCCTGGTAGATAAATGCTCAGATGTTTTATTCCGACTCTGGAAAAGATATTGGTCGTATCGGATTTTCAAGTCTGTGATCAGCATTAAAACTGAATCCCTGGTTTGCTCAGTAATCTCAAACTGGACGGGGCGCTGCGTTTTCCTCTGAAGGATGGTTGCTCTGGTGTTGATTCTCCCGCCTTGGGATATTTCCGACACTTTCAAAGTAAGCAAGTCACAGCCCCGCAACTTACTATCAATTGCCAAGTTAAATAATGCAAATTGGCGTACTTCATGGGTTTGCTGGAGTCGTATTCTTATAGCCCAAATTTCTTTTAATTTGAGCGGCATTTTTTGCCCAATGATTCTATCTTTATTCTAAGGCTGAAAGCTTTCCATGTAAGACTCCTTTAAAACGAGTCTTATTGTCCATAAGTGCAAGCTGACTGCTATCGACCCAAAACAAACACTATCTATTGCAGCAAAAAATACTACAAATCAGAATCCATGCAAAATTTGCATCGGCACTCAAAATTGCATAACTTTCAATTCAAAATCCGCAATAAAACGTAAATTCCAAATTTCAAACTAGATGCTGAGCCAATTAACAAATCCGCAGACTCAAACCTATCTCATTGATATAGTTAACCTAATCCCTTAATTTTTTGACATTTAATTTTTCAGTAAGCGATTTTCATTTTCTGGCATGTGGATTGCGCTACTTAAGCATCGTTTTCCACAGAGACATCATGAAAAACTTAGCTACTCATCTAGTTGAAGACAATCGCAACCTGCATATTGATATCCCACGCTTTGCGAACCTGTTTGGTCTTCTCAAAGCAACCCGGCAACATAATATTGCACGCATTAAAGTGACATTCCCTTTGCTAGTTGGGACTTTAGCATTGACCTTATGGTTGGGTTTGCGACTTTTCCTGTGGTATGACGCTGGTATCAATCAATTAAGCGAAGTGGAGTCCCTCAAAATGTTGGGATTAGGGCTGTGGTTTGACCTTTGCACAATTGCGTACCTGGCATCGCCATTACTGCTGGTCGGAGGGGTGATAGGGAATCGACTGCGTGCCGGTAAAGCACTGAAGGGTCTGCGCTGGGCTTTTGTGTTGCTGATTACCTTCAGCCTGTTGTTCGGTGTGGTTGCAGAATATGTATTCTGGAATGAATTTACCACGCGCTTCAATTTCATTGCTGTGGATTACCTGATTTATACACACGAAGTCATCGGCAATATCTACGAGTCCTATCCGGTACCACTCATTCTTGCGGTCATCGCCGTGATCGCCAGCTTGATTACCTGGTTTTTGCATAAACATATCGAGTTTGTAGTTGAGCCATTAAGCCTGAAGAAACGGGCAATATTAGTAGCATTATCAGTCAGCTTGCCCGTGTTTAGCTATGCAGTCGCTAATGTTGACCAGATGCATGTAGATAATAATATGTATGCCAGCGAACTCGCAGGTAATGGCCTTTTCAACCTGGCCGCTGCCATGCGCCGAAATGAACTGGATTACAACCGTTTCTATAACACTATGCCTCAGGTCGAGGCAGATCGTGTCCTTTTCCAGCAAGGCGTAAAACGGATTCCCCTAATGGGTTCACCAGGAGGCGCGCAACTGCCGATAGGAACAATACAGTCGCACATATTGGGACCACTTTCCAGGGCACCGAAAAATATCGTGGTGATCATGGTTGAAAGCCTGTCTGCCGACTATCTGGGCGCTTACGGTAGCAAGGATAACCTGACACCTAACCTGGATGCCATCGCCGGCAAAGGCCTTAAATTCGAGAATATCTATGCTACCGGAACACGCACGGTTCGTGGCCTGGAAGCATTATCAATAGGCATGCCGCCGATTCCAGGCCAGTCAATCATTCACAGACCTGGCAACGATCACCTGACGACCATTGGTGCATTGTTAAAGGCCAAAGGGTTTGCTTCCATGTTTTTCTATGGCGGCTACGGTTATTTTGACAACATGAATGGCTATTTCCGCAGCAACGATTACCAGATTATTGACCGTACAGATTTCGACAAGAAAACCATCGCGGCAGAAAATGTTTGGGGCGTGGCGGATGAAAGCCTGTTCAATAACATATTGACTACTCTTGACCAAAAAGCGGGCGCAAATCAGCCCTTCTTTGCACACATCATGACTACCAGCAATCATAGGCCATTTACCTTTCCGGAAGGTCGCGTCGACCTGCCACAGGGTGGTCGTCCGGGCGCAGTCAAGTATACTGATTATGCTATCGGAAAATTCCTGGATGACGCAAAAAGCAAGCCCTGGTTCAACGATACATTGTTTGTGATTGTCGCCGACCATTGCTCATCTGTGGCTGGCAAGACCAAATTGCCAGTCCAGAAGTACCGTATACCGCTGATTTTTTATGCGCCGGACATGCTCAAGCCAGGGGTAGAAAAACGTATGGCAAGCCAGATTGATATTGCGCCTACACTCATGGATTTAGTGAGCGCAAAAGACGATAGTAGCTTTTTTGGCGAATCCTTGTTTGCTAAACACAAAGCTGCGCCGCGCGCATTTATCAGCAACTACCAAGAATTGGGTTATTACAAGAATGACAAACTAATCGTACTATCGCCCAAAAAGAAATCCGAAGCATATCAGATCGACCCGGTAACTTTTGAAGCGATAAAAACCAATATGGATACGCAACTGCTGATGGAAGCCGTTGCTTATTATCAGACGGCCTCAAGTGCTTTCAAGCAAGGCGCACTTAAACTTGAGGCTACTTCGAATACAAACCGTTAATGGCATTTCGTTGCGGCATAAGTTTCTGTTCGTTTGCAATTGTTGATAGTCAAGTCAGAATTCAAAAGGGAGTATTTAGCTCCCTTTTTTGTTGCCCGCAAATAATTAAAAAAGATGGAGCGAAGACTTCTAAAGTCCGGTTAGCTTGACAAACAGTACTTCATCAAAGATCTACGCTCATCAATCTTGACTATCTTGACTTTAGATTCAGCGTTACAACTTTTCACGTAGTTCTCTTGAGAGCTGCAGAAATTCATATTGCTGATTAAGTTAAATAGATACTTATGGAGATGGACTCTCTCCTAAGTGTCCTATTATTTGCTCTCCGCTTGTAAATATCTTCAGCAGACGTTTATGGAAGAATATCCATTACTCATAACAAGCCGCGAGCGCTAGGAGCAATGTCGCGACAAGTGCGATCACGTCCTAAAACAACACTGCATGTTGAAGGTTGTAACTTCTGCTTTCTAGATGTATGTCACTTAGCAATGCGATTTTCATTTCAATTTCCTTATCTAGTCTTTTATTTAATATTTATCCAACCAAGTGCCGGTCTTGCCAGATTTATCCAATGCTTTCTGGCAATCCGAACAAATGACGATGACTTTGTCCCCAACGACCTTGCGTCTGGCAAAGGTCCCACATCCCTGGCAAGAACTTTGTGAATGCTTTCTGGCTTTATTGACGGCCTTCCAAACCTGGAGCTCGTTAACCTGTTTCTGCATTTGGAATCCAACTTCAAGCTCGCCAAATTCATAGTGGATACCGTCTATCAAAACTGGTATATCCCTGATTGCCAGCATCAAAGTCATCACCAGACTGTGTAAACCTACCGGGTAATCAATAGCAAAATCCATGAGCTGGACTCGACCTCCTTTACCCACTGCCACTAGGTCATTAATGCATTCCAGTAAGGACTGGGCAGGGTTAATCTCATCTGCGTTAGTAAAATCCATAGGGCACCGTCGGTTTCTGTGGTTTGAAAGGCAGGTCGGCAGGAAGAATGGATGAACGGCCATCCCGTATGACTTTGAAGCTAGCCTCATCGAGTGATTTGCGAACATCCCGCGGGGAGTGCCTGATTAGCATATGCGACACCTCCTCGTCCAGGTCAGGACTAAGGATGCCGCCAAAGGATTTACTGTTAAGCAAGTTTACGTAAATACTTTTGATGACTTGTGGCATCTCTTCAGGCTTGGGCTGCTCGATATGCACAATGCGCATCCTTGACCGGATAGGCATGGGTAACCTGTTCAGGTCGTTGGCGGTGGCAATCCAGATGACTTTGCTGGTATCCAGTTCGATTTCCAGCGCCTCATCCTTAAATTTCTTAGCGGAATGGGATTCCAACAGCGGGTAAAAAGGTCCTAGTGGATCCCATCTGGAACCAGAACTAGCCTTCTCAATCTCGTCCAGCAGGATAATCGGATTGCCGAATTTACTTTTAGCCAGGTATTTCGCAATCAGACCTGGCGTTCCCTCACCCCACTGTACGCTACTGCCAGCCAAGATAAATCCAGCCGTGGTGAGCACCATCGAGATTTCGTGGTAATCCAGTCCCATTAAACGGGCTGCCTCGGAGACAAAGTAGGTTTTCCCAAGACCTGGGTCGCCAACTAATACGATGGGTGGCGATTCGAATGGAAGACCAAGGCGTGCCATCGCAATGGCGCTGTTTTCCCAAATTTGGGTGACCTCGGCGAAATTAGGGAAGTTTTGATGTAGCGTGTCGAAGACGCTGAGATTACTGATCAGCGCGAGCTCTCGTTCTGGATTCCAAAGGGCTTTTAGAACATCAGCTACTCTGGATTTAACATCCTCACTACGTTTACTGAGGTCATTGACACGAGATCTGACTGCCTCAAGAGAGGCAAGGTTAAATTTTTTGGTAATACACATGGTCGGCTCCATATCCGCCATGCTAAGGGCGGCTCTTAGTGAATAGGGTTCAAGGCGAATGTGGCTGCCCCTGAACGTCCCTTGGAGCCGATGCGCTGCAGGAAAAGTGCAGGATGTTTAATGATGTTTGAGATTGAAATCATTTGATTGAAATTAAAAATTTCGTTTTCTGAATTTTCTATGTAGTTTTAATTAATTTATTCATGAAAAGAAGATTAAACCAAAGTGAAATTTGTTGAAATAGCTCGAATCAAGCTTTATTTATTCGACTTTTAACAAACGACAAACATTAATCCCAATTACAAACTTTAATACCTAATTACAATCTATATTAGCTAGGAACAAGAACCAAAAAAATCGATGGAACCTCCTCCCTCTAGCACTCTCTAACACAGAGTGCTAAAATCAATTTATGAGTGAGACAAAACATATGGCTAATGCATTAACACTACCTACCATTTCTGCCCTGGATAGCCTTGATCAGTACATGCGTACTATTAAAGCATTCCCAGTGCTGACGGCTGCGGAAGAGTACAGCTTGGCAACACAACTAAAAGCCAATAACGACCTGGAAGCTGCTAAACAGCTGATCGTATCGCATTTGCGCCTGGTTGCGAGCATTGCACGCGGCTACGCGGGATATGGTCTGCCTCAAGCCGATTTGATTCAGGAAGGTAATATCGGGCTGATGAAGGCGGTCAAACGTTTTGACCCTGAACGTGGTGTACGTTTGGTATCGTTTGCTATGCACTGGATCAAAGCCGAAATTCATGAATATATTGTACGTAACTGGCGCCTAGTGAAAATTGCAACGACCAAGGCACAACGTAAATTATTCTTTAATTTACGTAGCATGAAACAAGGGACGGGTAGCCTGCAACCTGATGAGGTTGCACATATAGCACAAGAGCTGAAGGTCAAACCAGAGGAAGTGCTGGAAATGGAGTCCCGCATGGGAGGGCATGAAATATCGCTCGAAGGAAATTCTGATGATGACAATGAAGATAACTTCAGTCCAATTGCCTACCTGCAAGATCAACGCCCTGAGCCATCGACCTTGCTGGCAAATCTGGAAAGCGAGCATAGCCAAACTACTGGATTGGCAAATGCACTGGAAAGCCTGGATGAGCGTAGTCGTCGTATTGTTCAGGCACGCTGGTTGCAGGAAGGAAATAGCTCAACCTTGCATGACCTGGCGGCAGAGTTTGGAGTCTCCGCAGAGCGTATCCGACAGATTGAGCAAAAAGCGATGGAAAAAATGAAGGGCTTATTACTAGAAGCGCATTAATCACACGTTTAGCTTCCAATAAAAAAGGCTGCCATGGCAGCCTTTTTTATTGCTCTGAATCGAGCGGCAATACCGCAATCAAGCAAAGAAAATTACAGATAATACGCTCAGCCATGACCAAGTAATCAACAGAACCACAATAGTCAGGGGCAGGTTTTCAAAAGTAAAATAAGATTTCATGTCATAAGCCTTACAGAATTAGCTTTCAATTTTATTCTGATTGGCAGTTTGTTTCAACTGATTAAATGGAATCATCGGGTCATCGTCATCCATTAATATGCGCTGCGCCGGCCCTTCCAAATCATCATATTGACCACTTCTAATTGCCCACAGCACGCCAGCAGCAGCGAGACTCACAAAAACAACGGCTAACCCCAACTGGAAAAAAAGTGAGTTGAGCGTCATGCTGCCTGTACTTGCTCCACTGCAACCTCAAAAGCCAGGGCGTTATACATGTGTTGACGCAATACGCGAAGATCATTTACCTGGCTTTGTATGCTCTTTTCTATGCTTTCAAGTTCGCTGATTCTGTCTTCAAGCGTACCAGTTGCCTTGTAAATGCGTTTGATACTTTCAAGACGGCGACGCAATTGCAACTGATGTTCGCGCACTTGAGATTCCATAGGCGCAATCACTGCTTTCAGCCATGTCTCTACATCGCGATTCGCCACTTCATATACATGAATGACCCGACTGGCCAAGGTTTCGAAAAACTTTGATGTCAGGGTCATTTTCTCATTGGTCAACATATTCAGCGCCGTATTGAACTGCTCTTTATAAGCACGCTCAAGCTTCGCCAGTTCTTTTTGATAACGCAACGTTGAAAAAACCGGCGGGGTTACTTCCCGCAACCCGTGTTCCTCGGCAAACTTTTCGTACATGGCATCCATCATTTTCTTGATCTCTTCAATCTGATCATCAGACTGAACGAGACGCCCCTTTAGATCGGCAAAAAATCCGTCCATAGCATCGCGTATGCTCTTGGTAAATTTAGCTGAAATCATGTTCTCACGAGTCTTGATGACCTGCGCCTTGAGCACTTCCATACCGAGCAATGTAAATAACTGATTGGTTTGCTGAGAGAATACGCTACGCAGCGCCTGAAAGCGCTGCAAGCCTTTTTCAAAGTTCTCTTTATCGAGCTTCACCTTGTTCATCATGTGTTCAACCACATCTTCATTCTTGCCACGCAAGCCCTTAAGCTCTTCGAGCTGCTCGGTAAGCCCACGCAGGCGGGCTTCGAGAATCAATAATGTATTATTGATCAGATCGGAAATTTCACCCTGGGTATTGTCACGGACAATTTCTTTCTTGGAATCGATCAGCTCGTTAGACAGCGCCTTCTCAAGCTCAGGCAAACGGCTTTTAACCAACAACTCCGCATCGTCGTTTACTTTTGCAAGTAACCCTTTTTGTGCGGATATCGGGAAAATCTGGTTAGCATTCAAGCCAAGCAAAGAGGCACTGGTATTAACTTGCTTGATGATTTCCTTATTGATTTGGTCTTCGTCTTTCAACTCATCCCAAAGGCCGTCAATCTTGTTCAGTACAGCCAATCGACCCTTCTGCTTCCAGCGTGCTCCGCTAATATATTTGCGCCAGACATCGCTCTCAGACTTGGTCACGCCCGTATCTGCGCCGAGGATAAAAAGCACTGCATGCGCATTAGGCAGCATATTCAGTGTTAGCTCAGGCTCGGTACCGATGGCATTCAAGCCTGGCGTATCCAATATCACCAGCCCCTGCTCCAGCAATGGATGTGGGAAATTAATCACCGCATAACGCCAACAAGGGATATCCACCGTACCATCAGGGTTCAGCGTCATCACATCATCGGCATTATTAGGGTCGTAGAGCCCATAACGCTCAGCATCCTGTACTGAGACCCGCTTGGTCTGGCTGACTTCATTAAATGCCTCGACCATGCTTTCACTGGAGTCAACATCGAACTCAAAAACTCTCCACTCATCGGGGTAGCGCTTATATTCGGTTGTAGTTGCATCTGAAACGCGGGTTTCAATGGGCAATAACTGCAGGGATGAAGGCTTGCTTGGGTCGTACATCAGCTCGGTTGGGCACATAGTTGTGCGGCCGGCACTTGAAGGCAACAGGCGTTTGCCATAATCGGCAAAGAATATGGCGTTGATTAACTCTGATTTACCTCGGGAAAACTCGGCCACAAACGCAACGTGCAGCTTGTCCTCATGCAGGCGCTCCAGCAGTTGCTCTATGCGTTGATCAATCTGAACGTCATTGAGTTCCTGTTCGTTGAGCCAGCTGTGATAGTCGCAAATTGTATCCACAAGCGCCTTACGCCATTCGGTGTAAGCGGCAAACTGATTTGCTAACTTGTTTTCTGCCATGATCGTTCCCAAGATGGTTTTTTATTGATTATCACTCTAGCATGACTATGTAAATACTCAAAACAATCAGCTAGCTAAGCACCTAAACATGACGCAATTTGTCACCGTCAAAAACTAATTGTAAAAAATCTCAGATACATCATGCCGGTTAACGCAAATCAACATGCTGATTCTGCTATCATCTTCACTTTCCAAGCAGTTGATAAATACGCTATGAGTGGCCTCACACCGACCTCGCCCCGCCCCGTTGACATACGTCTGCATCAGGCATCTCGCCTGCTAGAGATTTCTTTTGACGATGACACCAACTGCATGTTGTCATGCGAATTTTTACGCGTATATTCGCCGTCTGCCGAAGTGCGCGGCCATGGTGCCGGGCAGGAGGTACTGCAAACCGGCAAAGAGGATGTCAATATTGTTGGCATAGAACCTGTTGGTCATTATGCCGTCAAACTGAGCTTCTCGGACGGTCATGACACAGGGCTTTACTCCTGGGACTATCTGTATGACCTTGCCAGGAACTATGAGGCGATGTGGCTGGAATACATAGGGCGATTGGAAATGGCCGGTATTAAGCGCAAAGTCCCTGACACAAAGACTGCGGACTGAAGGAAGTAAATATATGGATGAAAAATCGCAAACCCACTTCGGATTTCAAACGGTTGCCGAAAATGACAAGGCCCGCAAGGTAGGCGAAGTCTTCCACTCGGTCGCGCGAAAATATGACCTGATGAATGATGTGATGTCCGCAGGCCTGCACCGCACATGGAAACGCTTTGCTGTGGAGATTAGCGGCATCAAGGCAGGAGATCGCGTGCTAGACGTTGCTGGGGGCAGTGGCGATCTATCTCGCTTATTTGCCAAAAAAGTGGGCAGCAACGGCCAAGTGATTCTGACTGACATTAATGCGTCCATGCTGGCAGTGGGGCGCGACCGCCTGATCGATGATGGTGTTGCGGTGCCCGCATTACAATGCGATGCAGAAAAACTGCCTTTCCCCGACCAGCATTTTGATTGCGTTATTGTCGCTTTTGGGCTGCGCAACATGACACACAAAGACAAAGCGCTGGCTGAAATGCAGCGCGTACTGAAAATTGGCGGTCGACTATTGGTGCTGGAATTCTCACAGGTATGGAAGCCACTGGCTCCGATTTATGACGCCTACTCGTTCAAGCTTTTACCTTTCATGGGCAAACTTTTCGCTAAAGATGCAGGCAGCTATCAGTACCTTGCCGAATCCATACGCATGCACCCAGACCAGGAAACCCTGCGGCAGATGATGCTTGATGCTGGCCTGGCTAAAGTTGATTACTACAATTTGGCCGCGGGTGTAGTGGCCCTGCATAAGGGCTGGAAAATCTAGTTATTACGCATCATGTTCAAACCCATACTAACCAGAATTCTTAACCACATCATCCTGCAAAACAGCTGGGCAAAAACCGAACTGCAAGCGTTTGGCGGAAAGTCCGTATGTTTCAGGATATTCCCCATCAACGCCACCCTGACCGTGTTGGAGGATGGTGGACTGGCCATGGCTGGCGACATGCCGCATACGGATGCAACTATCACCATCGCACCTAGCGTTGCCCTGCGCGTACTGGCTGACGATGAGGGGGCGCTCACCCAGATTAAGATGGAGGGAGACAGTGACCTGGCATCCGCTTTGTCAAAAGTCCTGCGCAATATGTCCTGGGATTATGAAGAGGACCTGAGCAAAGTCATCGGCGATGCTCCCGCTTATCAGGTAGCCGAGTTTGGCAGAAATTTTGCCACAGACACTAAAAAGCAAGGCATTAACCTTGCTGAGATGCTGGCTGAGTATTTGCAGGAGGAGCGCCCTGCTCTTGCCAAGAAACGCCATGTCGAGCAGTTCATCCAAGACGTTGACACCCTGCGCGAAGATGCGGAGCGCTTGGAAAAACGCCTGCAAAAGCTTTCGTCGCAGCTGAACACCAACACACAAGAAAACAAACAACCCTGATGCGTCTTTTTCGGCTGGCTAGAATCATTTTTATCACGTTGCGCTTTGGCCTGGATGAGTTCATCCTCGGCCACACCAAGTTACGTCCATTGCAGAATGTTGTCCGCTTGGCACTATTCTGGCGCAATACCAGCGACCCACGAGGCAAGCGCCTACGACTGGCACTTGAAGCACTAGGGCCAATTTTTGTTAAATTCGGGCAAATGCTGTCCACACGCCGCGACCTGATTCCGCTCGACATCGCCGATGAACTGGCAAAACTGCAAGACCGTGTACCGCCCTTCCCCTACGAGGGAGTAGTCAAAATAATCGAAGCATCTTATGGTACCGCCATAGGCCAGATTTTCGAGCAATTTGATGTAACACCCGTTGCCAGCGCCTCTGTGGCGCAAGTGCACTTTGCCCACTTACCAGGTGGCACCCCTGTCGCAGTGAAAATACTGCGCCCCAATATTGCCCAAGTGATAGAAAAAGATCTGGCACTGCTGGATAGCGCAGCATGGCTATTGCAAAAACTATGGTCAGATGGCAAAAGACTCAAGCCGCGCGAAGTAGTGGCAGAATTTGGCAGACACATCCATAGCGAATTGGATTTGATGCTGGAAGCGGCCAATTGCAGCCTGCTTGGACGTAACTTCAAGGATGGCCGTTTGTTGCTGGTGCCGGAAGTTCACTGGGACTGGTGTCGCGAACAGGTCATGGTGATGCAGCGCATGGATGGCACGCCGATTAACCAGGTAGCGCATCTGCGCAGCATAGGGGTGGATATCCCCAAGCTGGCACGCGATGGCGTAGAGATATTTTTCACCCAGGTATTCCGCGATGGCTTCTTCCATGCCGACATGCATCCCGGCAATATCCAGGTCGCAGACGATGGCCGCTATGTAGCGCTGGACTTCGGCATCATGGGCACGCTGACAGATATCGACAAGCAATACCTGGCACGTAATTTTCTAGCCTTCTTCCGCCGTGATTATCGCGAAGTGGCGCGTGCGCATATCGAATCAGGCTGGGCCCCAAAAGATACACCTCTGGATGAATTTGAAACCGCAATTCGCGCTGTTTGCGAACCCATCTTCGATAAGCCGCTTAAGGAAATTTCATTTGGGCGTGTGCTGCTGCGCCTGTTCCAGACCTCACGTCGCTTTGGCGTAGAAATCCAGCCCCAGCTCACCATGCTGCAAAAAACCCTGTTGAATGTTGAAGGCCTGGGCCGTGACCTGGACCCAGAGCTGGATCTGTGGAAAACAGCACAGCCATTTCTGGAACGCTGGATGTCAGAGCAAATCGGCTGGCGCAGCGTGTTGAACCGCATTAAATCGGAAGCACCAGCCTGGGGAGCAATACTGCCAACGCTGCCGAGCACGATAGATGCGTTCCTGCGCAGGGATAATAGCAGCGAGCTAATTAGTGAATTGAAGAAACTGAAACGGCAACAACAGCACCAAACGGTTGCGTTGCGGTTAATTTCGGTAGCGTTACTCGCTTTACTGGCTCTTGAATGTGCCCGTCATTTCAACGGATAGTTGCCTGGGATTGATCTGGCCTTGTGTAGGATTTCAGGGCGCACCTACGATACGCATCGCCTTCTCGATATCAATACGAAGCAGCTCGGAAATATCCCGATAATCATCTGGCAAGGCCGCATCATCCCAGCCATGGGAAGAGTGTCTGGCCAGGTTCACCGCCAAGCTAACATTTTTCACACGTCTGTCATGGGAATTACCATCCTGGATCAACTTGGATAGCAAGGGTGGCAATTGACAGACCTCACCAAGTTGCTTTTGCAAGTCCAGCAACCTGAATCCCAGCACCTCCTCCTGCACTGCATGACTGCGTAAGGTTTTATCAGCGCTCTGCATTGCGTATATCTTGTTCATGCTCTCGGGCGAAAAGCAAAGCATCAGCATTTCGGCCAGATCATGCATTAACGCGGCAATCGCAACCTCTTCCGCCTTCAGGTCATAGAGCATCGCTGCCCAATCACCAGCATATCGCGCGGCACGATGGGCGCGATGTATCAGCTTCAACAGGTGAGTTTGGGCAGTAAGGTTGGTTTTCAGCACATCCTGTACTAGTGGCTCAGGTGGCAGGTTTTTGAAGAATGCAGTCATACCCATCATCATGATGGCTTGTTCCACCGATACCAGATCTTGTTGCTGGTTTTTATGCTTGTGCGTTTGCGAATAGCGCAGCAAACGGAACACCATCATCGGATCCTGAGTCACGACCGAACTGATAGCGCGAGCACTAATCTTGTCCTCATCCTCCTGCAGGCGCAGCATTTCTTTCGCCGTATGTTTCAATACGGGAATTTCCGCCTTACTCAGGAAGGCGACCCAGCTTGCTATGTCTTTCCGGTTCTTATCATCAAATTCAGACATTATCTACGACTCTCCTCGTGTGCTAGCTCAACGCACATTTACTGGCATTTCATCACAGCATAATAGCTAAGCAGTTTGATATATCTAGAGAAAAGAAAGGGGAATACCTTGCACACTACTGAATTGCTGCACTTGCAAAGCAATACCTAATGCACTGCAAAAAAATCGGATATGCGCTATTTCTGGCAAATCGGACAATAGAAGGTAGAACGCTGGCCCTGCTTTAACAAGGCAATGGGAGAATGGCACACTTTGCACGGTTGGTTTGTTCGTCCGTAGACAAAATATTCCTGCTGGAAATAACCGGGATTACCATCCGCACCAAAGAAGTCCCTCAGGCTGCTGCCACCAGCCTTTATGGCATCCGCCAAAGTACTACGAATTTCCTGCACCAGCCGCTCACAGCGTATCCGGGAAAGCTTGTTTGCCGGCGTTTTCGGGCTGATACCGGCACGGAACAATGACTCGCTCGCATAAATATTGCCCACACCCACTACCAGGTGACTATCCATAATGGTTGTTTTGATGGCAGCCGTGCGCGTTCGAATATTTTTATGCAGATACTCCCCGCTAAAAGAAGCTTCGAGAGGCTCAGGCCCCAATGAGGCGATCAGCATATGTTGTGAAGGCTCGCCATCCACCCACAATACAGCACCAAACCGGCGTGGGTCGCGCAAGCGGAGGACATGCCCATCGGTAAAGTGGATATCGAAATGGTCGTGCTTGGCAGCAAGTTCGTCTTGTTCTAGCAGACATATGCGGCCAGACATACCTAGATGCAGGATAAGCGTCCCCGTCTGGAATTTAGCCAGGATGTATTTAGCACGACGAGTTAAGCCGAGCAGTGTTTGTCCGGCCAGGGTATTTGGAAGATGATCAGGGATAGGCCAGCGCAATGAAGCATTGCGAATAATGACTTGGCTGACTGCGAGATTGATTAGCGGGGTCATACCCCGCATCGTGGTCTCAACCTCTGGTAATTCAGGCATACCTGATTAAGGCACGATACCCACTGGCGGATTCACCAGCGTAAAGCCAATATCCTGGGCAATGTGGTAAAGCATACCCTCATCCGGCCTCCCCAGCAGCAGCTGTGGCGATTCCTGCAGTTTATCGAAATGCACCTTGCTGCCATCCTTGAGTTTGACTTCGAAGGAAGGCAGGCTGGCCTTGCGATCTGGCGTATACGGCTCCACCGATTGCACACTCATATGCGTCCAGTAAGCGTCAAACCATTCATTCATTTCATTCTGATCAGGCTTGGCCTTGGGGGCAGAGGCTATCCACTTGCCATTAACCAGGTCAATGTTAAGGCGGGCTTCTTCCCACTGCTCCAGATGTGAGAAATCAAATCCTACGATTTTTTCGGTAGGCTTCATCGGGCTTTTATCAAGAAATTCTGTCAATTGCACTTGTGCCGCTTCGGAATAACTCACGGGCAGCAAATATACGGAGTCCTTGTACACCACATATTGCTCTTCGGTGACGGGGTTAAATGTCCCGAACAGAAATTCAGCCTCACCCAATTTAAGTTTCATGCGAGGCTTGTCCAGGCCGAAACGCGCAAGGTCAGTCGCCGGGAATTTCTCAGTACTGTGTGCAGCGACTATCGACAGCATCCGGCTCACCAGCCTTTGGTCGGCGCGCGCCTTATAAGGCTGCACTATGTACCAGTATCCGTCTATCTTCTCAAAAACCACTGCAGCTTTGGTCGGTTGCTCTACACTAACCCTACTGAAATCAGCCAGCCTAAGCGTGGAAACCTCATATGTCTGCTTGACCTTGGTTTCGGTCTTGGGGCGCAAATAGATAAAGCTTGCCACGCCAGCAATTAACACCAGCAACAGTAAATTTACTAACCAACGTGCTTTCATGACAACTCTTCCTCGATTTCTGACTTCATCAGGCTTTTCTGCGCTTCCACCAGATCACCACACCGGCAATCAGCAAGACAATAGGTAACACCAGGCGGAAACCAAAAAACACTGCCATTGCCACAAACCGGCCCCAGGCCGTCGTTGGAATATTCACGTTGACATCCCTTAGCGGTTTAGGCTGAATCGTAATCAAGCGATCATCGCCTGCTAGCCAGTTCACCATATTGACGCCAAGATCCAGGTTGCCGCCATTACTCATGAAAGTATTGGACAGGAAATTGCCGTTACCAACCACGATGACACGTTGGCCTTTCTTACCGTACTTACGCTCAAGTGCAACCGCGATATTGATGGGGCCTTTAATGTCCTTTTTCTCGTCATAGGTCTGCTTGCCGTCAACTGCACCAGTTTCCAGCCAGCCATTTGCCGCCACCTCAATCAGGCGACTGACTTCCCAGCCGTTATCATCATTGCCATGAGCTTCCACCATCCGGGCTTCAGGAAACAGTGTCCTCAACATAAAGGTTTTAGTGATGGCATGTTCGCCATACTGGTTGGCAAATGCCACCTTTGAATCTGCTCCCTGCTGCGCTGAAGACAGGTCGATCACCATACCTGGCGTGAGTTGCAGGCCAAGATACTCAGCAACCGGTTGCAGGCCATGCATTTTTTCATCATCCAGCAACCACAACAGGTTACCGCCCGACTCCAGATACTCCTTGATTTTCTTCACCTCGACCTCAGTCACATCGACTTGCGGGCCGGCAATGACCAGCATGGCGCCATTACGCGGAACTTGCTGGGCAATGGTCAGGTCAGGGTTGGCTAATTTAAAGCCCTTCTTCTCAAGCTGCGCGCCGAATCCGCCTAGATCATGGTTTTTCAGGCCCAACAAATTACGTTCGCCGTGTCCATCCAGATACATCACGGTATGCTGACTGGTCCGCGACAAACGCACCAGCAAATTGGTGAGATCCTGTTCGGCATATGGCGGCAGCAAGTGCTCTTCGCGCTTCTGGTAAGTCACTACCAGCTCACCCTCAGCCTTGATACCTGCGTCCTGCGCAAGCTTAGGCTGCTCAGCCGGGTTGATGAACTCGGCTTTGATATCGGTCTTGGTACGCTGATAACGCGCAATAAAGGCGTTGATGGTTTTACGGTACTCGTCGTCTTTTGAAGCGTAGACTGTAACTTGGACTGGCCCCTTCATTTGCTTCAGGACGTTAATACTGCCTTGCGTTAAGGTATTGCGGGCACTCTGGGTAATGTCCTTGGAGTAATGGTACTCACGTGACAAATAGCCCAGCATTAGCATTAACACCAGGAACAACAGGACAAAAAAACTGTTTTGCATGAACAGCTGGAAGCGTAGTTTGCGGTTTGTTTTCATATATAAATACCCGATTAGCCACGCAGACGGTCGGCATCAAGGCGACGCACTGTCAGAGTCAAGAAAGTGATAATAAACAACAGGAAATAGGCAAAATCACGAGTGTCGATCAAACCGCGTGAGAATGGCTCGAAATGTCGCATCAGGGAAAGGTAAGCAATATTGCTACTGGGATCACCGGCAAAAAAGTAGTCCAGGATCAGCAAGGCAAACAAGGCTACAAAAGTAATAATGCCGGCCACTACAGGTTGTTGTGTCAGGCTGGAAACATAAATTCCCAGTGCAGAGAAACTTGCTACCAGAAACCACAAGCCCATGACGTTGGCAATGATGTAGCCGAAATCCACATCAGACCACAGATTCAAGGCACTCATCATGGCGGCAATAAACAGGATCACGATAGTAAGGAAGGATACCAAACCGAAGAACTTGCCCAGCACAATCTCAGTGAGCGAAAGTGGCGCACTGAACAAAAAAGTCAGGGTCTGCTGACGGCGCTCTTCGCTGATCAGGCGCATGGATAACAAAGGTACGGCAAACAGCATGACCATGGAGGCAATACTGAATACGTTATGCCCGACATACTCGGTCACGCCCAGGCGCTCCTCTGGCCGAATGACACCAGACATGGTCTGAAAGTACTGGTCGATACCAATTAAAAAGAATGTACCGAAGACAAATTGCAGCAAAGCCAGTATTACCCAGCCCATGGGCGAAGCAAACAGGCTTTTGAGTTCTTTTCTGGCGATATTGATAATCATGAGTGAACCACCTTGTTGAATCGGGGCTGGATTAAGCAGCTTCTTGATAGGTTAATTGAACAAAGACATCCTCGAGGCTGGTCTGATCAGGATTGATCTGATGCAAACCCCAGCCATGGCTGACCGCAGCTTGTACCAGAGCTTCTGCCGGGGCTTGGCCTTCGGCATAGTTAACACGTAACAAGCCATTTGGCAGGGTATCGATGCTGACCACGCCCGGAACCTTTAACAACTCATCATTGCCTGGTGGGTTGTGAAGTCCAACCAGCAGTTTATTGCCCTGGCGCTGCTGGCCAAGTACGTCGATAGAGCCGTTGAATACCAACTGGCCTTTATAGATGATCTGTACGTGATCACATACCATTTCCACTTCAGGCAGGATATGGGTGGAAAGAATCACACTGTGCTCTTTCCCCAAATCCTTGATCAGCGTGCGAATGTCGCGAATCTGAATAGGGTCCAGGCCGACAGTCGGTTCATCCAGAATCACCACCATGGGGTTATGAATAATGGCTTGCGCTATCCCTACACGTTGCTGGTAGCCTTTAGACAAATTCTCAATCAGGCGTTTGCCCATTTCCGTCAGGCCACAACGCTCTTTGGCGCTCTGTACCGCTTTTTTAATATGACTGCCCTTGACGCGATGTAGCCTTGCCGCCACTTCCAGGAACTCATCCACCGTAAGCTCACGATACAAAGGTGGCTGCTCTGGCAAATAGCCGATCAGCGCCTTGGCTTCCTTCGGGTTTTCCAGCATATCGATACCGCAAATCTTGACGCTGCCTTTGCTTGGCGCCAGATTACCGGTAAGCATCTTCATCGTGGTAGATTTTCCTGCGCCATTCGGGCCAAGAAAACCAAGCACCTCACCTTTGGTCAATGTAAAACTTACATCACGGACTGCCTCGCGGCCACCATAAATGCGTGTCAGGTCACTTGCCTCAACGGTTACAGTAGTCATAAGTAAATTTGAAACACTCCGAATTACGCGAAGCGATAATAAAATTAAGGCCTGCTAAATTAAAAAAACGCCTGACAAATGTCAAGCGCCTGGTGTTTTGTCGCAACGTTTGGAGACTAAAGCTATTGGAAAGTTTCTTTTAAAAAGCTATAGTCGGGCTTCATTATGGATGAACTTGCAATGACTGTCACGGACTAAGCATATATAGCAGAATGCCTGAAATCTGATCCCCAACATACAATGTAACGAGAATATCTCCGATTATGCCCATCCGTAAAAACCACCCCGTGCAGCGCAATCTCAATCTGGCAGCCTTATGTACCGTAGCCTCCCTGCTCATCAGCCCATGGGTCCACGCTAATGACGCTACTGCCACTCCAGAGGCAGCACCTAGCCAACAAACTTCAGTTTCCAGCGAGTTCATTTTCAAATACCTGGTAGGTGAGATCGCTGGTCAGCGTGGCGATCTGAGCTTGGCCAGCAACCTCTTCCTTGATTTGGCAAAATCCAGCAGAGACCCTCGCCTGGCTGAACGCTCAGCAAAAGCAGCCGTGGCTGCCAATAATCCACAAACGGCGATACAGGCTGTCGGCTTATGGGCAGAGCTGGATCCCGAATCCATTGAAGCACAACAAGCCAGCACACAGATGCTAGTGGCAGCGGGCAAGCTGAGTGAGGCCAAGCCGCATCTGCAAAAGCTACTGGCTAAAGAAGATTCGCGTGCTAACGGATTTCTCTATTTGAATACGCTATTGGCACGTCAACTGGACAAAAATGCAGTGCTCGAACTGGTTCAGGAACTGGCTCAACCTTACCCGAAAATCGCAGAAGCCCATTTTACTATTGGTCATTCTGCCTGGGCAGCCGAGAAAACTGACCTGGCACTAAGTGAACTGGCGATAGCCGAAAAACTGCACCCAGGTTGGGAAATGAACGCCATTCTGCAAGGCCAGGTGCTTTACAGCCAATCGCCCGATGCCACCTTGAAATTTTATCGCGAGTTCCTGAACAAATATCCGCAATCCAATGAAGTACGCCTGACCATGGCACGCCTGCTGGTGAATCAAAAACGTTTCGCCGAAGCGAAGCCTGAGTTCGTCAAGCTGGTTGAAGCATCGAACAATAATCCGGAAATTTTGGTGGTTGTCGGCCTGCTCTCATTTCAATCAGGCGACCTGGTAGATGCAGACAAATACTTCCAGCAAGCACTTAACGCCGGATTCAAGGATCCCGATCAGCTCTATCTGTATCTTGGTCAGGTAGCTGAAAAGCAGAAAAATGACGCTCAGGCTGAGGCTTATTACAATAAGGTGCAGCCGGGTGAGCGCTATCTGGAAGCCAAGATCAGTAGTGCAGGCCTCATAGCACGCACCCAGGGCGTGGATGCCGCAATCAAGATGCTGAACGACCTGAAAGATGTCACTAATGAGCAACTGCCAATTGTGAGCCAGGCGCAGGCCAATCTGCTCAATCAGGAAAAACGCTATCAAGAAGCCTACGAGCTACTGGGTAAGGCTGTCAACACACTGCCGAATACGCCAGAAATCATCTACGACTACGCCATGGCTGCAGAGCGCGTCGGGAAAATTGAGATTGCAGAGAAAGAATTGCGCAAGCTAATTCAGATCAAGCCTGATTTCGCGCAAGCTTATAATGCGCTGGGGTATTCCTTGGCTGACAGAAATCTGAAGCTGGACGAGGCTAATACACTGATTGAAAAAGCGCTGATATTAAGCCCCAATGATCACTACATCCTGGATAGCATGGGTTGGGTCAAGTATCGCCTGGGTAAACTCGATCAGGCTGCAGACTATTTGCAGCGCGCTTACTCAACCCAATCCGACCCGGAGATAGCAGCACACCTGGGCGAAGTATTATGGCAGCAAGGCAAGCATAGCGAAGCGCTGCAAACATGGGAAGAGGCCCTACGTGCCTATCCTGACAACGAGGTGTTGATCAATACCTCCAAAAAATTCAAGCCATAATATGCGGGCGCTACTTAACGGGCTGGCACTCATAGCAGTGCTGGCGAATGTCGGCTGTACCTCTACCCCGCTCAGAACAGCTACGCCAACGCCTGATGCCACTCAAAATGCGCATCAGCTACACTTGGCGAGTATCGCCAATCTCCAGAACTTCGGCATTGAAGGCCGCATAGGCGTGCAAGCCGAAGGACGGGGTGTTTCAGGCACGATTCACTGGCAGCACCTCAACAAACAGGACAATATAGACCTCTACTCACCCATGGGTGGCAAGATGGCAGCAGTTAAAACGACAGACGAAAGCGTAACGCTCACCGCTAGCGACGGTAAAACCTACACTGCCAGCGACGCTGAAACCCTGACCCAGCAAACACTGGGGTGGCGCCTGCCCGTGACCAATCTTGCCGACTGGGTAGTCGGGCGCCCGACCAAGGATGCCATTACCCTGTCAGCATGGGATGACGCCGGCAAACTGCTCAAACTCAGCCAGGACGGTTGGGAAGTAGAGTATCTTGAGTATCGCGAAGTCGATGGGCACCCACTCCCGAGTAAGTTAACGTTGCGCAACCCCAAGCTATATCTCAAACTAATTATTGAACACTGGGATACCTCAGATAACACACAGGTAAACGCGTTACACTAAGGCACCATAATATAATTTAAGCACTATTTTCATAAAGCCAGAGCTTAATATTCAGAACATATCAGCGCAGAACACACACCTCACCATGCACGACTTCCAGACATTCCCTGCCCCGGCTAAGGTCAACCTTTTCCTGCACATTACCGGCCGCCGTGCTGACGGTTATCACCTATTGCAAAGCGTATTTCGCTTACTGGATTTTCATGACCTGGTCCACCTCAGGCCACGCAAAGATGGCGTGATTGCTCGCAGCAGCGAAATGGCCGGCGTCTCCGAGTCACAAGACCTCACCATGCGCGCCGCGAATTTGCTCCAGCAACATACTGGCAGCCAGCTAGGGGTAGATATCTCAGTAGAAAAACGTATCCCCATGGGTGGTGGCCTGGGTGGCGGCAGCTCCGATGCCGCAACGGTCTTGCTGGCGCTGAACAAGCTATGGGCGTTAAATTTAAGCCGTCAAGAATTGATGGGGCTAGGTCTAAAACTGGGTGCAGATGTGCCATTCTTCATTTTTGGCAAAAATGCCTGGGTTGAAGGTATAGGCGAAAAAATGCAGGCTATCCCGCTGAATCCAGCACATTATGTAATCCTCACGCCACAGATACATGTGTCTACGCCAGAAATTTTTAGCGCAGAGGAATTGACAAGGAACTCGATTCCCACGACAATAGCGGCCTTTTCAGGGGTCTTGCCCGGGAAAGAAAAGCAAAAGGCTTTGTTTCGAAATGATCTCGAGCCCGTTGTCTGCCAGCGCTACCCTGCTGTTGAATCTTGTCTGAAGTGGCTTAACCAGTTCTCACAAGCGCGCATGAGTGGTTCCGGGGCTTCGGTGTTTGTTGAGGTAGAGAATCAGGCACTGGCAAAACAGATATTGGCTCAAACGCCATCAGAGATTGCAGGAACTGCAGTATTTGCATGCGAGACACGAGGATTAGCGCAGCATCCGCTGTATAATTCACTGGATATTTAGTTTTTCCGGATTTTTTGCTTAAACGTTATGTGTTTTAAAGATCAAATGGGGAGTCGCCAAGCTGGTTAAGGCACCGGATTTTGATTCCGGCATGCGAAGGTTCGAATCCTTCTTCCCCAGCCAGAATTGCTATAAGAGCGTGTAGACCATACACGCTTTTATTTTTTAGGCTGTTTAACTTTAATCTATAGGAATCCCGACTGTGGCCAGAGGCGACATGATGGTATTTACTGGCACAGCCAATCCCAAGCTTGCCGCAGAAGTGGTTGACCACCTCGGCATGGACTTGGGACGTGCTACGGTTGATCGCTTCAGTGATGGCGAAGTGATGATTGAGCTGCTGGATAATGTACGCGGCAAAGATGTCTTTGTCCTGCAATCCACCTGCATGCCAACCAATGACAACCTGATGGAAGTCATGGTGATGATCGATGCCTTGCGTCGCGCCTCCGCTGGCCGCATCACCGCAGCCATTCCGTATTTGGGTTATTCACGCCAAGACAGGCGTCCACGCTCGGCACGCGTTGCAATTACCGCCAAAGTCGTGGCCAACATGCTGACCAGCGTTGGCGTTAACCGTGTCTTGACGATGGATCTGCACTCCGACCAGATTCAGGGGTTTTTCGATATCCCGGTAGATAACATCTATGCCACACCGCTGTTATTAAGCGACTTATGGCGCCGTAACTACGACAATCTGGTAGTGGTCTCCCCGGACGTTGGCGGTGTTGTGCGTGCCCGTGCCGCGGCCAAGCAGATAGGTTGCGATTTGGCGATTATCGACAAACGCCGCCCAAAAGCCAACGTGGCTAAAGTAATGAACATTATCGGCGATGTAGCTGGCCGTACCTGCGTACTGATGGACGATATGGTGGATACCGCCAATACGTTGTGTGAAGCCGCTACCGCATTGAAAGAGCAAGGCGCTGTGAAAGTCTTTGCTTACTGTACACACCCGGTGTTATCGGGCTCTGCAGCTGAGCGTATCACCAACTCGAACCTGGATGAATTGGTCGTGACCAACACCATCCCGCTGCGCGCTGATGCGCTTGCCTGCAAAAAAATACGCCAGTTAAGCGCGGCTGAACTGCTGGCTGAGACCATACGCCGCATCAGTAACGAAGATTCAGTCAGTACATTGTTTTTGGATTAATGCAGTGCAAGTTTCGATCATTTTGCCATCCGGCAGCTTGATCACAACCCTGTTATCTGGTCGCGGATGACAGAACATTAGGAGTAGTAAAATGGAAATTTTAATCGCAGCAAGCAAGCGTGATGACAAAGGTACGGGTGCGAGCCGCCGTCTTCGTCGCGCTGGTAAAGTGCCAGGTGTTGTTTATGGCGCCAACAAAGAAGCGGTCAGCATTGAGTTTGATATGAAGGCCTTGTTTCTTCAATTCCGTCACGAGGCATTCCATGCTTCTATCCTGACGTTAGAACTGGAAGGCAAAAAGGAATCCGTATTATTGCGTGACTACCAAATGCACCCTGTTCGCAACACCATTCAGCATATCGATTTTCAGCGCGTTAGTGCCACTGAGAAAATCCACGTTAAGGTGCCATTGCACTTCGTGAATGCTGATATTGCTCCTGGCGTTAAAACCGGCGGTGGTATCGTGGCACACATCTTTACAGAAGCTGATGTCAGCTGCCTGGCTAAAGATTTGCCTGAGTTCATTGAAGTTGATCTGGCAAAACTGGAAGCCGGTCACTCCATCCACATGTCTGAAATCAAGCTGCCTAAGGGCGTTGAGTTCGTACAACTGTCACATGGTACTGACTCTGCTGTTGCAACCATCACCAAGCCACGTGGCGCTGCCGCAGCGGATGAAGAGGTTCCCGCAGCAGAAACACCAGCTGCTGAGTAATTCTGCAATCATCCATTAGCGCCTATCAGCTAATGTTTGGTTTGCATGTAACGCGCGCTTCGGTTCCCCGGGCGCGCGTTTTTATTTATAGCGCTACTGATACAATAAGCATTCTATGAGCGGAATCAAACTAATCGTCGGCCTTGGCAACCCGGGTCTGGAATACGAGTCCACCAGGCATAACGCAGGCTTTTGGTGGATAGACCAGCTATGTGCACAAACTGCCAGCAAGCTGAATCTCGAATCCAAGTTTTTTGGTTACGCAGGACGCCTGAAATCGGCTGATGATGAAGCCTGGTTATTAAAACCGACTACTTTCATGAATTCCAGTGGAAGATCCGTTGGCGCACTGGCCAAATTCTATAAGTTATCGCCTGAATCCATTTTAGTGATCCATGATGAACTGGACCTGCCACCGGGCACAGTCAAGCTCAAACTGGGTGGTGGTCATGGCGGTCACAATGGCCTCAAGGACATTGCATCGCAATTGGGTACGCCAAATTTCTGGCGCTTACGTTTAGGCATCGGCCACCCTGGCGACAGGGCTGCCGTGGTCAGCTTTGTGTTGCATACCCCTACCCGCGACGAGATGCATGCGATAGAAAAAAACATTGATGAAAGCCTGGCAACCTTGCCTATGTTACTGGCAGGCAAGTTTGAGGATGCCATGCTCAAGTTGCATACCAAGCCGGCTAAAGCAAAGCCTCCGGAAAATCAGTAAACAAACGTTCAAACTCCTCGGCTTTAACAGGTCGAGAGAAGAAATACCCCTGTCCAAAATCACATCCTGCGGCCAGTAGTAGATCACGTTGAACTGCAGTCTCTACACCTTCGGCAATGACTTTAATGCCCAGCTTATGCGCCATCACTATGATGGCCTCGCACAACGCAAGATCATCAGAGTCGGGAGCCAGGTTAGCAACAAAGGATTTATCTATCTTGAGATAATCAATATCGAATTTCTTCAGGTATGACAGTGAAGAATATCCCGTGCCAAAATCATCCAGCGACACCTGGACACCTGCATCACGAAACTCCAGCAAGCGCTTCGTTACATGCTCACTGGCATCCAGTAACAGACCTTCGGTGATTTCCACCACCACGCTTTGTCCCGGCAAGCCCAGCTCTGCGAGATACTCAAACCAGGTATTCGGCAATTTAATTTCGTTATGAAACTGCGCTGGGGACTTGTTAATACTGATCTGAAAATCCTTACTGATCGTTTTACGCCAGAAATTCACCTGATTCACGGCCTCATGAAATACCCACTCGCCTATCTCAATGATCAGGCCTGTATCCTCGGCGACTGGAATAAATTCCGCAGGGCTGATCATGCCTCGCGTCGGGTGATGCCAGCGCACCAGCGCTTCGGCTTTGGTAATTCGTCCTGATTTAAGCTCAACAATAGGCTGATAAACCAGCCAGAACTGTTCATCTGCAATCGCAGACCGAAGGTCATTCGCCATCTGCATTCTGGCCTGGGCAGAGACTTGCATGGAAGGCGTAAAATAACTATACCGATTACCACCAAGACTCTTGGCGGCATACATCGCCTGATCCACGTTTTTCATCAGGTCATCAAGATTTTTAGCATCTTCAGGATAAAAAGTAACGCCCAGACTGGCTGCCACATAAGCAATCTCGCGGTCTAGTTTAAATGGCTCCAGCAGCTCAGCCAGAATTTTCTGGGCAACCCGCTCAACTATCCCGGCATCATCCAGATCCCCCAGAATAATAATAAATTCATCACCACCAAGGCGGGCAACGGTATCCGATTCGCGTACACAGCGAAGCAGCCGTTTCGATGCCTCCTTCAATAATATGTCCCCCTGATCATGTCCAAGCGTATCGTTCACTTCCTTGAAGCGATCAAGGTCCAGAAAAATGAGCGCAAGATTTAAGCCGGTTCGATGCGTCTTTTTAACCTCTTGCTCAAGCCTGTCATAAAACATGCGCCGGTTAGGCAAGCCCGTCAAGGAGTCAAAGTTGGCTTGATTCCAGATAACCTCTTCAGACTCCTTTAACCGCGAAATATCTGTCAAAGTACCTACCATACGCAATACTTTGTTGTCCGGGCCGCGGCTTACCACCATGCCGCGATCCAGTATCCACTTCCAACTGCCGTCCTTACATTTAACCCTGTGCTCATTGATGTAACTGGCGGCTTTCCCATTCAGCGACGCGTTCATATCGGACATGACACTGGGTAAATCATCAGGGTGTATCACGCTCTTCCAGCCGCTAAGGTTATTTGCCAACTCCTGAACACCGTAGCCTAAAATCTCTTTCCAGCGCTGTGAGTAGTGCATCTCATCGGGCTGAATATACCAATCCCACACACCGTCGCCTGAACCTTCCAGCGCAAATTTCCAGCGCTGTTCACTGACACTGAGTTTGTCATGCATAGTATTCATTGATCTCATTACGCGAGCACGCGTCACCAGCAACTGCGTCAATACCATTAGCATCAGACTGGTCAGCACCCCGACAATCGCTATCAGGTAGGCTTTCCAAAAACTGATGCCTGCCTCAAAATCCGGCAGTGCCTTAGCCACCAGAATCCAATCATGATCCAGTATCTGCAGGTGCTTGATAGTCTGGAATTGAGTATCCGCCTTATCAACTAGCTGGCTGGCACTCATGCTATGAAATAAAAGCGTGCTTTCTGATACCGCCCTGCCGTCATATATCTGAATGTCGAGACCTTTGGCACTTTTACTGAAAGTACTGCGGATGAGCACATCAGAATCAAGCTTCAAAAAAATCCACCCGGCAAGACTGGCCCGCTTATCAGAGATGCTGACATGCATGCTACCGTTGCGATAAATGGGTAGATACAACAAAAAACCGGCACGCCTGTCACTATCAGCCTCATCAGAAAACAAGACGATGGATGAAACAGTTGCCCGATTCAAATCCCTTGCCTTGTCCATCGCCTCCCGGCGCACCTCATCAGAGTAGGTGTCATACCCCACTCTTTTCAGATTAACTTTGGTCTGGGGCTCGATAAACAGGATAGGCGCATAAAAGTCGTGCGTATCTTCAGGGAAAATCGCATAGTCAGTAGCCCCCTGGGCGCGGATCTCCTGCGTGTGCCGAGACCTTTCATATTCAGGTACCAACTCAGAAAATCCTACGGCAACGATGCCCTGATGCTGCTCTGCCTGCAAGAGCTTGGAAACGTAATTATGGAACTCGCCGCGCTCTACTGTCTCAGAGGCTTCAAAAAAACTCTGCAGCCCAACTAGCGCCTGCTCATATATCAGTATTTTCTGCTCAATCAGACTGCCAGCATCTTTCACCCGGAAATCGAAACTGGTTTGCAACTCAATAAGCCCTGAAGCACGTTCGTAGCGCCACATCTGATTGGTTACAAGTAGTGAAATCAACAACACCAGCCATGGCAAGAGCCTGTCCAGATTCATCCAGCCAGACAAATTAATGCGTGTAAATTTGGCGAGTAACTTCATTTTTATGAATTATTAGTTGTTCTTGCCTGTGCAATACAATCTCCAGAATCAAGATTACTCCAATTGTAACTAATTGTAATGCCCCTCAATTAAGATAACGGCTGGTGATGAGGCTTTCTGAATGGCAATGCGAACCCTGGTGAATCACGAACTATCTCCAGCAGCTAGGCCTGCCGCTTTCTGTCGATAAAACAAGTGCTTCTACTACAATAGTCTTTGGTGGAATACCTGCCTGAGAGTTACAATATCGTCTTTTTAAAAGACGCGATTTTTTGAGGTTATCCAGAATTTTCGTTACATCACAACTGCCTGTCACTCCGAATAATATTGTGAACGCTCTCGAAGGCTACTTATAGCATCGAGCCAGCAAATCCCGAAACGGGATAGGTACTGTGCATTGTTTTATATAAGGCTAAATAAATCCCATGAAATGCGGCATCGTCGGTCTTCCTAACGTTGGTAAATCTACCCTATTCAATGCAATCACCCGTGCGGGAATCGCAGCAGAAAACTATCCGTTTTGCACCATAGAACCCAATGTCGGCATTGTGGAAGTCCCTGATCCGCGTCTGAAGCCGCTGATTGATATCGTCAAGCCACAAAGAATACAGCCCGCCATTGTTGAGTTCGTTGATATCGCAGGCCTGGTGGCAGGAGCTTCCAAAGGTGAAGGCCTGGGTAACAAGTTCCTCGCCAATATCCGCGAAACCGATGCCATTGCCCATGTTGTACGCTGCTTTGATGACGGCAATGTCGTTCACGTTGCAGGCAAGGTCGACCCTATCGCCGATATTGAAACCATCAATACCGAGCTGGCACTGGCCGACATGGAAACGGTAGAAAAAACCCTGCAACGCGAGGGCAAAAAAGCCAAGTCTGGCGATAAAGAAGCGATTGCCCTGTGTGCGGTACTGGAGAAAGTACAAAAATGCCTGGACCAAGGCAACATGGTACGTACCTTGGGGCTGGACGCTGACGAACTGAACCTGCTCAAGCCACTGTGCCTGATCACCGTCAAACCTGTCATGTATATTGCAAATGTTGATGAAACCGGCTTCGACAACAACCCGCTACTGGCCAGGGTTGCAGAACTGGGAGCTAAAGAACACGCACCTGTAGTGGCTATCTGCGCCAAGATCGAAAGCGAAATTGCCGATCTGGAAGACGAAGACAAAACCCTGTTCCTCGAAGAAATGGGCCTGGAAGAACCAGGACTGGATCGTGTTGTGCGCGCTGCTTATGACCTGCTAGGCCTGCAAACATATTTCACGGCCGGCGTAAAAGAAGTGCGCGCCTGGACCGTCAAAAAAGGTGCCACAGCGCCACAAGCCGCCGGGGTGATACACACCGACTTTGAGCGTGGCTTTATTCGCGCCGAAGTGATCGGCTTCAATGACTATGTCGCCAATAAAGGCGAACAAGGCTCAAAAGAAGCAGGCAAAATGCGCCTGGAAGGCAAAGCCTACATTGTGCAAGATGGTGATGTCATGCACTTCCTGTTTAATGTATAAAAAAGCGCGGTCAGGCTCACTTTCAGTCATTTATAGCGCAGTTGGTTTTGACAATACACCCCCAAAACAATAGAATGGCGGGCTTGGCTAAATCCACTAGATTTAATCAAACAGATTTCCCCGGTGATGTAGCTCAGCTGGTTAGAGCACAGGATTCATAATCCTGGGGTCGAGGGTTCAAGTCCCCCCATCACCACCAACAAAATCAACGGGTTAGAGATTTCTCTCTAACCCGTTTTTTGTTTCCGGTCGCAAACTTGCACAAAAGCTTGCTATACAACACTAAGAAAAGTACGGATTAGACTGCTCTTAAATTATCCGCTTTAATAAAATACTTTTTCGCGTAGGCAAGCAGTTGCCCATCCGAAGGGTGATCCACCGTCTCAACACCAATAATTTTTTCAGCCACTGTTGCATCATGCGCATTGGCATGCTTTAACAGTTCCAGCTTGGCTGATCCCGGGCCTACAATCAAAATCTCATTGGCCTCGGCAACGGCATGAATCACTTCATGCAAGTAGTTTTGATCGCTACCATCATGGCCATTACCAACAACACCCGCTTTATGATGCACATTGGAATGTTTGGATTTTGTCTTAATAATCTCGCTTTCACTGGCTTCAGCATTAAACTGGATAACGTGCGCTTCCTGATGGTCGATCCATACCACTGCATGACTGTAAGACATAGAGTTCTCCTGAGATTTGAATGATGCTGAGTATGAATGAATACTTAGACTTGTTTATTGATTGATATCAAACCAAAAGCCCAGCAAGCATCCATTTAAATTTGCAGCAATATTGATGGGCAAAAAAATGCACCCGATTTCCGGGTGCATAAATTAACTCAACCGGGGAAGTGTGAGCTAATACAGTGTAGCAACGGAGATTTGTTAAACAACTGCAACGCCATCATATTCCGCCCACACCATTCCCGCAGTCAGTTCTGGCTGAAGTTTCTGTCAGCGCTATCCTACGCCCTGAGCACTAGGCATCTATACCAAAATCCATAGATACATCCCACCGAAATTATTATCCGTGAGCCATATTTAACAGGCGGCTAAATGCTGGATAGCGACTAAACACCAGGTCAACAATGACCATTAAAAACAGGCTAACTTACCGTTTTTATTCAACTTTTAAATATTTTCTGCTACGTCTCCCACCGCACGGACAACCCTCTTTGGAAAAGTGAATATGGCCACACCAGAACGATGGCTTAGCCATTTAACATCTCTGGCCCCCACGACTTTTTCAAGGAGATTCAAATGAACTTCACGATGAAACATGTGGTACTTACACTGGCACTTTCAGGTGTATTGAGCACAGCCAATGCAACCGTACTAACCCCCAATGTTCTCACTACTAGTGTTGATATCACTCCTGCTTTTTTTGGTGGTACCCTTCTTGATACTGCCATTACCAGCATCAGTAACATCAGTTACAACGGTACTGCCCGTGTAGCAGTTTATGACTCAGGATCCGGCCTGGATTTCTATTACCAATTCAGCAATGCCGCCAGCTCTCAAAATGGACTCGAGAGATTCTCTGCCTATGATTTCACCAGTTTAGGCGTCACGGCTATTGATGTATTCCAGACTGCTACCGGTTTCGGCATCTTCACCAACGGCACTGAAAACTCAAATTATGCAGACCGTACTACGTCTGGCGTAATTGGTTTTAATTTCGTACCTGATGGCACCTCTAAAATTGCCCCAGGTACAACCAGCTTTATCCAGATCATCCGCACCAATGCCACAGCTTATACCTCTGGCAATTTCGGATTGCTGGATGGCATTGCCGACAATGCGGTGGGGTTCGCTCCAACGGCAGCAGTACCCGAGCCTGAAGGTTATGCCATGATGCTGGCAGGCCTTGGCCTGATTGGCTTTGTAGCTCAACGTCGCATGTCATCACGTGATTAAGTTTGTGTAAGCAGTACAGAATGTATTCAATCAAAAGTGGCACTTATGTGCCGCTTTTGTGTGCCACTTTTGATTTTAGAGCGCCGAACACGGCCTCAACTATTAAGAGTTAACTGCCATGCGAAAAGTCGATCACCACGCGTGATGCCACATCACCATGCTCCAACCGCTCAAATACCTGATTGATTGCGGATAGCGGCTGCAACTCTATATCTGCCTTGACCATGCCTGCGGCAGCAAAAGCCAGCGCTTCCGCCATATCCTGCCGCGTACCGACGAATGATCCGCGGATAGTGATGCAATTCGCCACCACATCAAAAAGCGGTGTGGGAAATTCCCCAGGAGGCAAGCCCACCAACACACACGTTCCATGCTTGCGGGTCATGTCCACGCCTTGTTTGAACGCATCCAGGGACGGTGCTGTAATCAACACCCCATGGGCACCGCCGCCAGTCGCTTTCTTCATATCGGCGACCGGGTCGCCCTGTTTGGCGTTGATGAGCACATCAGCACCTAGCCGCTTGGCGTGGGCCAACTTGCCATCATCGATATCAATCGCACAAACGCGCAGCCCCATCACCTTGGCATATTGAATCGCGAGATGCCCAAGGCCACCAACGCCTGAAATCGCGATCCACTCTCCGGGCTTGGCTTCCGTCACCTTGATGCCTTTATAGGTGGTGATGCCTGCGCAGATGATAGGTGCAGCATCCACGGCAGACAACCCGGCTGGAATATGCGCGACATAGTTCGGATCAGCGAGTATGTATTCGGCAAAGCCGCCGTTCTTGGTATAGCCGCCATACTCGGCTTTAGCACATACCGTCTCCCAGGCCGACAAGCAATATTCACAATGCCCGCAAGCCGAATATAGCCAGGGCACGCCAACTCGATCACCCTCTTTCACGCTGGTCACCCCGGCCCCAAGGGCAACGACTATACCGATGCCTTCATGCCCGGGAATAAATGGCAACTTGGGCCGGCCCGGCCAGTCGCCATGGGCGGCATGCAGATCGGTATGACATACCCCGCAGGCTTCGGTCTTGACCAGAATCTGGCCGGGGCCGGGAGTGGGGATATCCCACTCCTGAAGCACCAGCGGTGCTCCAAATTTCTCTACCACTGCAGCTTGCATTTTCCTGGTCATGGGTATTTTCCTTTAAGCATTCAATCATCAACGAACTGGTTAACTCAGCTGAGTACCAGCACTGTCACAGCTACCCATCAAAAGCATTAACTTAAACTCACCTCAACCTGGTGCTGCTGGCGATCATCCACCAGCGGGATCACTCCATGCGATTTAGCGCCCAGATTGGTTGCAACGCCATCCACGATTACGCTGATCTCGTCATTTTCCATGCCTGCGACCCGCTTTACCGTGATGTGATATTGGGTATCGCGATAGCGATAATGAAGCTTGTAGATCTGCCAATGCGCCGGGATACAAGGCGTTATGCGCAGGTGATCCCCTTCCAGCTGCAGGCCCAGCAGGGTTTCTACCGCCAGCCTATACATCCAGCCTGCCGCACCGGTGTACCAGGTCCAGCCACCCCGGCCTGTGTGTGGCGACGCAGCATAGATATCGGCACTCATGACGTAAGGCTCAACTTTATAGCGGGCTAACTGCTCAGGCTTGCTGCTATGATTCACCGGGTTGAGCATGGCAAACAACTCCCACGCACGCTCTGTATCGCCCATCATGGCAAAAGCCATCGTGGCCCAGATAGCAGCATGGGTGTATTGCCCGCCATTCTCACGCACACCGGGTACATAGCCCTTGATATAGCCCGGCTCAAGCGCCGACTGATCGAAAGGCGGGGCCAGCAACTGGATTAGTTGGGCATCTCGCCTGACCAGGCGTTGGTTCACCGCTGCCATGGCTTGTTGCGCCCGTACCGGATCACCACCGTTGGAAATGACCGCCCAGCTCTGGCTGATAGAGTCGATCTGGCACTCATCATTGGCGGCGGAGCCCAGAGGCGTACCATCATCAAAATAAGCACGCCTATACCAAGCGCCATCCCAGGCATTGGCTTCAATGTTGGTGCGCAACAGCGTGGCCTGCGCCGTGCAGGTTTCGGCAAAAACTGCGTCACCGTAGCCGCTTGCCAACACTGCAAACTGATTGAGGTTATCGTATAAAAACCAGGCCAGCCATACGCTCTCACCCTTGCCGTCACGCCCGACCAGATTCATGCCGTCATTCCAGTCACCGCAGCCCATCAGTGGTAACTCATGCACGCCAAAGCGCAAACCATGCTTGATGGCACGCACGCAATGCTCATACAGGCTTGCCACCTCAGCCGAGCGTTGCGGCTGGTCGTAATATGCCTCTTCCTCTTGGTTCAACTTGCGGCCTTCGAGGAAATGCACGGACTCATCCAGTACGCCGGTATCACCCGTTGCCTGCACATAACGGCAGGTGGCATAGGGCAGCCATAAGTAATCATCGGAGAAATGGGTGCGCACGCCTTGCCCATACGGCGGATGCCACCAGTGTTGTACATCCCCCTGCAGAAACTGCCGTCCGGCGCAGCGAAGCAGTTGCTCACGGGCCAGCCAGGGCGTGGCATGAATCAATGCCATCGTGTCCTGCAATTGATCGCGAAAACCATAGGCACCGCCGGACTGGTAGTAGCCGCTACGCCCCCACAGCCGGCACGATAAAGTCTGATACACCAGCCAGCCGTTGACGAGTACATCCAGCGCTGGATCCGGTGTTTCCACCTGTACCGCACCCAAGGTGTGGTTCCAATGCTCATTCACAGCATCCAGCGCCTGCCGTGCACCAGCAGGCCCAGCAAAGCGATGGATGAAACGGTTAGCCTCCTCCGTGTCGTGCGCAGCTCCAAATATAAATACGATTTCGCGTTCCTGCCCATCGGCCAGCTCAACCAGGGCTTGCATCGCGGCGCAGGGGTCCAGCCCGGCCCCTGTCCTGCCTGACAAACGCTTGCGATTCATGGCAGCAGGTTTGGTCAGCGAGCCATTACGGCCAATAAACTCAGCGCGGCTTCCGGTCACGGTACGTTCGCGCTCACTGACTTGCACAAACACAACTCGGTTGGCGCATTCGCGCCCATAAGCATTGCGGGCCAATATAGCACCGCTGTGAGGGTCAATTTCGGTCACGATATGCATCAAGTTGGCATGCCTCAAGTCACCGAGCACCAACTCCCAGTAACCGGTCAAACTCAATCTACGCGGGCGCCCTGAATGGTTACGTAATTTCACCACCACGAACTTGACCGGAGCATCCATGGCAACGTAGGTGGATAGCTCCGAGCTGATGCCGGCTTCGTCATGCTCAAATATGCTGTAGCCGAAACCATGCCTGCACACATAGCCGGAGCGCTCTCGCTTGAACATGGGCACCGGCAATGGCGTGGGTGACCAGAACTCGGCGGTTTCCTCATCGCGGATATAAACTGCCTCGCCGCTACTATCGCTGACCGGGTCATTGTGCCAACTGGTCAAGCGAAACTCATGCGCGTTTTCCACCCAGGTATAGGCGCTGCCCCCTTCGCTCACGACAGTGCCGATATATGGGCTGGCAATGACATTGACCCAGGGTGCTGGCGTACTCTGGCAAGACTCAAGTGCGATGACGTACTCGCGCCCATCAGGTGTAAAGCCCCCCAGCCCATTACAGAAAATGCGCTCCCCTTCAGTAGGCGGTTGCAGCGCTTCCATGCCCGGTTGCAGCAGTGGCTGCAGTCGATCCGACAAACGCTCAGCCGAGACGCGTCGTTCCACCTGCTCAACCAAGGTCTCTGATGAATCGCTTAACACCACGCGTGCGACAGTCTGGAACAATACCCGCTCATCCTCGGAAAGCTCCTCGGTGCGCCGCACGAACACACCGCCCGGCTTTTCTATCGTCTGCGCTTCTGGCCCTGCGTTGATCAGCCCCATGATCTCGTCCTGCAACACAGCCCGGTAACCCGAGAAATCCTCATTGAGGATGACCAGATCCGCAGCCAGGCCTTTCATGCGCCAATAGGTATGGGCTTGCAGCATCTGTTTGACCAGATCGATACGGCCGAGGTCGCCGATACGAAGCAGGACGATAGGCAAGTCACCCGAAACACCAAAACGCCACAGGCCGGCTTGACGCAGCTGGTTGCGCACAATGATGTTGGGCTGGGCTCGACGCAAGGCAGAGCTATAAATGACCGAGCTGGCCAGACGCCCCCAGATTTGGGCTTCAGCCTCGGTAGCATTGATATGACGCAACACCTCCTGGCTTTGGAACCATGCCATCTCAAAGGCACGGTCAACAAAGTGGCGGTCACAATACTTATCGAGCAGTGCCAGCGCGGCCTCACGACTATCGGCAATCCCGGAGATAATCTGTACCGTCGCCGACTCGTCTTCTAGCAGACTCACCGTACGCCTGATGGCTACCACCGGGTCCAGCACCGAGCCCTGGGTGTTCGACAGCGGCGAGTAACCATCGCTGTTGTCCAGCACTACCGGGTTAGCCGCAGTTCTGCCCCTGCCGATAAATTTGGCGCGGTCAGTTTCGTACGACGGCTTGCCTGCCACTGTCCCTGGGGCCGCCAGCAGATGGAACATCCACGGCACCTGCTCGCCCGGCGTGCGCGGCCGCCGCGTGCATAATATGGCCTGCCGCTCGGGCAGGATTTCGGTTTGTACAAATAAATTACTAAAGGCACGATGTGCCAGATCCGCGTTCAACGGCGCAAGCACCACCTCGGCATAACTTGTCACTTCGATATGACGAATATGCGGCGACAGGTTAGTGAGCGTCACCCGCCGGATCTCGACATCATCCTCAGGAGAAACGGTGACCTCGGTGTGCGTTTCTATGGCCTGGTCGCGGCGGCGGTATTCGGCCCGCGCCTGCACAAAAATAGCCTCGTAATGATCGGCCTTGCGCAAGGTCGGTTGATAAGCGGTTGACCAGTAAAGCTCGGTTTCGCTATCACGCAAGTAGATGAACGTGCCCCAGCAATCCGCCGTGGCATCTTCACGCCAACGCGTAACGGCAAGGTCGCGCCAGCGACTGTAGCCGCCACCGGCGTTAGTGGCCATGACGTGATACCTGCCGTTGGACAACAAGTGAACCTCAGGGATAGGCGTATCCGGATTGGTAAACACCCGCATGATGGCGCCCACATCCGCCGCTGGGGGCCGTGCAGAAGCACTCACTTCAGCCGCGTGCGGGTGCAAGGTGGCACCCTTTTTAGGCACACGCTCTTGTAACAGCAACGCTGTTGCCTGGATGCTGGGGATGGACATAAACCGGCGCTGCATGGCCTGTTTGAGCAATACATGCCCAAAACTCAACAAGCTCATGCCTTGATGGTGCGCCATAAAGGTATGCACGACGGCGTGATTCTTACCGCGCGGCAACCGCGACGGGGTGTAATCGATGGCCTCGTAAAATCCATAATTGCCGAGAAACCCTTTGCCCGCCATCGCCTGCAGGTTGTTGCAGGCTTCGCGCGGCTTGACGGTAAGCGCCAATGCGCTGGCATAGGGAGCAATCACCAGATCATCCCCCAACCCGCGTTTGAAGCCCAGTCCGGGCACACCAAAAGCACGGTATTGATAGACCTGCTGCATATCGGTGGTGTTATAGCAGGATTCGGAAATCCCCCAGGGCACACCGCGCTGCCGACCATATTCAATCTGGCGCGACACCACGGCTTGATAGGTCTGGTCCAATAACGTATTGGCGTAACTCGGCATCATCAGTCGTGGCATCAGGTACTCAAACATCGAGCCACTCCACGAAATCAGGCTCACCTCTTTACCGTGACTCGTCAGCAGGCGGCCGAGTGAAAACCAATGTTTCTGAGGCACCTGGCCCTGGGCGATTAACAGAAAACTGGCCAGGCGGGCTTCCGATGCCAGCAAGTCATAGCAGGAGGGGTCACGGTGGCGCTCACCCACGTCGTAGCCTATGCTCAGCAAGCCACATGTCGTATCGTAGAGAAATTCGAAATCCATTATCGCCAGTACGCGGCAACGCTCCACCAGACTGTCGATGAAATTAAGTCGCTCAGCCGCAGCTGACGACCAGACTTCCGAACCGGCCGCCCGCACACTCGCCAACTGGCACAGTGTCGGCATATCACTGTAGCTCCACGGTTCGCTTTGCATCAGCCCAGCCGCTAATAATCGCAGGTCATCCCGCAATGCACGCGCTTGTTCAACAAAGGCCTGCGCCCAGTAATAGAGCTCGCCATTGATATCCATTTCTGCCGGCAGCGATGTCAGCAGGGCTTGAGCACTAGCATGTATCTCATCCAGCAATTGATCGGCAGCCTGCAGTGTCTGCACTTGAGACTCATCTACCACGGTCTGCGCGATCAATAATTGCAGCCGTGCTTGCAGAACGTCAATTTTCCTCACGAGCTCGCAATCGGGTGCAGGCAACTGCTCAGCCAGCACTTGCAGGGTGTCCAGCAGCCCCTGTAACACTTGTGTTGAAAATACCGGCTGCTGTTTCAACTCAGCCAGCCCAGCTTGCAAGGTCAGCAAGCTGCCAGCCAGGTTGCCGCTATCTACCGAAGACACATATTGAGGATGGAGGGGCTGCAGGCTGCGCGTGTCGTACCAGTTGTAAAAATGGCCGCGGTAACGCTCCAGTTTTTCCATGGTGGTGAGTGTGTTGGCGGTAAACCGCAGAAAATCTGCGGTAGCCAGGTAACCAAAATCATGAGCTGCCAGGTTACCCAGTAGCGACATGCCGATATTGGTAGGGGAAGTACGTGATGCAATAGCAGGCGCCGGATACTCCTGGAAGTTATCGGGCGGCAGCCAGTTATCCTGCTCGGCGACGAAATCCGCGAAGTAGCGCCAGGTACGTCGCGCAGAGGTGCGCAAAAAGCTGCGCTGTTCTGCAGTCAGGTCCGGTTCCAACACCAATAATGGAATACTGATCCACCAGCCTATGACAGGCGACACCAGCCAAAGCAACAGTACCGGCAGACACATGAGCAACTCTGCAGAGCCACTCGCCGCCAATGCCAGCAACATCAGCCCGGCCAGCGTCGGCCCAACCCACATTTCCTTGAAAAAATCGGTCAGGGTACGGCGAGCGCCACGCTTTTCAGAAGATCGCAAATGCCACAGCATCAACCCGCGTTGCGTAAACAGCATCTGCACCCCTGAGCGCAGAATTGCATTCAGGGAAATCACCGTGTCATAGGGCAGGAAAACCAGGCTCAATAAAGCGCGCAACATGGGCCGGACTGCGGACTTGCTGGTCTGGGCCAGATGCACCAGCCAGTCCTGCTCCTCTGGCTTGCGGATAAATTCAATCAAGGTGCCCAGCAAGCCGGGAAAGAAGATCACACCGGTTACCAACAGTATCCAGCTCAAAGCGGTGCCGGGGCCAAACAGCCAGCCGCCCAAAAGCAAGGCAAGCAAAGATGGCGCTACCAGGCTGCGTCTTAAGTTATCAAAGATTTTCCACACGGATAAAGCAGTGAGCGGGTTCGGTTCGCGCTTGGCCTCAGCGCCAGATTTTGCCTGCGTGCCTGGGACACTTGTACCAGGCACACTTACTCCTGGCACATTTGGTAGCAACCAGCCGGCAAGCTGCCAGTCACCACGTGTCCAGCGGTGGCGACGGCTGGCCTCTGTGACATAACTGGCTGGATGCTCTTCGATAAGATCGACATCCGTCACCAGCGCAGAGCGCGCATATCCGCTTTCCAGCAGATCGTGGCTAAGTATCAGGTTATCCGGAAAGCGTCCGTCGACAGCCTGGCGAAACGCATCCACATCGTAGATGCCCTTACCGATAAAAGAGCCCTCGCCGAAAATATCCTGATAAATATCCGATATCTCACGGGTGTATGGATCTATGCCTGAGTCACCGGCAAACAGTTGGGTGAAACGTGTCTGGCTGGCACTGACCAGGCTAATGGAAGCACGAGGTTGCAATATCGCATAGCCCTCAACTACGCGCCCCCTACTGGCATCGAACACAGGCCGGTTAAGTGGGTGCGCCATATTGCCAATGAGCGTACGTGCAGTGTCACGCGGCAATTGCGTGTCGGTATCCAGGGTGATGACATATTTGATCGAAGCGAGTATGGAAACATCACCAACTATCTCCGAGAAAGCGGTTTGCGCTTCTCCCCGCAACAAGGCATTGAATTGCTCCAGCTTGCCGCGCTTGCGCTCATATCCCATCCACACCTGCTCCACCGCATTCCACACGCGAGGCCGGTGAAACAGGTAAAAGATACATGCGCGCTGCTCGTTATTAGCCTCATGGCGATATTTCTCATTAAGGGCCTCAGCAGTGGCACGAGCGCGTGTTAGCAGCGAGTCCTCATTCGGCAACTTTTGTTCCTGTGCATCACTGAAATCGGTCAGCAAGGCAAAGTACAGATTGGGATCCTGATTGCCCAGATAGCGGATCTCCAAGGCTTCGAAAAGATCATCAATATCCTGCAGCGTATTGAGCAAAGTTGGCACCACCACCATGGTGCGATGCTGGTCTGGAATCCCCTTGGAAAAATCCAGGCGTGGCAAGACACGTGGCGGCAAGACCAATGTCACCGACAGATTCACCAGCGCAACCGCCAGCGCCGAGCTGCCGATAATCATGGGGATTGCAAAAAACAGGTAGCGCCAGCCGCCCATGGCTGAACTGCCGAATGAGAAAAACACCAGTGACGCCGCGAGTGTGGTCAGCAACAAAATAGGACCAAGATAAAGAAAAAGCCGCCAGCCCTGGCAAACGCGGCAGACACGCATTTTCCAGGGTAAGTGGCAACCAAGTTTAGACTCCAGTGCCCTGCGTCCGTAATCAACCAGATAATAGCCGACATGCGCAGTGCGGCTATTGCCGCTGAGCAACTGGCAGTCAAAGGCAGCCGAGGCAAGCGCTATCGCTGCCTGTGCCGCATCCAGCTCACTGCACGCACAGTCTCTTGCCACTTCCTCGATGATGTGACGGTAGCGGTCACGCGTGGCGAAATCCTGCCTGGCGTGCATGCCAGTTGGGTCCAGGCACAAGGTCTGCTCGACCACACTCAACGCTTCGACGTACTTGCTCCAGTCCATTGCGCCTATAAAGCGCAAACTGCCGATACTATTTGCAATCGATATCTGGTTAGCAGCAGCAGTACGCCCGGCCGCCTCAGACAGCTGGGTGGCTGTCACTCCCTGCGCCAGCAGGCTCTGCTCCACCCAGGTTTGCACAAACGCCATGGTGGCGCCCTGCACCTGGAGTCGTGCATAAAACTCCTCAACAAAAGGTGCGGTCAGCGGCACATCCGCATTCGCAAACTCCGCTAGTAGCTGGATCAGTTGTCTCGGTTCAGTTTCCGCCGTGGCCAGCATGCGATCTGCCCAGGTAACAGCAGCATCCAGCTCCTCGCGCCTATTGGCGATACGCAGTCCCACACGTCTGAGGTTCTCCAGTAGCGCCAGCTGCAACATAATAGGAAAGGCCCACAACTCGCCCAGCTTCAATGGTTCAACCGCTTGGTAAGCTGCGATAAATTCAGTGGCATTATGGTGATCAATGCGACCATCCATGTGGGAGATCAACTCCAACGCCAGGTCGTAGATGCGGGGAAATCCGGCTGATAGCCCGCCAGCCAGGCGTGGCAGCTGCTGGCTATAGCCACGGGGCAAATGGCGCCGCGCCAGTCCAATCTGCTGCTCAATCAGATAGTAATTGTCGAGCAGCCAGGCCTCTGCCGGAATAATGCGGTGTCCCGGTGTCGCGGCTGCGGTCACCACATCATAAGCTGCCAGCAACACGCGCTCATTATCCGCCAGCCGCGGCAAAAGCTTGTCAGGTCCAGGGTCTGGATCAAGTTTATGCTGACCGGCCAGTATGGCGGCGTGGCGTTTCAACTGCTCTATGCTGAATAGCTCCGAGCGTAGCAACTCGGTATCTTCATCGTTACGCAATGGGCCACGCGTGAGCGCAGATAAAGCAGATAATCCCAACTCTTTGATGACGATAACAATTTCCTCGCATATCTATGTGGTGATAATGATAAGCGCTTGGATAAGCTGCGCTTAAGAAAGCAGCCCTAGGCTTTTTTACTTATCTCATTGCGAGTATCAGGATCAGCGTTGCTGTCTCCAGCATCGGCCTCCAGCCTTGTTGTCAGACAGACCGCTCAACAACGAGATGATCTCAACACAATGCGCGCAACGAGCTCGAAGGTCTGTACGCTGTCGAACACATATTCACGCAACTGACTTACTGCTTCAGTAAATCAAGAGCACCAGCAATACCATTGCTTAGCGCTGCTTCTGTGTGCAACCGCACAGAAGCAACCGAACCAGCGGCATAAGCTAAAAATTCACTTAACTTCAAGAGGAGAACCATCATGGACGCATATCGCCACCATGTGTCAGGTTTTTTCGCTAACCGCGGGCAAGCTGAAGCTGCGCTTGCCAAGCTAGTCGCGCAAGGGCTGCCTCGCAAACAACTGCATATACTGTCAGCCGACTCCGCTGCGGCACCTGACGTTCCCGAAACCAAGAGCGATAAAGCACTCAAAGATGTACTGGTAGACAGCGCAATCGGCACTGGTGTTGGTGCCGGTGTTGGTGCACTGGGTGAAATTGCATTGGTGGCAGCGAATGTGAGCCTGTTCGTCGCCAGTCCATTGCTCGCTCCACTCATGATGATGGGATGGGGGGCCAGCCTGGGCGCCTTGATCGGGGCAGCAGCAGGTGCCTCACCCGGCAGCGGCAATAAGAAGGGCTGGTTTTCGGATCTGGTACAAGATGCCATCGCCAGTGGCCAGATCGCACTGGTAGCGGAAACCCGCACCAAACAGGAAACAGCCATCGCACGCGAAGTGATCAAGACTGAAGTCGGTGAATATAAAGATGTAAATACCCCGACTACGGTTTAACCCGGGCAAGCTGGCAGCAAAAAATTACTATCCCTAGCCTGGCAAGGCGGCGGATGTGTCAACCCGTGCCGGATTTACCGCGGTTTGTCATGTGTCAGAAAATCCTTGGACTCTTCCTTGGCTCGCTTGGCAGCCTTCTTTTCTTTTGGTGTCATGACCGCTTGTTTCTTTTCCAGCTTGTTGCTTTTTTGTTCTTTACTCATGGTGTCTTGCTCCTGATAACAGAGGGATTAATATGGCAGGTAGCCCGCGTCTGCGGTCCAGCCTTGCTGCATTTGTTCTAGTCGGAAAACAAGCCATTGTCTGTGCGGAGTCGAACATAAAAACAGCTAACAGACAAAGTGAGGGGCTGAGACAACCTGAGAGCTGAATAACACCAGTCTTATTCAAACCAGTTAATCCGCTGTATGTGCCTATATGTTCGATAACGCACATACGGGGGGAGTGCGCTATATTACATTCCAGAAGGTTTGCCGATGCACCATGTTGAGGCACAACTTTTTTATAAACTAGCGAAATTTATATGCCCGATTTGCAACACCCGCAACTTAACCACCTCCTTGCCGCATTATCCGCAGAAGACTATGCGCGCGTGTCATCCTGCCTTGAGCTGGTCGAAATGCCGCTCGGCGAGGTACTTTGCGAGTCTGGTGGTCGTTTACAGCATGTCTATTTCCCCACAACCTCCATCGTATCGCTGCTGTATGTCATGGAGAATGGCGCCTCGGCCGAAATCGCCGTCGTGGGCAATGAGGGCATACTGGGCATTTCACTATTCATGGGCGGCGAAACTACGCCGAGCCGTGCCGTGGTGCAGAGCGCGGGCTATGGTTATCGGCTTAAGGCTCCACTATTGGTGGATGAATTTAATCGTGCCGGACCATTGATGCGCCTGCTGTTGCGATATACCCAAGCCTTGATCACCCAGATGGCACAGACAGCGGTTTGTAACCGGCACCACACCGTAGAGCAGCAATTGTGCCGCTGGCTATTACTCAGCCTCGACCGGTTATCCGCGAATGAGCTGACCATGACCCAGGAGCTGATTGCCAATATGCTGGGGGTACGTCGCGAAGGCGTTACTGAGGCGGCGGGGAAATTGCAACGGGCGGGCTTGATAGAATACACCCGTGGCCATATCAAAGTAATAAACCGGCCGGGGTTAGAGGCACGCAGTTGCGAATGCTATGAGGTAGTGCGGAAAGAGTTTGACCGCCTGCTCCCTTCGTTACATGGCATTACCAGAATTAAAGCCCAACCAATTAACGCCATCTAGCAAGCCTACGCACATTCTCAGCGGACAGCGTTCTGCAAAACTTTCGCAATACAGGCAAAAATCGGTCCACAGGCACATCAGCGTTTTTTCACCTTATGTACGCTGATGCACATACTCACTGCCGTTGACGAGATAATCTAAGCTGAATTATCTAAGTAAATGCTCGGTTCAATGGTGCGATCTGTATCAATACCAAGCGGCCTCGGCCCGATGTAAGTAATCCAATCGCCCTCATATAACTGACTTTCACAATTAACCGGATATGCAAAGGAATTGAGAATTTATGTCGAATCGAATTCTTATCATCACCGGTAAACCTGCCGATGCGGAAATCCTCAAAGATGTACTCGGGAAAGCCCGTGACGGGCCATTTGAAATCGAGTGGTTAACTCAGCTTTCCCTAGGGCTGGAAAGACTGAGCAAGGGCGGTATTGATGCAATACTCGTCGATCTGTCGCTGCCAGATAGCGAAGGACTAGCAACTTTTGACCAACTATTTGCTGCCGTACCCCATACCCCCATCATGACGCTGAGCGAGGGTGATGACGATGCACTGGCCATAGAGGCAGTTGAGCGCGGCTCACAAGGCTACCTGTCGAAAGGCCATTTCAAAAGCTACCTTGTGCCCCAGGCACTACGCAACATCATTCAGCGCAAGGCAGTTGAAGAAGCTTTTTATAAAGAAAAAGCGCGGGCTGAAATCGCCCTCAACTCAATTAGCGATGCCGTCATCTGCACCGATTTGTCAGGCAATATCGACTACCTGAATATTGCCGCAGAAAACATCACCGGCTGGTCGCGAGATGAGGCGCGCGGGCAGCCCATTGCCGAGGTATTTAAACTGATTAATGGCATTACGCGTCTGCCCGCCTGCAATCCGGTTGAACATGTGTTGGAACACGACATCCCAATGGGCTTGAATGCCGATACTGTGCTGGTTCGGCGTGATGGCAGCGAAACGCCAATAGAAGACTCTACTTCACCTATCCATGACTGGAATGGGAAGCTGACAGGTGTGGTAATCGTGTTCCATGATGTGAGTGCAGCGCAGGCCATGACCATGAAAATGTCGCATCTGGCCCAGCACGATTTCCTGACCAACCTGCCTAACCGTGTACTGCTCAATGACCGCATTGCACAAGCAATTACATCGGCAAAACGAGGAAATGCAGAACTGGCAGTACTGTTTCTCGACCTGGATAATTTCAAGCACATTAACGACTCGCTCGGCCATGAGACAGGCGACAAGCTGCTGCAGTCAGTCACTCTGCGCTTGAGCGATTGTGTCCGCAGTTCCGACACCGTCAGCCGACAAGGTGGAGATGAGTTTGTGATACTGCTGACCGGTGGCAAATACGGAGAAGATGCCGCGGTGACGGCAGACAAGATACTCGTTGCGCTCGGCCTGCCACACAAAGTGGGCAAAGTGGAATTACACATTACCACCAGCATAGGCATCAGCGTCTATCCGGCTGATGGTCACGATGTGGAAACCTTGATCAAGAATGCTGACACCGCGATGTATAACGCCAAGGAAAAGGGGCGCAACAACTACCAGTTTTTCCGAAGCGACATGAACACCCGTGCAGTAGAAAGGCAATTTATCGAATCCAACCTGCGGAGGGCGCTGGAAAAGCAGGAGTTCGTGTTGTTTTACCAACCCAAGGTCAATCTGGATACCGGCATGATTACCGGGGCAGAAGCCCTGTTACGCTGGATACACCAGGACTGGGGCATGGTACTGCCGGAACGCTTTGTGAAGATTGCGGAAGATTGCGGCTTGATCATCCCTATCGGCCGCTGGGTATTGCGCGAAGCCTGCTCACAGGCAAAGCGATGGCTGGATGAAGGGTTGGCAATTGTGTCTATCGCCGTCAATATTTCTGCGCTCGAGTTTCACCAGAAAAATTTTGTTGAGGGTGTACGCAACATCCTGGCTGAAACTGGCCTGGATCCAAGTTACCTGGAGCTGGAAATTACCGAAAGCGTACTGATGGGCGATGCCGATGCTAGCAGCACGATTCTTCAGCAACTCAAGGATATGGGTATACAACTGGCAGTGGATGATTTTGGTACAGGTTATTCCAGCTTGAGCTACCTGCAGGAATTTCCAATCGATGTACTTAAGATCGACCAGTCTTTTGTCCATGATATCGGCCCTGCTGCTAATAATGGCATCATCGTCAGTGCTGTCATCGGCATGGGCAATAGCCTCAAACTAAGAATAGTTGCAGAAGGCGTGGAGAGTGAGGAGCAACTGGAATTTCTCAAGGCCAACTTCTGCGAGGAGGGCCAGGGCCATATCTTCAGCCTGCCACTGACGGCTGATAAATTCGCTTTACTGCTGACGCCGTCTGCTTGATGGCGCCAGTACTATCTATTTCTTGCCGAAGTGAACCTTGGCATTGCTCAAGCAATTACCTTTCGCATCGCCAGCCAGGACATCACACTTTTCCTTGGCAACCACGTAGTCGGCAGCGCGTTTATCGGCAGCACCATCCTTGTATGCTTCATTCGACTTTTCCATGGCTTTCTCATTGGCATCATCCGACTTTTCATTAGCCACAGCGTCGGCTTTGGATGTTTTCATCAGCGTCTCGGCATCTGCCATTTGGTGTACTTGAGCGGCTTTCGCCTCTTTCACGCACACATCCTTGCTGTTGCCTGCCCTGTCATCGCATTTCTCACTGGCCACCGAATAATCCGCATCAGCTTTGGCGACACGCATGTCATAACGTGTCTGTATAGTGGGTTTATATTGGTATTCAAGCCCGGCATTGGCCAGACCATGCCTGCCCTTTGCTTCAGCTATGCAAATATCATTGGCATTACCAGCAAGTGCTTTGCATTGCGCCTTATCCAGCTTGAACTCAGCATCGATAGTTCTGCCCAGCGACTTGTATTGATTCTTGGACATGCTCTCAGCCATGGCGCCCGCACTAAAAACCAGACCAATCGCAAGCGCCATCATGCGGATATTAAAATTCTTCATCGCTTTTCCTTTTATAACAAGTTTGTTGTTTTACTGATTTGTTGCTTTACTGGCGGATCCAGTGATGTGCCTCTGCCGCCGTTGCCAGTCGGCGAGTTGCTTCTCGGCTTCTTCCTTGTTCACGCCATAGATCTCCTGGATTTTTCCGGCCAGGCGCTGGCGATTGCCAGCAATCTGCATAAACTCATCGTCGGTAAGCTTGCCCCATTGCTGTTTGATGTTGCCCTTGAATTGTTTCCAATTACCTTCAATCCGATTCCAGTTCATTTTTATTCCTTTTATTCGGCGTTTATATGATGGTTGGTTTTGCTGCAATGAGGAGTTACGCACTTTTCTGACAGCTGAATGAGTTTATTCTGGCCCTGCACAACCATCCGTCTGATAGCGTACATACGGCAGTAAACATCTACGGTAAGTTAGGCAACTACTTTGCTCGGTTAGTCCCGAGCAAACTCCGTCATCAGGATAATGTGTGATTTTTTCCTTGTGCCGACTGTTGGCTTTACGCAAGTACCACAGGAGCACACATGCCAACCAAATCAAACACAAGCGTCTTTACCAACTTGCTATTGGATGGCCTGCCCAGCATGGGTAGGCAGCAACTGCTGTCACTCAGCGAGAGTGTAGAGCTGGTTTTTGGAGACCTCATCTACGAGCCAGGTGAGGTCATCAGTCACGTTTACTTCCCCACCAATAGTTTTATCTCATTGATATTACCGATTGATGGTGGCGCGAGTCTCGAAGTGGGCTTGGTAGGGAACGAGGGCATGTACGGCACACCAGTGATGCTGGGAGTTGATATTTCCCAGTTTCTCACTCGGGTTCAAGGCTCTGGGCCCGCCCTGCGTATAGCCACACCCCTTTTTCTGCGTGAGCTGGATTTAAGCTCAGCGCTGCGGCGCAAGATGAAGCGCTACCTCTACGTAACCATGAAACAGCTTGCCCAAACCGCCGCCTGTAACCGCTTTCATTTTGTTGAAGAGCGACTGGCCCGATGGCTGCTGATGACACAGGATAGGGCGCACTCGGATGAGTTTCATATTACCCAGGAGTTTCTCGCACAAATGCTGGGGGTGCGCAGGGTTGGCGTAACTAAGGCTGCCGGCTCGTTACAGCACAAAAATCTCATCAGCTATAGCCGTGGCGACATCAAGATACACGATTCAATCGGCCTGGAAGCGGCCTCTTGTCGCTGTTACCGTGCCGATAAAGAAATCTACGACCGCATCCTGCATAGCTGAGAGCCTATCGCACTACTTTACTACTGTTGAGATAACCACACTTGAATACGTTAGTGCGGTAGGCCTCTGCCTGCATTAAGCGCTGATCGGCTAAGTGTTGTCATGCAAGTTTTTCTTATGCTGCCACCTTACCCAGCCGGCGTCATAGCCATTTCTCGACACCACAGGCCGTAAAGCTGGCTCTGCCAGGTCGGCTTTCACCAAATTGAGTGAGACTTTGGCTTTTGCGCGGATGACTTCCAGTTGCGCATTATCCTGGTTGCCAGTCGCATTCAGCAGTGCTTCAGCATCTGCCACCATCATCTTGAAATCAGCGATTACTACTTCAGATATTTTTTGCATGGTGTTCTCCGTTATTGAATGTTTCAGTTTCAAAATGGATTTCGATAGATCTGGCTTGTGGTTTTGCCTTTAATACGAAGGGGCAGGTGCCAGATTGTGCCTGCCCGAATTCTAATGCTCTGTCCGCACGCATATCCTTGAGTGGCTGAGTGATATGGCTAGGCCTTGCTTCCGGCATAGCGCTGCTATATATAAAGCCTCCGTACAACAGGCCCAGACCACCAGACGCAATGAGTGCATTTGCCAGAAGCTTGAAAGTGTTCATGTCGTCATCTCCTTTCAGAGACCACTTACTGTCGCTTGAGTCCGGCTGGCTTCAAGCTGACTACAAGCGCCGGCCTTGTATCAGGCGCAACACGACCATCACGATGGCGATAACCAGGAGGATATGGATAAACCCGCCCATGGTGTATGAAGAAACTAGGCCAAGCACCCACATGACAAGCAAAATTACTGCAATGGTTTCAAGCATGATATTGACTCCTATTTAAATATGGGCTCGCAGCTTATTTAGAACGACTACTTGGCCTTGAGCCGCATATCATTCTTGACGGATGTCACGCCCTTAACGTTACGTGTTACTTCAACCGCCTTTTTAATGTCAGCCTCCGAATTCACAAAACCGCTTAGCTGAACTACACCTTTATAGGTTTCAACGTTAATTTCTGACGACTTCAAAGTATCTTCCTTTAGAACCGCGGCTTTAACCTTGGTGGTAATCACACTGTCATCAATGTATTCCCCTGTGCCTTCCTTCTGTGCAGTAGAAGCGCAGCCAAGTATGGTCACCATAGTCAGCGCGAAGATAATGCTGGCGATGTATTTAAATGGTTTCATGGTAAGACTCTCCTTATAGATTCAATCAAAAGGCTGGTGGCTCAAACTGCCAGCCGCGATAAATTTATAGTCCTCCTATTTGTAAAACCACTCTGTTTGCTAGCGCACTTATCCAGTAAGTTTGTTTTGAGTACAGAAAAATATGCCGGCAATCGCCAATGCAGATAAATTGACTATGTGCCAATTAGCTGCAGCTTGTTTGATACATATCAAATCGCTTGATGACACACCACCATAGAATGCACTCACGAAATTAGCTTTATTAACCCTTAGTGTTTGAATAATTCGATGAGTGGAGTGTTAAAAATGAAAAAAACGTTATTGGTATTGGCACTGGCTTCTGCTTTTGCTCCTGTGCTGGCCCATGCTGAAGCTGGCGACTGGGTACTGCGCGGTCGCGTAGTAAGCGTTAGCCCTAATGAAAGCAGCGATCTTGGCAAAACCGTCAACAAAAACGTAGGCCCTGGCACTATGTCTCCAGGCGCGGATTTGGCTGTTGATAGCAATGTGATCCCTGAATTCGATATTTCTTACTACATCACCAAGAACATCGCTGCCGAGTTGATTCTTGCTCTTGGCACCAAACATGATGTCAGCATCAAGGGTGATAGCGTAGGCGCCGTCGGTAATCAAAACCTGGGTAGCGTGAATGCTTTGCCACCTACACTGACACTGCAATGGCACTTCCGGCCTGACCAGACTTTTGACCCATACGTCGGTGCAGGTATCAACTACACCGCTATGCTGGATCGCAACCTGAGATTTGAAAGCGGCGCATTGGCTGGCACCAAGATCAAGGTTGATAGCGACAGCTGGGGTTATGCCCTGCAAGCTGGTTTTGATATCAACTTGAAAGATGGTTGGTTGATCAATGCTGACGTTAAGTACATCACTATCGATACCGATGTTAAGACCAAGGTTGCAGGCAACTGGACCAAAATTGACTCACTGGATATCGACCCATGGGTATTCGGTATTGGCTTCGGTAAGAAGTTCTAAGCAGTTTAGTTTACAAGTTTCCATAGTCTCCTAGTTCCACCCTCGCCTCTGTCCTCCCCGGCAGAGGCATTTTTTTGCCTGGATTTCTGTACCATGCCGATCAGTATCATAGTCAAGTACGGAGTCAGGCTCAGAGGAATTGAGCCGTAGTCTTGATTCAATTAATGAGAAGTATGGAATATGGAAAAGCACACGCAATAGAACGGGATACTCAGTTACACCAGACTTTTACCTGATGCGCTAAATCCATCCAGATGGCCCAAGCTGCGGCAGCGCTAAGGATCAGGCCGGCCAGCCTCATGCTGCGGCTTTCGTTGATCCATTTACCGCCATGTTGCAGCTTTAGCCAGAGCCAGGGGCCGACCAGCAATGAAACACTGGTGCCTATGGCAAAGGTGGCCATGCTGATCGCACCATTGAGCGGGTTAGCGCTTAACGATGCAACCAGCAGGGCAGAATAAAGCAAGCCGCAGGGCATAAAGGCCCACAACATGCCCGTCATCAGCATGCCGCCAGGAATTCGTGCCATGTGCTGCACACGCCCCCATATATTACGGCCCAGATTATCCGCCCACACCGGCTGGCGGGCATAGGCCAGCAACACCAGCCCCCAACTCAATACCAGCACGTGAAAAAATGTCCATGCCGGATGCAGGGCAAGTGACTGGTTGGATACCCAGGCCAGACTTTTTACCGAAGCAGCTGCTACCGCACCAAGACTGGCGTAACCAATGAGCCTGCCTGCCTGAAATTTCCATAAGCTGGATGTACCGCCATGCCCTTTCTGGATACCGGCGCAAGCGGCACCGCACATGACGATGCAATGCGGCCCGCCCGCAAGGCCCATAAGCAGGGTGGTGAGTGCCAGCGAAGTTTGCATGGCCATGATGTAGGATGCCCTAGATGCTTTTAGAGACTAAATAATTTTAGAAAAACGGGCACGATTACGGTCTATCTGCAAATAGCGGTCAAACAGCATGGCAACCGCGCGCACAAAAAACCAGCCGCTGCTTGTGATTTGTATACCGCTGTCATCCAGCTCTACCATGCCTGCGCTTTCCAGCTCTTTCAGTGCTTCCAGCTCGCTGGCAAAGTAGCTCTTGAAGTCGATCATAAAGGCCAGCTCGATAGACTCATATTGCAGCCGACCCTGACACATCAGCGCCATAATCACCGCACGCCTTACCAGGTCATCCCGTGACAATGCCAAACCGCGCACCACCGGGAAACGGCCTTGATTCAGGAAATCATAGTACTCATCCAGCGTTTTGGCGTTCTGGCTGTAAGTAGCGCCGACACGGCCAATGGCAGAAACGCCCAACCCGATCAGATCGCAATCAGGTTGCGTGCTGTAGCCTTGAAAGTTACGGTGCAGCCTGCCCTGACGCTTGGCCACCGCCAGTGCGTCAGTGGGCAGGGCGAAATGGTCCATGCCGACATATACATAGCCGGCACTGAGGAATGTCGATATCGCGCCGGATAGCATGGCGATTTTAGCGGGCGCAGCGGGTATCTCGGAGGCATGAATGCGGCGCTGCGGCTTGAACCGCGCTGGCAAGTGCGCATAGGCATACAGCGCGATTCGATCTGGCTTAAGCTGTGCCACCTGCGCCAGGGTACGGGCAAAAGACTCCGGTGTTTGCTTGGGCAAACCATAAATCAGATCGACATTCACCGATTCAAAATTAAGCCTGTGTGCGGCCTCAACCAAAGCAAACACCTGCTCGGCCGGCTGGATGCGATGCACTGCTTTTTGTACTTCTGCATCAAAATCCTGCACGCCGAAACTCAGGCGGTTAAATCCCAGCGCGGCCAGATGCTCCAGCCGCTTTTCATCAACCGTACGCGGATCCACTTCAATCGAATACTCGCCACCCGGCGCCAGCACAAAGCTGCGCCGCAGCATGGACATCAGCTCAGTCAGTTCATCATCCGAGAAAAAAGTTGGTGAGCCGCCACCCAGGTGCAATTGCGTAATGGTTTGCCCGAGGCCAAGATGTTCAACATGCAAATCGATTTCACGGCTGAGATAGCGCAAATACTCGGTACCACGTTCATGGCGTTTGGTAATGATCTTGTTGCAGGCACAGTAAAAGCACAGCGACTCACAAAATGGGATATGCACATAAATAGATAACGGCAAGGCCATGCCGCCGACCCTGCGCTGCTCCAGGGCCTGCTTATAGGCATCTTCAGTGAATGCTTCCACAAAGCGGTCTGCTGTGGGATAGGAGGTATACCGTGGGCCCGATACATCATACTTGCGCAATAGCTCAGGGGTTACGGTTGAGATTGTTGTGCCCAGCATGCCATCAGGCAGTGCAGTGGAAGCAGGTGTAGTTTTTTTGGCGATCATGTGTGTTGGCGATTAAGGCCACTCCTCAATTTTGTGCAACTTTGACAGAGTTGGTCATATAGTTCTTTGATGTAAGTCAAACGACTATTGAGTGAGCACGGAAGCAATTCGTTAGTATAAATTTTGCCATGAAACTCATAAATGTCCTGTGGAATATCTACCAACATGACCCTTAACACGGTATGCTTAACAGGTAACTTCACCTCCAGGCTAGATATGACTCCTGAAACCATTAAAGTCGCCTGCTCTAACTGCAACCTGCGTGAGCTTTGCATGCCCATGGGGTTCAATCCAGAGGATATGCAAAAGCTGGATGAAGTAGTCGCCACACGGCGCAGAATCAAGCAAGGCGGCATGCTTTTCAGCAGTGGTGACCCATTTACCTCACTGTACGCCATACGCACCGGATTTTTCAAAACCTGCGTTTCTACTGAAGATGGCCGCGAACAGGTGACAGGCTTTCAGATGGCGGGTGAAATCATCGGCCTCGATGGCATTGTCAGCGACTTTCATAGCTGCAACGCAGTAGCGCTGGAAGATGCAGATGTGTGCGTGATGCCGTTCGCCAATGTGGAAGACTTATCGCGCGAGTTCCCGGTATTGCAGCGCCATGTGCATAAAATCATGAGCCGTGAGATTGTGCGCGAAAACGGCGTGATGATGCTGTTAGGCAATATGCGCGCTGAAGAGCGCGTTGCTGCATTCCTGTTAAATCTGGTTCAGCGCCTGCATGCCAGAGGTTTTTCCCAGTCAGAAATGGTGCTCAGGATGACGCGCGAGGAAATCGGCAGTTATCTTGGCCTCAAGCTGGAAACCGTGAGCCGTACTTTCTCAAAATTCAGCGAAGATGGCATTATTGAAGTCAAACAGCGCTATGTGCGTATTCTGGAACCTGATGCGCTGAAGAAGATATTCAACCCCCAGACCTGCTCTTAAGCTGCTGCAATTAACATCTCTCGCCATTGATTTCTTATCACTGATTTAAAGTCGCACAAGACCGCATTGAAGTAATCGCATGACTTTAGAAAACTTCCTCACCGTTTCTGACCACAACCGCGACGTAAGTGGCATGCGCTACATCTACCCGGTTGTGTCACGCCGTGCCGGCGGTGTGTCTGTCGGCATTAACCTGAACATCAACAATGCCTGTAACTGGCGCTGTATTTACTGCCAGGTGCCTAACCTTACTCGCGGCACACCGCCCCCCATTGAACTAGATGTGCTGGAGCAAGAGCTGCGTACATTTCTAAACAGCATTACCCATGGCGACTTCATGCAACGCTATGTGGCCGAGCAGGACAGACAACTGCAAGACGTTGCTTTCTCCGGCAACGGCGAACCCACCAGCGCAAAAGAATTTCCACAAGTTGTGGCATTGGTAGAAAAAGTATTACGTGATTTTGACCTGCTCGGCACCATCAAAGTACGCCTGATTACCAATGGCAGCCTGCTGGATAAACCGGCCATACTGGAAGCGGTGCGTCATCTGTCGCGTTGTAATGGCGAGGTCTGGTTCAAGGTGGATGCCGGCACTCAGCAAGGGATTGCACGTATCAATGATGTGCACCTCAACCCGCAAAGCCATATTCAGCGCCTGAAAAACTGCGCTGACGCCTGCCCCACCTTTGTCCAGACCTGCATGTTCGGGCTGGACGGCTTACCCCCCAGCGAAGAAGATATTGCAGCCTATGTTGCACTGCTGGAACAGGTGGCCGACAAAATACAGGGTGTTCACTTGTATGGCCTGGCCAGGCCTTCCTTGCAGGCAGAATCGGCCAGGCTCAGTCGTTTGCCTCCAGAGTGGCTGGAAAGCGTGGCTAACCGCATACGCCAGCACGACATTACCGTGCATGTCAGCCCCTAACTCACTCGTTTGATACAAGTGCTTTTAGTACTAAAGCTCGTCACTTCACTGCAGTGCGATATATCCAGCCTCGTCGTATCAGCCACTTTTCAATTTCCACCGCAATAAATACCACGCTGGATAAGGCCAGGCAAATAGCCAGCTCGCCCATGCTAAGCGGGGCAGTTTTGAATATCGGGTTAAAAACTGGTACGTAGATGGTGGCCATCTGCAAAATGAAAGTCACAGTCACGGCCGCCGCCATGGGGCGATTGGAAAGTATGCCGATACTGAACAGCGACTCTTTTTCTGAACGTATCGCCAGCACGTGTCCAAGCTGGCTGACTGTCAGCACAGTAAATGCCATGGTTTGCCAGTGAGCCGAGCCTGAATGGTAGGCCCATGCCTGTGCAACTAGGGTGAGCCCTGCCATCAGCAACCCGACCCAGACCATGTGCTGCCACATGCCGTGGGCAAACAGACTTTCCTGCGACGGACGTGGCGGGCGACGCATAATGCCGCGCTCTGCAGGCTCGGCAGTAAAAGCTAGGGCCGGTAAGCCATCACTCACCAGGTTAATCCACAACATATGCGTAGGCAGCAATGGAATAGGCAAACCCAGGAAAGGCGCTAAAAAAATGGTCAGGATTTCTGCCGAGTTGGTAGTGACCGCGTAGCGTATGAATTTACGGATATTGTCGTAGAGGCAGCGCCCATAGCGCACGGCATGCACGATAGTGGCAAAGTTATCATCCAGCAGCACCATGTGCGCAGCCTCCCGCGCCACATCGGTACCACCCTTGCCCATTGCCACCCCAATGTCGGCAGCTCTTAACGCAGGGGCATCATTGACACCATCGCCGGTCATTGCTACCACTTCACCCTTGTCCTGCAATGCCTGGACAATTTTGATCTTTTGTATGGGGTCAACGCGCGCATACACCCGCACGGTTTCCACTTCAGCTTCAAATGCCTGTTGATCCAACTGGGCCAACTCAACGCCCGACATGACCCGCCCGTCACTATCCGCAAGTATCCCCAGCTGATAAGCAATGGCACGAGCGGTGGCGGGATGGTCGCCGGTAATCATCACCGCAGTAATCCCTGCAGATTTACACAAAGACACCGCCTCTTTCGCTTCGCGCCTGGGTGGGTCTATCAGGCCGACAAAACCCAGGAATACCAGGCCGCGTTCCAGTTCATCCGCCTGCTGGCTAGCGGGTAAGGTCTGCCAGGTACGGCAGGCAAATGCCAGCACTCGGAGTCCATTGGCCGCCATGGCATCTGCCTCTCGCAGCAATTCCGTTTGCGCCTCCTCGTCCAGGCTTCGCTCACCACTTGTATTGAGCATGCTGGTACATCGTGACACTAGGGCTTCCGGCGAACCCTTGGTATAGGCAAGCACCTCTTTGCCTGCGGCATGAAACGTAGTCATGCGCTTGCGTTCGGAATCAAATGGCAACTCTTTCAGCCGGGGTGCCTGGCTCTCCAATGTCGCCTTGCTACAGCCGGCATCCTGTGCGGCAAGCAGCAAGGCGGCTTCGGTCGGTTCCCCCTGAATTTTGCCGTGCTTATCCAGATGCGCATCATTACTCAAGGCTAATGCCTGAAATAAGGTGTGCCAGGGCTCAACATGTTTATCCATATTAAACGCGGAGAACATTGCACCATCGGCATAAATCGCAGTGACATGCATTTTATTCTGGGTCAGCGTGCCGGTTTTATCGGAGCAGATAAATGTCACCGACCCCAGTGTTTCAACCGCTGGCAGACGCCGGATCAAGGCATGCTGTTTGACCATTTTGCGTGCGCCCAGCGCCAGGGAAATAGTCACCACGGCAGGCAAGGCTTCGGGAATAGCCGCTACCGCCAGGCTGATTGCCGTCATGAACATCAGCAGCAACGGCTCTCCGCGCATAATGCCAATGACAAACACCAATACACAGATCGCAAGCGCAGCCAGTGCCAGCCTTTGGCCAAAACCTGTTAGCCGCTTTTGCATGGGCGTTTTGGTGTCACCCTGCTCACCAAGCAGGGCAGCGATCTTGCCCAACTCGCTTTGCATACCGGTCGCTATCACCAGACCTAAGCCTCGACCATAAGTCACGATTGTTCCCTTGTACGCCAGGCAAGTCTTGTCACCTAAAGGTGCTTCTTTGTGTGGAATAGCGTGAATCTGCTTCTCCACCGCCACCGATTCGCCGGTCAGCGCGGATTCATCAATCCTGAGCTGGGCCGCTTCGACGATGCGAAAATCAGCAGGCACCACATTACCGGCTTCCAGCAACACCACATCTCCCGGCACCAGCTCTGAAGCGTTGACGGCTTGCACCTCACCATCGCGCAATACACGCGCACTGACCTCTGACATACGCTTGAGCGCAGCCATGGCGCGCTCTGCGCGATACTCCTGTATGAAGCCGATGACCGCATTCAGGATCACGATCACGATAATGGCGATGGTGTCCTGCACATCGCCGACGATGCCGGAAATAATGGCAGCTGCGATCAGTACCACGATCATGAAGTCCGTAAACTGCGCCAACAGCATACGCCAGGGAGGGCGGCCATGCGCCTCCTGCAAAGCATTCGGCCCGAAACGGGCCTTGCGCTCACTGACTTTGGCCGCACTTAATCCGGTTTGATGGCTGGTTTCAAGCTGGTGCGCAACCTCGGCTGCTGACAGGGTATGCCAATGCTGTTGATGATGGTCCATATTGAAAATCAATTCAGGCAGTATGCTGCAGGGATTGGAGAATTTGACTTTAGCATAGCACGCAACAATGGACAGCCAATATGGCCGTAGATGACATAGCGGTCACTTACTCAATGACCCAAACTGAAGCTAACGCGCGTCGGCGAGGAACCCTGCGACTGCGCGCTTGAATGGCGTGATGCGGCTGCCCATGCGCAAGGCGCTGGCACGGAGTAAACGCGCAGGAGGACTATCGCTGCAGTAAAGCTTGGCGATGGCATGTGTGGCAAGAAACAAAGGGCGTGTGTGGTGGCGATGCACTTGCTCGTAACGCAGCAGCAGGCTATGGGCGGCAATATCTTTACCTGCTGCGTGTGCAGCCTTGATTTCACCCGACAAGGTAGCAATACCTTTCAGCCCGAAATTAAAACCGTGAGCAGTGACCGGATGCATGCCCACAGCTGCATCCCCCACCAGCGCAAAACGCTGCCCCACCAGGCGATTGGCATAAGCGGTCACCAGCGGATAGGCATGGCGACTAGAGGCAAGGCGCATCTTGCCCAGCCGGTGCTTAAAGCGGGCTGCCATGACTAGATTGAACTCATCCTCAGGCATGTGCATGAGTGCATTAATTTCTTCAGGGGCTAGTGTAATGACGACTGATGAGCGCATGCCGTTCATCGGCAGCAGCGCCAGCGTCTGCCCGTAGTCGAACCACTCCCAGGCAGTATGCTGGTGCGGGATATCGTGTTCCATCACGCACACCATCATGGTCTTGCCAAAGTCATGCATGTCCGCGGCTATGCCCATGGCCCGGCGTGTTTCCGAGAATCGGCTATCCGCCCCCACCAGCAACCGGGTTTGGATAAGCGCGCCATCTGCCAGGGTCAGCGTCACTTGATCTTTGCCGCAGCGTATATCGCTTACCTGCGTTTCTGTCTTCAGTGTAATAGCAGGCATTGATTGCGCCTGCTCAAAAGCAGCCTTGCGAATGAGATGGTTGGCAATCAGGTAACCCAGCTCACTTTTCCGGCTATCCGCATGGCCGATATCCATAGACAGAAGCGAAGACCCATTGAACACGCGTGCATCACGCAAAGGCGAAATCGCTTGCACATCAATACGACCCCATAGCCCCAGCTCACGCATGAGTTGCGCCGAATGGTGAGTAAGTGCTATCTCCCGGCCATCAAAGCCCGGGGCAGCCAATGCCGCTTCTGGCTGGCGTTCCAGCACTACAATCTGCAGGCCGGAACTGGCCAGTGCACTTGCCAGGCATAAGCCGGCTGGTCCTGCGCCTATGATGGCGACATCAACATTCATAACCATCGCTAGCGTGATACCAGCTTAAGGATGAACTGGCGCAATGCCGGTGGCAGCATGGTTGCGCGCTTGCAATGCCGGTGCCAGGCCGTCACGTTGCGCATCCAGGGTTTTATTGATTTCAATGCCCTTACGGTAATAATCATCAATCACCGGATCAGGGCTACGGATCGCGAGATACAGTGTGATAAAAGAGGCAATAACCACCAGCAGCGGGCCGGAAATAATCAGCCAGACATGCCCAAAATGCCACCAGGCTTTTGTATCTTGTGTATTCATCAGGTGATCCTTATCTTTGTTACAGCTTTGATTTTGTTACAGCCTTGCTGACAGCAAAGCTGATTAACCTCTTGTATTGCTACCTTGGCACCAGGAATATCGACTTCTCGGCCACGATTTCCTTGCTTTCCAGCGACTGGATCTGGAACTCCACCTTATGAGAGCCTGGCTCGATGGAACCATCAGGAATCTCCAGACGCACGGATATCCAGCGTGCCTCCGCAGGCTCAACGGTAATCGTCCGGTTGACTTCTTCTCCATCGGATTCAACGATCAGGCCTTCAATACCACTGGCGCTGATACGATAATGCTGGACAGTTTCTGTCGCATTCATGATCTGCAGGCGGTACACATTCTCCAGCAGGCCACCATCCACCAGGCGCGCCATCACACCGCGATCACGTACCACATCCACCCGGAAAGGTGTCCTTAACCACAGGCTGACCAGCAAACCAGTCACCAGCAAGGTCAGGATAGTGGCGTATATCAGCACGCGCGGCCGCACTATGCGCTGCAGCATTTGCTTGTGCGTCCAATTATTGGTGACTGCATGTTGCGTAGAGTATTTAACCAGCCCACGCGCGTAGCCCATCTTGTCCATCACCGTATCGCAGACGTCGGCACAGGCGCCGCAGCCTATACATTCATATTGCAGCCCTTTGCGGATATCAATGCCGGTGGGGCAAACCTGCACACACAGGCTGCAATCGATACAGGCTCCCAGGCCGTGGCTATCACTCTCCACCTTGCGCGAACGGCCGCCGCGCGGCTCACCGCGAGCCTCGTCGTAGGTAACAATCAAGGTATCGTCATCGAACATGGCACTCTGGAAACGTGCATATGGGCACATGTATTTGCAGACCTGCTCACGCATAAAGCCTGCATTGCCATAGGTAGCAAAGCCATAGAACAGCACCCAGAAGGTTTCCCATGGGCCTACATCATGATGAATAAATTCGGCCAGTAATTCGCGGATAGGCGTGAAATACCCGACAAAAGTAAAGCCTGTCCACAGTGCAAAGGTAATCCAGACAAAGTGCTTGCTGCCTTTTTTCAGCAGCTTTTTAGCCGACATTGCTGATTCATCCAGCTTGATGCGGGCAGCACGATCGCCTTCAATCTTGGATTCTATCCAGAGGAATATTTCGGTATACACCGTTTGCGGGCAGGTATAACCGCACCATAACCGCCCGGCAACCGCGGTGAAAAGAAACAGGGAAAGTGCGGAAATAATGAGAATAGCCGTCAGGTAGATCAGATCCTGTGGGTAAAACACCAGGTTGAAGATATAAAAACGCTTGGCTTCCAGATCAAACAGCAGTGCCTGACGTTGGCCCCATGCCAGCCATGGCATGCCATAAAAAAACAGCTGGGTCAGCCAGATCATGACCCAGCGCCATTTGGTAAAAAAACCCGAAATGCTGCGCGGATAAATTTTTTCCTGCGCAGCATATAAGGAGACCACTACCGCCTCAGGTAACACAGCTGAGGGATTTGCTTCTGCTTTAGTAATGGTCTGCGGGCTATTCATGTATCAACACTCCTACTTTGCTGCTGTACTTGAAGGGGCAAGGCTTGAAGGGGCAAGGTTAGATAAACCCCATACATATGCAGCCAGTACGTGAATTTGCTCAGGCGTAAATTTCGTTGCTTGCGCAGGCATCTGGTTGGTTTTGCCTTCGTTGATGCGTTTGATGATGGCAGCTTCGCCAGCACCATGCAGCCAGATCTTATCGCTGAGGTTAGGTGCACCTATGGCGATATTGCCCTTGCCATCAGCGCCGTGACAGGCAGCACAGGCAGCAAACTTCTCCTTACCCAATGCGGCACGTGCTGAATCGTGCGTACTATCGGAAAGGCTGAGCACATAATTGGCGACATTCTTCACATCATCCTCATTGCCCACTGCGGCTGCCATAGGCGGCATCATGCCGACACGGCCGCCGGTGATGGTGGTCTGGATAATTTCAGGGGTACCACCATGTATCCAGTCGTTATCGGTAAGATTGGGGAAACCGCGACTACCTCGGGCATCTGAACCATGACACTGCGCGCAGTTGTTCATGAACAGGCGCTCACCAATGGCCTTGGCTTCAGCATTGGCAGCCAACTCATTGACCGGCATGGCAGCAAACTTGGCGTAAAGAGGTTCCAACGCCTTGTTGGCAGCAGCGACCTCTTTATCGTACTGGTTCACTTCAGACCAGCCCAGCTTGCCCTCGAAACGACCCAGCCCGGGATAAGCCGCCAGATAGATCAAGCCGAACACGATAGTGATGATAAACAGCCATACCCACCAGCGTGGTAACGGGTTGTTCATCTCGCGCAGGTTACCATCCCATACATGGCCACTGGTGTTATCGCCGTTGGCAGACGCCACTTTCACCTTGCTGGTTAACCACAGCAACAAGGCGCAGCCAAAAATACCACCCAGGGTAATGACCGTAATGAAGACAGGCCAAAAATTACTCGTAAAGTCACTCATTTTATTTTCCTTTAGTCTTCTTTAAATGGCAGGTTGGCTGCATCTTTAAAGTCTGATGTACTGCGATTGCGCCAGGCCCAGACCGCGATGCCGACAAACACGATAAAGCTGGCAACGGTCGCCAATATGCGTAGTGTATTAATGTCCATGATGCATTCTCCTTAATCGCTTCAAGTGCATTACTTCAAGTTAGTGCCAAGGATTTGCAGGTAGGCAACCAGCGCATCCAGCTCGGTTTTGCCCTTCACTTCCGCTGCAGCACCTGCAATTTCAGCATCGGTATACGGCACACCGACCATGCGCAATGCACGCATGCGCGGCGCCATGCCTTCAGGGTCTACCAGCGCTTTTTCCAGGAAGGGATACATAGGCATAATGGATTCAGGGACCAGATCGCGCGGATTGATCAGATGGATACGATGCCATTCATCGCTATACTTGCCGCCAACACGGTGCAGATCCGGGCCTGTACGCTTGCTACCCCATTGGAACGGATGGTCGTAAACGAACTCGCCAGCCACTGAGTAATGCCCGTAACGCAAAGTCTCGGCGCGGAACGGACGGATCATTTGCGAATGGCAGTTGTAGCAGCCTTCCCGCAGGTAGATGTCACGTCCGGCCAGTTGCACCGGGGTGTATGGCATCAAGCCTTTAATCGGCTCAGTAGTGGATTTCTGGAAGAACAGCGGCACAATTTCTACTATGCCGCCGAAAGCCACTACTAACAGAATCAGCACTATCATCAGAAAGTTACTGGTCTCAATTTTCTCGTGGCTGAAGCCACTTTTTGTCTCTTGGTTTGACATGATGATTATCCTTAAGCGTGAGCAGCAACAGCTGGAATCTCAGCCAGCGCTGACTTACCCGCCGCCGCTGTTTTGAGTACATTCCATAACATGATCAACATACCGCTCAGGTAGAGCAGGCCACCCAGCAGACGTATGATGTAGTAGGGATGCTTGGCTTTCACGCTTTCTACAAAGGTGTAAGTGAGTGTGCCGTCAGTGTTGATAGCGCGCCACATCAAGCCTTCCATCACGCCTGAAATCCACAGTGCGGAGATGTAGAGCACGATGCCGATAGTGGCCAGCCAGAAATGCCACTCAATGGCACTCATGCTATGCATCTGCTTGCGGCCGAACAGGCGCGGCACCATGTAATAGAGTGCACCCATTGAAACCAGGCCTACCCAGCCCAGGGCACCAGAGTGCACGTGGCCTACGGTCCAGTCGGTATAGTGTGAAAGCGAGTTAACGGTTTTAATCGCCATCATCGGGCCTTCAAAAGTACTCATGCCGTAGAAAGACAGGGAAACAATCAGGAAACGCAGGATAGGATCGGTACGCAATTTGTGCCATGCGCCTGACAAGGTCATCATGCCGTTGATCATGCCGCCCCAGCTTGGCGCCAGCAGAATCAGCGAGAACACCATACCCAAAGATTGGGTCCAGTCCGGCAAAGCGGTGTAATGAAGATGGTGAGGACCCGCCCACATATAGGTGAAAATCAGCGCCCAGAAGTGCACGATAGACAGGCTGTATGAATACACAGGACGATCAGCCTGCTTAGGAACAAAGTAGTACATGATCCCGAGGAAACCGGCAGTCAGGAAAAAGCCTACCGCATTGTGGCCGTACCACCATTGCACCATGGCATCCTGCACACCGGCATAGGCCGAGTAGGACTTCATGAAACCGGCAGGCACTTCAGCACTGTTCACGATATGCAGCAACGCTACCGCGATGATGAATGCCCCGAAGAACCAGTTAGCCACGTAGATATGCTTGACCTTGCGCGTTCCGATAGTGCCGAAGAACACAATCGCATAAGACACCCACACGACTGCAATCAGGATATCAATCGGCCATTCCAGCTCTGCGTATTCCTTGCCGGTGGTGTATCCCAGGGGCAGGGAAATCGCAGCTGCCACAATGACAACCTGCCACGCCCAGAACGTGAGTGAAGCCAGCTTGGGCATAAACAGGCTGACCTGACAGGTGCGTTGCACTACATAATAGGAGGTAGCGAACAGTGTGGAACCGCCAAAAGCAAAAATCACGGCGTTGGTATGGAGAGGACGCAGACGACCGAAAGTGGTCCACGGCAGGCCGAGGTTGAGTTCCGGCCAGACAAGTTGAGCGGCGATAATCACGCCCATCAACATGCCCACCACACCCCAGACCACAGCCATGATAGAGAACTGCCGTACAACCTTGTCGCTGTACGTGGTTGCTTCAGTATTTAGGTATTGCATTTAGTAACCCCTTTTTCTTGTGAATTTCACAAGATGGAGTGTGCCTAAGTTTGCATGTACCTCATTTGATACAAATCAATCATCATGCAGAATACGCTCACCTTCTGCTTCAATATCCTCGAACTGGCCGGAATTGATCGCCCACCATAGCCCGCCCAGTATCAATAGCACCAGGATGACAGACAAAGGAATCAGCAGAAAAAGGATATCCATTAGCTCGCATCCATTACATTAGGTGCAACGCGCGATAAGCGCGCCGCATTAAGTATCACCAGCAACGAGCTAAGCGCCATGCCCAGCCCAGCAAGCCAGGCCGGCAACAATCCGGCTACCGCCAGCGGCACGCAGATTGCATTGTAGGCAGCCGCCCATATCAGGTTCTGTTTGACGATACGCATGGTACGTTGCGCCTGGGCAATCAGGTGCGGCACCATCGCCAGCTGGCCACCCATCACCACGAAATCCGACTGTGCCTGTGCCAGCGGTACGGCCTGGCCCATGGCAATGGAAACATGCGCGCTCGCCAATACCGGCCCGTCATTCAGCCCATCACCCACCATGGCCACCTTGCGACCCTGCTGTTGCAAACCTTGAATGCGGGCCAGCTTATCCTCCGGCGTACAGCTACCACGAGCCTGAGCAATACCCACCATGGCGGCGATATGCGCTACCGACTGCGCTCTGTCGCCGGACAACACTTCAAGCTGCAAGCCCATAGCCTGCAAACTATGCACGGCAGACACTGCATCCGGCTTGATCGCCTCGACTATCTCAAAACTGGCTAACCAGCCGTGCTCGGAAACCAGATGCACCGTTGCAGATTCACTGGAAAGCTGTCCGGGAAATGCATGCTCCAGTCCACAAAACTGGAGGGAGCCCAACTTCAGGCGTCCATATGCCGATTCTGCAGTCAGCCCAAATCCTGAAACTTCCTGCACATGCCTGACGGCAGCATCCCCCTCAATCACAATAGCTCTTTCGCTTACAGGCTGCGCATTACAGGCCTCAACCAGCGCACGCGAAATCGGATGCAAGGAATATTGTGCCAGTGCCGTGGCCAGCTGCAGCACCTGTGCCTCATTAAAACTGGCCGCTTTGACTATGCGACCTACCCGCATGCGGTCTTGCGTCAGTGTGCCGGTCTTGTCGAAAACGATGGTATCTATAGTGGTGAGTGCTTCCAGCGCCTGCATTCTGCACACCAGCACTCCGCTACGCGCCAGCGTCCCGGAGATAGTGAGCATGGCAGCTGGTGTGGCCAGTGACAGCGCACACGGGCATGTCACAATCAACACGGCTACCGCCACCATCAGCGCACGGCTATGGTCGGTATTCCACAATACGGCGGCTGACAGTGCGGCCGCTATCAGTACCGCAAACAAAAACGGCCGCGCAATACGGTCTGCCAGCAGCGCCAATCGCGGCTTATCCACGGCGACACGCTCCATCAGCGCGACGATTTGTGCATAACGCGTAGATTGGCCAATCCGAACAACACGCAACTGTACCGCCGCCGTAAGATTATGGCTGCCCGCAATCACTTCAGCACCGACAGCCTTGGCCACAGGTCGTGACTCACCAGTAAGCAAGGCTTCATCAGCACTGGTGGTGCCTAGCGTGATGGTACCATCAGCCGGAAAGGCCTCACCCGGCAATACACGCACTACATCGCCAACCACCAGCCTGCGAACCGCTACCCGCTCATAGTGTCCATCCGGCTTCAGTCGCTCCACGCTATTGGGTAGCCGACGCATCAGCGCATCCAGCGCGCCTGCTGTACGGTCACGCATACGCAACTCTATCCAGCGGCCGGTCAGCAGAAAGAATACAAACATGGTCAGTGAGTCAAAATACACCTCATGCCCCCACCAGCCGGATGGTTCAAAAGTAGCGGCAGTGCTCACGAAGAAGGTAATCAGGATGCCCAGCGCAACCGGCAGATCCATGCTGATCTGTTGCTGTTTAATATCTTTGAGGGCGCTACTAAAAAAAGGCCCGCAGGAGAAAAACAGCACCGGCAAGGTCAATATCCAGGAGGCCCAGCGCAGCAGGTTATGCATGTCCTCAGTCATCTCACCGGGGCTTGCCACATAGGCAGGCAACGCATACATCATCACCTGCATCATGCAGAAACCGGCTACCAGCCAGCGCCACAATGCCGCCCGCTGATTTTTACGGCGACTATCCTGCATAAACGCATCCGCGGCAGGTAGCGCACGGTAGCCCGCCTTGTTCACTGCACGCATCCAGTCTGAAGGCTTGACAGTCTCGGCAGACCATACCAGGCGCGCCCGCCCGCTAGTGGCATTGACGTCGGCACTGATTACACCGGGCACGGCTTTCAGCGCTTTTTCCACATGCAGCGCACAAGCCGCACAATGCATGCCTTCAATCACCAGGCGTGATTCCCACTCCTGGCTATTGTTGACATTAGGCTGGCTGAAGCTGCCCCATTCTGCCGGCTCGTCAAGCGCGACCCAAGCATCGGCATCCGCCTCAAAAGCTTTGGGCGGTGGCTGAATTAGTGTAGGAAGGACGACTTGCATGAGGCAAGGTTATAGACTTGGGTAGCAAGCGGCTTTGACCTATATCAACGACGATGTAATTATCATCTCCACCACTTTCTTCGCTCTTGCCAAGACCGAAGGTGATGGCATTCAGGTTAAACAAAAAGCGTTACCCAACTATCAGCACTACAAAGCTGGGCGACCAAAAGTTGCCCAGCTTCTTATGTAATCGAAAGTTCGATACCGCACAGAAAACCACTTTGCACATCTGTATATTTCACTGAGGATAAGCTCTGGAGCTGACGTATCGAGTCGGACACAAGATCAGGAAATTAGGCGCAATAAATTCAATCACTTGTAGTGGATATGCCGGAGTACATATCCCAAAAAAATATTCATTTTAACGCAGGCTAAATTAATACTATTTCGCACAATTGTACTACAATAAATTCGCTACACTTTTTTATGCCCGTCAACTATTGAATGCCATTGGAAGGGGAATTACACCATGTTTAAATCTTCATCATTGCAGCACTTTCATTTAGTTTTAATCCCCAGCTTCAGAAACCCTAACCGGAGAAATAAACCGAATAAGCCTGAGGGTTTTATTTTAAAAATAAAACAAGCTTGCTCGTTCGTCATTGACACCCCCAATCGGCTTTCAGAGCCTGTACGTAATGAACTATGGTGGTAAATCAGAACATTGGGATTTCCAACCGATGGCTAATGCTCACGGTAGGTAAAGCCCCCAGAATCCACCTGCAACTTGGTAGCGTTAGTCCAATGCAGAATTGTTTGCTTCACCCAGTCAAACAAAAGCCACTCTAAAAACTAATAGGTGGCTTTTTTCTTTTTTGTAAGCATCTACATGCTCAATACAGTTTCCGCTTTGCTCCAGTCCATACCGTACTAAATCACTCCTGCCAAAAATGACGCTCCTGCTGCCGCCAGCGCGTTATCTGGATGCCTGTATTCATGGAAAAATCCAGTAGCACTGCACCGTCGGTATCCGAACGATAGAGCTTGCTGCCTACCGCCTCATAACGACTGACTACCGCAGGTTTAGGATGGCCGAAGCGATTACGATACCCCATGGTAAAAATGGCCACGGCAGGTTTGACAGCGGCGACAAAGTCAGGCGTGGATGAGGTTTTGCTGCCGTGATGCGGCACCACCAATACGTCGGCTGGCAGTTGATCCGGCACAGCATCGAGCAACTGCGCTTCGGCTTGCTTCTCGATATCGCCGGTGAGTAACAGGCTGCCGTATTGGCTGGTGATACGCAGTACGCAACTGCGGTTATTGTCCTTGATGTCCATATCCGCATAACTCGCGTAATCCGGGTGCAGCATTTCAAACCTGACCTTATCCCACGTCCATGCCTGCCCTGCGAAGCAATGCAGATGCGGCTGTGCGGGCACCTCTATTGCGGCATCAGGCAGCGAACTGGCAAACCAGCCTACCGGCACTTGCGATAGCACCGAGGCCATGCCGCCGCTATGGTCAAGGTCATCGTGGCTGACAATCATGCCATCCAGACGCTTAATGCCTGCGCCGCGCAGATAGGGCACTACGATGCGGCTACCGCTATCGCTTTGTGATGAGTATTTTGGGCCGGTGTCATACAACAAAGTATGGTGTTGTGTTTGCACCACCACGGCCAGCCCTTGGCCAACATCGAGCACTGACACTTGCATCGCCCCTGGTTCTGGGCGCAGTGGCGTAACAAACAACATGGGCATGAAGGCAAACAGGCCCAGCCAGCGCATGGGCATGCCGCGCGGCAATAACATCCACAACACACCGATCATGGCTATCGGCAATGTCCACATCGGCGGGGCGTGTTGTTGCCAGGTGCTGAGCGGGAAACTGGCAAGCCAGATCAGCAGCTGCATGCAGCCTGTCATGATCAGGTGCGCCAGCTGCAAAGCGCTATCAATGGGCAGCATGCTGCCCAGCAGGGTCAGCGGCACCACTACCAGGCTGACCAGTGGGATAGCCACCGCATTCGCCAGCGGCGAAATAATGGACACTTGCTGGAACAACACCAGCAGCAAAGGCACCAGCCCCAGGCTGACCGCCCATTGCGTATTGATGGCCTCGCGCAGCCAGTCGGGGCGTTGCAAGCGACCAGCGACAGCATAGCTGATCAATGCAACCGCCCCGAATGAAAGCCAGAAACCGGGCGCCAGCACGGCCCAGGGATCTAACACGGCCACCAGCAGCAGGGCATAGGCCAGCACCCGCGTGATGGCGACATTGCGGCCAGACCACAGTGCCCAGGCAAATACCGCGAGCATGTAAATAGTGCGCTGCGTAGGCACGGAGAACCCGGCGATAAGTGCATACATCAATGCAGCTAATGCGCCTGCCAACACCGCAGCCTTGCGCGCAGGCAGCTTCAGCGTAAGCGCTTCTGCCCTGCGCCAGACGGCGAACACCAGCGCAAATGCCAGGCCGGATAACATGGTGATGTGGAGGCCCGAAATACTCATCAAGTGATTTGTACCGGTGCGTAAAAACACCTGCCAGTCATCCTGCACAATACCGCTTTCATCACCTATCGCCAGCGCTTGTAGCACACCGCCATAAGGCTTGCCTGCCAGAACCCGGCTCATGCGCTGATGGATTTTTTCGCGCAACATTTCTACCACATAGGCCGGTTTGTATACAGCAGCTTGCAGCAACTGATTTTCTGTATGCTGGCGAATATAGCCCGTGGCGCGGATGTTGCGCTCCAGCGCCCAGGCTTCGAAAGCGAAACCATACGGATTTGCCGTGCCATGCGGTTTTTTGAGGCGCACGGTCAGACGCCAGCGCTCCCCTGCATGAAAAGCCAACGACGGTGCCAGCGCCTTGCCGGAAATGCCAGGCTTGTATCTGGAAAATTTGTGATTACTTTGGGCAAGCTCAGTGGAATATTGCGCTAGCGAAATATGCTGCGGCACAACGGCATCCGGGCTGAGTACTTGCTCTACATCGAACTCAAACCTGTCGCCGCGTTCCAGTTGCTGGGGCATGCTGGCAATGACGCCGACCAGCTGGACATTTTGCCCTTCCCAATCAGCAGGCAAGGCCTGAGATAAGCGATATTGCGCAAACAGCATTGCCCATAAAAACCCGGCAGCAAAGCCAAAAGCCAGCAAAGCTGCAAGCTTGGGTAAGTCATGCTTGCGGGAGATAAAAACCAGAACAACTAGCGGAAAAAGCAGCAATCCCCAATAGGCATGGGGAAGATACGGCATGTGCTGCAATACCCAGGCACCGAAAACAAAGCTCAGTGCAAAGGCGATCATGAATGATAGGTGCTAGTTAGGGATCAGCAGGCCATCTTGCAGGCGATACTGCCGCTGCATACGGCCAGCCAACTCCAGGTCATGGGTGACCACTACCAGGCTCACACCCTGGGTTTCGTTAAGTGCCAGCAGCAGGTCAAATACGCTGTGCGCAGTGATTCTATCCAGATTACCGGTAGGCTCATCCGCCAGTATGCATTGCGGATTGGTCACCAGCGCACGGGCGACCGCAGCACGCTGGCGCTCGCCGCCGGAAAGCTCGCCCGGCATGTGTTCCAGCCTATGCGCCAGGCCTACCTTGGCCAGCGTATCCGCAGCAGCAGCCAGCGCCTGCTCGCGCGGCGTGCGACGTATCAGCAAAGGCATGGCGACATTTTCCAGTGCCGTGAATTCCGGTAACAGATGATGGAACTGATAGACGAAACCCAGCGACTGGTTACGCAACTGCCCGCGCCTGGTTTCATTCATGCTCGCCAGCGGCTGTCCCATGATGCTGACCTCGCCTGCACTAGGCGCATCCAAGCCACCCAGCAGATGCAACAAAGTGCTCTTGCCGGAACCCGAGGTACCGACAATCGCCACCTGCTCGCCAGCACTGGTTTCAAAATCGATGCCATTGAGCACGGCCACTTCCAGCCCCGCATAAGTCTTGTGCAAACCTTTACAGGCCAATATGGATGGGCTAGTCATACCTGAGCGCCTCCGCGGGATTCATTTTCGAGGCTTTCCAGCTAGGGTAAAGCGTAGCCAGCAGACTGAGCACAAACGACATAATGGTGATGGTAATGACATCCGTCCACTGCAAGTGTGATGGCAGGTCGCTGATGTAATACACGTCTTTAGCCAGGAACTGCACATGGAACAGCTGTTCGATAAACGGCACGATAGTGCCGATATTCAAGGCGACTATCACCCCGAAAACCGCACCGACCACCGTGCCTATCATGCCGATCAGTGCACCTTGCACGATAAAGATGACCATGATGCTGCGCGGACTGGCGCCGAATGTACGCATGATGGCGATGTCGGCACGCTTGTCGGTGACCGCCATCACCAGCGTGGACACGATATTGAAAGCCGCCACTGCGACGATCAAGGCCAGGATGATGAACATGACCCGCTTCTCCATCTGCACTGCACGGAAGAAATTGGCATGCTGCTCGGTCCAGTCACTGACAAAAAAAGTACCTTCGGTGCTGAGTTTGTTGGATATCTGTCGCGCCACTGCCGGTGCCTGGAACAGGTCATCCAGCTTGAGACGCACGCCGGATACGCTATCCCCCATGCGATACAGCTTGGCCGCATCGTCCATATGTATCAAGGCAAGGCCTGAGTCGTATTCGAACATGCCGATCTGGAATAACCCGACCAGCCTGAATTGCTTGATGCGAGGCACTACACCCGTCGGTGTAAACTGGCCTTGTGGCGCCATGACAACCACTTTATCGCCCAGCACCACGCCCAGTGATTGCGCCAGCTCCATGCCAAGGATGATGCCGAACTCGCCGGGGCGCAGGTCGGTAAGTTTGCCCGCCTTCATGTGGTTACCCAGCTCAGCCACCTTGTCTTCATCCGTCGGCAGCACACCGCGGATGATGGCACCATTCACGGCCTGGCCATACGACAGCATGCCCTGCGCCATGATATAAGGCGCAGCAGCCTGCACATGTGTCTCATCCTTGACAGCGGTGACCACGCGCGGCCACTCATCCAGCACGCTGTTGGCACCGGTGATTTGCAAATGGGAGGCTACCCCCAGGATTCTTGAACGCAGCTCTTCCTGAAAACCATTCATCACCGACAACACCACGATGAGTGCAGCCACACCCAGGCCGATGCCTATCATGCTGGTGAGGGAAATGAAGGAGATGAAATGGTTGCGACGTTTGGCGCGGGTATAGCGTAAGCCAACGAACAACTCAAAAGGTAACGATTTTAAAAGTGACATAGCGGCCGATTTTATCATGGTTGTCCAGGATTATTCGGCAGCATCATTCTCAGGTGTATCCTTATTCTGCATTTGCAGCCATTCGTGCCACTGCTGCCTGGTCAATATGCCGGTTTGGCCACCGCGGTATGGCTGCAGGTAGTCGGGCTTGAGCTGGCCCAATGGGCGTCCCTCATAAAATAAGACGATGGCACGCCCCTCTGGATGTTGCTCAAACCACGCGCTCAGCTTTGGTTGCTTGACACTCTCGGGCGAGCTCACCAGTCTACCGATAAAGTTAAACTGACCGTGATATTTACCCACATAGGAAAGCGGCAAGCCCTGGTCCTGCAATATTTTTATCTGCCGACTGATATCCCTGAGGTCATAAGCATCGCCAGCGGGACGAATGACGCCAACATAAAGCACGGCCATCACCAGGCTGCTCAATAAAGTGGCACTCCATACATAACGGCCTATTTCATTACCACGCAGCAGGAACAAGGCTGGCGTAGCAACGATCAGCAGCAGCCCGCTCCAGGCAGGAATATTCTGCACCCAGTGCGCCATATGGCTGACGTGTGCGCTCATGGGCAGGTAAACCAGCACAGCGCCGATGATCACTCCGCTGACGAGAACAACCGCCTTGTCGATCCAGGAAACGCTATTAACCCCATCAAGACCTCGCGCTACCAGCAATGCAAATGCCGGAAAGATAGGCAATAAATAATGGGGCTGCTTGCCGCTAATTAAGCTGAATGCAATAAATACCGGCAGTAACCAGGCCATGCAGAATCGCACACCCGGCTCATCCATCAGGCGCGGTAATTTGAACAGTGCACGCCAAACCGGTAAAGCAAAAAACCAGGGAAAAACCATCAAAGGCAGCACCTGGAAATACCACCAGAATGGATGCCGGTGTGCAAAAGACTGCACCATGCGGTCAGCGGTCTGACCCCAGAAAATATCATGCTGGTATTGAGCACCACCTGCAATAGCTGCCGGTACCGCCCATGCCAGCAATACCGCAAACCCCAGCAGCACGGCGCTTAGCACACCCAAGTACCAGCTGCGCCAGGCAGGTCGCGAATGCGTCATCCACCACGGCGCCAGCAGGGCCAGGGGCATCAGCTGCAGCAATATGGTGGGACCTTTAGTTAACAAGCCACCTGCAATGGCTGCGGAGAGCAACAGCCAGCCCTTGATGCTGCGATCCTGCCAGGCCACCAGAAGCCCCAAAACCCCCAGCAGGGTAAAAAATGCCAGCATGATGTCGAACATGATGGCGGTAGTGAATACCGTCCATAGCGCGCTACCAATCAGTATCAAAGGGGCGATGTAAGCGACGCGCAGCTGTTGCGGCCAGAGCCTGCGCGCAATGGATTGCGTTACATAGACTGAAGCCAGGGCAAAAAATGAAGGCACCAGCCGCGGCCACCAGTCATTCATCCCGAATACGGCCCAACCCAGATTGATCAACCAGAACAGCAGTGGCGGCTTGTGGCTATAGGCCTCGCCATTGAGGTATGGCACGAGAAAATCCTGCCTGAGCCACATATTCCAGGCTACTGTCACATAGCGCGTTTCATCCAGCGGAAAGTAATAGCGGCTGAAAAAGGTGATAATGACCAACCCCAGCCAGAGCATGGAAATATTGAAGTTGTTAGAACTGGAGTTTTTCAAAAGGCCGGGACTTTAAATTTTAAGTGTTTAGCTGCATCACATTGCGCAGAATTCTAGCAGGCTTGGCGGGCGAATCTGCTAAAATTACATTATGTTTACCGGAATCATACAGGCCGTAGGCCAAATAGAACGTGTCACCCCAGCGGGTGACGATGCCAAACTCACCATACACGTCGGCACGCTGGAGATGGATGACGTCAAGATCGGCGACAGCATCGCCGTCAATGGCGTATGCCTGACGGCAGTGCACCTGGATGCCACGCATTTTGAAGTGCATGTCTCAAAAGAGACGTTGTCCTGCACTGTCGGCCTGGATAGCCCGCGACTGGTCAACCTGGAAAAAGCGCTACGCTACTCCGACCGTCTGGGAGGCCACCTGGTGAGCGGCCACGTTGATGGTATCGGCCAGACTTTGCGTTTTGAACAACTGGGTGACTGCTGGCAACTGGTGATACGGGCTCCGAACAATCTGGCTCGCTACATTGCCGTTAAAGGCTCGATTGCCATTGATGGCGTCAGCCTGACCGTCAACACCGTGGACAAGGACACCTTTAGCGTCAACCTGATCCCGCACACACTGGAAGTGACTACACTGAAACAACTGGGCGTGGGTAGCCGGGTGAATCTTGAAATCGACCTGATCGCACGCTACGTCGAACGCATGGCGCAATGGGAATCCGACAACACCGGAGATACCGCCTGATGAGCGACTGTTGCGTTAGCCCCACGCTGGAAATCATCGAAGAGATACGCCAGGGTCGCATGGTGATTCTGGTGGATGAAGAAGACCGCGAAAACGAAGGCGACCTGGTACTTGCAGCCCAGTTTGCCACTCCCGAGCATATCAACTTCATGGCCAAACATGGTCGCGGCCTGATTTGCCTGACTTTAACCGAAACACGCTGTCGCCAGCTGCAGCTGCCGTCCATGGTAGAGAAAAACGGCTCCAGCATGCATACCAATTTCACGGTATCCATTGAAGCGGCAACTGGCGTAACTACCGGCATCTCGGCAGGTGACCGTGCCCGCACCATACAGGCCGCTGTCGGCAAACATGCAGCGCCTGCAGACATCGTCAGCCCAGGTCACGTATTTCCACTGGCTGCCGAAAACGGCGGCGTACTGGTGCGTGCGGGGCATACCGAGGCGGGCTGTGATCTGGCCGCACTGGCAGGCCTGGAACCAGCTTCAGTGATATGCGAGATATTAAAAGATGACGGCAGCATGGCCAGGTTGCCAGACCTGATTGAATTCGCCGCGCAGCACAAGATCAAGATAGGCACTATCGCCGACCTGATTCATTACCGCAGTGAAACGGAAAGCTTGGTAGAGCGCGCTGCGGAACGTATGGTGCAAACACCTTATGGCGAGATGCGCCTGATTGCCTATGCCGACAAAATCGCCAATGAAACCCATCTGGCACTGGTAAAAGGCGACCCCAGCGCAGATAAAGAAGTGCTGGTGCGGGTGCACGAGCCACTGTCAGTGTTTGACCTGATAGACACCTCAAGCACTTCACATTCATGGAATACGCTGAAAGCCATGCAGACCATCAATGAAGCCGGCTGTGGCGTGATTGTGCTGCTGCACAGGGTAGAGGACGGCACTGAACTGATCCACCGCATTGCCCACGCGGATGAAGCCATACGTCCCAAACAAGACCTCCGCAACTACGGTATAGGCTCTCAAATACTGCTGGACCTGGGAGTGCGCAAAATGAAACTGATGGCGACACCGCGCAAAATGCCGAGTATGGTGGGCTTTGGTTTAGAAGTGACCGCCTACCTGGAAGCGCCGTAAGCAATGTAAATTGTAGTTGCCTGGCTGATACTGCTGTACAGGTTTTTTTACAATTAAATTGTGAGATAATTAATCCCGTGGAAAACGTCAATCTAACCGGCCATTTTCTCATTGCCATGCCCGCAATGACAGACCCGCGTTTTGCTAAATCGGTCACCTATATTTGCGAGCACAATGCCGATGGCGCCATCGGCCTGGTCATCAACCGCCCCATCGACTTGACCTACGATGCCTTGTTCGAACAAATCAACCTTGACCTCAGCAACAGCCCGATGGCCAGACAACAGGTCCTCTTCGGCGGGCCGGTACAGCCTGAACGCGGCTTTGTGCTACACCAGCCGCCCGGCGACTGGGACTCAACCATCGCCATCAGCGGCGACACCGCACTCACCACCTCCAAAGACATCCTCGAAGCCGTCGCCAATGGTACCGGGCCGGAAAAAATCCTGCTGACACTGGGTTACGCCGGCTGGTCACCAGGGCAACTGGAACATGAGATGGGGCAGAATGCCTGGCTTACTGTGCAGGCAAATGATGCCGTAATTTTTGACACCCCCAGCAGCGCCAGGTTGGATGCGGCAATGGGCCTGCTCGGACTGGATTTTGCGCGACTCTCGGATGAGGCCGGTCATGCTTGATACACCGAAGCGACCACATTAACGCCATGCAAACAATACCCGCCAAGCTGCAGGCCATCAACAACGATAAAACCAAACAATTGACCGCGCAGGGGACGGCGTTGGGGTTTGATTTTGGCGAAAAGCGCCTGGGTATCGCCATCGGCGAACACATGCTGGGCATCGCTCATCCGCTTACCACCATAGAGACTGAAGCCACTGATGTCCGCTTTGCCAGGATTGCCGAACTCATCAAGGAATGGCAACCAAGCACCTTGGTGGTGGGCCTGCCCTTGTCGGTTGATGGTGAAGAGCATGCCATGACCCTGCTCAGCAAAAAATTCGCACGCCGGCTGGATGGCCGCTTTGGTATCCCGGTTGTGATGATAGATGAGCGCTACACCTCTGCCGAAGCAAGTCACTCCCTGAACGAAATGGGCATAGGCGGACGCCGCCAGAAACCCATGCTAGACCAGGTCGCGGCACAACACATTCTACAATCCTATTTCGATACCCTTACCCAGGAAGCCCATGCCAACGAATCTACCTGATGCAGAGACGCTGCTAGGCACACTGGCCGAACAAATCAAGCCGCTCATCAAGCCGGGCACGGCGCTGGTCGGCATCCATAGCGGGGGGGCCTGGATCGTCGAACGCCTTGTTTCCATGCTGGACAGTGATATCCCGCACGGCATGCTGGACAGCTCGTTTTACCGAGACGATTTCAACAAACGTGGCTTGCACGCCGATACCAAACCATCACAGATTCCGTTCGATGTCGAAGATAGCCACATCATCCTGGTTGATGATGTGTTCTACACCGGCCGCACCATACGCGCCGCCATGAATGAACTGTTTGACTACGGGCGTCCTGCCAGCATCACACTGGCTGTACTGGTTGACCGTGGCGGACGTGAACTCCCTATCGCCCCCCAGATAGCCGCCTACACCTGCAACCTGAAAGAGCCACATAATTTGCAATTACTACGCCACGACGATGGCAGTTTTTATCTTGAGCTTGAGGAGAATAATTAGTGTTGAATCCGCAACTGACAAAAGACGGAAAACTCAAGCATCTACTCACCATTGAAGGCCTACCACACAGCATACTCAACCAGATTTTAGACACGGCAGAATCCTTTGTCGGTGTTGCTGAACGCGAAGTCAAAAAGGTACCTTTGCTGCGCGGCAAAACCGTGTGCAACATCTTCTTTGAGAACAGCACCCGCACCCGCACCACCTTTGAGATCGCGGCCAAACGCCTGTCGGCAGACGTGATTAACCTCAACGTCAATACTTCATCGCAATCCAAGGGGGAAACCATCCTTGACACGGTGGACAACCTCACCGCCATGCATGCCGACATGTTTGTGGTACGCCATTCACAATCCGGCGCGGCCCACCTAATTGCGCGCCACGTAGCGCCGCACATCCATGTCATCAATGCGGGTGATGGGCGCCATGCGCACCCCACCCAAGGTTTGCTGGATGTCTTTACCGTGCGCCGTTACAAGCCCGACATGCAAAACCTGCGCGTCGCCCTGGTGGGCGATGTGCTGCATTCCCGCGTTGCCAGGTCTGAGATTCACGCACTCACCACACTGGGCGTACCCGAAGTACGGGTGATCGCCCCTAAAACCCTGCTGCCTGAGCATGTAGAAAAGCTGGGGGTACGGGTATTCCATGACATGCGCGAAGGCTTGAAAGATGTCGATGTCATCATGATGCTGCGCCTGCAGAACGAACGCATGAGCGGCGCCATGTTGCCCAGCGCGCAGGAATACTTTAAATGTTATGGATTAACCCAGGAAAAGCTGGCACTAGCCAAGCCAGACGCTATTGTCATGCACCCTGGCCCTATGAATCGCGGCGTAGAGATAGACTCTGCGGTGGCCGATGGCAGCCAATCCGTCATCCTGCCGCAAGTGACTTATGGCATAGCGGTGCGCATGGCGGTGATGTCCATACTCGCAGGGAATCCAGAATGAGCGCAAAACAATTCACTCGCAAAAACTGCGTTGCAAAAGCCCCCCATAATCCTCATTTACCGAAAAGTAAACTCCGGTTATGGCTGACTTTCGCGCCTGCTTTTAGCTTCGCTCGGATGTTTTGCGGAGACCTATTATGAAAAAACACATCAAAAACGGCAGATTGATAGACCCGAAAAATGGCATAGATGCCAAGCTGGACCTGTTTATTGCGGCCGGAAAAATAGTCGGCATTGGTCAGGCGCCTGATAGTTTTGTAGCCAATACCGTCATCGATGCGAGTAATCTCATCGTATGCCCGGGACTGGTGGACCTGTCTGCCCGCCTGCGCGAACCCGGTTATGAGCATAAAGCCACCTTGGAAAGTGAAATGCAGGCTGCGGTTGCTGGTGGTATCACCAGCCTGGCCTGCCCACCGGACACTGATCCGGTGCTGGATGAACCCGGCTTGGTAGAAATGCTCAAGCACCGTGCCAAACAACTCAACCTGGCGCATGTATACCCACTGGGTGCACTTACCAAGCAACTCGCCGGTAAAGAGCTCACCGAGATGTGCGAACTCACCGAAGCCGGCTGCGTAGGCTTCTCCCAGGCTGATACTGCCATTACCGATACGCTGGTGCTGTGGCGTGCCATGCAATATGCCGCCACCTTTGGTTTCACCGTTTGGTTACGCCCGGAAGAACCTTTTCTGGCGAAAGGTGGCGTTGCACATGATGGCGAAATCGCCGCAAGGCTGGGCCTGAAGGGCATCCCCACCGCAGCCGAAACACTGGCGATTGCCACCATTCTGCAGGTAGCCAGGGAAACCGGCGCCAAAGTGCACCTATGCAGGCTATCCAGTGCAGAAGGGGTGGAAATGGTAAGGCAGGCCAAACAACAGGGATTACAGGTAAGCTGCGATGTCGCCGTCAACCACCTGCACCTGACAGAACATGATATCGGCTTCTTTGACGCCCAATGCCACCTCAAACCTCCGGTGCGTACCCACCGCGACAGAGAGGGGCTTGTCGCCGGGCTTAAGGATGGCACCATTGACGCCATCTGCTCAGACCATACGCCAGTGGACGATGATGCCAAACTACTACCGTTTGCTGAAGCCGAAACCGGCGCCACTGGACTGGAGTTGCTGTTGCCTCTGACATTGAAATGGGCAGCTGAAAATAAAGTCACGTTATCAGATGCAATTGCTCACCTCACCTCAGCTGCTGCCGGCATCATGGGTGTCAGCGGTGGGCATTTGGGTATCTATGCAGACGCTGACATCTGCATCTTTGACCCCGAGCATTACTGGAAAGTTGAAGCCAACGCCCTGATCAGCCAGGGCAAGAACAGCCCATTCATCGGGCTGGAACTGGCAGGAAAAGTACGCTACACCCTGGTGAATGGGCATATTGTTCATCAAGCCAAGTGACACACCTACAACTTGAGGTAGCGACCAAAACAAAGCCCCGCATCAGCGGGGCTTTGTTTTGGATCATATTGGATCGTAATACTGCCTGCCGGCCTATTTAACAATACCCAAGCTAAACGATACCAAGGCTGCCCAAACCTGCAGCCATGTCCTTGTCTTTTGCGCCCTTGCCTTCAAGCTTGATCTTGAGGCGGATATCGTTCACCGAGTCTGCATTACGCAAAGCATCCTCGTAGCTGATCTTGCCGGTTTCATGCAAGTCAAATAGTGCCTGATCGAAGGTTTGCATGCCAAGCTCACGTGACTTGGAAATGATCTCCTTGATTTCATGCACGTCGCCCTTAAAAATCAGGTCGGAGATCAGCGGCGAATTCAGCATGATTTCCATCGCAGCAACACGACCCTTGTCTTCTTTCTTTGGAATCAGGCGCTGCGAAACGAAGGCGCGCACATTAAGTGACAAGTCCATCAGCAGTTGATGGCGACGCTCTTCCGGGAAAAAGTTGATGATACGATCCAGCGCCTGATTGGTACTGTTGGCATGCAGCGTGGCCATGCACAGGTGACCGGTCTCGGCAAAGGCAATCGCGTAATCCATGGTTTCGCGGTCGCGAATCTCGCCGATCAGGATGACGTCAGGCGCCTGGCGCAGCGTATTCTTGAGCGCAGCAAACCAGTTATCGGTATCTACCCCGACCTCTCGCTGCGTGATGATGCAGTTCTTGTGCTCATGCACGAACTCCACCGGATCTTCAATGGTAATGATATGGCCGTAGCTGTTCTCGTTACGATAGCCCACCATGGCCGCCAGCGATGTTGATTTGCCGGAACCGGTACCACCGACAAAAATAACCAGGCCGCGCTTGGTCATGGCAACTTCTTTTAGTACATCCGGCAGGCCCAACTCCTCCAGCTTGGGTATCTTGGAAGTAATGGTACGAAATACCATACCGGTTGCACCACGTTGCACAAAGGCATTGACACGGAAACGCGCGACATTGGGCAGGCCGATGGCGAAGTTACACTCCTTGCTGGCATCGAACTCAGATGCCTGCTTATCATTCATGATGGCCCTGGCGATTTCTTTGGCATGTTGCGCAGTCAGGGCCTGGCTGGTAACCGGTGTCAATTTGCCATCAATCTTCATTGCGGGTGGAAAGCCGGCCGTAATAAACAGGTCTGAGGCTTTCTTGGAAATCATCATGCGCAACAAATCAAATACGAATTTTTCTGCTTGACCTTGATCCATAGTGGAAACCTTAAGTGATAGACCCTAATTTAGTAGAAGAAGAATCTTCCGGCATTATCCGCCGAACATTTCCTTATTGGCGGCTTTGCTACGCGCCTCGGCAATCGATATGAGATTACGCTTTACCAGATCCTGCAAGTTTTGATCCAGCGTCTGCATACCCACATTCTGTCCGGTCTGGATGGCAGAGTACATTTGCGCCACCTTATTTTCACGAATGAGGTTACGAATCGCTGGCGTGCCTATCATGATCTCATGCGCCGCCACGCGGCCGGACTCATCCTTATTTTTGCACAGGGTCTGCGAAATAACCGCGCGCAAGGATTCAGACAACATGGAGCGCACCATTTCTTTTTCCGCAGCGGGGAATACATCGACTATACGGTCGATAGTCTTGGCCGCCGAGCTGGTGTGCAAGGTACCAAACACCAGGTGGCCGGTTTCCGCTGCACTCAAGGCCAGGCGTATGGTTTCCAGATCGCGCATTTCGCCGACCAGAATCACATCCGGGTCTTCACGCAGTGCGGCACGTAAGGCATTGGCAAAAGACAGCGTATGCGGGCCGACTTCGCGCTGGTTGATCAGGCACTTCTTGGAGACATGCACGAACTCGATAGGGTCTTCCACTGTGAGGATATGGCCAAACTCATTTTCGTTGACGTAATCCACCATGGCCGCCAGCGTTGTGGATTTTCCTGAACCGGTAGGCCCGGTCACCAGCACAATGCCACGCGGGTTATTGGCAATTTCCTTGAAGATCGCCGGCGCATTGAGTTCTTCCAGTGTCAGCACTTTCGAAGGAATGGTACGGAATACGGCGCCTGCGCCGCGGTTCTGGTTGAAGGCATTGACGCGAAAGCGCGCCAGGTTGGGAATTTCAAACGAGAAGTCACACTCCAGCGTTTCTTCGTAGACCTTGCGTTGGCCATCGCTCATGATGTCATACACCATGTCGTGCACCTGGCTATGGTCCATGGATGGCAGGTTGATCTTGCGCACATCCCCGTGCACGCGAATCATTGGTGGCAAACCGGCAGAAAGATGCAAATCGGAAGCTTTGTTTTTAACTGAAAATGCCAGTAAATCCGAAATATCCACGAAGCGCTCCTGTTATAATTTTTGAAAATTGAAAATGAAGAGAATATGACCACAATTGCAGTGCGCTTGCAAGCAGCGCGCGCGAGTATTGACAAGGCCGTGACAAATACCGGCAGGCAACGCGAGCCCATCGCATTGATTGCCGTCAGCAAGGCGCAACCGGCAAACAGTATTCGTGAAGCATATGCTCAGGGGCAACGCCTGTTTGGCGAGAACTATTTGCAGGAGGCCCTTGATAAGCAGGCTCAACTCAACGAACTGGACATCGAATGGCATTTCATCGGGCCGATTCAAAGCAATAAAACGCAACTAATTGCGCAACACTTTGCATGGGTACATGGCGTGGACAGGCTGAAAATCGCACAGCGCCTGAATGACGCCAGACCGGCGCATCTACCGCCGCTGCAAGTATGCATACAAGTCAACGTGAGTAATGAGCAAAGCAAAAGTGGTGTGCAACCGGAAGAAGTGCCTGCCTTGGCCCAGGCGATTCTAACCTTGCCGCGCTTGCAACTCCGCGGCCTGATGGCCATCCCTGCCCCCACAAAAGATACCGGCTTGCAACATAAGCAGTTTAAAATGGTGCGCGAGCTTTTCCAGCAACTGAATACTGCCGGATTTGGGCTGGATACATTGTCGATGGGCATGTCGGATGACTTTGCCATTGCCATTGCAGAAGGTGCTACGATGATACGCATAGGCACCGCCATTTTTGGTGCTCGCCAGCCAAAACCAGAGTCCAAATAATCCAACAACCAGATAGAAAATGACTATGAGAATCAGCTTTATAGGTGGCGGCAATATGGCACGCGCCCTCATCGGCGGCCTTAAAACCAATGGTTTTGCCATGGCCGCCATTAGTGTTGTCGAATCCGACGCTGCCAAGCGCGAAAGCTTAAGCGCCGAATTTGGCGTGCATGTAACGGAACAACTACCCAGCGTAAGCCATGCCGATGTGATCGTGCTCGCAGTCAAGCCACAACAGCTGCGCGACCTGTCCATATTCCTGGGTAGCCTGCTGGAGAACCAGTTGCTGATTTCCATCGCAGCCGGCATTCGCAGCCAGGATCTCGCGCGCTGGCTGGGTGGTTACCAGAACATCGTGCGCGTGATGCCTAACACGCCGGCACAGATACAAGCCGGGGTTTCCGCCCTCTACGCCATGCCGGAAGTCACCGCCAAGCAGCATGAGCAGGCGGAGCTGATTCTGGCAGCCGTAGGCAAGACCTTATGGCTGGATGAAGAGTCAAAAATGGATGCAGTGACTGCCATCTCAGGTAGCGGCCCGGCCTATGTGTTTTATTTTATCGAGGCTATGGAGCAAGCAGCCATTGAACTGGGCCTGACTGAAGAACAGGCACGGCTGTTAAGCCTGCAAACCTTCACTGGTGCCAGCCAATTGGCGGCACAAAGTGTCGAAACTCCCGCCACGTTGCGTAGCCAGGTCACCTCCAAAGGCGGTACGACTGAAAGTGCAATCATGGCGCTGGAAGCTGCGGCGGTTAAATCTGCCATTATCAAGGCCGCAAAAGCAGCCGCTGCACGCTCAATAGAACTGGGCGACCAACTTGGTAAAGAATAGTCCGGCCTCAATTGGGCACATAGTCACTAAGGGAATACTCAACACATGATTGCAACCGCTTTAGCCTTTATCCTGCAAACCCTGCTGGGGCTGTTTACGCTGATGGTGCTGCTACGCTTCTACCTGCAACTCACCGGCGCCCCGTTTAAGAACCCCGTCTCTCAGGCGGTCATCACCGTCACCAATTTTGCCATTAAACCGCTGCGGCGGGTTATTCCGGGATGGGGCGGGCTTGATCTTTCCAGCCTGGTACTGGCCTACTTTACCCAGTTCATCCTGCTGGTTGCCATACGCTGGCTCAGCGACTTCCCATTCATGGTAGCTGGTAGCTCGATATGGCTTGCCCTGCTGGGGCTGGCTATGGCCGAGATATTAAAACTGAGTATCTATATTTTCCTCTATGCCGTCATCGCCCAGGCCATCCTGAGCTGGCTAAATCCACATAATCCGCTGGGCCCTGTACTCGATGCGCTCACTCGCCCCATACTCAGTCCAATACAGAGACTTATCCCGTCGGCAGGTGGTTTTGATTTCTCACCCATTATTGTTTTTATTATTGCGCAGTTGTTATTGATGCTGTTTATTGCACCTCTGGAAATGCAGTTCGCCCGGCTGTTTTAACTCAGTCGGCGACGCAATAACGACGCGGGCTACAACGGGTTGTGCATAGCCCGGTCAAGGCAAGTGCATTTCAAACACGGCACCATTATCGTTGTGAACGCGAATAAATCCGTGCTGGTCTTTATTGATATGTTGCGCGGCTATCCTGGCAGATAGATATAGCCCCAGCCCGGAACTGGATGTGGACTTGACAGCCCGGCTGCCGCAAGCCTCGATCATAGACTGAGGGTAGCCGCTGCCATCATCGCTAACTGATAGCACGGTCATACCGCCCTCCTGCCTGGCTGATAGCCGGATGGTATCGTTGGCAAAACGATCCGCATTATGCAAGGCATTGCCCAGGCATAGCTCAACCAGGCTTCTATCCAGATAGGCCACCAGAGATTCGTCGCCCGCTGCGACAACAATGTGCTTCTTGGTGATGGGCTGGTAACTCACTGCCAGCATCTGCAACATCGATACCGCACTGACGGCATCAACATTCACGGCCAGCATATCCCCTTGTGCCTTGTACAAAACCAGAAGGTTGTTGAGCTTGCAATCTGCATCCATCAGCACATGCATGGTCTCCATATCATGCTCGGTATCGGCTTTGGTCATAAGCAGGTTCAGATTATTCTTTACGTCGTGAATATAGGCAGCAGCAATATCGACGTTTAAAAACTCAGCGCCAGCGCCTGATTCAGGTTTATTCAACGGTCACCTCTCTAGGGTCGATTTGGTGCTTTTTACCGATGCGATCAAGGGCAATCAGCAAACTGGGCAGTTTGGGATGAGATGGATTCAGCTTCTTAAGTGCCACAGTCAAGGCTTTAGATTCACTGAGCTTATTGTGATCAAAACCGTTCTTTTCGATATCGGCCAGCATGATAGCGGCGGCATTACTCACAAACTGCTGATTAGTGGGAACGCGTGCGGCGGCACTTTTCAGCAGCTGTCCTGCCGCCTCAAACTCGCCATTGCGCGCCAGCAACACGCCTTTATTATTAATTTCCTGCACTTCAGCAAGATTGGACTGGATGATCGAATCGACTTTATCCGAGTCTATCCCCGCCGAAATCATGGCGGACTTAATCGACGCCTGCATTTCCTTGTCATCAGGATTTTTCTGCAGCATGTTTTTCATGAGTTGCAAGCCGTGCTCTGCCTCATCATTCTCCAGGCAGGCTCTGGCCAATGGCATGGAGAGGTTTTCAGGCAACTGTTCACTGGATGCAGTGCTATCCATGGCATCCTGAAGCGCACTTTTGGCGGCAGAGGCATTGCCCGTGCGTTTATGCGCAACCGCCTCCACCGAGCTGAGTAAGGCGCTATCCATCTCGGGGAGATCCCTCAACACATTTCTGGCTTCCCCAAGGATACCCAGCGCCTTGGCGGACTGCCCTTTCTCGACCATGACATTGGAAAGCATGGCGTAGTCGGAGGCCTCGCGCATGGGGGAATTTTTATTGCGCGCAATCACCGCTGTCATGACGGCCTCTGAAGTTTCCAGGTCGCCTGTCTCATAGGCAACAGCACTGATTTCACGCTGTCTGGTGACAGACTTGGAAGACATCTCGGTGGCGCCCTGCAGCACGCTAAGCGCTTCATTCTTGCGGTTGGTACGCCGCAGTATGCGCGCTAGGAAATCATAGGCTGCCAGGTATTTCGGGTTATCACGCAGTATGCTGCGAGTAACGGCTTCAGCCTCCTCCATTTGCCCATTCTCTGAGTATGCCTTGGCAAGACCCAGCTTGGCCCAGGGCAGTTCACGCAGGGTGAGTATCTTCTGGTAATGCTCGATAGCCTCTTGCGCACGCTGGCCCAGCAGCAAGGCATCCCCCTTAAGGCGCATGGCATCTATACTAAACTGGCTCTTGGCGGCAATCACCAGGTCACAGGCCGCCACACTGCCCGCATAATTTTCCGCGTCGTGCAAAATAAACACATCCGCCAGGGCCTTGTTGCGCTCGAACAAACGCGCCAGCCTGGCCTGGATAGCAGCCGCGGTAAAGGGCTTCACCAGGTAATCATCAGGGGCACACTCGGCTGCTGACATCACATGCGAGTAGCCTTGCTCTGCGGTGACCATTACAAAAACGGTACTACTCTTGATCACGTTTTTCGAGCGCAGGAACTCCAGGAACTGCTGGCCATCAGCAGCCTCCCCCATGTAATAGTCACACAGGATGACATCGTAATCCTTGGCGCCTATAGCCTCCATCGCCTCGCGCACGCCGGAAACGCAGAGTATTTTGCCAAAATTGAGATGCGTCATCGTTATGCGCAAAGATGACCGGGCACTAGGCATATCGTCAACGATAAGAACTGCTCTACTCTGATTTTCCCTCATAGTTCTTCCATTACTCCTCGCATCACAGGCTTATACCCGCATGTGAAATCAGGGCGCGCTATTATTTTTTCAGACTGTCTTCCCGGGTAAGAAACCTTGCCAGGTAAAAATACCTGACTGGCGGCCTACATAATCATACTATCGGCAGTATTTTTATTTACTTGATAAGGGGTGCTCAATGGCGGCAATACCCGGCAGAGATAGCCATAGAAGGTATGGGTGGGTGTTGTATGCGATAACGAAAAGTGAATGGGTGTATGTGCAGCGCAAGCTCGGGCGCCATGCTCGCTTAAAATCAATCAGGCGCGTGCAGTTTTAGGCTGCGCGCGCCTGATTTGATACTCCACTATTTGCAAAAGGCAGCTACCGCCGATTTAGCCCGGCGCTTGCGCCATCTCGCGGATCTCGCTCATGGCATTGGTGGTGCGCTCAGCCAGTTTACGCACTTCGCTGGCAACTACGGCGAAGCCGCGTCCCGCCTCACCGGCCCGTGCCGCCTCTATCGCAGCGTTAATGGCGAGTATGTTGAGTTGCATAGTAATCTGGCTGATAGCATCCGCCACATTCAATATCTGGCGCATGTTTTCATCGTTACGCTTGATATTGATCTGATGCAGCTCCCTGGCTTCACGCTCGTCGCTAATATCGCGTATGGCACCGGCAGACCTGACTGGCACACCGGCTTCATTGCGCACCGTAGTGGCACGCTCACGAAACCACACATAGCCGCGATTGGCCGTCTTCAAGCGGTACTCGGCACTGTAGGGGGTGCTGCCGCTACTATCGTTAAGATGGGCGCTAAATGCCGCCAGCACTTGCTCCTTGTCCTCGTCGTGTACCGCATTGACCCAGCTGTCCCAGCCATCAGGAAAGTCATGCTGTTTTTCATGCCCCAGCAGCTTTCTGAACTGCGTAGACCAGCGTATTCGGCTGTCTTTATGGTCAGGATCACCATTGACCATATGCAACACCCACATGCCTTCGGTAATGGCTGAGTTGGCAAGCTCCATATCCGCCAGCCTTTGCCTGACCTGGCTCAGTTCTGCCTGTAAGTTACCCGCTTCGGATTCCGTGTTTTGCGCTAGCCCGTGCTTCATAAAAACTCCGCTTTCGTTGGTGTGGTTACTCGTACTTTATCGTATAAATCAAATGCGTGTTATATGCCCCTTAGAGAGTACCCCCTAAGTGTAATTGTGGGTGCTGCACACCGCCCTTATGATGAAATCTCCAAATAATCAGAATTTTTCAGGAGCAATCACATGGCGACAAAACCTTTCAAGTACAAGCAACAGGCAATTAAAGACCAGCAACCCAGCATGAACGTAGACGGCGTACCAGCCTGGCTGGGCGATACTTTCGTTTCTGCGGATAAGGACAAAACCATCTGTGCCGGTTTTTTCCGCCTGGAAAAGGGTAACTCCCTGGTCTACGACTACGATTACGAAGAAATGAAAATCATCGTCGAAGGTGAATTCATCATCTCGGATGAAACCGGGCAGAAAGTCACCGGCAAGCCAGGCGACGTGTTCTATTTCCCTTCAGGCAGCCGCATTACTTTTGAAACCCCTAACTACGCGATCGGCTTCTTCTGCGGTCAGCGCCAGCCACTGTAGTACTCGCTACTACCAGTAAAACCCCTGCACGCATAGCATGCAGGGGTTTTGTTTTGGTGCCAGCAATTTAGTACTTCTTGAATATGCGCTGTAGCATCCTGCTACAGCGCCCTTGCCTTAAGTTAGTTCACTACGCTAGTTCACTAGGCCAGCTGGCTGGCCAGCTCTTCCTGTATATCAAAAATATCGGCCACGATGCCGTACTTGGCGATGGTAAAAATCGAAGCGCCAGGGTCGGTATTCACCGCCACTATGGTAGGCACGTGCTTCATGCCCGCCATGTGCTGGATGGAACCGGAAATCCCCATGGCCACATACAGCTTGCAAGAGCCAACCACCTTGCCGGACTGACCCACCTGCCGCGATTTTGGCAACCAGCCGGCATCGGCAATCGGGCGTGAGCAGCACAGCGTAGCGCCAGCGGTTTCCGCCAGCTCCCTGAACTCTTCGACATTGGTTTCTTCGCCTATGCCACGGCCTATGGACATGATGAACTCCACGGTGGTGATATCGATATCATTGCCGCCGCCCATTTCGATGTATTCGCGGTTTTTACTGCGTGATTGCTGGGAAGCGAGATCAAGCGCGCTGACAGCCGGTGTGGCTGAACCTTCCAGCGGCTTATATACACTGGCCCGCACGGTGAGCACCACTAGCGACTTGCCCGGGAAATCAACCTCCACGTTAACCTTCTGGTTATAGCCGCCGCGGGTCGCTACCAGCTCGGCGCCGTCATATTCAAGCTTGAACACGTCAGAAGCAAAGCCATACTGGCCCTTGCTTGCCAGCGTAGCGGCGTAACCCAGGCTGTCCACACTATGCGCCAACAGCACGACAGCGGGTGACTTGGAGGCAATCAGCGCCTCCACCGCTGCGGTGTAGATATCCGGGTCAAACTCGCTGGTGGCGGCCTGCACAGTAATAATTTCATCCACGCCCTGCACCGATAATGCAGGTGCATAGCTTGCCGCTTCGCTGCTGATCACGGCCACCAGCACCTTGTCATCTGCGGACTGCTTGAGTTCCTGTGCCGCAGCGATGAGTTCGAAAGTAACCGGGCGCAGCGCTTGCTGCCTGTGTTCTGCAATAACTAATATGGTTTTCATGCTTATTCTCCTTTGTATTCTTTGATGATCTGTATCAAGCGGCTGGCCTGCTCGGCCACGGTGCCCTCTATCATCTGCGCACGTCCCTTGGTGGGGATATACATGCGGCGTACCCGCGACATGGCGCTATCGGCGCCCACTTCCGCCGGGCTCAGGCCCAGGTCGGCCAGGCTCATTTCATCGATAGGCTTGGCCGCTGCCTGCTTGATGCCGCGCAGCGAGGCATAACGCGGCTTGTTGATACCCAGCTGGATGGTGAGCACGGCCGGGCAAATGATTTCCACTTCCTGCAGCATGCCGCCTTCCAGCTCGCGGCGGATAACCGCGCTATTGGCACCTGGGTTGTATTGCAGATCCGCCACCACCGCAGCGTGCGGCCAATCCAGATAGGCGGCGGTAGAAATGCCGGTTGCGGCATATGAATGATCCGACGACTGCACACCGGCGAATACCATATCCGGCGCTTCTTTTTTCACCACAGCGGCGAGGATGCGGCCGATAACAATGGAATCCGACCCCTCTATACTGTCATCCCATACGCGGATAGCCCGGTCTGCGCCCTTGGCCAGGCATTTACGGAGGCTTTCGTCGACACGCTCAGGGCCTATCGATACCACCACCACCTCGACTTCGCCAGTGCTGGCTTCCTTGATCTTCATGGCTTCTTCAAGTGAGAAGTCATCCCATTCATTGAGGTCGTAGATCAGGAAATCCTCATCCACGTCTTTTTCATCGGCACGGATCTCAAAATCGTCATCCAGTGCTGCCACCTGTTTTACTGCAACTAATATTTTCACGGTTCTCTTCTCCTGGTTACACTTTTTCTGTCATTACATTGATTTCAAATTACTGTGTTGCAAACACCTACTACTGAACGCTGTGATGGATAAGCTTACGATGCGGCCGGCCCATGCTCGCGGCAAACCATTTCCAGGCGGCAAACCGCACCATGGCATCCGGGTCCTGGCATAGCGGCCACTTGTCTTCGTTTTTAAGTTTGAGGCTGGATACCAGCATGACCCTATGCAGGTAGTACGGGTCTTCCAGCAGCGGCAACAACTGCTCGCGCTGCACCTCCTTGTTCAGGATTACGCCGCGACGGATGTCGGGTTCATCCGAACGTGCCAGCTGCCTGAGGATAGCGCGTGGCGTCTGCGGGTTACTGGCCACGCCGCTCAACACATCCACATCGCTGTCCTTGGCAAGTTGCGCCATCAGGCAAGAGGTAGCGTTGGGCTGGTAAGCCACGGCCGCACGCACCCAGGCACTGGTATCCTGCGCCAGCTGTTCTAATAAATGTATGGTGCAGCGCGGGTTGCGCGCCACAGCACGGCGCACTTCCACATGTGCATCCGCCGCCAGGTATTCCAGAATGGCGCGCGGTACAACTGGGTTGCGCGCCAGCCACTGACGCACCCAGTGGTCGCTGTCTTCGGCAAAGCGGCTGATGGAAGCCGGAGTCAAATCGCGCCTGGCTGCCAGGGCGCGCCGTACCACGGCCGCGCTGTCGGTGCTCAAATCCTTCACCACTGCGGGTGGGCATGTTGCATGTGCCGCAATCGCACTGCGCACGGCGGCATCGCTGCTGTGGGCGAGCTGCTGCAATAGCGGCAGGCTCAACCTGGCGTGCTTGGCCAGGGCTCTTTGCAGCAAAATATCATCGGCCTGCGAGGCAATATCCATGAGGCTCTCAGGGCAGTGCTCATGCGCTAGCACCGCCGCCTGTAACTGCAGGTCTCCGCGCAGGTAAAGTGTCTGCAATAGCTCGGCCGGGGTGGCGGCATGTAGCACGATGTCTTTATCCAGCAAGGCTGGCTGCCGCTGTGCCAACTGTTTGAGGATGCTGGCATTGCTGGCCGGGTTGCGACAGATCAGCCGCAGTGTGGCTTCGTCCTCACTGTTTTCCACCATATGCTGTAACAGCATGGGCGGGGTATTGTGGTGGCGTGCAATCAAACCGCGCAAAGAACTATCGTGATCAAGGCCATAGCTACTCACCAGCGCCTGCTCGGGCGCATTGGGGTTGCTGTCAACGCGACGCTGTACTGCGCCATCATGTTGCCTGGCCAACGCCGCCAGCACGGCACCCGGCGTATGTTCCCAGCGCGCCAGCGCCAGCATATCGCGACGCCGCGCGAACATCACCGATTCCAGCTGCTTCTGCTCGCTGCCAGTAGCAATCTCGTACACGGCGGCAGCGGCATGGATATCGCCGCTATCCAGCGCCTGCGCCACCAATGCACTGGCGGTGCGCGGAATATCCGATGCCAGAATATCTGGCTTTTGGATATCTGATGGCCGGTTACTCAACAGCGGCATCTCCAATTCAAGCAGCGAGGTCGACCACGGCATCATCAAATTCCACGCATTCTTCTATCAGCTCTATCAGTTCACGCACCACAAACTTGCCTTCATAGCCGGAGGTCTTGAGTGCGTCTTCGAACATGGTGAGGTCTTTGGGGCAGGACACCACGAACACCTGCAGACCGTCGATCACTGCGGCTTCCTTCATGCGGTTCTGCGATGGCTTTTCAGTACCCACCGGATCAGGAATCCAGATGCGCCCGCCGCCTGCGCCGCAGCAGAACGAGTTGTCCTTGTTGCGGCCCATTTCCACCAGCTCGCATCCCAACATCTGGATAATCTCGCGCGGTGCATCGTAGCCCTTGTTGAAGCGGCCAAGATGGCAAGGGTCATGAAATGTCACGCGGTAATCCAGCTTCTTCTTCAGCTTCAGTTTGCCGTCCAGCAGCAATTGGCGCACCACCGTGCTGTAGTGCTGTATCTCGTAGCTGCCGCCGAAATCGGGGTACTCGTTGCGTATGGTGTTATAGGAATGCGGGTCGGTGGTGACGATGGAATTGAATTCGCAATCCTGCAGTGAATTGATATTGGAGGTCGCCAGGAACTCATACAGCCCTTCCTCGCCCACCCGTCGCACATCGTTACCAGCGTTCATCTCGCCCTCGAACAGCAGGCCGAAATCCACACCGGCCTGGTGCATCAAGCGGGCATAAGCGCGGGTAACTTTCTGGTTACGCGGGTCAAACGAAGCGTAGTCGCCGACAAACCACAGAATATCCACGGCTTCCTTGCGTGCATCCTTGATCTCGAATGCCAGTTCCTTGGCCCAGGTCGCGCGCTTGCGCTTGGATTCGCCGAAGGAGTTGCCACTCTTGTGTATGGTTTGCAAGGTTTTCTCCAATAGGGGTTCCATGTTGCCGTCTTCCACCAGCTTGCGCCGCATCTGCACGATGATAGGCACATGCTCCACCGCGACCGGGCAAATCTCCACACAGGCCAGGCAAGTACGGCACGACCACAGCGTTTCCATGAACACTTGGCCCACATCCTTGCCGTGGATATCCAGCTCGGCCTCCTTGGGCAATTCCTTTGCATTCAGCGTATGGTTGGCGAACTCACGCAGGGAAAGAATCACGTCGCGCGGCGACAAAGGCGCGCCCACGGCATTGGCCGGGCATGCTTCCTGGCAACGGCCGCATTTGGTACAGGCATCCAGGTGCAGCAGGTTTTTCCAGGTCAGGTCGGTAATCATTGAATAGCCGGCGCTTTTTTGTTCGTCCGGCACGCGTGGCAAGCGTCTGCCTGCTAGCGGGTCTTTGAACATCAGCGAGGCCGCTGCGGTGAAAATATGCTTGATCTTGGTATAGGGAATCAGCGCGATAAATGTCAGTGAAAGCAAGCCATGAAACCACCACAGGCCGGAGCGCAAGGTGCCAGCGCCCTCTGCGCTAAAACCCACTGCCTGCATGGCATGTGCCAATACAGCGCCCACTGGCGACCACATGCGGTAATCCCACACTGCGGGGCGGCCGCTCAGCCATACCAGGCGTGTCGCCTCCAGAATAAACCCGGTAATGGCGATGAGGATGAATGACCACAGGAAAGCCCAGTCTTCGCGGCGATACTCGCTGCGATCGAAATCAGGGTCGCCGGGTTGCCTGTCCACACGCGCATAATTGAGCTTGGGCAGGTTGAGCCATTTGCGCCGATACATCATGTAGATCAGCCCCGCTATCAGGCCCGCACCTGCAAGGTCCAGCACCAGCGAAAACCACAAGTAAAAATTGCCGTACCAGAACCTGACACCGAACAAGGGTTCGAGGATGTCGTATTCCAGCGTAATGGTGGAGGTGCCTATGAACAGCAGCACGAAGCCTAAAAAAATCAAACCGTGCGCACGACCGGCTTTTTTGTCACGGCGCACCAGCGTGCGGTGCGTGGCCATGGTTTTCACCATGTCGACAAAACGGCGCCATAATTCGCCCCAGGAGCCATCTGGCTTGCCGCGGCGGTATTTCCTTATCTGCGTATAGCAGCCGTAAATAAAACTGCCGATGGCGGCATAACCAAACACATAAAAGAGATGGATAGCCTGTGGCTTGAAGCCTTCAAACAGTACTCTGGTAATTTCAATAGGGTCGGTCATGGCTACTCTCTTCCGTGCTTCAGCATCTGAACATCAGCGCTTTTTTTATCTGCTTATAAATTGGGTGCCTGTCATCAGGCCAGGGAATTCTGCGATAAGACTTTTGCAACGCTGCCTCCACCCACACGGGCAGAGGCAGTTTGCTAAGGCAATGCTAAGTGCTACACCTTGTACTCGATCTTGAAGGTACCGCCCGGCATGTGCGGCGCACCCCAGACAGCCACTTCGCGCTTGTACGGAATCGCGATCTGCGGATTCGCTTCTTCAATCTCACGTGCCACACGGTGGCCGGTGAAGGTTGCATCTGCGATCAGTCGTGGCGCTTCGGCATCACCGATCAGGTAAATACCCTTGATATCGTTTTCAGCCCATTCTGCTTCGCGTGCCTTAAGCTCGTTCCACAGTTTGTTTTCTGAATGACGACCAGTCACCAGGATCAATGAATCGAACTCCAGCCAGCGGTGCGTGGTGTTGGCATCACGCGGTGAAACGCCAGGGCCGCGATAAGTACGCTTGGAACCATCACCCCAGAGGTTGTAGATTTCCAGGCGACCGGGTTCGATCTTCGAGCAGAAATGATCACCAAGCTCTTCCACATGCAGCTCATGCAAGCGGCGCATCATGTTGGGATACTCAAGCGTGAAGTGCATGTAGTTGGCAAGATGCACACCGGAGACGATGGTCACTTCGTGGCCATCGGCTGCCAGCTTTTCAGCCAGGCTAGGCGCCATGAAGTAGGTATCGGCATTGAGGATCACCACGCGCTTGCCTATCTTCTTCTTACCTTCAAATACTTGTTCAGGTGTAAGTTGATCTGGCAGCGAAGCATCAGCACCAGGGATAGCATCATGCGTCAGGCAGTTATTGCCATCGGTATTCCATGAAGAGCCGGTGGCGATAATCACTTTCTCCGCGCCGTATTGCAGCACGTCATCCGCAGTCAGGGCTTTCTGGCCTAATGCAATCTGGCTTTCCTTGCTTTTCTTCACCAGCTTGTTGAGCTGGGTCTCGCGGTAATCGCGGTGATAGCCCCATTCGCCCAATCCCGGCAAGGTCACCAACGCATTCAAATGACCGCCGACCTTCTCAGCCTTGTCGTACAAGTGAACGGTATAACCACTTTCCATCAACACGCGAGCCGCTTCTGAACCTGATGGGCCAGCACCTACCACCAGTACCGCATCCTTGGAAGTGGTCTTGCGGAATTTCTCAGGATGCCAGCCGCGACGATACTCTTCGCCTGCGGTTGCATTCTGTGTGCAGATCATTGGAGGGCCGCCGATTTCCCAGCGGGAGATACATACGTTACAACCGATACAGACGCGGATATCGTCATAACGGCCTTGTTCGATTTTTTGCGGCAGGAACGGGTCAGCAATAGAAGGACGTGCACAACCGATAATGTCGGCATATCCCTTGGTGACGATTTCAGTCATTTTCTCCGGGTCGGTGTAACGGCCTACGCCCAGCACCGGCTTCTTGGAAACCTGTTTAACGAACTTGGTCCAGGGCACTTGATGGCCTTGCTGGTAGAAACGTGAAGGGCCTGCATCTTCGCCCCACTCGGCAATGTCGCCCACGTCCACGTCCCACAAGTCGACCAATGGATCGGCCAGCTCAATGAACTTCATGCCATCCACTTCGACTTCGATCTGGCCTGGACCATACACCGTATCCACGGCAAAACGGGTAGCAATGGCGCATTCAGAGCCCACGGCGTGTTTCACTTTTTCCAGCGTTTCCAGCCAGAAGCGTGCACGGTTTTCCAGTGAGCCACCGTATTTGTCGGTGCGCTTGTTGTAGTAAGGGTTAAGGAACTGCAGAGGCAAGTAAGAGTGAGCGCCATACACATACACGATATCGAAACCGGCATCGCGTGAACGCTTGGCAGCGTCTACATAGTATTGCTGTACCTGCGCGATGTCGCTCAGATCCATCTCTTTACAATAGGTCAGCGTTTCAAATTCTGATGCGTACTGGCTAGGGCCGCGTGGTGTGGCGCGTGACTCCATGTTAGGGGCGTGGGCGCCACCGTACCACAGCTCGACACCAGCCAATGCGCCGTATTTATGCACTTCATCGGTCATGGCTTTCAGGTTGCGCACATCGCCTTCATCCCAGATACGCGCAGATAAACGGTGGGTATCATCGGACTCAGGATTGATAGAGCAGTATTCGGTATTCATCGCAGCCCAGCCGCCTTCCGCCTTCATGGAGCGGTGTGCGGCCTGGAAGCCCGGCTTGTCAGAGCCGGCGCCTATGCAATGCGGCACCTGGTAAAAACGGTTACGCAGGGTTTTGGGGCCAATCTGGATTGGTTCAAACAGAATGTCGTGCTTGGGATCGCGTGCCATGTTGTTAACTCCTAGTGTATTGAGAATCTGTTGTTGTACGATTATTGTCGTCGGCTCATGCCCGCTCCACAATTCTCCTAACGACTTACCACCAAGGTGGTATTGAGCTTGTAAGGAACTGGACTTTGCGGGTGCACACAGACGCCAAACTAAAAACAAGACATATAAAAAAGGGTGGGGACTAAACATCACCCACCCTTTCGGTTCATCGGCCTGACCAGTGAATCGGCCAGGCCATGACTAACTTTCGATCAACTAACTAGCCAGGTTGTGGAAGTAGTACACCACCAACACACCGGCAACCAGCGTGACGTAAGGCAGCACGCCAGCCCGGTTAGAAACGCCTTTTTCAGTATTGGTGAGTTGCATATCTTCCAGCATGGCGTCAGGGAATACACCCTTGTCCTGCACGTAATGCCTGAACAGGAACACCGGGATAATCAGCGCGGCGAAAATCAGGCCGGCCTTGAGTGTACCCACACCCCAGATATCAGCACCCATCCCCATCAAGCCCAGGTTCACAAAGCTCAGTACACCGCCCAGGGCCAGCAATATGGTAGGTGCCTTGTACGGGCGATCCCAGTTTGGCCTGTCCAGACGGTGGATCCAGCCTGCATTGAGGTTGAGGAAATTGAAGATGATGTAACCGACGTTAGAGGCTGCCAACACAAACACGTAGTCGGACATCATCAGCAGTACCAGGTTGAAACAGAGGTCAGTCCACATGGCACGGGTAGGTGCGCCATGATCGTTCACATGGGACAGATACTTGGGCAACCAGCCATCGACCGATGCCTGATATAGCGTGCGTGATGAACCTGCCATGGAGGTCATGATAGACAGCAGCAAAGCCAGCACCATCATTACCACCAGTACAGCAGCGATCACCTTACCGCCACCCAGCATGCTGGAAAGTGCCGCTGCCACGCCCATACCGCTATAGATATCGGGGGCCAGCATACCGTCATACACAGCAGGCGTGGTTACCGCGCCAGCAGCGTCAACCACGGCTGGCGTCACCAGGTGACCAAGACCAAGGTGGGCCTGGAACGCAATCGGCACCAGCGTAAACACGGCAATACACAGCAGGCCGGAGAAGAAAATAGCGCGGAAAGTATCTGTCTTGGGGTTCCTGAATTCGCGGGTGTAGCACACTGCGGTTTCAAAACCATAAGTAGACCAGGCTGCGATAAACAGGCCGCCTGCCATCAGCTTCCAGCCTTCTATGCCCCAGATGCCATCAATCACGTTACCGGCATCGTCATACGCCAATGGTGCCAGCGGGAAGAAATGGGCCTGCGGGATATCACCAGTCAGGATAGGTACCAGGCCGATCAGCATCAGCGGAATCAGCGCCGTAATGCCCAGTATCATGGTGGCTTTGGCAGAACGCAAAATGCCGCCGTGCTGGATGGAGAACACGGTCAGCAACACGGCAGCACCCAGGATAAAGGTGGCATTGATACGCAACGCCAGTCCATCCTTGATCATGCTTAAATCCAGCAGCGTAATTTGCCAGGTATTGATCACCGCATCAGGTGCAAACAGCGCACCCAGCATATAGCCAGCAGCCAGCCCCGAGCCGATCGCCAGCACCGGCGACCACGCAAACCAGTTACACCACACCGAGACCGGTGCGATCATTTTGCTGTAACGCACCCAGGCCACCGCCCCATATACCGAAGCACCGCCTGATTTATGCGGGAACAGGCCCGCGATTTCAGCATAAGTAAACGCCTGGATAAAACCAAAAGCGATAGAGATCATCCATACCATCCACGAAGGCTTACCTACCGTGGCAGCAATGGCGCCGATTGAAAACAGGACAAGTGCAGGAACCCCACTTGCCACCCAGAATGCACCTTGCCAGCCGATTTTTCTGTGAAGCGTTGCGTTTTGCGCAATCACATTCTCGGAAAGATCAGCTGAAATTGCATCAACCGAAGTATTTACGCTCAATTTAAGACCCCTTTTTATAAGATTACCCAATACAACACCTGATATACCGACCATCTCAAGCATTGCCCACCTGGGTGCAGCCACAGAATCAGGTGTCGCCACCTGGTTAATAAAGCCTGGATACGGGTTTAAAAAAACATTCCCGCATTGAGGGCTATTCTGATGACTAAGGTTAGTTGCTTACAATTCTCACTATGGATTACTCCTAAAGGGGTAGTCGCGGCATCTCATTCACCAAGTGATTCTGCACGTAAGCCGCCAATGCGAAATACTTCTTTGGTATTACGCCTTCAAGATAATTTTTAAGCCTGTCCACAAGCGCTAGTATCGAGCCAGGGTATGTAATTCTATAGTCTGAAAATAACGCTAAAACAACTAGAAATTCGGTACAACTCGAACAAAGGTCAACCATGACACAGCATCAGCCCGCAGGCACTGCAAGCGCAAGAACATCCCTCTATGACCTGGTAGGGGGCGAAGCTGGCGTGCACAGCCTGGTAAAGGCTTTTTACGACATCGTGGAAACCAACCCTGAAGGCCACAAGCTGCACCTGTTACACCTGCGCGGCAGCGGCGTGGCACACTCCCGCATCGAACAGTTCAACTTCCTCTCCGGATTTCTGGGCGGGCCCAAACTGTATAGCGAAAAGTACGGCCACTCCAATGTACGCACCATGCACGAGCATGTAGAGATCAACGCCGAAGCCAAAGACATCTGGCTTAAATGCATGGCCATGGCGATAGATGAAGTCGGCCTTGCCAGCACCACCAAAGACCAGCTTATGGTCAACTTCACCGTGGTTGCCGAACGCCTGGTCAATCGCAACGATTAACGCGCGCTACAAAAACCAACAGCAACCTCAACAACAATAAGTCAAACCATGGCCAACACTGTTATCAAGAGCCAGCTACTGGCACAAGCTTTACACCGCCACTACAGCCGTAACCAGCGCTGGGGATTCATGTGGGCGCTATGGACCGCCATCCTGTGGGGGGTCTGGTACGTGCCAAGCACCGCGCTCTGGTTCGAGCATCCTTATGTGGATATCCCGGCTGACCAGCAAACGTTGCGGTTGGCGGCCACCGCCGTCATGACCTGGGTGCATGCCATCACCGTATTCCTGTTCTTACTGCTGTGGAACCTGGTGCTGGGCAAGGTAAAGGACTACGGCCGCACCATGGTGCGCTTCCGCAAGATCTCCAAATGGTATGCGCTGGCTTCCTTATGTGGCGGGCCTATGGCGATTTTCGGCTCTTACATGGCAATGGGCTTTATCGGGCCGGTTTTCGCCGCCGTGACCTCATTGTTTTATCCGGTTATCGGCGCAGTGATTGCGCGGCTCTGGTACAAAGAAAAGATTTCGCAACGTGCGGCCATCGGCATGGCCATCATCATCTTCGGCGGCGTAGTCATCTACGGCCCCGGCCTGTTCGGGGAAATGGACATCAACAACAACCACGCATGGCTGGGCTATGTCGGCGGCATCATGTCCGCCATCGGCTGGGGCACAGAAGGCGCAGTGGCCTCACGCGCCATGGATGTGTCCGACCCGGATGTCGGCATCCACTGCCGTTTTACCTTCGAGATACTATTCTGGGGCGTGCTGATCTTGCCCGCACTCAGCCTGTTTACCGACTTTCCCATCGGCAGCCTGATCATAGACACCATCACCCACGGCAAAGCCATGTTATGGATACTGCTCGCCTCTGCCTGCCACGCCTATTGCTACACCTCCTTCTACAAAAGCTTTAGCCTCATAGGCGTCGGCCGCGGCGAAGCCATCGGCAACCTGTACGCCGTATTTGCGCTCATCTTCATTGCCGCATTCACGCTGCAGCTCCCGGCCTGGTACTTCGTCGTCGGCCTGGTGCTCACGGTACTTGGCAGCTTCGTCATGTTCAGCGAACCGGCTGAATCCATCGCCAACCTGCGCGAGGTGGATAATCCTGCCGGCACTAGCCCTGTGCGCCAGATGGAGGGCGTATGAAACTACACCAGAAAGGCTACCTGCTGGTAGAGCTAAGCAAAGCGGCCAACCTGTGGGATTACCAGCTCATCAACAAAGCCCTGTTCGAATATGGCGAATCCGGTGCCTACCGTGAAAAAACCCTGCGCATCGCCCTCGATGAACTCGCCGCTGCCGGGCTGATCAAGCGCATAGAAGAAAAACTGGAAACCAAATGGGGCAAAGCCAAACTGTATTTTCGCTACCAGCTATCTGATTTCGGCAGGACAAGAATGCAGGATACCGGGCTGCTACCCAAGAAAAACAAAGGAATAAGCCATGACTGAATTTTGGGGTTACCCCGGTGCGGACATCCTCGCCATCATAGTGATTAGCTTGGCAAGCTTGGCTTGCCTGATTAGTGCGAGGGTGTTTGTTAGTCGGTATAGCGAGTGATATTTCTTATGAATATATATAAAACAATTACTTGAATTAACTTCAGAGCCGAGAGATGTCTAATGTTGGCAATGTGGATATTACTCTGACCTTAGGTCTATTTGTTTAGATATAGTTATCGGAATCATTTGCTTAGAAAATTTCAGGGGCATTCATTTGAATCTCGGGAAGTTTAAACATTTCCCCCCTGTATTTATTGATCATATTGGAAGCACTTGTATTCAATTTTTGTATTATTTCCAAATCCTCGTTGCTGTACTTCTCATTTGTCTTTTCATATTTAGAAAAGAGCCTCACGCATGCAATATAAAAGCTTCCATTGTCTTCCAATAAATTTTGATCATCCAGAAAGGCGATTACTTTTTGATATGCAGTATTGTAATCATCAAATTTACTGAGCGATTTTTCAAACACCTGTGTTCTGGTAAACCCGTCAATTGTAGGCCACATATTTAAAAGTTCGGATAGGATTAGGGTTTGTGTGATCATTGAAGAGTAGGCTTCAATGCGTCTTTCATATACTTTTAAAAGAATCGATTTTTTTATATCAAAATTAGCTTTTGATCTTTCAATTTCATGAATAATGTCCCCTTTATATTTTTCCAGATCAGTCTCGAGATTGGCTCTTTTTTCTTCTAGCTGAATATCAAACTTATGGGAAAACCTCTTGGCAATGAAAGTGTCGATTGGTTTTTGGAGAAAAATATACATTGGAATAACAATCGCAATTGTTATTCCACCCAGCTGACTCAGTAATTTGAATATATCTAGTAAAGTATCACTCATAGGAAATCCATCAAGAAGACCAGCAATACTAGTTGCTGATTTGTTGTTAATGACAAACATATTAGTTGCTTTGGCGCAGATAATATCTCTTACCATCTTTTCACGTTCATGTACCACGGAGCGAATTACCATGTTTCAGACACTAGCAGGCCATGCCAATCAAATCAATATGTACTGATCAAGAGCATTTATTTGGCTGTTAACGGCAGTGTGCACAGCAAGCATAGGATGCGCCTTTCACCCCTCCACTTAGTGCTTAGTCGAGAGTGATACCCTTTGTGGGTGCGGGGATGGCTGGTGAAAAGAAAGTAACTAGCTGTCGGGCTTACCCCCGACAAGTAGCAAACTTCACCTATAGCAACAATAAAAGCCCTGCCCTCACAACCAATAACCGTAAAGGGCATCACCACTCCACTAAGCGCTAAAGCGCCAAGTGGAAGTGCGATATCCATGCGCCTCCCAGGCCATCTACTTCCGGGACACTTAACCTCTATTTTCACCCCGCCTTGCTGAACTGCTCCCGCAAGTTATTGAGCGCCCCCGGTTCACCGCGAACCCGGAAGAAAGTGCCGTCATTATCTGAACGCTCTCCCAGCACCTGACAGCTGGCGTAAATTTCCCCCAGTAGTTGCTGTGCCGACCACGGCAGGAAAAGCTCTTCCTCTACCAGATCCTGCTGGAAAAACTCGACTATCTTGTGATGCAGCTTCGCTACCTCCTCCGGGCGGCGCGCGCTCATGACGATGCAATCCGGGTATTTTTCCCGCAAGGCTGCTTCACATTCCGCTTGCGCGGCTGCATCGCCAACGTGGTCTATCTTGTTGAAAACGCGGATGCGCGGCACGACATGCGCGCCTATCTCTTCCAGCACGGTATCGGTGACTTCTAACTGGCGCTCAAAGCCAGGGTCGCTGGCATCAATCACGTGTAGCAGCAGCGAGGCATCAAGTGCCTCGTCCAGCGTGGATTTGAAGGAGGCAACCAGGCCGTGAGGCAGGTTTTTGATGAAGCCGACGGTATCGCTGACCAGTACGCGCGGCACGCTTTCCGGGTAGAGCGCACGCACGGTGGTATCCAGCGTGGCGAACAGTTTGTTGGCGACCAGCACCTCACTGCCGGTGAGCGCCCGCATCAAGGTGGATTTACCTGCGTTGGTGTAGCCGACCAGCGCTACAGCAGCGAGACCCTGGCGCTCCTGCCGCCGCGCGCGCTGCGTCTTGCGCTCAGCATCCATGGCAATGATCTCCAACTGTAGCTCGGCGATACGGTCACGGATCTTGCGTTTATCCAGCTCCGTGTGCGACTCGCCGGCACCCCGGCCACCGACGCCGCTACGTTGCCGGCCTTGCGGCCCGGCCAGCTTTGCCGCCTCGCGCAGGCGCGGCGCCATATAGCCGAGACGGGCGATTTCCACCTGGGCATGGGCGGCGCGGGAACGGGCGTTGCGGTGAAAAATTTCGAGGATGACCATGGTGCGGTCCATGACCTCGCAACCAACCTCTTTTTCCAGGTTGCGCGCCTGCGATGGCGATATTTCGTGGTCGACCAGGATGGCTTCTATGACGTGAGTACCGGGGCTGGCTGCGATGCCTGCTTCCTCTGCGCCTAGGCTGTTGCTGACGTAATCGTGTATTTCCTGCCGCTTGCCGACGCCAAGATAGGCTGTCATGTCGAAGCCTGCGCGCTTCTGCACAAAGGTGTGGACAACCTTGTAGCCCAGTGTTTTTGCCAGCTCGCGCAGCTCGTTTAACGAGGCTTCAAATTCGACATCACTGACGCTAGGCAGTTGAACCGCCGCCACAACGGCATACTTGGGTTGCTCTTTAACTTCGATTTGCATTAGGGGATTTCATGTTTTAATCAGGGGGAGTCAGATAATACCTGCAAATGTTATAGCCGCCAGCATTGAGCATGAAAAAGTAGCCAGGCAAGCGCAAACCTGACTCACAGATGGCAGTTAGGCACAGTGTTTTCTGCTCAATGCTTTATTTCAACCAGCTATGTGCCTTAACCAACAGATACCTTTGTACTCCTTAGATAGACTGCTAAAAGGTGGCTACAGCTAAGGCCTGGCTCGCTTAACACCGTCAAAGATATTTAAAGAAATAGGAATTTACATAGTGAGCAAACCATTACACGACCCCAGAAAAAACGGCATTCTGGCCGCACTGCCTGAGTCCGACTATCAACGCCTGCTGCCCAACCTGGAACTGATTGAGATGCCGCTGGGATGGACTATTTCCGAGTCAGGTGACCATGTGAAATACCTGCACTTTCCCACTAGCGGCATAGTCTCGCTGATTTATGACCTTGAAGACGGCTCTTCCAGCGAAATAGCGATTGTGGGTAACGAAGGCATGATAGGCATCTCGATTTACATGGGCGGCGACAGTATGCCCAGCAGTACGGAAATCCAATGTCCGGGGTATGCATACCGGCTCAGCCGGAAAATATTGAAGCAGGAATTTGCGCTGGGAGGGCATATGCAACGTATAGCACTGCTTTATACGCAAGCCCTGATTAGCCAGACCTCCCAGACTGCCGTGTGTAACCAGCACCATGTACTGGAACAGCAGCTTTGCCGCTGGTTGTTAATGAGCGCGGATCGACTGCACGATAATGAGGTGGTTATCACCCAGGCGCTTATTGGGAAGTTATTGGGCGTGCGCCGCGAAAGTATCAACGATGCCGCGCGCAAGCTACAAAGTGACGAATTGATTTCCTATGTTCGCGGTCGTATCACGATATTGGACCGCCCCAAGCTGGAAGAGCGGGTATGTGAGTGTTATGCGGCGGTCACCAAGGAATACGAGCGCTTGCTGCCGCCTCCGCACGCTGGCAAGTAAGCCGGGCTGAGCCATATAGCCCGCTAACATGGAGACATCAGCGGATTGCCGCCTGAGTGCTGCGGAAATAAAAAAGCCCTGCTTTTACACAGGGCTCAGGCTCAGCTATTGAGCCTAAAACTAAGCTAATCGTCTTAAAACAGCAGTCTTAAACTGACCTTCTTCTTGCAACAAAACCCAGCAGTGCCAAACCAGACAACAGCATGGCATAGGTTTGCGGCTCTGGTACTGCAGTGATTACCGGCGCGCTGGCAACATACCATGCGCTACCGCCTTGCAACTTGCTTAAGCCTTGCACATGCAGGGCAAAGCCAATATCGGCAAACTCTACCGGTTTTGAAAACGTCGCTGTCCATGTGATGGATTCATTATCGGTCAGGCGATTTTTACCGCTGTTACCTAAGTCAAACTGGAAATCCCAATCGCCTTCTGGGCCTTTGCCATTCTTGGCTTTTATTGTTGCATCGCCACTGATATCGCTAAGGGTGATCACATCGGCATTTTTACCGGTGAGTTTGAGGTCTGGCGTGGTATCAACGGCAATAGAACCGATAAACGCACCCGCAGAAAAGAGGCTGTTCAGATCAAGTGCAGTCAGGGTGAAACTGTATACATTACCGCTACCACTGACGGACAGGCTGGCAAAGCTGGCTGATGGCTGGTAAGTGCCGGCCAGCAATGTGCCGTAGCTTTCGCTCGCGGCAAACACCGATGTGCTTGCAAGCAAAGCCAAGCTGGCGAGGATGTTTCTGGTCAATCTGTTCATGGTGTAATCTCATAAAAATAAGTTGTTCAAGGGCAGTAAAAGCATTTCCAGCTCAAATACTGCATTGGTTAAGTTCATCATGGCTGTATGCTCAGCACTGCAGCATCACAACGTTGAAAATATGACGGTGTTGTTTCTAAATTGACGATTTGATGTCCAAATTCAGAATAAAACCTAACCATGTAGTGTTAAGTGCATTAAGTGTGCCAAGGCTTGGTACCTTGGCCATTGATGCCTTCTGCCGGTGATGCAGATGGCCGTATAGTGGGGTGAATCGCATGAATTGTGATGCAGATGTTGTCGGCATGCGGCTAGTCATTGCACCGCCGGACATCATTGAATGTAACATACCGCACCTGTGCGCCAATAACGCAGAGGTGCGGCTTTAACCAATCACTTGTTGCTTAAAACTCTTCCCAATCACCATTATCCGTGCCGGTTTTAGATGCTACTTTTTGCCCACTGGATGCTGGCTGCAGTTTTGCCACGGCTCTGGGTTTAGCTGAGCTATGCACTTTTGTTGGGACTGCATGACGTACCGCAGTTTCATTGATGCTGGTTTTGAATCCGTTAACAGACTCTACCAGGTTGCCGGCCTGCTCCATCAGCGATTCTGCTGCCGCTGCGGCCTCTTCTACCAGCGCAGCATTCTGCTGGGTCACTTCATCCATCTGGGTGATGGCAGTATTCACCTGGTCGATACCTGAGCTTTGCTCCACTGAGGCAGCCGCGATCTCACTGATGATATCGGACACCCGTTTCACCGAGCTGACGATTTCTTCCATGGTCTTGCCTGCGGTCTCGACTTGCTTGGTACCTTCTGAAGTCTTGCCTACCGAATCCGAAATGAGTTCCTTGATTTCCTTGGCAGCGCTGGCAGAGCGTTGGGCCAGGTTACGTACTTCGCCCGCCACTACCGCAAAGCCACGCCCCTGCTCACCTGCCCGTGCAGCTTCTACCGCAGCGTTGAGTGCCAGGATATTGGTTTGGAAGGCAATGCCGTCAATGACAGAAATAATATCTTCTATCTTGCGTGAGCTGTCATTAATGGCCGCCATGGTGACCACCACGTCAGATACCGCACTACCGCCGCGCACAGCGATGGTAGAGGCCGCGATAGCAAGCTGATTGGCCTGTTTGGCGTTCTCGGCATTCTGCCTCACGGTAGAGGCCAGCTCTTCCATGCTGGAGGCGGTTTCTTCCAATGACGAGGCTTGCTCTTCTGTGCGTTGTGATAAATCAGTATTGCCTTTGGAAATTTCCCTGGCAGCGGTATTGATGGTCTCTGAAGCTTCTTTGACAGTAATGATAGGCCCTACGATCATTTCCAGGGTTTCATTCACGCCCTCTACAATCTGGCGGAAAGCACCTTGATGCTTGCTCGCTTCAGCACGCACGTATATCCGGCCGTCACGGGCTGCATCGGCCAGCATGCCGGCATCCTGCACTAGCTCATTCACCGCCCTGATGCAGGTATTGAGGTTGCTCTTGATGGCATTGAAGTCACCATGGAACTGTTCGGCGATCTCAGGCGGAATATCGCCCTTGGAGATGCGGTCTACGCAATCGGCAGCAACTGTGAGTGGGTTAATCACCGCATCCAGCGTGCTGTTGACACCCTCTACTATCTTGCGGAAGTCACCTTGATGCTTGCTGGCATCGGCACGGGTAGCCAGCTGCCCTTGTGTTGCGGCATCGGCCAGCATGGTGGCATCGGTCACCAGCGCATTCACTGCATCAATACACTGGTTCAGGTTGTTCTTGATGGTATTGAATTCCCCATTGTAGCTTTCCGAGATTTTCGCCGGGATATTGCCCTTGGAGATGCTATCCACACATTGCGCAGCCATATTGAGCGGGCCTATGACCGCATCCAGCGTGTGATTCACCCCTAGTATGATTTTGCGGAAATCGCCATGGTGGCGATCAGCATCGGCACGCGTGGAAAGCTTGCCCGCGATAGCAGATTGGGACAGCATATCGGCATCCGCAATCAGGCTCTTGAGGTTGGTACGTACCTGCTCCACCGTTTCATTGACGAAGGCTTTCTGCCCGGGGAATTTTTCCAACGGTGCATCAAAGTCACCTTCACCAAAGGCTTTTACTACCGCCATGGATTTACTGTTCAACTCGATATGGCCAGCGACCATGTTGTTAACGCCCTTGGCCAGCGCGTTAAAAGATCCCTCGAATTTTGATTCATTCACCACTTTGTCAATCGCCCCAGCATCGTGAGCCTGGCTCATCACTGCCATCTCCGAGATCAGGGACTTGACGGTCGAGCTAAGCTGGAACATGGATTTATTAAGGTGTGCTACTTCATCCTCACCGCTCACGGCGATGTCTTCGGACAAGTCACCTCTGGACAAGCGCTCTATGGATTTCACACTGCGCTGAAGAGGTGCGATGACCATAAGGTTCAAGAAGTAATACAAAATCGCGACCAGCACGATTACCGACAAAACACCAACCAGAATGGCGACATTACGTATCGCATTAATTTTAGCCATGATGACATTGGTAGGAATGGTCAGGACAAGGGTCCATGGCGTTACGCTGGCACCAACTTTTATCGGGACATAGGTACGGTATACCTCAAGCCCGGAAGCGGCATCAATACCGATATTGCTGAAAGCCTTACCTGCCTTGATGCTGGTTTTGATCGCGGCCAAAGCCCCATCATTGCCCAAGGCAGTACCCACCAGTTTTGCAGACTTGGTGGCAACATATTTACCTTCATAGGACAGCAACTCGGCATAGCTGCCATCGTATGGCTTGATCTTGTCGATTTGTGCCTGAATGCCATTTAAAGGCAAGTCTATGCCGGCGACCCCGGCAAACTTTCCTTCAATGCTAATCGGTACAGTCACTGTGGTGATCAGCGTATCTTTGCCCGCAATTTTATAAGCATAGGGCTCTAGCAGTGTTTCTTTGCCTGAGTTTTTGGCTAACAGGTAGTAATCGCCAGCGCCCGGAGTTTCATAGTCCAGCAATGGCTCAAGTAAAACAGCGCCACTGCCCCGGTTCCAATATGGGATGTAGCGGCCGGAAGCGTCATGGCCTTTGGCGTTTACATATTTTTTGTCTATGCCGTCAAAAGCGTTCGGTTCCCATAGCGTCCAGGCACCCACAAAACCGGGATTCTCTTCCAGGGTTTTCACCAGTAAATTATCGGCCAGATCGCGATTGGCCTGCTTAACAGCCTTCATCGCCTGCAGCGACAAGGTCAATGCGCGTGCATTGCTCATGGCCGTATTGAGTATTTCTTCAGCATGCGTCCCCGCCACGCGCGCTGACTCATCGGCTAACTCAAAGGCAGTTGCCTTTTCGACAGTAATCGCCTTGTTAATAATCATTGAAATCGTCAACGTAAAGCCGACAACGGCGGTCAATGTCACAATTAGTGCAATCTTCAACCGGATACTCATTTTATTCACTGCAAATCCCATAACATCCACCCTCTTAGTAAGCATCCACCTGAACTGGTTAGTTCATCCTTAAATTAATATAACGACCCATATCCAGGAAAATTTATGCCTATGATTGAATATTTCGCGTCAACTTTTCCTGATCCACTTTACAGGGAAATTGCCTGCATTTATTGCCTGAGGTAAAGGGTGTTCCGGGGGTAATTCAAACATTGAAAATCAGGTCTGAACCTTCATGAATACTGATGGAGACAGGCTTAAACAAAGCCTGGGAGTCTGCAATGGTGCGCACACACCCAGTGATGGCGTTTACTCACCCAGACAGTGCTGAGCAAGGCTTGCCTGAGTGAGGTTAAAGACTATCGTTCAGGCTGGAGAGCGCTTATGCAGCTTTGCCACAGCACGTGCAGCATCGCCTCCGACAAACCCTGTGATTTCCAGCCCGAAACCCGCCATGCTGGGGATCTTGCGCGGCTCGGTCATCAGGCGCATTTTTACCACTCCCAGATCGCGTAGTATCTGCGCACCAATGCCGTAATCCTTAAGCGTATGCTTGTTGCTGACTGTCTGATCTGCTGATTTGATGGCATGGATAAGCTCCTCACTGGTTTCATCACGCCTGAGCATGACGATAACGCCTGCCCCGGCTTCGCTGATTGCCTGCATGGCATGCGGCAGGCTCCAACTATGGCTTGCGCTGCTGGCATCCAGCAGGTCGAACACCGATAACGGCTCATGCACCCGCACCAGCACGCTTGACTGTGCGGCAATATCGCCCTTGACCAGCGCCAGGTGGGTTTCATTGGCGGTGTCATCGTGGAAGGCGATCATATTGAATTGACCGTAAGCAGTTTCCACAATGCGCTGTGCCACCCTGCTCACCAGCCGCTCAGTCTGGCTGCGATAGGCAATCAGGTCGGCAATGGTGCCAACCTTGAGCTGGTGTTCGGCTGCAAACTCCAGCAGATCTGGCAGGCGTGCCATTTCACCGTCATCTTTCAGGATTTCGCAAATCACGGCAGAAGGATCCAGGCCTGACAAGCGGGCCAGATCGCAGCCGGCTTCGGTATGGCCGGCGCGTACCAGCACACCGCCGTTTTGCGCCATCAGCGGGAACACGTGACCAGGGCTGACGATATCCGATGGCCTGGCGTTAACCCCCACTGCCGCCTGTATGGTGCGCGCACGGTCAGCCGTAGAAATGCCGGTAGTCACACCAGTCGCCGCCTCTATCGAGGCGGTAAAATTAGTGCCCAGCATGGTGCCGTTACGCGGCACCATGGGCGACAGATTCAGCTGTTTGCAGCGCTCTTCGGTAAGGGTCAGGCAGATCAGGCCGCGCCCATGCGTAGCCATGAAATTGATGTGCTCATGCGTGACAAACTGTGCCGCCATCACCAGATCACCCTCGTTTTCGCGGTCTTCTTCATCCACCAGCACTACCATGCGCCCGGCACGTATTTCATCCATGATCTCGCTGACGGGGCTCACCTTAAGTTTAGGCCGCTTGGCATGCTGCAGGAATGCGGTATTGAGGTCGTTCATGATGTATGTTTACCCTGGTAGTGACCATTGATAACTGCAAATGCGGAGTGGTTGTGGATGGATTCGAAGTTCTCGCACTCCACCGTGTAGTCGATAATACGGGCATCGCGGCTGATCTGGCCGGCAATGTCGCGCACCATGTCTTCCACGAATTTCGGGTTATCGTAGGCCTGCTCGGTGACAAACTTTTCATCCGGGCGCTTGAGCAGGCCGTATAGCTGCGAAGAGGCCTGCGCTTCTACCAGGTCGATAATGTCTTCCACCCACATGGCCTCTGCGATGCGTGCGGTGATAGTGACGTGGGAGCGCTGGTTGTGCGCGCCATATTGCGAGATCTTCTTGGAGCAAGGACACAGGCTGGTGACAGGCACCAGAACGCGCAGGCTCACCACCGTTTCGCCGCTGGGCTTGATCTCGCCAAGCAGGCTGTATTCGTAATCGAGCAGGCTTTGCACACCGGACACAGGGGCAGTCTTGTTCACAAAATAAGGAAAGCGCATTTCTATGCTGCCGGAACGCACTTCCAGCTTTTCCATCATAAGCTGCAGCAGCGCCCTGAAACCGGACACGGTGATTGCCTGGTCATAATCATTAAGAATCTCGATAAAGCGCGACATGTGTGTGCCCTTGACCAGTGGCGACAAGGCTACCGACATGCTCACAGTGGCCACGGTATGCTGCATGCCGCCTGCACGCTCGGCTACCCGCAGCGGATGACGGATACCCTTGATACCGACCTGATCTATGGCCAGCTCGCGTATGTCGGGCAGGTTCTGTACATCTTCAATAAAGGCATCGCGTGGTAGATTCATGGCGTAGGGCTTCTGTAATTAATAAATTTCAAGGTACATCTAAAATTAAAAAAAGGGGGCAACCCGCACTGCTTACCAAGCTGCCCCGTCAGGTTCTGAACATCAATCAGAAGGAGATTTAAGTGAACTCTAAAAGCATAAAGAGTCCACTTGCCTTCATCATGCTGCGCTATCGCTTTCGCGACAATTCCCTTTAAGGCTTACTACCTAAGGGGTAAGACACTCAGCGGTAAGACATTGAGAGGTAACGCCTCATTCAGCTATTGCGGAAAATCTCGCTGCGGTACCTGGCCCAGTAGTAGGCGTCCATCACCGAGATGGCATAGACAAAGATGCCGCCTGACAATTTCCCCACTAAAGAGATATTGGGTTGAGCCAGGTTAAAGGTAATCAAGCCGAATATGATCATGAAACACGCCATAAAAAAGCCACGTAGCGACGTGTTATTGATGACCTGCCCCATTCCCGGCAGAAGTATTGCGATCAACAGCACTACCCTGGAGGAAAGAGGCGGCTTGAGTGGGCTTGGGACCCCTGCATTCATGGATTTGCTCATTGATAACGCTCCTCATTCATAAGTTGATGGCTTCAGGCATATTGCTTTGGGTATGCTGATTGCCTCGGGAATTAAGCGCAGCCCTTTCCATATCGCGACGAATGGCCACGGCCTGTTTAAGCAAGGCCTCCACTTCTACCCTGCTGACAGGGCTATCGTCATAAACCGCATTACGCATGATCAGGTATTCGCCGCGCTGCGCCTGCTTGGCCAGATAGGTCAGGCGCACCATGGCCGGTGTCACCAGCAGCTCTTTCATCCTGACATCGTTGAACAGTGCTGGCACATGCGGCTCCAGCACTGCGGTATCGACTGCCTGCTGCTGATACTTGACGATGGCATGTTGTGGCCAGCTGGCCGGTATCGCCAGATTGCCGTCCCATTGCCAGGATGGGCTATAGAACTCGTTGTTGGCCGGCCTAACAATCAGGTCCAGGCTACCCTGGCTAGGCTGGTTGGCAGCTACCTTCACCAGCAACCATAGCGGCGGCAACTTGCGCCAGCCCAGAGTATCTTCGACGATGCTAAGCGCCACTTGGTAACCGCCGTAGCTACCTTGCAGCACCGGCAGACCGCTTTGATCCTGGCTACCCTGTGCATGCTGCAGCAGATCAAAGCAATCGTCAAAAACACCGCTACGTGCGCGCATTCTGCGGCTGGCATCGCGACGGTAGTGGCGGTACATCACCACGACCATCGCTGCCAGCAACACCGCAACTACAACGCTCATGCCGGCACCACATACTGGCACCGTGTAGCCATCAGCATCATGCTAGTAGCCCTTGGGACGCGGCCATGGCATGGTGAACTGATCGGCACGTTTCACGTATTTATAGCGACGGAATACGAACCACAGCGAAGCCACGATATAGAACGCCATGATGGACAACAGTGAAGCGCCATAGCCCAGGAAGGTGGCAAAGTAGGTAGCACAGCACAGGATGAACAGCGTAATGGCAGGCAACGGGTGAAACGGGTGGATATAACCACGATGTATGCTACCCAATGGCCACATCTTGCGGAACTTGACCATATTGAAAGACATGAAGGTATACCCCAGCAGGCCGGACAATATGGAGAAAGTAATCACCTGATCCAGCAGACCGGTGAACGCAAAAGAAATTGCGATAGGCACCAAGAACATGACAGAGCGATATGGCGTGCGATAGCGCGGATGAATAGCCCCGAAGAATACCGGCATGTAGCGATCGCGACCCAAAGAGAACCACGCGCGCGAAGCATCATTGATACAGCCGTTGGCCGACGCGATAGCAGCAAACGCGGTCGCCACGAACAACATTAATTGCAGGTTGGTGCTGCCCAGCAGTGTCGCTGCATCATACATAGGCGTCACCGCTTGCCCCAGGTATTGCCAGGGCATCAGGCCGGTTGCCACAAACCAGGTGATGGTCGCTGCCACCAGCAAAGTCATCATGCCGCCCATGGTGCCCAGCGGTATGGAGCGACCTGCCGAGCGCACCTCTTCTGCGGCCTGGCAGGTGCCTTCAATGCCCAGGTAATACCACATGCCGAACTGCAACGAAGCCACTACGCCTATCCAGCCGTAAGGCAGGTCAGTGAGCAGGCCCTGATGTTGCAACACGCTGCCATCAGTCAACGGATTCACTGCCACAAACAGCACGATCAGCGAGATAAACGCGAGAAAAGTGATGACTAGGTTGATGGTCAATGTCATGAACACGCCGCGATAGTTGAGCCATGCCAGAAAAGCCACCGTGAGCACCACAAACGGTTTGGTGTCCAGCCCAGCGTAGCCCATGACCTCGGCCCCCGATTTCATGAGATCGCCCACCACCAGCGCATCTGCCGCGCACAGCATGGTGTAAGCCATCACCAGGTAAAGACCCACATTGAACGCCATCAGCGGTCCGATGATATGCTTGGCCTGGGTATACTGCCCACCTGCAGCTGCCACGGTAGAAGTGACCTCGGAATCTATCATCGCTACGCAGGTATAGAGCAGGCCGATCACCCAGCAGGCGATCAGCGAGGCATAAGCGCCGCCCTTGCCTACCGTGAAGTTCCAGCCCATGAATTCACCCACCAGCACGATACCCACTCCCAATGCCCAGATATGGAAAGGGTTGAGCACCTTGAGCATGGCGATGCGCTTGCCACTGGCAATGCCTATTTTTTCGGTAGCCATTAGCGTTGCTCCCCATCAAGCTGCACACCGTGCGCGATTTCATCTTCGCCTTCACGTGCACTCATCAAGTACTCTTCGTCGTATTGCGAAGAGATCATAAAAGCATCTACTACCATCCACACCAGCATGATGGCCGACAGGCTCCATGCGACGTAGGTCAAAATGTCCCAGAATTTCATGATGTTTCTCCTCTGAATTGATCCGCCTCTGTAACTGGCTTGTTTTATTTTTGGATACTTATTTTTTGTCGAATTTTTCTGCGATCACTTCGCGATACTGCCGCTCTGACACGGTCAGCATGAACACGAAATAACCCGCCACCACCGCGATGGTAACGATCAGCATCACCGGGTCTATGCTGTAATCAAAACGGCTGTTGATGAGCGTGGCGGCTTTCTCCGGATCGTAACCAAGCTTGATCCACTGCGCCTGCTGCACTGCGTTCTGGCCCAGCGATTCCCAGGTGGATTTGACGGCGGCCGCAGCTGCAGCAGCGGCAGATTCCGACTTGGCCTCGGCCTTGAGCAGCAGCGGTATCATCAGGCTGGCATATACCAGCACCAGCACGAATATGCTGTCGAATACCTGACCTAACAAACCCTGGCTGGGCGGACTATAGTTTTTCTTCATGTTGCTCTCCTCTCACGTTGTTTAATCTACTAATGGTGATTTAACTTGGTGGCACGATTGGCATCCAGATGCTGGATATCCAGGCCATAGATGAAATCCTTGTCTTCGTCAAAATGCCTGACCATGGCATAGACGGAAGCTGTATTGAAAAGTAGCAGGAAGAAACAGGCGGCATACAAGGCAAGACGGATATTGGGATCCTGCACGATGCCGAGGATGGCGTACAACACGAACAGCACGGTAGCCCACAGCAAGGCCACATCAAACCAGGCCATGAAACAGTCGCGCAGATACATATTGTGTATTCTGATGACGAGTTCTTTACTCATTATTCTCTCCTTAGGATTCTATTTTTATAATAATTAGCAAGACAAAATAGATAGTCACCAGAATGGCGCGCATAGCTGATAGCGACGTGGCTGCCGGCTATTAAGAGAAATCAGGGGGGATAAGATACAAGATACAAGCACTGCAAAAGCAGTAGAAAAAGAAAGGGAAGTAGCGCTTTCGGAGATGAACAATCGTGTACTTGGCAAGCCGATGTAAGAGGAGGAAGTCCCATCCGCTGCATTAAGAAAACCGTTCATACGCTACTCCCTTTTAAAGCCCGGCCTGGGGCCGGGAGGAATGCACTAGCTTAAAACATTAGAATTTTGTAACTCCCGGAATCCAGTCGGTACCAGCCAATGGCACTTTAGCCATGGCGGATGCCTCAATGGTGAGCGCGACCAGATCTTCAGGCTCCAGGTTATGCAAGTGGGATTTACCACAAGCACGCGCGATCACTTGCGCTTCCATGGTCATCACCGCAATGTAGTTCGCGAGACGATGACCAGCCTTGATAGGGTCAACACGCTTCATGAGTTCAGGATCCTGGGTGGTGATACCGGCAGGATCTTTACCTTCATGCCAGTCGTCATAGGCACCGGCAGTAGACCCAAGTTTCTGGTACTCATCTTCCCAATGCGGATCGTTGTCGCCCAGTGCTATCAGCGCAGCAGTACCAATGGCCACGGCATCGGCACCCAAGGCCAGGGCTTTGGCAACGTCAGCGCCATTGCGGATACCGCCGGAAACAATCAGTTGCACCTTGCGATGCATTCCCAAATCCTGCAGGGCCTGCACAGCCGGACGGATCGCAGCCAGGATAGGAATACCGACATGCTCGATGAAGACTTCCTGCGTTGCCGCAGTACCGCCTTGCATACCATCCAGCACCACCACATCAGCACCGGCCTTGACTGCCAGCGCAACGTCGAAGTAAGGGCGAGTAGCACCGATCTTCACGTAGATGGGCTTTTCCCAATCAGTGATTTCACGGATTTCAGCGATCTTGATTTCCAGGTCATCCGGGCCGGTCCAGTCAGGATGGCGGCAGGATGAGCGCTGGTCGATGCCTTCTGGCAAACAACGCATCTTGGCAACACGCTTGGTAATTTTTTGGCCAAGCAACATACCGCCGCCGCCTGGTTTAGCGCCCTGCCCGATCACCACTTCAATCGCATCAGCCTTGCGCAAGTCGTCCGGGTTCATGCCGTAACGCGAGGGCAGGTATTGGTAGACCAGTGTTTGCGAATGTCCACGCTCTTCCTGTGTCATGCCGCCATCACCAGTGGTGGTGCTGGTACCAGCTGCAGTGGCGCCACGGCCGAGGGATTCCTTGGCTGGACCTGAGAGTGAACCAAAGCTCATACCGGCAATGGTCACCGGGGTTTTCAGGTGGATAGGCTTCTTGGCAAAGCGATTACCCAGGATCACATCGGTACCGCATTTTTCGCGGTAGCCTTCCAGTGGGTAGCGGCTGACAGATGCGCCCAAAAACAGCAGGTCATCAAAATGCGGCAGTTTACGTTTGCTACCGGCACCGCGGATATCGTAGATACCGGTGGCCGCAGCACGACGGATTTCTGAGGTGGTGTACTCATCAAACGTTGCCGAAAAACGCGGTTTGGTTTGTGGTATTTTTGTTGAATGATCGCTCATTTTAGTAGGCTCCTGCGTTATCAACATGGAAATGGTAAAGCGTGCGCGCTGAGCCATATTGCTTGAAGCTGTCAGGGCTGACATCACTGTGCCCCGACTTTGCCAGCAAATCAGCCAGTATCTTGCGGTCTTCCGGCGTCATGGTCTTTTCTTCGCAATCGGCACCTAGGCTTTTCACCTTGCCGCGCACGAAAATTTTGGCTTCGTAAATAGAGTCGCCCAGACCTTCATCGGCATCACCCAGAATCACGAAATTACCGGCTTGGGCCATAAAGGCCGAGAAACTGCCGACTGAACCACCCACCACAATATCGACACCTTTCATCGCAATACCGCAACGTAAGCCAGCATCACCATCAATCACTAGCAGACCACCATGCGCGGTCGCACCGGCGGCATTTGAGGCAAAGCCTTTGACATGCACATGGCCAGACATCATGTTCTCAGCCACGCCGCTGCCGACACTGCCTTCAATCGTTACTTTGGCCAGTTGGTTCATTCCGGCAGCGTAATAGCCGGCATGTCCCTTGATCGTGACGTTAACGTCAGACTTCAAGCCCACTGCAATGTTGTGCGCACCATTAGGGTTTTCGATTTCAATGGCTTTTCCGTTCAAGCCACTGGCATCGCCATGAAGGAATTGGTTCACTTCACGTAGCGGCTTGGTGTCCAGGTCAAATTTTAGAGTTTCCATACATACATCTCCTTAGGTGCAGGCTCGAATACCTTGGCGTTCTTGATATCTGGCAGGTGGGCTAGCGAGCGGAATTCTGAAGCAATCGCAACGTAATCATCATGCTCGGCAATAATGGCCGGTTTGCAGGCGAATGGGTCACGCACCAGCGCAAGCTGGTCACGGGTACCCATCAACAGTGTGTAAAAACCATCCAGCTCTTCAAAACCGTGGTTCAGTGCTGTTTCCAGGTCATCCCCTTCGCGCATGCGCCATTGCAGGAAGCGGCAGGCAGCTTCAGTGTCATTATCAGTTTCAAAGGCAATGCCTTCGTACTGCAGTTTGCGACGGATGCTGTTGGCATTGGACAAAGAGCCGTTATGCACCAGGCACCAGTCTTCACCTGCAGTAAACGGGTGGGCGTGCGCCGGAGTAATGGCGGACTCGGTAGCCATACGGGTGTGGCCTACCAAGTGGGTGCCGCTGAAGTTCTTGAAGTCGTAACGTTCAGCCACTTGTGCCGGTGTGCCAACATCCTTGTAGATATCCATGAGCTGGCCAACTGACAGCAGGTGCAGCTTGGGATAGTTATCCTTGAGCCAGGTTTTGACGGTGGCTGGTTCCAGCGTAGTGGTCAATACCGCGTGGTTGGCCTTGGGCTCAACCTTGGCCTTGGTGCTCAGGTGTTTTTCAAACTCATGGCCCAGCTTGACCCAGTTGAAGTCTTCTTCACCGGAATACAGGCTGAACTTTCTTGAATCAGCAGCAACCGGCGCACCGAAGATCGCCATACCGGCAGAGTCAGGGCCACGTTCTGTCATGCCGATGAGCATCGGCAGCATGAGTTCGCCAATATTGGCGCGCATTTTCTGGTTTTTCACCAGCAATCCAACAATTCCACACATAACTTACTCCTTACAAATTTAATAATTGGTACTAGTTAATAAATTCTAGAAAAACTCTACGTAACGCTGAATTTCCCAATCAGAAACATGGCGTTGATACTCCATCCACTCTGTGCGCTTCATCTCCAGGAACTCACTACTTAATCCGTCACCCAATGCATCACGAATCACCTGATTGCTTTCCAGGGCATCCAATGCTTCATTGAGGTTTTGCGGCAGGACACCAATGCCCTGCTCCTTCAATTGCGCTGGCGAAAAGTCATACAAATTGGTGGCATGGCCAGGGCCTGGATGCAACTCGCGCTTCACCCCATCAAGACCTGCAGCAATCACCGCGGCTGTTGTCAGGTAAGGGTTGCAACTGCCATCCGGCAGGCGCAATTCGAGACGGCCATAAGGTATACGTACCATGGTGGAGCGATTGTTGTTGCCATAGGAAATATAGGCCGGTGCCCAGGTTGAGCCAGTCAGGGAGCGGCTTACCACCAGGCGTTTATAAGAGTTCACCGTTGGCGCTGCCAGCGCTGTTAATGCCGGGGCATGTTCCAACAAACCGCCCATGAAGTGGTAGGCCAGCTTGGATAAACCATGGCCGGTTTTGTCGCTATCATCCTGGAACAGGCTTTTTTTGCCATCACCTATCGACATGTGCATGTGCATGCCATTGCCGGGACGGTTGCTGAATGGCTTAGGCATCAATGAGCAGATCATGCCCATTTCATTAGCGATCTCACTGGCTGCCATCTTGAACATGATGAAATCATCAGCACTCTTCAGGCAGTCTGCGTAGGTATAGTTGATTTCAAACTGGCCGTTGGCATCTTCGTGGTCGATCTGGTAAACATCAAGACCTGCCGCAATCAGCGATTCGGTGAGACGTTCCAGGAATGCATTGTTGCGGGTAATACCCTTGTAGTCATAACAAGGCTTTACCAGAGTATCGCTAGGATCATTAGGGAAGATGCGACCATGCTCGTCTTTACGCAGCAATGAAAACTCAGGCTCGAGCCCGGTATATAGCGTCCAGCCATTCTTGTTCAGGCGCTCGATCTGCTTCTTGAGCACTACACGTGAGTCATAATGGTAGGGTTTTTTTTCCACATGGCCATCGCAAATAATGCGGGCGTAGCCAGGTTGCCATGGAATCAGGCTCAAAGTAGACAGCTCACCTACTGCCATATAGTCAGGGCCATTCGGCAAAATCCCCATGCCGCAGATCGCGCCACCAGCAAAGCCGGCGCCTTCATTCAAAATGGTTTCCAGGTGGGCCGCAGGTACTGACTTGACCTTGGCAACCCCATGAATATCCACAAACTGCGCCAAGATGTACTTTACGTTATTGTCCTTCAGGAACTTCTTTGCTTCTGCCAACGTTTTCATTAGTCTCTCCCTTTTAATTCAAATAAGCACAAATTAAATACGCATACCGTTTACTGGTAATGGCAGGAGAGGCCGACTGCACCGCCCCCAAGTTCCTGCGCGATTTCCAACAACATGCCCCATAAATACGGGCCATAACTACCGTCACACCAGATGCGAAACACGGTTTCACCATTTAACTGCTGGCGTAGCAAGGTGGCAGAAATGCCTGCCAGCTGAGTCATCAAAACAGTATTTGCAGGCATAGCTGAATCGCGTAGATCCAGCATGCAAAGCTCAGATAACAGATCAAGCACCTTGCTGCCGCTCAACACAAACGCAGCATCCCCACGCTGCACGTGATAGGCGCCAGGCGTTGCAGCCTGATCAAAAGTACGGAGACGCTGGCATAGCGCACCGTGGTACTGATCTTCCACAAGATATTCACTGCCGCCCAGGCGCAACACCAAAGTGTCCGGTGCGGCCTGCGTCCACGAGTTATTTTCAGGCGGCAAGGCCAGCCCCTGCGCAGATAGCCAGCTGGCTGCCTGTGGGCCTTTGATAGAAAAGCGCTGAAAGCAGCTGACATCGGTTACACCCAGCACGCTTTTACGTGCAGCTTCTATGTTCTCGCTATCAAAGCGCAGCGCCACTTGCATACCGTTAAGTTCGCCCATGCTGGGCGTTAGCGGCGCATAGCTGACCGGAGTAGTTTTAATCATTAGAGTCATGTTGTACTTTCTCTCGCGTTCACACTTAAGCTTTAAAGGGAGTGGCTACAACCGTTGCAGTCACCACTGAGCCATTATCGGTACGTATCTGGAACTCGGTACCCAGCGCCTGTTGCGTTGGGGCTACATAGGCCAGGCCGATGACGCGCCTGAGGCTTGGGCTGTAGGCAATGCTGGTCACGCGACCGGTAATCTTGTCATTCTCCATCACCAGATTGCAGTCCATCGGCATCTCACCTGAGAAACCAGCAGCCAGCGTAAACGGCACCAGTTGCTTGGTCAGTGCTTTCTTGGCGATGATCTGCAAACTGCGTTGGCCGATGAAGAAGGGCTTATCCATGTGCAGTGCAGATTCCGCACCCACTTCAAATGGATTGGTGAGGCCGTCGGTATCGTAGCCCGGCATATGGTGGCCCAATTCAAGGCGCAGCAGACGTTGTGCATCGGTGCCAAAAGCACGCAGACCATGGCTGGCACCCGCTTCCATCAAGGCTTTCCACATAGGCAGTGCATAAGCGCTAGGCATGTGGATTTCATAGGCCAGTTCGGCAACAAATCCTACCCGCACCAGTCGTACCGGCACACCGAATATATTGGCAACACGGGCACTACCCATAGGGAAGGCTTCATTACCGAGATCAAGCGCTACCAGCGGCTGCAGGATCTCGCGCGATTTTGGTCCGGCCACATTGATCAACCCATACACGCCGGTGACATTGACGAGGCCTACGTTAAGTTGCCAAATCTGCAACCAGCGCTGCATTTCACGGTACACCGCAGCGGCATTAGAGGTGCTGATGGTGACGTAAAACAGTTCGTCAGCCAGGCGGCTGGCGATGCCGTCATCCACGATCACGCCACTGTCATCCAGTAACAATACGTAGCGGCTTTCGCCTACTTTCTGGTCGGCATAACGGCCGGTGTAAAAGCGCTCCAGGAACAGCGCAGCATCCGGGCCGCATACCTCGACCTTGCCCAGTGTGCCGCCATCAATGATGCCGGCAGTCTGGCGCACGGCCATTACTTCCTGCTGAACCAGTTGCTGCTTGCCCAGGCCATCCTTTTGATAATAGGCAGGGCGTGACCAGGCACCCACATCAACAAAGCTGGCATTGGCGGCTTCATGCCAGGCATGGATGCCGGTCAGGCGATGCGAATGGAAACTACGGCCACCCAGATGACCGAAGGGGGTGGGATGGAAGAATGGGCGCGCAGTCGTCGTCCCTATCTTTTCCACCGGCAGCGCACGTATCCTGGCGAGGATGCGGATGGCATTCATATTGGAATGCTTGCCCTGGCTGGGGCCCATACCCACAGTAGTAAAGCGCTTCATCAGCTCGATATTGTCGAAGCCTTCCTGTGCTGCATTGATGAAATCCTTGACCTGGATATCCTCATCGAAATCCACGAAATTCTTGCCCTTGGGGTGGGGCACGATAGGATAAGCATGGCTGGGCGAGACGCCCTGATGCTTGCCAACGGCTACCTCCGGTGCACTCTTGCCGAGGAATCGCAATACTTCGGCAGCAGCGCGAGCGCCATCGGCCACACGGTTTTCCAGTGAAAATACGCCGTTAACGCGGCCTGCGGCAAAAATGCCCTTGGGCAGGCGACTAGGGACGAACTGCTGGATAGCATTGTCATAATCCATGCCGATGCCGGATTGATACAACAAGGCTGCAGCGGGTGCCCAGCCTGCACTCATGGTGACGCCATCACACTCGACGGTAATGCTGCGTGCAGTATCGACCACGTTATTGCTGTCATCGAACGGGCAGATCACCACGGCCTTCACGCCCAGCTTGTCGGCACTCGGCACCACTTCATAAACACAATGTCCGGCATGAATCTTGACACCCTGGCGCACTAATTCGGCGGCCAGCGGATCACGCGGACCATCGGCACGAAAATCTACCAGCGCTGCCACCTTGGTACCTGCACTCAGCAGATCCAGCGCCACGCGATAGCCCTGGCTATTAGCCGTCACTACCACGCCTTTATTGAAAGGCTTGACCGCGAAACGGGAGATCAAGCGCTGTGCGGCGGAACCCAGCATCACGCCAGGCAAATCGTTATTTCTGAATACGGGCGGCTGCTCGAATACGCCGGTAGCCACAATCACCGCTTTGGCACGCACACGGGTGATGCCACCCGCCTCCACCACCGGCACCATATGGTCGGCATAGTAACCGGCGGCATAAGCCCCTTTACGCACCGTAATGTTAGCGGTCTGGTTCACCTTATTCAGTAGCTCACCCAGCAATTTACGATTGGTATCGCTGCCAGCGTGGTCATAACTGAGGCTACCGCCTATCTGCTGGTTCTCGTCTACCAGCGTCACTTCCAGGCCATTGCTGGCAGCAGCCAGCGCAGCAGCCAGGCCGGATGGGCCAGCGCCTATGATCAACAAATCGCAGTGCGCGTTGAGCTTGCGCTTGTTGATGCGCGGAAAATTGAAGTTGACGATGCCCAAGCCAGCCGATTTACGAATCAGCTTTTCCCAGAATGGAAACAGGAAAAGCGGCTTATGGAAAGCCTTGTAATAAAAGCCCACCGGCAACAAAGGGGAAATCTTGTCGATATAGCTGTTCTTGTCCTTGATAACGCCGCCGTCGGTATTCACGGCTTGCAGTTGCATGCCATTTTCCAGCGCGACCACATCCCCGCGGATATTGGTATCTTTGCCGTCAGTGACCATGACGTTGATGTCGTGATTGGCGAAACTCAGTACGCCACGCGGTCTGTGGTACTTGAAACTACGTCCCAGCACCTTGACGCCAGCAGCCAGCAGCGCACTGGTGATGGTGTCGCCTTCAAAACCAGTGTATTCCTTGCCTTCAAAACTGAAGCGTACCGGCTTGTCGCGGCTGATCCACTCACCGCTTTGTTTTTGCAGTCGCATACTCATAGTGCCGGCTCCTGCGCTTGATCAGATTTAGGGCCCTTGCTAAACAGATAGGTATTCAGCACTTCATCAGTCATGGTGTTTCTTTCTGCAATAAACCAGGTACCGCTTGGTGAGTGGTACCACCATTCTTTTTTAATGCCAGGCGCGTTATCGCGGTAGTGCACGTAAGCCGCCCACTCCTGGTCTGTACAGGTAGCAACATCGGGCATTTCACGGTGCTCGCCGCCAAACACGAATTCGCCGAGTGGCCTGAGTCCGTTCATTGGGCAGTTAAGTAGTTTCATTTAATGGATTCCGTTTTCTTTTTAGCTTGATCAAACAGGCCTAGTGGCCAACCGAAGCGGCACCTTTTTCACCGGTCAGCTCGTATTCTTCAAAGCGCGACAGGCGGAAGGAGTGAATCAGTTCGTGTGCCTTGTCATTGGCCATGGTGGCGGCCATGGTCTTGCCGCTGACTGGCGTAGCCTTGAAGCCCCAGGTACCCCAACCTGCATCTAGGTAGAAACCCTTAATAGGCGTTTTGCCCATGATGGGTGCAAAGTCGGGCGTCATATCGGCCATACCGGCCCATTGCCGTACAATTTTCACGTTGGAAAGGAAAGGGAACATATCGACGATATGTGAAGTCAGTCCTTCGACAAAATCAAAGGTTGAACGTGTGGAATGCACCTCGTATGGGTCCAGCGATGCCCCCATCACCAGCTCGCCGCGCGATGACTGGCTTACGTAGACATGCAGGCTGCCTGACACCAATATAGTATCCAGCCATGGCTTCATAGGCTCACTCACGCAAGCCTGCAGCGGATGAATCACGATAGGGGTTTTCAGGTCGACCATCTTGCAGATGCGCGGGGTAAAACCGGCGACCGCTGACAGCACCTTGCCGGTGGCAATATAGCCACGGTTGGTCTGTACACCGTGCACCTGACCGTTGCGTACGTCTATGCTTTGTACTTCAGTATTCTGGAAAATTTCCACACCCATGCTGTCGGCACCGCGGGCATAGCCCCAAGCCACCGCATCATGCCGCGCGATAGAGCCGGGCTCGTGGAATAAAGCGCCTTGTATCGGCGCTTTGCCGCTGCAGGACAGATCTAGTTGCGGACAAGCTTTGGCAATTTCATCAGTACCAACGACTGCGCTTTTCACGCCTACATGCTTATTCACCTCGGCACGCCAGCGCATGGTGCGCATGGCCGATTCGCTATGCGCCAGGGTAAAGTGGCCGCGATTGGAGTAGAACAGGTTGATGTCCAGCTCGGTGGACAGGCCCTCAAACAACTTGACGCTGGCATCGTAGAAATTCACGCCATCCGGTGTCAGATAGTTGGAGCGCACAATGGTGGTATTGCGGCCGGTGTTGCCGCCGCCAATATAGCCACGCTCAAGTACCGCAACATTGGTAATGCCATGATCCTTAGCCAGATAGTAGGCTGCAGCCAACCCATGGCCACCACCACCGATGATGATCGCATCGTAAGATTTCTTGGGCGTCTGACAGTCCCGGAAAAAACGAGGCTCTTTGTATTCCCGTCTTAGCGCAAATTTAAGCAGCTGATATGCCATTTACCTATTCCCATGATGCAATTTGGTGTCTATTCAACACACGGTTTCGTCGCAAATCAAACTAACTGTGCATTAACTTTTTTTACTCACATGAAACATGTGTGATGCATTACACCAAACGCGAAATGTGTTGTCAATAGCAATCGGCAACTAATTTTCACCAAATGAAACTTTTATTTTTAAGCTGGATTTATTGTAGTAAAATCTGTGACTTAGCAGTCGATAAAAAACTACTCCTTTAGGGTTACTACCATGAATTCCGTGCCAAAAAGCGCCTTCGAAACTCAGCCAGATGCCCCCAGCAAAGCACTGGATCGCTTTCTCGGCAACAGCATCCGTCAGCTGCGCTTACAACACAGCCTGACGCTGGCAGAAATCTCTGACCGGACCCAGATCAGCCGCGGCATGTTGAGCAAGATAGAGAATGGGCTGTCATCCACCAGTCTGGAAAACCTGGAACATATCGCCAACGCACTGGGAGTAACCTTATCCAGCCTGTTTCAAGGCTATAACCTGCCTAAGAGTGCGGTGCAGCATGTCAAGAAAGGTCAGGGCATGGAAGTAGTCAGGCGCGGCACCCGTAGCGGCCACACCTATCAACTGCTGGCTTATGATCAAGGGCCGCAAAAATTGTTCGAGCCGTTTTTGATCTCACTGGAGGATCCAGGCGAGGAGTTCCCGAATTTCGAGCATCCGGGCACTGAGTTTATTTACATGCTGGAAGGTGAAGTGGAGTACCGCGTGGGGGAAGAAACTTTTGTGCTGGAGCCTGGTGACTCACTGACCTTTCGCGGCGAGATTCCGCATCGCCCGGAAAAACATACCAAACTGCCGATTCGGTTCCTGGCAGTAATTCATTACGACACGCCGAGTAGCGAGCCTGAGCCCGAGTAATCTGCAGCAAGCAGGCTCGACTCAAGTATTGAGTCGCCTAGGTTTTATTTCGCGGTAAATTATTTCACTGTAAATTGCTTGGTCGATACCGACTTACCATCTAACAATACTTCCACCTGGTAGGTTCCGGGCTTCCAACCGCCATTATGGTAGATTTGAAATTCACTCACAGCAGGCCCATTCGTATCAACCTTCTGAGTGGTTTCTTCAAATTCGCTATCCTTTTTTGAGTCAATGTCCTTATATTTGACTTTGATTTCAGATTTGCCGATCCCCGCGGTTTCTACACTCACATATACCGAATCTTTGGCGCCGAATTCCGTATTACCGTCAGCCGTTCTTTTCTGGCTATCCAAAGTGTGGCCAATAGCCACGTTGACTACCTTAACGCCTGATTCAGCAGGATCACTAGGGGCAATTGCGATTTTTGGTTCGGCAGTGGAAGATGAAACATCTTCACTTTTACCGCAAGCAGTGAACACCATCGCTACGAATACGGCAGCGAGTAAAGCGCAAGCGCGGGATGTATATGCAGATTGAAACATTGATTTCTCCAGGCGTCAGGGTGAATCGATTTAGTCATACTGATAGCTGCTCACTCCAGCTCTCGAGCAAACAGCCATACCACTAAAGCAACAAGAATGACTAATCCGATAACAGCGTATACGCCCTGCCAGCCAATAAAAAAACATGACGTTCTCCTATCCAGATTAAATTTGCAGACGACTAATCTCTCATTGCGTATACCGCCAACCTACTCAAGAGCGCTTTAAAGCTGCCTGATCAATCTTGCCGGGTAACTTTTCAATAGCTTTCATATTCTTTCCTTTAACCGAAATTTCCATCTTATGCGGCAGCTCAGACGCCGCAGAGCCAATTTCCGTACTATTGACCCCCGTAAGAGACCCTCTAAAGCCAGCTATTTCGCCTGAATCCAGCACGTAAGATTTAAATATATAGTGATTAGACATTTGAGTTCTCCTCAGATTTGAACATTAATACTAGCCAAAAAAGGGAGAAGAAGATGTCGGATACATCCTGTTTTAGCGTCGGATATATCCTACGTTAATGCGACTGGACGATCGTCCTTGTTTAGTCAGCATGCGCACCTGTTTACAGTGCGCCCTACGCGAGCTAAGACCACAAACTAATGCTCTGGGAGCCAATATCCATGCGGATCGTGGCACGATGGTTTTAACTAGACTAATTTTGCATTAAGAGGCGCCGTTAGGCGTCGCGCTTTCGCGCGGGACTGAGCAGCTTCAATTCATACGGCGCACTGTAAATGTAAATGAGGTCAGCCCGCATAAGGCAGTATGTAGGGCGAAAAAGCGAAGCGCCTTCCGCCGAATGTGGACGTATTTACGGCGGATAACGCTAAAGCTCATCCGCCCTACACGAGCTGCGGTCATCATCCCCTACAAACATAGCCTTTCATAAAAATACTTTCGTCTTGAAGAGGCGATATCGCAGTATTTGGTGGCTTTAAATTTCTTGATATATACGTATTAGTTAAAAGATCAAATGAGGTGGTTTTTCCAACAACCACGTAAAATGGATGTGCTCCGCATGAAGCAAATAACTGCACCCTAACTATCAGTAAATTTCGCTTTATAAAATGCGCTATATTATGTAACTCTTGCTCTGTAGTTCTATCTACATCAAAAGCCGACCCAACAAAATTAAACACATCCTTTCTTACGCCCAATAATAAGTCCCTAAGATCATCTAACAGAGCAATCGAATCTAATTTATTAGCAATTGAATAGCAATAAGCAATTTTTGCTAAAGTTAACCCTAGGCTAACTGTACTAACCTTCTGGGCCATAGTAATTCCTTCAATAGGAAGATTTTTTGTAGTCCCTAATGAAATGAATGATGACTGCAGTCTTTTTATGCTACCTGACTGGTCATGTCTGGTCATAAAGCCCGGTAGCGGGAATTTAAAAATCATGAAGACTTGTGGAAACTGCTCATCTGGTAGCTGAATATTAAATTCAATGTCTGCGTAGAACTTAGATGAATGGTTACCTAATGCAACTAATGGTAACTTTATAACATTGCCTTTCCTTATTTTTTTAGCTTGATTCTTACGTTTTATCTTCAGTAATAGCCTCGCTAAAAGAAAATCATTTTTAAGGACTTTTGTCTCATAACTTTCGCTAGTTATTTTTTTACATACAGGACAGACTGCATTGGATATTGTATGTTTCCCCCCAATAGCTTCTGGAATTATGTGCTCTTTTGATAATTTACATGATGGGTTTTTACAGTAAATGCAAAGCCCATTATTTTTGTAATTTATTGGCTGCATATACAGTGAAGGAACTATTTTTTGTGGCGACGGTTCTGTTTTGATCATGGCTTTCACAAAGTTATGAAATTGAGATATAACAAATCAATGGGGGCTTTTCTCTTATGCCGCCCGATTCCTTTGGAAGCACACCGCCGCTGGCTCAACAAATCTATCGTAGCCTGAAACTCCTCTTTCCCCAACACCCTTCCCTTGGGTCATTAGTTCAGGGCTTGCTTGACGACAGCATCACTTGCAGCATCTGCTTGAGTATCGGGCGTACCGGAGCCGCGATGGTTTCTTTGAAGTTGGATGGTTCAGTTTCATCGAGATAAGTGCGGAACGCGATCTCCAGCTGAAGCGCCTGCACGTCTTGCTCTGGGTTGCCATACTGACGCGTGATGTATCCGCCCTTGAAGCGTCCGTTGATCACACTGTTGTAACCGTGTTCCTGCGCTATATCTAAAATGCGCTGCGCAATATCGCGAGAACAGGTCTGGTCATCGGCCGTGCCTATATTGAAGTGCGGCAATTGCCCGTCAAAAAAGCGTGGTACGGTTGAATGAATGGAATGCGCTTCCCACAATAAAGCATCACCATGTATGCCTTTGATTCTATTTAGCTCGACCTGCAAGGATTGATGATAAGGCTGCCAGAAGGTCGCGATACGCTGCTCGATTTCTACATCATCCGGCGCACAGCCTAGCCGGTACAAAGGCTCCAGCGCAAACGTATCCAGCGGGCAAATACCGGTGGTGTTCTGGCCTGGATAGAGGCTACTATTGTCTGGCGGACGATTCAGATCGAGCAGATAGCGCGAATGGGTGGCGATGAGCACGGTAGCATCAAGCTCATCGAGAAAGTTATACAGCTGCTCCAGATGCCAGTCGGTATCAGCCACCTCCAGCGCAACCGGTGTAAGCCTGGGCGTGAGCCAGCTTGGCAGGTAAGTACCGACATGCGGCATGGAAACCAGTAAACGGCTGTTGCCCTGCCTTAATTTGTAAACCGCTATTTCCGTTTGCATGATTGATCTTGCATGGTTAGTCTCACGAATACAGCTGCATGGTAAATACTAGTACTTAAATCCGGCTTCCACCATAGTGGCATCTGCGCTATTGGCAATAAAGCTGACCTGCTCACCATGGGTGAACATGGCATCGCCACTGTCCAGGGTCACCAGCACACCATCAGGGTCAAGGCACTGATAACTGCCGTCGGCAACAAACCATACCCGCGTATAAGGCTCAATCAACGCGGTAAAAGAACCTTGCCAGACATTAAGCACTGCAGCAGCACTGCCACGTCGGGTCATCAGGTTCAGCACTCTTGCCGGCAGGTCGGCTGGTTTGCCACTTACCGGTGTTTCCCCTTTGAAACTGACTGCTTGCAGGCAATATGCCAACACACAGTTGGTTTTAGCTAGCTGCAGTTGCAGGCCGCCGCCTTTCAGCAACACCAGAATACGGTCTATCTGCGGCAGCACGGAAAAATCGCCCGGCTCTATGATGTCTGCCACACTCAGACGCCATAGATAGTCTTGCGCCGTCGCATGTGCCGGGTAAACCAGGATCTGCCGTGTCAAACCACCACCATTGGCCCAAGGGCTAGGCGCTGAGTCTGCTTGTCGGATAATCATGGTTAAAGTTACCGGCTGACAGGTGCGGTCTTGTATGCGACCTAGAGCTTTTTATCGAGACCCATCTGGAAGTATTTGTGCACGATCTTGTCCTGGTTTTCCAGTAGCCAATCGATGCTGGGCTGGTTGGACATGGCTTTTTTAATGGCCTTGGCAGTGGCCTCGCGATGGATATTGAACAGCACCTGGTGATCTAGGTCTTCTTGCTCCACGACCAATGGATTCAGCCAAACTGAAACAATGATGCCGAGATCGTTCGCTTTTTCCTTGGGAATGTCGCCATTGCGCACCGCATCCAGTACGCCATTGGCAATGGCCGCCTGCACGGTACCCATCAGGATGTTGGTGTAGCGCGTATCGTTAACGGTCACCTTGCTGACCATGATGGTAGCCGGACGCACCATCACATCGGTATTGAGCAGCGCCAGCACACGGGTATGGCCTTTCACCTGATCGCCGAGCAGATTGGCAAACGCCACGCCCATAGGACCATCCATCTCCCCAATGGCTACTTCAGGCTCTGCTGCTGTTCCAACGGGACCACCAGCCACCAGGGCTTCTGCTACACGCATTACAATTTTATCGCTCATATAGACTCCAAATATTTAATCATAGTAAACATTTGTAATCTATATGATACTTTAGCCACATTCAAGCAAATTCAATAAAGAATTAACAATCCGCTGAATATTGTCCCGACTCTTTAAAAATTTACTTCTTGCGGTGCGCCCAACAGGCCGCCTCAAGCCGGCTAGTGAGCTTGAGTTTGCTCAGCAAATGCTTGATATGTACCTTGACGGTGGTATCGCTAATACCAAGTTCACGCGCAATGGTCTTGTTGTTAAGGCCATTGGCCAGGCATTGCAATATCTCGTTCTCGCGCTCGGTCAGCGACACTTCATCATCGCGTCTATGCAGGCTGGGATCTATCAGCGCCTGCTTGAGGATCTCGGTGAGGCTATCCTGCACCACGGTCATGCCCTCAGCGACTTTCTTCAGGTTACCGCACAGGTCGGCCGGGTCCATATCCTTGAGCAGATAGCCATCGGCCCCTGCACGCAACGCTTCCAGCAGATCATCTTCGGCATCTGATACGGTCAGCACGATAAAGCGCGCCTTGAGTTCAGTCTGCTTGAAGCGACGCAAGGTTTCCAGGCCGTTGATGCCTTTCATGTTGAGGTCTATCAGAACCAAGTCAGGCATCAGCTGTTGCGCCAGCTCCAGCCCCTCCAACCCGGATGACGCCTCACCCACCACTTCAAACCCCGGTTCAGCGGCGATGATCTGCCCTACCCCTTTGCGGAATAGGGCGTGGTCATCGATTAAAAATACTTTGTATGTGTGCATAGATGAACTCTCCATAATGATTGCTGGCGCTTATTGTGGCAGCTTGGGTGTAAATACCAGCCTTACCCGCGTGCCGCCCTTGCGCCTTCTCAATACCGCTATATCTCCGCCCAGTGTATATGCGCGCTCTTTCATGATGGTCTGGCCGTAATGGTCGGCCTCCTCAGGTTTTGCACTATAGCCTATCCCGTCATCATCGATGGTCACCATCACGCTGCCATTAGACTGAAACTCCAGTGCCACCATCACCGTCGTCGCACCGGAATGCCGCACAATGTTGGACAAAGCCTCGCGCACCACGTGCAGGATGTGAAACTCTTCATTCACGGTGAGGCGACAATTGACCAGGCGGTTATCCAGCGTAATGGTGAGGTTGGAGCGCTGCATGAACTCATCAATGGCCGACCTTACCGCAAAGCCAAGGCCGCGCACATCCATGTGCACGCGGAAGGTTGCCAGCAGCTCCCTCAGTTCGCGATAGGCATTATCCAGGCCCTCGCGCAGTTCATTGACGATTTCACGCAGCTTGTCCGGTGCCATATCGCTATCCAGGCTGGTATGCAGCCGCGAAATCTGGATCTTCATGAATGACAGCGATTGTGCCAGCGAATCATGCAGCTCGCGAGCAATAGAGGCACGCTCTTCCAGCAATGCCACACGTCGCCCTTCCTGCTCACGGCCCTGAAAGCCCATCACCATGGATAGCAATTGCGCAGTCACTTCTACCAGCTGGATATCGGTTTCATCAAACAGGTAATCCTCTTCCGCTTCCACCTTGAGTATGCCGAGCGCGCCGGATGTGCTGGAAAAGCCGACCGCGAGACATTGCGTTTTTATGCCATCCGCCTTGGTGGTAAAAAACCGGGCCAGGTTGGTATTGGTAAGCTCATCAAACAACTCTTCATTGAGCTGGGCTGGCTTGTGATGCGAATAAAGTATGCGCTCCGAGGTCAGCTTGGCATCGTTTTCGGTAAAAATCAGCGCCACATTGTTGACGTTCATGGCCTTCTGCAGCAGGTACAGGTTCTTCTTCAGCGTGTTTTCGCTGAGGACAGACTTGTTCACGGATTCAACGAAATTGAGCAGGAAATCCTGCGACCGTATCATACGGCGCAGGCGCTCGCTGCTGGTCTGGTTAAACCATTCGGTTTCCGCCTTGAAGCCCTCCAGCCGAGCGGATAATTCGTAAGTAATGCGTTCCAGCGCGGCAAATTCATCGCCGTCATTGGCATTAGGGCCTGCCGCAAAGCTGGATGGAACAAAGGCCGTCAGTGCGTCTATCCGGTTCACCAGCAGACGCCGTGCAGCAATGGCAATAGCGCCAATACAGCACATGATCAACAGCATGCTCACCAGCTGCAGCAGCGACACCACCGACTGCTTGACCTCAATATCGCGTTGCAGGGCCTGCGCCAGGGTATCGTTGGCCAAGACCAGCTGGCTGATGACTTGTTTCGACTGCTGCGGGTTCATGCCGCCGTGCGCACGTAAAGACTGCTGCGCCAACTGCAGTTGTTGAAGGGCGTGTTTCAGTTGCGCATCAGGCTGGGCCTGCAGCCAGTTAAGGTCTACCTGCTCGGTATCGAAATCATGGCCGGCAGAAGCTTCCTTGGCTGTCATGGGACGTATCTCCAGCAGATCCAGGCGTTGCTGCCACAGGCTTTTCTGCTGATAGATAGATTGAATTGCAGACTGGCTATTTGGAATATAATCAAGCAGAAACAGGGAACCAGCCTGCATCAGCACCACAGAAAATGCAATGCAGATGAGCAGGACGACCAGCCGCATGTAGAGCGTATGATGCAGCAAGCGCCTGATGTTAGCGATAAGCTGGGTAAACCCAGATGACAAAAAGTGCAAATGCTTCCCCGATTCAATTAGGTTCTGCCAGTATCAAATGGATACTGAATTCATATCACCAATATTAGGTAGATATATATAACGAGGCAACGATGAGTTTATATGTTTTTAGCACTGCCGTACTCAGCATCATATTCATGCTGGTATTCAATACCTGGTGGGTAGGCGCCGCCCCTTTCCGTATCCACCTGTCCGCGCTCATCATCGCGGCGATCACCATCCTGTCCTGCCTGCTGGTTATTGCAGTCTACCCTTTGTTCACTACACGCTCAGCCACCAACCGTAAAAAATCCAGCTTTGACAATGCCACCTGGGCCAGCGATGTCTCCACCAACCTGTCGACCCCGGCAGCAGTACTGGATGGCTACAACCTGATTTTCGCCAACAAGGCCCTGCTCAGCGAGCTTGGCATGTTAGGCATGAGCGACCAGATACTGGGCATGCCCATTACCAACATCATCCATCCCGGTGACCACCAGCACCTGGCCATGCTCTTTGCCGAAACCGCCCATGAAGCGGGCAAGACGGAACCACGGCAGATCCGCATCCTGAGCCTGGATGGCACCATATTGCCGGCGCATATTGCGCTTTCGCCGCTGCAACAGGATGACAGCTCAGAGCTGAAACTGCTGCAGTTCTCATCCACAGCCTCGCTAAAACCCAAGGTGTCAGGGCAGGTCGATCAAGCGAATTATCACCAGTTGATCAACCAGATCGAACAAATTGTTTTCCATTTAAATGTCGATCAAAAGATCATGTACCTCAACGCATCCTGGGAAGAGCTGCTCAATTACACGGCTGAAGAGAGCCTCAATAAATCGCTGCTCTCGTTCATGCATCCCGAAGACAAACCTATCGCCGAAGCCCGCATCAACTCGCTGATCCAGGGCAAGCGCAACAAGTGCATACTGGAAGCCCGCCTGATAGGCAAAGACGGTGAGTCCCACTGGGTAGAACTCCGCGCCAAGAACACCTCCGCCTCCAAGGGTGAGCGCTCCAGCGTGATCGGCACCCTCACCGATATCAGCAACATGAAGGTCACTGAAGCCAGCCTGAGAACCAACCGTAGATTGCTGAGCACGCTCATCAACAATACCCCCGGCATGATCTATCGCTGTAAAAACGACAAACACTGGAGCTTCGAGTTTGTCAGCGATGGTTGTGCCGAAGTCACCGGCTATGAACCCTACGAAATGGTCAACAACCCTATCTTTTCCTATGTGCAGATTATCCACGCCGAAGACCGCATGAAAACCTGGGATATCGTACAAAAATGCATTGCCAGACAAGAGAAGTTCCAGCTGGTCTATCGCATCATTACCCGCTCAGGCACCTCAAAATGGGTGTGGGAGCAAGGCAAGGGCGTATTCTCCAGTGCTGGCGAGCTACTGGCGCTGGAAGGCTTTATTACGGATATCTCTAACCAGGACCAACCCGAAGTCATCCGCGGTTTCCAGCGACTGTTCCAAGAACAGGAGTAAAGAGCAAGCGTAAGAGAAAACAGCGGCCTAAGAAACAGGGTTGCCTAAGAAATAGGGTTAAAGCACAGACGTAAAAATGGCACTAAGTTCACCTTAATGCCATTTTCACAACCGCATCCTTTAGAACGTGCGCTTGATAAACGCAATCACCTTGTCATCGCCTGTCTTGTAATTGAAATTAGGGCCAACGACATACCAGTTATCATTGGCATCCGTCGTCGTGTAGTTCACCCCGGCATTCCAACCCGTGCTTTGCGCAATTGAAAAGTCCTTGTTCACGCCCACCAGAAAATCGGTGTAATTAGCCACAGAGTAGTTCCGGACGGTCTGGTGGCCGACATGCAGGGCCAGGTTGATATCCTGGAACGGCAGCTTGTAGTTAAAATTAAGCTCGGTGTAACCGCTGCCCTTGGAATCCCCGGTGCCGGTGACATGGTTGCCGATGGCAGTGTTGCCGAAAGAGCGGGTGTTGACGCCAAAGAAATCGGTCAATGCATAAGAGTGCTTGAGGGTCAGGTATTTATAGGTCACCGCAGCATTAAGCTCAGTGGTATTGGCTGACTGGTTAGCGATCTTTTCATTGTCTGGATAGTAGAACTGCAGGAAGCCCACGTTGAGGTTCAGGTCGTCGGTAAACTTATGTACGTAACCACCATAGATATCGAGCTCTACCGTGTTGCCGTATAAGGCATCCTTGTGCACATTACTGGCCCACAGGCCAAGGTAGATACCACTGGCATGGGCATAATCAAAACCGCCCTGAATTGCGCCGCGCTCTCTGGCGTATGAAATTCCACGGAACACATAGTCGCTGTAGAAGCCGATATTGGAACTGAAACTATGTGGGGACACGGGGGCTGCAGCGGCCGCTACTTCTTCAGCCTGTACTTGCTGGGTTAGTGTGACGCCAACAGCCGCCGCAATTAACCAGGAACTGGTTCTATTCATGACTCTTCTCCCTAAAACATTATTTAAAGTTATTGATTGAAACTCCCGTGCGCTGGTTTGCTTGCGCAAACCAGCATGCCTGCCACTTCGGCTTCAATTCTTTTAGTCCCACTACTTTGGATTGCACTACTTGACTTCACTACAACGTCACTACTTCAAAGACCAACTGCCCTGCTTACAACTCACTCCGGATGCGTGCCTATCTCCAGCACAGCACCGTCATCCAGGCGCGACAGCCATTGCAGCGTTGCCGCCTGGTATTTGGTAATGCCCTTGTATTCCACCAGATCCGGATGCAGGTTCTTGAGCACGCGGTGCATGCGTTTTGCCCAGCGCGGAAAGGTGGATAGCTCCTGCATGCTGATCAGGTAGCAACGTATGCTGAACATGATGGCATTGCTGCGAGGCAGGCGGAATAAGGTTTGCAGCTCGACGCGCAAATGCACTTTGTCACCCGCATTTTCTGCAGTCACCAGGTTGCGGTCGCCGCCCCAGAAAGGATAGTTCTCCGGCGAGGTATCCAGCCGCGGATTAATGGTCATGGTCCAGTTCAAGCGCCTGACCGGACTACCCAGTTGCAGGCTCAACAGGTACTTCAGTGCCCTGTCCATCACGCCCAGCTTGGTTACCTGCGGAACAGGGCCATGCCACTCATTCCACGACATACCGGCATTGAACGCCAGCGACCAGTCGGCCTGGCTGGTGACGATACCGGCATCGGCAAACAGGGTGCCGTCACGTTGATCCAGCAAGACGAAATCGCCCTGCACCTGGCGCCCCATGAATTCGAACGGCTCCATATCCAGCGTGCTGGCATCGCCAAATGTAAATGTAGTCTTGATCTTGAGCGGGCGATTTTCCCAGGTCCAGCGCGTACCTTCCTTAGTCAGCGTAAAGTGCTCAGGGTAGTCGTTAGCCAGCGCTTCCATGGTCAGCTCGAGAAAATCCCATTGCGCATCCATCATGTGCGGCAGCGCCACACAGCGGCTGGCATCCTGCTCCAGCGTAATGCGCTTGTCCTCGCACTCGGCCACATAATGCTCGTCCACATCAAAAGAAAACTCATTCACAGAACCGACAGCCCCCTTGGTATGTGGCTCTATGTTGACCGAGTACATGTACTGGTCTTCCGGGAACGGAAACGGGAAACGCTTGATGGCCTGCACGGAATTACGGTAGGTGTAATCGTCGCGAAAAGTCTCTTTTTTGAAAGCTAAACTCATGGTTGTTCCTAAATATTGACTTCGAGATATCCGCAGTTAGCGCGGGATACACAGGGCATGATTTTTTTGCCCGAGGCTTTTTCTGCATCGGTGAGGAAATGGTCGTGATGCATCAGCCCGCCATTGGTGGACAGCACCTCCAGCTCGCAGCGCCCGCAGGCACCGCCACGACACAGGTAAGGCGCATCAACGCCGGCAGCTTCTATGGATTCAAGCATGCTCATTTCTGCCGGCACCATGATTTCCATATTGGAAGCGGCTAGCCTGAGCGTAAACGGCTCGCCCATAGGCGGCGCGGTAAACTGCTCGCTATGGATGTGGTTCTCGGGCCAGCCCAGCGCCCTGGCTGTTTCCAGCACGGCAACCACCATGGCATTGGGGCCACAAACGTAGACGTGGGTGCCTAAAGGCTGCTGGCTGAATAATGCGCGCAGGTCCATGCGCTGGCCTTCGCTATCCACATAAAAATTGGCGCGCTCGGCACAGCGCTGCTTGAGCACATCATTAAACGCACCGTGCTCTGGCGAACGGTAGCCATAGTGCAATTCGTACTGCGCGCCAGTACGGCGTAAATCCTCAATCTGTGAGATGAACGGTGTAATGCCTATGCCGCCAGCAATCAGTAAGTGTTTGTGCGCACGTTTGGCCAGCGCAAACAGATTGACCGGATAGGTAATCTGCAAACTGCTGCCCACCTTGATCTGCTCATGCATAAAGGCTGAACCGCCGCGCGATTTCTCCTGCAGGCGCACCGAGATGTGATACGCCTCATTCAGCCCGGGTGACCCCATCAGCGAATACGGATTACGGTGGGTGCGGCCATTAATATTCATCGCCACCACCACATGGCTACCGCCGGAAAACGCCGGCAAGGCACCGCCGTCGCTCTTCATCAGCGTGAAATGTTTGACCAGCGGCGTCACTTGTTCAATCGCCGCAACTGTGACTGTGAGCAAGCTCATGGATATATCTCCTCAATCTCTGGCAGCACACCAGGTGCCTCGGCATCGACCATCAAGCCCATGTAAGCCCCCAGCCTGCGTGAGAAGTGATCGCGCACAAACAGCATGCGGCCGCAATCGACGCATGGCGTCACATTGCTATGCACATCGTGGGTAATGCCCTTGCAGTGCACGCAGTACACCGAGCGTGCGAGTGTGCCTGTCAGCTCTTTGCATATCTCATCATTCTCTATGCCGTACTCGGTGCAGATGCCGGCGATTTCCCACATGAATTTTTCCGAGCCGGCGACATAGATGCGCAAGCCCATGCGCGCTTGCGGCAGGTAAGCCTTGACCGCCTGTAGAGCTGCACCGTCGGTGGCATACAACTGCAGGCCTTCCGGCACCACGCGTTGCAACGTCGCGCTGTAATCTACGCTGCCCTGTTCATGGTCGGCATACAGCACGGTAATGGGGTGCTCGGGATGCATCTGCTGGAAAAGCTTGAGGACGGCCATGCCGCCACCCACCCCTTCGGCAACGACCAAGTGCGCGGTGGCCTGCTGATTCCAGATCAAGGTGGAGTACACCGGCTTACTCCTGATCCAATAACCACGTTCCATAACTAACCTTTATCTTTCATCATAAAAAACTGCCTGTATTTCACGCCGCATTTTCAGGATGCGTGCGCAAGCGCATGGCATCGTAAAAAGGTGTTTTGGCGACATAGGCCGCACATGAGCCGCTTGCACCGACCACTTCGACTGCCGTGCCCAGCGCCTGGAACTCAGGCTTGATATGCACCATGGCCAGCGAGGCCATCAAATAGCGGCTGTAGCTGGAACTGGTGACCACGCCGATTTGCTGGCCATCCTTCATGATCTTGGCGCCCGGCTCAACTGCCTGGCCAGACTGGCAGATCAGGCCCGCCTGCTTGAAGCGCTCCTTACCTTTGGATTTCATCACAGCAGCCTTGCCGATATAGTCACCCGGCTTGTCCAGGTCGACTCCCCAGCCCATATTGACTTCCCACGGGGTGGTATCGCCTTCCGGCATTTCGAACGGGAAAAACAGCAAAGCGGCTTCCACCCGCGTCAGGTCCAGGGAATTCCACGATGCGGGAATAACGCCAAACGGCTTGCCCACCAGTAATATCTGGTCCCATAAATGGATGGCATCTGCTGCGGTGCAATAAACTTCATAGCCACGTTCGCCTGAATAGCCACCGCGTGCCACCATGACATTCTTGCCAAACAAGGTGGCTTTCTGGTTCTTGAAATACGGCAGCTCGGCCAGCTTGAAATCCAGATGCGGCCCCAGTACCTCCAGCGATTTCGGCCCCTGCAGGGAGAGAATATGGACATCCAGGTCCGCTGCAATCTTCACGTTTTTGCCCTGCGCCAGCTTGGCCAGGTTTTGCGGCGTAGCACCACTGCCATGCGAAACGCGGAAATCAGTAGCGCTATCGCGGATCACCATGATGTCGTCGCACAAGGCACCAGACTCATCCACCTCGGCCGCCAGCACTGACATGCCGGGCGCAAGCCTGGTAATATCCTTGGCCACCAGCGCATCCAGTACCGCCTCAGCATCCGGGCCATTAACGTTGACTATGTTCAATGCCGACACATCGTAGAGACCGGCACAGGTGCGCACTGCCACGACTTCATCATGGGCATTGGTGTTGTAGCTCCAGGGGATCGGCATACCATTCCAGGTATCACCATCCAGTTTTGAGCCTAAGGCTATATGCCTTGGGTTAAGTGCTGAGTTTCTGGTCATCGCTAATCGTCTCTTTGTGGGATGGCTAACATTAGCGAAATCACCACATGATCGAAATTCTCTTAAGGGGGTACTACCAAAGAGGTAGCCATAAGCTGCACGCTGGCTGCAATACAAAGCCTGCAAACTGGTGGACCTGCAAACATTTCAACGCTTTAAGTCTATCAGTGCGCCAGGATTTTTTTGATTTCATGCTGAATGGATGGAGTAAGATTTACCTTGTCGATTGAGAATCGCCGGTAATGTTGTTTATGCAATGGTATGCATATTGCTTAAATAGCTATTGCCGTGACCAACTTAGGACCCGATAGCATGCAAACCGCACAAAGTTCCAATCGCGTTGCGCTAGTCACCATTTACGAAATCGGAAAGATACTCAGCTCATCTCTTGAGCTGCATAGAACCTTGCGACAGGTATTAAATGTCATCGCCGCCCATCTCAATATGCAGCGCGGCATGGTCTGCATGCGTGAAGAGTCTGAAGAGCTGAGCATTATTGCGGCCACTGGCTTCACGCAAGAGGAAATGATGCGTGGCCGGTTTCGTGCGGGCGAAGGGGTTACCGGACGAATTTTCCAAACCGGCGTCCCTGCCGTTGTGCCCAATGTCGCGCATGAACCACTATTCTTGAACCGAACCGGCGCGCACCGGCTGGCAGAAAACCAGGCAATCTCATTTCTCGGTGTGCCCATCAAGGTAGGCCGGGAATGCATAGGTGTGCTTTCTTTTGAGCGCGAAACCAACGACAAATGGCAAGGTTTTCAGGACGATCTGCAATTGCTGACCATGGTAGCCAACCTCATCGGCCAGGCTTCCCGACTACACCAGCAAGTGACGGATGACCGTGAGCAGTTATTGCAGGAAAAATCACGCCTGCAAAAAGAACTGGCAGGAAAATACAGTCTGGACAATGTGATAGGCAGCTCCAAGCGCATGCAGGAAGTGTTTGCTGACGTGCATATGGCGGCGCCCGGCAAGAGCACTATTCTGTTGCGTGGCGAATCCGGTACCGGTAAAGAGGTGATCGCCAGATCCATCCACTTTTTGTCCGCACGCAAGGATAAAGCCTTTATCCGGGTGAACTGTGCGGCATTGACGGAAAGTCTGCTGGAGTCGGAGCTGTTCGGCCATGAAAAGGGGTCGTTCACCGGCGCGCTACAGGAACGCAGAGGCCGTTTTGAACAGGCGCATGGCGGCACCTTGTTTCTGGATGAAATCGGCGATATTTCTCCCGAATTCCAGGTCAAGCTGTTGCGGGTACTGCAGGAAAGAGAGTTTGAGCGCGTTGGCGGCAATAAAACCATCAAGGTGGATGTGCGCCTGATCTGTGCTACCAACCGCAATCTGGAAGAAGCAGTCAGCCAGGGGCAGTTCCGCTCCGACCTGTATTTCCGCATCAATGTCATCTCCATTTTCCTGCCACCGCTGCGTGAGCGCCGCGAAGATATCCCGCTGCTGGTAGAGAAAATTCTGGCCAGATTCAATCGTGAGAACAGCACCAAGGTCGGTATCACGCCGGAAGCCATGCATGTGCTCAGCCACTGCCACTGGCCAGGTAACGTGCGCGAACTGGAAAACTGCGTGGAGCGCTTTGCTACCATGTCGCGCAGCAACGTGATCCGTGAGGTCGATGTGCCTTGCCAGACCAATCAGTGCCTGTCTTCCTCCTTATGGAAATACCAGCCCAAGGGCAGCGTAATCCCTATCGCCCCGGTGGCGCCTGAGCCTGTGCATGCAACGCCGTCCAGCACAGTAGTCGATGAGCATGATGATGACGAACCACAGTCGCAAACCGAGCGGGAACAACTCATCAACGCAATGGAAAGAAGCGGCTGGGTGCAAGCCAAGGCCGCGCGCCTGTTAAACCTCACCCCGCGCCAGATGGGATATGCATTAAGGAAATACAACATCGAAGTAAAAAGGTTTTAGCCAACTAGCGGCGCGCACTGATGGCGCCTGCCTGACACACGATTACCGCTGCCCCTTCCCCTGTTCATTTCACGACAAACACCCACCCGTTTGTCGCAATCGCGACAAGCTAAGCACACTTACCAACAAACATATAACCTTATGTTTATTAACAACTAAAAATAAATTCCCCAAATGGCACGCCTCTTGCAATGTTCCAGGTAAATCTTTTACCGAGAGGAGCGCATGATGGAAGCTGCACTGGAAAACGCAACACCTAACCTTAGCCGACTCAAGCCTATCACTGGCATCAAGGTCGAAATCGCCGGACAACCGGAAGCTTCCGGTTGTGGTACCACCGGCGGCGAAGGTAAGGCCAGTTGCGGCACATCGGATGGCCCGGATGACATGTCACCGGAAATCTGGGAAAAAGTAAAAAACCATCCCTGCTACTCCGAAGAAGCCCACCACCACTATGCGCGCATGCATGTTGCGGTAGCGCCGGCCTGTAACATCCAGTGTAACTACTGTAATCGCAAATACGATTGCTCTAACGAATCCCGTCCTGGTGTGGTGTCACAAAAGCTCACGCCCGACCAGGCCGTCAAGAAAGTCATCGCTGTAGCCAGCGAGATTCCACAGATGACCGTGCTAGGGATCGCCGGCCCCGGCGATGCGCTGGCCAGCCCGCAAAAAACTTTCGAGACATTCCGTCAGCTGCAGGAACAGGCGCCCGATATCAAGTTATGCCTGTCTACCAACGGCCTGATGCTGCCTGAGTATGTCGACGAGATCTGCAAATACAACATCGACCACGTCACTATCACCATCAATATGATCGATGCTGAAGTCGGCGAAAAAATCTACCCTTGGATTTTCTACAACCATAAGCGTTACTACGGCCGTGAAGCCGCGCAGATACTTACCGATCGCCAGATGCTGGGGCTGGAAATGCTCACCGCACGCGGGGTACTGACCAAGATCAATTCGGTACTGATTCCCGGTATCAACGACCAGCACCTGTATGAGGTCAACCGCGCGGTGAAATCTCGCGGGGCTTTCCTGCACAACATCATGCCGCTGATTTCCGAGGCGGAGCACGGTACCGTGTTTGGCCTGACCGGCCAGCGCGGCCCTTCTGCCCAAGAGCTGAAAGACGTGCAGGATGCCTGCATGGGCGGTGCCAACCTGATGCGTCATTGCCGCCAGTGCCGCGCCGATGCCGTTGGTTTGCTGGGTGAAGACCGCAGTGACGAGTTTACGCTGGACCAGATCGAACAGATGGATGTGGTCTACGACCTGGAAAAACGCCGCACTTATCAGGAAAAAGTTGAGCTTGAACGCCAGGCCCAACACGATGCCAAGCATGATGCGCTAGCAGCCCATGGCGGTGTAGACGACGGCATGAAGGTGCTGGTAGCCGTGGCTACCACTGGCGGCGGCAAGGTCAACGAGCACTTCGGCCACGCCACCGAGTTCCAGATCTTCGAACTGACAGCCGCTTCGGCCACTTTCGTCGGCCACCGCCGCGTCGACCTCTACTGCCAGGGCGGGTTTGGCGAAGATGAGCAATTGCCTTCCATCGTCAACGCCATTAATGACTGCCATGCGGTACTGGTCGCCAAGATAGGTGCCTGCCCACGCGATGAGCTTAAAGCTGCCGGTATTGAACCGGTAGATGCCTACGCCCATGAGTTTATCGAAAAAGCCGCGCTGACCTGGTTTGCAGATTACCGCGGCCGCGTCGCTTCCGGCGAAATCACCCATATAGCGCGCGGCGATGCCGCCATCCGCCAGGGCGCATTCATGGCGGCCTGATAAGCCGCCCATCACTTAAATTTACAAAAGGAGAAACATCATGGCATACAAAATCGTCGGTTCCCAATGCACAGGTTGCTCGGCTTGCGAGCCCGAGTGCCCGAATGAAGCCATTTTTGAAAAGAATGGCGTGTTCTATATCAAGCCGGAAAAGTGCACCGAATGCATAGGCCACTTCGATGAAGCGCAGTGTGTTGCTGCCTGCCCGGTAGACAAGACCTGCATCATCGATACCGCTTACCCACGCTATCAAGCCGCCTAAGGAACAATTATGGAATTAACTATCACCCCCAAGGCTGAAAAATTTATCGGTCGCATGATACGTTTCAACGGCGGTACGCCTGAGCATGGTTTCCGCCTGGTGGTCAGCCCCGGCGGCTGTTCCGGCCTGAGCTCGGAGTTCACGGTGGAAGCCGGTCCGCTCGAAGGCGACGCTACCGTGGAAGCCAGCGGACTCAAGCTGTTCCTGCCTGCCGAGTCACGCATCCTGCTGGATGGTGCCACCATAGACTTCAAGGATACGCCTATGGAATCCGGCCTGACCTTCATCACCCAGCAAGGCGGCAACTGCGGTTGCAGCAGCAGTGGCGAAGGCCATGGCGACCACTCCCACGATGGCCCTGCTACCGTCAGCATCGCCAGTATTCAACGCAAGCACTAAGCGCGTCTGCCATGATGGAAGACAAGACTATCGAGAATGCCTGGTACGCAGCGCGCTACCAGGATCTCCCGCCGGTGGCTGAGCAGCAGCTCAGGCTGGCTAGCCTTGCCTACCAGGATAGTGCGCGGGCAGAAATGCATCTGGCCATTGCCAAGGCAATAGCGCCAAATAATGCAGTCGTGCTGGTAGGTGAGTATCGCTACTACTTCTACAAAGCGCGTCTCAACGACGCGCTCAAGGTAGCGAGTGAGTGCCTGCTCACTGTCTCTGCCGAGCTGAATATCCCTGCCAATTGGCAGGATGTGACCGCAGCACATGCCGACTTTCTCGGTGATGAACCGGCCCATCGCTTCTACCTGTTCGTACTCAAGGCATATGCCTACCTGTTGTTACGCCTGAACCGCTTGGCAGAGGGCGCACTGGTAGCAGAAAAGCTGCTGGAGCTGGATCCAGCCAACAAAGTCGGCGGCCAGGTGTTGCTGGATGTGCTGGATCGCATCGGCAAGGATGACTACGATGATTGATGATGAAATCCCTCATGTAGATTGGCAGGGTTGCGCCATCAGCTGCGACGCTTGCGCACATGCTGACCGGCTGGCAGTGGGCACCTGTGCCCCGTTAAGCGCCTGCGTACATGACCGTTATGCCAAGCGTATCGACCGTTTTTTCGGCAGCAATCCCGGCCTCGCCGGCCAATACCTTGGTCACCCCTATTTTGAAGTGCGCGCTGTTGCGGCCAAATATATCGACCTGTTCCAGCTCAACCGCCTGGTCAGCGATGCGGATGAAACCGTGCGCTCCATGGTGGCGTTGCGCTTGCCACCCAAATTATTGACCAAGTTGATCCAGGACCCTGACCGCGAAGTACGTGTACGCGTCGCTACCCGGCTGGATACCGAGAACCTGCTCTCCATGGTGCATGACCCCGACTATTACGTGCGGGTGGTAGTGGCGCGCCGCATTGCACCCGGTCTGCTATTCCATCTGGCACGTGACCTGGATGCCTCGGTGCGGCGCGAGGTGGCAGCAAGAATAGGCGTGGAGTGGCTTACTAAGCTGGCCGATGACAGTGAAGAAGAAGTCCGCCTCACCGCCATCCGCAGAATCCCCTCCGGCCTGCTGGCGCCTTTCCGGTTCGACCCCGACTGGCGCATCCGGCTGGAAGTAGCGCAACGCGCACCAACTGAATATCTATCTGCCATGACCAGTGACGAAGACTCCATCGTGGCAGCCACAGCTCAGGAAAGACTCAGCACTGAACAAACGAACCCAGCGCAACTAAGGTCAGGACAGGAGAATACTCATGGTTGATATCAGTCGCGACGGCGATACCGTAGAGCTGGTGCATCCCCCCAAGTTCGAATATGGGCAGAAAGTCCGCTCGAAAAAATTCGTGCGCAATGACGGCACCTTTCCCGGACGTGAAGTGGGCGACATTCTGGTGAGCAAAGGCGATGTCGGCTACGTCACCAGCATAGGCACCTTTTTGCAGCAGTTTTACATCTACGGTATCGATTTCTACGAGCTGGGCTATCGCGTCGGTATGCGCGGCAAGGAACTTGATGCGCTGGATGAGGAAGTAGATGCCGAAGAACCTGAGACTGAGATAAGCCCAGAAAAGGAGCAACTCCATGGCTGAAGCACGTGAGGCAAAGTTTCAATGGGGCCAGCCAGTCGTCACCACTGTCGAACTGGTCAATGATGGCAGTTATCCCGATACCCCGCTGGATGCCTTGCTGGAAGGCACGGGGACCAAGGGCGAGATTGTCAATGTCGGTGTAGTGGAAGAAACCGGCGACCCGATCTATCTGGTGGAATTCCCGGATGGCAAGGTCATCGGCGTGTTTGAGGACGAACTCTCTCCGGTATGAGCCTGATGAGTGCAGCCGCCTTCATCGACACCAGCTGCCCCCACCCCAACGAGGTGGATCGCAAGCGTATCGCCAAAACACTGGCCGAGCGTGAGCGCTACAAATATGTTGCCCCCAGTGTGCTGCCGGATGTCGAGGGCTATCTGGTACGCAGCCCCTGCTGCTCAAGGACGGTAGACCCCGCAGGCGGTGAAATAGACATCGCCCGCATCGAATACCAGGAAGGCGGTTTCTGGCGCTTGTACCAGAAAGACGACGAGCGGCAACGCTGGCGCGCACATTCCGAATACCTCAGCCTGCCTTCGCTACTGGCGCGGCTGATTGCAGACCCTAAAAAAGAGTTCTGGAGATGAAGGTGTTCTATTTCGACAACAACGCCACCACACGCGTCCTGCCGCCTGTGCTTGAGGCCATGTTGCCGTGGTTCTCCGAGCAATATGCGAATGCCTCCAGCAGCAATCATCTGGGGCAGCTGGCAAAAGAAGCGCTGATCGCGGCACGCAGCAGCGTAGCCGCTTTCCTCAACGCCAGCCCGGCAGAGATCATTTTCACCAGCGGCGCAACCGAAGCCAACCACATGGCGATTCTTGGTACTTTGGCAGCCAACCCTGCGCGCCGTCGTATCGTCACCAGTGCAGTAGAGCACTCGTCTACCCTGCGCCTGTTAGCCCACCTCGCCACCACCGGCATGGATATCGTCAAGGTGCCGGTAAAAGCTGATGGTGCACTCGACATGGCGGCGCTGACCGAGGCGGTGACGGAAGATACCGCGTTGGTCACGCTGATGCATGCCAACAATGAAACGGGCGCCATATTCCCCATCGCCGAAGCTGCAGCTATCGCGCATGCCAAAGGTGCGGCATTTCACACCGATGCGGCACAGACCAGCGGCAAGGTCGCACTGGATGTGCGCCAGCTGGGCTGCGACATGCTGTCATTTTCCGGCCACAAGCTGCATGCGGCCAAAGGCGTAGGCGTACTTTATGTACGCAAAGGCTTTACGCTGGAACCACTGATCTACGGCCATCAGGAGCGCAACCGGCGCGGCGGTACGGAAAACCAGGCCGGCATTGTCGGGCTGGGCGTGGCCTGCCGGTTGGCCCAAGCACATATCGCCCAGCACCCGGCACAGATTGCAGCCCTGCGTGACCGCCTGCAGGTCGGCATTCTTGGCCGCATCCCGTTTGCCAGAGCGAATAGCACCTCGGCAGGCGTCCCCAATACCAGCAGCATCTGCTTTTGCGGGATACCTGGTGAAGAGCTGCTGTACCGGCTGGACCAAGCCGGGGTCGTGGCCTCTCAAGGCAGCGCCTGTACCGCAGGCGGCACCGAGCCATCGCATGTGCTGCTGGCGATGGGGTTGAGCCGCGACGATGCCTTGTCTTCCATCCGCTTTTCGCTATCGCGGGAGACCACCGAAGCCGAAGTCGATATCGCAGTAGAAACAGTCGTAGCCGTAGTTAACGAGATGAGGGCAGCGGTACCTGTTGCCGCCTGAACGCACGAATTAAACCAAGAATTAAACCAAAGGGGCATGTATGAAAGTAATGATACGACGTAACGAAAAAGGCGAACTCTCTGCCTATGTCCCCAAAAAGGATCTGGAAGAACCCATCATCCATCAGGAAAAGGCCGAGTTATGGGGCGGCTCGGTGAAGCTCGCCAATGGCTGGCGCCTGGAGTTGCCGGAAATGGCAGCAGATACGCGCCTGCCCATCACGGTAGAAGCCCGCAAGTTCGACGAATAGGAGACTGACCATGTGTATTTCCGCCGCAACCATGAATGAAATCGAATCGACGCTTAGCCAGTTCGACAAGCTCAACGCCAATCCGGTGCCCATCCTCAAGGAGTGCTTCCCAGACTTGTCGTTTGTGCGCATGTCGGCATCCGACATGGATGAACAGCCATTTCGCTCCCTGCCGAATTTTGACCTCTACCTGCTGGATGGGCGTGATCACTGCGTGCAGTTGACCGACGACCTCGGCTTGGCGACCGCCGTTGTCGTTGCCCAAAAGTGACTATTTCCCCCATGCGTGCCCTGCCACCGAGAACCCTATGACCGATGCCGATAGCGACACCTGGATTTCACTTTCCGAACCCGACTACACGGTGGCGGAAGCTGCTGCCGCACAAGCAGCCATTGGCCGCTCGGAGCTGTCAGGCGGCCTGCTGACCAAGGCATTTGAAACCGCCTTCGCCGCTTATCTGGGGCGCAGGCATGCCATTGCCGTCAACAGCGGAACCATAGGCGTGTTGATGGCATTAAAAGCTGCCGACATCGGAGCTGGCGATGAGGTGATTACCTCTGGTTACAGCTGGCGGCAGGCTGCACATGCCATCACCTGGGCAGGTGCCAAACCTGTGTTGGCTGATATTGACTACTGGTCGCAGACCTTGGCGCCAGAAAAAGCTGAGGCCAAAATCACAGCGCAAACGCGTGCAATTCTGGCGACCAACGTCAACGGCCACCCCGCAGACTGGGACAAGCTGCGGGAGTTGGCGAAAAAGTCTGGCGCATTGCTCATTGAAGATGCCACCGAGTCCATAGGCTCGCGTTACCAGGGCAAGCTGGTCGGCACTTTCGGTGATGTGGCCGTATTCGATTTTTCACAGCACTCGCCGCTATGTTGCGGGCAGGCCGCCATGATAGTCACCGATGACGACACGCTGGCGCTCAAGCTGCGTCACTACAGAAGCCGCCAGCGTAATGAGCGCGCTTCGCTCACGGCTAGCCTGCGCCCACCGCTGGATGCCGGCATCTCCGAAATTACCGCCGCCCTCGGGCTGGTGCAGTTGCAGCGCCTGCCGGAGATACTGGCGCGCCGTAAAGTGGTAGAAGCCTGGTACCAGGCGCAGATTTGCAGCTTTGAAGGCATCAAGCCGCCCTACATTGCCCCCGGGGTCGATGAAGTGCACTGGTTTCTCTATACCGTGCATCTGGGTACGCGCTTCAGCGCCAGCAGTCGCGATGCCCTGGTGGATGACATGGAGACGGAGCTGGTAGAAAGCGCAGCGTATTGCCGACCGCTCCATTTGCAGCGAGCCTACATAGAACAATACGGTTATCGCAAAGGCGATTTCTTTGTCACGGAAAAAGTGGCCGACCGCTCCATCGCACTCCCTTTCCACCACCAGATCACCGAAAACCAGGTGGAGTTCATCGTACAAACCGCCAAAGATGCTTCCATTAATGTCGGCGCCGGTGCCGCGATCTATTAGCAACACTAAACTCAAGGATCACTCAACATGCACACCACATCATTACAGGAAATCGCCGCTGGCCTCAGCGCCAACACCATTATTCCTTACCTCGGTCCGCAGTCCTTACTGCTGGATCCGGAAACCTGCCCGGTGCCAGCTACGCCGGAAGACCTGGTCAAGCTGCTCACCGCCAAGGTCAGCGTGCCGCATAAGATCCGCAACAACCTCACCGCCGCTGCGCAGTTCATCGAAAACTTCAAGCACCGCAAAAGCGTGGTAAGCCTGATGACGGATGCCTACGCTCCCGGCGTGACGCCCAATATCCTGCACCGCTACCTCACCGGGCTCAGCAAAAGGCCGCTATTAATCGTGGATACCTGGTATGACGATGCCATGTGCAAGGCCCTTGCCGGGCATAGCAACTGGGGGCAGATACAAGGCGTGTCGCAATCGGAACACTTCGGGCAATGGGTGATGTATTTTGACGCAGAAGGCAAGGTCACCGATGCTGCTGCGGCAGACAGCTGGGACATTATTCTCTACAAACCGCTGGGCTCCATCACACCGGCCAAGAACTTCATCGTGTCGGATTCCGACTTCGTTGAAGTGCTGACAGAAATCGATATCCAGTCGCCGATTCCAGCCTGCGTGCAATCGCTGCGTAGCGGCTCCAACTTCCTGTTCCTGGGTTGCCGCTTCAATAACCAGCTCACCCGCACTTATGCACGCCAGGTGATGAAACGCTCTTCCGACAAACACTGGGCGGTGATTGATGGCCCGCTCACGCGCATGGAGCAAAAATTTATCGCAGAACAAAACATCACGCGCATCGACATGCCATTAGCCCAGTTTGTAGAATGGCTGCAATCCGGCCAGGTCAATCAGGCGCTGGCAGCAGCCTAGAAAGGAACACTGATGCCTTTATTCGACTTTCACTGCGCCAAGTGCGATAAAACTTTTGAGTTGCTGATCAAAGCCTCCAGCGTGCCGGTATGCCCGGAGTGCGGAGGCAGTATGGAAAAGCAGCTGTCGCGCCCTGCCGCCCCCGGCCAAACTGCGGGCATACTTGCCAGCGCCCGGGCACAGGCATCAAAAGAAGGTCATTTCAGCAACTACAAACCTTCGGAACGGCCGAAGATTCGTTAGTACACACTCCGGGAATCATCATGGCACATGCCTTTACTGCCTTCCTGCTTCGCGACCACATCCCCAAGCGCGCCGCATTGCAAGCGGCCATTCATGCGCTTGGTTTCAAGCTGACGCTGGAAGATGACTATGTTCCCTTCGCAAGCTCCGGCTACCTGCCCTGCACACTGGATGGAGAAGATGCCGGCCTCAACATACGCTTTGTCAGCAGTGACGCCATAGCAGGCAAAGATGCCGCCATCGTCCTGCAAAGCGGCGGCGACCCGCGCGAAGAAGCTACTGTCGTGATGATTGCCGCAGCATTGGCAAATAACTTCGATGCCGTGATTCGTGACAAGAGCAATAGCGAAAGAAATACTGAAGGATTGATTGCTTCTGCCAAAGAGGCATTTGCAGAGCTGGATTAGCTTAAGACTGTTAAACCAAATTTTTTATGACCCAATGGTTAGGCTTTAAGTCACGATGGGAACTGTACACCTTGAGGGTCGCTGACACACCAGCCCGGCTGGTAATAAATCGTTAACCCTTTAATTTGGAGCCATATACTCTGATTACCTGCCATACTCAGATACCTCCAACACATCCAGCTCAACTATATGAGCTTAAAGGTATATATCTCAAAGGCGGCAATCGCTGCACAATTAATTTACTCACTTAAGGGCTTCATTACCGCGTCTGGAGAGGCCGTGCTTTCTCAATCTTCCGTTGAATAAGTTTTGTGCTTTCCAAAGCAATTGGTTTACTATTGCCGCGCATCACTAGTAAAAAACTTCTACTAAATTTAATCGTTGAAGCTTTCAGGGGAAGGTTAAAATTGGGTATAAAAACAGCTTTTGACTTAAGCAACTAACGTGAGTAAATCTGCTTTAAAAATCATCCAGAATAAAAAAGCATTTATCGTATTTGCAACTATAGTCGGCATTCTGCTAGTTTCAGCATCAGTATTTGCCTCTCTCTTTCTTGCAGAAAAACAGGCAATACATAAAGAAACCTTACGCTTAGAGGTCATAACAAATAGCGTCCTCGAGCGCATGCATACCATGCGTGATCAATTCGCGGTCATCTCAAAGAATTACTCGCAAGTCCCAACTTCAGAATCCTGCTCGGCATCCAACGTAAAAAAAATGCAGGAGGAAGATGTAACTGCATTCTTCCTGCAGGCCATTGGTCATATCACGGGTAACACTATTGATTGCTCCTCTCTGCCAGCAGTCTTTGATGGTATGAACCTGGGAGAGCCGAAAACTGTTGAACAAGATGGAACTAGAGTTTGGGCAAACTTAAAAAATAAAAAAATAAACTCATACCCCTACGCCATATTGGAGCGTTATGGGTACATGACAGTCATAGTGCCGCAACATTCGATTGAGGCCTTAGGAAACCCGGAAGTGGCTGTCGGTATTTTAAATATCAAGTCTCATGTTGTTTTTGCGTCCAGAGGCACGATAAAACAAGAGTGGATTGCAGATTATCAGGGCGGCAAACCTAAAACCATCATTGATAGCGCCAACAAATTCATTATTCATATTGCCTCTAACAGAACCAACAGGCTGGCTGTCATCACCGCAATTCCGATGTCGGAAATATCAGGTGAAGTTAAAAACTTTGCATTGATTTTAATTCCACTAGGAATCCTGCTAGGCGTAGGGCTTGCTTTGGGGTTCATATATATCGCCAGAAATCAGTCTTCCTATAAGGCTGAACTGTTAGATGCATTAGCCCGCAATCAGTTTTACCTTGAGTACCAACCCATCATTGATTTAAAGAATAAAACTTGCATAGGTGCAGAGGCATTAGTTCGTTGGCGGAGTCCAAATGGTGGATTGGTTAGGCCTGATTTATTTATCCCGTTAGCCGAAGAAAGTGGGCTTATCTGCCAAATAACGCATAAGGTTTTTGAGTTAGTAGAAATTGATATGGGTGAAACTCTTAGAAACAACCCCCATTTCCATATCGGGATCAATGTTTCCTCAGCGGACCTTCAGTCGGACCATCTAATCTTCATGATTAAAGATCTCGTAAAAAATACAGGTATTTTAAATAATCAAATCATTATCGAAGCCACTGAAAGAGGTTTTTTGAACGATGACAACTCATTAAGTTTGATCAAAGAAATGCGGGGCATGGGCATTCAGGTTGCCATTGATGATTTTGGTACTGGATATTCGAGCCTCTCATATTTAACAAAATTCGATCTGGACTATTTGAAAATAGATAAAACCTTTGTAGATGCAGTTGGCACTGATGCAGTAACGGGTCATGTGGCGTTTCATATTATTGAAATGGCAAAATCGCTTCATTTATCCATGATCGCTGAAGGTGTTGAAACCGAGAAGCAGGCTGAAATCTTATTAGAGCGTGGTGTCAGGTATGTACAAGGCTGGCTTTTCTCCAAATCATTAAGTTCCAAAGACTTTATCAGTTATTTACAAAACCACTCGTAGCGTTTAACGCTCTACGCCAGACTATTGATGTGTAGTAGCTATTACCATGAGAGCTATCCTCACTAACTCACTCGGTTAAATCCTAATGAAATCTTGCTACTAAACATCAAGCTGTATCGGCGGTACTACCGCTTTGAAATGCTATTCATAAAGCGGCAGCCCGGTTCAGTTGCTCTAGTTCTTGGAGTTCAGTGTATTGAATGAGGTCATGAGGTTGCGGTAATCAGGAATATGGTTGGCGCACAGGGCAGCCAAGCCTTCGATATCACGACGCCAGTCACGGTGCAGCTCACAGGCCATACCGAACCAGGTCATCATCTGCGCACCTGCTGCTGACATGCGATCCCATGCGGCATCGCGGGTCATTTCGTTGAATGTTCCTGATGCATCAGCGACTACAAAGACTTCAAACCCCTCTTCAATCGCTGACAAGGCAGGGAAGGCTACGCAAACCTCTGTGACTACACCGGCAATGATGAGCTGCTTTTTACCTGTGGCTTTGATCGCTTTCACGAAGTCTTCGTTATCCCAAGCATTGATCTGGCCTGGGCGGGCGATGTATGGTGCATCCGGGAACATCGCTTTCAGTTCAGGCATCAGCGGGCCATTCGGGCCAGTTTCAAAGCTGGTGGTGAGTATGGTCGGCAGGTTAAAGAACTTCGCGGCATCGGCCAGCGCCAGCACGTTATTCTTCATACGATCAGGGTCAACATCACGTACCAGGGATAAAAGCCCGGCTTGATGATCAACCAACAAAACTACTGCGTTATCGCGGTCTAGACGTACATATGGCTTGCTCATAATGATTCTCCTAAATTTAAATAAACAAAAATTAACTGATAAACGAAAAGATTGGCGTTATGCCGCTACTGCTGCAAAACGACCATGGTTGTAGTCATCAATCGCCTGGTTGATTTCTTCCCAGCTATTCATGACAAAGGGGCCATGACCAACCACTGGTTCATTCAGCGGCTCCCCGTTTAACAACAGCAATGTGGTGTCTTGCTGTGCTTCCAGCACTAACTTGGTACCTGTGCGTTGCATCACGGCCAGCTCGGCAGAGCGTATGGTGTGCGTTTCGCCAGTTTTTAATGCGCCATGCAACACAAATAAAGCGGTGGTGTAGCCTTCAGGCAAATCAAAAGTCACCGTACTACCGGCATTCAGCCTTACATCCCATACGTTCATGGGGCTGAAAGTATGCGCAGGGCCTTGTTGGCCTGCATATTCACCAGCAATCACACGCACCTTGCCGGCATCGTTGGAGAGCTGCACTTCTGGGATCTGCGCGCTGGTGATGCCCTGATAACCGGGAGCGGTCATCTTGTCCTTGGCTGGCAGGTTGACCCACAGCTGTATCATCTCGAAAGCTCCACCGTTGCGGGCAAAGTCGTCACCGTGATACTCCTCATGAATAATGCCGGAGCCCGCCGTCATCCATTGCACATCACCGTTGCTGATAGTGCCGCCTGAGTTAGTGGAATCGTGGTGAGATACCTGGCCTTCATACACGATGGTGACAGTCTCGAAACCACGGTGCGGGTGCTGGCCTACACCGCGGCGTTGCTCGGTTGGCTCAAAGCGGGCTGGGCCTGCGTAATCCATGAGCAGGAACGGTGACATTTCTTCCGCAATGTCGCGATAAGAAAAAATGCTTTGTACAGGAAAGCCATCGCCTACCCAGTGGTTGCCGTTGCTGCGTTTGATAAATGCCAGTTTTTTCATGATGTGCTCCTTGGTTTCTGTGTCGCGTTACGATGGTTCCCACTATAGACACATGACATTTAGTCGACTAGATGGTTAAATGTGAAATCACTTTTCATTTAAATGAATAATTATGGATTTCAACGAAGCTGCGGTATTTGTCAAAGTGGTACAGGCAGGTAGTTTCAGCGAGGCTGCCCGACAACTTGGCTTGCCCACCTCGACGATCAGCACGCGCGTTGCCAGGCTGGAAAAGCGGCTGGGGGTGACCCTGCTGCAGCGCACCACCAGGCGGCTACACCTGACTGAAGCAGGCACGGTCTACTATCATCACGCATCTCAGGGCCTCGGCTACATGCTTGAGGCTGAAGCTGCGATTGATGAGGCGCGCCAGCAACCGCAAGGCAAGCTCAAGGTCACCGCGCCTGCCGACCTCGGAGACAGCCTGCTTGCCGGCCTGGTCGAGCGCGCCCAACGCGAGTTTCCAGCATTGGAGCTGGAACTGCTATTGACGGATCGCTATATCGACCTGGTGGCAGAAGGGGTAGATGTTGCGATACGTACCGGAGAACTGCGTGACTCCAGCCTGGTAGCCAAGTCACTGGGTACGATACGCTGGGCAGTATTCGCGAGCCGCGACTATTTAACACAATCTGCCCGCCTGGAGCTACCTCAGGATTTACATACGCATCATTGCCTGCAATTTACGCCTATGGGGCGTGACGCCTGGGACTTGAGCAACGGCCACAACAGCATCACCATTCCACTGCAAGCACGCACGCTGGCCAACAGTATTGGTGTGGTGAAATCCATGACAGAGAATGGGCAAGGTGTCGCGCTGCTGCCTGCTTTCATCTGCAAGCCAGGCCTTGCTAACGGTGATCTGGTACATGTCCTGCCAGATTGGCAAGCTAAGGCCGATCCGGTGCACCTGGTCTATCCGCGGCAGCGTTTTATGCCTCCCAAGCTGCGCGCCTTTATTGACCTTGCGCAAGACGAACTACGGCATCATTTCAGCGCTAAGCCAGCTCTTTGAATCATGCCTGTCAGCAAGACTTGGGTCTGGTGTTGGATTTCGGTGCTGACTGCATCATCCAGCTTGTCCAGCCAGCGCTGGGGGATAGCTTCTACGCCATATAAAGCCCCGGCCAGCATGCCAACAATAGCACCATTGGTATCGGCATCTTCGCCGCAGTTGACGGTGGCCACCACGCAGCTTTCGAAGCTGTCGGTATTGAAAAAATGGTGCAGCACGGTCTGCATGGTATCCACAATGTAACCGCTGGCGCGGCCGGGATAGGGCGTGTAGCGAAACTGCGGATAGGCCTTGACCAGTACACTGGCGTGTTTAATACATTCCTTGATGCCTTGTCCCGCCAGCAACAAGTGCAGCATGCGCCCCAGCGTCAACACGGCTGCGTCGGATAAAGGGTGATGGTGGGTAATATGGGCCTGCTCTAGCGCAGCCAATTCAAACGCATCGTCGTTGCCAAAAGTGGCCAGCGCCACCGGCAGGATACGCATAGCAGCGCCATTGCCGCCATCTCCATCACAGGCTGGGCCTGCTAACGTGCCATCCAGCATGTAGCGGCGTATGCCACGGCGGCAGGTATTGCCGACATCAATGGGATTGCGCTTCAGCCATGCCGCTAACTGGTCAGCAGCCGATTTGGCATCCCACCCGCCGGCACTGATGCAGGCGCGGCCCAAGTGTAGCGACATCTCGGTATCGTCGGTCACCTGGCCAGGCTTGAGTTTGAGCCAGCCGCCGCCGGTCATTTCCTTGTGTGTGCCGTGCTGGGCGATTTCTCGCCTGGTGAGAAACTCCACCGGCGCCCCCAGCGCATCACCGACAGCCAGGCCAAGATAAGCGCCAAGCGCTCTGGAGTGCAGGCGGTCAGGCATAGCTCACTTTCACCCGGTAGTGCCCACCCAGCGCCAGCACCTCACCCTCACCGCTAAGCAGCGGCTTTTTCAGTATCCCGGGAAAGAACAGCAATTTGACCACCGGCACCTTGACTTCAAGTATCCAGTCGCCGAATTCGTCGGCACGCTCACGTGACGTGGTGAAAGAGACAAGATTGTTGAGCTGGACGATACGTTCATTTTTATGTCGTTCACCTTTTTCATGCTGACTTAATGACATGGCCGGTTCATCGTAGCTATTGACCCCGCGCCACAACGTCATCCAATTGCCGGCTGGCTGCACGAAACGCTGCATGACAAATTGGCAGTACTCATAGAGCAGATCCAGCTGCATATGAATGCTGTTGCTATGAAAACGACTGGAGAATTTCTCTTCCAGATAGCGCATCCAGGCGGGTGAAGGATAATGCTGAAGCGGTGCTTTGTGAAAGGTGGGTGACAGCCCGAAACGGCTTTCCACCCAGCCCTTGAGCACCGCACCCTGCGGGCTGTTGGAATCAAATCCCCAGCCTTCCATCAGCTTGAGGTAACTTGGCCGAAACCGGCGTACTGCGGCATGCTGTATCTCATAGTCACTGGCATGCAGCTGAAACACGATATCCAGATAGCGGCGAAACTTCTCTGCCGCATCGTCCAGATCGGTGGCTTGCTCCAGCAGGCGAAACAGGCCTCTATGCGTTTCACGCGCGCCGGCGATTCGGAGCGCCTGCGGATGTTCATTGAATTCGGCAGAAGCAATCAGCCCGGCCGGGATGCCAACCAGATTGGTCGAATACCAGGTTTGCGGGTTGTTATGATTTTCTCCTGCTTCAGACATTATGCCCTGGCATACAGCCCCCACCCGCAGTTAGCAGGCAGGGGAAGTGAGATTAAACCGGGCGGTTTTCGTTGGGGTTACGTACCGGCCCCATCAGCTTCAGGCCTTCCTCATAGGTGATCACCGGAAAACTGGCGGTATAGGTGAGTGCCTTGTCGGCTACGACATCCAGTTTGCTGGCTGTATCCAGTTTTTTCAGGTCACCTTTTTCCAGACGCAGCAGTTCCAGCAACTCGTTGTATACCGTCGATTCGTCTATCGGCAGGATGTAGAAGGTAGCGCCACCCATGCTGACCTGGTATTTCTTCAGCAGGTCGATATTGTTGCAGAACAGGAAATACTTGCCTTCAGGCGTCAAGGTATCACCCAGCGCATCCACCAGCATTTCAAGATAGCCGAAAGACAGCAGGTAGGCGGTCAGGAACGGGATGCCCTTCTCTCCTTCATTGGCAATCGCCATCACCTGGTCGACTGTGATTTCGGGTGGCCTGGCTTCATCGGCCAGTTGTGGCGCGAACTTGATAGCGACTTCACCGCGAAAACCGAAACGTCCGGCTTTTTTGGTGGCCTCTTTCAATACAGCGTTCTGCAGGCGCTTTTCTTTATCCAGTCTGGAAAATGCGGTTTGGTCAAGTGTGGTCATGCGTGGTTACTCCCTCTATCGTTGCGGATAAAATCCGCGGTTTTGAAAAATGCCTGGTCTAGCTTTTGCCGGAGCGTAGCGTCGGTCACAATGTCTTCCATGGCGCGGCGCATACACAGCATCCATGCGTCACGTGCGGCCTCGCCCACAGGAAAAGCCAAGTGCTTCTGCCGTAGCCGTGGATGCCCGCGCTCGGCCGAATACACCTTGGGGCCACCCAGCCACTCCATCAGGAACTTCACCAGCACCTGCTTGGTATGGCCGAGATCCGGCTCGTGCAAAGCACGAATATCGGCAGCCTCGGGCAACGTGTCCATATAGAAGTAAAACCTGTCCACTAATCTCACTATCGGTTCTTCGCCACCGATGGCCTCGAAATGCGGATTAGTCATGATCTGCGTTAGCGTTTTCAGGCCTGCATAGGGATTGCTGTCTACTGGATTGGCCATGTTCTTGCTCACTCCATCAAAGTCTCGTCTGACAGCTATTACGCAAGTGTCGTACCAGAGCGCAAAAACGCTTAACAGCATGTCCTGGGAGCCAATATCTATGCGGCTTACAGCCTGTTTAAATAAGCGCACAAAAGGAATTTTGTCGGTTTTTACGCAGGATTTCATTTGTTCCTTATGCAACGTCCATGCACCCGCTTTGTCAGGTTTGCGACAGCATCGAATATTAGCCAAAAATGCCTGATGTTGTATTTTTAAACATTAATATTCAATAACTTAAAAATAATTTTTCGGGTTGGCACAGCCTTTGCAGTATCAGGTTGCAAGGCCGACAAACCATCCGGCGCCGGATAAGAAGAGTGACATAGCGACTCGGAATCGGAAGCCCGGCAGCAAACGGTCCTAACGGTTTTTAATTTAATAAGGAGTACTAGAAATGGCTAAATTGCGTCAAATTGCCTTTTACGGCAAAGGTGGTATTGGCAAATCCACTACCTCCCAAAACACTCTGGCTGCCCTCTCTGAAATGGGCCAGAAGATCCTGATCGTCGGCTGCGACCCTAAAGCCGACTCCACCCGCCTTATTCTGCATGCGAAGGCACAGGACACCGTGCTCTCACTGGCAGCTGAAGCAGGTAGCGTGGAGGACCTGGAAATCGAGGATGTAATGAAGGTGGGTTACCGCGACATCCGTTGCGTTGAATCCGGTGGACCTGAACCTGGCGTTGGTTGTGCCGGTCGTGGCGTGATTACTTCCATTAACTTCCTGGAAGAAAACGGCGCTTACGAAGGTGTGGACTATGTTTCCTACGACGTATTGGGTGACGTGGTGTGCGGCGGTTTTGCGATGCCTATTCGTGAAAACAAGGCGCAGGAAATCTACATCGTGATGTCTGGCGAAATGATGGCGATGTACGCCGCCAACAACATTTCCAAGGGCATTCTGAAGTATGCCAATTCCGGCGGTGTGCGTCTGGGTGGCCTGGTATGTAACGAACGCCAGACCGACAAAGAACTGGAACTGGCTGAAGCCCTGGCTGGCATGCTGGGTACCAAGTTGATCCACTTCGTGCCACGCGACAACATCGTTCAGCACGCTGAACTGCGTCGTATGACCGTGCTGGAATACGCACCTGAGTCCAAGCAGGCTGAAGAATACCGTCAGCTGGCGCAAAAGATTCACGCCAACGCCGGCAATGGCACGATCCCAACCCCGATCACCATGGATCAGTTGGAAGACCTGCTGATGGACTTCGGCATCATGAAGAAAGAAGACGAAAGCCTCATCGGTAAATCTGCCGTTGCTGCTTAGGTAACAAACTGGCGGGGGATTTCTGGTTGGTTTACCAACCTCAAGCTCCCCGCCGGCCCCCTCCGAATCTGTTTCAAAAGTTGCGGGGGCCTGAAATCGGCGTCAGACCCAACCGATTTTTGAAACAGATTCTTTAACTACGGCTTTATTTAGATCCAGGAGAGAGAAATGAGTGCTACCGCTGAAGCCCGCGTCAATGGCGCGGAACTGATCGAGGAGGTCTTGAAGGCCTACCCCGAAAAATCTGCAAAACGCCGCGCCAAACATTTGGGCGTGCATGAAGAAGGCAAGTCCGATTGCGACGTTAAATCCAACATCAAATCGCTGCCAGGCGTGATGACCATCCGTGGCTGCGCCTACGCTGGTTCCAAGGGCGTGGTATGGGGCCCGATCAAGGACATGATCCATATCTCGCACGGCCCTGTCGGCTGCGGCCAGTATTCATGGGCCTCCCGCCGCAACTACTATATCGGCACCACCGGTATCGATTCCTTCGGCACCATGCAGTTCACTTCCGACTTCCAGGAAAAGGACATCGTATTCGGCGGCGACAAGAAACTGGAAAAGATCATCGATGAAATCGAGGAGCTGTTCCCGCTCAACAAAGGCATCTCTATCCAGTCCGAGTGCCCGATCGGCCTCATCGGTGACGACATTGAAGCCGTTGCCAAGAAAAAAACCAAGGAATACGCAGGCAAGACCATCGTGCCAGTCCGTTGCGAAGGTTTCCGCGGCGTATCGCAATCACTGGGTCACCATATTGCCAACGACACCATCCGTGACTTCGTGTTCGACAAGACTGACCCGGACAAGAACAAGTTCGAAGGCACACCCTACGACGTTGCCATTATCGGTGACTACAACATCGGTGGCGATGCCTGGTCATCGCGCATTCTGCTGGAAGAAATGGGCTTGCGCGTCATCGCCCAGTGGTCTGGTGACGGCTCCATCGCCGAGCTGGAAAACACGCCCAAGGCCAAGCTCAACATCCTGCACTGCTACCGCTCGATGAACTACATCAGCCGCCACATGGAAGAAAAGTACGGTATACCATGGGTTGAATACAACTTCTTCGGCCCTTCCAAGATCGAGGAATCACTGCGCAAGATTGCCAGCTTCTTTGATGATTCCATCAAGGAAAAAACCGAACAGGTCATCCTCAAATACAAGGCACTCACCGATGCGGTAATCGCGAAGTACAAGACACGCCTGCAAGGCAAAAAGGTGATGCTGTTTGTGGGCGGCCTACGTCCTCGCCACGTGATCGGTGCCTATGAAGACCTGGGCATGGAAGTAGTCGGTACCGGCTACGAATTCGGGCACAACGATGACTATCAACGTACCACGCACTATGTCAAAGACGGCACGCTGATCTATGACGACGTGACAGGCTACGAATTCGAGAAGTTCGTCGAAGCCATCCAGCCTGACCTGGTCGGTTCCGGCATCAAGGAAAAGTATGTGTTCCAGAAAATGGGCGTACCGTTCCGCCAGATGCACAGCTGGGATTACTCGGGTCCGTACCACGGTTATGACGGCTTTGCCATCTTCGCCCGTGACATGGACATGGCTATCAACAACCCAGTGTGGGCGCTGACCAAGACCCCATGGAAAAAGTAACACGATGATTGGGTGATTGGTGTGCCGAAAATTCAGGTAACGCCAGTCACCAATCACCCCTCACCGTTTATGTAAGGAGCTAAAAATGAGCCAGAGCGCTGAAAAAGTACTAGATCACTTCAACCTGTTCCGCGAACCGGAATACAAGGAAATGTTCGCGAAGAAAAAAGCAGAGTTTGAATTCCCGGTCCCTGCAGAAGCCCTGCAACACACTATTGAGTGGACCAAAACTGAAGAATACCGCGAAAAGAACTTCGCCCGCGAAGCACTGACCGTGAACCCAGCCAAGGCCTGCCAGCCATTGGGCGCGGTGTTTGCTGCCAACGGCTTTGAAGGTACGCTGCCTTTCGTGCACGGTTCACAAGGTTGCGTAGCCTACTATCGCTCGCACTTCAGCCGCCACTTCAAGGAGCCAACCTCCTGCGTATCGTCATCCATGACAGAAGACGCAGCGGTATTCGGCGGCCTCAACAATATGATCGACGGCCTGGCCAACTCTTACAGCCTGTACAAGCCCAAGATGATTGCAGTCTCCACCACCTGCATGGCAGAAGTGATAGGCGATGACATCAACGCCTACATCAAGACCTCCAAGGAAAAGGGTTCCATTCCGCAAGAGTACGATGTGCCATTCGCCCACACACCCGCCTTCGTCGGCAGCCATATCACCGGCTACGATAACGCATTGATGGGCGTCATCAAGCATTTCTGGGACGGCAAGGCCGGTACTGCACCGGTGCTGGAACGCAAACCTAACGAGAGCATCAACTTCATCGGCGGTTTCGATGGCTACGTGGTTGGCAACAACCGTGAAATCAAGCGTATCTTCAACGAGTTCGACATCGACTACACCATGTTGTGTGACCCATCCGATGCCTGGGATACCCCGACAGATGGCGAGTTCCGCATGTATGACGGCGGCACGACACTGGAAGACGCAGCCAATGCGATTCATGCCAAGGCCACGATCGTGATGCAAACCATCAGTACGGAAAAAACTGCCGCCCTGATCGAGTCACACGGCCAGGAAGTAGTACGTCTGAACCACCCTATCGGGGTAGGCGGTACAGATCAATTGCTGATGGAGCTGTCACGCATCACCGGCAAGGAAATCCCTGCCTCACTGACACTGGAACGCGGCCGTCTGGTAGATGCCATCGCCGACTCCAGCGCACATCTCCATGGCAAGAAGTTCGCTCTATATGGCGACCCTGACCTGATGCTGGGTCTTACCGGCTTCCTGCTGGAGCTGGGTGCTGAGCCAACCACCGTGTTGTCGACCAACGGCGACGAAAAGTGGGCAGCCCAGGTACAGGCCTTGTTCGATGCCAGTCCGTTTGGCGCAAATTGCAAGGTCTATCCCAAGAAAGACTTGTGGCACATGCGCTCACTGCTGTTCACGGACAAGGTGGATTTCCTGATCGGCAATACCTACGGCAAATACCTGGATCGCGACACCAAGACCCCATTGATCCGTATCGGCTTCCCGATCTTCGATCGTCACCACAAACATCGTTATCCGGTGTGGGGCTATCAAGGCGCACTCAACGTACTGGTGACCATACTCGACAAGATCTTCGATGTAATGGACGCCGACACTGACGGTATCGCCACCACCGACTACAGCTTCGACATCATCCGCTAACGTCACTTGGCGCGAGAGGGCGGGCGGTAAGGCGTTAGGACCTTACTACTTATCTTCTCGCTCCAGACCAACACCTAACGAGGTTTTTATATGGCAAACGTTACATTCAGCTCGCCCAAGATGAAAAAGGACCTCACGGTCTATGCGACGGCAGGCGATACCAGCACGCTGCTGGCTTTGGCCCAGAAACACAATATTCCGCTTGATTTTGAATGTGAAAATGGTGAGTGCGGCTCCTGCCCGGTGGAAGTCAGCATCCTGGCCAACAAGCAGCCAATGGGCATGCACCTGACCGAAAAGGAAAAAACCGTGCTGCGCCTGGCCGGCAAGATCAGCAAGCAGCAGATCGAAGAATCTGAACTCAAGGACAGTCCGCCACCATGGCGCCTGGCTTGCCAGTTCATCGTGCGCGATGAAGATATCCTGGTGAAGTTCTAAATTCAGGTGAAATTCTAAAGCGAAGTTCTAAAGCGATAAATTCAAATCACTGTAGCAAGGTTACCAGTCCAGCATACTCACACTCACAAGGGGTGGGTGATGGAGAGGGAACCACCCCTCTCCAGTCTCTGGATCAAGCGCTTGAACTACTCCTTATTTCAGTTTAAAGCATCCTCCCTTTTGCCTCCCTCGCGGAGGCTTTTTTTTGCAAGCCGCCACGACCAGCAAATGTATCAGGGAGTAGCCAAGTCTCCCGCTGCCGGCACGCTGAAATAACAAAAACGGCTTCTGCCATGACTCTTGGCCATATACATGGCCTGGTCAGCGCCGTTGAGCAAGCTTTGTACATCTTTGGCATCCTGCGGATAGAGAATAACGCCGATACTGGCCGAGATGTGCGCCTCCTCAGTGCCGATGAAAAAGGGTTGGCTGAGCACGTCAACCAGCGACTGCGCCAGCTTGCCAACATCGGTGCCATCCATGATATCGGGGAGGATAACAGTAAACTCGTCACCGCCTAGCCGCGCTACGGTATCCGAGGCACGTACCTTAGCGGTGATCCGGTTGGCCACCTGTACCAGCAAATCATCCCCGGCCTGGTGGCCCATGGCGTCATTCACCTCCTTGAAATAATCGAGGTCGATAAAGAACAAGGCTAAGGCAAGACCAGAGCGATCAGCCTGCTTGATACCCTGCTGCAGCCTGTCATTGAACAGCCGGCGGTTGGGTAGCCTGGTCAATGCGTCGTAATTAGCATATTCCCAGACTTTCTCGGCGGCTTTTTTCTGCTCTGTGATATCCGAAAACATGGAGACATAATTCTGGACAGCACCCTTGTCGTCGTAGACGACACTTATGGATAGCCATTCGGCATAGATTTCGCCATTTTTCTTCCGGTTCCAGACATCGCCCTCCCAGTGCCCTGTTGTGGCCAGGGTTTGCCACATCTGCTGATAAAAATCCTTGCTTTGCCAGCCTGAAGCCAGCATGCGTGGATTGCAACCCAGGACTTCGTCCATGCCATAGCCGGTAAGCGCAGTAAATGCCGGGTTCGTGGCAATAATTTGATTATCGGCATTGGTAACCATCATGGCTTCATTGCTGTTGTTATAGACTGTGGTAGCGAGCCGCTGCTTATCCTCCTGCATCTTGCTCGCGGTAATATCCTGCACCTGGCCGATTAAAGTCCATGGTTCGCCTTGGGCATCCCTGAGCAATGAAGTCGTCAAGTGTACCCAGACCACACTGCCGTCCTTGCGGATATAGCGCTTTTCCAGCTGGTAGGACTCGATTTCCCCTTTCATCAACCTCTGCAATTGCTGGCCACTCACTGCAATATCTTCAGGATGGGTGATATTGTCGGGCACCAGCGTATAGAGTTCCGGCTTGCTATAGCCGACAATTTTGCTAAAGGCTTTATTGACAAGGAGAAACTTAAAAGTCTTATCAGTCAGACACATGCCGATAGGCGAGTTTTCTAAAATACTGCGAAAGCGCTGCTCACTTTGCTCTATCTTTTCATTCGCCTCTTTCAGCTCTTGACTGATCTTTTCACTTTGTTGCAACGCCGCTTCAAGCTCATGCGTGCGTGTGCGCACCTGGTCTTCCAGCAGTATGGTGGACTGAAACATGCCGTAATCAGTCTGCGACAGATCCATCGCCTGTTCGGCCCGTTCAACCAAGGCATCCACCACTTTTTTCAGGCGCAGGATTTCTGCCTGCAACGCTTTATTCTGCTGGCTTAAATCCGTGTGCTCCAATAAATCAGTCATCTCGCTCAGTCATCCTGTATTTCCTGTTTTTGGCCAATAGCAAGCCCGGTCATCGTCTGGTTCACGTGTATGCCCATGAACTGTTCGCCATAGGTGCAAAAACCAGCGACATTGTTATGCCGAAAAATCTCCTCGGCATCGACAGTCAGCCCATTTTTCACCATTTCCAGGTTGCGCAGTATGCAATCACATGCAATCACTAACTGCGGCTTACCCAACTTGGCACGTATATCGTCGAAGGTGCGTTGCAAACTCCCCAAATAATCCACACCCAGCGCCACCCTGAGTATCAGGCCATTTTCGATAGAGCAGAATAAAGCCAGGCTCCCATCCGCATTGGCTTTTCTGATAGAGCGCACATAATCCACCCCATTGATGCGAACCACCACCGGAGAAGCGGAAAAAACGCCAGCATTCAACGCTTCCGGCCTGACACCAACCACGCGCGCATACTCCTGCACAGCAGGCAAGCCGTTGAGTTCCTTGATGATACGATTTTCCGCATCCACCGCCGTGACGACTAGCCGCTCCTGCCCACCCACAAAATGTTGCACCTTGAAAATCGTCAGCGGATAAACCGTATCGATAATGACCAGCACAACGCTATCGGTACGGAACTTCCCGTCACAAAACACCCAGGTCTGCGCAAACTTCTGGTCATCTGCCGCCGAACCACCAAACAGTGGAATACTGCCCAAAACCGGCTGAAACGCATAGGTAACAGACTCTTCCCTATGTGACAACCCATCAATCAACTGCATGGCGCAACGATTGCCGCTCACGGCAATGCCCAACTGCAAGTCCAGCCGCTTCAGTAATCCGGCCACCATGGATTGCCCGGCTTCGGCACTAAAAGCCTGCAAATGGTCTATATAGCCGGCAACTGCCGTGCAATCGCCAGCGGGAAAACTGGCGCCGGCAATACTGTGTTTACGATAACCTGCGGGGCCTATCTCGCCCGCGGTAGTGCAACCAACGACCAGCACACCGGGAAACAAAGCGTTTATTTCATCCGCCAGCACCTGCAGATCGTAGTCACTGGAGCAGAAAAAAACCACCAGTGCCATATCCGGCCGGGAAACTTGTGCATGAAACTGCCGCACGGCCATATGTGCATCAGAGGCGAAAGACTGGGCAGTGACTATATTGTTCTGAGCTGGCATTTTATGCTTTCTCTACCATGATATTTCATGGTAGCACCCGTAACCAGTCCCTTGATTTTTATTAGCTGATTGCTTGATGTACCGCATACTTCCTTGCTTACATTGGGTTTTTTGAGTGTAGCCAGTATGTTTTATGCTTGAAATATTAGCCGCTAAACCTTGTCTCTTTTTTTGCGAGAATGCTACGAAAAAATCGGAAATTGTCGCACTTCTATTGAATTGTCGGGTTTGCGACGCAGCATATTATGATAATTTATACATAAAAATCAACGCATTGAATGATATTTTTTATTGGCATGCAGTTTGCTCTGGGTAGTATATCCACAGACAAAGGCATTCCATCATGGCATCCCTCAGCGAAAAGGTGCAGGACGTATTCAACGAACCCGGCTGTGACAAGAACCAAGCCAAGGGTGAGAAGGAGCGCAAGAAGGGTTGTACCAAGCAACTGACGCCGGGTGCTGCGGCTGGCGGCTGTGCTTTTGATGGCGCCAAGATCGCCCTGCAGCCGATCACTGATGTGGCGCACCTGGTACACGGGCCAATAGCCTGTGAAGGTAACGGCTGGGATAACCGTGGTGCCAAGTCCTCCGACTCACAGTTGTACCGCACCGGTTTCACTACCGACATCAATGAGCTGGATGTGGTGTACGGTGCCGAAAAACGCCTGTTCAAATCGGTCCGCGAAATCCTGGACAAATATGACCCGCCCGCGATTTTTGTCTACCAGACTTGTGTCACCGCGCTGATAGGCGACGACATCGAGGCTGTTTGCAAGGCTGCTACCGCCAAGTTCGGCAAGCCCATTATTCCCGTCAATGCGCCCGGCTTTGTCGGCGCCAAGAACCTCGGCAACAAGCTGGCAGGCGAAGCGCTGCTGGAACACGTGATAGGCACCGAAGAGCCTGATTTCACCACCCCCTACGACATCAACATCATCGGCGAATACAACCTGGCTGGCGAGCTGTGGCAGATCAAACCTCTGCTGGATGAGTTGGGCATCCGCATACTGGCGTGCATCTCCGGCGATGCCAAGTACAAGGAAGTCGCCTACTCGCACCGCGCCAAAGCCGCCATGATGGTGTGTTCCAAGGCCATGATCAACGTGGCGCGCAAGATGGAAGAACGCTACGGCATCCCCTTCTTCGAGGGTTCATTCTACGGTATCGGCGATATGAGCGAGAGCCTGCGCCAGATCGCCACCCTGCTGGTGCAGCAAGGCGCACCGGAAGATTTACTGTCGCGCACGGAAAAAGTCATTTTCCGCGAAGAAACCCGCGCTTGGGAAGCCATCAACCATTACCGCAAACGCCTGGAAGGCAAGAAAGTGCTGCTGATCACGGGCGGCGTGAAGTCGTGGTCTGTGGTGTCCGCGTTGCAGGAGGGCGGCATGGAAATCGTCGGCACCAGCGTGAAGAAATCTACAGCTGAGGACAAGGAAAAGATCAAGGAACTGATGGGCGAGGATGCGCATATGTTTGATGATATGCGGCCGCGCGATATGTACGCCATGCTCAAGGAATCGCGCGCCGACATCATGCTCTCCGGTGGGCGCAGCCAGTTTGTCGCGCTCAAGGTGAAGATGCCATGGCTGGATATTAACCAGGAGCGCCACCACGCTTATGCCGGTTATGTCGGCATGGTCGAGCTGGTGAAACGCATAGACCAGGCGCTGCACCATCCCATCTGGGAGCAGGTAAGAAAACCAGCGCCCTGGGAAACATCAGTTGAAACTGCAGCGACGGACTTAGCTGAAGCCAGGGCCGCATGATGGCAACTGTCAACACCAACCACAAAGCCTGCACCGTCAATCCGCTCAAGATGAGCCAGCCCATTGGCGCGGCACTGGCCTTTATGGGCCTCAATCATTGCATGCCCACACTGCACGGTTCGCAGGGCTGTACCTCGTTCGGGCTGGTGCTGTTCGTACGCCATTTCCGCGAGATGATTCCCATGCAGACCACGGCCATGAACGAGGTCACCACCATCCTCGGCGGCATGGAAAATGTCGAGCAGGCCATCATGAATATCTGGGAACGTGCCAAGCCGGACATCATCGGCCTCGCCTCCACCGGCTTGACGGAAACCAAGGGCGACGATGTTGATGCCTATCTCCAACTGATACGCGCCAAGCACCCGGAAATTGCCGACATGGCGATCGTCTACGTTTCCACGCCGGATTACGTCGGTGCTTTTCAGGATGGCTGGAGCAAAGCCGTAGTGCGCATCGTGCAGGAGCTGGCTGTACCGTGCAGCATCAAGCAGATCGACCGCGTCAACGTGCTGCCGGGCTCACACCTGACACCGGGCGACCTTGAGGAAATCCGCGAGGTCATTAGCGCCTTCGGCCTCATCCCGGTATTCATCCCCGATATTTCCGGCTCGCTGGATGGCCATATCCCTGACGACTTCACTCCCACCACGCTGGGCGGCACTACTATTGAAGAGCTGCGCACCATGGGCGCTGCCCGCGCCACTATTGCTATAGGCGAACAGATGCACGCGGCCGCCATTGAGCTGGAAATGAAAACCGGCGTGCCCTATGCCATGTTCGACCGGCTCACCGGGCTGGAAGCCAATGACCGCCTGTTTCAGTACCTCGCCACTCTTTCCGGCAAACCCGTACCCATGAAGTATCGCCGCCAGCGCAGCCAGTTGCAGGATGCGATGTTGGATGCGCACTTTTTCACAGGTGGCAAGAAAGTGGCTATTGGTGCCGAACCTGACCTGTTGTGGTCGCTGGGCAGTTTTGCGGCAGAGATGGGCTGCGAGCTAAGCGTTGCCATTACCACCACACACTCCCCATTGCTGGAAAAACTGCCCACAGCAGAAGTGCTGATCGGCGACCTGGAAGATATGGAAACCCGTGCCAAGGATTGCGACCTGCTGATTACCCACTCGCACGGACGGCAGATGGCGGACCGCCTACAGCGGCCATTCCTGCGCCTGGGCCTGCCTATCTTCGACCGCTTGGGGACCGCGCACAAGGTGATTGTGGGCTATCGCGGCACACGCGACCTGGTATTCGAGCTGGGCAATATTTTTATGGCGGATGAGCACGAAGCCACGCCCGAAACCTGGGCCACCTTAAGCCAGCCGATTGCAAGCGAGTTGGCTTCTGGCGAATCGTCCACCTGCGCTTCCGTTAGCGGCGGGTGCCCCAGCTGCCAGGGTTCGGCCGATGTTGCAGAGCCATTGAATATCGAACCAAAAACCAACACAGAACCACAAGCTAGCTTGGTCTAGCACCCACCACTTCACGAAAAGGATAACAGCATGAAAGTCGCTTTCGCCACACAAGACCTGAAACAGGTAGATGCCCACTTTGGCTGGGCCAAGAACATCGCCATATACGAGCTGACACCAAACGGCTCAACCTTCCTGGAGGCTTTGCAGTTTGAAGGCGATCTGCAGGAAGACGGCAACGAAGACAAACTGGCGCCCAAGCTGGAGGCCATCAAGGATTGCGCCCTGCTCTACGTTGCCGCAATCGGCGGTTCGGCAGCCGCACGCGTGGTCGCCAACAAGATACACCCGGTCAAAGTGGCCGGCCCCGAGCCTATCGAAGAAGTGTTGCAAAAGCTGAAAGACGTGCTCAATGGCACACCACCTCCATGGCTACGCAAGGCACTGTCGAAAGATCAGGAACGGAGTTTCGACTTCGACGAAGAACAAGCGGTTTAACTCATTTACCTCATTCTGGAGAAACACATGTCAGCCACCGCAGCCGCAGTTACAGAAACACCAACAGAAACCACCACAGACCCGTGGGAGTCAGCCTTCGTTAAAGAACTGGTCAAGCAATGGCGTGCGCAGGATACGCATGGCGCATGGGAAGGCAAAGATAACGCTACGCTCCTCGCGCCTTACATCATCTCCAAAGAGCAGCGCCGCGAGATGCCGATTATCGGTGACCCGGACCCGGAAACCCTGTGGCGCCTGGAACTGTTCTACAACGCCATCGGCCTCGCCATTGAGCGCCAGACCGGCATCATGGTATCGCCCATGATGAAGATGTCGCACGAAGGCTTCGGCAAGATGATGCTCACCGCAAGCCGCCTGGTCGTCGTCAACAAGCACCTGCGCGACGTGCATCGCTTCGGCTTCGAGACCATGGAAAAGCTGGCCGCCGAAGGCGAGAAACAGGTGGCTGCAGCGGTGGAGATGATCCAGAAATTCCCTGAAGTAGCGAACTGGGAGTAAGCAATGAGCGACATAGAAACCATCAAGGCCGAGGTGAAAAAGCTGAACGCGCAGGCCACCCAACTCAAGATGGATCTGCACGATCTGTCGGAAGACCTGCCCATAGGCTGGGAGAAAATCCCGGAAATAGCAGAAAAAACGTTTAAAGCATATGAACAGCTCACCGCAGCGCGCCAGAAGCTGGCCGCTGCTGATGCTTAAGGAGATAGCATGGCCTATACCGTAAAGCTGCCCAGCGGCGTGGAATGGACACCGCAATTCGCAGAACATATCGAAGAAGAAAAGTGCATAGGTTGTGGACGCTGTTTCCGCGTTTGTGGCCGCGATGTGCTGCAACTGGTCGGCATCGATGACGAAGGCCAGCGTATCGCCGTGGTGGAAGGTGATGACGATGATGACGGCGAGTATGAGAAAAAGATCATGACCATCGCCCATCCCGAAAACTGCGTCGGCTGCGAAGCCTGCGCCAAAATCTGCCCGAAGAAGTGCTACACACATGGCCCGGCCGGGGCCTAGCGCGGGAATATCACTATCATGCACAAGCTCTCGTCCAGCATGACTACTCCCATACGCATGAGCGAGCGTGTGGATGATCGTGCTGAAAATCGTGCCGAAAGTCGTATAGACGAGTTCGATGACCTGGTCGAGCTGCTGCTGGCTTACAGTGCGGATACCAGCCCCGCAGCACTGGAAATGGCGACCTTCATCGCCAACTCCTGTATGGGTGATAACCACCTGTGGCAGGATATGCAGCTTGCCAACCGAGGCGAGCTGAGTGTGCTGATGCAAACACACTACCCCACTCTGGCGGCCAAAAACACTGGCGACATGAAGTGGAAGAAATTCTTCTACAAGCAGTTATGCGAGCGTGAAGACATCATGATCTGCAAATCGCCCAGCTGTGCTATTTGCACCGACTACCACCATTGCTTCGGGCCTGAAGATGCTGCATCCTGAAGCCATGAAACATGAACCAGCTGCCGCGCAGCAAATCGTCCGCGCCTATCACCAGCGCACCAAACACCGTTTCGAGACTTATGCCGCAGGGCCGGACTCGCTGGATTGGGATGCCCAACCGGCAGCGTTCCGGCATTTCACCGGCGCCACCAGCATCGCGCTGCCCGCTTTCGCCGAGAGCCTGCAAGACAGCGCCCTGCTTGCTGCGCTCACGCGGCCTTTCTCCACATTAGCCGACCCCATCCCGCCACTGCCATGCACCCTCGCTACCCTGGGTGCCATGCTGCATCTGGCACTAGGCATCACGGCCTGGAAATCCTATGGGCCGGATCGCTGGGCGGTACGCGCCAACCCCTCCAGCGGCAACCTGCATCCGGTGGAGGCCTATGTGCTGGTGCGTGGCCTGGCAGGCCTGGCTGATGGCATCTATCATTACCGTGTCGAAGACCATGCTCTGGAACGCCGCGCCGATATTGCCTCAACGGCCGATGCTGCACCCTCGCTGCAAATCGCCATTAGCTCGGTGATGTGGCGCGAAGCGTGGAAATACGGCGAACGTGCTTTCCGCTATTGCCAGCTCGATGTCGGCCATGCCGTCGGCGCGCTGGCCTACGCTGCCGAGGTACTGGGCTGGACAATTGCCGAGCACAGGCACATGGCCACCGATGTGTTGGCCCAGCTGCTGGGGCTGGATAGAGCAAGTGATTTTCCATCAAGCCGCAACCCTGAGACCGAGCAGGAGGAAGCGGAAATTCTGCTCACCGTCGCCTTCGGCAATGCAAAACCTCATGACAAAGCGCCACTGAAAGTACGGCCTGTGGCCTGGCATGGTGTCGCGTCGACTATCGATGCCCACCCCATGTATCGCTGGCCCGCCATTGAAGAAGTGGCTTGGGCAACGCGGCACCAGGCCCAGCATGCGGTGCCACTTTCAGCCTTGCCCGCAGCCCACACTAAAACATCTGCGGATAGCAATGCAGCAAGCGCCGCTGATGTCATCCTTGGCCGCCGCAGCGCACAGCGCTTTGATGCACGACACACCATGCCTAGGCAAGACTTTATCGACATGCTGCAAGCTCTGACCCCCAGCGCGCAAGCACCATGGAATGCGCTATCCGGCAGGCCGGGCATTAACCTGTTGCTGTTCGTGCACAGGGTAGAGGGCTTTGCCGCTGGGCTTTATCTGCTGGTGCGCGAACCACGTCTCGCCACCCAGCTGGATGCATGCATGAATGCACAGTTTTTGCGTCAACCCGTAGATGACATACCGCTGCATTTAAACCTGCAACTGCTCACCCCGGCACCCGCCGCCGAGCTGCACCGCGCGGCACGCAGCCTGCACTGCCATCAGGATATCGCCGCAAACGCCTGCTTTGCCCTGGGCATGCTGGCGGAATATGACGCCGTCATTACCCACGATGCCTCCGCCTACCGCGATCTGCACCGCGAAGCCGGGCTCATCGGCCAGGTGCTTTACCTGCAGGCCGAAGCGCATGGCCTGCGCGGCACCGGCATAGGCTGTTTTTTCGATGACCCGATACATGAGCTGCTAGGCCTGGCGGATGATACATTCCAGACGGTTTACCACTTTACTATGGGCCTCGCGCTGGAAGACACGCGTATAGAAACCCTGCCGACAGCGATACCAATTTCCAGGCCAACCTCTCCCTTGGCATCCACTTTCCACCTTCCACTTTAGCGAGGACATCATGAGCAACGTATTCCAACGCATATCCCCCCAGCACGCCGCCGACCTCATCCTGCGTTCCAGGGCGGGCACCAGGCCGCTGGCCTTGTTCGACTCGCGCGATATTAAAAACTACGACAAATCCCATATCAAGGGTGCCGATCACCTCACCGAAAACAGCTTCGGCGAAGTGCTGGCCAGCCTGCCGAAAAACATCCCGGTCATGGTCTACTGCTACCACGGCAATGCCAGCCAGATCTACGCCAGCATGTTTTCAGATTTTCAATTTTCAGAGGTCTACAGCGTAGATGGCGGCTATGAGGCACTAGCCCCCGCCCTGCCGGAAGCCCCTGCGCTAACAGCAAGCTCCAGCCCGCAACTGGCCGATTTCATTAGCGAGTACCATTTTGATAGCGACAACCTGGATAGTCCGTGGGACCACGCGCTAACCCCGCTAATGCGCGCCGCCCTGCTGGGCCGTGACGACTTGGCGGAGGAACTGCTGGCGCATGGCGTCAATATTCACCTGCGCAATACCGATGGCAACAACGCGCTGTGGCTGGCCTGCGTCTCCGGCAAGACCACCCTGGTACAGCGCCTGATCGACGCCGGTATCGACCTCGACAACCGCAACCTCACTGGGGCTACCACGCTGATGTATACCGCATCCAGCGGCAAACCGGACTTGACCAGACTATTGCTGGAGAATGATGCCGATGCACTGATTCGCACGGATGACGACTACCTGGCAGTGGAGTTGTCGGCAACGACTGAGTGTCTGCAGTTGTTACGTCATACAGCAGCTTAGATCAAGCGAGGGATAAAGTTAGCGATAAAGTTAGGGCGGATCAGACCTTAGGTTAATCCGCCCTACTCACTACAATACTCAAATAGAACTAGGCACTTCGACAATCACATCCTCTTCGCCGATGATCGCCTGGCAAGCCAGGCGTGACTTCGAGCCGACACCCACGGTGGCATCCAGCTTCTCGTTTTCAGCACGCTGAATTTTGGACAAGCTCTTGCGGCCCTCCTGTACAAAAATATGGCAGGAACCGCACTCCGCCTTACCATCGCACTTATGCGCAATGTTCTCGCCAGCAGCCAGCATAGCCGCCAAGATGCTACTGCCAGCGGCAGCTTGATGAGTTTTTCCAGAAGGTTGAATGGTAACGGTAGGCATTGCTATAACTCCTTGTTTGAATGGTTGTTAGATTTGTCGCAAACAGCACACGACAGCACGCAAAACTCAGTGCACAAAGGGGTAACAGCAAAGGCTGTGCCAGATATTTGAGAGTGGATTAGGGTTCAAGCCAGATGCAGCGTTTCACAAGATTTTGGGATTTTATGGCCTGAATTATCAAGCTGGAAAGAGATGATATGACCAACAATTTGCCTCCCTACTTGCGATTAATTACACTACGGACAGCACCATACCTAACCTGAAGAATTAAAAAGAAAAATCACATTCACATATCAAATACATCAACAGTCATTAAGCGGTCGAGGCTGTCCGCTTAATGACTGTTGGGCCTCTTGAGGATCGCTCATGAAGATTGAGTCCGTAGCCATTTCAAACTGGCGTTCGATTAAATATCTGGAAATCACGTTCCAAGACTTGATGATATTCATCGGTCAAAACAATCACGGCAAATCTAACATGCTTTCCGCTTTGCTCTTCTTCTTCGGAGAAATCAAACCTCAAGACTTGGATTTCAATAGCGGAGCACAAGAACTATTTGTCGAAATCTCTTTTGGTGATCTCGACCAGACAGACAAAACGACATTCAAGAAATACCTCACCGCGGATGGATCGATAAAGGTTCGCAAGCTCGCATATGTCGGGGGAAACTTCGAATATCGTGGTTACATTCAGAACCCCGTCGAGGAATGGCTTCGCGAAGCAAATACGTCCACTCTTTCGAAGAGAGAAGTAGCTGAAAGCTTGCCATTCCATCCATTTCTGCCCGCCACGGGGAGACTGACTAAGGAAGATATCGCCAATGCTCAGGCAAAGTACATTCAGCAGAACCTGGGAGCCATCGCATTCAACTTCGAAATTGAGGAAACCAACTTCCTTGGCCTTAAGTCAGTTGCCAAGGGAATTTTTGGAGACGTCTACTTCATCCCAGCAATCAAAGATGCCACTGATGACTTTTCCTCGAAGGAAGCTAGCGCTTTCGGAAAGCTTTATTCGGGCATTATCGAGTCGATGTCTGCGAACAATCCAGACTGGAAAGATACAAAAGCCAAGCTTTCGTCATTGTTCAGCACGCTAAACCGACTCAATGAGGACGGCAAGGACAACCCCAACAGACCTGAAGAGCTAGCCAATTTTGAAAAAGCGCTGAGCACCGAACTAAGTGCATGGGGTGCGGAAATTGATGTTGAGGTCATTCCACCCAATATTGACGACGTTTTCAGAGCCAACACGCAGGTCTGGATCAATGACGGTGTTCGAACAGACATTCGACGGAAAGGGCACGGGCTTCAACGTGCTCTAACGTTCGCTCTAATCAAGGTCATCTCTGATGATTTGAAAGCAGCACGTGCAAAAGCTGAACCAGAACAAATCGCAACACGAACGGCTTCCGCATCTACATATTTCATACTCGAAGAACCAGAACTCTACCTCCATCCTCAAGCGCAGCGAGCGCTATTCGATTCGTTGGTCTCTTTGTCAGAATCGAAGAATCAGGTTGTCATGTGCACCCATGCCAGCGCATTGATCGATGTCGAGCGTTACAAATCTATCTGCATCGTAAGGAAAGACTCTGATGCGGTAGGGACCCAGGTTTGCCAATGCACTGACGATATCTTTACGGGCGACAGGAAGAAGGATTTCAATCTTTCCTACTGGATCAATCCCGACAGAAGCGAACTCTTCTTCGCGAAGCGAGTACTTCTGGTTGAAGGTCCCACAGATAAAACACTAATACCTTTACTAGCCAAGCAACTTGGTGTGTTTCGATTCGACCATACCCTTGTCGACTGCGGCTCAAAAGACAATATCCCCTTGTACTGTCAGCTCCTAAACAAGTTCCGTATTCCATACATCGCCATTTATGACAAAGATCATCAGGCAGCCAAAGGCAATGATGGAAAAGCGTCGGCAGACAAAAGTAGCGCCCTGATTGAAGTGGCAATTGATACCAGAATTGGATCTAGTGTCGTATTTACGAACGACATTGAAGAGGAGGTGGGAATGATTGCCGGGGAAAAGAACAAACCTTTTGTCGCCCTCACGCACATCGCAGCACCCGGATTTGCGATCGCGCCTGATCTAGCTGCAAAAATTACCTCAATGTACAAGTGAGAAGCCCAACCCATCACTCCACCGAACCTGCGCGAAAAGCCCAGCAGGCTGGTGAATCCAAACATTAGGCCGCAACGTCATGTACAAATGCCCCGAGTGCTCTAAAAAAATAAGGGATAATAGGGGACAGACTGAGCTAACCCTACTTTATGTCAAATGTTGGGGCACTCAATGAGGTTTTCATTTTATGAACGTCGAAATCGTTATATTTCCCGAAACAAAGGTTGCCGCCATTGAACATCTCGGATCACCAGCGCTCGAACACGAAACAGTGAACAAGCTGATTGCTTGGAAGCTTGAGAATCGTTTTTTGGATCCGCTGAAGTACCGAAACTATGGCGTTCACTACACTGATCCACGCAATACGCCACTATCCGAGCACCGTGTCGACTTCTGCCTTTCTTTTGACCAGGATGTTGGCCCAAATCCTTACGGCATCATCAATAAAGTCATTCCATACACCCGATGTGCTCGCGCCCGAGACATAGGCTCCCGCTCGAACAACAAAGCTATTGTTTTTTTATATGAAACGTGGCTTCCCCGAAGTGGTGAGTCGCTAGGTGATTTCGCAACTTTCTTCCACTATGTCAACGTCGGGCCGAATGTACGGGAAGAAGACATGATTACTGACGTGTATATGCCACTGAAGCAAGCGTAGGGAGGATTAGCCTAGCGTTATCCGCCAGTTAATCCAGCTTCAGCACCATCGGGTTGAATGCCTTGGATACCAGCATCACCTTATCCCCCGGATGCAGTTCCCCCGCTTCATCTTTCATCGCCACCACGCGCACGATCTGGTTGCCGACCAGTACGGTGAGCGAAAACAGTACGTCCATGGGCTCTATCGCCAGAATTTCACCAGTAAAGCGGAACTTGCCGCTGGTCTGGCCTGCGCTAAAGACATCGTGTGGGCTGCCCTGCTGCACGATACGCCCGGATTCCATGATCAAGACACGGCTGGCCAGCTTGTAGACCTCGCCGACATCGTGGCTGACGATGATGGTGGTAATACCGAAGTGGCGTTGCAGTCGCAATAGTTCGTCATGCAGGCGCACGCGCATTGCTGCATCCAGCGCAGAGAATGGCTCATCCAGCAGCAACAGGCGTGGCTCTGAGACGAGCGCGCGCGCCAGTGCGACACGCTGCTTTTGCCCGCCGGACAAGGTTTCCGGCTTGCGCTGCTGCAGTTCACCCAGATCCATCAACGCCAATAATTCATCTATACGCTTTTTATCGCTACCCTTGCGCAGCGCGAATTCCAGGTTGCCACGCACGGTCATGTTGGGGAACAGTGCGTAATCCTGAAACATATAGCCCACGCGCCTTTGCTGCGGTGGCAGGTTGATGCGGGCCGTGGTATTCAGCCAGGTTTCCCCATTGATGACGATATTGCCCTGCTCCGGCAGCTCCAACCCCGCCAGGCAGCGCAGCAGGGTGGTCTTGCCCACGCCGGATGGGCCGAACAGGGCGACAAACTCGCCTTCTGCAACCTCCAGAGTGGCATCCAGCTCAAACTCGCCATCGGCGCCATGCAGGCGTTTGTTAATGGTGGCGCGGATCATTTCAATGCCTTGCGATTGACCATATACACCAGCAGCAGTATCAGGAATGAGAGTACAAACAGCACCCCGGCGTAAAAGTTGGCAGCGCCGTAATTGAGCGCTTCGACTTCGTCGTAAATGGCGATAGACGCCACGCGGGTTTCATGGGGCAGGTTGCCGCCTATCATCAGCACCACGCCGAATTCGCCCACGGTATGGGCAAAGGCCAGCACAGTGCCAGAGAGCAGGGCAGGCTTGATATTGGGCAGCAGCACGCGCAGGAAAGTCTGCCAGTTAGACTTACCCAGCACGCGCGCAGCATCGGTGAGCGAGCGTGGCAGATTCTGGAATGCCGCCTGAACTGGATGCACCAGGAAGGGAAAGCTGAATATCACGGAGGCTACGATCAGCCCTTCGAAGCTGAACGCAAGGCGCAAGCCGGCTACCCTATCCAGCCACTGGCCGAACCAGTGCTCCGGGCTGAACGCCAGCAGCAGGTAAAAACCCAGCACGGAAGGCGGCAACACCAGCGGCATGCTCACCATCGCCTCCACCGCAGGCTTGAAGCGTATGCGTGTATTGGCCAGCCACCAGGCAAATGGCACGCCGATGCACAGCAGGATGGCCGTGGTGACCGAGGCCAGCTTGAAAGTGAGGATTAACGGCTGCCAATCAACGGTCATGATGCCCTGCCATCAGTGCGATTTCGTTGGCTTTTACCAAGGCCTCTACCGCGTCGCCAACCGCCAGTTGCATACGGCCTATGCTGCGGGTGGTGATTACGCTGATCAGCTGCTGACCGGCGTAATCGAGCGTCACTGCACTGAGGATATCACCACGCTCTATGCTGCTGATGGTGGCAGCAATGCGGTTACGCAGGCTGATCAGGCCGCTGAGGTTTTTCGCCAGCGACACTTCGGTCTCCTTGAACAGCAGCGTCACGTCATTACCAACGCGCAGATACTCCGCCGTCTGCGGTGTTTCCAACAGCGTCGCGGTAAATACGTCCTGACCGACAGCCACGTCCACCAATGACACGTGGCTGTTGCTATCGATAGCGGCGATTTGTCCTTTAAGGTGGTTCAAGGCAGTTTGTATCCGTATTGGGTTAAAATTTCCCGCGCCTTGGATGAGAACACAAAACCATAAAACTTGCGCGCGGCTTCGCCATTATTTTCTGTGCCATGCCGCAAAATGACAATGCCCTGCGCAATCGGCTCGTAACTTTCATCCGGCACCTCTACCCATTTGCCCTTGCCTTGCAGCTCTGGCGACAGCACCACCGACTTGGCAGTGAACCCGACCTCCACAGACTTGGTATCAATATACTGATTGACCTGCGAGATACTTTCGCCATACACCAGCTTGGGCTCCACTGCCGCCTGTACTTTGTAAAAGCTCAGCGCCTTAATGCTCTCCCGTCCATAAGGCGCCAGCTTGGGGTTGGCGATGGCCACCTTTCTGATACTGGCATCCGCCAGGCCGGGAACCCCTTTGGACAGATCAGCATTGCCGGCTGTCCACAGCACCAGCGCGCCGTTGGCATAAACTTTAGGGGGTGACATGGCCTGCCCATCCTTGAAGAGGGTGGCGGGGTAATCCATGTCAGCCGAGAGGAAAATATCATACGGCGCGCCGCTCTTGATTTGGGCCGTGAGCTTACCGGATGACGAGACTACGCTCCTCACCTCCAGCCCGGTCTGCTTGGTAAATTCCGTCGCGAGATCGTCAAAAGCGTACTTTACGTTAGCCGCTACGGCCACGGTTAATGGCTCTGCCGCAACGACAAACGATTGCGCCAGCAATATCAGGGAAACGATCAGTGTATTCAAAGTTTTCATGTGTGTTCCTATATGAGCATTATGATGGACTAAATTCACGCTTGCCTAGAAGTCAAACTGGGCGCGCATGGTCAGGGCGTCTTCGTTGTCATAGGTCTTGCCGCTAACAGTCACTGGCGTATCAAACCTGGTGTGCACATAGTTGGCGATCATGCGCACGTTGGGATTGAATATCCAGTTGGCTCCCACCGTCCATGCATCGGCTTCACTGGTTTTGCTGGTAGCTCTCAGCTTGCCCGTACCTGCAATATTGGTCGTGCTGAAATCACTGCCGTCAAAACTGCTGTAGCGTATGCCTAACTGTAATGCGCCCCAGCCATCGCCGCCAAAGCTGAAGTTGCGATTGGGGTTAATTCTGCCAAACATCCCTTCCTTGTAGCTATCGGCAAAGGTTTCTCCTGTCACCAGCCAATTCAGGCTGGCATACCAGGCAGATAGATCACGATCAAAATTTGCGCCTTCAAAACTGGTGCGTATGTACTCGCTTTGCAGTTTGACCGGGCCATTGGCCAAAGCCAGTTCAACCCCGCCGCGCGTTCTATCCACCGGATTGGTGAATTTATTAGCCGTGGTGTCGGCCGTTTCAAAAAACTTGTAACCGCGTGCCTCACTCTGCATGACAGGAATGGCAGAACCACCTTCCTGCCTGCCGTCTGCATAAAAGCCCCCCACATGCACCACAGCGCCTTTCCAGCCGGCCATCTCAGCCACATTGCCGGTGATGCGTGCCATTAAATCCTTGTTGTCGTACTTGGTATCACTTTCATCGGCACTATTGCCGTTGATCCAGGCAGCGTTGTAGTACACACCATTGACCGGCGTGCCGTGCACCATCACGCCCCTATCGTAGGTGCTGCCAAGCAGGGCATCCGCCATTGAGCGCTCCTGGAAATCGGTAAAGTTGGTACTCATGCTGCGCTCCAGCCCGTAATAAGGCTTGAACTGACCCAGGCGGATCCTGGCCTGCTTGAATTTGTTGATATCGAAATAGCCATAGGTCAGGGTGGTACTGCTGCCTGAATATTCACCTTCTATGCGCGCTGCGTAATCTTTGTAAAACGTCATGGTGGCCCCCAGCCTTGCACGGCGCAGACTGAAAGTATCGGCGGCAGTTTCATCCGGATTAAACGCCCGCGCATCCGCCTGCACCCGGCCGTTAATCGCCAGCTGCCAATTGCCGCTTCCATCCCCGAGCTTTACGCCTTCCTTAAACGAGGCGAAAACCGGTTGCCCTTCGGCCTTGCCCCTGGCGCCTTGCAGCGCTTTCAGCTCTTCTGCCATGGCTTGCATCTGCCATTGCTGCTCTTCCAGCATTTTCTGCAATTTGGCTATCCGCTCATCCGCGCTGTCGCCCGCATAAGCGGTATTGATACACATGGCAAGCAACACGCCACATTTCAATTTCCATCCCCGACTCTGTTGCGTCACCTTCATTTCATGCTCCCCTTTTCAAAAATTAAAACGATATAAAGCAAACTACATAACGATAGCCAAAAAAGATCGGCAAAAAACCACCGCCTTAGTCGGTGACGCCCATAATCACGCTGCTGGCCTTAAATACGGCACACACTTCCACCCCCACCGCCAGTTCCAGGCTGGTGACGCTGTCATTGGTAATCACCACGCTCACCGTGTCACCGCCATCCAGTTGCAGCACCACCTCGGTATTCACATTGCCCGGCGTGATGCGGGATATCTTGCCGATCAGCTTGTTACGTGCGCTGACCTTGTTTGCCGCATCCGGCATGGCGAGGATAATCCAGCTGGCCTTGACCAGCGCCCAGGCTTCGCTGCCGATCTTGAGGGCGAGGTTGTCCAGCCCGTCGTGCGTGATGACGGAATAGATTTTGTCGCCGCCGGTGAGTGTCAGCTCCACCTCCACATTGACCGGCCCCAGTTTGATGGCAGTGACTTTGCCGAAGAATTGATTACGGGCGCTGGTTTTCACGGATAACCTCCTGATCATTTGATACACGTTGTCGAAATCTTCTATGCCCGCGCTGGCTGCCTGCATAAAACGCTGGTGCTCGCGCAGCAAGGCGCGGTAGGCATCAACGATGCGCACGCCTGTGGCCGTAAGCTGGGTACCGCCACCGCCCTTGCCGCCTGTCATGGTCGCCACTAAAGGCTCACCAAACATGCTGTTCATGGCATCCACCGCATCCCATGCACCCTTGTAACTCAGGCCAGCACCTTTGGCGGCCTGAGTGATTGAGCCGCACTCGCCTATTTTTTCAAGCAGGGCGATGCGCTTGTCGCTCAACAGGTTTTGCGCATCGCGGCCCAGCGACAGTGAGCCCACCACTTTCATTTCGTTAGATCCAGCCATATTCAACTCCGCCAGTTTTGCTATATAGAGCTTTGCTATACAAAGCTCCACCGTATAGATTGTCGTAATATAGACAATTATATAACGATAGGCAGATTACAGCAGCTTCCGTGCCATAAAAATATACTTCAATGAATACAATCAACTAACCATGCCAAGGAAAATTTCCTAATACCTGAACTATGGTCTTGACACAAATACGACAAACCTTAAACTCGCTGTTTATGGTGTCAGCGAGAACAGCTCAGGTGCATCCTTGCGAAAAACCCTGAGCCACATCAATGTCGCTGGCACCAGTGAGCGCACAGCGAACCACAGGGCATCGCGCTCAAAACCACCGGCCACTTTCAGTTGCATACCCAGCACAGACCAGCCCGCCCAGTCGATTTCCAGCATTTTATGCTTGAGCTCATCCGGCACGTTGTTAGCCGTTTCCACCATGGTGCGCATCTGCCGCAGTACTTCATGCTGGGTGAGGCGGCTGGCGAAAAACTCTTCCGCCTCAACACCTTCAGTCAGCGTGAGCAAGCCCAGACCGGTCTCTTCCAGAATACCCAGCATGGCACCGGAGAGCACGGTCATGCCGCAGCCCCCACCGCATAAGCTTCTATCACCGAAGCGCCCACCGAATCTTGCGGGTCGATTTCGCGCAATTTAGCGAGTAGCAGTGCGGAATCCTCAAGCCTTTGCTGGCGCAGGCGGATGAATGCCAGCGCTTTCAGGCTGAACAGGTAAAAATGCTGGGGCGCATCTACCCTGGTCCAATCGCAGGTAGTAATGGTCTGCAAGCGCCAATCTGCGGGAATGTGCGCCTGTCTTGCAGCCGCATCCAGTGCCAGGCAAGCAGCACGCTCGGCATCGCCCAGCCGCTGATGGCGGAAATAGAACTTATAGAGGATGTAGTAGACGTACAGGCAATCCGGTTCGGCAGCCTGCGCACGCCACAGGAGGGATTCAGCCTCTCGCCAATCCCCGGTCGCGGCACCTGCAGCGGCCAGGTAGCCTGCCACGCGCGGGGGCAGGTCGTCGTTGCCAACAAAATCTTGCATGACGTTTTGCATGGCCGGCTTACCAGACGCCTTCAGGCGCTTGCAAACGCTCAACCACATTCCCGCCCAGCACATGCTCGTCGATGATGGCGGTCACGTCTTCCTTGGTCACGCCGCTATACATCACGCCTTCGGGATACACCAGCACATTGGAGCCGTTGTCGCATGGCCCCAGGCAACCCGAGTAAGTCACTGAAACCTTGTCCCACAGGTTGCGTGCCTGCACCTGTTGCCAGAATGTCTGCAGGATTTCGTTACTGCCCTTGGCCTGGCAAGAGCCGCGCGGATGGTTAGGCGGACGCGCCTGGTTGCAGACAAAAACGTGTTTGGCGGGTTTTGGCATGACGACTCCTTTTGGGGTTTACAAAGCGTTTTCTTAAGCGGGTTTAATGGTGACATCGCCCAGCACCATGGCCTGGCAGGCAAGACGGATGGCCGGTTTGGCGAGCTTGCCTTTAAGCAGCTCGATCTCCAGCGGCGATGCGCTGGACAGATGATCAGCCCCTTGTAGCACCTCGACCATGCAGTCGCCGCAATCATTTTCCTTGCAACCGAAGGGGATGCTGGCCCCGGCTTTTTCGGCGACTTCGACGATGCGCGTACCACGCGGCACGCTGACGGTAATGCCGACATCGGCGAAGGTAATGTTGTATTTAGACATGGTTACTCCTACAGTGGGGCTACAGTGACGTCACCAAACACCTGCGTCTGGCAGGCAAGGCGGCAGTGCTTGCCTGCAAAATTTTCACGCTGCATCCTGGTCTGTAATGCGGCAATGTCAGGGATGGCCCGCCAGCCATCAATAATTTCCTGGAAGCGGGCACGCAGTACTGTTTGCTCTTCTGCGGTGAGTGCGGAAAGGTTCTCCTGTCCCTTGGTGACCTCGAACATGCACACGCCGCAATCACCCTCACGGCAGTTGTAGGCGATGTAGGAGCCGACCGCTTCGGATAGCTCGATGATGCGGGTGCCGACCGGGACGTTGACTGTCACGTTGACGTCGGAGAATGTGACTTTTGCTTTGGCCATAATTTAATTCCTAATCCTAATTAGTTTGCACTGCAGCCTGGTTGCGCGCCGCGAATAACTCTGCCATTTCCACGACGCGTGGTGCATTGATGCCCATCAGGCGCTCGCCCAGCTCACGCCCAAAACTACGGCATTGCTCGATTTCCTCCGGTGACGGGATCAGCTTGATGCGCACGCCATCCAGCGGCACCCGCATTTTCAGGCCGCGCATGCGGTCTTCTATCATGCGCACCGCTTCACCCGACCATCCAAAAGAGCCAAAGGCCCCAGCCAGCTTGCCGCGCACGTTGATCTTGGCGAAGGAGGAAAGCAGATCCCACGCCGGTTTGACGGCATCGCCATTAATGGTGGGCGAACCGATCACAATGCCATCGGCATCTTCCACCAGGTCCACAAACAGGTCGGCATCGCCACCTTCCATGTCATACAACGAGACACGCACACCGGCTACTTCTTCGGCACCATCGCGTATGGTCTGCGCCATCTGCGTAGTACTGCCATAAGCGCTGATATAAAAAATCACCAGTGTCTTCTCATCTGCATTGACTTCACTCTGCAGGCGCTGGCTGCTGAGTTCGCGGTAGCGCTGTATGTAGCGCCTAGGCTGGTCGCGCAGTATCGGCCCATGCGTGGGGGCGATGATATTGATAGGCAGCGGCTCAACCAATGCCAGTGCATTCACCACATGCTCACGGAATGGCCGCATGATGTGGGAGTAGTAGTATTCAAAGGCAAAGCGGAAATCGCCTGCTTTGTCGTTAAACAGCCGTTCGTCACAAAAATGGCAGCCAAATACATCGCCCGAAAACAGGATGCATTCTTCCTCCAGGTAAGTGCACTGGGTATCCGGCCAGTGCAGGTAGGGCGTATGCAAAAACCGCAAGGTACGGTCGCCCAGGCTGACCGTGTCGCCTGTGCCCACAGAGGTGTAGTCGAGGTCACCCCGGTTAAGCAGCGCTTTCAGCATCAGCTGTGCCGACTGCGAAATATAAAGCCGTGCCTGCGGTGCCCGCCGCATCAGCTCCGGTAATGCACCAGTATGGTCGGGCTCCAGATGGTTAAGCACGATGGTGGTAATGTCTTCGTACTTTGTCACGGCTTCCAGCCGTGCAAAAAACTGGTCGGCGCATTCTGCCTTGACTGTATCTATCACCGCCACGCCTGCGCTACCGCGCACCGCATAGGCATTGTAGGTGGTGCCATTGGGCGTTTTTAGCACAATGTCAAAGCTACGCATGCCAGGGTCAAAAGCCCCTATCCATTGCACTCGCTCCGAAAGCCAGACCGGGCGCGTCATTGTTTAGCAGTGGAAATCATGTCAGAAACGTCGCGAGCGCAGGCAGTTTGGGGACGCCCGGAGCGCAGGAACCGGAATGTACATTAAGTACATGAGGATTCCGAGCACCGCGTAACCCCGAAATGCCAAGCGTAGTAGTTTCTGGCATGGTTTCTCAGCCGAACTTGAAGAGGATGCCGTAACCACCACGCGGATACTCCCATGCCACATTGCGGTGATCATCGCAAATGATGCGGCAGGTTCCACACTCCAGGCAGCCATCGCTGATCACCGTGACTTCACCGTTGCCTTCCATGGTCCAGCAGCCTGCCGGACAACACACGGTACAGGCATGGCTTTCGCAGGAGTTACGACATTTATCTTCATCGATGATGCTGATGTGCGGGCGACCGGAGTCCACCTTGTAACGGTTCTGGAACAGTTTTTCCTCGACCTTGACTACGCTACTCATTCGAATGCCCTCCATAGTTTGAACGTGTCGCCCATCAGGCCGAAAAGTGAGCGACGCTTGCGGAAACTCTTGCCGATTTCGCGTTCCTTGGATTTCTTGTCCACGCCATCCACGGTCAGCATGGTGCGTGCAGCCTTGGATAACAGCTCGGGATAATCGTTGAAGAACTGCGGATTGGTGTGGAACACGTCCGGCATGTTCTTGTATTTCTTCAGGTCCTTCATGACAAAGCTTTCATCCAGCCTGGCCTTGTAGCGCTTGAGGTTAGCCGCAGTAAAGGGCTTGCCTTCGGCCTTCAGCTCTATCAGCGTATCGGCAGCATGCATGCCGGTGGTCATGGCGAGGTTGGAGCCTTCGCGGTGCACCGCATTGACGAACATGCCGGCATCACCCACGATCATCCAGCCATCGCCGAACAGATCCGGCATGGCGTTATAGCCACCTTCCGGGATCAAATGCGCGGTGTACTCTTTCATCTCGCCGCCTTCTATCAGCGGCTTGATGGAAGGATGCTCTTTCATCTGCTCCAGCAAGGCATACGGCGTTATCTTCTGATTTTTGAAATCGGACAGCATGCAGCCCACGCCTATGGTCACCGACTCGCGGTTGGTATAGAGAAAACCGGTGCCCATCATGCCCTTAGTGATCTTGCCCACCATTTCGATGACGACACCTTCTTCGCCCTTGACGTTAAAGCGTTGCTCAATCAGCTCCTGCGGCATGAAGTGGATTTCCTTCACGGCCAGTGCCACATCCTTGGGTTTCAGCTCGGGGTGGAAACCGGCTTTCTTCGCCAGCAGGGAATTAACACCGTCAGCCAGGATCACCGCATCGGCATAGATTTCCCCGCCCTGGCGATCGGTCTGGATGCCAATCACCCGATCGCCATCCAGCAGCAGGTTGGATACGGTGGTTTCGCAAATCAGCAACGCCCCGGCTTTTTGCACGCGCTCAGAAAACCACTTGTCGAACTGCGAGCGAATCATGGTGTAGCGGTTGTAGGGCTCTTTGTTGAAGCTATCGGAGCGATAATGCGTGCCGATAAAGGATTCGTCATCCAGCACCCACATGCGCTGCTCGATAATATGACGTTCCAGCGGCGCATCATCGCGAAAATCCGGGATCAGTTTTTCCAACGCGTCGGAATACAGGATCGCACCCTGTACGTTCTTGGAACCCGGCGACTCGCCGCGCTCGATCTGCAACACACTCAAGCCCGCCTCGGCCAGCCTCAACGCAGCCGCATTGCCGGAAGGCCCGGCACCAACCACGATGACATCAAATTTTTCAGCCATAGTATTCTCCTTTATCCAGCTTTTCTGGCTACCGCCAGATGGGCTTTGAATGCTTCAGTCAGCGCTGGCAGTATCGTCATCGCATTGCCGATGATGCCGTAATGGGCAAAATCGAAGATGGGCGCATTGGGGTCGTTGTTGATGGCGATAATGACATCGGACGCATCCATGCCGACCCGGTGTTGAATCGCGCCGGAAATGCCGGCAGCGATATACAGCTTGGGGCGCACCGTCTTGCCGGATTGCCCGACCTGGCGTTCCAGATCCACCCAACCGGCCTGCACCACCGGCCGTGTGGCGCCAACTTCGGCACCCAGCACCTGCGCTAAATCCCACACCAGCTGGAAGTTCTCCGGCTTCTTCATGCCACGACCACCCGAAACGATAATGTCGGCAAACGGCAGTTGTGGTTTGTCCTGCATCTCATCGGGAATAAATTCCAGAACTTTGGTAATGATGGAGCTCTCGACCATGCCCAGCACATCTTCCACAATGCGGCCATTACGACTGGCATCGCGATCCGGCATGCTCATCACGCGCGGACGCACCGTGGCCATCTGCGGCCTATAGTTCAGGGTTTGTATGGTGCACAGCAAACTGCCGCCAAAGGTAGGCCGTGTCGCCAACAGGCTGCGCGCATCCAGGTCCACATTCAGCTCGGTACAGTCTGCAGTCAGCCCGGTCTTGAGTGTCGTGGCGACGCTACCGGCCAGGTCGCGGCCCAGCGTAGAGGCACCCAGCAACAGGATTTCCGGCTGGTATTTATTGACCAGGTCGGTAAGGCCTTTGGTATAGGGTTCGTTGCGGTAGTCCGTCAATAGCGGGTCTTCCACCAGGTAGCACAGGTCGGCACCGTAAAAGAACGCCTCATGACAGAAGCTACGCGTAGTCTCACCCGGTGCGCCCATCACCACCCCGGCCAGCTCTACGCCCAGGTTGTCGGCCAGCTTGCGGCCTTCGCCCAGCAGCTCCAGCGAAACCGGATGAATAGTCCCACGCTCGTGCTCGATAAACACCCAAATGCCCTTGTAGGCTTTGAGCCTGTCATCCAGCTCTACGCGTTTTTTACCCGCCGGTTTTTTGGTTTCTGTGGCTTCACTCATTTGAGCATCCTTCTTTCAAAATCATTTTCCGCACATTTAATTGAATATTCCGTGTCGCATTTGAACGAAGACGAGGCGTGGAGCCGAAGACAGTACAGCTAGTACGGCAAGGCTCCGCAACGAAGTATTCGTTCAAATGCGGCATGGAATTAAGCATTCTTGGAAATTTCTTGTTCAAGTTTTGGATACTTGGCAAACATCTTGGCAAGCAGCGTCACGCTCAAATCCTTGGGCTCATTACTTTCGCACTGAATGATCTCAGCCTTGACTGCGCGCGGCGTGGGAGCAAACACCTTGGAGACCACGGTGGGCGAACCCTTGAGACCTGTCTTGGTGACGTCTTCTATCCCGGCCAGCTCCTTGTTCCACACCTTCACCGGGTAGCGCGAAGCACGAAACATATTGCTCATGGTGGCAAAACGCATTTCGTTGTTGCCCTCCAGCACGGTGATGAGGCTGGGGATGCTGGTTTTCAGTACCTGCACGCCACCTTCTGAACGGCGCTCGACCACGATTTCTTTTTTCTCGATATCTAGCCCGCGCACCTTGGAGACGTATGTCAGCAACTGCATATTCAGCCGTTTTGCGATGCCGGGGCCCACCTGTGCAGTATCGCCATCAATGGTCTGCTTGCCGGTAAACACCAGGTCGACCGGCGTATCCTTGTGAATTTGGCCGATCGCCGAAGCCAGCGCATAACTGGTGGCCAGCGTATCGGAACCGGCAAAAGCACGGTCAGTCACCAGCACGGCATCATCAGCACCATAGGAGATCGCCTTGCGCAATGCGGCTTCCGCCATGGGTGGTCCCATGGTCAGCACCGTGACGCGGCCACCGTATTGATCCTTGAGCCTTAACGCTTCTTCCAGCGCAAATAAATCATATGGATTCACAATCGCCGGCACGCCCTGGCGCATGATGGTGTTGGTCACCGGATGCACGCGTATCTGCGCGCTATCGGGGACTTGCTTGATACAGACGACTATATGCATATGAACTCCGTGTTTCTTGCTTGACCTGTTACTGCTATCGCAACCTTTGTGCCATGTCGAAAATAAAGTATTTTTTAATTAAAATTCAATTAGTTAATAAGTTATTCACAGCCCATTATGTTTTGTAGCAAACCCGACAAAAGTCTAGGTACGGCGTTCGCTCAATGTCTGTTTCAGCTTGCTCACGCTTACGGTCTGCACGCCATCAGCATCCTGAAACACCTTGAATACCTTCTCGGTGCTGGCATTGGAGTTCACAAAATCGTTGTAGGCCATTTCCAGGAATTTTTTATAGGCTGCGCGCTCATCGGCCTCGGACAGACCCTCAGCTACCGGGTTGCGCCCAAGGTATTGGTGAAAGCGCTTGAGGATATGCAGGCGATTGACGTGTACCACCTGCGGCACATAGTCCACACCCAGAAAGTCGAGGAATTCTTCTGCGGCGGAAAAGTTCTGCATCTTGCTTAGTAAGTTGCTCATGGCGGCTCCAGTTGGTAAAACAGGTTGAAAGTTCGTGTGTGGGTTTCAGGTCTGATGATTAATGTATGGTGTCTGTGCTGGGGCGGGCAAGCGTACCCGCCTCTACCAGTTGCTGGCGGTTCACGGCTTGTTCCCGCCGAACCATCACCAGCTGTGCTTCCAGCTCATCTATGCGCCCCAGTAGCGCGGTGACTGCCCTGCCCACAGGGTCTGGCATCAGGTGGTGATCAAGATCTATGCCGTGCTGTACCTGGCGCCGCTGCTCATCCGGCAGTACTACTCGCCCGGGGATACCGACTACCGTCATACTCTCTGGGATGTCATGCACGACCACAGAGTTGGCGCCCACGCGCGCATTACAGCCCACGGTCACCGGCCCGAGTATCTTGGCCCCGGCACCCACCATAACGCCGTCGCACAAGGTCGGATGCCGCTTGCCCGCATTCCAGGAAACACCGCCCAGCGTCACACCGTGATAAAGCGTGACGTCATTGCCGATCTCAGCAGTCTCGCCGATGACCACGCCACAGCCATGGTCGATAAAAAAACGTCGGCCTATGGTGGCACCGGGATGGATATCGATCTGGGTAAACATGCGCGTGAAATAACTGAGCCAGCGCGCAGTAAAGCGCATGCCGCGCCTCCACAGCCCGTGTGAGATGCGATGCGCGATAATGGCGTGCAAACCGGGGTAAGTGAGCAACACTTCCAGCCGATTACGTGCAGCCGGATCGCGTTCGAACACGCATTCGAGATCATCCCGCAACTGGCTCGCCAGGCCGCTATTGAGGCGGCGCTTGAACATGCTTTTAATGTTCATCGAACTCTCCTATTGTCCAGGTTGAGTGACCAGCAAAGTTTCCAGATACATTTTCCATAAGTCGTCGGCCTGCGGCGTGCGTTTGGTGGTGTTAGCAAACTGGCGTATCTGCGCCAGCAGTTGCGGGGCTTCATCGTCCTGCAGGCTGATGCCGAGCAGGGAATAAACGTGCTTCACGCTATGGCTGCCGGAATGCTTACCCAGCACCAACTGGCGGTCGCGGCCTACCTTGGCGGGATCAAAACTTTCATAGTTTGCCGGGTCTTTCAGCATGCCATCGACATGCAGGCCGGATTCGTGGGTAAACACTGCCTCGCCAACGATGCTTTTGTTAGCGGCCACGGTTCTGCCGGAGGCCTCGGCGACCAGTTTGGAAATCACGGGAAAACGCTGCATATCGACACCCATGTCAATGCCGTGGATACGCCATAAAGCCATTACCACTTCTTCCAGCGGGGCATTGCCGGCGCGCTCGCCCAGGCCATTCACCGTGGTATTCACATGGCTGGCACCCGCCATCAGTGCGGCGATGGAGTTAGCCGTCGCCAGACCGAAATCGTCGTGTGCATGCATCTCGATCTGTATATCCAGCGCACCGGATAGCCAGGAGATTCTTTCGTAGGTAGTAAATGGATCAAGCACGCCCAGCGTGTCCGCATAGCGAAAGCGCATGGCCCCGGCAGACTGTGCCAGCTCGGCCACCTGCAACACAAAGGCCTGGTCGGCACGCGAGGCATCCTCACAACCCACCGAAACCTGCAGACCAAGGTCGCAGGCTTTACCGACAAAATGGGAAACCTGCGACAGCACCCAGGCCCGATTGCGCCCAAGCTTGCGCTCGATGTGCAGGTCAGATACAGGGATAGACAGATTCACCAGCCTCACGCCAGACCGCACACAAGCCGCTAGGTCTTGCTCTGTCATCCGCCCCCATACCATAAGGCGGCTGCGCAAACCCAAAGCAGCAATCGCCTGGATATCCTCTATTTCCGCCTCGCCCATTACCGGGATGCCAATTTCCAACTCAGGAATGCCAGCCCCTGAAAGCGCATAGGCAATCGCCAGCTTTTCAGCCCGCGTAAATGCCACACCCGCCATCTGCTCGCCATCCCGCAGGGTAGTGTCATTCACAACAGGAGTAATAGGTTGCACGGTAGATTCCAATAGAAGCTCAAAGTTACTAAAGCATCAGCCGTGCCAAATAAAATACTTATAACTTACATGCAGTTATGGGATATCAGTGGTATTTTTACTATGTATGATTTAGGACATTTACAACAAAATTGAATGGTTAGGCTTCAATTACATTTCATAGACAGCTATCGCGTAATAAGACAAGCAACACTGATGTTCGGGTTGCAAAGCAACCATTTGAAATGCTTTTGAAATTTAGTCTATATAGTTGCATTTAAATAGCTGTAGTTTTAATCTACTTATAGATTAAGCAACCATTATTTATATGGTGAAGATTAGACTGAATCCCGGGTGTACTCGGCACAAGCGCAAAAACAAGGGGGGCGAGGAGGGAAAGGCATGCTGTATAAAGGACACTGTCACTGCGGACGTATTGCGTTCAAAGTTGAGGGAACCCTAACCGAGGCGATGTCATGTAACTGCTCTTTATGCCAACGCAAGGGCTCGCTGATGTGGTTCGTACCGCGTAAGAAGATGCACCTTCTTACACCTGACGAAAATGCCAGCACCTACACATTCCATAAGCACATCATCAAGCATCGCTTCTGCCCGGTCTGCGGCGTACATACTTACGGTGAAGGCACTGACCCTAAAGGCAACCGCATGGTCGCCATCAACATTCGGTGCCTGGAAAAGATCAACCTCGATAGTATTCCCGTTGTGCAGTGCGACGGTCTGTCAAAGTAATCCGCATGAAGCCGCAAATTACCGTGATCACAATCGGTGTCAGCGATCTTGAAAAATCGCTATGCTTCTACCGCGATGGACTTGGATTTTCTACCGAAGGCATTTTTGGCAAAGAGTTTGAATATGGTGCAGTGGTTTTTATTCAACTTCAGCCTGGCTTGCGCCTTGCACTTTGGCCCCGCAAAAGCATTGCACATGACGCAGGGTTAGTACTGCGCCCACCCAGCGAAACTGAAATGACACTCGGCCACAATGTTTCATCAAAAACCGAGGTGGACGCCGTCATGGCACAAGCCAAAGCTGCCGGTGCAGTGATTGTCAAACCAGCACATGATACTTTCTGGGGCGGCTATTCCGGCTATTTTCAAGACCCTGACGGCCACCTCTGGGAAGCGGTCTGGAATCCAAAATGGGTGGGGGCCACTGCCCCGGCAGAACCTGGAACGGCATAACTTACTTCATTCGTAATACATAGCGCGTTGATATCCCACATATTTACATAGATTTACATCAGCATCCCCCCGAGGAAGAGAACCGCCTCTGTGATTCGCATGTCTTAATTAAGTTACCCATAGAGTCACTGGAAGCGAATCATGAAAGCCATCAAGCAATGCGCACTTTTAGCTTTAACCGCCACGCTACTTAGCAGTGGTGTAGCCTTGGCAGACAGAGGCCATGGGCACGGCGGCGGACACTGGCGCGGTAATGTCGGCATCTATGTAGGGCCGGGATTCGGCCCCTACTACCCCAGACCTTATTACGCGCCCTATTACGGCGACCCCTATTATTATGGCTACCCGCCCGCCTACTACCCTGCGCCCATTGTCGTTACACCGGCTCAACCTCCTGTCTATATAGAACGCGCACCGCAAGTTCAAGAGCAAGCACAGGAGACACCTTCACCCTCTGCTCCAGCTCAGGATTACTTCTGGTATCACTGTGACAAACCCGAAGGCTATTACCCTTACATCAAAGAATGCCCACAGGGTTGGCAGAAAGTAACGCCTGAACCACCGAAGGCACAGTGAGCCAGCTATGAAGAAAACTCTTTTTGTCACCATTGCCTTACTGTTGGTTGCAGGTTGCACCACCATCCCTGATGGCCCCAGCAGGATGGCATTGCCCGGCACAGGCAAAAGCTTTGATCAGTTCCGCTACGATGACAATAGCTGCCAGCAGTATGGATTGCAGCAAAGTGGGGGATCTGCGAATAAAGCCGGCAATGACAGCATGGCCAAGAGCGCAGTAGTGGGCACTGCCGTGGGTGCCGCGGTAGGCGCGGCAGTTGGGGGAAGCGAAGGTGCGGCAGTAGGTGCCGGCACCGGCTTGCTGGTTGGCACTGTTGAAGGCTCAAATGCAGCCGCTGTCTCCTCCTATACCGCACAGCAACGCTATGACAATGCGTACATACAATGCATGTACGCCAAGGGCCACAGGGTACCGGTTTCCGGCAACTTTGTGCCCGAGAGCCGACGTTCTGCTCCACCGGCAAGTACTGCGCCGGCCACCCCTCGCAGGTATTACCCACCGCCCCCACCGCCCGGTTATGGGCAATGATCAATCGACTGTAGGCCGCTGCTATGAATTTATTTAATTCAGGCAACGGCCATCAATTACAGCTAGCCATGAATCTGATATAAAAGCTTTAATTCGAATGTCTGCTTTCGGCCAATAGCGGACACTCATTATTAAATAAAATCTCAAAAATCCCACTACTCTTAGCTCTTAAATTACAATCAAATTTAACCAGCCTGCGTCTCCATTTTTAATATTTTAATATAGAGACGCAGGGACAGTTGAAACGAGAAGGGATAAGGCTTTGCAGGCGATGGGTCACAAATATTCAAAAATCAATATAGAGACCCATGGGTCTCTATAATAACTGTTGGGCATCATGGTAATTTTCAAAACAATCTTACGGTGGGGTCTACTGCTAACAGGAGTTATGTTTTTCCTAATTTACCTCAACAGTGCCTTTTATCGTGCCTGGGTTGCTGGTGGCCCACCCACAGATAATCCCACAGGCTGGCTTTTCAGTGCTGGTAACTATTTATCGTGGGCTTTTGCTTTTCTGAGCTCAGGCATTGGTGCGTTTATTCTTATCAGCAAATTACCCTCATTAAGCAAGGCCGCTTTGATTTTTATTGCTCTATCAATAATGCTGGGTATTTTTCCAAGCGCACGAGAGTTTGTAGCAACAGATGCTTGTTTAGACTCAGGAGGCAAATGGCTTTCGTCAGAACTTAGGTGCACTCATGAGTAATATGCCCAACCCATCATTCAAATGGGACTGGCAATAGCCAGCCCCTTAATTCAGACATTAGCGCTTAAAATTCAATGCGAGCAATTTTAATATTTATATTCGTTTTAGGAGCAGGATGTATGGCAGAGGCTAGTGACACTTGGTCAGTTGGTAAAGCAACAATTAAAGGTAATCCTGTAATCTACAAATTTACAAATGAAGTACCAAATACAAGTGTTCGCCACAAAGCCTCCTGGCTCACAGTTGTATCGTGGAAGTATGATGGTTCAACAAACAACGGCATGCCGTTAAAAGCAACTAATGACGCCATGATAAAGCTTGAAGATGCCCTTGAAACAATCGAAGGGAACGAAAAACTTTACTTTAACGTTTATTCTGCTACTGGAAATAACTTAAAAGAATTTGTTTTCTATATCGCTGACCGTGAGCAATTCATGGTCAATTTCAATAAAGCATTAAGTGGTCACTCTAGTTACCCAATTGAAGTAAATTTTTATGAAGACAAGGAATGGAGCGACCTCATCAAACTCCAAAATGACTTTAATGCAAACCGCTAACACGTCCATCAAGAGGCACTTGCTATCGCAAGCCCCTTATCTCATAGGTTAGGTGGCTAAAACCGTGACTCGTAACTTTAATCTGCTTTGGCTTATTTTTAAGTGGAGCTTACCGCTATCTTTGGTTCTAGTTCCGCTAGTCGCTATTTACGGTTATCTACAACCTTGGCAGCCAGCCTCGACTGCTCTTAGCCCATATATTGAACAAACACCCATCATGGTTGGTTTTAGCTATCGTGCTCAAAATAAAACTCAAACATCCTCTCGATCTTATATTTTGTTCCCCTCAGTATTGAGCGAGCCAAAAATTGTTACTGTTCAACAAATCAACGAATCCACTCCAACCGTAGCAGTGTCATTGGCTAGCTTTTTACTTTTTGTTGGTGGGTTACTGGTCAGTTTTATTGGTACTTGGTGGTTTTGGCTTCGCGGCACACGTAAAGGCCACCTAACCCATCATTCAAGCGGGACGCCTAACGGCGCCCCTTAATTCGTTAGGCTTTTTGAGAGGATTTAAATGTATTTTTGGAAAACTCACTTGATAGTGGATGCGCTAAAGAAAAGTTCGATAGAACCAAACGCTCTTAAGAACTATTACTTAGCTAGCACTTTACTCTATTCAGCCAGCTACTATCTTGCGTTGCTAGCACCACCTACAAATTTAGCAGCTTTAGCCATTGAAGCTATAGGAACATTAACTATTACAGTCTTTGGTTTAAATGCAGTTTTTAAAGCCAATGGTGGCTCTAATGGTTTAGGTTTTATAGAAAAAATAGTTTCCATATCTTTCCCACTTTTTATTAAAGTTTTTGTTTCTGGCATAGCTCTTGGCATTCTGCTGGGAATATTAAAAGCTTTAGGGTTTAGTAAACTACAAATAGAGTGGTTTACTTCTATTTCAGTTATTTTCATACAGGCTATCTTCTTTTGGCGGTTAGCTGTTCATGTGAAAAATACCAATACCTAACCACATCATTCAAGTGGGACGCCTAACGGCGCCCCTTAATTCAAACGTTAGCCAATAAGAGAAAAAATGACTAAAAATCAGAAATTAGACTTTGTAGAACGCTACAAAAGTATGAGCGATGAAGAGCTTGTGGATATTTACAGAAAAGGAAGCCTCACTGAGATAGCATTAGAAGCCATACAGGAAGTTTTTGGTGAGCGCGGAATATCAGCTGAGAAAATTGAAATTATTAAAAGTGATATTGAGCTTGAAAATAACGAGCGCCTTGCCTCTCTCGGGAATAGATTCATAGCGCAAATATTCGACAGTCTTATAGCATTACTATTGGGCGTCATTTTGTACTGCGTAGGTGGCTTATTCCATGATGGTCATTGGATAGCACTAGTTGGATACTTTGGTTACTATTTATTTTCTGATGGTCTTCATGGTGGACAAAGCTTTGGGAAACGTTCTTTAAACATCGCCGTAATAAACACGAAGAATGGTAAGCCTTGTGGCTACATTAGGTCGGCCGCAAGAAATTTTACTTTGCTGATACTTGGCATTATCGACATTGTCTTCATTTTCGGAAAAAATAGGCAAAGACTAGGTGATCTTGCTGCGGATACTGAAGTAATCAACGTGCGTCAGGCTGTAAATGGCTAACCCATCATTCAAGCGGGACTGGCTAAAGCCAGCCCCTTAATTCAAACGTTCATGTCCGCTATTGGTCGATAGCAGCCACTTGAATGTATCCAAAATGATGTTGCATGAAACGACTTTGGGATAAATACGGATTATTTAGACTGTAATAAATTCACAATGAAGACAGGCCATTGACTAAATTGATCAACTCCAATCAAGGTCATTCTGCATAAATAATTTCCAGCTAATACTTAAATAGCCGAATTACTCGTGCTCACGTGCGTGGTTAAGACTATACCGCGGCAGCTCTATAGTCAGCGGAGTCTGGCCGACCTTGACCTGGCAAGCCAGGCGTGAATTTGGCGTAAGGCCCCAGGCTTCATCAAGTTGGTCTTCCTCTTCATCCCCGGCGTGCGGCAGCGTGGCATATCCCTCGCGAATGATGATGTGGCAGGTGCTACAAGCGCAGACACCATCGCAGGCGTGTTCGATATCCACGCCAGCGGCCAGGAGCGCATCACACAGCACTTTGCCGGGTTTGATTTCAAGATTGAGGCCCTCTGGGCAGCTATCGGGATGCGGAAGTACCGTTATCTTGGTCATAGTTCGATACTTTCAATTTGCCTGCCGGATAACGCTTTGCGGATAGAGGCATCCATGCGGCGGCTGGCGAAGGTGTCGGTAGCGGCATTGAGTGCTTCGGTGTTTTTGCGCAGGGTTTCCAGGCTGTTGGCATCGCCCAGCAGGATGACTTCGGCCAGCTCGTATATTTTTTCCCAGATGCCATTCCACTCCGGCTTGCTCAACAGCTCATGACCATCCTCCGCCATCGCGGCTTCCGTTGCATCCAGCAGGCGTCTGGCATCGACCTGGGCTTCTCGCAGGGCACGCATGTATTTGTCATGCTCGGCGTTGGAAATGCCGGAGGTGAGCATATTGGCAATTTCGCCATCAGTCAGTCCATAAGATGGCTTCACCGTGACATTGGACTCAACCCCGCTGGTTTGCTCGCGTGCCGAAACGGATAGCAAGCCATCAGCATCTACCTGGAAGGTCACGCGGATACGCGCCGCACCTGCCACCATGGGCGGAATACCGCGCAGATCGAAACGTGCCAGCGAGCGGCACTCGGACACCAGCTCGCGCTCACCTTGTACGACATGGAAGCTCATGGCGGTCTGGCCATCTTTAAACGTGGTGAAGTCCTGCGCACGCGCAGAGGGGATGGTGGAATTGCGAGGAATAATTTTCTCGCTCAGGCCACCCATGGTTTCAATCCCCAGCGACAGCGGAATCACATCCAGCAACAGCAGCTCATCGCCACCGCTGTTACCTGCCAGCGCATTGGCCTGGATGGCTGCGCCTAGCGCAACTACTTTATCCGGGTCGAGATTGGTGAGCGGCTCGCGAAAGAAAAACTCGGTCACTGCCAGATGCAGGTGTGGCATGCGGGTAGCACCGCCCACCAGCACCACGCCTTGTACATCTTCCACATGCAGCTCGGCATCGCGCAGTGCGCGGCGTACCGGGCTGAAAGTCTTGGCCAGTAGCGGCTTGGTCAGCTCGACAAACACCTCGCGGCTGAGAATGGCATTGACCGTGGTATGGTCGGACAAGGTACAACTGATCTCGGTGACCGCCACATCAGTCAGTTGCTCCTTGGCCAGACGCACCACAGTCAGCAGCTGGCGCATGTCTTCCGGCGTGAGTTTCGGCAGTTTATGCAGATTCATCAGCCAGTCAAAAATGGCACGGTCAAAATCATCACCGCCCAGCGCAGAGTCACCACTGGTAGCCAGCACCTCGAACACGCCGCGCGTCAGGCGCAGGATGGAGAAATCGAAAGTGCCGCCGCCCAGGTCGTACACACAGTAGATGCCTTCGGAGGCGTTATCCAGGCCGTAGGCGATGGCCGCAGCTGTTGGCTCGTTAAGCAGGCGCAGCACGGTCAGCCCGGCAAGTCGCGCTGCATCCTTGGTGGCCTGGCGCTGTGCATCATCAAAATAAGCCGGCACGGTAATCACCGCGCCAGAGAGCTCGCCGCCCAAACTTTCTTCTGCGCGCAGGCGCAGCACTTTTAATATCTCGGCAGAAACTTCTACCGGGCTGAGTTCACCAGCCACGGTCTTGAGTTTGACCATGCCGGGCGCTTCAATAAACTGGTATGGCAGGTTGGCTACATCGGCGATATCCGCCATGCCGCGCCCCATAAAGCGCTTGACAGAAACGATGGTATTGCGCGGATCTTTTGCCGCATCATCACGCGCAGTCCAGCCGACCTCCACCTCGCCCTCACCCTTGTAATGCACCACGGACGGCAACAAGGCACGACCTGAGTCATCGGGCAATACTTCTGCCGTACCGCTACGTACCGAGGCCACCAGCGAGTGCGTGGTGCCCAAGTCTATGCCAACCGCCAACCGGTGTTGGTGTGGTGCGGCACTCTGGCCGGGTTCGACGATCTGTAGCAGAGCCATCAGCTGTCCAGTTGATCCAGTGCGTCGTCGATTTCGACACGCAGTTTTTCGTAAAAGCGCAATTCGTTGACGCGCATCCCCGCCGCATCAAAATCACTGCGCTCATCCAGTGCGGCAGCCAAGTCCTGCTCCTGCACCCCCACCTTGTGCTTCAAGCGCCGTGCCAGTGCTTCAAGCGCCACGACATCGCGTGAGGCACGTGCTTCCTCAATAGCCTCGCGCCACTCCATCTGCGCCATCAAAAACGCTGGGGATAATGCCGCAGTGGATTCGTCCTTACCGGCGAGGCTGATCAGGCATTGCGCACGGCTGGCTGCATTGCGCAGGGTACGGTAGCCGTCATTCACCGTAGTGGAGAGTTGCAGCGCGATGCGTTGCTCGGTTTCGGTATGGCTGGCATGGCGATCCGGGTGCAGCTCAGTCTGCAACTGGCGGAAAGATTGTTCCAGACTGTTCATATCGATAGTAAAGCGTGGTGCCAGGCCGAACATCTCGAAATAGTTAGTGCCGGTTAATGTACTCATCACAATCTCCATTCACTCTTGCATTCAGTCGAAGGTGAGGCGCGCCACTGAGGGTTCCGACTGCATACAGGTGCGATGCTAAACACTGAAGCTTTCGCCGCAACCACAATTGGCCGTGGCATTCGGATTATTAAACTTGAAGCCTTCGTTCAGGCCTTCCTTGGCGTAATCCAACTCAGTGCCATCCAGATAGACCAGGCTGGTAGGGTCTATCAGCACCTTGACGCCGTTACAGTCGAATATCATGTCCTCTGGTGCCGCTTCATCCACAAATTCAAGTGTGTAAGCCATGCCGGAGCAACCTGAAGTCTTGACGCCAAGACGCAGGCCTATGCCTTTGCCACGGCTGGCAAGAAACTTTTGCACGCGGGCTGCGGCAGAGGTAGTAAGTGTCACAGACATATTGCCCCCCTATACCGAGAATGAACTACCGCAACCGCAGGTAGAGGTCGCATTGGGGTTAGTGATCACGAAGCGTGAGCCTTCCAGCCCTTCCTGGTAATCAATGGTAGCGCCCACCAGGTACTGAAAGCTCATGCCATCCACCAGCAAGGTGACGCCATCTTTTTCCAGCACCATGTCATCCTCGCCGACCTGATCATCAAATGCGAAGCTGTACTGAAAGCCGGAGCAGCCACCGCCAGTGACGTAAACACGCAGTTTGAGCGCAGGATCGCCTTCTTCAGTAATCATTTCGCTAACCTTGCTGGCAGCATCGGAGGTAAAAATAATGGGAGCTTGGACTGGGGCTTCCGGGGTTGATGTGGCTAGCGTGGCAGTATCAGACATATTGATGACTCCTTTTCTGGTCAGTGGGCAGACTTGCAGGCGTTGTAGCCCTCAGCCTCAGTTAGGTTTTTGCTGCGGTAATCGGTAATGGCGGCACGGATGGCGTCTTCGGCCAGCACGGAGCAGTGGATTTTCACCGGCGGCAGAGCCAGTTCTTCTGCGATATGTGTGTTCTTGATATCCAGCGCCTGATCCAGCGTTTTGCCCTTGAGCATTTCCGTCACCAGCGACGATGAGGCAATGGCAGAGCCGCAACCATAGGTCTTGAACTTGGCGTCTTCGATTACGCCGGCTTCATTCACCTTGATCTGCAGCTTCATCACATCACCGCAGGCCGGAGCACCCACCATGCCGGTGCCAACATCAGCATCTTCCTGGTTGAATGCGCCGACGTTGCGGGGATTTTCGTAGTGGTCTAGTACTTTGTCGCTATATGCCATGTTGTTCTCCTAGTAATTAATCGCTTCAGGCTGCCGCTTCTTCCGGGCCGCGATGCGATTCGGTGCCATGCACCCAGCTGACTGATGAAAGATTGATACCCGACTTGTACATATCCCACAGTGGTGACAGGTCACGCAGTTTCTCGACCTTTTCCCGGATCAGGGCAATGGCGTAGTCTATGTCGGCTTCGGTGGTATAGCAGCCTATGCTGAAGCGTATGGATGAGTGCGCCAGCTCGTCTTCACGGCCTATGGCGCGCAACACGTAGGAGGGTTCCAGGCTGGATGAGGTACAGGCAGAGCCGCTGGACACCGCCAGCCCTTTCACTGCCATCATCAGCGATTCGCCCTCGACATAGTTAAAGCTGACATTCAGGTTGTGCGGTACGCGCTGCTCGAGGTCACCATTGAGGTAGACCTCTTCCATATCGGCAAGCCCGGCCCATAACCTGTCGCGCAGGACACGGATACGCGCGTTTTCTGCTGCCATTTCCTCCTTGGCAATGCGGAAAGCCTCACCCATGCCGACGATCTGGTGGGTAGGCAACGTGCCGGAACGGAAGCCACGCTCATGGCCGCCGCCATGCATCTGTGCTTCCAGGCGCACGCGCGGCTTGCGGCAGACATATAAGGCGCCTATACCTTTGGGGCCGTAGGTTTTGTGGGCTGAAAAGCTCATCAGGTCTACCGGCAGGTTGGCCAGGTCGATGTCCACCTTGCCGGTGGCCTGTGCGCCATCCACGTGGAAGATGATGCCTTTTTCGCGGCAGATATTACCGATAGCAGCTACATCCTGGATGACGCCTATCTCGTTATTGACCAGCATCACCGAGATCACCACTGTGTCCGGGCGGATGGCTGCCTTGAGCACGTTGAGGTCGATCAAGCCGTTTTCCTGCGGAGCCAGGTAAGTTGCGCTGAAACCAAGGCGCTCCAGCTCACGCACGGTATCCAGCACGGCTTTATGTTCGGTTTTAACGGTGATAATGTGCTTGCCGCGACCCGAGTAAAATTGCGCAGCCCCTTTGATCGCCAGGTTGTTGGATTCGGTAGCGCCCGAGGTCCAGACGATTTCCTTGGGATCGCAATTGACCAGCGCGGCTACCTGCTCGCGTGCCGTTTCCACGGCTTTTTCGGCTTCCCAGCCATAGGCATGGCTGCGCGATGCAGGGTTGCCGAAGTGCTCGGTCATGTAGGAAATCATTTTTTCTGCGACGCGCGGTGCTACCGGGGTAGTAGCGGAATAGTCCAGATAGATAGGCAAGTTGCTCATGTGACACATCCCGTGGAAAGACTAGTTGAATCTAAACTAGCAATCCCTATGCCATCTATTTTATTTTTTATAAGTCAATGATTTAAATCATATTAATTAAAATTCATGCTTTGCTACCACAGTGATTTTGTCGCAATTGTCGGGTTGATTACATGTCATTACCCGGACATTTTTAGCCTGTTTGGCAAACTCCTGGCACTATAGCCCCCGCTCCACCATATCAATCAAACGCTGCCCGATAAACTCGGCCTGGGTTTTATCGAATGCCCTTAATGGCCCCTCAAGCAACAGCATGGCAAAGCCATGTACCGCTGACCAGGCAAAAATTTCCGCATACATCCGGCGCTCAGGCTTAAGGCTACCTGCCGCTACCAGCATATCCAGCGCAGCACCTAGCAGCTGGAATGGCGTCAGGCCGCTGGCTCCAGCACTGGCAGGATTATCGGCATTACTGAGGTCGCTAGGGATGGAGAATGCCATGCCAAACAAACCCGGTTCAGCTTGGGCAAACCTGATGTAGCCGGTACCCACCGCCCGCAATCGTGTGCGCGCTTCTTCTACCAGGTCGCCGGATTGTTCTATTTCGGTGATTTCATTTTCTATTGCCACTGCAAGCGCCGCTTGCGCAGCCTGGCTCACTGCCTGCAGCAAGGCGTTGCGATCGGCAAAGTGCCGATAGGCTGCATTCGGCGCAACGCCCGCCTGGCGGGTGACTTCCCTCAGTACAATGGCATCCGCACCGCCCTGCCTGGCCATTTGCACTGCGGCTTCCAGCAATGTCCGGTACAAATCCCCGTGGCGATAGGTACTGCGCTTGGCCAACTTATTATTGTTATCGAGTGTATTCATATTAAATGTTGACAGTGTCCACAATTGGAGGTTTAATTGTTGACACTGTACACATTAAGCCTTGTTCAATAAAGGAGATTATCAATGTCGACCTCAACGAAAACCAAGCCAGATGGCATGCACACCGTAACGCCACACCTAGTTTGTGCCGGGGCTGCAGATGCTATCGCGTTCTACAAAAAGGCCTTCAACGCACAGGAATTGATGCGTATCGATGGGCCACAAGGCAAGCTGATGCATGCCTGCATACAGATCGGTGATTCAAAAATCATGCTGGCGGATGAATTTGCAGAATGCGGCTCCGCAGGCCCCAAAACGCTCAAGGGCTCCCCCGTCACTATTCACCTCTATGTAGATGATGCGGATGGCGTATTTGCACAAGCCATCAAGAACGGAGCCAAAGCCAAAATGCCCCTTGATAATATGTTCTGGGGTGATAGATACGGCATCGTCGAAGACCCATTCGGCCATTATTGGGCAATAGCGACGCATGTGCGCGATGTCAGCCTTGACGAGATTCAGACTGCCGCCGGTAAAATGTTTGCCTGAGGGAGCGATCTAAATGCTAAAGACCATATTAATCACCCTGGCTGCGGTGCTGGCAGTCTTTTTAATCTACGCCGCTTTTAGGGCAGATACTTTCCATATCCAGCGATCGGCCAATATCCAAGCACCAGCCGAAAAGCTGTTCGCTATCATTAATGACCATCATCAGTGGAGCGCCTGGTCGCCATGGGAAAAGCTAGACCCTGCGATGAAGAAAACTTTCAGCGGTGCCGCCAGCGGTAAGGGCGCAATTTTCGAATGGGAAGGGAATAAAGAAGTTGGCAGCGGGCGTAATGAGATTATCGAATCCATCCCCGCGACCAAAGTCATCATGCAGCTCGATATGTTTACACCATTCGAGGCCCATAACATCGTTGAATTCACGCTCACCCCACAAGGAGATACCACCACTGTCACTTGGGCTATGCATGGTCGACAGCCTTATATGGCAAAAGTAATGAGCATCTTTTTCGATTGCGACAAAATAGTTGGTGGGATGTTTGAAGAGGGGCTGGCTAATCTGAAAAAGGTTGCAGAAAAATAGCTCGGGCTTACGCCACAAACAGCCACCATCCAAGCCAGGTGGCTGCAACCTGAAAGATCAGCCCCGGAATCACCTGGCGTGCAAACTCCTTGCCGCCACTAACCACCGCCATGACGGCTTTTGAAGTTGAGTTAACCGAAAAAGCCACCAGTATGGGTATGACGGCACCTTCAGGGCTTAACTTGCCAGCGGTCACCAGGGAGGCAGCAGAGATAGCCGAAGCATGCACATCGGCCAAGCCTGCCAGCCCGGAAGCAAGCACCAGCCCTGTCTGGCCAAACCAGGCCTTGAGGGTTGCAGACAACATCAACACGACTGCAATCACCGCAGCCAGCGTCAGCGCTGTTTTTACGCTAAACGATCGACCTGGCTGGTTAATATCAGCTTCATGCTTACGCAGTGAGCTCAAGGTAATCGCAATCCCATAAGCACTGATTGAAACCCCGCCAAATAGCAGGGGCGCCGCGATCGCGACTAAAGTATGGTGGTCTATTGCCGCCAGTATCATCGTGAGTTGAATAACTGTAGCGAGACTGGACAGGGTTGCCCCAGCCACGGCCGCACCCATTAACGCCGGAACCTGCCTGGAGCGCTCTCCCATGGCGCCTATGGTAGCGATGCTGGACACAAACCCGGAAACCAGGCCAACCAGCGGCAACCCGATGCGACCGCCCAGCAAGCGTAACGCCAGGTGGCCAAGCGCGCTGATCAGCATCACCAGAATCACAACCAGCCACAGGTTACGCGGGTTAATGGCATCGTATGGTCCAATATATGCATTAGGAACCAGCGGCAAGACGATCAGAGTGGCCGCGGCAAGAATAAGGAAATCATTTAACTCATCCTTGGTAATGCTGGCCCTGACAAAGCCGTGGATAGGTTCTTTAGCCGCCAGCAGTATGGCTGCAATCACGGCCAGGCTGGCCGCGAAGGAAGCTGCACTCATCGCCAGCCCACCCAGGATCACAGTAAATATCAGCGTGAGTTCGCTAGTCAGCCCTGGGTCATCATCCCTGCGTATAAAGTAGGCTGTGGCAGTAAAAATCGTCACGCAAATCAAGGCGACTACCAATAGCCAGAAGTTGATGGTAATGCTGATTGCGCCGAGTAATGCCGCAATGGTGAAGGTGCGTATCCCAGCGACTGCCGGGGTAACGCCGTTGCTGCGTTCGCGTTCGGTGCCTATGAGCAGGCCTATGCCCAAGGCAACGGCAAAACTAAGCCAGAGCGTGTTATCAATAATCATGTAATTTGCCTGATAGCGTCACAGCGATTCGGATTTGAAATGCAACGCTGATTGGCGCAAGAGTACCTGATTTACTGGCTGCCATCCAAATCGTTTTGTTGCGAGGCCAATGCTAAAGAAGCCGGCAGCCGCCCTGACTATCAGTGCGCCACTTCCGTTATGCTGATAACCTGCTTAGGCTGATATGCCGGCAATTGATCAAAGCTCAGGTAACGGTAAATGGTGTCAGCATTGGCATTGATTTTCTCACCTACCGTATCCAGGTATTCTTGCGGCGTAGGCAGTCGCCCCAGCCTGGCACAAACGGCAGCCAGTTCGGCAGAGCCCAGGTAAACCCGCGCTTCCTTACCCATGCGGTTATCAAAGTTACGCGTGCTGGTTGAGAATACATTGGCCTTGTCTGCGACGCGTGCCTGGTTACCCATGCATAGCGAACAGCCGGGCACCTCGGTACGCGCGCCGGCACGGCCAAATACGGAGTAGACACCTTCCTCGCGTAACTGCGCTTCATCCATGCGGGTAGGCGGCGCAATCCACAATCGTGCGGGGATGCTCGCAGCATCTGCCAGCACTGCTGCTGCAGCGCGGTAGTGGCCAATATTGGTCATGCAGCTGCCTATGAACACCTCATCGATTTTATCGCCGGCCACCGCTGATAGCGGCTGGATGTAGTCGGGGTCATTCGGGCAAGCCACCAGCGGCTCGGTAATCTGGTTAAGGTCGATCTCCAGCACATAAGCATAGTCGGCGTCGGCATCCGGTTGCAGCAGTTCGGGCTGGGCCAGCCAGCCCTGCATGGCGTCAATACGGCGCTGCAGGCTGCGTGCGTCCTGGTAACCTGTGCTGATCAGGTTTTGCAGCAGGGCTATATTGGATGTCAGGTATTCAATAACCGGCGCTTGATTCAGCCTGATCGTGCAGCCATTGGCCGAACGCTCGGCTGATGCATCCGCCAGTTCAAATGCCTGCTCCACCTTTAAATCAGGCAGGCCTTCGATTTCCAGGATACGGCCGTTGAAGACATTCTTTTTACCTTGCTTGCCTATGGTCAGCTCGCCATGCTGAATCGCTGCATACGGAATAGCATTCACCAGGTCGCGCAGGGTAATGCCGGGCTGCATCTCACCTTTAAAGCGCACCAGCACCGACTCCGGCATATCCAGCGGCATGGCACCCATGGCGGCACCGAATGCCACTAAGCCCGAACCTGCCGGGAAAGAAATGCCAATAGGAAAGCGCGTATGCGAATCGCCGCCAGTACCCACGGTATCCGGCAACAACATGCGGTTAAGCCAGGAATGGATGATGCCGTCACCTGGATGTAAGCTGACACCGCCGCGGCTGGACATGAAATCCGGCAATGAGTGTTGCAGCTGGATATCCACCGGCTTGGGATAACCGGCGGTATGGCAAAAACTCTGCATCACCAGGTCAGCCGAGAAGCCTAGGCAAGCCAGCTCTTTGAGTTCGTCACGCGTCATGGCGCCGGTAGTATCCTGTGAGCCAACTGTAGTAATCTTGGGCTCGCAGTAAGTACCGGGACGCACGCCGGTGCCTTCGGGCAGACCGCAGGCACGTCCTACCATTTTTTGTGCCAGGGTATAGCCCTTGCCGGTATCGGCCGGGGCCTCAGGCAGGATAAATAAATCCGATGGCGGCAAGCCCAAAGCCTGCCGTGCATTGGCAGTAAGGCCGCGGCCTATGATCAGCGCGATGCGCCCACCAGCCCGGACCTCATCCGCCAGGGTCAGCGGTGCCATGGCGAAGGTGGCGATAGTCGTGCCTAGCTGACTCAATATTTTTCCATCGTATGGGCGGATTACAATCTCGTCGCCAGTATTCATGGCTGAGGCATCACACTGGATGGGCAAGGCTCCCGAGTCTTCTGCGGTATTAAAGAAGATAGGTGCAATCTTGCCGCCTATCACAATGCCGCCGGTGCGCTTATTGGGGATATGCGGAATATCGTCGCCCATCAGCCATTGCAGCGAGTTGATGGCGGATTTGCGTGAAGAGCCGGTACCCACTACATCGCCGACATAGACCAGCGGCAACCCTTGCGCTTTCAACGCTGCTATCCTGGCCAGCACGTCGGGCATTTTATTCACCAGCATGGATTGTGCATGCAGCGGAATATCAGGGCGCGACCAGGCATCCTGCGCCGGGGACAAGTCATCGGTATTGGTTTCGCCCGGCACCTTGAATACCACAGCACGAATCGCCTCGGGCAACGCTGGCTTGCTGGTAAACCATTCGGCATTGGCCCATGATTCGATCAGCTTTTTTGCGTGCACATTACCAGCACGCATCTTCTCGGCCACATCATGGAAAGCGTCGAACATCAGTGTGGTATGCATCAGCGCTTGCACCGCCTCTGCCGCCATGGTGCCATCCAGCAGCTTCACCAGCGCATGCACGTTGTAACCGCCCAGCATGGTGCCGAGCAGGCTGACAGCAGCGACCGGCGTGATCAAGCTGGAGCTGGTTTTGCCCTCGGCAATGTCTGCCAGAAAAGCCGCCTTGACATAGGCCGCCTGATCCACGCCCGCAGGCACCCGGTTTTCCAGCAGGTACAGCAGAGTTGGCGCTTCGCCTGCCGGTGGATTTTTCAACAACTCCACCAATTGCACGGTTTGTTCGGCATTGAGTGGCAGTGGCGGCAAGCTCAGTGCTGCGCGCTCGGCTTGATGGTGGCGATATTGGGATAACAGTGTGGTCATGGATTCTACAATCAGTTCAGTTCAAAAAAAGCCTAAGTCTTAGGCTACAACTACCGGGATTTCGTTGATTTTGCTTTTCCACAGGGCAGGGCCGGTCTCATGCACCGAGTTTCCGGTGGAATCGACGGCGACCGTGACGGGCATATCCTTCACCTCAAACTCGTAGATGGCCTCCATGCCGAGGTCGGCGAAAGCCACCACGCGTGAGGACTTGATGGCTTTCGATACTAGGTAGGCCGCGCCGCCCACGGCCATCAGGTACACCGATTTATGCTGGCGTATCGATTCAACAGTCGCCGGGCCGCGCTCAGCCTTGCCTATCATGCCCAGCAGGCCGGTTTTATCCAGCATCATGTCGGTATATTTATCCATGCGCGTGGCTGTGGTTGGCCCTGCTGGCCCGACCACCTCTTCCCGCACCGGGTCAACCGGACCGACGTAGTAGATAAAGCGGTTGGTGAAATCAACGCTTTCTGGCAAGCCTTTGCCTTGTGCAAACAACTCGGCAATACGCTTGTGGGCAGCATCACGGCCGGTCAGCAGCTTGCCGTTGAGCAACAGGGTTTCCCCCGGTTGCCAGGAGGCGACTTGCTCGCGGGTGACGCTATCCAGGTCTACGCGTCTGGCATCTGCAGCCGGTGTCCATGTCACTTTGGGCCATGCATCCAGATCCGGCGGATCCAGCTGTGCCGGGCCGCTGCCATCCAGCACAAAGTGTACATGCCGGGTAGCAGCACAATTGGGGATAATGGCGATGGGCAATGAAGCGGCATGGGTGGGGTAATCCAGTATCTTCACATCCAGCACGGTGGTGAGGCCGCCCAGCCCCTGCGCACCTATGCCCAGGGCATTGACCTTGTCATACAACTCCAGGCGTAGCTCTTCCACCCTATTGCTGGCTCCGCGCGCCTGTAATTCCTGAATATTGATGGGCTCCATCAACGACTCTTTGGCCATGAGCATGGCTTTTTCTGCCGTGCCGCCTATGCCTATGCCCAGCATGCCCGGCGGGCACCAGCCGGCGCCCATGGTGGGCACTGTCTTCAGTACCCAGTCCACCAGGCTGTCATTGGGGTTGAGCATGGCGAACTTGGCCTTATTCTCGGAACCGCCACCCTTGGCAGCAATGCTTACTTCCACGGTATTGCCGGGGACCAGGGAGATATGAGTGATCGCCGGCGTGTTATCGCGCGTATTCTTTCTGGCCCCGGCAGGGTCGCTGACGATGGAGGCCCGCAACGGGTTATCGGTATTGGTGTAAGCGCGCCTGACGCCCTCATTCACCATATCTTCTACGCTTCTGCTGGCCTGCCAGTGAATATCCATGCCCACCTTGACGAAAGCCACCACGATACCGGTATCCTGACAAATCGGGCGGCGCCCCTCGGCACACATGCGCGAATTGGTGAGTATCTGCGCAATGGCATCTTTGGCCGCTGGCGATTGCTCGCGCTGGTAGGCTGCATCCAGCGACTGGATATAATCAAGCGGATGATAATAGGAGATGTATTGCAGTGCATCTGCAATACTCTCTATAAAGTCCTCTTCACGTATGGTTTGCATGCTTGCTGGTCTCGCTCAATTTGTCTGTTGGTATTTATCTACTGGATTTGGCAATGGCGATATCCGGGCTGATATCGCGCCGGAGTATCTTGCCGTTCTTGGTACGTGGGAAATCCTTGGCAAAATACACGGTCTTGGGTGCCTTGTACGATGCCAAATGCTCTTTGCCGAAAGCCAGTAATTCATCCGGTGTGGCCGCAGCATCAGGGCGCAGGATGATGTAAGCCACCACTAACACCTTGTCGGTTTCAATTTCTTCCGCCACCGATGCGCAATCGGCCACGCTGGGGTGCGATTTTAATACACGCTCGATTTCATAGGGGGATACCCGGTAACCGAAGCTCTTGATGATGTCATCCTTGCGGCCGAGAAACCAGATATAGCCATCATTATCGTAACGCGCATAGTCGCCGGTAAAGAACCAGCCATCATGCTTGAGCTTGGCTGTTTCTTCGGGCATGTTCCAGTATTCCAGAAACAGGCCTGGGTCATTTTCCGGCACGCAGATCATGCCCTCTTCACCCGGTTTTACCGGCTGCATGGTTTCCGGATCCAGCAGGCGGATATCGTGGCCGGGTTGCGGAAAGCCCGCAGAACCAGGGCGGATAGGACGCGACTTGGTCTGGCACAGGTAATATGAAAATTCCGACATGCCGACTGCTTCATAAATATCGCCGCCAAACCGCTCACGCCATTGCTGCAGCACCTCATCGGACAAATGCTCACCTGCACTCATGCAGTGGCGCAGACTAGGGACATCCGCTTGAGTAAAGGTACTTTTCTGAATGATTTGACGGTAAATGGTAGGCACGCCGACAAAGATGGTGGCGTTGTGCTTGGCGATCAGGCGTGGCCAGGTATTGGCGTCATTCTTACCCTCGAACACGATCACGGTTTTGCCCAGGTAGAGCGGATCCATCAAGCCGGAGCCCAGCACGTAAGTCCAGTTGAACTTGCCTGAGTGCATGATGCGATCCGGCTCGCCTGACGCATTTTCAGTCGCAAAGTCGAACCAGTAAGTCGTGGCCGGCTTACGGCCTATCAACGCACGGTGCGCATGCAACACGCCTTTGGGGTAACCGGTCGTGCCCGAGGTATACACCAGGTAAGCCGGGTATTCCGCCTTGGTTGCGTAAGGCTTGAGCCATTCACTGATACCACCCAGCGCCTGGGCCAAGTCCAGCACATTGAGGCCAGCTACCGGAATAATATCTCCCGGGCCGGACAGCAGCACATGGCGCAGATTCGGCAGTTCACCCAGTTTATCGTACAGATCTTTCCACATGGCCTTGTCAGTCACAAGCACCGCAGCACCGGAATCGCGCGCCAGGTAGAGCACCTCTTCGCTGGTGAGCAAGGTGGAGGTAGGCACGGAAATCGCGCCGCGCTTCATGGCCCCCAGAAAAGCAATCGGGTAATCCAGGCAGTTAGGCAGGCGAATCAATACGCGATCACCGGCCTTCACCTCCATATTGCGCAGCAGCTGGCCAAAGCGGCTGGTCTGGTGCGCCAGCTCGGCAAAGGTAATCTGCGAAGTACCCAGCTGATCATCTTCCACGATCATGGCAGGGTGGTTTTCTATGGCACTGCCCAGATGGGCATCACTGCATGCCACGCCGATATTGAAGTATTCCGGCAATTGCCATACCCATGGTGCAAAGGGGGCAAGTTGGATGGGTGTGTTCGTTTGTTGGCTCGCAGATTTCACAGTATTACTCCATATGGCCAGTTTTCGCGGATTACCTGAGTCGGCATTAATTGCAGTACCGTCATGGCAAAGCTTGTATCTTCGCGGTTCAATGCCCGCAGTGCCTTTGCCCGCAATAAGGTCTGCAGGGCTTTACCGAACATCGGCGGATCAAGCATCTCGCCTTCAAAACGGATGGCGCCACTCAGCAATGCATCAGCTTCAATGGCTGCCTTGAGTATCTTGATTTTATGCTGCACCTCTGTAGGGGAAGGCACATAAGCCACCTTGCACAGATGGATATGGCCTGGATGTATCACCTGCTTGCCGGTCAGGCCCATAGCGGCTTCCTGGCAGGCATGCTTGTAAACAATGCGCGACTCATTTTCACCATGCAGGTCGAGCCAGCGCCGCACATCATTCGGCTCAACAAACTTCTCGGGCATGCTGCTGGAGCCTATCAGTGTCTCCACCCCGCCTATCACGCCTTTACCGGCAATCCGTGCTTCAAACATGATCTGGTTGAGGAAATAGGACAACTCGGTAGTCCAGTGCTCAGGCGTAATCTTGATACCCATGGCTTTGGAAAAGTCATGAATACCGAACACCACATGTTTGACCGTGTTGTATTGCATCAGGTCAGGCGCAATTTTCAAAGACTTGGGGTGCTCGATAATCGGCTGGATAGTGATGTGACTATTGAGGCCAAACAGAGTACTGGAAAGATCCCTGACTTCGGCAGCGCCATAGGCTTCACCAGCCTTGGACAGCATGATGACATCTATATGGTCGGCCATATCCCGCACCATGGCCATATCCAGCTCATACTCCTCGGTACGAAAAGGATTGACGCGAATAGCAATGGTCACGTCCCGTTCCCGGCTGAAATGCGGCAGCTCCTGGCGCAACAGCTGGCGGCTCATTTCCTTCTGGCGACAACCATCTTCCAGGTCGAATATCAGCGTGTGGGCAGGCGTATTATGGGCATGCCGTTTCATGCGCGCAGAAGCGGCGTCCAGGTCCTCATATATCCCCAGAGAAGGGGCATATTTCACCGGCGGATAATACAGCTGTATCCCTGGCCAGTAGTCGCCAAGAATTTCCTTGTTGAAAGCCTGTACCGGCTCAGCCGCAGAGTCATTGCTTACTTCAGTAGCAGTCAGCTCAGATGCAATGGATTGGTTTGTTACCATATCAACTCCTCTAATCAGGGTTTACTCAAATGCATGATTGCATCCGGTAAAACTACTTATTTTTATTTTGTACACACTTGCTTCAGTTCAGCGCTTGTCTTGCAAACCACGTATCAGCTGTAACATTTCCCGGGTGTCGGCATCTGCCGTTTGCACCCTGTCCGTGACCAGGTCCAGCAACTCGTTATCCGGGAAATCCAGCAATTTATCCAGTATCTGCAACTGCGACGTGGTCATTGCCGCAAAGTCCTGCACTACAAATTTCCCCAGTAACAGATCCAGCTCCAGCAAGCCCCTGCGGCAGCGCCACACCATGCGCCTTGTGCTGGCTTCCATGGTCAGTCCACCCGCTTGATGGAAATTTCTTTATGCTGACCGGATTTCTCGGCAGGCTTGAATTTGCTTGGCGGTGCCTGCAACCCCTTCATCTTCATTTCCTTGATCTTGCCGATGGCCTTGGCCGGACTCAGGCCTTTAGGGCAAACATCTACGCAATTCATGATGTTGTGGCATTTGTACAGGCGATACGGATCCTCAAGATTTTCCAGGCGCTCTTCAGTCGCCTGGTCACGGCTATCGGCAATAAAGCGATACGCCTGCAGCAAGCCGGCAGGGCCAACAAATTTGTCCGGGTTCCACCAGAACGACGGGCATGACGTAGTGCAGGCTCCGCACAGGATGCACTCGTACAAGCCATCCAGCTTGGCGCGATCTTCGGGCGACTGCAGCCGCTCCGTTACCGGCTCAGGATCATTGTTGACCAGGTAAGGCTTCACCGAGTTGTATTGCGTGAAGAACTGCGTCATATCCACGATCAGGTCACGAATCACCGGCAGGCCGGGCATTGGCCTGATCTCCACAGGCTCTTTCAGGTCTTCCAGCTTGGTGACGCAAGCCAGGCCATTCTTGCCGTTAATGTTCATGGAGTCCGAACCGCACACGCCTTCACGGCAGGATTTACGCAGACTGAGCGTATCGTCCAGCGTCTTGATGCGCAGCAGCGCATCCAGCAGCATTTTGTCTTCCGGTTGCAACTCGATGTCGTAATCCTGCATGTAAGGATCCAGATCGGTTTCCGGGTTAAAGCGATAGATGGAAAATTTCACGACAGACTCCTAGTAAACTCTTGGTTTAAGCGGAAACGGTTCAACCGTTAACGGCTTCATGACGACCGGCTTGTACTCAAGCTTCTGTTGCTGGCTGTAATACAGCGAATGCGTCAGCCACTTTTCATCGTCGCGGCCGGGGAAATCTTCGCGGCAATGCGAGCCGCGGCTTTCCTGGCGGGCATGGGCAGCTGTCATGGTGGCAACCGCCACTTCGATGAGGTTATCCAGTTCCAGCGCCTCAATGCGGGCGGTATTGAATACCTGGCTCTTGTCCTTGATTTCCGTGCGGCGGATGCGCGTAGCCACCTGCCGAATCTCATCCACGCCTTGCTGCAACAATTCAGGGAAGCGGAATACGCCACAATGCGTTTGCATCACGCGGCGCATTTCAGCGCCTACTTCAGTGACATTTTCGCCATTCTCTTGCCGATCCAACCGGCCCAGGCGTGCCAGGCTTAGATCGGCAGCATCCCTGGGCAAAGGTTTGTGCGTGGGGTTCCTGGCTACATAGTCAGCCATATGCAAACCGGCAGACTTACCGAACACCATCAAATCCAGCAGTGAGTTGGAGCCCAGGCGGTTTGCCCCATGTACCGAAACACAGGCACATTCACCCACGGCGTAAAAGCCATCCACCGCTTTTCCGGTGGTGTTATCGCATACCTGCCCGTGGATATTGCTGGGAATGCCACCCATCATGTAATGTGCGGTGGGCACTACCGGGATCGGCTCGTTAATAGGATCTACATTGGCAAACTTCATTGCAATCTCGCGTATGCCCGGTAGCTTCTGCATGATGGTTTCCGGGTCAAGGTGATCCAGCTTCAATAACACCGCATCCTTGTTTTTACCTACACCGCGCCCCTCTTTGATCTCAGTGGCAATGGCGCGAGATACCACATCGCGGCTGGCCAGATCCATGGCGGACGGCGCATAGCGCTGCATAAAGCGCTCACCCTCACTATTGACCAGGTAACCGCCTTCTCCGCGCACCCCTTCCGAAATCAACACGCCGGCATCGGCTACGCCGGTGGGGTGGAACTGCCAGAATTCCATGTCCTGCAGCGGGATGCCGGCACGTGCTGCCATGCCCAGGCCGTCCCCGGTATTGATAAAAGCATTGGTGCTGGCCTGGAAGATACGGCCTGCGCCGCCGGTGGCGAACATGGTGGTTTTGGCCTGGAAAATACTGACTTCACCGGTTTCCATCTCCATGGCGGTCAGGCCGAGTACCGTGCCTTCGCTATCGCGGATCAGGTCCAGCGCCAGCCACTCGATAAAGAACTGGGTATTACTTTGTATATTGCGCTGATACAGCGTGTGCAGCATGGCGTGGCCGGTACGATCGGCGGCGGCACAGGTTCGCGACACTGGCGATTCGCCGAAATTCTGGCTCATACCGCCGAAAGGCCGCTGGTAAATCTTGCCGTTTTCCATGCGGTCGAACGGCATGCCGAAATGCTCCAGCTCATACACTGCTTCTGCTGCGCCCTTGCACATGAACTCGATAGCATCCTGGTCACCCAGGTAATCCGAACCCTTGATAGTGTCGTACATGTGCCATAGCCAGTTATCGCCGCCGACATTGCCCAGCGAGGCCGCAATGCCGCCCTGCGCAGCCACGGTATGTGAACGGGTTGGGAATACCTTGGAAATGACCGCAGTATTCAACCCGGACTTGGACAACTGCAAAGCCGCGCGCAGCCCTGCACCACCACCACCGACGATGACTGCATCAAATTGTTTAATATCCATGTTTATCGCTACCTAACAGCATCATGCATTCCACAAAATTTGCACCGTCCAGGCTGCATAGAAAAATAAAGAAACTCCGGCTGCGTAGTGCAGCACCTGGCGTATACGCAAAGGCTTGACGTAATCCACCAGCACATCATTAACGCCGAGCCAGGCATGCACAAACAGGCTGAGCAGAAACAGCAAGGTACTCACCTTGAGCCAGCCCGCACCCATCATGGTTTTCCAAGCCTCATAGCTGCCAGGGTGCTGCACCAGTAACATACCGACCATCAACACCGTATACAGCGCCATAATGGCCGCCGTCGCACGCTGCACCAGCCAGTCGCGCAGGCCGTGAAACGCTTTACTGAAAATCTGCATCACCATAACAACACCCCTGTTGCCGCTGTCAGCAACAGGCTGACCACCAGCACCAGCTTGCTGCTAAGCCGGGCCTGTTTCAGCTCTACGCCCCAGCGCGCATCCATGGCCAGGTGGCGTACCCCGGCAAAGAAATGATGCAGGAAAGCCCAAGCACAACCCAGCAAAACCAGCTTGGCCAAAGGATGCTCTGCAATCGCCAGCAACCCCTGAAAGCCTTCTGCCGATGCCAGCGATTGCTGCAAAGCCCACAGAAAAACCGGAATAATCAAAAACAGGGTGACGCCGCTGAGGCGGTGCAGAATGGATACCAGGGCGGGTATCGGCAGGCGCACCTTGGCCAGGTTAAGGTTTTTCGGGCGCTTTCTTTTGATGGTCGGATCAGGCTTCAATTTACACCCCGGCAGCTTTGGCCACGGCTGATGACACACGCACCAGCAGGCGCGGATCAAACGGCTTGGGAATGATGTACTCTTTGCCGAACTCAAGCGCAGTCAGCTTGTAGGCATCCAGCACCTCTTGCGGCACCGGCTCGCGCGCGATTTCGGCAAGCGCTTTGGCAGCTGCAATCTGCATGGCGGTGGTGATCTGTTTGGCACGTGCATCCAGCGCCCCACGGAACAGGAAGGGGAAACCCAGTGCGTTGTTCACCTGGTTAGGAAAATCCGAGCGGCCCGTTGCCATAATCAAGTCATCCCGCACCGCATGGGCCAGCGCCGGTAAAATCTCAGGGTCAGGATTGGCCAGGGCGAACACTATCGGCCTGGGGGCCATCGCACGCAACAACTCGGCGGGCAATGCATTAGCGGCGGATACGCCGATAAACACATCGGCACCCACCATCACGTCTTCCAGCGTTTTGGCAGTGGTAGTAATCGCCAGGTCGCGATTCATGTCATGCAGGTCCGCGCGGTCACTGGTCAATATGCCGGTCTTGTCCACCATGGTGATATTGGTGGCGCCCATGACTTTGAGCAACCTGGCACAAGCACAACCTGCAGCACCTGCGCCGAGGAATACGATCTTTACCGTTTCCAGTTGCTTGTCCTGCAAGGTCAATGCATTCAGCAGGGCTGCACTCACGATCACCGCAGTACCATGCTGGTCATCATGAAATACCGGGATATCCAGCCGCTCACGCAATTCTTTTTCGATACGGAAACAATGCGGTGCGGCGATATCTTCCAAGTTGATGCCGCCGAAGGTAGGCGAGATATTGACTACGGTCTCGATAAAAGCTTCTACCGAAGGCGCCTTGATCTCGATATCAAAAACGTCGATGCCGGCAAAGCGTTTGAACAGCACAGCCTTACCTTCCATTACCGGCTTGCCTGCGAGTGCACCAACATCACCAAGTCCCAGTACGGCCGTGCCGTCGGTAATCACCGCAATCAGGTTACCTTTGTTGGTATAGCGATATGCATTTTCCGGGTCGCGATGTATTTCGCGAACCGGCTCTGCCACGCCTGGCGTGTAAGTGAGGGATAGATCTTCCTGCGTCAGGCAAGGCTTGGATGACTCAACGGACAGTTTTCCAGGTTTAGGGAACTCATGATAATCCAGTGCTTTTTGCTTCAAGTTATTCATATTTGGCCCATTAAAATGCAAGTTGTTGAGATTTCACCGTTAGCACTATTCAAGCTCTCTACTTTATTCAAGCTCATTTCTATAGTGGTGATCATCCGTTACGCAAAGTCCGTGCCTCCACTCCATGGGCTTATCGCCGTAGGTATATGAGACGCGCTCAATGCTCAACAATGGCGCCCCTTTAGCTAGGCCCAGCTTGGCCGCAACATCAGCCGTGGCCGCAACCGCTTTCAGGCGTTCTTCTGCACGTATCATGTGGATGCCATATTGGGTCTCGTACATGCTGTACATGGAACCCTGCTTTTCCTGGATACGTGTTGCATTCAAGCCTTTAAACGGGCCAGCCGGGATAATGATGTGATCGTGTATTACCGGGCGACCGGAAAATGACAGCAGCCGCTTCACCTCTATAATGGCCGTCCCAGCCTTGAGGCCAAGCAATGCTGCCACCTCGGCGCTTGCCTTGCTGCGGGTACATTCCAGCAACTCATTCTGCAGCACTTCTTTTTTACCGTTACTGGCAGTCAATCTCAAAAAGCGCAGCTTGATACCATCTTCATTATGGGTAGCCACATAAGTGCCCTTGCCTTGCCTGCGCACCAAAATGTTCTCCGCAGCAAGCTCGTCAATCGCTTTGCGCACTGTGCCCTGGCTTACTTTAAACCGACTGGCCAGCTCCATCTCGCTGGGAATTGCATCACCCGGTCGCCACTCTCCCGCTATCAGGCTCTGCGTGAGCAAGACTTTAATCTGCTCATAAAGAGGTCTAAAACTTGGCGAAGAGGTGTTTATGTTATTCATTTCGTACTCATCCGGATTGGCGTATACAAAATCTATCACGACTTAGTTTTTAAGTCTATAGTTTTATATCTTATATAAGACATAAGATTGTTATTGACAGCAAGATTTCTCTAAGTTAGTGTCCATGCCATGACAAAACTGCTACGCAAATAGCGTTGCCATGACAGCGATCAATAAGCAGCATCCAAAAATAAGACCAAACACCTGGCACATAAAACTCTGCACTGCGTATCAAACAACAGATTTTTGAGGGAGAAGTAAATGCAAGATGATTCGATAGCTCAACGCCTGTACGAACCCAGCGCATCGGTGCGCGAGCACGCTGCCATTTCCGGCATGGGCGCCTATCAGGCACTATGTGATGCAGCAGCAGCCGACTACGAAGGCTTCTGGGCTAAACTCGCCAACAAGCTGCTGATCTGGAAAAAACCATTTACCAAGACGCTTGATGAGTCGGCAGCTCCTTTTTACAAATGGTTCTCCGATGGCGAACTCAACGTATCCTACAATTGCCTGGATCGACACCTGCAAACCCAGCCCAACAAGACCGCGATCATTTTTGAAGCGGATGACGGCTCCACCAGAAGCGTCAGCTACAAAGCGCTTTACCATGAAGTGTGTCAGCTGGCCAACGGCCTCAAGACACTGAATCTCGCCGTTGGCGACCGCGTGGTGATCTACATGCCCATGGGCATAGAGGCTGTGGTTGCGATGCAAGCCTGCGCTAGACTGGGCCTTATACACTCCGTAGTATTTGGCGGCTTTTCTGCCAAGAGCCTGGTCGAGCGCGTCCACGATGCCGGCGCTCGAGTCATCATCACCAGTGACGGCCAGTTCCGCGGCGGCAAGACTATGCCACTGAAAGCTACCGTTGATGAAGCCCTGCTTGACCCGCAATGCAGTAGCGTAGAAAAACTGATCGTTAACAAACGTACCGGCATGGAAGTGAGCTGGGATGCTACACGTGAAATATGGTGGCACGACTTGATTAAAGACCAGGCCGACACTTGCGAACCAGTGTGGGTAAACGCCGAGCATCCACTATTCCTGCTATATACCTCAGGCTCCACCGGCAAACCCAAGGGCGTACAGCATTCATCCGCGGGCTATTTGTTGCATGCCATCAACACCATGCTATGGACATTTGACCTCAAGGACAATGACGTTTTCTGGTGTACCGCCGATGTAGGCTGGATCACCGGCCATACCTATGTCGCATACGGCCCACTGGCGGCTGGCGCGACCCAGATCATTTTTGAAGGCATACCCACCTACCCCGACCCGTCGCGTTTCTGGAAAATGATAGAGCGGCATAAAGTCACTATTTTCTACACCGCACCCACTGCTATCAGGGCGCTGATCAAGCTGGGTGGCCACCTTCCGCGCAAACATGACCTGTCGTCACTGCGCCTGCTGGGCTCGGTTGGCGAACCCATCAACCCCAGTGCCTGGCTATGGTTTTACGAGGAGGTTGGCGGTTCGCGCTGCCCTATCATGGATACCTTCTGGCAGACCGAAACCGGCGGGCACGTCATTACACCACTACCAGGCGCAACGCCACTGGTGCCGGGGTCATGCACGCTACCACTACCAGGCATAGAAGCCGCTATCGTCGATGAGACCGGCAAGGACCTGGACTGGGGCACCGGCGGCTTTCTTGTCATCAAGAAACCCTGGCCCTCGATGATACGCACCATCTGGGGCGATCCCGAACGCTATCGCACCTCATATTTCCCGGAAGACCTGGGTGGCAAACTTTACCTGGCTGGCGACGGCGCCATCCGCGATATCGATACCGGCTACTTCACCATCATCGGCCGCATTGATGACGTACTGAATGTATCCGGCCACCGCATGGGCACCATGGAAATTGAATCGGCACTGGTAGGCAACCCCCTGGTGGCAGAAGCCGCGGTAGTAGGCAAGCCACACGAGATCAAGGGCGAGGCCATCGTAGCCTATGTGGTACTCAAGGGACACAGGCCGGAGGGTGAAGAAGCCAGCAAGATTACCGCCGAGCTGCGCGAGTGGGTAAGCAAGGAAATCGGCCCTATCGCCAAACCGGATGAAATCAGGTTCGGCGATAGCCTGCCCAAAACCCGCTCCGGAAAAATCATGCGTCGCTTATTGCGTACGCTGGCAAAAGGCGAGGAGATCACTGCCGACATCTCCACGCTGGAGAACCCGGAAATACTGAAGCAACTCTCGGCAAACAAGTAAATATCGACAATTCAGTCATGTACATTTGAGCGCCTTATGTTATATGTCTTATATAAGACATAAGATATTAGTTGACATTTATTACCATGCATCGCTAAAATCGGTTCATGCTACAAGCCAGCAGTTGGCGCCGAAAATGTGAGTACCTTTCAAGCACAAAGGATTAGAGAACATGCTAATGAACAGAGCCAGCTTTCATCATGAATAAGTACTTCCGCCCACGTCGGTCGATGCTGTATGTGCCCGGGTGCAACCAGCGCTACCTGGACAGGGCGCGCACCTTGCGTGTGGATTCAGTCATTCTGGATCTGGGCGACCCTATCCTGCTGGAAGCGAAAGAGGTATCGCGCCAGAATGTAGTAGCGGCAATCAAGGCTGGGGGCTATGGCAAGCGTGAAGTTGTGGTCAGGGTCAACGATCTGAATTCACCGTGGGGCCGCGACGACATCAAGGCTGTTGCCAACATAGGCGCGGATGCGATTCTGTTCCCCAATATAGAAAGCCGTAACGATGTGCTGGAAGCCCTGGAAGAACTCGATGCAGCTGGCGGCAAGGACTTGCCGGTAATGGTGATGATAGAAAGCCCATTGGCGGTACTACATGCACAGGAAATCGTCAGTGCTTCGGACCGCATTTGCTGCGTCATCATGGCAACCTCCGACCTGATTTCCCAGCTCAACGCCCGCGCCACGCATGACCGTGTGGCACTGCTTTCAAGCTTGTCACTGGTGGTACTGGCAGCACGCGCCTACAAGCGGGGCGTGGTAGATGGCATTAACAGCAACCTGAAAGACTTCGAAGGCTTTGAGTATGCCTGCCGCCTTGGGCGCGATCTGGGTTTTGACGGCAAATCGCTGATACATCCATCTCAACTCGATTATGCCAATGATGCCTATACGCCCAAGCCTGCTGAAGTACAGTTTGCCAGGGATATTATCGAAGGCCTGTCCAAGGCCAATGCCGCCGGACGCGGCACAGTGGTGGTCAATGATCGACTGGTTGAACATCACCACATAGCCCCGGCCAAAAGACTATTGGACCTGGCTGACATGATCAGCGAACTTGAAATTGATGACCTTGAGGATGCTCATGAGTAAAACCAACGCAGGCAACTTCTTTGAAGATTTCAAGCTGGGGCAGATTTTTACCCACACCACGCCACGCACCATCACCGAAGGCGAATGCGCACTGTACATAGCGCTGACGGGTGCGCGCCATATTACGCATTGCGCTGAGCCGGTAGCAAAAGGCCTGGGCTACCCTCGCCGTCCGGTAGATGACTTGCTGGCTTTTCATCTGGCTTTTGCCAAGACGGTGCCCGATATCTCAGTCAATGCGGTGGCTAACCTAGGCTATGCCGATGTGCGATTCCTCAGCCCGGTGTACGTGGGCGATACGCTGACTACGATATCCACCGTGATCGGTCTGAAACAGAACTCCAGCAACAAGAACGGCATCGTCTATGTGTATTCGGTTGCCAGCAACCAGAACCATCAGGAGGTACTGTGCTGGGTGCGCTGGGTCAGCGTGATCAAAAACAAGCTGGATGCGCCTGCGCCGGAAACCAAAATACCGGAGCTACCGGCTAAGGTGGCTATTGCCGACCTCAGCATCCCAGCTTTCCTCAATGCGCGCAATTTCAACACCAGCGTCACCGGTGGCAACTACCTGTGGGATGACTACCAGGTTGGCGAACGCATCAACCACCCCGCCGGCATGACCGTGGATAGCGCCGACCACACCCTGGCCACCAAGCTCTACCAGAACAATGCCCGCCTGCACTTTGATGAGCTGACCATGAAAAACACGCCATTCGGCACGCGGCTGATGTATGGCGGCCATGTCATTTCCGTTTGCCGGGCGCTTTCATACGATGGCCTGGAGAACGTATTGTCCATCGTTGCCATTAACGCAGGCACGCATTGCAACCCCAGCGTTGGCGGCGATACATTTTACGCATGGACCGAAATACTCGAAAAATACGAACTACCGGGCCGTGAAGATATAGGGGCCCTCAGGTTGCGACTCGTGGGATTGAAAAACCTGGCGGCCGAGGAACTTGAAAGCACCCATGTCGACAACAACGGTAAGCAAAGCTACCAGCCCAATGTTGTGCTGGATCTGGATTACACCGTATTAATGCCTCGCAGAATAAGGAACTCTTAATGTCCAACCTTGCCCACCCAACGCTGACACACCCGAACACCGCCCTGTTCGGAGGTGAAAAACCGTTCCCTGTCATTCCATCCTGTGAGCATTTCGCGGGCAGCGAGAAGCTGATCCTGAAAGCTTTACAGCTGCAAGACACTTTGGGCCCGGTATTCGATATCACCTGCGATTGCGAAGATGGTGCTGCAGCCGGACAAGAGCGTGAGCATGCCGAAATGATCGTGCGCGTGCTCAATTCCGAAGCCAACCGCCACCACATGGCAGGTGCACGCATCCATGACTACACACATCCGGCATGGAAGCTGGATGTAGATATCCTGGTGGCAGGTCTGGGCAAGATACTGGCTTACATCACCATCCCCAAATCAACCAATGCCGCACAGGTCGCGGAAATGGTGGCCTACATCCAACAGGCGTGCAAAACAAATAACATCAGCCGAACCATTCCCGTGCATGTGCTGATCGAAACCCACGGCGCGCTGCGCGAAGTGCACCAGATTGCCACCCTGCCCTGGCTGCAAGTGCTGGATTTTGGCCTGATGGATTTCGTCAGCGGGCACCATGGCGCGATTCCGGCCTCGGCCATGAAAAGCCCGGGACAATTCGAACACAGGCTGCTGGCGCGCGCCAAGGCAGAGGTTGCCGCCGCCGCACTGGCGAATGGCCTGGTACCGGCACACAACGTGACGCTGGACCTCAAAAATACCGAAACCACCTTTGCCGATGCCAAGCGCGCACATACAGAGTTCGGCTTCTTGCGTATGTGGAGCATCTACCCAACGCAGATCCAGGCCATCGTCGATGCCATGAAACCCGACTTCAGCGAAGTACAGGATGCTGCCAATATCTTGCTGCAGGCACAACAGGCCGAGTGGGGCCCTATCCAGTATCAGGGCGACCTGCACGACCGTGCAACCTATCGCTATTTCTGGGAAATCCTGCAAAAGGCGAAACTGAGCAAGGTTGCCATTCCGGAAAATGCCGACCAGGCCTTTTTCAGCTAACTGCCAGCAGGCTGATGTTCAGATATCCAATGGGCAACAGCCGCTAACCCATTTTTTAGAGGTTTAAACATGACTCAACTTCCTTCAGCGGGTGCCAGGTTCCGTGCGGCGTTACAAGCCGAAAAACCGTTGCAAATCATAGGTGCGATTAATGCCTACCATGCACTGCTGGCTACGCAAACCGGCTACAAAGCCCTGTATTTATCAGGTGGTGGTGTAGCTGCCGGCTCACTGGGTGTGCCCGATCTTGGCATTTCCACCCTGGAAGATGTACTGATTGATGTCAGGCGCATCACCGACGTCACCGATGTACCTTTGCTGGTGGATATTGATACCGGCTTTGGCGGTGCCTTCAACATTGCACGCAGCATTAAGTCCATCATCAAAGCAGGGGCTGGCGCCGTGCATATAGAAGACCAAGTGCAGGCCAAACGCTGCGGCCACAGGCCCAACAAGGCCATCGTCAGCCAGGTCGAGATGGTTGATCGCATCAAGGCGGCCGTGGATGCGAGAACCGATGACAACTTCGTGATTATGGCGCGTACCGATGCCTTGGCCGTAGAAGGCCTGCAGTCCGCCATAGACCGGGCTTGCGCCTGTGCTGAGGCCGGTGCCGATATGATCTTCCCGGAAGCCATCACCGAGCTGGCCATGTACCGGCAATTTGCAGCAGCAGTGAAAGTGCCAATTTTGGCCAATATCACCGAGTTCGGCGCTACGCCCTTATTTACCGTGGATGAGCTTGCCGATGCCGATGTAAGCATGGTGCTATATCCCCTCTCGGCCTTCCGCGCCATGAACCAGGCGGCACTCAAGGTGTATGAAGCGGTACGCAAGGATGGCACACAGAAGGGTGTGGTTGAGCTGATGCAAACACGTAATGATTTGTACAAGTTTCTAGATTATCACGCTTACGAACAAAAGCTGGATCAGCTATTCCAGAGTGAAAGTAAAGCCAAAAACTAAACCAAATAAGAAGCGCAATTAAAAAGCCACGTGAAACCAGTATGCCCAATGAAGTATGCATAGCGAGGAGAGCAGCATGAATACAGTAAATGATCCCAATAAAGCAGTAGAGCCGAAAAAGAAAAAAGGCGTGGCACTAGCCGGTGTTTCAGCCGGAACCACGGCAATTTGTACAGTCGGCCATACTGGCAACGATCTGCATTACCGCGGTTATGACATTCTTGAGCTTGCCAAGAACTCTACTTTTGAAGAAGTGGCTTATCTATTGATTCACGGCGAGCTCCCTACCAGCACGCAGCTGGCGGAATATCACGGCAGGCTAAAAACACTGCGCGGCATACCCGATGCGCTCAAGAAGGTACTTGAGCAAATCCCCGCCTCAGCGCACCCCATGGATGTGATGCGCACCGGTTGCTCCATGCTCGGCACCCTGCAACCAGAAGCACCAGACCGCAACACACAAGCTGCGCGTGACCTGGGTGACAAGCTGATTGCCTGCTTTGGCTCCATACTGCTTTACTGGTATCACTACAGCCATAGTGGCAAGCGTGTGGAAGTGGAAACCGACGATGACTCCATCGCAGCGCATTTCCTGCATGTGTTGCATGGCAAAACTCCATCAACGCTGCACGTAAGTGCCATGAATGCATCACTGGTACTTTACGCAGAACATGAATTCAATGCCTCTACTTTTGCCGCCCGCGTAGTGGCGGGGACTCTGTCAGACATGTACTCCGCCATCACCGCCGCCATAGGCGCATTGCGAGGCCCCAAGCATGGCGGCGCAAACGAGGCTGCCATGGAAATCATCCAGCGTTACAGCAGCCCGGATGCGGCAGAAGCCGATATCATGCAGCGCATTGCGGCCAAGGAAATCATCATCGGTTTCGGCCACCCGGTGTACACCATCGCCGATCCACGCAATGTCGCCATCAAGGAAGTATCGCGCAGTCTCAGCCAGGATGCAGGAGACATGACCCTGTTCGACATTTCAGACCGCCTGGAAACCGTGATGTGGCGCGAGAAAAAGATGTTCCCCAATCTGGATTGGTATAGCGCGTCCAGTTATCACATGATGGGCATCCCCACCAGCATGTTCACGCCGATTTTCGTGATCTCGCGCACCACCGGCTGGGTAGCCCATGTCATCGAGCAGCGCATCGATAACAAGATCATCCGCCCCAACGCCGATTACAACGGCCCGGAAGAACGCCCATACGTGCCTATTTCTGCCCGCTAACCTTGTCGCCAGCTCAACAACCTTATACGAAAGCCAACCATGTCAGCCCACATTTCAAACGTCCGACCCGCTCCAGACCAAGTGCTGGTGGACATCGCCGAATACGTCAGCGATTTTGTCATCAATAGCGAAGAAGCCTTCGATACCGCCCGCAACTGCCTGATGGACACTTTGGGCTGCGGCCTGGAGGCACTGGAATACCCAGCCTGCACCAAGCTGCTGGGGCCAGTCGTACCTGGGACAGTCGTGCCCAATGGCGCCAAGGTGCCAGGTACTCAGTTCCAGCTCGACCCGATACAGGCTGCATTCAACATCGGCGCCATGATCCGCTGGCTGGATTTCAACGATACCTGGCTGGCCGCAGAATGGGGCCATCCTTCTGATAATTTGGGCGGCATCCTGGCGACTGCCGACTGGCTATCGCGCACTCGCCTGGCGCAAGGGCAGCACCCGCTAGCCATGCGTGACGTACTGACTGCCATGATCAAGGCGCATGAAATTCAGGGCGTCATTGCCTTGGAAAACAGCTTCAACCGCGTGGGGCTGGATCACGTGGTGCTGGTCAAGGTCGCCTCCACCGCCGTCGTTACCGGCATGCTGGGCGGCACCAAAGAGGACATCATCAATGCCGTATCCAATGCCTGGATAGACGGCCAGAGCTTGCGCACCTACCGTCACAGCCCCAATACCGGCTCGCGTAAATCCTGGGCCGCAGGCGATGCTACCAGCCGCGCCGTACGCCTGGCCTGGATGACCATGAAAGGCGAAATGGGCTACCCCTCCGCACTCACCGCCAAGACCTGGGGATTTTATGATGTGCTGTTCAAGGGTAATGCATTCAAGTTCCAGCGCCCTTATGGCTCTTACGTGATGGAGCAAGTACTGTTCAAGATTTCATTCCCGGCCGAGTTCCATGCCCAGACCGCGGTGGAATGTGCAATCCAGCTCTATTCCAAGATTTGCAATCGCGTAGATACGCTGGAAAAAATCGCCCAGATCGACAAGATCGTGATTACCACCCACGAATCCGCCATCCGCATTATTGACAAGCAAGGCCCGCTCGCCAACCCTGCCGACCGCGACCACTGCATCCAGTACATGACCGCCATCGGCCTGCTCAAGGGCAACCTGACAGCCGCCGACTATGAAGACAATGTAGCCGCTGACCCGCGTATCGACGCCTTGCGCGACAAGATGGTATGCGTGGAGAAGCCTGAGTACACCAAAGACTACCTGGATCCGGAAAAGCGCTCCATTGCCAATGCCATTCAGGTGCTATTCAAGGACGGCACGCACTCCGAGAATATTGCGGTGGAGTACCCGATCGGTCACAGGCGTCGTCGTGGCGAAGGTATCCCGGAACTGGTGAAGAAATTCAAGACCAACATTGGCCGCCGCCTGCCGGCCAAACAGCAGGAACAGATACTCAAGGTATGCCTGGACCAGGCAACTCTGGAAGCCATGCCGGTGCATGAGTTTGTAGACATGTTTGTGAATTAAATAACCGTGAATTAACCCGGTTGGCAGACAGCTCTAGGTGACTGCAACAGAGAGTTAACATAAAGAAGGACTAGCCCAGGCTAGTCCTTCTTTGCTTTCAGGGTTTGTAACCCGCTATTTCCCGGCCACAGCCAAATCCATTTTAAGGTTAACCGTCTTGCCGTCGCCCGCCACCTTGGTGGTTTCGCTGGTGGCAATATGCTTGGCGTCCATGGCAGCACTTTCCACCAAATAACCTTGCATCGCCTGCGCCCTGGCATTGGCCAACGCAATTAAATCTGCTTCTGATATGGTGACTGTCGACTTAAGTTGCTCCAGCATTTCACTGTACTTGGGCATGTCTTCCGGTTTGGATTTCTTGAAATACCCTTTGAGCGCATTCACCACCTTCAGGTTACGCCCCCCGCCGGTGCGCTCTTTCAACAAGACTTCTATCGCCGACTGTACTTTTGGATTATTGAGATCAATCGGGCCAGGCTGCTCACCTGGTTGTAACTTCAGGCCCATCTCCTTGAGCACATCGCGACGCGTCGCCAGCTCCTGCAGACCGGCAGTATCTGCCACAGGGTCAAATGTCGGGCTGATCTTGAGCGTTAGCGTCGGGCGCTTGCTGATGGCACCTGCAATAGTTTTAAGTTTTTCCTGCTCCTGTGGGGCAAGTGTCGCAGAGCCCGGATCAAAAACAATAGCTTCCAGCTTATCGGAGCTCACCCCCAGCAGCTTGCCTAGTGCGCGGAATGGTGAAGTCACGATCTTGCCGAGCACATTCACAAACGCTTTCCAGATCACCTTACCATAACTGAACTGCGGATCATCCAGGCTGCCTGATACCGGCAGGTCGAGGTCTATCAGGCCATCGCTGTCTTCCAGCAACGCAATCGCCAGGTCAAGCGGCAAGCTCAAAGCGTCCGGGCTTTCTACACGTTCACCCAGGCGTAATTTATTCAGCACAAACTTGTTCTGGCCGGCTAACTGGCGTTGCTTGATCTTGTACTCCAGGTCTACCGAGAGCTTGCCGGATTCAATCTTGCGGCCGGCAAACTTGCCTGAGTAAGGGGTCAATCGGTTCATTTCCAGGTTCCTGAACTCCAGTTTCAGGTCGGTAAACTCGGTAGCCTTGAACGGCTGCAAGCTGCCGCGTATGCGTGCGGAGCCGTAGTCATCCACCTTGCCATCGAGCTCTACCTGCGCGGTCGTCGCAGGGTTGGTGGATAAACCGTTGATCACGCCTGACAAGGTGTTGATATGCGTACCGAACTGAGGCTTGAGCGATAGATCAGCAAATTCCAGGTCTGCATTATTGATGCGTACGCGCTCGACAACTATCGGGAAGCTATCCTTGGCATTTGCCGAGGCTGAGCCCGCGACAGGTTGGATTGGCGCCTTAGCAGTGGCTGGCGACGGGCGCAAGATACGCTTGATATTGAGGGTTTTATCTTCATAGATAATAAACTTGCTTATGGGCTGCTCTATGCGCAACTCATCCATATGTAGCTGGTTAGGAGCAAGCCCCAGCTTGAGCGTATCGCTGGAAACCGATTTCCAGTTGAGGAAGGTCGCGCCTGTGTCCTCTTCGCTGATTGCCAGGTTGTTCACGCTGAAGCCCCCTTGAAACTTTGCGCTGAACGACTTATCCGTCTTTATCGTCAACTTGCCGCCTACATTAGCAGTACCGTCATTCAGCTTGAGCAAAGCCTGCTGATTAACATAAGGTGAAAAAGGCTTAAGCGCGAACTTAACCAGCTTGACCTGCATATCAGCCTGCATAGGCAATAAGGCAAGCTTGCCGTTGGCATCAAACGCACCACCTTGTTTGACCTGGAAACTGGCCTTGAATGGCCGGGATTTGGCGAGATCCTGTGTACTATTGCGCAACTCAACCATGGTATTTTGTATATCCAGCATCACCGGCGTGACTGTCGATTTATCCTCTATATGTAACGCCGAACTCTCAAGGGACAATCGCTCCAGCGACCACGCCCAGCCTGGCTGATGAGCCGTCTTGCTATCTACTTTTGTAATCACTGTGGCAGCAGGCTGCTCCAGCATTGCCTGCCAATTCAGCGGCTTATTGGCCTCCCTCAGCACTTGTGCCTGCAGGCCGGACAGCACTATGGCTCCGACATTGACGCTATTATTGGCGACGTCGACACTGCCGTTCTCCAGGCTGATACTTTCCAGACGGGCAGCGGGTTGTGGGTATAGCGACGACTGCACCGCCAGCCCTGAGACCCGGCTATTGAGCTGGCTGACACGAATGCCACCATCGCTGTTGGAAACTGCCAGCCCAAAACTCATATCCTGGATGGAAACGCCTAGCGGATGGACAAACTGCTGATCCCGGTAATGCGCCTGCCAATGCTGTAGTTGCAGGCTGCCGATATCAAAATGGAGTGGTGTTTGTTTGACTGATTTTTCTGGCACATCGGCTTGAGCCGCGGCGGATGGCTCGGCAGAACTTAATCCAGCCACCAGCTGTTGCCAGTCGATTGCGCCATCCCGACTGCGGTTCGCATTCACCAGGCCATCCTTGAGCAATACCTCGCCCACACTCAGGTGGTTGCTGGCGAGATCAAAATCTACCGCGTTGATATTGGCCTCACCAAGCTTGAACAAGGGTGCGTTGCCCCGAGCGAGTGTAAGCTGCTGCAACGCCACGCCCAGCCCCTTCACCGTGAGCTGTGTGCCGTGTTGCATGGAAAAATCCAGTTGAGGCAAGGCCAGACTAAGGCCCTGCATCTCTAAGGCTGCAGGGGCTCCTTCTTTAGCGTCCAGCTCCCCGCCCACCTGGTTCAGCTTGAGTAGGAGATTGCTTAAATGAGCTACTGGTTTGGGCTCCGGTTCGGTTTTAGTCATAGCAAAGCGATAAGCAAAACTGGTCGCCAGATCCCCTTGGGTAATACGCACAGGCAAGGCCTGCCCCTCAAGCACCTGCATCAGCTTGGCCAGCTTGATACCCTGGATATCCACTTTGCCGTTCGATGCCAGCGGATTCAGGCCCAGGTCGCCTTTCCATTTTAGCGTTCCACCCTGCTCCGGCAGTTTGCCGACGATGGTGTATTCGCCACGATCTTCCGGCAAGGTCGACAGGCTGTCCAGCTCCACCCCCAGCGGTTGCAACACGGCCTTGAAAGGTGTGCTGCGATTGCGGTCTGTATATTCGATATTGCCACGCTCGACCAGGATGTGGTCTATCATCACTCGCGGCATGCCGGCATCATCCGGCTCTTTGTCTTCATTCAACTTGGCAATCAGGTCTGCCCAATTGAGCTTGCCATCAGGCGCGATATCCAGCGTGACTTGCGGGGCAGTTAAGCGGATGTCTTTCAAGCGCCAGGCAAAATGCAACAAGCCGCTTGTTTCCAGATTGAGGTACAGCCTGTCGAACCCGGCCAAGGGGGCATCATTCAGACGGGTCAGGCGCAGGCGGTCTATGGTGAGGATCAGGCGCAACGGGTCGAACTTGACCTGCTCGACACTGAGGTGGCTTGCCAGCTTGTTTTCCGCAATCCACGGCAAAATACGTTTTGCTAAAGGGTTGACCGCAAAATAGGCAAAAGCCAGGTAAGCCAGCAAAGTGATTGCAACAATCCTGAACGGTTTACCACGTAATATATTTTTGATTTTTTTCAAGCGACAACTCCGTCAAGCATTACACCGATCAACCACTAATTATGCCAAAGTATATTAGCTTCACTCCTGCACAGCTACAGGCATTTCAGTGCTTGATAGGTGAAAGGTGCGCTTCCGGAACTACTCAGGCACAAGCCTTCAGTCATCTTGATAGATATCGCGCCGGGTAAGCGGCAGTGCTGGCGGCTTGCCGTCTTTGCGCACAGCCAGAATCTGGTAGATGCCGGTAGCACCCTGTTCAAACTGCAGGGCACATCCCGTCATGTATAGCCGCCAGACGCGGTAAGCACGCTCGCCGACCTCTGCAATTGCCTCCTTGGCTCTGGCATCCAGCCGGCTCACCCAATGGCGTAAAGTCAGCGCGTAATGGGGTCGCAGGCCATCAACATCGACAATCTCAAAGTCGGCCTCTTCCATTCTACGCAGTACGTTGCTGATGGTATCCAGCTCGCCATCGGGGAAAACATGCTTATTGATAAATCGGGTAGAAATGCTGTTACCCCACCCGGCCTCATCGCTGGTGATGCCGTGGTTCAGGAATACGCCACCCGGTTTGAGCACCCGGTGCACAGTATCAAAGTATGTTGCCAGGTTTTTTAGTCCTACATGTTCAAACATGCCGACGCTGACCACTTTGTCGTAACTGGCTGCAACCGGCAGGTCACGATAATCCAGCCACTCGACCTGAACCTGATGCTCCAGCCCCTGCTGCCGTATCATTTCACTGGCATACTGGTGTTGTTGTCGGCTAAGAGTGATGCCATGGGCATGCACGCCATAATGCCGGGCCGCCCAGTACACCAGCGCACCCCAGCCACAGCCGATATCAAGCAAGGTTTCACCGGGATGCAGCCGCAACTTGCGGCAGATAAGATCCAGCTTGTTGGTTTGCGCAGTATCCAGATCCTGTTCCGGCGACTCAAAATAGGCGCATGAATACACCATGTGCTTATCCAGCCATAACCGGTAAAACTCGTTGGAAACATCGTAATGAAATGCGATGGAATCAGCACTGTTCTGCTGCGGCTGAGTGCCTATTGATGCAATTTTATTGGCTGTGAGCCCCGTTGGCAGGGGGGCATTGAGTTTTAACACATCCCACGCCAGCGCCGCTCTCTCTGTCACCTGCAGCTTTAGCGTTTCCAGGTAATACCTGAGTTTCATGGCCGCATTGAAGTCGCCTGCAACCTCCACATGTCCTTCAAAATACGCTTCTGCCAGGCGCACTGGATCGCGATAGAACACCAGATCGCGTAGTACTTTGGGATGGCGGAAGGTCAGGGTAAAGGCCGGCTCGTCATTGCCTATCCGTAACAACTTGCCATCCCACAGATAGATGGCCAGCGAGCGTGGATAATGCTGGAATAAGCGATAGATGATGCGCTTGGCAACCTCAAGATCGCTGTTTACATTTTTTTCTTCATCCAGATCAGACAACATGGCGTCCTCCCCATCACAGAAATGTCAGTCTCTTCGCTGATTACTCCAGTAGTCATGCACAAAAAATCTATTCAATTCGACTTACCTGCTCACTAAATTGTTCCCAAGCCAGCATTGCAATCCGCTGCCCTTGCGCAGTTTCAAGCCTCACTCAGGCTGACTCTGCCAATTTACTATTGATGGCAGTAATGAAAGGCCCCAGCTTGGGTGGATTCGGCTCTATATCCACCCGGATGCCATATTTCCCCAGCGCCACAGTGCAAACCGGGCCTATGGAAGCCACCAGGCTACGGTTCATACCCGCTTGCAAAGAGGCTTCGCGCCCAAGTTGCTGGGCAACGGCAAACAGGTTGTACACCTGCGATGCACTGGTAAAACACACCACGTCGACGCTATCTGCATCCAGCGCATCCATCAGGTCCACCATGGGCTTGGTATTTTCCGGCAGGCTCCAGCGATAGGTCGCTATCTCCATGACCTGGGCACCTCGCTCTTCAAGCGCTTTTTGTAGCTCCCAGTTGGTATCGCCATAGCGTTGCACTACCACGCACTTACCGGCAATAGGTGCTACATCCAGTTCGGCCAGCACCTCGGCGGTGGTGTATGGGTCCTTGGCCGTCATATCGATACGCACATTGCGTGAACGCAATATCGCCGTAGGTTTGGGCCCACGCACCACCACCTTGGTGGAGGCAAGAATCTGCAGCAACTGCTCGGTGACACCAAGGGTGTCTGTGGTCGCAAACAGGGCTTTCACGCCCACCCCCGTCTGGAAGATGAATATATCAGGCACATTCGCCTGCCAGCCATTGACCAACTGCGCGATCAGCACCGGGTCGATATCAGGAATTTCCGCCAGCGCAGGGGCCGAAAATGGGGTACCCCCATATTTTCTCACCAGATCGGCCAGTTGCTCACCGGCACGGTTTTCCATAATGGCGATGGTTTTATTTTTCAATGTTTATGTTCCTGGTAAGTTAATCCGACCAGCAGATCGGCGTTGCATAGTGTCATGGCTTTTAGTTTAAAACGTTTAATTTGGTGAACTCAAGCAATATCCGGGATATGTATCACTGTGCATTTCGCGGTCATTGGACGGTAACTTGACTTTCAAGAAAACCGGCATAGAATTAATCACTTGCGTTTATTGATTCTTGTAACTATGGCTTTGCCATGGAAGCGAGGCATATGTTAGATGTCAGCGGCACGACATTCTCGGTGCATTATTCGATAACAGCCAGGCCCAATTGTTCATTGCCCCCGGCCACCTGCCTTTGTGTCTTTTCCATTGTAGCTTTTATTTCCCTCAGCGTTGCCATTGCCTTCACTTTGATAGGCGCATGGCCGGTATTGCCATTTTCCGGCCTTGAGCTTGCGGCCCTGGGCTGGGCATTTCATGACACCTATCGGCACGCCAGCGATTATGAGCGTCTGACCATAGACCATAGCAAAGTAGTGCTGGAACGCCACGACCACAAGCGTGATGACCGCATAGAACTCAACAGTTGCTGGGCGCGCGTCATCATGGATCTCATGCCCAACGGCAGTTGCCGGCGCCTGGCATTACGCTCACATGGACGGGAAATTGAATTCGGGCATTTCCTCAGCGGCGAAGAGCGTTATGCCATAGGCAAACAACTCAAATCCCGCTTTGCCAGTGCACAGGCATTCATATGAAGGGAGCAATAATATGAACAAATCCGTCATATCTTTCATGGCCATCCTGCTGACTTCATGGGCTGGCAAGGCGTACGCAGCTTACCAGTTTAACCTGCAACCTCCCGAGACCTTTATCGCGCGCCAGATTTACGACCTGCACACCTTGATCCTGCTGGTCTGCCTGGCGATTTTCGTAGTGGTGTTCGGCTTCATGTTCTATTCAATTATCAAGCACCGCAAATCATCCGGCCGGGAGGCCGCGCATTTTCACCAGAATCTAAAAGTGGAAATTCTGTGGACAGTCATTCCTTTTTTCATCCTTGTCGGCATGGCCTACCCTACCACCAAAACCATATTGGAGATGAAAGATACCAGCGAATCGGATATGACTATCAAAGTCACAGGCCATCAATGGACCTGGCAATATGAGTACCTGGGCGAAGGCGTGCGGTATTCGAGCAACCTGGCAACCACGCAAGATCAGATTGACAATAAGGCTGAAAAAAGCGCGCAGTATCTGTTGGAAGTAGACAAACCCATGGTGGTGCCGGCAGGCAAAAAAGTGCGGCTGTTGCTCACAGCCGAGGACGTGATTCACTCATGGTGGGTACCTAGTTTCGGCGTCAAGCAGGACGCTATTCCCGGCTTTATTAAAGACTCCTGGATACGCGTGGAAAAACCCGGCATATACCGCGGCCAATGTGCCGAGTTATGCGGTGTCGGGCATGGTTATATGCCTATCGTGGTCGAAGTCATGGCGCCCGAGCACTACACGGCATGGCTCGCTGAACAGAAAGCCGCAGTGGCTGCCAGCGAAGCTGCTGCAAACAAAACGCTCTCCCTTGACGAGTTGAAAACGCAGGGTGAAAAAGTGTTCATGACCAATTGTGCAGTGTGTCACCAGCAAAATGGAGCGGGCATGGCAGGCGCATTTCCCCCTCTCATCAATGGCGCTGCTTTCAGCGGCAACTCGGCGCAAAACGCTCGCCTGGAAGGACTCGGTTTCTGGAAAGACGGAAAAATTGTCATGGGACCGAAAGAGCAGCACATCAAGATTGTGCTGAATGGCATTACCGGAACGGTGATGCCAGCGTTCGGCAAGCAATTGTCTGACCTGGATATTGCTGCGGTAATCAGCTATGAGCGCAACAGCTGGGGTAATCAAACTGGGGACTCAATACAACCGGCAGATGTCGCTGCATTACGCAAATCCGCCAATAAATAAGGAGAGCACCATGTCTACCGATGCCATCAATAATGCACACAGCGCTCAACAGGCAAGCGGGTTATTGCGCTGGCTCAGCACGACCAACCATAAAGATATCGGTACTTTATACATGTGGTTCAGTTTTGCCATGTTCCTGTTTGCAGGCGCGCTGGCCATGCTGATACGCGCAGAACTTTTCGAGCCGGGATTGCAACTCATGCGTCCGGCATTTTTTAACCAGCTCACCACCATGCATGGGTTAATCATGATTTTCGGTGCCATCATGCCGGCCTTCGTCGGCTTTGCCAACTGGCAGATTCCCTTGATGATAGGCGCACCGGACATGGCTTTCCCACGGCTTAACAACTGGAGTTTCTGGTTACTACCAGCAGCAGCAAGCTTGCTGCTGGTATCTTTCTTTGTGCCAGGCGGGTCTGTTTAAGGGGGCTGGACCATGTATCCCCCGCTCTATATACAAGGCGGCGTAGCTTATGACATGACCATATTTTCGCTGCACATCATGGGGCTGTCTTCCATCATCGGCTCCATCAACATCATCACCACCATACTCAATTTGCGCGCACCCGGCATGACACTGATGAAAATGCCGATGTTTGTGTGGACGTGGCTGATTACCGCCTTCCTGCTGATTTCAGCCATGCCGGTACTGGCCTCTGCATTGACCATGCTATTGACCGACCGCCATTTTGGCACCTCGTTCTTCAATGCTGCCGGTGGTGGCGATCCAGTCATGTTCCAGCATGTTTTCTGGTTTTTCGGGCATCCTGAGGTATACATCATGATCCTGCCGGCATTCGGCATACTGTCCACCATTATCCCGACCTTTTCGCGCAAGCCGCTATTTGGCTATCACTCCATGGTATATGCCACCGCTGCTATCGCCCTGCTTTCGTTCATTGTCTGGGCGCATCACATGTTCACCGTCGGCATGCCGGTAGCCGGCCAGTTATTCTTCATGTATTCCACCATGCTCATCTCTATCCCAACCGGGGTGAAAGTATTTAACTGGATTGCCACCATGTGGCGAGGCTCACTCACCTTTGAGACGCCCATGCTGTTTGCAGTTGCTGTCATCTGCCTGTTCACCATCGGCGGTTTCAGCGGCCTGGTGCTGGCTATCGTGCCTGTGGATATCCAGTTGCAGGATACCTATTATGTGGTGGCGCACTTTCACTATGTGCTGTTTTCTGGTGCGGCCATGGCTATCATGGCGGGGGTGTACTACTGGCTGCCCAAATGGACAGGGCACATGTATAACGAAACCCTGGGTAAATGGCATTTCTGGCTCACCACCATTGCTTTCAACATCACCTTCTTCCCCATGCATTTCACCGGGCTAGCCGGTATGCCGCGACGCATCCCCGACTATGCATTGCAATTTGCCGACTTCAACATGCTGTCGTCAATAGGGGCTTTCGTGTTGGGTGCCAGCCAGTTGCTGTTTCTGTATACCGTTGTCAAATGCATACGCGGGGGCAGCCATGCCGGTGACAATCCATGGGAAGGCGCAGACACGCTGGAGTGGACATTGTCCTCCCCGCCGCCTTATCACAGCTTTGAAACCCCACCCACGGTCAAATAAAGGGGATACATCATGGCCACCCAACAAGCTCGCCAGAAACGCGTTGCAGCTCACTACTACCTGCCGGCCCCATCTTACTGGCCGGTTATCGGCTCACTAGCCCTGCTGATACTAGCTATCGGCTTTGTGCTGCTATTACAACAAGTCGCCGCCGGGCAGTACATCATGCTCGCGGGCGGCGCCATCCTGGTTTACATGGTGTATGGCTGGTTCAGCGCCGTCATCCGAGAGAGCGTCCTCGGCCTGTTCAATGACCAGGTCGATGCTTCATACCGCTGGGGTATGTGCTGGTTCATTTTCTCCGAGATCATGTTCTTCTTTGCCTTATTCGGCGCCTTATTCTATGCGCGTAATTTTGCAGTGCCATGGTTGGGCAAGGCCACCCTGTTATGGCCCAATTTCGTAGCCACTTGGCCAACAGCCGGGCCGGGCATGCCGGATCCATTCACGCCGATGGCAGCCTGGGGCATTCCGGCTATCAATACACTTATTTTGCTGACTTCGGGAGCAACAGTTACCTGGGCACACTGGGGGCTAAAGAAAAATAACCGGGCACAACTCAAGGTCGGGTTGGCGCTAACCATCCTGCTAGGGCTGATCTTTATTGCATTGCAAATACACGAATATTCATCGGCGGATTTCAGCATCAGAACAGGAATTTACGGCACCACCTTTTTCATACTGACCGGGTTTCATGGCGCACATGTCACACTTGGAGCGATTATGCTCAGCGTGATTTTACTGCGTGCATTTGCCGGTCACTTTACGCCGGAAAAGCACTTTGCCTTTGAGGCGGTGACCTGGTACTGGCACTTTGTCGATGTGGTGTGGTTGCTACTGTTTATATTCGTGTACTGGATTTAGTATCAATAGAACGTATGAGTAGCTATGACGAAGATCGGACTTATACTTTTAAAATCACCTGGCTTGCTTAAAACTCAAGCCACACGCTGCTCCCTGCGGGAACCCGCGTTGGCCTTACAGTCATTACAGCTGGCAGCTAAGTCATTTCCAGCACGACCCTAGCTCAACCGACCTTACTTAAAACAACCGGCACTAGGGAAACAACGGATGCTTTGCTGGCCAAACGCCAGAATACTCACCTTCAAGGTGCAGCCTATCCACGAGCTTGCGAATTTCATTAACACGATGAAATGGCACTGACACTATCATCAGTATCTCACCCTGCTCGATTCTCTCTTTCAATGCATCAAGATCCGAGTTCGTTAAGTTAACACCCAGCAAGGCCATGCCGATGGCACCGGTGATCACGCCAGAAACGGTAGTAATCGCCAGGATACTGCTCCAGTGGATGTCTGCGTACCACATAGGGAAATACTGCGGCGGAAATGCAAGCGCGAGCAGGCCAGCCAGCAGCCCAAGCCCCGCCCCGATGAGGATACCCATCTCACCTTCGTGCAACGTATCAGTTCTTTCCAGAACATTGGCAGGATGCAACTTGCCCAGGTTGGTGCCGGGTTTTGCCAGAAAATGAATATGCCTGTCCTCAATACAAGCAAGCAATAACTCTTTCCATGCATGTCTTGCAGTTTTCATATCGGGGAACATGAACTCAAGTTTACGTCTCATCTTAACCTCCTTATTGCAAATAATAAGTGGTGTCACGAGCTTAAGTCTTTACCATACCATACAGAATTAGTCAAGTAATAAATGCACTAACTCCAGGTCTATCAAGGGAGTTTATCGAGTGATACGAACGTATCAGGCCAGCAGGTTGACCTGGACATTCACCAGCATGGTTGGCGTTACCAGGCCAGGCCCAATAAAGCTGCCGGAGACTGGCGGTACGGCCTCCGGATCCCTGGCGACCGCAACGGCAATATGCCGATTGCCGGTGACTTCGCCAGCTGTCGGGTCAAAGCCTTTCCAGCCAGTACCTGGCAGGTAGACCTCTACCCAGGCATGAGTAGTGGCATTGCCAGCCTCGGTTGCCGGCGCATGTAAGTACCCGCTGACGAAACGACTAGCGAAACCAAGGCTGCGGCAAGCCTCAATAAACAGGGTGGCGTAATCGCGGCAAGATCCACTGCGCTGGGTTAAGGTCTGGGCAGGTGATTGCACGCCAGCCTCCTCCCGCATTTGATAACGAAAGTTGTTGCTGATGGCCTGATTCAGTTTGACCAACAAAGCAAAGGTCTCCATCCCGTACAAGCCAAGCTGCAATAGCCAGTTGTTGATGGTTTGCTGATCGTTGAAGAAAACCATCCTCTGAAAAGCTGCAAGATCCACCTGCTCACCTTGCTCATACATAAATGGATAGTTCACTGCATACTCTTCAACCAGAAAATCATAGGGTGCCTGCTCATAATGCTGAATCACCACTTCGCTGGCAATGGTCAGTTTATCCGAGCGCTCCAGAAAGTTGACGACAGCCAGCGAGTTATCAAACACATCACGCTGCCATTTGATGGTGTAGTCTGGCGTAATTTTTAGCTTGGAAGATTCAATGCGTACATCATGCCCCTCCCGCGGGCGCAGCAAAAGCCGATGCTGGTTAAGCGTCACTTCAGTGGGGAACTGGTATTCCGTTACGTGTTGAATGCGCAATCTCTGCATTGAGTTAATCCGGCGCCGAATCCAGCTCTTCGACGCGAACCGACATTTCGCGCGGATACAGCGCCGGGCCAAACTGATTGAATATGGCTACGTCGGCAGCATCACGCCCATAGGCTACGGTGACACGCCCGCCCCTGGGGTGCGGCTGGGTGGCATCGAAGGTATACCAACGCCCGCCCACGTATGCCTCAAACCACGCATGAAAGTCCATAGGCTCAAGCTCGTGCAGGTACCCCACCACCATACGCGCCGGGATACACAGCCCGCGGCATAGGGCGATACCCAGGTGCGCCAGCTCTCGGCATACGCCTTCACGCTGCTGGTTAACCTCAACTGCGGATAACTGAAAGTGGATGGAATCCGGATTAAATCGAATATTGGCCTGTATCCACGCCACGATAGCTGCAACCTGGTCATAGCCGGGCGCAACGCCAGCTACAATTTCCTGGCCAAGGTCGATAAACCTGTCGGATTCGCAATAACGTGTAGGTAACAAATAAGTAAGCACGGCATCAGGCAGGTTTTGCACGTCGTCAAAAGGCGCACCCGGGCTTACATTGATACCGTCAGCCGTCAGGATATCTGCCGATGTACGTATAGAGAACTCCCCAGGCGGGGCGATCAGCCGCTGGCAAAGATTGCCATAGTTGTCGGTATATTCAACCACAGGCACACTGGGTTTCAAGGTATAAGACTCTCGCGCCACCCATTGATGCGGCCCGCTACGCGGCCTCAGCATCAGGATAAAGGGCGTATCTATGCTCACATCAAAGGTAATATCACATCCAGTACGAAGCCACACAGCCGTTTTCCTTTATTGATCTAAACATTGCCTGAGCAGGGCATTCTATCGCGCTTTGCACTACCTAACCCGAAACAATTATTACTGCTGGCGCAGTGGCGCGGAAATAGGATAATTCAGGACTTTGCTGTAAGTGTTTACCTACATGCTACTGGAAAATTTATCAAACTGGCAGCTGAATGGCTCGACTGGATGACTGGGTAAGAAGTAACTAGATAGAAGGGTTTGGTACTTATGAATTGATGCAGGACAACGGTTTCAGTCGGTCTCAATGATAAGACCATAATAGCCATATCGTCGGAAGTGCCCATAACGTTTGGAATTCAGGGTTACCCCCGCGCATGAGGCATCGTCATGGCTATCGAATATCACCAGAAACTCACGCTTACCCACAAACAAAGGGGGTAAGCTACGCTTCTCTACCGATGCAATTTTTACATGCTCACCAAGAAAACTATTTAGCTTTGATACCACTTCATTATCTGGGGTGGACGCAGAAATTTCATCCAGCAACTGGAGAAAATTCTGAGCAAATGAGCTATTCATGCGACTTTCTAACTCAAAAACAAATCGGCTGGAATGCACAACCAGACGTGACGTGTATTTAATCCAGGGATTCTTCTACCAGCGCCACCATTTCACTCGGCTTAATGCACAAGGCTTTGGAAAGGTGGCAAATCGTCAGCAGCGAAGGCTGCCTTTTGCCACGCTCAAGCATAGATACAAAGCTTCTATCCAGGCCAGACTGCAGTGCGATGTACTCTTGCGAAAACCCAGCCTTCTCTCTTTGCTGCTTCAAAACTAGTCCAAACTTGATGGATATATCAGCCATTTATTCGTCATTTCCATTCAAAAAACCTGTGATGGATGCTAACCAACTATTGCCTTTTTATGAACGGACTATTGTCACCTTGGCGCATTTATATTAGCTTTGTGGCTAATACACTTCGCCTGCTGAGTAGGCTTTTTTAATGTGATTTTTAAAAACTTAAGGAGTAATATATCTAATTAGCCTTGCCGTTATAACAATAAGGTGCACCATGATTAAAAGCTCAGCTTTTAGCGTAGTACTGAAAAGACTCAGGAAACAACTTGGTGTTTCGCAAGAGGTGCTTGCCCAAGAGGCCGGCCTGGATAGAACCTACATCTCACTGCTAGAACGTGGCGCACGCTCACCCAGCCTCATCACTATCACACTGCTCGCAAAATCCCTGCAGATACAGCCTTCAGAGTTATTGCGGATGATAGAAGCAGAAAATAAAAATCACTCCTCCGTGTTTGACGTATCACCCTCCATCAATGACGACGCTCAACGGCTATCTGAAATCATCAATTCAGGGCGTGTCATGGTGTACGCGTGTGAGCCGGACTCAAGCTACCATGTCACGTTCATCAGCAATAATGTGACGCACCAACTGGGCTTTAATCGAGATGAAGTGCTTAGCACTAAAGACTTCTGGAGGAGCCATATCCACCAGGCTGACCTGCATAAAGTGACAGCTCGCTTTGACAAGCTCTTAAAACATGAATATCAAACCGACGAATACCGGATGCAAACAGCCAACGGTGAGTGGCGCCTGATCGCGGATGAGTCGATGCTAATCCGTGATGAATCTGGAACGCCTAAAGAAATCATAGGGTTTCTTTCAGACGTGAGTGATGTCATTAAATAGAGGTACACCCAGTCAGAACCCTGCTGTTTCAGATTCAATCAAGCCTATGAACTCAGACGCCTTAAAGCCAAGGGCCACGGATATTTTCATCACAGTGCCTAAACTAGGTTGCCGTAAATTGCGCTCAAGCATCGAGATATACGTCCTGTCCAGCTCTGTCATAAAAGCCAACTCCTGCTGAGAGACACCCTTTTGCGCCCGTAGGCTTTTCAGTGTTTTGCCGTAAATACCTAGGTCAAACATATCGCCAACGGGCCTTGAGGTGAGAATTTTCGTTCCGCAAGGGTAGTGGTTGACTCCAATCATGACAACAGACAAGAGTCCAACGGACTATTGTCCACCTGACGATGAGCCGCCTAACTAAGCATACTGGCACCATGCAACCATAACAAAATGTAAAACCATGTATCCACAAAAACCTATTCCGTCATTCAGCATCAAACCAGCAAAAGAGGAGGATACACATGCTATTAATATTTTTAGGCCTGCTACTGGCGATTTTGCCATTAGTAATGACCACTGCATTCCCCCACCTGATGGTGGTCAGCATATACAGCAGCCTGGTATTCCTGGCAGCGCTTGCCTGGGCAGTATTAGTGATCACCATTATTGCCCGTCGGCAAAGAATCGCCGATTGGAGACATGCCAGGAAAGCACGCAAGTCATCTAAAAAGATCAAGCTCAACTAGCGGCAGTAGACCCTTTAAATAAACAAAGGGGGTTACGATTTCTCGTAACCCCCTTTGTTTTTTGTTGGTGGGCTGTGCGGGGATCGAACCCACGACAAACGGATTAAAAGTATAGAAAAGGTTATATTTAGTTATATTATGTTGTTTGAAGGTGTTTGATAAGCACTTGTTTATATGTAATTTTTGTTTGAAAAGGTTATATTTCATTTGACGTCATTTTAATTATCTGGCCTACTATACGGCTACTAATTTCCGCCTGTAGAGCCATGAAATGACTGAAAAACTAACCAAATCTTTCATTGATTCCGTCCCGTTTTTAGAGAAAGGTCAGCATTTTTACCGTGATTCGCAACTTGCTGGCTTTGGAATTCGTGTCGGGACCTCTAGCAAAGTTTATTACGCTGAGGGCAAAATAAATAACAAAACCGTTCGAGTCACCATAGGTCGGCATGGTCTTTTTACAGCTGAGCAGGCGAGATTAGAAGCCAGAAGTATTCTTGGCATGATGGCTCGTGGTATCAACCCCAATGATGTTGATAAAGCCAAGCGAGCAAGAAGCGTTACCTTGGCTGAAGTCTATCAATCCTATCTACAGGCAAGAAGTAGCCTTAAACCGCGCACTATCTATGACTATGATCTCTGCATGCGCAATTACTTTGCTGATTGGCAAAACAAGCCAATAACAGAGATCACAAAAGACCTTATTCAAACCAGACATAGAAAACTCGGAGAAAACAGCCAAGCACAAGCCAATTTATCTATGCGCTTTATGCGCGCCCTGTTCAATTTCGCTATAGCACAATATGAGGACACTGACGGCAATCCTATCATCCCCGATAATCCAGTCCGCCGTATTTCTCAAACGCGCTCCTGGTTCAGAATCGAACGCCGTCAATCCGTCATCAAAGTTCATGAACTCGCCAAATGGTTTGAAGCAGTCAATATTTTGCCTACCCTATCGCAAGGCAGTAACCGTGAAGCAGTCAAAGATTATCTAAAGTTGTTAATTTTTACCGGACTCCGTAGAGAGGAAGGCTTATCTTTAATGTGGCGTGATGTGGATTTTAAGGCAAGAACCCTCACCGTACCTGACCCAAAAAATCGGCAACCGCATACCCTGCCCCTGAGTACCGTATTGTATGAATTATTACAAAAGCGTCTTGATGAAAACCTAGAAGGCAGCCCCTTTGTTTTTCCAGGTCGAGGCGTCAAGGGCTATATGGATGATCCCCAAAAACAAATGAAATTAGTCGCAGCTGAATCTGGCGTGGTATTCACCCCACATGATTTACGCCGTACTTTTATTACTATTGCTGAAAGCCTGGATATTTCCGCATATGCCTTAAAGCGCCTGGCAAATCATAAAATGAATGGCGATGTGACTGCGGGCTACATCATTGGGGACGTAGAACGTTTAAGAGATCCGATGCAGAGGATCACCAGCCATATCCTGATGCATGCTGGACTTTCAGAACCTGCAACAGTAGTTTCCATCTTTAGTCATAAAAAGCATTGAATATAACTAAATATAACCTATAATAACCAAATATAACCATGACATATTCGCTTAGCATCAAACGGCAAGCTGCCAAAAAGCTACAAAGTCTATCGAAGCCTGAGCGAATTAGAATCGCCGAAAAGTTGGAGCTACTAAGATTTAATCCTGACAGCCAAGAGCTCGATACTAAAAAGCTGGAAGGTGAACCCTATTACAGACTAAGAGTAGGTGATTGGCGAATCATCTATGACAGGCAAGACGAATTGAAAATTATCGCAGTTGAGAAAATCAAACCGCGTGGAGATGCATATAAATGACACTACAGAAAATTAAATCAGTGGACGGCAAAGACGAATATGTTCTCTTGCCGATTTCCGTCTATAACGCCCTAAAAGATGAAATCGAAGACGAACTGGCATCCTCTGAGAACGATAATGAATATATCCCATTCGTTCTAGAAGACTATGTGGACAGCCCAATAGCACTTGCCAGAATAAAAGCACATGTGACCCAACAAGAGTTAGCCAACCGCCTAGGTGTGACTCAAGCCTATATCAGTAAGATTGAAAGCCAAAGCAAGGTAACCACCAAGCTTCTATCCCGTGTGCAAGAAGCTTTGAAAGTGTAGCCATGTTTCTTGAAGGGATTGAATTCGAAACCATCTGGAAGGTAGGACTTAAATGGGCAGATCAAAAACCTGATATTTCGGAAGTAGAAAAATTAAGTCCATTTGCAAAAGCAAGAATGCAAATGATTACCCGCGCAATTATTCTCAAAAAACTACCGCTTCGGGACGTCAACAATTTACCTGTTCTAGATTCAAACATCATCATTAACCTCATATTTAGCCGCAAATTATTCTGGCCAATACGAGATACCTATTTCAAAGACAAGCTAGATAAAAATCTTTTAGATTCCTACTATGTCAGCCGATCAGATGTATTGAGGTGGTGTGAGTCTGAAAAGCGCGCGCTCCCTGCTTTTTGGAGCGAAGAAAATCTGCTGTCTGCACTTCCAGAACTTCAAGAGCGCAAACCATCAAAACGAGATTTAGACAAAGCTGCTTGCCAGGCACTAGCTAAAGCTTTTTGGGAAATCGATCCCAGAATAACCCCAAGCCATATGGCAAATAGTCATGCACTTCGCGAGATCGGAAACTCAAAAGACTATAAGGATGCTAAAACTGTAAAAGGATGGATTGCAGAACTTGATCCCCTTAAAGATACAAGACAAATGATGGGCAGGCCAAAAGACGTTCAATATTATCTAAATCTGAAAAGTGGTGGTTTAAACCCGAAAGGCATCACGACTTTTGGTAAAAAGTAGCAAAAATGCAATACCTCCCTTCCCTTCAAAAAGCCCGTCATTATTAGGCTTATAAAAATGCTCAATATTTTTTAAAAGAATAAGTAGTGGTTTAGGCTAAACCATTTTTTCTTTATTAAAAAACATAGGCACAGTGTCCTCCACCTTAATCAAACAAGTGGAGACACAAATGATCGACAACTTACTTACTACAAAACAAGCTGCTCCTATCCTTGGTGTTAGCAAAGCCTTTCTAGAACGTGATCGCTGGGCCGGAGCAAAAGTCCCCTATATCAAAGTAGGTAGCCGCGCTGTGCGTTACCGCATGAGTGATTTGATGAACTATATCGAGTCACGCATGCGCATATCTACTAGTCAATAGGAGTATGCAGAATGCTTGCTCCTAATCCAACCCTCAAAGACTTTCACGCGCCTGGCGCCGTTCAAGCTGAATATGTATTGGCAACGCTGCATGAGCATGAAGTAGATCACCCAGATCAGGCATGGCGCGCGGATATATTTAGGCAGTTTCCTCGCCGATTTGCTTATCGGATTGCCAGAGAATATGAAGAAACCTATCTGTTCGAAGGCAGGCAAAAGGCCAATCTATATTTGCTGGACCATAAAGAACGTAGTTATAAAAGAAACATTCCATTATCAGCCAATGATTACGAGCTTGAACAGCTTGCTAAGAAATACGCTGAGGAAATGCGTCAAATAGCTACTGTTTACGATGACGATGTGAAAGCAGTCGTTCGTTTATGGTCACAAGCTAAAGACTATGGCATTAAACCTCCCAACCTTGACGATCCAAACATTACCCCTACAGGAGTACTACATCGTCTTTGGGATGAACAATGGTGGCATCGAAAGCTACGTAGAGCCCATGAACAAAACCTAGAGGAAGAAGCTATCCAACTTGGATTTGTACACGGCCTAGCTGGGAAATATATCAGTGATGAATCGTTTGCACTTTTTCAGGATAAGAAGCTACGCAATCGAAGAATTCTGAGCCGCATGTTTGCCTACAGCGATCAACACCAGCTATACATTCTCGAAGACTTAATTGCTAAAAGCGTCTCTAACCCAAAAAATCGACGCAATGAGCTGATGTGCCGTGTCTATGGCTTCGAAACCATTGCAGACCAACTAGGTCATGCTGCTGACTTCTTGACCATTACCTGCCCTTCTCGCATGCATGCCAGGTTATCGAAAGGGAACAAAGCCAACCCTAAATACGATGGCACTACCCCAGCGCAAGCTCAAACTTACCTGCGAGGCGTTTGGGCTAAGATTCGCTCCAAACTCAATAGGGACGGAATAGAGAGTTACGGATTCAGGATTGCCGAACCTCACCAGGATGGTACTCCTCATTGGCACCTTCTGATTTTCAGTGACCCTAAAAACATTCAGGCCATCCGTGATATTTGTAGTCATTACGCATTACAAGATAGCGGTGATGAACAAGGCGCTAAAGAGCATCGATTTAAATTTGAAGCGATTGATAAAAGCAAAGGCAGTGCAATTGCCTATATCGCTAAATACATTTCTAAGAATATTGATGGTTACGCAATCGATAAAGACGAAGAAGGGCAAGATGCAAAAAGCTCAGCCGAAAGAGTCACCGCCTGGGCATCCACCTGGAACATCCGACAGTTTCAGCAATTCGGTGGCGCACCTGTTTCTATATGGAGAGAACTCAGAAAAACCAGCTCTGAAATACCAGAAGGTGTTCTCACTGAAGCATTCAATGCTGCCGACTCTGGCAACTGGGCGCTATTCCTAAAGATCATGGGTGGTCCAGCACCACATCGAAAAAACCTCACTATCCATATTGCAAAAATTGAAACCGATGAAGTTGGCAAATATGGCGACCCGGTAGGCAAAAAACTATGGGGACTTGCAGCAGGAAAAATACAACTACCAACTAGAACAGTTAAGTGGAGCATTATGAATAAAGCTCAATTGCAGCAGAGAATATCTGCAATATTTCCTGGAGCTATTTGGAGTTTTCCTGACAGCGGTGAGCCGTCAGATGGAGGCACGGCTGCGCGGCCCTCCGCGCAACGTACCGACAGATGCGGCGAAGCCGCCTTGGAGTTCTGTCAATAACTGTACGGAACAATTAAAGATCGAGGCTATTATCTTTTTAACCACAGTTTGGAAACTTCGAAATTCTTCAACGAATCAATTTTGTCGTTATAAATGAAACTAACCTCGAAATATGGCCTTATATAAAAAATAAGTTTTGTAGTGTCTGACTCAAGTTCGACGTCATCAACAATATCATCGAAGTCGCCCTTATTGAATAAGTAATCTGTTTCCGGAACTATTATTTCAAGGAAACTATTTTTAAGATTGTAACTATAGCTGACATAAATATCGTTACCGTCCAATCGACTGGTCTTAATCACGCTTGCATCTTCTATGCCATCAAATACTTCGAATCTAACTCCCAATATCTCTTTTGCTGAAAAATCAAATACAGAGGAACCAATGAAACTCGCAAGCTTAGTATGATTCATGGCCTCAATATATTCAGTTGAAGATTCGTAAATAAATCCTTGGAAAATATCCTCCGATGCATAATGGTTAATAGCATTAGCATTTTGATCAACAAAGCTATTTATGAAACTAAACAAGGATGCGAATGGAATTATTTTGGCTGGCAATGAAAAGTTCTTAATATCATCCGCCAAATCATCATGAAATTCTGTTGATACCGCGTTTTTTTTGAAAAAATCTGATTTGTTTTCGGTTATGAAAATAACATCATCTTTATAATTCGAAGAAGCGATTTTTCTTAAAAAAGAAAGCCATATTAAAGTATCTCTGTAGCCTTTTTCACTTTCTAAAAAAGGCTTCCTGTTACTGAGTGCTCTCGATACAACTTCATTATGAGAAATATCCTCATACTCAATTATTTCCACATACTCACTTTTTGTTTTCAACAAAGATTTTAGGTCATATGGTTGGATGCCCAGTTTCTCGGTATCAAAATCTATAGGATATGGATGTAATTTATTTACTGTTCTTATATTTTTCTTTAAATCGCTAAGAGCTTCCCTTAGCTCTCTGTTTCTAATATTTTCAGCTTCTTCGATTACTAAATTTGAGATCAGCAAAGTATGATTTTCATTACTGATCCAATTGAATAGATATTTAAAATTGGCATTTTGCATAAACCAATTATTATAGAAAATATTTGTATCTAGAAAGACTCGCATAACTTCCAAATTTGTTTAAAAGTTTAAATACTCAAAGAATTAAATTAAGAAACAGCATAATCTCAACAAGAGTTGCGATCATCACCCAACAATTTGTCCACATTTAGTAATTGCGTTTTACTAATTCTAGTAAGTAAGCAATAGCCTGTCTGTAACTTCGTGTTGCTCTAAGCTGTTTCCATCCATTTGAAATCTTTTAAGCATTGATCTCCCAACTTTAACAAATGCTTCCTCTTCAAAAACTCCTGATGGGATTGGGACTTCACAAAGTTTCGTGCCAGAAAACTTTGTCCCATCTATGCTAAGGGCGACATATACACCTCTTTCCTTGCATCTTTTAATAACATCAAACAATCTTTCAATCGAAAACGATTGAGCACCATAAAGAATAGTTTGACTGTTTGTGTAAGGAGGGTCGCAATAAACCAGATCCCCTTTTGAAGCCTGATCCATAATTGTTTCAAAGTCACTATGAATAAATTTGGTATTTTTGGTTCTTTCGAACCAAATATCCACCCTACTTGAAAAGCTTTCAGGTGAAACTGGATTATGGACACCACATGGAGTAGACATGTAACCGTCAGCTTTCCGGAATCTGACAACACCACCATAACAAGCACGACACAGAAAAAGTAAATCGGCTGCATTAGGGTTGTTATTGTAATTCTCAAGAATTTTTTTATATGCCTCTTTTTTACCTAAATTCTGCATTAGTGCATATCGATCGGAGTACCAGTGTTTCAATTGGTCAGGGGAGTTATGAAGCTGCTGCCATATCTCGATTAATGGCTTAAAAGTATCACTTGCTACCGCTTGTTTGGGGCTTAGAACACCCAATACGCCACCACTGCCGATAAAGGGCTCAAAATAAGTCCCGAAAGTGGCTGGAAAGAAATTGATGATATCCGGGGCTTGCCTTTGCTTATTTCCTATCCATTTCAATAATTGAGTAGTAAATGGCTTGATTGGCTTGGGAATTTGACTGCTACCTTGGTTAACATGAGGCAAGTTACTTGTTTGAATCAACATAATTAGATTTTCTCATAAACTCTTAAATATTCTAAGTTTGAATATTCAATATTGGAATATACCCTAGTTCCAATGAAAAAAAATCATCTCACTAAATTATTGAAGCAATTGAGGTTGGATGCTGCACTCACGCAGTCTCAACTTGCCGAAAGATTAGGTCATTCCCAATCCTATGTGAGCAAGTATGAGAGCGGTGAGCAACGTTTGGATCTAATTGAACTAGAAAATGTATGTAAAGCTGTGCAGGTCCCATTAATTGTATTTGTAGGAAGATACCTTGAAAGCTGAGCTTGAATTTCTAGAACAACCAAAACTTTTTTGGGCTAACGTTCGAACCATAAGCCAGAAAATTGGCTACTCAGATCGTAAAACAAAAAAAATCCTCATACCTACGATAGATCAAATTATAAAAGCATATGAAGAGCTAAATCTAAATGTTGAGCATATTTGTGATTCAAATAAAAAACCAACAGAACTAGGTTCTACTCTTTTAAATTATTTTCTCTACAGATCTAATGTGTTGGAAAACTCTGTTAGACCTAATTTGATGAACAAAGACGAAGCGGAAAAGTTATTTAAAGCACTTCATTTAAAATTCGCCCCGAAATGCCCATTACCTTATAACAAGCAAACAGGTTTAAAGAAGAATTATGCTTTTTTAACTGGGATGGTAAATATGATCCTTGAAAACAACCTTAACGGTTTGCCATGCGACTATGACCCCAGAACCTTAACTACTATTACACATAATAATATGCCTTTTAGAACAATGGCTAGAAGGGTGGATGGGGCTTTCCCTACAATAGTTAATCCCATAGCCATATGGGAAATCAAGGAATACTACTACACAACCACCTTTGGAAGTCGCGTAGCCGATGGTGTTTATGAAACTCTTTTGGACGGAATAGAGTTAGAAGAGTTGGAAGCTGAATTGAAAAGAAAAATTCAGCATGTATTATTTATTGATGCTTTCTATACATGGTGGACTTGTGGACGCTCATATTTATGCAGATTAATTGACATGCTACATATGGGTTATATTGATGAGTTAATAATAGGAAAAGAAATAGAAACGAAACTTCCTATACTCATTAAAGAATGGATACAAACATATGACGCGCTCAATCAAATTACCTAAAGGCCTATGCAAATGTAACTTCATCTAGTTCTTTTAAGGTAATGCCATCTGCATTTTTCCATGCAATTGGCCCTGGCGCATTTCCTCCAAAGATTACACCTGCGGCTGCGCTAGGGCTGGAAAACTCTACATCCCGAGTAAATTTATAAAACCCTTCAAGTTCAACTAATGATTTTTCCAGTTTCAACCTTTCTCTTAAATCTAATATCCATTGACCATGAACTTTAGCGGACTCACGGTCTTGTATTATCGCCGTTGATCCAGCGAATACTACAAAACCGTTTGGAACTCTCATTCCAGTTGCGCGGGCACCTTTCTTCAAACAAATTAGAGTTTCTGATCTATTAATTTGAGGATCTATTTGGAGTATTGGGGTAAGTATCTCGGAACCAAGAATTGGTAAAAGCTGCGTGATTCTTTCTAAGAAAACTTCCATTTCATGCTGATCAGATTCAGGCAATCTAGCACCGCTTGATTGAAAGTTTTCAACTTTTGACCTTCCTATCTTATTTGCCCCATCAATAAGACGGCCCTCTAGATAACGTATATGGGCTTTGGTTAAATTATCATCTTTACTCACAAAAACAATTACAGAGCTCCAAAACTCTTTGCTCTTGTGTTGCTTAATCCTTGATGAAACTGTTTCTGCTTCGCCTATATACGCCATAGGTCTTCCATCTAAAGCATCTACACCAAGTAAAAAATATATACCGGGCTTGGAAAGCTCTTCACGAGGTAACAAAAGATCTAAATCTGTTCTAGGGGCAGCTATTGCTTTGCCTGACCAGTTCGAAATTTCGGCTGTTCGTATTTTTTTGGGATCACCGAAAGGAAGAAACAATCTTATTGTTGCGGAAGGATTCATAATTATTTCTTAAGTTATTATTTTGATTTGGCTAAATAGATATATAGTAGTCGAAAAATAGATGTCTATGAAGAAAATGGAATTTCAAGAAAACCTTCTCTTCTATACTCTTTGATAATTCGGTTTTGTGATTAAAAAACTTGAAAAATTAACGATAATTATGAAAAAAGACGACAAAAGAAAATACAAAAAGGCATTTTCAGATAGTTTATTGATTATTTCTTTTACTATGATGCCAACTCTTTTTTCCGGACTTCTGATCTGCTGGGGTTCGGACAAAGGCCCCTTTTCCAATTTATATGGCAAAGGCGAATTATTCATATATTCAATATCATTTCTTGGTTCTGCTTACGTTATTTATAAGCAGTTAAATAATGACTTATTTAAAAACTGGGGTAACACGATTGTTGCCTTACTTTTTCTAATCTCAACAATTTACTCTGCAGCGGCTCTAGACTTCCCAAACAAACCTTTCGATATAATCTTTAATGTATCGTTAGTTTTTTTGGCAATCTCGATCACCTTTTTGTTTTACTCTCAAGTCATTAGCAACAAAGAAGAATCTCCAGATATAAGAGGAGTTCGTAAAGATGAACAAACTAAAATAGAAAATGCATTAGATTGACTATGAACATATCAGAGCATCGACCAATAAAATTTGATTGCCTAGAGGTCACACAGCCTATAGGAAATTTCTACGTTGGAGTTATGGACTGCACATCGCTAGAAAGAATTACTTATGCGGATGTTCGGAGACTCGAGCTTGGAACTGATAAAAGGGATGTTGAGAACTATACCGGCATTCAACGCAGCCTTGATAAAAGCAGAGAAAAAGTCATCGGCAAATACGTAAATTTGGTAGATGCTACGTTTCCCAATAGTGTGATTCTTGCAATGTCTTCAGAACATGCAACTTATGATCCATCTACCCATACTATGACAATAGATTTCAAGGATGATATAGCCAAAGTACTAGATGGTCAGCATAGAATCGCTGGTTTGAGACACTTCGAACGCAGTTCAAAATTATTTCAAATAGTCGTTTGCATATATATAGACATGGAATTGGAAGATCAAGCAATTGTCTTTTCAACCATAAATAAAGAGCAAAAAAATGTATCTAACTCTTTGGTCTCAGATTTGTTTGCATTTGCAGAAAGTAGAAGCCCCCAAAAAACAGGTCACAACATTGCTAGAGCTTTGACTAAAAAAGAGGGAAGTCCTCTTTTTCAAAAAATAAACATCTTGGGCAAGGCCGAGCGTTTAAGTGAAACCATAACCCAAGACACTTTTGTTAAGTCCTTACTAATGTACATTACAAAAGACAAACAAGCTGACAGAGACTTCTACAAGAGAAACAAAGATAACCCAAGTGCCAAATTACCTCATGTCAGTGGCAAGGAGCTAGAGAGATATTTCTTAAGAAATATTTTCATTGATGATGTTGATGACATAAAAATTGCTCAAATCATTTGGAATTACTTCTATGCAGTTCAAGACAAATGGCCCAATGCTTGGAATGTTACCAAAACCGATAACATCCTAAATAAATCGACAGGATTTATCGCTCTTATGAAATTTTTCAAAGATGCTTATTTGAGCTTTGAAAAAATGAATGCAGTCATTACTAAGGAAGAGTTCAAAACCTGCTTCGAAAATATAAACTTAGCCGAAGAAGATTTTAATACCCTCAAATATGTTCCTGGAGGAATAGGACAAGGCAACTTATATAAAGATTTAAAAGAGCAAAGTGGTTTATAGGTAGCTCCGAAATCAGAAATTTTATTCTGAATAATTCAGGGAAAAATATTATTTTGGCTACTATAGGGCTACTAAAATGAAACAAGGGGTTACGATATAATCGTAACCCCTTGTTTTTATTGGTGGGCTGTGCGGGGATCGAACCCACGACAAACGGATTAAAAGTCCGCTGCTCTACCAGCTGAGCTAACAACCCATGTTCGCATCAGCAGCTAACTTAACAAGCCAGTAAGCTATCCGATGGAAAGGGCGCAATTATCCTGAAAACACAGGTGCGCGTCAATCTAAACTCTACCTTATTCCAGGAAATCTTCCTTGCATGGCGCGCATCATCTTGCCCATGCCACCTTTGGATAGCATTTTCATCATTTTTTGCGCTTCTTCAAATTGGTTTAACAGGCGATTAACCTCTTGCACCTGCACCCCGGAGCCGGCAGCAATGCGGCGTTTGCGGGTGGCTTTGATAAGCTCGGGCTTGCGGCGCTCCAGCGGGGTCATGGAGTTAATGATGCCTTCAATGCGGCGTATTGCCTTGTCGCCAGCATCGCCGCTCATCTGACCCGCCATGCCAGCCATTTGTGCGGGCATCTTGTCCATGAGGGCTGCCATGCCGCCCATATTGCGCATTTGGGTCATCTGCGCCTTGAAGTCGTCCAGGTCAAAACTTTTGCCTGACTTAATCTTGTCGGCAAACTTCTTGGCCTCGTCCATATCAACATTTTTTTGCGCTTGCTCGATGAGCGAAAGCACATCGCCCATGCCAAGCACGCGTGAAGCCATGCGTTCCGGGTGGAAGGGTTCCAAGCCATCCACTTTTTCGCTAACGCCGATAAATTTGATGGGCTTACCTGTGACGTGGCGCACTGAAAGCGCCGCACCACCACGAGAGTCGCCGTCCATCTTGGTGAGCACAATGCCTGTCAACGGGAGCGTTTCGCCAAAAGCGCGGGCGGTGTTGACGGCATCCTGACCTTGCATGGCATCCACCACAAACAGGGTCTCTATCGGGTTGAGCAAGCTGTGCAGGTCTTTGATTTCAGCCATCATGGCTTCATCAATACCCAGGCGACCTGCAGTGTCGAAGATCATCACATCGTGAAAATAACGTTTGGCGTGATCCAGCGCGGCAGCGGCAATATCGTGGGGTTTCTGGGTGGCATTGGAATCAAAGCATTCCACATCCAGGCTTTTTGCCAGTGTTTTTAACTGCTCGATAGCGGCAGGTCGATACACGTCTGCACTAACCAGTAGCACTTTCTTTTTTTGCTCTTTCAGCAGTTTTGCCAACTTGGCAGAGGTGGTGGTTTTACCCGAGCCCTGCAAACCCGCCATGAGGATAATCGCTGGCGGCACCGCTGCCAGGTTCAAGCCAGCATTTTGCTCGCCCATGAGCTTGGTAAGCTCTTCATGTACTACCTGGATCACCGCCTGGCCCGGGGTCAGGCTTTGCAGCACCTCACGGCCTTGCGCACGCGCTTTAACCTGCGCGATGAACTCTTTCACCACGGGCAGGGCCACATCAGCCTCCAGCAGTGCCATACGCACTTCGCGCATGGCGTCTGCGATATTCTCTTCGCTCAGCCGCGCCTGACCTCGCAGACTTTTAATAACGCCTTGTAATCTACCGCTTAGATTTTCTAACATTGCTTACCTTCATATGCTTGTCATCAAGAATGATTGATATTCTGACTGATAGCTACTGTATTTTGTTGCAAGGGCATGCGGCATTGATTAACTGCAATTTCGCCTCATGTTATAGTGTGATTAAATCAATTCTGAATTTTAACTCAAACACTCGCATGCAAGCATTACTATCCGATTTCTCCTACTATATCGTCGCACTTATTTATGCTGCTGTCGCAGTAGGTTATTGGCATAGGGCCTCTAAATCGACCCCTAGCACCAATGCGCATTGGCACTCTTCGGCGATTGCAGTGGGCTTGGCCCTGCATGCGTGGATACTTTATATATCTCTGTTCAATGGCGGGCTAAACCTTGGCTTTGCCAATGCACTATCGGCGATCTTCTGGCTCACGGTGCTGATCTACTGGCTTGCAGATATCAGGCTCAGGATGCATATCCTGCAAACTTTCGTGTTGCCGCCGGCTGCGTTTTTTGTACTGTTACAAAAGTTCCTGCCTGAATCCCACCTGCTACCTTATGCAGACCAACCATTGTTCATGGTGCATTTAATTATCGCCATGCTGGCTTACAGCCTGTTCACCTTTGCCGCCCTGCATGCCTTGCTGATGGCCACTGCCGAGCGCAGCCTGCACCAGAAATTCACCTTAATCAAACTGCCTGAGTTTCCACCCTTGATCGCCATGGAAACGCTGTTGTTCCGGGTAATCACCATAGGCTTTGTGCTGCTGACGTTTACGCTGATCAGCGGCATGGTGTTCTCGGAGCAGATATTTCACCAGGCCCTGAAGTTTAACCACAAGAACCTGTTCACCATACTGTCGTGGCTGATATTTGGCGGCCTGTTGCTCGGGCGCTATACCTATGGCTGGCGCGGACGCACCGCTATCCGCTGGACTTTGACCGGCTTTGTGCTGTTGTTGTTAGCCTATGCCGGAAGTAAGTTCGTGCTGGAAGTATTGCTGCACCGCGTATAACAACCAGTTGCCCCCGCTTCAGCAGGGGGCAAAGCATTAGCGCAGGCTGATTACCGGCCAGCCTTGCTCATCCGCATAAGCTTTCAGAACCGGGTCGGGGTCAACGGCAACCGGTTTATCCACCAGCTTCATTAGCGGCAAATCGTTGTGCGAGTCGCTGTAAAACCATGTCGTTTCGAAATCACTCAAGCTTTGCCCACGTTCAGCCAGCCATTCATGCAGGCGGGTCACTTTGCCTTGTTGAAAGCTGGGCGTGCCGGTCACGCGGCCGGTGAACTCGCCATCGACCTCTTCTGGCGTCGTGCCTATCAGGTCATCAATGCCAAAAGCCTTGGCAATCGGATTGGTAACGAAGCTATTAGTGGCGGTAATAATCAGCATGACATCGCCATTGGCTTTATGTTTTTCTACCAGCTCCTTGGCTTTGTCTGTCATCATCGGCAGGATTTTTCGCTGCATATATCGCTCATGCAGTTTATCCAGCTCTGCCCGCTTGTGCTCAGAGAGCGGCTTTAACTGGAACTCCAGGAAAGCATAAATATCCAGCTCACCCGCTTTATAGTCTTCATAAAACTGCAGGTTTTTAGCCTGGTGCAACTCTCGCTCCAGCAGACCTTCCTCCATCAGGAACTGGCCCCACTGGTAATCGCTGTCACCGGCCAGCAAGGTGTTATCCAAATCAAATAAAGCAAGTTGCAAACGAGTTCTCCAGTTGTAGATTCAAAGGTTACTTATTACGTTCAAATGGCAGCACCAACAAAACGCCCACCACGATAATCGCCAGCGCCATGTACTCGGCCGGACCAATCACCTCGTCTGCGAGCCAGGCACCCAGTAGCAATGCCACCATAGGGTTGACGAAGGTATTGCTGGTAGCTAACGCAGGCCGCACGTTATGCAGCAAAAACAAATAGGCGCTGTAGGCGATTAGTGATCCAAAAATCACCAGGTATAACAGTGCATAAAGGGTTTTTGCGCTTAGCTGCTGCGGCCATGGCTCGCCCATTAGCAGGCTGACCACTACCAGCACCCCGCCGCCAGCCAACATCTGAGAGGCGCTAGCCATGGAGCCGGCGGCCATCGGTAGACGCTTGCCCCATACCGAGCCGAATGCCCAGGAGGCAGCAGACAGCATAATCAACGCGGCACCAAGCGGGCTGGCTTGCATCGCCCCGCCTGTGCTGAGCACAGCAACCCCGATGGTGCCTATGACGATGCCCAACCACTCGCGGCGTGTTGGCCAATGGCCCCACCAGCCTGAGAATAGCGCCATCCAGATAGGCACGGTGGCGATACCCAGGGCAGCAACCCCACTGGATACAGTTTGTTCGGCATAGGCAACGCCCGCATTACCCACCGCCAGCAGCAGCGTACCTACCGTAGCCGCCCCCAGCCATTGCTTCAGGCTAGGTGCAGGCTTACCACGCCAGCGTAGCCAAGCATAAAGAATCAGCCCCGCCATGCCAAAACGCACCGCTGCCATCATGAAAGGCGGCAGGCTGTCCATCGCAAACACCATGGCAAGATAGGTGGAACCCCAGATAATATAGAGCGCCAGCAAAGACATGACGATTAACAGCTTGCGGCTTTTTGCCAGCCCCGCACCACTCATATTATTCACAAAATACCCTAATAGATTATCCGGCCACCATTTTGTTTGAATTGTTGCTTGAGTGCGCTCTTTGAATACTTGGAATGCTGCCGGCACACATTGGTCTAATTGTGCGATTAAGGGATTACCTCAAGCAAAAAACACAAAACCAATGACCAATTGGCCATGCACAGCGAGTGATTTAAAGCTTAACCAACTTCCAGAAAGTAGTTGCCTGGCCAAGTATCAGCTTTGACAGCTCATCCAGCAGCTCACTATTTACCTTATCAAACGGCAACTCCAGCTCCATCTCGCCCAGTTTGGCTACATTTTTTAAGGAAAACTGCAGCGCTTTGGAATGTGGCAGCGGCGTAACCGTCACCGAGCCTTTGATTTCCCACGGTACACTAAACGCCACTTCAACCGTACGCTGCTGTTCATTTTTCAGTTCTTCCGAAGTATGCACAACACCATAGCGCCACAACTCATCCTCCACCCGCGCAGCCAGGCCGACTTCTCGCTGAATGTTAAATACATCGGGCGCCTTGTAAAAAAAGTACAGCCTGACATATTTAATTTCATCGGTGAAATTCTGATTGGCCAATTCCTCATAGCGATAATCCGCAAAGGGCTCAACCACTTTCAACCCCGTCATTTCGCCGACCAGCGGCAATGCAACGGGATAGGCAAAATCAGGCTGGATCACCTTCAACAGATCGGCAAACTCCTGCCAGTAAGCAAAAATCTCTTTCAGCTTGGCATTACGCTGCGCCAGTTCCTCTGCGGCCAGATGCGTTGAACTGCTTTTTTCTTCAAGCACTGCATGTGCTTGAAGTTTCATCTGGTCTAGTAAGCTCATACTGAAGTTTAAACCTGTGGGTGTGCGCGCTCGGACTTAGAGCAAATTTTATTCAAGCCGTTTAAATACGCCTTAGCCGAGGCGATGACGATATCGGTATCTGCCCCCTGACCATTCACGATACGTCCACCCTTGGACAGGCGCACGGTGACTTCACCCTGTGCATCTGTACCACTGGTGATGTTGTTCACCGAATAAAGCTGCAACTCCGCACCACTGGACACTACGCTTTCAATCGCTTTGAATGCTGCATCCACCGGGCCGCCGCCATCTGCTTCGGCGCGCTTTTCCACGCCATGGTCGAGTATGGTAATTACTGCATGCGGAGTTTCGCCAGTTTGCGAGCACACATGCAAATAAACGAGCTTGTAATATTCGGTGGCATCGCTGACAAACTCATCGCTCACCAAGGCGTGCAAATCTTCGTCAAAAATCTCCGACTTCTTGTCGGCCAAGGTCTTGAAGCGGGCAAAGGCGGCATTAAGCGCTTCTTCACCATCCAGTTCTATGCCCAACTCCACCAAACGCGAGCGGAAGGCATTACGACCGGATAATTTACCCAAGGTCAATTTATTGGCACCCCAGCCCACATCTTCTGCGCGCATGATTTCGTAAGTCTCGCGATGCTTCAATACGCCATCCTGATGGATGCCGGACTCATGGGCAAACGCATTGGCACCAACCACGGCCTTGTTGGGCTGCACCGGATAGCCGGTGATGGTGGATACCATCTTGGAAGTCGGCACAATTTGTGTGGCGTCTATGCTGGTTTCAAGATTGAATACATCGCGACGCGTACGAACCGCCATCACGATTTCTTCCAAACTGGCATTGCCAGCGCGCTCACCGAGGCCATTGATCGTACATTCCACCTGGCGTGCACCGCCCATGACGGCCGCCAATGAGTTGGCTACAGCCATGCCCAAGTCGTTATGGCAATGGGTGGACCACACGACTTTATCCGAATTCTTCACGCGTGCAATCAACTGCTGCATGCGCTCACCCCAGAGGGCAGGGATGGAGTAGCCGACAGTATCTGGCACGTTAATGGTCTTGGCACCCGCTTCAATTACGGCATCGAATACCTGCACAAGGAAATCCATGTCTGAACGCACGGCATCTTCGGCCGAAAACTCGACATCCTCGGTATATTCCAACGCCCACTTCACCGCTTGCACGGCGCGCGCCAATACTTGTTCTGGCGTCATGCGCAACTTGTTCTGCATGTGGATAGGCGAGGTGGCGATGAATGTGTGGATGCGTCCTTTCTTGGCTGGCTTGATCGCCTCACCGGCACGACGAATATCATTTTCGCTGGCACGCGCGAGCGAGCACACCGTGGACTCCTTGATGATTTCAGCAATCGCATAGATAGAGTCAAAATCGCCAGGGCTGGCGGCGGCAAAGCCAGCTTCAATCACGTTCACACCCAACTTTTCAAGCTGGCGTGCAATACGGACTTTCTCTTCCTTGGTCATTGCGGCACCGGGGCTTTGCTCGCCGTCGCGCAAGGTGGTGTCAAATATTATTAATTGATTATTTTTCATGAGGTTACTTCCAATATATTTAGATCATGTTTATTTACCGTCTATTGTATCAATGACGGACATAGGCACTACCAGATTGTGTGGGATATTTAGCGCGCTGGGCGCAGCAGCAGACCAGCCAGCAAGTGGCTGATAGGTGAGGAAGTAACTGAGATAGTGCGTTTTGAAAACATAGGCTGAACTATAACCATATTTTTAAATGCTCGCAAGCATCACAAGTTGCTGATTTCAACCAAGTGATGCTTGCGTATACAGGTAGTTACTCTTACTAATTAAGCGGGTGGTGCAATATTGCGCTGCTTGAATTTTCCGCTTATCCACAACACATATCCGGAAACCCCATAAACCAGTGACACCATGAACAGCACTTCTGGGGGGCTGTATGAAATAAGCACAAAAGCCAGCACGATAAATAGAATCACCGCAAAAGGCACACTGCTGCGCAGATTGATATCCTTGCCGCTGTAGAACTTGAGATCAGTGACCATAGACAGGCCAGCAAACAAAGTTACCGACCACGCCAGCCACTTCATTTTGACCCAACCGAAGAATATTTCATCGCCACTTACGCCATTGTCAAACGACACCCAGACCAGGCCCGCCAGCAAAGCTGCAGCAGCCGGGCTGGGCAACCCTTGAAAGTAGCGCTTGTCGCTTTCATCGAGCTTGGTGTTAAAACGCGCCAGACGCAGGGCGGCACAGGCGCAATAGATAAAGGCAGCGATCCAGCCCAGCTTGCCCATAGGCTTTAAAGCCCATACATAGAGCACCAAGGCGGGTGCCACGCCAAATGACACCATATCAGACAGACTATCGTACTCGGCACCAAACGCACTTTGTGTATTGGTCAACCTGGCCACCCGGCCATCAAGTCCATCCATTACCATGGCGATGAAAATAGCGACTGCAGAGTGCTCATAATTACCGTTCATGGCCTGCACAATGGCGTAAAAGCCGGCAAACAGCGCAGCGGTAGTGAACAAATTAGGCAGCAGGTAAATACTGCGTTCACGCAGACTCGGTTTGAGTAGTGATCTTTTGCGACGAATACGGGGTGTGGCTTCAGCCATGGTGGAGTGGTTCCCTCGGGTTAACTTTGCTTAGTATATCAAAGCCTCACCGATTGACTATGATAGTATCGCGTCTTGATTTAATGACTACCGACTATGCAATTCTCTCTGATTAACCAAGATGGTGCCGCTCGCCGCGGCACACTGAGCCTTGCCCATGGCGAGGTACAAACCCCAGCCTTTATGCCTGTCGGCACCTATGGCACAGTTAAAACACTATCCCCGGTAGAAATTCACGATATCGGCGCACATATCGTACTGGGTAACACCTTTCACTTATGGTTGCGCCCCGGGTTGGACGTGATTGCAGCCCATGGCGGCCTGCACGACTTCATGGCCTGGGATGGCCCGATACTGACCGACTCTGGTGGGTTTCAGGTATGGAGCCTGGGCGACCTGCGCAAGATTACCGAAGAAGGCGTGAAGTTCCGCTCGCCTATCAATGGCGACAGTTGCTTCCTGACGCCGGAAGAATCCATGCGCATCCAGAAGGTGCTGAATTCGGACATTGTCATGATTTTTGATGAGTGCACGCCTTACCCTGCCACCCATCAAGAAGCCGACGATTCAATGCAGCTCAGCTTGCGCTGGGCACGACGCAGCAAGGATGCTCATGCAGGCAACCCCAATGCTTTATTCGGCATCATCCAGGGCGGCATGTATGAGGACTTGCGCGATATTTCATTGAATGGCCTGGTTGATATCGGCTTTGACGGCTATGCCATAGGCGGCCTCTCTGTCGGTGAACCCAAGGAAGATATGCTGCGTATCCTTGCCCACACCGCCCCGCAATTACCGCAAGACAAGCCGCGCTACCTGATGGGAGTGGGTACGCCCGAAGATCTGGTGGCGGCAGTGGCCCGCGGGGTGGATATGTTTGATTGCGTAATGCCCACCCGTAATGCACGCAATGGCTGGTTATTCACGCGCAATGGCGATATCAAGATCAAGAACGCGCGCTACAAGGCAGACACTGAGCCACTGGATGCCGATTGCACATGCTATACCTGCCGCACCTTCAGCCGCGCTTACCTGCACCATTTGCATCGCGTAGGTGAGATTCTGGGTGCGCGCCTGCACACCATCCATAACCTGCACTACTATCAGGAACTGATGGCTGGCATGCGTCAGGCGATAGAGCAAGGAAGTTTCACTGCATTTACCGAGGAATTCGCGCGTAGGCGCAGTACTCTATGCTAAAATTTTGGGCTTTAGTAATACAATAATTTAATTCACGAAAGGTAATGCCTGTGTTAATCAGTACCGCATATGCTGCATCCGCCTCAGCAACCCCAGACTGGACAAGCTTCGCTCCACTGGTCGTCATTTTTGTATTGTTCTGGTTCATGCTGATTCGCCCGCAGATGAAACAGGCGAAAGAGCAGCGCAAAATGATAGAAGCCCTGCAAAAAGGCGACGAAGTGACTACAACAGGCGGCATCGTAGGCCGGGTCACAAAAGTAGGTGATGCATTTGTCGGGCTTGAAATCGCCACTGACGTCACCATTAATGTGCAGAAGCACACCATACAAACACTACTACCCAAGGGCACTATTAAAACCCTGTAAGTAGCAGACTACCCAACAACCTTCCAACTTCACTCCCAAATCCTTCCCGCCAAATCATCATGCAGCAGACAAAAGCTAAAATGAGTGGTGGCTGGATTTGGGTTAAGACACGAGCCGCATCATGAACCGTTACCCCCTGTGGAAATACCTGTTAGTGCTGATCACACTTGTTCTGGGCCTGGTTTACTCTCTGCCTAATATCTTTGGCGAGTCGCCAGCAGTGCAGATCACCACGGCTAAAAGCACAACGAAGCTTGACCCTGCCCTGTTAGGCCAAGTAGAAAACGTGCTTAATCAGGAAAAAATCCCTTTTGATTCGCTGTTTCAAGACACCACTGGCGTAAAGGTACGTTTTGCCAATACCGATACACAAATCAAAGCCAAGGATACGCTGCAAGGCAAGCTGGGCAGGGATTACGTTATCGCACTTAACCTGATATCGCGCTCCCCAAACTGGCTGAAAAGCATAGGGGCACTGCCCATGTATCTGGGCCTGGACTTACGCGGCGGCGTGCATTTCCTGCTGCAGGTTGATATGAAAGCTGCGCTGGACAAGGCAGCAGAGCGCTATGTAGGCGACTTCCGCAGTTCACTGCGCAAAGAGCGCATTACCTATCTTGGCGTTTCTCGCGAGGGCCAAACGGTGCAGGTGCGCTTCAGCAATGCCGCTGAACTCGCCAAAGCTGAAAAAATTCTGGGCAAGGAATATCCTGACCTGACTATCAAGGATACCGATAACGGCACAGACAAGCTGCTGATCGCCAGCCTGAGTCTGGAATCCCAGAAACGTATCCAGGATTTCGCCCTGAAGCAGAACATCCAGACCCTGCACAATCGTATTAACGAGCTGGGAGTGGCTGAACCCATCATCCAGCAGCAAGGTGCTGACCGTGTGGTGGTACAACTGCCTGGCGTGCAGGATACGGCAAAAGCCAAGGAAATTTTGGGACGTACTGCAACGCTTGAAATCCGCATGGTAGATGAAGAGAAAAGTGACGCACTTACCCTGGAAAATGCCAGCAAGGGCCAAGTACCTTTTGGCGATGAATTCTATGTGGATCGCAGCGGCAACCCGATTCTGGTGAAGAAAAATGTTGTGCTGACTGGCGACTACATCACCGATGCAGGCCCGGGCCTGGATCAACAAAGTGGTGGTTCGGTAGTTCACGTGACACTGGATGGCCGCGGCGCACGCATATTCCAACAAGTGACGCGTGAAAATGTTAAAAAACGCATGGCCATTCTGCTCATTGAAAAAGGCAAGGCTGAAGTCATCACCGCCCCTGTGATTAACGAAGAAATCGGCGGCGGACGCGTACAGATCTCCGGTATGGCGAACACGCAGGAAGCCACCGACATCTCCCTGCTATTACGTGCTGGCGCACTGGCAGCACCGATGGACATCATAGAAGAGCGCACCGTAGGCCCAAGCATGGGTGAAGAAAATATCAAGCGCGGCATGCACTCTACCCTGTGGGGCTTTGCTGCGATCGCTATCTTTATGATTATTTACTATGTGGTGTTTGGCGGCATTTCGGTGCTGGCGCTAGGCATCAACCTGCTGCTGCTGCTGGCGCTGTTGTCAATGTTACAGGCAACACTGACGCTACCGGGTCTGGCGGCTATCGCATTGACTTTGGGTATGGCGATTGACGCCAACGTGCTGATCAACGAGCGTATCCGTGAGGAGCTGCGCAATGGCAATACCCCGCAAGCCGCTATTCATGCGGGTTACGACCGTGCTTTCGACACCATCCTGGATTCAAACGTCACTACAATGATTGCGGGCCTGGCCTTGTTCATGTTCGGCTCCGGGCCGGTAAAGGGTTTTGCCGTGGTTCACGTGCTGGGCATCCTGACTTCAATGTTCAGCGCAGTCGTAGTTTCACGTGCGATTGTGAATGTAGTTTACGGTTATCGCCGCAAGGTCACCAAGCTGGCGATCGGCTAGGGCTAGCGCACTGGCACCCAACTCAACAGATCAAATCAATAGATCAAATATAGATCAGTAAGAGATAAGAGTAAAAGACCATGGAAATTTTTAGAATCAAGAAAGATATCCCGTTCATGAGTTATGGCCGTTTAACCACGGCCATCTCGTTGATCACGTTTTTACTGGCGGTCTTCTTTTTAGCCCACAGAGGGTTGAATCTAGGGGTGGACTTCACCGGCGGCACCATCATGGAGGTCAGCTACCCGCAATCAGCCGACCTCGGCAAGGTTCGTAGCGCGGTTGACAGCATCGGCTTGAAGGAAGCTACCGTTCAGAACTTCGGCACAAGCCACGATGTGCTGATCCGCTTGCCGGCCAAAGCCGGGCTTTCCAGCGCACAGCTTTCCGAACAGGTTCTGGCCGCCCTGCAAAAATCAGAAAGCAGCGTACAAATGCGCCGCGTCGAGTTTGTTGGTCCGCAAGTAGGCCAGGAGCTTTATGAGAACGGCGCCCTGGCATTGCTGCTGGTGTCTTTCGGCATCATGGCATATCTGGCCATGCGTTTCGAATGGCGCTTTGCGGTAGCCGCCATCATCGCCAATATGCACGACGTTGTCATTATCCTGGGCTTCTTCGCCTTCTTCCAGTGGGAGTTCAACCTCACTGTACTGGCAGCAGTGCTCGCCGTGCTAGGTTATTCAGTCAACGAATCAGTGGTGGTTTTCGACCGGGTACGTGAAAACTTCCGCAAGATGCGTAAGGCCGCTGTCACCGAAGTAATTGACAATGCCATTACCCGTACCATGTCACGTACCGTCATTACCCACTTTTCAACCCAGCTGATGGTATTGTCGATGCTGCTATTCGGCGGTGAAACACTGCACAACTTCTCACTTGCCCTGACTATCGGCATATTGTTTGGTATCTACTCCTCAGTACTGGTAGCTTGCCCTATCGCTATGTACCTGGGTGTGTCTCGTCAAAACCTGATTACCGGCGCTGAAAAACAACAAGCTGCAGATGCAACGCCTTGACAAGGTTGACCTAAAGCGGGGAAACTTGGGCATCGCTTAAGTTTCAACTCCCTCATTGGACGACATACCCATATACCTGCAGGTTTGCATACTTGCATTCATGCTCCTGCTATCAGCTTTTTTCTCAAGCGCTGAAACCAGCCTCATGTCCCTCAATCGCTATCGGCTGCGCCATCTGGCTAAAGATGGTCACCGTGGCGCACGACTCGCACAGGCACTACTGCAAAAAACCGACCACCTTTTAGGCGCAATCCTGCTGGGCAACACCTTTGCCGCAGTGGCTATCGCCACCCTCAGTGATGACATCAGCCTGAAGTTGCTGGGTGACGGGAAAATCGGCTTGGTCATCGGTACCTTATCGGTCACCTTCATCATTCTGGTATTCGGCGAAATTACCCCCAAGGTCATCGCCGCCGCCTATGCGGAAAAGCTGGCTTTTTTCTACAGCTACATTCTGTATCCACTTATCAAAATATTGTATCCAGCCATCTGGTTTACCAACCTGTTCGTAGCCGGGCTGCTCAAGCTACTAAGAATCAAGATCAACTTTGCGGACACTTCGCATGCAATCTCAACCGAGGAGTTGCGCAGCATCGTGGTCGAGGCCGGCAGTTACATTCCCAAGAAAAATCGCGCGATTTTACTTAACCTGTTTGACTTGGAAAAAGCCACGGTAGACGATGTAATGACGGCGCACACACAGATTGAAACGCTGGACTTCGATGCCCCCATCGAAGATATTATCGAGCGCATATCGTCCAGTCACCACACTCGCTTGCCGGTACGCCAGGGCCAGAATGAAGAAATCATCGGCATTATTCATATCCGCAAGGTCATCAACCAGCTACGTAGCGGCGAACTGGATCTGGATAGCCTGAAGGAAGTCATTACCGAACCGTACTTTATCCCCTGCGGCACGCCTTTATACACACAAATGCAGCAGTTTCAGGAGAATCAGCAGCGCATTGCGCTGGTAGTGGATGAATATGGTGAACTCAAAGGGCTGGTCACACTCGAAGATATACTGGAAGAGATTATTGGGGATTTCACTACACAGTCGCCGTTACGCAACAGCACATATCATCAGGATGAAGATGGTAGCTGGCTGGTGGATGGTAGTAGTAACCTGCGCGACTTAAACAAAAAACTGGCACTGACATTGCCGCTGGATGGGCCACGCACCCTGAATGGCCTGGTACTTGAACATTTTGAAGATATCCCGGAGCCTGGCACCAGTTTCAAGATTGGGACGCATGCGCTGGAAATTGTGCAAACGCAGGATAGAATTGTAAAGAGCGTCCGCATTTACCCCTAAGCTGTTTACACAAGCCCCAATGCAGTAAACAAGTGCAGTAAAATCGAATAAACCCAATTACCCCCACTTAATTCGGGCTTGAATTTTTTTAAATTAAGCTCAGAATAGGTATCAAATATGGCAAGCACCAAGCATCAAGAAAATACGATTGAAGAAATCAAGACGGAGAAGCCAAAACCTCCGTCGATGTTTAAAGTTATTCTGTTTAATGACGATTACACCCCTATGGAGTTTGTGGTCGAAGTGATCCAGCGTTTTTTTCAGAAAACGCGTGAACAATCGACACAAATCATGCTCCAAGTACATACAAAGGGTATAGGCGTATGCGGTGTTTATCCACATGATATTGCCGAAACCAAAGTGAACCAGGTAATTAGTTACGCCCGTGAACATCAACATCCCTTGCAATGTGCCATGGAAGAAGTTTAAGGAAACACTAAAATGATAGCTCAAGAACTAGAAGTCTCACTACACATGGCATTCATGGACGCCCGCCAGAAGCGGCATGAGTTGATCACGGTCGAGCACCTGCTGCTTGCCATGATAGACAACCCGACTGCTGCGGATGTGTTGCGCTCTTGCGGCGCCAATCTGGACAATCTCAGATCCGAGCTTATCAACTATATTGAAGACCATACGCCAACCGTAGATGGCACCGAGGAAGTGGATACGCAACCTACCCTGGGTTTCCAGCGCGTCATTCAACGCGCCATTCTGCATGTGCAGTCTTCAGGCAAGAAAGAAGTAACCGGCGCCAATGTACTGGTCGCTATCTATGGCGAAAAAGACTCCCACGCCGTGTTTTTCCTGCACCAGCAAGGTGTGACACGCCTGGATGTCGTGAATTTTATCTCTCACGGGGTTGCCAAGATTACCGACGGCACCGCCAAACGCACAGAAACTGAACAGGAAGCGGAAACCGAAGCAGCGCCCGCTGGCGCGCTGGAGAACTTTACGCAGAACCTTAACCAGCAAGTGCTGGCAGGCAAGATAGATCCGCTTATCGGGCGCGAACATGAACTGGAACGCGTGATTCAAACACTATGCCGTCGCCGCAAGAACAATCCGCTGCTGGTGGGTGAAGCCGGTGTCGGTAAAACTGCCATTGCAGAAGGCTTGGCACGTCGCATTGTTGAGCACAACGTACCTGAAGTACTGGCTAATGCCGTCATCTACTCACTGGATATGGGCTCACTGCTGGCAGGCACTAAATACCGTGGTGACTTTGAGCAGCGCCTTAAGGCTGTCATGAAGAGCTTGTCCGATCAGCCGGATGCCGTGCTGTTCATTGATGAAATCCATACCCTGATAGGTGCAGGTGCAGCCAGTGGTGGCACCCTAGACGCTTCCAACCTGCTCAAGCCTGCCTTGTCCAACGGCTCGCTAAAGTGCATAGGTGCGACCACCTATCAGGAATACCGTGGCATTTTTGAGAAAGACCACGCCCTGTCGCGTCGTTTCCAGAAGATAGACGTTGAAGAACCTAGTGTTGCCGAAACGGTACAAATCCTGAAAGGCCTGAAATCACGCTTTGAAAAACATCACAGCGTGAAATACACCGCCTCTGCCCTGAACACAGCCGCAGAGCTTTCAGCCAAGTACATCAATGACCGCCACCTGCCTGACAAGGCCATAGACGTGATTGATGAAGCTGGCGCTGCACAACGCATCCTGCCTAAATCCAGGCAGAAGAAGGTGATCGGCGACAAGGAGATCGAAGATATCATCGCCAAGATCGCGCGCATTCCGCCTAAGAATATCTCCAGTGATGACCGCAATGCACTCAAAACGCTGGAACGTGACCTTAAAGCCGTGGTATTCGGCCAGGACAAAGCCATCGAAACGCTGGCATCTGCTATCAAGATGGCCCGTAGCGGCTTGGGTAGTGCTCAAAAACCTATCGGCTCATTCTTGTTCTCCGGCCCTACCGGTGTGGGCAAGACAGAGGTCGCCCGCCAACTGGCCTATACCCTGGGTATAGAGCTGGTACGTTTCGACATGTCTGAATACATGGAACGGCATGCCGTGTCACGCTTGATTGGCGCGCCTCCTGGCTATGTTGGTTTTGAGCAGGGCGGCTTGATGACAGAGGCCATTACCAAGCAACCATATTGCGTATTGTTGTTAGACGAAATCGAAAAAGCACATCCGGATATTTTCAATATCCTGCTGCAAGTAATGGACCATGGCACGCTGACTGACAACAATGGCCGCAAGGCAGATTTCCGCAATGTCACTATCATCATGACCACCAATGCAGGCGCTGAGGCCATCTCCAAGACCGGCATAGGCTTCACGCTGGGTAAACATGTGGGCGATGAAATGGCAGAAATCAAGCGCCTGTTTAGCCCTGAGTTCCGCAATCGTCTAGATGCTACAGTTTCATTCGCGCCATTGTCTGAAACCATCATTATGCGTGTGGTTGATAAGTTCCTGATGCAGCTGGAAGACCAATTGCACGAGAAGAAAGTAGAAGCAACTTTCAGCGACAAGCTTAAAGCTTATCTGGGTAAACATGGCTTTGATCCGCTGATGGGTGCTCGCCCTATGGCCAGATTGATACAAGACACCATTCGCCGCGCGCTGGCTGATGAGCTATTGTTTGGCCGCCTGGTCAACGGTGGTCATGTGACGGTAGACATTGATGACAAGGATGAAGTCACACTGGTATTCGACGAACCTGCGGCAAGCAAGGACACTTCACTAGCCGCTGATGTTGCCTGATCTTGCTGGTTAATTAAAAAGATAAATTAGCCTGATAAAATCCAGCCTGAGTGAGCATATTTAGCCCACCCAGACTGGATTTTTTTTCATTATGTTCATGAACAACTCTGAATCTACCAAGCCATTCAGCCATGCCCTCAGTTTAGGGTAGGGTGCCCCGGCAAACCAACACTCATCCACTGCCGAAAATTGGCGAACAAACGGGAAAATTGCAATGTCGGCGATGCTTCGCTGATTACCACACAGGTAACTTGCATGACTTAAGCGTTGCTCCAGCTGCTGCAAAAACAGCTCACCTTGCACACGGTAGTACTCAGGCGAATGCTCGGGAAAGCGCACTGCATATTTATAATGATCCAAGGCCGATTTAAACGCACCGTCATTTTCTGCAATCAACTCCCCTGCTTGCCGTTGCAGCATGCTATCGCCAGAAAAAAGCCAGCCCTCACTATCTCGCTGAGCAAGTGCCCATTGCATTACATCAATACTCTCGTCAATGACCGAGTCATCAGGCAAAACCAACACCGGCACCGTGCCCTTGGGTGAAACTTGCAGCATGTGCGGGGGCTTGTTGTTAAAGCTAATTTCACGAACTGCAACCTCAACCCCGGCATAATACAAGGCCATTCTGGCACGCATGGCATAGGGGCAACGCCGGTATGAGTAAAGTATTGGTTTTTGCACTACTCACCCATCAGGTGCAGTAACACTTTTCGGCTATGCGATGCCAGCCGATGCTCATACAGGAAGATACCCTGCCAGGTGCCAAGTGCGGCCTTACCTTCCAGCAAGGGAATCGACAAACAGGTCTGGGTCAACGCAGTCCGTACATGGGCTGGCATATCGTCAGGGCCTTCAGCGGTATGAATAAACAATGGATCGCCATCTGGCACCAGACGCGCAAAAAATCTCTCCATATCCACCAGCACTTCTGCATCGTAGTTTTCATTAATCAGCAAACTGGCTGAGGTATGCTGGATATAGAGGGTAAGCATGCCGGTTTGCAGCCCGCTACTCGCGGCCCAGCTAAGAATTTCAGGCGTAATGTCATACAGGCGACGCCCCTGCGTTTTAATATTGATATGATGGGTAAGCTGGCGCATAACGAAATCCTGACTGAATGATCAAGACTAATTATAACGACAGATGCTATTTTGCCTTAACAGCTGTTAAGATTAATATTGCCTGCCCCATAATGTAGTACTTACCAAAAAATAAAGAACAATCATGCTATTGCGATACTTTCGTCGAGCAACAGAGCCTGCGCACTTAACTGCATTGCGCAATGTTCCTTTATTCTCAGGATTGCGCACTCACGAGTTGCATACCTTGAATGACCTGCTGCACCAACGCAGCTATGTTACCAACGAAATTATTTTTGACCAGAATGAAGAAGGCCAGGCCGTTTACTTTGTACTATCCGGCAAAGTCTTCATTAACCGGCAAAACCACAACACTCCCATCGCGGAACTAGGCGCAGGTCTGTTTTTTGGCGAGCGCGCACTCATGTCTAACTTGCCGAGAGTGGCGCAGGCCAAGGCAGCAGAAAATTGCGTGCTGGCCGTACTATTCCGTGAGGACTTTCTCAACCTGCTCAAAACCCACCCGCAGATTGCCGCAAAAATCACCGAACATGCCACTTTCAGGGAGGTTAACTACCCAATTCATGACGGGGAAGATGAACCGGCAGCCCTTGCCACCACCCCGAATGTGCCCGGCCCAGTCACCTGGCTCGGCATTATGCTGACCACCTGTCTGCTGTTGTTCGTATTCAAGAAAATCCTGTGGCTGGTCGTGCCCTTCCTGCTGGCCCTTATTCTTTACTACCTGCTGGCCCCCATCACCAAAAGGATGGTGTTGTCAGGCTTCAGCAACCAGCTTGCTGCCGTCACGTTAAGCGGCGTGTTTTTGCTGGGGATAGGGCTGGCGGTATTGCTGTTCTACCCACTGACCATGGCCAATGCAGAGCTTTGGCAAGCCAGCATCATCCGCTACCTGTCAGGGGGCGCTGTGATGGTGGACCAGCTACTGCAGGGACTGCAACACCGTTTCACCTTTTTACAGAACGCACAGTTCGGCGAAGATATCTACCTGAAGTTCCGCGACTTCTCGGAGCACTTCTCCGACAAATACCTGGGCAGCATGTTACTGGGCGTCGCTGCGTGGCTACCATCCTTATTGCTGGCACCTATCATTACCTTCTTTATGCTGAAAGATGGCGCATCCATCAGGAAGATGCTGGGAGATGCGGTCCCAAATGCATTTTTTGAAAAAACCCTGTACCTGATCCACGCGATTGACAGGACGGCACGGCTCTACTTCATAGGCCTGCTAAAAATGACGGTTGCGGACTCAATGGTCATGGCGATTGCATTTGCCGTATTGGGTTTGTCTTATCCTTTGCTATTAGGTGTTATCGTGGCTGTGCTGTGCTGGATTCCCTACCTGGGACCGATACTGGGATTTTCCATGGTAATGATGGTGACGGCGACCGACTTCCCGGGCAACGTATCCATGCTGTACGGCATTGTGGCCGTGTTTGCAGCCATGCGTATATTGGATGACTTTGTATTTCTGCCAATTATTATCGGAAAAAGCTTGCGCATACACCCGCTGTTAACCGTCATGATGTTCCTGATAGGCGAGGCCATTGCCGGCATTGCCGGCCTGATGCTGGCCATTCCTATCCTAGGGGTGGTGATGGTACTGGGTGAAACACTGGAAATTATCTTGACCGACAAACGCCTGAGGGCGAGGTACCGACATTCTCAACAACTGGCCTGGCAAGCAGCCAGCCAAGACCTGACAACTTGAATCAGGATTTTCTAAATGCCTGCTGATTACAGGACTTGACTACCAACCCCAGCGATAATTAAAACCGGGGCCGTAATATGGCCGATGCCGCCAGTAGGGTGATGGACCATATCCATAGCCCCAGAACGGATCATAGTACCGTTGTGAGTCCAGTTGATATTGGCGTTTTAGCTTGGCTTTTTCTGCCTGCTTCTCTTTTTCCCGTTTATTAATCTCATCGGCAAAACCATCGCGCAAAGCTTGTTCACGCGCATTGTGTATGTAGTCCAGTACCTTGCTGTCTACCCCCTGCTTACTTAAATCCACTACCTGAGTAGGCGTCAAGTCGTACTGCGAGTTACTCGCCTTGATTTTTTCGATGATGACATCCGGGGGGGTGGTTTTGGATAAAACGACAATCTCATCCAGCGTCAGATTAGGAATGGGCTTAGGCATGATACGCTCCAGCTCTTCCGCTGAAATGCGCTTGATCTGCGGCTCCTGCGGCGCGGTGGTAGCACACCCGGCAAGTAAAAGCAGTACGGAGATTAAAGCAAGCAGGTGTGGTATATGCATAGACTTACCCGGTAATAATATTAATGGTTGAGCGCTAGGACTAAACCTATGACAAGCGAGTTATCCATGAAATTCCCCATCACCCCTAAAAAAATAGACTTGATCAGCATAGGCAGTTAGTACACATGAGTATTAACCTTTCCTAAGTATCAGGGGTGAAGGTGCAGTCAGTTTGACATCATACGGATGCTGTTTATGCTGGTACAGCTCCAGCACTTTACGCACATATTGCCGCGTCTCGACATAAGGCGGCACGCCTTTATGCCTGTCCACGGCTCGCTCACCCGCATTATAAGCCGCCACTGCCAGCTTCACATCACCACGAAAATAAGACAACAGCCAGCGCATATACGAAATGCCGCCCTTGATATTTTGCGAGGCATCATAGGCATTGCGCACATTGAAGCGTTCGGCGGTAGCCGGGATTAGCTGCATCAGCCCCATGGCAGCTTTGGCCGATCTGGCCTGGGTCTTGAAATTAGACTCTACTGCAATCAGCGAAAGAATAAGCTTGGGATCGACCTGATACCAGTCAGATAAGGTGCTGACCAGGTCGACTACCCAGCGCTTACTTTTGGGTAGATGCTTGATCTGGAAATCGATATTGGCAGTCGCAGTCAAATCGGCATTGAAGGGTGCCTTCTCAGGCAGAACTGCCTGCTGCAGGCACTGCGGCAGCTCAGTGGTACTGAACTCAATGGTCTCCAGCATTTTTTGCGCTTCGAAATGCCCATGAGCTGCCGCCAGAGAAAATAAAGAAGCACCCAGGGCACGGCTCTTGGGCACCCCTTTACCAAAAGCGTACAGCATACCCAGGCGGTATTGCGCTTCAGCGCTACCCAGGCGTGAAGCCTCGCAATATAGGCTAGCAGCCTGCCAGTCGCCTTCCTGCTCATTGTCGTCGCGCTCAAAACCGACTGCCCGCTCCAGCAATACCTGTACGGCTGGCGGCTCGTTGGCAAACGTGGTTATTTCGTCTTCTGTCAGCGTCGCCCACGCAGTGCCACTTGCCATCAGGCACAGCAATAGCACTGCTCGTTTCACTACACCAGTTATTGCCATATGGCCTTTATCATCAACCTGAAATGAAGGGAGCGTGCACTGGCACGCCCGGCATCCAGTTATGCTTTACTGAATGCCATCTTCCCGCCCTTGTAGTCTACTCGCACTGTGTCTTTAGCAGCAAAATTGCCGGACAGGATTTCGCGTGCCAATGGATTCTCGATCTCCGACTGGATAGCGCGTTTTAGCGGCCGAGCACCGTAAACCGGGTCAAAGCCTGCGTTGGCAATCTCGGCCAAAGCCGGATCGGAAACTTCCAGCTTCATATCCATCGCTACCAGACGCTTGGCCAGGTATTGCAACTGGATACCGGCAATCGATTTGACGTGGTCTTCACCAAGGGCATGGAATACCACCACTTCATCAATCCGGTTGACGAATTCAGGACGGAAATGGCTCTTTACTTCACCCATCACTGCCAGCTTGATGACCTGGTAATCGTCGCCGCTCATATTCTGTATCATCTGGCTACCAAGGTTGGAAGTCATGATGATAACCGTGTTCTTAAAATCCACAGTCCGGCCCTGGCCATCGGTCAGGCGGCCGTCGTCCAGCACCTGCAGCAACACATTGAATACATCAGGGTGCGCTTTTTCAACCTCGTCCAGCAGGATGACCGAATAAGGCTTGCGACGTACCGCTTCCGTCAGGGTGCCGCCTTCTTCATAACCCACATAACCCGGAGGCGCCCCTATCATGCGCGATACAGAGTGCTTTTCCATGAACTCGCTCATATCAATGCGGATCAGGTGATCCTCCGAATCGAACAGGAAACCCGCCAGCGCCTTGCATAACTCGGTCTTGCCGACACCGGTAGGTCCCAAAAACAGGAAAGAACCATAGGGGCGGTTAGGGTCAGACAACCCAGAACGCGAACGACGGATGGCGTCCGACACCAGCCGTACCGCTTCATCCTGACCTACCACGCGCTCGTGCAGCTTGGTTTCCATGGTGAGTAACTTCTCACGCTCACCCGTCATCATTTTTGACACGGGGATGCCCGTGGCACGGCTCACCACCTCGGCAATTTCTTCTGCACCCACCTGGGTGCGCAGTAGCTTGTGTTTTTTCTGCTGAGTTTCCGACTCGTTATTAGCCTCTTTCAGTTGCGCCTCAAGCTGCGGCAGCTTGCCGTATTGCAGCTCGGAAACCTTTTGCCATTCGCCCTTGCGAGTGGCTTCTTCCATTTGCTGCCTGATTTTCTCAATGGCTTCCTTGATATGGGCAGAACCTTGCACCTGGGCTTTTTCAGCTTTCCAGATTTCCTCCAGATCGGAAGACTGTTTCTCCAGTCGCTCAATTTCCTCTTCAATCAGGGAAAAGCGCTTTTTCGAGCCTTCGTCTTTTTCACGACGCACTGCCTCGCGCTCAATCTTGAGTTGAATCAGGCGGCGGTCGAGCTTATCCAGCTCTTCCGGCTTGCTATCGATTTCCATCTTGATGCGCGCAGCCGCCTCGTCAATAAGGTCTATAGCCTTATCCGGGAGGAAACGGTCGGTGATGTAGCGATGTGACAACTCGGCTGCCGCCACGATAGCCGGATCAGTGATCTCCACGCCATGGTGCAGCTCATATCTTTCCTGCAAGCCGCGCAGAATGGCAATGGTCGCCTCTACCGTGGGCTCATCTACCAGCACTTTCTGGAAGCGTCGTTCCAGCGCGGCATCTTTCTCTATGTATTTGCGGTATTCATCCAGCGTAGTAGCGCCCACGCAATGCAGCTCGCCGCGTGCCAGCGCGGGCTTGAGCATATTGCCGGCATCCATCGCACCTTCGGCTTTACCGGCGCCGACCATGGTATGCAACTCGTCAATAAAGACGATGGTCTGGCCTTCATCCTGCGACAATTCTTTCAGCACGGATTTAAGGCGCTCTTCAAATTCACCGCGATATTTGGCACCTGCGAGTAAAGCAGCCATGTCGAGCGACAGGACCTTTTTACCTTTCAGGCTTTCAGGGACTTCGCCATTAACGATACGCTGCGCCAGGCCTTCCACAATGGCGGTTTTACCCACGCCAGGCTCGCCGATCAACACCGGGTTGTTCTTGGTACGCCGCTGTAATACCTGGATGGCACGACGTATTTCATCATCGCGGCCGATGACAGGATCCAGCTTGCCCATACGGGCACGTTCGGTCAGGTCCAGCGTATATTTCTTGAGCGCCTCGCGGCTGCCTTCAGCCTCCTGGCTATTCACAGCATCACCGCCACGAACCGCATGGATAGCGCCTTCCAGGGCCTTCTTATTCAGCCCAGCCTGCTTGAGCAAACGTCCGGTCTCGCCTTTGTCTTCAGCCAGTGCCAATAAAAACATTTCACTGGCAATAAAGCTATCGCCTAATTTTTGTGCATTTTTATCCGTTACATTTAACAGGTTATTGAGATCGCGAGAGATGGCAACCTCGCCCGCATTGTTTTCTATCTTGGGTAAATTGCTGATTGCCAGTTGCAACGATGATTTTAAAGGTTCAAGATTAACGCCCGCACGAGCAAGCAGGGAGGCCGTGCCGCCGTCATCCTGGTTCAGTAGCGCGGCCAGCAGGTGCTGAGCCTCTATACTGGGGTTATCGTTACCGACGGCAAGACTTTGGGCATCGTTGATAGCTTGCTGGAACTTGGTAGTGAGCTTGTCAAAACGCATAACGTTCTCCAATGATTTTTATGTTGTCCCTAACATGGGGGAGTATTTTTTTATTTCAAGTTTTGCCGGGATTAGCCGATAGAGACTTAATAGAATTTTTGTTTGCATTACCATTCTGCTAAGTGATTGAATCGACTACCAGCATTGAATTAAAGCAATTTAATTAGAGATTATTAATGCACGTTAAGAAAACAACAGGCTTAATAGCACAAAACAAATCTCCTCACGACAGCGAGAAAGAGATGCATGCATTCGACAATATTGAAACATACCTGATCAAGAGCCTGGCAAACTCCCTGCAAGGTGTGGCCATTATTGCCACTGATTTGAAATGCAGCGTCAGCTATGCAAACCCGTATGCCTATGAAATTTTCAACCTGGATACCGAGCAGGTCGCTGCTGGCAATGGCCGACTGCCGGCAGCCATCCATAAGCGCATAGTCGCTGAATTAAAGAAATCCAGTACCGAATTTATCCTGCAATACGCCTCAGCCAACAGGGTATGTACGCTCAAGGTGATGACTTCCAACCTGGGCAATACGGATAAGCTGCTCCCGGGCTATGTGCTCTACATGCACGACATTACGGATCGTGTCGCTACAGAGCTGCAGCTCAGGCACACAGAAAAAGTGCTGCGCAGCCTGATTAATGCCAGCCCCGACTTCATCTGCTTCAAGGATGGTAAAAATCGCTGGCTGGAAGCCAACAGCAGCGGTCTGGATTTATTCCATCTCGGAGCCGATAGCTATCACAACAAGACTGACCAGGAACTGGCTCATATCGCGCATCCCGTTTTCAAGGATGCCTTCCTGCACTCCAAGGCTTCGGATGATCATGCCTGGAATAGCAAAAAACTGGTACGTGATGAAGAAACCATTGCATTACCGCAAGGCGGGGAAAAGGTTTTTGATGTCATTAAAGTCCCGCTTTTTCATGACGATGGCAGTAGGCAAGGCCTGGTTACGCTGGCGCGCGACATTACCGAACGCAAAATGGCAGAAAGCCATCTACGCGATCGCAGCGCCATTCTTGATGCCCTGATCTCATGCGACTGGCTGCTTCATTCCTCCGAATCCTGGCAGTCAGTAGCGCCACAGGTATTGGAGCAGCTGTGCCTGGCATCACGCTTTAATCGTGCATCCATCCTGCAAACCACACCACTCAAAAATAACGTGGAAACCCACTCCACCCGGCTCTACCAATGGTCGGCGCCTGGTCGGGTCAGCTTTGGCGAGCCCTTTTCTTCAATACATTACGAAACTGATGGGTGCAGTCGCTGGCAAGGGATGTTGCAGCAGGGCAACCCGGTGTTTGGTGAAATCGATGACTTCCCTCCCAGCGAACGCAAGTTCTTGCAGGATCATGGCACCCAATCCATCTTGATTGTGCCGATTTTTGCGGGGGATGTCTGGTGGGGCATTGCCATCATGGAACGCTGCGATGTGATCCAGAAGATTTCCCCGCATGAGCTAGGGGCGTTAATGGCGGTTGGCCGTTCATTCGGTGTAGCTATCCTCAGGGAAAGTGCCGGCAAACGTTTGCATCAGGCAAAAATTGCTTTCGATAGCGCCGCCGAAGGCATCATGATTATTGATGAAAACACGCGCGTGATTGCCATCAATAAAGGCTTTACCGAGATCACCGGCTACTCGGAGGAAGAAGTGCTGGGATTCACGCCCAAGGCCTTCCAGACCAGCAAGCACGACATGTGGAACACGCTGTTGCGCGAAGGAAAATGGCGTGGCGAAATTACTAATATAAGAAAAAATGGCGAAACTTATCAAGAATGGCTGACGCTGACCATCGTCAAAAATGATGAAGGTCGCATCATTAATTATGTCGGTGTCTTCGCCGACATTACCGAAGTCAAACTATCGCAAAACCGCCTGCATGAGCTGGTCAATCACGATGCGCTGACAGGCCTGCCTAACCGCCGCTTGCTGAATGAGTTGCTGGAGCAGGCGATCAAACGCGCGGAACGTGAAGAGCATGAAATCGCCCTGCTGTTTGTCGATCTGGACAGGTTCAAGGCCATTAACGACACGCTGGGCCACCAGGTAGGTGATAAGCTTCTGTACGAGGTTTCCAGAAGAATCAGCCGCGCCATGCGTGAAAGCGACGTAGTGGCACGCCTGGGTGGCGATGAGTTCCTGATCGTGATGGATCTGCTGGGCGATCCTGAAGATGCCGCAGTAGTCGCACAAAAAATCATTCACTCCCTGCAGATCGAATTCATCATTGATGGCCGTGAAATATTCATAGGTGCCAGTGTCGGCATTTCCATATTCCCCAAAGATGGTCCAGATGTCGATAGCCTGATCAAGGCAGCGGATATTGCCATGTATCAGGTAAAAAACCGGGGCAAGAACAATCATTGCTTCTATTCCGATGACCTGAGCAAGAATGCGGTGGAGCGCTTCACCATGGAAAACCATCTGCGTCGGGCATTGGAGCGTGGCCAGTTTGAAGTCTATTACCAGCCGCAAATATCGCTTATCACCGGCAATATCGTGGGTGCCGAAGCATTGATACGCTGGAACCATCCTGAACTTGGCGTGGTATCGCCAGCCAAGTTCATCCCCCTGGCAGAAGAAACCGGGCTTATCGTGCAAATCGGCGAGTGGGTCCTGCGGGAAGCGGCACTACAGGCCATGCAGTGGGTAGCGAATGGCTATTCCATCCAGTGGGTTTCCGTTAACGTGTCCGGGGTTCAGGTCATGCGTAGCAATTTTGCTGACACGGTATACGGCATACTCGTCGAAACCGATTGCACCCCGAGCATGATAGAGCTGGAGATCACCGAGAGCACTATCATGCACCATACCGAATATGTCATTGATACCTTCGACCGCATCAAGAAGCTCGGTGTCAGGCTGGCAATTGATGACTTCGGTACCGGCTACTCATCGCTCTCGCACCTCAAACGCCTGCCGCTGGACAAGCTGAAGATAGACCAGTCTTTCGTCCGTGACTTACCGGAAGACCTGGATGATGCCGCCATTGCCAATGCCATTAACGCTATGGCGCGCAGCCTTGGTTTCGCCGTCATCGCTGAAGGGGTAGAAACCCAGGAGCAGGCTGATTTCCTGAAAAATATGGGATGTGAAGAGGCACAAGGTTATCTGTATAGCCGACCCGTCACCTCACTGGCCTTTACCGCTTTATTACAAGCCGACAAAATTAAAAATAGTGTTCAAGATCATGCAAAATAATCCGAATAATTTTATTGAAGTAGGCCAACTGCGCATCGGCCTTTTCGTACATCTGGACCTGGGCTGGATGGATCATCCATTTACCGTCAGCAACTTCAAGCTTAAAGATGAAGACCAGATTTCCAAAATTAAAAAAATTGGCCTGAAAAAGCTGAGGTATGACCCTCGTCGCAGTGATTGCGACCCACTACCCGTGGTGAAAAATGCCACGACTAATGCCGCGACTGCCGATATGGATGCCAATCTAGGCGGAGAACAAGCAGTAATAGCCAATATCGAAAGTGGCACGGATCCCCTTAGCTCACAACAAGAGCTTACCAGCGCCAACCAGTCGGCTGAGGCCGACCTGCAGCAGGCTAAGCTAGCCCTTTCATCAGATGCGACCCAGGATCAGCGTATAGCACGCCTGCATCAACTGCATCGCACCCTGGACGAGAGCGAGAAGAAGTTTATCAATGCCGGCAATACTGCGCGACTGGCCTTGAAAAATATGCTGTCTCAGCCGAAACAGTCGCTGGAGGCAGCTGAGAAACTGGTACAGGAAATGGTGGGTTGTGCGCTAAGTGAAAGCGAAATCGTCATCCATGCAGTCAATGGCAATCGTTCGGACGACACTAACTACGTGCACTCACTGAACGTCACGGTACTGACACTGATGATGGCACGCTCGCTCAGCATGTCGGAGGACAATGCCCGCCAGGTGGCGATGGCAGCCCTGTTTCATGACATTGGAAAAATGGAAATCCCGGACAAGATACTGCTGAAAAAAGATCCACTGACGAAGTCAGAGCAATCCTATTACGAACAGCATAGTGAGTTGGGTGCGCGCATTGCCAAGCAGTGCGGTATGTCAGACCAAGTAGTCAGAATCATTTTGCAACACCATGAGTGTGCTGACAGCACCGGCTACCCCAAGCAACTGAAGGCTGAGCAGACCGATCCGCTGGCAAGACTGGTAGCACTCATCAATAGCTATGACAACCTGTGCAACCCACTCAATACGGTATTGGCAAAAACGCCGTATGAGGCATTGGCACACCTGTTTGCCAATCAGCGCTCAAAATTTGATGAGTCCCTGCTGAAACACTTGATCAAGTCACTGGGTATCTATCCGCCTGGCAGTATTGTTCAGCTTTCCAACGGCCTGCATGGGATAGTCATTTCCGTGAATCCCAATAAGCCATTGCGACCCTTTGTACTACTGCACGATGCGCTGGCTGACAGGCACACACCGCTGATCATCGACTTGCGTGAAGAGCCTAGCATCAACATTACGGTATGCCTGCGCCCTAACCAGCTGCCTGAAGAAGCCCTGCAATATTTAAACCCACGTAAGCGCATCAGCTACTTCATTGACACCGACACAACGGCTGAAGGTCAGTAAACAGCTAACGTAAATTTTTAATCCAGCGGGCCAGCCAGGCTTTTTCCGGTCGTCCGCTAATAGCTTGCACTTGGTGGCCTGCATCATAAAAATAGGTGCGCGGCAGTTCCCCATACCAGGTTTTATCGATGTTATAGCGTAAACGCTCTTCATCCGCCTCAGCAAACTGCCAACGGGGATGGGCTTGTAGTTTGACTGCATCCAGCATCTCTGCCGCTTTATCTGCAGCCTCACGCCCATCGGTACAGACGGTGAGCAGGGTCACTTGGGGATGACGTTTTACCAACTCACCAAGGGCCGTCAGGTCCTCCATGCAATAAGTGCAATCTACCGACCAGAAAGCCAGGATGAACGGCTTCCCTGCATAGGCCTGTTCAATCGCCACCCGGCTTTGTCCATCGAATGGCTTGAAATCCGTACCCATTGCTATGTCTGTGGTCAGGAGCAGCATCATTGATAGCCATATTTTCGCTATAGTTTTCATGGCGCGGTTTCTATAGGAATCATGCGGAAACCATCTTTCTGGGTATTCCATGCAAGGTAGGTTTTATCCTGGTATTCCAACAGTTGCGGATAATCTGAGGCTCCTGCGGTTTGCATCACGGCTTGAGATTCACCCCAGCTACGGCCACCATCTTCAGACACGGCCAGCTTGATCATGCTGGCTTGATCCGTCAGCTCTTTCCATGCCAGCCATACGCGCTCGCCACGGCTCAATAATGCCGGATGACCTGCCTGCTGGGTGACATCCCCAAAGCGTCTGGCGGGGGAAGATACCCAGGCCTGGTCATCCATACGTGCATAGAACAGCCCGGTTTTGTTGCCCCCATCGAACCATGCCATATGCCAGCCCCAGTGGTTTTCGGCTGTGCCGCCTATGGCGAGGGCAGGCCCATGGTGCGGGCAAGCGTCTATTTTCCAGCCACCAAAGCTAGCACGCTTAATCTCTGTTTTTTGAGGCCCGCCAAACTTGGCGATAGCATGATCGCGCACGCCACCGGCAAATAAATGCCGCCACATGGCCACTGCCTCGCCCGAGGCTTCGGTTGTTAAGGCGATGCGACAGCATTCGCAACTGCTATCGACCAGTTTCTGTTCAGGCTGGAAACTGGCCCCGCCATCGTCAGAGATCGCATAATAAATCGCTGCGCCTTCATACGGCTTTTTAGCTGCCTTGGCAGCTACCAGGTCGCGCTTATCCACCCAGGCCACATAAATACGCCCGGTAGGCGCGACGGCAAGCGCATCAAATCGATGCGTGATTTCAGCCCTGTCCTGATGCACAATCACCGCAGGCGCAAAATGCTTGCCGCCATCCTGCGAACGGACAAACCAGATATAGCCGGTGTAGGGCTTGGGCAATGCCTGTGTCCATGTCACATAGAGATGGCCCGCCGCATTGATGGCCAGCTTGGGCCGCGCATCGCCATCGGTGCCTATCATTTGCGGTTCGGAATTTAGCTTGATCGGCAATGAAAAACTGCGTCCCAAATCATCCGAACTATCCACCACCACAAAACCCTCTCGGGCACTGGCGCGCCACAGCCTGCCGGAACTATCGAAAGCCACCGACACCGCCAGTGGCGGGCCATGGTCATGCCCTTCATGGGCAAGGCCGGGAAAGGTTGCCAGTATCAGGCAAATCATCAAAATATATTTATTCATCATCAATAATCAAATTTCACACTGGCAAATAAAGTCCGTTGCGGATAAGGGTTGGGGTTCACATAGTATTTATAATTATTGAGGTTATTAATCCCCACTGAAGCCGTCCACTGGTTTGCCACTTTGTACACCAGCTTGGTATCAAACACCGTGTAATGCGTCACCGTTGTGCCATAGGTATTCGGGTTAACGGTATTGTAGAGCAGGTTGACCTCCTGATTGCCGCTGTAACGTCCAGCCAGGCTGATCGATAGTTTATCAGTGGCATGATAGACCCCCACCACCGTAGCGCGCCAATCCGGAATACGCGGCTGGTCGCGGCCAACGGTGAAGGTGTTTTTATCATTCTTCACGATCTCGGAGTCCACATAGGTCACACTGGCCGTCAGATCAAAGCCATGCACAAATACATCGCTCAACTGCAATGCAGTTTCAACACCCTTGGTGTGTATCTCATCCACATTCTGGATGCTGCTGATACTCACTCCCGGAAGCGTCGTGGTATCCGTCTGGGAAATCAAGGCATCGCGTTTGTTTTCATAAAACAAGGAGGTGCGCCAAACCCCTTTAGCTACCATTTTTTCCACAGTAAATTCGGTGGAGCGTACATTTTCCGGTTGCAGATTCGGGTCATTCGTCCTGACATTGTTGGGCAGGCTAATGGTCTGGAATATCTCGGAGACTGTAGGATAGCGGTAAGCCTTACCGAAAGAGGCTCGCAGCAGCCAGTCATTGGCGGGTTGAAACGACAGTGACAGCTTGGGAGAAAAGTCACTCTGTGCGCGGTCGGCATAATTCAGCTGGCGGAAACCCACTGGATTTCCCGAGTTAAAATTACTGCCGTCGTATGCCTTCCAATGCTCCCAGCGACCACCGGCCACGAGCTTCCAGTCGGGGGCAAAGCGCCACGCATCTTGCAGATATAAGGCCTGGGTTTCTGTCTTGCCATAAGAGTTGGTGCTCAATACGCCATGGCTGCTTTTGAGCCAGTCCGTGATACCCAAGGTCTCGGACTCCAGCTCATAGCGATCAAAATGATAGCCAAAACTTAGCTGATGTTCGCTATTGAGGTTGCCGCCCGGCCGCCAGTCTCCGCGCAGGTCCAGGGTTTTCCAGCCGGTGCCATTGCCCTTTACTATTGTGCCGCCAGGCCTGATAGGACTTTCCCCCGTATCAAATGCATTGGTCTGCCTGGCCGTCCGTACAATATCTTTATCTTGATTATAAAAACTGGCAATGGCCTGCCAATCCCACTTACCGCCGGTATCCGACTTCAGCGAAAGCCCATGCATCCAATGTTCGCTCTCGCTGTGGCTGGGTCCTGTTGCGGACAATGTATAAAAATTGGGATCGCCCGCAAACCGCACAAAGCGCGTTGTTGGGCCATTGGCTGCAGTGGTGGTGTTTAAAAGTGTTTGACCAGAGGCGGTTCTCAGGTAGCTATCCACACTGCCATCGGAATCGTTCTGCCACAGTCCTACACTGTATTTGCCTTTAAGCGTGGGCGTAAAATCATAAGCCAGCTTGATGTTGGCGTTGTCCTGCACAGTATGATCCATACCGGTGGTACTGGTAATAATGCGAGCTTGCCCCAGCGTATCGGTATCCCGAATGCCCCCTGTTACCAAGGTTGAATTGGCCAAGGTACCGCCAGAGGCGGCACGCGTTGCATTACCAAAAGTCTGGGGCTGGCCGTGGCTGTCAAGATGATCTAGGCTCACAAAGAAAGACAGGTCATTAAACTTATCGCCTACGGAGGCACTGCCGTGCGTGCCATTGAATGATTTATCCACACCATATAACTTGAAGTTCTGGGTAAAGGCATCCAGCTTGGCATGGGCTTCAAATTTCTCCGGCATACGCGTGCTGATATTGAGCACCCCGCCAGCGGAGTTGCCTGGATAAAGCGCAGAAAAAGGTCCGTACATAACATCAATACGTGCTATCTCTTCGGGCGATACCATACCCCAGCGCGGCGGGAAGGCAAAGGAGTTGCCAAGAAAATTGGAGAGCAATAAACCATCGGCATATACCGCGGTCTGCGCGCTGGAAATGGAACTGTTCAAGCGCATCACCAGTATGCCGTTGCGGTCACCGATATAGCGTTCACGCACATGGATACTGGGTAAATACTGTAGTGCCCCGGCTGTCGTAACAGTATTTGCGCTCTCCTCGATTTGTTTGGCGGTCACCGTCTCGACGGTGGAAGACACATTAGCCGGCACTCCAGGCTTGGCCGCCTTAACCACGATTTTTTCCAGCACTTGCCTAGCTGGTGCTGAGTCACTAGCCTCGACAACAGCTTTACCTGTAACTTTCACCTCTTCCATCACCGGCGTTTCTTCAGTGCTTATCCCAGTATTTTTTGGTAAGTCTTCAGCATACGCAGGCATGGCTAAGCCAAGCGGCAAGAATAGGACCCAGATCATTTTTATCTTCATTAGGTACTGCATTTCATCCCCTTCAACACTCATATGCAGGAGCGCATTTCATACACTCCCAGCAGACGACCAATTAGCGTTACATTAGCTATAGCTGATTGTTACTCAGCTCTGGCTTGACCAATGGCGTCTTTGTTATCGGGGATAAACCTCACCAGTTCGTGGATATCGCACTCAAAATACGTGCATAGCTTATCCAGATGGTCAGTGACTGTGTTGTAGCCTTGCTGCCGCATCATGCGGTTCAAGGTCATGCGGCTGATTCCGGTTGAATCGGCCACCTCGGTTAACGTGATCCTGCGGCCCCACTTGGCTTTCCTGGCCGAAATGAGCTCCTGAATTTGCAAATAAATCATGATGTGCACCTTGCTTAAGGCATGCCGGATGGCGGTATGCCAATGAGACGAAGCGCTGCAGAGCGAAAGCGCCTGCAACAATCAAGTATCAGAAATTAAGCGAGGAAAGGCGGGGCGTGCGAGGGGGGAGATACCAGGTATTGCTGAACAAAAACTGGAGACTGATCGTAACTGATCGATATTGAGATTGCTGGTGATACAGAAAAAACGATGGTTAGAGCTGGTAGCAACCCAACTGAGCCAGCATGGGTAAAACAGTAGGGGCAATGTTCAAGATGCCCCGCCATTTTGTTCTGGTCTTGCTGTTTTGGTGCGGCTTGCAAGTCAAGCGTGGCGGGGATCTGCCTGGTACCTTGTGCGCTACAAATCTCCTGCCACAAGGCCTGACTGTCAGGTTTTACCGGGAAAGCATGTGACAGCGTAGGGGCGAGCGCAGCGAATAGCACTGCCGTCAGGGCGAGATAACCGACCAGGCGTTGATAGCTTCTCTTTAGATTGCTGCGCTTAAACATGAAAGGCATTCTACTTTAAAAACTTGCCATTGCTCAATCCTACCTCACCCTGTTTGATTCAAATCAAATGAATTAAGAGAGATAGCTTTTCACCGACCTTGATTTAGGTTTAAGCCGGTATTTTTTGGTAAACTAAACTTTATGTGGATAAACCATTATCTGGCGCGCCTTAGAAACTTGAGAGCTACCGGCAGGTTCGGACGACTGGCCATTGAGATCACTGTCATTTTGATTATCAAAGTGCTGCTGCTGTGGTTGCTTTGGGCAATATGCTTCTCTCACCCCGTGCCTAAAGAAAGTCGCCAGACGGCTGTCACCAACTTAATTTTGAATCGCCCCACCCCTTAAAATATCCAGGTGCCTATTTATGTTGCCCTCCGCTGAAGTCGTTGACCTTTCCCGTTTGCAATTCGGTGCCACCGCGCTGTATCACTTCCTGTTTGTACCACTGACGTTAGGGATGACCTGGATGCTGGTGATCATGGAGTCGGTATATGTAATGACTGGTAAGCAGGTATACAAGGACATGACCAAGTTCTGGGGCAAGCTGTTCGGCATCAACTTTGCCATGGGGGTTACCACCGGCATCACCATGGAGTTCCAGTTTGGTACCAACTGGGCTTATTACTCGCACTATGTAGGCGATATTTTCGGCGCGCCATTAGCGATTGAGGGGCTGATGGCATTCTTCCTCGAGTCCACGTTTGTCGGCCTGTTCTTCTTTGGCTGGGACAGGCTCTCCAAGCAAAAACACTTGATGGTCACCTTCCTGGTAGCGATAGGCTCCAACCTCTCGGCATTATGGATATTGATCGCCAATGGCTGGATGCAAAACCCGGTAGGCGCAGAGTTCAACTTTGAAACCATGCGCATGGAAATGACCAGTTTTTCTGCGCTGATATTCAACCCGGTGGCACAGGTCAAGTTTGTGCACACTGTTGCGGCCGGCTACACCACAGCCGCCATGTTCGTACTGGGCATCTCCTCCTATTACCTGCTCAAGAAGCGTGACACCGGCTTTGCCTTACGGTCGATTGCCGTAGCTTCAGGCTTTGGCCTGGCCTCAGTTCTATCGGTCATTGTATTGGGGGATGAATCTGGTTACACCACCGGTGAAGTGCAAAAGGTCAAGCTTGCCGCAGTTGAGGCGGAATGGCACACCGAGCCGCCACCAGCAGCATTTACCGCTTTCGGCATGCCGAACCAGGCCGAAGAGCGCACTGATTACGCCATCAAAATCCCTTTTGCGCTGGGCTTGATTGCCACCCGCTCTCTGGATGAAGAGGTCACCGGCCTGATTGATATTAAAAACCAGAATGAAGAGCGCATCCGCAAGGGCATGCAATCCTTCGCCGACTTGCAGCGCATTAAATCCGGTGACAAGAGTGAAGAAGCGATTGCTGCATTTAACAAAACCAAGGATGACCTGGGTTATGGCTTATTGCTCAAGAAATATACGCCCAACGTGACGGATGCTACCGAAGCACAAATCAAACTGGCGGCAAAAGACACCATCCCCAATGTGTTTACCCTGTTCTGGTCTTTCCGCGTGATGGTGGGCTTCGGCATCCTGATGTTGTTCATATTTGCCGCAGCGTTCTACTTTACCGCCAAGCGCACCATAGAACAGCAGACATGGCTACTCAGAATTGCCCTGTATTCTATCCCGTTACCCTGGATAGCCGCAGAAATGGGCTGGATAGTCGCAGAGATGGGTCGCCAGCCATGGACGATCTCCGGCATCCTGCCGACTCACTTATCCACTTCATCGCTTTCCACCAGCGACCTGTATTTCAGCTTGGCTGGTTTCATCGGCTTCTATACCTTGCTGCTCATCATTGAATTGTTCCTGATGTTCAAGTACGCGCGCCTGGGTCCATCCAGCCTGCATACCGGCAAATATCACTTCGAGAAAATCACGTCAGCAACAGTACACGCCTAAGGAAACCGTCATGACAATTATCGATTATGAAACATTAAAAATTATCTGGTGGGTATTCATAGGTGTGCTGCTGATCGGCTTTGCCATCATGGATGGATTCGACATGGGCGTCACCACCTTGCTGCCGTTTCTGGGGAGGACTGACGACGAGCGTCGCGTCATCATCAACACGGTCGGCCCTGTATGGGAAGGCAACCAGACCTGGCTGATTACTGCCGGGGGGGCTATTTTTGCTGCATGGCCGCTGGTGTATGCAGCAGCATTTTCCGGGTTGTATATCGCCCTTCTGCTGGTTTTATTCGCGCTGTTCTTCCGGCCTGTAGGTTTCGACTACCGCAGCAAGCTGCCTAATCCGCGCTGGCGTAGTTTTTGGGATTGGGGCTTGTTTGCAGGCGGTGCAGTACCATCCCTGGTATTCGGGGTTGCGTTTGGCAACCTGCTGATCGGCCTGCCATTTCATTACGATGACACACTACGCTCTTTCTACACCGGCAGTTTCTGGCAGCTGTTAAACCCATTCGCCTTGCTGTGTGGTCTGGTGAGCTTAAGCATGCTTATGATGCACGGCGCTATTTATTTGCAGTTACGCACTGATGGCGAGGTACAAAAGCGTGCCTCACAAGCCGCCTTCATTGCCGGCACTGCTTGCGCCGCCCTGTTCGCACTGGCGGGCATCTGGTTAGCCAGCGGCATAGATGGCTATCGCATCCTGAGTATTCTGGATGTAAATGCCACCCTTAACCCACTGACCAAGACCGTAGAAAAAGCGGCTGGTGCCTGGCTCAGCAATTACGGCACTTACCCGTGGATGCTGCTGGCCCCTGTGGCGGGCTTTCTGGGTATTGCTATTGGCCTGTTCGCGGGCAAACATAAATACGAGCACACGGCTTTTATCAGCAGCGGCACTGCCATTGCCGGCATTATCCTCACAGCCGGTTTTAGCATGTTCCCCTTTGTCATGCCCTCCAGCACCGAGCCCAATAGCAGCCTGACATTATGGGACGCAACCTCAAGCTACAAAACCATGGGCATCATGTTTATCGTCACGATTATCTTCCTGCCACTGATTATGCTGTATACCTCATGGGTATTCCGTGTGATGCGCGGCAAGGTGACAGTGGCACACATTAAAGAAAACACGCACACAGCGTATTAGGAGAAAACCGTATGTGGTATTTCACATGGATATTAGGCGTTGGTCTCGCCCTGGCGTTTGGCATTATCAACGTGATGTGGCTGGAATCTGAGTTCCCTTCCGCAGAGCAGGACTCGCCCCCACATAACTAGCCGAGCGCTGACGTCGCCCGGCTAAACAGACTAAACTCTAAACAGCCTCAAACTTCAGTGAGGCTGAATTAATACAGTATCGCAGCCCGGTTGGCGGTGGACCATCGGGAAATACATGCCCAAGATGGGCATCACACACATTGCATATCACCTCGGTACGTATCATGCCTAGCGTTGCATCTCGTTCTTCCCGCACATTGGCAGGGTCTATCGGTTCAAAATAGCTCGGCCAGCCACAACCTGCATCAAACTTGGTATCTGATTTAAATAACGGGGTATTGCAGCATACACAGGTATATATGCCATGCTCAAAATGGTTGGCATACTCCCCGGTACCCGGGCGCTCAGTCGCCGCGTGCCGTGTCACTTGATATTGTATGGGGCTAAGTTGCTGCCGCCACTCCTCGTCACTCTTGATAATTTTTGCCATGATGAGCCTCTTTCTAAGATTATCAGGCGGAATTCAAATACCGTTAATCGGAAAAACGCTGCTCCAGCCAGGGGTCGGCATCGTTATGGTAACCGCGCACCTCCCAGAAGCCGGGCTTGTCATCGGCGTGCAGTTCGATGGCCTTCAGCCATTTCGCACTTTTCCAGGCATAGCGCTTAGGCACCACCAGCCGCACCGGACCGCCATGCTCGGCCGTTAGTGATTTGCCGAAGACGCTATGCGCGATAATCACATCATCATCGAGCAAGGCATCTAGCGACAAATTAGTGGTGTATCCATCGTAGCTGTGCAAAGTGACGAATCGCGCCAATGGCAACGGAGCAGCCTGCATCAGCAGCTCACGCGCGGAAACACCTTCCCAGTCCATATCCAGTTGCGACCAGCGCGTAACACAGTGAAAGTCCGACACATCCTTGATTTGAGGTTGCTGGCGGAAAGCCGCCCAATCCAGCTCCAACTCATGCTCAACCAGGCCGAATATGCGCAATGTCCAGTTGGTGGTATTCACATTGGGGCGTATACCCAGATCAAGTACCGGGAAATTAGTTACCAGCTTTTGACCCGCAGGCGTCCGCCCGTCCAAACCGGGCTGACTGGGTTTTTTAACGATGAGTTTGGCCCGTGCCGCCAAAGCAATTTTGCCTTCTATCAGTTTTTTCCAATCTGGCACGACTTTCTCCTGGCGTCGAACCGACGCATGCTGACATTACTTTTGTGGTTTTTTAAAGCTATCCAGTAACAACAAACCTACGCCACAGGTAATCGCCGAGTCGGCAACGTTAAACGCTGGCCAGTAATAACTTTGATAATGAAAAAACAGGAAATCCACCACATAGCCCAGTGTCAGGCGGTCATACAAATTACCCAGCGCACCCGCTAAAACTAAGGCCAGCGCAAAACAGAAAAGTTTCTGCTGCCAGTGCTTACGCAATAAATAGATAATCACCACCGAGGCAATCAGTGCTATGGCACTAAACAACAAACGCTGCCAGCCGCCAGCACCGGCGAGGAAGCTGAATGCAGCACCCTCATTGTGATAGCGCACTAGGTCAAAAAACGAGGTGACTTGCAAATGCTCGCCATACACAAAGCCCTTCAATATAAGCTGTTTGGTATACAGGTCTATCGCAATCACAATGGCACTCAGGCCTAACCACTGAGCCAAAGCCTTATGCATATTGACGCGGCTCGCCAGTACCAAACAGGTTGCTTACACAACGACCACAGATAGTTGGATGCTCGGCATGCGAACCAACATCAGAGCGGTAATGCCAACAACGGTCGCATTTGGCATGCGTACTCGGAGTAACGTCTATTTGTAAATCCCCAGCTTTTTGGTGCATGGTTGCGCGCGAGGTGATTAATGCAAAGCGCAAGTCGTCTTGTAAGCGTGCCAGCGACTCATAAACTGTACCTGAAGCATAAATATCAAGCTCGGACTGCAGCGATGAGCCTACCAAGCCCTGCGCCCGCACCTCTTCGATACGCTTATTTGCCAATGCCCTGACCGTCAGAATATCGCCCCATGCCGCAATCTCAGATTCATTCATGCCATGTTGTGGTAATACATACCAAAGCTCTTCAAATACACTTTCATCCTGGCTCAACCCTAAAGTCTGCCAGATCTCATCTGCAGTAAAGCTCAAAATCGGCGCCATCAAACGCATCAAGGTATGCGTGATATGGTGCAATGCACTTTGTGCAGCACGGCGTGCGTGCGAACCTTCGCCAGCGGTATACAGACGGTCTTTCAAGATGTCCAGATAGAAACCACCGAGGTCCTCAGAGCAGAAACCCACGAACTTCTGCATGGCAAGATGAAACTCATAACGGTCATAATCCGCCAGAATGTTGGTTTGAAGCTTTTCTGTCAGCACCAGTGCATAGCGGTCTATCTCCAGCCATTCACTTACTGGCAGCATATCCTTGGAAGCATCAAAGTCAGCCAGGTTGGCTAACAGAAAACGTAAGGTATTACGAATGCGACGATAGCCTTCTGAAACACGTTTAAGAATTTCATCGGAAATAGTCAGCTCACCAGAGTAATCGGTACTGGCTACCCACAGGCGCAGGATATCGGCGCCGTAAGTATCCATCACCTTTTGCGGAGCGACCACGTTGCCAGTGGATTTACTCATTTTTTTGCCAGCGCCATCCACCACAAAACCATGCGTCAGTAAGGCCTCATAAGGAGCGCGACCATCAATGGCACAGCCAGTCAGCAGGCTGGACTGGAACCAGCCGCGATGCTGGTCAGAGCCTTCAAGATATAAATCTGCCGGGTAATTAAGTTCAGGACGACGCTTTAATACAGCCGCATGAGTTGATCCTGAATCGAACCAGACATCCAGAGTGTCGGTGACTTTTTTGTACTGCTCCGCATTTTCTGGCGCATTGGCTTGCAGGAAAGCAGCACCATCCAGACTAAACCAAGCCTCGACCCCTTGCTGCTCAACTTGCAGACAGGCTTTTTCCAACAGCTCTGCAGTCAGCGGATGCAGCTCGCCTGTTTCTTTATGCACAAACAGCGGCATAGGCACGCCCCAGTTGCGTTGGCGCGATACACACCAATCCGGGCGGTTCTTGATCATCGCTTCGAGACGTGCGCGACCCCATGACGGAAAGAACTCAGTCTCATCAACCGCTTTATTGGCATGCTCGCGCAGGCTCTTGCCATCCGCATCTTGCGCATTCATGCCGATAAACCACTGATGCGTCGCCAATTGCATCAATGGGGTTTTATGGCGCCAGCAATGCGGGAAGCTGTGGTTTAAACGCGCGCTGGCAAGCAGGCTGCCATTCTCCTGCATGACAGCAAGAATTACCTTGTTAGCCTCTTGCCTGCTGAGACCACGAATAGCCTCAAGCTCAACCAGATCGCTGGTGAAAAACTTGCCATCACCACCAATAAGCACACGCGGCTTTTCATTGGGGAAATTGGCACGCATCACTAACCAGTCGTCGTTACCGTGTGCAGCAGCCGTATGCACTAAGCCAGTACCAGCTTCAGTAGTGACGTGCTCGCCTGTGATGATAGGTACTTGGCGGTTATCAAACGGGTGCTGCAGTATCAAGCCTCGTAAGGCCTCACCTTTGCTGCTCGCAATTGCTTCGGTATATTCCAAATTGCATTTAATTACAAAATCATAAGCTAGCTCTTTAGCAACTATTACCAAGCCTTTTGCCGTACGAATAAGGTTATATTCAACATCCTGATGAACGCTAACCGCTTGGTTTGCTGGCAATGTCCAAGGGGTCGTCGTCCAAATGACAGCGTAAGCATTCCCTGTCACCTCAACGCCAAATGCCTTACTTAAAGCGGCGTTATCCGCGACTTTGAACCCAACATAAATCGCTGGTGAGTTTACATCTTCATATTCAACCTCAGCCTCAGCCAAGGCCGAACCGCAATCCACACACCAATGCACGGGCTTGCTGCCTTGATACAGGTAACCGTTTTTATAGATATCGCCCAACGCACGCATGATGTCGGCTTCGGTCTTGAAATCCATGGTCAGGTAGGGATGATCCCAATCGCCCAGCACACCTAGGCGGATAAAGTCTTTCTTTTGCTTTTCCACTTGCTCGGCGGCGTAAGCACGACATAGCTCGCGGAACTTGGCTGGCTCGATATTCTTGCCATGCGCCTTTTCCACCACCAGTTCGATGGGCAGCCCGTGGCAATCCCAGCCCGGCACATAGGGGGCGTCAAAACCGCTCATGGTCTTGGATTTAACAATGATGTCCTTGAGGATTTTGTTGACCGCGTGACCGATATGGATGTCGCCATTGGCATACGGCGGGCCATCGTGCAGGATGAACTTCTTGGCGCCTTTGCGTGCTTTGCGGATGCGTTCATAGAGCTTTTTATCCTGCCATGCCTTGAGCCATGCAGGCTCGCGTTTGGCAAGGTCGCCGCGCATAGGGAATGGGGTTTCTGGCAGGTTCAGTTTGTAGTTTTGGTCAGTCATGACGCTTATAAAGTCTTTTATCTAAAAAATCTGTTTATTTATATAGGTTTTTATACGGCTAATTCTGCAAAATACTGCCTTGCAGTAGCTGCATCGAGTGCAATCTGCTGCTTGAGGGCATCGAAATCCGGGAATTTCATTTCATCGCGCAACTTCTGCAAGAAGCTGACGTGCACATGGCGTCCATACAGGTCGCCTTCGAAATCGAGCAAATGCACTTCCAGGCTTAATCTTGGCGTACCCGCTACCGTGGGACGCACTCCAAGGTTGGCTACCCCTTCGTAACTATCTAATTTTACAGCATAGACGCCAGTGAGTGCAGGTCTCTCGTGGCGCATATGCACATTGGCAGTGGGGAAGCCCAATTGCCGTCCGCGCTTGGCACCATGCACGACTTTTCCGCTGATGCTGTATGGCCGGCCCAAAAGCTCTGCCGCTTTAGCCAACTGCCCAATAGCAAGCGCATTGCGCACAGCCGTGCTAGAAACACGCACGCCGTCCAGTTCCACCTGCGGTAAGCTCACTAGCTCAAATCCAGCCGTTACAAAGTCAGTGACGCCACCTTTACGGCCAGCACCAAAACGAAAATCATCCCCGACCAGGATGGCCTGGGCGTTTAACGATTGGCGCAGAATATCCTGCATGAAGGCATCACTGCTTAGCGCTGCAAAGCGCTGATTGAAATGGCAAACATAGGTCGTCTCCACACCTGCTTCGACAAACCACTCCAGTTTCTCGCGCAAAGAGGTCAGCCTTGCCGGCGCATCCTGCGGGGCAAAGAACTCACGAGGATGCGGCTCGAAGGTCAGCACTGCTGCGCCCAGATTGCGGGATCTCGCTGTTTCAACCAGTTGCTTGAGCAAGGCTTGATGCCCCAGATGCACACCGTCGAAATTACCGATAGCGAGCGCCAACGGCAATTTGGCTTGCGATGACAGCGAGGCTTGGTGGAAATGGCGGAATACTTGCATAGTCATGGCTCAGACTTCACTCCTAAATCGCAGTACGATGCATGAAGTCTTTGATACGGATGCCCATTAACCATAAGGCAGCAAAATATACCGACGAACCGAGTGTCAGCAAGCCCAACAGATGCAGCAACTTGGGCATGACCTTATAAGCCATCCACACAGCATCGCCACCCGCGGCGTAATGCAAGGCGGCGGCCATTGCGATTACCGCCACGATCAATTTACCCATGAATAAAATCCAGCCCGCTTGCGGCTGATAGACATTGGCTTTTCGCAAATAGTAATAAAGCAGGCCAGCGTTGATACATGCGCCAAGGCCGATAGCCAGCGCCAGGCCTGCATGCTGAAAAGGCCCGATAAAAGCCAGATTCATCAACTGCGTTGCAAACAAAGTAAACACGGCGATTTTGACTGGGGTTTTAATATTCTGGCGCGAATAAAAAGCGGGTGCCAGCACCTTCACCAGTATCAGGCCCAACAAACCAAGGCTGTAGGCCATCAACGCCTGACGGGTCATTTCCACATCGTGCTCATTAAACGCACCATAGTGAAACAGGCCAGTGACCAAGGGAACCGACAACACAGCCAGCGCCACCGCTGCGGGCAGTGCCAAGATAAAGGTAAACCGCAGACCCCAATCCAGCAGCTTGGAGTATTCGCCATCAGCCTTATCGGCAAAGCTTTTGGATAGGCTGGGCAGCAGAATGGTACCCAGCGCCACGCCCAACACACCGGTGGGAAACTCCATCAGTCTGTCGGCGTAGTACAACCAGGAAACACTGCCTTTATCCAGGAACGAGGCAAAGATGGTATTGATGAGCAGCGATATTTGCGCAATTGACACACCGAATACGGCCGGGCCCATCAATTTCAGAATACGCCAGACACCTTCATCCCCAAGATCAAGGCTGAAACGCGGAATCAGGCCTATCTTCAGCAGGTAGGGAATCTGGTACAGCAATTGCAATATACCGCCCGCAAAAACAGCCCAAGCCAGCACCATCACCGAGTTATCGAAATATGGCGCGATAAACAGCATAGCCACAATAAACGACACATTCAGCCATACCGGGGTAAATGCCGGAATCGAAAAATTGCCGTAGGTGTTGAGGACGCCACCCGCCAGCGATACCAGCGAGATAAAAAAGATATAGGGAAAAGTGATACGTAATAAATCAACGGTGAGATCAAACTTGACCTTATCCGCGGCAAACCCTGGCGCGCTCACCTGCACGACCCAAGGGGCAGCTAGCATACCAGCGATAGTCAGCAATACCAGGAACATGCCCAGCAAGGTTGCCACATGATTGATCAGGGCATGCGTTTCGTCATGGCTTCGTTGCTTTTTATATTCAGCCAGAATCGGTACAAATGCCTGCGAAAAGGCGCCCTCCGCCGAAATGCGACGCAGCAGGTTGGGAATTTTGAACGCAACAAAAAATGCGTCCGTGTAGATACCAGCACCAAATACGCGTGCAATCAGTGTGTCGCGAACAAACCCCAGTATTCGGGATAAAAAGGTCATACTTCCGACAGCAGCTAGTGCTTTAAGCAGATTCATTGCGCACGCATCAATATTTTGGTTGGTAGAGTTCGAATTGTTGTTAGCATAGCAGCACGTATGGCGTGGCTATTAAATTTGCTTCATATATAAAGCACTAAAACATAATTTTAACATGTAAGCGTTATCTGCCACGATGCAGATTATAGAATGGCTTGCAATCTTGTATGAAAAACGATAATATGCTCGGCTTCGTATTTTGATAATTAATTAGGAAAATTCATGGCTAATAGCGCACAGGCGAGAAAACGTGCCCGTCAAGCAGTTAAGCAACGCGGCCACAATGCCAGCTTGCGTTCGACCCTGCGCACCGCGATCAAAAAGATCATTAAAGCGGTCGAAGCTGGCGACAAAGCTGCTGCACAAGTTGCATACACTGAAAACGTGAGTGTGATTGATCGTATTGCAGACAAGAACATCATTCACAAAAACAAGGCTGCCCGTCATAAGAGTCGCTTAAACGCCTCTATCAAGGCAATGGCCTAAAATTTAAATCCCCAAGATTCAAATCAAAGCTTCTAGCTTCCAATAAAAAAGCCGAACTGATGTTCGGCTTTTTTATTGTCTTAATATTAGATAATCATGAGTTCGCTGAATCCTAGATACTCAGTTTATTCCCAACTCGCTACGAGCCAACTGCGCCTGCGCGGCAACTGTCTCCACGTCACGACCTAATATCGTAAAGTGGCCCATCTTGCGGCCAGCGCGAGGCTCATGCTTACCGTACAGATGCAACTTAAGCTGCACATGTTCAAAAACTTTATACCAGGCCGGCTCACCATTTTTCCAGATATCGCCAAGAATATTCACCATGACGGCATAGCTATGCATACGCGGATCACCAAGCGGCAACCCAGCCAGTGTGCGCACCTGCTGTTCAAACTGGCTGGTAACGCAAGCATCTATCGTATAGTGCCCGGAGTTATGTGGCCTTGGCGCCATTTCATTAATGACCAGCTTGCCGTCAGTAACAAAAAATTCGACAGCCAGCACCCCTACATACTCCAACTGCTCTGCCAGATGCATGGCTAGCTGATGTGCCTTGCCATGTATGGCTTCAGGTGCACGCGCAGGTACGATGCTGGTATCTAGAATGCCATGCAAGTGACTATTTTCTGCGGTGGGGAAAGAGGCAATAGTACCTTCCGCATCACGCGCAAGAATCACTGAAACTTCGTAATCCAGAGTAAGCATCTTCTCCAGCACGCACTGCTCTCCATTAAACTTGCCAAGCGCAGCGATGGCTTCTGCCTGGCTAGTGACGCGCGCCTGGCCTTTTCCATCGTACCCAAACCGCGCAACTTTCAGGATGGCCGGATAAATATCGGCACTATTGGCTGGAATGTCGGCTGGCTGGTCTATCACCACAAAAGGCGCAACAGGCAAACCGGCATCGCGGATAAAATTCTTTTCGAGCACACGATTTTGCGCAATTGCTACGGATTTGGCAGCCGGCCTTACTATGCGGGTTTGGGCAAGATACTCCAAAGTCGCAGCAGGCACATTTTCAAACTCGGTGGTGATTGCCTCACAGGTCTGGGCAATTTGCTCCAGCGCCGCCTGGTCATCGTATGCCGCACACAGATGCACATCGGCAATTTTGCCTGCCGGGCTATTTTTATCGGGATCAAGTACGGTAACGCGATAGCCCATTTCATGGGCCGCAATCACAAAGAAACGACCTAGCTGGCCGCCACCTAACATGCCCAGCATGGCCGGGGGAAGAATAATTGGATTGCTCAAGATCGTTTCACTCAAATCAAGCTATTGAAATTAAAAATATAAACAAAACCAGAAAACCAAAAAATCAGGGCTGATCAGGAAGCTGCATGGCCAATACTTTGTCAGTAAGCGCAGCACGGAACGCCGTAAGCTTGGCAGCTAAGGCAGCATCAGCAGTTGCCAGTATGGACACTGCAAAAATGCCTGCATTAGCCGCGCCTGCTTCGCCTATGGCAAAGGTAGCCACCGGAATACCCTTGGGCATCTGCACTATGGATAACAATGAATCCTGACCTTGCAAGTGTTTGGACGGTACCGGCACGCCCAACACCGGCAGTGTGGTTTTAGCTGCAACCATTCCCGGCAGGTGAGCAGCGCCCCCCGCGCCGGCAATAATCACCCGAATGCCATTGTTCGCTGCGTTCTCGGCAAACTCGAACATCAGGTCGGGTGTACGGTGCGCGGAAACCACCTTAGCTTCATATTGCACCCCAAAGTCGGCCAGCATTTGTGCGGCCGCGCGCATCACCGGCCAGTCACTATCCGAACCCATGATGATGGCAACTTGTGGTTTTGTTTTAGTCATTAGCTCCCTGCCTTTTTTAGGAGAATTTAGTACGCATAAAAATTAGAGAACGCTTATAGCGTTATTAACACAGCACCATATTGTCACGATGTATCAGTTCGGCCTCATCCACGTAGCCAAGGATGCCGGCAATTTCACTGCTAGGTTTGCGCAGAATACGTGCAGTTTCTGCTGCAGTATAATTGACCAATCCTCGTGCGACCTCTTGACCCTGAGCATCCAGACAAGCCACCACATCGCCACGCTCAAAACTACCTTCAACCGATACCACGCCGATGGGCAACAGACTCTTGCCTCCATCTCGCAGCACTTTCACCGCGCCTGCATCCAGCACCACACGGCCACTGACACGCAAATGATCTGCGATCCATTGCTTTTTCGCCAGCGTCTTAACCTGCTCGGCACGCAAATGGGTACCTAATACTTCACCAGCCGCCAGCCGCACCAGCACCTCGGCTTCGCGACCGGAAGCAATTACGGTATGCGCGCCGCTGCGTGCTGCCCGCTTAGCCGCCAGAATTTTGGTAAGCATACCGCCGCTCCCTATGGCACTGCCAGCACCCCCAGCCATTTTCTCCAATGCCAGGTCACCAGCTACCGCATGCTGTATAAACTGAGCCTCAGGATTTTTCCGCGGGTCTGCAGAGTACAAGCCCGATTGATCAGTCAGGATTACCAACGCGTCAGCCTCGATCAAATTCGCTACCAGAGAACCCAAGGTATCATTATCGCCAAAACGGATCTCATCCGTAACAACGGTATCGTTTTCATTAATTATCGGGATAACCCCGAGATCCAACAAAGTGCGTAGCGTGCTACGTGCATTCAGGTAACGCTTGCGGTCAGCCAAATCATCGTGGGTGAGCAGCACCTGCGCAGTATGCAGGCCATGCTCGCTGAAGCAGGATTCATACATCTGCACCAGCCCCATTTGCCCAACGGCGGCGGCGGCCTGCAACTCATTCACGGCCACGGGACGCTTCTTCCAGCCCAGACGCTGCATACCCTCAGCCACCGCACCACTGGAAACCAAGACCACCTGTTTACCCTGCTTAATCAACTGCGCAATCTGGCTAGCCCAGGCAGCAAGTGCAGCACGATCCAACCCCTCACCGTTATTAGTGACTAGGCTGGAGCCCACTTTAACCACCAAGTATTTGGCATCTACGATCAGTGACTTCATTTTACTCAACGGCGGCAATTCCCTTGCATATACTTCCAGCTCAGTTTTACAAAAAGCCTTGTGGTGCGTTCTTTTGCTCTTCTGCATCGGCTTCCTCTTGCGCGCGCGTAGCTTCCAAATGCTCCATAATCGCGTAGATCAGCTCTTTGCAGCCGACTCCGCTAATAGCGGAAATAGGAAAGCAGCGGCCTTTCCAGCCATATTCTTTTACAAATTTCTCGACGTCCGCAGCCGAGTCTTCCAGCATATCGATTTTGTTCAGCACCAACCAGCGTGGCTTGTTATAGAGATCTTCGTCATATTTACGCAGCTCTTCAACAATGGCACGCGCTTCTCTTACAGGATCAACCGCCTCATCGTAAGGCGCGATATCAACCAGATGCAGCAGCAGCCTGGTTCTCGCCAAGTGGCGCAGGAACTGATGCCCAAGACCCGCACCTTCAGCCGCACCTTCAATTAGCCCAGGAATGTCGGCAATGACGAAGCTGCGATTGGTATCGACACGCACTACACCAAGATTAGGGTGCAAAGTAGTAAACGGATAATCCGCTACCTTGGGCTTGGCTGCAGATACGGAACGTATGAAAGTAGACTTGCCGGCATTGGGCATGCCCAGCAAACCAACGTCAGCCAGCACCTTCAGCTCCAGATAAAGCTCGATCTCTTCGCCAGGCTCGCCTTTGGTACATTGGCGGGGCGCACGGTTCAGGCTGGATTTGAAGTGAATATTACCCAAACCACCTTTGCCGCCTTTAGCCAGCGTAGCTTTCTGACCATGCTCTGCCAGATCAACCAGCATCTGCCCAGACGCCTTATCGCTAATAACCGTTCCTACCGGCACTCGCAACAACATATCATCGCCACCAGCACCGTAACAGTCCGAGCCACGCCCATTCTGCCCGCGATCAGCGCGAAACACGCGCTTGAAGCGATAATCTACCAGCGTATTGATATTACGGTCGGCTTCTATAATGATGGAGCCGCCAAGGCCGCCGTCGCCGCCACTGGGTCCACCCATAGGCTCGTACTTCTCGCGACGAAAGGTCGCAACTCCATTACCGCCATCACCGGCGTAAAGTTTAATGGTTGCTTCGTCTATGAATTTCATTTGAGAGTAATTTACCTTAGGTAATACGTAATTGCACTTTTATACGAACATACTGCAATAACAGCATATTAAAAAATATGGCTTTAAAAACAAAAAAGCCCTACCAAGGGATAGGGCTTTTTATAATTCCAGCTGTAATTACGCTGGAACGATATTCACCAGCTTACGACGCAGCGCGCCTTTAACTGTGAAAGATACTTTACCATCGACCTTGGCAAACAAGGTGTGGTCTTTGCCCATACCTACGTTTTCACCTGGGTGCATACGTGTACCGCGCTGACGCACGATGATGCTACCTGCTGAAACCAGTTGCTCACCAAAGGCTTTAACGCCCAATCGTTGTGAGTGTGAGTCACGACCGTTGCGGGAACTCCCGCCTGCTTTTTTGTGTGCCATGTTTTATTCCTTGCTTGCTTTAGCTGCTTTAGCAGGCTTTTTAGCGCCGCCAGCCAGAATATCGCCAATCTGAATTTCAGTATAACTTTGACGATGACCTTGTGTCTTACGGTAGTGCTTACGACGACGGAATTTGAAAATCATTACCTTGTCGCCACGGCCGTGTGACAGAACTGTTGCCTGCACTGTAGCGCCAGCAATCAGAGGGGCGCCGATAGTGACATCATCACCATCTGCAACCATTAATACTTGGTCAATGGTAACGCTGCTGCCTACATCACCCAATAACTTTTCAACCTTGAGCTTCTCGCCAGCGGTTACTCGATACTGCTTACCACCGGTCTTAATAACTGCGTACATGATTTAGCCTCGTTCGCTACACATTCAAATGAATCGCGCATTATACGTAAAATTCGCGCTCAAGCAAATCAAATTATCACTTTCGACGCGATTGCCCTGCTTACAATAGCTTGATTTGCAAAGTAGACACCAGCTTCCAGCTGTTTAGCATTATCTCAGCATAAGTCACACCGCTCTATGCTAAAATTATTTCAACTTTTTTTGGCTGATATCGTGTCTCTCGCATTTATTCAATCCTGCATCACCGATGACATGCAAGCTGTTGATGCGGTCATTCGCAAATCCCTCTATTCCGATGTCGTTTTAATCAACCAGGTTGCTGATTACATCATCAACAGCGGCGGCAAGCGTTTGCGCCCCGCACTGGTACTGCTGTCAGCTGGCGTATTCGGCAAAGTGGAGGCGCGGCATCACCAGTTGGCTGCGGTTGTGGAGTTCATCCATACCGCCACCTTGCTGCATGATGATGTAGTTGATGAATCAGCACTGCGCCGTGGGCGTGCAACCGCAAATACCTTATTCGGCAACGCTGCCAGCGTGCTAGTAGGTGACTTTGTGTATTCGCGCGCTTTCCAGATGATGGTGGGTGTACAGAACATGCGCGTAATGGAGGTCTTGTCTGAGGCCACCAACATTATTGCCGAGGGCGAAGTGCTGCAACTGCTGAACTGCCATGATGCAGATATCACCGATGAGGCTTACCTGAAAGTCATTCATTACAAAACTGCAAAGCTGTTTGAAGCCGCCACACGCCTTGGTGCAATCATTTGTAACGCGACACCGCAAGATGAGCAAGCCATGGCCGAATACGGCATGCGCCTTGGCACGGCCTTCCAGCTGATTGACGACGTACTGGACTTGAGCGGAGATAGCCAGGATATTGGTAAAAACCTGGGAGATGACCTTGCTGAGGGCAAACCAACATTGCCCCTACTGTTTGCCATGCGTAATGGTAGCGCCCAGCAACGTGCAGTAATACGTCACGCCATTGAGCAAGGGGGCCTGGACGAACTACCGGCTGTCATAAAAGCAGTACAGGAAACCGGTGCGCTGGATCATGTCCGCAACATTGCCAAAAATGAAGCTGATCTCGCGTGTGCAGCGATTGCCTCCATGCCTCAGTCTACGCATCATCAGGCTTTAATTAGCCTGGCTGGATTTGCGGTAAGCCGCAACTTCTAAAACCAGCCCCTCAATTCAGAACAATAGGTTCGCCACTATCGGCGTGGTAGTAGCTTAAATGCGCGCACTCACTGGTTGTGGTGGTCAGTGCGCCATCAAAAATAGCCTCGCCATCGACATCCACCACTGCATAACCATTATGGTATAGCGTCACTTCAGCCTTACGACGGCCGAAGCGCATGGCAAAGCTCATATAGTTCTCGTCTTCTTCTTCATCGAACACTTCCCACTCGGCATGCCCGGTTAACTGCTTCATCCACCCGGACAAATCCACCTCAACACGACGCACCACTGGGCTGTTCCATGCGTCTTGAATGTTAGCTTCTGACATTTTCGTATCCTTTCAAAAAATGCTTCATCCCTGGGTAAATGGCATCAAACTTCTATATTTCAAGGCCGATATCTTGTTGCCTTGTATATATAACGGTGCGAAGATGCTGCAAGTTTAATGAATGAGCCATTTATGCCTGATTTAATTGCAAATATATTTGATTTATTACGCGCTGAGCCCGCGGTATTCATTACGGTTTCAGTGGTACTGGGCCTGATGATAGGCAGTTTCCTCAATGTGGTGATTTACCGCCTGCCGAAAATGATGGAGCGCGAATGGCGAAGAGGCTGCCAGGAACTGCAGGGTCTGGAACCGACTGAAGAGCCAAAATTCAACCTGGCAGTTCCACGCTCAGCCTGCCCCGGTTGCGGCCATCGAATATCCTCCCTGGAAAATATCCCCGTCCTGAGCTACCTGTTTTTAGGTGGGAAATGCAAGGCCTGCAAAACCTCCATCAGCCCACGCTACCCATTGATAGAAACCCTCACGGGCATTATGCTAGGCCTGATCAGCTGGAAATTCGGTTACTCAAGCATGGCGGTTTTCGCTTGGGTTTTTGCGATAGCGCTAATTACGCTGACCTTTATCGACTTCGACACGCAGCTATTACCGGATGACATCACGTTGCCGTTACTGTGGCTAGGCCTGCTATTTAACCTCAATACCGGCTTTACCGACATTCACTCCGCCATCATAGGCGCGGTTGCCGGCTACCTGATCCTGTGGTCAGTCTACTGGCTATTCAAAATAGTCACCGGCAAGGAGGGCATGGGCTACGGTGACTTTAAATTACTTGCTGCTATCGGCGCATGGTTTGGCTGGCAACTTTTGCCAGCAGTGATCCTGCTATCTTCGGTTGCAGGGTCTATCATCGGCATAGGACTGATTGTTCTGGCCAAACGCGGACGTAATGTGCCCATGCCGTTTGGTCCATATCTGGCTCTTGGTGGCATAGCCGCACTGTTTTATGGTGCACAACTTTCAAACCTGTATCTAGGGGGTTAATCATGTATGTAGTCGCACTAACTGGCGGTATAGGCGCAGGCAAAAGCGAAGTCTCGCGTATATTCGCATCACTGGGGGTGCCGATCGTGGACGTAGATGTGATCTCACGCCAACTCACCTCTGCGGGCCAACCTATCGTGCAACAAATCGCCGAAACCTTTGGCAAGGAGTTCTTGACGGAAGACGGTGCATTGAATCGTGCGGTTATGCGCGAGCGTATTTTTTCCGTAGATGCCGATCGCAAAAAACTGGAAGCGATCCTGCATCCCGTCATCCATGCCACAGCCATGCGCGAGTTGTTTAAAAATAGCGATGCGCCTTATCAGGTGTTGGCGATTCCCTTGTTTTTTGAGACCAACCGTTACTCAGGCATGGTAAAAAATACCCTACTTGTCGATTGCGAAGAGGCACAACAAATCAGCCGTACCATGCAACGCAATGGCATGTCGGAATCTGATGTACGTGCCATTATTGCCGCACAGGCCTCCCGTAGTTTTCGCCGTGCACTGGCGAATGACATCATAGACAACAACGGTTCGCTTGAGGAGCTGGCAGAAAAAGTAAAAGAAAAACATGAAAAATACATGCAGGCTTGCATAGTTAGCGAATAAATCTCATAATCCACCGTAACTTAATAAACACAAAAAGCTGCCCAGCCCAAAACAAGCCCGTGCCCAGTTACGATTATCCTTTTAATGAACGTATTCGGACTTTGTTGCGCCTTGAGGATTTATTCGTCAAGGTCATGCACAACGCGGCGGGTACTCATGAATTTAATCATCACTGTGCGCTGCTTTCCATATTCCAGATCCTGGATGTTATTGACCGGGCCGAGCTCAAGACCGATTTACTGCAAGAACTGGATCGCCAGAAAATTACCATGATGGGCTTGCTGGGCAACCCGTCAATTGCTGAAAATGTTCTCAAAGAAATTCTTCAGGAAATTGAAACCACTGCACTCAGCTTGCGTACCAATGCCGTTAAGCTAGGCCAGACCTTACGCGACAATGAATGGTTGATGAGCATCAAACAGCGCGCCGGTATTCCAGGTGGAGTCTGCGAATTCGACCTGCCCTCCTATCACTATTGGCTGGGACTCGACGATACACGCCGCAGAAAAGACCTGGAAACCTGGCTACAGCCCTTAATGCCGATTTATGATGCGTTGCGCATTATCCTTCACATCCTCAGGGGTAGCGGCATTACCACCAAGCTGGTGGCTGTACATGGCGCTTATCAGCAAATGCTAGGTGGCGCCAAGCCCGCACAAATGCTGATGATAGAAGTTCCGGATGATATCGAGTGCTTCCCGGAAGTCAGTGCCAATAAATATGCCATCAATATTCGCTTTAATAGCCTGGGCAGTACGGAAAAACCCAAGCAGTGCGATGTCGATGTTGCCTTCTCCCTGACTTTATGTAATCTTTAAGGCTTCATTCAGCATTAAAGTCTCAACTCAGGCACGGCTCCCGATCTATGGAAAAATCCCCTAAAAAACGCTTGGTCACTTGTCCGCAATGCAAATCCTTATCGGAATACAGCCCGGATAACCCGTTTCGCCCATTTTGTTGTGAGCGCTGCAAACTCATCGACCTGGGCGAATGGGCTACAGAAAGCTATCGTATTCCAGCAGCCATCAAACCCGAAGATCTACCTGAGCACTAGGTATCTGTCGGAACACTGTCCACTCAGCATAACCAGGAAGTGACGCTATGCAATCTTATCGACTATTGGCTACTCAGTTACTTATCATAGTCGCCAGCTTGACCAATGTAGCCGGCTGTTCAGCAGCTGACTCCAGTATCAAGATCAGTGACGCATGGGTGCGGACATCATCTCCTGGGCAAGAAGTGGGCGCAGCCTACCTTACCTTACAAAGCAATGCTGACACCAGCCTGGTCAAAGTGGAAAGCCCAGCTGCCGGCAGCATCGAGATACATAGCATGAGTATGGATAACGGCGTGATGAAAATGCGTATGCTGGAAACCTTGCCTTTGACCGCAGGCAAACCCGCCAAACTTGAACCTGGCGGCTTCCATCTGATGTTGTTTGATTTAAAGAAACCGCTCACAAAAGGTGAAAAGGTGAGCTTTACTCTCCACTTCAAAGATAGTGCAGGCAAAACTAGCACTATGAAAATCGACAGCCCAGTAAAAACCAGCGCCGATTAAATTTAGGCTAATTGAATTTACCTGGTTGCCAGGTTAGGGTAGTGCCTGAAAATCGAGTTGGTAACGCTTCATACCGACTAGTGTTTTCACTTCAACCAACATAGCCCAATCGCTGCGGCCCTGAATACACACAGGCAATGTGACTTCCGCCTCCCAGCTATTATCGGCCTGCCTGATCAGACGGTAGCGATTCAAACCCATTTCCATACCCTGCATGGCAAAGCTGGCATGCACTTCCCGCGCATCCCCTGCCTCAATCAACAGCTTGAACGGCTTCATGACGCGCGGCGCCTGGTCCAATCGCACCTTCAATGATTGATTGCCGCAGCCTTCAATGATATTGGAGCAGGCAATTGATGTAACAGGAGTATCCACCGGCTTTGCCAGATAGAACCAGCCCACCACAGACACCGATACTGCCAAAGCCAACACCCAGAGCGTCTTGCCAATGACCGACATAGCCTGCTTACCAAGCCGCGCGCTGCATGGCTATGCCATGCGCACCGCTGTGCCAGGCCCTGATCAGGTCCTGCGGTTGCAAGCCACCCAAGGCATAGACCGGGATAGCGCAGTCCTCAATGATGCGCGTAAATTCCGGCCAACCCAGCGGGCTGGCATCCACATGACTGGCTGTAGGCAGGACCGGTGACAGCACGGCAAAATCAAGGGTTAAGTTCTGAGCATGCTGAAGTTCGCTTGCATTGTGGCAAGAGGCCGAACACAGGAGCCCTTCCGGCTTGTGTGCCAGCTGCATCAATTGCTGGCTGGAAAGATGCACGCCATCCGCACCAAGCTCGCGCGCCAGCTCAACATCACCATTGATGAACACCCTGGCCCGCTGAGCTTTGGCAAGCACAAGCACGCGCTGCGCAAAATGTTTGAGTGTGGCCTGATCAAGTTGCTTTTCCCGTACTTGTATCAATTTCACACCGGCACTCAAGGCACCTTCCAACTGCCTGAAGAATGCCAACTCGCCCATTTCAGCAAGGTTGGTAATAGCGTAAACCGGCGGTAATGAGAGCGCCGCTAATATCGGCTCGTTAGCCGGCAGCATAGGGTCAACACTAAGCTTTGTGGGGTCTTGCCAACTCAATTCTTGGCCCTCTCGGCCATGCGGCTCCCGTGTCCAGCGTCGCACCATGAAGAAATGTAATTTGACGGTTTTCTCGGGATAGGCAAACGTGCGAGTCAGCCATGGGTAAGCCTCAACAGCATGCGTGCCTAACTCCTCTTCCAACTCGCGCTGCAAGGCCTCAATTGCGGTTTCACCCGCCTCCATCTTGCCGCCCGGAAACTCCCACCAGCCAGCCCAGGGCTTGCCTTCCGGCCGTTTCCCCAGCAGCACATGACCATCATCTCGAATTAAAACCGCTACGGCGGCATTGATGACTTTAGTCATTTTTGCGCGCTAATTCGAGAGAAAGTGGGAAAGCCAATAACGTGATCGCTCTCAAACTATTCCTTATGCGACAAGGCGATACGGCCTGCATAGTCGCGTGCGAACTGATACGCCACGCGTCCGCTACGCGCCCCACGCGTGAGGGAAAACAACAGGGCGGCCTGACGTATTTCCTCGGTCATTTTTTTGATGCCATAGTGCTTGAGCCAGTGCTGGGCCACCCTCAGGTATTCCTCCTGGTCGAATGCATAGAATGAAAGCCAGAGCCCAAAGCGTTCTGACAGGGAAATCTTCTCTTCCGTGGTATCGCCGGGGCGTATCTCCTCGCCAAGATGCTGGGTTTCCAGGTTTTCAGCCATATACTCCGGCATCAGGTGACGGCGGTTGGAGGTCGCATATACCAGGACATTATCGGAAGTTGCCGCAATAGAGCCGTCCAGCACCACCTTCAGGGCCTTATATCCGGGCTCGCCCGCATCAAAGGTAAGGTCATCACAAAATACAATGAAATGCTCAGGACGGGCTCGCAGCAGGGACACGATTTCCGGCAAAGCTACCAGGTCATGTTTTTCCACCTCCACTAGGCGCAAACCATCCTTGGAGAATTTACTCAACAGGGCTTTCACCAGCGTCGACTTACCCGTTCCTCGTGCTCCCGTAAGCAGTACGTTATTGGCGGGATAACCACGCACGAACTGCAGGGTATTACGCACCACCTCGGTTTTTTGATCATCAATATTCTGCAGATCATCCAGGCTGATTTTATGGGGGTGTGGTACGGCCTGCAAATATCCGCGCCCATTGGATACTTGCCAGCGCCATGCGATGGCAGACCAGTCCGGCTCAGCTGAGACTGGCGGCAAGAAACTTTCCAACCTTGCCAACAGGCTTTCTGCACGGGAAATCAAACTTTCAAAATCGGCCATTTTTACTTTCTGTAATCTTTTAGGAAGCTCTGATTAAGTTTGAATTCTAAGCCAGACCAGGCGCGAACAAAAAATTTTGACGCCGCATATATGTAATATGTAAGAAGAAATTTTTTGCGAGCAACGCAGCATCGCAACGAAGTCAGACTTAAGCAGCGCTTCCGTTATTAGGAGCGGTAGTCAGCATTAATCTTCACATAATCATAGGAAAAATCACAGGTCCACACGGTAGCATCGGCATTGCCGCGGTTCAGCACCACACGCACGGTGATTTCGGCCTCCTTCATCACGGCAGCGCCCTGTGCTTCTTCATAACTTACGGCACGGCCACCATGCTCGGCAACCAGTACATCGCCAAGGTAAAGCTGCATAGCGTTGACATCAAGGTCATTAATGCCGGCATAGCCTATGGCAGCGAGGATACGGCCCAGATTAGGGTCAGACGCAAAGAAGGCGGTTTTGATCAATGGTGAGTGAGCGATAGCATAAGCCACCTTGCGGCACTCTTCCACATCGCGCCCGGCTTCTACGTTAATCGTCATGAACTTGGTAGCGCCTTCGCCATCGCGCACGATGGCTTGTGCCAGCAGGGTGGCGATTTCGGTCATAGCATCACGCAGCGCAGCATACTCCGCACTGGCTTCGGTGATTTCTGCCATGTCGGATTGTCCGGTTGCCATCATGATCAGCGAATCATTGGTTGAGGTATCACCATCCACCGTGATGCAGTTGAATGAACGGTTGACCGCATGCTGGATCAGCGCCTCCAGTGCTGGCTGGCTGATGGCCGCATCGGTAGCCACATAACCCAGCATGGTCGCCATATTGGGGTGAATCATGCCTGAGCCCTTAGCGATGCCGGTAATGGTGATGGTTTTACCATCCAGTGTGATTTGTTTCGAATAGCCTTTAGCCACGACGTCTGTCGTCATAATCGCTTCCGCAGCGTTCAGCCAGTTATCTTCATTCAGGCTGGCAATGCAGGCTGGTAAGCCAGCAATGACGCGGTCTACAGGCAGGGGCTCCAGGATGACGCCGGTAGAAAACGGCAGTATCTGTTGTGGATTCAGATCCAGCAAGTCGGCCAGGGCGGCACAGGTCTGGCGTGCACGTTGCATACCCTCCTCACCCGTGCCGGCGTTGGCATTGCCGGTATTCACCACTAGTGCGCGTATCTCTGCCCCACTTTCCAGATGCGTTTTACAAAGCGTGACTGGGGCGGCACAAAAGCGGTTTTGCGTGAATACTCCGGCCACGCGTGTGCCGGGATTCAATTGCATCACCAGCACATCCTTGCGATTGGGCTTGCGGATATTGGCTTCGGCAAAACCAAGCTGCACGCCTTTCACAGGCAGCAGGGTATCGGCGTTAGGGGCGGATAGATTTACAGGCATGACATTCTCACTCACAATTTCAGATAAGCGATTTTACCGCATTCACCGGGACTTATTGCGGACGGCTGAGCAATTGACTTTAGAACCTGCTGTGATAGTGTTGGCTACTGATAAAATCAAGCCCACTCAAAGGTTAACCGTCATGAACACCCCAGCGATTGCTCCTGAAAAAGAGGCCAGCAGCCTTGCCGAGATGGGCAACAAGCTTGCATTCACAAAAAAACTGCAAGCCGTCACCAACAAGATACATGCCACACGCAATATCGACGAGATTATCCTGGAGGTCAGCCAGGAAATCCGCGCGCTGTTCGAAGCCGAGCGCCTCACACTGTATGTGACCAGCGAAGATGGCAAATCCATCGTCTCCAAAGTCAAGACAGGCCTGAATGAGTTCAAGGAATTGAAACTGCCGATCAACCCGCAAAGCATTGCCGGTTATGTGGCATTTAACAAAGCCATACTCAAGATTACAGATGTCTATGATGACGTTGAGCTCAAGACTATCAGCCCGGAAATCCGCTTCCTGAAAGAGGTAGACAAAAAGACCGGGTTTCGTACCCGACAGATGCTGATTTTTCCTATCCTGGATCAGGAAGATGCCAGCCTGATGGGCGTGGTGCAAGTCATCAATACCCTGTCCGGGCTGCCTTTCCCCTCCATGGCAGAGGAAGGCGCCCCCGAACTGGCGAAAACCCTGGCGATTGCACTCAGCCAGCGCCAAAGCCCGATGGGCGCCATCAAGACAAAATTCGATACCCTGGTTGCGCAAGGCGTTATCTCCAACGCCGAACTCGATCTGGCGCAACGCTCCGCGCGCAAGAAAGGCAAGGATCTGGAAGATGTGCTGACAGAAGAGTTTGAAGTCAAAAGTGCGGATATAGGCAAATCGCTTGCGGCTTTTTTCGATGTGCCGTTTGAGCCCTTCAAGGTTGACCCGCATCAAGCCCATGGATCTGCTCAAAGCTCTCAAGCGTGAATATGTCGAAGCCAACGGCTGGATCCCGATTGATGAAACGAAGGAAGACGGGTTGGTAATCCTGACTCACGATCCGGAAAAAATCAAAGCCTCGCGCATCGTCAGCAACATATTCCCCAAGCATGCCAGGATCAGCTATCGCGTGTGCCTGAATCGCGATTTTCAGAGCACCATTGATTTATTTTACGGCGCCCACAATATGTCGGGCGACATTGGTGACTTACTCTCCAGTATGGATAGCGAGGATGAGGAAATCAGCGGCTCCGGCCTGGAAGATGTTTCTGCCGCCAGCGATAACGAGCTGGTAAAGCTGGTCAACAAAATCATTATTGATGCCTACAACCAGGGGGCATCGGACATCCACATCGAACCGTATCCGGAAAAAGGCAAGACTGAAGTGCGCTTCCGCAAGGATGGCACACTCGTTAATTACATTGAGATTCCGCCCAGCTACCGCAGCGCCATCATTGCCCGCATCAAGATCATGTGTGATCTCGATATCTCGGAAAAGCGCAAACCGCAGGACGGCAAGATCAAGTTCAAGAAGTTCGGCCCCATTGATATCGAACTGCGCGTAGCCACCATCCCCACCGCTGGCGGCGTTGAAGACGTAGTGATGCGTATACTGGCTGGCGGCAAGCCTATCCCGCTGGACAAGCTCGGCCTATCCGACCATAACAACAAAAAGCTCAAGGAGCTGGTCGCCAAACCCTATGGCCTGTTCTTTGTCTGCGGGCCAACTGGCTCAGGTAAAACCACCACACTGCATTCCGCGCTGGGCTACATCAACACGTCGGAAAGAAAAATCTGGACAGCAGAAGACCCGGTAGAAATCACGCAAAAAGGGCTGCGCCAGGTACAGGTCAACAAGAAATCCGGCCTGGATTTCGCTATGGTGATGAAGGCTTTCCTGCGCGCCGACCCTGACGTGATCATGGTGGGTGAAATGCGCGATAAGGAGACGGTTTCGACCGGCATTGAAGCCTCGCTCACCGGCCACCTGGTATTCGCCACGCTGCATACCAACAGCGCGCCGGAATCTATCGTGCGCCTGCTGGACATGGGCATGGATCCCTTCAACTTCTCCGATGCCTTGCTCGGCATCCTCGCGCAGCGCCTGGGCAAGCGCCTGTGCGACTGCAAAAAGCCGTATACGCCGAATGCAGAAGAGATCAAAGGCATGCTCAATGAATACTGCCTGGAGCTGCAAAACACCACCAGCTGGAAAAAAGACCCGGACGCCGCCTACAAAGCGGTGTACCAAAGCTGGATCAAAAACTTCGGCAACGACAAGGGCCAACTCACGCTGTACAAAGCCACCGGCTGCGACAAATGCAGCAACACCGGCTACAAAGGCCGCGTGGGCTTACATGAATTGATGGAAGGCACAGAGGCCGTCAAGAAGAATATTCAGGAACACGCCCGTGTCGCCGAAATGTTCGCCACCGCTTTGGAAGATGGCATGCGGACATTGAAGCAGGATGGGATAGAGAAAGTATTGCAGGGCGTGACGGATATGAAGCAAGTCAGGGCGGTTTGTATTAAGTAGCGTTAGGGATTGTTAACTGCTATTAGCACTTAAAAAGTGACAAAAAAATACCGGGCTAGCCCGGTATTTTTCGCTATGCTGCACTCACTTAGTCAAAGCTAACGCCTTCTGTCTGCCTCGCTTCTAAAGCTTCCATCACCAGCTTTCTCTCCTGCTCCGGCATATCCCACCACGCACGTATTTCTTCAATCGTGCGGTAACAACCATGACAATATCCGGTCGCTTCGTTCATGGCACATACGCTGATACATGGTGAAGTGATAGGTTCTGAACGTTCTGTCATGATTAACTCGCTCTGCTTGGTTGCCAGTTACGCCAATTTACCATGGCACTGTTTGTATTTCTTGCCGGAACCGCATGGGCATAGATCATTGCGGCCGACCTTGATACCTTCGCGCTCGAATGGCCGTATTGCATCTTCATCAGGTGCAGTATCAGGGGCTGCTGCACCCAGCGCTTCGTCATAATCAGCGTGCTGGTAACGTACATTCTCAGCTTCGACAGGCTTTTCAACGGCTTCTACATCAGCTTCGCTCTTGACCTGTATCAGCATGGTGACCTTGGTCACTTCGCTCTTGACGCTGTCAAGCAATGCAGAGAACAGCTCAAAAGCTTCGCGCTTGTATTCCTGCTTGGGGTTTTTCTGCGCGTATGAGCGCAGATGTATGCCTTGGCGTAAGTGATCGAGTGCGGCCAGATGCTCGCGCCATGCATTATCCAGAATCTGTAGCATGACAGCCCGTTCAAACTGACGCATAACGCCGGCTGTAGCCAGCGCTTCTTTAGCCTGGTAGGCTTCTTCGGCGGCCTGTTGTATATGCTCGCGCAAGCTTTCTTCGTGCAAATTCGGGTTGTCTTCCAGCATCTTCTGCAGTGGCAATACCAGGCCAGTCTCGGCTTCCAGAGTGGTTTCCAGACCAGGCACATCCCATTGCTCCTCAACGCTACCGGGAGGAATATGGGTGGCGATCAGGCTATTGATGACATCTTCGCGCATGGCTTTGATGGTTTCGCCAACATCGGTCGCTTCCAGCAACTCATTGCGTTGCTGATAGATCACCTTGCGCTGGTCATTGGCTACATCGTCATACTCTAATAACTGCTTACGGATATCAAAGTTGCGGCCTTCTACCTTGCGCTGGGCATTCTCGATAGCGCGCGTGACCCATGGATGCTCGATCGCCTCGCCTTCAGGCATCTTGAGTCTTTCCATGATGGCAGAAACGCGGTCTGAGGCAAAAATACGTAACAGCTGATCTTCCAGTGACAGGTAGAAGCGGCTGGAGCCTGGGTCACCCTGACGACCGGAACGGCCGCGCAACTGGTTATCCACACGGCGTGATTCATGACGTTCGGTACCGATGATATGCAGGCCGCCTGCGGCCAATACCGCATTGTGGCGTTCTTGCCATTCGGCTTTCAATGCTGCAACCTGGGTTTCTTTATCGGCATCCGATAGTTCAGCGTTGTTACGCACCAGCGCGATCTCAGGCTCAGGATTGCCACCCAGCACGATGTCGGTACCACGGCCCGCCATGTTGGTGGCGATGGTGATGACGCCGGGACGACCTGCCTGCACGATGATGTGGGCTTCACGCTCATGCTGTTTGGCATTGAGCACCTGGTGATCAAGCTTGGCTGCCGTCAGCAGCGTGGCGATAATCTCGGAGTTCTCAATCGAAGTGGTACCCACCAGCACCGGCTGGCCACGCCCCTGGCAGTCCTTGATATCTTCAATGACAGCCAGGTATTTTTCCTTGGTGGTACGATAGACCTTGTCCATCTGGTCTTTACGCTGCATAGGACGATGGGTAGGAATCACCACAGTCTCAAGGCCGTAAATCTGGTTGAATTCGTAAGCTTCGGTATCGGCCGTACCAGTCATGCCGGAAAGCTTGCCGTACATACGGAAATAGTTCTGGAAAGTGATGGAGGCCAGCGTCTGGTTCTCTTTCTGGATTTCCACACCTTCTTTGGCTTCCACTGCCTGATGCAGGCCATCTGACCAACGACGGCCAGTCATCATACGGCCGGTGAACTCGTCCACAATCACGATCTCGCCATCGCGCACCACATAATGCTGATCGCGGTGGAACAGAGACTGGGCACGTAGGGATGCATACATGTGATGCACCAGCGTGATATTGGCAGCATCGTACAAACTGCCGCCTTCCGGCAACAACCCGGCTTGCTCAAGCAAAGCCTCAGCATGCTCATGGCCTTGCTCGGAAAGCAATACCTGCTGGGTCTTTTCGTCTACCCAGTAATCGCCTTCGCCTTCTTCTTCCTTCTGGCGGATAAGCTGCGCGGCGATCCCGTTCATCTGCATATACAGCTCGATGCTGTCATCGGCCTGGCCGGAAATAATCAGCGGCGTGCGCGCTTCATCGATCAGGATGGAGTCCACTTCATCGATCAGGGCATAGCTCAGTGCACGCTGTACGCGCTCCTCTGCCGTGAATACCATGTTGTCGCGCAGGTAATCAAAACCAAATTCGTTGTTGGTACCGTAGGTGATATCTGCGGCATAGGCTTGCTTCTTCTCGTCGTGCGGCATCTGTGACAGATTGATGCCCACCGTCAGGCCAAGGAAGTTGTAAAGCCGTGCCATCCATTCGGCATCGCGCTTCGCCAGGTAATCGTTCACGGTAATCACGTGTACACCCTTACCGGCCAGGGCATTGAGGTAAGTCGGCAATGTCGCCACCAGGGTTTTACCTTCACCAGTACGCATTTCGGCAATTTTGCCTGCATGCAGCACCATGCCACCTATCATTTGTACGTCAAAATGGCGCATTTCCAGCACGCGGCGACCACCCTCGCGCACCACGGCAAAGGCCTCGGGTAAGAGCTTATCCAGCGACTCGCCCTTGGCATAACGTTGCTTGAACTCGTCAGTCTTGGCTCGCAACTGCTCGTCGCTGAGCGACTGCATAGCCGGTTCCAGGTCATTGATGACGCGGACATTGTTGGCATATTGCTTGACTAGCCTATCATTACGGCTACCAAAGACTTTTTTAAACATCGTGGATAACATGGAGTGACACCGACTTTCCGAGATAACGGAACCTATAGGTTGAGATAAATTAGTAGGTTGACATGAATAATTTTAGAAAGTGTAACTAACCCTGACTTCTTCTTTTAGTTAATGGTGTTACTTTTAAAAATTACAACTTTGCATTCAAAATATCGCTTTGCAAATATTTACGCGGATCCAGCGCAGCCCCATTCAAGCGTACTTCAAAATGCAAATGCGCCCCTGTAGAGCGCCCAGTATTACCAACTTCGGCGATGAGCTGGCCTTTTTCAACGCGCTCACCCGCTTTAACCATGAGTTTGGAAGCATGTGCATAACGCGTTTCCAGCCCTGAACCATGGTCTATCTTCACGATTTTACCATAATCGGGGGTTTGCTCAGCAGACATTACAATGCCACCAGCTGCTGCACGGATAGAGCTGCCCTCTTCGGCGGTAAAATCCAGCCCCTCATGAAAAGCCATACGGCCAGAAAAAGGGTCTACCCGCCAGCCATAGCTGGAAGAGTTATAGGCACCTTGCACGGGGTAGCCGGTAGGCAAGGCATTTTTCTGCATGCTTTGTTGCAGCAACATCGCCTCCACCAGGCTCAATCTATCAGTACGACTTTCGATATCTGCGGTAAGTTCGACAATTTTCTGCTGCAATTGCGCCTCGGTCATCCCATAGGGACGTATTTCAGGGCCACCTTGTGCTGGTGGCAAGCGCTCAGCTTCGACATCTTTGGGTTTTACGCCAGCCAGTTTGGATAAACGCTCACTGATGGCATCCAAACGTATCACGCGCGCCTGTATTTCACCCAGCTGCAGTGCCAGGGCATCCAGATGCTCCTGGGCATTGAAAATAGGGAAATGCAGTGCGGACGGTAATATCGATTTCACACCTTGGTGCTTGGACTCTGCCTGTGGCAGAATGATAGCTGCAGTCAGCCCGGCAACAACAATCACCAGCAACAGCAGCAAAGCGGCTAGTTGTGGCGCAGTCAGCACTCTGGGCTTGGCCATGCTATTGGAGACGAAAATAATATTCATGCATACCCTCTATCGGGACCTCTCAGCTTGAAAGGCTTGTAAGCATGCTGCGATTCAGCACACTATTTCGAGACAATCCCGAACTTGCAGCCTTATCCGGCCAAGCGAGCAGTTTGACTGCCTCGCAAAAAATCTGGAACACCATCGCCCCCGACAACCTGAAACAATACACCCAGGCTGGCAATGTAAAACACAAGCGCCTGACGGTATATGCTGAAAATGGGGCTGTGGCAGCTAAAATTAAATTATTGCTACCTAGCTTATTGACTAAGCTACAAAAGCAAGGGGTCGAAGTTACTTCAATTCGCGTCGAAGTGCAAGTCCAATCTAGCATACAAAAACCGGTCAAACACCTGCGCAGCATCAGTCCACAAGGGGCTTCCAGCCTGCATGAGCTGGCAGAAAAATTAAGCGATTCTGAACCCGGTTCCAAGCTGGGGGAGGTGCTCGCCCGACTTTCCGGCAGGAGATAAAGGCCACCCTTTTCACTGCGGTAAACCTTCAACCAAATAAGTCACTTCATGGAATTCCTGCTCTATCTCATTGCCGGCGCATGTGCCGGATTACTGTCCGGCCTGTTCGGTGTTGGCGGCGGCGTCATCATCGTCTCAATATTGGTCTTTATCTTCACTGGGCTGAAGTTCCCGGAAGCTAACATCATGCACCTGGCATTAGGCACTTCCCTCGCCACCATCATTTCCACCGCGACCTTCTCCGCGCTGGCGCATCATAAAAATGCCAATGTGGACTGGCCAGCATTCAGGCAGATTGCGCCTGCCGTCGTCATCGGTACATTGCTGGGCAGCCTGATTGCTGCACAACTCCACAGCCTTTGGCTGAAAGCAATCTTCTCCGTGTTCTTACTCAGCATCGCCACGCAGCTGCTGGTGACTGCCGGCAAACCACGCAAACCCGGACATACCCACCAAACGCCGGGGCTTGCCCTGAACAGCTTCGCAGGCTTGGTCATCGGCATCCTTTCCAGCCTGGTGGGCATTGGCGGCGGTACGCTATCCGTACCGTACCTCAGCTACAGTCACGCTGATATCCGCCGCGCCATCGGCACTTCTGCAGCGATCGGCCTGCCTATTGCCATCGCAGGAACGGCGGGATATATATTCACCGGCCTGATGGCAGAAAAAACCGCCCAAACAGCGCTCCCGGCATTAAGCATAGGCTATGTTTACCTGCCGGCATTTGCCGGCATTTCCATCGCCAGCATGCTGACGGCATCTTTAGGTACCAGGATCGCGCAACGTTTACCCACTTCTGTACTCAAACGCCTGTTTGCACTATTGCTATTTATCGTGGGTATCAAAATGCTGTGGGGAATTCTTTGAGTACTGCAATACATCATCCAGACTATGTGATCGAAGTCGATAGCCTGTATAAAAGCTTCGACCAGGTTGTCGCCGTCAATAATATGAGCTTTAAGGTCAGGCGTGGCACCACTACGGCCCTGCTGGGCGGCAACGGCGCCGGCAAAACCACTACTATCGCTATGCTGCTTGGTTTGCTGTTGCCAAGCGCGGGCCGTATCGTGGTGCTGGGTGAAGATATGCTCAAATATCGTTACCGCTTGCTGCACCGCATGAACTTTTCATCGCCTTATGTGGATTTGCCGCAACGACTGACCATACGTCAGAACCTGACGATATACGGGCATCTCTATCGCCTGAACGACTTAGCCAAGCGCATCGAGTTATTGGCCGCTGAACTTAACCTCACCGAACTATTGGATAGGCGCTATGGCAAGCTCTCGGCCGGACAAAAAACGCGTGTGTCGCTGGCAAAATCATTACTGAACGACCCTGAACTATTGCTGCTGGATGAGCCGACTGCCTCGCTGGACCCGGATACTGCAGACTCCATCCGCAGCCACTTGCAGCGCTACCAGCAACGCACCGGCGCTACCATCTTGTTGGCTTCGCACAACATGGCCGAGGTCGAGCGCATGTGCGCCGATGTCATCATGCTCAGGCAGGGGCAAGTGGTGGATGCAGGCTCGCCGGACGCATTAATCGCGCGCTACGGCAGAAACTCCATGGAAGAAGTATTCATCGACATCGCCCGTAACCGTTCCGCAGAGAGCCTCAACGCATGATTGCCGACCGCCAGACACCCACCGCCGATATCAACTTCTCACCGCGACGCATCTACGCTAACGTGCTACGCCACCTTTACCTGATGCGCACCTCCTGGCCGCGCGTTGTGGAGATGGTGTACTGGCCGACGGTGCAGATGATTTTGTGGGGGTTTATCACGCTTTCGCTCAAGGAAAACAGCAGTTATGTGGCACAAGCCGCAGGCGTACTGATTTCTGCGGTGTTGTTATGGGATGTGCTGTTCCGCGGCCAGCTCGGTATTTCACTGGTATTCATGGAGGAGATGTGGTCGCGCAACCTGGGCCATCTTTTTGTCAGCCCGCTGCGGCCTTACGAGCTGGTGACCTCACTCATCCTCATGAGCCTGATCCGCACCATCATCGGCGTAGGCGGCGCAGCCCTGGTCGCCATTCCGCTATTCCATTACAACATTTTTGACATAGGCTTGCCGCTTATCAGCTTCTTTATCAACCTCATCATCTTCGGCTGGGCCATAGGCCTGACAGTGTCCGGCGTGGTACTGCGTTACGGCCTTGGTGCTGAAAGCGTGGCCTGGGTTGCCGTTTTTGCGCTGCAACCGCTATGTGCCATCTTTTATCCGGTGAGCGTGCTGCCCAGCTGGCTGCAACCCGTCGCTTGGTGCCTGCCCGCCAGCCATGTGTTTGAAGGCATGCGCGAGCTATTGTTTCAGCACACCTTCAACAGCTCCCACCTTTACGCCGCGATGGGACTTAACGTGATTTTCCTGGCTGGTGGTGTCGCTGCGTTTCTTGGCTATTTTCGTAAGGCCAGGGAGCGTGGCTTGTTACTGCAGGTGGGCGAGTAGTCATCAGGCATTACGGCATATCCCGAAACATTCTTTTTATATCCCATAACCGCAATGTAAACCTTATTGAAAGTTGGCTTTCAAACGCTTAACAAGTCTATGCTGTTGAAATAAATATAGGTTTGTGTAGGCGCCGGCAATCAGTAAAACGTTAGCCCATTACTAAAGCCACAACAGGAGATTACCAAATGCTAAAAATCCGTTATCTACTCATTGCGCTTACGATGCTGCTGCTAAGTCAAACAGCTACGGCTGATGTGCGGGTAAGCATAGGGATCAACCTGCCTGTGTATCCGCAGCTAGTCGTGGTGCCGGGCTATCCGGTTTACTACGCCCCAAATTTACAAGCGAACTTCTTCTTTTATGATGGCATGTACTGGGTCTACCAGGATGACGCCTGGTTCGTGAGCTCCTGGTATAACGGGCCCTGGTCATTTGTGGAACCTGAATATGTCCCGGTGTTTGTCCTGCGCATCCCCGTACGCTACTACCGCCAGCCTCCGCTCTATTTCTACGGATGGCGCAGGGATGCCCCACCGCGCTGGGGCGACCACTGGGGCCATGATTGGGAACAGCGTAGAGGAAGTTGGAACAAGTGGAACCGCCATGCCACCCCCGCACCTGCCCCTTTGCCGGTATACCAGAAGAAATACTCAGGTGAGCGCTACCCCCATGAAGTGGAGCAGCAGCATGAGCTTCAACAGCAAAAATACTCTTACCGACCACGGGACCCTGTAGTGCAGGAGCATGCAGTGAAGGAGCGCTCTCAGCAGCAAGGAGAGCCTAGGGCACCGGGACAACAACGAGAGTTTCAGCAGGACAAACCGAGGGAATCCGAAGAGCGCGCTTACAAACAACAGGACATACAACGCGCCAACCCCAGAGAGCAGGAGCCGCGCCAACAGGATGAACAAGCTTATCCTCGCTCACAGCACCAAGGTTCACAACAACAAGGCTCACAGCCACAAGACAGAGGCGGCGAAGGCCGGCAGCGCTCAGCGCCATCCGCCCCACAGCAGCAACGCCCTGAAATGCAGGATCACAGGCAACAGTCACAACCTGGGATGCAACGCGAACAGCAAATGCCCAGGTCGCAAGGCCAACAGGAAAGACAGCAAGGCAGGGATGCCGGGCGTGAGCAAAGACAAGGGCAGGGGCAAGAGCGCGGACGGGATCGCAACTAGTCTTGTATATAGCACGTATGATATAAAGCACTTATGAAAAAATTCATCTGTATGTTGCTCGCGTTATGGCTACCGCTGTTTTTCAGCGCAGCCAGTTTCGCCTCGAGCAGCATGCAGATGGGTAATGCCATGAGTACAATGGCACTGACTGAACAAGCTAACAGCAACGATATGCCCGAGCACTGCCAGATGGATATGGGCAAAGCCGATCAACAGGCAGATCACAGCAAGTGCGAGCATTGCGGCCTGTGCCTTAGTATCGTTTACTACAGTTTCAGCCTACCTATCCCGACGATCAGCAACCTTCACTCACTCAGTGCACGCGTCGCCTGGACGTCCTCCCCGCACCCAACTACGCCCAACCACCGCCCACCCATTCGTTTGTAAATCGCAGTTGTAATCAACTTTCGATTTACTCAACACTGGAGGGCGTTATGTCCAAAAGATGCTTATCAAGCGCCTGCTTATTGCTACTTTCCGTGCAGGCCAACGCAGGCCCCATGGGGTTTAAAGACTCGTGGATGGGCATGGGCGATTTCAGCCCCAACTGGCGTGAGGCGTTTATCAACTACGCCTTCACCCCGCGCGATGCATTCGGCGTCAGTGGCACCTATATGCGCTCTGACGATGAAACCAAAACGCGTGACCTGGCAGAGCTCACCTACACAAGGCTGGTCAAACGCTGGAACATGCGTGATGCACAAGCTAATTTGTGGTTCAGCGGCGGCATCGGCACACTAAGCGGCAATGATTTCGATGGCAGCAAAACCATGGTGTCGCCTGGCCTGCAGTTCGACTACGAAACCACACGCGTGTACTTCGCCGTGGCAGAAAAGCTGTATCGCGCCAGGGATATCAACCACGATTATAGCTCGGTAAGGGCCGGGTTTTCATTCTACGAAACCCTCTACGACCAGACCCAGCCATGGTTCATCCTCGAAGCGCGCCGTATGAATGGGCTCTCGGATAAAACCGAGATCACGCCCATGCTAAGGCTCATCAACCCCAACTACTTTATCGAAGCCGGCATCAATAATTCCAGCCAGTTACGCTTCAATTTTATGTATATATTTTAAGGAAACCATCATGAAAAAAACATTATCACTTACCGCATTTATACTCGCCATCAGCCTGGCTTTCGCCAATAGCGCCCTCGCCACCACCAGCATACGTGCCGAAGTCAAAGGCATGGTGTGTGCATTTTGCGCCAAGGGCATCTCCAAGAAGCTAAACAACCTGGATGCTGCCAAGCAGGTGTTTGTGGATCTCAAAAACCGCGTGGTACTGGTGGAAATCAAAGACCAGCAAAAGATTCGCCTGGATGAATTCAACAAAATTATCCAGGATGCCGGCTACGATGTCGCCAAAGCCGAGTATGTGGATAAATCGCTGGCTGAAATCAAATCGGAATTACATCTGGATGACGAGGCGAAAAAGTGAGTAGCGTAACCGATACAAATCCGACGGAAGATGTAACGGTGCCACTCAGCAATGCCAAACGAGCCAACTGGGTTTCGCTGTTCGCCAGTACCTCTACCCTGCTGTGTTGCGCGTTACCGGCGCTACTCGTGAGCATAGGTGCAGGCGCTGCTTTATCAAGCTTGGTCAGCAACGTACCGCAGCTCATCTGGGTAAGCGAGCACAAGCCCTTAGTATTCGGCCTGGCAGGCGCCATGCTATTGCTTGCTGGCGGCATGCAATGGCGAGCCAGAAATGCGCCCTGCCCAGCAGATACTGAGTTGGCGGCAGTGTGTGCGCAAACAAGAAAGACATCGTTAAGGGTGTATTACTTTTCGGTGTTGATTTATGGAGTGGGGGTTTGGTTTGCGTTTGTAGCGCCTTATTTGGTGGATTAAGGTAGGTTTTTGATTTAGAGAGGCCATCTTGACGGAAGTTATGATGGCTTCTTTTTTTGGGGGGAAGTGAGTGGGCTGGGAGGCTTATAGATATTGGCTCGCAGGGCAGTGCTTTTTATTGTTACTGCAGATTAAGTTTGTTGCATGTCGGGGGTAGCCCGACAGCTAATCACTTTCTTTTCAACAGCAAAAAGAAAGTAATCCAAGAAAATGCCGCCCCGATTCCGCTTCTTTCCGAATATTAAGCATTAAATCTGGCGTCAATCAAACTCACCCTAACAAGCGATAAACTCCATCGCTTGTCGCGGAGTTCAAACAGGTGATTGCCGACCCCTCCAGCTTTAATACTCAATATTCGGCGCGTCATAAGGGGAGTGAACCCACCTCGCGCAAGGGTTTTGACTTACCAACCCCTAGCTCACGCTGAGTAGCACAGACAAAATAAGAGGTGTCGGCGAGCACTGTTTGAGCTCCGCGACAGCTAGCGTACTTGGCTAGCTGTTAGGGCGAGTTGCGCAGCCGCTTATTTTGTCGAGCAACGCAAGGCAGCCGATAGGCCGTGAGCTCGGGGTGTCTTTTTGTTTGGGTACTTTATTTTGGACAAGCAAAATAAAGTACCTCGCCTACTGGCGAAAAGGTCTATTTAATGAAGAAATAGTATTGGAAACTTCCGCTCAATCAGCCAAAGCTTAGACTCATACTTTCCACCCAGAGCCTCACAGGCCCGCTCTGCAGAAAGCTCAAAAAGAACCCTGTGTGCAGAGGGCTCACCGGCTTCAATTTCGTTACATCGCGCTGCCCATTGATTGAGATGCTCTTCGTTATGTAACGTCGCGCGATATTTGGTACGGAATTGCACGATATTTGGTACGAAAGTTTAAAGCGTTAAAACAAACCACCGCCGACCATCGGATCATAGTTCAAGATCACCAGCTCCTTGCTTGTTTCAGGCTGGCCATGTGAGTTGGCCATACTGTATTTGATACCCAAGCCTTCACCATCTATCACCGTTAAACCTTCGTAAGCTTTACGGATGTCAGGGTGATCGTTAATGCTCACCATTACCTTGCCTTTGCAACGCTTCATAAAAGCTGCCATCCGCTCATAATTATCAAACTCAAACGGTACGCCGTAGCCTTCTGTTTCCCAATATGGTGGGTCGCAGTAAAAGAAGCTATGCGGGCGGTCATATCTTTCCATGCAGTCAAGCCAGGGCAGGTTCTCTACTTGCGTGCCCTGGGCCAACCTTATCCATGCGTTGGATAGACTCTCTTCAATGCGCAGGATGTTGATTGATGGGGTTGTGGTAGCTGTGCCATAGTTCTGGCCTTCTACCTTTCCACCGAACGCATGGTGCTGCAAGTAATAAAACCGTGCCGCGCGCTGGATGTCTGTCAGGGTCTCCGGCCTGGTCATCTTTGCCCACTCAAATAGCTGGCGGCTGCTGATTGACCATTTAAAATGCCTGACAAACTCCTCCAGGTGCGATTGCAGCACCCTATACAAACGGACCAGATCACCGTTGATGTCATTCAATATCTCAACCTTAGCCGGTACCGGGCGCAAAAAGTACAAGGCGGCGCCGCCGCAAAATACTTCTATGTAACATTCATGTTGTGGAAAGAGCGGTATTAACTTATCGGCCAGGCGGCGCTTACCGCCCATCCAGGGTATTACTGGTGCAGATTGCATTAGAGTCTTCCTTATCAGACGCTCCTGGGCGTTCTGGTTTGGCGCTCTCGGCACTCAGTTCATTTATTGCACCGCATCGCGGGCATTTAATACTAAGCCGACTGAATACACCGGCGCCAAGCTTTTTGCGGCAATTGCCGCAGCGAATATCCTGCATACTTCCCCTGTGCTAATATCGCTCCCGCTGCGACGTCGTGGCAGGGAGCCTTGGCTGAAATGCACAGGTTGGTACTGTGTGTTGAAGTGTCCGAGATCATGTTGACGCATGGTCCCGGTCGCTCTCTCTTTATTACTATTTATCCCAGGTTCTAAACGGAGTGATCAGGCCGGATATCATAAGCTTAGTGAACCCACGGTGCGATTTCCATCCCCAATTGATATGCAGGTAATGGCGTTTATAAAAAAACCACTGCACCTTGAGATGAAAGGCGTAGCGGAAAAACAGGCAACGACCAGGTGATTCAATGATCTGAAGGTCATAATTATTTAAGCCAGATTGCCACTCACCTTTTGCATAGGCTATTGAAGCCGAACCAGAGCGTGGCTCCCAGCCAAACACGAATTGCGCAAAGCCATATGCCGGATTGCGACATATCCAGAAATATCTGCCCAGATAACGTAGCCATTCTGAATTTTTAAAATCCTCTACAGTGATGCCATCAAACCAGCTGCAATCTTCAAAATATTTGTTATCCTCAGTGTTCCACCACTCATCGACTGGATTATCAAATGACTGAAACCACACGAGCTGCTTAATCAACCACTCACGGCCATCAATGATGCGATACGGGATTACGATAAGCGGCGCGAATGCCCATGTGCATAGAACGATGACTTTCATGGCCACCTCGCTGACCAGCCATCTTGCAAACATAAATAAATAGCCTAAATACTTCATGCTGAAACTCTGGGTCCAGAGATTCTTTCAGGCAGTTCGGCAATGATTTCATCAATTGTTGGCAATGGTCGTGTCCCGGCTTTAACCTTATTCAGTTCATCAAAGCAATGCTTCCATGAGTCATTCCAGCGTTTAAAATACAGGTCGGCATCTGCCATAAAATAACCTAGCTTACCGGAGGCAGCCACCGCATTATTAATGCTGTCCCATCCATGTTGCTTGGCATCATCATCCAGCTCATTTTGCACAGCGACCGTGAAATACTTGGCAATATCGTCAATCGTGGGTTCAGGCGGCACTGGCTGAGTATTACTAAAATGTTCCTCAGCGGTGCAATCGTCTTCAGATTCAACAGCACGCCAGCCCAGTCCATCATTTCTCACTGCATATTTCATATAATCTCCTTAAATATTATCTATCCAACCATTACAAAATAGAGCATTTGAAGCTCCTGCAGCAGCGTAATAAACATTACTGCTTTCAATCATAAAAAACGCTGAAATGGTCGAATTTCCAGACGGCACGCTTGCAGATAATGGAGGCGGGTTAGTCAAACTCCCATATGAACCATATGAATTGTTTGGTGCGGCCATCGCACCTGCGGATGTATTAACTTCTGCAAGAGTTAGACCAATTGCTACTGCGGTTGGCGGTACAAAAGCACCGATTGCAGCAGCCACCCAGGTGGGTGTACTTGTGTTTCCTTGAGTCCCTGAAATCAGTATCGGCAATCCTGCAACGTTAGAAGCTGATAAAACTACATAATACGAATTCTTGCCGCGCGTTGAAATTTGCAATAGATATGTGCTTCCGCTCGAATCTGTGCGGCAAGCCCCAGGAAGCCGCATTTTATAATCGGTTGTCAAATATCCAGCAGGCGCGGTTGGCACTGTGCTGCTAGTGTCGAGTGTCGCAGTTAGCCCGTTTGCCACGTTGTACCAGAGCCAACAGTAATACCACGTAGATGCAGCGCGCGCCGACATGATTGACAAGGGTGCACCAACAACTCCGTTTGCGTTGACAGTTTTATTTATTCCTCGAACTGTTAAATATTTATTAGTGCTATTTTCAAGAACCACTTCATCGGCCGTAATGGTGCAGGTGTAATTGCTTACGCCTAAAGCATCGACTTTTAGATTGCGGTAAGCACCAAGAATCGCACCAGTCTGGGCCACCAAGGCCTCAATTGCGTTAAAAAGCTGAGTGTTATCGGCTGGATTTAACGCTGCGCCTGTAGCTTCAATTACATTACTAATTTCTTCCTGGATTGAATCATGCCACTCTGCCTCCAACTCTGTAGCAATGATACCCAAGGCTTTATTGCCATTCTTAAAGCCGTGTTTACCAGCGCCAAATTTGTCTACATCTTTATGTATTGCTGACGTGCGTCTCATTATTTCTCCTAAACGTATGCAAAAAGTACTGTGGTATGGCCTGGTTTATATTGATTGATACGGCATTCGATCACTTCATCGCCCCAACTTTGTAATGGCACGTCACATGGTCCGTCGCATGTAGCTATGTAGGTAGCACCATCACTAGGCAGATTTAACTGCCATGTCCATTTATCATCTTCAGACCATAGAGAATCATCACAAAAACCATCGCAATAAGCGGGTAGATATTCATCAATGGTGGCGCCCGCATAGCCCAGCGCTTCAGCCAGGCCAATAAAATATGGACGGGACTGACCACCATGCATAGTGAGCTTGCTGAATATCGCTGCCCGACGTTGATCAATGGTTAAGTCCTGGGTGACACATGGATCTGGCAGGTTTAACAGGCGCTCCCAATCCGTTATCAACTCATACGTGGTACGTGGATCGGCTTCATTAATCAGGTCGTCAATCCGCGCATCTATCCTGGCGAACTCTTCAGCAATCGCAGAAAGTAATGCACTTAAATAGGCACTTTGAAATCGCACCCATGCCAGGCCAGTAGGCAAGAGAGCCTGCAGCTGTTGAAGGTAGGCAAAAGCGTCTAAGACCAAGTTACTGCCCCCATTGTTGTCATGTAACCTGTTGCAGCAACCACGTCAGCTACTGGTGCTGTCATCACATAGTTATCCTCACCTGCAGCGATCGATATCGCTTCCCGGATGTGGCTCAGTAATATGGTGCCGCCAGGTACTGATTCACGAGATAGAAGATCTATGATTTCCGCCTCAACAGCAGCCTGAACCTCGACAGTATTTGGCGTTAGTGCAATATTGAAATTTAACGCTGAAGCAATGGGTGCCACTACATAACAACCCTTAGCCGTCACGGTCCTGAGTTCGTCAATATGTTCTTGCACTGCTGTCACTTCACCGGCATCGGGAATGATAGAGGCGTCATTATCACGAACAAACCGTATAACGATCGTGCCATTGCCTTGCTCAAGTGGGTAGGCCCATGCCCTGGTTACACCAGGCACTTCAAGCGCCCAGGTCTCATAGTCTGTTTTACTGCCGCCGTGTGCGGGATCTTGCAACCTGGAGCGTAACCTGGCTCGTATACTCTCATCGGTTTCAACATCACTGCCATTGGTGAGGCCTGCCGCATCCACAAGCACCACACCGTTAATACCGGCAATTGGCTGTGCCAGGCTTAACGGTGTACCGGCGTCAGCAGATCCGTTTGCACCTGCCACCGCAGCAACAATGTTGGCAGTGATAGTGCCAGCGACGATAGTCGCGTCGGCATCGGTGCTGTATTCAATCCCATCAGCCCTGATCAAGACGGTGTCCTGAGGTATCAAGGTGCCGTTTGTGCCGGTGAAAACCACAGGGCCAGCAGCATATTCAGCCGGTTTAACTGGTACCGTAAGAAAAATACTAGCCCAGCGATGCAGGATAGAACCCTCGGCTGTGTCATACATGATTTGTTCGGCAATCCATGCCAAAAACCCATATAGGCCATGTGCAACGCCAGCCACAACTGTGGCAATTACCTTGATATTGCTGCGGCGTAGTAATGACGTGTCACCAGCCAGTTTGGCATCCATGTCTGCCTGAATACGGTTGATCAGCGTACTCAGTGTTGGTCTAGTCCATGCCATTAATAACTACTCCAGAATTTATTAAGCTTATATTGGGTGGTCGAGCCGTCCGGTTTGATGATGTCCATCTGCGCATACAGAACTCCATCACGGGGATTCGTTACTGTCACATTGACTGACTTGGCAGCGCCATCTTCTACCAGCCATTGCAGAGCCTCCTGGCAATAGCTCTTTGCCTGTGCCATCACTTCAGGCAGCTGCTTGGATCTATCCAGTAACCATAGGCGGCTGCCTATGCGATCGCTTTCAACATCACTATATTGATCACCCCACCAGCCACGACGCTCGGTGGTGCCATCAGGAATTACGTCATCATCAAGGGCGCGCCTGTCTGTAAACAAAGATATGATCACTGCAGAGTCCAAGCCATCGTCTTCAACCAGGCCGAGTGCATCCAGGGCGTAATCAATGCCTTTTTCCATGTCGATAAATACGCTGCGGATATCGGCCATTATGGAATCTCCGGCGGCGCGATTGCATGGGCGGTACCGGCAACCTCACCGATCTGCCAGGTGTCCACTTTTGTTGGAAGCCATTTCTGGCCGTGGCCGTTGGTATCGAACTGATACAGAGTTGTGGCATGCACCTTAACGATGTCACCACGCAAATTGAGAGTCTCAGTTGCACCGATTGTGATGTTCTTGCCAAGGACTTCAATCTCACCCCCACGTTTGAAAATGATGCGGTGCTTGTGCTCTAGCAGATCTTCGTCGGTGTAGAGTGCGACCTCACCTGGCTGCAGGCCTTTAATGCGATAGCGTCTGTCATCCATTGCTATCACAATGCCGTGATCACGGTTACCGCTCACGCACACCATCACCCCTTCAGCGCCTGGTAATGGCACTGATGACTGCCCATAGTTTTGAAAGCGCTCTACCTTGTCTCGCACTTCACCTTCAAGCAGTTTCACCTGGACCAGCTGTATGCCATTACCGTCACTGATTGCACTCAGTACTGCGCGAGATACCATCAGGCGTACACGGAGGCGCAATGGTCCAAGGAGCTGATTGAAAAAACCGAGGTTCATCAGAAGTTGCTCCAATCGGTGCCGGTTTTCTTTTTTCTGGTACCGTCGCTGGTCGATTGAGCTGCACCGTTCTTGCCGCTGATAGCAGATTTAAGCAAAGTGCCCTTTACTCCAGCAACCAGGTCAAACGCTTCACGGCCTGCCAATTGCAATTCAGTTACCTGGCCTGATTGCTCATCGAGTATGTAGGTACCGCCCACAATCAGCAGATCCGCATCAGCACCTAAATAGGATGATTTCAAATGCACCATCGTATTGGCGCGCCAGATATCACCTGTAACATTGCGCCATCCGTTGACCTTCACGGTGGCACGAGCACTGCGGCCACGGCGCACATTACGGTCCCACTCGGCTCTATTTTTCAGGCTGGCATGCGGGCCGCTATCTTCTGCAATCACAATCAGGGGTCGATATCGTGTGATAAATACATCTTTTGCCACTGCACTTACCTGGGTGTGATTTTCTGGGCTATCCATGTCATCATCAGATCCACGATCCTGACCTTTGATGCGGTACTCACTAAACCGCTCACGAATGCTGAATTGCCCTTTGGCATACAGGATGTTTTCGCCTTGTATTAATTCAGCAACCGGCGCAGATGAGTTTGCCCGTGTAATAACAAGGTTGCCTTTTCCATCCGATACCGGCATCACGGCACGCATGCGGCATGCTCTGTCTATGCACTCATGTGCAGTCTCACCTTCTTGGATAGAGAATGTGGGAAATGCAACACCAACATCTACGGCTTTGATTACCTTAATTTTGAAAGGAGAGCACAGGTCGCGGATGATCTTATCCAGGCTGGCATTTACCCACTGACCTGATTTATAGATGGCAGAACAGTCCACCAGGTCACCTGTTGCATCACGCCCAGATATTGCAACGGCATGACTTTTCTCGTCGTATTCGGGCGATGATTCATCAACGTACCCGGTTATGACTAACTCACCATCGAGCAATACCTGGCATGCAGAACCAACTGTAATTGGCCTGGTGTTTTCATTGGCTGGCCAGCGGTCGGTGACCTGCAGCTCAAACGAGTTTGCAATCTGCTCGATGCCAAAAGACAGTCGTGCAGTTTTCCAGCCGCCATAGATATTGCCGTCCACCTTAATCTCAATCATTGGTTAGCACCTCAAGCAGCTGGCCACCAGGTATGAAACCAGGGTGAGATATCCTGTTGCGGCTAACGATGTCGGCTTCCCTGGATGCATCACCATATAAAGAGTGTGCGATGACCAGGGCGGGTAAAGTCGCTTTAGGGGTAAAGGGCACAACGCTTGCCAAGTTTGCGGATCTGGCATTGATATCGCGGATCACAGCCACACGCAGGTCGGTTAATGCAAGGTAAACAGGATCAGCTGCAGTCAGCGATTCAGTTTCCAAGGCATCTGTAATCGTTTCGCGGATCTCGGTTGCCTGGTTGGTGCTTTCATACTCGATAGCAGCCGAAGCTCGCGCCGCCTCGATGATCGCAGTGCGCCTGGTGAGGTCTGCAATCGCCTTGCGATTTGCTGCCTGCTGAATTCGTGCTGAAGTTAAATTGTTGGAGCTGGCACCAGGGTTTTGATACCCGAATAACTTGAACAAAGCACGCAGCGCTGCCAGTGGTGAGTTACCCAGGCCAAGCAGGCCAGCAATCTGTCCACTCACCAGGCTGGCCAGGCTGGTTGGTAACCGAAAAAGCTGGGTAAGCTTGCCCAGCGTGCCTTGTGCCTGGCGAATAAATGCGGGCATGATGGTCATATCCGGCAACATACCTTTGGCTGTGGCCAGGGTTTCATCCATCACACCATTCACCATTTCAAAGGCATCCTGCTCGACGAAAGCCGGTAGCGCATCTACAGTGAATACGTCAGCAAAATCCTGCTCACTCACCAGCACGGCTTCGTCTGCTGCAGCGTTAACCACGGCATAGGTATCTGGTCGGATGTTAGGCTGCACATTTTTACCAGATTGGGTAAATGTGACCGACCAACCCTGCTTGCCGCCTTCGTCTACTGTTTCGCTTGGCCTGCAGTCAGTCACCGAAACCGTCATACGTCCGCGCCACGGGTGAATCAGCTCGCCTGGACCTTCTTGTTCGAATGCAGTTTCCAGAGCGTCGCGGGCATCCATATAGTCTGGGCCCAGCACAAAACAAGTCAGGGTAAACACTCGGGCTAACTTGCCCAAGTCTTCTACATAGGATTCATCCTTATTGGGGTACTGGTGAACAACGGTACGCCTGCCGATTTGTCCGTCAGACCTGGTCACCCGGAAAGGCACACCACGGAAAGATGGCTGCTGCATTTGATCGCGCCAGGCCATTATTGAGTTAACGCCATGTAAGGGCCGTTGGCCATGTTTACATTAAAGCCTGGCTGGTTGGTTTTAACACTGCTACCAATTACACGGCCATCCTGGTCAAGCTTGATATTCAAGGTGCCGGTAAGCTTGGTTTCTGAATTCATGGTATCTAACGCCATTGCGGCATCTTTGCTACCGAAAAGCTTCATGATATGCAGGGCAATCTTGCCGCCGATATCAGTATTGCCAAGCATGAACCCACCCCCTAACGAGGCGGCACCAACTGCACCTGCGGTACCCATAGCCCCGGCGCCCATCATGCGCAATGCACTCAGTTTTGATCCGCCCAATAACGCCAATGTAGTGCCAATATTCTTGGCAGCGAAGGCGCCAGCACCCGCTACACCGGCAGCGGTCGCAGCAGTTGGTAATTTGCTTGGCAGGCCAGGCATGCCTGAGATACCGCCACCTGGCATGTTCACTACAAACACCGGTGTTACGCCTGCTGCAGTTTCCAAAGCTTTGCCGGTGGCTACGCCTGCGCCCATGCCAGCCAACCCACTGATCGCTTTGCCACCGTAGCGTGCCGCCAGCAGAGTGCCGAGAGTTAACCCACCACCGGCCAGCAGCATATCCTTGCCATCCATGCCCAGGCCGCCATCTTTCTTGTCGGCCATTGTGTACTTGATAATATTGGCAATAGTCTTGTTGATAGGCTGGGCGAAATTATCTGCAGCTTCGCGCAATGCACCTTTCAAGCGGCCAGTCTGATCAACTGCATTGTCGATACCCTTGGAAAGATCGCGTTCCAGCGTGCCGTTTGCCTTGCTGATCTCACCACTGAATTTTCTAATGTTATCCAGCATGTCACCGGATACCAGAACACGCATGCCCTTGATGGTATCGAGGTCTGCATTGCCAAACGCCTTCTGTATATACAGTGCGCGCTCTTTATCAGTATTAAGTTTGTCGTACTGTTTTTTGATATCAGCAATGGTGTCCAGTGCATCGCGGCGGGTACCATCGGTATTAAAGAATTTAATGCCTGTCGCTTTCTGGGCATCCTTCATGTACTTCAGGTTAGTGAACAGGCGCAGCGTGCTATCAGCCAGGGTGGCCAGGCGCTCCGGCTGTCTTTCTATCTGGGATAAACCTTCAATGAATGCCAGCGTCTGCTCAAAACCCATGCCAGCACTGGCAGCATTAGGGCCGATACGGCCAAAGATGCTGGAAAGATTCTCCAGCTCGGCATTACCCTGGCGCCCGGCTACTGTCATTTTGTCCAGGAGATTAAGTGCCAGCCCTGGTTTCTTCAGGTCAAAATTGTAAGCAGTACTGGCCACGGTCAAGCTGCTGGTTAATACGTCCGCACCGGCAGAAGTCACAGCCATTGCTTTATTGGTGGCATCGATCACCGGCAGCGCTTCATTAAACTTCAAGCCTGCTTGTACTGCATTGTTAAAACCGTCTCTGAGATCATCCACCGGTTGCCCGGTTTCCTTGCTCATGCGGAATAACTCTTTGCGCAGACTGGCTACTTCCTGACCGCCTTCGCCTGCAGTCTGGCCGATCTGGGTGAGGCTTTTATCTAGCCTGGCTGACTGGATGATGGAAGCAGTGGCGCCAACGGTAACACCGATCGATGCCAGCCTGCCTTCTACACTGCCGAGTGTGTTTTTTAACGCATCGAACTCACGACGGACGCTGGTGGTAAATTTACGTGTGCCGCTTTCGCCATTGGCCAACCCGGAAACCCACCGGGAGGCATCGGCATACATCTTCATCGAAAGCGTTAAATCACGGTTACTCATTGTGTGTCTGCGTTAACTTTTCCAGGTAGTGATTAAATTCAAAGGTCGATAGCTGCATAATTTCTGTTCTCGACCAGCCCGTTTTAAGCGCCAGCAAAAAAATACTGTCCAACAGATTCTTATGCTGTGCGCTTAAACTTCCCCCAGCAGGTCAACCTTAATCTGGTGATTCCGCAACGCACGCCAGTTTTTAGTTCCCCAGCTTTTCAGCATATTCAGGGTGAATGGACCATCGAATGCGCCGCCTTCTGCGTTACTGACTCTTGTGATCTGGCGGATCATCATTTCGGCATTGAATGCAATCGGTGTATCTGTCCCCTTACCATATTGTGCAAGCTCCTCCTCGGCATCAAACATGTCCTGGATCGTTGGCTCTCGCATAACAAAATGGGTATAGCTCACCCCGGCAATATTGATAGGGGTGGAAAAAGCCGGACTGGTTACCGGCTCTGATTTAACATCCTGAGCTTGTGTTTTCAATTAAGCCTCCTTGCAATCAATGCCATAAAACACAGCCACGATGCCATCTTTGGAGAGCTTGGGTGCAGGCCCACTAAAACCGCCTGTAATGACGTAGCTCCGGCCATCATCGGTATCAAAGCTGATGGTGGCATCGTCAATCGCCTGGATCTCAGCCAATTTGATATCGCTACTGGCAATGATGGTGCAGTCGATCTGCGGTGCGGTAATCGTTTCTTGCGAACCGGCAACGCCACTATCACCAACCACCGGTGCGCGCGAAATGCCACCATAATCCAGGGTAGCCCCTTCTTTACTGTTCAGGCGCTTGCCATTGGTGGTGATGTAAGCGCGTCCCATAACTTTTGCCATCTAAATAACTCCTTTTTGATCTATTGCTAAAACTGCACTACGCAGGGAAAGCCTCCCTGCAAGCCTTTAAAGTACGAACTGGACTGCAGCGGCAAATACGTCAAACTGGTTAACCACGTTCGGCGGCAGGATTGCATTGACACGATTCTTGTCCGTATCAGAACGCACTACGATCAGCTCACCGATAAACTGATCCAGATCCTCAAGCAAACCAACTTTAACCATTTGCTGTGCGGTGCCGATCAGGCTATTGCGTATCAACTTAGGTGTGGCAATTGCCTGGCCGGATTGAATCTTGTCCAGGACATCATCATTTGCCAGCTTATGGCGTGGATAGTCGCGCTGCACACCGGCACGGAATGCAAAGCGCATGTAATCCGCTGTCCATTTGGTATTGAGTTTTAGCAAGCTGACATCATCAACACCAAAACTATTTTGCTGGTAGGTAGTGATAACTTGCTCGATGAAAGCCGCACCCGATTGATCAAATACTATTGTGCTGATACCGTCACGCAGCAATAAGTTACGTTCGGTATCCATAAAGCGATCACTCTCTTTCGGGGCCATCACGTCTGGCAATGAAAGTGTTCGGAATGGCACAGCAGGATCGTTGGCTCCGCTAAATTCAACTATGGCGCCAAACTGAGCAGAAATCACCCAGGGCAGAGTTGGAGATTTATTTAAGCCGGTGAAAGTGCTATGCGGGCTGTTACGGGCGCTGCCATAACTTGAAAGTGTGCTGTAGCTGCCGTTTTTGTGGCCGAATACATGGCCGGTGCGCATATCCATACCGCCCCAGCGAGACTGCAATTCAGTTTCCATCAAGGCCACATTAGCGGGATCTGTCCAACCCATTAATATGGTGTATGCCGAGAGCGTGCTCATGGCAGTGATAGCAGCTGTCACATCAGGGTTGCCGGTACCGCCTGTCATTGCAGTGATCGTGGCTGTCATGCCCTTGGGTGTATATTCGCCCTGGTAGTAATTCAGGCGTATATCGATGTCGTTGCCTTCAACACCTTTGTGGCGGCTAGTTATTGTTACGGTGCCCACATTGCTTGTAGCTGTTACTGCGCCATCAACATCTGCAGTAATTGCAGCGGCAACATTGGTTGCAATCTGCGTAGGTGTTTGCGATGCAGTGATGCCAACCTGCAAGCGTCGACCACCAATATAGAGGTTTAGAGTGCCGGATTCAGTCGGGGTACCGGCAAATAAAATACTACCGGCTGCAGCATTACCGGCCACCAGGTCATCAAGCGCCAGGGCATAGCATTCTGTGTAGGGGTTGACCTTCATGGCAGCTTCTATCTGCTGGGCCAGCATCGAGCCGCGCCCGAAGTAGTTCACCCCGTCTTCCTTGCGCGTTACTTTGGTCAGCACACCGGCAGCGACCGTGCCGGTTGTCAGGCGCTGGCCGAGTATCAGCATGCGGTGCGTCATCTGGGACAAACCACGCACTGCCCTGGTGTGATCGATCTCGATATAAGCACCTGGCACACGCCAATCGACTGGTATCGTTAAAAAGGTAATATTGTCCGGCATGGTAATCTCCTGTTAAGTGCTGCCTAAGGCTTACTGTTTACTTTTTTGAGCAGGTTTTTCTGGCTCTGGCTCAGCAACCGGCAGATCTGCACTCAGATCCACATCGCCATCGATCTCACGGCGTGCCCAATAGCTGCTGTGGATCACGGTGTCGCCAGCTTCTGGCAGATAACCGCCGTCTTCTTTACGTACCTTCAGCCCAGCTGCAGGCTTGGCAAAAACGGGCTGATGTAATACTGGTTTTTTAGTTGCAGTCATGCTGCCTCCTGGTTAATTATTTAATGTCAGTGTGTCGATAATTTCTGGCTTACTGGTCGAATGATTAGGCGGCTCTTGCTGCCATTTCGTATGCTCTGAATCACTCTCATGTTGCGGCAGGTCATACTGGCTGCTTAATGTCTCGAAATCATCCAGGGCATCAACATCAATGCCGGAATCCAAAAGCGCCTGGCCAGCGAGCGTCACAACCGCGACCTGCAAACCTGCCTTAAATAACTTTTCGTCGTTTAACAGGCTGATGCCAGTGCAATAAAGCGGGATATCACCGGCCACAAACCCATCAAGCAGGGCAGCAATGTTCTCGGCGATCAAATACATACCGATCATCTTGCCGTCGCCTTTGCGTGCAGCTTCATGGCCAGCTGCATTTTTTGCGACACATGCCACCGAAAAACCGACATTGATCACTCGGTCTTTAATCGTCAGCACAGCAGCTGGGGATACATAGGCTGCAGGTGCATTCGTAAAAAAATCTTTCACCAGAGTGTCGCCATCCAGATCCGGCAGGGTGCCAACCTGGCGCAACTTCTGCATCACCGGTGCAGCTTTTATCCTGGCAACCAGGTCATCTTCTGCCTCAGTGAGCACGGCTAATTCCTTCTATGCGCGCCTGGAGAGCATCGAGCATGTCCTGGCTGTCACTATCTGAAACACCCAGAAATTCACGCTTAGGGATCGTCACTTTCTTGGTGCTCACAAAGGCTCCACTAGCCAGCCTGAAGCGCAAACTACCACCAGCTTTAGGCAAGATATCGCCGCCCATCTGGTGAATACGCGCATAAATTCTATTGCTACCCCACTCGGCCATCTTGCTATCTGACAAATGGGTGATCGAGTCGCCCAGGTGGCCATCTTTGGTCAGCGTTTTTCCGCCATTGATCAGCGCACGTAGGCTCGGTTTCCAGCGCTGGCCATCCGGGCCTATTTGCGTATCGAAACGTTCACGGGTTGTGTTCTCACCAATGGTGGCGATATCCTCCATCGCCGCTGCAGGGTTCTGGCCAAACGCCCGGTGCGCCATCAACACTGATCGGATAGACTGGTCATCAAACTCGATGCGGGTAAGGATTCCGTTCATCAGATAAAGCTTCCATCACGGACAAACACCTTGCCGCCAGTCACTACCTGGGCACCGTCGTTAATCACCGGCTTATTGCCGCTGGTATCGATACCAAGGTTGATCTCGCCTTTAGAGATGGCAGTCAGGCGTTTGATTGCATCCTTGTAGCGGGTAGCGATGATCTCGGTGGCGTTATCGTCGTAAATCTCATACCTGGCGATATCGCATGCCGTCGTCACTATCATTCTGGGCAGCACAGCGAGCGGCAGGTTGTAGCGTGATGCCAGATAACCGTTAACTACACTGTCTGCGTCTTCCAATTTAACGTTGATCAATTCCAGAGCTTTTACAGTTGCCGCCTGTTCTTCAACTGTAAAACCACTGAGGTCACCATCAATCGCAGCAAGCTCCAGCATCTCGGCTGTTACCAGGCGAGGTATGCCACGATCTGCGCGCTGCGCGATTTCTTCGGCGTCATACTGCTGGATAAACTGAGATGCTGTTGCGTAAGTCATAATGATGGTTAAGCCTTACTTAGGCTTGACCAGCTCCCATGCTTCATCACGCTCTTTAGCTGAGACGTCCCATTTTGTGATGGCCACAATTGCTTCAGTCTTTGGAACACCAGCGCCAGTCCATAAATCCTTGCTATCTACATTCAGCTTTTTGATGGCATCGACGATCGCACTGATTTTTTCTGAGCCTTGAGGAGCTGCAGGTTTTGGATCTTCCAGTTCAGTCTCACGAATGCTGAGCATCTTTTCTTCCTGCAGGAGCTTCAGACGCTCTTTAGAAAGGTCGCTGAGCAATACAGTGGTGTCTTCCTGGTTGTTGAATTGAATCCCGGCACGTCGAAACGTAGGCAGCAGGGATCGTATTAATAGTGCTTTCATAATTGGTTTCCTCAAAAAAGTAGGTTAGGTTTGCCCTCTCACAAAGAGAGGGCGATTACCAGCTATTAACCTAGACCGGTAGAACCCACAGCCAGCTGCCAGAAACCGTAGCCGCCAGCCGCACGTGCTTCGGCACCAAACTTGAATTTCTTGCGGTTAAATACGTCATCAGCTTCCGGATCTGTTTGTGACACAAATACCGGCGCTTTGCGTTCCTGGTACACGAACGGTTTGATTGACTTGCTGGTATCCAGCAGGAACCATGCGGTATCGGACGTAATGCGACCATCAACGACCACTTCTGCAGTGCCCCTGAAAGGGTTCGCCTTGCCATCATCCAGGCGTTCGTTGTTCATTAATGCCAGCGCAACGTATTCCAATGCCGGACCAACCAGCAGAACAGTTCCCACACAATTTAATGGGCGACCTTCGTCATCCTTAAATTTGCGCATCATGGTGCGTGCTGTGCCATAGCTGGCAAGTGCAGCGGCCTGGCTGGCAGCGCTGAGTGCGGCTGTCAGCTTGTTAGAAACGCTTGCACCCTGCACGACGTGATCGGTATCGATAAAGAACTGGCCATCAAAGCAGAGGTTGGTAAATGCTCCATTCACCAGGTCCATCACGATTTCGTCTGGCAACTGCTTGGATGACTCACCGGCGCTTTGAGCCTGCGGCGCATAGATACCCAGCAGATCATCCTCAATATCGTTACGGTCGACTTCGATGGTCGCTTCAAAATCCTTGTTGGGGATGTTGTATTTGAAGGCTTCCAGCGACTTAATATTCTTGTCACCTATCCACTGACGCATCCTGGGGAATTTCGATAACCAGGCGTAATCATTACTGGATGTGGTGGATGGGATCTTCATCGCAATCTTGCTCCACACAGTTTCGGTGGCCGTAAATGCGTTGTTGAATGTGGTCTTCAGGCTAATGAAAACGTTGCTGAGGGTGGATTTATTGACCAGCATGCCTAAGAAGCCAACACCTACCATGCCCGGATCAAAATTTTCCGGCGCCGCCATTGCTGGCATCGGGCTGAACGCCAGGGCTAACATCGCCCCAGCTACCGCCAGACTTAATACAAATTTACCTTTATTCACTTTAAATCTCCTTAAATTAAGAAAGTGTTGTTACCTGTTGCAGAAAATTAAGCCTGGTTAATCGAACTCGACCCACACCCCATCGGCATCGATCTGGACCACAGTGCCAGCAACGGAACGTGTAGCACCTCCACTCGTCTTGGCCACGGTCTGGTCATCGACGATGTAGCAAGTTTTCATGAGATCGGCCTGGACGATTGGATCTGCACCGAGGTTGGCAAACTTGAATGATCTGCGACGGCGAACGAGCACTGTCTTATCACCGGCAGCGCCTGCAGAGTTGTCCACGGTTTCTTCTGCGCGACCTACTGCGGTCAAGGTTGTTGCAGTCGCACCTGGCGCTGCAAAGCCTGCAGCATTGAGCGCTACTAATGAGCCTGCGAAAATTTTTGCTGCTGCCATTTTCAGGCCGAGCAATTCACCGTCCATGTGCGGCGTGTTGCGATCAGATACTAGAGCTGACATTTGGTATTACTCCTTATATGTTTAATGCGTTATGAGGTGTACCGACTTAAGCAGTAGTAGCTTCAGCCAGCAGGGTTTTCTTGAATTCCTCCTGATCAGTGCCCATCGCGGTACACATGGCAACCTGATCGTCCGTCAGCACGATGTCTTCCAGCTTTTCTGGCGCTTTACCGCTTGTCTGGGTGCCGGTTAACGCTGCGATAGGTGTGGCAGTTGCTAGATAGCCGCTTAGTGCTGCGATATCTTTCTTGCCGAGATCACGCGCCCAGGGCTCCTGGACTGCCAGCAATTTGCCGTCCGCAATCGCGGTAGAGATTAGGGTTTCAACTTCAGCATCGCGAACAGAGCCGGATAGTGCGGCCAGTTGATCCTTGACCGCGACCAGGTCGGCAATCGGCACAAACTTGGCCGGGTCAGGCTTATCTACTGCAGCGGTCAGCGCTGCAATAGAATCATTGCGTGTATCGAGCAGGGTCAGGATGCTGAAACTGGCAGCTGCTGTTTCGGTGGTGTTGCTGGCTTTGATCTTGTCGACCGCTTTCTGAAGCTCGGTAGCGACCTCTTCTTGCGTGGCCAGGGTTGGCAGATTCAACATCCAGCGGATGTTGGCCAGTAATTCTTCAATATTCATATCAGGTTCCTCTTGATCAGTTAAAAGAGCCGCAAGCGCGACCTCGTCCATTCCGTCAATACCGGCATAATTTGTAAGGGCACCCATGATCAGGTTTTTGACTGCACCGGTTTTCTTGTCGTAAGTGAAAACAGGTGAGAAGTAGCGATATTCCTTGGATTCGATTTTTGCAGCTGCTGCAGCGGTCCACTCGAAGTCTGTAGCGAATAGGCCCTGGCCTTCACGCCACACAAGCTCTTTGAACCATCCGGCAGCGGGTGCTGGCTGACCGTTCTTTTCCTTGTGCAGTGTCTGGTGCTCGTAATCCGTTACCAGGCGGTTTGTCCTGGCACTCACTGCCGCGATCACCTTACTGGCAATTTCAGCATCGATGTACCAGGATTCAACTTCGAGAGTACGGCCGTCGATAGGCGTAAATTTGCCGGACGGCAAAATCTGCACCTCCTTGCCGCTAGCAACCTCGAACGAACAGGCTGCAATGGCAAATGGGACTGGCTTGAGACGGTTTGGTGTTTGTTTCATGACACCGCCATTGTCTATGGCGGGTGATACGGGGATAAGGCGGAAACGTTTCCCGGCCTTGGGATGGCTAATGCTTAATCAGACTATCAGGTAAAAAAAAGCCTGGCAAGTCAGCCAGGTGTAAATGCGTTTGCGAAAGGGGTGTTTGAATGGCTCAAAAATAGCGTTAACCATGCGTTAAAAACGTCTAACACAAAATTTGCAGGGGTATGCCGCTTGAAAGGATTACGATGCGGCTAATCGCGTTAAATGACAAATCGATGATTATCGTTTGGGAGTGCTCCCCGGCAGATTTTTAAAAGCGGTGGCCAGGTTGTCCGGGAGTGAGTCGATTTTTTCATTCAGCAACTTATTCAAGTTGGCCATTCTGCCGCCAGGCGGATAATTAAAAGCAGGGTGCACACCCTGCGGGATCTGTTGCACCTCACCAGTCCGCTTATTGGTGTAGGTATATACCGGCACCTTGGGTGATTGATTAACCTCAAGCCCGCGCCTCTCCAGCATGCGGCCACTCAATTGGATCACCCTGCATTTGCAACCCCACTCCTTGATCGGCGTGTGCGATTGCCAGAAAGGATCATCAACCGGCAGCACCAGGTTATCCCATGAGCTATGCTGAATCCTTGGATGCTCGCTATTGTTGCCGTCGTACTGCAGGTATGGGAAAGCGGATTTATTACCTTGAATGCGCTCCCATTGGCCCTCGCTGTGGGCGGTGCGCAGGTTGGTATCGTAAATGGTTTTAAGGCGGCGAGTACTGCCCAGCTGCACCAGCTTAACTTCACCAGTCAGCGGATCTTCCATCTCGGCTTTACCCCACCAACCCTTTTGCACCAGAAGAGGTTTCAACCGCTTGCGAAACTCCGCCAGGGTAGTGCCCTCTACTAGCGCAGCATCTACTGCCGCCCGGATATCTTCAAGCAGATCTATCTGCATAGCCTTGGCCACGGTAAATGCAACCTGGTGCTCCTCCTGCCACACGTCCTCCCAATTAAAGCCGATCAAGTAGCCTTTCTGACGAAAGTACTCGATAGCTTCAGCTGGAGGGAGTGACTGGAATTTGATCATTTACTCTTTAATAAATATTTATAAAGAAGCAGCCCACCGAACAGGTTCGGCTACGGAAACCGTTGCGCCTGTTAAGTCTTTTAATGCAATTGTTAGATTGGTAGCATCGACTGCCGTAATAACCACATCGCGATTAATCACGGTTGCCGATACCGACACGTCTATTGGTATTCCATTTAAGCCGTGTGCGATCACCCCACCATCTGCAATGCTGTCTAAACCGGAAGCCTTTTCCGGGCCTGGCCTGCCAGGGATGAATTCAACTTGAATATACTTTTTACTCGTATCGTTATTAGTTGAGTGTTGTGCTTTTAAGACTAATTTTCCATTAATCGTAGGCCCGAATGCATCGGTGTAACCCCAAGTGGTTAATGCGGGATTCTGCAACGGGACACTCTCAGATAGCCTCACCCAGGTAAACCCACCATCTTCGGTGACTGCTAGTCTAACTTCTAGTGTTCCTGTTTGGGTGCTGGTTGGAGTTGCCCCTCCAAAGAACATAGGACAGGTCCTATCCTTATTGACCTTGCGTGGTACATGGGTTACCCCACTGCCGATACTAACAGTTGGATGTGGATCACCATAAGCTCTGTAGCCGATTTTTGGATAAACCATAGGACAGGTAGGTTGGGAGATATCAGGCGTAAATATCAGACAGTCAGCTAGTGGTATGCAGACTATGAATTGAAGGATGGCCCCCACTTGTCCAGACCAGTTCCAGAATTGCGGTTGAGGCCAAAGGTTCCACGTAGTGCCTAGATCATCGGAATATGCCACTTGTATATTCCCAGCTCCCGCTATATCGTCCCCAGATTGAGCCGCGCCTGCATCTCCAAAACAAGCGATAATTCTATCGTCATCCTCATCATAACTTACCCCATGCATGTGAACCGTAGTAGGGTAGGCTACGCCGCGAGATTGTCCGAAGGTGTATATATCAAATATTAGCTGCCAGGTATCTCCAAAATCCTTGGACACCCAAACCCGTCTAGCCTTCACAATATCGGAAGCTTCATTACCTGCGCCGCCTGCTGTCTGGGAGCCACCTTCTCCCATAACTACTACGCCATTTTTACCGTAATTAAATCCGTGAAGAGAATAATTCCGATATATTTCCCCCCCTATGGTCATTAGGACTTCTAACCAAGTGGCGGTTAAACGCCCAATTCCATAGTTCCACCCTGTGGACTTATATACACGTGAAAGGTTTGTACCCTGACCAACTTGCGTGCAAACTACAAGCGCTTCGCCGTTAGGTAGCTGTTCAAATCCGGTTACTAACTGCCCTTGTGACGATGGGAAGGTATATATATCAACCCAAGTTGGTGTTGCGGCCGTGTCGCAATTAACTGAATACTGAAGCTTTTGGCCTGTACCGCCGTAAAAGGTAATGCCATCTTTATCAAGCCATAATGGCGTCGATACAGGGTTGAAATATACGTAGTTCCTAAGGATAGGCTTAGGGACTTTAGAGCTTTGAATTTTTCGGTTAATAGCCATTTACAACCCCTTCTTAAAGAGTGAATATTTCTTCTATTTCGTAAGCAGTACTGACAGGGCTATTTGTTAATTGCCTCATAAACCATTGCGCGCGGTCATTAGCTATAACAACTTCTTTACCCGGAAGTATCGTATGGGAAACAGTAAAATCGGCATTACCATTTTGGATGTTGTCAGCATCCCGCCTGCCGACTTGTAAGCTTTCCGTGTTGTAGGGCATGTTGCGAAAAATTAAAGATTTTCGATTTACTTGTGCAAAGGCGACACGCGGGGGGAAGGCATTGTTGTTTGCGGTGGAGTTATTGCCAGAACTTGTAACAATCATTTCCGTTTTTCTGGCTTTAACGGTGCTTTGTGTTAGTCCGGCGCTGCCACCACTCGCACTCGCACTAACTTTATTCTGTCTTTGTCTCATGATCACTTCACCTGATGACGTAAAAAGGTACCGGTTCCACCGGCAGTAATGACACCAATCTTGCGTCCATTAGGGACCTCGACTGAAATCACATTATCGGCAAGCAGAAAATAGCCGCTAGCGGCAGTAATATCCGATGCATCCACTGCCACCTTGATAAAACAATCGACCGTCGACATAACATCAAAAATGCCTGGCGACATCGCTTCTGTCTGCGCTGCTGCCCCTGATATCGCTAGTGGAGTTAGCTGGGCTTTGCCCTCGATACTGATAAAGTCACTCATTTAATCCTCCTTTGGTTCATTGATTTTTGCCCAGATTCGGGTGGCGAACTGGCCTTGTGCGAGTGAATCCGCCAGCACGCTGGTATCCATGTTCTTGATCAGATCCGGCAGCCTGGCATGGAAAGCTTCCAGGCTATCGACCTCGCTGGCCAGGGCCATCAATGGTGCAATCATCGGGTCGGTCACACGCTCCCAATCGCTGGCCAGTTCCTCGGCAAAGATATCGAATTCATCCTGGTTCTCGACTATGGCCGTCAGCGCAGCCACCTCGGTTGCTGATGCTTCACGATCCGTTGCTGGCTCTTTGGCAGCTATCACCAGAATGTCATCGCCTTCATCTGGGATCGGGATGCGCAATTTATCGTGTGCCCACTCGGTTTTTATCTTCATGCCCATGCTGACAAGCTTAGGCAGTGCTTCAGAATAAATGCCGAGATCTTCGGCTTCCATCGTGTCGAAGCGAAACCTGGGCAAGCGGCGTTTATCGAATACCTGGCCTTTATTAAGCGTGACTAGCGAGAAAATGATGTCGCGGGTGATCGTGCTGGCCACCTGTTTTGCATCAGCTGCCAGCAGATCGTGACGCACTTCGTTGTGGACATTGCCCAGGGCATTGGTGCTACTCTTGCCATCGGCCTGTGTTGTCAGCGTGCCTCCCAGTATGGCTTTACTCTGCGAGCGCTCTGCCCACTCGATCATGGTCTGGAATGGATCACTACCACCTTTGGCCGCCTCCTTGAAATCAATCATCATGCCTTCAGGGATGATGCCTGCAGCGTCGTGTCCGATGCTGGCTACTGCACGCAGCAGGGTGGCTTTCTCATCATCGCTCGATCCGCTAGGGTAAGTGCCCAAGCGCATCGGCACTCCGTAGATCTCTAGAAACTCGGCCAAGTCGCGCACGCTGTAGTTCTTGAACAGGAACGGCCAGGCCAGTACTCGGTGCAGCCCGCTCCTGGAGATATAGCCTGACTTCGCTTTGTGAACGTGCGTCACCCAGCCGAAAGGCCAAAGCTCTGCGCCATCCATCGAATTATCGCGCAGTCGGATCTGCGATCGGGTTTGCGTATCGAACTGGAACCAGGTCTGCGGTCTGTGCGTAAAGCATTTAGGCAACCATTCTTTTCCCAGCAGCTCCCACTCCAGCTCAAGACAAGAGAACCCGTGGCCGATGCCATCGAGCATGTCCAGGATTAAATCCTCGAAATTATCGAAGTCTTCAAACACGTCATGTACATACGCGGCCAGCTTTTTCTCTTCAGACGAAGCGCCACGCGGCGGCTCGATGCTCCAGTCCAAGGTCAGCATGGCGCGCTTGCGCTTGCTCATCTCAGTCAGGATATGAGCATCTTTTTCTTCCATGTCCAGGAAGAGGTCGTGCTGCGCCATGATGTCATTTTGCTCAGCGCTGCCGAGTATGTATGCCAGCTTAGCCGGTGTCAGGCCCCTGCTTGGGTGCGACGCAAATTGCGTATTCAGCCCGGCGATCTTAGCCACCTGCTCGGTCTGTATATCCTTCAACTGTCCGCTGTCGAACGGCTTGCCATTAATATCGAGTATCTTGCCCATTACCATCCACCCCGGTCGCTGTATTCACTCTGTTTTTCGTTGCTATCTGCAAACCTGCCTGCCTTCGGTACCCTCGTGAATTCGATAGGGCTGATATCCTGGCGCATGGCATAGTCGGCTAGGAATAGAGCTATCGCGCCGTCACCGTGGCGCTGCTGCTTTTTATCGTCGCCTTTTTGTGTAGAACCATGCGGTATCTTGGGCACGCCACGTATTTTCTTGATCGCGCGCAAGTCGTCCCGGATCTCATCGTCTTTCGGGATATCGGCCAGCGTGCCGTCCTGGAAGGCGGCCTGGAAGTGCGGCATGTTCTCCAGGTAGAAGCTGTCAGATAATTTCACCGCCTCGATGCGCAGGGTTCCCCATTGCTGCTGGGCAAACTCGGCCAGGGCCAAACCATTGCCGGTAGCATCCAGCGCGCCTTTGCGGAATCGTGGTAGTCGGTCGACCACATACTGCAGGATCTGCTCTTGCTGCCTGAATGGGCAACGCGTCAGCTCGATCCACAAGCAAACGCGATTACGCAGGTCCTTTGTTTCTTCCAGGATCGGGAGTACGGTAAGATCGCGCAGACGGCCAAAGTCCAGGCCGAAGCCATGCGCCCTGGTGCTATCCAGTGCCTTCAATGTTTCCTTCAGGTTGTCTTCGCACCAGTCTTCCACCTCGATATAGCGAGATCTCTCCGGGACCAGGGAAAAGCTGCTAGGCCAGGCACCGCGCACTAGCGGTGTTTGTGGTGACATGCAATTCAGGATCATGGAGCTGCCCAGGTAGATGCCGCCACCGCTCGATGGGATAACGTCCAGCTCTTCATCGCCATCCGTGCCGTAATAGCTGTACACGTCTTTTACCCAGGCATCCTCCTCAGTCTGTGACCATTCAATGCCTTTGCGCAGGCATACGCGCTTGTAAAGGCCTTCAGCAACAGCTTCGGCGAAGGTCACCCTGTGTACCGTGCCATTTCGCTTACCAGCCCGCACCTCGTTGATCAGCTCGTTAAAAGCGTTATCTTCTCCATCGTGAGTCGAGATAATGCGCACCTTGCCGCCCCAGATCAGGAAGGCCAGCGCGGCCTTGATCAACTGCCCCAATTCATCCTGGAAAGCAGCCTCATCGCCAACCAGCACGCCTTGTCGCCCACGCAGCTTGCGCGGCCTGGATGCCAGGGCAATGATCTTGTGGCCAGAGTCTGGAAAGCGGATCGAGAAAGTCTTGATATGCCGGTCATTCTCATCTTCGGCTTCGTCCCAAAATCCACCTTCTATTTCAGTAGCGGCTCGGTTAAACACCTTGCACCACATGGCGCAGGCCTGGATGTATTCCTCGGTCATCTCCTGGTCAGTGCCGATGTAATAGACGTTCTGGCCACCGGCGCTTTTTTCTGCAGCAGCGATCAATACATTGTCTGATGCCTCCGCCCAGGTAATACCGGTACGGCGACCTTTTTCCATCAACTTGAACGGGGAGGTGTCCGCTACCCAGCGCTGCTGATAGCCCATCAGTGCATGTGGTAACTCGTCTTCAGGTTCGCTATATAGCCTGGCGATCGGGTTCAGTTCGGCGTTCATGCGATCCCCAGAATCTCGCGGCGCAGCTGCTCTACCGTGTCCTTGGATAGCCCTCTGGATTTAGCAAAGGTGGTAGCTTTCTCAGCAGCTTCTTTGGCTGACTCCTGGCGTACTTTGAGAATACGCTCAGCCGTTAACTTGTCCGCTCCGGCCATGTCTTTTAACGCTTTGGCCAGCAGCATCAAGTCTTCAGGTGTGGCCGCTTCAAGATCTCCTATGGACTGATAGGCCACTGTGCGCAGCATCTCGGCCAACAGCCTGCCGATATCGCCTTCAGGGTCCGCCTGCAGCTTTCCTATCCACACCTTGGCCATCTCCTGGGCTTCACGGTATTGCTGCATTTGCCGCTCGGCGTTTTTCTTATATCGGCCCACGGCGCTACGCGAAACTTCGCCGCCCAGCTGCTTGATAAGCTCTAACACCTCATCGACGGTAGCCCGGCCTTCACGGATTGCTTCGTCGACAGCTGTCTTGATGCGTGGATCAAGGCGTGTGATGGTGGATTTGCTTTTCATTCCGGCCTCGGCTTAGCCACGCCTGGTGACTTTGCCAGGCCTTTGGATACGTCCAGTCCGCGCTGCGTGATTTTTGCACTGTCCAGGCTGGCTGTTTTTTCGATCACTACCAGGCCCTGCTCCTCCAGCCATTGCAGCTCGGTAGCTACCTGGTCAGATGATGGTGGCGGCAAGCCGCCATCGATGAGGCACCCATAAAGGAAATACTGCCCGGAAGAATAGCCCGGCATTTGTGCCAGGAGATTCAGAATCTCTAATCGCCAGGCTTCACGTACCTTCTCGGAGTAAGTCATGCACGATCCCTGTTTAATAGATAGTCATGTATCAAATCCACTGTCTTCGCAGTGCCAGAAGCCTCACCTTCGATGCGACTTACACAATCCGAAACAGCATTAATCTTCTCGTGAATCTTGGCCAGATCATCATGGGTAGGTGTTTTCTCAACCCGCACTTCAAGCATACCCAAGCGCTCACTAAGCACTTTGACGCTACTAGTCACCTCTTTTTCCAGTGCGGTGAAGCGCTCGTTATTGGCTTTTTCTTTATTAATTCGCTGCACATTCACAAAAAGCAGAACAGTCACCAATACGTTAATGACCTGCACTGCCAGCTTCAAATATTCAAAATCACCCACTGTTTCCCCTTACCATTCAACCCAGGCAGTAGCGCCTGCAAAATATTCCGTACCTTGACCAGGCTGCGGAGTGAGTGGCTGATCCAAGCTGGCCACAGCTCCAAAATGCACCGCCTTAATCTGAAACAAGCCTTGCCGGATCTGTAACCTGGCGGTTGGTGTTCCGTTCTTAATACCAGCTGAAATGCTGGCTTCTCCATGCGTATCCCAAGCTAGCCAGGGCGAAGGCAAGCGGGTGACAAAAGTCTCAGATTCACCGGTGCTGGTGTTCAATAAGGTATTTATCTGTTGCGGATGTTTGTCGGCCTTGACCTCAGTCGAGGCGATCAGGTGTTGATTCTCATCGGCCTGGACAACGGCAGGTAGGCTAACTTTCTTTTTTGCTTTTGCCGGGTAGGCTTGGATGGTAGGTGCCACATAGGGAATACTTTCCAGGGGCATTGCTATCACAGGCTTTGATGGTGTGGCAGGCACGCTCAGGTTGACAGGCGGCAATGGTGAATTGGCTGTGATCAGGCTATTCGCGCAGGATCTTAAAAATAAAGCCGCCAATACGATGGCTACGGGAACCAGGATGATATACGCAGCCGTTTTAATCCTTTGCATCGTCGCCTCCGTACTTCATCGCGATCCACTTGGATGCTGTGGCATGGCTGCCGACCACTGCCAGAAATATCAGCCATTTTTCTGCGGACACACCACCAGTAGCTGCTCCTGCAATCGTGCCGTAGTTAAATGCAAAGGTCGCAGAAAGATAGGCAACATTCGCCCACAACTTGGTGAGCGATATGTCGCCGCTGCCTGCACTACAAATCAGTGATTTCAGATTCATGGTAATGGCTCCGGCTTTGTTACCGGTAGGTTGAGCAACACCAGGGCACCGAATGCGCCTAAAGCCAGGACGGCCCAGGACTGAGTAAGAATGGCGACTATGGTCGCCATGAATAAGCAGATAAACGCCAATACCTCAAACACTGCCGCGCTCATGAGGCACCACTAGTGATCAGCCTGACTGATAGGTTCGCCGGTACTTTCCCAGCTTTGAAGTCAGCCAGGGAGAGGCCGCCTCTATATTGAAAATGCGGAAACTCTCTAAACTTTTCCCAATCACCGGCCCACTCCAGGCCACACTTCTTGCCTATCGCACCAACGCGCTGCCATAGCTCCAGGTCGTCTTTATCGTCATCTGTAGGGTCATCATCAATCCCATCGCCAGAAGTGCCCCAGACCAGCTTGCCGTTGCGCAGCGGTACTGCATCATAAGCGACACGGTATTGATGCAGGCTATCACCGGCTTTAGCATTGGTCACAATACGGCCCGGCTTGGTGCGGCCCTGGGCATATAAAATGGATTGGTCTAGAGGGCAGCGGTAAGTACAGATGACAAGCAGATCAATACCGACAAGTTTGCACTCGTGAACGTGATTGAGCGCCATGATCTTGACGGGCATGATCAGGTCATCAATGTTGCGGCTGGACTTGTCGGGGTTGAAAGGTGACATGCCCCGATTATGAGGATGAGCAGGGCATGAGGTAACGCGGAAACGATTCCGCCCCAACAGGTGGGGCGGACTAGATCAGGTTAAGCGTAAAGTTTGGTGCTGTCAATCAGGCCTGGTAATCCTTCACCGCTAACACGATGCCGGTAGAACCCAGAATAAATACCTTATCCTGCAGCTCTACTGCGCCGCTCTTGTTCTTTGCGCGGTATTTGCAGCGCACTACAAAATTACCTTCAGCAGTCTTGCTCACCTTGCTCCATTCCACACGCTCGAATGATGCGGGGTCGTCCAGGTTCTTATCAAACCAAGCCTCAACCTGCTTCACGCTGCCATCATAAGTGCTGTTGTATACCTGGGCGTCTTGCACCTCAACTGGCTGCTTGGCCGCATAGGCTTGATAGTGGTCATACTGCACATAAGCAATGCCAATGACGGCAACGGCTATGATTATTTTTACGGCTTTCATGGATATCCCCTTATCTACCATTAACAAATACTAAAACATCGCTGCTTGTCTGTCATCTTGCATGTAATCTTTTTGAATATTGCGGATCTGGCGCACCGTTAAATCCCATTCACGCGCCAGGGCGCTCTGTGATTTGTCGCTGTTGCCGATCTGCTCATTGCGCACGGCCCGGATAGCATCATCGCACTTCGGGATCTCGTGACTTTCACCGCCGTAATTATCGATCAGCTTGATCGCTGATTCAGCGCCAATGATGCGCACCAGGATATGATCATCACGAAACTCTTCAGGCACCCACATGGAGGTGCCCTTGTAATAGTCCACCAATTTCAGCGCATTGGCCAGGCCAACCAGGTGGCTGATATCTTGCACGATAAATGGCAGTATCTTCTCATCGATGGCGATGGTGAGAATGTCGGATGTCTTGATCTTAACCACGGGCGTCAGCCTGCTGCTTTTTAACCAGGGCGGCCACAATGCTGCTCAGCTCTTGCGGGCTGCACCATTCAAGCTTGGTGCGTTTATACATCTGCTTGGCAATGCCTTCAGCGTAGCTCCAGGGCAGCTTCATATCCGCAAGCAGCGCCCCGATCTTACCGATCAGCGGTTTTTTAATCTGGGTTACATTGGGCGCTGTGGGCTTTTTCCAACCGCATGCCTTTAGGTGCGCAAGCACTTTTGCCCGGCCAGCATAGTCAAGGTCCTTGCTTGAGGAAACACGCGCGCAAGCCCACAGCATGGATCTGTAAGTATCATCCGCCATGCCGAGTTCTTTCTTGGCGATATGGATCATCGCCAGTTCACTATTGCGCAACTTGTTTCCTGATTTCATCTTAATCAGCCTTAACCTCAGTAACAGTAAGCTGCCACTTTTTGCCATAGGCGGTAATTTCATCGCCACGTTTGGCTTTATCAATGGCCACCTCATATCCGCATTTCATGCCAACAACAAAAACGCCGAACATGATTAAAACCGCTAACATACCCAAAATGAAATCCATATAACCTCCATTAAAAAAGGGTGAGGTGGGCTCTCACGACTACTCCGCTCCTGGCGTTATAGCCTGCTCTGCAGCAGGCCTTCGTCTCACGTCAACCGTTCTGCCTTAAGTTGATCGTATCCAGGTTTCTTGATCGAAAAGGACTCAATGCGCCCACCTCATAAACCGTCTCACTCAGGCCGCTTATTTAACGGCCTGAAGGTGAAGGTTTAGCTTCAGGCCACTGCATCCTTGAGTGCCTTAGCAGCAGTGAATTTTGGGGAGTTGCGGGCTGCGATCACCAGGGCTTCGCCTGTGTGTGGGTTGCGGCCATTGCGGGCGGCCTTGGCTGTTACTGATAGCTTGCCGATGCCGTTGAGTACCACTTCATCGCCTGCCTTGAGCGCGGTCTGGGTAACATCGCCCAGGGCTTTGATCACGCCTTCTGTAACTAGCTTGCTCTGGCCTGCTGCGGTTGCAACGGCTGCGATTAAGTCTGACTGTTTCATGTATTGCTCCTTTGTTGGTTGGGTTTTGTGAAGTGCTCTAAGTACATAAATTTATGTATTTGATACAGATAAACCTGTATTCAGAACACTTCAAAAAACGCCCTGCAGCCGGGGAAGTACTGCAAGGCAAAACTAAACGAAACTTTTCTGGGGTGAATCCCCGTTATACGAAACTCGCACTGAGAGTTGCGTATTCAAGCCTTCCAGTGTGGTGGTTTCCAATCCTCATAATCGGGGCCATACAGATACCCGATAACATCCGTGCCTTCGACTATTCTCCAGGTCAACTTCCCGCCCAGGATTACTGACATTGCGGTGATATGCGGTGCCAGTTTTATCATCTGTTCCTTGGTGGTCTTGACCACATTGCGCCATGAACCTGAATCCTTTATCTGCAGGCTTTGCGTGTTATTAGTCATTCTGCGTATCCTTTTCAAATACCTTGTCTTCGATCTTATCCAGCCACTCGATCTGGCCTTTGGAACCATGCACAATCTGCTCGTTGACCAGGCTGTTTAGAAATGCCACTTCTTTCTGGTTGATGTTGTAGAGCGAAACAACGCCGCTTATTTCTTCCAGGATGAGCTGTGCCCGCACAGATAAATTAATGTGTGGCACCGCGCTCATTTCCGGCCTTCATATTTACGCCAGGGAATCTTGCGACCACCAACAAGGAACCCCCAATTGTTGGTTTTTTTCTTCATGATGAATATCGTCCAAACACCACCTGGTGATACCGCTACGATGTTGTGGAATGTCTCTGCCGACGCCTTCTTTGTGTCGCCTTGCTGACGCAAATGTTTGGCGCCATAGATGTCACGCTCCAGATACCAGCCGCGCAGAATGATGGTGCGATACTCTGCCGGGTGATCGTGCAGGTCTCGATCCCAATCCTCACTGCGGATATGGTGCAGGCGGATGATCCGAGGTAGCCATTTAAATGGATAAAGATTGCCGTTTTCATCACGGCCTAACATCCAGCTCGGCATCAACCACCAACGGCCCATGTAGTCGGTACCATCGCTATGGAATAGGTGCAGATATGGTGATTGTTCGCCGATCCTGATGATCCAATCAACCAGAGCAGGACGGCGTGCGATATTGCGGGCTATGCGGTTCCAGAAGCTCATTGCACTGTCCTTGTAATGCTTTCAGCGTAGGCCTCTGCCTCACGGCGTAAACCTTCAAACATCAATGCTCCAAGCTCTTCACTAACATCATCCTCACCAATCCGCATGAGGATTTCGATGACAGTAGTCGCGCCAGCGTAGAAGGCCATCTTCATTCCGGCACGCTGCTTATCACCGGCCTCTGCGGGTACAATATCCTTCTCAAATGACTCCCAATATGACTGGATGGTGTTTGTGCTGACGCTCATCCTGCCACCTCATCTGATGACTCTTTCAGCAATGCTGTGACCAGCTTGTCTACATCGCTATCGATGGCCTTGATCAGCACTTCATCGCCATCCTGGATCACGGTGCAACCCAGCTTTTTAAGGTCAGACGCTGCGAGCTGCTCCAGGCCTGCTTTAAGTGGGGTTTCTTCGACCTTGATCAGCGTATTCCAAGCATCCCGTTTGAAATTCTTGCGGATAAGTTTGACCACCTGCCCAGCATCGGAATACTCGATCTTGCCTTTGGCTTTTTTCAGGCCAACCTTGATGCCGTGGAAGACCGCGCTGCGCGGTTTAACGAACAGATCCTGGTTCGCATCGATCAATGCCTTCAGCTCATCGTGATGTTGCGCTGTAGAGGCCACCGCACGCTTTAATGCGCCCATGTGCTGGCGCTTTAATGCCTCGATACCGTTATTCAGTTCTGTGACGATATCCACCAGCTTGTTACGCGCATCTGCGTAGACTTTGGTTTTGCTTTGTATTTCAGCTAATTTTGTAGCCATGTTGTGTTGCCTTTCTTACTAGTCCGCAGCTTCCGCAGCTGCATGGCGGGCAAGCCTTGCGGCTTACAAATTCTGTGGTTTGTCGTAGCCGTGATCTATTCCAGGAATTTCCCCGATGTAGTTAATTGCATCCGGTGTAGGAAACTCCAGCAGCGCTTCTGCTGTTAATTTATCCACACCTTGCTTCATGATCTGTTTCAACATTATTTGATCAGCACTGCCATCTCTCGCAGCACCGGCGCAAACATCATTGCGCTGCATTTCTGTGCCGATCGCTATCAATAAGGCTCCAATTTCGGGATAGGTAAATTCCATGTTTATGTCCTTAAATGCAGTTGGCCGATCAGATCCGCCAGTGGTAAACCTGAGAGCTTGCTGTGCAGCTTGAGGCTGTGCAGGGCTCGGTTTTTGAGGAAATCCAAAGTCTCATCCAGCTCTTCGTGCGTGTTGGCCACGTAGTAGCCAGTACTCGGGTGGCCGCAGATCACGGTGCCGTCATCGCGCAGCTCGGTGACCAGGTGGCGCACGCGGCGCTCTGGAATATCGAGCAGGCTGGCGATGCGGGCGCAGCTGATACCTTTGGATTTACCGCTGTGATGCACCATCAAGGCCATTAAGTCGGTTTTAGTTGCCATCTGTGCTCTCCTTTGGGTTTGGCTTGCCTGTGAGACTTCTGATCGTTGCGCGGACTGATGCGGGCATTTCTGAGCGTGGTTTCTTTGGCTTGGGCCCAGCAGGTTTTTCGACCATGTTGGTGCCGCCAACGACATGGTCAGTTGGTCCGTATTTCCGCCCTTGCTCCGATTTCTGCTCTTGCTTGCTCTCGGCCTTGTTGGCATAGCCCACGATGATCTCCAGCAGGTAGCCGTGGGATTTGATAGGCAGGGTGAGTTTGTCGCGGTTGGCCAGCATGGTTTCTATGCCTTGCTGCCAGTAAATTAATGGCGCAGGCCAGATCCGGCTGTTGCGGTCTATCTGTGCCTTTTGGATCATGGGCAGGATCTCGCCCAGGAGCGATGCCAGCCTATCCATACTGAGCGCACGCTGGCCTGGCTTAAACAGCGAGACATACTGGATGAGCTGTTTGCCAAGCGGTGCAGGGAACTGCAACGCCAGCATGAAGGCCTCACGCGCAGCATCGTGCTCGATCAGCGCGATAAGGCTGAGCTGCTCGCCACAATTTGGGCAGTTGAGGCGCATTAGAGGGTCATACTCCCTACGCGGTTTTCATGCTCGATCAGGAAGATATCGCCCAGGAACTCATCCAGCGCCGCTGTCGCATCCGCATTTAATTCAATCGGCTTATCCTGCAGGTTGAAGATCAGCAGGGTGCGATCGCTAGTGATGGCAAAACGGACTTTAGATTGCGGTTTTTCTTCCAGCACAAAATCTTTTGCTGGGGTGAAATCAGCAGAATTCAACTCTGCCAGAGCGGCAGTGACTGTCTCAGTGATGACCTGATGATCAACCTTTGGCTGATTTTCCTTGCGCAGAAAGGCTGGGATTACCAGATCAGGAGCTGTTACTGGCTGGCTTGATACCTCTGGTTTTATTTTATTCACACCACGTGCGGTCTTGGGCGTTGCGTAAACCTCTTTGGCTGTCATACCCTCACGCAGGCAATATCGTGACTCGTGGGGGCCGTTTTGCGTCTTGATGACATCGCCATTAGCAAGGTAACGCGGGATATAGCCATCAATCGTTTTTACATCTGCCACTTTGCGTAAGCTTGCCCCGGTGCAGTTTGGGCATTGCTCCATGTGCTCAAGCATGATTAATACTTTTTTCTTGGGTTCTGCCTGGTTGGTTTCTGTGGTTTCCATCACGGTCTCCTGGTTAATCTGTGCGGTTTTTTGCACAGTTGCTTCAATAGGTTTTGCAGGCGCAGCCTGCGGTTTAGTTTCAAGGCGGCGCGGTGGATTTAATGGAGCACCACCGAATGTCGCTTTGCGTGGGTTGATGACGATGTGCATGCGCTTGGCCTGCTCGACCATGCCGGTTGGCCAGTAAAACCACTGTTTGATTCCCTTCCTGGTAATCTCGGCGCGGTTGACTGACTTGGGCGTGGTCTCGTACATGAGGTCGAGCAAATCCTGCACGGATTCAACCAACATGCCCGCCTTGGCCGCGATTTCACTTAGCGGCATAGGCGCTTGCGCAGTAGCTTTGGCCTTAACCATGACATCCATGATTTGCTCGGGTGTGCTCATATCAGTTCACGCTCACAGGGACGTTGATGGAGGTCAGCAATGCCTTGGGCTGCTCAGCGAAACCGACTACCTCATGCTTCTCGCAGTGCAGCTTCAGTACGCCATCTTCATCAACCAGGGTGAGGATTGATTTCTCACCGAGATCTACGGGTAGGCACTTGGCAAGCTCAGCATTGAGGCGCTTTAGCGACTCAAACGCCTCTTTAGATTCTGCGATATGCATCTCATCAGGCTGAGTCCATATAAAAATCTGCAATGCGATGGCCATGCCAAATAAGAAACACACCAAGCGCTCGCCGATTACTTTCCCTGATGCCTTCATGCATGCCCCCTTTCTATCCACTCAACAAAGCAATTGAATACTGTGGCCCGCCATACTTGCTCGTAGCCATTCTTGCCAAATCGGCTGATATAGTGATACGCGTTAAAACCAGTTTCACGCATCAAGATGTGGAAACATGCAGGTGTGGTCTTAATCTCGATCAGCGGCTTGCGGCTGCGGCCACAAATAAATGCGACCGGAATAAACCCGTTTTCTTCCAGCCAGCCGATGGCCTGCTCGCATTCGTGGGCGTTCTGGTATATCTCCTGCACCTTGGCCTGCATGGCTGGTGACAGCTTGTTATTGATGGTTTGTGTTTGCATGGCTATTCCTTTTTGGCTAGGTTGCGAGGGCAGGCCTGGCATGCTGCCCAGTGCGCCTCTTTTGCCCGTCCACCACCCAGGGGCTTCGGCATGCTGGCGCGTAGCTGGCAGTCTTCACCGTTAATTTCTTGCTGGGTATGTGGGCACAAATATGTGTCGTAATGGGCACGGATCGCCTGCTCCATTGCAGCTGGGCTGGCGGGATACTTGTCATCGATATACTGAGAAACTGCGGTGCGTGAAAAGCCGATACGGCGTGCCACTTCGGCCTTGCTGGTGGATTCAACCGCTAATATGGCCAGGGCTAGTGTGTGTGGATCACGCATCTTGACCTCCCTTGGCACGTGGCTTTGGATCGCAAGGGATCACGCTCATGCTGTTAGGGTCGTAGATCTCATCAGCCGCTTGGCGAAATACTGGAGCGTGCATGCCAAGGTCTCGCACCAGCTTGTATCGATATGCGCCACTGCCGCCTTCACCTGGCTTGGGCGGGGTTGCCTCGGCCGTTAATATATGGGCACGGGTTAACGCACTCAGATATTTGCGCAATGAGGGATGCGCACATTTCTCAGTGCCAAGCGCAATGGTGCTGAGCAGGGTGTCAACCGTAAAAGTACCCAGCCTGCGGATCAGCCACCAGGCACGCTCACGTAAGCCGTAAGACTTAACGCGTGCGCCCTTGGGCTGGCCGATCTTGGCATTGCCACGGATCTGGATTTGCTTGTACGCCATCAGTGCAAGCTCTCCGATTTAGACGATACGGCGCCAGCATTTAAATCAGCCATAGCCTGTGAGGTTCCAGCTGCGCCTGCTAATTCAGTTGCAATCACTAATGCATTGCTTGGGCTCACCATTAACTTGGCGTGCACAAAACCTTCTGCGTCTGAAAATAGCATTTGAATTTTTCCGGCGCTAACTATCAGGGCGACTGAGGTTGATTGATCGTGCATAACCTCAGGATTTACTTCTTTGCTGGGTTTTCCGTCGTATTTGAAAATCAGGAGTTTCGGCATTTAGTTAGCCTCCACTAGTGAGGCGGCATATTCAGGATCACTAAGTGCGCGAACCAGACGACGCTTAATCTCATTTTGAAAATGAATAACAGCATCCAAAGCGGCAGTATCGTTTTCAGCTTCGGGTACGCCTGGGCACAACAAGTCCACTTTGTTGTACGCATGCCTGGATACCACTCCGACGATAGGCTCTAATATTTCTTGTGGTCCATCTCCAACTTCAAGAGCAGAGTCAGGTACCACCGTGTCCATCCTTACAAGACCACTTCTGAATACGAAGGCTTTCATTAGCGCACCGCCCCTTTCTGCAAAGACTTCATCGCGTCTTCACATAGGCGCATGCCCTTAATATCAGCTATGGTTAGGCTTCTTTTATTAAGGCGCTGTGCGATCGCTTCCAGCGTCTTGGTGGCGTTGGACATCAGGCGATATCGGCCACCGCTTTGTTTGAATACTTCGCCTACGACAGTGCCATCCACCTCGACTTCGCAGAGTTCGTCCAGGTAAAGCCCGCAGTCTTTCTCGCTGGCCACTTCCATTTCGACGACTGCAGCGACACGGGTGGTGATATGTGCCAGGTGCTCTTTGGCAAAGCGGTTGCGCTCTGATGTGTGGCAGATCAGCACCAGTGGCACTTCGGCACGCTCGGCAATGCGGCGCAGGTATTCAATCACCTCGGCTTTATTGGGCAAGCCATGCTGGGCTTCATCGAGCACAATCGGGTATTTGCTACGTTGAAAAAACTCGATCAGAGCTTGGTGGCGTTTGAACTTGGTTTCACCGGATGTGTTGGTCTGGTATTCCAGGTACTCACGCACGTAGGTGAGGTTCATGCCTGGGATTGCATCCAGGTACACGGCATAAGTGCTGGCACCCCAATGGTCGACCGTCGTGCTTTTTCCGGTGCCTGGGCCGCCGATCATGAACAATATGCATGCCTCGGCACTACCCCTGTTTTCGACGGCTCTAACGCCCGCCATGAACCGTTCATGATTGCTGGTTTTGACAAAATGCTGCTTCATCACTTACACTCCTATCGCTAGTACTGCTTCAAAAAAGGCCGCTGGTTAAGCTCGTTACTTAGCTGGCGGCCACTTCTTTTCCGGGGTGTTCCCCGATGTCCTGATTGTTGTTTCCATATAGCCAGCGCACGGTATCTTCGTAGCTGCCTAACTCGTCTTGAGTCGCTTCTGCCGCAATAACCTCTACCGGCACCAGCTCTGGCGCACGCTCTACGCTTGGGAAATCAAATGGCTGTAGCACTTCGCCATCCACGGTATTGCCCAGCTCGGCATATGCCTCATTAATGATGCGTTCGCCGCGCTTGACCTTGCCTTCTGCACGTTTTTCACGCAGCTGATCCATGTAGGAGATCGGGAAGGCTGAGCGTTTATGGCCATCCCATTTGGCTTCGCCGATATAGCGGCCATCCATGCGGTAAAGCCATACTTGATGCGGGTTGTGGATATCGAAACGCACGCGCACCTGCTCGCCTTCTGGCATGATGTTTACAAGGTCCGGGAAGGCGTATTCGTTGTTGAATAGTGAGACGATGCCGCGCTGTGGTGTACGTGGGCGCTCTGGTAGCCACATGCTGGCTAGCTCATGTGGGGTAATGCCTAAATCGATGCTGTCCTGATCAATATTTGCTTCGTAGAATTCGTCAGGTGTGGCTTTATCTAAGGCGCCATGCGGTGTGCTGTTGTATTCATCAACCACTCTTGCTACATCATCGAGCAGCTGCTCGAAACTTGGCAGCAACACCCGCGTCTCTTTTTTATTCAGCTCTACCAGCATTTTTCGGGTGGATTCTTTATCACCGCCACGCCAGATGCAGGTCGGGTAACTGCGAGCCAGCGGGATCAGCGTGTCAGCCCACAACCGCTCGATAATTCCTCGGCCTTGTGGGTTACCTGGTATGCCGGTTTCGTGAGCAATTCCGAGCCTGGCCAGCGTGCCATGCACAGGGCAATCGATCAGCTTGCCTGTCTGGCCGCTACCGTTATCTGAGTAGTACACCAGTGGCCGAGCGCGGGTATTCATCATGGAATGCCTGAGGGCAGCGCTTACGGCCACGGTGCTTTCTGATAGGTCTATGCTCCAGCCCACGATCTTGCGGCTCACCCAGCACCGGATAAAGGTGATCTCAGGCACGAATGCCTGGCCGTGCAGCGGGTGCTGTACCTTGGCTTTAAAGCTATGGCCGTCACCAACCCAGATATCATTGGCTTTAAACATCGAGACATCGCGGGCCACGTATGGCAACAGTGAGCGCCATTCGGAGCCTGTAACACGGCCACGGTACTTAATTGTTACGGGCAATTCTTTTTCAATACGGTAGAAGGTATCAACGGCTGGGCGCTCTAGGCCGTGGTAGGCAAACCAAGGTGCTGAATTGCGCCAGGCTTCTGTGACTGGCGGACGGCCTGGCTGGCAAAAGTGCAGTAAAAACGCTTTGATGAGTAATGGGCTATGACCTTCTGGCTGGCGGCTACCTGGCACTAGATACATGCTGATATCGCCTGCCATACGGCCTTTTTCGTATGCTGCATACATTTTCTGCAGGCGCGAAATCAGGGCTTCTATCGACTGGCCACTGGCGCGTGGCTTGGTATAAGTAACCTGCGCAGCTTCGATCAGTTCTGGGTGAGCGGTGTGATTTAAAATGCGTGGCGCCAGCTCTGTAATTGCGCGCTTTATCGAGCAATCCGCAGCTGTGGCAGCACCATGTATTGCTTTGCATAAAAGTATCGCAGCATCACGGCGCGCACGATCTTTGTCCGTTAAACCACTATCGTCTTTAACGCGTCTGACTAGGCCGCCGACTTTGATGATATCGGATGCTTGCTCAGATGGAATATCACGATGAATGACAATTTCTGCGGATTTAATGGCTGGAAATTCGGTGAGGTTCTTTCTTAACTCGATATCTCTAATCAGCTTGATTACAGATGACGATGGCTGATACTCCATACCGCCGCCACGGCCTTCACGCTTACGGCCAGCCCATGATTCACGGTTAGCTTTCTCACGCATATTGCGTTCGGATGTGGGCAACCCTGGCAGCTGCATTGCCGCTAACTCTTTGCAGGTATAGTGTGATTTCATACCGTGCCCAGCCTTCTTTGTATTTCTTTTTCGAGGGCGGATAGGTCTTTTTTCTCCTGGCTGATTCGGCCCAGCTCGGTTAGGAGTACTTCTTTACCTACCATCACGCGGCAGCCCAGCATGTCGCTGAAAAAATTGAGTAATGCAATGCCGCCAGTGGCTATATCAAATGCGATTGCGGTATCAATTGGTGGTATGTGAGTTTCGCGGCTTTCTGCTGTATAGGCATCCAGCATCGGCTTGGTAACATCGCGTCCGAGTAGACGGCTCATTTTTGCTGCTACCTCGTACCGATCACCGTCATACCCTTTAAGCACATCGCTCATGATGGCTGCAATTTGCTTGCGGCAATCGAGGCTACCAGCGTTAGTTGATGCGGCTTTTGGCACATCAAACAAGTCGGCGGTCAACATGTCGCGTGATGTTTTCCTCATCGCGTTGCCGCCTTGTCTATTGCGTATACATTGCTAGAATTTTTAACACGGGTATCATTACCGGACTTGGTCTTATATCTGCCGATTCCGCGCTCGCCACGACCACTTTTAGCAGTCCCATCCTCATGATATCGGCTGGGCCAGATGGCTTGTGCGGTGGTTTTAAGATGTTCAGCAATAATGCGTTCGTACTTTGGGCAAGGGCCGTATAAAGCATTAGTCAAAGTCGCACGGCCATACCCTAACTTACGTGAAAGCTGCTGCAGATTAGTCCCAGTCTTGCGGACTGCAGCAATAATGTCAGCGCGATGCCAGTCTGTTGAGGCTGGTTTTTTTGCGGTGTTTAACGGTGACTTGTTTATATACATGCCGCTATCTTAATTGCATCTTAATTAAGATGTCAAGCATCCGACTTAGATTTAGCGTGAATTAATTCTCGATGAATATAAGTTATTGTATTTTAATATTTAAATTTAACTTGGATGAGGATATGAACTCGGATGCTTACCATCCGACTTTGATGAATTAACTCGGATGCCTGGATTAAGAGAAAAATTACTGTACGTTATTGGTGATCAGTCAGTGAATAGCTGGGCTGATCAGCACGATATCGCCCGCCAAACTGTTCATGAGTGGATTAAAAATGACAGGATGCCGCGCGATGCTGCGCTCACACATCTTGCTCTTGGTACAGGTATCCCTAAGGAATGGTGGATTAGCGGCACTGGCGAGCCACCAGTAAGGAAGTCCACTCAGCAGCAAGCACACTACGACCTTGGTAAGGCTAAGGATGATGATGTTGTATACGTCAATCGTCACTTGGATGTGAACGGATCAGCAGGCCCTGGAAGCATCGTAGATAATGAATGGTTGATTGAACGTGTGGCCTTTAACGCTGAGGCTTTACGGCAGTCTATTGGTGTGCCAGCCAAATATCTTAAGATTGCAAATGTAGACGGCTACAGTATGGAGCCTTTTATGTTTCACGGTGACCAAGTCTTTATTGATACGCGATGCAACACATTCAAAAATGACGGTGTATATGCAATCATCCATGATGGTGATCTGAGATTTAAGCGCGTCAGAGTTAACTATGCAGACAATACAGTACTGCTTAAAAGCGACAATGATGGCGGCATGGGGCCTGAAGTCCTAAATGAAGAGCAAGCCAACCGGCTTAAAATACTTGGCAAGGTAATTCCGTTTAAATTTGGTCACTTTAAACTCTAATCATTTAGTACCAAATAACGTGCAATTTTTCCTTTGTTTTGTTTTTTTTGTTTAATTTAGTACCAAATAGCTAACGCTCTGAAATAACCGCTAAACCCGCGTCACGTCCCACTTTATGCCAGTTTATTCCGCCTTATCCCATATCCCATATAAGACACTCCCCCACAGTTAAAGCCTCGCTCACCAACCCCATCAATATCCCTCTCCAATAAAGCCCAGTCTGTTGCCCTTTTACTACTCTCTCTGGCTTTTGCACCGTAGGAAAAAACCAACGAAAAAATATTAAATACTGTAATTATAAGGAAGCACCATTTTGCCAAAATTTGATTAGCTACATTTGCAAATGCTAATGAACCAGCAATGATGGACATTGCTTTAACAATTCCTTCTCGCCATTCGAATCTACGCTGACGCTCCTGCTGATAAATTCGGTTGGACAAAACTCTCACCTTAATTTGGTGGTGCCGATTCCATAAATAGCCATACTCTTCATCAACCATTTTATTTCTTTGACGGAGTAACGGGTGGGGCAGGAGGTGGTGAGGCAGGAGGTGGTGAGGAAGGACGGGGAACATGGGACTTTTTCTCTATCACTTTCTTATCCTTTCAAATTAAGTTAATTCAAATTCATAATAAAACAAACCTACCAATTTAATCTTGGTAAGTTTGTTCTTTTAACGTCCTAACTTTAAAGAATCGGAATTATCAACAACGCCACAATATTAATAATCTTAATCAACGGATTCACCGCCGGCCCAGCGGTATCCTTATACGGATCCCCCACTGTATCCCCAGTCACCGCCGCCTTATGTGCCTCCGACCCTTTCCCACCAAAATGCCCATCCTCAATATACTTCTTGGCGTTATCCCACGCACCGCCGCCGGTGGTCATGGAAATGGCCACGAACAGGCCAGTGACGATAGTACCGATCAGCATGCCGCCCAGCGCCTGGCCACCCAGCAGGTAGCCCACCAATATCGGGGCGAGTACCGGGAGCAATGAAGGCACTATCATCTCCTTGATGGCAGATTTGGTGAGCATATCCACCGCCAGCGAGTAATCTGGCTTGGCAGTGCCCTCCATAATACCGGGGATTTCCTTGAACTGGCGACGTACTTCTACCACCACCGAGGCAGCTGCACGGCCTACCGCTTCCATCGCCATGGCGCCGAACAGGTAGGGAATCATGCCGCCAATGAACAGGCCAATGATGACCATGTGATTGGAAAGATCGAAAGTAGTGGCACCACCGTGTTCACTCAGTTTATGGGTGAAGTCCGCAAACAGCACCAACGCCGCCAGGCCCGCAGAGCCAATAGCATAGCCCTTGGTGACCGCTTTGGTAGTGTTACCTACAGCATCCAGCGGGTCGGTAATATTGCGTATCTCAGGTGGCAATTTTGCCATCTCGGCGATACCGCCAGCATTATCGGTAATGGGGCCATAGGCATCCAGTGCAACGATAATACCAGCCATGGAGAGCATGGCGGTGGCAGCTACTGCAATGCCGTACAAGCCAGCCAGGTAATGCGCGCCCAAGATGCCCAGGCAGATCACCAGCACTGGTGCAGCGGTGGATTTCATGGAGATACCCAGGCCTGCGATCATATTGGTGGCGTGGCCGGTAGTGCAGGACTGCGCAATGTGCTGCACGGGGCCATATTCGGTCGCGGTGTAGTACTCGGTAATCACTACCATGGCGGCCGTAACGGCAAGGCCTATCAATGATGCGAGGAAAATGTTCATGAAGCCGATAGCAGTGCCGTCATCGAACGCTAACAAGGAATCTGACATCATGGCTTTGGTCACGAAGTAGAAAGCGATGGCAGAGAGGCCGCCCGCCACCATCAGGCCGCGATATAACGCATTCATGATCTTGCCACCATCCCTGGCTTTGACGAAGTAGGTGCTGATGATGGAGGCGATAATTGAGACACCACCCAGCACCAGGGGGTAAGCCAGCGCATTGGCCGAGCCCGGCATCAATAGCGCACCCAGCAACATGGTAGCGATGATGGTCACGGCATAAGTCTCGAACAAGTCGGCCGCCATACCGGCGCAGTCACCTACGTTGTCGCCAACGTTATCGGCAATCACTGCAGGGTTGCGTGGGTCATCCTCGGGGATGCCAGCTTCTACCTTGCCTACCAGATCAGCTCCTACATCGGCGCCTTTGGTGAAGATGCCACCGCCAAGACGCGCGAAGATGGAGATGAGTGAGCTACCAAACGCAAAGCCCACCAGCGGCGCGGTATCAACCTCCATGCCAGCTGGGGTGATGCATAGCAAATAGGTGTAATAGCCAGCCACGCCCAGCAGACCCAGCCCCACGACCAGCATGCCGGTAATGGCGCCACCTCTAAAGGCGACCTGCAATGCCGCATTGATACCGCCGTGTGCGGCCTGCGCCGTACGCAGGTTGGAACGCACCGAGATGTTCATGCCTATGTACCCAGCCAGGCCGGATAGCAAAGCACCGATGGCAAAGCCTACCGCGGTCAGCGCACCCAATGCCGGCCAGATGACCGCAAACAGGATGACGCCGACGATGGCAATGGTGGTGTATTGTCGATTGAGATAGGCAGAAGCGCCTTGTTGAATAGCTGCTGCGATTTCACGCATTCGATCATTGCCGGTAGGCTGGGCGAGCACCCATTTGATCGTGACAGCTCCGTAAACCAGCGCGAGGACAGCACACGCCAATGCAAACATAAGACTTTGCGACATCAGATTTCTCCTCCAACTTTTTTCTTATTAGGCTGAGTTCATGAGCCAGCCCGAAAGCCCAACTTCATCACACATAAAGCCGTACAAAAAGCGATTTGAAACAAACTGCAAAAATCAGATACTGATAACAGAGGCAAACTACATGCATCAAGCTACAGGCCAATCTTGGCCTTGCTGTGCTTGAAGCTTAACGTAAATCAGGGGATTACGAAAGCGTCTGCGGCAATTAAGCTGCCGCGCGAATAGGCACAAAAAAACCGCGGCAATCGATAAAGACTGTCGCGGTTTTTTTAAATGTCTGCCCGAGAGTTCTCTAGCGCAAACCTTGCATCTTAGAAATGCGGTTTATCTTCAGTGTTGTTGTAACGCTCTACACCAGAAACGATCTCATACTTGGCTTGCTCAATGTCTTGCCAGCCATCAATCTTCACCCACTTACCCTTATCCAGGTCTTTATAGTGTTCGAAGAAATGCGAGATCATCTTCAAGCGCCATGCGGACACATCTTCATAAGTCTTGAAGTGGGAGTACAGGCCACAAACCTTATCCACAGGCACTGCCAGCACCTTGGCATCCGGACCGGCTTCATCCGTCATCATCAACACGCCCAACGGACGGCAACGCACTACCACACCCGGAATCAGCGGCACCGGCGTCAATACCAGCACGTCCACAGGGTCGCCATCTTCAGAAAGTGTGTGCGGGATATAGCCATAGTTACATGGGTACTGCATGGCGGTGCCCATGAAACGGTCTACGAAAATCGCGCCGCTTTCCTTGTCCACTTCATATTTAACAGGATCGCCCTGCATGGGAATTTCAATAATAACGTTGAAATCATTGGGAATATCTTTGCCGGTAGGCACATTCATTAAAGCCACAATAGATCCTTACAATAAAAATTAATAAAAAATAAAAACTTCAATGTCAAAAATTTCAGCTTAATCCAGCTTTTTAAAGCTCAAGGTGTCTGGATCATAAATAGACATCACACCGGTTTCGATATCAAAATACCAGCCGTGCAATGTCAGCGTACCGTCATCCACACGCGACTTGATAAAAGGGAAAGTCGCCAGGTTTTCCAGCGAAACAATAATCCCGGCCAGCTCACAGGCGCAGGCCACTTCAGTCTCTGACGCATTCGGATGCTCAGCCAGCACGCGCTCATGGGCACGACTGGCGATACTCATCCACGGGCGCACGAACTCGCCATCTAGGCCTGCCGGCACGCCCTGGGCCAGGGCCTTGATACCACCACATTGCCTGTGCCCCATGACCATAATATGACGCACATTCAATCCACATACGCCAAACTCCAATGCCGCACTCACACCGTGATACCCGCCGCCCTTTTCATAGGGTGGCACCAGGTTGGCCACATTGCGCACCACAAACAGGTCGCCCGGCTTAGCATCCATGACAATGGCTGGATCCACGCGTGAATCCGAGCAGGCAATAATCATGGTGCTGGGACTCTGGCCCTGGCTCAGCTCTGCAAACAAGGGCTCATCGCCAACAAAATAGTTATCGTGAAAGCGCTGATAACCAGCTACAAATTGATCGATATTACTCATAGGTTGCTGTCTCTTTTCATCTCTTCTCTACATTGCTGGATGACTTCATCAGGAATCAATTTTAACGCCAGATACACCAGGCCAGGCACAATGATCAAATCATCCAGCTGGCCGATGATGGGGATAAAATCCGGTATTAAATCAAATGGCATCAGCACATAGCCAATCGCCAATGCCAGCAGCCACTTGGCCATTCTCGGCGTATCCGGATGACGCAATACCAGCCGATATACCTGGAACTCCGCCTTTAAAGTCTGTGCGATCTGCCTGAGTTTTTGCTTCACTGATATGGTCTTGGCTATATAACAGGCAGCTGCTGGTTACAAACTCAGCGTGTTGCCAGTGAGTTTCTCATAGGCTTCACGATATTTCTCGCTGGTCCTGGCAGCCACTTCCGGCGGCAATTCCGGCCCGGGCGCCACCTTGTTCCAGCCCGAGGCTTCCAGCCAGTCGCGCACATATTGCTTGTCGAAGCTAGGCGGGTTTTTGCCTACCACATACTGGTCTGCAGGCCAGAAACGGGAGGAGTCGGGCGTGAGCACTTCATCAATCACATACAGTTCACCCGCCGCATTCAGGCCAAATTCGAACTTGGTATCGGCAATGATAATGCCGCGAGTGAGTGCGTACTCGGCAGCCTCTTTATACAGCTGGATGCTCACCTTGGCGACTTTTTCAGCGAGCTCTTTACCCAGCAGCTGCGCGCATTTTTCCAGGGTGATATTTTCATCATGGTCGCCTACATCCGCCTTGCTGGAAGGGGTGAAGATAGGCGCAGGCAATTTCGATGCTTCTTGCAGGCCGGCTGGCAGGCTGATACCACAGACAGTGCCGCCGGTTTTGTATTCTTTCCAACCGGAGCCCGCCAGATATCCACGCACAATCGCCTCTATCGGCAAGGGCTTGAGTTTTTTCACCACCAGCGCCCGCTTGCCCAGCTGTGCTTTCTCGGCCGGGTCTGACACCAGTGAATCCGGATTAATGCCCGTCAAGTGGTTAGGCACAACATGTTTGAGTTTTTCAAACCAGAAATTGGCAATCTCCGTGAGGATGGCACCCTTGCCCGGAATAGGGGTAGGCAGAATCACATCGAATGCCGACAGGCGATCAGTGGCAATCAGCAACATGGTGTCGGCATCAACATCGTAAATATCACGCACCTTACCCTGATGAATCAGCGGCAGGCTTTTAATGCTCGATTGAATGAGTGGGGTAGTCAAGACTATATCCTAAACAATTATTTAGACTGTAAATCTGTGCCATCGGTATATGGAAAACGCACATGACCGAAGCGCACTATCAGTATCGCCATGGCAATGAGGAAAATGGAACCGGAAAGGGCGAACATCTTCCATGCATCAATTTCGGCGATATCCAGCACCAAGTATCGCGCCAAGGCGATAATGCCGATATACAGCGGATACCTGACCGGCAGGTTGCCCGAGCCAAGGTAGTGGTTGAGCATGGACATGACTTCGAGGTACAGGAACAGCAACAGCAAGTCGCCCACGGATATCGCGCGTGCCTGCCAGATATGGAAAATCGCCTGAAACACGGCAAAGATAGTGGCGCCGGCAATAATGATCAACACAAACTGCTCAACTACTCCGAGGCCACGCTGTGTATATTTGCTGAATCTGTTTGGTGTCATGTCTATCCCTAGTGCATAAGCTGCAATTTGCATTATACCTCATAGGGATAGTCTCTAAAAACTGGCTTACGGCTTGTGCGGGCAATGCAGCAACGGCTTCTTAGCCCTTAACTTTGTCTATGCTCCCCTACCTTAACGATTTTGAGCGTGTTGGTGCTGCCGGCATTGCCTATGGGTTCGCCGATGGTAATCAGTATCAGGTCATCCAGCTGCGCGCCGCCCTGCCGGATAAGCTCATCTTCGGTATAGGCCAGAATCTCATCGCGGTCATGCGAAGTGACTTCCATGGGGCATGGATACACCCCGCGGTAAAGCTTGAGCCTGCGCCTGGTGGCGCTTTCCGGGGAGAGCGCATAAATTGGCACGCTGGTATTAGACCGCGAAATCCACAGGGCCGCACTACCTGATTGCGTTAATGCCGCAATCGCCTTGATATTCAAATGCTGTGCGGTATAGACGGCGGCCATGGCGATGGACTCATCAATTTTCCTGAACTTGTCAGTGCCGCGTTGGATGAGCGGTAAACCCTCATACTCTTTTTCCGCCTCGATACATACGCGGTGCACCGCAGCCACAGTCTCGATAGGATACTGCCCGGCTGCAGTTTCTGCGGAAAGCATCACGGCATCGGTACCATCCAGCACGGCATTAGCCACATCCGATACCTCGGCCCGGGTCGGGATGGGGCTGGTGATCATGGACTCCATCATCTGGGTCGCCGTGATTACCACCTTGTTTTTTGCGCGGGCAATACGAATCATGCGCTTTTGCAGGCCCGGCACGGCAGCATCACCAACCTCTACACCCAAGTCACCCCGTGCCACCATAATGACGTCGGAAGCATCGATAATTTCCTCCAATGCATCAATCGCTTCAGCGCGCTCTATTTTCGCCACGATATGCGCATGGCCACCAGCCTCACGCACCAGGCTACGTGCCAGCTCTACGTCAGCCGCACTCCTTGGAAACGAAATCGCCACATAATCGGCGCCTAGTGCGGCAGCGGTCTTGATATCCTCACGGTCTTTTACGGTGAGTGCTTCGGCAGAAAGTCCTCCGCCCTGCCGGTTAATGCCCTTGTTATTAGAAAGTACGCCGCCGGTAATAATGGTGCAGAAAATCTCGCTGCCGTCCACGCTATCCACGCGCATCACGATACGGCCATCGTCCAGCAGCAGCACCGTGCCCTCACTAACCTCCCCGGGCAGCGTCTTGTAATCCAGTCCCACCCGCTGTTGATCGCCTAGCGGGCAGTTCGCATCCAGAATGAACTTATCTCCAGGCGCTACCGCAATCTTGCCATCTGCAAATTTACCTATACGGATTTTTGGGCCCTGCAAGTCACACAAAATTCCGACTGAGCGACGACGCTCACTCGATATCTCGCGTATCAGCCGGGCACGTTCAATATGTTCCTGCGCGGAACCATGGGAGAAATTGAGGCGCACGACATCCACCCCGGCTTCCATCAGCCGGTGCAGCATTTCCGGACTATTAGTAGCAGGCCCCAGTGTGGCGACTATCTTGGTTTTGCGTAAGCTCATTATTTCCCCCAATCCAAACATCTAAAGAAGCAATAAAAAAAGGACTCCAAGAGTCCTTTTTAAATCCAGGCACACCACGCAAAGCTTAAGTTAGCTTTGACCGCGCTGCTCAAGAATCTCTACTGCTGGCAGTTTCTTTCCTTCCAAAAACTCAAGGAAAGCGCCCCCCGCTGTAGATATATAGGACACCTGATCGTAAATATCATACTTCTGAATGGCCGCAATAGTGTCGCCACCACCTGCCAGGGTAAAGGCCTTGGTCTTGGCAATGGCCAGCGCTATGGCTTTGGTACCCTCGCCAAACTGGTCAAATTCGAACACCCCTAACGGTCCATTCCATACCACTGTACCCGCTTTCATGATGATATCGACTAATTCATCCGCTGATTTCGGGCCAATATCAAAAATCATGTCATCGGCCTCAACATCATCCGCGCTTTTCTGCACCGCTGGCTCTGCTGCATCAAAATGCTTGCCGCATACCAGGTCAACCGGAATAGGCACGGCAGCACCGCGTTTGGACATCTTTTCAATCAACTCGAGCGCAGTTGGCATCAGATCATCCTCACACAAGGAGTTGCCGATCTGATGACCAGTGGCTTTAAGGAAGGTATTGGCAATACCGCCGCCTACTACCAGTTGATCCACCTTTTCAGACAGGCTTTCCAGCACGGTCAGCTTGGTACTCACCTTGGAGCCGCCAACGATTGCTACCATCGGCCTTGCCGGGCTTAGCAATGCCTTGGTCAGTGCATCGAGTTCACCAATCAGCAAAATGCCCGCTGCCGCTACGGGGGCGAATTTGGCCACGCCGTAAGTCGAAGCCTCGGCACGATGCGCAGTGCCGAAAGCATCCATCACGAATATGTCACACAACTTGGCATATTTTTGTGCAATCTCATCCAGGTTCTTTTTCTCACCCTTATTGAAACGACAGTTTTCCAGCAACACCAGTTCGCCTTCTGCCACCTCAAAACCACCATCAACCCAGTCACGTAACAGTCGCACCGGCTTACCAAGTTTAGCGGCAATCACATCAGCTACCGGTTTGAGTGAGTTTTCCTCAGAATAGACCCCCTCTTCCGGACGCCCCAGATGTGACGTCACCATCACCTTTGCGCCAGCCTTGAGCGCAAACTCTATTGTCGCCATGGAGGCAGTGATGCGGGCATCCGAAGTGACCTTGCCATCCTTGACCGGTACATTCAGGTCAGAACGGATCAGGACACGTTTGCCCTTGAGGTCAAGATCGGTCATTTTGATTACTGACATAATTTTCCTTTGTACTATTCAAACTAAAAGGCCCTCGACATGGGCCTCTTGGCATAAAACTACTTGCCGATATGTTGCACCAGACGCATCAAGTTGCAGGTATAGCCGTATTCATTATCGTACCAGGCCACGATCTTAACAAAGGTCGGATCCAGGGCAATGCCAGCGTCAGCATCGAATACGGAAGGGCAAGTCTCGCCACGAAAATCGGTGGAAACCACTTTTTCCTCGGTGTAGCCCAGCACACCTTTGAGTGGACCACTTTCAGAAGCGGCTTTCATCGCCGCCTTGATCTGATCGTAGGTTGCTTCCTTGTTGAGCTCACAGGTGAGGTCAACGACGGATACATCAGAGGTCGGCACACGGAATGCCATGCCGGTGAGCTTTTTGTTAAGTGAAGGAATCACTTTGCCCACGGCCTTGGCTGCGCCAGTGGAAGAGGGAATGATATTTTCAAGAATGCCGCGACCACCGCGCCAATCCTTGTTGGATGGGCCATCGACCGTCTTTTGCGTAGCCGTGGCAGCATGTACCGTGGTCATCAGGCCACGTTTGATGCCGAATACGTCGTTGAGCACCTTGGCCACCGGCGCCAGCGCATTGGTAGTACAGGAGGCAGCGGAGACAATTGCTTCACCCTTGTAGCTGTCATGGTTCACGCCGTAGACGAACATCGGTGTATCGTCCTTACCAGGTGCAGATTGCACCACTTTTTTTGCGCCCGCATCAATATGCTTCTGGCAGGTTTCTTCGGTGAGGAAAAAGCCCGTACACTCAATCACGATATCGGCACCTGCTTCGTTCCACTTCAGGTTGGCAGGGTCTCTTTCCGCAGTCAGGCGTATGGTCTTGCCGTTTACCACCAAATGATTGTCCTTCACCGAGACATCACCCTTGAAACGCCCATGTACGGAGTCATGCTGGAGCAGATAAGCAAGGTAATCAGGCTCCAGCAAGTCGTTGATGGCCACAATCTCGATATCAGTAAAATCCTTGATTGCTGCACGGAACACCATGCGCCCGATACGGCCGAAGCCATTAATACCAACCTTGATAGTCATATGATTTTCCCTGTTGTTTACTGCAAAGAGTTTAGAGCAAAAAGTGTCGAATAAAAAATACAGGCGCTAAAAAAATAAAGGCACCTTGCGGCGCCTTTATTTTGATGCTTTTACATCAAGCCACGCTTACAGCACTGATTTTACAGTGTTGACCACGTTTTCAACAGTGAAACCGAAGTGCTTGAGCAATACGCCACCTGGTGCAGACTCACCAAAGGTTTCAATGCCAACTACAGCGCCTTCGATACCCACATATTTACGCCAGAAGTCTGGATGGGCAGCTTCAACCGCTACACGCTTCACGCCTGGAGTCAGCACGCTGTCACGGTAAGCCTTGTCTTGCTTGTCGAATACGTTGGTAGATGGCATGGAAACCACGCGCACCTTGGTACCGGCAGCATTCAACTCAGCAGCAGCCTTCACAGCCAGGTCAAGTTCAGAACCGTTAGCGATGATGATGACATCAGCCTTGCCAGCCACGTCAGAGAACACATAACCACCCTTACGGATCAGGTCGAAGTGCGCTGTGTCGTGCTTGATACCAGCAACGTTTTGACGGCTTAATACCAAGCTGGATGGACCATCAGTGCGCTCAACTGCGGCAACCCAGGCAACAGCAGTCTCAGTAGAACTACCTGGACGCCATACGTTCATGTTAGGGATGTAACGCAGACCAGAGGTGTTTTCTACTGGTTGGTGAGTTGGGCCATCTTCGCCTTGACCGATAGAGTCATGAGTCAGCACGTAAACTACACGTTGCTTCATCAGCGCAGACATACGCATGCCGTTCTTCATGTAGTCAGAGAACATGTGGAAAGTACCGCCGAATGGCAGCAAGCCACCATGCAATGCCATACCGTTCATGATAGCTGCCATACCGAATTCACGTACACCGTAGGAGATGTAGTTACCTGGCTTCTTGGCATCAACATGGACAAAGCTGCCAGTGCTGGTCAGGTTAGAACCAGTCAAGTCAGCAGAACCACCGAGGAATTCTGGCAGAACCGGTGCCAGAGCACCGATCACGTTTTGTGAAGCTTTACGAGTTGCAACACCCTCAGCCTTTTCGTTAGTGGCAGCGATCATTGCATCAGTTGCCTGCTTCCAGTTAGCTGGCAAGCCGTTTGCCATACGACGCTTGAATTCAGCAGCTTCAGCTGGGAATGCAGCAGCGTAAGCGGCGAACTTGGCATCCCATGCAGCTTCGGCAGCAGCGCCCTTGGCTTTGGCATCCCAACCTGCGTAGACGTCAGCAGGCACAGTGAACGGCTCATGCGGCCAACCGATAGCTGCACGCGTTGCAGCAACTTCGTCGTCACCCAGTGCAGAGCCATGGCAGTCATGGCTACCGGATTTGTTTGGAGAACCCTTACCGATGATGGTCTTGCAGCAGATCAGTGATGGCTTGTCAGTAACGCTCTTGGCAACTTCAATTGCCTTTTGGATTGCAGCAGAATCATGACCATCAACTGATTGAACATGCCAGCCGTAGGCAGTGAAGCGGCCTGCGGTGTCATCGGTGTACCAGCCTTCGATATGGCCGTCGATAGAGATGCCGTTGTCATCCCAGAATGCAACCAGCTTGCCCAGACCCCAAGTACCGGCCAGTGCACAGGCTTCATGTGAAACGCCTTCCATCATGCAGCCGTCACCCAGGAACACATAAGTGTAGTGGTCAACGATGTCATGGCCTGGCTTGTTGAACTGATTTGCCATTAGCTTTTCTGCCATCGCGAAACCAACGCCGTTAGCGATACCTTGGCCCAGTGGGCCAGTAGTGGTTTCTACGCCTGGAGCATAGTGATATTCAGGGTGGCCAGCACACTTGGAGTGCAATTGACGGAAAGTCTTGATGTCGTCCATGCTTACATCATAGCCAGTCAGGTGCAGCAATGAATAAATCAGCATGGAGCCATGGCCGTTGGACAATACGAAACGGTCACGATTAGCCCAGTTGGGGTTGCTTGGGTTGTGGCTCAGGTTATGGTTCCACAATACTTCTGCGATTTCCGCCATACCCATAGGTGCACCTGGGTGGCCAGAATTAGCCTTTTGAACTGCATCCATCGATAACGCACGGATGGCATTTGCTAAATCTACACGAGTTGCCATTTCAATCTCCCTATCATCAAATCTATAAAAGCATAAAAGGCACCTAGCCTCGCATACTGGGCTTGGTGATTAACCTAGCGCATGCAAGCTGGATACTAAATTCAGTTCTGGAATCCCCTAAAATACAGGATTGACAGTGATGCGCTATCGAGCGACATCATGGCAATTAATTCTTAGTTTTATCAGGGGTTAGAGCCGAATTATTGCTTAGTTGAGGATTTTGAGCAAGACCGATGACACTTGGAAAGGGGGATTTGGATAAATTTAAAGAATTATTAATATTGAGTTTTCACGCAATAGCAAACACAGGCAACGCTTAATCCATAGCCACAAGCAATCAGAACAGTTCGACGTCGCCTTCTTTTTTATTTTCCTGCAACGCGCCTTCGGCAATCAATTGCTCATAAAAGCAAATCCGGTTACGGCCATTATTTTTCGCGTAATAGAGTGCCACATCTGCGCGGTCTATCAACTGGCTGGATCCATCATAGGCTGAAATCTCGGTATAACCTGAACTCACGGTCACCTTTCCCACCTGCGGAAACTCAAAGTTGCTGACTTTTTCCCTGAAGCGGTCAAGTACACATTCGATATCTGCAACGCTTGCACATTCAAACACAACAACAAACTCTTCTCCGCCAAAGCGGAACAGCAAGTCTTTTTCACGAAAAGTCTGCGTCATCAGCTGCGAAAACATGAGCAATACTTCATCGCCAATAAGGTGGCCAAATTCATCGTTCACATTCTTAAAGTGATCGATATCGAAAATTGCCAGGAAATGCACATGCCCGGGCTTGTCATCCTTGCGCTTGGTGGCTTTGTGCATATGCGCCAGCACTTTATTAATCTTGTGCTCAAAAGTCTTGCGATTGAGCAGGCCGGTGAGCGTATCGTGCTCATTGTCGTTAATGAGTCCGGTGAAGTTCTGGTATATCTGCAGCAGCATACTAATGGTTTCATGCAAATGCGGATCACATAATGAAGCCTCAATGGCAATGATTGCCATGACATGGCCGGTAGCATTTGTTAACGGATAGAGGGTTGCACTTGACTCACCATCTTGCTTATAGACGCGACTCACGCCCGATTTAAAGCAGTCATTGAGCGACTGCTTTAAAGGTGCGGAAAGATTAGTCTCTTTTGATTTTTCACCCACAACGACCATGGAGAATAACTGCTTGCTGATATCCACCACCCGATAAATCACTACGGACTTGGTACCCTCAGATTCCACCGGGGCAATCAAATCAAATAGTGCCTGCGCCAGCGAAAGCTCAAGGGCTGCCACATCGCGCTCATTAGTGAGTGAGATCAGCTTGGCTAATACAGTATGTATGGTATGTGTATGCAATGTGTTAGCTATAAACTCTTATACAGTTAATTTGAGGCATCCAATTTCAAGTCGCCTTATGCCAGATTCCATCATGCTACATGCAACAACCATGCCTTAATTGCCTGAAAAAGCAAAGAAATATGGCTTAATTTGAAGCATATCCAAGCAGGGCCGCCACTACCCGCTTATCAAGCTATCCTCAAGGATGAACTGAAAACCACCAATTTTGATCAACCTACTTCCATTTGATGGAACATCCAATACTAGCAACCTGCTCCACAGGCCCTTTACCTGTTTCTGCGACCAGTTTCATGGCATTGAACAGGTCACGTGGATTATCAGCAGGTGGCTCCCCTCTGCCGGCCGCATCGAAGCGTCCTCGGTATTGCAGCTGCAGATTTGCATTGAATCCAAAAAAGTCCGGCGTACATATCGCATCGTAGGCCTTGGCCACTTGCTGGCTTTCATCAAAGACATAAGGAAAAGTGAAATTAAATTCCCTGGCCATGGCTTGCATATTCTCGTATGAATCCTCAGGGTAGTTCACGACATCATTGGAGGAGATCGCAATGGCATGGACACCTAAAGCCTTCAACTCTGACATGTCCCTAACCAGACGTTCGCGTATGGACTTCACATAAGGGCAGTGATTACAGATAAACATCACGACAAGCCCATTGGGGCCTTTGATATCAGCGAGTGACCAATACTTGCCGTCAACTCCGAGCAGCTTGAAATCCGGCGCCTGCCATCCAAAATCGCAGACCGGTGGGTTTAGACTTACCACTTTGCGCACTCCTTACATTAAAATGAATATCAAGATTCTATCACCCGGCCCAAAAAAACATGTCCACCCCACGCTTTTACTGTGCTCCAGCCATCTGCGACAAGCTTGCCTTGGGTGCCAATATTCGCCTCTCAGAAAATGCAGCCATTCACGCCACGCGCGCATTGCGCCTGGCTATAGGTGATGAAGCTATTTTGTTTGACGGCAACGGCAATGACTACCTGGCCGAGCTGACATTCATCAAAAAGAATGAAGTTTCCGCAAAAATTAAGGCCATCAATACCGTTTTGAATGAGTCTCCACTCCGCATTACCCTGGCCCAAGCCATATCCAGCGGCGACCGCATGGATTTCACCATACAGAAAGCCGTAGAGATGGGCGTGACGGCGATACAGCCCATTGCCAGCCAGCGTAGCGTAGTAAAACTATCAGGCGAGCGTGCCGAAAAGCGTCGTGAGCATTGGCAAAATGTGGTGATCTCGGCCTGTGAGCAATCCGGTCGGGCAATGGTACCGGGGGTTGCAGCCCCCTTGTCGCTCGCTAACTGGCTGGCGGCAGCCCCTGACTTTTCAACCAGGATAACTTTGGCCCCCAATGCCAGCGAAACCCTGGCAACCCTGGCCAAGCCATCCGGCAATATCTGCCTGCTCATCGGTGCCGAGGGCGGCCTGACGGAGGATGAAATATCGCTGGCAGCCTTACAGGGCTTCACACCCGTCAGGCTAGGCAATCGTGTATTGCGCACCGAAACCGCGGCTCTGGCTGCCATTGCCGCCATGCAAACCATCTGGGGCGACTACTGCACCTGAAGCGATCGACCTCCTGAATTCCCTATAAATTTGCTTAAAAAGTAAATTTATATAAAAATATGCGTATAAAGCATATTTAAAGGTACATAATGTCTATCGGTCTCGCACTGCGCAAAAGACGCAAAGCCCTTAACCTCACCCTGCAAGAGCTAGCCAAACGCGTGGATGCGGACAGTGGCAACCTGTCGCGCATAGAGCGCGGTAGTCAGGGAGTATCGGAGATCATGCTACGCAAGCTGTGTGCTGCTCTGGACTGCTCACCCGCTTTTCTTTACGCGCAAACCGAATCGCCAGTAACTAGCACACAATCGAGCTCGCGTTTCAGCTTGCAGCGGCCACAAGAATTTGTCAGCTGGTTCCGTTCCGTCGCGCCATATATTCATGCCTTTGGTGGGCGCACCTTTGTCATCGCCTTTGGCGGCGAAGTGGTGGATGACGGCCAGTTTGTTGCGTTGTCGCATGACCTTAACCTGCTCGCAAGCCTGGAAGTGCGCCTTGTGCTGGTGCACGGCTCGCGCCCGCAGATTGAATCGCGCCTGAAACGCGCCAAAATCGAGCCCAGGTTTGTTGGCGGTAAGCGGGTAACCGATGACGAAGCGATGGAGGCCGTAAAGGAGGCCAATGGCTCGGTGCGCGTAGAAATCGAGGCGCTACTCTCCATGGGGCTGGTGAATTCACCCATGGCCGGTTCGGATATCCGCGTGGCGAGTGGTAACTTCGTCACAGCCAAACCATTGGGAGTACTGGAAGGCGAGGATTTACAGCACACCGGTGAGGTACGTAAAGTGGATGCCGTCGGTATCCAGAAGCGGCTGGATGATGGCGAACTGGTGCTACTTTCGCCGCTGGGCTACTCACCCACAGGTGAAGCATTCAATCTGACCCTGGAGGATGTCGCCGTTAGCGCCGCCATTGCACTGGATGCTGACAAACTGATCTTCCTGATGGACTCTTCCGGCGTACATAACGTACGCGGTGAGCTACTGCGAGAGATGACGGCACTCAAGGCGCAGAATCTGCTGAACCACGCCCAGAACGAAGGTGCAAAAGGTATCAGCGAAGACGAAGGTTATTACCTGCCAGCGGCCATCAAGGCCTGCAACCACGGCGTCGCGCGCACCCACCTGATCTGTCGGCACACCGACGGCGCGATCCTGCAGGAGCTGTTCACTTACGATGGCATAGGTACCATGATCACGGAAGAGCCGCTGGAAACCATGCGCCAGGCCAATATTGATGATGTAGGTGCGTTGCTGCAACTGATAGAGCCGCTGGAAGCCGAGGGCGTGCTGGTACGCCGCGGTCGCGAACGGCTGGAAATGGAGATCGCCCACTTTTACCTGATGGAGCATGACGGCAGGGTGATTGGCTGCGCGGCCCTGTATCCGTTCGCCGAGGAAAAAACCGCAGAACTGGCATGCATGGCTATCCACCAGTCATACCGGCGCGGCGGACGCGGCGACAGGCTTTTGAATTTCTGTGAAGAGCAGGCGCGTGAACTCGGACTGAAGTCGCTATTCGTACTCACGACCCGCACCGAGCACTGGTTTCTGGAACGCGGCTTTGTCGAGGCCGACGTCAACAAGCTGCCGACCGAAAAACGCAAGTTGTATAACTTGCAACGGCGCTCAAAAGTATTCGTCAAAAAAATATAAGGCAGCACAACACAGCCATGGATTATCAACGTTTCGACTTAGGCGATATCAGCCTGCAAAGCGGGAAAACGCTGCATGACGCATGGCTGACCTATGCCACATGGGGCAAGCTGAATCAGGCAGGCGACAATTGCATTCTGTTCCCCACCTATTACACCGGCACTCATTTATCCAATGCCCGCATTATCGGTGAGCAGCATGCGCTTGACCCTGCCAAGTGGTTTATCGTCGTCCCCAACCTGATTGGCAATGGGCTCTCCATCTCGCCCAGCAACACGCTTGATCGTTACCAGGGTGGCGGCTTCCCGAATGTTACGGTATATGACAACCTGGCCTGCCAGCAGAGGTTACTGGATGCATTGGGGGTATCCAGCATCAAACTGGCCCTGGGTTGGTCGATGGGAGCAATACAGGCGTGGCATTGGGCGGTACTGTATCCAGACATGGTGAAAAATCTGCTCCCCATCTGCGGTGCCAGCAGATGCTGGCCATATAACCAGGCATTTCTCAAAAGCGTGCGCACCGCCCTGGAGACAGATGCCAGTTATGCTGGCGGCTATTACACGGCGCCACCCACGACCGGGCTCAAGGCATTTGGGCGGGTTTATGCACCGTGGGCCTATTCAGCAGCATTTTTTCGTGAAGAGCGCTTCAAGGAAATCGGCTTTGCCACCCAGGACGCGTTACTGCAAGACTGGGAACAAGACCATGTAAGCTGGGATGCCAACAACCTGCTGACCAAGCTCTGGACATGGCAGCATGCCGATGTCAGTACGCATGAAAAATTCAATGGCAATCTGGAGCTGGCGCTTTCCCAGGTAACAGCCAAAACCATCATCATGCCTTGCGATCAGGACCAATACTTTACCCTGGCCGAAAACAGCATAGAAGCCACGCTCACTGCCAATGCGGAATTAAGGCCGATTTACTCATCAGCAGGCCATTGCGCAGGAGCACCCGGCAGGTTTGCTCAGGAAAGTGCGTATATTGATGCGGCAATTAGAGAATTACTGGATACGTGATTTCCAGTATAAAAAACAGGCAACATTAAAGCCTAATCTGGCGCTTTAATGCTGTGCCAGGTAACTGACTGACTCATACTTGGGATAAACCCGCAGCAGCAATATGCGCGGCCCCATCATCTTTTTCACCACCACATCAAACTGATCAAAAACGACGCGCTGGCCTTCTTTAGGCAGCTCTGCAAGCTTCCATAGTACTAAGCCGCCAACGGTATCAGCATCCTTAGATTCGATATCAATCCCTAAGGTGCGCTCAAGCGTGGGGATGGGCAGGCTGCCTTTGCCCAATAGTGAGCCATCATCCAGGCGCGTCCATTCGTTCTGGGATTGCCTGAACTCATCCCTGATCTCCCCCACCAGGGCACCTAAGACATTATCGAGGGTGACGAATCCTATGGGAGCACTTCTGTCATAGCCCACAATCGCCATATGCGAAGCACCTTGCTTGAAATCACGAAAGACTTCCGTGGCGGTACTATCCGGCAATACAAACTCGACAGGGCGAGCCAGCTTACCGAGACCCGCGGCAAGACCCGCTTTATTCTGTGCCAGGAATACATCCTTGATATGAATGATCCCAACAATTTGCCCCTGTTTATTCAGGTAAGGATAACGGCTGTAGCGGTGCTCTACCATTTTCTGCAGATTGGCCTCTATTGAATCTTCATCATGCAGCACAATCGCTTCATTAAACGGCCGCATCAAGTCTGATACGTCCAGATCACGAAAATCGATTGCCTGTGCCAGTACCCGCCATTCCGATTTGCTGAATTGATCGCTGGTGCGTGAGCTGCGCAAGATCAGCTTGAGCTCTTCCTTGGAATAATGACTTTCATGCTTGGGAATGGCATTCAGCTTCAAAAGGCGAATCACCAGATTTGAGCTGTGATTGAGTATCCAGATAGCCGGATACATCACCCAGTAGAAGGCATACAGCCCAGGTGCTGTCCACAACCCCACGGCTTCGGCTGTCCTGATTGCAAGGGTCTTGGGCACCAACTCACCCACGACGATGTGCAGATACGAAATCGTAAAGAAGGCAATAAAAAAGGAGATGCCATGAATTAACTCATCATTATCCATGCCTAGTGTTTGCAACGCCGGGGTTAGCAGTTCGGCAAAAGCCGGCTCGCCAACCCAGCCTAAGCCTAATGAGGCTAAGGTGATACCAAGCTGGCAGGCTGAAAGATAGGCATCAAGGTCTATGTGGACTTTAGCGAGTAACCGGCCACGCCAGCCGTAGGCTTTGGCAATGGCGCGCACACGGGTCTGACGCAACTTGACCAGGCCGAACTCTGCTGCAACGAAGAACCCGTTAAGCAGGACTAACAGGAATGCCAAAACAATTAATAACAGGTTATTAGCCATGGGCAGGCAATCAAGCCTAAATTCTCACTCGCAGTTTTTTGAGGATGCATTCTGACAGAAAACTAGTTAAATAAATCTTTCATGAATGATTGCGCTGCCTGCCTAGTGGCAAGCATATTAAAAAAGCCCGGTTACATGTCCTTGTTCGTCAATATCTATATGCATAGCACAAGGCGTCTTAGGCAAGCCCGGCATGGTCATGATGTCATCACAAACCATCACCACAAACTCGGCACCTGCACATAAGCGAACTTCACGGATGCTAATGATATGGCCTGTTACCGCCCCGCGCTGAGTGGCATCGGTAGAAAATGAGTATTGCGTTTTTGCCACACAGATCGGGTAATGCCCGTAGCCATCCGCCTGTAGCTTATCAATTTGCGCGCGGATGTGACGGGGCGTATTGATATCGGCCGCGCCGTATATCTTGGTAGCGACTTTATGCATTTTCTCCCATAGCGAGTCTGTGTCTTCATACACATACTGCATACTATAGCCATTGGTTTCCACCAGTCGAATCACCTCTCGCGCCAGGTCTTCTGCACCGGCTCCGCCTTTGGCCCAATGCTCTGCCAGCACCACCTTCACACCAAGCCGCGCCAGATGTGCACACACTAGGTTGATCTCGGCATCGGTATCGTGGGTAAAGCGGTTAATGGCAACCACGCAAGGCAGCACATAATGCCGGGTAACATTTTCCACATGTTTTTGCAGATTGGCCAAACCGGTTTGCAATGCACTAAGGTTTTCAATTAGCAACTCAGGCACCTCTATGCCGCCGTGGTACTTGAGTGCGCGTATGGTCGCCACCACCACACAGGCCGCAGGTTTCAGGCCGGATTTACGACATTTGATATCAATGAATTTCTCGGCGCCCAGGTCTGCACCAAAGCCTGCCTCCGTCACCACATAATCGCCAAGCTTGAGCGCCAGGCGTGTTGCAATCAGCGAGTTACAGCCATGTGCAATATTGGCAAATGGGCCGCCATGAATGAAGGCAGGGGTATTTTCCAGCGTTTGCACCAGGTTAGGTTTGAGCGCATTTTTTAGCAATACCGCCATTGCCCCATGTGCCTGCAAGGCGCTCGCAGTAATAGGCATGCCATCAAACCCATACCCAATCACGATATTGCCCAGGCGCTTCTTGAGGTCTTGCAGCGAATTCGCAAGGCAGAAAATCGCCATCACTTCAGAAGCCACTACGATATCAAAGCCATCTTCGCGGGTTTGTCCATTCACCTTGCCGCCCAGTCCTACAACAATTTTGCGCAGGGCGCGGTCATTCATGTCCATCACGCGCTTCCAGCTGACTTGGCGCGGATCTATCTGCAAGGCATTGCCATGGTGGATATGGTTATCGATGAGCGCGGAGAGCAGGTTATGGGCGGCAGCAATGGCGGCAAAATCACCGGTAAAATGCAGGTTGATGTCTTCCATCGGCACCACCTGCGCATGGCCGCCACCGGCAGCACCGCCTTTCATGCCGAAGACCGGCCCCAATGCAGGTTCACGCAGGCAGATAATAGCTTTCTTGCCAAGTCGGCTCAGGGCATCGCCCAAGCCCACAGTGGTGGTAGTCTTGCCTTCGCCTGCAGGGGTCGGGCTGATGGCCGTCACTAAAACAAGCTTGCCGTCCGGCTTATCCCGCATAGGGTAATCTTCGAAATCAATCTTGGCTTTATAGTGACCGTAGCTTTCTACTATTTCTTCAGGCAGACCTAGAGACTGCGCAATCTCGGTGACTTTTTTCATCCTGGCTTTTTGCGCGATTGCAATATCACTTGGCTGTTCAATATCGCAAGGCTTTTCAAGGTCACTGGGCATGTTTTTATTCCCGAAGATTTCATCACATTAGAACACCGCTTTTGCTATTGTTTCAAGGTAAAATAATCGCAAACAAACACTGACTGAAAACCACAATGCTTAACGACACCAGCGCCACCCAAAAAGCCCAGACACTCTCTGAGGCACTACCTTACATCAAGCGCTTTTTCGACAAGACCATCGTCATCAAATACGGCGGCAACGCCATGACAGACGAGCACCTCAAGCAATGCTTCGCACAGGATGTGGTGCTGCTCAAGCTTGTCGGCATGAATCCGGTAGTAGTACATGGCGGTGGCCCGCAAATTAACGAAATGCTGGATAAGCTCGGTAAAAAAGGCGTATTCATCCAGGGCATGCGCGTGACCGATGAAGAGACCATGGATATCGTCGAGATGGTGCTGGGCGGCCAGGTGAACAAGGAAATCGTCAACCTCATCAACCGCCATGGCGGCAAAGCGGTCGGCTTGACTGGGCAGGATGGTAATTTCATCCATGCCGAAAAACTGCTGATGCCTAATAAGGATAAGCCCGATGAGATGATAGACATCGGCCAGGTTGGCGACATTACCGGCATAGACCCCAGCATTATCAACTTTCTCGACAGCGGCGATTTTATCCCCGTCATCGCGCCTATCGGCGTGGGCCCGGATGGCGAAACCTACAACATCAATGCCGACGTGGTGGCTGGCAAGCTGGCTGAGATTCTGGGTGCAGAAAAGCTGATACTCCTCACCAACACCCCCGGCGTACTGGACAAGAGCGGCACACTGCTCACCGGCCTCACCCCAAAGCAAATCGATGACTTGGTGGAAGATGGTACGCTCTCCGGCGGCATGCTGCCCAAGATCAGCTCCGCATTGGATGCAGCGCGCAGCGGTGTGAAATCGGTGCACATTATCGATGGACGGGTAGAACATGCCTTGCTGCTGGAAGTGTTGACGGATGAAGGCGTAGGCACCCTGATCAAGGCCAAGTAATTTTTTGCCCTCATTTCTTCACTGATACTGCGTTGGCTGCCTCACAATCTCCTTGCCGTGCTAAATGCACTGTCTGCATCGACTGTTTGTTGCCGCCTTGTCTCAGCATCGAACTGAGGCCAAAAACCGTATCTAGTTTTAGCGTGAGTAAAAAAAGTGGCATCTAAAATTTGGATATTCGACCTTGATGACACACTGCACGATGCATCATCCCACATCTTCCCTGTGATGAATCGCGCCATGACGCAATACATCATGGACACGCTGGAGATGGATGAGCCAGCAGCCTTCAAGTTGCGCCAGCATTACTGGCGTATTTACGGCGCAACACTAAAAGGCCTGATGCGCCACCACGGGGCGGATCCCTATCATTTCCTGCAAAAAACGCATGAGCTGATGGATCTTGATACCATGGTTCAGCAGACGCAAGGTTTACGACACATGATTCAGCGCCTCTCGGGGCGTAAGGTAGTATTCACTAACGCGCCGATGAGTTATGCTTTGCGTGTGCTGAAAATACTCGGTATAGAAGATATGTTTGAAACCGTGTTCAGTGTGGAATCCACGCGATTTCACCCCAAGCCATCGGTACGCGGTTTCCGGCAATTGCTCAAAACTATAAGGGCAAAAGCCAGTGATTGCGTGATGCTGGAAGACAACCTGCCCGCGCTGATGACGGCAAAACGTATGGGCATGAAAACCGTCTATGTCAGCAAGGAACTGCGCAAGCCACCATTTGTGGATGCAAGAATCAATCACATACTAGAACTCACCAGAACAACCATTTGAGGGAATAACATGGCAACCAAACCAGGCGAACGTAAACAACAGATACTAGAAACCCTAGCCAAAATGCTGGAGGCTCCCAAACAGGAGAAAATCACCACCGCTGCCCTGGCAGCCAAGCTCGACGTCAGCGAAGCCGCGCTTTACCGGCACTTTGCGGGTAAAGCGCAGATGTTTGAAGGCTTGATCGAATTTATCGAGCAAAGCCTGTTTGGTATTATCAATAAGATCAGCACCGAAGAAACTGACGGCCTGAAACAGATCAACCGTATCATCAGCGTGCTCATGTTATTTGCCGAAAAAAATCCCGGCATGACGCGTGTACTAATAGGCGACGCCTTGGTCAACGAAGACCCACGCCTGCAACTACGCATTAACCAGCTCTATGATCGCCTGGAATCTACGCTAAAACAAAGCCTGCGCATCGCCGAAACCCAGACCGGCCGCACACTTCAGCCAGAACCACAAGCCAACATGATGATTTGTTTCGTCATCGGCCGCTGGCAGCAGTTTGCCAAGAGCGGGTTTAAGCGTAAGCCGATGGAGTTTTTGCAGGAACAACTAGGCATCATGTACGGCATGTAGCAATAACGAAAGTGCAGACGCAATAAAAAGGGTAGCCATTGGCTACCCTTTTTTCATTTCAAGACTAACTGATCAGTTAATCCTTGCCATGGCCTTTACCCTTGCCATTCCCATTGCCCTTACCGCCTCTATCGTCATGGCGGTCACCACGGTAGTCATGCCTGTCATCATGATGGTAATTATCACGACCACCATGCTCACGATATTCCCTGTATTTGGGTACATACTCATCGCGGTACCAGGTATCCCTTACAAAATAGACAGGACGGCCACACGCATCATATCTGCCGCAATACCTTGACCAGCTCTTGGCATGCCCTGGTGGCACATGCAGGTAGATAGGTTGTGCGCGTTGGTAAACCGGCACAGCTTGAATAATCACTGGCTGGGGATAGATTACTCGTGGCTGAGGTACAAAATCCCCAATGTCTATCTGGCCGTAAAAACCTGGTTGCCCCACGCTCACCGAAACACCTACTTCAGCGTGCGCCTGGGCTGTAAATACAGCCGTAGCCAGCAATGTTGTTAATAATACAAATATACGTTTCATCATCAGCACCCTTCTTCTAAAAATATTAATTTGGGAGCTACACTCCTCTAAACACGCCGCATTATATGTATGCGGTCAACCCCATCCTAAGAGGTACAGCGCTGATAGCACTGTAGGATAACTCCTACTTAAGACGGTTGAATTGACACTGCTTTAAACGAATGAGAATAAGCGTGCGTTGACACGCGAGAGTTATTTACGATGGTAGTTGCTTAGGATGGCTACTGAAGTAGAGCTGCTTGACTGCATCCAGCCTGGCATCATATATCGCTGCTTTGATTTTCTCCGGCTCGCTATGCTGACTGGCAATTGCGCCCGCATCCACCTCTTGGGCAGCTTGCAAGGCCCGTAATAGATAGTCAGCCTGTGGGTAGGGTTTGTCCTCAAAACCGGTGCGGCCTTTGGCATCACTTTCGCATGCCAGCAGAAACTCCTTGAAGCGCTGCGGCTGGCGCATGGCATCGGTATCCTGTAGCAGCCGCATCACAGTATCTGGCCGCATCTCTTCCACGCGGTGTACCTTGCCATGCAGTTTGGCAACGATATGCGCCAACTCTTTGCAGTCATTGGGTACGCGCAGGCGTTTACAGACATCCCTGAGCAAGTCGACGCTACGCTCTTCATGGCCGATGTGGCGCGGCAGGATATCCTTTGGTGTAGTCCCCTTACCGAGATCATGCGTAAGCGCGGCGAAGCGTACTGGTAGCGAATATCCCTGGGCAGCCGCATGGTCGATCACCATCATCACATGTACGCCGGTATCAATCTCGGGATGATGCTGCGCCGGTTGCGGCACGCCCCATAGGCGCTCCACCTCCGGCATGATCCTGGCCAGCGCTCCGCACTCGCGCAGCACTGCAAACATGCGCGAGGGCTGGGCTTCCATCAGGCCCTTGGCAAGCTCTTGCCAGACACGCTCCGGCACCAGGGCATCAACCTCGCCAGCCGCCACCATCTGGCGCATCAACTCAACCGTTTCGGCCGCCACGGTAAACTCGGTGAATCTGGCAGCAAAGCGTGCTGCCCGTAGGATGCGCACGGGATCTTCGCTGAATGCAGGGCTGACATGGCGCAGTATTTTGGCATTAATGTCGGCAACCCCGTGATATGGGTCAACCAGAACGCCATGCTCATCCTTGGCAATGGCGTTGATAGTGAGGTCGCGCCGGGCGAGATCCTCTTCCAGCGTCACGCCGGGTTCGGCATGCACCTGGAAGCCCTTATAGCCCGGAGCGGTCTTGCGCTCGGTACGGGCCAGCGCGTATTCCTCATGGTTTTTGGGATGCAGGAACACCGGGAAGTCTTTGCCTACTGGCCGGTAGCCAGCGGCTTCCATCTGCGCCGGGGTGCTGCCGACAACCACGTAATCATGATCCTTGACCGGAAGGCCCAGCAACTCATCACGCACGGCTCCACCGACAGTGAATACTTTCACGCGTAAACCCTAGCGGCCAGCCTGGCTGCGAAACCTGTCATAGGCCGAGCGCGGCGTATCGTTCGCCAGGTACTCCGGCACTATGGCTTCCAGCGCAGTGGGTTGAAACCCGAACACGGAAGGAAAGTCGCCTTTACAAATACTGTCCACCTCCATGGAATGAATGTTATCGCGTGTCATGAGCTTCACCGGCATCAGCTCCAACGCGTAGGCCTGATAGTAGGATAGTTTATCGTTAAGGCCGACAATCTTGCGCTTCTTACCCAACACGAACATCACGAACTCCACCAGCTCGCGCAAGCTATAGGCTCGTGGCCCGCCCAACTCATAGGTTTTTCCATAGGTTGCGGGATTATTGAGTGACTGCACAAAGGCCTGGGCCACATCTTCCACCCAGATCGGTTGGAACTTGGCTTCGGGCTTGGCTAACAACACCACCGGCATCAGCTTGACCAGCCCTGCAAACAGGTTAAGAAATGTGTCGTTACGACCGAATATCACTGACGGGCGGAATATGGTGACGTGCAGATCCTTGGCATAGGCCATGACCTCAGCCTCGCCTGCTGCCTTGGAGCGCAGATAAGCGCTGGCACCATCGGCACTAGCCTGCAAGGCACTCATGTGTAACAACCGGCTAATGCCGAGGTCATAGCAATGGCGGGCCAGGCGCTTGGGCAGGTTGGCATGGACAGCATCGAAGCTTAACTTGCTGCTTTCGTGCAGGATGCCCACCAGGTTGATCACCGCATCATTGCCCACCAGCTCGGCATGCAGTACGTTATCGTCGGAAATATCACATTCCACTGCCTGCACATTGGGCAGCAGTATGAGGTGCTTGGCGTCTTCACGCCTGCGCGTGAGCACTTTCACCATATAGCCCGCATTGCTTAGCCTGTGCACAATTGCACTGCCTACAAAACCTGAGCCACCTAATACACACACTTGTTGAATTTGCATGCTTTCCTCTATTTACCCTGACTTAATAAATGCTAGTTCCAACTGCTATTCGGTTTTGTCTGACTTCTCAGGCTCTTCTGCAACTGGCAGCTCGCTTGTGCCGGCAATCGTGCCCAAGCGCTGCTTGAGCGTCTGCATCCTGGTGCCCAATCTATGCGCGTAAAAGTAGGCATTAGCCATCACCTTTTGTGCATAACCCCGCGTTTCGCTAAAAGGAATGGTTTCCGCATAAATCGGCCCCTCCAGAGGCTGCTCGGCCGCCCAGCGTTTGGCGCGGCCTGGCCCGGCATTATAGGCTGCTGTTGCCATTAACGGTTGCCCGCCCATTAAATCCAGGGTGTAACGTAAATAATAGGTTCCCAGCTGAATATTAGTATCGAGCTGGTGAATCATATCGCCACGATAATCGCCCCAGCCCATACGTTTGGCTATCCACTTGGCAGTTGCCGGCATCACCTGCATCAGACCGGAGGCGCCGACGCCAGATTTGGCATAGTGCATGAAACGGCTTTCCTGCCTGGTAATACCGTACACCCAGGCTTCATCCAGCGCTTGGTCGCGCGCAAAACTCTGCATACGCTCACGGTAGGGGGTAGGGTAGCGCAGGCCGTAATCGTGCATGAATTTGGTTTTATCTGCGGTGAGGATGGCCAGGTCATACCACTCCTGCCTAGTCGCCAGTTCAGCGGCAGCCAGCATGAGCTTGTCATCCAGATCCTTGGTAGCAGCAGCCCATTCTGTACGCGATTCCCAGCGCATATCGAAGCGCTGCAATTCGATAGCGCGTTGAATACCCGGCATATTCCTGACTACATCAACTTCGTTTTCTGATGGCCTGTAATTACTGGGCATTGCAGTCAGCACATCGCCCAGCTCTTCTTCAGCCAGTACACCGTAGTAGGTACGCTCATGTGACAAAGGCACAAAAATCGCATTGGCAGCCGGAATCTGCTTTTGCTCCTTGAGTGCACGGCCCTGCCAGTAGCGCCATACCGGCTCTTCCTGCTGAGCCTGAGACATGCCGGCTATCGCTGACTGCAGGGCAGCCCAGTCACTGATACGCAAGGCGGCACGGGCTTTCCATGCCAGCTGCTCTTTATCCAGGGGGAAATCCTGCGCACGGGCAAAATACTCCAGTGCTGCAGGGTTATGCTTGCGGGCAGCATGTAAAGCCAGCCTGCCCCAAAAATACTGGCGATCTTCCTTATCGTAAGCCGACTGCACCTTGCCCCATAACTCCAGTGCATAGTCCGGCTGGGTGCGTGCCAGACGCTCCAGTGCATACAGATTCACGGCCCGGCCAAAGGTGGATTTAAATGAAACTGTTTTCTTTTCCAGCATTTGCTGCGGATTCTGGTAAACACGATCAATCAGCTTTAAAGAGGCTGTATCAACTTTAGGCAGGCGCATCGCAATTGCCTTCGCCAGCGTGATCTTGCCTTCCTGCAACGCCAACCTGAAGCGTGCCCAGATCGCTTCTTCAGTCAGCACATTGGCATTCTGCATACGATCAAACAAGGCGTTGCAATTGGCTGGCTGCTCTGTTGCAGTCATCCACAAGACTTTACCCTGCGCCAGGGCTCCTACCTCACCGGCCAGCGCCCTGCCTTCTAATGCATAGCAACTCACGGCAACATCGTCACGCTGAAACTTGGGCAACTCTTCCATAAAGGTTGTCCAGTCCTGGCGTTTGGCCAGCGACTTTAACCACTCTCCGCGCACACGATCGGAAAATGGCAATGTGGCATAACGCGTCATGAAATCGCGTACTGTGGTCGCATCTGCCTGATTCAGGCGCAACAACATCAGCCAGTAATCTGCATAAGGTGCCAGGATGTAGTTCTGCGCCTGCAATTGCTCAGCGTATTGAGTCAAGGCCAGTTCGTCGCGAGCCTGGTAAGCATCACGTGCACCGGCAAATAATTCATCGTTGGTGAGTGTGCTAGCGGCTTCTGCACTATTGCTTATTCCCATAGCAATGCCGCTGCAAAACAGGGCCGTTAGCAGAAAAGAAAAACTAAATAAGTTGCGCAACAGATACATGCATCAGCCAGTTAAAAGTAGCTTGAAAGCTATATGAAAAGCATAGCACAGGCGCTATGTGGTGGGTATGCGAGTGAATACTAACTAAATCTAGCGCAGGGCTAGAACAGGATAATGCGTCCCATCGCTACGATAGTCGCAGCAACCAGCAACAGCACTAAAGTAAATTTGATGATTTGCCAGGAAAATTTCAGGTATCGCTTATCTCCGGACAAGAAATAAACACCCAGAGAGACCGCAACTGAAATCAGGCCCAGGATTAATAAAAGGCGAAGAACCAGCATGGCCTTTTAACTGAGGCCCTAGATGTACTGAAGCGTAGTGGGTGCGCTGATGGGCGCCTGAAAACTTCTAGGCGCCTCTTCCACATGCTCGAAAGTGGCAAACTCCCAAGCTTCGGCATCGGCCATCAGCGTACGCAGCAATTGGTTATTGAGCGCATGGCCAGATTTATAAGCCGTGAATGCGCCTATCAAAGGGTGACCCAGTACATACAGGTCACCTATCGCATCCAGCGTTTTGTGTTTGACGAACTCATCGCTGTAACGCAGGCCATCGGTATTGAGGATACGGTACTCATCCAGCACGATGGCATTATCAAGGCTACCGCCACGAGCCAGGCCCATGGAGCGCAAGGCTTCAACCTCATGCATAAAGCCGAAAGTACGGGCACGACTGACTTCCTTGATATAGGAATTATCGGCAAAATCAATCTTGACGTTATTTTTGGAGTGCTCGAATACCGGATGGGCAAAATCAATGGTGAAATCGACCTTGAAACCAAAATACGGGTCAAAACGCACCCATTTATCGCCATCATGCACTTCGATTGTCTTTTTGATACGAATGAATTTCTTGAGTGCAGGCTGCTCAACGATGCCAGCCTGTTGTAGCAGGAATACGAAAGGGCCGGAACTGCCATCCATGATGGGCACCTCCGCCGCTGTCAGATCAACATAGATATTATCGATGCCTAAACCAGCAAAAGCTGACATCAGATGCTCGACTGTAGCCACGCGTACCCCATCTTGCTCCAAGGCTGAGCACATGCGGGTATCGCATACCGAGTTTGGTTGCACCTTGATTTCCGGCGAAGCGTTTGAATTGGGCAGACGCAAATCGACCCGACGGAAAACAATGCCGACATCAGGTGCAGCAGGGCGCAAAGTCATCTCGACCTTGTAGCCTGTATGCAACCCAACGCCAGTGGCGCTGATAGATTTTTTTAACGTGCGTTGTTTTAACATTCCATACCTGGCACAAATAAAGACTCTATTTAACTCCCTCAATTATTGAGAGATTCTCGGTACTTAAATTACATAATTAGATTTACATAATCAGCTTAAATCATAGCATATTGCAGCTTTTGCCGGAAACGCCGACATCAACTCCATGCAACAAACACAATGTCTGTTGCATTACTCCAACACTGTAAAAACAATGACCTAGTTTAAATCTAGGCCTAGTACGCTTAAATCTTAATCGGCCTGTTTGCGCAAAAATGCCGGGATGTCATATTCTTCAACACCAGACAACTTCATTGCTTCAACCTGTGCACGACGGCCGTTTGAACTGAATACCGCAGGGGCATCATTGTCCATAGCGCTGCCGCCCATATAGATAGGCTGATTAGTCGTACCATCACGCACCTGCGTCATTACGCGCAATTCAGGCTTTTGCTGACGACGGCCAACAACACCGTTCAGGCCAGTTGCCACCATAGTCACACGCAAGCCATCACCGATGGATTCGTCGAACACGTTACCGACAATCACGGTAGCGTCATCAGCAGTGAATGCCTTGATAGTGTTCATCACATCGTAGTACTCCTTCATCTTGAAAGAAGTACTTGCGGTGATGTTCACAAGAACGCCACGTGCATTCGCCAGGTTGACATCCTCCAGCAATGGGCTGGCTACGGCCTGCTCGGCGGCGATGCGTGCGCGATCCGGACCGGTTGCCATGGCAGAACCCATCATCGCCATGCCCATTTCAGCCATCACAGTGCGTACGTCGGCAAAGTCGACGTTCACCAGACCAGGGCAATTAATGATCTCGGCTATGCCTGATACCGCATTGTGCAACACATCATTGGCAGCCTGGAATGCTTCCAGGAAAGGCACATCTTCACCCAGCACTTCCATCAGCTTTTCATTTGGAATGATGATAAGAGAGTCGACATGCTTGGAAAGTTCTTCCAGACCTTCCAGTGCTACCTTGGTACGCTTGCCTTCAAAAGAGAAAGGCTTGGTCACCACCGCAACTGTCAGGATGCCCATTTCCTTGGCCACTTCAGCAATGATAGGTGCAGCGCCGGTACCTGTACCGCCACCCATACCAGCAGTGATGAACAGCATGTCTGCACCATCGATAACTTCTGCAATACGGTCACGGTCTTCCAGTGCGGCTTCGCGACCGATTTCAGGACGCGCTCCGGCACCCAGGCCTTTGGTAATGTCAGTGCCGATTTGCAGCACTGTCTTGGCCTGGCTCTTTTTCAGCGCCTGCATGTCGGTATTAGCGCAAATGAATTCCACGCCACCCACATTTTTCTCAATCATGTGTGCCACTGCATTACCACCGCAACCACCTACGCCAATCACCTTGATTACTGCCTCTTGCACATCTCTATCCATAATCTCGAACATTTTGTTGCCTCCTTGTATTTACTTACTACGTCTGCCTAAAAACTTCGTCCAAAAATTTCACTGCACTAAATTTCACTTCTTTACTGCCACTGCTATTCATCACTACAAAATCGACTTAAAAATTGCCTTGGAACCAGCTCTTCATTTTCTGGAAAATATTGCCCAGCGAGCTGGAATCCATTTGTCCCTGTATATGCCGCTCCACCTGCTGCTTACCCATCAACACTAGGCCTACACCCGTGGCGTAGCGCGGATTGCTGACCACTTCGGATAGGCCGCCCACATAGCGCGGCAGGCCCAGCCTGACAGGCATGTGGAAGATTTCCTCACCCAGTTCCACCATGCCGCGCATCATGGAAGAGCCGCCGGTAATCACGATTCCGGAAGCGATCATCTCTTCCATGCCGCTACGGCGCAGCTCACTCAACACAAACTCATACAGCTCGACCACGCGCGGCTCAATGACTTCTGCCAGCGTCTGCACCGAGAGCTGTCGTGGCTCGCGCCCATCGACACCCGGCACTTCTACCATCTCGCGCGGCTCAGCCAGCTGCCTCAGTGCGCAGCCATGCTTGATCTTGATTTCCTCTGCTGACTGGGTCGGCGTACGGAACGCCACGGCCACGTCATTGGTCATCTGGTCGCCCGCAATCGGCACCACTGCGGTGTGGCGTATCGCCCCTTGCTTGAACACCGCGATATCGGTAGTACCGCCGCCGATATCCACCAGGCATACGCCCAGCTCTTTTTCATCTTCCGTCAGCACTGCCATGCTCGATGCCAGCGGCTGCAGAATGAGGTCACTCACTTCCAGGCCACAGCGCTTGATGCATTTGACGATGTTCTGTGCAGCGGCTACCGCGCCGGTGACGATATGCACTTTCACCTCCAGCTTCATGCCGCTCATACCCAGCGGTTCGCGCACATCTTCCTGCCCATCGATGATGAATTCCTGGGTGAGGATATGCAGGATCTGCTGATCGGACGGCAGCGCAATGGCGCGTGCGGTTTCGATCACGCGATCCACATCGGCCTGCGTCACTTCCGCATCCTTGATCTTGACCATGCCGTGCGAGTTCAGGCTGCGCACATGGCTGCCGGCAATGCCGGTGAATACCGCGCTGATCTTGCAATCCGCCATCAGCTCGGCTTCTTCGATCGCGCGCTGGATGGCATTCACTGTGGAGTCAATATTAATCACCACGCCCTTTTTAAGGCCGCGTGAAGTATGTTGTCCTAGGCCGATGACCTTGAGCGTCCCTTCCGGCTGTAACTCGGCAACAATCGCGACGATCTTCGATGTACCGATATCCAGCCCTACGATGAGATTTTTATCTTCCTTGGTCCTGCTCATTGATCTCTCTCCCATATTCCTATCTAGTGTTTCTATACATCCATTGATACTTATGTTTGTTCGGCCTTGTCTGCTGGCTCAACTTTTCCGGGAATTGCTTTTACCGGCTGCGGCTTGCCAGGTATTACCTTTGAAGCAAGCGGCCGACGCACTGCAAATCCGTTCGGGTAACGCAAATCCGCGTACTTCACATTGCCACCCAACCCTGCCAGGGTGTTTTGGTAAACTCTGGCAAACTTTTCCAGCCGCAACTCCATCTGCTCACGTCCTAGTTCTATCACCAGACCTTTATCAGTCTTGATCTGCCAGGCGCGGCGTGGGGACAATGCCAGCTCTTCCACCTTCATACCCGTAGCCCCCAGTACCCGGCTATAAGTGCTGTAATACTCAGCCACTTCCCGCACACCATCCCCCGGCCCAAAAAACACCGGCAGATCACTGTCTGATGCCGCATGAAACAACTCGCCATAGGTATTCACCAGCGCAATATTGCCCCAGCGCGCCAACTCCTTATGTTCTTCAATGACCACCTCCAGCTTGTCCGGCCAGCGGCGACGTACACTCACGTTGCGCGCCCATGGCAGCTTCTCGAAGGCATCTCGCGTTTTTTCCAGGTCCAGCGTAAAAAAATTACCCTGTATATAGCGCCCCACTATCAGCTTCACCTGTTCACGCGTCACGTGGCTCATTTCGCCATCGACCTTGAGCTCGCGCAAAGGGAAGATGGGCAGGTGAATCACTACAAACAGCAATCCGTACAAAAACATCACAAACGCGGATGCGTATAAAAGATTCGCAACCCAGTTAAGCGCTTGTGGTTTATCCCACATTTGCAGCCTCATCGCCGGCATTACCGGCAAGGGTCAATATCCGTATTACCAGCGCATCGAAATCAATACCGGCGGCCTTGGCAGCCATAGGCACCAGGCTGTGATCGGTCATGCCAGGTGAGCTGTTCACCTCCAGGAAGTAATGCTTACCGGCTTCATCCATCAGAAAATCCACACGGCCCCAACCGCGTCCGCCAATGGCACGGAATGCTTGCAATGCTTCAGCTTGTATCTGCGCTTCTTTTGCGGCAGACAGGCCGCATGGGCACAAATACTGGGTGTCATCGCGCAAATACTTGGCGTCAAAATCATAGAACTCATTGGCCGGAACAATGCGAATGATAGGCAGGGCGCTATCGCCCAGGATGCCCACGGTATATTCGCCACCACCGACAAATTTCTCGGCAATCACCAATGGATCGGATTTCGCAGCCAGTTCATACGCGGCCTTCAAATCCCCGGCCTGCTTGACCTTGCTGATGCCTATGCTGGAGCCTTCATTGGCTGGCTTCACAAACAACGGCAAACCCAGACGCGATTCGACCGCAGCAAAATCGCTATTGGCATCGATCAACTCGAAATCCGGCGTAGCAATACCCGCAGAGCGCCACAACAACTTGGTGCGCCACTTATCCATACCCACGCTGGAGGCCAGCACGCCGCTGCCGGTATACGGAATCTCCATGAGCTCCAGCGCACCTTGTATGGTGCCGTCTTCGCCGAAGCGTCCGTGCAGCGAGATAAAGGCACGGTCGAACTGATCCAGTTCATGCAAATCACGCGTCGCCGGATCAAAAGCATGGGCATCCACACCCTGGCGTTGCAACGCTGCCAGCACGGCTGAACCGCTCTTGAGCGATATCTCGCGCTCACCGGATTTGCCGCCGAATAACACCGCCACCTTGCCGAAATTCATACTCATGACTCCATCTCTCCTGCTACCGCCTCACCAATTACCCTGACTTCCTGCTGCAACTCCACCTGCATTTTTTGTTTCACCGTGTCACGCATGAGGTCGATCAACTGCTCGATATCCGCCGCGGTTGCCTCACCCAGGTTGACGATAAAATTGGCATGCTTTTTCGATACCTGTGCACCGCCGATGACATGCCCTTTCAGGCCGCACGCTTCAATCAGCCGCGCAGCAAAATCGCCCGGCGGATTACGGAAAGTAGAGCCGGCATTGGGTAAATTGAGTGGCTGCGTCTCAAGGCGCTTGGCGAGCAGGCTCTTGATCTTCTGTTCAGCTTCACTGGCATTGCCTTCAGCCAGCGCAAACCAGGCTGCCAAAAACCATTCCTGCGCCGGCATTTCAACATGGCGATAACTGGCAACAAATTCACTGCTATCGCGCTGATGCACCACCCCATGAAGGTCTACGGTAGTCACCTTATTGACGATGTTCCATGTTTCGCCACCATGGCATCCCGCATTCATGGCCAATGCCCCACCCACCGTACCGGGGATGCCTGCCATGAACTCGGCACCATGCCTATGCTGGCGCGCACTGAATTTAGCCAGCTTGGCACACGTCACTCCGGCCTCGGCATACACCAGGCCATCTTCGATTTTCAATGTGGTCAGCACGTTATGCATCAGCACCACGGTGCCACGCACGCCGCCGTCACGCACCAACAGGTTGGAACCCAGGCCGATAAAATGCACAGGCTCATGCGCCGGTAAACTTTGTAAAAATGCACTCAGGTCCGCAACCCCAGCCGGGATATAAAAACGTTCGGCAGGGCCGCCCACGCGCCAACTGGTGTAACGCGCCATGGGCTCGTTCAGGCGCAAGGTACCTTGGTGCGGTATGATTCTTTCGGACATCACGCTAAGCTATCCTGGTTAAGTTCATGGGCCTGCCTGGCTTCAGCAGCTTCCCGGGTTTTGGCGGCGACCTGGCCGATAGAGCCAGCCCCCATTACAATCACGACATCGCCATCTTTTGCCACATCAAGAATCGCCTGCGGTAACTCCGCAGTGGTTTCAACAAACAACGGCTCGACTTTCCCCGTCACCCGCACTGCGCGCACCAGTGCACGACTATCAGCAGCCACGATGGGCGCTTCGCCAGCAGGGTAGACTTCTGTCAGCAATACCGCATCCGCGCCAGATAGCACCTTGACGAAATCCTCGAAACAATCGCGAGTTCGCGTAAAACGATGCGGCTGGAAGGCAAGTACCAGGCGGCGCTCAGGGAAGGCGCCACGTGCCGCTGCAATCACTGCCTGCATTTCGACAGGGTGGTGGCCATAATCATCAATCAAGGTAAATGCGCCGCCATCCTTTGCGGCCACTTCCCCGTAACGCTCAAAACGGCGGCCTACGCCCCTGAACTCCTTGAGCGCTTTGATAATGGCGGCATCTGGCACGTTAAGTTCGCTGGCGACAGCAATGGCCGCAAGCGCATTCAATACATAATGATTGCCCGGCAGATTCAAGGTGACATCAAACTCGGTGGTCACGCCGTTGATACGCTGTACGGTGAAATGCATCTGACTTCCATCCGGGCGCACATTGATGGCGCGTACGCGCGCATCTTCAGAAAATCCGTAGGGCATGATTGGTTTGGACACGCTGGGCAAGATGGCGCGGATATTCGCATCATCGATGCACACCACCGCCATGCCATAGAAAGGCAGGCGTTGCAGGAACTCGACAAAAGCACCCTTGAGCTTTTCAAAGTCGTGCCCATAAGTGTCCATATGGTCAGCATCAATATTAGTGACCACCGACAGCACAGGCGTCAGATGCAGGAAAGAGGCATCGGACTCGTCCGCCTCGGCCACAATAAACTCACCCGTGCCCAGGCGGGCGTTCGTGTTGGCAGACTCCAGGCGACCGCCAATCACATAGGTTGGGTCCATGCCGGCTTCAGCCAGTATGCTGGCAATGAGGCTGGTCGTCGTGGTTTTGCCGTGCGTGCCAGCCACCGCGATACCTTGTCGGAAGCGCATCAGTTCAGCCAACATCAGTGCTCGCGGCACTACAGGAATGTTGTGCATGCGTGCCTCGACCACCTCAGGATTAGTGTCGCTCACTGCGGTAGAAACCACGACCACATCAGCATCTTTGAGGTTTTCAGCCGCATGGCCCTGATACACTTTGGCACCCAGGCTAACCAGGCGCTGCGTAGTGGCATTCACTGCTAGGTCGGAACCGCTTACGCTGAAACCAAGGTTGACCAGCACTTCGGCAATTCCGCTCATGCCCGAGCCGCCGATACCTACAAAGTGCACGTTTTTAACTTTATGTTTCATAACGCAACCTCCATGCAGATCCCGGCAACGCTGGCAGTGGCTTCCGGCTTGCCCAGGCGGCGTGCCTTAGCGGCCATGTCCAACAATTTTTCACGTGTCATGCTTTCCAATATCTTCAATAAATTACTCACTGTCAGTTCAGGTTGCGGTAACAGAATGGCCGCCCCGGAATCAGCCAGATAGCGCGCATTGTGCGTCTGGTGGTCATCCACCGCATGCGGGAAAGGCACCAGCACACTGGCGACGCCTACCACCGACAGTTCAGCCACCGTCAGCGCACCTGCCCGGCAAATCACCAGGTCGGCCCAGCCATACATGGCAGCCATGTCATCAATAAAAGCTTTGGCATCCGCCGTCACGCCAGCCGCCTGGTAGTTGGCCTGCAGCGCAGCGATGTGTTTGGTCCCGGCCTGATGCACGATTTGCGGCCTGACTGTTTCCGGCAATTGCGCAATGGCTTGCGGGATAACTTCATTCAGCACTTGTGCCCCCAGGCTGCCGCCTACCACCAGTAAGCGCAGGGCTCCAGTACGTCCGGCCAGCCTTTGCTCCGGCTCCGGCAAACCAATGATGTCCTGGCGTACAGGATTGCCTACCAGCTGGGCACGCGGCCCGAATGCACTGGGGAAAGCCGCGAGGACTTTTTTGGCGAAATGCGCAAGTGTGCGGTTGGTGAGTCCGGCGATGGAGTTCTGCTCATGTATCACCAGCGGCCTGCGTAACAACCACGCCATAAAGCCACCGGGGAATGCCGCAAAGCCCCCCATGCCCAGCACCACATTGGGCTGATAGCGACGGATGGCCTTCAGGCTTTGTGCAAACGCGACGGTCAACTTCACAGGCAGCAGCAGCCAGCGCAACACACCATTGCCGCGCACACCGCGCATCTGGATCACGGCAATGTCATAATCCTTACCGGCGATCAGGCGATTTTCCATGCCGCCCTCAGTGGCCAGCCACACGATTTTCCAGCCCAGGGCTTTCAGGTGATCGGCTACCGCCATTGCCGGATAAACATGGCCACCGGTACCACCGGCCATCACCATCAGGGTTTTGTTGGCGCTCATCATGCCGGCAACCCCTTCTGTAAACGCCTGTTCTCCCAATCAATGCGAAGGATGACGGCGATGGCAATGCAGTTGGCCAGGATGCCGCTGCCACCAAACGACAGCAGTGGCAGGGTCAGGCCCTTGGTAGGCAAGATGCCCATGTTCACGCCCATGTTGATGATGCCTTGCACGCCTATCCACACGCCTATACCTTGTGCCAGCAGGGCAGAAAAATAGCGTTCATTGGCGATGGCTTCCTTGGCAATACCAAAGGCACGCAGCACCACCCAGCTAAACAAGGCAACAACGGTGAGCACGCCGACAAACCCCAGTTCTTCCGCGATCACAGCCAGCAGGAAATCGGTATGGGCTTCCGGCAGGTACAGCAGCTTCTCCACGCTGGCGCCAAGCCCGACACCAAACCATTCGCCACGCCCGAAGGCGATGAGTGCATGCGAGAGCTGGTAGCCTTTACCGAAGGGATCTGCCCATGGATCCATAAAGCCGATGATGCGTTGCAGGCGGTATGGTGAGCTCCAGATGAGGATGATGAACCCGACTATCAGCAACACCAGCAAGCCCACGAATATGCGCGCATTGATGCCACCCAGCCACAGTATGGAAATTGAAATGGCCGCAACCACCGCAAATGCGCCGAAATCCGGTTCGCGCAACAACAAGCCACCGACCAGCAGCATCACGCCCAGCATGGGCAGGAAGCCGCGCGTGAAGCTATCCATGAGAGCGGCTTTGCGTATGGTGTAATCGGCCACATAGATAGCCGCAAACAGCTTCATGAATTCCGATGGCTGTACGTTGATCACAAACAGCGACAGCCAGCGGCGGCTGCCATTAACGTTGCGACCTATGCCGGGAATCAGCACCAATACCAGCATGGCCATGCCGGCCAGGAATAAATAGGGTGCCAACTTCTGCCAGGTTTCCGTTGGCACCTGAAATGCCACGAATGCCGCACCCAGGCTGATGACAAGGTAAATGGCCTGGCGCACCAGGAAATAAGTGGTTTGATGGCCCGTGGCCTTGTCAGCCTCTGCCAGTGCGATGGAGGCGGAATACACCATCACCAGGCCTATGCCCAGCAATATAAGCGTGACCCACAGCAAGCCTTGATCGTACGTAGGTGAGCTGATCTTGTCGCGGCTACTCAAGATATACATTATTGGGCACCCCTGACTACGCGTCCGACCAGGGCATTGACGGCCCCCACGAACACTTCTGCCCGGTGTACATAATTACGGAACATATCAAAACTGGCGCAAGCGGGCGAAAGCAAGACTGCATCTCCAGGCTGTGCTGCCTCGAAGGCCTTTTGCACGGCCTCTTCCAGGCTGGCAGCAGGAATCAGCGGAACACTTGTGCTGTCCAGCACAATCTCGATCTGCGCTGCATCGCGGCCTATCAGCACCACGGCGCGCGCATTCTGGGCCACCGGCGCCTGCAAGGGCGAAAAATCCTGCCCTTTGCCATCGCCACCGGCGATTAACACCACTTTTTGCGGCAAACCCGCCAAGGCAGCACAAGTAGCACCGACATTGGTACCTTTGGAGTCATCGTAAAACGCCACACCCAGCACCTCAGCCACCCATTGCACACGATGCGGCAGACCCTTGAATTCACGCAAGGCGTTGAGCAAGGTCATGCTATCCAGGCCGATACCCCGGCACAAGGCCAGTGCTGCCATGGCATTAGCGGCATTGTGTAACCCGGCGATGCGCATTTCATTGGTCGCCAGCAACCGGTTAGTCCCACTCGCCAACCAGGTCTGGTCTGCATCTTTTAACAGGCCGAAGTCATTGGCAGTCGGCGGTGCATCAATGCCGAAGGTAATCTGCTCTTGCGTAGCAACCGCCATCTGCAAACTGCGTATATCCTGGCGATTAAGCACTTGTACTGGCGCTTGCCCTAATTCACCCAGAAAAATACGCGCCTTTGCTGCGGCATAGGCATCCAGATCGGCGTAGCGATCCAGATGATCATCGCAAATATTGAGTACAGTGGCAGCGTCAGCGTGCAAGGAGCTGGTGGTTTCCAGCTGAAAACTGGAAAGCTCGAGCACGTACACGTCAGGGCTTTCGTCATTCATAAAACCCGGCATCAGGGTATCCAGCACCGGCAAGCCGATATTTCCGGCCACGACGGTCTTTAGCCCTGCGTACTCACACATTTCGCCAACCAGGGTAGTAACCGTGCTCTTGCCGTTAGAACCGGTAATCGCAATCACTTTTGCCGTGGCAGGTCGATATTGCGCAAACAGCTCGACATCGCCCACCACGGGAATACCACGGCAGATTGCCGCCTGCACCATAGGCTCGGCCAACGCCACGCCAGGGCTAATGACGATCAGGTCGACAGTCGCAAAGATAGCCGCGGCGTATGGGCCCAGATGTATAGTCGTTTCCGGCATTTCTGCCTGCACCACAGCCGCATTGGCCGGCGCATCGCGCGTATCGGCAACAGACAGCAGCGCGCCCTGGCTTTTTAGCCAGCGTAGTGCCGAGAGCCCGGTATCACCGAGACCTAGCACAAGCACCTGTTTGTCTTTTAGTTCTAGCTTCATGACTTTCTCATTAACGAATCTTTAAACTCGCCAAACCTACTAAAACCAGCATCATGGTAATAATCCAGAAGCGCACCACTACCTGCGTCTCTTTCCAGCCTTTTTGTTCATAGTGATGGTGCAAGGGCGCCATCAGGAATATGCGTTTGCCTATGCCGAATTTCTGCTTGGTGTATTTGAAGTAAGTTACCTGCGCAGCCACTGACAATGTTTCCATCACGAACACGCCGCCCATGATGAACAGCACGATTTCCTGGCGTACGATCACCGCCACAGTGCCCAGCGCCGCGCCAAGTGCCAGGGCGCCAACATCGCCCATGAACACTTCTGCCGGATAGGCGTTGAACCACAGAAAACCGAGGCCTGCGCCCGCCATGGCTGCGCAGAACACGGTAAGCTCACCGGCACCCGGTACATAAGGAATGCCCAGATACTTGGAGAAGTACAAATGGCCGGTGGCATAGGCAAATATCGCCAGCGCCGCAGCTACCATTACGGTAGGCATAATCGCTAGGCCATCCAGGCCATCCGTGAGGTTTACCGCGTTACTGGTGCCGACCACGACCAGATAGGTGAGCACGACGAAGCTGACTGCGCCCATAGGCCAGATCAGGTGCTTGAAGAAGGGCACCACCAGCGTAGTCTCGGCTGGCAGGGTTGCGGTTTGTAGCAGGTAGATAGCAACACCAAAACCAATCAGTGACTGCCAGAAGTATTTTTCCTTGGCCGACAAACCCTTAGGGTTGCGGTAAACCACTTTGCGCCAGTCATCTACCCAGCCGACAATGCCGAAACCCATCGTGGTAAACAGCACCACCCACACAAACCTGTTGCTTAAATCCGCCCACAGCAAAGTTGAAACGGCGATGGAAACCAGTATCAGTGCGCCACCCATGGTCGGTGTACCCGCCTTCACCAGATGCGTTTGCGGGCCATCGTCACGCACCGATTGACCAACCTTGTATTGCGTGAGCTTGCGAATCAGCAGCGGGCCGACCATAAACGAGATGGTGAGTGCGGTCATGGTTGCCAGTACGGCGCGCAAGGTAATGTAGTTGAATACGTTAAATGCACGGATATCATGTGAAAGCCATTGTGCGAGCTCGAGTAGCATCAGTGCCCTCCTCCACTATTTGTTGTAGTAATTAGATTGACCACGCGCTCCATGCGCATGAAACGCGAGCCTTTTACCAGCACGGTGACGCCGGACTGCATCTGCTTTTGCAGCGTTTCAGCCAAAGTTTCTGGTGATTCGAAATGATGTGCGCCAGCGCCGAAAGCTATTGCGGCTTGCTTGCTCAGCTCACCCAGCACCAGCAGCACTTCCACACCAGCACTCCTGGCATAGCTGCCAATTTCCGCATGCATGGCAGCAGCACCCTCACCCAACTCACCCATGTCACCCATGACCATGATTTTTTTACCGGCCTGTACCGCCAGCACATCAATGGCCGCTTTCATGGAAGCTGGGTTGGCGTTATAAGTGTCGTCTATCACCAGCGCATCGTTGAATCCGCCCTTGCCCTGCAACCGGCCCTTGACGCCGCCAAAGCTGGCTAGCCCCAGCGCTATCTTTTGTTGATCTATGCCCATGGCCAGTGCAACTGCTGCTGCGGCAAGTGCATTGCAGATGTTGTGCACGCCTGCGACAGCTAAGCGGAAGTCCACGGCACCTTGTGGCGTAGTCATGTGTACGTCGCTGCCATCGCTATGAGATTGATAGCTTGCACTCACATCCGCAGGCTGATTCAGTCCGAAACTGATTTGCTGGTGATGGGCAGCGAGAGATTTCCACAGCTTGGCGTAGTCATCATCCGCGTTGATCACGGCCACACCATCGACCGCCAGCCCTTCAAATATCTCGCCTTTGGCCTTGGCGATATCTTCAACCGAGCCCAAGCCACCCAGGTGTGCGGTGGTCGCGTTATTGATCAGCGCAACGGTAGGCCGCCCCATATTGGTCAGGTAACTGATCTCGCCGGCGTGATTCATGCCCATCTCTGCCACTGCATAACGATGCCATGCGCGCAGCTTGAGCAATGTCAGCGGCAGGCCGATATCGTTATTGAGATTGCCTTGCGTCGCCAACACCGCTTCATCGCTCCCGGCAGCGGCACGCAGGATAGAAGCCAGCATTTCCTTCACGGTCGTTTTACCGTTACTGCCGGTAATCGCTGCCAGCGGAATATCAAACTTGCTGCGCCAATAGGCTGCCAGGTCGCCAAGTGCCAGGCGGGTGTCCTTTACCAGTAAGGCTGGAGCAATATTGCCTTGTTGCGTCGAAATCATGGCCGCTGCAGCCCCATGCTCTAAAGACTGTTTGGCATAGGCATGGCCGTCAAAATTCTCGCCGCGCAAGGCAATAAACAGCTGATCTGCAACCAGGTTGCGACTATCTGTGCCCACACTGGTGAACAGCACATCCTCACCAAGCACTAGGCCTTGAGTGGCAATCGCTGCTTCAGAAAGCTGCATCATGCGGCTCTCCTTTCCAGGGCTTGCATTACTACCTGCTTGTCGCTGAACGGGTGTTTCACTCCGGCAATTTCCTGATAATCCTCATGGCCCTTACCAGCCACCAGCACAATGTCGCCTGCTGCTGCTGATATGACAGCGTCATTAATCGCGCGCTCCCTGTCAGCTTCTATGTGATAGGCATCACTCCTGATGCCTGTGACAACGGCGGCAATGATGTTCGCGGGATTCTCACTACGTGGATTATCGGAGGTGATAATTACCTGGTCTGCCAGGCGAGAGGCCACTTCGCCCATAAGCGGGCGCTTACCTGCATCACGGTCGCCGCCGCAGCCAAACACGCAAACGAGGCGGCCCTTGACCTGCTCACGCAGAGTACCCAATACATTTTCCAGCGCATCTGGTGTATGCGCATAATCAATCACCACCAGCGGCTTGTCGTTCCCGCCAAACTGTTCCATGCGCCCGGCCACCGGCTTCACGTCGGCCAGCACCGCAATGGCATCAGCCAGCAACACATCCGAAGCCAACAAACTGGCTAGCACGGCGAGCACATTGTAGGCATTGAACCGTCCAAGTACCGGTGCACGTAATGTGGCACGACCAAATGGCGTCGTCACTTGCATGCTTATGCCATGCTCATCGCACTGCAGGTCGCTTCCGCGTACATCACCAGCATCCAATCCGTAGCCAAGCACTTGCTTGCCCTGCAGGCTAAGCTCCTGGCCAATCTTGCGGCCAAACGCATCATCAACATTGACGACGGCACAATTCAAGTCATGCCAGTCAAAAAACGCCCGCTTGGCGGCGGCATAGCTCGCCATATCACCGTGATAGTCCAGATGGTCACGCGTCAAATTGGTCAATACTGCCACATCAAAATGCACGCCATTGAGGCGCCCTTGATCCAAACCGTGCGATGACACTTCCATAGCCACGGCCTGCGCACCCTGAGACAGGTAATTTGCCAGCATGTCATGTAAGCGAATCGGATCTGGCGTCGTGTTGATGGCGGCGGATAAATCATCCGGAAATCCATTCCCTATCGTGCCAACCACAGCCGTTTTGCGACCAAGCGCACTCAATGCCTGTGCCAGCCACTGGCTGCAAGAGGTTTTACCGTTAGTGCCGGTCACCCCTATCATCCATAGTTGCTGCGAAGGCTGTCCGTAAAACTCGTCTGCGATCACACCGGCCTGCTTACGCAACTCGGTCAGCGCCATGTTAGGCACCTTCCATTGCGGATTCCAGGTAAAGCCCTGCTGCTCCCAGATAACGGCTGCTGCACCTTGCGCCACCGCCTGCGCAATAAAATCGCGGCCATCCAGTTTTTCGCCGGGATACGCCAGGAACAGGCTGTCCTTACCGACCTGGCGGCTATCTGCCGTCATATTGTTTATGACTGCACCATCATTAATGAGTGATGTAAGCAGCGCGCTCATACCACCTCCTTCACTTCAGGCGCACCTTCAGGTGGCAGCACCACATTGTCGTTAGGCGCATCTTGCGGCACTGCCAGCATGCGCAGCGCGCCCGACATGACATTACTGAATACCGGTGCCGCCACCGTACCGCCGTAATATTGACCATTACTGGGCTCGTCTATCATCACCGCAATAATTAACCGCGGATTGGACGCTGGAGCCATACCAACAAAGGAAGCCACATATTTGTCTTCCTGATAACCGCCTACGCCTAGTTTGTGAGCAGTACCGGTTTTACCTGCTACGCGATAACCCGCCACTTGCGCCCTAGGTGCCGTACCGCCCGGCAGTACCACAAGCTCCAGCATATCTTTCACATGCTGGGCGGTATCTGCTGAAAACACTTGCTGGCCGACTGGTACATCTTTCAATTTCAATAAGGACACAGGACGCAACTCGCCATCATTGGCAAAAACCGTGTAAGCACGTGCCAACTGCAGCAAGGTCACGCTGATGCCGTGACCGAATGACATGGTGGCCTGCTCAATCGGCCGCCATGTCTTGTAGTTTCTTAACTGACCGGAGGCTTCCCCTGGAAAGCCAATATGCGTTGGTGAACCGAAACCCAGCTGGTTGAATACGCCCCACATGTATTGCGGCTTGAGCGTCAACGCCATTTTCGCTGCGCCGACGTTGGAAGACTTCTGGATGACCTGCGATACGCTGATCAGGCCTTGCGGGTGTGCGTCATGTATGGTGGCAGGACCGATAGACAATGTTCCGGGCGAGGTTTGAATCATGGTGTCCGGCGTAAAATTACCGGTTTCCAGCGCTGCCGCTGCAGTCACCGGCTTGAGTGTAGAGCCGGGTTCGAACATATCGACGATGGCACGGTTACGCCCGCGGCCTGCCATATTCACTGGATTGTTAGGGTTATAGGTAGGCAGATTCACCATGGCTAGAACCTCGCCAGTTTTGGCATCCAACACGATTGCCGCGCCGGCTTTGGCCTTGTGCTCTTCAACGGCATGCGCCAGCTCACGATAAGCCAGGTACTGAATCTTGCGGTCGATGGACATGGTGATATCGTGCCCGTCCTGTGGCACTTTAACCGCCTCCAGATCCTCCACAATATGGCCCTGCCTGTCCTTAATCACCCGGCGACTGCCAGATTTACCGGACAACCAGTCCTGGTACTTGAGCTCAAAACCTTCCTGTCCTGCCTCATCCACTCCGGTAAAACCGACCAGATGCGCCGTCACATCACCACCGGGGTAATAACGCCGATACTCTCGTTGCATGAAAATACCGGGGATCGCCAGGCGCATGACCTGGCTGGCCAACTCAGGTGGAATGCGGCGCTTGATGTAGACGAACTCGCGCTGCTGATTCGCAAGCTTCTTGCTGATTTCTGCCTGCTTTATATTAAGCAGAGCGCCCAGCTTCTTCAGTTGTTCCGGCGTCACTTTGACGTCAGGCGGGCTGGCCCAGATAGATTCGACGGGAGTACTGATTGCCAGCAGCTCACCATTTCGGTCGACTATCATGCCGCGATGTGCCGGCAACTTGATGGCACGGCTATAGCGTGCATCGCCTTCCTTTTGCAGAAAGGCTTTATGCAGGCTTTGCAGGTAAATACTACGCCCAAGCAGCACCACAAAGCCTCCCAGCACCAGCATCAGCAAAACGCGGCGGCGCCAGACGGGCAGTTTAATGATATTGGGCTGCGCGCCTATCATGGCTGACCTGCTGCGGGAACTGGCTTGACGACAGGCTGAACTGGGCTTTTGACTGACTGCCCGGCATTGGGAACAACCACCTGTATGCGCTTGCTATCAGGCACTTGCATATGCAGCTGCTGAGTTGCAATCGACTCAATTCTGGAGTGCATGGCCCAAGTACTTTGCTCTAGCTGCAACTGACCCCACTCGACATCGTATTGCTTTGCGGCATCTTGCTGCTGCTGCAACTCAAAATACAATTTACGCGACTTATGTTGCGCCGTGACTGAGCCCAGGGCTGTCACAATCAGCACAAAAAACAGTATCAGGTTAAGTCGCGTCATTTACGTTATTCAGTTGTTCAAAATTACTAATTAATGCTGGTACGCTCAGCAACGCGCATGACTGCGCTGCGTGAACGAGGGTTACGTTTGATCTCTGCCAAACTCGGCTTGATTGTCTTACCTACGGCAATCAGCCTTGGCTGCGGCAGGTCTTTTGCCCGTACCGGGAAATTCGCCGGCAGGTCATCCCTGTCCTGCTCGCCACGCACAAAGCGTTTCACAATGCGGTCTTCCAGAGAATGAAAGCTGATGACTGCCAGGCGCCCACCCGGCGCCAGCAGCTCCAGGCATTGCGGCAAGACTAGCGCCAGCTCTTCGAGCTCCTTATTGAGGAAAATCCGTAGAGCTTGAAAGGTACGCGTCGCAGGATCCTGGCCGGGCTCGATTTTTGGAACCGCCCCTGCAACGATCTTGGCAAGCTGTCCGGTAGTGGTGATGACATCCCCCCCTGTGCGTGCCGTAATAAGCGCCCTTGCAATCTGCTTAGCAAACCGTTCTTCACCATAATTTTTTATGACCTCCCCAAGTTGTTTCTCGGTCGTTGTTGCCAGAAAATCCGCAGCCGTCTGGCCGCGACTCTGGTCCATGCGCATATCCAATGGACCATCAAACCTAAAGCTAAACCCGCGCTCCCCTATATCAATTTGCGGTGAAGAAATCCCCAAATCCAACAAAATGCCATCTACAACAGTTACACCAATTTCAGCCAGGACTTCGCTCATGGCTGCAAAATGACTATGCACAATTTGAAAACGTGCATCCTGAATGGATGCCGCAGAACCGACCGCCGCCAGATCACGATCCAGCGCGATCAAACGACCTTTCTCTCCCAGCTTTTCCAATATCTTGCGGCTATGCCCACCACGGCCAAACGTACCATCCACATAAACCCCGGCAGGCTTGATTGCTAACGCATCAACCGCCTCATCGAGTAATACCGTGATATGGGGTGAAGCTGTATTTTGCGAAATTTTGGCGGACACTTGTTCATCAGGTGAAAGTTCTGGTGAGCGCGGGCTCACAGCGAAAAACCTTCCAGCTCAGCCGGTAGCACCATGTCCTCAGCAGACATGACTCGCTCCAGCTGGGCTCGCCAGGCTTCCATGTTCCATAGCTCAAAGTGACTGCCCTGACCAACCAGCATGGCCTGTTTTTCCAGCCCGGCGAAATCTCGCAACACAGGAGAGATCAACAAGCGCCCCGCAGAGTCCAGCTCGATATCCTCGGCATGGCCGACCAACAGCCTTTGCAACATGCTGGATTGCTTGTCAAAACTGGAAAGTGCCATCATTTTGGCCTGAATAGGCTCCCACGCAGGCTGTGGGTACATTAGAAGGCAACGGTGAGGGTGAACGGTCAATACCAAGTGTCCGGCGCACTGCGCCTGCAGGGCGTCACGATGCTTGGCAGGCACTGCCAGCCGACCTTTAACATCCATATTGAGAGATGTTGCACCGCGAAACATAAAACCCCTTTATCCCTGTATGGAGAACCGAGCCCTGTTTTAAGGTTAATTGCCAACTGCAATCCGAGATGAGCATCTTGAGATTACAGCCAGCAATTCCCCACAAAACTCCACATTTCCCCACTTCCAGCCACTATAGATAAAAAAAATGGGCGATGCAAGCCCTTTTTTGTGATTTTTCCTTTACGGGACAATGACTTAGCGTATTTTTATGTTAAAAAATTTATCCTTTAAAAATAATGGGATAGCTAGTTAACTGAATGTAACTTGTAAGAACTTGGCCGGAAGCCTATGAATTTAGGTTTGGGGTTAATGAGCGCTCATCTCTTTCAAAAGGTTGCGCAAATTTGATACAAAGCCCGTAATAACCGCAAGGGTTATCGCCATCCAACTTAAGTCGATAAACTGCCAAGTTAAATGCGAAGGACTTCGCCTATTTACTAAGCTGCTACAAGCAAATAGTTAAAGAGTGAAAATCGAAGCTGGCCGATAAGCCGGGTTCTGTTCCTATCTTGCGATAAGCGACAGTCATTCATCTAGGCACACAATTACTCATGTGCTCAAGCAACCTACCCGCTGACAGCGCGAGCCACGCCAATGCCAGCCTATTTGGTCTTGCTCCGGATGGAGGTTACCGCGTTTCACCGTAACTTAATACGCTCGTCTCTGTGGCCCTATTCCTCGCCTTGGGTGCTATTGCTAGCACTTGCTGCGTACGGCCGTTAGCCGTCATCCCGCTCTGCGGAGCCCGGACTTTCCTCCCCCCACTTGCGTGAGCGGCGACTGTCTAGCCAGCTTCTCCGTCATTTTAGCACGCAGCGCTCTTATGTTCGGCTTGTTAACTCGAACCTCAGCGACGCATTAGTTGGACAATAGCTTCCAGGTAATGGATTGACCCGCCCTCAATGGCACCAGCACATCATCGGGAAAAGGCAGACTCTCCGCTACCTGCCAGCTTTCTTTCATCAGCGTGATTTGCTCGGCATTACGCGGCAAGCCGTAAAAGTCTGCCCCATAAAAACTGGCGAACCCCTCCAGCTTATCCAGTGCCCCAGCCTCCTCAAAGGCTTCTGCGTACAGCTCAATCCCGGCATGTGAGGTATACATGCCGGCACAACCACAGGCAGACTCTTTTGCTGATTTTGGGTGCGGCGCACTGTCAGTGCCCAGGAAAAATTTAGGCGAGCCCGAGATCGCAGCTTTCAATAGCGCTTGCCGGTGCTCTTCACGCTTTAGTACGGGCAAACAATAATGATGTGGCCGCATGCCGCCTGTAAACATGGCGTTGCGATTCATCAACAAGTGGTGTGCCGTAATGGTCGCACCCACACATGCCGGGGCAGCAGCAACAAAATCGGCAGCCTCTTTGGTAGTGATATGTTCGAACACCACCTTCAAGCCCGGGTAGCGCTTGAGCAAAGGAATCATATTGCGCTCGATAAACACTTTTTCACGGTCAAACACATCGACATTTGCATCAGTGACTTCCGCATGTGCAAGCAAAGGCACTCCTAGTCGCTCCATCGCTTCCAATGCCTGAACACAATGACCAAGGTTAGTCACCCCTGAATCAGAGTTGGTAGTAGCCCCTGCCGGATACAGCTTGACTCCATGGATAATTCCGCTGGCTTTAGCCTTTGTAATTTCTTCTGCGCTCGTATTGTCGGTCAGGTAGAGTGTCATTAGTGGCTCAAACTTCATACCGGCTGGTAGCGCTGCCATAATGCGCTCACGATAGGCAAAAGCCAGCTCCGTAGTAGTCACGGGAGGACGCAGGTTAGGCATGATAATGGCGCGCGCGAAGCGGTGTGCCGTATCAGGCAATACCGCTTGCAGGGCTGCACCGTCCCTAAGGTGAAGATGCCAGTCATCTGGGCGTGTCATGGTAAATTTATTCATCGTTTTTCAACTTCAAGGCAAATTCATAAATAAGGTTCTTTTTAACCCCGGTGATTTCTGTTGCCAATTTTACCGCTTGCTTCAATGGCATGTCTGCTAAAAGCAGCTTCAGAATACGCTCCGTTTCCTCGCTGATAGCCAACTCCTCTTTTGCCGGCGCCGCCTCCACCAGCAAGACAAATTCACCGCGCTGCTGATTAGGGTCACTTTCGAGCCAGGCCTGAGCCTCTCCCAAAACGCAGCGATGGAAGGTTTCAAAGGTTTTGGTAAGTTCGCGCGCAATGGTAATGCGACGCTCAGCACCCAGCACCGTCGCCAAATCTGCCACGCTTTCCACGATGCGGTGAGGCGCCTCATAAAACACCAGCGTGCCTGAGTGAAGCTTTAAAGTCTCTAGCGTTTTTCGGCGCTGTGCACCACTAGCGGGTAAAAAGCCAACAAAACTGAATCCGGTCGCAACAATGCCAGAAGCAGACAAAGCCGCAATCACGGCACTGGCGCCGGGAATAGGCACCACATTAACGCCGGCATTGCGCAGCACGTCAACCACAACAGCACCCGGATCGCTGATGCCAGGAGTGCCTGCATCCGTCACCAGCGCTATGGATTCGCCCGCTTGCAATCGCGCAAGCAGTATCTCCGCGGATTTATGCTCGTTATGCTCGTGCACTGCAAGGAGTTTTTTCTGAATTGCAAAGTGCGATAGCAGGTGCGAAGTGTGTCGTGTATCCTCGGCCGCGATAGCATCTACGCTTTTCAGAACCTCCAGCGCACGCAGCGTAATATCCTGGAGGTTTCCAATTGGCGTAGCTACCACATATAATGTGCCCATATGATTAGAACCTACATGACTCAATACAAACTCGCTTTCTCAATTATTCTATTGTCACTGACATGTATGGTTAATGGACTTTCTTTTGCAGAGCCTACTAGTCAAACTGCAGCTAGCGCGCCATCAAAAACCGCCTCGCCAACGGCCAAGATTAAAAAAAGCCCCGAGGCTTACTTCTCCGACGGCCTGGCCTGCCTTAAGCGGGGCGATATTGCTTGCGCACAAGTAGCACTAGCCAACACACCCAGCCAATCCGCCTATGCAAAATTGCTTACCGGCAATATCGCTGCAGCCAACCAGGATTTCGATAGCGTATTTTTGCTACTACTGCCGTTGCAAGCCGACAAAACCCTGACTAAAGAAGCAGGTGCAAGTTTACACGCAAGCCTTGCCCTAGCCTATGACAACCAGGGCAATACCTTGCGCGCACTGGAACAAAGGGTAGCAGTGGAATCCTTGCTGGAAACCCCGGAGGCCATCCAGGTTAACCAGTCCGCCATCTGGCAATCACTCTCTGCCGCCTCCAGGGAGGATTTGATAGAGATGCGCGGCAACAGCCTGGACACCACGATTCAGGGCTGGGTAGACCTGGCACTGACTGCTAGCAACCCAAGCAAACAAGCCTATGCTGCATGGCATAGTGCTTATCCCGACCATCCGGCAACCAGCATCGCGCAACAGCTTGGGGAACAATATAAAGCAGCAGCGCAGGCGCCGACAGCGTCCGGTACAAAAAATATCACGGGCCAGATTGCACTTATCCTGCCATTTTCAGCCGAGGCTTATTATCCTGCCGCTGACGCCATAGAGCGCGGCTTCATGACGGCGCAGCAAATAGACAAAGGTACGGCAGAGGTCAAGATTTACCCAACCCAAGGTGACAAGAACGAGATTTACAGCATCTACCTGCAAGCCCTGAATGAAGGTGCCCACTACGTGGTTGGCCCGCTTACCCGCGATGAAGTCGGCACTTTACTAGGTAACAGACTGGCAGTACCGACCCTTACCTTAAACTATCCCGAAACAGCCGCGCCACTGGATAATTTGTATAGCTATGGCTTATCTGCGGACACCGAGGCCGCACAAATCGTCAAAATCGCACGTGATCTTGGCATGCAATCGGCAGCGATAGTGATGAGCGATGACGCTCTATCCAATCGTATCGCCAAATCATTCAGCGACGCCTGGATTGCTGATGGCGGACAGGTGAAATTGAACAGTAGCGTTGCCGACAACAATGGCCTGACAGCCTTGAAATCGCAGATTGCCGCCCATCCTACCGACATGATTTTTATTGCAGCGAATGCGGAGGCCGCGCGCGTCATTCGTCCTTATCTGGACATTGCAACACCATGTTTTGGCATATCCCATATTTACAGCGGTATCTGGCAGAATAGCGATGATGGACCACTGACCGCCGTCAGGTTTGTCGACATGCCTTGGCTGCTGGACAGTACCAACCCCGACTTTGCCAGCTATCAACTGGCCGCCACCGATTTGCCGCCGGGAGAAATGCAACGCTGGTTTGCCCTTGGCGCAGATGCCTACAAGCTGCTATCGAAAATCGCCGAGCAACCGCATACCCCGTTCACCCTGAATGGTCTGACCGGCAAAATCCAGGTCAGCGCGTCCGGCCAGATCAGCCGTGAGCTTGCACTGGGGCGATTCAGCAAAGAGGGCGTGGTGCTGGAAAAGAAACCATGAACACCTTGGGCAGCGCAGCGGAACAACTAGCTGCGGACTATCTGCAACAACAGGGCCTTACCATGATCACCAGCAATTACCGCTGCAAGTTCGGCGAAATCGATCTGGTCATGCGCGAGGCAAAAACCCTGGTATTCATCGAGGTTCGCTTACGCAGCAACCCTCGCTTTGGCAATGCCGCCGCCAGCATCACTCCGGCCAAACAACAGAAAATCGCACGCACTGCCGAGCATTATTTGCAACAGCACGGCAACAGCGCCTGTCGTTTTGATGCAGTAGTGATGGACAAGGCCGATACCCACAACATTGAATGGATACGTAATGCCTTCGACACCTGATCCTGAAAGCCGAAAATGGATTTAATCGGTCGCGTCAGCCAGCATTTCGAACAAAGCGCACGCTTGAAACTGGAGCTTGCAGATTTGCTTGCTACCCCTATCGTCAGGTCAGCAGAAATCATTGTGCAGGCGATGCTTAGTGAGCGAAAAGTGCTGGCTTGCGGCAACGGTGGTGCAGCCGCCAATGCGCAGTACTTTGCCTCGCGCATGCTTAATCATTACGAGACCGAACGCCCGGGTCTGGCAGCTATCGCCTTGTCCGACAACATTACGCTCACCTCGATTGCAAATTATGGGCATTTTGAGCAAGTGTTCTCCAAACAGATCATGGCGCTGGGACAATCGGGCGATGTACTACTGGCCATTAGTACCAGCGGCAATTCCAAAAATATCCTCAAAGCCATCCATGCTGCAAAAGAGCGTGACATGCATGTCATCGCCTTAAGCGGAGGAGATGGGGGAAGTTTAGTTGAACTTCTGGGGGAGGAGGACATTCATATAGGGGTTCCACATGACAACGCCTCGCGCGTTCAAGAAGTATATATTCTAATTCTGCATTGCTTATGCGATGCCATTGATTGTCTTTTATTGGGAGTAGATTAAATGAATTTAAACATGTCACCTGTTACTGGCCACCCGCTTACCCGCCTGATTATTGCTGCTGCATTGGCGACCCAGCTCACTGGCTGCTTTCCCGTAGTAGCCGGCGGCGTTGCAGCGACAGGGGTTATGGCAGCTGACAGGCGTACATCCGGCACCTATATTGAAGATCAAAGCATCGAAATCAAGGCACATAAAAATATCGTCGACAACATAGGCAGTGCCAATATCCACGTCAACGTCACCAGCTTTAACCGGAATGTGCTGCTGACCGGCGAAGCCATTGATGCTGCTGCCAAGGCCAAGGCTGAAACCGTGGCAAAGACTATTGAGAATGTAAGAACCGTCACCAATGAACTGGTAATCGATGAAAACAGCAAAATGACCGAGCGCAATAACGACACCTACATCACATCCAAAGTGAAGGGGCGCATGATCAAGGAAAATAAATTCCCGGCGAATTACGTAAAAGTAGTAACGGAGATCAGCACGGTCTACCTGATGGGCCTGGTCACCCATAAAGAAGCAGATGACGCGGTCGAAATTGCCCGGGGCACAGATGGCGTACAAAAAGTGGTCAAACTTTTTGAGTATATGGACTAGGCAGAGCGCTGTTATAATTTCATCAACTTATTCAGATAACGGCAAAACAACATGAGCACGCTTGTAAAAGAAGTCATCATTGAAGGCTTAACCCGCACTGGCAAGACGTTCCGGCCCAGTGACTGGGTAGACCGCATGTGCAGCACCTATGCCAGTTTCGGGGCGGACAAGAAAATTCGCTACTCGCCTTACCTCAAGCCACGGGTTGTTAATGGGGTACGCTGCCTTGCAGTGGATTTGAAGTTAAAGGATGTGAATCCAGAAGGCTACGCCCAGCTCATGCATTTTGCCGAAGAGAACCAGCTCAACATTCTGGATGCAGAAGGTAACAGTATCGCTACCCCATTTTAAATGGTAATTGATTTATAGTTGACCAAGGGGCTTGTTAGATACTTAACAAGCCCTTTTATTTTGATGTCATTAGTTTCTCTATGTACTGCCTGGTAATGAGTCCCCGCTTAACAGTGATGAGTCTGCCCCGAGGATCATAGATATAAGTCGTCGGCAGCACCTGAGCAGACCCGATTTGCGCAACGACTTTGTCATCGCCCAGTACGACGGGATATGACATCAGCATATCGTCTACGAACTTCTCTACTTCTTTGGGTGATTTGTATTCGAAAGCCACCCCTATGACCATCAGATCCTTGTTCTTACGTTGATCATACAGGCCCACCAAGTCTGGCACTTCCTCCAGGCAGGGCGGGCACCAGGTGGCCCAGTAGTTCACCAACACCCACTTGCCCTTGTAATCTTGCAGTTGATGCTGCTTCCCCGCCGTGTCTTTCAAGACAAAAGCGGGTTCGGCATGCGCTGCCAATACAAACTGCAGGAAAAAGACTAGTAATAAGCGATGTATCATTGCCAAATACTAGCACTGGCCGGCATAAGATGACTATTACCCAAGTTAAGCTCGTGACAAAAATTAGAATTGTATTTAACATCATTACAATCCCGCTGGAGTTGAGTAATGTCTTTAAGCCTTAAAGTCCCTGCATTATCCGATAAACCGTTGATTCTCGCGGAAACCCGTCCTCATAAGATTGCCGACTTTATCAACAGGTTACCCAAGGAAAGTTTATCGAACTCGGCGACCATCCTGTTTGAAGAGATGGAGATACTTAATCGTCAAAAGGTACCCTGTGACGATCGTCTGCGCGCTTTGGAAATTTACCGTCCCGCTGTCATTAGCCTGAGCAGGCAACTAGCTCACCAATACAATAATGCCCCATTGCCTTTACCTGAAGAGGCAAAATCCCATGCCAGCCTCGCGGAGTCTTTATGGCTGGAGCTCAGCTATGGGTATAAATTGGCGCTGCTCGACAAGCAAAAAAAGATTTTCAATATTGGCGGCGAAAAGTCTACCGCACTGATGTTACAGCGCGCCATGGAAGCCATGCGTGAACTGGCCATGGTGTACCACCAGACCTACTTTCCACTGCCAGGCACCGTCTGGGCAGACTTGAACCAGCTATACCTCTACGCGGCTCAACAGTCATTGCACGAGGTCGACGTACCCACTGATGAAGATCAAAGCAGTACGATCAGCCTGACATACAAGCAGGCACTTCTTATGGCCCTTGCAGACCCTCAGCGCCTGGCGCCTATCGACATCAGGCGCACTGCAGACTATATACAGCGCCACGCACATCACGCCCACCTGCTGGGCTTGGGCCTCATAGATAATCCTACTGGGGTATTCATGCTACGCCTGAATACGGACAATCCCCCCGTTCCTTATGCCAAAAACAAGGGCGAGGGAGACACGAAACATGACATATTCCTGATCTCTGTAGACTTGGCAAGGCTGCTACACAAACACATACAGCAACTCAGGCTCAGTAATTATGAGCAGAGCCATGAACTATCAGCAGATGCCCATGAACCTCGCTACCTAGACCTGCTTACTTACCTCATCAAGCAGTGGAGTGAATCTCCTAAACGCATTTTCGATCGCACCCGCAAAAACAACAGTGTCGAGATTGCCATTGGCATCCATGCCGCCAATCATTTTTTTCATGACGAGAGATCTCGTTTAGCCAACGAACACAAAGACACTCCTGATGCGCATCCACATGACAGCACCGAGCCACTCACTGCATCAAAATGGATAGTGCTTAACTTAAGTGCCGGTGGAATTGCATTGAGAAAACCACCCAATATCCGGGAAAACCTGCATGTAGGTAGCTTGGTCTGCATGCGTGAATCCAATGCGAAGCACTGGTCGGTTGGTGTGGTACGCTGGGCCGCCAATAACGAAGAACAGCAGATAGATATAGGTACACAGCTTATTGCACCGACTGCTAAAGCAATTCGGCTGGGCAAATCTGGCGAGTTTGAAAAGGCGCTGATACTGCCAGGTATTTCCGTGCTCAAGCAATCAATCTCCATCATCGCCCCCAATGGCATGTACAGTCCTGCAGGTCAATTGGAACTGGATGAGTCGGGAAAAGTCTCACGTATCATCATCACCAAGCTGATAGAGCGAACTAATAGTTTCGAGCATTTCAACTTTAGTTACTTATAATGTTTTACCAATCCTAAACTTACCAAGCCATGCCCGGAAAAATATATACCCTCACGAAAGCTTCACTTAAGCCATTTTTTTCGCTAGGATAGCAACATCGTAGTTTCACACACCCATTCAAGTATTCAATTTCACAGAGGTTCACAATGAGCGATCACATTACCCATCTTAGCGATGATGCTTTTGAGCAAGAAGTCCTGCAATCACAGTTACCAGTATTAGTTGATTACTGGGCTGAGTGGTGCGGTCCTTGCAAGATGATTGCGCCTATCCTGGATGAGATATCAAAAGAATATGCAGGTCGCCTGAAGGTCGCCAAGCTGAATATTGATGAAAACCAACAGACGCCACCCAAGTACGGCATCCGCGGCATCCCCACCCTGATGCTGTTCAAGAATGGTAACGTAGAGGCAACCAAGGTCGGCGCACTGTCCAAATCGCAATTAACAGCTTTTATTGACAGCAATATTTAATCCAGTTACGCTTGAGCCTGATTCCACTATTTAGCGCTCTGCTAGGTAGCGCAAAGTAAGCTAAGGAATCAGGCAGTCTTTCCCTGCAGTTCACCACATCCCCAATACTAATTCTTAAAAAGAAATTCGACAGCAGTTTCGATCTTAGCGAGTCTCCATATGCACTTATCCGATTTAAAACACCTCCCCGTCACTGAGCTTGTCGACATGGCGATTGCCAACGAGATCGAAAATGCCAGCCGCATGCGCAAGCAAGACCTGATTTTCGCCCTACTCAAAAACAAGGCAAAAAAAGGCGACAGCATCTTTGGTGATGGCACATTGGAGGTACTACAGGACGGATTCGGATTCTTACGCTCTCCCGATACATCTTATCTGGCAGGCCCTGACGACATTTACGTATCCCCTTCTCAGATCCGTCGCTTTAACCTGCATACCGGTGACACCATCAATGGCGAGATTCGCACACCCAAGGATGGCGAGCGCTATTTTGCACTGGTAAAAGTCGACAGCGTCAATGGAGAGGCGCCGGAAAACACCAAACACAAGATCCTGTTCGAAAATCTGACCCCACTCTTCCCGACCAAACCACTAACCCTGGAACGCGACATTCGCGGTGAAGAAAACATTACCGGTCGCGTTATCGACATGATCGCACCGATAGGCAAAGGCCAGCGCGGCCTGCTCGTCGCTAGCCCAAAAAGCGGCAAGACAGTGATGATGCAACACATTGCACACGCCATTACTGCCAACCACCCCGATGTCAGCCTGATTGTCCTGCTAATTGACGAGCGTCCGGAAGAGGTGACAGAAATGACACGCTCTGTAAAAGGTGAGGTTGTTGCCTCCACGTTTGATGAGCCGGCTACCCGCCACGTGCAAGTCGCAGAGATGGTGCTGGAAAAAGCCAAACGCTTGGTTGAACATAAAAAAGATGTGGTTATTCTGCTGGATTCGATTACTCGTCTGGCCCGCGCCTACAACACGGTAGTGCCGGCCTCTGGCAAGGTACTGACCGGTGGTGTGGACGCCAATGCCCTGCAACGTCCCAAGCGTTTTTTCGGTGCTGCACGCAATATCGAGGAAGGCGGCTCGCTCACTATCATTGCTACCGCACTGGTCGATACCGGTTCGCGCATGGATGACGTGATCTACGAAGAGTTCAAGGGTACCGGCAATATGGAAATCCACCTTGACCGCCGCATGGCAGAAAAACGCCAATACCCGGCCATCAATGTGAATAAATCCGGTACTCGTCGCGAAGAGTTGTTAATCGACAAAGACAAACTGCAGAAAATCTGGGTGTTACGCAAGCTGTTATACCCTATGGATGACCTTGAAGCGATGGAGTTCTTACTTGATAAGATCAAGGCTACCAAGAACAATGCCGACTTTTTTGATTCCATGCGCAGAGGTTAATCAGAGTTAGTTGTTGATTAATTCCCGGATTTACTTGATAATTACGCGTTTTAGCGAAAAGCTTTTGAAAGAGACACCAGCATGAAAGCCGATATTCATCCGAACTACCCAGAAATCACTGTATCTTGCAGCTGCGGCAGCAAGTTCAAAACACGTTCAACTGCTGGCAAAGACTTCAATATCGAAGTTTGCTCACAATGCCATCCGTTTTACACCGGCAAGCAAAAGATTTTAGATACTGCTGGCCGCGTTGAGAAGTTCCGCCAAAAATACGGCATGTAATTTCAGTGACATAATTAATAAAAAAGGCAGCCTAGGTTGCCTTTTTTATTGGGCGAGTGCCTTTTTCAGTCCATTCTGCGTTTTTAATTTTATATTGCAGCAATCACCGCTAAAATATCAACAGTCAGAATTTAACCTTGTCATCACCATCACCAAGCATCGTCTCATACCGAATGGATACTCTACCTTTGAAACCGAAAATGCATAAAAGAGTGTTGAATGGCATTTGAAATTGACCATGACTGGCAAGGTAACCTCGCTACTCCGCGCGCGCGTATAGGCGAAAGCGCAAAAAACCAGCTGCTGATTATTCTATGCGCAGTCTGGATATGTATAGGCCTGGTCGGCCATGGCCCCTGGAAACCGAGTGAATCGCCCACAATCAGCATAGTCAAAACCATGCTTGATGGCGGAAGCCTGCTGGCACCCATCGCCATTAGTGAAACTACGCTTGAGAACCCGCCGCTTTACTATTTAAGTGCAGCCGGCATGGCCAAGTTACTTACCCCGGCACTACCCATGCACGACGCCGCGCGTCTGGCATCTGGCCTATGGATGGCCTTGACCTTACTGCTAGCCGGCATGATAGGGCGTGAGCTATGGGGCTTGGGGGTAGGACGTCAAACCACTTTTATCTTCATGAGTTCACTGGGTTTGATCGTCACAGCGCACTTGCTGACACCTGAAGTCAGCGCACTCACCGGTGCCACCATGGGATTTTATGCTCTGGCCCTCGCCAAGAGACGGCCTTTCAGGGCTAGCCTACTACTCGGTACCGGTATAGGTATTAGTTTTCTGTCCACTGGTCTGGCTTCAGCCGGTATTTTGTTGGTGACTGCGCTACTACTGCCCATTCTCTTCAAGCCATGGCGCTCCTGGAGCTACGCAATTGTTTTGGGTTTGAGCGCAATTGCTGCCACTCCATGGCTGGCAATCTGGCCTGCCTTGTGCTGGCACTACATGCCTGGAGTGTTTAGCGCATGGTGGCAAATCGAGATATCGTCATTCAACCACCTCAGCCATGCCTACTTCCTGAGGACGCTGGCCTGGTATGCTTGGCCAGCATTGCCGATTGCATGCTGGGGATTATGGCGCTATCGCACCAAGCTACTGCTGAAACCCAAGCTTCAATTGATACTTACATTTTTCATTGCCGGCCTTGCCATCATCGGCCTAGGTACCACAACAAGTGAAGTATATGCGCTGCCTCTATTACTGCCGCTAGCTGCTCTCGCCAGCGGCAGCGTAGAAACATTGAAACGTGGCGCAGCCGGTGCGCTAAATTGGTTTGGCCTGATATTGTTTGGCATCATGGGTTTTCTCATCTGGCTAGGCTGGATCGCCTTTATATCCGGATGGCCGGCAAAACTTTCAGAGCGCATGCACATCCTGTCAGGGCTGCCGCATGCTGATTTCAACTGGGCTCTATTTGCCATAGCATTATTAGTCACGCTGATCTGGTTGGTCACAATTAACGCCAAGCGCTCAAACCGAGCCGCAGTGACGGAGTGGGCGGTAGGCATTACCATGGCATGGAGTCTGCTGATGACGATATGGCTACCTATGGTGGACTCGGCAAAAAGCTATGACAGCGTGATGCTGAGCCTGAAACAAGCCATGCCTGAACATTACGCCTGTATTAATAGCCGCAACCTCGGTGATACCCAGCAGGACTTGCTCTATTACTATACTGATTTGCGTATCCAGCCGTTGGAGATTGTGCAACGCCTGGATTGTGACCTCTACCTGATCCAGGATGAGCGCGGGCGCGAAAAAATCGATCCAGGCCATGACTGGAAACTGATCTGGCAAGGAAAACGTCCAGCCGACAGGCGCGAGAGTTTCAGGCTGTACCAGCATATTTAAAAACTATCTTGCATTTCGTGCTGTCATAGCTTTACATCCAGGATATTTGCTTATCCTGTATTTTGGCATTCCCTCAATACAGGATTGTATATAGGGAATGAAAGTCTTAGAATTAACACCCCTCACTGGATACACCTACCATTCACGATGCAAGATAACGGCACATATTCCAATACATTAATCGACGGCTTCGGCCGCAAGGTGGATTACATTCGCCTGTCGATTACTGATCGTTGCGATTTTCGCTGCATATATTGCATGTCCGAAGACATGACCTTTCTGCCGCGCAATGAAGTGCTATCGCTGGAAGAGTGTGCTCGCCTGGTAAAAATATTCGTATCTCTAGGCGTCAGCAAGGTTCGCATTACCGGCGGAGAACCGCTGGTGCGTAAAAATGCACTTTGGCTATTTAAAGAAATCGGGCAACTGTCAGGCTTGCGTGAGTTGGTCACCACCACCAACGGCTCACAGCTTGAGCAACAAGCAGAAGCCCTGAAAACTGCAGGCGTGCGCCGTATCAATATCAGCCTGGATAGCCTGGATGCAGAACGTTTTCGTAAAATTACGCGCGTAGGTGATCTGGATAAAGTATTGCGCGGTATTGCCGCCGCCAAACTGGCAGGCTTTCACAATATCAAGCTCAACAGTGTGTTGATGAAGGGCGTGAATGACGACGAGGCCCTGCCATTGCTAGCATTTGCTGTCGATCAGGGTATCGATATCTCCTTCATTGAAGAAATGCCGCTGGGTGATGTCGACCACACTCGCGACTCCACTTATGTAAGTAATGAAGCGACGCTGAAACTGCTACAAACCCGCTATGAATTAATTAGCAGCGCAGAAACCACCGGCGGCCCGGCACGCTACTGGCGCATCCCCAACACCAACACCAAAGTGGGCTTTATCTCACCGCATAGCCATAACTTCTGCGAATCCTGCAATCGCGTGCGCATTACTTGTAAAGGTGAGCTCTACCTGTGCCTGGGTCAGGAAGACAAAGTAGACCTGATGCCACTACTGAGAGAGTTTCCTGATGATGACAGGCCGCTGATAGAAGCTATCATTGGCAGCATGCGGATCAAGCCCAAGGGACACGACTTCGATCTGAAGCGCGCCGCTCCTGCGGTGATACGCTTTATGTCGCACACTGGCGGCTAGGTTCTCTGGTATCGCCGGAATTGATCAATCACCCACCTCATCAAGGCCTTAGCTCATGCAAATTACCGGAGTGATATTAGCTGGTGGCCAAGGAAGCCGTATGGGTGGCAAGGACAAAGGCTTGGTAAGCTTTCTAGGCCAGCCCATGGTCGCCCATGTCATCAATCGCCTAAAACCCCAAGTCAGCGAGATTTTCATTAATGCCAACCGTGAAGCCGAGCGTTACGCTGAGTTCGGCTACCCTGTCATTGCAGACGAGATTAGCGGGTTTGCTGGGCCACTGGCTGGTCTGCACAAAGCAATGAAAGTCGCTAATACGCCATACATATTAAGTGTACCCTGCGACTCCCCATTACTCTCCACAGACTTGGCAGCAAGGCTCATGAATGGATTGATCGAGCGCGATGCAGATATTGCTGTGGCAAAAACGGGGTCGCAAATCCACCCGGTATTCTGCCTGTGCCGAAAATCCCTGCTGGGAAACCTGGAGGACTATTTACTCAGTGGTGAACGCAAAGTCGATCGCTGGCAAAAGTCACTGGAAACTATCGAGATTGCGTTTAACGATAATCCTCAAGCTTTCAGCAATATCAATACGGCAGACGAGCTCGCAATGCTTGAGAAAGCTGCCTGACTCCCATGGCAACCGGCACGGGTTCACCCTCACTTTTAGGGTTTTGTGCCTATGGCAGCGGCATAGGCAAAACAACGCTACTGACCAGCCTGATCCCTGAACTCATAAAGCTCGGATTACGCATTTCCGTCATCAAACATGCCCATCATAAATTTGATATAGACCATCCTGGTAAGGACAGCTATCGCCTGCGTGAGGCCGGTGCCGTGCAGATGATGGTAGGCTCGCGTCAACGCTGGGCCTTGATGACAGAACTCAGCCGTACACCGCACGCTGACGAAGAACCCAACCTTGATCTGTTGCTGGCGCAAATGGATATGTCGTTGGTAGATCTCATCGTTGTGGAAGGTTTCCGCAACGAAGCGATCACCAAAATAGAGGTGCATCGTGCGGAGATGAATACCCCACTGCTGGCAAATGAGGACCCATCGATTATCGCAGTCGCCACAGACAGTCCTGTTGCAACGAAACAACCTCAAATTGATCTCAACAACATTCCAGCCATTGCTGAATTCATTATGCACTGGTTAAAAGCACGCCATCCAATCACAACTCAGTAAATCACCATGAGCAAAAAATCCTTATCAGACTTAGTCCTAAGTGCCAAGAATCAAGACGCAAGCTGCCTGGATGACTATGATCCAAACTCCATGCCCGTCATACAGGCACGTCAATATATACGAGACTTCCTAACCCCTGTGGCCGAGACAGAGTTGTTGCCACTGCTAGGCACCTTAGGCCGTGTAGTCGCAGAGGATATTTTCTCCCCGCATAACGTACCTAATCATGATAACTCGGCTATGGATGGCTACGCTTTTAATGCTGACTCCATCGCGAGGGCAGGTACAGATACAACGCATTTGAAAATTATCGGCACGGCATTCGCAGGCAATGCTTTTGCTGGTCGTGTAGGCGCTGGCGAGTGCGTGCGCATCATGACTGGCGGCGTAATGCCGGAGGGCGCTGATACTGTCATGGCGCAAGAGCGCGTTGTTGCGGATGCTTTCCAGATCAGCTTTACTGAACAACCTAAGCGCGGCATGAATGTGCGCTACGCAGGTGAAGACCTGAAACTTGGCCAGGTAGTTTTACCTAAGGGCCATTTGATGCGCCCTGCAGACTTGGGGCTTGTCGCGTCGCTAGGCATCGGCGAGATCAAGGTGTATCGCAAATTACGTGTCGCTTTCTTTTCCACAGGCGACGAATTAGCCAGCATCGGTCAACCATTAGAAGTGGGTCAGGTGTATGACAGCAACCGCTATACGCTGTATGGCATGCTGGCTCGCATGGGCGTTGAAATCCAGGACCTTGGTGTGGTACGCGATGATCCGGTTTTATTGGAAAAGATGCTGACCAAGGCCTCAAGCCATGCTGATGTAATACTCACCAGCGGTGGGGTTTCGGTAGGTGAAGCGGATTTCATGAAGCAGTTACTGGAGAATCTAGGTCAGGTATTGTTCTGGAAAGTTGCCATGAAGCCAGGGCGGCCATTGGCTTATGGCAAGGTTGGACAGGCCCACTATTTCGGCCTGCCAGGCAACCCTGTAGCGGTGATGGTGACTTTTTACCAGTTTGTGCGCGAAGCTTTGCTAGTGCTGATGGGGCAGCCTGCACCAACTCCCTCCCCGCTACTAGAGGCTGTGTGTACTACGTCGATCAGAAAATTAAAAGGCCGCACCGAATTTCAACGTGGCATTTTGTATCCAGCTGAGGACGGCACCTGGAAAGTCAAGCCTACCGGCAACCAGAGTTCGGGTGTCCTGAGCTCAATGTCCTTGGCCAACTGCTTTATCGTACTGGATGATGATGTCGGCAATCTGGATGCTGGTGCCATGGTGGGCGTCCAGGTAATGGATGGCGTTACCTAAAAAGGCTTAACTCAACACCTTCACAATCAAAAATGTAATCAAACAATCAAGTTGTTGCTTACTTCTGCCGATATGATATGAGTCAGCTTATCGTTTGAAATAAGCCACCAATCGCTGCTTTTCCTCGGCTTTAAAAGCCTTAGACTAAGGCTATATTATAGCGATTGAACTTGTTATTTGATGGGCTTTCTATAGAATATACAATTTGTAACATATTTAAAAAACTTATTTAAAATAAGAGCGTATTTAGGAGATATTGTGTTGCCAGACCAGCAAGCGCGTATGGATGAAAAGATCGCTGCGCACATCACCGCACATCTCGGTGTGCCCGGAGCGTTAATGCCTTTATTACACGCTATACAGGATGATATAGGCTACATTCCTGAAGAGTGCTACAAAAGTATCTCCAAATCACTGAATCTTTCCGTGGCTGAAGTCCACGGAGTAGTTACCTTCTATCATCACTTCAAGAGCCATGCACCGGGTAAGCACATCCTGCAAATCTGCCGGGCCGAGTCCTGTCAGTCCATGGGTAGCGAACACTTGGAGAAGCTTGCCAAATCAAAATTAGGTGTAGATTATCACCAGACCACTGATGATGGTGCTATCACACTGGAACCTGTGTATTGCCTGGGCAACTGTGCATGCTCACCCGCTGTCCTGATGGATGATCAGGTGTATGGCCGGGTAGATGCCGTATTGCTGGATGCCATTATTGCAGAAGCGAGGGAGTCAGCATGACAACCACGATTTTTGTACCAAGAGATTCGAGCGCGCTGTCATTGGGCGCTAACAAGGTGGCAAAGCTGATCAAGGAAGAAGCCGCGAAACGTGGTGCGGACGTCAAGATCGTACGCAATGGCTCACGCGGCATGTTCTGGCTTGAGCCCATGGTTGAAGTAGCCACCAGCGCAGGCCGTATAGCCTATGGCCCGGTAACACCTAATGACGTAGCCAGCCTGTTCGACAATAATTTTCTAACTGGTGGCGACCATCCTTTGTTTTTGGGCCTGACAGATGAACTGCTCTGGTTAAAAAAACAAGAACGCCTGACTTTTGCGCGAGTAGGCATCACCGACCCAGTTTCAGTAGATGATTACATCTCACACGACGGCTACCTGGGCTTAAAAAATGCCTTGAACATAACTGGCGCAGCCATTGTCCAACAAGTAACTGATTCAGGCTTGCGTGGTCGTGGTGGTGCAGCTTTCCCTACAGGCATTAAATGGAAAACCGTGCTGGATTGCGTAGCGGAACAAAAATACATCGTATGCAACGCTGACGAAGGCGATTCTGGCACTTACTCCGACCGTATGATCATGGAGGGTGACCCACTCGTACTGATTGAAGGCATGACGATTGCCGGTATAGCAGTTGGCGCAACACAAGGCTATATCTACCTACGCTCGGAGTACCCCGATGCGCTGGTCGTACTCAATGAAGCGATTGCCAACGCTTACGCAGCGGGCTACCTGGGTGAAGATATACTCGGTAGCGGAAAACGTTTTGATCTGGAAGTACGTCGTGCTGCCGGTGCTTATGTATGCGGTGAAGAAACTTCGCTGCTGGAAAGCTTGGAAGGTAAGCGCGGTATCGTGCGCTTCAAACCACCGCTACCTGCCATTGAAGGCTTATTTGGCAAACCAACGGTGGTGAACAACGTCATTTCATTCGCCTCAGTGCCCATCATTATGGACAAGGGTGGCGAGTTCTATAAGAACTATGGCATGGGTCGTTCGCGCGGCACGTTGCCCATCCAGCTAGCCGGCAATATCAAACATGGCGGACTGGTTGAAAAGGCATTTGGCATTACGCTACGTGAATTGCTCTATGATTTTGGCGGCGGCTCTGCCTCTGGCAGACCCATACGCGCGGTACAGGTCGGTGGGCCCTTAGGCGCTTATCTACCAGAATCGCAGTTCGATACGCCGCTGGATTATGAAAAATTTGCTGAGTTATGGGCTGTGCTTGGGCATGGCGGCATAGTGGCATTTGACGACACGGTAGATATGGCAAAAATGGCCCGCTACGCCTTTGAGTTTTGCGCTATTGAGTCATGCGGCAAGTGTACGCCATGCCGCATAGGTTCAACGCGTGGTGTAGAGGTAATGGACAAAATTATCGCGGGCACTGACCACGCCAAAAACATTGCACTGGTGCGTGACTTGAGTGACACCCTGCTCAACGGCTCGCTATGTGCACTAGGTGGCATGACACCATACCCGGTGCTCAGTGCAATCAACCACTTCCCTGAAGATTTTGGGTTGAAGAACTCTGGCCTTGCTGACAAAGCGCAAGCTGCCTGATTAGGAATTAAGGAGTTTCACCATGAGTAGCCAGATGGATAGCCAAAAAGATTACGGTACGCCAGCGCGGGAGTCCGCAAAAAATGTCACCCTGGAAATAGACGGCACCCAAGTGACAGTCGCCGAAGGCACATCCCTCATCCATGCGGCGATGGTTGCTGGTATCAGCGTACCTAAACTATGTGCAACCGATAGCCTGGAGCCATTTGGCTCATGCCGTTTATGCCTGGTGGAGATTGAAGGCCGTCGCGGCTTTCCTGCCTCTTGCACCACACCTGTGGCAGAAGGCCTTAAAGTCCACACGCAAACACCCAAGCTAGCCGATATACGTCGTGGTGTGATGGAGCTTTATATCTCTGACCACCCGCTAGACTGTCTCACCTGCGCCACCAATGGCGATTGTGAATTGCAGGATATGGCTGGCGCTGTAGGTTTGCGCGAGGTGCGTTATGGTTACGAAGGTGAAAATCACCTAAAAGCTGAAAAAGATACCTCTAACCCGTACTTCCAGTTTGACCCTTCCAAATGTATCGTTTGCTCGCGCTGTGTAAGAGCTTGTGAAGAAGTACAGGGCACTTATGCCCTGACCATCGAAGGTCGCGGCTTTGAATCCAAAGTGGCCTCCGGTACTGAAAACTTCCTTGAGTCAGAGTGCGTGTCTTGCGGTGCCTGCGTACAGGCTTGCCCTACCGCCACCTTGATTGAGAAAACAGTGATTGAGCATGGCGTTCCTGAGCATTCCGTGACCACGACTTGCGCCTATTGCGGCGTGGGCTGCTCATTCAATGCCGAGATGAAGGGTGAAGAAGTAGTACGCATGGTGCCGAATAAGGATGGCGGCGCTAATCACGGCCATTCCTGCGTTAAAGGCCGGTTTGCGTGGGGCTATGCCACACACAAGGACCGCATCACCACCCCTATGATCCGCAAGAGCATTGCAGACCCATGGACTGAGGTGTCGTGGGACGAAGCAATTAACTACGCCGCCAGCGAAATCACGCGCATCCAGTCTAAGTATGGTCGCGAATCCGTAGGGGCGATTACCTCGTCGCGCTGCACTAACGAAGAAGTCTATGTGGTACAAAAACTGGTACGTGCCGTGTTCGGCAGCAATAACGTCGACACTTGTGCACGTGTTTGCCATTCGCCAACCGGCTACGGTCTGAAGCAAACTCTTGGCGAATCAGCCGGTACGCAGACCTTTGACTCAGTCATGAAATCCGATGTCATCATGATTATCGGTGCTAACCCAACTGATGGCCATCCGGTATTCGGTTCACAAATGAAACGTCGTTTACGCGAAGGGGCTAAACTCATCATCGCCGACCCACGTGCGATCGATCTGGTTTCATCCCCCCACGTCAAGGCGGACTACCACCTTAAATTACGCCCCGGTACCAATGTTGCCCTGATATCCGCTATGGCGCACGTGATTGTGACTGAGGGCCTGGTGGATGAAGAGTTTGTGAAAGCCCGCTGCGAGTGGGATTCCTTCGTGGTTTGGCGTGACTTTGTAGCCAAGCAGGAGAACTCACCAGAAGCCCTCGAAAGCGAGCTAAGCATCAGTGCTGACGAAGTGCGTGCTGCTGCAAGACTGTTTGCTACGGGCGGCAATGCAGCTATTTATTACGGCTTGGGCGTCACCGAACATAGTCAGGGTTCGACCATGGTGATGGGGATTGCCAACCTAGCCATGGCCACCGGCAATGTTGGCCGTGAAGGTGTCGGCGTTAATCCACTGCGTGGACAAAACAACGTGCAAGGTTCTTGTGACATGGGCTCCATGCCGCACGAGTTCCCCGGCTATCGACATGTGTCAGACGATGCAACCCGCGCTTTATTCGAAGCTGCATGGGGCAGGCCTTTGAGCAACGACCCCGGCCTGCGCATCCCCAACATGCTGGATTTGGCAATCGAAGGTGGCTTTAAAGCGCTGTATTGCAACGGTGAAGATATTGCGCAATCCGACCCTAATACACAGCATGTGACTCATGCACTGGAATCAATGGAATGCGTCATCGTGCAGGATTTGTTCCTTAACGAAACCGCCATGTACGCCCACGTATTTTTCCCTGGTGCATCATTTCTGGAGAAGAGCGGTACCTTCACTAATGCAGAACGCCGTATCTCACCGGTACGCCGTGTGATGTCGCCTAAAAATGGCTATGAAGACTGGGAAATCACCGCCAAACTGTCCAATGCGTTGGGTTACCCCATGAATTACAAGCACGCTTCTGAGATCATGGATGAAGTTGCCAGCCTGACTCCAACATTCAAAGGTGTCAGCTTCAAGAAGCTGGACGAACTTGGTAGCGTGCAGTGGCCTTGTAACGATGAGCACCCTGAAGGTACTCCTACCATGCACATTGACGAATTTGTGCGCGGCAAGGGCAAGTTCTTTATCACCCAGTACGTCCCGACTACAGAGAAGGTCAACGCGAAATATCCTTTAATCCTGACTACTGGTCGCATCCTGTCTCAATACAATGTCGGTGCGCAAACTCGTCGAACAGAGAATGTGGCATGGCATCCTGAAGACTTGGTGGAGATACATCCACATGATGCAGAGGATCGCGGCATTAACGAAGGTGATTGGGTAGGCATTGCCAGCCGAGCAGGTGAAACCGTGCTGCGCGCCAAGATAACCGAGCGAGTGCAACCTGGTGTTATTTACACCACGTTCCACCATCCAGAGTCTGGTGCCAACGTGATTACCACTGAAAATTCGGACTGGGCGACCAACTGCCCCGAGTTCAAGGTGACCGCAGTTCAGGTGACGCGCGTTTCCCAGCTCTCAGAATGGCAACGTAATTATCAGGAGTTCAGTGAAGAGCAGATCGGCTTTGCACAGAACCCACAGACTGAGGAACGGATAGAGTAGTACGTGAGCGACATACCCAAGGCCGCAATCGTCAGCGAGTCAACAACCGGCATTTATCCTGTGCTCAAATGGCACGAAGGTGAAATTGAGTCGCTGAATGACTGCATTGCAGAAGAGGTGCCGATTGCATTGCTCTACAACGGTATCTCGCATGCCGTCATGCTGGCAACCCCACAGGATTTAAGTGACTTCGCACTGGGATTCTCCTTGTCGGAAGGCATACTGAGCTCGCCTCAGGAGCTATATGGCATTGAGGTTGTAAGTCAATCCAAGGGTATAGAGCTCCACCTTGAAATAGCCTCTGAACGCTTTGTGCAACTGAAGGAGCGCCGGCGCAGCATGACAGGTCGTACCGGTTGCGGACTATGTGGTGCAGAAAGCCTGGAACAGGCATTGCGCTTGCCAAGTAACCATATAGAGTGCAATGAGCAGTTTGAGCCTGAGGCCATACTGAAAGCACTTAAAGCAATACAGGGCAAGCAAGAGTTGCAAGGCAAGACTGGCGCCACCCATGCCAGCGCATGGGCAACTCCCAACGGTGACATTGTGATGGTGCGTGAAGATGTCGGCCGCCATAACGCCCTGGACAAGCTGCTGGGTGCCAGAGCGAAAGCAGGCCTAAATGAATCTGGATTTGTATTAACAACCAGTCGCGCCAGTTATGAAATGGTGCAGAAAGTGGCAGTTGCCGGCATTGCCATGCTGGTCGCAATTTCGGCACCTACCGGCCTGGCTATAAGAATAGCGCAAAGCTGCGGCATTACCTTGGTTGGCTTCGCCAGAAGCCATCAACATGTGATCTACAGCAGAGCAGACAGAATTTTGCACAAGGAATTAGCATGAGTATCGACCACTTAGTGACCATGGCCAATCAAATTGGGGATTTCTTCAAGTCCTATCCTGACCACGAGCAGGCAAAACACGACATCGTCACCCACATTAAACGCTTCTGGGCGCTAGGCATGCGGCAGCAACTTATGTCCCATGTCCAGGACCATCAAGGCGAAGGTCTAGACCCGATGGTGACTGAAGCAGTCAAACAGCATAGCGCTATCCTCAGCTAAAGATTAAGCATTTTATTCGACAAGCGCGACTAGTCATTATCCGGTTTTTCAGTCATCCGGCAGAAAATTGAACTCCACACCATTACCTGCGGGGTCCTTAAAGAATATCTGCCTGACACCCGTAGATGCCACTACTCGCGTGTTGAACACAATCCCTTGCTGTGTCAGCTTCGCTTCTGTCTCGGCTTGATTGGTACATGAAAAAGCCACATGGTCAAAAGTAGTAGCGACGTCAGTGGCACGCACCTCCCCAGCTGCAGCCTCAGAAAGATGCAATACATCCTTCTTGCCAATATATAGCCAGTACCCGGAGCTGCGTAAGGTCGGCCGCTCACCCACCGTCAGGCCGACCACATCGCAATAAAACGTCTTCAATTGATCAAGTAACACGCGCTGTGCGCGTATGTTGTAGTGATTAAACCCGGTAACCGCCATTTTTACTCCTTCATGCATCTACTCATTAAAGAATGAGTCATTACTTAATACCCAATTAATGGAAATCTTGATCTAAAACAAAACTCCATACTGTACATTAGCCGCATCATTCCACATCAATTTTACAGCGGCTTATCATGTTCATAAAAAAACTTATCCCTCTCGCTATTGCGAGCATTTTTAGCCTTGCAAACTCGGTTATTGCCGCTGAAGCTACTACTGAGAGTCTAGGCATACTGTCACCAATAGTGGTGACTGGCACACGGATTGAACAAAGCAGTTTTGACTTGCCTATGTCAATAGACACTACCGATGCCGAGAAAATTCAGGAGGGCCAACTCAAAGCCAATCTTTCAGAGTCCTCCGCCCGTATTCCCGGTGTCGTTATTAACAATCGCAACAATCCTGCCCAGGATCTTGCCATACAGATTCGCGGTTTTGGCGCCCGCTCAGCATTTGGTGTGCGTGGTGTGCGGCTATATGCTGATGGCATACCAATGACCATGCCCGACGGCCAAGGCCAGACAGGAACATTCAACCTGGACACGGCATCCCGCGTAGAATATTTGCGTGGGCCATTTTCCGCACTATATGGTAACTCCTCAGGAGGCGTAGTACAGATTTTCACGCAAGATGGCCCGAAAACTCCCACACTTACTGGGGGAGTAACGCTTGGCAGCAACAACACGCGCCGTGAGAGCATCACTTTTGGCGATAGCGGTGAAAGTTTTGATTACATCATCAATGCCTCGACTTACCGTAGCGACGGCTATCGTGACCAATCCAAAACACGTCGTGACACTTTCCATGGCAAGCTGAACTTCAAGCTCAACGAAGACACCAAGTTGACCATCGTGGCTACTGCACTGGATCAGCCTGACAATCAAGATCCGCAAGGCTTGAATACGGCCCAATTCCGCGCCAAACCGAGCCAGGCCAACCCGAACTCATTGCTGTTCAACACCCGCGTTAGCCGTAGCCACCAGCAGCTAGGTGCCACGATTGAACACAAACTCACAGAGCAGGATACGCTGCGTTTCATGACCTATTATGGTCAGCGTAAAAATGAACAATACCAGTCTGTCAGTGTATTTGCTCAACGCGATGACCGTAGTGGTGGAGCTGTGCAGACGATAGACCGCAATTTTGGTGGCGTCGATATGCGCTGGACGCATGATGGAAAGCTTGGAGATAAGCCCTTCAACTTTACCACCGGCCTAAACTATGACCGCATGGAAGACGATCGCAAAGGTTATGAAAACTTTTTGGCGAATGTCGCTATCGGCCAGGTACCAGCAGGCCCAATGATCAATCGCACTACCTGCGGAACTATGGTGGGGGGGCAGCCTGTCATTTGTGGAGTGAAAGGCAATCTGCGCCGCAACGAAATCAACACCGCTTCTAATTTTGATCACTTTCTGCAAGCCTCAATAGACCTTAACCCACGCTGGACATTAAGTGGCGGACTCAGGCATAGCCGCATCAACTTTAAAAATAAGGACAAATATGCAAACCAGAACTTTTACACTGCGGGGTTTTCTGAACCCGGTGTTGATCAGGTCAATGCAGATGACAGCGGGTCAGTAACTTTCAGGAAAACAACTCCGGTTATCGGCACTATTTTCAAGCTGACTGATACGATCAATCTTTATGCAAATGCAGGTGAAAGCTTTGAAACCCCAACCTTTGTTGAAATGGCCTACAAATCCGATGGTAGCGGTGGGCTGAACCTCAATCTTAAGCCGGCAAAAAGCCGCCAATACGAAGTTGGCATGAAAGCCTTGCTAGGCAATGCTACCCTGCTCAATGCAGCCTTATACAAAATTGACACCGATGATGAAATTGTTGTATTTCAGCAAACCGGTGGACGTACGGTATATCAAAATGTCCCCAGCAGTGAGCGCAAGGGCTTCGAGCTCTCGCTCGATAGCAAACTCGATTACAACCTGAGCACTTATCTTGCCTATTCATATCTTGATGCCGAGTTCACTGCTGATTTCAACGCATGCAAACCCTTCGCCACAGGGCAAACGCGATGCGATCCTTCAGTAGCAGCTGTCGGGACTAACGCTGGGGTTGAGAGAATCTCTTCAGGAAGTAATATACCGGGTACCTACAAACACACACTATATGGTGAGGTTGCGTGGAAACATCCAACCAGCGGATTTTCGACCGCATTAGAAGCTCGTGCCAATAGCCAAACCTTTGTTGCTTTCAAGTCCGCGTATGGAAAAGCTGATGGCTATGGTTTGATCGCCTGGCGTGGCGGCTTTACCCAAAAACTGGCTAACTGGAAGCTCAATGAGTTTCTGCGTATCGATAACCTGTTTGATAAGGAATATGCAGGCTCCGTGCGCGTGGCAGACCTGAACAGCAGTTACTTCGAACCCGCTCCGGGCCGCACATGGCTACTCGGTTTAAACGCCAGCTACAATTTCTAGCACTAGACTACAAAGCCCCCTATGAAGCCGGTCTTGTCATAGGGACTTTAAAGCCCCCCCACCATTTGACTGAGTGCCTCACGGTGACTTATGTCACTGACAGCCGCATAAAAACATTTAGAATCATACGGAATATTGTTACTCTTGCAATGAACTTGCAAGAGTAGTGACCGTCTTAAAATCTGAATATAAAAACAGCAGGGATTTGAGGAGCGCAGCATGATTAACAAGATATTAAATATAAAGTTAGCATTAGCCAGCACGGTATTACTGGCCATCAGTAATGTTGCATGGGCAGAAGCATCTGACCAACTTTGGCCTGTGGTAAAAGAGGCTTTTTTTGCCAACAGAACCATTGAAGATGCAGATTTCATCAAGCTCTCCGGCCCACGGCGTGCTGAAAGTGGCGCGCAAGTGCCAATCACGCTCTCAGTGAACCAATCCAGTGGTGCAGCGTTGATCAAGAACGTATATATCATCGTCGATGCCAACCCTATACAGCTTGCTGCCACTTATCACCTCACAGAACTACTTGGTAATTTTCAACTATCTACCCGCATTCGTATGGAAACTGACTCCTATGTGAGAGCCATAGGCGAGACTGCTGACGGCAAGCTGTATATGTCAGCGGTGACTATCCGCGCCGCAGGCGGCTGTGGCGGCACCGTAGATAATAATGAGGCTGAGATCCGCGCCACTGCAGGCAAGATAAAATTGAATGTCGAATCCCCGGTAAAAATCGGCGTTGCCACACCAGCCACTTTTATCATCAAGCATCCTATGCGTACTGGCCTGCAACGCGATTTGGTATCACAAGGCTTTGTACCAGCTTTTTATATCCAGAAAGCGGCTTTCACCTTAAATGAAAAGCCCTTGTTGAATGTTGATTTTGGTGTCGGGACTAGTGAAGACCCTTACCTCAGATTTGATATCGTGCCTGATGCAACCGGAAAACTAGAGGTTCAGGCCGTTGATAATGAAGGCACCGCCTTTAAACATCATGTGGACTTAAAAAGCTGATTACTTGAGCAGTATTGAATTAACTGATGTAAATTAAAAAGGGCGCTAATGCGCCCTTTTTAATTGCTTACCGTAATGACATACGTTTCATGGTTTCATCTTTATCGATGAATTTATGCTTAAGTGCAGCGACCACATGCAGAATAATGATGGTAATGAGAATAACGCCTATCACTTCATGAACCTCAACAAACAGCTCACGCATATCTTTGTTATCCAGGCCTTTGATTAACGGTAGTCCAAAAAAATTCAATCCGTATTTACTATAAGTAGCCATAATCACGCCACTGACAGGCATCGCTACCATGAGCAAATACAGTAGATGATGGCCGCCGGCCGCCAGCTTCTTTTCCCAATTTTTCATACTGGCAAGCAGTGCGGGTGGGCGATGTGTCACTCGCCATAAAATTCGGATAGCGATCAATACCAGTAAAGCAACACCTACAGATTTATGCAGGTTGTAGTAAAAGGTTCGGGGAGATACTTCTTCGGACAATTGCCATGTGTAAACACCCCAATCAAAAAGATCATAAGCTGCTGACTTGGGGGCATCCTTAGGCAGGTCGCTCATATACCAGCCCAGCGCGAACATGCCCAAGATGGCAAAGCCGATTAACCAATGCAGGATAATGGCTGTTTTAGTGTAACGTGAAATAGAATTATTCATGCAGGACCCTATAAAAAGTTGTTCAAGACATCAAGCTCGCGCCTTGGGTGTTATCAGTATATTTGCTGCCATAAATATACACGTAATTTGCCAGCCTTGCCCATCCTGCAGCGATACCAAAATATAGACGTGATGCACCAGGCCAAGTTCCTTGCAACTTCAGCAGCAATTGCACATCCTACTTTATACTGTCTATACCCCTCAAAACATCCACGAGAAGTACCTAGGAGAAATATCTGTGCAGCGTTCACTTTTAGGCATTACATTAATCCTGATTGCAAGCCAGTGCTACTCTGCACCACTGGTAACAGAAGAGGTTGCCAGCAACGTCTATGTACACCATGGTACCCATGAAGACTTATCTGAGGGCTACCATGGCGATATTTGCAATATCAGTTTTATAGTGGGCAGCAAGGGGGTCGCAGTCATTGATACTGGCGGCAGCCTCAAAATTGGTCAGCAGCTACATGAGGCAATACGTAAAGTCACGTCCCTGCCTATCCTATATGTCATCAACACTCACGTGCATCCAGACCATATCTTTGGCAACGCCGCGTTTACTCAAGACAAAGCCATTTTTGTTGGGCACAGCAAACTGGCTGAAGCCATGGAGCGACGTAAGGAAACTTATATGCGCATCAACAATGCCTGGCTAGGCACAGATTTTGCGGGTAGTGAGTTAATAAAACCTAGCCTGAGCGTAGAAAACACCTTAGTGCTCGACATTGGTGAGCGAACACTCACTCTAACGGCATACCCTGTTGCACATACCAATACCGATTTAACGGTATTGGATAGCAGGTCCGGGACGCTGTGGACAGGAGATTTACTATTCGTTGAGAGAACGCCGTCTATAGATGGCGATATCAAGGGCTGGATTAATGTCATCAACCAGCTTAAAGCAACCAATGCCTTGCAGCTCATACCGGGCCATGGCCCGGTAGTAAAAGACTGGAAAACGGCGCTGGGCAATGAAGAGCGATACCTGTCCACGCTCCTCAGTGACATACGTGCCAGCATTAAAAAGGGGGAAGTGATGGAGAATGCCATGAATACCGCTGCGGCATCAGAGAAAGATAAATGGGTGTTATTTGATATCGTGAACCGTCGTAACGTCAACAATATTTACCCTGGCCTAGAGTGGGAGTAAAGGGCTGAAACCAGCCGCAACTGGCTCAATATAACCACATTGGCAGTAGTGTGCTAAAACCATTTTTCGTGGTGGCTTGTTGTATAATCGGATCAATAATTTATTAAAAATCACAAGTTTTCTTAATCAATCATATCTGCTCCCAGCCTTGGCAACATATTCTCAACACCTTCCCAACCGTGACAAAGGGTTACTTTGGGCTCTTGCCCTGTCAATAGGGCTGCATGTACTCGCAGTATTAATCCTGCCCAACATTGAAATTGAGGCTGAAAAAGCTCCTGAAACCCTGACTATAGAGCTTGCTCCTGCAAAAAAAATAGAGCCTGTTACAGCTCCCGAACCAGAGCCAGAAATCCCAACCCCTCCTAAGCCCAGCCCCAAACCCGAACCTGTGGTCAAGCCTAAGCTACCGCCTTTACCTTCGCCAATTGCCGAGCCTCCTGCGAATCAACCGGAAGTTGCACCCCAGCCACCATCTCCGCCAGTGATGACGGCAGCCCCCAAAGCCGATGTGCCTCCGACTATTACTGCACCACCTCCACCACCGGAGCCACCAAAACCTGTCGGCCCAAGCCAGCAGGATATTGATGCCGCTCTCAATCAATATGGTGGCTTGGTAGCAAATGCTATCGAGAAATATAAAGATTACCCAAATATTGCACGAATACGAGGTTACCAAGGTGAGGTAATGTTAGAACTACACTTTGATAGCAAAGGCAATTTAGTGACCGCGAAAGTTAAAAACTCGAGCAACTATCCAGTACTCGACAAACAAGCTCTTGATATGGTTAAAAAAGCATCACCCTTTCCTGCAGCGCCAGAGTCGTTGCGAGGACGCCCTTTTATTTTCACTGTTCCTATTCCCTTCACTCTAGAGTAATCTAGCATTATCAATGCGCCCTCATAAATCGCTTAATGACTTACTGCTGATACATGAGCTGGCATTCATCCTGCTGGTGATACTTGCCGGGGCAGCAGGTGCGATCGGCATTCAGCTTGGGGATAAATCCTCGCAGGAGTCGCAACGCATCAATCTGTTGGTTCAGGAAATTCAGCAAACGCGTGGTGACCTTTATCGCCAGATGAAGGAGTTATTTGATGCCTACTTTCTAGCTGATCCTGAAGCTGAGGGTGAGTATCATGCCTATACCATTTCAGTCCAAAAACATTTCACTAAACTTAAAGAGCTAACTGTAGGCGCTGAAGAAAAGGCGGCCATCAACGAGCTGAATGACAGCTATGCGGCGTTTGTGACAGAAACCAGTACGGTGTTCAGCATGCGCCATAAATTCACTAATGAATCTATAGAAAAAACCCTGAATAGCGATCTGGAATCTACTATTTTCAAACGCTATGAAATAGTGTCGACGCGCACGGAACGCCTGCTATCCGTCAAACAGCATGAATTACAACAACGCTTAGAAGAAGCCAAGCGCATTTCCATTGCGCTACTTGCCATTCCCATCATCCTCGCCACGATTCTGCTTTTATTCTCGCGTGTGTTTCTCAAGCGAGCGATTGTAAAGCCGATAGGTGAACTGTTGCATGCAACTACCGAGATCAGTGCCGGCAGGCTAGAGCATAAGGCACCAGAAGAAGGCGCCGCCGAACTTGCTACGCTGTCACAAGCCATCAACCATATGGCAGAGGAGCTGGCGCGCAGCCAGGAAGCCTTGATAAGAACCGAGAAACAAGCTGCTCAAGGTCTGCTGGTACCCATGCTAGCGCATAATATCCGCAATCCCCTGGCCAGCATCCGGGCCACGGCTCAAGTCGCTGATAGCAACCAGCTCGATGAGGAAACCCGTGAGTCCTTCCTGAACATCATCAGTGCGGTTGACCGGCTGGAGCGCTGGACTGGCTCCTTACTGGCCTACTTGCATCCGTTAAAACCGCAACCCAATGCCACCACACTCAGGCAGATTATTAATGGCTCGCTCATTCCGCTGCAGCAAAAATTACGCGAAAAATCCATAGAACTTGAGCTACCTGCATGGGAAAAACACGATGACAGCATGCGTACGGATGAACATTTGCTTGAGCAGGCACTCTATAACTTACTACTGAATGCGGTTGAGGCAATACCAAGCCATTCCAAACTTGAAATACATGCGGATATTGCGCGGGATTCCTTGCGTATTCTAATTGCCGACCGCGGACCTGGTATGCCTTTCACCCCAGATCCCCATGCTGTCAGCCCTGGCCCATCCACCAAGCGCTTCGGTACTGGCCTTGGGATTCCATTTGCATTCAAGGTGTGTGAGGCATTGGCAGGCAGCATTCAATTCAGGGCGAGAGAGGGCGGCGGAACACTGATTGAAATTGAGTTACCCCGCAAACACTTGGAAATTTAATTTCATTTTGCGTGTTTATGGGCTTGCCTTAAGCGTTTTTTTTCACAACAATGACTACTGTCAAAGGCTGAATCCAAACTATGTTGAATCAAGTCATTCCTGTATTTGAACTCCCCTCCACTAGTGGCAAGGTATTTAAGCTTTCCGATTACTCAGATAAAAAGCTGGTTATCTACTTTTACCCTAAAGACAATACTCCGGGCTGCACCAATCAAGGCAAAGATTTTCGTGACAACTATGAACAGTTCCAACTGGCTGGTTGCGAAATTGTCGGTATTTCGCGGGATAGCCTGAAGTCGCATGAAAACTTTAAAGCCAAATTCACTTTCCCTTTCGAACTCCTGGCCGACACTGAAGAGTTGGCTTGCAGTATTTTTGGTGTAATTAAAATGAAAAAAATGTATGGCAAGGAAGTGCGCGGTATAGAGCGCAGCACTTTTGTCATTAATAAGGGTGTGTTGATTCAAGAGTGGCGTGGCGTTAAGGTAGATGGACATGTGCAAGCTGTCCTCAATTTTGTTCAATCTCTATCCTAGGGGAAATATCAATTCATGACTAAAAAACGCTCTTCAGATACCAAGTTTTTTGTCCTCGACACTAATGTGCTGATGCACGATCCATCTAGCTTATTCCGTTTTGAAGAGCACGATATCTACTTGCCAATGGTCACATTGGAAGAGCTGGATAACAATAAGAAAGGCATGACTGAAGTTGCCAGAAACGCACGCCAGGCCAGCCGTAACCTGGAAGAAATTGTTGGTACCGGCTTAGTCAATCTGGATGATGGCTGCCCGCTATCCATCAATGGTAACAACAAACATATCACCGGCCGCCTGTTCCTGCAGACGGATGCCGTGACAGTCGAGTTGCCCATGCTGGCTGGCAGCAAAGCAGATAATGAGATTCTGAGCGTTGTTCTGGAACTGAAGAAGAAAAACCCGGAGCGCCAGGTTATTCTGGTCAGCAAGGATATAAATATCCGCATCAAGGCGCGTGCTATTGGCGTCCCCGCTGAAGACTACTTCAACGACAAAGTATTAGAAGACACCGATCTGTTATATAGCGGCATGAAAGAGTTGCCCGCAGATTTCTGGGAAAAACACAGCAAAGCGATGGAATCATGGCAAGATGCCGGCCGCATGTTTTATCGTATCACCGGCCCTTTATGTAAAAGCTTCCTTGTGAACGAGTTTGTTTACTATGAATATGAAAAACCATTTCATGCCATAGTGCGCAGTCTGGACGGTAATACCGCGGTACTGGAAATCGTCAAGGACTACACTCAACCCAAGCATAACGTATGGGGCATTACTGCCCGTAACCGCGAGCAGAATTTCGCGCTCAACTTGCTGATGGATCCGGACGTAGACTTCATCACACTGCTCGGTCAGGCCGGAACAGGAAAAACCTTGCTAACACTGGCATCGGCGCTAACTCAGACCCTGGACAAAAAGATTTACAGTGAAATCATCATGACCCGTGTTACTGTGCCGGTCGGTGAAGACATTGGCTTCCTGCCTGGAACTGAGGAGGAGAAAATGGCACCATGGATGGGTGCCCTGGAAGATAACCTGGACGTACTCAACAAGACCGATGAAGATGCTGGCGAATGGGGACGTGCAGCCACGCAGGATTTGATCCGTACACGCATCAAAATAAAATCGCTGAATTTCATGCGTGGACGTACTTTCCTGCATAAATTCCTCATTATTGATGAAGCGCAAAACCTGACGCCCAAGCAAATGAAAACACTGATTACCCGCGCCGGTCCTGGTACTAAAGTGGTTTGTCTGGGAAATATTGCACAAATTGATACGCCATATTTAACTGAAGGCAGCTCAGGATTGACTTATGTAGTCGATAGATTCAAAGGCTGGGAGCATAATGGGCATGTCACGCTTGTTCGTGGTGAGCGCTCGCGTCTTGCAGACTTTGCAGCTGAAGCTCTGTAAAAATTACTTAATATAACAATAACTCAGGCAATTTAAACGGGACGAGATAAACACCTGCTTTCTGGTGTGACAATGCAATGAATCTAGGCTTCTACATTATTCTGCTAGCGCAGTTCATCTCTGCGCTAGCAGATAACGCACTGCTGTTTGCTGCCATTGCCTTACTACAGCAGATGAGCTCACCGGATTGGTTCACGCCTCTCCTCAAGTGGTTCTTTGTGCTCTCGTATATCGTTCTTGCCCCTTTCGTCGGATCATTTGCCGATGCCTACCCCAAAGGCCGGGTGATGTTTGTTTCCAACGCCATCAAGTTTTCCGGAAGCATAGCCATGATGGTGGGCGCACCGCCATTACTGGCATACGGCATAGTCGGTATAGGGGCTGCCGCCTACTCCCCGGCAAAATATGGCATTCTTACTGAATATCTCCCACATAATATGCTGGTAAAAGCCAATGGCTGGATGGAAGGCTCTACCGTGATGGCCATCATTCTGGGCGCTTTCGTGGGTGGAAAGCTTGCCAGCTTTGACCCCCACCTGGCCTTGGTAGTCATTACCGCGCTATATATGGCCGCTGCCGGGTTCAATATGTATATCCCAACGCTTCCAATAGATCACAAACTCAAAAAAAAGAATCCAGTATTTATGCTGCGTGATTTCTGGCATTCATTTAAAGCTTTGTGGAAAGATGGTAGTGGCCAGATCTCACTGGCTGTCACCACGCTGTTCTGGGGCGCGGGGGCAACCTTGCAGTTCATAGTGATTGACTGGTCAAAAGTAACCCTAGGCTACCAACTGGATCAGGCCAATCTATTGATTATGGTGGTGGCAGTAGGCATTGCCGTAGGCTCCATTTTTGCTGCCCGCTACATCAAGCTCGAGGACTCGCTGAAAGTGCTGCCTGCAGGCATTCTTATGGGCTTCCTGGTGATGGCAATGGTGTTAGTGCATGACTGGCGTATTGCCTGTGCCCTATTATTTATTATCGGGGTTTTAAGTGGCTTTTTCGTAGTGCCACTAAATGCACTGTTACAACACCGTGGGCACATATTAATTGGCGCAGGTCATTCTATTGCCGTGCAGAACTTCAATGAAAACCTGGGCATACTATTGCTGATCGGCACTTACACCATGATGGTAAAAGCAGAGCTTTCCATCAATATCATCATGATTGCTTTCGGTATATTCGTAAGCTTGAGCATGAGCGGAATATATAAACTCTATCGTATCAATCGATAATAAAAAGCCCAGCAATTAACTGAGCTTTTTATTATCACGTCTGGAATATCCAGCTTTACTTACCCACTTAATTGCTAATGCAATTTCACCTGTGGTTCAGTACGCCTGGTGATCAACCGCGCTAATGTCTGCAAAAATACAGTAGGAAAGCCATGCAAGGACATCAAATGCATTTGATACAAGGACTGGTACATAAACCGCGCAAACAGGCCCTCGATAAACAAGCTGCCGCCAGTAATTGAGCCCATTAAACTACCCACTGTCGAGTAGCGTCCCAGATTGACCAATGAACCGTAATCTCGATAGGTATATTCCGGTAGAGGTTTACCTGCCAGCCGGCTCTTGACCGTTTTGACCAGCATAGAGGCTTGCTGATGTGCTGACTGTGCTCTCGGTGGAACATTACCATCATGGCCCGGCCAAGGGCAGGCAGCACAATCGCCAAATGCAAAAACATCCTCATCCAGGGATGTTTGTAATGTGCGCTTCACTACCAGCTGATTAATGCGATTTGCTTCCAGCCCATCCAGATTGCTTAGAAAATCAGGTGCTTTGATTCCTGCCGCCCAAACTACCAGTGCAGATGGAATAAACCGACCACTATGCGTATATATACCTTTTTCCGTCACCTCGGTGACGCGTTCACCCGTATAGACATGCACGCGCAACTTCCTGAGCTCGAGATCGACAGCATGGGACAACGTTGGTGGCAATGCAGGTAAAACACGGTCTGTTGCCTCAATAAGCGATATTTTGACATCTCTGTCAGCATCTATCTTATCCAAGCCATAAGCTGCCAGTTCCCGCGTAGTATTATGCAACTCAGCCGCTAATTCCACTCCTGTAGCCCCAGCACCGACGATCACCACTTCCAACTGTCCTGCCTGCACTGGCTCTGTTTGAGTTTGGGCACGCACCAATGCATTATGCAATCGACGATGGAAGCGCTCTGCCTGGTCCTGAGTATCTAGTGCAATTGAATAATCGCTTGCACCCTTGATTCCAAAGTCATTCGTAGTACTACCTATCGCAATAATCAAGGTGTCGTACTGAAATGTCCTGCGTGGAATAACTTCCACGCCATCTTCATCATGGTAAGCCGAAACATAGACTTCTTTTTTTGCTCGATCTATGCCGTCCATACTACCCAGGCGAAATTTGAAATGATGCCAATGCGCTTGAGCAAGGTACTCCAGCTCATGCTTATCCGGGTTCATGCTGCCTGCAGCGATCTCATGCAGCAATGGCTTCCAAACATGGGTACGAGTTCGATCTATCAGGGTAATTTCGGCCTTGCCTTTACGCCCCAACGAGTTGCCAAGGCGGGTAGCAAGCTCAAGACCACCAGCCCCACCACCAACAATGACAACTCGATGAAGCTGCGCACTATCTTTTGCTTGCAATTGCATAACCTACCTTTTCTAGTTTCTACTTATTCGTTACCTGTTACGCCGCCATGGCTACGAATCCATGCAATCACTTTCAAAGTCTCATCCGGTGTGATTCCGTTGCTTGGGTCTGTCGGATCCATCAGTCCCTTACCCTTTGCACCCATACCACCATTTGTGCCATGCCAGATAGTTTCAAACATACCCTTGTTTGTTGCATCTTTAGGATAACGATAATCAGGTCCAGTCAAGTTAGGTCCGACCTGACCCTTGGCCTCTGGGCCGTGGCACTGTGTGCAAGAATACAGCTGGAATATTTTTTTGCCCTTTTCTACTGCTTCGGCATTTCCAACGTATGGATTCTTACCGGTTGCTAAAAATTCTTTTGCCGCAGGCGTATCGAAAAACTCCGCATTAATTACCAATGGTGAGCCATCTTGAGTTGTTACAAATGAGATCGCTGTACCAGAACCACTAGTGGATTCTTTTTGATCAGCAGAACCATCACCGCCCTTGCTGCACGCACCTGTTAACCCTGCAATTAAAACCAGCAGCGCCAAGTTTAGATTAATTTTGTTCATTTCCACCCTCCTGTTTAAACGCCTTAATTTTACCTTATTCTTGGCGACTTACACATAAAAAAACGGCCGCTAGTAATCTAGCGGCCGCTTATAAACATAGAAACTAATAACTTATTTTAACCAAGGCTTATCATCACCACCCTTATATTGGGTGCGCAACCAACCAATGATCTTCAGGATATCGTCTGTTGAAGGATTATCCGGACTACCCAGTTGTTGGTGCCATGCAAACATACCGCCATTACTACCACCAGAGATAGTCTCAAACAAACCCTTATCAGTTATATGCTTTGCATACTGCCAACGGTCATCAGTAATGCTTGGTCCAACTTGACCACCAGCATTTGGCCCATGGCATTGGGTACAAGAATACAAACCAAATAACTTCTTACCTTTTTTTGCAGCTTCTGCGTCGCTCACATACAGTTTTGTATATGGATTGATGCATGTCTGTAAAAACTCTTTTGCTTGCGGTGTATCTGTATCTACCGCTTTAACACCTAAAGGACTGCCATCCTTTGTTGATACCAAGTCACATGCAGCATTAGCTTGTAGCGAAAAAGTTAAACCTACAAAAGTAAGCATAGAAATAAAAAATGCTGCTTTAACTGCTTTATTACCTAACATGTCATCTCCTAGTTTGTAAATTTCGACTACATTTTGATTTTGACCACATGCTATTGGTGCTGAGTACTAAAATCAATTTGTATACATTTAACGAGTTAGCGCTATTTCGGTTGACTTTTGAGCCTGAAGTAGCGCTAATCAGTTACTCGCTTTTAGGTATCACATCGCCGCGAGTTTCACGAGCCTTTTTCTCTACACTGTCTCCTGCAACCACAGGCACATGTGGAATACCGTAATCGTCAAGAATTTTCAGAATATCGCCTTGGCGACGATCTAATACTTCTTGAATCATAGCCAGTCGCTCTTTATCTTTTTTACGTACGCCTACTGAAATATTCCAATACTCTTTACCGTGAACATTGGTAGCTTCATATTCCGGTGCAGGCACAACAACAAGTGGCTCTTTTGACTGTTTGGCATAATAACCACCAATTGGTCCCCACACAATAGCTACGTCAATATCACCTTTAACTAAATCATCAATCATTTGACTTGGCGGTAAATTCAAATCACGCTCAATGCGATAAGGGCGAGAGTTATTCAACAAGCCTTTATCGCTGAGTGGACGTGATGGTGGTGTTTTACCAACCACACCTATATATGCCTTTTTAAGGTCTGGGGAGTCCCAGTCTGTGATGTTATAGCCACTACTTTTCTTATATACAAAGACATAACCTGAGCGGTAGTACGGTTTTGAGGTGCGTACCATATCATTACCATCCACCGTGCCAATAATTACATCACACCGACGCGCATTAAGCGTATTACGGATAAATCCCATACGGTCATACCAGAACTGGTAAGACACTTTCTTACCCAAGTCCTTTGCAATCAATTCTGCGATCTTGTTTTCAAAACCTTCTTGCTTGTTATTTGAGTACGGCAGATTGTCTTGGTCTGCACATACCTTGAATTCTGTTGGGTCTTCTACACGTTGCGGCTCACCGCCACGGCCTGAATTCAGATCAACGGCCAGCGTATTTTCTTCAGCCAAGGCTGAACTCGAAAGCGCTGCGAGAACCAGCACTAGAGAGACTTTTTTAAGTTTTTTCAGCATTACTCATTTCCTCATCGTTGATTAGTGGTCTCTTCGCGAACCCCATATAAAAAGCACCCCGCCGGAGCGGGGTGCTTATGTGACACACTAACTAACGGTTAGTTCTGTTATACAGTCTTGCGACTGAATTACAGGCTGAACACGTTCAGTGCACCGCCGCCAGGAGCAGCGTTGTACTTGGTCAGTTCTTTGTAACCACCAGCTGCACCAAGTGCATCTGTATCGTTAGTCATACCAAGGTTCATCGCAACACCAGCCCAACCGCCGATACCGGACAGTACGCCAACGTATTGTTTACCCTTGTTACCGTATGTGAATGCATTACCAATCACACCAGAACCAACTTGGAATTTCCAAAGTTCTTTACCAGTCTTAGCATCAACAGCCTTGAACCAACGATCCAATGTACCGTAGAACACAAGGTCAGAAGCAGTAGTTAAAGCACCGCCCCATGCTGAGAACTTCTCTTTGTTATACCAAACTGATTTGTTGGTCATAGGATCATAAGCGCCGAAGCCACCCATTACACCGTCAGGACCAGCAAACATAGTCAAGGTAGCACCAACCCAAGGTTGACCAGCAACGTACTTAGACTCAACTGGCTCGTATGTCATACATACGTGGTTCAGTGGTGAGTAGATCAGACCAGTCTTAGGTGAGTAAGCAGCTGGTTGTTGATCCTTAGTACCCAATGCAGCTGGGCAGATACCCTTGGCATTGTAATCTTGGTGAGTTGAGTACTTACCGTCCTTGTTAGGTACGCCAGTCTTCATGTCAACATCGGTTGCCCAGTTAACGAATGGATGCACTTTTTGTGCAGCAACTAAAGTACCGTTAGCTGCATTCCAAGTGTATGCAAAACCGTTACGGTCATGGTGCCATGCGTATGTCTTGCCACCCTTGTCGAACAGGATAACTTCGTTAATACCGTCATAATCCCACTCATCGTGTGGAGTCATTTGCATGCCCCATTTTGCAATACCAGTATCTAAGTCACGAGCGAAAACAGTCATAGACCATTTGTTGTCGCCAGGACGTACATCTGGATTCCAAACGGATGGGTTACCAGTGCCGTAGTAAACTAAGTTTGACTTAGCATCATATGGCCACCAGCCCCAAACGGAACCACCACCATGTTGCCAACCATCTTTAACAGCTTGTGGCTTAGCCCAGGTACGTGTACCCAGTTCTTTTTCGCCAATCTTCAGCTTGTCATTAGGGATCTTCTTGAAAGAACCACCTTCTTTGTTACCGCCGTTTACATCTTCGTAAACTGACAGTGCAGAGTATTGTGGGTTTTCTTTGTTGAAGTCAGCACCGATCAGAACTTCAGCATCAGGACCTGTGCTGTATGCTTTCCATGCCAAAGAACCGTCTTTGATGTTGTAAGCTGCGATGAAGCAACGAACACCAAATTCAGCACCTGAACAACCGGTCAGAACTTTATCTTTGATTACGTGTGGAGCATTAGTGTTAGTAGCACCAACTTTTGGATCTGTATTCTTCAGTTCCCAAACTTTAGCACCAGTCTTAGCATCTAAAGCAACCAGCATGCCATCATTTTGTTGCAAGAAAATCTTGCCATCGCCGAAACCAAGACCACGGCTTACGTTGTCGCAGCACAGAACTGCTTGAACTGATGGATCTTGTTTAGGGAAATAAGACCAAACAATCTTTTGGTTGTCGCTTAAGTCAAGAGCGTAGATGTTATTAGGGAATGCTGTATGTACATACATCATATTGCCAACAACAACAGGTGAACCTTCGTGACCACGGTTTACACCGGTTGCGAATGTCCAAGCGGCTTTAACGTTTTTAACGTTGCCTTTGTTGATTTGTGATAGTGCACTGTATGCTTGGTTGTTATGCTGACCACGTGGATGTGCCCAGTTGTTAGCATTAGCCATAGCAGCTTCTTGGTCAGCAGCGGCTGATGCAACCATTGGCATTGCCAATGATGCGCCTACTACAACACCCAGAGCCAATTTGATTTTGCTCATCTCCATTTTTCAATCTCCATAGTTGTTACTACTAAGGGTTACTCAAAAGCAAAAAAATCAAAAAAATCTGCCTCTCTCATTTGTAAACGCCTGAGATCTTGCAATCATTCTGAAACTTTACTTTTCGCTTCACTCTTGTGAGCGCGAAGTTATGTTAGTTCAGTCGCAAACGATTTGCAATAGTCTATTTACAATTTATTTACAATTTCACTAAATATTTTTACATCCTTCTTGTATCTTCTCATTTCCGCTATCATAGCAATGGCAAGCCGTTTGTAAATATTCATTATAATCAATACGAAAGCACAATCCGTTCAGATGTTATCCGATACTTACAATTTGTTTCCTGAAATCGAGCCATTTCAATCCGGATGGTTCGAAGCTTCCAACTTGCATCATATTTATTATGAGCAATCAGGCAACCCGGATGGAAAGCCGGTTGTATTCTTGCATGGTGGCCCAGGTAGCGGCTGCAACCCTACACAGCGACGTTTTTTTGACCCCCTGCATTATCGGATTATTTTACTTGATCAACGTGGGTGCGGCCGCAGCAAGCCATTGGGCTGTGTTGAAGAAAACACTACAGAGCACCTTGTAAACGACATCGAAAGCCTGAGAGTACTGCTCAACATTGAGCGTTGGCTGGTTTTTGGCGGCTCATGGGGAAGCACCCTAGGTATTGCCTATGCGCTGGCACATCTCAATAGAGTGACAGGTCTTGTGCTTAGAGGCGTATTTTTAAGCCGCAGCAGTGAGCTTGAGTGGTTCCTTAATGATGTAAGGCACTTCTATCCGGAAGCATGGGATAAGTTACTGGCATTTATTCCAGCAGAGGAGCATCACGATATATTGGATGCTTATGCAAAGCGCATATTTTCTGACCAGGCCGCTATAAATGTACCGGCAGCAATCCATTGGAATGGGTATGAAAATAGCATTATGACCTTACGTCCAGGCAGCGGCAGCGTGTCAACCGTGCCTGACGACATCCAGGTAGCCAGAGCACGAGTTCAGCTACATTACATCAAGCATGCATGCTTTGTAGGCAATCGCGACCTTTTGGTGGAAACAATCAAGCTGGCGCATATCCCCACAATAATCGTGCAAGGGCGCTACGATATGGTCTGCCCTCCTCAAACAGCCTGGGAGCTCAAAAAAACCATGCCACATGCAGAATTTCAAATGGTGGCTGATGCCGGTCACTCCGCCATGGAGCCGGGTACAACCTCAGCCCTCATTGCTGCCACGGAACAATTCAAAACACTTGCTATCAAATAATCAGCTCAGCAACATAAGCCTCTACTGTGAAAAGTAAATTGCGCCAAATCGGTAGCCTCGGCAACTACCCCGCTATCAGCAAATCGCGCGCGGCCTACGCCAAGCACCATTACAGCACCCCTTTATTTGTGCTGCGTGAAACACTCAGTGCATTCCGCTTGCACAATGGTCTCAGCCTATCTGCGTCATTGTCTTTTTATGCCATGTTCGCGCTAATCCCGATGGCCTTGCTTATATTCTTCATGCTGAGCCACCTGGTAACCTCTTCCGACTATGCCATAGTTAAGCTGGCTATCCTTGTCAGCAATCTTGTGCCTAAGTTCAGCCAGCGCATTATGGTAGAGGTTTATACCTTTTCCAGACATCAAGCAGTTTGGGGTGCATTTGGCCTGTTCGCGCTGCTGTGGATAGTAACGCCATTAGCTGGTGCTTTACGCTCAGCGTTTTACACTATCTCGGCCATGATTGAGGCACCATCTTTTATCCGGCGAAAAATCAAGGATGTGTTTGCTGTCCTTGGCATACTACTAATGTTTTTTATGTTCACTTTTTTCGGGTTGATGTTGGAAAAAGTGCTTATGTTCTTGAACCCAGCCACCGCCTATTCCGACCTGATCAATCTCGGAAGCTCAATACTCATCAGCACTCTACTGATTGCATTGTTTTACCGTATCTTTTTTCCTGCACGCGTGGCTATTCAGCACATACTGATTGGTTCGTTTGTTACCGCGGCCCTATGGGTAGCCATGCGGCCCTTGTTTGGCCTGTTTCTGTCGTTGAACCAGTCTTACGGCACAATATTCGGCGGCATGAAAAACATGTTCATTTCCATCGGATGGCTTTATTACACCTTTGCAGTTTTCTTGCTGGGAACTGAGCTGATCTCAACCCTACGCAAAAAGGACGTGCTATTGCTGCGGGGCTTATTTGGCGACATGCCTAAAGACAAAACCAATTACCTCAGTGAACTAATGAGCCGCTATGGCAAAAAATACCGGCAAGGCGACTATGTGTTTCACAAGGGGGAGGAAGGGCATGACCTTTTTTACATAGTATCTGGGCATATCAAGCTGGCATATGAAGGCCAGGTCTTCATGGAACTTGCTGCGGGAGACTATTTTGGTGAAATGGCGATACTGACAGAGACCGCCAGAATTGCCGATGCGATGGTAGTGTCTATAGAGGCAGAAATTGTGGTGATTAGTGCAGACAACATCCAGACGCTCTTACTGGGAGAGCCCAAAGTAGCCATGAATTTCCTTAAACAACTGGCCTCTCAATTACAGAACGCTCATCAAATTGCAAAAAATTGAGCTATTATTTTGATAATGCATACTTGAACAAAGCTCATTAAAACAAAAAAAGAGGCTTAATCATGGCGAAACAATTTCAACAAGCTAAACAACCCAGTCAGCACGAGATTCAACCTTTACTACATTTACTGAATACCGGACAGCTGGCCCTTGCTGAAGCCAAGGCTAAAGCTCTGCTCACAAACTATCCCCATGTATTTATTCTGCACAATATCCTGGGGATAGCACTTGATGGCCAAAGAAAGTTTGCTGAAGCCGCCATCAGTTATCGTAAAGCACTGGCCTTACAACCTAACGTACCAGATTTGCATTTCAATCTGGGTATCGCCCTTGCCAATCTTGGAAGGTTTGAGGAAGCGGCAGCCAGCTACCGTCAAGCCATCAAGCTGCAACCCCGCTTTTTTGAAGCCTTGGGTAACTTGGGTACTGTGCTACAGAAGCAAGGCAAGCTGGAAGAGGCTATTGCCAGCTACCGCAAGGCACTATCGATAAATCCAGACGCTTTGGGACATTTCAACCTGGCGACTGCATTACGCGACCAAGGCAAGCTGGATGAGGCAGTAGAGAATTACCATAAAGCCCTTGCTATCAATCCCAGCTATGCTGAAGCTTATAACAATCTGGGCGAAACATTGCGTGATAAGGGCAAGATGGATGAGGCTATCGTCAGCTACCAACAGGCCCTTAGTATTAATCCAGATAATCCTGAAGCCAATTACAACATGGCAGAGTTTCTCTATCTGGCAAGCAAATATGACGAGGCGATTCCCTACTTTGAGAGATCGAAGCTAGACGACTGGCAAGAACGTAGCCTGTATTGCCTGTACAAGGCTCAGAGATTTGAAGATTTCAAGGCCAGGCGTGGCGCACTAATCAGCAGCACCAGCCATACTTCACCATTCCTTGCGACTTTATCAACGCACTACTCCATCAATTTTGGCGTTGAAGATCCGTATAATTTTTGCAAAAATGCCATGGATTTCGTCTACCAAAATAGCATTGCGCCGCTTGCGACTGAAAATAGCGCATTGCTCAGAGATTTGCTAAGAGATATCAATAACGCTGAAATTGCAGAACGCAAGCAAGCTCGATTGCATTTTGGCATACAGTCTGCAGGCAACCTATTCAAGCGCCCGGAGGCTTCGTTCAGAACACTGGCAGAGTTGATCAAAAAAGAATTTTTAAATTACAGACAACGCTTTGCAGGTGCAGACTGCGAGTTAATCAGATCATTCCCCACGGCGCTGGACTTTACCAGCTCCTGGTACGTCAAAATGCGTCAAGGGGGGCACCTGACATCGCATATACATGAGATAGGCTGGATTAGCGGTGCAGTTTACCTCGCCATGCCACAAAACAAGATCAATCCGGATGAAGGGCGTTTTGAATACGGCACCCATGGCGATGACTACCCGCAGAAACACAGCGATTTTCCCGTTAGCAATGTGGCGCCGAATGTGGGTGATATCGTGCTGTTTCCATCCTCCTTATTTCATAGGACGATCCCCTTCACCTCTGACGAGGAAAGAATTTGCATTGCGTTTGATCTAAAGCCAGCAGGGCCGGCGCAATCGAAAGCCTCATCCTATTAACCGGCTTCCTCGGCCATTAATGCAATTACTGCGCACTGACATCGCCACTTTCACTTCTGTGGTAACTTTTCATGTCTTCAGGCTTCACCGTATTATTTTTAAAACCTATTCGCGGCTTCTTGAGCTTACTTTTAGGTGTTGATGATGGAGCCTGCTTTTCCTGCCCCAAACTCGGCTTCACTTCGGCGTCATCAACCTTTATCACCGCACCGGAAGATTGGCCTTGCTCTCCATTACCCGCACTGGCCGCATCATCAGCCAGTGCATACCCACCAGACATCATTAAACAAACACTAACAATAATACCGAACAATTTATGCACTTGGACGCCTTTGTATTTATCTTCAATACACCTTAAACTTTTTTGCCGCCCGGACCAGCCAGATACCAAACAATTAACCCTAACACAGGGAAGATCAAGACCCCGAGAATCCAAAGAATTTTGGCACCCACTTCTGCAGAACTTTGCGCAATCTTAATAATCGCAAAAATATCTGCAACCAGAATCAATAATCCTAAAATCCCTGTGTTATTCATCGTATTTATCCTTAGGTTATATATAAATCTTATACTTAAAAACTTGCTGAATTACCGCCATGCTTACTTGCTGTGTTTACACAGGCTACTTAGCTGGAAGACTTACGCTTCGTATCCAGGCAATCACTTTAAGCACCTCATCCGGTGACATGCCATTTTTAGGGTCAGCTGGGTCCATCAACCCCTTGCCTTTTGCCCCCATACCCGCGTTGGTTCCATGCCAAATGGTCTCAAACATACCCTTGTCATTTGCACTCTTGGCATATTTGAAATTTGGTCCAATCAGTCCAGAAGCCGTTTGGCCCTGGGCATTACCGCCGTGGCACTGGGTACATGAGTAAAGCTGATATATTTTTTTACCACTGGCAATACCGGCTTGATCACCGATGTAGGGATTTTTACCCGTCGCCAGAAACTGCTTGGCTTGTGGGGTATCAAAAAGCTCTGGATTAATCTTGAGCGGCTTACTTTCCTGGGTATCCACGAACTCAACCTGTGCTGCATAAGCCGCACAGGTTAAAACGTACAAAATCGTTGCAAAGAATATCTTTAGCATTTTGTATCTCCTTGTCACTTCTATACCAATAACGAGGAGTTAGATTAAAACCAGTCAACATTGGACTCTATCAGCAACTGTCCCAAATTTTTGTAAGACGCGGCTGACGCAACCCGTGGCGAAAAACCGGTCACTCGGATATCAAAAATTGATTGTTATCTGTTTTTATATAGAAATTCCCCTGCGGGTCTATTTTGAGAGCACGTATCCGATAGCCTGTCAGAACAGGCTCTGCATAAATTAGATTCTGTTTTTCTTTCTTGATGCGATAAAGCGTGGCGGACGCCATGCCGGCCATGAAGTAGTCATTATCCCAATAGTCGTTCTTGCCGGTATCCGCATACTTGGCGATTGCACCAACGCCTATGGATGGCACAAATGTCATGGCTGGCCGTTCATAACCTTCATGGCTGTTGAATTTGTTGCCGTAATAGTTACCCATGCCATCCCGCTCATAAATCGTGCCATAGCTGACGACGGGCCATCCGTAGTTCTTACCGCGCTTGATCAGGTTGATTTCATCCCCACCTCTGGGGCCATGATCTGATACCCATAGCTCACTAGCTACTCTGTCGAAATACATGCCGCCAGATGGTGAACGTAACCCTGTCGCATAAACTTCGGCATTGAGTTTTTGCAGGTCTATCTTGATAACCTTGCCTACCGAAGTCGTCATATCCTGGACCCGCTCCGGCTTTGAGAAGTCACCTATACTCAGAAACAGGGTATTGTCATTCTCCCCCAACACCAGCTTGCCGCCCACCTGGTGACCCAGGAACGGCTCTTTGATTGCCGGCCGGCTGAGATAGATCTCACGTTTGAATATCACCTCGGCATTGGCAACATCCACCTCGAATTCAGAAACTGCAAGCCTGGCTCCATTCTGCTGGTCATCCCAGGTTGTATAGGCGACAAACAGGGAGTTCTTAAGTAATAGTGAATCTTTGACACCCGACAGATTCTTGCAATACACCACTTTCTTGGTATCGCTTTCATTGCTGGAACTCTCGCCACCAGGGATGTATTTAGTCAGGCTTTTGCCAGGCTGCACCAGCTTCAGGTCGCCATCCAGACGCGTAAAATAGACTTCCCCACATTTATCTATGAACAGAAACTGATTGTTGCCAAGATTCTCGAAAGGACCAGTCGGATAAGTATCCTCGAAAGGTAGCGTATATTTTTTCAGGGCCTGAGTGCCGAACACTGAGGTAATGGTAATGGCATCATCCACTTTGTCTGTGGATGCGTTAGTAACCAGAAGTGATGGTACGAAAGGTGGCGTGACGGGGTTGTTGTCACTTGCGGTTTCTGCGGAGTGAGATACAGGAATGACCATTCCGCCAAGACATAGCAGAATGCAAAGCCCTAGCGCTCTACTTAGATTTTTGATATTCAATGCTGTGTATATTCCTTGATCGACTTTAAATAGATGGGGTAAAGTAAAAAGAGTTCAGCTGCGTCAACAGATGCTGCAAGCAATGGCGGCTGTCAGATCAATTGCTTAACTTCAAGTCTTCCAACCCTTTTTTCAGCAAGTCCTGCATTAACAGCAAGAGCTCCTGCTTGGTGATGGCCTCGTTCTCTGAGGTCAGAACAGGCGCGTCACTGTCGAGCCAATCCCTATCTGCACGCTTGCTGCTGGCATATTGTTGAACACTGGCGATCTCCTTGCCACTTTTCGCATCGATCAACTGAACCGTCATCGTCAGAAAATTCAGTGCATTCCTGTCCCGCAAAAATGAACGCTGATAGATGCCATAGCCGGAGAACAGCTGATTTGTACCAAAAAACACATCGCCATACTCTGCCGGGCTAATCATCAACACCAAATCCGCCCCGGATTCCGCGGCCAATGCTTGCACGCCCTCACTTTGATATTGGTATTTACGATTGCCAGTCCAGAAGTTCTCTTCCAGGCTACCAAATTTCTGCCTGTATCCACCCACTTTGGCTTTTACCGGGGTAAATTTACTACCTGCCTCAATAAGTAAGGTGGCTTGGTCTTCTACATATTGGTCAACTGCCCAGGACTGCACATCCATATCCCGCTTTTCGTTACTGAACGCCATCGTACCAAGATACTGAATACTCATCTGATTGCCTAGCAAACTTACCACAGCAACTTTACTGCCGTGTGGTACTTGCGTAGTTTTGTCAGCTCCAACGATGGCACAGCTCTGGGTCATGCCTGCAATCATCAGGATTAATGCAAAAATGCTCAGACGACGCATGGCACAACCTTATGTTTATTATTTTCAGGCCCCGAGTATAACCAAATTAATTAGCCGCTTCACGGTGATAACGAGTAATCAGTTCAACTTCATTTTTGGAGCCCAATAGTACGGGCACACGCTGATGCAGCTTGGCTGGTTGCAGCTCCATAATGCGTTCATACCCTGTTGTAGAAAGGCCACCAGCCTGCTCCACAATGAAACTCATTGGGTTAGCCTCATACATCAACCGTAGCTTGCCGCCCTGCTGTTTGATTTTACTGTCTATGGGGTACATGAAAATACCGCCACGTATGAGTATGCGGTGTACTTCCGCCACCATGGAGGCCACCCAGCGCATGTTGAAGGCTTTGCCACGTGGCCCTTCGGCGCCCTGCAGACATTCTTCAATATAGCGCTGTACCGGAGCTTCCCACAGCTTCTGATTCGACATATTGATGGCAAACTCGCTGGTATCCGCTGGAACCTGCATGCTGGCATGCGTCAGCAGAAAATCACCAATCTCGTTATCCAGCGTAAAGCCATTGACGCCATGACCGGTGGTAATCACCAGCATGGTAGATGATCCATACAAGGCATAACCGGCACAGACCTGCTGGGTGCCCGGCTGTAGAAAATCCTCTACTTTTGGGTTAATCACCCCTTCCGGGCAGCACAGGACAGAAAAGATGGTGCCCACGGAAATATTGACATTGACGTTTGAAGACCCGTCCAGCGGGTCGAACAGCAACAGGTATTTTCCGTGCTGCCGATACTCTGCGGGAATTGTATAAGGCTCATCCATCTCCTCGGAGGCCATGCCGGCAAAATAGCCGGCCGACTGATTGGCCTGCAGGAAAATATCGTTGGTGATGACATCGAGATGCTTCTGCGTTTCACCCTGCACATTCTCGGTTTCCAGGCTACCCATAGTGCCAGCCAGGGCGCCTTTACAAACAGCGCTGGAAATATGTTTACAGGCACTGGCAATATCATTGAGCAACAGTATGAAGTCGCGATCGGCGATATTATTTTTGCGTTGTTCTTCTAGCAGAAACTGAGTAAACGTACAGTTGCTCATAAACATGGCCTCGAAATAGTAATGGTTTGCTGCAGACTACACTTGGATATCAATCTTTAGTGTTCACGGTAGCATCGTGGCTAGCATCAATAGCAAAGCTAGCTTAGTGTCATTAGATATCAACGTAAAACGCACTAACAGCCCTTAGTGTAATGGATTTTATGCACTTGCATGAGTGCATAGCCAATGAAATGAAATCGACCACCTCACCCATCAATAGTGATGAACATAACGACCAGCCGCAACAATGCATATACATATCAGCACATAATCGATATGTAAAAACTATTGATATAATTTAAACAATTAATTTAACAAATCAAACATACTTGTTTAATATGCATTCGTGCTTCAGCAACATCATTAGCAAATAAATTTTTAATTCACTAGAAAAGGATGTAAAAAATGGTATCAACTGTTCCTAATGTCGTATTTAAAACCCGCGTTCGTGACGAAAGCATTGGCGGCCAAAACCCATTTCGCTGGCAGGATGTCACTACTGCAGATATCTTCAAGGGCAAGAAAGTCGTGATTGTGGCGCTGCCAGGTGCATTTACCCCAACCTGCTCCAGTACCCACTTACCAGGCTTCGATGCCAAGTATCAGGAGTTCATTGATCAGGGTATTGATGAAATTTACTGCCTGAGCGTGAATGACGCTTTTACCATGTTCCAATGGGGTAAAAACCTTGGTGTGAAGCATGTAAAGATGCTGCCTGATGGCAATGGTGACTTCACCCGTCAGATGGGCATGCTGGTTAAAAAGGAAAATCTTGGCTTTGGTGATCGCTCATGGCGTTACTCCATGCTGGTCGATGACCAGAAAATCGTCAAGATTTTCGAAGAACCAGGCAAGGCTGACAATCACCCGGAAGATCCATTTGTCGCGAGTGATGTCGACACTATCCTGAACTTTATTAAACAGAAATAAGTACCGGCTTTGAAGCATGGACGATGCAGCAAATGCATCGTCCGTGGCTAAGCTAACATCAATATCCACTCTTAATGAAACGAGAACTTCAATTGACTACATACGACTATGATTTATTTGTAATTGGCGCTGGTTCAGGTGGCGTGCGCGCCGCACGGATGGCTGCCGGTCATGGTGTGCGTGTAGCCATTGCAGAAGACCGTTACTTCGGTGGCACTTGCGTCAACGTAGGTTGTGTCCCCAAAAAACTGTATGTCTATGCCTCTCAGTTCAGCGAAAGCTTTGCAGGTTCAGTCGGTTTCGGTTGGAACCCCGGCAAACCAGATTTCAACTGGTCCATTCTGGTTGCTAATAAGGACAAAGAAATAAATCGGTTACAAGGTGTCTATGACCGCTTGTTGCAAGATAGCGGCGTGACGGTGATCAATGGACGGGCAAGCTTGCTGGATAAGCATACCGTGATAGTCGGCGATACCAAATACACTGCAGAACGTATCCTCGTAGCTACAGGTGGCTGGCCTTATGTGCCGGACGTGATAGGCAAAGAGCACATCATCACCTCAAATGAGGTTTTCAATCTCCCCATATTGCCCAAACGCATATTAATTGTGGGTGGCGGTTATATTGCCGTGGAGTTTGCAGGCATATTGCATGGCTTGGGTGTAGATGTCAGCATATTCGAGCGTGGGCAGAAAGTGTTGCGTGGCTTTGATGAAGACATTCGTGACTTCCTGATTCAGGAGATGACAAACAAAGGTATTGAATTCCATTTTAATACCAGCGTTGACCGCATTGATCAACACGACAATGGCTTTACTGTGCATACGACTGATGGCAACACGGTAGAGACTGACCTTGTCATGTATGCCACCGGCCGCGCGCCTAACACTGTGGGCATTGGACTTGAAGCATTGGGTGTAGCTCTGGACGAGGTCGGTGCAATCAAAGTGAACGACGATTACCAAACCAATGTTGCTTCAATTTATGCCCTGGGTGACGTGACTAATCGCGTTAATTTAACGCCGGTAGCCACCGCTGAAGGCATGGCCTTGGTCAATAAACTATATGCTAACAAGGTTGGTAAGGTGGATTATGAAAACATCCCCACCGCAGTATTCAGCCAACCCAACATTGCTACGGTCGGCCTTACAGAAGCTGATGCACGCGATAGATACCCTGCCGATATCGACATTTACAAATCAGTGTTTAAGCCCATGAAAAATACGCTGGCTGGCATCAATGAAAAAACGCTGATGAAAATGATAGTCGTGCGTAGCACAGACAAAGTAGTTGGCATGCACATGGTGGGGCCGGACGCTGGAGAGATTATCCAGGGCATGGCCGTGGCTATCCGGGCAGGGGCAACTAAAGCAATTTTTGATTCCACCATCGGCATACACCCGACGGCTGCAGAAGAGTTCGTGACGATGCGCAAGCCTGTTGTATAAACCCAGGGGCGGAAGTGGATGAATGCATCAACTTCCGCCCATAAAAATCTGTTTTACCTCGTCTTACCAACATTTAAGTCCCACTTTATTTTTTCGCTTTAACTTCGCTAAGTGGCCTATCGCACAGTCACATCAATATAGTGATGATATAACTCACTCCTAATCGTTGTATCTCTATGCTTCCTCCTCTTTAATTCACCTTATTCTAGGTGTTTACGTCCCTTATCACCCTCAAATATAAACTATTTATTTATTTAAAATCAAATACTTAATTTAGTTAACGCAATAGTCCGAATGGACTATATCTATGTAATCCATAGCCCTGTCTAATAGGCCATCAATAAAATTATTCACAGAAATATGATTTCCTAAAGGGACACATTTACTACGGTGTTAGATGTGAAAGGGAAGTCCAGTTGATATCAATTTAGTTACTTAATAACTAAGTTGATCCCCACAAATAAATTTTATTAAGGCCTAAAAATGAACACATTAAAAATTAAAGCAATAACATTAGCACTGGGTTTAACAGTATTTACGGCATTCAACGCACAAGCAGAAACAGTATCCACCTCCATAGATACCAATGCATCTGCAACTTCCGAACAATATCAATTCAGCGTTAATCCTATCGCACTCACCAGCTTTTCAGATATCGTCAATCTGGAAATCACACCTTACCGTGACTTGGTAGCCACACTAAGCGGAACAAGTGATCAAAGCATCAGCTTTACTAGCTTTGATCTTTATTCAGGTGTCAGCAATGGCGCTAACACATTGGTTGCTACAGGAGATGTTTTCTCACCTTTAGCTAAGTTATCATTTGGCGCTTTAACCAGCGACTATTTAGCTGGCAGTTACTTCATTAAGATTGTTGGTTTGCAATCAGGTGTCAGCTCTTATAACGGCAACATTACGTTGACAAGCGCAGTTCCTGAGCCAGAAACATATGGCATGATGTTAGCAGGTCTTGGCTTGATGGGCTTTGTGGCTCGCCGTCGTAAAATTGGTTAATCGTTAAGGTTTTTGTATTACAACGCCCTAGCAATAGGGCGTTTTTTATTGTCTCGATTAAGTAATGACTTGGAATGGAAACGGGGATTTAGCTAACACACATTTTTCATGTTCACATTGCAAGTTACTAATGATGCCAAAACCTTTGTAGAGGTTTTAAATAAAAAAAAGGGTTAGCTAATTAGCTAACCCTTTTTCTTATGGCCCTCTGTAAGTCGAACACAGTACCAACGGATTCCGGTTTGTGTAGCTTTCACTACTTCCTGGACTTTGTCTTCACCATTGCTTTCGCTTTAGAGTCAAAATTAAACAATCATTGTTTTCTTCAGATACTCGCTGCTCGCATTCTGTCCATTTTCTCTATCACTGCCTGATAAAGATCATGGTCGGAATCTGGGTTATTGCGATCTGGATGGTTAGCACTAAGGATCCTTTTCAATTGCTTCAAATCTTCTGGCAAGTCATGTACCTTAGTCACTCGATCACCGTTTTTGGCCATTACGCGCTGAAGCTCAATCTCTGCGGTTTCACGTGTATCATAAAGTATCTTGCTACCTAGGCGCCAGTTGTTCTGGTTTTTGCGAGGATATAGTTTCTCTTTGCCATCAAACCAAAACCATTGTCCCGTTTCGGCATCCTGTTCAAAATGAATGGTGGTGATTGCATATGTGTAAGTAGGTGGCTCGATTTCTTTAGCTAATAGATTGATGATTTTTCCGACAGTCCCCACTGTTACAACGTAATACGCACCTAGCGCATGTGGACTAAACGCGCTGCTAAGGGTTGGTGCAGGCTTATTAATATTAGTTGCTGAATTCATTTCAGCCATGCGGGCAAGCGCTCTGCGTTGTGCGTTGGTCAAAAGTGTTGCTCCTTAAATTTTTAAATAAACACGTTTCCAGAATTGAAAAAGGCCAGTGCCTAAGCGCCAGCCTTTAGAATCTTTTGGCTCCTCGACCTAGGCTCGAACCAAGGACACACGGATTAACAGTCCCATGCCCTGACTAGGCAGAAAAACGACCTAGAGATTTCTCCCTAAGTCGTTTTTATTTGCTTCTGGTGGCCCCTCTGTGAGTCGAACACAGTACCAACGGATTCCGGTTTGTGTAGCTTTCACTACTCCCTGGACTTTGTCTTCACCATTGCTTCCGCTTTAGGTGGGTGCCGTCAAGTCTCTACACTTTCAACAAACATTTCTATTTGAAGCTTAGCTCGGCATTGCCTTGTGCATTGCTGCCGTCAGGTTTCACCGAATTTGACACCATCCCATATACAGTTTCCACGTATATGGCACATTTACATATGAGTCCGCTGCTCTAACCAAGCATGAGCTAAGGGGCCGTAACTTTTTTTACTACTGCACAAAAACATCGGTATAGATGTCTTTGCGCTTATTAAAATTTTCTTACTGTCGTATTGCGCTATAAGCCATGATTTTACTAGCTCTTAGCCAATGCTCCTAGTTAGAACTTCGGATTATGAGTCCGCTGCTCTAACCAAGCATGAGCTAAGGGGCCAAAAACTTAACAACCGCTAATTATATCTTAAAAATTAGTCTTGGCCTGTCTCCAGGAAGCTGCGCAGACGCTCGGAACGTGTTGGGTGACGTAACTTACGCAGTGCTTTAGCTTCTATTTGACGAATACGCTCACGCGTTACATCGAACTGTTTGCCCACTTCTTCCAGCGTGTGGTCAGTATTCATTTCGATACCGAAGCGCATACGCAGGACTTTTGCTTCACGTGCAGTGAGCGACTCCAGCACTTCTTTAGTCGCATCGCGCAGGCTGGCGTAAACAGCGGCATCCACAGGAGCCAGTGTGGCGTTATCTTCAATGAAATCACCCAGATGTGAATCATCATCGTCACCAATTGGCGTTTCCATGGAGATCGGCTCTTTGCTGATCTTGAGGATTTTGCGGATTTTGTCTTCCGGCATTTCCATCTTTTCAGCCAGTGTTGCCGGATCTGGCTCCAAACCTGTCTCTTGCAGAATCTGACGGCTGATACGGTTCATCTTGTTGATGGTTTCGATCATGTGTACCGGAATACGGATGGTACGTGCCTGATCGGCAATAGAGCGGGTAATCGCCTGGCGGATCCACCATGTAGCGTAAGTGGAGAACTTGTAACCGCGGCGGTATTCGAACTTGTCCACGGCTTTCATCAGGCCGATATTGCCCTCCTGGATCAGATCCAGGAACTGCAAGCCACGGTTGGTGTATTTCTTGGCAATCGAGATTACCAGACGCAGGTTGGCTTCAATCATTTCGCGCTTGGCACGACGGGCACGTGCTTCACCCGTGGTCATTTGCTTGTTGATGTCTTTCAGCTCTTTAATCGGGATACCTACGCGTGCTTGCAGATCTAGCAGGCGTTGTTGCTGATCCACGATAGAGTGCTTGAAGCGCTCCAGCTTTTCTACATAAGGCTTGTTAGCAGCGAGTTCGCCAGCGAGCCAATCCAGGTTGGTTTCATTGCCCGGGAATACCTTGATGAAATGGGCGCGTGGCATACTGGATTTGTCTACGCAGAACTCCATCACCTTGCGCTCGTGGCTACGCACTTCTTCTACCATATCGCGCACGGTGCTACACAGCGCTTCTACCTGCTTGGCAGAGAAGCGGAAAGCAGTAAGCTCTTCCAGAATCAGCGCTTGTAGCTTTTGATACTCTTTATCTTGCGAGCCGTTTTTTTCAAGAATCACTGTCATTTTCTGATGTGATTCGCGAATCACGGCAAAGCGCGTCAGCACTTCCTCTTTCAGCTTGGCTAAAGCTTCGGCAGAAATGGCGGCCGCTTTCGCACCGTCATCGTCCTCTTCATCTTCTTCGTCAATCTCTTCTTCGTCGGCAGCTTCAGCTTCAACGGTCATGGCGTCATCCATGCCCACATCAGAGTCGATCAGACCGTCAACCAGATCATCCACGCTCAGTTCGTCGCGCTCTACCTTATCCACCATAGCCAGCAAATCGGCAATCGTAGTAGGGCAGGCAGCAATAGCCTGCACCATGTGCTTGAGGCCATCTTCGATACGTTTGGCGATTTCAATTTCGCCTTCACGGGTGAGCAAATCCACGGTACCCATTTCGCGCATATACATACGCACAGGGTCGGTAGTCCGGCCGAATTCAGAGTCGACGGTTGAAAGGGCCTGCTCGGCTTCTTCCACTGCGTCTTCATCAGTAACCGCTGGCGGCGCATCCGACATGAGCAATACTTCAGCATCTGGGGCTTCTTCATACACCTGAATGCCCATGTCATTGATCATGCCGATAATGCCGTCTATTTGTTCAGAATCCTGAACATCATCGGGTAAGTGGTCATTGATTTCAGCATAAGTAAGGTAACCGCGCTCCTTACCGAGCACTATCAGTAGCTTTAACCGGGTGCGGCCATCTGCAGCCTGCACTTCTTTATCGTTCACTTGCTCGTTTTGCTGATCTTTATCTTTCGCCATGCGCGACCTCTATCCCCTGAACCTAAAATGTGGTTACGGAAAAACCCAATATTATACCTTAAAATCACACACTTTTTTTAGCACTATTACCCATTGCTTTGAGCAAAGCTCTTTCCTGCTCGGTTAACTCACTTAAACTTTTTTCTTTAACTTTATCCAGCAACACCGAGTGGTTGCGTTGTGCATACATCTCTATAAGTTGCTTGCGAGCCCCCTGAAATTCAAGAGCAATATCCAAACTTTCATCAAGCAGATGCAGCTCCCGCTCAATCTCACGCATAATGCGCTCGTCCACTTTGCCTTCAATGTGATGCAGGATAGCTGCGGGCTTGGAGCTTGGATAAGCTATAGATGCTTCCAATGCCACTTTTACCAACATATCCTCATCCGTACCGCTCATCGCCCATGCCATGTCTTCAGGACTTGCAAGGGCGGGTTGCATTAACAACATCAACACAAACCTGCGCTGCAATGAAACCGTTGTGCGCGCCTGCCTTGGCAAAGACTTTTGCTGACGCTGAGGCGTTGGCATCCTGATCATGCCGCGAATCTCATCCAGTGATACATCCGCCAGTTCAGCAATGCGCTTACTTAGTAACAAACTCAATCTTGGCGCCTGAATCTGCTTGAGAATAGGCTCTGCGTCATTCAGAAACTGTACTTTGTCCTCCTGCGACTGCAAAGGGTTATCCGCACTCAGGTATTGCACGATATATTGCGACAAAGGTAAGGCCGTTTTCATGGCGGCCTCAAACGCCTCTTTACCAAATTCACGCACATAGCTGTCTGGGTCATGCTCGTTCGGCAAGAACAAAAAACTCAGGCGCAAACCATCGGTCAATGCTGGCAATGCATTCATCGCCGCGCGCCAGGCTGCTTTACGGCCGGCATTATCCCCATCGAAACAAAACACGATATTATCGGTTTGCCTCATTAACTTGGTAATGTGGAAAGGCGTAGTCGCTGTTCCTAGCGCAGCCACCGCATACTCAATACCGTATTGCGCCAGCGCCACCACATCCATGTAGCCCTCGACCACCAGCACCCGATCTGCCGCGCGTATCGCGCTACGCGCCAAAAACAGGCCATATAACTCATGACCTTTTTGGAACAGCGGAGTTTCCGGCGAGTTGTAGTATTTGGGCGTATCTTCAGGATCAATCACCCGCCCACCGAAGCCAATCACCTGGCCTTTCTGATCATGGATCGGGAACATGACTCTATCTCTAAACCGGTCATAACGCCGTCCCTGCTCATTCTCCACGACCAGCCCTACCGTTTGCAGTACCTCCGATTGATACTCGGAAAAAACATCGGCAAGATTTTGCCAGCCGGATGGTGCATAACCCATTTGGAAGCGCGCAGCAACCTGGCCGCTAAGGCCACGTGCTTTCAGATAATCTACGGCGCGCTGCGACTTCTTGAGCTCACCACGGTAAAAATTGAGCGCCTGTTGCAACACCTCCTGCATGCCGGGAATGGCTTTTTGCTGGGCATGCTGCTCAACACTAACCTCCCGCGTCTCCTGCGGAACGATCATACCCACCATTTTTGCCAGGTCATTTACCGCTTCGACAAAGCTCAGGCCTTGGTACTCCATCAAAAAACTGATGGCAGTGCCATGGGCGCCGCAACCAAAGCAATGATAGAACTGCTTGGTAGGGCTCACCGTAAAAGATGGCGATTTTTCGTTGTGAAATGGACAGCAGGCTGAGTAGTTAGCGCCCGCCTTTTTCAGGGGCACGCTTTTATCAACCACATCGACAATATCAACGCGATTAATAAGCTCCTGAATAAAACTATCCGGGATCATAAAGGGCTGGTAATCAAAACAGGAAATACTGGGAAAGAAGACATGGCTGAAGATTTTATCATTTCAAAAAACCACCACCCCTGAACATTCGTTAGCTAATAATTGAAATTATATGCCAAAACAAAAAAGGAGCTTTTAGCTCCTTTTTATTCATTTCTTCATCCACTTGTAACTAAAATGCCTATGCGCCCAGCCTTGTTTTAATGAGGCCAGATATTTTTCCCATATCCGCACGGCCAATCACTAGCGGTTTAACTGCAGCCATCACTTTGCTCATATCCTTGATACCAGCAGCACCGGTATCGGCGACTACTTGTTCGATAATCGCGGCCACTTCATCATCAGTAAGCGCTTGCGGTAGATACTCCTGCAATACGCCTACTTCAAACTTTTCAATATCAGCCAGGTCATGACGACTTGCGGCTTCGTATTGAGAGATTGAATCGCGACGCTGCTTAAGCATCTTTTCTATCGCCTCAACAACCTGCGTATCATCAAGCTCAATGCGCTCATCTACTTCACGTTGCTTGATGGCGGATAGTAATAATCTTATTGCACCCAAACGCGCGCTATCTTTAGCGCGCATTGCGTTTTTCATATCTTCAGAGATACGCGCTTTCAACGACACAGCAGACTCCAACTACTAAAACTAGTAAAGTTTTGGAGCGAGTGTTTGATTGCGGATACGACGATAATGACGCTTAACAGCCGCAGCTGCTTTGCGCTTGCGTTCCCAAGTTGGCTTCTCGTAGAACTCACGAGCGCGCAAGTCAGTCAACAGGCCAGTTTTCTCAATCATACGCTTGAAGCGGCGAAGGGCTACGTCAAACGGCTCATTTTCTTTTACACGTACACTAGACATTCGGTCTCTCTTTAGCTTAAATTTGTGGTCGAAATTGCGGAAAAGTTTGCTATTCTAGCGGCTCACTAGCAATTTATCAATGTTTATGTGATTAATTTCGCTAGTGCTTATTTGATGCTTATTCCAACCTGGTCATTTTCTCAGCGATAGTAACCCAATGATAGTTCTAGGAATTGAATCCTCCTGCGATGAAACCGGCATCGCTATTTACGATACCGAGCGCGGCCTGCTGGCGCATGCCCTGCACTCACAAATCGACATGCATGCCGAATATGGTGGCGTAGTGCCCGAGCTTGCCTCGCGTGATCATATCCGCCGCGCCCTGCCATTGACGCAGATGGTGCTGGATCAAGCACAGCTCACCCTGAAAGATATAGAAGGTATTGCATATACCCAGGGACCCGGCTTATCTGGTGCGCTCCTGGTAGGCACCAGCATTGCGGAGTCCATGGCCTTTGCACTCAATGTGCCAACAATCGGCGTGCATCATCTGGAAGGTCACTTGCTGGCGCCACTGCTCGAAGCAAATCCACCCGAGTTTCCATTTGTCGCCTTGCTGGTTTCCGGCGGCCATACCCAATTAATGCGCGTGACGGGAATAGGCGATTACGAATTACTGGGTGACACACTGGATGATGCCGCAGGCGAAGCTTTTGACAAAACCGCCAAACTGCTTGGCCTAGGCTACCCAGGTGGGCCAGCCGTGGCTAAATTGGCAGTGCAGGGAACACCGGGCAGATTCAAATTGCCCCGGCCATTATTAAATAGCGGCGATTTGAATTTCAGCTTTAGTGGCTTGAAAACTGCTGTATTAACGCTTGCCCGCAGTAATAATGACGATGAGCAAACCAAAGCGAATATCGCCTATGAGTTTCAGGAATCAGTGACTGAAGTACTGACTATCAAATGCATGGCGGCACTACGTCAAACAGGCCTTGATAACCTCATCGTTTCCGGCGGAGTAGGTGCTAACAAACGTTTGCGTGAACAACTCAATGCGGCGACCAGACGCAAGCTATGCAAAGTACATTACCCGCGGCTGGAGTTCTGCACCGACAACGGCGCCATGATTGCTTTTGCCGGAGCCATGCGTATGCACAATGCGCAGCTGGGCAACCACAGCTTCACAGTCAAGCCACGTTGGGATTTGGGTGAACTGCAAGTGCCTTAAACTTTTCCCTGCGATGCTATTGGCAAGACTATTTCTTGCCAAACCCTGCTTCGCTGCCATCCAGCAATTTGCGGATATTGCTTCGATGACGCCAGATTAGCAGCAGCGACAAAATCACTACCATCCAGACATAATCCCGGTATCCCGGCATTAAAAGATAGGCATAAACAGGGGCCAGCGCCGCAGCAATAATAGCGGCCAGCGATGAGTAGCGAAAAATGGCAAATATCAGCACCCATGTCACCAGTGCCGCCAACCCCAACCAGATAGAAACCGCAAGCATCACCCCCAGCGCAGTCGCCACGCCTTTGCCACCTTTGAACTTGTAATATATCGGGTACAAGTGGCCGAGAAACACCGCCAGCGCAACCGCGCAGACTTCCCACATCAGCAAGCCTGAACGCAGTGCCAGCCACACCGCCACCCAGCCCTTGAGGGCATCGCCCAGCAGCGTCAGCGCAGCTGCAGCTTTTTTGCCGCTACGCAGCACATTGGTGGCACCGGGATTGCCCGAGCCGGTAGTACGTGGGTCCGGCAGGCCAAATGCCCGGCACACCAGTATGCCGAATGAAATAGAGCCCAGCAGATAAGCCGCCGCAATAAAAGACAGGCTGAACACGCGCATTCCAAGAAAATTTAAACCATCAAAATCAAACCATGTCATCGCAGATGCTCTAAAATCTTTAAAGCGATAATTCTAAACTATAAGTACCAGGCTATACGTACTGGGCAGCATAAAAGGTTACACAGCTATGGACATCATTTTCTTAAGCGAAGTCAAAGTACAAACCAAACTTGGCGTGCCCGAATGGGAACGCATGGTCGAACAAACCATCATCCTCGACCTGGAAATTGCCATGCCCAACAGCAACTCCTGCCAGACCGACGACATTACCGACACCATAGATTATGGGGTAGTGGTTGCACGCATCCGCCAAACGCTTACAGAGCGCAGCTTTAGATTGGTCGAGGCATTGGCCGAACATATCTGCCAAATCATCCTCACTGAATTCGGTGCACCATGGGTGAAGATTAAAGTGGCTAAGCCTGGAATCCTGCCTGGATTGAAGGCGCTGGGTGTCATCATTGAAAGAAAGAGATAAACCTCAAATAGTGCCTAATAACATGCCCTGCAAGGCGCTCCGATATTGGCTCGCAGGGCATCTATTTACAGACAATCACCCTCTTGGGTGATGCACCGAGTGCAACTGCTTCAAGCGCTCTCTCGCCACATGTGTATATATCTGCGTAGTAGAAATATCCGAGTGGCCCAGCAGCATCTGCACCACACGTAAATCCGCCCCGTGATTCAGCAGATGTGTGGCGAACGCATGCCTCAGCACATGCGGTGACATGGGCTTGTTGATGCCCGCCAATAGCGCATAGCGCTTGATAAGATACCAGAAGGCTTGGCGCGTCATCGCAGTACCACGCTGAGTGACAAACATGCTGTCACTCAGACGCTTTTCCAGTATGTGTGGGCGGCCCTCATTCAGATATCGCGAGATCCAGTCCACAGCGACCTCCCCCATGGGCACCAAACGGGTTTTGCTGCCCTTACCAGTTACGCGCACCACGCCCTCACTCAAACTGACTTCAGTCACTTTCAAACCCACCAGCTCGGAAACACGCAAGCCGCTGGCGTAGAGGATTTCCAGCATAGCCCTATCCCGCAGCCCTATTGCTTCATTGAGGTCAGGCGCATTGAGTAAGGCCACCACGTCATCCTCGCTCAGGCTTTTAGGCAGGGAGCGCGGCAGCTTAGGGGACTCAATCTGAAGTGTCGGATCGACACTGATTTTATTTTCACGTAAGGCAAAGCGATACAAACGTCGCAGGCTGGCAATCAGTCGGTTGATAGTACGAGGCTTACTGGTAGGGAATTTGAACGCGAGATACTGCTGAATATCGGCTTGCTCGACTTGCAGTAAGGATTTTTCAGCTGCTTTCTGTACCCAGGCCGAGAATTGCTCAAGGTCCTGGCGGTAGCTATCGAGAGTATTGCGTGCCAGCCCCTCCTCCAGCCAGATACGGTCAATAAAGTCATCCAGTAATACCTGGCTAGCTTCACTCATACCGTGCTTTGGGAGACAGCAATTTTCTCATGATCAAGCAGCCACTGCTTCACAGCCAGGCCATGCTCATCCCCTTGCATAAAACCACCCAGGCCACTCTTGGCAACTACGCGATGACAGGGAATAAACAAAGGCACTTGGTTGGCGCCACAGACATTGGCCACAGCCCTTGGACCGGAGTTAACCTTTTGCGCCAGCTCGCCATAGCTCAGGGTCTGCCCACAGGGAATATCTGCAATCGCTTGCCACACTCGCCTCTGGAAAGGCGTGCCTTTTATCGCGTAAGGAACATTCAGTGGCGATTGGGCATTACTCAGGTACTGTTGCACTTGCTTGACGATTTCCTGTACGAATGGCTGTAGCGATTGCTTCTCAGCCTGAGGCAGAGCAATCAGCTCAACTTCGGTTAAAAAATCATCCTGAGCCCTCACCCCGATCGCACCAAAAGGCGTTGCAATCACCGCGTCGTAGTCTTTTTCCATGCCATTATCATAGCCTAATTAAAAAGAGCACAAATGAAAAAAGCCCCAGAAATATCTCTGAGGCTTTTTTATGTGGTTGCTTTTACACAACCAAAATCACTTACTCTGCCGCTTCTGGCGCCATGACTTCTTTTTCACGAGCCTTCAGCTTTTCCTTGATACGTGCAGACTTACCTGAACGTTCACGCAGGTAGTAAAGCTTGCTGCGGCGTACATCACCACGGCGCTTCACTTCGATGCTGGCGATCAGTGGTGAGTGCGTCTGGAATGTACGTTCCACACCTTCACCAGATGAAATCTTGCGCACGATGAAGGATGAATTCAAACCGCGGTTGCGGATTGCAATCACAACACCTTCATAAGCCTGTACGCGCTTGCGGGTACCTTCAACCACGTTCACACCAACTACTACAGTGTCACCGGGGGCGAAACTAGGAATGGTCTTGCCTAGACGGGCAATCTCTTCCTTTTCCAACATTTCAATAATATTTGCCACTTTTCGTGCTCCTTCTAGTTTTACGAATCTTGTTCCTGCTTTTGTATCAGCTCAACATCAAGCTCTTTAAGCAGCCGAGATTCCTCTTTTGACAACGACCTTGCGGCCAATAAATCGGGACGTTTATCCCGAGTTCTTTGCAATGACATCTTAAGACGCCATTGCTTGATCTTTGCATGGTTACCGGACATCAATATTTCCGGCACTTTATCCCCTGCATATTCTTCAGGACGCGTATAGTGCGGGCAATCCAGCAAACCATTCACGAATGAATCTTCAGCCGCAGAATCCGCATCACCCAGACTGCCAGGCAATTGCCTGATAATCGCATCCATCAATACCATGGCGGGCAACTCACCGCCGGATAATACATAATCACCTATCGAATACTCTTCATCTACCAGGCGATCCAACAGGCGTTGATCAACGCCTTCATAGCGGCTAGTCAGCAACACCAGGCCTTGTTCACCAGTCAACCGCATCACAATTTCATGCGTCAGCGGTTTACCACTAGGCGAGAGGTGTATCACCTTGGGCTTCGCCACCCCTGCCTGTTGCTGCCGCGCTTTCGCAGCTTGTATCGTCTTTTCCAGTGGCTCCGCCAGCATCACCATGCCGGGGCCGCCGCCGTAGGGTCTATCATCAACCGTACGGTGATTATCAGTAGTGAAATCACGCGGGTTCCACAACGATAATGCATAAATCCTGTTATCTAACGCTCTTGCTGTAATACCTTGCTTGCTGATCGCATCAAACATCTGCGGAAACAGCGTGACTACATCGAACTGTATCTGCGGTTTGTTTAAGTCTGCGCTCAAAATTCTGCATCCCAATCAACCAGCATTTTCTTATCTGCCAGGCTGACATTAATCACGACCTGGTCAATAAACGGAATCAAGCGTTCGCGTCCGTCTGTTGGGTCTTTGACAACTATCACATCATTAGCGCCAGTTTCAAAAACTTCGGTAATCAATCCGAAATCAACATCCTGCTGATTTTTAACGTTCAAACCTATCAGGTCAGACCAGTAATACTCGCCTTCACCCGCTTCAGGAAACTGCTCACGAGGTATGGCGATATGCTTGCTCTTGAACGATAGCGCAGTATCTCTGTCGTTGATACCCTGCAATTTCACCAGCAAGGTGTCGGTATGAATCTTGACCGTTTCCACCTTGAACTTTTGCCACGGCGTATTTTTGATGCCAGGTTGGGTTGAGTTGTCATCCCGCCCTAGCCACCAATCCGGATAATCCAGCAGGCTATCTATCGACTCTGTACTTGGCTGTACTTTTAGCCAGCCAAAAATGCCATAAGGGGCGACTATGCGCCCCATGACTACCATCTCACTCACAGCTTAGCTAATCCGCTCAGTGCCAGATTCATCCCCAACCCACGCTCACATGAGCATGAGTCGGTGAATAAATTAAGCAGCTGGTTCGTCAGGTGTAACTTCAGCAGCTGGCGCTTCGGCTTCAGCAGCCTTGGCAGCAGCTTCTGCTTCTGCAGCGGCTTGCTTGGCTGCGGCAGCTTGTTCAGCTTCCTTCGCAGCGGCAGCGTCTGCAGCTTCTTTAGCAGCAGCGGCAATCTTTGCTTCAGCAACAGCTTTAGCATTGGCGACCTTGGCTGTTTCTTTTGCACGCTTAGCAGCTGCAACTTCAGGGCCTTGAGCCTCTTGCTTAACCAGACGAGCTACGCACTCAGACAACTGAGCACCGTTGCTACGCCAGTGAGTGATACGCGCTGTATCTAAACGCAGACCTTCTTGACCTTCTTTAGCCAGTGGGTTGTAAAAGCCAACGCGCTCAATAAAGCGGCCGTCGCGACGATTACGTGAATCTGCAACTACTACGCTGTAGAAAGGGGTTTTCTTCGCGCCACCGCGGGCCAGTCGAATGATTACCATAATATTTGTTCTCTAATCAGTTTTTACAGAAAGGGGCGGATTTTACGTTATTTTTGAATACTTTGGCAAGGTAAATATGCGCAGTACCAAAATATTCCGTATCACTATATTAATTAGGCATGCTTCTGATAAGGCGTGGGGTCAGCCAACCCAGCCGCCGCAAAACCCTCCTTGCGGAAACGACAGGAATCACACAAGCCGCAGGCATGGCCCTCGGCATCCGCCTGGTAACAGGAAACCGTCATACCGTAATCAAAACCAAGCGCATATCCTTGCCTGATGATTTCGGCCTTGGTCATGTCTATCAAGGGTGCATGCACGGTAATTGTTTTTCCTTCCACTGCACTCTTGGTCGCCAGGTTGGCCATGCGTTGAAAAGCCTGCACATACTCGGAACGGCAATCCGGGTAGCCGGAGTAATCCAGCGCATTTACGCCGATGAAAATATCCTGCGCGCCCAGCACCTCTGCCCAGGCCAACGCCAAGGACAGCATGATGGTGTTGCGAGCAGGCACATAAGTCACGGGAATGCCCTCTGTAGGGCTTTCCGGCACATTAATATTGGCATCGGTCAGAGCAGAGCCGCCAAACATGGATAAATCCAGCTTGGCGGTACGATGTGCCGCAGCACCCAATGCATTGGCCACATTTTCTGCAGCTTTAAGTTCTGCCACATGGCGCTGATGATAATCCAGGCTCAGGCAATAGCATTCATAGCCTTGGCTACGCGCCATGGCGAGCACGGTGGCAGAGTCCAGGCCGCCGGATAGCAGCACAACAGCCTTGACTCCATGCTTATCGGATAATTTGATGTTATTCACTTGTACGCCACCATCACTTTCCTGGCACCTCACCCCATAGTATTTTATGCAACTGCACCTGCATGCGTACAGGCAGCTTGTCTTGCAGTATCCATCCAGCCAACTCAGTGGGGTTCACATCTTTGTAAACTGGAGAGAACAAGACGCTACACTTGGTGGCTATCGCGCGTTCTTCAAGTAGCTTCTTGGCCCAGTCATAATCGGCCCGATCGCACAGTACAAACTTCACTTCATCATTGGGCTTGAGTCTATCCAGATTTTCCCAAACATTGTTTTCCAGCTCACCGGAACCGGGGGTTTTTACATCCAGGATGACGGCTACGCGCGAATCAACACCGCTCGTATTAATGGCACCACCGGTTTCCAGTGATACCTCATAGCCGGCATCACAAAGCTGCTGCAACAATATCAGGCATTTTTTCTGCGCCAATGGCTCACCACCCGTGACGGTCACATAGCGCGCACCGTGTTCGGCAACACGTGCCATGATGTCTGCAATGGTCATATTCTGCCCGCCGCTAAAAGCATAGGCGGTATCGCAATAGACGCAGCGCATAGGGCAGCCCGTCAGGCGCACAAACACCGTTGGCAGGCCAACTCGGGATGACTCGCCCTGCAGCGAGTGAAAAATTTCATGAACGCGTAATGTCATGGGAGAGATAATTCATGCATCGCAATGTGATGGGGCGACATTATACGCCGCACAACCGGGATTTACCTGATCAGGCTATTTTTTGATGGAGTCGAGCACAGTCAGCCTGCGCTTGGCATTGGGCGCGACTTCGCTATTTGGGTATTTGGCCAGCAACTCACGCAGTGTCTTTTTTGCACCATCTATGTCAGCTAGCTGAATCTGTGAATTGGCGATATTAAAGCTCGCATCAGCAGCTTTTGGGCTGTCAGGATACTGCTTAAGCAGCTTTTGCTGAGTGGCAATCGCTGCCTTGTAATTCTTAAGTGAAAACTGGGCATAACCCAGTGCATACTGCGCATCTGCAGCACGGGTGCTATTCGGGTAGGTTTGCAGAAACTTGTCAAAAGCTTCAAACGCCTCTTTATGCTTGCCTGATCTACTCAGGGCTTGTGCAGCTTCAAAGTCTTTCGCTTCGCCGGCATTGTCAGCTACTGTTGTGGATGCGGCAGCTGGTGCATCTGTCACAGCTGCGCTGGCAGGGGCTCCACTTTCCAGCTTGCGTACGCGGCCATCGACATCCGCATACAAATCTTTTTGGCGCTGTTGTGCACTCTCAATATTATGGTTAGCAACTTCGAGCTGGCCCTTAACATTGCTTAACTCTTGATTCAACCGCTCTACCTGGCCTAGCAAATCCATCAGGCCCTGGCCTTTAATTACAGCTTCAAGCGCTGCAATCCTTTGTTCCAGAGCCTGCTGGTTTTTCTTGATGGCATCTTGCGTTGCCTGATTCTGGCTATCCATCTTTTTCTGCATATCCTGTATTTGCTGACGCGCTTCCTTGTCATCAAATAAGGCAGCCTGCGCGAGTTGCGACAAGCTCAATAAAAAGACCCCAGCCAGAACCAGATTACGCATATTGATTACTCGCCGTCGTACACAATATCAACGCGACGATCTTTATCGTTCACGCCGGTAACTTTTTCTTCACCGAAGCTTACGGTTTCGATCTGCTTGTCTTGCACGCCAGCCAGGTTCATGACCTTCTTAACAGCTACAGCACGACGTTGACCCAATGACAGGTTGTATTCGCGGCTGCCACGTTCATCAGTGTTACCTTGCAATACCACTTTTGCACTGCCGTTAGCTAACAGGTATTTAGCATGCGCATCAACCAGTGGACGGTATTCAGCCTTTACTTCATCCTTGTCAAAGTCAAAATAAACACTGCGTTTTGACAGAATGTTGTTTGGATCCTTCAGCGGGTTACCGCTCATATCAGACTGGCTGGCACCGGAAGTTGCAGCTGAATCAGTTGCAGCAGCAGGAGCAGATTGCGTGCTTGGGCTTTTGTCTTCCACTGCAGGCGCTGGGGTATCTTTTACGGCCTTGCTTGAGCAAGCTGCCAATACCATCGCCATCAAGGCACTCATTAATAAACGTTTATTCATTTTTCTCTCCTTAAATTACATCAATAAAATTAATACAAATTTACAACAATAAAATCGTTACATCAGCCCAACCCTGCTACTTAATTTGCTGCCGGCCCCCAGGCAGGTTCGCGCACATCCCCGCCAGACTCACTCAGACGCTGCTTGACGCGACCATCGGCAGAAACCGCTGCCAAGGTGCCTTTACCGTTAATGGTGGTCGCATAAAGTATCATGCGCCCATTCGGGGCAAAGCTTGGTGCTTCATCCTGCGATGTGTCGCTCAATATCTGCACCTGGCCAGTCGCAATATCCTGTATCGCCACCCGGAATTTACCCTGATCCTGACGGATATACGCCAGAGACTTGCCATCCGCTGACAAGCGCGGACTCACAATATAGGAGCCCTCAAATGTCACACGCTTGGCATCCCCTCCCGACGAAGCCACACGGTAAATCTGCGGGCTACCACCACGGTCCGAAGTAAAGTAAATAGATGCTGCATCCGCAGACCATACCGGCTCGGTATCAATGGTACTGCTCTTGGTTAAAGATTGCAGACCGGTACCATCGGCATTGATAGTATATATTTGCGAGTTAGCCCCGTAAGTCAGCACAATGGCTAATTTTTTACCGTCTGGCGACCACGATGGCGCACTGTTGTTACCCTTGAAGTTTGCCAACACATAGCGCTGCCCGGACACCAGCGACTGCACATAGATCACCGGCTTTTTCTTTTCAAAAGAGACATAAGCCAGTTTTGTGCCATCGGGAGACCAGCTAGGCGAAATGATAGGCTCATTGGATGAAACAACCGTTTGCGGATTATACCCATCTGCATCTGCAACCTGCAGGGAATATCGCTTATTGGCTTTAGAAATGTAGGCGATGCGGGTAGCGAACACTCCCATTTCCCCTGTCATCTTCTGGTAGATGACATCAGCAATCTTATGTGCAGTGGTACGCAGTTGCGCAGGAGTAATGGTGTACTCCAACCCCGCCAACTGATTTTGCTTGAGCACATCGAGGAGGCGGAACGACACTTTAAGTCGATTACCAGGCAGGCTTTCAATGCTACCTACGGTAAGCCCTTGCGCCTGGATTGCAGCCCACTCGGCATATTTAACCTCAGCGATATCATGCGGCTGATTGGCTACGCCTCGCGTCTCAAGCACACGGAACATGCCGCTACGGCGCAAATCGGCACCAATGATGGACGCAATGCTATCTTGCTGGGCAAGCGCGGGGACATTCGCCGGCTGGGAAAACGGCACTATCGCGATTGGAATCTGCGTTGCTGCACCACCAACGATCTCAATATTGAGCTCGGCTTTGCCAGCCAAAGGCATTAATAATACAAATATGCTTACAAGTGTGCGGAATATGGTCATCAGGAATTTTTTTGGTATGAAGACACTATAAGACAGTAAAGTTATGCAAAGTTCCCTTATGCAAGTAGTGCTATTTTACCAACTAGTTGCCATCATTCGGGCGGAAATTTAATTTTAAATCTCGAAATTGACTAAATAACTCCGAATTCTGCGGCACAGGCAAGGGCTGAGACTGCAGTATGGCACGCTCCACAGCCGCATCGCAAGCCGCTATCCCACTGCCTTTAATTAATCTGGGCACCCCAATTACCTCCCCGGTTGGCATCAGGTTAATGGCAAATTGCAGCTCCGGGTTACCACTCCCACAAAGCTCTTTGTTAACGTTTTGCTGAATTTTCCTACTGATCAAGCTGGTGTATTTCGCAATTTCGCCAGCACTCGCCTGACTGCTCTTTGCCCCGGCAACACTTTCCTGCTTGATATTCGAGTGTTGCTCAGCCTTGCTGTCTTCTGCCAGCAGCGCTTGTTGCAACTTCTTTAGCTCTTCCTGCTTTTTCTTTTCCAGCTCCTTGGCCTTGATGGCAGGGTCAGGCTTGGGCACTTCCTTAGGTTTTTCCACCGGCTTTTCAATCGGCTTCTCTAGCTTGGGTTTGGGCTTTTCCTGCTTCATCTGAATCTCAGCCTTGGGTTCCGGCTCGGGTTCAGGCTTAGGCTCTGGTTTTGGTGGTTCAGGCTTGGGCGGCTCAGGCAATGGCTTGGGTGGTTGTGGCACGGGCTCCGGCTGCCGGACAGGAGGCGTGACAGGCAGCGAATCCCATAGCTCCACTTCGGCCACACTCATGGGTGGCGTACTTTTCCAGTTCACCGAGAACAAAAAAAGCGCCAGCAGCAGGCAATGCACCAGCACCGATAAGGCGCCAGCCCGCAATGCGATATGGTTTTCACGAGCGCGTATCATCAGTTGTTAGTTGGGTGCCGGTTTGAACAACAGCCCGACCTTCTCCACTTTGGCTTTTTTCAGCATGTCCATCACCTCAATCACCTTGCCGTACTGGACTTTTTCATCAGCAGCCACCACAACTGATCGCTGTGGTTCTTTTTCTATTCTGGTGCGCACCTCAAACAGCAGTTGGTCACGCTGCAGGGATTTCCCATCCAGCTCAGCGCTACCGTCTTTTTTGACGGTGACTACCAGCGGCGCACTAGCCTGCTTGAGCACCTGTCCCACTTGCGGCAACTCGACCACCCCAGGATTGGTCATCGGTGCAGTTACCATAAATATAACCAGCAATACCAGCGTCACGTCGATATAGGGCACGACGTTGATCTGGTTCATCATTCTGCGTTTGCGGGTACGAGCCATGGTTATGCCTTCCGTTGAAGGATATTAGTAAACTCCTCCATAAAACTCTCATAACGAACAGCGAGACGATCAACCGAAGATGCAAACCGGTTATAAGCAATGACTGCAGGGATAGCGGCAAACAGGCCGATAGCCGTGGCAATCAGCGCCTCGGCAATACCCGGGGCAACGTGGGCCAGGGTTGCTTGCGCCATATTGGCCAGGCCGCGGAACGCATTCATGATGCCCCACACGGTGCCGAACAACCCGATATACGGGCTCACCGAGCCAACCGAAGCGAGGAATGGCAGATGGGCATCCAGATCGTCCATCTCGCGGTTATACGCTGCGCGCATGGCGCGGCGGGAGCCTTCCATCACATCGCTAACCTCCAGGCCGCCCTGACGTTTAAGCCTGGCGTACTCCTTGAAGCCTGCCTCAAAGATACTGGCCATACCTTGTACCTTGCGACGACCAGCTGTGACGGTATCGTAAAGCTGGTTGAGGTCACCACCACGCCAGAAAGACTCTTCGAAATCAATGGCTTCACGTTCCGCGCGTTTTAGCGTAGCGACTTTGATGAAGATATACCACCATGAGACCAACGAAGTGAGTAGCAGTATCGCCATCACCACCTGCACAGGCAAGCTGGCACCTGTTAACAAGGTCATGAGCGACATATCGGCTGCGAGATTTACTGGGGCTTCCATTGTTTCTCCATTATTTTAGGGTATTAATCGGGGGCATGCAGATTAAGCATGCTGTGGCGTATGGTGGGTGGAATACCCACTGGCTTGAATTTTTCGGCGTCTATGCACACCACATCGACTGTGGCCTCGGTAAGCGTTTCATCGCCGCGTTTAATGATCTGTTCGAATTTTAGCAAACTGCGCCCAACCTCCAGTATGCGGCTGTGTATTACCAGCGCGTCATTGAAGTTCGCAGGCCTCCGGTAACGCATCTGCAAACTACGCACTACAAACAAGACGCCCATTTGCTCACGAAGTTCCGTTTGCTCAAAGCCAAGACTGCGCAGCCACTCGGTACGGGCGCGTTCCATGAAGTTGAGGTAATTGGAATGATAAACCACGCCACCTGCGTCGGAATCTTCGTAATACACCCTGATCGGCCATTGAAACTGGGTCATTCCTGCCAAAGCTCTCCACTCATCAAAGCGCCGGGTACCGCCAGGCCAAAATGTTCATACGCCTGCCTGGTCGCGACTCGGCCACGCGGCGTGCGCATCAGATAGCCCTGCTGGATCAGGTAGGGTTCCAGCACGTCTTCTATGGTGTCGCGCTCCTCGCCTATGGCTGCGGCCAGGTTATCCAGGCCGACCGGACCACCGCCAAATTTTTCCAACACCGCCATCAGCAGCTTTCTGTCCATTACGTCAAAACCCAGCTTGTCTACATCCAGCATCTTCAATGCGGCATCTGCAATCGCAGAGGTCACAATTCCATCAGACTTTACCTGTGCGTAATCGCGCACACGCCGCAGCAACCGGTTGGCAATACGCGGTGTACCACGCGAACGCTTGGCGATTTCCAGCGCGCCATCCCCCTGCATGGCCACATCCAGCAAGCCTGCAGAACGATGCACGATGCGGGCAAGCTCATCTGAAGTATAAAACTCAAGCCGCGACACTATCCCAAAGCGATCCCGCAAGGGATTGGTCAGCATACCGGCACGGGTAGTAGCGCCAACCAGCGTAAACGGCGGCAAATCCAGGCGTACAGAGCGCGCGGAAGGGCCCTCCCCTATCATGATGTCGAGGCGATAGTCCTCCATTGCCGGATATAGAATCTCTTCCACAACGGGCGACAAGCGGTGGATCTCATCAATGAACAGCACATCATTAGGCTCCAGGTTGGTCAGCAGCGCGGCCAGGTCGCCGGCGCGTTCCAGCACGGGGCCTGAGGTCTGGCGCATATTCACGCCCATTTCCTTGGCAATGATGTGCGCCAGCGTGGTTTTACCTAAACCCGGCGGGCCGAACAACAGTACATGATCCAGTGCTTCAGAGCGGCCGCGTGCAGCACTGATGAAAATCTCCAGTTGGCCGCGCGCTTTTTCCTGCCCGACATATTCGTCCAGGGCCTTGGGGCGCAATGCGCGCTCCAGCGCCTCCTCTTGCTGGCTGGCTGGCTCTGCGGCGATCAGGCGGTCGGTTTCTATCATATAGATTTAAGGCTTGTTCATTCTAAGACTTGGACAACGATTTAAGGGCCTGGCGGATACCATCCGCCAGTACCACATCGGCTGGCAGTTGCTTCACTGCCGACAGCGCTTCACGTTCGTTATAGCCCAGCGCCAGGAGGGCATTGAGTACATCCCCACTGGCTGACCTGCTAGCACCCGCGCTAGAATTGGTATGGCCGTCTATAGTGAATTTATCCTTGAGCTCCAGCAGCAAGCGCTCTGCGGTTTTTTTGCCCACCCCCGGAACACGCGTCAGCATAGCGGTTTCCTGCAGGGCAATAGCCTGTATCAAATCATCTACCGACAAACCACTCAAAATGGACAATGCGGACTTTGCGCCTACCCCGTTCACTTTCAGCAGCTGGCGGAAAGTTGCGCGCTCCCGGTCGGTACCAAAGCCATAGAGTAGCTGCGCATCCTCACGCACCACAAAATGCGTCAACAGTGTCACGCTCTCACCCAATGCAGGCAGATTGTAGAACGTGCTCATCGGCACTTCCACTTCGTAGCCCACGCCATGGCAATCCACAATCACATGGGGTGGTGTTTTTTCCAGCAACAAGCCTTTCAGGCGACCTATCATGCGCTTGCCCCTGTTCGAAAAATAGCTATGGACATCATATCAGGCGCCCACCTTTGACGCGGAAGCCAGCGGTTGCCAGCTTGCCCATGCCTTGTCCGCCATGCGCATGGCAGATAGCGCAGGCCAAAGCATCGGCGGAATCAGGCTTGGGAGTTGCGGGTAGTTTGAGTAAGCGTTTGACCATCTCCTGCACTTGCTCCTTGGCGGCGTGGCCATTGCCCACGACAGATTGTTTGACTTGCAATGCAGTATATTCCGCCACAGGCAGGTTTTTAATCACGACTGCGCTGATTGCAGCGCCTCGTGCCTGCCCCAGCAGCAAAGTTGACTGCGGGTTTACGTTTACAAATACTTTTTCTATTGCCACTTCTTGTGGTTCGTAGGTCTGGATGACTTCAAACAGGCCATCCAGAATGATTTTCAGGCGAGCTGGTAATTCCTCGCGGCCTTCGCTATCTTCACCCTTGATCTTGGCACTCGCAGTCTTGATGGTACCGCTGGCAATATAAGTCAGTTTTTCGCCTGACTTCTCGATCACCCCGAAGCCTGTTAGTCTCAGGCCCGGGTCTATGCCCAAAATACGGACTACCGGCTTGGGAGTTGGTATCACTCAGTGGTATCACTCAACTAGATTTGCCCGGCCTGATTTATTCATCCTTGATTACTCATCAATGACGGCTGAGGTATACACTTCCTGGACATCATCGAGGTCATCCAGGGCGTCCAGCAATTTCTGCATTTTGACACCCTCATCACCCGCAAACACAGTCTCGTTGCTGGCTTTCATGGTGACTTCGCCATAAACCGCAGTGAGTCCTGCAGCCTCAAGCGCTTCTTTTACAGCAGTGAAATCCCCAGGGCTGGTAATCACTTCTATACTGCCATCATCATTATTGATAATGTCTTCTGCACCGGCTTCCAGCGCAGCTTCCATCACCTTGTCTTCATTGGTGCCAGGCGAAAAAATCAGGCTGCCGCAATGCTTGAACATGAAGGCAACCGAACCATCGGTACCTAGGTTGCCGCCAAATTTGGTAAAGGCATGGCGCACATCAGCGACAGCACGATTACGGTTATCGGTGAGGCAGTCCACAATCACTGCTGCGCCGCCTATACCGTACCCTTCGTAGCGAATTTCCTCGTAGTTCACGCCTTCCAGCGTGCCGGCACCGCGTTTGATGGCATTTTCGATATTGTCTTTGGGCATGGATTCGCTTTTCGCCTTATCCACCGCCATGCGCAGGCGTGGATTGGTGCCCACATCCGGGCCGCCCATGCGCGCTGCCACTGTAATTTCCTTGATCAGGCGGGTAAATATCTTGCCGCGCTTTGCGTCCTGGCGACCTTTACGGTGCTGAATATTGGCCCATTTGGAATGCCCTGCCATGTCTGAATCCTCTAAATCCGTGCCTTAAAATACAGGCCTTGAATGCGAAAAATTGCTTACTGAAAACTTGCAGAATTCTATCACATCAGGCTATCGGTTCTAAAGCGGTGTCCAAAGGGGTTGTAAAACTATGGAGGGGTTGTGTTCAATCCTGCCCCATGGCCGGCTCTACCGGCTCATGTTTGTGCATGGCGCGTACTGAAATTACCACCAGGGATAATCCGATAAGCGCCATACCGGCTATCTCCTGCCCGGCGGGCTCTTCACCGAGCTGCCACCACGCCGCCAATACGCCTATCACCGGCGCGAGCATGGAGGTCATGCTCGCGATTCCGGCAGGCAGGCGTTGCAAGGCGTATAACCAAAGCAACCATGCCAGGGCATTGCACAGCACGGCGTTGTAAATAACCGCACCAGTAAAATCCAGTGTCCAATTGACTGGCGGTGCGGGCACCAGAAAGGCTGCAACTATCAAGGGAATTGAGCCAAACAACATTTGCCAGGCCGTCAATGACAGCAAATCCAGATCCGGCGCACGCTGATGCAGTTTTTTTGCCAGTATCACCGCCAGCGCCCAGCTCATACCCGCGAGTATGGCCAGCACCATACTGAATAAATCGGTTCCCAGATGCATGGGGTCAAGAATAAACAGCAAGCCCAGCAGCGAAAACAGTACAGCCAACCACTGGGTATCGCGTATTTTTTCGCCCAGCATCGGCCAAGCCAGCACCATGACCCAGAAAGGCATGGTATAGGTCAACACCGCAGTTTTTCCGGCACCACCCTCCACCAACGCCCAGATAATCAAGCCGGTAAATCCGCAGGTCTGCAATAAACCTAAAATCACCAGCGTGGGGATTTCACGTGGACGCATGGGCTTGCGCAACACCAGGAGCAGTGCTAGCAGGCACAGTGCGCCTAGGCTGGTACGTATAGCCCCAAACTGGAAAGCTCCCGCATCCTGCAGTGCATGCTTCATGACCACCCAGTTATAACCCCACAGGATGGCAAGCAGCAGCAATGCAAAAAATGCGCGTATGACTGGCTTGTTATTAGTCATCACTTAATTTGCCTAGTGCCTTTTCTTCTCTAGCGTTTAGTTCCAGATATGCGCAAGTACTTTCCAGCCACCATCAGCCTGCTTCAGGTAGGTCACCTGCAGGCTACCCGCATAAGCTTTTCTTTCACCGCTGGCCTCGACTGATGCCGCACTCCATTTTGCACGCTGGAACGCCAGGCCACCTTCGGAGAAGGTTTCTATCAGCTCAATCTTATGGTCCATAAAGCCCATACCGATCACATTTTCCCAGAATGCCTGAATATCAGCCTTGCCCGTAACCTGGGCGGCACCTGCCGGCATGACAGTGGCTGCACCATCATAAAACGATGCTACCAAAGCAGCGTTTTTGGCATTAAAAGCTGTATTCCAGCTGGCATTCATAGTATTTACAGCAGCAATTAATGCTTGGTCATTGGTTAAAACAGTCATCTTGATTTCCTTCTGGTGATTTAAAACTAGTGGTTTAAAAAATTAGGCACCTAACTACATGGACAAAAAAACGCTTACTGGTCGGTAAAAGCTTCCATCCCGGCATTGATGATTTGCAGAATCTGCCTGAGCTGCGTTCTTGCTGGCTCGCTCACGCCGGCCATACACAAACTCAAGCGTCGGTAGTAATCCGGCATGACTGTATCCAGCTTGGCTTGGCCCATTGCCGTCAATTGAATGGAGACGCGTCGTCTGTCATTCGGGTCAAAAATACGGGTAACCAGCCCATCGCGTTCCAATCCATCAAGCAGGCCAGTCATGGTGGCACGCGCTACCCCCGCTTTTTCCGAGAGTGCAGATGGCGTTGAAGTCCTGGTATCTTCCCGCATCAACAGTATCAACACCCACCAGCGCCCTTGCAGCAAGCCATGGCGACTGAGGCATTCGTCCAGTGAAACAGACAAGTCTGTGGCGACTCTAAGCAAGTAGAGGAATGTCGAAATCGCGCTGATATCGGCTTGCGGATAGCGTTGCACGAATTTCGACAGGACTTCGGTAGTAGGTAGGTCTCGTAATTGCAGCATAGTTAGTCACATTATAGTTAGCTGACTAACTATGTCAACAGTTTAGAGTTTGGTTCTCACCCAGAAAGGTGTATATTTTCCTTTAATCCACAAAATCAATAAAAAATTAATGCGAGGAGATAGTCATGAAAACAGCGCGACAACTACTGGATATTAAAGGCGGTAAGACATTCTCGGTAACCCCCGACACGATGGTCTATGACGCATTATTGGTGATGGCTGAGCATATGGTGGGCGCATTGCTGGTGATGGAAGATGACGGACTGGCCGGCATCTTCTCTGAGCGCGACTACGCCCGTGAAGTGGTCATCAAAGGCCGCACATCGAGGACCACTTTGGTGTCGGAAATCATGTCGACCAAACTGATCACTGTCACCCCGGACACTACTGTGGATGAATGCATGAGTTTGATGTCAGGCAAACGTATCCGCCATCTGCCTGTGATAGAAAGCGGCAAGGTACTGGGCGTATTGTCCATTGGCGATCTGGTCAAGGAAACCATTGCCAACCAGGAATTCCTGATCAAGCAGCTGGAAAGTTACATTCAGAGTTAATGTTAACTCTGGTCTGGCATTAGAGGTTAATGCGTCTTAGTATCAGGGTTTAGCCTCAGGGTTTGCATTAACCTCACCCCAGTTTTTATCCGGACTATCTGCTGCTGCCTCACCAAGCTCCCGGCTTAACACCTGCAATAGATCCTCGCGCGCGCGATGGCTATGTTCGATCAGCTTGTTGATATCATGCCGCACGGGGTGTGACTTACGCAGCATCGCCTCATCATGCTGACGAAACCGTGAAACTGCTCGGTGCGCCTGAAACGCACCATATCCTAGCTCACGCAAACTCTGCTCGCCTAGTTGTAGCGCAGAAAAGAAAGTCTCACGTACTGCGTCTATTTGCAGGTCCAGGTAATCAAAAGCATGCGTACGGTTACGCGCCCTCGCCAGTATGCGTACCTGCGGATAATGCTGTCGCACGTAACGCGCGGTCTCTATGGCATCTTCCGGGTTATCGATGGCCAGTATCAGCAGGCGCGCCTGCTCAATGCCAGCAGCCACCAGCACATCCGGCCGCGAGATATCGCCATAATAAGCCTTGAAACCAAACTGCCTGACCAGCTCAATCTGATTAGGATCATGCTCAATCACCGTAGGCTTGATGCCCAGGCCATTCAGCAAACGGGTGACCACCTGCCCAACGCGCCCGTATCCAGCCACGATAACAGGACGTTGTATATCTATCGTCTCGAACTCCCCAGTTTTACGGTTCAGATTGCGTTGCGCCAGTGTGTCGTAGAGCAATATCAATAATGGTGTAGTAATCATGGAAACCGCCACCACTGCGTTCAACAGGCTGGTAATCGGAGTATCCAGCACCCCTTGCTGGGATGCCGCACTGAATATCACGAAGGCAAACTCACCCACCTGCGACAAAGTCAGCGCAAAAAACACGGCATCTGCCCTGCATTGTTTGAACAAGCGGCCCAACGGATATAGCAGCAGGATTTTGGCAATGACGAAAGCCAGTGCCAGCCCAGCCACCAATAAGGGTTTCTGCAGAATCAGGCCCACATCAACCGACATGCCCACGGCAATAAAGAACAGCCCCAACAGCAGGCCCTTGAACGGTTCGATATCCAGCTCCAGCTCCTGGCGATACTCGGAATCTGCCAGCAGTACGCCAGCGATAAAAGCACCCAGCGCCATGGACAGCCCAACCATTTGCATCAGTACGGCAACCCCCATCACCAGAAACAGGGCGAAGGCGATGAATATTTCGCGCAAGCCGGTATTGGCGATATAGCGCAACACCGGGCGCAGCAGGTAATTGCCACCCACCACGATCAAAACGACCAGCCCAATCGCCTTAATCAGCGGCACCCATTCAAAAGTCGTGCTGGCACTGGCAGGGGTTAGCAAACCCAGCAACAGCATTAATGGGATAACCGATAAATCCTGAAACAGCAGCACCGCAAATGCGGAGCGGCCTGCGGACTGGTCCAACACCCCGCGCTCTTTCAACGTCTGTACCGCAATGGCGGTAGAAGACATCGCTACCCCCATGGCCGCCACCAGGGCGATGCGCCAATCTATATGGAACAGCATGCCGGCGATAAAGATGACGGCTGTCGTCAGCACAACCTGCAAGCCGCCCAGCCCGAAAATAGGTAGCTTCAGTTCCAGCAACTTATCCAGGTTCAGTTCCAGGCCTATGAGGAAAAGCATCATCACTACGCCAAATTCGGCAAAGTGCAATACCGTTTCCACCTCAGCTATCAGGCCAAACGCCCATGGGCCGATGAGGACACCAGCCAGCAAGTATCCCAACACAGAGCCCAGGCCAATGCGCCTGGAAATCGGCACCACCAGGATAGCCGCACCCAGATACACCACGGCCTGTAGCAACAATGGGGGAATATGGACTTCACTCACGCCGCATCCCCTTCATTGATAAAATCGGCTTGTATACTGTGTAAGGAGTGTACTTTTTGCAGTGCGTCGCCGTTAACGAATCCCTGCAACCACGCCCTGTAGCTGACCACCTTGGCTTCCAGGGCCTCGTCATCAAGATTGCTGGAGGCGTCCGTCAGAAAAGGCCGCAAGAAATGCATGCCGCACAACCTGGCCGTTTGCTCGAATGGCCTTAAAAACTCAGCGGGTGAAAAATTGTTCTGAGCGCCGCGCTGATAAAGGCTAGCTGGCCCGCCACTGGAGATCGCGTTTACCCAGCTCTTGTTTTCGAGGGCATTGCCACCTTCGCCATAAGCCCAGCCCCGAGTCAGTACAGTATCTATCCAGTTTTTCATCAGGGGCGGGCAGGAATACCAATACAGCGGATGCTGGAACACGATGACATCATGCTGCTCTACCAATGCCTGCTCGGCATCCGCATCAATCAATTGTTCAGGGTAGGTTTCGTAGAGGTCGTGTACCGTCACGTTAGACAACCCACTGGCGGCAGCAAGCAAGGCCCGATTGACACGCGAGGATTCAAAATAGGGGTGGGCAAACACCACCAATACCTTGCGCAGAGACGCTTGCATGCTAGCTGACATTGCCATACTCAAACCAGCGCTCCATGTTGATGAGGTTGTTTCAACGTTGCCAGACGACAGAACTACAAATAGCGAGCCACCATGGCATTTTCAAACTCGCCGGCAGGGATGGGCAAACGCACGGAAATACCGCTGCCTGCAGCTTCAGTCACTGGCTCACCTTTTTTATTCAGCATGGCTTCCACCCGAATTTCCCGATTGCCGCTGGGGTGTATGATCTGCAAGCGATCTCCAACCGCAAAGCGGTTCTTCACCGTTATATCCGCCAAACCTTTGTCCTCGTCGTAGGCAACAATATCGCCGACGTAAAGACTCTGGTTGGACTTTGAATACCCTTGCATATAGTTCTGATGTTCCTGAGTATGGTGGCGCTGGTAGAAACCATCGGTATAACCACGATTAGCCAGGTTTTCCAGCTCGCCCAGCAGACTCATATCAAAGGGGCGACCCGCTACGGCATCATCAATCGCCTGGCGATAGTTCTGGCAGGTGCGCGCCACGTAATAGCGCGACTTGGTACGTCCTTCGATCTTGAGGGAATCCACACCCATTTTTGTCAGCCGTTCCACATGCTCAATCGCACGCAGATCCTTGCTGTTCATGATGTAGGTGCCATGCTCGTCTTCCATGATGGGCAATAACTCGCCAGGACGGCCTTTTTCCTCGATCAGGTAAACCTTATCGGCCTCGGGATGGCGCTGCATACTGCCGCAACTGGACAGTGCAGACTTCCCCATCTCTTCCTTGAAATCGAATTCATTGAGTCGTATCACACCGGCCGGGTCTTCCTGCGCATCGTGTACTTTGTAGTCCCAGCGACAACTGTTGGTGCAGCTACCCTGATTGGGGTCGCGATGGTTGAAATAGCCTGAAAGCAGACATCTGCCGGAGTAGGCAATGCACAAGGCGCCATGCACGAATACTTCCAGCTCCATCTCCGGGCAGCGTTGGCGGATTTCTTCGATTTCATCCAGCGAAAGTTCGCGCGACAGGATGACGCGTGTCAGTCCCAGCGCCTGCCAGAATTTAACCGTCGCATAATTCACGGTATTGGACTGCACGGACAAATGCACCGGCACTTCCGGCCATTTCTCACGCACCATCATGATCAGGCCGGGATCGGCCATGATCAGGGCATCCGGCTTGAGCGCAATCACAGGCTCCATATCCGCCAGATAGGTTTTAAGTTTGGCATTGTGCGGCATGATATTGCTGGCGACGAAAAATTTCTTGCCGCGCGCATGCGCTTCACTGATGCCTTGCCCCAGCTCTGCCAGCCCAAAACCATTGTTACGCACACGCAAGCTATAGCGCGGCTGGCCCGCATAAACCGCATCTGCGCCATAGTCGAATGCGGTACGCATGCGATCCAGATCGCCTGCTGGTGCCAATAACTCCGGGGACTTGATTGCCATATCGTTCATCAAAATGCTTTTCTGCTCTGCTTATTCGCCGATGACTTTCACCAGCACCCTCTTGTTGCGACGACCATCGAACTCGCCGTAAAAAATCTGTTCCCAGGGTCCGAAATCGAGTTGGCCATCCGTCACGGCCACCACCACTTCCCGCCCCATGATCTGGCGCTTCATATGCGCATCGGCATTATCTTCGCCGGTATCATTGTGGCGGTAACTGCGTATCGGCTCATGCGGCGCCAGTTTCTCCAACCATTGTGCATAATCGTGATGCAAACCGGATTCATCATCATTAATGAAGACGCTGGCGGTGATATGCATGGCATTAATCAGGATCAGCCCCTCGCGCACGCCGCTCTCGCGCAGGCATTCGCGCACTTGAGGCGTGATGTTGATAAAGGCGACACGCGTAGGTGGGTTGAACCAAAGCTCTTTACGATAACTTTTCATAAGTAACCCCTTTGAAATTATCAGGCATTAACCAGGGCGATTATAACGCGCCCAGACATAATCTTTGTGACTGCCAACCTGGCGTTTATTTTGCCGCTTATTTCACATCGTCGGGTAAGTGATATTGCCGTTCACGATAAAGCATGGCCGGCAATAGCACGTTAGCAAGCGCTCGCTGCTCTACCTTCCCTGAATCAGGAGGAGTAGGCGTGATGGACAGACTCTTGGCTTTGGTATCGTACAGTGCATGCGTAGGCGCCTTGCCTGAGCGTAGCACCACAACCTTGTCTCCTTCCATCCACGCATAATGCTGCTCAAACTGCATCATGGCGCGACCGGGCGCATCTACTGGCTCCTTGCTGATATCGCGGCCCAGCATGGGATGGTCGGCCTCTATGCCCATCAGGGAAAGTGCCGTTACCGGCAGGTCTATCTGGCTGGATACTGACTTGATCTTGCGCGGCTCCAGATCGGCACCGAGGATAAGAGCAGGAATATGGAAATTCTTGATGGGCACCAGGCTATCGCCACGTACCCGGATATCATGGTCTGCCACTACGATAAATAAAGTGTCTTTCCAGTAATCACTCTTTTTGGCCTGCTCAATAAACTTGCCCAGGGCATAATCCGCATATTTGACCGCATTGTTTTCCGTCGCTTTCACCGGGTCATGCAACTCAATGCGCCCATCGGGGAACTCGAATGGTGAATGATTCGACGACGAAAATACCAGGGTAAAAAACGGCTTGCCCTGCTCATGCTGCTTGCTGATTTGCTCATGCGTCTTGTTAAACAGGTCTTCGTCCGAGGCACCCCAACTACCCACGAACACCGGATTTTTGTAGTCTTTTTGATCGGTCACTGCCTGAAAGCCGTTACCCATGAAAAAGCCATTCATGTTGTCGAAGTGGGATTCACCACCATAGATAAACTCGGTGTGATAACCGCGCCGTCCGAGCAAATCGGCCATGGAAAAGAAATGCTGTTGCGACAGCGACAGCTTGACCACGCTTTGCGCAGGGGTGGGTGGAAAGCCTGTCACCACTGCCTCAATGCCACGCACCGAGCGCGTACCGGTGGCATAAAGTTGCTCGAACCACCAGCCCTGTTCTTTTAGTTTCTCCAGCTCAGGCGTTACCGGCACGCCACCCAGGGAGCCAACAAAGGTAGCACCCAGGCTTTCTTCCAGGATAACCACAAGATTCAGGGGCCGCTCCCGCTGGCGACTCGGCACCAGATGATTCAGTGTTGGCATGGCATCATTGCCCAGGAAAGGCGCCGTGCCCGGATCATTAATACGATCTTCGGCAATCAACCGGATCATGTCCTCGCGCGACATTTTGCCGTACATCTCGCTCGATTTACTCTCATGCTTCAGGTTGTAAATCGCATGCGTGACCGACCAGGCCGAATTGAGTATCAGGCTATTCACCATCGAGTCAGTGGTGATGGCAAACATGGCAGGATTGGCTGGACGATGGCCCGTAGTAGAACGGATAGCAAAAGCCAGTAACAGGAATACGAGCGGCCATGACAGCAGAACCATGGTGATACTCCAGGTATTCTGCTGTGTCAGCCAAGGCTGCATAAAGCGGCTCATCAGCCACACCGTCAGAGCCGTTACCGCCACACCCAGAAACACATGCACGCGGAAACCATTCCACAGCATGGGCAACACCTCTTTCGGGTATTTCAGGTACTCGACAAACAGGCGGTTAGGGCGAACATCGTACTCCGCGATAAAGCCGGGAGTCGCCGCCTCCAGAAAAAACAGCAAGGTAATGCAGGCTACGACCCAGACAAAAGTGAATTTCTGCCACGCTGGCCACAGGCCGCTGAATGCTGCCAGCGGCAGCAAAAGCAAAGGTATCAGGCACAGCAAAGCCAGCTGGATAATATCGACACGCACGCCCTGAATCAGCATCTGTGGCCATACCCCTGTCGCCGCAACACGCGGGGCTTGCCATATCATCAGGCCCGCGCGCGACAAGGTCAGAAACAGCAGCCCAACCAGAAACAAGGCCACCAACGGAGCATAAGGCCCGAAATGGGAAAGGAAACGCCAAAAACAGAGCTTAATCATGCGGATAAACTACCAGGCTGAGGTAAACGAGGGAACTGCACCATGAAGCACTCCAGAAACAAATCTATGTAAGACACTATCGATCAAACCAAACTATCCAACCGAGTCGGATATTGAGGAAATAATGCCTATTTGCAAGCCCTGCATGGTAGCGGAAAACCCCATATATTGGCAAAAGCAAATGCTGAAAAAAGTGCAGAGTTGAGGGGATATCAGTTAACAGACCAGCTCCCTGGGACCAACTTCGTGACGCAATGCCCATCAAACTTTTTAAAATACGGCTTTACTTTAGAGGTCGATAAGATTAATTTTAATCACCTAGTTTTGAACGTAACGTACCTTAAACTTTCTAACTTGCTTGGTTTGCTTTTATAAGAACTAATGAATACTGTGTTTTCAAAAAATCGCTCTATGCTGATTGTGATGTGGTTGATCGCAATGCAACTGGTCGCGCCTTTTCTACATGGCCACCCCAGCGGCATAGGCGCAGTGACAGGTGCTGGCATCCATGTGCATGTGGTTGATGATTTTGATGTGCCAAAACACGCGTCTGAACAGCCTGTCATACACTCCGAGGTCATACACCAGCACATTGTTGCAGTCGCCAGCGGTTTGGCCGAAAAGCTGAAAATCAACCTGCTAACGGCCGCACTTCTTCTGACTATTATTTGGGTATTTTTCAATTCACTTACTTCAAGATACTACTCCCCGCTTGCATCCCCCTTTGTAAAACCACCGATAAACCGCACCCGCCCCTCCCGGGCACCCCCTGCTCTGAATTAATGCATTGACGGCTTGTGCCGCTGTATTTCATCGCCAATCTTTGACGATGCTTATTGCATTATTTGGAGTAATCAATGAATCAAACTCTTCACCTGATTAGCAGGTCATGCCTGTGCTTATTGGGCTTGTTGCTGGCTGGCGTTTCGTGGGCCGAATCACCAGAGCATGATGACGATCTAACGCTCAATGCCCGGATCACATTGCACAGCGTACTCGAACAAACCATTGCACGTTACCCCGACAGCCGTGTGCTGGAAGCTAAACGGCTGGAGGTGGAAGCACGCGGCAAACATGCGCGAGGCTGGTTGCCTTTTGCCCCGGCAGTCGGGTTCAGAAACCAGAATGATGTCATCACTTCTGGTCGAGGTGAGCGCGAGTGGGAGGCCGACTTTGAAATACCGACATGGCTGCCGGGGCAGCGTGCCGCACGCGAAGCCATTGCCCAGGATGCGCTGTCCGGCCTAACCGACAGCCGAGACCATCTATCCCTGCAAGTGGCTGGGCTATTGCGCGATGCCATATGGGACATTTCCATGATGACCAACCAGGCCTCATTGGCAGAAAGCCGCCATCAGACGGCCCTGGCCTTGCTGCACGATGTTGAAAGACGGTTCAAAGCCGGCGACCTGGCAAAAACCGATGTCATGCTGGCGCAGAACGAAGTGTTTCAGGCAGAAACCATGAAGCTGCGGGCAGAAGCAGAAGTCAAGCACGCGCAATTTCGCTACACCATGCTGACGGGGCTGAAAATGCTGCCGGTGCAGATTAGTGAAACCAAGTCCGCAAACTCCCTGGATGAGCAACACCCCAGCCTGCGCGATGCTGCCAAGAAAATCCTGGTGGCAGATGACGAGCGTAATCTGGTGCGCGTCGAGCGTCGCGAAAATCCTTCCATATTCCTCAATGCACGCAGCCAGCGTGGTGCATTTGATAACCAGTCGAATGACAGTCTGGGCTTTAAGGTGCGCATTCCACTTGAAAGCGCCACCCGCAGCGCACCACTACTCGCCGGTGCCGAGATGAATTACGCAAGGAATCAAAGTGACGCTATGCGTTTGCGTTATGCACTGGAAACCGCATTCCACGAAGCTGAACATAACCTGGAAGTAACCCAGGCAGAGCTTGAAGTGGTCACGCGCCAGCAAGCCAATGCACAAGACAGCCTGAATCTGGCAAAAAAAGCGTTTTCCCTGGGCGAAATCGATTTAGTCAATCTGTTACGCGTGCAAGCACTGGCTTATGAAGCCGAACGCGCATTAAGGCAAAGGCAGATTCAGTTGCAGTGGGATATTGCCCGCTACAACCAGGCAGTAGGGGAACTGCCATGAAGCTGAAACTGGAATTTGCAGGCAATGCCTGTTGCATCCAACGACTTATCAAGAACACTGGAGTAACAATGTTTACCTATATCTCAATAAAAAATACCGCATTAAAAAAGACATTAAAAAAGATAAGCCGCAAGAATACTGGCTGGCTGCTGCTATGCCTCGCTGCTGCTATGCCTAGCTTTTCCGGCGCAGCAGAAATCATCAAGATAACGCCCGCACAACAAAAAACCCTGCATCTGGAACTAGCCACTATCCAGCCTGCCAGCGCGATCACCAGCCAGCGCCTGCCTGGCGAAATCGTAGTGCCGGTGGGTCAATCCCGCGTGATCAGTGCCCCGCAACCAGGCTTGATTGATGAAGTCATGGTAGCGACCGGCCAAAGCGTGCGCAAAGGCCAGGTGCTGGCACATTTGAGCAGCCCCGACCTGGTGGCCTTGCAACGCGATCACTTACAGGCACTATCCCAGCAACGTTTATCGCAAAATTCCCTTAACCGCGATGCCGAACTATACAAGGACGGCATTATCGCTGAGCGACGTTATCTCACCTCTAAAAGCAACCACGCGGAAGTCAGCGCCCAACTGGCTGAACGGCGCCAGGCTCTCAAGCTATCAGGCATGAGCAACGAGGCCATCAGCAAGCTCGAATCTAGCGGCAGTTACGCCAGTGGCATGAGTCTGGTAGCGCCTATTGATGGCGTGGTGCTGGAGCAGCTGGTGACCACAGGCCAGCGCATTGATAGCTCGATGCCGATTTACCGCATCGCCAAACTTGATCCTTTATGGCTTGAGATACGTGTACCGGTGCAAGCACTGAGCGGCTTGGTCAATGGCATGCAAGTGGTCATTGCCAACTCAAAGGCGACTGGCAAGGTGATCGCCATCGTTCGCAACATCAACAAACTCGACCAGACCGCACTGGTGCGGGTTGAGATTACATCGGGCACAGATATCTTATCCCCGGGCCAACTGGTGGAAGCTGAAATTTTGCGCACTACGACAGAAAGCAGCTTTAGCGTACCCAAAAGCGCCGTATTCCAGAAAAACACCGGCAAGGATAGCAACGAAAGTTATGTTTTTATCCAGGTAGCAGGCGGATTTGAACCACGTAAAATTGTGTTGATCAGCAGCGAAAGTAGCCTGGCTGTCATTCGTGGCGATTTCAAAGGTGGTGAGCAAGTCGTCAGCGCAGGCATTGCTGCACTCAAAGCCAAGTGGCTGGGCATAGGGAGCGAATAATGCTGAATAACCTGATTGCGTTTTCCCTGCGCCAGCGCCTGTTGATGATGCTGTTCGTCCTGGGTTTGGTTGGCGGCGGCATGTATGCCATGCAGAATCTGCCGATTGATGCATTCCCCGATGTTTCTAGCACCCAGGTCAAAATCATTATCAAATCCCCCGGTTTGACACCTGAGGAAATAGAGGCACGCATCACCGCCCCGGTTGAGGTTGAAATGCTAGGCCTGCCCAAACAGACCATGCTGCGCGCCGTGGCCAAATACGGCCTGACCGACATCACCATAGACTTTGCCGACGGTACCGATATCTACTGGGCGCGCCAGCAGGTGGCCGAGCGCCTGAATAATGTGTGGGGGAATCTACCCACGGATATTTCCGGTGGCATGGCCCCCATGACGACGCCACTCGGCGAGATGTTCATGTTCACCATTGAAGGCGGTGATTTGTCGCTGGAGGAGCGGCGCAGCCTGCTGGACTGGGTGATACGCCCGCAATTACGCAGCGTACCCGGCGTGGCAGATGTGAACTCGCTAGGGGGGCTGGTGCGCAGCTTTGAAATCATCCCCGACCTGGCGCGCATGACCGCGCGAGGCATCACCCTGGATGCATTGCAGCAAGCGCTGGACCGCAACAATCGCAACGATGGCGCAGGCAGGCTGAGTGAAGGTGAGGAATCGCTGATCGTCCGCTCGGAAGGCCGTTTTAACACCCTGGACGATGTGCGTACCACCGTCATTAGCGCCACCGCCGGCATCCCGGTGCGCGTCAATGATGTCGCGGAAGTAAAGATAGGTGCGCTCACTCGCTATGGCGCAGTCAGCCATAACGGTAAGGGTGAAGCAGTAGAAGGCTTGGTTTTAGGGTTGCGCGGTGCCAATGCACGCCAGGTGGTTGAAGGCATACGTACACGGCTGGCCGAGATTCAGCCTACCCTGCCCAAAGGGGTGACCACGCAGGTATTTTATGACCGCGGCAGCCTGGTAGACCGCGCCATTCATGGTGTCTCCAAAGCCTTGCTGGAAGCCATTGTGCTGGTCGTGATACTGCTTATCCTGTTTCTGGGGGATCTGCGTGCGGCACTAACGGTGGCACTGGCATTACCCCTGGCCGCGCTGGTCACCTTCATGCTCATGCGCAGTTTTGGCCTGTCCGCTAACCTGATGAGCCTGGGCGGACTTTCCATTGCCATCGGCATGTTAGTGGATGCCGCTGTGGTCGTGGTAGAAAACATTGCAGCGCACCTGAGCCAGCATGAGAAAAATCTGGAAGAATCGGCACTGATTGCAGATACCGAGCAACCAGCACTTGCCAAGAAAACACGCCTTGAGCTGATTACGTTTGCGGTGCAAGAAGTCGGCGTGCCAGTGACTGCAGGCATACTGATCATCATCACGGTGTTTTTACCTTTGCTCACCCTGCAAGGGCTGGAAGGCAAACTGTTCAGCCCGGTGGCACTCACCATCGTGTTCGCGCTTGCCGGTTCGCTGGTGTTGTCGCTGACTGCCATTCCGGTACTGGCTTCGCTGCTGCTGGGAAAAATCAGCCACGAAGAACCCTGGCTGGTGCGCAAGGCCCTGGGCATCTACACGCCAGCGCTAAACTGGTCGCTCAAGCACACGCGTATCGTCGTCATCAGCGCGCTACTGGCCTTGGTGGCGACCGGTTTAGTCTATATGCAGATCGGCAAGATATTCATGCCGACCATGGATGAAGGCGACATCATTATCGGCACGGAAAAGCTGCCCTCCATCAACCTCAAACAAAGCCTGGCGATGGACGGTAATCTGCAACAAGCCATCTTGAGCCGGGTGCCGGAAGTAAAGCAGGTCGTGTCTCGCGTGGGTGCCGATGAACTGGGGTTGGATCCCATGGGCTTGAACCAGACCGACCAGTTCCTGATACTCAACCCCAGGGAAACCTGGCGCTCACCCGACAAAAACGTGTTGATCGATAAGTTGAGAGTAGTGATGCAGGATTTCCCCGGCGTGGCTTTCAGCTTTACCCAGCCTATCGACATGCGCGTCAATGAAATGATCCTGGGCGTGCGCGGTGACCTTGCCATCAAGATTTTTGGCAGCGACCTGGATGTGCTGAACAAGACAGCCCTAGCCATCAAACACGTGCTTGAGAGCATCCCCGGCAGTCAGGATGCCTATACCCCGCAAAACAGCGGCGTGCAATATCTGCGGGTAGAAATTGACCGCATGGCGGCCGGTCGGCTGGGCTTTGATATCACCCAGATCGAGGACATTTTACGCGCGCATGTTGAAGGTAAAGTGCTTGGTATCGTGCAAGAAGGCCAGCGCCGAACACCGTTGTTACTGAGGGGAACGGAAGCCCTGCGTTTTTCGCCTGCCGAGTTTTCCAACTTGCGTCTGACTTTAGCCAACGGCGCCAGCGTGCCGCTTTCCAACATCGCGCGCCTGGTCAGAACCGATGGGCCGGTGAAGATAGATCGTGAACGTGCTGCGCGCATGGTCGTGGTCACCGTCAATGTGCGTGGGCGTGATCTGGTCAGCTTTGTAGATGAGGCCAAGCAGCGAGTTGCGGCTGATGTCAAACTGGCTGAAGGCTACCACTTGCTTTGGGGGGGGCAATTCGAAAACCAGCAACGCGCCGCACAACGGCTGGCGATTGTAGTCCCGATTGCCTTGGGGCTCATCTTCATGCTGCTCTATACCACCTTTAATTCGATACGGCAGTCCGCCTTGATTCTGGCCAACATTCCATTCGCCATGATAGGTGGCGTGTTCGCCTTGTGGAGCTCAGGCGAGTACCTCTCGGTACCAGCGTCTGTCGGCTTTATCGCGCTATTGGGCATAGCCGTACTGAATGGGGTAGTGATGGTGAGCTATTTTAACCAGCTGGCCAGTACCGGCATGGCAATGGCACAAGTAGTGGTTGAGGGTGCAAGGCGGCGCTTAAGACCGGTATTGATGACAGCAAGTATTGCCGCTTTTGGTTTGGTGCCGCTGTTGTTTGCTACCGGGCCAGGCTCGGAGATTCAGCGCCCGCTTGCCATTGTTGTGATCGGCGGCCTGGTGACATCTACGCTACTGACGCTGATTTTGTTGCCGATGCTGTATAGAAGGTTTGGTGCTGAAACAGCCGAGCAATAGTCGGCTGATGTTAAAGCTACCTTGTTGCCAAGGGCTAAATTCACAAGATTACCCAGATAAATAGCAGTACCTTTATCTGGGGGTTTTACGTCTGTCGTATTCGATGATGCTGATTTCTTTCACTTCAATCCCAAAGTTACTTTGCTCCAGCGGCACTATCAAATCTTCATATTTCTTGTAGTTGCTCTGGGTTTGCAAAGTAGTCGTAGCATCCCTGACTTTTCGTGGTTTTTTAACGTCTATTTTTTTAGATTTAAATAGCAAACTCAGTAAATTTGTCATGATTTAACTCCCTCTCCAGGCATAGGGCGAACGCCATATCTGGAGAGATGCAAGCTATGTGCCAAATAGCTGAGCCATGCACATGATTGCTAGCAACAACAACAACCTGCTGATAAATATGAAGAATATTCACCTAAAAATTTTCACTTTTCAACACTACATGAAACCTGCTTAAATATTTGTCAAAAACTTCGACGATTTTGTAAAGCACTGTACGAATTTTCGACATATCTCGTTCTGTTATGAGGCATGAGTTTCAACTCAAAACAAGCTAGCCCTGCACGCTCTCGGTCATCTGCCCGCAATAGCCTTCCAGGCTTTCTGGCAACTCTTTCGGGCATACCCCGCATTGCTGGTTGCCGGGCACAGCGTAATCAATGAACTTGGGATACGGTAAGTTTAAATTGGCCATAATTTCCTTGAACTCATCCATGGTTTTCCCACTGCCTAATCTTGGATTACGCATTTTTTCCTGGCCTATCGAAGATACAAACCGGTTGTGATAGTCATGACCCGGATACACCAGGTACTCATCCGGCAAGGTAAATAGTTTGCGATGAATACTATAGTACAAATCTTCCGAGCTTCCGTTCTGAAAGTCTGTGCGGCCACATCCATCCACCAGCAACGCATCGCCGGTAAATACCCGATTGCCGATAGAGTATGAGAAATGCCCCAGCGTATGGCCTGGCGTATGCAATGAGTTCAGTTCGATACTGCCAACCTGCAGCGGCTTACCTTCCTCCAGATACTCATCGGCACAAGGCAGCCTGTCGATAATCGGATTTGCGATGCGGCTACCAACGCGTTTTTTAAGCTCGAGAGCACTGGTAATATGGTCGGCATGGATATGGGTATCAACACTGTAGGCGAGCGTGAGCCCTAACTTGCTCGCCTCGGCCAAATCCCGGTCTATCGCAGAGATTACCGGGTCTATCAGTATTGCTTTACCCGTATCTTCGCAACCGATGAGATAGGTATAAGTACTGGATAAAGGCTCAAAAAGCTGGCGAAATATCATGGTTTTCTCCGAATTAATATTGCATCATTTAATTAAATAACATAATATATATTTATATATTATTATTCAAGCATTTTAATGACAGGCTTAAAAATGGACACCACAGAACGTTCCCGGGACATTGCCCTGGATTTTGAAACGATGCGCAACAATGCAACACAGGCCAGCAACTTTTTGAAGGCGCTGGCCAACCCTGATCGCCTGCTATTGCTCTGCCAGCTCAGCCAGGGCGAAAAATGCGTAAGCGACCTGGAAGCTACGGTGGGCATTAAACAACCATCGCTTTCGCAACAACTGACCGTGCTGCGGGCAGAAAATCTGGTGCAAACCCGGCGCGAGGGTAAACAAATTTACTACAGCATATCCAGCCAACCTGCATTACTGGTAATGAAGCTGTTGTACCAACAGTTTTGCCAGCAAACTGTATCTGCAAATCCGGAGGAAACATCACATGATTAACTGGGCTGAATTCACCCCACTTAACTCCTTGCTTGGCGGGATGCTGATAGGCCTGGCAGCTTCCTTGCTGATATTACTCAACGGCCGGATAGCGGGCATCAGCGGCATCCTGGGCGGCCTGCTGACGGCCAAAGGTAACGATACCAACTGGCGACTGGCATTCCTCTCAGGCCTGATCGTTGCACCACTGATTTATGGCGCCGTCCACGCCCTGCCCGCCGTGACCATCAACGCCGGCAACACAACCATTATCATCGCCGGCTTACTGGTTGGCATCGGTACTCGCTATGGCTCAGGCTGCACCAGCGGCCACGGTGTTTGCGGCATAGCCCGGTTATCACCCCGCTCCATCGCGGCAACATGCGCTTTTATACTGGCTGGCGTGGTTACGGTGTTTCTAGCACGTCAACTGGGCTGGTAAGGAGTCATGATGATATTAATTTCTGCATTTATGTCCGGCCTGATTTTCGGCATAGGCCTGATACTCTCAGGCATGACAGACCCGGCAAAAGTGATTGGTTTCCTGGACGTCACCGGCAGCTGGAACCCATCGCTTGCCTTTGTCATGATAGGCGCCATTGCGGTGGCCTACTTTGCTTTTCGTATCGCTGCCAGACAATCAAAAACCATCCTAGGTGAGCCGATTGCGCTCCCGGCCAAAAAAGACATTGATGCACGGCTCATCGTCGGCTCCATCACCTTTGGCATAGGCTGGGGGCTGGCTGGCTACTGCCCTGGTCCGGCAATAGCCTCGATTGCTACCAATGCCAGTGAGCCTATCCTGTTTTCGGCCGCCATGCTGGCCGGCATGGCAATCTATGAGGTACTGCAAAAGCTAATGCCTTCCAGATAAATCAATCATGTTGCTAACAATCACACTAGGTATATTCATCGGCCTGCTGATGGGGGTAACTGGCGCAGGTGGCGGCATACTCGCGGTGCCCTTGCTGGTGTTTCTGCTCCACCTGACAGTAGCCGAGGCCACGCCTATCGGCCTGCTAGCCGTTGCTACCGCAGCAGGCATAGGCGCTATAGCAGGCTTGCATGGCGGGCTAGTTAGGTATCGCGCCGCTTTATTGATGGCATTAGCTGGTGTGATATTTTCCCCGCTCGGCATCTGGCTTGCACACAGAGTCGCCAATCAATACTTGCTGGCCCTGTTTTCCGTCATTCTGCTGTATGTGGCCTACGACACCATACGCCATCAAAACAAGTCGGCGATGGAGAATCCAAGCACCCCCACCTGCAACCTGAACAGCCAGACCGGCCGATTTGTCTGGAACAGCCGCTGCTCAGTCTCCATCTTGCTTTCAGGCACTATCGCCGGCTTCCTATCCGGCCTCGTGGGGGTAGGTGGTGGCTTTGTGATTGTGCCGGCCCTGCAAAAGCTCTCCAGCCTGTCCATGCAATCTGTGGTGGCTACGTCACTCGCGGTTATTGCCTTGGTTTCAACCACCGTAGTTGCCGGTAATTTGGCCTTGGGTAATCTTAACTGGATGATTGCAGCACCATTTAGCCTGGGTGCAATTTCCGGCATGGTTGTAGGTCGAACCATCGCAGGGAAACTGAATGCCAGATATGTAGGCTTTAGCTTCGCCACTCTGGCCACAGTAGTTGCATTGATGTTGTTAGTTAAAGTGTTCAGTTAAGTAGCTGCTATAGTCTTTGAAACTAGCTGTAACCGACACAAGGAGGGATTCAGCATCATGGAAATCGAGCTAAAACTGCTGGTCGCTTCACAAGATGCAGAAGCATTGCGGCATCACCCGCTTTTGAAGAAGTATGCAATTTCGCCGCCGCACGTGCTGGATATGTCCGACATCTACTTTGATACCGCCGAACTCAACCTGTGCCGCTGCGGTGCCGGCCTGCGTGTACGCAAGGTAGGCCGCGACTGGATACAGACCATCAAGGGCGGCGGTAGCGTCGAAGGTGGCCTGCACAAACGCCACGAGTGGGAGTCGCATGTCATCGGTCCCAGGCCCGACCTGGCAGTGCTACGCGAACAGGTAGATCACACCACGGAATGGGGCCAGGTGTTGCACTCCCCTATCGTTGAAGATCATCTGCTGCGTATTTTCACTACCAAGGTTAAACGTACGGTATGGGAGCTACATTTACCGCACGGCGATGAAGTCGAGTTGGTACTGGATCAGGGGAATATTGAGTACGGCGACAAAAAAACACCCATCAGCGAAATAGAGCTGGAGCTGAAATCTGGTGACGCCATACAACTGTTTGATCTCGCCCTCGCGCTGCAACAGGATATCGCCATGCATATCGGCAACCAGAGCAAAGCAGAGCGCGGCTACGCGCTATATGCCCCGCAACCAAGCGAGGCGGTCAAGGCAGAGTCGTTAAAGCTGACCAAGGGTATGACTATCGAACAGGCTTTCCAGGCTATTGCTATAAACTGCATGGCGCAGATTCAGGGCAATGCTAACAGCGTTGCCCATGAGCAGGATGTTGAAAGCCTGCACCAGATGCGCGTCGGGCTGCGCCGCCTGCGCTCAGCGCTCTCCTTGTTCAAGGACGTGATACAACTACCCGAAGCGCTTCAACAAGAACTGGACTGGCTAGCGGCAGAACTAGGTGCAGCGCGCGACTGGGATGTAATGGCCTACTCAACGCTAAGCAGCTACGCCGAGGTGCTTCCAGGCCATACATTCTTCGAAGATATCAAGCTGGCAGCGATTGCCAAAGCCCAGCAAAAGCACGAAACCGTATCGGCCTGCATCAACTCACAACGCTATACCCGACTGATTTTGAGTTTCATGCGCTGGGTGCTGGGCAGCAACTGGCGCGAAACAGCTACGCCGCAGATGCATAAAAAGCTGGCAACCCGCCTGACAAAATTCAGCCACAACATACTGCATCATCATCAAGAACGCCTGCACAAACACGGCAAAAAATTACATGATGCCAGCCCGAAACAACGCCACCAAACGCGCATAGCCGCAAAAAAACTGCGTTATGCCACCGAGTTTTTTCAGTCGCTGTATCCAGCAAAATGGCTAAAATCTTACGTGAAAGCGCTAGAGAACTTACAGGATGAACTGGGCAGGCTTAATGACGTGACGGTTGCTGATCGCTTGCTACAAGAGCTAGAGAAAGAACAGCCAAATATTGATACAAAACTCATGCGTGAATATCTGGCTTCAACTATATACAGCAGTAAAAAAACCCATAGATACTGGAAGAAGTTCGCTGCAATAAACCAGCTGAATTAACTTTTCTCTGCATCCTGAAAACTAACAATGTTCCCAGTAGTAACTGGTATAGGCAATCGCAGTAGAGAGTGCAATAAAGACGGCTGTACATACATTTGGCGTGCTACTGCCGATAGAGGTACACCGAAATGATCTTTCATTACCTTCAAACTCTCAGGAACAATCTCTGGAGTCTCTTGCTCCATGGCATGATCTTCGTGCTCTTCTATAGCTTCACCATGGCGTTTTAAACCTATATATCCTGATCGTGCCTGCTCATCAGTAAATAACCCCAGCTGCCTACCTCTGAAAATAATTGCAGCTTTTGACACTCCCCACCGAATTTTCAGTTCAGATAGTCCAGGCCAGTTTAAGCGAGTGTTTCTCAGTGCAAGTTTGTATTCATTTGCAAAAGTGCTCCGTGGAAGCAATAAGGCGCTAGCAAAACGGTTTGCTTGAGATTCAGTCAAACGATCTCCAGTCATGATTCCAATGTGCAAGGAAAAATGGCCAAGTTCGTGGGAAATACCAAACCTTTCTCTACAAACAGATCTACCTGATGCATTCAAAGCAATGAGCGGTCGTTTTGTTGCAAATGAAATAGCATCGATCTCAGAAGCTAAACCATCTACTTTAAGAACTACAGCGCCTGCATTTTCTGCAACTCTTGTGACATTGCTAAGTGGTCCCATTCCCAGATCAAAGGTTGAACGAAACTTTTCCGCAGCACATTCAATTGTCTCTTCTGAAGAAGGGTCACCTTCATTAAATTTGTAAGTAGGCAGCTCGACGTGATCATCCAGCACGGCTATTAACTGTTTTAAAACCTCGCCGCGAGCTCTCGCTGTTTGCCGCAATGCTATCTTTGTCGTGAGTTGGCGCCGAAAATGGCACTGCTCATCAGATATAGGATTGTGATCAACATTGTAAAAAAATTCGGGCAATACTTGTAGCGACTCAGCTAAAAGGAGCTCTAGTTGAGTTGAAACTGATTCAGCTCCGGTTTCAACTCTACTAAGGAACTGCTTTGAAACATTAACCTCATCCCCTAGGTCATTCAATGACTTATTGTGAAAAAGACGGATTAGTCTTAGGTTAGAACCAATAAATTCATTCATTTTTCTGAGGCGATATCTGCATCACCTTCACTGCGCTTCTTAGGTAAGATTTGGGGCTTAGCAACATCCACCGGCTTGATTAATGGCTGATCTTCTATACGGAAAACTCGCACATTATGTGATGACCAGCTGCATACAACGTCCCCAGTTGGTGTAAAACCCAAAAACTCGACACTAGGTTCCCCATGATTCACATGATCGACAATGAAGCAAAAATGACCTGGTTCAGCATTATTAACAAACTCCATAAAGCCCATTTGCAAGCGGTTAACACTTAGAACTGCTGTCTTAGACGGTTTAGATGGATCATCATTGCTAAACCTGCAAGGAATCCCGTCAATATTAAAAACGAGATCAAAAGTTGTATTAGAAAGCTCTAACCATGAGTACTTTCCCGAGCGCGCTTCTCTAATGATTCGATTTTTTTGTCGATCAAAGGTAGTGCACCCTCTTGAATACTCGCTGTCAGTTGGTCGAGTAAGATCATCTTGAGTAGCATAAAACTCCTCCAATAGCCAATTGGCAACGGTTTCAAGCCTTTCATTACTCAACTTGCTATTAAAGGATGATGGAAGCGGCAAATTCATTTTGTGCACTTTCGAAGTTTTGTCAACTTCATTTTTGTGCAAATCAAAGGATGTGTCAAGTAAAATGTGAGCTATCTGTTATTTATTTAAGCGAGTATTAAGCAAATGTGCCTCGGTGCGATGACCTCAACCAAACAAATAACTAAAAGTCTTTATTTAAAAGGCTTTGTGAATAATTTATTTTAAAGTTACCCCAAAAGCTACCCCAATATAAACGAGTTTAATCTTTTTGTTTTAAGGGAGTGTTGTACCAAATAAAGACTGTGAATCTTTGGCCCAACTTGCCGGCATATCATTTATATAGTTAAGATATCTCGCAGCAGTCTGTATGTTTTCCAAAGTAACTTTGCCAGCTTCCAGCATAATTTTTAACAGCTGATGGCTGCCGAGCAATGTAATGCCGAGCTCTTTAGCCAAGAAATTCATGCCCCCATCATCTGCAATGATTGTAATACCTAAAACATAGGCGTATGCCAGTACGAGACAGTCAGTTGGGGATGGAGCGGTTAGCCTTTGACGTTTGTATTCCCCAGAGTCTCTGAATCCTTTAGAAACTCCTTGGACAACTGATTTGGCATTGAAAACGTCAGTTGCCTGTCTCCCAACTAGAACTACAGTGTTCTGAGATCTATTCTCTGAATATTCTTTTTCAGCTGCCCAAAAGAACTTCGTTTCCAATCTCTGGCTAGCAGATAACTCTCGATCAACTTCAGAAAGCACTCTTAAGAAATTTGGGGGAATTAGGAAATTATCCCCTAAGAGGGGATGGAATTGCTTTGCCAGGCGCAGATAAGCGTTGGTATCAAGCAAGATATCCATGTTTTATTCAACAACATCCAAACACACCTGATCGCTTAGGATTAGCGCCTCATGTATCTCTTTTGCATCGGCAAGGGGTATATTCATAAGACGCTGGATATAGGATGCCCCTTCACCCGTATCAATCAAAAACTTTTTCAATGTAATAAAAAAATTCGTTTCAAATGCTTTTTCCGACTGAGAAATGAACTCAAGCGCTTTAGGCCGTTTACCATCAAACAGATGCTCACTTACAGTTGGAAATGTCTTAACTATATTGACTGCCGCTCCAAATATGGACTTTTTTAAGGCTGTTATAGGAGTTAGTCCATTATGCTCAGCATACTTATTGATTTCATTCAAAACTGTTATCGGCGAAATAACAAATCTGAGAGCAAAATCTTTGATGTAATTCATTTGCACTGCAGGTTTTGCAGATTCAATTAATTTATATGCCGAGCGTGCGCAATGTTCTGGAAATAGAAATGCAGCAGCAAAACTATCAGCAAAATCCTCACCTGGATCCGTGCCCGTGAGTCCTGGGGTATAAACATGCGCAAGCTCGTGAGCCATCCAAAATTTGAAATCTGAGATTGCACTATCAAGGTTAAGGTAAATCCAAGTGGCAGATACGTCGGGAAGAAGTATATGAAGAGCGTTTTCGTGACTTTCTTTTTTACCCCACAAAGCCGGAACTATAACTGCTTTTAAATCGTTGAATTTATCAATTAAATGATCAAATTCAATTCTGCAGTCAGATGGGATATTTAGTTCGTTGCGGAGATCGGCAACAGCTTTTTGAATATAAGTATAGGAATTGGAAGGTTGAATAAACTCAGCAGGTTTTACTAGGCGGTTGTAGGGTAAATAATGAACAAGGGGTCGTAAAAGATCTCCCATATCCTTTGCACGCTGGATCTCTAAGTCTGTTGTGACTTTCCTTGCCATCCGCCTGAATGCTATTTTAGGTTCAGGGAAATTGTTTTGATTTGACGGTTCAACTAACTGCTCAAAGGACAGACTTAATGTCATCGCCAACTTCAAAAGCTTATCTGGTCTCGGAAAGTCTTCCTTGCGAAGCCAATTACTAACTGTTTGCTTAGAAACACCAATGCTCTCTGCAAGTTTGGTAGCGTTTATGCCCATTAACTGCATCGCAGATTTGATAGGTTCTAAACGTAGTGATTTTTCTTCCATTTGTTGTCTATGTTAGTAATTACTTACAGCTTTGTCAAGTTTTGTAAACTTTATCGCGATTAAAAATTCGCAAATTTAGTGGGATTTAACATTTGGTTCTCAAAGAGAATACGAATAATATCCCGGTTTAATACTCATAATATTTATGATCCGGGGACTTCCAGATGGATAACAAACAGATGTTCAATAGTTTGGTTGAAAATGCGTTAGATTTTTTGGCTAGAGCAATTACTGAAATCGATACTGATCCAAAATATTCCGTCATTCATTTTCATGCAGCTGTTGAATTAATTATAAAAGCAAGGTTGATGCATGAACATTGGTCTTTAGTTATAGCTAAGAACAGTGATCCGGATTGGGAAAAGTTTGTTGCCGGTGACTTTCAATCAGTGACACTTGATGAAGCAGCTGCCAAATTACACAAAATCGCTAGAAGTGGATTGACACAAACAGAGCTGGAAGCCTTTCGCGGAGTAGCTAAACATAGAAACAAGATGGTTCACTTCTTTCATGAGGCTGGCAATAATGAAACCGTAATGAAACAAAATATTGTTAAGCAGCAGTTGAAGGCTTGGAATTACTTGCATCAATTAGTTGGTGAGCGCTGGAAAGAAGTATTTGTAGATTGGGCTGAAGGTATCAAAGCAATTGACAAGGATCTGCGTAAGCTTCATGACTATTTGCAAGTTATTTACGAAAGTTTAAAGGACAAGATAAAAACTGAAATTCAAGCCGGGTTTATCTTTGAGGATTGCCCTTCTTGCGGGTTTACAGCTCAACAAAATGAAGGCGATTTAGAGACTATATATGATGCCAATTGCTTAGTCTGTGGCCTGGTGGAAAAGTGTGTAAGGATAGAATGCCCGGCCTGCAACTCAACGGTGAAATTCGCTAATGAAGGGGTTGCCACATGCCCAAATTGTGACAAGGTTTTCGATGAGGATGACTTGGGTGAAATACTGATCGATCAAGGTGCAGCGCACATAGCTGCCAGAGAAGGGGATTTTGATGCATTCGTTGGAAATTGCTCAGAATGTGATGGATATCACACGGTCGTTCAAGTAAAAAATACAGATGACTGGTTCTGTACTCAGTGTTTTAGTGAATTTGATGGCATGGAGACATGTCAGTGGTGCAATGACCGCAATTCCGGTGATATGGAATTTAGCTATGCCAAGGGGTGTAATCATTGCGAAGGCATGGCCGGATGGCATAAATATGATTAACTGCATGTTCTGGGAAACAGGCTGCCAAGTTAACTGGGGGGATGTTTCAGGATGGTTTCAAGCAATTGCCTCAGTAAGTGCTATTTTTTGGGCTGGTTACTCTGCAAAAAAACAGTCTACCTCTCAATATGAAACCGCAATGCAGCAAGTCAAAACCCAACATGAAAATGGCATTAACCTTATGTATATGCAACAAAGGCATGACTCAGAACAAACTGCAAGAATTGCTCAGCAAGCTTTTGAGCTAGAAGAGTATCGTTCCCACAAAATATCATGGCATAGATTAAGCGTTGTATTGGCCATCCTTAGCAAAATTGAAGTCATATTTAATGAAATTTCTTCAGAGTTTGACAAAGAAACATGGGGTGGGAAAAATGGCACTCCTACTCGATTAGAGAGCTCTATCAAGGAAATAAAAATGCTCCCTCTTTTTGAAATTCCTGACCCTGAGCTCATCATTTCTCTATCCAGCCTTCCAGATTATTTGTACGACCTTAAAAAACAATGGGAAGCTGAAGAAGACTATTTGTTCATGAAAGTCTCAGGCCCTAACAAATACAAACCTACCCCAGCGCAAAGTGCAAAAAGGCTCAGGGATAAGTACTTAGTAGCTAAGGAGACACAAAGGGAGGCATCTAATAGATGCCGGATTTGCATGGTAGAGGTTAAGAAACAATTGAGCGCCCACCCATTAGCCACAAGCTAATAGCCTTGGTAAACTCATATTATCTTAATTTAATTTCCGCAAACTTTTCAAGATTTCCAAGCCGGATATTGAATGGCAATAGCTGAGTGACACTTTCAGGAGGTATCCACGTGAATCGCCATTCCTGTTGTAATTCATATTTCTTATCTTTCAAATAAAAGGCCCCAAAATCACTTTTTCCACCATAAATAACCCGGGCATCAAGACCGATCCAATCTCCAAGAAACTTACTTGCGTAGAAATGAATCATCTCACATACAGCCTCAGGATGATGAATAACAAGACATGCATCGGATCCCGTAAAGTCTTCAAACAACCTTGTATCCCAGATGGAAGAAAAGCATAGCGTATAGTAGTTTGTTAAAATCTCATCCCTATAAGTAACATCCCCAATCGGCCTTAAGTGCTGTCCAGTTTTAAGATGTGTAATTTGAACACTATCCCCTGGAGAAGTTTGAGTTCGCACTAACTCATTATCCTGACGAGCCTTATCTCCAAGGATATCATTGTAAAAGCTCGCTGGGACCAGCCGAAACACTCCCTCATAAAGTGACTGCATCAACCACTTTTGAGAGGAGTATCGAAACAAATGGTTTGGACGTATGCAGTTGATGTGTTTAGTTGCCATTATTAGGCCTAATAATATAACTATAGCCCGTAAAACTTGAGGAGGGCTTCTTTTATTACATCCGAAGCTACAGAAATTCCCATCTTCCAAGTACCGTTAGTTGCCTTCTTAATATTTTTTACTAACCAGGCTCGAACCTTTGGCCCCATTGGTTCTGCTTTACTGCTGGGATCCTCAGTAGAAGCCAAATTTGCAATCTCTTTTGCATCAGCTTTCGGAAATCCTGACTGCGTAAGAAACTCAAATAGACCGGCTTGATCTCGATCTCCGAATGCAATTGCAATGCTTGTTCCATCTCCAGAAGCTGAGATTGATGTGTAGTTACCATAAATAATCTGCTGTGCAATCTGCGTTGCAGCTGCCGAATGTTTATTAGACGACGCACTGGATGGACCCAGTAAAACTCCAGTTGCCTCAGGAATCGACTTCTCCAGTTCAATTGTCAACTCAAGCACACGACTCCTCACTGAATGGCGAATCGCGGCTAGTGCAGATCGAGATATATGGCCGCTGACAGAGTTACATGAATAGTCAGGGTAGACCTTTCCTTGTAGCAAGAGGATGAGATTTGCAGCATTAATTCCGAATGATCCACCTTTCCCCGAAGTGGTTAAAAGATCGTCTACTGAGGCAATGCTATCCCGCATTTCGTACCTTACCCAGCGCTTTCCTGCGAATTTCTCGATAAGATATGGAGAGATGGGGGCATTCTGTATTCCAGAACCAAATGCACCTGAAAAATTTGCCGTATAGCTAACGCCTATTATTCTGTAATCAGGCACCTCGGTATTGCTAGGATAGCCTTCAGACTCCTGCTTTACCCAATCTGCTAATGGTTGGCTACCCAGCCTAGCAGCCAGCAGTCTAAGTTTGAGAAGAATTGGTCCGAGATCGGTATCTTCCTGCAGAACTGCCGCCTGAATTTCATGAAGAAGACTCACATATACTCCTAGAAACAGCCTAAGTTTGACTTTAAAATCATTGATTATGTAACTCGTCTTTTGCGAAATGCGACCATCGCTGGTCAGGCTCAAATAAATCTTTAAGTAATTTAAACTCTTCCATATGATTAGATAAACTTAGGCCATGGGGTATTGCTTCACCAATCGAAATAACCTGACAAAAATTTTCATCTATTATGGGCCGAGTTCATCAGCTTTGATTCCTAAAGCATTCATGTCTGAGCCTCTATCAGTATCAGCCTTCAATTCATTTTTCTTAATTTTGCTTTTAATAAGACCGGCAAGAGTTTTGTCGGTCTCGGGCAGCCTTGTTACTGTTGTATGCTCTTCAGTTGAGACTATATTAACCAGTGATTGGTCCAAGAGACTCTTCATTGCTTTTTTAAATTCTGGATCTTTAAGACCTTTCTTCGCAGCCTGTTCACTTAGTTTATCCAACTCGACCCCTCTACCGTTTAGAAAAAATGGGTGAAGCAGATCAATAATCAGTTGTTCGGATTTTTTTATATTTTGAAGTCCTACAAGCTCTAATTGTAATCGCTCATTAAGCACACTTTGGTCTTCTAAGTCAGTCCGTGTGTTGCTCAAAGAAGCTTCAACTTCCTCAATAGCTTTTTTCTGTTCAGCAATTGCGGAGTCCCTCTCAATAATCCTAGCCTTTAAATCATCAACAACCCTCTTGTACTTGTTTAGTTCCTGCTGAGTTTTCAGTTTATTGTCGTTTTTGTTCACGATCTCCATTACCCTTAAATTGATGTGTGGATAAATGAAGATGTAAAAAAGAGTGGCTAAGAATGGAGCTCCGTAAATCCACCAAGCACTAGGAATGTTGACTAGCATTGGGCCAGCAAAGTAAGTATCTAACTTGGTTAACTTATCAGATAACTCAGCTTTACCGAGAACGATCAGCAGCACTTTATAATTGGTAACACACCAGCTTATGATAAATGTTGAGATTAGAGGACTTGATAGTCGCTCTAGAAAAATAACCCTAAGGGTTTCCCAAAAGCCATTAACATCATTTACCCGTTCATCCCCAGCATCCATTAAATACCCCCCCGTTTTTTTAAATGAAAGTATTACATAAAGACAACGGGATTGCCGGCTTGAAAGAGTGAAGTGTGATTTTGAAAATGGATGAGTTTTTTGCTGCCTAATATCGTCTTATATATAAAACGCCCGCGACTCCTAGTCCCTCCTTTTGAGATATGGATGCGGTATCTTTATCGCCAATAAAGAATCTCTCGTTTCTAGCAGCTTAGCATTTGCCAACTTTGCCGCGGCAATATTTGGGTCTTTAACCAGGTTTCTTACTTCATCAAACTCACAACCGGCATCCATAAGCCGGGTAAAAATAGTCCTGTAATGAACTTTGCTGCGTCTGTATTGCGATAAATATTGTTCTAAGGGGTAAAGGCTGCGCGCTCTTTCGTGAGCCATCTGGTTGATGATCTTCCGCTGCATTGAAGTAAATTTGATGTGAGGTTTGGGCGCCGGGTTTGTAGCTTCCATATCAAACCTTGTTTAGCACCGCTACAAGCTCTTTAGCCTTGTTCACATCTATAGTTAAACCTTTTCTGCTTGGGACAGGCTCATTGCTACCCCGTGGAATAAACCAAAGACGAATATCTAGAACATCCCGGCCATTGTAATTTCCAGTTGTTACACGAATTTCAGAATTGCCGCATTTGTTTACAGAACCTATCAAGGTTGTATTGTTACGATTCATATTGGGTAACCCTCCGAATCATTTTTGAGTTATGCATAGTTTGAATAGGAGAAGGGATTGCTATCCGTTAAGCGTGGTTTGGATGCTTTAGAAGATGTTTTCCAGCCATTAGCAATCTGGTAGCCACCGGCCAGGACACTACTAAAACTATTAATATTTGCTGCTGATCGCACGTTTTCAGCTTCAATCAAGTTTCCTTGAGCTGCTGCCTCTCTACGTCGTGCTGAGTTGTCACCGTTAAGGATGGCCGTCAGCGCATCTTCCTCAGTGTTCTTCATGATCTGCGTATTGATGGTATTGGCTGTGCCGACATTCACATCGACACCGGATGCCGCCAGCGCTGCCGTGGCCTGGCTTTGCTGTGCTCGGCCTTGCCGTCGTATCTTCATGGCTTGCACCTGGGCGGCCCCTCGCTCGGCTGCTGCATCTGCGTGGCCTTGTGCTGCCTGATACTTGAGATTGGCCGATTCCGACTTCGCGGCAGATTGCTGACCAAGAACGGAGGTCACAGTCGACACAGCTGCGAGGCCTGTGGCTATATTTGAAGCAGTTAAATAAGGGGTTACTGCCGCCATAAATCCCATGATTACTCTCCTATCGCTTTTGAAAAATTAGGTTTACGATCAGGGCCAAAATTACCCCCATGATTTATTGCATCTATTGGAGAGCCGCCCGGTTCCCACCAGTACCTTTGCCCGTAGTCTTTCATGGCGCGTTGCTTCATGCGGGATAGGTAGCCAGGGGATAGCGATTCCTGCAAGTCCTGTAATGCTAGGTGATCGATGGCCGCTTTCGCGTACCACAAGTTAATGAATGGCGTGTTCTGTTTTGCAAAGCGCACCAGCTCAGCACCGGCATCCGTCTTTTCACCCTTGATTAATTCACCGATATTGCCGAGCGTGATGTTAGCCAGGTCGAACCCTGTGCCGAATACCGGGCCAAATAGCGAAGTCCAGTTAGTTTGCCCGGCCCTGTTCTGCCCGCCCAATCCGGTATAAAGCAGGTCGCCATAAATGCCCAGGCCGCCACCCTGCGCCATGGCCTTACCCCAAAATTTCGGCGTAGTCATATCTGCGGGGTCTTGGCCGCTGACCAAAGATTTCAATTGAGTAGCCAGCGCGCCGAATCCAATCAGGCCCATCATCAGCGATACGCCATAACCAATGCCGCCAGATTCGCCATTCATGGATGCGGCCCGGCGCATGTGACGGTTTGCCATAGCCAGCGGGAAGGATTTAAATAGGGACATGTGGCGCGCAAGTTCACCGGGAAGCGTGCCTTTTTGCGTGCCACCTCCAAGGCTTGCACGCGTCGTTAAGTCCGGTGTGGTCACTGCATACTCAGATTCATCAATAATGAAACCTAGCAAGCGGGAAACGGCTGCGTTGCGTAGTGTCTGCGGGTCGCCGAGTGCTGCAAGTTCTGCATCGGGAATATTGCGGATAGCATCAGGGGTGAGCATCTTGGAGCCACGCCAATTTTCCGGCACTGCTTTCGTCCACACCTGATAAACGTCCGGCGTCACCCCCTGAAATTCCAGCCGCGCCCGGTCTGCAGCATCCATTGTCGCCCAAGGTTTAGCGCTGACTTTACCGAGCGCGCCCATCATGGAGATTTGAAAGCCGCGTTTAAGTGAATCCGTCCAGGCATTAAGCAGCTGCACCTTCATAGTGGTATGCGCTACCTTTGAAGTCCAGCCCTGCGCGATATTGCCATCGGCCCACCGGCTCATATCGCTGATAATGGATTCAGAAACCAGCCCGTTTACATTGGCATAGTCTCGGTAATCTTTGCCGAAAGACTTGATGACTGTACCCAGGGTGCGGAATATTGGGAGCTGATGATATTGCGCAGTCTGCACCAATGTCGGAATGTCGGTAATGGATGAAAGTAATGTGCCTTGCAGCTTGGCGGCCACCGTGATATTGCGTATGCCCTGATTGATTGCAGCGATGTTCGGATTTACGGCCTGATTACTTTCACCGGTCAGCACCTTGTAAAGCGATTCAAGATCAGCAAGGCCAGCACCTACCGATTTCACTTCGCCGTCTTGCTTGATAGCTAATTTATCCAGCATATCGAATGCTGCGCGTGGGTTCGGCCCAAGTTCTTCCATAATGCCGATATTGCGCGAGAGGCTATTAACGTGGTTTTGCATGGCTTCAAACAGCGTGCCTTTTCCGAATTCACCGTTATAGGCTATCCATGAATCCGCATCCTTGAAGTGTAATTGCCGGGAAGCGCTGCCACGATTTGCGAAAGATGAGCCGAACGTGACTTTCTGCGGATCGAGTTTGTTCAGTCCACCGGTTGCAACAGTCTGCCAAGCGTTTTCCAGCATGGTCATAAAATCAGCATCATTCATCAGATTGCCGGATTCATCCAGGTAGCGGGTGCGATCTAGCAGAGGCGCAATCTTATTTGTCCACGCATTGACGCCTGCTTTCAATACGGTTACCTGGTCATGCGGTTGCGGGATATAGCCATAGTCCAGCTTTCCTATGTCACCGCCTGCGCTGTTGTCACGCTGACGCATGTTCTCGACAGTATCAAGCCAAGCCTTTGCACCCTTGGCGGCCACATCATTGCCGGTCTTGACGCCGAACACCTCTTTAACGAAGTCACCGACTGCCGCTTTATTCTCGAATAGTCCGAAAATGCGAGGATCCTGTGCTTCGATAGCATCCATCAGCAGGCTAAAGTTTTCACGCTGCACGCCTTTGATGTAGCTATCAGTCTGGTTTAGGATGCGCTCAGCAGCATTCGCCCCCTTGATGCCGTTCGCTACCTGGTCATTAAAGTGCTGCGTTATCTTGGCGCGTGCGGTGATGTTGAGTGCCAGCCGATTAGCTTTCAACTGTGCTTCGTCAATCAGTTGTTGTCTTGCCATTTGTGCGGCTTGGTCGTAACGGTCGGTCTTGCTGAGCTTTGCCCATGCCTGCGGGTCAGTGCGTGCAATCGCCTGCATGTTGTTCAGGATGCGCTTTTCGATTCCGTCCGCTTCACCCTGTTTGAGTGGGCGGCCAATAGCTGCGACTACTGCTTCGATACATTCTTTTCTCAAAATTAACTCCTACTCTTGAAAACCGCTGTGTTTTTTACGAAATGTGCCTACTGTTCGATTTCTTATCCTGGGCCCGACGTAATCGGTGAGTTTCGATATTTCCTTCTCGAACCTGAGGTCCATATCACCTGTAGGCCCATTCCTGTTCTTGCGAAGCAGAGCTTCAACGATGCCAATAAAATCCTCTGAATCGTTGTAAAGTTCCTCTCTGTGAAGCATCAAGACGATATCTGCATCCTGTTCAACCTCTCCACTATCGCGCAGGTCTGACATCAGCGGCCGCTTGTCCTGCCTGGCTTCCACACCACGATTAAGTTGAGCTAAAGCGATGATCGGCACATTCAGTTCTTTCGCCAGGTTCTTGAGTCCCCGGGAAATGGATCCAATCTCTTGAGTTCGGTTATCCCCTTTGCCGGTCATTAGTCCCAGGTAATCAATAACCACTAGGTCGAGGCCGTGCTGCCGTCGAATACGCTTTGCCTTGGCACGTATCTGATTTACTGCAATAGCTGGTCTGTCATCGATAAATAGCTTTGATTTTAGGATTTCCTTTTTGGCCTTAGTCATTGCGTCCCAATGATTGTTTTCTCGGGTCCCGGAACGCATTTGATGCATGCTTACCCCGGACCGCGCTGACAAAATGCGCATGCCAATTTCTTTTGAGGACATTTCTAGGGTATGAAAGAGAACTGATTTTCCAGAGGCTGTAACGTTGTCAGCGACATTGCAGGCAAAGACTGACTTACCCACGCTTGGCCGAGCGGCAACAATCACAAGCTGACCCGGCTCCAGCCCGCCTGTGAACGAATCCAATCTATTAAAGCCGGTAACCAGGCCTGAGAAATCACTGTCATGGTCTGCCCGGCTATCAATTTCGAACATGACGGCATCAACAGCTTCGTTGAGTTGCTGCTCTGAGCCGTTCTGCTTCTGGAACAACTGAAAGATGGATTCTTCTGCTGCCAAGGCTAGGGTCTCGGCGTCTTCACCTACAGCATGGCATGAGGATTGAAGGTCAGATGCGATTGCTAAAAGTGCCCGGCGTACTGACTTTTCACGAACTATTTCAGCGTACCTTCGAATGTTTGCGGCGCCAGGCGTGTTTTGTACCAAGGCGCCTAGATATGTAATGCCTCCGGTATCTGAAAGCTTGCCTATAGCATCCAGTGACTCAGCTACCGTAACGATGTCAGCAGGCTCGTTGCGCTCAATTTGTTTTGAGATTTGCTCAAAGATAAGTTTATGATCAAATCGATAGAAGTCTGAAGCGCTCAGGACATCTGCGATTCGTTCAATAGCTTCGTTTTGGATTAACAGACCACCTAAAACTGATTGTTCGGCCTCGATTGAATTGGGTGGCAGCTTTAATTCATCTGTATTCATGCGGCTTCCCTGTGGTATTTATTTTCGAGACACTTGGCAAAGCCTGATGGAGAAAACAGGAAATCAATGTCTGCAATAAATGATGGCCGGTCATCATGGTTAGGAACTTGACCAGTCAAATATTTTGACTTATTGCAGATTCTGAAAAAACTTATCCAAGCTGCAATTCCATCCTGAGCTGTTTTGTATCCAAAAGGTAAGTGATCAAGTTTTGATGCTTGATCCCATCGCGCTTTAATCATCTTTTTTCGGCCATCGTTTAAAACTTTGCATCTTGGGTTTGATGGCATATTTACGTGATAAGCATTTATCAACTCATCAAAGGGACATGCGATAGCATGTGCAGATGTTTTTTCTTTAGTGCTTAAATTATTAAATTCTTGTTTAGTGGTTATCTGTTGGTTATCTGTTGGTTGACTGTTGGTTAGGCTGCTGGTTGATTCAATTTTCGAATCTTGATATTTGTCATAATTTTCAATGGTATAAATAGAATATTTGTTGGTTGACTGGATGGTTATAATTTCTAAGTTAACTAGGCGATCAAGAGATGTACGAATTTGTTGCTGCGACTGCTTAAGCTTATTGGCTAAAGCAATTCTCCCAGACATAAACTGGCCTCTTTCCAGTTGAATTACACCAGTTGGCGTTCCCACTTTTCTTTTACCATGCTGTGCATTCAGTAAGATATACATGAAAAGCGCTAGTGTATTAGGCAGCTGCATCAAGCCACTATCCTCAATCTTTCGCCAGACTTTGACGTAACCACGATGCATTACCGAGCTTTCTCAATTAACTTATTTGCACGAGGTATACGTGTGATAGCTTGCGTTAATCTCTTGCCAACCATTAACCAATTCCAGCAACACGGGCAATGCTTATGCCAGCCTTGGATGGGTTTGAAGTTAGTGCCACAACCTGAGCAGCTTTTCCTGGAAGCCATACTTAAGCTGCCTTAGGTTCTTCAGATTGGTGTATTTCAAGCGCTCTGCGTAACTCGCCCACATTCCAGCAGGTAGTCCGAGGTGATAGTTTCTTTGGAGCTGGTATACGCAAGCTTTTTACACCTCTCCAAACGGTCATACTTGAGCAGGCGTATAGAGCCTGAACAACCGGCATCCTTACATAAGCGCTATCTGGCAATGAATCAAAATTTGCAAGAGCAGAGGAAATTCCCTTGTTTGAATCCGACATGAGTGCACCTTCTTCCGTTGTTGTGTGTAACTTCATGCTATCAAGAGTAAATGTCTGTTTCCCGCCATATTGAAAGTGCATTAAAAAACCCGCACATGGCGGGCTGACAGGCAATTAGTCGCTTTACATCTGGACTTCAGATAAATGTTTTCATGGACGTGACTGATAAACAAGATCAAATACACTTTCCAACTTAGGATCAACACCCCGCAGCCGGTCAATGACTGATTTTGCCCAGTCAAAATATTCACGCCTGCGTTCAATTGGCCAATGAGTTGGAGGTGTTGACGCAACGTCCCTAAGATTGCATATTTTGTCGGCAAGCTTCACCCGCTTGGCTTTCTCGCTTATGTGAGCTGCATGATCAATCTGCATGAGTTTTCGAGCAGGCCCAGGCAACGACTTGTCATCAGTGACCTCCATGACCAAAGCTCTTATCTCTGGCCCAAACTCACGTTCAAGTTCCTCCGGGGTTGTCTCAGTATCCTCAATGGTATCGTGTAAAAGTGCAGCGCAAAGTGTGGCTGCATCTGTTACAGAGCCTTCCTCTGCCAATACTCTTGCCAGTCCCAGAGGGTGATTGATGTAAGGCGACGCATCTGCATCTTTGCGACGCTGCTTACTGTGTTTATTAGCTGCAAACGCTGCAGCCCGTATTATCAGTTTTGTGTCACTCATAATTGATTTCCAACCTTTCCATGCTTTAACCAAGTGAATAAGGGTGTGAATAGAAAACGGCCAAATAAGCCTAAAGTAATGCCTTTTGTAGCCCACCCAATTGATAGGTACTTCCATTCACTTGTGCCTGGCCACATTGAGTTAAAAACATCGAATAGGTAGGACCATGGCTGACTATTGTGAAAGTTGGTTTTTGAAAAGACCCAATATATCGTTACAGGTATGCAAACTATCAGTATCAATGTAGAAACTCGCTCAGCGAAGTTATTACCGGCAATCTTTGGCACCTGTTTAACAAATGATCTGAATTTAGTAACTGGGGTTCGTAATAAGGAATACGGCCATTTCCAGCATAAATAGCCAATACCAAATGCACTGTAGGTCATGAATTTCCCAATCTCGATAACCTCTCGATTTGGAACTCCGACCCTGTCTAGTAGCCAAGTTAGGAATAAGATCATCCCAACATACAAAATAAATCCAATTATTGCTGCGACCATTCTATCTTCGGGTTTTGCTTCTCCGTTATCGATCATCTTCTCCGCTCCTGGGCCAATTTAATACACAGAATCGTTTGCAGCTTTAATATCCATCTTTGCCGATGCCCAAGCCCTTATTTTCAGAAGCGCACCGGCCCACTCCCCGGGGTCAACCCTTCGCCACGAATGTTCAGGCTTAGGCCATAGCCGCTTAACTCTAAAGCTAGAAATATCCGGCCATAAAGGGTCGGCGGGATTAGGAGTTTTTGAGCAACTATATAGGACGCAATAGCAAGGCAACCCTGATAACTTTGCAAGCTTCATAGTCACTGTTGCAGACTTATATCGTTGCCCTATATCCATAGCTGCTTCAATCAGCGCTACAGGCTCTTTTGTGCCGTCGTCATACTCGACATATAAGGCGGCATCCAAATCGATCATTGCAAGCGATTGCGCACGCTCTATCCCCACATACCGACGAGTAGAAAGTCTCCTATGCCATGCTGAATAAGTGCGGTCTCGGGTGCCGTAGCGTTCTTCTTGCATCTTATTTGCCCCCTCTTTTTTTGGGGCTAGTTAGCAGTAATGTTAAGAAAGACTGAAATTTCTTATCCCTCTTGGCTTTTGAGAGCCTTTTATTAAGCATGTTATTAATAAAATTACGGCCATTTTCGATAGTAAGTAATGGAGGCCTTGGCATCCTCTCTCTATGTTTATCCCAGGCTTGTTCAAGTATCTTGTCCTCTATGAGTCTAACTTCAGATTCTTCCGCCGAGACTTTAATCTTGATGTTGTATTTACTGGTTGAAACCTTCGTAATTACTTTTCCATTGATACTGACGCGCATTTTTCCAAACCCTGGACGGCCTGGCAACTCTTCTAAGTCCACAAGACCAGCCCTAATTAAGGCCTCTGCGGATCCCATATAATGATTACACCGACAACTTTTGCTAAATTGAACACCTGATTGAAACGGCACCCAATTACTTCTCCATGATAGATTCTCTCTACCGGGGAAGCTGATACTTGCAGAGTAAATTCCATCCTCCATGTAAGTTGCCAGGCTAATAGATGCCTTGAAACCCCTCGGCTCTAATACCCGCAAAGTTTGCTTTGCAGTCTTAGGATATTCTGAGTTAACTCCAAGGCCTAAAGCCTTAAGTTGACTTTCTGTTCCAGAAATCAAATCGCCCCAAGGCAATTGAAGATATTTAAACTTTCGCACATATCCAGTTTCAGCCATGATTACCCCCTTTTGCAGCTAATTCAGATTTCTCCAACTTCGCATTTAATCCGTCGATCTCGCCTCTAAAAAATTCGAATGTGGATTTGCTGATTTGTTTTTGGAAATACAATCCGACTTGCAAAGCATCTTGAGGGCTTAAACCGTCAATCAACCTATCATTTTTAGCTGCATCAACCACTGGTATTTCCCATATCGCTTGAGTGCCGGCAGTATGAAAATGCATCGTGATTTGATCGCCAAAGCAAATACCAATTTGCAGATGTTTTGGATACTGTTTCTCCGTAACTCTAGATTGCAAAGCTGGTAAATAAAGCGCGCTAGACACCAGCCCCGGACGCTTGCTGGTAGAATTGTTCTTAGCCATGATGTGATACTCCTTAGCAGTATTGCATTGTGGTTAGGCTTCGCTGGTGCCCGTCGAAAAGTCACCAGCGTTGCCGCTTTGCCTGATTCCGTCAGGCGACGGTAAAACTCTGTTATACATTCATACGCATTGTTACTTCAGCGAAATATTCCACTTACAAGCAAACCTTAAAGTAGATATAACTACTCAATCTCCTTTGTAGATCTCGGCTATATAAAGGCGCCCTCCTTGGTATAGCCTTTATTTTTTCATGCCTTCTTGAAGTTAATCACTTTTGCGCCTGCTTTCAATTCATCCAGATAATCAGCCCACTTCTGCATCATTTCTTTGCGTTGCTTAATAAATTTTGTACGGTTGTACGCAACGCCAAGGGCATCTGGGACGTTATGCGCAAGCTGATGCTCAATAATATGTGGGTCAATTTCAAGCCGCTCATGGAGGATAGTGCGCGCCATTGCGCGGAAACCGTGGCCGGTAATCTGAGTTTTAGTGTCATAGCCCATGCGTTTTAGAGCTGCATTGATTGCAGCTTCACTCATTGGCATTTGGGGATTATGGCCACCCATGAATACAAACTCACCATGGCCAGATAACGGCTGAAGTTCTCGTAGAATTTCAATGGCCTGGTTTGATAAGGGAACAAGATGGTCCGTTTTAGTTTTGCTTACCAGGTAACGCCACTCGCCAGCTTCTAAATCAATATCAGCCCATTTAGCTTTGCGCAACTCACTAGGACGCACGAAAACCAATGGGGCCAGCCTAAGTGCTGTCTGCACAGTTAACGTTCCAGTAAAGCCATCTATTGCACGCAATAACTCGGCAACGTCTTTCGGCTCTGTGAACGCTGCCATGTGTTTGACTGATAATGGCGGTAAGGCACCTTTCAAGTCTGCAGTTACGTCACGGATTGCTCTGCCATGTTGCACAGCATATCGAAATACCTGACCTGCTGATTGCAATGTCCTATGCGCGGTTTCAAGTTTACCCAGTTTTTCAATTCGCTTAACTGGCGCCAGTATTTCAGGGGCTGTTATGTCTGAAATAGGCTGTTTGCCTATCCATGGAAATAGGTAAATCTCAAAGCGCCTTAAGACCTTGTTTCGATGACTTTCTGATTTATTCGCCATATGTGAAGCTATCCACTCTCGAGCATTTTGTTCGAATGAGTTTGCAGAGCTTAACTTTTTAGCTGCCTTTTCAGACTGCCTTGAGACACTGGGGTCTACGGGTGGAGTTTTAGCTAAAAGCTTTCTGGCTAAATCGCGGCTTTCCCTTGCTTCTGCAAGTGATACTTCCGGATATGTGCCCAATGAAAGTAACTTCTCTTTACCCTCAAATCGATACTTGAATCGCCACCACTTACCCCCGCTTGGGGTTATTTGGATGAACAAGCCTTTCTCGTCATACAGTTTGAACGCTTTGATAGCAGGCTTTGCATTGCGAATTGCTATATCCGAAAGTGCCATTTATGGGGTAACTCCAACATTAAAACAATATAAAAATATTGCTACCCCACAAAGTTACCCCTAAATAATGGGGTATGTCAAGATGCTTTTTGTTGCGATGTGTTGCAATAAATTACTAAAACTATTGAATTACATGGATTTTTGTTAGTTCTTGTTGCCGCATGCAGACATTGATTGGTGCCGATGACCGGAATCGAACTGGTGACCTTCGCATTACGAATGCGCTGCTCTACCAACTGAGCTACACCGGCGATGCAGACGTAAACCAAGCCTGTATTACCAACGGCTTGTAGCCTGCTGAAGAATTATAAAGTTTTGCCTCCCTCACGGCAAACGCGTGGCCAGCTCAGTGCCTGTTGGGATAGCCTATCACCCCTAGAATAAACCGCACCACGCCGAACACCAGCCAGGATACGGTTCTTTTGACCACATGGCCGTGCTGCCACTCTTCTGGTGGAATCTGCACTGCCCCTTCTGCGATTGCTTTTTCCAGGTCTAACTTTAGTTGAGCGGAAAAGTCTTTATCATCCACGAACACATTGGCCTCGCGCGCTAACAGCAAGCTGAATGGATCCATATTGGAAGAGCCTACCGTCGACCACTGGTTATCCACCACGGCAACTTTACTGTGCATAAAGCTTTTTTTGTATTCGTATATCTCAATGCCGTGGCGCAAAAAGTCGCTGTAAAAAGCATGGGTAGCGATCATTAACATGTTTTCCATGCGGCCTTGCAGTAGCAAGCGGACTTTCACCCCACGGCCGGCCGCATGCAGCAATGCCTGTCGGAATTTTCTGCCGGGCACGAAGTAGGCGCTGGCGATGATGATTTCCGAATGCGCCCTGACAATCAGCCTCATGTAGGCACGCTCGATATCGCGCCGGTGCAGCACGTTATCGCGCACCACGAACATGGCGCGCATGCACATGCTGGCATCTGGCGGATTCGGCTTGGGCAGCCAGGTTGATTGAACGGGATTCAAATGCGCCCATGAAATACGCCGCCACAGATTACGCACGCTCACCAGGATATGAATCACGAGCGCACCTTCAACCTGCACCGCGTAGTCTATGCGGGGGCCGTTATCGCCCGGCACATTCATGTCATCAATAATGTTGATGCCGCCAACAAATGCGGTAACGCCATCCACTACCGCGACTTTGCGATGCAAGCGCCGCAAGCGATTACGCTTGAGCGTCCATGGCGATATCTTGGGGCGAAAAAAAAGGACGGCAACGCCGCCTTGTTCCAGCTCTTCAACATAGGATTTGGATAAATCCTTGCTGCCGAAACCATCCAGCAGCAGGCTGACGATAACACCGCGCCTGGCAGCATTTTTCAGGGCATTACCTATGCGGATGCCGGTTTCATCGGCTTCGTAAATATAGGTCTGCACATGCACTTCATACTGCGCTGCATTGATGGCCGCTTCCAGCGCCGGGAAATACTCGGTCCCGTTGCGCAAAAGCGTGATCTTGTTGCCATCAATGTAGTGGCTCATGCAGGCATATCCCTGACCATCACGGCCGAAAGTGCTGCATGGTCGGAAGCATTACCAAAGCGCAAGCCGCCATGCACCTGGCTGTGCTGCACATGGAAACCGCGGGTGTAGATACGATCCAAACGGAACAAAGGCATGATGGAGGGAAAGCTGCGGGCGGGTTTGCCGTGCGCATGCTCAAATACTTCTTTCAGATTAAGCTCCCCGGCCAAGGTACTACCCACCTTTTGCCGCCAGTCGTTAAAGTCACCGGCAATGATCAAGGGGGCTTGAGCCGGCACCATTTTATGGATGCGTGCCCGCAGCGAGGCCAGTTGCTGATGACGCCAGCGCGCAAACAGCCCGAGATGCACGCAGATGCAATGCAGGTTTTGATCCCAACCCGGAATGGCAATCTCGCAGTGCAGCAGGCCGCGCTGCTCAGTGGCGTGGGCGGAGATATCTTCGTTTTCCCACGTGGCTATCGGGTATTTGGAAAGAATGGCATTGCCGTGGTGACCGTCTGCGCGCACGGCATTTTTGCCATAGGCGAAATCGGACCAGATGCTGTCAGCCAAAAACTCGTACTGGCCGCCGGTGAATAAAGAACTGTGCCGGCTATGCGCCCCGCGCACTTCTTGCAGAAACACGATATCGGCATGTAAATAACGAATCAGCTCGCGCTGCTCGTCCAGCACCAGCCTTGCGTTAAAACTGCTGAGGCCCTTGTGGATGTTGTAGGTTGCAATGCGTAGGGTTCTGTTCATCCGGTTCTTATGTGGGAGCCGACCACTACGCGATTAGCGCATGGTCGCGCTATTGGTTATCTAAAGAATCATCAAGGTAAAAACAAACTTCAAGACGCTTCCAGCATGCGCTCCAGCGTCAATTTGGCTAATTTGGCTTCGGCTTCCGGCACCTTGATCTGATTGACCACGTTACCCTCAACCAAGTTCTCCAGCGTCCAGGCCAAATGCTGCGGATCAATGCGCGCCATGGTCGAGCACTCACACACCACATGTGACATAAACTGCACGGTCTTGCCTTGCGGCTTCATCTGTTCCGCCAGGCGGTTCACCAGGTTCAACTCAGTACCCACCAGCCAGCGTGTGCCAGCCGGAGCATCGCTCACGGTTTTAAGGATGTATTCGGTAGAGCCTACATAATCGGACTGCACGCACACTTCAAACGGTGCTTCGGGATGCGAAATCACAAGGCCTTCCGGATGTTCGCGGCGGAAATTGATGATGTTTTGCTCGCGGAACATCTGGTGCACCGCACAATGGCCCTTCCACAGCAATATTTTGGCATTCTTGATCTGCTCTTCAGTCAGTCCGCCCATGGGCTGATCTGGGTCCCACACCGGCATCTGTTCCAGCGGGATACCCATCTTGTGGCCAGACCATCTGCCTAAATTCTGGTCCGGGAAAAACAACACTTTTTCGCGTTGCTTGAAACCCCACTCAATGATTTTGGTGGCGTTAGTAGAAGTACATACGATGCCGCCATGCTCGCCGCAAAAAGCTTTCAGGTCTGCGGCAGAATTGATATAGGTAATCGGTGTGATGGTCGCGTCAAAATCCAGCACCTTGGATAACTCGCGGCGTGAACGCTCCACCTTGGCCAGATTGGCCATGTCGGCCATGGAGCAGCCTGCAGAAAGGTCAGGGAGAATCGCAATCTGCTCAGGACGTGAGAGGATATCCGCTACCTCAGCCATGAAGTGCACGCCCAGGAATACGATATATTGCGCATCCGTCTCAGCTGCAAAGCGTGAGAGCTTGAGCGAATCGCCTGTGTAATCCGCATGACGATATACACTCTCCTGCTGATAATGGTGGCCCAGAATCACCAGCTTTTTACCGAGTTTCTCCTTGGCCGCAATAATGCGCGCCTGCAGCTCAGCCTCTTGCGTGGCCTGGAAGCGCTCGAACTTGATCGGCGCTGATTTGATGATGGGTTTTTCTAAAGTTTCTATCATGCTAAATACCTTAATTGGGTACATCTAAAAATTCAAGTTGCTAAGCCAGACAAGGCGCGAGTAAAAAATTACGACGCCGCATAGATATGCTATGTCAGGAGTAATTTTTTGCGAGCAACACCGTATGGCGACGCAAATTGAGTTTTTACAAAATTAGGTTGTTACGTTCGCCCAGCTTACGCAGAGCCTCTACATTCGTCCATGAAAAAACACGCTTAGCCGCCTCGCGCCAATCTACCCACTCGTAACGCACATGTTCATCTGGAGCGAGTTGGACATCAACCGGTGCAGGTAATTCCAAGCCAAATAGATGCTCAATATTGTGCGTCACACCCGACGCATAGCGATAGCGCCAATGCTCGTAAATCTCATACTCATGAGATACATGCCAGTCAGTGAGCGCGTAGTTATTGGCTTGCAGGCCAGTCTCTTCCAGCACTTCACGAATGGCAGTATCGCGCAAAGAAGTATCTTCCACTTCTACACTGCCTGTCACCGATTGCCAAAAGCCCGCTTTGTCGGCACGCTCTATGAGTAATACTTTCAGGTCAGTGGTATAGATCAAGACCATCACCGAAACCGGTGTTTTATAAGGCACCGACTTATCTAGCTTAATGTTATCCAGATTACTCGCCTTCAAATTCGCACAGTGAATACACTTGGTAGCCTTGCTGGCGCAAACGTTCACTGCCGCCTAAATCAGGTAGATCGATCACAAAAGCACATGCCACCACAGCCCCGCCCAGCTTGCCTACCAGGGCAGCAGCCGCTTCTGCTGTACCGCCTGTGGCTATCAAGTCATCCACCAGCAATACCTGCTCGTCTGGAGTGATCGCATCGGTATGAATTTCCACGCGGTCAGCGCCGTATTCCAGCTCATAATCATGGCCGACCGTTTCAGCAGGCAGCTTGCCCTGTTTGCGGATAGGTACAAAACCCACCCCCAGCTTGTAAGCCAGCGCCGAACCAATGATAAAGCCCCGCGCTTCTACCCCTGCGATCTTGTCGATTTTCTTGCCTGAATACTGCTTGGCTAGTTCATCAATGACGATACGAAACCCAATCGGGTCTTTCAGCAAGGTCGTGATATCGCGGAACTGGATGCCTTGCTTGGGGTAGTGTGGGATGGTACGGATTAATGATTTAATCATTTAGATGTAATTGCTATATGTCGCTTTTTTTCTACACGAGACAACTTGCCCTCACGCATTAGCAAACCAAGAATACTCCATGCAAGATAGTCTTTTGAGCCACCTAAATAGTCGCTCTGCAACCCAAGTATTTTAGACACCTCGGAATTAGTAACTCCTAACTCATTTGCTAGCGCCAATTCTTGAACAGAATTTTTTAGCAACTCAAGACCAACTTGAGCTTTCTCAACAACCCCGCTTGGAACAATAACTGTTGATTCAGCTTTTTTCAGTCCTTTTGGAATGACACTATTAGTTAATAACCCACCTGTATCTTCAGTGCCAAAAGCAGATATTAACTCCGCTTCTAATTTTAACGCCTGTGATTCGGTTAGATCTTCAGCAAGAATAGCGGTTATAACCTCAAGCCCAGCGGCATGTATTTCCGCTATTCTTTTTCCTTTTCGGGTTGAATCAACTTTAATTGTATGTTCCCAGGCGCGAACCCCAGTCCCTTTACCGATATAAAAAGGCTTAGCAGGGGACTGTCTTATATCTTTCAATGCATAGATATAAAAAGGATTCATTAAGCTACTGGATTAGGGGTCCGAACACGAATATGCAACTCTCTTAGTTGCTTCTCATCAACCTCATTCGGCGCATTAGTCAACAAGCACTGCGCACGCTGAGTCTTGGGGAAGGCAATCACGTCACGGATGGATTCAGCACCAGCCATCAATGTCACCAGACGATCCAGGCCAAATGCCAAACCACCGTGCGGAGGAGCACCGTATTGCAGGGCTTCCAGCAGGAAGCCGAATTTCTCTTGTGCTTCTTCCTTGCTGATGTTGAGGGCATCGAACACCTTGGACTGCACGTCCTGCTTGTGGATACGTACGGAACCGCCACCCACTTCCCATCCGTTCAGCACCATGTCATAGGCTTTGGAGAGTGCCGCACCCGGGTTGCTGGTGAGCAGGTCTTCGTGACCGTCTTTTGGCGCAGTGAATGGGTGATGCAGTGCAGCCCAGCGGTTGTTTTCTTCGTCGTGTTCGAACATGGGGAAGTCAACCACCCACAGCGGTGCCCAGGCACGGCCATCGACGTGGCCCTTGTCGTGGCCCACTTTGAGGCGCAAGGCGCCCAGAGCTTCGTTGACTACCTTGGTTTTGTCTGCGCCGAAGAATACGATATCGCCGTTTTGCGCGCCGGTGCGATCGATGATGGCTTGCAATGCGGTGACATGGATGTTTTTGACGATAGGGCTTTGCAGGCCTTCTTCGTTCAGCTTGGTGATGTCGTTGATCTTGATGTAAGCCAGACCCTTGGCACCGTAAATCTTGACGAACTCGGTATAGGCATCGATCTCGGAACGGCTGATGGCCGCACCGTTAGGAACGCGCAGGGCAGCGACACGGCCACCGGCCATGTTGGCAGCACCGGCGAACACCTTGAAATCCACATCTTTCATCACATCTGAAAGCTCGGTGATTTCGAGTGTGACGCGCATATCGGGCTTGTCAGAACCATAACGGGTCATGGCTTCAGCAAACGGCATACGCGGGAACTGCGCTGGCAGCTCGATACCTTGTACGCTCTTGAACATCTGGCGAATCATTTCTTCGACGATGTTCATAATCTGCTCTTCATTCAGGAATGAAGTCTCGATATCCACTTGCGTGAATTCTGGCTGACGGTCAGCGCGCAAATCTTCATCGCGGAAGCATTTGGTGATCTGGAAATAACGGTCAAAACCGGACACCATCAACAGCTGTTTGAACAATTGCGGTGATTGCGGCAAGGCGAAGAACTGGCCTGCATGGACGCGGCTTGGCACCAGATAATCGCGCGCACCTTCGGGCGTGCTGCGGGTGAGCATCGGTGTTTCCACTTCGATAAAGCCGTTGGTATCGAGGTAATCGCGCAGGGTTTTTGCCACACGGTAACGCAGCATCAGGTTCTTCTGCATCGCTGGGCGACGCAGGTCGATGTAGCGATGCTGCAGGCGCACGGTCTCGGTCAGGTTCTCGTCATCCAGCATAAACGGCGGCGTGAGCGATGCGTTAAGAATCTCGATTTCAGAAGCCAGCATTTCCACTTCACCCGTCGGGATGTTAGCGTTCACTGTGCCTTCAGGCCGCGCGCGCACTTTACACACAATTTTCAGCACGAATTCATTACGCACGGATTCTGCGATGGCAAAGGCTTCCTTGGTATCCGGGTCGATGACGATTTGCGCCATGCCTTCACGGTCGCGCAAGTCGATAAAAATAACACCGCCGTGGTCGCGACGACGATGCGCCCAGCCACAAAGTGTAACGGTTTGACCAATGTGTTCGCGGTTCAGATGACCACAGTAATGAGTACGCATATGCAGATTTCTTATGAATTGAGAGTTAGAAGAATTGTTTTACAGGTTCATTTTAATTTTTGGCTTATCCGCAGGTGAAACCACACCCATGGAAATAATGTATTTGAGCGCTTCATCCACACTCATGTCCAGCTCGATCACTTCATCCCTGTGCATCATGATGAAGTAGCCGCCAGTGGGGTTAGGCGTAGTCGGCACATATACGCTGACGTAATCACCAGGCAGATGATTCGCAACATCGCCGCCCGGAGTACCTGTCTGGAACGCAATCGTCCAGGCACCTTCGCGTGGAAACTGTACCAGCAATGCCTTACGGAAAGCGTTACCGGAATCGGAGAACAGGGTATCAGACACTTGCTTGACGCTGGAGTAAATGGACTTGACCACCGGCACACGGGCAAGCAGGGCCTCCCACAACAACAGCAATTGCCGTCCAAAGATATTGGTTGCAATCAGCCCGGTGCTGAAAATGATGAGCAGGGTCAGCACCACGCCGAAGCCAGGTATAGCGCGGCCCAGCTGCGCCTCTGGACGCCACTCGACGGGCAATAGCAAGAGGCTCTGGTCCATCATATTAACCAGCGTCGATATCACCCAAACGGTAATGAACAGCGGCACCAGCACCAGCAGGCCGGTAATGAAGTATTTTCTCATTGGCAACTTAATGGATAGGCAGTGAGTTTAATGGCAGGCACAGCCGGGCGAGCATGCGGCAGCTGCTGCAGGCGCTGCCTCTTCAGTCTTTTTTGTATCACCGCCAGTGGGCTTACTGCCCTTAAAGTCGGTGGCATACCAGCCTGTTCCGCTCAATTGGAAGCTGGGCGCAGAAAGCTGCTTGGTAAAGGTTTCTTTGGCGCACTCCGGGCAAACCGTTACATTCGGCTCGCTGATTTTGCGCATGACTTCTTTTTTGAAACCACAACTAGTGCATTGGTAATCATAGATAGGCATATTGATTCCCCTGATCCTAAAAAACGAAATTATACCCGAACGGGCCTAGTTACACATGAGGATTAAGAAAGGAATATCAAGTGCTTAAACGTAAAATAACGCCAATTACAGATTGTTTGGTGTCTGTGTTTTGATTACAGCGCTATGCGTAGCTAGCGTTTATTTCAAATAAACAACTCGATAAGCGGAGTCGGTCCCTGCAGGAGCCGTAGGCAATTGCTCGCAGGAGAATACCAGCTTATCGCCGCATGCCGCTTTAAATGCCCCGGTAATCAGGATATCAGCTGACTTGGCAGTATCCTCGCCCAGCTTGCTGGCGGCATTGACTTCCGCTCCGAAGATATCGGTATCGCCCACCCGCAACATCTGGCCATGACCCAAGCCCACGCACAACAACACTTTCTCTTCATCCACCCGGGTTTGATTGTATTCGGCAACAGCATGCTGCATAGCAACCGCGCCCTGCAACGCCTTACAGGGATTGCGGAAAATAGCCAGCAGCGAATCCCCTTCGCTTTTCAACACAAAGCCGTCATGTGCCTCGATCACCGGCAATAGCAGGCGTTCTGATTCATAAATGGTCTGCAGGAAATGGATAATGCCGAACTCCGCCACGCGGCGCGAGAAGCCGGAAAGGTCGGTGAACATCACACACCACTCCTCGCCGAACAAATCCCAGATGCGCTGATCGATCTTCTGCTTGTCGGCATTAGGGGCAAGGCGCTCGGCAATCAGGCGCGCAAGTCTGTCTTCAGAGTTACTGGTATCGGTCAGAAAACGGCGGCTCAAGATATCCCCTTCTGCTTATTCATGAAAAAAGGCACGTTGAATATTCAATGCGCCTTTTTTGGTGTGTCGATAGACACCTTAGAACCTTACTGCGGCAGGCACCCTTTAGAACGGGATATCATCCTCGAAGTCATCAAAGCCAGAACCACCAGCCGCAGGCTTGGCAGCAGGGGTTTGACGCGGGGCTGAAGATTCGCTGGATGCGGACTGCCTTGGAGCAGAAGGCGCGGACTGATCTTCATCCATTACTTCATAGGTATTGCCACCACCTTCGCGACTACCGAGCATTTGCATCTGGTCGGCGATAATTTCTGTGGTGTAGCGGGTAACGCCGTCTTTTTCCCACTTACGGGTTTGCAGGCGGCCTTCGATATAAACCGGGCGGCCTTTTTTTAGGTACTCGCCGGCGATTTCTGCCAGTTTGCGATAGATGACGATGTTGTGCCATTCCGTGCGCTCTTGTTTCTGGCCATTTTTATCCTTCCAGTTATCGGTAGTAGCGATGCTGAAGTTACAGACCGCTTCGCCGTTGGGCATATAGCGCATTTCCGGGTCGCGCCCCAGATTGCCTACCAGAATTACTTTATTGACTGATGCCATTGATTTCTCCCAATTATCCTGTTTTTTACTTTAGCTCAATTAAGGCTAATACTCGAGCTTCATCAAACCCTTGCTGTAGATCCACTTTCAGTATGACAGTGCCTTCATCGGGCAACACTACGGCTTCTCTCACCCCAGGCATCACCGCCAACTCGGCTGAAAGTTGCTGGCCTTGTGCGGCTGTCATTTCATCCAAATGATACATCTTACTTTTCACGGCAGGCGGTGCCTTCATGCTCATGGCAAACAACAGCCACAAGGCCATCAGCACGCTGCAGAACACAAATACTGAAGCATAGCCATGGTAATGCGACAGGTATCCACCCAGGGCACCGCCCACAAAAACACCTAACGATTGCGAGGTATTATACACACCGATGGCGGTCCCTTTCGAGGCTGCCGGCGCCATTTTTGTGATAATCGACGGCAGGGAAGCTTCGAGCACATTGAAGGCAATAAAGTAGGCGCCCAGAGAGACTACGATGCCCCAGAACTGGTGAATGGAGAATGCAAACAATAGCTGTGCCGCCAGCATCATCGCCACTGCGCCAACAAACACCTGCTTGAGCCTGGCGCGCTTTTCGCCATAAATAATGGCTGGCACCATCAGCACGAAAGACAACACCAACACTGGTAAATAAATCAGCCAATGATCATTCTCGCTCATGCCACTACTCTGCTTGATGGCAAAAGGCACCACAACGAACATCGCCATCTGCGCCGCATGCAAAGCAAAAATTCCGAAGTTAAGGCGCAGCAACTGGTGATCTGCCAGCACTTCTTTCAATTTACTGGTGGTGGCCTCTGCATCCGAGTGAAATCGGCTCACCAGCGGATCAGGCACTACAAAGCGCACCACAAATATTGCCATCAAGGTAAGCACGCCGGTCATGGCAAAAATGCCCGGCACGCCTATCCACTTGTTGAGTGCCGGGCCCAAAATCAGCGATAGCGCAAAAGTAATGCCAATAGTGCCACCTATCATGGCCATGGCCTTGGTGCGGTGTTCTTCGCGCGTCAAATCGGCCACCAGCGCGGTCACTGCAGCAGAGACAGCACCAGCCCCCTGAATGGCACGGCCGACAATGACCATCTCTATGCTATGCGCCATGGCGGCGACCAGGCTACCGATAGCAAATATCGCCAGCCCGAAATAGATGACGCGTTTACGACCGTATTTGTCTGATGCCATGCCGAATGGCAACTGGAATATTGCCTGTGTGAGGCCGTAGGCGCCCAAAGCCAGACCTATTAGTAGGTGACTGGGATGGTTGGGCAGCGTTTCTGCATAAATAGCAAAAATGGGAAGTATCAGGAACATGCCTAACATCCGTAAACCGTAGATGGAGGCCAAGCTGGCACTTGCGCGCACCTCAAGTGCGGACATGCGGTCGGTAGATGACATTGAAATTGTTTAACTTAAAGCGGTAAATTGCGTATATTAGCAGGTTGCCACTCGGATGTTTAAACTAAGAGCGCCTTGAATTAAGAACGTTAACTAAGAGAACGATGGACTTCATACGCATACGCGGCGCACGCACGCACAACCTCAAAAACATTTCCCTGGACCTGCCGCGCAACAAGATGGTCGTTATCACCGGCTTATCCGGCTCAGGCAAATCATCCCTCGCATTTGACACGCTTTACGCAGAAGGCCAGCGGCGCTATGTAGAGTCTCTTTCTGCCTACGCGCGGCAATTCCTGGCGCGTATGGACAAGCCGGATGTGGACTTGATTGAGGGTCTGTCGCCGGCAATCTCCATTGAACAAAAATCCACCTCGCACAACCCGCGCTCTACCGTCGGTACAGTGACCGAGATACACGATTACCTGCGCCTGCTATATGCGCGTGCCGGTGACCCGGAGTGTCCTGAACACGGCATCAAGCTTGAAGCGCAGACGGTATCGCAAATGGTGGATAGCGTACTGGCATTGCCGGAAGATACGCGGCTGATGATCCTGGCGCCGGTAGTCAGCGAGCGCAAAGGTGAGCAGGTTGACCTGTTTGAAGAGCTGAAAGCGCAGGGGTTTGTACGTGTGCGTGTCGATGGTGAAACCTATGAGCTGGATGCCGCCCCTAAGCTGGCAAAAACCACCAAGCATAGTGTTGATGTGGTCATCGACAGGCTTAAGGTACGCCTGGACATGAAACAGCGTATAGCTGAGTCATTCGAAACCGCCTTGCGCCTGGCCGAAGGCAAAGCCATTGCAGTGGAAATGGATAGCGCGAAGGAGCACCTGTTTTCAGCCAAATTCTCTTGCCCGGTTTGCGACTACTCACTGGCCGAGCTGGAGCCGCGCCTGTTCTCATTCAACAACCCCATGGGCGCGTGCCCTAAATGCGACGGCCTGGGCCAGATCAGCTTCTTCGACCCCAAGCGCGTAGTGGCATTTCCACATTTATCGTTGGCTGCAGGTGCGATCAAGGGCTGGGACAAACGCAACCAGTTTTATTTCCAGATGCTATCCAGCCTAGCAACGCACTTCGGCTTTGACCTTGAGACAGCTTTTGAAAGCCTGCCAGCGCATATCCAGCAGATATTGCTTAACGGTAGTGGCAAGGAAACCATTTCGTTCAGGTACCTGAACGAGCGCGGTCAGTTCTTCCAGAAAAGTCATACCTTCGAAGGCATACTCAACAACCTGCAGCGCCGTTACCATGAAACCGACTCGACCACGGTACGTGAAGAGCTGGCGAAATACCTCAACTCGCAAGCCTGCCCGGATTGCGGCGGCACCCGTTTACGGCGCGAAGCGCGCCATGTGAAAGTCGGCGGCAAAAACATACATGAGGTTTGCGAAGCGCCACTGAAGCAGGCACTTACATTCTTTGAAACCATTGAGCTGACTGGCCAGAAACTGGCAATTGCCGACAAAATCGTCAAGGAAATCGGTAACCGTCTGAAGTTTCTTACCAACGTCGGCCTGGAATACCTCTCACTTTCCCGCTCGGCAGAAACACTCTCAGGCGGTGAGGCGCAACGTATCCGCCTAGCCTCGCAGATAGGCTCCGGTTTGACTGGCGTGATGTATGTGCTGGATGAGCCGTCCATCGGCCTGCACCAGCGTGACAACGACCGCTTGCTGGAAACCCTGAAACGCTTGCGCGACATCGGCAACACCGTGATTGTGGTTGAGCATGACCAGGATGCCATCATGGCTGCCGACTATGTGGTGGATATCGGCCCTGGCGCGGGCGAGCATGGTGGCCAGGTGGTTGCCGAAGGTACGCCGGAGGAAATCAAGGCCAATCCCAACTCCCTTACCGGACAGTACCTCAGCGGCAAAAAACAGATCCAGTATGCGCACAAGCGCCATGTGCCTGATCCTAAGCGGTGGCTATCCATGTTTCATGCCACTGGCAACAACCTGAAAGACGTCAAGCTTGAACTACCGGTCGGTTTACTCACTTGCGTCACTGGCGTTTCCGGATCGGGCAAATCGACACTGATTAATGACACTCTGTTCCGCATAGTGGCCAAGCACCTGTATGGCAGCTCCACTGAACCGGCAGCGTTTGATGGCATCGAAGGGCTGGAGTTTTTCGACAAAGTCGTAGACGTAGACCAGAGCCCGATAGGCCGCACCCCGCGTTCAAATCCGGCCACTTACACTGGCCTGTTCACGCCGATACGTGACCTGTTTGCTGGTGTGCCAGAATCACGTGCCCGCGGCTATGGCCCGGGCCGCTACTCATTCAACGTCAAGGGTGGTCGCTGCGAGGCCTGCCAGGGTGATGGCGTCATCCGCGTGGAAATGCACTTCTTGCCAGATGTTTACGTCCCATGCGATGTTTGCAAAGGCCACCGCTATAACCGCGAAACCCTGGAGATCCAGTTCAAGGGCAAAAATATCCGCGAAGTGCTGGAAATGACTGTGGAACAAGCGCATGAGTTTTTCAAGGCCGTCCCGGTTGTGGCGCGCAAACTGCAAACCCTGCTGGATGTCGGCCTGGGCTACATCACGCTGGGACAGTCTGCTACCACTTTATCTGGCGGCGAGGCACAGCGCGTCAAGCTGGCGCTGGAGCTTTCCAAGCGCGACACCGGCCGCACTTTGTATATTCTGGACGAGCCGACTACCGGCCTGCATTTTGCCGATATCCAGTTATTGCTGGACGTGATCCACCGCTTGCGTGATGCCGGCAATACCATCGTGATCATTGAGCACAACCTGGATGTAATCAAGACTGCAGACTGGATCATAGACATGGGCCCCGAAGGCGGAGATGGCGGCGGCATGGTGATTGCTGAAGGCCCGCCCGAGCTGGTGGCCGAATGCAAGGAAAGCTACACCGGAAAATATCTTAAGTTAATGCTTCCAACCTGATTTGCTTGGCGTTATACAGCATGAAGATACCTAAAAAATATAGCGGCTTATTGTTTGCTTTTATCATGTCGTTATTGATGGCGACATTGATGACCTGCATAGTCACCCTGATACTGACAGGCATTGCACCGGGATTTTTCACGCGCTGGCTGCATGCCTTTGTCACTGCCTGGCCGGTCGCTTTCCCTGCTATTCTGCTCATTGCACCCGCAACGCGCCGGTTGGTGGACAAACTTTGTAGCTAAGTTTGTACCAAAGATTTGCACCAAGAAAAATGTGCTAAATAAAGCTCTCAGCTTCCTTGATAAACTCCCGGTAAGACTCTATTTTCTCCGGCCAGCCTGCAGGTTCAATCTTCAATGCTTTGGCAATATCCAAGTTCAGTGTTTCGGCAATATGCTGGGCATCCTCCCCTGACTCCAGGCCGAATGAGATGTGCGCTGCCATATAGACGACAGGCGCCAAACTACAAGCTGCTGGATTCAAAGGGTCAGCATAATAGCGAATCACTCGCTGTATTTCCTCAGGGAAACTCCAGCGCTTGGCCAGCTCTTCACCTATCTGGCAGTGATCTATCCCCAGGGTGGAGTTTTCAACGGCCTTGCGCTCAATCACGCTCAGGCCACGGCACATGGCTTCAATTTCTGCGCCGGCAACCGGGAATACCTGATTGATGAGTAGCTGGCCTATGCTATGCATGAGTGCAGCAATATAGGCAACTTCGGTTGGCTGCTTTAACTCTCGTGCAATCTGGCGAACCACGCTGGCGGTGACCAGACTGTGTCGCCAGAATTGCTTCATGTCCAGATTGGGTACGCTGCTAAATGCGCCTGTCACGCCTGATGCCACAACCAGCGTGCGCAAACTATTGACGCCTATCAACGAGACCGCATCCTCCATGGTATTGATCTTGCGGCTGACACCATAGTAGGATGAATTCGCCAAGCGCAATACTTTGGCAGAGATCACCTGATCGTGATCTATTTTATGCACCAGATCCCTCAAGTCCAGATCATCATCCTGCAATGCCTGAATGACCTCACTCACCACCTTAGGCAACATGGGCAGGCTGTTCACAGACTGGAACATATTATCAACTGTATTCATCTTATCTCCCTATCCGGTCTGACTTGATCAAGCACCCTGGTTGCCCAAAAGTCAGGGGTACATGCGCGCTGAGCAGGTCACTCTTAGTTTAAGACGGATACTACAGACCAGGCTGATTAAGTAAATTGGTAATGAAATGGGCAAAACTAAGGCACTTCCGAATAGGCCATCCTAGCTTGGATAATATTGGTTTTACGCTGTAAGCCACGCGGATTGCGATGGTCGTCATAAAACCTGGGGTTAGGCACCATCGCTGCCAATTTTGCAGCCTGGCTGGAAGTAAGTGCGGTGGCACTGGTCTTGAAGTAATGTCGGGCCGCAGCTTCTGCCCCGAAGACACCATTACCCCATTCGATGACATTGAGGTAAATCTCAAGTATGCGCCGCTTGGTCATCATTTTTTCCAGCATCAAGGTAATCATCACTTCTTCCAGCTTACGCCAGGGAGTACGCTTGGTGGATAAAAACAAGTTCTTGGCGAGTTGCTGGCTAATGGTAGAGCCACCCGCAACAATCCTGCCCTTTTTCAGGTTTTTCTCATAGGCTTTCTGGATGCCTTGCCAGTCAAAACCCTCATGATCCACAAACTTGGCATCTTCAGCTGCAATAACTGCGCGCTTGAGGTGAGGCGAGATTTTTTTATAATCTACCCAACGATACTTGAGCTCTGCATCTGGATTTTTCTGCTGCAAGATTTCCAGCCTGTCCTCCATGAAAGCACTGCTTGAGGGATTATGGTTAATCCACCAGCAAATATGCAGAAAAATCCAAAGCTGATAAGCCACCACCAGCACGATAAATACCAGTAAGCCGCGTGCTAGCCATTGTCTGAATGTCATGATTAAACCTGCCGGCTTTTGAGTTTGGCAATGACAGGCGCAGTCATTGGATACACATTACGCCAGAGATAAAAAGCTTCAGCTGCCTGCTCGACCAGCATACCCAAGCCATCGGCTACCAGAGCAGCCCCATGCTCACGGGCAAATGCCATGAATGGAGTTTCGTGCCCATACATCATGTCGTAAGCTAAAGCGCCATGGGCAAACACATCGCTGGGCAACGGCAGCTTGGCGTCGGACAATCCGGCAGAAGTCGCATTAATCACCACATCAAACGATTGCCCCTGCAAATCATCAAAAGCCTGCGCATTCACCGAGACATAGCGAAAGTCACCTTGCTCCTCCACTTTTTTCACCATGCTAAGCGCTTTATCCAGATTTCGATTGGCGATCACCAACAGCGTTGGCTGTTGCTCCAACATAGGGTGCAATACCCCCTCGGCTGCGCCACCCGCGCCAATCAACAGCACTCGCTTGCCTTGCAGGGCAACACCCATATTGTTTTGCACATCACGCACCAAGCCGATGCCATCGGTGTTATCCCCCACTATGCCATCCCGGCCAAACACCAGGGTATTGACGGCACCAGCATCCATCGCTCGCTCAGTGAGTCGATCCGACAGCGTATAAGCATCAAACTTGAATGGCACGGTGACATTTGCGCCTTGATAGCCATCCGCGATGAGAGTGCGTACGGTATCAGCAAAACCGCCCAAAGGTGCCAGCACACGCACATAATCGATATCCTGGCCTGTTTGGCTGGCAAATGCCTGATGAATGGCAGGCGATTGACTATGTGCTACTGGGTTGCCTATGACAGCGTATCGATCGGACATGGGGACAGGTTTTCTGAGTTGGGAAGGGTCGAATCAGGTATTACTGCATTACGGTGACGAGCACTCAATCTTAAATACTTAGGCATTCACCCAAGGTAAGCCGGCAGCTTTCCAGCCATTGATATTACCGCGTTGCCTGCTAACCGTATCCGTTTCGCCTTCAAACCCTTCCAGGACGTTATAGGCTTCCGTGAATCCAAGCTTGTTCGCTATCACTGCCGCATTGTGTGAGCGTCCTCCAGTACGGCAAATGAACATGACTAATGACTCAGGATCAACCTGCATCTCAAGATGTTTGGAAAAATCAGGATTCGCCACCATTCCCGGATAAAATGCCCATTCAATATGGGTGGCTTGCGGTATACGGCCTACCAATTCAAGCTCAGCCTTGCTTCTGACATCCACCAATTTGGCTGCGGGAGCCAGCTTAAGAACTTCAGCCGCCTCTTGTGGAGTTAAAGCACCAGCATAGGGAAGGCTCTGCTGCTGTGCACGCTCTTTGGCCCTTTGCAAAATATTGGTTAATGTTGGCATGGCTATTTCCTCTAATTTCTGAATTATTTTAAGTATATCCGCATTCAGCCACAAGCGCACTTCAGCACAATACTGGTGCGCCTTCAAAAGAAGTTTGCATTATTTTGGTGCACACTATTTTTATTCTCTTTTGTAACCTTCTGTGTAAAAATGAGAATTCTTTGTTTCCCAATGGCACAGTTCCTGCTAGTTTACCGTGTCAAGAATTTACAAAACCCAACCGTTTAACCAAAATTAAGCTTAGGAGAATCACATGGCGGTCGCCAAAGTAATGCAAATGGTAAAAGAAAACGACATTAAATTTGTTGATTTCCGTTTCACTGATACCCGCGGTAAAGAACAACACGTGACTGTGCCTGTTTCAGCATTTAACGAAGAAAAATTTACTGAAGGCCATGCGTTTGATGGCTCTTCAATCTCCGGCTGGAAAGGTATCCAGGCATCCGACATGCAACTGATGCCAGATCCAGCAACAGCAAACATTGATCCATTCATGGACGAGCCAACCCTGATTCTGACCTGTGACGTGGTTGATCCAACTGACGGCAAGGGCTATGACCGCTGCCCACGCAGCCTAGCAAAACGTGCCGAGGCATATTTAAAATCAAGCGGCATCGGCGATACTGCTTACTTTGGCCCAGAGCCAGAGTTCTTCATTTTCGACTCTATCAACTGGTCTGTAGACATGAGCGGTAGCTCTGTACGCATCAACTCTGAAGAAGCTGCATGGTCTTCAGGCGAAAAGTTTGAAGGCGGCAATACAGGTCACCGTCCTGGTGTTAAAGGTGGCTATTTCCCGGTTCCTCCAGTCGATTCATTGCAAGACGTACGTTCTGCAATGTGTATTGCACTTGAAGAAATGGGCGTGCCGGTTGAAGTGCATCACCATGAAGTGGCGACTGCAGGCCAATGTGAAATTGGCACTCAATTCAGCACCTTGACTCAGCGCGCTGACTGGACCCAGATCCTGAAATATGTCGTACTGAACACAGCACATGCTTACGGCAAGACAGCCACTTTCATGCCTAAGCCTTTCGCTGGCGATAACGGTTCAGGTATGCACGTTCACCAATCCATCTGGAAAGATGGCAAAAACCTGTTCGCAGGCAATGGCTATGCCGGCTTGAGCGAATTCGCCCTGTATTACATCGGCGGTATCATCAAGCACGCGCGTGCCCTGAACGCGATTACCAACCCTGGCACCAACTCTTACAAGCGCTTGGTTCCACACTTTGAGGCACCAGTTAAACTGGCTTACTCCGCCAAGAACCGTTCAGCTTCTATCCGCATCCCATTTGTGCATTCCGATAAGGCACGTCGTGTGGAAGCTCGCTTCCCAGATCCTATCGCCAATCCATACTTGGCATTCAGCGCACTGATGATGGCCGGCCTTGATGGCGTGCAAAACAAGATTCACCCCGGCGAGCCAGCCACAAAAGACTTGTACCATCTGCCACCAGAAGAAGATGCAGCTATTCCAACCGTTTGTTCTTCATTAGAGCAAGCACTGGAGTATCTGGATAAAGATCGCGAGTTCCTGACTCGTGGCGGTGTGTTCTCAGAAGACTGGATCGATGCCTACATCGCACTGAAGATGGAAGAAGTCAACAAACTGCGTGTTACACCGCACCCTGTTGAGTTCAGCCTGTACTACAGTTGCTAATGTATTAGGATATCCAACTGACTATGCCGCTTTAGCGGCATAGTCAGTTATTAAGGCGGGGAAACCCGCCTTTTTTATTTTTAAGGGTTTAAACAGATCGCTCACGGTCAACGAAGTTCGCCACAGACGCGTTGCCTCAATATATGTTCTCAACTACACTTGGCCTATGAAAAAAACATCTTTTCTGCTCATCATAATCGCTTGCCTGTGCGCTCCACTATGGGCACATGCTGATATCTACAAAAGCATTGATGCCGATGGCAACATTACTTACTCCAATGTACCTAACAAAGGGGCTATTAAGCTTGATATAGAGGGCTTTACCAGCAATAACCCCAAGGCTGAGCGCAACACCCGTACCAAGACGCCCACTCCGGCAAATTTTCCGCGTGTAGATAACAAAACACAGAACCTGCGCGATGATAAACGTAAGCAGATTTTGATTTCAGAGCTTGAAACAGAACAAAAAGCGCTGCAAGATGCCAAGAAAACCTACGCTGAAAACGCACCGCCTTTCAGCCGCGATACCAATGGTAAAACCGATGAAAAAATTCAACGTTTACAGGCAGATGTAGATGCACATGAAAAAAATGTCCAGCTTTTGCAAAAAGAGCTGGCTTCGCTTAAATAAACCAATGCGTACTCTGGCCTAGCTTTTGCTTAGTCAGACCCATGGTACAAATTATTCCCTCTTCATTCACCGGACTTGAGCACCTCGCAACAGCGGTCATACTGCTAGATAAATCACGTAATGTGATCTATGCAAACCCCGGCTCCGAAGTATTGTTCGCGATTAGTGCAAAACAAATCACCGGGCTACCTATAGCTCAGGTTTTTCCAGGTTGCGATATCCTGCATTCAGCAGTAGAAAATGCCATCATCAGCCACAGTCCATTTCGTGAGCATGAGTTTGTTATCACAACCATGCGCCAGAACTCACTGGCGGTTACTTGCACTGTCACTCCAGTAGATCTGCCTCCCGCGTGTCTGGTGCTTGAGTTCCAGCAAATGGATCAGCAATTGCGGATTGCACGTGAGGAGCGCATGCTGATTCAGCAGCAAGCGAACGCCGAACTATTGCGTAACCTGGCCCATGAAATTCGTAATCCACTAGGCGGCCTGCGCGGGGCAGCGCAATTACTTGAGCATGAGTTGCCCCAGGCAAGTTTGCGCGAATATACGCAAGTCATCATCAAGGAGGCGGATCGCCTGCAGACACTGATGGATAGATTGCTAGTGCCGCACCGCGTGCCCAAATATGAGCCAACCAACATACACGAAGTACTTGAGCGCGTACGTAGCTTATTACTTGCAGAGTCACCTAAAGGGGTAACAGTACAACGCGACTACGACACCAGCCTGCCAGAACTGATTGGTGACCGCGAAAAGCTGATCCAGGCCGTGCTCAACATCGCCAGAAATGCGGTACAGGCCATGCAAGCCAATGCCCAGCAAGGCCAGGCTAAGATTATCTTGCGCACACGTGCAGAGCGGCAGGTAACGCTTGCCAAAAAACGTTATCGTGTAGCGATAAAATTGCAGATTATTGATAACGGTCCCGGCATACCGCCGGAAATTCGGGATCGCATTTTTTATCCCTTGGTATCTGGTCGCGAAGGCGGTTCAGGACTCGGCTTAACACTGGCTCAAACATTTATCACCCAGCATCATGGCATGATTGAATGCGATAGCCAGCCAGGAAAAACTTGTTTCACTATTTTACTGCCCATAGAGAGCACCGCCATCAAGGGCTATGTGACTCGACAATAAACATGACGAATCAAGCAGCATCAACTCAACAGTAACTCAGAAATAATAGGCACAATATGAAACCAATTTGGATTATTGACGACGACAAATCTATCCGCTGGGTATTTGAAAAAGCACTGGCGCGTACCGATATGGAGTTCCGCACTTTTGCCTCAGTACCCGAGGCCATGAACGCGCTTAACACCGAACAGCCGCAAGTTGTGGTCAGCGACATACGCATGCCGAATGGCTCAGGGCTTGATTTCCTGCAAGAGATAAAACAGCGCTTGCCTGATATTCCTGTGATTATCATGACGGCATATTCTGATCTGGAAAGCGCCGTTGCTGCCTTTCAGGGTGGCGCTTTTGAGTATCTGGCGAAACCGTTCGATGTCGATCAAGCCATCGATATCATTAAGCGCGCAGTAGAAGAAAGCATGCGGCAGGCAACTGAGGCTGTCAGCCATGAGGAAACCCCTGAAATCATTGGCCAGGCACCAGCCATGCAAGAGGTTTTTCGGGCCATAGGGCGCCTGAGTCGCTCACATGCAACTGTTCTCATCAATGGCGAGTCTGGCACCGGCAAAGAGCTTGTTGCCAGCGCCCTGCACCGCCATAGCCCACGCGCTGACAAGCCATTTATTGCAATCAATACTGCGGCCATACCTAAAGACTTGCTGGAATCAGAATTATTCGGTCATGAGCGTGGCGCATTTACGGGCGCCCAAGCCGCTAGACGCGGCCGGTTTGAGCAAGCCGATGGCGGCACCCTGTTTCTGGACGAGATTGGCGACATGCCATCCGATCTGCAGACTCGGCTATTACGCGTACTATGTGATGGACAATTCTATCGCGTGGGCGGGCACCAACCAGTCAAAGTGAATGTTCGCATTATTGCTGCCACTCACCAGGATCTCGAAGAACGTGTAAAGCTTGGCCTGTTCCGGGAAGACTTATTCCATCGGCTCAATGTCATCCGCCTGCGCCTGCCCCCTTTACGTGAACGTCGCGAGGATGTCCCATTGTTGGTTAAACACTTTTTGCAGCAGAGTGCCCAGGAATTAGGCGTTGAGACCAAGCAGCCCTCTGCCGCAGCGTTGCGCTATCTTGCAACCATGGGCTGGAGCGGCAATGTACGCCAGCTGGAAAACGTCTGCCATTGGCTAACCGTCATGGCACCAGGGCAGAATATTGATGTCGCCGACCTGCCCCCAGAGCTGAAAGAAGACACGTCCAAACCATTAAGTGCTGCTTCCTGGCAGGATGCACTTGCCGCTGAGGTGATAGATGCACTAAATCGCGGCGAACAGAATGTATTAGATACGCGCACAAAAGAGTTTGAAAAAATACTGATCTCCAAAGCGCTGCAGCATACTGGCGGACGCCGTATTGAAGCTGCAACCCAGCTGGGAATGGGTAGAAATACCCTGACCCGCAAGATACAGGAGTTAGGAATAGAAGGCTGAGTAGCTACGTAGCAATTGAATTGCAAATTAAAAATGGCGCGTAAAGCGCCATTTTTAATTTAGACCTTGGTAATTCGCACAGCGACCTGCTTGGTAAAAAAGCTGAAGCAAAGGTATTCATATTGCCAGCCATTTTTTAATACAGCCTCCTGAAATGCCTTGAACTCATCTTCACGCCAATGCTCATTGCCAATATACTCATCGAACACAATCACCGTACCGCCTACAATCCTTGGCGCAAGCAAATCGAGAACAGTTTTTGTCGAACTATAGATATCACAATCCACGTTAATCAGCCGTACCGGCCCACTATTTTCACTTAAAAATTTAGGTAAAGTGTCTTCAAACCAGCCAACATGAAGTGTCACATTTGCTGGAACAGTCGGAATCTCGCCTTTTGTCGTATAGCTGCCTTTAGGCTCATGATGCCATTCATCGGGCAATCCTTCAAAGCTGTCGAACCCATGGACATCTTGGTCTAACAATCCAGCAATCACACGGATGGATGTGCCAAATCGCACCCCAAATTCCAACACCATGCCAGTGTTGTTAGCTAATTTAATCGCATGTTTAAATGTTTGTAAGCCACTACCCATGATGGGCACAAGCACGGCATTCCCTGACTTTGTAAATTGTGCCTTCAGATATTGCCATGCATCGTAGCGTGCCTGATAAATAGCAGAACTTTTCCTAACAGTTTCAAATTGTTCAATAGCCGAATTAACTTGCCCTGAATAATCGAGTAGCAGACCTAACATAAACCTTGCATCCATATCCCGAGGATTAATTGTTAACACACGCTGCAAACAAGCGATAGCAGGGCGTACATCACCAGCAGTAAGTAAAGCTGCATGCAAGTTGTAATGCGCGTCACTGTAGCTTGGTGCAAGAGTAATTGCCCGTTGATATTGTTTGACTGCCTCGTCCAGCATGCCTTGCTCATGATATGCCAGCCCAAGGTTGCCAAAATACTCTGGATTCTTGGTGTGGTAGCGAATTGCTTCGTTTATAAAACCAACAGCCTCTTTTGCCTTTCCTTGCTGCAAAGCAACAGCCCCCAGTAGATGTAAGGCATCCGGAAATTTGGGATTTGACTGCAATATTTGATGACAGGTAGATTCCGCATCCAGCAGAAGCCCTTGACGAAAGAAATTCCATGCAGCTTTTATTGACTGCATTATAAGAGTTGCCCCATTAGCTTTCACACCGGTGTTTCTAAGGCAGCACTGCTTGAGCTTCTTTCCACTACCACAGGGACAGTAGGCATTTCGCCCTAATTTGGTCATAGAGTATTACTTTATAGGTTAAGGTGCATAAATGTACTGAATTATTTACAACTAAATGTTAAATCACGCCTCCCCCCCACCGGGCTTTCAGTTTTATCTAACACCTCATATCCATTTGCACATGCCTTGCCAGCTTTAATGTTACAACTTGACCAATCCTCAACTACTCCACTACAGGTAGTAAACATAACATTGTGATCCTTCATTACCACCGGTTGCATTTCACCACTCATCATTTGAGCACACCCCGACAAAATTAACGCTATAAGAAAATTAACTAATTTCATTTATCACTTTCAACATTTATATAAAAAAACGGCACCCGCAGGTGCCGTTTTTTAGACTCAATTCAAACTAAGAATTTAATCTTAGAAGAACATAATCGCGCCAAGTGAGATTGTCTTAGCTTTACCATCAAAGTTTGTTACATTCTCTTCAACTTTTTGATGTGTATATTCAGCAACTAAATTCAAGCTCTTAGTAAGTGGATGATATGCACCAACAATCCAAGACTTGTTTTTAGCATCATAAGACTTGTTGTCAGCTTCTGACTTACTTACACCGTAAGAAAGACCAAGCTTGGTACCAACTCCAGGAAGTGCATATGTACCTTGTACATAACCACCCTTGTCATCAGACTTGTTGCCGCCTAAGAACATCAACCCACCAACGGTACTTGTACCACTGTTTGAATCAATACCTTTACCGTCATAGTAGTAACCAACCAAGCCAAAACCAGCTACGTTGGTTTTACCACCAAGTTCCCAACCTTTTGATGTGTAGCTATCCACCGCACCAGTATCAGTGCTGTGTTTTTGCGTAATGCCGCCCAACCAAACTTTACCAGCAAAATCACCAGCCCACTCATAGGCTACCTTGCCTTCGTATCCCATATCATTGCGGATTAGAGAGTTGCTTGATCCATTAGTCCAAGGCTCACGTACACCTACCGCGAAGCTGAAACCGTTCCAATTTGGTGATGCATAGCTGATTTGACCAACCCAGTCAGCATAAACATAACCAGAACCGATACGGCCCAATGTTGAAGAGCCACCAGCACCAGCGCCTACACCAACGCCCAGCAATGTCATGTCAGACAGGATAGCATCAGAACCGAAAATACCAAGGTCACGACCACCTTTGATAGTACCCCAGCTCTTATCACCAAATGTCAAATAAGCTTGACGAATATTTAGTGTATTAGAACCTGCAGCGCCATTTGCACCTGCATTGACACCAGTTACTGAAGAAGCAGCTGCGCTTGAATCAACACCAGTAAAGAAAGTGAATTGGAAAGCAACATCCAAATCATTTTGGCGAGTCTTACCACCGATACCAAGAGCTGAAGGCAACAGACCTGTTTGAACAGTGTTTGCTTTGTCTTCAACGCCTGGAACAGAGAAGTCACCAGAGAATTTTGTGTGTGTGTAGTAAGCATTAACGTTACCACCGATATCGATAGTCCAATCGCCAGCTGGGATTGTGATACCAGCGTTTGCAGCGGAAGCACCAAATGCCATTACAGCACCGGCAACTGCCATACTCAGTTTCTTGTTCATATAAATCTCCTATTGCGTTTCTAGTTTAACTTTTAAGTTGCTTTTACAAGCATATAAAAGAGTTCGCGAGCTCCCTCGTAGATCTGCATCGCCGAGAAGGTAGATGCAGTATGCCAAAGCACATTAGGTTTTCGCAAGTAAAGTCGATGCTTTTTGTAACAAAAAGTAATGTGTGTTGTAAATATGCAACACACACATTTACCACGCTTTATACCTTATTGATTTTAAACATATAAAAAGTTGATATTTAGGCTGGTTTTATCTATTGCTCTTATCATTTTTCTATTGCTTTTGAGCCTTTATAGCTCTCGCTCTGAGACCGTAAAGAGCCTTTGGTATTCACGTATTGCATAGCGATCTGTCATCCCTGCTATGTAATCTGCCACAGCTCGGGCTCGACTGCTCTCGCTACTATCCACTGCTGCACGCTGCTGAAACTCATCCGGCATTAATGCGAGATCTTGAATAAAAACTCCGAACAGCTCTGTGATAATACGATGTGCCTTTGCACTCATGCGGTTCACGCGGTAATGCCTGTACAGTTTATTACGCAAGAAGCTTTTAAGTTCCGCCTGTTGTTTACGCATGCTTTCGCTAAAACCTATCAGCATGGGCAGGTGGCGAATCTCCTCTATTGTTTGTGGATTGGCTTTTGCTATATTTGCAGCACTATGTGTGCACAAATCTACAACTAGCGAGTTGATCATTCGCCTGACGGTTTCATGGATTAAACGTCGGCCACTCAGGCTTGGATATTTATTACGCACTTCATTCAAGTGCTCAGAAAATATTTGCACCTCATCAAGTTGCTCCAATGTAATCAAACCAGATCGCAAACCGTCATCTACATCATGGTTGTTATACGCAATCTCATCAGCAAGGTTAGTGACTTGAGCTTCAAGTGATGGCTGTTCTTTATTGATAAAGCGCTCACCCACATCCCCCAGCAGCCTGGCATTTTTTATCGAGCAATGTTTTAGTATGCCTGCTCGCAACTCGAATGTTAGATTAAGTCCGTCAAACTCAGCATAACGCTGCTCCAGATGATCTACCACACGTAGCGATTGCAGGTTATGTTCAAATCCACCATCTGCTTTCATGCAGGCATTAAGGGCATCCTGCCCAGCATGCCCAAATGGAGTATGTCCCAAATCATGTGCCAGAGAAATCGCCTCAACCAAATCTTCATGAAGGTTTAGATTGCGGGCAATTGCACGCCCAATCTGGGCGACTTCAAGGCTATGTGTCAAGCGCGTACGAAATAGATCGCCTTCATGATTCACAAATACTTGAGTTTTATATTCCAGCCGACGAAAGGCACTTGAATGGATAATGCGATCGCGATCACGTTGAAATTGGTTGCGCCCTTGGGGAGCAGGCTCCCCATGCTTCCTGCCACGGCTTTGCTCCGGGTTGGCCGCGTAAGTTGCTAGCGTGCTCATGCCTTACTCAACGACAGCGTTTGCTTTAGCAGCTCGATGTCATAATCGCTAGTGACTACGGCTTTTCCGATAGCTTTCTGCAAAACAAAGTGAATCTTGCCATCTACTACTTTTTTATCAAGCCCCATCAGATCTAAATAGCGCTCCACGCCAAGACTTGGCGAATCTACAGGTAATTGAGCTGCCTTAAATATAGCGGTAATACGCAAAATATCCTCATCGCTTAGCCACCCCATCCGATGGGATAAGTCTGCGGCCATTACAGTGCCCGCCGCTACCGCTTCTCCATGTAGCCAGACGCCGTAACCCATTGCATTCTCAATCGCATGACCAAAGGTATGCCCAAGGTTCAGCAAGGCTCGCTCACCACTTTCCCGCTCATCTGCTGCAACCACCTCTGCCTTATTTTGGCATGAACGATAGATGGCATAACTTAACACCGTAGCATCCAATGCCACCAACTGTGTCATATTGCGCTCCAGCCATGCAAAAAACTCTACATCGCGAATAAGGCCATACTTGATCACTTCTGCCAGTCCCGCTGACAACTCACGTGCAGGTAGCGTATATAAGGTGTCAATATCTGCCAGTACAAGTTGGGGCTGATAAAAAGCACCAATCATGTTTTTACCCAACGAGTGATTAATGCCTGTTTTGCCGCCAACGGAGGAGTCCACTTGTGAAAGTAGAGTGGTTGGTACTTGTATAAACGGGACACCACGCAAATAGGTCGCAGCAGCATAACCAGTCAGATCACCTATCACCCCGCCACCAAGTGCGATAAGCGTAGTGCTTCGTTCACATCTATTTTTAAGCAGTGCGTCATAGATCAAGCTCAATGTCTCAGCATTTTTGTATGCCTCACCATCCGGCAGGATGATAGATATCACGGCTACCCCGGCATCACGCAGAGGCTGCGCAAACTTCTCCAAATATAACGGCGCTACTGTGGTATTAGTCACCACCGCCACTTGCTTTTTCTTTAGATGTGGAAGAATCAAATCTGCCTGGCCCAGCAAACCCTGACCTATATGAATAGGATAAGCGCGGCTTCCTAACTCTACTTTTAATGTTTGCATGGTTGATTTAGTCTGACTGTTCTTTGTTCAATTTAAGTAAGTTTTCAATTTGGTGCACAATCGCGCTTACCGGCTGCCCACCAGTATCAACGATATGTGTTGCCACTTCGCGATACAAAGGATCGCGCTCAGCAAATAGCAGCTCTAATCTACTCCGCGGGTCTGCATTTTGTAATAAAGGTCGATTTTTATCATTACGCGTGCGCAACCATAACTCATGCACATTAGCGCGCAAATAAATCACAGTGCCGTTTCTCTTTAGGTTTTCACGATTTTCTGGCATCAAAACTGCTCCGCCCCCTGTTGCCAAGACAACGCCTGGCAATTGGCTAAGCTCTTCTATCATTGCAGCTTCACGCCTGCGGAACCCAGCCTCCCCTTCAACTTCAAAGATAACGGGAATGCGAACTCCCGTCCGCCGCTCAATTTCATGATCAGTATCATAAAACAGCATGTCTAGGCTCTTTGCCAACAATCGCCCCACGGTAGTTTTACCCGCGCCCATCAAGCCTACAAAGAAAATATTACCCACTCGCAATCCCTACAATAAAAAAATGCCCATCATTCGCATGATAGGCATTTTAAGTCAAACCGAGTTAGCTGTCAGATATGACTACCGAATTGACATATTGTCATCCATGACTTTAGGGGTCACAAATATTAACAATTCAATCTTGTCATTCTGCTTAATCGTACGCTTGAACAAATTACCCACGAATGGCAAGTTTCCGAAGAGAGGTACTTTACTTACGTCATTCCTCTCCGTTTGCTCATATATCCCGCCTAGCACTGCAGTCTCGCCATTGTCGACAAGCACCTGCGTCTTAACATTTTGCGTGTCAATTGAAGGTATATTGTTAAATATCTGACCTATCCTATCCTTTTTAACAATCAGATCCATAATGATTTTATTGTCAGGTGTTATTTGTGGCGTTACCTCAAGACTTAACACTGCCTTTTTGAAAGCAACCGCAGGAATCGTCGTAGCAGATGAAGCTGGGGTGATGTATGGAATTTCAGTCCCTTGCTCAATCGTCGCTTTTTGCTGATTAGATGTTGTAACACGAGGGCTGGAAACCACCTTGCCCCGATTATCCGACTCAAGGGCAGACAGCTCTAAATTAAGCAAGAAACCTGCTGGCAATCTAAATATACTTAATGCCAACGCACCAGCCGCATTTGAGACTGGCAGGTTGGACATTAGGTCTGGTTGACCGTCTGAGCTTGTCAAGAATGGGTTACTACTAAAGGTGTCAGTGGTACTTTGAACTGTACCATTATGAGTACCCTGAGTCAGGGTCCCGTCAGTAGATACCGCCGTAAATCTATTACCCAAAGTCCCACTGGTTGTTATCACATTTGAACCACCAGTGCCTCTTTGGGTAACACCAAACCTAGCCCCCAAGCTCTTACCAAACTTCTCGTCAGCAATAACCAGACGAGATTCGATCATGACTTGTTTAACTGGAACATCTGTAATATTGATAATTCTTTGAATATCCTCAAGCCTTTTTGCAACATCTTGCACAAATACAGTGTTGGTACGCGGATCCAACACAGCACTGCCACGCTTGGTCAGAATTTTTTGCTTTTCATCCGTCAAAATAGTCTTGAGTGATTCGGCTTTCATGTACTTTAATGTAAAAACCTCTGTGTGCATGGGTTCGAGGTCTTCAATTTGCTGACTCGCCTCTAATGCCAGCTTTTCTTTTGCTGCCACCTCTTCAGCTGGGGCTACAACAATAACATTGCCAGTTTTACGTTGTGTGAGGCCCTTACTTTGCATGATGATATCCAGGGCTTGGTCCCAAGGCACATCCTTCAAACGTAAAGTGATGTTGCCTGTAACTGTGTCACTGGTAATGATATTAAATCCAGTAAAGTCTGCAATAACCTGCAATACAGAGCGAACATCAATATTCTGGAAGTTGAGCGAGAGCTTTTCACCCGCATACCCAGGTTTATTTCCTTGTACTAACTTATTCGGATCTTCGATAATAGGTCTTACGTCAATGATAAAGCGCTTATCGGCCTGATATGCTGATTGCTCCCAATTGCCCTTAGGCTCAATGATCATGCGGGTATTCTTACCTTGTTTCATCGTATCAACATATAGCACGGGGGTATTGAAGTTGATGACGTTAAGACGACGCTGTAAGTTGGCGGGTATATCGGTATTCACGAAGTCTACAACAATGGTTTTCCCTTTTTGCCGCAGGTCTATGCCTGTCGTTGCATCCGACAAATCAACCAGGATACGACCCTCTCCATTTTTTCCACGCATAAAGTCAACATTGGTCAGACTATGTAATTGCTCACCTATCTTGGCCTCAGCAAAGCGAGTCACGGTGTTATTATCTCCCGCACTAACATCCCCTCCTTGCAAGATAATCGTGGTTTCATTTCCACTCACTGTTGTGCTGTAGGATACAGCCTTGGACAAATTCAACACCATGCGGGTGCGCTCTTTAGCTTGTGCCAAATTCACGCTTTTCAATACACCCTGATTCGCACTCAAGCTGCTTTTTACTAGCCCATTACCAATTTTTAGAAAGTCCAGTGCAATCCTTGGGGGATTATTCAAAGTAAATCCTGCTGGCGGATTTTCCAATGGCTGAGTTGTTTGCACTCGCACTGCCACACGGCCAGTGGATAGTGCAACAAACTCGACTTTTTCTATTTTGTTAGGTAAATCACCCTGATCCTCTGCTAGTGCACTTGTTGCAAAAAATGCAGCCCCTGCAATTAATGCAGCTCCAGAAAGTCGTATTCCCCAATTTTTAATATTCATCATTCCACCCTTATTCTTGCAAATTTATGCTCGAAGAACGTTCAGTCCAATCCCCTGAAACATCGTCCTGAACAATCTCTTTAAGCATCACAGCACTTTCGGTAATGTCGGTTACTACCCCAAAATTTTGCCCCATATAGCTACCTATCTTCACCTGCTGCACTCCAGCGTCAGGCGGTTGTATTAATGCGTATTTGAGTTTCGGTTTGGATAGCAATCCAACGTATTTCAAGCTTTCAAGCGGGAACGCCTCTAAGGGTTCTCTTGGCCTGTTTAAGTTTGGCTGAATGCCTCCAGCCTGCGTGGACTGAGCTTTACGAGGCTTGAAAGGATCATGTAACGTTCCATCCACGTTATACTCGACTGGCGCATAGGGTTTAACTTCAGGAATGGGGGGAATCTTAACGCGCATGTCCTTACCGGCATCCGCCATAAACTGATCCAAGTCATCTCCCTGCCCAGAACTACAAGCCCATAGAAAAAAACATAAGCCCACAACAAAAAACTGTTGTACGTTACCTTGTAACGATATAAAAATATTGGCACTTTTAACCATTTTTTTTTGTACCCCGGACATGCTATTTTGCAACATTCTTTTTTTCTGCATTTTTTCTTGCTGCTACTTCATTTGCATCAAGATATCGATAAGTTTTTGCAATAGCCTCCATGGCCAATTTGCTATCTTTGGCATCCTTATTGGCAGGGCTGATTGAAATGTTATTGATAGTCACAATCCGAGACAGCTTGGAAATCTCTGTCGCAAATGCGCCCAGATCGTGATAAGTACCTATCACCTTAATAGCAATTGGCATTTCAGCATAAAATTCGGACACTACCTCCTGATTCGGCTTGAACAACTCAAAATCCAAGCCTCGCGATAAACCGGCCTGATTAATGTCGGTGAGTAAGCCGTCCATCTGAGACTTATCTGGCAGCTGCCTAAGTAAAGCACCGAAGGTTTTTTCCACATCGACCATTTGCTGTTTATAGGCATCTAAATTAATTGCCTGGCCCTTTTTAGCCAGAAATGTATTACGTAACTCGGCTTCTTTACTCTTGGCCTGATCCAGCTCATCCAATGAGGGACTCCAAAGAAACCAGTACCCGGCTGCAACAACCAGAACAAACAGCACTCCGAGTAAGACGCCTTTGACTGGCCAAGGTAAATTCCCGGCATTTTTGAAATCTATATTATTAAAATCTTCGAGTTTCATGGCTTATTGCCCTATAACTTTCTTAGATTTAGACTCACCTTCATCCGTCTTCTGAGTCTTTTGCGTTACATTCAAAGTAAAGTTATTTCGCTTCACACTGTTGACGAGCTCAGACTTGATTTCAACCAGCCCTGGCGATTCCATGGCTTCGGATGATGAAAAATTGCGAACCAGTGTGGCTACGCGTGCATTAGTATCAGCCACACCTTCAAGAGTAATCAGGCTACCTGCTTGCTTGATGTTTTTAAGGTAAACACCTTCAGGCAACTTGCGCGCTAGCTCATCCAGCAACACAACTGCCTGCGCCCGATTTGTTTGCAGGTTTTCCACCACCTGCTTGCGCTCCAGCACTTCACCGATTTTAGCTTTCAGCTCACGAATAGCTTCAATTTCCTTATCAAGCTTGGCTATCGCATCCTCAAGCCGCTGATTTCTGCTGGCTTGGGATTCAACACTGGAGCTTATAAAGGTCTGCCCCAGAAAAACTATTGCGGCAGCTGCGATAAATACACCCAGCAACATTAAGCTGAATTCCCGTTGACGTTCTGCACGCTTTATTTGCCTGTGCGGCAGTAGATTAATCCGTACCATTAATCAAACCTCCTCAATGCCAACCCACAGGCAGTCATCAAAGCGGGAGCATCAGCAATGACCTGCTGCTGCTTCATCCTGGGGTTAATTTCCATGGCATAGAATGGATTGATGACGATAGTGTTGACTTGCGCGCGCTCTTGCACAGCCGTATCTACGCCGGTGATAGACGCACAACCGCCAGCCAGCAGAATATGGTCGACACGGTTATATTGAGTAGAACTGGTGAAAAACTGTAAGGCTCTCGCTACTTCAAGTGCCAAAGACTGGACGAAAGGCTGTAAAACTTCAGACTCATAACTCTCAGGTAACCCACCCTTGCGCTTGGCTATTTCGGCTTCTTCGGTAGACAGCCCAAAGCGCCGCTGAATCTCCTGGGTCAACTGCCCGCCACCAAAGCTTTGTTCGCGGATGTACACGGATTTATTATCATGGAGCACGTTGACATGCATCATTAATGCGCCGATATCGACAATCATAACCGTCTGATCAGCACCATTATTGGGAAGCTGGTTCGATACCAGTGTATAGGCGGCTTCTGTGGCATAAGTTTCCACATCCATCACAATGACCTTCAGGCCAGCGCCTTCGGCAGCAGCCACTCGATCTTCGATTTTTTCTTTGCGTGAAGCCGCAATGAGTACTTCTACGTCGTCGGGATTATTGGGCGCCGGGCCTAGGACCTGAAAGTCGATATTCACTTCATCAAGTGAGAAGGGGATGTATTGATTGGCTTCCGCCTCAACCTGGAACTCCATATCATCTTCACGCAGACCAGCCTGCATCAAAACTTTTTTGCTGATGACCGCTGCGGCAGGCAAGGCCATAGCCAGTCTTTTTTCACGCGATCCCAGCAGTTTCCAGGCACGGGATACGGCATCGGAAACTTGCTCTAACCCCGTAATATTGCCATCCACTATCGCGTCCTTTGCGATAGGAGCGATTGAGTATCCTTCAAGACGATAAGAACCTTTACTTCCCTCGGTCAGTTCGACCATTTTTACGGAAGTTGAGCTTATATCTACCCCGATTAAAGGTGGCGTACGATTTGTGAAAAAGTCGAATTTCAAATTGAAATTCCCTTTCATTTCTGGTTAGTTACACACAATACTCATAAATTACCTTAAATGCTAGCAACAACTATAAACAGTGTAAAGCAAATTTTTATTTTTAATTTCCAGAACAGGACACTTATAATGGCCCTTCTCTCTAGATTAATTGAACCATTACCCCATGATTCCAAAAAAATGGTGGCAGTTTCTAATCCTGACAATTTTTGTCATGGGCTTAGTGATTGCTGCACTAGTTGCCCTTGCCGCTACACTTATCTACCCTCAACTCCCTTCTCTTGAAGCACTGACCGATTACCGGCCAAAATTGCCTTTGCGCGTCTATTCGGAAGACGGCTACCTGATTGGCGAATTCGGGGAGGAGCGACGTGCTTTCGTTACCATCCAGAATGTCCCACAACACATGAAATCGGCAGTCCTGGCGATTGAGGACAGACGCTTTTACCAGCATGGTGGCGTGGATACACGAGGCATACTGCGTGCGGCAGTGAACAACCTTAGCGGTGGCTCCAAAGAGGGCGCCAGCACCATTACCATGCAAGTCGCGCGTAATTTCTTCCTCTCCAGTGAGCGCAGCCTGAAGCGAAAAATCAATGAAGCGCTGCTTGCCATCAAAATTGAGCACAGTCTCAGCAAAGACAAAATTCTTGAGTTGTATATCAATCAGATTTATCTGGGTCAGCGTGCCTTTGGCTTTGCCGCCGCATCACAGGTCTATTTCGGTAAACCGCTGGACAAATTGAATCTGGCAGAAACAGCCTTACTGGCCGGCTTGCCGAAAGCCCCCTCCGGCTACAATCCATTCGTTCATCCGAAACGTGCCATCAAGAGACAGCGTGAGGTCTTGCATGACATGTTCAAGTACGGCTTCATAGATCAGCCGACTTATGAGCAGGCGCTCACTATGCCCTTGCGCTTCAAGACATCGCAGCAATCAAGAGATCTGGCTGCAGACTATGTGGCCGAGATCGTGCGTCAGATGATGTACGAACGTTATAAGGACGACATCTATAGTAGTGGCTTAAAGGTCTACACCACCGTACTCAAAAGCAATCAGGAAGCTGCCAATCAGGCCGTGCTTGAAGGGGTGCTGGAGTATGACGAACGCCACGGTTACCGTGGGCCTGAGAAAATCATTCGCCCGACCAACGCAGCTTTGGAAGAAGGCGTGAACTGGATGGATAAAGCGCTGGATGAAATTGAAGCCTATGGCGCCTTGATTCCAGCCATCGTCACTAAGGCAAGCCCGAAGTTTGTCCGTGCACATACTAAATCAGGCGAGGATATTGAAGTTACCGGCCCCGGTCTGACTATGGTGCAAAAAACACTGAATGAAAAATCTGCCGACAAGCAGAAATTAAAGACGGGGGCCCTTATTCGCGTCATGCGGATTAAAGATGCCTGGAAAATTGTCCAGTTGCCTGAAGTTGAATCGGCGCTGGTAGCACTTGACCCTGAAAATGGGGCAGTACGTGCATTGGTCGGAGGCTTCGATTTCAATCGGAATAAATTCAATCATGTCACCCAAGCCTGGCGTCAGCCTGGCTCCAGCTTTAAACCTTTCATCTACTCTGCCTCGCTGGAAAAAGGCTTCACGCCTGCCAGCATGATAGAAGATGAACCTGTTTCGCTATCGGCTGAAGAGACCGGTAGCGGTTCGGCATGGGAGCCACGCAACTTTGACAACAAGTACGATGGCCCCATCAGGCTCCGTACTGCGCTCACAAAATCCAAGAACATGGTATCCATCCGTATCCTGCAGGCTATTGGCGTGGACTATGCGCAAGACTACATCACGCGCTTTGGTTTTTCTCCCAAGGATCACCCTCCATACTTGGCAATGGCACTAGGCGCCGGCTCGGTAACGGCTTGGCAAATGGCTGGTGCCTACGCGGTTTTTGCCAATGGCGGTTATCGCGTCAACCCTTTCCTTATCAACAAAATCGTGGATAGCCAAGGCAAGGTCATCCAGCAGGCCAAGTTTGTTGTGGCCCGTAAAGATGCGCCACGGGTCATTGATGGCCGCAATGCTTTCATCATGACCTCCATGATGCAGGATGTTGCTCGTATCGGCACCGCAGCAAAAGCCCGCGAGCTTGGCCGTTATGATCTGGCAGGGAAAACCGGGACCACCAACAATCTGGTAGATACCTGGTTTGCCGGCTACAACCCCAAACAGGTGGCTATCGTCTGGATGGGCTTTGACAAGCCGCGCACTCTGGGTAGAAATGAAACCGGTGGCCATGCCGCCCTGCCTATATGGATAGATTACATGGCCTCGGCACTCAAAGGCATGCCTGACGTGCCCTATGCTGTACCTGAGGGAGTCAGCTCCATTAAAATTGACCTTGCTACCGGGACACGTGCCAACGAGGATGAAAGCGGTGTTTACGAATACTTCTATCATGAATTTCCGCCACCGGAAATTGAACCTACTTTCACCCCTATCCCCGGCTTTCCTGATACGATTCCAGGGCACGAATCCAACCAGAATAAAGAGATACAACCCGACCAGTTATTTTAAGAATTTGTTAGGGCTTAACTGATGGCAAAAGATAGCAATGGTCGATCAAGTCAGTTGCGCCAGCTAGTCGCGCAACAGGCAGCACGCATGATGGCGGAAGAAGGCATTTCAGATTACGCCTACGCCAAGCGCAAGGCCGGGCGCCAGCTTGGCGTGCTGGATGCCAACTGCCTGCCCACCAATAGCGAGATAGAAGAAGAGATCAAACTCTTTCATGAAATCTACCATGCCGACGAACAACCCCTGGCCTTACACCAGCTACGTAGCGATGCCTTGGTGGTGATGCAGATGCTGGAAAGATTCAACCCGCATTTAACAGGCGCCGTGCTGGATGGCACTGCAGGCAAATATGCCGAAACCAATATCCACCTGTTTGCAGACAGCCTGAAAGATGTAGAGATATTCCTGCTCAACAAACAGGTACCGTACGAAACTGACCAGAAAACTTATCGCGTCACCAACGACAGAAGAAGCGCAGACCGAAAAGGCGGCGACCGCAAAAAAGTGCCGGTATTCACGCTGGAAGGCCCGAATGGGTTTATCAAGCTAAGCATATTTGATACTGATGACCTGCGTACCCCCACTAAAAACAACACCAGTAGCGGGAATGCCAGCAAGGTTAATACTCAGGGACTGCAAGCGCTGATGCAGGCGCAGACAATTACGGCGGAATAATTAAAAATAGACGCCCTGGAAGGCGCATGGGTATCGCACTTCCACTTGGCGTTTTAGCGCTTAGTGGAGTGGTGATGCCCTTTACGGGTATTGGCTGAGCATCTAATATTGCGTGCTTTATTGTTGTTGCAGATGAAGTTTGCTGCATGTCTGTCGTGGGTAGCCCGACAGCTAATCACTTTCTTTTAACTGCCTGAAAAGAAAGTAACTCGCCAAAGAAGTTTGCATATATAAAATAGGCTGCTATTAGAAATATGATTTCTTTCATAAAATGATGAAATCACCCCTTCAACCACCGCGCCACATCCATCGCATAATAAGTCAGCACCCCATCCGCTCCAGCGCGCTTAAACCCCAGCATCGCTTCCAGCACACAAGCTTTTTCATCCAGCCAGCCATTCTGTGCTGCGGCCTTGAGCATGGCGTATTCACCGCTCACATGATAAGCATAAGTCGGTACGCCGAACTCATCCTTAACGCGCCGTACAATATCCAGATAAGGCATGCCGGGCTTGACCATCACCATATCCGCGCCTTCTTCGATATCCAGCGCGACTTCTTTGATGGCCTCATCGGAGTTGGCAGGATCCATCTGATAATTGTATTTGTTGCTCTTGCCCAGGTTGGCTGACGAGCCAACCGCATCACGGAACGGGCCGTAGAAGGCAGAAGCGTATTTTGCGGAATAGGCCAGGATGCGGGTATAGATAAAACCAGCATCTTCCAGCGCATCGCGGATAGCGCCGATACGGCCATCCATCATGTCTGACGGCGCAACAATATCGGCACCGGCTGCGGCATGACATAGCGCCTGTTTCACCAGCACTTCAACCGTTTCATCGTTCAGCACATAGCCGGTTTCATCAATCAGGCCGTCCTGCCCGTGCGTGGTGTAAGGGTCTAACGCCACATCGGTAATCACGCCCAACTCCGGAAAAGCCCCTTTCAAGGCTTTTACTGTGCGCGGCACCAAGCCATTTGGGTTGTATGCCTCATTGGCATCCAGGCTTTTGAATTCCTGCGGCACAACCGGGAAAATCGCCAGGGCAGGGATGCCCAGTTGCACGCATTCTGCTGCTGTTTTCAGCAGCAGATCAATGCTCTGGCGCTTGACGCCGGGCATTGAAGCCACTTCTTCTTCGCGACCCTCACCTTCCAGCACAAACACTGGATAGATCAAATCGTTGGTGGTCAACACGTTTTCGCGCATGAGTCGGCGCGAAAATTCATCGCGACGCATGCGACGTGGACGGATAGCCAGAAACTGGTTAATAGCTGGATTGTTAGTGGGCTTGTTGCTCATAAAAGACCTTTGCTAGTTCTGCACCTGGGTCAGGCTGCCGCATGAATGCTTCGCCTACCAGAAATGTATGCACATTATTGTTGCGCATCAGCGCCACATCTTCACGAGTGAAAATGCCTGACTCCGTGACGACACAACGGTCATCCGGCAGCATTTCCAGCAGGTCCAGCGTGGTCTGCAGCGTAACGTCAAACGTGCGCAAATTGCGATTATTGATCCCGATCAGCGGCGTATCCAGTTGCAGGGCTAGTTCCAGCTCATCCGCATCGTGCACTTCTACCAGCACCGCCATGCCCAGATCATGCGAGAGATTTTCCAGATCGCGCATCTGTTTCAACTCAAGCGCCGCCACGATCAACAGGATGCAATCCGCGCCCATCGCCCGCGCTTCATAGACCTGATAGGGGTCGATCATAAAGTCCTTGCGCAACACTGGCAGCTTGCAAGCATTACGCGCTTCCTTAAGGTATTTGGCATGGCCCTGAAAATATTGCTCATCGGTCAGCACGGACAAGCAGGCTGCCCCACCTTTTTCATAACTTCTGGCAATTTCCGCAGGGCGAAAATCTTCGCGTATCACGCCCTTGGAGGGGCTGGCCTTTTTGATTTCAGCAATCACTGCCGGCTGGTCTGCCACGATTTTGGCGTGGATGCTACCGACAAAATCACGCGGGTCTGGCTGCGCGTAAGCCTCCTCGCGGAGAGCATCCAGAGGCTTTATTTTGAGCGCAGACTGTACTTCCTGCCGTTTGGTATCGAGAATTTTATTGAGAATATCTGACATTGTTACGCATCACTTTATAGAGTTAACTTACTGATAGGTTTTACCATTATGCCGCAGCCACCCGGCAACATGCTGCCCTTGGGGATCGTGGTGGGTCCAATGCACCAGCCCACCCTTGGCATTCCATTCATACTCCCCTTTAAACGCCACTTCATCACCCGCTTTAAGGCTGTCTATCCTGCTTGCCAGATCAGTATTGTGGGCGATCAGCACAGTAATGCCATTATCCAGTTTCACGATAAAGCGCTGATGCCTGGAACCTTGATTGTCATCCGCCAGCACTTTGACCACACGGCCTGTCGCTTCAACCAGCACATTGCTGTTGCGGCTCTGGAAAGCCTCGCTGATCGCCTGCTCCCCAGCGCTTACTGCGGCTGATGTAGCACGCTCGGCAACATCGGATACAAGCGACTGCTTGGCCGAAGCAACCTGGTTGATGCCGCTGAAATTGTAGGCCGTGTAGACAACGGCAATCACAATAACCAGCAGCAGTTTAATCATATCGCGTTGCTTGCCGCTTGTAGTTGTTGCAGCTTATGCAATGCCGCACCAGAATCTATAACCTCAGCCGCCTTGCTTACGCCAGCCTGCAAAGTATCTACCAGGCCTGCCACATAGATTGCCGCCGCTGAGTTCAACAGGACAATATCGCGTGCTGCACCAAGTTTGCCATTAAGGACATCCAGCACCATGGCTTTGGATTCGGCTGCATCCTGAATCTGTATGCTGGCAAGCGTATGTACGGGCAAACCAAACTGCGCGGGGTTGAGCACATACTCGCTGACCTCGCCGTTTTTCAGCTCCGCCACATAAGTGTCGCCGGTAAACGATATCTCATCCATACCATCGGCGCCATGCACCACCATGACATGCTCACTGCCCAGACGTTGCAGCACTTGTGCCAGCAGCATAGTCAGATCTTTATGGAACACGCCCATTACCTGGCGTTTGGCACCTGCCGGATTAGTCATCGGGCCGAGCAGATTAAAAAGAGTGCGTATGCCTAGCTCCCGCCGCACAGGTGCGGCGTGCTTCATCGCGCTATGGTGATTAGGGGCGAACATAAAACCTATGCCTATTTCGTCCACGCACTTGGCAACCTGCTCCGGTGTCTGATTGACGTTCACACCCAAGGCTTCCAGCACATCGGCACTACCACAGGTGGATGACACCGAACGTCCGCCATGCTTGGCCACATGCGCGCCGGCAGCGGCCGCCACAAAGGCACAGGCTGTGGACACATTGAAGGTCTGAATACCATCGCCGCCGGTACCGCAGGTGTCAATCAGGTGGCTGGTATCAACGATGGTGACCTTGGTGGAAAGCTTGCGCATGACCTGGGCCGCTGCGGCAATTTCATCCACCGTTTCGCCCTTCATGCGGAGGCCCATCAACAGGCTGGATATCTGCACCGCGGTGAGCTCACCGGACATCATCATGCGCATGATCTCCAGCATTTCCGCATGCGTGAAATTCTTGCGATCCAGCAGTTGCTGTAATGCCTGCTTAAATGTCATTTCCATCGATAGGCTTTCAGCATTAGTAGGCTTTTAGAAAGTTATCCAGCAACTCATGCCCGTATTCGGTGAGGATAGACTCCGGGTGAAACTGCACGCCTTCTATCGGCAAGGTTTTGTGGCGCACGCCCATGATTTCACCATCTTCCGTCCATGCCGTGATTTCCAGGCAATCGGGGATGCTTTCGCGCTCAATCACCAGTGAATGGTAACGCGTAGCGGTGAACGGATTAGGCAAGCCTTTAAACACGCCGACATCGTTATGCGAAACCTGCGAAGTTTTACCATGCATTAGCTGCTTGGCATGGATGATCTTGCCGCCGAAAGCCTGGCCTATGCTCTGGTGGCCAAGACATACACCCAGCAAAGGGATCTTGCCCGCGAACTCTTTGATCAGCGGCACGGAAATGCCCGCTTCATTCGGTGTACAAGGGCCGGGGGAAATCACGATATGGCGTGGTTTTAGTGACTCGACCTTGGCCAAATCAATCTCATCGTTTCGATACACCTGCACATCCTGGCCCAGCTCGCCCAGGTATTGCACCAGGTTGTAGGTAAACGAATCATAATTATCTATCATCAATAACATTTTGCTGCTTCCTTAATGACGACCAGCCTGGCTGATGCCAAAAGACTGATCATTCAACTTACCTGCTAATTTTAGCCAGGCTTTTATTTTCGCTTGAATTGCCTGCAAACGAAAGTCTGTTTTAATTATCCCTGGTTTTCCTGGAGACGCTTATCCAGCGCTTCCAAATCCAGCGGTTGGCCAAACAAATACCCTTGAAACTGGTTGCATCCGTATTGTGCCAGCAAATCAAACTGCTCTTCGGTTTCCACCCCTTCGGCAATCACATTAAACCCCAGCGCCTTACTCATAACGATGATGGCCTGCACGATACTGGCATCACTGGGATCAACCGCAATATCCCGCACAAATGACTGGTCTATCTTGACCTGTGTCAGCGGCAATTGTTTCAGGTAGGACAGTGACGAATAGCCAGTACCAAAATCATCCATGGCAAATCGCACGCCCAGCTTCCTGAGTACCTGCATTTTCTCCACGGTCCCGACAACATCATCAATCACCAGGCTTTCCGTCATCTCCAGCTTCAGCAGGTTGGGGTTAGCTCCGGTAACTTCAAGCGCTGCTTGCACTTCTTCTACAAAATCGGGATGCCGGAACTGGCGGGCACTGACATTAACCGACAGCTGAATACCCTGGGCATAGGGTATTTTTTCCCAGCATTTCAGTTGCTCGCAGGCCCCATAGATTACCCACTTGCCCATGGGAACAATCAGGCCGCTTTCCTCAGCGACCGGGATGAATTCTGCCGGGGCAACAAGGCCACGCTCGGGGTGTATCCAGCGCAACAGCACTTCGGCACCAAAAATATGTCGGTCAGTATCAACCTGTACCTGGAAATACAAACGCAACTGCTGATGGATCAAGGCACGTCTTAATTGTGCTTCCAGCTCCACCCTGTTCTCTATCGCAGCCTGCATAGCCGGATCGAAAAATCTCTGGGTATTGCGTCCTGAAGCCTTGGCCTGATACATGGCTGTATCAGCACGTTTCAGCAACTCATCCACGCCCACATCGTAACCAAGGAACAAGCTCACGCCGATACTGGATGAGCTGTGATGCTCAATACTTTGCAGCATATAGGGCTTGTTGATTTCGCTTAGTATTTTCTCCCCCACCGCGCGGGCTTCCGTAGCCGCGTAATCGATATTGCCACTCAAATCCTCAAGCACCACCACAAACTCGTCACCACCCAGTCGAGCGACCGTATCCTCGTCACGAACACAGGCACGAATGCGCATGGACACCTCGATCAAGAGCAGGTCCCCCACATCATGGCCGCGAGAATCGTTGAGGGATTTGAAATTATCCAGGTCAATAAACAACACCGCACCGTGCGTTTGCGCACGCGCACTGGTGGCGAAGGCCTGCTGCAACCTATCCAGCAACAGGCGCCTGTTGGGCAGCCCGGTCAGTACCTCAAAAAACGCCAGGTTGCGGATATCCTCCTCAGCTTTTTTGCGCTTGCTGATATCCCGTATAAACCCGGTCACCAGATTCAAGCCCTTGTCATGCAAAGAGGTAATCGTCAGCTCGACCGGAAACTCGGAACCATCGGCGCGCATCGCCACCATTTCCAGGCGACGGTCAAATATGTGCTGTTCCCCAGTCGCAATGAAATGCTGATGCCCTTTGCTGTGCGCCTCACGCATGGCAGGTGGGATCATCACCTCGGCTAATGGACGGCCTATTACTTGTTCACGCTGATAGCCAAGAATACGCTCTGCTGCGGGATTAAACTCGACTAGGTTACCCTTCTCATCAATGGTCACTATGCCGTCAATTGCACCGTCTATCACTGCCCTTAGTTGCGCCTCGCTATTAAGCAAGGCTTTTTCAGTCGTGACACGTTCCGATTGCAGCACGGTAATCATCAGCGCAACAAGTGCCAGGGTGCTCATGAACACCCACAAGGATAAAATCCCCTGGTGCATGTCGGCCTGATAGAACGGGCCATGCGCATTGACCGTAGCCAGCACCGCAATGATAGAAAGCCCAAGCACCGCCAGGGAAGCGCCTGTCACCCCAAAGCGCATCGCCGTCCAGATCACCAAAGGCAATACCAGGAAAGCCAGCAAGGCAAACTGGCCGGAAGCATCCGAAACCAACTGGAATATGGCTATTTCAAGTATCGAGACTATGCCGCACCAGGCTAGATACTTGCGACGCTGCTGCCACAGATATACCCATTCACCTTTGGTAATCGTCACGAGTATGGGCAATGTCAGCAGCACGCCCACCGTATCGCCAAGCCACCATACCAGCCACGACAAGCGTAACTGACTCTCCGCAACGACTCCATAATGAAACAGGCTGGCAACGCCACCTGATGCAGACACCACCATGCCGATACAGGCAGCGGCTACCAGCAACAGCACATCATGCACCCGGGTTAATTCGGTTTTGAATTTGAAAAAATGGAGTATCCAGGCACTTAGCAATGGGGCGAGCGTATTGCCAATAGCAATGCTGAATGCCAGCCCTGAAGATGACCCTATGGCAAGATTAACGGCCACGGCACCTATCAAGATGGCTGGCCAGCAGCGATATCCCCAACGCAACAAAGCTGCAACAGCAATACCAGTCGGTAGCCAGATCAGGGTAATGTGCGAGCCCACATAGGGCAGCAATAAACCCAGCCAACCGGTAGCAAAATAGGCCAGGGCGACTATTACCAGCCTGGATATTTGCAACATGCGTGGGTTCGCCAACGGATTGAGCATGAGATCAGCCTACGCTGTCATCTAGCCCAGTATCCAAACCCTCTAACACCATTTCTGCGGCACGGATCACGGCACGCGCTTTATTTTGCGTTTCCAGCCATTCGCTGGTTGGCACGGAATCGGCAACAATGCCTGCACCCGCCTGTACGTACAGCACATTGTCCTTAATCACGCCGGTACGGATGGCAATCGCTACATCCATATCGCCATTGAACCCCAGGTAGCCGACTGCACCCGCATAAATACCGCGCTTGCTAGGCTCAAGTTCATCGATGATCTCCATGGCACGCACCTTGGGTGCACCACTGACCGTACCTGCCGGAAAGGTGGCCTTGATCACATCTATCGCATCCATGCCCGGTTTCAGCTTGCCTTCTACGTTGGATACGATGTGCATGACATGGGAGTATCGCTCTATCATCATATTGTCAGTCACTTTGACCGAACCAGTCACTGCCACGCGGCCCACATCGTTACGCCCTAAATCCATCAGCTGCACATGCTCGGCCCGCTCTTTCGGGTCGGCCAGCAACTCATCAGCCAGCGCCAGGTCAAGCTCACGGGTTTTACCGCGTGGGCGTGTACCGGCTATCGGGCGGGCAGTCACAGTGCCATTTTCCAGGCGTACCAAAATCTCGGGGGAGGCACCGACCACATGGTGATCACCCATGTCGTAATAAAACATATACGGTGATGGATTAAGGCTGCGCAAGGCACGATAAAGCGACAACGGCGGTGCGGCAAAAGGCTGCGACATACGCTGGGAAAGCACCACCTGCATGATGTCGCCATCAAAAATATATTGCTTGGCTTTTTCCACGGCCGCTTTGAAATTGTCTTCACCAAACTCCGAGCTTGCCTCACTGACGGGCATAGGCAATGACTCGGGGATAGACACTGATTTACGCAGCATTTGCACCAGCTCGGCCAGACGCGCATGGGCATGCGAGTAAGCATCCGGTTGGGCAGGGTCAGCATACACGATGAAATACAGCTTGCCGGAGAGGTTGTCGACCACTGCCAGTTCTTCTGACACCATCAGCAGTACATCCGGTACGCCGATGACATCAGGCTTTTCAGTATTGGCAAGGCGACGCTCGATATAGCGCACGGTCTCATAGCCAAAGTAGCCTGCCAAGCCGCCAGTGAAACGTGGCAAGCCCTGGTATGGCGGTGTTTTAAAACGCGATTGGTAAGCCTTGACGAAATCCAGGGGATTCACGTCTACGGCAGACTCAACCACCACGCTGCCTTGTACCTGGTTTTCGATGACTTCCACATTGCGGCCACGCGCCACAATACGGGTGCGCGCTGGCAAGCCAATAATGGAGTAGCGCCCGAAACGCTCGCCGCCCTGCACTGATTCCAGCAGGTATGAATAGGGTTGGTTGGCAAGCTTGAGGTAAAGCGAGAGCGGTGTGTCGAGATCGGCGAATGTCTCTATCACCAGAGGAATGCGGTTGTAACCTTGTGTAGCCAAGGCGTTGAATTCTGTTTGGTTAATTGTGTGCAGCATAAAATTCCTAACGACTTATTTTATTTATATAACTTAATGTGTTTGCTGGCGGTGCAAAGCGCCAATGTCGCGTCTGAATCAGCGCCACCATCGAGAGCTATATTGCACATAGCCACGCAAACTATTTAAATTATTTAAGGCTTTAATTTTAAGTCACCAAGAAATTCATAAACTTACTTCATACAGACCAAATCGGTCACATCAGCCAAACTATCAATCACCGCATCCACATCGAGCGCATCAGCTGACAAACCGCGGTTATAGCCATAAGGCACGTAAAACGCATAACAACCGGCAGCACGCGCTGCCTCGGTATCAGCTGCCGAGTCGCCTATCATCACCAGCTCCTGCGGCAAAATGCCAAATTTTTCGCACACATGCAACAAGGGCATGGGGTCGGGCTTTTTCTTGGGCAGACTATCGCCTGAAAGTATCAGCTCGAAATAATCAAATAACCCCATTTCCTGCAACAACGGCACGGTAAAACGCCCCGGCTTGTTGGTGATGCAGGCCAGGCGAAAACCAGCTTGCTTCATCGCATCCAGCCCATCTACCACACCGTGATAAAGCGCTGTGTGCATACTAAGCACATCAGCATAATGCCGAAAGAATACCGCCTGTGCATGCTCCAGCGCTTCAGCCTCCGGCTCGCCATCCATGTCCCCGGTGAGCAAGCGCTTCACCAGCTTGGTGGCACCATTACCGATAAACTGCATCACTACGGCCTCATCGATGACCGGCAACTTCAGCTCAAGCAGCATGCGGTTAGCTGCTTCAGCCAAGTCTGGCGCAGTATGCAGCAGCGTGCCATCCAGATCGATGGCGATCGCCTTGACGGCAAATTGCATCAGTTAGTTAATTTAGACTGTGGCTAATGCTGCGCGCAACGATGCAACAACGGTGTCGTAACGGTTAGGATCAGTATCCTTAGCAGCACCAAACACTGCAGAGCCGGCTACAAAAGTATCGGCACCTGCACGCGCGATGTCAGCAATATTCGCTGCATTCACGCCGCCATCCACTTCCAGCCAGATTTCACGGCCGGTTTTTTCCATGTAGGCATCAATCTTGGCACGCGCCAGACGCAGCTTGTTTAATGTTTCAGGAATGAATTTCTGGCCGCCAAAACCCGGGTTCACCGACATCAACAACACCATATCGACCTTGTCCATCACATGGTCAAGGTAATGCAAAGGCGTTGCAGGATTGAACACCAAGCCGGATTTACAACCAAGTTCGCGCACCAGTGACAGGCTGCGGTCAATATGATCAGAAGCTTCCGGGTGGAAAGTGATGATGTTGGCACCGGCCTTGGCAAAGTCAGGAATGATGCGATCAACAGGTTTCACCATCAAATGCACATCGATGAGTGCACCGACATTTTTAGAAATATCACGGATCGCTTCGCAAACCAGCGGGCCTATCGTCAGGTTGGGAACGTAATGGTTGTCCATCACGTCGAAGTGAACGATGTCAGTACCGGAAGTAATCACATCGGTAATTTCCTGGCCCAGCTTCGCGAAGTTGGCGGAAAGAATACTAGGAGCAATTCTGAATGTTTTAGCCATGGTATTTGAAAGTATCTATGCCGAAAAAACAGTTATTTTAACCGCAATCAGCAGGCAATTGACAGTATAAATGACTGAAATTGTTGCTTAAGAACGCGCGATACAGGAAAATTGCGAAATGCACTTATTCACAGTCGGTATTAATCACACCACCGCCCCCATTTCCATTCGCGAAAACGTTGCCTTTCAGAATGAAACTCTCGGCCACGCCCTGCGTGACCTGACTGCTCACGGCATTCGCGAGGCGGCTATCCTGTCGACCTGCAACCGCACCGAACTTTACTGCAATACCGAAGACCCGCAAAAAGCGCTGGAATGGCTGGCGCAATACCATAAACTGCAACAGGACAATATCCAGCCTTACATGTATACCCTGCCCAGCCAGGATGCCGTGAAGCACGCTTTTCGCGTAGCTTCCGGCCTGGATTCGATGGTATTGGGTGAACCGCAGATACTCGGACAAATGAAACAGGCAGTGAAAATTGCCGAAACTGCCGGCACCATGGGCATTTTGCTGCACAAACTGTTTCAGCGCACTTTTGCCGTGGCCAAAGAGGTGCGCACGACCACTGACATAGGCGCTAACTCGGTTTCCATGGCAGCGGCATCGGTGCGACTGGCACAACGCATATTCGGCAACCTGAAAGAGCAGAAAGTATTGTTCATCGGTGCAGGCGAGATGATAGAGCTGTGTGCAGAACACTACGCCGCCCAAAAACCTGCCTCCATGACCGTTGCCAACCGCTCGCTGGAACGCGGTCAGGAGCTTGCTCAAAAACTGGGCGGCAATGCCATACTACTGGCCGACTTGCCAGATCGCCTAGCCGAATTCGACATCGTCATCACCAGCACTGCAAGCCAGTTGCCTATCGTCGGCCTGGGCATGGTGGAACGTGCCATCAAGGCCCGCAAACACCGCCCCATGTTCATGGTTGATCTGGCCGTACCGCGCGACATTGAGCCGGAAGCCGCCGAGCTGGATGACGTCTTCCTGTATACCGTAGATGACCTGTCCCAAGTGGTGCAAGAAGGCCTGGGCAACAGACAGGAGGCTGCGATAGAGGCAGAAGCCATCATCAATGTGCGCGTCGACCATTTCATGCACTGGCTAAAAACCCGCGATTCCGTCCCCACCATCCGCGCCCTGCGCGATCAGGCAGAAAAACTGCGCCGCCATGAACTGGATAAAGCTCAAAAGCTGCTGGCACGCGGCGAAGACCCCACCGCTGTGCTGGAAGCCCTGAGCAACGCACTTACCAACAAACTCCTGCATGGCCCTAGTCATGCACTTAACAATAGTACCGGCGATGAGCACCAACAGCTCGAAGCGCTATTGCGCCAACTCTACCAAATACAGCAGTGATAACTTTAAATGAAACAAGCTAAATGAAACCATCAATGATGAAAAAGCTCGCTACCCTTAGCGAGCGCCTGGACGAGCTCAACCGCTTGTTGAGCAGTGAAGAAGCCACGGCGGATATGGACAACTACCGCAAGCTGACACGCGAGCATGCCGAGATTACGCCGATAGTCGAGCAGTATCGCGCCTTTGAACAAGGCGAAGCGGATATTGCCGAGGCGCAGAAAATGCTGTCTGACCCGGAAATGAAGGAGTTTGCGCAGGAGGAAATCGAAACCGGCAAAGCCACGCTGGAAGCGGTCGAAGCCGAGTTGCAGAAGCTGCTGCTACCTAAGGACCCTAACGACGAGCGCAACCTGTTCCTGGAAATCCGTGCCGGTACCGGCGGCGATGAGTCGGCACTGTTCGCAGGCGATCTGTTCCGCATGTATTCGCGTTACGCCGAACGCCAGCGCTGGAAAGTGGAGATCGTCTCCGCCAGCGAATCGGAAGTGGGCGGCTACAAGGAAATCATCGCCAAGGTTGAAGGCTTTGGCGCGTATTCAAAGCTCAAGTTTGAATCCGGCGGTCACCGTGTGCAACGCGTGCCGGATACGGAAACCCAGGGTCGTATCCACACTTCGGCGTGTACCGTAGCGGTGTTGCCGGAGGCTGATGAAGTCTCTGACGTTACCATCAACCCTGCCGACATCCGCATTGATACCTACCGCGCCAGTGGTGCGGGCGGTCAGCACATCAACAAGACCGACTCCGCCGTGCGTATCACCCACTTGCCTACCGGCATTGTGGTGGAATGCCAGGATGACCGTAGCCAGCACAAGAACAAGGCGCAAGCCATGAGCGTATTGGCTGCGCGTATCAAGGCAGCGCAGGTGAATGAACAAAACTCAAAAATCGCCAGCGAGCGTAAATCATTGATTGGTTCCGGCGACCGCAGCGAGCGCATCCGCACCTACAACTACCCGCAAGGCCGTATTACCGACCACCGCATCAACCTTACGTTGTACAAGATCGACGCTATTACTGAAGGCGACATGGATGAACTGATAGGCGCACTGGCAGCTGAGCATCAGGCGGATTTGCTGGCGAGCCTGGGTGAAGACAACGCCTGACATGCGAGCACTGACGGGCCTGCGTAGCATTGCGTTGCTAGAGGCAAGCAAGGGTTTGCTGGTACTACTCACAGCGCTGGCCATATTCCGTTACATCCATTCCGACTGGCAGGTAGTAGCAGAGCGCATCGTCTCGCACTTTCATCTCAACCCGGCGCACACTTATCCGAAAATCCTACTGGCGCTCTCCCGCGACATCACTGAACCTCGACTGCTAACACTTGCTTCTGGTGCTTTGTTCTATGTGGCATTGCGCTGGATAGAGGCCTATGGCCTTTGGTATGGTAGAAAATGGGCATCCCTGCTCGGAATCATCAGCGCAGGACTCTACGTGCCGCTTGAGCTGGCGGAAATGGTGTCACGTCCTTCCTGGCTCAACACCGGCTTGCTGGTGATCAACCTGGCCATCGTTGCTGTTCTCTGGCGCAACCTGCGACACCACCGTCATTAGCAAACTTATGTCCACATCTGCGGCATCAATTCATTCAGCCTTAGCACGGGCACAACAACAGCTGATGTTAGCGCTCGCTCTCGATAGTCGCGAGGCACGATCAGAGGCCAGGACACTACTCGGCCACATATTAAGCAAAGACCATGCATGGCTGATTACTCATGAACATGATGCCATGGAAGCCAATATCCATGCGGGTTTCAAGGCATTGCTCGCGCGCCGCATAAATGGTGAGCCTGTCGCCTACCTCCTGGGCCATCGCGAATTTTATGGACTGGACCTGCAAGTCTCCCCAGCCACATTGATACCTCGACCAGATACCGAAACACTGGTTGAAGCAGCCCTGGCTAAAATCCCCAGTGATACAAACTATAAAATCCTCGACTTAGGCACAGGCACCGGTGCCATAGCGCTGGCGATTGCCAAGCACAGGCCAAAATCCATGGTCACTGCAGTTGATGCTTCTGATGCGGCATTAGATATCGCTAAAGAAAATGCACAGAGCTTAAAAATCGCCAATGTACGCTTTGTATTGAGCAACTGGCTGGCTGCACTCAATGATGAAAAGTTTGATGTGATTGCCAGCAACCCGCCCTATATCGAGCAGGATGATGTGCATCTAAGCCAAGGGGACTTGCGCTTTGAACCACTCAGCGCGCTGGCTTCCGGCGCCGATGGCCTGGATGATATCCGCAGCATTATTCAATCTGCACCACAGCATTTGAATCCGCAAGGCTGGCTCATGCTGGAGCATGGCTACAACCAGGCAGAAGCTGTCGCCAAGCTCATGACAGCGCATGCTTTTCGCGAAGTACAACACCGCCACGACTTAGCCGGTATCGCCCGCGTCACTATCGCTCAAATTTAGAGTTCAGCTTTAGGTTTGTCACCGCACAGTGAATCGCTTAATATCCTGCTCATAAAATAAAAAAAGGGGCGGGACATGATCCAAAAACTACGTTTGGCAATACGCAATGATCTGGAGGCACCAGCCGAAGCCCGCAGTTTTGGCTCTGGCTGGATCAGCGGCGTAGGGGCATTGATACTGGCTATTGCCGGACTGAGCCTGGTGCTCAGCTCCCACTTCCCCGATTCGTTCTCCATGCCGCAATTGCGCGTAGTGTATGCGCAAAGCTGGTTTAGCCTGGCAGTTCAGGGCTTGCTGCTTGCAGGCTTTATTCTGGCGTGTCTTAACCTGATTTTGCGTCGTAACAAAATCCTCGGGTTTAGCGCTATCGTGCTGGTGTTCAGCGCATCTATCATAGGCAGCGTATTTCCCAGCCAGACTGCGGCCAAGGCCAACTCATTAATAGGGTTGGATTGGTTTGTGCTCAACATGCTGATGACCGGCGTATTGTTTGTGCCGCTAGAAAAAATGTTCGGCCGCTTGCGCGAACAGCCGTTATTTCGCAGTGAATGGCGCGAAGACCTGTTTTACTTTCTGCTCAGCAGCCTGCTGGTGCAAGTGCTGACTTACCTGTCGCTATTCCCGTCCTACACCGTCCTCGAACACACCAGCAACTGGACAGAGTTGCGCCATACGGTTGCTAGCCAACCGCTATGGCTGCAATTCATCGAGATCATGTTCCTCACCGATTTCATGCAGTACTGGTTCCATCGGGCGTTTCACCGCATCCCGTTTTTGTGGGGCTTCCATGCCGTACATCACTCGGCACAAAAGATGGATTGGCTGGCAGGCTCACGCATGCATATTATCGAGATTATCGGCTTGCGCGGCATGACCATTATCCCCATGTATGTGCTGGGGTTTGTGGAATCCGCCATGCATGCTTACATACTGCTGGTCTATATTTATGCCACATTCGTACATGCCAACGTGCGTTTCAATGTGGAATGGCTAAAGCCTTTTATCGTGACGCCGCGCTTTCATCACTGGCACCACGGCATTGAAAAAGAGGCGATTGATGTCAATTTTTCAATCCACTTCCCACTGTTTGACCGCCTGTTTGGCACCTACTACATGCCGCCAAAACAGTGGCCCAGCGGCTATGGCATAGGCGGACATCCGGTGCCGAATGGCTATCTCAAGCAGTTTGCTTATCCGTTTAAACGCAAGGCTTAACGACACATAGCTGGATTGAGGCACATACAAAACCAAGATGTTTGAGTGTGCCTCAGCCTTGCAAATACTGATTCTTCAGTTGAATATAGTTCTGGGCCGAATACATAAAATGTGCGATTTCTTTATCGCCTAAAGCACGCACTTTCCTGGCCGGACTGCCCATATATAGATAGCCACTTTCCAGCACCTTGCCCTCAGGTACCAGGCTACCCGCAGCAAGCAGCACATGCTTCTGCACGATGGCTTTATCCATGACGATACTGCCCATGCCGATCAGGCATTCGTCCTCTATAGTGCAACCATGCAGAATAACCTTGTGCCCAATCGTGACGTAATCACCAATAATCAGTGGCGCACCTGCCGGGTCCCCTGCTGATTTATGATTAACATGCAACACGCTGAGATCCTGCACGTTAGTCCCCCGGCCGATGCGGATGTGATTTACATCCCCGCGAATCACAGTGCCCGGCCACACGGAGACATCATCGGCCAATATCACATCGCCTATCACCGAAGCGAATTGATGCACATAAACGCCCTTACCGAGCTGGGGCGCGCGGCCTTGAAGGGCCATAATATTTGCGGGTAGCGTGTCTGGGTTAGTCGGCAGCATAGGACACATAGTATAATAAAGTTTATGCTAGATAACTCATCCGTTGGCATCGTTGCCCCGCAAATAGCGCACTTCAGCGAACCCCTTACGCTAAAAAGCGGTGAGGTTTTACCTCAATTCCATCTCATGTACGAGACATACGGCCAACTGAATGCCGACAAATCCAATGCGGTGATGGTATGCCATGCGCTTTCCGGTAATCACCACGTCGCCGGTAAATATGCAGAGACGGACAAAAATCCCGGCTGGTGGGACAACCTCATCGGCCCAGGCCGACCGCTGGATACCAATAAGTTTTTTGTGATCGGCCTCAATAACCTGGGCGGCTGCCACGGCAGTAGCGGCCCGTCCAGCACCAATCCGCTTACCGACAGGCCATGGGGTGCCAACTTCCCCATCGTCACCGTTGAAGACTGGGTAGCTTCACAGGCAAGACTGGCGGATTTCCTGGGGATAGACCAGCTAGCCGCCATCATCGGTGGCAGCCTGGGCGGCATGCAGGTATTGCAATGGACACTGTCATTTCCGGATCGCATACGCCACGCCCTGGTGATTGCCTCCGCACCCAACCTCACCGCGCAAAACATCGCCTTTAACGAAGTGGCCCGGCAAGCGATTATCACCGACCCTGAATTTCACGATGGGGCCTATTACAACCATGGCGTAGTACCTCGTCGCGGCTTGCGCATCGCGCGCATGCTGGGCCATATCACTTACCTATCCGATGATGCGATGGGCGCAAAATTCGGCCGCAAACTGCGTGATGGCGAGATCAAATACAGCTTTGACGTAGAGTTTGAGATGGAATCCTACCTGCGTTACCAGGGCGATAAATTCGCAGGCGAGTTTGATGCCAATACCTATTTGCGCATGACACGGGCGCTGGATTATTTTGACCCCGCGCTGGAATACGGCGGCAACCTGTCTGCTGCCTTGGCCAATGCCAAGGCGGATTTCCTGGTGGTGTCTTTTACTAGCGACTGGCGCTTCTCACCGGCGCGCTCACGCGAAATCGTCAAGGCCTTGCTGGATAACGAGCTTTCGGTCAGCTACGCTGAAGTCACTGCCGCGCACGGGCATGATGCCTTTTTAATGCCGGATAAGCACTACCACGACATTATGCGCACCTACCTTGACAAGATAGAGGTCTAAGATGGGTACTCTGGAAAAAAATATAGTAGAAAATGCAAAAAATAGAGCAGATTTTGCGTTAATTGCAAAATGGGTGTCATCCAATGCTAAAGTACTGGATCTTGGCTGCGGTGATGGCACCCTGCTGACCCAGTTACGCAAGACCCATAATATCCGCGGCTATGGTGTGGAAAAAGACGATGCCAACTGGCTAACTGCTATGCAAAGCGGTGTGGATGTCATTCAGATGGACCTGGAATCCGGGCTATCCGGCTTTGAGGCACAATCCTTTGATGTGGTCGTGCTTTCACAGACTTTGCAGGCCGTGCTGAATACCGAAGCAATAGTGCACGAAATGTTGCGGGTAGGGCGCGAGGCGATTGTGACCTTCCCCAACTTCGGCTACTGGCGCCACCGCTTTCAGCTGATCGCAGGACAGATGCCGGTCTCCAAAAACCTGCCGTACCAATGGTACGACACCCCCAATGTGCACCTGTGCACCATCAAGGATTTTGACGAATTTTGCGTTAAGCACAATATCGAGGTGCTGGAGCGACTAGTGTTAACTGAAGGCGAGGAAATCAAGGCGATCCCGAATCTACTGGGTAGTTTGGCGATGTATCGCCTGCGCACTCAAGACTAACGTATTCCGCGCCTAGCTTGCCTGAAACAGGCTAAGCCAGCCCCAAGGTGCGCAGTTTGCGATAAAGCGTATTACGACTGATGCCCAATTGGCGTGCAACTGCAGAAATATTCCCCGCCTGGCTTTGCATTGCAGCACGGATGGCATCCGCCGCCATGTCATCCAAAGCCACGGCTTTTAGTGGCTCGACTCCTGATTGCTCTGCGTTGGCCTGTTGAGCAATCGCCTCCCCCAGCAATTTCATCTCGTCGGTAAAGTCCTGCGTCAAATGCAGCTCAGCGATAGGTCCACCATCCGACAACGCCAGCGCGGTTCGCAGCACATTATGCAACTGGCGAATATTGCCGGGCCATGGGTGCGTTTCGAATATCGCCATGACTTCAGGGCTGATCTCCACTTCTCCCGCCTGCTCAATCTGCAGGATGATGTGTATCAGCTCGTCAAGATCGGTGCGCTGGCGTAATGCCGGCAAGGCTATGCTCAGGCCATTGATGCGGTAATACAGGTCACTGCGGAAGGCGCCGCTTTCGACTTTTTCACGTAGCTTCTGGTTGGTTGCACTGATCAGTGCAAAATTGACCGGCTTAGATTTTGTGCTACCCAAAGGCGTTACCGTGCGCTCCTGCAATACCCTCAGCAGCCTGGCCTGCAATGACAATGGCATATCACCGATTTCATCCAAAAATAAGGTACCGCCATCCGCCTGTTCAATCTTGCCGGGGCTGCCTTTCCGTTTGGCACCGGTAAATGCACCCTCCTCATAACCGAACAGCTCCGCCTCAATCAGTCCTTCCGGCAATGCCGCACAGTTGACGGCTATCCAGGGACCATCCCGCCTTGGGCTGGCTTCATGTATGGCTCGGGCGAACAGTTCCTTGCCGACGCCGGTTTCACCCTGGATAAGGATAGGGATATCTCGACCGATCACCTGCCTGACCTGACTGATGGCCTGGCTGACTTTGGCATCGCAACTGCTGAGCATCTCAAGATTGGCCGCACTGGTCCTTTTAATGACCTGTGTCGCCCTGGCTTGCGGTTTTTTATGCAATGACTGCACTTGCGCATAAATACGGGCACCATTCGCCAGCCTGAGCGGGAATATCAATTTATCGCCGCTGGTTGCATGGCCCAATATGCTGGCGAGTGGTATGTCGAACAGCTGGTTGAATTGCAACTGGTGCCCATTCAACGCATTGGACTGCTGGTTCAAACCAAGCTGGAACTGGCCGCTGCGGTTAGTCGCAACAAGCTGGCCATCCGCCGAGAACATGGCGATCCCCTCCCATAGGGTACTGATAAATTCCGGGCGGGCATGGAAGTGCAGCGCGATATCCGCTTCATAACTGGCCCGAAACAGCCGGTTCTCTATCATCTGTGCCGCCATTTTCACTAGCGCCAGCGTGTGCTGTTGCGGCATATTGAAATCGTTGGAAACATCCAGCGTAGCCAGCAGTTCATTGCTGGCGCCAAAAATCGGTACGGCCGAGCAGCTCAACGCGTGGTGATAGGCCATGAAATGCTCTGCACCCTGCACCGTCATGGCAGACTGCTCAACCAGGGCTGTGCCGATGGCATTGGTGCCGCGATGATCTTCATGCCAGGAAACGCCAGGTAACAGGGATTTGCGCTGCTCTTCATTAAGGAAATGTTGGTCACCCAGGCTGTGCAGTATCACCCCCTCATCATCCGTCAGAATCACTATGCTGCGCGTATGCGATATCTGCTCGTTGAGCGTCTCCATCTCCGGCTGTGCATGCGCGAGCAGCAAGCGGTTCTGTTCACGCTTGCGAGCCAGCTCCTGCGCCGTTACTACCTCCAGATTGCGCGGCGAGTTGGCATCAATGCCATTGGCCAGGCAGCGCCGCCAGGAGCGCTCTATCGCCTCGGCAATAGCGCCCTGCTGCACATTGCCATTGGTAAGGAACTCTTTCCTTGCCTGCAATATGGTCGGGGCATTATCTAATGGGGAGTATTTCATTGATTTGGCGGAGTTCTCTGGCACTAAAAGTCTTCAATTTAATGAACAGGTGTACCGGTACACCTGTTCAATTCTGGCACAACTAAAAAAATAAACCTGGCAGTGTCTATGCCTTTATAAATCAAAATTCAAAGAATTAATCAGTTGATTTAACTAAGATTTCTTACCTAATTTACATCTTTTTTTTACGTTGGCACATCAATTGCAATATTAGCACCGTTCACGGTAATGCAGCACATTCGTATCGCGACAATGTAAGAAGTTACTAAGCCTATAACAATTTTTATTTTGGAGATGCAGCATGAATCATCAATTCAAACTCGCTTTGGGCGCGAGCATAGCGCTGGGCGCAGGCTTACTTGGCATGTTAAGCACACCGGTCTTTGCTGCCGATGAGTTAACAAAGCTCATGCAGGATGACAACCAGTGGGCACACCCACGCAAAGATTACGCTAACACCGGCTACAGCCGCCTTGCTCAGATCAACAAAAGCAACGTCAAAAACGTAAAGCTTGCATGGACATTCGCCACAGGCGTTAACCGCGGCCACGAAGGTGCTCCGCTGGTCGTTAACGACATTATGTACGTACACACCGCATTCCCTAATAACGTTTACGCCCTGGATCTTAACGATAACCAGAAGATTGTCTGGTCTTACTTCCCAAAGCAAGATCCAAACGTACAGGCGTTGCTTTGCTGCGATAACGTAAACCGTGGCCTGGGTTATGGTGATGGCAAGATTTTCCTGCAACAGAACGATGGCATGCTGGTAGCCCTGGATGCCAAGAGCGGCAGCAAAATCTGGGAAGCCAAAGTAACCGATAACAAGGAAGGTGCATCCAACACCAATGCACCGCACGTCATTAAAGATAAAGTGATCACCGGCTGTTCAGGCGGCGAATATGGCGTGCGTTGCTATATCACTGCCTACAACATCAAGGATGGTGCATTGATCTGGCGTGCTTACAGCACTGGCTCCGACAAAGATGCCCTGATCGGCGCTGATTTCAATAAGGACAATCCGCACTACAGCGCTTTATCGCTGTATGAAGATGTCAATGGCGGCAATAAGGAAGGTGGCTCTTTCAAGGCATTGCCAAAAGAAAAACTCAAGTTTCCTGAAACCGACCTGGGTGTAAAAACCTGGCTCAAACCACAAGCCCGTAAAGATGGCTGGCAAAATGGCGGCGGCCCGACATGGGGCTGGTACTCATATGACCCTAAACTGAATCTGATGTACTACGGTACCGGCAACCCTGGCACCTGGAATCCTGATGTACGTCCTGGCGATAACAAATGGTCCATGACCATATTCGCACGTGACGTGGATACCGGCATGGCCAAATGGGGTTACCAGATGACTCCGCATGACGAGTGGGATTATGACGGCATGAATGAGATCGTACTGTGGGATGCCCAAGGCAAAAAACTGGCGACCCATTTCGACCGTAACGGTTTCGGCTATACCTTTGACCGCACCAACGGCAGTTTGCTAGTCGCCAAGAAGATGAACCCGTTTGTGAACTGGGCAACCAGCATTGACCTTAAATCTGGCGTGCCGATCAAGGATCCAAAGTACTCAACCCACCAGGATTACAACGCTAAAGGCATTTGCCCTTCTGCGCTGGGTGTAAAGGATGAGCAACCTTCGGCATTCTCACCAAGAACCAAGATGTTCTATGTGCCGCTTAACCACGTATGTATGACCTATGAGCCTGTTGAATCCAAGTATGTTGCAGGCCAACCGTGGGTAGGCTCAACTCTGACCATGTTTGCCGGCCCTGAAGGGGTAATGGGTGGCTTTATGGCCTGGGATGGACTCAAGGGAAAATCTGTCTGGTACAACAAGGAAAAGTTCTCCGCCTGGGGTGGCGCGCTAGTAACAGGCTCCGACCTGGTGTTCTACGGTACGCTTGATCGCTGGTTCAAGGCGCTTGATGCCCAGACTGGTAAAGAGCTGTGGAAATTCCAGGTAGGTTCTGGCGTAGTTGGCAATGCCATCACCTATAGCCATAAAGGCAAGCAATATGTAGGCGTTTTATCCGGTATTGGTGGCTGGGCTGGTGTGGCCATGAACCTGGGCCTGACTAACGAAACCGATGGTCTGGGCGCTGCTGGCGGCTACAAGGAGCTGGTGAAGTACAACGCAGCCCCTGGTGGTGGCGCGATGAACGTATTTAGCCTGTAATCCGGCAATTAGATTAAGGAAAATTTATCATGGAAAAATATATGATCAAGCCCTTTATTCTGAGCGTACTGATGCTGGGTTTACAACCAGCACATGCCGCAGACTCGGCAGAAGCCCTGGCGCAAAAAAGTAACTGCCTGATGTGCCATAGTGTATCGGCTGCGATCCTCGGCCCTGCTTATAAAGATGTTGCCAAGAAATACAAAGGCGACAAAGGGGCCGAAGCACGCCTGGTAGCCAAAGTGAAAGCGGGTGGCAGTGGTGTATGGGGCAAGATGCCCATGCCGCCAAACAGCCCGCAAGTGAAAGATGAAGACATCACCACCATCGTGAAATGGGTGCTGGCACTCGAGTAGCCGCTTAAAAACAGTTAGTTAGAAATAGTTTCCCCTTTGAGCCAACCTCCCGGTTGGCTCTTTTTTTAACTCAAAGCCAGCAGCCTGTAGAGGCCAGTAATACCAAATGCCAACACTGCAAAACCACTCACTTTTCTCACCCAAGGCTGTTGCAGCCATGATTTAAGCCGGACTGCGACCAGCCCCATTGCCAGCAAAGTAGGCAGCGTACCCAGCCCAAAAGCCAACATCAGCAGCGCACCCTGTAGCGGGCTACCGGTAGCAATCGCAGCGATCAGCACACTGTAAACCAACCCGCACGGCAGCCAGCCCCAGACCAAACCCAAACCAAATGCCTGGGCAGGATTCTGCACCGGCATAAACCGCTTACCGTAAGGCTGGATGCGTTTCCAGATGCGTTGGCCCAAAGACTCAACTCGCGTGAGCACGGCTGAAATGCCGGACAAATAAAGCCCAAGCAGGATCAGCATCAGGCTCGCCAGCGCATACAGGATTTTTTCTATGGGCAGTACATGAGACAGAAAGAAACTGCTGGCACCAACTGCACCGGCAATGCCGCCGGCGATGCAATAACTGGTGATACGCCCCAGGTTGTAGCCCAGCAGGTAGGGCACTTTGGGTTTGGCATTGGGCAAGCTGATACTGACAGCGCCGACAATGCCGCCGCACATACCGGCACAATGGCCACCGCCAAGAAGGCCAACCAGAAAGGCGGCTGTTAAACTGAGTTCAAGCATGGTGATATTGTGGCACGCGCGGGGTGTTTTCGGTTAAGGTTGCGTCTATGCAAAACACCACCTCTAATGAAAATAAAAATATCTGGCTTTCACTGCTTAACAAACGGATGCTCATCTGCATCTTTACCGGTTTCAGCTCAGGTTTACCACTCTACATCCTGATCAGCCTGTTACCGGCATGGTTACGCAGTGAGGGAGTGAACCTCAAATCCATAGGACTGTTCGCGCTTATTCAGCTGCCATTTACCTGGAAATTTCTGTGGGCTCCGTTTTTTGATCGCTATATTCCACCATTAGGGCGTCGCCGCGGCTGGCTGATTATTTCGCAAGTGTTGCTGCTGATTTCTATCCCGACGTTTGGCTCACTCAACCCGCAACTGGATATCTGGACAATTGCCTACCTGGCTGGTGTCGTCGCATTCTTCTCGGCCAGCCAGGATATTGTGCTGGATGCCTACCGCCGCGAGTTGCTGCTGGATTCCGAGCTGGGCTTGGGCAATGCAGTGCATGTGAATGCTTACAAGGTCGCCGGGCTGGTGCCGGGCTCCTTATCACTGATACTTGCCGACCACCTGCCATGGAGTAGCGTATTCCTGGTGACCGCATTGTTCATGCTACCCGGCATAGGCATGACCTTGTTCGTCAAGGAGCCGCAACTGCTGGCCGGTCGCCCTCGTACCTTGCGCGCCGCCATCGTTGAGCCATTTCTCGAATTTATAGGGCGGCAAGGCTGGCGACCTGCGGTGATGATTCTGGCCTTTATTTTTCTCTACAAACTGGGCGATAGCATGGCCACTGCACTGGCCACGCCGTTTTACCTGGATATGGGCTTCAGCAAAACCGAGATCGGCTTGATCGCCAAGAATGCCGGCCTGTGGCCTAGCGTAGTAGGCGGCCTGTTGGGTGGCGTATGGATGATCAAACTTGGGGTCAACCGCGCCTTATGGCTGTTTGGCATCGTGCAGATGGTCGCCATTCTGGGATTCGCCTGGCTAGCCGTGGTAGGTCACAGCCTGCTTTGGCTGGCTATCGTCATTAGCATTGAGGCCTTGGGTGTAGGGCTGGGCACGGCCGCATTTGTCGCCTATATCGCCCAAAATACCCATCCGCTTTATACCGCAACCCAGTTCGCGCTATTCACCAGCCTGGCAGCAGTACCACGCACCTTTGCCAATGCTGGTGCAGGTTGCCTGGTAGAAGATGGGGATTTACAGCTTATCAGTTGGCTGCCACCTATACCGTGCCTGGGTATGGGCTGGGCTGGTTTTATGCTGTTGTGTTTCGTGTTGGCAATTCCCGGCATGCTACTACTACTCAAGGTAGCCCCATGGAACGGTGAGCCATATGTTATTCAATCGGGTGTAAGTAAATAGACGACGCCCCGACTAATCCTCATCTATCACGGAGGATTAGTCATGCACCTCAACCAACCCGGCTATGCGCTGCTCTCGTCACTTTTTATTCTCAGTCAGGCCACTGCAGCATTCGGCACAGAATGCTCGATCAAAAGCGGCGCGCAGGCCACGCCTTTGCTGGAGCTTTATACTTCTGAGGGTTGCAGTAGCTGCCCACCGGCAGATCAATGGTTGAGCGGTATCACCGCTGCCGGTTTTACTTCAGGCAAAGTGGTTCCGCTGGCTTTCCACGTAGACTACTGGGATTACATAGGCTGGAAGGATAGATTCGGCAAACTCGAGTTCAGCGCACGGCAACGCCAGGCTGCCAAATCAGGGGGCTCCACTTTCGTTTACACGCCACAAGTCATGCTGAACAGCGTAGATTTCCGTGGTTGGCAACAGGCCTCCCGCTTTAACCAGCTTATTGATGCATCACTCAAGCAGCCCGCAAAAGTGGCCATGAATATCAGTATGGCAGCCGCCGCCGATGGCAAGCACAAGGTCACGGTTTCGGCTCGGGGTAACACCCCAGCAGATACAAAAAATCTGGACGCCTATATTGCCGTCTATGAGAACAATCTTAGTAGCGAGGTAACAGCCGGTGAAAATTCGGGCCGCCAACTTCGGCACGATTATGTGGTGCGCGAATTATTGGGGCCATATCCTGTGGATGAGGGGTCAGGGAATGAGTGGCGCCAGGGGTTAACACTCAATAATATATGGAAAAACCGTGAAATCGGCATTGCTGCCTTTGTGCAAAACCGGGCTACCGGCCTGGTTTTGCAAGCGTTAAGCCTGAAATCCTGTTTCTAGAGATAGGGATCAGCCAGCAACACAGACCTTATTGCGTCCGGTACGCTTGGCCTCATATAGCGCCTCATCTGCCTGATGCAGCAAAGTATCGATATTGATCTCCTTACCCTTCAGGGTGGCCACACCGATGGATACGGTCACATGTAGCGGCAGGCCTGTTTCAAGCGCGATTTCCGTCTCTGCAATCAGCTGCCTTACCCGTTCTGCTACTTCCAGCGCTTTTTCCAGCATGGTCTCAGGCAGCAGAATCGCAAACTCCTCACCGCCCAGCCGACCAATGATATCGACCTCACGCAAGGTTTCGCGACATAACAGGCTTACTTTCTGCAACACAATATCACCAGCCTTGTGCCCGTGGGTATCATTGACCAGCTTGAAGAAGTCGATATCCAGCATCATCAGTGATAACGGCTTTTTATAACGCAGCGCACGGGCAAGCTCGGCCTCACCCTCCTCTATGAAATGGCGCCGATTCGAAAGACCTGTCAGGTAATCCACTTGCGCCTGGCGCTCGACCTCTAACTGCAGGGCCTTGCGATCCGTAATATCCTGCCCTGCGCTAATCAAATACATAGGCGTGTTGGCTTCATCGCGCACCAGAAAAATCGATAAATGCACCCAGGCAACGCTACCGTCTTTACGTATATAGCGTTTTTCCAGCGAGTAGCTTTCCTCTTTACCACTGAGCAGATCTTCTAACATTCGACAATCTGCCTCTGTATCTCCAGAGTAAGTGATTTGCTGAAAAGTGAAATCCTCTGACAACACCTCTGCGGCTGAATAACCGATAATCCTGCAGAAGGCTTCGTTGATCTGCAGGTACCTGCCTTCAATGGAAATCTGGGCGATACCGATAGCCGCGTTTTCGAAGATGCTTCTGAAACGTTGCTCGCTCTCCTTCAGTGCAGCTTCAGCATGCTGACGTTCGATGATATCCAGTTCCAAGGCTTTTCTGGCAGCCCGCGCCGAGTTGGCTTGGACTTGCTCGGCAAAGGCCCGGTTGATAGCCCATGCAATGGCGATGGCTAGCAATGCCCCAAAAACCAATACCAGGTTAAGGTAGGTCTTATCATGCGAAATATCGTTGCCCAACTCGCTTTGCAGGGCCTGCCACAGCAACACCGTGACCGTCAGCACCCCTATGCCGACTGGTACCGACAGCGTATTGATCAACCCTGACGTATTCTGCGCGCCCTGATACCAGGTGAGCACCAGAAAGCCACAACTCAATACCACAAACCCCAGCGAGGTATGAATCGCCATGCGCGTCAGGGCACCCCAACCAAAGGCAGTCTCCACGCCCATGAGATAACCCGTGAATGCCACCAGGCTTAAACCTAACAATATGGCTCCGGCAACCCCGGTCAGGATGGGGAGCCAGCGATGCTTCCTGATAGAGGCTAGTATCAAAAGTGTCAGGCCAATGATACTGAAGCAAAGCGCCGTATTCGGCGCCATTCTGCCGGGATTGGAGGTTTTCACTGTGATGTAGTGCTTCATCAGCAGTTGATCCAGCCCAATATCGCAGGCAAATACATATTGGGTCAGTGTCAGCAAACCAATCGCCGCGATAATAATGCCGCTTAGAGCTGCAACTCGCGGATGCCTGGAGATCACCGTAATAATGCCTACACCACTTAATACGAAACCCAGCGCCGTGTTGTACTGCATGGGCACATAGGCCGGATCAATCTGGATAAGCCTGACATTGTGGGTATACCAGCCCAGCAATACAGTCGCACCGAGGACTATCGAAGCAATGCCGGACGTCAAAATCAATGCCTTCAGGCACAATAATCCCTTGTTGTCTCTTTTTAACAGCGCATCCAGTAAGTTGATCATTGTCGTCGCAGTTTCATCGGCAAGCCAGAAGCTTGATGTTCAATCAGTTAAAAAATTGACCTCTTTACTTCCGCAACACAGCCTAAACGCTGTGTTGCACTGAATGGCTATCAGCATGAATCATGCCTGACTGACTATTGTCACGAATTAAAGTCATACTCTATGATCAATGGCGCATGGTCAGAGAACCGCTGTGTCTTGTATATTTCTGCAGTTTTGGCCGTATGCGCAATAGCGGCTGTCGCGATCTGATAATCGATACGCCAACCGACATTCTTGGCCCAGGCCTGTCCACGATTACTCCACCAGGTATAGCATTCATCCGTAGTATCAGGATGCACCACGCGATAAACATCCACCCAACCCAGCTCACCGAATAGCTGCGTCATCCAAGCGCGCTCTTCGGGCAAGAATCCCGAGTTCTTCCTGTTACCCTTCCAGTTCTTGAGATCCGCCTCTTTGTGGGCAATATTCCAATCGCCACACACCACGACATCCCGTCCGCTAGCCTTGAGCGCCGCAAGATGCGGGTAGAATCTTGCCAGTACGCTAAACTTGACGTTCTGACGCTCCTCGCCACTGGAACCGGAGGGCAGGTAAAGCGAGACCACACTCAGATTGCCGAACTGCAATTCCAGGTAACGGCCCTCAGCATCAATATCGGCATGCCCCAGCCCGACGATGACTTGATCTGGCTGCTTGCGCGTATAAATGCCGACGCCGCTATAGCCTTTTTTCTCCGCATAATGAAAATAGCCGAAATAGCCCGGTGGATTCACCATCTCCGGGGTTAAATCTGCTGCTTGTGCTTTAAGCTCCTGTAGACAAAAAATGTCACCATTTTGCTGTTGCATCCATGAAAAAAAGCCCTTATTCGCCGCCGAGCGAATACCATTGAGGTTTGCAGTTATAATTCTTAACAAATCCATTCCTTTACATAAAAATGTCCGACTTCACACACGAGTTTATAGAGTTTGCAATTGAAAAGCAGGTATTACGCTTCGGTGAGTTTAAAACCAAAGCGGGTCGCCTGAGCCCCTATTTCTTCAATGCAGGCCTGTTTAATGACGGGTTCAGCCTGATGAAACTGGGCGAATTCTATGCAGCAGCCATAATAAAGTCCGGCATCCAGTTCGATATGCTATTCGGCCCGGCATACAAAGGCATCACCCTAGCTGCAACCATCGCCATCGCACTGGCACGACAAGGACGTAATGTACCTTATGCCTATAACCGCAAGGAAGCAAAAGACCACGGAGAAGGCGGAACCGTGGTGGGCGCGCCATTGATTGGTCGAGTTTTGATCGTGGATGACGTAATTTCGGCAGGCACATCGGTGCGCGAATCGGTAGACATTATCAAGTCCTGCGGCGCTACCCCTTGTGGTGTCGCCATCGCCATTGACCGCCAGGAGCTCGGCACCGGTAGCTTATCCGCCGTGCAAGAAGTAGAAAAAGACAATGGCATCCCCGTTTGCAGCATCGCCAGCCTGGAGTCACTTATTAAATATTTGCATCGCCAGTCTAATGTGTCGCAAAATCATGACATTGTGCAATATTTAAGTGCCATTGAAAGCTACCGCCGCCAATATGGGGCCTCCTGATTTAAATATGAAGCTTCTAGGCCACCCTGACAGGAAACTTATGCATGCCTTTTTGTTTTGGATTGTAAGAGCTTTCACCATCTGCCTGCCGCTGATCTTAGTGACACCAGCACATGCAGCTGAGCCCGGAAAATCCAACGATATAAAAATCAATAAGTGGGTGGATGAGAAAGGCAGAACACATTACGGGGATGTCTTACCGGCACAATACACTAATCAAAACAGCGTGATTAACTCGCAAGGCGTAACGATAAAGCGCAATGATCCAAAGAACACACCAGTAGTTGAAGAATCCCCAGAGGTTATTGAACAACAGCGTAAAGACCGTGCACTACTGGCCTCTTTTACTGATGAGCAGGAAATAGATTTGGCGCGCGACCGCCATTTGCAAATGGACGAGATTACTGTGCAGGGACTGCAACAGCGACGAGCAGGCGCGGTGAAACAACTAGATACCAACAAGAAGTTTGCGGATGGATTCAAGCAGCGCAAGAAGCCTGCTCCAGCGGATTTGGAGCAGGACATCAAGGACAATCAGGCAGAAATTGGTCGCATTGACAGTCAGATCAAGCAACAGCAAGATAACATGGTAGCCACAAGAAAACGCTTTGATGCTGACAGGCAACGTTTTACCGAGCTCAAGTCCCGCCATTTAGCTAAATAACTGGAACCAATGTCCCAACTTGGGGACTATCTAGCCTGCCAGCTTCCTCTTCAAGACCTCATTCACCTGCGCAGGGTTGGCCTTGCCTTTTGACGCTTTCATGGCTTGACCCACCAATGCGTTGAAAGCCTTCTCTTTTCCGGCCTTGAACTCCTCCACCATAGCCGCATTAGCCGCCAGCACTTCATCGATGATAGCTTCTATGGCACCGCTATCCGAGACTTGCTTGAGGCCCTTTTGCTCAATGATGCTATCGGCATCGCCATCGCCTGCCCACATCGCTTCAAATACCTGCTTGGCAGCATTATTGGAAATCGTGCCATCGCTGATCCGCTTAAGTAATTGCGCGAGGGCTTGCGGGGCGATTGGCGACTCGCCTATCGCTTTATCTTCAGCATTCAACTTGGCGGCTACACTACCCATCACCCAGTTCGCGGCGATCTTGGCCTCAGTCCCCGCACTGACCACTGCCACAAAATAATCCGCCAGTGCGCGCGAAGCGGTGAGGGCGGTAGCATCATACTGCGCCAGGCCGTACTCGCCCATAAAGCGGGCCTTCATTGCTTCAGGCAACTCAGGCATCTCAGCCTTCACTGCGCTGATATCGGCCTCGGAGATCGCCAATGGCAGCAAATCGGGATCAGGGAAGTAACGGTAGTCGTTAGCCTCTTCCTTGGAGCGCATGGCACGCGTTTCGCCTGTATCCGGGTTAAACAGCACCGTCGCCTGGTGAATAGTGCCGCCATCTTCCAATGTTTCTATCTGCCAGCGGGTTTCGTACTCAATGGCCTGCTGCATGAATTTGAATGAGTTGAGGTTCTTGATCTCGCGCCGTGTGCCAAGTTTTTCTGTGCCTTTTTTGCGTACTGACACGTTGACGTCGCAACGGAAACTGCCTTCCTGCATATTGCCATCGCAAATACCTATCCATTGCACCAGCTCGTGCAGCTTCTTGGCGTAGGCGACTGCCTCGGCAGCGGAACGCATATCCGGCTCGGTGACGATTTCCAGCAAAGGCGTACCGGCTCGATTCAGGTCTATGCCTGTCATACCTTCAAAATCGCCATGTAGTGATTTACCTGCATCCTCTTCCAAGTGCGCGCGCGTGATACGAATAGTCTTTTCAGTGTCGCCCACCAGCACGGTCATTGAGCCCTTACCCACTACCGGCAGCTCGTACTGACTGATCTGGTAACCTTTGGGCAAGTCGGGATAGAAGTAGTTTTTACGCGCAAATACCGACCTTGGCGCGATTTCGGCATCCACTGCCAGGCCAAATTTAATAGCGCATTTGACTGCTTCTTTATTCAATACCGGCAACACCCCAGGCAAAGCGATACTCACCACGCAAGCCTGGGTATTGGGCTCTGCGCCGAAGGCAGTAGAAGCTCCGGAAAAAATCTTGGTTTTGGTTTGCAGCTGAGTATGTGTTTCCAGCCCGATGACGACTTCCCATTCCATGGCTAGATCCCTTCCGGCATTTGTAAGTGCCAATCTGTGACTTGTTGATAGGCATGGCCTACGTTCAACATGCGCGCTTCATCAAAATAATTACCGATAATCTGGATACCGACCGGCAGCGATTTGCCATCCTCCTCGGCAAAACCGGCAGGGATGCTCATACCGGGCAAGCCGGCCAGATTGACGGCGATGGTGTAGATATCCTGCAGATACATGGAGACCGGATCATCCGCCTTCTCACCGGCTTTAAAGGCGGTTGATGGCGCGGTTGGCCCCATAATGATGTCGCACTGCTTGAATGCATTTTCAAAATCCTGCGCAATCAGGCGTCGGATCTGCTGGGCTTTCAGGTAGTAGGCATCGTAATAGCCTGCACTCAGTACGTAAGTCCCGATCAGGATACGGCGTTTAACTTCGGCACCAAAGCCTTCAGCACGGCTCTTGCAGTACATATCCATCAAGTCCGTATATTCGCCGGCACGGTGGCCGTAACGCACACCATCAAAGCGCGACAGGTTACTTGAAGCCTCAGCAGGTGCAAGCACATAATAAACCGGGATGGAAAGCATGGTGTTGGGCAGGCTGATATCAACAATTTCGGCGCCCAGCTTGCGGTACTCGGCAATTGCACCCTCTACAACTTTGGCAACTTCCGCCCCCAGACCCTCGGCAAAATATTCCTTGGGCAAGCCTACTTTTAAGCCGGCTAAAGGTTTATTCAGGTCGCGTGTGTAATCTTCTTTTTCGCGCTGCAGACTGGTCGAATCGCGTTCATCAAAGCCCGTCATCACATTCATCATCAGGGCCATGTCTTCGCAGGATTTAGCCATGGGGCCAGCCTGGTCGAGCGAAGAAGCGAAGGCGATCATGCCGTAGCGAGATACCAATCCATAGGTAGGTTTAAGGCCGGAAAGTCCGCACAGCGAAGCGGGCTGACGGATAGAACCGCCGGTATCCGTGCCGGTAGCTGCCGCACACAGGCGAGCTGCCACCGCTGCGGCGCTGCCGCCAGAGCTGCCGCCGGGCACACGGCTGCGATCCCACGGGTTCTGCACCTTGCCAAAATAGCTGGTCTCATTAGACGAGCCCATGGCGAACTCATCCATATTGGTCTTGCCCAGATTCACTGCCCCAGCGGCATCGAAGCGTTCGATCACATTAGCGTTATAGGGGCCGATAAAGGTTTCCAGCATTTTGGAACCGCAGGTGGTTTTCCAGCCCTTGGCCACAAAAATATCTTTTTGCGCAATAGGGATGCCGGTCAAGGCACCGGATTTACCGCTTGCCAACAACTGGTCTGCAGCTTGCGCCTGCGCCAATGTTTTGTCGGCATCTACGGTAATGTAAGCATTGATCTCGGGGTTAAGCGCAGCGATGCGGTTTAAATACTCCTGTGTAAGTTCGACACTGGAAATCTCTTTGGCTCGCAGCATGCTGCCAAGCTGTTTCAGGCTTTTGTTAATCATGTGGGGACTATTCGATAACTTTAGGGACGAGATACAAACCGGCTTCCACAGCGGGCTCGACAGAGCCGTTGCCGACAGCAGGGGCAATAGACTGGAACAGCTCGCGCTGATTGGTTTCCGTCACCACATCTTCACGCAGGCGCTGTACCACATCCTGAGAGTGCGACATGGGCGTGATGCCAGTGGTATCCACCGCCTGCATTTGCTCGATCAACCCAAGAATGCCGGAGAGCTTGTGCAGGGTGACTTCAACTTCCGCGTCACTGATTTCAATACGCGCGAGATGCGCAATGCGTTTAACATCGGAGCTACTTAAAGACATTTTACGTTCCAGACTTTAGATTTTCACTATTTTTTCGCCTACATTCCGGCCAAATCTTAATTTTCAATACGGTCTTAAAATTCAGGACTATATAGGGTATTATAACTTGATTTTATGCACATCTTCAGCCGCAACTAATCAACGCTTAGAATTTACACCTAGATAATTTGCGGCCGTTCGCTCAGGATACAACAACAATGTTCGGTATTTTAAACAGCTATTTCTCCAATGATCTCGCCATTGACCTTGGCACAGCTAACACCCTGATTTATGTACGCGGCAGAGGCATCGTACTGGATGAACCTTCTGTCGTAGCAATACGTCAGGAAGGCGGCCCGGCCGGTAAAAAAACATTGCTTGCCGTTGGTATAGAGGCCAAGCGCATGCTGGGCAGGGCGCCAGCCAATATTACTGCTATCCGCCCCATGAAAGATGGCGTGATTGCGGACTTCACCATCACCGAGCAGATGCTCAAGTATTTCATCCGCAAAATCCACGAATCACGCTGGTTCTCGCCCAACCCACGCATCATCATCTGTGTGCCGGTAGGCTCTACCCAGGTTGAACGCCGCGCCATTCGCGAATCAGCCATTGGCGCCGGTGCGCGCCAGGTATATTTGATCGAAGAGCCTATGGCGGCTGCAATCGGTGCTGACATGCCGGTAGCTGAAGCCACCGGCTCCATGGTGGTGGACGTGGGTGGTGGCACCACGGAAGTGGGCGTGATCTCGCTGGGCGGTATCGTTTACGCCAAATCCGAACGCGTGGGTGGCGATAAATTCGACCAGGCCATCATCGACTATATTCGTCGCAACTACGGCATGCAGATTTCCGAGCCTACTGCTGAACTTATCAAGAAAAAAATCGGCTCTGCCTTTCCAGGCTCTGAAGTACTGGAAATGGAAGTCACCGGCCGCAATCTGGCGGAAGGCTTGCCACGTAAATTCACCATTTCCAGCAATGAAATCCTGGAAGCGCTCACCGAACCACTCAATGCAATTGTTGGCGCTGTAAAATCAGCACTGGAACAAACTCCGCCGGAACTGGGTGCTGACATTGCAGAAAAAGGCATGGTACTGACCGGTGGTGGCGCACTGCTGCGCAATCTGGATCGTTTGATTGTGGAAGAAACAGGCCTGCCAGTGGTGGTAGCTGAAGATCCGCTGACCTGCGTCGCACGCGGCAGCGGGCGTGCCCTGGAAGAAATGGATAAGCTGGGCAATATATTCGCCCAGGAATAAGCAAGGCGCCGGCAGTGGCTTTCCATATGGGCTGCTGCTGGATTTAACCCCGGACTTAACCTAGCTTTAGATCTACCGAGCAGGCCGTTTTTACGGCCTGCTTTATATTAAATGCATTACCTTGAGTTAAAGCCAGTAAAGGAATTTGGTGCTATACGCACGGAACTCAATGCCAAAGATACATGACACCACAGGCCACCATACCCCGGGCTTACCAACCAGCACCCTGCTTCGTACCGATAGGCAGCTGCAACTCCTGATGAGGGAGTGCTGCTAAATGCGCCGCGCCATTAATCCCCAGCATACCCAGGCTTTCTTTGTCCGTGGCCCTAGCCCTTTTGCCCGACTAGTTTTATTTGCAGCGCTGTCCTTAACCTTAATGGCGACTGACTCACGCCTGCATTACCTCACTGAAATCAGGCAAGGCCTGATTGCGCTACTGCACCCATTACAAATGGTTGCCAATGCACCATTCAATGCCTATCAAGCTACTTCTGAATATTTATCCACGCACAACACCCTGCTCAAAGAGAACACCGAACTCAAGCAACAGGCGTTATTTCAAAGCGCAGAACTACAGCGATTGAAGTCTCTGGAAAATGAAAATGCCAATCTCAGGAATTTACTTGGCGCCGCGCAGGCCTCCAAACAGCCGGCAAAACTGGGCGAGATCCTGCACATGGGACGCGACCCTTTCGTACACAGGGTAGTCGTGAACCTGGGCGCCCACCATGATATCGTTGCCGGCCAGGCCGTCATTGATGGCACCGGCGTGATTGGACAGGTCACCCGCGTGTACCCGTTCAGCAGTGAAGTCACCCTGATTACCGATAAAGACCTGGCCATTCCCGTCCAGATTGAGCGTAACGCCTTACGCGCGATTGCTTTTGGCCATGGTCGCGACACCTCGATAGACCTGCCTTACCTGCCCGCCAATGTTGACATCCGCCAGGGTGACAAGCTGGTGACATCAGGCATAGACGGCATTTATCCTACCGGGCTCACGGTTGCAGAAGTAGTCAGCGTCAGTAGCAATGCAAACTCGCCATTTGCGCATATTGTGTGCAAACCCGTAGCTGGCATAGAAAACCACCGGCAAGTGCTCTTGCTAGGATTGCAGCAACCTGAAGCAGCTTCTGGCGTGGCCGCTAATGCTACGGCCACAACCAAAGAGTCTGTGCCTGCAAAAGCAAGCCCTCCGCCTAAACCCACAGCACCAGCCAAACCCAATGCCAGTCATTAAGATACACTCCATCTACCTGTCGCTGCTATTTGCGCTGGTTCTGCAAATCCTGCCATGGTCAGGCCTGGGGCTCATGCTGCGGCCGGACTTTGTCTTGCTGACCCTCATCTACTGGCTATTACGTGCCCCGCAACTATGTAACATCGGTACCGCCTGGTTCGTTGGCATACTCATTGATATCGCCACCGGCGGCCTGTTCGGCCAGAATGCCCTGGCGTTTGCCTTTAGTGCATTCTTTGCCGTTATCTACCAGCGCAGATTGGCGTTATTCAACATCTGGCAGCAGGCTGCCTACGTGTTTGCCCTGCTGGTACTGACTCAGGCGACGTTATTGGTGCTCAAACTGTTTGCGGGTGGCGAAAGCCCGGGCTGGGTCTTCTTCCTGCCTTGCATCAGCGGCATATTGCTATGGCAAACCGTCATATTTTCTCGTATTGGCATCGATGGCCAAAGCGGTAAGAATTAACTTCAGTTCATGAGATCACACTCAGAGCTCAGGAACCACCCGCTAGAGCAACATCACTTCCGCATACGTCTTGGCGTTGCTGCTGTGGTAGTATTGGTATGCTTCGGCATCCTGGCATCCAGGTTTTTCTTTCTGCAGGCCACCAAGCACGATTACTTCCAGACCCTGGCAGAGAACAACCGCATTTCCCTGGTCCCCATCGTGCCCAACCGGGGTTTGATTCTCGACCGCAACGGCGTAATACTGGCGCATAACTTTTTTGTCTACACTCTCGAAATCACGCCTTCCAAGGTCAAGAATGTTGACCAGATCATAGACGACCTGAGCAAGCTGGTAGAAGTTAGCGGCATGGATCGCAAGCGGTTTAACAAGCTGCGTGCGCAGAGCCATAGCTTCGAGAGCGTGCCTATTCGTACCCATCTCAATGAAATCGAGGCCGCGCGCTTTGCGGTAAACCGCTTCCGCTTTCCCGGTGTAGAAATCAGGTCACGACTGTTCCGGCATTACCCCCAGGGTACCCTCGGCTCACATATGCTGGGCTATATTGGCCGCATCAACGATAAAGATATCCTGTCGCTGGAAGAGTCCGGCGATGCCTCTAACTACAAAGGCTCGGATCACATAGGTAAAAGCGGCATAGAGCAATATTATGAGCGCAACCTGCATGGGACGACGGGCTTCCAGCAGGTAGAGATAGATGCAGATGGCCATGCAGTGCGGGTGCTATCGAGCACTGCACCTATCCCCGGTGAAAACCTGACCCTGTCCCTGGACAGCAAGCTGCAAAGCATTGCCGAACAAGCTTTTGGCGAGCGGCGTGGAGCCATGGTAGCCATTAATCCCAAGAACGGCGAAGTGCTTGCCTTTGTCAGCCAGCCCACTTTCGACCCCAACCTGTTCGTGGATGGCATTGATTCCGATAGCTGGAAAGCGCTGAATGACTCTCTGGATAAACCCCTGATTAACCGTCCACTACGCGGGATTTATCCGCCGGGCTCAACTTTCAAGCCTTTCGTGGCAATGGCCGGGTTGGAAAACGGCAAGCGTGAGCCGCCATTCAGCATCAGTGACCCAGGATTTTTCACCTTGCCCGGCAGCTCACACCGTTACCGCGACTGGAAACCCAGCGGCCATGGCCAAGTGGATATTCAGCGCGCGATTACCATTTCCTGCGATACTTTTTTCTATGGCCTGGCCATGGATCTCGGCATAGAAAAGCTCACCTCTTTTGTGAGCCATTTTGGTTTTGGCAGAAAAACCGGCCTGGATATTCACGGTGAAATCGGCGGCCTGCTGCCTACCCCCGAATGGAAATGGCGCCGCTGGAAACAGCGCTGGTATCCGGGTGAAACCGTCATTGTCGGCATAGGCCAAGGCTACACCCTGGTCACGCCCATGCAGTTAGCCCATGCGACCGCCACGCTGGCCAATAATGGCGTAGCCATGCGCCCGCACCTGGTGGCCAGCATACAGGCCAATAATAGTGGCGTTAGTCGCCCTGTCCCGCTGCAAGCCATGGATAGGGTGCCGTTAAAGCAGGAAAATATCGATATCGTGCGGGCGGGCATGATGGGGGTTACCCAGCCCGGCGGCACAGCAGCCGCAGTCGGAGCCAATAGCCCTTATAATGTCGCTGCCAAGACTGGCACGGCGCAAGTGGTCGGCATACGCCAGAATGAGAAATACAATGCCAGCAAACTGGATGAACGCCATCGGGACCACGCCTTGTTTATTGCTTATGCCCCGGCTGAGGACCCCAAAATCGCGCTTGCCATCATCGTGGAAAATGGCGAGCATGGCGGCTCAACTGCAGGCCCCATTGCGCGCAAAGTAATGGATTACTATCTGCTGGGCAAGTTGCCAGAGCCGCCAACTGCAGCCCCAACCGCACCTGTCGAAGCGGCACCTCCGGAGGAACCTCTGCATGATTAGAGACATATGGAAAGGCCTGATCAAGCATATCGACCCCTTCCTGATGGGTTGCCTGTTCCTTACACTGCTGGTGGGCTTATTCGTGTTGTACAGCGCATCCGGCCAGAGCTTTGAACGCGTAGGCTCACAGTCCGCAAACATCCTGGTGGCGTTCGGCATCATGTGGGTAGCCGCCAATATCCCGCCACAACATCTGGAACGCATCGCACTGCCGCTATATATTTTCGGCATGATACTGTTACTGGGGGTCGCCCTGTTCGGCGAGATCAGCCATGGGGCACGGCGCTGGTTGCACCTGGGTGTAGCTCGTATCCAGCCCTCTGAACTGATGAAGATAGCCGTGCCCATGCTACTGGCCTGGTATTTTTCCAAACAGGAAACCACGTTCCGTCTGAAAAATCATGCCATAGGCGCACTGCTCTTGTTTATCCCTGTGGCATTCATCATGAAGCAACCCGACCTCGGTACCTCGCTATTGATAGGCGCATCTGGCTTTTATGTGCTGTTCCTGGCCGGGCTTAGCTGGCGGTTATTGATAGGGGCAGGTATTTCACTGGCGGTCATGGCACCCATCTTCTGGTCCATGTTGCATGATTACCAGCGCAAGCGCATAGAAATATTGTTCGACCCGCACCAGGACCCTTTGGGTGCAGGCTACCACACCATACAGGCCACTATCGCCATCGGCTCCGGCGGCATGTCGGGCAAAGGCTGGCTCAAAGGCACACAGTCCCAGCTCGATTTCCTGCCTGAACGCACTACCGATTTCATTTTTGCCGTATTTGGCGAGGAGTTCGGGTTGCTGGGCAACCTGCTGCTACTGACACTATTCACACTGCTGATCGCACGCGGCATGGTGATTGCCTCCGAAGCACAAAATACCTTTTGCCGCCTGCTCGCAGGCAGCATAGTGTTGACCTTCTTCACTTACATTTTCGTTAATATGGGCATGGTCAGCGGTATCTTGCCTGTGGTTGGCGTACCATTGCCCATGATCAGCTACGGCGGTACATCCTTAGTGACGCTGATGCTGGGTTTTGGTATCTTGATGAGCATACATACCCATAAAAAACTTGTAACTTCATAAGGACAGCCATGAATACAAGCCGGACGATCACCATCGCATTACTGAGCCTCATGCTGATTGCATGCGGTAGCCGCACGGTTAAACCAGACGCTACCGAAGGTGCAGGCACCGACAAAACCACGGCGACTGACAAGAAAACCGCACCCCCGTCGACAAAACGTGGTGGTGGCTATTACCTGGATGATGGCCCGGATGATAATCCGCCAGCCAACCTGGACAGCATCCCCGATGCCATACCGCGTGCCGAACCTGTATTGCCGCGCGCCAGTCGTCCTTACAGTGCGCTAGGACAGCGCTACACCCCCATGACAAGCTACGTCCCTTACAAAAAACGTGGTGTCGCCTCTTGGTATGGCAAACGTTACCATGGCCAGAAAACCTCCAGTGGTGAAGTCTACGACATGTACACCATGTCCGGTGCGCACACCGTACTGCCCCTACCCAGTTATGTCCGGGTGACCAATCCTGAAAATGGCCGCTCCGTCATTGTACGTATCAACGACCGCGGGCCATTTCATAGCGACAGGCTGATTGATCTATCCTACGCCGCGGCCTATAAGCTGCGCCTGATTGAAAAGGGCAGCGGCGTGGTAGACGTCGAGGCGATTGATGCCAGCAGCTATGACAAGTCGGCCACCTCCAGCAGCACTCCCAACCCGATCAATGTAGCTGCACCAATTGAGGTAAAGAGCCTGCCACCGCCGACTGAATTACCCGTGGCTCAGGCTGCTGCAAGCTCTCCTGAAACAACAAGCACTAATGCTGCAGTAAGCGCCGGCAGCTATGTGCAGGTAGGTGCCTTCAAGAGCAAAGATAATGCAGAATTACTTTGCCAGAAACTACGCGCGCAAAACCTTGTCGAAAATGCACCTGTGAATAGCTGGTATAATGAAGGCATGCATCGCGTACGCATTGGCCCCTTCGGCAGCCGAGCAGATGCAGACCGCACCGCCTCTAAAATCAAGCAAGCACTACGTGTTAATACCTACGTCATCAACCAACCTTAAAGTCTATGCGCACACTATCTTTTAGCTCTATTTTTGCTGTTTCCTCTGCTTTTGTCCTGTCTTTTGCTTTTATGTCCGGCACCCAAGCTGCCGACATCCCACCGCCGCCGACATTGGCGGTTAAGGCCTTTCTGCTTAAGGACTTCAGCAGCGGCAACATCATCGCACAGGAAAAGAGTAACGATCGCATAGAGCCAGCTTCGCTGACCAAGCTCATGACGGCTTACCTGTCATTCAAAGCCCTCAAAAATGGCCACCTGCAACTGACACAAACCCTGCCGGTGAGCGTCAAGGCATGGAAAGTCGAAGGCTCCAAGATGTTTATCGAGCCCAACAAGCCGGTGACTGTGGATGAACTGCTGCACGGCACCATCACTCAGTCCGGCAATGACTCCTCCATTGCACTGGCTGAAGGTATTGCTGTCACCGAAGAAGCCTTCGCTGCCATGATGAACAAGGAAGCCGCACGTCTGGGCATGACCAACACCCATTACATGAATGCCACCGGCTTGCCTGACCCACAGCACTACACCACTGCTTATGACCTGTCAGTGCTGGCCACAGCGCTGATTCGCGATTTTCCCGACCAATACACACGCCTGTATGCCAGCAAGGAATACACCTACAACAAGATTACCCAGCCTAATCGCAATCGCCTGTTATGGCTGGATCCGTTTGTAGATGGCGTCAAGACCGGCCATACAGAGACCGCCGGCTATTGCCTGATTTCTTCGGCCAAACGCGGCGATACGCGCCTGATCTCAGTAGTGCTGGGCGCACCATCGGATAGTGCGCGTGCCACCGAGAGCCAAAAGCTGCTCAATTATGGTTTCCAGTTCTATGAATCAAAACTGGTGTACAAAGCCGGCACTGCAATCAGCACACTCAAAGTATGGAAAGGTGCAGACAACACGATCGCGGCAACCGTCCCCAGCGACCTGTTGATTACCCTGCCTAAAGGCGAGTACGCCCGCGTGAAAGCCAAAGTTACTTCCAAGCAGCCATTGCTTGCGCCAATTGCAAAGGGTCAGGAGATAGGCTTGATCCAGTTCACACTGGATGACAAGGTGATCCATGAACGCAAACTAGTGGCTGCCAAGGAAGTCGTCATTGCCGGAATGTTTGGCCGCATGTGGGATAGCATCAAGCTGATGCTGCAATAAGTATTGCAGCAAGATAGCAGCACAAGGAGCAAGCAATGGTGACACCTATGGATAAAAAACCGGTACATCCTTCCGAGCAGGAAGATGCCATCCAGCCAGAGGAAACCCTCATTGAGTTTCCGTGCGACTTCCCCATCAAGGTCATGGGCGAAACCCACGATGATTTTGCCAGCACCATGATAGAAGTGATACGCCAGCATTTACCGGAATTCAGTGCTGAACGGGTTGAAATGCGTGCTAGTAGCGGTGGCCGTTATATCAGCCTGACCTGTACGGTCTATGTGACTTCCAGGCCACAACTGGATGACATTTACCGCTCGCTGTCATCGCACCCTTCGGTCAAGTTTGTCCTCTAAACTGATCGTCAAAAATATCGGTTTTACCGATTATGAGACCACCTGGCGCGCCATGCAGCAATTTACTGCCCAGCGCACTGCGGAAACGCCGGATGAACTCTGGCTCACCGAGCATGCAGCAGTCTATACACTAGGCCTCAACCGCAAGGATGTGCGCCTGCCGAACCGCAATGATATCCCTGTAGTACCGGTAGACCGGGGCGGGAAAATCACCTACCACGGCGCCGGCCAGATTATCGTATATGTGCTGATAGACCTGAAACGCAAAGGCATCAATGTGCGGCAGCTGGTGAGTGCAATGGAAAATGCCATCATCCAGTTGCTTGCCGAGTTCGATATCCACGCCGTCGCCCGTACCGATGCGCCTGGCGTCTATGTTGACGGTAAAAAAATCGCCTCCTTGGGTTTGCGCCTCAAGAACCAGTGCAGCTATCACGGCTTGTCGCTCAATGTGGATATGGACCTCAAGCCTTTTGCTGCAATAGACCCTTGCGGCTACCAGGGCCTGGAGGTGACGCAGCTCGCAAATTTAGGCGCACGCTTACCGCAAGATGAAGTCGCAGCAAAGCTGTTAAAATACCTGTCAACCGCATTGAACTGAGCAGTCAAACCCTCATGAACGACACCCAGACAGCAAGCCCTGATCAAGCCCCTGCCAAAGCCTCAAGCAAGGTCGCTGGCGTCAAGGAAACAGGAGCCGCAAAAACCGCGCGCATCCCCATCAAGATCATTCCGCAGCCCGCCATGCGCAAGCCTGATTGGATACGCATGAAGGTGCCGGACAGCGCGCGCTTTCAGGAAATCAAGCAAGTGCTGCGTGATAATAATTTGCACACCGTGTGTGAAGAAGCTTCTTGCCCCAATATCGGCGAATGCTTCAGCGGCGGTACAGCGACCTTCATGATACTGGGTGACATCTGCACGCGGCGTTGCCCGTTCTGCGACGTAGCCCACGGTAAGCCACTGGCGCCAGACAGCAATGAGCCTGAAAACCTGGGCCGCACTATCGCGCAGATGCGTCTGAAATATGTAGTGATTACCAGCGTTGACCGCGACGACCTGCGCGACGGCGGTGCCCAGCATTTTGTCGATTGCATAGCCTCCGTGCGTGCGCATAGCCCAAGTATCAAGGTAGAAATCCTGGTCCCGGATTTTCGCGGCCGCCTTGACCGCGCCATGGAAATCCTCACGCAGGCACCGCCTGACGTCATGAACCACAATCTGGAAACTGTGCCGCGCCTTTACAAGCAGGCACGCCCCGGTTCGGATTACCAGAATTCGTTAAGCCTGCTAAAAGCTTTCGGTGAACTGCATCCCGAAGTACCGACCAAGTCGGGACTAATGCTGGGCCTGGGTGAAACCGATGAAGAAATCCTGGAAGTGATGCGAGACTTGCGTCAACACGGCGTGACCATGCTCACGCTAGGCCAGTATTTACAACCAAGCGTGCACCATTTACCCGTACTGCGCTTTGTCACGCCGCAACGCTTTGCCCAGTTCGAGCAGGAAGCACTCGCCATGGGCTTTACCCATGCGGCTTGCGGGCCCATGGTGCGCAGCAGTTACCATGCTGATCAACAAGCACATTCTGCAGGTGTTTAGGCAAGGCCTGCTTTTAATCAGGCCAAATAATAAACACCGTTTCGGGAAATACTCCCGATTTAGCCATGATGATTGACCTTCCAGTTGAGAGTCATTATCATCTACTGGCTTCCTATACAAACCCTGTGAAACTCCTCCCCGTGCTCAAATCAACAATCCTCAGCACTACCGGTCTACTTCTCTGCGCCCTGCTAAGCGCCTGTGGCAGCAAAAATGCCAGCGATCCAAATACTGACCAGCCACTGCAGGAAGTAAGCGTGATTACCGTCCAACCCACTGCTGTGCCGGAGTTTTCTGAATTGCAGGGCAGGCTGAACTCTATTCGCGTAGCACAAGTACGGGCGCGCGTGCCCGGCGTACTTGTATATCAGGTACAAGGCGGCATGGACGTCAAACAAGGCCAGTTGCTGTTCCGCATCGATCCCGAACCATTACAAGCAGCCTACAACAGCGCAGAGGCTAATCTGCAAAAGTCACTGGCGGTGCAGACCCAAGCACAAGCCAAGGCTGACCGTTTCAAGGCTCTGGTGGAATATAACGCCGTGAGTAAACAGGATTACATAGATGCCGTTGCGGTGGCACAAACCGCAGTCGCCGATGTTGCTGCAAATCGGGCCGCATTGCAGACAGCCCGGCTTAATCTTGGCTATGCCACGGTTAACGCGCCTATCTCCGGCTACATGGGGCGCCCGCAGGTAACCGAAGGCGACCTGGTCGGCCAGGGAGAAGCCACCCTGCTTGCCACCGTGCAACAGCTAGACCCTATTTACATGGACCTGACGCAATCCAGCAATGAAGTGTTGCGCATCCGCCGTGCCATGGAAGCAGGTAAGCTGAAACGTACCGGAAAAGATGAGATCAAGGTCACGCTGGTGCTGGATGACGGCAGTCACTACGCGTTACCAGGCAAACTGCTGTTCTCAGATATCAGTGTAGATCCCACTACCAGCATGGTGACGCTGCGTGCCCAGTTCCCCAACCCCGATCACCTGCTATTACCGGGCATGTTTGCTCGGGCACTGGTAGAAGAAGCCATGGATAGCCAGGCCATATTGCTGCCGCAACGCGTGGCGGCACTGGGCGATAATGGCTCTGCGAGCGTGATGATCGTGGGCGCTGATAACAAGATTGAAATGCGGGATGTCAAACTGGGTGCAGCGCGTGGCGATAAGTGGATAGTGGCCGATGGCTTGCATGCCGATGAAAAGGTAGTGATTGAAGGCTCACAGAAAGTGGCCCCTGGCGTGCAGGTGAAACCAGTGCCATTTAACCCAGCTGACAACAAGGCAGCACCAGCCAATAGCCAAGAAACTAAGCAACCAATCAAATAGCGCAGCAAGCATCAACTTAAGGGAACGCCTGCATGGCAAGATTTTTCATTGATCGCCCGATTTTTGCCTGGGTGATCGCTATCCTCATTATGCTAACGGGCGGCATGGCGTTGAGCCAGCTGCCGGTGGCGCAGTATCCGGTCATTGCGCCACCTACCATATCGGTAAGCGCCAATTACGCAGGGGCTTCAGCGCAGACCGTTGCCGACTCCGTCACCGCGGTCATTGAGCAACAACTGAACGGGCTGGATGGCCTGTTATATATGTCGTCAGCCAGCGAATCCAGTGGTGCGGTGAGCATCAACCTTTATTTCAAGCCTGGCACCAATCCGGAAATCGCCCAGGTACAAGTGCAGAACAAACTGCAGCTGGCACTGCCGCGCTTACCGCAAGTGGTGCAACAGACCGGGGTGCAAGTGCTGAAAGCCAGCAATACCTTCCTCATGTTTATCACTGCTGTGGCCACCGACGGCAAAACCGATGAGGCCGCACTGGGCAACTACCTGGCGGTGAATATGCTAGACCCCTTGCGCCGTACATCAGGCGTGGGCCAGGCCGAGCTATTCGGCACAGAACACGCCATGCGCATCTGGCTGAATCCGAATAAGCTTAACCAGTATCAACTGGTGCCGAGTGATGTGGTGACTGCCATCGAAGAGCAAAATATCCAGGTATCTGCCGGTGAATTTGGTGGCATGCCTGCAGTCGCGGGACAACAACTGAATGCCAGCATCGTGGCGCAGAGCCGTTTAAGCACCGTCGAACAGTTTGAAAATATCCTGCTGCGTGTCAATAGCAATGGTTCGCAAGTCAAGCTGCGCGATGTGGCGCGTGTTGAACTGGGCGGCCAGAGTTACGCCATCAACTCACGCGTCAGTGGCAAGCCGGCTTCTGCCATCGGCATCAAGCTGGCACCGGGCGCTAATGCGCTGGCCACCTCCACAGCTGTGCGCGAACAGGCGACTGCGCTGGCAAAATCGCTGCCGCCTGGCATCAAAATCGAGTTTCCGTACGACACCTCGGCTTTCGTCAAGATTTCCATCAAGGAAGTCGTTAGCACCCTATTCGAAGCCATCGCGCTGGTATTCCTCGTGATGTACCTGTTCCTGCAAAACCTGCGCGCTACACTCATACCAACCATCGTGGTCCCAGTGGCCTTGTTCGGTACTTTGGTGGTGATGACACTGTTCGGCTACTCCATCAACGTGCTCACCATGTTCGGCATGGTGCTGGCCATCGGCCTGCTGGTGGATGACGCCATCGTGGTGGTGGAGAACGTAGAGCGCATCATGAGCGAAGAAGGCCTGCCAGCCAAGGAAGCCACACGCAAGGCCATGGGCCAGATCACCAATGCCCTCATCGGTATTACGGTAGTGCTAACAGCAGTGTTTATCCCCATGGCCTTTTTTGGCGGTTCAGTCGGCATCATCTACCGCCAGTTCTCGCTTGCCATGATCTCGTGCATGCTGTTCTCGGTGTTCCTGGCACTTTCACTCACGCCTGCGCTGTGCGCTACCTTATTGAAACAGGTAGAAGCCGGGCATCATCATGAAAAATCCGGTTTCTTCGGCTGGTTCAACCGTGGCTTTCATAGCACAAGCCTGGGTTATCAAGGTGTGGTGGCGCGCATGCTCAAGAAAAGTGCGCGCTGGATGCTGTTATTTGTAGTGATTATCGTCGCGGTGATTATCCTGTTCCAGCGTATGCCGACCTCATTCCTGCCGGAAGAAGACCAGGGTTACCTGATCACCAGCGTGCAGCTACCGGTGGGGGCAACACAGGAGCAAACGTTGCAAGTGCTGGAAAAAGTGGAGGACTATTTTGAGCAGCAACCGGAAACCGACCAGATTTTCACCATTGCCGGTTTCAGTTTCAATGGTCGTGGCCAGAACGGTGCGCTGGGGTTTATCAACCTCAAAAACTGGGATGATAGAAAAGAAGTCGAGCACCGTGTTCAAGCCATTCTCGAGCGCGCCATGGGACAGTTTTCATCCATCAAGCAGGCGCTGGTATTTGCCTTCAATGCACCCCCTATTGATGATCTCGGCAACGCCACCGGCTTCGATTTTTTCCTTCAGGATAGAGCAAACCAGGGCCACGACAAGCTGATCAAAGCCCGCAATGACCTCATTGCAATGGCAGCCAGCAACCCGGATGTGACGGCTGTAAGAGCCCAGGGCCTGGAAGACACGCCACAATATCAGGTAGATATCCAGCAATCCAAGGCACGGGCGCTGGGTGTCAGCCTGAATGATATCAACACCACGCTGAGCGCTGCTTTTGGCTCGCACTATGTCAATGACTTCACTGACGAGCGGCGTGTGCATCAAGTCATCATTCAGGCAGATAAGGAGTTCCGCATGCTGCCGCAGGATATAGACAAACTCTACGTACGTAACGCCAGCGGCAGCATGGTGCCATTTTCGGCGTTTGCCACCGCACGCTGGACCTATGGCCCGCCGCGTATCGAACGATATAACGGCCTGCCAGCAACCGAAATCGTGGGTACCGCCCCACAGGGCAAGAGCTCAGGCCAGGCCATGGCAGCCATGGAAGCGATGGTCGCGAAACTACCGCCCGGATTCGGCATTGAGTGGACTGGGCAGTCGTACCAGGAGCGTTTATCCGGCTCACAGGCGCCTGCGCTATTTGCAATGTCGCTGATCGTGGTGTTCCTGTGCCTGGCAGCGCTATATGAAAGCTGGTCTATCCCGCTAGCAGTTATCCTGGTAGTGCCATTGGGGGTCCTGGGCGCGCTACTGGCTACGACGGTGCGTGAGTTGCCCAATGATGTGTACTTCAAGGTAGGGCTGATCACTACGATTGGACTATCCACCAAAAATGCGATCCTGATTATCGAATTCGCCAAAGATTTGCAAGCCGAGGGCATGAGCCTGATTGAAGCTACGCTGGAAGCAGTACACCGCCGATTGCGTCCAATCTTAATGACGTCCATCGCCTTTATCCTCGGTGTGATGCCGCTAGTATTCAGCACCGGTGCAGGCTCCGCCAGCCGCAATGCGATAGGCACAGGCGTAGCCGGAGGCATGCTATCGGCTACCGTGCTCGCCATTTTTCTGGTGCCGGTATTTTTCGTCGTGGTACGCAAGTTATTTGATCGATCAGGCAGCAAATCAACAGAGAAAGGCATCATTGCCGATGCATAAATTCGCCTGCCTCATCTTATTGGTGCAACTATCTGCCTGCTCGCTGATTCCTGAATATTTGCGCCCAAAGGCGCCGGTTGCCGATGAATTCCCGCGTTATGGAAATAATGCTGTTAGTGAAAATTCCGCCGCCGATATTCAATGGCAGCAAATGTTCACCGATGCGCGCCTGCAAAAACTGATTACACTGGCGCTGGAAAAAAATCGTGACCTGCGGGTGGCAACATTGAATATTGAAGCGGCCCGTGCACAGTACAGGATTCAGGAAGCGGCACGCTTCCCCACCATCAACGCCACGGCAGATGCTACGCGTGCCCGCAGTGCCAATATCTTCGGTACCGGCACTGGCGTGTTACCACCTTATACCATCTACTCAGTGGGCCTGGGCTTCACTGCCTATGAACTGGATTTCTTCGGCCGCGTGCGTAGCTTAAGGGAGCAGGCACTGCAACAGTTCATTGCCACCCAGGAGGCCCGTGCCAGCGCACAGATCACACTGGTTGCCGAAGTAGCCAATGCCTACCTGACCGAACGCGCGCTGGATGAGCGCCTGGCACTGGCTAAACAAACACAAGTTTCGCAGCAATCCACTTACGAACTGGCACGCAGGATTTTCGAATTCGGTAACAGTTCCGCCCTGGATTTACGCATTGCCGAGACACAACTGGAAACGGCGAATGCCAATATGGCTGCGCTTAAACGACAGCGCGCGCAGGCAGAGAACGCCCTCGTGCTGCTCATCGGCAGTCCGCTACCGACTGACCTGCCTGCAGCACAAGCACTGGATGCACAATTGCTGGTGAGTGAGCTGCAACCTGGTTTGCCGTCCGAATTACTCACCCGCCGCCCCGACATCCGCCAGGCAGAAAACCTGCTGAAAGCCGCTAACGCCAATATTGGCGCGGCACGGGCAGCCTTCTTCCCGGCAATCAAGCTCACTACCTCGGTTGGTACCGCAAGCTCGGAGCTGGATGGCCTGTTCAAATCCGGCAGCACTATCTGGAATTTTTCACCGCAGCTGGTATTGCCGATTTTCGACGCCGGCCGTAACAAGGCCAACCTGACACTGGCAGAAGTACAGAAAGATATCAATATTGCCCGTTACGAAAAAGCGATACAGGCTGCATTCAGCGAGGTAGCCGATGCTCTCGCCACCAGCACGATCATCAACGAACAGATCGCAGCCCAGCAAAGATTGGTCGATGCAGAACAAGCACGCTTCCAGCTCGCCGAGCTGCGCTATCGTAATGGCATAGATAGCAACCTGAATCTTCTCGATGCACAGCGCAGCCTGTACACTGCTCAACAGACCATAGTCGAATTACGGCTGTCGCGGCTTGCTTCCCTGGTGACACTATATAAAGCTTTGGGCGGGGGCTGGAATTAACTCCCAAGCTAGTACAAAAACACCAGTGCAAACCTATTAGCGTTTAGTTTGTCACCCAGCGGTTAATAGAGCAGTCACTATAAATAACTTCACATTTTTCGTAGCCTAGCTTTTCGCATTTAGCTAATGCGTTAGCCCCGGCGCGGTCCGATGTAGCCATCACGTCGCCATTAAACTGTTGCGTGGCCCACACCAATTTACCTTTTGCTCCTGCCAACCCTAAACAAGCCTTGGTAATGGTTGCTTGCACTTTGCAGCTCTTACCGCCATCATTTTCGCATTGACTCATAGCTGCATCTATAGCCTCCTGCTTAGTTTTATGCGCCATCGCCACCCCAAAATACAGGCTGTTTTTGTAGTCAGCAATCAACATTTTTGGGTCCCACACCAAGGCACCCCAGACAGGCTCAAGATGGCCCTTGATTGAAGGTGGCAGGGGCGCCCTACCAGAGGACGCATCAGAACCGCCACCGCTACCTAAAACCTCACCTGTACTATTCGATACGCAATCATAAGCAAACGATGGGCCTTCAGGACGATACCCTTCGGGGCAAAACGGGCCTGCGAACGCTTCGCCATAAATGACAAATAGTGATATGAATACTAAATAAGACCTCTTCATTTTGGTGTCCTAGATACATCGGATATTTGAGTTTACGCGCCATAGAGTTACACCCAATGGCAAATTTCACATCATTTTGCGCACTGTTTAAGTTGAGCGCGCGGCATCTGCCGATTGTATTGTCATTGCCGTTTTGCCATCAATCAACAATTTAAAGCTTTGCTTATCACTCATGCCATCCAGTGCCGCCAGTCAGATTACCTGACCCTTTAAATGATTAACACTTGCCAGCTGCTTTAAGTAAAGCATTGCAGGCTTTACCTTTACTATTGCCACTAGAGCTGCCAGACGATCCGCCTATTTCACTACATACGGCATCAGAGGCATCTGAATTGGGCGTTACTATAGAGGTGAATCCTGCGGCTACATAACAGTTAAATTTTCTGCCCGATTTAGTGGTAACCAAATAATAAACTTCTGAACTTTTATTGGGCTCTTGCCGATTTGAAATAGTAAATTCACTTTTATCTAAGCCAAGCGTAAATCCGGTTCTCTGCATTAAAACGTCGTCAGAAAGTTTGTTCGTTTGCACCAATGCACACCCGGTCAACGCCAAAGTAAGCACGCCAATAATTAGTTTAGTTTGCTTCATTTTATGTTCCTATTAAGTATCTAGAATTTTCATCTCGTTTGGGACGAGAAAATCTGGAGCTTATTATCAGAACATATAGTGTGTCGTACAACCCTACCAAAGTAGGGTGCCCAGTGTATTGGGCCATTTGCTATGATAGTGACTGATATTTTTGTTCACTTTTAGAGGTAAGGTGTGACCACACAACAGACCGCTCTTGTGATTGATGACCATCCTTTGGTGGCACGTGGGATTGCTGATTTTCTGCAATCGCATTGCGCATTTAGCCTAGTGACTGCAGTAACCGATGTGGAAGAGCTTTGGAGGTATCTTGCAATAGGTGTTTTGCCATCGCTCATCGTGGTGGATTTTTGGTTGCCAGGTGGCGCCTCATTAATACTGTTGAGTAAGCTTAAGACAGAATATCCACACATTCCCCTATTAGTGATTAGCGCTGATGATAATGCTGCAGTGGAAAATAAAGTACATGTAGCAGGAGTGCAGGGGTTTCTTAACAAACAAGAAGCCCCTGAAGTTTTTGTGCATGCAGTTAATACAATTATGAACGGAGAAACTTGGTTTAACAGTGCAGAGCAGCGACTTCTAAACACTTACCAGCCCAATGAGTTACCTGTGACCGCCCAAGAGCTTGGCTTAACGGCAAGGCAAGGGCAAATTTTATCCATGGTGATGAATGGCTTGCCCAATAAGCGCATTGCAAAGACATTAAACTTAACTGAGCAAACCGTCAAAGAGCACGTCAGCGGTATTTTAAGTAGATTAGGTGTCAACAATCGAGTGGAAGCGATGACTAAGCTTCGTGGCAGAAGATTGGAATAAAGTGAGTCAAAAAAATACTTTAAGGTTCGACCAGCTTACTGAAGATGGTCAAATGAGATTGATTGATTTAGCATTCCACTCCTTAGTATTCGGTATAAGCTCAATCCCTTTCTGCGCTGTTGCTTTGACAATCTGGGCTTACACACTAAAGGTGGATACTACCGGATTGATTGTTTGGGGGTCTTCATACATCTTTGCTGCTATTGGTATTCATTTATTTCAAAAAACCTACCAAACCCACCGTAAACAAAACAATGACGCGCCAACCCCCTCAAAATGGCTAGCCGCTATTAACGGCGTGACTTTCACACACGGCATTGGCTTAACAATACCCTTTTGTATTTTAATTGGAAAAGTACCCTTTGAGTTTAGCTTACTGTACTTGGTGACTGTAGCAGCCATTATTGCTGCTTTTGCTACTCACCTCACCCCTATACTAACCGCGTTTTTCTATCTATTTATTCCTTGCTGGAGCATTTGCCTATTATTGATGCCGTGGATATTTCCATCTCAGTGGCCGATTTTGATTTTTCTCGGCATTATTTACGCAATTTCAATGTATAAGCACGCGCTATTAGGGCACCAGTTTTTTCTTAAGCAGATTAATTTAGAGGATGAAGGCGCCAAATTGGCGGAAAACTATCGTATTGCAAAAATTGCTGCCGAAACCGCATTACAAGCTAAAAACCAGTTTCTTACCACGGCCAGCCACGATTTACGTCAGCCAGTTCATGCAATGGGATTTTTAATTGAGTCGATTGCACATCGAAATCAAGACACAAGCTTGATTCCCGCACTGAAAGATCTAAAGCAAAGTGTGCGCTCTGTGACTCAGATGTTTAATTCGCTACTCGATTTATCAAAAATTGAATCTGGCACAGTGCAATTAAAAATTGAAACTATTCAACTAAACACTTTAATTCAAGATATTGCGTTGGTTTTTACCGAGGAAGCACGCTCAAGAGATTTAGAATTACGGGTCAAGCAAGTTAATAAGAATGCTGTAGTAACCGCAGATGCAACTCTTTTGCGTCAGAGCGTTGTCAATTTAATGCATAACGCTTTACGCTACACCAAACAAGGCGGAATCCTGATTACAGTCAGAAAACGCAGCAATATGTGGCAAATAGAGATTTGGGATACCGGAATAGGGATCGCAGTTGAAGATCAAAACCATGTTTACTCTCCGTTTTTCCGTAATGAACACGCATGGCGCATTGACAGCGCTGGCCATGGCTTGGGGCTCGCCGTAGTCGCACGCTGTTGTGACTTAATGAACATTAACTATGGCTTAAGCTCCCAGCTTGGTCGGGGTTCACGCTTTTGGTTACGCTTGCCAACCGCAACTGAAAATTTTGATTCGGGCAATGAAGCTGTAAATATCCTCAAGCCCTTGCCATTCAATGCGCCTTTATCCGGGAAGTGCTTGATCATAGACGATGATCCGCAAGTCATTTCCGCATGGCAGGCGTTACTTACAACCTGGGGCCTGGATATTCGTTGTGCAGCATCAGGCAATGAAGCATTCGCAATTTTAGATAGCGGGTTTATCCCTCAGGCGATTTTATGTGATCAGCGTCTACGAGCAGGAGAAAGCGGTTTTGATATATTACGAGCATTATTGGAGCAATGCCCAGAAGCTTTTGGCGCAATGATTAGCGGTGAATTCAACTCACCAGATTTAATAGAGGCAGAAAATCAAGGCTATCTTGTGCTGCATAAGCCATTAGAGCCAGAAGTGCTGTCGGCATTACTTTCACGCTGGTTTGAAGCATCACTTGAAAGCAGTAATCAGGCGCCAATCATCGGCACTTAACACCCTACTTCAGATGGGTTTTCATCTTAAACCGATTTCCTGATAATGCGTTCATTACTAACGGGAAATCATCATGCACATCAAGACATTATTTTTATCTTTTATTCTGGCCGCTTCATTCACCTCATCTGCTGAGGCAGTCACACTCACATTTGACGATGTAAGTATCGGCGAGCTTGCGGACGGATATGGTGGAATCTCCGGTTGGAGCCAAATTGGCTCAGTATATCCATCATGGGGCGAAGGGCTTGGCGAGAATTTATTTTATGGCAGTATGGGAGAGATCCGCTTTGATAATGGCCCCGTTGTTTTTGAGGGTAGTTACTATAAAGCTTATGCGATTGATACCAACAATCCAGTCACTAGTTTCTCATTGTTTTACCAAGGGGAGCTGGTTCATACCATCCTGGATCCTCTTGCGCCTTTGCAGCTTGAGTGGGTTGCGTCTGGATATTCAGGCCTTGTAGATAAAATCTATATAAGAGGTGGTGGTGAAGGGTTTGCGATTGATAATTTCAAGTATTCCCAGGTTTCTACTGTAGTGCCAGAACCAGCTACACCACTCCTACTCTTGGCAGGGTTAGGAACATTACCTCTAACGCGCCGCAAAAAAACAAGGATGAACAGGTCAGCTTTGGAAGGCTAAGAAAGTAGAAATTTAACTATACCTAGACATGGTGTTTAATATTCAGCCTGGCTTGTCCAGGCTTTTTTACAATGTTTTCTCATAACCAGTATTCGAGATGTAGCCTTGCCAGCCATATTAATATCAAATAAGCTTTGAGGTGCCTATCCAGTAAACTCATCCCTAAGAAAAAGGTCTGTCATGCGTCATCCTATGTTAATCCTGTCACTTGCTTTGCTGCCTGTTATTGCATCTGCTCAAGTGTATCAATGTAAGGACAGCAGTGGTAAAACCAGCTTTTCCGATAAGCCTTGTCCAACTGGTAGTTCAAGTGAGCTGATGCAAACAGCCAGATCGCAAACAAGTACACCGCCTGACAGTGTTACAACTAAAGAAATCTATACCAAAGATCTTCCAGCTATGAAATCCACTGATGCGGCTACGCAAGCCTGTTTTGACTCAGTAAACACTAACCAATACTATCCCGACCCATCGACGACCAAACTGCTGTCCAGCAGCAGAAAAATAGTAGCCGTAAAAAATGTAGGCGCTCGACAGCTGTTAACCATTGAAACGACATCAAAAAATATGGCGGGCATGTATGTTGGTAAACAAGTGCACAAATGTTTGCTAATGGGCGATGGGGTAACCATTAATACCCGGCCTTACGAATTGCTTTAACCTCGACCAAGATGCAATATTTCTTAATTACAGATTTTTACTTCTAGCGACGAGGATACTGAATGAATACCGATCAAAAACTTCGCTGGGGCATACTAGGCGCAGCTCGTGTCAATGAACGTTTATTACCAGCCATTGTAGAAGCCGCAAACTCTGAACTGGTGGCAATTGCCAGCCGTCGCCCGGGCGCTGCAGCGGAGACATTAAAAAAATATGCTCCTAATGTCAGCGGGGTGGCTACTTACGACACCCTGGAAGAGCTGCTAAGCGATAAGAACGTACAAGCGATCTACATCCCCATGGCTAATCATGAGCATGGAGAGTGGGCACTGAAAGCCATCGCCTCCGGCCGCCATGTGCTGGTGGAAAAGCCTCTGGCAATCACGGTGGCGGAGATTGAGGCGATAGAAGCTGCCGCAATCAAACATGACGTCAAGGTGATGGAGGGATTTATGTATCGCTTTCACCCGCAGCACCAGCGCGTAAAAGAGATTGTGCAGTCGGGCGCAATAGGCGAAGTGCGCTTTGCCAAGGCCAGTTACTCTTTCATGATGCGTCCGGCACGTATGTATCGCCTGGCTAATGATACCGATGGTGGTGGCGGTGCAATGTGGGATGTCGGCCCTTATGCCATCCATTCTTTACGTCACTGTTTCGATAGTGATCCGGTGAGTGTGACTGCCATAGCCAAGTATGCAGAAACAGGCGCAGACATTTCTACCAGTGGCATTATCGATTTCGGCGATGGAAAACGCGGCCACTTCGATACCAGCTTCGAGTGCAGCCGCCAATCCGAGTACACCATCATAGGCACCAAAGGAAGTGTCAAGTGCCACACCGTGTGGCAACTTCCGGGCACTAACGACGTGCCAGTCATCAGCTGGTGGTCGGATGACGGCCGCAAGTTTGAGGAAAGCTACCCGGCAGCCAACCACTTCAACCTGGAAATCGAACACTTCAGTGATTGCGTACTCAATAACAAAACACCGTTACTCAGCTTGCAGGATGCCAAAATGAACTGCCGTACTATTGCGGCGGTGCTGGAGTCCGCAGCCAGCGGACATTTGGTGAAAATCCATCATGGCTAATCATTGTGAGCTGTGCGCCAGCCCCGGCGGCGAACTGATCTGGCAAGATGATTTCTGTCGCGTAGTACGTGTGGACGACCAGGATTATCCCGGGTTCTGCCGGGTGATCTTGAACAGGCATATCAAGGAAATGAGTGACCTAGCACGCGAAGAGCAGGCGCGCCTGATGTCTGTGGTGTTTGCAGTGGAGCAGGCAGTGCGCGAAACCATGAATCCGGACAAGATTAATCTGGCCAGTCTGGGTAACAAGACGCCACATATGCATTGGCACGTGATTCCACGCTATGAGCGCGACCGGCATTTCCCCAATCCGATTTGGGGCGCCTCCAAACGCGAAAAACTGGCCAACCCAATAGACAGCCAGACTGCGCATACACTCAAGATGGCTATCCAGAAAATACTGGATTAGCCAACATTGATACTGACTGACTTTATATCATCAGCCGCTGTACTGGCTTACCATCAATCAGATGTGATTCGATAATCTCATCGATATCCTCGTTGTCTACAAACTGATACCAGATGGCTTCGGGATAGATTACCAGCAAAGGCCCTTCAGAGCAGCGATCCAGGCAGCCAGCACGATTGATCCGCACCTTGTCTTTCCCATTAAGTTTGAGCGACTTTACACGCGCCTTCATATGGTCAAATGCTGCCTCTGCGCCACTTGCCATGCAGCATGCCGCGCCATCCTCGCGCTGGTTAAGACAGAAAAAAACGTGATGCTGGTAGTAGTTCATTTTTACCTAAATAAGCAATGTCGGACAGTGGGGTTTCTAATATTGCGGGTCATTCCGCAGTCACACTATTTTCCTCGGTGAAACTCCAGGTGCGGGTGACATCGAGGATATCAACCTCCTTGCGGATTTCATCTGGAAAAGGCGCATACGGCGCTGCTAACTCAACAATGCGTCGCGCTGCATTATCTAAAATCCGGGAGCCTGAGCTGCTCACAATTTCAATTTTTTCGATGCTACCATCAGATTTGATAAACACCGTCATTCTTAACTGGCCATGCAGTCTCTGCGCTTTAGCTGCCTCCGGATAATTTAGGCTGCCAATTTTCTCTATCTTTTGCCTCCAGTTTTCCACATAAGCCGCAAATCGATATTCCTGGGTACGGGCACCGATAGATTTACGCTTGGGCCGCTTCTGGTAGTCGTCCTGGTCTTTAGCAATTTGTGCCTCCAGCCGCGCCATCTCCAGGCTCCTTGCCATCAGGTCGGCTGTGCCTCTATTTTTTGCCGTATCTTCCTGCTGGCCTTTTTCCGATTGGGGCGCAGCCTTTTCTTTGGTGGCACTGCTTTCCACTTTATTCTTGGCATTGATCTGCGTCAGCAGCTCTTGTGCCTGCTTTTCCAGTTCGGCAACTTTCTGCTGTTTACGTTCGGCTTCCATTTCCGCTTTTGAGGGTTTTTTGGTAGATGAGCTCGCCTCTAATTGAGGTTTTACCATGAGCTCTGCCTGTTTTTTGGGTGGCGGCAGGGCAGACTTCATCTGTCGGTTGGCATCAGTATTACCACCGCGGTTAAGATTAGCCTGCGCCAGCGCATCCGCCTTGGTAGGCTTGCTTTTGGTTTTTGCATTAACCAACACCACATCCAGCGCCGGCATTTTATCTTTGAAGAATTTGGCGACTGGCGGTTCAAAATTGACGGCGACGATGAATACCAGATGAATTAACGCCGACACTATCAGCGTAATTGCAAGCGGGCTTAGATTCTTGAAGTTGAACAGTCTCAACCGCCCAGCCTCTCCAGCAGTTTTGCATGTATGCCGCCAAATCCGCCGTTGCTCATGACCAGTATCTGGTCGCCACTCCCGGCTTCGGCAACAATGGCTTCTACCATTTGCGACAAGTCATCGTACACCTTGGCTTTATCCTTGATACTGGCAAGCGCCTCAGTTGCATCCCATCCCAGATTCGCGCCATAACAGAATACCCGGTCGGCCTCCAGCAAGCTGCCTGGTAGCGCCGCCTTCATCACGCCCAGCTTCATGGTGTTAGAGCGTGGCTCCAGCACTGCCAATATGCGGGCTTTGCCGACTTTGGCACGCAAACCTGCCACCGTGGTAGTAATGGCTGTCGGATGGTGCGCAAAATCATCATAAATAGTGATGCCTTTCACCACGCCACGCACTTCCATACGACGTTTCACATTCTGGAACTGAGACAAGGCTGCGATGCCCACGGCTATGGATACCCCGACATGGCGGGCAGCAGCCAGCGCTGCCAGTGCATTCATACGATTATGCTCACCCAGTAACTCCCAGGATAAATGACCTTGAGGTTCACCCTTGAAGCTAATATCAAAACCACCAGCCTCATCTGCTTTACCAGCCAGCCATCCATCGTCACTGCCAAAGTGCTCGACCGGCGTCCAACAGCCGCGATCAAGCACGCGCTGCAAACTGGATTCCAGTCCATTTGCCACTACCAGGCCGTTTTGCGGCACGGTACGTACTAGATAATGGAACTGGGTCTCGATGGCACTCAGGTCGGCAAAGATATCTGCATGATCAAACTCCAGGTTGTTCAATATTGCAGTGCGCGGATGGTAGTGCACGAACTTGGAGCGCTTGTCGAAAAAGGCTGTGTCGTATTCATCGGCTTCAATGACGAAAAATGGCGACAGGCTGTTACTGTCTTGTTCAGGCACGCCCGGCAAGCGTGCCGAAATACCAAAGTTCTGCGGCACTCCTCCTATCAAAAAGCCCGGCGCCAGCCCAGCGTACTCCAGTATCCATGCCAGCATGGAGGACGTGGTGGTTTTACCGTGCGTACCCGCAACTGCAAGTACCCACTTGCCCTGCAGTACGTTCTCTGCAAGCCATTGCGGGCCGGAGATATAAGGCAGGCCGCGATTGAGTATCTCCTCCATCAGCGGGTTACCACGCGTCACCACATTGCCTATGACGTAGATATCTGGGTTAAGGCTGGTTTGTTCTGGAGAAAAGCCTTCGATCAACTCTATGCCTTGAGCCTCAAGCTGGGTGCTCATTGGAGGGTAGACATTGGCATCACTGCCGGTGACTTTGTGGCCAGCGGCTTTGGCCAGGACTGCGATACCGCCCATGAAGGTACCGCAAATACCGAGAATATGAATGTGCATAAAGTTTTTAGATTCGTTAATTCAATTGTAGCAAAACTCATACACTGACAAGCTGCTTAATCCAATGACTACTGGTGCAGGCTTGTATCAATACTTATCCGTGATTGAGGCTGTTGCATATGGTACTGATAGTTGCTGCCGGCCACCAGATTTTATTGATGAAGGCTATTTTAACCCGCTTATTTTTTTAATTGCAGCGCAGATTATCATGGCATCATTCAATGAAACTATTTATATAATACTTACTATAAATAAATCACAAGCCTGACCAGTAATTGCATTGATACCTGGTTTGAATGGAGCCTCTAATAATGAATCAACCAACCATGTCCCCTACAAGCCCTTCCGGGTCAGAAATTTTTCTGGGGAGGCAACCCATTCTTGACCATAAGCGCAAGACTGTTGCTTTCGAACTATTGTTCCGCTCCGAACAAAGCCTGTCCTCTGCAGACTTTACTGACGATCTGGCCGCAACCGCTGCTGTCATCGTCAATACACTCAGTCAGTTTGGCCTGGAGAATGTGCTGGGCAAGCATGACGGCTTTATGAACGTCTCCGCCAGCTTGCTGATGAGTGAAACCGTAGAGTTATTGCCGCCAGACCGTATCGTGCTGGAAATTCTGGAAGATGTACCCATTACAGCATCCGTCGTTGCACGTTGCCAGGCACTGAAAGATAAAGGATTCCGGCTGGCGCTTGATGACTTTAGCTACCGCACAGAGTACGACCCCATACTTCCCTTGATCGACTATATCAAAGTTGATCTCAGTATCAGCCCGTTAGATAAGATGCTGCCGGCTCTCGCCCAGATCCGGAGACTTTCCAATGCTATTTTACTGGCAGAAAAAGTGGAGACTGAGGCTGAGTTCGAAGCTTGCAAGGAAATGGGATTCAACCTGTTTCAGGGATATTTCTTTGCCAAGGCGACCTTATTGCGCGGCAAAAAACCGCAACCGCACCAGATGAGCCTGATGCGCATCATGGGCTTGTTGCTGGGCGATGCGAATGTGAGCGAACTGGAACCTTTATTCAAGGATAACCCGGGCCTCACGTTGGGTTTGCTGCGCCTGGTCAATTCCGTAGGTATAGGCGGTGGCCGCCAGCAGATAAGCTCATTGCGCCAGGCTATTGTGGTGCTTGGGCAAAAGCAGCTGTTACGCTGGGTACAACTACTGCTCTATGCAGCACCAGACGGCAATGTCGGTAGCAGCCTGCTGCAACAGGTTGCTAACCGTGCCCGCTTGATGGAGCTACTGGCGCAGCATATACAATCAATACAACCAAATATCAGCGACCAGGCCTTTATGGTAGGCATGCTGTCACTCTCCGATGCCGTCATGCAGCTGCCGCTTGAGGACGTCCTCAAACAGATCGGCCTGACGGATGCCCTGCAGGAAGCAGTATTACAGCATGAAGGTATATTGGGACAATTGCTGCGCCTGGCTGAACTGATGGAGGCTGGCGACTTTGCGGCTGCCGACCCACTGATTCATGGCCTGGGATTAAGCGTCAACGACTTCACCTCTATCCAGCTACAAGCCATGCAGTGGACCAACGATTTGGGTAAAGAGCTTGCCTAGCTATTCTTAACCATCGGCTGTGCTGCCCTGTTAAAGCAGAAATCAGGCAGGGCAACATATCCGGTCAAGACAGATTAGGGGCCAGCCAGCGCTCCAGATACTCCTTAGGCAAACCACGGCGCTGCGCCATGTCGGCCAGCTGGTCTTCCCCTATTTTGTCCACGCTGAAATATTTGGATTCAGCATGTGCCAGGTAGAAGCCTGATACCGAAGCCCCTGGAAACATGGCAAACGATTCGGTCAGCTGCATGCCTATCTCTTCGCACTGCATCAGCTTGAACATATCAGGCTTGGCGGTATGATCGGGGCAAGCCGGATAGCCAGGAGCAGGACGTATCCCCTGATATCGTTCTTTGATCAGGTCTTCCTTGGTCAGGCTCTCTTCCGTAGCATAACCCCACAGGTCTTTACGTACCCGTTCATGCAAATACTCGGCGCAAGCCTCGGCCAGGCGGTCAGCCAATGACTTCAGCATGATGCTGCCAAAATCATCATGATTTTCCTCAAAACGCTTTTCATATTTCTCAATACCGATGCCGCCAGTGACCGCAAACATGCCGATATAGTCAGCAATGCCAGAGGATTTTGGCGCGATGAAATCAGCCAGGCACTGATTGGGCCTTGCCACACCATCAATCACCGGCTTAACCGTTTGCTGACGCAGGCCGTAATAGGTAAAAGCCACTTCGCTACGGGTATCATCAGTATAAATCTCGATATCGTCATCATTGATGCTATTGGCGGGCATTAGGGCTACCACACCATTCGCGGTCAGCCAGCGGCCCTCTATCACTTTCTTGAGTAAAGCCTGACCTTCGGCAAACAGCTTGGTCGCGGCCTCACCAACCACCTTATCTTCGAGGATAGCCGGATATGCCCCTGCCAGATCCCAGGTCTGGAAGAACGGACCCCAGTCTATATACTGCGCAAGGGCTGCCAGGTCGATATTCTTGAATACACGACGACCGATAAACTTGGGTTTGACAGGTGCAAACTTGCCGCCAAACTGCAGCTGTGCCTTATTCGCGCGCGCATCTGCCAAGGTGAGCATAGGCACGCCTTTTTTGTTGGCATGTTGGGTACGGGCGCGATCATAATCGACGGCGACTTCGGCGATATATTCATCCCGTGTTTCAGGTGTCAGTAACGACTGCATGACAGACACTGAACGCGAGGCATCCGCCACGTAAATAACAGGGCCATCATAATGCGGCGCAATTTTGACCGCCGTATGCGCACGGGATGTGGTGGCCCCGCCAATCAGCAGTGGCGTTTTCAGGCCACGGAAATGGTCATCGCGCTGCATTTCACGGGCAACGTGTGCCATTTCTTCCAGTGAGGGCGTAATCAGGCCAGACAGGCCGATAATGTCTGCGTTCTCTGCTTTGGCCAGCGCCAATATCTCGGAGGCAGGCACCATTACGCCCATATTCACCACTTCAAAGTTGTTGCACTGCAGCACCACAGACACGATGTTCTTGCCAATATCGTGCACATCGCCCTTGACCGTGGCAATGACGACCTTGCCCTTGGGCTTGGCGGCAACACCGGTTTTTTGTTCTTCCAGCAGTTTTTCTTCTTCAATGAAAGGAATGAGATGGGCTACTGCCTGCTTCATCACACGCGCAGACTTCACCACCTGCGGCAAAAACATTTTGCCCTGACCGAACAGGTCTCCGACCACATTCATGCCGTCCATCAGCGGGCCTTCGATCACATTAATAGGCCGTCCGCCGCTGTTCAATACCTGCAGTCGCGCCTCTTCGGTATCTTCCACGATAAACTCGGTGATGCCATGCACCATGGCGTGCGCCAGGCGCTTGTCTACCGGAACAGGATGCTCCGGCGTACCCCGCCACTCCTGAATGGAAGCTTCTTTCTTGCCGCCAGCCTTGAGGGTACCGGCGATTTCAATCATGCGCTCGGTGGCATCATCGCGGCGATTCAGCACCACATCCTCGACACGCTCACGCAATTCGGCGGGCAGATCGTCATATACGCCCATCATCCCGGCATTGACAATCCCCATGGTCATGCCTGCCTTGATGGCGTGATACAGAAATACAGTATGGATCGCCTCACGCGCCGGATCGTTGCCGCGGAAACTGAAACTGACATTAGAGACACCACCGGAAATCTTGGCGTAAGGCAGATGTTCCTTGATCCAGCGCGTAGCATTAATAAAATCTACCGCGTAGTTGTTGTGCTCTTCAATGCCGGTTGCGATCGCGAAAATATTGGGGTCAAAGATAATATCTTCAGGCGGGAAATCGAGTTGCTCCACCAGCAGATCATAGGCGCGCTTGCAGATCTCCGTCTTACGCTCGAAGGTATCGGCCTGCCCTTTTTCGTCGAAGGCCATGACGATCACGGCCGCACCATATCGCCTGCACAGCTTGGCTTGGCGCAGGAACTCGGCTTCGCCCTCTTTCATGGAGATCGAGTTAACAATTGCCTTGCCTTGCACGCATTTCAGGCCTGCCTCAATCACCGCCCACTTGGAAGAATCTATCATCACCGGCACACGGGCGATATCCGGCTCTGAAGCGACCAGATTGAGAAAGTACGTCATGGCAGCAACCGCATCCAGCATGCCTTCGTCCATGTTGATATCAATCACCTGCGCGCCGTTCTCCACTTGCTGGCGCGCAACCACCAGCGCCTCATCGTACTGACCATTGAGGATCAGCCGTGCAAAAGCCTTGGAACCTGTGACGTTGGTACGCTCGCCAACATTGACGAACAATGAATCGTCATCAATGGTAAAGGGCTCCAACCCGGACAGCCTGGTGACGCGCGGCACCTCTGGTACCTGACGCGGAGCAACATCCTTCAGCGCCTCTGCAATCGCCTTGATATGCGGCGGCGTAGTGCCACAACAGCCACCGGCGATATTCACAAAACCGCTCTCGGCGAACTCTTTCAGCAGCGATGAGGTATCCGCTGGCTTTTCATCAAAACCGGTGTCGGACATCGGGTTGGGTAACCCGGCATTGGGGTAGATACAGACAAAAGTATCGGCAATATTAGACAGCTCTTCGGCATAAGGGCGCATCAAGGCAGCGCCAAGCGCGCAGTTAAGGCCTATGGTCAGCGGCTTGGCATGGCGCACCGAATTCCAAAATGCCGATACCGTTTGCCCTGACAAAATACGGCCGGATGCATCCGTCACCGTACCGGAAAGCATGATGGGCAGCCGCTGGCCACTCTCTTCAAAGAAGGTATCTATGGCAAATAATGCCGCCTTGCAGTTAAGCGTATCGAATATGGTCTCTACCATCAGGATATCTGCGCCACCCTCTACCAGCCCGCGCGCCTGCTCAAGGTAAGCCGCTACCAGCTGGTCAAAGGTAACATTGCGTGCTGCCGGGTCATTCACATCAGGCGAGATAGAGGCAGTCTTTGGGGTAGGCCCCAAGGCGCCAGCAACAAAGCGGGGCTTATCTGGTGTTGAATACTTTGCACAGGCAGCGCGTGCCAGCTTGGCGGCGGCCACGTTCATCTCATAGGCGAGATGCGCCATGTGGTAATCATCCTGGGCAACGCTGGTTGCACCAAAGGTATTGGTCTCAATAATGTCCGCACCTGCAGCCAAGTACTGCTCGTGTATCTCCTGGATGACATGCGGCTGAGTCAACGTCAGCAACTCATTGTTGCCTTTGACAAACAGCTCGCGCTCACCCGCAGGGGCCGCAAAATCAGCAAAACGCCCATCAGCTCCACCGCGGTAATCCTGCTCTGTAAGCTTGTATTGCTGAATCATGGTGCCCATTGCCCCATCCAGTATCAGAATGCGGCGAGACAGCAGATCCCGCAACACAACTTCTGTCGGTGAAATGCTTGCTGGAGTAATAGTGCTTTGCGTCATGAGGTACTTTCAGAATACGGACATCCGTCCAGCGCTATGGCTGGACCGGCTAAATTTTGCGCGACTGAATTTGACTGGGTGGTTTTTCAAAACCAATGCGCTAACCCGTTATTATAGAACATCTTGATAGACTCAAGCACTGGCATTAATGCCTGAGGTTTTGGGCTTGGTCGAGTCAGGTCGGGAATTCCAGCTTCTTTAAGATAGCTTCGCACCCATAAAGTTGCCGATCAGGTAAGTCATCACACCAGCCGAGCCGCCTATCAATAGCATACGCGTGCCGCCCCATAGCGCGTTGCGGCCGGTATATAGCGAGAGCGCAGTACCTACTCCAAATAACGCCAGGGCAGTCATGCCTATGCTAGCTTGCAGGGCAAATTGCTTAATCTGTACCAGGAAAGGCAGCAACGGGATAAGCCCACCTATGGTGAAAGCGAAGAATGAGCTGATAGCAGCTAACCATGGAGAACCAAGCTCATCCGGATTAAGCCCCAGCTCCTCCCTGGCCAGCACATCCAGCCCCAATTCAGGGTCTGCAATCATGCGCTTTGCCAAAGCGCTGGCCTCTTCCTGATACATCCCGCGCGCCATATAAATCAGGGTCAGTTCTTTGGCCTCCTCTTCGGGGTACTGCGCCAGTTCGTCCCTTTCCAGCCCAATCTGGTATTCGAACATTTCCCGCTGCGAACGCATGGAAATGTACTCGCCTGCCGCCATGGAAAACGCACCCGCAAGCAGCCCTGCGACACCGGTCAGCAGGATGATGCTATTAGCGCTTTCCGCCCCAGCCACCCCCATGACCAGACAGGCCACTGACACCAGGCCATCATTCACCCCAAACACCGCGGCACGTAAACCACCGTTGCTACCGCTTCCGCGATGGCTGGCACCCACCTCCTCAACGGTAGCAGGGACGGGATGAAAACCGGACTGCCGGTTATTTTTCTGCCGACTTTTGGCTTGCGCCTTGCTTGCATAAACAGATAGTCCGCGAATTTTAATCGCGGCCAGTATCGGCATAATCGCTCTAACGCCCAACTTGCGTATTAGCCACGCGACTATATTCGCCCTGAGTTCGGGACGATATTGAGCAGGTGCCGTTATCCCTTCGTTGGCAGCGGCTTGCTCCCATAAGTGGGCTTGGCTCTCGGCCACCTCAGCCATGTGCAGAAAAAGCTGGCGCAGCTCGGTATCGGTTTCTGCTTGCGCAATAATGTTGTACAGGTAGGCAGAGCGCTTCTCCTCCCGCCAGCTGAACAATGCATGCTGGGTCATTGATCAAGCCCCTTATATTTCATATCTTCTATACTGCACAGCTTCTGCAACATGTGCTGCACTAATCATGTCCTGGCTTGCAAGATCCGCGATGGTTCGCGCTACTTTCAATATACGGTGATAAGCACGGGCAGACAGGTTTAGCTTTGCGATTGCCTGCCTGAGCAGACTCAATCCTGCATCGTCCGGCACACAAAATTGATCTACTTCTTTACTGCTTAACAGAAAGTTGGCTTTACCCTGCCGGGTGAGTTGAGCCGCACGCGCATGTTCGACCCGGCTTTGAATAGCTGCACTCGACTCCCCTGCTGCTGCCGCAGTCAACTCCTCTTCACGTAAGGCTGGCACTTCTATATGCAAATCTATCCTATCCAGCAAAGGTCCTGAAATTTTGGCCCGATATCGCGATACTTGATCCGGCGTACAACGGCACTTGTTGTTATGGTGGCCCAGATAGCCGCAAGGGCAAGGATTCATTGCTGCAAGCAGCTGAAAACTGGCGGGGAAATCGGCTTGGCGCGCGGCACGCGAAATAGTGATACGTCCTGATTCCAGAGGCTCACGCAACACTTCCAGCACCTTCCTGTCGAATTCCGGCAGCTCGTCCAGAAACAAAACACCATGGTGAGCCAGGGAGATTTCACCGGGCCGTGGAACACTACCCCCACCGACAAGTGCCACACCTGAAGCAGTATGGTGAGGGGAACGGAAAGGCCTGCGCCGCCATAACTCCGTACGGTAACTACCATTAATGGATTGTATGGCCGCCGACTGTAGCGCCTCCTGCTCTGTCATCGCTGGCAAAATTCCTGGAAACCGGCTCGCCAACATGGACTTTCCTGTTCCTGGCGGACCTGACATCAGTATGCTGTGGCCGCCAGCAGCGGCGATCTCCAGTGCACGTTTGGGCAACGACTGTCCTTTGACCTCATTAAAGTCCGGGTATGTAAGCTTCGTATCATCCTTACTAGCAGCGTAAGGAGATAGGGTGGTGTGCCCAGACAAATGTGCGCACACTTCTAGCAGCGAGGTCGCAGGCAATATCACCACATTGCTGACCAGTGCTGCTTCTGCTGCATTGTGAAGAGGTAATATGAATGAACGTGGCTTTGCTTGAGGGTTACCCTGAATGTCGCGTGCCATGCATACGGCCATCGCCAGAGCACCGCGAATCGGCCGCAGCTCGCCTGTAAGTGCCAGCTCACCAGCAATCTCATACTGATTGAGGGGTTCAAGAGGAATTTGCCCCGATGCCGCCAAGATACCCAAGGCGATGGGCAAATCATAACGACCACTTTCTTTGGGTAAATCTGCAGGCGCCAGATTTACCGTTATACGGCGAGAAGGAAATTCAAATTGCGCAGTCAGCAACGCCGCACGTACCCGGTCTTTACTTTCTTTAACTTCAGCTTCAGGCAAACCAACGATAGTAAAGCTTGGCAGCCCATTGGCCAGATGCACCTCAACGACGACCTCTGGTGCATCCATGCCAGATAATGCGCGACTTTTAAGTACTGCCAGGCTCATTTTATCCGCTTATTTGTTGTTTTTTTGCAACACAGCTGTCTGATCTACAACTTTTCCCTCAAGCTCGTCTAACCGGTGCTGCATTGCCTCCAACTTTTGCCTTGTAAGCCGCAACAAATCGGCCTGCACGTCAAATTCATCACGAGAAACGAGCTCCAACTTGGTGAATGCGCCCTGCAATAGTGCATGAACATTCTTCTCAAGATCCTCCACTGGACCTGACTTTGCTATCCCTTTGATTTTATTTGATACATCTTCAAAGAATTTGATATTTCTCATACTTTTCTCCTGACAATTCAATTCAGTCTAGCAGGTTTTCAGTGCACCATGCCACCACAAAATGCACTACAAAAGTGCCTTATAAATTAGTAAACAACGGGATAATTACATTGTTTCATATTAAAGTTTATTTTAGTATCGTAACTCGATGTTTTTAGTTGTTTTGTTCTTTTGGCATGAGTGTTGCTTACAATTTGTTGCTAGATTTAGTTCGTTTTATTTTTCACCTGAAAGGAAACACAATGCGTAAATCGCTATTAATGATCGCTGTACTTGGTGCCATTTCTGCATCAACAACAGTTTTTGCAGAAGAAGCTTTGGCTCCAGCTGCCGCTGCCGAAACTTCTCCTTATGCACTTACATACAACATCGGCCTATTCAGTAGCTATCAGTTCCGTGGTTTAGAGCAAACTGGCGGTCGTGCAGCACTTCAAGGCGGTGCAGACTTGAGCCACTCCAGCGGCTTCTATGTAGGCATTTGGGGATCAAACGTATCTTGGCTTGAAGATGCTGAAACATATAAGCACTCAAGCTTAGAAGTTGATGTATATGGTGGTTACAAGAACACCATCGGCAGCACAGACATTGCATATGATATCGGTCTGCTGCAATACATTTATCCAGGCGACAGAATTTCTCCAAACCCTACTGCTAATACTACAGAAGGTAAAGCTGCTTTAACCTACAAATGGGTTAATGTGACCGGCTGGTATATTTTCTCTAAGGATGGCTTTGCAGTTGAAGACTCACGAGGAACTACATACCTTGAAGCTAATGCCAACATTCCTTTATGGGACACAGGTATTACAGCAATTTTACATGTAGGTAAGCAAGAGTTTGATGGTACGGGCGCATTCGCTACATCAGTAGGTTGCGGCAGTAACGATTGCTTGTCATACACTGACTACAAAATAGGTGCATCGAAGACTTGGGCTAATAATGTTACTTTTGGTGGTTACTACACCGACACTGACGCCAAGAAATCTTTATATACCGATCTTTCCGGCAACTACCTCGGCGCAGACAAAGTTACTGTGTTTGTATCAAAAACGTTCTAATTCGTAATATCGCAATTCTGTAGTTCCGCAATCCCCAGCAGGCCAGACAAGCAACCTGGCCTGCTGGTTTAACATCACTCATCAGGAGACAAAGCATGAAATTCGTATCCGCGATTATCAAGCCATTTAAGCTTGACGAGGTGCGCGAAGCTCTTTCCGCCATCGGCGTGCAAGGGATTACCGTTACCGAAGTTAAAGGTTTTGGCCGTCAAAAAGGACACACGGAACTGTACCGGGGCGCTGAATATGTCGTCGACTTTCTACCCAAAGTGAAGCTAGAAGTCGCCATTAAAGATGACATGCTCGACCAAGTGATCGAAGTAATTGAAAAATCGGCTACCACCGGCAAGATCGGTGACGGTAAGATTTTCGTCTTCAACCTCGAACAAGTTTATCGCATCCGCACCGGTGAAACCGGTCCTGACGCGCTCTAAGGGGATAAAACATGAAAAAATTTCTATCTACAATTACTCTAGCCTGTGCATTGGGCTTGGGTATTTTTGGTGCCAGCAGCCTGAGTTTTGCAGATGATGCAATGCCTGCTGCAGAAGCACCAGCATCAACTGAAGCTGTAGCGCCTGCTGCAGATGCAGCTGCTCCGGCCGCCACAGCAACACCAACTGTCAACAAGGGTGATACCGCCTGGATGTTAGTTGCTACTGCTCTAGTTACTTTAATGACCATTCCTGGTTTAGCACTGTTCTACGGCGGCATGGTACGCACAAAAAACATGCTGTCTGTTTTGATGCAAGTGTTTGTCATATTCTCTATGCTAGGCGTGCTATGGGCATTGTATGGATACAGCGTTGCATTTACAGGCGGGAGCCCGTATTTTGGCGGACTAGCGAAAGCTTTCCTAGCAGGCATTACGACTGATTCAATGGGCGCAACATTTAGCAAAGGCGTTTACATCCCAGAATACGTATTTGTTGTATTCCAGCTGACCTTTGCCGCCATCACTCCTGCACTGATTATTGGTGCATTTGCAGAACGCATGAAGTTCTCAGCGGTACTGTTATTCATGGTCCTGTGGTTCACATTCGCCTACCTGCCAATGGCGCACATGGTTTGGTACTGGGATGGTCCTGATGCAATTACTGATGCCAAGTCACTGGAAACCGTTGTTGCGAACGCAGGCTTCCTATGGGCAAAAGGCGCACTTGACTTTGCAGGCGGCACTGTTGTGCATATTAACGCCGGTATCGCCGGCTTGGTTGGCGCATTGATGTTGGGCAAACGCATTGGTTACGGTAAAGAATCAATGCCGCCGCACAGCCTGACAATGACCATGATTGGCGCCTCCATGTTGTGGGTAGGCTGGTTTGGTTTCAATGCCGGCTCTAACCTCGAAGCAAACGGCCTGACTGCGCTCGTGTTCTTGAACACAATGATTGCAACTGGCGCAGCTACCATGTCCTGGATCTTTGCTGAGTGGTTAGGTAAAGGCAAGCCTTCTATGCTTGGTGCTGCTTCTGGCGCTGTTGCAGGTTTAGTTGCCATTACTCCAGCTTGCGGCTTCGTTGGCCCTATGGGCGCGATTGCTATCGGCGTACTAGTTTCACCAATCTGCTACTTCTTTGTGGCGAAAGTGAAATACTGGCTAGGCTACGATGATGCGCTAGATGTTTTCGGCGTACACGCAGTTGGCGGTATCTTTGGCGCGATTGCTACTGGTATCTTCGTCAACCCAGCACTTGGTGGTACTGGCGTGTGGGATTACGTTGCCAACGCAGTAGGCACATACGACATGGTTGCTCAATTAACAGCGCAAGTTTGGGCTGTTGGTACTGCAGTTGTATTGTCAGGTGTAGTCGCATTCATCGCATTCAAGATTGTGGATGTATTGATCGGCCTGCGCGTTAGTGAAGAAACAGAACGTGAAGGCCTGGACACCACTGAACATGGTGAACGTGCTTACCACTTCTAATTCAGATAGTTAATCTGGCAGCAGTTAGGCCAGAAATTAAAAAGCGGACATGAAAATGTCCGCTTTTTTTTGTTTGTGAGGAGGCCCAGGCACCATAAGCCTCTCGCACAAGTAATGTGCAATGATGCACCAGTTATTTCGTGCTGGTAATTACCGATTACTTCCCTAGAGTAAAATTACATTTAAAACATGGACTTAAATTAACACAATAACTGGCATAACTATTGCTAATGTAATAGCAGGCAATAATCTGCTCTTCAGTCGAAAGACACGGAACATGTTACTGCTCGGTTCCCATGCATTATCTCCTCCTCTTAGGACGCTCCTGCGTCCTTTTTTTTGCCTGTCGTTTATTCATTCCTGATAGTGCCTTTATTTTCCCGTTTCATAACAACTAAGCTAAAATCGCATGCAGCTTCTTCTTAATTCATTGACTAAATAAACTTACAACTAAAAATTATGGTTCCTCACCTGACTACCGCATTAAATGGCCCGCTGCTATCCCTGGAAAAGTGCATGCTGGCGGCCATGCCCAATGTCGAGCATTGGTTTCGCACAAAATGGCTGGAACATGGGGCACCGTTTTATGCTTCAGTAGACTTGCGAAATGCGGGCTTCAAATTAGCACCTGTAGACACTAATTTGTTCCCAGGCGGTTTCAATAACCTCAATCCAGCCTTTATGCCTCTTTGTGTACAAGCAACCATGACGGCAATAGAAAAAATCTGCCCTGAAGCAAGAAGGCTGCTGGTTATTCCAGAAAACCATACGCGCAACACTTACTACCTGCGCAATGTAGGCGCATTGGTCAATATCCTGCGTCAGGCAGGGCTTGAAGTACGCATAGGGAGCATTTCACCGGAAATTACCACCCCCACTTCTTTAGAAACACACGATGGTCACAGCATATTGCTTGAGCCGATACAGCGTGTTGGTAACCGCTTGGTACTGGATAATTTCGATAGCTGTGCCATCCTGCTCAACAATGATCTTTCTGGCGGAGTGCCTGATATCCTGAAAAATCTGGAACAGAACCTTATTCCCCCATTACATGCAGGATGGGCAACACGCAGAAAATCCCAACACTTTGCTGCCTACAACCAGGTTGCTCGGGAGTTTTCAGCGTTAATAGGCATTGATGAATGGCTGCTGAATCCCTATTTTGATTCTGCGAGCGGTATAGATTTTCATGCCCGAGTGGGAGAGGAGGAATTGGCCTCAAAAGTAGAAACCTTATTGGCCAAAATCAAGATCAAGTATCAGGAGTATGGAGTCGAGCAAGAGCCTTTTGTCATAGTTAAAGCCGATGCAGGCACCTACGGCATGGGCATCATGACGGTGAAAAGCCCTGATGACGTGCGTGACCTGAATCGTAAGCAACGCAACAAAATGGCAGTAGTCAAAGAAGGGCTGCAGGTCAGCGACGTGATCATTCAGGAAGGGGTATATACCTTTGAAAACATTAACGAGGCGGTCGCAGAGCCTGTGGTTTACATGATGGATCACTTCGTTGTCGGCGGCTTTTATCGCGTACATACCAGCCGCGCCATTGACGAAAACCTCAATGCCCCAGGTATGCACTTTGTACCACTGGCTTTTGATACGCCATGCTCTTTGCCTAACTGTGCGGGAGCGCCAGATGCCGCCCCTAACCGCTTTTATGCCTATGGCGTGGTAGCGCGACTGGCACTTCTGGCTGCAGCGGTAGAACTGCAGGAAAACGACCCGGATCAATAATCATGCGCCTGGTATTCATACTTGATCCAATAGCTAACCTCAAAAGCTACAAAGACACTAGCATCGCCATCATGCGCGAGGCTGCCAGCCGGGGGCATGAATTATTCATCGCGATGCAGGGTGACATATTCCTGCGCCACGACAAAGTGCATCTGCTTACACAATCGTTTACATTCAGCGTAGGCCAAAGCTGGTATGTATTGGGCGACCCGACTGAGACATCGCCAGCGGCATTTGATGCCGTGTTGATGCGTAAGGATCCGCCATTTGATAACGAGTATCTGTATAGCACTTACTTGTTGGAACTGGCTGCGCAACAAGGGGCAAACATCTTCAACAATCCTGAATCTATCCGCAGCTGGAATGAAAAGCTCTCAGTTGCCCGCTTTCCCCAGTTTGCACCAGACTTTCTGGTAACGCGCGATAACCAGCGTATCCGCGACTTTCTGGCTGCGCATGGAGACATCGTAGTCAAGCCTCTGGATGGCATGGGCGGCAGTAGTATTTTTCGGTTGACGACACAAGACCCTAATATCAGCGTTATCCTAGAAACCATTACCGAATTTGAGCAACGCACTGTGATGGCACAGCGTTACTTGCCAGCCATCAAGCAAGGCGATAAGCGCATCATCGTGATTAATGGCAAACCATTACCTTATAGCCTGGCACGTATCCCCAAGGCCGGAGAGACCCGCGGAAATTTGGCTGCGGGCGGTACAGGCGTTGCACAACCATTGACCGATCGCGACCACGAAATTGCTACGTCAGTGGGTAAGGTGTTAAAGCAGCAAGGTCTGTTTCTGGTAGGGTTGGACGTGATTGGCGAGCATCTCACTGAAATCAATGTCACCAGTCCCACAGGCATGGTAGAAATTGCAGCTCAGACAGACTGCAACCCGGCCAAAGTGTTTATCGATGCGCTGGAAATACATGTGCAAGACCCATGCGTTCCCTCCTAAAGCTACTGTTAATCAGCAGCATAGTCTGGCTTGGTAGTTGCACTAAAGAACCGCTCTACCAAAGTCAAAGCTATGTATTTGGTACCTTGGTAGATGTCAGCATTTATGGCGAAGACGAAACACGCGCACGTGAATTAACCGACCATGTGCTGCAGGAGTTTCAGGGCATCCACAATCGACTGCATGCATGGCAGCAGGCCAGCTCACTTTCTCAGCTCAACCAAGCATTTTCCCAAGGCAACACCATAGCCATCAGCGATGAGTTAGCAACCATCCTCAAAGATGCCACGGCATTATCCAGGCAATCTGACGGTTTGTTCAACCCTGCCATTGGTAACCTGATACATGAATGGGGTTTCCAGCGCGATGAGTTTATACCCGTAAAAATAAATCCGGAGCAATTAGCTACCCTTGTAAAAACCAATCCACAGATGAGCGACATCGTGATTGAAAATAACTTCGCATATAGCACAAACGCTGCCGTGAAGCTTGACTTAGGAGGCTATGCCAAAGGTTATGCCCTTGATCTCGCATCAAAATACCTTCGTAACCACGGTGTTAGAAATGCACTCATCAATATAGGAGGCAATATTATTGCGCTAGGACAACACGGTGAAGTTCCTTGGCGCGTAGGCATACAACACCCGCGCAAACCCGGCCCCATAGCCACCCTCGATTTAGCCGATGGCTGGGCCATTGGCACATCTGGGGACTACCAGCGCTACTTCGAGCTTGCTGGAAAACGCTATTGCCATGTCATTGATCCGCGCAACGGTTACCCGGCACAAGGCACCCAGGCTGTCACTATACTAGTGCCACCCGGCGCTAATGCCGGCACACTTTCAGATGTAGCCTCCAAGCCGATTTTCATTTCAGGGCCAAAAGAACGTGCCAATGCAGCTGCCAAGATGGGCATGGGAAATGTGATGGTTATTGATGCAGCTGGTAAGATTTTCTTGAGTGCAGGTATGAAAAACCGCCTGCAATGGATAGAAGCCAATGTTCAGGCTCAAGCACTTTAGCAAGCCACTGCCCGGCGATTGGCTAGTGATTGCTGTTAGCTTGTTAATAGTAGCCATACTATTTAAAACACTTTGGCATAACGAACGCGCAGCCAAGTTACAAATTCGCCAGGGTGATGCCATCTATGCTACCCATAGTCTGGATCAAGAACGCATTCTGGAAATTTCAGGGCCATTGGGCAAGTCACGTGTTGTCATCGCCCATGGCCAGGTACGTTTCGAACATTCGCCGTGCAATAACCAATACTGTGTACATCAGGGCTGGCTCAACCGCGCAGGGCAAGTAGCAATCTGTCTACCTAACCGTATCAGCCTGGAGCTAATCGGGGCAAAAAGAAATTATGACTCTCTTAGCTACTAAACAACAGATTACGATTAGCACTACAGCGGACGATCACCGCATAGCTAAACTGACAGCAGTGGCTATCGGCCTGCACCTGATCGAGTCGATTTTCCCTTCACCGCTGCCTGGAATTAAACCCGGCATTGCCAACATTGTCACACTGTATGTGCTGTATAGATTTGATTTTGCAACAGCGGCTTGGGTCAGCCTGCTCAGAGTCTTTGCCGGTAGCTTTATGTTAGGGAATTTCTTATCGCCCGCCTTTATGTTGAGTCTGTGTGGGGCAATACTAAGTTTGGCCACCCTCGCTCTGACTATTAATCTGCCCCGTAATTACTTTAGCCCTATCTCGCTTAGCATACTTGCCGCATTTTCACACATCATGGGTCAACTCATAGTTGTCCGAATATGGCTGATTCCACATGCTGGAATAGCCTATCTGATCCCAGCATTTGCCTTAGCCGCCTTAACATTTGGCATCGTTAATGGAGCAATTAGCCATTACTTATTAAAAAAGCACCAAACTAGTTTAAGCGGCCTATAACAAAATACTCACTAGCTTAGTTTACCCGTTTACTGCATGAGCTCCCTCCAAATAACACGGCTACCCTTAAACCCTGTCGAAGTATTGGAGAATTTAACAGAAGGTATTATTTGCGGCGTTGGGTTGTTACTTTCAACACCAGAAACTATAGGCTTACCATTAATGTACACCACATTAAAACCAACAATAGGTGAATTCATTTTCGTCGATACCACGTTATTGGCACCTGCCACTCCAGACCCAGTCTTGAAGTCTAAGTAATTAAACCAGCCATGGCCTCCTGGAGCACAGACCGTATTTGAGGGCACCGTTGTTGGTACCAGTAATGTACCTAGCACCAACTTAGAGTCTACATTCTGACGCTCACCAAGCTCTGGTAGATTAATGTACCACCCACGATCTGTCGGTATATCGACGCCAACCGGGCTACTCACACTTCTATTTACGCCTGAGCCAGTAATAGTTTGTTGTTTCATTGAGGCATCCCCATTGGGATTACCTAAGGTCGTGACTGTAGCATCTGTTGCAAACGGATCAGAAATCGCATACAAGCTTTGTTGATCTGTATTGATTAAATCCGTCAGCTCCAGATATTTACCTGTACCAAAAAACACTACTCGCGTACTACCTACCAACCCCAACTCTGGGCGAACAGTAATAGGTTGTGTAACACCTGTCGTGGCCAACAATACTTTACTACCGGCATTAATATCAAAACGCCATAAATTACCTAACAAGTCCCCACCATATACATAGGTTGCCGTATTGTTCTTTTGTGCATCCTCTGCGTATGCAGCAATCTTTGCCAACCCACTCGGAGTTGCATCACTGCCAGCCCCTGTTGATATTTTCCTGATCAGCACTCCAGTTTGCGCATTAAGCACATACAAATAACCAATTCCATCCCCTGCTGGGCTATTGGCTGTAACGCCATCGCTATCAAGACTGCCATTATTGTAGCCTGAGGTAATCAAGACAACCCAAGTGCCATTATTTAGCTTAGTGATCACGGGGTCGCCATAGGTATAACCTAAATTTGCGTCATTTGCAGTAGTAAACTCCCATAGCAATGAGGGTAAAGCCGGGTTAGAAATATCCAACGCGTAATACCCACGACCACCTGCATTCAAACCGCCAACCAGTATTGTTTTCCATGCCCCACCAACAGATATATCCGAAATAATCGGGTCACCGTTCACATAATTTGTATGCATGGTCGAGTAGTTATTATCAGCTAGCTTCCACATTTTTGGTATTACGGGGCTAGGCACATATGCCCAGCGCTCCGTGCCATCCACGGCATTAAAGGCATGTAGCATCCCATCATTTGCGCCCACATACACATTTGCAGCTCTTGCTGTGGCCTTAAAACCAGCATAACCACTATCCGTATAATTAAACGTAGGCGTACCAATATAAGCTGGCTGCGATTCTGTCACATCTCCCAATACGCTCTGGCGGTAACGGAACAGTCTATTGTCAACCGTGACCGAGGCACGAGCTTCATAGTCATTTTGACCACGCAAGTAATTCACAAAGTTGGTGCCAACAGCGTTGGCTTTTTGTGTTGCCGACAATGAAGTCCATTGACTCAAGTTCGAGCTTAAAAAGCTGGTTTCAAAATACGCTTTTTGCGCCACGGACATATTGTCATAACTAAAGTCCAATAAACCACTACCGGATGGATTCTTCATCTTGATGATGCGCGTATTAAGCGCCACTTGAGATTTAAGTGTTCCAGTGCAAGAAGTTGCAGCGTTAACCTTACATACACTACCATTCAGCACCCCCCCCAATGCATCGCACGTTGCTGTAGTTGAACTCGGTGTTTCGCAATAATATATGCCACTGGAGGAATCAAGTTGTATCGAGCTAGGGGATACGCAGCTACTTGCAATTACATCTTCTGCACACCATGAGGCATTTTGGCTTACAACACCCGTTGAAATATCAATAGACCGCTGCTCTAAGTTACCTGTCCATTTTGCTGTGGTGTAGCTGGCCACATAGGCGAAATTATCACCAGCAGTTGGTTGCAACGAACTGGTGGCAGCAGCAGCTCCAGCCCCAATCTTGGAAGAAAGAGCTGCAAGTGCGGATTTTAAGCCACTGACTAGTTGCGCAGGATCCTTCACGCTAAAGTATTCACCTCTACCATTTACGGCAGCATGCCACAAGTCATCAATGGCAGTTTCAGAATCAGCGGCCGGGACCGACCAGTTTTTAATGCCATTTTTTATGTCCGCATAATCCCCAGTTGTGGCAGTTAGATAGTCGCCGGTATATAACAACGTACCGTCGACCCCCAAACCTAACGTAAAAGTCGTCATGTGCTGTTTATTGTTATTGTCTGTAGGGCTAACAAATACATTGTTTTCACAAACATCCAATCCCAAAGCGCCTGTGCAATTGCTCAAATCAGTGGTGCGTAAATCGGTGTCATAATAATATTTGGCCACATCTGCAAGTGAGTTAGATGAGGCAGTCAGCCCTTCGTAATAAGGCCGGGTTGCTGTCTCATCGAGGTTACCAACTGATGCAGTTCCACTCACATCTTTAACATCCGAAGCAGAGTCAGTATTCCAGTAACCATCAGTGGTTAATAATGTAAAATTCTGCTGGCAGGAATACTGAACAGGGTCAGAAGTGCCAACCGGCTTTTTGCCTGCATAGATACGGCCTACTAGAGAAAGTGCTGAACGCAATGGCGTACTAGTACTTGCCGTTGTTGCAAACAATTTGGTGTACCACAGGGCTTTCTGGTTGCCTGTACCAGCATCAAACTTTGCAATTGGCAGATAATTACTGCTTTGGTTTGCTATGGTGATAAACCCCACCCGATAGCTACTATCAATCGCCTTGAAGGCAAGGCTGGCAGCACTTTTCATGGCCTGCATACGCGTGCGGTAATAGGTATACCAGTTGCCAAAGTTAGTAATCTCTTCTGTATAGGTGCAAGTTGCGCCCAGACAATCGGTACGGCCTAGCGCTTTAGGATAGCTAGTTGTGGTTGACACAATATCCGTACGTGTAAATGTGTACGGCGCCATCGCTGAAACACCATCTACCCCACCAGTGATATCCATCCCACTTGGTAGCGTGACACTAGCGCTACCTGTTTTAGTCACATTGCCATTGGCTGATGCCCCCGCCGCCGCCGTAGAGACGATATCTATTCTTGTGTTATCCCCAGCGTTGATAGACGCTGTATATTCAGGATTAGAGGCATATGTATTAATCCGGGCTGCAACCAAGGCGGCCAAGCCCGCGTCATTCTCCGTATTGCCCCAACTTACAGTTGCCCCCAAAATTTCAGTACTGCCAACTTTGATACTTGTAAAGTTTTTGCTCTTTGAAGTACCACTTATTTGAATCCAGCCACTAGCAGCAACAGCTGAAGCAGCTGACACACCCACATAGCGCGGCCAGACAAAAGCACCAGAGCGGATAGACTGACAATTCGCTAATGCCGCACTATCGCACCACCGGGATCTGGCGGGAAAAGTGTATGTCCCTGTAGGTACTGATGTTTGCGTACATTGTTTAAGATCCACTGCCGTACAATACTCAGTAGGGACGACGGAATAATAATAAGGGGCCCCAGTGACTTTTAGTACACCAGTGAGCATAGTATCTGTTACTTCCTGATTTGGAGAATTGTTCGAAAGTGTAGTATTACGACCATATTTAAAAGTGGCATTGGGGTATAGATAACCGCTGTTTTTTCTACAAACTGCAGTATCGGTTAAATTAGCAATGGTGGGACTTTGAGTAGTACACCACACTCGATCCGGATAGTTAGTAGCGATATTGAATGTAGTTGCACTCGTTAACAATTGCGTTAGGTTATGTTTACCATAGGAATCTGTCTTCACGCTTGTAGGGTCAGTCTGATCTCCCCGACTGGTACCATCGGCATTGACCCCTGCGGTATAACGAATAGAAGGGTTGTAATACTGGGTATTCATATCACTACTCGTAAAAGGTGGATCGCCGATAATGCAGAGATCAAGCACCCGAGTACCGCCACTTGCAGGCCCCGGATATACAGTGCCACTATCGTCATCACCACTATCGAGACATTGTCTATCATTAATATCAGGATCTTTCTGTATGTCACTCATGTAATCCGGCGTGTACTCCTGCGACATACTGCCGGAGTTATCAATTACAAACATCAGGTTGGGCAAAACGGCAGTAGTGGTAGCATCCGCCATCGGCGAAGTTGCCAATTTCACATTCGCGGCCATTACTGAAGTGCATGACAATAAGTAAGCCGTCAACAAATAGCATAGATAATGACTATACTTTCTGCTGCTCTTGGTAAGGTTGCTCATCATTCACTCCTAATAGATATATGCTTGGATATAACTTACGGTATTTTTAGGCCCTGTGACTTTAGCAGTCACCCGATAGGCCGGGCTAGGGACTGACGTTGTTGGGGCGCCTGCTTGTGTTGCATCGACTACGCCCATTCCGTTAGCAGGGGTTGCCACTGCCCCATATAAGCAATTTGCTGTAGAAGGAGCACCTGTTGCTGTGCACATACGCTGCACAATGTATTGAATAGTATTCCCGCTGAGATCAACCCCATTAGTAATGCCTGTTCCTGCTGCGAAACGGCTATTGGTTCCCGCAACCCACGAAGTAGTTGTAAGGTTAGTTGCACCACAAGCCTTATCGGTAGAAGCATCAAATGTGCTACATGTTGCGTAATAACCACTGGTAGTGCTATCCGACTCTAATGTTGCGGCATTTGCACTTAGCCATGTAATCGCGCTTTCTACCCCACTATCAGCTGAGATTGTTGCAGACTGCTTGAATGCCAAATTACCAGCGATCATGCTATTAGTATCGACGGAGCGGATAAGCGCCACAGCGGCGAGTGACATAACGACTAAGGCGATGAGCGCAATGAACAGCACAACCCCATATTGTTTTTTAAAACGCGGTTGACTATTGATAATCATAGTGCGTCCTTGGACCAGACCACATTGCGTAATGGAATCATAGTTTCATAGACCCGATAGCGATAACGTTGCCAATTTGGATCACCGGTCAAGTTGAGAGCAGGGGCTGGAGATGCTGCAGTACCTGTCCACGCACATACACCAGTAGGACTAGGGTCAGTTACAGAGCTACAGGCAGTACTCACGTTAGTTTTTTCCATGGCCCCACTTCTTGCCACGACTGCCACGCGTATTGCTTTGATGCGATTACGATTTGCCACTGTAGGAGTCGTGCCCGTCTTCGCCCATTCGCCCCCAGCAGCATCCACCCATTGCGTCACTTGATTACTATTTGCTGTTGCAGAAACGCCATATTGGGCTTGCAGATCGACAATATCCGCCACCACTGGCACCGCTGTTGCACTGGGGACTGGAGGAGTCACAGCGGCATTAATCACGCCCGTTCTTACTAATTGATTACTATTAATCGTATATGAATACTCATTCCATATCCCCATACAAGCTATGTAATTACCCACAGCAAGATTCGCTGGGCTATTTAATGTGATAACGACTGGTGAAACCCCAGCGGCAGTTAAGCCATTCGTAGCGATAGTGGTCATGCTGCAGGTTGGGGCACTCATTACCAATACAGTATCCCCCTCCTGACATCCGAGATGAGTATCCACTTGCACGCCATTAACTCCGGCGGTTGTGCCTGTTCCCGCCACCATCTTGACTGACATGCCACCTCGGCTGGTATTACCGTAACGTACAGAGATGGCATCACTTGCGCCGACACCACCATCAATGATGGTGATTGGAAACAGATCAATGTCGGGAGTAGCTACGTTGCTGTCATGATCTATGGTTGGGGATGGATTACATTGATATGGTGAGTTAGCGCTGTCAAAAACAGGTAAGCCGAAACCGGCACTCTGAATATCCCGCTGTACTTGATAAAGTGCGATAGCCCCATTAGTTTGAGCATCTGCATTACCAGTGGTAGTGCGTTTATCACCCTCGAATGTAGTAAAAACCTGCATAATCACAAGGGTAGCAAGCAAACCGATAACGAGACCAACCAGAATTTCTACGAGACTAAAACCTTTTTGATTTGCGGTAATGCGTATTGATGTTGAATACATTTCTAACCCCCAGCAATACGAGCACTTGCCCGAAAGGTGTGAGTATCTGGTTGGCCAGGATTTTGCCAAGTCACTTTTACATCCACGACACCCCCTGCTGACACAGTTATAACTCGTCTTCCATTTGGCAGTAGCGCTGATATATCAGTACCTGGTTCACCTTCAACATAGTTCGCAAGATTACCTGGATCGGCCCACATCGCCCCTAGGCTTTGTTGCGCTATATAGCCTGCATCTGCTCGGTATTTCGAATCTGAAGTATTTTTTAACATGGTAGCTTGCAGGCCAGCTAATGCCAGGATGCCCATCGAAAAAATCAATATCGCAATTAAAGACTCGAGCAGCACCACACCTTGCTGATAGTTAGCACTCATGTCTCTGGATGGGGAGAATACTGCAGCACTCATCTCTGAACTCCTTAACACTTACGATTATCATCCACTGCGGACACATTCGGATCACACATCCGAGCATTACCGCCTGTACCTATCACAATACTAAGATCTCGACTCTCCGTACTTGGTAATACAGAAACATCTATATTGACTTGAGTGAATGTATTTACAGTGGAGGAAACTACTCCAAGGTTTGAAAAAACGACCTGCGTTCTTCCCGCTGGGACGGGAGTAACTATAATGGAACTTGAAGCACCATCTGATGTGGAGCGACTTTGCAGGATCGCAGGACAATCTGGCTGCCCATCACCATCATTATCAGCAACCACCGGTGGCAAACAGCCAACTGACCAATCAGAGTTTGCCCCTAGCACAAACTGCACAGAAGCATTGCGCTTCACTGCCTCTGCCCGGGCTAATTGAAGGCCATTCAGAATAGACTCTGCTGTGGTACGGATACGAGTATTTTGGATAAATGCTTGGTAAGCAGGCATCGCCAGCGCCATGAGAAGCCCAAAAACAGCAAGGGTAATCATCAACTCCACCAAGCTAAACCCTTCTTGACGGAGGAAGCATACTTGTCTCCAGTTTATAATGTTGCCTAACATGTGCCACCTTTTTTGGTAACCCAACAGTTAGTGCCTGTCGAAGTTGGTGTAGCTGATGCTTTAACATTGCTTTGATCAATAGTGTAAGAAAATCCACCCGTACCTTCTGAGCTCTTTCCAGTCGCTCCAATGGTGTAGGTGGTTGCTGTTTGTATAGTGCAGGCATAATCAAAATATTTAGCATTTGCCGGTGTGCAATTCCCACCTACATAAGTACGATTATCCTGAAACCATTGCTCCATTTTTATTCTCAAATCCGCTAGGTTGGTGGTAGCCTCAGTGACTTTCCCTCTCAGCACAAAATCCTGATAACTTGGCATTGCTATCGCCGACAAAATACCAATAATCGCCACAACGATCATGAGCTCAATTAGCGTAAATCCATTAGATCTGAATTGATGAAAAATAGAGTGCTTTCTATCGTTTTGCATATAGTCCCTTTCGCGGTTTATGAATGATGCACAAGTGCTTTTGCAAGGTCGAGTAAAAACCGATAATCGGTTGATTTCCAACTACGGACGGCTGCAACACCATGTGTTTTAAGCTAAAGCTGCTCATTATGTTAAAATAAATCCACACTTTAATGGGATGAATGATGAGACCTGATTTGCGCTACGCCATTATAAGTATTGTCGTCAGCTTTTCGCTGGGCGCATGCGGCATCAAAGGACCATTGTATATTCCTGAGAAGCAATATCCTCAGGACACTGGAAAATCCGAGTCTAAAGTCAAAAATCACTCAGAAAAGCAGCCCGGGGATGATGTTGTTCCCGCACCTTAAGTTTCAAACTTTTTTATTTTAGATAGTCCAACCTGTGAATCCTTTTAGTCTAAAGAATGGCGAATTACACGCCGAAAATGTGGCCTTGTCCGATATCGCTTCCGAGTTTGGCACGCCTTGTTATGTCTATTCAAAACAAGCTTTGGAGTCTGCTTTTGCAAGATTCTCTGCAGGTTATTCTGAGATAGATCACCTGATCTGCTTTGCTGTCAAAGCCAACCCCAGCCTGGCGATTCTTAACCTGTTCGCTCGCCTTGGCGCCGGGTTTGATATTGTCTCCGGCGGTGAACTGGCCCGTGTTTTGGCTGCAGGGGGTGATCCATCAAAAATCGTGTTTTCCGGAGTAGGGAAAACCGCAGCCGAAATGCGCGCAGCCCTTGAAGCCGGCATTTTTTGTTTTAATGTGGAGTCCGCCAGCGAGTTGGAGCGATTGAATTCGGTAGCAGGAAGTCTTGGTAAAGTTGCCCCGGTTTCATTGCGGGTCAACCCGAATGTTGATGCCAAGACGCATCCTTACATCTCAACTGGTCTCAAAAACAATAAATTTGGTGTGGCTTATGAGGAGGCATTTAGCCTATATCAACAGGCAGATGCTATGCCGAACATTGCCATTCATGGTGTGGACTGCCATATTGGCTCTCAGCTGACTGAGCTATCGCCATTCATGGATGCCTTGGACCGTGTGTTAGTGTTGGTCGACCAACTGGAACAAGCTGGCATCAAAATTCAGCATATCGATGTAGGTGGCGGCATTGGCATTTGCTACTCCGATGAAACCCCGCCGGATTTTTCCGCTTATGCTGAAGCCATGCTGAATAAGCTGGGAAACCGCAAAGTCAAACTGGTATTCGAGCCAGGGCGTGCCCTGGTTGGTAATGCCGGTACTCTACTTACCACGGTGGAATACCTTAAGCATACGGAATCAAAAAACTTTGCCATTGTAGATGCCGCTATGAACGACTTGATGCGTCCGGCCTTATATGATGCCTACCATGAAATCGTGGCGGTAAAGCCGGGTCAGGGTGACGCACAAACCTACGAAATTGTTGGCCCCGTCTGCGAGAGTGGGGACTTTCTGGGGCATGACCGTACACTTGCACTGGCACAAGGTGACTTGCTGGCTATCTTATCCGCTGGCGCGTACGGCATGAGTATGAGCTCAAATTACAATACTCGTCCGCGGGCCGCAGAAGTCATGGTGGATGGCGACAAATGCCATCTGATTCGACGTCGTGAAACAATTGCCGAGTTGTTTGCCCTGGAAAAAACTCTCGACCATTAGCCTATATGAATTTTTCAATTTGAGGTTGCAAGGCAAAAATAGTCAGCGTAAATTACACCTTCCGCAAGGAAGTAAATTTCGTATAAAACAAAAATTTAGGGGATGAGGAAATGAAGAAATTATTACTTTTAGTAGTATCTGTTTTCGCCTTACAAGCTATACCCGTTGTTTATGCTGACGAACCATTACCTGAAATTGCAGCAGTAGACGAACCTGCTGTTCCTCCTATGGCTGATAATATTCCAGCGAATTAATCAGCACCTGCGGGGCAATAAAAAAGCGAAGAGATCACTCTTCGCTTTTTTTACATCCACGATTAGCACTTAATCAAAAATCACCGTTTTATTGGCATACAGCAGGATGCGGTTTTCCACATGCCAGCGCACGGCCCGTGACAACACGATACGTTCCAGATCACGACCCTTCTGAATCAAGTCTTCCACTTGGTCTCGATGCGAGATGCGATCAATATCCTGCTCAATAATCGGACCTTCATCCAGCACCTCTGTCACATAATGGCTGGTCGCACCTATAAGCTTTACGCCGCGCTCGAAAGCACGATGATAGGGACGGGCGCCGATGAATGCCGGCAGGAAAGAATGGTGAATATTGATGATGCGTTGTGGATAGCGCCGGACAAATTCAGGCGATAAAATCTGCATATAGCGTGCAAGCACGATCAAATCTACTTCATATTTTTCAAACAGGGCAAACTGCTGAGCCTCAGCTTCAGCCTTATTATCCTTATTAACCTCTATGCAGTGGAACGGGATACCGTAAAACTCGGCCAAACGCTGTGTATCCTTATGATTGCTGATGATCAGAGGAATATCACACACCAGCTCACCACTTTGGTGCCTATGTAATAAATCCACCAAACAATGGTCATATTGCGAGACCATAATCGCCATGCGCCAATGCTTTTGCGCCAATTTCAGCTGCCACTGCATCTCAAAGCGTTCGGCGATAGGTGAGAAATGCTCAGCGAAATTATCTGCGTTAATCTCAGATCCGCTCAAATCCCACTCCACACGCATCAGAAACAGGTTGTTCTCCGCATCCTGATGCTGATCGGCATGCAGGATGTTAGCGTTATGCTGATACAGAAAATCAGCAATGGCGGCGACCAGGCCTTTGCGGTCCGGGCATGTCACTAGTAGCGTGGCGGTATTTTTCATGATTTCTTTAATGGATTACACAGCATGGGAGTAAACAAAATTGTCTTCTCGAAAAAAACCTATTATACCAACACTCAGCATGCCGACATAAGCCTCACTGAATAAGTGCAAGGCAACCATGGTTGTGGTATCTTTTACCCGTCGTAATATCAACTCTGTGGCTTTAACTGGCTGCATTATTTACAAAAAACAGCATCCCGTGAAAAAACAGTTACCTTATTTTCTTGCCGCTTTTGTGTTACCCGTCAGCGCAATGCTCTGGTGGTGGGGTTTGTTCTCAAGCACCTCTCTGGAAATCGGGGAACGTGGCGGATATCGCTATGCCTACCTGGAAGCACAAGGCGTTTACTCTAAACTCGCCACCAAGCAAGGTGAAGTGTTGTTCGAATTAAAGAAACAGGGCATCCAGCCCGGGGCCGAGCTTACCCTGGTACTCACAGACCCTCGCACCACGCCGCATGACGAGCTGAAAGCACGTACTGGCTATATCATCAGTGCCGACACTCAAGTTCAACCACCCTTGCTGGTAGATAGCATTCCCGTGCGCAAAGTGGCTGTGGCAAAGATTAAGGCTCATCCTCTTTTTGCCTACGGCAAAACGTATGCAGCCTTGCTGGAGTACGCCAAAACCCACGGCACCAAACTAAATCTGCCGACCTTAGAGCTTTTTGATAACAGCATACTCAGCGTAGAAATGCCGCTATCCCCTGAGGAACCAGCCCCTGCTGCATCTGCCGGCCAAGTTGCGGGGAGGGCAAACTCATGAATGTTCTCGCACTCATAGGCGCGCTGGCACTCACTTACTACCGCCCGCTTGCCAGACCTGATTGGCTGAAACAGTTCTACACTCCCTACTCGCGATTGCTGGAGCGTAACTTTAATGGCGGCAAGCAGCTACAAGGGGTCATTGCATGGCTACTCGCTGCACTCCTGCCTGCGATAGTAGTCGGCATTACATACTTTGCGCTGCTGCACATCAACAGCCTGGCAGGTATTTTGTTTGGCATAGTCATCTTATATTTGACTCTGCGTTTCAGCCTTTTCGGCAAACGTGCCGAAGACATTGCTGCCGCTTTGCGCGACCATAATATAGACCATGCCAGAGCGCTGCTGCGGGAGTGGGATAGCGCAGAAACCAATCATTACAGCGCCAGCCAGGTAGCTTGCGTGAGTATTGAAACCACGCTCGCTCGCGCTCATCATGGGTTATTTGCGCCTATCTTCTGGTTTGTACTGCTGGGGCCCGCAGGGGCATTGCTATACCGCCTGGCGCATCTGCTGAAGTCGGAATGGGCTATTAATGCAGATACGCAATTGAACAACCCAACCAACAACCAGTTTGCAGACTTTGCACACAAGGCTTTCGACTGGCTGGACTGGCTGCCAACTCGGGTAACAGCCGGCTGTTTTGCTATTGTCGGCGACTTTGAAGATGCTGCGTATTGCTGGCGCACGCAGGCCACTAGTTGGCCGGATAGAGCACTGGGCATCATCCTGGCCAGTGGTGCAGGCGCATTGGGTGTCAAACTTGGTGACCCATTACCATACCGTGGCGTATTGCATTTCCGTCCTGAACTGGGCCTGGGCGACGAAGCCGATGCCGATTACCTGCAAAGTGCAGTGGGCCTGGTCTGGCGTGTACTGATCCTGATGGTCGGCTTGGTACTATTGCTTACTTTTGCTCACTGGCTAGGCAACTAGAAAACCTGCCAGCTCATTTCGCACTGAAAAATGGCTGGGAAATTACTGCTGGAAATTTAAGAGAACCTCATGGATATTTTACTCGCTAACCCTCGCGGCTTCTGTGCCGGCGTTGATCGCGCCATCATCATTGTAGAACAGGCACTGGGAAAATTCGGCGCACCTATTTATGTACGGCATGAAGTCGTTCACAACAAGTTTGTAGTGGATGAGCTCAAGCGTAAAGGCGCAATTTTTGTAGAAGAATTGGACGAAGTACCTGCCGGTAATACTGTGATTTTCAGTGCCCATGGCGTATCCAAGGATGTGCGTGTGGAGGCTGAGGCACGTGGCTTGCGCGTATTTGATGCAACTTGCCCATTAGTGACGAAAGTGCATATTGAAGTCGCCAAAATGCGTGCGGCCAATAAAGAAATCGTGATGATAGGTCACAAAGGGCATCCCGAAGTTGAGGGCACCATGGGCCAATCTGAAGGCGGCATGTATCTGGTGGAAACTCCGGATGAAGTGGCTAAGCTGGAAGTTAAAAATCCATCGCTACTTGCCTATGTGACACAAACCACCCTGTCGATCGATGATGCAGCGGCTATCGTAGCGGCACTCAAAATTAAGTTCCCTGAGATCAGCCCCCCCAAAAGCGACTCGATTTGCTATGCCACCCAGAACCGGCAGGATGCAGTCAAAATCATGGCTAAGGATTGCGATCTGGTGATTGTCGTTGGCTCTCCCAATAGTTCAAACTCCAACCGCCTGAGAGAAGTAGCGCAGAACCAAGGCGTGGAATCCTACATGGTAGACAATGCCAGCTACCTCGACCCAAACTGGGTGACAGGCAAAAAGAAAATTGGTGTGTCCGCTGGTGCATCGGCACCGGAAGTGTTGGTAAAAGAGGTGATAGAAAAACTTCAGTCCTTAAGCGGGGCAGAGGTGACGGAGTTGCAAGGTGTAGTAGAAAATGTGGTGTTTCAGTTACCCAGGAACCTGACAGCTGCCTGATTAATATCAACAATAAAAAGGGCGTTCTAAACGCCCTTTTTATTTCATATCCACCGGATAAACTATTTACCGAGGTTATCCACGCTGAATGCAGTTTTAGGATTAAGTGCCAACGTCAGCAAGCCGCCAGCAATCGCAATGTAGAGCATGAATACTTCGGGCTGGCTTGAGCCCAGCACCAGTGCAAGGAATACTGCAAAAGCGGCCAGCACGTAAGCAGTAAACTGTGTCTTGTAACCCACCAGCAAAGCTAAGCCACCTACCAGCTGAATAAAGATAATCAAAGGTGCAAATATCCCAGGCAGCCCAAAATGCCCCAATAACAGCTGGTAGTTCTCATATCCGGCAGGGTCACTGAAAATGGAAGATAACCGGAACAGCACAACACCCAAGAAAACCTGGGACAGCATCACACGTGCAACAGCACTTAAAACCTTATTCATAAATTTGCCTTCTATTCAAAACACAATGACAATGCACTATCGCCATGCGCTTAATTTTGAGAAAGATGCATGATGCCTGTAAGCGTCGCCAGCCGCAATAGTTGCCTGGCTCAGGAGGAATTTATGAAAGCTGTTTTCGCCATCAACATATTTGTCATCGCCACATTATGTGCGTGCTCACCACCTGACCAAACCCCGAAAATTGCCGAAAGCCAACGCGAAGCGCTGGATAAAGCCAAGGCAGTTAGTGATGCCGTCAATCAACAGAACCTTGAGCAGAAAAAGCAAATAGATCAGCAAAGCGAATAATCGATTGTTCAGCATTGTTGAAACTAGCTGGCAAAAAGATAGCCCGGCATTATCGCAACTGCGCCGCGAGGTGTTCATCCATGAACAACATGTCCCGGAGGCTATGGAGTGGGACGGCCTGGATGAATCTGCGGTGCACCTGATTGCATGGGATTTAGGTGCCAAAGCCATCGGCTGTGCCCGGCTTCTGCCGGATTACAAACTGGGCCGTATGGCGGTATTAGCAGATCACCGTGGCCAGGGGGTCGGTATGGCATTGCTGCAAAGCGGACTTGAATATGCGCTACAGGCTAACTGGCCTCAGGTTTCAATCTCCGCACAAAACCATGCGATCGGCTTTTATCTGAAAGCGGGTTTCGTACTTACGGGAAATGAATATATGGATGCGGGAATACCTCACCGCGATATGTGCCTGTATCTGCCAGGTAATTAGTTTGCTAGTTAGCGGCGCAATCCATTAAAATTACGGCTTAAATTTATCTAACCGTACTGCTTAACGTTTAACTTCATTTCAATTACCAATCCTAAATCGAGGAAACACCATGTCAAAAATCGTTTTTAAAGCTGGCGAAGCCACCGTTTACTCCGAAGGCAAAGATGTCACCGCCGCTATGCCGGAAATCCTGATCGGCACTGTTGATGGCCCGGTTGGCGCTGCATTCGCCAACATGATGGCCCAAACCAAAGGTCACACTGCCATGTTTGCTGTACGCGACATCAACCAACTGGTGCGCCCAGCCACCATGATGGTGCCAAAAGTGACCTTGAAAGATTCGGCCAATATCGAACTGTTTGGTGGCGTGGTACAAGCTGCTGTTGCCGATGGCATTCTGGATGCCGTGATTGAAGGTATCATCCCTAAAGACCAGGTGAATGATCTTTGTATCGTTGCTTTACTGTGGATTGATCCAGGTTGTGCTAAAGAAGCGAACCTGGATAAGGCCGACATGTACAAGAACAACTACGAAGCGATCAAGCTGGCACTCAAACGTGCACTGAACGACGAGCCAAGCATTGATGAGCTGATCGCCAACCGTCATAAGATTAAGCACTGTATGTGGGACGAAAGCTGGGGCGAGATTTAATTTCAACTCTTTATAGCTAAATTATAGTATGTCTAAACTAATAAAAAAGCAGCCCAGGCTGCTTTTTTATTATCAGTACCAACAACCACCTTACTTTAAACCCGACAAAATGTTTCTGACTGGTGTCGGCAATGCAGCACCTATCGCATCTTCAATCGGTAGCCAGACCAGATGGGGAGCATGTGCCTGCAATGGCTTACCAATCACCTGTAGTGGTTGCGGGGTAATTTCCAGTTTGAAATGAGTAAATGCATGATTGACGATGGTGAGCGGATCATCGGCTTCCGTCTGTAAGCCAAAGCGACTAGCAGCTACCTCAACCGCAATTTCATGCATGCCGATCTCAGGCAGGCTCCACAGGCCGCCCCAGATGCCGCTTGAGGGGCGCTTTTCTAGCATGACTTCATTGCCGCTGAGCAGCAACAGCATAGTGGTCTGCTTTTGCGGACTTACCTTTCTCGGCTTCGAGCTTGGCAGTTCCTTCACTCGACCTTGTGCGTAGGCACCACATGTAGCGCTGAGTGGACAGGCCTCACACTTGGGTTTAGACCTGGTACACAAAGTAGCACCTAAATCCATCAAGCCCTGGGTGTAAGCCACCATTTCTTGTTCGGGTAACAGCTCCTCTGCCAATGCCCATAGCTGCTTTTCCACTTTAGGCAAGCCCGGCCAACCTTCTATCAGAAAGTGCCTTGCCAGTACTCTTTTCACGTTGCCATCCAGTATGGTTTCTACCTGGTTAAAGGCAAATGAGGCGATCGCCGCAGCGGTAGAACGCCCTATGCCGGAAAGCTGCTGGATGGCTGCAAAGTCTTGTGGGAATTCGCCACCATGCTCATTCATGATGGTTTGTGCGGCATTGTGTAAATTGCGCGCACGTGAGTAATATCCCAGGCCGCTCCAAAGCTGCAACACTTCATCCTGCGAGGCTGTAGCAAGGCTGACGATATCGGGAAAGCGCTGCATGAAGCGCGCATAGTAGCCAATGACGGCGGTGACTTGAGTCTGCTGCAACATGATTTCAGACACCCATATGGCATAAGGGTCACGTGTGTTCTGCCACGGCAGGTCGTGGCGGCCATGCACTTTTTGCCAGGCGATTAGTCTGGTAGCAAAACTTTGAGGACTGGCTAAATAAGTCGGAAGCGCATTACTCAAAAATAAACCTCACTTGTCACTTTTTCTCAATGACAACTTTCGACCCAAAGCGAACATTTAAGGGTAGCCGTGTGCTTTTTGCCATTCTAAAGCCATCTTTTTTCCGCTCGCCACTTCTTCGGGAGACAACTGGCTTTGAATAGTAGTGTCGTTAATCTCAGCAAACTTATTTCCATGTAGTTTTGAAAGATAAAACCATTTGTAATAAATGACATTATCTTGTTTGACGCCGTGCCCAGATCGATAGGCGCCTGACAAAAAGAACATAGCTGGATAGTAACCCTGTTCTGCAGCTTTGGTTGCCCAACTGATTCCTTTAGCAAGATTATATCCAGGAGAATCTTTAGTTGATGTGTAGCTATAAGCAAGCCAGGTCTGAGCTGACGGGCTCCCCTGTTCAGCTGCCTTAGTATACAAAGCTATGAGTGTTGAATATTCCGGCGTCCAAAAATAACCTTTTTCGTATACAGCAGCTATGCTGTAGTCAATTTTTGAGCAAGCTATTAAGAAGAAACAACTTAATAAAATTATTGTTTTTTTCATTATTGATTAAATTCCGTTATCGACCCAAAGCAGACATTAAGTAAATTGATCTGTGAATTACCAGCGGTCAAAGTCCCAAAAGCTTATTAAGCTTTTTCTTGGCTTTGTCTTCTTTGGATTCTGGCTTTTGCTCTGGTGCAGGAGTTGTCGGCGCTGCAGTAGCTCCTGACTCTGCAGGTGCTGCCTGCTCTTTCTTTTTACCCCCCAGCAAGGATTTAATCGCATCTTCCTTGTTGCCGCCTATGAGGTTTTTGACGGCCTCGCCTTTGGTGCCACCTACGCCATCAAGCAGTTTTTTTTGGGCCAAGGCCGCAGCCAGGGCTGCAAAATCAATCGCGTATTCTGGCTTGGCAAATGTCCCGGTCAGTTTGACGGGGATAGTCAAACCATTGAGCTCATCAAGCCCTGCGCCACCCTGACCTTTGAGCGAGGCCACCACGGTAGGTTTGGCAGTGTAGTTGAGTGTTTCGTTAGCGATATCGATATCGCCATTGCCGGCGATACGAAACAGCGGGGCCTTCATGCTGAGATCTTCGTTGTGCGCTACACCATTTTTGATATTAAAACTGGCGACCATTTCACTAAAGTCTGTTTTTTTGCTTTTGTCGCCTTCCACTTTGGTTTGCGATTTCAGCACATTGAGCTTGTCTTTGGCACCGCGTAAAGTGCCAGCGATATCAATCCCTTTGACGGCACCATCAGCTAGGTTAACTGCTGCGGTACCGCCAAGCGCTTTTTTTAACGCGCCCACCGTCGCTCCCTGTGTAGTCACATCAACGTTCAGGTTGCCTTTACCACTAAGCATGTCATTGTTAATGGCATCTACCAGTAATGGTCCGATTGCGATATTGGTCATGCTCTGCTTAAAGGTGATACTCGGAGTAGTCCTTGCATCCACCTTTAGCGAGCCTGTCATGGCACCATCGTAAAGGTTGGCCGAAAAAGGCGCGAGTTGTGCCACGCCGTCATCCGCCTGCAGCTTGATGCGCACATTGGTCGATTTCACGTTGGCAAGCTTGAGCCAGCCTATGCGCAACTCGCCATCCGCATTCACTTTCTTCAGCGCGCTCAAATCGATAGGCGCATTCGGATCAGACTTGGTCTGCGGCTGCCCGGCTTTAGCTTCAGTCTTGGTGATGTAACGATCAGCATCCAGCTTGTCGATATCAAGATCGAAATGGTAAATCGGTTTGGCAAAACGACTGATGCCAAAACCGCCCTTGATCTGCGTATCATCCAACTTAACTGCAAACGGCCTGACGACGAGTTGCTCACCATCGGCTTTCACTGCAAGGCTCAGGCCAGACAAGCGATACTTGTCATAAATAATACTGCCGATATTCACATTGCCCTGCAGCAGCAAATCTTTAAGCGCTGACAGGTCGGCTGGCTTGTCGGCCGCAGCCTTGCTTTCGCTAGCTGCAGGCTTGGGCGTACCTAGCAGTTTATTCAGGTCCAGCTTATCCGCATTCAGGTTGAACTTGATATTGGGTTTGCTGAAGCTGGCCACGGCCACATCACCATTGAGCTTGGTATTGTCGATGCCCAGATTAAAGTCGCTGTTGATTTTCTCCTGCTTGATATCCGCATGCAGCTTCAAGGCAAAGTCCCCTTTCATCGCACCATTCGGCAATGCTGGATCCTGCACGTCCAGACTCCCCGCCAGCTTGGGCAGGTCGAATATCAACTGCTCCAGGTTGCCGCTGAATGGAGAGGAGAACTTGCCCGCGATATTATGCTCACCTTGTTTGGCAGAAAATTCGCCACTGATGCCGCTGCTTTGCACCGCTTTGGGTGAGCCTTTAATATCCGCCAACACGAGATTGGCAGTGATAACGTCCTTGCCTTTTTCCTGCTTGAAGCTGAGCTTGGCTTCTTTGCCACTCACTTCATCTTTTTGCACCACCAGCTTGGGTGCTGCCATCTCGGCATCTAGCTTGGCGCCATTGAGATTGCCCGCTATGGCCAGCTTAAGGCTATCAACCAGTAGTTCCATCGTCTCCAGCTTGGCATCCACATCGCCTGACAGCTTGATATCGGCCTTGGTGAGAGTCGCCAAATCACCACTGATCAAGGCATCCAGACCTTTGACCACGAAATGCTTGTCTTCCGGGTCTGCCATGAAATTACCTTTGATCTTGGCGGCCGCATTGACTTTGGGCTGACTGGCAAGCAGCACAAAATCAGTCTCCAGATCAAATGGCTCTTTGAGTGCGACGTGGCCGGTTTTCAGGTTGAACTTGCTCAGGCCGTAGGTTGCACCTGTTTTTTCATCAGAAAAATTCACCGCAGAATTCGTGACATTCACACCATCCACATCAAACTTGATCTGTTCGGATTCTTCCTCATCCTTGCTGATTAAATCATCAAAGTTGGTCGTGCCGTCTTTGAAACGCACGATATTGGCGGTTACGCCATCCACATAAATAGTATCCACCACCAGTTGCTTTTTCAGTAGCGGCAACAAGGCCAGGGATACCTTGGCGCTATTGATAGAGGCAAACTCCTTGTCGCCATTATGTTCAGACAGGGACACTTTACCCAGGTCTGCGCCTATCTTGGGCCAGAAAGCGAGCTTGATATCACCATCAATATGCAATGTACGCTGCTTCTTTTCCTGCACCATCTTGACTACCAGAGGCTTGTAATCGTTGGGGTTAAAGGTGGCGGCAACCACCGCCACCACGATCACCAGCAATATCAGCACGCCACCAAGGCCGAATAGTGCGTATTTGATTAGTTTTTTCATGAAGATTCTCGCGAAAGGGAGAGGTGAATATGACAGTTAATCATAGTTTTAAGTTGATTGCAGCATTGCATGCTACCGCATTAACTAGCTGCCCAGACTGAAGCGTGTCATTGCCTCAGCCCCCAAATAATAGAGGCCGTAAAAAAATACGCCGAAATATACAGTAGTAAATATCAACCAGAAGAAGGCGATAAACACCATCAATCCATCCTGCTCCAGCTGGCCAAAACAATAAAATAGTATCGCCAGCCCCGGCAACAAGTTGTTAAAAGGCAGCACACCAAAAGGTATGGCCATCAGCAAGCCTGCCGCAATAAATACAACAGCACCCACCCTTTGTCCGCCACGTCCGGCCACCAGGGTTGGATAACGAGGCTTGGTAAATTTTTTGCAAAACCTGACGATTTTAAGAAAGACTGAAGCCAGGATACGCCAGGTCTTTTCACTCATGGCAACTGCACGGATTTTCTGCGGCAATACCGGGGACTCATGACCTTGCCATAACTGCCAGCCTAAGGCCGCAAATGTCAGTCCGCCCAAGACTGTCAGAGGACCCAGCGGAATCGGCTGCAAATAGGGCAACACCAGTATGAGCGCAATCAGCGCATACGCCGCATGATCCAGGCTATCCAGCGCCTCACCCAGTGTCAGCGGCCTTTCCTTGGACCGCTCCGCAAACCCAGCTAGCGTAGCGATAATGGCGTCATAGCTACTCATACCCCAGGCCAGAAATAGGCTAATACCAATATGCCGAAAATGATGCGGTAATAGGCAAACACGCGGAAGTCATTATGAGAAACATAGCGGATGAGTACCCGCACCGCGATCAGTGCACTAATGAAGGCGGTGACAAAGCCGACTGCAAATATCCCCAAATCATCTTTTGATAGCAGGCTACCATTCTTTGCCAGGTCAAATACCGTGGCTGCAATCATCATGGGAACAGCCAGGAAAAAGGAAAATTCCGTGGCTGTCTTACGCGTGAGCCCAAATAACAAGCCCCCCATAATAGTGGCACCTGCTCGCGAGATCCCTGGGAACAGGGCTAACGACTGCGCAAACCCGACCTTGAGCGCATGCTTCCAGTCCATTTCCTCTACCGTATGCGTATCCGCCACTGGCAGATTTTTCTCGATGAACAGGATAGCGAAACCACCTACGATAAGGGCAATAGCCACTGTAACCGGCGAGAAAAGATACTCTTTGATCGCATGGTGAAAGATCAAGCCCAGCAGTGCAGCGGGCATAAAAGCAATTAACAGGTTAACGACCAGGCGCTGCGAAGCCTGCTCTTTAGCTATATTGACGATCACATGCGAAAATTTGGCGCGATATTCCCACACCACTGCAAAAATAGCGCCAAGCTGGATAACGATTTCAAACAGCTTGCCTCTATCATCATTAAAATTGAGCAGGTCGCCCACGATGATCAGATGCCCGGTACTACTCACGGGCAGGAACTCGGTTGCCCCCTCAACAATGCCAAGGATAAATGCTTTAAGTAAGAGAATTAAATCCATGTGGGTTATCTTCGACTTTCATTAAAAATGGGGCTGACGCCCCAGGGATTAATCTAATAGTTCTTGAAAATGGCTGCCGCTCTCATCAGCAGCTCGGTGTTGCTGCTTGGCAATATGCCTTCGGGGGAAAGCTGATCAACCATCTTAGGTAAATGCTCTGCGAGCTTCTTACTCAGGTCAGCACTGGTGACATCAAATCTTGCCGACATTTCATCCAGAACACACGCCCCCAATACCTGCTGCATTTGCTTGGCTGTCAGTGGCAAATTAGCACCAGCGCCTATCCATGAATCGACTTTGTCACCAAACCCGTGTGCCCTGAATTTATCAAGTATCCCGTTCACTCCACCATGGCGATTAAACAGGTCCAGCGCCGCTTTCACCATGGGGCCACGTTCGGCGCCAGCCACTTTGGTGATCATGGCGTTTGCCACAGAATCAAACAACCCCATACAACTATCCCCTACTGCTCTTTAACATATGATTTAGAGAGCATAAACCTTGCCAATTAAAACTTTTCACCCAGACGCAGGTAACGCCACGACCCCATAGGCAAGCGGCCCAGAGAAACACTACCGATACGCACACGCTTCAGTCCGACCACATGCAGGCCTACCAGTTCACACATACGGCGGATCTGGCGCTTGCGGCCTTCACGCAGCACAAAGCGCAACTGGTCTTCATTCTGCCACGAGACTTTGGCCGGTTTCAGGTTAACACCATCAAGTGACAGCCCGAAGTTAAGCATTTTCAGCCCGGCCTCGGAAAGCGTGCCTTCAACTCTCACCAGGTATTCTTTCTCGATTGTAGAGTTTTCACCAATCAGCTGCCGGGCAACACGCCCATCCTGAGTGAACACTAACAAACCTGTGGAATCAATATCCAGGCGGCCTGCAGGAGCCAGCCCTTGTAAGTGCCCACGCTTGAATTTGGGTAGCGTGGTGTCTCTATGCCCATCTTCATGCCATTCATTATCAGGATGCACCAGTGTCACCGCCGGCATGTAGCCGTCTTCTGCCTGACCGGAAACATAGCCTATCGGCTTGTTCATGATGATGGTCACCGTTTCGGATTGGTGCTGACGCGCCTCACTGCTGATTTCAATAGCAGCATCCGGGTTGATGCGAGCCCCCAAAGTATCAATGACCACACCATCTACCGTCACCCAGCCATTACTAATGAACTCATCAGCCTCGCGCCTTGAGCACAGGCCAAGCTCTGCCATACGCTTGGACAAGCGCGGTAAATCGGGCTGGCTGGCCTTTGGCGCGGCTGTAAACATGGGGTTGCTGGCGCGATCCCGGTTAAATGCACCCTGCTCGAAACCATCACGACTCTTGCCACCGCGCCTGGGTGTATCGCGGCCAGTAGCATCACGTGGCGCGCGCGGATACTCATCACGCTTGAACTCACCTTTCTGCAAAGTACGCTCTGCAGGTGCGCGACTGTCGGGCGTAGCCGACTTGTCCACATAAGACTGGCGTGGAGTGCCATCAAAACGATGATTGCGCTGTGAGGCTTCTGCCGGACGCGGGTTATCTGCCTGATCAGGCGTTGCACTTTGCGGCCTTACGGTATCCGGCCTTGGGTTTGCTGGAGCACGCTCAGGACGAGGCGGCGCTTTTGCCACCTCGGCTTTGGTTGCCGCAGTGCGCGGACGTTTTGCAGGGTCTGTACGCCGCACAGGAGGCTTGGTTGCCTTGGCTGTACGGTCTTCTTTGGCGGCAGTATCACCGGATTTAAGTTTGAGGGTTGTCATGGCCCAAGTTTACCATATTGGCAATGCAGAGACTGATGCAATCAGCTGGTTTGGCAGGAATGCCGTGTCAAAATGCTTTCTAAATCAACCACAATGTGCTTCAGCACAGGATGCCATGAAGGTTTAATTTTCCACTCTGAAATCTCCCCGTATAATTAGCCCATCAAATTAACCCCAAGGCTTTAGCATGACCAAGTTTGTAGAACACCTGTTAGAAACCATTATTTTCCGTAGTCGCTGGTTATTGGCGCCGATGTATATCGGCTTGGTAGCAGGGCTGGGCATATTGCTGGTCAAATTCGTGCAGGAATTCATACACATTGCCAGCCATGTGCTGGAAGCCCAAGAACAGGAGGTTGTACTTTCACTGCTGGCGCTGGTTGATATTACCCTGGTAGCCAATCTGCTGATCATGGTGATCTTCAGTGGTTACGAAAATTTCGTCTCCAAGATAGACGTAGCAGATAGCGAAGACCGCCCCGACTGGATGGGCAAGGTGGATTACTCGGGCCTCAAACTCAAACTGATAGGCTCTATTGTTGCCATCTCTGCCATCGACCTGCTCAAGGCTTTCGTGCACCAGAGCACAGGCTTGGTACATCTTGCCAACGAGCAAATGGCGTGGATGGTCGGCATCCACATCACCTTTATCGTCACCGGCCTGCTGTTTGCCATCATGGATCACATTGCGGAGAAAGATAAACACCATTAAGTCCTTCGTCATCAATCAACAAAAAGGCCGACAAGAAATTGTCGGCCTTTTTAATTGAATAACTAAAAGTTATTTAGACTTTTTGGTAAACCTCACTGCCCTTTTTCACAAACTCTATCGCTTTTTCCTGCATACCTTTCACCAGCGCCTCTTGCTCGTTGATGCCTTGCTCCGCCGCATAATCGCGTACATCCTGAGAGATTTTCATGGAGCAGAAATGCGGGCCGCACATAGAGCAGAAGTGTGCCTGCTTGGCGCCTTCCTGGGGCAGGGTTTCGTCGTGGAATTCCTTGGCTTTTTCCGGATCCAGACCGAGGTTGAACTGGTCTTCCCAACGGAATTCGAAACGTGCTTTCGATAGCGCATTATCGCGAATCTGCGCGCCAGGATGGCCCTTGGCCAAATCGGCAGCGTGGGCTGCGATCTTGTAAGTGATGATGCCTACGCGTACGTCTTCTTTATCCGGCAAGCCCAGATGCTCTTTTGGCGTGACGTAGCACAGCATGGCACAACCGTACCAGCCTATCATGGCAGCGCCGATGCCAGACGTGATGTGATCGTAACCTGGCGCGATGTCGGTGGTTAATGGTCCCAGCGTGTAGAACGGGGCTTCACCGCAATGCTCTAGTTGCAACTCCATGTTCTCTTTGATGAGATGCATAGGCACATGGCCCGGACCTTCAATCATGCATTGCACATCGTGCTTCCAGGCAATCTGGGTGAGCTCACCCAGTGTCTTCAGCTCAGCAAATTGGGCTTCATCGTTAGCGTCGTAGATAGATCCTGGACGCAAGCCATCGCCAAGACTGAATGATACATCGTAGGCCTTCATGATTTCGCAGATATCTTCGAAATGCTCATACAAGAACGATTCTTTATGATGCGCCAGACACCACTTGGCCATGATGGAACCACCACGTGACACGATGCCGGTCATGCGCTTGGCAGTCATCGGGATGTAGGCCAAACGGACACCGGCATGAATGGTGAAATAATCCACGCCTTGTTCAGCCTGTTCAATCAAAGTATCACGGAAGATTTCCCAAGTCAGGTCTTCGGCTTTACCATCAACCTTTTCCAGCGCCTGGTAGATAGGCACGGTACCGATTGGCACTGGGCTATTGCGAATGATCCACTCGCGGGTTTCGTGGATGTTCTTGCCGGTAGACAGATCCATCACTGTGTCGCCACCCCAACGCGTGCCCCATACCATCTTTTCCACTTCTTCAGAGATGGATGAACCCAGCGCTGAGTTGCCGATATTGGCATTAATCTTGACCAGGAAGTTACGGCCGATAATCATGGGCTCGATTTCAGGATGGTTAATGTTCAACGGGATAATGGCACGGCCAAGCGCCACTTCGCTACGTACAAACTCCGGGGTAATCACCTTGGGGATACTGGCACCGAAATCCTGGCCCTTGTGCTGCGTTTGCAGCAACTCGGACATGTTCTCGCGGCGTTGATTTTCGCGAATGGCAATGTACTCCATTTCCGGGGTAATGATGCCTTTGCGTGCATAGTGCATCTGGCTAACATTCATACCCGCCTTGGCACGACGTGGCTGGCGCGTCAGGTTAAAACGCATTTCAGCCAGTACCGGGTCTGTTTTACGCTGCTGGCCGAACTCTGAACTTGGACCATCCAGTTGCTCGGTATCGTTACGCTCCTCTATCCACTTGGCGCGCATTGCCGGCAGGCCATTGCGGATATCGATTTTTACGTCGGGGTCGGTATAAGGGCCGGAGGTGTCATAGACCACCACTGGCGGATTCTTTTCGTCCTTGCCAGCCCCAAACATGGAGGGTGTATCTGATAGCGAGATTTCGCGGAAAGGCACGCGGATATCAGGGCGCGAACCTTCAATGTAAATCTTGCGGGACTTGGCAAAAGGCTGTGTGGTGCCGGGGTCGATCTCAGCGGTTTCGCTGTCAAACTTGGCATGGAGATTTTTGTCGATGGTGTTCAATTTGGCGCTCCTAAGGCAAAAACTAAAGAGAGCAGCCTGGCTGCTACTCCTGAAATGGTGGGAAGCCAAGTGATGGCTTCATGCTAGTTCACGATTTTAGGAAAGCAGTATTGATGCTTTCCTACGGCGGCATAACCCGCATCAGGTTCAAAGGGTGACTCTCACTACATAAGCCGTTTTGGGAACGAACTTACATAGACCCCTAGCAAGGCCTTGAAATTACGCGAAAGTAGCAATAAAAGCAAGCGCTTAAACAGGAAATTCGCCCCTATGACATGTAAGGGTATTGAGCTTGAACAGCGATTATTCGCTCAAGATTGTGCTGATAACTGCCGATATCAGTTACATAAATACTGAGTCATCAAGCATCAAGTTAACAATTGTTGTATTTGCAACTAAACACCATAAATACAATACGGTATATACTTATTTAAAATTGATAACAAAGTGACATCATGATCTTACTAGCGATTTATTACGTATTTTCGATTACGGTTTTGATACTGCATTTTACGGGGCATCTGGAAGCTTGGGGAATGGAATGGCTAGTGCTGGCACTAGCCGCGACGGTGTTCCCAGCGGTAATTTACCTGTAAGGTTTACAACTTTTTTTCGGCAGCCTTCATACCAGCTTCGATATCCTGCCTGCGGCCTGCGTCCGCATCTTCACGGCCTGACCGCGCAGGTGCAGCCAGCGCCTTTTTGTAATATTCCATGGCCTTAGCATACTCGCCCTGCTCACTTAAGAAGTCCGCATAAAAGTAATTAGGGTCTATGCCAGCTGGGTTAATTTGCAAGGCTTTCTCCAGATAAGCACGCGCCTTCTTCTTGTCGCCAAACCCTATAGGCCAGCCCGGCACCTTGTAATGGAGCGACCCCAGAGTGGTATAAGCGGAGCCCTGCAATGCCTGCGGATTAATTTTCTCTGCCGCCAATAACAGGTCACGCGCCTTTTCGGCGATTTTCAAAGCCCCCAGCCCACCTTTAGCCTTGGCATAGCCGCTCAGGATAATCGCCTCCCAAATCATGGGTTCCGGCGCTCCGGCATGGCTTGCAGTCACTTTGCCAGCCGCTTCCGACAAACTCCTGAATGCCTCTTCCTGTGCATCTTTAGACGTTTGATAATTAGCTTTTGCCCAGTCATGCTGTAGCACTGCTATTTCCGCATCCAGCTTTTCATTCGCCAGCACCGGCATACTCAACAATCCGCTGAAACCCAGCATGATCAACACTATCCATGTATTCATCTTTTTCATATTCATCTCCTCAAAATTACTGACTGCTATTTGTATCTAATCGCATAAGGCTTGGCGAAACTGGCCTGCTTTTTCAGACCTATATTCACGGCTTTCGGTAAAAAGCCATTGAGCCAGGCAAAAAACGACTCGGGTTGACCGATATATTGCTCCTGCTTTTCCTTTTCAATCGCCCGCACAATTTGGGTTGCCACGTCTTGTGGTTCGTCCATAGCGATATTTCCATCGTTCAGCATGCAGGTAGTGGCCAGATCATTGAGTGGCGTTTTAACAGCACGGGGTGCGATGTAGGTCACCTTGATATCGCTATCGACCAGCTCGCGGCGCAATGCCTGGGAAAAGCCTCTGAGCGCAAATTTGGTTGCGCAATAAGTGGCGTAATGAGGAAAGCCTATCGCGCCGAAAGTTGAACCTATATTGACTATCTGGCCACTATCGCGAGCTAACAAACCAGGCAGCACAGCACGGACGAGTTGAATGGGAGCGGTGACATTAATCTGCACCATCTGCGCGATACGCTCAGGGCTCTGCTCTTCAAACAGAATAAAATCCATCACACCCGCATTGTTGATGAGTATGTCGATACTGCCTAAATGCTGTACTGCGGCATCTACAATGCCTTGTGCGGCATGCGCATGCTCCAGGTTAGCCACGATCTCCACTGACTTTCCACCGGCCTGTGCTATCTCACCGGACAAAGCCTGCAAGCTGTCAGCATTGGAACCCACCAGCGCCAGACTTGCTCCTTTGGCAGCAAGTTGCAATGCCACGTAGCGGCCTATGCCGCCCGTCGCACCCGTCAGTAAAACGTTTTTTCCGCTAAGGTTCATGCTGCTGCCAATTCATTGTTAGCGGGAATAAAGCGTGCACCCAAATCGCGGAAAATATCCCCATAGAGTTTGTAGAAATTCTTTGCGCTCAGAATCAGCTGTGCACGGTCTTTCTGGTCTTCTATCCGGTTCACCAGGGTTTCATAGAATGCGGTGTGCTCAACATCCAGCGAGCCATGCGATGTGAGATAGGTAAAGGCTTTATCGCTAAGTTGCAGGCTGTCTTTAATGGCCTGCCCTGCTTGTGTCGCCAATGCCGTACTGGTGCCTTCCAGTACCAGTACCATGCCAAAAAAACCAATTGGGTTTACGCGATTAATCATATCGTAGGCATAAGCCACCATCATCTCGGTAGCGAAACCGGGCTTGCCATGGCGCACGCTTTTACTATCCGCGCCACAGGCTTCGATATCATTCAGTATCCACTCCTGATGCCCCAGCTCTTCTTCGATATACTCCGCTACCGCTTCACGCAGCCACTCATAGCTTTCCGGCAAGCGCGAGCCGCATAGCATCAATAACGGGGTAGTGTGCTTGACGTGATGATAGGCCTCGGTCAGAAAAGCCACATAGGCATCATGGCTGACCTGCCCGGCAGCACCGGCGCGTATCAAGGGCAGACTGAAAAGCGCCTGGCGTTCTGGTTCCGTTGCTTTTAACAATTCCTCATAAAACGACATCTGCTTTTTCCTCATACATAATATTTATTTTGTTGGCATAAACCTGCCAGATGGCTTCCCGCTTTAGACGGCCATTAGCCGTTAGCTGACCGTTTTGCGGCGTGTAGGGTGTCTCCGCAAATAGCCAGCGGCTGACACGCGCATAATCCGGCAAACCGGCATTAACCTCAGCGATCGCCTGATCAATTTCCTCTACTTGTGCAATATTGCCATTGACATCTTTTGCCGGCACGATCACCGCGATATTCCAAGGCCTAGCTTCACCAAACACTGCTGCCTGAGCTATCCTGGGCGACAGGTTAAGCTCGCGCTCCACCCACTCCGGCGCTACATTGCGACCGAATGAAGTAATAAACATATTCTTTTTACGCCCGGTGATATGTAGATAACCATCTGCATCGAGATGCCCCATATCCCCTGTCGCGTAATATTGCTGTGTCGGTTGCGATGCAGCACCGCTATAACCCAGCAAACAGGCGCCTGCCACCAAAATTTCGCCATCCTCGGCAAACTGCAGTTGCACATGCGGCAAAGGCTTGCCGACCGTGCCCGGCCGATGGGCATCCACCGTATTGAGGGCAACGACAGAAGCGCACTCGGACAGCCCATAGCCTTCATACACGGGCAACCCGACAGCTGCGGCGCGCTGTAACAAGCGTGGCGAAACAGAAGCGCCACCCACGGCGACGAAACGCAACTTTTCAGGGCGGGCAAAACCGTTCTCCAGCGCCATTACCAGGGCCCGTAGCAGCTCTGGTGTAAGCAAGGTAGTTGTTGCCTGTGACTGATGCAGGGCAGCCATCATTTTTGCTATATTAAGCCCGCTCGCACCACTCAGGCCCACCTCTGCTGCCGGCAGCAAGATGGCGGTTGCGCCAGCCAGCAAAGGCACATAAAGCCCGGCGATGTTTTCCAGCAAAGTGGACAAAGGTAATATGCTGAGATGACGGTCTGATGAATCAGCGTGAGTGGCCTGCCGCAGCGATTGCGCAACTTGCAGCATGGCATGTACATCCAGGCAGACACCTTTGGGGTTACCGGTAGTCCCCGAGGTGTAGGTGACCTTGACGGTATTGGCAGGCAAAACGCTGGCATGGGCGCTGGTCAGCGTAAATTGTGTCACCAGCTTACCAGCCACCTGAAAATGCGTTTTTGCCAATACCTGCTTGCCATGGGCGGCTAACAGCTGATCGATCAAAACAGGTTGATCGCTAATGATCCGGTTTATTCCGGCATCATCAATGGCATGGATAATCTGCGTCGGCGAAAAGAAATAAGGCAATGGAATCGTGGTCAAGCCCAGTTGTAACGCAGCCATATCCAGCACTGCCCAAGCTGGGTCATTATCCATGGCCAAGCCCATTACACTGGCTTGATCGTTTATTGCATAGTCGTTCATGGCTGCCAATTGCAGCGCTGCCTGGGCTATTTGCTGCTCTAGCTCCGCATAGCTCATGCTGCCGTGCGCGCCCTGCAAGGCAATGCTGGCCGGCGCGGCCTGTGCAGCCTCATGAATTGCGCTTAAGATCAAATTTTGGCAGCTCATGTTTTGGCAGCTTGAGCTCGGGCTGATTACGTCCTGGACAACTGCGTGCATGAGCTTACTCAACTGTGTATTCACCAAAGTAAATAGCCCGCATACCCATTACTCCTTACGCCTCACCGCCATCACTTGCGGCTGCTCATCATAATAGCTACCCCAGTCAGCGCGTTCGTTTTCCGGCAATGCACTCAACTCGGCGCTTGCCAGTACTTCCAGTGGAATATTGAGCTTGGCCAATGAGTTACGCAAGGTTGGAATTCCGGTAAATACCGCCCATTGGGTAGAGGTGCCATGTAAGTACAGGCTCACACTAGACAGCAGGCTGCGTATATTCGAGCGATTCGCTACTGCCAGGTTACCCACTTCAATAATGTCCTTGCGTGCGACTTGCTCACCTATAGTTTTAGATAACACCTGCTCAATTGGTTCATTCAGGTAGGCCTCCAGAAACAGCCTGCTTTCATCGGCATGACGCAGGCCACATACGGCGAGCAATTGACCCTGGCTATCGCGCAAACTCATCAGTTGCGGCATGAAATGCTTGATATCTGCGCCGTAAGCATGCATGAACACATCCCGCACAAAAGCTTCCAGCTCTTGCCGCTCTTCTGCGTATGGTCCGGATAATGTAGTCACGATCTGTGGCTCTCCATGGAGGAGTACTGTTGCTTCCCGGCGCGGGAGGCGAAAGCTTGGGCTTATCTCGGCCCAGGTAGGGAAAACGGTTTGGCTCGCTTGTAGCATGACAGCACTCCATATAATGAATGCTATAAGCTTCGCAATCGTTGTGCCAGTGCTTGGAAAACCATTACATGGCGGCGCCCTTGCGCATAAAGACGCAACAGGAGTAAATATAGTTATTGTTAATAATCAATATGTTGAACCTACACCCCGGCCGCTGAAAGCTCAGCTACAGATAGATTGTGATAAGGCCCTGGTGAATTTCAGACTGGGCTTAACAATAATCCGACTCCGGATTTCATACAAAATTTGCAGGATTATGCCGAAATGCGCATACCAAATCTGCATATTCTATTAAGCCCTCAGTTTTAATGTCCTGGCTTATTACTGAGCAGCACAATCCCGGCTTGGGTTTGATGGGTTAGCAACCCCATCTTCATCCAGCCAGAGCACAACCTTAACGCGGCCATCGACCTTGCATGCATCCACATAACCTATAGCGCCCGGGGTTTCTGCAACAAACCTGAGCATAGCCTCTTGCGAGGCCACCACATGTGGCGGGGAGGTACCCTGGTAGTACAAGCCATTCCAGTATTCGGTCTGGGTTTCAGGCAAGCTACCCAGCACCACTTGTGAAAACTCTTTGCGTAAAGGGTGATCCGTAGGCAAGTTCACTGGCTGCATGCGTTTACCATCGGCCCAATACAATTTTTTGCGCCAATAGATTAGCGAAGTATCCGTGATGCTAAGCGGGCGCACTGCCTGGCTACGCGATACGATGACCGCAAGCACACCGGATTCTGCAGCTGCCGCAGCGGTATGCAATGGCAGCAGCAAGCTCGCCAACAGCGACAAATAAACCAGGGTGCGCATCAGGACAGGATATTCATCAGAATAAAATTGCGAACGAGGCCAGGAAGCCTTTAGGTGAATCGGGTCGTTCTTCATCACCTCCCGCATACTCGAATTTCAATATGCGCGTGGGTGTCATGCGCCATGCAGTCCCCAGCAACCATCTGTCGGCAGAGCCTTCTGCTGGTCGCTTGAAACCTTCCAGCCGGGCAATCGCAAACCAGCCATTTCCCGATCCCTGATCGACGATAGGTGCCACGCCTTGTATATAAGCCCCATTGCCGCCGCCATCATTGTTGCTGTAGAAGCGTTGAAACGCCTCTCCACTGAGCTCCCAGCCATTATGCTTGATCAACATATCCAGACCGACCATACGGAAACGTTCATTAATGGGTGACTTCTCTGTGAACTCCAGCAAAGAGATTCCCACATTCACCTTGCCTGAGAGTACAAACCTCGCCCCGCGCGTATCGCGGAACCTGATTTCATCAGTGTCATGGTCCTGGTCTTGCAGGCCTTCCATGAATACCGTGTACTCAAATGCTTTATTGCCTAGGGGGGCGGCGCCGTAAAGCATCGCCCCATTCACAGAAATAGGGAACAGGCGGCTGGTCGCAAGGGGTCGGGTAGATGTCCACACCAGCGGCGCGGCATGTAGCAGGTTCCAGCGTCCTGCGGGCGTCAGAAAGCGCCCCGCCCGCAGGTTGACCTGCTCCGACAGGTTGTAATCGAGGTACAAGCGCTCCAGGTCGAATTTGGATTTGTTATCACTGAACTTATCACGCGAGTCCCAGGTGACAGGCTGCTCAAGCTCGAACTCACCGAAGAAACGCAAACGGCTATCGCCTTCCCAGCGGACAATCAGGCTGATCTCATTAAGCGCGGCATCTGTCCTGCCGCCCGGATGGACATTGAAGCCGGTGCTGGCATAACCACCAACGTTAAACCCATCCAGAAATTTGGCCTGGGTACTGGCTGGAGCTGCCAGAGGCTCGGCTGTATCGCGCGGCGCGGCCTCACCTGGCTCTGCTGCGGCTGGCTTGCAGATACTCAGGGTGGCAGCTACACTGATTGCAGTCAGCAGGCGTAGAACTTGCATAGCTTCTCCATTAATGACCAACCACTGAGTAAGTAAACCTTCAACATGCTCGCATTCTCGCACTGAAACCCATGTTACGAAAAGCGCTACCTATCCGCTTTATCCTGCTCTGTGCATTTTTGCTTGCAGGGCTGCTGCCGACTATCCTTATTGCAAGCCTGGCTTACACCGAAGCTCGTAGTGCGCTGAAAATTGAAATTGAACACGACATGCAAACGCGTGCCACGGCAACAGCGGGTGAAGTTGACCGCATGATGTTCGAGCGCCTGCAGAATGTAGCCTCGTGGAGCCAGCTCGAAATCATGCAGGATGTGCGCATAGATGATGTAGACAAACGCTTGGCCAAATTTCTGGCGGAACTGAAATCCAGCTATCGCGATGTCTATACCGAGCTTTATGTGCTGGATACGCAGGGTACCGTGGTTGCCTCCAGCGACCCCGGCCACATCGGCAAGCAGTTAGAACAGCCCGAGCATTGGCTCAACACCCAATTGTCACAGAGCAATATTGATATTGCAGTACTTAGCAAGAACCGGCTCCCCATCTCCACCGGCATTGCCAGCGCCATTGATGGTGGTAGTATAGGCACACTGGTGGCAGTGTTCGATTGGCAGCAGATTACACACATACTCGAAAATTCAATTTCCGGCCGTAGCAGTGCAGCGCTGTTTGATGATAAAAACCGGCCGATTGCCGTCACATCACGCTGGCATGAGACGCTGGGCTCCAAGAATATCGTCGCCCAGGCCGGTACCAGCGGCTATCAAACATTTGGCGGATTTTCCTGGAATATACACACAGCCAAGCATCGCTCAGAAGCTTTCGCTCCCATACACCGCATGACTAACATCTTTGTAGGTTTACTGCTGGCGAGCATAGTGCTGGCCAGTTTCATCGCGTTACCTGTCGCCAAAAGCATTACGCGCCCGCTTGCCAGGCTGACCGAGTTCGCCAACAACTTTATACGCGCACCCAGCCATGAACCTCCACCTGCCGGTGGCCCGGCCGAAATCGACAGTATGTCGCAGGCCTTCGGCAAAATGATCAGTGACCTGGAGCGTTCCAAAGAGAACCTCACTCGTGCCGCCAAATTGGCAGTAGTGGGTGAGATGGCCGCCGCCATGAGCCACGAAGTACGTACCCCGCTGGGCATTCTGCGCTCGTCTGCCCAGCTATTGCTACGTGAGCCCCAGCTAAGTGAAGAGGGGCGTGAAGTATGTGGCTTTATCATTACGGAAACCGAACGCCTGAACAGGCTGGTCAGCACACTGATAGACTCCGCGCGCCCGCGCGCGCCGGAATTCTCGCCCGTGGATATTACCGAACTGGCTAGGCACACTGTCGCCATGCTGACGATGCAGGCGCAGAAAAAAGATATCAGCCTGAGTTGCGATTCAAGCGCGCCCGCGATTGCCAGCTGCGATGCCGAGCAGATCACGCAAGTGCTGCTCAACCTGCTGCTTAACGCCATCCAGGTGTTACCTGAAGGCGGGCATATTGTCATGTCCGTGCAAAATATTACCGACTATGTGCAACTCACCGTGGCGGATGATGGGCCGGGTGTGCCGGAAGACCAGCGCAAGCAGATTTTCGATCCGTTTTTCACCCAGCGTGCTGGCGGCATAGGCTTGGGGCTGGCGGTTGTCAGGCAAATTGTTTTGGCACATCATGGTGAAATCAGTGTGCATGAAAGCCCCATGCATGGCGCGGAATTCCGCCTGAAACTGCCAGTTTCCGTCGCGTCCTAATTTAATAACCAACACTAAAGAAGCTGAACCTCTTTCATGAGCCAATTAAAACGTATCCTCGCTGTTGATGACGAACCCAGCATGCGGCGCCTGCTGGAGATCAGCCTGAAACAGGCCGGTTACCAACCAGTGCTTGCAAAAGACGGCTATGAAGCCATTGCCATTCTGCGTCAGGGTGGCGCTGATCTTGTAGTGAGCGACTTGCATATGCCGGGCATGGATGGCCTGAAACTGCTTGAAACCATGCGCAAGGAAAACCTCGAAATTCCGGTGATCATCATCACCGCGCAAGGTGAGATCGCCACAGCCGTGCAAGCCATGAAGCTCGGCGCTTCCGACTATATCTTGCGCCCGTTCGATCTGGAAACCCTGGAAATTGCCATCACCCGTGCACTTTCAGTAACGCGCCTGAAAATTGAAAACCAGTTCCTGCGCGATGAAGCCAACCGCGACACCAACAACCTGCTGGGCAACAGCCCGCCTATGCAAAAACTGCAACTGGCCATCAGCCAGGTGGCGCCAGAAAAGGCAACCGCACTGATTGTCGGTGAAACCGGCACGGGTAAAGAGCTAGTCGCGCATGCCATCCACCAGCTTTCACCGCGCAAGGATGCTCTCTTTGTCGCCGTGAACTGCGCAGCCATTCCCTCCGAAATGTTGGAATCCGAACTGTTTGGCCACGAACGCGGCGCCTTTACCGGAGCCGTAAAAGAGCGTGTCGGTAAGTTTGAGTTGGCCGATGGCGGCACTTTATTTCTGGATGAAATCACCGAAATGCCAATTTCGCTCCAGGCCAAGCTGTTGCGCGCCCTGCAGGAAGGGGTGATAGAACGACTCGGCAGCAATCGCCCGCTGGATGTGGATATCCGCGTGATCGCCGCCACCAATCGCGACCCGCTACAGGCTATCCGCGACGGCAAGTTACGCGAGGATCTGTACTACCGCCTCAACGTGTTCCGCCTGGACCTGCCGCCGCTACGTGAGCGCGGCAGCGATATCGCCCTGTTGGCCGCGCACTTCCTCAAACGCCGTAATCTGACGCTGAGCGATGCCGCCATGCTCGCGCTACAAAGCTACCCCTGGCCGGGCAACGTGCGTGAACTGGAAAATGTACTGGAACGCGCCGCCATCGTCTGTGGCGGCCAACCCATCAGCCCCCAGCACCTGCCTGCCGATATGCTGGCTAATACCGGTTTAACGCCGGGCAGCGCCACTGCGGCAACAACACACCAAGCGCAAGCAGACGCCATGGAACCCAACGTGCTGTCCATGCCCATCGCGGTCGAAACGCTGGAAAGGCAACTGATAGATGCCGCGCTGGCGCAATGCAACGGCAACAAGAGCCGCGCTGCCAAACTGCTGGAAATCAGCGAGCGCTCGCTTTGGTACAAGCTCACTCAGTACAAGCTGAAGTAAAAGTCGGCAGCACCGTGGTTGACACGGATACGTACGCAAACAATATCTCAGTAGTTATATAGTCACGCAAAATTTCTGCGGGCCCCCTTGACAGCATTAACTTAACAATGTTTAATTAACAACGTTAAGTTAATAGGTACGTCCTTACATGCCACCCAAACCCAAAACCGAAGAAGAGCGTTTAAAGCTGCGCCAGCTTATTCTTGATGCTGCGCGTGAGCTTTTTGTGGCGCGTGGGGTGGATGCGGTAACCATGCGCGAAATCGGTCGGCTTATCGGTTATTCTGCCACCGCTATTTATCTGCACTTCAAGGATAAGGACGCGATTATCCGCGCCATCTGCGATACCGATTTTCTTGCGCTGGCTTCCGGCCTTAAGCAGATTCTGCAGATCGCCGACCCTGTCGAACGCATAGTCGCGCTGGGTTCCGGCTATGCCAGATTCGCGCTTAGCCACCCTAACCATTACCGCATGATGTTCATGACACAGCGCCCGGCGTGCGACCCTGAAATATCTGAGGTGCAACAAGGCAACCCAGAACAGGATGCTTATGCCCAACTGAAGCATGTGGTGCAAGATGCTTTCGACCAACAGCTTTTTCGCCCCGAGCTCACCGACCCAGACCTGATTGCGCAGACGATATGGGCAGGGATTCATGGCGTATGTTCGCTGGAAATAACGCTGGCAAATGACACCTGGGTGAACTGGTGCAACATAGAAGCACGCCTGTATTTAATGCAGCAAACCCTGATCAATGGACTTTTAAGAGCACCGGCACCATGAGTTTAAAATTTCTCGTCTTGAGCATTAGCGCTAGCCTGATACTGACAGGCTGCAAAAAACCCGATGAACCGCCACCTGCGCCCAGACCTGCGCTGGTCATGACCATTTCCGACGAAGGTGCCAGCACGGGCATGACGCTGGTCGGCGAGGTAAAGCCGCGCTATGAGTCGGCACAGGGCTTCCGGGTCAACGGCAAGATCATAGAGCGCAAAGTCGAGATAGGCGCCAGCGTTAAAAAGGGTCAGTTGCTGGCGCGGCTGGATAGTGCCGATGCCAACCTGGCAACCCAATCCTCTATCGCCGACGTGAGTGCCGCAGAAGCGCAATTGGCCCTGGCCAAGGCCAACCTGGAGCGCCAGCGTCAGCTGATAGAAAAAAAATTCATCTCGCCTGCCGCGCTGGATAGCTATGAAGCGCAATACAAATCGGCCAGTGCACGACTGCAACAAACCCGCGCGCAAACCTCGGTAAACGCCAACCAGTCGCGCTACACCGCACTGACTGCAGACCGCGATGGCATAGTCACCGATATCCGGGCAGAACCAGGCCAGGTGGTGAGTGCGGGAGAAGTGATTGCTCGCATAACCGACCCGGCGCAGCTTGAAGTGCACATCCCCGTACCGGAATCTCGCATCAGCACGATTGCAGTTGGTGATGACGCCACCATGCGGCTGTGGGCCAAGCGTGAAAAAATCTATGCGGCCAGGATACGCGAAATTGCCCCGGCGTCCGATGCCGTGACGCGCAGCTTTCTGGTCAAGGTCACACTGCTAAACCCGGATGCCGAGGTACGCCTGGGCATGACCGCAGGGGTAAAACTCAGCAAGGACGATACAGGTGCAATACTCGTCCCAAGCAGTGCCGTGACCCAGGTAAAAGGTAACGCCACGGTGTGGCTGGTGGATAAAAATAATGGCAAGGTGAACCCACAATCCGTACAGGTCGGCAGCTATCGCGAGGACGGTGCGCTGGTCACCGCAGGCCTGAAAGTTGGCGACACAGTTGTGACGGCCGGCGTAGAAGCTTTGCAGCCGGGGCAACAAGTGCGGCCTGTAGAAATAGGTGTAGCTCATGAAACAAAGCTGCGGCCTGTAGAAGCAGGCGCAGGCCTGGCTGAAAAAGGCGCAGGCAAGTGAGAAAATTCAACCTGTCAGACTGGGCACTTAAGCACCAGAGCCTGGTGCTGTATTTCATGATCGTGCTGACCGTAATCGGGCTGGTTTCCTACACCAAGCTCGGCCAGTCAGAAGATCCTCCTTTCACTTTCAAGGCCATGATCATACGCACCGGCTGGCCGGGCGCTGACGCCAATGAGGTGGCGCTGCAAGTGACCGACAAGCTGGAAAAAAAACTGCAGGAAGTGCCGCATCTTGATTATGTTTCCAGCTATTCACGTGCTGGCGAATCCGTCATCGTGTTACGTGTCAAGGATTCCACCGCGGCCAAGGATATCCCCGATGCCTGGTACCAGGCCCGCAAGAAAATCAGCGATATCCGTAACACACTGCCAGCGGGCATAGAAGGGCCTAGCTTTAACGATGAATTCGGCGATGTGTACGGCAATATGTACGCGCTTACCGGCAAAGGCTACAGTTATGCCGAACTGAAACGCCAGGCGGATGTGATCCGTGCCGAGTTGCTACACCTGCCCAATGTGGCAAAAGTGGACTTCTTCGGCGAGCAGAAACAGCGCCTGTTCATTGAGCTTTCCAATGCCAAGAACGCCACACTGGGGGTAGATACTGCCACGCTCATCAATGCCATTCAGGCCCAAAATCCGGTGCTGACCAGTGGCGCGTTCAATACCGAAGCTGAGAGCATCCGCGTGGCCGTCAGCGGCCGTTACAAAAGTATCGAAGATATACAGAATATGCACTTCCGTGCGGCCGACCGCGACATCCGGCTGGGTGATGTGGCAAAAGTCTATCGCGGCTATCAGGATCCCCCCACGCAAACCGTGCGTTACATGGGGCAACAAGCCATGTTCCTCGGTGTTTCCATGGCCGCTGGCGGCGACATCATCGCACTGGGTGGCAAGCTTGATGCCACTATAGATAAAGTTTCCAAGCAACTACCCGTAGGGCTGGAACTGCACACTGTCACCTCGCAACCGCAGGCGGTGCAGCGCTCAATCCAGGAGTTCGTGCGCTCGCTGACTGAGGCGGTGATTATCGTGCTGGCGGTCAGCCTGCTCTCGCTGGGCCTGCGTACCGGGCTGGTGGTGGCCATCACCATCCCCATCGTGCTGGCGATTACCTTTTTGTTCATGTACCTGTTCGACGTCGGCCTGCACAAGATTTCACTGGGCGCGCTGATCCTGGCGCTGGGCCTGCTGGTGGACGATGCCATCATCGCCGTGGAAATGATGGCCTCCAAAATGGAGCAAGGTTGGGACCGCGCAAAGGCGGCTTCCTATGCTTTCACCAGCACCGCCATGCCCATGCTCACCGGCACACTGGTGACCGCTGCCGGCTTTTTGCCGATTGCCACTGCACAATCTTCTACCGGCGAATACACCCGCTCCATCTTCCAGGTAACGGTGATCGCCTTGCTGGTGTCATGGCTGGCGGCCGTAATCTTTGTGCCCTACCTCGGCTACAAGCTGCTGCCGGACTACAGCAAACATGCCGGCAAACCATCCCTGCTGGCAAGGCTAATGGGCAAACGTGCAGACAATAGCGATGCGCCAGCACAGCACACCGATATTTACGACTCGCGCCTGTACCGCAAATTGCGCGCCGCCATCACCAGTTGCGTGCGCCATTACTGGATCGTGATTTTCGTCACCATCGCGGTATTCATGCTCGCTCTGGTCGGCTTCGGCAAGGTACAGCAGCAGTTCTTCCCCGATTCCACCCGACCTGAACTGATCGTCGACTTGCGCTTGACTGAAGGCGCCTCGTTTGAAGCCACCGATAATGCCGTAAAGAAAATGGAAGCATGGCTCAGCAAGCAAGCGGGCATTGATAATTACGTGGCTTATATTGGCAGCGGCAGCCCGCGTTTTTACCTGCCGCTGGACCAGCAGTTGCCGCGCAAGAATTTCGCCGAATTTGTGGTGCTGGCCAAGGATCTGCAATCGCGTGAAGAAATACGCAGCAACCTGATCCGACTATTTGAGCAGGATTTCCCCAACCTGCGCGGCTCGGTATTCCGGCTGGAAAACGGGCCGCCCGTGGGCTTCCCTGTACAGTTCCGCGTATCCGGGCCGGGTTTTGACGAATCCAATTTTGAGCTACTGCGCGAGCAAGCCAACAAGGTGGCGGCAGTAATGCGCGACAACCCTTACCTGAGCAATATACAGACCGACTGGGAAGAACCGATCAAGGCCATCCATATCAATGTGGATCAATCCAAGGCGCGCATGCTGGGCATCACCTCGGCCGAAATCGCCAACTTCCTCAATAGTGCGCTCAACGAGTTGTATATCACCGAGTTCCGTGAAGGCAACGAGCGCATAGACCTGGTGGTACGCGGCAACCCGCTGGAACGCAGGCAGGTATCACGCATTGCGGACCTGATGATCAAGACCGCCTCCAGGCAGAGCGTGCCGCTGGCTCAGGTGGCAAGCATAGACTACACCTTTGAAGAGGGGCTGATCTGGCGCCGCAGCCGTATTCCCACCATCACCGTCCGTGGCACGCTGTATGGCCATATGCAGGCACCAGTGGTATCCAATATGGTGGAAGAAAAGCTGCAAGCGGTGCGCGAGCAACTGCCTGTGGGCTACCATATTGATACCGGCGGCGCAGTGGAAGAATCCGGCAAGGGCGGCGCTTCGGTAGCGGCTGGCGCGCCGCTGTTTATCGTGGTGGTACTCACCATTCTCATGCTGCAGTTGCAAAGCTTTTCCAGGGTGTCGCTGGTAGTGCTCACAGCGCCGATGGGGATTATCGGGGTTGCCCTGTTCCTGCTGATTTTCGATAAACCATTTGGCTTTGTCGCCATGCTGGGCACCATCGCGCTCTCGGGTATGATCATGCGTAACTCGGTCATATTGGTCGACCAGATCGCGCAGGATAAAGCAGCTGGCAAGGAGGATTGGGAGGCCATCGTGGAATCCACCGTGCGTCGCTTCCGCCCTATAGTGCTGACGGCCGCCGCCGCCATACTGGCCATGATCCCGCTCACCAGAAGCGCCTTCTTCGCGCCTATGGCCGTGGCCATCATGGGGGGGCTTGCAGTGGCTACCCTGCTGACGGTGATTTCGTTACCGGCGCTTTATGCGGCGTGGTATCGCGTGAAAGTACCAAGCTGACTTATCTAGCCCCTGTTTAGCTTAAACACTTACGCTATAATGATTTTTTTGACGATTATTTTTTGAGTTAAAGGCATCTTCCATGAGTCTGGAACAAATCGAGCAAGCCCGCTTTAATATGATAGAACAGCAGATTCGCACCTGGGAGGTACTGGATGCCACCGTGCTGGATTTGCTCAAACAGATTCCGCGTGAAGACTTTGTGCCGGAACAATATCAAGGCCTGGCATTTGCCGACTTGGAAATCCCCATCGGTAATGGCGAGATGATGCTCTCACCAAAAATGGAAGCCCGTATCGTACAGGCACTGGATATCAAAAAGACAGACAAGGTGCTGGAAATAGGCACCGGCAGCGGTTACCTGACAGCCTTGCTGGCAACACTTGCCAAGCAGGTAACCAGCGTGGAAATCAACCCCGACCTGAGCAAAGCAGCGCAGCAACGCCTTGCTGCGCATCATATTACCAATATCAGCCTGCTGGTCGGTGACGCCGCAAACGGCTGGCCAGCCGAAGCCCCTTATGACGTGATTGTATTCACCGGCTCGCTACCTGTGACACCAACGCAAGTGGAGCAACAACTGGCAGAAGGCGGCCGTATGTTCGTAGTGACGGGCGAGGCACCAGTGATGGAAGCCACCATGATACGCCGCATCGCCGGCAACCACTTTAAACGCGACGTGCTGTTTGAAACCTGCGTACCCACACTCAGCAACGCGCCGCAACCAGAGCGCTTTCAATTTTAAAGAGCCTTATGCGCAACCTACTCGTCATCAGCCTGGCACTCAATGTTCTGCTACCGTATCAAGCGCTGGCTGCCGATACGCAAAACCTGCTGGACATCTACCAGCAGGCCTTAAGCCGCGACCCGACATGGGCCTCCGCCCGTAGCGGCAACCTAGCCTCTCAGGAAAAACTGGAGCAGGGCAAAGCACTGTACCGGCCGACGGTCACTTTTAACAGTACGGCCAACCACTCAGAAACCGATATCAAGTACAACGGTGCCGGTTCCATTTTCAGGAATGGCGGGCGGGAGTCTTTCGACAGCTACGGTTACGGGGTCAATGTCACCCAGCCTATCTATCGCAAACAGATCAGTGCGCAATTCGAGCAAGCCAAAAGCCAGGTTTCGCAGGCAGACAAGCAACTGGCGCTGGCACAGCAACAGCTGATGCTACGTTCTGCCCAGGCCTACTTTGATGTGCTGCTGGCACAGGACAAGATAGACCTGATCAACGCCCAAAAAGCCGCCATCAACAGGCAGCTGGAGCAGGCCAAAGCCAACTTCGAAGTGGGCACCGCGACCATTACTGACGTCAATGAGGCGCAGGCACGCTATGACCTGACACTGGCTCAGGAAATCGCGGCCATCAACGACCTGGAAGTAAAAAAACGTGCAGTGCAGTCCATTATTGGTGATTTACCGCAACGCCTTGCCACGGTTCAGGCCGAAATCAAGCCTGCCATGCCGGAACAGAGCGATATGGAAACCTGGGTACAGATAGCCGAGCAGAACAGCCTGGCCCTCAGCATCCAGCAACAGGCGCTGGCGATTGCCACACAAGAGGTTGAGCGTCAGAATGCCGGCCACCTGCCGACGCTTGATGCGGTAGGCGGCTACTCCGACAACCGCGCCAATGGCGGCGCCAACGGCTTCGGCAGTGACCTGCAGAATGCCACCATAGGCGTGCAATTGCAGATTCCTATCTATCAGGGTGGGCTGGTCACTTCCAAGGTGCGCGAAGCCGTCGCTAATCTGCAAAAAGCGATGGATGACGTAGAAGTGGCTAGGCGCCAGGCTGACCTGGATACGCGCCAGGCTTACCTCAACCTCGCCAGCAGCGTGGCCCAGGTAAAGGCCTATGAGCAAGCGTTGCTCTCCAGCCAGAGCCAGCTCGACTCCACCAACCTGGGTTATGAAGTGGGCATACGTACCAGTGTAGATGTACTCAATGCCCAGCAGCAGTTCTACAGCGCCAAGCGTGATCTGCTGCAAGCCCGTTACACCTACCTGCTAAGCACGCTCAAGCTGAAATACTCCAGTGGCCTGCTCAGCGAAGGCGACCTGGTCAACATCAACCAGCAACTTGCCGCAGCCACTAATCATGTCCCATAGCAGCCTTCCAGCAAATCACAGCTTCACAGCCAAGCGTGATCGCAGTCGGCTGGTGTTTGTCGATTTGCAAGTGAAACTGGCAGGCGTGATGGATAGTGACGCCATGCAAAAAGTCAGCCGCAACTGCAGCATACTGGCGCAAGCGGCCAGCCTGCTCGACATCCCCCAAGTCTATACCGAGCAATATCCACGCGGACTGGGACATACCTTGCCGGAGTTGAAGGCACTGCTCACCACGGCCGCCTGTGTGGAAAAAACTGCATTCTCCTGCAGCGATGAGCCTGCATTTAATCGCCAACTCACAGCCGACCACCCGCAGATCATTTTGGCCGGCATGGAAGCCCATATTTGCATCCTGCAAACCGCACTGGGCCTGCAAGCGCAAGGCAAACAAGTATTTGTAGCAGCCGACGCCGTGATTTCGCGCGACCCCGTCAACAAGGCCAACGCGCTGGATAGGCTAAAACAAGCGGGTATTATCATCACCAATACCGAATCCATCGTATTTGAATGGCTGGCAGTGGGTGAAGGCGACGCCTTCAGGCAAATCAGCAAGCTGATCCGTTAATCGCAACCAGATAGTCGCAACCGTGTAATCACAACACCCCGGCACCACCGCTAGAAGCGACTTAAATGATGCCGCTGACTGACTAGATTTGAGCTCATGAACTGGAAAATCCTACTTGTCATCGGCGTGATCGCCTTCGGCGGCTACCAGCACTGGCACAAGCGCGCCGTCACTTATGGCCCCGGCGTTGTCGCCACCCAGGAACCAACGCAGCGCAACCCCGATAACAACAGTACCATTAGCAAGAACGGCTATCAGCTAACCCCATTGCAAGATTTCCGCATCGAAGCCCGCGTGCTCTCCACAGAACATTACCGCATGGACAGGGAATCCGACCTGGCCCCTGTCGATCTGGCACTAGGCTGGGGCCGCATGTCCGACGAAGCTATCCTCAGCACCATCAAAATCAGCCAGAGTAACCGCTTCTACTTCTGGCATGTAGACGCATTCCCCATCCCGCGTGAAGAAATTGAGACGCACAGCGCCAATATGCACATGATTCCTGCGGATAGCCTGGTAGAAAAAACGCTTAAATCGGTGCGTGTAGGACAGGTGGTCAGTGTGAGTGGCTATCTGGTAGAAGCCAAAGCGCCGGATGGCTGGCACTGGAAAAGCTCGCTCACACGCAATGACACCGGCAATGGCGCTTGCGAGCTGGTGCTGGTTAAGGCTATTTCTGTTCGATAGTGCTAGCTGGCTGCCGGGTTCAGTTGCTTTAATTCCTGCTTCATCCACTCGATAAAAAGTCGGGTGCGTGCCGGCAATAATCGCGCATGCGGATAAACCACACTGATCGTGCGTGGAGGCGCCTCAAAACTTTCCAGTACCGGCACCAGCTTATTTTGGGCAAGGTAAGGGGCTACCTGATATGAAATAAACATGCCAAACCCCAAGCCTGCCGCACAAGCTTCAATAGCAGGGGCCGCCTGGTTAAAGTCCAGATTACCCGTGACCGGCACGGTAAAGGATTTACCTTTTTCATGAAAAGTCCACCACGGCCCGGTTGCCGCAGAAAACCGTACGCAATTGGATTTCAATAACTCTCTTGGGTGTTTGGGAGCGCGTTGCCGCTCAAGAAACTCCGGGCTGGCTACTACCATACGCCGCACACTGCCAACAGGCTGGGCGACCAATGATGAATCCTCCAGCAGGCCGATGCGTATGCCTACATCTATGCCCTCTTCAAGCAGGTTCACTACCCGGTCCAATAGCAGTACATTGCAACGCATTTGTGCATAGCGCTGTACAAAGCGAGTCACTGCAGGGGCTACATACATCTGGCCAAACAGCACGGGTGCGGTGATGGTCAATTGGCCGCCAGGCTCGCTGGCATCTAGTGTCAGTGCTGCCTCTGCATCGGTAACGGCTGCCAATATCTGGCGACAGCTTTCCAGATAATGCTTGCCCTCTTCAGTCAGCGAGATACGCCGCGTAGTACGATTGAGCAAGCGTACTTGCAGGTTCTGTTCCAGTGTCGCCAGCGTACGCACGACTGCGGATAATGAAGAGTCCAGCGCCTGCGCAGCCGCGGTGAGGCTGCCTTGGTCGGCAATGTGCACAAATACCTGCATGGCTCTAAGTTTATCCATGCGCTTATATTAATCCACTAAGTGGAGTAGTTAAATGTTATTTACACCATTTATTCAGCTAATAGATATAGACACAATCCATCCCGTAGCCTCACTTAACAAATAAGGGATCATCATGAATACCACTGTAGTTACACGCCCCGCTTCACCAATCAAGCTTTATGGCTTTCCAATTTCTGGTCACAGCCACCGCGTCGAGCTGTTCTTGTCCCTGCTTGGCTTGCCTACCGAGGTGATCTATGTTGATCTACCCAAAGGCGCGCACAAACTTCCGGAATTCACCAAGCTCAATATTTTTGGACAAGTACCAGTGATTCAGGATGGCGAGGTAACGCTGGCCGACTCCATCGCTATTCTGGTTTACCTGGCCCGCAAATATGACCATGGCCAATGGCTGCCAGAAGACCCTGTGGCCTTTGCCGAGGTGCATCGCTGGCTATCGGTGGCGGCTGGGCTGGTGGCGTTCGGGCCGGCAGCAGCTCGTTTGGTGAAGGTGTTTAAATCTTCTTACCATCTGGAAGAAGTGCAAAACCGTGCTTATCGCCTGTTTGAAGTCATGGAAAACGTACTGCAAGCATCCCCATTTCTGGTCGGCACTCAACCCACATTAGCCGATATCGCCAATTACACCTATATCGCTCATGCACCAGAAGGCGATATCTCGTTAGCCCCTTACCCGCATATCCGTGCCTGGCTATCGCGTATCGAGGCATTGCCCGGCTTTGTGGCCATGAATAAGACTGCAGTGGGGGCATAGCCATGTTCCCAGCCAACGCTCACACATTTCACGAAGGCGAACGTGCCCTGCAGGAGCTTGTGGGCGTGCGCGAGCGACTTGAAGAAATCGGTCCTCGCGTCATTCGCAATTTCATGCCGGAGCAGCATCGCGAGTTTTTTACGCAATTACCTTTTGTAGTGGCAGGCTCGGTGGATGTGCATGGTCAGCCATGGGCATCGATTCTGGCCCGTCCGCCGGGCTTTATCACCTCGACAGATGCCACCCACCTCAATATCAATGCTATAGCGCCAGTGTTTGATCCACTGCACGAAACTTTGCATGCAGGTTCGCCGATTGGCCTGTTAGGCATAGAGCCGCATACCCGCCGCCGCAATCGGGCCAATGGTATGGTGGAGTCCATCACAGACGCAGGCATTGCTGTCAACGTACTGGAGAGTTTTGGCAATTGTCCCAAATATATCCAGGCCCGCAAGCCGGAATACATAGCAGAGCAGATGGCTGGTGAAAGGGCGATCTATACATCAAGCGCATTGGATGATGCCGCGCGCGCTTTAATCACTGAGGCTGATACTTTCTTTATCGCGACCTCATACCCATCTGATGAAAAAGACGTGGATGCACGCTACGGAGTGGATGTGTCTCATCGCGGCGGCAAGCCTGGGTTTGTGCATGTCAATGCAGATGGCACGCTGTTGGCACCAGAGTTTTCCGGTAACTATTTCTTTAATACTTTGGGCAATATTGCGATCAACCCTCGTGCCGGATTACTGTTTATCGACTTCAAATCCGGTGACCTGCTTTACCTTGCCGTCGAAGCCAGCATTATCTGGAACGGGCCGCAAGTCGCTGCCTGCGCAGGGGCAGAGCGCCTGCTAAAGTTTGATATCCGCGAGGTAAAACGTGTTGAAGCCGGGTTGCCATTGCGCTGGGGAGGGGCGGAACTATCGCCTATGCTCAGCCATACAGGCGCATGGCCGAGAGACGCAATCTAACAGTATTGAAAGGCTGCGGAGCACAACAAAGCCGTGCCTGATTAAGATGGCAAATGTTGCGCAATGATGTCTGCAATGCGCAAAGTGGCACCGCCTTCGCTGGTACTGAAATCCAGCGCGGCCAGGCTCATTCGTTGCCGTTTTTCTGGGTCACCGAATAAGTGCCTGAGTGCAATCGCCAAGTCTGCGGCATCTTTAACCCGCCACGCAGCGCCTGCGGCAATGGCGAGCTCGGTGGCCTGCGTGAAATTAAACGTATGCGGGCCGATAAGCACGGGCTTGCTCATGGCGCTGGCTTCTATCAGGTTTTGCCCGCCCAGCGGCAACAGGCTGCCGCCGATAAAGGCCACGTCGCAAGCGGCGTAATAGGTGAACATTTCGCCCATGCTGTCGCCCAGTATCACGCTGTTACTGGGGATATCGCCGGCAACGGTTCCCTGCGAAAACTCAGAACGGCGGCAGAACGACAGGCCGCGCTTTTTAAGCAACTCGGCCACCGTATCAAAGCGTTGCGGATGACGCGGCACAATGACTGTCAGTAAATTGGGGATTGCTGCAGCGGCCACCGCATCCAGAACAATCGCCTCTTCATCCTCCCGGGTGCTGGCTGCAAGCAATACCGGTCTATGCCGGCCCAGCAGATCCCGCAGGTATAGCCCACGCTCGGCGGCATCGGCAGGCGGGGTCACGTCAAACTTGAGATTGCCTGTCACGCTGACATTTTCAGCACCCAGGCTTTGCAGGCGCTGTGCATCCTGCTCGGTTTGCGCGGCAATCGCCGTCAAATTTTGCAGTCCTTGCCGCATGAGCTCGCCCACTTTGGCATATCCGGCGGCAGATTTTTCTGAAAGCCGCGCATTCACCAGCAGCAATGGAATCTGTTGCGCCTTGCAAACCGCAATCAAATTGAACCACAACTCGGTTTCCATGAGCACGCCCAGCACCGGCTGAAAATGCTGCACAAAGCGGCGCATTGCGCCCGGCACATCGTAAGGCAGGTAAGCGCGGATGACCGTATCGCCAAATAGCTGTTCGCCAGCCTCGCGTCCGGTGGGGGTGGCATGCGTCAGTAGAATCTGGTGCTGCGGGTAGCGTTGTTGCAGCTCTTTCACCAACGGGGCGGCGGCTCGCGTTTCGCCTACTGACACGCAATGCAGCCAGATGAGCGGTTTGCGCGTGGCTTGCGCATCCGAAGCAGCAGATATCCCATTGCCATATATCCCATAGCGCTCAGCGACATGCTGCAGATACTCAGGTTGGCGGATACCGCGCCATAGCAGCTTGATGGGCGTGAATGGCAGCAGCAGATATAACAACAGGGAATAGAGGAATCGTGACATGTCGGGATTTTCTCACAGTCTTCACGCTTTTTATCAGACTCGTGATTGATCGCAAAAACACGATGCATTTCACTCTCGATGACTCCTTCATAAAACCTTGGGATTTTCTGTAAGACAGCTAAAGCTTTCCTGATAAAACGCCATGCCTCAAACGCTCAGTTTTGTCCAAGGAATTATTTATTTTCCGGTTAGTAATGACTCACCTTGCCGTCAGCCCACGCCTGCATACCGCTTAGCCGCCATGCCCTAAAATCGTGCTTGAAAACACCATGCCTGCACCAAAAAAAATGCTTGACCAGCCCTACAAAATGACATAATTTTGCAACCAGTCACAAGATATTGTGGTTAAGACAGTTTTTTGCACTAATCAGCTAACAATAAAATCAGGCCACAATAGTCAGTTAAAACTAGGCCAGTTCAATAAGGAAGGATCTAACCCATGCTTAAAGTAGTCCAATCTTCAGATGAGGCAACGCAAGAGGTTCCCATGCAATCAGTTTCAGTAGATATCTGGGATAAAAAGTACCGTCTGAAGACTAAGCAGGGTAAGCATATCGATGAAACCATAGACGACACCTACAAGCGTGTTGCGCGCGCCCTGGCCGATGTTGAAGAAAACGATGCCAAACGCAGCCTGTGGTATGAGAAATTCCTGTGGGCTTTGCGCCGCGGTGCTATCCCCGCCGGCCGTATCACCTCCAATGCCGGTGCGCTTGAGCACAAGCCAGCCACCAGCACTATCAATTGCACGGTTTCCGGCATTGTTGAAGACAGCATGGATGGCATCCTGCAAAAAGTACACGAAGCCGGCCTGACCCTGAAAGCCGGTTGCGGTATTGGTTATGAATTCTCCACCCTGCGCCCCAAGGGTGCCTTTGTGGCCGGCGCCGGTGCTTACACCAGCGGCCCGCTGTCATTCATGGATATCTACGACAAGATGTGCTTTACCGTGTCTTCTGCCGGTGGCCGTCGTGGCGCACAGATGGCGACATTCGATATCTCGCATCCTGATGTCATCGACTTTATCAAGGCCAAGCGTGAAGCCGGCCGCCTGCGCCAATTCAACCTGTCATGTCTGATCACCAAAGAATTCATGGAAGCGGTCAAGGCAGAAGCCGAATGGAAACTGGCTTTTCCTGTCACTTCTAAAGAAGCCGCTGCCGACAACCTGCAACTGCTGGATGAGACCCAGGTGGTATGGCGCGAATGGCCGGTCAAGGGCAAATACCTGACCCGCGAATCCGACGGCAAGACTGCCTGCCGCGTTTACAAAACCATCAAGGCACGCCGTTTGTGGGATGTCATCATGTCTTCCACCTACGATTTCGCCGAGCCGGGCTTTATCTTGATCGACCGCGTCAACGAGATGAACAACAACTGGTTCTGCGAAAACATCCGCGCCACCAACCCATGCGGCGAGCAGCCATTGCCGCCATACGGCGCATGCCTGCTGGGCTCGGTCAACCTGACTACTTTCGTGCGCCACCCATTTACCGAAAAAGCCTATTTCGACTGGGATGAATACAGCGAAGTGGTGGGCACCTTCACCCGCATGCTGGACAACGTGGTTGAAATCAACGGCCTGCCGCTGGAACAGCAACGCCAGGAAATCGCCCGTAAGCGCCGCCACGGCATGGGCTACCTGGGCCTGGGCTCTACCCTCACCATGCTGCAAATGAAGTATGGCGATGAAAAATCACTCGAATTCACCGAAGAAGTCACCAAGGTAATGGCCGAAGTGGGCTGGAAAGTAGGCGTTGAGCTGGCTGAAGAAAAAGGCGCGGCACCTATCATGGACGAAGAGTTCGAGATCACCGCCGACATGCTGGATAAGCGCCCGGAAATGGCTGCAGACGGCATCAAGCTTGGCGACAAGCTAAAAGGCAAAGTGCTGATGGGCAAGTACAGCCGCTATATGCAGCAGTTCCCCGAAGCACTGCGTAAAGAAATCGCCAAAAAAGGCGTGCGCTTCACCCACCATAGCTCGATTGCGCCTACCGGCACGATTTCGCTATCGCTCGCCAACAACGCCAGCAACGGTATCGAGCCATCATTCGCGCACCACTATGCCCGCAACGTGATCCGCGAAGGCAAGAAATCCAAAGAGAAGGTCGACGTATTCTCTTACGAGCTGCTGGCTTACCGCGAGCTGGTTAACCCCAAGGCCATGCCTTTTGGCACCAGCGACGAAGAAAAACTGCCGGATTACTTCCTGGATTCATCCACCATCCAGGCCAAGGCACACGTTGATATTCAGGCCGCCGCGCAAAAGTGGATAGACAGCTCCATCTCCAAAACCATCAACGTCCCGACGGATTATGATTTTGAAGACTTCAAGAGCATCTATATCTACGCTTACGACAAGGGCCTGAAGGGTTGTACTACCTTCCGCTTTAACCCGGAAGCCTTCCAGGGCGTACTGGTGACAGAGAAAGATCTGGAAAACACCACCTACAAATTCACGCTGGAAGACGGCACCGAAATCGAAGTCAAAGGCAATGAAGAGATCGAGTACGACGGTGAGATCCACTCAGCAGCAAATCTGTACGACGCATTAAAAGAAGGCTATTACGGGAAACTTTAAGCGCGTTTAAGGCATAAGGCGCAGGGTACTAAATACCCCTGCGCCAGTAACGTCGGTTCCACCAATTGGAAAAATGACGCATCAGGAGAAAAAACATGGCAATTAAAATCGAAAAGAAAATCGTTGGCTACAACGTACTGAGTGAAGATGACAAGGCAAAAGCCGCAGAAGCTGCCCAACCCAAGGTTGAGCAAAAAACAGCGGACGTGGTGCAACTGGGCGAGCCGCTTAGCCGCCCGGACAAGCTCGTCGGCAACACCTACAAGATCAAGACACCGGTCACCGAACACGCGCTCTACATCACCATCAACGATGTCATCATGAACGAAGGCACCCCGCAAGAACACCGCCGCCCGTTCGAGATCTTCATCAACTCCAAGAACATGGACCACTTCCAGTGGATAGTCGCCCTCACCCGCGTCATGTCCGCCGTGTTCCGCAAAGGCGGCGATGTGACCTTCCTGGTAGAAGAGCTGCACAGCGTGTTTGACCCAAGCGGCGGCTACTTCAAAAAGGGCGGCAAATATATCCCCAGCCTGGTGGCCGAGATTGGTGAAGTGGTAGAACAGCACTTGCAGGAAATCGGCATGCTCAAGAAACCCGAGCCAGACCAGCACCAGAAAAAACTGATTGAAGAAAAACGCGCCGAATACCTGGCCAAGCAATCGGATACCAGCAGCGAAACCGAGCTCAGCGCAGAAGGCTTCCCCAAAGGCTCGCAGCTATGCAACAAATGCCACACCAAGGCAGCGATCATCATGGATGGATGTTTGACTTGTTTGAATTGTGGTGAGAGTAAGTGCGGTTAAAAATAGAAATCAAATATTGATAATTTAACGATAGTTCTCAACTCAACATAAGCTATTAAAGATTGGCGGATAAAATGAAAGAATCACTCAATAAATATTTTGATGCGACTTTTGATGAAATCAGCCAAAGTCGGCTTTTGCTTGGGAACCAGTATGCATATACAGATGATGACAGTATAAGCGGCTTTAGTGCTCTATCGAATAGGCCTAGTGCTTTGAAACATGAGTTCACCAAGACTGGAGTTGAGCGCCACTCTATTATTGCAATTGAGAAGCTGACTAAAAAACTACTTAATAAGTTATGGAAAGATAGAAATCTGATTTGGGTTGATGTTCCACCGCCGAGTCCCTTAGGTGTTATTGATCCTGAATTGACACTTGAGCTACTAGGTTACGATGTTGAATTGGAAGAGACTCTTGGACAATTCAACATGGATGGAAAGCTTATTGATGTTGCTGGCACCATTGATAGAGATTCAAATGAGATTCGCATTTCTAGGCAGTTTTCTCCTAGCATTCGTAGATTCACTGCTGCCCATGAACTAGGCCATGCATTATTGCATAAAGAAAATGGATTACATCGAGACAGGCCAGTAGATGGAGTTAACTTCGCTAGAAACCTCACTGAGCTTGAAGCTGATAAATTTGCGACTTTTTTCTTAATGCCAGAGAAGCTAGTCCGTGAGATTTTTAAGAAGCTTTTCTTGACTGATAATTTTGTTTTGGATGAGGCAACTTCCTTTGCACTTGGATTTACTGACTACCAAGGAGTAATTAAAAAATATACTAGCCTTCGTGACCTGTCTAGATTACTAGCTAGTACCGAGCGATACAATGGGCGTCAATTTATCTCAGTGGCTGCACAATTCCAAGTTTCAACAGAAGCTATGGCAATTCGCTTAGAAGAGTTGAAGTTAATAGAAATATAGCAATAACTTAAGTAATGAAGCCCCTTTCATGGGCTTCATTACTTAACGACTTTAAACCCCACTTTTAGTTTTATCCTGCTTTCTCTGCAATTTACTGGGTTGTCTGACGCGGTTTTTGCCAGCGATATTCAGAAGCCTGAGAAACTTAGGGCACTCAAAATGGCTAGGCGCTTTACACTCTGCTGCATGGCGCAGGCCATCCCTCATAGCTGTTAACTCCCTGACCTTGCTATCCAGCTCATCCGCTTTGGCTGCCAGCAGTGCCCGGTTGATCTCTGGCCCCGTGGGGGTAAACATTGCCACAATCTCATCCAGCGAAAAACCGGCATTTCTGCCCAGGGAGATGAGTGCCAGCCTTTCCAGAATGTTGCCGCCGTATTGCCTGCGTAAACCACTGCTGCGATTGGACTGGATCAACCCTTTCTCTTCATAAAACCGCAGGGTTGATGAGGGCAACCCGGATGCTTTTGCAACCTCGGCAATATCCATTTTTCACCTTTAAAATTCAGCGCTTGACTTCAAGTCGACTTGAACTTGTATTCTGGCTCATGTCGTCACCAGATACCATGCAAAAATCTAGATATCGGTGACATACTATTAACAGATGACGAATTTCAGGAGCTGATATGGAAGCAAGTTTTTGGCATAGCAAGTGGCAGCGTGGTGAGATCGCGTTTCATCAGAGCCAGGCAAACCCTTTGCTGGTCGCGCATTTTGAGGCATTGAATTTACCGAAAGGCAGCCGGGTATTTTTGCCTTTGTGCGGCAAAACTCTGGATATTGCCTGGCTGCTCGCAGGTGGGTATCGAGTGGTTGGTGCAGAGCTGAGTGAAATTGCGATTGATGAGCTGTTTGAGTCACTGGGCTTGCAGCCGAAGATCACCAAGGTTGGGGCGTTGATTCACTACAGCGCAGAAAATATCGACCTGTTTGTGGGCAATATTTTTGACCTGACTGCCGAATATTTCGGGCCGGTTAACGCGATATACGACAGGGCTGCAATCGTCGCCCTGCCTGCGGACACCAGAAAGCAATATGCATCCCACTTATTGAACATCACCCAAGCTGCGCCACAACTGGTGATTGCCTATGAGTATGACCAGTCGCTGGTGGATGGGCCTCCGTTTTCGGTAAGCGAAGTCGAGCTTAAGCAACACTATGGCGCTACCTATGAACTGGCAGCGCTTGAAACCAGAGAGGTTGAGGGTGGCATGAAAGGCCAAGCTGCCTCTACCGAGACAGCCTGGCTTTTAAAGTCGCAATCTTAAATCAGCATCCCGCCAGAAACCTCTATGCGTTGCGCATTCACCCAACGGTTATTTTCTGATAGCAGTGAGGCGATCATGGGGCCGATATCGTCTGCCACCCCAACACGGCCTAGTGCGGTTTGCGAGGCAATATAAGCATTCACCTCATTGTTATCGCGTACCAGGCCGTCACCAAAGTCCGTTTCAATGGCGCCGGGTGCTACCGTATTTACGGCGATCTTGCGGGCACCCAGTTCTTTTGCCATAAAACGGGTGAGCACTTCTATGCCGCCTTTCATCGCAGAGTAGGCAATGTAGCCAGGTATGGCAAAGCGTGCGAGCCCGCTGGAGATATTGACGATACGGCCACCATCATTGATAAGCGGTAGTAGTTTCTGCGTGAGAAAAAACACCGACTTGAGATGGATATTTACCATCTGATCAAACATGGCTTCGGTGGTGTCTGCAAATGAAGCATAAATACCGGTGCCAGCGTTGTTGATTAAATAATCAAACCGGGTGCGCTGCCAGTGTGATTGCAAAGCCTCGCTCAGCTGCGCTGCAAAGCCAGTAAAGTTAGCAGCGTTGCTGACATCCAATTGCAGCGCCACGGCCTTGCGCCCCATCACCACGATCTCAGCAACTACTGCATCTGCTGCGGCTTTTTGGCTATGGTAGGTCAAGATCACATCGATGCCTTGTGCTGCCATTGCCAGTGCTGTGTTTTTGCCAAGCCCGCGACTACCACCCGTAATAAAAGCAATTTTCTGAGTCATGATATTTCTCCAGCTGTTGTAGAAGGTTTTCATCTTATTGGCATTATATTTTGTGATAAATACCAATTAAATGATTACACTGTTCGTTATTAATTAATAATTGGCCTGATATGGAAAATACAGAAGCAATAAAACGCTTTGTGCGCGTGGCAGAGCTGGGCAGCTTTACCAAGGCTGCGGATTCGCTAGACCTGCCCAAAGCCAGTGTATCGATTGCAGTACAGCAACTGGAAAACCGGCTGGGTACCCAATTGCTGCATCGCACCACGCGTAAAGTACAACTCACGCCTGATGGCCAGCTTTTCTACGAGCGAAGCAAAGACGTGCTGACTGAGCTGGATGAGCTGGATAGTTTATTTCAAAGCGACGACGCAAGTATCCGCGGGCTTATTCGTGTGGATATGTCGTACCCGATGGCACGCAATATCGTCATCCCACAGTTGCCAGAATTCTTAGACCGCTACCCTCATTTACAGGTGGAATTGAGCAGTACTGACCGCCGCGTGGATCCAATTTCTGAGGGTTTCGACTGTGTGGTGCGTACAGGTAGCCTGACAGATTCTGGGTTGATAGTGCGCCATCTTGGCGATATGCCTCAAGCCAACTATGCCAGCCCCGCATACCTTGCGAAATACGGCGAGCCGAAGCAGCTGGGAGATTTAAGCCAGCACTGGTTGATTCACTACAATGTGAACGCCTCAACCAAATTTGATACGTTTGAATATTGGGATGGGCAAACATGCCAGCGCATCCCCATGCCAAGCCGAGTGTCTGTGAATAATGTAGATGCCTATAGAGCGGCCTGTGTAGCAGGTTTGGGGATTACCCAAGCCCCTTACCTGGGCGCACGCAGCTTGCTTGAGGAAGGGCAGTTAGTGGAAATTCTCAAAGATTATCGTGCACCCGGCATGCCAGTATCGCTGCTTTATCCACACAAACGAAACCTATCTAAACGGATGCGTATTTTTATGGACTGGTTAAGTGATTTAGTGAAAGCGGAAACAATTCATTCAAACTGATTAATTTGAGAACAACATAATTGAAGTTAGCACCGCAAAAATCACTTTTTAGCGACATGCTCTGGCTTGTTCTTGCGAGATGTTGAAGCCATTTTGTGCAATTCATCTTCACTCATCGACTCTTCCATGGACCGTGATGCACCCTTAAGGGCTTTTTTGCTAATTTTTCCACGCTTTGCTGCCAATGCAATACCTGCAGCTTTTTGCTGGGATTTAGACTTCGCTGGCATGATGTGCTCCTTTCACTTGAGTTGAACTTCTATCTATGTGAAGTGGAATCGTACAGCGGCGATAACTGCAGCTTTATCGGAATTTCCTGAATTTAATGTCAGATGAAGCTGACATGTGTCCTACATTTTTCCAATTCGCCACTCCTCTTACTTTTCTACCCCAAAGATATGAATAGATTGAGTGATCTGTCATTGGGAAAGCCAGCTTTTCAACAATTCCTGTCATCCATATGTAAACCTTTTCCTACATTAATATCAGCCATGTCCGATAAAGTTGCGACCAGCTCTGCATTAGCATTGATTTAGCCTTTCGATAAATGGCAGCTAGCCTGCCTTGCTTTAGGAGAAACCAGATGCGAATTCATTCTCAGCTATTGTTGTTCTTAACCTTATTTATGATCCACGGCGTCTCCCACGCAGAAATATCGCTAGCAGATAATAGGTTTTTGCAGAAGGCGGCGCAGGCGGGGGTTTATGAAACCGAGGGCAGCCAACTTGCATTGAAGCGCTCAAAAAGCTCGGACATCCAAAAATTTGCGAAGGAAATGGTGCGCGAGCATTCACAAGCAAACGCAGAGCTAAAGAATTTGGCGGCCAAGAAAAAAGTAGAACTCCCCGAGACACCAAGCTATATGCAAAGAGGGTCTCTAGTACTTTTGGAATCTCACTCCAGCAGGGAGTTCGATGAAGAGTATGCTCAAAATATTGGTGTCGACGCCCATGAGGCTGCTGTTGAGTTGTTTACGAAAGCCGCAAATGAGGCAGACGACATAGACATCAAGAAATTTGCCGCACATATGCTTCCAGCACTAAAACATCATCTAGACATGGCCCGGACCCTAAACGGAAAATTTAATCCAAAAGCTATGTAGATTATTCTTTGTTAATGAAAGGAAACATCATGATTGACGCTCAAGATATTAAAAGCAATATGGCTGTGCTTTCTAATGAAGCCAAGCAATTTGCTACTGTAGATCATTTAGATGGCAAAGATTCCATCAAACTCAAAAAAGATGATCAGGGTAACCATCACTACATTCCATTAAGTTGGGTAATTTCTAGTAGTAATGATCAAATCAAAGTGAATAGAACCATCGAACAAGCCAGGCAGGATTGGTCTGAATCGCCATTAAAAAGCACTTCCTGATAGTTCAAAAGCTAAAGGCATGATCACCCCTTAGCTCATGCCGAATTAATTTCAGTAATCAATTGAAATTTATGGAGAACATGATGAATGACTCACTAGATGCCTACGCTAAATGTATTGAGATATGCAAACAGTGCGCTCGTGCATGTGAAGCTTGTACTGATGCCTGTCTAAATGACACTGACCGTTTTCAATATGCAGATTGTGTGCGCAGTACGATTGATTGCGCATCAATTTGCAATTTGACTGCTAGCTTCCTGGCTAGAAAAAGCGATTTTCTGCAACTCATCTGCGAAGATTGTGCAGAAATCTGCAGTAAATGTGCTGAAAGTTGTCGGGCTCATGAGGCAGATCATTGTCAGCAATGCGCTGACATTTGTTTATTGTGTGCCAAAGAGTGTTTGAAGGTTGGGACTGCTGAGATTGATATGGAGGAGTTAGTTTAATTCTCCAAATTTATATGGATAGCCGCCATTTAATATTAAGTTATTGCCATGGACTTTACCTTCACTGAAACATGTCTTCGGCTATTAATGGCAGTCCTACTCGGGGGCGCTATAGGACTAAATAGGGGTTTAAATAATAAAAGCACCGGTCTGAGAACTCACTCAATTGTGACTTTAGGCTCAGCCATCGTCACCTTATCAGTGATAGGCCCTCATGACACTAACCTGGCAAATCTGGATGCTATCAGCCGAGTCTTGCAAGGAATCCTCACTGGGATAGGCTTTCTTGGCGCAGGTGTAATCATCAAGGAAATGAATGGCCATGTTTCCGGACTAACTACGGCGGCAACCGTTTGGGTTTCTGCTGTGTTAGGGGCAGTATGTGGCTTTGGTCACTGGGTGTTAATCCTGGCTTCCACTTTGTTTATTCTGTTTATCCTCTTATTTGGTGGTCGAATCGAAAGGTTTTTAGAAAAGATTTTTAATGGGGATACTACGTCATGAAATCAGCGCTTGATTGCCTTGGCTGCTGGTTATTGTCCCGTGTCCGGCGTTCTCAAGGCTAGTGCACTCCCTATAATTTAAGACTGTGCAGGAATATATCGCAGGAGAAATGATATGAATCTGATTCGATTTTGGCAGTTAATATTCTTGCCACAGAGTAAAAGCGCAACAGCCGATCAAAAACCCTCGGTCAAAGAGGTCTTTTTTGTTTACATCGTCCCACTTTCGCTTATTACCCCGGTCATGCTTTCTTATGTAGCCAAACATTATCCAAAACTCTTTTTAGATAAACTACCGACCGACCGCTTATACCTGGTAGGGCTGGCAATTTATGTGATGCAAATGATTAGTGTCCCGATAATGGCTTTGATCCTTAAAAATCTTGGTGCAATGGTCAATATCAAACCTACATTCCGAGATTCCTTTCTGATCATCGCCTATGCAGCGGTGCCTGCTTTTATTATTTCTATATTTTATGTGATACCCAGCTTTACTATTAACCTAGCCATGCATGGCATAGCAGCATTGGCTGGGTGTTTGATTATATACAAGGGTATCAAGAATATATTTGGCCTACAGAGTAGAGGTGCCAGGTTTATGCTGACGCTGGCCACTGTCGCGACTGCGGCTACGGGTTTTGGAGTGGTTTTGGTAGCGACTCTTATATTCTGGGAAAAGGCTTAATAATTACCAAATTGGTGACATTGCTAGGCGAAGCTAGTCAACATCAGACTAAAATAAATTAAGTAGCCATATGATTAATGCGATAAACCCTACAAAAATGATGATTGTTACAAAAGTCCATTTAGCAGTATCAAAGCCTACGGAATTGTCATGTTCGATGTTCATTAATTCACGCTACTTCTTTTTGTTCTTTAATTTAGGCTCAGTAACAATATCCCCTCCTGGATTTTGAGTCCGATCCGGCAAACCTTCTGTTGGCTTTTCTGGAGTAATAATTGCTCCATTTGTTTCATCAGGGGTTTTAGGGGCAGTGATTACCCCATTGGAATCAATACTGCACGGTGGTTTTCCCTCTATTGAAGAATTTTCGCAGGGCGGGATTGCATTATTAACTGGCGGAGGTTCTGCAAACCCCACAGATGTACTGGCCAAAAGACTAAGGAACAATAAATATTTGTACATGGTAAAACTCTCCAAATAACTCTTAACTGATTGGGAATTTTGCCCACATTTCCATCGCCTCTTCTCCAGGCCGATCCACTTTGACCTTTCCACCATCCGTGGAAAGTACCCAACGCACAGGAATGTAATGGTGTTCACCATTAGCATCTTTTTTTAACTTAATGCTGTCTATGCCTTCTAGATGGTCCACAGCAGCGAACTGACCATCATTGAGGCATACAACGGGCATATCAGGTTGGATTGCGTTGATATTGACCATAACTTTTCTCCATATGACAAAGTTACTTAAACTCTCTATGGAGATTAGAAATGAATTGGCAGTTCCAACGAATCAGTATTTGTCTGATTTTTTTGTAGGAATTGTTTGACGAAATTGCATTACATTTTTAGCTGAATAATGGCAATTGCAGTTCTCTTATCCATACTGCATCGCCTGTATTCAAAAGCCCACCTGTGATGACCCTTGCAGTGAGGCCACCGTGTCCACGCATGGCGTTATAACCGCCGTGGCCCAGCAGTTTTTCCATTTTGGAGCATGGCTCGCATGGGCCCGTGACTTCCAGCACGACTTCGCCGATGCTGATGAACAAAGGCTGGTCTTTGAACAGGCTTTTAGCCGCTAACAGATTAATGCCTGAGACCAATAGATTGCGCCGCAACAATGTGGCATCTACGGGCTTGCCCATCAGGCTGGCAATGACGGAAATATGCTCTGCCTGAATCAGCGTCACCTGGCGGTTACTGCCCAGTGGTTTGGATGAAGTTCGTTGTGAGGCACGGTCACCTTCCAGGCCGCGCTTGGCAATAGCCGTTGCTTGCTGCCGGGCAACACATAGCGCATCGCGCTCTGGCCGCAGGTAAATCGCCTCTAGTTTGCCAGGTTTGGTGAATTGCCGGGTCAGGTTACGCAGTGAGGAGTCGTCTGTCATCGGTGCATCCAACCATGCAATGCTAAAGCACCACTGCCAAAACGATAGGGATCACCAGCACGGCGGCGATGTTGCCGATAAGCACGATTGCCGCAACTTCATCCGGCCCCTGGTTGTAACGCTCGGCAAACACGTAATTGATCATGGCAGGCGGCAGCGCCCCATAGATAATGAGGATGGCTTTCTCTGTGCCTTGCAAACCTAACAGCGTGGCAAGCAGCCATGTGAGTAATATACCGCTGATTGGCCGTACGATGGCGCCTACCACCCCGATGCGCAGTGCTTTGGGGTGGGATTGCGCGATGCGTATCCCTAAGGCAAACAAGGCGAGCGGAATCGAAACATCCCCCAGCATCTTGATGCCTACCCGCAACGGCTCCCATATCTGCATCCCGGAAAAGCTCACAGCCAACCCGGAGATGGCGGCGAGAATAACCGGGTAGCGCCAGACGTTCCACCACTTGGCATGGTGATCGAGATACCAGTTACCGAAAGAGAAGTGCACAAGGTTGGTGACGATGAACATCACCACCGCAGCGGCCAGACCTTCTTGCCCGAAAGCCAGCAGCGCAACCGGCAAACCAAGATTGGCGCTGTTGTTGAACATGGTGGTGGGGACGATTACTTTTGCCGGGATACCGCTGATGCTGGCCACCAGCCAGCCGATGACCCCGCAGCCAACTATCATGAAAAAGGCACCAATGGCGAAAGCCTGATGCCCGGCCAGATCAAACGAACGATCGGCCAGGGCCGAGAACACCAGCGCAGGCACGAAGATATCCAGATTGGTCTGGTTGGCGGTGGTCATATCCACATTGCGCCGCCTACCATATACCCAGCCGACAATGGCAATAGCAAATACCGGGAAGACGATGGAGAGGATGCGCAGCAGGGTGACAGGTTCGTTCAAGGTGATCAGTCGTTGTACTATAAATTCTGTTAGCGGTTGTTTATGGCATGGTATCTAATCGCGGCCATAAACAGAAGGGTGGAATGGCCTGGCGTTGAACTAAAAATCAGGTTTTGCTGGCTTGATTCACGGCGGCAACAAACGCAATTTCAACCAGAAAGTTGGGGTCAACCAGCTCAGCCTTCAGGCAAGCGCGGCTGGGTGCGCAGCCAGCGGGCAACCAGGCCTCCCAGGCCGAATTTAGTATACCCAGGTTGTTAAAATCGGTGATATAGATAGTCACCGAAAGCAATCGTGACTTGTCACTACCCCCGCTTAGCAAGGTGGCTTCGGCTTGCGCGAGCACCTGATTCACCTGATCCTGCATGCCTGTGCTGGCATCTGCTGGCACTTCAACAAAGTGCGCAATGCCATTAAATATGGTCATATCTGACCAGCGCGGGCTTGGGTTAATACGTTTAATGTCCATGATGGTTTCACTTCCTGCTTGAGATTAAATATGCATTTCCTTGCGGATTCAGCATGCGTTCTGTTTCGATAGGCAAACCCCTAGCCATCGCGTTTAAGCCAAAGACTTTTTAGCCGATGACCCAAATGTGACAGCAGTGATTACGATGGCAGCTCCTATCATCTGCACATGGCTGGGGGGCAAACCCTCAATCGCGGCTATCACTATGGAGGTGACAGGGACCAGATTGAGAAATATCGCGGCCTTGGAGGCGCCAAGCCTGGCTACACCGGCATTCCAGAACAGGTATGCCAGTATGCCCCCACACACCACCATGATGGCCAATGCAAGCCCTGTTGCCAAAGTGGGTACCATGAATTTTTCGCCGCTCACCAGGCACACGGCGGTCAACGCTAGCGCCCCTATCGTCATGATGACTGCCGTACTTGAGATGCCGCCGACACCGCGTGGCATGTATTTTTTCAGCAGTACGTTGTAGAACGCCCAGCTGAGGCTAGCCAAAAGGATATAGGCGTCTCCAATGGTGACCATGACATGAGCACCGGCGCCCAGCACCACGATGGCTACGCCAAAAATGCCCAACGGGAAAGCGATTACCTGACGTGAAGTGGGACGATCCTTAAAAATTGCAAATGCAAGCACTGCGGTAAGCAGCGGATTGAGCGCCATGATGAGCGCAGCATTCACGGCTGAGGTTGTCTGCAAGCCAAGAAAGAAGAATATATTGAAGCCAAAAACGCCGACCAAACCAAGAATGACATAGTTGCGAAGATACCTGAGCTCAATTTTTTGTTTGATGATGAGGCTAACCAGCAACATGATGGCAGCGGCCATCAGATAACGGCTGGCCCCTGCAACATAGGGGCCCATTTCTGCTACTACGGGCTTTGCCAGGTTGAAGTTGGCGCCCCAGAAAATGGCGGCCAATGCGGTCATGATGTAGGTCTTTAATAAATCCACTTTGCTCTCATTTGTGACTGTTTCTTAGTTGTTGGTTTGAAGCGCATCGCTCCAGAGCTTGTCATAAATACCAGGCTGCTTCATTCTTTCCAGCCACCATTTCAAACCGGCGCCGGAATCTCCGGTACGCCAGGCTAGATAGATTGCTTCGGCTTGCCTTGGTTCCTCGACTATTTTTTCTACCAGCAAGCCCTGTTCAATCGCTTGCCTGGCAATGGGGGCGGGCAAAAATCCAAAGCCCAGGGCCGATATCTGGAATGCCAGCTTGGTTTGCATATTCGGCACGGCCAGCGTGTCCTGGCCAAATAGCAGGCCGACGGTGCGCGACGGCATCTTACGTACTGAGTCACTCACGGCAATGGCGCGGTAGGGATGCAGATCATCCTTGCCCAGCGGCTTGTCTATGGCCGCGAGTGGATGATCTGGCGCAACCGCGAATATAAACTCCATCCGGCCCATGACAAAAGAGTTGTAGCCACCGCCTGATGGGCCTTCTCCAGCGGCCCCAATCAGAATATCCACTCGTCCATCCAGCAAGGCCTCCCACGTACCGGAGAGTGATTCCTGCGAGAGTTTTAATCGAGTTTTATCCGCAATTTTATAGAACTCGCGGATATCCTCAGTGAGTGAGGATAGGGAAAATACTGAATCCATGCCTATGGTCAATTCGGTTTCCCACCCGGAGGCTACCCGCCGCACCCGGTGTTCCAGGTCTTCCGCCGCCTTGAGCAGGTAGCGCCCCTCTTTAAGCAGCTCCACCCCGGCATTGGTTAAGGACACTTTCGGCCCTTGGCGCTCAAACAGCTTGACGCCCAGATCCTGCTCCAGCTTGCCCACCGTGTATGAGATGGTAGATGGCACCTTGAACAGTTCATTGCCTGCGGCGGCAAATGAACCAAGGCGCTCAATGGCATCCAAAACCAGCAGGGCATCCAGGCTGATTCTAAACATTCGAAAATTTCGATGATAGGTTCATAATTTTTCCGTTTTTCATTTCAATTTTGGCAGTTCATACTGCATTCAATCCTAACGGAACGCAGTTACTAGCAAAAAATTCCGTTCGAAATTATCGCATATTAACTCTGAACTGGCACGGATGGCCGGTCATTAAGAAAGGAAATTGATCATGTTACAACTTACTAGAAGCAATCGTCGCGGTGCTGCAGACCATGGTTGGTTGCAATCCAACCATACATTCTCATTCGGTAGCTACTACAACCAGGAAGAAATGGGTTTTGGTCCGCTGCGTGTGATCAATGAAGACCGCGTGCAACCAGCGCAAGGGTTCGGCACCCACGGCCACAAGGATATGGAAATCATCACTTACGTATTGAGTGGTGCGCTGGAGCACAAAGACAGCCTCGGCACCGGCTCGGTGATTCGCTACGGCGATGTGCAGCGTATGAGCGCCGGCACTGGTGTGCGCCATAGTGAATTTAACCACTCTGACGAGGAGCGTGTGCATTTTCTACAAATCTGGATAGAGCCAAATGTAAAAAATATCCCACCCAGCTATGAAGAAAAGCATTTTGAAACAAGCTCAAAGACCGGTCGCCTGCGTCTGATTGCTTCTTCCGATGCCAGGGATGGCTCAGTGCTTATCCATCAGGATGCCTGTATCTACGCCTCGATACTGGATAACGATGACGCGGTGGACTACACCCTAGGGCTTAATCGCCTGGCCTATGTGCACCTGATACGCGGCAAGCTGGAGGTGAATGGGATACCACTGGCTACTGGGGATGCCTTGAAGATTAACGATTTATCGAAAATTGAATTCAAAAACGCCAAAGAGGCTGAGTTCCTGTTATTCGATCTTCCCTATTAATCATTATTTGCGTCATAGCTCGCGAGCTATGACGCAAATAATGATTGCAGAGTATTGTTATATTCCAGTCCTGGAAACAATCAATTTCTAACTTGATACTAAGAGGCACCCATGAATCATTTAACTGACAACGAAAATACGGCTACTGTCGTCATCTCACATCAGGTCAAGGCAGGACAGGAAAGCAGTTATGAAGCCTGGCTGACTGAAATCATCCCGGTTTCAAAAACCTACCCTGGCCACCTGGGCGTCAGTGTCGTTCACCCTGTCCCCGGCGCCACTGCCACTTACACCATTATCATTCGCTACGATAATCGCGACAACCTGATCAACTGGATGAATTCTGATGCCCGCAAACGACTCATAGACAAGGTGCAGCTGTTTCTGGCCAATGATGATAAGTTTGAAGTAAAGAGCGGCCTGGACTTCTGGTTCACACCCGAAGGTGCAAAGGCAAAATTGCCAACCCGCTGGAAGCAGTTTCTGGTGACCTGGTCGGCAATATTTCCATTGGTCATCTTTGGTTCATTTGTGCTGAACCAAATTGCCTACCTCAACATTCCCACACACCATATCCTGAAAATATTATGCCTGACCTTATTCGTAGTCATGATGATGGTCTATGTGGTGATGCCGAGATATACCAAACTGGTTCATCGCTGGCTGTTCAGTTAAAGAAAGCAATTAAAGCTAAACCGTCTTGTAATGGTCAGATAGCGTAATCCGCGCAAAACTGCGTAAACAAGCTCAGATTCATGGGCCTGGCAATAAAGTAACCTTGTGCCGTATCGCAGCCCAAACTTTTCAGCATATCCCAGTCTTTTTGGGTTTCCACCCCTTCCGCTACGCTTTTGACTTGAAGCTTGCGTGCCATATCGATGCTGGATTCGACCACGATACGCATTGCCTCGCTGTCAGACAGGCCTTTGATGAAAGACTGGTCGATCTTTAGCTCGCCGAAATCTATGCGCGTAAGCTGCTGCAGGCTGGAATAACCGGTCCCATAATCGTCGATAGAGAGGGTGAATCCTTTCATACACAAGCGCGCCAGATTTTCCAAGGCATGCGCTGCATCTGTCATGGCAGCGGTCTCGGTAATTTCCAGAATAATATGATTCGGATCAAGCCCAGCATTGCGCACAATCCGGGTAATTTTGTCCGCCAGTGCAGTATCGTCCAGCGAGGCCAGTGAAAGATTCACTGAGATGGTAAATGTATAACCACTATCGAGAAACGAGCGCAGTGCATCCGAGGCTTTTTCCAGCATGAGGAAAGTCAGGCCGTCAATATTGCCGCTCTGCTCAAGTTGCGGAATAAAGGAATAGGGACTGATTACGCCTAGCGTCGGATGAACCCAGCGCGCCAATACCTCGGCCCCGACTAACCTGTCCGTTTTCAAATCCAGTTTGGGCTGAAAGAACGGCTCAAACTCCTCTGCATGGACCCCATGCAGGATATCTTTAAGCGTAAAACTCTCGGTATGGTTCGCAGGCTGCAGCCATTTGTTTTCCGAACGCTCATAATTTAAAAACATCTCCTTGAGCTGCGCCAGAGCAATAGGCTTCTCAATGGCCCCTAGCAATTTAATGCCATACATTTTGGCCATTCTTGCTGCCGAACCCAACAACCGGCTACCCAGGGCACTGACCAGGATAATGGATACGTTATGGTGTTCTTGGCCCAGATGCCGCAGGAACTCCAAGCCATCCATTTCCGGCATGTTCAAATCGCAGATAACGATATCTACCAGCCTTTCATTTTGCCCACGAATCATCTCGATTGCCTGCTGGCCATTGCTTGCCTCATGTGCCGCAGCCACCCCAAGCGAGTGCAACATACTGACCACCATGTGGCGCTGGAAATGATCGTCCTCGACAGCCAAAATACTCAGTTCTGTTGCTTGCATCAACGACCCCTTCAGTTTTTACCCTTAGGTTTTTCCATTTCAATTAGGCATGCTTCAACTTGCCTGACAGCTTCATCCAGCATCTCCATCGCCGCTCTTGCACCTGCCAAATCCGCGTGTTGTGCTGCTTGTTCGATAGTTGCGTAAATACTCGCCAGATGATGTGCGCCTACCATCCGGCTGGAGCCTTTCATGCGGTGTGCCGCACGCCCAGCATTGTCATGGTCGCCCAGCTCCAGCAGCTGAACCAGTTGGGGATTATCAGCACGTATATAGGTGAGGAAATCGCGCAGCACCTGGGTTTGCTCAGTACTATTCGGCGCCACCTCTTTCAGGATTTCAAAATCAATGAGGTCTGAAATATTGCCTTTGGCCTGATCATTTGGAGCGCCGCTGGACTGGCTGCGAGCTTCGATGCTATTGGGCAACCACTTGGTCAGTATCTCTTTCAATTGTGTCAGATTAGCGGGCTTGACCAACAGGTCATCCATATCGGCGGCTTGGCAACGATCCCCCTCTTCAGCCAGGGCATTGGCCGTCCAGGCAATAATGGGCGTGCGCGGCCGCTTCTCATCAGCCTCAATCTTGCGTATCGCTTTCGAAAGTGCATAGCCATCCATTTCCGGCATGTGGCAATCAGTGATCACCAGGGTAAACTTTCCATCGTGCCACATCGCTAATGCCGCTTGTCCATTCTCTGCAGCTTCAGCGCGTAAACCCAGCAGCTTGAGCTGGCGTGTCAGCAGATCGCGGTTAATCGGGTGATCGTCTACCGCCAACACCAGCGGGGCGTGCTCACTGTGCTGATATATGGGTTCGACCGCTCTTTGAGCGACTTCCGGATGCAGGCTTTGCACCGCCTCTCCAAAAGCACCCGACACCGGCAGGATCAAGGTGATGCCGAAAGTAGAGCCTTGCCCTGGCTCACTTTCCAGACCGATTTCCCCATCCATGAATTCCGCCAGTCGCCTGCAGATTGCCAGCCCCAGCCCGGTCCCCCCGTACATGCGGGCAGTATCGGCACTTTCTTGCCGGTAGCGCTGGAACAGATGTTTCTGCACTTCCTTGCTCATGCCTATGCCGGTGTCTTTGACCGAAAAGCGTATGCGTTCGCCACTATCGAGTTGGCCCAGCAGTTCGGCGCGAAGCTCGATCTCCCCATGCTCAGTGAATTTGATCGCATTGCTGACGAAGTTGTTTAGCACTTGCGAAAGACGTAGCGGGTCGACGATATGTGCCGCACTCAGGCGTGGATCGATGTGCTGGCTAATCATCAGGCTTTTCGCACTGGCGACTCGTGAATAGGTATTGGCAACCTCATGCAACAACTGGGGAATAGAGGTGGGGCGAGGAGCCAGCTCCAGCTTGCCTTCTTCAATCTTGGACCAATCCAGAATATCGCTGACGATGCGCAGCAAACTTCTGCCGGAATCCCAGGCTGCCTGCAAGGTCTGGTGCTGCTCACGGTCAAGCGATGTTAAGGAAAGCACCTCCAGCATGCCCAGCATGCCGGTGAGCGGCGTGCGTATCTCATGGCTCATGGTGGCGAGAAACGAGTCCTTGGCGTGATTGGCCCGCTCTGCTTGCTCCTTGGCTGCTACCAGTGCCTGATCACTTTGCTTGCGATCAGTAATGTCCTTAAACAGAATGCCGACCTGGTGGCTTCCATCCCCGCCGATGCGGGAGGCAAACACATCGTAATGTCGTTGCATGGCTTTGGCTGGGTTTTCAAAGCGGATAGGCTCACCGGTAAGCGCTACTTTCCCGTAGATTTCAAACCAATGTGCATCATGCTCGGGGACCATCTCGCGCATCGTCTTGCCAATGGCTTGTTGTAGCCCAGTTTGATTCTCGAAAGCCTGATTGATTTCTAAAAAACGGTAATCCACCGCTTTACCATGTTGGTCATAGAGCATTTCAATCACGCAGAAGCCTTCATCCATCGCATCGAACAGCATACGATAGCGCTCTTCACTGGCGCGCAAAGTCGCGTTGGCTTCAGCGACCTGTCTGACCATTTCCCGCAGGCGACCAAGGGTAATGCTGATCACAGTTCCCATCAGGGTAAATACACAGATAGAAACGATGGAGCTAGGGGTATGCAGATTGAATGAAAACTGGGGTGGGATAAAGAACCACCAGACAATGACTACGGAAGTAAAAGTGGACAGCAACCCTGCACGTAGCCCACCGATCCAGGCGCTTAGAAAAATCGTGGGATAAAACAGTGACCATGCATACGGTTGCAAGACATCCCAGAACGTCCACTGCACAAAGAAGGCAGCAAAGGGCGGCAACATCGCCACAACCTGGGGCAACGCGCTCCGGTCAGGCGTGCTCATTGTGCTCTATCAATGTTAAATAAATAACATCGGTTCCCCACTCCACCATAGGCTTCCTTATTATTTTTTGAGAGGCTGAAATGATTATGATTCTTTATCAATATAAATGCAAAAGGAAGGACAGGGGGCTTTGCAAATACCTGACTTATTTTGTCATGAATGATTAACTCTACTTTTATCTGTTTATTTTTGTGATGCCTCACTGTTGTAAGCCTCATACTGACGCTTAGCCTGGCTATACACCCTAAAAATTCGCTCAATCTCTTTAGCAGCAGGAAATCAAATTGTTTATGAAAAAGATATTGGCATTACTCATTGGCGGACTCTTATTTTCGGCGCTATCCGTCACCTCGGCACTAGCTGCCGATTGTGACTTTTCTGGAGGCTCCATCACCGGGGGTTGTACTGTTCCCAGTGGCGGGTTGACCGTGCCAACAGGGCTCAGTGTTTCAGGTTCAAACGCGATTGAAAACAATACAACCGGAAACTCAATCACTAACAATGGCACCCTGACAGGAACATCACACGGCTTTAATAATAATGACAACGCTACAATTCTAAACTTCGTCAATAACGGCACCATTACTGCGTCGTCAGATACCGGCCTGGGTAATGGTATCAACTCCACCATTACCAGCCTGACCAACAATGCCGGGGGAGACATTCATGGCGCGCAAAATGGGATATGGACCAATGGACTCATTACCAACCTGACAAATGCGGGCTCTATCATTGGCGATACTGGCAATGGCGTAATGATTTTTTCTTGCTGCGGATTCATTAACGGTTCAATCAATACTTTAAATAATGAGGTGGGGGGCACTATCCACGGTGGCAGCTATGGAATAGCAGTCAACACCGCGCTCTCGACCCTGACAAATAGCGGGATTATTTCGGGAAATACTTTTGATATCTGGAATAACTCCACTATTAGCAACCTTAACAATGTGCAAGGGGCCAGCAGCAGTGCCTTAACCTACTCAGGCGCGCTTCCCACCAACTACAACATTATCATTAACAGCAGCAGCAACTTCGGCCAGCTGGCAGTTAGCAATGGCTCCGGCACCATGAACTTTGGCATTTTCACGGGTTCCACCGTTGCGCCAGGTACCTACTCCACGGTGTTAAGCGGTATTTCATCAGGCAATTTAGTCACGACCTCTGGCTCTTACAACGGGCTTAGCTGGCAGCTGGTAGCCCAGTCGGGCAGCCCGACCATTTGGGATCTGCTATTCAACCCGGCTCCAGGCGCCAGCCAACCTTCCTTTACCACGAATGCGGGGACCATCGCATCCAGCACTGCTGACGTTCTTGATGGGTTGTCGTCCACGGCTACTGACCCCGGCATGATGGCCGCCATTACCAGTTTGCAAAACATGAATGCCAGTGAGCAAAGCAATGCCTTGCGCCGGATTGCACCAGAGACTAACCGCTCTACGGAGGTGGCCTCCAGGCAAACCCTGAGCAGCGGCTTGGATACCGTTTCCGCCCGCATCGAAAGTGTCCGCGGCCAAGGCTATGTAGCCAGCCTGCAGGATGACCTGAAACAGGGAAAAGTAAAAGTGGCCAGCAATGGCGAGATGTCTGGATTATTGAGTGCTGACGCCGCCAAAAATCACAGTTTCTGGATGAAGGGCTTCGGCGCTCATGGCAACCAGGATCAGAAAAGCGGCTTTGCCGGCTATAACAGCAAGACCTGGGGTACCGCTTTTGGCGCAGATACGCTGTTGGAAAATAACTGGCTGGTTGGCGCTGCATTCACCTACGCCCGCACTGACGTCGACATGACCAACTTCCGCGATGGAGACAACTCCGACATCAAGACCTACCAGGCCACGGCTTACACCAGCCACGATTTCGGCAAGTGGTATCTTGACGGCATGCTGTCTTATGCCGAGCAAAGATTTAATAGCCGGCGTGACACCGTCATCACCGGCATTGCCAAAGGCAATTTCGATGGGCACCAAGTAGCGACGCGCATTACGGCAGGCATGCCTTTCAGCCTTTCCGCAGTCACCACATTAACACCTACCATAGGCCTTGAGTGGAATAGACTGAAGCAGGACAGCTATACCGAAACCGGCGCCGGTGCATTATCCATGAACGTGCAAGGCGAAACTGCCAACCGCGTCCGTAGCGTCATCGGTGCCAGGCTTGCCACCGAAATGCTGTCCAACGGCATCACCATCAAGCCCTCTCTGCGCGCCTCCTGGCGCCATGACTTTAACAACGATGGTATCGATTCGACATCGACCTTTACCGGCGGCGGCGCGTCATTCAAGACGCCAGGGCAGGATCTGGCAAGCAACTCCTACAACGTAGGGGCAACGCTTGCCTTCCAGCGATCCGGAAACTTCATTTTCAGTGCGCATGTGGATGGGGAAAAAGCCTCTGGCTACAATGCCGTATCTGGGCAGATCATGGGGCAATGGCTGTTCTAACCAAGTAGACGCCCTCATGAAGCGAACTGTTTTGCCATATGTGGGTATGCAATCGATATCCGGGTTGCATGCAAATTCAATGAGAACCGCCTCCAAATTTTTATGTGGAATCAGGCATAATCAACGATTGCGTATGCATACACACCAGATAGGATTAGCAACATGGGTCAAGCCAAACAACGCGGTTCCAAAGAGGACCGTATCCAGCAGGTCAAAGCCAAGCTGGACGCCATCCGACCCAGTACGCTGACTTGCAATAGCTGCCAGGCTGAGATTACCGACATCAAAGATGAAAACACTCGCGGCGTGCCAGGCATAGACGGCATTTTTCTGGGCAAGTGCCCAAAATGCGGTGACATCACACAGGCAGTAGTCGGCACTAAAGAAGCCGTAGCGGCTTATTCCAAGTTCATGGATGAGTACACTAAATCTCATAGCCATACACACAGCCACGCCCTGCCCAGAATGAGCATGCAGAATAAACGCGGTGAAAATGTGACAGCCACCCCCACGGAAGACACTGTCAGGGAGTCGTTTAATATCGATGAATCGGCCACCTTGCTGGGTTATGTGGTGTGCCTGCCGGATGAAAACGAATACCTGGCTTTCGCCAAACAAGAGGCCGATGGCAAGACAGAACGCGGATATACAGCCTCACCGCATAATGCCCAGGTGTTCACCTCCTACGTAAAGGCCCAAAAAGCAGGCGGCTTGCTCCCCCGCAATAGCGAGATTGGTTTCCTGTTTGACGAGAAAGATCAATTGCTCGTTTACTCTCCAAGCAAGCTGCATTGATGCTGGTAAACTTTGGTATGCCTGTTGTTAAGAAAGCGTTTTAATTATCAAGTTAGCTGCTAGCCTAGTCGTTTCAGAAAATCCGTCCGACCCTTTCAGGTATGTCATTTCCGTGCGGGCAATGTGTGACCTGACTGCACGGATGGGTGACCTTGACCAGCGCTTTACTCCATCGCCTACCGCCCTGGAAGGCATGATGGGGCACAACTCCGTGACCTCCAACCGCAACTCCAGCTACCAGACTGAAATCACGGTCACCGGCGAGTACCAGAACATCTTTGTGCGCGGGCGCGCCGACGGCTATGACCCCGACATCAACCAGCTGGAAGAGATCAAGACCTTCAAGGGCCTGCTGGAACGCATGCCTGAGAACCACCGTTACCTGCACTGGGCACAAGCCAAGATTTATGCATCGCTGCTATGCCAGGAAAGAGAACTCAGCGAGATCAACGCAGCCCTGGTGTACTACAACGTTTCGAGCAAGCATGAGGAGCCTCTCAGCGAGCACTATACGGCCGCAGCGCTTGAAGCCTATTTCTCCGCCCAATGCCAGAAACTACAAACCTGGGCGGACAGGGAAGTTGCCCATCGCCTGGCAAGGAACCAGCAGTTAACCGAGCTGCAGTTTCCGCACCCCACCTTTCGCACCGGCCAGAGGCAGCTATCAGAATCTGTGTATAAAACCGCCAATCTGGGCAAATGCCTGATGGCGCAGGCCACTACGGGCATAGGCAAAACACTGGGCACCTTGTTCCCCTTACTTAAAGCCATGCCGGACAAGAAGCTGGACAAGATTTTCTTCCTGACCGCCAAGACTTCCGGGCGCAAGCTGGCCCTGGATGCGCTGACCGTAATCCATGATGCCAACCCGAATTTAAAGCTACGCACGCTGGAGCTGGTGGCAAGAGAGAAAGCCTGCGAATACCCGGATAAATCCTGTCACGGCGACTCCTGCCCGCTGGCCAAAGGCTTTTACGACAGGCTGCCAGCAGCAAGGCTGGATGCGCTTGAGCGAGGCATGATGGACAGGGACACCCTAAAAGCGGTCGCACGTGAGCATCAGATATGTCCGTATTACCTGGGGCAGGATCTGGTGAGCTGGAGTGACGTGGTGGTGGGTGACTACAACTACTACTTTGACCTGTATGCCGTGCTCTACGCAGGCACTGTCATCAATGAATGGCGCGTCAGCATACTGGTGGATGAGGCGCATAACATGATAGAGCGCGGGCGCAAAATGTACAGCGCAGAGCTTAGTCAGCAGGCCTTCGAACATCTGCGCCAGACAGCACCAAAAGCGTTGAAATCGGTGCTCGACAAACTGGGTTTTGCCTGGATCCGGCTGGTACAGAATCAGGAAGCGGTTTATGAAGTCTATCCAGCCATCGAGGAAGAGTTTGAGTTTGCGCTACAGCGCGTCGTCACTCGCGTGACCGATTATCTGGCGGAACACCCCACCAATAATGACCCGGAACTACTGAATTTCTACTTCGATGCCTTGCAGTTTGCCACCCTGGCGGATTCATTCGGGCCGCACTCCATGTTCGACATTACCCGCACAGCAAACCGCGCCAGCCTGCTGCAAGAAAACACGCTCTTATGCATACGCAATATCGTACCGGCGCCTTTTCTCAAAACCCGCTTTGAGGCTGCGCAATCCTCCATTTTATTCTCGGCAACGCTCAGCCCATCGCATTTCTATAGCGATATGCTGGGGCTACCTGATAAAACACCGTTCATAGACGTGCAGTCGCCATTCAGCCCGGAACAACTGGAGGTCAAGGTCGTCAGCCATATCTCCACACGCTTCCTCCGGCGACGCTATTCCATCATGCCGATTGCCCAGCTGATGGCGAAGCAATACAAAGCCAGGCCCGGCAACTACTTGCTGTTTGTAAGCAGCTTTGACTATCTGCAACAGGTATATGCGTTATTTAGCGAACGATTCCCCGACATCCCGGTACGGCAGCAATCGAGAATGATGAATGAAAGTGAACGCGAAGAGTTTATCAATCGCTTTACGCCGACCTCTGAAGGCATCGCCTTTGCCGTGCTTGGCGGTTCGTTCGGCGAAGCCATAGACCTGCCTGGTGACCGCCTGGTTGGTGCATTCATTGCAACGATTGGGCTGCCGCAGATTAATGAAATCAATGAACAGATGCGGGTGCGCATGGAAGCCATTTTTGGTTTGGGCTATGAATACACCTACCTTTACCCTGGCCTGCAGAAAGTAGTGCAGGCGGCTGGCCGCGTCATCCGTACCAAAGATGATAGAGGCGTGATCCATTTAATTGATGACCGCTACACACAGCCGGAAGTACGGGATTTGTTGCCTGATTGGTGGAAGATTAATACGTGAATTAACTGCAGGGTACCCAGTATTTGGATGCCTCGTTTCTATGTCGAGCAATCGCATCTACTAAACTAATGCCGTGTCTGCGCTGTCAATTAGGGTTTACCATAGACACATATGAAAACATACTCACTCCCGCTTTTCCCGCTGAATGTGGTGGTCTGCCCAGGAGGTTTCCTGCCGCTGAGAATTTTTGAAGCCAGATATCTGGACATGGTGCGTAGCTGTCTCAGGAATAACACAGCTTTTGCGGTAGTAGCGGTGCTAGCGGATAAAGACACGGATGCAGTAGGCAGTTTCCCATTTGCCCAGGTCGGCACCTTGGTCAATATCCTGGATGCCGATGTTGCCACCGTTGGGCTGATGACCATACGTTGTTTGGGGCAGCATAGAATCCTGGTTGACTCCTTCACGCAACAGCCGGATGGATTGGTGATTGGTGAGGTCTCGGATATCCCGAATGATCTTGAAGTAGCCATCCCTGAAGACCTGGAAATGACCAGTACCGGCCTGAAAAACTTGATTGCCTCATTCCCCGTGCAGGGTGTTCTGGCACAAGACTCTCCCGTGATTGAGCCCTACAAGTTTGAAGATGCTGCCTGGGTTGCCAATCGCTGGGTGGAGCTTCTGGATTTGCCGCTCATCCAGAAACAGCGCCTGATGCAATTGGACAGCCCAATACTGCGGCTGGAATTGATCCATGACATCCTCGATGCCAATTCGCTCAGGTTAGCCTGAAGCTGGCCTGGCATCAGGGTTTAGCCTATGAGTGATTTACAGATCGAAAACAGCTTCCAGCTGGAGTTCATTGCCCACTACGCCATGCACCTGGAGAACCTGTATATCGAGAAGACCGGTAGCAAGGATACCAAGCAGCGCGACCGTTACACACAATTGATCGCCTACATCAAAGAGGCGCCTTTTGAGACCGCTTATGAAAAATACAAACAGATTGCGCTAGCAGACACCGGGCTGGAATTCTTCTCTGAGTCCATGCTCAGGAAAGCACATCGACTGGCCAGCCTGGATCTGGATTTGCCGTTAAGCCATGAGGGTTAAAAAGTGGACTTCCTTGATTGATATAGCTTTAAAATATGGGCAGATGTAGCCGAACCTCCTACACCAGTTTCAGCTAGCCACTGACAGTGTATTTCCTACAAGTTAATACAATACCAAGCTACAACCGACCCAGTGCACAGCTTCACTGGCTATCTAAAATCAGGAGACAACTATGTCATTCATCATCTACCTTGTGGGATTTGCAATTCTGATCGGCGGTATCGCATGGGCCTTAGTGACAGCAGGCGTACCGACACTTTACGTGGTAATCGCCTCAGTAATCATGCTGGGTATCGGCATACTGACCGGGGTCTCGCGCACGCGGACTAAAGATATTTCGTAATTGTGCAGTCCCAATTTATCGCTTCAACCAGCACATTATTTAGAGGGTAAAAAATGAATCTGGACTTACAAAACAAAGTAGCATTGGTGACTGCCTCCTCTGGCGGCATCGGGCTTGAAATCGCCAGGTCGCTGGCAGCAGAAAATGCAAAAGTAGTCGTCAATGGCCGCACCCAGGCCAGCGTGGACAAGGCCATCAGCGACATCAGGCGATCCCACCCGAATGCTGACCTCGTCGCATTGGTGAGTGACAACGGCACATTAGCCGGTTGCGAATCCACCATTCAGCAGCTGCCGCAAGTGGATATCCTGGTGAACAATCTCGGCATTTATGAAGCGGTTGGATTCTTTGATGAAACCGATGCCGACTGGCAGCGGCTCTTTGAAGTGAATGTGATGAGTGGGGTCAGGCTTGCCCGGCATTATCTGGCTAACATGCTGAAGCAGGGGCATGGCCGTGTGGTATTCATTGCCAGCGAATCGGGGGTGACACCGGCGCCGGAGATGGCGCATTACAGCGCGACTAAGACCATGCAACTGGGTATTTCGCGTTCGCTGGCGGAACTCACTAAAAACACTCAGGTCACGGTCAATGCCGTATTGCCAGGCCCAACCCGCACCGAGAGTGTGGAGAAATTCATCCAGGACGTTTATCCAGGCCTATCGCTTAAAGAAGCCGAGCAAAATTTCATGGCGGAAAATCGACCGACTTCACTGATTGGGCGCCTGATTAACCCTGGCGAAATCGGCGACATCGTGGCCTTTATTTGTAGTGCGCGCGCCTCTGTCATCAACGGTGCGGCTATTCGTGCTGAGGGCGGGCTAGTGCGAAGCGCATTCTAGCCAGGAGACAGCTGGAACAACATAGGCTTTTTAACCTTAAATCAAGGTTCGCAAGGTCTTATTTGTCGAAATCCGGCTGTCTAGATTCTGCAGTCTAGGAAGGTCGTCTAAACAGATCCACCACCAACGATACAATCCAGAGTAATGCCTTAAAGGTGTTCATCACCGGAATCAGGCTCCAGAACAGGTTGCCCATGATTTGTCGACACATCATATTTTTAAGACAACTGGTCTTATAGATGGTCGAAAAGGAACATATCCCCAGCGAGACGAAATAGATGATGAGGAAGGTATAAGCCATACGGTGATTCTACTCCAGCCTGGCTCCACATCATGCTCAAACCGTTACTTGTGCTGCTCATCTGCTGGTGTTTTAAAGAACAAGCGGATAAAAAATACCGACATACCGAGGATAAACACAATGACGGCCAGACTCAAAAGCCCGGTAAATGAAGTAAATAATTCAGCGAACATTTTATTCTCCTAATGATTTTACAGCCTGTTCACTCTAGGTTGTACGTTAGCTGCTTGCTTTGATTTGAATCAAAACAAAGCACTAATAACCACCAGCAGGTAATTGATGCACTAAAAAGCCTTTGACTTTGCTCAACGTTGAATTGAGTAGACCTGTCAGAATCCAGCAACGAATACTGACGAAGGTGAAACAGGATCATGAAGCTGGTTATTGTTGAAGGTGTCGCTGCCGGAATGTCTATTGCGACACGCGCAGTCGCTGCCTCATGAGCGGCCTATATTCCTCTACTGTCGCGTCGGATTCCGTAGCTATCTAGCCCACCGCTTACTGGTGCAGTCGGGTTTTAATCAGGTAAAGACTTTAGCCGGTGGCTCCAAGACTTTCTGCACGCACCCCACTAGCACTGGCAGGCCGGGCGTGCCTTTTGTTGCCCACGCAGAAGAGAAGCTGGCAGAACAAACTGTGGGATCTTGCGCGGCATAATCACCAGTGATTAATTAATCACCCATTAACTCAATAGCATTGGGATTCCCGTCGTAGAATGGGAAAAATTCGACACTAACATCGCCAAATAAATTTCTTATCTCTTGGCTGCCAAAGCTCGGCATGATTAAGTTAACGGTCATCCGGTATGCATTCATCAGTGACGAATCCAGCTCTCTGAGCTTAAATACAATCATCTTTGCCAGCATAAGTTTAATTTCAACGGTTTCTTTTAACTCCCGATCTTGTCGCATAGCTTCGGCATAATTATTAAGCGGCCATTTTTCAACTGTGGAAAACTTAGTCGTTAATATTTGTTCTCGCAGGCGATCAATGTCTATAAGTTGATCAACCCGTTTAGGTATATTCAGGCTGAACCCATTCCCCTGGCTAACAGCGGCTATGGTTTTGACATCATCTATCCAGAATAAAAAATATTCTCGACTGATCGTCAGGTAAAAAGTCCACTCATAGCGATCACTTTCATCCAGCAAGCCCTTAACCGCTACACGAAATGATTTTTTTGTTTTTGGCTTACCCTTGAGATGAACTTGTAGCTGGCTGAGAAAAGCACTTCGTTCCTTCAGCTCTAGTGCATTAGCACCTTTACTCTTGATGACTTTCAAATAGGCAGCAATTGCCTCAGTATCGTTATTGCCTCCAGATTGCACTTTGAGAGATGTCATAATTTTATCCTGCCGCTAGATATCACTTCTGCCTACCCTTAAATCAGTGCTTGTGAAGCGCTAGCCCTATGCTCCACTTAATGACAACTATTGAAGCCTGAGCAGGGAGGGTCACACCATTTTAAATACTTAAAGCCTCTTAACTCAATATTAACTACTAAATGACATGGGATATGGGGAGTAGTTAATTGAAGGGGCTGTAGTAGATCAGCATAGATATTAAGCTTAATTAATGAAGATAACTCATTGTACGCCATCAAGAAAACATCAATTAAGATTGGTGAAATATTTTATGTTGGAAGTAATAGCCCGTTCGGCAGCGGATTTATGTAGTATTCAACCGAATAGTACTGCCCTGTTTTACCGCAAGTTGCTGAGAATCTTGCTAACCAAACAAGCGCAAAACGCACATGAAGTATCAATCACTCGGCACTGCTTGCCACTAGTAAGAATGATATTAATGGCAATTAGAATTTCTGGAATCCGGCCAGCGGGTGTTGAGAAAGTACAACGGAATCCCAAGAATTATTCCCGCTGTTCTCAAGAAGTGGGCTGTTATTTAGGGCTAATCTACTATGCCCCAAATAAATTACTCTGCAAGCAGCAGCTGGTTCTTTACCATACGCACCCCTGGTAATGCCCATGCTGAGCGCTCCGCTTCCTGATAACTTTTCCATGTGTTTGATACGCCTTTCAGGGTAACCCTACCGCTATCAGCCGCCACCTCGACTTCCCGCGTGTCTACCCAGGCATTACGCTTTAGTGCGGCTTCTATCTTGATTCTGGCCTGAACAGCCGCGACACGTGGCACGATGCCGATATTATTGACGATAGCAGTAACGCCCTTGATATACCGCAGGGCACTCCCCAAGGCAATTTTCTGATACTGCCATGCCACCTCACCCTCCAGCGTGATGCATCCCTTTTCAACTGTTAGCATGATCTTGTCATCAGGCACCGCAACATTCCATTTAAGAATCGTTTGCGCCACCTGTTTGATCTCACTGTCCTTATATTTGCTCAAGCCCGGCGGCAAATCCACGGCAATAGCTTCGATCAGGCCAAGAACCCCGGCAACACGTTGGGCCGTGTACTCTGCCGTCAGCTTTTCGGGGTAACTGCTGACCTTGCCTGCCAACATCACCATGCCTTTATTCACCGAGACTTTAATCGCTACTGCATCAATACTTGGCTCCCACGCCAGTTCGTCCATTACGTCACGCTGTAGCTCCACATCTGATTTCATCATTAACCCCTGAAAGTTTTCAGTTTTTATTAGCCGTTAATGAAAAAACTCCATTCAGTGTATGCATATTGGGAATTTTTATATCAACTGCTTAAGATCGTGCAATATAGCCAAACCAGACTTTGGGTCCTTGATTTACATCAACAACCAGGAGATTAATCTGCATCCGTTGAAAGCTGGGCTTGCATTACCTTATCTTTAGCCAGGGCGCCCATCGACTCTTGGCCGCCAGTAGATAGGCGCATATTTGTATACCCAGATTCCGAAAAGCAGCAGCCAGGCCAGGCCTGCACATAAATATAAATGGCCGCGCACCGCAAATGAAAGCCACGGCAATTCTGCTGCAATGCGAATAATGGCGACAGACTGAAAAGCGAGGAAGACACCCCAAGTCAGGCGATCCGCTTCAAGCACCTTTCCTGAATGGCCTAGCGTCACCCGTGTCACCATGGCCAGCAGCATGGATGTGAAATAGCCTACGGTGAGCGCATGCAGCGGCGCTTTGGCAAGAACCAGCTGGCCTGTTATCAAGAAACCCAGACTTTGCGCCGAGTACAGCAGCATGGCAATGCCTAGCCAGGCGAAGCCTATGTGGAGCATGCCCAATATCGGTACCGCCAGGCTGTCACGCAATCGCCAGGAGTGCGTCAGGTAAAGGGCGCTTAGGGCTATTGGCATATCCACCAGCCAAGTCCACTGCTGCTGCCCGTTTAGCTCAAGTATCCCATGCAGCATGGCGCAACTTGGAATCACTGCGAGTACCCAGTTGGGTCGCACTACCTGGTAGCCTGCAATAGCATTGGCAGAGAAAAATGGAATCATGCGATGGCTGACTGCAAAGAACATAGGCAGCAGTAACATCCAGATGCCGGCCACCTTGGCGATGGCTACCAGTTGTACTTCATTGCTTGTAAATGCTGCCACCATGAGCCAGCCGACGACCAGCACCACAGAGGTAATCGCTGCATGGCGCTTGTCTGGATGCCTGGCCCGAACATAGACGCGTAACAAGGCATACAGCCCCATCCCCCAACCCGCCAAAAACAGCAGCAATGCTATTTTGAGTAATGCAATGCTGAATATCAGCCCGGCATATAGCAATAATGTGCCTGTGCTCAGGGTTAAAAATGCTGTCACGTAGGCTTTGCGCTCTACTTCCTCGCCATTCATCCAGCGTGGATAGGTCGTCATCAGAAAGCCGAAAATGAAGAAAGGGAAAAAAGTGTATGTCATTAGAAATGCATGGGCATCGTTTGGTGAAATGGCCCATGCTATCGGGGCATACAACCCGCCATAACGCCCTGCCAGATCTGCCATCCACCAGACAACTGTCATTATTGACTGTAATACGCCGCCCAAGAAAAACATGCGGTGGGGTGCCGACGAAAACGTATTCCAGGTTTTATTCACAAGAGACCAGCCTTTCATTTCTACAGTTTTCAAGCGTTTGAAAATCTACTCAAGGCCAGCCTGAGTATGTTGTGATGGACATCCATTAAGATATATGTAAAATATATCTTAACATTAGCATGACACTTTCGTATAAGCAATATTAGTAATACACCTTTTATTGGACGACCTTTATGCAACTGACTACTTTTTCCGATTACTCCATGCGTGTCATGATGTATCTGGGCCTGCAACATGGGCAGCTCAGTACGATTTCGGATATCGCACAGGCCTATGGCATTTCCGAAAACCATTTGACGAAGGTGGTTCACCACCTGGCCCAGCGCGGTTATGTGGAAACCTTGCGCGGCAAAGGTGGTGGGCTGCGCTTGGTACGCGATCCGATTACCGTGAATATAGGCGCGATGGTGCGTGAATCAGAAGGCGACTCAGGCTTGCTACCCTGTGTGACTACGCAGAGCACATGCTGCATACAAGGCACTTGCAGCCTGGTAGGCATACTGCGCGAAGCACAAAACGCCTTGTATGCGGTGCTGGATAAATACACATTGGCTGACCTATTGCGATATGAAACACCGCTTGCACGTATCCTCATGGTGCCAAAGCCAACCACATCGGTCGCACCAGATTAATTAAATCTCACGCATTCCGTACACACCCTGTCAGCCGCCTGCCTGCGCAGAGCGATCAGCTAAAAACTCTTCAGGCTCTCATCTAACAAGCACTTCAATTGCTGCCGACTCAATAGTCAAATTTTTATATGAATAGTTTTTATCTTTAAAGATATATTTAATTTGCATCTTTTATTAGGTGTATGTAATATGCATCTTTAAGAAACCTGCAGAATCATAGCTGTAGCTTTCCTGAGCTTATACATTTTCCACAAGGGGTAAATACCATGCATGCAACACGCAAACTCTGGACCTGGCTAGCGGTTATCTGCGTCCTGTCTTTTTCCGTATTGGGCTGGGTCGGCACAGAAATATATGTCACCGCACCGCCCATTCCCAAACAGGTGGTCAGCCAAAATGGCGACGTGCTGTTTTCAGCGGCACAAGTCCAGCGCGGCCAGGAAGCCTGGCTGGCAGCAGGTGGGCAACAACTGGGAACTGTCTGGGGGCATGGCAGTTATGTCGCACCGGACTGGTCTGCAGACTGGCTGCACCGTGAGGCTTTAGCTGTACGCGAAGCCTGGGCGCAGCGTGAATTCGGCAAGTCATTTGATCATCTGGGTATCGGTCAGCAAGGCGACCTGAACGCACGTCTGAAGGCAGAAATGCGGGCCAACACTTATGATGCAACAACGGGGGTGATTACCTTGTCTGCCGACCGTGCAAAATCGGTACAGCAGGTGGCCCAGCATTACATCAGCCTGTTTGGTGATGACGCGTCTCTCGACAAGCTGCGCGAGCAATATGCAATGAACTCCGGCTCACTGAAAAACCCTGATGACCTGCAAGCACTACCGGCGTTTTTCTTCTGGTCGGCCTGGGCTGCGGCAACTGACCGCCCCAGCCAAACAGATGTATCGTATACCAGCAACTGGCCGCACGATGAATTGGTGGGCAATACACCAACAGCAGGTACCGGCATCTGGTCCATTGCCAGCGTAATCCTGATGATCGCTGCCATCGCCGGCATGATTTTTTACCACTCTGCCAGCAAGGATGAGGGCGACCCCACTCCGCCCAAGAACGATCCACTGTTCGACCTGAAACCAACCCCGTCAATGAAAGCCACCAAAAAGTACTTCTTTGTCGTGGTTGGGTTGATACTCGCGCAAATCGGTATGGGCGTCATTACCGCGCACTATGCCGTTGAAGGCCACAGCTTTTTCGGTTTCCCACTGGCGCAGATACTGCCATTTACAGTAAGCCGTACTATCCATACCCAGTTCGCGGTATTGTGGATAGCCACCGCTTGGCTGGCCACCGGTCTTTACATTGCCCCCGCTATTTCTGGATATGAACCTAAATTCCAGAAACTGGGGGTAGACGTATTGTTTTATGCGTTACTGTTCATCGTCGTCGGTTCTACCGCATTCGGCTGGCTGGGCACTTTGCAGCACATGGGCAACGATTTCAGCTTCTGGATCGGCAATCAGGGCCTGGAATTCACCAGCATGGGCCGCATCTGGCAAGTCCTGCTATTTATCGGGCTGCTGTTCTGGGTGTTGCTATTGGGTCGCGGCCTGATGCCCGCACTGAAAAAACCGTCCGAAAGCCGGGGCCTGATCGCCATGGTGTTTCTGGCTGCGATGTGTATCGGCGGGTTTTACGCTACGTCATTGACCTGGGGCCAACACACCCATTACTCCATGATCGAGTACTGGCGCTGGTGGCTGGTGCATTTGTGGGTGGAAGGCTTTTTTGAAGTGTTTGCCACAGCGGTGATTGCCTTGCTGTTCACGCGCCTCGGCCTGATTCGTGCCGCTACCGCCAATAGCGCCATCATCCTGGAAACCATCGTGTTCCTGTTCGGCGGCATTCTGGGTACATTGCATCACCTGTACTTTACCGGCACACCAACCTTCGTCATCGCCATTGGTGCCATGTTCTCGGCGCTGGAAGTGGTGCCGCTGGCCATGATAGGGATAGAAGCTTTCCGCAATTACCAACGTTCCAAGGCCGCTCCCTGGGTGCAAGCTTACAAGTGGCCGATACTGTTCTTCATCTCCGTTGGTTTCTGGAACGTAGTAGGCGCGGGCTTGCTCGGTTTCTCGATCAACACGCCGATTGCTTTGTACTACATGCAAGGCCTCAATATGACGGCAGCTCACGGCCACGCCGCACTGTTTGGGGTATATGGCATGCTGGGAATTGGGCTGATGCTGTTCTGCCTGCGCGGATTATCCGACCGTGCGGTCTGGTCTGAAAAACTGTTGAGCCCGACCTTCTGGCTGCTCAATATCGGACTGGCCATGATGGTGTTCATGTCATTGGTACCGTCCGGCATCTACCAGGCCTGGGCCAGCATCACGCAAGGCATCTGGTTTGCACGCTCTCCTGAAATTATCCATTCCGAGCTGATGGAGACCCTGGTGTGGATGCGAGTACCGGGAGATGTTGTGTTTGCGTTAGGGGCCGTATTTCTGGCTCTGTTCGCGGCTCGCCTGTTGCTGGGCAATAAACCCAAGTTGCCGAAACTGGCGCCGGCAGCGCAAGCACGTAAAGTCTGATTCCCAACTCCAGGAGAAAGCGATAGCGGGGAGAAGTCGACATTAAGCGTTGACTTCTCTCTTTTCAACTCCACCATTTTTAACGAGTAAAGCCTGCTGGTCAAAGATCATCAGGCTTTTATTTTGTATCGCTTACCGCAACTGCTTCACTACCTTCTTGATAGCCGGATCGTCCTCGCAGGTTGCAACGGCAAATCCCAGGGTCGTCACCAGTTTCAACATATCCCGATTGCTGGCCAGCACCTCGCCCTCCATGGTTTTCAGACCCTTTTCACGCGCTGCATCTATCAGGCTGGCCATCAGCTTGTGGCCTATCGCCTTGTGCTGCCATTTGTCGCTGACAACCAGCGCGAACTCACATGAAGCGCCATCAGGATTCACCGCGTAACGGCACACGCCAACTTCGACTTCAACACCATCTTGCTGCGTCACGGCCAATAGCGCCATTTCGCGGTCATAGTCGATCTGGGTAAAGCGCACCAGCATGGCTGCTGACAACTCATTCATGCTATCCATGAAGCGGAAATACTTGGTTTCTTCAGACAGGTCGCGCACGAAATCCTGCTCCAGCTGTGCATCCTCCGGGCGAATGGGGCGGATAGTAATGGAAGTGCCATCCGGCAATTGCCAGTCGTGTATCAAATGCGTAGGGTAGGGGTAAATCGCCATATGCGAGTAGCGGTCGGAGGACACCGGCACAAAATCCACCATCACGCGTGCATCTGCGGCCAGTGCGCCGTGTTCGTCCAGGATCAGCGGATTGATGTCCATTTCCTTGAGCCATGGCAGTTCGCACACCATTTCTGAAACACGCAGCAACAGACTTTCCAGCGCCGCCATATGCACTGGCGGCATGTGGCGGAAATTGCCGAGCAGCTTGGAAACGCGAGTGCCACTGATAAGTTCGCGCACCAGGAAGGTGTTCAATGGCGGCAAGGCGACGGCGCGATCGCCCATTACCTCCACCGCAATGCCGCCAGCGCCAAAGGTAATCACCGGACCAAACACCGGGTCAGAAGTCACCCCCAGCATCAGCTCGCGACCATTGGGCTTGACCACCATAGGCTGGATGGAAATGCCGTCCAGGCGGGCTTCTGGACGGTGTCTTTTCACCTCGCTGAGAATTTCGCTGTAAGCCGCACGCACCCCGGCTGCATTCATCAGGTTGAGTTTGACCCCGCCGACATCGGACTTGTGGGTGATATCCGGTGAGTTGATTTTCATCGCCACCGGGAAACCGAACTGTTGCGCCAGCATCATCGCCTCGCTGGGCGAACGCGCCACCACAGTACTGGCAACTGGGATATGAAAGGCCGCCAACAAGGCTTTAGATTCCATCTCCGAAAGTGTTTTCCGGCGCTCCGCCAGCACAGTCTCGATCAGCATGCGCGCGCCTTCGATATCCGGCTCGTCATAGTGCGTGAGCGGGTCTGTGGTTTGTTCCAGCAGTCGCTGGTTACGGTAAAAGGCAGTGATGTAGGAAAAGCCCTCGACTGCGGCTTCAGGCGTGCGGAAAGTGGGTATTCTGGCATGGGCGAAAGCATTACGTGCCGCACTGATCTGCACATCCCCCATCCAGCAGGTGAGTAAGGGCTTGCTGGATTTCCCCGCGATTTCTATCATAGCCTGTGCCACTTCAAGCGGTTGGGTCATGGCTTGTGGCGTCAATATCACCAGCACCCCATCTACTCCGGCATCGCCCATGCAGACAGTGACCGCATCGCGATAACGCTCAGCCGTGGCATCGCCAATGATGTCCACCGGGTTGTTGTGCGACCAGGTTGCCGGCAGCACCTTATTCAGTTTGGTAATAGTTTCTTTAGCCAGCCCGGCCACGGCTACGCCAAGATCTACCGCGTGGTCGATGGCCATGACGCCAGGGCCACCGCCATTGGTAATAATCGCCAGGCGATTACCGGTGTAGCGGTGGTTGGAGGCCAGAGATTTGGCGGCCGAGAACAACCCGCCTATGGACATCACGCGCACCACTCCGGCACGCCGTAGCGCGGCATCAAACACATCATCGGCACCGACCAGCGCTCCGGTATGCGACATCACCGCCTTGGAACCGGCCTCGTGTCGCCCCACCTTCACCACGAACACTGGCTTGCTGCGGGCTGCAACGCGCAAAGCGCTCATGAAGTTACGTGCTTTGTGTATACCTTCGACGTAGATCAATATGCTTTCGGTTTTCGGGTCGGTCGCCAGATAATCCAGCACCTCGCCGAAATCCACATCAACCGAGGCCCCCATGGAAACAACCGCTGAAAACCCGATGTCATGCGCCGGGGCGTAATCCAGAATAGCAGTACACAGCGCACCCGATTGCGATACCAGTGCCAGATTGCCCGGCTTGACCTGCCCCCTGAAAAAAGTCGCATTGAGGCCGATATTAGTATGGATGATGCCCAGGCAGTTGGGGCCGATGATGCGCACGCCATGCGCCTTGGCTTTTGCCAGCATGCTGCGCTCTAGTTTCGCGCCCTGGCTGCCGGTTTCGCTAAACCCGGCAGAAAGCACCACTGCCGCATGTATGCCATTTTTGCCGCATGCTTCTATGAGCTCAGGCACTGTTTCTGCCCTGGTACAAATCACGGCCAACTCCACCGGCTTGCCTATATCGGCGATAGAATCATAAGCACGCTTACCCTGTATTTGCTTGTGTGCGGGATTCACCGGATATAGCTCACCCTTGAAATCGCTTTCCAGCATGTTCTTGAACACAACCCCGCCTACCGAGTCCGGTCTGTCACTGGCGCCGATCACGGCGACCGATTTTGGTGAGAATAACTTGCTAAGGTAATGTTGGCCCATGGGCTTGTGCTCGCTAAAAGATCATACTAATTGATCAAGGGGGTAGAATATCCAGGCAATAACAACTCGTTCAGCAGAAGGAATATTGATTGTACACCGCATATATTACCCATTCTGATTGCCTCAAACATGACATGGGTCAACAACACCCCGAATGTCCGGCGCGGCTAATGGCAATTCAGGATCAGCTCATTGCTTCCGGCCTGATGAGTTTTCTGCAACCTTTCGATGCACCGCTCGCTACCTTTGAGCAACTGGCCCGTGTACATACCCCGGAACATATCAATGCCATTTTCGCGGCCTCGCCCCAAGAGGGCACCATAGCCATCGATGACGACACCACCATGATGCCTTTCACGCTTACAGCAGCTCTGCGCGCGGCCGGCTCTGCCGTGCTGGCGACCGAGCTGGTGATAGAGCAAAAAGTCGCCAATGCTTTCTGCGCTATCCGCCCACCCGGACATCATGCCGAATCCGGCCGCGCCATGGGCTTCAGCCTGTTCAACAATATCGCGGTGGGGGTTGCACATGCCATGGAGCATTATGGTTTGAGCCGAGTGGCCATTGCCGATTTCGATGTGCACCACGGCAATGGCACTGAAGAGATTTTTCGCAACGATCCACGCGTCATGCTTTGCTCCACCTTCCAGCATCCGTTCTACCCCTACCATGGCGCAGACAGCGGCAACGACCACATGATCAACGTGCCGCTGGCAGCGGGGACGGATGGCGAAGGATTCCGCAATGCCGTGACACAACACTGGCTACCGGCACTGGAGCGCTTTCAGCCCGAGATGTTGTTCATCTCTGCTGGCTTTGATGCACACCGCGAGGAGTATATGGCGCAATTGAAACTGGTCGAAGCCGACTATGCCTGGGTCACCCAGCAAATAAAGGACGTTGCCGAACAGCATGCCCAAGGTCGAATAGTCTCAATTCTGGAAGGCGGCTACGAGCTGCACGCGCTAGGCCGCAGCGTGGCAGCACATGTCAAGGTGCTGCACGGAAGCTGAGCAGAGCACCTTAGTCCATCGCTGGCACCAGTACGGCCGCACCGCTGAACTTGCCGGCACGGAGATCCGCCAATGCCTCATTGGCCTGGCTGAGCGGGTAAGCCACACTGTGAGTGGCGATAGGGACAGTTGGCGCCAGCGCCAGAAACTCCAGCCCATCCGTGCGCGTAAGGTTGGCCACACTGCGTAGCACCCGCTCACCCCACAGCAAATCATAGGAAAAGCCCGGAATATCCGACATGTGTATGCCGGCGCAAACCACCGTAGCCCCCTTGATGGTTGCCTTGAGTGCGGCAGGAACCAGCGCACCCACCGGAGCGAATATCAAGGCAGAATCCAGCAGCTTGGGCGGCAGCTCTGTAGATGAACCCGCCCAAAGTGCCCCTAACTGCCGGGCAAAATCCTGCGCCGCCACATCCCCCTCCCGCGTGAAAGCATAGACATCGCGACCCTGATGCACCGCCAGCTGCGTAATAATATGCGCGGCCGCCCCAAACCCGTAGATGCCAAGCTCTTGCCCGTCGTCCGCAAATTTCAGGGCACGATAACCGATCAGCCCCGCGCATAGCAATGGCGCCGCATTCAGGTCTGAGTAATAATCGTCTATCGGAAAACAATAACGCTGATCCGCTACCGTGAGCTCGGCATAGCCGCCATCGATGTCGTAGCCAGTAAAACGCGCATGGTCACACAGGTTTTCCTGCTCGGTCTGGCAGTAGTAGCACTCGCCGCAAGTCCATCCCAGCCACGGCACACCGACACGATCACCGATGGCAAACTGGTGGACATCGACGCCCATATCGATCACCTCGCCTACGATTTCATGCCCGGGAATCAAAGGCAACCTGGGGTTGGGCAACTCGCCATCAAGCACATGTAGGTCAGTGCGACATACCCCGCACGCAAGCACTCGTAACAAAAGCTGCTGACTGTTGGGAACGGGATCCGGCACCTGCTGCAAAACCAGCGGACCGCCCTGTTGCGTGAGAACCATGGCCTTCATGCTACCTCCTTCAACTTGATCATTTTGACGCAGTAGATACCGGAGCTATTGCCAGCGATTGGTAATGGATAGGACCTTTTCAATTTATCTCATCTCCATGCAAATGACTTGATTTACATCAACGATTGCCCGCCATCGCCCACTCGCTGCCCCAACCACCGTGCCAGCACCGATAGAACATAAGTCTGCTCGGGTTCAGTCAGCTCGCGCCCGGATGGTATATGGTGCCACTTCTGCAGACAGCCTCGACAACAACAAGCCGTAGCATGCTGGGCAATAAAAACCGGGTGCCCACGAAAAGGGGTCTGTTTACCATCGTTGGGAATGAAAGCGGGGGCGAGACGTTTGCCGATGAAATCCTCGGCATGGGCAAGCACAGTAGGCAGGCCTTTAGTATGCAAATAGGCCAGCTCTTTGCCACGAAGTTGAAAACTGCGGCGGAAGGTCGATTTGGCTAATCCTGCAAAAAGATCATCTAGGGGTCGCAGAATAGGTTCTGCATTGGTTGCCACGTGCATCTGCCCTCTATCATCATTTGGCACACTGATAGGGGCTACCTTACCGCATTAGCGCACAGATAAAAAGAGCAACCCGCATGGGGTTATCAGCTAGGCTGCTTCTTCAAACTCCAGGGTTTCGACGTGGTAGTAATGATCCTCAAACCACAAAGTCATATCTTCCGCACTGTGCAGCGCCTTGTCGAAGTAGCGGTACTCGGCTACGGGGTGATTTTGCTCGTCAACCACTTGATAGATAGTCATTTTGCGCCCCTCTGTGAAATATGCCTTTGATAACTATTACATCGGCATATTCACAGAAAGCTTTAACTCATACGCTATCGATAGGGTTTCTTGCCGTTACCTCACCCTGTCCTTTATAGCGTGCCCAGTACGTTTACAAACAGTCCGCGACTCCGGTATGACAGGTTGGTCAGGTCGTCTGAATAATCGGTGAAGTTATAGCCTACACCGGCCTTAACGCCCTTGCCCATATGCCGGTATATCGCAACCAGTGCGCCAGCCTTGGAGTCCTTGGCTTCAGTGGCGCGCAAGTTACGCACCTCAACCAACGCATCCCATTCTTTTACGAAATGCCAGTCTGCACGGAGTATCCACAGATCGGCACGACTGTCGAACCAATCGCCACCCACCTTGTTATCCTTGAGCTCACCGATGCGATAAGCATATTTACCACCGATAGAAAGCCAGGGCTTCACATCATAGATAGTATCAATCGCCAACACCTGGCTACGCTGCGCATAGTCTGCGGTGAAGCCGGATGGTGAAAGCTGGCCAGGCGAAGGCAAGTTGTAAAAGTTGGTGTACTTGAACAGCGTGTTCCAGCGATCATTACTGACAGGCCGGAAAGCCGCACCAAGCACCAGCTCATGGTAATCACCGTCATAAAACGCACCGCGGCTGTTATCCGAGACCGAAATATTGGCCTTGCCCAGCAACCGCCACTCTTGTGTCGCCTGGTAACCCAGGGTGTTGCGTAACAGCCAGGTTTTGCGGTCACCGGCGATGCTGCTATCTTCGTTACGGAACTCGATATTGCCGCCGTACTTGGTCTTGTCGCGCTTGTAGCCTACAGAGAAGCTGGCAGCCCGACGCTTGAGGTCGCCCGCCAATGGATCAGATACCGTGCCTACTTCGCCTTTTGCCCCTAGATTCCAGTAATCATTAGCCGCGAAATCCAGGCCAAAGGCGTTAATCAGGCTTTGCGGGCCTGCCCCATTGGTGGCACGGGTTTCACCGAATACCCGCATCTCATCAGTCACGCGGTAGGATGAACCGTTAACCCATGTGCCTTGACGACCGCGGTATAGGCTATCGGGGCGCTCGCTCTCGATGATGTAGTTGGAGTAAGCATTGCTACGGTCAGAAAGTCGGTAATCCGCCCCAAACTTGACGCCTGGCCCCAGGTTGCCCTGTGAGCCTTCTCCCAGGAGCTTGATGCGATCCGTCACCTGCCAGCTCATCCCCACACCGCCGCGGTTGTTCGCCTCGCGCGTTCCGTCATGTGCCAGCGTGCCCTGGGCATAGCCGTAGGCCGCCCAGTTGGCTTTTTCGTCAGGCTTGCCATCCGGTTTCAACGGCGTGTAATCCAGGCGTACCTGGGTATCGGTACGATCCCCAGTCTGCGACAATAGCGAACTGGCATTGGCTACATTCACATCCCGGTTGTCCTGACGCACGGCAACCCCTACCTGCCAGACCGGGCTCAGCTTTTCGCGCACCCCGATTTCAACTGCCTGGCTATTGATGGCGCTGGAAGTCTGGGAATCGCCCTTGGCATTCAGTTGGGTAGTCTCCGTCAGCTGCACATTTGCCTTAAAACCCTGCTGGCTGAGCTGGCCGCCATTGTAGGTAATCTGCCCGGGCGCGGAAAAACCACGCTCACGTTCCTGCGCATAAGCCGTGACCTTGCCCTTGGCTTTATCGGTCACTTCTGCCAGATCAACCGACCCTTCGATACGGAAAGCCTTGGCGGCTTCCCCGGTAGAGGTCAGCGAATTAAAACCGAACCCGCCATCAAGCGAGGTCTGTGCCCCGACGCCAGCGCCATCAGACTTAGCGGTTTCCAGCTTGATGTAGGTGCCTGGCTTGTAGCGCAACGTAGTATCTACCCCCTGCAGCTTCTGCTCGCTTAAGCCTTCCCCTTGCTTAAAGCCGGTGATACCGACTTGCCAGTTGTCGTTCACCCACTGGCTGACGCGACCACCTATCGAGACGTTATCAACCGATGTCAGGCCGGGTACGTATTCATAGCTCGTTACCAGATAGAGTGCATTACCGCTAAGTGAAGAAGTACTGATCAGGCCAGAGGCCGCGCCGGTTGAGCTCAAAGGCTCGCGCAAAGTAACACGGCCTTGCAGGTAGTTGATTTCGTAATCCTGAGCTGGTGACAGCAACTTGCGCTCGATCACCAAATTAGAATCGCGGTCACGGACTTCTACCCAAATACGTTCTGAGCCCATAGTGAGCGCCTGGTGGCGCAGGTAATACAGCGAGCCGCCGGTGCCACGGAATTCATCACGCGCACCGAGCGTACCTGGATCAGCGGCAAAACCATCCACCTGCGTCTTTTTCTCGCCGTAGGCGGTTGTCGTTTCTGAACGATAGCGTCCATTGGCGCCATAGAGGCCGCGTGAATATTGCAGCAGCTCGGTACCGCTCCATGCTGTCTTGAAATTACCCCACATCACATGCGAATCGCCGCGAGCCAGCTTGACGTAGAACTTGCCCTGCGTCGGCGCATCGTCCACGGTAGTGCTGTCATCGCCATACACCGGGTAGTACAGATCCGGGTTGATATTGCGCAGCAAATAGCGCGGGTCTTTCGAGGAAAAGTTGGAGAACAGGTGGCCCAGAGGTTGCTCGCGGGTATCCGCAGAAGCGGTCAGCAGCCACTCCCCCTTGACCTTGCCTTTGAGGTAAAACGCACCCCGGCCATCAACATACCCAGAGCCGTCATAATGCTGCTTATCGCCTGTAACCAGCTGGGCCGGACCACTGACCTTGTTGTTACCTGCAGTGATGTCACCCATAGCCACATAGAACCAGTCGTCCTGCGCAATATTCAGGTTACGGCGGAATGTAGTCGATTCACCACTCGTTTCTATCATCTTCACTTCCACCGTATTCGGGCCGGCAGGCATGATCTGTTTCATGGCAAATTTACCAGCACCGTCTACAGGAATATTCAGGCCAAATGCTTCGATGCGCTGTCCGGGCTGAAGATGCGTGCCATTTACAGTCACTGTGCCGCCCTTGACCGGGATGTTGCGCAGGCTGAGGCTGTTTTCACCGTAGCCGATCAGGTCTTCCTTACCCGGCTGCAGGTCATTGGTGGCTGGCGCGCGTGACAATAACAACAGCGGCTTAAGCGCACTCTCGTCGTAGCGCCCTTGTTCGTCGTACACACGCAGCAGGAACATCACCTGGTCATCACCCGTGATTGGCGTTTTCCAGGCGCTGGTGCCGTTCCAATTCACCGGCAGGATCGCCAGTGGGGTTTCCTGTACCTGCTGACCCGGTTTGAACAAGCGGATTTCGGCCTTTTTGATCCATGGCAGGTAGTTCGCCCAGGCCCGGAAAGTAGCTTCTTCGCCACGAACCACGCCATTTGGCGTGACCCACGCATTCATTTGCGGCACGGTAGAAAGGTTATCGTAACGCACCTGGATGTCGGCTTTCTCCAGCGCAACGTCAGTACAACGCTGGCGGTCAGCTTCCAGCGCGGAGTCGTTGAGGTCGAGCGGTTCACCATCTACCGAAATGCGGAATGGCAAGCCGGCACGTGCGGCCACTGCGGCCTCACATGCACCCTTGGGCACGGGGGGTGCTACCACCACAGGCGCAGGAATCACAGTCACCTCGTTAAACCAGACACGGATTTCCACGCGACGATTCTGTGCCATGCCGCTAGGGTTGGCATTGCTATCTATCGGCTTGCTTTCACCAAAACCCTTGAGGCTGATCTGCGTTTCGTTGATGCCCAGCTTGTCTTTGAGGTAAGCGGCAACCGCCAGGGCACGGGCTTCGGACAAGCCTGCGTTATCTTTAAAAATAGCGCGCGCATTGGCAGAAAGTCGCTGGTTATCGGTATGACCGGAGATATCGATGCGTATCCCCGGCTTACCTGCAAGTTGCTGTGCCAGCATCTCCAGCTCAGCCCTGGATGCAGCTGTCAGCTCAGCTTTGCCGGATTCGAACTGTGCATCGCCAGTCTGCTCTACCAACTTGGTAGATATTTGCGGCTCGCTCTTCGGCACATTGAGGGCGGCTGTCTTCATCGCTTCCAGCGCACTGCGGGTAATACCGGAAGGCAGCGGGTAAGTGACGGGGCCTTGCACCTCTGTGGGCGGTGGCAACCCATTCAACTCAACTCTGGCGTTGTCTATCCGCTTACCGGTTTCGCTGGGGAAATCGGGCGTGGGTCTGCCCTGTGTAGCCTCTGCGCTAACTGTTGTTGTTTCTGCATGCACCCCACTCATCATGAGGCCAATAGCGACAGCGAGCGCACGCTTCTTCATGTTGTATTTGTTCATGGTGCTCATGGCTGCCCCTCCAATACCGTTTCAACCACCAGCGGATAGTTATGTGATGCTTGTTTGTTATCGTTATTGCCTTGCTTCCACAGCTTGCGCATGATATCTGCCACCGCATCCAGCCTGCGCTGGGCAAGATTTTTATCGCCACCTCCGGGGTCATAAGCCAAGCGCAAGATTGAAGGTCTTTCGGCCAGGCGCTCGCGCAATTTCGGTAAGGCTTGTTGCCATTCAGGTAGCAAATCAGTCTGGCCATCAGCGAAAGCCGCATTGTTAATATCCAGGCGGATCACGCGGTGCACGGTAGCGCCAAAGTTGAGCTTGACCATCTTGCCGCGCGTGACTCGCACATCACGCGGGTTTTCGGTAGTCAAACGATAACCGGAAGGCAAGGTACGCTCGTCCAGCTTCATGACGAAATTGGCACCGTGGTCGCTATCAGGAATATCGGCGCAGGTCACATGGAAGCGGCCATCAGCATCGGTGGTCACCAGCAAGCCACGCACGGTCACTACACGTACATTGGCAATGCCAGGTTCCCCTTCATCCTGGTAGCCGTTAGCGTTGCGGTCATCAAACACCTTGCCGATGATGTCGGAGCAATCGAAAGTAGGGTCAGGGGTAACCCGCACCGCAGCATTCGCCACATTGGAGACCAGCGTACCAACCAGCCCATTGAGTGCCCATGCCTGGTTGATGTACTCGCCTTCACCGACACCGGTACCAACGACCAGCATCAGCTTGTAGATCTTGCGTTCACCCGCTGCAAAGTTCTGGTTAACCCAAGTCAGGTCGCGCCCAGTTACTGTGGGTTCCAGCGGCATACCGTTGAGGTTGGCTGATCCGGTGCGATATTTGAAGCCTGGCGGTACGCGATCAAGTACGTTAATACCGGTCAGCACCGCACTTAGCGTATTAGTGGCAGTCACCGTATAGGGCACTAAATCGCCTTTGGTGACATTCACCAGCGGTGTCGTCTTGGTAACCACTATCGCACCGCCGAGTACCGGATCCAGCGGGATGTGGTTATTCACCACATTGGCGGAGCTCAGTACCGGATTGGCATTCACCGTAATTACAAAGCTCGAGTAATACTGGGTGCTGGCTTGATTGGTGGCATTGAGCGCACCAGTAGTGGCCGGGCATGTAGCCGGGTCGTGCGCCGTTGCGCCTGTAGCCGGTGCAGTATTGGCCAACTGCACCAATGCCGGATCAGGTGTGGGGTTTACCGTCAGCGTGTTGGCACACACGGGGATCAATGTCGACGGAGCAGGCAGGAAGCCAGCCGGGTACGTTGTCACCGTCAGGTTATAAGTACCGCTAGGGGCTGTCGGATTAAGCAGGAACTGATACAGACCATCGGCACCAGTGGTGACCGTGGCAGTGCCGCCCACCAGATGCGCGGCAGGGTTGAAGCCCACTGGGCCGGTAATTGTCACCACAGCCCCTGCCACCGGGGCACGGCTAACAGCGTTATATACCACCCCGGCAGGGTCGATGGGCAAACTCTGGCCTATGGTCGTCGTACCGGAAGCCAGCGTCAGGTTGCTCAAGGTGCCATCAGTTGTCTCAGCGCCAGCAGGGTTGGCAGTGCTATCCATAGTGCCGCTGGTGTAGGCAAGGGCACCTTCGTTAGGCACGGCGCTACCGTATATCAGGCCTGTAGTCGGATGACGGAAACGAATCTGGTAGCCAGAGCCCGGTGCCAACCCCGCAAAGGAATATTTCCCGTTAGCGTCCGTGGTAGTACTGGCCACTTGCACGCCATTTAGCAACAGTTCCACAATCCAGCCGTTCTGCGGCGCAGATTGTGCGTTAGCAAACTCGCGTGTATGCGAATAATCCAGCCATACATGGCCCTCAACCGCTGCCGCTGCAGCAATAGGTGTTGGGTCATCTGCGCTATTGTTGCCTTCAAAACCTGCCGGCTCGCCACCACCGGCAATCACCGCATGGTTGATCAATATCTGCCCACTCAGGCCGGCTGCCACCGCCACACGCAAGGTGATAGGGTTGCCCAGGCTATTGGCGGCAATCGAGGTCGTACTATTACAAGTAACCACACTGGCCCCTACCGAACCGGTACAGGCCCAGCCGGCACCGGTAGCTGGAGCGGCAATGGTCAGGCCTGCCGGCAAGGTGTCGACTATGGTGATGATGCCTGTTGTCGCCACCGTGCCGATATTGCCGGGCGTGACGGTGTAGTAACCGCTACTGCCTGCAGCAGCAAAGTTAGCCGGTGTATGGGTTTTAGCAATGGTCAGGTCGGGTGAAGCACCCGGTACTTCTGCGAAATTGTTATTAGCAGAAACCGTATTGCCGGCAGTCAGGTCGATGGCCGAAATAGTGCTGGGCACAACGCCAACCGCTGTGGCGGTTCCACCAGTGCTACCCACAGAAGTAATGCCATTCACGGTACCACTCGGCTGGCTAGGCTGGGCCACGTTATAAGTGCCCTCTGGCAAGCCGGTAAAGCTATAGCTGCCATCTGCCGCCGTGGTGGTAGTGCGACTGACCGCATTACCATTAACGTCGGTGCCGGTCAGGTTGATGGTCTGGCCACCTATGCCGTGGTCATTACCATTGACCAGGCCGCTATTGTCGTAATCGAGGAACACCTGGCCATACAGGCTACGGCTACCGGTAATCTCGGCAAAATTATTGTCCGTAGATGTAGTATTGGGTGGCAGCACAATATTGCTGATCTGGCTGGGTACTGTTGCCAGACCACTTGCTACGCCGGCAGTGCCGCCATTAGGCACGCTGCCCGCGGTGGTGATACCGTTGGAGCTACCACTTGGCTGTGTAGGCTCAGTCACCGTGTATTTACCCGGCAGCAAACTGGTAAAAGCGTACTGGCCACTGGCATTGGTCGTGGTGGAAAGACTGACTGCCACATCATCTCCGGCGCCACTATTGTCTACCCCATCCGCGCCATACGAATAACCGCCCAAGTTAATCGCAACACCAGCCAGTGCAGTGTCGGCACCGTTCTGCAGGCCATTATTATTCACGTCCATGAAAACCGTACCGGCAATACTGGAGAGCACCACTTCCGCAAAATTGTTATTCAGTGAGCCATCTACCTGGCCAGCATTGATGCCAAGCACTACGCTGCTGATACGGCTGGGGACAGTATTTGCCGTAGTGGCTGTACCAGCATTACCACCGCCGCTACCGACTATGCTGCCGGGACTGGTAATACCGTTAACCGTACTACTTGGCTGGCTCGGCTCTTCTACTGAATAGGTTCCTGCAGCCAGGCCGGTGAAGGCATAGTTGCCAAGGTCGTCAGTGGTTGTGGTCGCCACTATGCTATTACTACCATCCCGCAGGTTGATCTGCACACCGGCAATCGGCGTATCGACACCAGACTGGTAAGTGCCGTTAGGGATAACGTTGTTATCCTGAAACACGCGCCCGGAAATGTAGCCCAAGGTGCTAATGAGTAAATTGGCACTGGCTGGATCAATGTTGCTGCCGAAGTTGGTGACTAGCGCACCCGACGGAATCACGTTGATATGAGTGCCGGCGGTAGCGCCTGTTACATTGACGCTGATAGTGCAGCCGCCAGCCGGAATCGTACCGCCACTGTTGTAGCGCACAAATGCAGCACCTGCGGTTGCCGTTACCGTACCAGGGCAGGTTTTGCTGACTGCTGGCGTGGCCGCCACTACGATATTGCCTGGCGCCGTAGGTAGGACGTCATCGAAATTCGAGGTCAACGTAATTGCGCTGGCATTACTGTTATCGAGGACGATAGTAAGCGTGGATGTACCGTTAGGCGGAATAGCGACCGGGCTGAACTGCTTATTAATGACCGGTGGCGTAGATACCGTCAGTACATCCGTCGCCGGATTTTCATTGGTAATGTTTTCCGTGGTGGTCAAACCACCGGCAGGGATGGTATTGGTATATACGCCGGAGATATTGCTGACGACATTGACACTCACGGTACAGCTACCATTGGCCGGAACCGTAGCACTGGCAAGCGAAACACTGGTGGCAGAAGCCGGGGCGGTTACCACACCACCGGCGCAGGTGGTAGAAGCGGCTGGCGTTGGCGCCACCGCAACGTTAGCGGGCAGGCTGTCCGTCAGGGCTGCCGATGTCAGCGCGATGGTATTGGGATTGATCAGCGAAATAGTTAATGTCGACACCACGCCTGGCGCAACGGAACTTGGTGAAAAGGCTTTACCGATAGTGGCGGAGGTGCGCGCCAGCAATGGCGCAGTTGCCGCAACCGGGTTAGAGACCGGTGTGCCATCAACAGTACCGGTCACACCACCGCTCGGAATGGTATTGAGATAACTGCCTTCGGATGCCACGAATACATCAATTTCAGCCTGGCAGGTCGCTGAAACACCCCCTGAAGCCGCTGCCAGATTGCCGCCTGCAACTTGTACCTGGGTGCTGGTTGGCGCGGATACTGTAGCGCCAGGGCAAGTCGTCGTCGGATTGGCGCCTGCGGGCACTGTTACGCCTGCCGGCAGGTTGTCGGTGGTGGATAAATTGACGATGGGTAATTCCAGCGGATTGATAAAGGTAATGCGCAAGCGAGAGCGTGTTCCCGGTGCAACTACCGCTGGAGTAAAGAGCTTGGTAACACCGATGGTAGAAAGCGCAGACAGGCTGGTCACGGTATCCAGCGCATTGCTGACCCCTTGCGAAGTCGTGGCAGCATTGGCAGGAATCGTGTTCTGCACCGTGCCCACCGTCGTCAGGGTGACATTGACTTTCACAGTACAACTGGCGCCTGCTGCAAGCGATGCGCTATTTAAAGACACAGATGTACCAGCAGGTGCAGCTGAAGCCACGCCGCCAGAACAAGTAGTGACCACGCCTGGCGTATCTGCAATACGCATCCCGGTCAGGGTGCCACCGGACAATCCAGTATCGGTGAAATAATCTACAAGACTAAGATTAGTCAGTGCAATAGCGCCGTTATTCTGGAAAGTGATGGTGAGGACACTCACCTCACCCGGCGCACTCAAGCTGTTCGGGCCGGTACTGTTGGTGATAGTGAGGGCGCCACTATTATTATTGGTAAGGGTTGCCGTAATTGGGCTGACATTCTGGACACCGCCGGTAGCGGTGACATTTCCCGCCGGGATGGTATTGACCCAGTTAGAGCCTCCGGTGCCGGTTACATCAAAAATCAGGTCGCACTGCCCACTGGCAGGAATCACGGCACCAGTAAGGCCTGCACTGCTGGCCCCAGCGACAGCATTGATCACAGCACCGCCACCGCAAGTGGTACTGGCGTTAGCGGGAGTTGCCACCACCATGCCAGTAGGCAACGGGTCTGTCATGCTGACATTATTGAGCGTGCCGCCGCCAGTGTTGCCGAAACGCACAGTCACAGTCGACTTGCCGCCGGACTGAATAATGTTGGGTGCGAAGGATTTGCTGGTAGTCAGGGCCGAGTTATAAGTGAGGCTGGCGGAAACCGGACCCGGGCTGGATACCGAGGGATTGGTGCTGCCATCCGCATAGGTTTCAGTCGCGGTCATGGCCCCAGCAGGCAGGGTATTGGTGTAATTGCCAGCCGGGCCGATAACATTCACTCTAAGCGTACAAGTGCCGCTAGTACCAGTGCCATTATTCGTCCGCGCAGGAATGCTCGCACCTGTCATGGAAATGACGCTACTGCCTGGGGTTGCCGTAATGGCGGCACCAGCACACGTGCTGGAGGCCACGGCCGGATCGGCTACCACCAACTGCAAGCCGGTAGAGCCTAATGGCAGGTTGTCTGTAAAGCTGACGGCTGTCATCGGCTGCGCCGATATATTGGTATAGGTGACGGTTAGTTGCGACACCGTGCCCTCCGAAGTGCTGGAAGGACTGAACACTTTGCCGACGGTGGCTACACTGGAAATTGTGACGCGTGCCGAGGTCGCGTTTGAAGGGTTAAAATTGCAGATGCTACCGGCACCGTTGTTATCACACACCCCATTGGCCGGAATTACATTGTCCAGGTTAGAGCCTACCGTCGCATTGGCCGGAAGCATCGCCCAGAAGGTCACTGTGCATGAGGCCGGGTTAGGCGCTACGCCTGGCGGCACAGTAGCAATTGTAAAGTGTGGCGTACCTGTGGTTGCAGGGAGTGAGGGGATATCATGCGTGAGGCCAACGCATCCCGTGCCGGAAAGCGCAGGGGCTGCCGGGCTATTCTCCAAAGCGACCATGCCGCCAGGCAGGCTGTCGGTAATGCGTAAGTTATTAAGCGTTCCGCCCGAGTAGTTCTGCACGGTGACGGAAAAACGTACCGGATTACCCGGCGCGACCGTTCCGGTAATGACACTTTTTGACACCACAAGCTGGTCAACCACGGTGACGCTATGCGTGGCCGGCTGACTGACAATGCCTGCATCGCTAGTGCCCACCGCACCCTGCGCAATAGTATTGGTGAAGGATTGAGGCGTACCCGGCGTCTGCAAGGTACCGATATAAGGTACGGTAATAGTACAGCTGCTATTCGCCGGAATACTGCCGCCTGTGAGCGTGATGCCAGTATTGCTTCCAGTCGCCGCTACACCGCTGCCTGGGCAAGTCGTCGTCGGCGTACCGTCAATTTTTAGCCCGAAACCGGCATTGCCGACACCATCTATTGGGTCATCGGTAAAGCTGGTGAGCGCAATCACGCCTGGGCTGGCATTGGTCAAGGTAATGGTCAGGTTTGCAGATTGACCTGCCCCCACAGTACTTGGTGAGAAGCTCTTGCTGACACGTAAGGGCGCTGTCACCGTGAGTGAGGCTGTGGCGTTAGCCGCCGTCAGCCCACGCGTATTGCCGAACTGGGTCGTACCATTGATGGTGTTCGACAAGAGGTTGCTGTAATTACCCGAGGTTGTATTGGCAATCACGTCTACCGTCAGGGTACAAGTACCAGCAGCGGCCACCGTACCGCCGAGCGCCGTCAGGGTGGTATCGCCAGCACTCGGAGTAAATGCCGGGGCCACGCCAGCACCCGAGCATGAAGATGCCGCATTGGGCGTAGGTGCCACTTCCAAACCTGCAGGCAATACATCTTGTATGGCAAACGCCGGCGAGCCACCGGCATTGTTCAGCGGCAGGTTACGGCTGACATTGTTGGCGTTGCTGATAGTGATGGTCAGCTGCGTGGGCAGATCTTTGACAATAGTAGTAGGGGAAAAGCTTTTTGAGATGGCAGGTGCATTGAGGGCATTGACGGTAATACTTTGTGCAGCCGGGCTGGTATTGGCAACTGCGGCTCCATCATTGCCCGTCACATCACCGGATGCAATGGTGTTGGTATGGCTGCCGGCAACGGTGGATGTCACTTCGACAATCATGTCGCAGCGGCCAGCCTGAGTGCCCGCTTGTGGAATTGTGCCGCCTGTCAGCGAGATAGTGCCTGAACCAACAACTGCCGTTACGCTACCTGTGGTAGCGACAGCGCCCCCAGTGCCATCCGTACAGCTGTAAGAAACCTGACCGGAACCAGCTACGCTAAGCTGCGCAGGCAAAGCATTGGAAAAAGCGAGACCGCTGACAACTGCGCCAGGGTTACTATTGGTAATCGAGATCTGCAGCGCGGTGATATCACCCTGGAATATAGGGTTGCTGTAGCCGGAGGGAACACTCATGGAAACGGCAATGGCCGCCAATGCTGACAGCGGGGTAAGTGCAAGAAAGCCGGCAACTAGAGACTTATATAGACTTAGGCGCGGATACGCGGGATTTTGAAGTATTACGGGGATAGTCTGTTGCGACTTTTTCCCATAAAATGAGTTTTTGAATAAATAAAAAAGGACCGATTTAAAGGTTTTTTTATTATTTTTCCAAGCATGCTTATTAATTGATAAAAACATACGTTGTAAAACTCCCCGAACAATCAACACCTAAGCCTGCCGTAGCAGGCCACCCAGTAAAAAACGCAATCCTCAAGCCACTTCTTATATTTTTTAATTGAGTACTGATTTATTATGCAAATAAATCTTATTCAACTTTTGAGGTTGCACTTTGTCTGTTCCTGGCATGCGGGTCTATAGAGTTAACAATTGTTGACATTCCTACAGGAACTATCGGGATAACATTCCCAATGCGTAGTAGATAAGCGTCTCTCGACGCCCCTTCTTTTTTGAACTTTAGAAGCTGCACAGGATATTTATCGAAAGGTTTTAAATGCGATTTGCTGCTTTGGATGATGATGCTTCAGAGCTGGAATTAATTAAGAAATCCATCACATCACTAGGACATGAGTGCCACACGTTTACTACCGGTGAATCCTTAATCAAAACTATGCGCCGAGAAAGTTTCGACTTTCTGGTACTGGATTGGGAGCTTCCCGGCATTACCGGGCCTGAGATTATTAAATGGGTACGTGCCAACCAGAAGGAGCAGACCCCCATCTTGCTAGTAACCAATAGGCGGGATGAGCGAGATGTGGTGTATGGATTATCGGTAGGCGCTGACGATTTCATGTGCAAACCAGTTCGCGTGGGCGAACTAATAGCCCGGGTCAAAGCGCTTTTACGTCGAGCACGTCCCTTGAGCAACTTGCAGAATTATCACTGGGGTAATTACCGTTTTATACCCGATAGCAATGTGATTGAATTTAACAGTCAATCCATTAGCCTAAAAAACAGGGAATATGAATTAGCACTGTTCCTGTTCCAGAATCTGGGTCGTCTGCTTTCCCGCCAGCATATACAAGAAAAAATCTGGGGCACGCAAATTACCGATGTAAACTCACGCTCGCTGGATACGCATATATCCTCCATCCGCAATAAGTTGTGTTTACGTCCGGAAAATGGCTACCATTTAATTTCGGTCTACGGTTTTGGCTACCGACTTGAAGCAATCTCCACAGAGAAAGCTGAGCTAAAATAAAGCCAACTTCTATCACAGAATAAAGGGTTGTAATGGAGCAGACGCTACTTAATTCATTAGGGTTTAATCAGAGCAAGCTTCTCCGCGCTATACGTCCCTTCATTACCAGCGCACTCATATTCATCACTGCGATACTCACTACTGCAACTACTTTTGCCAGCGATGAAAACACCTCTGCCATCCATACCGTGGTAGCCGGAGACACTTTATACAAACTGGCCCAGAAGTATCTGGATGATGCCGGCAGATGGCGCGAGTTTCTGCGCGACAATGATGTCAAAAACCCGCTCCATCTAGTTCCCGGCTCGGAAATACGCATTCCTCAGCCCGCGCCCACAGTCACCGTTATTTTCACACAGGGTGAAATTACCCTGACTTCAGCCAACAATACCCCAGGAAAAGCAGTGGAGGTGGGCGATAAGCTGGCAGAAGGTGCTGTAGTGAGTGTAGGCAACAACAGTTACCTGTCATTACAGTTTGCCGATGGTTCCATCGTTCGTGTGCTCTCGGACTCGGTACTGCGCCTGCAAAAAGTGAGGGAGGTTTCCGCTAACAGCAAACCTAAAAAGGTCAGCCGCATCATGGCCCTGGAGCACGGAGACCTGGACATTTCGGTCACGCCACAAAAGTCAGCGGGTTCACCTAAAAAAATCAAACCCAATACATTTGAAATCGTCACGCCTATGGCCGTGGCTGCTGTGCGCGGCACACGCTTTGATGTCTCCGTATCCGAACTGAATACCACCAGCGGCGTGACGCAGGGCAGTGTGGATATACGGCAAAGTAAACCGGCAAAAATTCCCGCAAAACACGTCGCTCTGGAAACCGGTAACGGCGTCTTGGTCAACGCAGACGGCAAGCTGGGGGCGGTGCGCCAGCTATTACCGGCCCCGGATTTATCTGCAATGCTCGATACGCTGAACGATGCCAACACCGACGTGTCCTGGCCGGAACTGGCTGGGGCCGCCACTTATCATGTACGCATCGCTACAGATGCAAACATGCACAAGGTAATCCAGAATATGGAGTCCACCACCTCCAGCCTCCGGCCCAGATACCTGGCAGACGGCAATTATGTGCTGGGGGTCAGGGCCGTTGATAGCGACGGCATTATCGGCTATGAGGCCACCCATGCATTTAATATAAAAACGCAGCCTGCCTTCCCTTTTTATCTGCAACCGACGGAGCAGCAAGCCGTAGCTAACACGGTGAACTTTGAATGTACGCCTGTTGTGGGTGCCAGTGCCTATCACCTGCAAATTTCAAAAGACGAGAACTTTGCTTCAACCGTAGCGGATGCTGATCAACTGACAGCATGCAGTTATTCCATCAGCAACCTGGATAACGGTCATTATTTCTGGCGAGTTGCTTCGATCATGCAGTCGGCAGATCAAGGCCTGCTGCATGGCCCTTTCAGCCTGCCAGCCCAGTTTGAAGTAGTTGCTTCCGGCAGTACATCTTCGCCGGACAACCCCGCCAGTGCCTACTGGATAACAGGATCAGGGCTGGCTTACACTACGCAAATCAGCCAGGACGAGGCCTTCTCTTCCATTGTCAGCGAGCAGCTTGTGGACACACCGGAAATTGCGCTTGATAACCTACCTGCCGGAATATACTACCTGCGCCTGCAACCCCAGGACACTGAAGGGCCGGTTGGGCCATTTTCCATGGCACGCAAGGTCGAAATCAAAGCCGTTGTTGATTCGATAGAGCGCACATGGGCAGATAAGCCTAAGTAACGGTGTTCTTCTCCGTCCGCACTTGGCCAAGGTCATACGCAAATACAAGACAATCGGGCTGGTTGAACTAAAAAATCTATACAAATGACTGATACCAAACGCCCGGCCTTCCAATCGGCCATGCACTTCCTGCAAATAAAAACCCTATGGGGGGTTATTTGCATTGCCATGCTAGGCGTGATTGCCTTACTTTCCCCCCAGGATAGGCTGCTGCAGTTAAACCGGCTTACTCAGGACTTCCTCATCTCCACCCTGGACAGACCGTTACATGACGATATCATCATAGTAGCGATTGATGATGACAGCATTGCCGAGCTCGGGCGCTGGCCTTGGCGACGCACCCTGCATGCGGAACTGCTAGATAGAATTTCTGCCGACCACCCCAAGGCAATAGGCCTGGACGTGCTATTCACCGAACGCGAGCAAACCTACCGGCACGATGATGATTTGCTGGCTGCAGCCATCAAACGCAGTGCGCCGGTAGTACTGCCGGTGTTTGTGCAGAACCGGGGAGTCGACAGCCGTATCGTTACCCCTCTGCCTGAAATTGCACAAAGCGCAGCGCGCATGGGTGTAGCACATATAAAAGTGGATACTGACGGGGTAGTGCGCAGCGTTTACCTCTATGACCGGCTAGACGGCGAGTTGTGGGAGCAGTTCGGTGTGGCCTTGCTGGTTGCCGGCGGCCAGGCTTTACCAGCGCTGCGCCAGCCGGTATTGAATACAACTACGCCCTTTGATGAAAAGCTTACCAAGATTGACGATTGGGCGCATCAACAGCCCATGCTGGTAGCGTTTTCCGGAGGGGCAGGGTATTTCAAGCGCGTATCGTATGCAGATGTCTTGCATGGCAAGCTAGCGGCAGGCACTTTCAAAGACAAGTATGTCCTGGTTGGTGCTACCGCTGCCGGTATCGCAGACCAGTATGCTACGCCGACATCAGGGTTGTCCTACCTGATGCCAGGGGTCGAGATACTGGCCAATATTACCGATGGCTTGCTACACGACAAGTCTATCAAGCCCGCCAGTAGCGGCCAGAACGTCGCACTCAACCTGATATTCGTGAGTGTGGCCTTAGTCGGCTTCGTCGTGCTTAGCCCTTTCCTTGCCCTGGCGCTTACTTTTTTACTAGAGATTTTGCTGATTACGTGCAGTTACTTTGCCCTTGAAGTCGGTGGCATCCTGCTCGCTCCAGCCGCCGGCATTCTGGGTCTGGCCGTTATCTACCCGTTATGGAGCTGGCATCGCCTGAATACGGCAGCACGCTATCTAAGTGCAGAGTTTGCATCGTTTCAGCAGCATGATGGCCTATTGTCTGCATCCAGCACTCAGCCCCTGGTCAAAGACTTTCTCGACAGGCGTATCGCCGCGCTGGAAGGCGCCACCCGCCAGTTGCAGAGTTTGCATCGTTTTGTGAATGACAGCGTCGATAACCTGCCATATCCCACCTTGATTGCGGGTATCGACGGTATCGTCCGCATTGCCAACCTGGCGGCGGCGCAGCACTTTAAGGTAGCAGCGCCAAATGTCCTGGTGACTCAGCCTATGTCGCAACTGATCGCCGATGTGATATCCAATGACCACCAATTACCATTGCTCCCGGAAAACATGATCCTGCAAGGCATATTGTCGGTAGAGGGAGAAGCCAGGGACAGCCAGGGACGTGACCTGATAGTAAAATGCGTGCCTATATTCAATGCCGATAACGCCCACACCGGCTGGATATTGAATCTGGTAGATGTCAGCACGATGCGCCAGGCCGAGCGCGACCGGGAAGAGGCATTCCGCTTTATAACCCATGACATACGTTCCCCGCTGTCTTCCATTATTTCATTGCTGGAATTGCGCCGGCTGCATACGCGGCAAGATGAGCACACTAATGAAAGCCTGATGCAGCGACTGGAAACTTATGCGGATAATGCACTCGCACTGGCAGATAATTTCGTCAATCTGGCGCGCGCCAAATCCGGTCAATACCAATTTGAGAACATGAACCTGGGCGACCTGATATCTGAAACCATTGATGAAGCCTGGGTGTCGGCGCATACCCGCAACATTAATATCCAGATGTCATCAGGCGAGCAGCAGGCCTACTCCATGGTAGACCGCCATATGTTCAAACGCGCGCTCACCAACCTGCTCAGCAATGCTGTGAAGTTCAGCCCCGATCACTCGCTGATAACCTGCACTATCCAGAACAAAGGCCAGCAATGGGATATTGCCATCTCAGACCATGGTGCAGGCATCCCAAAGGATAAGCAGGCCACTTTATTCCAGCCATTCAATCGGCTGCATGCCAGTAGTCATCCGCAAATCAAAGGGACTGGCCTCGGTCTGGCTTTTGTTTACTCAGTGATGAATCGTCACGGCGGTAGTGTTTTTGTGGAAAGTGATCTCGACAAAGGCAGCACGTTTCACTTGTTAACTCCCATGGCGGCCAGCCCTATCGTGGATGAGTAAGGCAGCTATAGCCTTTAAATACCAGGCACCCATTCCGCAACAAAGGTATCCCGGAATGCCCTGAGCCACTCCAGCCGGGCCTTGCCCATCTTGCGACCGGCCACAGTCTGCATGGTCGCAGGCAGCTTAGCCAGCTTGGCTTCGATATGGTCAAGCGCATAGTTTTTGTCATCCATGCTGCGATTGAGTGCCAGCGGGTCCGTGGGGTGAGCCAAGGCACTGCCCATGCGGCCAGCCGTGTAATATAGCCTTGCCAGTCCGATCGCACCGAGTGCATCAAGGCGGTCGGCATCCTGCACGATTTTGGCCTCCAGAGTTTCCGGCATGATGGCGGCGGAGAAGCTGTGGGTTTCTATAGCATGGGTAAGGGCAATTAATTTGTCTGCGGGAAAGTCCAGCCGGCTTAAGCGCTCACCAGCCAAAGAGGCGGCCTGACGTGAAGCCATATGCCGTTGCGGATGGTTCTTGGGCAAGTTCACCAGGTCATGCAGATAGCAAGCTGCCAGCACCACCAGGCTATCGGCTTCGGGATAATTCTCCAGCAGTTTTTGCGCATTCCGCCAGACCCGGTGCAGGTGATTGAGGTCATGTGCGCCGTCGTCCGCAGTTTCTGCGGTGGCAATGGAGATTAAGCGCGGTTGCCAGTAGCTGATGATATCCATACATACTTTTCAAATTGGCTTACAAATTGGGGGATGTGGCAGCCCCTGAATCAGGGCATAGTAAATGCCAGCTCTCGCTGTTCAGGATTTGCCGTGAAGTTTAATTGATCGGGCCGGGAGAGGCCGCTCACGCGTACCCCCAACAACCTGAGTCGCTGATCCAAAGGCACACGCTTCAAGCACTCTCCGGCGGCACGGCGTATGGTGGCGGCATCCTGCGTGTAAATCTCCAGGGTGAGATCACGCGTGACGGTACGGAAATCCTTGTACTTGAGCTTGATGCCGATAGTCCGCCCCACATAGCCTTTACGTTTCAAGTCTTCGGCCACGCGCAGACACAACGCAGTGAATGCATTTGAAAGCATGGTTTTATCAAGCCTGGCATCCAGGTCACGCTCGAACGTGGTTTCGCGGCTGACCGATTTGGTTTCAGAGCGGGTCATGACCGCCCGTGCATCCTGCCCATGCGAGGCCGCAATGAGCCAACTGGCATAACTGAGCCCGAAATTCTCCTGCAACATATCCGGCGCAGCCTGCGCTAGCTCGCCTATGGTGAATATGCCTAGCGCCGCCAGCTTTTGTGCGGCTTTGGGGCCTATGCCATTCACCTTACTGGCCTTCAGTGGCCAGATGCGTTGGGGTATATCGGCATCAGCCAGGATGGTGATGCCATTCGGCTTATCAAGCTCGGAGCATATCTTGGCCAGCAGTTTGTTGCTGGCAATACCGATGGAACAGGTCAGCCCGGTAGCCTCGCGTACGGCCTGCTTGATGCGCAAAGCCAGGGGGTGGGACTCTTCCGGAACATCCGTCAGGTCGATGTAAATCTCATCAATGCCACGGTCTTCTATGTGCGGAACTATGCCGGCGACGGTTTGCTTGAAAAGGCGCGAATAGTGTCGGTAACTATCAAAGTTGGCCGGCAACAGGATGGCGTCCGGCGCCAGTTTGGCCGCCTTCATCATCCCCATGGCTGAAAAAACACCCAGGGCGCGAGCTTCATAGGTCGAGGTGGTCACCACCCCACGCCCGGTATAATCCCGCAACCTGGCAAACCCATGGCTGCCGTCAGCATGCGTTTTTGGTGCCTGGTGAGAGCTACCGCCGACTACCACTGGTAGCCCGCGTAGCTCTGGATAACGCAGTAACTCCACGCCTGCAAAAAACATGTCCATATCCAGATGGGCGATACGTCTGCTTGCTTGCACGGCATTTACACCAACAGTAAGGTTTCCAGAAAACTAAAATTAAAACACTTTAAATCCATTGTTAACCTGGTGTTAGCGTAGCTCCACCTTCGGCAACACTGTAGCCGCCAGTTTGGCGTTGGCCTTGAGCAAAGCCACTTCATCGCTGAGTATATTGGCCGCTTCGTTCAGCAATATATCCTTGGCGTTTTTCCTTGCGCTTTCCATGGCCAGGTCGGCGTCGAGGTTGCGTTCGTTGGATTGCAAACCATCGTCTTGCACGGAAGCACTCTTACCGTCTTTTTCACGTGACTTTACGCTAGCTTCCTGCACCTCTCGCTCTTTGCGCCGCTCGGCCTCATTGAGTGAAATCAGGTTTTTTTTGCGTTGTGTATTGAACTCGACAATGTCTTCACGCAGATACTGGAAGTCCTTGTCTTTATTCATACGCACATCATGGCTCACTATCAGCATAGGCACGATGGTTGTCAGGTCACCCGCCGGTGCATAATCAGCCGCCTTGATCTGCGTCCATGGCAGGGCATTGTCATAGCTGGACTCACCAAAATCCTCAACATTGGTCATGGTCGGCAAGGTGATATCCGGAGTGACGCCGCGTAGCTGGGTAGTGCCGCCATTAATACGGAAAAACTGTGCCACTGTCATCTTCAGCTCACCGAACTTGGGCTTTTCGTTTTTCACCAGCTGATCCAGGTCTACCACAGACTGCACGGTACCCTTGCCAAAGCTTGGCTCACCTATCACTACACCTCTGCCGTAATCCTGGATTGCTGCAGCAAAAATTTCGGAAGCCGATGCGGACGAACGGTTAATCAGTACGCCCATAGGCCCATTCCAGGCCAAACCAGCATTGGAGTCACTCTCCACGGATACCTTGCCCTTGGAGTCGCGCTGCTGCACTACCGGACCCTTATCGATGAATAAGCCGGTCAACTCGATGGCTTCATCCAGTGAGCCACCACCATTATTGCGCAGGTCCACCAGCACGCTATCCACTTTGTCCTTTTTCAAGTCTTCCAGTAACCGTGATACATCGCGGGTAGCGCTTTTGTAATCCTTGTCGCCTTTTTGGCGCGCACCAAAATCCTGGTAGAAAACTGGCAATGCAATCACACCGATACGGCGCGTTGTGGTGCCATCCTTCACTTCAATAATGGATTTTTTAGCGGCCTGCTTTTCCAGGCTGATTTTTTTGCGAATCAATGGGATCAGCTTGTGCTTGCCGTCCGGGCCAGCCTCCGCAGGCAACACATCAAGCAGCACCACGGAATCCTCTGCACCACGTATCAAGGCAACCGTGTCATCAATGCGCCAGCCCATTACTTCGGTTGGCGTGCTGTTTTCACCCTGCCCAACCCCCACGATACGGTCACCCACCTTGAGCTTGCCTGACAGGGCAGCGGGGCCGCCAGTCACCAGCTCGCGGATGGTGGTGTATTCATCCTTATCCTGCAGCACGGCACCTATGCCGACCAGCGACAGCTTCATCGAAATATCAAAGTCTTCTGAAGCACGCGTACCGAAATAATTGGTGTGCGGGTCGATAGCCATGGCATAGGCGTTCATGAAGTTCTGGAACACATCATCACTCTTGACCTTGGAAATGCTGTTCAGCGAATTGTCGTAGCGTTTGGACAAGGTATCGACAATGCTCTTGTCATCCTTGCCGGCGAGCTTAAGGCGCAGCCAGTCATTCTTTACTCGCTTGCGCCACAAATCATTCATCTCTTCGTCTGATTTAGCCCAGGGTGCTTTCTCACGGGTGTACTGATAGCTTTCTTTCTTGTCGAAATCAAAGCCTTTTTTGAGCAATGAACGTGCGTAGGAAATACGCTCCACCGCGCGCTGTTGGTATAAATTGAAAATAGCGAAAGGTACGCTCAAATCCTCGGTGAGGATGGCATCGTCCAACTTGGTTCGGGCATTGGCGAACTGATCAATGTCGGATTGCAGGAAAAATATCTTTTCACCGTCCAGCGACTTCAGATAATTATCGAAGATTTTCGAAGAAGTCATATCATCCAGCGGCACCCGACGATAGTGATAGCGTGTCAGCACTTCCGCAGAGAGATGAGCCGCCTGGGTTTGTTGTTGCACCGGCTTTAGTTGTGCCGCCGCCAGCGCAGTATTAAGCGGGACTGCTTGCGCTGCCGTAACAAAAGCAAGCAATAGGGCCCATAACAGTTTAATTTTCATTCACATTTCCCGAAATCATCTAAGGTTTTGGTGCTGGTTTAGTGCTTGGCTATGTGCCATGGTTAATCTAAAGCGATATGTTGAACAAATGCATGTATTACGACCTGCCCATGAAAAAACAGTTCGTTTGATCATTCAAACGACTATCCCGCAGTTTACTTTAAGCGATATTAAATTAATCAATATTTAAAACAATATCTAAAGCCTGTATATCTGCAGATGAGCACTACAAGGGATTAATCCTGTTTACAGGGTAGAATGCCGGGGTTAGTGCAGTGAATAAGGCAGTAAGCTTGGGTAACCTCGCCGATGAGCCGTCATTGACCTAGTGTGACTCTGCCGATATAGATTGGGCGCACTAACACCCTCCCAGCTTGCTGAAAGTTAGCCATTTGATATCGGCCGACTCGCCTGATGCTCCGGATATTAATATTCAAAATATCACATATCCTTAATATAAATAGTCCATTAGGACTACTTCCAGCGCCTGTCCAGATACTAACCCTGTCATATGCATCCCTTAGCATGCGATCTACAGTGCAGCGTGTCCTCCACGGATCTATACGCCACTGTCCATCGTTAACTTTTACCAAGTTCAAAAGGGATAAAAAAATGACTATCAGAAAACTATCGTTGGCCGTGGCATTGGCATGTGCCAGCCAAGCCCACGCTGCTAATACCAATTTCGACGTATTTACGCCACTGACCGGCTCTGCTGGTGTGACTGCCACACCGGCGACTCCCATCACGCTATCCAGCCCCAACTTCAGCCAGGTGACTATTGCTGACCGGGCAACCCAGAATAACCAGACTCCCGGCTCCAACTCCGGCAGCTGGGACATGATCACAGCCAATGAAACCGGTGCAAACGCTGGCCGCTATCTGTTCATGCCATTCGAAACCGGCACAGGTGGCGTACAACGCATAGACCTGCACGACGCCAATTACAACACACGTGCAGTGACCATCGTTGCACCAGGCACTCAGGGTTTCGTATCCGGCGATGCATCTCGCTGGACACCATGGGGTGGCTACCTGACTGGTGAAGAATCCTGGGGCGCTGGCAGCAGCAAAGGCCGCCTGTTTGAAGTCACCAATCCAACCACCGCCACTGCTAACGGCGGCAACTTTGTACAACGCAGTGTGGTGCCGCATGTATCCCACGAAGGCCTAGCTTTTGACAATGCAAAAAGCCTGTATTTCGTCGATGAGTTAAACGGCGGCAGTATTTACAAGTACGTATCAGCCAACCCGAATGCGGTGAATGGTAATGACTACTTTGCAGCAGGCCAGACATTTACCCTTAGAGTAGGCGCTGGTGGCCAGTTCGAAGGGAATAACGGCCCAGCCATCACTGGCGGTTCTTCATGGGTAGCGATTACTGACGTAAATGGCGGCGCCATTGCAGGCGTATCCAGCGTGTTGCTAGACGGCAGCATTGATGGCCGCGCCACTGTTGACCACGCCAGCATTCTGGGCACCGGTTACAACCGTCCAGAAGACCTTGAAATCCAGACGCTAAGTAATGGCAATCAGGCAATGTATTTCGCTACCACTGATTCGGATAACAATGGTAACTCCGCTGATGGTCGTGGTCGCGTTTACACGCTCAACCTGACGACTGGCGATGTTGCCCTGTTCGCAGACAGCAACACTATCGATCTTGCTACAGGCCTTGCTGTTGGTAGTGGCTGGAAAAATCCGGACAACCTCGCGATTGATGCTGAAGGCAATATCTACATCATCGAAGACCGCAATGGCAGTGAAGATGACGACATCTGGTTCGCCAAAGACATCAATAAGGATGGCGATTTACTGGATGCCGGTGAAGGTGTTGGTCGCTGGGCCTCTAATGGCACTCCAGGCTCCGAGTTCACAGGCTTGTACTTCGACAAGTTCAACCCTAACGTGGCTTACGTCAACATTCAGCACCCGGCTGACGGCATAGACCGCACCATGCAAATAACCGCAGTGCCAGAGCCAGAAACTTACGCTATGCTGCTGGCTGGTTTAGGTTTGATAGGCGCTGCAGCACGTCGCCGCAAGTAACAATAAGGCCGATCATCTGGTCGGATCCCTGTAAAAAAGCCCGCCACCCGGCGGGCTTTTCTTTTATGATTATCGCCAGGTTCGCCAGCTTGCTTACCAATACCAAAGGCTGAAACTTTTATCTTTATGTCCCGCATCTATGGCTTTCCGCCTGTAGCAAACCAGGCTTCAAAAATCCTGATCTTAGGCAGCATGCCGGGCAAAGCCTCGTTACATGCCAGTCAGTATTATGCCCATCCGCAAAATGCCTTTTGGAAAATTATGGGCGAACTCACGGGGGCGCTACCGGCACTACCTTATGAGCAGCGCCTGCATCTTCTACAAGCATCCGGCATTGCACTCTGGGATGTCGTAGCCTCGTGTATCCGGCCCAGCAGCTTGGATGCACATATTGAGGAAACCTCCATTATCGCCAACGATTTTTCATCATTCTTTTTGCAGCATTCCGCTATCACCCATGTGTTTTTCAATGGCAGCAAAGCCGAACAGTGCTTCAAAAAATTTGTCTCATTTTCAGGCAACCTTGGTGCTTTGCAGTTACAGCGATTGCCTTCGACCAGCCCGGCCAATGCCGGCATGAGCTACCTGAATAAATTTGAGGTCTGGCGGGCTGCATTGCAAACACTGCTTTTGCCTGAATAAGCGTAGCTGGTAACTCAGGGTAATGACGTACGATTTGTCCTACATAAAAGTCAGTGACTACCCTATCTGTAAACATGATTAAAACGCTTATGCTGATATTTCATTAGTTATCTTTAATCACTAGTCTTTCACTACCACAGGAGATTAATCATGAAATTTTTACTGAAAGCTTTTGTTGTTACTTATGTCGTCAAGCGCATTGCCAAATCCTACCTGCATAAAAACGTAGGCAGTGTCGCTTAAATATCAACAGCAGTAACTGGGTGTTTTAACCCGGTTGCTGCTGTTTTGTTATGATGCCGACTGTTTGTAACATGCAGTATTTTGTAAGCCTATGTCGCTGGCAACATAGGCGTTCGTATAATGCAAGTTAGCACGCTATAATCTCAACCCCACGAAGCAACAACTTATTCAACCGAATAACCCTCTTATAAAGACCACCATGGCAGAAAACAATCAATCTTTGCAACTTGAAATAGCCGAGCTAATGGTGCAAGCCTTGAATCTGGACACGGTAGCGACTGAAATTGACCCGGATGCACCACTCTACGGTAGCGGGCTGGGACTGGATTCCATCGATATTCTTGAGATTGCCCTGGTTGTTTCCAAGCGCTACGGCTTGCAACTGAAGGCTGACAGCGAAGACAACCACCGTATTTTCAGCTCGTTACGTAACCTGGCAGACTACGTTGCCACCCACAAAACAAAGTGATGTATCCATAGGCAATATCGTTAAGCCATGATGATCGCCCGCGGGTTTTGCATAGCGCTGATAATTTTGACTTATGCGATATTGGTGCATCACGTCAACGCATCCGGTCAGGCCAGTGCGCTTGGCGCAATACTGGCATTGGCGCCGCTCTTGCTGCTGGCGATTACCCTGGCAGGCAATGCCTCATCCCGCCTTGCCGGTGCAAGCCTGCTATTAGTTAGCGCCGTGCTTTCGTGGCTGGCCTGGCCTGCTATCAAACAACATACCGGCTTGATATTCTGGATGCAGGATATCGGGCTGATGCTGGTTTTAATGATCACCTTCGGCCGTACTTTGCTAGCTGGGCGCAAACCCTTGTGCGTACACTTTGCCGAGATGATCAATGGCGGCACATTGCCGCCAGAGCACGAGCGTTATGCCCGCCGCGTAACCGTAGCGTGGGTCATATTCTTTGCGCTGATGATGCTGACCTCAACCCTGCTGTTTTTTCTGGCACCGCTGGCCACATGGTCCATCTTTGTAAACTTCCTAACACTGCCACTGGTAGCACTCATGTTCGTGCTCGAATTCATGGTGCGTCGCCGCGTACTGGCGGCCTTGCCCAGTGGGCATATTCTTGACGCCGTGCGTGCATATTTGCGCAACTCCGCACGTGCGCAATAACTCCTGAAAATTCAGCCACTCATGCCCACCCTGCCACTAGTTACCCACACTGCGCTTGATGCTGTCGTTGCATGGCGCAATGGCAGTGCCATTAGCGTTGCTACATTCCTGGCCGATGCTGAGTATGTAGCGAGCTTGCTCCCGTCGGGCAGGCATGTACTCAATATATGCAGTGACCGCTATCATTTTGCCGTTGGCCTGGCGGCGGCCATTATCACTAACAAAGTCAGCTTGCTTCCGCCTACTCATACACCGGAAATGGTGCAACAGCTACAGGCTTTTTCTGCCGATGTGTTTTGCCTGCATGACCATGACACCTGCACCATTGCCTTACCGCAGGTGCGCTACCCTGCCATGCCGGAGCAGCACACTGCAACAACAGCCATCCCGCGCATTGATATTAAGCAGTTGATAGCCATCGTATTTACCTCAGGTTCGACCGGGGTGCCTATCCCCCACGAAAAGCGCTGGGGATCCCTGGTGCAGAACGTACAAGCTGAGGCAGAGAGGCTTGGGCTAACAGCAAGCACTAACTACAGCATTATCGGCACCATTCCGCCGCAGCATATGTATGGGTTTGAATCCACGGTGCTGCTACCGCTGCAAAGCGGCAATGCCTTGAGCAGCGCGCACCCGTTTTACCCTGCGGACATTTGTAGCGCCATGGCGGCCATACCGTCACCGCGCATTCTGGTCTCTACCCCTTTGCACTTACGTTTGCTGGCAGAAGCCGAGCTTGAAATACCACAGCCTAGCCTGGTGCTATCCGCCACCGCCCCGCTGTCTACAGCGCTGGCACACAAAGTGGAAGCCAGCTTTAACGCGCCCCTACTGGAAATATACGGCAGTACCGAAACCGGGCAGATCGCAACACGCCGCACCACTCACACGGATGAATGGCAGCTTTTTCCCGGTGTGCAGCTGATACAGCGTGCAGACTCCACCTGGGCACAGGGAGGGCATCTGGAAGGATTAACGCCACTCAATGACATCATCACGCCCACCACTGCCACCCATTTCCAGTTGCATGGCCGCTCACAGGACCTGATCAATATCGCCGGCAAACGTAGCTCACTGGCCAACCTGAACCATCACCTGAACAGCATCGCAGGCGTCCTGGATGGTGTCTTTTTCATGCCGGATGAGCTCTCACATGACCATGTGACGCGCCTGAGCGCGTGCGTGGTGGCACCTGCCCTGACTGCTGCTGCGTTGCTGGCAGAACTTCGCAAACGGATAGACCCGGTGTTCCTGCCCAGGCCTTTGTTGTTTGTTGATGCCCTGCCGCGCAACAGCACCGGCAAATTGCCGCGTGAGGCGCTACAGAAGCTGATTGCCGAACAAGTCCGCCAGCCATGCCACACCGCAGACGCACTGAAATCCACCGCATGAAACAGCAAACACCATTAACTATTCCTGCTGACCACCCCGCCTTTGCCGGGCACTTTCCCGGCACGCCTATTGTACCGGGCGTAGTATTGCTGGATGCCGCGCTGCATGCCATCACCACTGCTACCGGACTGGATGCCAGAGCCTGGCAGATCAGCTCGGTCAAGTTCCTGAGCCCGTTAGGGCCAGGGCAGTCCGTGGTGATAGAGCACGAGCAATTGGCCAATGGCAGCATCAAATTCGATGTACTGGATGGCAGCCGAACTATCGTGACCGGCAGCCTGGCTACGGCAGTCAATAACCCATGAGCGAACCTATGGTCATGACTGAACCGACAGAAAGCGCCTATACCAAATCAGCTCCCTGGCTCAAAACCCAGGAACGCAGCAATATGCACATGCTGCGCATCATGAGCTGGATATCACTGCGCCTGGGACGCAAGGTTGCACGCTCGGTACTGCACTTGATCGCCCTCTATTTTGTACTGTTTGCACCCGCCAGCCGCCGTGCCTCGCTGGGCTACCTGCCGCGCGCGTTAGGGCGACCAGCCACCTGGCTAGACCTGTACCGACATTTCTTCTGCTTTGCTTCCACTATCCATGACCGCATCTACCTGATTAACCGCCGCTATGACCTGTTTGATATCGACATACAAGGCAAACAACACATCCATCCGCTCATAGACGCTGGCGAAGGCGTATTGCTGATGGGTGCCCATCTCGGCAGCTTTGAGGTGATGCGCGCCATCGGGCGCCAGCTACCGGGCCTGCGCGTGGCCATGGTGATGCACGCGGACAACGCACAGAAGATCAACACCATGCTGGCAGCCATCAACCCGGAAGCCTCTATGGACGTGATCCCGCTGGGGCATATTGACTCCATGCTGCAAGTACAGGAGCGGCTGCAAGATGGCATGCTGGTCGGTATGCTGTCTGACCGCACACTGGGCAATGAGCCCATGGCACAGGTTAATCTGCTGGGCGCTACCGCAGCCCTGCCGACAGGGCCATTCCGTATGGCAGCATTGCTACGCCGCCCGGTGGTATTCATGGTTGGGCTATACATGGGCGGTAACCGTTATCAGGTACATTTCGAGACACTGGCTGACTTTTCAGTGATCCCCAGGGGCGAGCGCGAACAGGCAGTGCAAATGGCTGTCGCACGCTATACCGAGCTACTTAACCGCTACACCCGGCTTGCCCCCTACAACTGGTTTAATTTTTTCGATTACTGGCAATCGGTGCCTGCATCCCTTAACCAAAAGGAGCCGACCACATGAGCACCAGCACCCCTGCCATACGGCTCATTTCCACCAGCCTATTCATGCTGCTGGTATCGCTCACCTGTCATGCCGCTAATAGCTGGGATATCGAGCAGCTCATGCAGTCACTGGCTAACAGGCCTGCTGGCCATGCCAGCTTTGTCGAAAAGAAATTTATCGCCATACTCGACAAACCGGTGGAATCCTCAGGCGAGCTGTTTTACACCGCACCAGACCGTCTGGAAAAACGCACCCTCAAGCCCAAGCCTGAAAGCATGGTGCTAGACAAAGGCACGCTGACTATCGAGCAACGTGGACGTAAGCACGTACTATCACTACAAACCTACCCTGAGGTAGCCGCATTCATCGAAAGCATACGCGGCACGCTGGCGGGCGACCGCAAGGCACTGGAAAGCACTTACCAGCTCAGCATGGAAGGCGACGAGCAGGCATGGAACCTGACCCTGCTACCTATAGCCGACAAGATGAAGCAGATTGTCGCCCGCATCACGATAGCCGGTTCCGGCAACGCGCTGCGCACCATAGACATCAAACAGGCCGATGGCGATAGTTCACTCATGACCATTACGCCACTGCCATAAAACCAGCCTGCCCGTGAACCTGACTTCCCTACAACGCCGTCGTACTGCCATCGCCATCTGGCTGGTGATGGTCGCGGCCAGCCTGCTCATTATTGCGCGCAGCCATTTCACTGCCGATTTATCGGCTTTCCTGCCCAGCACCCCCACAGCAGAACAACAACTATTAATGGATCAACTCAAGGATGGGTTGGCATCGCGGCTGATCCTGGTCGGCATAGAAGGCGCAGACCAGGACACGCGAGCGGCCATTTCGCGAAGAATGGCGCATGCGCTGCGCAGCGACCCGGCATTCGTCAGTGTTAACAATGGCGAGCCTGTCACCACCGAACGCGACCGCAGCTACCTGTTCAACAACCGTTACCTGCTCAGCCCCGCAGTCATACCCGAGCGCTTCAGCGTTAAAGGGCTGCATGACGCCATCAGCGATAGCATAGACCAACTGGCATCGCCCGCCGGCCTGCTGTTCAAGTCGCTGCTGCCGCACGATGCCACCGGCGAGATGCTGCAACTGCTGGACCAGATGGACACGGGCAATCGTCCACAACTGATAGAGGGCGCCTGGGCTGCGCGCGATGGCAACACCGCCTTGCTGTTGCTGCAAACGCGTGCGCTTGGCTCTGATACCGATGCGCAGAAACAAGCCATGCAGGCGATACAGGCACAGTTTGAACATGCCACCCAGAACCTGCTAAGCAAACCCAGTGCTGTGCTGCATATGACTGGCCCCGGCGTATTCTCGGTAGTCGCACGCGACACTATTAAGCACCAGGTCAGGGTGATTTTTATTGTCAGCACGGTACTCATCGCCATGCTGCTGCTGGCGGTGTACCGCTCGCTACCCGCCTTGCTGCTGGGTTTTTTGCCCGTTGCCACCGGCATCCTGGCAGGAATCGCCGCTGTCAGCCTGGGTTTTGGTGTGGTGCATGGCATCACACTGGGCTTTGGCACCGCGCTGATCGGGGAGGCTGTGGATTACTCCATCTATCTGTTCATGCAGTCAGATCATGCCACTGACGGCAACAACGAACTCAACCGCAAAACCTGGGTAGCCCGCGTGTGGCCGACGGTGAGGCTGGGCGTGCTGACCTCGGTGTTCGGTTTTGCCTCGCTGCTGTTGTCCGGCTTTCCTGGCCTGGCACAGCTCGGCTTGTACTCGATTGCAGGCTTGATCGCCGCCGCCGCCATGACACGCTATGTATTGCCCTACCTGTTACCCAAAAACTTCCAGATCCGTGACGTGACGGGTGCCGGCGTATCGTTAGCCCGCTACGCCCGCCTGGCGTCACGTTTGCGCTGGCCTGCCATCGCTCTGCTACTGGCTTCCAGCGTGGTGGTATATCAGCATCACGATCACTTATGGAATGTCGAGCTCGCTGCACTCAGCCCGGTATCAGCAGCAGACCAGGCGCTGGATGCCAGATTGCGTGCCGGCATGGGCGCACCCGATGTGCGCTACATGGTGGTAGTTTCCGACGATAGTCAGGAATCCGTACTGGTCGCCACCGAGAAAATCTCGGCAGCCCTGCAGCCGCTAGTCGACAAAGACGCACTTGCGGGCTACGACAGCGCCAGCCGCTACTTGCCCAGTCAGGCAGCCCAGCAGGCGCGCCAAGCCAGCCTGCCAGCAGCCACTGCCCTGAGACCCAATTTGGAGGCGGCTGTTAAGGGCTTGCCTATCCGCCCGCAAGTGTTCGCGCCTTTCTTGCAAGATGTAGAAGCAGCACGCACCAGGCCACTACTCACGCGTACGGATCTTGATAACACTTCGATGGCGATGGCAGTCGATGCCATGCTGCTACAGCAGGGCCAGCGCTGGAGCACACTGATGCCACTAACTGCGCCACAACAGGGCGATATTGACGCTGCCCAGGTTCGCGCCACACTGGATCAGGCGCAAGTACCCAACGCCGTGTTCGTGGATATGAAAAGCGAATCCGACCACCTCTACAGCGCTTACCTGCATGAGGCCATCATGCTGTCGCTGGCCGGTGTGCTGGCCATTATCGTGCTGCTACTATTCGTGCTGAGCTCACCCAAGCGCGTGATGGCGGTCATCGCCCCGCTGGCCGCCGCCGTGCTCACCGTAACCGCTGGCTTGGCACTATGCGGCCAACAGCTCATCATCTTGCATCTGATCGGCCTGTTGCTGATTGTGGCGATAGGCTCCAATTACGCCCTGTTTTTTAACCAGCCGGGTAGCAATCAGGTAGCTGGCAACCACTCGCCAGCCATTGCACCGCGCACCTATGCCTCGCTACTGTTCGCCAATGTAGCAACGGTGCTGGGTTTCGGCCTGCTGGCATTCTCCAGCGTGTCGGTGCTGCAGGCCATGGGTGTCACGGTGGCGCCCGGCGTCATACTGGCGCTGATCTTTTCTGCAGTATTTGCACCAGCTACGCAGAGCAAAATCTCGCAGAACCCCGTCCCGCCGAGTCAAGCCTGATGCGTTACCTCACTGAACCGGCAACCCCAGGCCAGCAGGTCGACACCCTGGTGATCTGGCTTCCGGGCGCCTACCACCAGCCGGAGGCCTTCATCACTGAGGGCTTTGTAAGCGCCGTGCGCGAACGCGGATTGAATATTGACCTGATACTGGCTGAGCTGGCGTTTGAACATATCGCAGACCAGCGTGCCCTGGCCGATATCCACAACAGCCTGATACAACCCGCCATCACGGCTGGCTACCAATATATCTGGCTGGCTGGTATTTCCATAGGCGGCTACGTGGCCATGGCCTGTGCCGACCGTTATCCTGAGCTACTGGAGGGGTTGCTGCTACTGGCGCCTTACCCCGGCAACCGCAGCACCACTGGTGAAATCGCACAGGCTGGCGGCATCGCGGCATGGCTGCCCGAGGCCATAGCAGCGGAAGATACCGAGCGCAGCAACTGGCTCTGGCTGAAGACCCAAGCCAGCACTATGCAAGTACATCTGGGCTATGGTGAAGATGACCGCTTTGCGCCAGGCCACGCCTTGATGGCGCAAGCCTTGCCTGCAGCCAACGTTGATCGCATTCCCGGCGGCCATGACTGGCCGGTGTGGTTAAAGTTATGGCACAATTTTCTGGATAACCGATTTGGCAACGAGAGCCATGCCCGATAACCAGCAAGCGCCCTGGCGCCCTCCATTACTGATCAAGCTGTCCCTGTTGCTGCATGGGCTGGCGCTGCTGGCCGTGGTTATTGAGCCGGATTTGTGGAAAGTCGCACTAGCGATCATTATCGCCAACCATGTGGTGATTTCTTTTGCTGGCCTGTGGCCGCGCAACAACTGGCTAGGCCCGAACTGGACCCGATTGCCGGCGGCTGCGGCTAGCCGTAACGAGGTCGCGCTGACCATAGACGACGGCCCCGACCCCGAAGTGACGCCACAGGTGTTGGATATACTCGATAGTTTTCAAGCCAAGGCTACCTTCTTCTGCATCGGCAACAAAGCCCAGCGCCATGCTGAGCTATGCCGCGAAATCGTGCGGCGCGGCCATGCCGTGGAGAACCATAGCCAGCGGCATTGGCACAATTTTTCAGTGCTAGGCTTACGCGGTTATACCCGCGAAATCCAGGCTGCGCAGGAAACCCTAACGGCCATCACCGGTGTGCGCCCGCAATTTTTCCGAGCCCCGGCCGGCTTACGCAATCCTTTCCTGGATCCGGTATTGACGCGACTTGGCCTGCGCCTGGCCAGCTGGTCGGTACGCGGTTTTGATACCCAGGTCAAAGATGCGGACAAGGTGAGGAACAAGCTGCTGGCAGGCCTGCAGCCCGGTGCTATCCTGCTGTTGCATGATGGCAATGCCGCACGCACCAGCACCAACACTCCTGTCATCCTGGCAGTACTGCCTGCGCTGCTACAAGCCGCGCAGGCAGCAAAGCTGCGCCCGGTCACGCTACAACAGGCAGCCTTATGAACATGGCACGCCCTTTCGTACACAATCTGGTTGAGCGTGCGGCTATACTGGCTGGCACACCTGTTCATGCACCAGCCAGATTGATTACCTTGCATAAAAAACCTGGATACCTTCTTTGAAACCGCTATTACTCTCGCATTTCACCGCCACCAGCTGCATCGGGCGCGGCCTGCCGCAAACACTGGATGCATTGCGCCAACAGCGGCACATGCTCAAGCCCTGTGACTTTGAAACCGTCGATCTGCCCACCTACATCGGCGAGGTAGCAGGGGTAGATGCGGTGAAAATGAGCAGCGGTATGGAAGATTACGATTGCCGCAATAACCGCCTGGCACAATTGGGGCTGGAGCAGGATGGCTTTGCCGATGCCGTGAACCAGGCCGCTGAGCTTTATGGACGCGACCGTATCGGCGTGTTCCTGGGCACCAGCACCTCGGGCATACTCGAAACCGAATTGGCTTTCCGCCACCGCGACGCAGTTACTGGCGAATTGCCTGCCGACTTTGTTTACGCCAAGACCCAGAATACTTACTCGGTGGCCGATTTTACGCGCCGCTATTTCCAGCTCATCGGGCCCTCCGTGGTGGTGTCGTCAGCATGCTCATCCAGCGCCAAGGTGTTTGCCAGTGCGCAGCGCATGATAGAAGCCGGGCTGATCGACGCGGCCATCGTCGGCGGTGTAGATACCTTGTGCCTGACCACGCTGTATGGCTTCAACTCGCTGGGCCTGCTTTCCACGCAGGCTTGCCGCCCTTGCGACAGTGAGCGCGATGGTATTTCCATCGGCGAAGCGGCCGCTTTTGCCTTGCTGCAACGGCCTGCCGACACTCCTAAAGCCGGGCAGGTATTGTTGCTGGGCATAGGCGAATCCAGCGATGCCTACCATATGTCTTCGCCGCATCCTGAAGGGCTGGGCGCGCGTATTGCCATGCAGCAGGCGCTACAAAGTGCTGGCCTGAGTGCAACCGATATCGACTACATCAACCTGCACGGCACCTCCACTCCAAGCAACGACACGGCGGAAGCCAAAGCGGTGCATACCGTGTTTGGTTCCAGCACGCCATGCAGCTCCAGCAAGGGTGCCACCGGCCATACCCTCGGTGCGGCCGGTGGCCTAGAGGCCGTGATTTGTGCGCTGGCACTACAACACGGCTTTATCCCCGGCGGGCTCAATACGCGCAATGTCGACCCAACGTTACAGCTGAATTATCAACTGGAAAATAGCGACCAGGCACTGGCAAGCGTGATGAGCAACTCCTTCGGTTTCGGCGGCACCAATTGCAGCCTGGTTTTCGGGCTAAGTGCATCCGAGCAGGATCAGAACGAAAGGCCAGCAGCATGACCATCCAGCTCACTGCTTATATCGAAGGCATAGGCCTGCTTGGTCCCGGGCTTAGCGACTGGCAAAGCGGCCGCGCCATACTGGCCGGGCAACAGGCCTATCTGCCAACTAAAACATTAATTCCCGTCCCCGAGCTGTTACCTGCCGCCGAGCGCCGGCGCGCCAGCGATATCGTCAAACTGACACTGGCCACCTCGCTGGAGGCCCTGGCAACCGCCGGCCAGCAGGATGGCAACCTGCCCAGCGTGTTTTCGTTCTCCAACGGTGATGGCGTCAATTGCCACACCATTTGCGAGATGCTGGCCTCCGATGACAGGCAACTCTCGCCCACACGTTTCCATAACTCGGTGCACAATGCGGCAGCCGGTTACTGGAGCATCGCCACCGGCAATATGGCGACTTCGTCGGTGCTATGTGCCTTTGACGCGAGCTTTGGTGCAGGCCTGCTGGATGCGCTGACACAGGTGGTGATAGACGATACACGCTGCATTTTAATGGCGAGCGATACGCCGTATCCTTTCCCCATGTTCAATAAACGACCTATCCCCGACAATTTCGGTATTGCCTTGGTGCTGGCACCGCAACCTAGCCCGCAAGCCCTTGCCCGTATCCAGGTAAGCATTTGCCATGAACCGGCCAACCAGTTGCAAGATGCTGAACTGGAAGCCTTGCGCATAGCTATCCCGTCGGCACGTGGCCTGCCTTTGCTGCAGGCAATCGCCATGCAGCAGAACCATCGCCTGGTGCTGGATTACCTGGATGACACCCGACTCGCCATTGAGGTAAGCCCATGCTAGAACAGAATCAGCCGAAAACACCGCTAGATCATGCCTGGATCGCAAGCCGTATTCCGCATCAGGGCGCTATGTGTCTGCTGGATTATGTGGAAAGCTGGGACAAGGAAACTATTAACTGCCGCGCCAGCAGCCACCGTGTAGCTGATAACCCTTTGCGTGCCCACGGCCAGTTGGGCATTGCCTGCGGCATCGAATATGCTGCACAAGCCATGGCGGTACATGGCGCCTTGCTGGCACCAGCGGAAAGTGAACGGCCACGCGTGGGCTACCTGGTCAGCGTGCGTGGCGTCACCATGCATGTGGCACGGTTGGATGATATCAGCTCGGATTTGCAGATTAGCGCCAGTTGCATCATGGCAAGCGAAAGCAATATGCTGTACCAGTTCAGTGTGAGCGCTGACGGCCAGGCCTTGCTGGAAGGGCGTGCCGCTGTGGTACTCAATGCGGAGTCTCTTGTAGTTAATTCAGCAGCAGTCAATTCAGGGCCACTCAATTTAGGAGGAGCATCATGAAAAGAGCTTTAGTGACTGGTGGCAGCGGCGGCATAGGGGCAGCCATCAGCCGCCGCCTCGCAGCCGATGGCTGCCATGTCTATATCCACGCCAATCAAGGTATTGCCGCCGCACAACAACTGGCAGCTGAAATCCAGGCGGCTGGCGGCAGTGCGGAGGCCTTGCAGTTTGACGTCACCGACAGCGCCGCTGTCAGCGCGGCGCTAGCCCCGTTAGTAGAAGATGAACCTATCCAGATTGTCGTCAACAACGCTGGCATCCACGATGACGCCGTATTCCCCGGCATGCGGGCTGACCAATGGCACCGCGTTATCGACGTCTCGGTGAATGGCTTCTTCAACGTCACCCAACCACTGATGATGCCCATGATACGCAGCCGCTGGGGCCGCATCATCAACGTATCTTCCATCGCCGGCATCACCGGCAACCGTGGCCAGACCAATTACTCTGCCGCCAAGGGCGCGTTGAATGCAGCCACCAAATCACTATCGCAAGAAGTCGCCAGTCGGGGCATCACGGTCAATGCTGTAGCCCCTGGGATTATTGAGACTGCCATGAGCGAATCGACATTTGATGCGCAAGCCATCGCCACCATGGTCCCTATGAAACGGGCCGGAACGCCAACTGAAGTAGCTGACCTGATTGGTTTTCTGGCCTCCACACAAGCCGCTTATATTACTGGGCAGATTATCTCTATCAATGGCGGCATGATTTAAGAGCTGTTACCCAGGAAAGCTTTATGTAAGTTATTACTCATTAAAAATGACCCTATCAGTTAGCAAGGGGTCATAAATATTCAATTTGAAATTGATCGACTATGGGGCTCACTATGACTATCAATATACTTGGTTATGCCACGCAATCTGCTGACGCCGCTCTACTTCCGTATCGCTTTCAGCGCCGCGACTCGCGCGCAAACGATGTCGTGATCGAAATTCTCTACTGTGGCGTGTGTCATTCCGACTTGCACCAAGCCCGCAATGACTGGGGCAACAGCATCTACCCGATGGTGCCTGGGCATGAAATCATCGGTCGCGTGGTCAGCATCGGACCGGACGTTACCCGATTCAAACCGGGAGAAACGGTAGGCGTCGGGTGCATGGTTGACTCTTGCCAACATTGCGCAGCCTGTGATGAGGGATTGGAACAATATTGCGAAAACCACCATACATTGACCTATAACGATGTTGATCGTCACGACAAGCTACCGACCTTCGGCGGTTATTCCGAGAGAATCGTGGTATCGGATAAATTTGTACTGAGCGTTCCTGATGGCATGGATTTAGCTGGCGCAGCGCCCTTGCTTTGTGCTGGGATCACGACCTGGTCTCCACTGCGACACTGGAAAGTGGGTAAAGACAGTAAAGTGGCCGTGATCGGGCTCGGTGGCCTCGGACATATGGGGCTGAAGCTGGCAAAAGGGCTGGGTGCTCATGTCACGCTGTTCACCCGCTCGCCTGGCAAGGAGGCAGATGCGCGTCGGCTGGGAGCTGACGAAATCGTACTGTCTACGGATGAAGTACAAATGGCATCCGTCAAAGGCCAGTTCGACCTGATTATCGATACCGTGCCCTATATCCACGACCTGAATCCTTACATCCCCACACTGTCCTTAAACGGCACATTAGTGCTGGTTGGATATTTAGGCGGCCTGGAGCCAGCATTGAATTCCATGCCATTGATATTGGGGCGAAAAGCTGTCGCCGGATCTGTGATTGGGGGAATTGCCGAAACCCAGGAGATGCTTGATTTCTGCGGCACCCACGGCATTACCTCGGATGTTGAAGTGATCAAGATTCAAGACATCAATGCAGCCTATGAGCGCATGCTGAAAAGTGACGTGAAGTACCGCTTCGTCATTGATATGGCCTCGCTCAAGGCCATTTAAGCGCTAATTGAAAGGGCCGACGCCGAGTTTTGAGTGACTTGTAGTCAACCCAACGTCCCCACGTACAATAAATCGATAAAGCTCACTCCAGCTTAAATGACACCGGCACCAGAATACTGAACGACCTGCCGCGTAGCGAAGCTGGAGGTAGCGGAAAAGGCGAGGCTTTCTTTACCATCTCCAGGGCCTGCTGATCCAGGGATTCCCGGTTACTGGATTGATAGATCCGGCTACTGATCAATACGCCATTGGCATCCAGTTGTAGCTCCAGTATCACGTCGCCCTCCCATCCACGCATCTGGGCAATACGCGGGTATTGCTTGTACTTGGCAATCTGCCGCGTCAGCATATCGCCGTACTGGTTGCGGGCATCACTCACATCCTGTTGTGGTGGTGCAGTTGGTTTGAGTGCTTCCGGCTGAGGCGCTGGAGCAACAAAAGCTGGTTTCGCGTCCTCTCTCGCCTCAGTTGCCATCACAGCGGGCTGTTGCGGCCTGGCCTCTGCTTCTGGTGCAGAGGTCGCTGATGGCTCGGCGACCGGAGATGGCAAAGGCGGCAGTTTTGGTCGCGGCTCTGGCTTGGTGACAGGCTCAGACTTCTTTATTTCAGGGGTAGGTGGCGTTTCCGTTGCTGGCTGGGGATTCACCACAGGCTGTGCCGGGCTGGGCGATGAAAGCGCAATGGTCAGTATCTGTTTGATGTCTGGTTGCTCGTATTCGATCTTGGGGATCACATACGCCAGCAGAATATGTAGCGCGATTGATGCCACAATGGCCCACCATACCAGGCTGTTATCATCGCGATACCTGAAATGATGGCGCTTGGGCACAAGGGTATGACCAGCCATTGCAGGGCTCCTCTGGCAAAAAATTGTCTTATATTTTTATAGTTTTACTAATACAACCCGCTGCCAGGCAACAGCTAAGTGTTGTCCATTTTCAGCAAAACCAAACAGCTTTGCAAGCGCAAAAACGGTATCTCTTCATGTTTGAAGCCCTTCGGCCTAAAAGGGGGAAAGCATACGAAATCGTAAGCAAGAGCAAAGCTTAACTCTCCTCAAAAAAACATAGCGCATGCTCATGGTTAAAACTGACCTTGAGGCCAACACTAGCCGCCCAGCGCTGGATAGCGAGAAGTGAATCGCTTGGTTTCAAGTTACCGCAGCGGAAGATGGCCTGGCTTTCTACATAAAAACCCTCTACCCTGACCTGCGCAATGATGTGCTCAAGATACTGCGCCCCAACTGCACCTTCAAGCACATGCTCTGGGAGGCGCATAGATGCTTGCTCCCAGGCATGCTGCATTTCCGGCAATCCAACTTGAAGTTGCATCTGGCTGAGCCTGTAGGCTGGCTTAACGGTGGGCTTGGGTTTGAGAGAGCCAAGGCCCAATGACTGAATACCAAGCTGTAGTTTACATAGAAAGTTAGGCATCGCTTGAAATCAAGTTATTTGCTTGCGTCAAACTGCCAGTTCAAACTAAACCAGATACCTCTAGGCGCCCCTGGCGCAATAAAATTGGTACTTTGCCAATCACTGGAGTTATGGTTATAACCATCCGGCCCGATAGCCCCTAGAATGCTAGGTGAAAATGGGTTGCGCCCTAGGCGACCGGCGCTAAAATACTCTTTATCAAACAGATTGTTGATCAGCATGGTGGCTGTCCACTCTTTATTAAATTTGTAACTAGTTCGGAAATTGAAAGAGGTATAACCCGCTATTTTTCCGGGGCTGGTTGGTCGGTAGGCTTGATCAACTACACTAGGCACGCCCGTATTTGGGTCGGTGACTATGATTTGCCGAACTTTTACCACGCCAGCCTCGTGCTCATTGTTTTCGTTACCGCGTACAAAACTTTCAGAGTGCAGCACAGCACTTATCCCCATTGACCATTGGCTGGTAATGTCATAATTTAAATTTGCATTTAAATTGTGCAATGGCACTCCTGGCATTTTGCTGCCAGGCTTCACTTCTATGACACCCTCGCCCAAGCCATTAATGAATTTGGCACTGCTGTTATCAGCGCTGAACATTAAAAAATTGTCTTGAAATGTTGCTTCGGTCAGGCCGTAATTAAGACCAAAACGCCACTTATCCTTAGTTCCGGAAATCCCGGCCTCTATACCGCGACGACGGGTATCTCCTATGCTGTCAAAGAATCCCCGGCCATCTTGCATAGCTACAAAATAAATATCATTTTTTAAGTCTGTCTGATAAGCACCCAGATTCCACTTGATGTTGCTACCCCATTGCCCACGCAAGCCAAAATCATAAGTAGTCGCTTTAATCTGCGGCAAATAAGGATCACCGGATAATGTGGAAGGCAACGAGCAAGAGCGATTTTCCGCCACCCCTTTTGCTGTATATTTGGGACTGCCGTCAGGGAAATAGCCAGTTACTACTGGCGTTCTATCCAGCGCACAACCAAGCTCAATAACGCTGGGCGTGCGTGTGCCTTGCGAGAGGTTGCCATAGATATTTAAATCTTCTTTAGCTTGCCAGCTGACCCCAAGCGAAGGGTTGAGAGAAAAATAGCTAAACTTTTCAGTTTCCGGAGGGTTAACCAGATTACTTAAGTCAGGCAATTTATAACCGGTAGTTGGGCACACACCATTGACACAGACACCGTAAGAGTCAGGGAAGGCGCCGAATTTCGCGAGATCAAGCACTGAAAAACCAAAGCTGCGTGAAGCTATCTTATTGAAACCGTGCGTGTCGTTATATCGCACCGAACTACTGATATGTAAGGTTTTCGTGGGGCTCCACGTTTCGCTAGCATAGATGCTTTTGGTAGTAGACTCTCCATTAAAATCATTGTTATGCACTGCAATACTGGCAGCTGCATATTGCTCACGGATTTGATCTGGCGCCAAATAGGCATTGCGGCTAGCATCAAGCAGCCCGAGCTTTTGTCCGCTTGAATATTCCGCAGTCGGTTTGTCGATAGATGCACCCACCATAAATTTATGGCGCTCTAAATTCCAGTTGAGTTGTACAGACGCACCTTCAGTAATTTGATCGATTCTGTTATCAGTTAGTACCGCTGTTGGTGTACCTTTAACCACCCCCGGAGTGCCATTATTGGCTCCGTCAACGTAGGTCACTGCCCCGGTAATAGGATCTGTGATTAATACAGAGCCTTGCGCTGCAGAGTTGCCGCCTATGCAGCTTGCACCGTTGATAGGTGGCGCCAATACAATGGCATGTTTAATGCCGACACCAGGATTATTCGGATCTTCCGTCCAATAAAATGTTTGTGATATGGCTGATGGCAACGCTCCAAACGATTTTTGTGTGATAAACCCAGAATCTCCAGCATCAAATACAGTTTCAGGCTCACCGCCAGAATTAATGTAAGACGTACTAGGTGGGGTTATAAGAGGGGCTACGTTACCGCCTTGCGGTTTATAGCTATTTGTTTGGGCAAAGTTTTGATTATTTTTATACTCTTGCAATACATAATTCAATACATGGTCGGGGAGTACCGGATTGAGTGTTAAACCAGTAAAGTCCGGTACAGCACCATTGGCGTTGTAATTGGCAAAAAATGGAGTTTGATTGGCATCGCTAGGATCTACTAAATCGACTACATAATAATTAGGCAAACCATTTGCGTTATTGCTATTGTATAAACAGGTGTAGTCCTCACCCGCATTTAATTTTCTCGCAACATAATCATTATCGTCATAGTCAATATAGGAATCTGCCCCCATTTGATGCCGTTTACTGCTTCTGCGATATACCTGACCTGTGACGGTAAAAGTATCGCTCACAAAATAGCTGCCTGATAGTTGAAATTGCAATAGTTGGTTTTTAGTTGTGTCTTCGCTAGTAAATGATCCGTTCCGGTTTTGGGCGTACATTTCACTTGGAATCAAACCATTCCCAACCAAATCAGTTTGTACTATCAATGTACTCAGATTTAAATCGAGCTTTTCACCACGATAGCTTGCTTTACCGAATAGCTGATTGACCTTGCTAGGTGAGTTCTCCCGCCAGCCATCTTCCAAGAAGAAGTTACCTGCGCCAAATAAGCCTATGGTGCCGTTATTCCAGCCACTTGAAACTTGTAATTGTTTTCGCCCAAATGAACCAGTAAGCACATCAGCATCCACCCCAGTATTGTTGAAGCCATCTTTGGTTTTCATGGCGAATGCGCCGCCCAGTGTATTCAAACCAAAGATAGGGTTGGAGCCTGGGAATACATCCACCCCTGCAAGAGCATTCATGGGAATCATGTCCCAGTTCACCACATCACCGAAAGGCTCATTGACGCGGACACCATCCAGAAATACCGACAAGCCTTGCGGTGTGCCGATTTGCGGGCCTGCTGTAAAACCGCGATATGTCACGTCCATCTGGAAAGGGTTCCCCTGATAATCATTGACGTTGACCGATTGCAGCTTGCGGTTCATCAGGTCAGTAATAGATAAGGAATGTGCCTCTTTGATATCCTTGGCACTAATGCTTTGTACGTTGCCGGGGATTTGTTCCAGAGTAAGTCCCAAGCCTGGCAATGGGCCAACTTCGTAGAAACGCTGAGCACGGACATTGACTGACTCCAACTGCATTAGCAAAGCATCCTTATCTGTCGCAGGCTTTACTATGGCATTGTCTCCATCTATGTTGGCCTCCAGCCCGCTACCTGCCAGCAGCCTTTGCAAGGCCTCTTTGCGCGTCATACGGCCTTTAACGGCTGGGGCTTTTTTGTTTCTTGCCAGACCGCTATCAAACGAGATACTGACGCCAGAGCTACGGGCAAATTGCTGTAGAGAGACATCAAGCGGTTGCGCGGGCAGATCAATGGAAATGGGGGCAATAGAATTGCCATCAGTTTCTTTGGGGAGTTTGGTATTGATTTCGGCAGCCTGCACACCGCTGGCCAGTATGCTCATGACGATGAGCAGGGTAAATCGACTAATGAGCTGAGCTTTAAAGGAGCTTGCTAATGCTAAAAAGCTGATTGTTTGGTGTGGCATGTGGTATCCCAAGCAAAAAAATCATGGTTGATACCTGTTTAACCGTTGAGGGTAAAAATTACTGATGTGGGTTTAGAAAATATTTGAAATTAATATCGTCATTCCCGTGAGACCTTCACGGGAATGACCTTTGTTTACTTCTGGCGATTGGACTGACTAAGCACCAAAGTCTGGTGTGGCAGATATTGAATTGTTACCGGTGCTAAATCTGGCAAGCTCTTGAGAAATTTTTCGACATTATGGGCTTTGATCACGGCTGTAATGTGCGGGTCACCACCCGCTGCTTTCTTCATGCTCACGACAGGGGTACGGTAGCGCGACAGGGTCTCGGTGATTTCTTCCAGGCCAGCATCGTTAAAGCTGATAAGCCCCTGCACAAAACTAAAGGCATCTGCGGCGGGGCGATTGATGCGCCTTAGTGTGGTGTCAGACAGCAGATTAGCTGGTTGCTGAGCGGACACCTCGGCGACTTCGCCATTGCTCAAGATGATATTGCTACTGCCTGGCTTGCCTTCTGTATCTAGCGATTCAACCTGTACACGGCCGTGATCTACACTCACGCGCACCAGATGTTGCAGACGATTTACCGCAAAGCGCGTGCCTAATACCGTCACTTTTGCCCGGCCACTATCCACCACGAATGGCCTGCTTTCATCACGGGCGACTTCAAAAATCGCTTCACCACGCTTGAGTGTGACATGGCGCTGGTGGCGATAATAGGTAACTTCAACATCACTATTGGCATTGATAGTGAGCTTGCTGCCGTCGCTCAGCACTTGCGATTTGATTTGACCAATGGAGGCACTGGCAACCATTTGCATGACAGGTTGCGCTTGCCAGGTGTGGTATCCCAGCATGCCAGCAGCGGCCAAAACGATAAAGCCTAATGCGGCAAATGTGGATTTGAGTTTTTTGGCTGAGCTGATGTACTGCTTTTTATCCAGCGCGGATACCAGCCGCTCTACCTGCGGCGTGGAGTCGAGATTTTCCCATAAGCCTTCGACCTCGGCATATGCGCGCTGATGCAATGGATCGGCCATCAACCATGCTTCAAAACGGCTGCGATCGGGGTGTTCAGCATCCATTTTCTGCATACGCATAAACCACTTAATGGCGGTTTCACGTAGTGTTTTCATTTGAGGAGTTGCGGACATTGGGGCTAACGGATCAAGTCGCTTGCATCAAGCAGCTCAAGCATGGCGCGCATGACGTGACGCTGTACCATATTGAGGGAGATGCCCAGTTGTGCGGCGATGTCTGTTTGATTCATGCCATCAATGCGGTAAAGCCAGAAGGCTTCTCTGCAACGGGGAGGCAGCCTATCTATTAGCTGCTGCATGGCATGAATGCGCTGCTGAATGTCCGCCAGGTGCTCGGCTGAGGGTGTGAATGCTTGATGGAGGAATGTAAGATTTGCAGGGTCAGACTGATCCCCAATATCTTCAGCGATCAGCGGCACGAAGCGCTTGCGTTCGTGATGGTCATCAATCAAAAGATTGCGAACGATGACTTGCAAATAAGCTTGCGGTTGCTCATCACGATGGGGATTCTTGGTTAATGCAAAGCGCACCAGAGAGTCGTGCAGTACATCCAGGGCAAATTGACGGCAGGATGTTTTACGATAGATGTTGGGTAATAAATCGCCATATGCCCAGCCGAGGTCTATGCCATGCCAGAACGTTTTAATGCAAGATTCATTTACAGCTTGCTGACTTATGGATAACTGCATGGAATGGCCTGGTTGATCTTTGCATTATTTTTGCAAAAACTGTGCCCGCCAATTCATCGACATAACTCATTGATTTTTAATGTGAGTTATTTTTACATTTAGTGGGTTGACTATAAATCTGGCTGTAACCAGCCATCAATGGTGGTTTCAAGGTGACCTCCAATGACTGCGTTTAGCCGATAAGAGGATATAAAACCAAAGTCAGTACTTGCAGGTATATTTGATCTTTGACGAGAAAATGTCATCTCACAAATCAAAAGGTTAGCTGTTAATCACACCTAACAACCGCCGCATCAACAACATAGGCAACCTCAGCACAAAACCGACAAACAGCCGTGCGTACATCCATGTGAGCAGGGTGTTGTCCCGCAAATAGCGGAAGTGCGAAACGCCGCCTTCGTCGACACTAAAGTAGCGCACTGGTGCGGGCAAGTTCACCACCTTCACGCCGCGCCAGCTGAGCCTGACTGCAGCTTCGGGGTCAAAATCGAAATGGCGCATCCAGGGTTGGTAGCGCATGACTTTTCTTAGTGGCTCTATCGGGTAAACGCGAAAACCGAATAGCGAATCGCCTATGCCCGCCCACAGGGTTTCCAGGTTAGCCCACCAGTTGGAGATTTTGCGGCCTTGTACTCGTATATTAGGCGCGCTGGTATCGAATATGGGCATGCCCAGCACCATGGCTGCTGGTTGCCGAATCGATTCGGCCATGAAACTTGGAATGAGGTCTGGCGGATGCTGCCCGTCCGAATCCATGGTCAGGGCATGGGTGTAGCCTGCTGCCGCAGCCAGATTCAAGCCATGCAATACCGCCGCACCCTTGCCCTGGTTACGTGGCAGGTGTATCACGCGCAGGCCTGCATCTTGTGCCGCCATGGCTTGCAATTCCACCTCCGAACCATCGGTGCTGCCGTCTATCACGACCCATACCGGGGTCCAGTACTGGCGGGCAGCACGCACGGTGTCGTACACCTTGGGGCCGGGATTGTAGCTGGGAATGAGTACGATATGGCTGCTGGAGGCGACTGTCATGGCTAGGGTGCCTCGTGTGAGTTGAGGCCTGGCATGGCCTCATTCTGGATAGTGATTGGTAATTGCGAGCATGGCTCAGGCAAGACTTGCGGACCAGGTTTGAGTGCCTGTGAAAAATAATCTTCTAGCTCCAACATAAAGCGGTGGGTATTTTCTGGTGGGTCGAAGCGCTTGCCCAGCCTGATTTTGTAACAGACTGGCATTTCAGGCTTGCGGAATAATGACCAGCCCTTGCTCAGGTAGGGCGAATTGGTTTCTATCAGCACCGTTTGCACCGGCACCTTTGCCTGCATGGCGATCAGAGCGATGCTGCCTTTGAGCGCATTGATGGGCTGGCGTGTAGTACGCGTGCCTTCTGGGAACAGCAGCAGGTGGCTGTCAGTTTTAAAGTCCTCACTGGCCTCCTGCGCCATCTGGCGTATCGGCTCATTGCTGATATAGCGCGCCAGGCGTGCGCCGGCCCCCAGGAAAACATTATTCATCAGGTCGGCCTTCATGACGCAGGCAACATTGGGCAGGCGCGAGATCACCATGACCGCATCCAGCAGGCAGGGGTGGTTGGGGGCAATGATAAGCGGGGCTTCGCCTTCCAGGGCATCCAGCTCAGTGAGATCAAAACTGCAGCGCCCCGACAAACTGAGGCTGGCAAGATAGGCGCGGAAAGAAACCATGATGACATAACGTCCCAGCCGCATGGCCTGGCGTTCCGGCAATAAGGGGTAGAGCACGGTGGCCACCAGCGTCCAGCTCAGGCTCAAAAAGCCCAGCCACAACAGTCCGAGGTAGAGCACGAGGTAGTCATACGCAGTCAGCAGTAACTCACCTACAGCATTCAGCTTTATCGCGTGCATGAAATATCCGATAGTTGCCCGGCAGTTGCTTCGATTTCCAGCAGCAGCTCCTGACGGCAAATATCCGCCTGTATGAACACAGCCTTGAAAGCCCCACCTAAATAGCGTTGCATGGCATCACGCACCAGCGGCAAATCTGCAGCGCTGCGCACATACACCCGCATAAAAGTGTCTCGTAATGCAAACTCCGGCTTACCCAGCATGCGGTTGGCCTCGGCAATCACAGCCTCCAGATTGGCCAGTGTCTCTCTGGTTTGCGCTTCGACATCATCTTCATGTTTAGTCTGGTGCCCGACAATGCTGGCGGTGCCTGAAATGAATAAAATATCCTGTTGCCCACTACGTAGCAAGGTTGCGCGTGAAAAACTGGGGGTGCGTGGACCATATTCTTCGGGGTAATCATAGGCACTGACCTGGCGCGGATTTTCTACCGCTACCGCAGCCTTACGCCCTAGCAGGAATGCGATAGTAAGCGGCCCCGCAGCCAGGCCCAATGCGCAAGCTGCAGGCAGCTGGCTAGCCACTTCTGGCTTGCTCGCCAGCAAGGCGTCCTTACGACCCACGTTAAACTGCCGGTAACGTTCCAGCCCATGGCTGACCACGTTGATATCGGCCATGTAGTTCCAGAAACGATAAATATGCGGGTAATCGAGCGTTTCCATTAACTCGAATATCTGGCGATAGGCCGACTCGGTGGCGTACTGCAATGTGGCTATGCCTGCTTTGTGCTGTTCTGGCAGTACCTCAGGCACGCTGATCACACCAAACAATAACTCGTCGTTAAAGTGATACTGAATCGCACCCTGGGCTCCAGGCAATAAGGCCTTGGCTGATGATGCGATCGACCACGTTTCACAGGCAGCATGCGCACCATCAAGTATGGGCGCCTGTAGTTGCAGCATTGGATACTCAACGTTATTTGTGTCGCGTATCTCGACTGGAGACTCAACAAAGCAGATAGCGCCCAGTATGCTTTCATTGCAGGGGCTGGGCTGTTGAAAAACTTCAGGAAATGACAGGTGTGCGGTTTGTATAACCAATATCGGTAAGCTCATCAATTAAAAACATCACAAAGGAACGATAGCGAGAGATGCCAGATGCAGACTCATGCGTTAAGATGCTTTACCATTTAACTCGGGAATTATATCGCATCCTGTAATTGCCCCAGATAAGTTATTCAATAGATAGCTATTCACAAGGAAAGTTGCCCATGGCCGGTAGTAGTCTTTTAGCATTAATCGATGATATTGCATCCATACTGGATGACGTATCGGTCATGACCAAGGTCGCCGCGAAAAAAACAGCTGGCGTATTGGGTGATGACCTGGCGCTGAATGCGCAACAGGTATCAGGGGTGAATGCGGATAGGGAGCTGCCCGTGGTCTGGGCGGTAGCCAAAGGCTCTTTCATCAACAAAGTAATATTGGTGCCGACGGCATTGCTGATCAGTGCCTTTGCCCCTTGGGGGGTGATTCCACTATTGATGCTGGGTGGTGCATTTTTATGCTTTGAGGGTTTTGAAAAACTGGCGCACAAGTTTATGCATGCGGATGAGCAACCACACCATAACGAACTGGCGGCGGCGCTAAACAATCCGGCCGTAGATATCATTGCCTTTGAAAAAGACAAGATTAAAGGCGCAGTGCGCACCGACTTTATCCTGTCAGCTGAAATCATTGTCATTACCCTGGGTACTGTCGCTGCAGCTCCACTCATGACCCAGGTAACTGTACTCGCCGGAATTGCCATCATCATGACGGTAGGGGTATACGGGCTGGTGGCAGGCATCGTAAAACTGGATGATGCCGGACTTTACCTCAGCCGCAAAAATAGCGAAAGCTGGTGGCAGAATGTGCAACGCAGCATAGGCAACAAGATACTGGTGGCCGCCCCTTATATGATGAAAAGCCTGTCGGTAATAGGTACAGCGGCCATGTTCATGGTGGGTGGCAGCATACTCAGCCACAACATACCTGCGGTACACCACGCGGTGGAAAATCTGGCACTTAACGTACAGGCTGTTCCTGCCATTGGCGCTTTGCTCGCGGCAGTGCTTCCTGTGCTGCTGGATGCCCTGATTGGAATAGCTGCAGGCGCACTGGTATTGCTAGGGGTAACAGCCGTGAGCAAAACCTGGCAAAAGTCTTTTGGCTGATAAGCTCACGCTTGTAACTTTCCACATGCTGATGATGTCACAACCTGCACCTTCCTCTGTGGACCATGCATAATGAAAATGCCTTTAGCCTTACTAATATATTGCCTGCTTGCAGCCGCCAACATCAATGCTGCCACGCTGGAAGATGCAAAATCTGCTGCGGATGCTGGAAAGTTTACTGAGGCAGCAGACATCTACCGGACCCTGGCAAAAACCGGCGATGCAAAAGCTGAATATAACCTGGGTTTGATGTACTACTACGGAGATGGCGTAAAACAGGACTATCCTCAGGCCATCCAGTATTACCGCCTTTCAGCAGATCACGGTTTTGCTGAAGCCCAGTACCAGCTTGGTGTTATTTACTTCACCAATAAAGTGGCAGCGCCTAATTACGACGAATCTATCCGCTATTATCGACTGGCCGCCGAACAGGGACATACCAAGTCACAACTCAACCTCGGTATTATTTATCTCAAAGGCGAAGTGGTCGCACAGGATTACGACGCTGCTAAAAAATGGCTAACCCTGGCTGCGGAACAAGGCAACGGCGATGCCCAGTTCGACCTGGGCAATATGTACCTGCATGGAGATGGCGTCAGCGAGGATAAGGTACGCGGTTACATGTGGGTAGCGCTATCCGCAGAAGACAAAAAAGAAAGCCCGACCCGCCTTAATAAACGCCAGAATCTGCTCCGGTACTTATCCGTGAATATGAAGCCAGAACAAATTGAAGAGGCCAAGCTGCTGGCCAGCAACTGTGCGGCCAAACAGCTTAAAGGCTGCTGATGCCGGCATGATGCCTAATCCTCTTTATGGATGGCGCCTTTTGACAGGTAAATTTCACGCAGAAAACACAGCAGGCTAATGATCAGCGTCAGCATCGCGGCAATAAATAGTACCGACACTACCCGCGACGGATCTATTTTCAGCTCCGAGCCAAAAAACAGTGCCGCAATGACACTGGCTACCAGCAACGCAGACATAGTAATCAAGCGGATAGCCCAGTGCACCCATGCCGACCTGACCAGCAATATTTCCATTTCCTCATCTTTACGCGGATAAGCGTCGCCCTTTGATTCCTTAAGCGTGCGAAAACGATCAATCACACGGGCGAGCCGGTGCACCATCACCGTAAGCAGGGCGCCTATGCCGGTAAGCAGGAAAACCGGGGCTACCGCCAATTGGATAGCTGTGGCAACAACAGAGAGATTTGCGGCTACTTGCATGCGGATATGTCCTTGTTTGAAGAGCTGGAATTATGCATGATAAATTCCACGCTGCGGAGCCTGCCAAGTCAACCTAGGCAAGTCAAACCAGCTAGGTCAGACCCAGCACGCCGGGAAGATCATTAATGGAGTCTATGACTAGCTCAGGTTTGATCGAAGATGCCTCGGCATATGCCTGCCGATATTTGCCAGTACGTACAAGGATGCCAGTTAACCCTGCCTGTTGTGCACCGCCTACATCGGAGTCTATATCGTCGCCTATCATGGCGACTTCGTCTGGCAATAGCTGCATATCTTCAATAGCAATGCGGAAAAAATCGGTGGCGGGTTTGCCGATAATCATGGCCTGCGCGCCACTGGCATATTCCAGTCCATGAATGAACCCGCCAATATCCATCTGCAAACCATGCTCAGTTTGCCAGAACCGATTTTTGTGGATGGCGATGAGCTTTGCGCCATTCATCAGACAATTGAATACCTCATTGAGCACCCCATAAGACCACGCATCGCCGATATCACCCACGACTATGTAGTCTGCTGCTGTATCGGACTGGCGAAACTCTGCAAAATCCTTTCTTACATCTTCCGCCAACAACAGCCGACACACTGGATCCCCCTGGTTTTGCAAGTAGCGTAGGGCCGCCTGCGGTGCGCTGATAATTTCTCCTGTGGGGATATGAAAACCGAGCGTATTAATTTTTTGCTGCAAGGAGCTCAAGGAAAGGGTGCTGGTATTGGTGACAAAACGGCAGGTCAAGCCACTGGCGCGGATTTTATCAACCGTTGCGACTGCCCCATCAATCGCTTTCGAGCCGATATACAACACGCCATCCAGATCAAACAAGATACCTTTAATTGAAGATAGTTTGTTCATGGGTTGCTCCCTGAGGGATAAAACTAGGCGCTAGCTGTAAATGTCTCGCGATGAAAATGGGTATCGTGGCATTTGGCACATGGCGGAATATGCCCTGGTTTGTGAAAGTGCAATTTGGTCCCGCACTGGTCACACACCAGCGTGCCGATTCCGGTCAACTCCCCGGTGTTGTAGGGGGCAAGTGCCGCTTGCTGTCGTATCTGCAAGAGCTCTAGCGTAGTTTTGTCTGTCGCCTGCGAGAACTTGCTTAGCAAATCGTTCTCGATCAAGGTGAGATCAAACCCCAGCCAGTCCTTTAACTCCTTGCCGGTCGCATCAATATAAGTAGCAGCATCCACCAAATCACGCTTCACATAAGCCTTCAGCAACGCAATTTCGTCCAGACTCAACTCACCCAGCGCCGTCACGTCTTCGCGTATCTCGTCAAGTAGATGCTGGATAACGCTACCGCCTTGCTGCGCTTTTTCCACCGCACCTCCCAGCAGGCTCTCATAGGCCTGGCTTAATTTTTCAGCAAATACACTTTGTGGGGATGGCTCTTTCACTTTGTATCCTTTTTCAAATAGCTTACCTGATTTGTCAGCCACCAGATGAAGCTGACAGATGACTTTATCTTATACCTTTAAGCATGCTTAAAACACCATTAACACTGGTTTACTCGCTAAAAACGTAAGCCTAAGCATGCGCTTTTCCTGTAAAAATTGTCTTGCAGTCGCTCAGGTATCCGAGTATTTTTGTAATGTATTAATGATCAACTATGAAGTACATCATGGATGATAAACGCTATGGATAATAAATATGGATTAGGTAGCTCGAAGGTTGCTACTGAACATCATGAGACGCATCACAAACCTGCAACTGCCGCCGCCTTGGCATGCAGATTTTGCAAAAGCGACCAGCTGGTACTCAGCCAGACCATGCATGACCACAAATGTTCAGATTGCGGTGAATGGCAAAACGATGTGACCCCCGGCTATTCCACCGGCAGAAGCAGTAATTATTAAGGCTGGATTACGCCCCCCCCGCACTGCACCAGTCGTGCTAGCAATTAGCGTAGGCAACATGGTTTTGCTGGTTTTTATTGAAATACTTCACAACGCTACTACCCTTGTACTTTTCACGCAAAACCTCTGTAGCCGGTTTGCCAATAAACTCCCATCGACCGTCTACAGGAAAATTGGCAAAAGGCTTGATACGATAAGGTGTTGTGCCCGCGCGATGCCAGCTATGGATTTCATACACCTCACGCACCACACCCTCCGATACCGCAAATGCGTAGCGCGCATTTTCCCGACGTGAGCCCACATGCCATGCACCGCGCGTAGCCTCGTACAACTCCAAGGCCGTGATGCCTGTGCGGTAGCGTTGCTGAATATCAAACAGCATGGCAGGTACATCCACATAAATGGACTCCTGCACTAACTGCGAAATCTCCTCCATCCGGCCCATGGTTACCTGCCTGACTTATATTGTCGGGTTGGTTGGTTCCAGCGTGGTTTCCGCACCGATCACCTGGTTACGCCCGCTGTGTTTGGCCTGGTATAGCGCACCGTCTGCCCTCGGTATCAGGCTTTCCGGAGTTTCCCCGGGCTTGCGCTCGGCTATCCCCGCACTGAAGGTGATAAGCACGCGCTCGTTCCTGTGCATGAAGAAGTTCTTGGTAAGTTCGCGCTGTACCCGTGTAATGACCTTGATGGCTTCATCTTGGGGAGTGGCGGGCAGGATAATAATGAACTCCTCGCCGCCGTAGCGTGCCAGCACATCGGTTGTACGCAGTACATCCTTAATCACTTTCACAAAATGGGTAAGTGCCTGATCGCCAGTGGCGTGGCCAAGGCTGTCGTTAAGCTTCTTGAAATGGTCGATATCCATCATGGCAATGCACAAAGTGGCATTGTGGCGGTCGGCACGATTGAATTCCCGCTCAAGGGCCTCGTCCATGCCGCGCCGGTTCAAAGCACCGGTCAGGTAATCTTCATGCGCCACTTCACTGATATGGTCGAGCTCGGCAGTCAGCTCCTGTATTTTCTTTTCGGCTTCAGCGGCTTTTTTCTGGCTGATATTGAACTCATCCCGCGTCCTCTGCACATTGAGGCCAATAGAGCGCGTGTCATCCAGGATATTATTCAATAGGGCATTCAGCTCGCCAATATCTTCTGTTGAGCTGATACGTTGTTGATATCCTTCAATTTTGTCGTGGTAATCCGTGGTACTTTCCGTCATTTCCACCAACCTGTCGACAAAGGTTGTCACCATTTTTTTCAGCGTGTCCTTTGCTTCGGTAAGCGCTGGCTTGATCTGCGACTGCTTGTAGATCAGCTCCTTAAGGCTGCTCTCGGCATCGTAAAGCGTATTGATATTAAGCGGTTTTGTGACGATATCGTTAATCACCATGGTCTGCCCGTGCAACCATTTATCTTCAATCACCAGCTCACCCATACTGGAAACGATCAATCGCAACAGCTGCAATAAGGATTCATGGATACGTTGCTGCAGGTCTCGTTGCATCTCGATGGTCAGTAGAATCGGCTTCAAATCGTCAGCGCACCTGACAACCGCCTGTTCGGTGCTGGCCTGCTGCATACGCGTCAACAATGCGGTAGCTTTCTGCTGATTTTCCGGCACCGCCTGCAAGTTAGGGATCAACACCAGTTCGAACGTTCTGAGCAGCATCTCGCGCCATTGCGCGGATAGTTTATCGTTATTGCCTGAAGCAACTGCTTGCGACGCAGTGGATGACCCCGCTTGTGCAACGGGGCTGTCTACCGTGAGTAATGCCGGGCCTGATGATTCCTCCACCGTACTACCCGAGCCCCAGGAGCTCATCAGCGCCTGGATTTTCTGCCCCAGTACATCGGGGTCACTGCCGAAATTACTTAATACCTTGCTCAAGCCTTCTTTCTTACGGCTTAAGGTGACGCCTTTATGGCTGACTTCCAGTTGCTTGATCAGCGTGCGGATCAGCACCGACCAATTAACCTCAGCGGCATCCACTAGCGCCGTACCTGCCGGAAATAGCTTGCGCAATTGCTCTTCCAGCTTGGCCCAGTCGCTTTTTTCAATAAGCGGTGTGATGGCTTGCGCAGCCGCTATGTATTTCGGCTTGTGCTTGCCTGCCTCATACAATACCTTCTCCAGGGTTTTGCCTAGCTCCAGGGATTTGTCGGCAGACTTGGTACCCGCGATTTCATCGTATACGCTACGAAAGTTATCCGGCGTCGGCTGCGTCTTGCGCTGTGCCAGCTGCATCAGCGTTTGACGGGCAATTTCAATAGGTGACTGTTTTTGGTTCATAGCCTGGTAAATACCTAATCTTCATAGGGGAGCGTCCATGGTTTGACGGTTACCACCAGCATATAAAACCAAGGGCAATTTCAATAGCGTGATTAGTGATGTACTAGGGCGTTAATTCTTAAATTTGGATATTAATGCAGCTGCTTTAAATCCAGTCGCCGCAATTTCGGCGCAAGTTTTGCAGTGGCAATGACAACGGCGATCGTCATCATGCCACCAAAGACCACGGAGGGGACCAAGCCCATGAGGCGGGCTGCCAGACCGGATTCAAAGGCACCAAGCTCATTGGATGAGCCTATAAACAAGCCATTGATAGAGGCCACGCGGCCACGCATGGCATCGGGTGTAGTCAGCTGCATAATGGTGGTGCGCAACACCACCGAAACGCCATCACACATGCCGGACAGCATGAGCAGGAATGCCGCCATCCAGAAGTGAGGTGTGAGTGCAAAGCCTATGATGCTCAAGCCGAAACCTGCCACCGTCAGCAACAGCCAGCGACCGGCATGGCGGCTGATTGGACACCTGGCCAGGACGATGCCGGTGACAATGGCGCCTATGGCCGGTGCTGCCCGCAATATGCCGAGGCCCTCTGGCCCGTAATGGTAAATATCCTGGATGAATACCGGCAGCATCGCCACAGCTCCGCCAAACAGCACAGCAAACATATCCAGCGCCTGTGCCGCCATGATGATCTGGTTGTTATACACAAAGCGCACGCCTTCGGCGATGCTGGAAAATATGGGAGAGCTTTCTGCAGCCGGTGTTTTGCCAGCGCGTATGGAGAGTAGTGAAATAGCGGCGACCATCGCAAACATGGTCGCCACCAGGTAAGCCGTCGCAATACCGGCCCAGGCGATCAACACCCCACCCAACGCGGGACCGACCACAAAACCCACCTGGAACACGGTGCTGCCGATACTTGCCGCCTTGGCATATTGTTCGCGGCGCAATACCAGTGCGAACAAGGCGCTGTAAGAAGGCGCAATAAATGCACGCGCAAACCCGACGAATGCTACGGAAAGATAGATCCACTCTGACGAATTACCCACCAGCACGCCACTGGAAATAGCCGCCAGCAACAGCGCATTGATGGCCAGTACGATAGCCGCAAAAACGCCGAACATGCGCCTAGAGTAATGATCCACGGCATAACCGGCAAACAGCGCACAAGCGAAGTAGGGTACCAGCTCCGCCAGCCCGATCAACCCCAGTGCCAGAGGGTCTCTGGTGATTTCGTAGATATGCCAGCCCACCACCACTGCCATCATCTGGTAGGACAAGACTACTGCAACACGAAATGTCAGTAACTTGAAAAAACTTGGATTGGCGAGCGGATTGGCTGAGTTATCAGGTACTTCATTTTGCATAATAATCAGGCATGCTCAGACTAAACCGCCCTGAACGTGACCACCAGCACATCGCGATAAGCTGGCAAACTTGGCTCTATGGGCTCGATAGGCGTCACGCCGTGCATGCAGCGCCTGTCATTAACGATGGCACAATCGAGTGGCTGGGTGAGGGTAAAGCTATCCAGCCCTTTGAGTTCCAGATCATGCATGGTGGTGGTACCGCTGGAGATATTTTCGCGTTTAACCATCATCACCAGCACAAAATCCACGCCATCCCGGTGTATCCCTTCCGGTGTTGGCTTGCCGACCTCGCCCACATGCGCCTCGATACGGAACTGGTGGCATTCGATATGCCATTTGGCTTGCGGCATGATGTGGCTGAAAGTTTGCTGCCCAAAACGCAATACATTGCGCATGGTCGGGCCTTGCATGATTTCATCGCGGATAGGTTCGAAATCGCGGGCGATACCACCGTTCAAAGTGTTGTAATCTAGGCTTTGGTAATGCGGCTGGTGTGGCTCCAGCACGATCTCGCTGTTGCCGGAAACCGCACTTAATGTGGCATATAGTCGACGACGGTAACGGCCGCCATCGGCCATGTACTGATCCAGCGGCATATTGTTCCAGCTTGCCGAGAAACGCTCCCAGTCACTCAATGCATCTGCAGACTGCGCTAACAGCCAGGCTTGCATGGATGCACTCGGGGCAAAACTAAAGCCGGATTGTGCAATGTTGGCATACAGATCGGAGCGAGGTGTTAATTGATGCTGAGCTGGGGTCACGGGAATCACTTTCTATGAACCAAAAATGCGTTTTGGCAAGGTATGCATCATAGCGAATATGACTATAAGATTAAATATAATCAGCCGATTAAAAATAATTTTAAAAAGATATTGACAGAAATAACTAAATAACTAAATATATAGTCATGAAAATTATTGTTGAGATTCCGAGTGATTTTAAAGACACCTCAGCGCTGTTTATCGCACTGGGTGACGAGCACCGTCAGCGCATCCTGCTGGCCTTTGAGCCCGACGAGCGTATGAATATCCTGCAGATCGTTGCCGCTTCCACGCTTAGCCGCACCGCAGTTAACCATCACCTGAAAGTGCTACGCGACAGTGGGGCATTGTTGAGTGAAAAAGTGGGCAGGGAAGTGTACTTCTGGATCAACAAGGAAAAGATTGAGGACGCATTAACCCGTGTCTTGCATTACATAAAAACAGAAACTTAAGATTCAAGCAGCAGCCTCAAAAAATATAAGCTAAAAATAGCTTGGAAAACCAAAAAATAAAAACTAACAAAGGGAGCATCATGGTCGCAACCATTCTACGTTTCATCAGTAAAGTGTTGTTCAAGATAGAGGTCACCGGCCAGCAGAATGTACCGGACCATGGCAAGTTACTGATTATTGCAAATCATGAGTCATTCCTCGACGGTCTGCTGCTAGGGCTGTTTCTTCCTGTCCGCGCCACGTTCGTCGTACATACCAGCGTGCTCAACAGCTGGCTGTTTCGCCAAGTACTGAAACTGGTGCCTTACCTGGCAGTAGATCCCACCAGTCCGTTGGCCATGAAAAAGGTCATCAAGCTGCTGGAGTCCGGCGAAAATGTAGTGATTTTCCCAGAAGGCCGTATCACCCTTACCGGCAGCCTGATGAAAGTGTATGACGGCCCCGGCTTTGTCGCCGCAAAAACCGGCGCTACGATATTGCCGGTGCGCCTGGATGGTGCTGCGCGCAGTTATTTCAGTCGCTTGTCCGGCGATTATCCGCGCAAAGTTTTCCCCAAAGTCACGCTGACTATTTTGCCAACCACCAGCATCTCCATGCCGGTTGCACCCACCGCCAAGATTCGCCGCCGCATGTCAGGCGATGCCATGCGACGCGTCATGCAGGACATGTTGTTTGCCTCGCAGCCGTTGCAAACCCTGTTCAGCGCTTTTCTAGACGCAATCAGCATTCATGGCAGAAAAACCAAGCTGGTGGAGGATATGCGCCAAACCGAAGAAAGCTATGGCGAACTCCTGAAAAAGAGCCTGGCGCTTGGCCGACTGGTAGAAAAGGTCAGCGCGCCGGATGAAGCTGTGGGCGTCCTCATGCCAAACGTCACCAACACCGTCTGCCTGGTATTCGGCATGAGCGCCATGCAGCGCATCCCAGCCATGCTCAACTACACCGCTGGCACTGCTGGCCTACAGAACGCCTGCATCGCAGCGAAAGTGAGTACTATCATTACTTCTCGCCAATTTCTGGAAACAGCCAAGCTGGAAGAGGTGGTGAGTGCCTTGAAAAATGTGCGCGTGGTTTATCTGGAAGATTTACGCAGCCAATTCAGCCTCTGCGACAAACTCTGGCTCATGATCTATGCGCTGTGGTTTCCTGCCTGCGCAGCCAAGGCCAAAAATCCAGAATCCCCAGCGGTCATCCTGTTTACCTCAGGCAGTGAGGGCAAACCAAAAGGCGTCGTACATTCCCATCGCGGCATACTCGCGAATATCGCGCAAATTCGCGCAGTGATTGATTTTTCACCCAGCGATAAATTCATGATCGCACTACCGTTATTCCATGCCTTCGGCTTTACCTGCGGCGGCATCATGCCGTTAGTGACCGGCAGCAAGCTGTTCCTCTATCCATCGCCGCTGCATTACCGCGTAATCCCCGAAGTCATCTACGATCGCGGCTGCACCGTACTGTTCGGCACCAGCACTTTTCTCGCCAATTACGCCAAATTTGCCCATCCTTACGATTTCTACAAGTTACGTTACGTAGTTGCCGGTGCCGAAAAACTCAATGAAGAAGTACGCAAAACTTGGTCAGACAAATTCGGCCTGCGCATCCTCGAAGGTTATGGCGCGACCGAATGCGCACCGGTACTCGCAGTCAATACCCCCATGGCCAATCTGGCGGGCACTGTCGGCCCATTATTACCTGGCCTGCAGCCCAAGCTGGAAGCAGTTCCTGGCATAGAGCATGGGGGCCTGCTCTATGTACGCGGCCCTAATGTCATGCTGGGTTACTACCTGTTTGATAACCCCGGCGTGCTGAAATCGCCGGAGGATGGCTGGTACAACACGGGCGACATCGTCAATATCGACGAAAACGGTTTTGTAAAAATACTCGGCCGCGTCAAACGCTTTGCCAAAGTGGCAGGCGAAATGGTATCGCTGGAAACCACCGAGCAGATTGCCAACCTCGCCTCGCCCGAGCACCAGCACGCAGCAAGCACCCAAACCGATCCGGCGCGGGGTGAAAACATCATCCTGTTCAGCACTGACAGCGCTCTCAACCGCGAGGCCCTGCAAAATGCCGGCCGCGAACTGGGTAGCCCGGAAATCGCCATTGCCCGCAAGATTGTAGTTGTTACTGAACTACCGCTGCTCGGTACCGGCAAGACCGACTATGTCACGCTAAAAACCATGGCTGAGCAGGCTTAGAATAATGAGTCGCCGACAATTCCTTACCGGCATTTCGCTGTTCGGCCTCACCGCCGCGATCTGGGGAGTTTACAAATACTGGTCTAAGCCTGGGGTGATGAATAGACGGTTTATCGGCCAGTCAGCTTAAACATCCGCTCATGCAAACTATCATGCTGCAATTAAAGACAGGCACAATACGGCAGAATGCACGATGAAGGTCACAACAATTACAACAAAACCAGGATTGATATGCGGGTTAATGCAGTATTGCAAAAACACCTGGCTGGTTGATCACTGGATAAAGGGGGCTTGTTAATGGAATTCATGTTTCTGTTATTGGGAATAGTCGCGCTATTGAGCATGATAGGCGGCCTCATCAGCTTTTTCTCATGGACCGGCAAAAACTCGGTGCAAGATCAACTTAATAAGCGCATTTCTGCGCTGGAGTCACAACTGCAGGCACTGCAAGAAAGGCTTGAGGGAAGCCCGGTACCCAGCCAAGCAGCGGCATATAGCGCAGCACCTCCTGCAGATATTAGCGTAGCCACAGCGCCACCGACACAAGCCATGCAAGCTCATGCCGAAGCGGAGAGCACCATCAGTGAGCAAGTACTTACCGCCCAGGCAATGGCCGCCAGTCAGCAAGACGATTCCAGCATTGCCGAGACCTCGGCAGCGCAAAACTGGAACAGTCCCAGCGATGCGCCAAGCACGCCCAACCTGATAGAAAAGGCGTTTACTGCCGGTAAAAACTGGCTGTTTGGTGGCAACACGCTGGTGCGCTCAGGTATTGTCATTTTATTCATCGGTATCAGCTTTTTGCTCAAATATGCTGCCGAACATACCCATGTCCCTATTGAGTTACGGCTGGCGGGAATCGCGCTGTCCGGCGTTGGTTTGCTGGCGCTGGGCTGGCGTTTGCGTCACTCTCGGGCTGAATACTCGTGGGCGATACAGGGCGGCGGGGTTGGTATTCTCTACCTCACCATCTTTGCAGCGCTCAAGCTATATCAGCTGATTCCACCCAATGTCGCCTTCATGTTGCTGATCGCGGTCGCTTTCCTGTCAGCATTGATAGCAGTGCTGCAATCCGCCATGGCATTGGCCGTGCTAGGGTTTGCCGGTGGCTTTCTGGCACCGATACTGACTTCCACCGGGCACGGTAGCCATGTCGGGCTGTTCAGTTACTACCTGGTACTCAATCTCGGCATTGCCTTTGTGGCATTCCATAAAAGCTGGCGCCCGCTCAATGTGCTGGGCTTTGCCTTTACCTTTGTCATCGGTACGCTATGGGGTAGCAGAAGCTATGTGCCTGAATTTTTTGCCAGCACCGAACCTTTCCTGATTATCCACTTTTTGCTGTTTACACTGATTGCCGTGCTGTATGCCTTCAGGCAATCCACCAAGGCCACGGACTACGTGGATGCAACCTTGGTGTTCGGCACCCCTATTGTTGGCTTCAGCCTGCAGTATGCCTTGTTGCGTGACTCGCATTTCGGCCTGGCTTATAGCGCGCTGGCGCTGGCCATCTTCTATATCACGCTGGCCTGGTGGATACTCACGCGCAAGCGCGAAACCCTGCAGTTTCTGGGCGAATGCTTCCTTGCACTGGGCATAGGTTTTGCCACCTTAACTTTGCCTCTGGCGCTAGACGGTCGTTGGACTTCGGCCGCCTGGGCAGTCGAGGGGGTAGGGCTGGTATGGGTAGGCTTGCGCCAGAAGCGCACTTTCCCTTTGCTGGCAGGCCTGGCCTTGCAGCTACTCGGCGCTGCCGCATTTGCCAACGGCTGGGGCTTAACCGGTTACTCGGAATCGGGGCACCAGAACATGTTTCTGGGCGTGGCCTTTATTGCCTTATCAGGCTGGGCTTGCGGAGCGTTGCTGGTTAACTATATCCCGACTAAAACCAGGCTGCTCAGCACACTGCTGGCGATATGGGGCTGGCTATGGTGGATCAGTGCCGGTTTCGTAGCCATTGATGAGTTCCTGCCCTCCAGCATGTACCCCCACGCCTGTCTGTTGTTCGTCGCAGTGACCAGCCTGTTGTTACCGATAGTTGCGCGTGCCTTGCAGTGGCCCAGGCTGGCTTGGTTAAGCGCGCTGTTATTGCCTGCCATGGCAATAGCCACTTTGGCAGAGTCTTTTGAAACACGGCCATTCAGCCATCTTGGCTGGTTAAGCTGGCCGGTGGCCTTTGCTATGTATGCCTGGCTGCTGCATAAGGGCACTTTCAAATCTGGTAGCGTCATGCGTGCGCCAGCGCTATGGCTGCTGGCCATTATCGGCGTGCTGGAATGGAAATTCTGGTTGCAACATTATGTCTACGAGGCGGCCGTCTGGCAGGATATCGGCTGGGCCATCGTACCACTGGCGATTATTGCCGCCATATTGCAGTGGCAGAAAGGGCGGCAGAAGTCAGATTTCGATGAATCCGCTTTCAGTAATACCCGCGCCTGGCTGTGGCATGGCTGCGCACCCCTGGCAATCTTCCTGCTGGGGTGGTTTGCGTTGATGTCACTACTCTCCAGCGGCGATGCCAGGCCGCTGCCTTACCTACCGCTGCTTAATCCCCTGGATATAGCACTGGCTGCCGTGTTGTTGATGCTGTTGATCTGGAAACGCACCATCACGGCTTATTTCATTACCGGCAGCTTTACCGATACGCTCAATAAGATTACGCCACCACTGGCAGGCCTGATGGCATTCGCACTACTCAACGGCATGCTGCTGCGTACCCTGCATTATTGGGCCGGCACGCCGTTTTTATGGACCGCAATCTTCGACTACACCCTGGTACAGATGTCGTTCACCTTCCTGTGGGGGATTACCGCGCTCATCCTCATGCTGGTTGCGCATAGCCGTGCCCATAGAAAGCTCTGGATCGTGGGTGCGGCGCTGATGGGTCTGGTAGTACTGAAACTGTTCATGCTCGACTTGGCAGAGCATGGCTCGGTAGAGCGCATCATTTCATTCATCGGGGCCGGGATATTGCTGCTGGTGATGGGCTACTTCGCACCGCTGCCCCCGGCAAACAAACCCCTTGATACCCTAGAAGAAACAAGTCTAGACGAGGCAAGACTATGAAAACACATCAGCTGTGGGCAGGTTTATTTGCAAGCAGTTTTTTGGGGCTTTGCGTGCAGGTTTCGGCAGCCACCTTTACCCTCGAAGCGGCAGGCGCGGCTCCTTTGTACCGCAGTGAGTTGCCGTTGGAAGTCTATCAATCTACGCGGCAAGATGACCTGAGCGACCTCGTTATCTTCAATGCCGCTGGTGAGCGCGTCCCGCATGCCTTGCTGGACAGGTCACTGGTGCATCCACCAGCTGCGGCGATCAACACCAGCAGCAAACTGCCGGTTTTCCCGATACAGGCCAGCTCGCTCACCACTGTGTCCGGAACCAATGACTTGCGCCTGCAACTGGAAAAAAGTGCAGGCAAAACCACCGTCTCCATTACTCAGGGCAGTACCAACACTGACACCCCAACCGTGTATTTGCTGGATGCCGGAGAGAAGCACCAGGCCATACAAAAACTCACGCTGGATTGGGCTGAAGCAGAGAGCAGGATGATAGAAGTGGAAGTGCTGGCGAGCGACGACTTGAATAGCTGGACCAGCATAGGCCATGGCATCCTGTTGAAAACATCGAATGCTGCAGGGGCCATCCAGCAAAACGCGGTCACACTAGACAGCTCCAGCCATGCGCGTTATTTGCAGCTGCGCAGTGTCAACCCCGCACAGGCACTTAAGCTGACCACGGCCGAAGCGCACATGTCGACACAAGCGCCGGATACGCCCAAGCTATTGTGGCAAAGCCTGCCGGCAGCTAACGCCAGACGTAGCGATGACAGCCAGACCGGACTAAGCAATATCGAGTTTGAGGCTGCAGGACATTATCCAGCCGAATATCTGCGCGTGATCCTGCCCGATGACAACACCATTAGCAGCGTAAAAATAAGCGTGCGCAACAAGCCCGGCGAGCCATGGCGCTATATCAGCAATGCTTCGGTTTATCGACTGGTTGAAAAAAATCCAGCCGGAAAAATCACGACCCTGACCAGCCCCGACATCAACATCTACCCAACGATAGCGCGTTACTGGCAGCTGCAGTTCAATACCGCCACCGGCGGCATAGGCGCATCTACGCCCAGCCTGACGCTAGGCTGGGCCACGCAAACCATGGTGTGGAATGCGCGTGGCAACGCTCCATTTACCCTGCAATCGGGTCAGGCTGAAATAGCCAGCCACGTCACTATTGCAAGCCTGATCCCAGACTTTAAGCCAGAAAAACTACAGCCATTACCATTAGCCGCCATCCACCTGATGACCACAGCTTTGCCTGGCGATACTGCCACCAAGACTGCCGATAGCACATGGTCCAGCCCCGAAGATAATAAACGCTGGTGGTTGTGGGGAGGTCTGCTGCTAGGCGTGCTGGTACTCGCAGGGATGGCGCTTTCGCTGCTGAAATCTGACAACAAAGCTACAAGCACCTCAGGGTCATCATCTGATCATGCTGAGCCCCGACAATAAGCATGAAAACCACCAACAACAAAACACTTAACAGGAATCAGGGAAAAAGTATGGCAAACCTACCAACCACTCAAGACGGGCTTCTATCCCGCGGCATGATCGCAGTATTGGTCGCGCAATTCATTTCGGCGCTGGCAGACAATGCCTTGCTGTTCGCAGCCATCGCCTTGTTAAAATCGCAAATTGCGCCAGATTGGCAGATCCCGTTATTGCAGGAATTTTTTGTGGTGGCTTTTATCTTGCTGGCGCCATTTGTCGGGCCATTTGCCGATGCCCTACCCAAAGGCCGCGTCATGTTGATTGCCAACGGCCTGAAATTTATCGGTGCTGCTGCCATGCTTTCCGGCCTGCACCCACTACTGGCCTACGGCATGGTAGGCATTGGTGCTGCAGCCTATTCGCCAGCCAAATACGGCATCTTGAGTGAGTTAGTGAGCGCTGACAAACTGGTTAAAGCCAACAGCATGATGGAAGGTTCCACCATCGTCGCCATCCTGCTGGGGGCCGTGCTGGGCGGCATGCTGGCCGACCATTCCGTAACCGGCGCGCTGACTGCCATCGCAGGCTGCTACTTACTCGCAGCAGCGGCCAATCTGTTGATTCCCAGACTAGCGCCCATGCATCCTTTAGCCAAGTTTGCACCCGTGCCATTACTCAAAGATTTTCTTCATGCGCTGAAAACACTGTTCAGCAACAAGGATGCTCGCTTTTCGCTGATAGGCACCAGCGTATTCTGGGGAGCGGGCAGCACGCTGCGTTTTCTGCTGGTGGCCTGGGTACCGGTTGCACTCAATATCCATGACCTGAGCACACCCGCCAACTTAAGCGGGGCGGTAGCGATAGGCATTGCTTTTGGTGCTTTTGGCGCCGCCAAATATGTCACCCTGGATAAGGTCAATCGCGCCTTACCTGCCGGCATACTCATCGGCCTGCTCATCATGGCTTTTGCCTATGTCACCAACCTGTATGTGGCAATCGGCATGCTGATCCTCACAGGGGCTTGCGGCGGCTTTTATGTAGTGCCGCTCAACGCCTTGCTGCAAGAACGCGGGCATGAAAGCGTAGGTGCCGGCCACGCTATTGCCGTGCAGAATCTGTTTGAGAATTTTTTAATGCTGCTGATGATCGGCTTTTACACACTGCTGGATAAAAACCACACCCCTGTCGTCATCTCCACCATCACTGTCGGTGCGCTGGTGCTGGTGGCTATCAGCACGCTAGCCTGGATGCGTCTCTCGCAAAAAAATAAGAACATTTAAGAATAAGAAGGCTAAAAATAAGAAAGCTGGAACTGACCATGAAAACCCTGTACGCACTGGCAATAACGCTCATCTCGTCTGCCCCCATCGCCCATGCAGCCCCAATACCCGCAACGCAAGATGGCTTGCTGGGCTTATACCCAGCGCAGGATATGCGGCTCACTACCGGCAGTTGCAAAGACTGCCCGACCATTCCGCAGGCACTCTGGTACTTTCAGCAGGAACTCATTGCCGTAGCAGATGACAATCAAGCAATTGCCGGCTTCTCCAGGACAGAAAATGCCCAGCAGGATGTCAAAAACTGGTCTGCACACGCTGAGAAGCAGGGGGTAAACGCATTGCCTCCGCTGGTTTGGCTGGGTTCCAGCCAGGTCATCCCCAAGGCAGATCTGGCTGCCGATGGCAAAACCATTCGGCTGGATGACAGCACTCATCTGGCATTTGATATCACGCCAAAAATCCCCACCAATCTCTCTTATTACGACAGTAGCAGCCAGAAATTCTTTAGCCAGAGACCTGTGCGCTTGCGTGGTGAAACCAGCAAAAACGCTGATGGCGGCAAACACTTCACCGCACGCACTATCTGGCCACTGGATTTTAAAATGGCCACCAGTACAGCAGCGCAGCCCTTAAGCCAGGTGGAAACCCTGCAAACCTTGGTACGCGCCAATAATGGTGGCGCCCAAAGCCCGTATCAAACCCGACTGTTATGGTCGCGAGAAGCAGGAGGAAATACTGACTGGGCCGGTAAAGCCGTGCTCGGCGTCATGCTCAATGGTGCACAGGGCGACGATGACGAAGCGCATGGCGGCCACTTTGGTATCGTCACCGGGCGCTTTGAGGCCGATGGCAACTGGTCGCGCTGGCTGGTGAATAACTTTTACAACCTGGATTCATACAGCGAAAAAGGCATCATCGCGGGTGTCACGCCCATGGACAAATACCTGATGGACCTCAATAACGGCCAGAGTTACTACCGGCCATCGTACATGCTGGTCGCAGTGCTCAAAAATGAGTCGGTAGCGCAACAATACCAGGCTGCTATCAACCGCGTGTACAACCATTTTTATCGCCACGATTTCGTCTATCAACACGCAAAAGCCAACTGCGCTGGCATTAGCGTAGATACCTTTCGCAGCCTGGGTTGGCAACTGCCTGAGCGCGGCAATGGCGGCATCGCCAAAGCCACCGCCGCTTATTTTTATGTCGCAGCCACCAGTGGTAGCCTGAAAGACGCGCGCAATATCTACGATTACATCATCACCGAGGATACTGTGCTAAACCCGGCAGCCGCTTTCGATGCCATGGGGGTCGATATGCTGGATCTGGTACAAGGCAAGGCCAAAAGACCGCTCAGCCCGCTGGAGCAGCACCTGAGCAATGACATAGAAGCGCTGATCTATGTGCATATCCCGCAAATACCTTCCAGCCGTGCATTTGGCCAGGCGCCGGTCTATTCATTTGATGAGTATATCGATCGTGCGCCCGCCGACCGAAGCCAGTGGAAGATAGTGCCGGTTGCACCACGCCCATTCCCGAATCAGCTTCGTGATGGACTGGCGCTTAAACAGGATAAACCAGCGTTGGTGCCGTGGTCTGTGGCATTGGTCAGCCTGGGGTTGGTTTTGCTGGTGATTTGGGGCTTGCGCAAGCTGCTGAGCAAGCCTAAGCCGGTTTTGAGTCCGTCACGTGAGGCTTAACTTGATACTGGCAACAACACATCTGGCCAGACCAAGCATTGATAAACCTTGAACTGGTGCGCTGCTCGAGCGATAGCCAACTTGAGTACAGTGCATCAGCTTCACTGAGGGACTACTTCCTCTGGTTGATATTCCACCTCGTCAGATTTCCAGTTCAAGATTAACCTCTGACTTTTCTCACCGGCAATGAGAGTAATCACATGGGATTGTTTTACCTCATTGTATTTGCCGGTCACTTTGTACTTGCCCGCAGGCAGGTCGACATAAAGCATTGGTCCGGCTTTGGGCAATGTGAAAACGGTTTGCTTGTTATTATCGGTAATCACCAGGTCAACATCAGTAAGTGCAGTGCCTGTTTTCCCTTCAGACAGTAATATCTGCAGCGGGAATTTTTTGGCTACCAACCGCATCTCCTCAACTTCCTCGCGACCAATTCCTCCATTCATGAAATTGATTCCGGAAGCTGACTTTAAGACCGTCGGCTGGGCATAAGCCACACTGAACAATGCTGTCAGCAAGCTTGTGAGAGTGAGGGCAAAAGCAATCCTGTACTGGTTTTTCATTTTGTACCCCTGTCTGGTTAACATTAATTAATTTCAGATTACGATTAAAGCAATTTAACAGCAAGTGTGCTACAAAAGTAGCTAATAACTTGCCGGAATATGCACAAAATACGCAAGTCGCGACTAATTTGTCATATTAGTGTAACTTAGCGGCAATTTTGTAAAATGACATACATCAATTAATGATTGAGCGCATTCAATCGCTACACCAACGATACCGGCATAGTTTACGCACGCTGCTAAGGTTCGGCATATATATGCTCGCGTTATTTCTCACTTGCCTTGCCTACTGGGTTAATGAGAATTTCGGTGAGCCCTCGTTAGAGCAAGTGCTGTATCACGTCCAGTTTGGTATGGAAGGTCTAGTCGATACTGACACGGCACTGGTCAAAAGCTTTCTCCAGTTATGCCTGGTTGTTCCTCTGCTGACTTCATTAGGCCTGGTTGCGGCAGAGGTTTCGATTGGTCTGCTCCTGACGCACGGCAGTCAATACGCCGTCGCCCGCTTTGTCAGCAAAGCCAATAAGCGCCTGATAAAAGCCATCTATTGGATAATAGGCCACAGAGCGCCGCTGTATGTGCTGATTATGTCCCTGGCCTATTTTGGTACTCAATTTTCACTCATGGCTTTTTTGCACAACCAGTTCGGCAAGGATTATTTTGCTGCTAACTATATATACCCAGGCACTGTGCAGATACACGCCAAAAAGCCCAAGAATCTGGTGCTAATTTACGTAGAGAGCCTGGAAAATTCCTACAAGGATAAAGCACTCTTCGGCAAAAACCTGCTGGAAAGCCTTGATGAACAAGGTGGCGTCAGCTTTGAGAAATATCGCCAGGCCCCCGGAACTGGCTGGACCATTGCCGGCATCACGGCTACCCAATGTGGCATTCCGCTTAAAAGCGTGAGTTTGTACGATGGCAATAACCAGGGCGAAAACATTAAGACTTTCCTGCCCAATGCAGTTTGCCTGGGCGATATCCTGCATCAATTCGGCTTTCATAATGTATATATGGGCGGCGATGCGCTGCCGTTTTCCGGCAAGGGCCGATTTTTTCTCGATCACCACTATGACGAGGCCTATGGTCGCGACGAGCTTAAAGGCGACTTGACGCAGGCCGGGATGAATTTTTGGGGCCTGTACGATGATGATTTACTGCTGCAAGCCAAGACAAAACTTATCATGCTGCATCAGGCAAAACAGCCGTTTAATCTCACGATCACCACTATCGATACGCACGGCCCTGACGGATTTATCTCAAAGCGCTGTAAAGCCGAGGACTCAGCCGATTTTGCCGATGTTGTACAGTGCACATCGAAGCAGGTAGCCGAGTTCGTCCAGTTCATCAAGAACAGCGGTTATCTCAAAGATACCAATGTAGTCATTCTTGGCGATCACCTGGCGATGTCCAACCCGGTTTCGGCACAACTAGATAAGCTGCCGGAGCGTCATGTCTATAACAGCCTGATTTCACGCAAAGCAGTGACCAAAAACCGGGACGATGTACTACATTTCGACATGTTTCCCACCATACTGGAATTCATCGGCTTTCAAGTTGAAGGCGGCAGGCTGGGCTTAGGCTATACCGCAATCACCAAGGGCTCTGCCATGCCATCACCTGATGAGTATGAGGAAATGTCGGCAGATTTGCTGAACAACTCAGATGAGTATCTGGCATTGTGGGCGCAGCGTTCGCAGAAAACGGCAGTGAAGTAAACTAAGTCTTATCCAGCAAGATACCCAAAGCTACTAGATTGCAGTAAGCTTTCACCCTTGCAAATCAATCGATTCGTACTACGCTAGAAAGCACATCCCCATGGCCCAATATGTAATGTCTATGCTCCGCGTGAGCAAAATCGTGCCGCCTAAACGGCAAATCATCAAGGATATTTCCTTGTCTTTTTTCCCGGGTGCCAAGATTGGCCTGCTCGGCCTGAATGGTTCAGGAAAATCTACCGTGCTGCGTATCATGGCGGGTGAGGACAAGGAGTTTGAGGGTGAAGTGCAGCACCAGCCTAAAATTTCCATAGGTTATCTGCCGCAGGAGCCGCAGCTGGATGCTGATAAGACCGTGCGCGAAGAGGTAGAGTCCGGCATGGGCGAGGTGATGGAAGCCAAAAAGAAACTGGAAGAAGTCTATGCCGCCTATGCAGAGCCGGATGCAGATTTTGAAAAGCTGGCCGATGAACAGGCCAAATATGAAAACATCATCGCCGCCAGTGGTTCGGATGTAGAACACCAACTCGAAATCGCGGCTGATGCGTTACGCCTGCCGCCGTGGGATGCCAAGATAGGCCCACTATCCGGCGGTGAAAAGCGCCGTGTGGCCCTGTGCAAGCTACTGCTTTCAAGGCCGGACATGCTACTGCTGGATGAGCCTACCAACCACCTGGATGCGGAATCTGTAGAGTGGCTGGAGCAGTTCCTGGTGCGCTTCCCAGGCACTGTGGTGGCGGTGACCCACGATCGATACTTTCTTGATAACGCGGCGGAATGGATACTGGAGCTGGATCGCGGCCATGGTATACCCTGGAAAGGTAATTACTCCAGTTGGCTGGACCAGAAGCAGGAGCGCCTGAGCCAGGAAGAGTCGCAGGAGTCGGCACGTCGCAAAGCCCTGAATACCGAGCTGGAATGGGTACGTCAGAACCCCAAGGCTCGCCAGGCCAAGAGCAAGGCGCGTATTGCCCGCTACGAAGAACTGGCCAGCGCCGAATACCAGAAGCGCAATGAAACCCAGGAAATCTTCATCCCTGCCGGTGAACGCCTGGGCGACCAGGTCATCGAGTTCAAGAACGTCAGCAAGGCGTTCAAAGATAGGCTGCTGATTGATAACCTTAGCTTCAGCATTCCGCCCGGCGCCATCGTCGGCATCATTGGGCCGAACGGCGCCGGTAAATCGACCTTGTTCAAGATGATTACAGGCAAGGAACAACCGGATAGCGGTGAAGTGAATATCGGCCAAACGGTAAAAATGGCTTATGTCGATCAAAGCCGCGATGCGTTGAGTGATAGCAAGACGGTGTTTGATGAGATTTCTGGGGGTTCGGACATCCTCACCGTAGGCCGCTACGAAACGCCGTCACGTGCCTATATCGGACGCTTCAACTTCAAAGGTGGCGACCAGCAGAAAATTGTCGGCAATCTTTCCGGTGGTGAGCGCGGACGCCTGCACCTGGCCAAGACACTGATCTCCGGCGGCAATGTGCTGCTATTGGATGAACCGTCAAATGACCTGGATGTAGAAACACTGCGTGCGCTGGAAGATGCCTTGCTGGAATTTGCCGGCAGTGTGCTGGTGATCTCTCATGATCGCTGGTTCCTCGACCGTATTGCCACGCATATCCTGGCTGCCGAGGGCGAATCGCAATGGACCTTCTTCAACGGTAATTACCAAGAGTATGAAGCCGACAAGAAGAAACGTCTGGGTGAGGAAGGCGCTAAACCTAAACGCATCAGATACAAACCGATTACTCGATAGTTCAGTGGCATAAGCGACTTCACCTACCGCCTTCTGTACCCGTATGGGTATGCCCGCCGAAACTAAGCCGCAAAAGTCAGCGGCAAGTTCGGCGACAAAGGCGCTAAACCTAGACGTATTCGCTACAAGCCAATTACTCGATAGTTCTAAGCTAACTAACAACAAGGGCGAACTCAAGCCAGCCCTTGTTATTCGACATCAATCCTGGGCTTATATGGAGCCCGTTTCATCATGCTGTCCCATAGCCAGGGTGGCAATAGCCTAAGAATTTTTACCACTATCCCCATTTGCCAGGGAATCACAACAAAGCGACGCTTGCGTGCAATCGCTCGCACGAATTTCTCTGCAGCGATATCCACGTCCATCAGGAAAGGCATGACATAGGTGTTCACATCCGTCATGGGGGTACGAATATAGCCGGGGGCGATAGTGGTCACGCTGATATTGAACTTCAACATTTCCACACGCAGGCTTTCCAAATAACTGATGGCTGCTGCCTTAGAGGCACTATAAGCACCAGCGCCCGGCAGGCCGCGTATGCCAGCCACACTGGCGATACCCACTAGCTGCCCGCCACCCTGTTGATGCATGGCTTCGATAAATGGTTGAAAGGTATGCACCATGCCGAGTACGTTGATATCCATCACCGCCTTGAATGCGGCAATATCCTGCTTGTATTCAGTCAAGGTGCCGCGGCTGACGCCAGCGTTGGCTATCACAACATCCGGGGCGCCAAAGCGATGGATAAAATCCTCGGCTGCCAGCTGCAACGCCTCAGCATCTCGCACATCCAGTGAGTAAATGGCGCAGGGCACACCCAATTCTGCAGCTAAGGTTTCCAATAGCTCTTGACGCCTTGCGACCAGACCAAGCGTTGCGCCCTGCGCCGCATAGTATCTGGCCAGCGCCTGGCCTATGCCGGTAGACGCACCGCTAATAAAAACCCGTTGCGGCTCGGGTAAGACCACAACGGGTTTTTGATTAAACACTGTCAATAAACCTGACGAATGCGCTTACTTCTTTGCCCCGGCTTTTTCTTTACGGACATTAGCAATGATGAAGTCGGCGACATTCAGCACTTCCTGGTTACCACCAGCCATGGTGCTGGAAGTGATGTATTTGCCGTCAATGATGAGGCTAGGGACACCAGTAGCACCTGAGGCGCGGAAAGTTTGCATGGCACGGGTAAGCTTGGTGTTGGTAGAGAATGACTTAAAAGCCTCTTCAACCTTTTTACGATCCATCCCGCTTTGTTTGGTAATCCAATCAATTGCGCCAAGCTCATCATCAGGACGCAAGGCTTTTTGCTTATGGATAGCTTCAAACAGGGGCACATGCAGCTTTTCAACCAAGCCTAAAGACTCAAGCGCATAGTATGCCTTGGCCATAGGCGCCCAGTCAGGACGTGGGATCCCGGGCACACGCTTAAAAGTAACGTCAGCAGGCAATTTCTTTACCCAGGCTGACAGTTGTGGCTCTAACGCATAGCAATGCGGGCATCCATACCAGAACAATTCAACCACCTCTATCTTGGCGGCATTTTCAGTCGGGATAGTTTGTACGGTCGCGTTATATTCGATACCGCTTTGTGGATCTGCCATGACATTTGCCGATACCAGCAACATTAAGGCAGCCAGAAATTTCTTCATGATATTTTTCCTTAGTTTTAAATGATGAGTGAGGTACTGCACTAAATTAACGCTTTTATATTCAACGCACATAGGCCCATAGCAGCTGACATCTGCCGCTATGAATAGTTTTATTGGGCTGCCGTACTGCTATGAATCTTAATGAGATCAGCCGTAAAGCCATTGCGGGTTAAATCGCCTCTAGCTTTGTCTATCTGGCTCAGGTCGACAAAGGGGCCCACGCGCACACGATGCCACACGCCTTTATCAGGGATAGTGGCAGTTTGCACGATGGCTTCCATACCCAGCAATGCCAACTTGGCTTTCATATTGTCGGCCTCTTGCTCGGTTTTGAAGGCGCCTACCTGCAGGAAGTAATTTTCCTTGACGGTGGCAGCTTCAGACTGCTGTTGTTTCTGCTGAATTTCCTGCTCGGTTACTTTGCTCTCGCTACCGGGCAAGATGGTGTAAAAATCGAAGCGTGGTTTTTCTGCAGTGTCTGGCTTTTCATTTTTTGGCACCGCGCTCGTTTCATTCTCTTCGGTCACAACGTTAGCCACAGCTGGCGCCTTGTTGACAAACGGGCTGTCACCCCCATTTACAAACAGGGCAACGGCGACTGAAACACCAACCCCAATGAGCAGGCCGACCAGTAGGCCAACCAGAAATGGGCTGCCTTTATTACTGGATTTTTCTCTGGCGGCAGTGGGTTTATAGTCTCGACTCATGTAGGTTCCTCAATAGATTTATAGTCTTGGATTATTCGTGACGCGTTCAGGCTTCTGGCGCAAACATGGATTCTGGCGCACTAACGCCCAACAGTCGCAAGCCATTACGTAGTACCTGCTGCGTAGCTTTGATCAGGGCGAGTCGAGCCAGTTTAGTCTCGTTATCTTCTACCAATATTTTATGCTCATTGTAGAAACTGTGCAGATCGCTCGCCAAATCCCTGAGGTAGTTGGCAATGGTGTGCGGGGCCAGGTCTATCGCGGCGTTTTCTATCACCTCGGGAAACTCGCTCAAGCGCTGCATGAGGGCAGCATCATGAGGGAAATTCAGGGCGGTCAGATCGGCATTATCCAGTTCTGCGATATCGCCCCCCCATTGCCGGATAACGCTGCAAATGCGGGCGTGGGCATACTGGATGTAATACACCGGATTGTCATTGGTCTGCGCCCGCGCCAAGTCGATATCGAACACCAATTGTGAGTCGGCACGCCGCGCCGCAAGGAAGTAACGCGTGGCATCGCAGCCGACTTCTTCAATCAGGTCGCGCAGCGTTACATAACTACCGGCACGCTTGGAGAGCTTTACTTCTTCGCCACCGCGCATCACGGTCACCATCTGGTGCAGCACGTAGTCAGGCCAGCCCTTGGGGATGCCCATATCCAGCGCCTGCAGGCCAGCGCGTACGCGGGTGATGGTGCTGTGGTGGTCGGCACCCTGTTCATTAATCACACGTTCAAAACCACGCTGCCATTTATCCAGGTGATAGGCCACATCAGGCACAAAATAGGTGTAACCGCCGTCGGTCTTGCGCATCACGCGGTCTTTGTCATCGCCAAAGTCAGTGGTGCGCAGCCATAGTGCGTCATCCTGCTCATAGGTATGGCCGCTGGCGATGAGGTTTTGAACCGTCTGTTCAACCTTGCCTGTGGTGTATAGCGCAGACTCCAGCGAGAATGTATCGAACTTGATCTGGAATGCACGCAGGTCCAGATCCTGCTCCTGACGCAAATAGGCGACTGCAAAACGGCGTATCGAATCGCTGTCATTGACATTGCCACTTGCGGTCACTTCCATGTCGTCAGCCACCACGGTTTTTTTAGCCAGGTAGGCATCCGCTACGTCTGCAATATAGTCGCCACGATAGCCGTCTTCGGGCCACTCTGCATCATCAGGGGTAAGGCCGCAACAGCGGGCCTCTACTGACTTGGTCAAATTATCGATTTGTACCCCGGCATCGTTGTAATAGAATTCACGGGTTACCGCCCAGCCGTTAGCATCCAGCAAGCGCGCCAGGCAATCGCCCACAGCCGCGCCGCGGCCATGGCCGACATGCAGCGGGCCTGTCGGGTTGGCGGAAACGAACTCCACCTGTACTTTGCGGCCTAGCCCGGAATTGTTGTGGCCGAATTGATCCCCCTGTTGCCGGATCAAACCGATGACTGCCTGCTTTGCTTTGGCACTAAGGTAAAAGTTGATAAAACCAGCACCAGCAATTTCTACTTTTTCAATAAACGTGGAGGCGGGCAGGAATTTGATGAGGCTTTCAGCGATGGCACGTGGATTTTGACGCAGGGGCTTTGCCAGCATCATGGCCAGGTTGGTAGAAAAATCGCCATGCTGTGTATTTTTGGGCCGCTCCAGTTGTATCGCCAGATGATCGTTATCAATATTCAGGCTTTTTGCGGCAATGGTCAGTATTTCGGTAAGATGTGCTTTCAAAGCAGGGTTTTCCAAGCGGGATTTGTAAGAATAATGAATAAAAACGTATTTTAACCTATTGATGCCAAGCACTCACCACCAATTCAACGCCAAGTCCTATGAGTAAGCAGAATATTCTCAAAGTCGCGCTCGATGTGCCGCTGGACTCTGTTTTCGACTATCTGGATGGAGGCAACACTGTGGCTGTCGGCCAGCGTGTCGTCGTCCAGTTCGGTCGCCGCATGCAGGTGGGTGTGGTGGTACAACTGGCAGATCACAGCGATGTACCTGCTGATAAGCTCAAACCTATCCTGCAGGCTTTCGAGCAGGAACCGCCGCTGGATGCAGAAAGTTTCGCACTGCTTAAATTTTGTGCAGATTATTATCAATATCCTTTTGGCCAGGCTTTACTCTCGGCCCTACCCACCCGGCTGAGGCAGACCCAACCTGCAATCTCACGCAAGCAGTTCGCCTATGCATTGACGGTGACTGGGCGTGAGGTGGGCATTGAGGCTGTCGCCGCTAAAAAAGCCATACAGCGACGATTACTAGCGGCTCTGTCAGACAATACCGAGCTGAGTGAGTCTGCGCTCAATGAAATCTCCAGTGGCTGGCGTAAAGCCATGCAGGGCCTGGTTGAACTGGGCCTGGTCAGTGCGCGTGAAATCCTGGCTGGGTTGGCTGCTTCCATCAGACGCGAGGCAGTGCAGCCTGAATTAAATGCCGAGCAAGCCATGGCGGTGCAATCCATACTGGAAACTTCCAGCAAATTCAAACCCTGGCTACTGCATGGTATTACCGGTAGCGGCAAAACCGAGGTTTACATCCGCCTGCTACAAGCAATATTGGCGGATAACGATGGCCAGGCGCTAGTACTGGTGCCCGAGATTAACCTCACGCCGCAGCTGGAGTCGCGCTTCCGCAGCCGTTTGCCTGATTTTCCCATGGTCTCTTTGCACAGTAATCTCAGTGAGAGTGAACGCTTACAAAACTGGCGCCTGGCGCAGTCCGGCCAGGCGCGCATTGTCATCGGCACCCGTCTGGCGGTATTTACACCCATGCCAAAATTAAAACTGGTCATCGTGGATGAGGAGCACGACGGCTCTTATAAACAACAGGATGGCATGCGCTATCATGCGCGCGATGTTGCCATGGTGCGTGCCCAGCGCGGAAAATTGCCCATTGTGCTGGGCTCTGCCACGCCTGCGCTGGAAACCTGGCATAACGCCACTGCAGCGGATGCAAAAGTACGCAAGTTCGGCCTGCTTACGTTGACCAACCGTGCCGTGTCCAAGGCAGAATTGCCTAATATCCGCTGTATAGACGTGACCAAAAGCCCTTTACAGGACGGACTCTCGCCAATATTGATAGCCGCCATGCGCGATCGCCTGGCAAAAGGCGAACAAAGCCTGCTATTCATCAATCGACGCGGCTACTCCCCCGTGCTGCTGTGTTCAGCCTGCAACTGGATTGCCCCTTGCTCACGTTGCAGCGCCAAGCTGGTGGTGCATCTGCGCCAAGGCCGTTTGCGCTGCCACCACTGCGGGCACGAAGAACGCATCACCCGCCAATGCCCGAGTTGTGGCAACCAGGACCTGCACGCGACCGGCCATGGTACACAGCGGCTGGAAGAGACGCTTGCTGCGCAATTCCCGCAAGCCCGGATTCTGCGCGTGGACAGGGACAGCACCAGACGAAAAAATGCCTTGGCCGATATGCTGGAAGCGGTACATGCCGACGAGGTAGATATCCTGGTGGGCACGCAAATGCTGGCGAAAGGCCACGATTTCCCAAATCTCACTCTGGTAGGCGTGATTGATACGGACAGCGCCCTGTTTAGCCCGGATTTTCGTGCTGCCGAGCGCCTGTTTGCCCAGCTTATGCAAGTGGCTGGCCGCGCTGGGCGCGCCGATAAGGCTGGTGAAGTGTTGATACAGACGGCTTTTCCTGACCATGCCTTATTCAATGCACTGCGAACTCAGGATTACACGGCCTATGCCAGGACGCTACTGCAGGAGCGGCAGATGACGCAGTTCCCGCCGTATATCTTCATGGCATTACTACGTGCCGAAGCAACCGATTTCAGGCAAGTGCAGCAATTTTTGCAACTTGCCGCAGATAACGCGCGTGGCATTAGTGAGGAAGTCATGGTATACGATCCGGTGCGGCCTACCATGGAGCGCCTGAAAGGCATGGAGCGCGGCCAGTTGTTGCTGCAGGCCGATAGCAGGCTACAGTTGCAGATGTTGCTCAGGAACTGGGTGCCGCAATTGCGCGCCAGCAAATTAGCTGCCAAAGTTCGCTGGGCGGTGGATGTTGATCCGCTAGAATTTTAGCCGGGTATTAATGTCCAGGAATCCCCACCGCTTTGGGCTGTTTTATCACGTATTTTTCATTGATTGATCCATCCGGCTCAAGGATTTTCTGATCACTGTCCCATAGCTCAAGGGCTTTTTGTTTCATTTCCGGGTTAGGGTAATGCCGCTCTTCCAATATCACCAGGCCGAATGCCCCTTTGAACTGGACATGATAACTTGCGGCTTTGGTCGGGGTATGCGATGGCACAGCCGGGGCAGGCGGCGTATCCTGAATTCCCCCTGCTGGAGAGCCTTGCTGGACTTGTTCAGTAGGGTTGCCATTATGTTTATCGGCAGCTGTTTTCTTGGCCTTGTCCGCCTTCAGTTGCTCGGATTTAACTTTTTCTACGGCATCTGCTGATTTGCTCTCAGATTTTGGCGGCTTCAACGCGGCGAGCCTGCGTGCTTCGGTCACCCCTTTTGTTGCCTCGGCCTCAGTGGCATAACATCCTGCACTATTCCAGGTTTTACCTTTGTCATTGCTAAAGTATGCCCATATTTGCTTGTCGTAGAGGCAACCGGAGTCTCTTACGTTGTCGGAGACACCGCCTACACATAAAAAGATATTAGGAGGGCAGGGGGCATTAGGATCTAGCATTACGCTAACCTCCTCCGGTACAACCTCTTCTGGTTGTACGTCCTCGGTTGTTGCAGCGGGTTCGATAGCTGGCGTTTTTTCGGGGACGGCAACCGGGGGAGGGGGGAGCGGAGGTATTTCAATTTTTGCCACAGGCTCAGCCATGATGATGGTAGGTGTTGCCGGGTCGTTGTGATGCCAGTAGAGATAAAACCCTCCTGCGCCTATCGACATACCAACCAGGATACCAAGTGCCGTGAGGAAGAGGCTGGTCGTGCTGCCCTGGTTTTTATCGCTTCCCTGGCTAGCTGGTGGCTGCATTCTTTTAGCGCTGGGTACCGATAGCTGCAATGGATTTTTGCAGTCGAGACAGTAGACTGCATCCTCCTTGTTATCCGCGCCACATTGACGACAAAGCATCTGGCTTCCCTTGCATTTATTATAATTATCAACTGCGTTATGCTGAATCTTAACTGCATTGATTTATGACTGGCAACTGAATCATGGTGAGCGCCAATAGCCAGTTCAACTACCCATACCGATATCAATGAGTATAAAGAAAAAGGGAGCAGCAGCCCCCTTTAGTTTGTTTATATTGCCAGATTAATTAATCATGTTTTTCCGCATTTTGCGGGCTTGGCAGATTCTATTTCCTCTACCACACCTTTTTTATGCTCAACCTCAACACAAGACCCGACCACCAGCGGACCATGATCTGTTTCGATTTTTGTCTTGCTGGTCACTTCCACCTGCTGACCGCTAATAACCCATATGCCAGGATTAGCAGCAGGACGGCTCTCGATAGTGCCGTAAAACTCTTCATCAGCAAATGCTGGGCTACTGAAAATAAGACCACTAGCCGCTATGAGCAGCCAGGATTTTAATGAGTAAAACTTGTGTGTATTGCTAGTATTCATATCGCTCTCCTTGAATAGGGAAACTGAGGTGCAATATGAATACTAGTTAATCCGGCCTGTCATTTGAGTAGGATAACGGCGGATTTTGCTGTAGGACTATAGGAAGTCCACATGCATCTGATAATTAAGGTTGATGATATTTCCTGCTCAGGCTGTGCACCGCCGCAATCATGGCGCCTGCATTTTCTGGCGGCGTGAATTGGGTAATGCCATGGCCCAGATTAAATACATGGCCATTGCCATGCCCGTAACTTTGCAGGATATTGGCAACTTCTTTCTCGATGGCTTGTGGTGTGGAAAGCAGAATGGCCGGATCCAGATTGCCCTGTAACGCGACTTTGTCACCCACGCGATGACGTGCTTCGCCAATATCCACTGCCCAATCCAGACCAAGTGCATCTGCGCCGATCACCGCCTGGCTTTCCAGCCACAGCGCACCGCCTTTGGTAAAGACGATACGCGGTACCACACGGCCATCTGCTTCACGTTGCAGGCCTGCGACTATCCTCTCCATATACTGCAAGGAAAACTCACGATAAGCATTGTGGGAAAGCGCGCCGCCCCACGAATCGAAAATCATCACAGCCTGCGCACCCGCCTGAATCTGCGCATTTAGATAGGCAATCACAGCCTGTGTCGTAATGTCCAGTATACGGTGCAGCAAATCAGGCCGCGCATAGGCCATTTTCTTGATAGTGAGGAAGTCGGTACCACCCTTGCCTTCCACCATGTAGGTAGCCAACGTCCATGGGCTGCCGGAAAAACCGATAAGCGGTACACGGCCATCAAGCGCCTTGCGAATCTGGCTCACGGCATCGGTGACGTATCCCAGATCGCTTGCAATATCGGGTACGGTTAACTTCAGGATGTCAGCTTCTTCACGCAGAGTACGCTCAAATTTTGGGCCTTCGCCCTCCTCGAAATACAAGCCCAGCCCCATGGCATCCGGCACGGTGAGAATATCGGAAAAGAGGATGGCGGCATCCAGTGGGAAACGATCCAGCGGTTGCAGGGTAACTTCAGTGGCAAAATCAGGGTTCTTGCACAGGCTTAAAAAGCTGCCCGCTGACTTGCGGCTTTCGCGATATTCCGGCAGATAACGGCCAGCCTGGCGCATCATCCATACCGGCGTATAGTCAGTAGGTTGGCGCATTAGGGCACGCAGGAAGGTATCGTTCTTAAGTGTGGTCATGGCTTTGCTCTAAAAGTATTGCTCAAAAAATTTGGGGATACACAAGAAAACTCGGTATCCCCAGGATAAGGCTATTGATTTCGGGCTATTGGTTGATGAGTGCAAGCAATAGGACTACCGGGGTAGGGTCGATGATCCCATGAGGAACTCATCCACAGCACGTGCGCATTGACGGCCTTCGCGAATCGCCCAAACCACTAATGACTGGCCGCGACGCATGTCTCCGGCGGCAAACACCTTCTGCTTGCTGGTGGCATAGCAGCCTTCACCATCAGTAGTCGCTTTAGCGTTGCCACGGGCATCTTTGTCGATACCAAAGACATCCAGTACTTTTTGCGTAGGGCTTACGAAACCCATCGCCAGCAATACTAGATCGGCCTTAATGGTGAATTCGGTGCCAGCAATTTCCGACATTTTGCCGTCTTTCCATTCTACGCGTGCGCCTTTAAGTGCAGTGATCTTGCCATTCTCACCAATCAACTCCTTGGTAGTAATAGACCAGTCCCGCCCACAGCCCTCTTCGTGGGAGCTGGAAGTCCGCATTTTAAGCGGCCAGTTAGGCCACACCATGTTTTTATCTTCTTTTTCCGGCGGTTGCGGCATCAATTCAAACTGCGTGATCGATAGCGCACCATGACGGTTAGAAGTGCCCACACAGTCAGATCCGGTATCACCGCCGCCAATCACTACCACATGCTTGCCGGTTGCCATGATCTGGTTTTCTACTTTGTCGCCAGCTACTACTTTATTTTGCGGAGTGAGGAAATCCATGGCGAAATGTACGCCATCCAGCTCACGGCCTTGCACCGGTAAGTCACGAGGATATTCCGCACCACCCGCCAGCACAACCGCGTCATAATCTTTGAGCAGATCATCGGCACTTACATTGCCGCCTACGGTATGGTTGACGCGAAACTCAACGCCCTCGGCTTCCATTTGTGTCATGCGCCTATCGATATGACTTTTTTCCATCTTAAAATCAGGAATGCCATAACGCAGCAAGCCGCCAATACGTGTCTCTTTTTCCATTACCACTACCGTGTGGCCAACACGTGCCAATTGCTGAGCCGCCGCCAAGCCTGCTGGGCCGGAACCTACTACCGCAACTTTTTTCCCGGTTTTGTGCGCAGGTGGTTGTGGCACTACCCAATCGTTTTCCCAGGCCTTGTCGATGATGGCATGTTCAATGGATTTGATGCCCACAGGATCTGCATTGATATTCAGGGTACAGGCGGCTTCACAAGGTGCCGGGCAGATGCGCCCGGTAAACTCCGGGAAGTTATTGGTAGAGTGCAGTACATCAATCGCGTTACGCCAATCCTGCTGGTACACCAAATCATTCCAGTCGGGGATGATGTTGTTGATAGGGCAGCCCGTCATACAGAACGGAATACCGCAATCCATGCAACGTGCGCCTTGTACTTTGGCCTGGTCATCCGATAGGTGTAGCACGAACTCTTTGTAGTTCTTAACGCGGTCCGGAACCGGCAGGTTCGCCTCAGACAAGCGTTCGTACTCCATGAAACCTGTTACTTTACCCATGATTATGCTGCTTCCTTCTTCACTGCGGCGGCCATTTCTGACAAGGCACGCTTGTATTCATTTGGCATGACTTTCACGAACTTGGCACGTGTCGCCTCCCAGTTGGCAAGTAAGGCGCTAGCGCGTTCACTGCCAGAAAGAGCGGCATGCTTTTCGATCAAAGTCTTGAGTGTGATCTCATCTGCCTGATTGAGGTGGTTGGCGGCATCCGCCATCACTTTTGAAGCTGGCTCCACTTTCTCCAGCGAGACCATGGCCATATTGCAGCGTTTGCTGAACATACCATCTTCGTCATAGACGTAAGCCACGCCACCAGACATACCGGCAGCAAAGTTAAGGCCGGTCTGCCCAAGTACCACCACAGTACCGCCAGTCATGTATTCACAGCCATGGTTACCCACACCTTCTACCACGGCAGAAGCGCCCGAATTCCGTACACAGAAACGTTCACCTGCTACACCACGGAAGTAGCTTTCACCAGTGGTAGCACCGTACATGACAGTGTTACCGACGATGATGTTTTCATGCGGTATGCCACGGAAGCCGACCGGTGGCTTGATGACGATACGACCACCACACAGGCCTTTGCCTACATAGTCGTTGCCTTCCCCTGTCAGCTCAAAGCTGATGCCATGTGCCAGGAAAGCTGCAAAACTCTGGCCTGCGGTACCGGCTAGTTTTACCGTGATGGTGTCATCAGGCAAGCCATCATGCCCATATCGGCTAGCGACCTGGTTAGAAAGCATGGTGCCTACAGTACGGTTGGTATTGGTGATAGGTGTCTCAATGACCACTTTTTCGCCTTTTTCCAGAGCAGGTTTGGCAAGCTCGATCAGCTTGTTATCCAGCGCACGCTCCAACCCATGCTCCTGCAATTCGTTATGACGGCGCGAAACGGTGCTATCAATCTTGGGCTGGTGGAAAATCTTGCTGAAATCCAAACCACTGGCTTTCCAGTGTTCGATACCTTGCTGCATATCCAGCAGGTCGGCACGGCCAATCAGGTCTTCGAACTTGCGTATACCCATGCCGGCCATCAGCTCGCGAACCTCTTCTGCAACAAAGAAGAAGTAGTTCACAACATGTTCAGGCTGGCCGGTAAAGCGCTTACGCAACTCCGGATCTTGCGTGGCAACACCAACCGGACAGGTGTTGAGATGGCATTTACGCATCATGATGCAGCCTTCGACCACTAGCGGTGCAGTAGCAAAGCCGAATTCATCGGCACCCAATAATGCACCGATCAGCACATCACGGCCGGTTTTCATCTGGCCATCGACCTGCACTACCACACGGCCACGTAACTGGTTCAACACCAGAGTTTGCTGCGTCTCAGCCAGGCCCAGCTCCCAAGGTGTACCCGCATGCTTGATAGAAGAGATAGGCGATGCGCCAGTACCGCCATCATGCCCAGCAACCACGATATGGTCAGACTTGGCTTTTGCCACGCCTGCCGCCACCGTGCCGATACCGGTTTCTGATACCAGCTTCACGGAGATAGAAGCTTTAGGGTTGGCATTTTTCAAATCATGAATCAGCTGTGCCAGATCTTCGATCGAATAAATATCATGGTGTGGCGGTGGCGAAATCAAACCAACACCAGGGACCGAGAAACGCAACTGGGCAATATAGGTGCTGACCTTATGACCAGGCAACTGACCACCTTCGCCAGGCTTGGCACCCTGCGCCATCTTGATCTGAATCTGGTCAGCAGAGGCCAGATACTCAGCCGTTACGCCAAAACGCCCAGAGGCGACTTGCTTGATGCGTGAACGCATGGAATCGCCAGCTTTGAGCGGGATATCTCTTTCGATGCGGTCAAAACCGATGACTGCAGCCATTGAGGTCTCTTTGGCAACCGCGATAAAGCGTTTGGGATCTTCCCCGCCTTCACCGGTATTGGATTTACCGCCGATGCGGTTCATGGCAATAGCCAGCGTAGCGTGGGCTTCGGTCGAGATGGAGCCTAATGACATGGCACCTGTCGCGAAACGCTTGACGATTTCCTTGGCCGGTTCAACTTCATCCAGTGGCACCGGCGCGCCAGCCGCTTTGATCTCGAACAATCCGCGCAATGTCAGGTGACGGCGCGTCTGGTCGTTGATCAGCTTGGCGTACTCTTTGTAAGTGCTTGCTTCGTTGGTACGCGTTGCGTGTTGAAGCTTGGCAATGGAGTCTGGTGTCCACATGTGCTCTTCACCACGTACGCGGAAAGCATATTCGCCACCCGCATCCAGTGCGCGTGCCAGAACCGGGTCTTCACCAAATGCTGCTTGATGCAGACGCAACGACTCTTCAGCCACTTCGATCAGACCTATGCCTTCAATCTGCGTGGAGGTACCGGTAAAGTACTTCTCGATAAACGGCGTATTAAGGCCGATAGCTTCAAATATCTGTGCGCCACAATAAGACTGATAGGTAGAAATACCCATCTTGGACATCACCTTGTGCAGGCCTTTGCCTATGGCTTTAACAAATTTCTTGTGACTCTCTTTGACATCTGCCTTGGCATCATTAGCCACCATGTCGTCGATGGTCTGGTATGCCAGCCATGGGCAAATAGCTTCAGCGCCATAACCGGCCAGCAATGCGAAATGATGCACTTCACGTGCAGAGCCGGTGTCGATAACCAAGCCGGTATTGGTACGCAAGCCTGCACGAACCAATGACTGGTGCGTTGCTGCACAGGCCAGCAAAGCGGGAATCGCCATGCGGTCTGCATTGATCTGGCGGTCTGACAGGATCAGCAGGTTAAATCCATCATGCACGGCTTGTGCTGAGGCTTTGCACAGCGCTTCAATCGCAGCGGCCATGCCTTGCTTACCTTGCGCCACTGGATAGGTGATATCCAGAGTCAAGGAACGATACCGCCCCTGCGTCAAGGTATCAATGGCTTTCAATTGCTCCAGCTCATCCAGCGTTAATACAGGCTGGCTGGCTTCAAGACGGATAGGCGGATTGGTTTCATCAATCCCCAGCAGGTTAGGTTTGGGGCCGATAAAGGTCACCAGAGACATCACCAATTCTTCACGGATAGGGTCTATCGGCGGGTTAGTCACTTGCGCGAATAATTGCTTGAAGTAGCTATAAATCAGTTTGGGCTTGTTGGATAACACAGGCAATGCGCTGTCGTTACCCATGGAACCGGCACCTTCCTCGCCATTCGTCACCATAGGTTGCAGTACGAACTTGATATCTTCCTGGGAGTAACCAAACGCTTGTTGCAGATCAAGCAGGTTTTCGCTCAACTCCAGCTTAGCCTCAACCTTGGGCAGGTCACCAAGGAAGTAACGGGATTTGGCGATCCACTCCTTGTAAGGCTTAGCTTGTGCCAGCTCTTGCTTGACCTCGGCATCGTCGATGATACGGCCTTGCTCCATATCAATCAGCAACATCTTGCCCGGTTGCAGGCGCCATTTCTTGATAATTTTTTCCTGTGGGAAGGTGAGCACGCCCATTTCTGAAGCCATCATTACATGGTCATCATCGGTCACCAGGTAGCGCGCAGGGCGCAGGCCGTTACGGTCAAGCGTAGCACCAATCATGCGACCGTCAGTGAATGCCACGGCGGCCGGACCATCCCATGGCTCCATGAGCGCGGCATGGTATTCGTAGAAAGCACGACGCTCTTCATCCATCAGCGTGTTGCTGCTCCAAGCCTCGGGAATCAGCATCATCATGGCATGTGGCAGTGAGTAACCACCAGCTACCAGTAGTTCCAGCGCATTATCAAATGCAGCAGAGTCGGACTGGCCATCGACGATTAGTGGCCATACCTTTTCCAGGTCTTCACCTATTAGCGCAGAACGCATGGCAGCATGGCGCGCCGCCATCCAGTTGACGTTGCCTTGCATGGTGTTGATTTCACCGTTGTGCGCAATCATGCGGAACGGATGAGCTAGATCCCAAGCCGGGAATGTGTTGGTGGAAAAGCGTTGATGCACCAGTGCCAGCGCCGAAACCATGGTTTCATCCTGCAGGTCCTGGTAATAGATACCCACCTCGTTCGCCAGCAGCATGCCTTTATAGACAATGGTGCGACTGGAAAGGGAGGGGATATAGAATTGTGAGTTGTCATCCAGCTTGAGTGCGCTCACTGCATGTTCAATACGTTTGCGGATCACAAACAGCTTACGCTCGAAAGCATTCTGGTCGGCAGTACTGTCGCCGCGCGCGATCATTACTTGTCGCATGACGGGCTCAACCAACCTTGCGGCATCCGCAATATTGCTGTTGTCGCGCGGCACATCGCGCCAGCCTAGCAGCGTCTGTGCTTCTTCATGGACAATGCGCGCCACGATGGATTCACAGGCATCACGGCCATTTTGCGACTGAGGCAAAAATATCGTACCGCAGGCATAGTCGCCGCTGGCAGGCAAGGTAATACCCAGCTTGTCAGCTTCTTTGCGTAAAAAAGCATCCGGCAGCTGAATCAGTATCCCTGCGCCATCACCCAGCTTTGGGTCATAACCAGTTGCACCACGATGGGTCAAGTTAGCAAGAATCTGCAAGCCTTGGCGCACTATATTGTGACTTTTCTGGCCTTTAATATGTGCAATAAAACCAACGCCACAGGCGTCATGCTCATTGGATGGACTATATAAACCTTGCTGCTCTGGCATTCCTCTGCCCATTTCCTATCCCTCGCCACACTGATGACAACGGGCACCAAATCGAGGGTTTTGGTGCCCGTCAGCCCTGTCGTAAAACAGGAAATTCTAAATGAGTACGTCCGAACTTAAGTTAATAACTAAATTCTGCCGAAATTGCGCTTATATTTTGCGGTGAAACCTTGTAATTCTACTTACATTAGTCGTTCGCTTCAACCATCATCAAAAAGCAACTATCTTGCCAGAATCTGTCAGGTACCAATCAAATACCCTTGGGGCACCTGATCTTTCAGTGCCAAGGTAAAAATCTAAGGCGCATATTCAACTTTATTTTAATTTGTAGGCTAATTCTTACAATAGTTTCAGCATGGACCTGACTTTTTAAATGTATACGGCAAATTATGATGGCATCACTTCGAAACAGAGCATGTTTTGATTACCTACAAAAATATGGAGCTTTAAATTATGAAAATTACACCTATGAAAACAACACTTAAATTTTCAACACTTATTCTGGCACTCGGTTTAAGCAGCATAGCCATGCAGGCGAATGCTTTTGGCGATGCAGACAGCATGAGCGAAGGTCCATACACGCAACAGTTTAAAGCGCTGGATACAGATAACGACGGCACACTGACTTATTCAGAAGCTAAAAAAGATAAGGTCTATGCTAAAGGTATTCGTGCTGCAGATCTGGACAATGATAAGACGCTGGATGAAAAAGAATATTCAGATTACAAGGCCAAAATACAGAATAAAAATACTAAGCGCGTAGTCAACGACAGTGTGATTACCGCCAAGACTAAGGCCGAACTCCTGAAGGACGAGGGCTTCAAAAGCATGAAGATCAGCGTAGAAACACATCAGGGTGTCGTGCTGCTGAGCGGCTTCGTTGAAACTGAAGCTCAGATCAAACAGGCTGAAGCCATTGCAGGTGCAATCGAAGGTGTTAAATCTGTGAAAAACAGCCTTGTGGTCAAGAGCAACTAACTAGATTCAGCAGTTGCAACCAGCCAATACTGTGCCAGCTATAGCTGGCACAGGCTCCGGCCATGACAGGTTAAGGAAAAGACGATGAGATACATATATCCCCAAGCCAAGCCTCATGCGAGTCGTAGAACACACCCTGTGGTTTTTATTGCGGCAACTTCATTGATACTGTTCAGCCTGGCTGGCACTGCATCAGTTTTAGGGTTCAGGCCATTAGCGCAAATCAATCAGCCAGCCTCCGCGAGTAAATATGAATGCAGTCACAAATTAATGGGCAAGCACGATACTGCAGCATCGGAGACAAAGTCCAATTTCGACTCAAATATGCCATCTATTGAAACGGATGAGTCAGATGATGTATTTAACACCCCGATAATCAGGGCATAACGCTGACAATAGTTAACACCTTAAAGATTGGAGTAAGCAAAATGAATAAAATTTTCGCTGTAGCACTATTAATTGCCGGTGTTTTAGTTCTAACTGCATGCAATACCATGGAGGGCGTCGGTAAAGACGTGCAAAAGGGCGGCGAGAAAATAGAAAATGCCGCCGATAAAAACAAGTAAGTCAGTTTAGCGTAGTCGCTTGTGCATTGGTAACATTGGTTTCCAACGGGATCAATGCACGGGTGAATACACCCTTACCCGGTTCGCTAATAATTTCCAGATGCCCGCCAATTGCTTGTACCCGGTGGCGCATACCGGTTAATCCATGTGTTTCAGCGCCAACCACCTTCATATCCATACCCACACCATTGTCCTCAATTTCAAGTTTCAGGTGTTTTAATTCCACCATGATACTCACGGAAACCTTGGTAGCTTTGGCATATTTGCTGGCGTTATTCAAACTCTCCTGCACGATACGATAGGCAATCAGACCCAAAGCCTCCCTTAATTGGGTAGATTCGTCCGGCAGAATCAAATCCAGCTCCCACTGATTACGCTCTGCCGCAGACTCCACCAGCTCTTTCATTGCCGGCCAGAAGCCAAATGTCGATAGCATGGCAGGGTGCAGCTCCTGAACGATACGCCGCTTAAACTGTATGCCTTGATCTATGTAAGTACTAGTTTTGCGCAACTTGTCACTGACCTGCGGAGCAATATCCTTCAAGGTTCGCACCACCCAGGAAATATCCATCTTGGTAGCAGTCAGGATAGAGCCTAACTCGTCATGCAGCTCCCTAGCCAGCTTTCTGCGCTCACGCTCCACATCGTACTGATAATCTACGGCCAGCGTCTCAAGTAGGTCTGTGCGCTCCTTCAAGTTCACTTCCAGCGTCAGTCTCTCCTTTGCCAGCGCCTGGCTTAAGCGGTCACGATTGGCAATTTCATTGATTAGCTGTCGAATCACCACCATCACCAGAAAAGACAAAGCGATCGCGGAGCCTATCAATGATGCCCGCGACAATGCTGCATATGCATTACGTTTACTGCGTATCTCCTCCAGCAGCTTGAGCTGAAGATCGGTAAGTTGCTGGGTTTGCTCAGTAAATTTGCTGGCCTCAACTAATCCCTGGTCAAGATTGATAATTTGCTTGGCATTTTTGATGTTGCCGGATTTCGCCAGCTGTATGGTCATCTGCATTTCCGTGGCCTTGGCCTCAACGCTTGCAGCAATGGCTTGTAGCAGATCGCCCTCTTGCTTGATGACATCAGAAATTACTTCGTCATCGAAATTTTCTTTCAGCGTTTTTATGCTGAGGCGGGCTTCATCTAATGCCTGGTTAAATGGGTTGAGGTACTCAGCGCGCTCGGTGACCAAAAATCCGCGCTGTGCACTTTCTGCATGAAACAGGCTGGCTTTCAGGGTAGCTATCACCCTGGCATTTTCATTAAGCACTTTCAGCTTGGCATCTTCTTTACCGATCGCAACAATCCAGCTATCGGTAAAAGCTACGGCTATTAGCGTCAGCACCATGGCCGCAATCAAGCTGGCAACCACGCGCCCACCAAGTTTGTCGATCATTTTCGACCACCAGAGCCAAATTCTAATTATCAGTTTCATGCATGACCAATTTATTTGTAAGAGATGTCTGACAACGATTTCAGCCATTTGCTGCTAAAGACAAAAGCTACCTATGACTACCATGTGAAGCATGGATCAACGATGCTTAATTCGTCGCATGAGTTGATCATTTTTAGGGGTACATCATGCTTCATTATGCGATTGTGTTTTTGATTATTGCACTGGTTGCAGGGCTGTTCGGGTTTACCGGCATTGCAGCCAGCGCAGCGGGAATTGCAAAAATACTATTTTATATCTTTCTCATCGTGGCAGTCCTGACCATTTTAGCCAGTGTATGGGCTACTAAATAATCATTATCACTCGCTAATTCTACCTTAATTCTAATAGGAGCAAGTCATGTTTAACAGTCCCAAAACCAATGAAATCACCAGCCAAATCAAAGATAACACAGAGCATTTAGTAGAGTCCGCAAAAGAAGCTGTATCGGATATTGCCGCAGAGACTAAAGATGCTGCGCAAACTCTGGGTAAAAAAATTCAAGCTACTACCGCAGATACGAAATCTGATGCAGAAGCTTTAATCGCCAGCTTGCGCGAGCTATTGGCAGAAAAGCCACTGCAAACCAAGGCAGAAGAAATCAAGACGCAATTGGCAGGCCAATATAATGAGTGGAAAGACACCGTTCAGCATGAAGTTGAAGTGGCATTAAATGAAAGTCAGGCACGTTCACGCAAAGTGCTGAATGAGCAACCACTGCTGACCTTGGCTGTAGCGGTTGGTGCGGGTGCCTTCATTGGCTACCTCATTGGCAGTCATCAATCGTCAGAACAAAAATCCTGATTTAAATTTCAGCACTACTTAACTCAGGGGAGTTGTCATGTGGGGCACGATCTTAAAGCTCATTGCAATGAAGTTTGTTGGTCATCGGTTACACCTTTTTGTGATGCAATTGATGACCTTTACCGAACATCGTGCACAAATTCTGAGCCACAACATGGGCGAGGAGTGGCACCGACTGGTGAAAACCCTGGTTGGACTGATCATTATCCTCAGTTCACTGGCATTTTCCGCATTGATCGGTGCCGCATGGGTAGTGGCAAGCGCATGGCAGAGCCCCTCACGCGACCTCATCCTGGGTTCGGCGCTACTGATTCCGGTAGTCCTTGTATTGATCATCGGGTTTTACGTGCGCAGCCTCTGGCATAACAAGCCTTATTTGCAACACTCGCGCAACCAACTTGACAGTGATTGGCAGGTATTACGGAACGCCCTTGGTGAAAAACCACCTGCTACTCAAACCGAGTTTACCGCTAGTAACATTAATACTTAGGAGTCAATAATGAGTAAGTCATTACAAGCTGTTCATACAGCAGATCAAGCCTTCAAAATTGATATTCAAACCATACGCAGCAATGCCCGCAAGCATGTGATGAATGGCGCACAAACCGCAGGCTACAGTGCGGATTGCGAAACTATTATCAAACACCTTAACGCAGCATTGGCGACTGAAATTGTGTGCTCATTGCGCTATAAGCGTCATTACTTTACTGCGAAAGGTCTCAACTCCAAGGGCATAGCCGACGAGTTTAACCTGCATGCACAAGAAGAACAGGCACACGCCGACCTGATTGCAGAACGTATCGTACAATTGGGCGGCGAGCCTGATTTTGCGCCAGATACCTTGGTGAGCCGCAGCCATGCCGACTATGTGCCATGCACGGATTTACAGGAAATGATTAAAGAAAACCTGGTGGCCGAACGTATCGCCATTGATGTTTATCATGAACTCATAAGCTATATCGGCGAAAGCGACTCTACTACGCGCCGTATGCTTGAAGGTATTTTGGCGACAGAAGAAGAGCATGCGGATGAGCTTGCGGACTGGCTTAAGCGCACGTAACATGAATTTCAGGCGGATTTGTTGTTTGCCATATCGGGGATGGGTTTCATGAAGAAAAGAATTTTGCTGGTAGATGATCACAGTATCGTACGTACAGGCCTGCGCAACCTGATAGAACTTGAAAAAGATCTTGAGGTAGCAGGTGAAGCCACCAATGGCAATGAAGCCCTGACACTAGTGCGTAGCAATACATACGATATTATTGTCATGGATGTTTCCATGCCGGACAAAAACGGGGTGGATACTCTGCATGACTTAAAGCACGTAGCGCCTGATTTGCCGGTGCTTATTCTGAGCGGTTATGCAGAACAGCAATATGCGCTTAACTTGATGCGGAGCGGCTGCAAAGGTTATTTATCTAAAGACGCAGAGTCCGATGAAATCATCAAGGCTATACGCACTATCAGTGCAGGCCGCCGCTATATTTCGGCTGAACTGGCAGAGCTGATGGCCAATGAAATGTCACATCCCTCCGATAAATTGTTGCACGAGACTTTATCCGACCGCGAGTTCCAGGTATTTTTCAAGCTGGCTGGCGGCTTATCGGCGACCGAAATCGGGGATGAGCTGAATATTAGCGTGAAAACCGTCAGCACCTACCGCACCAGAATACTGGAAAAAATGAGTCTGAAAACCAATGCCGACCTTACCTATTACGCAATTAAAAACCAGCTAATTTCTTGATTTTTCAAAGTCGCTTGGTCAGCTGTAATGACCGGTTAGCTGTAAGAGGATGTAGGATAAATGCCGATAGTAACTAGTCGGTATTTTTTTTATGATGCTAACAAAATAGCCATTTTATTACACCGTCGTCTATCACCTCATCATTGAAAGTAGCTATGAGCATTCTGTCAACGCCTGATATTTTAGGTATTTCACCTCTGCGAATTTTGCTGGTGGAAGACTCAACGCTCATTCGCGACGCCATTGTGGAGTCCTTATCCTGGCATTCAGGCATCCGCTTTGACGGCTTTGCAACCACACAAGACGAAGCCATTGCCTTGCTTTTTGAAAAGCAGTTTGACTTGTTACTGGTTGATATTGAGCTAGCCAAGGGCAATGGCTTTGAGGTGTTAAAGGCGCTCGACAGTGAACGATTTCCTTATCCCCGCCCCATCTGCATCATGCTGACCAACCATGCTTTTGGCTATTATCGAAATCAGGCGAAAATGCTCGGCGTAGAGTTCTTCTTCGACAAATCGATGGACTTTGATCTAGCGATAGAGACTGTCGAGGCAGCAGCTGCCAAGCATGCACTGCCTTGATCGCATGCAGCCGAGCACATAAGCCGACTACTTTCCAATTGGCCTCTTGATTAGGCACTCATCGTCGCAAAGATTTTTTTGGCCGCATTGACGGTCGCTTCAATTTCACTAACACCATGCGCAGCCGATACAAACCCAGCTTCAAAAGCCGACGGCCCCAGATAAATGCCTTCATCCAGCATGTCATGGAAAAAACGATTGAAGGCCACCTTGTCGGATTGCATTACCTCAGCAAAGCTGGTGGGTGCCTGTTCGCTGAAATACAGCCCGAACATACCGCCTACGGATTGCGCACTAAAAGCAATACCATTGTCCTGAGCTGCGACTGACAAGCCTTGCACCAGTTGCTGGGTGGACGCTGTGAGTTTGTCGTAGAAGCCTTCCGCCTGAATCAGCTTGAGTGTGGCCATACCCGCAGCTACCGCCACCGGGTTACCTGAGAGCGTACCTGCTTGATATACCGGGCCCACGGGCGCCAGGCATTGCATGATGTCAGCCCGGCCGCCAAAAGCCCCTACCGGCAAGCCACCACCGATAATTTTGCCCAGGGTGGTGAGGTCCGGTTTAATGTTATACAGCGCCTGTGCGCCACCCAGTGCCACGCGGAATCCGGTCATGACTTCATCGAATATCAACACTGCCCCGTGCTTGGTACATTGCGTGCGTAAAGCCTCAAGGAAGCCTTTGCTTGGTGGGATCAGGTTCATATTGCCAGCGACAGGCTCCACAATCACGCAGGCAATCTCATCTCCCACTTCGCTGAAAAGCTGTTCTACCTCGGCCACACTGTTGTAGGCAAGGGTCAGCGTATGTGCAGCCACTTCGGCTGGCACGCCCGCCGAGCTGGGCGTGCCAAAAGTGAGTAAGCCGGAACCTGCCTTGACCAGCAAGGCATCGGCATGACCATGATAGCAACCTTCGAATTTCACTATTTTGCTGCGGCCGGTATAGCCGCGCGCCAGGCGGATGGCGCTCATGGTGGCTTCGGTACCGGAGCTGACCAGGCGCATCTGCTCCATGCTCGGTACCAGTTTTGTCACCAGCTCTGCCATGTCCAATTCGCGTGCAGTTGGTGCGCCGAATGACAGGCTGTTTCCGGCGACCTCTCGCACTGCAGCAATCACTTCAGGGTGTGCATGCCCCAGCACCATGGGGCCCCATGAGCCGATATAGTCGATGTAGGCTTTATCATCCTCGTCCCATAGCCATGCACCCTGACCGCGCTTGAAAAACACCGGTGTACCTCCGACGGAGCCAAAGGCACGTACCGGTGAATTCACACCGCCGGGAATAAGTTTCTGGGATTTTTCAAAGAGGGTCTGGTTACGTGAGGTCATGATTGGGCTTAAGTGAATGATGCGTTTGTTTAAATAAATTGGAAAACTGTTGTGCGGCACCAGTAATGTCGGGGCGGCTCCATAATGCATTGATGACGGCGGTGGCATCGGCACCTGCGGCTATCAGGTTGCCCGCATTTTCCAGCGTAATGCCACCTATGGCGACCACTGGTACTTTAATACTGGATTGTGCCTGAGTAAATAATGCCAGCTCGGCCTTGGGCGCATGTGGTTTGGTCTCTGAGCTGAAGCATGCCCCAAACGCCACGTAGTCCGCACCTTGCGCTTCGGCCTGCAATGCAAGCTCAAGGCGGTTATAACAGGATGCGCCCAATATTTTGTCCACGCCTATGCGCTCGCGAATTTGCGCTAGGTCACCATCCGTAGCACCGACATGTACGCCATCAGCATCAATAGCCAAGCATAGCTTAACGTGGTCATTGATGATCAGGGGAGTACTGTTATCTTTGCAAATCTTTAACAAGGCTCGTGCTTGTGTGATACGCAATATTGCATCTGCGGTTTTGTTGCGGTACTGAATTACACTGGCGCCACCCGCGATAGCGGCGTGAACCATGGCGCATAGTTGCTCCGTGTCCGCCAGATCCGGCGTGATGGCGTAAAGGCCGCTGATATTGTATGGGTTAGGCTTTAATTGCATGGGTTGGCTTTATTGCAGGCCACTTTCTTCAAGCTTTATCTTCGTCTTCGTCCCTGGCCCAAAACATACGATCGGGAATATATTGGCCCATACCTGGACGAAATGCGCCTTTAAGCGTTTGCCATGTGTATTCCTGTGCTTCCAGTATCGCTTCTTCCATAGTCAGGCCGTGAGCAATACAGGCCGCGATGGCAGAGGTCAAGGTGCAGCCCGAGCCATGGTAGCTGCCCGCCAGACGCTCCCAGTTGTAGGACTTAATCAGCCCACTTTCACCGTAAAGGGTATTGACCACCTCAATGGAGCGCTCATGCGTGCCGGTTATCAGTACGTATTCGCAGCCCATTTCCAGCAGACGCTTGGCGGTATCATCCAGCGAGGCATTTTCAAGTTCATCCGTGTCATCTGCGCTTTCGGCAAAAGCCAAGCGGCGAGCCTCCAGGCTGTTAGGCGTAATCAATGTCGCTTGCGGAAACAGCAGGTCTATCATCGCTGCCTGCATTTCTTCATTCGCCAGCTCGTCACCGCGCCCTGATGCCAGGATAGGGTCTATCAGTAAAGGCACATCCGGGTAATCCGCCATGATCTCGGCAATAACCGCCACATTCTCTACGCTACCCAGCATGCCGATTTTGAATGCAGATACCTGCATATCTTCCAGTATGGTGCGCGCCTGCTCGTTGACCCAGTCAGCATCAAAGACCATGACACTATCCACGCCCACGGTATCTTGCACGGTAATAGCCGTAACCACTGACAAGGGATGGCAGCCGATGCTGGCCAGGGTCAATATATCGGCCTGCAAACCTGCACCACTGCTCGGGTCGGTAGCGGCAAAGGTCATCACGGTAGGGGGCATAAGATTCATAATTTTGTATACTTGGATGTAGACCGAATAAGAATATGGCCTAAACTTCAGGGTACTCTTAATAGCCATGTGTTGAAGTTTAATATGGTATTTTAGCCTAAATTACGCCTTACGAACCTTGAAAGGTTGGATCATATGAAAACATGGATGTGCAGTATTTGCGGCTGGATATACGAAGAAGCCAAAGGATGGCCTGACGATGGGATTGCCCCCGGTACCAAGTGGGAGGATGTTCCTCCCAACTGGACATGTCCCGAATGTGGGGCGCGTAAAGACGATTTTGAGATGGTGGAAATTTAACAGGGTTGAAAAGCTAATTGTCATCCACGCTAGAATGCCGATTCAGCCGCTGGTATGACCAGTCGAATTGTTTTTCTTCCAGCACCGAATCCACCAGCTTCAGCGCTATCGACCGCACATAAAACGTGTTCTTGGGCAGCAGGCTCTTGCGCTTGACGATATTGATATTAGCCGTCAGGTAATAGTCTCCGCAATGCTCCATGCAATAGGTCAGGGTCTGCGCTCTCAGCCCCTTGCCACCCCATACATACGTGATGTTATAAGACTCGTAATCATTTGCCGGTGTAGCCGGCTTTTTACCCTTGATTTTTGCCGAAGGCTGATTGGTTGAAGTTTTAATGCGCAGCTGACCAGAGGGATTGCCATACTGTTCAAACAGGGATTTACGTATGCTGTCGAACTGATACTTGATGGGCATTATAGCGTCTATGGCGGGATCCCCATAAAACCGCAGTAATGAGATTTCATACACCGGCTGCCCCACGTCAGACTCGACATTGAGCAGCTTCAGGTTCAATTTATCTATCATATCCGTCGTGTTGCAACCGAACTTCTTGACGATATTGCCAATTTCTCCGGTTTCTACCGCATATCCGGCAAGGATGCCGCTCATGGCATTACTTCCACTTTCCGGCTGGTAGCTCTTGCTTATCTCACAGGCTGGATAAGCACTTGCCAGCAGATCCATGGCTTTGTCAGCGTCCATACCAAGCGCAAAACCCTGGATGGATTTATCCTTTGGCAGGGCAGCTTCAGCACTTTGGGGGCCCAGACCTAATATTGCAGTAAGCAACAGGATTCGTTTAAAAGTACTCAATGACAGGCTCTACCTTTTAGCATGAAAAAGGGGAAATTGTAGTTGTGGCTTAACTGGAGCGGGTGACGGGAATCGAACCCGCGTATGCAGCTTGGGAAGCTGCCGTTCTACCATTGAACTACACCCGCATGGCCGCCATTTTACGTGTGTACATGCCTCGCTGGCAAACTCAGCGTTTGCTAATTGCCCACTAACCTACGTAAAATACGGGTTAAACATTGATATTGCTTTCACTTTTATTTTCACCAGTCATTTTCATTTGGTAGTAATTCATTGATTCATCTGACCATCAACGGTAATTCACGGCAATTTGAAGTTGCACAGCTCAGTGTTGCTGAGCTGGTGCAAAAGCTCGGCCTGACAGGCAAGCGTTTGGCGATTGAGCGCAATGGCGAGATTGTGCCGCGTAGCCAGTTTGAACAAACGCCACTGGTATCTGGCGATAAGTTGGAAATTGTTGGTGCAGTAGGGGGCGGTTAACAGGTATGGATACATTAAATATTGCAGGTAAATCTTACGGCTCACGTTTGCTGGTGGGCACGGGCAAATACAAAGACTTCGCGGAAACGCGTGCGGCAATTGATGCCAGTGGCGCAGAGATTGTGACAGTGGCGATACGCCGCACCAACATCGGCCAGAATGCCGGTGAGCCCTCATTACTGGAATTTTTGCCGCCAGAAGAGTTTACTTACCTGCCGAATACCGCTGGTTGTTACTCTGCGGATGATGCGGTACGTACCCTGCGTCTGGCTCGCGAGCTGCTGGATGGCCACAAACTGGTCAAGCTGGAAGTGCTGGGCGACCCCAAGACGCTATACCCTAATGTGGTAGAAACCATTAGGGCAGCGGAAGTGCTGGTAAAAGATGGTTTCGACGTGATGGTATATACCTCGGATGACCCTATCATTGCCAAGCAACTGGAAGAGATCGGCTGTTGTGCGGTGATGCCGCTGGCTTCGCTGATAGGCTCCGGCATGGGCATACTGAACCCGTGGAATCTGCAGATCATCATAGAAAACGCCAAAGTGCCCGTGCTGGTAGATGCCGGCGTAGGCACCGCCTCTGACGCAGCTATTGCCATGGAGCTGGGTTGCCAGGGCATATTGATGAACACTGCTATCGCTGGGGCAAGAGACCCTATCCTCATGGCCAGTGCCATGAGAAAGGCGGTCGAAGCCGGACGTGAGGCCTATCTGGCAGGTCGTATGGCCAAAAAACTTTACTCGGCAGCTCCCAGCTCACCTACGACCGGCATGATTGGATAATTAGGAAACTAAATGACAACAGACAAACGCTATGAATTCCAGGTGACGGTAGAAACAGCGTTTGTGCCGGATCAATCCGATGTTGAGCAGAACCGTTACGTATTTACCTACACTGTCAAAATCAGCAACATAGGTAGTGTTTCCGCACAATTGATCAGCCGCCACTGGGTAATTACCGATGCCAATGATGCCGTGCAGGAAGTACGTGGACTGGGCGTGATAGGCGAGCAGCCTTTCCTCAAGCCTGGTGAACATTTTGAGTACACCAGCGGCACCATGCTCAATACACCCATGGGCACCATGCATGGCAGCTATCACATGACCGCCGAAGACGGCACCCAGTTTGATACGCCGATTGCACCTTTCACGCTCTCTATGCCGCGTGTGCTGCATTGAACCCATCATTTGTTAATTAGGTTATACATGCATCGTTTACTGGTCGTTCTTGCTTTGGTTTTACCCCTGATGATTCTGGGGGCCTGCAGCAAGCAGACGATCAAGCCGGATGAGCAAGCCGCGCATCCTTGCAACTGTGCGGCCGATTATCCACCCATACAAATTCCGGACAACCAGAAACCACTCACTGAAGTTAAACCTGAGCCACCAAAAACCCCCGACTACAGTACATTGCGGCCGGGCAAGTGGGAGGATCTGGATAGCTTTACCAAGGATGATTTCACGCAAGCATGGCCAGCATGGCTACAAAGCTGTTCTGCACTAAAGCCCCGGCCAGCATGGCAAATTGCCTGTGATGCGGCAGCCCAGCTCAATAGCCAAAGCAATGGCAACCCGAAAAAATGGGCCATCATCACTTACTTCAAACAATATTTCTCGGTCTATGCCACTTCCAATCTGGATGGTACCGATACGGGCATGATTACCGGCTATTACGAGCCATTGCTGCGCGGCAGCCGGAGTAGGACTGATACCTATCGATATCCGCTTTACTCCAGGCCGGACGATTTGATTACGGTCGATCTGGCCAGCGTGTATCCCGAGCTTGCCAATAAGCGCGTTCGCGGCAAGCTGGTCGGTAATAAATTAGTGCCTTACTACCAGCGCGGCGAGATCGAAACAGAGTTATCACCGCTGCAAGGAAAGGAAATGGTATGGATAGACGATATCGTGGATGTATTCTTCCTGCAGATTCAAGGTTCGGGTCTGGTGAAGTTGGAGAATGGGGAGCAAATCCATGTGGGCTATGCAGACCAGAATGGGCATGCTTACAATTCGATAGGCAAGCTGCTGATTGACCGTGGCGAACTCACTGCTGACAAGGCCTCCATGCAGGGCATTAAAAACTGGGCGCGCAACAATCTGGATAAACTACGCGACTTGCTCAATAGCAACCCCAGCTATGTGTTTTTCCGCGAATTACCTGCTGGCCTGCCAGGCCCACTGGGTGCACTTGGCGTACCTATCCTCGCAGAACGCGTTGTAGCTGTAGACCCGCGCTTTGTCCCGCTGGGCGCACCAGTGTTTCTTGCGACCACCTATCCCAATACCAGCAAACCGCTTAATCGACTGATGATGGCACAGGATACGGGTGGCGCCATCAAAGGTGGTGTACGTGCCGACTTTTTCTGGGGGGCAGGGGATGATGCTGCTCGGCAGGCTGGTGCAATGAAGCAGCGCGGCAAAATTTGGGTGTTGCTACCTAAGGAGTTTCCTTTGATTAAGGAAACTCCGGCGAATGTACAGTCTAAAAACTAACCTGAGAATACATTCTGCCACTCATCAGAAAATCCACTTGTGCGCTGCTGTATGCATTTTTATTGTTGGCGCTTACTTACGCTACAGCCTGCATTGCACAGGCTATAGCGCATCAATTAGCCCCTTCCTTGGTGCTGTCTTTTATTCTGGTTTTTGCTTTCGTCACAATATCGAGTTATCTGTTTTATCGCCTGAGCCAACGTTATAGGTTGCCGCTCACCCATCAGACTCTGCGTAAATTTTCATCCATACTTTTTGCGGTGCTGGGATTGATTACTAGTGGCTTAGCTTCACTAATAGTCATCCTGATGCAACGATCCGGCCTGTATGAGAATGTGCAAATTACTTTGGCAGTCTCACCCTGGCTCACGCTGATTGCATTGTCTATGGGGGTGATTATGGCCGGTCGAATCTTGCATCATCAAATACCTGCGCGCCTGCTAGAAAAATAAGCGCCTTGCTTGTAATTGCGTGCTTTCCCAGCCAAGGTGATGGTAATAACCCACCGCTGGCAGATTTTCGGTATCCACTAGCAATTGCATGCGCGTGGCGCCCTTTGCCTTAGCCCAATCCTGTGCAGCCTGTAATAGTGCCCGTCCTACCCCACCACCACGAAAACTGCTACTGACCACCATATCCTCTATCCAGGCAGAAGGCGTGCCTTGGGCAGTGGAGATTACCAGTTGTGCAGTCACCATGCCGACCACCGAGTTATTAGTATTGCGCGCTACCTTGATGACTGACCTATCAGTTGCATTCATGAGTAGTTGCAAGCCTTTAACCTGTTTTCCCGTATCCGGCTTGAAATCTGCCTCGATACTGAACAGTTCGGCCAGTAAACCCACTAGCGCCGATACGTCTTCCAGCTTTGCTTCATCAATTTTAAAGTTGTTCATATTAGGTCAGGCTCAAGCTCAGTCAATGGGGAGTCATAATGAATGATGGATAAAAATCGAATGGGGGTCTTTGTGAGCTTCTCGGGCCGGTGCGGAATTTCGCCGCGGAAAGTCAATGAATCGCCCGGCTCCAGCGCAAAAGTTTCTTCCCCTACGCGATACTCCAACAAGCCTTCCAGCATATATATGAACTCCGTACCCGGATGTTCGAAGGTTTGAAACTGCTCTCCCGGCTCTACCATGGTGATCAAAAACGGCTCAAAAGTCTTTTGTGGCCCCTGGTCGTAAGCCAGCAGATGATAAGTGTGACCGCTTCGCGTTCCACGGCGCACGACTTCCATGCCTTTGTCTTTTTTCACCAGTTGCGCGCCACCACGCGGGATATTGTAGTCGCGGAATAAATGCGCCAACGTCACGCCTAGGGCGTTGGCTAACTGCTCCAGCGTCTCCAGGCTGGTCGAAGCAAGACCGTTTTCTATTTTGCTCAACATGCCGCGACTGATACCGGCACGCAGGGAAATTTCAGCAATCGTCAAGCCATGCTGCAAGCGAAGCTGGCGTATGGTGCCGCCAAGATGCCGGTGTAAGGCTTTATTCTGTGGCTCTTTACTCAGGGATAATGGTATCGCCGCTGGGCTTGCATTTTTCAAGTTATTATCCAAATGATCCACTGCCATGACAGCCACCCAGGGTTTTTATAATTGTTCAAGTCTACAAAAAAATGGAGAATTAAGACAGTTGTGTTTAATGCCTGAGATTTAAGTTACGACCAGACTCACAAGGCGAGGCTAGCAAATTAATGAAGCGACAGAGCTTCAAAATGAAAAAGGGAGCTAACGCTCCCTTTTTTGTACAGCAACGTTAAAAAATTAACGATTGGCTGTTGTCAATTTGCAATCTTAGCGATTGCAAACGTACATTGTTACTTCAAAACCGAAACGCATTTCGGTAACTTCTGGCTTGGTCCACATAATGAATCTCCTTAGTTAGATTTGGTTCGTTTTGCTAGCACCTTGCGGCATTCACATCACGTGTTATGAAATATACGCTTGCCTGCCAAAATACCAGTGCCTAAAGTCATTAAAGACCTCTAATGATTTTCATTAGATTGTTAATGAATTGTAAAGAAACAATATCAATCTTTTACATGTCCCAGCTATTCTACTGTGACCGATTTCGCTAAATTCCTGGGCTTATCTACATCAGTGCCCTTTAGCAAAGCCGCGTGGTAGGCCAGTAGCTGTACAGGAATAGTATGTAATATTGGTGAGAGGATGCCGACATGGCGTGGAGTACGTATGACGTGCACCCCCTCGCTCTCGGTAAAGTGGCTATCCGCATCAGCAAACACAAATAGCTCGCCGCCACGGGCTTTGACTTCCTGCATATTCGACTTAACCTTCTCTAGTAATGCGTCATTTGGCGCAATTACTACCACCGGCATTTCCTTATCAACCAAGGCCAGTGGGCCGTGCTTAAGCTCGCCAGCAGGGTAGGCTTCGGCATGGATATAGGAAATCTCTTTAAGCTTAAGTGCTCCCTCCAGGGCAATAGGGTAGTGCATGCCACGCCCCAGGAATAGGGCGTGTTGCTTGTTGCCAAAAGCTTTAGCCCATTCACGGATCTGAGGTTCCAGATTTAAGGCGTGCTGCACGCTACCGGGCAGGTGGCGCATCTCCTCTAAGTAGCTCTTCTCTTGTTCCACACTTAGAAAACCACGCTGCTTCGCCAGAGTAGCTGCAAGCGTGAATAAGGCTACCAATTGTGTAGTGAAGGCCTTGGTTGAGGCCACGCCGATTTCGGCACCTGCGCGCGTGTAGAGCACGACTTTGGAAGCACGCGGGATCGCGCTCTCCTGCACATTGCAGATCGCGAGCGTAAGCTCTTGTCCCAAAGACTTGGCGTGCTTGAGCGCTTCCATGGTATCCAGCGTCTCGCCTGATTGTGAAATGGTCACAATCAGCTGGTTTGGATTAGGCACGGATTGCCGATATCGGTACTCGCTGGCAATTTCCACCGAGGTTGGTATTTTAGCGATGCTTTCCAGCCAGTATTTTGCCGTGAGGCCTGCGTAATAGCTGGTGCCAGCGGCGAGTATCAGCACGCTGTCGGCCTGTGCGAAGGTTTCTTCGGCGCCACCACCAAACAGGGCAGGGGAGAAACTGCCGTCATCGATGGCGGCTTCTATGGTGTCGGTTAAAGCGCGGGGTTGCTCGTGGATTTCCTTCTGCATGAAGTGGGAGTAGGGGCCTAGCTCCATAGAAGCGAGGGAAACGTCACTCAGGTGTATCTTACGTGTGACCTCTTTAGCATCGCGCCCATAAATCGTCACGCCATCACGGCGGATTTCAGCCACATCACCATCTTCCAGATAAATTACACGGCGTGTCACAGATAGCACGGCAGAAACATCAGAAGCGATGAAGTTTTCGCCTTCGCCCAAACCAATCAATAGCGGACAACCCTGACGTGCGCAGACCATGAAGTCTGGCGATTTGACCGAGATTACACTAATAGCAAAAGCACCTGTCAGCTCAGCCACTGCGCTTTGTGTGGCAGTTAATAAAGACTGGCCTTGCGTATGGTAGTAATGGATAAGATGGGCGATAACTTCGGTATCGGTTTGTGACTCAAACACATAACCCAAGGCTTTGAGTCGACTGCGTTGTTCGTCATGGTTTTCGATAATGCCGTTATGCACTACGGCGATCTCACCTTTTGACACATGCGGATGCGCATTGGACTCGGTGACGCCGCCATGTGTGGCCCAACGGGTATGCCCTATGCCAACTTGGCCTGTCAGCTGCACTGCATTGGCTTTATCTGTCATGGCAGCAACGCGCCCCACGGCGCGCACGCGCTCAATGCCACCTTGATTCAGCACGGCAATACCCGCCGAGTCGTAACCACGATATTCCAACCGACTCAGGCCTTCTATCAACACAGATACTACGTTACGCGATGCAACCGCACCTACAATTCCACACATGTGCTAAACCTCTATTTTTTGATTTTTTGGGGCCGCTTCCAGCCGGTCACCGTTGTTTGTCTGCCGCGCGAAAGTGTCAGTTCGCCAGCGGGAGCATCTTTGGTAATGGTAGAGCCTGCAGCAATGGTAGCGCCTTCACCGATAGTGACGGGTGCGACCAGCTGCGAATCTGATCCGATAAAAGCATGGTCGCCGATGATCGTACGAAACTTATTGGCACCATCATAGTTACAGGTGATAGTCCCGGCACCGATATTGACGGACTTACCTACGCTGGTATCACCCACATAACTAAGATGATTGATCTTGCTGCCAACATCAACCTGGCTGTTTTTAAGTTCTACAAAATTACCGATATGCGTATCGGTATTTAACTCTGTACCAGGGCGCAGTCTGGCATAAGGACCGATGCGACACTCGTCCGCCACCTTGACTTGATCCATATGGGTATAAGGGGCAACTATAGTATGTGCGCCGATAATGGTGTCTTTAAGTACACAGTAGGCACCGATCTTCACGCCATCTGCCAGTGAAACATTGCCTTCAAAGATGCACCCGACATCGATTTCCACATCCTCGCCTGTCAGCAGGTTGCCGCGCACATCAATACGCAAGGGATCCAGTAACATTACGCCGGCTTGCATCAGCTTATTGGCATTGCGCATCTGGAATACACGCTCCAAGCCTGCCAGATCCTGCTTGGAGTTTACGCCGGCTACGGAAGGCTCATCCACAGTAGCCTCGGTAGCAATCGTCAGGTCAGTAGCTGAAGTGTTAGCCCAGCTTGAATCAGAGGACTCATCATCACTGATTTCATTATGTGCAGCTATTCCATCCAACTCTGCCATGGCCACGATATCAGTCAAATAATATTCGCCTTGGGCATTATGATTGCTGAGCCGTTTTAACCATCGCACCAAATACCTGTTTTGTGCAGCAATGATGCCGGTATTCACCTCGCTAATCTGACGCTGCTCGGCATTGGCATCTTTATGCTCAATAATAGCTGTGACAAAACCTCGATTGTTGCGCACGATACGGCCATAACCAGTTGGATCGGCTTTCATCACCGTGAGCAGACCCAGATGTTCGGTTTTTTCCAGCAGTGCTTTGCAGCTTTCTATACTCACTAGCGGTACGTCACCCAGCAAGATCAATGTTGTTGCATCAACATCCAAATGCGGCATCGCCTGTTGCATGGCATGACCGGTACCAAGCTGTTCGCTCTGCAGTACCCAAATAATCTCTTCATGTGCAAATGCAGTTGGTACGGCATCCCCGCCGTAACCATACACAACTACTATCTTGGCGGGATTTAACTGTTTTGCATTGTCGATGACATGCTGTAGCAGCGGCTTGCCAGCCAGCTTATGCAGCACTTTGGGTAATTGGGAATGCATGCGTGTACCCTTGCCAGCGGCGAGAATCACGATATTCAGTTTATTTGTAGTCATTGGGCTTTGCGGTAGCGATTAAGAGCATAAACAACATTGTAAAGCATAAATGTATTTGTCAGCTTTCACGTTACATACGCTTAAATGTGAAAAAGGCAGCCATAGGCTGCCTTCAACATATTCACGGCTTGTGAATCAATGTACTTTTTTACGCAGCTTGGAAATTGCCTGCAACTGCGCCAACGCTTCTGCAAGCTCAACCTGTGCTTGTGCATAGTTGACCTCACTGGCATTACCCTTCAGTGTTTCTTCGGCCAGACGTTTTACTTCAAGCGCCTTGGCTTCATCCAGATCATGACCGCGTATGGCGGTATCTGCCAATACCGTTACCAGGCCTGGCTGCACTTCAAGAATACCACCTGAAACAAAGATCAACTGCTCCTCAGCTTCATTGGGCAGCTTGATACGCAAAGCGCCAGGCTTGATCGTGGTCAGCATAGGTGTGTGACGCGGGAAAATACCGACTTCACCCATCAGCGCAGGGGCGACAATAAACTCTGCCTGACCTGTGAAGATGGACTCTTCAGCACTTACTACGTCTATTTGTATCGTTGATGCCATAGTGTTTACCTGTTGCTTTCTGCCGGGTTACTAACTGTTAGTTTGCTTATCTAATTGCTACTGTTAGATGTGCAGCTATTACAGAGTCTTAGCTTTTTCAACAGCCTCTTCAATACCACCCACCATGTAGAACGCTTGCTCTGGCAAGTGATCGTAATCACCGTTCACAATGGCCTTAAAGCCCTTGATGGTTTCTTTCAGTGGTACGTACTTACCAGGTGCACCGGTAAATACTTCTGCCACGTGGAAAGGTTGTGACAAGAAGCGCTGAATCTTACGTGCGCGGGCCACTGCCAGCTTGTCTTCAGGAGCCAACTCGTCCATACCCAGAATGGCGATAATGTCGCGCAGTTCTTTATAGCGTTGCAATGTTTGCTGCACGCTACGCGCTACGCTGTAATGCTCTTCGCCAACCACTAATGGGTCCAACTGGCGTGAGGATGAGTCCAATGGGTCAACAGCAGGGTAGATACCCAGTGATGCGATGTCACGTGACAACACAACAGTTGAATCCAAATGCTGGAAAGTGGTGGCTGGTGATGGGTCAGTCAAGTCATCCGCAGGTACGTAAACGGCTTGAATCGAAGTAATCGAACCAACCTTGGTAGAAGTAATACGCTCTTGCAAGCGACCCATTTCTTCAGCCAGAGTAGGTTGATAACCTACGGCTGAAGGCATACGACCCAGCAACGCTGATACTTCAGTACCAGCCAGTGTGTAACGGTAAATGTTGTCCACGAAGAACAGGATGTCGCGGCCTTCGTCACGGAATTTTTCCGCCATGGTCAAACCGGAAAGCGCAACGCGCAAACGGTTGCCTGGTGGTTCGTTCATTTGACCAAACACCATGGCTACTTTGGACTCGGCCAAGTTGTCCAGCTTGATAACACCAGCTTCTGCCATTTCGTGGTAGAAGTCGTTACCTTCACGAGTACGTTCACCCACGCCGGCGAACACTGAAAGGCCAGAGTGCTCTTTAGCAATATTGTTGATCAGTTCCAGCATGTTAACGGTCTTACCTACACCCGCACCACCGAACAGACCCACTTTACCGCCCTTGGCAAACGGACATACCAGATCAATCACCTTGATACCGGTTTCCAGCAAGTCTACAGAAGGGGAGAGCTCTTCAAAGCTAGGCGCCTTCTGGTGAATTTCGCGGCGTTCGTCAGTGGCAATCGGACCAGCCTCATCAATCGGGCGGCCCAGCACATCCATAATGCGGCCCAGCGTTGCTGTGCCAACTGGGACTGAAATACCAGCACCGGTGGAGTTCACCAGCATGCCACGACGCAGGCCATCACTGGAACCCATCGCAATGGTACGGACGATACCATCGCCCAATTGCTGTTGCACTTCAAAAGTCAGGCCAGCTTCAGCTGTGCTTGCTCCTGAACCATTTGCGGCATCGTCCAACACCAAGGCTTCATAAACCTTAGGCATTTGGTCACGCGGAAATTCGACGTCAACAACAGCGCCGATACACTGAACAACTTTACCTTGACTCATCTTGAGGTTCCCCATCTATACTTTAAATTCGTTAGTATGAAATTCACGCTGTGAAATTCATCGCTGTGCGAAAAATTCGGGCTGCTACGTCTTAACCAGATACCGCTGCAGCACCGCCGACGATTTCTGAAATTTCCTTGGTAATGGCTGCCTGACGGGCTTTGTTGTAAACCAGCTTCAACTCGCCTATCACCGTCTTGGCATTATCAGATGCCGACTTCATCGCTACCATACGCGCGCTTTGCTCTGATGCCATGTTTTCTGCTACTGCCTGGTAAATCAATGATTCGATATAGCGAACCATCAAGTCATCAATCACGACCTTGGCATCGGGCTCATAAATATAATCCCAGTGACCTTGAGGTGCGCCTAGCTTCTCGCCTGAAAGTGGCAACAGCAATTCCATTTTCGGCTCTTGCTTCATCGTATTGATGAAACGGTTGTAAGCAATATACAGTTGGTCAATTTCACCAGCTACATAAGCATCCAACATTACCTTAACGGGGCCAATAAGCTTTTCCATGTGCGGCGCATCGCCCAGGCCTGTCAATTGTGACTTCACATCGGCATTGATACGACCCATGAAACCTAGGCCCTTGTTACCGATTGCGCATACGCGCACGGCAAGGTTTTCTGCTTCCCAGGCTTGCATCTGATTAATGGCAATACGCAATACGTTGGTATTCAAACCGCCACATAGGCCCTTGTCTGAGGTCACCACAATAACACCGACATTTTTCACAGTGTCGCGCTTGACCAGAAACGCATGCCTGTATTCCGGCTCTGCGTGTGACATATGGGCAGCCACATTGCGGATCTTGTCAGCATATGGACGGGCAGCACGCATCCGCTCCTGCGCCTTGCGCATTTTGGATGCTGCTACCATTTCCATAGCTTTGGTGATCTTGCGCGTGTTTTCTACGCTCTTGATCTTGGTACGGATTTCCTTACTACCGGCCATTATTTAGACTCCAGCTGAGTAAGTATTAATAAGCACTGTTGGCTTTGAAATCTTCAATAGCTGTCGACAATTCCTTGTCGTCATCCTTGGAGAGATCCAGAGTTGATTCGATACGATCAACCAGGCCTTTGTACTTGGACTTGATGAATGCATGCAAAGCAGACTCGAAAGCCAGTACTTTGGTCACTGGCACGTCATCCAGGTAGCCCTTGTTGGCTGCTTGCAAGCTGATCGCCATTTCAGACACTGAAAGTGGCAGATATTGCGCTTGCTTCATCAGCTCGGTTACCAGACGACCGCGCTCCAGCTGTTTACGGGTTGCTTCATCCAGATCAGAGGCAAACTGGGCAAAAGCTGCCAGTTCACGATACTGAGCCAGTGCCAGACGCACACCGCCACCTAGCTTCTTCACAACCTTGGTCTGCGCTGCACCACCAACGCGAGATACCGAAATACCGGCGTTAATCGCAGGACGAATACCAGCATTGAACAAATCAGTTTCCAGGAAGATCTGGCCATCGGTAATCGAAATCACGTTAGTTGGAACGAATGCAGAAACGTCACCAGCTTGTGTCTCAATGATAGGCAGCGCTGTCAACGAACCTGTCTTGCCTTTTACTGCGCCATTGGTGAACTTCTCTACATACTCTTCATTCACACGAGCAGCACGCTCCAGCAAACGTGAGTGGAGATAGAACACATCGCCAGGGTAAGCTTCACGACCTGGTGGACGGCGTAACAGCAGGGAGATTTGACGATAGGCAATCGCTTGCTTGGTCAAGTCATCATAAATAATCAATGCATCTTCACCGCGATCACGGAAATACTCGCCCATGGTACAACCAGCGTATGGAGCAATGAATTGCAGCGCTGCGGAATCAGAAGCTGAAGCAGCAACAATGATGGTGTATTCCATTGCGCCGTATTGCTCAAGCTTACGTACCACGTTGGCAATGGTAGAAGCCTTCTGGCCTACCGCAACGTAAATACAGGTCATGTTCTGACCCTTTTGGTTGATGATGGCATCAATGGCTACTGCAGTCTTACCTGTCTGGCGGTCACCAATGATCAGTTCGCGCTGACCACGGCCAACTGGCACCATGGAGTCAATCGCCTTGATACCGGTTTGTACTGGCTGGGAAACTGACTTACGGGCAATTACGCCCGGGGCCACTTTCTCAATCTTGTCAGTCATCTTTGCGTTAACTGGACCCTTGCCGTCAATAGGACGACCCAGCGCGTCAACTACACGACCAATCAGCTCCGGGCCAACTGGCACTTCCAGAATGCGGCCTGTGCATTTGCAGGTGTCGCCTTCTGTAATATGTTCATAATCGCCCAGAACCACGGCACCTACCGAGTCACGCTCCAGGTTGAGCGCCAAACCGAATGTGTTGCCCGGAAATTCGATCATTTCACCGGCCATCACGTCGGATAAGCCATGTACGCGAACGATACCGTCGGTCACTGATACCACGGTACCCTGGGTACGCGCTTCAGCAGTGGTGGAGAAATTCTCCAGCCTGCTTTTAATCAGTTCACTGATTTCTGATGTTGATAACTGCATTTTGTCTGTCTCCTGACCTTTAGGTCTAACCTTTAAGTGTACTAACTTTAGGCGCTTTTGCTGTTAAAGGACTAGCCTTTAAGCGTATAAGCAAGCGCTTGCAACTGGCCACGAACAGATGCGTCTATGACCGTATCGCCAACAACAATTTTTATGCCGCCGATTAATTCTGGATCCAACTTAACCTGTGCTTCAACCTTCTTGCCAAACTTAGCTTCCAGTTGCTTAACCAAAGCCTTAACCTGAGCATCTGTTGGTTGCGCTGCTGCAGTAAGCTCGGCTTCGAGCGTACCTTCATCCTGCGCCTTAAGCTCTTCGTAAGCCGCAGCGATATCGGCAATAATCACCAATCGGTTATTTTCGATCAGCAGCTTCACCAGATTAACCGCTTGCTCACTGAGCTTGCCGTCACAAACGGCAAGCACCAAACGCTCAAGCTCGCTCGATGGCAGCTTAGGATCATCAATCAGAGCCTTCATTTGCGCATCGCCAGCAATTGCAGCTAACAGGGATAACTGGTCAGACCAGCCTGCCAGCGCGCTCTTTTCCTTGGCCAAGCGGAATACCGCAGTGGCGTAAGGCCTTGCTATCGTTATTGCTTCAGCCATGGTTTAGCAAGAGCCTCCTACAACTCGTTTGCGATTGCAGTAAGAATTTCTGCATGCGCTTTAGCGTCGATTTCTTTACGCAGGATTTTTTCAGCACCAGCAATTGCCAGGGTCGAAACTTGTTGGCGCAGGCCTTCTTTAGCACGATTAACTTCTTGTTCGATTTCGGCCTTGGCACCCACAATAATGCGGTCACCTTCTGCTTTCGCAGTGTTTTTAGCTTCTTCAACAATTTCGTTAGCGCGCTTCTCAGCCAGGGCAACAATTTCCGAAGCACGTTGCTTGGCTTCAGTCACTGCTTCTGCAGCACGCTTGGAAGATTGTTCCAGTTCGCTACGGCCACGTTCACCGGCAGCCAAGCCATCAGCAATCTCTTTCTGGCGCGCTTCAATCGCGTTAAGTAGCGGCGGCCAGACAAACTTCATGGTGAAGATGATCAGGATGCTGAAAGCAATCGCCTGTGCTACTAAAGTAAAATTAATGTCCATTTTTGCTCCTACCTGTTAAGCCACTTATGAATTTTTAAAAGGAACTCTTGAAAAGTTTAAAGGGCTCGAACAGATACTTATCCAGCGACTACGCTTAATAATGGGTTAGCGAATGCAAACATCATGGCCAGACCAACACCGATAATGAAAGAAGCATCGATCAAACCTAACAGCAAGAACACTTTACCTTGCAATGCTGGAATCATTTCTGGTTGACGGGCTGCGCCTTCCAGGAAACTTGCGCACATGATACCGATACCGATACAGGCACCAGCAGCACCCAAACCAATGATTAAGCCAATGCCAATACCGGTGTAGGCTTGAATCATTGCCAAAAATTGTACGTTTTCCATTACTTTTCCTTTCGCTATTGAGGGGTATTACTTAACTAGACTACAAAAACACATTACAAACAAAATCAAACCAAAAAACTCTTTTATACCTTAGTGACTTTCATGCGCCATGGCGAGGTACACCACGGTTAACATCATGAAAATAAAGGCTTGCAACGCCACAATCAGGATATGGAAGATAGACCAGCCAGCACCCAGGATGGCACCGAAAATCGTGCCCGTCACACCAGTTGCCGCCCACAGGCCTAACAACAGGAAGATCACTTCACCGGCATACATGTTGCCGAATAAACGTAAGGAATGTGAGAGCGGTTTGGAAACGTATTCGATGATATTGAACAGGAAATTGGCAGGCCACACTAAGGGGTTGGTACCGAAAGGAGAACAGAACAGCTCATGTATCCAGCCACCCAGGCCTTTGACTTTAATTGCAAAATAGATCATCAGGAACCATACAGTCAGCGCCAAAGCAAAAGTGGTATTGATGTCAGAAGTTGGTACGCTACGCCATTTGTGCAAGCCTAGTGGCTCGTAGATGCCTTTAGCCATGATATCGACTGGCAGGAAATCCATCGCATTCATCAGCAGCACCCAGACAAATACGGTAAGGGCAGCCGGTGCAATGAAAGAGTGGCGATTGCCGTGGAAAATATTCTTGACTTGGTCATCGACAAAACCGAACACCAGCTCAACAAATGCCTGGCGCTTGGTAGGTACACCGGCAGTAGCACCACGCACTACCCACCAGATCAGACCCATGGCCACTACACCGAGCAAAACAGACATTACCAGCGTATCAACATGTAATGTCCAAAAGCTGGTGTTGCCAATTGACTTTGCATTAAATGATAAGTGGTGTGCAATATATCCGGATGGTGTTAGTGCGTGTTCTTCTGTAGCCATAAAATCAAAACCCTAATTTGTCACTTATTTTGAGTGTAGTTTTCTTAACTGTTTTTTTCATTGAGGCCAGAAATCGCTGCCCCCGACAAAATCGCCGAGGCTCCCAGGCCGACAATCAGGGCCAGTGGAACCAAGTGCGCCGTATAAACCTTAAATGTAATGAACAGCAATACTGCTATTACGATAATCTTTACGCCTTCAGCCTTAAGCAAGCCGATCAGTATGGCACCTGCATCTTTTTTATTTTCGCTGCGCCTCGCAATCAGCGAACCTGCATAGGCACCCGCAATCGCCGAGCCGCCGCCTGCTATAGCTGATAATGCGCCATGCATACCTGCGAAATAAAATGCGCCTACTGCTACGGCAGAGGTGGCCATCAATTGCCATTTCGCCATCTGCTTGAATACTGCTGCCGTTTTAATATTTTCCATACAGTCCTGCTCGCTACTTGGCAGATTTGGAGAATATCCACAACTGCAATCAGGCGAAGTCCGCGATTGTCTTGTTTAATTGACTTTAAGTCAAGCCTATCTACCGGGTTTGTTAGCGAAATTTAGCAATAATTTCATCCAGCTGATCGAGACTGGCATAGCGTATCTTCAAGGTTCCCGCCCCATTTTTTGTCGCATCTATTTGCACATCCGCACCCAAGCTTTCTGCTAGCTCAGTTTGCAGTCGCAACACATCTTTATCTTTTGTTTCTGTTTTGACCGGTTTTGTCGACTCTGTGGATAAGCGCTTCACCAACTGCTCGGTATCGCGAACAGACAAGCCTTTTTGTACGATCTCTTCCGCTGCGGTGATCTGCTTGACGCTATCCAAACCCAGCAACGCACGGGCATGCCCCATGTCCAATCGCCCCAGCATCAGCATCTCCTGCACTACCGCATGCAAATTCTGCAGGCGCAACAAATTAGTAACTGCACTGCGTGAACGCCCAACGGCTTGTGCGGCTGCCTCATGCGTCATGCTGAACTCATCTATCAACCGCTTGATACCATTGGCTTCTTCGATAGGGTTCAGGTTTTCGCGCTGGATATTCTCGATAAGCGCCATCGCCAACGCAGCCTCATCGGCAATCTCGCGCACCAGTACCGGCACCTCAAGCAGACCGGCAATCTGCGATGCGCGCCAGCGTCGTTCGCCGGCAATGATCTCAAATTTCTCACTGGCGACTTCGCGCACCAGGATAGGCTGCATAATGCCTTGCGCCTTGATGGAATCCGCCAAGCTGGCCAGAGACTCTTGGTCCATGTGCGTACGTGGCTGATACTTGCCGGGCTGCAGTTGCTCGACTTTCAGCATGCGCAATGAGTCCGACTCACCTGCACCGGCGGAATCGCCTGCCAACAAAGCGTCCAGTCCACGCCCCAAGCCTTTAAGTTTTACCATTTACTAACCCCCTGATATTGCAACGGTATTTTCCGCATTTTGATTAAATTGCAACTTTGGCTTTGGCCTTACTACGCCGGATGATTTCATGTGCTAGCTCCACATAGGCCTGTGCGCCCTTGGAGGCACGATCATAAACCAAGGCGGGGAGGCCATAACTGGGCGCCTCGGCCAGCCGGATGTTGCGTGGAATTACCGTAGAGTAAACCTTGTCGCCAAAATGGCTCACCAACTGCGCCGATACTTGTTGAGCAAGCATATTGCGGTTATCGAACATGGTTCGCAGCAAGCCTTCTATCTCCAGCGTTGAGTTCAAATGCGTACGCACCTTCTTGATGGTGTTCACCAAGTCGGACAAGCCTTCCAGCGCATAATATTCACATTGCATGGGGATCATCACTGCATTAGCTGCAGTCAATGCATTCACCGTTACCAGGTTGAGGGCAGGGGGGCAATCCAGCAACACATAATCATAGCTATCATTTAATTCGGCCAAGGCCAGCTTCAAACGGGTCTCACGACCGATTTCATTCACCAGCTCAACTTCCGCTCCAGCCAGGTCTCGACTCGCCGGGGCTATGTCGAACAGGCCTTTTTCGGAGGTTTGTATCACTTCTTTAAGCGTTTTTTTGCCGATCAGCACATGGTAGATCGTTTGTTTCAAGCCTGCTTTATCAATGCCGCTCCCTGTTGTGGCGTTGCCTTGTGGATCCAGGTCTATCAGTAATACACGACTTTTTGCTGCAACCAGGCTGGCGGCGAGATTAACGCAGGTAGTGGTTTTACCCACACCGCCTTTTTGATTGGTAATGGCCAAAATTCGCATTATTGTTTAGTCCACATAATCGTAGGTCGCTTTGTCAAAGTGATTGAATTTCCCTGTCGACATTCGGCAAAAACACCAAATGCCGCTGCGCTTCAAGTCCGGGTACTGTAAGTGCAATAACTTGCTCAGGAGCCAAGCCCGTCGCGACTTTCAGCGCTGCCAACTCTTCCTCGGGGTACACCCCCTTCATGGCTAGCCACATGCCATCTGCCGTACATAAATGCCGCGTTAGCTTGATAAACAGGGCCAGATCAGAAAAGGCCCGCGATATCACGATATCAAACTTGGCTGCCGGCTTGAATTGCTCTACACGCCCACACACCACTTCGAGGTTGGCTATGCCCAACTCCGCTTTGGCTTGCCGCATGAAGCTGGTCTTTTTCTGGCTGGAATCCATTACGGTCACTTGCAGATCAGGCAGGCACAACGCTAGCGGTATACCTGGCAAGCCAGCACCACTTCCCACATCCAGCAAACGCTGCGCCTTGATATAGGGCAACACCACCAGACTATCAAGCAAATGCAGAGTCACCATTTCATCTGCATCGCGCACTGCAGTGAGGTTATGCACCTTATTCCACTTTTGCATCAATGCCAGATAATCCAGTAACTGCTGACGCACAGCTATAGGGATATCCAGTCCTGCCTGCTCAAGGCCTGACGCTAATTTCAACGCCAGACTCATGCTACTTTTTCTGTATTTTTTTCTGGATTCTTGCTACGGCTTTTACGTTTGAGGTAAACCAGCAACAAGGAAATGGTGGCAGGGGTAATGCCAGAAATACGGCTAGCCTGACCTAAAGTCTGCGGCTTGTGCGCCTGTAGCTTCTGGCGCGCCTCTATGGAAAGGCCATGCACATCGTCATAATCAATATCTTCCGGCAAGCTGGTATTTTCACTGCCGCGCTGGCGCGTGATCTCATCTTGCTGGCGATCAATATAGCCTTGGTATTTAGCTGCAATCTCGATTTGCTGGCGCACGGCATCATCTGCCTCACCAAGATTTACATCAATGCCGGCGATTGGCAGGCTTAATAAAGCTTCGTAACTCACTTCCGGACGACGCAGTAGCTCAAACAATGAATACTCATGGTCAATCACCTTGCCCAGCACACGCATCGCATCCGCCTCCGGCAAACTGGCAGGCTGCACCCAGGTGGTTTTTAGTCGCTCCTGCTCGCGTATCACTGCCTCCTGTTTGCGTGAGAAAGCCTCCCAACGTGCATCATCGACCAAACCTAGCTTGCGACCGGCTTCAGTAAGTCGCATATCGGCATTATCTTCACGCAACATCAAGCGATATTCGGCACGGCTGGTAAACATACGATAGGGCTCGGTAACACCGCTGGTGATCAAGTCATCGACCAACACACCAAGGTAAGCCTGTTCTCGGCCCGGACACCAGCTTTCGTCGCCAGTGGCATGTAGCGCAGCATTGGCACCTGCGAGCAGGCCCTGTGCGGCAGCTTCTTCATAACCGGTAGTGCCGTTGATCTGGCCGGCGAAAAACAAGCCCTGAACCGCCTTGGTTTCCAGGGAGTTTTTCAATCCTCGCGGATCATAGTAGTCATACTCGATAGCATAGCCCGGGCGCAATATATGTGCGTTTTCCAAACCGCGAATTGAACGCACTAACTGGTACTGAATATCGAAAGGCAAGCTAGTCGATATGCCGTTCGGGTAAACCTCATTGGTACTCAAACCCTCGGGCTCAAGAAATATCTGGTGCGATTCTTTATCCGCAAATCGATGGATTTTATCTTCAACAGAGGGACAATAGCGCGGACCAACGCCTTCGATCACTCCGGTATACATCGGAGACCTGTCCAAACCACTACGAATGATATCGTGAGTCTTTTCGTTGGTATGCGTAATCCAGCAAGGCAATTGTTGCGGATGCTGATTGACGTTGCCCATGAACGAAAATACTGGTGCGGGATTATCGCCAGGCTGCTCCAGCATCACCGAGTAATCTATAGTGCGGCCATCAATACGCGGGGGGGTGCCTGTTTTCAAACGGCCTGCGGGCAAGCCGATTTCCCTTAAACGCGCTGCCAGCGAGATGGCGGGGGGGTCGCCGGCACGGCCCGCGGAGTAATTTTGCATACCCACATGGATAAGGCCTGCCAGAAAAGTGCCCGCAGTCAACACTACAGACCTGGCTTCAAAACGCAAACCTATCTGCGTTATCACGCCTGTGACACGCTCACCTTCAAGGATAATATCGTCAACTGCCTGTTGAAACAGCCAGAGATTAGGCTGATTTTCCAGTCTATGGCGTATCGCCGCTTTGTACAGAACCCGGTCTGCCTGTGCGCGGGTGGCACGCACGGCAGGACCCTTGCTTGAGTTAAGAATGCGAAACTGAATCCCACCTTCATCAGTAGCAGCCGCCATAGCACCGCCCAAGGCATCGACCTCTTTTACCAGATGCCCTTTACCTATGCCGCCGATTGAAGGGTTGCATGACATCTGACCTAAAGTTTCTATGTTGTGTGTCAGCAACAGGGTTTTTCGCCCCATACGCGCAGCCGCCAGGGCAGCCTCGGTCCCAGCATGGCCGCCACCAACGACAATAACATCAAATTTTTCAGGGAATTGCATGTGCTTGAATATTTATTTCCTCAGGAAGCGTATGTTACTTCAAAGCCTTGTCCACGTCATGTTAAAATGAGTGTTCCACGTGAAACAAACTTTGGTTTTTTAGTTTTGTAACTGATAAGTCACACTAGTGGCATACCATTCGCCGGTAGTTGCTTTAAGATTTCACTAATAACTTTAATACTTACAGGAGTTCATCATGAACAAAATTTCTGCCGCGCTCGTTATCTTATTTTCTCTATCCGCTATCAGCGCTCACGCTGACACTGCAACTGCGCAAAAATTAGCAGACAAATATGCAACCATTGCAAAAAACATCGACCCGAACTCTGCTGGTTTATCTGCTGAAGATGGCAAGGACTTCTTCAACCGCGAAATCACCATCAAGGGCAAGCAAGTTGCTTGTGCCTCCTGCCACACTGCCAACCCTGCAGACAATGGCAAGCACATTGTTACCAACAAGCCTATCCGTCCATTGTCCCCAGTAGTCAATGAGAAACGCTTTGCTTCCATCGACAAGGTCGAAAAGAACTTCACCAAGCACTGCAATGACATCATTGGCCGCGATTGCACCGCACAGGAAAAAGGCAACTTCATCGCTTACCTGTTAACCGTAAAATAACTAATGCGCTATGTTTGGGACCCATTTGTCAGGATATTTCATTGGTCGCTAGTTGTTGCGTTTGCCATTGCATTCCTCACACATGAGTCTGAGTGGCACCGTGTAATCCACGTTAACGCGGGTTACACGGCAGGCACTTTGATTGTTGCCAGAATAATTTGGGGTCTAATGAAAACCGGCTACGCCAGCTTTCATGCCTTCCCCTTCAACCCGCTACACGCTGCCCGGTATGTCTGGCAGATTCTCCGCGGATCAGCCCGGCCGACTATAGGCCACAATCCGGCCGGCTCCTTTATTATCTATGCACTCCTCGGCACAGGCCTGCTCACTGTAGCCACAGGCTTTCTTGTTTACAATGACGGCTGGCTCATTGACGATCCGGAGCTCCTTCAGGCATTACATTTTTACGCAGCCTGGGGCTGGCTGGTATTGATCGCGACCCACGTTACCGGCGTCATTACCGAAAGCATATTACATCGTGAAAATCTGATTTATGCCATGTTTACCGGTATCAAGCACGATGTGGAGAATTCTGAACGATGCGAGGATGATGAAAATGTTTCACGTGAAACACTCAATGTTTTTGCAAGATGGACGATGGGCCTTAAACGTATCTATAAAACCTATATCGCCATCAATAGTGCTAACAAAAAAATGTATCGCATTATTGAAGACAACGATGCTGTGAATACTTTTGGTGTGCAGCAAGAGAGTGATGGTAAGTCCGTCGATGAAAATCCCGATGACGAAACCTCTGCCAAGCCAGAAACCACAGCCAACCCTAAAGAGCAGTAAAAGCTAACTCAACTCCTGGCTTGCACGCTGGCTTTTTGTAGATTACTTACCAATACAGAAGCGGCTGAAAATCTCACCCAGTAGATCATCCGGGGTAAATGCCCCAGTAATCGTATTAAGTGCCTCTTGCGCCACTCGCAATTCATCTGCAAGCAGCTCTGCTTGCGCAAGCTTTTGTTTTGCTTGAGATAAATGGTCTCTGACCAGATTTAAGGCATCCAAATGGCGCGTTCTCGCCATAAATACACCTTCACCAGTGGCTTGCCAGCCAGCCAGCTTTAACAAGTGTGCGCGGAGAAAATCTATACCCACGCCAGTTTTAGCTGAAAGAAAAATATGCGACTCATTCGCAAGCTCTTCTATTTTTGGTGCTTCCGAACTCAGATCTATTTTGTTATGTACCCAGATTTTGGGTAAAACTGCTGGCAATCGATTTAGAATGACTTTCTCCGCCTCGGTAATACCGTGGGCTGCATCTACCAATAATAATGCGATATTGGCGTTTTCTAGAGCTCGCCAGGTTCTGGCAATTCCAAATTTTTCTACTTCGTCGACAGTCTCACGTAAGCCTGCAGTATCAATAACGTGCAAAGGTACGCCATTGATTTGAATTGCACTTTTAATCGTATCGCGAGTAGTTCCGGCTATCGGCGTGACAATTGCCACCTCTTCGCCTGCAAGCTGGTTAATCAAACTGGATTTACCGACATTGGGCTGCCCAACCAAAACTACCTGTATGCCTTCGCGCAATAAATTACCTTGCTTGGCTTCCTTAAATACGCGGTCCAGCTCTTGCGAAATGGCCTCAAGTTTTTCTGCTACCCGTCCCTGTGAAATAAAATCTATTTCCTCTTCGGGGAAATCCAGGCAGGCCTCCACATACATGCGCAAATCCACCAAGCGCTGAAGCAGGGCATGGATGCGCTGAGAAAACTCCCCAGACAGCGAGCGCATAGCGCTGCGCGCGGCTTCTGCAGTTGATGCATTGATGATATCCGCAACCGCTTCAGCTTGGGCCAGATCGAGCTTATCGTTGAGATAAGCACGCCTGGTAAACTCACCTGGTTCGGCTTGCCTGGCGCCCAAGGCGATACAACGAGCCAGCAATAGTTGCATGAGCGCCGGTCCGCCATGGGCTTGTAACTCCAGCACATCTTCACCGGTATAAGAATGGGGGTTGGTATAGTAAATCGCTATACCACGATCTATCAGGCTGCCGTCGGCCTCTTTAAAAGGCAGGTAAGCAGCATGACGCGGAGGAGGGCAGTTGCCAAGTATGCCACGCGCTATTTCCTGGCAAGCTGGGCCGGAGACACGCACTACGCCAATACCACCAGAGCCGGACGCGGTAGCTATCGCGGCTATGGTGTCGGTAGTGCTATTAACGGTTTGCATTTCCTTTTTTCTTGGCCAGGTTTTCCGCATGAATAGTGCGGTTGATTTGCCATTGCTGGGCGATGGAAAGCACGTTATTCACCAACCAGTACAGCACCAGCCCGGATGGGAAGAAGAAGAAGAACACGCTGAACACGATAGGCATGATAGTCATGACCTTGGCCTGGATAGGATCCGTAGGCTTAGGATTCAGTTTGGTCTGGATAATCATGGTTGCACCCATTAACAGCGGCAACACATAGTACGGGTCAATCGCAGAAAGGTCATGGATCCACAATACGAATGGCGCATGGCGCATCTCAACACTACCCAGCAGCATCCAGTACAGCGAAATAAATACCGGGATCTGCACCAGGATAGGCAAGCAACCGCCCATCGGGTTGATTTTTTCGGTCTTGTACATTTCCATCATGGCTTGCTGCATTTTTTGACGGTCATCGCCAAATTTTTCCTTCATGCTTTGCAAGCGTGGTGCCAATTCACGCATTTGCGCCATAGAACGATAGCTCGTTGCAGACAGTGGGTAGAACGCGGCCTTGATCAGGACGGTGAGCAAGATAATGGCCACGCCCCAGTTACCAACTACGCCATGGATAGCCGACAGCACCCAGAACAATGGGGTAGCGATGATGGTTAACCAGCCATAATCAACCGTGTATTCAAGGCCAGGAGCCGTTTTCTCAAGCTCGCTATGCGTTTGTGGGCCGGCATAGAATTTGGCATCTACATCAAGACTTGCACCTGGCGCGATACTCCCTACGCTACCTTTGCTGCCGATAGCGTAGATATCGTCGGACAATTGCTTGGTGTAGAACTCTTTAGGAGCATCTGTTTTAGGAATCCATGCACTAACGAAGTAGTGTTGAACCAAGCCAACCCAGCCATCCTTGGTGTTTTTGGACAGGTTGGATTTTTCCATATCCTTGAATGCCAGCTTCTTGTATTTATCAGCCGCTGTGAAGTAAGCACCGCCAGTAAATGTAGGCATCATGGCAGAACCCTGGTTGGATTTGCTGTCATGCACGATCTGGTAGTAAACCCAAGGCTCGATAGCCTCAGCAGTACCGTTTTTGATCTGGTATTTCACATCCACAGCGTAATCGCCACGATGGAATGTATACACCTTATCAACCTGCACGCCATTACTACCAGTCCAGCTCAAGCGCACTTCTAACTTGTCAGCGCCATCCTCCAGTTTGTAACTGTTAGCAGTGGTGGTAAAGACTGTTTTATGGTTAGGTAGCTCGGCACCTATCAACCCGGTCTGCGCGACGTAGACCATGGGCGCGGCCTTATCATCCAGCAACACAAAGTTCTTGTCGGTAGAGTCAGCAGCACGATGCTTGAGTAGTTCCAGATGGCGAATATCACCCCCTGTGGCATCAATATCGGCCTTGAATAAATCGGTTTCAACACTGATACGCTGTGCAGTCTGCAGGCGGAAACCAGTTTCTTTGGGTAATTCCGACAGTGTTTGATTTTTGGCGGGAGTTTTACTCGCCTCAGGAATACTGGAGTCTGTCGCCTGTTGCACATCAGCTACTGGCGTTTGGGGAGTATGCTGCCGTTGCCAGGCGTCCCATAACATCAGGATAGAAAATGAAAATATGACAAATAAAATCAGACGCTTAGTATCCATAAATCTCTTATCTATATATAAAGACTGGCAACAAATTAATTAAGGTATAGGGTCATGGCCACCAGCGTGCCATGGGTGACATTTTAGCAAACGACGCACGGCATAAAATGCCCCGCGTAAAGCACCATGTTTTTGTACTGCTTCCAGTGCATATTGTGAACAAGTAGGGCTGAAACGGCATTGCTGACCAAAAAAAGGGCTGAGTAGTATTTGATAAGCCCGAATCAATCCCGTTAGTATGCGCGCCATCATGATACCCGGCTAATCCTTCGCCGTCTCGCTAGTATCTGCAAGTTTGCTGACAATTGGCTTACTGGCGGCTTGATGATTCAGTTTAGTCATCAACTTGGTAAACTCCTGTTCAACCGCAGCATAATCGCTGTGGCTAAAAGATCTTTGTGTTCTGATGACGAGATCGACACTACCTATCTGGTGTTGATTTTTTCTGAACAACTCGCGCAAGACCCGCCGCATATAGTTTCTATCAACAGAATGTCGTGTCGTCTTTTTCGCCACTACCAAGCCCAAACGCGGCCATCCGAACTGGTTATATTGATAGTGTATGGCCAGAAAGTGGCCAGTAATGCGCTTGCGGAAATTAAAAACGGATGAAAAATCATCCGTTTTAATTAGTTTCAGTCGGCCAGGAAATCTAAAATTTAACAAAGCCTAAATTTCGGTAACCTGAATAATGGTTAAGCCGAAACTTGCCAAACTATACTGCTAGACGGGCACGGCCCTTAGCACGACGCGCAGCAATAACAGCGCGACCACCGCGGGTTTTCATGCGCACTAGGAAACCATGGGTGCGAGCGCGACGAACTTTCGAAGGCTGGTAGGTACGTTTCATTGTGAATCTCCGGTGACTTCCGTGTTGTTATAGGTAACAGCACTAAACAAAGGGCGTAATTTAACCTGATTTAGCCCCATCCTGTCAATGTTTATTTCACATGCATGAAAGGTGATAAAAGTATCCGTCAACCCTGTGGATAAGTTTGCCCAAACAGGCTAAAATAAACTCATAATTCGCTTAGCTATCCGTCATTCATCGGCATTTAGTTAATGCATCGGCGCTCGGTACACGTACACATAAAAACATCGAGCAAATACCATACTTATTACTATCAGTTGAGGTCTCGGGCAACCGATGGAAAATTTTTGGTCTATCTGTCTCGGTCGTTTCGAGCAAGAGCTATCCGCACAGCAATTCAACACCTGGATCAAGCCATTACACTTTGAAGCCCAGAATGGGGGAATGCGCCTGCTTGCGCCCAATCGCTTTGTCCAGCAGTGGGTAAAAGACCGTTTCCTGCACCGCATCCACGTATTTGCCGAAGAGTGTCTGGCACAACCTGTTCAAATAGAGCTAGCTCTGATGGACGGCGCCGAGATAAAACGCCAGGCTTCTAAAAAAATAGTGAATCCCGATAAGCCCAAGGAAAAAGATTCTGTTCTGGCAGAAGCCGCCTCCATGCTTGCTGCAGAGGCTATTACAGAAAAACAGGCCGCCAAGCCCACGGCCAAAGCCAAAACAAGTAAAGATCAGTCAGGCCTGAACCCCTCATTCAATTTTGACAACTATGTCACGGGTAAAGCCAACCAGTTGGCCCGCGCCGCCGCATTGCAAGTAGCAGAAAATCCGGGTACTGCTTATAACCCGCTATTTATCTATGGCGGAGTGGGGTTGGGTAAAACCCATTTAATGCAATCCATAGGCAATCATTTAAGGCATCTGCGTCCCGATGCCAAAATACGTTACCTGCATGCTGAGCGCTATGTGTCCGATGTAGTTAAAGCCTACGAACACAAAGCCTTTGATGAATTCAAGCGTCAGTATCACTCGCTGGATCTGTTGCTTATTGATGATATTCAATTCTTTGCCAAGAAAACCAGAACGCAGGAAGAGTTCTTTTATGCCTTCAACTCATTAATTGAGGCTAAAAAGCAAATCATCATCACCTGCGATACTTATCCACAAGAGATAGTCGATGTAGATGAGCGCCTGCGTACCCGCTTCAGCTGGGGCTTAACCGTAGCGGTAGAACCGCCAGAGCTGGAAATGCGCGTCGCCATTCTGCTGAAGAAGGCAGAAGAAGCTAAGTTCCAACTGCATGAAGATGTGGCCTTTTTCATTGCCAAACAAGTTCGTTCCAGTGTGCGTGAGCTCGAAGGCGCGCTCAACCGTATTGTTGCCATGGCAAAGTTTACCGGGCACGCCATTGATGTACATCTGGCGAAAGAAGCACTAAAAGACCTGATCGCCGTGCGTGGCCGCCAAGTCACTATGGAAAACATTCAGAAGACTGTCGCCGACTATTACAAGATCAAGGTTGCAGAGATGTATAGCAAAAAACGCTCGCGCAACTTTGCACGGCCGCGCCAGGTGGCAATGGCCTTATCGCGTGAACTCACCAATCACAGCTTTCCTGAGATAGGTGAAGCGTTTGGCAGCCGGCATCACACCACGGTCATGCATGCATGCGATGAAATAGAGCAGTTACGGCAGAATGATCCTAATGTGGCGCGTGATATTGCCTTTTTAGTACAAGTCATTCGCGGTTAGTATTTGGTGAATTAATTAAGTTTGGTTAGCAAGAATGGCAGTTTGCTTTATTATTCGGTCAGGTTGAATAGGTAGTTTTACCCAAAGTTATACGGTGGATAGCCTGTGCAGAGAAATGCGGTTTAGGCGCGATTTTGAAAAACAGCTAAAATAACCAACATTTTATCCACAGTAGTTTCTATGGTTGTACTAGCTTTATTTTAGTATTTAAGTAGTTGATTATTAAGTTAAATAAATTTAATCAACAGGTTTTATCTACATTACTATTGTTATTAATTGTATTTATTATTTAGGTTCTTAAAGAGATGAACATCAAAATAAATCGTGACACCCTGCTTAAACCACTTTCATCCGTCAGCGGTATCGTGGAAAGACGTCACACATTACCTATCCTCTCAAATCTTTTGCTTGAAGCTAAAGATGAAAAGATTGTATTAACCGCGACAGATCTTGAGATGCAAATTTCATTGTCTGTACATACCGCGATAGGCGGAGAGCTATCTACCACTATCTCAGCTAAAAAATTACTCGATATTTGCCGCGCTTTGCCAGAGAACACAGAAATTAACATGGCAACTACCGATAGCCGGGTACAAGTCAAAGCCGGTAAGAGCAAATTCAACCTGCAAACCTTACCTGCAGCCGATTATCCGGTAATGACCAAGTCAGCCGGTAGTGCCAGTGCCACCATCAATATTGGCCAGGGTGCATTGAAACGCCTGTTGAAACAGGTGGAATTTGCCATGGCACAGCAAGATATACGTTACTATCTGAATGGCTTGTTGTTTGAAGTCAGCGCAAATCGTCTTAATGTAGTGGGTACCGATGGCCATCGTCTGAGCTTTACCTCTACCGAGTTAAGCCAGAATTATGAAAAGCAGGAAATCATCTTGCCGCGTAAAACCGTGATAGAGCTGATCAAGTTGCTGGATGATAGCGACGAAGAAGTGACCATAGAAATTACTACCGGTCAGGTTAACTTCTCGTTTGGTGATATCCGTTTGATTTCAAAAGTAATTGATGGGAAATTCCCGGATTACACACGTGTTATCCCGGTAGGACATCAAAATAATTTCACTGCGGATCGCATGACTATTTTGCTATCCATGCAACGCGCCTCTATTCTGTCCAACGAAAAGTATCGCGGTATCCGCTTGGTGTTAGGCCAAAACAGCCTGCGCCTGATTAGTACCAATAGTGAGCAGGAAGAAGCAGAAGAAGAGCTGGAGATCAACTACAGTGGTGATCCGCTGGACATTGGTTTTAATGTCACTTACATGATAGATGTATTAAATAACGTGAATAGCGACAATGTCGTGTTCTCATTTGCCGATGCCAATAGCAGTTGCCTGGTGACCGTACCGAATGACAGCAATTACAAATATGTCGTCATGCCGATGCGCATTTAAGCATCAGATTTTAAATTTTCAAGTAAACCTTTTAACTAAATGTTTCACGTGAAACGCGAACTTAAAATAAACACAATTTAAGATAAAACTATGACCCAGCAAGACAAAGCAATACCAAACAACTCAGATTACGATTCATCCAGCATTACTATCCTGGAAGGCCTGGACGCAGTACGTAAGCGCCCGGGCATGTATATCGGCGATACCTCAGACGGTAGCGGCCTGCACCACATGGTGTTCGAGGTGGTGGATAACGCGATTGACGAAGCCTTGGCTGGGCATTGCGATGACATCAAAATCATCATCCATCCTGATAACTCCATTAGTGTGGCCGATAACGGCCGTGGTATTCCGGTGGATATCAAGCAGGATGACAAAAACGATATCAAGCGCTCCGCGGCTGAAATTGTGATGACAGAACTGCATGCCGGCGGCAAGTTTGACCAGAACTCCTACAAGGTTTCCGGCGGTCTGCATGGTGTGGGGGTGTCAGTGGTGAATGCCTTGTCCGACTGGTTGCGTTTGCGCATCTGCCGTAATGGCAAGATGTACCAGATGGAATTCAAGCGCGGCGTACCGGTATCTCCATTGGCGGAAACCGGTGTAACCGATCGCAAGGGTACCGAAGTACATTTCTTCCCTTCTATCGAAACCTTTGCCTTAATTGAGTTTCACTTTGATATTTTAGCCAAGCGTCTGCGCGAGCTGTCATTTCTCAATAATGGCGTCAAGATTGAATTGATAGACCAGCGTCCAAATGGAAAAACTGAAAACTTCGCCTACTCCGGCGGCGTGCGCGGCTTTGTGGAATACATGAACCGCAGCAAATCAGTGCTACACCCAAAACCGTTCTACGCCATGGGCGAAAAAGACGGTATGACTATCGAAGTCTCCATGCAATGGAACGACTCCTATAGTGAAACCGTACAGTGTTTCACCAACAACATCCCGCAGCGCGACGGTGGCACCCACTTAACAGGCCTGCGCACCGCCATGACGCGTACGCTCAACAACTACATTGAACAGAACGAGCTGGCCAAAAAAGCTAAGATCGAAACCAGCGGCGACGACATGCGCGAAGGCCTGATGTGCGTGTTGTCAGTCAAAGTGCCGGAGCCCAAGTTCTCATCACAAACCAAAGATAAACTGGTTTCCGGTGAAGTACAGCCCGTGGTGCAAGAAGTCGTCTCCGCCAAGCTGGCAGAGTTCCTGCTGGAAAACCCGATCGACGCTAAAGTCATCTGCAACAAGATTATCGATGCCGCACGTGCGCGCGATGCCGCGCGTAAAGCCCGTGAAATGACACGCCGCAAGGGCGCCATGGATACCATGGGCCTGCCGGGTAAGCTGGCCGATTGCCAGGAACGTGATCCCGCCAAGTGTGAAATCTACCTGGTCGAGGGTGACTCAGCCGGCGGCTCCGCCAAGCAAGGGCGTGACCGTAAGAACCAGGCTATCCTTCCATTGAAGGGTAAAATTTTGAACGTAGAAAAAGCGCGTTTCGACAAGCTGTTAGGCTCGCAAGAAATCGCCACGCTGATTACCGCGCTAGGCACCGGCATTGGTAAAGATGATTTCAGCGCAGAAAAACTGCGCTACCACCGCATTATCATCATGACGGATGCCGACGTCGACGGCGCCCACATCCGCACCTTGCTGCTCACCTTCTTCTACCGCCAGATGACCGAGCTGGTAGAGCGTGGCCATATCTACATCGCGCAACCACCACTGTACAAGGTTAAGCAGGGCAGGGATGAACGCTATCTTAAGGATCAGCACGAGTTGGACGAATACCTGCTGCAATCCGCACTCAAAGGTGCCGAGCTGTTAACCAAAGAGGGTGGCGAAACCCTTACCGGCGAACCACTGGCTGCCATTGCCAAGCAAATGGTGCTGACAGAAGCCGTCATCCGCCGCATCGCCTCGCTGTACGATGAAAGCGTGTTGCGCGCCCTGCAAGATCTGGGTGAAATCAGCCTGGGCGATGAAGTAAGCGCAGAATCCGCCGCTACTAAACTACGCCCCATCCTTGGCGCCATCGGCTCCGAAGTAATCGTGGCTTTCAACCCGGAAACCGCCACCTACCGCCTTGAAATCAACAAATACGTACACGGCAACCTGCAGTGCTGCGTCATCGATGCCGATTTCCTCGGCAGCGGCGATTACCGCCAGATCAGCCGCATTTCAGTCATGCTGCAAGGCTTGCTGGGCCAAGGCGCAACCATCAAGCGTGGTGAGAAATCACAAACCGTGGCCACCTTCAAAGAAGCGCTGGACTGGTTACTGGAAGAAGCCAAACACGGCCTCGGCATCCAGCGCTACAAAGGCCTGGGCGAGATGAACCCGTCGCAACTATGGGAAACTACCATGGACCCGCAAGTACGCCGCCTGCTCAAGGTACAGATCGACGATGCCATCGCCGCAGATGAAATCTTCACCACCCTGATGGGCGACCAGGTAGAACCAAGGCGTGCATTTATCGAAAACAATGCGTTGGGTGTGAATAACCTAGATATCTAAAAATGTAGGATCTCATCAAAATTTAGATTTTTCTCACATTCCTAGATTTGATGAAATAAATTAGCCACCGAATGGTGGCTAATTTATTAAACTATTTCTTGACCCCCCATCAACATTGGACAAAGCCCGGGTAATTGACCCGAATGTAGTATTGACAATAAACAATTAAGTCAGCCATCTATTAGTTTCGATTCTCGTTGCGAATTTTTAGAACCACCTTACCTTTGGTCCGCCCGAGGGCAACGTAGGCAAAAGCCTCTCTGACTTGATCCATCGGGAATACACGGTCGATCATCGGTTTAATTTTTCCCTTTTCAATGAGACCTGCGATTTCAGACAGTTGTTTTCCTGAAGGCTCGACAAAGACAAATGTGTAATGCGTATCGGTTTTCTTTGAGAGCTTGGTTATTTTCATCCCAAGCAAAGTACAAATTAGGCGAACAAAAAAGTTGAAACCGGCTCGTTTTGCAAAATCAAAATTGGGTGGGCCGACGAGTGAAAGAATGTGGCCGCCTTTTTTCAGTACCGAAACCCCCCGAGCTGTGGGTTCACTATCGACGGTGTGCAAAACGGCATCGTAACCACTCAGTACATCCTCGAATTTTTGCTTTTGATAATCAATAACATGGTCAGCCCCGAGGCCGCGAACCCAGTCCATATTTTTGGTACTGGTTGTGGTTGCAACCTCTGCCCCCAGAGCCTTGGCATATTGAATTGCAAATGACCCGATTCCACCGGCACCAGCTTCGACAAGAACCTTCTGGCCCGCTCGTAATTGCGCAAAATTAGTGAGGGCTTGATAGACAGTGAGTCCGACTGTAGGCAATGAGGCCGCCTCTTCAAACGTCAGATTTTTAGGTTTGAGAGAAAGATCACTTTCTCGGGCCACAGCGAATTCTGCAAATGCTCCTAACTGAGAACCGCTCGCATAGGAGTAAACTTCGTCACCTTTCTTAAAGCGGGAAACTTTAGAGCCCACATCTAATACTTTCCCGGCGATGTCGGCGCCGAGGATCACTGGAAATTTGTATTTCAAAAAGGGTTTAAACATTCCTGTTCGGAGTTTCACATCAAATGGATTTATGCCCGCCGAATAGACCTCAATAAGGACTTCGTCGTCTTTCATTTTTGGCTTCGGCATACTGTGAATTTGCACAACATCTTCATTGCCGTAATTTGTCATCACGACTGCTCGCATCGAATCTTCATTTGTTAATTTCATTGGTCTTCCTTCTGTTTGTGGTTTTAGTTTCGTGTATCAGGCCTTCAATGTTTCGGTTTAATACAGACTGATCTATTTCAGCTTGGGATAATCTGTATAACCACGTTCATCGCCCCGTAAAGAGTATCGCGATCAACAATGGGAGCCAAATCAGCGCCTAAGCGGAATCTTTCTGGCAAATCAGGGTTACAGATAAACAGTGTTCCAAAAGCGATTGTGATATGGCTGAAACAGGGGCAAAAAATAGTTTGCCCCTGATACCGGAAATTACGCGTCAGCGCCGCCTAAAACATTGTCTAGTTGCATTTCTTTCAAAACACGGTCTTGAATGGGTTGCTTGGCTGTGTTAATTTCATCAACACCCCAAACCATGCCGACCGCTGTGCGTGTAGGGCGTTTGCCAGCAGGCATATCTGCTAGCGCTAAATAAGCATCTACGACCATTTGTGGATTAGGTGCTTGATCGCTCTGCATAAATTTACCGAATTCCTCGAACATAGCGCCAGGAATATTTGCCAATTCACCATAGCTGTCCAGTATGTCTGTGCGTGTAGGTTGTTGTCCTGCTGCACTTAGACCTGTCGGGAACGGGCCAGGTTGTACTATGGCGATATCGATGCCGAATGGTGCCACTTCGTAGCGTAAGCCTTGGAGGTAGCCTTCTAAAGCATGTTTGGTCGCAGCGTAGGTAGAGAAGTACGGTGCCGAGATCTGGCCAACCATGGATGAGGTGTTAATAATCAGGCCAGACTTGGTTTCACGCATAGCGGGCAAGACAGCCTGTATAGTACGCATTGCGCCATAGTAGTTGGTTTCCATCTGCTCTCTAGCTTGGGCAATGCTAAATGCCTCCGTAATACCAAGGTACATTACGCCCGCATTGTTAAGTAAAATATCAATCTTGCCCGCTTTAGCCAGCACACTTGCAATGGCGGTTTTGACGGATTCGTCGCTAGTGACATCCATATCTACAACATGGATGAAGCTGCTATACGCTTCCAGCTCGGTCTTGACTGCGGCGTTCTTGCCTTCTGGACCGCGCATGGTGGCGAACACTTGGTAGCCTTTATCTGCAAAGTCTTTCACTGCTTTTAGGCCAAATCCACTGCTGCTTCCAGTGATAACTACGTTTCTTTTTGCTTCACTCATATCTATTTCCTATTAGGTTGTGAATTAAATACCTGGTGGTATAATAAATGGCAATGCATTGCGTGTCAAAATAAAATACTAGGTGGTATAAAAATGAGTTTAAATCCAAGCAAACCTTCAAGGGGCCGACCTAAGACCCTAGATCGTGATCACGTTTTGGATGTAGCAATGGATGCCTATTGGAAAGAGGACATAGGTAACTTATCCCTTAATGAAATTTGCAGAAGATGTGATATATCGAAGCCAGGTCTTTATCGTGAATTTTTGAATGAAGATGGCTTGATGAAAGCTGTAATTCTTAAGTATCAGGAACAGGTGCTAAATCCTGTACAGCATATGTTAAACAGCGAAACTCCGTTTCGAGAGACACTTGATAACCTAGTGTCATTTGCCACTTCAGTTAGTGATAATCAAGAAATTCCAAGGGGATGCCTTTTGATAAAAATGCGTGAATCACGCACACACTTGGGTGAAGCAACACGAACACAAATAGATTTCATTCAGGAGCAAGCATTAACTGCTTGCAGGAAGTGGGTGGAGCGTTCAAAGGCCAACGGTGAATTTGTGGCAGACATGGCATCAGAGTTTGCAGCCACCTATATCGAGGCACAACTAAGTAATGCATCGTCACAGCTCGCTCGTGGCGAGGATCCACAAATTGTGAAGAAGATATTATTAGTCGCTTTTTCTATGCTGGGATGAGTATGCCTGTCAGTTCAGTATGGCGCATTAACATGGAACTTGGAGTATCTAACCCTACGCTCAAGCGGGACAGTGGACTTGCCCTAAAAAATTAGACACATCACTCTAACTTTTGAATGTCGCTTATGGGCCGTTAGCAGACATTTATAAAATACAAATTTTTTCACTTTATGTGGCATAAATTCCGAAAATTTGCAGTTATTTTGGCAAAAACTTCTATATGATAATTTATTTAAATGAAAAAAGACTTAATAATCAATGTGTCGTTTTTCACCTTTTCTGGCATTCGACATAATTACTAAAAACAGGATTTATACTTTTTAATTTGTTAGGCTCCTTTGGGAGCCTAAATTTTTTACAATGTATTTTTAATTAAGAGTTCTTAAACGCAGTAAGGCTTTTACAAATTCTGGTAAGAGAGGCATTAGAGGAAAAATGAAACCAAAGTTTGATCGCAAACAAGGCTACAAGGCATTCACAGGGCTATTCACGCGTGAAATGCTGGAGGCTGTTTTGCCTTCGTTGTTGCTGGTTTTGCTGGCATTGTATCTGGCTTATATATTTATCGACCCTGCGCCGCCGCGCAAGATTGTGATCTCCACCGGCAGCGCGGAGCTCAATTACAACGCTTATGCGTCTATTTATCGTGAGTACCTCAAGCTTGAGGGTATCACTTTGGAGTTACGCCCATCCAATGGCGATCTGGATAACCTGAAACGCTTGCAGGACCCGGGTTCCGACGTAGATGTCGCGTTTATCAAGGATGGGGTGGCGAGCAGCCAGGGGGCGGGTAGTTTGCTGTCATTGGGTAGTTTGTATTTCGAGCCCATCTGGATTTTTGCCAGGAAGAGTATGCATGTGCACCACCTGGCAGACCTTAAAAGCAAACGTATTGCCGTGGGCAAGCCTGGGGATGGCGCACAGGCATTGGCTTTGCGCATGCTTTCGACCAGTGGCGTGGATGCTGATAACAGCAAACTGGTTGAGATAGGCGGCGAAGAGGCGGTGGATGCCATGCTGAATAAGCAGGTGGATGCTGTGATGCTGGTCGATGTGCCAACCTCGTATTTGATTACACGCATTTTGTCTGGCCGCGATGTGCAATTGGTGGATTTGGATGATGCCGAAGCTTTCAGCCGACAAATGCCTTATTTACATCACCTGGTGTTGCCGGAAGGGGCGCTGGATCTGGAACGTAACATCCCCGAGCACAAGGTGAATTTGCTGGCGCCGACGACGGCATTGGCTATTCGTGATGATGTGCATCCGGCGCTGGTGTATCTGTTGCTGAAGGTGATTGCACAGGTGCATGGCGGCCCGGGTTTGTTGAATGCAAAGGGTGAGTTTCCTTCTGCCAAGGATACGGATTTCCCCTTGAGCTCGCAGGCGGCCAATTTTTATAAAAACGGCTTGCCGTTCATCGACAAGTATTTGCCATTTTGGGCAGCCACCTTTGTTAATCGCAGCCTGGTGGTGATTTTGCCGTTACTGGCGATTTTGATTCCCCTGACTAAAATTATCCCGGTGTTTTACAACTGGCTGGTGCGGCGCAAGCTGTTCCGTTGTTATGGGGAGTTGCGCTATCTGGATACGCAGGTGCGCGAGCCTCTGGATGATGAAGAGCGCAAGGAAATGCTGGCAAAGCTCAATGAAATTGAGGATAGGGCAAGGGTGTTGCGATTGCCTGTCACATTCTCGCAGTATGCTTACGAGTTGCGGGCTCACATTGAGCTGGTGCGCGCGCGGCTTAATAACCGGCATTAAGGATAACGCATGTCTACCATCACTATTTATCACAACCCCAAGTGCGGCACCTCCCGCAATACCCTGGCAATGATCCGTAATAGCGGCGTGGAGCCTGAGGTGATCGAATACCTGAAAACACCACCCTCGAAAGCCAAGCTGGAAGCGCTTGTCAGGGCAGCGGGTATCAGCGTGCGCGAGCTATTTCGGGCTAAAGAGACGATTTTTGGCGAGCTGAACCTGGCTGATAGCAAGTGGACGGATGATGAGATTATGGATTTCATGCTGCAGCATCCTATCCTCATCAATCGGCCGCTGGTTGTTACCCCGCTGGGCACCAGGTTGTGCCGGCCTAGCGAACTGGTGCTGGATATTTTGCCTAACCCCCAGCAGGGCGCTTTTACCAAGGAAGACGGCGAGCAAGTGGTAGATGCCGCTGGCAAGCGCATTTAAACCTCCGTAACGCCGTTAAAGCTTGAATTAACGGTTATATCCCTCATTGCTTCTTCATTAAATACCACCTGCCTATACGCATAATGTAGCTAGCGGGATTGCGCTTAATACAGCGCAATCTGGGTCTGGCTATCACCAAATAGTCATAGGGATATGAGGATGGTATGAAGAAGGTTATCGTTTTTTTACTGTTATGTTTTGGCATGAACACCAATAGCCAGGCGGCTGTGTGGGTAAAGTTGCATGAAACCCGCGCCTCCAGGCTGATGCTGGACAAGCAATCCGTGTTGCAAATAAATCTGCTGAAAAGAGCTTGGGTGAAGATCGAATATAAAACACCGCAAAAGAACTCGCAGACACCCGAGCAGGAATATAACCAGTCGAAATTGTTGTGGTTTTTTGACTGCACCTCGCAAAAGGCGGCGACTTCGCAAGTGTTTCAGTATTTGAATGGCGAGCTGGTGTATTCGGCGGCCATTGATCCAAAAAGTGCAGAATTTATAGAGCCTGTCCCGGAAACCGAAGTGGACATTGCCATGCGCTATGTCTGCCTGACAGATAAGCCAGCCAGTGCCGCGCTTGAAGCCAAACCGGCAGCGACTGCGCCCAAGGCCGATACGCCAGCAGCCAAGCCGGAAGAGGTTGCCAAAAAAGCAGAAGCACCAGCCGAGCCGGAAGCTGCCGTAGCGAAAGCCGCACCCGCAAAACCTGTCGCGGCCAAAGGCGGCGTCAGCAAAGCCCATTGGACCTACGAGGGCAAAGAGGGCCCGGAAAACTGGGGTAAGCTCAACCCGGAATTTACGGCCTGTGATATTGGGCGCAATCAATCCCCCATCAATATCGAAGAGACGGTGCATGCTTCGCTAAAGCCGATCAGGGGCATACAGAAATTCCCGGCTAAGGACATTGTTAATAATGGCCATACGGTGCAGGTCAATTTTAAAGAGGGCAATATGCTGGTGCTGGACAACTCCGCCTACCAGATGAAGCAGGTGCATTTTCATGCACCCAGCGAAAACCGCATCAACGATAAATCTTTCCCGCTGGAAGCGCACTTTGTCCATGCCGACTCCAAAGGCAATCTCACTGTGATCGGCGTGATGTTCAAGGAAGGTAAAGCCAACCCCGCGCTGGCAAACTTGTGGACGCAGCTGCCGAATGATATTGGCGAGCCGGTGGCACTGAAAAACCGGGTGACGCCCCTGGAATTGATCCCGGAAAAACGCAGCTACTACCGCTTTAGTGGCTCGCTGACTACACCACCGTGCAGCGAAGGTGTGCGCTGGATAATTATGAAAATGCCGATGACCGCATCGAAAGAGCAAATCGACGCGTTTGAACATGCGGTTCACCACCATAATAACCGCCCAGTGCAGGCGTTGAATGGGCGCGTGGTGTTGGAGTAACACATGCCCTGATTTCAGGGCGAAGTTTATCGTAACGGTCTATATCCCACATAATCGGGATGTCACCCAGAAGGTCTATTAATAAGGGTTGATCACTGAGTGTTGATCAATCAACTTATTAAGGAGCTTCTCATGCATTTCACTTTTAAAAGCTATGCGATGGCGTTGGCCCTTGGCGCGCTGGCAATGCCAGCCCATGCGGACAATTTCAGTTTAAGTTACCTCGGTCAACAAATCGTGCCTACCGGCACTATTTTCAACGGGACCACTGTGGGTGGTTTGTCCTCGCTGGATTACAACGCGGCTACAGGCGGCTATCTGGCGATCAGTGATGATCGTAGCGGTTTAAATCCTGCGCGTTTTTATGGCTTGACTCTGGATATTGCGCAATTCCAGCGTTCCGCTACCCCCGGCTCTGCTGGCGTGAGCTTCAATACGGTGACCACTATCCAGCAGCCCAGCGGTGGCGCATTTGCCACCAATACGGTAGACCCGGAAAGCCTGCGTTACGATGCGGCTCGCAACACGATTTACTGGAGCAATGAGGGACAACGCAGTGGTGCTGGGCTTCAGAACCCTACGGTGCGGGAGATGAACACCGACGGCAGCTATGTGCGTGATTTCGCGGTGCCTGCACGTTATAACCCTGTTGGCTCTAGCACAGGGCTAAATACGGGTGACAAGGGCATTTACAACAACCTGGCATTTGAAAACCTGGCGATCTCCCACGACGGCAAGACACTGTATACCGCCACTGAAAATGGCCTGGCACAGGATAGTCTGCCTTCGACTGTGGCCAATGGTTCGCAATCGCGCATCTTGTCTTTTGATATTGCCTCGGGCCAATCACAAGCTGAGTATATTTATGATGTTGCCCCAGTGGTGATCGCACCTAACCCTTCAAACCAGTTTGCCACCAATGGGTTGACCGACTTCATCAGTATCGGGGATCGCCAGTTTATTACCATTGAGCGCTCATTCGCAGTTGGTGCGCAAACCCCAGGTACGCCGGTAACAGGTAACAGCATTCGCCTGTTCTACGCCGATGCGAGAAATGCGACCGATGTTTCCAGTTTTGAGTCGATCTCTGGCCACAATGTACAGTCGGTCGCCAAGACCCTACTGCTGGATTTATCGGACCTGAAGAACGACGATGGTTCTGCACTTGCGCTGGATAATATCGAGGGCATCACTTTTGGCCCGCAGGTAAACGGCAAGTCGACTATCGTTCTGGTCTCAGACAATAACTTTAGTGGCGCGCAATTTACGCAGTTTGTCGCATTGCAGGTCACAGCGGTGCCTGAGCCTGAAAGCTATGCCATGATGTTGGCAGGCTTGGGCTTGATGGGCGTGCTTGCACGTCGTCGGCAGGCAGCTCGCAAGTAGGGTTAACTGCAGGGCGCGAGTCTTAAGTAAAGATAGAACCAGGGCGGATTATTTCCGCCCTTTTTTGCGCTCAAGTGAGCTATCCCCGATTTATGCTTTTCAGCATGCCGAGTTTCGGTTACTTTTAACACCCCGGTAATGCTAAAATTGGCATTAACATCCTGGCAACTACATAATCAAATAACAATGCATACAGAAACTATCCCCACAGCCTGGCTGCAGGCGTTGCCAGACTTACAAACCATTGCCGACCAAGTGACGCGGAATTTGAGCGATGAAACGGATATCCGTCCGCAACCCGGTTTGTGGTTTGAAGCGTTACGCCATGTGAGCCCACAGCAGGTGTCTGTGGTGATTTTGGGGCAGGATCCATACCATGGCGAGGATAAAGGGATAAAACAAGCCCACGGCCTTGCATTCTCCGTTCCTGACGGTGTGCGGCCGCCGCCTTCGTTAAAGAATATCCTCACTGAGTTGCAGTCGGATATTGGCGGTAAATCGCAGGTAACAGGTAACCTCAGTGGCTGGTGTGAGCAGGGCGTGTTATTGCTGAATGCCTCGCTCACCACGCGCGGTGGTATAGCCGGGGCGCACAGGAAACTGTGGGCGCCTTTTACTTCGGTTTTGCTAAGCTTCCTGGGCCGCCAACTTCAACCTATCGTTTTTATTCTATGGGGTGCTGATGCACAGAAATATAAAGCTGTGATTGCGTCGCACCATGTGGTCATTGAATCGGCACATCCGTCTCCCTTATCCAGTTACCGTGGTTTTTTTGGCAGCAAGCCTTTCAGCCAATGTAATGCGGCACTGGTCGCCATTGGGCGCCCTGCTATAAAGTGGTAAGGTTGCGCCAGTTTTGAGTAGTCGGTATCCAGGCTTATTTTGAGTGAGGTGAAACTTTAAGCCTTTCAATATGCCTTAAACGAGGCTTTAACGTTAATGGTCGAGTGGCCGAGAGAATAGGCGAGGGATTGCAACTCCCTCTACGGTGGTTTAAGTCCATCCTCGACCTCCAAGTATGTTTCTACAAGCGCTATTCACAGCCGTCTTGATAATACTGGCAGCCTGCTGTCGCTTTAAGTATCATCTAAAAACCCCACAACTTAGCTCCAAACCCCCAATGCCAATTTCTACAGCAGCAAGAGCGCAAGCCCAAGACCTTCTCGATTTTATCGATGCCAGCCCCAGCCCTTGGCATGCGGTTGGCAGCACGGAGCAGCGATTGCTGGAACAAGGGTTTACCCGACTGCATGAGACTGACTCATGGCAGTTGCAGGCTGGGGGAAAATATTATGTGGTGCGGAGCGGCTCGTCGATTATTGCTTTCGTGCTGGGGTCGCAAGCCTTGGCTGAAAGCGGTTTTCGCATTGTTGGCGCGCATACTGACTCACCCGGATTGCGGATAAAACCCAAGGCGGCCCATGGTAGCGACGGCTTGGTACGGCTGGGTGTGGAAGTATACGGCGGGCCGATACTGGCCACCTTTACCGACCGTGACCTGAGTCTGGCGGGCCGCGTCAATGTACGCACCGCAGCAGGATTTGAAACGCATTTGGTGAAATTTGCTAACCCCATGCTACGGTTGCCCAACCTTGCCATCCATATGAATCGTGACGTTAATGAGCAGGGCCTCAAGCTTAATAAGCAAACGGAGCTGCCCCTGATGTTTGGCCAGGCACAAGCTGGCGTGGACGCGGACAAGCAGTTTCTGAGCACTCTTTCCAGCGCGACGCAGTCGGAAGCTGGCGATATCCTGACGTGGGAGCTCAATGTATTCGATACGCAAAAGGGCACGTTCTGGGGTGCCGATCAGGAGTTTATCGCCGATAGCCAGCTGGATAACCTGGCCTCTTGCCATGCCGCGCTCACGGCTTTGCTGGCAACTGAAAAGCCTGCGGCTACTTGTATTTGTGCCTTCTTTGACCATGAGGAAGTCGGCAGCGAAAGCGCGGCCGGGGCAGGGGGCAGTTTTATCTCGGATGTGATTCACCGTATTACGGCGCATTCAGGCGTAGCAGATGATGTACGGCATCGTGCGCTGGCGCAGAGCTTTTTCATCAGCGCGGATATGGCGCATGCCTACAACCCCAATTTCCCAGCGGCTTACGAGCCCTGCCACCGCGTGATGGTGAATGGCGGCCCGGTGATCAAGACTAATGCCAACCAGCGCTACAGCACGGGCGCCGATACCGCCGCCCGCTTTATTACGCTGTGTGAAAGTGCGGCAGTGCCTTTCCAGCAGTATGCGCATCGTACTGATCTTGGCTGCGGCAGCACCATAGGCCCGATTGTGGCGTCACGTCTTGGTATCGCCAGTGTGGATGTAGGGGCGCCCATGTGGGCCATGCATAGCATCAGGGAAAGTGCCGGAGTGCTGGACCACAGCTATATGATAGCTGTGCTGAAAGCTTCGTTTAGCACCTGAAAAATTCCTATGCTAGCGGGAATAATGCTGTGACTCATCCTGTGGGTTGATATCAGGATTAGGAAAGTGTTCGGCGAATTTACTAATCCACTCCATTGCCGCTTGTTGCTGGGTTAACTTGCGGCCCTCTTTCTCCAGGATTTCCCGCTTGTAATTCTCGATATGGCAGAGCTGTTCCACCATACGGGCCCGATAGGCATCATCCTGATTCAGAAATTCCACACCAAGCTCGGCACCTTTCAAGCTGTCATCCCGACACCAGACTACCCTGGCATCAGATTCGAACTCCGGTTGCAGCAGCGGGATTTTGATATGCACGATACTGCCGGGAGCCAGTTTTTGGTTACCACGGAAAGCCAGCCCACCCATGCCCAGGGAGTGCGCATCAAGACAGGATAGCCTATTGGCACAGCTGATCTCGATAGGAATGCTAAGCGGATGTCGTATGAATTGTCTCATGATTAAATCACTCCTAAATCCAGCTACTAAACTCACTAGCAATGCATCATATACCTTGGACGCTAAACCCGGGTTTTATATCCCGCTTTTGATTGCTTCAGAGCTCTATCATTTCAAAGTCCGATTTTGATACGCCACAGTCCGGGCATGCCCAGTCCTCCGGCACATCGGCCCACAGTGTGCCAGCAGCAATGCCATCATCCGGCCAGCCTTGGGATTCATCATAAATAAAGCCACAGACTATGCATTGCAATACCTTCATTTTTATTTCCTTTATGAGATCAGATCAAGTCGGCGATTTTACCTAATTTAGTGCATTGTCCATAAAACAAAAAAGCATGCCGTAAAGCATGCTTTTTTGTCGTGCCTATCAAGTATTACTTACAATACTTTTTGCAAATCTGCTGGCACAGCAGCATGCCTCAACGCTTGTCTTACGCCTTCTGCATAGGCTGGATCAGCCTTGGCAAACTGGGCCAACATACGCTCCTGTATAGAAGCATTGGCGGTAGACAAGCCACCGGCGATATTATTGAATAATTGCTGCTTTTGGTCAGCATTCATGATGCGGAACAAATCACCTGCCTGTGAGTGATAATCTTCCTCACTTTGGTCGTGGTAGCCTATCCAGGCATCTGCCAATACCGGCATGGGTGGTGGTGCCACTTCTGGTGTTGGTACAGGTGCGCCCTGGCTCGCCCGGTCATTTGGGTAAAAGTTGGAGGCGCTTACCGTGCTTGCGGCATTGGTATAGCTTGCATCCCCGCTGGAGTGACCAACCGGACAACCCGTGCCGGCAAATGCACCATCACGCTGGTAATGGTTGACTGGGCACTTGGCAGCGTTCACCGGAATCTGGTTCACATTGGCACCGATACGGTAGCGATGTGCATCCTGATAGGCAAGCAAACGTCCCTGCAACATCTTGTCCGGCGAAGCGTTGATGCCAGGGACAAAGTTGCTGGGTGCAAACGCTACCTGCTCGGTTTCAGAGAAGTAGTTGTTCACGTTTTTATTCAACTCGAGCTTGCCCACCTCAATCACCGGGAAATCCTTGTAAGGCCACACCTTGGTCAAATCAAACGGGTTGATGTGGTAGGTCTTGGCTTCAGCCTCAGTCATGATCTGCACTTCAACGCGCCATGACGGAAAATCACCGCGATCAATTGCTTCTACCAGGTCCTTCTGAGCGCCATTCGCCGGCATTTTGGCGGCTTCTTCATTCGTTAAGGTTTTGATGCCCTGGTTAGTCTTGAAATGCCATTTGCACCAGAAGCGCTCGCCTTTGGCATTGTAAAAGCTCAAGGTATGCGAACTAAAACCGTGCACATTGCGGTATGAAAGCGGAATGCCGCGGTCAGACATCAAGATTGTCATCTGGTGCAATGATTGCGGATGATTCGCCCAAAACTCAAAGGCATTGGCCGGGTTGGGCAAATTGGTGCGCGCGTCTTTTTTCTGGCTGTGAATAAAGTCCGGGAACTTGATCGGATCATTCAAGAAAAACACAGGGGTATTGTTGCCCACCATGTCCCAGTTGCCTTCTTTGGTGTAGAACTTTACCGCGAAACCACGTGGATCACGCGCGTAGTCGCTGGAATCCTGGCCACCACCTACAGTTGAAAAGCGCAAGAATACTTCGGTCTGTTGGCCGACATTCTGCAAGAAATTGGCGATGGTGTAATCCTTAAGGCTTTTGGTGACAGTGAAAGTCCCGTATGCCGCTGTACCACGGGCATGTACCACACGCTCAGGGATGCGCTCGCGGTTAAAGTGGGCAAGTTTTTCAAACAAGTAGTGGTTGTCATAGGTCAACGGGCCGCGCGTACCAACACTGATGCTGTTGTTGTCATCCGGCACAGGGGCGCCAGCGGAAGTTGTTAATTGTTTTTTATCGCTCATGTCGTTACTCCTTAAAATTCAGGTAAAAGCTTCGGTTAAATTAAGAGGCTGGTTTAAATAGTAGTTTTCTGCGGGAGCAGGTTCAGTGCGCTAGCGCATACATTGCCAGAACTTCCATCAGTACTTGGGCTATTCCGTCTTGCTGTGTTACATGATGACTAAAAGACATATCCGGCTCCTCAGTGATTAATATTGACTGAATGAATTGTCATCTGTGATGACATGACTCCATATTAAATACATTAATTCAATATGCATAATTGATGTTTTAAACGCTATTGATATAAAATACTTATCAATAGCAATGCCCAACAATACAAATGAGGTGACCATGACGTTAAGTGAATTACGTTTTATTGTGGCAGTAGCGCGTGAGCGCAATTTCAGGCGTGCGGCTGAAAAATCTTTTGTAAGCCAACCTGCATTGAGCCTGGCCGTTAAAAAACTCGAAGACGAGCTAGGTGTGCTGATATTTGAGCGTAGCCGTAGCGAAGTCACCATGACGCCCATAGGTGAGCAAATTGTAGAACAGGCAATGCGTGCGCTGGAGGAGGCCAATCGTGTCAAGGAAATCGCGCGCCAGGGCAACAACCAGCTCATCGGGCCGTTAAAGCTGGGCGTGATCTACTCGGTGGGCCCTTATTTGTTGCCGCAGATTATCCCGACCTTGCGTGTAAATGCCCCGGAAATGCCGCTGGATGTAGAGGAAAATCTGACTGCCACACTGGAAACCCAATTACGTAACGGCGTTATTGATGTTGCCATCATCGCCTTGCCGTTTGAGCTTCCCGGCATACAGGTGCAGCCACTATATGAGGAATCCTTCGTGGTAGCTGTGCCGATAGGCCATGCCTGGGCCGGCCGTAAATCTATACACGCTGATGAGTTATCGGATGAAAAAGTGCTGCTACTGAATAGCGGCCATTGCTTCAGCAATCAAGTGCTGCAAGCTTGTCCTAGCCTGTCCAAAAAAGGAGAGGTGCTACAAGGCAACTCACTTGAAACGATACGCAATATGGTGGCATCCAACCTGGGCATTACCGTGTTACCGAGCAGTGCAGTCGAGACGCGGTATATTAACCCGCTAATCAAGGTGATTCCATTTGCCGAACCTGTGCCTGTCAGGCAGATAGCAATTGCATGGCGTAAAAGTTATGGGCGGGAGCAGGCTGTGGAACAGCTGGTGAAGGCGATAAGCCAGATCAAGGCTGAGGGGATAACGACGATCAGTGCAGGCAAATTACAGGCAAAATAAAAGGAGGTTATAACCTCCTTTTATCTCAGCAACCGCTAATTGTTAACGGTTGGCAGTCAATACGTTGAAATCTTAGCGATTGCAAACGTACATAGTAACTTCAAAACCGAAACGCATTTCAGTAACTTCTGGCTTTGTCCACATGATGAATCTCCTTTTAGGTTGTTTAAATGTTATGCGGAAATCATTTCTTCCGTACAACTTATGATTCGTATACTACAGAACAATTCAAAAGCAACCGTGTGCATAGTCATTAAAGAAGACTAATGATTTTCATTAGTTTCGTTTTTCGTTAGGTTTGTTTTCCTAGATTTGCAGTAGGAGGCTTAGCAGTAGCTAGCTTAGCGGTAAGTAACAAATACACGGTAGCCGGCCACCGGCACATCACCGGCAGTTAAAGCCAGATTGATGTGGATTTCTTCGCCTGCCGGTATGCCCGCACTGACCTTGCTGGTGGCAGGCAGATACTCAACAGGTCTGAAAGACCTGCGTAATAGCGGCGTATCGTTGACGTCGGTGAGGGTCAGTTCCAGTAAAGGATAAGCTTGTGCATAAGGTGCATTGTTAATGAGGGTGCTGGTGAGATGAATCAGGCCTTGGCGTTCGGCATCCTCATGCAGGTCTGAATCGTCGATGACCAGCAGGTCGGCATTTTTAGGCAGTTCCACCGTGCAAGCTGCCAGTTTGCATGCCTGGACCAGGTAGGGTTTGAGTGCGGGCCACTGGATAGCAATAGTGGTACGCAAGTAATAAATGGATTGGACCACGATGGCTAAAGCCAGCAACAATGCAAAAACGCTTAGCAACCATCCGGGTAGCCTACGTTTTTTGGTGCTTTTCAGCTTCCCCTTAAGAGCAACATCTCGCAGGATTTGCGGAATTTCTTCATTGGGGGTAGGCGCATCTGGCGGTATTAAAGGCCAGGGGATGACGTCACTGGTATCAGGATTTGCCTCTGCTGATGCCTCAATAGGTTCGGCTGCTGCAGTTTGCTCACCGTCGGATATTTCGATGTGCTCGCCTGAAATGTGGATTTCAGGGACAGTTTCTATTACTTCTACTTCAGCCGGGTTTTCTACTGCACCTTGGCCGGCCTCGACTTGCTGTTCTGGCACTGCCGGAATTGAGGCAACCGGTTCATTCAGTCTGTCCAGGGCATTAAATACATGATTACATTTTCCGCAACGTACCAAGCCACGTTGTGCTGAGAGATGTTCCGGCCTGACGACAAAGTGAGTTGCACATTCGGGGCAAGAAGTAATGAAGCTCATTTTTTTGTGCCTGTGAGCAATACCCAGCTATCCATGAAAACAGGGGTTTCCATATTAAACCACTCAGCGTACACATTTGAAACCTGTTCGGTTTGCTCGCGCAAAATGCCGGAAAGTGCGATTTTGCCTTGGCTCTTGCAAGCACTGGCCAGGGCAGGGGCCAGCACAGTTAAAGCACTGGATAAAATGTTAGCGACTACCAGGTCAGCCTGTCCATTTTGCAATGCATCTGGCGGTAGTTTGCTAGGCAGGTAAAACGATGCTTCCACCTGGTTTTGTTCGGCGTTGTAACCACTGGAAATAATCGCTTGGTGATCTATGTCGACGCCAACCACTTCAGCAGCGCCAAGTTTCTTGGCGGCTATTGCCAATATGCCGGAGCCGCAACCATAATCCAGCACTGTTAGTTCTGGTTTGACGTGATCTGCCAACCAGGCCAGACACAGATGTGTGGTGGGATGGCTGCCAGTACCAAATGCCAAGCCTGGGTCGAGTACGATATTGAGTGCATCGGGGTTAGGCGCGGCATGCCATGTCGGCACTATCCACAAATCGTCACGGATACGTATCGGGTCAAACTGCGACTGCGTAGCTCGCACCCAGTCTTGCTCGGCAATACTTTCGGTGCTGAAACTGAGTTTTTGCAAACCCGTGGCTTGTTCCAGCGAGTGCATGATATCGGCCACGACAACATCGTCATTAAATAATGCACTCACTACATTTTGTTGCCAGATGCCGGGTGGCGGATCACCCGGTTCGCCGAATATGGGCTGCTCATCCGGCGTCTCAGCATTGGCATCCTCGATGCAGGCAGATAACGCGCCAAGCTCCATCAGCGCATCGCTCAGGAGATCGGCAGTATTATCCTTGGCCTCAATTTTGAGTGAGATCCAGCTCATACTATAACGCCCATCCCATGCTATTTAGAGCTTATACCCAGTTTGTGTTCAAGGTAATGAATGCTGGTTTCACCCAGATGGAAGGCCGCGTCAGCCATCAGGTCGCTATGCAGCGGTACATTGGTTTTGATGCCTTCGATCACCATTTCAGACAGGGCAATACGCATACGTGCAATCGCCTGGTCACGTGTGTCGCCGTAAGTGATCAGCTTCCCTATCATCGAATCATAATGCGGTGGCACCATATAACCTGAGTATGCGTGAGTATCTACGCGTACGCCAGGGCCGCCTGGCATATGGAACGTGGTCAAGCGTCCTGGGGAGGGCACGAATGTATAGGGGTCTTCTGCGTTGATACGGCATTCAATGGCATGGCCACGGAACTGGATATCCTTTTGGCGGAATGGCAGTTTCTCGCCCGCTGCAATCAGGATCTGCTGCTGCACGATATCGATGCCGGTAATCATTTCTGTAACTGGATGCTCAACCTGTACACGCGTATTCATCTCAATGAAGTAGAACTCATTGTTTTCGTAGAGGAACTCAAACGTACCCGCTCCGCGATAATTGATGCGCTTGCAGGCATCTGCACAACGAGTCCCTATCTTGTCACGCAGGCGTGTGGAAATGCCGGGGGCAGGCGCCTCTTCCAATACTTTCTGGTGACGGCGCTGCATGGAGCAATCACGCTCACCCAGGTACACCGCATTGCCGTGTTGGTCGGCCAGTATCTGGATTTCGATATGCCTGGGCTGCTCCAGGAATTTTTCCATGTAAACCACGGGGTTACCAAAGGCAGCCTGGGCTTCGGCTTTAGTCATATTCACTGAAGCAATCAAAGCCGCTTCGGTATGCACTACACGCATGCCGCGACCACCACCACCACCAGCAGCCTTGATAATGACAGGGTAGCCAATTTCCTTGGCGGTACGCATGATGACCTCGGGGTCGTCAGGCAATGCGCCTTCGGAGCCAGGTACACAAGGCACGCCGGCCTTTTTCATGGTGTCTTTTGCGCTCACCTTATCGCCCATCAGGCGTATGGTTTCGGCACGCGGGCCTATGAACACAAAACCACTCTGTTCTACGCGTTCGGCAAAGTCGGCATTTTCGGAAAGGAAACCATAGCCCGGATGGATAGCTTCTGCATCCGTGACTTCAGCTGCGCTGATTACCGCGGGGATATTCAGGTAACTCTGGTTGGATGGTGCCGGGCCAATACATACCGATTCATCAGCCAGCTTCACGTACTTAGCTTCACGATCGGCTTCCGAGTGCACGGCAACTGTTTTAATGCCTAGTTCGCGGCATGCACGCTGGATACGTAAGGCGATTTCGCCGCGATTAGCGATGAGGATTTTCTCAAACATAGAAACCTCTTAGCCGATGATAAATAAAGGTTCGCCGTATTCGACGGGTTGGCCGTTTTCGACCAGGATGGCTTTAATCACGCCAGCATGGTCGGATTCGATCTCATTTAATAATTTCATTGCTTCAATAATACATAGGGTATCACCCACGCCAACGGTAGAGCCAATATCGATAAAGGCTTTCGCATCTGGCGATGGTGAACGGTAGAACGTGCCCACCATGGGTGATTTCACAACATGTCCTTCAATGGCGGCAGGAACCGCTACTTCGGCTACCGGTGCAGCAGCCGGTGCCATTTGAGGTTGCATGGCATGCATATAGGGTTGTGAGAAATGCATGGTACCTTGGGCATTAGGCAGGTTACGGCTAATGCGTACCTTTTCTTCGCCTTCTGTCAGCTCCAGTTCGGAAATTCCGGATTCTTCGACCAGGTCGATGAGTTTCTTAAGTTTACGTAAGTCCATGATTACCCTCTTTTAAAGCCATATATAAAATATATGCGTAGTGTTAAGTGCATTCTTGATTGATGCGGTTTTAGATTGAAACAGTATTAATTGCGAAGCTTGGTTACGATGTATTCAAGGGCTAACGAATAGCCAGGTGCGCCCAGGCCGCTGATGACGCCAACAGCGATATCCGAAAAATAGGAGTGCTGACGGAATGGTTCGCGGGCATGGACATTGGATAGATGAACCTCGATAAAAGGAATTTTTACTGCGGAAAGCGCATCACGCATGGCGACAGATGTATGGGTAAATGCCGCTGGATTGATAATGATGAAATCAGTACTTTTGCCAGCTAATGTATGCAACTTGTCGATAATTTCAGCTTCAGAGTTACTCTGAAAGGTTTCGAGCGCTATGCCCGCCTGCTTGGCTTGTGCCAGCAACTGCTCATTAATGCTATCTAACGTATCGTTACCATAGTGATCTGGCTCACGCAAACCCAGCAAGTTCAGGTTGGGGCCATGTAAGACAAGCACTGATTTTGTTAGTTTATCAACCATATTAAAGGAGTTTTTGCGTCCTAGGCGAGCAATTTGTAGCCGCAAGTTTGCCGTAAATAGGGGGGTGTTGTCTAGAGAATTGACGAAATTTACAGAAATTACCTGTTTTGAGCAGTTACTTCGGACTAGAGTCCGTAGAGGTAATTAAAGGCAGTAGAGTTTGCTCAAGCAGCGCCTGGCTGACGCGGCCAAAATAGGTGTTGGCAATAGTACCGTCGGCCCTGACGATCACGGTATAGGGTAACGCCCCTTTGTTATTGCCCAATTGTTCACTTAAATTCATGGCTTCAAAGTCGCCTGCCAGCAGGGGGTAGCTAACAGGGGCGGTTTTGGAAAATTCACGTATTTTAGCGACATCATCAGTGGAAATGCCTATGACCACGATATTGCGATCTTTGTAGGTGTCATGCAATTGCGATAGTTCCGGCATCTCATCGCGGCATGGCGGGCACCAGGTAGCCCAGAAATTGACGACCAGTATTTTACCCTGCCATTGTTTGATAACCTGTGGTTGGCCCAGATGATCTGGCATAGTGGCCGCAAACAATGCCGTAGTGGTGATGCCTGAGGGTGCGTTTTGACCATCAGCCAGACGTGGTTGGATCAGGAACTTGGATATTCCCCAGCCAGCTATGATGACGGCAATGACGACTAGCAGGCGACTAAAGGATTGCATTCATCTTCCTTGAGGGCGTTGACCCGGTTAACGATGGATAAAAATTGCGCTGCTTCCTGATAGCCGATCACTCTCATAGGCTTAATCTCCTGGCCGGCTCGATTGAAAAATATGATGCCGGGTGGCCCGAATAGTTTGAAGCGATTAAGCAAGGCAAGATCTTCCGGGGTGTTGGCAGTGACATCAGCCTGCAGCAATACCACGTCTTTAAGCGCTTTTTTCACTGCGGGGTCGCTAAAAGTAAACTGGTCCATTTCTTTGCATGAAACACACCAGTCAGCGTAAAAATCGAGCATCACCACTTTGCCGGAAGATGCTTTTATCTGGCTTTCAAGTTCCCCCAGGTTTTTGATGCGCTTGAATGGTAATGCGGTCTGATGCTCCTGTGTGCTTGCTGCGCGCAACCCAGCCAGCGGTTGTAACGGTGATTTTGCCCCGGAAACGGCGCCAATCAGCAGGGAAACGCCGAATACCAGCATGATGATGGCGATCCCTTTCCAGAACTTCATCCAGGCACTTGCTTTGACCGGCAGGCTATCCAGTGCATGCATATAGATGGCGGGGATAATCAGTAGGGCTGCCCATAGAGCCATTTGCACGCTCATGGGAATGGCCGGTGCAATGATCCATATGGCGACGCCCAGCATCAGCACACCAAAAGCATTGCGAACTGCCGTCATCCACAATCCGGCTTTAGGTAGCACATGTCCCGCCGATGCACCTATCAGCAGCAAAGGCACGCCCATACCTATGGATAGCGCGAATAACGCAACGCCGCCCAACAATACGTCGTGGGTTTGGCTGATATATAGCAAAGCACCCGCTAACGGCGCCGCCACACAAGGGCTGACGATAAGCGCAGACAGCGCTCCCATACCGAAGACACCAAGAAACTGTCCACCTTTGAGGCGGTTGGTGGCGTTGACCATGCTGTGTTCAATGCTGCCGGGTAGCCTGAGTTCATAAAAGCCAAACATGGAGAACGAAAGCAGTACGAATATCAGGGCTGTTGCGCCAAGCACCCAACTGCTTTGCAGGGCATTGCTCAACAGCTGCCCGGAAAGCCCTGCCGCAATGCCGGCCAGCGTGTAGGTGAGTGCCATGCCGAAGGTGTAAGCAAGTGACAGGTTAAAACTATGCAGGCGGCTGGTGGCGTGATGATGTACTTTTTTATCTCCCACAATGATGCCCGAAAGTATTGGAATCATCGGCAACACGCATGGCGTAAGGGCCAGTAGCAAGCCAAACCCGAAAAATCCTGCCGCAATCAGCCACAGTTTGCCACCTTTCAGTAACGATGTGGCCTCGTCATCGTCAGGGTTTGCTGTGTTTGCAGATGTGTTGTTACCTGGTGCAGGTAAGTCCAGCGTGAAGGTTTTATGGATAGGGGCATAGCACAAGCCTTTTTCACTGCAGCCTTGATAGGTGGCCAGTAAGGTGATCTGAGCAGGGGGCGGGGATATTGCAGCCAGCTTGATGGTGGCGGAAAAATTGTGATGAAAGACTTCGGTTTCACCGAAATTAGGGTCTTTTTTTATCTCGCCTTTAGGTAACTCAGCCGAGATGATGCTATTGGTGGCTGGCTTGATTTCGAACTTGATACGATCGCGATATAAATAATGGCCGGGTACGATCTTGAAATCTGCGTTCAGTGTTTGTGCATCCTGGGCAATGACAGTGAGCTTGAATGCTTCATCTGGGGGCAGGATGTCATTGTCCTCACTACCGAGAAAGGCGCTGATACCTTGTCCGGCTGATGCCGTTAGCGGGCTGGCAGCAAGCAGCAAACAGCTTAGAATAAGTAGTAAGCGCAAATCAAAAACGCGAAAGTTAACCATGGTAGTTCTCAAGAAGAGCTTCCCTCTATGGATGTTTGCTGGCTGATCCAGTCTAAGTAAGCAGGTAGTCCGCCCGTCAATGGGACATGGACGATCTCGGGAAGTTCGTAAGGATGCTGGCTGCGAATCGCCGCTTCCAGAGCAGGGTAGCGGTTAGTGATCGATTTAATGAGCAAGGGGATTTCAGTCGCTTTCTCAAGCTTGCCTTGCCAATGATAGATGGATACGCAGGGCGCCAGCAGGTTAACGCAAGCAGCCAGCTTTTCGCTCACTAGAAACTCAGCCAACTTTTCCGCACTATTGCTGTCAGGCATATTGGTCAGCACTAATATGGCATCAGTAGTTGAAGTAACAGCGGCTAGAGGCAAAATGCATATTCCCTAAATGGTTTTTGAATAAATTAGCTGAAATTCAATGTTGAGTCTTGATTTAATTCAAACATGGCCTAATCTAGGCTTGGTATTCACGGACTAAAAAGTAGTCCTGATTTTTTGTAATGGCAGTTTTTAAGTAATCGTTAGGGTTGGAAAATAATGCCTGTATTTTTTGTATTGCTGATTTTACTCGCTTTCCCGGTTTTGGAGATATGGCTATTAATTGCGCTGGCGGCTCAATATGGCTGGTGGCTGCTGTTATATCTGGCCGTGGTCGCCATATTAGGATATCGCCTGATCAAGGATGAGCAACTCCTGATGTTTGGCCGCATGGCACAAACACTCACGCAGGGTGGTACCACAGCCAAAGCGCTGTTTGGCAGTGCCAAAAATCTGATAGCCGGTATATTACTGATCATTCCCGGCGTCATCACTGATGCAATCGCAGTCATCTTGTTGCTTCTGCCAAGTGCCAAAGTCGGACCTGGCGCCAAACAGGCACGCGCTAGAAAAGCAGCCAATGATGATGTGATAGAAGGTGAGTTCCGCCGCGAAGATTAAGCTTGCCTAAGCCCCTACATAGGGCTGTGGTAAACTGCCGGCCATAATAAACCTCCCATAAGTAACTGTAGTATTTAGGATTTACAATATGTCTCACCAAGTCACCATCAAACCTAGCGGCCACGTATATACAGTAGGCGCGGACGAAACCGTTCTCGGCGCGGCTGTAGAAGCCGGCTTTAATTTACCGTATGGCTGCCGCAACGGGGCATGTGGTGCCTGTAAAGGCAAAGTGCTGGAGGGTCAGGTAGATTATGGTGAACATCAGGACAAGGCGCTTACCGCTACAGACAAGGAGGCTGGGCTGGCTTTATTCTGTTGTGCCAAGCCGCTGACGGATCTGGTGATCGAGTGTCGTGAAGTGAGTGCTAGCCACCTCATTAAGCCACGTATCATGCCCGCCCGTGTGCAAAAAATGGAAAAGCTATCTCATGATGTCATGGCGCTTTTTCTTAAATTACCGAGCAATGAGCGCATGCAGTTTATGGCCGGGCAATATGTGGAGTTCATCCTCAAGGATGGTAAGCGCCGCGCATTTTCGCTAGCCAATGCACCACATCATGATGAGCTGCTGGAAATGCATTTGCGCCTGATCCCTGGCGGCACATTTACCCAATACGTATTTTCAGAGATGCAGGAAAAAGCTATTTTGCGACTGGAAGGGCCATTCGGTAGCTTTTACCTGCGGGAAGACACTGATAAACCCATTATCTTTGTTGCTGGTGGTACTGGGTTTGCGCCTATTAAAGGCATCATCGAGCATATGCTGCATCACAACATGCAGCGCAAGATGGTGCTATATTGGGGCGCAAAATCCTTGCAGGACTTATACATGCCTGAGTTGCCGGAATCCTGGGCATTAGCAAACGCTCACTTTACGTTTATCCCTGTACTGTCGGAGCCTTTGCCCGAGGATAACTGGCAAGGCCGTACCGGCTTGGTACATCAGGCAGTGCTGGCAGATTATGATGATCTCAGTCCGTATCAGGTATATTGCTGTGGTGCACCAGCCATGGTGGATATCGTACATCTGGCTTTTCAGGCACACGGCATGCCGGCGGAGGAGTTTTTCTCTGACGCCTTTACCTATTCCAACCCACTACCCAAGGCAGTTGCATCTATTTAACCTGTAGCGGTTGTTTCAAGGTGGATTTCGCCTGTAGCAGATCGCTATTGGCAAACAGCTCGGCTACCCAGTCGATAAATGCCCTTACCTTGGACGAAAGGTGTCGGTTCTGCGGATAGAGCGCATTCATGGGCATGCTTTCCGAGATGTATTCTCCAAGTACTACTTCCAATCTGCCCGATGCAATGTGATCCTGCACCATGAACGTTGGCACCTGGCTGACTCCCAAGCCTGACAAGCAAGCCGCCACAAGGGCATCACCGTCATTGGTGGCAATCCTGCGATGGGTCAGGACTTCTTTGCTGGTGCCGTTAATTGAAAGCTCGAACTCGTGAATTTTGCCGGTCTTGGACGAGAAAAAGTAAACCCCATGGTGTCTTTCCAGGTCTTCCGGCTTTTTTGGCCTGCCGAATTTATCCAGGTATTCCGGGCTGGCAGCCATGACCAGGCGCATGGAGCCTACCCTGCGGGCAACTAGCGAAAGGTCAAAAGGGTTACCCACGCGAATGACACAATCCACCCCTTCCTCTAACAGATCCACTGGCCTGTCAGTGCAGCCAATTTCCAATTCAATATCCGGGTAACGCTGGAAAAAGTCCTTAAGGGCCGGAATGATGATGAGTCGTCCAACCGGGGCTGGCACGTCTACCCTTAATCGCCCTTTGGGCTTGGATGTCGCCTGGGTCAGTGACGCTTCAGTTTCCTCAAGATCGGTTAGTAATCTCAAGGCTCTTTCGTAATATGCAGCACCATCTGTTGTTACGCTCACGTGGCGGGTAGTGCGGTGTAGCAGTTTCACACTCAGCCTTTTTTCCAGTGCCAGCACTTGCGCTGAAACCGTGGTCTTAGGCAGATTGAGGGAAACCGCCGCCTTGGTAAAGCTTGCCAGTTCTACTACCCGCGTAAATGCCAACATCGTATCGAAGCGATCCATAGCATTGTCCAATAAATGAAGACAGTGATTCCTATATTACCTTATTTATCTAAATTTTAACTAGCTATACAGTACGCCTAACAGTGCAACAACGTTTCTTTCATTTCAGTTTTATCAACTTAATCAAGGAGCAATATCATGGCTAATAAACTCACAGGAAAAGTAGCAGTAGTTACAGGGGCATCTAAAGGGATAGGTGCTGCCATCGCCACGCATTACGCAGCAGAAGGCGCATCGGTAGTGGTCAATTACTCCTCCAGCAAAGAAGGGGCTGACAAAGTAGTGGCTGCTATCACGGCTGCCGGCGGTAAGGCAATTGCCGTCAAGGGTGACGTCAGTAAGTCAGCAGATGTCCAGGGTATTATTGACGCAGCGATTAACACTTACGGCAAGCTTGATATCCTCGTCAATAACTCCGGTGTCTATGAATTCGCGCCTATCGAAGCGGTAACCGAAGAACATTTCCATAAACAGTTCAACATCAATGTATTGGGTCTTCTGCTGACTACGCAAGCCGCTGTAAAACATCTCGGCGAGGGTGGCAGCATCATTAACATTGGTTCTGTCGTCAGCCGTATCACACCACCTCACAGCGCAGTTTATACCGGCACAAAAGGCGCAGTAGATGCGATTACCGGTGTGCTGTCTCGAGAACTTGGTCCCAAGAAGATCCGTGTTAACGCATTGAATCCCGGCATGATTGAGACTGAGGGCACGCATACAGCCGGCATTATCGGCTCCGATATGGAAACCGGCGTAGTAGCGCAAACACCGCTTGGTCGAATCGGTCAACCCGAAGATATCGCTACTATTGCCGTGTTTTTAGGTTCAGACGATTCTTACTGGCTGACTGGCGAGCAGCTCTATGCGGGCGGCGGTGTTCGTTAGTCGCTTGCCATCACCACAACCCAGCACGGAGAAAACAATGATTACCTTATACACATGGGCTACACCCAATGGCCGCAAGGTGTCCATCATGCTCGAAGAGCTGGGGATGCCTTATCAGGTACATCCGGTAGACCTGAGTAAGAAGGAACAGTTTTCTCCGGACTTTTCGGTGATTTCCCCTAACAACAAGATTCCGGCCATTGTCGATAACGAGGCTGAGGGAGGCCCGCTCATGATATTCGAGAGCGGCGCCATCCTGACCTACCTCGCAGAAAAAAGCGGTCGCTTGCTGGCAGCCTCCGGCCATGAGCGCTACAAGGCGCTGGAATGGTTGTACTGGCAGGTCAGTGCATTGGGCCCGATGCTGGGCCAGTTGGGTTATTTTGCCGTACGGTGCGACGAAAAATCACCGCTGGCAATACAGCGATTCAGTGAAGAGGCCGACCGGCTACTCACTGTCATGGAAAATCGACTGAGTGTCAGCCCTTACCTGGCTGGCGATCATTATTCCATTGCTGATATTGCTGCCTATCCCTGGACATTGGCGGCAACCGGCTATCTCAAGGATGTACTTGCAGCAAGCTTCGCCACAAAGCCATCATTGCAGCGCTGGCTGGATGCCATTGGCAACAGGCCGGCTGTGCAACGAGGCATGGCGATACCTGCGCTTTAAATTTTCTTAATTGTGCAACTAAAGCGAACAGTGTTTACATATTTACCTAATTTATCTTTTTAAATTGCACATATACAGTACGTCTAACTCTCAGTAACTGAATACTTGAAAAGTAAATCATGAATACAAGGCACCACCTCCCCATCGAGCAACCACCAAAATCCAGGCCTGAACAACCTTGGACGACCTCATTTAGCCAACCATTTTCGGCAGATGCTATTACGCTGCAGGTATTTGGCAAACAGGCGCAGGGTGCGTTGCAGCCCGTCATTGTGTATTTCCATGGCGGCCTGTTCAATTGCGGCCTGGTGGAAGATGCCTATGGCATAGCCCAGGCGCTATCCGATAAGGCGGTGGTGGTGTGTGTAGATTATCCATTAGCGCCGCAACTGCATTTCCCCAATACGGTAGAAGTGGCGTTTGAGGCGGTGCAATGGGTTTGGAAGCATGCCCCGGAAATTGGTGCCGACAGGGCACGCATGATGGTTGCCGGCGACCAGGCCGGCGGTAACCTGGCTGCCGCAGTGGCCATGATGGCGCGCGACAGGGCTGCATTGCCGGGCTGCAATGCGCGCTTGAAGGGACAGGTGCTTATCAATCCATTACTGGATTCGCAGCAAACTACCAAATCCATGGGGGCTGCTGATGACTGTCCATGTCGCAAAGCCTGGTCAGACTACCTGCCCACCGCCAGCGATGCGCTACATCCATATGCCTCACCAGTGAATTCACTCCGGCTATCGGGGTTGGCCTCAGCACTGATCATTACCGCAGAACGCGAACCGCTACGCGACGAGGCGGAACAATACGCTGCCAAGCTTATAGCTGCTGGTGTGCCAGTCCAGGTGCGCCGTCTTGAAGGCGTCGGCGGCGATTTGGCAGATCCCGGGCATCCACGGTTTGCGCAGGTTACCCAGACACTCACGCAATTCATCACTGATGCGATATGAGCCAGTTTTGTAATCATCGAATTTGAAATCACAGCAATGAAGGGAAAGACCATGAAAAATACCGACTTGAAAACCCCAGACGTAAAAGACACCAGCCCGTTATTCGGCCGTAAGACCATAGCCATTGCCATTGGGCTACTGGTGATTGGTAGTGCAGCCACGCTATCGTTCAACAGCCAGGCGGCCAAGCCAGCAGTCGTCGCTGCAGCACCAATACCCGTATCGGTAGCTGCCGTCATTGAGAAAAAGGTAACGGAGTGGGATGATTTTTCCGGGCGTGTGGAAGCCATAGAACGCGTGCAGATCCGTCCCCGCATCTCCGGCACTATTGATGTCATCCATTTCCAGGAAGGGCAGTTGGTGAAAAAAGGCGACTTGCTGTTCACCATTGATCCACGGCCTTACCAAGCTGAATTGGCGAGGGCCGAGGCGGCTCTGGCCAGTGCACAGGCGGCAGTTGAGTTATCCAGAACCGAACTTGAACGCACGCGTCGCCTGACAGAAGAGCGTGCCGTAGCCCAGCGTGAGCTGGATCAACGTAGCAGCGCGTTCCAGGATACGTCAGCCAATGTAAAAGCAGCGCAGGCTGCCGTCATGATCGCCCGTCTCAACCTGCAATACACCGCCATCACTGCACCAGTGAGCGGACGCGTATCGCGCGCCGAAATTACGGTAGGCAATCTGGTGAGTGCTGGCGCCAATGCACCTGCGCTGACAACCTTGGTGTCGGTATCACCGGTGTATGTCAATTTTGAAGTCGATGAGCAGACGTACATCCGTTACGCAGCCAATGGCGCTGTCGGCAACTCCGGCATAGCGCGTACCCCCATTGCCATAGGCCTTGCTTCAGAAGAGGGCTACCCGCATATGGGTCACCTGAAGTCGTTCGATAACCAGATGGATACAGCCTCCGGGACGATACGGGTAAGGGCGGTTTTTGATAATGCCAACGGCTTGTTGACACCAGGTATGTATGCACGTGTGCGTACCGGTGGCTCAGCAGAGCAACTCGCGCTGCTCATAAACGATAAGGCCGTGGGTACCGACCAGAACAAGAAATACGTGATGGTGGTGGGTGCTGACAACAAGGTGACTTATCGCGATGTGCAGCTTGGGCCTATGGTCGATGGCTTGCGAGTCGTCCGTTCCGGTTTGCAACAAGGCGAACTGATCGTGGTGAATGGCCTGCAACGCGTTCGCCCCAATGACACCGTCGCGCCGGTCACCGTGGCAATGGATGGACAGGTACCCAAGACGCTGGTACCTGGCCCACAACAGGAACAAAAGGATGGCAAACAGGCCAGCCTGGAGACTGTTGAGCTCAAGCCCAAATCAGCCAGAAAAACGCTGATCTAACACCTCCTAATCCAGTAAAAACCTTAATCAGGGACAAACCCTGGTTAAGGCTGGGGCCAGTGTACGCAGCTGGCGCCGACAACAAGCAGGGAAACAACCCATGAATATTTCAAAATTCTTTATCGACAGGCCCATTTTTGCGGGCGTGCTGTCAGTCATCATCTTTATCGGCGGCCTGATTGCCATGCAAAACCTGCCAATTTCCGAATACCCGGAAGTGGTGCCGCCATCGGTAATCGTCAAGGCGCAGTTCCCGGGCGCTAATCCGCAAACTATCGCCGAGACAGTCGCCACGCCGATAGAGGAGCAGATCAACGGCGTCGAAGGCATGCTGTATATGTCATCGCAGGCTACTTCTGACGGCTTGATGACGCTGACTGTGACATTCAAGCTGGGTACTTCACCAGACCTGGCGCAGCAACTGGTGCAGAACCGCGTTAGCCAGGCTTTGCCACGCTTGCCGGAGGTGGTACAGCGTCTGGGCGTGACCACAGTGAAAAGCTCGCCGGACCTGACCATGGTGGTGCACTTGCTGTCGCCCAATAACCGTTACGACATGACTTACCTGCGTAACTACGCGGTACTCAACGTCAAGGACAGGTTGGCACGGCTGGAGGGTGTAGGCCAGGTTCAGTTGTTTGGTTCCGGTGACTACTCCATGCGCATCTGGCTGGATCCGCGCAAAGTAGCCGAACGTAAGCTGGCTGCCAGCGATGTGGTCAAGGCCATTCGCGCGCAAAACGTGGATGTGGCTGCCGGTGTGATTGGTGCATCGCCTGCAGCACCCGGCGTGGATTACCAGATTTCAGTCAACGCGCGAGGTCGCCTTGATTCTGAAGAGGAGTTCGGCAATATCGTCATCCGCACTTCCGAAGATGGCGTAGTGACGCGCCTGAAAGATGTAGCACGTATTGAGCTGGGCGCCAGCGAATATGCGCTGCGTTCACTGCTGGATAATAAGTCTGCGGTCGCTATTCCTATCTTCCAGGCACCAGGCTCCAATGCCTTGCAGATTTCCGAGAATGTACGCAAGACCATGGCCGAGCTGCAAAAGGATATGCCGGAAGGGGTTGAGTACCATATCGTGTATGACCCCACGCAGTTCGTGCGCTCTTCTATCCATGCAGTGACCGAAACCCTGCTGATTGCGGTGGCACTGGTAGTGCTGGTGGTCATCGTGTTTCTGCAGACCTGGCGCGCATCCATTATCCCTTTGCTGGCGGTGCCGGTGTCCGTGATTGGTACTTTTGCGGTGATGCTGGGCCTGGGTTTCTCCATTAATACATTGAGCCTGTTCGGGCTGGTGCTTGCCATCGGTATCGTGGTGGATGATGCCATCGTGGTGGTGGAGAACGTCGAACGAAATATCGAAAATGGACTATCGCCCATAGAAGCGACCTATAAGGCTATGCGCGAGGTATCCGGGCCGATTGTGGCGATTGCACTGACCTTGTCTGCGGTATTCGTGCCACTGGCCTTTGTCAGCGGGCTTACTGGTCAGTTTTTTAAACAATTTGCGCTGACTATTGCCATTTCTACCGTCATTTCCGCCTTCAACTCGCTGACCTTGTCACCGGCTTTGGCCGCCTTGTTGCTCAAAAAGCACGGTGCTAAGAAAGATGGCTTCCAGCGCGCGATTGATGCCTTATTCGGCTGGTTCTTTGTGCGTTTTAACAAGCTATTCCATCGTGGCTCTAGTCACTATGGTTCTGGTGTCACTGGCGTGCTCAAGCATAAGTCGCTGATGCTTGCGATGTATGCATTGCTGATAGCTAGCACCTTGTTCGTGTTCCACAAAGTGTCTACCGGATTCATTCCCGGGCAGGATAAACAGTATCTGGTGAGTTTTGCCCAGCTGCCGGATGCTGCCTCGCTGGACCGTACCGAAGAGGTGATTCGCAAGATGAGTGATATTGCGCTCAAGCATCCAGGTGTGGAGTCTGCGGTGGCTTTCCCGGGTCTTTCCATCAACGGCTTCACTAACAGCCCGAATTCCGGCATTGTGTTTGTGACGCTCAAATCATTTGATCAGCGTAAATCTGCCGATCTAAGCGGTTTGGCCATCGCCCAGCAGTTGAACAAGGATTATGCCGGCATACAAGACGCGTTTATCGCCATCTTCCCTCCACCTCCGGTTCAAGGCTTGGGCACTATCGGCGGCTTCAAGCTGCAGATACAGGACAGGGCGGCTTTGGGTAACGATGCCTTGAATGATGCCCTGCAAGCCTTTATGGCCAAGGCGCAAAAGGCACCGGAACTGGCTGGCATGTTCTCCAGCTACCAGGTCAATGTGCCGCAGCTATATGCCGATGTTGATCGCACCCATGCGCAGCAACTCGGCGTGGCGATTCCTGACGTGTTCGAGACCCTGCAGATTTACCTGGGCTCGCTGTATGTGAATGATTTCAACAAGTTCGGCCGAACCTACCAGGTACGCGTGCAGGCAGATGCCGAGTTCCGTGCGCATGAAGAAGATGTAGGTCTGCTCAAAGCCCGCAACGACAGAGGCGAGATGGTGCCCTTGTCTTCGGTGCTGCGCATGACCAAGAGCCACGGGCCTGACAGGGCGATGCGTTACAACGGTTTCCCTGCGGCCGACGTCAATGGTGGCGCAGCGCCCGGTTACAGCACGGGTGAAGCGCAGGCAGCAGTAGAGCGCATTGCAGCGGAAACCCTGCCGCGCGGCATAGGCTTCGAATGGACTGAGCTGACTTACCAGGAGAAGATCGCCGGTAATACCCTGTTCGTGATCTTGCCGCTATCCATGCTGCTGGTATTCCTGGTGCTGGCTGCGCAGTACGAAAGCCTGACCCTGCCAGTCGCAGTATTGCTGATTGTGCCGATGGGCCTGCTTGCCGCCATTACCGGCGTGTGGCTGACCAATGGCGATAACAACATCTTCACCCAGATCAGCTTGGTGGTGCTGGTGGGGCTGGCGTGCAAGAACGCGATTCTAATCGTGGAATTTGCGCGCGAGCTTGAACATCAGGGCCGTGGCATCTACGAAGCCGCGATTGAGGCTGCACGTCTCAGGTTGCGTCCTATCCTGATGACTTCTATCGCCTTTATCGCAGGGGTGCTGCCGCTGGTGTTATCTAGCGGCGCGGGTTCCGAGATGCGCCATGCCATGGGCGTGGCGGTGTTCTCCGGCATGATAGGCGTGACCGCGTTTGGCTTGTTCCTGACACCGGTGTTCTATGTGTTGCTGCGGACTATGGTGACGCGTAATAGCCGCAAGCAAGTTGATGCGCCGAATATTGCACCAGCACTTGCTGAACCCGCAGCGCATTAAATAGCTGCATTAAACGGCCATATTAAGTAGTAGATGAGGATAAATTATGAATACATATAAATTTCCGTTAACAGCGCTGGCAGTTGCACTGGTGCTGGCTGGTTGCAGCATTATCACGCCGCCGGACAAGGTAAGCCTGGATGTGCCCACGCAATACCGCGAATCGCAACCGATTCAGGATGGTGCCTGGAAAGTGGCCGAGCCCGCCGATGAGAAAGACCGTGGTGCCTGGTGGCTGGCATTCAATAATGTCGAACTCACGCAGTTAATTGACGATGCCACCACCGCCAGCCCAAGCCTGGCAACGGCATTGGCCAGGGTTAAGGAGGCGAGGGCGATTGCCGGTGTGGTCGATGCTGACCGTGCCTTTCGGCTTAATGGCGGCTTTGGCCCTACGCGTTTGAGAGATAGCCAGGGTAGCAATCAGCAGGAGCGGGCCAATAGCCCAACTACCACCGAATGGCGTGCGCAGCTCAATGCCTCTTATGAAGTTGACCTGTTCAACCGCCTATCCAATAACAGCCGTGCCGCACAGCTGGATGCTCAAGGCCAGGAGGCAGCTTATCGTTCGGTGTTGCTGGCGCTACAGGCCGATGTGGCACAGCAGTATTTTGCAATTCGTTCGCTGGATTCCGAGCTGGATGTCTTGCAGAAAACCATCGTATTGCGGCAGGAAGCTTTGCGCATAGTCCAGTTGCGCTTCGACGCAGGTGACATCAGCGAGCTCGATGTGGCGCAAGCCAAGACTGAGCTGGCCTTTACCCAAGCCGAGCAGGAGAGTGTGCTGCGCGCGCGTTCACAACGCGACCATGCGCTCGCGGTGTTATTGGGCAAGGCCCCGGCGCAGTTCACATTGGCAACGGCGCCTATCCAGCCGGTGATCGTCAACGTCCCATCCGGCTTGCCGTCAGACTTGCTGGAACGTCGCCCCGACATTGCACAGGCACAGCGCCAACTGGCTGCGGCCAGCGCACGGGTAGGGGTGGCTAAGGCGGCCTTTTTCCCGAGTTTGCTACTCACAGGCACGGCGGGCTATGAATCCAACGAGCTGAAAGACTTGTTCAAATGGTCCAGCCGAAGCTGGTTAATGGGGCCGCTGGTCGGCACGGTATTGAGCCTGCCTATCCTGGACGGTGGTCGTAACAAAGCCAACCTGCAACGTGCTGATGCCAATTATGAAGGGCTAGTCGCCAATTATCGGCAACAGGTGCTGGTGGGTTTTCAGGATGTGGAGGACAACCTGAGTGCCCTGCGCACGCTAGATAAGCAAATCGGTTACCAGGGTGAAGCGACCACCTCATCGCAACGTGCTACCACGTTGGCGGAATCTCGATACAGGAATGGATCGGCGAGTTACCTGGAAGTGATTGATGCCCAACGCTCGAGTCTGACTGCCCAACGCGCTGTCAGTCAGAGCGTGGGCCAGCGTGCAATTGCGTCGGTTGGCTTGATCCGCGCGCTAGGCGGTGGCTGGCAGGGAGTTAACAGTAAAACTGCATCTGTTGATTGAGTAGCCAGGCATTGAATATTCCATATCGGCGTTAAGAATGATTCATGGCTTTATCGGGTGCTCATCCATTAACATAGCAACATAAAGAATGTCCGGGAGCACCAGCATCATGAGTTACCTGTTTCACCTGATCGAGCAATACGGCCTGTTACTGGTATTTTTCAACGTACTGTTGGAGCAAATCGGCCTGCCATTACCGGCTTACCCTACGTTGGTGATCGCAGGTGCACTGCTTGGCAGTGGCGATTATTCAGCGGGGCTGTTGCTGCTAACCGCAGTGATTGCCGCTTTGATCGCAGATAGCTTCTGGTTTTTTGCCGGCAGGCGCTACGGCAGAAAAGTCATGGCTACGCTTTGCCGTATCTCATTATCACCAGACTCCTGCGTGCGGCAGACCTCTTCCATCTACACGCGCTGGGGTGCATCTTCATTGCTGGTGGCCAAGTTTATTCCGGGCTTTGCCTCGGTTGCCAGCGCCATGGCGGGAACGCTGGGCACGCGGCGCAGTGCTTTTTTCCTGTTTGATGGCTTGGGTGCCGCGCTGTGGGCGGGGGTGGCGATTTACCTCGGTTCCTTGTTCAGCACCACCATTGATGATCTACTCAATGTACTGGTGGAGCTGGGTAAGTTGGGCGGTTTGCTGGTGCTTGCCGCGCTGGGCGCCTATATCGCCTCAAAGTGGTGGCAGCGTTATCGTTTCTACAAGGCCTTGCACATGGCTCGCATTTCGGTCGATGAGCTTGACCAGATGCTGCAGGAAGGCACGGCGCCTTTAATCGTCGATGTACGCATTCCTTTGTCGCAGCAGTCAGGGCGGATTCCAGGGGCGGTCATCATCCACAATAACGATGTGAGCTCTTTGCAGCTCGACGACACGGCAATGGACAGCGAAGTGATCGTATATTGCGAGTGCCCTAACGAGGCCTCTGCTGCGCGTGTGGCCAAGGAACTTATGAAAAAAGGCTATAGACGGGTAAGGCCATTATCAGGCGGCATCAGCGCCTGGATAGCCGCCGGTCACGCGATAGAGCCGTAAGTTGTGCCAACGGCGCTTGCTTAGGCAGTTTCGGTAAACAGTTTGCTGCTGGCGCGGTAGTGCTGGTTCGCACTTTCAATGTCGTCCAGGCTTTCCAGCAGGCGCGCCAGGGCGATATGGGTGGCAGGCATGGGATGTACGCTGATGCTTGCTTCCAGGTAACTTTGTGCTTTGCCCCACAAGCCCTGGCGTACACACATATTGCCCAGCGACAGCAGCAGGCTGGCGTCGCTTTCATGGCTCAACAGCCAGAACTCGGCTTGTTGCAGCTGTTTCTGCGGATTGCTGGTGACGCAGTCGCCCAACAGCCCTGCCAGTTTGCTGTCCCAGCGTTTGGTCAGGCTCATTTCTATAATTTCAGCTGCCTGGTTACCGGATTCAGTGCTACCTGTCCCGCTACGTATGAAAATTTCAGCGGCAAGGTAAGCTATACGGCTATTCAGGCGATCCTCTTCCGCTAGTTTTTTCCAGTAGATACCCAGCCCCGGTAAATCGTCCGTATAACGTTTGATGATGTGTTGATGAGCCTGCTGGCGGATTTCCTTAAGATGCCAGGATTCTATGGCATCCTGTTTCTCCAGCTGCTGCAAAATGATCAGCACATGCTCCCAGTTGTTGAGGTGTATTTGCGCCTTTAATTCAAGGCGCAAGGCGGGCGGATGCTGAGGTAGCAGCTTGTAGAGTTTATGCAGGCTATTGACGGCCTCATCATAGCGGCGGTCGTCCAGCTGCAACTCTGCCTGCGATAACAGGCGGGCGATAGTGGCATCCGGCGCCAGGCGCTCGGCCTCGGCGAAGTAATAGTCGCGCTGGCTTTTATGTTTGAGTTTATGTGAAGCACGCGCCGCAATCAGCGCACTCAGCCCGGCATCTTCGCCCAGTTCCAGAGCCTTTGAGGCGGCTTTTTCGGCGACGGTATAGCGTCCTGCCACCAGCGCATGCAGAGCCTCTACCAGCGCAGCATGACCATTCCTGACGCGCTGCAGTTCCTTATATTCGCGCACACTGGCAGGCAAGCGCTTGGTGTAATGCATCAGGCGCAAACCCAGGTGCAATAGCGCAAAGGCCAGCACGATGAGGATCAGCAGGAAATTGAGTGAAATTTCCAGGCGATACGGCGGCCGTACAATCAGCACGTAGCCCTCGTTATAGCTCGCCAGCAGGGAGACGCCAATTGCGAGCGCCAGAATCAGTAATGTCCAGAATAGCCAGCGCACTATTGGATTTTTCCTGATGGAATTTGCCCTGATGGGGTTTGTTTTGCCGGGTTTTTAGCGGGCGATTGTGCCGGAGCCTGCTTGGTGCCGGTTTTGGCAGTTGGCTTCTTGTCAGCCGTGTTGGAATTTTCGTTACCTTGTTCTGACCCATGCACCCGCTCCAGTGTCAGCTTGTATTTGCTCACCAGCGCCAGGCTTTCGCTGATATCCGGCATCTGGATCACGATAGCGTTGTCGGATAACTCCTTAATCATGTGCAACGCATTTTGTGTCTCAGGTTCACGCAGATCGAAATGGCCTTTCAACCAGTTTTCAGCCGCAGTGAGATCGGCGCGATAGGTGGTTTCATCATGCTGCAGTAAAGCGATACGTGCCGTCAGCAAGTGCAGCTTAATATTTTCGCGCAGGAAAAAAGTCTGGTCAGGTGCCAGCAGGGGCGGCTCGCGGCGGTCTATGCGTTCAAGGCGTATCATGCCTTTCAGGTCCTGCCATATTTCCTGCACCAGGCGGCGCCAGGGATTGCTGTCCCAGTTCGGTGCTGTGGCTGCTTCGTTGCCGTCCGGATGGCGATCACTCACCAGCGGCAGACTATTGATGCTTTCGGTCAGGCTTTCCAGTTTCAGGCTCATGCCGACAATGTCGATCAATGGCAGGCTTTGCAGGTGCTGGATATCCTGCGCCAGCACTTTGCGTAACTGGATCACCTGTGGCGTATCAAGCTGTTGCAGGCGCGTATCGGCGGTCTGCAAGGCAAGCAGTGCGGGCTTGATATTGCCGGCAAGCTGCAGCTGCTGGTTGGCGATTACCAGCAGTTGCTCAACCTCAGAAATGGCGCGTTCTTCGCGGTTATTGGCTAGCTCCAGGTAAAGGTTTTGCAACGCTTCTTGCTGGTCGCGCGACTCTTCCAGCCTCTGCTCCAGCAGCGAAGTGCGCGCTACCGTGTCCGAGCTACGCTCATCGGCATTCTTAGCCAGCGCCAAGGTTTGCTGGTTTTTTTCGTTGAACTGTTCCAGCCGTTGGGCCAGGGTTTTTTCCAGTTGCTTGATTTGGTGGCGGGTATTGACCCATTGCCATGCCACGATGACAAAGGCCGTTAGCGCCAGTGCCAGTGCCACCTGGATGAAGAGTGAATACTTGCGTCTTTCCGTTCCGCGAGTTGCGTTAACACTGGCAACAACGGGTATCGCTTGGGGTGGCTGTTCCGGCGCAATGTTATTTTGATCGGTCATATTCCAGTGTGCTTAATAAAATGTGCTTGTTTGTATGTACTAATGAATAAGTAGGTGCGAGGCATGCTTAATCAATGTTTAATCCCGGCGTAAGGCACCAATCAGGCATTGCAGCATGGCTTCATCACCTGGCGCATCGGCAACTGCCACATTCAGGCCATGCTGTGAGGCTTCTTCCGCAATACGGGCATGATTCACGCAGATGGTCACTTGCTTCATCCACTCCGCATCACTATCGTTTGCAGCCAGCGCCAATAAGTGCCGCATTGCCTCGCTGCTGGTGACCACCAGCGCATGCAATTGTTTATTTTGCCACATAGTGGCTAAAACACGGGCATCCGTTTGCGGATTCACCCGTCGATAGCACTCGGCAAAGCGTACTCTCGCTCCACGTGCTTTCAAAGTATCGGCCAACACTTCACGCCCACCCACACCGCGGAATATCACAAAGCGCTTGTCTTTGACATCCTGCATCTCGGGCAAGGCCAACAGGGCTTCGCTATCAAACCGTGTTTGCGGGGTGAGGACATGGCTTACGCCAAAGGCTGCAAGTTCAGCAGCCGTTACCGGGCCTATGGCCGCAAACCTCAAATGAGTATGGGTAGCACCGTGCTGTAACAGCCTGGGCATGGCGTTCTGCACTGCGTTACTGCTGATAAAAATGGCCCAGTCGTCTTGATCTAAATCTGCCAGTTGCTTATCAAAGGCGCTGTAATCCGCCAGTGGGGCGATGGCAATCAGCGGGAAGGCAAACGGCTGGCCGCCTGCGGCTGACACCAGCTTAGTCAGCTTGTCCGCTTGTCCCTCAGGGCGCGTGATCGCAATGCCATAGCCGTTCAGTGCCAGGCTATTGGTGCGATCAGAGATACGCTCAGGCATGGTCTGCCAGCGCAGCCAGTATGCGGTCTGCACCCCGTGCGCGCAGCTTGTCCGCCAGCACCTGGCCTAATGCCTCGGGGTTGCTGGCATCGCCGGTAATAGCTTCGCGAATAATTTCCTTGCCATCCACGCTGGCTACAAAGCCAGTCATGCGCAGTTCTTCACCATGGCATTCTGCATAGGCGCCCAGCGGTACCTGGCAACTGCCCGCCAAGGCACGGCTCATGCCGCGCTCGGCCTCTACGCACGATGCAGTGGCAGGGTGGTTAAGTGGTGCCAGTACCGATAGCAAATCCTGGCGGTCGGCATTGATCTCGATGCCCAAGGCGCCTTGGCCAACGGCGGGAATGCTATGTTCGGTGGAAATCAGCTGCGTGATACGGTCGCCCAGCCCCAGGCGCTTAAGCCCGGCTGCGGCAAGGATGATGGCCGCATACTGGCCTTCATCCAGCTTGCGCAAGCGCGTCTGCACATTGCCACGTAGCGATTCTATCTTGAGGTGCGGTAAGCGCGCCTGCAGCTGGCTCTGGCGGCGCAAGCTGGAGGTGCCGACAATACTGCCTGGCGGCAGCTCTTCCAGCGTCTTGAAGTTGTTCGATACAAACGCATCGCGTGGGTCTTCACGTTCACCGATTGCTGCCATTGCAAAACCTTCCGGCAGGTGCATGGGCACGTCTTTCATGGAGTGCACGGCCAGATCGGCGCGGCCATCCGCTAGCGCCTGCTCCAGCTCTTTCACAAACAAGCCCTTGCCGCCGATCTTGGCCAGTGGCGAATCCAGTATCTGGTCGCCAGTGGTGGTCATACCGAGGATTTCCACCGTGGTTTCCGGGTAAAGTGCCTGTAAAGTGCTCTGGATATAACGTGCCTGCCACATGGCCAGTGCGCTTTCACGCGAGGCAATGACGAGTTTTTTGGGGATGGAATTCATGAGTGTTTGGGGACTGAAATTAATGAATGCCCCAATTTTAGCATAGGAGAGCAATGGCCTTGATTAGGCAGAAATTTTATAAATTTCCTATCACAGCTCCTAGCGGGTCATGCTGAGTTTTGGCAACGCCTATGACAACCCCACTGCCATGTTTAAAGCCAAGCTTCAGGGCTTATTGTGCCTTCAGACTTAAACGCGGGCTTACAAAACAGGTAGCCCTGGAAAAGATTAATACCAAGCCCCAGCAGAAAATCCCGCTCGGCTTTCGTTTCTACGCCTTCTGCCAATATGGTGACATCCAGGTCTTCACACATGGTAGTCAAGGCTTTTACGATAGATTGGCGTGATTTGCTAGTATCAATGTCACGCAGCAGTTCCATATCAATTTTGACAATGTCAGGCTGAAACTGCGCCAGCAAATTCAGCCCGGCATAACCGGCACCAAAGTCATCAATCGCGGTCTTAAAGCCTAGCTTGTTGTACTCGGTTACAATGTTCAACAGATGCTGGGTATCTTTAATCTGCTCTGTTTCGGTAAACTCAAAAATAATATTAGTGGCTGGGAAGTTATACTTTTTAGCAGCAGCCAGGGTGGTACTAATGCATAGCTCTGGCCGATAAACGGCATTGGGCATGAAATTGATGGATAAAAACCCTTTTAGATTAAGCTCGGCAGCGGTTTTGACGGCTTTTACCCTGCAGGCCTGATCAAACCGGTAGGCATTATCGTTGTTTACTTTGCTCAGTACAGAATAGGCGCTTTCGCCATTAGGTCCCCTGATGAGGGCTTCATGGGCATAGATAGTGCGACTCTTGAAATCAACGATAGGTTGAAACGCGTATTCAAACTCGAAATCCAGCTCGGGAGAGCTTTTGCAGCTAGCACAGCCAGGCTTGGTTTTTTCAAGCGCAGTTGGCTGAGATACAGAGGGGATAATGCTTGTGTGGCGATCCATCATTGATTCCTTTTGTGCAGCTACTAAGCTGCAACGCAATTAAAACTATAACAACCTAGCCAGTTTATGTCGTAATAGAGACCCACCAAGCTTGAAGCAAGATGATTAAACTCGACTAATTCGGCAAATCAGAGATGTCACGCATTAAGTAGTATTTTAGAAATTAGGAGGTAGGCTTTTTGATTACTTTAGAAATTCTCATGCAAGCCGTTCTGGAGTCCAGAGATGGTGTCACCATTGCCGATGCCACACGCCCTGATCATCCTTTGATCTTTGTGAATCCAGCCTTCGAAACCATGACAGGCTATAGCCGGGATGAAATCCTGCATCAGAATTGCCGCTGTTTACAAGGCGACGACAGGCAGCAGCGAGGCATCGCCCAGCTTAGCCAGGCACTGAAGAAAGGGGAATATTGCCTGGTAACATTAAGAAATTACCGCAAAGACGGCACCATGTTCTGGAACGAACTCAGTATTTCGCCGGTGCAAAATGCCCTTAACGAGATCACCCACTTTATCGGCATCCAAAAAGACGTCACAGCGCGCATCATCCTTGAGCAACACCTCAGTGAAGAGCGCAAGCTGCTGGAGAAAAGCAATGCCATCCTGGAAAAGCTGGTGGTGCATGACACCCTTACCGGGCTATTCAATCGTCAATATTTTGAAGATCAGCTCGATAAAACCTGGAAGCACCTGATGGCAACGCAGGGTGATCTTATCGTAATGTTTTTGGATGTCGATTACTTTAAACGGTTTAACGACACCTATGGCCACGCGGCAGGGGACGAAGCACTGAAGCAGGTTGCCGGCAAACTCACAAAATCGCTAAGGCGCACCAATGATGTGGTGGCCAGGTATGGTGGCGAAGAGTTCGTCGTGCTGGCCACGGATATGAATGAAGAGCAAGCCCTGGCGCATGCCCAAAACATATGTGAAGAAATCAGAAACCTCAATATTCCCCACATAGCTTCCTCGCACCGCTTTCTCACTATCAGCTGTGGCATCGCCATTGCCAAAGCCAGCCCGGACAGCACACCCGAGAAGTTATTGCGACAAGCCGATATGGCGCTTTACCAGGCCAAAGCCACCGGCCGCAACAAGGCACTGATGTCGGAACTCTAACGACAGGCTTTTCAGTGGGCTTGCTTACTAGGTGTTTTCGTCCACATTATCCATGATGCGGATCTCATGCTGAGATAGCGGAATCACGATGCCCTTGCGACGGAAGCTTTCCACAACCGTTTTATTGATCTCGCCCCCAGCCGCAATGTAATCCGGCACGTTGACCCATGGCTTGATGGCAATATTGATGGAGTAGGCAGCAAGCACGCTCACCTTGATGATAGCCTCCGGCTGTTTCAATATGCGAGGGTTAGCCTGCAGCACTTCGTTGACGGTGCTGAGTGCCAGGTCGAGGTCAGTGTCATAGGCCACGCCCACCACGATATCCAACTGGCGGATTTTGCCGTAGTTATGCAATATCTCGCCCACAATCTTGCGATTGGGGATCACCACCTGCGATTGATCGGCATGGCTGAGCACCGTCGTAAACAGGCTGATGTTTTCCACCTGCCCTTCTTCACCAACTATCGAAATGTACTCGCCCACGGTGAATGGCTTGGTAAAAATAATGCTAAGCCCGGCCACAATATTGCTCAATACCCCCTGCATCGCCAGCGCGATACCCGCACCCGCCACACCCAGCCCGGCAATCAGTGGCAACAGCTGCACCCCCAGGTTTTGCAGCGCCATGATGATAAACAGGCCCAGCACCAACAACTTCACTATCCGCACCAGTAACTGCCGCACCGGCAAATCGAGGTTGAATTTCTTGATGCCACCATCCACAAACTGGCCAACCCAACGCCCCACATAAACCCCGGCAATGATAATGGCGGTGGCCACCAGCACCTTGGGGCCGAACTGGATGGCCATCTCGATGATGGCGCTTTTGATTTGATCTATGGTTTGGAGGTGGTCGTTCATAGAGCTTTCTTTCAGGGGACTAATATTTAAGTGTTAACAAACAACGCAGGTTTATCATTGAAGCTTAAACAGTCGCTTCTAAGCTTTCAATAATTTCTGCAGTGATCTTGGTTAAATCATTCAATGTTTTATTTACAAATTGCCCCTGATAAGGCATTCCTGTAGCGAAGCATAAACTAGTAGGTAACAATGCATATTTCCCTAAGGTTTCTATAATATCAGCCGTATTAGTTGTAATTTCGCTCACATCAATTTCTAAACTATTTCCGTAACCTCCAGCATTAATGTAAGCCACACTCAGATAGCTTAAAAATGCTCCTGTAAGCATATCCTCAAGTAGGTTTCCACTTGGGGCGGCGCGCACCAAATTGGTTGGGCTACCAATTGTTGATACAAGTTGGAGGTGTGTTCCCAACTTTCTTAGTTCATTAAATTCATACAGAAAATTATTCCCATCTTTATAAGGCTCAGATTTATTAATTACCTCTTTGGCGTCATTGGATAGATACTTGATTTTCTTTTGGCCGTCATTTCCATGAAATGACTCCTTACGTTCTGAAATTGGGAAATATAATCCTCGGGTATTGGGACATTCTGGATTTCTTAATGATAGTTGTACAACTGCCATATCCAACGCTGATCTAAGGTGCCCAACAGCCTCACCAATCAATACAGCTACACTTCGAATTGGGCTCAAGAATTCAAGAATTACTATCTGCTGCCCATCAATTTGATTGCCAGGATGCGCGATATATCGGTAACCAATTCCCAAAGACAAATCTGGAATAATTCTTTTTAGCTCTTTAATTTTTGATTTTGCAGAGTCAATTAATGCTAACGAATCCAAAAGAATGACCATAGAACAATTCCCAAATATTTATGTAAACTGCAAAATTTCCCACAATTGTCGCGCCTCACAAGCCTAGCAACAATCCACAAGTCAATTACCCTGCCAAGCCTTTTAGTACATGCAATTGCCTCCGGCTCACCGCCACTGTCTCCGAAATATCCTTCAGCAACGCCACCCAATGGCTTTCGCCATCGGCCCCCGCTGATTTTTCATAACCCAATATGCTGGCTTGTGCGACCAGGCAGTTGCGGTGCAGGCGCAGGAATTGCTCGCCGAATTCATGTTCTATGCTGGTGAGTGAATCCTCGATCAGGTACTCCCGTTCTTTGGTGCGCACGGTGGTGTATTTGAGCTCGGCGCGCAGGTAGATGACATCGGTGAGCGGCACCAGGATGACTCGGCCGCGCTCGCTGACGCTGAAGTGGGTGCGCCTTGGCTGTAGCGGGCGTATGGCTTCGAGCTGGGCGGGCAATAGTGCGCGCGCCTTGTTGATGGCGGTTTGCAGGCGTTCCAGCCGGATAGGTTTGAGCAGGTAATCGACCGCATTGATGTCGAAAGCCTGTAATGCGTAGCCATCGAAGGCGGTGGTGAAGATGATGGCGGGGGGCGGATTGAGCTTTTGCAGATGCATGGCGGCTTCTATGCCGTCCATCTGTGGCATGCGGATATCGAGCAGCAGCACGTCGGCATGGGTTTCTTCGGCCAGCGCCAGTGCCTGTTTGCCATTTTTGGCTTCGCCTACGAGGGTAACATTGGCGATATCGCCCAGCAGCTCGCGCAGGCGGTTGCGCGCGGGGGCTTCGTCGTCGGCGATCAGTATCTTGAGTTGGCTGGGGTTCATCTTAGTTTGTTCATGATAATGCGTTCATGGGCTATTCGGCCGAGTGCGGGTGGTAGGGGATGACGATATGCACTTCATACGTCTTTACGTTGTTTTTATCGATGGTCTTGCTGCTAAGTGAGGCCTCGGCATCGAAATGCAGCGCCAGCCGTTCGCGGATATTGGTGAGTGCCATCTTGTTGCCGGTCTGGTGGCCGCCCTGCGCGGTGTAGGGGTTGCTCAGCACTACATGCACCTCTTTGCGGCTGGTGTAGATGTTGACGGTAATAGTACCGCCCTCGGGCATGGGCTCTATGCCGTGGTAAACGGCGTTTTCCAGCAGTGGTTGCAGCACTAGCGGCGGTATCAGCGCATCCGGCGGCATGCTGTCTATCTGCCACACGATATTCAGGCGTTCATCCAGCCGCAACTTTTCCAGCGCCAGATACTGGCGGCACAGTGCGATCTCCCTGGCCAGCGGTACCAGGTCGCGGTTATCCGCCATCAGCACGCGGAACAGGTCGGCCATGTCTTCCAGCGCGGTTTCGGCACGCGCCGGTTGGCTGCGGATAAGTGACAGCACGGCATTGATGCTATTAAACAGGAAGTGCGGACGAATACGTGCCTGCAGCGCTTGCAGGCGGGCCTCGGCAACGGCAGGGGTGAGCGCGCGATGGCGCAGGTTGAAGTAATACAGCACGATGCTGCAGGCAATGCCGGATAACAGCCAGCTACGCACGATGCCCGGCATTTCATCGGCAGGAAATACGAAGGTGCCGAACAGGTAAATCAGGCTGGTGGCGGCCAGTACCAGTGCTATAACGCCGATGACGCCCCAGCGATAAGGTAGCTTGAGCAGGCGCGGCGCGGCGGTAAACAGTAGCAAAAAGCACAACAGCAGTACCGGCTGGATAAATACCGAAAGCTCGGCGACCTGCTTTAGCGTGGCGGCAAAGCCCGAGGTCTGCAGGATGGCGGCAATCAGGGCGATGAGGTTGACGATGATGAGGATGCGCAGGCAGATGCCCAGGTTCCGGAAGTCGGGCAGGCGCATTACGGCACGACCCGAAAACGAGCCATTGGATGGCTCTGCAGGGCCGGATGTCTTGCGCGGGCGGTCTTGCATGGAATTCTTGGGCTTTTGCTTTATACTTGTCATATAACCCTATTATTAATAACCACATTTAAGCATGCAACATACATCAGATAATACCCCCGAACAAGATAACACCAAAACCTGGTCTGGCCGCTTTAACGAGCCGGTCGCGGAGCTGGTCAAGCGTTATACCGCGTCCGTGAGTTTTGATCAGCGCCTGGCCGAGTTCGATATCCAGGGTTCACTCGCGCATTCACGCATGCTGGGCGCGCAAGGCATCATCAGCCTGGACGACGTAGCCAGGATTCATCAAGGTTTGAACGAGATATTGCAGGAGATCCGTAGCGGCAAGTTTGAGTGGCTGCTGGACCTGGAAGACGTACACCTTAATATCGAGAAACGCCTGACTGACAAGATCGGCGATGCGGGCAAACGCCTGCATACTGGCCGTTCACGTAATGACCAGGTGGCTACTGATGTGCGCTTGTGGCTGCGTAACGCCACCGATGGCGTGCTTGCCGGCATCCGTAAATTGCAGCTTTCGATTGTTGACCTGGCCGAAGAACATTTCGATACCGCTATGCCCGGCTTTACCCATTTGCAGGTAGCGCAGCCTGTTACCTTCGGCCACCACCTGCTGGCGTATTTCGAGATGTTGCAGCGCGATGCCGGGCGTTTTGCCGATGCACGTAAACGCATCAACCGCCTGCCCTTGGGCGCAGCAGCGCTAGCGGGTACTAGCTATCCTATCAATCGCGAGATGGTGGCGCAGGAGCTGGGTTTTGACGGCGTATGCGAAAATTCGCTGGATGCGGTTTCAGATCGCGACTTTGCCATTGAATTTACGGCCGCCGCTGCGCTGGTGATGACGCACCTGTCACGCTTCTCGGAGGAGCTGATTTTATGGTCCAGCCCGCGCTTCGGTTTTATCGATATCGCTGATCGCTTCTGCACCGGCTCTTCCATCATGCCGCAAAAAAAGAACCCCGACGTGCCTGAGCTGGTGCGCGGCAAGACCGGCCGTGTTACCGGTCACCTGATGGCACTGCTGACCCTGATGAAAGGCCAGCCGCTGGCCTATAACAAGGATAACCAGGAAGACAAGGAGCCACTATTTGATACCGCTGATACCTTGCTGGTGACGCTGGAAATCTATGCCGATATGTTGCGCGGTATTAAGGTGGACAAACCCGCCATGCGCCTGGCGGCTGCCGAAGGCTTTGCCACGGCGACTGACCTGGCCGATTACCTGGTGAAGAAAGGCACACCATTCCGCGATGCGCATGAAGTGGTGGCTTTGGCTGTGCGCCATGCGGTGGATAAAGGCTGTGACCTGGCTGATCTGCCGTTGGCAGAGCTGCAAAAATTCAGCCAGCACATCAGTGATGATGTGTATGGTGTACTCACGCTGGAAGGCTCACTGGCTAGCCGTAATCACATTGGCGGCACTGCGCCTAACCAGGTCAAACTGGCAATTGGCCGTGCTCGCCAATTGCTTGGTGAAAGCTGATATCCATGGTTCGGCGCTTATTTGGCGCTGTTGTTAACCCAGGCGTAAGGCGGCTCCCGGCCTTACGCGTGAATAGAATTTTCAGGGGATTTTTGTTAGTGTTCGCGGTGTTTTACACACCGATATCGCACTCAGCGCCGCTTGTCGAATCCGGCTTTGCTGAAAGTATTACCTGGCCTGTCTTGCCGGGCGAAAGCCTGGATAGGCTGGCAAGCAGGTTTTACCCTAACAATACGCCCATGCAGCGCCAGTTCATCATCGATACACTGGAGCTGAGCCGGGAGCAGAACCCCGGCCTGAGCCCTGTACGGGTGTTCAAACAAGTGGCTGTCGTCACCATCCCCGAGCTTAAGTCACTATCCCTGGATGTTAAATCATTACCATCCGCTACTGACGTATCAGATACCAACCCCAGCAAGTCCAAGGCAAGCCGCTTGCGCTTAAGCTATCAATTACATGATCTTCCCAAGCTTTCAGATATCCAAAAGTCTGCAGCTGCATCCTTGATTCCGCCAGCAATGAAGGTTGAGTATGAGGATTTGTTAAAGCGCGACCACGCGCTAAAGCAGCAGTTGCAAGCTGAAAATGAACGGGTAGCAAACCTGCAAAAAACCTTGCAAGAAACACGGCAGCAGGCGAGGCCGCAAGTAGCGACTGCGCTGACGCAAGCAACCACAAATGCTATGCCGCCTTTATCCACGGCCCAGGCTGGCGCTTACGTCGCAGCTGACAAGTCCGGGCAAAAATCAGTGTATATACAAAAACTCAGCCCGTTCTTTAACCTGCTGCTGGTAGCCTCTGCGGTTCTGCTTTTGTCGCTGTTGCTCTGGCATGCGCGTAGAAGGCGCGAGCGCAAGCTGGCCAGCCTGACAGAACTCAATACCTTTATGTATGACACGCTGGCGCACACAGGGGCCATGGATACCGCCTTGTCCCAGGACAAATCAGAAGTGGTTAATTTTCCCTCTCATGCAGATGAGATCGCAGCAATAGAGGCAGGTAAACCAGAAGGCGAGCAAGTAGCAGAAACTGAAGAAGACGAAGCGGCGTCTGTCATCTCCAGTGCCAGCATGCTGATGGGCTTGGGCAAGCCCAGGCAGGCACAGGTGTTGTTAGAGGCCTTTCTTCAGGAGCAACCGCAACAGTCGGTCTATCCATGGCTGTATTTGCTGGATATACACCGCAGCTTGCATCAAAAGACGGAGTTTCTGGCCTTGTTGAATCGCCTGCATGACAACTTTAATGTGGTGTTGCCACAATGGGAGGAAACCAATGCCGATATTGTCTTACCCAGTAGCCTGGAAGAGTTTCCGCATATCATGAAGCAGTTGCAACAGGTCTGGGGAGGCCCCGAAACAGCGGCATATCTGAAGTCGTTAATGCTAGACAGGCGGGAAGGGGAACGTGTAGGCTTTAGTCTACAGGTGCTGCAAGAAATCGCCATATTGCTGAAGATGACTGAAATACGGGATCAGTTTTAAGCAAGTAACCACTTTTATTGGAAATAAAACACGGGCAATAATGATTCACAAGTTGCATAGAAAAATCGTAGCCTGCGCCCTGTTGTTGCTGATGTTTAGTACAGCATTTAATTCAGGCCCGGCCATGGCAGAACGTGCAGGCTCTGCTCAGGGGTCGGCTACGTCCAATAGCCTTAGCTGGCAAATGTTGCCGGGCGATAGTGTCGACCGCCTGGCGGCCTTGTTTTATCCGCGCAATGCTTACATGCAGCAGCGCTTTGTGGCCAAAACCCTGGAGCTTAACCGCCAGCACGACCTTAAGCTCAATCCGGCCAAGGTTTTTGATGAGAGCCGTTACATCATCATCCCGGACCTGAGGTCGCTGTCGATGCAAGCCAGGCCCATCAAGCGTAAGCATGTTGAGTCTGAAAATACAGTCGCTTCGACTCATCCCAGCCAGCAACCGGTGGTTGTCAGTGGCCAGGATTTTCTCTCAAAATTGCAGCTTGAATATGAAGGTCTGGTTCGGCAAAATTCAGCGCTTAAGCAAGAGCTGGATCGGCTCAATGCGCATTTGGCCAGCCTGCAAAAATCCCTGCAAGAGATGTTTGTGCAGGCCAAGCAGATGCTGGCGCAAAAGCCTGCCGTCATTACGGAGCCAGGGCCGATAGTTCAAAAAGAGCTGGTTCAGCAACAGCCGGCCGTAAACCCACTGCAGCCAGTGAATGTGCAACACCAACAAGAACCGCCTAAGCAAATGATGAATATGCAGTTGGCAGAACCCCAGCGCAATAACGTTGCGGCGGTGCCAGAGTCGCCAGCCTGGAACTGGCAGGCCTTGGTATCGTTCAAGCAGCAGGATGCACTATTACCTTTATTGTTGACGCTAGTTGCAGGATTGACACTCATTTTGCTGGTGTTGAGCTGGGGTCTGAGTTGGTATCACAGCCGCAAGCCGCAACAGCAGGTATCGATGGATACGGTCGACGCTGATTTGCCAGACATCGTGCTGCCTGAAGTCTCGGCCGGCTTCGATGATGTTCCCGAGTTGGTCATGGAAAGGGCGCGCCAGCTGGTCAGTAACGACCAGGTGGGCGAGGCGGTCTCGATACTGGAAATGTATATCCGCGAGCGGCCTACACAGTCGGTTTACCCATGGCTGTATCTGCTGGAGATTTACCATAATCTCCGTAAAAAGGAGGAGTTTGACGAGCTGGTTGAGCGGTTGCATGCGACGTTTAATGTAAAGCCGCCAGCATGGGAGGATACACAGTCAGGTGTGGTTGTTGAAAGTAGCCTGGAAGACTTTCCTCATATCGTTACGGAGCTGGAGCGCATCTGGACCAGTGACGATGCCGTACAGTATTTATCCGAGTTGCAACTGGATAATCGCCGGGGTGAACGCACCGGATTTAGCCTGGAGGTATTGAAGGAGATCACGGTGCTGCAAAAGATACTGGAAACTCGCGGTCAGTATGCTGCTGGATCAGACCAGAAACAGTTGCAGTAACTCGTTTAAAAAGCGCTGCCCCAGCAGGGTGGGCCTGATGATTTCGTTGTTGATATCGCCGCTAATCTCTAGTAAACCCTTTGCCCTGGCGGTTTTGATGGCGTCTTGAACAGCGCTGATAGGCAGGCCGGTACGTTGCTGGAATAGCTCAGTGCGAAAGCCTTCGGTCAGCCTTAGCGTATTCATCATGAACTCAAAACCGAGTTCATCCTGCGTAATCGGCCATTCTCGGTCTATTGCCTCACCCACTGGCGCTTTTTCCAGATAGCGGTTGGGGTGCTTGTGCCGACTTTGGCGCACTATTTTGTCGTGAAAACTGAGCTTGCTGTGCGCACCGGCACCGATCCCCAGGTAATCGCCGAACTGCCAGTAGTTGAGGTTGTGGCGGCAGCGCTGGCCTTTTTTGGCAAAGCCGGAAGTCTCATAATGTTCATAGCCATTGGCACCAAGCAGTTGTTCAATCTCCTCCTGCATTTCGGCACTGGCATCGTCATCCGGCAGGCTGGGCGGGGTGCGGTGGAACGGGGTGTTGGGTTCCAGCGTCAGATGGTAAAAGGACAAATGCGCCGGTGCAAAATCACAGGCCGTTTGTGCGTCTTGCAATGCATCGGCAAGTGTCTGCCCGGGTAGTGCATACATCACGTCCAGGTTGACCGCATCAAATGTCCGCAATGCCAACTCGGCCGCGGCACGTGCCTGCTTGTCATCATGGATACGTCCCAGTGCCGCCAGATAGCGGCTATCAAAGCTCTGGATGCCCAATGAAACACGATTGACGCCAGCATCCTTGTAACCCTGGAAATGTGCAGAATCGACAGTGCCGGGATTGGCCTCCAGCGTCACTTCCGCGCCATATTCCAGCGGAGTCAGCATGCGCACGTGGCTCAGTATCTTGTCTATGGCTTCCGGCGAAAACAGGCTGGGCGTACCGCCGCCAAAGAAGATGCTGTGTATCTTGCGCCCCCAGATTTGTGGCGTTGCCTGCTCCAGGTCGGCAATCAGCGCATCAACATAAGCGGCTTCGGGAATATCCGTTTTGGACTCATGCGAATTAAAGTCGCAATACGGACATTTTCGTACACACCAGGGGATATGGATATACAGTGCCAGTGGCGGAGGTGCGTTGAGGCCGGAAAGCGTGGTTTCTCCGGCGAGCGGCGCCGTGCTACTTATCGGAACTATGGGTATGGTTTTGCTGATAGGGGTTCACCAATTGATCTACTAGCTTGTGCAGGGCCTCACGCATCTGTTCCTCGGAGACCTCCATCAACAGGCCGTCTTCGAGCGCATCCTGGGCTATTTGCTTGAGCTCGTCAAAATTCTCGGTCATGACTTTGACCTTTTCCGTGCATGCCACTACGCTGCCGTCATCACGCAGCCACTTAGGCCATGCTTGTTGTTTCGGGCTACTCATAGTGCGAGTCTCTCCAGCTTGTGCAGCAACTTGACCATGGCTTGTCCGCGATGGCTGATGCGGCTTTTGATATCCAACGGTAATTCGGCCACGGTTTTCCCGGTCTTGGCATCCAGAAATAAGGGATCATAGCCGAAGCCATCAGTTCCCTTGGGCGTGGTCAATATTTCACCTTGCCAGATGCCTTCTGCGATCAAAGGCTGCGGATCGTCGGCATAGCGCACCAGTACGACTACGCAGTAAAAATGGGCTTCGCGATGCGGCTTGCCTTGCAGGGCTTCCAATAGTTTTTCGTTATTGCGCGCATCCGATTTCGGCTCGCCGGCATAGCGCGCAGAAAGTACGCCCGGCATGCCTTGTAGGGCATCTACGCAAATACCGGAATCATCGGCCAGTGCCGGCAAGCCAGTGTGTTGGCTGGCATGGCGCGCCTTGGCTAGGGCATTTTCGATAAAGGTGCAATGCGGTTCTTCAGCTTCCGGCACGTTTAAATGCGATTGCGGAATAACCTCAATCTTGAGCGGCTCCAGCAGGTGCTGAATCTCGCGCAATTTTCCAGCGTTTCCGCTGGCAATCACCAGTTTTTTGAATGGGAGTGACATAGTGAGTGAGGCTGCTTCCTAGATACCTAAAGCAATTTTCTGCATTTGGATAAGTTCGGCAATACCCGTCTGTGCGAGATCGAGGATGCTGTTCATTTCATCGCGGCGGAAAGGGGTGCCTTCGGCGGTGCCTTGAATCTCCACAAAGCCGCCACTGCCTGTCATGACAACATTCATGTCGGTATCGCAGTCTGAGTCTTCGATATAGTCGAGATCCAGCACCGGTTCGCCCTTGTAGATGCCTACTGAAATGGCGGCAACCGAATCGGATAATGGCGATTCGGTAATCAGGCCCTTGGCCAGCAGGTGGCTGATGGCATCATGCAATGCCACGTAAGCCCCGGTGATGCTGGCGGTGCGGGTGCCGCCATCGGCCTGGATAACATCGCAATCAATCTGTATGCTGCGCTCGCCGAGTTTGTTGAGATCAATGATAGCGCGCAGGCTGCGGCCTATCAGGCGCTGTATTTCCTGGGTGCGCCCGGATTGCTTGCCTTGTGCGGCTTCGCGTTGCATGCGGCTACCGGTAGAGCGCGGCAGCATGCCGTATTCTGCCGTGACCCAGCCCTGGTTTTTGCCGCGCAGGAAACCCGGCACTTTTTCTTCTACGCTAGCCGTGCACAACACATGGGTGTCGCCAAACTTCACTAGCACAGAGCCTTCTGCGTGCTTGGTGTAATTACGCAGAATCTCGACCGGGCGTAGTTGATTGGCAGTGCGCTGGCTGGGGCGGGTAGTAGTAGATGTCATGAGGCATCCTGCATGGGGAATAAAAGGCAATTATAAGCCAAGCAGTCTTAAACGTGTCTCGCTGAATTAGCGTTTTGTTTTGTGTATGGCTGCCTGGATGTCGGCGATCGCCAGCTCTATATCTTCATCGCTCAGGTCGGCAGCGGCTTCGACATCATCGTCATTGCGTATGGTAGGCTGATAAGTCGTGGGGTTAAGGATGGTAGTGGTTGCGCCCAGCGGTAATGTGCCGGTAGAAACGGTAGTTTTGCTATCTTCCTGGTCGCCCCATTGCATGGCGATCAGGCTTAGATTGTCGCCATCTTTTTTGGCCAGTGCTTCGGCGGTTTCCAGCAGTCTGGGGGCTGACAGGTTGACCACGCCGGCATACAAGGCCTGCATGATTTCGCTATCGTTCATCGCCGTCCACAGGCCATCGGTGCATAACAGGATGGTGTCGCCATCCTTGAGTTGCCGTTTCTGGCTTAAATCCACTTGCGGCGCAGAAGTGCCACCCAGGCAGTTATAGATTTTATGGCGGTCGGGGTGGTTGGGTATGTCATGTTTGGATATCTGGCCCTTGCGCAACAGCATTTGTACCACCGAATGATCTTCAGTACGGTAAAGCAGTTCCCTGTTGCGAAAGTGGTAGAGCCTGGAGTCACCGACATGTGCGGTATAGAGATGTTCACGCTGCACCACTGCGGCAGTGATGGTGGTGCGGGGAGATTCCGGCAGGCCATTGGTTTTTCTGAAGTCGTCGATGGCTTCATGGATCTCCAGTATCTTCTCATTCAGGAAGCGGCTGGGGTTAGAGAGTTCGGGTTTAGCGGCTTTCTGGAACGCATCCGTCAGTAGTTTAACAGCCAGTTGCGCAGCGATTTCGCCATGGCGATGACCACCCATACCATCGGCAATCACCATCAGCAAAGCGTCTTTGCTGTAAGAGTAAGCCAGCCTGTCCTGGTTATATGGCCGCGGACCTTGGCGGCTGCCTTGGTAAATGGTGAATTTCATAACGGTGTATTTAAATAGTGTTTGATCTTTTTGAGCAGGCTGGGCTTGGGTGGCTTCAGGGGCAGATCCTCAATCAGGGATTTTTGCAGGGCGAATACGCTTTGCGGCCGTTTCAAGTGGTCCAGCTCCAGGCAGCTGTCGATCAGTGTCAGCAGGTTTTGCGAGTAATGGTCTTTGCCCAGCTTGGTGGCGGGCATCAGTATGTCTTTTTTAAGGCGCTGGTCTGCCGCCATGGGGGCAGCACGCGCAATACATGAATACATGCTGGCGCCTACGCTGTAAATATCGCTCCATGGCCCCAGCGATTTGCGGTCGAAGTATTGTTCAGGGGACGCGAAGCCCGGCGTGTAGCTCGGTGGTAGTTTGGGCTGCACATCGGTGAGTGTTTGCCGGGCAGAGCCAAAATCCAGTAATACCGGTGAGCCGTCAAGCCGGATATAAATGTTGGAGGGTTTGATATCCAGGTGCAGCAGTTTTTGTGCATGCACTTCACGCAACCCATTAAGCAACTGGCTGAATACGCGCCGGATAAAATTCTCGCTGACCAACTCAGTCTGGTGGAGGATGGATTCCTGCAAGGATTTGCCACGCTCGTACTGCATCACCATATACACTGTTTCATTGGCGCGGAAGAAATTCAGCACGCGTACGATGTTCTTGTGATCGATATTGGCGAGGGCGCGGCCTTCTTCAAAAAAACACTTAAGGCCGTGACGGAAGCTGGAAGCGGCTTCCGCAGAGTTCACCACGACATTGGTACCATCACTTCGCAAGGCGAGCTCGGTGGGCAAATATTCTTTGATGGCTACCGTGTTCTTGTCTTTATCGCGGGCAATATAGACAAAACTGAAGCCGCCGGTGTTCAGGACTTTGCGGATTTCATAGTCCTGTAAACGGTGGCCAACTGGTAGCGCTTGGTTTTGAGAGGCGTGCATTCGCTTTTGTAGTGATAGCGGTCTTTATGATTTGTGCGGCTATTTTGGCATGAATTCAGTGGGATTTGATACCATGCATTAAATTTTAGAAAAGAATATACCAAACATGATTTATAGCATGACGGGATTTGCCTCGCTGGAGCGGGAAACGGCCAACGGGATGCTGGTGATAGAACTGCGCTCGGTAAACCATCGCTATCTTGAGCTGCAAATGAAGCTGGATGACAGCCTGCGCAGTGTGGAGCCGCTGGTGCGCGAATTGATTACCGCCAAGCTCGGGCGCGGTAAAGTCGAGTGTCGCATGAGCCTGATGCGCAAGACGGGTGCTGGCAAGCTAGGCGAGCTGGATGCGGCCATGTTGCAACAGTTGTCGCAGATGAATACTGCCGTGCAACAGCATTTTCCTGCCAGTCAGCCTTTGTCGGTGGCGGATATCCTGCGCTGGCCGGGTGTGTTGGCAAGCGAGGTCGTAGGCAGTGAAGATCTGGCGGAACAGGTACGTGCAAGCCTGAACCAGGTATTGCAGGACATGTCGGATTCACGCGCCCGTGAAGGTGCCAAGATGAAGGCATTGATCCTGGAGCGCCTGGCCGAGATGGAAGTTTTGGTGGCGCAGGTGAAGGCATTAATGCCATTGCAGGTAAAGGCCTATCAGGACAGGCTCACCGCCAAGCTGCAAGAGGTTATCAAAGGTGTGGACGAAGAGCGGGTGCGCCAGGAGCTGGTGTTATTTGCGCAGCGCGTAGATGTGGATGAAGAGCTGACAAGATTGACCGCGCACATGTCAGAGGTCAGGCGCATACTGGATGCTGATGCGGTGGCGGGAAAACGGCTGGATTTCCTGATGCAGGAGCTGAACCGTGAAGCCAATACATTGGGCTCCAAATCTATTTCTACTGAGTCTTCACAAGTGTCGATGGGCTTGAAAATACTGATCGAGCAGATGCGTGAACAGATACAAAATATCGAATAATTAACTAGATCAAGACCGAGTCAAACCATGCGAATTAAATCATGATAGGTAACCTTTATATTATTACTGCCGCTTCCGGCACCGGTAAAACCAGCCTGGTGCGGGCTTTACTGGAGCTGGATCCGCAGGTAAAACTCTCGGTGTCATACACCACGCGCAAGCCCAGACCGGGTGAGGTGGATGGCGTGGACTATCATTTTGTGGATGATGCCGAATTCATGCGCATGCTGGAAGAGGGTGATTTTCTGGAGTCCGCGCAGGTGCATGGCGCCCGTTACGGCACATCGCAGAACCGCGTGGATATTGGCTTGCAGGATGGCAATGATTTGATCCTGGAAATAGATTGGCAAGGTGCCGAGCAGGTGCGCCGGCTTTACCAGCAGGCGATTAGTATTTTTATTCTGCCGCCTACCCTGGAGGCGCTGGAACACAGGCTGACCGGGCGCGGGCAGGATAGTGCCGAAGTCATTGCCAGGCGCCTGGCTGCGGCACATGAGGAGATGAGCCACGTGGCCGAGTTCGACTATGTTATAATTAATGACAAATTCGAGATGGCGTTGCAGGATCTATGCGCCATTGTTCGCACCCAGCGCCTCAAATGCGAAAAGCAACTGAGGCAACACGAAGCGTTACTGAAGACCTTGTTTTGAGGCCTTTGCAACTCACCTGTTTTGCAGCGACGTAACCTACGTTAGTTAACACGGAGATAAACCAGATGGCACGTATTACTGTTGATGATTGTCTTGAAAAAATCCCTAACCGCTTTCAGCTCACCTTGGTAGCAGCTTATCGCTCACGCCAGCTTGCTAACGGCTCCGAGCCATTGGTAAGCACGCATGGTCAGAAAGACAAGCCTACCGTACTGGCACTGCGCGAAATCGCAGCCGGCAAAGTTGGCCTGGAAGTGTTAAACCGCGGTCACGCCTAAGCGGCTAGTGCAATTTAAAGCTAAGCAGAGATTAAAGTGCTATGCCAGGCGAAAAACATAGTCACGCTGCAAGGCGATCGGCAGAATTCGTAAAATCCACACCACCCTTGCTACCGGCCGATAGCGAGGGCTCCCAGCTCACACTCCGACTTAAAGAATATCTCAAGCCAGATGACATTGATCAGATCTGGGCTGCGTATCGCTTCAGCGCTGCTGCGCATGAGGGTCAGACGCGCAAAAGCGGCGAACCGTATGTAAGCCATCCGGTATCGGTGGCTGGCGTACTGGCTGAGCTGCATATGGATGTTCCTACTATCATTGCGGCGCTACTGCATGATGTAGTCGAAGATACCGGCATCACCAAGCAGGAGGTCAGCGACCAGTTCGGCAAGCAAGTCGCTGAGCTGGTAGACGGCCTGTCCAAGCTCGAAAAAATCGAATTCCAGAGTGCAACCCAGGCGCAGGCCGAGAACTTCCGCAAGATGCTGCTGGCAATGTCACAGGATGTACGAGTGATTCTGGTCAAGCTGGCCGACCGTTTGCACAATATGCAGACGCTGGAGGTGATGAAGCCGGAGAAGCAGCGCCGTATCGCCCGTGAAACGCTGGAAATCTACGCGCCGATTGCCAACCGCCTGGGCCTGAATGCTATTTTCCAGGAGCTGGAAGATTTAAGCTTCAAGTTTCTCTACCCCATGCGTTATCGCGTGATCTCCAAGGCGATCCTGGCTGCGCGTGGCAATCGCAAAGAGGTGGTGGTCAAGATTCTGGACGCCATCAAGCAGCGCTTGCAGGAAATGAATATCGAGGCCGATGTCACCGGTCGTGAGAAGCATCTCTATAGCATCTATAAAAAGATGACCGGCAAGACCATTACGTTTTCACAAATCTACGATATTTATGGGTTTCGTGTCATCGTCAAGGATTTACCAAGCTGCTACCTGACGCTGGGCGTACTGCACAGCCTGTACAAGCCGATTCCCGGCAAGTTCAAGGACTACATTGCGATTCCCAAAGCCAATGGCTACCAGTCGCTACATACCACCTTGTTCGGCCCCTTCGGTACGCCGATCGAGGTGCAGATACGCAGTCTGGAAATGCATAACATTGCGGAGGCGGGGGTAGCGGCGCATTGGCTTTACAAGACTACGGATGCGCACCTCACCGCTTTGCAACAACAGACGCACCAATGGCTACAGCGCCTGTTGGATATCCAGTCCGAGAGTTCGGATTCGCTGGAGTTCCTGGAGCACTTCAAGGTGGATCTGTTCCCCGATGAAGTGTATGTGTTTACGCCCAAAGGCAAGATACTGGCACTGCCTAAAGGCGCTACCGCAGTGGATTTTGCCTACGCGGTGCATACCGATATCGGCAACCGCTGCGTGGCGGTGAAGATTAACCAGGAGTTAGCGCCATTACGTACCGAGCTGCACAATGGCGACCATGTGGAAATCATCACGGCTGCGCATGCCCACCCTAATCCGGCATGGCTCAACTATGTGGTTTCCGGCAAGGCGCGTGCGCACATCCGCCATTTCCTCAAGAGCATGCAGTCCACCGAGTCAGCCCATCTGGGAGAACGTATGCTGAACAAGGCGCTGAACGCCTTGCACGCGGACCCGGCCTCTATCGATGATGCACGCTGGCAAAAGCTGCTGCGCGACTATGGGGCAAAAAACAAGGAAGAAATACTGACCGATATCGGTTTGGGCAAACGCCTCAATGTGATGGTTGCGCATCAGTTGCTGGCCATGGGTGAGGAGCAGGGCGAGCGCCATGCCAAGCACACCAACAAGCCGCTGGGAACCATCACCATTCGCGGCACCGAGGGCATGGCAGTGCAGTTTGCGCAATGTTGCCGTCCTATCCCTGGCGATCCTATTCTGGGTTTCATCAACAAGGATAAAGGCCTGGTGATTCACACCCATGATTGTCCGGCGATACGCAAATTCCGCGTGGATCCAGAAAAGTGGCTGGATGTAGAGTGGGATCCTGACAGCAAACACCTGTTTAAGGTGAATCTGAAACTGGCTGCAGCCAACAAGCGCGGCATGCTGGCAAAAATCGCAGCAGGTATCGCCGAAGCCGGCTCCAATATTGATAATGTGAGCATGGAAGAGTCGGACAATAGCGCTTACACCAACATGAATTTCACCGTGCAGGTGGAAAATCGCGTGCACCTGGCTGACCTGATGCGGCGTTTACGCAAGATTCCTGATGTGGTCAGAATCAACCGGGTAAAGGGCGCCGGCCCTGAGCAAAGAATCCAGTAGTCGTTGCACATGAGCAGCCAACAAGGGTAAAGGCATGGCCGAGCTCACTGAAATCAAAGGGATCACCAAACCGGTTTTGGCCGGCTTGCATAAGCTGGGTATCAGTAACTCACAAGGGCTGCTTTTGCACCTGCCATTGCGTTATGTCGATGAAACGCGCATTACGTCGATACGCGATTTGCGCGGCGGCGAGCAGGCGCAGGTAGAAGGCGAGATCGTGCATGCGGAAGTCCAGTATAAGCCGCGCAAAACCCTTATCTGTCGTTTGCAGGATGCCAGTGGCCAACAGCTCACTTTGCGTTTCCTGCACTTTTATCCCAGCCAGATTGCAGCACTCACCGTCGGCAAGCAGGTCAGGGCGCTAGGTGAGGTGCGTAGCGGTTTTTTTGGTTATGAGATGGTGCATCCGCAATGCAAGGCGGTGCGCGAATCCACGCCGATGCAGGAAAACCTGACACCGGTTTACCCCACCACCGCAGGCATGTCGCAAGCCTCTTTGCGCAAATGGATAGGCTGGGCATTGATTAATGCAGATCAGTCGGAAACATTGCCAGCCTTTGTTTATCAGCCACAGCGCTTGCCCAACTTTTCTACCAGCCTGCACGCCTTGCATCACCCGTCGCCAGAGGCCAGCCTTGATGCATTGCAAGAGCGCACTACGCCAGAATGGCAGCGCCTAGCCTTTGACGAGCTGCTGGCACAGCAGCTTTCCATGCGTCGCCATTACGCCAGACGCCGCAGCCTGGGCGCGCCTGCACTCAAGCCTTCTAAAACCCTGATTAGCGCCCTGTTAAAAAGCCTGCCTTTTCCGCTCACCCAGGCGCAACAGCGTGTGGCTATGGAAATCGGCCAAGACCTGGCACAAAACCACCCCATGCAACGCCTGCTACAAGGTGATGTCGGCAGTGGCAAAACCATCGTCGCTACCATGGCGGCCTTGCAAGCCATAGAAAACGGCTGGCAAGCCGCTATCATGGCGCCCACCGAGATTCTGGCCGAGCAGCACTATAAGAAGATGCAAGGCTGGTTAGCGCCATTAAATATAGAAGTGGCTTGGCTCTCCGGCAGCCAGAATAAAAAAGACAGAACTGCCTCGCTGGAAGCCATTGCTAGCGGTGCTGCAAAACTGGTAGTGGGTACGCATGCTCTGTTTCAGGATCAGGTGAGTTTTGCCAGACTCGGGCTGGCTATCGTCGACGAGCAACATCGGTTTGGTGTGCAGCAGCGTTTATCGCTCAAGCAGAAGGGCATACAGCCGCATCAGCTCATGATGAGCGCCACGCCCATTCCACGTACTTTATCCATGAGCTATTACGCCGACCTGGATGTATCCGTGATTGACGAGCTACCGCCTGGCCGCACGCCGATTGCTACCAAGCTGGTATCCGACGCACGCCGTGACGAAGTGCTGGTCAGAGTTAAAGATGCCTGTGCAGAAGGTGGGCAAGCTTACTGGGTGTGCCCGCTGATTGAAGAGTCCGAGACGCTGCAACTAAAAACAGCCTTGGAAACCTATGAACACCTGCAGCAGGCATTTCCCGATTTGCGTGTGGGGCTGGTGCATGGACGCATGAAATCTGCCGAAAAACAGGTAGTGATGGCGCAGTTTAGCGCCAATGAAATCCAGTTGCTGGTGGCCACTACCGTTATTGAGGTGGGTGTGGACGTGCCCAATGCCAGCCTGATGGTAATCGAACACGCCGAACGCATGGGCTTGAGCCAACTACATCAATTACGTGGCCGCGTGGGGCGCGGTGCTGCAAAGAGCGCGTGTATATTGCTTTACCAAGGCCCGCTAGGTGAAATCGCCCGCGCCAGGCTCAAGATCATCTACGAATCCAGCGATGGATTTGAAATTGCGCAGGCTGATCTGCAGCTGCGCGGCCCCGGCGAATTCATGGGCGTGCGCCAAAGCGGCTTGCCCATGCTCAAAATTGCGAATCTGGAGCGCGACGTGGCGCTGCTGGAAGCGGCTCAGCAGCTTGCCGACAAATTACTTAAAGAATACCCTGAAGCGGTGGAGCTGCATCTGCAAAGATGGCTGGGCCATGCTGAAGAGTTGGTCAAAGTGTAGCGACCTGCCATAATTCCGCCGTGAAAGTTTTTGCCAAATCCTTATCTTCCCGCGCCAAATGGTTGAGAGCGCCTATTAGTAGCGGTGTATATCGCGATTGGCTGATTGATAAAGCTTCACTGACCAAACGTTTACAAGCACATTGTGCCGAGTTTTCTGTCAAGCCGACTAAAATGTATGCCGCCAAATCGCAGTATGATGAGGCGCAACTGTTATGCCTGCCCCCTCACCAAAAGGCCTTGCTGCGAGAAGTACATCTTTGCTGTACTGGCCGGCCTGTTGTATTTGCACATAGCGTCCTGCCTTATCAAAGTTTGCGTGGTAGCTGGCAAGGTCTTAGTCGGCTGGGCAATAAGTCTTTAGGGTCAACCTTGTTCGCAGATGCGCGCGTGGTGCGTACGCCGCTCGCGTACAAAAAATTGGCAAAACATCATGCCTTGTACCGCAGGGCAGTGGCCGACCTGGAAAGCGCACCAAGTGCGCTGTGGGCGCGGCGCTCTGTCTTCAGGCTTAAGCATGCGGTCATTTTGGTGACGGAAGTATTTTTGCCTGGCGTATTAGCGCTATGACGATCAAGCCATGAAAACTGCAGAGTTTATTAAAAAGATAGACGCGTATGAGCGCCTGATGCGGCTGGACAAGCCCATCGGCATTTTGCTATTGCTGTGGCCTACTTTGTGGGCGTTATGGATAGTCGGAGAGGGCCGTCCCTATTGGCTGCTGGCGGGCATATTTATCATGGGTACTGTGCTGATGCGCTCAGCGGGCTGCGTGATCAATGATGTAGCAGACCGTAAATTTGATGGGCAAGTCGAGCGTACCCAATTACGTCCGCTGGCGACAGGCGAGGTCAGCGTGAAAGAGGCGCTGTTGTTGGCAGCCGGGCTTAGCCTGACGGCCTTTGTATTTGTCCTGTTTCTGAACAGGCTGACTATCCTGCTATCTTTTGCGGCCTTGTTTCTGGCGGCAAGCTATCCGTTTACCAAGCGTTTTTTTGCTATTCCGCAGGCTTACCTGGGAATCGCATTCGGCTTTGGTATCCCCATGGCGTTTGCATCAGAAACTGGGGCCATCCCCATGGTGGCATGGCTGATGCTGTTGGCCAATATCTTCTGGGCAATTGCCTATGATACCGAATATGCCATGGTGGACAGGGAGGATGACCTGAAGATAGGCATACACTCCTCGGCGATCTTTTTTGGGCGCTACGATGTGGTCGCCATCATGTCATGCTACGCCGCCATGCTGTCGATACTGGCAATTGTCGGCTTCATGCTCAAGCTGGCATGGCCTTATTTTATGGGGCTGGGCGTGGCTGCCATGCTTGCTGGTTACCACTACACATTGATCAAGGCGCGCCAGCGTGCTGACTGCTTTAAAGCCTTTTTACACAACAACTGGCTGGGAGCGGTGATATTTGCGGGCATACTGGCAAGTGGCTGGCTGGGGCAGTAAGATAATAAAGATGGCAACTTTGCCAGATTCTGTTTGACAAATCAGTCAGGGCTGACATAGAATCGCCCTCTTAATTTTTTTTCAGCGATTATAGATAGTCACGATGAAAACCTTTTCCGCAAAAGCGCACGAAGTAAAGCGCGACTGGTTCGTAGTAGATGCTACTGATCTAGTGCTCGGCCGTTTGGCCAGCGAAATAGCCCACCGTTTACGTGGCAAACATAAAACGATTTATACACCGCACGTAGATACGGGCGATTATATTGTTGTGATTAATGCCGACAAAATCAAAGTGACTGGTACTAAAGAGCTGAACAAGCTTTACCATCGCCACTCTGGTTATCCAGGCGGTATTTACACCACCACGTTTGGCAAAATGCAAGAGCGTTTTCCTGGCCGTGCACTGGAAAAAGCGGTTAAGGGTATGTTGCCAAAAGGCCCGCTGGGTTATGCCATGTTCCGCAAGATGAAAGTCTATGCCGGTCCTAAGCATGATCATGTGGCGCAACAACCACAACCTTTGACAATTCAAAGCCAAGCGTAAGGATTATTAAGAATGATTGGTAAATATAACTACGGAACAGGCCGTCGCAAGAGCTCAGTAGCTCGTGTGTTCCTGAAATCCGGTAAAGGCAATATCGTTGTAAACGACAAGCCAGCTGATGAATACTTCTCACGCGTGACTTCACGCATGATTTTGCGTCAACCATTGGCATTGACCAATAACGAAGGCAGCTTCGATATTATGGTGAATGTAATCGGTGGCGGTGAGTCTGGCCAAGCTGGTGCGGTTCGTCATGGCATTACCCGTGCATTGATCGACTACGATGCAGCGCTGAAGAGTGCTTTATCCAAGGCTGGTTTCGTTACCCGTGATGCACGTGAAGTTGAGCGTAAAAAAGTGGGCTTCCGCAAAGCGCGTCGCAGGAAACAATTCTCCAAGCGTTAATTTCAGGCTTAAACCTGAAGTTTTCCGGGGTATGTCAAAAAAGCCGCTTTATGCGGCTTTTTTGTTTTTGGCGTGAAGTTTGATCGGGCTTTTTTGTTACTATTCAGAGATGGTTAGTTGTTACCCGTTCCATTAAATTATTTGGTGGTAGTTGCAAATGAATAAACTGAAAATTGGCATTGTTGGCGGCACCGGCTATACCGGTGTTGAACTATTGCGTTTGCTGGCCATACATCCTAATGCGGAGTTGGCCGTGATCACTTCGCGCGGTGAGGCAGGCTTGCCCGTCGCAGATATGTTCCCCAGCCTGCGCGGCTATGTTGACCTGAAGTTCTCAGATCCCGCACAAGTCGACCTAAGCGCTTGCGACGTGGTGTTCTTTGCCACACCCAACGGTATTGCCATGCAGCAAACCAGAGAGTTGCTGGCCAAGGGTGTACGGGTAATCGATCTGGCTGCCGACTTTCGCATCAAGGATGTTGCCGTGTGGGAGAAATGGTATGGCATGACACATGCCTGCCCAGAGCTGATCGCTGAGGCTGTTTACGGCTTGCCAGAGCTTAACCGGGAGAAAATTCGTACCGCCAAGCTGGTTGCCAATCCGGGCTGTTACCCTACTGCCGTACAACTCGGTTTTATGCCATTGCTGGAGGTGGGCGTGGTCGATGCCAACCATTTGATTGCCGATGCCAAATCAGGCGTGAGCGGTGCCGGGCGCAAGGCAGAAGTGGGATCCTTATTTGCCGAAGCTGGGGATAATTTTAAAGCGTATGGCGTTGCTGGCCATAGGCATTTACCGGAAATTAGCCAGGGCTTAAGTGCCATGGCTAATAATCCGGTCGGGCTTACTTTTGTGCCGCATTTGACCCCTCTGATAAGAGGCATACATGCCACGCTCTATGCCAGACTGAATAAGGATATCGATTTGCAGCAGCTATTTGCAGCACGGTATGCCAACGAACGTTTCGTGGATGTTCTGCCGCAAGGCGCTCATCCTGAAACCCGTTCTGTGCGCGGTTCCAACCAATGCCGTATTGCAGTGCATCGGCCACAGGGCGGCGATACGGTGGTGGTGTTGTCGGTAATAGATAATCTGGTGAAAGGTGCAGCAGGGCAAGCAGTGCAGAATATGAACATTATGTTCGGCTTGCCGGAAAATGCGGGTTTGGAAGTGGTGCCGCTGTTACCCTAGCCTGAATTGAAAATTCTGCATACATCCAGGCCTGAGAAATGAAGCGCGTATCTCGCAGGTTCAAGCGTCACTTTGGGGCTACGGCAAAGCATGTCGCTGTACGTTCACATCGCTTGTGGTATTGGCAAGTGTTGGTGGCCTTGGCATATGTGGCAGCGGGATACCTGGCCGCCTACTGGCATCTGACGGAGGGTGACTTTGGTAGCCTGACCAATGACCTCAAGCAAACTACCCAGGATAACCAGCAGTTGCAGGGTCGGCTGGTGCAAAGTGAGCGCCAGTTGCAAGTGGCGCTGGCGGCGCAAATTAATCTGGCTAGAGAGCTTGCCAGCATGCAGGATGAATCCATGAGCCTGAAAGAGGATGTGGCTTTTTATAAAAACATCCTGAATGAAAATGCTGGGGCCAATGAAGTTAAGCTATACAGTTTTAAGGTCAGCAAGGGGGTGCAGCCCAACCAGTATGACTATCATATTCTGTTATTACAGTCGGGACGACACGATAAGCTGGTTCAGGGTAGCCTGAAGTTGTCGCTGAATGCCATGCAGTCGGATATGCCGGTGAAGCTGCCCTTGAGCGACGGCAGTGTGCCGGTGCGGACTGTCGATATTAACTTCAAGTATTATCAGCGCATTGATGGTAGCTTCGTAGTACCCAAAGATACCTTGGGCCGCTCAGTAGAGCTCGACTTTACCGAGGCGCGAGCCGATCAGCCCAGGCTGAATCAGAAAGTTGATCTACCAGTATGATCCATTTGTAAGCAATACAGGCAAACTAGAGAGGCAGCATGTTTTTTAAAAACCGGAATAAGCCACAGAATAGAATCGACACCTTGATTGGGGCTGCAACGCGTATCAATGGAGATATTTACTTTACTGGCGGCCTGCGGGTGGATGGCATGGTGCGCGGTAATGTGAATGAGGAAGTTTCTACGCCAAGCGCGCTGGTATTGAGTGAACAGGGCACGATTGAAGGTGCCGTCGTGGTTTCCCAGGTGGTGCTTAACGGCAGGGTAGTCGGGCCGGTACATGCAAAAGAATTTGTTGAACTACAGCCCAAGGCCAGGGTCGTAGGAGATGTATATTACAAATCCCTCGAGATACATACTGGTGCAGTGATTGAAGGCAATTTGATTTATCAGGGCGATAGCCAGGAAACGCGATTGCTGACCAATAAAGATTTGCCGGTTGAGAATAAAGATTGACCCATTGACCACCACGCAGGATAATAAATTTAGGGTAATGAATTTAAGGAGTTAAATATGAATGCAGTGACCGAAATGCCAAGCCCATTGATCTTTACAGACAATGCGGCGAAAAAAGTAAAAGAGCTAATCGAAGAAGAGGGTTCTCCAGACCTTAAATTGCGCGTGTTTGTGAGTGGCGGCGGTTGTTCCGGGTTTCAATATGGCTTCACTTTTGAAGACACCGTAAATGAAGATGATACCCAGGTTGAACGCGATAGCGTTACTTTGCTAATCGATCCTATGAGTCTGCAGTACCTGATGGGCGCGGAAATTGATTATCAGGATAGCCTGCAAGGCTCTCAGTTTGTGATCCGTAATCCACAAGCTACTACCACATGCGGATGTGGTTCATCTTTCTCAGTGTAATTTGAATCCTGCTTAGCGCTTATCTATAGGTACAAAATCGCGCCTTACCGAACCAGTATATAGCTGCCGCGGGCGTCCAATTCTAGCTTCAGGGTTGCCGACCATTTCGTTCCATTGTGCTACCCAGCCTGCTGTGCGTGCCAATGCAAAAATGGCAGTGAACATGGAGTTTGGTATGCCCATCGCACGCATGACGATGCCTGAATAAAAGTCTACATTGGGGTATAAGCGTCTGCTCACGAAGTATTCATCTTCCAATGCGATTTTTTCCAGCTCCATGGCGAGCTTGAACATTGGGTCGTCCTGCAAGCCAAGCTCATTTAGTACTTCATAACAGGTTTCTCGCATCAGGGCTGCACGTGGGTCCATATTACGGTACACGCGGTGGCCAAAGCCCATAAGGCGGAAGGAGTCGCTCTTGTCCTTGGCACGCTTGATGTATTCGCCAATACGGCTCACATCACCAATTTCTTCCAGCATATGCAACGTGGCTTCGTTAGCCCCGCCATGCGCCGGCCCCCACAGCGATGCTATACCGGCCGCGACACAGGCAAATGGATTAGCGCCACTGGAGCCGGCAAGACGCACGGTTGAGGTGGAGGCATTCTGCTCGTGGTCAGCGTGCAGTATCAGTATGCGTTCAAACGCTTTTGCCAGCACCGGGTTGGGTGTGTAGGTTTCGCAGGGTGTAGCGAACATCATGTGCATGAAATTCTCTGCATAGCTGAGCCGATTTTGCGGGTACACAAAAGGCTGGCCAATGTTGTACTTATAGCTCCAGGCGGCTACGGTTGGGACTTTCGCCAACAAGCGATAAGCTGAAACTTCACGTAGTTTTGGATCTTGCACATCAATTGAGTCATGATAAAACGCCGACATTGATCCCACCACGCCGACCATCACAGCCATAGGGTGTGCATCCCGACGGAATCCACGGAAAACATTCGTCAGCTGGTCATGTAGCATGGTGTGTTGCTGGATGGTATCGGTAAATTCCTTGCGCTGTTCGGCCTTGGGTAGTTCGCCGTACATCAGCAGATAGGAAACTTCCAAAAAGTCACAGTTCTGCGCCAGCTGTTCGATAGGGTAACCGCGATAATAGAGCAGGCCCTCTTCCCCATCAATATAGGTGATTTCTGAGTTACAAGAGGCTGTGGAAAGAAATCCAGGGTCATAGGTAAACACGCCATGCTTACCCAAGCTACGGATGTCGATGACATCCGGCCCTAAGTTGCCTGATAGCATGGGTAATTCTATTGGTGGGCTACCGTTATCGAAAGTCAGTGTTACTTTAGTTGGCTTAGTCATATAGTTTAAATTTCTACGATTATTCTAGGTTTTTCTTCAGCGATACAGGGTAAGCGCAACTATCTCGGTTTGCTTCTGTTAAGCCTGAGTTTGGTTAAGCATAAACTGCACCTAAGATTCTTGGCCCCATCGCGCCAGTGACGGCGGCCAAGTTGCCAGGGGCTTTTAGCAGGGTTTGTCTGGCCAGCCATGCAAAAGCCGCAGCCTCTACCCAGCCTACAGCAATTCCCAGTTCATCTGTTAAGCGGATTTTTACAGGATGTAGCAATTGCTGCAAGCACTGAAACAGTGCGTGATTATGGGCACCACCACCACACAGAAATACTTCATCTACATGCTGACAATAGTGGTGTACTGCATCAGCAATACTTTGCGCTGTCAGCTCCAGCAGAGTGCGCTGTACGTCTTGCGGCAAATACCCGGGGCTCAGGTATTGCTCTAGCCACTTTATACTGAACAGGTCGCGCCCTGTGCTTTTAGGTGGAGCCTGCTCAAAATATGGTTCAGCCTGCAACTGCTTGAGCAGAGGTTCAATGACTTGCCCCGTCGATGCCCATTTGCCTGACTCATCATAACGTTGGCCAAGATGTCGCTCTGCCCATGCATCCATCAACATATTGCCTGGGCCGGAGTCGAACCCTCTTATTTCACCTGCAATTGGCAAATGGCTCAAATTGGATATGCCACCAATGTTAATCACCACACGGTTCAATGATGGATGGGCAAATACAGCCTGATGGAAAGCCGGAACCAGCGGAGCTCCCTGGCCACCTGCTGCGATATCACGGCTGCGGAAATCTGCAATTACGGTAATGCCGGTGAGTTCTGCCAGCAAGGCGGGGTTGCCGATTTGTATGGTAAAGCCTAGCTCTGGGCGATGGCGTATGGTTTGCCCATGACAGCCAATAGCCATAATCTGGGATCTGTCTATTTTGGCTGAAGCCAGTAACTGATTGACTGTCTCGGCGTAAAGTCTTGCCAGGCTGTTGCCTGTAAGTGCTGTTCGCTCCAGCTCATTTTCACTGCTGGTATGCAGTGAGTGTAGCTCAGCACGCAACTCGTCGTTATAAGGCAGCGAGTGGCTGTGAATGATGCGACAGTGTGCACTGCCGACAGGCGTTACATCATCAAACTCAGTGAGTGCTGCATCAACGCCGTCAAGGCTGGTGCCGGACATCAGCCCTATGAATAACGCTTTACTCACTATCCAGCGAGGCTAGATTGCTTTTGCTCAACAGGTTGAGCTGGGCTGTCAGGCTGGCGCTGCGAGCAGTGAAGTCTGCAAGGTATTTTCCTGACATAGGCACAGCTGTCGGTAAAGCTACAGTTAATGGGTTGCGGTGCTCGCCATTCAGCAGAAATTCATAATGCAAATGCGGACCTGTCGCTAACCCGGTCATGCCAACAAAAGCAATGATCTCACCTTGCTCTACCTTCATGCCTCTATGCAATCCCGGTGCGAAGCGCGATAAATGACCATAAACAGTACTGACGCCATTCGCATGACGGAGTACAACTACGTTGCCATAACCACTCTTAATGCCAACAAAATCTACAGTAGCGTCACCCGAGGCTTTTACGCGGGTGCCGATAGGGGCTGCATAATCCACACCTTTATGGGCGCGCATTCTTTGTAATATGGGGTGGAAGCGACCTAAGCTAAATCCTGAGCTAATCCGTGAAAACTCCAGCGGTGAGCGCAGGAAGGATTTATGCAAATTTTTGCCTTCTGGGGTGTAGTAACTTACCTCGCCTTCAGGGTTGCGATACATAACAGCACGATAGGTTTTACCGGCATTAGTAAATTCAGCCGCTAACACCTTGCCGGTGGTGACTTGTTCGCCGTTGTTGTAGTTGGCTTCATATACGACCACAAAGTGGTCGCCACGACGCAGGTCGGTATGGAAGTCTATGTCGGATGAGAATATTTCAACTATCTGTAATGCAATCTGGTCCGGGATGTCTGCGCTGTCCGTGGCACCAAACAATGAGCTTTTAATCTCTGCGCTTTTTACAACAGAAATCGTATTGAGACTGGCATCAACGGTTTGTGCCACATAGTCTAAGTCTTTACGTTCTACTGTAAATGTAGAAGTTGAACTGATTTGATATTGCAGTTTCAATAGTTCACCACTATCTGTGGTTTGGGCCTGAATTGGCTGTCCTGGACGTAACTGGGATGAAAGTGCACTTGCCTCTGGACCGCGTAGAAAGTCGACAGCTTCTGTATTACGGATATTGAGACGTTTTAACAGACTGGATAGCGTATCGTCACGGCGTACCTGATCGGCCTGCCAGAAGGCCTCCTCTTTAGACTGCTGTAAAGAAGCTATTGCTTGCGGTAATGCCACTTCTTCAATGATGGTGGCTACCGGAATATCCTGTGTAACTGTTTGCGGAGCAATACCGAAGGCGGCATAAATACCAAAAAGCGGGACGGTAGAAATTGCCAGTAACCAGCGTAAACGCAGCTTGCGTTCTTGAATTGATGGTTTTTGCGCTAAAATGCTCTGCTGGGGTGTTACTTCTTGATTGGGTTCGCTTAACTGCACCGGCGCTACCTCAAATTTGGATATGGCTACGAATCGTAACAGAAAACCTTTATATGGTGAAGCTTTGATAAAAGTGGTAAAAGTGGATGAATTCTAAAAATATGACGCATATAGATAATAGTTTGGCCATCATCAAGCGCGGGAGCGATGAGCTACTGATTGAGCATGAGCTGGTTGAAAAGCTGAAAACAGGTAAACCCTTAAGAATCAAAGCGGGTTTTGACCCTACGGCGCCTGATCTACATTTGGGGCATACGGTATTGCTTAATAAGCTGCGCCAGTTTCAGGATCTTGGTCATCAGGTGTTTTTCCTGATAGGCGATTTCACCGGCATGATTGGTGACCCAACTGGTAAGAGTGCGACGCGTCCGCCATTGACGGCAGAGCAGGTGCAACAGAACGCCAAGTCCTATGCCGAGCAGGTATTCAAGATATTGAAACCTGAGCAGACGGAAGTGGTATTCAATTCGAAATGGCTCACTGAGCTCGGTGCGGCCGGCATGCTCAAGCTCGCTGCCAGCCATACCGTGGCACGTATGCTGGAGCGTGATGATTTCAGCAAGCGTTATAAAAGCAATCAGCCTATCGCCATTCATGAATTCTTATATCCTTTATTACAAGGCTACGATTCGGTAGCACTTAAATCTGATGTCGAGCTGGGTGGAACCGACCAGAAATTCAACCTGCTGATGGGGCGAGAGTTGCAAAAGCAGGCCGGGCAAAGCCAGCAATGTGTGCTCACTATGCCATTGTTGGAAGGTCTTGATGGCGTCAACAAAATGTCCAAATCGCTGGGTAACTATATAGGCATCGCTGAGCCGGCAACCGAGATATTCAGCAAGATCATGTCTATCTCGGATGAGTTGATGTGGCGCTATATAGAGTTGTTGTCGTTTGAAAGCCTTGAAACCATTGCGGGATGGAAGCAGGCGGTACTTGATGGCGCCAATCCAAGGAATACTAAAGTGTATTTTGCGCAGGAGATTGTCGCGCGCTTTCATTCCAGAGCGGCAGCCGAGCAGGCGTTGCAGGATTTCGAGCTGCGCTCCAAAGGTGGTATTCCTGATGAAGTGCCTGAAGTCACAGTGCAGCTTACGCAAGATGCGATTGGCATCTCCCAGCTGTTAAAGCAGGCAAACCTGGTCGCAAGTACTTCAGAAGCCATGCGTATGATCGAGCAGGGCGGAGTGAAGCTGGATGGGGAAAAGGTTGTCGATAAGGCCTTGCAGCTTAATCGCGGAGTGGTTGTCGCTCAGGTGGGTAAGCGAAAATTCGCGAAAATCACAATAAATTAAGCCAAATGTAATTACTTTGTAAAAATGCACAAGTTCTATTGACCCAATTTTATTGTTCTGTAGAATGCGGCCCTCGCTTAAGCAACACGGCGAAGCGGGTAGCAAAGCAGGGAAATAAATAGTTTAACTTTCCCCTTGACCAATTAAATTAGGTCTGTACAATGCGCCCCTTCGCTTCAACAACGAAGCGGGTTGCAGCAAGGTTGGGAAATAAATAGTTTCACGTTTCCCTTGACGAATTAAACAGCGTCTGTATAATGCGCCCCTCTCGTTGCTAACGCAGCGAAGCAGTAAAGGCAAGAAGAAGTACCCGCTCTTTAAAAAACTGAACAATCGATAGGTGTGAGTGCTTGTGGAATGGGCAAGTCACTTGATG